>BNJT01001266.1_pt1 | contig 2505126 bp, 2813 predicted proteins | sample 8540491 | NCBI WGS metagenome assembly BNJT01 (sample SAMD00202455, study PRJDB9452) | human saliva metagenome | host: Homo sapiens | reverse complement strand
ATAATAGAGCAGAGCATTGATTTTGGCAAAAGGAAAAAGACCTCCTCTTGATTGAGAAAGACACTCGGACTTCCCAGCAATTTCAACTTCAAACGATTTCCGGTCATGTAAACGCCTCCAAGAAAGCTTATAAAACTAATATAAACAAAAATAAGACATTTTAGCAAGCAAGAAAAACGACTCTATCATTTATCAGCTTCTAAATGATCAAAATCTATAAACAAAAAAACCACTAAACAGCAAATGAATCTGATTAGTGGTTTCTTCATTCATCTTAAAAAGATTGAACGGATGGGGTATGGTTAAAGAGCGCATGGGTCGCCTTATAGATATGGTAAGCTGTTGCCGCGTTATTCATCGTATAGAGATGGATCCCTGCTACATCATGGGTCACCAAGTCGACAATCTGATCCACCGCATAGGCTAAACCAGCTGTCCGCAGGGATTCTGGATCATGTTCATACTTATCTAGAATAGCCTTGAATTTGCGCGGAAGATGAATATTCTCACACGTTTTCAAAAGACGAAGCGCTTGGTTTCGGTTAAGAATCGGCATGATACCTGCATGAATCGGAACATCGATCCCAGCCAAGGTACACTTATCTTGGAAATCATAGAAACGTTCATTGTCAAAGAAGAGCTGAGTGACAAGACTAGAACAGCCCGCATCAACCTTTTTCTTTAGATTCTGAATATCTGAGATCTGGTTTGGTGAGTCTGGGTGACCCTCTGGATAGCAGGCACCAATGATATCAAAATGTGGTGCTTCTGTCTTGATATACTCAATCAAGTCAGTCGCATATTTAAAAATCATCCTTAGGCGCCACATCTGGAAAAATATCGCCTCGCAAAAGCCAAAATCTGATTAACCCCTAACACGATCCAGAGCCTGCAAGATATTGGATACCATTTCCTTGGTTAGATAAACAGCTGGCAAATGGGCAATCGTTGGAATCTCAAGGTCATTGGAGATGAACTCAGCCAAACGAACCGTTGTCTCCTCAATATCAAATTTGATTATTGCTGGCAGTCACACTGATAAAGTGGGGAGCCAGATCTTGCATCTCCTCAACGCCTGAAAAAAATCTTATCATTGCCTACTGCCGGATTAGGAGGAAATACTTCAAATGAGAGACTAGGAGTTTGGCGATTCACCATAGAGATAAAAATTCCTTTCAATCTACTAACTATCAGTCTATAACAAACCTGCAAACAGCTTTGTTGCAGGTTTATCAGAGCTGAGCTTAAATGTAGAAATAATATTAATTCAGTTTTTGTCTAGCTGCTTTGGCCGCTTCTACAAGACGGATCAAGCTTTCTTTTTGTTTCTGGGATACCACGTGTTTTCAAACCACAGTCAGGGTTGATCCAAACTTTCTTGCTTGGTACTTTGGCAAGGATAGCTTCGATCGTGTGGTCGATTTCGCCTTCATTTGGCACACGAGGTGAGTGGATATCGTAAACCCCAGGTCCCACTTCTGTTTGGAAGTTCTTCGCTTTAAGTTCGTCCAAGATTTCAAGGTTTGAACGGCTGGCTTCAAAGGAAATAACATCCGCATCCATGTTGTCGATAGCTGGGATGATATCTGTAAATTCTGAGTAACACATGTGAGTGTGGATTTGAGTGTCTGGCGCTACTGTAGAGTGTACCAAGCGGAAGGCAGGAATTGCCCAGTCAAGGTAGTCTTCGTACCAGTCGCTACGACGGAGTGGCAATTTCTCACGAAGAGCAGCCTCGTCAATTTGGATGATTTTCACACCAGCAGCTTCAAGGTCAAGCACTTCATCCTTGATGGCAAGAGCGATTTGAAGAGTAGAATCCTTGATAGAGATGTCTTCACGTGGGAATGACCAGTTAAGGATGGTAACCGGTCCAGTCAACATACCTTTTGACAGGTTTGTCTGTACGGCTTTGTGCGTAGCTAGACCATTTCACAGTGATTGGGTTAAGACGAGTGACATCGCCCCAGATGATTGGTGGTTTCACCCCACGCATACCGTATGATTGTACCCAACCATTCTTAGAGAAGAGGTAACCTGACAAGTTTTGACCGAAGTACTCAACCATGTCGTTACGCTCGAACTCACCGTGTACCAGCACGTCAAATCCAACTTCTTCTTGCCATTTGATCCATTCGTCGATGGTTTCTGCAAGAAAGGCATCGTACTCTTCTTGTGACAACTCACCCTTACGGAAGGCCAAACGTTTAGCACGAACTTCCTTAGTTTGAGGGAATGAACCGATGGTTGTTGTTGGAAGAGCTGGAAGTTTAAAGGCTTCTTCTTGGATAGCTTCACGTTCCGCAAAGGCTGGCAAACGAGTGTAGTCAGCGTCTGTCAATCCAGCGATGCGCGCACGAAGTTCTGCATTTTCACCCACACGTTCAGTCGCAAAGAGTTCTTTGTTAGCTGCAAGAGCTTCTGCGCCTTGACCATTGCGGATAGCATCCAAGTCACAAAGTTCTTCCAATTTTTCAACTGCAAAAGCAAAGTGGTTCAAGATAGCTGGCTCAAATTCTTCGTTAGCTGTTGTAAATGGCACATGAAGAAGTGAGCATGAGCTTGTCAAAACTAATGTTTTCAGCTGGGATTTGCTCAAGAACAGCCAAGCTCTTTTCGTAGTTGTTGCGCCAGATGTTTTTACCATTGACAATACCGGCATAAAGAGTCTTGTCAGCTGGGAAGCCACCTTTAACAAGTTCAAGAGTTTTCTTACCTTCTACAAAGTCAAGACCGATCGCATCTACTGGCAAGTTCACAAGGTCAGTATAAACGTCACGAACGTCACCAAAGTAAGTTTGAAGCAAAACTTCAAGACCTTTTTTGTCAGCCAAGAGTTTGTTGTAGAGATTCAAGAAGAGAGCTTTTTCTTCTGCTGACAGATCCTTGACCAGACTTGGCTCATCCAGCTGGATACGCTCTGCGCCCAGCTCTGCTAATTTGGCAAAAACATCTTGGTAAGCAGCTACAAAGCTATCTACGAAGTCCTCTGCTTTCACGCCTTCTTCGAAGTCTGACAATTGAAGGAAAGTGAATGGACCTACAAGAACAGGACGAGTGTTTAGACCGAGTTCTTTTGCTTCTTGGAATTCGTCAAAGATCTTGTGACCTGCAAGTTTGACTTGAGTGTCTTTTTCAAATTTAGGAACGATGTAGTGGTAGTTGGTGTTGAACCACTTCTTCATCGGAAGGGCACGCACATCCCCTTTTTCACCTTGGTAACCACGCGCCAAAGCAAAGTAGCGCTCAAGGTCAGTCAAGTCCAAGTTTTGAACTGAGGCAGGAACCACGTTGAAGAGGAAGGCTGCATCTAGGAAGTTATCATAGTGAGAAAAGTCATTTGATGGGATTTCAGTGATGCCTTTTTCTTTGACAATGTTCCAGTGTTTCGCACGCAAGTCTTTCGCCGCTGCTAAGAGTTCGTCTGCTGAGATTTCATTTCTAAAGTATTTTTCAGTTGTAAATTTTAATTCGCGGAATTCACCCAAACGAGGGAAACCAATGATAGTCGTTGACATAAACGTCCTCCAAAAAATTGTTGTTGAAACTATCTTAACAGAAAAATCTGCCCTCTGTATAATTGGAATTTCCCAGAGTTTGATATAGTTTAAAACTATACCCCAATCATCTTCTAGGTCAGAAAAACCTTATTTTTCAACTGCTATTGAACAAAAATTATTGTTTGCTATAGGTAGAAATTATGACCTTGAAAAGAAAAACCAACGAGAATAAAGTCTCGTTGGTTCCCATAATATCTTGTCTTGCTTATTCTATTTCATGATACAGCTTCCTAGCCTTTTTCAATATCATAGTATCTGTCAAACTCTTCTTTGGAGTTGACGATATGTTCCTGACTGTCAACAGAAAGTTCTGAGGGAATAGTTGTATTTTTTTAAACGGATTAATATTTGTTAAAAATAAACTATAAATTCTTGCTTCTTTACTGTACTTCTCTGCACTATTTTGAGCGGTTAAAATATATGTCAATGTCTCTTTTTGTCTAACAGCCTGTAAGCAGAAGTATTTTCCTCAAATTGAGAATTATCAAGAACCTTTTTATTTATAGAAAATTGATTACTACCAGGTATTGTATTAATACCACTATCATTACTATACCAGTAGTTAAAGAGACTAACTTTTGGTAAAAGAAACTCGTCAGTCCAGCTTTTTATTTCCTCAATTTTTCTTGTCTTCAAATCAAGAAAAATAGTTTTTCTACCTTGTCTATCATTTATATGGTGAATGTCTATTCCTAAGTATTCCTTACCATTCCAACGATAAATCCCTCTTAACTCTCTAGGGAGATAATCAGAATCATAGTTCTCTACAGTATCATAAAGATCTAGTTCATCCTCTTTTTGAAGCTTATTGCCATCAATATGATAAACACTGAGAGTCCAATAAGAACCGCCAGACGGTCGTGTACTTAAATACTTAGGATCGTCTTTTAATTTTACATTATGGCGCAAAATATAATTTGAACTTTTAGGATCACCTCTCAGATAGGGTGGTATAATTGCCAAACTCATCCATCTTTTTATCTTCGTCCGGAGTCGTTGAAGTCCAATGAACAATAGCACCTGCACCATCCGCAATGATTTCATAATCATCAATTTCAGCTTTACCAGTATACTGGCTGTACTGCCCATAGTATTGTTCATTATAGTAACGATATAGAATCCAGGCCAATAGAGCCACAGATAAAATCACGATTGCTGTAATAAAAACTCTTTGTTTTGCTCCATTTCATAGCCAACCTCCTATTTACCAAATTTTTGGTCTAAGTAATCACCAAATTCACTAGCCCCATTATTTTCAAGGTTATTAAGCAAATCCTCAAACTGTTTAAGCTGTTTTGGGGTCATTTTTTCCAAAGTAAGCCTTTTCCCATCTTTTAGTAAATACTGTCTCACCCTTTGGCATATTTTTCTCACTTGGTCTGACATTTTATCTTCTTCCTTTACACCAGCATTATATGAGTCAGTTTTAGTATCAATCGTTTGTTTTATTTCATCCTTGTTTCCGTCATAGCCAAAACAGCCAGAATTCATAAAACCTGTAATGCCATTTTCATCCAGTTCTTTCTGTCGTAAACCAGCATTGAAATCTCGGTAGATAGTTGAATCATGATTGATGATATCTCCGCTTTTTTAAGATACCACTGCCCCTGACCATGGGTAACCTTAAAGACGCTGATTTTTTCTTTTAATTGTTTGGGCGCTTATTCGTTTTTCCCCCTCTTTGTTCCTGCCATCTTTTTCTCCTTGCTTATTCTATTTCATGATACAGCTTTCTAGCCTTTTTCAATATCATAGTATCTGTCAAACTCTTCTTTGGAGTTGACGATGTGTTCCTGACTGTCGACAGACACCTCTGGAGGAATGGTCACAGCTTCATATACATTCACAGTATCCGGCATAAGTAGACTGTAGACAGCTGCTTCTCGACTAAAGTCTTCTGCACTGTTCTTCGAGTTTAATAAATACACTGTTGTTCCTTTTTTTTCTAAAAGCTTGTAAGCCTTCGAACTACTATCAAACTGAGTCTGTCCTAAAACGGATTTATCTATCAACACTTCTCTACCAGGAGTAGTGGTATAAATGCCACTTGCTTTTTGATCCCAATTAGTCGCTTGCTTTATAAAAGGTTTTTCTCACGTAGTCTTGAGCTAAAATCTCATTTTCTTCCAATTTTCTACTCTTTAGATTAAGGAAAAGCGGCTTTGTCTTTCTAGGATTCTCTAAATCTCGTATTTCTATCCATAAATAGTCTTGGCCTTGCCAAGTGTAGATCCCCCCCAACTCTGCTGGTAAATAATTAGAATTGTAGGTCTCTACAACTTTGTAGAGGTCTATCTCCTTTTCTTCTTCAAGTTTTTTGTCATTAATATAATAGACACTAAGAGTCCAATAGGCACCGTCAGATGGTCTTTCCATCAAACGAAAGGGGAGCTCTTTCAGTTTAACATTCTGTCGCAGAATATAGCGAGAACTGTTTTGGTCAATTTTGTAAGAAGCATAACTACCGAACTCAGCCATCTTCTTGTCTTCTTCTGGGGTTGTTGAAACCCAATGGACAATGACACCTGCACCATCCGCAATCATTTCATAATCATCAATCTTTGCTTTACCCGTATACTTATGGAATTGTCCGTAATATTGTTTATTGCAGTAGAGGTAGAGAGTCCAAGATACCAAAGATAAACCTGCTAATACTAGCAGTGTAATAAGGCTCTTCGTTTTACTCCATTTCATAATTAAGCTCCTATTTTTGCAAATTTATCGTCTATGTAATTAGGCAACTTTCCCACTTTCATTACTCTCCTCCTTCTCCACAACAAACTCTCTGACCAAGCGGTAGATGACTGCGAATATAGGAGTGAAGAAAATCATGCCGACCAAGCCAAAGAGATTGCCTCCAATCAGGGCTGCGGCAAGGGTAAAGAGAGTTGGGAGCCCGACGGACTGGCCGACCACGCGCGGATAGATGATATTGCCCTCAATCAGCTGCACTCCCTGAAAGACTGCGATTGAAAGAAGGGCTTTCAAGGGCTGTCGGTAAAGATAAAGATAGCTCCCAGAGCACAAGCTGAGAAGGGCCCGATGTAGGGAATGAAAGAGAGCACTCCAGCTAAAACCCCAGTCAGAGCCGCATAAGGCAGACCTGTCAGAGAATAGGCAATGAAGACTAACACACCAACAATGACAGCCTCTATCATCTGCCCCATCAGGAACTTATCATAGGTCTCAACAATGACAGAACCGACATAGGATAGGCGTTTCACCGCCTTCTCAGGAAGCAGAACCTGCAAGAGACGACTAGTGATCGTCTGCAAATGCTCCTTGCTGCTCAAGAAGGCAAAACATGAGAAAGATAGACATGATGACAGAGAAGAAATTACCAAAAATAGCAGAAATATTGCCCGTCAGACTGCCCAGAAGAGAGATGGCTCGATTGACAATACCGCTGTTTTGCAGTTGCTTGGTCAAATCTTTCAGCTGGCTAGAGGAAAGCAAGCCAGACTGCTGCAGCCACTTGGCTAGCTGCGGTGCTACCTTGCCAATGGTCGCGCTCAGCTGATTGACCGCTGTGGTCAAAGTCGGCACGACAATAGAGACAATCCCTGTCATAATGAGAGCTAAAATCAGCACCTCCAAAACCAAGGCCAGACTGCGCTGCAACTTCTGAGGGACTCGGCATTTGTCCAAGAGGTCTTCCAGTTTTTTCATCGGGACATTAAAGATGAAGGCTAGAACTCCACCCAGTATAATGGGCGAAAATACCGACGTCAGGCTCTGCAGGCCAGACCAGATGTTCCCGATATAGAGAACCAGAGCCAGAGCGAGCGCCGCAAAGACGATGAGTTTATAGGATTCATTGATTTTTTTCATAAGGCTTCCTTTACAGTTTTGTCATTTCCTTATTTTATCATAATTTTAGAGGCCTTTCGAGCAGGAGAAACTTAGTCGTCACTCTTAAATTTTGACAAATCTAGAAGATATAGAATTCCTGAGATGATAGATAGAAGGCCTGAGAAAGTAAACAGAAAAAGAAATGAAGCCCATGACGGATCCGCAGAATAGAAGCTCATGACTCGTCTTATTGACTCTTGGGTCGTTGCTATAATGATACATTCCAACTATAGAAAGTCCCAAAAAGCAGCCAGCTGTTCAATACAACCATATCACCCCAGCCAGGGTTTTCAATCAGTGTGGGAACCGAATAAATAATTTCCCAGTGCCATCTATTTAAAGAAGCGTAAATGATCTGAAGGCCTCCTAAAATGCCAACAATTCCATTTTATCCACAGCAATTTGTTTGATTTCATAAGCATCTCACTCTTTCTTTTTTTAAAAATAGTATACCGAGCCACTTTCTAATCTGTCAACTATTACAAAAGAATGAGCGTCTCATCCGATAAATCCGTTTTCATTCAAATTATCTTATGGTACAATAAACTCATGCACAAGAAAAACAGTTATTGATTTTTAAAGAACTGGGTCGGCGCTTGATTTTCAGCCAGCCCGTCAAAGAGCTCAAAACACGCGAGTTGGCCGAAGTCAGAGCGATTCTGCAAGAAGTTGAGGACTGGCAGAAAAAGGGATTTTTATGCAGTCGGCTATGTCAGCTACGAAGCGGCTCCTGCTTTTGAGAAAAAAACTCCAGGTCCACAAAGCCCTCTGCTGGGCGAGTACCTGATTTACTTTTTACCATTCATGATAGAGCTGATGAAGCCCCTTTCCCTTTGGCTTACGACGAGGTAGATATGCCGGCGCAATGGCAGAGCCTGACGACTGAGCAAGAGTATGAAAAAGCCATCGGAACCATTCACCATCATATCCGTCAGGGCGATACTTATCAGGTCAACTACACGGTGCAGCTGGGCGCAGAGCTTAATCCACAGGACAGTTGGGCTATTTACAACCGTCTGGTCGTTGAGCAAAACGCCGCCTACAATGCCTACGTAGAGCACGATCATCAAGCAGTCTTATCCATCAGTCCTGAGCTCTTTTTCGAGGAGCACCGAGGTGAGCTGACAACACGGCCGATGAAAGGGACTACCAATCGCGGTTTGACGGTCGCTGCGGACTTGGAGCAAGCGGACTGGCTCCGCCAGGATCCTAAAAATCGAGCGGAAAATATGATGATCGTTGATCTGCTACGCAATGACATGAACCGCATTTCAGAGATTGGCAGCGAGCGAGTCGAGCAGCTGTGTCAGGTCGAGCAGTATTCCACTGTCTGGCAAATGACCTCCACCATCAAGAGCCAACTGCGGCCCGAGATTGGCCTCGGAGAAATTTTTGATGCTCTCTTTCCTTGCGGCTCTATCACAGGCGCTCCAAAGATTTCGACCATGGCTATCATCAAAGCAACAGAAAAAGCCGCCCGCGGTGTCTACTGCGGTACGGTTGGTATCTGCCTACCAGACCAAAGACGGATTTTTCAATGTGGCCATCCGCACCATTCAGCTTGCGGCTGGCAAGGGCGATTTACGGTGTCGGCGGCGGCATCACTTGGGATAGCACATGGGAATCCGAGTACATCGAAACCCAGCAAAAATCAGCTGTTCTTTATCGGAAAAATCCGCAATTTGACCTAGTTACGACAGGGAAGGTTGAGCAAGGCAGCCTGACCTTCCAAGACCAACATCTGAAGCGTCTACGAGAATCTGCCCGTTACTTTGCTTATCCATTTGATGAGGAAAAAAACTGAAGGCAGAATTGAACCAAAAGTCTAGCAAAAACTGGATCCAAGTACGGACTACCGCCTGCGGATTTCCATCGCCAAATCTGGAAAAAGTAACCTGCCAGCTAGAAAAGCTGCAAGCACTCCCAGAAGCTTTCTGCAAGGCTATTTTCGTTCCACAAAATGCCGACTTACAACAGCCTTTCACCTACTTTAAAAACCAGCTATCGGCCACACCTATCCCTAGGTCAGCAGGAGCAAATTTACTACAATGCCCAAGGGCAGCTACTAGAAAAGCTCCATCGGTAACCCTAGTCCTCCTATTGAGGGCCACCTCTACACGCCACCAGTCGAGCTAGGGCCTTTTTGAATGGCATCTACCGCCAGCATCTATTGGCAACAGGTCAAGCCACAGAAAAAAATTCTCAGCCTAGACGACTTAAAAATCAGCAGAAAAATCTACGCCTGCAACGCACTGCGAGGCCTTTTATGAATTGAAATAGATAATTAGAGAGTGGGACAGAAATCGGTAATTCGTTAGAATTCGATTTCGTCGTCCCACTTCCGCACAGTTGAGTAGGGCTGTAAAGCTGATGAAATCAGCGTAGTAGAGCCCACTCAACCACTGCGTCTTGCTCGACGATCCAAAGACAATTGAGAGGCTAGGGACTTTTTGTCCCAGCCTCGTTTTCTATAGGCCTCAGTCCGCTAAGACAAGAAGTAGGCCTGCTATTTCAAGATTTTTAGAAATATTTTTAGAAATGCTTGATGAATACTTAATAAGTGTCCGATATACTAGGTAGTGAGGAAAGGATTTCCAAAAAATAATTCAAAAAGGAGAAGTAAAAACCATGAAAAAAATATTTTAGTTTTTACAAGGGGTCAGCAAAAAGTTCGGCCAACAACAGGCTCTGAGCGATGTCAATCTGACCATCAAAAAAAGGAGATATTTACGGTCTCATCGGTAAAAACGGAGCTGGTAAAACCACTCTGATCAAAAATTATGACCCAGCTGATGCATGCCAACAACGGAACCGTGTCTCTCTTTGGTTCCAGCAACCAGGCCGAATGGACACAAGCCCTCAAGCGGGTCGGCTCGGTCATTGAAACGCCCGTTGCCCACAACCACTTGACCGCCTACGAAAATCTCAATTACTACTGCAAACTGCGCCAGATACCTAATGCCGATAAGGCCATCCAAGAAACCTTGGAATACGTGAACTTAACAGATACTGGCAAGAAGGAATTCAGAGATTTTTTTCTCGGTATGAAGCAGCGTTTGGGAATTGCCATTGCCTTATTGTCTCAAGCCAGATTTGATGATTCTAGACGAACCTATCAACGGACTAGATCCCGTCGGCATCAAGGAATTCCGCCAGCTTGTCCAAAAAGCTCAATGAAGAGCTAGGCATGACCTTTGTTATTTCCAGTCATATCCCTATCCGAGTTTCTACCCTAGTCGCTACGCGCTTTGGCATCATCGACCAAGGTCATATGATCAAGGAAATTTCAAGGCTGAATTTGAAGAGCAAAGTGAAGATTATATCGTCTTGAAAACGGATCATTTGGAGGAAGCAAGCCAGCTGCTCCAAGATCAATTAGGCTACCGCATCAAGGTGGTCAATGCTCTCAATGAAATCCATGTCTTTACCCATTCGCACAACATCAACAATATCGTAAAAGAGTTGGCCACAGCTGACTTAGTCATTCAAGAAATCTACTATGCACGGCAAAAATCTCGAAAAATTTCTTTACAGATTTACTTGATCAAAACCAGGGAGGTCTATCATGATTCAAACCATCTGCGCTGACTTTTTACCGCCTCTTCCACTCCAAAGGCTTTTTGGATTACTGAGTTCGTTTTTACTAGCCAATATCCTACTCGGCGTCCTCTATAAGGTTACCAGCAGATTTGGAACATCCATCTCAACGGATGGACAAAACGTCGCTCAGCAAGCACCAGTAAAAATGACGGGTATCAATGCTCTTGCCCATTTCTCTGGACATTCTGACAATGTTATATTTTTCACTCTCATTGTCGTCTGCCTCTTATTAGGTGTGGACTTGTCCCGTAAGCTTTATAAAAACAGCCTCGCTCACGGTATTTCACGGACAGAGTTCTTCCTATCTAAAACTTTGGTCTCCTTTGTTGTTGCCATCTTCCAATTCATCCTCTTACTAGGCATCTCCTTCATCATCGCTAGCTCTATCAATGGAATTGGGACAGCTCCGACAGGCTTCTTTGGCCAATTTTTGCTAACCATTCTCGTCCAGCTCATGATAACCATCGCTTGGATTGGCATTGTGTCTTTCGTCCTCTATCTCAGTCATTCCATTGCCGCGGTCTTTATTACCTATTTTGTCGGAAGCGCCCTGCTCATCTTTCCAGTCTTACTCTATCCTCATATAGAGTTGTTCCGCTATTTAACCTTACAATTTGGAATAGAGATGGCTGCGGATCCTGCCGTTGTTTTGCGAGCTAGTTTAGTCGCGATTGGCATAGCAGTCTTCTTCCTAGGGCAACAGCCTCCTCATTTTCAAGAAAAAAAGATCTCTAAAACCAAAAAAATCAGCTAATCTTCTGACTAGCTGATTATTTTTTTATAAGGCCACAATCAATTCAAACCAATCGTTCTCTGCTTGCATGGTCAAATCACCACCCAAGATTTCGACCAGCTGCTGGGTGATATAAAGACCCAGTCCAGAGGATTCCTCACTGCTGGAGAGATTTTCAGAATAGAAGCGATTGGTCAGTTTATCCAGATGTAAAAATAGCCTTCTGAACCTTATTTTTTGACCTGAAAAATAACCTTTTGTCCTTCTTTTTCAGACTGATGCTGGCTGTTTCTCGGCCATGTTTGAGGACATTGCTGAGCATGTTCTGGATGATTCTGATCAAAGATATCACTGTCCGTTTCTAAAAAGCAGATTTTCAGACAGATCCACATCTAAATCAATCCCTGCTCGCTGAAAGGCATCATAATAGGAAAAGAGTTGCTGGGTGACCAGCTGGGATAGATCTACCCGCTGAAGGCTCGGTCGAATGGCTCCTCCATCAAGCGACGGTATTCCATCAGAGCCTCCAAGCGTCTGGATACCATACTTAGATTGTCCGCAATCTTTTGCAACTGCTGATCCATCTGCTCCTTATCAGCGTCTTTGAGTAGCTGTTGGGTATATCCACTAGCAATGGTCAGTGGCGTTCCGGATATCGTGGGCAATGTTACTGATGGCCATGTCCAAGGTTTTTCTTTTTCCTGCTGGGTCACAAAGGACATCTTATCAATTTCTCAAAAAGCTGCTCCACCTCGTCAGTCAGAGCCACTAGGCTAGGAGATTGATCTCTCAAAGTCAGCCGAATCTGACTCCCTGTACGACGTTTGTCACGGATCTGGCTGGTCAGACTACGAATCGTCAGATGATAGCGAACCAGCATGATTGACAAGAAGAGTATGAGCACAAAGGCTAAAAATCCACCACATAGCTAATCCTCCTTGAGCCGCACGCCCAGACCCCAAATGGTCTCGATATAGTCTGTCGAACTATCCAACTGGGCTAATTTCTTACGAAGATTGCTGAGATGGGCATTGAGCGTATTATCGCCTGGCAGATAGGTCTCCTCCCAGACCGACTCATACAGCTCCTCCTTAGTAAAAATCTTTTTAGGATGAGCCAGCAAGGTCTGGAAGATCTGAAATTCCTTTTTCCCTAGCCGCATGGACTGGTCACCAGAAGCAATTTCAAAGGTATCTGGCAGGAGGCGGATGTTTTTGATCAAGGTCTCCCCAGCAGGCTTGGACTGAGACTTCTGACTACCTCGTAGTTGGACAGTGACACGCGCCGCCACTTCGTCTAGATTAAAAGGCTTGACAATATAGTCATTGGCGCCGTCCAGCAGATACTGGCTCACGAGACTCTTCTCACCCAGAGCTGTCAGCATGATGACCGGTACCTGACTCTGCAAACGGATTTCCTCAAGGACCTGATCCCCATTTTTCCCAGGAAGCATGATATCGAGAAGGACCAAATCAATGCTTTCTTGCTGGAAGAGTCGCAGCCCTTCTGTACCTGAAAAAGCCTGAAGCACCTCATGGTCTTCGCTTAAGAGACTATACAAAATTTCTTGGATATCATTATTATCCTCAATTAATAAGATACGTGCCACTTGCCTCACTCCTCTTTTCTATGCTTACGAAATCATTTCTATTCCTCCTAGCCTATCAAATAAAGGGACCTTCGTCAATGAAAATCTGATAAAATCCTATAGTCCCCAGGTAGATCTGCATGGTAGGTCATCACAAGATGAACTTGACTATCCTTTCTTTCAAATGGTACAATAGGACCAATGACACAATAGGGAGAATCATCTATGAAAAAAAATGCCAAAACTCAAATCAGCCTTGTATCCATTCTCGTCATCCTGGGCGTTGGTGCAAGAATGATGCGAGTCATCCACCGTCAGCAAATTAGGGAGCAAAACAGACAAACCGTCCAAACGGCTAAAAAGGTTTCAGAGTTTCAGAAAACACTAGACGAGGAAGAAACGAAGAAACGGAATGAAACCTTCAACAAGATTTTTAATGATTCCCTAATTCAGAAAAATTTTTGAAAAATTGGCAAAAAGTCGATGAACTTCATGGTTTGGGACAAAGAACTGGGCAATTTTATATCTATAACTTTGAAAAAAAAGAAGAGATACTCTTAGAGAATACTGATCAAGCATTTGTTCTACCCATTCGAGACAAGAGTGATAACGTCACATTTCAGGCTATCTTTGCCCACAAGGACGGTCAGTGGCACATCATGAAACCAGACGGAAGTTCGCAGTTGCAACTAGGAGAAGCCAACATTTCCGCTGAATCTAAGTTTGTCATCGAAAACAATGTCTTAGACTACGACCAGTAAATCAATAAGGACTTGCCTTCACTACATACAAAAAGCTTAGAACCCCAGCTTTGGTTGGGATTCTAAGCTTTTTAGTTTGCTGTCAGAGAGTCATCCAGAAGATGGTGAAGCTCTAAAGGAGACTTTTATTTAACAGAAGCCCCATTGGTCGCAATGACTTCTTTGTACCAATAGAAGGATTTCTTGCGCGAACGGGCTAGAGTTCCTTTTCCTTCATTGTCCCGGTCCACATAGATAAAGCCATAGCGCTTCTTCATCTCGCCAGTACCAGCTGATACTAGGTCAATACAGCCCCAGGTCGTGTAGCCCCACAGCACCACACCGTCCTCATTGATAGCTTCCCGCATGGCCTTGACATGGGCTGCCAGATAGTCAATCCGATAATCATCAGCCACATAGCCATTTTCATCAGGAGTATCCACTGCACCCAGACCATTTTCCACGATAAACATGGGCTTTTGATAGCGATCCCAGATGGTATTAAGCGTAATCCGCAAGCCCAGAGGGTCGATCTGCCAGCCCCACTCAGAAGCTTCCAAATAAGGGTTCTTGAGTGAAGCAAAGATATTGCCCTCGGTCAGCTCATTGACCTTAGGATCGCCCGAAGCCACCCGACTAGAGTAGTAGGAGAAGGAAATGAAGTCCACCGTATGCTCCTTGAGCAGCTGCAGGTCCTCTTCTGTCATTTCGACAGTGATGTCCTCGCGCTCCCAAGCTTTCTTGGCGTAGTTGGGATATTCGCCACGCGCCTGCACGTCAATGAAGAAATAGTTTTTCCTGTCTTCCTCCATACCAGCCCATACATCGCGTGGATGACAGGTGTTAGGATAATTTTGCCCCGCTGCCAGCATACAGCCGACCTTATTTTCTGGATCAATCTCATGGGCCTGCTTTGGTGGCAATGGCTGACGCGACCAGCTCATGATGGGCTGCTTGATACTTGACCTGCTCCTCATTTTCGCCTCCTTCAAAGCAGAGCCCCGCCCCCATAAAGGGTGCATGGAGAATCATATTAATTTCATTGAAGGTTAGCCAGTACTTGACCAAGCCCTTGTAACGGGTAAAAAGAGTGCGGCAGAGACGCTCGTAAAATTCCAGCATCTTACGGCTCCGCCACCCACCATATTGCTCAATCAAGTGCATGGGACAGTCAAAGTGAGTAATGGTCACTAAAGGCTCAATGCCGTACTTGTGGCATTCCTTAAGGAGGTCTTCGTAAAATTTCAGGCCAGCTTCATTAGGCTCCAGCTCATCCCCCTTGGGGAAAATCCGGCTCCAAGCAATGGACAGCCGATAGGTCTTAAAGCCCATCTCACCAAAGAGGGCAATATCCTCCTTGAAGCGGTGGTACATATCAATAGCTTCCTTGGCTGGGTAGAAATAACCTTCCTCAAAGTCAAACATCTTTTTCTTACCCGTGATGATAGCCAGACGGTCCTCACCAATCGGCACCACATCTACATTGGCCAGCCCGCGACCATCCGCATCATAAGCACCTTCACACTGGTTGGCAGCCGTCGCTCCGCCCCACAAGAAACCATCAGGAAAAAGTCAGTTTTTCGGTCATATCTCTACCCACTTTCTTATTTTACTACTTCATTCACTTATATTATACCGCAATATACAGACCTTTACTTGTGAAATACTGCGGAATAGTGATACTATCCTATGTTTCTCCCTGTCTGTTTTCTAATCTTACTCTTTCTAGGCTTCCTATCATTTACCCAGATAATAAGCCTCAGCCCTCCTCCAAAAAGACATATGAAGCAAAAACAAGCAAAAAGACCGGATTGCTCCGATCTTTTCAAGTTTCTTCTATAAAAAAATCAATGAATAAACAAGGCATCGAACCGCAGGCAGTACTGGAGTACGGCAAGGTGAAGATAACGCAGTTTATTCTTTGATTTTCCACGAGAGGAATTATTTGATTGCGCGTGATTGCAACCCTTCTTCTTCCAAGAAGAGACGGAATGGTACGAGTTCTTCTGCTTCGTATTTTTCCTTGAAGGCTTTGATCGCTTCTTCTGAGTGAAGTTTTGGATCGAGTTCAAGTACTTCTACTGGAAGTGGACGATGTTGAGAGATGCGAGCATCGATCACAACAGTTTTACCTTCTTTATTGAGTTTCACAGCTTCTGCAACAACTGCGTCGATGTCTTCGATACGATCAACTGTAAATCCAACAGCTCCTTGAGCTTCAGCGATTTTCGCATAGTCAGCATTAGGGAAGTCACAACCAAACAAGTGTTTGTTTGTGTCTTCGTATTTGTCCTTGATGAAGGCATATTTACCATTTGAGAAGACAACGTTGATAACTGGAAGGTCGTATTGAACGTTTGTGATCACGTCTGGGTAGCACATGTTGAATGCACCGTCACCCATGATGTTCCATACTTGGCGATCTGGATTGTCTTTCTTAGCAGCGATACCACCAGGAAGGGCAATACCCATTGTCGCAAAGAGTGGTGATGTACGCCACATGTTCTTAGGTGTCATGTGAAGGTGACGAGTAGATGTTTGAGTAGTATCACCTACGTCGATTGAGTAGATAGCGTCTTGGTCAGCATGTTTGTTAATGGCATTATAAACTTGATACAATTGCAATTCACCCTCAGTTTTACCTTCGAGTTTGTTCATGTAATCACGCCAGTTTTGGTTGTTCTTCACGTTTGCACGCCACCATGGAGTAGATTCTACTGGGTTTACTTTTGTCAAGGATTGCTTTTCGCTGCTTGGCCTGCGTCACCAAGAATAGAAGCGTCAAGGGCATGACGTTTACCAAGTTTGTGAGGGTCGATATCGACTTGAATGAATTTCTCAGTGTTCTTGAAGGCTTCGTAAACTTCAGCAAATGGGAAGTTTGAACCAAGGAAAAGAACTGTGTCTGCTTCAAAGACCACTTCGTTGGCTGGTTTCCAACCAACACGGTAAGCAGAACCTGTCAAACCTTCGTAGTTCCATTCGAAAGCTTCAAAGTTTTTACCAGTCGTAATGATTGGTGCTTTAATTTTACGAGACAATTCAGTGATCACATCACCAGCTTTAACACCACCGTAACCAGCGTAGATCACTGGACGTTCAGCATTGTTCAAGATTTCAACAGCTTTGTCGATTTCAACTTCGTTCAAAGCTGGAGCGATGAATGAGCGCTCATATGAACCTGATCCGTAGTATGAGTTTTCGTCGATTTCTTGGAAACCAAAGTTTACTGGAATTTCAACAACAGCTGGACCTTTTTTAGAAACTGCAGCACGGCAAGCTTCGTCAATAACTTTTGGCAATTGCTCTGCGTAAGCTACACGTTTGTTGTAAACAGCGATACCGTTGTACATTGGGTTTTGGTTCAATTCTTGGAAGGCATCCATGTTCAATTCGTTAACTGGACGTGATCCAAGGATAGCAAGGAATGGAGTGTTATCCATAGCTGCATCGTAAACACCGTTAATCAAGTGAGTCGCACCTGGACCACCTGAACCAACTGCAACCCCGATTGAGCCGCCGAATTTAGCTTGCATCACCGCTGCAAGAGCACCTGTTTCTTCGTGGCGAACTTGCAAGAAGCGGATATCTTTGTCTTCAGCCAAAGCGTCCATCAATGAGCTGAGTGTTCCTGATGGGATACCGTAGATAGTATCTACGCCCCATGTCTTCAATACGTTGAGCATTGCTGCAGATGCAGTAATTTTCCCTTGAGTCATAATAACTCTCCTTCAAAATTAAATTATTTATCGAAAAACTTTCAGATAATATAATGAAAACGTTTCAATAAACTTACTCTACAAATTTATCACTTTTTCCACCGCTTGTATAAGAATATGCTCAGGAACGCTTTAGAACTATTACATAACAATTATGAGATTTTTCTGACTTTTGAAATGTATAGTATAATAGATTTCAGAAAAAGGTGAAAGTGGCTCTCGCTGACCTTTGAAACTGGGGAAGATTTTAATTTGGAGCAAGCTAGAAATTTAAGGGCTAAACATGCTATAATATTGCTAGGTAAACGAAAAATATTCCAAAACAGTAGGTGAAAAAGATGATCAGAGAAGCCAGTCTCAACGACCTAGATGAATTACTCCATTTGTACCTCTCCTGGCACGAGACGGCCATTCCAGAAAAAAGCCCAACCTTACAAAAAGTCTGGCAGCGGATGGTAGAAGATCCAGACCACCATATTATTGTCAAAGTGCTTGACGGAAAGATTGTTTCTTCTTGTATTTGTGTCGTCATTCCCAATCTCACGAGAGGGCTACGCCCCTACGCCTTGATCGAAAATGTCGTTACTCATCATGACTTTAGAGGCAAGGGTTATGCCAGTGAATGCCTTGATTTTTGCTAAGAAATTAGCGACCGAAGCCAATTGCTACAAAAATGATGCTGCTGACGGGCTCCAAGAAAGAAAGCACCTGGGAATTTTATAAACGGGCTGGCTACAATCACCAAGATAAGATGGCCTTTATCCAGTGGCTAGACTAAAGCAAGCAAAAGATCTTTAATAAATATAGAAAGAGAGTGGGACAGAAATCGGTAATTCGTTAGAATTCGATTTCGTCGTCCCACCTCCGCACAGTTGAGTAGGGCTGTAAAAGCTGATGAAATCAGCGTAGTAGAGGCCACTCAACCACTGCGTCTTGCTCGACAATCCAAAGACAATTGAGAGGCTAGGACTTTTGTCCCAGCCTCTTTGAAATTTCAATTTTTAACTGTTTGATTAAGCTGGCCAAGAAAAAAATATTTTCTCAGAGATACGGCTGCAGTGCCTTTGACAGCATCGCATAGCCAGCAATAGTCAAGTGCAAGCCATCCGTAGTAAAATCCTCCCGCAGCTGACCGCCCTCGTCCAAGAAGTTATCATAAAGATCGATAAAATGGACATTGGTATAGATGCTTGCCAGGGCTCGGTAGGCACGATTAAGGGCTTGGATTTTCTCGTTCGTCCGAATATACACCGTTCCTTTGTACTGCTCCTGCTCATTCACAGGCAGGACGGACAGCAACTGGATCTGAGCTAGAGGATAGTCACGGGAAATCTCCTGAACAACTGCTTCCAGATTGGCCAGCGTTTCAGTCTGAGGCATCTCCTTGCCAATGTCGTTGGTTCCAATCAGGAGAAAGACCTTGTCCAGAGCCTGCCCAAAGAGATGGGCATCCAAGTTTTCTAAAAGCAAATCAGTCTTGTAGCCACGAATGCCACGATTGACCAAGGTTTTAGGACTTTGCAATAGCTCATGCAGTGGGAAATATTCCACAATCGAATCACCGATAAAAATAATCGCTGGCTCTTTTACCGCAAGCTGATTCAGATCCCGATAATTTTTCTGGATCTTTGCCTGCTCATTTAAAAGCCACTGTTCTAATAGTTGAACTGCCATTTAGACTCCTTTTTCTAAGTATTGCTCAATCACCTGCAAAACACCGGCCTCTGAATTGGCTGGTGCCAAGCGACTGGCAATGCGCTTAATCTTCTCTTCCCCATTTTCCATAGCATAGGAGAAATCCGCTAGTTCCAGCATTTCCAAGTCATTTTCGCTGTCGCCAAAAAGCCATGATTTCCTTGCTTTTGATTTGCCACCGGTCCATGAGCTGACGAAGCCCCCAAGCCTTGTGAAGACCTTCTTGGATAATGTCAATCGCGCCATAACCGCTGGTCACAGCACTCAATCGTCCAGCAAATGCTGTATTGATCTGCTGCGTAATCTCTGCCGCTTGCGCTTCATCGACCATAACGCTCATCTTTAGCACTTCTTCAAACGGATGATCTTGCAGATTAGGCACGAAATTCATTCGTTTGTAGAAATGGGCCGCCATTTCCTCTGTCATAATCTTGCTAATCATCGGAAAAATCAGTGCCGTCCTGAACAAAGCCACCTTTAGTGGAAGTGACCACCAGATGCACCTCTCGTTCTTGACCCTGAAAAATAAGCCAGCGTGTCCGCAATCAAATCAGGCTGCCAGAAAGTGCCCAGCAACATTTCATTCTTTTCAAAGATTCTAGCGCCGTTGGCGACGATCAGGGTCATGCGCTCTGTCAAATCGCCCAACAATAAACGCATTCGTTGGATTTCATTACCCGTCGCAATGACAAACTTGATGTCCCGCTCTTCCAGCTGGTCTAAAACTGCTGTCAGGCGTGGCAAATCCAGCTCTCCTCTTGGGTCCAAAAGGGTACCGTCCATATCCGTAGCGATCATTTTAATCGGCATCTTCCCACCTCATTTCTATAGTCTCAGATATTTATTTTTACTTTATTCCATAAATATTTGAGATAATCTTCTCCTTTTAACTTTTTCGACTAATGATTTTTCAAAGTTTTTTTACTTGGGTATCAACTTGACTTTTTAGCGCTTTTCCCCGCAATTGCATAGCAACCCTTAGCCGTATGGTAACTATCCAAACCTCGATTATTCTGAGGAGCTTTGAAGGCTTGCCCGCCATTTTCGGATCGCCAGCCTACGAAACTGGGGATCCCACTGGGCTGGACTTTTGACATCGTAGTAATAATGGGAACTGTGATTGAAAAAAACGAAGGTTTCTCCCTGTAATTAAAACTGGCTCCATTGACTAGTCCATTTTTGACTGCTACTTTCTGGATCCAAAACATTAAGAAATCGCCCTTCCCTATCCAGAATAAACTCGGTATGGAAACGATGGAGAATCTTGATATTGGCCTGATAGGGCTGATGGTCTGGGTAGAGCACCTTGTCCTTATTGACAAAGGCTTTATTGTGCAGCCGCGAAGATTCCCAGAGCTGGCAGTCTAGGTCAGGATGCGCCTGAAAAATAGGCTAGAGAGCCTGGCCATCTGTCATCCCCGGCTTACGAAAATGCTCTCTAATCCACTGAGCCTGCTGACTGGAAATGACGTAGCGAAACTGGTGCAACTGACCTTTTAACCTTTGGTTGCCACTGTCTGCAATAAAGTCTACCGGAGAAAAGGCCTGCCGAATCGTTTGAGAAAACTGGCGCCAAAAGGGAGCGTGTGGCGATAAGTCCGGATGTATACGTGAGAGCAAGCGGGTGATTTCTGCTGCTTCCCCGCTCAATTCATCAGGCATGTCCATATAGAGCATAGCTAGCTCTAACAATTTCTCAGCTTGCTGGGGCTGGGCTGCTCGACATTCAAAAGCCCACAGTTTCTGAAAGAGCGGACTGCCAAATATAAGGGCCTCCTCAAAAAGACCTTGGCGAGCTGATTCATGCGGCAATGACGCCATTTCTGCTAGAAAAACTTTATCAAGAGCAGCTTGAGACCAGCCGATCGCTTGTAATTTTAGGCGGTATTGCTCGATTTCTACTTCCATCACCATCCACATCCATCATATGAAATTTCTTCAGCACCGTTTAGGGCTCCGCTAGCAGGCTCATGCAGCCTTCGATATCTCTCCTATTTATCTCTAAATATGCCAAAATTTCATGTAAAAGTCAACGTACAAAGGAACTTTTCGGCCTCAAATTGTATTCTTTCAGCATTTTTTTGCTATACTAGTCTTAGGAAAACAACGAGGACAAAAAAGATGACGCCAAATAAAGAAGACTATTTAAAATGTATTTACGAGATTGGCACGCGCCAGGGAAAAATCACCAATAAAGAAATTGCCCAGCACATGCAGGTTTCTCCGCCAGCCGTGACGGAGATGATGAAGAAAAATGCTGGCTGAAGAACTCCTAATCAAGGACAAAAAGGCCGGCTACCTGCTGACTGACCTAGGTCTGCAGCTGGTCTCTGACCTCTACCGCAAGCACCGATTGATTGAGGTCTTTTTGGTCCAAAAAGCTGGGCTACACCACGGACGAAATCCATCAGGAAGCCGAAATTCTGGAACATACCGTTTCTGAACGCTTTGTCGCAGGCTTGGAAAAATGCTGGATTTCCCAGAGACCTGCCCTCATGGTGGCACAATCCCAGCCAAACACCAGCTGCTAAAAAGAAAAAAATACCATCAAACTCTGGCCTCCGCTCAGGAGCCTGGTAGCTACCTCATCCGCCGTGTCCACGACGACTTTGAGCTTTTTGGCTTATCTGGAAAAAGCACAATCTAAACATAGACCAAGAAATCAATTTCCTGCAGTATGACGACTACAGCCAGCTCTATCAACTAGAAGTAGACGGCCGAGCAATCCAAGTTAGCCCTATGATTTGCCCAGCAGATTTATGTAGAAAAACTATAAACAGAACCCAGTTCAGACTTTTTTTAGTCTAAACTGGCTTTTTATTGACAAAAAAATAAGATGTCAGAATATAATAAGTGTACTTATAAAAATATTTAGAGGAAAAGCTAATGGAAACATCGCAGTTTAACTCCGCCTACAAGGATGAATACAAAAAAATCAACCGGTCTGCTCTTTATCCGCGCCTACCACAAGTGGCATGGGCTGATTAAAAAAATGAGCTGAAAAGCATTGATTTGACCCATCCCCAGTTTGTCGTTCTGACCACTCTTGCAGCGCTTCTGCGTCAGCAAGAATGGGTGAGTCAGACCGATATTGCCCTGATTTTTCTGACATGGATGTCATGACCGTATCCCAAATCATCCGCCTCTTGGTCAAGAAAGAATTGATCATGCGAGAAGTCCATCCCAAGGACAGCCGTGCCAACATCATACTCCTAACGGATATGGGGCTGCAAAAGGTCAACCAAGCCCTTCCTCTGGTAGAAGGCATTGATCAGACGTTCTTTGGAAAAATTAGAAAATAATACAGAAACATTAAACCAACTCTTAATAGAACTGGAGGCAGAAAATGACTAGATTTTGGATTGGTGTCGTATCAAAAGAACACGTCCTAAGAGGTGTAGAGGGAGGCTTTTGCCAAGTCTGCCACGGAAAGAAAGCACCGCTGAACCGAATGAAAAAAGGAGATTACCTTTTGTACTACAGCCCCAAGTATCAGCTGAATGGTCAGGAAAAATTGCAGGCCTTTACAGCAGTTGGCAAGATTCTAGATGATACAGCTTATCAAGTAGAGATGTTCGAAGGCTTTTGTACCATTTCGGCGAAATGTCAGCTACTACCACCCTGTCAAAGACTGCCCCATTGAGAAAGTACGGCCACATCCCGAATGGCGTCAATATGCTTCTCAACTACGTTATGGACATTTTGAAGTTTCGAAAGAATTTTTTTCTCTATATCTTTGAACAGATGAAGGAAGAATAGGAGGCTGGGACATCCCGACCTCCTATTTTTTTCGTATCCGATGTCATATGCTCTATAATTGTTGTAGTAGGAATTATGGAGTTTTTTTAGGAAAAATCCTATCTACCTGTACTAAGAAGCATAAATTAGATCAATAGAAAGATGTATAGAAAAACAACCAAATCATATCACAAACCGCTTAGAAAGACCAAGACTTTTCTGATCAAAAATAATACTCTAGACACTCCCACTTCATCACGTTTTTTTAAAAAGAAAGAAAAATATCCCATTTACTCCCTTGCTAATCTCTTTACTTTTTTTGTTAGAATGATGTCAAAAAAAATAAAGAAGGTTAATATTATGCCACAACATCTCTTTAAAGAATTGGCTCAACTAGAGCAAGTAGAGGCCCTAGCTCTAGGAGGATCACGGGCTGGACAAGATTTTGACAAAGACTCTGACTATGATGTATATGTCTACCTCAGTGCTCCTCTCTCGCCAGACATACGAAAAGAAATCCTCAGTAAACACTGCTCCTATATGGAAATCGGTAATCAATTTTGGGAATTGGAAGACGATTGTGTCCTCAATAATGGTATCGAAATCGAGCTGATTTACCGCTCTTTAGACGAATTTGACAAAGATTTACAAGCCGTAGTTTTAGAGCACCAAGCCCAGAATTCTTACACTACTTGTATGTGGTACAATCTTCTCAACAGTAAGATTATCTACGATCAAGATGGTCACTATGCTGCCCTCCAGAAAAAGTACAATCTTCCTTATCCAGTTGAGCTGAAAAAGAATATCATCAACAAGCAATTCCTGCTTCTCGACCAAGCTATGCCAGCTTTTTCAAGACAAATCAAAAAAGCTCTCAAACGCCAAGACTTACTCAGCATCAATCACCGCACTAGTGAGTTTTTCGCCTCTTATTTTGATTTGCTCTTCGCCTTCAATGAGCAGCTCCATCCAGGAGAAAAACGCATGCTCCAGTTCGCAAAAAACAATTGCTCTCATCTACCTCAAAATTTTGGAAAACGATATTCAAGACTACTTTCAAAATCTCTACCAGCTAGCTCATCAGCAGAAAACAGTCCTAACTTTGGAGCATCTCCTATCAAATCTTAAACACTTGATTAATGAATCTATTTAAAATTACAATAAAAGCTCATAAAATCTGCTTTTAAGATGATTCATGAGCTTTTTCTATTTTCGACAAGCAACCTAAGGCTTATTTGTTAAAGATTGACTGTCTGAAGTCGTCTGTCTCACGAAGATAGGCATTGTAAATCTTCTTCTTGAGCAGGTTGACCCAGCTAGCTTCAACACGATTTGTCGCATTGGTAATGTTGCGCACATCCTCTGCGACTGCTTCATCCATCAGCTTCTGCATCTCTGCATACGAGCGAATGGTTACTTGCTTGGTACTGTTAGGATTTCTGAGTTCGTACTCGATGGTGATTGGTTTGAGCTTGGTTAGCTGGTCAATCCGCTCTTGGTACATGGCCTTCTTAAAGGCCGCCCATGAAGCATACTCACCCTTGAATACATTTTCCAAAACCTTCTGGTCTGTCACCAGACCAACATCTCTCCTGAGCCAGCCATCCCAGGTCGTCTTGCCTTCTGCAGCAGCCTCTTCAGAGAATTTCCCTGAGACATAAGGGACAAAACCTTCATGGTAGCCCTTGGCTGCCAGCAATTCATAGGCTGTGCGACGGAACATGACGTCTCCCGGCGCCCCATTTGGATTGCTCAAGGCTGAGTAGATTGGCGAGAAGAGGCTGAGACTGAGGTAGCCATTGCGTGGATACTGTCCGCTATCCTTATTCTCCCGACGGGTGATGACATCATTGTCAATCAGGGATTCAAAGCTGGTCAGCTGCTTGATTTCCTCAGCAGTGAAGCTGCGGGTCTGGTTACCAGCATGGGTCTGCTTACCATATTTATCTGTGATATAGTAATTCTCCATCTTTCTGAACCACTGGAGCTTGGCTGCATCACTCTGTTTGACCATCGAAGTCCCCTCTAGGTAATCCAGTGTGTAAATCATGTCAAACATGCCATGGACATAGTGCTGCAAATCTGCCGCATTTTGGACACGTTCCTTAAAGTTATAGGTATGCATCCGTGTCTTAGAATCCTTGTCCGTCTTGAAGAGGGTATTGAGGGTAATGGTAGGTTCATTTGGACTTGGTGTGGACTGCAAGAGACCACGCGCATAGAGCTCAGCCCCCAGTCCTTCGCGGCGACCATAACCTTCAAAGTAGATCGAACCATCAGAGTTATGCGTCATCTCATGGGTGTAGACAGAGTTCCCATAGTCTTCTAACAAACGAGCAGCATCAAAGTGGGTGACACTTCCCGTAGCATAAGCATTGTATCCCTTGCTTGGATACCACTTGCCGGCTGGTCCAAAGAATTCCTGCATAGCTAGTGATTTCTTGTCATTAGCTGGAGCCCAATATCTTTTACCATCCTTGTCAACCAATGAGAATCCATCGTAAACCAGAACAGAACGGAAGAGCTTGTCCTTACTTTCAGGGATTAGGATCTTATACCAGAAATCATAGTGGTCACGCTGCCATTCAGCTGACTTTCTAACTCGGTCTTCGACATACTCAACCAATTCTGCATCTGTTCGCACCCTGTTATTGGCATCAAGGCGGTAGCGATCATAAGCTCCCATGGAGACAGTGGACATATTGGAGATGACATAGACACCCTTCTCAGTCATGGTCAAGAGTGGCAGGAGCATGCCCTTGTGTTCCCAATTGTCCGCAGTAATCTTGTCGTAAACGCCGATAGAATACTTGCTCTTGTCCTTAGCTGTATCTTGAAGCTGTCTGGCTTCTGCCACATCCGACTTGGACTCAACGATATAGGCTTTTGTATTGGTCTTGAGCCACTCGTTATTGGTCTTGTCTGGCAGGAAGAGTTGGCGATAGCTTTCAGATAGTTGAAAAAGGCCGCGCTTGCCAGTCGCTTCAGAGAGCGAGTTATCGTAGGCCAGATGGTTGTTCTTGGCCTTGAGATTTTCAAAAACCAGACTGACCAAGCGCAATGATGGTGTCAAGCGTTGAAGCATTATGATTGCCAAAGAAGTCAAACTTATAGGCCGACAAATCCTTGACATTGGTCTTGTCATAGTTGATATTATACCAGCGGTTGAGATAGGTCAGACCCAGCAGGAATGCTTCCTTATTGTCCCTAATCTTCTGAGCTACATAGTCCGCCACGACATCGCCTTCAGTATTGATGGACTTGTCCATAGCCAGAACCTTGCGCAGCTCTTCTGCCAGCTTGGTCTTGACTTGCTCAAAGGCTGTATCCAGATAGAGCTCATCCAGAGAAGCATCCGTATTCACACCTAAAACAGTTCGCATGGCTGGTGAGTCAAGGACAACCTTGCTCAACTCTGGCAGCACTTGATTGAGAATTCTGCTATAGTCTGATAGGAAGGTTTCTGGTGTATAAAGGAGGTCTAAACCATTCACAGCATACTCTGCGATAGCTTGATGTTTGAAGTCTCCCTTATAGGTCAGATTTAGATAATCAACCGTCTTATCCTCAAAGTGCAACATCAGGCGATTAATCGCAGTCTTGTTGCTATGGATATCGGTGATCATCTGGTCGCCCTTCATCGGAACCACATCCAGCAAATACTCTCTAGTAAGCTTGTGATTATCTGGAAGTTTATTGCCGTAGGCAACGATGGTTTCCTTATTATAGAATGGCAGGAGTTTTTCCATATTGGCATAGGCTATCAGACGGTCTGCACGAGCATTCTTTTCCTTGCTGTAGTCAACAGTATGGAGATTGAGATTGCTGTCTTCTAGCGTGGTCGTAATGTCTAGGCTAGCCAGCTTCTCTTCTGCCTCGTCCAAAGTCAGAGTAGACGTGACAAACTGATCATTGCCTAGAGTTTCGTTTCCTTCAACGGCATAGGCTTCTCTGATGCGATCATTCTTGTAATCTTGGTCGCCAGAAATGCTGTAGACATTTGTACCGCTGACATTGCTGATAACATTATCAATCAAGCCGTTGAAATAATTAGAACCAACCACTCCGCCGATCTGACCATTCTTCGTAGAATTTTTGGATCTTTCCAGTCACATAAGAACGGCTGATGCGGGCATTGTCTTCCAAGCGACCGACCAGACCGCCGAAGCGCTGTTCGTTTGTTCGAGCACCTGCCAGAATGGTCACATCTGCCCTGCTCTGACTCAGCAAGGAATTTCCTCCCTTGAGGTTGGCAACCAAACCGCCGACATTATAGGCCTTGTACTGCTTGTCATTGGTCTGAATAGTTCCTGTAAAGGAGCTGTTGGTGATTTGGCTATTGCTTGCGACAACGACCAAACCAGCCACTTGCGAAGCATTGCCCACTACCGACACTCTACCTTGAGCAGAAACATCCGTTATTTGCGCATTATCTGCACTACGGGCCAAGGCAGCAGAGTCATAGGTCCCGACAATATTGACCTCTTTCAGGTCCAGATTAGAAATAGAGGAACCACTCTTGAGGTTTTCAAACAAAGGTTTGGCTAGATTATAAATCGCATACTGCTTGCCATTGTTGTTACCAGTCAGACTGCCTGTGAAGTTTCCTCGGAGATAGACATAATCAGTAGGGGCCAGACTGACCTCGCTGGCATCCAAATCGGCTCCTAGAACAAAGTTGCCAGCCATATTTTTCTTCATGGCGTCTACCAAACCAGCAAAGCTCGTGTAGACATTTTGCTGACTAGGCACTGCCCTGCTGATATAAAAAGTCATAACCAGACTTGTAGCCTGTGTCGCCCTCTTGTACCAGCTCAGGTAGAGAGACCCTTACCTTGTAGACAGCCTTGCCATCCTTCTGGCCTTCTGCCATGCTGTGAACTGGCAAGAGCATGTCCTTAACTTCACTTGATTTGACTTTGACAAAGTAGTTAGACAGGTCCGTAGGCATAGCAGTCATGGAAACGACACGCTTGAACTGGTCCTTTTCTTTTCTGTAAAACTCAGCCGAATCAATATCACGGAAGGAAATCTTCTTGTATTGCAACTCAAAGTTGCGGCTATCTTTTTCAAGGTCAGTCAGGCTACCAGCATCAAGCTCATAAGTCAGCTTGGTTTTTAGCGTATAGCCTGTATAGTAATCCAAGTCATCAATCTTCAGACTTCCTGCTACATTGTCAATCGGAAGCGAACGAACAAGCTGGTCTCCCTTGTACAATTCAGCTGTCGCTGAGCGTAAGGATTTTGTCTTGTCTTCCAAGCTATATTGAACCGTGACCGACTTGTCCTCTGGATTTTCTGTCAGACTTAAGATTGAAGCTGTCGGCTTAACCTTAGGCACACCATTTAGAGCGGTCTTACTTGCCGTCAGGTTGGCAAAAGCTTGATTGACCTGCGCTTGTGTAGCGGTTTGATTATTCAGAATTCCCTCTGCCTTGGCCAATTCGTTCGTGTAAGCTGCTTTCTTTATCTGCATCAGCATTCTTGTATTGAACAGTCGCCTGCACAATTCTGCCCAGATCATGTTCATTCCGCAAGCGTGTTTTGTCTACTTCAAGACCCTGTAACTGAGCCTTGGCTTGATTGATTTGGTCCACCAGCTGATTGACTTCTTCTTGGCTGGCTTGTGACTGATTGAGAAGCGTATGACCTGCCGCCAAAGCAGTATCATAAGCTGCTTGGCGACTTTGACTATCGTTGAAATAACGAGCCTGAGCCTTGATTTGCTCCGCTTCTGTCAGTAGATCATGAAGCGAAATCAAATCGAACTCTTTCAAGGCTTCCACTTGCGGGGCATCGCTTGGTACCATGTGCGGTTTTATTGTGCCGACTTTGACAAGCTGAGCAACTGCTGCCCGCGTTTCCTCGTTGGACAGCTCTTGGCGGGCAAGTTCTTGACCGTTGGAAGTATAGATACGAGTCTTGATCGTACGTTCACCCTGAACCCCTGGAATGACGATTTGACGAGCACCTTGGACAAGCTCATCCGTCTCTTCTTCACGTGTAGTAAAGTCGATTTTCTCTACTCGCGTTTCATCCGTATAGGCCAGCGGATATTCTGGGAGGGCAGATGCTTGCGGCGCAGTGCTCGGTACCATATGTGGCTTGGCGGTGCCAACTTTGACAACTTGCGTAACTGGGACTAGCGTTTCCTCATTGGACAGTTCTTGGCGGGCAATCTCTTGACCATTGGAAGTATAAACTCGAGTCTTGATGGTCCGTTCGCCTTGCACTCCTGGAGTGACGATGTGGCGGGCACCTTGTACAAGCTCATCCGTCTCCTCTTCACGTGTGGTGAAGTCGATTTTCTCTACTCGAGTTTCATCCGTATAAGTCAGCGGATATTCTGGGAGGGCAGATGCTTGCGGCGCAGTGCTCGGTACCATATGTGGCTTGGCAGAGCCAATTTTGACAACTTGTGTGACTGGAGCTAGAGTTTCCTCGTTGGACAGCTCTTGACGGGCAATTTCCTGACCGTTGGAACTATAGATACGAGTCTTAATCGTACGCTCGCCTTGAACACCTGGAGTGACGATTTGACGAGCGCCTTTCACAAGCTCATCCGTCTCTTCCTCTCGAGTGGTGAAGTCGATTTTCTCTACTCTAGTTTCATCCTTTGCAACCAACTCTAACTCAGGAAGTCCATGGACTGGAGCAGTATCTGGGACTTTTTCATAACCAGTTAACTCGGGAACTTCATGAGCGGGAGCGCTATCTGGAACTGTACCATAATCAGTTAATTCAGGAACCTCGTGCACGGGAGCAGTGTCGGGAACTGTGCCATAATTAGTGAGCTCGGGTTGCTCGTGCACGGGAGCGCTATCCGGAACTGTACCATAATTAGTGAGCTCGGGTTGCTCGTGCACGGGAGCGCTATCCGGAACTGTACCATAGTCAGACAACTCTGGAACCTCTTGTACCGGGGCATTATCAGGGACCGTGCCATAACTAGTGAGCTCTGGAACTTTATGCACGGGAGCACTAGCGGGAACGGTGCCATATCCAGTTAACTCAGGCTTCTCGTGCACAGGAGCACTATCTGGAACGGTGCCATAGCCAGTTAACTCAGGGACTTCATGCACGGGAGCAGTATCGGGAACGGTGCCATAACTAGTAAGCTCGGGAACTTCGTGCACGGGAGCGCTATCTGGAACGGTGCCATAGCTAGTTAACTCAGGTTTCTCGTGCACGGGGGCGGTATCTGGAACAGTGCCATAACTAGTGAGCTCGGGGACCTCATGCACAGGAGCAGTATCGGGAACGGTGCCATAATTAGTGAGCTCAGGAACTTCATGAACGGGAGCGCTATCTGGAACGGTGCCATACGCAGTTAACTCGGGAACTTCGTGCACGGGAGCACTAGCAGGAACGGTGCCATAGGTAGTCAGCTCGGGAAGCTCATGCACGGGAGCGGTAGCGGGAACCGTGCCATAATTAGTGAGCTCAGGAACTTCATGAACGGGAGCGGTATCGGGAACAGTACCATACTCCGTTAGCTCGGGGAGTTCATGCACGGGGGCGCTAGCAGGGACTGTGCCATAACTAGTAAGCTCGGAAACCTCTTGCACAGGAGCATTAGCAGGAACGGTGCCATAACTAGTGAGCTCGGGAACTTCATGAACGGGAGCGCTATCCGGAACTGTACCATAGTCAGACAACTCTGGAACCTCTTGTACTGGGGCACTATCAGGTACCGTGCCATAACTAGTGAGCTCTGGAACTTTATGGATTGGAGCTTCTTTAGGAACAGCCTTATTTGCTGCAGTCCCGACTAAAACAACTTCTGAAATAGGCCCAGTGGTTACTTGATCAGAAACCTGCTTGCTCTCTATGACTTTTCCCTCAACACTATAGTGACGTGTAACGATCTTGCGAGTTCCTGGAATGCCCGCGCGAATCACTCGAGATTGTCCTTCGGCTAAGTCATCTGAATATTGATACTCCGTTTTATAGGGAATTTCTTGGGTCTGGGTCCTTGCTTGGCTTGTAAATTGCAGTTCTGGTCGCTCATGAACTGGCGTTTGACGAGCAAATTCCCATTCTTTAGCAGCAATTTCCTCCCTTTCCTTCTCGGAGAGATAGTCTCCGCCAGCAGGCTGCGCCTCTTTCGAGCTTCAGTATTCTTAGGGCGACTTGCTAAATCTTTCAACTGTTGATCAGGCTGACTAGCTGAGGCTTCCTTTTTGAAGGGCTGGCAGCTGAGAGTTTCCTCTTTGAGCTAGTTGATGCTGCGCTTCTTTTTAAGGTAACCAATATACTGGTAGCCAGCAATTTTCAATGGTTCTGGCAACTGATCGCCAACGGCCAAAGTCAGACTTTGATTATAGGCAGCCAAATCCGTACTGCTGACTGCCAAAAACAGAAGCTGGCAGAAGCACAGAACCCAAGCCTGTCACAAGCAAAATAGATGACAGGTATCTCTTACCATTTTCTACCCTCGTGCAGTACTAAAACAACTAAGGCCAGACCCTAGCAGCTGCAAAAGTCACTTCCACAGACCTGACTCGCCCTGTCTTTGGGAGACTTTTCCTAACAAGCTTTCCTGCTCTGTCGGACGGTAAACCAAATAATAAGCATCCGAATTATCCTCCGCAAACTTTGGGTAGCTCCTTTAACAACTAGCAGTCTTCTCAGCCTCAGTCAGATCAGACTCTCACCACGTAGTGATACTGAACTGGAACGGTTTTGCCGGCTGAGACTTCTGCAGCCTCAACCGTGCTTATATTTCCCCCTATGGCGGTACTCAAAAAGAAGCTTCCGATAGTGGCGGAAACCAATCCTACTGATAACTTTCTAAAAAGAATAGCGCTGGAGCGTATCGCCAGTGATTCTTTTTTTCCATAATAATTCCCTTTTCTTCATATAATAATCTCTTAAAAATTTTACAGAATTTCCTACAAAAAATTCAATGCTTTTTGCTTAAAAAAATATATCTTTGAAGGCTGAAATCATTCGGTTTTTGAACAACCTGAAAAATAGTGTTCATTTTTAACTAAAAAAATAAAAAAACAAATCTTCGGTTAGAAAATTTGCTTTTTAAAATGTGATTTACTTTGTTAGTCAGGGGTTCAAATTCAACTCAAAGAGACCATACTCATGCTTGTCTCCTTGCAATTCTGCCGCATAGTGGCGCGTGACAGTTTTTTGATGAATCAAGGCCCCAATAGCTGAAGCTTGTCGCTTCTGCGCTTCTTTAAAAATCGGATAGGCCAAGGCAGAGCCCAACCCCAAGAATTGCTCATCTACTCCTAGATACATAATCGTATAACGTTTTGGAAAACGCTTGGTCCAAAAAAGCTTGGCTAGGTTAAGAGGAGTCAGTTTTTGATAAACCAGAGAACCGTAGTCTGGCATGGCAATCAGAAAACCAGCAAGCTTACCCTCCTTATAAGCCAGCTTAACCATAGAAAAATCAAGAATATACTGGTATTTTTGAAAAATCTGACTGAACTGCTGACTGGAAATAGACCGATAAATCGGAAAATCTTGATAGAGGCGATTGAGAAGCTCAAAAACCTGCAGCGAAGCTTCTTCCCACTCCTGCTTCTTTGGAGAGCAAATGGTAAAACCCGCTTCTTCAAAAGACTCAAAGCGATGAGCTAGCTTGTCCTGATGAGTTTGATTGCTGACCTTGGGATAAAAATTGGACAGATAGCGCTCCTTGAGCTCAAAACCAGCAGCCTGCCATAGCTCAGGATAATAGTCTGGATTATGAGGTTCTCCAGTAAAAGGGAGCTCCTCTGTTCCAGTTAGCTGCATTCGATAGCCCAGCCAAAAACTTGCCTGTACGGGACCAATTATCTTAATCGCTCCGAGACTGCGGGCGAAATGTGCTAAATGTTCGATAAAAGCAGATGCAATCTGCTGGTCATTGATTGACTCGAAAAATCCCAAGTAAGCAGCCTCATCACCTGGATAGAAGGTCAGGATCCCTCGAATACAAGTCCGACTGTCCACATACCCAATAAAAGCATAGGTTTCTAAGTCAGAACTCAGCGGGTGACTACCCTTAATCAAAGCCAGCTCTTCCTCTTTCGACTGCATGAGGTGGTCTGGCTGGTAAATCTGTTTGGGCAGGGCTAGAAAATCGTCCAGCTCTACAGTATTTGCTTTGACTGGTTTAATTTGCAGCATGGTCTTCCTCCTTGATCAGTCGAATCTTGCCAGTAAGGCCATCCATCTCAATCCAGTCACCATTTTGCAGCTGGCTGCAGGCGCCTCTGACATTGACAATGGAAGGAATACCCAACTCGCGGGAAATAATGGCCGTGTGCGAGAGCAAAGACCCCTGCTCGGCAATGACACCCTTGGCTTGGGTCAGAAGATAAACCCAGCCCGGATCGGTCATCTTGGTCACGATAATCCGGTCCTGAGCAGACTCAATCTCCTGCACATCTTCCACGAGCAAAACCTGAGCCTTAACGCAGCCAGGTGAGCAGCCAATCCCTTGTAAGGCTTGATTGCCCGTATTATGACTGCTGGTACGATTTTGCGGTTTCAGGTATTTCTCAAAGACCTGTCCAGCAAAAACATAGCGACTAAAGGTTGGCAGTTCCTTATCAGCCTCCAACTTCTCCCGACGCTCGGCTATCAATCCACTAACATCTCTGGGCTTTCTGGTCAGCTCAAACAACTCTTCCTTTGTCAGGTAAAAAACTTCTTCAGGCGTAGCCAGCAGCCCTTGCTCGGCTAATTGCTGCCCAAGCGTTCGGAAAATCTGTCGCATCATGCCGTAGATCCGAGTACGATTTAAGCGGGAGCTTTCCCGATATTTAACTCCCGTCATGGCTCGCTTGCGAAGAAAATTCATCCACCAGCCTGATTTTTGCTCCTCTTCTTCAAATTTCTGAGGGAACAACTTCTTCTCCTCTTGCTGGCACATTTGCAGCAGGAGCTTGAGCAGACGCTCTGGATGCGTTCGGAAGGTTGGTGTTTCTAACTTCAACTCTTCCGGAGCCCGATCGCCAAATTCATGGATAAAATGGACTATTTCTTGAACCAAAGGATGCTGGCGACTTAGAAAGACTGCTGAGCTTTCAGTTTCCATAGCCTGTCTAATCTCTGCATTTTCTTCTGCTTTCAGCTGAGCTGTTAAAGCCTGCAGAGCCAAAGCCGGCCTCATACTTTCAATCTGCTCAATTCCTGCAATCTCAGCTTGAACAGCTCCGCCTCGACGCGACTTCTTCAGGAGTCCAGTATAGACAAAAGCATAGAGGTCATTGACCAGCGTAATGTCCCAGTGAGCCAGAATATCCTCTTTTAGCTTGCTGACCAAGCCAATCAAGGTCTCCGCATCTGCGTCGGGAGAAAAGCTCGCTTCGTATTCGCGCTGAATCTGGGCAAACTGTTCTTCCAATTGCCGCATTTGCTTGGGTGCCATCCAAAACTCTCGAATAATGCGAAGCATGATTTGCAGGCGTTTGAAAGCAGAAAGATGCACCGGCATCTGAGATACCTCTGTCTCTCGCACTCCCAGCATATCCTGCCAGATAGGAATGATTTTTCTCCGAAAAAAAGGTAAAAGCTGCAGCAGCTGATACCAGCTCTGAATCTGGTAATAAACCCGGCTATTGACCGGCTGCAGCATATTTTTGAAAGGTGGCTTCATAGGCAGCCAACTCAGGGGCATCTTTGCCAACCAAGCGCTGGGCAAGACTGCGGAAAATGCTGGCATAAGCCTCTTGAATAAAGCTAATAGTCAGAGGACTGGAAACGCCCGGATAGCTCTCGACAATGTTGCTGTTATCCAGAATAATCCGCTGTCCCTCAGGCAAGGTGGTAATAGGTCGTGCCTGCAAGAGATAGAGCTGGCCATTTGCGAAGGTGAACTCCATATCCATATAAGGTCCAAAAAGCTGACTTACCTGACCAGCCAAGGTCTGTAACTCCGCAAGTTGTTCCTGTGATACGTCTGGTGAGTCCTCCGTCTGCTCTGTATAAAAGAGCTGGTCCTTGGGATGAAGGGTCACCATGGTTGTAGGGATCTTATCCTCGACAACCTTATTGCCCAAGCCCCGACCAATAACAATGATATGCTCGTTCAGAATGCCCTTGGGATTAGCTGTGAAGTAAATCCCAGACAAGTCTCCCTCCTGCATGACCTGCACAAGGCAAATCATCTGTGCCTGCTCCAACGATAGGCCTTGCTCAAACAGATAATTAAGAGCTGACTCCTGATAAAGAGAGAGCAAGGTCGCTTGAATAGCTTCTTTAAGCCCTTCTGCACTCACATTGAGCTGGCTCTCAAACTGACCGGCAAAGGATGAGGTCTTCCCATCCTCAATGGTTGCTGATGAGCGAACCGCAAAGCGACAGTCTGTCTGAGAAAACTCCTGATGAATCCAGTTTTCTGCTGCTGTCAAATCTTCTTGACTAAACTGCACTCTGGCCCAGTTCTGCAGTTGCTGACTGAGCTGGGACAAGTCCAACTCTCCAGACCGATAGGCTGCTTCCATCCGCTCCAAGTCAGCAGAGCTGGTAGATTTTTGAAAAAAGTCAAAAGCAAACACTGCAAAGTCAGGAATCTGCAAACCAGCAGCCTGAATTTTCAGCAAATGATAGGCCTTGCCTCCGACCTGGTCAAGCCTCGTCTGCTTGATTCTTTTCATCAAAGTACCCCCATCAAGAGATAAACAGCAACGGACAGAACCATGGTCGTCTCCGTGATATAGGTATAGCGCTCCACCCGCTCACGTATATTAAAGCGAGTCGGATCCTTGATAAACTGCTCAAACTGGACGGTCATCCAGATGACATTCAGCACCAAGACCACCACTCCGACATGGGAAATATTCCAGAGAAGGGCGAAATTGGTCAAGATATCCAGCAGAGTCACCACCTCGATAAACCGAGTGGCTTTTTTGTAGCCAAAAAGCTTAGAATAGGTCACATACTCTGTCTCGTCTTTTGGTGCTCGAATCTTGCGGCAGACTTCCCAGATCAGACTTGGGAAATACATGGTAAAGGCCAGCAAAACGGTCGGTAAAGACAAGAGAGGCAGATTATACTTGTAGCATACAAAGGAAATAGTATAGAGATTCAAAATCATCATGACCGGATTATGGGTTACTAGAGCCAGTGGCAAGGAATTTTGAATCTTGTCTCGCTTGAAAAACCAGAAGGACATGAGGGTTCCGTAGATATAGAGAAAGAGGAACCAGCCAATATTGTTCATAAAGAGAACATTGAGAAGCACAGACACAGTTACGATAAAGCTGAGGGCAATAGCCAGGTCCTTCTTTTTCACTCGGCCAGATGGCAGAGCCCGATGAGGAAAGAGCCGTCTGTCGGTCTCGTAGTCCTTGAAATCATCCGCAATCCGCAGAATCATCAAAAAGACAAAAATCGTAAAAATCCCAATCAACTCCTGATGGTCAAAGTGAAAGGTAGTCACTCCGTCATTGAGCAGAAGGACAAAATAAATCTCAAAAAACATGATGGCAGCCACAAAAAAGCGTGGCAGCAAAGGAAACATTTCCTTATAATAAACAGCTAATCGTTTAAACATAGCTTTTCTCCAATCTTTCACCCATTTGAATCTGGGTTTCTATTCCGAGGTCTGAGTAAGTCAGGATATCCCGATCCATGCGAATCGTGTCTGCTGGATAGAGGACAAGAATGGTTGAGCCACCCAGACCAAAGCAGCCCTTCTCCTGTCCTCTGACCAAATGGTCCTGACTGTGATTGTATATTCTTCCGACCAAGAGAGCCCCTACTTCCATCTGCAGGACAGGTCCTAGGTCGGTATCTAAAAGACAGTATTCTCTTTTATTTTCCTTGTAAATCAAGCGCCGCTTCTGGGCTACCTGCCTGACCGTATGCAGGCGGCCCTTGATTTTTCGACTTTGGGTAATTCTGCCGGATTCAGCAGCCAGATAGCGGTGTAGGTCTTCCACTCCCAAGCGATAGACCAGCGCTGTTCCGCCAGTGAACAACTGAGCTAACTCTTCATCCAACAGTAACTCAGCTAGTCTGTATGTCTGACCCTTTATCGTCAGCTGCAAGTCCTGACTAATGGTAAAAGCCTCTAGCTTGGCATCCGCCACTGCCAGTACTTGATTGTCAGGACAGACCGGACGTAGAGTGGGCTTGATTTTCCTCTGGAAGAAAGCCGCGAAGCTAGGATAGGGGATATCTTCATAGTCAGCCAGATTCAGCTGATAATTTTCAACAAAAGCTGCTATTTTCTTGCGAGAAAAAGGAGTGTAGTCTTTCAAAGTCAGAAGATAAGACAAGCTAGGTCGGGTCAAGATAGGCAACAAGAAGCGACCCCAAGTAGTCCCATAAAGCTTGTCTAACAGACCCGCCTTGTATTCTGTCGGTTCAACTACTTGGCCAGTCCTTCTCTGATAGACCTTAACCATGCGGGAGAACCCCCAGACCAATCAGACTTGTAACAGCTAAAATCGCAAAGACCAGATAGGCCAGCTTATTGGGCTTGGGAATCCGGCAGTTGTAAACAAATAAGAAGGTCAGCAAAAGAGACAAGCCCAGCCATACCCAAGCAAAGAGACCAGGCGCTATCCATTGACAGACCAGATAGGTCAGAGGGAAAAAGAGGGCGCTGTAAGTCACGGGCAAGCCGATAAAATAAGAGCCAGATCCTTCATCATGTTTGGCCAAGCGATTAAAATGAGCCAAGCGCGTAACTGCAGCTAAGACATAGAGGACAGCCAAGATGATATTGGCCGCTCCCAAGGGCAGCTGAGTCATGAGGAGAACAGCCGGAAGAGACGCAAAGCTAATCATGTCGCAGAGCGAATCAATCTCAATGCCGAAGCGCTTCTGACTTTCAGTCCGCTTCATCCGTCGCGCCACCACACCATCAAAAAGGTCGCAGATACCGCTAACGATAAAGGCCATCATGGCCAGCCGCAGCTGGGACTGAATGATGGCATAGACTGCCAACAGTGCAAAAGTGGCGCCCATATAGGTCAGGATAACAGATTTGTCGTATTCACCAATAAACAAAGGTTCATTCTTCTTCATGAATTCTTATTTCTCCTCTTCTTCCATCTAAAGTTACCAGCATGCCAGTCTCTAGCAGCTGAGTTGAATTCTTGGCGCAGACCAGAGCTGGAATCCCGCATTCCCGAGCAACAATGGATGCATGGCAGAGAACTCCACCGTACTCTGTCACAAGACCTCCTAGAATACCAAAAACATAGCTCCAGCCCGTATCTGTATAGCGAGTGACAAGAATTTCTCCCGGTTCAATCGTCTCAATATCAGCCAAATCCAAGAGAACTCGAACCCGACCTGTCACCTGACCGCTACTGGCTGGCATCCCCGTCAGCAGGGTCTGACTATCATGGGCTACCTCTTCCAAGCTCATCTCTTTATCGGTCAGATCACCCACTGGCTCAAAATTCCGATAGGCCTGGCAATAATGCTGATTATCTGCTGCTTCTTCTTGGAGCTGGTCAGCAGTCTTTTGCCCTTCCATAAAGGCAGTCAGGCTTTCTTTCTTAATGTAAAAAATATCTTGTTTATTTTTCAGAAAGCCTAGCTTTTCATAGGTTCGGCCGAGTTTGAGGCTAATCTGACGAATGAGGTGGTAATAGCGCGTGGAAATATCCTTGAACTCCTCCCGCCACCAGAGCAAGTTCCGCAGGTCTTCGCTGATTTTTTCTATCTTTTTCTGCTTGGCTCGAGATAGATGAGGCAAATCCAGCTCAGACTCTGAAACAGGACTGAGCGAAGCTTTGGCCGCTTGGTAATACGCTGAATCAGTAATCAACTGCTGGACAGCTGTCATAACCTGATAAGCGTCTTCTTCGTAACTAGCTACTCGCAAGTCCAGCTCCCGAGTCGAGTGATAGCCAAAGTCCTTTTGGAAATCCTGAATCTTGATAAAATCAGCTCGCTCAGGATATTGTGCAGCCAGTTCCTGCAACTTTTCCACTGATAGCTTCAACCAATCGTCTGTCAGTTTCTCGTCTGCCAAAATAAGATCCGCAGCTTCCAGCATCCGAGCCAAAGGCTTGGTATGCGAAACATTTCCTAACTTAGCTATCAGTTGGAAAAATTCATCGACTGTCAGCCATTTGAGAAGACTGGTCTTTTTCATAGACAGCTGGACCGTATTGATGTAGGCCTGCCAGAAATAAGTTCCCTCACTGTCTAAATAAGCCTGATTTAGCACTAATTGCCAAAGACTCTCGACTTGCTGGAGCGGACTTTGGTCGTTCAGTTCTCGTATTTCTTGATTTAGGCGGGTAAATTGCTGGCGCAGCTCTTGCAGCCTGTCTGGCGCCTGATATAGAAAAGTCTTAGTTACTTTTTGCGTTTTCAAGGCTACCCGCAGGAAATTCAAGAGCAAGGCTGGACTTAATTTGCTGGTAAAACCTTGACCTTGGTAGTCTTTATTAACTCCCAGCTCATCATCAAAGTCTCGCTCAATATAGCCCGGAATCTGCTCCATACCTTGCTTGACCACGCCTAAGTTCCAGAAAGGCCGAGCATAATGCAGACGCATCATCGGAGGCATAACTCCTTCAGGCTCTAAGCCAATTGCCAGCAAAAAACTGGAGAGTGCCTCTTGCCAAGAATGGCGGTAAAGGCTCCACATCAGATTTGGACAGGGCTGGGCCGCCACGCCACCATCCCGAAAATTCGCCGTCGTCCAGCGGCCACTGTCGATTTTAGTTGGTACTGTCGTGATGGGCCGAGCCTGCAGCAAATAGACTTGCTCTTGGACAGCACACCACTCAATATCCATCGGCCGACCAAAATACGCCACAATCTGCAACACCTGCGCGTGCAGCTTCTGCAAGACTACCAGAGGCATTTCAACTTTTTCAAACTGGCTCCAGTCCGGCTTGTACCAAGGAAGAGTCAGCTGCTCAGGATTAACTTGGCCACTAACCAAGCTATCAGCCGAGCCTTTTACATACTCTAGCAGCATAGACTGGTCCTGATTAGTCGCCACATCTAGAGAAAAGCAGACACCGCTGAAGTCTGACTCTATCTGCTCCTGAATCAGCACCGCCATAGCAAAATCCTTCTCAGCCAGACCCTGGCGCTGCCAGTAGGCCAGGGCTTCTGGATTAAAGAGGGAAAGCAGACAGGAACGAATGCCCTGCTCAATTTCTGACAGTGTCCGGCAATTGCCAATCGAGTCATATTGACCGGCAAATGACATGTTCTGTCCATCTTCTAAAAGGGCACTGCTGCGAACAATATAAGCTTGATTTTCCTGACAAAAAGCTGCTAACTGCTGTAGCCAAGCTGGCTCCAAGGGATACTGCTGCAAACGCTCCGCGATTTCCTCCTTACCCAAATGAATTAACTCTTTAAGTCCCTCTTTTGAGTATTCTGGCAGAGCTGCGCTTAGCCAATCCATTACTTGGTCCGCTGGCAAAATCAGAGCCCTAGGAACCGGAAGTCCCAGTTGACAGAGACTGATTAACTGATTGATTTTACCGCCATAGACAGTCGAAGGTTCTTTTTCCAGCCATAGTTCTTTCATCAAAAACTCCCATCTCACATACGATTTTTTCTAAGCTTAGCCCAGTAGAGCAGACGATTGACTCCTAGATGCGTACCTGCCCCTAGGATGAGTATGCCCAGCATCTGCTGCCAGGACAGAGGGATATAGAAAAGCAAGAAAATAATACAGCCAATCAAGGAATCAATCTGGTCTATCCAGATAAAGGTCCATTTCCAGCCATTCTCCGCCGTCTTGCCCTCTCTGATTTCCAAACGACGCTTGATGAAGCTATTGGGCAGCTCAAACAAAACATAAGCTAGCCCCAAAAGAGCCCCAAGCACCAGATTAAACAACACGGTATTTTCGTAGAAGGCATAGACCAAGTGCAGCTTCTCTAGGCTAGGAATACTCCTCAAGAGCAAGCCCCAAAGGAACTGAGCCAAAGCTCCCCAGACAATCATGCCCAGGAAACCTTTCCATGTCTTATTAGCCCCAAAAAGCCTCTTCCCATCCTTTAAAATCAACCCACCATCCATTGGTCGATAAGCCGCCTCTAGCAGTGAAGACTTGCAAAAGATCATATTCAGTACTCCAGCCAGAATGACCGGCATCAGGGTGATATATAAGGCAAGAATCGAACGCATACTTATTTCCTATTCTTTTTATGAAAATCAGCTTGAAAAGATTAAGAGACTTCTCAAACTTTTATGGCTTCATTATATCATAAGTCTCTAAAGCCCTTACACAACAAACTGTCAACAACTGTCACATCTGATTGTGATACAAAAATTCGTTATTCTAAAATGTTGCTTCCCGTCGCATCTGTAACTACCTGATTTTTTAAGACATACTAAGAGTTAGTAGCAACTAAACAAGATTTCAGATAATATGTCAATCAATCTTCTTTTTTTATTATAAAATGCTTTTTAAAAAAATTTGTAAAGAAGGGTTTTATAATTCAAAGTAAAAAACCAGCCTTTCTAGCTGGTTTGTCAGTTTATCCTCTATCATCGTAACCATTTGGATGACTTGAGTGCCATTTCCAAGCAGTTTCGATAATGGTTTCGATATTGTCAAATTTCGGCTGCCAGCCCAGAACATTTCTTGCTTTCTCAGAGGAAGCAATCAGCGTATCCGGATCCCCTGGGCGCCGCTCTGCTATTTCCAAAGGAATAGGATGGCCGGTCACCTTTCGAGCTGCTTCTACAATCTGCAGGTTGGAAAAACCAGTCGAAGAGCCAAGGTTAAAGGCATCTGAAGGATGGCCGGCACGCAGGTGCTCAACAGCCAAAATATGGGCCTCAGCCAAGTCGAAAGGATGGACATAATCGCGGACATTGGTCCCGTCCGGAGTATCGTAATCATCCCCAAAAACGGCAATCTTCTCACGTTTGCCCTGAGCCACTTGAAGCACAATGGGTAGGAGATGGGTTTCAGGTCCGTGGTCCTCACCGATTGAGCCGTCGGGCTTGGCACCCGCCACATTGAAATAACGCAGGGCTACAAACTTAATACCATAGGCCTGGTCTGCCCAACGCATAATGGTCTCCATCATAAGTTTGCTCTCACCATAAGGATTGATAGGCTTTTGAGGCGTCGTTTCCAGAATCGGCACTTCCTCAGGAATGCCATAAGTCGCCGCTGTCGAAGAAAAGACAATATTTTTAACACCGTATTCCTGCATGACCTCCAAGAGAGAAACCATGCCGGCCGTGTTATTGTCAAAATACTTGAGCGGGTCCGCCATGGACTCTGCGACCAGTGAAAAGGCAGCGAAGTGAATGACTGCATCAATGGATGGATGTTTGGCAAAAACACCACGCATAAAGTCCTTATCCGCCAAATCCCCCTCGTAAAAGACTGCTTGTGGATGGACGGCCGCCCGATGACCAGTCACCAAATTATCAACGACGACTACTTCTTCCTTACCTGCTGCTACCAAGCGATCAACCATGTGCGAGCCGATATAGCCAGCTCCACCTAATACTAAAATTGCCATAAAACTTCCTTTCCCTGTTACGCTAGATTCATTATAACACATTTCCTAAGGCTGGATGCCGACGGATTGGACGAAGCGCATGAAAGCCTCCTGCCCCTCCTCTGTCCGCTTGTAAACACCCGCATCTTCCAGTACTCGGCTGAAAATTTGTCCAACCGATGCCTGAACTACTCCTTCCACTGTCTCAGCGGTAACATCTGGATTCTGGTCTTTGAGCTGATTGGCCCACTCCTGATGATAGGCTGCAACCTGACAGTCTTCTCCCAGCAAGAAAAGTTCCACCTGCTTGAGTTCTTCCTTGAGCCGAGGCGGCAGAATAGCCAGTCCCATAACCTCAATCAGGCCGATATTTTCTTTCTTAATATGCTGCACATCCTTATGAGGGTGGTAAATGCCGTCTGGATGTTCTGAGGAAGTTTGATTGTCCCGCAAGACCAAGTCCAGCTCAAAAGATCCATTTTTCCTGCGGGCAATCGGCGTGATGGTATGGTGAGGCTCACCCTCAGACTCAGCCAAAATCTGCACACTTGGGTCAGAATAAGTCCGCCAAGCTTGCAAGATCTTGTCAGCCAACTTGATTAACTGTTCCTTCTTCTCAGATCTCAGCCGAATGACGGACATGGGCCACTTGACAATACCCGCCTCTACCTCTTCAAATCCGCTAAAAGTAAAGCTGCAATCCAGCTCTGCTATTTCCATAGGAAAAGTATGCCGTCCACCCTGATAGTGGTCGTGGGTCAGGATGGAGCCACCGACAATAGGCAGGTCGGCGTTGGAGCCTGCAAAATAGCCTGGAAAAGTCTCGACGATGTCCAGCAGGCGCTCAAAGGTCAGCCGGCTGATGGACATAGGAAGGTGCCGGCTGTGCAGAAAGATACAATGCTCATTAAAGTAGGCATAGGGCGAATACTGGAAGCCCCACTCCTGTCCAGCCAAATCAAAACGGACAATCCGATGGTTGGCTCGGGCTGGGTGGTCCAAGCGGCCTTGATATCCTTCATTTTCCATACAGAGCTGGCAGGCTGGATAATTACTATTCTTGGCCTTTTTAGCTGCCGCAATTTCCTTGGGATCCTTTTCTGGCTTAGAGAGATTGATGGTGATTTCCAAATCTCCATAAGCGGTCGGTGCTTTGAAAGCAATGTTTTTAGCAATAGCTTTGACCTTGATGTAGTCATTCTTTTGACTAAGCTGGTAAAAATCAGCCACAGCTTGCTGAGGACTTGAGGTATAAGTCGTCCAGAAGTCCCGATTGAGCTGGCTAGGAGCTGGTGTAATCAAGTCCATGAGCTCAGCTCCCAGTATATCCTGCTCAGCCAGAGTATCACCAATCTTCCCATTCTTCACAGCTACGGCTACCAAGTAATCCTTAAGGTCAATTAGCTGCTCAGCCTCTGTTTCCTGCTCTGCCACTGCCTCTCCGACTAAAGCCATGACACGATTGCTCAGATAGATGGTGTCCATTTCCTCAAAAGCGCTATTGTCAATCACTGCTGATACAAAAGCATCCAGTAACTTCTTGGACATAGATACTCCTTTCTCTTGCTAGTAAAGGGCTAGCATTCCTGTCAACACAAGTTCCTTTTCTGTGATTTAGTCCAGTACTCGGCTTCCGCCAGATATTTCTGCAATGTAAAAGCTAGGGGCGTAGCCGACAACCTCTTGATACTTGCGGCCGACATTTTCTTTGAAAGATTCCACCGCATCCTTAGCAACTAAAGCAATGGCGCATCCACCGAAGCCTGCTCCGGTCATACGAGCCCCCAGAACACCTTCTTGCTCCCAGGCCGTATGAACCAAGGTGTCCAGCTCTAGACCAGTCACTTCATAGTCATGCTCCAATGAAACATGGGAAGCATTCATGAGACGGCCGAATTTGTCAAGATCGCCTGCCTGCAAAGCTGCCCGTGCTTGCAAAGTCCGTTGATTTTCTAAAACAGCATGGCGAGCCCGTTTGAGACGATTTTCGTCCTCTATCAGATAGCTAAACTCATCAAAGGCCCACTCGTCCAACTCGCCCAAGGTTGCGATAGACAGTTTACGGTTCAGTTCTTCAACAGCTTTTTCGCACTCCGCCCGACGCTCATTGTACTTAGAATCCGCCAGCTCACGACGCTTGTTGGTATTCATAATCACTACGACATTGTCCTGGAGATCAAGTGGTACCAAATCATACTCGAGAGTATTGGTGTCTAGGTAAATGGCTCGCTGGTCAGCTCCCATTCCGATAGCAAACTGGTCCATAATGCCAGAATTAACCCCGATAAATTCATTCTCAGTTAATTTACCAATTTTCACTAGATCCAAACGTTCCAACTGCAAATCAAAAAGTTTCTCAGCAATGACACCCGTCAAAGCTCTAGCGATGCAGAAGATGATAAGCCAGAACCATTTGGAATATTTCCATAAACATAGACATCCATGCCTCGGTCAATTGTATGGCCTGCCTCCTGCAGAAAATGCAGAACTCCTTTCGGATAGTTGGTCCAGTTATGCTTAGGCTCAAAGTGCAGGTTTTCCAGCGGCACTTCAATAATCCCTTTCTCTTCGAAATTTCCTGAGAAGAATCGCAAGAGTTGGTCATCACGCTTGCGAGCTGCTCCATAAGTTCCTAGAGAAATTGCTGCAGGAAAGACATGGCCACCATTGTAGTCGGTATGCTCACCAATCAGATTGATTCGACCGGGTGAAAAGAATATATGGTCCGCTTCTACCCCAAAGACCTTGGCAAAATCTGCGCGGATTTGCTCTACTGAAATGACATTTGACATAAGCTAAACTCCTTTAAAAATGAATAATTGATATTGTAATCGTTTTTTTATCTTTATTATAACTGTTTCCGAGTAAAACTTCAATAAATTTAGTAAAAATTTTACTTAACAAAAATGTTTACTAAATTCTTCTTTGTTATTTACTAATTTTTTTGAGTTATAATTTATGTAGACAGTAAATTAAAAAGGATCAAATCAAATGGCTACTATCAAAGATATCGCCCAAACTGCTGGTGTTTCTCCCGCAACTGTTTCTCGGGTTTTGAACTATGACAAGTCCATGTCTGTCAGCGATGAGACGCGTAAAAAGATTTTCGATATCGCTGAACAGCTCAACTACAAAAAAAGCAAAAGGCAGAAAAAGACTTCACCTCAAACCCATCGCATCGCTATCGTGGAATGGTACACCGAGCTGGAAGAGCTGGATGATCTTTACTACTACTCCATCCGCTTAGGCATTGAAAAGAAAGCCCGGGAACTGGGCTATGATATCGTACGAATTTTCAACAACGACTCTCTGAGCCAGCTAGAACAGATTGACGGCATCATTGCCATCGGAAAATTCAGTAGCAAGCAAGTGCAGGAGCTGGAGCAATACAGTCCTGCCCTGGTTTTTGTAGATAGCGATACGCTCGACCAAGGCCACAGCTGTGTGACAACGGACTTTGAGCATGCCGTTACTCATGTTCTCGACCATTTCTTGAGCAGGGCATTCGAGAAATCGGCATGATTGCTGGACGCGAAGAAACAGCAGACGGAACGATAAGTCTTGACGATCCGCGTTTGTCCTGCTTCTGCCGTTACCTTAGTGACAAAGGTCTTTATCAGCCAGCCTATGTCAAGATAGGAAAGTTCTCCTCAGAGTCTGGCTACCAGCTGATGAAAGACATGATTGACCAGCAAAAAGAACAGTTCCCAAACGCTTTCTTCATTGCCAGCGATGCTCTGGCAGTCGGTGCTCTCCGTGCTCTTCAGGAATCGGGAATAGCTGTTCCCCAAGATGTCCAGATTATTTCCTTTAATGATACATCCATTGCCAAATACATCTATCCGCCTCTCAGTACTGTCACAGTCTTCACAGAGGAAATGGGCAAGCAAGCTCTGCAGATACTGGACCAGATGATCAAAACTGACGAAAGCCCCATCCCTTACATGATTAAGCTCTCTACCAAGCTGACACTAAGAGAAAGCAGCCTTTAAGCTAGAAAGACCTCCTATGAAAACCTACGAAAAACTCTTTGACATCCTCAGCCGAGCTGACGACTATGTCAACGGCGAAAAAATAGCCCAAGAATTGGGCATTTCACGAACTTCCATTTGGAAGGCCATTCAAAAACTAGAGAAAGAAGGCATCCAAATCGAGTCAGTCAAGAACCGGGGCTATCGATTGACAGCGGGTGACTTACTAATTCCTGATTGGATTGAGGAACATTCTCCTGTTCAGGTCTCCTTTAATCCTGACTGCCAGTCCACTCAGATGGATGCCAAGGCTGGCATGGAAGCCGGTCGCCCTGCCGACACTCTCTATCTAGCCGCTGCCCAATCTGCTGGCCGAGGCCGTTTCGGTCGTGCCTTTTTCTGCCCTAGTCAAGGCGGCTTTTACATGTCTCTCCACCTCAAACCCAACCTCCCCTTTGACCAGCTCCCCTCCTATACTATCTTGACCGCAGGTGCCATTTATAAGGCAGTGAAAAATCTAACCCTCATGGAGATTGATATCAAGTGGGTCAATGACATTTACTATCGAAACAAGAAAATTTCCGGCATCCTGACCGAGGCTACGACTTCTATTGAGACAGGGCTCGTCACCGATGTCATCATCGGTGTTGGCTTTAATTTTTTCATAACAGACTTTCCAGCCGACATCAAAGAAAAAGCCGGCTCCCTCTTTGAAGAGAAACCAGCTATCAGTCGCAATGAGCTCATTGCCGAGATTTGGAAATGCTTCTACGAAAGTGACCCAGAAGAGCTCATCTATCTCTACAAGCAGCAATCCTTGGTGCTGGGACGGCAAGTAAGTTTCAGCCAAAAAGGCGCAGACTACCGAGGTTTGGCCAAAGACATCTCAGACAGCGGTCAATTACTAGTCCAGCTGACAGATGGTCAGGAAATCTGGCTCAATAGCGGCGAAGTCTCGCTGACCAGTTGGTAATCAAAAAATTCATTTCAAAGGACTGAGTCTCATAGCTCAGTCCTGTTTTCATTATTTCGGTCCTAAATGTTTATCGATTTCATCCACAATCCGCCCCATGACATAGGAAATCTGCAGATTGCGCAACACCAAAACTGCCCAGAAAGCAGCCATGAAATAGCGCCCCGCCATGATGGATTCATTGAAAAAATAGGTTTCTAAGGCTGTGAAAACAGCCATCACAATAAATTGTCGTCTGTTCATAGATTTATTATAACACGAAAGCCTAGAAAAATCTTTTTTTAGTCCTCTTGAATGGTAATTTTTTCTGCTAAAAAGTCAAATCCTTCTGGAATCAGTTTTTCCTCTTCCTTTTCTTCAGCCTCTGCCTTGCCATTGCGGCTGCGAGCCGAAAAATCCGCCCGAATCTTGGTCCACTCTTCTAAGGAAATGGCCAAAATCTCTGGTGAAAATCCAGCCGCATTGCTGAGGATATTACCAAACATGGTATTGAGATTGTCCCGCTTCATGGTCTGCTCAGCGTTGAAATTAGACTCAAAAGCTAAGATTGCATGGCTTTCATTAGCCGCTACAGGCTGCGATCCTGCCAGCAAGGCCTTATCAGCTCCTGCCAGACTTTCGATAATCTCACCCCAAGCATTCTGCAGCTTGGTCAGGTTGCTGCGAGCAAGGCTTGGATTGTCAACAGCCTCTTCTAGGATGGCATTGACCTTATTGCGGTCTGCTCGGTAGCCCTTAGATTTCTGCGGCCGAATATCCGAAGTTTTGACAGCTGCTGCAGGTTTGCCATTGCCATTAGCCACCTGCTGTTTAAGACTATCAATCTCTTGTCTCAGACCCTTGAGCTCATCAGCTAGATTATCCGGAATCGCTGCCGCTACTGGAAGACTGCTAGTCTCTGCCAGTCGAATGGTCATCATTTCTGTATAAATCTTGGGCTGCAGGCTATTCTTGATATCTGCCAAACTCTTGGTCGCCATATCTATCATGGCAAAGAGAGTGTCCTGCGGTGTCTTGAGATTTTCCAGAAAGAGCTCGCTAGCATGATGATTCTCCCCGCCAGTTTTGACAATGATCAAGTCACGCAGATATTGCAGGAGGTCCGTCACAAAACGGGCCATATTTTTACCACTATCAAAAATCAGATTGAGATTATCCAAGGCCGCAACTGCATCATGAGCAATCAAGGCTGCTACATAGGCATCCAAGGCTCCCAAGCTGATAGAGCCAGTGATTTCTTCAGCTATGTCTGTAGTCAAACGATTTTCCTGAGTTAAGCTAAGAGCCTGGTCGAGTATAGACAAGGCATCCCGCATACCGCCTTCAGCTCGACGGGCAATAATCTGCACACCTTCTTGCTCATAATCAATGCCTTCCTGCTCTAAAATCCACTCAATATGAGTAATAATGTCCTGCGTCTTGATAGACTTAAACTCAAAACGCTGGACGCGGGAAAGAATGGTCGCTGGAATCTTATGCAGTTCTGTCGTCGCTAGGATAAAGACCACATTTTCTGTCGGTTCTTCCAAGGTCTTGAGCAAGGCGTTAAAAGCCCCTGTCGAGAGCATATGCACCTCGTCGATGATATAGACCTTGTGCTTAGCCAGACTAGGCGCATAGGTAGACTTGTCCCGAATATCACGAATCTCGTCTACTCCATTATTAGAAGCCGCGTCAATTTCGATGACGTCTTCAAGGCTTCCCTCAGTAATAGCCTGGCAGATATAGCAGTCATTGCAGGGCTCGCCGTCCTTTTGATTAGGACAGTTCATAGCCTTAGCAAAAATCTTGGCAACACTGGTTTTCCCTGTTCCACGTGGGCCAGAAAAGAGATAGGCATGGCTTATTTTGCTTTGCTCAACAGCCTGCCGGAGAGTAGTGGCTACCACCTGCTGCCCCACCAGCTGACCAAAGGTCTGACTGCGGTACTTTCGATATAAAGCTTGATACATTAGGCTTTTTCTCCAAACATTTCAAAATTCCAAGTCGTTTTTTCAAGCAAAATCTGGACGAACTTTTCCAGATATTCCCGATCTACCTTATCATAATCACCCGTCAAAGCCGAGTCCAAATCCAGAACTCCAAGAAGGCGGCCGTCTTTTACCATGGGCACCACAATTTCGCTCTTAGCCCGGCTATCACAGGAGATATAATTGGCATGCTGGGTCACATCATCTACGATAATCGTCTGCTCTTTTTCCGCAGATTCCCCACAGACACCCTTGCCCAGCGCAATATGGACACAGGAAACACCGCCCTGAAAAAGGCCCCAGAATCAGCTCCTTCCCATCAAAAAGATAGAAACCAGTAAAAAACCGAATTGGGCAGGGGCTTGATTGAGCAAGGCGCTAGCATTGGAAAGATTGGCCAAAGCATTGGTCTCGCCTTCCAACAAGGCTTCAAGCTGGGCTAGTAAAATTTGATAATTAGAAGCTTTTTCCGTTTTATTCATACTCTCTATTATATCAAAAAGCCGGTCTTTCAACCAAGCTTTTCTTTAATTTTGTTATCCAAAAATTCATCAATCAGTCTATTTACAATATCGGGTTGGTCAGTATTAGAATTATGTCCCGCCTCATCAATCCATTGAACAGACTTCCCAGTATTTCTTTCATAGGCTTTCAAATATCGTCTGCATGAACCTGCACGATCTTCTTTTCCACATATAACCAATTGTGGACATTTTACTTCATAAGAAAGCTTCTTCTCTACTGCTTCTGAAAATATCTTATATCCGTATCCCGCAAGACGAGCATACCTTTTTTGATCGCCATCATAAACCATCATCATATCATACATCAGTTTTCTTCCATAGTCTGTTGTTGATACGCTTTTAGGCCCAGATTTCAAAAGAGATTTCCATGGATAGATTCTATAAATTGTCTCCATATTTTTTAAGAGCCACAACTCCATAGCTGTATAATAGTTCCTTTGCAGGGAAGGTGAATCAATCGTAACAAGGCCTTTTAATTTCTCAGGAAAAAGTTGAGCATAAACCTGTCCTACATATCCTCCCATTGACTGACCAATTAGTATTGGATTTTCTATTCTCTCTTTGACAAATATTCCATCTAGCCATTTCGCCATATCAAACAAGCTAAAATTGAGCTTAAAAGGATAAGATGACGCGTGGCCTGGAGCATCCCACACCAGGACTCTATATTTGTCTTTAAAGTACTCTATTTGTTTGTCAAATAATCTATGGTCAGCTGTAAGTCCAGGTAAAAAGATAAGAGCACTTTTCGCTGATGCATCCATATCATTTGTCCAATAGTGAATGACTCCACTTGATGTTTCGTATGTCTTTTCAATCAAAATACTACACCCGCATTCTTATTTATTTTCCACCAAAACCTTCACTTCTTCACCCTCCACAAGCACAGCTTGGTGATTATTGAGGGGAAGTAGATCAAGCTGGTCGCTGTATGTATCCAGAGTGGCCTGGGCACTTTCGACAAAGGGTTCTTCGCCAACATGAGGCAGGACATAAAAATCCACCTCGCTTAGTGCCTCTGTATCATTCAGTTCCTTAGCAATCGCCTTATCGTCCATAATCTTATTATAGTCAATATCCTCAGCAGTGATAACAGCGCCAGCAGATTCACCCACATAGATCATACCGTCTGCAATCTGCTCTTTTATCAAGGATAGAAGTTGCTTTTTCTTTAGTTCTTGCAGAAGATAAAAAGTATTGCCGCCAGAGACATAGAGGATTTTGCTTTGGAAAATTTTGGCCTGAGCCATTTCTCTATCACAAGCTGAAATATCCAAGACCTCTACTTGAAATCCCAAGTCCGCAAAGGTCTGCTGGGCTTCGTCAATATAACCCCTGTACTCTTCTACATTTCCAGCCGTCGGGATAAAAAGCACATGTTTGCCTAATTGCTTTTCAGACGCATATTGTCTGAACAAGTCCTTGACTCCCGCAAAATATGAACATAAAAATAATTGTTTCATAGGATACCTCCTTATTTTTTCTTAATTTTATAAAGAATCCATTGACCATTTCTTTGGCTATCGATGAGATGCAAGTCCAAGTTAGACAAATAATGCTCCAGTTTTTCTTGCTTTGTAAAGTCTGGTAGGTAGTAAGCCAATTTGCTCCATTCACATGCCAGTAAGATGATTCCATCTGACTTAAGAATTCTCTTTAATTCCAAAAAGGCTTGAGTTAAATCTGACCAATGAAAATGGGTCTGAAATGCTGTAATCAAATCAAATTCGCTAACGGAAAGATCCGTTTTCTCAACATTTTTCACCTCAAATGCTAGGCCAGGCTCAGACAATTTTTCAGCTACTCGGATGGCCGTAGAAGAAATATCAATCCCCAGAACTCGACTATTAGGAAAGTAGTTTTTCAAATATTTTGAGGACGCTCCATTTCCAACTCCAACATCCAAATGGCATGAAATCGCTTCTTATGATCCAGCTGACTGACCGCCCAAACAACCATGGGCATATAAACACGATTCCATAACCTCATCATCCATAATCCAATAAGGCCGGACGGTTTCTTAGATTGGTAAATTAAGTAAGGAAAAACCAGAATAATCAGAAGTCCAATCATTACAAAATAAATCATATGTCTTCCCTCTCATATCGCCCACTATAAAGCTTTTTAGCTTCCTTGGTGTATTTCTTGATAAAATCCGTTTTCGCCTCTGTATAGGCATCACGATTGTGCTCATATTGCTTCCACAAGGACAGCTTGAGCTTTTCATAGTTTTTGGCTACAGCAGGGTGCTCCTGCAAATAGTCTCTAAAGTAAAGTTCATCATGATCGCCTTCATAGCGCAAATGCAGATGGAAAACCCGCTCCGCAAAACCACTCGGTGTGTAGCCTTTATTAAATGACATCCGCCCCTTGCTTTCTGACATGAGGAGATAACCATTTTGCAGCAGCAAGTCTCTCATTACCACCATATCTGTTTCTTTGGGAATTTCCAATAAGATATCCACTGTTGGCTTGGCCCAAATGGTCTCTAACGATGTTGAGCCAATATGGCTAAGACGAACAATCTGATGTTCTGGCAAAAAACTCAAAAGCCGAAGCCGTTCCGCCTCATACCAGTCTGTCCACTCTGCCTGATGCTCTCTCAGGAAAATCGGAAAAAGCTGCCACAGCTCCTCCAGCGACATTTCCTCTAAAGATGGACTCATAAGCACCTCCTTAGGTAATTTATACAAGCGTTTTCTCTAGTTATGATTATATGAAAAATACGCATCCTAGTCAAACCTTTCACTTATTGAACAAATATTTATTTTTGTAATATTTTTGAAAAGTTTCAGTTGTCAAACAATCTATTTTTTAGTAGAATGATGTCGGAGATATATTATTTAAAAGGAGTTCTTTATGAAAAAGTTTAGGTTTGGCACTTGGCTTGTCCTGTCAGCCGGCTCTTTGTTGTTACTTTCACAGGCTCTTCCAGCAGAGAATGTCGCTGCGAATCAGAAGAACCAGATTAAGGTCCAGCTGCTTAACCATAGCGATGAAACAGCTATCGGCACTCTGGAGTTGAATGGAGAGTATCAGCTAAAGCTTGGGAAAAAGGACAAGTACGGTCGGGCTACTGCTGCTCATGTCCAAATGCAGGAGCAACACAAAGCCAAAAAGAAAAAGGAGGCCAAGGTCACATACAATCCAATCGGTTGGCACAATTATAAATTTTACTATGGAAATGGAGATGATCGGGCTTGGCTCATGAATCGCGCTCACCTGATTGGCTTCACTTTCAGCGGCCTCAATAATGAAGGGAAAAACCTCGTTCCGATGACCGCTTGGCTCAACTCTGGTAGTTTCCAAGGACTGGATGATAATAACCCAGATAGCATGATCTATTATGAACATCGCTTGGAGCGCTGGTTAGAGGAAAATCCAGATTATTGGCTGGATTACAAGGTTACTCCGATTTATACGGACAATGAGCTTCTTCCTCGCCAGATTGAGCTCCAGTATGTCGGGCTTGACGCAGAAGGCAATGTTGTCAGCATCCAGCTAGGGGGCAAGGAAACCATAGATGAAGACGGAATGTCTCATGTCATCCTGGACAATGTCTCTCCAAATGCAGAGATTGACTACCAAACAGGCACTGCTGTCAATACCATGATTGAGTAGAGTTATAGATATGAACATAAAAACAGACCATCCTTGCTATGATGATCTGTTTTTTTATTTATTTTTTACCAATACAGACAGCCGTAAACAAGCAGGACTGCAATCATACTGAAAAGCGAGCCAATCAGGTAGTATTCAGCAAAGGACTGGCTTTCTGAAATCTTATTATAGCGGGCAATAGACTTAGCCGTAAAAACTAGCCCAATGGCAGTAAACTGCCCGAAAATAAGAGAAAGTCCCATAATCAAGCGCTCTAATATCCCAATCATGGCACCAGCCCCCGCAATAGTCTCTCCACTGTCTTCTCCTGCCTGATACTTGCTGAAGAAGAGTTTAAAGAGGATATTAATGGGCTTACCAGTAAGGGCGAAGAAAAAGAGAGCCTGCAGCATGAGATAGCGCTCAGATAACCAATTAGGATCTGAAATTTGTTGCTGTCCTAAGAGAAAATAAAGAGCAAAAATGCTAATCAGATGCAAGACCTGATCCAGTATAAAGACAAACTTTTGAGCATGACGCCGGACAATCAATGAATTCAGTCTATACTTCAAGAAGTCAATAAGCGCATGACTGAGCCAGACTAAGAGGAAATATAGCAGATACTTAGGTAAGACTAGCCCTAATAACAACAGAGGCAAGAGAACAATTCCCAAATGAAGAATCAAAAAATTAAACCGCCGGCTTTTAAGGTCGGCCATTTTCTGACTTTGAAGCTGAAAATCAGCTAACACATGAGCCAGCAAAGTCAACACAAGAATCGGATTCTGCATGAAAAATTCTGAAAATCCCATAAAATTTGTCATTGTTCAGCCTCCTTTGCTGCCTGTAGAATCATTCTCATAGCTAAACGACGATTTCTCAGATAAATCTTTAAACCAGACGACTTGAGCCGCTTACTAAGCGCACTGGGACTAATCTGCAGCAGCTCTGCTATTTCTCCATGAGAAATTCTCGTCATAGATATATTCCATGAGCATCCGCTCCAGAACTTCTCTCTGACTGTTATTCCACTTACTCTTGATGAATGAAGTAGCTGCCAGCACCGTATTGACCGCCTGACTGAGCTCTTCATCTCCTAAGGATACAGCTATACGGCTGCTGCCATAGTCGTTCTTCTCATGAATAGCCTCAATGGCTGCGCGTGCTCTCCAGTAGGCCGGACCGTCCGCACCAATACTCTGCTCCCGATTGATATCCGTCACAATCTCCCCCAGACCAAGTCCAAAGCGAATCGGGTGAGGAAAGCCCAAGGCAATCTGATCAAGGAGCTGCATAATCTCTGGATTAGGCCGCAACAAAGCCTGAAACTCATCTCCAGTCGTTACCGTGAAAGGCGACACCAGATAATCCTGATAATCCTGATTTAGCACCGCCATCATGTCCTGCAGGTCCTTCTGGGCCTGCTTGCGATTTTTCAGCTGTTTGGATTCAATTAAATCTCCAATAAGAGCAATATAAAGCATACCAAACCTCCTTTAAGTCCATTATAAAGGAAAATTTAAAAAATGTCTATTCAAACGGCAATTTTTTGGAATATCTATTGTAAAGAAAAGACTATTTTTTCTTTTTAGGTGCTGGTAAGGCAGGATAGGTAGCCTCAATCAGACTACAGAGAAAGCCAGCATCTTCTACTTCTTCTATACGAAGCATTGGCTTTGCGCCTAGATAAGGAGACTCATAAACCGGATTTTCAAAAAGATCGATAGCTGGTTGGACCGGCTTGATCAGCAAGCGATTGTCATAAATCCCGCCAAATAAGCGCCCCCGATAATAAAGCAAATACTCTCCCATCATCTTGCGAAAGCTAATTTCTTGGCCTAAGCCCTGCAGCTGCTTCAGAATAAATCCAAATATTCTTGACTAGATGCCATCGGAACACCTCCATAAATTGTTACTTTATTATATCAAAAATGAATGAAGATTTCCTGACCAAGAGATCAACTCATCTCCTCCAATCCGTAGTCTGTCTATCCTCAAGTAAGCAAAAAGCTAGACCTTACAAGTCTAACTCTTTTATTTATTATTTTTTAAAAGTCCTTCCTTGACCAGATAATCACGCGCAACGGCTTCCGCTTTTTTGCCCTCAATGCCAACTTGATAATTCATCTGACTCATCTGGCTTTCCGTAATTTTGCCAGCCAGTTTATTGAGAACCCCTTCCAAGTCAGGGTGTTTTTCTAGCAATTCAGCCTTCATGAGAGGTGCCCCTTGATAAGGAGGGAAAAGATGTTTATCGTCTTCTAAAACTTGTAAATCATAACGCGCAAGTTCTGCGTCAGTCGAATAGGCATCCGTGATTTGAATATCACCCGACTGGATAGCTTGGTAGCGGAGGGCTGGCTCCATAGTTGATACATTGAGGTTCAGTCCATAGACAGACTGAAGCCCCTTGTTTCCATCTTCACGGTCGTTAAATTCCAAGGTAAACCCTGCCTTGAGCTTGTCTTGGACTATCTTGAGATCAGAAATTGTTTTAAGATTGTATTCTTTGGCAACACTCTTAGGCACTGCAATCGCATAGGTATTTTGATAAGCCATGTGATTGAGCAAGACTAGATTGTCCTGTTTTTTGATTCCATCACGTGCTGCTTCAAAAACTTCTTCAGCATCATTGCTGACCTTTGGAGCAGGCTGCAAGAGAGTTCCAGTAATCGTACCTGTAAACTCAGGATAGATATCAATATCACCTTTTTTCAGTGCTTGATAAAGGAAGTCCGTCTTACCAAAGTTTGGCTTGACTGTCACAGTCATATCCGTATTTTCCTCGATGAGGAGTTTATACATATTCATAAGAATTTCTGGTTCTGGACCTAATTTCCCAGCTATAACCAGATGATCCTTCTCCTGCTTGGGAAGCAGACTCGGTGTATAAGAAGCGCCTAGTCCGAGTATTAAGACCGCAAAAGCTGTAAATACCGTCCGAAGCTTAGCCTTTTCCATCCATTTAAGAAGACTATTGAAAAGAATAGCCAAAACTGCAGAGGAAATGGCTCCAATCAAGATCAGACTGGCATTGCGACGATCAATTCCTAGAAGGATAAAAGAACCGAGTCCGCCAGCTCCGACAAGGGCTGCTAGAGTTGCTGTTCCAATAATCATTACCGTTGCCGTCCGAACTCCTGACACTATGACGGGCATAGCTAGAGGCAGTTCAAACTTCTTGAGTCGCTCCCACTTGGTCATCCCAAAGGCGATTCCAGCTTCCTCTAAACTAGGATCAATCCCATTCAAAGCCGTGACGGTATTTTCTAAAATCGGGAAAATAGCGTAGATCACCAGAGCAGTCAGTGCCGGCAGTGTACCAATCCCCATGAGGGGGATAAAAAGTCCCAGCAAGGCCATTGAAGGAATGGTTTGAAAGATTCCCGCAATTTGCAGCACCCAATTGGCTACTTTTTTATGACTATGAAGATAGATAGCGAGCGGAATGGTCAAGAAGATGGCCACTAGTAAGGTCAAAAGAGATAGCTGAAGGTGTTGCCCTAAGGCTGCCAACCATTCGCCAAATCGCTCCTGAAAGGTAGAAAACAAATTAGCCATGTTGAACACCTCCAAATAAATCTGCTACGAAGCTAGTCGCAGGTGAAGATAAGATTTCCTCAGGTGTCGCCACTTGACGAATCTCCCCGTCCTGCAGAACAGCAATCCGATTCCCCAATTTCAAGGCCTCATCCGTATCATGGGTCACAAAGATTGTCGTCATCCCAAACTGCTCATGGATACTCTTAGTCAAGCTCTGCAATTGCTTACGCGAGATAGCATCAAGAGCTGAGAACGGCTCATCCATCAGCAGGATTTTGGGTTGGGCGATAATGGCACGGACAATGCCCACCCGTTGCTGCTCACCACCTGACAGCTCACTCGGCATACGCTGTGCATAGTCTTCTGCAGGCAAGCCCACTAGCTCCAGCAATTCATCGGTCTTCTGCTCAATATCTGCCTTGCTCCATCCTTTCATCTCAGGAATGAGAGCAATATTTTCAGCCACAGTTAGGTTTGGAAATAGGGCAATCGCCTGTAAGACATATCCTGTAGAAAGGCGCAGCTCACGCTCATCATAGTCCTTGATCCTCTTATCATCCATATAGATATTGCCATCTGTTGGCTCTAAAAGACGGTTGATCATCTTGAGCATGGTTGTCTTACCGGACCCAGAAGGACCCACTAAAACCATAAATTCACCATCCTCAATCCGTAAGTTGACATCTCTCAAGACATCTTTTTCTGTATAGCGTAGCGCTACATTTTTATATTCAATCATTCTTTCTCCTCAATTTAAAACTTCCCTCGATTCGTCAAGTCTTCTACCTTAGGCAAGACTTCTTTATTATCCCAATGCTCCACAATCAAGCCATTCTCCAAACGGAAGATATCGTACTGAGCATAAGCCACTCCATCTATCTGAGTCTGCCCATAGCTGACCACATAGTTTCCTTGTCCCAAAAGCTGGAAAACAAAGTCGAAAGTAACACCATGTTCAGCCACATAGTTTTTATAAGCATCACTTCCTTGGCCAATATCATGATTATGCTGAATCAAATCGTCTGCCACATAGTCACTCCACTGCTCTAGCTCCCCATTTTGGAAGATTTCTGTCAGGAAACGACGAACAGTTTTTTTATTTTCTACTGTCTTGTCTAAATCCGTGATTTCAAAATCTCCAAAGATCTGGTCTAACTGTCCATTTTCTGGAGCACGATAGTAGTCAATGACATCCCAATGCTCCACGATACGGCCATTCTCATCTGCACGGAAAGTATCTGTCGTCACCCATTGAGCTTCTCCACCATTAAGATATTGATGGACATGGACAAAGACCAGATTGCTATCCTCAATGGTGCGAACAATCTTCATCTCACGCTCGGGATAACGCTCAAAAAAATTGCAAAAAAAGCCGCAAACCCTTCTTTCCCATCTGGCACACCTGTCGAATGTTGGATATAAGTATCCCCTACAGACTGAGCTTGAGCCTCAGCAACACGCCCATCTTGAATGGCGTGAATATATAGATTTTGTGCATTTTCAACTTGTTTTGACATGATTTATGCCTCTTTTTCTTTCAAATTTGCTAAAATGCGTTCCTGATAACTTTCAAACTGACGAATTTCTTCCTCTGAGAAGCCTTTATAAAAAATAGCATCCAATTTTTGACTGATACGATGGCCCACTTCTTTCTGAGACCAACCCCGCTCTGTCAACTTTACATATTTTTTTCGCTTGTCTAAACCACACTGACTAAAGGTCACCAAACCCTGTTCTTCCAACTTTTTCAGCATAGTCGTCAGCGTATTATTGGCAAGTCCTGTCTCCAGCGCAATATCTGTCGCCGTTGCGCAGCCTGTCTCACTATTCGATAAAACTGTGAGAATCTTGCCCTGTTCACTCCGATAAAGGGCTTCAGGATCCTGATTCAGTAACTTTTGAAACATCCGCCCATTCAACAAACGAATATGATGGGCAACTAAATGACTGTCTTTCATACTTTCTCCCAATTTATTTCTATATCGAATCGTTTTTTGTCAATTGTAACATCTAGAATTACATCTGTCAAGGATTTTGTTCTATTTGGAAATAATTTTAAACTGAATAAAGATTATAAACTAAAAAACCCAGTGTCTAAGAGGTCTTCTCTCCTACACTGAGCTTCTTTTTTTATCTTAGTAATATTCACCCTGACGGTAATCCCACGAGTTAAAGGTATCAGACAGGTGCATCATGATTTTGTCGATGTCCAAGCCTTTGCGGATGACCACTGGTGCTGGCGAAATGGAACGTTGGCCACCTTGTTCTGGAATCAGTTTTCCATCCTTATCAACCATAGAGACCATAACACCTTGCTCATAGCGAGTTTCGATAGTCTTATCTGGCTGGATAGAGGCTACATAGTCATCTGCTTCAATGACTAAGTCAACAGCATTTTCGATACGCTCTCCAATTCCTTCTACCTTACCGCGGTTTCCTTTACCAGATGGGTTGGCTGAGGAAGCATAAACCATCTTGCCTTCTTCCCAAAGCTTAGCTGCCAGCTGCTCGCCCGCCTTACCAAACTTAATAACAAAACAGCTAGTGCCACGAACATCTGTCATCAGCTCTTCCCGACCGTCGCCAAAGGCCTTGAGCTTTTCAAAAGCTTCTGGCTTCCATGGGAGGATACAACCTAAGAGGATGTCTTCATCCCAATGCTTTTGATAAAAAGCTTCAATTTCCGGATTCAGCTGAGCCAAAGCACGGAGCTCATCCATACTGCCACAGAGGACAACACCTGGCTTATTACGGTTACGAGCCTTAGCTTCGAACTTACGCTCCAAGCCAGCTTTATCGCTGGTCATGATGATGTACCCCACCTTGGTCGGGCAAACGATACAGCCGCCATCACCTTTCAAGATGTCATAACCTTCTTGTGAAAGCTGTCCGTTCCATTGAATGTGTTTTGTCATAAGTTTCTTCCTTTTCTATTAAATTAAGATTTATTTTACCATATATTTTTATCGGAGACAAGATTTTTTCAGAATTTTCTCAATATAGCAAAAATATGGTTACTGCCAATAAGATGGACGATTTTTTTCATATTCTGTAATCAAATCCTCATACTGCAGCGTAATGCCGATGTCATCCAGTCCGTTGAGGAGCTTGTGCTTCCATTCACCATCAATGTCAAAGGAGAATTCCCCCCACCGGCGAAAAAATCTTCTGCTGCTCCAAATCCACCGTCACTTCATCCGTCGGCTTCAGATTAGCCAATGCTTGCCGGACTTCCAGTGGCTGGACGATAGGCAGCATACCGTTGTTAAGCTCGTTGTTGTAGTGAATATCCCCGAAAGATCCGGCAATGACTACCTTAAAGCCATAGTCAGCCAAGGCCCAGGCAGCGTGCTCCCGAGAGGAACCCGCTCCGAAATTGTCCCCTGTAATCAGAATAGTCGCCTTGCGATACTCCGGTCTGTTAAAGACGAAATCAGGATCTTCGGTGTACTGATTGTCCAGATAGCGCCAAGCGTACATGAGGTACTTACCAAAGCCTTTTTATCAATCAACTTGAGAAACTGCTTGGGTAAAATTTGGTCCGTGTCAATATTATCGTTCATGAGAGGAACCGTTGTCCCCGTATAGATTGTAAATTTTTCCATAAACCTTCCTTACTGGACCTCCGGTAGCTGGCGGACATCTACAAATCGCCCGGCAATGGCTGCCGCTGCTGCCATAGCTGGACTGCAAAGATGGGTCTTAGCACCAAATCCCTGACGATCCTCAAAATTCCGATTACTGGTCGAGGCACAGTGGACTCCGTCTGGCACCTTGTCGGGATTCATCCCTAGGCACATGGAACAGCCCGGATCGCGCCACTCAAAGCCTGCATCCATGAAAATTTTATCCAGTCCCATCTTTTCAGCAGCTCGCTTGACCGGACGAGAGCCTGGTACGACGATAGCTGTCAAATTAGGAGCGATGTGCTTACCAGCGACAAACTTAGCTGCCAACTGCAAGTCACTGAGCCTGGCATTGGTGCAGGAGCCTATAAAGATATAACCTAGGTCAATATCTTCTGCTTTCTTACCTGGTGAGAGGTCCATGTAATTATAGGCCCGCTCGTCGTTCATATCACGGATTTCAGGGAAAGCCGAGCCGAACTCTACTCCCATAGAAGGATTGGTTCCCCAAGTCACCATAGGTGCCAGCTCGGAGACATCAATCTCAATGACCTTATCATAGACGGCATCAGAATCACTGACCAGAGTCTTCCAATCGGCTACCGCCGCCTCAAAGTCCTTGGGAGCGCCCGGCCGGCCTTGAACGTAATCATAAGTCTTCTGGTCGGGATTCATAATGCCCATCTTGGAGCCAAACTCTATGGACATATTGCAGATAGTCATGCGCTCTTCCATGGTCAGATGCTCAATCGCATCACCAGCATACTCAACCACATGACCGACACCTGCAGCTACACCATATCGAGCAATCAGAGCGAGAATAAAGTCCTTGGAATAAACACCTTTAGGTGGCACTCCGGTAAATTTGACCAACATTTTCTTAGGCTTGACTTGCCAAATGGTCTGCGTGGCAAAGACGTGCTCCACCTCCGAAGTCCCAATTCCGAAAGCAATAGCTCCAAAAGCTCCATGAGTGGCCGTGTGACTGTCACCACAGACGATGAATTTGCCCGGCTGAGTCTTGCCTGTTTCCGGTCCAACCATGTGGACAATACCCTGCAACTCCGATCCGTGAGCCGCATGCTCGATACCAAAATCCTTGACATTCTCAGAAAGTTTATCAATCTGAGCCTTGGAAATCACATCCCGAATATCATAGATATTGACCGTAGGAACATTATGATCAAAGGTTCCAAAAGTCAAGTCCGGCCGTCTAACTTTGCGCCCTGCATCTCGAAGACCTTGAAAAGCCTGAGGGCTGGTTACTTCATGAATATAATGCTGATCCACATACATAAGCTGGGGCTGGCCTTCTTCACCAGTTATCAGATGCCTTTCCCACAGCTTATCAAAAATCGATTTTCCAGCCATACTAGCTTCTCCATATGTAATACAAAATTCCAATTTCCACTATTATTCCGCCAATCCAAGCCAGCCAGAAATACCATTTTCTGGTCTTGTGGTGAAAGAGCCGACCGCCTAATAAAGCACCCAAACCTGCGGCTGCCAAAGCTGACAGCAGCAAAGTCTTCTCTGGAATGCGGTAGTGATTTTTCTTAGCCTTTCGCTTATCCCAGCCATAAAGCAGGAAAACGATAAGGTTCCATAGCAGGCAAATACCTGTTAATATCCATTTCATAAATTATTAATAATTGCCTCCGTCATTTGAGCTGTCCCTGCCTGACCGCCAAGATCTCGGGTTAAAATCCCTTGAGCCAAAGTCTTGTCAACCGCTGCTTCAATCGCTTCTGCAGCTTCTAGCTCTGTAAAACTATCCCGCAGCATCATGGCTACAGAAAGAATCATACTGATAGGATTGGCAATGCCTTTCCCAGCAATATCGGGAGCCGAACCATGAATAGGCTCGTAAAGACTTGGCCCAGCAGTCGAATGACTGGCTGAGGGCATAACTCCCAGCGTCCCTGATAGAACACTGGACTCGTCGGATAGAATATCCCCAAAGAGATTTTCCGTTACAACAACATCAAACTTAGCAGGATTGGTAATCATGAGCATAGCAGCGCTGTCCACCAGCTGGTGCTCCAAGGTCACATCTGGATAATCCTTGGCCACCTCATCTGCTACTCTGCGCCAGAGTTTGGATGTCGCTAGTACATTTTGCTTGTCAATACTGGTCACGTGCTTTCTGCGACCACGCGCAATGTCAAAGGCCTTACGGACAATTCGCTCCACCTCTTCATAGCTGTAGTCATTGATATCACGCGCAGATCTGTCCTCCAAAATATGCTCACCAAAGTAAATCCCACCAGTCAGCTCACGCACGACTACGAAGTCCACACCAGCAATTTTTTCAGCCTTCAAAGGCGACAAATGCTTAAGAGCATCGAAAATCTTAACTGGGCGGATATTGGCATAGAGTTCAAGCTCCTTCCGCAGAGCGAGCAAACCTTGCTCAGGCCGAACTAGGGCATTATCATACTGGGGACTGCCGATAGCTGCTAGGAGAATAGCATCCGCCTCCTTGGCCGCTTCTAGAGTTGACTGAGGCAGAGGATGGCCTTCCGCATCAATACCAGCACCCCCAAAAGCTTTCTCCGTGACATGGTAAGTAAATCCAAACTTGCCCGCAACAGCAGCCAGCACTTGGAGACCAGCCTCCATGATTTCTGGACCGATACCGTCACCCGCTAGAGCTACAATTTCTTTTGTCATAGTCGCTTCCTTCTAATTATTTGCAGGCAGATCGCGGTAAGACACCTGATGGCCGATTTCACCTGCATTTTCCTTTTGCACAAAGGTGTTGGCATGGATATAGGCAATGGCGCTGGCTTTAAGAACATCAAAGTCAATACCAGAGGAGTTGAAAATCGTATCTGTGTCCGTATTTTCAACAGCTACCAAGACGCGAGCCTGAGAGTCTATACCATCCGTCACCGCTTCGATATTATAAGACAAAAGCTGAACAGACTGATTAAAGAATTGGTCAATGGCATTAAAGATAGCTTCGACGCTTCCTTTACCTTCTGCCACACAGCTGACCGTCTCTCCGTCGCCATTAACCAGCTGCACATCAGCTGTGATGGTATGGTCGTCATTGGTCGTGAGCTGCAGATCATCAAAGTGGAAGCCTTCAGGATTTTCGACCGTCGTTCCAGCAATCAGAGCCCGAATATCAGCGTCCGTGACTTCATTTTTCTTATCAGCCAAGACCTTAAATTTAGCAAAGAGATCATTAATTTCAGATTCCGCAAAGTCCAGAGCTAGTTCTTTAAGTTTTTCGACAAAGGCATGGCGGCCAGACAGTTTACCAAGCGGCAGTGAATTGCTCTTGACTCCAACCAGCTCAGGTGTAATGATTTCATAGGTCAGTGGATTCTTAAGAACACCATCTTGATGGATACCGGACTCATGAGAGAAGGCATTGCCACCAACGACCGCCTTGTTCTTAGGCACTGGAATACCTGAGAAACGGGACACCAGCTCAGAAGTGTTAATAGTTTCATTAAGGACAATGTCTGTCTCAACCTGGTAATAGTCCTGGCGAATCTCTAAGGCAACTGCTACTTCTTCCAATGCTACATTTCCAGCCCGCTCACCGATTCCATTGATAGTTCCCTGAACACGACCAGCACCGTGCTTGATAGCCGTCAAAGTATTGGCCGTTGCCATACCAAGGTCATCATGACAATGAACACCAAATACCACCTTATGATCAGAAGTCACATTTGCCACTAGGTAGTCGAAAATATTTGCAAACTCTTCTGGAGTAGTAAAGCCGACTGTATCTGGAATATTGATATAAGTCGCACCTGCATCCACTGCTGTTTGTACCACCTGAAAAAGGAAATCCAGCTCTGTTCTTGTCGCATCCTCTGGTGAAAACTCGACTATATCGAACTTGGAGCGCGCGTAGGAGACATGCTCTTTCACAGCTTCTAAAATCTCTTCCTTGGACTTTTTCAGCTTAAACTCTCTGTGAATAGGACTGGTCGCAATGAAGACATGAATCTGTGGATACTTGGCATCCTTGAGCGCTTCATAGCAGGCGTCAATATCGGACTTGACCGAACGCGCCAGCCCAGTAACAGAAGCTTTTGTGATGACTTTAGCAATCTCCTGCACCGCCGCAAAAGAATCTGGACTCGCAGCAGGAAAACCGGCTTCAATGACTGAAATCCCCCACTTCTCTAACTGCTTGGCAATAGCCACCTTCTCCTTAATAGAGAAATTCACTCCCGGTGTCTGCTCACCATCCCGGAGGCTGGTATCAAAAAACTCAACTTTGCGTGTCATAGACAACTCCTTTTCTAAGATACATAGACCCTGTTAATAGCTATAGGAAAAACTCTTCCCAAACTTCTAGGTCGTGTTCAATGACTGAGACGGTCTGAGACAAATCGATTTTAGAAAAATCAAGATATACTCCCACTCCCGTCGCTCCTTTAGAATCCATTTCTTACCCATCGGAGCTTGAGGTAAGACAGGTGAAATAAAAAACATCTCACTTGAAGAACAAGCGAGATGTTGATTTACTCCCGCTTGGTAAGCCAAACAGGACTAATGCTTTTGCACTAGCCCGAGTAACGCAACAACAAAGCAAAGTTTGAAGATTGAGTTGACTTCATGTTTGACTAACTCCTTTTTGAGATGGTTTCTTATTGTTTAGTATTTTAGCACAGTATCATAGGCATGTCAAGAAAAAGTCGATATTTTCTGAAAATTTTTAATATGCTGGATTATTTTTAGAGGTGATTGGCAAAAAAAGAGAAAGAAAAAGAAGCAAGGTAAGTCTCACTTCTTCTATTTTTCAGGAATCGTATCATAGTTTATTTGCTCTCTTCATCCAGCTTATTCTGAAAGCGTCTGTTCTCTTGATAGCGAGCTTCTAGAACATCGTCTATGCGCTTTTTGTATTGCTGATGGTATTGATCCAGATTATCTTCTATTTGAAAAATATAAGGTTGAGCCGCTGTCAAAGGAACCTCTCTACATGCATAAGAAATCGCCTCTAAGAGTTTGTTCGTCTCTCTATCAAACTTATAGTAGTATGTATCTAAGTCTGTCTCTATTCGCTCAATCTCACGCAGTTTTAGAGCATGTTCATCTTCCAGTTCCTGAAGCTTCTTTTTATCCAACATTGCCTCAACTCCTATCCTTTGATCGGACTATTCAAAGAAGGTGTCTGCATCGTCTGAGTTAGATGAGTTTCAGCTGCTTGCGCTGCCTTACCTTCAAATCCCCCCCTAATGTTATTAACGTAGTTAGTAGATGCATAATTTTTCATATCCGCAGCCGCCGCCTGTAGCTGAGTTGCTAACTCCACTCCTTTAGCAAGAATAAGCTGCTCTTTTCCCGCTATCAAAGCCTTGATAGCCTGCCGCTCCTGCTCTTTCATCTTTTCTTTAAACTGTCTCTCTAACTCCACTCTAGTTACGAGCGCATCATCATTTGGTATAAGCATTTTCAATAACCCTCCATGATCCTTTCACATCTGCTAAGAGATTATTGAAATCCTCAGCTTGCTGAGTATCGACTGCTGCAAAATCTCCACTAGCTCTGACCAAAGTCGTTCCCAACTGTTCAATCTCTGTCAGGAATCCTTTTGCGGATGTGTTCGTATTTGTTTCAACCGAATCGTCCCAGTAGTGCTTTATATCGAAATCAATCAATAAACTCTCCACTTCTGAGTCGCTCAAATAAGTAGCAAGGCCGAATGCCTCTGTTCTTGCGTCATTAATTATCTTTTGGACAGATTCCTTGGCATCCGACAATAAGGTTTTGACATGCTTAACTTTATCTTCTATTTCAAAGATAGCCAGCTGAGCAGCAGTCTGAAGGAGACGAGCACGAACTAAAATTCTCTCTTCACCTGTAAGATTGCCACTTCCAAGCTGTTTCTGATAGCTTGGAATCATCTTCTTGTCCCACTTAATCGACTCTCTACGCGCTTCGTCAATGATAGCTTGATAATCCCGCTTAAATTCATAGAAAGCAGATGTAGAAATACCTGCACGCGCAAAATTTGCTGTTCCAAAAGAAGAAACGTCAACAACAGCATTCATGAATTTTATCGCCTCATCATCAGTCAAACCTTGCATACGAAGCAAATCTAAAAATTTCGCTTCTAATCTCGCAAGCTTCTCCCCTGCTCTCAGAAGTTCTGGATGAAAATCTTCTGAAGCGACTAAAAATCCCCCCTTGCCGTCTGCCTGAAAAACACCAAAATCATGAGCACTATCAGACATAAAGTCAAAGCGAGTATAATGAAGAGGCACAACTATATGAGCTGTTCCCAATTCCTTACGAGTTGGCTTTTCTCCAGGTTTCTCTAAATTATAGATTGTATTCTCACGATTGAGCATACTAACAATATCAAAAGGATTGACATAGTATTCAAGTTTTTCGCTAATCGCTTTAATCCTATCATCATCAACTCCCATTTTTTTCAAACTATCAGTAGTATCCGGTCCATCGAAAAGAACGACCTTTCCAATTTTATCAAATTCTTGTTGGCTCAGATTAGCTATTCCTTGAACTGTCACCATAGTCCCCAGCGAGTGGGCTGTAAGATCCATCGTAGCTTGGGGAGCTTTCTCGCTCATTTCTGCAATGGTGGCTTTCATTCCCTCTGTTGCTAGTCTAGCCTGAGGTATATGCGAATCAAATAAAGCAAAATTAGCATCATTAATAAGCCAGTCATTCAGATTTAAAGGCTTAATTCCTTCTTTCTTAACTCTCTCAGTATTGAAACCATCACTACCTCGAATAGCCATATAAGTATGCTTTGTATCCTTGCCCAAAGTCGGTGTATCTGTTAGAAAATATGCATTAAAGCCAACTCTCTCATTAGTTAAACGACCTTTCTGGTAAGGTCCTAAACCTGCTTTCTCTTTATAATCAGCAATTTTCTTATCATTATCATCCAAAAAGGGTAAATCCAATCCCTTTTCAACATGCAAATCTGGATCTGGCTGCAAGTAAACTTTGCCATCATTATCGAGATTCTTACCTCCAGGGGTGACTTCTGTTATCTTCCCATCCTTATCTCTCATATAACCATCATTGGAAAAATTAAATTCTGCGAATTTTTTTGAGTTGTTTTTGGGTGGAAAGTTATTGGGACGTCCATTGTAAGCTGACTGTGCTAAATTTGCGTAGAAATTATCAAAGTTTTTTAAATTACTGTTACTCATATAAGAACCAACCTCCATCTCGTAAATTCTTATCGGCTGCATTTCATAAATAACTAGCTTATCAGGAACTTCATTTGAATTGTGGTTTAAAGGAATTCCCAATGTAAATTCAGTGTCTTTATTATTATTTATTCCGCCATCCAATGTCAGAATATATCCTCCACCTTGAGGGGTGCCATTCCCTATGTCTTCGACTTTCATACTGTTCCAATTAAACTGAACACTTTCAACCTTAGGATTCAAAGCTTTAACAAAATTGGCCAACTCATCTTCATGCTTTTTAAGATAAGCAAGCTGTTTTTCATGTGGGTCTTGCTCTTTCTTTTTCTCCTGCTTGCTTCCGTCTGTAAACAAATTTTTATTTTGAACTGTCATAATTGTCCCTCCTATGACCAGAGAAGCTATTACTGCTGCCACAGATAGAATCGCTATTTGTTTTTGTTTCATCTTCTAGCCTCCTTGTGCATAATAATAAGTTACTATTATTATATCATGAATACAATAAAAAAATACTTTTGAAAAGTATTCTAGTTAAATTTGAAATTGGCTGACTGCGCTAAATCTGCATAAAAATTATCAAATGTTTTTAAATTACTATTACTCAAAAAAAGTTCACCCCTCAATACGTAAAGGACTACCAATTCCAATAGAATTAATTAGAATTTTTCCATCTTCAATCCTAATAATAACACTCCAGCTTGATTTTGCTATATTATTAAAGCTTCCATAAACCTGAACAATATCACCTCCACCTTGAGGGGTTCCATTTCCTATCTGATCCCATTGTGTTTGTTCCCAATCAATTTGAACTGTTTCTATCTTAGGATTCAAAGACTTAATATACTCCTCAATGTCTTTCTTATGTTTTTTTAGATAAGCAAGCTGCCTTTCATGCAGATCTTGCTCTTTCTTTTTCTCCTGTGTAGTTCTATTTGTAAACAAATTTTTATTTTGAACTATTATAAATGAACCTATAAATACAAGTATTAGTGATACTACAAGTAACGTACTTTTGATAGTCTTCATTTCAAATCATCCTTTCAAACCTGACATTATTATAGCATAAATGGATTGACAGAATCTCATCTTACCTTTATTGAACAATACTGGAGCAATCAAAAGAAAAACACCTAACTGTGTACTGACCCCCAAAAGTTAGACAATTAATTTATCCAAAGGATTTAGTTCTGTATTGAACAGGGCTAAGTCCTTTTAGTTTTGTCTTAATTCGTTTGTTGTTGTAATAAAAAATATAATCCGCAATAGCTTGCTCAAGCTCATCCAGGGACTGATATGATGTCTCAAGACCATAAAACATCTCAGATTTAAGTATCCCAAAGAAAGATTCCATCATTCCGTTATCAGGACTGTTCCCTTTACGTGACATGGATGGACGAATGCCCTTGTTCTCTAAAAAATGATGATAAGATTGATGCTGATATTGCCAGCCTTGGTCACTGTGAAGGATTGTTCCACTATATGATTTAGCTGGAAAGACCTTCTCAAGCATGGTCTGAACTTGTTTCAAATCTGGTGAACGTGACACAGTGAAGTCAATAATCTCGCTGTTGTAACCATCCAACACAGGGGACAAGTAGAGTTTTCCTTCTGCTAAAGCAAACTCTGTCACATCAGTATAACACTTCTCATAAGGTTTAGATGCACTGAACTGACGGTTGATGAGGTTATCAGCCTTTTTACCTATTTCCCCTCTGTATGATGAATACTTGCGTTTGCGGCGGATACGGGCTTTTAAGCCTAACCTCTTCATCAAACGTTGTATTTTTTTGTGATTGACGATAAAACCACGATTTCTTAGTTCCAGATGGATGCGACGATAGCCATAATTGCCATGATGTTCATCATAGATGCCTTGAATGAGCTCCTTTAAGACCATGTCCTGATCTTCTTGAGCAGCTAGTCGCTTGACTTGATAGTAATAGGTTGACCGTGATAAATCAAGGATTTCCAGCAGAGTCGCTAGGGAAAATTGACCGATTAATTCTTGGATGATTTCTGTTGCTCTTTGAGCTTTGCTTCGTCCCTCAATCGGTATTCTCTCAGCTTTTTTAGCACCGCATTCTCCGCTCTAAGGTAGTCTAATTCTTTCTGGAGTCGTTCCAACTCTGTCATTTGTTCCCAAGTCTTCTTTGGTTTACACCCCATCTTTATTGGTCTCCCTCTTCTTTTCTCAAGAATAGTATAGCCATTTTTCTTGTATTGCGCAATCCACCTTGAAATCATACTAGAATCTGGTAAGGCATAATCTAAGGACGTCTGTTTCTGAGATTGCCCATCAATCAGAACTTTATCTATTATCTCCTGTTTCAGTTCTGGAGAATAATAACTATTCTTCCCTTTTTGGACAATGGCTAACCCATACCTGTCAATCAGGCGAATCATGTACCTTAGTCCAGAAACATCCACACCAAATCTTTTTGAAAGCTGGTTAAAGCTTAAACCTTGTTTTATGAGCTCATAGATTTGAACCTTGTCTTCATAACTCAATTTCATAAAAATAGCACCCCAATCGTTAGATTTTATGTCTAACTTTTGGGGTGCAGTTCAACTGTTAGTTGGATAATTAATTATTAAGTCACCTCATCTCCTCATATACTGAATGCCTCGGAAAAGAAGAAAGGCTGTTAGAATCAAGGAAACCAACCAGATGGTTTTTAATAGGTAAAATTGAATCAGATAGGTAGAGATGATGGCTCCGACTACAAAGCTTGCTAATAGGGCTACAAAGAAAAGGCCTTCTTTCAAATCTTTCCCTTTCTTGTTTCGAGCATAGTTGCCAAAAGCTACCATAGTTTTCTTGATATTCCCCGTCATAAAAGAGTTGTTATAGACAATGCCATCCACCTCGCCAAAAGCCGTCGCAACTAGGCCCATGCAGAAAGCTAGTGGTGGTACGATATAGAGATGGGGCACATTTGCTGGTAAAAATCCAGCGACAGCTGTCGTCAATATCAAAGGAAAAACACTGGACAGCCTGCGCCAAGAATGCTCAAAATGATGCTGAAAAACAGTCATCAGAAAAATCCCCAGCATAAAGCCAACATAGTTGCCAATTTCACTTCGATTCCGCTGGTTTCCTGATTGATAAGCTCGACCGAAAGAAAAACGACGTTTCCCGTCTGACCTGCCACCAAGGTACTACCCCTCTCAATGAAGGTATAAGCGTCGATAAATCCTGCACAAAAGGTCAAGAGGCAGGCAAAAAATTTTGAACGAGAGTGAAACTCTCTTTTTACAAATTGTTTCATAAACCACCTACAAAATAAGGGAGTGACCAGACTCCGAAAATCATAGATTTCAGTCCGTCCACTTCCCCTTGCTAGAATACATTACAAAAAACTTGCAGCTACTGGGATTTACCAGATTCACAAACTGTTATTTCCTAAAATGACAGAGCTAGAAAGCTGCCTGACCTAGCCTTCTCTGGCTTCCTTAAGAATTTTTTCAATCTTGGTCGTAATCAGGTCAATAGCCACCTTGTTAGAAGCTCCCTCTGGAATGATGACATCCGCATAGCGCTTGGTCGGCTCAATAAACTGATGGTACATAGGCTTAACGACACCCAAATACTGCTCAATAACGCTATCCAAACTGCGGCCGCGCTCTTCCATGTCCCGCTTAATACGACGAATAATCCGAACGTCATCATCTGTGTCCACAAAGATCTTAATATCCATCAAATCTCTCAGGCGCTGGTCCTCTAAGACCAAAATTCCCTCAACGATGAACACATCCTGAGGATCCTGACGATAGGTCTTTTTACTGCGGGTATGCTCTGTATAGTCATAAGTGGGAATATCCACTGGCCGACCAGCCAAGAGCTCCTTAATCTGCTCAATCATCAAGTCCGTGTCAAAGGCAAAAGGATGGTCATAGTTGGTCTTCACCCGCTCCTCAAAAGTCAGATGCGTCTGATCCTTATAGTAGGAGTCATGCTCAATCATGGCAATATTTTCGTTTGGAAAATTAGCCAAAATCGCTCGAGAAACACTGGTTTTTCCGCCTCCGGAACCACCAGTCACACCAATAATAATAGGTCTATTTTGCATTATAAGCTCCATCTCTTGTTATCTTATCTATTTTACCGCAATTCATGTTATAATGAAAGAGCTAAAATAAAAAAAAGTACATGCTTAAAAATAGAAAAAAGGAGGTTTTTATGCTCAAACTTGGAATCATCGGAACAGGTTCTATTTCTCATGAGTTCATCAAGGCCGCTCACTCAACAGGAGACTATCAGCTGGTAGCTGTCTACTCTCGGACTTTAACTTCTGCTGAGTGCTTTGTGCAAAACTATGAAAATACAGCCATCTTTACTGAAATGCTGGACTTTCTGTCGTCCGATATTGATGTCGTTTATATCGCCAGTCCCAACAGCCTGCATTTCAAGCATGCCAAGGTAGCTATTCTGGCTCGTAAACACGTCATTGTCGAAAAACCAGCGGTTTCTCGTCCCAAAGAATGGCGGGAATTGGTCAAGCTGGCTGACGAGCATCAAGTCTATCTCTTTGAAGCTGCCCGCAACTATCATGAGCAGGCCTTTGATACAATCAGTGATTTTCTCAAGGACAAGACCGTCTTGGGTGCCAACTTCACCTACGCCAAGTATTCTTCAAAAATGCAAGCTCTGCTTGCAGGAGAGCAACCCAACGTTTTCTCAGCTAAGTTTTCCGGCGGCGCTTTGATGGACTTGGGTGTCTATCCAGTCTATGCGGCTATCAGACTTTTCGGCCATCCGCGCTTCGCTCGCTACAGCGCCCAGCAGCTAGCTAATACGATTGATTTAAATGGAGCCGGCTGTCTCATCTATGCAGATTTTCAAGTTCAGATTCAGGCCGGTAAAAATATAAACAGCAATCTGCCAGCAGAGATTTATATAGATCAGGGAACTCTGACTTTAGACGGGGTTGAATTTATCAGCTCTGCTATTTTCCAAAGTCTGGACGGTCAAGAGGAGGTGCTGCCTATCAAGCGTGCTTCCCACACTATGCTGGAAGAGGCTCAGGCTTTCGCGCGAGTGCTCAAGGGCGGACAGGATGGGGCTTACGAGAAATGGTTAGATGCGGCAGCGGCTGTTCACGAAAGCTTATTTGCCATGCGCAAGGACGCTGGCATTAGATTTGAGGTTGATGATGATTAAGGAACAATTTCCCCCGAGCTGGCAAAATCAGCTGGCTCAGCTTGGCTTTGAAGATTTGACGGCTATTCAAGAGAAGATGTTTGGGCCTATTTCTGCAGGCGATACGGTGCTGGGAATCAGTCCGACTGGTACTGGTAAAACTCTGGCCTATCTCTTTCCTAGTCTACTCAAGCTGACACCTAGAAAAGCCCAACAACTCTTGATTTTAGCTCCTAATACTGAGTTGGCTGGACAAATTTTTGAGGTCTGCAAGACTTGGGCGGAGCCTTTAGGGTTGACAGCCCAGCTTCTGCTCTCCGGATCCAGCCAGAAGCGACAGATTGAGCGCCTTAAGAAAGGTCCGGAAATTATCATCGGAACGCCTGGGCGGATTTGAGTTGGTCAAGCTCAAGAAAATCAAGATGATGAATGTTGAAACCATCATTTTAGATGAATTTGACCAGCTGCTCAGCGATTCTCAGTATCACTTTGTAGATAAAATCACCCACTATGCGCCTCGTGACCACCAGCTGGTATATATGAGCGCCACCGCTAAGTTCGACCACGATAAGATTGCTGAAAACACTCTAGAAATCAGCATTGACGACCAAGTTTTGGACAACATCCAGCACTTTTACATGCAAGTCGAAAAACGTGATAAGGTGGATTTGCTCCGTAAGTTATCCAATGTTGAAGATTTCCGCGGACTGGTCTTTTTCAACGCTCTGTCAGACTTAGGAAGCGCTGAGGAAAAACTCCAGTATCGTGAAGCCAATGCCGTTTCTCTGGCCAGCGATGTCAACGTTAAGTTCCGCAAGGTGATTCTGGATAAGTTCAAAGAACATCAGATTACTCTCCTGCTAGCCACTGACTTGGTTGCTCGCGGCATTGATATTGACTCGCTAGAATGTGTCGTCAACTATGAACTTCCGCGCGATTTAGAAACCTACACCCATCGCTCTGGCCGAACCGGCCGCATGGGCAAGGAAGGCTATGTCATCACCCTCATCAGCCATCCTGAAGATCTGAAAACATTGAAAAAATACGCCACCGTCCGAGAAATTGTATTAAAAAATCAAGAACTTTATGTAAGGAGTTAAACTAAAAAAAAGCTTTGGAAACATTAGATTTCCAAAGCTTTGCTTCTACTCATTGCCAACAACGATTTCAAACATCTAACCCCAAGGACCGTCTTAGTCTCTGCCGTAATAAATACGATGCGGCTCTATTTGGCCTTCCAGCAGCTCATCGACCGTTACCAAAGTATAGCCGTTACTCTTCAGATATTCGAGGACACTTGGCAGAGCGTCAATACTGGTCTGGTGAATATCATGCATGAGGATAATCGAACCTGGCTGAGTTTTAGCAATCTCTTGCATAATAGCTTTAGTATTGCGTGTCTTCCAGTCTAGGCTGTCCACATTCCACATGATAAAGGACTGGTCAACCGAATTTTGGATTGTAGTATTAATAGCTCCATAAGGAGGCCGCGTAATCATTGGCTTGATGCCTATGACATTGTTAATAGCGGTCTGGGTATCAAGGATTTCTTTTTTGGCTGACTCCAGAGGAAGTTTAGTTAAGACTGGATGGTCCCATGTATGAATCCCAATCTGATGACCTTCATTGTGCACTCGCTTGACAATCGCTTCATTACCAGCAATGTTTTGCCCAACCATAAAGAAGGTCGCTTTGGCACCGTATTTCTTAAGGATATCCAGAGCCTGCGGTGTTGTCTTAGGATCTGGACCGTCATCAAAGGTCAGAGCAACCATTTTCACATGCTTCTTAGCCTCAAAACTCTGATAAGCTGCCAAGTCATCGCCGGTCAGATAGTCCGCATTGATCTGGTCATAAAAGCTGGACAAAGGAATGTCAATGCTAGTTAAGCCTTGCACTTCCTTACTCAGCTTAATAGAAAAATGGCTGTATTCATAACGGAAGGACCACTGACCCAACTCCGTTCCATTAAGGTTATTAAGGATTTCCGTCTGCACCGCCTCATCGGCCTGCCTAAAGGTCAGCTGGCTGGATATCTCGTTGATGAAGATTTCCTTAGCTGCATCAGTATCCTGAAAGAGCTTATTCAGAGTGAAAGGGCTGCCGTCTGAACCGAGGTAGCTGTCAGCGACTTCCCGCTCTTCTCCTTTACTGATTTTCATCTCTTTGACATGATAGTCCTTGCGATGCACCAGTACTTCTTTAACATCCTTCAGGCTCGTTTCTTTTTCCTCAGCATAGTAGAAGGTCAATTCCTCAATCTTATCGCCCTTCTTCTGATTATCCTTAATCGTCTGGCTATCTGCGTCCATCTGCTCCTTGACGCTTGACATAACCTGACCATCTAGCAGAGGATAAAAGGCCTCTACATAGTGGCTGCCAATCATCTTGTTCTGCTTTTCAGTATTTTCAGCGTGGAAGGTCTCTTCTTGGGCAATCAGCACACTAACTTTCTCTTGCAGTTCCTTTTCTTGGAAAATAGCGTAAATCTTTACAGCACCCAGAAATAGAGCAGCAACAAAAGCTAAACCGAGCAAGCTGAGAACAATGAGTGTTTTCTTACCGTGTTTCTTGTTATTTTGTCTTTTCATACACCTGTCCTAAATGAATAAAAATCATCATTTATCTTGCAAAATTAACTGCAGCTAGATGTTAAAGACTCTTCTCACGAATGACTTCCACCTTGTAGCCATCAGGATCTTTTACAAAATAATAATTAGGCGGGTTACCAGGAAGACCCTTTGGATCTGTCACTTCATAACCTTTAGCCTTGTGCTCAGCATGCAGACCTTCCAAGTCTGGCGTGCTAAGTGCCACATGAGCAAAACCGTCCCCAATCACATAAGGACCATGGTCATAGTTATAGGTCAGTTCCAGCTCATAATCATCACCTTCCAAACCTAGATAAACGATAGTAAACTGATAATCTGGAAAATCCTTGCGACGAAGCTCCTTAAAACCAAAAGCCTCCGCATAAAAAGCGATAGACGCTTCCAAATTCTCCACACGCAAACAAGTATGTAACATTTTTGATGCCATAATTTCACCTCATTCTTTCTTGTTTATTATTATACCCTATTTTAGGCAAAACTTATATTAAATTTTTAAAAAAGTAAATAAAAGCAGATAAATAGCAAGCCAATAAGGCCTGCTAAGAATTGTTTTTCAAAAACTGTTCGATGAAGTCGCTATACGAATTCCATTGAGGCATGAGAATGCTTTCTTTCTCAGCACTTCTTTTGATTTCAAAATATTGATCAACCCACTCGGCATAGCCTGAATGCATGTGATTTGCGACCATTTCGGCAACCAAAGGCTGACTCAACATGAACTTCATTACTGGGACCAAGAGAAATAGGGGCAGGGATAGATATTTAGTAGGTTTATAACGATGTTTAGGAATGCCATATCGCTGACAGAGTTCTAAACCTTCTCGCCAAGCGCAAATCATTTTTCGAATTGCTTTTTTATCTTTCAAGAGTGCTTCAAAAGCCCCCACTTCTGCAACTGCACCTGCCATTACCGCCTCCTGAAGGCAGTGAACCTTCATCCAAGAAGCCAAGTCAGGCATAGCATCAATGCCTATCCCACTAGCTGTGAAGATAGAAGACAACTCTGATATGTAAGAATCATCATCAAGTAACGTAGCTTCTTTGAAAATGATAGCTTGGATCCGACCATCACTCTTTCGCCCTCCTCCAACAGAAGAAGGAAAAGCTAACGACACCTGCTTTCTGTCCAAATAAGAAGGAATCTTGGAGTTGATATTCCAGTTATTCTGTAAAATAAGTAAATGAGCTTTTTCCTTTATAGCCGCCAAATGATCCAATGCCTGCTCTAGTTGCGAACTATTTACCGTTAAGAGAATCAGGTCATAGTCTTGATCGATGCTCGTTACCAATGGCGGTTGAAAATGATGTTCTTTATAGACCTGTTCATCTTTCCTTAAATCTTTAATAGAAAGTGTGAAGCCTTGCTCTAAAGTCGACAGCTTATGCTCTCTAACTAAGACAGTAACTTGATGTTGATTAGACAGTAACCAAGCGTATGTCAAACCGATTGTGCCAGCACCATAAACCAAAATGTTCATATTAGGCCTCTCCTGCTATTTAACAGAACGCTTTTTCGTTTCTTTCAGTAGCAGTTTAACTTCAAAGACCGTACCTTTTGGTTTGTTGTCCTTGACATAAATAGAGCCCTTGAAAGCATCGACAATCTGCTTGGCCAGAGAAAGTCCCAGACCAAAGCCACCTTTCTGACGGGTCCGAGCCTTATCCACCCGATAAAAGCGATCAAAAATCTTCTTCTTATCTTCATCGCTGATGCCAGGGCCATTGTCCGCCACTCGGAAAATAAGGTAACGATCTGTCGAAGTAGCCATGACACTGATTACGCCATCATCATCTGTGTACTTGATAGCATTGTCAAATAGGATGGTCATCAGTTGCTTTAGGAAAATTTGATCTGTCACAATGGAGTGCTTGATCATATTTTCTGAATGAAAGGCTTTTTTATTCTCTCTTGCGATAATGCAGTAATTAGCAAAGGTCGTATCAAAAAATTCTGGTTCGACTTCACCATATTGTGGCTTAATGCCATCATCACGACGAGCCAGATTGAGCAGGTTGGTCGTCAGCAAGCGCATATTCCGTACTTCATCCAAGCTAGAAGCGATATTTTCACTGCTCTGCATAATTGTAGCTTCAGGCTTACGAAAGAGCGTTTCTAAGCGGCTCTGCAAAACAGCCAGAGGTGTCCGCAGCTCATGGCTGGCATTTTCCACGAAAGCCTTCTGCTTCTGGATACTTTCCAGTAGTGGCTTAACACTCATACGAGCCAGATAAATACTGGCAATCAGAGAAATTCCCCAGAAGCTGACCATGACCATGGCAATCAACTGCTCATGCTTGCTGCTGGTTTGCTCTAGCTGACTGATGCTAGTCATGACTACAGCATACTTGATATCGGGATACTCATTATTGGGGTCAATATCAAAGAGATAAGCCCGGTAGCTTTCTGTCTGGCCAAAGCTGTTGCCAATCACAATTTCCTTGATCTGATTCAGATAGGACTTGTTAAAGTCCAAAGAATTAAAGTCCAGAAAGCCATCGCTCTTGCTGGTGGAAATATTTTTATAATTATCATCCAAAAGCAGAGCGAAAGTATTAGAACTGAAATTTGGCGTCGTCAAATTGTCAGGCTTAGGTTCTTCGTTTGGATCGCCATCTGGATCTTTACTGCTCTTAGGACTTTTAGTGTTGACCTTATTGCTAGGATTAGACTGCTGACCTGTCGTCCGATAGGCCAAATCTGCTACCGAACTAGGATCATTGCTCAGGTTTTTAAGATTTTCATCAACAGACGTATAAAGGCTGGAGCGCATAACCTGAATAATAATCAAGGTCATGGCTGAGAAGATTAATGTAAAGAGCCCAAAATAGCGAATGAAATAAGAGAAATCATCCGCATAAAAGGTCTTCTTGATTTTATTCAGCATCTTTTAAAATGTAGCCGACACTACGAAGAGTATGTAGGTTTTTCGCAAATGTCGTTCCTTTCAGTTTTTACGAATTTTGGAAACGTACACTTCGACAACGGAAACAGTGGTATCACTGTCAAAGCCCCAGAGACGATCAAAAATTTGAGTCTTAGGCAAGATTACATTTTGATTTTGCAAGAAATAAACCAAGAGGTCGAACTCTTTACCAAGCAACTCTACGTCTTTACCTGCCTTCGTGGTTGAATTTGTGGATAGATTGACCGTCACATCACCGTAAGAAAGAGTATTCTCGTTGAATTTACCAGCGCGTTTCAAGAGCGCTTGGATCCGCATTTTCAGTTCTTCCAAATAGAAAGGTTTTGTCAGATAGTCGTCAGCTCCGAGCTCAAAGCCATGTCCTTTGTCATCCAAGCTTTCCTTAGCTGTCATTATGAGAACAGGTGTTGTGACTCCTTTTGCTCGGAGATCTTTCAGCACTTGGAAACCATCCTTTTCAGGTAACATGAGATCCAGCAAGATGAGGTCATAAACACCGCTTTCTGCTTCATATAGACCTTCTTCGCCATCAAAAACCTGCATTACATCTGCAAAATCATCCAAAAAATCAAAAACTGAGTTTGACAGTCCAAGGTCATCTTCTACCAATAGAATTTTAATCATTTTTCTTTCCTCCAATAAAACTTTCCAAGATTATGTCTTTTGGTTTTTGTTTTATTTGCTATTCTTATTATATCATGACTTGGGTCAAAATCAGTAAGTTTTTTCTACGACTGCGACGTTTTATTTTCTTTTGTCGACTTATTATTGTTCTTGTCCGATTGTTCATTTGTGTTCGTTGAAGACTTTTTCTTGTTTTTCTTCCCGTTGTCATTTTGCTGAGCAGAAGAATTCTTGCTCTTGTCATTGTCAGACTGCTGGCCGTCTTGAGGCGGCATGCCTTGGTCTTGACCGCTTTGTCCCATAGTCCACCATCCTGCGGCGGCATTCCATTACCTGGTCCACCATTTTGACCATTCTGACCTGGTTGCGGAGGCATTCCATTTCCTGCATCCTGGCCATTCTGACCCTGCTCCGGTGCTCCAGGCATAGTAGCTGGCTGTTGAATAGCTGATTGCTGATTGTTTGTACCGTGAATAGCTGTCGCAAGACCATAACCGCCCAGAAGTCCGACTGCTAGAGCACCACCCGTCGCAACCGTCAGCCACCATTTAGTGCTTTTTTCTACAACAATCATTTTTTCCATATCCATTTAATATGTTCCTTCTTTCTTTTGTAAATTTTTCTATCTGTTTCTATCAAACAAGAAGCTAATGCAGCTTACAAGTCATCCCATACACATCCTTTCACTTGAATAGCATTATCATATAAATTTTTACTTAAACAGGACTGAATTTTTTCTTAAAAAAGGCTGAAAGATAAGGAAAATGGTTTATGAAAAGTGCTTTTTCAATATACAGCTATATTTATCTAATAAAAGAAAATCAGCTAATCTTGAAGACAGAAGATTGAGTTTAGCAAACAAAGATGCCCCTCGTCCCATTAGGATGACTCTTTGATGAGACTTAATACCTTTTAGCAAAGCTAGGCAAACTTCGTCTGTAGTTGAAATCTTAATTCCCATTTCCTTCCAAACAGGATGGTAAGGCTTTTCTGAGGGTGTGTCCGCAGCATTGGGACAAAAATAGGTTAAATACACCTTTTTCTGCTCCTGCTTTAATTCGCGATTCATTGATTCAATAAAAGAAAAAATCCCTGCACGACTAGCCACATCTACGCTATAGTAAGGGAAAGCGAGCCGCCCATCTGCAAAACCGCCAGAATGCACAATTGTAGCACCTTTTTCATTTGCTAATAAGGGCAGAAAAAACTTGCTAATCAGAATGGCGCCAGATAAATTGATCAATAGTGTCTGCTCTATGTCCTCAAGGGAATGCGCTGACAAAGACTTTCTTACATCAAAACCAGTTGCATTGATAACAATATCTATACATTCCGACCACTCTTGTATCTCTGATACTACATTTTTTAGAGACTCTTCACTTGTAATATCCACTGAGCTTATTGGAATAAAAGACGAAAATTCTTGCACAAACATCGTTAACTTCTCTGTATCTCTTCCTAAGAGATATAACCTAGCACCTGCTTGATGAAAAGCTCGTGTATAGACTCTTCCCAAACTACCACTTGCACCAATAATTACAACCTTTTTATTTTTAAAATAATTATCAAACATATAATTCTCCATTCTCTAGTGAGTCTTTTGTGATAAATTTAATAAAACAAGTCCGACAATAACTAGACTTATCCCTAAAAGACTTACAACTGTTACTTTTTCGTGCCAAAGCAGAATAGATAATATCGTTGTCCCTACTAGACCTATTGCAGACCAAATAGCGTAAGCTAGATTTAACTGAATGCCCTTTAAAGATAGAGATAAAAAGAAAAAGCACAAGCCATAAAACATCAAAGCAAGGCAACCGAAAAATAACTTTGAAAAACCTTGAGATAGTTTTAAAAGACTTGTGGCGGCAATTTCAAATAGAATTGCGAGAGATAAATAAAAATAGTAAAACATTGTTTTCCTCCTAATATTCTAAATAACTAAAAAGTTAGCAGGAAAATCAATAGAACTATCCGAGAGATGAAACAAAGCAAGTCCAAAGTGTACAGGCATTTGTCAAAATCATTGATTTTATGCTCGAATCTTTGGAGATAGATAAAGCATTTCGACCACATAGCTCATCTAATGAAATCTGGTAAAAATCGGCTAGACGAATAAGACTTACACTATCTAGAATCGTCTTATCATTTTCCCAGTTCGAGATGGTCTGCCGAGTCGTCCCTAGTGATTCTGCAATCTGAGCTTGACTATAGCCTTTTTGCTCCCGTATAAACTTCAATTGTTTTCCTAACATTATCTTTTCCTCCTCATCATACTTATTTTTTAGTTGTTTGGCTAGATGAAATTCTTTAACATTAGTGATTATTGTAAGTAAAAATTCTTTGACATGGCTATTATAACACGATTTACGTTCATCTTAAAATACTTGCCTATCTAAAACACTTGATACATCTATCAACCATTTCCTCAAAAAATCCTCAGTAAAAAAGACTGGGACAAAATTGTCTCAGTCTTGATTTATCATGTTCAAAAGCTCTTGATGCAGGAGCTACTTATCTTTTTACGACTCTTTCTTAGAAGAACGGAAGCCAGCTGAAGCTAGCAAGGCCGCAAAGCCAAGATAAGTTAGAAGAGCACTCGAACTGCTTCCAGTTTTAGGCAGTTGCCCTTGAGTGGTTTGGTAGCTGACAGATAGCTGCATCTTACTTGGTTGTTTACTTGCAGATCTTTGATGTTGCCAAGTCTGGTTTGAAAGAGGCTCAAATTTCTGCGCTGTTTGAACAGTAATTTCTGCAGGAGGTGTTGAAACACTAACCTGATTGGATTCTATCCGGTATTGATTATTAATCAGCAAGCTGAAATGATTGATATAGGTTCTGCCTGGATACAAGAGTCGGCCGACTGCTGCTGGAGCTAGGGTCTCAGTCGCAATATTCAAATCAGCATTGTAGCGTTCAAGCAGACCTGGTGCAGCAACAAAAGTCAAGACTCTGGTGCTCGGGTCATAAGAAACCTCATAACCAGGACTTTTCACTCTGGTTGCTTCTAGATCCAATTCAAAACCTTCTGGCAGGCGATCTTCCAATACGAAAGAATGAATTGGCAGTCGATAAGCAGGCAAAGCATCTGTTACCAAATTAAGGACAGCAAAACTTCCCTGGCTAACCTCTTGTTGATGAATATTCTTCTTGGACTCATCCTCCAACTCTTCTCTGACTTTTAACTGGATAAAGAGCTGGTTATAGTGATAAGTTTGGGTCGGTACTTGAGGACGGCTTGGCAAAGATTGATAGCTAGGCTCAGCAGGTTTTTGAGGAAGCTCTTGATAGTTCGGCTTGTCAGGCTCCTCAATCAAAGGCAGGTCACTTTCTCTGACAGGTGACTGGGGCTCAGGCTGAAGAACAGGTTCTTGAGGGCGCTGAGGTTCCTGCAGATAACTTGGTTCTTGAGGCAGGTCCTCTAAGCAATTTCTTCTTCATAAACAGGAGGTTTCGGAGCCTCACCCGTGCTTACTTCAGGGGCTTTCTGAGGCTTCTCAGGCTCTTTGAGATAGGTAGGAGCTTGCAGTTCCTGTGGCAGCGCTTCTTCAACCGGAGCTTGCGGAAGACTCAGAAAGGACTGCTCCTTCTCATAGGTCGGCTCTTCAACTGCATCCGGCTCTGTCAATAGAGAAGGGGAGCTAGGTTCTTCTGGCACCTCTTGATAAACAGGCTTTTTAGGTTGTAGCGGCTCAGCCAGATAAGTCGGCTCTTGCGGCAGAATTTCCAAATCTCTTTCCGGTAGAGCTACTGGTTTCTCAGGCTGAGTTGGCTGAGGAAGAGGCTGAGTTTCTGTCGGTCTGCTAGGAAGTTCTTGATAGACCGGCTGAGCTGGCTCTTGCGGCAAAGATTGATAAACCGGCTGACTTGGAAGAGGCTGCAGTGCCTTGAGTTCTTCATAGGTTGGCTCTTGTGGTTGGGCAACTTCTGTCGGAGCGACAGGCTTCATTGGAACGCCTTTAGCTTTAATATCAGAGTTAAAGACAAACCAAGCAGAACCCCGATTTCGCGAACCGATATCAAAAGAAATGACATCTCCCTGGGCTTTACCTACAATAGCGCCATACCAGTTATAAGGACTAGTAGGCGTATCCCACTTATTATACTCAAAGCGAGAGCCTTCCTTCTCATGGTTAATAGAAATATCGGCATGAACACTGGTATCTGGGTGAATGTTAATAGCAGATCCTGTGATAGGAACATATTCACCATTAAAATTCTTGATGTACTCAATCGCAGCTTTATTCGTATTTAAAGATGAGAAGCTGACAAGCGAACCTGTCATATCAAGCTTTTCTCCTGCCTCATCGAAAAACTCCGCTTGGACATTGACTCGAGATTGGCCATGAAAATCCAAGGTCCACACAGTCAAGGTCGGATCCTTAACTAAGAAAATCGGCAGCTTATCCTGACTCTTCGTTGATTCTTTCAGAGTATAAGTGTAGACAACTTTAGCGATTTTCTTACCCTGAATACTGGAATTTTTGATATTGGTATAAGTAGCTACCAGAGGCACATCTTTTTGCAAAATGACTTTAGTCTGATGCTCTTTCCCTTTTAAAACACTGGTCAAAGCTCTCATTCCTGATTCATCCATTCTCCAAGAACGAACATCCTCAGTCAGCTCATCATTGGTATAGGTTCTAATAGAGGGATCAAGTGTCAAGACGGCCTGGGGCTCAGATTTAAAAACAAATGGCTGGCTTTCAACCTTACTGAGATAGCCTTCTTCATTTTTCTTAGCTTCAGCTTCCTGCAACTCTCTCTCAAAAGTTACAAGAGCTGCATCATACTTAGTTTTGGCTGTATCATAGGCAGCTTTTGCCTTCTTATATTCTTCCAACAGCTTATCATAGTCAGCTTTCAAGCGGGCATTTTTTTCCTTAATGCTTGCATTTCCTGCTCAATCACTGCGTTCTGTGCTGAAATAGAAGCAAGGTTTGCCTCATAGTCTTCTTTTAGTCTTTGATTTTCTGCTTCAATCCTTGCAAGATTTGCTTGGTAGGTCGCTAAGTCCGCCTGATAAGCAGCTAGTTTATTCTTGTTTTCTGTCTCAATCCGAGCAATCGCCTCCTGATAGGTAAGCAAGGCTTTCTCATATGCTTCTCGACTTTTCTGATTGCTTTCGGTGATTCGAGCCACATCCTGCTCATATTGAGCTAATTGATTTTTATAAAGCTCTTGTTTTTCCTGATTTTGCTGACGAATCTGGGCATTTTCAGCTTCAATGGCAGCATTACGGACTGTTACTTCTGCTTTTTCGGTCTCATAGGCAGTTTGCCGCTTCTTATTTTCAGCTTGAACACGCTCAAGTTCAGATTGATAGGCAGTCAAAGCTGCTTGATGATCTCTCGCTTTGGCATCATTGGCCGCCTCGATTTCAGAGCGATTCTTTTGATAAGTAGCTAATTTGCTCTCATAGTCTTTCTCTGCTGCTTGATTTTTTTGACGAATCTCAGCCAATCGCTCTTGATAAGCAGCTAAATCAGCCTGATACTGCTCCTTTAAGCCCGCATTTTTCTTCTGAACAGCTAGATTTTGGGCCTCAATCTCTTTGTTCTGCTCCTGAATTTTGGCTAACGCTGTCTCATAAGATTGTTTTGCAGCTTGATTATCTCTTTGAATGCGTTCTACTTCCTGCTGGTAAGCCCTTAAATCTGACTGATACTGCTGTTCTAGCTCGGCATTGTCTTTCTGAACTCTAGCCAACTCTTTCTCATAATCAGCCATGGCTGCTTGATAAGCAGCTTCTTTTTCTGCCTTAACCTGAGCCAGTCGGGAAACCTCAGTTTCATACCGATTGACTGCTTCCTGATAGGCCTTTTCAGCTGCCTGATTTCGTTCTGCAATGGCTGCATTTTCAGCTTGGGCAGCTTTATTGTGAGCTGAGGCCTGAGCAAGCTTTCTTCATAGCGACGCTTTGCTTCTGCATTCTTCTCCTGAGTAGCTTTCAGCTCTGTAGTATAGCTCTCCATAGCAGTTTGGTAGTCTGCTTTCGCTTGAGCATTTTCCTGTAAAATCCGTGAACGCTCCTCTTGATAGGCTGCTAAAGCTGCTTGATAGGAGGCTTCTTTCTCTTGATTGATTTTTACTATACGGCTCAATTCTGACTGATAAGCCGTCCGTTTCTGCTCATAGTCTGCCTGAAGCTGAGTATTTTCAGCCTGAATGCGACTGGACTCTTGTTCATAGGAAGCTAAAGCCTTGTCATATTGGTTTTTCAAGGCTTGATTGGCAGACTCTGTCTGATTAAGCTCTTTCTCATATGTCTTCAACTGCTCCTGATAAACTGCTGTAGTTTCGCGTATTTCCTTGACCTGGGTCGCATAATCTGCTAGCGCTGTCTCCCGTTTACTAGCAGCTTCTTCTGGATTTCTAGCTGTTCCTAAATCAACAGTCGGCTCCTGCTTTAGCTGAACTCCCGCTTTCTCGGCCTCTGCCAAAGCTTGGTCCATTTCCGCATGGGAAATTTCCAAGGGAAGCTTGTCTTGATTTACTGGTTCTGACTGAACAGGGGCAGCAGTTGGCTGGGACTCTTCGGTTGGCGAAAGAGCAGCTTCAGAAAGGGCAGACTGATCTGCTGCTGAAGATACCTTCTCCTCTGCCTGAACTGATCCGGCAGCTACCAACAAAGCCGCACCCAAAACAGCTCCGCACAAGCCCTTAGAAAGGCGGCTCTTGCGGAAGCCATAGACTATTTTCTTTTCCATAATAAACTCCATTTCTCCTTTAAACAGTTGCCTGTTTATTTCACATACTTTTCTATTTTATCAAAGCAAAGGCATATTAGCAATGTTTAAATACTCAAAATGATAAAGAAAAAGCCTGAGATATGATAATATCTCAGACTTTCTAGTCAATTTAATTAAAACTATCAGATTGCAGCTCGAATTGCTTTCTACTGCCTCTTTCTCACGCTTCACCAGTTCAACACGCGCAGCGATTTCCTTGATTCCCATGCTGATGTTTCGGCTAATCGCCATATCATCCAACTGTGGCTCAAAGAAGGCTTTGTACTCTGCCAATCTCTTCTCTGTCTTGAAGACCACTGCTGGGCTAATGACAAAGCTATCAAAGCTCATATCACCACCTAGCGCTGCCTTGATCCAGTCCCAATTCTCACGCGCCCAAGACCATACTGCTTCTTGGGTAAAATCACGGCTGAGGAAACGGGCATACCAAGCTGACAAATCCTGCGGTTTCACAGTAAATTTATCTTTCCAAGTCGCTAAAAGTTCATCCAAGGTTTCCTTGTTCTTCGTATAAGAAAGGGCTGTAGAAAGAGCATTTTTGAAGCTTCCATCATTTGAAGCGACATAGAGGTCCAGATAAAGCTTGGTCAGCTCCTTGCTTTCATGATGCTTGATTTGGTTGACCAATACCTGCAAACGAATAGCGGCAGGGAGTTTTTCCAAATTATCACGATAGCGGTCAAAAATCTGGCTTGCTTGAGCTTTAGCTGTCTCATCGTCAGCCTTAATCATATTGCCCACAATCAACTGACGAACCATCTCATCCTCATCGCTTTCACCCTCCTGTTTTTCAAAACCAAGACGGTCAAAATTGCTTTGACTAAGTACTTTCAGCAGGCTTTGTAATCTTCTTCAGTCTGACTGCCTTCATCCACAAAGCGATTCAACCCTTCCAGCACTTGGGAAACAGCTGAAACCACCATATAAGAAGTTTCGTTTGCCAGCTTGCTGATAACTGGCAGCAGATCCGCATAGGAAATCATACCAGACTCTGCCAGAAGTCGGCGCTCCTGCACGATTTGCAGTTTGCTGATATTGTCTAAAGAGCTGAGATTATTCAGAAGATTATCCAGCAACTCACCCTGATAATCTGTAATATAGTGGGCAGTGTTTTCTGTATTGAGACGCAGAGCCCCGTCATTTTGCGCTGCCAGGGCTGCATAATTAGGAATTTCCAGTCTTTCTGTCATCAGAGTATCAGGAAGTCCTTGCCAGTTGCTGTTAAGCGGCACTGGCCAGAGGCGGCCCTTGTCCTCGGACTCCCCAATAAAGAACTGCTTCTGGGTCAAAATCAAGGAGTCATTTTCGACCTTAGCAGTGACAACTGGATAACCCGGCTGCTCCAGCCAAGCATCCATAAAGGCAGCTACATCACGGCTAGAAGCTTGAGAAAGAGCGTCCCAGAGGTCACGACCGATAGTATTACCATACTGATGTTTCTCAAAGTAGGCACCTAGCCCCTTACGAAAAGCATCATCTCCCAGCCAACGGCGCAGCATGTGCATGAGACGGCTACCCTTGGCATAAACGATCGCCCCATCAAAAAGAGTATTGATTTCATCAGGGTGCTTGACCTCTACATGGACCGACTGGACGCCATCTGTCGCGTCACGCTTGAGGGCATAAGGAGCTCCGCTGGTCTGGAAATCTTCAAAAATCTTCCAGCTAGGCTCAATAGCATCAACTGAGACATATTCCATCATATTGGCAAAGCTTTCATTGAGCCAAAGGTCGTCCCACCACTTCATGGTCACTAGATTTCCGAACCATTGGTGGGCTAGTTCGTGTGCAACAACCAAGGCAACTGTCTGACGGCTCAGAGCTGTTGAATTTTCATCCACCAGCAAATAGATTTCCCGATAGGTTACCAAACCCCAGTTTTCCATAGCCCCAGCAGAAAAGTCTGGCAGGGCCACATGAAGTGACTGAGGAATAGGATACTTGACTCCGTAGTATTCTTCGTAAAATTCAATACATCGAACCGCAATGTCCAAGCAAACTCTAGATTGCTTGCTGGGTGGGCCTTGGTCGCATAAACTCCTACTAAAGTTCCATTCTTGGTTTTAGCAGTAATTCCTTGCATATCACCTGCAGCAAAAGCCAAGAGATAGGAAGACATACGTGGAGTCGTTTCAAACTTCCAAACGCCAGTCGCTTTGCGATTTTCAACATCAATTTCCGGCATATTAGACAGGGCCAACTCACCCTCTGCTTGGTCAAATTTCAAAGCCAAATCAAAAGTTGCCTTAGCTTCTGGCTCATCTACACTCGGAAAGGCTTCGCGGGCAAAATGGCTCTCAAACTGCGTAGAAATAATCTCTTTTTTCACACCATCTACCGTGTAGTAAGATGGGTAAATTCCCGTCATATTGTCCGTAATCTTACCAGTATAAGTTATGGTCACCACTACAGGTCCAGCTGCTTCCAGCTCGATATAAAGAGCTTCATTGTCCTTATCAAGAGTGAAAGGACGAGCTTGGCCAGCCACCTCTACAGCTTCAACTGTCAAATCTTTTTGATGCAGGGAAACCTTACTCGTCTTAGCTTCCCCAGTAATGGTCACCTTGCCTGAAAAAGTCTTGTCGGCACGATTAAGATCCAAAAAGAGATCATAGTGCTCAGGAACAAAAGTTTCAATAAAATGTTTAACTGCTTGCATCTGCTTCTCCTCATCTAACGAACAATGCAGCAAGATTACTCCGCCATACTTGTCCGCTTATAATCTGTTATTATTGTATCATATTTAAAAGATTTCAGTGCAGAATAAATGAAAACAAAAAGACAGGGGAATAACCTGTCTTCATTTATCATCACAACTCAATAATTTTACCTGTTTCAAAGTAAACAACCCATTCACAGATATTCTTGGCATAGTCGCCGATTCGTTCCAGATAAGAAATAACTTGGAAGTAGTCGCGACCTGTTACAATCAGCTCAGGATTTTGTTTGATTTCCTCTGTAGCAAGATCGCGAATATCATCAAAGTATTGGTTGATTTTCTCATCTAGCGCTGCTACAGCATAAGCTTGGTCTACATTTCCATTGAGGTAGACGTTTAGGGTTTCTTCGACGAAATTCTTAACATCGCGCCCCATTTTGCTGATAGCATCCTCTACGGACTCGATGCGGACTTCTCCCTTCATCCGAACAGTAGCTTTGGCGATAGATACGGCGTGGTCGCCCATGCGTTCCAAGTCACTGCTGGCTTTCAGCACGGTAATAACAGTCCGCAAGTCCTGAGACACAGGTTGTTGCAGTGCGATAATTTCCAGAGATTTTTTCTCCAGTTTGACCTCATAGTCATTGACTTCAGCGTCGTCTTCAATAACCTGACGAGCCAGTTCACGGTCATGCGTGACAAAGGCACGCACTGTCCGGTTAATCTGCGATAGGACTTCATTCCCCATCGCATAGAATTGATTATGAAGTTTTTCTAAATCTTCTTCAAATTGTACTCTAAGCATAAGATTCCTTTCTGTTATCCGAATTTACCAGTAATGTAGTCTTCGGTCTCTTTGTGGGCTGGATTGAGGAACATCTTCTTGGTTTCATTAAATTCAATCAAGTCTCCGCCAAGGAAGAAGCCGGTCTTTTCAGAAATCCGAGACGCCTGCTGCATGGAGCGAGTGACCAAAAGCATGGTATATTTGTCTTTCAGACTGTAGAGTGTTTCCTCGATTTCCCAGCTGAGATTGGGTCCAAGGCTGAAGTCGGTTCGTCTAAGAGAATAATCTTAGGGCTAGTAGCTAGAACGCGGGCCACACAGACCCGTTGCTGCTGGCCACCGGAAAGACCGATAGCGGAATCATTCAGACGGTCCTTGACCTCATCCCAGATAGATGCACCAATCAGGGAGCGCTCTACTGCTTCGTCCAAAACATCCTTGTCCTTGACACCATTAATCCGAAGTCCATAGACTACATTTTCATAGATAGTCATAGGAAAGGGATTAGGCTGTTGGAAGACCATTCCGATTTCCTTGCGAAGCTCCACCGTATCTGTCCGCGGACTATAGATATTGTGACCGTTATAAATGACCGTTCCTGTAGTCGTTACTTCTGGATTCAGGTCTCCCATTCGGTTGATGGCCTTGAGCAAGGTTGACTTCCCTGAGCCTGACGGTCCAATCAAAGCTGTAATCTCATTTGGCATGAAATCAAGTGAAACGCTATTAAGGGCTTTCTTTTTATTATAATAAACCGACAAGTCCTTGACTTGCAAAATAGGTTCTGTCATACGTTTTTCCTTCATTTTATTTTACATTCAACCAAAGACTAAGCTTGTTGAATCGTGATGAATACGGACAGCTGCTTAACCAAAGTGGCCTGAAACATAGTCATTAGTGGACTGAAGCTTGGCATTTTGGAAAATATTGGCCGTCTTATCGTACTCAATCAAGTCGCCCAGATAGAAGAATCCAGTGTAGTCACTAGCACGAGCAGCCTGCTGCATATTATGGGTCACAATGATAATGGTATAGTTGTTCTTAAGTTCGAACATGGTTTCTTCCAGCTGCATGGTCGCAATCGGATCCAAGGCTGACGCTGGCTCATCCATGAGCAAGATGTTTGGCTTGACCGAGATAGCACGGGCAATGCAGAGCCGCTGCTGCTGACCGCCAGAGAGAGTCAGGGCTGATTTGTGCAAGTCATCTTTGACCTGGTCCCAAAGAGCTGCTTGTTTGAGCGAAGTCTCCACAATCTCATCCAAAACCTTTCTATCTCTGACACCGGCCCGTTCATGGGCAAAAGTGATATTTCGATAGATAGACTTGGCAAAAGGATTTGGCCGTTGGAAAACCATGCCGATATGCTTGCGCATTTCATAAACATTGATTTCAGGGCGGTTGACATCAATCCCCTCGTAGAGAATCTCTCCAGTCACATTGGCAATATCAATGGTATCGTTCATGCGGTTAAGGCTGCGAAGATAGGTTGATTTACCTGATCCAGAGGGGCCAATCAAAGCAGTGATTTTGTTTTTTTCAAACTGCATATCAATGCCCTTGATGGATTCCTTTTTACCGTAGTAAACATGCAAATCCTTGGTCGACAGGGCTACCTTTTCTTCAGGAAAAGTAATGATATGTTTTTCATTCCAATTATATTCTGTCATTTCTTCTCCTTTAAGCAGAGGTTAATTTCTTATGTAGATAGCTGCCCAGTTTGCGGGCTCCCAGATTGAAAATCAAAATGAAGATCAGAGAACTGCTGCTGAACCAGCAGAAACAGCTGTGCCATCAGGAATAGTTCCTTCACTGTTGACCTTCCAGATATGAACAGCCAAGGTCTCAGCCTGACGGAAGATAGAGATAGGGCTGGTAACACTGAAAATATTCCAGTTGGACCAGTCCAGAGCCGGAGCTGACTGACCTGCTGTATAAATCAAGGCTGCTGCTTCACCAAAGATACGACCGGAAGCCAGTACAATCCCTGTCACAATACTAGGCAAAGCTTCCGGGATGACCACATGCAGAACCGTTTCCCAGCGGGAAATTCCCAAGGCCAAACCAGCTTCACGTTGGGTGTGGTGGACATGGCGAAGACTATCTTCGACGTTCCGCGTCATCTGAGGCAGATTAAAGACTGTCAGAGCCAAGGCACCAGAAATGATTGAGAAGCCATACTCAAACTGGACAACAAAAATCAAATAACCAAAGAGCCCAACTACTACTGAAGGCAGTGAAGACAGAATTTCAATACAAGTGCGGACAAAGTTGGTTACTGGTCCTTTCTTAGCATACTCTGACAAATAAACCCCAGCCCCCATAGAAAGAGGAACAGAGATAATCAGAGTAATCACCAGCAGGAAGAAGGAATTGTATAGCTGAATCCCAATGCCACCGCCAGCTTGGTAAGAAGAGGATTTCCCTGTCAAGAAAGACCAGGAAACATGCGGCAGACCTCTAACTAAGATATAGAGGATAAGAGAGGCAAGGATGGCAACAATGATACTCGCTATTGTGTAGAGAACACCAGTCGCCAATTTATCTAATTTCTTAGCGTGCATAGTTTTTCTTACCTCTTTCTTTTGTAATTAGTTTAATCACACTGTTAAAGGCTAAGCTCATCATCAAGAGCACCAGAGCCAGAGACCAGAGAACGTTATTATCCACTGTTCCCATAACTGTATTTCCAATTCCCATAGTCAAGACAGAGGTCAGTGTAGCTGCTGGTGTTGTCAAGGAGGTTGGAATCACCGCAGAGTTCCCAACGACCATCTGGATAGCTAGTGCTTCACCGAAGGCACGCGCCATTCCAAAGACCACCGCTGTAAAGATACCTGAGCGAGCAGCCTTGAGTGTTACCCGCCAAATAGTCTGCCAGCGCGTTGCGCCCATAGCCAGACTTGCTTCACGGTAATGACGTGGCACAGCACGCAGACTGTCCGTTGTCATAAAGGTTACTGTCGGCAAAATCATGACAAAGAGCACAAAAATACCAGACAAAATCCCAAAACCAGTCCCGCCAAAGACTGTACGGACAAAAGGCACCACGATTTGCAGACCGATAAATCCATAAACAACAGACGGAATACCAACTAAAAGCTCAATCGCCGGTTGAAGTATTTTCGCTCCTTTTGGAGAAACCTCTGTCATAAAGACAGCTGCACCAATCGCAAAGGGAGTTGCTATCAGAGCTGACAGAATGGTAACGATAAAGGAGCCTAAAATCATTGGCAGGGCACCGAATTCCTTACCAGAAGGATTCCAGACGCCACCAAAAAGAAAATCAAAAACATTAACGCCGTTGACAAAGAAAGTAGATAGACCCTTCTGAGCAACGAAGATTAGAATCATAGCCACAATCACCACAATCAGTGACAGACAGGCAAAAGTCAGATAGCGGCCAAACTTCTCCAAGCGAGAATTCTTAGAAGGCGATAACAACTTTGGTTAATTCCTCATTTTTCATTTTGAATCTCCTTCTACTGCTGTGACATTCCCATCAGCGTCCTTGCTGACTTTCATATCGTTGATTGAGATATAGCCCATGCTGGTAACAACGCCTTTTTGAACATCATCTGACAACATATAGTCCAGAAACTCAGCTGCCAGACCAGTCGGCTTGCCTAGTGTATACATATGCTCATAAGACCAGAGCGACCAGTTATTGGTAGCAACATTTTCTGCTGTTGGCTCGTAGTTATTAAGTTTCAAGGTTTTTACAGACTCATCAACATAAGCAAAGGCTAGGTAAGAAATCGCACCAGGAGTTTGCGAAACGATATTTTTTACCATACCGTTGGAATCCTGCTCTTGACTCTGCACAGCTGATTTCCCATCCATGATGACACTGTCAAAGGTTGCTCGGGATCCAGAGCTAGCCGCACGATTGATAATCGAAATCTCTAAGTCCTTACCGCCCAGCTCTTTCCAGTTGGTGATTTCACCAGTGAAAATTTTCTGCAGCTGTTCGGACGTTAGATTATCCACGTCAACTTCTTTATTGACAATCACAGCAATCCCAGCCACTGCGACCTTATGGTCCACCAAGTCAGACGCTTTGATTCCTTCCTTCTCTTCAGCGAAAACATCCGAGTTCCCGATTTCAACAGCTCCTGACTGCACTTGAGACAGACCTGTACCAGATCCACCCCCCTGAACATTGATTGTTTTACCGATGTTGTTAGAGCCAAAGTCATCAGCTGCCGCTTCAACTAAAGGCTGCAGGGCAGTTGACCCTACTGCTGTCATAGATTCACCACGGTCAATCCATGATGAACAAGCTGATAAGGTGAGTCCTAAGCCCAGAGCCGTCAGCGCCAAAGCAAATTTTTTCAATTTGTTCAAAAGATTTCTCCTTTAATAAAAACAAGAGGATGGGAAGTATCTTTAGTATTTCTTACTTAGCAGAAAGAAGCTTCTTTTAAATACATTCACATCTTCAACTATATCATATAATACCAGCTTTTCCTAATATTTTATCTAAATCTCAGGCCTTTTGGAAAATAATTTTTCAGGGTTTTTCCAGTGACTTTTGCAAAGCCCAGGCCGTTCCCGCCAAGGACTAGTTGGTACCAGCCATTTGGCTTCGTTTCTGCCAGTTCAATCGTCTCGCCAGCCGCATATTTCTTGAAGTCCTGATTATCGATTTCAACTCGATTTAGAACTTCGCTGGGCTTCATAGCCAAGCCTAGGGCAAAGCTAGGCTCAAAGCGATTCTTCTTAAACGTTCCTAGATGCAAGCCGTTACGGGCAATCCTTAGCTTGGACAGGTCTGGCAGGCCAGCTGGTAACAAATAAAGATTGTCCCCAAAGGTCTGCAAGTCTCCGATCAAGACTTTTTTTAAATGCTTCCTCTCAAAGTCCTGCCAGAGTTTTCTTTGCTCGCTCGTCAAACGATTCTTAGCTGATTTAATCTTCTTGCAGCTATTCTCACCAGTAAAGCGAAAGTGAGCTGCAAACTGACCTTCACCTTTGAAGCGATGCGGATACATCCGAGCTGTCTCAGGAAAGCCAATCCCTTCAGCTATCCCGTTTATCTTAGGAATATCAATCAGTTCAAGTGGAAATTCTTCCAGTAACCAAGCAACGACGTCTTCGTTTTCTTCAGGAGCCCAAGTACAGGTTGAATAAACTAAGCGACCATCCTTGGCAAGCATACTCATAGCAGCTGTTAGAATCTCTCTCTGGAGCTGGGCGCATTGTACTGGATAATCCGGAGTCCAATACTGGGTAGCATCCGGCTGCTTGCGAAACATGCCCTCGCCCGAGCAAGGTGCATCTAAAACAATCAAATCAAAATAACCTTCAAAAACCTGAGCCAACCGCTCAGCTGATTCATTGGTAACAAGAACATTTCTGGCACCAAAGCGTTCAATGTTCTCCACTAAGATTTTAGAGCGTTTGCTGTTGATTTCATTGGAGACCAGCAGGCCTGTATTATCCAGAAATGACAAGAGATGGGTTGATTTGCCACCTGGTGCAGCCGCCAAATCTAAGACTTTCATTCCCTTAGATGGCGCTGCTATCTGGGCTACCATTTGAGCTGCTGGCTCCTGCGAATAAACCAGACCAGTCACATGCTCAGCAGACTTACCAGACACCTTGCCATAAAAGCCCCAGTCTGTCTGAGGAATGGCATCTGAGAAATTCTGCTGGCCTTCTTTTAGAGGATTGCTGCGAAAGGCCGAAATCGGCTCCTCGTCAAAAGTCGCAAAAAAGTCCGTCGCTTCAGTGCCTAAAATCTGCTCATATTTTTCTTTAAAACCTTTAGGAAAGTCCATCTACTGCTTCCCCTTTTCTAAATAAGGCTTCAGAGCTGATAGTTTGCACTTAGGTGCCATCATGACAGGCTGCCGAGTCTGGAAATTTAGCTGACTGCAATCCAAGGTTTGGACGATAAAGCCTAGCTTCTCCGCCATAATCGAAGCCGCCGCATAATCCCAAGGCCAGTTGTAGGAAAAATAAGCCAAGAGGCCACCAGACAGCACCTTGCTAAAGCTAATCCCAGCACTGCCATAAACCCGAACCCCTAAACACTCCCGAGCCAAGTCTGCCAAGCCCCAATCATTGGCTTGCAGCATACCGGCATTAGAAGCCATGAGAAAGTCTTGAAAAGGCCGGTCCTCAAAAGCAGGAAGTTTCCGGTCGTTACAATAGACATCAAAGTCCCCGCCACCATGATAGAGCTGGTCTCTGGTCACGTCATAGATCAAGCCAAAACGACCAATGCCCTTTTCAAAATAGGCAATCATAACGGCAAAATCAGCCTTCTGAGTGATAAAGTTGGTGGTTCCGTCAATCGGATCAATCACCCAGACATTGCCATCAGCAATATTATGTCGGAGTCCATTTTCCTCCGCTAAAATAGCATCCTGAGGATAGCGGGCTAGAATCTTAGCCACCAAATCATCCTGAACCTTCCGGTCCATCTGGGTGACCAAGTCAGTGGCACTGGTCTTTTGACTCACATCCAAATCATCATAGAGATGTTCCCTCAAAAAAGCACCAGCTTGGTAGATGATTTCTTTAGCAAAATGAAATTTATTTTCCAAGAGAAATGCTTCCTTTACCTTTACTTTTTGCCTCTTGAACAGCACGATAAAGCGAATAACCACTGACGTTTTCAAACTCACGGCCAATTCGCTTCTCTTGGCTCTTGCTAGGAACAACTTGCTTGAAAGCCGCATAGGACTTCAAGAGCTTTTCCACTTGGACTTTCTGTTCATAAGCTGCTTCTACATCATTAAAAAAAGAGAGCACCGAAGCAAGCTCTTCAGTGCTCCACGATAAATCTAGTGGGTAACTATAATTTTTGTTCATCTTTACTGAATATCTGCCCGCATGGTTGCGGATCTTAACTCTTCCTTACGATAACTCCGAGGCAAGAAAGCACGAATTTCATCCTCGTTAAAGCCGATTTGCATCCGTTTGCCGTCTAAAATAATTGGGCGTCGCAAAAGACTGGGATTTTCCTCAATCAACTGAATCAAGGTTGAAATGGATAAATCCTCCACATCCAAATCTAATTTCTGAAAAATTTTTGAGCGAGTTGAAATAATGTCGTCTGTACCGTTCTCTGTCAAAGAAAGAATGTGTTGCAATTCGGGAGCTGACAGAGGGCTCGTCATGATATTATGTTCCTGAAAGGGCACTTCATGATTTAGCAGCCAAGCACGCGCCTTACGGCAAGAAGTACAACTCGGCGATAAAAATAATGTAATCATGCGTTTCTCTTCTAATTCTGTATAATAACTACCTCTATTATACTAAATTTTATTTGGCTTGACTATATTTTTTTGAAAATAACTGCTGAATGTCATGAAAATATAAATTTTTCAACTATTTCGATAACCAGTCCAACTTCTAGCGATCCGTTCATCGCTCTGCAACTGAGCAATCAAGCTGTCAATACCTTCAAACTTAACCATCTCGCGAATCTTGTCCAGCCAGAAAATTCGAATGGTATCACCATAAATATCCTGAGAAAAATCAAAGATATTAACCTCAAAACGGAGTTCATCACCGTCAAAAGTTACATTTTTCCCAACACTAGCCATACCACGATAGCGCTGACCATTGTGCTCAACGTCCGCTACATAAACGCCATCTCCTGGGAGATGAACTCGATCCAAGGGAGCTAGATTGGCTGTTGGATAGCCAATCGTCCGTCCTCTGGCATTGCCATGAACCACGATACCGCGAGTGGACAGAGGATAGCCTAGCAATTCTTGAGTTTTCAGCATATCTCCGACAGCAATCGTCTCTCGAATCCGTGTGGAAGAAATCTTCCGATTATCCAGATTAACCGAGGGAACGATAACAATCTTGCCATTAAAATAATCTCTCAGCTCATGTGACTCTTTGCGGTCTGAGCCAAAATGATAGTCAAAGCCAGCTACCACGGCTTTGGCACGCAGACGAGATACATACTTCTCAAAAAAGTCTCGGGCTGTATTCCCCGCAAAATGACTAGTAAAATCAATCAGGTAAAGATAGTCAACACCTAGACTTTCCAGCTGTGCCATCCGGTCTTCAGGACTAGCCAGATGCAGCATGAGCTCAGGCTGATAGCGGACAAAGGCCAGTTTAGGCGACTCTGGGAAGGTCATCACTGCAATCTTGAGACCTTGCTCCGCAGCAATCTCTCTCGCTTTCTCAAAGAGTGCCTGATGGCCCTTATGCAGCCCATCGAAATAGCCTAGAACAAGGACTGTATCTTCTGTCTGATCAATCCCTTTTTCATCTATAATTCTCTTGGTTATCATCATTCCTCTATTTTACTACGCATTTGCTATTTTTACAATATCCGTTCCGCGCGAAACTGCAAAATATTCAAAAAGATTTTACTGCCTTAGTCACGGCGTTGGTCAAAATCTGAAAAAAGCAAAACAAAAGGACAGCAGTTGTGCAGTTGCTGTCCTTTTGTGAGGTTTAATGAAATTATTATAACATGCAAGCGCACATTTCATATTACAAAAGAGTAACAATCTTTTGACAATTCTACTGCGGATATTAAAGGAAGACTTTGCGGGGCTTGTAGGCGGCTTCCCGCTTTTCCAAAATGGCTACTAACTTCTCCTTATAAAAGCCAGCTAGCTCCGCTTCTTCTGACATCAAGCTGATAAAACGACCGTTTCTGACGTCCTCAACTTGCTCGTCAGAGAGCTCAACTCTCACTAAATCTCCGACTCCTAATTCGAGTGGTTGGAGGAAGGAGAAATCATCTACTGCTACTCGCTCTGCTATTTCATCCAATGTCAAGGCATCATCTAAGCTCATACCTGCTGAGGAAGTCCGTGTCAGCTGGGACATGTGACTGGCAAAGCCAAGCTTGGCTCCCAAATCAACAGACAGGGTTCGGACATAGGTCCCCTTGCTACACTTGACTCGAAAACGAAAGCGGGCTTGCTCATCTTCATAGGCAATCGGACTGGTGCGCTCGAAACTATAGATGGTCACCTGCCGCTCTGGCCGCTCCACTTCTTGACCCGCTCTTGCATACTCATAAAGCTTGCGGCCATTGACCTTGACTGCAGAGTACATGGGCGGAATCTGGCGAATCTCACCAGTCATGGACTCCATCGCTTCATCGATAAGGGCTTCTTCTAAAAGCTCTGTCACTGGCGTCCGCTCTAAGATGTCTCCGCTGGCATCCTCTGTCGTCGTTGAGCAGCCTAGAGTAATCTCCCCCCTCGTAGACCTTGCCTTCCTCCTGCATAAACTCGACCAAGCGCGTCGCCTTGCCCACAGCAATCGGAAGCACCCCGATCACATCTGGATCCAAGGTTCCCCCATGACCAATTTTCTTGGTTTTTAAAATCTTTCGCAGCTTAAATACCGCATCATGCGAGGTCATGCCCGCTTCTTTTCTTAGGTTGATAATTCCGTTCATTGGTTAACTTTCTAAAAATAGTAAAACTCTCTTTTGGAAATCCTTATGCTGTTCATAGAGTGCGTGGCCACAGTCTGGCAAAATAGTGAACTGGCTATCTTTGATATGGTGATGCAATTCGAGCGAAGCTTCTACACCTAGAACGTCATCTTCTTCTGCTCCGATGACTAGCGTAGGACAGTTGATCTTTCCAGAACTGCTAAACTATCATGTCTTAAGCAAGATATGGTCTGAATAGCAATCCGCTGTTTATCTTTAATACGACCAAAGATTCCCATTATTCGATAAAGGTATTTAAACTTTCCAAAAGATTTAGCCGTATAAGAGTGACTTGCAATATCCAACATCAGCTCCTTATAGGATCCAGTCTGACTCAACTCAAGCCAGCGAGTAATCCGCTCCCTACCAAGATTATTCAGTTTCGCAGTAGTAACTGTCAAAATCAATTTTTCAACTCTTTCTGAGAAATCTGCTGCCAACCATTGGGCAATCATACCACCTTGAGAAATTCCTAGGACAGCTACCGTTTTCAAACCTAAAACATCCATTGCTTCAGCTATATCAGTCGCCATATCTCGCGTTGTATAATTTTCTGGCAACTCATTAATTCTGCTAAAAACATAGACCTGGTAAGCTGTTGCGAAGCCCCTATAAGCTAGGGCAAGCATTTGCGTCATTCTCTTAACAGTCGCCAAACCATCCCCTAGACCTGGAATGATGAGCAGCGGCTTCTTCCCTTTTCCAAAGGTCGCATAATCCATGCTTTTTTCGTTAAAATATAAGGTTTTCCCTTTTGTTGAAGACATTACTTCGTTTCCCTTACTATTTTATCATGTTTATTCATGTTGACTTTTTAAATGCAGAGCAAAGCCGGCAGTCACTTTTTCAAATCCAACCGCCTGATAAAACTGATGTGCAGCATTTCGTTCAGCAGTTAATCCACTATTTAGAGCCAGTGCCTTAACTCCTTCTTTTACCGCTTGCTTTTTCAATTCATCGATTAGCCTACTAGCAATTCCTTGTCGTCTTGCTTCTTTTGCAACTGACAAAGCCAAAATACGATAGTAAGATCCATCTGCTTCAAAAAAGAAGAGCTTTGCATAACCCAAGAAACCTAAAATTTCTCCGTTTCTTTCAGCTAAAAGACAGCCATAATGCGGCTGAGAAAGAATCGTTTCTAAACGTCGAGCCAGCTTAGAAGCGGTCGTTGGATAGCCCAAGTCTTCGTATAGAGACAGTAAGGCTTCAGCATCTTTCATGGTTGCTTTTCGTATCTGCATAGGATCCTCCTAGTCTCCTTTCAAAGCTTCAAACTTAGCTTTCATGGTAGGATTTTTGCGTGTCAGTTTTTTGACAGAGACGTCGTCCAGTTTGTTGTTTGCTAAGCGCAGCTGGTTTTCAGAAGTTGTCAGGAATTTCTTGATTTCTTCCATCCTACGGATAGCTTTGTCAATCTCTTCGATGGCCTTGCCAAAATTGGTCGAAGCAGACTGATAGTTCTTAGCGAAAGCTACTTTAAGGCATCCAAATCTTCCTCAAAATGCGTAATATCAATGTTCTGCTCCCGCACCAAGGCCAGTTCCTGCTTGTACTGAAGCGAGTTGAGCGCAGCATTACGCAAGAGTGTAATCATGGGGAGGAAGAACTGTGGTCGGATAACATACATCTTCTCATAGGCATAGGACACATCGACAATACCCGAATTGTAGAGCTCGCTGTCAGCCTCAAGAAGTGTCACCAGAATAGCATACTCACAGCCTTTCTCCCGCCGATCCTTATCCAGCTCTTTGAAGAAATGCTCGTTTTTCTTCTTGGTCGCCGTCTCATCGCCTTCATTTTTCATCTCAAACATGATGGAGAGGATTTCTACACCATTTTCATCCACTTCACGGTAAATGTAGTCACCCTTGCTGCCGGTTCTGGCATCATTGTCCTTGCCAAACTCAGCTCGTGGGAACATCCCCATACGGTTCTTGTTAAACTCGTACTCGCAGTGCTGTTCCAAACTCTCACCAATCATCTTAGTGGACTGCTTGGCTTTAAAATCCTTGTAGAACTCTATTGTCTCATCTTTCTGCCGCAGCTCTACCTCATAGCGCTCTTTAAGCGAGGTCTGAGCCAGCGCTGCTTCCTTTTCTTGCAAAACTAGCTGATTCCTAACCTCGTCTCGCTCTTTTTCCAGCGCAGATAAGGTCTTTTGCAGTTGATTTTCATGCTCCAAGCGCAGAGTTGTCAGCTGACTTTCCAATTGCTGAACTTCCTTTTCCTTCTCCTGCAATTGAAGACTAGCTGCTTGCTCTGCCTCTTTCTTAGCCAACTCCTGCTGGGTCTCAAACTGAGCAATTTGACTTTGAAGATTGCTAATTTCCTGTTCTTTCTGCGATAGGAGAGCTTGTTGGGCATTCTGGGATTTTTGCTCTGCTAAAGCCAGTTCCTGCTCAATCCGAGCATGAATCTCCTTGTCAAACTCTGCTGTCCGAACCTGCGACAAAAGCTCACTGTACTGGCTCTCATTGACAGTAAAAACCTCCCCGCAGTTGGGACATTTGATTTCGTTCATGGGTTACCTCACGTTATGTTTAATTTCAATAGCATTCATAATTAGTTTACCCAAATTATTTTTTTGATTTTTCTTCTAATTGATTGATTTTTTTCCAAAAAAATTTATTTGCAAAATCATCATTGTACGAAATGTTATTCAAAAACTAACAGTTTTCGTTTGTTGACCTCACCATTTGAGTAAGAAGTGTGTGTAGTTACGAGATTATCCATTACAAATTGATAAAAGGTTGAATTATCAAACTCAAATATCGAATTAATTTTTACTAGCAACAGCTTTTTGAAGTTCTCCTCTTAGAGTCTTGCTAAACAAAAATATCATATATGGATTCTGTACGCTGAGAATTTCAAATTCATCATCTTCTTTGAACGTTTTATTTACAAGAATCTCATATTCCTTAGATGACTCCGAAACAAATCTTGGAAGCAAAGTCAATTTTTTTCAGATAAATCAAGTTCAGAAATTTTTAAAATATACTTTTCAAATTGTTGGGCTGGCATCACAGCAAATTTACGTTGTAAAAATATCTCTAATTTTATAAATTATACTTTCCAGATAATCAAGACTAAAATTTGAAAGACCAAAACCATCAATCTCTGCATTCAATGATATCAAATTAGTTAATAGGGATGAATAATTTTCTTCAGTAATATTTTTTTAAAAACTATGAGCAATCATATCATCATCTAACAATTTATTAATATCTAACAATTTATTAATATCTAAATATTCTTTACTTAGAAGATTATAAAAATTCCTCTTGTTGGTCATTATCATAAATTTTTTTCTTAGTAGATTAATCTGAGTAGCCTTATCAGATTCAAAAAAATTGTCTGAACATCAATTTTTTTGATATACTATTATTCACATTAAAAGCCTACTAAATACCTTTCAAAAATATTGATCTTCAGTAAAAACTAGAATACCTGAAAACATTTCTCTCTTTATTTTTTTAAGCGCTTTATTAATTAAATCCGTGATAATCTCAGAATAATTTGTGTTAGTCATTCTATAAAAACTTCGATTTATCATGAACAATCTCATTATAAAAATCCATGGTGAAATTCATATATGTAACACATTAAAAGTAATTCGCTAAAATTTACTTTTTCTTTTTTGTTAGCGTATTCTTTTTCAAAAACTTCTAAAAGATGAATCGAATCTCTCATATTACGTTGTTCTACAATAAATGCATTCTGAATATCTCCTAACAGAATAATATCTGTTTCAGAGATATCTGCAAAACCACTCATTGATTCAAGTGTCTCACGGAAATGATACCACACATTTCGAGATGACATGCTATGTGGCATTATAATAATTTTATCAATGATTTTCTGAATAAAAAGAGACTCCTCACTTTTTCCCTTCAATCTCTCATATTCCCCAATAATAATGATTAAATGATTGTTAAATGCGTTTAAATTAGACAAAACGGCATATATGTCATCTCTGATATTGGAAGGAATACGATCGAAATCATCAACAACTATTATTAATTTCTGCTTTTTAGTTTTAAATTTTTTAGTTACAGAAGATTCATACCATCCTTCTTTTATGGCTTTATCTTGAAAAACAGTTACTATCGATGTTAAGATCAATAGCGGAGCTAATAAATTCCAATTGACCGGATTAGAAAAACATCCAATTTATAAAAATTGTTTAACAGAAAAAAATAGAGCAACCACAATCGGAGCTAGCCAATTAAGAATAATATTAATTCTAGGGTATAGATTAGTAAAGATATAACGATATATCGTTTGTTCACCTGAAAAACGACCAAAAAAATTTAATCTGATAAATTTAATTTCTTTGTTCTTAATTGCATAATTTTTCTACTAAATTAATATAGCTAGACTTTCCGACGCCCCAATTACCACTTAAAAAGAACTGTACCTGTATAGTCTGAATCAATATATTGTTCATAAAATTCTTTAACATGATTTTCTAAGCCAAACCTATCTTCCTCTATTGAATTAATCTCTCTATTTTTACTCATAATTCCCTCGCTAACGAGCTCTCGCTTCCTCCAATGTCAAACTCTTTCCCACTTGGGAGTTCGGACAAGCTCTTTCCTATTCTTCTACATCATTATAGCACACTTAGCTGGTCTATCATAGCAACAAAATAGAGCTCCTGCAAGCAAAAACAGCAAGCTATTGGCCTGCTGTTTCAGGTTATCACTCACCCATCTCAATCCGCCAGCTGGCAGCTATTTTTCTTTCTTGGATAAATTTGCTGTAGATACCTTGTTTGGCCAGTAAGTCTTGGTGTTTGCCTTGCTCGACAATGCGGCCTTGATCCAGCACCAGAATCTGGTCTGCATGCTCAACCGTCTTGAGTCGGTGGGCAATCATGATAATGGTCTTATCGCGAGTCAGAGCCTGAATAGCCTGCATGAGGGCTTCTTCGTTTTCTGGGTCAACATTGGCTGTTGCTTCATCCAGAATGATAATAGGAGCATCCTTGATAATTGCTCGTGCAATGGAAATGCGCTGACGCTCACCTCCAGAAAGACTGGCACCTCCTTCACCAATCTTGGTATCATAGCCATCAGGTAGCGAGAGGATAAAATCATGACAGGCAGCTTTCTTGGCAGCCTCTATCACTTCTTCCTGACTGGCCTCCGGCTTGCCAAAACGAATGTTATTAGCAATGGTATCCTCAAAGAGATAGACGCTTTGGAAGACAAAGCTGAAATTACGAATCAGGCTGTCATAGCTGTAATCCCTAACATCATGTCCGTCCAGACTGATACTTCCTTGGTCCACATCCCAGAAGCGGGCGATGAGGTTGCAGAGCGTTGTTTTGCCTGATCCAGAAGGTCCAACCAGAGCAGTTGTTGTTTTTTCTGGAATGGTGAGGGAAACCCGGTCAATGATTTTCTTATTCCCATAAGAGAAGCTAACATCTCTCAGATCAATCCGGCTACTCTTAGGCTCAATATCCTGACCACTGATGTCCATCGGCTGGATAGCTAAGACTTGATTGACCATATCAACCGACAGATCAACAATGCGCAGGAGAGAAGAGAAAGAGCCAACGCCGTCTAGATTTTCATAAATCATAAAACCACTGACAATCATCATAATGGTTACCAGCAGCTCCATACTGCCATTGAGATAAAAATAGATAGAGAAAAGACCCATAAAGAGACCGGTCAGCTTGGTCACCATGCCCTGGAGGGCAATGTAAGGTGAGGTCACGAGTGTCATTTTAGTATCTAGCTGACTCTTGCCTTCAATAGCCTTGGACAGCTTCTTGGCAGAACGGTTGACCAGATTGTAGTTCTTAACTTCAGCAATCCCTTGGCTGTACTCCAAAACAACGGCTACCAGGTCCATATCCGCCTGATACTTGTCATCTGAAACCTTGCCAACTTGCCAACGCATGAGGGTATTTGGCAGGAGAAAGAGGACGAGACCCACCAAGAGAACCAGACCAACCCGCCAGTCATAGAGAAAGACCAAATAGTGATGAGACCAGTCGTCAGAAAGCCCTGCACAGTCATCATAACCACTCGCGTAGCTACATCAGACAGTCCTTCCAGCGTATTGGTCGTAACACTGGTAATCTTGCCTAAGCTATTTTGATTAAAGTAACCCATGGGTAGATAGCGCATGTGCTCGGCAATTTCAATCCGCTTCTGAGCACAGGTATGATAGCCTGCTTCCGTCTGCAGCATGGTAATTTTCAGGGTAATCCAGACGTTTAGAACAGTGGATACCAACATGATACCCAGAGCCAGCCAGAAGGTCTGCATAGAGAGATTCTTCTCAATCAGTCCCATAACGACTAGGCCGATTGCTGGAATACGCAGAGCGATGATAAAGGACTTGATGATGCCCAGATAAATGGATTGATAAAATTTCCTACGGTCCTCTGACGTACAGAAATCAAAGAATTTCTTCAGTATATTAAGCATGAGTCAGCCCTCCTTCCATCTCATCACTATCCCTAGTAGCTATATGGGCTTGCCACATGGAAGCATAAAGCGGACTTGCTGTCAGCAACTCTTCATGCCGGCCTCTAGCTTCAATCCGACCGTCATTTACCAAGACTATCTGGTCTGCACTCATAATCGTTGACAGCCTGTGGGCAATGACAATCAAGGTCCGTCCCTCAATCAGACGAGCTAGACTGGACTGAATCCGCGCTTCATTTTCCGGATCTGTATAAGCAGTCGCTTCATCCAAGATAAGAATCGGCGCATCCTTAAGCATGGCACGGGCGATGGCAATCCGCTGGCGCTCACCACCAGATAGATGCCCGCCGCCAGATCCGACCTGCGTCTCAAAGCCGTTTTCTAAGTTCATGATAAAGTCATAACAGCCACAGCGACGGGCAATTTCGATGACCTCTTCATCAGAAGCTGCTGGATTTCCCATCCGAATATTTTCCATAATAGTCTCATCAAAGAGATAGTTATCCTGGGTCACGTAAGCAATCTGCTGACTGTAATAGTCTAGCGGAAGCTGACGAATATCCAAGCCACCATAGGTAATCTGACCAGAACTGACATCCCAGAATGAAGCTAGAAGCTTGGCAATTGTAGACTTACCTGAGCCTGATGGCCCAACTAAAGCATTGATGCTGCCAGCCTTAATATCTAGCGAAATACCATGGAGTACTTCCTCTTCATCTGTATAGCCAAAGCTGACATCCGTCATGACCAGATCCCTTCCTTTTGGAAGTTCTCTCAGCTCCTGAGGCCTTTCCAAATCAGGCTTTTCCAAAATATCAATGACTTGGCCAAAAATAGTGCCGATTTTCCGTAAATCGTCCATATAGCTAGCCACTAAAATCAGAGGAGTCAGAAGACTGAGCGAAAGAATAATCATCAGAATGAAATTACTGGCAGTCAAGCTACCTTGCAGATAGAAATAACAGCCAGCAGGCAGCAGAAAGAGCAAGCCTGATGGCAGAAAAGCAGTCACAATACCCATCTCCAGATTGAACTTGCGCATCCACTCAATAAAGCAGTCTGCTCCTTCTCTAACAGCCGTAACAAACTTATCGTAAGAGAACTTTTCCTTGCCAAAAACCTTGATAACCTCAATCCCATTGATGTATTCCACCGCTGTATCATTGAGCTTTTTGGTCTTGACCAGAGTATTTTGATAGTCTGCTTCGCTATTAGCAACCATCCGCATATAGGCCAGCGCCACGATGGGAATAGTCAGGAGAGACAGCAAGGTCAGCCGCCAATCGATAACCAGCATAGCAATGAGAACAATAATCGGACCAAAAATCCCAGCAGTAAACTCTGGAATTAGGTGAGCCAAGGTCGTTTCGGTCGCATCTACCCGCTCAACGATAATGTTTTTATAACTGCCTGATGACTGACTGAGCACTGTGCCTAAAGGCAGCCTAGCCATCTTGTCTGTCAGGCGGTGCCGCATTTCCGCTAGAATCTTAAAAGTAGCCGTATGTGACAGCATGGTGGAAATACCATGGAATCCCCAGTAGCCAATCCAAGCTAGACCTGCCCAAGCTGACTGCTGCAGGTAAAAATCCCAGTTTTTATTGCCAGCCAAGAGCTGATTAATCATTCCACCAATAAAGAAATAAGGCAGAAATCCTGAAAGCACAGAGGCAAAGGCAAAGATCAGACTGAGCACAAAATATATCTTATGAAGGGAAACAAAGTCCCAGATCCAAGCAAAGACAGATTTTTTCTTCATAGAATTTCCTTCTTTCTATCAAAAACCTAGCAAACCTCCCCAGTCAAACAAGTCCATGATGGAATGGCAAAATTCCAGCGCCTGCTCTTGGGGCCAGTCTTGAGCCAAGGGCTCAAATACAGCTGTATAATAAGCTGTCATGCACGATCGCAGAAACTCGTGTTTGACCAAATGATTGATCTTACCCTCTTTGTATGCCAGCTCCAGATAGCGATAAGTCTCGTCTGCAGCCAAATGAGGCAGACGCATCCTGAAGTCCGCTTGCGAAGAACCCTGAGATTTAAAGAGCAAGAGCTGCATAATATCCTTATGCTCATAGAGAATCCGCATCAGGGACTGGAGATCCTCTAAACGATGAGTCCACATATCAGATAGGTGTCCCTCTTCTAGGAAAGCATAGTCACGTCGCTTCTGCTCTTGTCCATACTGGTCTAAGGCTGTCAGAGTAGGTTCAAGCAGAACACTAAAGAGACTGTCCTTACTTTCATAGCGCTTATAAAGCGCCCCAGTCGTCAAGCCAGCAGCGCGACAAATTCTCCGCAGTGAAGCATCCTGATAGCCATTAGCTAAGAACTCACTCCTCGCGCTTTCCAAGATTTTTTCGTTTAACTCATCTGTTTCTTTTTTCATGGTTTCAATTCGATAACGCTGTTATCGCCTTTCTTCTTTTATTATAAATTCTGACAATTTAACTGTCAAGGAAAAACAAAAGAGACCGAGAAATATTTTCATCGGTCTAGTTCTATTCCTTTTCCTCTTGTAAACATAACAAAAGGAGCTTGCGAACAAGCTCCTCTAGAATTTTATTTTTTATTAGGTGCATAAATCATGCCAGTACAGTCGAAATCTTCCTGCCTGCGAAAGCCGAGCTCTTGATAAAACGCTAGATTTTTATCTGACTGCTCCGTTGCCAGCTGGATTTGGTAAACGACCTTAAATCTTTCCAACGTCTGCTGAAGAAGGCTTCGGCCAATTCCCTGACGCTGGTAGTGTGGATACACCAGCAAATCCTGAATAAAGACAATGGTAAGCCCATCTCCGACCACTCGGATCAAACCAGCCAACCTGTCTTCGTCATAGGCCGCCATCACAAACAAAGACTGATGGTATGCCTGCTCTAACTGCTGAGGACGATTGGTGTAATTGCTCCAACCAACCGAAGCATAGAGGTCTAGCACTGCCGCAAAATCTAGCTGCGGATTTGTTTTATAATGAATCATAGTCCTCTCCTTGTTTTTTCTCTGTTTGTTTGCAAAACACTTCTAAAGCTTTATCGAACTTGAGTCAGCACTCCGTCTTGCATCTCATAGACCTTGTCAACTTCGTCCAGCAGGCGGGTATCATGAGTAATCATGACCACGCTCTTATGGAATTTCTGGGTCACCTCTTTGAGCAGATGGACCACGCGCTTAGCCCGCTCTGTATCCAGACTAGCTGTTGGCTCATCAGCCAAGATAATATCTGGGCTATTGTAAAGCGCTCTAGCGATAGCGGCTCTCTGCCGTTCTCCGCCGGACAATTCTTTCGGATACTGCTTGAGTGATCCTTGTAGATCTAGCAACTCAATCAGACTGTCTAGATCCGTCCTTTCCTTTTTAGATAAGCGGTCAATCAGCTGGAACTGGTCTTCGATTTTCAAAAAAGGAATGAGATTAGAAGCCTGCAAAATAAACCGAAATCATTGAAACGCAGGGCTGCCCGTTCCTTTTCCTTGAGCCGGGAAGTATCTTTCCCATGCAGAAGAATCTGTCCTTTTGAGGGTGTTTGTAAATGCCCCAGCAAGGTCAGAAAGGTTGTTTTACCCGATCCTGACGGCCCAATAATAGCTACAAACTGCCCCGCTTCCAGTTGGAAATCAGTTGGTTTCAGAGCTTGAACCAGCGTATGTCCCTGGCCGTATTCTTTTGTAACCCCTTTTAGTTCTATGATTGACATTTACTCACCTCCGATTGCTGTGATAGGGTCAATTTTCAGAACCCGGTGAATGGACAAGAGTCCGCCAGCCAGTGACATGAAAACAATCAGGACAATCAATCCAGCATAAGCTCGCCAGTCACTATAAAAAGGCATAGAAGCCGGCAAGACTAGCTGGGTTCCCAAGAGAGCCAAGACAGCTAAGCTGATTCCCAGAGTGGACAGGATGAAAATCTGCCAGAAAATAGAAGCAATAATCTTCCCACTCGCAATCCCTTGGGCGCGCATAATACCGTAAAGATGCGTCTTTTGGATGGTAATGATGTACATGAAAATTCCCAATACCAAAAATGTAATCAGAACCATGGCCCCAATCATAAAGGAAAAAGTCAGTACCTGAGGCTGATAACCAGGGATATTTTCTATAAAATCACTCATAGAGAGTTGACTAAGTCCTGCTTCTTCAATCTTCTGACCATCCTTGACCACAAGTGCACTGATATTCTTAACCTGACTTGAGCCGTACTTTAATTCCCTGAAATCATCTAAATCCATAAAAATTACAGGTTGAGTAAAGAAGCTATTATCCTCTGTGAAACCAACAACCTGATAGAGGCGCTCACTGCCATTGAGCTGGAGTTGGTCGCCTAGTTTGACACCTTTTTGCTGCAGACGCTTATCCGCAATAACTTCATAAGCATTCTCAGCAGGACGTCCCTCAATAATGTCAGGCGCTAGAAAACTATCCCAAGACAGACCAAAAATCTGAGCATTGATTTTATCAGTGCCATCTTCATAATTGGCCACTGCTGACGTTTGTCCCAAAGCAGCGATTGAGTCCCCTTGAAGCAGGCGGCTGTATTCCTCTTCCTTGAGAGTCGAAGCTATTAGATTCTTATTGGCGTACTCCGACAAGACGATTGACTCAGCCTGCCATTGGTCCAAAGCCAAGCGATTGAGCCTAGCCAAACCGACGGAAAGACTAGATAAAAAGAAAACCATATAGGTAATGAGAAAGACCACAGCAACCACTAAACGATAGCGTCCACGGCTGTAGACAATCTCTTTAAAAGCTAAAAACAAGGCTGTCCTCCTTTGAGATATTCAAGACTATTATATCATAAAGAAGCAAGCTGGAAAAACTATCCTGTCAATCCCCCTGCATATGCTCTCTGACAAAGCCTGCCAGACCGACAGCGGTCACCCCAGCATGAAAATCGCTCATTTGCTGAACCTGATAACAAGGATGAGCCAGCCAGTAAGTCAGGGTTCCCATAAAGGACGCGACCTGATGATTCAGCAGCAAATCTGCTTCTATCTCCTCTAAATGTGGATTCCCCAAGGAAATACTCTGCGAGAAAATCTCCCTCAAAGCTTCCTGCAACCGCTGCGAACTAGTTGGACTGCCATTTGGACCCAAAAGAATGGCCAAGTCTTCCAAGTAAGGCTCAAAAAAATGAAAAAGATTTTGTTTCTCATGGATATAGTCTTCCACTTTAAAAATCCTTTTCTAACTTGAACAAGCAGGCAGATTCTAGAGCCTCTTGATAATAGGCCTGCAAATTACCTAGAAAGCGGTCTTCTATCTTCTCCAGCAGATCATATTTATCCAGATAATGCCGATAAAAGGTACTACGATTCACCTCTGCCAAATCAATCAATTGGCGAATGCTGATGCTCTCAAAAAGTCTGCTCTTTCATCAGCTGCAGCAAGCTAGTCTCTATCTGCTTTTCTGTCTTTCTTCTTTTTTTCTCATACATGCTATTCACCTCAAAATGCAACAGTCTATCTAAAATTGATGCTTGTCTACCATCCAGCTCCCACTATATAATAAATATAAGCAGAAGACAAGAACAAGAGGATTAAAAGATGAAGATTATTATCAATCAAAAGGAAGTTAGTCAAGAAAGAATTGAACAATGGAGAAAGCAAAAAATCCATAAAGCAGCTAAGATACTTAATCTACAGCTGCCTAATACTGACAACACGGAGATTTTAGACCAAGCCCTACTGGAAGCAAAAATGAAGCTGACATACGAGGAGCTAATCCAGAAAATCGGAACCAAACTCAAATGGAGTCAATATTTGATGAAATGGGCAGCCAAATGGTCCAAGAAACCACGAAAAAGAGCTGTTGTAACGATTTTTGCAAGTGGTCTGACTGCTGCTTCTTTCAGTAAAAGGCTAGAAAAGTTGATGTTAGAAAAGACAGATGTTCATAAAAGAGTCAATCTTGGTGCCTGTCCAGACCATTATGCCATGCAGCCACACGGAGACAAACTTGAAGTCATTGAGACGGCAGGAAACAGCCCGCTGCCGACACAGTTTTTTCTTGATCTTGGTGGTGAGGCTGAGATAGAGGAACCTCGTGATGCGTCTTATCCCTTCCAATCTGTCGGTGTCGCCAGACTAGCGAATGGTTGCAATATCGGTGGTATTCGCCATCAATTTCGCGACACAGAAAAAGGCCTAGAAGCCCGATTCTGCGTTGAATTCCCCAGCCTTTGTCCAGACAGCCTTATCAAAGAACACCAGCTCCATCTTGCCGCCGAATGGTCAAGGTGGATAGCTTGGTGCAGAGAGCATAAAGAATGAATTTCCTTTCATGAAAAGAACTACCAAGCCATGCAAACAGCCTACTGCCATCTTAAAGAGACCGCAGCAAGGCTGTTTTCTTCTTCACCTAATCAAAGACAATCATAGACTTAATGGTCTTGCGTTCATCCATATCCTTATAAGCTTGGTCAATCTCATCCAGCCTGTACTCACTAGTAAAGACCTTGCCCGGATTAATATCACCATCAAGAACTGCCTTGAGCAAGATTTGCTTGTCGTAAGTCGTGACAGAGGCCGCTCCGCCTGCAACTGTAATATTTTGAGCAAAGGTAGAACCAAGAGCTCGGTTATTATAGTGAGGTACACCGACAAAGCCTAAGCGACCACCATTGTGAAGGACTCCCAGAGCTTGATCAACAGCTGCTTCTGTCCCGACACATTCCAGAGCTGCATCTGCACCACCACCTAGAATCTCACGCACTTTGGCAATTCCCTCTTCGCCACGCTCTGCAACAACGGCTGTTGCACCGGATTCCAAGGCCATCTTTTGTCGATCTTCGTGACGACTCATGAGAACGATTTGGGAAGCACCACGCATTTTAGCAGCAATCACAGCGCACTGCCCCACAGCTCCATCGCCAATCACGACCACCTTATCACCAGGCTTGACATCTGCAACACGCGCAGCATGATAGCCAGTCGGCATGACATCAGCCAGTGTCAAGAGTGATTTGAGCATGCCTTCTGTATAATCAGAAGGCTGACCCGGAATTTTGATAAGAGCCCAGTTAGCAAATTCGAAGCGCATATATTCTGCTTGTACTCCGTTTGACCAGTTATTCCCAATATGAGAATCACAAGTGCCATCAAATCCTGCCAGACAGGCATCACATTGCCCGCATCCATGAGTAAATGGGGCGATAACAAAATCGCCAGGTTTAACAGTCGTTACTGCATCCCCAATTTCTTCGACAATTCCAATGGCTTCATGCCCACTATTTTGATGGCCTGCTTCAATATCAGGACTGCGGTAGCGCCATAGGTCAGAGCCACAGACACAGGTCCGAACAATCCGAATAATGGCATCATCTGCCTCAATAATTTGCGGACGATCAATCTCAGTCAGTCCAACTTGACCTGCTTTTGAATAAACTGCCAATTTCATCGTTTCTTCTCCTTTGATATCTTTATAGTAACTATTATACAACTTAGAGCACCCTAGAAGTCAAATTTTTGATATCATTTAAGAAAAATTCTTATAAAAAAGGAAACTCCTTTCTCAGAGTTTCCTAGTTTGATTTCCTCACTGCTCATCCTGTTGTCCTGAGCAGAATGAGAAGCGCTTTACTGCTTGGTAAAGGTCAGAGTGTCTGGATCATCATCCAATTCGTCCACAATCAGCTGATTGCCATTTTGGCGGTAACTTTTGACATCATCACCGACAATTAGTCTTTGGTTAGCACTATCTACTTGTACTTGCTTGATTTCCTTACTGCCATCAACCTCGGTCTCAGTCCAAGTACCAGTCGTACCATTGATTTCTAGGACATGCTGGTCACCATCATGGTCGGTTGCTTGGTAGCGCCCATCTAGACTTGTAGCCTGCCCTGCATTTGATGATGACGAAGGCTGATTAGAGGATGATGCAGCTGATGACTGCGAAGTCTGATTTTGCGCAGATTGTGATGTTTGGCCTTGTGTATTTTGTGATGAACTAGTATTCCCTCCTTGGTTGGTATTGCCTGAGCAGGCAGCTAATAGGACTGCTGCTGTCAGAGATAGAATTCCGATAAAGGCTTTTTTTGTAATAGTCATATCGCTTTCTCCTTTTTCTACATTTGTAGTTTATACTTATATTCTACACTTGTCTGTTTCATTTGTCAAGAAAAAGCAGTTTTTATTATAAGGAAAATACACCTTAAGCGCGAGCAATAGTTTTCGGCTATACTCTACCAGTATAATTAACTATTTTATTTGCCGAGGAATTTTCGATACAATAGACCATAATCCCTAATGAAAGTGAGAAATCTTATGACAAAATCGAAATTCCAACTGGTTGGATCACTTCTGCGCCCAGAAAATCTGCGCCAGTATAAGACAGAAATTGAGCACCGCGATGATATTCAATACCCATTCTACGACAGCTTCCCAGGCTACCATGAGACGGAGACAGCTGACATCAAGGAGATTATCGCTGAGCAAAAGGCTAAGGGAATTGATATCCTGACGGACGGAGAATACTCCAAGTCCATGTGGCATCTGGACTTTGTCTGGGGACTTAAGGGAATTGAGCGCTACATTGCTGACCACGGTTATACCTTCAAGGACCACGACGGTGGGCAATATGAGACACGGAAAGATATTGGTATCCGTATCACAGCACCACTCTCTGGTAAAAACCATCACTTTATCGAGATTTATAAGCTAGTCAAGGAAGAGGCTGCTGGTGAAGATACCAAGCTGACTGTCTGGGGACCTGCCCACGCTTATACTGAGTTAACTGTCTTTGACCGCTTGGCTGGACCAGGACAAGTTTACGAGACCAATGAAGATTTGAAAAAAGGCTTGATTCAAGCCTATAAGGAATTTTTGGACGACTATAAGGCTGCTGGCGGACAGATTATCCAGTTTGACGACTGTCTCTGGGAACTCTTTGATGAGTCCAATCCTGCTAGCTTCTTTGCGGAGGGCAATGCTAGTCTGGCTGACCTGGCAGACGAGTTTGTCGCTATTAATAACGAAGTTGTAGACTATGCCCATGAGCTAGGACTGACTGTCTGGACCCACAACTGCCGTGGTAACTACGAAAGCCGCTCTGCTGCCGAGGGCACCTACGAAGCTATCGCGGAAAAATTCCTGCGCGACCAACACTATGATCGCTACTTTCTAGAATGGGACAGCGATGTAGCTGGTGATGTATCAGCCCTAGCAGCTTTGAAAGACAAGGATGCCGAAGTCGTTTTTAGGACTGCTCTCTAGTAAGACGACAGGCTTGGATGATGAAAAAGCGTGTCCTAGACCTGCTCGAGAAAGCAGCGACCGTTCTACCGAAAGAGCGTCTCCTGCTCTCCCACCAATGCGGCTTTGCCTCTTGTGACTCTGAAATGAACTCACCATTGAACAACAATGGGCTAAAAATCAAACAAGGCCAAGAAATCGCCCAGAAATTCTGGGAGAATAAGCAAAAAAAGCGGTGTGACCGCTTTTTTTCTATGCTTTTAAAATCAATTGTGGACTGTATTAGATCTCTTAGATGAACTCCAGTTTCATCTGCATCTGTTCAACATATTAAATCTTGGAGTATCAGGAAAGTTCAATTCGCTTGAGCCAATTTTCAACCAAGGCCGTAAAGAGAGCCTCTTGATCTATCTGTGCATTGTGGCCAGCAAGATCCATTACAGCATGAGTTGCCCTTGGATAATAGTGAGACAGCTGGGCTAACTGCTGGAAGCCCACGACTTGGTCCTGCTTTCCTGCTATAAAAAGGCTGGGCTTGTCATAGCTCTTTTCCTGTATCCCTTGATCCACTTCAAACGAAAAAGCATAGTTTTCTTGCAGCTTTTGGACAAAGGGAGCATTCATCATCTGAAGCCCTGCTAGGATTTCTTTTGCAAACCGTTGATAAGTTTCTTTAGTCTGTAAAATCGCTAAATCAACGAAATCTTCGCTTTTGCCTGCTATATCAAAACCTACCTCTCTAATTAGCAGGCTGTCTTTTGGCAAAATTCTTTCTCGCGGATTGGGTGCAACTACTGGACAAATAAGCAGCAAACCATCAATCTCTGACTTTTTCTTAGCCAAAATTCCTCTAGCAAGATAGCCACCATAAGACTCTCCAGCTAAGAGAAAGGTTTGTCCGCTGATTACAGTCTCTATAAAGTTCAAGAGCATCTCTAAAATAGCATCCGCATTTGCAAAAGCAGAATTGGCATCAGACCTACCCATGCCAGGCAAATCTAAATATATCCTTTTATAGTCAGCATGTTTCTCAAAAATAGGTTCCAAACATCCTTCCATCAATTCAGATGAACAGCCCAAACCATGAATTGCCAAGACTGGCTTTCCTTGACCAATCACTTTATAATATAATTTATTTCCCTGATAAGTAAAAAACATTTTTTCTCCAATCATACCTTAAAGACACGTTTTGCTCGAGGTGGAGCCTTTATCGAAACCAGTCAAAATAATATTGTTTATGAGCCTAACAAATTATTCTTATCATCTTCACCCCTCAAAGCTACTAGACGAGCAAACTTATTCTTTTCCCTTGATTTCAGAGCTTCATGCCTCATCCCCAAATAACAAGGTCGACTGCTGCAGATAAGGATTAGGGTACTTGACTAGCAGATCCCTTACAGCTCTTACCAAGTCTTTCTGCTCAGCCTGACCGGATTGGTAACGAAGCAAAAGATGCATAAAATCTTCTTTTTCAATCGTACTGGCTTTTTTCTTAAAATAACCCCAAACATGCTGAAAGGCATTGCTGACCTGACCTCGGTTTTCTGGTAGGGCTACCGCCTGGTCAATTAAGTCTTGGACATGTGCTGCTTCCACCGAGTCACTTTTCAAATACTGGCGAATTTCCAGATAGATCTTACTGGAATGACTGAGAACCAGATACTTATTTCTAGCCCAAAGAGTCTGACATTGGGAGATTTGGTTTGAATTTTCCATGATTACTTTTCCTACTGATTTTCAATTTCGAATAATTCTCGTGTCGTCTACATCATTACTCGTATCCCAGTAATAAGCTTACCAAGACAGAAAGCTAAGCGAACCTGTAAATCAACTATGATTGGAAAAAGATTTCGAAAAGTATTAATCAAAATCCCCAATCACATGACTGGGGAATCGTTCATTAACGTACCTCTGCACCAAGTTTTTCGGTCAGAGATTTTTCGATTTTTTCCATATATTTAGCCACTTCTTCGTCGGTCAGGCTAGCTTCTGGATTTTGGAAAGTCAGGCTGTAGGCCATAGATTTGAGGCCGACACCCAACTTGTCACCAGAGAAGATATCAAAGAGCTTAATATCGGTCAAGCGTTTAACACCAGCCGCTAGGATTGCATCAAGGATCTCTTGGTGAGTGATTTCAGCCTTGAGCAAGAGGGCCACATCACGGCTGACAGCTGGGAATTTAGTGATTTCTGTAAATGGCTGTTCTGGCTGGATCTGCTCTTCGATAGCAGACAGATTGAGCTCAGCAACATAAGTTTCAGGAATATCGTAAGCCTTAGCTGTCGCAGGATGGACTTGACCGACAAAGCCGACAGGCTGGCCATTGATAGAGATTAAAGCAGTCCGACCAGGATGCAAACTCTTAATCTGGTTGCTAGCCGCGTATTCAGCTGTTAAGCCTAACTTAGCAAAGAGTGCTTCCACAACACCCTTAGCATAGAAGAAATCAACTGCTACTGGCTTGGTCTGGGAAGTCTTTTTCATTAACCAGACCTGTCAAAGCAAAGGCAAAGCTATTGATTTCATTTGGCAGTTCTTCCTTAGGATTGCCAGTCTGCTCAAAGATTTTTCCAATCTCATAGAGAGCTAGATTCTTATTCTTACGAGCTACATTGTAGGCTAGGGAGTCCAAAATGCCGGAAACCATGTTCTGACGAAGAACAGAGCGCTCCACTGTCATTGGCCACATGAGCTCAGTCAAGTTGCTAGGATTGAGAGTGAACTCAATCGCCTTTTCTGGCGTCGTCAAAGCATAGGTGATGATTTCTGTCAGTCCAGCTCCCTCTGCTAAGGTCCGTACTTGACGGCGCAGTTGCTGCGTTGCAGTCAATTCACCAGCAGTCCCGTCATCTTTTGGCAGACTAGCTGGCAATTTGTCATAGCCGTAAATACGGGCAATTTCTTCATAGAGGTCTGCTTCGATTGAAATATCCCAGCGACGGCGAGGCACGCTGACAGTGAACTGTTCAGCACTTCCTGACAGGCCAAAGCCAAGTCTGCGGAAGACATCCACGATATCTGTATAAAGTAAATCTGTTCCCAGCACACGGTTGACATCCGCGAGACTAGACACTACTTCTACATCGCTAGTGTCTAAGCTACCAGCTGATACGATACCAGCCTCAACAGTCGCTCCTGCCAAATCCGCAATCATACTTGCTGCTGCGTCCAAAGCTTCATTGACAGTTGCCACATTGATGCCTTTTTCAAAGCGGGAAGATGATTCTGAGCGCAGGTTAAGGCGACCGCTGGTCTTGCGGATTGATTTCCATCAAAGACAGCTGCTTCCAAGACGACACGACTAGATTTCTCAGAGATTTCTGTCGCTTGACCACCCATAACACCAGCCAGAGCAACTGGCTTATCTGCGACAGTAATGACTAGGTCGCTAACTTCAAGCTCCCGCTCTTCACCGTCCAGCGTCACCAGCTTTTCACCAGCACGCGCTTCCCGCACGACAATCTGGTCACCCTCAAACGTATCCAAATCAAAGGCATGCATGGGCTGACCAAAGTAGATCAGGATGTAGTTGGTCACGTCCACTACATTGTTAATCGGACGGATTCCTTCGTTCATGAGGAGATTTTGCAGCCACTGAGGACTTGGGGCAATAGTGACATTTTCCAAAATACGAGCCGCATAGTAAGGGGCTCTCTCTGTCTCAAGGGCTACTGAAAGACTGTCAGCTGCCTGCTTTTCATTTTCCACCAGCGGAAAATCTTTGAAATGTACTGACTTGTCATAGATGGCAGCCACTTCATGAGCCACCCCACGCATAGACAGAGCATCAGCCCGGTTTGGTGTGATGGAAAGCTCGATAATCTCATCGTCCAAGTCCAGATAAGAGAAGACTTCCTCACCTGGCACTGCTTCTTCAGGCAGGATTTGAATACCATCCGCAAATTCCTTTGGCACGACAGAATCAGAAATGCCCAGCTCACCGAGAGAGCAGATCATGCCCAGTGACTCCAAGCCACGGATTTTCCCTTTTTTAATCTTATAATTATCCGCAATGCGAGCACCCGGCAGAGCCACCATGACCTTGATGTCTACGCCAATATTTGGAGCACCACAGACAATCTGACGGTTCTCCTCTTCTCCGACATTGACTTGACAGACATGCAGGTGGGTATCTGGAACATCCTCACACGATACCACCTCACCAACAACAATTTTGGACAGGCCAGCAGCTGGTGAAGTCACACCTTCCACTTCAATTCCTGTCGTTGACATTTTCTCAGCCAGCTCAGCGCTCGCCACATCAATGTCTACTAACTCTTTTAACCACTTATAACTTACTAGCATATTTAAGATATTAAGACCGGCCAATTGCCACGGCAATTGGTAAAAGCGACCAAATTTTAGGGATTTGTCTGAAATCCTGATTTCAGAAACAAATCTTCTAAATTTAACTCTTTTAGGTCGTATCATTTCCTCTCTTTAAATTTTCTTGTTTATTTCAATTTCTTGCGCAGCAGCCAGTCTGTATCTACTGTCTCACCAGTGATATAGTCGTGCTGGCTGAATTTTTCAAAGCCGTATTTGAAGTAAAAATCTTGAGCTCTAAAATTCTTTTCCCAGACGCCCAGCCAGATCCAGTCAAAGCCTCGTTTCTCGGCTTCTTCTAAGGCAAATTCAAACATTTCCTTGCCCAAGCCTTGACCATGATAGGCTTTCAAGACATAGATTCGCTGAACCTCAAAGGCCTGAGGCAGTTCTTGCTCCGTTTGAGCCTGTCCCCAGTTAAACTTGAGAAAACCAGCAATTTCACCCTCTTTGACAACAAAATAAGTCTCTGACTCAGGATCTTCCAGCTCCTTTTCGATAGTTGCAAGCGACAGCTCATTGTCAAAATAATGAGCCATATCAGCCTCCTTGATAAAAGGACCAAAGGTTTCTTGATAGGTCGCGACCTCCAACTCCCGCAGGAGGATCGCTTCTTCTTTTTTGACTCTGACTAGCATACTGCACTCCTTTCTCAGAAAAGCTGCATCTATGAATACAGGTTTCTACTTAAACTGCTGAGAAAAACGAATATCTCCTTGGTAGAAGCCACGGATATCGTTGATACCGTAGCGGAGCATAGCTACCCGCTCTTGACCGAGACCAAAGGCAAATCCAGAGTATTTCTCTGCATCAATGCCGCTCATTTCCAGTACTCGCGGATGCACCATACCAGCTCCCATAATCTCAATCCAGCCGGTCTTCTTGCAGACATTACAGCCTGCACCGCCACACTTAAAGCAGGAAACATCCACTTCAACAGACGGCTCTGTGAATGGGAAGTATGACGGACGCAGACGGATACTGCGGTCTTCGCCGAACATCTTCTGGACAATCAGCTGCAGCGTTCCTTGCAGATTTGCCATAGAAATATTTTCTCCAACCACCAAGCCTTCAATCTGATGGAACTGGTGGGAGTGAGTCGCATCATCAGTATCCCGACGGAAGACACGTCCTGGTGAAATCATCTTGAGTGGCCCTTTAGAAAAGTCATGATCATCCATAGCTCGCGCCTGTACCGGACTAGTGTGGGTTCTGAGCAGGATCTCCTCTGTAATGTAGAAAGTGTCTTGCATATCCCGTGCCGGGTGATCCTTAGGCAGATTCATCCGCTCAAAGTTGTAATAGTCCTTTTCCACTTCAAAGCCGTCCACGACCTGATAGCCCATCCCGATGAAAATATCTTCAATTTCTTCACTAGTCTGGCTAAGAATATGACGGTTCCCTACTGGAATTTGACGGCCTGGCAGGGTCACATCCAAGGATTCCTCAGCTAGTTTCAGAGCTACTAATTGCTCTTCCATCTCTTGAGCAGTCTTTTCAAAGGCTGCTGTCAGAATATCACGCGCTTCATTGACGTGCTTCCCGATAATCGGCCGCATTTCAGCTGAAATATCCTTCATCCCTTTCAGGACTTCAGTCAGCGAACCTTTCTTACCCAAGACAGCTACACGCAAGTCCTGCAGTTCCTTTTGATTCTCAGCCTTGAGCTGCTTGAGAGAAGCCAGAGTCTCTTCGCGCAGGCTTTTTAGTTGTTCTTCAATCGTTTTCTTCATTTTCCCTCCAAAATAAAAAGCGCGCCAATCTCCATAAGCGGAGCGTTGACACGCGGTACCATCCGTTTTTTATCTGGCAAGCCAGACCTTACTTATCAATCCTAGAGCAAGTGAATTCGCCTAGCTTTCATCTAGAGAGCTTTCAGTCGCTGGCTCCCCTCCCTGTTAAACTTCCCCTAGGTTACTGGTCTTGCAGATTGCTATTCAGTTATATTTCATTCTAACAGATTTCTAAATATTTCGCAAGCTAATCCAGCTGAATTCTAGATTGAACTAAACCTCTACCCTTTCATCCTCTTTTTGAAAATCCAGACAGAAGGGATAAAGAATAGGAAAGCATAAAAGCAAAAACCCAAAACAGATGAGGCAAAAGTGAACTCAAATCTTGAGCCAATGCCAACTGAACAGCCTTGGCTGCATGGGCAAATGGCAAAGCATTGCAAAATGCTTCAAAACCACCTCCTATCATCTCAATCGGAAGCACTGCTCCACTGAGAAAAACTGTGGCATTGACAAGAATAGTTCCAAAACCACTGACTGCATTACTGCTAGAGAAGGCTGAGCCTAAAAGCAAGCCCAACGAAATAAAGAGCAGAGCTACTGGAATCAAAACCAAGAGGGCGTAAAAAGTTCCCAGATTTAAGGATAAGCCAAAAATCATTGCAGTTGCAAAACTAGCTATGCCCTGTAAAAGAGCCAGAGGCAGAACTGGAATCGAATACCCTAAGATATAATCGACACTTCTAAGCGGTGTAGATAGCAGCCGCATGAGAAAAGAGCTATTGCGATCCGTGGCCATTAAACTACCAACAAAAATAGTTAGCCAGGAAGCACCAAACACCATCATACTTGGGGCAAAATTTTCAATGGAAAATATAGCTGGCATACCTTTGAGGCTCTGTTTCATAAGGGACAGGGCGATAATCAGAAAGACAGGAAAACCAATTCCCATCAGACTGCTGACATAATCACGCATGATTTCTTTGAAATTTCGCTTAGCAAAAATGAAGGCTCTCATGCTCATTCCCCTCCTTCCGTATAGGACAAAAAGGCCTCTTCAAAATCCTTCTTACCGGAAGCTTGGATAATTTCCTCGGCTGTCCCCAAGATCTGCACCACTCCCTTATCCATAATGCAAAGTCGGTCGGCCAAAGCCTCGGCTTCTTCTAGATAATGTGTGGTCAGAATCACTGTAACTTTTCCCTTTAGTTGCTCAATATTCTTCCATAACTCCCTTCTAGCACGTACATCCAGCCCCAAGGTCGGTTCGTCCAGAAACAAAATCTTGGGCTGACTGATTAGAGCCATTGCAATACTGAGCTTGCGCTGCCAGCCACCTGACAGGGACTTGGCCCGATCATGCTGCCTATCCGTCAGGTCAAATGTCTCCATCAGATGCTCTGTCTTTTGCACCGCTTCTTCCTTAGAAAATCCATATAAACGAGCAATCATCTCCAGATTTTCCTTGACTGTCAGCTTGGGAGCAACAGCTGTTTCCTGAGGCGAAACATTAATCATTTCCTTGACAGCATCTTCCTCCTTGCGAATGCTATAGCCTAGCATTAGGGCATCTCCTGCTGTCGGCTCAACTAGACAGGACAGCATCTTAATCGTTGTTGTCTTCCCCGCACCATTAGAGCCCAGCATGGCAAAAAATTCACCCTCTTCAATTTTTAGATTCAAACCATCAACAACCGTCTTTGAGCCGTATTGCTTGGTCAAAGCTTGCATCTCAACTGCATACATAAGGACATCTCCTTTCATCAGATATGAGGAACTAAAAAACGAAATGTAATTTAAAGATATGAGTTTAACATCTAAAGTTAATCACAACTTACTCATTTAGCTAAAAACTGAGCTATTCTAACTCAATCTCGAAAGAGTTTGGTATAAGTTGTATAACTTCTTATACTTATTATACACCCATTCATTAGTAGTAGCAAATAAAAGCAAAAGAAAAAATCTGCTTAAGCAGATTCCGATTTTATAAATCACTTTTTGAACTTTTGTCTCCATTGAAGGTCTGATTAAATAGATCTTCATAGAGTTCGTAACGCTGGATGGCAATGCCTTGCTGGGCATCTGCAAAGAGGACCAGAGCATCCCCAGGTTGAATTTCAAACATATCTCTCACTTCTTTGGGAATGACAATCTGCCCCTTGGGACCAACCTTGACCGATCCCATATAGCGGTTTTTTTGAATATCTTCTTCCATTCTTTCTTGACTAACTCCCTTTCCGCTTCTATCTTTTCGTAAAATCTACTGGAGCAAACTGCACTTCATTTGCTCTTCTCATTCACTTGAGCCAATTCTATTATACAACTGTGAGAAAGGTTTTACAAGAAGAGACTATCGAGAAAAAGAAGCCTGTCAAACAACAGACTCCCTTTCTTTCTATTTAATCACTTGTCCTGCTTCTTTCAGAACATCTTCTGGTACAGTAATGCCAAGTTCTTTGGCATTTTTGGTATTGATAACAGATTTACCTGTATCAAAAATATCTACTGCAGTATCAGCAGGTTTAGCACCTTTAAGGACTTTAGCTGCCATTTTACCAGTCGCAACACCTAGGTCATACTGGTCTACAACGACAGAGGCAAGACCACCTTCTTCTACCATGGCTGTTGCACTTGGATAAATCGGTTTCTTAGCTTCTTTATTGCTGGACACAACTGTCGCAAAAGCTGATGCAATGGTATTGTCAATTGGAATCCAGATAGCGTCAACCTTGCCAGTCATGACATTCATGGTTGAAGCAATTTCATTGGTCGAAGGAACAGAGTATTCCTCTACCTTGTAGCCTGCTTCTTCAGCCAATTTTTTGAACTCTTCCACTTGAGTTTAGAGTTGTCTTCACTGCTAGAGTAGAGAGCACCGATAGTCTTGACATCTGGAGTTAATTTTTTAATCAGCTCTAGCTGTTGCTTGGCTGGATTGCGGTCAGAGACACCCGTGATATTGCCACCTGGCTTGTCCAGATTTTTCACTAGATTTGCTCCAACTGGATCTGTGATAGCTCCCATGACAATAGGCTTGTCCTTAGTAGCTGCAGCCAGTCCTTGTGCAGACGGAGTCGCAATCCCGATCAGCACATCGTTGTCATTGGAGACCAACTGCTTGCTCATAGTAGAGACCTTACTCTGATCACCCTCAGCATTCATAAAGTCAATCTTAATCTTGTCGCCCTTATAGCCTTCCTCAGCCAGACCATCCTGGATTCCCTTGTAAATCAAATCCAGCGAAGGGTGGCTGACATACTGCAGCACGCCTACCTTGACTGTCTGACTGTCGCCACTAGTCTTAGTGGTGTTGCCTTTGCTGTTCAAGCTGGAATAGACAATCCCACCGATTGCCAAAATGGCCAGAAGGCCTAAGATAGTTATTAATCGTTTATTTTTCATGTTCTTTCTCCATTTCTATGTTTTATAATTTCCTATTTAATCCCTAGGGACGCCATCGTTTAAACATAGGCAATTCTCCTTGTTTTTTATAATAAGCAACAAAAAATCCTCACACAGGTATTCTGTGTGAGGGCGAAATCGCGGTGCCACCTCAATTATGGAAAATAGCTAATATTCCCCATGTCTCTATCTTGTCATCAAACAAGCTGCACTGTAAGGTGTGCCTACCGAATTCTTATTGTTTCAAATTCATTTTATCCATTAGCCCAATTTCATAAAGATTTGCTGCTCATTTCCACCAACCACAAGCTCGCTAAAAACAAATACATTTACTACTTTTCTAATTTCCTATATTTTAAGTTTTTTTCCTGAAAAAGATGTCAAGGCCTTTTTTTGAAAATTTTTTTATAAAATGTTCGGATTTGGTTTATAGAGGCAGTCATAGGCAAAAACTAAATTGCTTTTTGGCGAGACTTTAGAAGCTTTTAGCTTGATTTTTTGTTATAATTTTCTGTAGCAACTTTCAAGGAGAAAAGCATGTCTTTCGACGGATTTTTTTTACACCACATGACAGAGGAGCTGCGCCGCGAATTGCTGGGCGGCCGCATTCAGAAAATTAATCAGCCCTTTGAACAGGAGCTAGTTTTACAGATTCGCAGCAACCGTAAAAGCCACAAGCTGCTCCTATCAGCCCACCCGGTCTTTGGGCGCGTCCAGCTGACAGATACCACGTTTGAAAATCCAGCTGTTCCCAATACCTTTATCATGGTGATGCGCAAATACCTGCAAGGCGCTGTTATTGAAGCAATCCAGCAAGTGGAGAATGACCGGATTTTGGAAATCAGTGTTTCCAATAAGAACGAAATCGGCGATAGCGTGGCTGTGACTCTGGTCATCGAAATCATGGGCAAGCACAGCAATATCATTCTCTTGGATAAGGCTAGCGGTAAGATTATTGAAGCCATCAAACATGTTGGATTTTCTCAGAATAGCTATCGAACGATCCTGCCTGGCTCAACCTATGTCGCACCGCCTCAGACAGGCAGTCTCAATCCTTTCGCTGTGGGTGATGAAAAGCTCTTTGAAATCTTACATACTGAAGACTTAGAGCCCAAACGCCTGCAGCAGATTTTTCAGGGATTGGGCCGGGATACGGCTACTGAGCTCAGTGGCTGTCTGACAGCTGACAAGCTCAAAACTTTCCGTGCATTTTTTGCCAGTCCAACTCAGCCAAGCCTGACCGAAAAATCCTTCTCTGCTCTGCTATTTTCCGACAGCAAGACCCAAATGTCCACGCTATCCGAGCTTTTGGACACTTTCTATAAGGACAAGGCTGAGCGAGATCGAGTCAACCAGCAGGCTAGCGAACTGATTCGTCGAGTAGAAAATGAGTTGGAAAAGAACCGAAAAAAGCTGGTCAAGCAAGAGGAAGAACTTCTAGCAACGGAGAATGCAGAGGAATTCCGTCAAAAAGGGGAGCTCTTAACTACCTTTCTCCATCAGGTACCTAACGATCAGGACCAGGTTGAGTTGGATAATTACTATACAGGTGAGAAGATTATTATCTCGCTTGACAAGGCCCTAACCCCCAACCAAAATGCCCAGCGCTATTTCAAACGTTACCAGAAGCTCAAGGAAGCCGTCAAACATCTGACCAGCTTGATTGAGGAGACTCGGGCTACGATTCTCTACCTAGAGAGCGTGGAAACTGCCCTTGCTCAGGCCAGCCTGACTGAAATTGCAGAAATTCGGGAGGAACTAATCCAGACTGGCTTTATCCGCCGACGCCAAAGAGAGAAAATCCAGAAAAGACAGAAACCGGAGAAATATTTGGCAACAGATGGCCAAACTATTATCCTAGTTGGACGCAATAATCTACAAAATGACGAGCTGACGTTTAAAATGGCCAAGAAGGACGAGCTTTGGTTTCACGCCAAGGATATTCCAGGTAGTCATGTGGTGATTACTGGCAACCTCCAACCTAGCGATGAAGTCAAGACAGACGCTGCCGAGTTAGCAGCCTATTTTTCCAAAGCCAGACTCTCCAATCTGGTCCAAGTAGATATGATTGAGACTAGAAAGCTCAACAAACCAACCGGTGGAAAGCCAGGATTTGTCACCTATACGGGCCAGAAAACCTTGCGCGTCACACCAGATGAAGAGAAAATTAAAAGCATGAAGATATAAAGTTACCTCTTTAACTATCAAACAGACTTAGGAGCAGGACAGTCATTAGCTAGCTGAAGCATTCTATTATCTCCATCAACTCCAATAATTTTTGATAACAAAACAGGTAGAACATAAGTTCTACCTGTTTTTGCGCTTTTCCGAAATTCTTCTAGTTCATTAATAGAATTTCTTCAAGCCTATGTTAGTCTTCAGACTTTTTCTTTCTCTTCTCTAAGCCAATCAATCCCAAACCAGATACTCCCGCAAGTAAGCTTGCCGCCAAGTAGGAGGTTTCTTCTGTACCAGTCTTAGGAAGGGATTTTGCACCCTCACTCTTGGAAAGAGACGGTGGTGCAGGCGTAATCGTCCGCTCTGACTGAACAGGAGCTTCTGTTACAGTCGGAATGTAAACCGCTGAAATCGTCTGACCATTGCGGTCTTTGCGAATCACTGTCACGCCGTCAGCTTGACCGACAAAGTCGGTTTCCGGTACAAAGGTCACAGTGCCATCTGGCGCAATCGTATAAGTACCTTGGCCTGGAACAACCTTTTCGGTACTGCCATCCTCGAAAGTTGGCGGAACGGTTGGATCTACATCGCCTTCAAAGATAGGCATACCAGTTTGAGGCTGGCCTTTAAGACCCGTGCTGCCGGTATCTTCTGTGGCAGTATTTCCCAAAACAGTTGGGGTATAGGTAGCCGTCACAGCATTGCCATAAATATCTGAACGCTTCACGACAACTCCGCTAGCAGTTCCGACAAAGTCGGCTTCCGGCACAAAGGTCACTGCCCCTAGCATAGTGAACCGATAAGTTCCTTCTCCTGGGACAACCATCTCTGTGCTGCCGTCCGCAAAGGTCGGTGCCACTGCCTGGTCAATCGTCCCTTCAAAAGTTGGCGTGCCTGTTTGAGCTTGGCCCTTGCGACCGCTGGATACACTATCCTTGCTAGTTGATGGTTCCACTACGGTCGGAATATAGCGAGCTGTAACTGAGGTGCCATTCTTATCACGACGGACAAGGGTCACACCGCTTCCCTGACCAAGGAAATCAGCATCTGGAGTGAAGGTCACTGTACCGTCTGGTGCGATGGTGTATGTTCCCTGACCTGGAATAGTCTTTTCCTTGCTTCCGTCGTCAAAGGTTGGCGCAATTGTTTCATCAATTGGCACCAATGGATCACCTGCTTCGAAGACAGGTGTGCCGGTTTGAACATGTCCCTTGATATTTGTAGAGGAAGCATCTTTACCAGTTGGAGTTACCTTGGCGAACTCTGGGCTGTATGTCGCAGTTACTGGAGTGCCATTCTTATCAACACGTTTAACAGTGATTGGATCAGGTTTGCCTACAAACTGCTTGTCTGGAGTAAAGGTCACTGAGCCATCTGGAGTGATGGTGTAGGTTCCTTGACCTGGAATGGTCTTTCCTTGCTTCCATCTTCGAAGGTTAGCTCCACTGTGTCATCGATTGGAACAAGTGGATCACCACCTTGGAAAGTTGGAGTGCCTGTTTGCGGAACACCCTGAGGACCTGTGCTCGTTGCATTGGTTCCTGTAGGAAGCACTTCTTTCACTACCGCTTGGTACTTGACAGTTACTGGAGTGCCATTGGCATCCACACGAGTTAATTCGAGTTCTGGCGTTTCACCCTTGAATTGTTTATCCGGAGTGAAAGTAATCTTGCCGTCCGCATCAACTTCGAACTTACCAACATTTGGTACTTCTTTAACTGCGGTACCATTATCGAATAATGGAGTTGAACCAGCTGGGAATGGAACAGAGTCATGGCCTGGAGTGAAGGTGACTTGGCCTTCTTGAACTTGGCCTTGCAAGCCTTCTGTCTTAGTGCCAGTACCAGTTGGAGTTACCTTAGTATACTCTGGGCTATATGTTGCAGTGACTGGAGTGCCATTCTTATCAACACGTTTCACAGTCATTGGATCTGGTTTACCTACAAATTGCTTGTCTGGCGTGAAGGTCACTGCTCCATCTGGAGTAATGGTGTACGTTCCCTGGCCTGGAATCTTTTTCTCCTTACTTCCATCTTCGAAAATTGGCTCTACTAGGTCATCAATTGGAACCAGTGGGTCGCCGCCTTGGAAAGTTGGGGTGCCAGTTTGCGGAACACCCTGAGGACCGGTGCTAGTCGCATTGGTGCCAGTTGGAGTCACTTCTTTCACTGCCGCTTGATATTTGACGGTTACTGGAGTTCCATTCGCATCAGTCCGAGTCAATTCGAGTTCCGGTGTTTCCCCCCTTGAATTGTTTGTCTGGAGTAAAGGTCACCTTACCATCTGCATCCACTTCGAACTTACCAACATTTGGTACTTCTTTGACAGAAGAACCATTGTCAAATAACGGAGTCGAACCAGCAGGGAATGGAACTGAATCGTGACCAGGGGTGAAGGTCACTTTACCTTCTTGAACTTGGCCTTGCAAGCCTTCTGACTTAGTGTCAGTACCAGTTGGCGTAACCTTAGTATACTCTGGGCTGTAAGTTGCCATTACTGGAGTGCCATTCTTATCCACACGTTTTACAGTGATTGGATCTGGTTTGCCTACAAATTGCTTCTCTGGGGTGAAAGTCACTGCGCCATCTGGAGCAATCGTGTATGTTCCTTGACCTGGAATCTTTTTCTCCTTACTTCCATCTTCGAAAGTTGGCTCTACTGATTCATCAATTGGAACTAGTGGATCACCACCCGCAAACGTTGGAGTACCGGTTTGTGGAACACCTTGAGGACCTGTGCTCGTTGCACTATTACCAGTTGGAGTCACTTTCGTCACTGTCGGAGTATAAGTAGCGGTTACTTCTGTACCATTCTTATCCACTCGCTTAACGGTAACTGGATTTGGGGTACCTACATACTGTTTCTCTGGAGTAAAGGTGATGGAACCATCTGAGTTGATAGTGTATTCCCCTACTCCTGGAACAGTCTTCTTAGACTGACCGTCTTCGAAGGTCATTGGAGAATCCATATCAATTGGAATAGCAGAGTCTCCAGGAGTGAAAGTAGGTGTCCCATTTTGCGGCTGACCTTGAATGCCAGTTGATTCAGCATTGGTACTAGTAGGCGTTACCCGTGTTACCGTTGGCGTATAGGTGGCAGTAACTTCCGTGCCGTTCTTATCTACACGTTTAACAGTAACTGAAGCTGGGGTCCCCACATACTGTTTGTCTGGGGTAAAGGTGATAGTACCATCTGAGTTGATGGTATATTCTCCTACTCCTTGAACTGTCTTCTTAGGTTGACCATCTTCAAAGGTCATTGGAGAATCCATATCAATCGGAACAAGTGGATCACCACCTTGGAAGCTTGGACTACCTGTTTGCGGAACCCCCTGAGGACCTGTGCTAGTCGCGTCAGTTCCTCTTGGAACCACTTCTTTCACAACTGCTTGGTACTTGACGGTTACTGGAGTGCCATTAGCATCGGTGCGAGTCAATTCAAGTTCTGGTGTTTCCCCCTTAAACTGCTTGAGTGGGGTAAAGGTAACCTTACCATCAGAGTCCACTTCAAACTTACCGACATTCTGTACTTCTTTCACTGTTGAATGGTTATCAAACAATGGAGTCGAACCAACAGGGAATGGAACAGAGTCGTGCCCTGGTGTGAAGGTCACTTTACCTTCTTGAACTTGACCTTGCAGGCCTTCTGTCTTGTTTCCAACACCAGTTGGCTTTACAGCTGTCACTGTTGCTTGATATTTTGCCTTAGCAAGGGTACCGTTGACATCTGCACGACTGACTTCAATTTCAGGTGTTTTACCTACAAATGTCTTAACCGGGGTAAAGGTAATATTGCCATCAATATCCACTTCAAACTTACCAACATTTTCAATTTCTTTCACATTGGTACCCGTATCAAAAACTGGGGTATTGTCTGCTGAAAAACCTACTTCTGGTCTTCCAGCTTCAAAAGTAATTTTACCATTCTGAACCAATCCTTGTGGACCTTCAGTCTGATCGCCAGTTGCGTTTGGAATAACTTCTTCAACAGTAGGAGTGTAAGTGGCCGTTACTTCTGTTCCGTTTGTGTCAACTCGTTTAACCTTGACTGGGGTCGCCTTGCCAGTAAATTTCTTCTCTGGCTTAAAAGTAATGGAACCATCTGAATTAATAGTATAAGTTCCTTGATCAGCTACTACCAATGTGTCGGTACCATTTTCAAAGGTCATGGCTTTGCTCATGTCAATTGGGATTTGTTGGTCACCTGGACTGAAAGTTGGCTTGCCGCTTTGTGGTTGACCTTGCAGGCCTGTTGACTCAGCATTGGTGCTGGTTGGTGTGACACGCGTCACGGTTGGTGTGTAAGTAGCCGTTACTTCTGTTCCATTTGTGTCTACGCGTTTAACTGTTACTGGAGATGGGGTCCCCACATATTGCTTGTCTGGCGTGAAAGTAATCGTACCATCTGACTCAATGACATAAGTCCCGACCTTGTCTACCTTCTTGGTTGTTTGATTATCTTCAAAGGTCATTGGTTGGGCCATATCAATCGGCACAGCTTTGTCGCCTGGGGTGAAGATCGGCTTGCCACTTTGTTGTTGTCCTTGCAAGCCGCTTGAAACGGCATTGGTACTTCTTGGCGTCACTTCCGTCACGGTTGGCGTATAGGTTGCTCTTATTTCGGTGCCATTTTCGTCAACTCGTTTGACCGTCACCGAGGCTGGGGTTCCAACATATTTCTTATCTGGAGTAAAGGTAATAGATCCATCTGAATTGATGGTGTATTCCCCTACGCCCGCAACAATCTTCTTAGGTTGACCATCGTCAAAGGTCATTTGCTTGGTCATATCGATTGGGACCGCTGGATCGCCCTCCTTGAAGACTGGCGTGCCTGTTTGTGGCACCCCTTGAGGACCTGATGAAGTAGCAGGTGTGCTGGTTGGTGTGACCTTGGTCACGTTCGGTGTATAGGTTGCAGTCACTTCTGTGCCGTTGGCATCGACACGTTTGACTGTAACCGGTGTTGCCTTGCCAGTGAATTGCTTAAGTGGCTTGAAGGTAATGGTATCATCTGAATTGATAGTATAAGTTCCTTCATTAGCTACTTCCAAGGTGTTCGTCCCATTTTCAAAAGTCATGGCTTTGCTCATGTCAATTGGGATTTGTTGGTCACCTGGGGTGAAGGTCGGCTTACCACTTTGTGCTTGACCTTGGAGGCCAGTTGATTCAACATTGGTGCTTCTTGGTGTTACTTGGGTCACATTAGGTTGGTAGCGTGCTCGGTGTGCTTTACCATCGGCATCACTGACTTGAACTACCACTGGGTCTGGCGTACCATAAAGTTTTGATAGGCTTGAAGGTCACTTGGCCGGTATTTGGATCTAATTCATAGGTCCCGACTTGCTGGCCATTGGACATGGCTGGCACCGTGTTGCCTGCTACTGTCTGACCGTTAGCATCCACAAAGCTGGCAGGATGGGTAGCATCTGGCATGACAGGGGCCGTATTCGCATCATCATCGTTAAAGACTAGCGTTTTGTTTTGTTCCAGTCCCTGAAGACCACTTGATTCGTAGTTTGGAATCTTACGAACTGTCGGTACATAACGGCCATCCATTGTAGTCAATTGATCATTCTTATTAGGGTCAGAAGCATCTGTCGAAGTCCAACCAGTCGAGGTACCATTGCTGTCAGTCCAACGAATATTAATTCCGTCAGCAGTTCCAGAAAAGTCTGCATTTGGAGTGAAGGCTACTTGCACGTCATTGTCCTTGACGGTCAAGTGATAGGTCCCTTCTGGACGAATATAGTTGCCATCAACAGGCGTCAGAGCATTGCCTTGTTTATCCAGAACCTGAGGCGCTTGGGTACTCATAACTGCATTGACACTGTCGTCTGAACGATCCGTTCCTTTAGGTGTGAAGTGAAGGACAGCAGTTTGAGTCTCACCTGTAAAGCCGTCCGTAGTCTGCTTTTCACCTTTAGGAGGATAAATGCGGTGTAAGAGCATATCTTCTACTTCACCACTAAAGGCAATACCGGTTGGTTGTTCAATATCACCTTTATTAGTCGCAATTCGGAAACGCATACCCAATTTGTCTACTTGACCGCCAGTAATATTTGGGTTGGCATTGAAGGTCAAGGTATAGTCACCAGCAGCTGTAATCTCTTGTAGGTTGCTACCTTCGCTTTCATTGAAGACTCCATCATTGTTGAAGTCTATCCATGCCTTGACATAGGATTTAGCATTGCCATTTGGATTAGCTTTGATTTTAATTGTGTAAGTTCCATTTTTTGCTTTGTCTAAATCAAGCAAATCATTAGAATTACTTAATTGATCGTCCGCTAGTAATTGGCTGGCACCCTCGTCCTTATGTTCCTTTTTATCGTCCAGAACCCAATCATTGGATGACTCAACATCTATATCAGCTGGCGTTGTTCCTAAATAAGGTTGATTAATGGGAGCGTCAGTCACCGAATCACGACCTGAAATGGTATGGAAGGCTTCGCCATAAGTCGCTGGTGCATCACTGCCATCTACCACTAAGAATCCCATCATCATAGCCTGTTGCCCAGATGATGCTACATAGAAACCTACTTCAGATGCCCCACGCGTCATCACCACAGGAACCGTCCGTTCGTTAGAGCGGTTTGGCCCAAAGACCTGAGTCCCCAAACCACCTGTCACTGTATCCGGACTGAGGTACTTATACCAGTCTACGCTTGTATCTCTTAAATTAAGAGACCTCTTCTCTTTACATTTTCATCATCCAACATTTGCTTGGTAATAACGGTATAGGCTTCTTTGGCAGTACTCTTATTCTTCCATTCACCGAGATATTCCCATCCTTCTCCGTTAGTAGTGAAGATAGCAAATTCACCTGGGTTGGCATCTTCACCATCGGCCATAACCACCGTAGGGGCTACGCGCTTGCCTAGATAGGTAGCTTCAATTTGGAATTTTACTCCCCAGTTGGTTGAGTTCTCTGGGTAAACCAGCTGGGTCTTTCGTCCTTGCGTATTGAACCCTTGATCACGGATGGCAGTCCATTGATTCTGAATAGCTCCTGTCACCGAAGGAGGGGTTTGACCATACTTTGCTGCAGACTTTAAGTATCCATTCTGAGCATTTGGGTCATAAGTATTTGCTGTCGGTGTTCCTTCAACCCGTTTTCTATAAGTTTCAGTCGAGTTAAAAGGTTTAAGCTCAGTGACCGTCAGGGTTACTTCATAGCCAGGTGAAATTTCCTTCTTGAAGGTCGTTCCTACTTGGAGTCCGCCTCGTGAATCCAATCCTTTCCAACTTGCAGTATCCGAAAAATCAAGCCAAGTAATTTGTTTGGCTAATTGGGTACTATCTTTCTTGACAGATTCCTCCAAGCTTGGTTTAGGTACTCGTGGCGTAGAGGTAGCATCATCTGCCCCAGCTGGTCCAGTACCTATCGGAACTCCTGTTGTTACGCTGTTCTGTTGTCCAGTAGGTGTAGCATCCCGTCTCACACGACGAGACCGATTAGGCTGAGCTAGATCTGCGGTTGCTTCTGACTTTTCAGCCACGACAGCCGCGTTGGATGTTTCTGGTTGAACAGTGATTGGTTGAGTATTCTCAACTGGTTTAGTTGTTGTAGATTCAGTAGGTTCTTCAACTTTCTCAGAATCTGAGCTTCTTGGACTAGGATTATCATCTGATTGAGGGGTATCAGTAGCAAAAGCAAGTGCTGAACTTTCTTTTGCATGTAAATGTTCAGAAGCCACAGTTTCAGCAGAATTCACTGATGATTCGGCTATTCCTGTTTGCGAAACTTCGTTTTGGGCACCAGAATCACTAGCTTCATCAGCACTAACTTGTGCCGCTGCTCCCAAAAGAAGCAGGGTTGACAAGAGCACAGAACAAACACCGACGTTTAGTTTTCGAATCGAAAACTTACGCAGGTGAGGATTAAATAAATCTTTTCCCATAATAATCTCCTAAATAATCATCTAGTTACAATAGTTTTATTATACAACATTCCATTTTAGTTAGCTATATATATAACTATAATTATATAAAAAAATTTTTTTAAAAAATTGACACAAAGCATTTTATAGTCTATTTTTTTGAAAACAAAAGAAAAAAATAGACCATAGAAAAAAATCCTTATAAATTAAATTAATCTGGGAACATTTCAGATTCTACTTTAATGTTTGGTATTTTAAAAAAATGCTATTTTGAAGTTTTTTTAAGATTTATTCCCTTGGATATAAAGAAAAAAGATTCACTAATGAATCTTCCCTCTTTTAATTTAGGTGTTAGAACCTAAGTTCTCACACCTTAGTCTTCAGACTTTTTCTTTCTCTTCGCTAAACCAAGCAGTCCCAAACCTGATACTCCCGCAAGTAAGCTTGCTGCCAAGTATGAGGTTTCTTCTGTACCGGTCTTAGGAAGGGATTTTGCACCCTCACTCTTGGAAAGAGACGGTGGTGCAGGCGTAATCGTCCGCTCTGGCTGAACAGGATCTTCTGTCACAGTCGGAACGTAGACTGCTGAAATCGTCTGACCATTGCGGTCTTTGCGAATCACTGTCACACCATCAGCTTGGCCGACAAAGCCAGTTTCCGGTACAAAGGTCACTGTGCCATCTGGCGCAATCGTGTAAGTTCCTTGGCCTGGAACAACCTTTTCAGTACTGCCATCCTCGAAAGTTGGAGGAACGGTTGAATCCACGTCTCCTTCAAAGATTGGTTTACCAGTCTGCGGCTGGCCTTTGAGACCGGTGCTACCGGTATCTTCTGTGGCCGTGCTTCCCAAAACAGTTGGGGTGTAGGTAGCCGTCACAGCATTGCCATAAATATCTGAACGCTTCACGACAACTCCGCGAGCAGTTCCGACAAAGTCGGCTTCCGGTACAAAGGTTACTGCTCCCAGAACGGTAAAGCTATATGTTCCCTCACCTGGGACAACCATTTCGGTGCTACCATCCGCAAAGGTCGGTGCTACGGCTTGGTCAATCGCCCCTTCAAAGGTTGGCGTGCCCGTTTGAGCTTGACCCTTGCGACCGCTAGATACACTGTCCTGACTGGTTGATGGTTCAACCACGGTCGGAACATAGCGAGCCGTCACTGAGGTGCCATTCTTATCACGACGGACAAGGGTCACACCGGTTCCCTGACCAAGGAAATCAGCTTCTGGAGTGAAGGTGACTGTCCCATCTGGTGCGATGATGTATGTTCCCTGACCTGGAATGGTCTTTTCTTGCTTCCATCTTCGAAGCTTGGTGCAATCGTCTCATCAATTGGTACCAATGGATCACCTGCTTTGAAGACAGGTTTCCCAGTCTGAACATGTCCCTTGATATTTGTAGAGGAAGCATTTTTACCAGTTGGAATCACTTTCGTAAACTCTGGACTATAGGTAGCAGTCACTTCCGTTCCGTTTTTATCAACACGTTTTACAGTGATTGAATCTGGTTTACCTACAAACTGCTTTTCTGGTGTGAAAGTCACTGCTCCATCTGGAGCAATAGTGTAAGTTCCCTGACCTGGAATTACTTTTTCCTTGGCACCATCTTCGAAGCTTGGCTCTACTGTTTCATCAATCGGAACTAGTGGGTCACCACCTGTGAAGGTTGGAGTACCCGTTTGAGGAACACCCTGAGGGCCAGTGCTGGTTGCGTTGGTGCCGATTGGCGTAACCTTAGTAAACTCTGGGCTATATGTTGCAGTTACTGGCGTACCATTCTTATCTACTCGTTTACAGTAATTGGATCCGGTTTACCTACAAACTGCTTATCTGGCGTGAAGGTCACTGTACCATCTGGTGCAATAGTGTATGTTCCCTGACCTGGAATCTTCTTCTCCTTGCTGTCATCTTCGAAGCTTGGTGCAACGGTTTCATCGATTGGAACTAGTGGATCACCGCCCGCAAAGGTTGGGGTACCGGTTTGCGAAAGACCTTGAGGACCTGTGCTAGTAACGTTAGCACCTGTTGGAGTTACCTTGGCGAACTCTGGACTGTATGTCGCAGTTACTGGAGTGCCATTCTTATCAACACGTTTAACAGTGATTGGATCAGGTTTGCCTACAAACTGCTTGTCTGGAGTAAAGGTCACTGTGCCATCTGGAGCAATCGTGTAAGTTCCTTGACCTGGAATGGTCTTTTCCTTGCTTCCATCTTCGAAGGTTAGCTCCACTGTGTCATCGATTGGAACAAGTGGATCACCACCTTGGAAAGTTGGAGTGCCTGTTTGTGGAACACCTTGTGGACCGGTGCTGGTTGTATTGGTGCCTGTTGGAACCACTTTCGTGAATTCTGGACTGTAAGAGGAAGTCACTGGTGTGCCGTTCTTATCAACACGTTTCACAGTAATTGGATCTGGTTTACCCACAAATTGCTTGTCTGGAGTGAAGGTCACTGCACCATCTGGTGCAATAGTGTATGTTCCCTGACCTGGAATGTTCTTCTCTTTACTTCCATCTTCGAAGCTTGGCTCAACTGTTTCGTCAATCGGAACAAGTGGATTACCACCTTGGAAGCTTGGGCTACCTGTTTGCGCAACACCCTGAGGACCTGTGCTGGTCGCATTAGAACCTACAGGTGTCACCTTGGTAACGGTCGGTGCATAAGTAGCTGTCACTTCCGTACCGTTCTTATCAACACGTCTTACTGTGACTGGTGTTGGTGTACCAACATACTGTTTCTCAGGAGTAAAGGTGATAGAACCATCTGAGTTAATAGTGTATACCCCCCACTCCCTGAACAGTCTTCTTAGGCTGACCATCTTCGAAAGTCATTGGAGAATCCATGTCAATTGGAACTGCTTGGTCACCTGGGCTGAAAGTTGGCTTGCCACTTTGCGGTTGACCTTGAAGACCGGTTGATTCAGCATTGGTACTAGTAGGCGTTACCTCGGTTACCGTAGGTTGGTAAACTGCTTCTGCTGTAGATCCGTTCTTATCCCTTACACGAAGACGCGCAGGAGTTGGCGTCCCATGGAAATCAGGTGCAGGTTGGAAGCTAATATCTCCATTAGCTTGAACAGTGTAAGTTCCTTGTAGCTTGCCACTTGCATCATGAACAGACAGACTATTAGCTTGTTGAATTTGCCCATTAACTACAAATTGTGGTCCCTCCGGCGCTAAAGGCACAGTCGCAGTCTGTCCATTAATACTTGCTTGACCTGGAGTAAAGTTTAGGTGACTCGTTTGAAGTTTCCCTTGTAAACCAGTAGACTGTGTATCTTGACCAGTTGGGGTTGCGGCCTTAACTTCAGCTTGATAAGTAGCGGTTACTTCTGTCCCGTTCATATCAACACGTTTAACAGATTCAGCACTTGGACGGCCAATGTAGCTAGGAAGTGGTTGGAAGGTTACGCGACCTGCGTTATCAACCATATAAGTTCCGACATTCGGAACAACCTTAGTTGTTTGACCATTATCAAAAGTTGGAGCAACTGCCTCATTAATTGGCACACGATTATCACCTGGCGTAAAGATCAAATTACCAGATTGTTCAGCACCTTGAATACCTTCAGAGTTTGCTCCTTGTCCTGTTGGAACAAGACGCGTTACTGTTGGTTGATAGGTTGCACGGTGCTCTGTTCCATCGGTATCATGCAATTGTAGGTTAACTGGGTCAACTGTCCCCACAAACGACTTATTCGGAGTGAAAGTCACACGCCCAGTAGCTGGATCTAATTCAAAGGTTCCCACTTCTTGGCCTTGCGATGTTGCCTTTGCGCTTGTTCCAACAATACGATTGCCATCAGCATCCAAGAAAGACAGGATTCGTTGCAGATGGTTGAGCAGGTGTCTTAGCAGGATTGCCATCATTAAAGACAATATCTTGCACTTGAGGCAAGCCTTGTGCATCCGTCGAACGATGTTCTGTGAAATTCAAAACAGTCGGAATATAGCGGGCATCCATGTTATTCAACTTATCGTTGATAACAGGTTCTCCATTATTCTTCGCAATCCAATCTGTACTTGCACCATTAGTATCAACACGGCGGATATTAATTCCTTGAGTAGTACCGATATAGCCAGTGCTAGGTTCAAATATCACATCCACATTTGCACCATTGGCTGTTACTTTATATCGTCCCTCAGCAGTACTGTACCAACCGTCGCCATCTGCTGTTAATGTATTGCCAGCATTATCCAAAACAAGAGGTGCTACAGTTGTATCAATAGCTGCTTTCTTGCTTTCATCTTTTTGATCAATACCTTGAGGTGTAAACTGAAGAGTAGCTTTCTGACGCTGGCCGATTATTCCCGTACTTTCCTTCTTTTCTCCCTTTGGTGGATAGGTCAAGATGACTTCTAAGTCTTCAACTTCCCCACTAAAGGCTGTTCCAGTAGGTTTTTCAATATCTCCCTTATTCAGGGCAATGCGGACCCGCATTCCCAGCTTGCTAACTGCAGGATTGGTCATCGCTGGATTATTCTTAAAATTAACAGTATAGTCACCAGCCGTTGTTACTTCAGTAAATTCGCTGGCCTCATTTCATCAAAAACGCCATTTTGATTGAAATCAATCCAAGCACGGACATAGGCCTTGCTATTGCCATTGGCAGAGGCTTGCAGGCGAACTGAGTAGTCACCATTTTGAAGACGATTAACTCGGAAGAGGTTATTTGTCTTACCAGTCAAATCAGAAGGCAAGAGCTGATCAACCCCTTCGTCTGCGTGATCAGTATTTTCATCATGTCTCCAGTCATTACCCGAAGTAGTATCAATATCAGCTTCAACTCGACCCAAGAATGGCTGAGGAGTTCTTGCACCTGTATTGGCATCATAACCAGAAATAGCATGAACAGCATTTCCATAAGAAGCTGGTGCATCTCCTTCATCAACTACCATAAAACCAATCATAGCAGCTTGCTGACCAGAAGAAGCAATATAAATTCCAACTTCTGAAGCACCTCGTGTCATCACAATCGGAACTGTGTGATCTTTAGAAGTATTAGGACCAAAGACCTGGGAGCCTAAGCCTCCTGTTTTTTGATCTGGATTAGTAAAAGCAGTCCAGTCGATTACAGGTATAGTCGCATTATCTCCTATATATTGACCATATCTGTTAGGGTTCATTGGGGCATAAGTTTCGGTAATTACAGACCCATCTGGCCGAACACGTTTCCATTCTGCCAAGTGTTCCCATCCTTGGCCATTGGTCGTGAAGATAGCATACTCCCCTGGGTTGGCTTCTTCTCCATCAGACATGATAACGGTTGCTTTTACAGGTTTCCCAAGGTAAGTTGCTTCTACCTTGAATTTTATACCATAGCTAGCACCATTTTTGGGGACTTGTAATTGAGTCTTTCGACCATTGGTGTTAATCCCTTGATCTCGGACGGCTGTCCATTGATTCTGTTCCGAACCTATAATTTTTGGTCTAGCCGAATCTCCTTCGGCTTCTTGCTTTCTATAGTCTTCGTTTACATATCTGAACCAAGTGTTTTTCGCATTCGGATCATAGCTGTTTTCATACTCAGTACCCTTGACGCGGTCACGATAAATCTCTGTTGAGTGGAAGGGTTTTAATTCCGTCACTGTCAGTTTGATACGATAGCCTGGAGAAATTTCTTTTTCATAGACAGTACCAACTTTAAAGGAATCGTCCGTATCTAAGTTGCTGATGGCACTTTTATCACCAAGATCCAGCCAGTTAATCTGCTTCATCAAGTCTGTCGGGTTCTTTTTTTTCAGAATCAGCCAAAGTAGGCTTCTCAATGGTGTTGTTAGGGTCACCATCTCTCAGACCAGTAGGTGCCGCATCCCGTCTTACCCGACGAGAGCGACTAGGCTGAGGAGTCTCTGCGACTGCTACTGGTTGAGCAGGAGCTGGTTGGGTATTCTCCTCAGACTTAACTTCTGTGGGAACACCTGCTTGTGAAGAGGCAGTTTCTGCCGCCGGCTGCTCACTTGTTGACTTGCCATCTGAATTAGGCGTTGTAGTCGTTACAGCAGATGCATCTTCTGCCTGAGCTGAAATAGTGGCAGGATAACTTTCCTCAGCTGGTGAATTTAGCGGCTCTGCAGTATTTACTGAGGAATCAGCTATACCTATTTTTTCAGAAACCTCGTTTTGAGTCCCAGAAGAAACAGTCTCATCAGCGCTAACCTGCGCAGCTGCTCCTAAAAGAAGCAAGGTCGATAAGAGCACAGAACAAACACCGACGTTTAGTTTTCGAATCGAAAACTTACGCAGGTGTGGATTAAACAAATCTTTTCCCATAATAATCTCCTAAATAATCATTTAAATTGCAGCCTTTATTATACACTATTCTATTTTAGTTATCCATATATATAACTATAATTGTAAGAAACTAACATTGTAATTAGACACTTTGTCAAAAATAGTCTATTTTTGACAAAAATAGGAAAGATCCATAAACGAATCTTTCCTATTTCAATCTAGAGTCTGAAACCTAATCTCTCACCATTTAATCTTCAGACTTTTTCTTTCTCTTCTCTAAGCCAATCAGTCCTAAACCTGACACTCCCGCAAGTAAGCTTGCAGCTAAGTATGAGGTTTCTTCTGTACCAGTCTTAGGAAGGGATTTAGCACCCTCGCTCTTAGAAAGAGACGGTGGTGCAGGTGTAATCGTCCGCTCTGGCTGAACAGGAGCTTCTGTCACAGTCGGAACATAGACTGCTGAAATCGTCTGACCATTGCGGTCTTTGCGAATCACTGTCACGCCGTCAGCTTGACCGACAAAGCCCGTTTCCGGTACAAAGGTCACAGTGCCATCTGGCGCAATCGTATATGTACCTTGACCTGGAACAACTTTTTCTGTGCTACCGTCTTCGAATGTTGGTGGAACGGTTGGATCCACGTCTCCTTCAAAGATAGGCTTGCCGGTCTGAGGCTGGCCTTTAAGACCAGTGCTGCCGGTATCTTCTGTGGCAGTATTTCCCAAAACAGTTGGGGTATAGGTAGCCGTCACAGCATTGCCATAAATATCTGAACGCTTCACGACAACTCCGCTAGCAGTTCCGACAAAGTCGGCTTCCGGCACAAAGGTCACTGCCCCTAGCATATTGAACCTGTAAGTTCCCTCACCTGGGACAACCATTTCGATGCTGCCATCCGCAAAGGTCGGTGCTACTGCCTGGTCAATGGCCCCTTCAAAGGTTGGCGTGCCCGTTTGAGCTTGGCCCTTGCGACCGCTAGATACACTGTCCTTGCTAGTTGATGGTTCAACTACGGTCGGAATATAGCGAGCCGTCACTGAGGTGCCATTCTTATCGCGACGGACAAGAGTAACACCGCTTCCCTGACCAAGGAAATCAGCATCAGGAGTGAAAGTGACTGTACCGTCTGGTGCGATGGTGTATGTTCCCTGACCCGGAATAGTCTTTCCTTGCTTCCGTCTTCGAAGGTTGGCTCTACTGACTCATCAATTGGAACCAATGGATCACCTGCTTCGAAGATAGGTTTGCCAGTTTGAACATGGCCTTTGATATTCGTAGAGGTCGCATCTTTACCAGTTGGGACTACTGCTTTCACTATTGCTTGATATTTGACAATAACAGGAGTTCCGTTAGCGTCTAAACGAATTAATCCCAGTTCTGATGTTTCACCCTTGAATTGTTTTATCGGGGTGAAGGTCACCTTGTTATCCGCATCCACTTCGAACTTACCAACATTTGGCACTTCTTTAATATTCTTTCCGTTACCAAAGAGTGGAGTAGATCCAGCAGGGAATGGAACTAATTTATGTCCTGGCGTGAAAGTCACCTGACCTTTTTGAACCTGACCTTGCAGACCTTCTGTCTTAGTGCCAGTACCTGTCGGAATTACCTTGGTGAACTCTGGGCTATATGTCGCAGTTACTGGTGTGCCATTTTTATCTACTCGTTTCACAGTGATTGGATCTGGTTTGCCTACAAACTGCTTGTCTGGTGTGAAAGTCACTGCGCCATCCGGAGTGATGGTGTACGTTCCCTGACCTGGAATAGTCTTCTCCTGGCTGCCATCTGCAAAGGTTGGCTCAACAGTATCATCAATCGGAACTAGTGGGTCCGCAGCTTTGAAGGTCGGAGTGCCAGTTTGCGGAAGACCTTGTGGGCCAGTGCTCGTCACGGTGGTACCTGTTGGAGTTACCTCTTTCACTACTGCTTGGTACTTAACTGTAACAGGGGTACCATTGACATCAGTGCGAGTCAATTCAAGTTCTGGCGCTTCACCCTTGAATTGTTTATCTGGAGTGAAAGTAACCTTACCGTCTGCGTCCACTTCGAACTTACCAACATTTGGTACTTCTTTGACAGAAGAGCCATTGTCAAATAACGGAGTCGAACCAGCTGGGAATGGAACTGAATCATGACCAGGCGTGAAGGTCACTTTGCCTTCTTGGACTTGGCCTTGAAGACCTTCTGTCTTGGCGCCAGTACCAGTTGGAGTTACCTTGGTGAATTCTGGTATATAAGTTGCTGTCACTGGCGTACCATTCTTGTCCACACGTTTCACAGTGATTGGGTCAGGTTTGCCAACGAATTGCTTCTCTGGAGTAAAGGTCACTGATCCATCTGGAGTAATGGTGTAAGTTCCCTGACCTGGAATAGTCTTTCCTTGCTGCCATCGTCGAAGCTTGGCTCAATTGTTTCATCAATCGGAACTAGTGGGTCACCACCTGTGAAGGTTGGAGTACCCGTTTGTGGTCGGCCTTGTGGACCAGTGCTAGTTGCGGTAGTTCCTATTGGGGTCACTTTCTCAACAGTAGGCGTGTACTTAGCCGTCACTGGGGTACCATTCTTATCTACTCGCTTAACAACAACTGGGTCTGGTGTTCCAACAAATTGCTTGTCCGGTGTGAAAGTGACAGATCCATCTGGTGTTACTTCGAAGATTCCGACATTTGGAACTTCCTTGCGTTTGCTTCCATCATCGAAAGTCGCTGGAGTATCATTATCCAGTGGTACATTCGGGTCGCCACCAACAAAGTTTGGTTTACCAGTTTGTGGACGGCCTTGTGGGCCAGTGCTGGTTGAGGTGGTACCTATTGGAGTTACCTCTTTCACTACCGCTTGGTACTTGACGGTTACTGATGTTCCATTGGCATCCACACGAGTCAATTCGAGTTCAGGTGTTTCACCCTTGAATTGTTTGTCTGGAGTGAAAGTTACCTTACCATCTGCGTCCACTTCAAACTTACCGACATTTGGTACTTCTTTAACTGCGGTACCATTATCGAATAATGGAGTTGAACCAGCTGGGAATGGAACAGAGTCATGGCCAGGTGTGAAGGTGACTTGTCCTTCTTGAATTTGACCTTGCAAGCCTTCTGTCTTAGTACCGGTTCCTGTCGGAGTTACAGCAGTCACAGTCGCTTGATAGTTAGCCTTAGCTACTGTACCATTGGCATCGGCACGGCTGAGTTCGATTTCTGGTGTCTTACCGATAAACGTTTTAACTGGAGTAAAGGTAACATTACCCTCCATATCAACCTCGAACTTACCAACATTTGGCACTTCTTTAACTGCGGTACCATTATCGAATAATGGAGTTGAACCTGCCGGGAATGGAACTGAATCATGGCCTGGCGTGAAGGTGACTTGGCCTTCTTGAACTTGGCCTTGCAAGCCTTCTGTCTTAGTGCCAGTACCAGTTGGAGTTGCCTTGGCAAACTCTGGACTGTAAGTCGCAGTCACTGGTGTGCCGTTTTTATCGACACGTTTTACAGTGATTGAATCTGGTTTACCCACAAACTGCTTCTCTGGCGTGAAAGTCACTGCTCCATCTGGAGTAATGGTGTACGTTCCCTGGCCTGGAATCTTTTTCTCCTTACTTCCATCTGCAAAGGTTGGCTCTACTGTTTCATCAATCGGAACCAGTGGATCGCCACCTGCAAAGGTCGGTGTGCCAGTTTGCGGAAGGCCCTGAGGACCAGTGCTGGTTGCATTGGTACCAGTTGGAGTTACCTTAGTGAACTCTGGACTGTAGGTCGAAGTCACTGGTGTGCCGTTTTTGTCCACTCGCTTAACTGTGATTGGGTCCGGTTTACCTACAAACTGCTTGTCTGGCGTGAAGGTCACTACGCCATCTGGAGTGATGGTATAAGTTCCCTGGTCTGGAATCTTCTTCTCCTTACTTCCATCTGCAAAGGTTGGCTCTACTGTTTCATCGATTGGAACTAGTGGATCCGCAGCTTTGAAGGTTGGAGTTCCTGTTTGCGGGATACCTTGTGGACCGGTGCTCGTAACGGTGGTAGCTGTTGGAGTTACCTCTTTCACTACTGCTTGATACTTAACTGTAACAGGAGTGCCGTTGGCATCCACACGAATAATTCCTAATTCTGGTGTTTCACCCTTGAACTGTTTGTCTGGAGTGAAAGTTACAGTGCCATCCGCATCCACTTCGAACTTACCGATATTTGGAACTTCTTTAATATTTTTTCCGTTACCAAAAAGCGGAGTCGAACCTGCTGGGAATGGAACTAATTCATGGCCTGGCGTGAAGGTGACATGGCCTTTTTGAACCTGACCTTGCAAGCCCTCTGTCCTGTCACCAGTACCGGTCGGAGTCACAGCGGTCACAGTTGCTTGGTAGTTGGCTTTTGCTGCTGTACCATTGACATCTGTACGGCTAAGTTCAACTTCTGGTGTCTTACCAACAAACGATTTGACTGGTGTGAAGGTAACATTACCATCCGCATCAACCTCGAACTTACCGACTTTGGCAATTTCTTTGACGTTCGTGCCAGTATCAAATACCGGTGTGCTGTCGGTTGGGAAGCCGACTTGCGGACTTCCTGCTTCAAAAGTAACCTTGCCTTTTTGAACTTGGCCTTGAAGCCCCTCTGTCTGAGCACCTGTCGCTCTTGGAGTCACTTTTTCAACTGTTGGCGTATACTTGGCTGTCACAGGAGTGCCATTTTTGTCCACTCGCTTAACAACAACTGGATCTGGCGTCCCAACATATTGCTTATCTGGGGTAAAAGTAACAGAACCGTCTGGTGCCACTTCAAAGATACCGACATTTGGAACAACCTTGCGCTTGCTTCCGTCATCGAAAGTAGCCGGAGTATCATTATCCAGTGGTACTCCCGGAGTGCCGCTCACGAAGTTTGGCTTGCCTGTTTGTGGACGGCCTTGCTCACCAGTGCTGGTGATATTTGTTCCCGTTGGAACCACTTCTTTCACCACTGCTTGGTATTTGACGGTAACAGGAGTGCCATTCACATCTGCTCGAACTAATGTCAGCTCAGGAGTGGTTCCCTTAAACTGCTTGTCTGGCGTGAAAGTCACCTTGCCATTGGCATCCACTTCAAATTTACCAACGGTTGGAATCTCTTTAACAGTCAAACCATTGTCAAAGAGCGGAGTTGTTTCAGCTGGGAATGGTACAGAGGCATGACCAGGTGTGAAGCTAACATGACCTTCTTGAACCTGACCTTGCAAGCCCTCTGTCTTGTCACCAGTACCAGTTGGAGTCACCTTAGTAAACTCTGGACTGTAAGTCGCAGTGACTGGTGTACCATTCTTATCGACACGTTTTACGGTAATTGAATCTGGCTTGCCTACAAACTGCTTCTCTGGCATGAAGGTCACTGCACCCTCTAGAGTGATGGTGTAAGTTCCCTGACCTGGAATATCCTTCTTCTTGCTGCCATCTTCGAAAGTTGGCTCTACTGCTTCATCAATCGGAACCAGTGGATCACCACCTTGGAAAGTTGGGGTACCAGTTTGCGGGATCCCCTGAGGACCGGTGCTAGTTACATTAGTGCCCATTGGAGTTACTGATGTGACCGTCGAGATATAAGTTACTTTCGCGGCAATACCATTTTCATCTTTGCGAGAAATGCTAATTTCTGGTGTTTCACCCTTGAACTGTTTGTCTGGCGTGAAGGTGACATTCCCCTCCGCATCTACTTCAAACCTACCGACTTTGGCAATTTCTTTGACATTCGTACCTGTGTCAAAGACTGGGGTGCTGTTGGCTGGGAAGCCTACTTTTGGATCGCCAGCTTTAAAAGTTACACGGCCCTTTTGAACTTGGCCTTGCGGACCTTCTGTCTGATCTCCAGTTCCTGTCGGAGTCACAGCGGTCACAGTCGCTCGATATTTGGCCTTAGCTACTGTACCGTTGACATCTGTACGGCTGAGTTCGACTTCTGGAGTTTTGCCGACAAATGTATTGATTGGCGTGAAGGTGACATTGCCTTCCGCATCTACTTCGAACTTACCGACTTTGGCAATTTCTTTCACATTCGTGCCAGTATCAAAGACTGGCGTGCTGTTCTCCGGGAAACCAACTTGAGGACTTCCCGCTTCAAAAGTAACTTTTCCTTTTTGAACTTGACCTTGAGGGCCTTTGTCTGAGCGCCTGTTGCTCTTGGAGTCACTTTCTCAACAGTAGGCGTGTACTTAGCCGTCACAGGAGTGCCATTCTTATCTACTCGCTTAACAACAACTGGATCTGGTGAGCCAACAAATTGCTTGTCAGGTGTGAAAGTGACAGATCCATCTGGTGCCACTTCAAAGGTACCGACATTTGGAACCACCTTGCGCTTGCTTCCATCTTCGAAAGTCGCTGGAGTATCATTATCCAATGGTACATCTGGGTTGCCACTGACAAAGTTTGGCTTACCTGTCTGTGGACGGCCTTGTTTACCAGTGCTGGTAATGTTTGTTCCGGTTGGAGTTACAGCAGTGACTGTTGCCTTGTAGATAGCTGTAGCTGTGCTGCCATTCGTATCTGTACGAGTAATCCTGATCTCCGGCGTAAGGCCTTTAAATTGTTTCTCTGGAGTAAAGGTTACATTTCCATTCACGTCCACTTCAAACTTACCAACAGTAGGCACTTCTTTAACAGTCGAACCATTGTCAAAGAGCGGAGTTGAGCCAGCCGGAAAGACCACTGTTTGTTTTTGACCGTTGACTTGCGCAGAACCTTCTATGAAGCTGACTTTCCCTTGCTGCACTTGGCCCTGTATTCCACTGGTTTCAGCATTCGTCGCACTTGGTGCTGCTGCTTTTACATCAGCCTGATAGGTAGCTGTTACTTCTGTTCCATTGACATCTACTCGCTTGATAGTCTCTGCTGCTGGACGTCCAGTATAGGTCAGCAGTGGAGTAAAGGTAACTAGACCTTGATTATCCACCTGATAGGTACCAACACCAGCAAGTGTTTTAGTCTGGCTGCCATTATCAAAGGTTGGCAACTTCTTGCTATCAATAGGCACACGGTTATTGCCTGGATTGAAGATCAATTGCCCTGTCTGAACTGCACCTTGAATGCCCTCGCTGCTGGCACCTTGAGCAGATGGTCTAACAGGAGTCACCTTTGGCTGATAAACAGCCTGATGTGGAATGCCTTTGCCATCAATCATTTGAACAGACACAGGGTCTACAGTACCAACAAAGTTTTTGTTTGGTTTGAAAGTAATCTTACCTGTTGAAGGCTCGACTTCAAAACGACCAACTTCCTGACCATTTGTTAAAGCTGGAACTCTAGTATCATCTGTTGTCGTTCCGTCTGCTTTCACAAATTTTACAGGATTTGCTGCAGTCGGACTTGCCGGGGTTTTGCCAGCATCACCATCATTAAAGACAGGCGTCTTTTCTTGCGTTAGTCCTTGAGCATCCCTTGTTTCATACTTAGGAACATTGAGCACAGTTGGTACATAGCGTCCATCCATGGTGTTGAGCTGGTCATTGATGACTGCTTCAGCCTGATTCTTGGCAATCCAATCCGTACTTGCGCCGTTAGTATCAAAACGACGGATGTTAATCCCCTGAGCTGTGCCGACAAAGCCTGCCTTAGGCTCATATACCACATCTACATCCGCACCGTTTGCTGTTACTTTATAACGGCCTTCAGCAGTGTTATACCAGCCTTCTGCATCAGCTGTCAGGGCATTTCCTCTCGCATCCAATACAATCGGAGCTTTAGTAGTATCAATCGCTACTTTCTTATTTTCAGTATTTTGAGCAATCCCCTGAGGAGTGAAATGAAGAGTGGCTGTCTGTCTCTGATCACGGATTCCAGTACTTTCCTTCTTCTCTCCTTTTGGTGGATAGGTCAGTTCAACTTCTAGGTCTTCCACCTCACCACTAAATGCAGTTCCAGTTGGCTTTTCAATATCTCCCTTGTTCAAGGCGATACGAACCCGCATTCCAAGCTTGCTAAGTTCAGGATTGGTCATGGCTGGATTCTTCTTAAAGTTGACAGTATAATCTCCCGCAGTTGTTACCTCGGTAAATTCACTGGCTTCGTCTTCATCAAAGACACCATTATTATTGAAGTCAATCCAGGCGCGGACATAGGCTTTTTCGTATCCATTAGCTGAAGCATGGATGCGGAGAGAATAATCTCCGTCATGCAGACGGTTGACTGGAAAAAGACCATTGGTTTTCCCGACTAAATCATCAGACAAGAGCTGATTAATACCTTCATCGGCTAAATCATTCTGATCGTCATGCTTCCAGTTGTTTCCAGATGTGGTATCAATATCAGCCGCAACACGGCCCAAGAATGGCTGTGGATTTTGACCGCCAGTTTCAGCATTGTATCTTGAAATAGCATGGATAGCTTTCCATAAGAATCCGGTGCATCCCCTTCATCGATTGCCATAAAACCAATCATCGCAGCCTGCTGGCCAGAAGAAGCTATATAAATACCAACCTCTGATGCACCACGAGTCATCACAAGCGGAATTGTATTGTTTCTAGAAACGTTCGGTCCAAATACTTGACTTCCCAGTCCGCCAGTCTTTTGGTCAGGACTGACATAGGCCTGCCAATGAACGCCTGTACCGTCATTTCCAATAAATTGTCCTTCTGTAGTAGGCTTCATTGGCTTATAGGTTTCTGTAATCTCAGTAGTCACACCATTTGCGTCTGTAACTGTACGCTTCCACTCGGCCAAATGTTCCCAACCCTTACCATTGGTTGTAAAGATAGCATACTCACCTGGGTTTGCCTCTTCTCCATCAGCCATGACAACTGTTGCTTTAACTGGCTTCCCACGATATCTAGCTTCAACTTTGAACTTCACACCATAGTTGGCTTCATCTTTAGGAACCTGCAGTTGGGTCTTACGCCCTTTGGTATCAATTCCCTCTGACTTAATAGCAGCCCATTGGTTTTGAGCTGCACCAGTAATTTTAGGACGGTAATCATCACCATACCAATACTGATAAGCATAATTATTACTATTGTTATATTGAAGCCAAGTATTTTTTGCATTGGGATCATAACTGCTTTCGTACTCAGTCCCCTTTACTCGATCACGATAAATCTCTGTCGCATAGAAAGGTTTCAATTCCGTGACAGTCAGTTTGACCACATAGCCCGGCGAAATTTCCTTCTCATATACCGTTCCAACTTTAAACGAGCCGTCTTTATCTAGATTTCTCAATGATTTCGTATCACCAAAATCCAGCCAGTTCACTTGCTTCATCAACTCATCAGAACGTTTCCTCACTGATTCTTCCAATGTTGGTTTAGAAACTGTAGGATTGGCTGTCGCATCTCTTAACGCAGAACTAGCTTGATTGCCAGTACGGAATGATGTTCCTGTCTCCATTGGCTGACCGTTACGATCAGACCTTGGCATAGCAGCAGAACTTGGTTTTGGCGTATATTGCACTGAGTAAGAGCGCGTCCGACTAGCTTCAGATGATCTAGCTTCATTAGAGGTCTCAGCTGTTTGATTAGCTTCTTGTGCCTTTTCAGGTGTCGCTTGCTCTGGAGCTGCAGCTGGGCTTACCAGCTGATTTTGATCCGCACTTGCTTCTGAGTTAGCTGTTTCAGAAACAGCAGATGTTGCTGTATTCTCAAGAGCAGGCTGACTGACTGGCTGACTCACAGCAGAGTCCGTCGGTTTTTCTGGCAGTGAAATATTATCATCTACAGATCCGCTGGTAGTTTCATCTGCATTGACTGTAGCCGCAGTACCTAAAAGGAAAACGGTAGATAATAATACCGAACAAACTCCGACATTTAATTTTCGAATTGAAAACTTGTTTAAATGGGGATTAAATAATTCTTTTCCCATAGAATCTCCTATATTAATATTTAATAGCAACTGGTATTATACAACATTTATATTTAGTTAGCCATGGATATGACTGTAGTTGAGGGCTATTGTGTCCAAAAATGGACACATAAAAAAAAAGCTCCATTTTTATAGTAAAAAAGAAGATCCGCAAACGAATCTTCTCACTTTTAACCTTCTGATAAAACCTTATCTAACTTTTCCTGCAGGGCTGCTAATTCCCAACCTTCGATTTCTTTCAGTTCATGAGTGGTTACTGCCAGCCCCTCATATTTGAGTCCGCAGTTCCGGCAAAAACGGCTCATTACGTAGTCCAGCATTTCAATTTCTTTGCTAGGCTGAGAACCTTGCAAGAGAAAGAATACCTTTTTGCCCTTAAGTGCTTCCTGCGGCTCATGCACATCAGCCACTCGGTCCAACAGAGTTTTTAGCAAGCCTGAAAAAGACCACCAATAAATAGGACTGGTAAATACCAAAACATCGGCTTGGCTCAGCTGCTCATAGACTTGAAAGAACTGATCGTTTTCTGCCGACTGGCCATATTGCTCAATATGGTAATCCACTAATTGAAGAGACTCATAATCTCTATCTCGCAGAAAAAAGTGCCCCAGCTTAAAACTATTGCCATTCCTATTTGGACTGGCGTTTACCAAATAAATCATAGCTTCTCTTCTCCTCTGTTCTTTTTCCAATTATATCAAAAAAAGAGGCAGCAAACAATGCTAGCCCCTGCTATTTATTCCGACTTTTCCATATCTTCTTTCATCTCATCCATATTAAACTTAGCAAAGAGATACTTGCGATCTTGTACTGGGAAACGCTGATCCAGCTGGTCTACAGCACCCAACTCGACGACACCTTCTTTGATAACAAAATCCATAACATGTCCGCCAAAAGTCAGATCATCCGATACAAAATGCAGATGATAACCTGCCAGACTGACTCCGTGGAAAATCTCTGGCGTCCAGATACCGACGATGGTGCCTGAGATATTTTCCTTACAGTACTCAGGCTGATTAACCGCTACTTCTGCAAACTTCCGCTCCGTTGTAGACTTGGGAATCATCCGAACATGCATGCGGGCGAAATCACCATGAATCTTGATAGAGCGGAAAAGATTTTCCCCATCATAATAAGACTCAATCCGCTTTTCCAGCTCCTTGTCGTCCATCTCAAAGCGCTGACGGAAAATGACCTCCGCTTGGTGAGGAACCACTGCCGCATAAGGCACAGTCATATCCGGTGACACTTCAACCACTTCTGGCACCTCTCCAGATCCCTTGCCTGATAAGCCTTACCATCGAGAATAATGAGCTCTCCATCAATAGAGTCCAACGTTCCCAAGCCCAAATCTCCATACTGCAGCAGCTCTCCAACAGTCATACTGCCGTCGTAAAGACCAGCCATCAAAGCTCCCAAAGTATTATATTGAAATAATTTGATTGGTTCTGCCATTCTTTTTCCTTAATCTTTCTCTTCCTAAAAATATTATTACCCATCCAGCTAAGCTTTTTTCATCCTTATTACATGTGCTTACTGAATTTCTACCGCCAATCATTATACCATAAATTGCGGGAAAGGGCTGAGCAAGTTCTTCCTCAACTTTTACAAGTTTTCATAAAGCTCCTCCATGGCACCATCATCAGGTACCAATCTCAGGTAAGAAGCTGCAGCCTTTTTAGCTTCTTCAAATCGACCTAATTCTCGAAGGAGATAGACATACTGCTCTAGAAACTCTGGATTGTCCTGCAGTTCACGAGCCAGTTGATTATAGAGTTCCTCTGCTTTTTCCAGATTTTCCAAAGCCTGATAAGCACGCGCTAGATTCCAGCGGGTCAAGGCATTATCGACTTCTTGCTCTGCAAATTCTAAAATATCCTCATAGCGCTCCTGCTCCAAATAAAGAGTAGTCAGTCGCAAGGAAATCTCTTCCAAATCATCCGCATCTTCCTGAGCCTGCAAGAGGTAATGTTCAGCCGCTTCCTCATCATGAAGTTCATAAGAAAGCTGCGAGGCTAAGAGCAAGAGCCGAGTCTCAAAAGGATTCTTAGCCAAGCCCTGCTGGGCAAGAGTCAGGGCTTCAGCTGTTCGATGCTCCGCATGAAGAGATAGTGCATAGCTATATTCGTAGCCTTCAAAATCCGGCGACAGAGTATCAAGCTGCTTGAAATAAAGATTGGCCTTCTGGTATTCTTCCTGATCCGCTAATATAGTTGCCAGCTCATAAACCGCAGCATCGTCATACTCCAGCTCAACAGCTTTCTCCAAAAACTCAATGGCCGCTGCAAATTTTCCAAGACTGGCATAGCAGACCCCAATCCGCTGATAGGTCGAAACACCTGTCTGCTCAAAGATTGTACGATTGTCTAGCTGAGCGTATTCCTTAATCGCCTGAGAAAAATCCCCTAGCTCCAAATCTATCTCAGCCAGACCAAAGGTTACCAAAGGCTCATCAGTCAGCGCCGCTGCCTGAGCCAGTTTTTCTCGAGCGACATCAGGCAGCCCCTCTAGCTGATAGAGGTCAGCCTTAGCCAAGAGAGCAGCAACATACCAGTCACTGTCCGGCTGAATCTCCTCCAGATAGGCAAAAGCCTGCTCCAAGTCCCCATCGTCACTGGCAATAGCTGCCAGACTGATATAAGAAGCCGGATAGTCAGGAGCCAACTTTTCAAAAAAATACGCTTGGCCTGAGGGAAAAAAAGCCGATACTCTCTAAGTAATCGGCCAAATCCAATAATTCTTCTTCGCTGTCTGTAGTCAGGGCTTGCTCGAAATAGCGGTCAGCCAGAGCTAGGTCCTGCTCCTGTATAGCTGCCAACATTTGCTCACTCTTGCTCACTGATTTCTCCTTCTTGTTCAAAAATCGGCTTCATAGAGGCCACTTACTTTCTGATACCACTTAAAGATGGCCGCAATAGCTACCTTGGCTGAAGCATAGGCGGGAATTCCCTAGGAAAACGCCCCAAATCCCAAACATGGTGCCAGAAGTCAATAATACGAATAAAAATCGTAATCGGATGAATGCTGAGCTGACTGCCCAAGACCAGAGGAGAAACAAAACGCCCTTCGATAGTCTGTTCAATGATGAAAACGACAATGACTTTAGCTAACATGACCGGACCGCCAGCAATCAAACCGATTGCCAGAGCTGGAAGCATGGCCAAAAAGCTGCCCAGATAAGGTACTAGATTGAGAACGCCCGCAATTACTCCAAGAGTGACACCATAGCGCATACCAATAATCTTGAAGAAAACAATAAACATCAGAGCTACAATGATAGCAACCGTCACCTGACCTCGCACATAATTAGCCAGCTGGCTGTTGATATCCGTCATCACTTGACCAAAGGAAGCGCGGAATTTAGTTGGCAGAAACTGGGTCACATAGCCTTTCAGATTTTTCCCGTCTCTCAGCAGGTAAAAAAGGATAAACGGCATGATGATAATAGCCACGACAATCTGCGAAGTTGTACTGATTAAGTTCCCCGCCCAGTTAACTGCCCTAGATGAAAAATTGCTGGCCCAATCGGTAATCTGGCTAGACAGATTGCTAGTGTATTCTTCAATCTGCGGCTTGAAATCTGCCGAAATATACTTAGTCACGACATCGTCGATGAACTTGTCAGCCTGCTTCAGATAAGCCGGAACATTTCTAACAAAGGCCATGACCTGATGCTGCAAACTAGGAATAGCAACGGCCAAGCCCCAGATAATCAAAAAAGCAATTAAAACAAAGACAATGGTAATAGCAACCAGTCGATTAATCTTGTGCTTTTCCATCCAGTCGACGATGGGATTTAACAAATAATAAAGCAGGCCAGCTAAAATAACCGGCAGCATGATTACTCCCAAAAATTCAATGACTGGGCTAAAAATAAAACTGATTTTACTAAGTATAAAAATATTCAGTCCCATCAAAAGGGTTACTAAAAATACTGTAATGGCCTTGTTATCTAAAAACCATTTAAAAAACCAAGACAGGCTAAAATCTTTTTCTTTGTGCTCCATATTCTCCTCCTTTAACTCGTCATTTCATTGTAACATTTTTCAAAGAAAAATTCTCAGCTCAGCTATAGAGAAAAGCAAAAAAAGAGAGGAGCCAGAAAACTTGTATTTTTCTCAAAATACAGCTTCTGACTTCTCTCTTCGGCTACTGCAGGGCCAGCTAGAACGCAAGGCTATTTCTCAATAGATGGCAGAGAAATGCTAAAGCGCATCTTCCGCCCATCAACGGCTTCAAACTGATATCGCAGACCATGCTTGTCCAAAATTTGCTGAACGATAAAGAGTCCCAGACCAGTTCCGCCATCCTTGCGATTGCGACTGTAGTCTGGCCGGTAGAAAGGCTGAAAAATCTGCTGAATTTGGTCTTTGTTCAAAACTCGTTCCGCCTCATTTTCGATGACTAGCTCACGCTCTTCCAGCCTAAGTAGAATCTGCCCACCTTCTACTGTGTAATGAAAGGCATTGTCCAGAAGATTCTTGATAGCCTTGAGCAAATAGGTGCGGTTACCCTTGACCTTCACTTCTGCCAGCTCAACTTGAAAATGGTAGTGTCTGACATCTGCTAAAACTCGATAGGTGCTCAGATTTTCCTCCAAGACCTGCTTGAGTGAAAAGACTTCCTGTTCAGTTTCAGTCTTCATCTCCAGTTTAGAAATGGCTAAGATAGACTGGACCAACTCCGACTGCTCCTCTAGGATTTCTCGGCACTTCTGCAAGTACTTGTCTCGATCCTTGAACTCTCCTACTCCATAGATCATGCCATCAACCATCCCCATCATGCTAGTAATGGGTGTCTTGAGCTCATGCGATGTCATTCGTAAAAACTCAGCCTTTTCCCGCTCGCTTTCTGCAACCTTTTCATTTTCTAGGCGCAGAGCCTCGATACTGGTCAGTAGATTAGCATAGAGATGATTGATGTCTTGGGCCAGTTCAGCAATCTCATCACGCCCCTTAACCTGACAGGTCACATCCGGAGCCAGACTCGTCATTTGACGGGTGCTCTTAGAGATGGCTTTGATCCGCTGACTGGAAGTCCGGCTATAGAGATAAGCAGCCAGGCCACCCAGACTCAGAGATACAAGCAAGACAAATGGATAGAGATTGAGCAAAATCCGACTCGCATCAGAAACAGGCTGTAAGGAATATTCCCCTCTCAGGACAACTTCTTTACCATCTGAAGTTCGAAAGCTTTCTGATAAACTCTTGCTCTCATAGTCACTGTTGGCAATTGTCGGAACGATGGTCAGCTGCAAAGAGCTTTCATCGCCAGCTTCGAGTGAAGGATAGAGAATCGTATTGTCTTTCGCCAGCAAGGTAAACCAAATCAGATTGCTCTTTTTACTATAATCACTCAACAGCTCGCCGATTTGCTGACTGGACTTTCCCTTGACTTGCTTGGAAACTTGGTCAAACTCCCGCTGAGCTTCTCCACTCTTAACCTGCTGATAATACACCGGCATGGCAAAGTAAAGACTGGCTAGAACGATAGTCACCACCACGAAAATGATGGACGAGGTCAAGAGAAAGTTCTTTTTGACAATTTTCACTTGTCTTCTCCTCCAAGCTGATAACCCATACCCGTAATGGTTTTCAGCGGTACACCTGGAATCTTTTTGCGGATATTCTTGATATGATTATCCAGCACCCGACTATCCAGTTCGCTGTAGCCCCAAATGGTATTCATCAGCTGATCACGGGTCACCAAGTGGCCCTTCCTCTTAGCTAGAGTCTGCAAGATTTCATATTCTTTCTTGGTCAGAGGCATTTTCTCACCCTGCCAGTAAACCGTACAGTCATCAATAGAAACCGTCAGGTCGCCAACAGCAATCTCTGAAGCAACCGTATTTCTGCGCAGAATATTCTCAATCCGTTTGACCAAGATTAGCGGTGAAAGGCTTGGTTACATAATCACTGATGAGATGGTTAAAGCTGACCAGCTGGGTATACTCGTCATCTAGAGCAGTTAAAATCATGACCGGAATCTGAGAAGTCTTGCGGATTTCTTTCAGCACTTCCAGACCGCTCTTGGTCGGCAGCATCATATCTAAGATGACCAGATCAAAGGGCTCTTCTTCAAAAGCCTGCAAAGCATCGCCACCATCAAATACTGGCCTTACCTCATACTGACTTTCCTTTAAAAACTCGCAAATCACTTGATTAATCGTCGTATCATCTTCCACCACTAGAATCTTGTGCATACTTAGATTTTTCTCCTTTACCTATTCAAATCGCAGGGCCTCGATTGGATCCAGCTTGGATGCTTTCACAGCTGGCAGGAGCCCAAATACTACTCCTATTATACAACAAAAGATTAAACTTACAAAGACAGAAAAGAGGGATAGAATATACGGATAGGCTAGAGACTGAGTGATGGCAAAGCCAGAGGCGATACCAGCCACTACGCCAATAATTCCTCCCATCAGGGTCAGGATAACTGCCTCAATCAGAAACTGCTTGAGAATGATTTTCCGTCTAGCTCCCAGAGCCTTTTTAATCCCGATTTCACGAGTCCGCTCTGTCACTGAAACCAGCATGATATTCATAACACCGATACCTCCGACTAGGAGAGAGATGCTGGCAATACCAGCTAGCAAGACGAAGTTAGACTTATTGAGATTATCCAGCTGCCGTTCAAATTCCTGCAGGTTTAACACACCAAACATATAGTCTGACGGCGGCATTTGCTGATTGAGATAATCACTGACCTTCTTGGCCACCTTCTTCAAATCATCGGCCTTGTGGGTTTGGACAGTCACTTCAGGACTGACATTAATGGTATCAAAAATCCGATGCCACTGCTGCAGGGGAATATAGGCCACCTTTTCCGCACCAGCTGTTAAGCCACTCTGCTCAGTTGACTCAAATACGCCAATAACCTTAAAGGGATTTCCTAAGACTTCCACATATTTGCCAATGCCATCCCCCTTTGGAAAAAGACTGTCATAAAGGGACTTTTCCAGATAGGTCACCTGCTCTTGATTTTTAAAGGCTTCTGAGTCAAATCCTTCACCTTCCAGCAGACGCTGCTGCTTGATGTCAGCGGCTGTCTGCGAAACAGCCTGAATCTTCCCAGACGACTTTTGGCTCAGGTAGTAAATCTTCTCATCTGTACCATAGGTTAGCAGAGCATTCTTGACCCCAGAGATTTCCTTAATCTTACTCAGCACATCCTCTCCCATAAAGGGAATATAAGAAGGTTTCTGAGCTTGAGATTTCTCTGGAATGGTCGGATCTATGGCGCTTTTCTTATCATAGACGACCTTGATTGTGTTATTATTCCCGCCAATGAGCTGACGCTTGGTATTTTCCGTATTTCCCTCAATGATAGAAAAGATAGCGATGATAGCGCCTATCCCGATGATAATCCCCAACATGGTCAGCATAGAGCGCATTTTATGCGACAAGATTGAATTCAGAGCTACAAAAATATCTTCCATACAGCCTCCTTTCTATCCTATCGCTTTGCTCTCTATATTACCATCCCGCAGGATAACCGTCTGCTTGCAGAGTTGGGCTACTTCCGGCTCATGGGTAATGATGACAATGGTCTTACCCTCATCATTAAACTGCTTGAAAAAGATCCATAATCTGCACACTGGTCTTGGTATCCAGAGCCCCCTGTTGGTTCGTCACCAAGGATGAAGCTGGGATTGGTTACCAAGGCTCGTGCAATGGCTACCCGCTGCTTTTTGACCACCGGACAGCTCCATAGGCTTGAAATCACTTCTTTCTTCCAGCCCGACCAATCGCAACATTTCCAGAGCTCGCTCCCGTCTCTTTTTTTAGGAATTTTCATGTAAGTCAGAGGCAGTTCCACATTTTGACAGGCCGTCAGCTTGGGCATGAGGTTAAAATTTTGGAAAAAAACAAAGCCAATCTTCTGATTGCGCAAATCGGACAGCTGATTGTCAGACAGCTCAGACACATCGGTCCCTTCAATATGATAAGTCCCCGAACTTGCCTTATCCAGACAGCCGATAATGTTCATCAGAGTGGACTTACCAGATCCAGACGGTCCCATGATAGCCAGAAAATCCCCCTCTTTCACATGCAGATCAATTCCTTTTTAAAATTGGAAATTCCTGACTGCCCTGCTGATAAGATTTGTGGATATCCTTAAGCTTTAACATGCTGTCCTACCTCCATCCCTTCTTCCATACCTGCTCTCGGGGTTGAAATGGTATCCTGCATAGTCAAACCTTCTGTAATCTCTACCAAACGGTCAGACACTTTCTTGGTCTTGACTTCATGCATTTTCAGAGTCTTACCCTCTACCTTCCAGACATAGGTCTTGCCATTTTTACTGAAAGTATAAGCTTTATTAACGACTACCTTTCCTGCCTCGGGAGCATTCTCCACGATGTTGACATAGGAATGGGAGCCCACCAGTGGCATTTCACCACCTTGATCCAGCTCAACAGTATAAGGATACTTACCTTGGTTGGGGTTTTCCTGTTGCTTATTCCCACCATTATTATTGGAAGTATTTTCTGCTGTCAGACTGCCGACCTGAGTTACCGTACCACTCCAGCGTTTCTTAGGATCCTTGCGATCCACCACTTCCACTTTCTGGCCGACACTCAGCTTCTCACGGTCAAATTCACTAACAGTACCTTTGACCAGAGTTTTGGACTTGTCCATAATCTCAATAAAGTTTTCTTCTTCCTTTTTGGCCTTGGACTGATTGGGTAAATCTTCATTCATAGAGGTAATTGTTCCTGCTGTATCGGCAGTCACAGTATCATACTTCATCCGGTCTGATTCTGTCTGAGCTGTCACCTGGGCCTTTTCAGCCTCAATCTGAGCTGTCGTCACTTCATTATCCGCAGTCTTAGCATCGCTCAGCGCTTGAGCCAGCTCGTCTTCAGCAGACTTAATCTGCTCCAGCAATGACTCATCCTGACTGGAATTGTATTTGTCCTTGAGAGCATTGAGACTGGCCAACTTGCGATTATAGGTTTCCCATTTAATCGCCGCGCTGTTTTGAGCGGCTGTAATGCCATTTGCCTTGGACTGGGCATCATATTGAGCCGACTGGGCTGTCAATTGCTGCTCTGTCGCATAGGAAAAGAGCGGCTGTCCTTGTGTAACGGTATCACCATTTTTGACAAATACTTCCTTGACTTCCCCTTTAGAAGGGTCAATCTTGACCTTACTGCTATTGTTGGCAACTACTTCCCCAGATAAAAACCAGGCTTGTTTTTTTGCTGTTATTGACAGCTTCTTGGACTGTCAGCGAATCAATCGTCTTATCAACCATTTTTCATGGCCTGTTGTTGATTGATCTGTCTAAAAATACAGATAGCCTCCCAGCCCAGCACAAGCGAGAATGACCGTGCTGCCCAATAGAATGGTCTTACGATTCATTTTTTTTCTTCGAAACATATTGCCTCCAACCTACATGTTTTAATCTTTATTCTGCTTCTGAGCTAGATCCTGACCCACCTTCTGGGATTTCCTCACCATCTGCTGGGATTTGGATAACGTTTCCATCAGGCATTGTGTATTCTGTCACTTCTTTGCCATCTACCGTCTTGGTTTTCTTGTCAACAGCGTCCTTCTGGAAGTCCACTTGTTTCCCGTCCTTAATTTCTGAGTTATCTGCTTCTTTATTTCCGCATGCGGCTAAAAAGAATCCTGACATTCCGATAAGGGCAACGAGCATAGCAATTTTTTTAACGTTCATTTGATTTCTCCTTTGTTTAGCAAGCAGGAAGTTTGTTGCTTCCTGACAGTAATTGTTTTTTTGAACAATTCTATTCTAACAAAGCCATCTATCCCCTTCCTACCCACTATCTGTTTTTTATCTGTTTTTTCAAAAACAATACTATTCTTTTGAAAATCGGGCAAATTCTCCAATCTAAGCCCTATCATCTGCTTTTATGATATAATAGTAGCGAGTAATCTAAATATATACGAGGTAATGTCATGACACAAACAGTTTACTTTGGAACCTATACTCGCAGAGATTCCAAGGGAATTTACAAGGCAGATTTTAATTCTAACAAAGGAACTTTAGAAAACTTGACCTTGCTTGCTGAAGAGCCCAGTCCAACCTACCTAGCCTTTGATAAGGCTGGACATCTCTATTCTGTCGGAGCAAAGGACGGACAGGGAGGTATTGCAGCCTTTGACCAGGCTGGTCAGCTCCTCAACCATGTCGTTGAAGAGGGGGCTCCGCTCTGCTATGTCGCAGTAGACGAAGAGCGTAACTTGGTTTACGGTGCCAATTATCATAAGGGACAAGTCTTAGTCTACAAACGCCTAGCTAACGGCAGACTGGAACTAGCTGACTCAGCTACTCACCAAGGTCAAGGACCACATGCCAACCAAGCTTCAGCTCATGTCCACTACGCTGACCTTACACCAGATCAATACCTGATCACCTGCGACTTGGAACTGATGAAGTAACCACCTATGATGTTGCTGAAGACGGAAAGATTACCCCTCTGGATACCTACAAGTGTGCCGCTGGAGCTGGTGCCCGCCATATCGTTTTCCACCATCATTACAAAATCGCCTATTTAATCTGTGAGCTTAATTCTACTATTGAAGTCTTGATTTACGACGGAGTCGGCCATTTTGAACACCTGCAAACCGTCTCCACCTTGCCAGAGGACTTTGAAGGTGCCAATGGAACAGCTGCTATCCGTCTGTCTGCTGATGGCAAATTTCTCTACGGTTCCAACCGCGGCCATGACTCTCTTGCCGTTTACAAAATCTTAGCTGACGGCAGCTTGGAGTTAATCCAGATTGCACCTACCAATGGCCAAAATCCGCGGGATTTCAACATCACACCAGATCAAAACCATATCATTGCTGTCCATCAAGACTCAGACAATGCAACCATCTTCAAACGCGATGCGGAGAGTGGAAAATTAACAGAAATCTCCCACGATTTCTACGTTCCCGAAGCTGTTTGTGTGACTTTTAAATAAACAGAATTCTTGTCTTTCTATTAAAATTTTGATTAAATAATATAAAAAAATTACTAAGAAGCAACAACTATGAATCCAGTAGATTTATTTAACCAAGTAAAAGAAATGATTGAAAAGAAAGACTTTGATGGCGCTAAAAAGTTTATCGAAGAAAACAAAGACAAACTCGGTGAATACCTTGATCAAGCTAAAAAATTAGTAGCTGGAAACGAAATGGCTAGTAATGCTATTGATAAAGTTAAAGGTTTGTTCGACAACTAAGAAAACAAAAACGCTTGATTTTTTTCAAGCGTTTTTTTGTGTATCATTTTTTATACAATCAATGGTAAGAAAAATTTGTGCTAAGCCTAGAAAAAGCTAGATAACCTAACACATCTGTTGCCGTGGTAATGAAAATGGTCGAAGCTAGAGCTGGATCCTGATTCAGTGTCTTGATAATCAGCGGTACAAAGTAACCAAAAAGAGCACCACATGCTAGATTGATCATCATGGCCAATACCACAATCACAGACAGATAGAAATTTTGATAGAAGACAAACATGACAATCGCTGCAATCAAGCCAGTAAAGAAACCATTAACCAAAGCTAGCACGATTTCTTTGAATACTAAATTCCGATCTTCTTTCAGATCCAGTTTCCCCAAGGCAATTCCCTGGATAACCAAAGCAAGTGTCTGAGAGGCAGAATTTCCGCCCATTCCCGTGATAATAGGACTAATCGCTGCTAGTGCTACAACTTTTGAAATCGTATCATCAAAGAGAGCGACTGTCGCAGAAGCTAGAAAGGCTGTCACTAGGTTAATCATCAACCAAGGTAAGCGTTTCTTGAGTGATTCTTTGAAAGGTCCTCCAATTTCTTCACTTTCTTGGACACCACCCATCCGCAAGATATCTTCTTGATACTCTTCTTGCAAAACATCGACGATATCGTCAATTGTGATGATTCCTAGCAATACCTGCCGATGATTGACGACCGGTACGACAGATAAATTATATTTGGCAGAAAGCTGTGCCACTTCCTCTTGGTCAACCTCTGGCGTCACAGTCACTAACTGAGTGTTCATAAATTCGCTGAGTTTCATCTCCGCATCATGAATAAATAAATCACGGATATCAATCCAGCCAACTAGCGAATGATGTACATTTCTAATAAATAAGGTATCAATAACTTCCGTATTGGGCGAAATCTCCCTTAATTTATTGAGAGTTGCTGAAACGGTCAGATTTTCATTTAGAGTGATAAATTCTGTCGTCATCAGACCACCAGCTGTCTGAGGATCGTAAGCCAACATAGCTTTCAAATTCTCTTGACTGGTATTTTTCATCATACTTAAGTATTGCTTACGCAAGTCCACACTCAAGTAACCCAAAATATCTACCACATCATCATCTGGCATAAGATAAAAAAGAGTGCTGGTACGTTTGAAAGAAATCGATTGGATAATCTGTCGTTGCAACTCCGGCTCGGCTTCTTTTAAAATCTCTACCAATTGATCATCACTAGCCATTTCCGTAAAGGTTTTAAGAAGATTCCCTTCCTCATCCTCCAAGGCTTCCAAAGAAAGAGCAATATCAATGGGATAGTAATCGTCAAATATCTGATTAAAAACTTCCCTATCCTGTGATAGTAAGACCTGATTTAATAATTCTTCCATTGTACTCCTCCTTCCACTTTGCTAGTATACCATAAAAGACTGATTTTTATACAAGAAAGCTATAAAATCCTCAGTAAATCACTTACTTTTTCAACCATGTAGTCACAAGGAAACGCAGGGTTCTCTTGATTATGTTTTCCTAAACCTTGTCGAATCCAGATTGTTGTCATTCCTAGCTTTTTAGCAGGAATCATATCATTGTCAATACGATCTCCAACGTAAATAGCTTCCTGTGGAGAAATACCTGCTTTTTCCAAAGCGTATTCAAAAATAGCTAGATCAGGTTTACTGAATCCAACATCAGCAGAACCTACAACTACTCCAAAATAAGAGCCTAGTTCAAATCGTTCTAAACGCTCTGCTAGATTTTCTTGCTGATTGGCAATGATGCCAAGGCGATAAGATTTACTCAATTCTCCCAAAACAGTTGCTACATCTTGAAAGAGAATATCTGTTGTATGATCCCATTTGGGACGTGAAAGAGCACTCGGTGCAAAGAAAGTCCATGTCTCCTTAACAGGATCTTTATTTTCCTTAGCAAAAGCTATCATTTTAGCCTCAAATTCCTCAAGAGATAAAGTATGCCCAGCCTCATACAGAACTTCTAAGCAATGTTCTCGGAAATTGTGATAGGTCTCCCTTTCATCAATTAGGGTTGACCCTAAATCAAAAAATATCCATTGTTTCATCTTTCTACCCCAAAAAAGCTAGGACTAAGTCCTAGCTCCTCTTATATCTTGTTAGATTATTTTTTCAAGTTATAGAAAGCTTGAAGACCTTTGTATTGAGCAACTTCACCAAGTTGATCTTCGATACGAAGCAATTGGTTGTATTTAGCAATACGGTCTGTACGTGAAAGTGAACCAGTCTTGATTTGACCTGCGTTAGTTGCAACTGCGATATCAGCGATTGTTGAATCTTCAGTCTCACCTGAACGGTGTGATACAACTGCAGTGTAACCAGCTTCTTTAGCCATTTCAATCGCTTCAAAAGTTTCAGTAAGAGTACCGATTTGGTTAACTTTGATAAGGATTGAGTTAGCAGCACCTTCTTTGATACCACGTGCAAGGTAGTCAGTGTTTGTTACGAAGAAGTCGTCACCAACAAGTTGTACTTTCTTACCAAGACGTTCAGTAAGAGCTTTCCAACCATCCCAGTCATTTTCATCCATACCATCTTCGATAGTGATGATTGGGTATTTGTTAACCAACTCTTCAAGGTAGTCGATTTGTTCTGCAGATGTACGAACAGCAGCGCCTTCACCTTCAAATTTAGTGTAGTCGTATACTTTACGTTCTTTATCGTAGAATTCTGATGATGCACAGTCAAATCCGATAAATACATCTTTACCTGGAACATAACCAGCAGCTTCGATAGCAGCGATGATAGTTTCTACACCATCTTCAGTTCCTTCAAAACGAGGAGCGAATCCACCTTCGTCACCAACGGCAGTTTCCAAACCACGAGATTTAAGGATTTTCTTAAGAGCGTGGAAGATTTCAGCACCGTAACGAAGTGCTTCTTTGAATGTTGGAGCACCAACTGGCAAATCATGAATTCTTGGAATGCGATTGGAGCATCTGAGTGAGATCCACCATTGATGATGTTCATCATTGGAGTTGGAAGAACTTTAGTGTTGAATCCGCCAAGGTAGCTGTAAAGTGGCACTTCAAGATAGTCAGCAGCAGCACGAGCTACAGCGATAGACACACCAAGGATTGCGTTTGCACCCAATTTACCTTTATTAGGAGTACCGTCCAAAGCGATCATTGCACGGTCGATAGCTTGTTGGTCACGAACATCGTAACCGATAATAGCTTCAGCGATAACGTTGTTTACATTATCAACTGCTTTTTGTGTACCAAGACCACCGTAACGAGATTTGTCGCCATCACGAAGTTCAACCGCTTCGTGCTCACCTGTAGAAGCTCCTGAAGGAACCATACCACGTCCGAAAGCACCTGATTCAGTATAAACTTCTACTTCAAGTGTTGGGTTACCGCGTGAGTCTAGGACTTCGCGAGCGTAAACATCAGTAATAATTGACATTTCTTACTCTCCTTATTATTTAAAATTATTTACTAGTCTATGATACCTCAAAAACGCTTTTTTTTCAAGGAAAAATAGAGAATCTAAGCAAATTTGAGAAATTTTGCACAAGAAAACGATTCCAAATTTACTATATAAATGCTTTTCCAGCAAATCAGAACAGACATTCGAGCTTTTTAGAATTTCTCCTTTTATGGTACAATTTTATTATGACTGATATTAATAAAGTAATCATGGAAAAAGCCCAGGGCGGAGTCAAGCTCAACCCTGATGAACAGCGTAGATTTTTAGGGACTTTTGAGGAGCGAGTGCTGGCCTCCTGCTCTATTGAGCAAGCCAACGAGACCCTCATTCGCAGTCATTTCAAGGAAATGATCAGTAGCATCATGAAAAACTGCCAACCTGTAATTGTCAAAATTTCCCCAGAAGTCGAGTCAGGCAATCAAATCTTTTATCTAAAAACCTCCAAGGAGCTGGGCTGCGAGGCAACTATTGTCTCTAGCGATTACCATTCTTCTCCTTTTGGCCTAATTGTCCATAGCGACCATCTGGTCCAAGTAGATGATAAGGACATGAGCCAACAGTTTGCTAGTCTCCTTCAGCCAACAGAAAAACCTGCAAAAGAAAAGCCCTCCTTTTGGAAAAAATGGTTCGGATAAGATGACAAATTTAGAAAAACTTTTTGCCTTTTTTGAGGCTGAAAATCAGCGCGATTGGCAAAGCTATCAGACCTTTCTTTCTGATCACGTTAGCTGGGAATTAGAAGATGACACAACCGAAATCATCGAAGGAAAAGCGGACTACTTGACTAAGATTCAAAAAGCCTACCATAACAACCCCGTCCAATTTCGTTGTACTTATTATCAGCTTAGTCCTGACCAGAGTCGGATTGTGACTATTTTAGAAAATGAGTTGGGTGACCTGTCTTGTGATATCTTCTTCTTTGAAAAGGGCATGGTAGTCAAAGAAATTGAATACCTACTAAAAAAAGCGGACTAACCGCTTTTTTTCATTTTTAGTAGATTGCCAATGTTTTTGGCTGTGCGAATCAAATTTTGCTCCGCCTGCTCTAAAATCCTATCCAAACTATCTGCTCGTGCAATAATTGGAAAAGCTGCCTGGATTTTCTCAACTGGGAAATCCGGTAAATCATCAGCCAGACTGCCGCAAATCGCCAGTACAGGGATGCCTTCTGGTGTTCGTCTTGCGACCCCGACTGGTGCCTTGCCCGCCAAAGACTGACGGTCCATCCGCCCCTCGCCCACTACGACCAAGTCCGCTTTTTTTACTCTGTCATCAAAATCCAGTAAATCTAGACAGGTTTCAATACCCGAAACAATTTTTCCTCCAGCAAAAGCAACCAGACCTGCTGCCATTCCGCCTCCGGCCCCAGCTCCACCCATATCAATTACCTGAGGATTGATCAACTGATAGAAATCAGCCATAGCTCGGTCTACTTGAGAAAAAAGTAGGGGAGCTAGACCTTTCTGACCACCGAAAACGGTTGTCGCACCGCGCACTCCACATAGAGGATTGTCTACGTCCGTCAAAATCTCAATCTCAACTTCTTTCAAGAAAGCAGGAACCTGCTCTGCTGATATTCGAGCCACCTTTCCCAAAGACGAGCCAATGGGGCGCAGTCTATGATTGTCCGCATCGAAAAATTCATAGCCTAGGCCAGCTGCCAGTCCAATTCCACCGTCGTTGCTGGCCGAACCTCCAACACCAACTAAAATCTTTCTGACACCGTCTTCAGCCAGGTGCAAAATTAATTCCCCTAATCCTTTGGTTTCTATGGCCAAGGGATTTCGTTTTTCCTCCGGAATAGAGGCAAGTCCTACCAAGTCAGCCATTTCAAAAAGCGCTTGCTGACCATTTCTGGCATAGGGCATTTTTACTAGCTGGCCAAAGGGGCCGGTCACAGAATGGTAAAATTCAGCCCAGCCCAAAGCTGCTGTCAGCGCAGCCATTGTCCCCTCGCCCCCGTCACCAACTGGCAGCAAGTCAAAGCTGGCATCTGGCAAGGCCTGAGAAAATCCAGTCTGAAGAGCCTGAGAAACCTGAGCAGCTGACAAACTTTCCTTGAAAGAATCCGGTGCAATTAGAATATGCATGCTTCTCTCCTATTCTTTTCCATTGTCTAAAAGATCAATGACCCGATAGAGATTGCATTCTTGAATCTGGTAAGGAGCTTGCTCGCGCACGATCGGCTTGGCCATAAAGGCAATTCCCATCCCTGCCGCTTGAATCATAGGCAGATCATTGGCGCCATCTCCCATAGCAATCGTTTGATTTAATTCCAACTTGTTTTCAGCCGCCCATGCTTTTAGCATGGCGAGCTTGGTATCCTTAGTGACAATCTCTCCTAAGACTCGGCCTGTCAAAAAGCCATGTTGAATTTCCAAACGATTTGCCTTGACGTAGTCAATTCCAAGCTGCTCAGCCAGTCTGTCCACCGTCTCATGAAAACCACCTGACACCAAGCCTACTTTATAGCCACGTTTATGCAGCTCCTTGACCAAGTCCTCGGCTCCTGGCGTGAAGTGGATCCTTTCAGCAATTCGAGCAAAAATATCCTCTGGCAGACCTTTTAAAAGGGCGACCCGCTCACGTAAAGCAGCTTCAAAGTCCAACTCTCCTCGCATGGCGCGCTCTGTAATAGTCGCAACCTGAGCTCCTACACCCGCCTCCTCTCCTAGCAGGTCAATCCCCTCTTCCATGATTAAGGTGCTGTCTACATCCATGACTAACAAGCCTTTGACTCTTTTCATCTCTTACTCCTTCCCAATTATTGATTAGCCATCTTATTGTTTAAATATCATTAAATCTATTTGAACAACCTTATCCTTCGATTTCATTTGGATTGAAATCCCATAGATTGTTCCACTAGAGTGTTTTATTCTTATTCGACAGGTAGTACCCTCTGGCATATCATACTTGTTTTTGAGATGTTTAAAGAGCTCAGAGTGATTTTCTGGCTGGTAGATAATATCACGAAGCTCTGTTTCCGCACTCTTAAAAGTCTCTTTCACATCTAAGGATTCAAAATAATTTCTTTGAACAACTAAGTTAAGAATCTCTTCATCAAATAAAGGACTTATCTCTGAGCTGTAAGTTAGTTTGCCGTTAGAATAAGTAACAGGAACAGTCTCTTCTTTATCACCGATTGTTATTGTGTAATCACCCTTAATATCAGCTTGAGTAATATCTAAATCCACTGAATATTTTTTGACTTCGTCTCCATGCTCTATATAAACATGACTTATGTAACCCTTTAATCCAGTAAAATCCTTTTTCTCTTGCTCTAAAAACTTAAACATTGGCTCAAAAGTGCCTTCAAAATCATACTGTTCTCTTGTTCTGTTTTTTGGAATAGTATAATCATCTAAACGCCAGCCATTTATCAATGTTATTGATAAAACGGCTACACCTCCAAGAATAATGAAAGTAATATATTTTTTAATCTTTTTCATTTCTTTTATAGACTTTCCGCTTTCATTTATCCCTCTATTATAACATAAGAGCCTTTTTGCTGAGAATGAAAAAAAGTTCCCGAAGGAACTTCTTTTAAAAGCGAATATTCTCGCGTGTTTTTTCGTAGGATGTCACAAAACGCTCTGTCACGCCTGGCTCGACAAGATCCAAAGCTTTTGAAATGATTTCCAAAGATTGAGCGTAGTCGTAGTCATGTTCAAAGACATACAAGGACTTGTTGAAGGCTGCTTGTACGTTATCATCAAAGGAACGATAGCGGTTTGAATACTGCAACAGCTGCTCAGTCAAGGTAGCATCTTGGACGATACGATAGGTTTCTTCTTCCAATTGCTCCATATCATTTCCTAGAATTTCCAGCCAACGGTTAACTGATTCGATATTGACTCGTGTAGCTTCCAATTCCTTCACCAACTCTTCAATATTATTGCTGGTTGAGAAGAAAATTTCTAAGAAAGAGTCTGGAATACCTGGCAAATTGCGTTTTTCCATATATCTCTTAATGGTATGCAATTTGTTAGCATAGATATTGACTTTTTGGCGAGCGTTGGCATCATCTTTTTCAATCTCTGCCAGTGCTTCACCAAGAGAAATCTGCTCATCTTCGATTTCTTTCAAACGCTCTTGGATAGCTTCCAACTCTTCCTGAACCACAGAATAAGCTTGCTTGGTTTCAGAAGAATCTTCTACCGCGCTAAGCACCACATCTTCCTGTGCAGAAAGCTCAGCCTGCAACTCCTTGACATGAGAAGTTTCTGTATCAGAGAGAAGGAAGGTTTGAGATAAACGTTCTATCTCTTTTTGGAGTTGCTGGTTGTTTTCCTTTGTATGAGCCAGATAGCTAGGCAAGTTTTTAATCAGCTTCTCCACTACTTTGTGAGCTTCAATTTCCCGCGTAAAAATTTCATAGAGAGCGTTAATCTCTTCTTGCGCTTGCTCATTTTCATACTCAGCATTATCCAGCTCTAGGGCTGAAATATTGGCTTCATTGCGTTTGAGACTCGCATGAAGCTGTTGGAAACGAGACTCTATATCTGTTTCGATAAAGTGATAACCAGATTCCAAGAGCTTACGATGACCAGATTCTAAGTCTTCCAACTGATCTGGCAGCTTCACAGTCAACTCTTCAACAATGGCAGGAACTTTCTCAACGATATGTGTCAGAGCAAGGATATGATCCTCAGCTTTATCCAAGATTTCAGCTGCCTCAACCGGGTCACCTGAAGAATTAAGAGTCACAAACTGAGAAAACTCTGACTGGATATTTTCCAGCTGTTTCTCAATCTCAGCTAGGGCTTGCCCATACGAATCTGCATTCTCCGCCACCTGGGTTTGCAGTTTTTCAAACAAATCCAGGGCATGGAGCACTCGGCCACTGTTCTTAGACTCTTGCTCTTTAAGATCTTCCAAGGCTGCACGAATCATCTTGATATCTTCTTCAATCAGATCAATCTGACTCTCAATATTGCCGATAGCATGCTTGGCTTTTATGAAACGGAAAGAATTATTGTAGCCTTCTGCTTCAAATAGATTATTTTCAATATCAGCAAATGAATTTAAGGACAGGTCTACCCATTTTTGATTCCATTCACGGAAGGCTACCTGACTCTGCCCAATCAAATGCATATTTTTTACTTCTTCAACTTCATCATTCACAGGGAGATTATAGAGTGCTTCTTTTCTCTCCTCCAAATTTTGAAGTAAAGCTTCATTTCTCTTTCTCATCAGAACTGCAGTACCATAGCCGACAACCAAAAGCAGAGCTACCACAGCAACGAGAATAACTAGTCCAATAGACATATAGAACTCCTTCACATTGTTACTATAAAGCAAACATAATGATTATATCATATTTTTGCCCATAATGGTTGATTTTTCTGATTTTTTTAGACGTCGAGCGTACTGTATACAGCATTTTCTTCGATAAATTCACGACGAGGTTCAACGCGATCCCCCATCAGCATGTCAAAAATCTTGTCAGCTTCCGCTGCATCATCCACTGAAACTCGCGCCATCAAGCGATGTTCAGGATTCATAGTTGTCTCCCACAGCTGATGGTCATCCATCTCTCCAAGACCTTTATAGCGTTGAATGGTTGGCTTGGAGCGACCTTCACTGTAGCGAGCCAAAGCAGCTTGAAGATCTTCTTCCTGATTAGCACCTGGCTGGATATATTCTTTGACTTCACTTCCGACCTTGACACCATAGATTGGTGGCTGAGCGATATAGACAAATCCAGCTTCCAGAACTGGCTTCATATAGCGGTAAATCAGAGTCAAGAGCAGAGTCCGAATGTGAGCACCGTCTACATCGGCATCGGTCATGATGACTAATTTTTGGTAGCGGGCCTTGCTGACATCAAAGTCAGCACCGAAGCCAGTTCCCATAGCAGTAAAGAGACTGCGGATTTCTTCATTGGCCAGAATCTTGTCCATGCTGGCTTTTTCAACATTGAGAATCTTACCGCGAATTGGCAGAATAGCCTGAAATTCACGGTTACGGCCGGACTTAGCTGAACCACCCGCTGAATCCCCCTCCACGATGAAAAGTTCAGTTTCCTGCGGGTCGTTGGACGAGCAGTCGGCCAATTTACCTGGCAGATTGGAGATTTCCAAGCCAGACTTCTTGCGGGTTACTTCCCGAGCTCGCTTGGCAGCAATTCTGGCCTTAGAAGCCAAAATTCCCTTTTCAACGATTTTTCGAGCTACCGCAGGATTTTCCAAAAGGAAATCGGAGAAAGCTTCACTGAAGAGACGATTGGTAATCTTGACCACTTCGCTATTGCCTAGCTTGGTCTTGGTCTGACCTTCAAACTGAGGGTTAGGATGCTTGACAGAGATGACCGCTGTCAGTCCCTCACGAACATCTTCCCCAGTCAGATTGTCCTCGTTTTCTTTGAGAAGCTTGTTTTTCTTGGCATAGTCATTGATAACCCGTGTCAGGGCTGTCCGGAAGCCTTGTTCATGTGTTCCACCCTCGTGGGTATGGATGTTATTGGCAAAGCTCATGACTGTTTCGTGGTAGCCAGTCGTATACTGCATAGCGACTTCAACCGTAATGTCGTCCATTTCGCCATCGGTATAAATCGGCGTTTCAAAGATTACATCCTTGTTTTCATTGATGTATTGGACATAGCTGGCAATCCCACCCTCATAGTGGTAATCCTTGACCTGCTCCATTCCATCCCGCTTATCAGTGATGGAAATTCGGAGACCACGATTGAGGAAGGCCAATTCTTGTACCCGCTTATTGAGCTTTTCAAAGTCAAATTCTACTGTTTCAGTGAAAATCTCTGGATCCGGTGTAAAATGAACTGTCGTACCTGTACGGTCTGTCTCGCCAATGATTTCTAAATCAGCGACTACATGACCACGACGATATTCTTGGTAATGAATCTGACCGTTCTTATAAACACGGACATCCAGCTGAGTGGATAGGGCATTTACAACGGAAGAACCTACACCGTGCAGACCTCCCGATACCTTGTATCCGCCACCGCCGAATTTTCCTCCGGCGTGGAGCACAGTAAAGACGGTTTCCACGGCCGGACGGCCTGTTTTCTCTTGAATATCAACGGGAATTCCCCGACCGTTATCCACTACTGTTATGGAATTGTCTTTTTCGATAAAGACCTGAATGTGGCTGGCAAAACCAGCCAACGCCTCATCAATTGAGTTGTCAACAATTTCCCATACTAAATGGTGCAGACCTTCCTTGGAGGTCGAACCGATATACATCCCTGGACGCATACGAACGGCTTCTAAGCCTTCTAAGACCTGAATCTGACTGGCATCATATTCCTGGGCCTGTATATCTTGCTGCTTTTCTTCTGTCATAGTGTTCCTTTTCTAATCAATATCTATAAATTCTTCAAGATGCTGCATATTATCAAAGAGATAGGTGTCAAAGCCAGCTGCCTGCCCTGCTTCAATATCCAGCGGACGGTCACCAATGACCAAGCCAGAGGCAATCTGATACTTGTCTTTTAGATAGAGCATGGAGTCTGGAGAGGGTTTCCTTGGAAAACCATTTGCAGCTGTCACCACTTCTGTAAATGCTGATGCAATGGCAGTTTTCTCCAAGATTTCCAGCACTTGATTGTCCCGGTGGGAGACCAGAAAGTTCCGACCACCCTTGTCCACAATCCGCCTAAGCAAGTCTGCCGCTCCGTCAAATAAGACAGGGTGAGTCAACTCTTCTGCTTCATTGGCCTTATAAAACTTTAAAAAGTCTTTTTCTTGGGGAGCAAACTGCTGGACTGCATAGTCCGTAGACACCTTGAGGGCCTTATAAACTTCGTCGTGACCAGCTTGCAGACCAAACTCTTTCAAGGTTTGAACAAAAGCTGCTGTCGAAGTTTCATAATTATCCAAGAGTGTTCCACCTAAATCCCAGATGTAATCTTGATAATTCATACCTTTCATTATACCATAATTTTCATGAAAAAGGGGCTAATATTTGCCCGAATCCAGCACTTTTCCGACTTTTTCAGCCCTTTTTCTAAACAAAATATCTCAAAAAATCCAAAATTTAAAAAGGATGATGGTTCCGTCCTTTTCAACAGCTCTAACCCCCTACCGAATAGAGGACGGCAAAGATGCATAAGAGTTCAAAAAAGCTGGGACATAGTTTGAGTCCCAGCCTATTTTTAGTTTCCAAATACATCTGTGTAAAGCATGGCATCAGCCAACTGGTCCGCATCTCCTCCCAGCTGACGAACCAGCTCATAGGCAAAAGCCAAGGCAGTCGATGGACCACGGCTAGTAATCAGCTTCCCATCAACAAGAACTGTTTCTTTACGGTAAGTTCCATTTTTAATATTGTCTTGCGCACCATCATAGCAAGTGAAATACTTACCAGTCAAGACACCTGCGCGGTCAAGAGCAATGGGAGCGGCACAAATGGCAGCGATGAATTTGTCCGACTGCTGAAAGTCCTGCAAAACCTGCATCAGGCGGTCATCATCGCGAAGATTAGCTGATCCCGGCATCCCCCCTGGCAAGATGACCATATCATAGTCATCCAGTCTGCCCTTCCAGACCTGATCCGCCTGAACAGTGATGGCGTGAGAGCCAGTCACTGATTCATCAAAACCAATCATATGACAGACAAGACCTGCACGGCGCAAGACATCCACAACTGTCAAGGCCTCGATTTCTTCAAAGCCGGGAGCTAGGAGTAAAGCTGCTTTTTTCATGAAAATATCCTTTCTGAGATGAGCCAGTCACAAAATCTCATCTGATTTGTGAGTCAAAAACTTGCTTTATTTTTATTTTAATTTCTTCAGTACGACTTTTTTACGGACAGCTGGAATTCGCTCCTTCTTTTCATCCGTCAGGCTGTTCTGATAGGAGACGGACAGTAGGAGACCAACACCGATAAGATTACTGATGATAGAAGAGCCACCCTGTGAGATAAAGGGCAGCGGAATCCCTGTCAGAGGCAGAATCCCTGTCACCGCTCCAATATTTTCAAAGATATGGAAGAGCAGCATCATGATAAAGCCAGTTGAGATATAAGTATAAAACTGATTATTGGATTTAATCGTAATCTTGAGCATACGATAAATCAGCAGTAAATAGAGCATGATAACCAAGGTTGATCCTAAGAAACCAAAATCTTCTGCAATAACGGTGAAAATCATATCACTTTCCCGAACAGGCACCAAGAGATTCGAAACATTAAAGCCTTGACCAGTCAGACCGCCGCTTCCGACAGCGATTTGTCCCTGTGCTTGCTGGAAGGTGGTCGTCTGAGCGTAGTCAAAGGGATGAAGCCAAGCCAAAATCCGATTGATCTGGTAGGTCGGCATGCCTAGGTTATGCAGAAAGGCACGACCGCCATCGGAAATAAAGATAAAGAGAAATCCTCCCAACAGCAGGACTCCCGTCAGAAAGACCGGCAGGATAATCTTCCAAGAAATACCTGACAGTAAAATGATGCCGCCGTATATAGCAACAAAAACCAGAGCCGTCCCCAAATCACTCTGAAGGGTTAACAGAACCAGAACAGGCACTGTGTAGAGCCCAAGCTTCAGAATCAGAAAAAAGTCTAAAGCCAAGGTTCGCTCATCCTGCTTGTGCTGCTGGAGAAAATGGACCACCAGCCGCGACAGCATGAGAATATATGAAATCTTCATGAACTCCGAGGGCTGAAAAAGGGTCACACCACGAATAGCAATCCAGTTTTTGGCGCCAGTGGAGGCTACCAGAGATTCACTGTAAAAAATCAGTGGCAAAACCATGAGGCCAAGACCAAAAACATAGAGATAAGGCGTAATTTTCCAGAGAAACTTGGTGTTAAAAAACATGAGAATAAAGCTGAGCAAGAAGCCCACCGCAATCCAGGCAATCTGCTGACCAACCATGGGCCAGGCATTGTCAGGATAATCATGACTAACAGCAATGTATATAGCCACAACTCCGATTGAAAGCAGCATCAAAACGGGCAAAATTAAACTATAATCAATCCGAGACTCAAACGTCCGTCTTTGATAGGGCATAGTCCCTCCTTTTTAGAAAAAATACTGGATAATCAAGCTGGAAACAGCGACGCAAAACCAAGCGAAAGCACCAGTCAGCAAAGGCGCTGCTCCTGCTTGCTTAAACTGCTTAAAGGAAACCTTTGCGCCAATAGCTGCCAAGGCCATAGCCATCAGCCACTGAGAAATGAATTTTGTATAGGGGATGACAGAGGCCGGCAGAAATCCAAGACTGCTGATTAGTGAAGCTAGGACAAACCAAGCTATAAACCAAGGAAAAATCTGTTTCAAGTTTGTCTTTTGTGATGACTGCTTAGACTTAATATAGCGATAAGCTGCGAAGATCAAGCAGGCCGGTACAATCATCAGAGCCCGACTAAGCTTGACAATAGTCGCCAAGTCCCCAGCTGACGGGCTATATGTATAGCCTGCTGCCACTACTGACGAAGTATCATTGATGGCTGTTCCAGCCCAAGTCCCGAAAAAGGTATCCGACATCTGCAACAAATGCCCTAAAAAAGGGAAAATGAATACTGCTAAAATATTGAAAAAGAAAATAGTGGAGATGGACAGGGCAATTTCCTCTTCATCAGCGTCTAAGATTGGTGAAGCAGCCGCAATGGCAGAGCCTCCGCAGATGGCTGTTCCAAAACCGATTAAAATAGTCAAGACACGGTTCATCTTAAAGAAACGGCCAGCCAGATAAGCCGCCAGAAAGGCTATCAGAATGGTGATAAGACTGATACGAAGAGAAGAAATCCCCGTCTCAGAAACCTGACCTATGGACATAGAAAATCCCAAAAAGATGATGGAATACTGCAGCAATTTCTTTCCTGAATAGCTGAGTCCTTCCTGAAATACAGCCGGCAGCTTCATACTGTTGTTCAAAACAATCCCAAAGACAATAGCCAAAACACTAGAGCCTATCAAGGGAAGCAAGCCGCCTAAAAAGATAGAAACAGCTGCTATGCCAAAGGATAACAGAATTCCTGGTAAATATTTTTTCACGAACACCCCTTCTTTCCTATGCCTCTCATTATAACAAATTTTGTCCCAAAAATCTGAATGAACCTAAAAAATCAGCCAATAAAAATCAGCTGATTTCAGATAGTTTCAGTCAAAAAATTCTTGTAATTCCTGCATAATGGCTGCCTCTGGCAGAATATCTAAAGAAGCCAATTGTGATAGATGATGCTGAATCTGCTTGCCATAGCGTTTACTAGAGATGCGATTGTCCAAAAGAATGACAGCTGATTTCTGATGCTCATTACGCCGGGTCCGGCCAATAGCCTGCTTAAGCCGTAAGATAGCAAGAGGCAGTTGATAATCATAAAAGGCATTCTTACCTTCTGCTTTCAGGCGGCTGTTAATCTTCTGCACAAAGAAATCCTTGGGATTGTCAAATGGAATCCGAGTAATCAGCTGAATAATCTGGTCTTGCTCAGCAAAATCCGCCCCCTCCCAGAAACTGCCAGAGCCCAAAAGGATACCTGCCTCTCCTCTATCAAAACGCCGCTTGATATTGCCAGCATCGCCATTTTTATATTGGGCCAAATGCGGCAGAGCCAACAAGTCCGAAACAGTCAAAAGCAAGTCTTTAGAAGTGAAGAGGACGACGATAGGCAGACCAAGTTCTGCCACTTCTTGCAGGCAAGCAACAATCTCTTGCGCAAAATCCTCAGTTGACAAATCCACTACTGCTGGAAAACTTTCATCTAAAAAGAGCTTCTGCAGTGGCTTCTTCTTGCTTTTCAGCTTGTAAAAGTAATAACTTTTAAAGCCTAGCAACTGCGCCAGATTGACCTTAGAGCTGATTTCCAGAGTGGACGAAACCAAGATAATCTTAGCATTTTCAGGTAAAAAATCGGTAAAATGCAGCAATTCTGAACGGCCAGCATGCAGAGTCATCAAGCGATGATCTGCCAAATCTTCATCAACCAACCAATAATACTGGTATTTGCCACTGAACAAGTGCTGCAGCTCAGGCAGTGCGCTAGTCTTTAACTCGGACACATCCTGAAGCAGTCGGGCAATCTTTTCCGGACTGAGCTCAGATGCTTTCTTGCGATGCTTCTCTGCGGCATCAGCCAGCTCAAACTGAATGCTTTGCAAAGCCGTTGCTGCAGAAGTTCCCCTTCTTCCTGAAGGAGATGATTTATCTGCTGCAGCGTTTTAGTCAGATTTATACTGGTCTGGGAGAAGCTTTCCAAAGCGAAAAACATCTTCTGAGCTTCATCAACTACCAGAATACGATTGTCCAGCAAAGACTGGTCATCCTCTAAACGCGTCAGTAGATAAGCATGATTGGTAATCACGACTCGACTGGTAGCTGACTTGACCTGTCCCAACCGCCAAAAATCTTCCTCATAAAAAAGAGAATGTTTGCTTAGCTTGCCATCATGACGGATTTCATTAAAGTAGCTTGAGAAGCGATGAGCTTGCCCGATTTCGTTCAAATCACCTGTTTTAGTTTCTGTCAGCCAAACCAAGAGTTGCAGCTTGCAGCGATTAACCAAACGGTTGTCATATTCCCTGTCCAGTGTCTGATAGAAATGGTCCAGCTTGAGATAATTCTCCGGACTCTTGAGACTGTGAAAAGAAATACCAAAGACCTCCTCCAACAATCGCCCTTCCTTTTGCAGCAGCTGGTCCTGCAGGATCTTAGTCGGAACCGTCACTAGTACTTTTTCTTGACCTCTAGATAGAATAGGCAGCAAGTAGCCAAAGGTCTTACCTAAGCCTGTCTGCGCCTCTAAAAAACTAGGCTCCTGCTGGTCCAGAGCTTCCTCCATAAAACGAGCAAATTTGAGCTGTTCAGACCGCTCTTCTAAGCCCAGCAGGTATAGATTGGTCAGGAAATCCTGCGACAGCTTCTTTTCCGAAGTCAGCTTTTGGGGACGTCGCAGGAAAATACCATGGCAGGATTGCAGTTCCTTATCTTGCTGATCCGGCATTGTCTGATAAACTTCCTCGATAGCCAGACGCGACTCATAGATAATGCTATCTGCCAAAGTTAACATTTTCTCAACCAAGGCCTTGGGTAGGCTCTTGATTTTGTCTTGTATTTTTAAAAATAGCTGAGCCGTTGCTTGAGCATCTGCCAGAGCAGTATGGGCGTTTTCCAAAGAAATATCCAGCAAATTGCAAAGATTGCCCAAAGAATATTTATCAAAGGTCGGGTAGAAGACCTGAGCCAACTCTACCGTGTCCACACGCGGTGTCAGCAAGTCAAACCCTTCCCAGAAAAGGGCCTCCGCTAGTAGATTGGCATCAAACTTGACATTATGAGCGACAAAAATCGCATCCTGAATCAACTCATATACCTCAGCTGCTACCTGAGAAACTCCGGTGCTCGGCCAAGCCGCTCATCATTCAATCCCGTCAGCTCTTTGATATGTTCATCCAGTTCCTCATGAGGATTGACATCTGTTTCATAAGTCTTGGTGATGATTCCATTCTCAATCAGAACAATGCCAATCTGAATAATCTTTGCACTGCTGCCCGTTCCTGTAGCCTCCAAGTCCACAACGGCATACTTATAATCATTTTGTGTCATACTGCTATGATTATATCATAAAAGCCATTCTGAGACATCTGAAAATTTTCAGCCATAGTCTATGAAGCAATTCTGTGCAAAAAATTCTCTTTTCTGTTACACTCAATAGCAGAATACATTTTGCGAGGAAATCAGATGAAGATTCATAAAATTATCAACCTTGTTGCTTTTGAAAATACCTATATCTTAGAGAACGATCAGGGTCTCCTAGTCGTCGATCCTGGCAGTGACTGGAAAAAGATTGAGCGCAAGCTGGAGGAACTCGCCAAACCTGTGATTGCTATACTCTTGACCCATACCCATTATGACCACATTATGAGTTTAGAAAAGGTCCGGGAGCACTATGCTGCCCCACCTGTCTATGTGGCTGAGAGTGAAAGCAGCTGGCTCTACACACCGACAGATAACCTATCTGGTCTGGCGCGCCATGCCGATCTGGATGATATTATCTGTCGACCAGCAGAAGAGTTTTTCTCCTACGAGACAGACTATGACCTTGGAGGATTTCATTTCTATGTACTTGCAACACCTGGCCACTCTATCGGAGGTGTCTCTCTAGTCTTTCCAGATGACCGCCTTGTTTTGACGGGTGATGCCCTTTTTCGAGAAAGCATCGGACGAACAGATCTGCCGACAGGAAACATGGAGCAATTATTGACGTCTATTCGTGAGAAACTTCTGGTATTACCTAAAGACTACGCTGTTTATCCTGGTCATGGTCATGATACCACTATTTCACATGAAAAAATCTTTAATCCATTTTTAGCTCAGTAGCCATTTAAGCAATACCTATAACAAAAACAGAGTTTAAAATTCTTCAAACTCTGTTTTTTTATGATTTGTTAAATCTTCAAGAAGCGTCTCATAGAGATGATAGATCCCAATGATCCGATAAGAATTCCCAACACAAAGAGTGCTGCTATCATAATCGGACTAAAGAGTTTTGGATCAATCATAGAAAGTCCTTGACCTACTAAGCTCTTATTCATAGTCTGGTAGGCTATACCATATGTCAAATACACTACAAGTGACGGAACTGTTGCTCCTAACAAGCCAATCCATGCTCCTTCAAACAGGAATGGTCCGCGGATATAGCTATTCTTAGCACCAACCAAGCGCATGATTTGAATCTCGCGACTTCGGGAAATAATGGTAATCCGAATAGTATTGGAAATGAGAAGGATAGCAATGAAAATCAGAAGCGCTGTCCCAATCAATCCCCATGTTTGGATGAAATTAGAAAATGCAAAGAGATTTTTGGTATTGGTACCCCCATTTTGAACCTCTGATACACCATCAATCTTACGAGCATCTTTTGTAACAGATTCTACATACTTAGGTGCCTTGGTCTCAACAATATAAGCATCGTAAAGAGGATTATTTTCTTCATCAAAAACATCCCACTCACTACCCATGGTCTCTGTTAGCTTATTATACTGCTCTTGCTTGCTAGAAAAAGTAACCTTCTCTACATTTTTCATAGAAGTCAGAGCATCATAGACTTTGTGATAGTCTTCATTCTGAACTGTTTGACCTTCTTTTACAATCGTTTCGCTATTATCGAAAACATCCTTACGCATGTATACCATAACGCGGACATTATTGGAAATATCATTTGCCAGCTTGGCTGTATTTAAAATTACTGAAGCAAAGACAGCCACTAAGCTCAAGGTAATCATAACCGAGCTGACAGCCGCTACAGTCATCCAACCATTCCGCGTAAGACTCTTAAGCGACTCAATCAAATGACGAAAAAATCTTCTAATCATCGTATCCGTATTCTCCTTCCGCTTCATCACGTACCACACGGCCATTTTCAATAGCAATAACGCGGTGACGCAGAGTATTTACAATCTGGCTGTTGTGGGTTGCCATCAGGACAGTTGTTCCCTGAAGGTTAATCCGCTCCAGCAGGTTCATAATCTCCCAAGAATTATCTGGGTCCAAGTTTCCTGTCGGCTCATCCGCAATCAGGACTTTAGGGTTATTAGCAATAGCACGCGCAATAGCAATCCGCTGCTGCTCACCACCAGAAAGCTCGTTAGGGAATGAGCGAACCTTATGCTTAAGGCCAACTAGGTCCAGCACTTCCATAACCCGCTTTTTAATATTGCGGCGGCGCTCACCGATAACTTCCATGGCATAAGCAATATTCTCATACACTGTCTTTTTAGGAAGAAGTTTATAGTCTTGAAAGACGACTCCAACCTGACGGCGCAGCATTGGAACATCACGCTTCTTAATCTTAGCTAAGTCAAAATCAGCTACTTTCAGACTTCCCTTATCCAGCTTTATCTCCCGGTAAAGCAAACGAATAAAGGTTGACTTTCCCGCTCCTGAAGGGCCTACAATATAGGCAAACTCCCCAGGTTCTACGTTAATAGACACACTACGCAGGGCAGTGGTCCCGTTGCCATACTTCTTGACAACATCTTTCATTTCAATTATTGACATCTATTGAAATTTCCTTTCAATCTAATTCTAATCTCTTACACTTCCTAGTTCAAACGCCATTTCAAATAAGCGTCGATGAAACCATCCAAATCTCCATCCATCACCTTGTCCACCTGTGCTACTTCGTAACTGGTCCGATGGTCTTTGACCATAGTATAAGGCGTAAAGACATAGGAGCGGATTTGGCTGCCCCAGGAAATCTCCTTCTTATCTCCCTTGAGTGAGTCGACTTCGGCTGCTTGTTTCTCTTGCTCTAGCTGATAAAGCTTAGCCTGTAGCATCTTCATCGCCCGATCGCGGTTTCCATACTGAGTCCGGTCAACGGTAGACTGCACCACAATTCCCGTAGGAATATGGGTCAGTCGCACACCAGTAGAAACTTTATTGACGTTCTGTCCGCCGGCTCCTCCCGAACGGAAAGTGTCCATCTTAATATCGTCATCGCGAATTTCCACCTCAATGGTGTCATCCAACTCCGGCATGACCTCTACTGAGGTAAAGGAAGTATGACGACGTTTAGCTGAGTCGAATGGCGAAATCCGGACCAAACGGTGGACTCCCATTTCTGACTTGAGCAGACCATAAGCGTGCGGTCCTTCAAATGAAAGTGTCACCGACTTAATGCCTGCTTCATCTCCAGCTTGATAGTCCAAGACCTCAACTTTGAAGCCCTTGGCATTGCCAAAGCGTGTATACATACGCAGCAGCATATCTCCCCAATCCTGGGCCTCTGTACCACCAGAGCCCGGGTGAATTTCAAGGATGGCATTGTTATTATCATAAGGCTCAGATAGGAGCAGGGTCATTTCATAGCTGGTCATCATTTTCTCGAGTTCAGCCAGCTTTTCTTCCAACTCACCCTGAACCGACTCATCTTCAGCCAGAAAATCAAGCAAGATTTCCGATTCATCAAAAAGCTCAGTCATCTGATGAAAATTTTCATAGGTTTGCTTGAGTTCATTCAGCTCTTGAGAAGTTTTCTGGGCTGCAATGTTGTCATCCCAAAAGTCGGGTTCTGTCATCTTATTTTCTAAGATGGCAATTTCTTCTTCCAGACCTTCTAAGTCAAAGAGACCCCCTGAAAGAAGCTAATTTTTCACGATTTGCGTCAATCTTTTGACGAATTTCTGAAATGTCCATAAATACCTCTTTTTCACATATCGTTTAATTATAACATAAATTAAACAGTTTGCCTAATCTCACATTCAGCAGCTTACATTTTATCGGATTTTCCCTAGCTAGGCAAGGCAAGCGACTCCTTGTCACCTAATTGTTAGAAAAGTAATATAATGACATGGGGTTGGAAGAATTATTTCAAGACTTCCTAGACTTCGTCTATGAATAAACGAAATACAAGGTTACGATAATTTATGAGGTATTCAGATAAAAGGGAGACTCTCCATGGGTGCTTAAGCATTTCCAAGTTTTGAAAAATATGCTAGACTAAAACCATGACAAGAATCGGATTTATGAGCGACCTCCATCTGGACTCCAATCAGTTTGGGGATTTTGAGCACCAAGCTCTTCTCCAGCTTTTAAAAGAGGAAGGGATTGACCACCTACACATTGCTGGGGACCTGTCCAACGACCTGACCAAGATTAGTTTGCCCTTTATTGAAACTTTGAAGCAAGAGATTCCCCTTTCTTATAATTTGGGAAATCACGATATGCTGGGACTTTCTGAGCGAGAAATTTCAAACTATGATTTTCAGGTCCAGCAGTTCGGCCGGACCAAGCTCGTCAGCTTTTCTGGCTGGTATGACTACAGCTTTGTTCCAGAAAAAAGCAAGGAAGAGCATTTGAGAACCAAGATTAATTTCTGGTTTGACCGCAGATTGGAGCGTCAACTCGACGATCCTAGCATTACAGCTCAGACACTGCAAAAGTTAGAAAAACTGCTGGCTACCTTAGATGGCCCCATTATCGTTGCTCTGCATTTTGTACCACATCAAGATTTCCTTTATGACCACCCCTATTTCCATCGCTTCAACGCCTTCCTAGGAAGCCAAGCTTTTCATCGGCTCTTTGTCAAATACAAGGTGAAAGAGGTTGTTTTCGGCCATCTTCATCACCGCCACCAAAGCCGTGTCATCGAAGGTGTCCGCTACCATATGCGTCCTCTGGGCTACATTCGTGAATGGGAACTGACTCGGAACTTTTTTAATGATTTTCCCCAGTATAAGATTCCCCAGATGTACCGCCTGCACAAGCGTTATAACGCTGTTAAAGATTTAGCCGAATTTCGAGACTATAAGAAAAAACACCTGGCAGCTGAACTGCGAGATGCTTTAACGGTGATTGAAGTTCAGTAACGGAAATGTTGAATAGCAGTTCTCAGCTCATCTGAGAGCTGTTTTTTGCTGTCCAACTCCACATAAACTTCTAATAAGCAGGAACGAAAATTGGAAAAAGCAATGAAATCTTGGTTGTTTTCCAATGGAAAACTCTGTGATTGAAGCCACAGTCTAAGTTCATGCTGCGACAGTTTTTTCTTTAAGACAGCTTGATAGAGCACCTGGGCTAAGCGCCAATCCTCATCATTTCCGAAACGGACTGAAACTCTTTTAAAAACTTGATGAATGACCTCTAAAACCTCTGGCATCCTACTGGAGGGAAAGTCCGGATGACAAGCCACTTCTGTCAATAAGTCTGCTCCATGAGCGAAGGCATGAACCCAACCGTATTTCCTAGAGTAACCTCTTGTGTCTCTTTCTACTGACAAGTAGATTAGCCCCTTATCTAGTAAATATTTTCTTCCTTGTACTGATAAAGCCTGATAATACGAAGAGTTTGGATTACCATCGCAGTTTAAGAGATTAGCATAAAGTAAAGCCGTGAAGGAACGTGTTAAGGTAGCTTGACCATTTTCGTCACTCTTGTAAAAAAGTCCTTGTCTTTTGACTGCTTCGTGAGTCAAAAAACAAAACTGTTCAGCTGAAAACAGGTCAGCCTGAAGCCCCCTTGCTAAGGACGAAAAGACTAACTCATCACGGATTTTCGCTTCTGGATGACCAATATGATCCAGTAACCATAAGATTTCTTCCTCATAATATAAAGGAGAAGCTTCTTCCAACTTCTTTCGTAAGTTTTGATACATACTTTCACCGTCCTTTCGAGTTGCTTTCTTTGAATTTGATTATATCGCCGTGTACGCAAAAAAGCCATCCGCAGATGACTTTTTGCTGTTAAATAGCATTCTTATCCATACCTAATTTACGTTGGATGAACTTAACAATCTCAACAATAACAATCATGGCAAAGCTACCAATCAGAACAACTGTCCATTGTGACAAGTCCAGCTTGGTCACATGGAAAATCTTTTCCAGTGGATCAATTACAATAGTCGAAATCAATAGAATGAAAGAAACCAGGATAGACCAGTTAAAGGTCTTAGACTTGAATGGTCCAACTGTAAAGATAGATTGGTAAACAGATTTCACATTATAAGCATGGAAGAGCTGGATGAGGCCAAGCGTTGCAAAGGCCATTGTCAGAGCGTCCGCATGGATAGCCTTGATATCACCGACATGGACGGGATTAGAGATAGCATAACCATAAACCGCCAGAACCAAAGCCCCTTGCAAGACACCCTGATAGATGATAGAGCTCATCACTCCACCTGAGAAGAAGCTAGACTTACGGCCACGAGGCTTATGACTCATAACACCTGGCTCAGCAGGCTCAACCCCCAGAGCAATGGCAGGGAAGGTATCCGTTACCAAGTTGATCCAGAGTAGATGAACTGGCTGTAGCACATCCCATCCAAAGAGAGTTGCCAAGAAAATAGTCAGTACCTCAGCTGTATTAGCTGAAAGGAGATACTGGATAGTCTTTTGAATATTAGAGAAGACCTTACGTCCTTCTTCTACAGCTACAATGATGGTCGCAAAGTTATCATCTGCCAGAATCATATCAGAGGCACCCTTAGATACTTCTGTACCTGTAATACCCATACCGATACCGATATCAGCTGTCTTCAGAGCTGGTGCGTCATTGACACCATCACCTGTCATGGCTACGACCTTACCTTGGTTTTGCCACGCTTTGACAATCCGAACCTTATGCTCAGGCGAAACTCGGGCATAGACAGAGTATTGGCCAACAACCTTTTCGAATTCTGCATCAGAAAGCTCATTGAGCTCAGCACCAGTCAGGACATGGTCTTCAGTATCTCCTTCTTCGATGATACCCAAGCGCTTAGCGATAGCTTCAGCTGTATCCTGATGGTCACCGGTAATCATAATCGGACGAATACCGGCTTCCTTGGCTACATGAACAGCTTCTGCTGCTTCTGCACGTTCTGGGTCAATCATACCGATTAAACCAGTAAAGATTAAATCATTTTCTAGATTTTCAGATGTCAAGTCAGTCGGAACTGCATCAATAATCTTGTAGGCACCAGCCAGCACGCGCAGAGCTTGGTGAGCCATGTCTGAGTTGTTCGACTTAATCAGCTGTGAAGTAGCGTCATCAATCGCTGCAACATCTCCAGCTTTATCACGGGCAACACAGCGTTTCAAGAGTTGATCTGGTGCTCCCTTGACTGCCACTAAGAATTTTCCATCTGGCAATGGATGGACAGTAGACATGAGCTTACGATCTGAATCAAATGGCAACTCAGCTACTCGAGGATATTTCTCTAAAAAGGCCTTCACATCATAGCCCTTGTCCAGAGCATATTGGATAAAGGCTGTTTCTGTTGGGTCACCAATCAGTTTCCCTTCTTGGTCAATCTTGGTATCATTGGCCAAGACAACCGAACGTAAGAGCGGCAGTTCCAGTCCAAGTTCAATATCTTGTCCAGCTTCATTCAGAACTCCGTCGTAAAAGACTTTTTCGACCGTCATCTTATTCATGGTCAGGGTACCAGTCTTATCTGAAGCGATAATCTCAGTTGATCCCAAAGTCTCAACAGCTGGAAGCTTACGAACAATCGAATTTCGCTTAGCCAGAACCTGAGTTCCCAAAGCCAGCACGATGGTAACAATAGCAGGCAGACCTTCTGGAATAGCTGCAACTGCCAAGGCTACAGAGGTCATCAGCTCATCCAATGGATTTTTCCCTTGAATGAAGACACCGACTACAAAGGTCACTGCAGCGATTACTAAGATAGCATAGGTCAGAACCTTAGACAGACTATTAAGATTTTGCTTGAGCGGTGTGTCCGTTTCATCCGCATCCTGCAACATACCTGCGATATGGCCGACTTCCGTATACATCCCTGTATTGACAACCAACCCAACCCCACGACCATAGGTCACATTTGAGTTTTGGAAGGCCATATTGACCCGGTCGCCAATACCAGCATCTGCAGCTACCTCAACAGTCAAATCTTTCTCAACCGGCACAGACTCACCTGTCAGAGCCGCTTCTTCGATTTTCAGTGAATTAGCTTCCAAAAGCCGCATATCTGCTGGGACAACATCACCGGCTTCCAATCTAACGATATCACCAGGTACCAAGTCCTTAGAATCTACTTCTGTGACATGGCCATCACGCAGGACACGCGCAGCTGGGCTGGACATGGATTTGAGAGCTGCAATCGCTTCTTCAGCCTTGCCTTCCTGATAGACACCGAAGATGGCATTGATGATTACGACAGCTAAGATGATTAAAGCATCTGCAATATCTTCACCACCTGATGTGACAACAGACAAGACAGCCGCTACCAACAAGATGATAATCATCAAATCCTTGAACTGCTCCAAAAACTTCATTAAGAGAGATTTTTTCTCCCCTTCATCCAGTTCATTGCGGCCATAATCAGCTAAACGCTTGGCTGCTTCTTGACTGGACAAACCTTGCTCTGAAGCGTCCAAAGTTTTGAAAATTTCCTCAGGACTCTGGGTGTAAAAAGCTTGGCGCTTTTGTTCTTTTGACAATGTATTCCTCCTCTTGGCCTCTTTTATTTCTGAACTTTTCTGACCACTACGACTTATCATCTCGAGACGCATCAGTCATATCCAAAAAGTCAGAAACAAAAAAGAGACCTGTTTATTAACAAGTCTCGCTATTTCATACAAGGCCGGAAATTTCTTTCGTATTGACGACCTTGTAACGGTTATTCCGTTAGCTACTCCCTTGAGTTAGAAACTATTATACCAAATTTTCAAGCTTTTGCAAGGGGAAACATTATGATTTTCAAGAGATTTCTCAGAGAATTGCAGCTAACCCCAGCTAATCTCCATTTCATAGCTGGCAAATCTGCTCTCCATCAACAGTTTTAAGCTGATAATGAAGTTGCAGAACCTGATTGGTCAAATCAACCTTGTAGAAAGAAGTATCGGTCACAAACTGCTGGAAGCCCACAGGTGTATGGATGCCAACTAGCGCCTGACCTTGACTGATGAAGCGCATGATGGACTTAGGCTTAGAAAAGCGCGTCATAACCAACTCTTTATCGTGAAACTTCAGAACCACTTTCTCTCCTTCTTCATTTTTGTATAGCAGATAATGATAGTCTCCTTTTTGCGTCCAGTCCGTATTGTAGACCTGATCGATTAGCTCGGTATGCCCGTCCAGCTGGATGTGATTTTTTATTCTGATTTGCATCTTTATCTCGTTTCTCTTTTTCTTTCCCTATTTTATCAAAAAAAGGACAAAATTGCTCTTCTTTCAGTTGCAGCTTTGATTTTTTTCCTACTATGATTTGTGGTATAATGGTAGCATGATTGAAAAAGTATTTCGGGACCCGGTTCATAATTATGTTCATGTGGACCATCAGGTTATTTATGATTTAATCAATACTAAAGAATTTCAACGGCTGCGCCGCATCAAACAGCTGGGTACTTCCGGCTATACCTTCCACGGTGGGGAGCACAGCCGTTTTTCGCATTGTCTGGGAGCTTACGAGATTGCTCGGCGCATCACTAAGATTTTCAATGAAAAATACCAAGCCAACTGGGACAGTCACGAAAGCCTGCTGACCATGACAGCTGCTCTCCTACATGACTTGGGACACGGAGCTTATTCACACACTTTCGAGCGTCTTTTTGACACTAATCACGAGGACATTACGCGGCAAATCATCACCAGTCCTGAAACAGAGATTCATCAGGTCCTGGTGCAGGTTTCGCCGGATTTCCCAGAAAAGGTAGCTAGCGTCATCAACCATACTTATCTCAATAAGCAAGTGGTCCAGCTGATTTCCAGCCAGATTGATGTGGATCGGATGGATTATCTCTTGCGAGATTCCTTCTTTACTGGCGCTTCCTATGGGCAATTTGACTTAACCAGAATTTTACGAGTGATTTGTCCAGTAGAAAACGGCATTGCTTTCAAGCGCAATGGCATGCATGCGGTAGAAGACTACGTAGTCAGCCGCTACCAGATGTACATGCAGGTTTATTTCCACCCGGCCAGCCGAGCTATGGAGGTCTTACTGCAAAATCTGCTCAAGCGGGCCAAGTTTCTCTATCCGGCTCAGAAGGATTACTTTGCGCTGTCATCGCCCAATCTCATTCCATTCTTTGAAAACAGAGTGACACTGCAGGATTATCTGGCCTTGGATGATGGTGTTATGAATACCTATTTCCAAGTTTGGATGACTAGTCCAGACAAGATTTTATCTGACCTGGCTCAGCGTTTTATCAACCGCAAGGTCTTTAAGTCTATCGTCTTCTCTCAGGAAAACGAAGCGCATTTGGATATCATGCGAGACCTAGTTGGACAGGTTGGTTTCGACCCTGATTACTATACTGCTATCCATCGTAATTTTGATTTACCTTATGATTTCTACCGGCCTGACGTTGAAAAACCCCGGACCCAGATTGAAATTCTGCAAAAAGATGGCAGCCTAGCAGAACTGTCCAGCCTGTCTCCTATCGTTCATTCGCTAGCCGGGACCAGACAGGGCGATAATCGCTTCTACTTCCCCAAGGAAATGCTGGCAGAGACCGGACTTTTCAGCGAAAAAAACCAGACCTTTATGCACTATATCAAAAACGACCAATTTACCTACGGAGAATAATATGTCTATCAAATTAGTTGCCGTCGACATTGACGGCACCCTTTTAAATAACCAAAAAGAAATCACTCCTGAAGTCTTCAGCGCTGTTCAGGATGCCAAGGCTGCTGGTGTCAAAATCGTCATTGCAACCGGCCGTCCTATTGCAGGAGTTCAAAAGCTTCTCGAGGAGCTAGAGCTTAATCAGCCAGACAACTATGTCGTTACCTTCAACGGCGGACTGGTGCAGGATACTGTTACAGGTCAAGAATTAATCAAAGAAACACTGACCTATGACGACTATCTGGATATCGAACTGCTCGGGCGAAAATTAGGTGTCCACATGCATGCCATCACCAAGGACGGCATTTATACAGCCAATCGCAACATCGGCAAGTACACTGTTTATGAGTCCAATCTGGTCAGCATGCCTATCTTCTACCGCACTCCTGAAGAAATGGCCAATAAAGAAATCGTCAAGTGCATGTATATTGATGAACCGGACATTCTGGATGCGGCCATTGCTAAGCTGCCACCGGAATTAGCCGAAAAATATACACTAGTTAAGTCAGCTCCTTTTTATCTGGAAATTGTCAAAAAGACTGTCAATAAAGGTGCTGCTGTCCTCCATCTAGCTGAAAAACTGGGCTTGAGCAAGGAGCAGACCATGGCTATCGGTGATGAAGAAAACGACCGTGCCATGCTAGAAGCTGTTGGCTCTCCTGTTGTCATGGAAAACGGTAAGGAAGAACTCAAGAAAATCGCCAAATATATCACCAAATCGAATGACGAATCCGGCGTAGCACACGCCATTAGAGAGTGGGTTTTAAAATAATGTTTAGTTACAAATTTGGAATTTCAGCTCAGGAACACGACGATTTTGTCACAGCCCATCCACAGGCCAATCTCCTGCAGAGTTCAGCCTGGGCTCAGATCAAGGATAACTGGGCCAATGAGCGCTTGGGCTTCTATAAAGACGACCACTTGGTTGCTGCAGCCAGTGTCCTGATTAAACCACTGCCCTTGGGGATGACCATGCTTTATATTCCGCGCGGTCCCATAATGGACTATGGTGACAAGGAGCTGCTGAACTTTGTTTTGGCGTCGCTCAAGAAATTTGCCAAGGAGAAAAAAGCGCTCTTTATCAAGTTTGACCCTAGCCTCTTTCTGGCAGAAAGCAAGATGGGTGCTGAATTGCAAGACAATACAGAGACGGTTGAGCTGATTCAACAGTTACAGGAAGCAGGAGCTGTCTGGGTCGGACGGACTGAGTCTCTGGACGAAACCATCCAGCCTCGCTTGCAGGCCAATATCCATAAAGAAGATTTCAGCGAGGATCTGCTTTCTAAGAGTACTCGCCAGGCTATTCGCACAGCCCGTAACAAAGGCATCCAAATCCAATTTGGCGGAGCAGAATTACTGGATGACTTTTCAGGCCTGATGAAGAAGACAGAAAACAGAAAAAACATCCACCTACGCGGCAAAGATTATTACCAAAAACTCTTGGACACTTATCCTGAGCACTCCTACATCACCTTGTCCAGCATTGATCTAAAGGCACGATTGGAAGACTTGCAGGCTCAGCTGACCAAGACTCTCAAGGAAGCAGAGAAATTTACCGAGAAAACCAAGCCTGGCAAGATTGAGAATAACCAGCAAGAACAGAAACGCCTCCAAGAAGAGATTGACTTTCTGCAGGACAAAATCAGCCAAGGGGGTGCTGTCGTTCCCCTTTCTGGCACACTGGTCTTAGAATATGGCAAAACCTCTGAAAATATCTATGCCGGAATGGACGAGGAATACCGTCGTTATCAGCCTGCCATCATCACTTGGTACGAAACGGCCAAACATGCTTTTGAGCGCGGAGCAGATTGGCAAAATATGGGTGGAATCGAAAACGATCTCAAGGGCGGTCTCTACAGCTTTAAATCCAAGTTCAATCCAACCATTGAGGAATTCGCTGGTGAGTTCAACCTGCCAACCAATCCTCTTTACCACCTCTCCAATCTGGCCTACACTATCAGAAAGAAACTGCGCAGCAAGCATTAACAGAAAGGAAGCCTATGACCTTTAAACTTCTCAGCCAAGAAGAATTCATCCAGCATACCTCAGCTAGCTCCCAACGCTCTTTCATGCAGACCGTAGAAATGGCAGAGCTGCTGAGCAAGCGTGGCTTCAGTACCCAGTATGTCGGCTACACTGACCCGCAGGGACAGGTAGTGGTGTCAGCTGTCCTCTACAGCATGCCTATGACTGGCGGCCTTCATATGGAAATTAACTGCGGTCCTGTCTCTACCGATGCTAAATACCTGACTCCCTTCTATCAAGCTTTGCAGGCTTATGCTAAAAAAGAAGGCGCTCTAGAGCTCATCATCAAGCCCTACGAGACTTATCAGACCTTTGACAGCAATGGCCAGCCCACATCTGATGAAAAAGGCGAGCTTATCCAGCAACTGACTGATTTGGGCTTTGACTTTGACGGCCTACAGACAGACTATCCAGGCGGGGAGCCTGATTGGCATTATGTCAAAAACTTAGCTGGTCTGACAGAGAAAGACTTGCTCAAGTCCTTCAGTAAAAACGGCAAGGCGACCGTCAAAAAAGCGAATACCTTTGGCATCAAGCTAAAAAGGCTAGAACGTGACCAACTCAGCGTTTTCAAAGACATCACAGCTGCTACTTCTGACCGGCGGGAATATGATGACAAGCCACTAGACTACTATCAAGATTTTTATGATAGCTTTGGTCAGCAGGCGGACTTTATGACAGCCAGTCTCAACCTCAAGGACTATCTTCAGAACTTACAAAAAGACCAAGAGAAACTGGGCCAAAAAATCCAGAAACTGCAGGCTGACTTGGAAAAAAATCCTCAATCTGAAAAGAAACAAAATCAGCTGCGAGAACTTTCCAGCCAGTTTGATAGCTTTGAAACCCGCAAAGCAGAAGCCCAAGAACTGATTGACAAGTACGGCGACCAAGACCAAGTCCTGGCTGCCAGCCTCTTTATCTATACTCCTCAGGAAGCAACCTATCTTTTCAGCGGCTCCTATCCTGAGTTTAACAAATTCTACGCCCCTGCCCTGCTGCAGGAATACGTTATGACCGAAAGTATCAAGAGAGGCATTCCATTTTATAATTTCCTCGGCATTATGGGAATTTTCGACGGTTCTGACGGTGTTCTGCGCTTCAAACAAAACTTCAACGGCTTCATCGTTCGAAAAATGGGAACTTTCCGCTACTACCCTAACCCTCTCAAGTTTAAGCTGCTTCAGCTCATAAAGAAAATTCTAAGACGTTAAAAAACCAAGGTTTCCCTTGGTTTTTTTGTATGTTTATCTATAACGCGGTGTCGCAAAACCACGGATATTTCCATGACCGATGCGGTAAGTATTGCGTTTAACTACGTTATTGCTGTTGCCTTCAATCGTGTGAATGATGCCATTTTCAACTTTTTTTCGACAATACCGATATGATCAGCCCAGCCATCGTTTTTGCTGGGTATCTTTGTCCCAGTTAAAGGTGATGATATCGCCTGCGCTAGGAGTCGAATTACCATCTTCATTCCAGATACCTAGTCTTTGGAAAAATATGAATATGGCGCTCTACACCACACTCACGGCCGATAAGATCGCTCAAGCCTTCTCTTTGGAAAAATAACCGTCGTGAAAAATGTCGCACCAGTCATCTGTGTTTTTCACAGCATAACCAACTGGCAGCGGTCTGACACTATTATAATCGTTGACCAAGCGCTGATGCTCAGCACTGCCTCCCCTGACACCTACCATAGCAGCTGCCGCCGCAAGAACACGGTCTCGCTGACTAGCTGCCTGAGGACGGTTTATAGAGATAGAGGTCTTTTTCTCCGCCAGCTCCTTGCAGCTGATTTTTGATTATTTAAGTAATACAAGTGAACATTGTATTCGCCTGCATTATTCTTATGGTCACGCGCATATACATGCTTACGATAAGTGCCATCAGCCTGACGATCCGCTGTGTACCATTGGATATCATCTTGACCATTCGCTTCTGACCAAGTCGGCAGGTAAACTGTCTTGAGACCTTCTGGTGCCACAATGCCTGATACTACAATGTCAAACTCTCCAGTATCGTTGTTCTTATTTTGAATACTGATTTTACCTTGCGGCTTACTGATGGAAACGTTGGTCTTGATGCCACCTGCTCCTACCAGCCTGCCATCATTTTGCACATAGTAGAGATGCACATTATATTCGCCCTGAACGTTGTTATGGTCGCTCGCACGAACTCGCTTACGATAGGTACCATCCGGCTGACGTTCCGCGTTGTACCATTTGATATCATCCTGACCATTGGCTTCTGACCAGGTTGGCAGGGAAACAGTCTTGAGACCGCCAGGAGATACAATATCTGAAACCACAATATCAAAATCGCCGGTTTCGCTGTTGCGATTTTGGATACTGATTTTGCCCTGTGGTTTAACTGCTGACACATTGGTTGTAGTACCACCAACACCGACTAACTGCCCGTCGTTACGGACATAGTAAAGATGGATATGATACTTACCAACTGAGTCTTTATGTTTACTAGATTCAACAGTAACTTTATAGGTACCATTAGCCTGATGAGTAGCTGTATACCAAATAATATCATCTTGACCGTTAGCTTCAGACCAAACCGGAACACTGACAACAGACACTTCATAAGGGGCAGAAACGTTTGAAATCACAACATCGAAACTGCCGTTGACATTATTCTTATTTTGAATACTGATGTTGCCCTTTGGCTTACCTAGAGAAACATTAGTCTTTATGCCACCAGCACCAACCAGCTTGCCATCATCTTGCACATAGTAGAGATGAATATTGTACTCGCCCTCAACATTTTTGTGATCACTCACACGAACTCGTTTCCGATAAGTACCGTCAGCCTGACGTTCTGCATTGTACCACTTGATATCATCTTGGCCATTGGCCTCTGACCAAGTTGGCAGGGAAACTCCCTTCAGACCGCCCGGAGAGACAATACCTGAAACCACAATATCAAAATCGCCAGTTTCGCTGTTGCGATTCTGAATACTGATTTTGCCTTGAACTTTTGGTTTTTCTATAGAAATAGTCGTTTTAGTGCCACTTACACCTACCAAGCTGCCATCATTTTGCACATAATAGAGATGCACATTGTACTCACCCTCAACATTTTTGTGATCGCTCAGACGGACACGCTTACGATAGGTGCCATCAGCTTGACGCTCAGCGTTGTACCACTTGATATCATCTTGGCCGCTAGCCTCAGACCAAGTTGGCAGGGAAACTTCCTTCAGACCGCCCGGAGATGAAATACCTGAAACCACAATATCAAAATCGCCGGTTTCTTATTTCGATTTTGAATACTGATGGTGCCCTTAGGTTTTCCAAGAGAAACGGTCGTTTTAGTGCCGCTTACACCAACCAAGCGGCCGTCATTTTGGACATAGTAGAGATGGACGTTGTACTCACCCTGCACATTATTGTGGTCGCTTATACGTACTCGCTTACGATAGGTGCCGTCCGGCTGACGTTCCGCGTTGTACCACTTGATATCATCCTGACCGTTGGCCTCTGACCAAGTTGGCAGAGAGACAGTCTTAAGACCACCTGGGGATGAGATACCTGAAACTACAATATCGAAATCTCCAGTTTCGCTGTTGCGATTCTGAATGCTGATTTTGCCCTGTGGCTTGATGACAGATACATTGGTTGTAGTACCACCAACACCGACTAATTGACCGTCGTTGCGGACATAGTAGAGATGGACATTGTACTTGCCAACTGAATCCTTATGTCTGCTAGAATCAACAGAAACTTTATAAGTACCATTAGCCTGCTGAGTGGCTGTGTACCAGATAATATCGTCTTGACCATTAGCTTCAGACCACACTGGAACACTAACAACAGACACTCCATAAGGAGCAGAAACATTTGAAATCACAACATCAAAGCTTCCGTTGACATTATTCTTATTCTGAATACTGATGTTACCCTTTAAAGGCTGCTTAGCAAGAGCAGACTGCTGGGTAAATCTTCCGGAGTAGTCAACGCTATGGTCAAATACATGCTTGCCAGCTAACAGCTGAGCCTGAGCTGTAAACTGCCATGCTCCAGCGCCACTGTTGTATTTGAGAGATTTAGCTCCATCAAGATTTAAATTAGAGGACGGATACTGGGCCACCCAGAAGTTGCTATAGCCAAATTGCGATGTATTAACTGGTCCCTTGCTGCGAAGATTATTTTGATCCAGCCAGCTGGCACTGGTATAATACATCAGGTTGGAATAACCCAGTCTGCGCATCTCATCCGCCCAAGCCTGGGTATGCTGGTTAATCCCATTTTGCATTTTAGGATCTTCCATGTCATTGACCATGACTGTGTTTTTAGGCAGGCCTAGTCTATTAGCAAAGGCAACGTAATAACGAGCTTCTGCTCTCGCTTCTTCATCGTTAGTATAGTGCGAGAAGGCATAGGTCGATACTTGTAAACCAGCTCCCTGAGCATTTCTCACTTGAGACTCAGCAAATGGATTAGTGTAATGGGTTCCTTCAGTCAGTTTGACAACGACACCGCCAACCCCTTGCTGGGCTAATTTACGATAGTCGTCTACGCTGATATGGCCATTGTGGCTGCTGACATCTACAAAGGATGTGCCTTTTATCTCCGCTTGGGAATTCCCACGGGCTGCCTGAGCCTTTGACCCCGCATTATAAAATACAGTTTTTCCAGCATTACTAGCTTTTGGTGCTGATGCTACTGCAGGACTAGCCTTGGGCTCTGAGGCAATAGCAGAATCTGCAACAGAAGAACTTGCTTTTGCTGACTGATCAGCTGCAGTTTCATTCTGATTAGAAGCATTTGCATCTGGCTGACTTTGCCCTTCTGGCTTAGCAGAAGCTACCTGAGTTTCTACAGGAACTGATTGAGCTGCTCCTCCAGACTCAATAGCTGTTCCTGTAGCGTTCGTTGCTTCCTCCTCTTGCTTAACAGCTTGAACTGACTGTTCTGCAGATGATACTGCTACAGTCAGCTGATTAGACGTTTGTGATGCGGCCGCATTCACTGTCTGATTCTCGGAACCAACAGACCTTTCTGTTTTTAAAACTCCTGACTCAGCGACAGTATGTTCCTCGGCTTTTGCAACATTGGCAGTCGCTGCCAACAAAATAGCCGTACTCGCTAAATAAACTAATTCTTTCGATTTCAACTTTTCTCTCCAACTTTTAAAAAACTTGTCACCTTTGGGAGGACAAGTCTTTTTTCAACATTTTTTATTTTACAAAATCAAGCAATGCCAAGAAGCTTTCAGCTTCAAGTGATGCACCACCAACAAGAGCACCGTCAACATCTGGACAAGCCATGTAAGACGCAACATTTTCAGGTTTTACAGAACCGCCGTACTGAACGCGAACCTTGTCCGCTACTTCTTGACCAAAGTCAGCTGCTACAACGTCACGAACTGCTTTACACATCTTTTGAGCGTCGTCTTGAGTTGCTGACTTACCAGTACCGATAGCCCAGATTGGCTCATAAGCGATAACCAATGATGCAACTTGCTCAGCAGTCAAGTCTTTCAAAGCAGCTGATACTTGAGCACCAACGAAATCTACTGCTTTACCAGCTTCGTAAGTTTCCAGTGATTCACCACAGCAGATGATTGGCACCAGACCATTGCGGAAGATAGCATGCGCTTTTTGTTGATGTCTTGGTCTGTTTCATGGAAATAATCGCGGCGTTCTGAGTGACCGATAACGATGTAGTCAACTCCAACTTCTGCAAGAACTTTAGGGCTGTTTTCACCAGTGAAGGCACCTGCATCTTCAAAGTAAGCGTTTTGGGCTGCTACCTTAAGATTGCTTCCTTTAGCTGCTGCCAAAACAGTTGTCAAATCAAGTGCTGGAACAGCGATACCAGCTTCTACCAAATCTGAAGAAGGTAGCTTAGCAGCAACCGCTTCTACAAAAACCTTGGCTTCTTCAGGATTTTTGTTCATTTTCCAGTTACCAGCAATAAATGGTTTACGTGACATATTCACACACCTCTTCTATTTTATTTATAGTAACATTGTAACATAGTTGAATGAAATAATAAAGGTTATCCACAGAATTTCATCAAATTGAAACATCTTTATTTTAAGGGGATAACATCTGTGGAAAATTCTTCTCATTTTATCATTTCCCACCCGCATCTTCAAGCCAAATCTTTCTCCAGCAGAGCACGCGCCTGAAAATCGTTTCTTTAGTCTGCTAGAAAAAAACAGAACCTAGTTTGAGACTAAGTTCTGTCGCTATTATTAACTTCAAAGAAAATCACTGTTTCTTCTCTTGCTTGTAAAACTCTTTTAAGGCATCCTGCCAAGTCGGAATGATAAAGCCTGTAGCCTTAGCCTTGGCCAGGCTCATAGTTGAGTTGAAAGGCCGCTTAGCCTTGGCCGGGAACTTGCTGGAATCCACCGGCTGGACTTCCACATCCGTATCTTTGAGAATTTCCACTGCAAAGTCATACCATGTCGTGTCCTCAGCCGCATCATTAGACAGATGGTAGTAACCAAATTCCTTTTTATTCTCAGCCAGATGAGTCATAAATTCAGCCAGCGTGCGAGTCCAAGTCGGACGGCCATGCTGGTCATTGACTACAGTCAGAGTTTTGTGCGTCTTAGCAAGATTTTGCATGGTAAAGACAAAGTTTTTACCGTAGTTACCAAAGACCCAGGCAGTACGGATAATATAGAAACGGCTGGAATATTTCTCAACTAGCTCCTCACCCATACGCTTGGTACGACCATACTCAGTCTGCGGATCTGGCCGATCATCTACTTCCCACTCCTCACCGACAGGCTTTTGTCCGTCAAAGACATAGTCTGTTGAGATGTAGACCAAGGTCGCTCCGTGTGCTTCAGCAGCTTTTGCCACATTTTCGGTACCGGTCACATTGATGGCATAGTCCAGCTCTTTTCCTTCGTCCTCAGCCGCATCAACTGCAGTATAAGCTGCGCAGTGATAGACCAAGCTTGGCTTGACTTCCGCAAAGACCTTGTCCACCATTTGGGCATTGGTAATGTCCATTTCTGCCACATCAACAGCCACATACTCCTCATTGCGCTCATCCAAAAGATAGCGAAGCTCTGTACCTAGCTGTCCATTCGCACCTGTAATTAAAATCATTTGTCTTTCCTTTCACATCATAAACATTCAATGAGTTTATTATAACAAAAAAAGCAGAAAAAATCTGCTTGGTTGAATCAGACCTCTAGTCATTTTTAGAAAATAAAATCTCATACTTTTATATAAATGATGCAATATTATGCAAGTGATAATCAGAAAACTTAGCATCATTTCAAATTGACAGTATAAACTTTAACAATGCATAATCACATTAAAATGAATCTTTTCTTTATTTCTCTCTTAGAAAGATTCTACTTCATGATAACAAATAATTCATTATTTTTCAAGATAAATATTATATAACTTTGTTTCTTCAAGTAATGTATAGTTTTTCACTACTAAAATCTATATTAGCAATATCGATTAATTTGAAATCGACGTTTAAGTTCGTTATGCTATTAAATCTCAATGTCATATCCCAAGAAACATTCGTATTTGGCATAATCAAACTTTTTAACATTGGATAAACAGAAGCTGTATTGCTAAATACTGGCGAATCAGAAAGAAAGCGATTCACATTAATAACTGTTTTTTCGGGTGTAATGTACTTGTTTAGAGAGGAAGCTAGCAATATGCTCTGTGCTTTGAACATTTCATTTTGTTGTTTTAAACTGCTCACATAAGTAAAAGAGAAAGATAAGAAATAAAAAACTAATAATCCCGAGACGAAGGACTTCCCTCTACGTAGAATTTTACTCTTTTCAACGCACTCTAAGCTAACAATTAAGATTATCGCTAAAAAAATTCCGAAACCATATTCATATCTTGGTCTCATAAGATAATAAGGATTAGACAAAATCAAATAGGTTCCATAGCTAAACACACTTCCTAAACTTAGCCAAATCAGCATATAAATAAAGTTTAAAAGGAATTTAGTACTGGATAAGCGAATCACACTGATAGTTAAGAGAAATATAGCAATTATCGTTAATAAAACCCAGATAGTTGAACTTTGAAAAAATATATTGTTCAAATATCCTGCAGCATTCACCCCGATTATTTTAATCATCTCTAATCCCTTTGGAATATCAGCTTGATCAGCAAAAATAGGAGGCTTTATAAAAATTTGTATACGATATAAAACCAAACCAATTACATATGACAACATTGAGATGAAAATTTTAGGGATTCTTTCTTTAAAATAACTTCCTTGCAATAATTCTAAAAATATTAGCGTCATGGTTATCATAATGTACACTCCAGAAGAAGCTTGGTATGAATTGCACATTAAGAATATACCAACAACTGACATAACTCCAAATATTCTTTTTATTATCCCAGAAAAATAAATGGAATGATGGAAACTAATATACTTAAAGTCATAAAAGGATTGTCAAATCTAAAACTTAATGGCTCTAAAAAAACCACGGATTAATCCCTATAATAGTTGAAACAGATGCTGTTATAAAAGAAATCTTCTTATTGGGATATAAGACAAACAATAAAAATTAAGCTCGCTAAAGTTAAAAAAACAAGCTGACAGAATATTTGAAGTCAAGCCTAGTTCTGTCAGATGATCCCCACCTTGTATTAATCGAGCGGCATACTCACTTAAATATCTTGAATAATGTTCAGAGAATTTTGAATAGCCTTGTAATTGTCTTCCAATATCATCAATATAGGGATACTCAGCTAAACCGATATTAATATTGACTACTGAATAAATAATAAAAATAACTAGGGCAGACGATTTATTTAAAAGAAGATAGTTTTTAAAATCAGAAAAACGTTTCTGGAAAATCATTTACTCTTCTCCTTAATCACATAAATCGGCCGATGCTTGGTTTCCATAAAGATTTTGCCAATGTATTTGCCTAGGATACCGATGGTCAGTAGCTGAAAACCACCGATAAGGAGAATGACAGTCATAAGGGACGGCCAGCCTGATGTCGGGTCACCAAAAACCAAGGTACGGATAATAATCACCGCCATCAGGATGAAGGCTAAAATCCAAGACAGGATACCTCCTAAAAAGGCAATGTTGAGAGGCGCATCGGAGAAATTGACGATGCCTTCTAAAGAATAGTTAAATAGAGACCAGAAATTCCAAGAGGTCTTGCCAGCCACTCGTTCAACATTTTTGTATTCCAAGTACTCGGTATTGAAGCCAACCCAGGCAAAAATTCCCTTGGAGAAGCGATTGTACTCTGAAACCTCCAGAATGGCTTCTACCATTTGGCGGCGCATCAGTCGAAAGTCACGCGCACCATCTACCATCTCTACCTGACTAATCTTGTTAATCAGCTTATAGAACAAATTGGCAAAAAAGCTTCGGATAGGCGGCTCTCCCTCGCGAGTAGTGCGACGGGTACCCACACAGTCCAGCTCAGGATTCGAGTCCAGCATGGCCTTCATCTCAATCAGGAGCTCTGGCGGATCCTGCAAGTCCACATCCATGACCGTCACAAAATCCCCACTCGCCTCTTGCAAACCAGCATAGAGGGCTGCTTCTTTTCCGAAATTACGAGAAAAGGACAGATAGTGCACATCTGGACAGCGACTGCTGAGCTCACGCAAAACAGCCAAGGTCCGGTCTGTCGATCCGTCATTGACAAAAATATATTCAAACTGGTCACGGATTTGGTATTTGACCGCTTCCATGGCTTCATGAAACAGAGGAATAGACTCTTCTTCATTGAAACACGGAACAATCACCGAAATTGTCATTTTAATCTCCTACTATTTTATATATTTCATCCTATTATAACAAAAAACTAGGCGAAATGCACTGCACCCTAAAAGTTAGACACAAAAAATCTAGCTTTTGGGGTGCAGCTTATTTCCAACCTAGTTTTATTCTTATTTGCTCAGTCTAGAGGCATTGAAAATTAGATAGATTCCAAGGCTAGCTTGAGATCCTCTATCAAGTCTTCCACATTTTCCAGACCGATAGAGAGACGGATTTGATTTGGTGTGATGCCTGCTGCCAGCTGAGCCTCTGGTGACATCTGACCGTGAGTCGTCGTAGCTGGATGGACGACCAGGGACTTAGCATCTGCTACATTGGCCAAGTCAGAGAAAATCTCTAAGCTGTCAATAACCTTACGAGCTTCTTTCTCCCCACCTTTGACATTAAAGGTGAAGATTGAGCCCACACCTTTAGGAAAATATTTTTCTGCCAGAGCATGATAAGGACTGTCAGCAAGCTTGGGATAATTGACCTGCTCAACCTTAGGATGCTCTGCCAGGAAAGCTACAATCTTCTCAGCATTTGATACATGGCGCTCTACACGCAACGAGAGAGTTTCCAATCCTTGTAGGAAGAGAAAGGCATTGAAGGGAGACATGGCTGCGCCCGTATCGCGTAAGAGCTGGGTCCGCACAGCAGTGACAAAAGCTGCTGCTCCGACATCGCGCGTATAACTGATATCATGATAGCTCGGATCCGGATCAACAAACTGCGGAAACTTGCCAGAAGCTTCCCAGTCAAAACGACCACTGTCCACAATCACACCGCCGATGCTGGTTCCATGACCACCGATAAACTTGGTCGCAGAATGCACCGCGATGTCCACTCCATGAGAAAAGACATTGATCAGATAAGGTGTAGCAAAGGTATTGTCAGAAATCAGCGGAATTTTATGAGCATGAACCAGCTCTGCTAGAGCATCAAAATCAGGAATATTAATCAGCGGATTGCCCAAACTTTCAATCAGAACCAACTTTGTATTGTCCTGAATGGTTGCTTCTACTTCAGCCAGATTTTCAATATCAACAAAGTCGTGGTAATGCCATAGCGAGGCAGGGTTTCTTTGAGCAGATTAAAGGTACCACCGTAGATGGTAGAGGCTGCTACTACATGATCGCCAGCATGGGCCAAAGCTAGAATGGTGTAGGTAAGGGCTGCCATACCAGAAGCTGTCGCTAGTGCTCCGACTCCACCCTCCAAAGCCGCAATCCGCTCCTCAAAAGCAGACAGAGTCGGATTGGTAATCCGAGTGTAGATATTGCCCGGCTTACGTAGGGCAAAAAGATCTTCTCCCTCCTGAGTATCGTCAAACACATAAGAAGTTGTCTGGTAAATAGGCAGAGCCCGCGACTTGGTTGTCGGGTCAACTGTCTGTCCGGCATGAAGCTGCAGAGTTTCAAATTTAAATTCACGTGTCATAAGTTCACCTCACTATAGTTATGTGATAAGTCTACCACTAAACGCCCCGCTTGACTAATAGAATTTCCTTATCAAAAGAAATAAAGAAAAGCTATATCTTATAGCTTCTCGGTTATAATCTCAAAAGTCGCCTGATTGCTGGGCCAGTACAACTGTGACGAAACTTCTTCTAAAGCTATCCACTGAGCTCCCACATGCTCATCAGAAATCTGGATTTCTTTCTGTTCTGTCAGAACTAGAAAGAGATTTTTATGGATGGACAGATTTTCATCAATCTTTACCGTAAAATCTCCAAGACTAGTCAGATTTGAACGATGTAAGAGCAAGCCAGTCTCTTCTTTTATTTCACGAAGGCAGGCCTCTTCTGGACTCTCACCGCTCTCAATCCCACCAGTAATAGGCTGCCAAAAGGAAACTGTCTCATCCTCAACTTTCAAGAGAAAGATTTCCCTATCCTCTGGATGATAGATCCAGGCTTCAATTGACTGCCTCATCATGATTTTTTCTCAATCGGTGCTATGCTGGTCAGCACTTTCTTCAGACCGACTTCTGGGAAATTAATCTTGAGCTCTTGACTGTTGCCACTGCCAGAGACTGCCAGAACTGTCCCATCGCCCCATTTCTTATGGTGGGCAATATCTCCAATAGCCCAAGCAACTTCTGGCTTAGATGGCTGGCTCTGACCGCTCTTTCCAAAAGGCAGACTGCCTGTAGAAATGGAACTTGGTGCTGCCTGACGCTTCCTCACCTGCAGAGCCTGGGCCAGACTCATGCCTTGACCGAATTGACTGGTATCACTATTGGTATAACTAACCTTAAAGGAGCTATTTGACGGTCGAGCCAGTCCCTGATAGTCTAGCAAGTCTGAGCTGATTTCTCTCAAAAAGCGTGTAGGATGATTATAGTTGGTTTTACCATAAAGCATACGGGAATTGGCGTTGGTCAGATAAAGAATCTTCTCTGCTCGGGTGATGCCAACGTAAGCTAGACGCCGCTCTTCTTCTAGCTCATCCTCATCTTCAGATGCCCGACTAAGAGGAAACACATTTTCCTCCATACCAATCAGAAAGACGACTGGAAATTCCAATCCCTTGGCCGCGTGTAGGGTCATCAGAGTCACTTCGGAACTCTCCGTATCCCCGTCATCTGTGTCTGCAATCAAGGCTAAGTCATTGAGAAAACGGCTGAGCTTATCAAGGCCAGACTCACCACTAGGATTATCTGGACTTTCATCAAAGTTCTTGGTTACAGACAGGAATTCTTCGATATTTTCAATCCGAGCTTGGCTTTCCAGGGTTGCCTGAGCTGCCAAGGCTGCGGCATAGCCTGTCTTTTCCAACACAGCCTCTACCAGCTCCGTCACTGTATAATCATCCAAGCGCTCCCGCAAATCCAGAAGCATATTAGCAAAATCATAAACCGCCTGAGCCGCCTTGCCCTTGACTGGCGACAGCAGGATATTGGCCGACGCATCTAGCAAAGAGATTTCCTGACTGGCTGCAAAATTTCGAATCTTATCAACAGTACCTGATCCAACACCACGCTTAGGCTCATTGACCACGCGCTCATACTGATATTGTCGCTAGGATTGGCGATGAGATTGAGATAAGAAATAACATCGCGGATTTCCTTACGGCTGTAGAACTTGGTACCACCGACCATGGTATAGGGAATATTGGATTTGAGCAAGGCTTCCTCCACCGTCCGTGACTGGGCATTGGTCCGGTAAAGAACTGCAAAATCCTTATGACTGTATCCTTCTCGGCTCAGCTGATCAATAGTTCGGGCAACAAAGAGAGCCTCATCCTGCTCGTCATTAGCCCGATAGTAGACAATTTCCTCACCGTCTTCGTTTTGAGTCCAGAGATTTTTAGGACGGCGGTTGCGGTTGTTTCGGATGACTTCATTAGCCGCCTGAAGAATGGTCTTGGTTGAGCGATAATTTTCCTCTAGCAGAACTACCTTAGCTTCTGGATAATCCTTTTCAAAGTCCAGGATATTCTGCATATCGGCTCCCCGCCAGCCATAGATAGACTGGTCAGCATCTCCGACTACGCAAATATTCTTAAAGCGGGAGGCCAAGAGCTTGACCAGCTGATACTGAGCATGATTGGTATCCTGATACTCGTCCACATGGATGTACTGGTAGCGTTGCTGGTAGTAGGTCAAAACGTCAGGATTTTGATCAAAGAGTCGCAGGGTCAGCATGATTAAGTCGTCAAAGTCCATAGCCTCAGACTGGCGCAATTCCTTTTGATAGGCCGTGTAGCACTTAGCTACAATCTCTGTATACATATCACCAGCTAGATTTGCATAGGCTACCTCATCAATCAGGTCGTTCTTAGCATTGGAAATAGTTCCCAGAATGGCACGCTCATTCCACTTTTTAGGGTCCAGATTGAGATTTTTGAGAATTCGCTTCATCAGAGTCCGCTGTTCGCCTGGATCAACGATGGTGAAGTTGCGATTGTAGCCTATATGGTCTGCTTCTCGTCGCAGGATGCGTACACACATGGAGTGGAAAGTAGCGATTAAGCAATCTTGGGCCTCCGTTTTAAGTTTTTCAGCCCTTTCTCTCATCTCCCTCGCCGCCTTATTGGTAAAGGTAATGGCTAAGATATTCCAAGGATTAACCATCTTTTCATCAATCAAATAGGCGATACGATGGGTCAGGACACGGGTCTTACCCGAACCAGCTCCCGCCATAATCAGCAAAGGCCCTTCTGTTGTCTGAACCGCCTCAGCCTGACGGTCATTCATACCGTTTAATAAAGGATGCATTTTTCTTCCTCTTTCAAAGTCAATGCTACTATTATAACAAAAATCCTGATGAAGCTAAACCAGAAAGAAGAGGAATTTCTGATTTTAGATTAGATTTTCGGCAAAGTCATTTAAGGCCCCCCTAAGCCCGACGGAAATTGAAAATCAGGTCTATTTTTGCTATAATATGCCCATATGAGACTTAGAGCATCTGTCCATAGATGACATTTTTTCGCAAGTCTCTTTTCCATTCTGCTGCCCCACTCAGAAAGAAAGGCTGTCATGAAAAATCCTAGTAACAATCTGAAACTAGCGGAGAGAGGAGCCATCCTGTCCATCGCTACCTATCTGATTCTCTCCGCGGTCAAGATTATCGCAGGCTCGACCCTCCAGTCCTCCAGTCTGACGGCCGACGGCTTTAACAACGTCTCTGATATCGTGGCTAATATCGCCGTTTTAATTGGCCTGCGTATGGCTAGAAAACCAGCCGACCGTGACCATCGCTTCGGCCATTGGAAGATAGAAGATTTGGCCAGTCTCATCACATCTTTTATCATGTTTTTCGTTGGATTTGATGTCCTGATTGAGACCATTCAGAAAATCATCTCCAACCAAGAGACTAAGATTGACCCTGTTGGTGCCGTGGTCGGAATCATCTCGGCAATCATTATGTTGGGTGTTTATTTTTACAATAAAACACTGGCTAAAAAAGCTCACTCCAAGGCTCTGGATGCCGCAGCCAAGGACAACTTGTCAGACGCTGTCACTTCTATCGGCACTTCAGTCGCTATCATTGCCAGCGCCTTTAACTTCCCAATCGTTGATAAGCTGGCAGCAATTGTCATTACCTTCTTCATTCTCAAGACGGCCTATGATATCTTTATGGAATCTTCCTTCAGCCTGTCCGACGGATTTGATGAAAGCCTGCTCCAAGACTATAAGCAAGCTATCTTGGAAATTCCTAAATCACTCAAGTCAAGTCACAGCGCGGCCGGACCTATGGTAGTAATATCTATCTGGATATTATATTGGAAATGAACCCAGATTTATCTGTTTTTGAAAGCCATGAGATTGCGGACCAAGTTGAGGATATGCTTATGGAGCGCTTCGGAGTCTTTGACATTGACATTCATATTGAGCCTGCTCCTATTCCCGAAGATGAGACGCTGGACACTCTTTACCCAAATCTACTCATGCGTGAGCAGCTCGTGGAGCAAGGCAGCCAACTGGATACGCTTCTGTCCGCCGAATTTCTCTATATTTCCCAAGATGGCCGACAGCTAAACAAGGCTGAATTTCAGGCAGAAAGAGCCTCAAAAACTCCTCTCAAAAACGTTGAACTGCTTTCTGTCAGCCAGAAAACCAAGCTTATCCGCTATGAAATGGACGGTGTTATCCATACCAGCCTCTGGCGCCGCCACGAAGTATGGCAAAACATCTTTCACCAAGAGACACGAAAAAACCAGTCTGATGATTAAGTCAGTCTGGCTTTTTCATTGCAACACATCCTTCATTTCCCTGTATAATAAATAACAGTAATACTATCTAGACTTTGCAAATTTGTTGGTTTCTCTTTAGCTTTCAGGCCGTCTTTTTCAGGATTGTCAGACAAATAATAGTTGTCATAGCTATCATCTAGGTCGGTATAAATCTTTATCTTATTATTAACAAGTAAAGCAGCATATCTTGCCTGTCCAAAAGGCTTTCTTGAAATCTTTGTAAATTCAATTTTTTCAACATTTTCATAGTGATTTAGTAAAAATAAAGCCAGTCCCTCTTCCTGGTTGCGCACCTTTACTTTTTCCTCAGTCGTCAGCCAAGCATTTTCTCCAGAGTAAATAACATCCGTCTCACCCGTATCTTTAAAATTTGTGACCTTCTCTTTCTTTTTCAGACGAAAAGTCAATTCTGTCGAATCAGTGTGAGAACTATCATTTATATTATAGTTTTCATCTTTTGAGTCCAAAGAAACATGTGGGATATAGCTGGTGTCATTTACAATCACACTAACAGAACCTGCTTCCCAGAACTTTCCCTTGGAAAATTCATCAAATTCAATTTTTTGAACATCTTCATAATGATTAATGATATAAAGTGCAAGCTTTTGCTCTTTCTTATGAAGCTCCGTCATTTCTGTATCTGACATCCATATTTTTTCACCATCTCTATTTACTATGCTGCTGCATGCTGTCAAAAAAGTCAGAGCCAGTATAACCAAAAATAATATTTTTGTCTTTCTTGACTTCAAAAGCACTATCCTTTTTGCGGTCTTTTGATATTAGTATACCATATCAGGACAAGTATCTTTATGTTTACTTGTAACTTTAAAGTTGATTTTCAAAGAAAAAACCAAGGCTTGCCCTGCCTTGGTTGAAAATAGACTTCAATTATTTATTCTTAATAAAACCAAATTCATTAAGCGGTGAGAGTCGGAACTCCACCACTCCCTTGATTTGACTGGCTTTGATGAGCCCAAATTCTCGGCTGTCCTTCGTATTTTCCCGTCGATCATTAAGAATCAAATAAGAATCTTTAGTAATTTTATCAGACTTTGAGTCTTTTAAATCCATAACAGAGAAATCATGAGTATAGTAACCCGAACTTCCTGCTGAAGCTAGATATTTCTCGCGCATTTTCTCAATATATTCTTCCGACATGACCTGACCGTTCAGGTAAAGAAGATCATCCATATAGGTTACCTGATCCTTTTCCTGGGCAATGACCCGGCCGACATAGTCTTTGCCGTCCACTTCATAGAGGACAAAATCCCCACGCTTGATGTCTTGCTTTCTCGTCGCCAAGACCAAGTCATTCTTTGCCAAGTAAGCATTGCTGTCTTGCTCAGTCACCCGATAAGGCGTATAAATAAAAACTCTCAGCCCTATAATGATAGCTGCCAGTACTGAAAAAATAATAATATTTCTTAATAAATCTCTCTTTAACATTCGTCTCCCCCATCTCTTTTATACCATTATATCATTTTTAGACAAAATAGACAAAGGTACAATTTTATTTCAAAAATCAATTCTCAAACTTGTTCTTCTCTCAAGTAAGATAAGTGGTATCGCATAGACAAGAAAAAAACCGATGATTTTCCAATCAACGGTTCTTTTTTATTATCTTAGATTAACGTACTGTACGGATGCGCATTGTGTTGGTACGAACTGCTTCACCAAGCGGCACACCAGCAACGATAACGATATCATCACCAGATTCAACCAAGCCTTGCTCAACTGCAATCTTTTCAGCGATTTCAAACATATCATCTGTATTAGATGGAGTTTCAGTAGTCACTGGAATAACACCCCAGTTCAGCATAAGACCACGTTGAGTCAATTCGTCAAAAGTGATAGCCAAGATATCCGCGTTTGGACGGTATTTAGAAATCAAGCGAGCTGTGTGACCTGTCTTAGTAAGAGTAACCACCAACTTGATATCCATTGAGTTTGTAGCATCTTTAACTGCTGAAGCCATAACTTCAGTCTTAGAGTTACGCTCAAAGTTATCAGTTGTCAAACGGCCATATTCGTTAAGAAGGGTTTGAGCGTTCTTATCGATAGTAGCCATTGTTGTTACTGACTCAAGTGGGTATTTACCATTTGCAGACTCACCTGAAAGCATAGTTGCGTCAGTTCCATCGATAACAGCGTTAAACACGTCTGATACTTCTGAACGAGTTGCACGTGGTTTTTCTGTCATGGTTTCAAGCATGTTAGTTGCAGTGATAACCACTTTACCAGCTGCATTGACCTTCGTGATAATCATCTTTTGGTAAACTGGAACCATTTCAAATGGTACTTCGATACCCATGTCACCACGGGCAATCATGATACCATCAGCAGCTTCAATGATTTCGTCCAAGTTATCGATACCTTGTTGGTTTTCGATTTTCGCGAACAATTGAACGTGTCCATTACCAGTTTCTTCACAGATTGCACGAACTTCGTTGACGTCTTTTGCAGTACGTACAAATGAAATCGCGATGAAGTTGATTCCTTGCTCAAGACCAAAGCGGATATCGTCATTGTCACGCTCAGCAAGTGCTGGGAAAGGAATCTTCGTGTTAGGGATGTTCACACCTTTTTGCTTAGCAATGATGCCGTCATTTTCAACTTCTACTTCAAATTCACGAGTAGCATCGTCTTTTGCGATAACACGAAGACCAAGTTTACCATCGTCAACCAATACTTGACGGCCAACTTCAACATCATCGTAGATGTCCAATCCGCCAGCAACGTTCAAAGCAATGACTTCACGAGTAGATTTAATACCTTGCTTAGTAGCAACACGGATTTTTTCACCAGTTTTGTATGAATACTCTTTTGCATCACCTTCGAACAATTCTGTACGAATTTCTGGTCCTTTTGTATCAAGAAGGAAACCAACTTTTTGGCCGGCAATTTCTTCTGCACGCTTAACAGTTGCCATGCGCTCTCCTTGCTCAGCATGGTCACCGTGTGAGAAGTTGAAACGGAATGTGTTTGCGCCAGCTTCAATCAACTTAGCAATGTTTTGAGCTGATGCTTCAACATCCAGCTTTTCTCCCCAATATCCGTCATCACCGAATTTTTTACCACCGCGGATTTCTACCGCAGGACCTAATGTTGCAACGATTTACACGTTTATTCATGATTGTATGAAACTCCTTCTTCTATTTGGCCTCTTGGCCTGAATAACAAATAATAATTAAATATTGATGCTGCGGTTCAAATCAGCCAAGTCCAGATCAGCCTTGTGCGGATTGTTAACGACAATTTTGCCTTCAGCAGTCAAGCTAAAGAGTGCTCCTTCTTCAGCAGTTCCCAGGATTGGGCTTTCAACCATCTGCTCATTGCGGATTCCAACAGCAACTCCGCCGATACCTTCTTTAAGCAGTTTAACAGCATGTGCTCCCATACGAGATGCAAGAACACGGTCACGCGCAGTCGGTGATCCTCCACGCTGGATATGTCCGAGCTCTGTGACACGCAAGTCACTCATATCACCAGCTTCTTTCAGCTTCTCAGCAAATTCATCCGCTGACATGACACCCTCAGCCAAGACGATGATGTTGTGCTTCTTACCCTTGGCATAGCCACTCTTAATGCTTTCAACAACTTCTTCGATCTTGAAACCTTCTTCAGGAACGATGATTTCGTCCGCACCAGATGCAATACCTGCCCAAAGAGCAATATCACCAGCATTACGTCCCATTACTTCGATAACGAAAGTACGACGGTGACTGGATGAAGTATCCCGAATCTTGTCAATCGCATCCATGGCTGTAGTAACAGCTGTATCAAAACCGATAGTGAAGTCTGTTCCGACGATATCATTGTCAATGGTTCCTGGAACACCGACAGCTGGGAAGCCATGCTCTGTCAAGCGCATCGCACCGTGGTAAGATCCATCTCCACCGATAACAACGACACCTTCGATTCCATGTTTTTTAAGCTGCTCAATCCCTTTCAGCTGCCCTTCAACTTGGGCAAACTCAGGGTAACGAGCAGAGTGAAGGAAAGTTCCACCGCGAGAAATAATGTCACCAACTGATGTCGCATCAAGTGGGTAAATCTCGCCAGCAACCATTCCAGCGTAACCATCATAAATCCCGTAAACTTCCATTCCTTCGGAAATTGCTTTACGAACAACTGCACGGATGGCAGCATTCATACCAGGGGCATCGCCACCACTAGTCAAAACAGCAATACGTTTCATTTCGCTTTTTGCTCCTTTTTCTTTTTAACATTCTTATAGATTATACCACAATCATCATGAAAATTCTCTTATTTTCCATATTTTTTAACGAAAAATCGTTTTCATAGTATAATTCTTCAATTCCTCTTGTAGTTGCTCTGATTTCTCCACTCGAAAATGCGGTGCAGACATGGTTCGCTTCTCATCTTCATAACGCAGGACAACCGGAATATTACCGGGGTATTTCTGCAAAATCTGAGATATTTCTCGATCATGTTCATGGCCAGCAAGTTTTATCCAGAAGCGTTCTGTAGTGGCTTCTTCTATATCTGACAAGACCAACTGTAAACGGCCATCCCGCTCCTTCACCTTGCCAGTCAAGTAGTAAATACCCTTCTCCTTAATACGGTCACCCAACTGACGATAGGTATCAGGAAAGAGGGTAACATCCAGTTTTTTCTTCGTATCTGAAACCTGCAAGAAGGCCATATTCTCGCCCTTTTTAGTCCGAATAGTCTTGACAGTCTGGACTTGAGCTAAAATCCTAGCTCTGCTATTTTCTGTCAACTCACTAATCCAGCTAAAGGGCTGATCTGCTTCTTTGGCCAGTTTAACCAAGGGGTGATCGCTAAGCCCCACACCGATAATGCTCTGTTCCAGCTCAAACTTTTCAGCATCGCTAAAATCCTGAGCCTCTGTCCAAGAATAAGTCGTATCCGCAAAGAGACTGCCCAGCTCATCCGCAAATACAAACAGATTAGGCAGATTGGCTAGAATTTTTTGGCGGTTTTTCTCAAAACTGTCAAAGAGCCCCAGCTGAATCAGAGGAGTCAGCAGCGGAATCTTATGGTAATTCTGAGGCAGGCGCAGAATAAAGTCTTCCACCCCAGTAAAGGCAGCATTTTGTCGCTCTTCGATAATCCAGTAAGCCAAATCCCTAGGCAGGCCTTTGATATTTTTCATGCCTAAAAATATCTTCTTATCCTGAAACTTATCATGGTAGGGAATATTATTGATACTGAGGGGCGCTGTTTCAAAGTCAAAACTCAGGGCATCAGTGATATAGTCACTGCTAGAGTAATTGAGCATGACATCAAAGAAAACATCTGGATAGTGAGCCTTGAAGTAAGCAAGCTGAAAAGCCAGAGCTGAGTAGGCATAGGCGTGGCTGCGGTTAAAGCCATAGCCAGCAAACTTCTCCATAATAGCAAAGACTTCCTTGGCTTTGGATTCCGAGTGACCTAGCTTGAGAGCACCTGCAACAAAGTCCTCCTGCATGCGGTGCATTTCAGCAGCGCTTTTCTTGCCCATTGCTCTTCGTAAAATATCGGCTTTCCCTAGACTAAAGCCACCAAAGCGCTGGGCCACCTGCATGACTTGCTCTTGGTAGAGCATGATACCGTAAGTCGGAGCTAGAATATCAGCCAAACTTTCATCAATTAACTCCACCTGCTCCAACCCATGCTTTCTCTTGACAAAATTGTCGATGTAATCACTGGCTCCAGGACGATTGAGAGAGGTTGTGGCCACTACTTCCTCAAAGCGAACCGGCTGAACCCGCTTGAGTAGACTGATGGCACCCGGCTGCTCAAACTGGAAAATCCCCTTGGTCTGGCCAGCCGCAAAGAGTTTCAGAGTGTCTGCATCCTCCAAGTCAATCTCTGCAATCTCAATATCTACCTTATATTTTTTCAGGGTTGCTTCTTTCATCCGCTGGACAAAGGTCAGATTGCGCAAGCCCAGAAAATCCATCTTGAGCAGTCCATTGCTCTCCACACCGTGGGCATCATATTGGGTAATATACATGTCCTCGCCGTATTTGAGCGGTATCTGATCAGTCAGGTCACTGTCGCTCATCACAACGCCAGCTGCATGGATAGAAGTCTGACGGGGATGACCTTCGATTTTTTTAGCAATATCAAAGGCCTTTTGATATTCCAGCTTACTATTGATAATCTGACGAAAGGCCATATTTTTCTCATAAGCAGAGGTCAGACTATCCCCGAAGCGGATTTTCTTGGTGATATTGGTCAGCTCATACTCTGGCAGACCGAAACGCTTGAAAACATCGCGAATGGCCTGCTTAGCTCCAAAGGTCGAGTAGGTCACAATCTGAGCTGCATGCATACTGCCATAGCGGTCACGAACATAGCGGATAAACTCTGGCCGGTAAACATCAGGAATATCGATATCAATATCGGGCATGGTATAGCGCTCTAGATTGAGAAGCGCTCAAAGAGCAGGTTATTCTTGACTGGGTCAATCCCAGTAATCTCCAAAGCATAGGCCACCAGACTGCCAACAGCAGATCCTCGGCCCATGCCCATATAATAACCCTGACTGCGACCAAAGCGCAGCAAATCCCAGACAATGAGGAAATAATCATCAAAGCCCATCTGATGAATGACATCCAGCTCCTGATCCAGCCGTTCCTGATAAAGTTTACCTGTTAAACCGCGTTTTTTCAAGCCAGCTTCGGAGCGCTCCCGCAACTCTTCCACGGCAGAACGTTCCCGATTAAAGCGGGGCAGTTTCAGCTCCCTATTGATATCATAGTGAACATGACGGACTAGCTTCTCAAGATTAGCCAAACTCTCTGGGAAAGTTTCCTTAAAAGCTCCTGCCAGAGCATCTGGTGCCAGCAAAAACTCATGATTGGGAAGACTGCCAATCTCCCGCAGGCTGGCATTTTCTCGAATAGCTCGGAGCATCTGCAAGGTCTCCAAATCCCCCCTATCAAAATATCGGACAGTATGCAGGGGCAGGGTTGGCCGACCAAACTCCTGCTGGGGCGTTGCTGGAAAGACACCAATATAAAAATCCAACCCCAAATCCAGATCTGCTACTCCGTCAAAAGCAGGAACAATCACAGCCAATCCCTTAAAGAGATGCTGGAAATCCTCCCAGTTTTTTTGTCCCATCATCTTGAGAGTCGAGACTTTCATCAGATTGCGGTAGCCCTGACTGTCCAAGGCCAGCAGACGGAGATGAAGCTCCTGCTCTGCCTTAATCAGACTCAGTTCCAAGCCTAAAAGCGGCTGCAGTCCCGCTGATTCGGCTTCCTCTAAGAAATGATAGGCTCCATAGAGATTGTCCACATCCATCATGCCCAGATGACTGTATCCTAAGTCCTTGGCTTTCTGCACATATTTCTTTATCGGAATCAAGCTATCCATAAAACTGTAAACAGTCTTGGTATCAAGTTGTATCACCACATTTTTCTCCTTGAACATGCTTTGCTTCTTCTTATAACTATTATACCGCAATTCACTGAATGAGGGAAATAGGAGTTTGACTGAACAGAAAGATTCCATTCACCCTTTCCGGCTTTCTTTGCCATTTTCCTAAGGAAAAGGTACAATAATTGTAAATTGCAGAAAATAAAGGAGACATGTATGAATCAGTATCCTCTGGTCTATCTTGACCATGTCCATAAAAATTATGGCGACGCACCCGCTCTGTATGATGTGAGCTTAAATATCCAGCCCGGCAGAATCATCGGACTTCTAGGCCCTAATGGCAGCGGCAAGACAACTATTATCAAGCTTATCAATGGTCTCTTGCAGCCGACCTCTGGTCATATTTATCTCAAAGGCGTCAAACCCTCTCCTGATACCAAAAGAATCGTTTCCTATCTACCAGATACGACATACCTAAGCGACAGCTCCAAAGTAATCGAAGCTGTAAAATATTTCCAAGATTTTTATGATAATTTTGACAGCGCGAAAGCCATGCAGCTTCTAAAGGATCTTCATATCGATCCTCAAGCGCGCATCGGAAGTCTGTCAAAAGGAAACAAGGAAAAAATGCAGCTCATTTTGGTCATGAGCCGTCATGCGGAACTGTATATCCTAGACGAGCCTATCGGTGGTGTTGATCCGGCTGCTCGTGACTATATCCTGCAGACCATCATCCAAAATCGCACACCTCAGTCTTCTGTCATCATTTCCACCCACTTGATTGCAGATATCGAGCCAATCTTGGATGAAGTAATCCTGATTAACCAAGGTCAGATTCTTTTGCATGAAAATGCTAATCAGCTGCGTCAACAGTACAATCAATCCATTGATAATCTCTTCCGCAGCCAGTTTCGCTTTTATTAGGAGGACTTCATTATATGTTTGGAAAACTGTTTAAATACGACTTTAAGTCTAATTACAAATGGTATTGTATCACCTTTGCCATTCTTCTTACTCTATCAGTCTTCATGGGATTCGTGGCTGGCAGCATCTTAAAACCTGAGGTCATGGAACGCTATAGTGACTACCCAATGGCTACTAGTGGCGTTATTTTCACTTTATACCTACTCTTCCTCTTGCTTTTTTCTGCATCCTGCGCTGTCTTTCTGTCCAATACCATCATTATCATCCGTCGGTTTTATAAAAATGTTTTTGGGCGAGAAGGCTACCTGACTTGGACCTTGCCGGTTACGCCGCATCAGATTCTTCTGTCTAAACTTCTTTCCGCATTTGTTTGGACCCTCTTGTGTATGCTGACCATGTTTATTAGCGGCCTTGTCATTTTTGGCATTGCCCTCCCTATTACAGGCTATTCATTTAATGAGATTTTTAAATATATTGGCGAAATTCCAGATTTATGGCTTTGGATTGTCAAATACGGCTTCCTTAATCTCCTTCAAATACTTTCTGGTATCCTCTTCTTTTATCTAGCAATCTCAGTCGGACAGCTATTTAAGAAGAATCGGATTATGATGGCTGTGCTTTTCGGATTTTTGATTTGGAGTGTTCTGGCGGTCCTGTCAATCTTCTTACCTAGTTTCTTAAATCCGTACGGCCTATTTTCTCCATACGATTATAGTCACTCCGATACGGATTTTGAAATGATGCTAGATGCCTTTCTTATTATCCGAATCGTCTTTGAACTGGTCAAAATTTTTGGTTTCTATTTTACAATCTATGCCATCGTAAAAAAACAAACTAAATCTGCAATAAGCAAAAACAAGGTTGAAACAAAACGTTTCAACCTTGTTTATTTTTACTTCAGAATAATGGCTGCTACGATGGGGCTGACCAGAACGTACATGAGGCCGGTCACGCCAATCGCAAGTCCTGCCATAGCTCCTGCGACCTGGCCGTATTTAAAAGCGGTTCCCGTTCCTACCGCATGGCCTGTTCCCCCTAAAGCTAGACCGATAGCTACTGGGTCTGTGATTTTTAAGAGCTTAAGAAGCGTTGGTCCTAAGACACTGGTCAGAATGCCCGTCGCAACCACCACCACTAAGGTCACTGTAGCAAGACCTTGCAGCTTGTCTGTGATACCGACAGCCATGGCCGTTGTGACAGATTTCGGAAAAAGAGAAACAGCCAGAAAGAAGTCCATTCCGAAAAACTTAGCCAGCAGAGCAGTGAAGCTGGTATTGACTACAACCGCCGCAAAGGTCCCAATCAAAATACTGCGTGCATGGTGCTTCATCAAATGAAAAGTCTTGTAAAGCGGAATTCCCAAAGCAACCGTAGATGGCACAATCAGGTTGTTTAAATAGGAGCCGCCGACATAGTAATCCTTGTAGGAAATACCGGTTAATTTCAAAAAAGCAATAACCAAAACTGCTGCAATCAGCAAAGGAGTTGTCAAGGGATGAGGAAATCTCCGAAAAATCAATAGGCCGAACAGATAGGCCAAGATAGACAAGGCAAGGCCAAAGAGAGGGTTGCTCCATAAATCAGACATTGCTGGCGTCTCCTTCCTCATAATCTCCTTCGAAACGAGTCTTAATCAGCTGCACCACAACTGCAATCACGCAGACATTAAGCACAATTGCTCCTAAAACAATCAAAATAATCGGCAGCAGATAAGGTGCAATGACCTGAAATTTATCCATGATACCAACTGCTGGAGGCAGAAAAAGAATGGTCATATTTGCCAAAAGAAAATTGCCAACCATGCTGATATGACGCAGGCGCAGAAGCTTGAACTGCAGAGCCAAAAATAGCAAGACTAAACCAATGATACTGCCCGGAACAGGCAGTTGGAAAAACACTTGAAATCCCTTCTCCAACGAGGGAAATCATAAAAAAATAATCATCAACTGAACGTATAATTTCATACCAAACCTCCATCACTTGTATATCCAGTTTACTCCTTTTCAGAAAAATATCAAGGTGCTTTCAGAAATTAAAACCTTTACATCTAAAATTTGCTTATAAAAATTCCCTCCATTGTCTGCAATAGAGGGTCTTTCTTATTTAGCAGTCGTCTGAGTAACTTCCTAAACAGATGCTAGAGGGATTGAATCATAAAGAAAATCATGAGAATAATCAAGGCAAGGCTTGCCAAAAGAACTAGGATTTTCTTTGCGAGATAGGTTTCCCAGTAGCCTGACTTGCCGATTGATGTATTGGTGTCTCTGTAAAATTGCTGGCTCTCTCTGGGAAGAAGACTAACCAGTAAAATCAAGACAAAGGTTGCTACAATGGTAAGTGTAATCAATATTGTTTGCATTTTATTTCCTCAAGGCTCCAATCAATGTAAAAATCAAGCCAATCAAGATCATCAAGCCCAAGGCGATGACAAAGGTCTTGTTGAGATTTTCTCCCAAGCTAGCCTTTTCTTTCTTGGGCTTGCCATGCTTAAGCTCATCTAACCGTCCCTCAATATCCTTATGAAATAAATCTTTTTTAGCCATGCTGACCTCCTAACAAACTTTGGAGAGTCTCCTGATAAAGAATGACGGGTACATCGTTGGCATGCCGGCCTTGAGCTTGCAAGGCTGATCGCATCTGCTCAACACCAGATAAGGCTTCTTCCAGAGTCGACGCCAGTTGATCTGGCTGGCTGCTGTCGAAAATATGCTGCTGGGCAATGTAGTGCCTGTCATGCAGGGTCTGCTCAAAGCCAAGGATCAAGAGATTATTCTCAAAAGCCTTACGTACTGCCTGCAGGACCTGACCGCCGTGATTGATATCCAGATAAATGTCCGATTCCAAGTAGAGCTGCTCGATCTGCTTGAGACTGGCATTTTGATAAAGGACAACATTCTTATAGGACAGCATAGATAAGAGTTTAGGTGACATTTCCGTGAGGGCAGCAATGCGAAAGACTAGCTGCGGCAGGGACTGAACCAAGGTCTCTAAGCCTTCAATCTGATCCGAATGGGTCAGGATTAAGGCATCTTTTCGTAGGTAGTTGTCCCGCTTGAAGTCATAATGATAGCCCATATGCAGGAACTTATGCTGCTGGTCAGCTGCAGCTAGACTCATGGCCTTTTCATAAGTCGCCAAGTCTGGAATGACAATGGTCTGCGCCCGCAGCTGACTATTTTCTAGAATCAGCTGCATATTGCCCGGAAGCTCATCATACAGAGGTTCCTGCCAAAAGAGAATATCCTGCCCAGCTCGGCCTGTCAAGCTGTGGGAAACTAGGAAAGAATAAGCCAGCGAATTAAAGAGAATGTGATCCAAGTCAAAGTCTAGCCGCTCTAAAAAGAAACGGATAAAATCCACTCGGCTTTTAAAAATCCGCAAGGGCTCTTGGTCCAGAGTCAGGATGATGTCACCGGTGGCGTGATTCTCCACGATACGCTCCTGACCGTCTGTGCTATAGTATGTCGTGTTGAAGGCTTCCTGAGCAGATTTATAGGCTGTTTTGGCAAAGCAGCGGCCCTGCTTATTATAGCGCTCACTCAGTCGCCGCTGGCCTTTTTTATCCAGCCAATCCACCTGTTTGACCAAGCGACCCTTGGCCTGACTTGCATAGTGAATCCGTGCTCTTTCTTCTCCCATGTCACTGACACGCGCCGACTGATGGTCACCTGTGATTTCCCAGAAAGGGGGCACTGGCACTTGATTGAAAAAGAGCGGATGGTCTACTCCCTCTTCATCCCCCAGAAAGTAAGTATAGGGGGAGATCATGTCATCCGGCAGAAAGCCATTGGCCTCAATGACAATGGTCGGACAGTCATAGCCAGCTGCAAGGAGGGAATCATGCAGATCCTGGGTTTCCTGATTGTAATAATCAAAGAGCTGAATCATCTCTGACCTCCTTTAAAAGCTGGGACCAAGCCGCTTCAACCCGGCTGGTCAAATAATTCTCGGCCACTTGATAAGAGTGTTGGCTCATCTCCTGCTGGTGTCCTTGGCTAAAGAGAGCTATTATTTTCTCCACAAAAGCAGCAATAATCTGGTCCTCGACCTGATTGGAACTAACCGGCAGCAGATAACCATTTTTACCATCATCGATAAAAGTCTGATTACCATAGCGGACATCAAAGCCGATGAGAGGCAGACCCGAGCCAACTGCTTCCATGAGCGTTAGACCAAATCCTTCGCTGGTTGAAGCCGTCAGATAAAGCTCATAGCCTGCATAAATCTGACTTAAATCCGCATGCCCTTTGAGCCGAATGTAGTCCTGAGCTCCTGCTTCCTCAATCCTACGGCGTAGCTTCTCCTCTTCGCCCCCCTTACCGTAAATATCAAGAGTCAGCTCAGGCAGCTGGGCATGAGCTTGGACAGTCGCTGCCACTAGCCAATCGATATGCTTTTCCGTAGCGAGACGCGAAGCCGTGATCATGGAGTAAGGCTTGCGAGGCTCTTTGGGATAAGTCAACTGGTCAAGACTCCCCACCGGTATGGTGACAATCTTGGGCTGCTTGTCCGAGTAATGCTGGAACTGCTTCTCTAGAATAGTTTTCTGAGCCTCTGTTGCCACGATGAAAAAGTCCACCTTGTCTGCATTAGTAAATTGGTAGTCATAGAAATTGTTCCAGAGAATGTAGTCATCGCTGCTGGCATTTTCACTAAAATGCTCCGCATGGACCACTACTCCCAGCTTAGCCTTCTGACTCTCCTCAAAGACAACCTGACCAATCCCAGTCTCCCTATCCAAGATGACCACATCATCTGCCTGCAGCTGCAAACACTGAAGAAAATAACGGACCAGCTCAGCCTTGGAATAGAAAATCCGATCTGGAAAGCGATAGAGCTCTTCCTGACCATCCTCTATCAGCATGTCATAGGCCACACTGCCGTCTTCGTGGTAAACGGCGCTGGTAGAGGGTTGCAGCGTCATTATGGGGTGCAAAGTACTCGCTAGCATAGCGGACATAGGAGAAATAATCCTTGCGAATCAATTTCCCCCGCGAGACATACTCCACATGCTCCACAAAGTCTTGGTCTTCCTGCCGCAGATAGCAAGTGATAAACTGATCATCTTGCGGATAGAAATAGCGGACAATCTTGCCCTCTCTCTCTGAGCGCTCCGGCTGACCAGCGACTTGAGCCAGCACCTGGTCCAGCGTCACCGTCGTTGGTGCAATCTTGATATCAGTAAAATAGTTATAAAGCCAGATAACTTCCTCATCCAGAAAACCAATATTTTCCGTCAGATGCTGAATATTATCCGCTAAAATCATATCCATAAAGATAAACTTAGCCGGCTGCTGGATCCTGCGCAGAAGCTGGGCCCGATAAGCTTGGGCGTATTCTACACCGCTGCTGGCCCAGCCAATGCCTAAGTTGATGTTATATACTGTCATATTCTCCTCGTCTTACGGGAAGTACATGATGACTTCTCCTTTAGGGTTGAGTGCCAATTCACTCATCAAAAGATTCTTGACAATCTGCTGTTTCATGCGCTCCTTCATATATTCAAAGCCATCGTAAGCCTCTTGATAATATTCTACCAGAGGATTTTTCATAGAGAAATGCTGACCGCTCAAGGCCGTCTTGAGTTGCTGCAGATAGTCCACCTGCTCGACCCAGTTCTCATCAATAGCCTTGAGAACGGACACCCGCTGAAAATGGGTGAATAGCTTGTCAGACTTGAGATAGGCTTTCTTTGCCTGCAATTCCTGCTCGGCAATATCCTGCAAGAGCTCTGCAATTTTCTCCGGCGAATAAATATCAAAATCATAAGGAATACGCTCAGCATGATAGCTGAAATGGTCTAAAATAAAGCGATAGAGGTCAGCTCGCGTCTCATAGGACTGCTCATAGGCCGCCTGATGAATGACCTGACTGAGGACACGGCTGATTTCTTCATCAATCCGCTCTTCAGCTTGAATCAGACGATTGCGCTCAGCATAGGTAATCTCCCGCTGAATCTTCATACACTGGGCATATTCCAACGTCATCCGACGGGACATCTTGGCACTGCTTTCGCTGGCTCTCTGGGCCTTAGCTACTAAGCGTCTAAAGCGGCGCTGTCCCAGCTGGACTGGATGCTGCTGAACTTCTTCAGTTGAATAGTCCTTGTAGAGCTTCTTGAGCCAATCTGGCCCCCACTTCCTGAGCAGATCATCCTCTAGCGAGACGAAAAACTTACTAATCCCCGGATCACCTTGGCGGCCTGAACGGCCACGAATCTGTAGGTCAATCCGCTGGTTCTCCATCCGCTCAGTACCAATCACCACGAGACCACCCAAATCAGCGACACCCGGTCCCAACTTTATATCCGTACCGCGGCCGGCCATGGATGTAGCCACCGTCACAGCACCTTTCTGCCCAGACTCTGCGATGATCTGCGCCTCACGCGCCGCATTGTTGGCATTGAGCAGATTGTGGGCGATGCCTTCTCTCAGCAGTAGGGAAGAGTAAATCTCTGACATCTCTACTGAGCCGGTGAAAATCAAGAGTGGATTGCCTTGAGCATGGTAGTGCTTGACCTCGTCTAGTGAAGCAAAGACTTTTTCTGGCAGAGTCTGATAAAGCTGGTCTGGCAAATCCTGTCGAATAACTGGCTGGTTGGTCGGGATCTTGATGACAGACATGGAGTAAGTCTCCATAAACTCGCTCTCCACCACCTTGCCGGTTCCAGTCATACCAGAGATTTTCCGGAAGAGCCGGAAGAGATTCTGATAGGTGATGGAAGCCATGGCCCGCGTTTCCTCCGTCAGCTTGACATGCTCCTTGGCCTCAATGGCCTGGTGCTGGCCTCCCTGAAGCCGGGTCATTTCCAGCAGACGGCCGGTTGCGCGGTCCAGAAGTACAACTTCTGCTTCTTTGTCACCCTGGCGGACAACATAGTCCTTATCCTTCTTGTAGAGCTTGTGGGCCCGCAAGGCTAGATTGAGGTGGCGGACCAACTCTTGATTTTCCTTGGAAAAAAGATGCTCCAAGTCAAGAAAAGACTCTGCCGCTAAAATACCTTTTGATGTCAGCCAGACTTCATTTTTCTCGTCATCGTAGTGGTAGTCCTCTTCTTCTTTCAAAGTCGTAATGAAGGTATCCATGATACTATAGAAGTTTGACTGAACCCGAGGAGCACCAGAGATAACCAAAGGTACCTGAGCGCTATCCAAGAGAATGGAGTCAATCTCGTCTATGATGACATAGTTGAAAGGACTAAGATATTGGCTATCCTTATTCTCTGCGAGATTCTCAATCAAATAGTCAAAGCCCAAGGCACTATTGGTAGTATAGACAATATCCGCTTGGTAAATCAGCCGCTTCTGCTTGGGCGTCAGCTTTTCAGTCTCATCAGCTAGCACCGCTGCCTCGATAGTCAACCCCAGAAACGATAGACCTGCCCCATTTCCTGAGCGTCCCGCAGAGCCAGATAGGTATTGGTGGTCACCAGCATAGCTCCTTGACCAGATAAGGCATTAAGATAGAGCGGCATGGTAGCCGTCAGAGTCTTGCCCTCCCCTGTAGCCATCTCAGCGACATTGCCCTCATGGAGAACAATCGCCCCCATGACCTGCACATCGTAGGGAAACATGCCCAGCACCCGCTTGTCCGCTTCCCGCACCACAGCATAAGCCTCCGGCAGTAAGTCGTCTAAAGTCTCACCTGCGGTCAGTCTCTCCTTAAATTCCTGAGTTTTCTTCCGCAGCTCAGCATCTGACAAGCCAGCCATTTCTGACTCAAAGCTTTTGACTTTGGCTAAGATTTTCTTTAAGCGCTGAATTTGAAAATGATTTTTAATCATCAGACTCCTCTATGATTTGGTCAATGTTTAGGCAATGAAACTCTAAAGACTCAACTCCTGCACTCAGCAGCTGAATCTTATAGCTATAGGCTTCGTTTGGGTAGGTAAAGATCATACTCTCCGAACGCTCCACTTGATTGCTGATTTCTTTCTCATAGCGGTCAAAGAAGATGATTTTCAGAAAGACGCTGGATTCAGGATAGGTGGTCATATCTCTAGACAGGCAATAGCGAGCTCCCTTTTTGAGCAAGGGGAGAGCAGGCACCTGCCGGTCTCGCTGATAATTCCATTTGGAAGACCATTCATGGATGGTCTGGCCGGAGGCCATTAGTTTATTTTCAAAAAATATATGTGAAGGGGAATGAATAATAAGGGTAGTGCCATAAAGATAGGTAAAGTCAGTCATTTTACCAGCTGCCGAAACCCCTCTCAGCTCTCCCCAGTATATGCCCTTTCTTTTTTGAATCTTCATTTCTTTCTCCCAAATTCCTTTTCCAATATCATTCGATAATAATTCATAAACCAAGATATAGCTATAGTAGAGTCATCATTATGCCGACCAGGGACACCTCTGCTAATCAGCTTGGCCTCAGTCAGATGAAGAGCTGCCACCAGATTCTCATAGGCCGTCGGATCATAGTCTTCTTCTTTCATATAGGCGATACCAAAGATCGTCCGGCTGAAATCAGCCTTCTCAAACTTACGCCAGTAGCGGCGATTCAGCTCCTCTACATGCTCCTTATCTTTGCCACCCGTGTGACGGTGAAGGACATCTAGAGCCGTCGGAAAGACCTCGGGCAGGCGTAAACGGCCACGTTGGGCAATAGTTCCTAGATTTCCCAAGGGCTTGGACAAAACGATAGCCCGCGGACGAAACTCCGAACCGTAATAAACCGCACCATAGGTCCCCATCGACATGCCCGACAGGATTAGATCCCGCTCGGTAAAGCCCAGAAAGTCCAAATGCTCTTGGATAATCTTATGAATACTGCTCTCCAGCTCCTGACTGCCCAGATAGAACATACCGCCATCCACGCGCGGATCAGAAAACAAGAGAAAAGGACAGCCCAGACTCCGCATCATTCCGAAGCCCTCGAAGCCTTCCGCCCGACGGTAACCAGAGAAATAAACAGCCAAAGGCGGCTTCAAATCTCCCGGATAAAAGAAATAATTGATTTCCTGACGGTGGCTATCGCGAAAAATCTTCCCACCCAGAACATACTTGCCAAACTCAAAGCGGGTCAGGCGCTGATGCAGAGCGCCAACCTGAATCCGTCCCTCGCCTCTAGCCTCCAAACTGACTCCCAGATAGGAAGTAAAGTCATTGTCCAGAACCATGGATTCCCTCATGTCCTCTTCTGCGAAAACAGTCTCGCGAGCGATGTCCGCAGTCGAGCCTTCCTGGATATTATAGAGCCGCAACCTCAGCTCACAGCTGCCTGACTTTTCATATTCAAGCCAGAGTTCAACTGGATTGAACTTGTTGGCAATAATATTGTATTTCCATGACAGGATTGGCTGAAAGTCCTGACCAAAGTCCCCTTCCAGCTCTAGATTTTCATAGCCATTGTAGCAAATCTTGCCCCGAAATCCGGGGCTGACCACCATATCAAGCGGGGTCATCTTATCCCCATACTGGCCGGAAAAGAGAGCCTTTGACAGCTTGCGGAGCAGGTCAGCTCGATCGCTCATATCCGTTGGCTGAGCGCAGTGACGCTTGAGGAAGTACTCAATATCCGCTTCCTGGGTTTCCTGTTCCTGATCATAGAAACAGTATAAGGAATAATCTTGGCCTCAATCATAAACAAATCTGGGATCCGACGCAAATCGTCTACCAGAATCGCATCAAACTTGCCAATCTTATCCATCTCCATGACCTTTTTGATAGCTAGATTGGAGTTGGGAAAGAAATAATACCAGTTCATATTGTCTGGAATAGCAAGCTCCTTGCTCCAGTCGCTTGAGCCAATCTGTAAGATTTTCAGCTTATTTTGCATTCTCAGCCTCCTTGAGCCACTGCTCCCACCGGCCAATCAGCTCCAGACCAGTATTATGATGGATTTTTTCAATAGAATAAATCAGGGCCTGGTTCCAATTTTTCAAACCTTCCAAGTAATAGTCTGCAGCAGTCGGTAGATCAGAGATAGAGTCCAAGATATAGCCATTTTGCAGATGGGTCACATAGTCCGAGCCCACCAGATTGATCTGCGGAATCCCGGCAGAAATCCCAGCAATCTGGGTATAGAGATTGGGCTGCTCACTCAGGTCGATGATTAACCGTGTATCATCCAGCTCCTGAATCAAGCTAAGCTCGTCCGTGATATTCTTAATGGTGAAACGGAGGTCCTGCTCCTGATTTTCCAGCAGGGCATTCTCAGCTTGCTCACTGCGGCGGTAGTTCTTGACAAATTCATATTGATTCAGATACTCATCAATAACCTCCTGCACCTTGGTCTCCACCTTTTGGATTCCTTCCTGCCAGGCATTATAAACACCGATAGTCAGCTCCGTGTCCGGATGATTGGCCACATAGTGGAGAACCTTGAAGATGGCATAGTCATTAAGCCCTTCTTCCAGATTAATCTGATAAAAAATCTTGGATTCGCGACGGCGTTGGCTCTTACCCAGCTGCAAGCGAGTATCAAAAGGCGACAGGTAATGCACCTTTTGAGCCTGTCCAGGCAGGTAGCGCTGAATAGCCTTCTTGAAATCCATGCGATCAGTCAAGACTAAATCTGCCTGCTGCAAATCTGCTTCTAAAGCTGGCCAATCAACTGTATGATTGCGCTCGTGGAAAAAGCTGAGAATGATTTGAACATTCTTGGGCAACAAGCGCAAATAGCTTGAGTGTATAAGGGATGCGCTGCCAGCACAAAACGGCTGTCTGCTGCAGCATTGCGCTCGATATAGTAGCCTAATTTCTCCAAGATTAAGTCCGGCATCCGCTCATACTCCAGCTTATCAAAGTCCAGTAAGTAAGCCGGATTGACTTCTACTCGGCTATCGTCAGGCTTCAGATGCTCACGAATCCGCCAGTCACCATCTGGCTGCAGGTAGTCCTGATAAAGGGGCTGACCTGCTTCATAATAGGTGATACTGGAGACAAAGCCCCGATCATCAAAGATATAAAACTTGTCCAGCTGGTCATCCTTGAAAAACTTGATGAAGCTGATAAAGCCTTCTACTCCAAACTCGACATGGGCATAGAGCTGCCCCTGCCTGCGAACCATGATTAGAAAGGGCGTATAAACAAACTCGCAGTCTGGCTCCCAGTCCAGATCCTTGATTTGCAAGACCTGCATTTCTTTAGACTGGATTCCCTGAATCTCATCAAAAACCGAGTAATAGTCCGTCTCAAAAATATCCTGCCGATGCAAGAGGTAGCGGGCATGCGGCATATAGGCTGGCAAAAGCAGCTGAACGGGCAGATTTTCACTTTGAAAAATCCGAATCTGATGAATGGTATCATCAAACTCCAATCGCTGCATAGAGCGGTACCAAGGGATAATATCCCGGTGCCAAACTCGATCCCCACTGCCACTCCATGAAGGAATAAAGTAATACATAGTTTCTCCTACAACAATGAACGATAACGGTCATTCAGCGTCAAGGCTTCCACCTCGTCCTTAATAGAAAAGACCATTCCGATAAAAATCATAAAAATCCCCGGAATCATACTGAGCCGCAGATAGCGAATGTCCAGAAGGACCACCATCATAGGCAGACCAGAAATCAGGATAAGATAGAAAGCCCCCACTAGTGCAAAAATAGGTCACCAAACCATTGATATACCGACGGGTTGCTCCTCCCGGATAAACATTTTTCAATATACTCTCCACTCTTTTTGCATCCGCTCAGCAATCTGGTCACCACTGATATTGATAAAGGCGAAGGCCAGCGCCAGGGATGAAAAATAGTCAGCAGATAGAGGATAAACCAAGCTGGACTTCCCATAGACAGCGCTTCTATCCACTGCTCAATCAACTGGTTTTCCGGCTGGAGAAAGTGGATAATCAAAAGGAAATACTGGGGAATGCTGACCAAGGTCATAGCATACATAATCGGCATCCCGCCAGCAGGATTCAGACGAATATCCAGATAAGAGTATTTCTTGAATCGGTTATGGATATTGATCTTATTGACCGGAATCCGGTACTTGGACCGTTCAACTGTAACAGCCAGATAGAGAAAGACTAGGCTGAAAACCAGCATCAAGGCCAGCCAAAGTGAAGAAATCTTCAGCTCCTGAATGGAGTTCCAAATATCCTGCGGAATGTAGGCAATCATACTAGCCATAACAATCATAATGGATCCGCCTAATCCCATGGCAGAATTCAAATCAGTCAGCCAGACCAGCATGTAGGTTCCAGCCATCAAGACCAAGGTATCTAAGACGATAATCGTAGTCATATCCACTCCACCTGCTTCTTGCAGTGGCAGGTTTAGGACCAGCGCCACCGACTGAATCAAGGCAATGACCAAGGTCAGCAGCATCCGACGTCTTTCCTGCACTTCCAGAGGGAGCTTACTCAAGCCTAGACGCTTGGACACAGCAAACATCTGCCAGATCAGCATAGAGGACATCCAAGGAGACAGGCCGACAGAAAAGAGCGACATACTGCGTAGATTTCCCCCCCATCAGGGCTGTCGCATAGTTCAGGGTCGTAGAGGCCCCGTCCATAGCCGCAGCCTTGCTCATATCGACGAAGGGCAGGGTCAGCTTGGTTCCCAAGACATAGATAAATAAGAAAAATAAGGTCCACAGAAACTTCTTGATAATGACCGATTTAAAAAATGACTTCACACTGACTCCTCATGACGATGGCTGGAAAGCTCTAAGATAAGACTTCCATCACCGCATCTACTAAGACTTTCTTGCTAAAATAACCTTCCTTGAGCAGGAAAGAGAACTTTCTAACCCGCTCGACCATAGCCTGATACTCCTCGACAGTCAGATTTTCAACAATCCGACTGGCCTCTTCCAGACTGTCTACGACAAAGCCTAGACCGCGCTCGCGAATCAGCTCTGCATTGGACAGGTAAGAAGGGACGATGACCGGAATCCCAGCTGCCAGATAGGTGGCAGACTTATGAGAGATATTGAGACCATAGTATTCTGGCTCGTCTGCTGGATTTTCCTCAACACCCCAGACCAGACCTAGACCGCCCTTGGACAGCTCCAAGAGCAACTCTGGTCGGCTGACCCAGCCGCGATAGCTGACATTGGCCTCTGGATTTGACTCTTCTTCAGGCGAAAAAATCTCCAACGGCGTTGCATAAGACCAGTTGCTCAGATGCGGAAAACGCTCCACACTTCCTGCAAAATATAACTTGCGGGCAAACTGAGGCTGGTGCAGGGGCAGATCATAGGGATGATCCCACATGCGCTGGACCAAAATCTTGTCCACAGTCAGCCCCTCTGCCACTAGCTTATCCCGCATCTGCTCAGAAGGCACGATAACCACATCTGACTGATTGTACATGTCGATATACTCCGGCATCAGATAGTAGTTTGACGGAAACATCAGCGGCGGGACATCATGGATAAAGGTCACCAGCTTGGCCTGCAAATCTTCAGCTTGCTGATAAAGGCCTGGTCAAACTCCCGGCCGTTCCAAGTCGGCGACTGGTAAATCACGACATCGCCATAGCCTACACTCGCCATGATGCCATCCAGACGGGTACTCATCTCTGACTGGCTGTCGCTGTATATATCGTAAAAATAAAAACTCAGTTCATTGAAGCCCAGCTGCTTGGCTAGCTTGGTCACATCATTCTGGGCAATCAAGGCCGTACTCTGGCCAGACATACCGTATAGATTGGTAATATTAACTTTCATATTCTTTTTCTAATCTTCATTCCTGAGCCAGATTGGCAACAATCTGACTGTCATAAGCTTGGTCATCTCTAAACTCAATATCCTGATCAAAGTTGTGCTCAGCCGTATGCTTGTGCGACAGCTTGACCTTGTGGGTCGCTCCCATCTGGAACCACTCATACTCCGAGTCAATATGCCCAATATCCAGCGCCCGATAGCCTTCCTGCACCAGATCATAGACCAAGACCTTGGCCGTCGGACCCAGCATGGTCAAATCAAACGATTGTCCGCATGCTCTCGAACAGCCTGTTTGATGGCCTCCAGCTTGCTGTAGGCGTTGCGCGAAGGACAGATAATCCGCTTGATGGACCTAGCCCCAGCAAAGAGGTCATTGCCCACACCAGAACGGGAAGTCAAGCCCTCTACGATCAAGAGGTCCTTGTCCTGCCAAAGCTGCTTGAGCTTGGCAAAATAGCCCGCAGACGGCGTCTTATCTTCCAAGTCGATATAAGGACGGGAAATAAAGGTTGAGCCATACCAAGGCGCTCGGCAAATATTTTTATATTTCTCAAGAAAATGTGGCAAGTGATTTAGACTCCAGAAATTCTGGGCATCGATGGAATAGCGATCTAGCCCTGTAAAGACATCGGGTAGACAGATCATCAAATGCTCATCGCTTTCCATAGACATAATCTCTCTCAAGCGCGCTGACAGTTCTGGATCAAAATCCTGATAGACGATACTACGGCCCGCAACCAAATCCATCTCCCCATCTCCAAAACGAACCACTGAGGCACCTTTCTCCAAGAGATAATCCAGTGATTGGTCGATAGAGAGGACAGAAATCTGCTGCTCCTCAGGCTTGGCTAAGCCCAGCTTCTCAATAGCCTGCACCATGACTTCAGGGTTATCATCTGGAAAGACTTCCTGCCCCTGCTGGCCATGAGCTGTGCTATCAAAGGCAAAGACTGGCTTACCAGCAGACTTAAGCGAGCAATGATATCACCTACCTCATCACCGGCATTGATATCCAGCAGTAGCTGAGACTTGGCTTCCAGCGACTCCAAGAGAGCCGGAATGCCAGCAATATCTGAACTGACGCTGACATTAGGATACTGGAGCAGACGCGTGATCGGCTCTGCCACCACTACCGGTGCCGCGATGTAGAAATGACAGGCAGGCAGGGCTTGAATCAGATAGTCGATATGAAGCAGGTCACAAGAATAGGTGTAGACTAGGCAGGACAGACTTGAGCCTCCTTCACCTTCCACCATTTTTTGAGTCAGGGCTCCGACTGACTCTTGCATATCCGACCAATCCAGTCCCTGATAGAACCACCAGACCTCACGATAGATAGACTGGGTATACTCTTTCCAAGGCTTGCGCTCGGTCAGATAGTGAATCACAGGCGGATAGAGACCTTTTTCAGGTTCATAGTCCGAAAAGGTCGTGTGCAGCGTAATGCAGTTATAAGCGAAAGGCAGCTCCATCCAGCGGTTTTCAAAGAGCATATTGAGAATGCTTTGGTCATCCTGAGTAACTTTATCATGTAAGTTATCAGTCATCTCAATCAATTGACCCGCAATATCGTTTTCTCTCCAGTAGTTCACATTAATTAGTAAAACACCTGAATTAAAAATCTGCTCGCCAAAGTATACTTCTCCACCCAGATCTCTTACCGCTCCAAGCGGATAGGAACCTAAATCAACTGCAAAAATTTCTGATAAGTCACGTGTAACTACAATATCGCAATCCAAATAAAGAGCTTGATCTTCCTGTACAAAAGTAGCCGTAAAATATCTCAAAAAAACTGAATAATGGATATTTGTCTTATATTGACTAATATGACTGCCATCCACCCGAGCATTGACAATCTGGCAGTCTAGCTTGGCCAGTCTCTTTTGCATGCTGACAAACCACTCTGTCGGAAAGTCACTGTTGATGACATAAAACTTGATAAAGCGATTGTGGCAAACGATGGACTTAATGGTGGTTAAGACCTGCTCACTATAGGCAGCATTAGCCGCCAGCACCACAGCCCGAAAGGCTTGCGGCTTCTCTTTTTTCATCAGACTGCACAGCTTTCTCACCATCTCCTGAGGGTGCTCATGGGGATAGACCAGCTCTTCGTTTTCATTTTTCTTAGTATTGTCAAAAGCCAGAACTGGCTTGCCAAGTGCCTTGAAACGACGACTCAGTTCATAGTGCTCATTCCCATGGTGAATATCCAAATAGACCTGGCACTTATCAATGAGCTCATCCAGCACTGCATGGATAACCTGCGGATAGAGATGGATATTTTCATAGCGATCCAAAGAACGCAGATAATCTCCCATATCTGTGTAACAGGCTATATAAAAATGAACGCTAGGCAGGGACTGGGCTAAAAACTCAATCTGCTCTAGCTCTTGCACATCTGTCAGGAGCATACAGTTGAGAGCGGCCTTCTCCCAACGGTCCTGCATCTCAAACTTTCCCCGATGATGGGCTAAAACATCCTCCAGACTCAAGGCCTGAAAGTCCCACCAAAGCTGACGGTAGCGATAGCTGATCTCCGAATTCCAAGGCTTACGATAAGTCGTATAATGAATAATCATCGGTTCCTGATCCAGCTCAAATGCCCATTCCAGCCGCTGTAAAAGGCCACCAAATCATGGCCTACCTGCAAATTGTAAATCTTATCCAAGGGCAGCCAGTCCTGAGCCAGCACATGATTTAGCACTGTCTGATCACCATTGAAATCCTCCATCTGGCCAGACTGGACCAAGTCCATGATGCGGTCCGTTTCCTTGATAAAGGTCTCCTGCAGCTGCCTTTCTTTCCATGCTCGATTATCAATTAGCAGAACTCCAGAGTTAAACCCGTAACCACCGGCATCTCCAACCGCTGCAACAAGCTTGCCTTCTAGAAAAATATCAAATAAAGGCTGCAAATCTCTATTGACCACAAGATCGCTGTCCAGATAAAGGACGCGCTCCTCTGCTACAAACTGCGGAATGAAATAGCGAGCATAGGCTGCTGAGCTGATATGGTCCTGAGTCAGCCACTCTGGACTGATAGTCACTTGGTCCAAGCTGATATTGACTAATTCACTGTCCAGCTGCTCGGCCAGCTCATTAAAATCACGGAACCATTCGTCACTCAATCCCTGATTGAAAACATAGATTTTTACATTTTTATTGTAATATAAAATCGACTTAATTGTAGTCGAAACTTGCTCCTGATAGGCCTGATCCCCAACCAAAACAATCGTTTTCATTTCTTCCCTTACTCTTTCATTTCATAAACTCTAAAACATCATTTCTATACTTGATATTATATAAAAATATTGTCCAAAAAAATCTATATTCTCAAGGATTTTCCTGCACAATAAAGAACACTTTTTTCTACTAAATTGTCAAAAAAACAGGAAGTTGTCAAAACTTCCTGTTTCTATTGCCTCTCGGTTTCTTTTTACTAGTTCCTAGTCTAGGATTTTAGGAAGCAAGCACCAGAAATTATCAAGTTAATTCCCTTACGACTTGCTCTGTCCATCACTTCCTCAACTCACTAATTGAGTGAACTTTCGACGGACTAAAAGATAAACTGATCGGCTCTATTTACTGCTACTCCTCAGAGTCGCTTTTCTTTTTACGTCTCTTGAAGGCCAAGCCCAATGCTCCTAAGCCCAGAGCCAGGATGGAAGCCTTGCTCTCCGTTTCCCCTGTCTGAGGCAGACGACCTCTGGAAATCAGATCCAGTTCAGACTGTCTTGCTGAAGCGGACAGACTTTCAGATGTGCTCTGACTAGCTGACAGGCTCGTAGACAGGCTTTCTGATACAGACTGACTGACACGGGCAAGCTCGCTGAGACTGACTGCTGCTGACAGTGACTCACTTGTAGAAAGGCTGAGTGAGTAGAATTCCTTCTCATGAACCAGATCCAGCTGACTATGCAAGACTGAGGTGCTGGTGCTCAGTGAGGTAGACTCGCTGATTGACTGAGAATCGCTAATCGAAGCACTTTCTGAACCAGATAGACTAGCCGAAGTACTTGCGGATATAGAGCTGCTAGCTGAAGCTGTATCACTTGCACTTACTGATGCACTCGTTGACGCTGATTCACTTGCAGATACTGACGCACTTGTCGATGCGGACGTACTTGCAGATACAGATGTACTCATTGACGCTGATTCGCTGGCACTTACGGACACGCTGGTGGACGCGGACTCGCTCGCAGATACGGATGCACTCGTCGAAGCGGATGTGCTTGCGCTTACTGATGCGCTCGTGGATGCTGATTCACTTGCTTTCGCAGATGAGCTAGTTGAGGCAGACGCACTTGCTGAGACAGACGCACTCGTCGACGCAGACGTACTTGCACTTACTGATGCACTGGTTGACGCGGACGTACTTGAACTTACTGATGCGCTGGTTGAAGCTGAGGTACTTGCAGATACTGACACACTCGTGGAGGCCGATTCGCTTGCAGATACGGATGCACTTGTAGACGCGGATGTGCTGGCACTTACGGATGCACTTGTCGATGCAGACATACTTGCTGATACTGAGGCGCTGGTCGATGCAGATTCGCTCGATTTCGCAGATGAGCTATTTGATGCAGACGTACTCGCACTCACAGATGCACTCGTTGACGCTGACGTACTTGCAGATACAGATGCGCTCGTGGACGCTGAGGTGCTTGCACTTACTGAAGCGCTCGTCGATGCGGACGTGCTTGCTGAAACGGACGCACTCGTCGACGCGGACGTGCTTGCCGATACTGATGCACTGGTAGATGCAGATTCACTCGCTTTCGCAGATGAGCTAGTTGAAGCTGATTCACTTGCGCTTACCGACGCACTCGTCGACGCGGACATACTTGCACTTACTGAGGCACTGGTTGAGGCTGAGGTACTTGCGCTCACTGACGCACTCGTTGATGCTGACGTACTTGCGGATACAGATGCACTCGTCGATGCGGACGTACTTGCAGAGACAGACGCGCTGGTAGACGCGGACGTACTTGCTGATACAGAGGCGCTCGTGGACGCTGAGGTACTTGCGCTCACTGATGCGCTCGTCGATGCGGACGTACTTGCACTTACTGATGCACTCGTCGACGCGGAAGTACTTGCGGATACAGATGCGCTGGTAGACGCAGATGTGCTTGCTGAAACTGAGGCACTCGTCGACGCAGATGTGCTTGCTGAAACTGAGGCGCTCGTTGATGCGGACGTACTTGCACTTACTGATGCACTTGTCGACGCGGAAGTACTTGCGCTCACTGACGCACTCGTTGAGGCTGACGTACTTGCGCTTACAGACGCACTCGTTGAGGCAGACGTGCTTGCACTCACTGACGCACTCGTCGACGCGGACGTACTTGCACTTACAGACGCACTCGTCGATGCTGAAGTACTTGCGCTGACTGACGCGCTCGTCGATGCAGATTCACTTGCAGATACCGACGCACTCGTCGACGCTGAAGTACTTGCGCTGACTGACGCGCTCGTCGATGCAGATTCACTTGCAGATACAGACGCACTCGTCGACGCTGAAGTACTTGCACTTACCGATGCGCTGGTTGAAGCAGACTCGCTTGCAGATACAGACGCACTGGTTGAGGCAGACGTACTTGCACTTACTGATGCGCTGGTTGAAGCAGACGTACTTGCGCTCACTGATGCGCTCGTTGACGCGGACGTACTTGCAGATACAGAGGCACTCGTCGACGCTGAAGTACTTGCACTCACTGACGCACTCGTCGATGCAGATGTGCTTGCTGAAACGGACGCACTTGTCGACGCGGACGTGCTTGCGGATACAGATGCACTTGTCGACGCTGACGTGCTTGCAGATACGGATGCACTTGTCGACGCGGACGTGCTTGCAGATACGGATGCACTTGTCGACGCTGACGTACTTGCACTTACTGACGCGCTCGTGGACGCTGAGGTACTTGCACTTACTGACGCGCTCGTTGATGCTGAGGTACTTGCGGATACGGATGCACTCGTGGAAGCAGACGTACTTGCACTTACTGATGCACTCGTCGATGCGGACGTGCTTGCGCTCACGGATGCACTTGTGGAGGCTGAGGTACTTGCACTTACCGATGCGCTCGTTGAAGCAGACGTACTTGCAGATACAGATGCACTCGTGGACGCTGAGGTGCTTGCAGATACTGACGCACTTGTGGAGGCTGAGGTACTTGCACTTACTGATGCGCTCGTTGAAGCTGACGTGCTTGCAGAAACAGAGGCACTTGTTGAAGCCGATGTGCTTGCGCTTACTGACGCACTCGTTGATGCTGACGTACTTGCGGATACAGATGCACTCGTCGATGCGGACGTACTTGCAGAGACAGACGCGCTGGTAGACGCGGACGTACTTGCTGATACAGAGGCGCTCGTGGACGCTGAGGTACTTGCGCTGACTGATGCGCTCGTCGATGCGGACGTACTTGCACTTACTGATGCACTCGTCGACGCGGAAGTACTTGCGGATACAGATGCGCTGGTAGACGCAGATGTGCTTGCTGAAACTGAGGCGCTCGTTGATGCGGACGTACTTGCACTTACTGATGCACTTGTCGACGCGGAAGTACTTGCGCTGACTGACGCGCTCGTCGATGCAGATTCACTTGCAGATACCGACGCACTCGTCGACGCTGAAGTACTTGCGCTGACTGACGCGCTCGTCGATGCAGATTCACTTGCAGATACAGACGCACTCGTCGACGCTGAAGTACTTGCACTTACCGATGCGCTGGTTGAAGCAGACTCGCTTGCAGATACAGACGCACTGGTTGAGGCAGACGTACTTGCACTTACTGATGCGCTGGTTGAAGCAGACGTACTTGCGCTCACTGATGCGCTCGTTGACGCGGACGTACTTGCAGATACAGAGGCACTCGTCGACGCTGAAGTACTTGCAGATACGGATGCACTTGTCGACGCGGACGTGCTTGCAGATACGGATGCACTTGTCGACACGGACGTACTTGCACTTACTGACGCGCTCGTGGACGCTGAGGTACTTGCACTTACTGACGCGCTCGTTGATGCTGAGGTACTTGCGGATACGGATGCACTCGTGGAAGCAGACGTACTTGCACTTACGGATGCACTCGTTGAGGCGGATGTACTTGCACTTACAGACGCACTCGTTGAGGCTGAGGTACTTGCACTCACAGATGCACTCGTCGATGCGGACGTACTTGCTGACACTGATGCACTCGTTGAGGCTGACGTACTTGCGCTTACAGACGCACTCGTTGAGGCGGATGTGCTGGCACTTACGGACGCGCTCGTTGAAGCCGAGGTGCTCGCACTTACGGACGCGCTAGTCGATGCAGATGTACTTGCACTGGTTGATGCACTCGTCGATGCGGACGTGCTGGCACTTACTGATGCACTTGTGGACGCGGACGTACTTGCAGACACAGACGCGCTAGTAGACGCGGACGTACTTGCACTTACTGACGCACTCGTTGATGCGGACGTGCTGGCGCTTACTGATGCGCTCGTTGATGCAGACGTACTTGCACTCACTGACGCACTCGTCGACGCTGACGTGCTTGCAGATACTGAAGCACTCGTTGAGGCTGAGGTACTTGCGCTTACTGACGCGCTCGTTGAAGCTGACGTGCTGGCGCTTACTGAGGCACTGGTCGATGCGGACGTACTTGCGCTTACCGACGCACTCGTCGACGCGGACGTACTTGCACTTACTGAGGCACTCGTGGAAGCAGACGTACTTGCACTTACTGACGCACTCGTCGATGCTGACGTACTTGCACTTACTGATGCACTCGTTGAAGCGGACGTGCTGGCACTTACTGACGCGCTGGTGGACGCGGACGTACTTGCACTTACTGACGCACTCGTTGAAGCGGACGTACTTGCGCTTACTGAGGCGCTCGTGGACGCGGACGTACTTGCACTTACTGACGCGCTCGTGGACGCGGACGTACTTGCACTTACTGAGGCACTCGTGGAAGCAGACGTACTTGCGCTCACTGAAGCACTCGTTGATGCGGACGTGCTGGCGCTCACTGACGCACTAGTGGAAGCTGAGGTGCTTGCACTTACTGACGCACTCGTCGATGCTGACGTGCTGGCAGATACAGATGCGCTTGTTGAAGCCGAGGTGCTTGCGCTGACTGAAGCACTTGTCGATGCCGAGGTACTTGCGCTCACTGACGCGCTTGTTGAAGCCGAGGTGCTTGCGCTGACTGAAGCACTGGTTGAAGCTGAGGTGCTAGCACTTACTGACGCGCTCGTTGAAGCGGACGTACTTGCGCTGACTGATGCGCTCGTGGACGCGGACGTACTTGCGGATACTGAGGCACTCGTCGACGCTGAAGTACTTGCTGAAACTGATGCGCTCGTGGACGCTGAGGTACTTGCACTTACGGACGCACTTGTGGACGCTGAGGTACTTGCGCTCACTGAGGCACTCGTTGACGCAGACGTGCTGGCACTTACGGACGCACTCGTCGACGCGGACGTACTTGCGCTGACGGACGCGCTCGTAGATGCCGATGTGCTGGCGCTGACGGACGCACTCGTTGAAGCTGAGGTGCTTGCACTTACTGACGCACTAGTAGACGCTGAGGTACTTGCTGATACTGAAGCACTCGTGGACGCTGACGTACTTGCTGATACAGAGGCACTCGTCGATGCGGACGTACTTGCACTTACTGACGCGCTTGTGGACGCCGATGTACTTGCGGACACTGACGCACTCGTGGACGCGGACGTACTTGCACTTACAGACGCGCTTGTGGACGCCGATGTACTTGCGGACACTGACGCGCTTGTGGACGCCGATGTACTTGCGGATACTGACGCACTCGTGGACGCTGATGTACTTGCGGATACTGACGCACTTGTGGACGCCGATGTACTTGCGGATACTGACGCACTCGTTGAGGCGGACGTACTTGCACTTACGGACGCGCTAGTTGAAGCCGACGTACTTGCACTCACAGATGCACTCGTGGACGCGGACGTGCTGGCACTTACTGACGCACTAGTCGATGCTGAAGTGCTTGCGCTTACTGAGGCGCTGGTCGACGCGGATGTACTTGCACTCACAGATGCACTGGTCGACGCGGACGTACTTGCACTTACTGACGCGCTTGTGGACGCCGATGTACTTGCGGACACTGACGCACTCGTGGACGCGGACGTACTTGCACTTACAGACGCACTCGTGGACGCTGATGTACTTGCTGACACTGACGCGCTTGTGGACGCCGATGTACTTGCACTTACCGACGCGCTCGTGGATGCGGATGTACTTGCGGATACTGACGCACTGGTCGACGCGGACGTGCTGGCACTTACTGACGCGCTCGTGGATGCGGATGTACTTGCGGATACTGACGCACTCGTGGACGCGGACGTACTTGCACTTACAGACGCACTCGTGGACGCGGACGTGCTGGCACTTACTGACGCGCTCGTGGACGCGGAGGTCTTAATTGACACAGAAGTACTTATAGATGCGGAACTACTTGCTGAAGTTGAGGCACTAGCAGAGGCTGACTTACTTTCCGCAATAGATGCGATTGTTGAGGTAGAGGCGCTGACGGATGCGGAGGTGCTTGCAGATTTAGAAGTACTTCCTTCTCTTGTATCTACTAACTTGCCACCATCAACTGTGGCCGTTCTGCCATCTCTGAATGTGATAGTAGTATTACCATTATTAGAAACCGAAATAGCTGTATTTAAGTTTTTATTTTCTACATCTATCGCTCTTAAGTTTGGATTACTCTGCTTAATCGCTTCTCTGACCTGATTTTTTTCAGTTTCAGATAATTGATTAGGATTGTTGACTAATACAGTATTCTCAGGAAGATTTGGTCTGTATCGAATAATTAACATAAACTGACCATTAACTTCTCTTTTTCTAACCGCAGCGTTCATTTCTTGTTGCGTCACATTCACGTTACCTGCAGCATCGGTAGCAACAATATAACGCGTATAGTCACCAATAGCTGTATCAACAGGAACATTTCCATAAATTCGTATCCTTAGCTGATTACCCTCTTGTTGAACTGAATGTTGCACCCAATTAGTAGCTCTATCATCGCCATTATTATATAGCCAACGATATCGTGTTCTGGATATATCAAAAGCATTCGAATTATCTGTAACAGTCGCATAATATTCGAATGACTCTCCTCTATAAACTGTAATTTCACTTGGAACATTAACAACAGGTCTCTCTGTATCAACAGCATTTGCTACGTCACGACGCGTTCTTCTACGCCCAGTCTGACTAGAGGATTCTGTAGACTGCTGGCTGCTTGTAGAGTTGCCGGTTTCTGATGCAGACGATGCAGAGGCCTGACTGGCTGAGACTGACTCTGATGCACTAGCGGACGCACTAGTGCTTGCACTCATTGAATCAGATGTACTTGAAGACACTGAAAGAGACTCAGATACACTTAAGGAATCTGAGACTGCTTGAGATGTGCTGGCACTGATAGAGGCAGAGCTAGATTGCGACATTGACTCTGAAGCTGAGACGCTGGCAGAGATAGATGCACTGACAGAAGCACTGGCACTGGCTGAGGATGTATCTGATACAGACTCTGACTCAGTATGTGAGCTTGCCGTTGCGGTCGCTGTCTCAGCAGCACTGCTTTCTTCTCCTAAAACTGTTTCACCACGTGTCGCTAAAACGTCTGTCGTGTCAATGACTTTTTCCAGAGCCTGACCTTCTTCTGCATGGACAGTTGTGCTTGTCACAACAGCTCCGCCCAGCACGGCCCCCGTGGCGACAATGCCCCTCAAAAAGTCTATGCCGCTCTTCTTATCGGTAACTTGTTCTTCCGTTACCTTGAGCTCGATCGATGAAAGGCCTCCCCCTTTCATTGATCTAAAAAGGCCGAACTGTGATGTCGCAGCACGCAGCCAATGCTTACCCGATTTAATCAGCTTAAAACGAGTCACACGCTCTACTTCGTGGTACTTACCTTTTTGACGTTTAAAAAACATAATTCTCCCTTTAATTTATATCCTTTTTAAAAATCCATTAATCCCATTTTACCACACTATTTGACAAAGTGAACAATAATTTACTTATTTTTTTGCTGAAATTGTTTTCAAGTATTTCCAAAAAATATTCATATTAAAGCAACTTTCATCTCCTTTAACAAATAAAAAAACGCCAAACAGCGTTTCTTGCATCTTATAACGGAAGACATGGGATTCGAACCCACGCACGCTTTTACACGCCTACTGCGTTTCCAACACAGCCTCTTAAGCCTCTTGAGTAATCTCCAGAAAGAGAAAGGCCAGCTTTCTCAAAACTTTAACCATTATACCACATTACATCCCCAACCGCCATAGTTTCCGTTAAATTTTTTCACAAATTCAACCAAAGTCCAAACATTCTGGTTCAAATCAAAGATTTCCGTCGTATCCATCCGAATCACGTGCAGCTGATATGGTTTGTCCGCATCTTCTATCTTTTCAGCGGATACGAGGCTATAGCCCAACTCTTCAACTTCCTTTAGGAAACCATCTCGGTCTTCCTCCGAAGCAAAATAGGCCCAATGGTCAATCTCGCGCTCCTGACTATGGTCATCGCCATCCTGCTCTAGCTGGTACCAGACCCGCTGGTTGAGAATGGTCTGATATTCGTATTCATTGGGATAGAGAAAGTCAAAGTATTGATTCCATTCCTCATCTTCCAAGGTCGCTGAGTCATAGCGGCGGTCTGGAAAGTCGCGCATCACGTTTGCAATCGGCTCCAGATGGCTCTTTTTGTCTTGCAGATAATAATAAAACTCAATATTTCCATCTGTCGTAATCACACCAACATGAATGCCACCGACCTGGCCCAAAGCCTCAGAAAGCCGATCCTCAATCACATTCAGCTCTTTAAACTCATCACTAGATGGAAAACCCGTCTCCCCATCGTACTGGAGGAGCGATATCTTGAGCCTCATTGCATAGGTATAGAGAGGATAGGGTGCCTCATCAGCCAAGGCAAGATTCAGACGGATACTAGCCAACTTGTCATCAATATAGGTCGAGAAAGAACCCCACTCACTCGGAAAAGGATCTTCAGCAGGCATATCAAGCACTGATTCTTCTAGCTTTTCTACTTTCTCTTCCTCTTGCTCTTGTTTCTTACCAAACAGATTCTTAAAAAAACTCATATCAAACTTCCCTTAATACTTATGAAATTGACCCAATAGAAATACAAACATTTCCTTTGCCATCACTAACATCATTGTATTACTTTTTCAGACAGAAATCAAGATTTCCTGAACATCGTAAAAGCAAAAAAACGCTGATTTCTCAACGTTTTAGAAAGGCTTTAAAAATAATGGAGCCGGTGGGAGTCGAACCCACGTCCAAACATCTGCTAACACATTTGTCTACAACCATAGGCTATGTATTGGTTTAACTTCACTTTGACACATAGCTCAAGCCCAAGTCAAGCGAGTCTATCAATCTCTTGCAAAAATCCCTAGACCAGATTTTGCCGTAGCTTGCTCATAATAAGACCTGTCATCAGACACAAGCAATCCGAATCGGGTCACGCTGGCTGGTTTTTAGGCAGCTAAAGCGTAAGAATTGTTATTTTTTGCAGTTATATTTAACTGGCGTTTTACATCCGCTAGATGAGTTGCAAAATGTGCCGCATAATGCCTGTCGAATCCGTAACGACCCCAAGACAATAAGAACATTATAACAGAATCTACTAAAGAAAGCAAAAGCCTGCACGCAGCAGGCCATTACTTACTATTAGTTCTTAGCGAATCCCCAAAGCAATTCGAGCATAACGGCTCATCTTTTCCACCGTCCAAGCTGGGTACCAAACCAACTTAACATCAGTCTTGGTAACCTCCGGAACATCTGACATAGCATCATAGATCTGGTCAGTCAGAAGATCCGCCAGAGGGCATCCCATGGTTGTCAGGGTCATATCGATTTCCGTTTCTCCATTGGTCTCATCAAAACGGATTTCATAGATTAGACCTAGATTGACAATATCAATCCCCAGCTCAGGGTCAATGACTTGCTCCAAGCTCTCTAAAATACGTGTTTTAATCTTTTCAACTTCTTCAGGGCTGTATTTTTGTTCTGACATGCAATATCCTCCTTATAGATATGGAAAAAGTTCAAGTTATCTTGAGGGGGCCTTTGTTTTTCAGCTAGGATTGCCGACTTAACGCTTCCTAATGAAAAATTTCTGCCCCTTCTTGCGCTCTTCACTTCTTAATCTTCGATAAAGTCTCTGAGTGGTTTGCTGCGGCTTGGATGGCGGAGTTTACGTAGGGCTTTGGCTTCAATCTGGCGAATCCGCTCGCGGGTGACATTGAAGACCTTGCCGACATCTTCCAGGGTCCGCATTTTTCCATCGTCCAGACCAAAGCGCAGACGCAAGACGTTTTCCTCACGGTCTGTCAGCGTATCCAAGACCTCATCCAGCTGCTCACGAAGAACGACACGAGTTGTGTAGTCGACTGGATTTTCAATTACTTCATCTTCGATAAAGTCTCCCAGATGACTGTCATCTTCCTCACCGATAGGGGTCTCCAGAGAAACTGGCTCTTGAGCAATCTTGAGAATCTCACGAACCTTGTCCGGTGTCATATCCATCCGCTCAGCAATTTGCTCTGGTGTCGGGTCTTGACCTAATTCCTGCAAGAGATTGCGTTGCTCACGGACTAGCTTGTTAATGGTTTCCACCATGTGGACCGGAATCCGAATAGTCCGAGCTTGATCGGCAATCGCACGGGTAATGGCCTGACGAATCCACCAAGTCGCATAAGTTGAAAACTTAAATCCTTTGGTGTAGTCAAACTTATCAACTGCTTTCATCAGCCCCATATTTCCTTCCTGAATCAAGTCAAGGAACTGCATACCACGGCCGACATAGCGCTTAGCAATGGAAACAACCAGACGAAGATTGGCCTCAGCCAGACGCTGCTTGGCTTCCAAGTCTCCCTGTTCTACCAAGATAGCCAGCTCCTGCTCTTCTTCATTGCTGAGAAGGGGCACAACCCCGATTTCTTTCAGATACATGCGGACTGGGTCATTGACCTTGGCTGAATTGCTGCCCAAGAGCTCTTCATCCGTCAACTCTGCTTCTTCCTCTTCGTTATTTAAGACGCGCGCGCTGGGATTTCCTTCCTTATCTGTAATTGAGATACCAGCATCCTGGATGCGCTGCAGCAAATCCTCAATCCCATCAGCGTCCAAAGTGAAAGGAATGACCAGTTGGTCATTAATCTCATCATCTGTCGCAACCCCTGTCTGCTTGTGATTGCGGATAAATTCTGCAATTTGAACGTCTAATGTTGTTACTTCTTTTTGTTTTGTAGCCATTCCTACTCCATTCTTCTTTTTTGCTCAATCAAGCGCTCCAGCTCAGACAGGGCTGTATCCGTATCTCCGCTGTGAGAGGCTTCTCGAATCTTCTTACTAATAAACTGATTATGCTTGCGCAAAATCTCCCGCTCTCTGGTTTCTTCCACTTCTTTCAATTCATCTTCCAAAACCTCATCCGGCAAGTCTTCTTCCAAGACGCGGTACCAAGCCTGCTGGACATGATCCGGCAGCTGGGACAAATCCTGCGGTGTCACCTCGCCATTTGCCAGTAAAATCTCATACAAGGCCTGCAATTCTTCCGAGTCAAAGACAAAATCTTCTCTCAGACGGTATTGGTTCAAAATCAAAGGATGATGTATCATGCGGTGGAAGATATGATTTTCCGCCCTCATGAGCCGACTCAGCCGGTTCGAAGGCGAAAACTGCATGACGGCTGGTTGAGACTGCTGAATCGGCGCCTCCTGACTGCGACTAGAGCGCTCAGCAAGCCGACTGTTATTTACCGTCTGCTCCACCTGCTGATAGTCAAAGTCCGGCAGCAACTCAGCCAGCATGTAAATATAGGAGTTCTGAGCTGTGATGGACTTGGTCTTCGCAATAATCGGCGCCATCTTCTCTACAAACTCAATCTGAGCCTGTAGATTTTCAATATTATCTGGTTTCAGATGATGCAGCAGAAACTCCACATTACTTATTCGCGTTTTGCTCAGCAAATGCTGCAAATCTTCTTCAGAATTTTTAGCTAGAAATTCATCCGGATCCAAATTATCTGGAATCCGAACAATTTCCACCGTCATATCTCTCAGCTCATCTAAAGCCTTAGCAGTCGCTGCTTGCCCTGCCCTATCTCCATCGTAAGACAGGATAATCTTCTTGCAATACTTACTCAGATGCTGAACATGCTCAGGCGTCAGAGCTGTTCCCATCGAGGCAACCGCATTTTCAATCCCGGCCCGATAAGCCGCAATCACATCCATGAAGCCTTCCATCAGATAGACCTCATGGTTCTTCTTGATAACCGGCTTGGCCTTATCCAGATGATAGAGCTCGTAGCTTTTATTGAAAATAGCGGTGCTGCGACTGTTTTTATACTTGGCCTGATGACCATCTGAAGCCGCCTCTTGCCAAATCCGACCGGAAAAGGCCACAACCTGCCCACTATCATTGGTCAAGGGAAACATAATCCGGTTTTGAAAGGCATCATAGACCAAATTATTCTCCGCCAGATTGAAGAGGCCCGAGTTCATGATGGTATTCTCATCAAACTTGCCAACCATACTCTTATGAAGATAATTCCCCTCATTAGGAGCCAGCCCGATTTGAAAATGCTTAAGAACATCATCTGTCAGCCCCCGCTGGTAGAGATAAGCCCGAGCTTCCTCTCCCATCTTGGTCGTCATCAAGACCGCATGATAAAACTTGGCTGCCTCGGTATGGATATCGTAGAGCGCCTGATGCGGATGGCTTTGTCTCGGTCGGTCATTGCCCGCTGTCTCCACAGCCAAAGGAATCCCTGCCCGTTCTGCTACAATCTGCACAGCATCCATAAAGGAAACGCCTCGATAATCCTCAATGAATTTGAAGACATCGCCCGACTTGCCGCAGCCAAAACAGTGATAAAACTGCTTATCCTCTACAACGTTAAAAGAGGGCGTCTTTTCGCCATGAAAGGGACAGAGTCCCAGAAAATTCCGCCCAGCCTTAGTCAAGGCCACTGTTTCTCCTATGACATCGACGATATTGACGCTGTTTTTAATTTCAGAAATGATTTCTTTATCAATCAAGAGACAATACCTCCAATTTATCATAGAATATCATTCTATATTTTATACTAAAATGAAGCAAATGTAAAATATTTGACAAGCAAATATCTTGTAGTTGTCATATAAATAAGCTATAATATAATATCATTAATAAATTCTTGAAAGGAAAGAAAGAATGTTAAAGGATCTTAAAGAATTCTTGTTGCGCGGGAACGTGATTGATTTGGCAGTCGGTGTGATCATCGCCAACGCCTTTGGAGCAATCGTCACTTCTTTGATTACTGACGTAATCACTCCTCTCTTCCTCAATCCAATTTTGAAAGCTGCAAACTTGGAGCAAATTTCTCAATTGAAATGGAACGGGATTGCTTATGGTAACTTCTTGAGCGCCGTGATTAACTTCTTGGTAATCGGTACTGTTCTCTTCTTCATCGTTAAGTCTGCTGAAAAAGCACAGAGCCTTGCTAAGAAGAAGGAGGAAGCTGCCGAAGAAGCTGCTGGACCAACTGAATTGGAAGTCCTGCAAGAAATCAAAGCTTTGTTGGCTGAGAAAAAATAAAGAGAATTCACTGATGAAAATCAGTGTTTTTTTCTTGCCTATTGATCACAATCATCCCCTTCTCTCCAAAGAGTGAAAACAAAAAACAGACCGGAGTCTGCTTTTTTGTTCAATTAGAATTTTTTACGTTTACGAGCTGCTTCTGATTTGCGTTTGCGTTTTACAGAAGGTTTTTCATAGAATTCACGTTTGCGTGTTTCTTGAAGAGTACCAGCTTTAGTAACCGCACGTTTGAAACGACGAAGTGCATCATCAAGTGATTCATTCTTGCGTACTACTGTTTTTGACATTTTTTTCACTCCCTTCAAGTCCAAAATCTATATAATCATACCACATATAGAAAAGAGTGTCAAGTTTTTCTGTAACTTGGATGTATTTCCACTTCTTTTTAGACTAAGAAGACCAGCTGGCATATTGCAGCTGGTCTTTAGTGCTTTATAATGTTTTACGCTTCTTAGCGGCTTTGGAAAGGGAAATGTCCTGAACCTTATCGTAGAACAGGAACTGCTGAATGAGCTCTCTTTCGCTCATGTCAGGATTCAAGTCAACGACATAGTCTAGCTTGATAGACTTCTTTTCAGCCGACTTGAGAGAGGTCAGTTCAGCTGATTTACAAGCCGTTTCAAAGATAGCATCAAAGAGTACTTCGTAATCAAAGTCAGCTGGAACTTGAACCTGAACATAACGTCTGGTCTGACTGACTGAAGTAAAGCTCATCTTTTCAAAGAGCATCCAAATGCCTGAAATAGCTAGAGTAAAGACAATTCCCAATGCTACAAATCCCATTCCTGTTGTAATCCCAATAGCCGTCGCCATAAAGATAGCTAGGAGCTCCTTGGAGCCACCTGCAGCCGACCGGAAACGAATCAAGCTGAAAGTCCCTGCTACGGCGACACTGGTCCCCAGATTTCCATTAACCAAGAAGATGATAATGGAAATAATAGCTGGCAAAAGGGAGAGGGTGACGACAAATTCCTTGGTATAAATGGTTTGCCGCTTATAGACCTTGGCTAAGATAATTCCCAAAACCACACTAGTTGCTAGTGAAAAAATCAATGCTAAAGGATTAATCTTGACCTCCGTGGAGGAGTAGATACTGTTAAATAACTGATCAAGCATAGACTACCCCCTTAGGCCTTGACTGTTTGAGTCAGCCTTTCTTTAGTTTGCAGGTAGGCTTTGCCGTATTTTGAGAAGGACTGGTCTTCAAGGCCGTATTTGTTCAGAATATCAGCCAGCCACTGAGGATATTGACCAGGAACCTTGATTTCCATAATCACCTTGTCATCTTCCAGCAAGGGCAGTCCATAGCGACCTGAAGCTAAATCTACATCATAATCTCGGTAGCGGATGTTGGAATCAACTGTCACACGTACCTTTTTATCTTCCAAGCCTCTCATAGAGTAGCGGTCATAACTAATCACCATTTTTGGCTTCAAGTCTAGATAGCGCTCCTGTAACTGTTCTACTTCTGCCTTGACCCGGTCATCAGAAATAGTATGGTCTGCCACACCATTCACAATATAGTTGGTCACAGAGAGAGGATTGGAAACTAAACGGTATTTGAAGCCTACTTCATCACGTTTCTTCTTGATTTCCAAGAAAACTTGACTATCATCATTCGGCTGCTCAGCATAAGTGCGCATCCGCATCTTTTCACGACCACCTTTTCTGGCAATGGAATCCTGAATCATCTGGAACTCATCATTATCAAAATACACATTGGAAATGGTTGAAGTCGCATAATCATCTGCGGTAAGGTAAGGCCTCATATCAGCCTCAAGACGAGCTAGCATTGCTCGGTCAAGAATATACTTAGTTTCGATCCGTTGGAAGTTTGTTTGGATTTGCTTTTGTTTCATTTGGATTCTCCTTTAATTCTACAAATGTAGTTTGTGTTTTTAAAAGAAATAGAGCTTCCGCTCTACACCTACAAGCGTCTGGATAAGCTTTCTTTCTTCTCCTTTCCAAGCAGTATTTTTCAAAAACATTCTACAAATGTAGTTTATAACTATATTCTACAATTGTCGTTTATAAATGTCAAGAAAAAAGATAAATAATCTTCCAGTTTTTTTAGCATTAGGAAACGAAGTGCAAACTGTAAGCAAAATCGACCTAAAATAAAGGATAAACTGATGACTAACTGCTCTTGGAGGATTGCCAAATCCCCCTTTGAGAAGATAATAAAATTCTACCAGTCTAAGCTTTTAAGAAACTTAAACTGGCAGAATCCTCTATTTAATCGTCATCATGGTCATCATCATCGTCCGGATCATCGGTGTCTGTCGTATGAGAGGAACTGTTCTGAGACGGAGCTTGAACTGTCGCTGTACTAGCTCCAGTATTTGCTCCGGTCGAGCCCGCTGCTCCCGTATTCCCTGCGCTTGCAGTAGCGCTGTTTTCAGCTGGAGTTGATGCAGCTGACGAGGATGGACTGACTTCTTTTTCAACCGTTACTGTCTTTTCGACAATGGTATGCTGCTTGGATTTGACCAGTTTTCCATCCTTAGCATTGACAATGGTTTCATGGGCCGTTTGCCCGTGAGAGAAGCGAATCTTATAAGTGTCTTTCTCACGCGAAATTTGTAAATCTTTAATATCTTTTTCAGAAAGAGACAGCTCTTTTAAGACGGATGCTAGTGCCTGACGCTGACTGAGTCTCTGGGGCTGTTTTTGACCCGCCACAGGTCGGCTTTGTTGAGCAGCTGGGCTTTCTAGAGCAAAGACTGAGCTAGTCAAGAGCAAAAGGAGAGGAACTGCTACTACAAAGGCAGCAGACAGAAACCTCTTAGGTAGGCGGTTATCCATAATGCCGACAATCCGCCGCTTGAGATTAAACTTGTCAGAGTAAAAGCAGGTCGTCAGGGCAATTGGGGTCTTCTTACTGCGATCTATCATGGTCAAAATCGTTTCACCGTAGAAAGTACGATACTCCGTATCTTTGCTGCTTAGAACATCATGGTCACAGTACATCTCTCCTGCTTCCTGGGTTTCACGGCAGGCAAAGCGGACAACCGGATTAAACCAGTGCAGACTCTTGGCAAAAATCCCTAAGAGATTGATTAAAACATCGCGGTGCTTATAGTGGGTCAGCTCATGCTTAAAAATCAGCTGCAGCTCTTCTTCTGTGTAGTCCAACTCTGGCAGCACGATTAAAATATCTCTGAAACCTAGCAGCATAGGACTTTGGGACATAGGATAGTGGAGCAGACGAATCCGGCCCTTAACTCCCATCTCCTGCTGAACAGCCCGCAGCTGAGCCATCGCTTCTTCGTCCTGAAACTCCGTGCCCCAGCGCTTCAGCATCTTTCTGAAGCGAATATAAGAATAAGCGTATCTTCCTATGCTAAAGACAAAGCCAATCAGCCAGATGGCAAAGAGAATCTCAAACCAAGGCAGATTTAGAAAATCCTCCCACAGATTTGTCTGGGCAGCTTTTTCAACTGCTGGAGAAGCACCCTGAGCTCCACCTGTCTGGGTAGCAGTCACTGCTGTCTGAACTACCGATCCTGTATTCAGCCGAATCAGGCCTGAGCCAAATTGGGGACGGAACGGAAACAGAAAACTCAGCAATATCAGAAACCAAATAAAATACTTCACTCTGACCGAAATCTTAGTCTTAAAGACCGTAAAAAGCAGACTAAGCAAAAGCACCAAAATGGATGTCGACAAACTGGTCAGAAGAAAAGAAAGAAGGAATTGTTTCATGCTTATCCCTCCATCCTACTTTCCTTGGTTGAGCAGACTGCGCAGCTCATCCAATTCATTTTCCGAAAAGGAGTTAGAAGAAAAGAGTGTTTTGACAAACCCGCCCATAGAACGGCCGCTGTGACGCTTCAAGAAATCCGAAGCCTCTACTTCTAGATACTCATCTTCTGAAATCAAGGCTGTATACTGCCTTTCACGTCCCTTGCGGACACTTTCTAAAAAGCCCTTCTCCGTCAAGCGAGCCAAGACTGTCAGCAAAGTCTGGGGCTTCCAGTGATTGTCTGGTCCCAGCTTTTCCATGATACGGGCAGAGGTCGTCGGGGTAGGCAGCTGCCAAATTACTTTTAAAATAGTAAATTCTCCGTCCGGCAAACGTTTAATAGATCTTTTCATCGTTCCCACGCGCTTTCTAAATAATGCTATTTCTATCTTTATTCTACACTTGTCTAACAAAAAAGTCAATCATTATATAAAAAAAGAGTGGGAAATCAATTTTCCTCACTCTATTTTAGAAAAATAAACTAAGTAGGGTCAGCATAGCCAACCCTCCCTGCTTGAACAGGATTTTGGGGTCACTGGTCACTGCACCGTACGCTGCTACCAAGATGATATAAACCATAAAAATTCCCAGCCAAACCGGACTAGGCTGCACAAAGGCCGCAATCAGCACTAAAACAGCTATCAATCCGTTGTAAACTCCTTGGTTTTTGAAAAGTGTATTGACCGACTGCCGCTCCAACTCCTCTTGCGACATACCGAAAACCCGAGCTGTCGCTGCAGAAGTCGTCGCAATGGTCTCCAAGTACAAGATATAGAAAAATTCCAAGGCAACTAAACTTGCCAAGATAGATGTTAAAATAGACATTTTGTTCCCCCTAAAATAAATAACGAAACTTAGTATAACACAGACTGACTGGAACTGAGAAAACCTTGCTCAAAAAATGGACAATCTGTATAAAAAGTGTGACTAAAAATACTGAAGAAAAAAAGCGTAGCAGAAATAAGCAATTTCTGACTGGATGTGATACAATCTTTTTGAAAAATGGAGGTAATTTATGTTAACCTATGATTTAATTGTCATCGGCTTTGGAAAGGCCGGTAAAACATTGGCAGCCAAAATGGCGGCCCAAGGAAAAAAAGTTGCTTTGATTGAGCGAAGCAAGGCTATGTACGGGGGAACCTGCATTAATATCGCCTGCATCCCAACCAAAACCCTGCTTGTCGCTGCTGAAAAAGGCCTGGCTTTTGACCAAGTCATGGCTGAGAAGAATGCTGTTACCAGCCGTCTCAATGGGAAGAACTACGCAGCAATCAGTGGCGCTGGTGTCGACATCATTGATGCGGAAGCTCATTTCCTTTCAAACAAAGTCATCGAAATCACAGCTGGCGATGAGAAAGAGGAACTGACTGCTGAGACTATTGTCATCAATACTGGTGCTGTTTCCAATGTCCTGCCAATTCCAGGACTGACTGAAACCGAGCATGTCTATGACTCAACTGGCATTCAAAATCTGAAGGAACTTCCTAAACGCTTAGGAGTTCTGGGTGGCGGTAATATCGGCCTAGAATTTGCTGGACTATACAATAAATTGGGCAGTCAGGTGACTGTGCTGGATGCTGCTCCTGTCTTTCTCCCTCGAGTAGAGCCTTCTATCGCTGCTCTAGCTAAGCAGTACATGGAAGAAGACGGAATCCAGCTCCTGCAAAATGTGCAAACCAAGCAGATTAAAAATGATGGTGACGAAGTTGTCGTTGTGACAGAATCTGGAGAATTCCGCTTTGATGCCCTGCTCTATGCTACCGGTCGTAAGCCGAATGTTGAACCACTGCAGTTGGAAAAATACAGATATCGAGCTGACAGAGCGCGGAGCGATTAAGGTCGATAAGCACTTAGAAACATCTGTACCCGGCGTTTTTGCAGCTGGCGATGTCAATGGCGGTCTGCAGTTTACTTATATCTCATTGGATGACTTCCGTATCCTTTATAGCTATCTGGCTGGCGATGGCAGCTACACACTGGAAGACCGTAAAAACGTCCCTACCAGCATGTTCATCACACCGCCTTTGGCTCAAATCGGATTGACTGAGAAGGAAGCCAAAGAGCAAGGACTGCCGATTGCAGTGAAGGAGATTCCAGTCGCAGCAATGCCTCGTGGTCATGTCAATGCTGACTTGCGTGGTGCCTTCAAGGCCGTTGTCAACACTGAAACCAAGGAAATTGTCGGGGCAACTATCTTCTCAGCTGGAGCTCAGGAAATTATCAATATCCTGACTGTAGCCATGGATAATAAGATTCCTTACACCTACTTGAGCAAGCAAATCTTCACCCACCCAACGCTGGCTGAAAACCTCAATGATTTATTTGTTATCTAATTTTAAGCCCCTAATGGGGCTTTTTAGATGTCTTTAAAACATTTGCTTACATTTCAACCCCCTTTTGTGGTACAATAATGCTAGTTTATTTTAAAAAGATTGAGGAACATTATGTCTGAACTGTATGATATTACGATAGTCGGTGGCGGTCCGGTTGGCCTATTCGCAGCTTTTTACGCTCATCTACGCCAAGCCAAGGTTAAAATCATTGATTCCCTGCCTCAGCTGGGCGGTCAGCCGGCCATTCTCTATCCAGAGAAGAAGATTCTGGATGTGCCAGGCTTTACCAATCTAAGTGGCGAAGAGTTGACACAGCGTCTGATTGAGCAGCTGGAAACTTTCCAGACTGAAATCTGCCTCAATGAAACGGTGCTGGATATCGTTAAATCTGATGATGGCTTCTCTATCACGACTTCTCAAGCCCAGCATCAGACCAAAACCATCATCATCGCCATGGGAGGCGGTGCCTTCAAACCAAGAGCTTTGGAGCTAGATGATGCTGAAAGCTACAGCAACCTCCACTATCACGTTTCAAACATCAGCCAGTACGCTGGCAAAAAGGTTGTTGTTCTGGGCGGCGGCGACTCGGCTGTTGACTGGGCGTTAGCTTTTGAAAAAATCGCAGAAACCAGCCTGGTTCACCGTCGGGACAACTTCCGAGCTTTAGAGCATAGTGTGGAAGAACTCAAGGCTTCTAGTGTTGAGATTAAGACACCATTTGTACCCAGTCGATTGGTTGGTGAGAATGGCAAGATAACCCACTTGGAAATCAGCCAAGTCAAGGGGGAGGAAAGTCAGCTTCTGCCCCTGGATCACCTCTTTGTCAACTACGGTTTTAAATCCTCTGTCGGCAATCTCAAAGATTGGGGCTTGGAGCTCAACCGTCACAAAATTTTGGTCAATAGCAAGCAAGAAACTTCCGTGCCAGGTATCTATGCAGCTGGTGACTGCTGCAGCTACGAGGGAAAGATTGACTTGATTGCGACTGGGTTAGGTGAGGCACCTACTGCTGTCAACAATGCCATTAACCATATCTATCCTGAGCAAAAAGTCCAACCCAAACATTCTACAAGCCTATAAAAAAACAGCTGCCGAGCTCAAGCTCAGCAGCTTTTATAATTCATCTGCGATTTTATTGATTTTTCTCAAGCGATGATTGACGCCGCTCTTAGTCAGTGGCCGGCTCAGACTATCAGCCAACTGCTGGATGGAGTAGTCTGGATGCTGGATGCGAAGCTGGGCTACCTCCTGCAGGTCTACAGGTAGACTCTCAATGCCAATATTATCACTGATTTTAGCAATATTGTTGATGGTTTTCATACTGGCTGTGACCGTACGGGCGATGTTCGCTGTCTCCGCATTATTAGCGCGGTTGAGGTCATTGCGCGCTTCCCGCATGAGCTTAAGAGATTCAAACTCAGCCATGGCTTCCATAGCACCGATGACAATCAGAAAATCCATGATATCCTCAGCCCGCTGCAGATACGTAACAGCCCCCTTCTTGCGCTCAATGGTCTTAGCATCCAACAGAAAACGCCGCATTAAGGCAGCCAAGTCCTCAGCATGATCCAGATAAACGGACAGGATTTCCAGCTGGTACTTGCCTGAGTCTGGCTCCCGCATGCTGCCATTTGAGAGAAAGGCTCCCCGTAGGTAGGCTCGACTGGCTTCGTCATCTGACAAAATGGCCTGGTCAATCCCGGCCTCGATACCAAAAAAGGAGTCAGCCAAGTGCAAATCAGAAAGGATTTCTTCCACTTTCTGATCTAGAAATACTGTATAAACTCGATTCTTGCGCAAGTTGGTCTTCTGATGGTGACGGATTTCTGACTTGACCTGATAGAGGTCCGACAGCAACTCATAGAGATGGCGGGCAATCTTGGCATTTTCTGTTGTGACAGATAGAGTCAAACCACTGCTGGCCAAGCCCAGACTGCCAGACATCTTAATCATGGCTGACAGCTCATTTTTATCTCTGCTTGCCAGACTCAGCAGTTCTTCTTTTACTTTTACTGTAAAGCTCATTTGCGTACCTGTATGATCTGCATCAATTCGTCAACGACCAGCTCACCATCATGGAACGCTCCGCCATTTTCCAAACGCAGAAAATTCGAAGAAATAACGCGTGGAACCTGCTCTTGCAACCCTTGAAAATCATGCTCTACCTGTACCAGATATTCGTCAAACTGGTTACTGTCCATATACTCATGAGGAACAGGTTCGATATTAACCAAGACTGTATCTACAAACTTCCTGCCTAGATGGCGGTGCAGAACTTGGACGTGATCGCTGTCTGAAATGCTCTGTTTCGCCTCGCTGGGTCATAATATTGCAGACATAGGCCACTTCGGCCTTGGTGTCTAGAAGAGCTTGGCCGATTTCCTCGATAACGAGATTAGGCAAAATAGAGGTAAATAGAGAACCAGGTCCCAGAACTACCATATCGCTTTCTAAGATGCTCTCAACCACCTTTTTACTGGCAGCAGGCTTCTTGTCATCATAGGTATTGGTCACATAGACCCGCTCAATCATCCCACTCTTACTGGTCAGATTGCTCTCACCAACAACTTCCGTCCCATCTGTAAACACAGCATGCAGAGTTAGAGGGGTATCGCTAGAAGGGTAGATTTTTCCTGTCGTATGGAAAAATTTGGTCAAAAGCTGCATGGCATTATAGGTTGAACCCTGCATTTCAGAAATACCGGCAATAATCAGATTGCCCAAGGGATGCCCCGCTAGAACGCCATCTCCTTCCGCAAAGCGATACTGAAAGACCTTCTCATAGAATTTTGGCATGTCGGACATGGCTACTAAGACATTTCGCAAATCACCCGGCGGAGTCAGCTGCTGGATATTTTTCCGCAGCTCACCAGAACTGCCTCCATCATCTGCCACTGTGACAATAGCTGTAATCTCTACATCCTTTTTACGCAGGCTGTCTAAATAACAGAAATCCCTGTTCCACCGCCGATGACTGTAATTCGTGGCTTTCTCATGAGCGGTTCACCGTTTCTTTCCGACGATTTTTGTCGCGGTGACTGGCATTGACCGGCCAATTTTTAGCCAAATCATCCGCTAAGCGCTGAGCAAAGGCTACACTACGGTGCTGACCACCCGTACAGCCCACTGCAATGGTCAGGATAGACTTGCCTTCCTTCTGATAGCCCGGCAAGATTGGCTCAATCAAGCCCAGCAGATGCTGGTAAAATTCTTCTGACTCGGCATGGTTCATGACATAATCAAAGACATCCTTGTCCAAACCTGTTTGATTGCGCAGCTCAGGTTTATAGTAGGGATTAGGCAGAAAGCGCACATCAAAGACCAAATCCGCATCCAAAGGCAGGCCGTATTTGAAACCAAAACTCATGACCTCAATACGGAAACTGTGCATTTCATCTTGATTGGAAAACTGTTCAGAAATCGTTTTTCTCAGCTCCCGTGGTGTCAAATCAGTTGTGTCCACAACATTTTGACTGAGATTTTTCAGAGGGGCCAAGAGCTCACGCTCCAGCTTAATCCCATCCAAAATCCGTCCATCAGCTGCCAGCGGATGGCTGCGCCGCGTTTCCTTATAACGAGCCACTAACTCCTTATCCGCCGCATCTAGGAAAAGAATCTTGAAATCGATGTTCTCATTTTGCTCTAAATCATCCAAAACATTCTGGATTTGCAAAAAGAAGGAACGGCTGCGCATATCGACAACCAGAGCTAATTTATCATTGTCCGTGGTCCCTTCGACCAGCTGCAGGAACTTCGGCACCAAAGTTGGCGGCATATTATCAATGGTAAAATAACCTAAGTCTTCAAAAGACTGAATGGCTACGGTTTTCCCCGCCCCGCTCATTCCAGTCACAATAACAAGCTGAATTTTCTTCTCAGACATAATAATCCTTTCATCAGATAGAATCCGTCAAAGAGCTGTTTTCCCCTACTCTTTTTTAGAGAATCTCGGCAATAACCTCAATCTCAATTTTCACATCCTTAGGTAGGCGAGCCACTTCTACTGCCGAGCGAGCTGGAAATGCTTCTGTAAAGGCTGTTTTGTAAACTTCATTAAAAGCCACAAAATCATTGATATCGCTTAAGAAGCAAGTAGCTTTGACTACGTGATCAAAGTCTGTTCCAGCGGCTTCCAAAATGGCTGAAACATTTTTCAGTACCTGCTGGGTCTGCTCTTCAATAGTTGCCCCAATGATTTCTCCAGTTTCAGGAGACAGAGGAATCTGCCCACTCGCAAACAAGAGATTGCCGACAATTTTTCCTTGAACATAAGGTCCAATCGCTGCTGGTGCTTTGTCTGTATGAATTGTTTTTGCCATAATTATCACTTCTCCTACTTATTTTTTTCATTATACCATAAAAAGATGGGGGTGGCCATGTTAGTCTTACTCCCATTGACTTTTTCCTTATTTTTATTTATGATAGAAAAACAGAGAAATCAAAACCTAGGTTTTGGACTGGTTCGAAAACTTCCCAGAATAAAAAACTAAGTGCCTTTATATTGTATATAAAATGTCTTGCGCATAGTTTTTTTGCTGTCTCCTCGATTAGGCTGACAGTTAAGAGGTTGGGACCGATTGTCTCAACCTCATTTTTATATAGGCAAAGGAGAACTCATGAAAAGAAAAATCATTATTGACTGTGACCCTGGTATAGATGATAGTCTAGCCCTAATCTATGCCATTCAACATCCCGATCTAGAAGTTGTAGCACTGACCATCGTCGCTGGAAATGTCCCAGTGGACCTTGGTGTTGAAAATGCCTTTAAAATCTTAGAAAGGCTGAATCGGTTAGATATACCGGTCTATGCAGGGGCAGACAAGCCCCTAGTCCGCGACTTCGTTTCAGCTCAAGATACCCACGGTATGGATGGCTTAGGCGAGAGCAGAATCAATCGGACAAGCAATTGTCAGCCCCAGTCTCAGAAAGCCTCTGAATTTCTGGCTACCTATTTCCAGAAGGCTCAGGACACTTCTCTTATCACCTTGGGACCATTGACTAATCTAGCAATGGCTATAAAGCAAAATCCACAAATTGGAAAACATATCAAACGCTTTGTCAGTATGGGCGGCAGCTACAAATCTCATGGCAACTGCTCACCTGTTGCCGAATATAACTACTGGTGTGACCCACACGCCGCTCAATTTGTCTATCAAAAGTTAGGCCGAAAAATCGAGATGGTTGGACTAGATGTCACACGCGCCATCGTCCTCACCCCTAATCTGTTAGAGTACATGCGTTTCCTGCAGCCAGAAGTAGCTGAATTTGTCGGCCGTATCACACGTTTCTACTGGGACTTCCACTGGGAATACGAGCATATCATCGGCTGTGTTATCAATGATCCGCTGGCTATTGCTCATTTTCTGCATGAAGACCTTTGTACGGGCTTTGACTCCTATGTCGAAGTCGTGACCGAAGCATTGCTCTTGGACAGACCGTGGTTGATGCTTATGACTTCTATCATAAACCAGCCAATGCCTATATTGCAAATCAAGTCAGTCCCTCACTCTTCTTCCGAGACTTCTTAGCTATCCTCCTGAATCAGCCTAAGGAAACGATTGCTCGAGACCTATCATCACTTTTATGAGGAAAATTTTATCATGAAAAAATCCACACCCCTTATCTTAAGCTTATTGTCTATCTGTATTGCTCTTAACTACGTAGGAGCTAATATTGCACTATTTCTGAAATTGCCTATCTATCTAGATACCTTTGGAACGATTCTAGCTAGCTTGACCTTAGGGCCTCTTGCTGGGGCTGGCGTTGCCTTTCTCAGCGCCCTCATTGGCTGGATGACAACCGATATCTTTTCTCTCTACTACTCGCCAGTCGCTATCATCATTGCTCTTTCAGCAGCTTGGTTTTTTAAAGAAAAAGGAAGCTTAAAGCTCAGTCTTCTCTGGAAAACCCTTTTGGTAGCCCTTCCGGGTACCCTATTAGCCTCTGCAATCACTGTCCTGCTCTTCGGAGGCATAACATCCAGCGGATCCAGCCTCATCGTCCAAGCCCTGCGGGGAATGGGAGTCAACCCCGTCCTTAGTATCGTCCTCGTCCAAATACTGACTGATTATGCAGACAAGCTTATCGTTTTAGGTGTCTGCCTAGCTGCTCTCCCTCGAATAAAAGCGGTCAGTCCTAAAATCTTTGCTTAAAACAAAGGTTAATTACCTTAACGAATACATCTTTGGCGCAAAAAAAGCAGCTGAGTAGGATTATTTCCTGCTCAGCTGCTTTTTATCTTATTCCTCTTCCTCTTTCGCTAATGCTTCTCTTTCCAGACGCAGCTTGCGTTTGGGATTCAGTTTGTTAAAGAGTTCTTCTAGCTTTTCTGCATTCCAGACGTCGGCTGCAGAGACAAAATTTCCATTTTCATCGCGGAAGGATATTGGTTTATCACCCATTGCAATCCTCCTTAGTCAACGAATTCAAACTCAAACTTGCCGATGCGAACCAGATCCCCATCCTTGGCTCCGCGAGCACGAAGGGCTTCATCAACGCCCATACCACGCAGCTGACGGGCAAATTTCATAACTGCCTCATCACGATCAAAGTTGGTCATATTAAAGAGTTTCTCCAGCTTGTCACCTGACAGCACCCAAGTCGCATCATCATCACGAGAAATTTCAAAGGCTGGTGCTTCTTCGTCAAAGCCATAGTAAGCTTCTTCTTCCATTTCAGACTCATCGTAAAGCAAGAACTCTGGCGTCTTATCCAGTAATTCTGCGGTCGCATCCAAGAGGGTCGCAAGTCCCTGCTTAGTAAGACTGGAAATGGGGAAGATTTGCGGTAGGTCAGCAAACTCATCATAATTAGCTGCCAATTTCTCTTTAAATTCCTTGAGATTTTCAGCACTTTCCGGCATGTCCATCTTGTTTGCAACAATGATCTGCGGACGCTCCATGAGACGAAGATTATAGGATTCCAACTCTTTATTGATAGCTAGATAGTCCTCATAAGGATCACGCCCCTCACTTGCTGACATATCAATAACGTGTAGGATAACCCTTGTCCGCTCAATATGACGGAGAAACTGGGTTCCCAGTCCAACCCCTTGGCTGGCCCCCTCAATCAAACCTGGTAGATCTGCTACTGCAAAGGACTCTCCAGAGTGAGTGCGAACCATGCCTAGATTAGGCACGATGGTCGTAAAATGATAAGCACCAATCTTAGGCTTAGCTGCTGTGATAACACTGAGCAAAGTGGATTTTCCAACAGATGGGAAGCCGACCAGACCAACGTCTGCTAGAACCTTGAGCTCCAGCAGAAGCTCTCGCTCTTGACCTGGTTCTCCGTTCTCAGAAATCTCCGGAGCAGGATTTTTAGGCGTTGCAAAGCGGATATTTCCGCGACCGCCTCGGCCACCACGCGCTACGATAAATTCTTGACCATTTTCTACCAGGTCCGTCAGCACCTTGCCAGTCTCTGCATCACGAACTGTCGTCCCCTGCGGCACTCGAACAATCAAGTCCTCAGCCCCTCGGCCATGCATTCCCTTGGTCATACCCTTTTCACCAGACTGAGCCTTGAAGTGGCGATTGTAGCGAAAATCCATCAGAGTACGAAGACCCTCGTCTACGACAAAAACAACATTGCCGCCACGACCACCATCACCGCCCCAAGGACCGCCGTTAGGAACATATTTTTCACGGCGAAAGGCCACCATGCCATCGCCACCATTGCCAGCCTTAACTTGAATCTTGGCTGTATCTAAAAACATACTCATTTTTTCTATTCTCTTTTTCTAGTCTAAAAAAACGCCCTGAAGCGTTTGGATTAAAAGATTGCGCTGAGAGCGGAAGCAAAGATTGCTCCAACTGTCACGATGAGCATGATAATCACGACCAGCATCGTCAATTTTTCAAATCCTGTTTTTTTGCGTTGTCCGTTATCTCCAAAAGCCACGATAACACCTCTATCCTTTAAAAATTACTAGGTCTATTCTAACACGATTGCTCCGTTTTTTCAAATGGAAAACCATGTAAAAAGGCTTTAAGAGAAAACTCTTAAAACCTTTAAATCTTATCTAGTCTTCTTTTGAAGAAAGACATAGCTTCCAAAGCCAACTAAGATTGCCAAACCTGCAACTGACAGCCAAAGCGTCGTTTCTTGACCAGTCTTAGGCAGAACTTTTTTGTTGCCTCCTGCAGCACCTGGATCATTGGTACCATTGTTTGAATTGTTATTTCCATTACCTGGATTGTCTGTTCCGCCCTTTGGATTGTCGGAACTGTTACCAGGGGTATTGTTACCATTGTCTGGGGTATTATTTGGGTTGTTGTTTGGATTATTATTTGGGTTATTGTTAGGGTTGTTATTTGGATTGTTTGGATTGTTGTTATTTCCAGGGTTAGGTGGCTGAACTGCCTTGCCTGGATCATTACCTCTATAGGTATTTGTAAAGACAGGATCCAAATCATATTTAACAGAGCCCAAACTCACCATTCACATCTTTAACAGTAACTGTCAGCTGAGCTTCCTTGTCATCATAGATGTAGTTAGCATCATTGCCCGGAATTTCCTTAATGCTGTAGCGGTAGTCACCAGCTGCATTATAGTTCAAGGCTTTGAAGTTGATAGAGCCGTCTGCTTCATTGGTAGCAGTTTGAAGTAAAGCACCGTTTTCATCAAAGAGACCAAAGGTAAATTGACCCTTCTCTAACACTTTATTGACAAGTTTTTTCTGTGCCTGAATTTTCACATCTTTTGCCAGCACAGCGCTTCCTTTACCAGAGCCCTCTTCCAAGCGGACTGACTTAGTAATAGTACGCTCTGGGAAGCCTTTTGCTGTCCAAGATAACTTGTTGTTAACCACATCACCCACTTTAGTACCTTCTGGTACGCGAGTAGAGTATTCGATGTACATTGGCCAGTTGTAGTTATCGCCAAAGTTGATGGTAAAACCGTTAGCATCACCATTAGCGTTTTGAGTAAGAACTGCCTTGTTCGTAAAGTTATCAGCTACAGGCAAAGTCAGGATATGAGCTTCATTGCGAATACCACCTGCAACTGGAGCATAGCGGACAGCCCGCAGCGTACCAGGAACCAGTGTCAGACCATCACCAAAGGTGTCTGAAATTACCATGTTACGAAGCATGTCCTGTCTTGCATTCAGGATAATACGCCATTTAACAATACTCGGATCAGTGCTGTCCTGGTAGCCATATTTCATTTCATACTCACCAGCAGTTCCTTCTTCTTTCTGGTATTGGAAAGAAAAGTTTGTCTGGCCAAATTTGAAGGAAACAGGACCTGTTTCTTTGACTTTTTCGTTATTGATGCGAACGTTAAAGCCCAAAGATAGCTCTTTCTTTTGGGTATAGTTTGTAAAGTAGTTACTGAAAGTCACTGTAACTGACTGAGTCGCCGGGTCAGTTTGAGCTGTACCGACTAACTCTCCCGTATGATTAACAACATCATAGACATCGAAGTTTAAGGCAGTAATCAGACTTAACTCTTCCGGAAGTTTAAAAGTCAGGGTATCTCCTTCAGCGATCGTTTGAGCCGCAGGAAATGTGAAGTTGGTTGTTACAGACAAGGTTTCATTAGTCTTAACAGTTGAGTCACTTGTTAATGACTCACCATCCTTAGTAATGCTGGTTTGCTGGCTGTATTCAGTTACTTCAGAAGCCTGAGTTCGAGCAGCAAAACCTAAACCTGTAACAATAGCTGTTAATAAGATAAGAATTTTAAAAATAATTGTATTTTTATTTTTCATCTTTTTCTCCTTTCATAGCTTATTATACCAAGAGTATTGCAATTTATCAACATTTTTATTCGTAGTGTTTAAAAATTCATAACAATGTAAAAAAACCAAGACGTTGTGTCTCAGTTTCTTTACGTTTTATTACTCAATTCCAATTTCATCTCGAACAACATTAGCAATGGTATCTACATAATAATTTACTTCTTCGTCAGTTGGTGCTTCAGCCATGACCCTCAGCAGAGGCTCAGTTCCACTCGGACGAACCAAATCCGGCCATTACCGGCCATTTCGGCTTCCATTCTCTCAATCACCGTCTTGATAGCTGGAACTTCCATCGCCTTATCCTTCATGCTGTTTTCCACACGGATATTGACTAGTTTCTGCGGATAGATGGTTACTTCAGCGGCCAATTCAGATAGTTTCTTACCTGTTTCCTGCATGACCTTGGTCAATTGCACAGCTGACAGCTGACCGTCACCTGTCGTATTGTAGTCCATGATGATAACATGTCCAGACTGCTCACCACCAAGATTATAACCATTCTTCCGCATTTCCTCTACTACATAGCGGTCACCAACCGCTGTCACAGCCTTTTGAATACCTTCGCGATCCAAAGCCTTATGGAAGCCTAGATTGGACATAACAGTCGTGACAATGGTATTCTGCGCCAGCTCGCCTTTCTCAGACAGGTACTTACCGATGATGTACATAATCTTGTCACCATCTACCAGCTCACCATTTTCATCCACGGCAATGAGGCGGTCGCTATCTCCATCAAAGGCCAGACCAATCGCTGCACCAGACTCACGAACAACTTCCTGCAAAGCTTCTGGATGCGTAGAGCCAACATTCAGATTGATATTGAGGCCGTCTGGATTTTCTCCGATAATCGTCAACTGTGCGCCGAGATCCGCAAAAATCTGACGGGCGCTGGTAGAAGCCGCACCGTTGGCCGTATCTAAGGCTACATGCATTCCTCCTAGTTCCAAACCAGTTGAAACCAAGTATTGTTGGTACTTGCGCAACCCTTCTGGATAGTCAACCAGGTCACCTAAACCTTCGGCACTTGGACGTGGCAAGGTATCTTCTGCTGCGTCAAGCAAAGCTTCGATTTCCAATTCACGCTCATCATCCAGTTTATATCCGTCACCACCAAAAATTTGATTCCATTATCCAAAGCTGGATTGTGGCTGGCAGAAATCATGACTCCGGCGCTGGCTTTCTCTGACTTGACCAGATAAGCCACACCAGGCGTTGCAATGACACCCAGCTTATAAACATGAATCCCAACGGACAAAAGTCCTGCAACCAAGGCGCTTTCCAGCATTTCTCCTGAAATTCGAGTATCACGGCCAACAAAGACCCGAGGCACTTCACTTTCGTGCTGGCTCAGAACATAACCACCAAAGCGGCCGAGTTTAAAGGCCAATTCCGGCGTTAATTCCACATTTGCTTCTCCGCGAACACCATCGGTTCCAAAGTATTTACCCATTATAAATAGTTTCCTTTCATAAGACCTGGATGTAAAGGTTTTGGCTGCAAGCAAGGCAGACCACTTTAATCCAAGTTTATTTTCAAAATTTTATTTAGTTTTTATTTGATGAGCTCGAATTTGAGCTGCTGTTAGAGGAGGACGAGCCAGAGTTGTCTGCTGTTTTAGTGTTGACACGCATAGTCGTTTCAAATGGTGTCACCACGCTTGGCATAACATTTCCCTGTCCATCAACAGCCTGCAGCGGCGCTGTCCCGCTGTAGTTGCCGGTGATAATGACATTGGTCGGGAGAATAGCTACGACATATTCAATCTTAGATAGGGTCTCCTCGTCACTGGTTACTGTAGCTTCCTTATTTTCCAAGGTTACACCACTGATAGACACATTTTCAGCCACCTGGCTGTCTGTGATGAGGTAGCGGACCTCAACCTTCTTGCTGGCCTTTTTACCAATCTTAACAGAAATCTTCTGGGGAGTGACTGCAACAGTCAGACCGCTTGGCAGGTTTTCAACCTTTAGCGGAATTTCTACTGTTCCCTCTGTAGCCTTAGAAAGATCAGCTACAACTCGAAACTTCCGAGTACTTTCCTGCATTTCACTGGCTAGATTGACACGGTTGGAGCCTGTCAGGGCAACGGAAACTTCAGAAGTAAAGCCACTGATAAAGTAATTTTCGCTGTCATATTTGATGTCAATTGGCACATTGGAAACCGTATTGGTATAAGTTTCAGATGTGACCTGTCGAACTCCAGTATTGTTTTGATAACTGCTAGAGGTTGCATAGACAAAAAGCACTAGGGCAAAGAAAAACGAAGAGATGATATAAAGAATTTTTTTACGTTTTTTCATTTCTTCCATCCTCCCATGAAGCGTTTTTTCAAACCTGCTGGCTTGTCCTGCTCAGATAAGAAGACCCTTCTCAACTCTGTCTCAAACTCATCCAAAGTCAAATCATGTTTGAAAATCCCATTGTGCGTGGTGGAAATCCCACCTGTTTCTTCTGAAACGACAAAAGTAAACGCATCGGATACTTCAGACAGGCCAATAGCTGCGCGGTGCCGGGTTCCAAACTCCTTAGAGATGCCGCTGCTTTCTGTCAGAGGCAGGTAGGCACAGGAAGCCGCAATCTTATTGTTTTTTATAATGACTGCTCCATCGTGCAATGGCGTATTGGGGATAAAAATGTTGATTAGCAGCTCTCCGGACACAACTGCATCCAAAGGAATCCCTGTTGCAATGTACTCCTGCAAAGTGCGGGTTCCCTGAATAGCCACCAAAGCCCCGATTTTCCGCGGACTCATATAGGCAACAGACTTGACAAAGGCCTGAACCATTTTTTCTTCGTTACTGATGGGCGTCGCAGAAAAAATATCCGTTGCTCGGCCCAGCTTTTCCAATCCTGCCCGAATCTCAGGCGAGAAAATCACTACGGCCGCAATGACCCCGTAGGTGATGACCTGATTAATCAACCAAGAAATGGTGGTCAAGCCGATGATATTGGCAAAAAACTGTGCCAAGATAAAGAAGAGCACCCCGCGGACCAAAATCATAATCTTCGTACCAGCAATGGCCTTGATTAGATAATATAGAATCCATGCGACGATAGCGACGTCAATAATATTAATTACAATCCTCCAAGGGTCAGAAAACAAACTGGCCCAATATTGGAGATTGGTTAGTTGTTGAAAATTCATACTTAGACTTCCTACTCCTCTACAAGCAAAATCAAACAGCTATAGCAACAAATCGAACTTATTAAATCTAGTCACAGCCTGATTTTATCTTGTAATTAGAGTTCACTCAATTAACTTCTCTCTTTTTATTTTACAGTGGGTCTTAATGCTTAAAGACTTACCAACCCATTATATCACGTTTGTCAATATTTTTCTGTAACCTTCTTTACTTTTTTATGATAAAATATTTCTTATGAAGATAAATACAGCATTGGGCCTCTTGGCAGGCAAGTCCTCCCACTTTGTTCTCAGCAAAATGGGGCGTGGATCGACTCTGCCAGGGAAAGTTGCCCTGACATTTGATAAAAACATTTTACAGAACCTAGCAAAGAACTATGAGGTCGTGGTTATTACCGGAACCAATGGTAAAACTCTGACTACAGCTCTGACAGTAGGCATTCTCAAGGAAGCTTTCGGAGAAGTGGTGACCAATCCCAGCGGTGCCAATATGATTACAGGGATTACCACAACCTTCCTAACCGCTAAGAAAGGCAAATCTGGCAAACATATCGCTGTGCTTGAAATAGATGAAGCCAGCCTATCTCGGATTTGTGATTATATCAAGCCTAGTCTCTTCGTCTTTACCAATATTTCCGCGACCAGATGGACCGCTATGGTGAGATCTACACGACCTACCAGATGATTCTGGATGCTGCAGCTAAAGTGCCTGAAGCGACTGTACTGATGAATGGTGACAGCCCCCTCTTTAACTCGGTAAGTCTGAAGAATCCTGTCCGCTACTATGGATTTGACACCGAGAAAGGCCAGGCTCATCTGGCTCACTATAATACTGAGGGCATCCTCTGTCCCAAGTGTGAGCATATCCTCAAGTATGAGATCAACACCTATGCCAATCTGGGGGCTTATATCTGTGAGGACTGCGGCTTCAAGCGTCCTAAGCTTGACTACAGCCTGACCGCTCTCAAAACACTTGAGCATAACCGCTCTGCCTTTACCATTGATGGACAAGACTATCAGATCAATATTGGTGGCCTTTATAATATCTACAATGCCTTGGCCGCTGTATCAGTAGCTCAGTTCTTTGGTGTCGAGCCGGCTACTATCAAGGCTGGCTTTGACAAGAGCCGGGCTGTCTTTGGCCGTCAGGAAACTTTCAAAATCGGCGATAAGGAATGTACCTTAGTCTTGATTAAAAATCCTGTTGGAGCGACCCAAGCTTTAGATATGATTGGACTTGCACCCTTTGACTTTAGTTTGTCCGTCCTGCTCAACGCCAACTATGCGGACGGCATTGATACCAGCTGGATCTGGGATGCTGATTTTGAGAAGATTTTAGAGATGGAAATTCCTCATGTCATTGCAGGTGGTGTGCGCCACTCTGAGATTGCTCGTCGACTGCGGGTAACGGGCTATCCAGCAGATCAGATTACTGAAGTCAAAGATTTAGAAGCAGTATTTAAGACCATTGAACAGCAAGAAACAAAGCATGCCTATATCTTAGCAACTTATACTGCTATGCTGGAATTCCGCGAGCTACTGGCAGAACGACAAGTGGTCAGAAAGGAGATGAACTAATGGTTTACAGATCCCTCACTTCTCCTGAAAACCAGGACTATCGCTACGATATAAAGATTGCCCACCTCTATGGCAATCTCATGAATACCTACGGCGACAACGGCAATATTCTCATGCTCAAGTATGTGGCTGAAAAGCTAGGTGCTAGAGTTGAAGTCGATATCGTCTCTCTAGAAGATGACTTTGACAAGGATGCTTACAACATCGTCTTCTTTGGTGGAGGCCAAGACTATGAGCAAACGATCGTGGCTCGTGACTTGCCAGCTAAAAAAGAAGCTTTGGAAAGCTTTATCAATGAAAACGGCGTAGTGCTAGCTATCTGCGGCGGCTTCCAACTCTTAGGTCAATACTATATCGAAGCTTCTGGCCGACGAATCGAAGGTCTAGGCATCATGGGTCACTATACCCTCAACCAGACCAAAAACCGCTATATCGGTGACATTAAGATTCATAATGATGAATTCGATGAAACCTACTACGGATTTGAAAATCACCAAGGACGTACTTTCCTCTCTGACGACGAAACCTCTGGGCAAAGTCGTCTATGGAAATGGCAACAACCAAGAAGACGGCAATGAAGGCGTTCACTATAAGAATGTCTTTGGCTCCTACTTTCACGGCCCCATCTTGTCCCGCAATGCCAACTTGGCCTACCGTCTGGTGACCACTGCCCTGAAAAATAAGTATGGCTCAGATATTAAACTGGCTGCTTATGAAGATATCCTTGCCCAAGAAATCCCAGAAGAATACGGAGATATCAAAAGCAAGGCTGAGTTTGAATAGATAAACAGGAGAATCACTATGAAAGAAAAATTGCATTATATTCTGCTTTTAATTACCATTCTATTAGTGGCCAGCATTTCCTTGGCCAATATGCAGAGCGTCAATGTTAGCTTTATCCTATTTAGCTTCAAACTTCCCTTAATCATATTGATCTTGGTCTCAGTGCTCCTAGGCTCTGTCACGACCTTTCTCATCAGCATGTTGAAAAAAATTTCTCACTGAAAAAAAGAGCTAAAGAAAACCAAAGAAGCACTTAAAAATTCCCATACAGAAAACTAGGTTGGAAATTATTCCAGCCTAGTTTTTTTGTATTTTCTATTATGAAATTTTATTGTATCTATTCTTTCTATATCTTTCAACAGCCATAAACCATCTAACCATATTGTTTTGCCATAATAACAGAACTGCTGCAGCTGGTAAAATACCCATAAAGCTTAAAGTGATAATCTCACTGCCGATAGGTGTCCCTAGCATATTAAAAACTAGAATAGATATGACTAAAATTGGACCAATCAGTCCCATTAAAGCCATAAATACTGTGAAAATCCAAGCGAATATCTTCTTGCCAAGAGTAACCTTCTTATCGCCAAAATTACCCCAAATAAGATTAGTATCAACTGCCCGTCTAAAATTTTCTTTACTGGTTGGCTGTGCCAACTTAACATTCTTATAAAGGGCTCGCTCTACTATGACCAGCAAAAGAGTACCTTCCAGAAACCAAACAATTAGAAAATAAACCAAAGTACCATAGCCATAGACACCACCAAACAATCGTGTCTCAGGAAAAAGCTGCATCACACCACTAAAAGCAATCAGAAATGATGTAATTAAAATGATTTGTTTCCGATTGCCACGCGATGCCTCTGTATTCAATAGTTTACTTTTAGGAGCTGCTAAGGGGTCTCTTGGCTTTTCTACATTTACATAAATAGCCTGACCATCACTTTCCCCTATATAAATAACTTTCCTAAAAAACATCCTTCATCCTTTCCTCTCTATATACCAACAATTAAAACAAGTCAGGTTGATATAATTCTCAGCACTTTCTTTTCTTCCTCTTTTTAAACTGATAATAAATAAAACTCCCCGTAGCATCCAAGACAATCGTATAGCCAAAAATTCTTATAAACCATATTAGCCAAATCGGACTATTTTCAGCATCTATATGCAATAATTGCAAACAAGCAATAATACCAAGAAATAGAATAACCTCTGCAATCAAACGGGGCTTAGTCTTTTTGAAATCTAAAGTTTTTAAAAAACTCTGATTATATAATTCTTCTGGTACTTCTTCCCAGTAAGTCTTATCTTTCGCTCTCAACTTGAGTAAATATCCGACTTCGACAATGAGTCTCGAGAAAGCTGGTATAAACACTAGATTACCAAAAATACCTAATATTTGCTTATAATAGCCGGTTATCCAACCAACCATCATTCCCCCAAGCAAGGTAGCTCCTAGAATTATCCAGATAGAGGGTTTGCTATAGACACTCGAAGCAGCAACATAGTTGGCATTAGTCCGTTGCTCGGAAAAGCCTGTTTCTAATTGTTTCTTTAGCCATCTTACATTATAAAGGATTAAACCAAAAAAGAGAAACAGGGAACTAAGCCCAAAAATAATGGTATATATAAAAGAATTTCTCAATAAATTATTAGTGAGTACAACAATAACATAATCCGTTAAAACTAATGACAGAAGTAATCCATTAATCATTGCAAAAAGCATGGCTGTACCAAAAAATTGATGCCTATAAATCAATTTTTGATTGAAAGAAATAACTTGACATATCAGCATAAAAAGAAGGTATACGCAAAAAAATAGGAATATAAGATTAGAAAAGGGATTCAATTTGAGTTGATCTTTTATAAAATAATACACATGCGACAAGGCAATACTTAAGGCAAATATACCGGACCAGGCCAAACCAAGCATCCCAACAGAAGCTCGTGTCGCACCTAGTGATTGAAAGTAGTTCTTGTTTAATTCTTCTGGTCCTAAAACTATATTTTTTTCACTCATTTTCTACCTCAAAAAATTTGGCCTTTGTATCTCTAAAAGCATTTTTTTAATTCTGCTAGGCATACAGACATTACATGGTTTGATCTCAACTGGTTTATGACAACCGAACCAATTGGTAAAATAGGGTTATTATTTTCCATTTTCATTCTCCAATTCATAATTTAATTTATCTAAAATTTTATTATTTATAACAGTTTTGACTATGCCATTCCATATAATATTTGGAACCAAAGAAAGTAGTATAGCAAGTACAACTAATTTTATTATAAACTCTATAATTGTACTTGGCATAAAATAAAACCAATAAACAAAAGGAATAACTGCAAAGACAATAAACAAAACTACTAAGATGTTTGCAAGATAAGGTGTTTTTATCTGTTTCAAAACATCATTATGTTTTAAAGTTATATCGTGTATAACTTCAAAATATTCTTTCTGGACAGTACTACTAGGAGCTTCAATCAAAGGATAAGTATTTCTAATTGAAACCATCCATAGTTCAAAAAGTATAAAAAACCAAATTCCTAAGATCATCGGCAATAGAAAAGAAAAAAAGCCGAACTCTTTTTGAGGAACAATGTAATTATCAGAATAACCAGCGATAAAAGCCATAATCGGGACAATCAATAATGGCGAAGACATCCAAGTTAATCTGCTAATTTTCTTAGCTATGTTTTGGTGATTCCCTATTTTTTCCTTATCGAGCCTTCTCCAAACAATATCTCCTGATAAAAAATAGTACTCTGCAGCTAAGCCTGTTCCTTTTAAATTAGTTCCCATGCCATTGTCAACAGCAAATAATAATCTTATCTTTTTCACAATGGACAGCTCCATATTAGCTTTTTAGACTTAATATTTCGATCTAGTTCTTTATTGACATCACTTCCTAAAAGCAATAATTTTTTACTCATTTTCTTCTCCATTCTCTTGTGTTGTTTCTTCTTCTAGCTTGCCACTTTTGACCAGCTTTTTATAATATCGTTTGCTGTACCATTCTCGGTCTGAAATCTTTAAGTAGGATTTATACTCTTCTGGGTACTTGTGGATATAATAGGCTTGAAAAATATGCACATTCATCATAAAAGCTATAAAATAACCGCTAATGACAAACCAAACCACTAAAAATAATCCAAAAATATAAAAATACCAAAGGACCGGAAGTTGATTCATTAGATGATAGACCAGTGATACCGGAAAGAGAACTACCATCGTTCCGACTGTAATCATCATCACTTTCTTAAGAATTGACTTTTCTTCTTCATCATTCAGTCTCCTTTTCAGATTCTGGATACTATTCATAATAATACAGAAAAAGAGAATAATTCCCAACACAAGCTGAAACCAAAATCCCACCACTGTATAAGAGTCGTAAGCTACCGCACTGGCAAAATAAAACACTGATATAAAAGCACAAACTGACATTGAAAAATAAAAAGGAAAATAGGTCCAAAGCTGACTGTTCAAGCGTTTCTTGGGCCAAAAAACAGGGATAGAAGCAAAAAGGAAAGTTAGATAGAAAACTATACTGATTGGTCGCATTATTTGCCCAATTGTGTGAAACAAAGAAACTGATTGATGAGAAAGATAGTGTACTTCTCCACTTTGACCTACACTACTTGGTAAAGCAATTAATAGAAAGTAAACCATAATTCCAAAAAAGATAAATATGCAAAACACGACCGTAAACAGCCGATTGAGCATCCCCATATGAATAGGATTTGGCATACCGGCGGTTAATGCAAACTTTCCGTTTGTTACGATTTTCTTACTTCGTTCAAAGTCTGCACCGAAAATACTGATTTTTCCATTTTTAATCTCCAAATTTCATCTGGCAGAAAGGCCCATATCCTTGAGAATCTTCCATTTGAGGATAGACAACAAATTGTGTCACAAAACAGCAACTGTCGCAACAACTACTCCTCGCTTCACTAAAGATATAGCACTTACCTTCTGCGATTCGACTGTTTTACCTAACACTTAGTTACAAGTTTCGCTCTCTGTTTCTTTCTTAAAACATACCTTCCCTTGACTGTATAGATCCATAATCTTTACAAAACGAACTGGATTGTTTTGGTTATACATCAGAAAAATTGTGAAAAATAGAACTCCTGCAAGCCAAACACCATAGCTTTCATCAATTTTTTGGCCAAATTTTAGAGGGAAAGTAAAAAAATATAATAAATAGAAAATACTCACTGCATTTATTAGATAGCGAACTAAACGATAGGGCGTGGCAGCTAGCATCCTTGGATCAAATCTGTCCTTCACAAACAAATTATGAGAAGCTGCATAATAAAACATCTTCTCTGTTATCGGTAATGCTTTGCGAACATTTTTATAAAGCGCTCTCTCAATAATAACGATTAATATTATAAACTCAGCCAAGTTCAATAGCAAGATATAGGTCAAACTAGTCCAGTTATAGACACCTATAAACTTGACTGAAAAGAATCCAAAGACAGCAGGCCCGCCTGCCATTAAGAGAATCACCAATTCAGGAATAAAGGAATTAGTCTTGCTAGCACCTTCCGTATTGAGCAGGAAACTTTTGGGAGCTGCTAAAGCCTCTCCAGTCTGCTGGTCATAATAGACCGCCTGACCATCACACTCGCCAATAAATACTCGACGACGTCTAAGAAAAAACATTCTAACCTCTTTCTAATTACTTATTGAAGTTCTATTACTAAACTTTATAATCTCTACTGCTTCACTGACCTTTATTCAATTTCAAATCAGCTAAGACCGAGCTTTATAATTATGTAGCTCTTTTGTCACGATAGCTCCATCCGGTCCGACGCTCGCTTCTAGATAGACATCTGGATCGTCGTCAGCTCTACATATCACACTAATTTTCCCCTCCTCAAACTGTTGTGATAATTTCAAGATTCTAACAAAGTAATTTTGATTGAACGCAACAAAAGCAATTCCCAACAAAAGACCTGCAAATATAATCTTAAAAATTTCACCTCCAATCGGTTGCCCCAACAAGTCTTTAAAGCGGGAAATAAAATCATATACATAGTAGAAACCTACTGCAGGAATAGTAAATAAGAGTGCATTAAAATATAAAAAAGCACCTTTACTAAAACCTTTTTCCGTCTTTTCCTCCTCGTCTTGATTTTCGTCATCCGGATAAATCATAGTAGTCAGACAAACTGTTTGAGTAGTCACTTGAGCTATATTGACATTTCTATACAAGGCTCGTTCTACAAGGAGAGTGACAAAAGCAAACTCTGCTATCCAGATAAGAATAACACTCCAAAAAGTAGTCATGCTATAAGTTCCTTGTAAAAATAGACTAAAGAAGGAAGAAATGCCACTTCCGCTAGCTATAAAGAGAACAACTAAGAGAGGAATATGTCGATTCATCTTATTTGACTTCTCTGTATCTAATAGTTTGCTTTTTGGCGCCTCTAAAACTTCGTGGGTCTTACGATCAAAATAAATAGCTTTGTCATAATATTGGTTCAAGTAAAAACGACGTCTTCTAAAAAACATTCTAGCCTCTTTCTATTTTCTTTATTCTATTTCCTTTTTGACGCGATGATTTCTGTACCGTTCAACTGCCTTCAACCATCGAATCATATTATTTTGCCATAGCAATAGAACTGCGACAGCTGGCAAAATCCCCATCACGCTTAAATTGAATATCTCACTGCCGATGGGTGTTCCCATCATCTTCAAAACGAGCATGGTGAAGATAGAAATCGGGCCCACCAAGCCCATGATAGCCATAAAAACTGTGAAAATCCAAGCGAATCACGAAGAACTATAGATTGTTTCTTCATTGACTCCATCCAATTTAATTACTCTATTGATCAATCGGTCTATAATGATTGGCCAGTTAACGGCCACTTTTTGTACAATCACAACTCTTCATATTCTGGATGATTTCGGATATAGATGGCTGCGTAAACGGCATCCACGATAACCGCAGGAAACGTTAATGTGATTAACATCCCCAAGAAAAGACCGAAGATTCTCTCAACATAGCCTGTCATCACGGCTATGAACAGCAGTATAATTCCAATAACTCCCAAAATGTTGAAAAGCCATTCTTTTTTCTTACTATTCACCTTATAGGTCTCCCATTGGTTAATCTTCCAAATTTTCCCTTGATTTTGAGGGAGGTAATACCAGGCGTAAATCAAGGTCATCCCAAGGAATAAGAGCAAGATGGGAATGAGATAAAACAAGGTGAAACTGGAATCATTGACTGTTCGTGCACTAATAGAATCCTCGCCCGAGGTAAACATCAATAGGCCAATAAAGGTGAAGCTGACGACTATTGTCCAAGCTACCAAGCCGATTAAGATGTAGGTCAGAGATTTAAAGCGATTCACCAAAGAGTTAAAAAGGCCAAAGATAATACTAAATCCATTAATCAGAATACAAGAAAGAAATAAAACCTTGATAATACCAATCCTATCTTCGTAGCTACCCGCAAAATATAAAAATGCCGTAATCGGTAGCATGATCCAAGGAAAAAATTTAATATAGCCTAAACTAACCTCATTTGTAATCAAAGGGCCGTGGTAGCGTTCTTCGATCACTACTTTCTTTTTCTTTGAAGCTTTTGACATGAACTCCCTCTCCTTATCTGGTCAGATTGATTTTATACAAGAAACTATTTTCCACTCTCTACCTTCTACTTCAAAACTTGGTTTTCATCTTTCTGTAGTTCGGTGATGATAGGTTCTTGATCTGTTCCCATCCTCACTTCTAGATAGACATCTGGATCGTCATCAGCTCTACATATCACATTAAGTTTTCCAGCACGGAATAAATCCAATATATCAAAAATCTTGGTAAGATTGTTCTGATTATATAATACGAAAGAAATACCTAATAAAAGTCCAGTTGCAATAATTTTAAAGATTTCTCCTCCAATAGGATTACCTAACAAGTCTTGATAATTAAAAATAAAATCATAGGCATAGAAGAATCCAACCAAGGGTACTAGAAAAATTAAACATCTTATCAAGCGTGTAGCATTGCGGCTATCTTTTTCACTCATCTCCATCTCTGCCTCCACTTCCTTGGCTTCGTCTGACTTTTCCATAATCACCCGACAAACCGTTTGAGAGGTAACTTCTGCTCTATTGACATTTCGATACAAGGCACGTTCTACGAGGATAGTAATAAAGGCAAACTCAGCTATCCAAATAAGAATAACACTCCAAAAAGTTGTCATGGTATATGTTCCATGCAAGAATAATCTAAAGAAAGAAATTATTCCTCCTCCACTAGACAAAAACAGGACAACTAAAAGAGGTATATGCCGATTCATCCTGCTTGATTTCTCTGTATCTAATAGTTTACTCTTTGGTGCCTCTAAAAGTTCGTGGGTCTTACAATCAAAATAAATAGCTTTATCGCCATATTGATTAAAAAACATACGACGTCTTATAAAAAACATATCTCTCCTCATTTCTAATTCTTATTCTAGTTCTGTCAGCAAACCTCTGTTCCCAAAACTGAATTAGCTAACTTTTTCATTCAACATCTGTATTGTAGAAAAATTCTTATTTCATATTCCCAAACTTATTTTGTACTTGCAATATAAGCCAATTTCTCAATTCTCTCATGAATTGTTTCTACATTCAAATTTTCTCGAAGGTATTCACAGAGCACTCCATTTTCATAAAACATTTGCTCTGAAAGCTGACCTTTTGGTTCATCGGGGCACTGAATCATAACAATGCTGAAAACACCACCAGGACCAGAATTCTCAATCACATTCCCCTCAAAATGATAGGTGAAAGCCTGAAATTGAGAACCATTGTAGTTACCTGAAATTATATAGGCAACCTTTACCATATTTCCACGACCAAATGGATAATGACTAAAATGAGCGTATTTTTCTACATACGGATTCTGGGAAAGTTTTAGTGTGAGATCATTACTTGTTTTTGCTTGGAAGAGTCTCTGTAATAGTCATTCCCTTGTGCTTTGTCAAATTGATAGCCGTGCTCGGAAGCGAAGGCTTGGTATACTTTATTCTTTTTAGCGGAATGACTAATCGCCCAATAAACTATCCAACCTACGAAAGCAAAAATTACTAGCATTAAGACAATAAAAATTATTACAAAATCCACCATTTTCTCCTATTTTTCTTAAATAAAACGATTCAGTCATCAAAATCTTTAGTAATACGATAACTGAACCACATTGAATATCAATTTAATTTTTCCTGTGAGCTCTGGGGAGCTCATTTCTAACGGAAACTAGGCATTCCTGCATAGATTCAATTCACTCCTCCTAGACCTTCTCCGCCAGTTCTTCCCACTCTAGCATGGCTTCTTCTTGGGCGGCGGTCAGCTGGTCGATTTGCTGCTGGATCTCCATGAGTTCGGCGGCGTCATTAGTGGCCTCCATGGCTTCCTGAAGCTGACTGATCTGACTATCCAAATCCTCGATTTGCGCTTCCAATTGCTCTAGGCGGCGGGCCAGCCGGCGCTGTTCTTTCTGGTTTTCCTTTTGAAGCTGATAGTCATTGGTAGATGATGGCTTATCAGAATCAACCTGCTCCGTCTCCTCACGCAAGGCTTCCAGCTCTGCCTTTTTCTCCAGATAGTAGTCATAATCCCCCAAATAAAGGGTGGAGCCTGTCTCAGAAAGCTCGATGATCTGGGTTGCCACGCGATTGATAAAGTAACGGTCATGGCTGACAAAGAGCAGGGTGCCGTCAAAGTCAATCAGGGCATTTTCCAGCACTTCCTTGCTGTCAATGTCCAGGTGGTTGGTCGGCTCGTCGAGGATGAGGAAGTTGTTGTTTTCCATAGACAGCTTGGCTAGGAGCAGACGCGCCCGCTCTCCACCTGATAGCATGCCGACAGACTTCTTGACATCGTCTCCCGAGAAGAGGAAAGCGCCTAAGCGATTGCGAATCTCGACCTCTGGCGTCAGCTTGAAGTCATTCCATAGCTCATCAAGTACCGTATTGCTGGCAGTCAGTTTACTCTGGGTCTGGTCATAGTAGCCCACTTCCACATTAGCCCCCAGCTGTTCCTTGCCTCTGATGAAGGGTACTTGCCCGATTAGTGATTTAATCAAGGTCGTCTTTCCAATCCCATTTGGTCCGACAATAGCTACCGCATTAAACTTGCGAATGTCAAGGTTAATCGGCTCCGACAGGACTTCCTCACCATAGCCAATAGCTGCATCTTCCAAGGTTAGAACAACATTGCCCGAAACCTTATCCGATTTGAAGGTCATATTAGCTGAGCGACTGGCGGTCTCCGGCCTGTCCAAACGCTCCATCTTTTCCAGCTGCTTACGGCGGGACTGAGCCCGCTTGGTTGTGGAAGCCCGGACTAAATTGCGATTGACAAAGTCCTCCAGCGCAGCGATTTCTTTCTGTTGCTTTTCATAGTTCTTGGCTTCAGTGGCTAGCTTTGCTCCTTTTGGACCACAAAGCTAGAGTAATTGCCCACATAGCGATCCAAGGAATGCTTGGTCAAATCCAGCGTGATGGTCGCAACCTTGTCTAGGAAATAGCGGTCGTGGCTGACGATGATCAGGGCACCGCTGTAGTTGACTAAGTAAATCTCCAGCCAGGCAATGGTCTCAATATCCAAGTGATTGGTCGGCTCGTCCAAGACCAGCAGTTCTGGCTTTTCCAAAAGCATCTTAGCCAGAGCCAGACGGGTATTCTGCCCGCCTGAAAGCTCAGAAATCTTCATCTGCCACATGGACTGATCAAACTTGAAGCCATTCAAAATCGCTCGAATATCGGCCTCATAGGTAAAACCACCTTTCTGGCGAAAGTCCTCTGACAGCTGATCGTACTGGGTCATGAGAGCAGTCAGATTTTCCCCTGACAATTCTCCCATCTGCAGCTCCATCTGCCGCAAGCGCTTCTCTTGCTGACGCAGACTATCAAAGACCAGCAGCATTTCGTCGTAGATGGTATTCTCCGACTCAAAGCGGCTGTCCTGAGCCAGATAGGATAGAGACAGGTCTCGTTTTTTATTGATCTGACCAGAAGTAGGCTCTTCCTCGCCCACCAAAATCTTGAGCAGGGTTGACTTCCCAGCTCCATTTTTACCGACTAGGGCAATCCGATCACCCTCATCCACCTGCAGGTTAATATTGTCAAAAAGAAGCTCCCCTGCAAAAGAGCGCTCAATCTTGCTTGCTTGTAAAATAATCATAAGACCATTATAGCAGATTTCCAGAAGCACAGCTATCAGAATTCAAGAGAAAGCGAACTCAGCTCCCCAAAAGAAAAAAGACAGTCATAGCTGACTGCCTTACATAAAACTATTGAGAATAGATTGATTCTGCAAAATCAGATAAATTCCCAGTAAAATCAGAACCGCAAAGACAATAAATTTAATCATTCCCTTGATCAGACGAATAGCCAAAAGGATAATCATGGATCCGACTAGCCACATAAAGGCGGAATTGTGAAAAAATCCCTGAACCGCCTCAATATTCTGACCGAAGAAGACCTGAATGGGCGCCGGAACATGATTTTCCCAAGCCGCTGTCACTCCTAGCTGGTTGGCAATCTCATTGCCGCTTTTCCATAGCCAGACAAAGATTCCTGAGTTAAAAACAAAGAGAAAAACTTGCTCTGGAAAGTGTCGAATCAAGTAAAAAATAGATTTTAACATAGGCTTACGATTGATACAAGTCTTTACAGCCTGGATATCTGTCGGCTGGATACTGTAAAATGAGCCTGCTGACTGCATCACTGATTCCTCCTCATTATGGTCTAATCCGATAGCATGGCCCAATTCGTGCGCTGCTGTATTGACAATCCGCTCATGAGAATAAGCATAACGACTGTCCAGCAGGTAGTAACTATTAAGGCGAACCGTGACATGGGTAAACCGCTTGGTTAGGAGATTGGTCTGCGACTCAGCTTCACCAGCTGCACTGACGTTGCCATCGTTCATCTCTGTCGCAACAATGTCCGCCTTGTCTTTGTCATTGATGATTTGAAAGGTGAAGGCACCTGTTTGATTCCAAGAATCAATGGCCTCCTTATAGGCTGAACGGAAGGTTTCATTATTTGTATCGATGTAAATTGTGGCGCTTGGCTGATCCCAACGAGCCCCTGTTGTTGCATGCTCATCTGTCAGCTGATCCGTCTGTGTCTCCTCACTGCTGTGAAGCCCTGTGGAAATTCCTTGATGATTTAAAAATTGATCCACTCTGCCAACAGCTGTCTGAACAGCCTGCGTCAGTCCCTCTGTACCTGGTTTTGTCGAAGTGGTAAAATACAAAATTCCGACAATAACCATAAAGCTCAGGACAAAGGACCAAGCAAGTCCCCATACCACACGCCCAATCAGACGCATGAGGAACCGGATGCATTTAAAAATAAGTCCCATCGCAACCTCCTTTACTAGATTGTAAGAGAACGTTGATTTTATCACCGCTTTCTTAAAGAAGGCTGAAAAATTCGCCTTCTTTCATCTATTAGTATAAAAGAAAATGACTACAAATCTGCAACCATTTCTTTTCATACTATTGAATACTCTTTGCAAATCCATTTTTGAGTATCAAATTAAGAACCCGTCTCCTGACTGACCTTGCCACTATTATAGTCCAAACGAATCCCTTTTTGCACATTCGGAATAAAGACATTAAATTCCAAACTACCATCGCTAGATTTGGCCTCTAAATGTGACCCAACCGGTACTAAATCAGTCTCCGTGGCATAAATCAAGGTTACCCGGTAGCGCACTCGCTTGTTCTTATCAAGAGCCTTACGGATCTTTGTCTCATAGTAATTCTGCCCTGTCGAATCCGCTTCATTGGCTTGGTTGGACCAAGCCGTCTGCACTGCGATATTGGCAGGATTGCTGGTGGAGGCATCAAAGCCCTTCAAACCACCGATCAGCGAATAGGCCAAGAGATGTCCCCGGTCCACAGCATGATTGTACTCACCAGGGAGGTCCTTGAGTTGATGCCAGCCTGCCGGTACCCATGAAGTGTTGGCATTTCCAGTTTCTTCCCGTTTTTTGTACTGACGGGTAGACTTGGATAAAAAGGCATTCGCCACTGTCGGAAGAGTTTGCCCTTGAACAAGCTTGGTCTTATTGTCAGCGTAGGGCTTACTAGAAATCCCCGCATCCAAGTCTGTCTTATTCCCATTCACGATAAAGGCGCCAGCTCCATTCCATTCAATGCTGCCTTTGAGTTGAGCTCGGACAGCATCCGTCAGAACGCTCTCAGCCAGTTCCTGGCTAGGGGTGCCCTGATCTTGGACTTGCCCAACTCTGATTTCTGAATTTGGACTCTGAAGTGGCTGCTGACCATCCTGTCCCCAGAAATAGCCAGCCAGAGCCAAAATCAAGGCCAGAGTCAGCCCAGCCCAGCCTTGCAGGCTCTTAGAATTCCTTTTCTGACTAGTCTTTCTTTTCATCTTCTTTCTTTCAACTTAGCAAACTGGATTCATTTCAGCCAGTCTGTTCGACTAGGAGCTAGTTTCCAGTAAACTTCCCGATTAATTCTTGCCAGGTTTCTGGTGAAAAAACTGAGCCCTTACCGTTCCCGATAATGTTATAGCCAATCATCAGAGACACGAAAAAGAGAATCACGGCTACCAAGAGAACCAGTAAAACAAGGCCAATCTGCCGGCCTAAATATTTAAGATTTTCACTCATCGTCTTCTTCCTTTACACGTTTCACTTTGGCTCCCAAGGCTGCCAATTTTTCATGGAATTTATAGTAGCCTCGGTCTAAGTGTACCAGCTTGCTGACCTTGGTCTCGCCTTCAGCAATCAAGCCCATCAGAATCAAAGTCGCACTGGCTCGGAGGTCTGTTGACATGACTTCAGCCCCCTGAAGACTGCCACCGCCCCAGATGCGAGCTGTATCACGCATGATATCAGAGTGCAGCCCCATCCGACGCATTTCCTCTAGGTGCTGGAAACGGTTCTCAAAGACGGTCTCAATCATCGTAGACTCGCCCTTGGCCATAGCCATGAGAGCCGTAAACTGAGCCTGCATGTCGGTAGGGAAGCCCGGATAAGGAAGGGTCTTGACCGCAACCGGTCTGAGCTTCGAAACATCGGAACGAATCCGAATCCCTTCATCTTCCTCTGTCACTTCCACTCCCATTTCCTGCATTTTGGAAAGCAGGGGACGGTTGTGCTCCCAAATGGCATCCTCAATCAGCAAATCACCACTGGTCATAGCTGCAGCAACCATAAAAGTTCCTGCTTCGATACGGTCTTGAACCACATTATGCTTGGCCCCGTGCAGCTGGTCCACTCCGACAATAGTCAGAGTCTCAGTACCTGCTCCTCTGACCTTGGCTCCCATTTCATTCAAAAAGAGGGCTAGGTCAACAATTTCAGGCTCCCGAGCGGCATTTTCAATCACTGTCGTTCCTTGAGCCAGCGTTGCAGCCATCATGATGTTTTGCGTTGCTCCCACACTAGGAAAATCCATATAAATGTGAGCACCCTTGAGCCGCTCTGCCTTCGCTTCGATATAACCCGCTGTTTGGGTAATCTGAGCGCCCATGGCTTCTAAGCCCTTCAGGTGCAGGTCAATAGGCCGACTGCCAATCGTACAGCCGCCTGGCATGGAAACCTTAGCATGACCATTACGAGCTAGAACTGGCCCCAAAACAACGATAGACGCTCGCATTTTGCTGACGTATTTGTAAGGCGCTTCCTCAGACAAAGGCTGAGTGGCATCCACAACAACTGTATTTTCTTCCTGATTAAAATCCACCTGAGTGTTTAAACCGCGGACCACATTGTTCATGGTAAAGACATCAGACAAGACCGGAACATTTTTCAAAACAGACTGACCCTCGCTAGCCAAGACTGTCGCTGCCAAGAGAGGCAGGACCGCATTTTTTGCTCCTTCAATCTTGACCTTTCCGACCAAGCGATTATCTCCACCTTGAATAATAATTTTTTCCATACCGATTCCTTACTCTAAATTTTTAAAATCATCCATACTATCATACCATAAAATCAAAAATATGACCTTATAAAGTACCGTTAAAAATCGCTCGGCTCATATCGTAAATACCGATGAAGAACAGGCTGACTAAATAGCCCAAGGCAATACTGAACAAGAGAATCAAAAAGCGAATCTTCATCGCATTATCGGCATTAACCTTGAAAAATCTCTCCCACTCAACAACCGTTAACAGCAGATGAAAGGCAAAGAAAATAAAGAGCAAATGACTGCATAATTTAAAAACAACTTCTACCATAACTTTTATTATACCACAAGACTCCAGTCAAGGATGAACTAAACAGTCCTGCCCTTTTTCTTTGGAAAAGAAAACTGAGACAAATCTGCCTCAGTTTTGCGTATTCAGTTTGTATTCATGAGAGCATCTTACCAGATGATGAACGACCTCCATCAATCTATGTAAAATAGCTTCTTATAATCTTGTTCCGACATTGATCCGGTTGATTGCCCGCTGCAGGGCGATCTTAGCCCGGCGTTCTTGGTCAATCAAATGCTTATCATGGGCTTCTTCGATTTCTTGCTCAGCTCGGAGCTTAGCCCGCTCAGCCCGACTAATGTCGATATCTCGCTCACGCTCAGCTGAGTCCGCCACAATGGTAATGACATTGTCTGCAATTTCAATGATTCCGCCATTAACCGCAATCCAGTCGATATGCTTGTCATCATCAACCCGGCGCACCTTAACCTGATCCACTTCTAAAACAGCGATGGTATTGATGTGGCGGGGCAAAATCCCCAGCTCACCCTCAATGGTCTTTACGGAAACAAATGCAGCATGGTGATCATAAATAAGACCATCCGGTGTCACGATTTGTACTGTCATTTGAGCCATCATTCACCTCTTAGAATCCCATTTTCTCAGCCTTGGCCAATACATCCTCGATGGAGCCCACACCACGGAAGGCATCTTCTGGCAACTTATCGTGTTTACCTTCTAGGATTTCCTTGAAGCCACGAACCGTTTCAGCTACTGGCACATAGGAACCTGGCTGGCCGGTAAATTGCTCCGCCACGTTGAAGTTCTGTGACAGGAAGAACTGAATCCGCCGCGCACGTGCAACCAAAGTCTTCTCATCATCTGACAACTCGTCCATACCAAGGATAGCAATGATGTCCTGCAATTCATGATAACGTTGCAAGACCCGCTTAACCTCTGCTGCCACTGCATAGTGCTCTTCTCCGACAATCTCTGGTGAAAGGGCACGAGAGCTGGAAGCGAGTGGATCCACGGCTGGATAAATCCCTAGCTGAACCAATTTCCGTTCTAGGTTAGTTGTAGAGTCCAAGTGAGCAAAAGCTGTCGCTGGCGCAGGGTCAGTATAGTCATCCGCTGGCACATAAATAGCCTGGATGGAAGTAACGGAACCTTTCTTGGTCGATGTGATCCTTTCTTGTAACTGTCCCATTTCCGTCGCAAGTGTCGGTTGGTAACCAACGGCTGACGGCATGCGGCCCAAAAGGGCAGACACTTCCGAACCAGCCTGCGTAAAGCGGAAATGTTGTCAATAAAGAGCAACACATCCTGACCTTCCACATCACGGAAATATTCCGCAATAGTCAGTCCAGTAAGAGCAACCCGCATCCGAGCTCCTGGCGGTTCATTCATCTGACCGAAGACCATGGCGGTCTTTTCGATAACGCCAGACTCTTTCATTTCCCAGTAGAGGTCATTCCCTTCACGCGTCCGTTCACCAACACCTGTGAAGACAGAAATCCCTCCATGTTCTTGGGCAATGTTGTGGATCAATTCCTGAATCAGGACAGTCTTACCTACTCCGGCACCGCCAAAGAGACCAACTTTCCCGCCTTTCAGATAAGGTGCCAGAAGGTCGATAACCTTGATCCCTGTTTCCCAGGATTTCTGATGAAGTCGATAGTTCATCAAAGGTCGGTGCCTTTTTATGAATCGGCTGGCGCTCTGCATCAGCAGGAAATGGCGCATCCAAGTCAATAGTGTCTCCTAGGACATTGAACACCCGGCCCAGAGTTTCCTTGCCGACCGGCACAGAAATCGGACGACCAGTATCCAAGACCTCTAAACCACGTGTCAAACCATCGGTCGACTCCATGGCAATGGTCCGCACCACACCGTCACCAAGCTCAAGAGCTACTTCAAGGACGATTTTTGATTTTTTCTCATCATTTTTATAGACTACAAGTGCATTATTTATCTCAGGTAGCTTGTCTCCAGCAGCAAACGCAACGTCTACGACCGGCCCGATAACCTGAGCAATTTTGCCTGAGCTCATGTTTTTTCCCTCGTTTAATTTCTAATTCATTTGTGGCCTTATTCTAGGGCACTTGCACCCGCCACGATTTCAGTAATTTCCTGCGTAATAGCAGCCTGCCGAGCGCGGTTATACTGAATAGTCAAATCACTGATGACTTTTTTAGCATTGTCTGTCGCTGTCTGCATAGCAGTCATACCAGCAGCATTCTCAGCTGTTTGGCATCAATAATGGCACCGTAAATCATGCTCTCTGCAAACTGGGGCAGCAGTTGATCCAAGATAGAATCCCGACTGGATTCTAGTTCCAGATTCAGCGTATAATCTTCATCAGCTTCATTAGGGTCCAAGTCAATGATTGGCAGCATCTGCTCCACCCGCATCTGACTGGTCAGACTGTTGACATGGTGATTATAGCAGACATAGAGCTCATCGAAGAGCTCATTCTGATACATCTCAATGGTCTTGCTAATGATTTTACGGACCTCATCAAAGCTAGGCTGATCTGCTAAACCACGCAGCTCATACACTGGCTGAATGCCCCGAGCTCGAAAGAAATCAGCACCAACACTTCCGATACAGATGACTTCAAAGTCCTCTCCAGTCGGATGGTACTCAGCTTTCAGCTCCATCAAAGCCTTGAGAATGGTTGCGTTATAACCGCCTACCAGACCGCGGTCAGAAGTAATGACAATATAGGCTGATTTCTTGACTGGCCGACTGATTAACATCGAGTGATGACGGGCATTTTCAGCCTCGTGGCCATGCAGCATATCCGTAACTAACTTACGCACTTTCTGGGCATAGACCTGAAAATTCTTAGCTGCTTCCTCAGACTTTCCCAACTTAGCAGCAGAAACCATCTGCATGGCATTGGTGATTTGACTGGTGTTTTTCGTGGATGCAATTTTATTTTTAATATCATTTAATGAAACTGCCATCTGACACCTCGATTCTTATTTGAAGCTAGACTGGTCTATAAACTCAGTAATGGCAGCATCCAAGACTTCCTCACTTGGAAGGTCTTTCGTTGTCCGAATGGTTTCATAAATGCTTTCTTGATGTGCATCAAAGTAGGCAAATAATTCTGACTCAAAGCGCAGAATATCGTCTACTGGCACACTGTCTAAGAAACCATGGGTCAAAGCATAGAGAATCACGACCTGCTTTTCAACCGGCAGCGGCTCATGAATCGGCTGCTTCAAGACTTCTACAGTCCTGCGGCCACGATTGAGCTTGGCCTGCGTTGCCGCATCCAAATCACTACCAAACTTAGTAAAGGCCTCCAGCTCCCGATAAGAAGCTAGGTCGATACGCAGGGTTCCAGCTACTTTCTTCATAGCCTTGATTTGGGCTGAGCCCCCAACCCGTGATACAGAAGAACCTGCATCAATGGCCGGACGTACCCCAGCATTGAACAAGCTGTCGCTGAGGAAAATTTGTCCATCAGTGATTGAAATCACATTGGTCGCGATATAGGCTGAAATATCTCCTGCCTGCGTTTCAATAAATGGCAGAGCTGTAATCGAACCACCGCCTAGCTCATCAGAAACCTTGGCTGAACGTTCCAAGAGACGGCTATGAAGATAGAAAACATCTCCTGGAAAGGCCTCACGGCCTGGCGGACGACGGAGCAGGAGGGACAGTTCACGGTAGGCCACCGCCTGCTTGGACAAGTCATCATAGACAATCAAAACATGCTTGCCATTGTACATGAACTCTTCTGCCATCGCTACACCAGCATAAGGCGCCAGGAAAAGCAAAGGCGACGGCTGGGAAGCAGAAGCTGTCACAACAATCGTATAGTCCAAAGCACCATACTGACGGAGCGTTTCTACCTGTGTACGGACTGTGGATTCCTTCTGACCAATTGCCACATAGATACAAATCATATCCTGACCTTTCTGGTTCAGGATGGCATCAATAGCAATAGTTGTTTTCCCAGTCTGACGGTCCCCGATAATCAGCTCCCGTTGCCCACGGCCAATCGGAACCAAGGCATCAATTGCCTTAAGACCTGTCTGCAAAGGCTCAGATACTGACTTACGCTGCATGACACCCGGAGCTGGTGTTTCAACCGGACGAGTCTTATCCGTGACAATGTCACCAAGTCCATCAACAGGACGACCCAGCGGATCAACAACCCGCCCAATCAAGGCCTCGCCCACAGGAACTTCCATGATTTTACCAGTCCGACGAATGGTATCTCCCTCACGAATGTCTGTAAAGTCTCCCAAGATGATAATCCCAACATCGGTCGACTCTAGATTTTGCGCCATACCATAAGAGCCATTTTCAAAGATTAAGAGCTCTCCGCTCATAGCCTTATCCAGACCATGAGCACGCGCGATTCCATCACCAATATAAGTGACGACCCCTGTTTCTGTGACGTCAAAATTTGGCTGGAAATTTTCAATTTGTTGCTTAATTAAAGCGCTGATTTCTTGTGCGTTAATCGCCAAAATTCACACCACTTTCTATTTCAATTTTTCTTTTACGACTTGCAATTGACGTTTTATGCTTGCATCAATTGTTTTGTTATTGGCAGAGATGACAAAGCCGCCAATCAAGCTGCTGTCCAATTCTTCCTTGAGCGAACGGACTTTTAGGCCCATTTTCTGCTCAATAATCGGCCGAATCTTCTCCTTCTGACCGGCTGTCAAAGGCTGAACAGAGCGCAGCGTCACCTCAAACTCATTGCTAATCTTTTCAAGCTGGTGCTGACTCTCCAGCACAATCTCATAAAAGAGGTCCTCACGATGATTGAGAATGACGATTTCAATCAGATTATCAAGCAGCTGAGAGCCTGAGTTTTGAAAGAGTCGCAGACTCTTTTCTTTCTCGTGGTCACTGATGCCGATATGTGACAAAAAGTCAGCAAGGCCAGTCTCCGCGAAAACAGCCTTAATCTGACTCAGTTTTTCAAAAACATCTTCTTGCTGACCTTTTTCAAAGACCGTCTGAACAAAAGGCAAAGCATATTTCTCAATGATTGCATATTGCTTCTTATCCATCAGGCATCTCCTAACTGTTTGATATAGCGGTCAATGAGCTCGCTCTGAGCTTCCTTATCCAGTTCCTGGCTCAAAATCTTACTAGCCAGAGCCACTGTCAAGTCAGCCACTTCTCCTTTGATGCTGCTCATAGCCTCTGCCTTGTTTTGGGCAATTTCCTGATTGGCTTTAGCCTTCAAGCGCCCTGCTTCTTCTGCTGCATTAGCTAGAATTCCAGCCTTGTTCTTCTCAGCTGTCTCCTTAGCTGTCTCAACGATAGAAACTGCTTCGACCCGACTGCCTGCCAGAGCTTCCTCACGCTTTTGCGCCAAGTCTTCAGCTTTCTTACGGGCCGCTTCTGCACCATCAATATCGTCTGAAATCTTTTGAGCACGCTGATCTAAAATCCCGATAATATTGCCCCAAGCAAACTTCTTAATGAGAAATACTAAAAGAAGAAAGGAGCCGGCAATCAAGATAAAGTTGCCAATAATTTCACCTACGGTTATATTCATTTTATCTATCCTTTCTTTTTATTCTACCTCACCATTAATCTTTTTACCAAGATACATAGATGTTAGCATGGTAAAAACATAGGCTTGGATACAGGAAATAAAGATGGAAAAACCAGTCCAAACCATGTTCATAATAAAGGCAATCGGATACCAATACGCTGCTTGATGTGCCCAAGTCAAGAGCAAACCAGCCAATACTTCACCTGCAAAAATATTTCCATAAATCCGCAAGGCTAGCGAAGCAAAATTGGTAAATTCTTCCAAGATATTCATGGGTGTCATGATACCTGGAGTCACAAAACCTTTTAGATATCCTTTTATCCCTTGACGACGGATTCCTTCTACATGACAGAATACCGTCACTAAAAGAGAGAAGCCCAAGTCAAAAGCGAGATTAGCTGTCGGCGATGTCCAGAGATTGAAACCATTGGTTGTCTGGACCTTAGCCATTAATCCCAAGTTATTCGCCACAGCTACGAAAAGAAAGAGGGAGAATAGAAAAAGCGAGTAATTCTTCATATAATGCTCGCCAACGTTTCCTTTGGTAAAATCAATGACAAAATCATAGATATATTCCAAAGCATTCTGCTTTCTTGACGGCTTAATCGTCATCTTTCGACTTGCCCAATAAACAAGTCCAAAAGTTACAAACACCGTCAGCAGAGTCATGGCCAGCAGGGTCAAATCAAAGGTCACAGGACCTATATTGATAGTTGGATTGATACTTTCTTCCAACAGATGACACCCCCTTTTTCTAAAGAGAATCCTTTCTTATTTGATAACAAAGGACATAGCCAGCGTTACAAAGAAAGTACCTTCAACAAAGGCTACTCCCAAGATTAGGAGGCTTCGCAATTGACCGATAATTTCTGGCTGACGAGCTGCTGCCTTAAATAGATTACTCATAATCATACCTTCAGCAATTGATACGCCTAAGCAGGCCAAACAAAGTCCTAAATATGTTAAATTCATGATGACTTCTCCTTTATATTTTTAAAAATTTACTTCCTTAGTTTACTCCTAAAAATATCGAATAGTCAATCTTTTTGCCACCATTGTAAGCGTTTTTTTGTTTTTATTCTTTTTGATTTATAAATTTTCCTGTCAAAACAATTGAATTATTATTGATATACAAACTATTCTGCTATATAAATAAGAAGAAAGTGATTAAAAATTTCACTTATTTCATATGTTTTTTAAAGAAAAAAGAGCAAAGTGATTATTTGCTCTTGATTTTCCTATAGTTATGGATGGCTGACAATCAGCTGCAAATCTCCAGACAAGGTCCATTCTGTAACATCGCTAGGCAGGATGAAATGCTCTCCTTTTCCAAGAGGATAGACCGTCCCATCAACTTCTAGCTCACCGACACCTTCCAAGACACTGACCAAGCTATAGTCTGCTGTCTTTTTAAAATTGACTGAACCAGAGATATCCCATTTGTAAACAGCAAAGAAGTCATTGGCCGCCAAAAGAGTAGAAGTCAAACTATCTGCCTGAATGGTAACAGGACGGCTATTGGCTGGCTCACCGATAGTTAAAACATCAATCGACTGCTCCAAATGCAGCTCACGAAGATTACCAGCATCGTCCTTACGATCAAAGTCATAGACACGGTAGGTCGTGTCACTGGACTGCTGAGTTTCCAAAATCAGAATCCCCGATCCAATGGCATGCATGGTGCCACTTGGTACATAGAAGAAGTCACCAGCCTTGACTGGGATTTTGGTCAGAAGATGGTCCCAATCCTTGCTCTCAATCTGCTGGCGCAGCTCTTCCTTGCTCTTGGCATTGTGACCATAAATAATCTCTGCTCCTTCGTCTGCAGCAATGACATACCAGCATTCAGTCTTACCAAGCTCCCCTTCGTGCTCTAGTCCATAGGTATCATCAGGATGGACCTGAACACTGAGCCAGTCATTGGCATCTAAAATCTTCGTCAAAAGCGGAAAGACAGGTTCCGGACGATTGCCAAAGAGCTCACGGTGCTCGGCATAGAGAACATCTAACTTCTGGCCTGCAAAGCGTCCATTCTTGACAGTTGACACACCATTAGGATGAGCCGAGATAGCCCAGTACTCTCCTACATGGTCGCTGGGAATCTCATAGCCAAAGACATCGCGCAGCTTGGTACCGCCCCAAATCTTCTCCTGCATCACAGACTGTAGAAATAATGGTTCTGACATAGTAGACTCCTTAAATATTTTTTACATCCAGCAAGGAATAACCCTTGGTGTCGAAACGGTTGTTACTGCTTTCATTATAATATAGCATAGGCACTTTGTCTACTATCTGCTGAAAGCAATTCCTTTATAATAAAAAGAGTAAAGCTCCCCAGCAAATGCCGCAAAGATAACCGACCAGCACATCCTTTGGATAGTGTACGCCGCCAATCACGCGCACTGCGGCCAGTCCTGCTGAAAGCAAGAGGCAGATAAGCCCCGGCAGCCAGAAAAAGTAGAGCAGGCACATGGAAATCACTGTCGCCGAAAAGACATGGCGGCTGGGCATGGATTTACCTGATGTATCCTTGGCCAACAAGGGTTGAATAGCCCATTTTTCGTAAGGTCGTGGCTGATTCAGCCATTTACGAATAGCTGACAACAGACCAAATCCGATAGCTGGTAAGAAGAAAAAAAAGTAAGCAGCCCTTTCCAGTCTTCCGTCAGAAAGGCACTGATTAGAACGAGACCATAAACGATAGGTATGAAGAGGGTCATTCCCCGATTGAAGTAAACCAGCCCTTTCAGCCACTGAGGGCGACTACGAAAGGGAGTTGTTAATTGTTGATAAAAAATCGTGTAGTCTTTCATGCTTGCTTACCCTGCTTTTCTAAAAATTGGACTCTCATACTTCCTCTACTATAGCATATTTCTAGACAAGATGGTAGATGGATAGCAAAAGAGACTGAGACCCCAGCCCCAATCTCTTATTGTTTATGTTTTCTCAGGAGTATTATTTCTCCAAGTTCCAGATTTCCTTGGCATATTGCTCAATGGTATCATCTGAGGTAAACTTGTCGGATGTAGCGATATTAATCAAGCTCATGCGGGCCCATTTCTTTGTCACGATAGAGAGCATCAATCTTCTCTTGAGCTTCTACATAGGCATGAAAGTCTTCCAAGAGGAAGTATTCGTCATTGTGGGTAATGAGGGCTTCGTAGATTTCAGATCCTTCTTCACGGACGTTTGGAATGGTGCCGTTGACAAAAGTATCGACCACTCGGCGAATATCTGGATTGCTTTCATAGACACCGCGTGAGTAGTAATCGTGGCGGGCATAGTGCTCGTAAACTTGGTCCTTGTCCATCCCGAAAATGACAATGTTGTCGTCACCCACCTCGTCCTTGATTTCGATATTGGCTCCGTCCAGTGTAGCTAGGGTAATGGCACCTGTCATCATGAACTTCATGTTGGAAGTACCAGAAGCTTCCTTGGAAGCCAGAGAAATCTGCTCTGATACATCCGCAGCTGGAATGATGAGCTCAGCCAGGCTGACCCGGTAGTTTTCTAGAAAGACAACCTTGAGTTTGCCTTGCAGGCTTTCATCCTTGTTGACCAGATTAGCCACTTCATTGATCAGCTTAATGACCGACTTGGCAAAGTGGTAGCCTGCAGCAGCCTTGGCACCGAAGATAAAGACGCGTGGCACCATATCCTTATTAGGATTGTCCTTGAGGTCCCAGTAAAGCTTGATGATATGAAGCAGGTTGAGCAGCTGACGCTTATAAGCGTGGAGGCGTTTCACCTGGACATCAAAAATAGCTTCTGTAGAGACTTCCACTCCTGTTGATTCCTTGATGAAATCAGCCAGACGAGCCTTGGCTTCTTGCTTCACTCGATAAAAATCGCCCAGCACTTGCTGATTGTCCTTGAATTCCAAAAAGCTTGCGCAGCTCATGGATATCACTTCTCCAGCCCTTACCAATCAGCTTATCAATCTCAGCTGACAGAGGCTGGTCCGCAATTTGCAGCCAGCGGCGCTGGATAATGCCATTGGTCTTGTTATTAAACTTCTCTGGGTAAATGCTATAGAAATCACGCAAAGTATCTTCTTTGAGCAGTTCTGTGTGGAGTTTGGCAACACCATTGATTGAATGACCGCCAATGATAGCCAAGTTGGCCATGTGGATTTGATTGTCCTTGACAATCCGAGTGTTTTCGATGACTTGCGGATCAAGGCCACGCCCAGCCATTTCAGCTACATAGCGGTTGTCGATCTCTAGAATAATCTGATAAACCCGCGGCAGAACATTCTTAAAGAGTCCTGCATCCCATTTTTCCAAGGCTTCAGACAAGATGGTGTGGTTGGTGTAGCTCATGGTTTTAACCGTAGCATTCCAAGCATCTGCCCATTCTAGATCATACTCATCCATCAAGAGACGCATAAATTCAGCAGGTGCAACCGCTGGGTGAGTATCGTTAATATGGACAGATACCTTCTCATGAATATCCTTGAGCGTGCGACCTTGCTTGAGGTAGGATTTGATAATGGTCTGCAGACCTGCACTAGTCATGAAGTATTCCTGGATCAAGCGCAGCTCTTTTCCTTCGTAGCTAGAGTCGTCTGGATAGAGAATGGCAGTGATATCTTGCACCCGGCGACGAGCTTCAATGGTCGGATAGTCCAGTTCATGCTCTTCTGGAATTTCAACATCCCAAAGGCGGAGATTGTTAACATTGTCATTACCAAAGCCAATCTGCGGCACATCGTAAGGAACGGCCCGCAAGATTTTGGAATTCTCATAAAGTGGCACAATCCGGCCCTTTTCATTGGCATGGAGGGAAACATTTCCGAAGATTTTAACATCAACAATATCATGGTCCTTACGGGTCTCCCAGACATTGCCTAGACTGCCAAACCAAGCATCAGGAATTTCTACCTGATAGCCATCTACGATGCGTTGCTTAAAGAGGCCATAGCGATAGCGAATCCCATTTCCAAATCCTGGATAGCCAGTGGTTGCCAGCGAGTCCATGAAGGCAGCCGCCAAGCGGCCCAGACCGCCATTTCCCAAGGCCATGTCATACTCCGCATTCTTGACATCTTCAAAGTCAACGCCCAACTCGGCAAAGCCTTCCTTGACCGTATCGAGGATACCTAAGTTGAGCAGATTGGTTTCCAGCATGCGCCCTGGAAGAAACTCGATAGAAAAGTAATAAGCTGTCTTTTGCTGCTGCTCAATCAACTGATTGCGACGCTCCAGCCAAAGGGGCGTGATATACTTGCGGACAGTGCTGGCCAAAGCCTGAAAAAGCTCCACTGAAGTCGCGTCAGCAACCTTAATCAGCTGTCTTTCATGTAGAATGTCCTTAAAATCTCTAATAAAACGTTCTTTTGTTAGTTCCATAGTGGATGGTTATCTCCCTTCCTTAATAGCGGGAAGCAGATTTAAACGTAGAAATACTTTTTTCAATCAAGATGGGAATCGCTCACTTCAGCCACAAGCTAAAAACAGGGCTCCAACACAGTATGATAATATATAAAAATGTAATTCTCACGGAAATCCTCCCTTGTCCAATGGGCAAGAGAGGATTTTTTATACTGATTCCAAAGTAAATGTTATAAAAGTGATTGATATAAATCACTGTAAGCCTTGCTGGCTGTATCCCAAGAGAAGTCTCTCTCCATCGCCTGCTCTTGCAGAGATTTCCAAGCTTCCTTGTCATCGGAATAAAGCCTGAGTGCTTCCTTGAAGGTCCAAGTCAGCCAGTAGCCAGAAAAGTTATTGAAGCTAAAGCCAGTTCCCTGTCCTGTATAGACATTGTAAGGCTCGACGGTATCACGCAGACCGCCCACTTCATGCACCAAAGGCAAGGTTCCGTAGCGCATAGCCATCATTTGTGACAGGCCACAAGGCTCGAAACGGCTTGGCATGAGGAAAATATCGCTGGCAGCGTAAATCTCCTGAGCCAAGGTCACATCAAAGAGGATATTAGCTGAAAGCTTATCAGGATAGGCATGACCAAACCAAGCGAAAGCCTGCTCAAAAGCTGGATCGCCTGTTCCCAAGAGGATAACCTGCACATCTTCCTGCAGGAGATTGTGCAGCTCTTCCACTACCAAGTCAAAGCCTTTCTGACGGGTCAGACGAGAAACAATCCCAACAACCGGCACATCATCACGCACAGGCAGACCAACTCGCTCTTGCAAAGCTCGCTTGTTTTCTAGTTTACCAGATAAGTCAGATTTGTCAAAGTGATGGGCTAATAGCGGATCCGTTTCTGGGTTATAGATATCTGTATCTATACCGTTGACAATTCCGACCAACTTACCGGACTCCATCCGCAGGATTTGATCCAAATTGCAGCCAAATTCTGGTGTACGGATTTCACCTGCATAGCTTGGTGATACAGTTGTCACTCGGTCCGCATAGAGAATACCAGCCTTCATCCAGTTGAGACAGTCATTCCAACGCAGGGTTCCGTCTGCATAGCGCTCATAGCCCACTCCAAACAGTTCCCAAAGCATGCTGTCAGGGAATTGACCCTGGAACTCCCAGATTATGGATGGTCAAGACAGTCTTGATATTCTGATATGCTTGAATCCAATGGTATTTTTCCTTAACCAAGAAAGGAATCATAGCTGTATGATAATCGTGAACATGCAGAACATCTGGAATGAAATCAATCCGCTCCATCAGCTCAACTGCTGCTAACTGGAAGTATGCAAAGCGCTCACCATCATCAAAATCCCCGTAAACATGGCCGCGGAAGAAATAATGCTGATTGTCAATAAAATAGAAGGACACACCATTCAAGACCAGTCGCTTGACCCCAACATACTGGCGGCGCCAGCCAACGCTGACTTCAAAATAGAAAAGGTCTTCCACTTGGTCGCCAAATTTGTCATCAGTCATGTCATAGTAAGGCAGAATGACACCAACTTCATGGCCAGCCTTAACCAGTGATTTGGGGAGAGCGCCGATAACGTCTCCCAAACCACCTGTCTTAGAAAATGGGGATCCTTCTGCTGCTGCAAATAAAATCTTCATCGAATTATGTCCTCTGTAACTTTTTGGCCCTTCTTGACTACGATTGGGTCTTCTGCTGTTCCGCGAATCACCACTCCTTCGCCAATTTCAACACCCTTGTCCACAATCGCATACTCGACAGTTGCATTTTCTCCAACTTTCACTCGAGGGAAGAGAACACTGTGTTTGACACTGCTTCCAGTCTTAATCTTGGTATTCCTTGAAATCACAGAATTGATGACTTCACCTTCCACAATGCTTCCTGACGCAAACTGGGAGCGAGATACTTTTGAAGACTCAGCATAGTAAGTCGGCTCTTCATTCTTAACCTTGGTGTAAATCTTTTGGTTCGGACTGAAGAGAGAGTAGAATTTCTTACTTTCAAGCATATCGATATTGGATCTGTAGTAGGTCTCTACAGAATAGATATTCGCCAGATAGCCTGTATATTCGTAGGCAAATGCCCCTTCCTGAGTTGCTAAATCACGCAGGACATAACGCAGTTTTTTTGGGGATGCTCTTTCTTAGCTTCTTCTTCTAGCTTTTCAATCAGCCATGGAGTATCCACCACAAAGATGTCTGTGGACATATTGAAGAGCTCAGCATCTTCTCGGCCATCAAAGAGTTTATGCCCTCTGACATGGTCTGTCTCATCAATATCTAGGACAGCATTTACATCTGAGATATTTTCCTTATGCAATTTCTTGTAGACAACTGTAATCGGCTGTTCTGTTGTATTATGCAAATGGAAAACTTGATTGAGGTCAATATTAACCAAGATATCGCAGTTAAGTGCAACAGTTTGGTTGGAGCCAGAACGTTTGAGGTAGGTCAAAAGCTGCTTATAGTATTCCTCACCGACTGTAGAGCTTTCTACACGGGTATTGTAGATTCCTAGGTAATAGTGGCTAAGCAAAGTAGACAGACCCCACTCACGGCCAGAACGAATATGGTCAAATACAGAGCTGATATTGTCCTGCTGGAAGATACCAAAGACACTGCGGATACCAGCATTGGCAAGACTTGAAAGCGGGAAGTCAATCAAGCGGTATTTCCCACCGAATGGCAAGCTGGCTACTGGACGATGATTTGTCAGAGTTGACATATCATGGAAGCCGACTGTGTTTCCTAAAATTGCTGAGTATTTATCAATCTTCATCTTTTGGTACCCCCACTTTCTCGTTGTATCCGACAACATATACTTCCTCTGTACCATCAATCTCTACACCATCAGAGATGATCGCACCTTCGCCGATAATGGCCCGCTTGATCTTAGCGTCTTTGCCAATAACAGCTCCACTCATGATGACAGAGTCTTCAATGACTGCGCCCTTTTTGACCTGAGCACCAGTAGAAAGAATAGAGTGTTTTACTGTACCGTCAACGAAACAGCCATCAACGACCAGCGAATCTTCTACATGGGAATTTCACTGATGAAGTTTGGCGGAGAAATCAAGTTGCGAGAATAAATCTTCCAGCGACGATTGCGGCTATCCAGAGCATTTTCTGGGCTGATGTATTCCATGTTGGCTTCCCAGAGAGACTCTACTGTACCAACGTCTTTCCAATAGCCTTCAAAGTCATAAGCATAAACGCTTTCGCCAGATTCAAGGTAGTTAGGGATAACATTCTTACCAAAGTCAGACATATCCACATTGCTCTTTTCAGCAGCTACCAGCATATTGCGCAGACGCTGCCAGTCAAAGATATAAATCCCCATAGAAGCCTTGGTTGACTTAGGATGTTCTGGTTTTTCTTCAAATTCAACAATCCGATTATTAGCATCTGTATTCATGATACCAAAACGGCTGGCTTCTTTGAGAGGCACATCCAGAACGGCAACTGTCAGGCTGGCATTGTTGTCCTTGTGAGACTGAAGCATGTCATCATAGTCCATCTTGTAGATATGGTCCCCAGACAAAATCAGGACATATTCAGGATTGATGCTGTCGATATAGTCGATATTTTGATAAATCGCATGGCTGGTACCTTCAAACCAACGATTTCCTTCGCTCGCAGAATAAGGCTGAAGAATGGACACGCCTGAGTTAATACCATCAAGCCCCCAGCTAGAACCATTTCCGATATGACTGTTCAGAGCTAGTGGTTGGTATTGAGTAATGACACCGACATTGTGAATACCCGAGTTGGCACAGTTAGACAGGGCGAAGTCAATAATACGATAGCGGCCGCCAAACTGTACCGCAGGTTTTGCGATACTCTGTGTGAGCTTTCCAAGACGAGTTCCTTGCCCGCCGGCAAGAATCAAAGCTAGCATTTCATTCTTCATAGACTATTACTCCTTTGTGGAATCTTTTTTAACATTTTTACGAGCAATCCGACGCTTGATCTTCCAGATGCTGGCTCCAAGAGCCGGCAGTGTAAAGGTCAAGGTCTGTGGATAATCTTTCCAAAGTCCTTCTTGAGACTGAACTGTTTCGTTATGTTCCTTCCAAACACCTCCCCATTCTTCTAATTCAGTGTTCCATACTTCTTCATAAATGGCTTCCACTGGAACACCAATGGTAAAGTTCTTCCGCTCTACCGGCGCCATATTGAATACACAAACTAACATATCTCCTTTTTCCGTCTTACGGATAAAGGAGAGGACACTTTGATCGGTATTATCCGCATCTATGATTTCGATGCCATCGTAGCTCAGATCAATCTCCCAAAGCGGACGATTGTCTTTATAGAAGGCATTGAGTGCAGCAGTGAAGCCCTGCATCTTCTTGTTCATCTGATCGTCCAGATTAGACCATTCTAGCTGCTCTTCTGACTTCCATTCTAGGAACTGACCGAACTCTGAACCCATAAAGAGCAGTTTCTTGCCTGGATGGCAAATCTGATAGGTCAGCAAGTTGCGAAGCCCTGCAAATTGATTGTAGCGGTCACCCCACATCTTGTGCATGAGACTCTTCTTACCGTGAACCACTTCGTCGTGCGAGAATGGCAGGAGGAAGTTTTCAGAGAAAGCGTACATAAAGCTGAAGGTCACTAGATTAAAATCGTACTTACGATAAATCGGATCTTCCTCGTAGAAGCGAAGGATATCATTCATCCAGCCCATATTCCACTTGTAGTCAAATCCAAGACCACCCAGCTCTCTCATGCCCGTAATCTTGGTCTCTGAGGAGCTTTCCTCTGCAATCATCATGACATCAGGATGAGCTAATTTGATAACCGTATTGAGGCGCTGCAGGAAGTAATAGCCTTCATAATTGCGATTACCGCCATCTTTATTTGGTTGCCAAGGACCGCTGTCATAGTCCAGATAGAGCATATTGCTGACAGCATCAACCCGAATCCCATCCAGATGGTAAAAATCAATCCAAAATTTAATACTGGAAATCAAGAAAGACTGAACTTGATTCTTGCCCAAATCAAAGTTGAGAGCTCCCCATCCATAGTTATGAGCTCGGTCGTGATCCTGATACTCGAAAGTCGGTGTCCCGTCATAGTAGGCCAGAGCATCATCATTAATAGTGAAGTGACCTGGTACCCAGTCCACAATGACACCGATATTGTTCAAGTGACATTCTTCGACGAAGTCCTGAAACTCCTCAGGCGTGCCATAGGTGTGCTCAAAGCAAAGTAGCCCATAAGCTGATAGCCCCAGCTAAGTCCTAGCGGATGAGCCATAAGCGGCATGAATTCCACATGTGTGTAGTTCATCTCCACCAGATACGGAATCAAGTCTTCTTTTAACTGGGCAAAACTATAAGGACTGCCGTCTTCATTGCGTTTCCAAGATCCGGCATGCACTTCATAGATATTGACCGGCCGAGAGAAGAAGCCCCAGCGCTTCCGGCGTGCCAGCCAAAGACCGTCTTTCCACTTCTTCTCAGGAATAGTGCGAATAACTGCTCCAGTGCCCGGACGCTCTTCCAGATAGATAGCCAGTGGATCAATTTTTAAAATTTCCTGCCCACTGCTGCGCTTGATATTGTACTTATAAATATCTCCTTCCTTAGGCAGCTCCGTGAAGACTTCCCAAACGCCCGCTTCATTTCGGACCATAGGAATCTGCTCTTCATACCAATTGGTGAAATCTCCAATCAAATGGACACTCTGAGCATTAGGCGCCCAAACGCGGAAAGAGTAGCCAGACTTGCCGTTTACTTCATCCTGATGCGCCCCTAGATAATGCTGCAAATGAAAGTTTTCACCTGTTGTAAAGGTTCTTAATGCTTCGTTCTTATCCATGCAATCACCTTTCTGTTTGTAAGCGTTTTCTATAATACTATTCTACATTATTTTTATCTCTTTTTCAAGTAAATTTCAAATATCCTTACGGAAAATTACTAAAACCGAACATTAGCTGAAATTAGTAATAAATGAGAGAGAAAACACTGCATTTTGTGCCTCTAAGTATGTTTTTATTCCTTTTTCGCTAAATATAGGAGCTGTCCAAAACAAGAAAAAGATGAAAATTTTCATAAAGATATAGACCAATATGTAAATTTACATTTTAAAATAATAAGCAATTAAACATATAAATGCTTGATTCTTTTCAAATGATTCGATAATCTTGTCAAATATACAAGTTCATCAATGTAAGAAAAAGGCCGCACAAAGCCGCCTTTCTCATTATTTCACATCAAACACAATGGATTTCACTTGTGTCATCGCTTCGATACTGTAACGAATCCCTTGGACTCCTGCTCCAGATCCCTTAACTCCAAGGAATGGGAAGTTATCTGGACCACGTTGGGTCTTATTATTGATGTGTACAGTACCCACTTCCAGTTTTTCAGCAATTTCAAATGCTTTAGGGAAATCATTTGTAAAGACTGAAGATTGAAGACCAAACTCTGACTGGTTACAGATCTGAATAGCCTCTTCAACGGAAGTCACACGAATAATCGGAAGAACAGGACCAAATGGCTCTTCCCAAGCTAATTTCATATCCAGTGTCACATGGTCAAACAAGGCAGGCCAGATGAGATTTGCTTCACGTTTGATTTCTGTCAAGGCTGACGCTCCCTTTTCTTGAGCATCTTCAATCAAGCCCCAGATGAAATCTGCTGATGCATTATCAATGACTGGTGTGATATCCGCATTATCAAAGGGATCACCAACCGTCAGTTTCTCTACCTCTGCCTTAATCAGCGCCGCTAATTTGTCTGCTACGCTCTCCATGACAATGACACGTTTAATAGCCGTACAGCGCTGGCCGGAATAACTGTATGCCCCGCCAACAATCTGCTTAGCCGCATGCTCCAAGTTAGCATCTTCCAGCACAACTGCAGCATCCTTACCACCCAATTCTAACATAATTGGACGCATACCAGCCAACTTACCGATGCGCTCACCGATTGGAGTGGAGCCAGTAAAGTTAATGTAGTTTACTTCCTTATGCTCAATGATGTAATCCCCGATTTCTGAACCACGTCCTGTGATGGTATTGAAAACACCAGCAGGCAGACCAGCCTCAGCAAAAGCCTGAGCCAAGAGCAGACCAGAGATTGAACCTTGAGTAGGTGGCTTAAACATCACTACGTTTCCGCCGATAAGGGCAGGAGCAATTTTGGAACCAGACAGGTTGACTGGGTAGTTAAATGGCGCAATGGCCAGTACAACTCCTACAGGCTCACGACGAACCACAGCCAATTTTTTCTTGCTGGCAGCTTCAAAGCCGCCACCTTCCATAACCTGACCGTGAATACGAATGCCTTCTTCAGCCGCATAGCGAATCAAGTCTGCTGTCCGGACTACCTCTCCGACTGCCGCTTTGATACCCTTGGCAACTTCTTTTGCAAGGATTTCACCGATCTTTTCCTGATCGCGCTCCAAAATATCCGCAACCTTATGCAAATAAGCTGCACGTTCAACTGCTGAAAGAGCTCGCCAAGCTGGCAAAGCCGCACGAGCGCTTGCCATCGCATAGTCAACCTCTGCCTGAGTCATGGCAGGCACAGTTCCTAAAATCTCATTGTTGATAGGAGATGAGATGGTAATTTCATTTTCAGAAACTTTCCACTCTCCATTTATATAGTTTTTTTATATTGTGTCACTTGTCCCCTCCAAAAATGTTATTAAATATTATTTTACCAAATTTTCTGAAAATTTCAACCAAAAGTTATAAATTTAAAGAATTTTTTCACAATTAAGATAGATTATCTAAGTTTGTTCATATTAGATCTGCTTATTTTCTGTTTTCTTTGATTTCAACTTTCTGCACAAACTTCACTATGCCCCTGAAGAAAACAAAAAAGACCAGGAAAATCTCCCTGATCTTAATTTTTCAGATTAATCGAAGTCCAGATATTCTTTTTCAAGTTCAAGAACTTCTTCCATCGTTGCACATTCAGTCAGTGCACGCTGAGCCAGTTCTTCCATCTTCTTCGTATCCAGTTTCTTCATGAGGCTACGAGTCCGAAGAACAGAAGTCGCACTCATAGAGAATTCATCCAAGCCCATACCTACGAGCAATGGCACCGCAGTTTGGTCGCCGGCCATTTCTCCACACATACCTGCCCACTTACCTTCAGCATGAGCTGCCTTGATAACATTGTTAATCAAGCGAAGGATAGATGGGTTGTATGGTTGATAGAGGTAAGAGACTTGCTCATTCATCCGGTCAGCTGCCATAGTGTACTGGATCAAGTCGTTGGTACCGATAGAGAAGAAGTCTACTTCCTTGGCAAATTGATCCGCGAGCATAGCTGCTGCTGGGATTTCAATCATGATACCTACTTGGATATTGTCTGCTACTGCAACGCCTTCAGCTTGCAACTTAGCTTTTTCTTCGTCATAAACCGCTTTAGCTTTGCGGAATTCTGTCAGAAGGGCTACCATTGGGAACATGATGCGCAATTGTCCATGTACAGAAGCACGCAAGAGTGCGCGGATTTGTGTACGGAACATAGCATCGCCAGTTTCAGAGATAGAGATACGCAAAGCACGGAAACCAAGGAATGGGTTCATTTCATGCGGCATATCGAAGTAAGGAAGTTCCTTATCTCCACCGATATCCATCGTACGAACAACAACTGGTTTTCCATTCATGCCTTCAAGCACAGCCTTGTATGCTTCATACTGCTCATCTTCTGTCGGGAAGTCTTGAGAATCCATATAAAGGAACTCAGTCCGGTAAAGACCAACCGCTTCTGCACCGTTAGCATTGACACCTTCAACGTCTTTTGGCGTACCGATATTGGCTGCCAATTCGAAGTGCTTGCCATCTGCAGTCACAGTCTGAGCATCTTTAAGCAATTCCCATTCAGCTTTTTGCTTAGCATAAGCCTCACCAGCTGCTTTAAATGCTGCGATTTGCTCTTCAGTTGGGTTGATAATCACTTCACCAGTGATACCGTTAGCTGCAATCACATCGCCGTCTTTTACAAGCTCAGTAATGTTATTAGTTCCCAATACTGCTGCGATTTCAAGCGTACGTGCCATGATAGCAGAGTGGCTTGTCCGGCCGCCGATATTGGTTACAAAAGCTTTAACAAATTTCTTATCCAGCTGTGCTGTATCAGAAGGAGTCAAGTCATGAGCAATGACAACTGATTCTTCATTGATAGACGCTGGATTTGGCAATTTCTTGCCCAAAAGGTTAGCAAGAACACGCTTCGTCACGTCGCGGATATCTGCCGCACGCTCTTGCATATATGGATTGTCGTCCATGTTTTCAAAGAGAGTGATAAACATGTCCGTTACTTCCTTCAGACCAGCTTCTGCATTGGTCTTTTTCGCACGGATTGTTTCTTTGATTTGCCCAACCATTTCAGGGTCAGCAAGTACCATTAAGTGAGCGTCAAACACCTGAGCGGCTTCCTCACCAAGGCTATCTACTGCTTTCTCACGGATAACAGAAAGCTCGTTCTGTGAAGCTTCAAGAGCTGCATCCAAACGAGCCTCTTCTGCATTCGTATCTTCGACTGAAACAGTCTCAAATGATAAATCCGGTTGAACTAATAGATATGCCTTAGCAACGGCAACACCGTCAGATGCTGCAATTCCTTTAAGCATTTCTGTCATATTAAGCCAATCCTTCTTTCCATTGTTTCAGAGATTGCAGCGATAGCATCGTCTGCATCTGCACCTTCAGCTGAGATCTTAACATCAGCTCCTTGGCCAACACCGAGACTCATAACACCCATGATAGATTTCAAGTTTACTGATTTACCTTTGTATTCAAGCGTGATATCTGAAGCGAATTTGCTAGCAGTTTGAACCAACAAAGTTGCTGGACGTGCGTGAATACCTGTTTCTGCTACAATGTGGAAATCTTTAGAAGCCATAGTTAGACTCTCCTTTTAAATAATTCTTTTTGAGTTATTGTGATAACCCTTACAAGTTGATATTATATCACCTTTTGAAATCTTTTTCAAGAATTTTATAGCCCGCTTACAAAATATTTCTTAGGAAATGAAAGCACTTCTTATTATATTGAAGGTGGAATTTCCAAGCAAAAAGCCCCTATCTTTCAGCTTTTATTCAAACATTTCTTCCAGCAAGTTTTCAATCATAAAAATTCTTATTTTTTTATAGTAGTTAATTTCCATAAATTAAGAATATAAACTCCTCTCTCCACTCCTGCTAGTGATTCCCTAAATTCTGTAACACAAGATATTGGATTTTGGTTTTGGGAAGGAAAAGCTACTAGTCATTTTTCTAACATTTTAAGACTTGTTTAAGCATTGCCGCAACAGCATTTTGCTCCTTTTCTGCAATTTTTCACTTCTTTTCACCGCTTATACAAACACTATATATTGTATTGTAATCTATCCTATAACAAAATATCACACAATATTTAGTTCAAAACTATTGACATTCTATTTTCTTTTAGATATACTAGTTTCGTATTATTTAAAAGAAAAAACGAAAGTTTAGAGGAATTTTTAATGGTAACTATTTACTCAAAAAACAACTGCGTTCAGTGCAAAATGACCAAGCGCTTCTTAGATACTAATCATGTAGAATACCGCGAAATCAACTTGGACGAACAGCCAGAATTCATTGACCATGTCAAAGATCTTGGTTTCAACGCTGCTCCTGTGATTCAGACAGCAACTGAGGCATTTTCTGGTTTCCAACCTGGTAAATTGAAAAAACTGTCTTAATGTAGTTTATTTTGAGGGCGGCGCGCCTTGATTGGGAGATAAACTAAAAGACAGATTATCAGGGCAAACTGCAGCTCCTATGCTCATAGGGGCCGTTTCTTTTGTAAGGCGGATATTTTTCCGCTAGCTAATTATCTTATTTATATAGAAAAGGAAAAACATGGGACTCAAACATTTAGAGGATGTGACATACTTCCGACTCAACAACGAAATCAACCGTCCAGTTAATGGTCAGATTATGCTTCATAAAGACCAAGAAGCCTTAAAAGCTTTTTTTAAAGAAAACGTTGAGCCAAACACCAAGCAATTTTCTTCTATCACAGAAAAAATTAAATATTTAATAGAAGAAAACTATTTGGAGAAGGAATTTATTGAACTTTATCCTCCTGAATACATCGAGGAGCTGACTGCTTTTATCCATGCTCAAGATTTCAAGTTTAAATCTTTCATGGCTGCTTATAAGTTCTACAACCAGTATGCACTGAAGACCAATGATGGCGAATACTATCTGGAAAGCATGGAAGATCGGGTACTCTTCAACGCCCTCTACTTTGCCAACGGAGATGAAGCCATTGCCAAGGATATTGCCAATGAGATTATCCACCAGCGCTATCAACCGGCGACACCAAGCTTCCTCAACGCTGGTCGGGCTCGTCGCGGTGAATTGGTTTCTTGCTTCCTCATCCAAGTAACAGATGATATGAACTCAATCGGTCGCTCCATCAACTCTGCCCTGCAATTGTCTCGTATCGGAGGCGGGGTCGGTATTTCCCTCAGCAATCTGCGGGAAGCCGGAGCACCTATCAAGGGCTATGAGGGAGCTGCATCTGGGGTTGTTCCTGTTATGAAACTCTTCGAGGACAGTTTCTCTTACTCTAACCAGCTGGGCCAACGTCAGGGAGCTGGGGTTGTTTACCTTAATGTCTTCCACCCAGATATCATCTCTTTCCTTTCTACCAAGAAAGAAAATGCTGACGAAAAAGTTCGGGTTAAAACCCTTTCACTCGGTGTCGTCATTCCGGATAAGTTCTACGAATTGGCGCGTAAAAATGAAGAAATGTACCTCTTCAGCCCATATTCTGTTGAACGCGAGTACGGTGTGCCATTTGCCTACCTCGACATCACTGAAAAATACGATGAGTTGGTCGCTAATCCAAATATCACTAAGACTAAGATCAAGGCTCGTGATTTGGAAACAGAAATTTCTAAACTCCAACAAGAATCTGGCTATCCTTATGTCGTAAACATTGATACGGCCAACCGTTCAAATCCAATTGACGGTAAAATCGTCATGAGTAACCTTTGCTCTGAAATCCTGCAAGTACAAGAGCCTAGCCTTTTGAATGATGCGCAAGAGTATCTTCACCTAGGAACAGATGTATCATGTAACTTAGGCTCTACCAACGTTGTCAACATGATGACTTCGCCTGACTTCGGAAAATCCATCCGGACTATGACACGCGCCTTGACCTTTGTCACAGACAGCTCACACATCACAGCTGTGCCTTCTATCGACAATGGTAACAGTCTGGCGCACACCTTTGGTCTGGGAGCTATGGGACTGCACAGCTACCTGGCTCAGCAGTTGATCGATTATGGATCAGCAGAAGCTGTAGAGTTCACCAGCATCTACTTTATGCTCATGAACTACTGGACCTTAGTCGAGTCTAACAATATCGCTCGCGAGCGTAGCATAACCTTCCATAACTTTGAAAAATCTGACTATGCTAACGGCACTTACTTTGACAAGTACCTGACGGGTGAATTTGTACCTAAGTCTGACCGTGTCAAAGAACTCTTCGCAGGCATCTTTATCCCATCTTCAGAAGATTGGGTAGAGTTGCGCGACAAGATCAAGGCCGATGGCCTCTACCACCAAAACCGCCTAGCAGTTGCACCTAATGGCTCTATCAGCTACATCAATGACGTTTCTGCTTCAATCCATCCAATTACCCAGCGGATCGAAGAACGTCAAGAAAAGAAAATCGGTAAGATCTACTATCCTGCTGCTGGTCTGTCAACTGAGACTATTCCTTACTACACCAGTGCTTATGACATGGACATGCGCAAGGTTATTGATGTCTATGCAGCCGCAACTGAGCATGTGGACCAAGGTCTTTCCCTAACTCTCTTTATGCGCAGCGATATCCCTCAGGGCCTCTACGAATGGAAAAAAAGAAAGCAAGCAAACAACCCGCGATCTTTCTATCCTACGTAACTATGCCTTCAACAAGGGTATCAAGTCCATCTACTACGTCCGTACCTTCACTGATGATGGTGGCGAAGTAGGTGCCAACCATTGTGAAAGCTGTGTGATCTAACAAGAGATTTTTAGAAAAAGAAAAAGGAAATTCGACCATTTCACAATTTTACCTTCCCCATCATGGACAGGGAAGGTAAAATCGTGAAATATTGGGGTAGTATCCAAGAAATGATAGCTGATACCCCATCAGGTCGTACCATCTACTAAAGGAGAAAGAATGCAAACTTACTACAAAGCCATTAACTGGAACGCTATCGAAGATGTTATCGATAAGTCCACTTGGGAAAAACTGACTGAGCAATTCTGGCTGGATACGCGGATTCCCCTATCCAATGACCTAGATGACTGGAGAAAGCTATCCCACAAGGAAAAAGACTTGGTCGGCAAGGTCTTCGGTGGCCTGACTCTGCTGGATACCCTCCAGTCTGAGTCTGGTGTGGATGCCCTGCGCAAGGATGTCCGAACAGCTCACGAAGAAGCTGTCTTCAACAACATTCAATTTATGGAGTCCGTTCACGCCAAGTCCTACTCTTCTATCTTTTCTACGCTCAACACCAAGTCAGAAATTGATGAAATCTTTGCTTGGACTAATACAAACTCATACCTGCAAAAGAAAGCTGAGATTATCAATGAGATTTACCTGAATGGTACAGCTCTGGAAAAGAAAATAGCCAGCGTTTTCTTGGAAACCTTCCTCTTTTACTCTGGTTTCTTCACTCCGCTCTACTATCTGGGTAATAACAAACTGGCCAACGTTGCTGAAATTATCAAGCTGATTATCCGTGACGAGTCTGTCCATGGAACCTATATCGGCTATAAGTTCCAGCTAGCTTTTAACGAATTGCCAGAAGACGAGCAAGAAAAACTCAAAGAATGGATGTACGACCTGCTCTACACCCTCTATGAAATGAAGAAGGCTACACTGAAAGCCTGTATGACACAGTCGGCTGGACCGAAGAGGTCAAGACCTTCCTGCGCTACAATGCCAACAAGGCTCTGATGAATCTGGGACAAGATCCACTCTTCCCAGACTCGGCAGACGATGTCAATCCTATCGTCATGAATGGTATCTCAACCGGTACCTCCAACCATGACTTCTTCTCCCAGGTGGGTAACGGCTACCTGCTGGGCGAAGTTGAAGCCATGCAGGATGACGACTATAATTACGGTTTATAAGAAAAAAGAATCCCTCTTTCCAAAATACGGAAAGAGGGGGTCTTTGACTGACTATTAATCTATTGACTATCATAGATATATTCTTCCAGATGTTCTGCGACTGTAATCTCAACTCCAACATCAGATGTTAGATAAATCACGGTACAGTCATGAGCTGGGACAATAGGAAATAAAAAGGGCTTCATATTTTGATAAATTCTATACATCCGCCTTTGACTCGTTGGATTTTCAAGATAAAGCTTGCTGTCACCACCAGAAAAGTCAGCTGGCAGAAGGGCATAATAAGCTACCAAAGCTCCATTTTCATCCAATACTCTAGTCTTATTTAAATCCTCAGCTATTTTTTTCATCATTAAAGTAGCCATCTTTTCCTCCCTTCATGTTTTTTATCCAAATAAAGGTGGAGCTAGGAACATCATCCCTAACTCCACTTATGCAGTCACTAATTAGATACGCGATAATACGGATGCTGGGAAGCAGTGATAGCATCTTGTCCAACTCGAATCTGTGCTTAGGATTCTCGTTTCCAGTATCAGGCAAAACAGCTCCTTCTGGAATTACTAAAAAGGTTGCGCTACTGCTACCAGCAGTATAAGCAAGAGTAGATACATAACTACCATCGCTTACTTGACCTTTTAGTAAAGTATAATCGCTGGATTCTTTTCCATTCAGAGTATGAGAAACGACCCCTTGATTATTCAATACTATCGCATCCCCCAAATCATTTTGCCAAGTACCGGCTACAGTCGAAAAATCTCCTGCTGCCAAAGCATTGACATCGATACCCGCTGCTGGAGTGGCTGGGTCTTTCGTGTCAGACTTTGTTTCATTTTTAGGCAGAGCTTCAGAAGATGCTGACGCTACATCAGTTTCATCTTGGCTAGCTGATTGAATAGCTTTTGATTCAGACTTGACATCCGATTTAGAAGTTTGAACTGTTTGGCTAGAGCTGCTACTTTGAGATGTTTGCTTCTCTTGCTGTTTACCACAAGAAATAAGCAAGAAAACGGACGCAACAAGTGTTGTACTAGTAAGCAGAAATTTCGCATTTTTCATAAAGGGAACCTCCTCTAAGTTTCAAACATATAATAATCAAATAAAATTAGTTAATCAGCTACTCGATAATACGGATGCTGGGAAGCAGTGATAGCATCTTGTCCAACTCGAATCTGTGCTTTAGGATTTTCGTTTCCAATATCAGGCAAAACAGCTCCTTCAGGAATCACTAAAAAGGTTGCGCTGCTACTACCAGCAGTATAAGCAAGAGTAGATACATAACTACCATCGCTTACTTGACCTTTTAGTAAAGTATAATCACTGGATTCTTTTCCATTCAGAGTATGAGAAACAACCCCTTGATTATTCAATACTATCACATCCCCCAAATCATTTTGCCAAGTACCGGCTACAGTCGAAAAATCTCCTGCTGCCAAAGCATTGACGTCAATACTCGTTGCTGGAGTAGCTGGGGCTTTCGTGTCAGACTTTGTTTCATTTTTAGGCTGAGCTTCAGAAGATACTGACGCTACATTAGTTTCATCTTGGCTAGCTGATTGAACAGCTTTCGCTTCAGACTTAGAATCTGATTTAGAAGTTTGAACTGTTTGGCTAGAGCTGCTATTTTGAGATGTTTGCTTCTCCTGCTGTTTACTGCAAGCACCAAGCAAGATAATAGAAGAAACGAGCGCAGTCGCAAGAAACATTAATTTTGCATTTTTCATAAAAGGACCTCCTTTAGGTTTGCCTAATTATAACACGAAAGATTTTGCCAAAACAGGACATAGATGTCCTGTTAGCCTTGATGATAGATCTGAAGTTCTTTATTCCACTCCTCAGACATTTTTTTAGATAGAAAAGTATGACCTAACAATTTCGCCAGCGTCAGTCCCTCTTCGTAGTATTGTTGAGCCTTTTTCTCGTCCTTGTGTACGAAAAGCTCATATTCTCCCTCTAACATTCTTATCAGCGGTTTCTTTTGATAGTCCTCTGTCAATTCCATGATTATATTAAGTTTGTTGAGTGTATCTTTTGTATAAATGAACTCTTTTCGCTCGCACTCAATACCTGGGATTGTTAGTAGAGCATCTCGCATGAGAAAGAGATATTCATTTGGAATATAGTCAACTGACTGCAGTAATCGCCGAGCGATTCTTGTATATAATTCCTTATCAAACTTAGCTGACCGAATCTCCTCTTCATCTCCCACATAGATCTGATAGAGCTGGATGTAGAGTAAGTCATTCACGTCATAATGCTTTTTACTTTGCAAATCATCCAAATGCTGGGAAAAGAGAGTCATTCCATACTTCTGGAATTTCTCAGAAGTATAAGTATAAATCTTTGATTGCAAGATATCCATTACATTCTGCTCAGCTTCTGGCAAATCATCATAATAAACTTCAAAAATTTCATCTATGATATGCTCCAATTCGGACAAGACTTCAGTGTTGCCATAAGTGGTCGTGCGAATCAGCTTATACTTCAATCGCTGGTAATCAGCAGGTAGAGCTGCATTTTCTTTTTTACTTCCTGTCAAGGTTGCCAAATCGACCTCTAGACAGGAAGCAAGATATTCTAAAGTAGAGAGAGTCGGCTGGGAAACGCCGGACTCCAAACGCGTTAACTGCCGTATAGAAAGCTTTGACTCATCACCACACAATTGCTCCTTGGTCCAGCCCCTATTTAATCGAAGCTGTTTCAAATGCTGTCCAAATTCTTTTTCTTGCATCGTCAATTCCCCTCCCAAATAAATCAGGAAACTTTTGCTTATGTTATCATGTTATTCTAGATTTATTATAGCATAACTGGAAAGATTTTACCAATGAAATTCTAAAAAGATTACTTCCTTTTCTCAGTGATGAAATCTACCTAACTGTTGCAACAGTTAGGTAGAGCGGAGATATTGAGACCTTAGGCTCAATAGCTAGTCATGGAACTCTGCAGGAGGTCGCTGACGTCCGCCATCACTTGAGAAAAGTATGTAAATCTAAAAATTAGTATATTACAAGTATTAAAGGACCCCAAACTTAAAAGTTTGGAGTCCTTCTACCATATTCTTTTTTAAGCCTAAACACAAAAAACTAGCAATACACATTCAAGTGAGATGGCAAGACACGAATCGTCACTGGCAGTTGGTCGCCCTCATCTCCGTCAACGTTGACGCTGAGCTCTGCCTTATCATCAGCCAACTCAACTGTGATTTCCTTAAAGGTCAGATACTCGATATTATTACTTTCTTCGCCATTGCCTGAAATCAAATCTGGAACAGAAACCAAAGTGTCTAAGAGATTTTTATCCTTAAGGTACAAAAGGTGGAGCAAGCCGTCATTGACAGTGGCTTCAGGGAGAATGCTCTCAAAACCTCCGATTGAGTTGGTCGAGCCAATCAAGAGTGTGCTGCTCTTTATCGTGCGCTCTTCTCCATCAATCTTCAAGTGAAATTCGTAAAAACTAGTATCCATCAACTGCTTGAAGCCAGAGATAAAGTAGGCAAACTTGCCCCATTTGGTCTTGTCTTCAGAATCTACATTGTTGATCGATTCAGGAATAGTTCCAATGGCAACCACATTCATAAAGTACTGGTCATTAATCTTGCCGATATCAAGCGGCTTGACTTTGTTGATATCCAGATTTTGGATGGCTTCTTCAGCGTCTAGGGGAATGCCAAGAGCACGCGCCAAGTCATTGACCGTACCAAGTGGAAAGAAACCAAAGGTCGGACGATAGTCTAGTTCAGCCAGACCGCTGATTCCTTCATTGACTGTTCCATCGCCACCCATGACAAAGACGCTATCATAACGGTCTTCTGCGGCTTGCTTAGCAAAAGCTGCTGCGTCTCCGCCTTTTTCAGTATGCTTGACTACTACCTCATTGAAACATTCTGCCAGTTTTTCTCTTGCCAAGTCTTCATAGGACTTGGCTTTTTCGCCTCCTGAGCTAGGGTTGACAATTAATAGGACTTTAGACATAAGGAAACCTCTTTTCATTTGATAGCTCATTATACCATCTAGAAAACACTTTCACAAGAATTTGAAACTGCTGGCTCTCGAAAGACCAGAAAAGCAATTTAGTATTTAAACTCCATTCCACAGAAAAACACTTCTGCCGTTAGATTTTTCTGCCTAACTTTGGAAGTGCTGTCTTATATTTCGTTTTTCTATTAAAAGAAGACAATGAGAACAAAGGCAATTAGATTATTGGCCAAATGTAGCCCCATTGAGTAGCGCAGGTCCTTTTTAGATAGATAGCCTAAGCCAAAGATTGCTCCCAAGATGAAGTAGACCAGAAACTGGACAAGATTGCCCGGCATGTGCAGAAGAGAGAAAAAGCTGGCAGATACAGTTAAATAGAGCAGGATTTTCGCCAAGCTATTTTGGTCGGGAAAGAGAAACTTAGCCAAAAATCCTCGTGTCAGCAACTCCTCAAGAATAGGAGCAAAGATTACCATGTATAGGAAGGCAAAGGCCGGCTGCTGCTGAATCAACTCTACAGCAGTGTTCTGATTGGCAGAAGATTCAATAGGAACGAGCTGCTGGAAGATGATAAAAGCAAGCAGGAGGACGCTGGGAAGCCAGATAGAGCTGGTCAGCTTGGTATTTTTGATTTCCAGTTTCAAATCTTTCTGGTACCATTTCCACATGGCAAAAGAATAGAGACTTGCAAGTATGACAAAAATCGGCAAAATCAATAGTTGAGAAGTTCCTCCTGTCAGAGAACCTATAGTGAAAAGAACTATAGCCGAAAATATATAGAAATAGGCCAAAAGGACAAGAATATAAAGGCCAAAATTAGTAAAGAAAGTTTTTAATTTCATAGTGATTCCTTATAGATTGATTTACTTAAACATAGCTAGCAGCAGTATTATAGCCATAGGAAGATTGTTCAGGATATGAACCAACATGGAATCTTTTATATTCCCCCGACGAGCATAGGATAAATAAAGAACCAGTCCAAGTGCAAAATAAATTGGGAACTCAGTCAATTGGGTGATATGAGGCAGGGTGAAGACCACAGAAGTCACAATGGCAGGCAAAGCTTTTTGATTATTTTTGAAAAAGAAGGCAGTCCCAAAACCGCGGAAAATTAGTTCTTCCATGATAGGAGCGATAAAAGCAATCGTTGCAACAAAGAGCAAGGCAAAGAAGATATGCTGCGAAGACATCATTCCCCCTAGCCCTTGTATGGCGCTGTCATTACTGGTCTGGGAATTGCCGCTCAGGATGAGATTGAGATAAACACCGACAATAGCAGCCACTCTGGCAAGGAAAAAGAATAGAAAAGCAAAACCGATGTCCTTGCCAGACTGTTTGAATTTTTTCTTTTCTTCAGGCACATGCTTCTGATAACGCCGCCACAAGCTACGAAAAATCAGGAAAACTAAAATCAGATACAAGGCTACCAATAAGATTTCTGCATAAATAGGTAAATTCTTCCCGAGCCTTAAGAATAGCATTGGAGCAGCATTTATAAGGAGGCTAAGAGCAATTAAGCCTATCCATTTTACAAGTCCTAAAGCAGTTGATTTGAAGTTGTTCATTTTGTATTCTCCTTTTGATAAATATTGATACCGACTTCCGTATCCTCAACAGCAATATCTCCCTTCTGCTGGAGAATAGTGGCAGCGAGGAAAAAATCTCCTGCACAGCCAGCTGCATGGAAGCTAGCAAGGACGATATAAGAAGCCGCAGTCAGAATATGCAAGGCATAGATCAAGGTCAGGGCTAGGCTAATCAGAAAGAAAGGTGCCAGGATGATGACAAGCATCCTTTTTCGACTGTAACGACTGCCTGGGCTGGTCGCATAGGCCATGCCGCTTTTAAAACCAAACTTGACCTTGGTATTTTCATCCCCCAAGACCTTGAAGAAAAAGCCGTGGATCAGTTCATGGATAACCATTAGAACAAGGAGGTAGAATAAATCAAAGAAATGAAAAACTTCGCTGCCCTTGCCATACATCAGAATGGCTATCCAAGTAAAGAGGGCTAGAAAAGGGAAGATTAGCAGCACAGCCGTTATATTCAGAGCCAGATTGACCTTTTTATTATGGATAAAATCAAGTTCTTTCAGTAGTTTCATAATTTCTGCCTTTCATCGGGAAATAAGCTTATTTGAAATATTTTCTTACCATTGGATAACACATAAGATTGATATAGATATGAATCACCACCAGGACGACAAAGCCGGAAACGACATTGAGGGGGGTGAAGACTCCCACTATCCCTAAAATAACATAGAGGGCTGGCAGAAGTCTCTGATTTACATTGAAGAAAATGAGATAGCACTGTTCATAATTGGCTTGCAGCTCTGACTCATCATAAGAGAGGGCAAATTCTTTTATTTCCTCAGTAGTCGGAAAGGCTGATAGCTTATAGTGCCGCACCTTCTGAACTGTCTTTAAAAAGACAACTTGCAAAATAATATAAAGAAAGGCAATCGCATAATCTATAAAACTCCACTGAAGAGGGCTCTTATGATTAGTAATATTTCCAATAAAAACAACTCCAACTAAAATCGTAAAAAGAACGATAGCACTGCTGATATTAAAGACAATAGTCGCATATTCCAGATTTTTAAAGGTTAGCCGGTACCATTCATAATTCTTATCCTCATCTGCTTCTTTTTCATAAGCTTCATTGTATTTACGAGTCCGATAAATCAAGAAAAAAACCAATGGATAGAGGATGATAAGACTAGCCCGACCTAACTGGCGCAGCAGTTGAACTGTAAAAATTGTCGACCAACTTATGTTTTTTAGCAGACCAGTTTCAGAAAACAAAATAGACAGACCACCTATAAAAGCTCCAACTAGCAATATAAGGACATTATATAAAACTCTTTTCTGTTTAGATATACGTTTTTGCTCTTTCACGACTTCTTCTCCTTTATTTTTTTACAATAGATGATACAAGAATGCTGAGGCTGAAGGACTGTTTTAGCTCCTGTTGAAATGAATCTTAATTGGTTCTTCATTCTGCTTCCTCCACCAGCCGAAAGACATTTTCAACGTTTTCGTTAAAAATATGGGCGATCTTAAGGGCAATCACAATCGATGGGGTATATTCGCCTCTCTCTATAAGGCTGATTGTCTGCCTGGAAACACCGGCCAGCTTAGCCAGTTCTGTCTGGTTGAGACCGTCACGCGCCCTCAACTCCTTGAGTCGATTTCTAAGCTGCATCATAAACTCCTTATTTATTATTCTCCCTTGGATAAAATCATTGTAACAGATTCTTTTCTTTTTGACAAGTATCTTTGTCAAAAAAATAATAATCATTGTCAAATTTTCTATTATCATGTACAAAAAAGAATCCAGCTCAAACTGAATTCTTTTCCTTTATTCATCTAATTCTGAAAATACTTCTTTTAAAATAGCAATCCCCTGCTGAATTTCATCCCTGCTGATAGTCAAAGGCGGCAGGAGACGGATAACATTCTCTCCGGCTGTCAGGATAATCAAGCCCTTCTGACGAGCGGCTTCAACAATCTTTGACAGACTGGCACTTGTTTCAATCCCAATCATCATGCCCAGGCCTCGAACAGCAGAAATCTTTGGATGGTCCTGAAAAGCAAACTGCAGCTGCTCCAGTAAGATGGCACTCTTAGACCTGACTTCTTCCATAAAGCCCGCTTCTTTCATGATATGCAAGGTCTCCAAGGCAGCTGCCATGGCTAATTTATTGCCACCAAAGGTAGAACCGTGACTGCCAGGTCCAAAAGCGGGAGCCAAGCTGGATTTTCCCAATAGGGCGCCAGCAGGCAGGCCATTGGCCAGACCCTTAGCCAGCGTCACAATATCCGGTACAATCCCATAATGCTCAAAGGAATAAAGCTGGCCCGTACGCCCCATACCTGTCTGGACCTCATCAACAATCAGCAAAATCCCCTCTCGTTTGCAAAAATCAGCCAAGTCTTTGACAAAAGCTGCTTCTGCTGGACGAACTCCTGATTCTCCTTGGACCAATTCCAACATGACAGCTGCCGTATACTGATTGGCCAACTTTTCTACGCTGGCTAGATCATTGTAAACCGCATAGCTGAAATGGGGCACCCCATCACCAAATCCTTCCTTAATCTTATCCTGTCCTGTTGCGGCCATAGCGCCAAAGGTCCGACCGTGAAAGGATTGCTGAAAAGTGATAATGCCTTGCTTGCCAGTAGCTTTGCGGGCTAGCTTAATAGCTGCTTCATTGGCTTCTGCTCCGCTATTGCAGAAAAATGCCAAATAATCATAAGAACCTGCCAGTTCCTGAGCCACCTGCTCTTGCAGAGAGCTAAGATAGAGATTGGGACTGTGCCAGATGCGCTCTGCTTGCTGGATCAAAGCCTGCTGGACCTGCGGGTGAAAGCCAAGATTGGTTACGCCAATCCCCGATGAAAAGTCCAAAAAAGTCTTTCTCTCACTGTCAATCAGATAGGAGCCCTCTGCTTTAACAAACTCAATAGGTGCCCTCTTGTAGTTTTCAAATAAATAAGTCATCGTTATCCCTCTGCTATCAAGGTGCCCGTCAAAAGATTGTCACCAATCAGAACCTGTCCGACACCGGAAAGCACAGTCTGAACAGCACTCTCAATCTTAGGAATCATGCCGCCCTTGATGACACCTGTCTGAATCTTCTTGGAAACCTGACTGGTCAGAAGCTGGGGCAGAACTTTTTTGTCCTCTAGAACCCCTTCTATATCTGTCATCAGGATCAGCTTTCTGCCTGCAAGCTGCTGGCAACAGCCGCTGCTAGATAGTCTGCATTGATATTTAAGAGCTCGCCAGCTGCATTTTCTCCTAACGAAGCCAGCACCGGGACTATGTCCGCAGCCAGCAGTTGCTCTAGATAAGCAGTTTGAATGGCCGTCACATCACCGACATAGCCATAGAGGTTTTTATCGATAAAATCTGCCGAAACTGTCTTTCCCAAATGAGAAACCAACTGAACGCTTTCAATATCTGAGTCGTTCAATTCTTGTGTCAACGTCCGGCCGACTTGACCTAGCAAGGCCTGCTGAATGATGGGCAAGTCAGACTTAGCTGTCACCCGCAACCCCTTAACCTTGCGAGTAGGCAGCTGGCGCTCTTTCATGAGTTGATTTATGACCAGACCGCCCCCATGAACGACCACGATTTTCTTACCAGCTGCGATCCACTCTTGCATCTGCTTGATAAACTTATCAGACAGTTTTTGCGCAGCAACACCGCCAATTTTTATAACAATCACATCTTTCATTGCATTTCTCCTTAGGTTCTATAAAGGGCATTGATTTTCACATAATCATAGGATAGATCGCAGCCCCAGGCCTGAGCTTCAGCGTCCCCATCGTGTAGGTCAATGGTCAAGGTTAGCAGCTCTCCAGCCATGGCATCACTTGTTTCCTCGGGGTCAAAAGCCACAGGGCTAGAAGCCTGCATAACTGGAATCCCTTCAATCCAAATATCAATATTATCCACCGAGACATCTGCTCCCGCATAGCCGATAGCTGCTAAGATTCGGCCCCAATTGGGATCTTGACCAAAAATAGCTGTTTTGACCAAGCTAGAGCCAACGACACTCTTGGCAATCATACGCCCTCTCTGTTCATCCTTGGCGTGCCGCACATTGACTTCAATCAGCTTGGTTGCTCCTTCGCCATCCTTGGCAATTTCTTAGCCAAGTCAGCCATAAGATAGCGGAGCATCTTAGAAAACTTTTCAAATTCTTCCGTATCTGGCAGGATTTCTTCGTTTTGTCGGCAGCCGTTCGCCATGACTAATACCATGTCATTGGTCGATGTATCTCCATCCACCGTGATTTGGTTGAAAGTCGTCTCCACATGCTGACTGAGAGCCGCTTGCAAGGTAGCGCTGGAAATATTGGCATCACAAGTGATAAAGGCCAGCATAGTCGCCATATTCGGATGAATCATGCCCGAGCCCTTGGCTACTCCCGCCATCGTCACCAGGTCTGTGCCAAACTCTTCTGTGACTACACAGGTCTTGGTACAAGTATCCGTCGTCAAGATAGCCTCAGCAAAATCTTCTGCCTTACCACTCACTAGAATCTGTGACAGACCATTTTTCAGAGCATCCATTGGAAGCTGCTCGCCGATGACTCCTGTAGAAGCCAGACCTACCAAGTCAGGCTCAATCTTCAGCTTTTGAGCAGTCAAACACTGCATTTCATAGGCAGCGTCCAGCCCCTGCTGGCCTGTACAGGAATTAGCAACACCAGAATTAACCACTATTGCCTGCAATTTCTGGCTCTTTTGAATTGATGCTTTGGTCACTAGAAGCGGAGCAGCAATGACCTTATTGGTCGTATAGACTCCTGCCACACTAGCCGGTACTTCTGAGACAATCCAGCCAAAATCCAACTTCTTTTTCTTAAAGCCAGCGTGTAAACCATCAGCCGAAAGCCTAGCGGACTGGCAATCGTTCCATCAATAATCTTCATATTTAACCCTTTCTCATCTAGACATAGGACGGTTGACTGAGCAGGCCATCTGTTTCAGGAAAGCCCAGCATCAGATTCATATTTTGAACCGCCTGACCAGCAGCCCCCTTGATCAGGTTATCCAGCACAGCCACTACAGTTAAAATGTTTGTCACAGGATTATAGTCAAAACCAATATCGGTATAATTAGTACCGACAACCTGGTGCAGATTCGGCAGAGCTGCTTGAATACGGACAAAAGGTTTGTCCTGATAACATTCTTGGTAAATAGCAGCCAGCTCTTCTCGAGTCAAAGGTTCTTTCAACTTGCTGTAAACTGTCGCCACGATGCCACGATTGAGCGGAATGAGGGAAGTTGAAAACTGAATCTGCTGCAACCCCTCATCAAAAAGCTGCAACTGCTGCACAATCTCCGGAATATGCTGATGCTGATTCAGCTTATAAGTCACATAATTGTCGTGCACATGGACAAAATGGCTGGATGCAGCTGGATTTTTCCCTGCCCCTGTCAAGCCACTCTTGGCATCAACAATAATGGAGTCCAGCTCAATAGCTTGAGCCTGCAGCAAGGGAATCAGAGCCAATTCTGTAGATGTCGCATAGCAGCCGGGATTGGCAATAAATCGCTTCCCTCTGACATCTGTAAACTCAGACAGCCCATAAATAAACGCTTTTTGAACATAGTCTTCAGCCGGCTCTTTCTGATACCATTTTATAAATATTCTCTGGCAAACGATGATCACCAGATAGGTCAATGACTGGAAATCCTGCTTCTACAAAGTCTTTTGACAAATCTTTAGCCACTCCACTTGACGTTGCAAAGAAAACAAGATCTGCTCGTCGCATTATTTCCTGACTGTCAAAAGCTTCTATTTTCAGGTCGCAAATCCCCTTCAAATGAGGATAAAGCTCTGACACAGGAGCCTCCATATCTTGACTGGCATGAAGGGAAACGACTTCTGCCTGCGGATGTTGCAACAAAATACGGAGGAGTTCCATTCCTGAATAACCAGTTATTCCTACAATCGAAATTCGCATATTTTTAAAACACCTCCGTATAAATATGCGTTTTATTTTACTCGCATATTTTCTCTTTGTCAAGTATTTTCTGTATTTTTATGCAATATTTTTGAAAATATCATTATTTATTCTAAAACAATTCATACTTTCTTGCCGAAAAGCGGCCTATTTGCTTCTCATATAGAGAAGTAAGAGAGCTAAGAGTACAAAAAAAGATCTGCCCAAAGAGCAGACCTTTTCATCTATCTGTTATCTAATATTACAACTTCTCAGCAACTGCTGCTAGCAGGTCTGGAATAGCTGATTGCTTGCTGCCACCGGCCATAGCCATGTCTGGCTTACCGCCGCCTCGACCATCTACAATCGGCGCCAATTCCTTAATCAGATTACCAGCATGGATGTCCTTGGTCTTGCTGGCTGCAAGAACATTGACCTTGTCTCCAATCGCTGCGACCAGTACGAGAACATCTGAATAGTCCTTCTGCTTCCAAGTGTCCGCAAAGGTACGCAGGGCACCTGCATCAGACACAGAGACCTGACTAGCGATAAAGCTATGTCCATTTGCCTCTTGAACATCCTTGAAGACTTCACCAGAGGCCGCTGCTGCTGCCTTTTCCTTGAGCTCTGCATTCTCTTTTTGCAGTTGACGCAGCTGCTCTTGCAGCGCTTCTACCTTATGAGGAACTTCCTTGATTTGCGGTGACTTGAGAGTCGCTGCAATAGCCTTAAGCGCCTCTTCTTCCTCACGGTAGGCTGTGAAAGCTTCCTTGCTGGTGACTGCCAAGATACGACGAGTTCCGGATCCGATCCCCTCTTCTTTGACAATCTTGAAAATACCGATTTCAGAAGTATTGCCTACGTGGGTTCCTCCGCAAAGCTCGACAGAGTAGTCGCCGATGGTTACGACACGAACTTCTTTACCATATTTTTCTCCAAAGAGCGCCATGGCACCCATTTCCTTAGCTTTGTCAATATCTGTCTCTACTGTCTCGATAGCAAGGGCTTCCCAGATTTTCTCATTGACTTCTTGCTCAATAGCGCGCAGCTCTTCTGCTGTCACCGCTTGGAAATGCGTAAAGTCAAAGCGCAGGAATTCTACTTCGTTCAGAGAACCTGCCTGGGTTGCATGGTTACCAAGAACATTATGCAGGGCAGCATGCAAGAGGTGAGTCGCCGTATGGTTCTTCATAACACGATGGCGACGGCTGTGGTCAATTTCCAGTTTATAGCTTTGACCCAGAGCCAGAGGAGCCAAAACTTCTACAGTATGCAGTGGCTGACCATTTGGTGCCTTTTGTACATCCCTTACTTTCGCTACCAGATTGCCTGCTCCATCAAAGATTTGACCGTGGTCGGCTACCTGACCACCCATTTCTGCGTAGAATGGTGTTTCTGCAAAGATGAGGGCAGCTGTTCCTGACTCAACAGATTCGACTGCCGCATCATCCGCCACGACAGCAAGAAGTTCAGCTGTCAGCTCTTCTTTTTCGTAATTAAAGGCACTTTCTACGGTGATGGCCTGCAAGGTTTCATTTTGCATGCCCATTGAGCCGCCCTTGACGACAGAAGCACGCGCCCGATCCTGCTGCTCTTTCATAGCCGCTTCAAAACCAGCCCGGTCCACAGTCATGCCTGCTTCTTCAGCAATTTCTTCGGTCAACTCCAGCGGGAAACCGTAAGTATCGTAGAGTTTAAAGGCATCTTGACCAGCAATAACAGTTTGTCCCTTAGCTTTCAAATCTGCCACGATTGTTTCTGCAAAGTGTTGACCAGAGTGCAGAGTACGAGCAAAAGATTCTTCCTCACTCTTGATAATCTTTTCGATAAAGTCTTGCTTTTCAAGAACTTCTGGATAGTAGCTTTCCATAATCTTGCCCACAGTTGGTACAAGTTTGTAAAGGAATGGCTCATTGATATCCAGCTTTTGGCCATGCATTGAAGCACGACGAAGAAGACGGCGAAGCACATAGCCACGGCCTTCATTTCCAGGAAGAGCGCCATCACCAATGGCAAAGGAGAGCGAGCGGATATGGTCTGCGATAACCTTGAAACTCATATTATCGCCATCTTGGTCATAGACCTTGCCAGACAGTTTCTCTACTTCACGAATAATAGGCATGAAGAGGTCGGTCTCAAAGTTAGTCTTAGCCCCTTGGATAACTGCGACCAAACGCTCCAACCCTGCGCCCGTATCAATGTTCTTATGTGGCAATTCCTTGTACTCACTACGAGGCACAGCAGGGTCAGCGTTGAATTGTGACAAAACGATATTCCAGATTTCGATATAACGGTCGTTTTCAATATCTTCTTCTAAGAGACGGACCCCAATATTTTCTGGATCAAAAGCCTCACCCCGGTCAAAGAAAATCTCTGTATCCGGCCCAGAAGGTCCTGCACCGATTTCCCAGAAATTATCCTCAATCGGAATCAAATGACTGGGCTCAACTCCCATAGCAATCCAGCGGTTGTAAGAGTCCTTATCGTCTGGATAGTAGGTCATGTAGAGCTTGTCTTTGGGAAAATCAAACCACTCAGGGCTAGTCAAAAGCTCGTAAGCCCACTCAATCGCTTCATCGCGGAAATAATCGCCGATAGAGAAATTGCCTAGCATTTCAAACATAGTATGGTGGCGGGCAGTCTTTCCGACATTTTCAATATCATTGGTTCGAATGGCCTTTTGAGCATTGGTAATCCGAGGATTCTCTGGAATAATGGTTCCGTCAAAGTATTTCTTGAGGGTTGCTACACCAGAATTAATCCAGAGCAAGGTTGGATCGTTGACCGGCACCAAGCTGACAGACGGTTCTACTGCATGACCTTTAGTTGCCCAAAAATCCAGCCACATTTGACGAACCTGAGCACTTGACATTTGTTTCATTTCTTTTTCTCCTTAATTTTTTTCTAAAAATAATTGCATTATGACGACGAACTTTCCAGCATTTCGACATAATCAATAGCGACACAGAGGGAAACCACCAAATCTGAATAAGTCTCATCATAGACATTCACCTGATAAGTAGAGGTTAGATGGAAGAGCTCCTTGGTAATCTCTGCAACGACTTGATTGCCGTCATCCAGCAGACGAAAGTTTAAATCCCAGATATTCCCTTCAACTCGAAGACCCAAATTATCAAATTTATATTTATCACGCAAAAAAGAGAATTTCTGACGGATATAAAAGCTATGCCCGCTGCTGAGTTTGATTTCAAACTGGGGCAGGAGGGTTATAAGGGTCTTGGTAATCTGACTGACGATTTGACCCTGACTATCATAGATAGTAAAGGTCTTAGGAATCTGGAAGAAAGAGCCTTCCACTTGGTAATCCACATTTCCTCGATCGTCCTTGATATCAAAGCGTTCGCCACCTAAGCGAAATTTCTGTTTGACAAGATAGGTTTTCATTACGTTACCTCCAGAGTCAACATAAAAGACAAGTTCCTTGTCCGAAGGGCGAAAAACCGCGGTACCACCTTCATTCAATGAACTTGTCATTCTCATTTCGTATTCTATTTTTCAAGATGAGCAGCATGATTCTCCGTCTCAGATGGCTCGCAGCACCGCCAATTCTCTGAACTAAGAACTTGAAAAATCAATTCTCACCAGTCTTATTATACTTGCTTATTCTCTTTTCGTCAACCTTATTCTGCGGCTGAGGATGAAGCTTCTTTTGAACTGCTTTCAGCTGCTGAGCTAGACTCAGATGTCTTTGAGCTGCTGGCAGCACTTGATGAAGAAGTTGAAGAGCCTGTCGTTTCGATATACTGAGCAAAGACAGATTGGAATGCACTATCCTTAACCTTGATGTTGGCATCTTTCAGCTCTTTCGCCACAACGCTTTGGATGAAGCTAGTATCTTTTTCTTTTTGCGCAATGATAATCTTTTTCAGCTTGTCTTTGTAGTCTTTCCAGTTAGAAGATTTCTCTGACTTCTTGACTAACTTAACAATATAGTAGCTTGCTGAGTACTGTGAATCTGGCACTGTCACAAGGTCTGAAACGCCATTTTCTTCCAAAGCAAAGGCAGCTTTTTTGACAGCATCTGGAACATCAGTAGAGCCAGAGTCAAACTTGATTTCTCCACCTTTTTCCTTAGTGGCAGCATCGGTAGAGTTTTCCTTAGCGATTTGACTGAAGTCTGCTCCTTCTGCTTTAGCTTTTTCGAGAACTTCCTTACCTTTGTCTTCGCTGTCAACCTTGATGATTTGAGCTGTTACTTCTGGCGTGTAGTTTTCAAAGGCAGCCTTGTAGTTTTCGTCAGTCAGCTCTTTTTCAGCAGCCTTCTTAACGGCATGCTCTACCAGCATATTGGTGCGGATTTGCTCCTTGTAGGCATCTTCGGTCAATCCGTTTTGAGCCAAGACTTGGGCAAAAGCTGTACCGTAAGCCGTTTTAGACTTTTCGAAAGCATCCTTAACATCCTTGTCTTTGACGTCTTTGCCGTATTTTTCTTCAAAGATGTCTTTGATAGTCATCTGCAGCAAGACCTGCTGAGCTGCACCATTGTTTTTCACTTGATCGTAGAACTCATTGACAGTAATCGTGTTTCCTTTCATGGTCACGATGTCCTTGCCTTCTGAGTTAGAACATGCTGCTAATACAGCGACTGACAAGAGTGTCACAGCTCCTGCAAATATTTTTTTCTTCATTTTATATTGACTCCTTATTCTTAAAAGTTCATGTTTTCTATTGTAGCACAAATTTGAATTGATATCTTAAATTTTACTAAAAATTTTTGGAAATTAGGAAAAAATCATAGATGTCATTTTTTTCTAATCATAAGCAGCCCATCTCCCAAGGGAAGCAGACTCGCAGTTAAATCTGGACTGTCCAAAGTTGCGTCAAACAGGCTGTGCAAGCCTCGGTAAATAGCCCGTTGACCACGCTTAATTTCCTCAAAAGGCTTGGCAACATCGCCACCTTGAAAGACATCATCAATGAGGACCAGACCACCAGGATTGAGGCGCTTGAGGACTTGGGGTAGAAAGACCACATACTTGGACTTGGCAGAGTCCATAAAGACAAGGTCGTAAGAATCCTCTAGTGTCTCAAGCAAATCCACCGCATCGCCTTCTAGCAGCGTAATTTGCTGACGGCTGTCATACTTGGCAAAATTAGCCTTGGCCAGCTCAATCATCTCTGGATTGCGATCAATTGTCGTAATCTGGGCCTGAGGAGCATGTTCTGCCATCAAAAGGGCCGAAAAACCAATAGCAGTCCCAATTTCTAAATCTTCTCTGGCTGGAGACTTTCGACTAGCAGACGGAAGTAAGCTACTGTCTCATGGGGAATCACGGGCACATTTTCAGCTCTGGCGAAATCCTCCAGCTCCTTGAGTCCACCAGTGACCGGCTGGAGACGCTGTCTCATAAAGTCTACGACTTCTTCTTTGACCACTGGCCGGCGCATATTGGGATTAGAGTTTTGATTATAAGTCTCGACCATCTTATGCCAGTCCCAACTTTTCTACCAAGGCTTCGAATTCATCCAGACGACGCTCAAAGACAGCAAAAGCAGCATTTAGGTAGTCTTCTTTTTCCATATCCACACCTGCTTTCTTGATGACATTGAGTGGATAGTCAGAGTTCCCAGCTTTGAGATAGTCCAGATACTTGTCCTTGTCTTCCTGACTGCCATGGACAATCTTTTCAGCCAAGGCAGAAGCCGCTGAAAATCCTGTCGAATATTGGAAAACATAGTAATCATAGTAGAAATGCGGAATCCGAGCCCATTCGTACTGAATCTGCGGATTGTCTTCTTTTTTCAGTCCATAGTATTTCTCGTTCAAGTCAGCGTAGAGGTCATTGAGAAATTCGCTGGTCAAAACCTGGCCTTCTTGGTCAGCCTTGTGGATAGCATGCTCAAACTCCGCAAACTGGGTTTGACGGAAGACCGTTCCTCGGAAGCCATCCAAGAAGTGATTGAGGATAGCAAATCGGGTAGCATCGTCTTCTACTTCTTCCAAGAGCTTCTCTGTCAGGATGTTTTCGTTAGTCGTTGAAGCAATCTCAGCTAGGAAGATAGAATAGTCTCCATAGACATAAGGCTGGGTCTCACGAGTATAACTGGAATGCATACTGTGGCCTGTCTCGTGCACTAAGGTAAACAGATTATCCAGCGTGTCCTGCCAGTTAAGCAACATAAAGGCATTGGTATCATAAGAACCGCCTGAGTATGCCCCTGAGCGCTTGCCTTGATTTTCATGAACATCAATCCAGCGCTCTGAGAAAGCTGTCTTCACTCGGCTCAGATAATCCTCACCCAGAATAGCCAGAACTTCCTCAGATTTAGCCAAGGCTTCCTCATAAGTGAACTTGTAGTCTGTCTCTGACAAAGGTGTGTACATATCATACATCTTCAAGTCAGAAATGCCTAAAATCTTCGCTCGCAAAGCGATATAACGCTGCAAAAGAGGCAAATGCTTATTGACAGCTGAAACTAGGCTGTCATAAACACTTTCTGGAATAAAGTCAGATGACAAGGCCGCTTCACGAGCAGATGAAAACTTGCGGACTTTCGCATTGTAGTTGTGAACCTTGACATTGGTCTGCAGGGTCTTAGCATAGGTATGCTGATACTGCTCGTATACGCTGTAGAGAGCCTCGTAAGCTTCCTTACGGACTTCTCGGTTCTTAGACTCGACTAGGGTGATATAGTTACCGTGGCTGAGCTGAACTTCATTTCCATCTTCGTCATGCACCATTGGAAAGACGATATCTGCATTATCCAAGATAGCAAAGGTCTCGCCCGCTGCACCAAAAATCTCACCAGCACCAGCTAAGAGTTCCTCCTCGCGCTGGGTTAGGATGTGGGCTTTCTTTTTCAAAAGCTTGTCAAAATAATGCTGATACTGCTGCAAGGCTGGCTGCCCAGCCAAGAAAGCTTGGTACTGCTCTTCTGTAATCTCCATAAATTCGGGCTCGTAGAAGGCAAAGCTTTGACCGAAATCGCTGTAAAGAGTCATGCCTTTAGCCTGATACTCTTGATACTTAGCCACACGTGTATCCTGGTCATTCTTCATATGAGCATAAGAATAAAGCTTTTCAATACGACGCATCAAGTCCAACTGTACTTCAGTCGTTGTTAAGAGACTGTCCGCTGAATCCAACAAATGTCCAGCTAGACTAGCTGCTTTCTTCACTTCTTCTGAAACCTGCGCCAACTCCGCTTCAAAGGCTTCATCTGTTGGGAAAATGGTACTCAAATCCCAAGTATATTTTTCTTCAATTTCATTTCTTTGTTTTGCCATAAAAAAAATCCTCCGACTCCCCTATTTTATCACAAATCAACGTAAAATCCTTGTATAAAAGGCCGGTGAATAAACAATTTGCAGATTTTTTTGCTGGAGATTGGCATAATAATTCTCAAACTGCTGATAATAGCCAGTCAGGTCAGTAGTTATCTGACAGAAGGAGGTAGCTTGTATTGGCCGAACCTGTGGATAAAAATCCTCTGCAGTCTTAGTCAAGAGATTATCGCCATTCTGATAGAGCTGAGCCTGCAGCCGCATCCATCTAGGCTGCTGGTAATAAAGCTGACGGCGGATATAATTGCAGATCTGCGGATCTTGCTGGGCCAGAAAGCTGTTCATCTCCTGCTTTTGAAAGGGCAAACGCAAAATGTCCAAAAGCTGGCCGTGACCAAAGGGAAAGTTCTTAGTCTTGTGCTGGACTTTTCCATGCAGATCTTCGTGAATCATGTATTTGAGACGCAGAACTTGCTTTTCTTGATCCAGCTCCCATAGATGAAAGCCCATATTTTTACTAAAATAGAGAAAAATCCTTATGCAGGCGAGTTAGGGAATCCTTGAGCCAAAGTTTTTCGCCCCAAAAGCCAGAGAACCTGATAGCCACGCTGGCGGTAAGAAAGCGTCCGTTCCTGCAGCCGTTCTATACTTAAAGGACTGCACTGGACTTCAAGCGCCAGTTTTTTATCAACTAGCAGATCAGCAATCTGCTGCAGTTCAGGCAAAAAAGCCTCCACCTCAACTTTTTCTGTCTGGACAGCCCAGCGAAAAAGCTCCGCCTTAAGGTTCAGGTGCTCAGCGCTCTCATTTTCCCTGTAAAAGTGGCACTGCTCTAACGAAACATGCGCAAAATGCGGCTGCATAACTTTCCCTTTTTTAAAACGGACTGCCCCTGAACAAGCCGGGCAGACGAAATCAGCCCCCTTCTCAATCTTCTCCTCCAGAGCATTACACAAAAGTCCCTTATGATTTCGCGCCACAAACATATCCCAGCCCCCTCTAAAAAATTCTCTCATTTACTAAAATATTCGCAAAAGAAAAGAGAAAAGAGAAAAGATCTACACTGTCAAAAAAACGAGTCAAGAGAACATCTCTCCGACTCGTTTTTCATTATCCAAATAATTGATTTCCTTTTCGTTCTGGTAATTTCAGAAAGAGGGTCAGCAGGCAGACTAGACAGATAATAGCTGCTAGAAAAAGGTTCATTCCTTCGTAACCCCAACTGTCCAGAAAATGGCCGGCCAGATTTTGAATGAGAATGGTTCCTAGACTGCGGGCTGTCTGGACCAGAGCAATGGCAGTTACCAGATATTTTTCATCGACCAAGCTGGCTACGATTTTTAAAGTCACCATAATCAAAACCATGCCGGTCACGTGCTTGGAAAGGAGAGTCATCCCGATTTTCGAAATCAAACCTAGGTCCAAGGCATAAACGCTGTACTGGAGAAAGATGATTCCCAGACAGATATAAAGAAGCTTTTTCATCGAAATCTTGTCCATAAAGAGATAGGAATAAAAAATAAAAGGCGCTTCAACTAGAACTGATAAGGCAACGACAGTCGAAGCCATATCCACCTCTAAGCCACTATGCTGTAGCATGGCAGGGATATAGGTATGACCAGTATTCCCCACTCCAGAGTAAAGGGCGACCAAAAGCAGGTAAAAGAGGTAGGTTTTGTTGGTCAAGAGCTTCCCCAGACCTGTCTGCTTGTGGGTATTTCTGCTTTCTAGGGCTGCTCGGTCGTGCTTGGGCTGGATTCCCAAAAGTCCTATGCTGCTGATAAGCATCATTCCAATAAAAACTGGGAAAATAGCCTGCGGTGCGACTCTTTGATAGATTAGTCCTGCTAGCTGAGATCCTAAGGCATAGCCAATGGTTCCCCAAATCCGAATCTTACCATAAGTATAAGGACTTTGAGCCGCCAGAACATCCATGACTGGATTGACCCCGTTGATTAACATGAGCACTAGACTATACCAGACCAAGAGCTGCCAAAGCTGAGTCGCTTTCATGAAAAATACGGCCCCGACCATCATGGCTAGAAAGCTAAAAAGGAAGATCTTTTTAATCCCCAAAGCATCGCTGAGAACTCCAAAAATCGGCTGAGCCAACATGGAAGCAAAGAAGGAAGCTGACACTACCATCGATACTTGGGCATTAGAATAGCCTAAGTCCTGCATATGGACTGATATCAGAGTCGAAAAAAGAGAATAGGCTAGAAAGAAAAAATTAAAGAGTAAAAAATGAGCTAGATAGCTGTTGTGAAACTTTTTTCGCATGAAAATCTCCTTAAAATAGAAAGAAAACTCAGCAAAATCACTGAGTTTTAGCTTGGAAAGTCATTCCGTTCGTATGTGACAGAGGACATTCCCTTTATTCAACATCTGTATTTCTAAGACGTTCCTGCTTTGCAGCCTTGCGTTTTTGGCGACTGCGGTATTCAAAGTACAGAATGATTAGCAGGATGCCAACAGGCAGCAGAATTAACATCTTATCGCTGAAGAACACACCATACCAAGGCTTGCTTTCCGACTTGCTGCCAGTCACATTTTCAATGGCCTGAGCAACTGGATTCTCAACTTTCTCGACTTTCATTTCATCAGAGATCTTGCTAGACAAGGTCTTCAAGCCATTTTCAGCCTTGAGAATATTGTTTTCAACCTTGACTTTAGGCTCGGTTCCCTTTTTAACAGTAGCGTAGAAATCCTCAGACAGCTTATACTTCTGACCATCGATCTCCTGCTCACCCTTGGAGAGGAGCTTTTTGTACTCGTAGTCCGCATATGCTTTCTCAATCAAGGCATTACCAAAAGGATGGCGGTAATACTCACCGTCTTGGTCAGACCAGTCGCCAACTCCCATTATCACAGCAATCATGCGCTGATCGCCACGCTTAATAGTCGCGATATAGTTGAAAGCACCGTTAGGGCTAGAACCCGTCTTCATACCATCTACTCCCTTGAGTGCGTATTTAGCACCTGGCAGGAGTAATTATAGGTGTCAAAGGTTTCCTCGTAAGGAGTTCCAGCTTTAACCGTAACCTTTGCTTTATTAGTATAGTTTAGAATTTCAGGATGGTGATTGACAAAGTTATAGGCCAGAATCGCCAAATCACGGGCTGTTGTCTGGTTGCTGAGAGTATTATCGTAATTCTGAGGATTGTAATACCCCTTGAAAGAAACCGCTGCTGCACCGCTGGCATTGAACCACTTGGTATTCGTCATACCCAGCTCTTGAGCCTTGGCATTCATCCGATCCAAGAAAGCATCTGGATCATTATCCGATAGATAATTGGCCAACATGACAGTTGTCGCATTGGATGAAGGCACGATGGTCATAGTAATCAGCTCAGATACAGTGTAGTCCACACCTGCGACAATCTTATTATTAGAAATTTCATAAATATTAGCGATGGCCTGATCCTGAGGTGTAGCTGTAATGACCGTCTTTTCGCTGATTTTTCCTTCCTTAATCGCTTCAAAGACCAAGTAAAGCGTCATGAGCTTACTCATACTGGCTGGGTCACGTACCTCATCGACATTATCCTCCCATACAACATCGCCTGTACTGCCGTCAATAACGAGAGAAGACTTGGGACGATTAATCGCCTGAACATTATCATGCGGATACATCTTTTTAGCCATATCCACCAATTCATCAGCCCTAGCAGCTAGTGGTGCTAACGAGGTCAGGAACGCAATTCCCAATAACAAAAGCTTTTTCTTCACAGGATCCTCCAAAGAACAATTATACCTATCTAGTATATCATATTTTACGCAAAGTCAACCATAAATCTAAAAATCCTACCTAAAAAATAGATAGGAAATTAAGAGACTTTTATCTGGCAAAGCCAGTTTTATAGCAACAACGTCAAAATCTTAGTGATTTAACAAGCTAAGCGCTTCCTTATCAGCGATAATCACAACATCTGGATGCTTCTGGAGAGCACTGCCTGGCAGTTCCTCCGTCACCTCACCCTCAACTGTTCCTGCTATAGCCTTGGCCTTAGCAGAACCATAAGCAAAGAGAATAATGGACTTAGCATTGAGAATATTGCCAATTCCCATGGAAATAGCCTGGGTCGGAACATCTTCCATCTTGTCGAAGAATCGAGCATTGGACTGAATGGTGGACGGTGTCAGATCTACTAAATGAGTCTGACTGTCGAAACTAGTCCCCGGCTCATTGAAGCCGATATGACCATTCGTACCGATTCCCAAATCTGCAAATCAGCCGGATGCTCTGCAAGAAGCTGATTGTACCGCGCAACCTCTGCTTCTAAATCTTTCGCCGCGCCATTGGGCAGGAAGCTTGCTTTAAAAGGCTTTTGATTAAAGAGGTGCTGATTCATGAAATAACGATAAGACTGAGGATCCTCCTCCTGCAAACCGACATATTCATCCAGATTGACACTGGTCATCTCTGAAAAATCAAGGTCGCTCTCAACAATCTGCTTGTAAAATTCTTCTGGGCTGCTTCCTGTGGCCAACCCCAAAGTTTTTGCTCCTTGAGCTAGCTTTTCTTTAAGCAGTTCAAGAGCTACTTTGCCACCTTCTACTTGGTTTTCCACTTGAATAATTTTCATTTTCCACCTCCACATCTTTTCTTAATTCTATTATATGGTATAGACCAATTTTTGTCAAGAAAAAGTCTGCAAAATAGACATACTTTCTAGTCGTGCTTGCTTCCTTTTGCGGCAAATCGTGTTATAATAGAGACATGTTTTTACTGATTGTTTTATTGATTTTATTTTTTGTCGGAGTCTTACTCTGCAGCTTGAGTTTCCTCATAAAAAAACAGCCAGGCTTGCAGATGCTAAGTTTGATTTTGGGTGGCTTGCTTACAGCTAGTCCCTTCCTACTAGCCGCCTACCTACTCTGGCTGATGAAAACAATATAAGGAGATACGATGAATACCGCTGATTTTGATTTTGACTTGCCCGAAGAACTGATTGCTCAGACGCCTTTAGAGAAAAGGGATGCTTCCCGCTTGCTAGTGGTTGATAAAGAAACGGGGACCTTCTCCGACCAGCACTTTGACCAGATTATTGATCAGCTCCAGCCCGGCGATGCCCTAGTTATGAATAATACGCGTGTCCTGCCTGCCCGCCTTTATGGTATCAAACCTGAGACAGGAGGCCATGTCGAGCTGCTACTGCTGAAAAATACTCAGGGAGATGACTGGGAAGTGCTAGCCAAGCCAGCCAAGCGCCTCAGAGTAGGTGCTCAGATTTCCTTTGGCGATGGCCGCTTAACTGCTACTGTGGTAGATGAGCTTGAGCATGGCGGACGAATTGTGCGATTTGGCTACGAAGGGATTTTCCTAGAGGTCTTGGAAAGTTTGGGAGAAATGCCGCTTCCGCCTTATATCCACGAAAAACTGTCAGACCGCGAACGCTACCAGACTGTCTATGCCAAGGAAACGGCTCTGCTGCTGCGCCAACTGCTGGACTTCATTTCACAGAAGAGCTGCTAGAGCAGATTGCTGCCAAGGGAGTCAAACTGGTCTATCTGACCCTTCATGTCGGACTGGGAACTTTCCGACCGGTTTCTGTGGACAGCTTAGATGATCACGAGATGCACTCCGAATTTTACAGTCTGTCCGAAGCAGCTGCCCAGATACTCCGTCAGGTCAAGGCTAAGGGAGGCCGTGTCATTGCAGTCGGCACGACATCTATCCGCACCTTGGAGACAATTGGTAGTAAATTCCAGGGGCAGATTCAGGCTGACTCTGGCTGGACCAATATTTTTATCAAGCCTGGATACGATTGGAAGGTCGTTGATGCTTTTTCAACCAACTTCCACCTGCCCAAGTCAACTCTGGTCATGTTAGTCTCTGCCTTTGCCGGACGTTCCTTAACGCTTAAAGCTTATGAGCACGCTATTGCTGAGCGCTATCGCTTCTTCAGCTTTGGTGATGCTATGTTTATCAAATAACTATAGGTGAAAAATTTATGAATAAAAATTGAAAGCAGACACCGTCTCATCCGCTCCTTAATCATGGAGAAAAAAATCCATACCCAGCAAGAACTTCAGGAGCATTTGGAATCCAACGGCGTCGTCGTGACTCAGTCTACCCTTTCACGAGATATGAAAGCACTCAATCTGGTCAAGGTCAGTGAGAACGATACTTCCTACTATATCATCAATAGCATCGCACCATCCCGTTGGGAAAAACGTCTCCGTTTCTATATGGAGGATGCTTTGGTCATGCTGCGGCCAGTTCAAAACCAAGTCGTCATGAAAACCCTGCCTGGTCTGGCCCAGTCTTTCGGTGCAATCTTAGACGCTCTAGAGCTGCCGCAGATTGTTGCTACTGTCTGTGGTGATGACGTCTGTCTGATTATCTGCGAGGATAACCAAGGTGCCCTTGACTGCTTTGAGAAACTCAAAGAATTCACCCCACCATTTTTCTTTAGTAAATAAAAGCTGAGACAAAATTGCCTCAGCTTTCTATTTACGATTTTTGCTCAATGAAACCCATTAGTAAATCAGCAAGCCATACTTGACCATAGCAATGCACTACAAATATGATTTGAAGATGGTTCATTTAAGGTGTCGTAGCCAAACGATAAATGGCTTCCGCGTAAATATCCATGGCCCGATACAGATCATCTAGGCGGAATCGTTCATTGACCTGATGCTCTGTCTGATCAGCTCCCGGAAAGAGAGCGCCGAAGGCAACACAGTTAGGCATAGTACGAGCAAAGGTCGCTCCCCCAGAAGACATAGCTGGACTGTCGTCTCCTGTTTTCTCCTGATAAATTTCCATCAGGGTGCTGACCAACTCACTGTCCAAAGGTACGTAGAGTGGAGCCAGGTAGTCAAACTCCTGATAGGTCAGCTCGTATTGACTGGATATTTCTGCTAGCTTTTCAACCAGCTTTTCCTTGTCTGCCAAGACCGGAATCCGCATGTCAATCCGAATCTCAGAGCGGTCAGAAGTTAAAGTCAGACCAGCAACATTAAAGGAAAGAAAGCCCGTCGGTTCATCAGACACAGGACCAAAGAGATGACTGCCTGTCGCATCCTCACCGACCGCCTGAGCCAGAAAGGCGAGAGCTGGATGTGAATCCAAGGGCTGCAAGACCTTGGCTAGGCGAATAATGGCGTTGATTCCTTGGGCGGCGTCCTTGGCGTGCTTGGGCAAGCCGATAACCGTTACTTCTTCTGCCGTTCGCTCATATTCATAGCCTAAATCTTCCAAGCCAGCAACGACTGACTCCAGTAGGCTGCCTGAATAGGAAGCCTTGGCAGGAACGACATTAAAAGCTTGCCCAGCTTCGAGCTCTAAAGTATCAGAGCCCGTCCCTTCCAGCTTGAGCTGCAGAAGCCCCTTTTCAGCATAGGTCAAAGGGAAGGAAGAGTCCGGCGCAAAGCCAAGTGTTGCCTGCTCTTCTAGTTGGTTACACCTACCCATACAGCGCCAAAGTGTCTCCTCATCTGTACCAAAGATAAAGCGAACCCGCTTTTTAAATTCCACTCCGCTATCCAGCAATGCTTTTACCGCATAAAGAGCGGCCATGGAAGGTCCCTTGTCGTCCTGAACCCCACGACCGAAAATCCAGCCATCCTTGACAGTAGCTTCAAAGGGAGGCGTCTGCCAGTCCGACTCATCACCTGATGGAACAACATCCAAATGACAGAGAACGGCCAGGAGCTGAGCTCCATGACCGATTTCTGCATATCCGTAATAACCTTTAGGGTCGAGGTAGGTTGTAAAACCTAGCTCCCGACAGATTTCTAAAGTTTTTTCTAGGACATCTTGGATAGCTTGCCCAAAAGGTGTTCCATTTTGACCTTCATTCAGTACTGAAGGATAAGAAACGATTGTTTTCAAAGATTCAAGAAAATCTTCTTTAACCTCTTCTGTTATAAAATTTTTCATGGAATCACCTCAGCTTCTAGCTTATAGGAACGGTAAGAAAGTTCCTAGGAGTAAGAGACCAATACTGATAGCAATGATAGCTACAATCAGCTTGCCGATAAATTTCCACCAAGTACCGATATTGATACGTCCGAGTGCCAAAGCTCCCATAACGATACCAGAAGTTGGTGCAACCAGATTCAGCACACCTGAAGCAGATTGATAAGCTGTGATGATCAAGCTAGCCTTGACATTGACAAATTCTCCCATCGGAGCCATGATTCCCATAGTTGCACTGGCTAGACCAGATGATGATGGGATAAGGAAGGACATTGGCAGGGTAGAAAATGTAGGTCAAGACGATAAATACTTGCGATGATAGACCGCTGAGTCCTTGTTTACCCCAGTTGAGGATAGTGTCTGTAATCATACCGTCGTTCATGATAACTTGGATACCACGGGCGATTGCTACGATTAGGGCTACGCTAAGCAAGTCAGCTGCACCGTTCATAAAGGCAGAGATAATCTTGTCTTCCTTGAGACCGTAAACAGCACCAATCAGGATTCCCATGAAGGCAAAGAGCATCGCTCCTTCTGGGAAGTACCAAGTACCCAGTGCGGAAGTAGATGAACCAATAATCTGACCAAGAACTGGAAGTCCAGTTAGCCAAGTATTGAAGTCCTTAAAGATAGTAATACCGAGATCCGTCCAAGGAATGAAACTCAATACCATAAGGACAAATGTCATGATGAACAGGAATAGAACAATTCTTTGTTTTTTACTCAGAGTTGACTCAACAGATGAAGAAGTCTCAACGTTAAAGTGTTTCAAATCTTCTTCGCGAGTGCTGTAAACCAATGATTTGGTCGGATCTTTTTGAATCTTATCCGCATAACGGTAAACAAACCAAGTGCTAAGAGCTGTCAGAACAACCAAGAAGATAAGACGAAGGACAATCCCTTCACCTGTTCCGACACCAGCAGTCGCTGAAGCGATACCAGTTGCAAATGGATTTAGCGTAGAAGCCAAACATCCGATTTGCGAACCAAGCAAGATAATAGCCACCCCAGTCAGGCTGTCAAAACCAACCGCCATCATCACCGGCACCAAAGCGGATAGAAGGCCATGGTTTCCTCACCCATACCATAGGTAGTACCACCGAGGGCAAAGAGAGGCATCAAGACAACAATCAGCATCTTTTCGCGACCCTTGTACTTCTTAACGATAGAGGCAATTCCCACATCCAAAGCGCCAGTTTCATTGACAACGCCAAGGAAACCACCGACCATGAGGATGAAGAAGGCAACATCAATGGCTGCTGTAGTTTCCTTAATCAAGGATCCTTCCTCAGGATGCGTGCCCAGCATAGCACGAATTGGCGCCATCAGGACATCCCAAATTCCTTGTGGATTTTGGGGCTGAGGCTGATAAACACCTTTTACAAAAGCCCCGGCTGGGATAATCCAAGTCAAGATTGCCATAAGGGCAATGATGAGAAGCAATACGGTGTAAGATGAAGGCATCTTAAACCCTTTTTTTGTTTTTTCACTCATTTGTTTTTCCTCCTAAACGTTTTTTACGAGGTTACAAACCTGCATTTCCCTGCATGAGTAAACAAGAAAACGCTTACTTTGTTTATATTTTACCATATTAACATCCAAAAAACCAGCGTTTTTGAAAATTATAAATGATTTTCAAGAAAAGATTTCCAGCAAAGAAATGATATCTGCTATCAACCTTCAATCAGTTCTATTGTTAGCCTTTTTCGATAATTGTGCCGCTTTCAGACTCAATCAGAGCACCCAGATTTTCCAGAGATGTGATTACTGCTTTCCCTTCTGGACGGCCATTGACAAAGGCGATAGCTGCTTCTACTTTTGGAAGCATGCTGCCTGGTGCAAACTGTTCTTGCTTGATGTACTCTTCCAATTGAGCAACATTCACATGTTCCAATTTTACTTGGTCTGGTTTATTGTAGTTGACAAAGACATAGTCCACGCCAGTCAAGACGATGAAGAGGTCTGCATCAACCAACTCTGCCAAGCGCTGAGAAGCAAAGTCCTTGTCAATAACGGCTTCAACACCAGTAAGATGGCCATTGTCTTCCTTGACGACAGGAATTCCGCCGCCACCCGCAGCTACTACTACTTGACCTTGATTCAAAAGGGTACGAATGGTTTCAATTTCCTTGATATCCACTGGTTTTGGTGAAGCAACAACCTTACGCCAACCGCGGCCAGCATCCTCTTTGAAAGTCGCTCCGCTCTTTTCAGCTTCCGCTTTTGCTTCTTCTTCTGAGTAGAAAGGACCAATTGGCTTGCTGAGGTTGACAAAGGCTGGATCGTTCTTATCAACTACTACTTGCGTCACAACAGAAGCGACATTCTTTTCAATACCTTCATCCAAGAGAGCATTTTGCAGAGCATTTTGCAGCCAGAAGCCGATGCTGCCTTCTGTCATAGCCACAAGAGAGTCTAGTGGGAAGGCAGGATTCTTTTCAGAGTCAGCTGCCAAGTGTTGCAGCAGCAAGTTTCCTACTTGCGGACCATTTCCGTGGGTAATGATAAGATCATCCCCGTTTTTAATCAATTTCACCAAGTGTTTAGCAGTTTCCACCAAGGCTTCCTGCTGTGCTTTCGCAGATGGGTCAGATGAAAGGATGGCGTTTCCTCCCAAAGCTACAACGATTTTACGATTTGCCATTTAATTTTCCTTTATTGCACTCCAAAGAATGCGCTTCCAATTTATTTTAGTAGATTTTCAAATTTTCAATAAGGAAATAAGCATTCCTTATCATATAAAAGAGGGCCGGACTAAAGCTATTAGTCGCAGCCCTCATAGCTGTTGGTAAACGGTTTCTTATGTAAGATTATACTTTTGGAATGTAGAGGTTTCCAAGAGTTGCAGCCATAACCGCTTTGATAGTGTGCATACGGTTTTCTGCTTGGTCGAAATGACGAGCATATTTGCTGCGGAAGACTTCGTCTGTTACTTCCATTTCTTCTACGCCGAATTTTTCAGCGACATCTTTACCGTAAACAGTATTTGTATCGTGGAAAGCAGGTAAGCAGTGCAAGAAGATAAGATCTTCATTGTCAGCTTTCTTAACCAGTTCCATGTTAACTTGGTAAGGTTTGAGGAGGGCAACGCGTTCTGCAAACTTGTCTTCTTCACCCATTGATACCCAAACGTCTGTGTAAAGAACATCAGCGCCTTTAACTGCTTCGTCAGCATCTTCTGTAATCAGCACACGAGCGCCGCTTTCTTTAGCAAAGCCTTCTGCCAATTCAACGATTTCTTTTTCTGGGAAGAGTTCTTTTGGTGAGAAGATGTGAACGTTGACGCCAAGGATAGCTCCTGTTACCAGCAAACTGTTGGCAACGTTGTTACGTCCATCACCACAGTATACCAATGTCAAGCCTTCCAGACGGCCAAAGTTTTCTTGAACAGTCAAGTAGTCAGCCAACATTTGAGTTGGGTGCCATTCGTCAGTCAGACCATTCCATACTGGAACACCTGAGAATTCTGCCAATTCTTCTACCATGCGTTGGCTGAATCCGCGGAATTCAATCCCGTCAAACATACGGCCCAAAACTTTAGCAGTATCTTCTGTAGATTCTTTCTTACCAAGCTGGATATCGTTAGCACCAAGGTATTCTGGATGTGCTCCAAGATCGATAGCTGCTGTTGTAAAAGCTGCACGAGTACGAGTAGATGTTTTTTCAAACAAGAGAGCGATATTCTTGCCAGCAAGATAGTGGTGTTGAATATTGCGTTTTTTCAAATCTTTCAAGTGAGCTGAAAGACCGATAAGGTATTCTAACTCAGCACGGCTAAAGTCTTTTTCTGCTAAGAAGCTACGTCCTTGGAATACTGAATGTGTCATTCTATTATTTCCTCTTTCTATTTTTTGAGTTTCAGTAAAATACTGGATTCCTAAATTTCTTCACGTTCAAATGGCATAGACATACAGCGTGGTCCACCACGACCGCGAACCAATTCACTTCCGCGGATCTTAATCAAACGCAAGCCGTATTCTTCCAAAATCTTGTTAGTAACTGTATTGCGATCATACACTACTACCACACCAGGTGCGATAGTCAAGGTGTTAGAACCGTCATTCCACTGCTCACGCGCAGCAGCTACGATATTGCCACCACCACAGCGAATCAGGTGAACTTTTTCTACGCCAAGGTTTTCTGCCAAGATTTCTGCCAAATCACCTTTTTCTTCAACAATCTTAAGTTTATCATCAACATAAGTCACAGAGTAAACGCGAAGATCGCCTTCGATTTCTGGGTGAATCGTGAACTTGTCATAGTCAACCATAGTGAAGACAGTGTCTAAGTGCATGAACTTACGGTTATTAGCAAATTCAAAGGCCAAAACTTTCTTGAAGCCAACATTTTTCTTGAAGATATTGACCAAGAGTTTTTCGATAGAAGCTGCGTCTGTACGTTGTGAAATACCAACTGCCAAAACATCTTTTGAAAGAACCAGTTCGTCTCCACCTTCGATACGTGTATCTTCTTCACGGTTGTAAACCAAATCTACTTTTCCACCATATACTGGGTGGTATTTGAAGATGTATTTACCGTAGAGAGTTTCACGATTACGAGTATCTGCATACATGTGGTTAAGCGATACAGCATTACCAATCGTAGCAAATGGGTCGCGTGTGAAGTAAAGGTTTGGCATTGGATCAATAGCGAATGGATAATCAGATTCCACCAAGTCCGTCAAGCCTTTCGCTTCTTCAGGAATTGCTGGTAATTCAACTTTTTGAACCCCTGCCATTGTTTTTCAACCAACTCTTGGTTGTCTTTGATACCAAGGAGCAGTTCGCGAATAGCCTTCTTGGTTTCACGGCCGCGAATATTTGCTTCTTCCAGATATTCTTCGATGAATTGCTCACGAATTTCTGGAGAAGTCAGTGACTCAGCAGCCAACTGCTCAAGATAGAGCACCTCAACTCCTTCATTGCGAAGCGCTTGAGCAAAGTTGTCATGTTCTTTTTGTGCATCTTCCAAGAAAGGAATATCATCAAAGAGAAGACGTTCCAAATAGTCCGGCTGCAAGTTTTCTAACTCCTTGCCAGGACGGTGCAACATAACTTTTTTCAGTTTTCCAATTTCTGAGAAAACATGAATTGGATGTGTAGACATCTACTATCCTCCTTTTTCTTTGCGGTTTAGGTTTTCCTAAGCCCGTTTACATGTACTATTCTAGCATTAAGTGTTACCGCTTTCAAGAAAAAACTTACATAACAAATGCCAAATCCTTTGCTTTTTTTCGTAGCTATGTTTATAATATTCTTTTTTAAAGCGTTTTCTTTGGGTATTTTATGGGTTATATTACTTTTGTGAATATTTATTTTTTTCAAAGAAAAATCAGTAAATGGTTAATATTAGAATATTTTTGAACTTATCTGTCCAAAAAAAGAAGCCAATCAAAATAGATTAGCTTCCAACAAGGTATTTCATGAAATATTCTTTATCCATAAAAGTTAATTTTTTATGCTCGTATTCAATCCGACCTTCATCCAAGAGCTTTTTCACAACTTGATTGACCGTTTCCCGAGTCGTAGCTCCTAGCTTAGCCAGTTCTTTCATGCTGATAGGAAAGGGCAGGCTATCTCCCACCTTGCACAAATCCATGCAGAGTAGAGACAAGGACTGAACCACACGCTCACTGGCACTGGCCGCCACGACATTGCGCAATCTCAATTCCTGAAATTCCAAGATTTGCGATAGCCGCTTGGTAATGAACAACAGTTGATCCACACTCTTCTTTGAATAGTCTTCAAACAAATCAATAGGAATGGAGAAATATTCGACATTGGTGACAGCGCTGGCTGTGTAATGATAGCACTCATCAAAAAACATACCTCCATAGGGGAAAACACTGTTTTTCTTGACATAATCCATATAAGAAAATGTGTCTGTTGAATCATACTGCTCAATCCGCACATAGCCTTGAGACAAGAGGAAAAGACGCTCACGCCGGTCTCCTGCAAAAAAGATAATTTGCCCTTTTGGAATCTTGCGATACTGAATCTCCACTGCTAATTTATCGAAAAGCTCCACTGGCAGATTGACAAAGGCAGGGTGCTGCCGGATAAATTGATAATGCTCCTTGGTAATCATGATAACCCTTTTATTTGATACTTGATACCATTATAGCATAAATCCGCTTACAAATAGAAAATGCTGACTATAAAAGTAAGAAATCCTAACAAAACAAAGAGGTGTGCCCATTTTCTATTCATGGAATTTCTGTCAGCTTGTACTTTTTTGGGCAAGTAATTGCCTACAATTATGAAAACCAAAGCAACTAGCATAGTTGCTATTTTACGCACATCAAAACTCTCATTTAAGCCCCGATAAATAGTAGCTAGATACAGTGAAACAAAGGTAAGAGGAAATATCCAGCGAATAAGGTGTTTAAAGGTTATATTCAAGATATCTTTGGCAATGGTTGTCCAATAGATCATAACTTCTAGCAGCATCATGACAATTGGAAAAGCAGATACTATTAGAAACTTAGGTAAAAAGCTGTCACCTTCCCCAGATAAGTCAAAGTGAATCGCTAGGCTATCTGGTAATTCTTGATAGTTCCAGATCGCATAGAAAACTGGCAGGAACATGAGTCCAAGCGCCCAACCTAATTCTTGTAAACTATTTTTTTTCATTTTCCTTTCCTCCTCCAAGAGATTGAAACCAAACAAGAATTTCTTCAAAAACCGTGACATCTAAGCTGTAATAAATAAAGTTCTTCTGCTTTTCCTCTATGAGCAGACCGGCTTTCTTTAGCTGAGAGAGGTGGTAGGATACCGTCGCAGGAGTCAGCTCAAAAGCTTGAGCAATTTCCCCTGCAGACTTCGGACCATGCTTGAGCATTTCAAGAATCCCCCTCCGAACTGGGTCAGCTAGAGCTTTAAGCGTTTGACTGATGCCCATGATTGAACCTTTCCTTCAGGTAAACTTTCAAAATTTTCTTGGTCAGAAAGACTAGTGCCACTACTTCTACTAAGAGCAGAGCCTCAACAGCCAGTGGCGGAAGAAAGCCTACCTGAGCCAGAGCAGGCGCTAAGTCAATCAGGGCGTGAAGTCCCAGAGCGGCTAAAAAATACACTGGAGCCTTCTCCTTGACCGCTTTCCAAACCCAGAAGGTCAGAAGGATTTGAATGAGAATAGCCAAGATCCGTTCAAAAGCCAAAAGATAGATGCTGCCAGCGTTCATGGAACGGACATTGTCAATAACTGCTTGAGGAATTTGAGCCAGCGTCTGAGCATTCCCCTGAGTCACTACTTGGGCTATAACCCAAAAGTTTAAGAGACTGACAATACCAACAAACAAAGCCTCAATACCACCATGACCCAAGCCATAGGCCACACCATCCCTAAAGGTCAGTGGACGCTTCTTTTGCAACCAGTAAAAGATGACCCAGCGGGCTGTTTCTTCAAAGATAGCTGCCGCAGCAATACCATAAAGAACATATAGCCAAGGTTTTTCCGTCTGCAAAGCGATAGTTCCATCAGCCTGAGGCTGTAAAACGATACGATGCAAAATATTTTCCAGAACTTGACTCGATAAATAAAAACCGACTCCCCCTAAAAGAAAGACTAATAGAGAAATGTGCTTGGTCTTTTTAAAATAAACCAAAGGAACAAGGACTGTCCCTAAAATCAGCAGCATAGCAATCAAGATATGAATGGAAATCATCGTTTTTTCTCCTAAACTGTTTTGGTTTTTTTCTAAATAGATTATACATCTTTCCTTTCTTTCTGTCAAATCTATTTCGAATTTTTTCTAAACAGCTTCAATCTAAAAATCATCAAGCTCTACTGCAATAAAAAACGGCTCTATAATTTCTGTAGTGGGTAAAACCACTGTAGGAATGATGGAGCCTATTTGTTGTAGAAAAAAAGTCCCATAAGACCTATAATGAAAAGCGACAAAACCATCATTAGAAAGACTCTTATGGAACAGTTCAATTTTATCACAAACTTACTGGGAATAAAAGACCCTAACATCATAATCTTGGATGTTCTAGATGCTGGAACTCATAAAGAAATCATCGCTTTGAACATCAAAAAGGAGAGGACTGATTTAGTCCTCTCCAGATTATAACTTCTCATCAACCCACTACAGTTGACAAAGAGCCAGAATGAGACTAAACAAAAGCGCACAATCTGTGCACTTTGTTTTCACTTGATTTACAAAAGAAAAAGTCCCACTAGTACGGCTGTCAATCCGACTAGGATAAAGAGGTAGGCTAGCCAACGCGGCGCTGGTTTTTCTTCCACCACCACTTTCTTGGGCATATAATTCCCAGAAATCATAAACATCAAGCCTGAAAAAATCAAGGCAATTTTATTAATGTTGAAGTGGGAATCAAGAGCATAGAACAGAATGGAAAGATAGACAGCAATATGGTTCAAAGGAACAATCCAAAGGACGAAGCGGGCAAAAGCGGGCTTGGTGATTTCTCGGTAAGCCGTTGCCCCATAAACAATCAGCTGTATCAAAGTCATAAAGATTGGCAGACCCCAGATAAAGAGAAATTTGGGTGCATACTCAAATGTCGGGCTAATCAGCGACACGAAATTGATCCTAATATTCTCTGGCAAACTAGGATAAATCCATAAGGCATAAGCAAGTGGCAGCCAAATAACCAAGAAAGTCAGCAGCAATTCTCTAAGGTTATTTCTCAGTTTCGTTTTCATTATTTTTCCCTCCTAGCGCGGCAATCCAGACCAAAATTTCCTCAAAAACCGTAGCATCTAAATGGTAGTAAATGTAATTTTTCTGCCGTTCTTCATAGATGAGCCCCGCTTTTTTCAACTGGGACAAATGGTAGGATACCGTCGCTCCCGTCAAATCGAAGACTTGAGCGATTTCACCAGCCGACTTAGGACCTTTTTTTAATATTTCTAATATTTCCCGCCGAACTGGATCAGCTAGGGCTTTCATGGTTTCACTAATTCCCAATTTTGATACCTCTTAAAATTGATTTCTAGCTAAGGACAAACAAAGCAACTAGCTCTAGATAAGTCATGGCTCCTACAAATGTAAGCAAGGCGCTACTCAAACGGACAAGATTTTCTGCCAGCAATCCTCCTAAAACTATTTAGAGAACTTTCAAATTCTTTTCTCCATTATACTGTTTTTGAGGATAAAAGACAAGGAGGGCTTAGCTAAACACTTGCTTTTTCTTGGCTAGATAGGCGGTGAGAAGAGCAGCCAGCGCCATAACGATGGCTGCTATCAGCCCGCCTGATAGAGGTTCGCTTGGCGTTCCTACTAAGAAACTGTTGGCTTGACTGGTCAAAGTCGTCTGTAAGAAACTACCGTGCTGGAGATTATTGCCCGCCCCAATCACTCCAAAGACGCCTAGATAAATCATGTTATGAGCCGCATGCAGCGCTGTGACCAGCCAGAGATTGTCCGTCAGTGCAAAAAGGAGGGAAAGGAAAATCCCGGTCACAAAGACATTGAGGATATAAAGGACGGACGTTCCACCTTTAAAAATGTGGATAACCGCAAAGAGCAGGGAGTTGAGCAGGACAGCCGGCAGCAAGCTCAGTTTGGTGCGGAGCTTGTTCATGACAAAGCCGCGGTAAATCACCTCTTCAGCCAGCGCCTGAAAGAAGAAATTGACCAGGAAAAAGAGCCAAATTCCTAGATTGAACTGCTTTTCGACTTGAATGTGGAGCTGTCCGCCGAGCAGATTGAAGCCCACTTCCAGAAGGACTAAGAAGAAACCCAGTGCTGTACCAAGCAGCAGATTGAACCCTAATTTTTCCTTCCAGAGACCGAAACTAGCAAGACTGCGCCGTTCCCAAAATTTAGCGACGAAGAGAATGAGGACTAAACTGCTGCCCAAAAAGACGGATAAAGAAACGATGCCTATCAGTAAGCGATTGGCGTCCGTCATGCTCGGCAGCAAGAGCCATTGGGACAAAGCTCCGCTGATTAGGCTTCCCGCAGCAATCGCAAGAAAAGCCAGCGGCAGGCTCAGCCACCAATTTTTTGCCCCTGCTTCTTCTTGCAAGATTTCTAGACTAGAGCGATGTTGCGTCTTTTGATAAGTGTGTGTCATTTTCGACCTCCTTGAAATGTTTTACACCCTTATCCTAACAAAAGAAGCACACCAAATCTAGCTCTTTTTGGTAAGTGGTTAGATTTTCCAAGTAAGTGGTAGAAAAATCACTTCAAAAAGATTAGGAGTTTTCCCGCTGGATTTCTCTCGCTTCACGCTTGGTCAGCCAAACGGCAATGACAAGAGCAATGAGAGCGCCAAAAAGTCCAGTTGGACTAGGACCAAGGAATTTAAACGTTTCTACCCCACTAACAGTGAAAACGGTAGTTATCATGGCAACGGCATCAATGACCCCATGTCCAAAGGCTGGCAGCCAAATGGTTTTGCTACGTACATAGTAAATATCAAGGATAATCCCAAAAGAAATAGCCATGATATAATAGGGAATTAAATTTAAGAAACGCTCACCCAGCGTCCCTGCTCCAATCATATTGACAGGAAAATGCCAAATAGCCCAGATGAGACCACCAATGATGCGTCCCTTAGTCCGTCCGTAGCGCTCTTTCAAATAAGGATAGAGAATACCCCGCCAGCCGACTTCCTCGCCCAAGCCAGAAAGACTGATGACTAGAGTTAAGACCGTTAAAATCATTAAAATTTGAAGGGCGACTTGTGGGTTCAGGGCAAAAGCCAAATGCTGCGGAAAGACAGCAAAATAGACAAGTGCGCCGCCAAGTACAATGCTACAAATGGCTAACCAGCAGGCTAGGTAATCGCGCCATTTACTGGCGAGCTTCAATTTCCAGCCGATAGACTTGACAGGAGCTTTGGCCAAAAAAGCAGCTACCATAGGGGCGAACATTACCACACTTGCGGATAAAATGTTACCGACAAGTTTCTGATTGATCGCATAAAAGTAAGCTATGGCTAGCATACCTGGCCAAGCGAGCCCAAACGCCCAAGCTAGAAATCTTTTAATGGTTGAAGTTGAAATTGTGTTTTGCATATAAAATGCTCCTTTCTTTTTCAATTCTAGTTTTCTTTCGCCTCCCGCTTGGTTAGCCAAGTAACCACTACAATGGCTAGTAAGCCTACAAATAGCCCATTGGCTCCAGGTCCGAGATAGGCAAGAGGTTTTACATTGCCTGCGACCAACAAAGAAGTCAGGGGGCCAAGTGTATCAATAGTGGAGTGACCAAAAGCAGGCAACCAAATGGATTTGCTTTTTACATAATAAATATCTAACAAGAAGCCCATAGTAATCGCCATAATATAGTAAGGAAAGATATAGAGAATGGTGTCTAGTGATAATTTGTCCGCAAACAATAACATAGGTAAATGCCACGAAGCCCAAATCAGACCACCGATAAAGCGACCCTTCGTCCGACCGTAGCGCTCCTTAAGATAGGGATAAAGCACACCCCGCCAGCCTAACTCTTCACCTAAAGCTGGAATGATACAAAGTAAATTTATCCACGTTAGAAAATTAAAGACATACTGCCAAACCGTGGATTGAACTAGAGCTGGATCGCTAGTTCCAATGCTTTTAGCAAGCAGGCTAAAGGCTAGTGAAAAGTGCTGGGGAAAAATGCTAAAATAAACTACCGCACCAAAGATAGCATAAAAGGCAATCCAGAGCCAGACTGCAGCATAGGACTTCCACTTTTTGCTCAGATTAGGTCGCCAACCGGCCTCTTTAATGGAAGCTTTGGAAATAAGAGCCGCGATACTCGGCGCAAACATAGCGGAAATAGAGAAGACCGAGGCTATGACGTTTTGTTTTTGCTGAGAGAAATAACATAAGAAGATCATAAGAAACCAACCTATGCCATAAGCCCAGATGAGAAATTTTTTAATAGTTGAAGTTGAAATGGAAGTCTGCATGTGAAATGCTCCTTTCTGTTATTTATAAAGTCCACCACTGGTAGAGGCTCCAATAAAGGATATTGAGAACGACGATAAGTGAAGCGCTGCTGGTCAAGTAGGTCAAGATTTTTCGACCCTTGCTCACTTGGAATTTTGAACGCAGGAAGATTGGCAACCCAGCATTAACCAAGAAAATCAGTGCAAGCAGGGCAAAGAGAATAACTTGCCAGCGATAATCGGGCATGTACTTGCCCGAAACAGCAACTATGACGAGACCTGCTAGATTGACCAAGCTGACCAGAATCAGCCCGCAAGTGCCATAATGCCAGATTTTCCAACTTCTTGGGCTTGTTTGTTTCCTTTCTTTCCAAAAAGTGAGCGATATATCTTGCTCAAAGCAGCTAACAGGAGAACAAGTGCGGCATAAACCGATGCTAGTCCCAGCAGAGCGACAGAGCCATAATCCTTTATCACCTCCCAAAGCGAGAGCTTTTCTAAATTATTATAGGTTGTTTCAACTTCTGTTCGGCCTTGGCGCTGTTGCAAAAGCCAATAGTTGCTGACTAATAAATGACCGTCTTTTATCACATCTTTCACATAAAAGGTATAAGCGGGGGCAAGGCGCGAAATAGAGGTCGGGCCTTGCTGAATGGAGCGAGAAGTTCGATACATGCCCTCTTGAAAGTCTTTTTGAGACTGGCTAGGGGCTTGCTTTTTCTTACCAAAGACCAAATCGGGTAGACCAGAAGAATAGGTGGCTTCTTCTCTCTGATTTACCATGGTAACCATGCCGATACCCGATTTGAAATCCAGCGAAATCAGGGTGGAAAAACCGGCAAAAGAATGGCCGCCGTGTCCTAAAATCGCCCCTGTCTCATACTCTGTCACCCAAAAGCCGTGAGCGTTCTTAGCGACTGCTTTATCTGAGAATGTAGAAGTTGTCTGATACAGCTCTTTCCAGGTTTCTGGGCGTTTAAAGAGCTTTTCTTTTCTCAAAAGAGCCTGCGCGAACTGTTTGAAATCGGCAAAAGTCCCTGTCGCCTGTCCCGCTGGATAAATATCTGCGGGAAGCAATTTATCTAGATATAAGTTTCCGTTTGTATCATAGGTTTTCTCGCCCTGCCGCTTGTCTCGGGCATAGGTATTGTCCGACAAATCAGGTAAGAGAGCGGTGTGTTCCATACCCAAGGGCTGAAAAATATGCTCGTGGACATAAGCCGCAAAGTTCTGTCCGCTGATGCGCTCCACGATATAGCCTGCTAGAGCTGTACTGTAATTGGAATAAGATGTCACCGTCCCTGGCTCATAAGTTTGAGCGGGCTGGCTTTTTAGTAATTCTTCCAAGCTCTTGCCTGTTCCTGTGTTTAGCGGCGTTTCATCAAAACCCGCTTGGTGGTTCATCAGATCCAGCATGGTAATGGGCTTGTCGTATTTGAGGTGTTTCAGGAAATCCTTGGGCAGATACTCTTTTATATCTGTTTTTAGGTCAATTTTTCCTTCTTCCCAGAGCTGCATGACGCTGAGCCAGACGGTCAATTTGGTGGCAGAGCCCCATTCAAAAACCGAGTTGTCGTCCACAGCCAGCTTCTTTTCCTTGTCCATATAGCCGAAATTATTTTGGTAAATGATTTGTCCGTCCTTATCAAAGACTGCTGCCGCCAGTCCTGCGCTGGTTTTTTCGTGTTCCTTGTAGAAATTTTCAATTTTCTGACCGATTTGGTCATAAGGTGTGCCCGACGGCAACTTTTGCTGGTCAGCGTAAGCGTGACCCGCTCCTAAAGCGAGCAAGCCACACGTTACCAGCGCCACAGCGCTTTTCAAAAATGATGTTTTCATGATATTCACCTTTCTATTAAAGTGCCCACCACTGGTATAGCGACCAATAGAAAATATTAAAGCCATGATAAAGGCAGCGGAGCTGGTCGCTAGCGTGAGAGCTATCCGCGCCTTACTAGCTGATTTGAAGGCAGAGCGCCAAATGACTGGTAAAAGGGTGCTAACAACCAAGACCAGTCCTACCATGGCAAAGAGCATGAATTGCAAGCGGCTACCAGCCGTTGAAGTTGTTGCTTGGATAGAAGATAAAGCCGTCATAAAGTTGACTGGTACAAAGAGCACAAACCCTGCAGTCACATAGTGCCAGATGTTCCAGACTAGATTAGCAGGCTGCTGATTTGGCTTGCGGAAAATCAAGCGATGCATTTTAACAAGAAAACCACCAATGTAAGCTAGTAGCGCATAAACCACTGCTACAGCTGCCAAAATCAAAACACCATAGTCCTTTACCACATCAAATATAGACATCTTGACCCAGTCGGAAATCGGTAAACTAATCACATAACGTCCATGCTTTTCACCTGCTATCCAGAAACCACGCGATTGAATATTTGGATTATCATTAGGATTTTTGATATAAGTTGTATAGTTGAGCATCATTTTCATCAGGGATAACGGACCTTGATTGAAAGTGCGAGCCATACGGTAAAAGCCGGGCTGGAAGTTTTTCACTTGTTCTTGCGAAGTCGATTTTTTCTGACCGTAGATAAGCTCGGGTATTTTAGAAGTAAAATTAGTCTCCAGCCCTTGATTAACCATAATGACAGAGCCGACACCCGTTTTAAAATCAAGCAAAAGACTAGTCGTAAAGCCCGGCGAATTCCCCCCATGCCCAAGCGTTCTGGTATTTTCATACTCTATTGACCAAAGTCCGTGGGAATTGATTGGAATATCCGTATGAGGAAATGTATTCGTAGGACTGTAAAAGGTCTCCCACGTTTCCGCTCGCTTAAAAAGCGCTTTCTTTTGCAAGAGAACTTGGGCAAAGCGTTTCAAATCTGAAAAGGTTCCCGTTGCCCGCCCTGCTGGATATTCTCCAAGAATAAACGGCTGGTCACCTTTCAGCAAGTTGCCTTCTGTATCATAGGTTTTCTCCTTCTCCCACTGCTTTTGTACATAGGAATTGTCCGACAAATCAGGCTTGAGGGCAGTATGCTTCATGCCTAAAGGCTGGAAGATATGCTCGTGAACATAGTCGGCAAAAGATTGTCCACTTATCCGCTCTACAATATAGCCTGCCAGCGCTGTCCCATAGTTAGAGTAAGCCGTCAGCTCACCGGGCTTATAGGATTGCGGCGGTTGACTTTCTTTGAGCAGCTCCTCCAAGCTCTTGTCACTACCCATGTAAAGGGGTGTTTCGTCGAAACTTTCTTGGTGGTTCATGAGGTCAAGCATGGTTATTGGCTTATCGTATTTGAGGTTTGTCAAGAAATCCTTGGGCAGATATTCTTTAATGTCGGCATTGAGGTCAAGTTTTCCCTCTTCCCAGAGCTGCATAACGCTGACCCAGACCATGATTTTGGTCGTTGACCCCCACTCGAAAACCGAGCTATCGTCTACAGCTAGCTTTTTCTCCTTGTCCATATAGCCAAAGTTGTTTTGATAGAGAGTATTGCCGTCTTTGTCAAAGACGGATGTTGCCAGCCCGGCGCTAGTTTTTTCGTGTTCCTTGTAGTAGTCCTCAATTTTCTGACCGATTTGGTCATAAGGCGTGCCCGACGGCAATTTCTGCTGGTCGGCGTAAGCGTGACCCGCTCCAAAAACGACCAGCCCTCAAGTTACTAGCTCCACAGCGCTTTTCAAAAATGATGATTTCATGATATTCACCTTTCTATTAAAGTGCCCACCACTGGTACAGCGACCAGTAGAAAATATTAAAAGCGATGATAAAAGCGGCGGAGCTGGTCGCTAGCGTGAGGTATTTATTTCCTTGCTTCAATCTCTCTTTGAAAAAAGGCAGATAGGGCAGAAAAGCACTAATCAGCAAGACTAGAGCAAGCAAGGCAAAGAGTTGAAAATACCCCGTCAGACCAGCTAGGTCGAAAGAATTTTTCGCAAGAATAATAGAGAAAAATGAGAATAAATTGCGAAACACCCAAAGAATAAGGAAGCCAGTCAGATAATGCCAGATTGACCAAACAGCTGAGTTGCTTCCCTTATTTTTCCTAAGGAGCAAACGATACAATTTTGCCAAAATACCACAAAGATAGCAAAGGGCAACATAAAGTAAGGCTAGCCCAGCAAGCACTAAACTGCCATAGTCTTTGATGACATCAAGCAAGGACAGCTTCATTCTATCTGAAATGGGCAAATTCAAACGATAGCTCCCTCCTTTTTCTCCTGCCGTCCAAAAACCAAAATAGTCTTTGATAGCCGCATTTTCAGAGGGATTGTCCAGATAGCTGGTCGATTTGAAAACTCTAAATATGGACAGAGGACCTTTGCTAAAAATGCGCGCTTCGCGATAAAAACCAGCTTGAAAATCTCTTTGTGACGCCTTTGAGGCTTCTTTTTTCCTACCATAAATGAGGTCAGGCATGGCGATAGCAAAATGGAACTCATTTCTCTGATTGACTGTAACGACTGAGCCAATCCCTGACTTCAAATCAAGCAAGAGGCTGGTCGTAAAACCCGGCGAATTTCCACCGTGCCCAAGCGTTCTGGTGTTTTCAAATTCTGTTGCCCACAGTCCATGAGCATTGACAGGAACGTCCGTACCCGGATAAGTATGGCTAGCGCTGTAAAAATTCTCCCAAGTCTCTGCTCGCTTAAAGAGCGTTTTCTTTTGCAAGAGAGCTTGGGCAAATTTCTTGATGTCGGCAAATGTTCCTGTTGCCCGCCCCGCTGGATATTCTCCAAGAACAAAGGGTTGGTCGCCTTTTAGTAAGTCTCCATTTGTATCATAAGTTTTCTCCTTCTCCCGCTGCTTTTGTACATAGCGATTATCCGACAAATCAGGCTTGAGAGCGGTGTGCTCCATACCCAGCGGCTGGAAAATATGCTCGTGGACATAGTCGGCAAAGGATTGCCCGCTCACCCGCTCCACGATATAGCCTGCCAGCGCTGTCCCATAATTAGAATAGGAGGTCACCGTTCCCGGCTCATAAATCTGAGACGGAGTTTTTTTCATCAATGCTCCTAAATCCTTGTCAGAACCTATATATAAAGGGTAGTCTTCAAAACCCGCTTGGTGGTTCATGAGGTCCAGCATGGTAATGGGCTTGTCGTACTTGAGATTTTTTAGGAGATTTTGGGGCAGATACTCCCTGATGTCCGTTTTCAGGTCAATCTTTCCCTCTTCCCAAAGCTGCATGACGCTGACCCAGACGGTGATTTTGGTCGTTGAACCCCACTCGAAGACCGACTTGTCATCCACCGCTAGCTTCTTTTCCTTGTCCATATAGCCGAAGTTCTTTTGATAGAGAGTATTGCCGTCTTTGTCAAAGACCGTTGTTGCCAGTCCTGCGCTGGTTTTTTCGTGTTCTTGGTAGTAATTTTCAATCTTCTGACCGATTTGGTCGTAAGGCGTGCCTGACGGCAATTTTTGCTGGTCGGCGTAAGCGTGGGCTGCTCCTAGAACGAGCAAGCCACACGTTACCAGCGCCACAGCGCTTTTCAAAAATGATGTTTTCATGTTTGCCTCCAATCATCATTTACTAGAGTTCGCTCACTCAAAAAGGAAAGAAAGAGAGCAAACCGAGCAGGCTGAAAAGCAGCCACAACCAGCCAAAGATAAAGAATAACAGGATTTTAACAAAAACGAAAATATAAAACATGATTTTCTCCTTTCGTATCAGACATTTTTAAAAGAGGAAGAGGCTGACCAGAAAAAGGATTGAGCTGATGCCACTGAAGATATAAGCTAAAACGCGTGGAGCCGGCTCTTGGTCTGCCACTATTTTTCTCGTGAGAAAGTAGCTGACAGCATTAAGGCTGATTGCCACCATAATCCCATTGACCTTAAATATCGGAAAGCCGGATTGAGCGCATAAAGAAGAACGCTGATATAAACTACGGCATTGATAAAGGGAACCAGCCAGTAAAGGAAATGGACAAATTGCTTGTCGATAATCTCCTTAATAGTCGTCGTGTAGCAAACAATCAGTTGAATTACACTCAAGAGAACTGGCAGAAACCAGATAAAGACTTGCTTGGGCATGCCTAGACCGCTATAGGGCAAATGCCCTCTGATTAGCTGAGGTAGGTCTGCATAGATTGACAAAGCGTAGATAAGCGGTAGCCAAATAGCGATAAGGCTTGCCACTAATTCTTTCCATTTTAATTTCATTTTCTTTCCTCCTTTTATAATTCCAGACAGTCATCAAAGCGGTCTAAAAGAGTCCGATCTTGATTGTGGGTAATAACGATAACAATGCGGTCTTTAATCGACAAGATATAGTCCATGACTTCCGCTGCCAAGTTGGGATCAAGATTGCTAGTCGGCTCATCAAAAATCAGCACATCATAATCCTTGACCAAGAAGCGCGCCAAATCAATCCGCTGCTTTTCGCCATAGGAAACTTCCTGCCACTCCAAGTCCAGCTTCTTGCTCAAGAAAGCCTCATTAAAATACAGACTTTGGTACAAGGAAGTTTGGTCAGATACATTTATATCTCTGTATAGCGCGATATTGTCCGCCACACTTCCCTCGATAAAAAAGTCATTCTTTTGGATAAAGGCGATTTTCTGATAGAGACTGTCGCTTGCTAGCTGGCTGACCGCTTGACCATTGACCATGATTTGACCAGCGTAGTCCTTGCTATCAAATAATTGAGCAAGAGCTTCATCAAGGTCGACTTGCCCCGACCAGACTCGCCGATAATAGCATAGTGCTTGTCCTTGGCAAACTGATAAGAAAAATCCTGAAAGAGAGCCTTGTCGCCCAACTCCAGACCGAGATGTTCAAAATCAATCCGATCAATCGTTTCGGTCAGATTTTGAGCGGGCTCCGCTTCTTTCTTAGCCAACTTAGCATCAAAATCATTCTCAATATCCTTGACCGTGCTCATGAGATTTTTGTTATTGATAAAAAGCTGCAAAGGAGTGAAGACAAAGTTCAAAAGCTGAACACTGGCAATCAAAGCCCCAATGGTCAGAGACCCTTGGCTGACAAACCAAATCCCCAGAGACATACAAAATATCTGAGACAGAAAGCTAAAGAACATCATCAGAGTCACAGCGCCCTCCTTAGCCGCATTATAGCTTTTTCTGGCTTGCTCAAAGTCGCTGTTGCTGCTAGACAGGTGCTCAACCACCCTTTTTTGGATTTGCAAAAGTTTGATTTGCTCAAAGCCTTCCAAAAAATTGGTGACTTGCTTCAAAAAGTAATTGCTTTTCTGAGTGAAATTCGCTGTCGCCTTGCGCATCAATATCCCTGGAATTTGTGACGCAGCCATGGTCAAAAAAGAAATGAGAATAAAGCCCAGAGCCATGCGCCATTCAATCCAAAAAATAGCCAGTGTACTGATAAAAACTGAAGAAAAGGCAGCCACAATATCACAGCGCGGGGTCAAGTAATTCTCTTGGTAAATATCCATATTCTTGGTCGTTGTGTTGAGATAGCTATTTTCCTGCTCGGAAGCCTTGTCATGCAAATTCTTGTCATAAAAAGAATGGAAAAGCCTCGTTTTGACTTCTTCCAAGACTTGCTTATTATGATTGTTCTTGAACCAAATAGCCAGCAAGCTGCAAAGAGACCAAGCACAAGTGCAAAAAAGGCAGATAAAGAATTGTCCAAGCAAGTTAGAATGAGCCTTCTGCGCACTGTCCACAACAACTCCCAGCTGCAAAGAAAACAAAGTGATAAAAATCGTTGCTCCAATGCTAAAGATAGTCGCACCCAGATAAGAAGCGCGGTATTTCCGTAAAATTTCTTTCAACATTTAATTTTTCCTTCCAATTTTCGTCTATTTTTGAAAACGATCCAAGACGGGATTGCCCAGCAGACGGATAAAACCGTGAGCAAGCCTATAAGCAATAAAAGTAATCCTCTTTTCATCTTTTCTCCTTTATCTATCTATTTAGAAAATTTTCTAAATAAAGAGTACGAAACGAAGCAATCTAATCCTTCTTAGGTATTTCGATTTGTTTCTAAATACTCTGGATTAAAAAATCTAGTCTAGAAAAACTAGATTGCCTATTTTGTATTTAAAAATGTTTTTGATTGGATATTTTTTGCAGGTCGTCCTTATTTTTATAGAGCACCCAGGAAAAAACAGCCAGCCAAATGGATAGACCCGTCACTAGACCTACTACGGTTAGTAGGATTGAGTTTCTTGCTTTCTTCATTTTTCCTCCTTTTTGAGTAGAGAAATTTAGAATTTTTTCTAAATAGCTTTTATAAAAATTGCTCAGTGACTAATTAAACAGAGCAGAATGAAGTAATTAGAACATCTTCTAAATAGATTGTAACACTTCTCTTTCAAAAAAGCAAGAGGTATTTTGATTTTTTTCTAAATAGCTATCAAAAAATCTAGCCTGTCTAGACTAGATTGCTCTTAGTTCATATTAACTCGATGCCATTCATTGATGACGTAGGCTAACTGACCAACTTGCTCAATTCCGACACCACTGATCTCATCACTGGCCTCGGTGCTACCACCTAAATAAGCCGTATAGAGAGCTATAATATAGGGCTTCTCTTCCATAACTAATGCATCCACATTGAGCGCCTCACGAACATATCCAGGCTTTTGATAGATGGTAATGTCACGCAGATAGCGCTTATAGTATTCACCTGGGAAGGATTCGCCTATATAATAAAGGATATCCTTGTACTTTTCCTGATTTTTAGACAAATACTCAAGGACCTGAATATAGTAGTCCGTCGTGGTCTTATTATTCTCTCGGCTGATCGTCTTAATATCTGCCTTGGACTGACCATAACGGCTAAACATATCATAGGCCTTTTCCATACCTCCCAGACGCTCTGCTAAAGCGTACGCTGGAGTATTTTCAGAATAAACCAAGGAGTATTCCTGCATGTCTGATATTCTCATAGCACCGTTGAAAGCACCAACATAGTTATCATGCTCGCCCCTATATTCATAGTTTGTATTGGTAATATCAAACCGCTCGTCCATAGAAAGTTTGCCCGCAGCAACCTCATCTACTACCAGCATATTGAGAGGGAGCTTGTAGGTCGATCCCGCAGTCATAGGCTGGGTATCATTCATTGCAAAGGTCTTACCGGTCGTCAAATCCTTATAAGAAAATGCAACCTGGGAGGGTTCAATCCCCATTTCAGTCATATAAGCCTGAATGACCTGAGTCAAATCCAAATTTGCATAGTCAAATCGCAACCCCAAGGCATCCATAGTCGGCCCATCCGCCTCCATGACCTTCTGTTTCTCCTCTGGACTTTTTTCAACAGGCTTTGGCTTTTCTTCAACTGGTTTGGAATCAGGCTTGACTTTCTCTTCTTCCTGTTCTTGCTCGCCAGACTTTGCAAGTTGGGCAGCCTCTTGTGTTTTCTTTTCAATAGCCTTATTTCGTTGGGTTATAAAAAGGAAGATGAAGCCCAGCAGACAAAGACAAGAAAGGACAGCTACGATAATCGTTACAATTTTTTTACTCAAAAACATTTCTCCTAGCATTTGTATTATAAAAAAATTATGAGGAAAAATAACAAGTGAAATCCAGAAAAAAAGGCATTTTAAGCATCAAAAAAAGGCAAATCATTAATCGATTCGCCTTTTTTTATCTATTGAAACTGCCTGTTTATTTAGCAGCAGCGTAAAGTTCGTCAACCTTTTTCCAATTAATAACTGAGAAGAAAGCTTGAATGTAGTTCGGACGAAGATTGCGGTATTTCACATAGTAAGCATGTTCCCAAACATCCAGTCCCAAGATTGGAGTTTTACCTTCTGAAATAGGAGTATCCTGATTTGCTGTTGAAGTTACTTCCAACTTGCCTTCTTTGTTGACAACCAACCAAGCCCAGCCTGAACCAAAACGAGTTGTAGCCGCTGCAGTAAAAGCTGCTTTAAAGTCTTCAAATGATCCAAAAGTAGCTTCAATATCTGCTGCCAACTCTGCAGATGGTGATGTTTCTGCTGGTGTCATCAATTCCCAGAAAAGAGCGTGGTTAAGATGTCCACCACCGTTGTTGATGACTGCCTGACGGATATCAGCTGGAATAGACTCCACATCAGCCAATAATTTTTCCAAGTCTTCACCAATTTCAGGATGTTTTTCAAGCGCAGCATTAACATTCGTTACATAGGTATTGTGGTGCTTGTCATGATGCAAGTGCATTGTTTCTTCATCAATGTAAGGCTCTAACGCATCGTAAGCGTAAGGAAGATCAGGTAAGATAATTGCCATTTGATAGACCTCTTTTTCTATATGATTATAAAAATGATAACGCAATCATTAGAATTTTTCAACTATTTTGCTTGTAACTCACCCGTCGCAATCTTGAGCAGAGCCAAATCAAACAGGTAATCTTTATTATACAGCCCCGACTTAATCTGGTAGTCTGTTTCGATTAGACAGGCCATGGTCTTTTTAAGAAAGGCTAAACTCAGCGAGTGAGCATCTTTTAAAGCAAACTTGACTTGATAAGGATTGACCTTGCGGCCTAGATAGTCGGACAAATCAGATACAATTTGACTCTCAGCTCTGCCATTTTCCGCTAAAATCTTGACTTGCGTAAAGATACGAAACTGCCCCAGCATAATGGCAATAAGCTTGATTTCATCCTCGCCTTGAAGTGTCAAATCTCGTACCAAGCTTCTGGCCTCATCAATCTTCTGCTGTAAAATCAGCTGGGTCAGGTCAAAAATATTATCCTGAAGAGTCTTGGGAATGGCCTCGGCAATATCTTCTAAACCAATCTGACCGGACTCTTTATATCCTTTCAAAAAGTCTAAATTTTTACTGACTTCACTGAACTGAAAACCTGATTTCAGCAACAACTGATCGAAAGCTGTCGGAGCAAATTGTAATCCTTCTGCCTGTGCCTCTTTGCTGAAATAAGCCCGTAGATCTGCTTCCTTAAGTTCTGTAGCCTCAAATATTTTTCCGTCCCGTTTCAGCAGTTTGACCAGACGGCGCTTGCTATCCAATTTGCCTTCTGCAAAGATAACCAGACGAGTTGTAGCCGCTGGATTTTCCAGATAATTTTCAAAAGATTTGAGTTCTTCATCAGTCAGATAGCGCTTCTTGGCTGTTGTCAAATCAGCAAAATGGTCCAAAATCACGATTTTTTCATCCGCAAAAAAAGGCAGACTGACCAAGTCCAACTCCACATCCTGGTAGTTTGCTTCTTTCATATCGAAAATAGCAGTGTTCAAATCACTCGGTTGAAACTGAATCTGGCGGAAAAACTGCTCCTTCATCAACTCAAACTGTCCCAAGTCATCCCCAGCCAAAATGGTCAAAGCAGGAAGATTGCTTGGCGTGATTTTTTTAATTTCCTCAATAGCTAACACCGAAAATCTCCCCTGCTTTATATTTCTTGTCAATTTTTTTCATGTATTGATTGTAACAAAAAAGAGTCGGAAAGTCTGCTATTTTCTTTGCAAACAAAATCTAATTTTTGAGTATATCTGCTATATAAATATGAACTGTCAATGGCTTCATTTTTCTTTGTTATGAAAAGCAATCAATGCCTCGTTCTGTTAAAACTTTTCTACGAGCGATAGAACAAAAAGAGCTGGAAAAATTCCAACTCTTTCTTTGTTTATTCTTGGTTTTCAGTTGCATCATCCACACTGTTTTCAACTGGTGTAGAAGCTTGCTCCTCTTGAATTGGTGAAACAAAAGGATTATCTTGAACAGGTGCTTGAGTTCCAAAATCCTGAGGTGTTGACTGCTCAGGTGTTTCAGCAGTAAATGGATTTTGAACTGGTTCTGCTTGCTCCACCGCTTGACTTTGCTCAGAAACAGGTTGTTGTGGCTGTTGACCAAACTGTTGTCCTTGGAAACCACCTTGCTGTGGCTGTTGGCCAAATGGTTGGCTTTGGACAGGTTGCTGTGGTTGTTGACCAAACTGTTGTCCTTGGAAACCACCTTGTTGTGGTTGTTGACCAAATGATTGGTTTTGGACAGGTTGCTGTGGTTGCTGACCAAATTGCTGACCTTGGAAACCACCTTGCTGTGGCTGTTGACCAAACTGTTGTCCTTGGAAACCACCTTGCTGTGGCTGTTGGCCAAACTGCTGACCTTGGAAACCGCCTTGTTGTGGTTGTTTTTCATAGTTCAAACCTTGATTGTATGGCTGTTGTCCAAACTGTTGTCCTTGGAAGCTTTGCTGACCATATGAATTTCCAACCATTTCAGGCTTAGATCCTTGACAAAGCAAAACAATCAAAGCAATACTACATGGAAGAGATACTATTCCTGCAATAATATTTAGAACTGGAATAAATGATAGTAAAAAAGGACCAACATACAAGAAAAGAAATGCCCAATGATAACCAGCATCACGTAAACGACGGACAATGATAGCTAAATTAGGTACAAAAGTTGCCAGAGCATAGAGAATTAAGATGAAAATAAAGATTACAGCGAATCCTGCTCCAGCCAAGATTGCTGATGGATCTGATTCATATCCATAAGTTGAGTCTTGAACTGCTGCTGAAAGAATACTTCCAAAAGCAGATGCCCAAAAAATGATAAATAGCGGTGCAGTAACAATAACATGGCATAAAACTACCCACCAATAGTCTGACCGGCTAGACCGGCTTGAAAAATCAGCATAGTGTGTCCAGAATTTTTTATATGCAGCAAACATAAAATTCTCCTCTATAATTTTTTATACCCATTATCTTATCACAAATGCATAAATAAATCAATATGACTTCCTGACTGAAGCTAAATGGACATGAGAAAAAGTATCAGTTGGCATCTTCAGTCTAGATATCAGCGAACCGTTTCAATCCTCCAGGAATTCCAACCAATCAAACGAATGGCCCCTTGCTGGTCAGTTCGATAGATGGCTGTATTAAACTTCTCAAATCTTTGCAAAGTTTCCTGATGCGGATGTTGATAACGATTATTCTGGCCAGCTGATATCAAGGCCAGCTTCGGCTGAATTTGCTCTAAAAACTCTGGACTGGAAGAGCCTTTGGAACCATGGTGACCCGCTTTTAAGACATCCGCTTTCAGCTGAGGGAAGCGCTGCAGCAGTTCGGTTTCTCCTTGCCTTTCCAAATCACCTGTAAACAAAAATTTTGTCTGAAAGAACTCCCCGTAGAGTACAATCGAATCATCATTTCCACCGTCGCCTGTCCCACTAGGATAGAGAACCTGCAAAGCTGAGTCAAATACCGGAATCTTATCTCCCACTTCTACGACATGGACAGAAGTTTCTATCTGCTCCAGCTTTTGAACAAAATCAGGCTGAGTGAGGCTTCCTTTGGAAACATAGATTTCCTTGATGGAAAAATGCTTAGCTACCTCCAGCATATCTCCCATGTGATCGATATCGGTATGAGTCAGGACCAATATATCCAGACTAGCAACGCCACGACTTTTGAGATAGGGAATTAAGGTCCTTTCTGCATTGGATGAAGTCTGTCGCTCCTGCCAAGCCTCTTTCTTTCCTATCTCGACTCGTCCTCCAACGTCAATCAAAATCGTCCTGCCCTGCCAGTCCCTGAGAAAAATGCTATCCCCCTGACCAATATCCACCACTGTAATCTCATTTTGCAGCGGATGCTTTGTTAGGAAAAAGAGAAGAGCTAGCAAACTAAAAAGATAAAAACCAGCTTTTTCTTTTCTCTGAAAGTCATAGATTAAAGCCAAAACCAAAAGTAGAGCGACCAGTAACCAGAGGTTGGGCTTCCCAAAAATCAAAGGTTGCGGAGCAAAGTCAGCTACCCAACGAATCACACCTTCGAGTAACTCAAAGAAAAAATTGACCTGAGAGATTTTTATAAGCGGTGACAAAATAAAAATGAGGGTTAATCCTGGCAGCATCAGCAGGTCAAAGAGTAGTGAAAATAGAAAAGTTAAAATCACGGACCAAGGCTGAAATTCAGAAAAATAGTAGATTAGTATAGGCAAAATCCCCAATGAAATAGTCAGACTTTCCGCTAAAAGTTTTCGAATCGGCGATAACTTTTCAAAATCCATCATAGAAATTAAAAAGGCATAGGCGCAGGACAAGACACCGCCTGCTGTCAGAAGAAAATTGGGCATGATGATAAAGAGAACCATCAGTGTCAGAGCAAAGTTATCTAATCTGGTCAGTCCTTGCTGGGCCAACAACTTCTGAACTAAGCTTCTGACGACAGAAACAGAAAAGCCTGTCAGTCCAGCATAGATAAATGAAAAAGGCAGCTGCAAAGCATTTACTGTCTCCCTCTTCATCCCCAAACGTAGAAGAATTCTACGAAAACCATCCAAAAAGAAACCTACCTGAATACCAGACAAGGCAAACAAATGGATGATACCCAAGCTAGAATACAGGTCACTCATTTCCGCAAACTCCGTATCCAAGTCACCAAACAAGAGTCCAGTCATGTAATGACTCATTGGACTAGGAAAATTATTTCTAATGTAAACCAGCGCTTTTCTGCGCCAGACAGACAGCCAATCCATTGGATTCAGGCTGGAAATTGGCCTTAGTGACTGAATTTTATTGATTTTTAAGGTACGGTAAATTCCCTGACTCTTTAAATAAGCCTGATAGTCAAAGCCCGAAAAATTTCGTTGCTGCTGAGCCTGTTCAAACTCACCTTCAATATCAAGTACGACCAAATCTGTCAGTTGCTGAAAAACTTTCTTTTCACCGGCTGATTTGATCTTGTAGAAGACCTGATAAAGTCGACCATCGGTTCGCCCTCGAAAGGATAGGGAATCTCCATTGACTTTGATCGTATCTGGCAAGACCTGAACCGAGCTAGCTGAAGGAGGTTCCTTCCTAAAGGCCTGCTCTGTTATTTCCCGGCGAAGCAAGAAAAAGAGGACAAAAAGGGACAGGAATGCCAAAGCAGCTAGACTTTTTTTGAGGGGATAGCTGAAAAAGAGACGAAGCAGAAGGACACCTAGCCCAAAATAAGCCAAGGAACTGCCAGAGTAGACTGCAAAATAGGCCCATACAAGGATGAAAGCTAGAAAGATAGGGGTGAGGGGTAGCTTTTTAATCCACTGTGACATATTCTTTCAGCTTTTCTAAGGTCTTATCTCCAATCCCTGACACTTTTTTCAGATCATCTACTGACTTGAAGCGGCCATTGCTTTCGCGATAGGCGATGATGTCTGAAGCCCGCTTCTGTCCGATGCCTGAAATAGTCTGCAATTCAGCCTCTGTCGCCGTATTTAGATTGACCTTGTCTGGCTTTCCACTACTGGCACCAACAGAATCGGTAGCTCCTGCTTGATGCTGGCCAGTCTGTGTGACATCAGCTCCTTCTTCACCAATCTTTGCCACATAGATTACTGCTTCATCCGTTAATTTTTGCGCCTGATTGATGGACTTAGCTTCGGCATCTGCTGTCAATCCGCCAGCTTTTTGGATGGCTTCATGGACTCTCGCTCCCGCTCTCAGCTCATAGACACCAGGATTCTTAACTGCGCCTTTAATATCCACAGTAACTTGCTCGCTCTCCTCTTCGTCCGCCTTAGCCTTAGAAAGAACTTTTTCGCTTTCTTCATCAGCTGAGCTGGATGAGGAAGTTATTTCTTGGCTCAAGGCGGCTACCTGATTTTGTGGCTGGTGATTTCCTTTGATGAGGAAAAAACCACCTAGCACAGCGCCAACTACTGCCAGACCGATAAAGAGCTTGTATTCTTTAAGCTTTTCAATGATTTTTTCAAGCATATTTTTCTCCTTTGTCTTTTTATTCGTAAAAAATTCAAAAAAATAAAACAAGCCGAAAGAATTTTCAGCTTGTCATATTTTAAAATCTTTATTTTGCAAGAAGTCGTATAGATAGAAGGAGCATTGATGAAAATAGGAGCTATAATATCAATCTACTTTGCTTATCCTGTATATCCAAGCTTCTAACTTTTGAGCTCTGCTATGTAAAAAAGCCAGATTTGCCAAAAGAAAAGCCATCACAAGCACGCTTTGAATCAGAAGCAGCGGCCAAGAAACTGACTGCTGACATAGATAAAGGACAAAGACTAAGATGAGTATAGGAAAAGTTGTCAAAGCTGTGAAACCGCCCGGTACCCAGCAACGAAAGCGAAACACTTGCATGATATGGCCCAGCAGATGGAGGGTATGACAGAAGCCAATAGCCAAAGCTAGCTCAGGAATGCGAAATAGAATCGCAAGCAACAAAAGGATAAAGCCAGTAGAAATTCCTCTGCAATCATCAGAGCAATGCTTTCAGCAGAAAGATAACTTCCTCTTCTGGCAATGAACATCTCCTTTTGATAGCCTTGATAGTCTTGATTCTGAGAAATCCAAGGCCGAACCAGGATAATCTCATCAAACTCGTGCAGCATAAACAGTGATAAGGTTACAAAAGATAAAAAAGCAAGAGACATAGCATCCTCCTTATAAAACATACCAACATTATAACTCACTCACATACAAAAATCAGCTCCCAAGCAAGATTGCTCAGGAAGCTGATTAGTCTCTTATTTTCTGTGCTTATCCGGATCCCAGACAAAGCTAGCAAAAAAGCTGAAAATGATGGTCAAAATTCCAATCAAAATAGCAGGAATAAAGACAAAGGCACGTAGAATCCGCAAGAAAATATTGCCTTTCTTTTGTGTCTGGTAAGGGGCCACTTCAGCATCCAGACGATCAAACTCCGCATGAATACGGCGAGCCACTTCCTCAACTCCCTCATCATTCATCTTCTTAATGTCTGAAATGTCAATTGGATTACCAAAATTCATATCCACACGCTCTCCAGCTGCCAAGCCTTTGAGGCTCATGGGACCAGCATAGACTACTGGCATGATACGGACCTTAGCCATCTTAGCAATCACTGCCACTCCTCCCTTGACATCCGTAGAATGCCGGCTGCCGCTTGGGAACATAATCAGGGAACGATTGCTCTTTTTCAGCATATTGACAGGGTACTTGATAGCTGACGGACCAGGATTTTCCCGGTCAATAGGAAAGGCACCACACATGCGAATCCACCAGCCGAACACCCGATTTTCAAAGAGCTGTTTCTTAGCCATAAAAATGAACTGCTTAGGCTTGGTCGCAAAAGCCATGTAAACTGGATCCCACCATGTTCGGTGAGGGGCCACCAAGATATAATTTTCATCTTTTGAAGGAATCTTTTCTTTATTGTGGTAATGCGCATTGCCGTTCAAGGTCCACAGGATAAAAATCACTAAACCTCGCAAATAGGTATAAAACATAAACTCTCCTTATTTCAAACCAAAATTATACTTGAAATTTATTACATCCTTTCTCATTATACCCTATCCCATTATAGTCTGCAATATTTTTCCAAACTTTAGCTGTAACAGCTGATTCTGATAGCCATTTCCCTAAAAAAATGGTATCATTAATCTCATGAACAAGAATGAATTAATCGGTTTAAACCAAACCCAAGTAGATGAAAAGATTTCGCAGGGCCTGACCAACGATTTTACAAGTGACACCAGTACTAGTAACTGGCAAATCGTTAAGCGGAATGTTTTCACCCTTTTTAATGCCCTTAACTTTGTTATTGCTGTAGCCTTGGTCTCTGTCCAAGCCTGGAGCAATCTGGTCTTCTTCGCAGTCATCAGCTTTAATGCTGTCACTGGTATTATTACGGAGCTTCGAGCCAAGCACATGATTGACAAGCTCAATCTGGTCAGCCGAGAGCTGGTCACAGTCATCCGCGATGGCCAGGAAGTTAAAATTCAGCCAGAAGAAATTGTACTGGGTGACTTGATTAAGCTGTCAGCCGGCGAGCAGATTCCCAGTGATGCCCGTGTAGTAGAGGGTGTTGCCGAGGCCAATGAAGCCATGCTGACAGGGGAGAGTGACTTGGTTCTCAAAGAAGAAGGCGACGAGCTGCTGTCTGGTAGCTTTCTGGCCAGTGGGCAGATCTATGCTGAGGTGCATCATGTCGGCGCAGACAACTATGCCAACAAGCTCATGACTGAGGCTAAAACCCTCAAGCCTATCAACTCGCGCATTCTTTACAATCTTGGGAAAATTTCCCGCTTTACTGGAAAAATTATCATTCCTTTCGGAATGGCTCTCTTCTTTGAAGCCCTTATGATAAAGGGATTGCCTGTCAAAAACTCTGTCATTACCAGCTCGACAGCTCTTTTGGGTATGCTGCCTAGGGAATTGCCCTGCTGACAGTCACGTCACTTCTGACAGCTGTCATCAAGCTCGGCATGCGCAAGGTGCTTGTTCAGGAAATGTATTCAGTTGAAACTCTGGCTCGGGTGGATACTCTCTGCCTGGACAAGACTGGGACAATTACCCAAGGTAAGATGACCGTTGAAGCCTTGCATAGCCTGTCAGATAAGTTTTCTGATGAGACAGTCGGTCAAATCTTAGCAGCCTACATCCAAACCAGTGAGGATAATAACCCAACTGCTCAGGCTATCCGCAAGGGATACGGCCATCTGAAGCACACCTATACCAGCGACAATGTTATCCCATTTTCTAGTGACCGAAAATGGGGCGCAATGCATTTATCCAGTGTCGGAACTATCTTTTTGGGGGCACCAGAAATGCTGTTGGACAGCAATCCTGCAGCGGTTGGAGAGGCTCAAAAACGCGGATCACGGGTTTTGGTACTGGCTCACAGCGACCAAGTGCTAGACAAACACAGTATCCAACTGCCTGAAGATATGACCGCTTTAGCTGTTCTGGAAATCACTGATCCTATTCGTGAGGGAGCGGCTGAGACACTGGACTACCTACGCTCTCAGGATGTTGATCTGAAAATCATCTCTGGTGACAATCCAGTGACTGTTTCGCATATCGCGAGCCAGGCTGGATTTGCCAACTACGACAGCTACATCGACTGTTCTAAATCAACGATCAAGAACTGGTTGAGCAAGCTGAAGAAACGGCCATCTTTGGCCGTGTTTCTCCCCATCAGAAGAAGCTGCTCATCCAGACTCTTAAGGCCGCTGGTCGGACAACAGCCATGACCGGAGATGGAGTTAATGATATCTTGGCCTTGCGTGAAGCAGACTGCTCCATCGTTATGGCCGAGGGAGACCCCGCAACTCGGCAAATTGCCAACTTGGTCCTTCTTAACTCTGACTTTAACGATGTCCCTGAGATTCTTTTTGAAGGCCGCCGAGTCGTTAACAATATCGGCCGGATTGCTCCGATTTTCTTCATCAAGACCATTTATTCTTTCATCCTGGCTATCATCTGTATCGCCAGTATCCTGCTAGGAAAATCTGAATATCTCTTGATTTTCCCATTCATTCCGATTCAAATCACCTTGATTGACCAGTTTGTCGAAGGCTTTCCACCCTTTGTCCTCACCTTTGAGCGCAATATTAAGCCGGTTGAAAAGCACTTCCTCAAACGCTCCCTGCAGCTGGCTCTGCCAAGCTCCCTCATGATTGTCTTCAGCGTGCTATTTGTCCGCATCTGGGGCAGCAGCCATGGCTGGAGCGATATAGAAATGGCAACCCTGACCTATTACTTGCTAGGCAGCATCAGCTTCCTATCAGTCATCCGGGCCTGCCTGCCACTCAACCTCTGGCGCAGTCTCCTCATTATCTTTTCTGTCTTTGGCTTCTATCTATCAGCCTTTGTCCTGCAACACCTTTTGGAAATTGCGACGCTGACAGCCGCAACATTGCCAGTCTATCTGATTCTCATGGTCATTTTCGGAATTATCTTCGTTGTCTGCACCATCAAGCAGAAATACAGATTTGATTAAGGGCTAACTAAAAAAGAATTGTCATTTAAACTCATGGAAACATGCGAGAGCCCTCGCATGTTTTTTTGATTGTGCAAAAACTTCCCATATCCCTTTGGAATCCTTGCTAAATCATGCTATAATTGACTTATGAACGAAGCAAAACTAAAAGACGGAGAGCGCGTCAACCAGCTCTTTTCAACGGATGTCAAGATTATTCAAAATAGTGAGGTCTTCAGCTATTCGGTAGACAGCGTGCTGCTTTCCCGCTTTCCCAAGCTACCCCAGCGGGGGTTGATTGTCGATCTCTGTGCTGGAAATGGCGCTGTTGGACTTTTTGCAAGCACTCGCACCAAGGCCAAGATTCTGGCAGTCGAGATTCAGGAACGTCTGGCAGACATGGCCGAGCGCTCCATTGAGCTCAATGATTTGGCTCAGCAAATGCAGGTCATTCAGGATGATCTGAAAAACCTAGGACGCTATATCACTGGCAGCAAGGTTGACATGATTCTCTGTAATCCCCCATATTTCAAGGTTGATAAGCAATCCAATCTCAATGAAAGCCAGCACTACCTTTTAGCTCGCCATGAAATTTCAACCAATCTGGAAGAGATTTGCAAGATTGCCCAGCGAGTCCTCAAATCTAACGGCCGTCTAGCCATGGTTCATCGACCAGAACGCTTTTTAGATATTTTAGACACCATGCAAGCCCACAACCTGGCTCCCAAACGGATTCAATTTGTCTATCCAAAGCTAGGCAAGGATGCCAACATGTTGCTCATTGAAGCCATTAAAGATGGTTCCCGCGACGGTCTAAAAATCCTGCCCCCTCTTTTTATTCACAATCAGGACGGCAGCTACACTCCGGAGATTCACGAGATTTACTATGGAAAATAAAGCCTATATGTACGTGCTTGAATGCGGGGATGGCTCCCTCTACACGGGCTACACAACGGATGTCCAAGCCCGACTCAAAAAACATCAAGCTGGCAAAGGAGCCAAGTATACCCGCGCTCGGCTGCCAGTCTCTTTACTTTACCAAGAAGAACACCCTAGCAAGCCGGGTGCCATGTCAGCTGAAGCCCTCTTTAAAAAGAAAACTAGACAAGCCAAACTGGCTTACATCAAAGAAAGGACTCAACATGCCTGAAATCCAGTTTAAAGGCGACTTTCATCATATCGAAATTTCCCCAGATGCCCAGCTTGATATCGGTCAAGATGTCATCTTCCAATCCTTTACTAGCCTGAATGTAGCAAGTGGCGCACAACTCAAGCTAGGAACCCGAGTTTTCTTTAACGACCATTGTACTGTCCGCTGTCAGCACTCTATCGAAATCGGAAAAGACACCATGTTTGGAGATGGGGTTCGCATTTTTGACCATAATCATCAGTATTCTAATTACCATATTGAAAAGATTGATTATAGTGTTGCACCCGTCAAGATTGGAGCTAACTGCTGGATTGGAGCCAATACTGTGATTCTCAAAGGTGTGACCATTGGCCATAATGTCATCATTGGAGCCAACAGCTTGATTTTCCAGGATATTCCCAGCAACTCTATCGCTATGAGCAAGGAAGAACTTATCATCAAGAAGCGTCCGCAGGGCAATTTCCATGCCTTTACGCTGACGGCTTCTGATACTTTGGAACAACTAGCCTATTTAGCAGAAATCTGCCAGACTTGGAATTTCACATTGCTGCTAAGACCAATATTTCTCCTTACTTAGCCAGCTTTAAGGACTATCCCAATATCAACCTCTACACCAATATCCACCAGGATGACTTTATAGAAGATTTGCTTGATAGGGCGGATATTTACTTGGATATCAATCACTGGGGAGAGGTCGACCAAATTGTCCAAAGGGCTATCAGCAAGGGGAAACCAGTTTTAGCTTTCAGCCAAACTGCCCACCAGCCTGAAGCAAATTCTTTACTTTTCGAATCGGACCAACCCCAGCAAATGGCTGATGAAATACGAAAATTATTGAAAGAAAAGTCTAGGACATAAAGGTCCTAGACTTTCTTTTGCAGTCGATATGCATTTTATTAACTTTATTCACCAGCAATGCCATTTGGAATGATAACTTCCTTGAGTAACTGCTCTTCTTCCTTGATACGGACATAGAGGGTGATACAGTAGAGCGGGAAGAGGATGAAAAGAGCAAAGTAAGCATGACTGAGCAGGGCCAAGCCCACCAATTCTGGTACAACATTCAGGAAATAATTAGGATGTTTGACATTGCGAAAGAGCCAGTGGTCAACAAACTTATGATCCTTAACCAGCATTAGCTTGATGGTCCAAACTGGTCCCAAGAGCTTGGCAACAAGGTAGAGCATAAACATAGAAAAGAGCAACAAGACAGCGCCCAATAGACTCACAAAGTCAAAAGCTGGCTTTTTCAGGAACAACTCCAGAAAGCAGACCGCGTAAAAAAGCATGTGTAGGTACTTCATGATATTTGAGTTTTTCACCCCGTACTCCATGCCACCCTTGGCCAGAATATCCTGCTCATTCTGAGAGGATTTCCTCAAAAACACCAAACGAAAAAGCGACACAGCCACAAAAATCACTATATTGATTGTCATAAGACCTCCTAAAAATTTAATAATACATTTTATTATATAAGGAATTCCGCAGCAAAGTCAAGACTGTTGTTTACAAAAATCGACCAAGATATAAAAAAGCTGCGACTAGAATTTCTAGACAAAATCCCAGTCACAACCTCTATAAAATATTTATTTGAAGCAAGTTTCTCTCACAGGTTAGACATCACAGAATTTCAACATAGGTGCTGTATTTTTTTCCTTGACTTTCGGAGCGATATTATTGTCCGTCACAACTGCACTGAGGTTGTCCAGCCGGTAAAAAGAGTAGAAAGAATAGCTGTCAAACTTGCTGTTATCGGCTACAATGTATTTGCTGATGGCATTGTTAAGGATAATCGCGTCGCCGTTGCCTTCCTCTTCATTGCTGGTCGTAACATTATGACCGTCAATGCCATTCGCTCCAATAAAGGCCTTAGAAACCTTGATTTCTTTCAAAAGATTATTGGCAAACTGACCGACAAAGGTTTGAGTCTTAGCCCGATAACGGCCGCCAATCAGAATTAAATCTAAGTTGGCTCTTTCTTTTAACTTTTCAAAAATTGGCAGCGAATTGGTGACAATGCTGATATTTTTGCCATCCAAATAGTCTCCGATAAAATCGGTTGTGGTGCCTGACCCAATAAAAAAACTGTATCCCCGTCAGCAATCAAATCCGCACATTTACGGGCAATCTGCTTCTTCTCCTCAACATTCAGCATTTGCTTTTCTGAGTGAGAAATCTCGTTGAGAGCATTTTTGACCTTCTTATGGGCTCCGCCATGAACTCGGGTCAGCATGCCCTGCTTCTCCAAATCAATCAAATCTCGACGGATGGTCATATCCGTGACGCCCAGCATTTCTTTGAGGTTTTTCACAGCAACCACACCTGTTTGATCCAGTTCTTGCAGAATGATTCTATGTCTACTTTCTTTCATTTTACATTCTCCTTTTTGCTCCTGAATTTCTTACAGACTCACCTTCACCTTATTATACAACAGTTCCAGCATATAAACAAAGATTTGTGAATTTTTTTATTTTAAATAGCTGATATGTTGAATTTTAATGTCGAAATTAGTTGAAATACTTCGAATCCTGTTCTATAGCAAAAATAAGGCGATTATTATTTACTTTGAAAAACAGGACTGCTTCAATCAGCATGATTAAGGAAACTACATTGGCTCATACTTATATTTCTGCAGGACTGAGAATAAGAAGTTTTATTGAACAAACAAAAAGAGAGAACTTGCATTCTCTCTCGACGCTAAAATTGTCGCCAACTCTAATTAATAATCTGCCTTATTTATCACCCTTGTTACGGATAACAAAGCCGGTTTTCTTCTCGCTAGAAGTATTGCGAGGTTTCTTGTGATCCTTGCGGTAGCGATTTTCTTTGTCAAAACGCTCGTCTTTGCGACCTTTCTTAAATTGGTCACGACGACCACCTCGGTCACGGCGATTGTCATTGCTGCGACGATTGCTATTTCCGCCACGACTGCCCTTGCCTTTTCCGCCAAAGCCACCGCCAGACGGTTTAAATGGCAATGGTTTTTCACGGGCAATTTCTACTTCAGGAAGGGCATCTGGATCCTGCACCGTCAAGCTGAGGATATACATAGCCAGCTCTTCTGGGCTGAATTCTGCTGCTAGTTTGCGAGCATCCTTGCCAAATTTCTCAAAGTTAGAACGGATGCTTTCGTCAGCAAAATCACGTTCAATCTTCTTAAGAGCAACTTTTTTCTTAGCTTTGAAAGCTTCTTCTGCAGTCGCAGGCTTGAGGCCTTTCATGCGCTTCTTAGTCAGATTTTCGATAATCTGCAAATAGCCCATTTCATTTGGCGCTACGAAAGTAATAGACTGACCTGACTTACCAGCTCGACCAGTCCGACCAATCCGGTGAACATAACTTTCTGGATCCTGCGGAATGTCATAGTTGTAGACGTGGGTCACACCAGAAATGTCCAATCCACGTGCGGCTACATCTGTCGCCACCAAGACATCCAAATTTCCGTTTTTAAAGTCGCGCAGAACGCGGAGGCGCTTGCCTTGGTCCAAATCACCATGGATACCCTCTGCTCGGAAACCGCGGATTTTCAGACCGCGAGTCAGCTCATCCACCCGGCGCTTGGTCCGACCAAAGACGATTGATAGCTCAGGCTGCTCCACATCCATCAGGCGGGTCATGGTATCAAATTTTTCATTTTCTTTGACACGGATATAATACTGATCTACAAGCTCCGTCGTCAGCTCTTTAGCAGCAATCTTGACATGCTCAGGCTCCTTCATAAACTTGACACCGATACGCTTGATAGCATCCGGCATGGTCGCTGAAAAGAGCAAGGTCTGACGCTCTTCTGGCACACGTGAAATGATAGACTCAATATCTTCCAAAAAGCCCATGTTAAGCATTTCATCCGCTTCATCCAAGATTAAGGTTTCAATCTGATTCAGCTTAAGCGCCTTGCGTTTGATCAAGTCCAAGAGACGGCCAGGTGTTCCTACGACGATATGAGCACCAGATTTGAGGGCCTTGATTTGCTTTTCGATGCTGGAACCACCGTAGACAGAGCGTACCTTGACACCCTTGCTGCGGCCAAAACGGAAAAGCTCTTCCTGACTCTGCACAGCCAATTCACGGGTTGGAGCGATAATCAAAGCCTGCACAGCAGGATTATCTGTATCAATCTTCTCCAAAGTAGGGAAGCCAAAGGCTGCTGTCTTTCCTGTCCCAGTCTGGGCCTGACCAATGACATCCTTACCTGCCATAGCAAGTGGAATTGTCTGCTCTTGAATAGGGCTTGCTTCTACAAAGCCAGCTTTTTCAATTTCTGCTAGTAATTCAGCAGATAAATGTAATTCATTAAATTTCAATGTTCTTCTTCTTTCTAAAGGCGGTGCGAAGCCACCTTATAAGGCTTTTGATACTCAACTATCGAAACATACCAAGCGCTTTTCTCTTGCTAAATCTCGATTTTCTGAGAGTATTCGCTCTTCTCTTCATAAATATGGTCTCTCAAGTCTAGGCACTAAAAAAGCGCCGACTCGGTCGCTAGTTCCCACTGAATAGAAAAACTGTATTTCTGCAACTAATCTAGTATACCACAAAAGTACCTAAAAAGATAGGACTTGCCTGTAAAAATATTTTATTAGAGATTCTTTTGTAAAAAAATGAAAACTTGAAAATCATTTTCAAAAACATTATAATCTACAAAGAAGAAAGGAGGCAGGTATGAATAAATTTTTACGAGTGACTTTCATTTTATTGATCTTAGCTATGCTGGGCGCGGCTATAATCCAGATTTTCCAGCCCCAGCTCTTGGGTAATGAATCCATCTACGGCCTAGCTCCCTACTGGCAGCGGGAAATTGGTTTCTGGAATCTGGCTATTCTACCTTTAGTCATTGCTGCCAACATGAAGTATGATTGGTTTTATCTACGGATGACCCTGCTAGCACTGATTCTAGGTGGGCTGGGCTTTGGTACCAACCATCTGCTAGGCTATCTGGAAAAGGCTAGTCAAGCCAATCTACTGGGCTGGATCGAAAATTATCTGCTAGTTTTCTGCTGGATCATCGGCTGGGGACTAGAATATCGAAAAAGACAAAAAAGTGATGAAGAGACTGTCTAGATAGGCATTTTCCTCATCGCTTTTTTTCTTCACTATGAGCACTTTTCTATATTAGCTACTAGCTCCTCAGCAAATTGACTAGTGGTCAAGGCTGCTACTCCTTCCAGCTGATTGGCAAAATCGCCTGTCACTTTTTGCTCAAAGAGAGCCTTCTCAATAGCCTTAGTCAGGAGATGAGAGACCTCCGGCCAACCAATGTAATCAAAGAGCATAGCCCCCGATAAGAGAAGAGAACACGGATTAGCCTTATTTTGCCCCGCTATATCTGGCGCCGTTCCGTGAGTAGCTTCAAAAATAGCATGACCAGTCTCGTAATTAATATTGGCTCCTGGCGCAATGCCAATTCCTCCCACCTGAGCAGCCAGAGCATCGCTGGCATAGTCACCATTTAGATTGGTCAAGGCAACAACATCAAATTTCTCAGGATAGAGCAAAATCTGTTGCAGAAAATTATCCGCAATGACATCCTGGATGATTAGTTTTCCAGAAGCCAGCTCGTCCGCATACTCTCTTTGAGCTAGTTCATAGCCCCATTTCCGAAAACCACCCTCTGTAAATTTCTGGATATTGCCCTTGTGGACCAGTGTTACCCGCTTCAGGCCTTTGGCTAGCGCATAGTCAATAGCCGCCCGTATCAGCCGCTCACTGCCTTGCTTAGAGATAGGCTTAATTCCAATAGCAGAGCTTTCTGGGAAACGAATCTTGTCAACCTGCATATCCTCCTGCAGGAAATCGATAACTTTTTGGACTTCAGCCGTTCCACTCTCCCACTCAATCCCTGCATATATGTCTTCTGTATTTTCCCGAAAAATCGTGATATCTGTCTTCTCTGGATGCTTGAGCGGACTGGGAACTCCCTTGAAATAACGAACCGGTCGCAGGCAGGCATAGAGATCCAATTCCTGTCTCAAGGCCACATTCAAGGAACGAATCCCTTCTCCGATTGGGGTTTCTAGCGGGCCCTTTATAGCTACCAGACAATCCTTAATCGTTGCCAACGTTTCGTCCGGCAGCCAGTCACCTGTCTGGTCTGCTGCTTTTTTCCCAGCCAAAACTTCCTTCCAAAAAACCTTTCTCTGACTTCCATAAGCCTTTTCCACTGCCTTATCAAAGACCAGCCGGGCATTCCTCCAGATATCACCCCCAATCCCATCACCTTGGATGTAAGGAATAATCGGAGCATCCGGCACCTGCAACCGCCCTTTCTCAAACAAAATCTTATCTGCCATTTTATCTCCTTCCAATGGGAAGATACTCCAAACCTTGAGCACCAATATAGTTAGAACGTGGCCGAATCAGTTTATTGTTCTTGCGCTGTTCCTGAATATGAGCAATCCAGCCAGCCACCCGACTCATGGCAAAAATCAGGGTGTAGATACTGCTGTCAATGCCCAACACATGGTAAACCGTAGCCGAATAAAAATCGACATTCGGTATCAGATGCTTGGTATGCTTCATATAGGCTTCAATTTCCACTGAAAGCTGATACCAAACCTCATCCTTGGTCCCCTGTGTCAAATCCTTAGCCATTTGACGCAGGTATTTTTCACGCGGATCTTGGGTCTTGTAAACCCGGTGACCAAAGCCCATAATTTTCTCGTGAGAAGCCAGCTTGCGGTCTAAGTAGGCTTGGCAATCCCCTTCCTCTCTGATCTCTTTCAGCATATCAAAGACACATTCATTAGCGCCACCATGAAGGGAGCCCTTGAGCGCTCCAACAGCTGCTGTCACGCAAGAATAAATATCAGTCAAGGTTGAGGCACATACACGAGCCGCAAAGTTGAAGCATTGAGTTCATGATCGGCATGGAGCACCAAGGCACAGTTAAAGGCTTTGACTTCAAGCTCACTAGCCTCTTCTCCCTTGAGCATATAGAGGAAATTAGCCGCAAAGCCCAAATCCTCCCGCGGCTCTACCGGAGTCTGACCCGACCTCAGTCTGGCAAAAGCCGCAATAATAGTCGGCATCTTTGCCATAAGCTGGATGCTCTGCTCATAGGTCGCTTCTAGAGAAGCTTCCTCAGCATGGACATTATAAACACCCAAAAGACTGACCGTTGAGCGCAAGACGCTCATGGGATGAAGGTGCTTACGGGACTGGATAAGGATGCACTGCTCCACCGCATCGCTAATGGCATAATTAGTTCGCAGATCTTCTTCAAAATGCTTGAGCTCAATTTGAGTCGGCAAATGCAAATGCCAGAGCAGATAAATCACCTCTTCAAAACTCGCGTGGTGCTCTACCAATTCAGAAATATTGTAGCCTGCATAAGACAAAGAATCATCCACAATCTGGCTAATCCGAGTATCACAGGCAATGGTATCTTTCAAACCGTCCGTCTGACTCATGCTCACACCTCCTCTAATTTCTTTCTAACGACCATGGGCAAAATTCCTCCGTTTTCATAGTAACGGATATCCGCCTCTGCATCAAAACGCAGTCGAGCTTGAAAAGCTATTTTTTCAGCACCTTTCCGCGCTACCACGTCAACTAACTGCCCAACTCGCGGGTTCTGTGGCAGATTGATGTCGAAAGTCTCCTTGCCTGTTAAGCCCAGACTATCCGCATTTTCTCCCTCTAGATACTGCAAAGGAAGAATCCCCATCATGACCAGATTGGACCGGTGGATACGCTCAAAACTCTCTGCCAACACCACCTTGACACCCAAAAGATTAGCCCCCTTGGCTGCCCAATCACGGCTGGACCCCATACCGTAGTCTTTGCCAGCTAGGACAATGGTGTCAATTTGCTCTTCCTTGTAGCGCATGGCCGCTTCATAAATGGATAGCAACTCTCCTTTATAATCTGTGTAACCACCAATTTTCCCATCCGCCAATTCATTTTTAATCCGAATATTGGCAAAAGTCCCCCGCATCATGACCTCATGATTGCCCCGACGGCTGCCATAGGAATTAAACTCTTGGTAATCCACTCCATGCTCCATCAAATAGGAAGCTGCTGGGCTGTTTCTGGCAATATTTCCTGCTGGGGAGATATGGTCTGTCGTCACCGTATCCCCAAATTTTGCCAGCACTGCAAGATTTTTCAGTGGCTGAATGACTAAATCATCAGCTAAACCATCAAAATAAGGTGGATTTTGGATATAGGTAGAAGCCTGATTCCACTGATAATTTTGAGAAGAGGCTGTCGGAATCTGATTCCATTTTTCATTGTCGTCAAACACATGAGCATATTCTTTTTCAAAAAGCTGGCGCGTCACATATTTTTGAACATAATCAGCAACCAAGTCGTGCTCCGGCATCAAATCCATCAAATAGACAGGCTGCCCCTTTTGATCATAACCCAACGGCTCACTGGTCAGATCAATATTGGTATTTCCAGCCAGAGCATAGGCAACTACCAAGGGCGGACTAGCTAGGAAATTAGCCTTGACCAGTGGATTGATCCGTCCTTCAAAATTCCGATTGCCTGAAAGAACAGCACTAGCCAGCAAGTCAGTATCTGTAATCGCCTGAGCCACTTCTGGTCGGAGATTGCCTGAATTTCCAATACAAGTAGTGCAGCCATAGCCGACAACATTGAAACCAAGCTGATCCAGATAAGTTTGTAGACCACTCTTCTTGAGATAGCCTGTGACCACCTTGCTGCCCGGAGCCAAAGAAGTCTTGACAGTCTTTGAAACGCGTAAGCCTTTTTCTACTGCTTTCTTGGCCAAAAGCCCTGCCGCCATCAGCACATAGGGATTGGATGTATTGGTACAGCTAGTAATGGCTGCGATAGCCACATGGCCTGTCTTAATCGTCTCCTCATAATCAGAAAATTGAACCACTGCTGACTTTTCCAGCTCGCTCTCATCTAGACCAAAGCCTCGGACCCCCGCTTCTCTGACTAGACTAGCTTGAAATTCTTCTTTAGCAGCTGTCAATTCAATCAAATCTTGGGGACGCTTGGGTCCTGAGATGCTCGGCACAATGCTGGACAAATCAATTTCGACTACCTTGGTATAGTTCGGCTCAACCTTTTCATCATAGAAGAGGTGATTTTTTTGAGCATAGAGACGGGTCAGCTCGATATGATCTTCTGACCGATTGGTCAGACGCATGTAATTAAGCGTTTCCTCATCTATCGGAAAATAACCACAGGTAGCTCCGTATTCCGGCGCCATATTAGCCACTGTTGCCCGATCAGCTAGGCTTAGATTAGACAAGCCAGGTCCAAAGAACTCGACAAATTTGCCAACAACATTTTCCTGCCGCAAGATTTGCGTGACCTTTAAAGCCAAATCTGTCGCTGTCGCAATCTTAGGTAGCCTTCCCAAAAGACGAACACCAATCACCTCAGGAACTGGGAAATATGAAGCCTCACCTAGCATGGCAGCTTCAGCCTCAATCCCACCGACTCCCCAGCCCAGAACACCGATACCATTAATCATGGTCGTATGACTGTCCGTCCCAAACATACTGTCCGGATAGAGTTGACCATCCTTCTCAATGATGACATCACTGAGAAACTCGATATTGACCTGATGGATAATCCCAGTAGCAGGGGGAACCGCACGGTAATTATCAAATGATTTTTCTGCCCACTTGAGAAATTCGTAGCGCTCATTATTGCGGACAAACTCTTGGGTCATATTGGCCTCTAGAGCTGTATCACAGCCATAAAAGTCCACTTGAACACTGTGGTCAATAACTAAATCAACCGGAATCTCTGGATTAATCTGATCGGCCTGACCTCCCTGCTTGACAATCGCATCGCGCATACTAGCCAAATCCACTACGACAGGAACACCCGTAAAATCCTGGAGAATAACTCGACTAGGCTTAAAAGGAACTTCTCCGCTTGGTGATTTAGCTTGATAATGCACCAAAGAACCAATGTTATCTTTTATTACATCAATACCATCTTCCTTACGAAGAACACTTTCTAATAATATTCGTATAGAATAAGGAAGTCTTTCTATATCCCCTCCTAGTAGAGCTGAGGCTTTCCCAAGGTCTATGTATTGGTATATTTTACCTTTGTAATTTAAATCGTTTAGGTATTCTGCCATATTTCTACCCCTCACTTATTTTAAATTGTTTTATATTATACTTTATTATGAAATTTTTATGCAATAAGAATTATAATTTTTTTATGTTATATTTTTCTAACACATAATAACAGTTTTTTAAATACAGGCAAACTGTACTAATAATTATTTTTCCAAGCACGAAAAAACAAGCACCATTCTCGGTGCTTGTTATAGGAAAAATAATTTCAAATGTTTACTTCTTATTGGCTAACCATTTAAGAAGCTTGGTCAGAAGTCCCCAGATGATTAGACTAATGACAACAATATAAATCCAGGCATTTTTATCATTAGACAAGGGCAGAGGAACATTCATACCAAAGAAACCCGTGATAACTGCGAGTACTGCCAAAAGGACCGAAATAATGGTCAAGACCGTCAAATTGTCATTCAGATTGTTGTTCAGGATATTATTGTAGGAGCCAGAGAGCTGGCTGAGAACTTGAGCAATCAGATCGGTCATAGAGACGAGCTGACGAGCCTCAATCATAGCATCCTCAAACTGCTCGGTTTCTAATTCATCAAAACGTCGGTAAATTCCATGACTTTTGATATGCTCTAGGAGCATACGATTCTGCTTAGCTGCAGCAACTAGATAGACCATAGAAGTTTCCAAGTCGGACAGGGCAAAAAGATGCTTTTTGGTAGTGGTCTGACGCAGAAGAGCATTAATCTCATCCTTGCGCTTGTCCATCCGCTCAACAACTGGATAGTAAGAATTGGAGATCAACTCTAGACTAGCAAAGAGAAACTTATAGACCGATACTGGCTCATGGCGCTCAGTATAAGCCTTCATCATATCCACAACATAGGCATTGTCCTGGTTGCTGATCGTAATGAGCCGTCTCTGTTGCACCACAAAGGTCATGGGAATCGTCTCATAATGTTCCTTATCTGTCGCTAGATTAAGGACATTGTAGATAAAGACAACAGTTCCATTCTCACGATTGTAGTCCATGTGAGCCCGCTCATTCTTATCCAGCGCATACTCGATGGTCTCTTTATCAATTTCATAATCCTGATAAATCCGGGCGTTCTTTTTGAAACTATCTGAGTCAATGTTGATCCAGACAGACTGATCTTTTAGTTTTCTTTCCAGAAACATGGAGCTCCTTTCTATGAGGTAGAATGATTCTCTAATAAACTAGCACCCAACTTCATAAACTCTTCCTGCAAGTAAATATGCAATGTCGAAGCACAAAACCAATCAAATTAACTACCTCGCCTGACGAGATTAGTCAAGTGGCTAGCAAGGGGCCAACTGAACTCGGCCTTAGTAACTTTAGTTTGTTATACAATCATAACAATCCCATTCACTACGACACGGAGTTTGGCAAATCGATTTTATTTGCCAAACGCAGTTAGTAAGGTACTTAGCCATGGTCCCATAGGACATGGCGTAGATTGCTTAGACTACTATGTAGCCAAGCAATCTTAGTACGTTACATCTTCTCTTCCAGTTTGACATCTGGATACTTGTCCGCGAACCAGCGCAGGGCAAAGTCGTTTTCAAAGAGGAAGACTGGCTGATCAAAGCGGTCTTTGGCTAAAATATTCCGGCTAGAAGACATACGCTCGTCCAAATCATCTGGTGAAATCCAGCGGACAGTCTTTTTACCCATAGGATTCATGACTACTTCAGCGTTGTATTCATTTTCCATGCGGTGCTTGAAGACCTCAAACTGGAGCTGACCGACAGCGCCCAGCATGTACTCGCCCGTCTGGTAGTTGGTATAAAGCTGGATGGCTCCCTCTTGCACCAGCTGCTCAATCCCCTTATGGAAGGATTTTTGTTTCATGACATTCTTAGCTGAAACTTTCATAAAGATCTCTGGAGTAAAGGTTGGCAGAGGCTCAAATTCAAACTTATTCTTGCCTACAGTCAGGGTGTCACCGACCTGATAAGTCCCCGTATCATAAACCCCGATAATATCACCAGCTACAGCATTGGTCACATTTTCCCGACTTTCGGCCATAAACTGGGTAACATTAGATAGCTTGGCAGACTTGCCAGTGCGAGGCAAATTGACACTCATACCGCGTTCAAACTCTCCAGAAACAATACGAACAAAGGCGATACGGTCGCGGTGGCGCGGGTCCATATTAGCCTGAATTTTAAAGACAAAACCTGAAAAGTCTGGGCTGAGTGGTTCGACTACCTCGCCATCTGTCTTCTTATGGCCATGCGGTTCCGGAGCAAACTTAAGGAAGGTTTCCAGGAAAGTCTGGACGCCAAAGTTGGTCAGGGCTGAGCCGAAGAAAACAGGTGTTAGCTTGCCAGCCAAAATCGCTTCTTCTGAGAATTCATTCCCAGCTTCGCTCAAGAGCTCAATGTCTTCCTTAACTTGCTCATAGAAAGGGTTAGAAGCAAACAGTTGATCGCCTTCTGCCAGAGTTGCAAAGCGCTCCTCACCCTTATAAAGCTCCAGCCGCTCATTGTAGAGGTCATAAAGACCCTCAAAGCTCTTCCCCATCCCAATCGGCCAATTCATCGGATAGCTGGCAATACCCAAAATCTCTTCCAGTTCTTCCAACAAGTCCAAGGGCTCGCGACCGTCACGATCCAGCTTGTTCATAAAAGTGAAGACTGGGATATTCCGATGCTTGACAACCTCAAACAATTTCTTGGTCTGAGCCTCAATACCCTTGGCCGAGTCAATAACCATGACCGCAGCATCCACCGCCATCAAAGTCCGATAAGTATCTTCTGAGAAGTCCTCGTGTCCTGGCGTATCCAGGATATTGACCCGCTTACCATCGTAGTCAAACTGCATGACAGAGGAAGTCACCGAAATCCCCCGCTGCTTCTCAATATCCATCCAGTCAGACTTGGCAAAATTACCTGTCTTTCCCCTTGACTGTCCCAGCTTCACGAATCTCGCCTCCGAAGTAGAGCAACTGCTCCGTGATGGTCGTCTTCCCTGCGTCCGGGTGGGAGATAATGGCAAAGGTCCGGCGTTTCTTAATTTCTTCTTGTAAAGTCATTTTCTTCTCTTTCTTTCATTTAGGATAATGGCGAATCTTAGTATTTGTTTTTTATTTTACATCGGAGTATTCCAACCTTTCAACCTACCTATTATAGCGGATTTAGCGCTTTTTTTCAATTATCTAAAGAAGATAAAAATCGCCCTTTCGAGCGATTCTATTCTCCTAAGTCAATGAAATTTCCTTAAAACCCTGACAATGGCACAAATTGCAACGATTGAGTTCAAATCCAGTAAATGGAGCAGGCAATTCTCTGGTTTCCAGTTCTTCTTTCTCTTCAGTTGTCATGGAAAAAATGACCTTATTCCGTTTCAAGAGATAGAGGATCAAGCCATCCGCCAGTTGTTAAGAAAGCCCAAAATTTGGGATGTTTCATTCTGCTAATAGAAGCGTCTAGCTCGACCAGCTTAAAGAGTTGATAGACAAATAGTCCGTTTGTTACTAGAAGCAAAGCAGGGCGTGATAAGGCTTCCTAATTTAAAAAAATTCCTGCCACATTAACTTGACAGGACTTGTAAACTTGAGATGAATTAACTGCGGACCAAACTTAACTGCTTTTTCCACCGTTTCTTAAACAATATATCAAAGAGAACCAGAGCCAGAGAAAGGATGACTGACACAAGAAGGTACTTTATCCATAGGGGGGCATCAGGGATGAAAGGCGGACTTTTTAGCAGACCGTAATTTCCTCCGGTCACTTGATTAACGCCGACTAGGAAAAGGTTGAGTCCAAAGGTGTAAGCTACAATCATGTATTTCTTGAGCAGGGTCTTGTCGTAGTGATTCATCAGATAAATCAAGGAATTAACCAAGAGGGCATAGTGGCCAATCAGGAAAGAAAAGCTGGTAATATGCGGGAAATCATAGGGGTCAAAAACTGGATAGCCCAAGGCAAATACCGCTCCGCTAGCTCCTAAAAGAGCAAAATACTGCTTGCTGCGCCATTTGTCTGGCAGAAAGACCACCGCAAACATAGCCAAGCGGCAATGATAGAAGGGCAGACTATTGGAAAAGGGAATTCGAAAACCAAAATACCAGCTATAAAGCATCAGCAGTTGAGCAATCTGAATCCACTTAAAAGCCTTGACAAAACGCGGATTATCATGGTATTTGAGTGAGCTCCAAATAGACAGCAAAACCAAAGCAATCATCACAGCATACCAAAAAATCGAGATAGGCGGTGCCACCGTTTTTGTCGTAGTTAAAAAATCTTTCATAAATCCTCCGTTAGATGATTAGGTTAGGGTGACTGTCTTGGTCTGCTCCACGCGCTTAAAAATGTCAGAAACCAAGCAGACTGCTGCACTTAAGACGATTGAGACAAGCAGATAATTGAGCAGGAGTCCGTGATTGCCAACAAGCGGCGGATCAGTGAGAAATCCATAAGAACCCTTTGTCAACATATTGATAACAAGCAAAAAAGCATTCATCATAAAGGTCGTCCACACCACTCGCTGCCAGCTCATAGAGAAAGTATGATAATATCTGAAAAGATAAATCAAACAATTTCCCAAGAGCGCCAGATGGCCGATGATAAAGGACAAAATAGTGATATGGGGAAAAGGATAGGGATCAAAAATCGGATAGATAAAGGCTACAATCGAGCCAAAAGTCCCCAAAGTGCAAAATAAAATTTATAAACTGAGCGATTAGGCAGAAACATCAAGGCAAACATAGCCATTCTGCAATGATAAAAAGGCAGACTCTCAGACAGCGGGGCAGCAGTCAGCATATACCAAGAATAGAGGCTTATCAGCTGACAAGCTTGCATCCCGACAAATAGCTGCTGGTAAGGCTTCCGATTGTAGTAGCGATAGGAAAGCCAGATAATCGCAAAGACCAGCCCCAAAAGAACAAAATACCAAAGTCCTAGTTGAGGCGGTTCGGTTTTATAGGTTGTAAACATATCTCTTATTCCCATCTCCTAGGCTCCCATTCTAATATAAGGTTTGAACAAGGCTGAGTTTGCCTGTTGTTGCAATAATTTCTAGCTTTTTCAGACAAAAAGCATCCCAGAAACTTACTTAACTAATCCAAATACTGTTCTCTGCCTCCTTGATAAATCTCCCAAAGGATTTCCAACTGTTCTTTTGTCGTCCGCTTAGAAGATAATTCTGGTAGAGATTGGATATCAAAGAAAGCTAACTCTTCTATTTCTGTATTAGGCTGAAAATCTCCATCCTCTATCTGACACTCGAAGACCAGTTTAGCATATTGCTTACTCTGAAATTGAAATTTATTAGTATCAAAAATTGCAAGCAGACGCGAAACTGAAACATTAAATCCCGTTTCTTCTTGGACTTCCTTGACGATATTTTCCTTAGGAGATAGGCCGACTTCACAAAAGCCGCCTGGTAAAGCCCAAGTTTTCTCATTTTTACCCTTGACTAAACAGACTTTTCCGTCTCGAACCAGTACAGCTCGGACATCAATCAAAGGAGTGGCATAAAAATCCGTTGGGCGCAACAGCTCTGCCAATTCTTTCCCATCCAAATCTGACCAATCAGCCAGGAGGTGTCCCAAAAGCTGACGGAGTTCTAAGTAACGTTCTCGATCAAATTCATCACGACTAAATGCCAGTCCTGTCTCTGTAATAGAAAGGAGACGTTGAATGGTTTTTGCAGTTTCTTTAGTTTCCATCTTCCAAGTCCTCTACCAGCTTAGCCAGATTCATGGAATTGCTGCCTTTGAGAAGAATTTGGTCGGCAGGAGTCAGCTTCTCTCTGACAGCTTTAGTTAGTTGTTCAAACTGGTCTTTCTCGTCATTTTTGATAAAGTAATGAACCTTGCCTGGCGGGTAGATTTCCTTGGCATAGTCATAGAGGGCTTCCATGTCTTGTCCATAAAGGAAAAGGTCGGTCACAATTTCTGGATTGAGACTGGTAATCATCGAGCCATGCATGGACTTAGAGTCCGCTCCCAGCTCTTTCATATCCGCCAGCACTGCCAATTTTCGTCCGCCTGGATTGGCCGGAATGGTCGAGAAAGTCTCCAGAATCAAGCGCATGGCTGTTGGATTGGCATTATAGACATCCGATAGGATATCTGCGCCATTACCAGCTTTCTTCCACTCCGTTCGATTGCGGGTCAGCTCCAGCTCAGAAAGGCTTGAGCAATAGCCGCCTCAGATACACCCTCCTGCAGAGCCGCATAGGCTGCAATCATGGCATTGGTCGCATTGTACTTACCGGTCACAGGCAGATCAATCCTATGCTCTAAAAAGTTGCAGTCAAAGCTCAAGCTGTCCTTGCGCTCTTCCAGACGCGTCAGGAAGATATCCGCATCAGGACCAAAGCGAACCAGTTTGCAGTCTGCTGGCAGAAATTCATTGACAATCTTATCTGCCGGAACAATCAAGAGACCATTTTCTCTTAGACCATCCGCAATCTGCATCTTGCCTTGGGCAATTTCAGTTCGGCTTCCGAAAAATTCTAGATGGGCTTCTCCGACCAGAGTTACAATGCCTGTCTTAGGTTTGGCCAGTTCAGACAAGAGATGGATATCGCCCAAGTGGTCCTGCCCCATTTCTAAGACAAGTTTCTCTGTGTCTTCAGGCATGTGAAGAACCGTATAAGGCAGACCGATTTCGTTATTGTAATTGCCTGGGTCTTATAGGTCTTGTAAGTGGTTGCTAGTAGCTGAGCCAGCATATCCTTAGTCGTCGTTTTACCGTTGGAGCCTGTCACCGCCAGCACATCCACCTGCATCTTTTCCAGATAATACTGGGCCAAGCGCTGAAAGGCCGTCAGGACATCATCGACCAAGATATAAGCTCCCTCTGCCACTGGACGCTCAGATAGGGTGGCAGCAGCTCCCTGAGCAACGGCTGTTGGGATAAAGTCGTGGCCATCACGCGCTCCCTTAAGAGGCACAAAAAGGCCACCCGGCTCAATCAAGCGGCTGTCAAACTCAGCATTTCTAAGCGCAACATTTTCAAACTGAGTCACATCATTTTTCGCAGACAGGACTTCTGCTATTTCATATAAATCTAATTTCATACTTCTTCCTCGTTTTTCGGTTTGCTCGCAAAAAGAAAGGACCGAAAATTTTCAGCCCCTCTATTATATCATATTTTAGAGAAGATGCGCTTCTCTCTTAGCAAATGCCTCTTCAGCTAGGCCAACTAGTTTCTCAATCAAGTCAGGATAGGCCAGCCCCATATTTTCCCAAAGCAATGGATACATAGACCACTGGGTAAAACCTGGCATGGTATTGAGCTCATTAAGGAAAACCTGACCATCTTCTGTATAGAAGAAATCACAGCGGGACAGCCCCAGACCACCTAGAGCTCGGAAAGCGGCCTCTGCATTTTGACGCATCAGACTCACCACTTCTTCTGGAATCTTGGCCGGAATATCCATGGTAATTTTATTATCAATGTATTTGGCTTCGTAGTCATAGAAAGCCACGTCCTTGACCACTTCTCCAGGCAGGGTACTCTTGACGTCAACATTGCCTAGAAGTCCAACCTCAATCTCACGAGCTGTTACACCTTGCTCAACCAGTACCCGGCTGTCGTATTTGAAAGCCAGGTCCAGAGAAGCACGCAGTTCTGCTTGGTTTTCAGATTTAGAAATGCCGACACTGGAGCCCATATTGGAGGGCTTGGTGAAGACTGGATAGGTCAATTTCTCCTCGATTTCCTGGATTTTTTGCTCTAGATCCTCGCCATCAACTAGCGCCACATAAGGCACTTGGGCAATGCCTGCCGATTCCAGCACTCGCTTGGTCGTGATTTTATCCATGGCCAGGCTAGAGGATAAATATTACAGCCGACATAAGGCATTTTGAGTACTTCTAGGAAGCCTTGAATAGAACCATCTTCGCCCATGGGACCATGCAGAACTGGAAAGACCACTGCTCCATCTTCGTAAATATCGCTAGGCTTAATCTTCCGAGACATATCCACTGTGGCATTTGTCATCAGTTTCTCATCAGCAGCTGGCTTTGCTTCAAATTCCTGAGTTTGGATAAAATCTCCATCCTTGGTGATGAAGTAAGTCTTCACCGAGAATCTATCATAATTGACAGCCCGCATGACGCTCTCAGCTGATAAAACCGAAACTTCCCGCTCTGCACTGCGTCCGCCATACAATAAAATCAATCTTTGTTTTGCCATGATTTTTCCTATCATTTTCTAAAAATAGTACGATTTACAAAAGCTGCCAGCCCGAGAAGAATCAAGTTCAAAAGCTTGGTTTTGCATCTACCTAGCTAGTCGATTCTTCTAAGCAGGAGCTTCTGTATCAGTCCGTTTTAGTATATCACAATTCCCAGCATTTTTGAACAGAAAAAAGGACTCTTCTAGCCAGCTAGAGCCAGAAAAATCCTTTATGTTTATAATTCCGTCCGATTTTCGATAGCGCGAATCAGCGTGACCTCATCCGCATACTCAATGTCGGAGCCAACCGCCAAACCACGCGCTAGGCGAGTCACCTTAATCCCAGCAGGTTTCAGGACACGTGAGATATACATGGAAGTCGCTTCGCCATCCGCAGTCGCATTAGTCGCAACGATAACCTCTGTCACCTCACTATCCATCAGACGAGTAATCAGGCTTTTGAGATTGATATCGTCCGGTCCAACGCCGTTCATAGGCGAAATCAAGCCATGCAGGACATGATAAAGTCCGTGGTATTCCTGGATATTTTCCATGGCTGACACATCCCGGCTGTCCTCAACAATCAAAATAGTTGATTGATCGCGCGACTGGTCTTGACAGATTGCACAAGGGTCTTCGTCCGTCAGGTTGCCACAGACAGAGCAGTAGCTCAGCTCACGCTTAGCAGCCAGTAGATTCTTGGCAAATTCATTAACATCGTCATCGCTCATGCCAATAGTGTAAAAAGCCAGTCGAGTGGCTGTTTTGATGCCAATGCCGGGCAGCTTAGAGAAACTGTCAATCAGCTTGGCAATAGGGGTTGGGTAAAGCATAAAATCCTTTCTCTATTCTCAAAAAATCTCCTCAAACCAGATTGCTCTATTTGAGCACTGACTGCATTAGCTTTCTATGTTTGCTGATGATTTTCATTGAGCACTAATTCATAGGTGTTGTTGATTGTATAGATTGATAATATCACGAGTGATACTGTGGCTAACAGTAGAAGATAGGTCCGTATTGTGAGGGAACACCACCGCCACCGCAATCTGCGGTTTCTCACTTGGTGCATAGGACACGACATTGGTATTGATGGCTTCTTTCTTGCCCTTGTCAACAAAGGTCTCAGCCGTACCAGTCTTGGCACTGATTGGCACGATCTCTCCCTGGGAAATGGTTCGACCAGTCGTAAAGCCACTGCTGCCATGAACCACTTGATAGAAGCCTTGCTTGATAATGCTCATATCCTCGTCAGAGATATTAACCTGGTTCAGCTCCTTGGTGTCAATTTTCTGCACCAAATCACCGAGTCCTCCTTGGTCACTGTTACCGTAAATGCCTTCAACGATATGCGGAGCCACACGCTTGCCGTTATTAGCTACTGTTGAGGCATACTGAGCCAGCTGAAGCGTTGTATAGTTGTCAAACTGGCCAAAAGAATTGGTCAGATAGTTGGCAAAGGTAAACTTGTCTGGAAGATAGCCTGTGGACTCATTTGGTAGGTCAATCCCTGTTGAAGTTCCCAGACCATACTCTGCAAAGGTCGACCGCAGCTTTTTCATGGACGGATCCAGCTCATCAAAATCCAGCTTCATATCCGCTGAGTAAGGCGTCCCCATCATCTTCAGCGCTACCTGCACCATATAGGTATTGGAAGAGTATTCCAAGGCTTCTTGGGCTGTGATGGCACGTGAACCATACTGGGTAAACCAAGAAGTGATACTGTCCGTACCGCCAAAGCTAATCGGTTGGTCTGTCAGGACTTGGTTGCCGCTAATGGCATTATTCTCCCAGCCCGAGGTCAATGTTGCAGCCTTGACCACAGATCCCGGAACAAAGACATTGGTCATGGTTCCCATAGCATCGACAGAGTTTTCTCCCGTTTCCAAATCATGACGGATGCCTGCCATAGCCAAGACGGCGCCAGTATTTGGATCCATAGCTACAGCATAGACACCCTCAGAGTAAGTCGCATTGCCACTAGCCAACTCTGCATTAAAGGCATTTTTGAGAATGTCCTCCACTCCCTGCTGGAAGCTCAAGTCCACCGTCAGCTTGAGATTGTCTCCCTTACTGCCGTCAGAGATATTTTCCACACTCTCCATATTACCATTTTTGTCCAGATGAATCTCCTTCTCAGCTCGCTTGCCTTGCAGGACTGACTCATACTGCTTTTCCAAATAGGAGGTCCCCACCCGGTCATTGAGAGAGTAGCCTTTTTTCAGGTAATCATCCACTTCCTCAGCTGGTAACCCAGTCTTTTCTGTCGAGATATTACCCACGATAGAAGCCAGCGAGGTATCCAAGACCTTACGGTCCCAGCCCGTTGAGACACTGATACCTGGCAGTTCCTTGCTGCTGGAAGCTAGTACAGCCACCTGCTCTGTTGTCAGCGGATCTGTCTGGATGGTTCCCGTCGCAAAGTTGGAAATTGCATTCATCTGACTAAAGAGAACAATAGCCTTTTTTTCCTCATCCGTATAGCCCAGCTGCTTAGGGTCAATGCTCTCAGCTGCCGCCTTATAGATTTGGACTCGGGCAAGCGATTGCCATCTGTATCAAATTTCTTGTCCTTGGGCAGCTTTTCAACTACTTCCTGATAGACTGCACTGTCCGCCAAATAATAGTCCACCTCTTGGCGATCTGTCACCTCTGTATCGCTGACACTGACATAGGTCAGGAGCTTTTGAGCTGTCGCTCGAATCTCTCCAGCCGTCAGCCGGTTATCCCGTGTATAGGTCACCACCTGCTTGGTCGTATTTTCCACCAAGGGTTTGCCGGTAGCATCATAAATCTGCCCACGCACTGAGCTAGTGGTAATCTTGGTCTTACTGGCCTTGGCCAACTTATCCGTATAAAAGTCCTGATTGACCACCTGCATATAGCCCAGACGGGCAATCAAGGCTAAAAACAAAAACATCACGATTCCAAACAGCAGATAAAGCCTTCTGGTGATGGAATGACTGTCAAATTTTCTCTTCTTCCTTGCCATCTTCTCTCTCATTCTAGTAAAAGTTCTGACCTTTATTTTACCATAAATCCAGCTCGATGAATGTCTCAAAACTGATAGAAAATCTGAAAATGTGGACGAGTTAAGAGGAAATCCGCTAAACCTCGGAACAGAAAAGACTTGCCGGCTAGGCTTCCAGCAATCCTTGTCCTTCCTCTCTGGAAAAGCAAAGAACCTGAGAATAATCTCAGATTCCTTTAAGCTTATTTTCCAAGGTAGTATTCTTTTACTACGTTCAATTTTTCGTCGAATTCGAATACCAATGGTGGGAAGTTTGGAATTTCCACGTCCATGATTTCATCGTCAGACAGTTGTTTGATGTGCTTCACAAGGGCACGGATAGAGTTACCGTGTGCACCTACAAAGACATTTTTGCCATCTTTCAAAGCTGGAGCAATCTTGTCTTCCCAGAATGGAAGAGCACGTTCCAAAGTCACTTTCAAGTTTTCAGCATCTGGAATAACTGAGTCGTCAAGTGAAGCGTAACGACGGTCAGTGTGTGCTGAGTACTCATCATCACGTGGCATTGCTGGAGGCAATACATCGTATGAACGACGCCAGATATGCACTTGCTCATCACCAAATTGCTCAGCTGCTTCTGCCTTATTTTTACCAGTCAGACCGCCATAGTGACGCTCGTTCAAACGCCATGATTTTTCAACTGGTACCCAAAGCTGATCAGACGCTTCCAAAGCAAGGTTAGTTGTCTTAATCGCACGCTTCAATACTGAAGTGTAAGCTTGGTCAAACTCGATACCAGCTTCTTTAATCAGTTTACCAGCGTCGATTGCTTGCTGAGTACCTTTTTCAGACAAGTCAACATCAGCCCAACCAGTGAAAAGGTTCGCTTTGTTCCATTCAGACTCACCGTGGCGAGCAAAAACTAATTTTACCATTAGATGGATTCTCCTTTTATTTTCCGAGGCAGTCCCCGTTTATCTATTCTATTTTACAAAATTTTCGCCTAAAAAGCTAGCCTATTTCGTCAAATCAGACCTTTCAGCAAGAAAGCGCTTTTGTATTTCCTAGCAGAAACCTTTACCTTAGCACCCACCAGACAGATAAGCCTCATTAGCTTCCTTGAGCCACCAAGTCCGTCTCCTGTCTATCAACTGATAAATAAGCAGCAAGCCAGATACAATCCAGATGGAGAGCATATTGACAAAAATGAAAAGTTCTACACCCCTGACGTGCTGATCCGAAGTTAGGTAATCATACTTTGATATGTAATTATCTCCAATCACCTTGTAGACACCTGGCATTACTTGATTAATCCCAGCAAATACTGCCAAGAAAAAAGCTAGCTGCACAGGTAAGGAATAGATGATTTTATGAAAACGAACGAAACCCAAAGAAAAGCTAGTGAAACGCCTAGAACGCTCTCCAGTAAAAAAGAAGATAAAAAGAGGAAGATAAGCAATATGGGTAAAGTCAGATACTAGCGGTGTATGAGGTGTAATCGGAAAAAAGTCTCTAAAACCATAGTCTCCATTCCTCAAAAGCCAATTACTAAAATCTATTGGAAAACTATAAGATATAAATGCAATTAAGGTGATTATGATAAGTTTCCATTTCATAATCCAGAGTCGCTTCACTTTTTGATAAATCAGAAAAAGACGTGAGCGATCCACACTGTTTTGAGGAAGATTTTCCTTTATTAGCTTGCCACAGGAAGGACAAATAGGATAGTCCGATTCCCCTTCAAAAAGAAGATGACGGCATTCCAAAAAAGGCGATTCTCTGCTTCCTGATATCTCTTCCTCCCAATCTCTTCTCCAGAACATAAGACCTCCTAAAAATCAAACCTACCCACAAAGTAATACCCCTTAAAGATTTCGATACTACAGACTTATGGCGAATTTACCTATATTGTAAATCCTTCAGAACTCTTTGAATCTCTTTGTACAAGGCTTTATTCTGCTTTCATTATATCAAAAGAGAATTGGCCTGTAAAATAATAGCATAAGTATATAAGGGGTTGTACTTGAAATATCTGATCTTGCTAAGTGCTGTACTTGACTAGGTACCAACGTCTCTAAGCTCAGATGATATCCTGCGAACAAGCCTCGCTAAAACACATAGAAAAAGGCTAAGAGACATAAGTTCTAGCCTTACCTTTTATTAGGAATAGAATCTTAACGCAATAGCTGATTGCTCAAATTGCTGCTTTGAAGTTGCAGATTGAATTTGCAAAGCGAGTCACAACTTTGTCCGTCTTTAGGCTCCAAAAAGCTGCTAATCATCCTCGCAGTCACACCGCCTCCTGCTGGCATTGGGGGCATAGGCCATAGACAGTCGTTTGGCTTTGGGTGATGTGGTAGCCAGTCTGCACTTCAGCCTCATGCTTCACATCCGGAAGTTCCAGCTCCATATCAGCGATACGACCGCATTTTTCACAGATGACATTGAGGTGCTGATGGCCCATAAAGTCAAAGTAGGTCGTCGTATTATTGCGAACCTTGAGCTCAGCGACAAAACCCTCATCAATCAGAACCTTGAGATTATTATAGACTGTTGCCAGACTCATATTAGGAAAATTGGGCTTCAAGTCCTGATATATCATTTCAGCGCTAGGATGGTCGTGACTTTGGATAATATAGTCAATTACCGCCTTCCGCGTTTCTGTAATACGCACGCCCTTGGCGCGCAAATGGCCAATTACTTGGTCAAAATCATGCTGATGTTCTTGTTTCATTATTTGCTCCGTTATAGCCTCTCATCTAAGTCATTACCATTATACCATGACTAGGCTTACTTGGCTATTAAGAATGATTGTAAATAAGACCTAAAATTTTTTAATTCTATCAGTGCCTTGATTTTCCTGCCAAAAATAAAAAGCCTGCTATTCCCAACAAAAGTTGAGATAACAGACTTTTCATATATTCTAGATTTTCAAAACTTTTTACTGAAGCTTAATCTTAGTCACGCTGACGTTTGGTCAAGCCAACTGCTCCTCCAAAAGTCAAGAATCCAAGAATCAGCATCCAGATAGATGTATCTTGGCCGGTCTTAGGCAGAATTCGTTTCTTGCCAATCTCTTTAACTTGAGCATCTACAAGCAAGCGGTTGGTTACATTCATGCCTTCAGCTTGATTGCTGTAGCCTTCCACTTCGTCCTCGCGGACACTATAGATGATTTCTTTTCCATCCTTGAAGCGTGGCAGATTTTCAAAGCTGTATTTCCAGCCCATCGCCTCATCAACAGTTACGCTGATGCCTGTATCTGTCCATCTGCGAGTAAGTGAACAAGGACACTCTTTGGTCGGCGACCTGCAGCGTTATCATTGTCAATCCAGATCACACTGCCAGTAAGCGTAGTTGAGTCAGATGCGAAAGTCCAAGTACCGACAAAGTGAACATCTGCACCATTAATAGTTGCTTCGTTCTTGTCATATGACTGGAAGCTCCAGCTGCCATCGGCTGTCTTCACTTCCGTCTTGACTGGCTGTGTTGGAGTAGCTTTAGTACCATCTGACAAGTTTGCTTGGTCGCTTGGAAGTATATCTTTCACTGCTTGCGGCAATTCTTTACCTGCTGTTCCACTAACGAACTCGTGAGTAGCCTTATAAGTTGGCGCTGGAGTAAAGTCCCATGTTCCAACAAAGCGAGCGTCCGCTCCATTGATAGTCTCTTCTGCCTTATCGTAAGACTTAAAGGTCCATGTACCTTCGGTTGTTTTCACTTCTGTCTTTGATGGCTGGGTTGGAGTGGCCTTAGTGCCGTCTGCCAAATCAGATTTATCGCTTGGAAGCAAAGCTTTCACTTCTTGTGGCAATTCTTTACCTGCTGTACCGCTGACAAATTCATGTGTAGCCTTGTAGGTTGGTGCCGGACTAGGCTTCGCCACAAACGTCCAAGTTCCAACAAATTTAGCATCTGCACCATTAATAGTTGCTTCGTTCTTGTCATATGACTGGAAGCTCCAAGTGCCATCAGATGTTTCAACTTCTGTCTTGACTGGTTGTGTCGGAGTGGTCTTAGTGCCGTCGGCCAAATCAGATTTATCAGTTGGAAGCAAAGCTTTCACTTCTTGTGGAAGTTCCTTACCTGCTGTACCGCTGACGAACTCATGCACTGCTTTATAAGTTGATGATGGAGTTGCTGTGAATTCCCATGTACCAACAAAGTGTGCATCCGCTCCATTGATGGTCTCTTCAGCCTTATCGTAAGACTTGAAGGTCCAAGTACCGTCTGCTACCTTCACTTCTGTCTTCGATGGTTGCGTTGGAGTTGTCTTAGTGCCATCTGCCAAATCAGGCTTGTCGGCTGGAAGCAAGTCTTTAACTTCTTGTGGCAATTCCTTACCTGCTGTTCCACTGACGAACTCATGAGTAGCCTTATAAGTTGGATTGGGGGTGAAGTCCCAAGTGCCGACGAACTTCACATCTGCTCCATTGATGGTCTCTTCGTTCTTATCGTATGACTTGAAAGTCCAAGTGCCATCAGCGGTTTTCACTTCTGTCTTCACTGGTTGTGTTGGAGTGGCTTTCGTACCGTCGGCTAAATCAGATTTATCGCTTGGAAGCAAGGATTTCACTGCTTGTGGCAATTTCTTACCTGCTGTGCCACTAACGAACTCGTGAGTAGCCTTATAGGTTGGCGCTGGAGTAAAGTCCCAAGTGCCGACAAAGTGCGCATCCGCTCCATTGATAGTCTCTTCGTTCTTATCGTATGACTTGAAGGTCCAAGTACCGTCTGCGGTCTGCACTTCCGTCTTAGTTGGCTGGGTTGGAGTGGCCTTAGTTCCATCTGCCAAATCAGGCTTGTCGGCTGGAAGTAAATCCTTCACTGCTTGTGGCAGTTCTTTACCTGCTGTCCCACTGACGAACTCATGAGTAGTCTTATATGTTGGCACTGGAGTAAAGTCCCATGTACCAACAAAGTGAGCGTCCGATCCATTGATCATCTCTTCTGTCTTATCATAAGACTTGAAAGTCCAAGTACCATCAGTGGTCTGCACTTCTGTCTTTGTTGGCTGTGTTGGAGTGGTCTTAGTGCCATCTGCTAAATCAGGCTTGTCGGATGGAAGCAAGGATTTCACTTCTTGTGGCAATTCCTTACCTGCTGTACCACTAACGAACTCGTGGGTAGCCTTATAAGTTGGATTTGGGGTGAAGTCCCAGGTACCAACAAAGTGCGCATCTGCTCCGTTAATCGTCTCTTCTGCCTTGTCGTAAGACTTAAAGGTCCAAGTGCCATCAGCGGTCTTCACTTCTGTCTTCACTGGCTGCGTTGAAGTAGCTCTCGTACCGTCGGCCAAATCAGGCTTGTCTGCTGGAAGCAAATCCTTCACTGCTTGTGGTAAGTCTTTACCAGCTGTACCACTAACAAACTCGTGGGTAGCCTTATAGGTTGGCGCTGGAGTAAAGTCCCAAGTGCCGACAAAGTGAGCGTCCGCTCCATTGATAGTTTCTTCAGCCTTATCGTAAGACTTGAAGATCCAAGTGCCATCAGCGGTCTTCACTTCCGTCTTGACTGGTTGTGTTGGAGTAGCCTTGGTGCCATCTGCCAAATCAGATTTATCGCTTGGAAGCAAATCTTTCACTGCTTGTGGCAATTCCTTACCTGCTGTACCACTGACGAACTCATGGGTCACCTTATAAGTTGGCGCTGGTGTAAAGTCCCATGTTCCAACAAAGTGTGCATCCGCTCCATTAATCGTCTCTTCTGCCTTGTCGTAAGACTTGAAGGTCCAAGTACCATCAGCGGTCTTCACTTCTGTCTTCATCGGCTGGGTTGGAGTGGCCTTAGTGCCATCTGCTAAATCAGGCTTGTCGGATGGAAGCAAGGATTTCACTTCTTGTGGCAATTCCTTACCTGCTGTACCACTAACGAACTCGTGTGTCGTCTTATAAGTTGGATTTGGGGTGAATTCCCAGGTACCAACAAAGTGCGCATCTGCTCCGTTAATCGTCTCTTCTGCCTTGTCGTAAGACTTAAAGGTCCAAGTGCCATCGGCGGTCTGCACTTCCGTCTTAGCCGGTTGTGTCGGCGTGGCCTTAGTGCCATTCTCCAGATTCTTTTCTGTTTCTGGTGTTAGGTCTTTGATTTCCTGCGGGAGTTCCTTACCAGCAGTGCCACTGACAAATTCATGTTTCTTTTCATAGAGCAAGTCAGTAGTAACTTGATTAGATGGTGCTGAAAGATTATCTACTTTTAAAGTCACGGTATTTGCAATCGTTGCAGCACCCTTTTCTGCTACCTTTTGATTGGTTGCAGTCTTGTAGGTAATGACAATATCCTGAGAAGAATTTGCTTTAACATACTCAGGTGTCATCTTGACCGTAACGGTCTGGCCTTTCTTTTCAATCGTGTAATCACGACCTTCCTGCAAGGCATTACCGCCAGCCTCAACCTTGAGCTCCTTGTAATCCAGACGCTCGTCAAAGGTTTCAGTCATCTCAATAGTAGTCGGGGTAGCCAAAATATCCTTACCAGGAACTGGAATCTTGAAGGTTCCCTTATAAGTCACCTCTTGACCTTCCTTAGCTGGAATCTTAACTGGATCCACTTCTAAGACTGGCTTGGGATCAACTTTTTCAATATAAAGACCAAAGACTGCCGAGCAAGCTTCTGTTGATAAATAACCGAAATTCAACGTGTTATCTGCAGAACGAACGGCCAAACCAGAGATGTTGTTTTCATTAGCAGCACCGCTAGTTGAAGTCGTTGCTTCCCAAATTGTCCGACCGCTCTGATCTGTTTGATTCAAAGCATTGGCATTGTTCATCAAGCGCTTATCAACAGCATTTTTATAATCATTAATATAGAAAGACTCTTTTAGACCAAAGCCGTCAACTACATCAATGTCAGTCGGTTTCATAACCAACTTCAAATCTGTATCCGAACCATCCGCATAGCGTAGCTCTGCTGTAACATCAGCCTCCACCCAGAAAGCTTTGTTCATAATGTTATTATGAGCAGTATCCACATATGGGATATTCCCAATCTCAAAAGCGCTTCTTTCCCACAACTCTGAAATAGAGAAAAATTCTACTGCATCTTTTTAAGCATCATTCATCTGAGCTTCTGCTGTAGATGAGTTCAGATAGTGGAGTGTTACCTTATTAAAGTCAGATAGGCATCTACTTGTTTTCCATAAGCCGTTCCAACATTAGAGAACTTAAGAGAAAGCGGCTTATTAAAGACCTGATCTGCTTTTTGAGACTTGTCTACCTTGATGGTAAAATTTTCCATTTCTCCAGGGTAGACTGCTCCCAGATACTCATAGTTTGGATTAGTCAGATGAACCTGTTCAATCGCCTCTGACTTAGAAAGAACACTGACATTGTTAACATTCAAGTCAAACTTATGAATATTCAACTTGGACAAATCCGTTCCATCCTTCAGCTCCTCCAAGGCAGACAATGTCTGCATGGGGAGCAAAAAGATTGAAAAAAGAACGACAAACAATCCCATCAGCAGGCGAAATTTGCTGCCATAAGGATTAACAGGACGCAATGAGCCCTGAAGTGGTTTCCATTTCATTTCTTACCTCCTAAACTTTTTTTCAATGATCTCGCAGTCATTACACAAAAAGAAATGCTCCCTTCATTTTATCATAAACACCTATGATTTAAAAAAAGCACTTTTGCTAAAATTTTAAACTTTTTATTTTAAGTCTTTAAAAATGTTTATCCTTTATCATTATCTTTTGTTTAGAGACAATTTCCTTCACTTTACTGCAAAATAAAAACTCCAAGAAAATTCATCAATCAACTTTCTCGAAGCACCTAAATCTTTTATTGAGCTCAAGAACTGAAAGCAAAAAGAAAAACCTGACATACTCACCAGAGGCAAGTGTATCAGGCTTTATTAACCAAAATTATTTTACAGCGTCTTTAAGAGCTTTACCTGCTTTGAAAGCTGGCACTTTAGAAGCTGCGATTTTGATTTCTTTACCAGTTTGTGGGTTGCGACCTTTACGTGCTGCACGCTCACGAACTTCAAAGTTACCAAAACCGATAAGTTGAACTTTTTCACCTTTTGAAAGGTACTCAGTTACAGCTGCGAATACAGCGTCAACTGCTGCTGCTGAATCTTTTTTAGTCAATTCTGTAGCTTCTGCTACTTTTGCGATCAAATCTTGTTTGTTAGCCATTTAACAAATCCTCCAAATTTTTTCTGGGTTAATAACCCTAACAAATATTATCATATCTAAAAAAAGCATTCAGGTCAAGTACTAAACCGCTATTTTCTAAATTATTATGGTTTTATTCGTAACGAATCAGCACAGCCCAAGCATTTTCCCCTGTATGTGTCTGAATAATAGACCCTGTTTCCAGCACTGAAATAGGTTTCTTGACATACGGCTGTAAACTTTCCTTCATTTCTAGTGCCAATTCTGGACTGCCTGCATAGGAAATTCCAATTTCAGCCACTTGCTTATTTTGCAGACTTGCTGTCAAATCATCCAACCATTTTTTAAAGGTCTTAGCGCCCCTTCCCTTGACAATGGGCTCCAGCTGATGGTCCTTCATTTGCATGATAACCCGGATATTAAGCAAGGAGCTAATCAGACCGGAAACTCGGCCTATGCGGCCTCCTTTAACCAGATTTTCTAAGGTAGAGAGACCGATATAGAGCTCTGTCTTTTCCTTCACTTCCTCGATTTTGGCTAGAATCTCCTCCAGGCTAGCTCCTTCTTTGGCCATTTTAGCTGCTTCAGTGATCTGGAACTTCATAGCCTGATCAGTAAAAGAGCTGTCAACAACCGTCACATCAGCATTAGCCAAAGTCGCTCCTTGACGGGCTGCTTCGACAGTTCCTGACAAGGCATGAGACATGTGAATGGAGATAATCTGCGCTCCATCCTCTGCCAAGTGTTCAAAAACATCAGCAAAGACTCCGACAGGCGGCTGGCTGGTTTTAGGAAGGTTGCGACTAGACTGCATAAGACGAAGAAACTCACCTTCCTCTAGGTCTGCATCCGAATAGACCACCCCGTCCACCATAACAGAGAGAGGCACAATAGTAATGTCTAATTCCTTAGCAACCTCTGGTTCAATGGTTACAGATGAGTCTGTTACGATTTTTATTTTTGTCATAGATTTCCTACTCTGTATCTAAAATTTAACTTGTTATTACACTACATTATACCAAATTTTTATGGTTTTGTGGGGGAATATTCGCTAAAATCAGAGCTCAGGCCAAGCGTTTCCTAAATTTAATCTGCTTGTTTTAGAATTTTAATCTTTTTGCGCTTCTTTAAAATTAGTTGAAAAAGTTTTTTTACATGCAGCTTTTTTAGCTTTATTAGGGAAAATTTTAGGAAAATGCTGGTTTTCAAAGAGAATCTCAGCAAAAAAAGATTGGGAAAATCCAATCTTTTTTCAGTCTTCGGCTACCAAACCATCATTTTTTATAGCATACTGCTCTATGATGCCATTATGACCGAAGAGAACTCCATGGAGTACTCCTCCATAGACAGCTCCGCCATCCATACCAATCTTGCCATCCTCAGTCATCCATAGCTGATCAGTTCCCGGTGCCTTATGCAAGAGGTAAAATGTCGGTGTATGACCAAAGACAATCCTTTTGCCAGTCTGATTGCTGCCTTCGTGAAAAGGAGAGCGAATCCAAACTTTTTGATAATCACTGGTTTCTCGCCAGTCTTTCAGATCCAAATCTAGGCCGGCATGAACAAAAATGTACTGTTCCGTCTCCAATAGGAAAGGCATCTGGCGAATAAAATCTACTAAATCGGCCGCCTCCGTCTTGATACGTTCCGCGTCTGCTAGTCCATCTACAGGAGCATTAAGAGGTCGGCCTAAAAGCGAATTGATCGTCGTATCTCCACCATTGCGTCGGTAGTGGTCATAAGACTTTTCAGGATTGTCCAGCCAGGTCAGAAACATATACTCATGATTGCCAGAAAGACAGATAGCTCCTTTCTGATCCACTAAATCCTTGACCCGCTCCAAAACCGCTCGGCTGTCCTCGCCACGATCTATCAAGTCTCCTAGAAAGACTATTTGGCTGCGACCATCCCAGTGCTGGAGCAGCTCATCTAGCATACCGGCCTTGCCATGGACATCACCGATAGCAAAATATTCTGTCATACACGCCACCTCCTAAAGGAGACCGAAACACTAGTGTCTCAGTCTCGCTTGTTTATTTTTTTAATAACTCTCTAGCTTGAGTCAAAGCAGCCTCCGTCACATCTTCACCAGCCAGCATCTTAGCGACTTCCTGAACACGCTCGTCAGCCGTCAGCAGGCGAACCGTTGAGACGGTCGAATTCTCATCCGAAATCTTCTCAATAAAGAACTGATAATCGGCAATCGCAATGACCTGCGGCAGATGGGAAATGGCCAATACTTGGCCATTGGAGCCAATCTTGTAAATCTTCTGAGCAATAGCCTGGGCCACTCGACCAGAAACGCCCGTATCCACTTCGTCAAAGACAATACTGGTCTTGCCTTCCTTACGAGAAAAGGCAGACTTGATTGCCAACATGAGACGGGAGAGCTCGCCGCCAGACGCAACCTTCACCAAAGGTTTGAAATCCTCGCCTGGATTTGCCGAGATGTAAAACTCTACTTGTTCATTGCCTTCACGGTTGAACTTGCCCTTACTGAACTGCACTTTAAAGCGCGCCTTTCCATGTAGAGATCCTGTAACTCTTGCTTGATTTCTGCTTCCAGCTGTGCTGCTAGGCCGTGACGAGCCTGACTCAGCTCCTGGGCCAGCTCTACCAGCTCTCTCTCCAAGGCCTTCAGCTCTCGGTCCATATCCTCCGAGGACAAGTTACTTCCAGTTAAAAGGCTGTATTCTTTGGAAATCTGAGCAAAGTAATCCAGCACATCATCTACTTGGCCGCCGTATTTACGTGTGATGCTGTTAATCAAGTCTAAGCGACTCTCCACCTGCAGCAGCCGATCTCCGTCAAAGTCCAGTCCATCTAAAATGTCCTCTAGGCGCTTGCTGACATCTTCCAAGACATAATAAGTCTCTGACAAGCTGCCGGAAAGCTCCTTGTAGGCTGGATCGTAATCCTCGATAGACTCAAGGTCGTTCATAGCTGAACGGACATTGGTCAGACTGGAAAAATCTTCATTATCCAGCATGGTATAGGCGTTCGTCAGCGTATCGGCAATGAGCTTGTGGTTGAGCAAACGATCTCGCTCCTGATGCAGGGCAGTATCTTCACCGCTTTTGAGGGCTGCGCTCTCAATCTCCGCCATCTGAAACTCCAGCATCTCAATCCTGGCCTTATGCTCCTGCTGATTTTTCTGCAAAGTCAGGACTTGCTTACGCAGGCTTCGATAGCGGTCAAAGGTCTCCTGATAGAGGCCTTTGAGATGCAAAAAGTCTGCTGTTCCAAACTCGTCTAACATGGCAATATGAAGCTGGGGTCTCATCAGCTCTTCCTGATCGTGCTGACCATGGATATCCACCAAATGCTGACCAACAGCCTTTAGAACAGACAAATTAACCATCTGGCCATTGATACGGCTGACACTACGGCCGTTTTGCAGAATTTCCCGACGGATAATCAGCTCATCGGTCAGCTCCCAGCCCTGCTCCTCAAAAATCTCTCGCAAAGCTCTGCTATTTTCCAGCGAAAAAAGTCCCTCTATCTCAGATTTGGATGCCCCATGACGAATAACATCCGTCGTAGCACGGCTGCCCAGCATCATGTTCATCGCATCAATAATAATAGACTTGCCGGCTCCGGTTTCCCGGTCAAAACTGTCATACCTTGCTCAAAATTAAGGGAAATCTCCTCAATAATGGCAAAAATTTTTTTAATCGAAATTTCTAATAACATAGGCTTTCCTACCAATGGTGAATGATGGTTGCAATCCTTGCAGCTGCTTCCTCTGTCATCATAACCATCAAAAATACTGTCGTTGTCTGCCAAGATACTGAAAATATCCTCAGCGAATTCATTTCTAAGATGGCGCTTGACCAGTGCTGTGCTCCCCGGAACCAGACTGAGATTGATCATATTTCCCAAAACCTGACAGGACAGGATATTATTTTCTGCCAAACCCAGACTGCTGGTCATGGTCTTAGGTAGCTCGTAGATATAGGTGTTGTCCTTGAGCGGTATCTTGACAATGCCCAGCTCCTTGATATCCCTAGAGACCGTAGCCTGGGTCGCTGTAATCCCAGACTCCCTGAGATGTTCTACAATTTCCTCCTGTGTGCCAATGTCATAGTCACTGACAAAGCGTCTAATCTTTTCTAATCTATCCTTCTTATTCATCCTTAAATTCCTTGTGTGCTGCCTCTACAACAGCTGTCATCATTACTGAATCAAGAGACTGCGGATCTGTGCTCTTTTCTAAATAGGCCAGAAATTCTACATTGCCCTGACCGCCCTGAATAGGCGAAAAATCCATTCCCTTGACAGAAAAGCCAGCCTCCATCATAAATGCTGTGACCTTTTCCAGAACTGCCAGATGGACCTTTTTATCCTTGACAATCCCTTTTTTACCAATCTGCTCGCGGCCCGCTTCGAACTGGGGCTTGATCAAGGCGACCACTAGGCCATCCTGAGCCAAAATCTCACGCAGAGCTGGCAAAATCAAACTCAGCGATATAAAGCTGACGTCAATACTGGCAAAGCTCGGCTCCTGCTCAAAGTCAGTCCTTTGGGCATAGCGAAAATTATACTGCTCCATGCTAACAACCCGCTCATCCTGCCTGAGCTTCCAAGCCAGCTGATTAGTACCAACATCTACTGCATAGACCAGCTTAGCTCCGTGCTGCAGCATGACATCTGTAAAACCGCCAGTCGAAGCTCCGATATCCAAGGTCACTCGATCAGTGACCGAAATATCAAAGACTTGCAAAGCCTTTCTAGCTTGAGACCGCCACGGCTGACATATCTGAGTTTCTCGCCTTTTAAGCGTAGCTCTGTTGTTGTGTCAATCTTTTCACCTGGCTTGTCAAAGCGCTGGCCATTGGCTGCAGCAATGACTAGTCCAGCCATCACACCACGCTTAGCCTGCTCTCTGGTCTCAAAGAGCCCTTGTCTGTAGGCCAGCACATCTACTCTTTCCTTAGCCATTCAATCTCAAACTTTCTATTATCTTTTGAATTTTTCCGCCTGAAAACTCTGTCTTCTCTTCCAAGTCTGACAGAATAAGCACAGCTTCATCAAGGGTCTGATTGAAAAAGCTCTTAGCTCCATCCAGTCCCAGAAAGGCTGGATAAGTCGACTTGGCCGCAGCTAAATCTTTCTGCGGGGTTTTACCCAGCTCTTCAAAGCTGGCCGTCACATCCAAAATATCATCCCGCACTTGAAAGGCCAAGCCCAAGAGTTCTCCAATCCTACGAAGCTTGTCTTGAACAGACTGCTGAGCCTGAACAATCAAACCAGCTGCGACAAAAGGATAGGTCAGTAGCTTACCAGTCTTATTGGCATGGATGGTTTTTAAATCTTCTAAACTAATTGCTTGGCCTTCGCCTTGCATATCCAGAACTTGTCCTGCGACCATACCAAAGCTCCCTGCTGCCAGAGACAACTCAGAAATCAAGTCCACCTTGACCTGACTAGGCAGCTCGGCCCTTGCCAATAGTCCATAGGGGTCCAAAAAGAGAGAATCACCTGCTAAAATAGCCATATCCTCTCCAAACTTCTTATGGCTAGTCAGGCGGCCGCGACGATAGTCGTCATCATCCATAGCTGGCAAATCATCATGGATAAGACTGCCAGTATGAATCATCTCAAGAGCCGCCGCGACCTGATAGTGGGCCTCAGCCAGCTCAAGACCAAAAGCTTGAATCAACTCCAATAGCAATAAGGGACGAATCCGCTTGCCGCCTGCCTGCACCGAATACAAAAATAACTTCTGATAAATCCGACGACACTTGCTGAGACCTATAAAAATCTTCAATCGTCAGACCAATTTTTTTCCCAGTTTCTCGTTTCTTGTCATTCCATTTCCGTTTCTGTGCCGTCTGCCTGCATAACCTTCACTAATGTCTTTTTCAGCCTTGTCCAGACTAGCCTGGAGTTCCTTTGAAAGCTTCATCCCCTTTTGAAATTCCGCAATCGCCTCTTCCAGCGCTACGTCACCATTTTCCAGCTTTTTGGACAATGACTTCCAAGTCTGCTAAGTTTTCTTCAAATTTCTTTTCTTTGGACATGTTTTACCTCTACTTCCAGCTGCCCATCCCGCATAAGCAGGGTCAGCTCATCTTTTTCTTCAATGCCTGCACTTGACTCGACAACCTTTTGATTCTTTTGGACAATAGCATAGCCACGCGCCACGATTCGACTGGTATCCAGCATAAGCAAGGCCTCGGACAATCTCCTGACTTGAGCCACCTTGTTATCATAAATAACTGCCATATTACTGCGCAGTAAGCGCTCCAACTGGGCAGTCTGCTCCTGAAGACGCTGAACGCGACTGAGCGGATTCAATGCCTCCAAACGATGCTGCAAGATTTTGACCCGCTGTTGCTCTTCACTATAATATTCGCGAATTTTTTGCTTGAGTCGCAGGTTAAGCTGATCTAACTTCTGCAGATGGCCATCGTAAAGCCGCTCTGGCTGTCGGAAGATAACAGACTGGGTTAGCTTATTCAATCGCTCTCGATAATAGCTCAGGCGATTGGAAATCGCTCGAGACATGCGGTTTTCCTGCTGCTGCAGGTGTCCCAGCAGGTCTAGCTTGGTGACCGGTGTTGCTAGCTCAGCCGCAGCCGTCGGAGTCGCAGCCCTGCGATCTGCTACAAAGTCCGCCAAAGTCGTATCAGTCTCATGGCCGACACTAGAAATAATAGGAATCCGAGACTCAAAAATAGCCCGAACTGTTTCCTCTTCGTTGAAAGCCCAGAGATCTTCGATAGAACCGCCGCCTCGACCAATAATCAGCACATCCAAATCGGACCGCTCATTGGCCAGTTTAATGTGGTCAGCAACCTGAGCTGCAGCCCCATCTCCCTGCACTTTTGTCGGATAAAGTACAATCTCCACTCCCGGAAAGCGACGGCTGACCGTCGTGATAATATCCCGAATGACCGCTCCGCTGGGACTGGTTACAACACCGATTTTCTTAGGAAATTGGGGCAAGACTTGCTTGAATTTATCTTGAAAAAGCCCTTCTTCCCCCAATTTTTTCTTGAGCTGTTCAAACTGGATAGCCAAAGCTCCGATACCATCCGGTTCTGCCTTTTCAATGATAATAGAATAGGAACCACTCGGCTCATAGAGCTGTACCCGGCAAATGACATTGATTTTCATGCCTTCTTCCAGCTCAAAGCCCAACTTCTGGTAGACACCAGACCAAATCGTGACCTGAATGACCGCCTTTTCATCTTTCAATGAGAAATACTGATGATTGGGACGCCGGCGGAAATTGGACACCTGACCAGTCAGATAGACCCGCTCCAAATAAGGATCCCGCTCAAACTTCATCTTCAGATACTTAGTCAAGGTTGAAACCGACAAATACTCTGGCATGTCCTTTTCCTTTCTTGTTTTTCCGTGACCTTTATTATAACAAAAAACTGCATAAAAAACCGATTACAAAGTCTAAAAATTCCCTGAAAGCAAGAAAAAAACTGGGCTTCCACAAAAGAAACCCAGCTGACTTAAAACCCAAGAAAATGTCTACTGACTCATCTCCTTCATCCACCTTGAAATGGCTCTGCTGATTGCCGTTGGCAGGACGACATAAGCTTCCTGACTCAAATCATCTGCGATAAGGGAATGAAGAAGAGTTGCAGCCGCCACTCGCTCAAAGAGGCTGCTTGACTTGAACTGTCCTGCAAATGCGGCAATCATACCAGCCAGCGTATCCCCCATTCCGCCAGTTGCCTGATAAGGTCCGCCTACTGTCAGCTCAAAGACTTGCTCTTGTCCGCTTTGATAGATGGTCGTTCCATGCTTTTTCTGCACGACAATACTGCCCAAAGGCAGCTGATTGACCGCCGCCTGATTGGCTGCCGCTGTCTGATCTGACAAGCTCAAACCCGATAAGCCTTCCCACTCCTTTTGGTGAGGGGTAAAAACTGTTTGGGCTTTGGAAATGGCAAAGCTCCTTTGCTAAAGAGTGAGATAGCTCCGCCATCCATAATGAGAATCTGCTGCTCTGCCACAATCTGGACTACCTTTTGTAGAATATCTAGACCTAGTTGATTCTCTGCCAAGCCAGGACCAATCAAAACTAGATCTGATTTGACCAGCTGCTCTGTCAATCGGTCTTGCTCCTCTAGGTCAAAGGCCATAGCCTCCGGTAGATGACTATGCAGAGGGGCGATATTTTCTCTATCTGTAGCAACAGTCACCAGACCTGCTCCGCTATTGACCGCCGCTAAAGCTGCCATGATAATGGCGCCCCCATAAGGATAGGTCCCCCCAATCAATAAAAGACGGCCGTAATTGCCCTTGTGGCTATCCAAGGGGCGTTCCCTAATGACTCTTTTTAAAACATTTTCAGCATTTTTTACCATGATATTCTCCTAGACCAACTTCATCCTGCACTTCAAACCTATCTTCATTATACACCAAAAGGCACCTAAACAGATGCCCCGTATCATAAGAAAGTTATTTTTCCCGAAAATCTGCAAATTTTTGTAAGATTCTTGCTGCGACTGCCTTGGGTAAATTTTCCTGAAAGGCGACCTGCTCATCAGCATAATCGCTCAAGCCTAGGAAATCCCCAACCTGCACGGCGTAGAGAGAATTCTTAAAGAGCTGGATATCATTTTGATCATTACCAAAAGCCACATAATCCGAACCACAGAGTTCCTTTACAGTTGAAGCTTTATTGGTTTCAGCCGGATTGATATAAAAACATTTCTCATGTTCATGATAGTCTAGACTTAGATTAGGCAAGCTTGCAAACGAGCCTGTACATCATCTAAGAGTTGCTCATGATTCCCCATGTAAATAACGACCTTAATAGGATGCTGGAGTTCAGTCAGTTCCAGCCGTCTTGCCCGCTTGAGAGGATCTACACTGGCAATAAAAGGGATTTTTTCTAAAATCTGGCCGCTGTAGTCAAAAGTATTATCAACGAAAAAAGGCAAATTATAGGTCAAACAAGTATCTAAAATGGCTTGATAACTTGACTGATGCAGCTGACGCTCAAACATCAGCTGTCCATTCTGATAAGCTACTCCGCCATTCAGGCCAATCACTATCTGCTGACTCAATTCCGAACCTAATAGTCCCAGACAATCTCGATAGGAGCGCGCCGAAGCAAACAGAACTTCATGTCCAAACTGAGGAGCCGTCAGCAGAACCTGCTTAATCTCCTCATCAATCGTCATATAATCAAAGGACAAGGTCCCATCCAAATCAAAAACAAATTTCATGATTCAAGACTCCGTTTAAAGGCTTGGTAGGTCTGCTCCATCAGCATGGTAATGGTCATAGGCCCAACACCTCCAGGTACAGGGGTAATCAGGCTGGCAATTTCAGCCACTTCATCAAACTTAACATCGCCAATCAGCTTGCCATTTTCATCTCGATTCATACCGACATCAATGACAACAGCCCCTTCCTTGACAAAGTCCTTGGTCACAAAATGTCCACGTCCGATAGCCACCACCAAAATATCTGCCCGCTTAGCAGTCTTGGCTAGATTGTGGGTCCGTGAATGTGTTAGGGTCACTGTCGCATTCTTAGCTAAAAGGAGCTGAGCCATGGGCTTACCGACAATATTACTCCGCCCGATGACGACCGCTCGCTTGCCTTCCAATTCAACGCCATATTCATGGAACATTGCCATAATGCCTGCAGGAGTAGCCGGAATCATAACCGGATGGCCGCTCCATAGCTTGCCCATATTAAGCGGATGAAAGCCATCAACATCCTTGTCTGGATCAATAGCCAGCAGTACAGCTTCATCATCGATATGCTCAGGCAAGGGTAGCTGGACCAAAATCCCATGCCAGTCAGGATTTGATTATAAGTTTCAATCAAGCTCAAGAGCTCTTCCTGGCTGGTCTCTTCTGGCAGACGTTCTACCTTACTCCGAAAGCCAGCAGCCAAGGCTGAGCGCTCTTTATTACGCACGTAGATTTGACTGGCTGGATTATTTCCCACCACAATCACTACCAAGCCCGGTACCTGACCTGTCTTTTCTTTGAGGCGAGCCGTTTTTTCGGCTAATTTTTTCTGAAGCTTCTCTGCCAAACCTCTACCATCAATAATCTGGGCCATGTCATTCTCATTTCTTTTTCATTATCTTTTTCATTATACCAAAAAAATCTGTGCCCAGCCTATAACTTTTTCTTATACAAGGTTATAAGACGAGGATTCATTGGCAACTAGTGGTAAAATTTTCAGACCTACTAAATCTTTTTCAAAATAAGATAAAAAGGGTAAAAATAAAAAGCAGCTAAGTGCTTTTTAGTAGAGTAATTCATAAATTTCCATTGCAATCAAATCGATGCTGTCGAAAGTATAGGTCTCACGCGCTGCAACGTCACGCAAGGTGAAGACAGAGCCGTTTTCTTCATCATAACTGTAAGCTACTTCTGCTACAACCACTCCTTCACGCTCAAAATTACGTTTCAAATTTCCGCCATCCTTAGCCATAGCTTCTAAGCGGTTGATAATTCTAACTAAATGTGATTCCATTTTGTTTCTCCTATTTACTTAGTTCCCTCTTATTTTACCATAAATAGCGACTGAAATACCACTAAAAGCCTATTTTTTGTAATTTTTCAAGAATTTGTTTTCATTCTGCTCGGTCTGAGGGAGGATTTTGTAGTAAATTCTTGCAAAGTTCGAGAATACTGATATAATGAAATTATAAAACTTTGACTATTTTTGACCTTTAATTATTTCTATAAATAGCTTGCACACTAAAAGAAAAGAGGTATCTGCATGCTTTGCCAAAATTGTAAAATCAACGAATCTACGATTCACCTTTATACCAACGTAAATGGCCATAAACAGCAGGTGGATTTGTGCCAAAACTGCTACCAAATCATGAAAAACAGACCCCGAACATTCCTTGTTCGGCGGAATTGCTAATACCAACAATCACGGAACAGATCCTATTGATGACTTTTTCAACAGCCTCAGCAATTTTCAACAGCCTCAGGAACCAACTACTCCTCCTACCCAATCTGGTGGAGCCTATGGGGGCGGTGGCGGCTACGGTTCAAATCCTAGCAAGGGTGGTCAACCTCAGCCAAGTCCGCAAAAGCCAAAAGGCCTGCTGGAAGAGTTTGGTATCAACGTGACTGAGTTGGCTCGGCGAGGCGAGATTGATCCTGTTATTGGCCGTGATGAAGAAATCGTCCGTGTCATTGAAATCCTCAACCGCCGCACCAAAAACAATCCTGTTCTCATAGGAGAGCCCGGAGTCGGAAAAACAGCCGTGGTGGAAGGCTTGGCCCAGAAAATTGTTGATGGTGATGTGCCTCATAAACTCCAAGGCAAGGAAGTTATCCGCCTAGACGTTGTCAGCTTAGTACAGGGAACTGGTATCCGTGGCCAATTTGAGGAACGGATGCAGAAGCTCATTGATGAGATTCGTTCTCGTCAGGATGTCATTCTCTTTATTGATGAAATCCATGAAATTGTCGGAGCAGGCTCTGCTGGCGATGGCAATATGGACGCTGGGAACATCCTCAAACCAGCTCTGGCTCGCGGAGAACTCCAGATGGTCGGAGCAACCACCCTTAATGAATATCGTATCATCGAGAAAGATGCTGCATTGGAGCGCCGTATGCAGCCCGTTAAGGTAGACGAGCCGACGGTAGAGGAAACGATTACCATCCTCAAAGGAATTCAGAAAAAATACGAAGACTACCATCACGTCAAGTACACGGATGCGGCTATTGAAGCTGCTGCCCTTCTCTCTAACCGCTACATCCAAGATCGCTTCTTGCCAGACAAGGCTATTGACCTTTTGGATGAGGCAGGATCCAAGATGAATCTGACCCTCAACTTTGTTGATCCCAAGGTCATTGACCAACGTCTGATTGAGGCCGAAAACCTCAAGGCTCAGGCAACCCGTGACGAAGATTTCGAGAAGGCGGCTTACTTCCGTGACCAGATTGCCAAATACAAGGAACTCCAGCAGACAAGTGTGCTAGACAAGGACACTCCGATTATCAGCGAGAAAACGATTGAGCACATCGTAGAGCAAAAGACCAATATCCCAGTTGGCGATCTCAAAGAAAAAGAACAGTCTCAGCTAGTCAATCTTGCCAGCGACTTAAAGGCTCATGTCATCGGCCAGGATGATGCCGTAGATAAGATTGCCAAGGCTATCCGCCGCAACCGAGTCGGACTAGAAGTCCTAATCGCCCAATCGGTAGCTTCCTCTTTGTCGGACCTACTGGTGTCGGTAAGACTGAGCTGTCTAAGCAACTAGCCATTGAGCTCTTTGGCTCGGCTGATAGCATGATTCGCTTTGATATGAGTGAATACATGGAAAAACACAGCGTGGCTAAACTGGTCGGTGCCCCTCCGGGCTATGTCGGCTATGATGAAGCTGGTCAATTGACTGAGCGCGTCCGCCGCAATCCATACTCACTCATTCTGCTGGACGAGGTGGAAAAGGCCCATCCCGATGTTATGCACATGTTCCTGCAGGTTCTAGATGATGGCCGCCTGACCGATGGCCAAGGCCGGACTGTCAGCTTCAAGGACGCCATTATCATCATGACATCCAATGCCGGAACTGGCAAAGCTGAAGCCAGCGTTGGCTTTGGAGCAGCGCGTGAAGGCCGCACCAACTCCGTCTTGGGTGAATTGGGCAACTTCTTCAGTCCTGAATTTATGAATCGCTTTGACGGCATTATCGAATTCCAGGCGCTCAGCAAGGACAATCTACTGCAAATCGTCAACCTTATGCTGGACGATGTTAATCAACGTTTGGCAACCAATGACATTCATCTGGATGTTACGGAGAAGGTCAAGGAAAAATTGGTTGACCTGGGCTACGATCCAAAAATGGGCGCTCGCCCACTGCGCCGTACCATTCAGGACCATATCGAAGATGCTATTACTGACTTTTATCTGGAAAATCCAAGCGAAAAAGAGCTCAAAGCTATCATGACCAGCAATGGCAAGATTCTCATCAAGTCAGCCAAGAAAACTGAAAGCACAGAGTCCGTTCATTCATCACAAGAAGAAAAATAATTGTCGACAAAATAGATCAGAAAACAGTTAGTTTTCTGCTCTATTTCTTTATTGATTTTTCTGAACTCTATAGCGCAGAATTGTTTTCAGCTTGCTAGGGTCTGTCCGATTCAGATTATTGAGATAGATTTCTCTATGAGTGTGTGAAATCCGTGTCAGCTGGTGATTCTGGCAAAAGGCATCCATTTTAGCGAAGGATTGAGGTTCTTCGTCAAAAGAACCAAGATGCAGCATGGCGACACACATTCCTTCCGTCATTTCTTCAAAACGAATCTCGTCATAGAGAGGATTAGGCTTTTTGACACGGACTTGTTCCAGAGCCTTTTTCACCATCTCTTCAGTGATAAAGTCCGGCTGTCCAATCATAATGGTATAAATCAATTCTTCTTTAATCAGTTCTCCTGCTTGCTCTTGCTGCCAAAGTCCTTCCAAGGGATAGACTGTAAAATCAGTAAATTCTTGCTCGACCGCTGTCTTTTTGTAGTTCATCTTGATAGCATAGGCTAAGCTGTACAGAGCACCAACTCGTTCCGAAAAGTCGGCAGCATTAGGATTGCCCTTGCCATCAATCATGATAAAAGACTGGGCAGGAACATCTATAAGACAGGGTGCAGACTTGATTTGATAGAATTCTCGATTGGCTTTTCTCCATTCATATTTCATGAGAGAGCCCTCCTTTCTTTACTACAAACAGTATAGCAAAGAAAAGCTGACAACCTCTGTCAGCTTTTATAAATATCGGCAATAGCTTTTAACTTTTCTTTGAATTCTTCCCGTAACCGAGACGGCTCCATGATTTCAACTCCATCCAAAAAGGATAGCAAGTAGGTATAAAGACTATCGTGACTCGGCAAATGCGTCTCGACATAAATGCTCCCATCAGTCTCCTCTATCTCTGCTTCTGAAAACTCCTCGTACACTCGAAAGGCATGCTTCCGGTCAAATTTCAAGAGGACTTTTACAGTGCCTCCTAGCCGCTCCTCAGGACTCAATTTCTCATCCAAGACTCTCTGCTTAAATCTTTCCTCTAACATCTGACAGTCTCTCATTCTGTTGAGTTTAAAAAAGCGCGGAGCTTGTCTTAAACGACAAAAGCCAGTAACATACCAGTTTTGACTTTTAAATACTAACTTCAGCGCCTCTATCTTGCGCTGCTCTCTTTCTCCACGCCCATTCAAGTAAGAAAAAGACAAGACTCTTCTTTGCAAGATTGCTTGCTTAATGGTATCAAACAGTTCTTTCTGATCTGCTTTCTTGCGCCAATCAGTGAAATCCACCTCCAGCCAGGATGTTGCCTGAACTTGAAACAAGGACTGTAGCTTAGACAGGGTCTCTACTTGCTCGCCATCTGTTAAAATCTGCAAGCCTTGAAGAGCAGCTAATAGCTCATCCCTCTCAGACTCTGAAAACAAGGCCTTGTCTAAGACAAAATCCTTCATCAGAAAAATACCCCCGCCCTTGCCTGGGCTGCAATAGATAGGGATTCCTGCCAAACTCAGCTTGTCTACATCTCGATAGATGGTCCGAATAGATACTTCAAATAGTGAGGCTAATTCGGGAGCTGTTGTGCGGCCTTGCTCTAAAAGAAGATATAAGATTTTAAAAAGTCTGCTTTCTGTCATAAAACCACCTCGCTACTATTATAACAATTTCTTCTATAAATGTTTTACCATTCCCATAAAGAAGATTTTTTTAAACGGTCGGAGGAAAGAATTTATAATTTGAAGAACATCTCTTTAAACGACTATCATTCTTTTTCTGTCCAATAAACTGAGTAAATTCTTGACAGCTGGTCCTTAGTCCATTATGATAGATAGTAAACTGACTAGAGATTGAGGATATTAGAATGACAAATCCAACCTTTGGTGAAAAGGAAGCAAATGTAGAATATGTGACCCGCTACGGAGTCTATGCCGTTATCCCAGACGAAAAGAAAGAAAAGATTATTTTGGTCCAGGCGCCTAATGGGGCTTGGTTTCTGCCCGGTGGAGAGATTGAAGAGGGGGAAAACCATCAGACTGCCCTTGAACGCGAGCTGATGGAAGAACTTGGATTCACAGCCCAGCTTGGACGCTATCTTGGACAAGCTGATGAATATTTTTACTCTCGCCATCGCGACACCCATTTCTACAACCCGGCCTACCTGTATCAGGTCACCTCTTTCCAAGAAGTCCAAAAACCGCTGGAAGATTTCAACCAGCTTGCCTGGTTCCCAGTCGAAGAAGCTATTGAAACACTAAAACGCGGCAGCCATAAATGGGGTATCCAAGCCTGGAAAAATACACTTAAAGCTTAAAGAAATCATTCACAATTTATAGCAAACATGTTATAATAATAGCAGGTATAAAGCAGGAGGAAATCGTATGAAGCTTATTAATACAACAAACAGTCATGCTGACCTTGTCAAAAGCCAATTGGAAAGCACCGATGCGATATTAGTCGAAGTTTATTCTGCTGGAAACAGCGATGTTGTTTTTACACAAGCTCCTCTTCACTATGAAATTTTGATTTCAAACATGCACCGTGCTGTACGCGAACAGGAAATCGAAAAAATTAGAGAATTTTTCTTGAAGAGAAAAATTGATGCAAATGCTATTGATAAAGCTGCTATCCGAACGATTTACGCTAATAATCTAATCGAAATTTCCATTCCTGTTAAACAGTAAAAACTAAGGCCTGGCCTTAGTTTTTTTATTGTTTATAGATCATGGTAATGTGAGGTGTCGATTCAAAAATAAAGGGTTGACCAACTGCCTTGAAGCCATACTTTTCATAGAGAGCAGCCACCTGATCCTGAGCCTCTATTTCAATTTCCTTTCCTGGCCATTTTTCAGCACATAATTGCAAGATTTCTCTAATAAGCTGTCCTCCTAATCCCTGTCCTCGTACAGACTGAGCTGTGACTACTCGACCAAAGACTAAATGCTCTCCCTCTTCAAAGACCCGAGCATAAGCATCAATTTCCCCTTGTTTATTAGCATGGTAAACATGCACTGCTTCTAGGTCCTTCTCATCCAGTTCATGATAAATGCGCTCCTGCTCCACCACAAAGGTGTCAATGCGCAATTTTAAGATTTGATAAAATTCTATCGGGTTCAACTCAGTTAATTTTTTCCTAGACCACATACTTGTTTCCTCTAACTTTTTAATGTATAATAAGTGCAAATGCAACTATAAAGGAGTTCCTATGGATTACCGTCAACTTTTCCGACAAATGGGCTTTATTTCTAGACAGGCTATGATGAAAATGAATCAGAAAGCCGGTAACTACGGCCTAGACAATAATTTGTTTCTACTTCTCATTCGCATCGTCGAAAATGAAGGTCTCAGCCAATCACAACTGGCAGAGATGGTGCAGATTGACAAGACTACCCTCAGTCGATCCCTAGGAAAGCTGGAAGATAGGGGCTTGATTATCAAAAAGACCAAAGCTCAAAATAAGAAGTTCAAAGAGCTCTATCCTAGCAATCAGGCTCTCAAACTCTACGACCAGCTGATTGGCTTTGAAAATACCTATGCCAGTCAGGCTCTGCAGCAACTAACTTCCTCTGAGCTCTTTCAGCTCCAAAACATTCTAGCTAAAATAGACACTCCTAAGGTATAAGTAGTATAACAGAAAATAGTTGCATTTGCAACTGTTTGTGTTTTCTAATTTAGTTTTAATTTAACAAATTAACAAATTTTCAAATCTATCTATCTAAAAAATGGCTTACCACTAAAGGGCAAAGCCATTTTTTATTTTGGAAACTTACTTGCTCTCAAAGCCTTCTGAGACAGCTTGAGCAAAGTTTTCTTCTAAAATTTCTGCACAGTGGTCACAGACAAGGGCTTGATAACTGCGCTCTTTAACTGTTGTGTCAATGCGGCGGCAGCGATCACAGACTTGCCCCTGAGCATGCTCTACAACAAAAGCTACATCTTCAAAGGCTAGAGCGCCTTCTGGAACAGGTCCTTCAGCAATCGTTAATTGTGAAACGATAAGAAGCTGAGCCACATCGCTGTTGACCGCTTCCAGCAAGGTCTTGATGACTTCATTCGGATAGACAGTCAGGTGTGCTTCCAATGATTTCCCGATAACCTTCTCATTGCGGGCTTCTTCCAAGGCTTTCTGAGCCTGACTGCGGAAGTCCATAAAGGCAGACCAAGTGTCCAAGATTTCTTCTTGATTTGGGAAAGTCTGAGCTTCTGGCAATTCAGATAACTGAACAAATTCTTCCTCTTCATGCTCTAGGTAAGACCAAATTTCTTCTGCTGTGTGCGGCAGAATTGGCGTCAACAGCTTGGTAATCTTGACCAAAATATCATAGAAGACAGTCTGCATCTGACGACGTTCCAATGATTTAGCTGCTTCGATATAGACGACATCTTTGGCAAAGTCCAGATAGAAAGCGGATAAGTCAACGGTCACAAAGTTGACAATCGCTTTATAAATAGTCAGAAACTCAAAGTCCGCATAAGCCTTGCGAATAGTCTCTACTAATTGATTGAAGCGGATAGTCATGTATTTATCAACAGAGCGAAGTTCTTCGTAAGCTACGGTATCCTCAGCAGGATTAAAGTCAGAAGTATTAGCAATCAAGAAACGCAAGGTATTCCGAATCTTACGGTAGGTTTCAGAAACTTGGCTCAAGATATCCATAGAGATACGAACGTCGTTGCTAGAGTCTACACTGGTTACCCAGAGACGCAAGATTTCCGCACCAAATTGTTTTTCCACGTCACTTGGAGCAATCGTATTTCCAAGGGATTTAGACATCTTTTCACCCTTGCCATCTAAGGCAAAACCTTGTGACAAGATTTGTTTGTAAGGGGCCACGCCATGGTTAGCAACTGATGTGATAAGGGATGAGTTAAACCAACCACGGTATTGATCTGAACCTTCTAGATAAAGATCAGCTGGGTAAGTCAACTCTGGACGGTTAACCACAACACCATTCCAAGATGAACCTGAGTCAAACCAAACGTCCATGATATCCGTTTCCTTGGTAAATTCGCCGTTTGGAGAAGCTGGATGAGTAAATCCTTCTGGTAAGAGGTCTTTGGCTTCACGCTTCCACCAGACGATAGAGCCGTGCTCCTCAAAGAGCTGAGCTACGTGTTCAATGGTTTCAGCCGTCATGATTGGTGTTCCGTCTTCGGCATAGAAGATTGGCAACGGCACACCCCAAGCCCGCTGACGAGAGATAACCCAGTCACCACGGTCACGAATCATATTGTAGAGGCGTACTTTCCCCCATTCAGAATGGAATTTAACCTTGTCAATTTCATCTAAATTTCTTGACGGAATTTAGAAACAGATGCAAACCACTGTGGTACTGCCCGCCAGATGATTGGCTTCTTAGTACGCCAGTCAAATGGATAAGAGTGAGAAATTTCTTCCTGAGCAAGGAGCAAATCACCAAGCTTTTCAATAACCGTCGGCACAACCTTATCATAGAACTGGCCTTCAAAGTCAGGACCAGCATTTTCCATCATGATACCGCGCTCATTGACTGTCACAGCAACTTCCAGTCCATTGGCTACACCGACATGGTAGTCGTCCTCACCAAAACCAGGCGCTGTATGAACGATACCGGTACCAGAGTCAGTTGTAACGTGGTCACCCAGGATAACAAGTTCATCTACAGCAGTATCCCATGGGTGAACTGTCACGATGTGGTTTAATTCTTGACCACGGTAAGTATCCAAAACTTGAACATCGGCCCAGCTAAATTTCTCAGATAGGCTATTCAACAATTCAGACGCTACAATAAACTTGCGACTTTCACCCGCAGGCTGAACCAAAACATAGTCAATATCTGCTCCAACTGTCAAACCACGGGAAGCTGTAATGGTAAATGGAGTTGTTGTCCATACGACGATGTAAGTATCTGTGTCCAATACTCCTTTTCCATCTTTGACGCGGTTAGCATAGTAAAGAGAGGTGGAAACCAAATCATGGTATTCAATTTCCGCTTCAGCCAAAGCTGACTCAGAAGACCAAGACCAGTAAACGGGCTTAGCACCACGGTAGATATAGCCTTTCTTAGCCATTTCACCAAAGACACGGATCTGAGCGGCTTCATAGTCAGATGTCAAGGTTACATAAGGATTTTCCCAATCACCAGAAACTCCCAAACGCTTGAAATCTTCTTTTTGCTTTTCGACTTGGCTAAGCGCATAGTCCCTACACATATTGAGGTAGTCTACCAAGTCTAGCTCTTTGCGCTTAATGCCTTGCTTTGCCAACACCTGCTCAATCGGAAGACCATGCGTATCCCATCCTGGAATGTAAGGTGCATAGTAGCCAGCCATAGACTTTGAGCGAACAATGATATCTTTGGAAATTTTATTCATGGCATGGCCGACGTGAATATTACCGTTAGCATAGGGAGGCCCATCATGCAAGATAAAGTGCGGCTTGCCTTCGTTCAGTTCCTGACGACGCTGATAAAGCTTAGCTTCATCCCATTCCTTCTGCCAGATTGGCTCCTTATTTGGAAGACCGGCCCGCATAGGAAAAGCAGTTTTTCCAAGGTTAAGTGTTTCTTTCAGTTTCATTCTATTCCTCTTTATTTTTAAAAATTACAAATTAAAAACCGCAAACTTCTCCAAAAAGGACGAAAATTCGCGGTACCACCTTTTGTTTAGGCAAGACAATAGCATAATGCTCCTCTTGCCCCTCTTTGTCCGTAACGTGGACTGCCGTCTCATCCTACTGATTTCAGACGAAAGTTCTGTAAAATGATAGCCCAAGCAAGATGGACTGCAGATCTCTCACCATCATCTGCTCGCTGAAAGTATTTTGCTTGGTCTGTGTTTTTACAATCTTAGTTTCTTTAAAAATTATAAAATATTTACTGGAACTTTTTGTTCCCCATTTGTATCATCATCGTGATGGTCAGCTTCTGAGTTTTCCTTAGCTGCATGAGCTTCTATATCTTCATCGCTAAGCGGAGAAAAAGCTTGGGTCGCAGCTAATTCACGGTTAGCAGCTTCAATGCGCTCTTGCAACTCAGCCATTTCTTCTGGAGAAAATTGACGAGTCACATCCACTTCTTCCTCACGAACAACTGCTTCTTCGCCAAGAACCTCAGATACAACTTCCTTGAAAGCTTCATCGCTGGTCTGCAGATAAGTAGCTGTCGGACGCAGGATTTCTTCCCACTCAGAAGAATCCACAATGCTGAGCTGGCTCTCAATGGTTGATTTCAAACGTTGATGGAAGACACGTGTTTTGTTTTTCAGTTCTTCTGTTTCAATGGCTACTTTCTTAGCATTATCAGCTGCCTGACGTAAAATCTCATCAGCCTTGTACTTAGCTCCATCCAACAAGTGCTGCGCATCCTGCTCTGCCTGACGGACAATATTTGTAGATCGCTCGTTGGCAGCAACTTTAACACGCTCAGCCGTATCCTGAGCAATCAAAACAGACTGGCTGAGAGAGTCTTTCATCTCATCAAAATAAGTCAGACGTTCTTCCAGATTGCGAATTTTTGCTTCTTTTTCGTGGTTTTCACGAACCAAGTCCTCATAATCGCGGACAACGATGTCAAGGAATTCATCTACCTCTTCAACATCATAGCCTCTAAACTTGGTTCCAAAGGATTTATCTTTAATTTCTAATGCTGTAAGTGTCATACTTCCTCCTCATTTACTAGCTAATAATTCAACGGTTAACTTATGTTTTCCATTCTTGGAAAGGCCATTTTCTCTTAAAACCTTAAATCTTCCAAATCGTCTAACGCTAATCAAGTCTTCAAGCCCGACCTGCTGGCTGGGATTGTCATTAACAGCATAGTTTATTTTCACACGCTTGCCAGAAATTAGCTGAGCAGCCTGGCTTCTTGATAACTTAAAGGTGCTGGCTACCAACTTGTCCAAGCGAAGACTAGATGCTAAAATTTCTCTGGTAACAGCCTGCTTCTGCTCTTTCAGCTGCTCTGCAAAGGAAACTTCCTTTAATTTTACAGGCATCTTTGCAATTTTAGACACATGATCTATAAAATACTGAGCCAGTCTTTTATCTACAAAGAGCTGAGCGCGCTCTCCAACCACAAGAATATCACCAAAGGTCCGTCTTTCAATCCCCAATTGATTGAGCAAGGTTCCCATAATCTGCGAATGACTGATTTTATAAAATTTGCTTGCATAGGAAATTTCCAGCAAGCTCAATTCAAAATCATCCATATTCAGTTGGTAATAAGAAGGCGCCACAAGAACTCTTGCCAATTCACTTGGAAAATAATCCGAACTAGCAAAGACTTGCACATCATATTGCTTGCCAATATTCTTCAGGATTGAGACCTGATGGGGATTCAGAAAAGACGTTGTTTCAAACGCATAGGTATCTTGAACCCGCTGAAGCAGCTCCAGACTCCTATCAATAAACTCTCGATCCTCATGCGAAAAATGTTGATATAAATCTTTCATCATAATAACATTAGTAAGACGCTTATTAAATAAAAGACCACACGATTTAAAAGGTTTAAAGCCAGAATTGCAACCCAAACGGTAAAGTCCAGCCCTGCAAACTGCAAGGGAAGACGGCGGAAAAGTTTTAAATACGGTTCTACAATTCGTGTTAAAAACTCTCCGAATTTGGTTTGATAGGCTCCTGGAAACCAAGACAGAAGTGCATAGACAATCAAGGCAATGCTATAAAGATCGAAAAGATTAGAGATGGCACGAATTACAAAATATAACATATCTCTTATCTACTGCGCTTCATATCAAAGTCGAATTCGCTGATTTCAACATCGTTAGGCAGGCGGATATCTTCCACATTTACCACTACATTAATCGGAGTCAGCAAATACATAGTGCTTGCAACTTTTTTTAAATTTCCAGCCAAGACATAACGCGCACCGTCTAAGTAGTCTAAACAGCGACGAGCCTGTACCTCAGTCATATACTGGAAGTCAATCAGGATGCTTTCATTGGCCAAAAGCAGGTCAACAATTTCAGTCGCTTCCTCATATCTCCTCGGATAACGGACATCAATCGTAATCTTCTCATCCGCATTTGCACGGTGCTGAGCCAATTCCTGCTGACGTGCATGCAGTCTGGTAATATTCTCTGTAGAAGATTTCTGTTGTGGCTGTGGTTTAGGCTGTGGCTTAGCCGCAGCAACCGGACGAGGAGCTGGCTTGCTCTCTCTGACTGGCTTAGGCTGAACCAATTCAGGCTTCTGCTTAACAGGCGCTGCAGGTCTGCTGACAGTCTGCTCCTGAACCTCAGTCTCATCTCCATCTTCTGTAAAATAATCTATAAATTTATCAAATCTATCTTTTAATGACATATTTCTTTCCTATTTAAAAAATGCTGTACCAATTCTGACATAGGTCGAGCCATGGGCAATTGCTTCAGGATAATCACGGCTCATTCCCATGCTTAATTCAGAAAAGGGCATATTATTTAACTGTTTCTTTTTTAATTCTTTTTGTAGTTGATGAGCCTTTTCAAAAATTTGGTTCAGCTCCTCATGACTAGCTTCAAACGGAGCCATAGTCATCAATCCCACAATTTGAACATTTTCTAATTTTTCAAGTTCAGGCAGGACAACTTCAAGTTCTTCAATCAAAAAGCCATGCTTGCTCTCTTCTTTAGAAATATTCACCTGCAGGAAACATTTAATCACATGTTCAGCTCGTTTGTCAATCTCCTTGGCCAATTTTACAGAATCTAAAGCGTGAAAGTAATCAACATAGTTAATCACATCCTTGACTTTTCTCCTCTGCAAACTGCCGATCAGGTGCCAGGTCAGATTCTCATCTTTCAGAGCATGGTATTTATCTAGAAATTTATCTACCCGATTTTCTCCGATATGCTGAATACCTGTACGAACAAGCTCCTGAGTTGTTTCGCAGTCAACATATTTGGTAACTGCAATGATATTTACTGAATCTTTCAAACGCTGGGCTTGCTCCGCCGCTTGAGCGACGGATTGAAAGACCAACTCTTTATTATTCTGCAAATTCATGATTTAGATTAACGATTTCTGAAGAATGGAGGTGTTTCCAATTCATCATCATCTTCATTAGTTTCTGCATAGCGTTCCACGCGGGCTGACGAACTTGGTTCAGCCTGACGAACAATCGCTTCGCGGCGAAGATCCCAATCACCAAAAGCGGAACCTTTAGGTGCATCCGTTCTTTGACGGCTTGGAGCAGGAATATCAACCGTTTCGGTCATATCAAAGTTTCGTTCAAACTGTCCTGAGCGAACTTCGCGATTTGGCTCAACTTGCTGCGGACGGCTTGGACCAGTAGGCTGCTGGGTCTGACGAATGCCGCTGACCTTTTCAACCTTGTCCTGACGGACACCAGTAGCTACAACAGTCACACGGATTTCATCCTTCATAGACTCATCAATAGCTGTACCGAGCCAGATGTTCACACCATGACCTGCTGCTTGGTTGACAATTTCTGAAGCTTCTTCAGCTTCAATCAAAGTCATATCTAAGCCACCAGTAACATTGACAATTACGTCCTCTGCACCATCAATAGTTGTTTCCAAAAGAGGTGAGTAGATAGCTTTGCGAGCAGCTTCGATAACGCGTTCTTCACCGCTACCAACACCAATTCCCATCAAGGCATTACCCTTGTCTGCCATAACTGTTTTCACGTCGGCAAAGTCAAGGTTAATCAGTCCTGGGCTGGTAATCAAGTCGGTAATCCCTTGGACACCTTGGCGAAGAACATTATCTGCTTCACTAAGTGCTTCAAGAAGCGGAGTCTTCTTGTCTACAATTTCAAGCAGGTTGTTATTTGAGATAATCAAGAGTGTATCTACATGCTCGCGAAGTTCGTTGATTCCTTCTACTGCAAAAGTTCCACGCTTGCTTCCTTCAAAACCGAAAGGACGTGTAACTACAGCAACAGTCAGAGCACCAACATTTTTTGCGATACGAGCGATTACTGGAGCAGCACCTGTCCCAGATCCACCACCCATACCAGCAGTGATGAAGACCATATCTGCTCCTTGCAGAGCTTCGGTCAGGACTTCTTCACTTTCTTCAGCAGCCTTACGACCTACTTCAGGCTGACCTCCGGCACCAAGTCCGCGAGTCAGCTTAGGACCAAGCTGAATAACTGTTTCAGCTTTGGCACTGCTAAGAGCTTGAACATCTGTATTTGCTGCGATGAATTCAACACCAGCAACACCTTCATCAATCATTCGGTTGATGGCATTACCGCCACCTCCACCGACACCAATAACTTTAATTACTGCGCCTTGTGCAGCAGCAGCGTCAAATGAAAATGTCATATTCTCTGTATTCTCCTTAATCAAACATTTTGCCAATTAGGTTGCGCATCCGATCTGTAATACCGGTTTTTGGTTCTTGGTTTGGCACATCAGCACTGGCAACTGGAACTTCTTGGACTGGCTCTTCAGGAATCTCATCAGCTGGTTGAGGTTCAAAGCGTGGTACTGACTGAGCAGGACGCTCAAAGGATACAGGTCGATGGCGCAGTTGCTCATCACCATGAACAGCAACCTGAGCCAGCATATCCACATCTGTTAAGTTTCCGGCATACTCTGACAGCTGATAACATGTGCAAAGGCTGGATTGCGAATGCCGATTTGATTTGGCACATAAAGCTTGACATTCACGCCAAATACTTCCTGAGCCAGTTCAACTACTCCTGGAAGAATAGCTGCTCCACCAATAATCACAATACCGCCTGGCAACTCGAGAAGATGCCTTCTATCCAAATCACGTTTGATTTGCTCAAAAATGTGTTGGATACGAGCAGAAATAATTTCAGCCAGATACTTTTCAGTTACTTCAACCGGCTCAATCTCGCCAATCACTTCTACTTGGAAGGACTCTGTGCCAGCTTCAGGAACATAAGCAGATCCATAGTTAAACTTGAGACTTTCAGCTAACTTTTGCGAAGTCTTCAAAACCTTGGAGATATCTTTGGTTACGTAGTCGCCGCCTTCTTGGTATATATTCGTATATTGAAGTTCTTGACCTCTAACAGAAGCCACTGTAGTTTGGCCGCCGCCCATATCAATAACAGTTGCACCAAACTCACGTTCCCCTTCGTTCAAGATTGACTTAGTCATTGCCAACGGGGAAATAATAACGTTCTCAAGCTGAACTCCCGCGCGCTCCACTGTCTTGCGGAGGTTGTGGAGGATAGTCCGTGGTCCAGTGTAGAGAAGACCACGCATTTCTAAGCGAATCCCCATCATGCCGCGTGGGTCACGAATCCCTTGGAAACCATCCACTACAAACTCTTCTGGGATGAAAGTAATCACTTCGCGGTCAGGAGTCATACTCTTAGTCAGAGCAGATCTAACAACATTCTCTACATCTGTATCTGTGATTTCCTTAGAATCACTAGTCACAGGAATCATACCCTGAGTAGGCTCAATCTGTAAGAGATTAGCCGGAAGTCCGACGTTAACTAAACCAATTGAAATGCCTGCCTTTTCTTCTGCTTGAGAAATAGCTGTCTTAATGGCAGCAGCAGCAGCCTCAATATCAACAATAATTCCATCTTTAACGCCAGCACTTTTCGCGTTGCTGACCCCAATAACATTCATTTCATCGTTGATGTGCTCTGCCACCAACACTTTAATTGAGCTAGTTCCTATATCTAATCCAGTAAAAAAGCCGTCTCTAGCCATTACACCAGTCCTCTCTATCTTCCATGTTTCCGGTCTATACTAATAACGCTAAAAATTAGAGTTACCCAAGCTTTATTATAACATAAAGAAAATGAAAATGTGCAGTTTTTCTACATATAATTTAGCGATTTTCGGTATTTCCCGGGTTTTCTGTCGAATTTTGCGGCTCTGCAGGTTCTTGTTCCTGACTTTCTGTCACCTGCTCAGCCGCTTGTTCTGTTGGCTGTCCCGTCGAGTCCTCTTCTGTTTTCTGCTTTTCTTCGTCAGTAGACGACTCGTTTTGAGCTCCTTCAACATAACTAAAAATCCCTGCTTCCATATCTACAACACTAGGTACACCCTCTTCCAGCTGCGATTGGATTCCCTTGTAATATGGCAGTTTTTTGGCAATATGTGAAATTGGTACCAAAATTTTATTGCCATCATGCATGGTCAGCGTAACCAAATCCGGTGTCACCTTGCTCGGGGTCAGCTGAACTGTCTTAATATTTTTCTTAACCGAAGCTGGTATCTTTTCAATTTGAAGAGCAAATTCTTTAATCAATTTTTTATCTGAAAACTCTATCGAAATATGGTTTTCTGGCAAAGAATCTGCAGTAGCCGGGTCCGAAATAACCTGCCCATTTGTCAGAATAGGATAGTACTGCCCGCCCTCATGCAGATAGGCCAGAACTCCATACTCCTTGACCTTTACCTGAAAGGTAATGGGAAACTGATAAGCCATCTCCAGATTGTTAATCCAAGGACTAGACGCTTTCATATTGCGGATATGATTACCGCCATTAATAAAGGTTGTTAAAGTATAGTCCCTCTCATCAATCTTACTGCTTTTGAGCAGGTCTTCCTGACTGACCATTTGGTTCCCAGAAAATTTGATTGTCTTCATGGTCGCCAATGGCGTCAAAAAATAAACTGACAGGAGAAAAATCAAGCCACTGCCCAGCAAAACCGGCAGCGCTCGATAAATATGAATCCTCGAGATACGAATCTTAGCAGCTTCTTTTTCTGCCTTTTTCTGAAGTTTCTCCAGTTTTTTGCGCTCTTTCTCGCTCAATTCGCTCTCTAGCTCAGCTTCAGATGTGTCATCTTCCAAATATTCTGTTTCTTCCTCTTCATAAGATGAGTCATCTTCTTCCGTCTCTTCAGCTATTTCTCCGCTTTCGATTGAGTTCTCAGCTTCAGCTTCTTTTGCTTCCTCTTCTTCCAGTTTCTTTTGTTTGCTGGCCTCTTCCTGAGCCTTCTTTTCAAGATATTCTTTGTTTCGTTTCTGCCATTCAGAGAGGTGCTCACTTACCTCTTCCTTTGGCTCATCGTTGTTTTTCTTGCTCATTTCTTTCCTTTATCAATATCCGCCTTCAATAAAGCATAAAATTCATCTACAGACTTGATTTCCTGGGAATTTTTCATAGCTTGATGATAAGAAGCTTGGTTAGCCAAAAGGTCATCAAGAGCTGCCTGTAAATTGCTCATATCCAGCTGCTCCTCTGCCAATTGCTTGGCATATCCCTTTTTCACAAAATAATCGGCATTTTCAATCTGATCGCCGCGGCTGGCTTCGCGTCCCAGAGGAACGATAATATGCAGCTTGGCCATGGCCAAGAGCTCAAAGATTGTATTGGAACCGCCGCGTGTCACCACTACATCTGCCAAGTCCATCAAAGGCTGGTAGAGGTCGGTCACATAGGCTCTGCGAAAGAGACGGTCAGACAAAACATCCAAACTTGCATCACCTGTCAGATTGATAACGTTGTAGCGTTCAGTCAGCGCAGCTTGATTCTGGCTGACAAACTCATTAAAAACCTTGGCACCAGCAGAACCACCGACAAAAAGCAGGGTGGGCAGCTCTTTATCAAAATACTGACGGATTTCTTCCAGTTCCTGCGGTGCGACTGACTCTTGGTTGCCGACCTTGGTCACAGCTCCGACATGCTCAATCTTGGTCAGACTGGAACTTTGCTCAAAGGTTGCATACATCTTGGTCGCACACTTATAGGCGATTTTATTGGCCAAGCCAATGGATAGATCCGACTCATGAACATAGACGGGCACTCCGGACAGTCGGGCTGCAATCACGGGCGGAACGGATACAAAGCCTCCCTTAGAAAAGAGAGCCTGCGGCCGTACCTTGAGCATAATCCCCAGCGACTGGAAAATACCCCAGACGACCTTAAAGCCATCCAGCAGATTCTGCCATGAAAAATAGCGACGAAGCTTACCCGTAGCTACCGAATGGAAGGTCACGTCCAGTCCTGACTTTTGGATTTCTTGATACTCAATCCCATGCTTATCACCAATATAGTGGACCTGCCAGCCTTCTTTGATAAATTTCGGAATCAGGAGAAGGTTGAGGGTTACATGCCCAACCGTTCCTCCGCCTGTAAATACAATCTTTTTCATCTTAACCTTTTAATTCTTCAAATGCAGCGAGAAACTCATCGCCACGGACTTCAAAATTACTATACATATCCCAGCTGGCATTGGCAGGACTAAGCAAGACAATGTCTCCTGGCTCCGCTTGAGAAAGGCCTTATGAGCTGCATCTCGGACATCAGTCGCATCCAGATAAGAAACACCAGCCTGATCAGCGGCTCTCTTTACGCGCGCAGCTGATTGTCCTAAGATCACCATTTTCTTGAGGCCTTTGAGGTCAGGCACTAACTCGTCAAATTCATTGCCACGGTCCAAGCCGCCAGCAATCAGAATCACCTTGCTATTCTCAAAACCAGACAGGGCTTTCTGCGTTGCCAAGATATTGGTAGACTTGCTGTCATTGTAAAAGGCAACCTCATTCACCTGCCCCACATACTGGAGGCGGTGCTTAACACCTCCAAAAGCTGACAAGACTTCTTTGATCGTCTGATTGTCAATTCCACGCAGCTTAGCTACTGCAATCGTAGCCAAAGCATTTTCAACATTATGACTGCCAGGAACGCCGATTTCATCCGCCTGCATAATCGCTTCTCCACGGAAGGTCAAGACATCACCCTCTAAATAGGCACCGTCCACCTTTTCAGTCGTTGAAAAAGGCACAACAGTAGCCTGAGTCTGGCTAGCCATTTCCTTGGCCCAAGCTTGATTGAAATTCAAAACCAGATAATCATCAGCTGTCATGTTTTTCTGGATATTCCACTTGGCAGCTGCATATTCCTCAACAGAACCATGATAATCCAAATGTGTAGGCATGAGGTTGGTGATTACAGCGATTTGCGGATGAAAAGCTTCAATCCCCATCAACTGGAAGGAAGACAGTTCCATGACCAGTGTATCCTTGCTGCTGGCTGTTTGAGCTACTTGACTAGCAGGAAAGCCAATATTACCAGACAAGAGACCATTTGACCACCAGCCGTCAAGACTTGCGCAATCATGGTTGTGGTTGTCGTCTTACCATTTGAACCCGTAATACCAATAATCGGCGCTTCCGAAATTAGATAAGCCAACTCGACTTCAGTAATGACTGGAATCTTCTTCTCCAGAGCTCGGACGACCATGGCATTGTCATAAGGAATACCTGGATTTTTCACCATCAGTTCAAAGTCTTCATCCAGTAACTCCAAGGGATGACCTCCTGTCACCACTTTGATTCCTTCTTCGAGCAAGGATTGGGCCGCAGGATTTTCCTCGAAAGGTTTACCATCATTAACCGTCACGATGGCTCCTAATTTATCTAAAAGGCGAGCTGCTGACTCACCCGACTTGGCCAATCCCAGAACCAAGACCTTTTTATTGGCAAAATTTGCTATATTTTTCATAAGCAACCTCTTCATTCATACTTCATTCTATTTTACCTTTTTTTGTGGAAATAAAAAAGGGGCAAGGGCAGAAGATTTGAGAAAAATGATAAGTTTTCATCTTCCTGCAATCTTTTGAAATATATGGTAATAGAAGAAAAATTTTGTCTTTTTGCATTTTTTTGTTTTTGAAAGTGTTATACTAATCATAGAAAGAAGTTACCATCGGTAACTAGTAAAAACATCTCGAAAGGAGGAGGAAAATTGGCAGAAAAAAAGCCGCCTTTAAAAGAACTATTATTGCAGGCTGGCTTTGATAGCATTGCTGCTCATGGCTGGCAAGACCTGTCGCTTCGGAAGTTAGCAAGTAGCTGCAAGGTCAGCCATGTGGCTAGCTACCGCCATTTCAAAAACAAGGACGATTTGATGTTCGCTTTGGTTCCAATCATTTCCAAACATTTTGCTGATTTTCTAAAAGAGTCGGAAAAAGAAGACCAAGCGCCCCGAGAGAAAATTCTACAGCTGGCTCTACAGTTTATCAACTACTCTCAAGTCCATGCAAATTTTTTCGATTTTCTATTTCTCAGCAAATACAGCCTAGCTACGCAAAATGATGATACAGGGCAAATAGAGCTGGAAAAAAGAGTCGCCTCTTTTGACTATAATAAGGAGAAAATAGAGGAATTTATCCAGTCACTTGACGGCGACTACGACTTCAATCAGGTTTTCATGCACTTGGGGAGTTTTGTCTTCGGCATCAGTCTTTTAGTCCGGCAGAAAATTTATCCAGCAGACAAGAAAGAGCTGACATCACTCATCCAAACGACACTCGCTTTTTATCAATAGGAGGTTTCCCTACCAGATTTGGCACAGCATTTATTCGACAAACCTCATTGAGTCTCTTAACAAAGAAATCAAACGTCAAACGAAAAAGAAGGTTCTTTTTCCTAACGAGGAGGCTCTGAAACGTTACTTAGTTACTTTGTTTGAAGATTATAATTTCAAGCAAAGTCAACGAATCCATAAAGGGTTTGGCCAATGTTCTGACACACTTGAAAGCTTATTTGATTAAAACTACATAACTCTACTAGAGTGTTTACACAAAATTATTGACAGTATCGAAAATTCTTATTTAGAAAGGAAAACATATGGCACATATTTATCAAGCGACACATCATTCCTCTAGTCTAGAAACTTTGCAAGAAGAAGCAGGGGCGAAAAACTGGTGGCTGAGCATGCCTCTAGCTTTTCTGGCGCTCGGTCTGGGCATGTTGCTCAGCGGGCTCTTATCTCAATGGCTGATACAACCCTTTATCAATGTTTCTAATCAACTCGTATTAGAAGAAGTGAGCACCCTTCTATTTCATGGTATCAGTGCTCTTCCCCTTCTCCTTGTGGCTAAGTTTTGGGAGCACCGCAGTCTTGCGAGCTTTGGTCTCTGGTGGGAAAAGCTGGGCAAAAATCTCCTGTTTGGAGCAGTTATAGGATTCTTGACGACAACGGCAATTATTGGCGTTAATGCGCTAGCTGGTCAGCTCCATTTTCGACTAGGAAATCAATTTAATCTCGCACTCTGGCCCTATTTGCTCCTTATGATTTTCTTGGAGGCCTTAGCCGAAGAAGTCATTTACCGCGGCTTTGTCCTGAACAAGCTCCGCACCAAAATGGGGCTTGTCCCAGCTATTGCCCTAGGCAATCTCTTCTTTGGTCTCATGCACACATTCAAGGGTGGCGCTCCTTTCTCTTACATCCTGAGCGTGACCTTGTCGGGCGTTCTCTTTTCCCTCCTTTTTGCCCTGACCGATAATCTCTGGCTGGTGGCGGCGACCCATGCTCTTTACAATCTGACCCTTACAAATATCTTTGGCCTTGTTGAGAGCGGTCCGACTTTCCTGCGGACGACCTTAAGTAGCGACAGCAATCCACTTTTAGTTGGAACGGCTGCCATTCCTGTCGTAGGAGGGATCCTGGAGCCAATCACGATGACCTTGATTTGCCTTTTTCATCGCTTATCTGGTCAAGAAAAAAAGCAGACGCCAAGGCCTTGTAAAAAAACGTTAGAATGACTGTAAATCCGATAAATTTGACGAATAAATAAAAGAAGGGAGTAACCCTTAACTGAAAAATGACCGTTCTACCTACTCGTTTTCATCTTCATTTTCAAAAAACTTTAGAAATATTTTAGAAATACTTTATAAATATTTGAAGTTTGTCCTTTAAACTGGAAGTGTAACCAAATTAAAAGGAGGACAATGATGAAAAACATCATTTTTAAAAAGTGCTGTGGCGCTAGTAACCTGTGGCTTGGTCGTTTTTGGAGCGGCGCAAGTCCGAGCCGACGAGCAAAAGTTGTCGTCGGGCACATCCTACGACCAAATCGGTCAGAAGATTGAGGACTACTACAAGGAGCATGAAAAAACCAGTGCTGGTATGGCGACGACCGTCATTGACAAGGACGGCAAAACTATCTACCAAAACAACTTTGGCTATATGGATAAGGAAAAGAAGCTGGCAGTGGACGATAGCTCGGTTTTCGAGTGGGGCTCTGTGACGAAATTAACCGTCTGGGTCAGTGTCATGCAGCTCTGGGCAAGATGGCGGATTTGGTTTAAACATTCATCAAACAAATATAAACCAGCCTTGCTATGATAGCAAGGCTGGTTTTGTTTGCCACTTACCCCCCACTTTTTCTACCACTTACTTGCAGAAACTTACCACTTACCGAAAAGGGGTAGATTTGGCGCTACCCTTTTGTTAGGATAAGGGTGCAAAGGGGAAGGCAGTTTAAATTCTAAGGAGGCAATCATGAAAAGATCATTTTTGAAAAGCGCTGTGGCGCTAATAACGTGTGGCTTGCTCGCTTTAGGAGCTGGTCACGCTTACGCTGACCAGCAAAAGTTGCCGTCGGACACACCTTATGACCAAATCGGTCAGAAAATTGAAAATTTCTACAAGGAACATGAAAAAACCGGCGCGGGACTGGCGGCAGCAGTCTTTGATAAGGACGGACAAACCATTTACCAAAATAATTTCGGCTATATGGACAAGGAAAAGAAGCTGGCTGTGGACGACAGTTCAGTTTTCGAGTGGGGCTCTGCCACCAAACTGACCGTCTGGCTCAGCGTCATGCAGCTCTGGGAAGAAGGAAAAATTGACCTAAACAGATATAAAAGAGTATCTGCCCAAGGATTTCCTGAAACACCTCAAATACGACAAGCCCATTACCATGCTTGACCTCATGAACCACCAAGCGGGTTTTGATGAAACGCCGCTGAGCACAGGAGCAGGCAAGAGCTTGGAAGAATTACTAAAAAGCCAGCCCGCTCAAACTTATGAGCCAGGGACGGTGACATCCTATTCCAATTACAGTACAGCTCTAGCAGGCTATATCGTGGAGCGCATCAGCGGACAGGACTTTGCGGATTATGTCCACGAGCATATTTTCCAGCCTTTGGGCATGAACCATACCGCTCTCTTACCTGATTTGTCGGACAATACCTATGTCCGAGACAAGCGGCAGGGCGAGAAAACCTATGATACAAACGGAAGTTTATATCTAGATAAATTGCTTCCCGCGGATATTTATCCAGCGGGGCAGGCGACAGGGACTTTTGCCGATTTCAAGCGGTTCGCGCAAGCTCTTTTTGAGAAAGGAAAAAGCTCTTTAAGCGCCCAGAAACCTGGAATGAACTGTATCAGACAACTTCTACATTCTCAGATAAAGCAGTCGCTAAGAATGCCCACGGCTTTTTGGGTGACAGAGTATGAGATAGGCTCTATTTTAGGGCACGGCGGTCATTCTTTTGCCGGTTTTTCAACCATGATTTCGCTGGATTTCAAGTCGGGTATCGGCATGGTTACCATGGTAAATCAGAGAGAAGAAGCCACCTTTTCTTTCGGTCTGCCCGATTTAGTCTTTGGCAAGAAAAAGCAAGCCCCTAACCAGTCTCAAAAAGACTTTCAGGAGGGCATGTATCGGACTTCCCGCTCCATTCAGCAAGGCCCGACCTCTATTTCGCGCCTTGCCCCCGCTTATACCTTTTATGTGAAAGATGTGATAAAAGACGGTCATTTATTAGTCAGCAACTATTGGCTTTTGCAACAGCGCCAAGGCCGAACAGAAGTTGAAACAACCTATAATAATTTAGAAAAGCTCTCGCTTTGGGAGGTGATAAAGGATTATGGCTCTGTCGCTCTGCTGGGACTGGCATCGGTTTATGCCGTACTTGTTCTTCTGTTAGCTGCTTTGAGCAAGATATATCGCTCACTTTTTGGAAAAGAAAGCAAAAGACCGACTCCAAGAAGTTGGAAAATTTGGCATTATGGCACTTGCGGACTGATTTTGGTTAGCCTAGTCAATCTAGCAGGTCTCGTCATAGTTGCCGTTTCGGGGAAGTACATGCCCGATTATCGCTGGCAAGCCATTCTCTTTGCCCTGCTTGCACTGATTTTCTTAGTCAATGCTGGGTTGCCAATCTTTCTGCGTTCAAAATTCCAAGTGAGCAAGGGTCGAAAAATCTTGACCTACTTGACCAGCAGCGCTTCACTTATCGTCGTTCTCAATATCCTTTATTGGAGCCTTTACCAGTGGTGGGCACTTTAATAGAAAGGTAAGTATCATGAAAACATCATTTTTTAAACATTGCTTAACTGTGCTGACTTGCGGCTTGCTCGCTCTGGGAGCTGGTCACGCTTACGCTGACCAGCAGAAATTGCCGTCAGGCACGCCTTACGACCAAATTGGTCAGAAAATTGAGGATCACTACAAGGAACACGAAAAAACCAGTGCGGGACTGGCGACATCTGTTTTTGACAAGGACGGACAAACCATTTACCAAAATAATTTTGGCTATGTAGACAAGGAAAAAAAGTTGGCGGTGGATGACAACTCAGTTTTCGAGTGGGGCTCTGCCACCAAGTTGACCGTCTGGGTCAGCGTCATGCAGCTTTGGGAAGAAGGCAAGATTGACCTTAAAACAGATATAAAAGAGTATCTGCCCAAGGATTTTCTCAAAGGCAAGCTCACATACGACAAGCCAATCACCATGCTGGATCTGATGAACCACCAAGCAGGCTTTGGAGACACGGGGCTTGCCAAGGGAACTAGTAAGAACTTGGGAGATACGCTCAAAAAAGTACATATCTATCAAGCCTATGAGCCGGGAACAGTGACAGCCTACTCTAACTTTGGGACGGCTCTGGCAGGATATATCGTCGAGCGGATTAGCAGACAATCTTATGCTGACTATGTCCACGAGCATATCTTTGAACCTTTAGATATGAGGCACACCGCTCTCTTACCCGATTTATCAGATAATCCCTATGTAGTAGAAAAACGTAAGGAAGTCAAAGGTTACACTAGAGACGGTCGGTTGATTGGCGAAGCTCCATATCTAATAGAAATGTACCCTGCTGGGCGAGCAACAGGAACCTTGGAAGATTTCAAGGCATTCGCTCAGGCACTCCTGCAAAAGAAGACACTTTTTAAGCGTTCAGAGACTTGGGACACCCTTTATACAGCAACCTCTAACTATCCTGATAGCGATCTTCCTACCAATGCTCATGGTTTTTGGAGTGACCTTTATCAAGACCAAGTTATCCTCGGGCACGGTGGTAATACAGCTGGTTTTTCATCAAGTTTGACCTTAGACTTAAAATCAGGTATCGCTGCTGTCATTTTAACGAACCAACTGGGCGAGAAAAATTATGTTGAGAAAATTCCCGAGCTGGTCTATGGGCAAAAGAAAGATGTTCCCAACAAAAAGAAAGAAGAACTCAAACCCGGCTTTTATCGTGACGCTAGTCAATTCTTTGGGCCTTTATCCATTGCGCGACTAAATATGGCGACCTTCTATATTGATAAAAATAGTGAAAATCGATTTTACTGGAGCTTGGAGAAAGTCGGTAAGCGAGAATTTATCAAGCGCCCAGTTTCTGATTACTTTAAACTATCTAACTGGGAAGTTGCCAAAGAATTCGGCAGTGTCATCTATGGGGGTTAGCAATCTTCTATGCTCTTCTTAGTTTGGTATCTGCTTTACTGGTCAAGCTCTACCGGCTCCTTGCCAAGCGGACAAACCGCAAACCTGTGACACTTGCTTGGTCGCTCTGGCATTATCTGACTTGCGGACTTGTTTTGTCCACTGTACTCATAACCATTCTCATCGTGCAATATAATATGAACATCAGCGGCTCGCCAAATAACAGTGCTTGGCTCTATGTCATCTTTGCAATAACGGGTCTGCTGCTTCTTGCTAGTTCTGTTTTGCCAATTCTTCTGCGTTCAAAATTCCAAGTCAGCAAAGGCAGAAAAATCTTGACCTACTTGACCAGCAGCGCTTCACTTATCGTCGTTCTCAATATCCTTTATTGGGGCCTGTACCAATGGTGGGCACTTTAATAGAAAGGTAAGTATCATGAAAACATCATTTTTGAAGAGCACTGTGGCGCTGCTGACTTGCGGCTTGCTCGCTTTTGGAGTAGCGCAAGTTCGAGCCGATGAGCAAAAATTGCCGTCGGGGACATCTTACGACCAAATCGGACAGAAGATTGAGGATTATTATCAGAAAAACGAGAAAACCAGCGCAGGACTGGCAACATCTATTTTTGACAAGGACGGTCAAACCATTTACCAAAATAATTTTGGCTATGTAGACAAGGAAAAAAAGTGGGCGGTGGATGACAACTCAGTTTTCGAGTGGGGCTCTGTAACGAAATTAACCGTCTGGGTCAGCGTCATGCAGCTCTGGGAAGAGGGGAAAATTGACCTAAAAACCGACATCAAAGAGTATCTGCCCAAGGATTTTCTCAAAAGCAAGCTCAAATTTGACAAACCCATTACCATGCTTGACCTCATGAACCACCAAGCAGGCTTCGCAGATGTTGACTTGGCCAAAAATGAAGACAAAGACCTAGCCCATACGCTACAAAAGGCGCCGATTATTCAAGCCTATGAGCCGGGGACAATAACTGCTTATTCCAATTTTGGAACGGTGCTTGCTGGCTACATCGTCGAGCGGATTAGCGGACAATCTTACGCTGACTATGTGCACGAGCATATTTTTCAGCCCTTAGGTATGAAGCACACCGCTATTTTGCCCGATTTTTCGGATAATGACTATGTGGTCGAAAAACGCAAGGAAATCAAGGGCTACACCTCAGACGGTCAGCTGATTGGCGAGGCAAACAAGCCTAATCCTTACTATCCGAGCGGGCGAGCAACAGGAACTTTGAAAGACTTTAAGACCTTTGCCCAAGCACTCCTGCAAAAGAAGACACTTTTTAGGCGCGCGGAAACTTGGGACACCCTTTATACGGCGACTTCGACTTTTCCTGATAGCAAACTCCCAATCAATGCTCACGGATTTTGGAGTGACCTTTATCAAGACCGCGTTATCCTCGGTCACGGTGGTAATACGGCTGGCTTTTCATCCATATTAACTTTGGATTTCAAATCAGGTATCGCTACCGTCATTTTAACCAATCAACAATACGAAAGTAACTATCTTAAAAAAATTCCTGAGCTGATTTATGGAAACAAGGCAACTACTTCAGAGAAGATAAAAGCAGAGTTTAAACCGGGCGTTTATCGCTCAAGTCGCGTTTTCACCAATGCCTTATCAATCACGCGCATTGCTCCGCCAATAACTAACTATCTTGAGAAAAATAGTAAATTTGTCACTCAAAAATACTGGGAATTGGAGAAAAACGGCAAGCAAGAACGGCTGAAATTGCCTATCGCAGACTACCTTAAACTTTCCACATGGGATGTAGTCAAGGATTACGGCAGTCTCGTCTTGTGGTGCCTCGCTGCTTTCTATGCCCTCCTCATCCCTGTATCTGCTTTACTGGTCAAACTCTATCGGCTTCTTTTCAAGCGGAAAAATCACAAACTTACACCGCTTGCTTGGTCGCTCTGGCAATACCTGACTTGCGGGTTCATTCTATCTACCATGCTCCTGCTTTACTTCTTTATCCAAAGCGTCCTGAGTCTACATTCCTCACCAAACAGCCGTGTTTGGCTTTCTATGGGCTTTGCAGCTGTGGGAGTTAGCCTCCTGGTTAGCCTTATTGCCTCATTCTTCCTGCGCTCAAAATTCCAAGTGAGCAAGGGTCGAAAAATCTTGACCTACTTGACCAGCAGTGCTTCACTTATCGTCGTTCTCAATCTCCTCTACTGGAGCCTATATCAGTGGTGGACGCTCTACTAAAAGAAAGGAAAGTTATGACCCATTCTCAAAAAATCGAAACAATGATTCAAAACGGCTCCGACCAACTCTACACCGTTTGCTATCCCAATCCTGACAAGGAAACGATTATCCTGCTGCACGGTGGACCGGGAACGCCTGATGACTTCAAGCTCTTTATCCCTAAGCTCGAAAAAGATTATCAACTGATTGTCTTTCACCAGCGGGGAACGAGGAAATCGCCCTGTCCGAGTGGCGACTACAGCATGGAGGCCTACATTGCAGACATCAACACAATCGCCGACCACTTCAATGTAGATAAATTTCACCTTTTGGGACATTCCTGGGGCGGATTGTACGCGCAAATCTACGCCAGCAAAATCCCTGAGCGGGTTCTTAGTCTCTTTCTTTCCTCTCCGGGAACAGGCACGAGCAAGCAGTGGCAGCAAATGGAAAAAGAGATGATGAATTACAATAAAAATCACTGCACGACTATCGAATGGATAAAAATGGGAATCTATTCTCTGCTCGGCAATCTTGGTAGTTCCAAGGCTTCGCAAGCTCTCTTTCGCCAAGTTGTCCGTAATTACAATGCCGACTATCCAGCCTTTCATGATGTGAAACTAGACATGAGCAATGTTTCAGTCCAAGCAGGCAATCAGACAAGAAAGGAAATTATGGCCTATCCTCTCTTGCTCCCGACTAGAAGATCCTGCTTTTCCTATTACCGTGACTTTCGGTGACAATGATATTTTTTTGGTGCTAGCATGCACTTTGTCATCAGCCGCTATCCCAGCGCTCAGGTGTTCACCATTAAAAAAACAGCGGCCACTTCCCATTTCTCCACAATCCAGAAGACTACTTTTGCTATCTTGCACCAGCATTTTTGGAGCATAAAAAGAACCTATAAAAGCAAGACCGCTTTTTATAGGTTTTTTTCTTTTCTTTTTTTCTTGACGGGCATTCTCGCTAAATCCCGCAAGGCAAAATAAGCAAGAAAGGTCACGCCAATGCTGACGAAGATTTCGCTAGGCAGCTGGAAAAATTCGGAAAGCTGCTAGAGTTAAGAGGATGAGCAAGACAACCAAGATAAGCACCAGCGTCACTACATTGAGTGTTCCGCGAATGCTAGGCGGAGCAGCAAAAATGTAAAAATAAGAGAATGAGAATTCCCACAATCAAATAAAAACATAAACCTATTGTTTTTGTAGAAAAAAAGAGCAAAAACTCAAAACGTCTATCCGACTTCCTAAGTTCTTGCTCATTTATTATTCTTCATCAAAAATTCTTTTTTGATTTCTTAGGCGGCTTGAGACGATTAATATCCCGCAAAGCCAAGACGGTCACTACGGATAGGCCAAATCCTACAAAATATTCAGCTGGCAATTGGAAAATCTGAAAAATGCCTAAGCCGAATAAGATAATCAAGGCCACAATCAGTAAAACCATGGTCACAGCATTAACAGTGCCTTTAATACTGGATGGAACAGCAAAAATGTAGAAAAAGAGGATTAAAATCCCAATGATAAGATAAACCATATTGCTGCTCCTTTCCTTTTTGCTTATTCAGCTGCAGCTGATTTTTTCTTTTTATTGGCTTTTTCGCGTTCTTGTTTATTTAAAATTTGCTTGCGCAGACGAATAGATTCTGGCGTTACTTCCATGTACTCATCGTCATTCAAGAATTCCAAAGATTCTTCTAAGGTCAAAATGCGCGGTGTCTTGATGACTGCTGTCTGGTCCTTGGTTGCAGAACGAACATTGGTCATTTGCTTAGCCTTGGTGATGTTAACAGTCAAGTCATTTTCACGAGAGTTTTCACCGATAATCATTCCTTCATAAACCTCAGTACCTGGGTTAACAAAAATAGTTCCGCGCTCTTCAATAGACATGATAGAGTAAGTCGTTGCCTTACCAGCATCAATAGATACCAGAGCACCGCGGTGACGGCCACCGATTTCACCTGGAATAAGTGGTAGGTATTGATCAAATGTATGGTTCATGATACCGTAACCACGAGTCATGGATAAGAACTCAGTTGAGTATCCAATCAAACCACGGGCAGGAACCAAGAAGACCAAACGAGTCTGACCATTTCCAGTTGCTACCATATCCAGCATTTCACCCTTGCGCTCAGAAAGGCTTTGGATGACCGAACCTTGATATTCTTCAGGTGTATCGATTTGGACGCGCTCAAATGGCTCACATTTGACACCGTCGATTTCTTTCACGATAACTTCTGGACGAGATACTTGCAGCTCATAACCTTCACGACGCATTGTTTCAATCAGGATTGACAAGTGCAATTCACCACGACCTGAAACGATCCACTTGTCTGGTGAATCAGTTGACTCAACACGTAGAGATACATCTGTTTGCAGTTCAGCCTGCAGACGTTCTTCAACCTTACGAGAAGTTACCCATTTCCCTTCGCGGCCAGCAAAAGGTGAGTTGTTAACCAAGAAGGTCATCTGCAGAGTCGGCTCATCGATATGCAAAATTGGCAGGGCTTCAACGGCATCTGTCGGTGTAATCGTCTCTCCGACAAAGATATCTTCCATACCTGAAACGGCAATCAGGTCACCTGCTTTTGCTTCGTTGATTTCACGACGCTCCAAACCAAAGAAACCAAAGAGCTTGGTAACACGGAAGTTTTTAGTTGTACCATCAAGCTTAGAAAGGGTTACTTGGTCACCAACCTTAACAGTACCACGGAAGACACGGCCGATACCGATACGGCCAACGAAGTCATTGTAGTCCAAGAGTGACACTTGGAATTGGAAAGGTTCGTCAGAATTATCGACTGGTGCTGGGATATGGTCAATGATGGTATCAAAAATCGGTGCCATGGTGTGCTCTTGATCAGCTGGATCGTCAGACATAGATGAGGTTCCATTGATAGCGGAAGCATAAACCACTGGGAAGTCCAGCTGGTCATCATCCGCTCCAAGCTCAATAAAGAGTTCTAAAACTTCATCCACTACTTCTGCTGGACGAGCAGACGGCTTGTCGATTTTATTCACCACTACGATAGGAACAAGGTCTTGCTCCAAGGCTTTTTTCAATACAAAGCGGGTCTGAGGCATAGTTCCTTCGTAGGCATCCACAACCAGAACAACCCCGTCTACCATCTTCATAATCCGCTCTACTTCACCACCGAAGTCCGCGTGCCCTGGTGTATCCATGATATTGATACGAGTACCTTCGTAAGCCACGGCTGTATTTTTAGCCAAGATGGTGATACCGCGCTCCTTTTCAATATCGTTTGAGTCCATTGCCCGCTCTTGCAGCTCTTTACGTTCATCTAGTGTATGAGATTGCTTCAGCAACTCATCGACCAAGGTTGTTTTCCCGTGGTCAACGTGAGCGATAATGGCGATATTGCGAATATCTTCTCTTAATTTTGTCATGATTTCCTCTGAATTTTTAAATTTTATTTCTAACTGAACAATTATACCACAGACGCAGGCAAAAAACACGGCTTTGATAAGTGTAAATGTTTTCATTGAAAAATATGGGAGCTCCATGAGGATTTGCATTTCCCATCCTGAAAATTTATGATATGATTTAGAAAAAAACAAGGAAAACAGATGCGCCTCGACCAACTGCTGGCTGCCAATCATATCAGCCGAAAAAAGATGAAACAAAGCCTTTTACAAAAACAGATTTTAGTGGATGGTAAGCCCGCCTTCAAACTCAGCCAAAACGTTGATACCGGCCTGCAGCAGATTACTTTTCAAGGAAAACAGGTCAGCGGTCCTGCCCACCGTTACTACATGCTGAATAAACCCGCAGGTGCAGTCACTGCCAATCGCGACGCTGAAAAATTGACTGTTCTGGATTTTCTGGATAAGGAGGTAGAGAAAGAAAATCTTTACTCTATCGGACGCCTGGATAGAGATACCGAGGGGCTTCTTCTGATTACCGACAATGGTCCTTTGGGATTTCAGCTGCTGCACCCTCAATATCATGTCGAAAAAACTTACTATGTAGAAGTCAATGGGCCTTTAACTCCTAGGGACAAATCTTCCTTTCAGGAAGGCATTCGCTTTTTAGACGGCACCACCTGCCAACCTGCCCAGCTCTCTATCCTCTCTAGCAGCTCTAATCTGAGCTGTGCTATCGTCAAGATTTCCGAGGGGAAATTCCACCAGATCAAAAAGATGTTTCTGGCAGTTGGCGTCAAGGTTACTTATCTCAAGAGAATTCAGTTTGGGGATTTTACATTAGATCCAGACCTAGCAACAGGTGATTACCGTCCTTTAAACCAAGAAGAATTAGGCATTATTAAAAAATATTTGGAGAAAAGTTGATAAAACAAAAAAGCTTTAAAAAAATAAAGCTTTTTTGTTACTATCCTACTCCGTTCATAAGTACCATGACATTTAGAATCCAAACAATTATGGAAATTACAATCCCTACGATACCCAGAATTTTTTCTGTTTTATAGTCTAATTTAGACTCTTTTTGATGTGAATTAGCCAACACCAAACCGATAATACCTAAAATAAGACCTGCCAATGGAATGAAAAAACCAAAGATGATAGATAGGATACCTAAAACAAGTGAGGATTTTTTCTTTTCTTGCATGTTCTAAAAACTCCTTAAAATTAATATTAATTTATTATAACATAAGAAACCAGCTTTGTATATATAATGCGACAAATTTTTGATTTATGTTAACTAGCTTTCACCTTGCCATTCCAAGAATCCAACCCATAAGAAAGAATATAGATTTCTTTAAATCCTTGTTTTTTCAGATACAGAGCCGCATTGGTTACACGCTGACCGCGACTATTTTCATAGAGGAGAACAGCCTTGTCCTTACGAAGTGCACCGACACTATCCTTCAGCTGCTGAGATGGAATATTGCGAGCACCTAAGATATGCTTCCGGTGAAAATCAGATGGATCCCGCAGATCAACCAACTGACCTTGGCGAATCAAGTCTTCAAATTCCCCGTTATCCACGATTTTTGCTGCCTGACGAAGGCGCAGATAATTAAAGCCCATCCAGCCAAGTATTCCCAAAAGTACCGCCCACAAAATCCAAATTGTCATCTCAAGTCTCCTTATTCTTTTCTAAATATTCTAACTCTAATCGATGTTCTCGGCGCAAGACAGCCTCTGCCTCAAAATAAGCTAGCTTATCCATTAGACCAGCATCGTAAATTCTCTTCAGCTCGATTTTCATCATTTCAATATCATAAAGGCGTTTGCCCATATAGATAATGATTCCGAAACTTTTAAGAAATTGCTGAACATCATACAGGGTTTTCATGAGCTATATTTTATCAGATTTTCCAGCGCTTTTCAAGATGAAAAAAGCAGAAAGGAAAGCCTATTTCCTTTCTGCTTGGCATGGATCATTTTTTATAAACCTGGTGCTTGACCAATTTCAGCTGTCAGCATCCAAATAGTCTTTTCAAGGTCAGCCTTGGCACCGACAAAGATATCATTGGTTACATCGTCCCCTTCTTGATCTGTTACATCCAAAGCTTCTTGGTAAAGTCCTGTCAGATAACGGAAAATCTCAATCACACGCGCCAGACTTTCTTCTACATTCTTGCTGAATTCACCAGCTTTTTCTTCAATCTTGCTGTGTTGGATAAACTCTGTCAAGGTAGAATAAGGCTTGCCTCCCAGTGTAATCAAGCGCTCGCTGACTTCATCCAAAGTTGTATCCAAAGTTTCCATGTATTCATCCATTTTTGGATGCCAAACCATGAATCCTGCGCCACGCATATACCAGTGAACTTGGTGAAGAGCGATATGAGCTGTATAAAGGTCTGCCACTACTTGATTAAGAATAGCCTTAGTCTTTGGCAAAGCCTTTTGATTGCTGAAAGTTGCTACGTCAGTTGCTGCACCATTTTTTACTTGTGTCATTGTATTTACCTCGTTTTTATTTATAATGATTCTAATCTTTTTTTAGATTATGATTTAATTATAATGCTTCTAAATAAGAAAGTCAAGACAAAAGATTCAAAAAAGGACTTTATTAGAAAAGTTGCAAAATTTCAGAATTTTTCTGTTTAAAATTACGAATAAATAAGTATGATTCACCTATACTTTTTTCTTGTTGGTACCGTCTTTGCCTCATTCCTAGGCTTGGTTATCGACCGCTTCCCAGAGCAGTCTATCATCGCTCCTGCTAGCCATTGCAATGCCTGCGGGAAAAGATTGGCACCGCGTGATTTGATTCCTATTTTTTCTCAAATCTTAAATCTTCTTCGTTGCCGCTTCTGTGGAGACAAGATTCCCTTACGCTATTTATTTTTTGAATGTATCTTGGGCGGTCTTTTTCTGGCAACTTCGCTTGGCACGATTTCCATCAGTCAACTCCTGATACTCACCATGGGCTTGACCCTAGCCATCTACGATCAAAGAGAGCAGCAATATCCTTTGATGGTCTGGCTGTTTTTTCAGCTTTTGCTGCTGATGACAACAGGCGTCAACCTTCTCATGCTCTTCTTTTTAGCCCTAGGACTTCTAGCCTTCTTTTATAATCTTTACATCGGCGCTGGAGACTTTCTCTTTCTGGCGTCCTGCTCAGCCATTTTTAGCCTAACAGAAATTCTCATTCTTATCCAAATCGCTAGCTTCTCTGGCCTCGCCTGTTTTTGCTTTAAAAAGAAAAAAGACAGGCGAGCATTTGTACCTTGTCTTTTGTTTGGTGTGGTGGTGATTATTTCTTATAAGCTGCTGCTTCTTGGATAAAGGTTGCTATACCGGCATCCTTTTCATGAAGAGCTTTGACAATCTTGGATCCGACAATAACTCCATCTGAGACTTGATTGAAGCGGTCAACATCCTCTAAAGTTGAAACGCCAAAGCCCGTCAGTACTGGAATCTCTGCAATATCACGAAGCTTGCTCAAGTGCTGGTCCAAATCATTTCGGTAGCTTCCGCTCTTACCCGTCACACCGTTGATGGCTACAGCGTAGATAAAACCTTCCGCTTCCTTTATCAGCTCCTGCTGACGTTCTAGTCCAGTCGTCAGACTCACTAAAGGAACTAGAGCGATATCTGAATCTTCCAGCAAAGGCAAGATAAAGTCCCTGTGCTCATAGGGCAGATCCGGAATAATCAATCCTTTAACCGGTGTCCTAGCCAAATCCTTGACAAAATCTTTGAGACCGTACTGGAAAATTGGATTGAAGTAGGTCATGATAATGAGAGGCAACTGAGTGTCCAACTTCCGCAAGCTTTCAACTAAAGACTTGGCCGAAGTATGGTGGCACAGACTTCTTAGACCGGCTTCTTCAATCACTGGCCCATCTGCAACAGGATCTGAAAAATGGTAGACCGATTTCAATGGCTGACACACCCAAGTTTTCCCAAAAAAATGAGATGGTTTCTGGTAATCCTGCCAAACCATTCTCATGATCACCAGCCATGATATAAGGAAGGAAAAATTCCCTTGCCTGCTTTTTTGATGGCTTCTAAATGCTGAGTGAGTGTTTTAGTCATGGGCACCTCCTTTTTGAGCCGCTTCATTTTCCAAGCGTTCCTTTACCTGAACGACATCCTTATCACCACGGCCGGATAAGCAGACAATCATTGACTTATCTGGTCCCAACTCCTTAGCCAGTTTAACTGCGTAAGCAATAGCGTGGCTAGACTCTAGAGCGGGGATAATCCCTTCGATACGAGACAGGATCTGGAAGGCTTCCAAAGCTTCTTCATCCGTGACTGGAACATAAGTGGCGCGCTGGATAGCATTAAAATGAGAATGTTCGGGACCGATGCCCGGATAGTCCAGCCCGGCAGAGATAGAGAAAGCTTCAAGAATTTGCCCTTGCTCATCCTGCAAGACATCCATCAAGGCACCGTGCAAAACACCTGGCCGTCCTTTGGTTAAGGTCGCAGCATGTTCATCTGTATCCACGCCTCGCCCAGCTGCTTCTGTTCCATACATAGCAACTGAGCCATCATCTACAAAGGGATAAAAGAGTCCAATAGCATTGGAGCCACCGCCAACGCAGGCCACTAAAGCATCTGGCAGGGCACCTGCATTTTGCTCAGCAAACTGACTCTTGGCCTCACGCCCAATCACACTCTGGTAGTCGCGGACAATCTCTGGGAAAGGATGTGGTCCCAAGGCTGAGCCCATAATATAGTGAGTATCATCGACCTGAGCCACCCAAGCTCGCAAGGCAGCATTGACTGCATCCTTGAGGACTCGAGAGCCATCGATCACAGACTCCACCTTGGCTCCCAGAAGTTCCATCCGAAAGACATTGAGGGCTTGGCGCTTGACATCTTCTTCACCCATATAGATAGTACAGTCCATATTGAAAAGGGCTGCAGCTGTGGCCGTGGCTACTCCATGCTGACCTGCACCAGTCTCCGCAATAATTTTCTTCTTGCCCATCCGCTTGGCTAATAAGACCTGGCCTAGGGCATTATTGATTTTATGAGCCCCAGTATGGTTGAGGTCTTCCCGCTTCAGATAAATCTTAGCACCACCAGCATAGGCTGTCAGATTTTTAGCAAAATAGAGAGGATTCTCCCGCCCTACATACTGCTTTAGCAACTCGTCCAGCTCAGCCTGAAAGGCTGGGTCTTTTTTACTCTCACGGTAGGCTTTATCCAGCTCCAAAACTGCTGTCATCAGCGTTTCTGGAACAAAGCGTCCGCCAAACTCACCATAAAATCCTTCTTGATTGGGTTGATTATATGCCATCTTTCACTCTTTCTATAAATTCTTTTATCTTTTCTAAGTCCTTCTGGCCGTCAGTCTCGACTCCGCTTGAGACATCAACTGCGTAAGGAGCGAAGTGCTGAATCGCTTCTTGGACATTTCCTGCATTCAAACCACCGGCGATAAAGAAGGGCTGGTTTATTTGTCTCCTATCAAAGTTTGCCAGTCAAAGGTCTGCCCACTACCAGCAAGAGGTGCATCAAAGAGCAGGTAGTCCGCTTGTTGGCTGACATCTTTTAACGCTCCCTTGACCTGATAAGCTCGAATAACCGGCCGGCCGATCTCAGTCAGAAGATCTTCATTAAAATCGCCATGAATCTGCACCAGATCCAGATTTGCCACTGAAATAGCTTCCTGCAGCTCTGCCAAGCTCGGAGAGACGAAAACTCCTACCTTTCGGACAGCAGGCGGCACCAAGGCAGCTAGCTCCTGAGCTTGCTCTAAACTAACCCTCCGACGGCTCTCAGCAAAGACAAATCCAATGTAATCTGCACCAGCCTGGCATGCCGTTTCCACAGCGCTGGCCGTTGATAAGCCGCAAATCTTAACCTTTGTCAATTTTCAGCTCCTTAATTTTTTCTACCACATCCTCAGCCTGCATCAGGGCTGTTCCAACTAAAATCGCATGGAAATAAGGAGCTACCAGCTCAGCATCTTCCTTGCTGAAAATCGCTGACTCTGATACGTAAACTCTGTCATCTTTGAAATGGGCAGACAGCTGGAGACTTGTATTGATATCTGTCTCAAAAGTGACTAGATTGCGGTTATTGACACCGATAATCCGAGCTCCTATTCTATGGGCAGTTTCCAGCTCCGCCAGATTATGGGTTTCGACCAGAACTTCTAAGCCTAAACCTGTCGCAAAATCATAAAGTTCTTGCAGCCGCTTTTCAGGCAAGGCAGCTACAATCAGAAGAATAACCGTCGCTCCTGCATTGCGGGCGCGAACAATCTGTTTTTTATCAATGATAAAGTCCTTATTGAGGGTCGGAATCGTGACTTGACTGGAAATCTCTCTCAGGTAATCCAGATGTCCTTTGAAAAAAATCTCATCTGTCAGGACCGAAATCATGGCTGCACCACATCGTTCATAGGTGCGAGCCTGCTCCACAATATCCACACCGAGATTAATATCTCCCAGACTTGGACTGGCTTTTTTAACCTCAGCAATCAGCTGCAGCTCTTGAGGATGGCTTTTGAGATACTCATAGAGGGAATAGGTCGAGCGCAGGGGTTGCAGCTCTTCATAAGACATGGCCGCCACTTCCTGCTCTTTTTGCTTAAGAATGGTTGGGAGAAATTCTTTGCTCATTTTTGATACTCCTGTAGTTGCTTGAGTTTTTCATAGGCTGCGCCACTAGCGATCACTTGGCGGGCCAAAGCTATTCCTTCTTCTATGCTATCTGATTTTCCATTAGCGTAGAAGCCCAATCCAGCATTCAGAACTGTCGTTTCCAGATAGGGACTGGCTTGATTTTGCAGGACAGATAGCAGAATTTCTGCATTTTCCTTGGCATTGCCCCCACGAATCGCTTCAAGAGCTATCTCTTCCATGCCAATATCTGACGGCAGAAAGCTGTGCAGGCTGATTTGTCCATCTGAGAGCAGAGCATACTGGGTACGACCATGAAGACCCGCCTCGTCAAGACCATCCGGTCCCGACACGACTACTGCACGCTTACGGCCCATATTTTTCAAGACCTCTGCCGTGCTCTCTAGCATATCTGGTCGGCTAGTCCCCAAAAGCTGAGTTTCTAGACTCATGGGATGGATGAGCGGACCAGTTAGATTCATGATAGTGGGAATGCCAAGGCTAAGACGGGCTGGCATGATGTATTTCATGGCTGGGTGCATATTCTTTGCAAAGAGAAAGACGATACCTGTCTGCTCAAAAACCTTGCCCAAGCTAGCAGCGTCCAAGTCTAGATTGATACCCAGAGCTTCTAACACATCAGCTGAGCCTGACTTAGAAGAAATGGAGCGATTGCCGTGCTTGGCCATCTTAATCCCGCCACTGCCAGTATAAAAGCTGCCGTAGTCGAAATATTGAAGCTGAAAGACTTGTCTCCACCGGTACCGCAATTGTCCATTGCAGTGCGAATAGTGGTTGGAATCTGCTTAGCATGGCCTCGCATTACCTGAGCCAAAGCAGTTCGTTCCTCAATCGTCTCCCCCTTCATCTTAAGCCCCAGCAAGAAAGCTACAATTTGAGACTCTGTCACCCGTCCAGTGACAATACGCTCAATAACATCTGTCATCTCAGCGCTGCTTAAATCCTTAAAATCAGCTAGTTTTGCAATTATCTCTTTCATACATCCTCCTTTATTTTACTAAATCGATGAAATTCTTGATAGACGACAAGCCGTCCGGCGTGCCAATACTTTCTGGATGATACTGAAAACCATAAATGGGCAGGCTCTTGTGCTGGATAGCCATGATCGAGTTATCATCAGCCGCCCGAGCTGTCACTTCAAAGTCCTCTGGCATCTCTTCAATCAAAATCGAATGATAGCGCATGACCGGCTGCCCATCCTCTATTCCTTCATAGATAGGAGATTTCCCCTCAAAGCGCAGAATACTTTGCTTGCCATGCATGACTTTGGGAGCCAAGCCTAACTTTCCGCCAAATACTTCTGCAATGGCTTGGTGCCCTAAGCAAATCCCCAAAATCGGCTTCTTACCAGCAAAATCGCGAATAAGATCTTCCATCTGTCCTGCATCTGCTGGCCAGCCTGGACCTGGAGACAGCACCAAAGCATCCGCTTCTTCTGCCGCTTGATAAAGGTCTGCATCATCATTTCGCAAGACCCTAACTTCTGCGAAATTGCCAATATACTGGGCTAGATTGTAAGTAAAAGAATCATAATTATCAATTAGTAAAATCATTGCATTTCTCCTATCTTGGTCATTGATTTGGCCTTGTTGATGGTTTCTTGGTATTCATTAGTAGGGATCGAATCATAAACAATACCCGCTCCAGCTTGAACGTAAGCTCTGCCATTTTTCAAAACCATGGTCCGAATAGCAATGGCAAAATCCATATCCCCTGTCGCAGACAGATAGCCAATAGCCCCCGCATAAACGCCACGTTTTTCCTGCTCCAGCTCATAAATGCGGTTCATAGCTCGAATCTTAGGTGCACCCGAGACGGTGCCGGCTGGCAAGGTCGACTTGAGCGCATCCATAGCTGTCAGTTGAGGCAGAAGCTGACCACGGACCACACTGGTCAGGTGCATGACATAGCGGAAATACTCTACTTCCATGTATTTAGTGACTTCCACGCTGTTATTCTGAGCAATTTTACCGATATCATTACGCCCCAAATCAACTAACATACGGTGCTCCGCCACTTCCTTCTCGTCAGCCAGCAACTCCTCTGCCAAGGCTTTATCTTCTCTTTCATCCTGCCCGCGCGGTCTGGTCCCAGCAATAGGATTGGTCGTAACCTGACCCTGCTTGACAGAGACCAAACTTTCTGGGCTAGCTCCGATAATCTGATAATCCCCGAAGTCATAAAAGTAGAGATAGTTGGAAGGATTGGTCACGCGCAGATTGCGATAGTAATCCAGTGGCCTACCAGAATACTCTGCTGAAAAACGCTGACTGAGCACACATTGGAACATGTCTCCCTGCCGAATCAAGCTGCGCGCTTCTTCCACCATTTTTTCAAAAGCTGTCTGCTCGATATGACTCTGAAAGTTCAAACTGGACAGTTCCAGCGGTGAAAATTCATCTGCCGCAGGCTGCGCCAACTCTGCCATGATACGCTCCAGACTAGCAGCCAAATCAGCTTCGCTTCTATCACTGTAGAGTGCCTCCTCAAGGATATAGACCTTGTCTTTTTTATGGTCAAAAACCATGTAACTCTCATAGACGAAAAAGTGCATATCCGGCGTCCCAATCACATCAGCTGGAATCTGGCCAATTTCTTCATAGAGGGAAATCATATCATAGCCGACAAAACCAATGGCTCCGCCTCCAAAGGCAGGTCTGAATGATGATCTTTTTTTACGGCTAACTCATGCAGATAGTCCAATGGATCTGCCTCAATTACTTGCCCGTTCTTTGTTAACAGGCCATTTTCATAGCGGATTTCAAAGACTGGATTATAGGCTAGGATAGAAAAGCGAGCCGTCTCGCTATCTCTCGGAATACTTTCCAAAATCACCTTGTGGTCGCCCTGAATCCGCATGTAAGCCAGAATCGGCGATAAAATATCAGCTGGTAAAATCTTTTGCATAATGTTTCTTTCTATTTAATTGGAAGCGTTTAAGGAGGAGCGATCTGCTAGCCATGACTGTATTCACAAGAACAGATAGCACCTGTCCACTGTCATAACTTGCCCCAGAACTACAGAAAAACGCCCACACAGTTCATCCTGTGAGGGCGTGTTATCGCGGTGCCACCTCAGTTATGGAGTTTTTAGGCTCCACATCTCATTTACCTATTTACAGTCATTTAGATCCCTTTTAGTAGAAGGCAGCACACCGAGTCATAGCAAAATAAGCTAACAAAGTAATAAAAGATCAACTAAAGGACAAAATATTGTCTCCAGCAGTCCATTTCATAACTTCTCCTGCCTGTTTACAGCAACCACAGACTCTCTGAAAGGAGGGATGTTACTACTCTTCTGCTGGGGAGTTTATTTTCGTTTTTCTAGATAGTCGGCAATGGCTGCCACATCCTTGTCTCCACGACCAGATACACTGATAATGATGATTTGGTCGGATGACAATTGCGGAGCCCGCTTGATGGCTTCAGCAATAGCATGAGAACTTTCGATTGCCGGCAAAATACCTTCCTTTTGTGTCAAGAGAAGCAAAGCGTCCACAGCTTCATCATCTGTCGCTGCTACGTATTCTACTCGACCAGAATCTTTAAAGAAAGCATGTTCGGGACCAACTCCAGGATAGTCCAAGCCTGCTGAAATAGAGTAAACCGGCGCCACCTGACCATCTTCAGCAAAGACAGCGTAAGTCTTCATACCATCCACTACTCCGACACTTCCCTTGGTCATGGTCGCCGCATGCTGGTCTGTGTCAAGACCCCGTCCAGCCGCTTCAACACCAACCAACTTGACTTCTTCATCCGCCACATACTGAGAGAAAGCACCGATAGCATTGGAACCACCGCCTACACAGGCAATGACATAGTCTGGCAAGCGGCCTTCCTTATCCAAAATCTGCCGACGAGATTCTTCACTGATCACCTTTTGGAACTCATGGACAATCGTCGGATAGGGGTGAGGTCCGACAGCCGAACCCAAAACATAGAAGGCTTCCAAATCGCTCATCCAAGCTCCAAAGGCTGCATCCACAGCATCCTTAAGGGTTTTGGTGCCTGTTTCCACTGCATGAACAGTCGCACCCATCATTTCCATGCGAAAGACATTGAGGCGCTGGCGCTCTACATCCTCTGCACCCATGTAAACATCGCACTTCATACCAAACTTAGCTGCAGCTGCCGCAGTTGCCACACCATGCTGACCAGCTCCAGTTTCAGCAATGACCCGGGTCTTGCCCATGCGCTTAGCCAGAAGAATCTGCCCCAAAACATTATTGAGCTTGTGAGAGCCCAGATGATTGAGATCTTCCCGCTTCAGATAAATCTTCGCTCCGCCCAGGTGCTGGGTCAGGCTTTCTGCAAAGTAGAGCGGAGTTTCCCGGCCTGAATAATCCTCCAAATAATGCCGGTATTCATTCAAAAATTCTGGATCATCCTTATACTTCTCAAAAGTAGCTTCCAATTCATCCAGCAAGGCTTGGATAGGCTCCGGTACAAAGGAGCCGCCGAATTGTCCAAAATATCCTTTAGTTTCTGTCATCTTGATTTCCTCATTTCTTTATTTTCAAACAAAATAAAAGCCCACACACAGAAAAAAATCTGTGTGAGGGCGTAAAATCGCGGTGCCACCTCAATTATGGAGAAAAGTATAGACTGCCTCCATATCTCTGTCTTGTCTAACAACAAGCTGCACTGTAAGGTGTGCTCACCGAATTTTTATTGCTTCAAATTCATTTTTTGCATCAGCCCACTTCACAATCCTCCACTACCTGTTTCCACCAACCACAGGCTCCCTGAAAGTAGAAAAAATTATTACTTTTCTGATGATTTATTTTATTATAGGCCTTTCCTTTTTTCTTGTCAAGAAAAAATTTCCTTTTTTCTTCTAAATCCGAACGTTTTCTTCACTAATCTGCCTTGAAAACGTCGTCTTGACGATTTTTCCAGATTTTTTGACCAAGCTGAAAAGCCCGCCAAGCCAGATAACCACCCAAAGTATTGGTCCAGAGATCATCAATCTCAAAGACTCGATTGGCGTTGATAAGAAGGTCCAGCAGAATCTGAGTCACTTCAATAGACAGACTCATCCCAAAGCTCAGCCAGACAACCTTTTTTGTCTTCCGCAATTTCGGAAAGAGCCAAAGCAATTGAAAAATTAAGGGCGACAGCAGAAAGATATTGGCCAAATTTTGAACAAAAACCTTGACCAGCTGGATCCAAGAAGAAATTTCGCCAATATTGACAAAGGAATTAAACGGGACTAGCAAAACTACTATTCGGCCAAAATACTGGATTCCCGGCGTTTCCATTCCTGGCTCTGGAACCTGAGGAATAAAGCACAGGATGCAAAGCATCAAGAAATAGAGTCCGCATCCTCCTGCTAGCAATTTCCGGCCTCGAGCTGTCAGCTCACCGTCTGAAGTCAGATAATTTTTAAGGCTGAACATTTTCTACCAATGCTTTCTCACGATCTCGCTTCATAGTATTGGAACGCAACTGGCCGCAGGCTGCATCAATATCTGTACCATGCTCCTGACGTACCACACAGTTAACTCCATTTCTTGAGGGTGTCATAGAAGGCCATCACACGCTCTTTGGGACTGCGGCTGTATTGGTCGTGCTCGCTAACGGGGTTGTAAGGAATGAGATTGACATAAGATAGCTTCTTAATGTTCTTGAGCAGCTCAGCCAGTTCCTTAGCCTGCTCTACACCGTCATTGACTTCATTGAGCATGATATATTCAAAGGTCACTCGGCGGTTGGTCGTCTCGATATAGTATTCAATAGCTGCAAAAAGCTTTTCGATAGGGAAGGACCGGTTAATCCGCATGATGCTGGTCCGCAGATCATTATTCGGGGCATGAAGGGATACAGCTAGATTGACTTGCACACCTTCATTGGCAAAGTCACGAATCTTATGAGCCAGACCTGATGTCGAAACCGTGATATGGCGGGCACCGATAGCCAAACCTTTATCATCATTGACCGTCCGGACAAACTTGAGCACATTGTCATAGTTGTCAAAAGGCTCGCCGATTCCCATAACCACGATATGGCTGACCCGCTCATCCTGACCACGCTCGTCAAAATACTTCTGAACCAGCATAATCTGAGCTACAATCTCACCGTTATTGAGGTCGCGTTGCTTTTTAATCAAGCCGGAGGCACAGAAGGTGCAGCCGATATTGCAGCCAACTTGGGTAGTCACACAGACTGAAAGTCCATAGTGCTGGCGCATGAGCACCGTCTCAATCAGCATACCATCCGGCAGCTCAAAGAGGTACTTGACCGTACCGTCAGCAGACTCTTGAACAATGCGCTGTTTAAGCGGATTGACGACAAACTGATCATTTAGCTTGGCAATCAAATCTTTAGATAGATTGCTCATCTCCTCAAAAGACTGGACCCGCTTGCGATAGAGCCACTCCCAAATCTGGGCAGCACGGAATTTCTTTTCTCCCTGAGCTTCCGCCCATTCAATCATTTCCTGGCGCGTTAAGCTATAAATAGATGGTTTCATTTTTCTCCTTTATTCTGACGAATTACAAAATGGCGATTGCTGTCTCTTGGCTTTTTCTGCCTATCTTGCTGGGAATTGTTGCGAGAGCGCTTATTGTCCCTTTAGAACGACTGTCTCGGTCTCGCTCGCTTCTGCGATTGCGGTTGCCGCCTGAACGGCTGTTGCGAGAACGTTTTGACCGACCCTCTGATTCTTTCTTGCCATGCGATTTCTTATCAAAGGAAGCGCGCTGGGGATTTGGATTTTCCAAGACAAAATAAGCACAGCCATAGCTGCAGTACTCTAGCAAATAGTCTTCTAAGCGGCTAATCTTCTCATCGCTTTCATTAGCCCGCTCATCCTTGTAAAAACCGCGCAGGCGCAGCTGCTCGTTGCCCCAGTCACCGACAATATAGTCAAACTTGGTGAGAATTTCTGAAAAGCGCTGATGAAAGGCCGTCAAGTCAAAGCCTTCCTTATAGTTCTCAATCAATTCAAACTCGAATTTTTCTGCAAGAATCTTGCTGTCAAGCTGTTTAAACTCCGGTCCTGGGAATTTATTATAATTATACAATTCAGGTGAAATATCTTTACGCATACTCTTCCTTTAACAATCTTGGATAGTTTATCTACAACACCTTATTTTATCATAAATCAGCCAGTATTTCGCGGACTTTTTCATCAAAAAAATACCTTTCTGAAAAAAAGTCAGACGATTTAAAGTAGAAAAGGCCAGCTGATTTTGTCTGTCTCACAAGAAAAATCTTAGCAAAAGCTAAGATCTTACTTGTTCTTTTTCAGATAGTCAATGGCGTCCTGCAGCGTTTTAACTGGAACAATTTTCATATCCGTTTTAATCTTCTTGGCTGTCTCCAGAGCCGTTTGGTAGTTGTTTTTCCCATTAGGAGAAAGCTTTTTCTCTTCCTCTGTCAGTTCATTGTTCGGTGCAAAGAAGATGTCTGCTCCGCTTTGGGCCGCTGAAACGACTTTCTTATCGATTCCGCCGATTTCGCCAACTTCGCCTTCACGGCTGATGCTGCCGGTCCCTGCAATATCGCGGCCATCACGAAGAGTCGGATCAGCCAACTGGGTATAAATGGCGAGGCTGAACATGAGACCAGCACTGGGACCGCCGATACCCTCAGTTGAAAATGTAATCGGAATACTGCTGCTGACTTCCGTCCGGTCTATCAGACTAATCCCAATCCCGTTCTTACCGTTCTCCAACTTGATGACCTTACCGGTTGCCGATTTCTCCTGACCATCTTCTTGGAAAGTCACCTTGATTTTATCCCCAAGCTTCTGCGAGTTGACATACTTGACCAGTTCCTCAGAGCTTTCAAATGTCTTATCATTGACACCAGTTACCGTATCAGCAATATTGAGAACTCCCTTGAAGGTTGAGTTATCAGCCACCTGTAGGACATAAACTCCCAGATAGTCCATTTTGATCTCTTTACCAGCTGTCGTCAACCCTTGATATTTAGCCATATTTTGTGATGTTTCCATGTAAAACTGGTTGATCCGATTGAACTCCTCATCCGTGGATCCCCCTGTCATATCCTTGGCGGAATAAATATCTGTAAAAGGGGTCAGCCAAGCATAGACCAGATGAGCAAAGGTTGCCTGCTCTACTCCGACTGTCACAAAGTTATAGGAACCCGCTTCCTTATCAGCCTTTTTATCAACCAGCAAGACCTGCCGAACATCCTCGGCACCACCAGGAACTTCTATATAATAAGGCAGACGAACGTAAAGAGCTGCTATAAAAAAGGCAATAGTGACGCCAATGACCGTCGGCAATATAAACTTCTTAATTCTTTTCATTGTTGATTCTTTCTAATTCTTTGATTACACTTTGAGGCACATAGGCCGCGATATCCTGCTGAAAAGCAATCAGCTCACGAATACGTGATGAACTGATATGCTGATAGGCCGGCTTGCTGAGCAAGAAAATCGTCTCCAGCTCTCCTGCTAGTTCATGATTGAAAAAGTTCATATTGGCTTCATAGTCTAGATCTTGACTGTTACGGAGACCGCGCACAAAGACCTGAGTTCCCAGTCTTCTGGCCACTGTCACTGCTAGCTCATTCTGAGAAGTGATGACCTCAACATTATCCAAATGCTGCAGAGCTTCTTTGACCATGCGTTCTCTGGCCTCAATTGTGAAAAAACCAGACTTTTCTCGGTTATAGAAAATCCCTACATAGAGCTTATCAAAAAGCCTGCTGGCCCGCTCAATCAGGTCCACATGACCCTTGGTCATCGGGTCAAAAGACCCTGTGAATAATCCTATCTTATCTGACATACACCGTCACCTTTGAAATTCCATATATCTTCTGCTTCCAAATGCCTAGCCCTGCAATTTCTTCTGGCAATTCAACTTCCTTGTCTGTCTCACAGACTACCAGACATCTTGACCCAAGAGCTGGCGCTCCTCTAGCTTCTCAAGGTCCTCCACAATCTGCTCCTTGGCATAAGGCGGATCTAAGAGAACCAAGTCAAAAGCTCCCGTCAATATTTCCAAGGCTCGGCCAGACTCCATCTTGAGCAAGTCAAAACGTTCCGGCTCCTTTGTCATCTGAATATTCTCTGAAATAATAGCCTGAGCTCTGCGATCCCTTTCGACTAAGACAGCTTCCTCCATACCTCGCGAAATAGCCTCAATGGCCAAACTCCCACTCCCAGCATAAAGATCTAGCACCCGACCGCCGTCAAAATAGGGACCAATCATATTAAAAATTGCCCCCTTGACCTTATCGGTCGTAGGCCTGGTCGTCTTGCCGTCCAAAGTCTTGAGGGGCCTGCCCCCGTATTTACCTGCAACAACTCTCATAAAAAACATTATAACACACATCGCACAGGAGGCCAATTTTTTGAAAACTTGACAGATAAAAAACAGAAGTCCCCCAAAATTAGAGACTTCTGTTTTCTTTTAATTTCAATAAAAAATCAATTAATTCAGGCTGACAGTCTGCCTTATCCAAGATCAGTCCCATTGACCGACCAACCATGATATAAAAAGTTTCTGGCTTGTCTATAATCGCCACAATATCTTGGTAGTCAAATCTGGCATTGTTATTCCGATTAACGACACGAAAGTCTGTCTCATAGAAGCTAAACTCCTGCTCTATATCATGCCAGAGGGGGTTGCCTCTATAAAACTTTTTAATATGTCGATTCATGGACAGATAGTAAAGAAAAGGAAGGACAGCCACAGTAACAAGAAAAGCTGCGCCTGGCAAAGGTTCCCCGATGAAAAAACAGATTGCACCGCATATCAGCACCACTATCTCAGGGAGAATCAGCGAGAAGATGCCATTCTTTTTATACCAAAAATTGGTCCAAGCGAAACGGCGGTAAGCTTCTTCTGTCATGATCGTTTTTGCTATCATAGGAAACATCTCTCTACCTCCAGGTTATATTCCTCCCTACAGTTTACCACACTCTTGCTAGAAATAACAATACTCAATAAAGAACTTGCTTTTCTCGATTTCATTTGCTATACTATATGTAACCTTTAAAACGTTACATAGGAGGTGTGATATGTTTTCGCATGAAAAATTAAAAAAACGCCGGCTGGAGCTTAATCTGGCACAGGCTTCCATTTACCAAGAGCTGGGCATCTCTCGAAAGACTTACTCTGCTTGGGAAAATGGTCTAGCAGAACCCCACGCAAAAAATCTCAGGAGGTTGGCCACCTGTCTCAAGGTCCAGGAGAACTACTTTGTGGATGAGACCAGCGCGCTCTACACCTACCCTTTACTAACCGCACCACATAAAAAAGAAGTAGACAAGCTCGCTAGTCGGCTCCTAGAGAGACAGCGCAAGGTTAGCTCCCTTACAGCCTATAAGGTTCTATCTGTTGAGCTGGCTGCAGGTCGCGGTCACAGTTATTATGACAATGAAACAGACTACGAAACGGTCTACTTCGATCAAGATATCCAGCACGACTTTGCATCCTGGGTCTCTGGAGATTCTATGGAGCCCAAGTATCCCAATGGATCTGTTGCACTTATGAAACAGACAGGGTTTGACTACGATGGGGCAGTCTATGCTCTTATGTGGAATGGCAAGACATATATTAAAAAAGTCTACCGTGAAGCTGAAGGCCTACGCTTAGAATCTATCAATCCTGACTACGAGGATCTCTTTGCTCCTTATGAAGACCAACCTAGCATTGTTGGTATCGTAGTCGGACATTTTCTGCCAATTGAGGTATAAGCTATGGTCCTATTTGATTATTCACGCGAGCCTCGTTCAGACATCGCTTTTGTGGATATGAAAAGTTTTTATGCCTCTTGCGAATGCATTTCCCTCGGCCTTGACCCTTTAAACCTCGCTCTGTGTCATGAGCCGAATTGAAAATTCTGCTGGACTGATATTAGCTGCCACTCCTCTCTTTAAAAAGAATTTCGGCAGCCAGAATGTCAGCCGAAGCTATAATCTTCCTTTTGATGTCCACACCCGCAAGTTCAACTATGCTACTGCCCACAAGCAGGGACTACCAATTACAGCAGATTATGTGCGCTTTATTGAAGATGCTGCTCAAAAGACCTTATTGGTCCCACCTCGGATGAACTACTACATCCAGAAAAACATGGAAATTCAAAAAATTTTCCAGGATTTCGCAGCTCCCGATGATATTTTCCCCTACTCAATTGATGAAGGCTTCCTAGATTTGACAAGCTCTATCAACTACTTCATTCCCGATCAGACGCTGGACCGCAGGACCAAACTGGACCTGCTGGCTGCCCGCATTCAACAGGCTATCTGGAAGAAGACTGGGATTTATGCCTCTATCGGCCTGAGCAACGCCAATCCTCTTCTCGCCAAGCTAGCCTTGGACATTGAAGCCAAGCACACAAAACAGATGCGGGTCAACTGGTCCTACGAGGATGTGCCAAGTAAGGTCTGGACTATTCCGACAATGACTGATTTTTGGGGCATCGGTCACCGAACGGCCACCCGTCTTAAGAAACTGGGAATCCACTCCATTTATGATTTGGCTCACTTTAATCCCGATATTCTCAAAAAAGAAATGGGAGTCATGGGCCTGCAGCTTTGGTTTCACGCTCACGGCATTGATGAAAGCAATGTTCACAAGCCTTATCAGGTCAAGTCGCATGGTCTGGGCAATTCGCAAATTCTCCCCCGAGATTATAGACAGCAGGCAGAGATTGAGCTCGTTTTCCGAGAAATGGCTGAGCAGGTCGCCATTCGGCTCAGACGCTCTGGTAAGAAATGCCAGCGTGTCTCCATCTATGCCCGTTATTCCAAGCAGGAGCTCCTGCCTTCCATTCATACACAGAAAAAAATTGAGCCCACTAACAACAGCGATCGATTGGCTCAAATCGTCGTTCAGCTTTTTCGTTCCAAATATCAGGGCGGGGCTATCCGTCAGATTGGCGTTTTTTACAGTGACTTTGTCGATCAAGGTTATGGTCTGATTTCTCTCTTTGACGATCCTCTGCAAATTCAAAAAGAAGAGGAGCTCCAACAGACGATTGACCGCATCAGAGATCGCTTCGGCTTCGCCTCTCTGCTTAAGGGAAATGCCTTGCTGGGCTCCTCCCGTGCCATCGCTCGAAGCAAGCTGACAGGTGGCCATTCGGCTGGAGGGCTGGAGGGCTTATCATGACCGACCGCTCCTACCTCCCCTATCAGTCAGCTCGTGACTTTCAGGATCGAGGCATGGCTAAGTGGGCTGGCTTTTTCCTCTCTGAACATAGCACTGCTTTGGCCAAAAAAGAACTAGATATGAGCCAATTGCCCCAACTTGATAGACAGGAAAAATTCCACTTGCTCAGTCAAGCCTACAGCCAGCAAGTTCCCATCCGAATCACCTTTCTTAATAAGGAAAGGCTGACCGACATTACTGCTACAATCTTTCATCTGGACTGCAAGCAAGTCCTCCTGCAGAAAGGTGACCATTACAAAGGCCTTGCTATCCATCAGATTCTTTCGATACATGCTTCAGGAGGCGTAGATGACCACTCAGAATGTACATGAGGAACTTCAATTCGACTATTTTTCCCAGAACTACCATCAATTTCAAGAGGATTTTTATCAATTTTCCAATCTTCCCCAGCCTCTGATGGTCATGGAAGATGACATCCTACTCCACATGGCCAGCCGCCAAGCCACTTATTTCAAACTCTCCAAGACCAAAAGCTTGGATAAAAAGGATCATTACTTCCACTTTACCGTCAGTCGACCAGACCAAGCAAACCGACTCTGCATTTACCACTATCAAGGCCAAACAGAAGATATAAACCAATAAGCTCCCAAACTGAGTCTGGGAGCTTATTGTAGGGAACTGGCCATCTACTAGAATCTTCTCAATTATTTATTGCTTTAAGTCAGGTAAATAACATTAAAGATTTGAGCCAGCTATATTTAAAGCCAAGAAGCGCCATTCTTTTTAGGTTATCTATTCAGTTCATTTGTATAAACTAATTTCATACTAAAAACACCCCAATCGTTAGATTTTCTGTCTAACTTTTGGGGTGAAAGTCAAAGCGAATTATCTTTTCTTTTATTTTTATCGGTGTCAAGATTTGCAGCTTCAATAACCGGCTGCTCATCTTGTTTTAGCTTGTTAACTGTCATATTAACACCAAGAGCTCCTGCTAGGAGTTGGCGGATATCGAAGCCTGCACCTTGCGACACTTGGTCAATACTCTGCATGATGTCGCCAACCATCTTAGAAGCATTGCCTTCACCATACATAGTGATTTTGTCCACTTTAGTAAGCGGCTCTGCTACAGCACGGGCAATTTCTGGCAGTTTGTCTACAATCATCTCAGTAATCGCAGCTTCCTGCATCTTCTTCATAGCTTCTGCTTTTTTATCCAAACCTTCTGCTTCGGCTTCTAATTTAAGACGAATAGCCTCCGCTTCAGCACGTCCCTTGGCTTCAATGGCTTCAGCTTCTTGCAGTTGCGCAAATTTCTCAGCCTCGGCTTGAGCCTTGCGGGCTTCGGCTTCTTTTTGTGTTTCAAAAAGCTCCGCCTCGGCTTGACGTTGACGCTCAATCAATTGTGCTTCAGCTGCTTGTTGACGAGAGTATTTCTCCGCTTCAGCCTGTTTGCGGATGTTAGCATCCAGTTCTTGCTCCCGAACCTTAACTTCGCGTTCCTTGACTTCAGCTTCTTTCTCTTGCTTCATGATATTAGCTTCGGCAGCCACACGTTCTTGCTCGCGACGCTGCACTTCCGCCTCAATCCCTTTAGCTGCATCAGCCTTAGCTTGAGCTATATCCGCTTCCTGCTTGAGGGCTGCTTGCTTCAGTTTCAACTCATTTTGCTTTTGAGCGATTTCTAAGTCAGCAGCTACGCGCTTATCGTTAGCCAATTTGTCTTGCTCAGCTTCTACTTCCTTGCGCTCACGTTCAGCTTTAGCCTTTGCAATTAGGGCATCTTTTTTGATGGTTTCGACATTTTCGATACCGAGATTATCAATCACACCACCTTCATCAGAGAAAGACTGAACGGTAAAGGCAATGACTTCTAATCCCATCTTAGCCAGATCCGGAGCTACGTTATCCTGAACTTTTGAGGCAAATTCCTGACGGTCATTGACCATCTTCCGCAACTCCATCTGACCAATTACTTCCCGGAGATTTCCTTCCAAGACATCTTGAACAGAGTTAGAAATATCTGTTGTATTCCAATTAAGAAAGTTTTCTGCTGCACGAGCAATCATTTCATCGGTTGTTCCGATTTTTAGCTTAACAGCTGCATCAGCACGAACATTGATAAAATCCAGAGTCGGTACCGCTTCAGAAGTGCGAACATCTGTTGAGAACTGCTCAATATCCAAATAAGAGCGCTGCTCTACAAAAGGAATCATAAATCCAGCTTTACCGCGAAGGTGACGCTGTTTACGAAGACCTGTAATTACAACTACTTCGTTAGGGCGTGCGTTAACATAGCCTTTCACTAAAAGTACAACAAGTACAACCAAACCAATAATTACTGGAATCAACCAGGTTGGAAAGAAAAATGTATCCATTAAATCTCCTTCTATAAGACAATTTCCATTGTCTATTTTCTTTTTATACTTAGTATAACAAATTATTTCAAATTCTCAAATCATTTTCAAAATTTTTACAAGAATTATTCATCAAAAAGTCCTTGCAAACCGGCGAAAGGATTGTTCTTCTCTTTTTGAGCTTCCTGGGCAGTGGCAAATTCCTCCTCCGTCATAACCTGCCAGTCCTGACCAGACAGAAAACCTTGGCCGGCTTCTTCCTCAGCTGTTAGGATTTTCAGTGGAATATTCATCAGGATATTGTCAGCTACACTCTCAGCTATATTAATCTCGCCATTTTCAATCGGAAGCACCAAGTCCTGATCAATCAGTTCCTGCGATGGAGCCTGTCCTTCTTCCATGAAAATTTCGTTGACTAGATAAGACTCCTTGAGTTCCACTGGCTCCATGCTACGACTGGACGTTAAGGTAATGGTATATGACAAGTCATAATCCAGAAAATAAAGGCCGTCTTCATATTGAACCTTTCCTTTGGCTACAATATCCTGAACATCTAAAATCTCAGGATTGCGCTCTTTTAACTCCTCTGCCAAGTCCAGCTTTTTCTCAAAGGCTAGTCCATCTGGATTCTTCCGAATTTCTTGAATATGCAACATAAGTTCCTCTTTGTTTTTTTCTTTATATTATATCATGTTTGAGCACTTCGATGTCATTGAAAATTATTTTGTTATAATAAAATGCAAGGAGGGAAGACAATGGAACATCTAGGACAGGTTTTTAGATTTTTTCGAAAGGCAAGGCACATCTCTTTATCCGAAGCGACTGGCGGAGAATTTTCAAAATCTATGCTTTCTCGCTTTGAAAATGGGCAGAGCGAACTGTCGGCTCAGAAACTTTTTAGCGCTCTCAGCGCCATCCACACGGAAACGGAAGAATTTACCGTTGCAGCCGGCATCCAGAACCATCACTCTCACAAGGAACTCTTAAGCAAGATTCAAGACCTGTTGCAAGCCAATCAGCTCAACCTCTTAGAAGAACTTTATCTAGAGAAAGAAAAAATCACTCAAAAAAGCAAGAAGGCTAGTGATTGGGTTGAACGCCTGATTGTAAAGGCCTATCTCTGTGCCCTCAAAGAGTCTGAAAAGGCCTGCCCAGGCGAGCTTGATTTACTGGATGATTACCTCTTTTCAGTTGATATTTGGGGGCGCTACGAGCTCAATCTCTTCTCTGTCTGCACTCCGGTTTTATCTCTAGACTTGTTTTCCCAATACACCAAGGAAATCCTCTCAAGAAATGATTTTACAGCCTTGTTTGCCAACAATCGCAACACCCTGCACACTACCTTTCTTAATGGCTATCTTCTGGCCATCAGTCAGGAAAATATCACTCAGGCAGACTATTTCCAACAAGTCATTGAGCGACACTTTTATGAAGAAAATGAGACTTACTTCCGAATTGTATATCTCTTTGCTCAGAGAGAGTTGATCTGTTTGAAAGGGAAAACAGAAGAGGGGCTCACGCAAATGAAGCAAGCTATTGATATTTTCCGAATCTTGAACTGTCAGCATAGTGCTGACTACTATCAAGAAGCCCTTGATACTGCTTTTCAAAAATATAGTAAATAACGCAAATCTCCACTTTTAAGCTCAGCGATATTGAGTTGGAAAGTGGTTTTTTGTTCCTACTCGAGCTCCACCTTTCTGATTTAAAAGTTTCTACCCGAAAATCGTTGAATATATGCAACATTTCCTGCAGATTGGATTCTCTATTTTATACTAAAAGCAGAAAGAGCTAGCGCAAGTCACTTTCAGAATTTTACCACTTACTTAATGAGACCTAACCAGTTGCCGAAAAGCCCTTGTTTTTGGCTTTAAACGGTCTATAATGTTCATCAGAAAGAGAAAAAACAAAAGCCAGTTTACAGATGCACACAATCAGCTTTCATTCATTCTTGCAGTTTAGAAAAGGAGTCTACGATGAAATTATTTTTTAAAAATGGGGTCTATGCCTCACTCAGCCTTTCCCGGATCTTCAACACCTTGGGAGCTTCTATTTTCAATATTGTTTTTGTGGTATTTGCTTCCAGCATGCCCAATCCCAAGTTCGCTATTGCTGTGGCTAATTTTATCGTCCTGGTTCCGACTTTCTTTACTATCTTTGCCGGCATCAAAGCTGACAAGACCGTCCATAAGGCTCGCTGGTTGATTCATTTTGGTTATCTTCAAGCCCTGCTCTTTGTCCTTGTCGCCTTCATGACTCGCTCTAGCTCATATCTAGTCTTTCAGCCGTCTGCTTGATGAATATTCTTTCAGATATCATCAGCGATTACCGCAGCGGCCTGCAAATGCCGATTTTGAAAAAGAATGTTCCAGAGAAAGACCTTATGGAAGCCTTCTCTTTTACCCAGCTTATCAGCTTTCTCTGCAGCCTGACCGGACAAGCTTTGGGAGTTTGGCTCCTAACCATCAGCCAGCAAGACTTTTTTCTGGTGGCTTTGGTTAACGCTTTAACCTTTCTCCTATCCTCCACCATCCTCTACCTAGTCCGTCGTCGATTGACCCATGACCCAGTGGCAATTTCTGAGAAAAAAGCTCCTCTGAAAGAAGAATTGAAGAAAATGTACACATCGTCCAAGCTCATTTTTGAGCAGGAAGGTTCTAACAATTTTCTTAAACTACTGGCTCAAATCCTGATCGTCAACGCTATGGCAGGTTCTCTTATAGCTCTTTATAATCTCTACTTGCTGGACAATCCCATCTTCCAGCTGTCCTTTAGCCAGTCTCTCTTGGTTCTTCAGACAGCTCTTGTCCTAGCAATGATCGCAGCCAGCCTGACTCCCAATGATTACTTTAGCCGTCTCTCTCTAAATCAACTAACCCTCTGGGCTGCTCTTACCATGATTCTGCTTGCTGTCAGCAATTTCTTGCATCTGCCTGTTTTCGTCGGCATTGCTTTTGGTTTTTTACTAGCTTATATCTCTGGCAAGATCAATCCCAAAATCAACACCCTCTTACTGAGCAAACTGCCTTCTGATGTTCTCGCTCAGACTTCCAGCTTTCTGAGTCTGCTCTTTTCTTTCTCTGTTCCCTTTGGTACTATGGTCTTCAGCAGCCTGGCCCTCTGGAATATGAACGCTAGCTGGCTCATCTTCAGCATTATCGGTGTGATTGCTCTGCTCCTATCTATCGAAAAAAAGAAAGATGTTAAAGAAATTTGATAGATTTAATCTTGTTTCTAAATTTATTCTCCCAGAAGACAGCAAAAAACGATAACTTCCAAATAAGGAGTTATCGTTTTTGTGTATTAGAAAGCTAAAAATTAAGTTTCATTTAGCCTATTCTATTGCTTTTAGTTCCAGCCAAAGCGTCTGCCTCTACCATTTCGGTCAAAGTACATCCAGCTTCCATCTTCCAGCTGAATCCATTTATTGCGCGCCATTTCTCCTGAATTGGCATCAAAGTAACGGTTAGCACCATTGACATAGACAATCTTACCTTTGACTTGCTTGCCATTTTGGTCGAAGTAAAGGGTTTGTTGGCCAATCTGCTGCAAACCTGTCACTGCTTTACCAGCCTGATCGAAGTAGTACCATTCGTTCTTGGCACCTTCAACAAACTTGTTGGCTGCCATTTCTCCTGAGTTGGCATCGAAGTAACGGATTGATTTATCAGCCAGAGTTACTAGCTGTCCTTTGACTTGCTTACCATTTTGGTCGAAGTAAAGGGTTTGTTGGCCAATCTTCTGAAGACCTGTCACTGCTTTACCAGCCTGATCGAAGTAATACCATTCGTTCTTGGCACCTTCTGCAAACTTGCCGACTGCCATTTCTCCTGAATTAGCATCGAAGTAACGGATTGATTTATCAGCCAGAGTTACTACTTTACCTTTGACTTGCTTGCCATCTTGGTCAAAGTAAAGGGTTTGTTGGCCAATCTTCTGAAGACCTGTCACTGCTTTACCAGCTTGATCGAAGTAATACCATTCGTTCTTAGATCCTTCTGCAAACTTGCCGACTGCCATTTCTCCTGAGTTGGCATCGAAGTAACGGATACTCTTGTCTGCAAGTGTCACGATTTTACCCTTGACTTGCTTGCCATCTTGGTCGAAGTAAAGTGTTTGCTGACCAAGTTTTTGAAGACCTGTTACTGCAACACCATCTGCTCCGAAATAGTACCAGTCACTTGGATTATCACCTTGGGCAAAGCGGTTAGCAGCAGCATTACCTGAATCCTTATCAAAGTAACGAAGTTTACCATCTTTGGCACGCGCAATCTTGCCCTTGACTTGGTAGCCATTTTGGTCGAAGAATTGCTGATTGCCGCCCATGGTTACCAGACCTCTAGCCATGACACCCTTGGTATCAAAGTAACGCCAGTTTTGGCCGTCAGTAGTATAGTAACGGTTGAGAACTTGGGCACCAGTCTTATCGTAGTAGTACTGATTGCCGTTTTCATCTTCACGGAGAGAGTCACGCAGCTGAATACCATTCTTGAGGAAATAAACTTGCTTGCCATCAATTTCATGAGCACCCGTTGCTAAGTAACCTCGTTTATCGAAGTAATACCAATTTCCATTTTCATCTTGGATAAAGGAATTTCTAGCTTGATAGCCACTAGTTGAATAGTACTTAGTACCACTAGCATCACTAACAAATCCTGTGTAGGCATTCTTATTAACTAATTGTTTAGGCAGTACCATCTCACCATTCTTGTTGTTGAGATATTCGTTGCTAGCCCAGTCTTTAAGAACATAGTAAGCACCACGACCCAAGATATTGGTACCGTTGAAGTGTTTAGCAGACCACTTGGTAATCTTCTCATCAGTCGTCATCTTTTGGCCGTTGGAAATCTGTACTCGTTCAAAGATTTCTGGATATTTAGCTTTGAGTTCATCCAAGAATGCTCCACCATACTTGCCTTGATAGTCAGTACCATTCGTTTTAGTATTGGCAACGTAAAGATTTTCCTTGATTTCTGCGCCTTCACGGTAGGTTCCGTAGTTGTTGACACGAGTTGCTGTTACCACTTCCTTGCCTGGCAGGTTGTAGATTTGGTCTGGCACCCAGTCCGCAATGGCTTGGATATTGACACTGTGAAGAGCACGGAGAGCATTGAGCAGGTCATCTAAAGAACCATATTTATTGTTCTTACTCATTGCCATATCATAGCGGTCTTCAAAGGCATAACCATTCTGGATGATAGAATCTAGGAAAGTACCGTCTTGGCTAGATACGTACTGCGGTGGCAGCTCAAATGAAGTCACTCCCCATTCCTTGAAGAGGTTGACATTTTTAGCAATAACTTTATTGGTATATTGGTCATCGCGAGTTGCAAAGTCTTGGAAGTTAGAGAAGCCTTCGTAAATCAGCTGAGAATCAAGGGCTGCGCTAGACTCGTAAACCTGACCGCTGGCATTTTTCTTCTTGCTAGCTGTTACACGAGCATCCTGATTCTCTTTAGCACCAACTGGTACCCAAACAGCCAGATAACCAGAAACTTGGACATTGCTGTAACCTGCGATATCATTCATATCAAAGGTCAAAATACCATTGGCATCTGTCTTCTTCCAGAGGGATTGAGGCACTTCTTCGTCAGTTAAATAGCGGGAAATACCATCTTTGGTCGTCAAGAGCACAGGGCGGTAGTACTGATTCTTATGGGCTGCTCCCATATTGACTTGCAGTTTATCCCATTCGTTAAGTTTCAGATTCGGATTATTAGAAGCAATAACTGCCATCCCTTGGGTACGAGTTTCTGCTGTTCCTTCATCTGTTGCTTCGTTAGCACCAGTACCGTAACGAACAGAGGTTAAAATACCATTGTAAGACCATTTATCAGCCTCACGAGGGACACCCATATAGGTGACTTTCATGTCCTGTCCGCCAGCTACATACTTAATACGAGCCCGCAACAGGGCATCGATAGCGTCGTGGTAAGGAGATTTTTTCTCCATGTACTGACCGTCATCTGTGTAGAGATCACCATAGTAGACCCGAGTGATGGAGTCTTTGTTGGAGAGCATGAGAGCATGAGCAGTTGGGATATTAAACTGCGTATACTTCTTGTCCGCCTTGCGCATATCTTCGTTGTAGATCTTGAAGGCTTGCTTGAGCTCATCCATGGTAAAGGTCAAACCATCCGTATTTGGATTGATATTTTCCCGAATGATGTCGGCAATAACGGTTTGTACTTCACTATCATGTGCCCGAACAAAGATATAGTTGGCCATCCGTTCGCCATTTCTTTTCAGTAGAACGGTCATTCAGACTATTCGTAATCGTTGGCTCTACACCACTACGGATAGAAAGCTTGCGCATGAACGAATAAAGCAAGGATAGACGAAGCTTATTATCAATCGGTAATTGTGCACCCTTGGTGTCTTTGTTGTAGTCAGGGTCGTTGTCAGACCAAGCTTCCAAGATAGACAGATGCTTGATGGCTTCTTCTTCACTTTCTCCAACCTTGTAGCGAGACTTGAAGTAATCAGAAGCAATTTGGAGCAAGTCCGCATTGACATTGTCTACCGCATCGACACGGACTCCGTCAAAGTTAGCAGTCGGATCATTGGCTACGATGCTTCCGAAGTTCATCATAAAGTGCAGCCAGTTGAGTTGCTCAGCCTGAACAGCTGGATTAGAGTTGTCAAAGTCGTTGGCTAGCAGGAACTCATAACCGCCAGTTGACTTGTCAATGAAGTACTTAGGTGTACCAGTTTGGTTGGTAGGTGTGCGGTTCAGGATACGGTACTTAGAATTAGCATGAGAAGTCTTATCACTATTGGAATAAAGCAGAGCTCCGCCTTGCAAGTGGTCCTTATTCGTACCAGTTGTTTCAGACTCTGTCTTGATATTCCAGTTTGGCTGAGTTTTGACAAATGCGCCCATCAGAGTTCTCAGCCATTTAGTATCGCCTTCTTTACCGATTCTTTCTTCAATTTTGCGCTGAACCTGCTGAGAAGCACCTGTCAGGATAGCTTGTTCCACTTTGTTTTCAAAAGCTCCTGCTCCCAGACCTTGCTGGTTCATATAGTTGAGATAGCTAACCTGCGTTTGCTTATCAGGCCACCAAGCCATCAAAAGCGGACGTAGGTCTGTTTCTGTCGATGCTGTCCATGTTTTTCCGTCTTTCAAGATGAACTTTGGACGATACCAGCTATCTGCTGTCAGGTAGCCGTCAACTGTTTCAATATCCTTTTCCGTAGTGCCATGGAAGGCATTCTTTTGAGTGAATTCATTATTGAGACTGCTAGTACCTTGCTGGAATTGATACTCAGCTGAATCAATCAGTGCTCCAGTCTCTGCATCGAAATAAAGAATTTTTCCATTGAGCTCAACAGCGAAATTCTTTTTAACTGTACCGTCGTCCTGAACATAGTATTTCTTGCCATCAATGGTCTTGATGTGAGATAAGACATCATCATCATGCTCAGCATTAACAGGCGCCGCTTGGGCTTGAGCAGCCACCATTCTTTCAGCTATCGCTCCCTGTCTTTGAGCCGGTTCTGGCAAGCGATCTTTCTTTGCAACCTTTGGATTTGCAACAATCTTGTCCGTAACAGTCTTCTTTGCTTGTTTATCAGCAGTTGCTGGACTTGCTTGTCTATCCTGATTAGCTGCTTCCGTTTTAGCAGTTTCTGATGCTGCGTTAGCTGCTTTTGCTTCTTCAGCAACGGCTGCCTTTTCTGTAGTTGCCGCTTCTGCTACTGCCGGTTTAGCTGGCTCTTGAGCATCTGTTTGAGCTGTTGCTTCCGTATTTGCTGCAGTCCCAGCAGTCTTTTCACTAGCTACAGCAGCATCAGTCCCCTTGTCTGCAGAAGTTGCTTTTTCTGCTTCCAGCGGAGAAGCTGAGTTGGCTTGTACTTGAACTGGCTGCCCTGAACTGATATCCTGAGCTGCAGCTGTTTCTTGAACAGCCACCTGCTTAACATCATCGGCATGGACAAGACCTGCTTCGAGACCAAGTACCTTTGGTGCTACAATAAGCGCTAAGGTAGTCACACCGATGGCTACCCAGTTCTTCTTAACTTTATGCATCTTATAATGAATTTTTTTCTCCATCATAAAACCTCCTTTTGAAATTAATATAAAGTTTTACCTTTATTTTATCCCTTTTTCAGAGGAGGGCCTATTTTATTTGCACATCTGCAACTGGGGAAGATAAATTCTTTCAAACTGGGCTTTGAGCTTCTGAGCAACACCGAAGGAGTCTAAATTCCAAAAGAGATAGGCATTGCTCAATATCACTCAGAGCATGGCTATTCCCAACCTTATAAGAATAAAGCGCCTTATGATACTTAATCAGCATCCGATCATAGAGATCTGTCTCAGGGATTTTTGAATGGTCAATATAATTGAGGAACTTCATAGCAATCTGTAGATGATTCCCCTCTATACAGACGCTGATAACATTGAGCAGCATCTTGATAATACGCCGCCGATTCTCCGGTAGGTCATTATAAAACTGGGTCCGATTGATCATCTCGCTGGCAAAGGTTTCCAGTGTTTCCAAGGTCAAGAGATCCACACTATTAGTAAAGAGCCAAAGCTCGTAGCGTCCCCACTCCTCGACTGAAAAAAGATGATCGGTCAGAAATTCTATATCCTTCTTGCTAATCTGAAAATCTGGACTGCAGGAAGACAGAACTGCTCTGACGACAATCGTATTGAGCCTGTAATTCTTTTTCTCAGGGAATTTTTCGACCAAAGCTTCTGAGCTAGCCAAAATATTTTGGAGCTTGACGACATTGTTTTCCTGATAAGCCTCGGCAACTTTTTTTGAAAAAAGCACATCATCCGACTCAATGTAGTTATGATAAACATATTGAAATTCGTCTAGGGAGACTGCCATATTCTTTAAGCAGCAATAGAAAGAATCAAGCGTGATACCACTGACTCCCCGCTCAAAACGAGACAGCTGTGCCACTGAAATATCTCCCGCCGCCACCTCTTTAAGGGACATGTTTTTAGATTCTCTAATGACTTTGAAAAATTTTTTTCCAAATGTTTTTCAACATACCGAACCCCCAGTTTCATATATGCAATAAAAATTTTTTTACTAAATTTAATATACTAGTAATATATTTCTGTTTTGTTACAAAAAAACTACTTTGTATTTCTAAATGATACAAATAGATTAACTTGAACAATAAAAATAACTCAATATAGTGACTTTCTCTGAAAAATTTTATGGTTTTCAAGAAAAATGCTATTTTTACAAGAAAGTCAGGAGGGTTCAACCTGACAACTTGAAAAACACTGGCTTTTTTTAAATATAGCCTCCTTACTTATACAAAAAAATAAACTTGGATAATCTAAGGTTTATAGATGACTGAAATAAAACTGTAACAAAAATCTAAACGAATATTTTTTTTAGACATGAATGAAAGGAAGTAAAATGAATCCACCTAATGAACTAAAATAGATTTGACTAAAAAAAAAAGAGGAAATAGAATCATAAAATCCCCTCTTCTATTCCTTTCCGTATCAATCAGGCCAATCAACCATGTGGTCATACCCTTCGTCTATGGAATAGCCTATACTACCACGATAAGAGTATTCTAGCAATGATACTGACCCTTCAGTCAAGTCTTGGTCACTGTCGTTCTTGTTTAACTGGACTAACTTTCCGTCCTTAATTTTAGCAAAAAATTGCTTTTTGCTAGTAACATTATCCTTGTCTGTCTCCTCTATGTCAAAGACATAGTTTCCTGTCTGAAAGAGGGAATAGTCCATATCATGCAAGAATTTTTCTCCTGAATCTGAAGCAAAGAGTCTTTGCTTCAGATTCAGCTCAATTCTAATACTGATCCAAACATCTTCTTTTTCTAGCAATTTCTCATCAGTAATATCAAAGAGAGAATTTAACTTGAAATCTTTTTCCTCAAAGCTCTTGGGTTTTGAGCGCTTAGGATTAGTTATGTACTCTACAGAAACCTCTGTATTCCCATAATGAGGAATGATATTAACACTCTCATCTATATTATCTAGACTTTTTTCTACATTTTCTTTCGTTCTGATTAGATTTTCTCGACTATTTTCCTTTTGGAGAATAACTCGCAGGATGGGAGAAGGTGTTGTTTTCGGATCAATAAACGCAGCTTCTTCAATGCCTCCTGCCTTATTGACTCGAACTTCTTCATAAAAAGAATGCTTGCCAATAGTTACTTTAAATTTCCCGATTGGGTATATATCATTAAAGTCTGGATTATTCGAATCTTCTTTCCCGTATCCACTTGGTACAGCCTCTACCTTAGCATCCATACCTCGCTTTTTGTACTCCTGCTCCAAGCTGCTGAGAACTCGACTGGTTCGTGTTAGTTGGGGAATGATAGGCTGAAAAAAAGCTACAATCATGAGCAAAATTAGCATGCCATTAACCATATGCCCTGCCCAGAGCAGTGCCTTCTTTCTTTGTCCTTTGAGTCCATACCGAGCGTAAAGATAGCTGAGGAAAGACAAAATCGAGCATAGTGGCACAACCCCTATCAACCAGCGATAAGGTTCTATGGTTCGCGTATCTTTCAAAGCAGAGATGAATGGAAATAGCTGAAGCAACAGAGTCAGAATTAAACTGATTGGAGCCAGATGAAGCGAGTCCTTGCTTGTCTTTATACTCTGAATCAGCGAACGAAGGCTCAAAATCAGATAAATAAACAGATAGATTAGAACAACAAACTTAAAAATCATACTAAACATCATAAACTGCATTAATATGCTTGTCTTGCCTGAACTCAGAAATTCTATAGTAGATAGCATTAGAACTATAACTGCATAGCCACCCAAAGGGGCTATTATTATAGACAAAATCCAATTAACAATATAAAAAATTGCAAATAAATCTTTAGAGGCTTTTAGTTTTTTCATTATATTTCCTACTTACTATATTATTCGTCTATCATTATAGCATAAACAATAAAAAAACTGAGATTTCTCCCAGCTTTTACATATGCCTCAAGCGCTCCACCCGCTCTGAAATAGGAGGGTGCGTATAGAAAGTTTCTTCAGTCCGCCTTCTTTCTTAGGGTCGCTGATATAGAGAGCTGCGCTTGCATCATCAACATGATGCTCCATAGGCTCACTGCGATCCAGCTTAAGCAGAGCGTTGATCATCCCTTGCGGATTACGGGTCAGCTCTACACTGGAAGCATCAGCCAGAAACTCCCGCTGACGAGAAATGGCCAACTGCACCAAGGTAGCTGCCAAAGGTGCCAGAATGATGGCAATCAGCGATACGATAAGGAGAATAATTCCCAAACCACTATCGTTATCTCGATCATTACTACTGCGCCGTCCGCCACCAAACCACATCATCCGGCCAGCTAGGCTAGACAACATGGTAATAGCACTGGCCAAAGCCACAGCAATCGTTGAAATTCGGATATCGTAATTGCGAATATGACTGACTTCATGGCCAATCACTCCCTCAAGCTCCTCACGATTCATGATTTGCAAGATACCCGTCGTTGCTGCGACAGCTGCATTTTCCGGCTTAGAGCCAGTTGCAAAAGCATTGGGAGAGGGATCCTCTACGATATAGACACGTGGCATCGGAATCTGAGCCACCATGGCCATATCCTGAACAATATGATAGAGCTCAGGCGCTTCCTGCTCAGAGACCTCGCGAGCCCCGTTCATAGCCATGACAACCTCTGTAGACTGAAAAATCATCACTCCGGCATAAATAGCTCCGATAATCAAGGCTAACAAGACACCACCTACAGCAGACCTCAGCCAGAGATAGCCAATAGCTGCTCCAACAAGAGCCAAGAGACCGAAAAAAGCGATAAGGAGGAGCCATGTCCTCCTTTTATTGCTGGCAATTTGATCAAATAGCATCTTAGTCACCTAGTCCAGTACTGCCAAAGTCAACTTTTGGTACAGCCTTTTCTTCTTCTGGTGTCTTGAGGAAGTCTGCAGCTTTAAAGCCAAACATTCCTGCAACAATATTGCTTGGGAAAGTTTCCAGCTTGACATTGTAGTTGCTAGTTACTGAATTATAAAGCTGACGAGAATAAGCGATTTTATTTTCAGTATTGGTCAGCTCTTCCTGCAACTTCAGGTAGTTAGTATTAGCTTTCAGATCTGGATAGCTTTCAGCTACTGCAAAGATTCCAGAAATCTGACGAGAAAGGGCGTCACTGGCTTGCATAGCTTCTGCTGGTGAAGCAGCTGAAGCTACCTGGTTGCGCAGTTGGGTTACCTTTTCCAAGGTTGCCTGCTCGTACTTGCCATAGCCTTTGACCGTTTCCAAGAGGTTAGGAATCAGGTCATTACGGCGTTTGAGCTGCACATCGATCTGGCTCCAAGCTTCCTGAGTCTGCATACGGCTTTTAACTAAGGTATTGTAAGCCCCAACAACGAAGAATGCTAAAACCGCGACAATAATAAGGATAATAATAAAAGTCATGATATACTCCTTCAATTTTGATTAGACTTATTATATCAAAAAATAGTGGAACTGTCTTTATTCTTGACATGGATTTAGAAAAGATGTATGATAAAGGAAAGAATAAACCGACAGTCGGTCGAATAAAATTTTACTACTAAAAAGGATGCAAGCATGGCCAATAAAAAAGACTTTATCTTAGATACCGCTCAGGAGCTTTTTATGGAGCAAGGCTTTGACCAGACCTCTATCTCCCAGATTTTAGAAGCGACTCAAATCGCCCGTGGTACTCTCTACTATTACTTTTCTTCTAAGGAAGAGATAATGGATGCCATCATTGAGCGAACCATTGAAAGAGCATTTACAGCTTCCCAAGCCTTTGCTGATAATCGTGAATTGACTATCATAGAGCGCTTGGTTGGCAGCATGGCTGCTCTAAATCTTAATCATCAAGAGGGAAAGGAAGTGCTGCTGCATCTCAATCAACCGCAAAATGCGCTCCTGCACGAAAAGACCAATCAAATTCTTCTTGAACGGGCACCCCAGATTTTACTTCCTATCATCCAAGACGGCATCGCCGCTGGAGACATGAAAACTGACTATCCATATGAAAGCCTGGAAATGATTCTTACTTATTCGCTTCAAGTTTTTGGCAGCAGTTTTCAGGCTCTACCTCCAGAAAAACAGCAGCAAAAACTGCAAGCTTTTCTCTATCTTTTAGAAACTCTTTTTCACAGCCGGAAAGGCTACTTTGATCCCTTTCTATCTCTGATTCAGACTCAAAGCAGCTAGACAGCTAATTACTAGATTTACTATTTACACTTACTTGACATTACAAGCATAAGGAGGTAACTATGAAACAATCAGGCTTTAGACTCTTTTTATTGATTTGGATAGGAAGCCTCATTTCAGAAATCGGCTCTGGTATGACTTCTTTCGCTTTAGGTGTTTATATCTTCCAGCTGACCGGTTTGGTTTCTGTTTCTTCTTTTGTTACGCTTTGTGCTTTTCTACCCGGTCTTTTGGTTACTCCTCTGGCTGGAATTCTGGCAGATCGCTATGACCGAAGATTGCTGATGGCTCTGGGAGATGGCTTGTCAGGCTTAGGCGTTCTCTGGATTTACTTTAGTCTGAAGAATCCTGCTTTGATTTTTATCTGTATCGGAGCTGCGATTAGCTCACTCTTTTCAGCCTTGGTAAATCCAGCCTTTAGAGCTACGATTTCCGACTTGCTGCCTGAGGACCAGTTATCAAAAGCAACTGGTTTGTCCCAGATTAATGGCATTGCCCGCTATCTGATTTCACCAGCCTTGGCTGGAATGATTTTGGCGAGTGGACATATCAGCACGATTCTGTTGCTGGATTTTTCAACCATTTTCGTGACAGTAGCCTGCACCTTGCTCGCTCGTAGGGCCATTCATTCGCAAGTTTATAGCAGTGATAGTCGTTTCTGGGCTGATTTCCTTAAAGGTTTTCAAATCGTCTATGGGAAAAAAGGCATCTGGATTTTAGTCTTAGCTGGAACAGGCTTTTCCTTCTTTCTGGGAACAGTCCAAATCCTGCTTTCTCCCTTGGTGCTAGCTTTCGCAGATGCCAAAACAGCCGGCTTGGTCATGACCATCTCTAGCAGCGGGATGCTGATAGGAGGCTTGGTTCTGGGGATATTTGCTATCAAAAAACACTTCCACCGTATGCTCTGTCTCTCACTATTTCTACTGGGATTCTTCATGGTTGGGCTGGGAATGAAGGAAAATTTCATCTGGATTTGCAGCTTTGGCTTTCTCCTCTTTGCTGCCCTGCCTTTCGCCAATACAGCCATTGACTATCTGGTCCGCATCAATATTAACAAAGCCGATCAAGGCAAGGTCTGGGGGACCATTGGGATTATTTCTCAGCTGGGCTATGTGCTAGCTTATGCCGGCATGGGTTGGGTCGCGGACACTCTTTTCAAGCCCTCACTGACTTACTTTGGCTGGCTGGCAAATTCTGTCGGAAAAATCATCGGTGTCGGAGGAGGCAGAGGCTACGGTCTGCTCTTTATCCTATCCGGTATCTCTATCAGCATCGGTGCTTATCTGCTCTCCCGAGCACGTTCAGTAAAGGAGCTGGAATATGTTTCAACGCTTGATAAAAAATGATTTAAAAGAAAACAAAGTCAGTATGCTGGTCATCGGGCTTTTCCTTCTTCTAACTCTGACCCTAAGCTTTGCAGCTACACGCCTGACCGTCAGTCTCACTAGCTCAATTGAGCGCTTTGTGGAAACAGCTAAAAGTCCTCACCTGCTACAGATGCACAGCGGCGGCATTGACCGAGAACGCCTGAAAAACTTTGTCCAGCAGCATCCAGAAATTGCCTCTTGGCAGCTGACAGACTTTGTCAATGTGGAAGGATCAGCCATCCACATCAATGGGCAGGGCTCGCTTCAGGACAGCTCCCAAGATAATGGCTTTTCCAGTCAGAACCAAAACTTTGACTTTCTGCTGGATCAGAATAACCAGCCTGCCCAGCCTCAGCCAGGGCAAGTTTATATCCCCCCTTTATTATTACAACAGCGGAAAAATCAAAATCGGCGACCAAATAAGAGTCGGCAAGCTACAGCTGACTGTCCAGGGCTTTATCCGAGATGCCCAGATGAATGCTGGTCTAGTCTCCTCCAAGCGCTTCCTCATCTCGCAAACTGATTTGCAGACTCTGAAAAAAGAAGCATTTGTATCTAATGAGAACCTGATTGCTTTTCGAGTGCATAAGCTTAGCCAGATTTCTACCATCGAGCAGGCCTATAAAAATACAGAGCTCGAGTCCAACGGGCCGCCTATGATTACCTATCCGACCATCAAGATGATTAATGGCTTCAATGATGCTCTCGTCATCCTAGTCATGGGACTGCTGGTTGTGGCCATTATTGGCATCACCTTTCTCTGCATGCGCTTTGCCCTCTTGACCAAGATTCAAGAAGAACTGCAGCAGATTGCCGTTATGAAGATAATGGGGCTGCCCCAAAGCTTTATCAGCAGGGTCTACCTGACCAAGTATTATTTCTGCCTGGCTCTGGCAACCATCATAGGATGGGGACTATCCTTTCTTCTGAGTGCTCCTTTAAAAAGCAGATGGCACTGTCTATGGGGCAAAGCCCGACGCCCTTCTATAGCTATCTTTTGGAAATGCTAGTGGCTCTGCTGCTCTGTCTCTTGGTCTTCTGGCTGACTGCCCGTCCTCTCAGCTCTTTTAAGAAAATGACGCCCGGCCAAGCTTTAAAATTAGCTGCAGCAAACAGTTTGTCAGAAACTCGCTCTAATCCAAAAATGAGCTTGCCTACTATTCCCCTTTTAGACAGACCCTATTTCGCCCTGAAAACGATTCTGAATCATAAAAAACTCTATTTGACTATCTTGCTCATTGTCAGTTTGATTAGCCTGCTTATCCTGCTGCCAGCCAGTCTCTATAGCACTGTGATGGACAAAAACTTCATCCAGTATCTGGGAGCTGGTCAGGCAGATGTGTTGATTGATATTTCTCAGACTGAAGATATCGATACCAAGGCTGCCCAGCTGCTAAAAGAACTGCAGGCAGACAAGGATATTGCAGAAATCAATCAGTACCAGAGCCAGAATTTCTCCTATCAAGACCAGCAAGGTCAGACCCAGCAGTTGCGGGTAACTTTGGGAAACCATGCAGGATTTCCAGTCAAATACAGCCAAGGCCGCTATCCTAAAAACGAGCATGAAATTGCCCTCTCCAAGCTACAGGCAGAAGAGCTCAAGCTAAAAGTAGGAGACAGCTTGACCTTGACAGTAGACGGTCAAGCCAGAAAACTAAAAATAGTCGGTATCTACTCGGATCTGACCTACGGCGGCAAGACTGCCAAGGCTATCTTTGTGACGAAGCAGGCTCAAACGCTCAATAGTCTGACGACCATCCGCCTTAAAGATGCTAGCAACAAAGCTCAAAAAATCAACGAATGGAAAAAACGCTATCCCAACTATAAATTAACCGACGTAGAAGACTTTTTCCATCAGACTTTTGATGACACTCTAGCCATGATCCGCCTGATTCAGACCAGCGTTTTCTGGACAGGGCTCATCATTGTCTTCATTCTTATGACCCTCTTTGTCTATATGATTTTCACCAAGGACCAAGCTGACTTGGCACTTTATTGGATGCTGGGATTTGGAAGTGAACGACTCAGGAGCCACTACCTGCTCGCCGTCTGCTTCATCTTGATGCTAGCTCTGGCAATAGCCGACCTGCTGCTCCTTAGTCTGGGGCAAGAAGTCTGCAGTCTGCTGCTCAGCAGCTTCGGTATCAGCAAACTCCAGCTCATCATCAATAAGCCCCTTACTTTTCTATGGACACCGCTGGCTCTGCTTCTTAGCGGACTTACAGCAGCACACATCAGTCTCCGAGCTCTGAACAAGCTGGAAATTGGACGCTATCTCAAGGAACATTAATCTTAAGCAGATAGCTTTCGAGAGCTTAGCATTTATTTTACATCCGAGGAGAAGCCTATGTTATTAGAAGCACATAACCTCAGCAAAAGCTATCAGGAAAATCAGGAGCCCATTCTCCGTGATTTGTCGCTAGAGATTGAAAGCGGCCAATTCATCGCCATCATGGGGCCGTCTGGCTGCGGGAAATCCACTCTTCTCAATCTTCTGTCCACCATTGACAGACCTGACCAAGGCCAGATTCTTTACCAGGGACAGGACTTGCTAGCTATGAAAGATAAGGACTTAGACCGCCTTCGCAGAGAGGCTTTCGGCTTTGTCTTCCAGCAGGCAACCTTCCTGAAAAATCTCAATATCCTAGACAATATCTGCCTACCGAGTATCATTGGTAAGAAAGGCAGTGAGCGAAAGGCAGCCTATGAACGAGCCAAGGAGTTAATGGCTCTGACCGGGATTAAGGACATTGCCAACCGCTCTATCCATCAGGTATCGGGCGGCCAGCTCCAGCGAGCCGGCATTTGCCGAGCTCTCATGAACCAGCCTCGAATCATTTTTGCTGACGAGCCGACAGGAGCACTCAACTCTCAGGCTGGCCGTCAAGCTATGGAGCTCATGCAGCACTTCCATAAGCAGGGCGCAAGCATTCTCCTAGTGACGCACGATGCCAGCGTGGCCACCTATGCAGACAAGGTCCTGCTCATTTTAGATGGCAAGATAAAAAAAGAAGTTCTCTTTGACCCAACCGCTAATCAGGATGGGCGGCGCCAGCTGCTCTTGGCGGAGCTAAATCAAATTGGCATATAAGAAAAGAGGCCCTTTGGCAGAATGCCGAGGACTTCTTTTTGTGATATAATAGGATGAATACTGACAAACAAGGATGAAACTATGACACCGCAAGAATTTTACCAGCTCTTAGCCCAGCAGGGAATCGAGCTGAACGACCGCCAGAAATACCAGTTTGAGCGTTATTTTGAACTTCTGGTTGAATGGAATGAAAAAATTAATCTGACAGCTATCACCGAGAAAATGAAGTCTATCTCAAGCATTTCTATGATTCAATAGCACCCGTTTTGCAAGGTTTGATTGATAATCAGGAGCTTAAGCTACTAGATATCGGAGCCGGGGCCGGCTTTCCTAGTCTCCCTATGAAAATCATCTATCCTCAGCTGGATGTGACTATCATTGACTCGCTCAACAAACGCATCAACTTCCTCAAACTGCTGGCAGAAGAGATCGGGCTGGACAAGGTTCACTTCTACCACGGTCGTGCAGAAGACTTTGCTCAGGACAAGGCCTTTCGGGCCCAATTTGACCTGGTCACTGCACGGGCAGTCGCTCGCATGCAAATCCTGTCTGAACTGACCATTCCCTACCTGAAAGTTGGCGGGAAGCTCCTGGCGCTCAAGGCTTCCAATGCTCCGGAGGAACTGGAAGAAGCAAAAAATGCCCTCAATTTACTCTTTAGCAAGGTCCAAGACAACCTCAGCTATGCCCTACCAAACGGCGATCCCCGCTTTATCACAGTGGTAGAAAAGAAGAAAGAAACCCCCAATAAATACCCCCGCAAAGCCGGTATGCCAAATAAAAGACCGTTATAAGAAAAAAATCAGGCAAGGATTGCCTGATTTTTTATGTCACCGACTAGAAGCTCAATATAGAAAAGAGATGCTACAAGACTACCGCAAGTATAAAAAGTCACTTACTTACTGTCCTGTTCCTCCAGTTTTAAAACACTGATAAATTCTTCATAAGAATTGACCACATGATCTCGACTGTCTTTTGTGATACTGCCATAAACAGTTAAGTTATCAAATAACTGCTTATCTTTTGGAATTAAAAGACTGTAAATGTCTGACATCAGTTTAGGATCTGTCTTATCCGTCAAAAGATATAATTGACCTCCTTGCTTCGTCATCAAATCGTAAGCTTTAGGGTATTCGTCCTTTAGGCGCCAGTCTAAGGATTGTTTAACAACGGAGGAAGTAAAATGGATTGAATTGAAACTATTTATATCATCAGAATAGTAAACCTTTAAATTCGTAAACAAGCCTAAATTATAATTTAAACGTTTGTCAAATGTCTTTTTTGTCCCCTTAGGAAAATCCTCTATTCTCCCATTAGACATATTAAATAGTACCCATTTACCCTCTTTCGTTCCTACTCCAGTTTTTTGTAAAGGAAGAGTCCTATATTCTTGATTATTGTAGGTGTAGAAACTAACATTACGCCCAGGAATGGGAGAGTATTGATCATCATAATTCTTAACCGCTTTTATTAAATCATATTCTTTTAAAGACAAATTCTTCGTACTTGTGTCATATACCTGAATTTTCCAAAATTCTCCCAAGCTCAACTTATTTACATCAAAATTTTTATCGCTAGATTCATGGACTAGTTGATAGCTTTCAGTAGACAAATAATGCTTACCATGGATTACCTCTCCATATCTTAGCGGTATATTCTCATTTTTTAATTTTTCAGAAGCATTTTGACCATCATTTTTAGAATCTACCGATTTCCAAGAAATTACCAACCCCTGTCTATTTGCAATAAACTCATAATCATTTGGCTCGATAGCAGTTTTAACTTCCTGATAACGGCTCTGCGTTAAATACCGATACGCATCATAAGCACCAACTAAAGACAAAACAACTACGAGAACTGCTATTAATTTCCATTTTTTCTTCATATTACTCCTTCCCTTTCAGCACGTAAGTCTCCAAAAGCTCCTAAAATAGCATCTAAATAGAAGATACTTTAGGAAACCGTACATTCATAAGAAACATGCTTAAATCCTACCTCCACGGATTGTAAAAGCGACCGTGATTGACTGCGAAGAGGGCAAAGCAGAGCAATAGAAAGGCGACTGCCAGTGTCAGCACCAGCATATCTCGTTTGCTTAGAACCTGATAAGTATACCAGGTCCGTTTTTTATTTTTCCCGAAGCGGCGCAGCTCCATGGCTGTAGCAATGGTATTGATGCGCTCTAGCGAGCTGAAAATCAGAGGAATGATAATCTGCAGATTTCCTTTCACGCGCTGAGACAGTTTAGCTTTCTTGGATAATTCCTGCCCACGCGCTTCCTGGGACATCCTGATTAGGAAGAATTCTTCCTGCAAATCTGGAATATAGCGGAGCGTCAAACTGACCGCGTAAGCAATTTTATAGGAAATACCAAGCTGATGTAGGCTGGAAGCAAACTGACTGGGATGGGTTGTCATGAGGAAAATAACTGCCAGAGGTATGGTCGAAACATACTTGAGCAGGAGATTAAAGAGGTAGAACAGCTCCTGAGCTGTTAGATTATAGGCTCCCCATCCGGTCCAGAGGACATCTTTGGATCCGTAGATATCGATACCATACTGAGGCGCGAAAAGATAGACCATCACTAAGTTAAGAGCAGCAAAGGATGCCGCAAAGACTAAAACAAATGAAATGTCTCGGATGCGGATATGGGACAGCCGAAAGAGGCAGAGAGACAGCAGGGCTAGCCCCAGCAAAAAGCGAGTATCATAGCTAATCATGGCTGCCACTGATACCAGAACGAAGAAGAGCATCTTGCTGGCACCGGACAAACTATGAAGAAACGTCTCGCCTGCATGATAGCCGATTAATTTTCGCTGATTAAGCATGCTTGTCCTCCTTTTTTTGCATATAAAACTCGGTCAAAGCCAGAGGGTCGGCACCAATCTTCTCAGCCAGAGCAAAGATTGACGTTTCCTTTAGATGAGCCGCCGCAATCAACTCTTGATCTGTCAGCACCTGAGCAGGCGCCTTATCGGCTAAAATCTGACCATCTACCACAACCACTGCCCGAACTGAGTAATCCAGCATCAGCTGCATATCGTGCGTAATCATGATAATAGTATGTCCCTGCTGATTGAGCTCATCTAGAAATTCCATCATCTCGGTATAATGGCGCTGGTCCTGGCCAGCTGTCGGTTCATCCAAGAGTATAATCTCCGGATTCAGCACCAAGATAGACGCAATAGTCACCCGCTTCTTCTGGCCGAAAGACAGGGCCGAAATCGGCCAACTACGAAATTCATAGAGTCCGCAGGTCTTAAGAGCTGCATGGACCCGCTCTTCGATTTCTGCTTCTGCCAGTCCGCGCAAGCGCAAGCCTAGAGCCACTTCATCAAATCATGGCTGCTGAAATCATCTGATTAGGATTCTGCAGGACATAGCCAATCCGCTCAGCCCGCTCCTTGATAGAGTCTCCTTTGATGTCCTGACCTTTCCAGCTATAGCTTCCTTCAGTCTCGATAAACTGACAAAGAGCCTTGGCCAGAGTTGACTTACCAGCTCCATTTTTACCAACGATGGCTATCCGCTCACCCTTGAAAATCTTCAGACTGATATCCTGCAAAATAGGTTTGCCGCCGCTCTGGTAAGAAAAGGAAACGTGCTCCAGTTCCAGTAAGGGCTCCTGAGGCTCTTTGTCAGAGTCAGACCAATCTCTGCCTTCAAAGGTCACATCTGCCAGCTGCAACTGATCCAATCGGGACAATCCTTCAGTCTTTTCCACTTCAACGCCCAGCTGGCGCAGGGTCGTAATGTAGAGCGGTTCGCGGATGCCATTTTCAGCTAGCAGCTGGGTTCTGAGCAGGTCATCCGGCTGTCCATTAAAGAGAATGCGTCCGTCATTGACAAGCACTATTCTGTCTACCGGTCTGTAAAGAACATCTTCCAAGCGGTGCTCGATAATCAGAGTCGTCGTTGCCGTCTCCCGATGAAGCTGGTCAATCAAATCAATGGTATCCTGCCCTGACTTGGGATCCAGATTGGCCAAGGGCTCGTCAAAAAGCAGAATAGGACTCTCGTCAATCAAAACTCCAGCCAGACTAACGCGCTGCTTTTGACCGCCTGATAAATCCTGGGGCCGATGCTGCAAAAGCTCTGATAAATCCAGCTTCTCTGACCAGGTTCGGACTTTTTCGCGCATAAGCGACAGCTCCATCACATCATTTTCCAACGCAAAGGCCAAATCTTCTGCTACGCTAAGCCCGATAAACTGGCCATCCGTGTCCTGCAAGACCGTGCTGACTAGATTGGACTTATCATAAATGCTGGATTCAAAGGCTGGCTGCCCCTTAATCAAAAGCTGACCGCTGGCCTCTCCTTTATAAATGTTAGGTATAATTCCATTGAGGCACTGGCCCAGCGTTGATTTACCAGAGCCAGACGGACCGACAATCAGAACCTTCTCCCCCTCGTAAATAGTCAGATTAATCTGCTTCAGGGTCGGCTCAGACTGGGCTTGATATTGAAAGCTAAAGTCTTCAAATTGGATAATTGGTTTTTTCATCTTATTTCTCTATAGTGCCAGAGCGATTTGAATCGCTAGATTGGCAATCTTATCTTTTTCGTCTAAGTCTGCATGATTGGCCAGGTTGCGCATATCCCAAGCTTCCTCTGATAAGTGGTCGGCTGCATAGAAGAACTGGCAGACGGTTATCTCTCGAAAGCTGCTAAAGCCGCTACAGCTGAGCATTCCATATCCACACAGATAGCTCCCTCAGCCTTTCTCTGGCGGAGTTTAGCTACCGTCTCACGGTAAATGCCGTCTGTCGTCCAGACCTTGCCCTTGCTATGGGAAATACCGCGCTCATCCAGAAAAGCCGTCAGAAAATCTTTCAAGCCAAGATTGACTTCCTGCTCACGGCTAGCTGGCTGGTAGTGATAGCTAGTCCCCTCATCACGCAGGGCCTCCGTCGGGATAATGACGGACGTTTCCTTAATCTCCTCATCCAAGATACCGCAAGTACCAAAAAGCACCAGTTTCTTTATGCCAAAAGCAATCAAGTCTTCCAGAATAGCTACACAGGCCGAAGCTCCAACAGGTGCATTGAAGAGAGCCAGTTCCCGTCCATCTGCAAAAATACGATAGATAGGAATTTCAATATTAGCCATGCTAGTTGTCGTAATCAGCTCATGCTCAAAATCCGCCAACATACGCGCAAAAGTCTCTCTGGCAAAGCAGGAAACAGCCGTCTCCGGAAAACCCTCTAAGGATTCATTCAAGTCTTCTGGGTTGATGATGGCCTTGCGACTTTGGTCAAATTCTTCAAGTATCATAGGCTTGCTCTCTTTTCCCTTTCTTCCTGATGAAACAGCCAGCAGAACTCTACTGACTTCATCTTACCATTGTATCATAAAAAGGCGGTCTGCTGAACGCTGCCTGCATATTTTCTACATAGCAAAAGCCATAGGCAGGCTCTATAGCTACAAGTGAAGTGAGTTCTTTGTACAATGATTTTCCAACAAAAAAAGACTGGGAACAACTCCCAATCTTATCTTACATAAGGGCTGTAGCAGCAGTAATCAAGCCAAATACGATGCCCGGCATATTAGCCGCTGCCAAAGGAATGTCCCTCTTCTCTTTAAATAAACCATAAATGACCCAGAGAGTACAGTTTAGAGCAGCTACTGAAGGCTGGATAAAATCGCCCTTGTTGCCAGCTAGATTATTCATAATTTGTGGGATATAGGAAACATACATCATAACAGACATAAAAGTAGCCACCCAGCCCAAGATCAGCATGTGTTTTTCTTTCATTTCGTTCTCCTTTTTATAAAACTGACCTCTATTCTATAGCTTCTTTCTGAAATTTTCAAGATATTTTCAACAATGTCATCAAAACGAAAAGAGTCACAAAATTGTGAGAACTGCTGACAGACCTAAAAAAGCCGCCTTTTGGCAGCTCTGTTAAGATACAAAAAGTAGATTTTCCTAGCCTTTAAAACTTCGGTTCTCCATCGGGAAGTTGATCCAAAATGGCTTCCAGTTCCAGCCGATTGAGTGGCTGAATCCGGATCTGGCTGGAATCCAGATAGCTACGGTGAGTGTCTGGAATTTTCTCCAAAAAAGCCTGCAAGTCCTTTGTTGTCAGATATTTATAGCCCTGGGGACTGCTAGCATCCTCTATCAGGATATGAAGATGCCATTCCATGTCTTGACTAGCACCGCTCTCAATCATCTCTTTAACCAAGTATCCCTTGGGCATGGGCTGAGTCGGAAGGACTGTATCCACTCCTTCTGCCAAGACATAAGAACCCAGGTATTTCCCATCCTGATCCTTATAATACTTCGGAGTAGAAAATTGACTCTGAACCTGCTGCATCTCGGCCATCTGCCTGCCAAACTCCTCCACAGGATCTTCTGCCTTGAATAGTTCCAGAAGCTTTTCCTGCGACATGTACAAATCATGAGCATAGCCTTCAAAAACATGCATAGGCGCAGCTGCAACTCTGGCATCATTCAGACCATAGAGAATATCCGCTTCAAAATCAATATTAAAAATCCCGTCAGCAGTGTAAGTCGTGCCGTATTCATCGACAATATCCTGCTTCATCTTCTGAGCCAAACGACTCATGAAGAGAATAGCCCCTTTCCAGTCGCCCACCGTTGATGGTGTCAAGACTCGGACCTGGTAGGTTTCTCGGTCTGGCAGATAATAAACTTCAAACCCACGGCCTGCCCCTTCCCAGTAGACAGCCAGAAAAGTTCCGACCTGATCCAAGGATTGATAAGCCTTATCGCCCTCGAGGCCTATGACCTCAAGCCCTTCTACTAAGGAAACCAAAGACAAGGGTGTTTCCACGGCCTTATAGCTAAACAATCCCTTCCGGTTCTGAATGTAAAAAGAAATACTCATACCATGCTCCTTTCTAACTACAAAAGCCTTTCAGAAAGCGAGAAAATGCAAAATCAAAACTCAATACAGGTACAAACTAGATTTTCTCCAAGACTTTTAAAGATAAACTTCATTCGCAAAACGGACTCTGGTATTAGTATAAAATTTTTGGAAGAAAAAGACGAAAAAACCTGTATCCATGAAGATACTTTCCGATTGAAAGCTTCATCAATACAGATTCTAAGAATATATTTGAACATCATAAAAAGGTAATGAATAAACTTCTAAGAAAGCAAAACTCATTCTGAGTACTTCTTACTTTTTATCCTGCTGCGTCAGCTCCTGATTGTAGGACAAGGCTAGCTTGATCCAGTAAGACAGTTCTTTTTGTCCTTCGCCATCTAAATCAATATAGCCATGATAAAGCCTGCCCTTCATTAACGTCACACTGGCACCATTTTTAGGTAGGACCTGCTTTTCCATTTCCTTACCAATGCGCACCATGACAAGCTCTTGACTTCTCGAACTCACAGTAACGGTCATCTTACCGCGAACCATAAAAGCCAAGCCACCAAACATTTTCTTCTCTTCTACCTCTTCTTCAAAAATATGAGGAGGAAGTTCAGTAGCTAAAATGGTACGAACTTTCTGGGCCAAGGATTCACTATAAGCCATCCTTCTACCTCATTTCATCACATCCCAGCCGATACCAAAACGGTCAATCAAGCGGCCATAAAACTCTGCGAAAGCTTGTTCCTCTAAAGGATAGAGAATTTGTCCACCTTCAGCAAGCTTGGCAAAAAGCTCATCAGCTTCTTCTCTACTGTCTGGGCTCAGAACCAACCATTGATTGGGCTGGTGATCGCTAGGAATCGATAGGTCGTTAAAAATGCCTACATCCTCACCATTCAGGGTTAAGTTTTCCGTATCTAAGGCAATCCAGGCAAGCTTATCCCGTTTTTCTGCAGGAAGGTCAGCTGGATCCATCATCTCACTAGCTCTAGCAAGTCCCTTTATCTCTGTCTGAAAAAGGTCCGCATAAAAACGAAAAGCTTCTTCGGCCTGACCATTAAAACTTAAAAACACGTCTAATTTCATTATCGTTCCTCCAATTTTTTATATCTGAGAATAAATCTCTAGTATCAGTTTATCAATTAGGATAAAAATTTTCTTATTCTCAATTGCGCTTGTTTGGCTAGGGAACGCATGATTAAAACTGGAAGATTAACTGTAATAGGTGGATCGCTGGGCAAGGGCCTGCGCATGCTGATTTCCTCTTGATAGATGCTATCGCCTGAAAAAGTGAGAGGCTCATCACTGCCCCAGCGAAAGTTATGCTTCAAGACATAGTTTTTAGTTAGGCGTAAATCCTCCAGCAATTCACAGGCCAAAAGATAGTAGTGACCATCGGGTACATTTTCAAAAGTAAATCGTCTCTCCTGACTCAGTGCTACTCCGATAACTGGCTCTTCTTTGGGTATGCGGGTTTTAAAAAGCCCGACACAGCTAATGCGTGGTTCATACCCCTCAGGATAAGATAGCGCTACAGTCAGCCGATTGCCACTTTTACAGTCGGGATCCTGATGCAACAAAGCTCCCTTCTCATCCAGTTGTTTGACCATAAAATCATAAGCCTTGGTTGATTCCTGATAATATTTTTTAGGCGAAAGTCCAGTATGTCGCTTAAAAGTATTGGAAACTGCCTAGACTATCATAACCAGCTTCCATAGAGGTCTCGGTCACATTTTGCCGACCTTCCACAATCTCCTGAATTCCTTTTTCCATCTTAAGAGCTTCCATATATTGCTTGATAGAAAAGCCCATCTTTTTCTTGAAAGTTCTGGATAGATGGGAAGGACTATAATGGAAATGCTGAGCCAAATCGGTCAGACTCAGCTCTTCATCTGCATGCTGACGCAGATAGGCTGCCACTTCTTCCATGATAGCTTTAGACATAGACTTGCTCCTTTCCCATTTATTTAAGCTCATTATATCACATCAAAAAGAAAGGACAAAACATCGAAACCTGAATAAAGAAAAGCTAAGCTGCAAATAAATAATGAAAAAACTTTAGATGCTTGAAACATCTAAAGTTTTTATCTTCACGGTTAAATTACTGAGCCACCAGTGTCTCCAAGCTTTCTCCAATCGCAGCCAAACGCTCCACCACTTCTGCTTGGCTCAGGCCGTTTTCAGCCACATAGCGATTGCGAGGGTGAACACGGCATTCATGAGAACAGCCACGGAGGTACTTGTCTTCATTTTCTTCTGAAGTCAAGATGCGGCGGTTACACTCTGGATTGCCACAGTTGACATAGCGCTCGCAAGGAGTACCGTCAAACCAGTCTTTTCCAATCACAACTGGATCAACATGGTTGATATCAACCGAGATACGCTCATCAAAGACATACATCTTACCATCCCAAAGCTCACCTTGAACTTCTGGATCCTTGCCGTAAGTCGCGATACCGCCATGAAGCTGACCGACATCCTTGTATCCTTCACGCACCATCCAGCCTGAGAATTTCTCACAGCGAACACCACCGGTACAGTAAACAACCACGCGCTTGTCCATGAACTTCTCTTTGTTATCACGAACCCATTGCGGCAATTCGCGGAAGTTGCGGATGTCTGGACGGATGGCTCCGCGGAAGTGACCCAGATCGTACTCATAGTCGTTACGAGTATCTAAGACAACAGTGTCTTCGTCCAAGAGAGCTTCCTTAAATTCCTTAGGTGACAAGTAAGCTCCTGTCGTCTCCAGCGGGTTGATGTCATTATCAAAATCATTGTCTTCCAAGCCCAAGTGCACAATTTCTTTCTTGTAGCGAACAAACATTTTCTTGAAAGCTTGCTCGTTTTCTTCGTCAATCTTGAACCAAAGGTCTTCCATGCCCGGAAGGCTGTGGACATAATCCATGTATTTTTGAGTGGTTTCATAGTCACCAGAAACCGTTCCATTGATTCCCTCATCTGCCACCAAGATACGGCCTTTAAGACCAATAGATTTACAGAAAGCCAGATGATCAGCTGCAAATTTCTCAGCATTCTCAATCGGAACATATTTGTAGTAAAGTAGGACGCGAATATCTTTTTGCCATAAGATTTCAACTCTTTTTCTCTATAAAATTTTCTGAATTTTTTAATTCATCTATTTATTATAACCCGAGAAGAAAAGCTGGGCAAAAAATTTGTTTGAAAAATAGCAGAGCTGGAAAGTTTAAATGAGAAGGACAGGTTATCGCTCTTCTTCCAATTGATCCAAATACCTCTCAAAGCGCTTTTTCTGCCATTCTCTTACAGATTCCCCTTTCACTTTATAAATCTCTATAATGCAATATATAATTTACATTTTATCTTTTATTTTTTACATTATTTCAGAAGCAATTTCCACAAATCTAAACATCAAAAAGAGGCTGGGACAAAAGTCCTAGCCTCTCAATTGTCTTTGGATTGTCGAGCAAGACGCAGTGGTTGAGTGGACTCTACTACGCTGATTTCATCAGCTTTTACAGCCCTACTCAACTGTGCGGAGGTGGGACGACGAAATCGAATTCTAACGAATTACCGATTTCTGTCCCACTCTCCAAATCTTATCTTACCCGCAACCTAGATCTGTTGACAAAGAGTCAAAGTCTTCTAAGTCGCTATGGCCTGCTTAAAATATAGTCAGAGGCAGAGACTTCTATTTCCCATACCTACCCTAAAACTTATTTTTTAAATGCTTCCCAATCCTTCATAAATTGGGCTATTCCATTGGTAGTCAGTGGATGCTGCGTCATTTTTTCAAATAAATTATCCGGAATAGTCGCAATGTGAGCACCAAGTTTTGCAACAGCTTCAACATGCGCTGAATTACGAATACTAGCTGCGATGATTTCAGTTTCAAAATCATAAATATCAATAATCGTGCGCAAATCTGCAATCAGTTGATAAGCATCTGTTCCGATATCTTCCAAACGTCCAACAAAAGGACTGATGAAGGTAGCTCCAGCTTTCATAGCCATGAGTCCTTGAGAAACTGTAAAAATCAAGGTAACGTTCGTTTTAATTCCTTCTTTTGAAAGGACAGAGACTGCTTTTTAAGCCTTCCGTTGTCATTGGAATTTTGACAACAACGTTATCAGCCCATTTAGCAATATCCCGTGCTTCTGCAATCATTTCAGGTGCTGTCAAACCAGTAACCTCTGCACTAACAGGACCACTTACAATCTCACAGATTTCTTGAATAACCGTTTTAAAATCGCGTCCTTCACGTGAAATAATTGTTGGGTTAGTTGTTACGCCATCCACAACACCTAATTCATTAATTGCCTTGATAGCCGCCACATCAGCTGTATCTAAGAAAAATTTCATACCACATGTCCTCCTAGGCTTTTTAATTGAAGCCTTTATTAAAAATAGCACTTGTCATTACAACAAGTAGATCAAATACAACAATGGTCATCATGAAGGCCATCCAACCAAACTGACCAATTTACCTAAAATACACATTGGAATCGATAATCCCTGAGCTTAAAGATTAAAAGGGCTCTCTTTTACGAATCAAGAAGTGAAAAAATTGCAAGTCACAACCAACTCAACTGAAACCTTTTCTACTCACACCATATCTATATCTTAGAGGTCCAGACATCCAGCTGTCAGGGCACCTGATTCTATTGCTAAAACACTGTAGGCACAATCATCAATAATAGGTTGGAACTAGCTGAGTCACATAAGAACCAAAGACTTTTAACTATTCAAATCTTTGGTTAATCTTGATTCGTTGGCAACGAACTTACCGACTCCTATTCTCTATTATAGTACAAATTTAAAGCGTTTTCAAAAAAAGACTAGAAAAATCTACAAAATTCAGATCAGCAAGAGCTGTTCTAACATTTGCTCTTGTCTTTTAGCTCGTCTAAATATATCGTCTTATATTGTAAGTAGTTTTAGGAAGTCATGAATTGCTTAAATTGTCCAGTTCCTAATGGACAACTGTATGATTCGTCACTAGCAAAAAAAAGCCGCCCAATCGTAAAGGCAGCTATTCTTTGATAGAAACTACTATGATTAATCTTTTTTGAGGCTTCCTGCGCGGGTGCGGGTGCGAGCGTAAGCAGTCAGCAAGACAGTTCCGATGACTGCTACTGTCGCAGAATTCACCAGAATTGCTACAATACTTGAGCAATAACCTTATTGACCGGCTCACCAGACACAATCACGTCACCAATCGGGCCGATTAGCCAAGCGATTGCATTGGCTCCAAACTGAATCAAGTTAAAGCGGATAATGTCCTTGACTTCAAATTTTCCTTCTTCCACTTGGAAGAATTTTCTAAAGAGGCCAACTAATAGACCGAAGACCCCGCTGCCGGCAATCCAGAACCACCAGAGTCCGCCACCGCTCATAGCGTCTTTAATGGCATGACCAATGAAGCCCATCAGAAAACCGACGATTGGGCCAAAGATGACGCTAAAAAGAGCTTGCAGAGGGTATTGGAGCTGGATGCTGGTATTGGGTACAGGCGTTGGGATATTGATCATTCCGATGACCACGAATAGGGCAGCTCCAATTCCGGTTGCGACTACGTTTCTGATTGTATTATTTTTCATTTTCTTCTTCCTTAATTTCAATTCTCTTGATTTCAATATGCCATTGGGCACCGACGCCAACATTGTAGGCTTTAGCAAAGGAACCTTGGTTAATCGCTAAGCCAACCCGATAGAGGGAGTTAATATAGAGGATAGGCTGACCGATGCGGACATCCGCAAAGGATTTGCCATAGGTTACTTGGTTTTGATAAACCAGCATGTCATTATTGTAGATGGTAACCTCGAAGCGGTCGCCAAATTCCGGTTTCAAGGTGCAGAATTCCTCGCGGGTGATAGAGGTCCAGAGAGAGCCGAAGCGGACATCTAGGATATCAATAGCTCCGCTGACATAATTGTCCGCAATCGTAGTTTCGACTACCTGAATTTCGACAATGTCTTCAACTTTAAGCTCTGGTCCAACCTCTTCAAAGCTGATATGGCCGCTGGCTAGCTTAGCACCTGTATAGGCATAGACATCACGGCCGTGGAAAGTATAGGAATGCTCAGTATTCTTGCGGCGATTTTCCACCTCAGAAATTTCCCGAATAGCCTCAATGCCGACATGCTTCTTGATGAAAGATAGGGTGCCATTGTCAGGCGTAACGATATACTGGCCCTTTTTAGTCTTGGCTACTACACTCTTACGCTTGGAGCCAACGCCCGGATCCACTACTGACACAAAGGTCGTTCCTGCTGGCCAGTAATTAACTGTCTGAAAGAGACGATAGCTTCCCTCAAAGATGTTGTAAGGGGTGATATCGTGAGTCAGATGATGAATTTTCAGAGTAGGCGACTCGTCTAGCGCTACTCCGATCATGGCTGACACAGCTCCATCTACCAGACCAAAGTCCGACTGGAGTACGAGTAAATTGTTCATGTTTTCTCCTTAGTTATATTTTCAATGGTATTTAGACCGAAGCTGACTTGGAATGTCTCGCTTTAAAGATTTCCTTCCTAACAGGGCTCCAAGTAAAGCGCCCAGTAAAATGTTGGCTACAAACCAGAGGACTAAGCTGGGTTCTGGCTTAAGCATGACTTGCTCGATATAAGCCTGAGTCTTTCCTCTGGCAAGAAGACTAGCTTCATACTGCTTGGGCGTCAGCCACATTAGGAAAATAGGACCCGCTGTGCTAAAGCTGAAAACCATAAAAGACAGCAAGCTTCTAACAGTCTTTTGATAGCTGCCTGACCGAGCTATCAGATCCGCTAAAACACCGCAAATCAAACCTGGTAGAAAGGCTCCAAAGCCATGTCGACTAAGCAGAAAGAAGAGACCTAGTAGACAGCCTAGGCCGCTGATTAGACCAAAGGTCTTTATTTTCTCAGTATAGAAGATGAACAGAACTCCGCCAAAGAAAGCTGTAAAAGCTGGAGCGTAAAACATATTGCCTGAGCGGTCAAATAGAAGCCCAACCAAGACGCCTAAGATCATGGCTAGGAAATAAAAGAGATAGAAGAAGCCAGCCTGCTTCAGTTTGTCTTTTCTTATAGAGTATAGCATAAGCCTTCCTTTCCCGCTAGTCAGCTCGACGATAACTGCCAATCAAGTCTTGAATGAGCTCTATGTGCGTATAGTAGTCAGCAATTTTCACATTCTCATCTCCGCCGTGATCTCGACTATTAGCATTGCCAAGTCCGAAAGCCGCCATAGGAACCTCCAAGGCTTCATAAACCGTGTGCATCGGACCAGTTCCAGCTGAGGTCGGCAGAACAGAGATGCCCTCTTGGTAATAATCTTTAGCCAGCTCGATAAGATTGAGAATGGAAGGCGCGCTCATGTCGCTGCGATAGCTCATCTCTCCTAAGGTATAGGTCAGCTTAACCGCTGGATAGCCATTCTTGTCCAGCTGCTGACGAATCTTGTCCAAGACATCCTGGGGTTCCAGACCTGGCACCAGACGAACCTCCATCTTTGCCTGGGCATCTGAAGGTAAAATGGTTTTAACCCCTTGGCCTTGATAGCCTGATCCGAAGCCTTCAATATTCAGCGAAGGCTCAAAGTAAAAGCGACGGAGAAATTCCTTACGTTCGTCCAGCAAAACCGGTAATTTCAAGCCATAGACTTGACTCAACTCTGCAGGAGTCCGCAGGGCATATTCCTCAATTAGGGACATCTCCCGTTCATTTGGCTCTTGAAGCTGCTCATAGATTCCTTCAACTAAGATACGGCCGTCTGGACTGCGCAAGCTGGATAAAGCATTGAGCAAATACCAGGAAGCGGAATTGATAACGCCACCGAAGCTGGAATGAATGTCTACATCTGCACTTTTGACTGTCATGTCAAAGGTAACAATCCCCTTGTTACCGCCCGAGATTTCCAGCTGTCCTAGATTATTGCGGCTGCCTTGCTCCCAGACCAGCAAATCCGCTCCTCGCAGGCGTTTGCGATGCTTGGCCAGATATTTATCTAAGTCTGTCGAAGCGGACTCTTCTGCCCCTTCCATCATAAAGATGATATTGACCGGCAAATCACCGTGCTCTCGAATATACTTGCGAACGGCTGTCAGACGAGCAGTAATGTGCCCCTTGTCATCATCCACTCCTCGCCCATACATAACCCCATAATGAACAGACAATGTAAAAGGATCATTTGTCCATGGCTGGTCATCGTCTGCCGGCACTGTATCGTAGTGGTTGTAGAAAATAATGGTCTTAGTGGCAGGATTTGAAGAACGAAACTCCGCCAAAATAAATGGAGCAGTATAGCTGTCGTCAATCATGACCTTGGCACCTGCAGCTGTAAAAATCTCTCCTAAATAATTGGCTACTTCCTGAAGACCAACCTGCTGGGCAAAGATTGATTTTTTAGAGATTAAGGTCCGCAGTACTTCAAAATAGTGCTGGGCTACCTCGTCGTTTTCAAATTTCTTGATTTGTTCAGTCTCAGTTGAGAAAGGCATGCGTTACTCCTATTAACAGCAGATAAAGGGCTGGGGAAATAAGCTTCCCCGCCCTTATCGTATTTCTTGTATCAAAGTCTAGTCAGCCAAATGCAGGCCGAACTTGATGGGATTTCTTACTTGATGTCTTTTGCATCTGGCAGGTAAGAACCGCCAAAGAATTCTTGTGATAGTTTTTCAAGCGTACCATCCTCATAGAGTTCCTTGATTCGCTTGTTGACAAATTTTTGCAGGTCTTCCTGACCGCTTGCAATAATCGGATAGACATAAGGCTGCTGGTCGCTTGGAAGCTCAATCACTTCCAGATTTTTCAAGCCTTGGTCTTTGATAATAGACTCTACAGTTATGCGCTCAAAAACCTTATAGTCCGTACGGCCGTCATTCAGATTGGCCAAGATTTGCTGAATGGTTCCGTCCGTATAATTGATTTTTGTCGGATTATCGCTATGTTCCTTGTTATAGTCCTCTAGTTGCTGAGCTGTTGAAGTCCCCTGAACAACCTCAGTAGACTTGCCGCCAATGTCATCCAGCGATTTAATGCCCTCACCTTTACGGACAACTAAAACTGTTGGATTTTTCGCATATGGACTAGCATAGAGATATTTGTTAGCTCGTTCTTCAGAGTAGCTGATATTATTGGCACCAATCTGGTAGCGGTCGCTGTCCAGACCTGAGAAAATAGAAGCCCACTTGGTCTTATTGAAATTGACTTCATACTTGTCTGAGTCCTTAAAGATAGCACGAAGGACTTCGATATCGTAGCCAGTCAGTTTACCGTCTTTATCCTCGTATGAAAATGGTTTGGTCGTTCCTACTGTTCCGACTTCTACCTTTGTTTTCTCTGTTTTCTTCTCACTTGATGATGAGCAAGCCACCAAGGCACCAATGGCCAAGACACTAACAGCCGCCAGAGAGAAGTATTTCAAGGTTTTCTTCAGGTTCATATTTCGAATTCCTCCTAAAAAGTCTTTCTTTATCATATCAAATAAGGAGAAGCTTGACCATTATATATTTTTTATGGAGGTGATAGCTTTTCTTTATCAGCTTTGATGCAGCCATTCACTAGACTTTCTGCCTGTAGTGCTGCAGGAGAAAGAGGACGCTTTCGACATAGTAAGGAACGGAAACTTTGAAGGCTTCGTCGTCAATGACCATGCTGTCGTGATGGAGGTCAGGAGCATTTTCTGCCCCGTTTGAGCCAATAAAGGCAAAGACACCTGGAAGTTTCTCCTGATAAAAGGCAAATCTTCTCCAGCCGAGGATGGATTGGCAGGCAGGACCTCAGCCAGATTCTGTGAGTGCTCATAGAGCAGCTCGGCCAATTCAGGGTCATTATAAGTCACTGGCGGTGTATGGTCCCAAGAAATCCTGACTTGAGCTCCAAAATTCTCCACTGTATTCTCTACAATTCGGATAAAGTCTTCCTTGAGGCGCTGCTGCAAGGTCGGATTGAAACTGCGGATTGTCCCTTCAAAAAAGCCCGACTGCGGCAGTACATTCCAAGTTGCCCCCGATTCTATATGAGTTACAGACAAGACAGCTGCTTCAAAAGGAGATACAGTGCGAGCTACTAGAGACTGCAGGTTTTGAATCATACTAGTCAAGGTCAATACTGTATCAACACCTAGATCTGGCCTAGCCGCATGACTGCTGACTCCTTCTACCTCAACCTTGAACTTCTCAACCCCAGCCATCATGGCTCCAGCTTTAAGTGCCAGCTGCCCCGCCTTAAGCTGGGGCATATTGTGAAAGCCGATAATAGCAGACACATCGTCCAGCAGACCAGTCGCAAGAACCTGACTGGCTCCCTGAGAAGTTTCCTCAGCCGGCTGGAAAATCAGTCGAACTGTCCCTCTCAAATCTCCTTCCATAGCCTTGAGCAGCTCCGCCGCCCCCAAGAGGCTGGTCTGGTGAAAATCATGGCCGCAAGCGTGCATGACGCCTGCATTCTGACTGGCATAAGGCAGACCAGTCTGCTCCAAAATGGGCAGAGCATCGATATCAGCCCTCAGGGCAATAACCGGCTTGCCAGAACCAACCTCGGCAACTAGGCCGGTTTTCAGACCGGATTCTAAAATCCTAATATCCAAATCTTCCAGATAGCCTTTTAGAAAAGCCGTCGTTTCAAATTCCTGCCCAGACAGCTCTGGATGCTGATGAAGATAATGCCGTATTTGTATCAGTTTATCATAAAATTTTTTCATGGCCGACTCCTTTACTCGAATACACCTATCTACCATCCAGTATAGCACAAAGCTGGACGCGGAAACAAAAATAGAGAGCAAATAATCAATAATTAGCCCTCTAATTTTTGTATTATGACTTTTGTACTTTACCATACTTAGCTGCATTGGTAAATACAGTTTGAGACTTCTAATCACAGAAAAACCTGTAGCTCCAACTACAGGTCAAGTATCTTTAGAATCCATCTACATTCGTATAGATTTTTTGGACATCTTCGTCGTCTTCTAAAACGCTATAAAGTTTTTCAAAGGTTTCGAGGTCCTCACCAGTCAACTCTACTTCAGACTGAGGAATCATTTCCAGCTCGGTTACTTGGAATTCTTGAATGCCAGATTCACGCAGAGCCACGATAGCCTTGTGAAGGTCAGTTGGCGCTGTATAGACAGTGATGCTTCCTTCTTCTGCTTCAACATCATCAACATCCACATCCGCTTCCAGTAGCTGTTCAAAGACGCTGTCGGCATCGTCACCCGCAAAGACAATCACGCCTTTATTATCAAAAAGATAAGATACAGAGCCGCTAGCTCCCATATTACCGCCATTTTTACCAAAGCAGCACGGACATTGGCTGCAGTCCGATTGACATTTGAAGTCAGAGTATCAACAATCAGCATAGAGCCGTTTGGCCCAAATCCTTCATAGCGGCCTTCAGTAAAGGTTTCGTCCGTGTTTCCTTTTGCCTTATCAATGGCCTTGTCTATGACATGCTTCGGCACCTGAGCCTGCTTAGCTCGATCAATAACGAATTTCAAAGCTGTGTTAGACTCTGGATCTGGATCACCTTTTTTAGCTGCTACATAGATTTCCACACCAAACTTAGCATATACTTTTGAGTTCGCGCCGTCTTTGGCCGTTTTCTTTGCCACAATATTGGCCCATTTACGTCCCATTGGAGATTCTCCTTTTGATAAATTACATTTTTAATCTTTCTTATTATAACACAGGGAATCAGAAAAATCACTAAGAAAAAATGATAGCTTCTAGAAGATTCAGCCTGCATTCTTCAACTTCTGCTGGACTGAAATCAAGACAAAATTGATTTCAGTTTTCCTTCCATAAAAAATCCAGCCGCTAAAAGAGCAACTGGACGGTACATTCTATTTCCCGAAACCGGTAGTTCTGTCATAACGGTCCTTTACCGAAATCCATCAAAAATATCACTGATAATTTTTCACAATAGGCAAATCCGGTTTGCACCTGCTTAAGCAGTCAAAAACATCCTCTATTCTGCCATCCAAAAACGTGACATCTACACGGACGGACTTGCCATGATAAGGCTTGATATATAGGTAGTCTCTCCGATAGTACCTGACTCCCAGTCGAAAAGAAGCCTGCCCGTCAGAAGTCCGGCCCCAAGCCGGCCGGTACAAGATGCTTTCCAGCTGATTCCAAGCAAAGCTATGCCTTTTCAACAAAACACCTCGCACGGTCAAGCCCCATTCTGTTCCTGCAAGAACAAAGCACTTTTTGCTCAGCTTGCGACCCGCATGGACTATTGCAAAGATTTCGACTACAACAGTCATGAAAAAAGCAAGTATAAAAGGCAAACTGAACGAGCGTATTCCTGCTCCAGGCATGGCCTTTTCGAAAGAAAATAGTATAAAGTAAGCTAAAGTTCCGAAAATAAGGCTTAAGGCTAAAAAGACAGATGCCAAGATGACTATGGTCAAATAGAGTCCTCTACGATAGCGAAAAGAAAACAATAAAGGCATGGCTTTTCCTTTCTTTCTCAGCTAATAGTTTTGCTTATGCTTTACTGAGGCGCCTTAAACTCATCTTCCTCTACCTTATTCCAGTCAGAATATTGAGTATCTGTTTGAACATCCATACTACCTTTTTCACCTTTATAAGATAAACCTAGCTTAAATTCTTTTAAGAATAAGGTCTTTTTATCCAAGCGTACTTCTAACTTCTTATCCATATCTGCCTGAGTAACACCTGACAGCTCTAGTTTGAATTCTTCACCAAAAAGTCCTAGCAAATCAGCATTTTTGCTACTTAATTTAAAGATATATTCATCGCCGCTTTCCTTTACAGTGACATCATCAGCCATTTGATAAAAGCCGTCCATAAGTTTGAAATAATCGGGCTGAACATAATAATCTGCACCGCTTCCCATTTCTTGCTTAGACCAGGTTCCATTTTTAGAAGAACGAGTATACAAAAGTTTATTCTCTCCGCCTGGCATAATCGCTTCTTGATAACTCTCCTGACCACTCTCTTTTCCATCTATGACTAAATGCCCCTTGGCCAGCTCATCCGTGCTTTTATCATAGAGAAGGTCTCCGCTCATCGTTTGAGTTTTATTGGAACCATCTACAGTGATAGATAATTTCACCTTCATTTTCATTGAAGTTAGATCTTCATTCGCAGTTTCTGCTTTCTCCAAGAGTTCTTCAATATCATCAGAAGAAGTATTCTTTTGGCTCTCACGGGAGCTATTCTCAGTTCCACCCTGATTCTTTTGAGAATGCTTCTGCCCAATTAAGCTACAAGCCCCTAAACTAAGCGTAAGCAAGGCTGTAAGGGCCATAAAGGTAATCTTTTTGAATTTCATGAGTCTTCCTCCTTTGAGACATGGATATAAAAGATAATCATTCAATCAAGCCCAGCAAAGTTTTATTAACCAAATGTTAGCTTTCATACCTACAGTCAAACCACTAAAAAGCAAATTATGCTCCTTAGCAAAAACAAGTTTATTTGTTTATTATACCATTTTTTATTTACCGTCGCAAACAAAGCAAAAAGGCTGAATATTCAGCCTTACTTGTCTTTCATAATCGGAACCCGTCCAAAATTCTGTTCCGTAAGTGCAGGATTGCCTAGCTGATAGACCTTGTCGGCCTGCTGGGTTAGACTATCCCACGGTTCCTTGCCGATACGGCTGACCAGTTCAACTTTTTCCTTGAGGCTGGACAAGTGCTGGCGTCCCTGCTCAGAAAGCCTAGAATATGTATGCCAGATGGCAGTTCTTCTTGCCTAGCTCCGACCAAGATATAGGTCAGCAGACGCCGAACCCGAGCCTTGGTATAGCGCTTGGTCGCCACTTGCTCAACTAGCTCTTCTATGGTCTCACTGCTTTTCAAGGCCTCTCTAATTCTAACAGCCAACTCCTTATTGACCTGATAAAAGTTTGTCAAATCCGGACAGGTAATTATCTGGTAACGGAGATAAGGAAAGAGGTCCGACCAGGTCACCTTAGGAGCCATTTCAAGCAAGTGATATGCTGGAGTGAATTTCTTGAGAAAGTCCGGCTGAGCCAGATTCTGACGAAGGGCAGTTGCGGAGGCAAATTCCTGATTATCCGATAAGGAATGGTAGCCAGCTCCCTGACGTTGAATCGGGCACAGTTTTATATCTCTTCCCGCCACAGCCTTGGCATAGGCCAAGCCCAAGATATGATTTGGAGTAGAGCCTGAGAAATTGAGCCCTGCAAACTCCTGCCACATGGCCTGAGTCTTTTGAGGATAGGAGAGGGAGTCAGGCAAGCCAGCCAGATAAGCCTCCATATGCTCAGCCTTTTGACCATAGACCTTAGAAATACTCTCATAATCCAACACTTCCTCGGTCCCAAAAGTCAGCTGTTCGATGCCTAGTCTCTCTAAGATGTCTACTGCCCCCTTAGCGAAAAAGTCTGCCGCCTGAACGCTGACCAAGAAAGGCAGCTCAAGGACCAAATCCGCTCCAGCTTCCAAAGCCATCTGTGCCCGAGTCCACTTATCCACGATAGCCGGCTCGCCTCGCTGCACAAAATTGCCGCTCATAGAGATAATTTTCAGACCAGAAGCCTGCTCCAGCAGATATTTGTGCCCATTATGAAAAGGATTAAACTCTGCGATAATACCGGTAACTGTCATCTCATTTCTCCGCCACAAAGAACCAGCGAGCGCTCTTGTCTGTCGGCTCCTTGTCCTCAAAGTCCGCGTAAACCTTGACATTCTTAAAACCAGCCTGCTCCAGCAAGATATCATAGGTCAGAATCTCATAGTCCGCTCCTCATGCACCTCATCATGGCGCGTGAAGCGCCCATCTTCGTCTTGGACAAAGAAGGTCAGCTCATGCACGATGGAATGAGGCGGTTCGTCCGCATAGGAATCCCATACCATGGCAAAGGTTTCAGCATTTTCATGATAGGAATAGCCTTGAAAAACCTCGTCAATCTGGTAAATCGAGTGCACATCGAAGATAAAGCGACCACCCTCATTTAGATGCTGGTAAACTTGAGTGAAGACCTGACCGACATCGACTTCGTCTTCCATATAGCAAATCGAGTCCGAATAGCAAGTCACCAAATCAAACTGACCAACACCACTCAAATCCAGCATATTGCCCTGGATAAAGGGAATATCCAAACCGGCCTCTCTGCTACGTTTCTCCGCCAAATCCAGCATTTCCTGACTAAGGTCCAACCCCGTTACATCAAAACCAGCCTGCTTAAAATAAATAGACTGAATGCCCGTACCACAGGCCAACTCCAGCAGCTTTTTCTTATCCTTGGGAAAATGACGCAGGCTGAAATCCGTCCACTTCTCATACAAAGAATCATCCATAATCGCATCGTAAACCGACGCGAAGGTTTCATAAGTTGCCATACTTTTCCTTTCAAAAATAGCCCAGCCAGCAGGCTGACTGAGCTAAATTCTGCTTTCTGCCTAAGGGCAAAAAATCACTTATTCTTTTCTTCCAATAAGGCCGCAACATTCACACCAGTTGCTTCGTGCCACAATTTTTCCAGATTGTAATGCGCTCGCATTTCCTCAGAAAAGACATGGACGACCACGCCACCCAAATCTAAGAGTACCCAGCCACCAGCTGCATCTCCCTCAACATGGCCAGCAGAAACACCCGCCGCAGCAGCTTTCTCACGGATATTTTCAGCGACTGCATCCAGCTGACGACTGTTCATAGAACTGACGATAACAAAATAATCTGTCACAGTAGTCAGACCTTGCAAGTCCAACACCACAATATCTTCTGCACGCTTTTCATCGGCCGCTTTCACGACCAGTTCCAATAATTCTTGTTCTTTCATAGTTCCTCTTTAATTTTCTTCTATATTACTTCAAATATCCTACAAAGGCATTGTAGGTCTCCAAGGTCTGCGGATAGATGGGCATTCCCTTATGGGCTAGATGCTCCACAGTCCTTGCTGTTTCGTAGGCCACAGCTTGATTGAGCGACCGCTGGGCCAGCTCTCTGGCCTTGTCTACTCCCGGAAAGTCCCGGTTGTGCTCGATATAGTCAGCGACATAGACGACCTTGTCCAGCTCAGACATGGTGCCACTGCCCACCGTATGAACCTCGATGGCTCGCAGAATCTCAGCATCTTCGATGCCTAAATCTTCCTGAATCTTGTAAATGCCCACCATGCCATGCCAGACATTATTGCCCCAGTTTTTCAGGTCGGGGTCCAGCTGGTATTTGTCAATCAAGGCCAGAAATTCCTCATCTGAAACCTTCTTGGCATAATCGTGTAGAAGTCCTGCCAGACCCGCTTTTTCGACGTCAAGACCGAAGCGCTCCGCTAATTCTCGGGCAGCCTTTTCCACACCTAGACAATGCCGCAGGCGCTTCTCAGGCATGACAGTTTCCATCTTAGCCAGTAAGGCCTCACGACTCATACTGATATAACTTTCATAGGTCATAGGTAAAGCCCTTCTTTCTCAATATAGTCTAAGACCGGCTGAGGCAGCAGGAAATTAGGAGTCCGTCCCTGAGCCAGAAAATCCCGCACCATACTGGAGGAAATATCCATAAGGGGTACATCCACCCAGATAACAGGGTAAGAAGTCCCCGCCTTGTAGCGCGGCCGCTGAACACCGACAAACTGAACCAGCTCAACCAGCTCATCAATCCGGTACCACTTGGGCAGATAGTCCACCATATCCGCACCGATGATAAAGTAATAGTCCGTATCTGGATGTTGTTCTGTCAGGAGCTTCATGGTGTCGTAGGTATAGGAAATTCCCTTGCGCTCCAGCTCAATAGTTTCAATTCCTAGGCTTTCAATACCCTCAATAGCCAGCTCCAGCATTTTCAGCCTATGCCTTTCATCGATGGTTTCTTTCTTGTCCACATGGGGCGGCTCATACTCTGGCATGAGCAGAACCTGATCCAAGCCTAACTGTTGCCGGACCTGATCCGCCACGACCAAATGAGCATTGTGGACTGGATTGAAATTCCCGCCTAGTATGCCAATCTGCTTGCGTTTTTTATCTTTAACTTCTGGTTCTAATTCCACCTTGGTAAAGGGGGTTAGTAATTCAATAGCCATAGGCTGACATCTCCACAGAAATTTTTCCTTAAATTTGCTTGACTTTGACAGAGAGTTTGCGATTTTCCTTTTTGCTGGACTGCTTGTAGAGGATTAAGATCCGGCCAATCTTCTGCACTGTATCCACTCCGATTTCCTCTTCCAGAATCTCCGCAACTTCATGGATATTCTCATCCGTATTTTGCAAGAGCGTGACCTTAATCAACTCTCGTGCGTCCAGTGCCTGACGGACGCTGGTTTTGATTTGGTCGTTGAGTCCATTTTTCCCAATCTGAATGATAGGCTTGAGACTATGTGCCTGACTGTTGAGAAAGGCGCGTTGTTTTGATGTTAGTGTCATGTTCTTCTATAAGGCTTGAGACAGTTAGGACCTGTTTATCTCATCACTGTTCACAGCCTTTTCCTTCCTTATTTTAAGGGGAGTTATTCCCCTTGGTTTCTTGAGTATTAAATAATAGCTTTCCGAGTGACAACCGCCACACCCTCTGGCGCCCAGCCAGCTACTCGGGCAGGTCCACTGACGCGAATCCAGCCCAAACCTGAGAAGACGATATCCGTCTTGTCCTTGATGGTAAATTCATGCTTGACCAAAGCTGGAAATTCTTCCTTTTCCTTGCCAACCGGCGGAACTAAGAGACTGCCGACATGCTTGTCATAAAAATCGCTGGCACCTTCCAACTTGGTCCGGTGAAGCTTGAGCTCATTGTCAAAATAAGCCGTGAATCCCTGCTTATCGCCTGCCACAAAATCGAAACGACCTAAACCACCCAAAAAGAGGGTTTGCTCTGGATTAAGCTGATAGGTTTTGGGCTTGATTTCCTTTTTGGGGCTGATGTATTTGAGATTCTTAGCAGAAAGATAGTGAGCCATCTGGTGACGATGGATAATGCCTGGTGTATCATAGATATGACTGCCATCTGCTAAAGGAATCTCGATTTTATCCAGAGTTGTACCCGGGAAGCGCGAAGTCGTAATAATATCCTTATCGCCCGTGATTTCCTGAATAATCGCATTAATCAAAGTGGACTTGCCCACATTGGTCACGCCGACCACATAAACGTCACGTCCCTTGCGGCAATGCTCAATCTTGTCAATCAAGTCCTTGATGGCCTGCTTGTTCTGAGCAGAGGTTAGGACCACATCGACTGGACGCAGGCCTTCTTCGTGAGCGCGCTCCGTCAGCCATTGGGTCACCTTGCTATCCTTGACCGACTTAGGCAAAATGTCTTTCTTATTCCCGACCAAGAGAACATCATTTCCAGCAACAAAGCGAGGCAGGCCAGGGATGACCGAGCCATTAAAGTCAAAAATATCGACAACATTGACAACCAAGGCGTCGCTATCTCCAACTTCGTGGAGAAGCCGCAGAAAGTCATCATCCGTCAGCTGAACATCGCTGATTTCATTATAATGGCGCAGGCGGAAACAACGCTGGCAATAGAGCTCGCCTGTTTCCAAGCCTTTTTCTAGAGCTGATTTGGGCGTGTAGCCTAGCTTGCCCTTATCTTCTGTCTGAATAGTGGCTCCACAGCCGATACAGAGAAGTTCTTCCATGCTTAAATTCCTTTTTTATATTGAATTGGGCCGTATTTTTCAGTGATTTTTTTGAGCACACGGCGTTCACGCGCCCGATTGATCTGGGTCTTGATAGAGTCGTGCTCGACCAGTGGTTTAACCAAAATCGAACGAATCCCGGCCCGATGTGCTGCCCGAATATCCGTCATGAGCTGGTCGCCTACCATGACCACTTCATTTTTTTCAAAATGAAAAAGCTTGAGCGCCCGGTCAATTCCCCAAGTGAAGGGTTTCATGGCCCAGTAGACATAGTCAATGTCAAACTTTTCAACAGCTCGCTTGACCCGTTTTTTGTTATTATTGGACACTACAATGATCCGAATACCCGCGTCCCGCAAATCATGGAGCCACTTCTTCATCTCTGGGGTCCCATCAGGGTTATTCCAAGCAATCAGGGTATTATCCAAATCCACCAAAACTGCTTTGATCCCCTGTTTTTTCAAACTCTCTACTGTCAAATCATAAACTGCCTCGACCGCAAAGTCCGGCATATAATCTTCAATCGCCACATCTCTCTCCAAAAATTCGTATTCTCATTATTATAGCATAAAATGGGCTTTTTGGCACCTTCAGCCTCAAAGGTTACAAAAAGAAAAAAAGATGATATTATAGTAGTGATAGTATAAATGTTCTGGAGGTTTGTATGGCAGAAAAAAACAGGCAGATGCAAGCTGTTGCCCCTCTTTTGCAAAAAATCATCAACTGGTCGTCCGCTATTGGCGCTCTAGGAACGGTGGCCTTTTGTCTTTGGGCCTATTTCGCAGGTATTCTCCAGTCCAAGGAAACTCTCTCAGCCTTTATCCAGCAGGCGGGCATTTGGGGCCCACCCCTCTTTATCTTCCTGCAGATTCTACAGACGGTCGTGCCCATTATCCCTGGCGCCCTGACCTCTGTTGCTGGTGTTTTCATCTACGGTCATATCGTCGGCACCATTTATAACTATATCGGTATTGTCATTGGTTGCGCCATTATATTTCACCTGGCCCGCACCTACGGTCCGGCTTTTGTCCAGTCTGTCGTCAGCAAGCGCACCTATGATAAATATATCGGCTGGCTGGATAAGGGCAACCGCTTTGAGCGCTTCTTTATTTTCATGATGATTTGGCCCATCAGTCCAGCCGACTTTCTATGTATGTTGGCCGCCCTGACCAAGATGACTTTTAAAAAGTACATGCTGATTATCCTTCTCTGCAAGCCTATCACTCTCGTCATCTATACCTACGGATTGACCTATATCATTGATTTTTTCTGGAAAATGGTCTCCAAATGAAAAGAAGTTGAATTGCACCGCACCCCAAAAGTTAGACAGAAAAAATCTAACTTTTGGGGGGTTTTTAAATGAAACTAACTTATGAGGATAAAGTTCGAATCTATGAACTAAGAAAACAAGGAATCAGCTTAAAGCGACTTTCAGAAAAATATGGAATGAACCTTTCAAAACTTTTGACATCCCAACCTCTTTCTAAAACTTTACTTATTACAGCACAAACCATAAAGAAAAATCAGCCAGTTTTGACTGATTTTCATCTCATGATTAAGCAAAGATTTATTCTGGCGACACCAAAATCTTGATCTGCGCCTTGTCCTGAGTCAGCTCGATAAAGCCTTCTTGCACAATATCCTCTAGCTTAATCTTCTTGGTCACCAGCTTATCTGCAGAGAAATAGCCCTGCTCCATCAGTTCCAGCACCTTAGGAAAAATATGCCGGTAAGCGATAATGCCCTTGAGTGATTTTTCTTGAATGGCAAATTCATTAGGATTGATGCTGGCTTCTCGCTCCCAAATAGAAACTACCATACATTCTCCAGCCTTGTGAACAGCAGCCAAAGCTTGTCCCAGCACAACCGGCACCCCAGTCACTTCATAAGACACATCTGCCCCGCCACCAGTTAAACGATGAATAGCAGCTACCACGTCTTCGCCTTCTTCTGGTCGCACAATAATCGCCCCAAGCTCCTCTGCCTTGGCTTGACGTTCTGGAGATAATTCAACTCCATAAATCTTAGAGGCACCGGCTGCCCGCAAAGCCTCAACTATCAAGAGCCCGATTGGCCCCAAACCGAAGACAACCGCTGTATCGCCCGTCTTAAGAGCTGACTGACGGACTGCGTAAACAGCTACAGCAGCAGGTTCTGTCAAAGCTGCCTGCTCATAGCTAAGGCTGTCTGGAACTTTGTGAACAATGTCTCCGTCCAAAACACAGTATTTGGCAAAACCACCGTCTGCCGCCAGACCGACAAAGTTTAGATTAGGGTCCAGATTATAATCACCGACAAGATTATTCTTAGCCAAAATGGGCTCAACTGTCACCCGGTCGCCAACTTTGACCCGTTTCACGGCACTGCCGACCTCAACAATTTCCCCAGCAAACTCATGTCCTAAAGTTACAGGCGCTTTCTGGCCAGAATAGACATGCTCTGTTTCTGTCGGAATAAAAATCGGTCCGTCCATATATTCATGCAGGTCAGTACCACAGATTCCTGTGAACTTGACCGCAATTTTAACCTGATGCGGTTTGACTTCCGGTACATCCACTTCTTCAATACGAACATCTTTAGCGCCATACCAACGCGCAGCATTCATTTTTGCCATAAACATACCTCGCTTTATAATTTGTTAGTTTTATTGTAAACCCTTTCAAAAATCTTGTCAAAAGATTAGTTACATTTTCAAAAAATAACATACAAAAAACCAGCATCAGCTGGTCTCAAATTTATTCTGCAATTCTAGCTGAGTAGAAAGGAAGAAGGAACATTAAAACAATATAAAGAATCAAGAGAATCGCACGAAGCAATCCACCAAATAGAAGAGCAACTACTAAAGTTCCCAAACAAATAGAAAAATTAGTAAAATTTGTTTCAATCAGCAAGGTCTGCCCTGATTTAACTGTCACTGGCTTGGTTTTCATAGGAGCAGATCCAGCACGGACTTCTGCTTCATTAGCTGCGATTGGAAAAACAGCCTCTTCTCCGTTTTTGATTGCGCCAACTTTCTGACCATTGATAAAGATTGGAAATTTCCCAATAATCCCTACAAAACCTGTCTCGCGTTTGATCTTAATTTCTGACATAAAGACTCCTTTGTTTTTTTAATTATTTTAACATAGAAAACTTGAGACTACAAATAAGGGAATTATGATATAGCAAAAATATCAATAGTCGGAAGAACTAGAACTACTAGAATGATTTTCATCATCAGATGATGAGCTATTTTTCGAACTGCTAGATGATGATGACGAGCTAGATGACGATGGTGTCGTTGCTTCTGTCACGTAAAGAGTGATTTTTTTTATTAGACTTGAGGTCAATTTTCTGACCTGCCTTTGGCGACTGAGAAGTCACCAAATCCGCTTGTGTCGAAGTAACCTTTCGATCAACAACCCGCTCAATCCGAGACGAAGAAACTCCCATTTGAATTAAGTAACTACGAGCATTGGCATAGGTGTACTGCATGCTGCCAAAGTCAGGCATAAGCATACTAGGCACTTCTTTCGCTACGGTCAGCTTGATCTTATGATTAGAAGACAAATCATAGGTCGAACCAGCTGCCGGTGACTGACGAATCACCTGACCTGGCTCGTACTCGTCTGATTCTTCCTCAACAATCTCAATCAATTTCTCAGAAACATTATAGTTTGTTTTCAGATTTTCAACCACGGCTGATCTTGTTTGACCAACATAGTTCTCCATAGTAAATGTTTTTTGATTAGTTACACTTGGAGCACTAATATTTTTTGTCTTGTCTATTTTTGAATCCTTCTTTGATGAAGAACTAGCATTAGAACTCATAGATGAAGCTCGATCACGTACGCCTTTACTACTTAATTTATTTGACCTCCAAGTAGTTAAGGCTATTACAAGAAATATAACAAAAAAACACTTCCTATGATAACTCGCTTAACGAAACTTTTTCTGCGTTCTATCTTAACTGTTTGTTGCTTTTCTTCTTCAATTCTCTGAAGTTTTTGTTCATATTGTTTTAAGAATTGCTGTCTCTTCTCATCTTCAATTTGTCTTATTCTTTCTTTCTCTGCTAAATAATCATTATATTCCTGCTCAGCTTCAGCAATTAAAATTTGATACCGCTGTTGTTGACTAGTGTCATTCGATTCAGCCCATCGCTTTTTTAAGTCAAGAATTTTATCTTTGTATTCTTTTTCTTGCTCTCTATCTGCTGTTTCTCTTATTCTATTTTTCTCTAAACGTAAAAGTTCCTCTCTTTGAGCCTCTATCTTACGATAATGTTCTTCTCTTGCTCTATTCCCTTCATCTATTAGGCGGTTATGCTCATCAATTTTACTATTTGATTCATCAATCAGTCTTTTCTTTTCCCAATCTTCCATATTATCCCCCGTTTTATTTTTATCCTAATTCGCATTATAGCCAAATTCTCTTGACTGTAGAACCTTTTTTTCCAATATTTTTTTCTCGATTAAGCGCTTTTTTTGTTTTTCCCAATTCATTCTTAGTAAATATTTCTAAAAATAGAATACTGAAAATATTTTTTTATATAATCAATTCCTTTTTTATCAACAATCTCTTTCAATCTCTTATTTGGATATTTATTATCTTCCAGCTCTAATTTATCATATCCATCGTTCAAATAAGCTGACCAACGCCCATACATTCCATTGTCCCCATAAGCAGAGCCTACATAAAGTTTTCCTGTTTTTGTATCAGTAATAAGATAAACGCCATAAACAGTTGAAAGATGCTCTCTCCAAGTTCTATTATTCCAATTTGTCTTCAACTTTTCGTAAGTCATAGACAAATTTTCATAACCGGGAAAATCTATTGTTTTTCAAAATAAGAACGATTGGCTATCTCAGCAACTTCAACAAAATCAGTTCGCCTACGGTCAACATAAAACCAAGATTGCCCTGTGTTTGTATGGTCGACAACTAATTTTTCTATATATTTATCGTAATCTTCAATTCTCTCTGCTAAAGCATATTTCACATCATGGTTGCCATAAGCCACTTTCTTTATTTGACTATCTTTTTCCTTTATAAGATAAGCACCAACAAATAGCCATTTATGATATTCTACTTCAATAAACTGAAATTGAATATCATCATTTCTATTTCTACTTTTCTTCTCGCTACCATTACTCAAAAGCCAAGGCAGAAAATCATCAGATTGATTAATATAATCTACTACAAAATTATAATCTCCCCAATTTTTATTAAAGCGTAGCTTTATCCGACGCCCTTTAAACTCTGGCCTAGCCAACAAGGCATCAAATTGAAAGATATCCTTCAACAAAATTTTTCCTTCCATAATCTTCCTCCCTAAAAAACAATTTTATTTGTGTTTACTCCTTAATTATAATCCAAAGTTGTCACTTGGTCAACGCTTTATACAGTTGAATTTTTTAGATTTCTACATAAAAAACCAGCCTCACGACTGGTTTTCTACTTATTTCTATAATTTCTCCAACTCTTCATTGAGCAGTTTTTGTGCTACTTGTGGGTTGGCTTGGCCCTTAGTAGCCTTCATGAGCTGGCCAATCAGGGACTTGGCCGCATTCTTGTTTCCGCCCTTATAGTCATTGATAGCTTTTTCATTATCCGCAAAGACTTGCTGGATAATAGGTAGAAGCTGGGCAGGGTCTGAGATTTGGATCAGGCCTGCTTTTTGCACATACTCTTTAGCAGAGCCACCGTTTTTAGCCAAATGGACAAAAACCTTCTTGGCAATCTTAGAGGAAATCGTGCCATCTGCAATCAGAGCAATCATCTCAGTCAGGTTCTCAGGTGTCAGCTCAATCTCAGAGATGGTCTTTCCTTCGGCATTGAGGTATTGAGCCACTTCTCCTTGAAGCCAGTTAGAGACAGCCTTAGCGTCACCGCCTGCCGCAACAGCTGCTTCAAAGAAGTCTGACACAGCCTTGGTCGCTGTCAGCTGCTTGGCATCGTAGTCAGACAGACCGTAGTCGCCCACATACTTAGCCCGGCGTTCTTTTGGAAAGGCTGGCAGACTGCTGCGTACTTGCTCAATCCAAGCATCTTCAATCTCAAAGATAGGCAGATCAGGCTCTGGGAAGTAACGGTAGTCCGCTGAACCCTCCTTAACTCGCATGAGCAAGGTTTCGCCAGTAGCTTCGTCATAACGACGGGTTTCCTGACGGATTTGGCCACCGCTGCGTAGAATTTCCGCCTGGCGTTTTTCCTCAAATGCCAGACCCTTACGAACAAAGTTAAAGGAATTAAGATTTTTCAGCTCAGTCTTGGTACCAAATTCTTCCTGGCCATAAGGACGGATAGAAATATTGGCATCGACCCGCATAGAACCCTCTTCCATCTTGACATCCGAAATACCCGTGTACTGGATGATTTCCTTGAGGGCAGTCAGATAGGCATAAGCTTCTTCTGGACTGCGCATATCCGCTTCGGATACAATCTCAATCAGTGGCACTCCTTGGCGGTTGAGGTCCACATAAGAGTAGCCGTCACTGCCGTGGGTATTCTTTCCGGCATCTTCTTCCAAGTGGGCCCGCTCGATACGGATTTTCTTGGTCGTGCCGTCTTCTAGCTCAATCTCAATCCAACCATTGTAGCCAATCGGCTCATCAAACTGAGAAATTTGATAAGCTTTTGGATTGTCCGGATAGAAGTAATTCTTGCGGTCAAAGTGCATTTTTTGGTGAATGTCCATGTTCAAAGCCAGAGCAGCCTTGATACCGTAGTCAATGACACCCTTGTTCATAACAGGCAGAACACCAGGGAAAGACCAGTCAATGATATTGGTGTTGGCATTGGGATCTTCACCGAAGTGAGCTGGAGCCGGTGAGAAAATTTTTGAATTGGTCTTCAATTCAACATGGACTTCCAGTCCGATAACTGTTTCAAAGTTCATTATTTTTCACCTCCAAAGATAACTGGCTGCTGTTTGTGGTAGTCAGTCGTTGCTTCAAACGCTGCGGCTGCCTGATAGATGGTCGCTTCATCGAAGTGGTTACCAATCAACTGCAGGCCGACAGGAAGACCATCTGCAAAGCCAGCTGGGATTGAAATACCCGGCAGACCAGCCAAATTGACTGGAATAGTCAAAAGATCAGCCAGATACATGGCCACTGGATCTTGGTTTTGACTGCCCAAGTCATATGCAACCGTTGGTGCAGTTGGGCCTAATATCAAGTCATATTTTTCAAAAACCTTAGCAAAATCTTGCATAATCAAGGTCCGAACCTGACCAGCTTTTTTGAAGTAGGCATCGTAGTAACCAGATGACAGGCTGAAAGTTCCCAGCATGATCCGGCGTTTCACCTCTTCACCAAAGCCTTCGCTGCGAGATTTGACATAGACATCTTCTAGATTTTCAATGCCTTCTGCGCGGTAACCATAGCGAATACCGTCAAAACGCTGCAGGTTAGAGCTGGCTTCAGAGGAAGCAATGATATAGTAGACAGCCACGCCGTACTTGCTGTGGGGCAGGCTGACTTCTTCCACAATCGCACCTAGGCTTTCCAAGTGCTTGGCTGCTGCCAGAATCGTTTCCTTGACCTTGCTGTCAATTCCCTCACCCATGTATTCCTTAGGCAAGGCAATCTTCATCCCCTTGATGTCTTGGCCAATCTTGCTGGTAAAGTCTGGTACTGCTTCTTGTGATGATGTAGAATCCTTAGGATCATTACCAGAAATAACATTCAGAAGCTGTGCATTTTCCTTAACCGTTTGAGAAAAAGGCCCAATCTGGTCTAAAGAAGAACCAAAAGCAATGAGACCAAAACGCGAAACCCGGCCGTAGGTTGGCTTGAGGCCGACTACACCGTTAAAGGAAGCCGGTTGACGAATAGAACCACCCGTATCTGAACCCAGTGACAGACGAACCTGACCAGAGGCAACAGCTGTCGCTGAACCACCAGATGATCCACCAGGAACCTTGCTGCTGTCCCAAGCATTCTTAGTCGTCTTAAAGTAAGAGTTTTTCGCTGGAGCCCCCCCATGGCGAACTCGTCCATGTTGGTCTTCCCAACGATAATCATGTCCTTACCGTAAAGCTTCTCTACGCTAGTCGCATCGAAAATCGGCTTGTAATTGTAGAGTATCTTAGAAGCAGCCGTCGTCAAAATCCCCTTGGTTGAGATATTATCCTTGACTGCCAGCGGAATTCCGCTCATAAGATTGTCCGCATCAATGCCCTTGGCGTCTAGAGCCGCAGCCTGAGCCAAAGCCTCCTCTTCGCTGACAGTAATGAAGCTGTCCACAGCTGTTTCACGTTCTTTGATGTCCGCCAAAGTTGCCTGAGTTAACTCTACCGCAGAAATTTCTTTCTTGACCAGCAAATCATGCAACTCTTCAATAGTCTTGTGATTAAAAGTCATTAGGCATCTCCTCCGTCATCTAGGATGGCAGGCACTTTGATGTAGCCCCGCTCTTTTTCAGGTACATTTTGGAAAAGCTCTTCCCGGTTCCAGCCTGGCTGAGCCGCATCTTCTCGCATATAGTTGATATTGGCAGCTACATTGGAAGTGAAAGGCACACCCTCCGTGTCCACTTCATTGAGCAATTCGACCATGTCGACAATCTTGGTTAAGGTCGTTGCAAACTCAGCCGTTTCTTCTGGTGAAAAAGCCAGTTTTGACAACTTTGCTACGTGACTTACTTCTTCTTGAGTAATCTTCATCTCTGATTCCTTTCATAAGATATGTGATCTTTAGCGACTGAAAATAACAATTTCTAGATAACATCTTATTTCCAAGCTTCAGCTCACCTTTACTTTGACAAGCTAGGGACGCTCATTTATTTGCCATCCGCTAGCTCTTTTCTTCAGCTTCTTCCTGCCATTCTTCAGGAATTCGCATCATTTCATTTTACCATATTTCAGGCTAATTCTTCAATTCCAAATGCAGTTCTTTGAGCTGTCTTTGGTCAACCAAACTCGGACTTTCCAGCATAGGGTCAAAGCCAGTACCATTTTTTGGAAAAGCGATGACTTGTCGGATATTTTCTTCCCCAGCCAAAATCATAACCAAGCGATCCAAGCCTAGAGCCAAGCCGCCGTGTGGTGGGAAGCCGTATTCTAAGGCTTCCAGGAAGAAACCAAAGTCCCGCTCATAGTCTTCCCGGCTCATGCCCAATAGCTCAAACATCGCTTCCTGAGCCTTCCTGTCATGAATCCGTAGACTCCCACCGCCGATTTCATAGCCATTCAAGACGATGTCGTAAGCGTGACTGCGGAATTGATCTGGCTCCTGACCTTCTTCAAAAATGCCCTGTGTGAAAGGATGGTGCATGGCTTGATAGCGGTTTTGGTCTTCATTCCACTCCAGCAGCGGCCAATCCACAACCCAGAGAAAATGAAGCAAACTCGGGTCAATCAAATCCAAAGCTTTTGCGACTTCTATGCGCAGATGTCCCAAAGCTTCCTGAGCCCGACGCTTCTTAGCCATGACTAGCAGAACGAGGTCTCCATCTTTGGCCTCAAAACGTGCCAGCAACTCCTGACTCTCAGCCTCAAAGGTGCTAGCCAAATCTCCAACTAACTGGCCATTTTCAACCTTTAGACTGGCGAAACGACTGCAGCCAAATTCCTTCATTTCCTGATAGTAGTGACTCAGCTGTTTCTTGCTAAAAGCACTAGCCGCATCTGGAATACAGATTCCCATCACTTCCTCTTGATTATCCAAGGCTTTCTTGATGAGAAGAGAGTCATTGGACTGGCACAAATCCGTCAGATTCTTCAACTCTAAACCAAAGCGTGTATCTGGCTTATCAGAACCAAAGCGGCTCATAGCCTCTTCATAGCTGATAGTTGGAAAATCTTCTGTCAACTCTAAACCATGAGTTTTCTTGACGACAGCCTTGAGCATAGCTTCAACCAGAGCTCGGATTTCTTCTTCGCTGGCAAAACTCAGCTCTAAGTCCACCTGGGTAAACTCTGGCTGACGATCGCCTCGCAAGTCTTCGTCACGGAAGCAACGAACAATCTGATAATAGCGCTCGAGACCAGCTCCCATCAGTAACTGCTTGAGCATCTGCGGGCTCTGTGGCAAGGCGTAGAACTGATTTTTAAAGACCCGACTAGGCACCAAGAAATCTCTAGCCCCTTCTGGTGTTGACTTGGTCAGATAAGGCGTCTCCACTTCCAAAAAGTCCAAACCGTTCAAATATTCCCGAATGGTTGAGGTGACCTGGTGACGTAGTTTGAGGTTATGTGTCATCTTCTCACGGCGCAAGTCCAGGTAGCGGTATTTCTGACGCAGGTCTTCCCCTGTATGGGCATGCTGATCTAGCTCAAAAGGCAATGCCTTGCTGCTAGCAATGACTTCAATTTTCTCAGCTCTCAGCTCAACCTGACCAGACTTGATGGACTTATTGACAAAACGCTCTTCCCGCTGAACTACTTGCCCCGTCACTGCAATGATATCCTCTTTGCCAATGTCTTCCAACTTAGCAAAGTCTTCAATCTCACCGCCAACGAAGACCTGAAGCAAGCCCTCGCGGTCCCGCAATTCAATAAAAGCCAGCTTACCGTGATTGCGGATATTGGCCACCCAGCCAGTTGCGGTCATGGTCTGTCCGACCTGCTCTAAACCATAGTTTCCGATAAAAATTTCTTTCATGTTCTTCCCCTCTCAAATCAATTAGTAGCTACGTTCTGCTGTTAAAGATATTTGAAGCATTCTTCTATCATCTTCACTGGACCTACTGCAAAATAAAAAGCTTCCGTCTATAAAACAGACGAAAGCCGTGGTACCACTGTTATTCGCCGCCCTAAAAGGCAGCCTCTGAGCTCGTAACGTGAGCGACGTTTGTGCTTAATCACACAAAAGATTACGAAACATGTTCTTCGTTTTTTGCTTTCTTGGTGCTGCTCTCAGCTATCAGCACTCTCTGTGCAAGTCAGCAAGCCTACTCTGCTTCTCTTTTACTCTTAAATTGTATCTATTATAGTCGAACCCAGGACATTTTGCAAGTGGTTTAAGGCAAATTTGTGATTTTCCTCTGACAGAGAAGCCACAGCCGGCTCTACCACCTGAATCTGATAACCAAGATTATAGGCATCAATCGCTGTATGCAAGACACAAATATCCGTCAAGACTCCAGTCAAAATGACCGTATCTACCTTTCTTTCCCGCAGGCGGATATCTAAATCCGTACCGGAAAAGGCAGAATAATGGCGTTTATCCATCCAAAAGACCCGAGAGTCTGCTTGATGCTTCTCATAAAAATCAGCCAAAGGACCATAAATTGCGACCGCTGGTCCCTTTGATATTGTGAGGCGGAAACAGCTTGCTTTCTGGGTGAAAGGCATCATTCTCATCATGAGCATCAATAGCAAAGAAGATATAATCTCCTCGCTCAAAAGCCGCCTTTGTTACTTGAGCAATGGCTTCAGAAATCGCTTGAGCTGGCGCTCCTGCTGTCAACTTGCCCTCATCTGCGACAAAATCAACTGTATAATCAATGGAAATCAGTGCTTTAGCCATTAGTAGTCCCTCTTTTTAATTTCATCAAAGACATCCGGAATCAGGACTTTCAGATAAGTTCCCTTCATTCCCAGTGAGCGGCTTTCAATAATCCCAGCACTTTCCAGCTTGCGCAAGGCATTAACAATCACTGAGCGGGTAATCCCGATACGGTCAGCAATGACAGATGCTGTCAGCTGGCCTTCATTGCCATTGAGCTCTCCCAAAATTGCTGAAACAGCTCTCAGTTCTGAGTAAGACAGAGTATTGACCGCCATGGTCACAGCTGTCCGGCGGCGGATATTTTTCTCATCCTCTTCCCTTTGGAAGTTAAGCAGCTGGATACCAACCACTGTGCTGGCAATCTCAACCAAAATCAGATCATCGTCCGCAAATTCCTTGTCATTTCGCCAGATAATCAATGAGCCTAAACGAATCCCTGAAACATGAATGGGAGCAATGGTAGTCAGCCCGTCCGGGAACTCATCCTTGGTCTCCACTGGGAAAATCGTCAAATCATGCGTCACCGGCAGATTAGCTTCCGTTTCATAAACCAGATTGGCTTCTTGGACATACTCCTCTGGGAAATTCTTATCTTGGAAAAAAGCTTCCACACGGTCATTATTGGTCTTGTAGCGCATGAAATAGCCTAGAAGACGTCCCTTGCTATTGATAATGCAAGCATTGCAGTGGATAATATCAGCCAACTGACGCGTAATAGCATTATAGGGCAAATCTTCCTGCATCTGCTCTTCCGAGCGCTTCAGAATAGATGTAATTTTTCGTGTTTTTTCTAGTAAATCGGCCATATTTTTACCTCATATTTATTAGCTTCATTGTAACATAAAAAGCAGTGAAATTTCAATAATTATCTGAAAATTTTTTTATTGAAAAAAACAATTACATACAATTCTATAAAATAAAGAATTTTTTTCAAGTATATGACTTGATATGTCAAGTCATATTAAACAAAAAACAGTCAAGAATTTGACTGTTTTTGATTGATTTTGTTCTTTCTAATCAAGAGAACGTTTCTTGTAGAACAATTTCATAGCCATGAGCAGAAGCATTTGGCCTGCAAGAATGAGCCAAGAAGAGTTTTTCCCCTGTCTTAGGCAAGGTATGACCTGAAGCAGCTGCCTGCTTATGATTTCCAGAGCTAGCAGTTCCAGTAGTTCCAAGAGCTGTATGCTGAGGATCTCCAGCTTGTCCAGTAAGCGGAGAGCGAGCGAAGCGCTCCTCTGTGTGAGCCAAAACAGATTGGTAATAACGAATATCTTCTTCCTTATTTTGCTCAGCATAAGTTTGAGCTAGCAAGTCGTAGGTCGCCTTAGCTTGTGCTTGAACCGCAGTTAAAACTGCTACTTTTGCTTCTTGATCTGTTTGAGCTGTAAGAGCTGCTTGGTAAGCAGCCTGAGCTGCGGCTAGTTTAGTTTTAGCTTGTTCCAAGTTTTCTTCTGCATTTTCAAGATTTGACAATGACTCTTTAGCCATTTGCAAAGCTGCTTCAGCATCTGTAACAGCTTTTTCAAGATTAGTCTTTCTTTCTTTTGCTGCATTCAAAGCTGCGTCTAGCTGAGCCAACTTATCTGATTCAGTTTTTAGAGCTTCTTGAGCTGCGGCAACTGTCGCTTGAACAGCAGTCAGGGCTTCTTGGGCCTGAGTTAATTTTTCTGCTTTAGTCTTGTCATCCAAGTTTGAGTTTTGCAGGGCTGCTTGTGCTGCTGCCAAAGCCGCTTGATCAGCTGCCAACTTCTCTTGAGCTGCAGCAAGAGCTGCTTGGGCCTGAGCAGTTGCTGACTCACCTGCTTGAGCTTGGGCCTGAGCCAGTTGCTGATTGGCTTGCTCTAAGGCTGCGGCCTTCCGATTGTAAGTGGTTTGAGCAACTCCCTTAGATGCCAGAGCCAGTTGATTGGCTTTGAAGGCAGCGTCATAGGCAGTTTGAGCCTGAGCTACTTCCTGCGGATCTACTTTTGCTGTTGCAGCTTTGCCTGTAATCGGGCTGGCATTGAAGTTCTTTTTGCTAGCATATTTGACTTGATCTTCTGACACCATAGTGAAATGAGCCATAGTGATGTCGCTTTCCATTGAGAAATCAACACCCAGATAGTTTTTCTGGCGACCAGTATTGAGACCAGAGATAGAGGTAGCATGCAGCCATTCATAGCCATTAAACATGAATTCAACAACAGAATCATAGATTCGTCTCTTCATTTCAGCCACACTCATTTGGCCAGCTTTTTCTCTCCAAATATAAGCGTTTTCATAATACTGGAGACCTTTGCTCTCTTGCTCAGCACTTGTGGTCATTAAACCATATTCACGCGCTACGCGGTTAATTGCTTTAGCATCGTGATGGTATTTCTCCATCAAATCCCAGTTCCAGTTGTCTTTGCGGTATTCTGTTGCCACCTTATCAGCGAAATCAATTGATGACGGTGTCACAACTACTTCACCTGTTCCCATCTGAGTACGCAGTTGGTTGATGAGTTCTGAAGCAAACTGTGAAAGTTCCTGACGAACATTCTGTGGAATATTGTTGGTATCAATCAAAGCTTTGCTATCTGTAGGATCTGCTACATAACGATTGAGAGCCTTAGCACTGGCATTAAGTGCAGCCAGTCTATTTTGAATCTCATTAGTTTTTTGCTCTGATAAATTTGGTACGATTAGCTCTCTCAAGGCTGCAATGTATTCCGGAGTCATTGACACGCGGTTTTTATTGCTAGAAGCTTCAGCAGTAATTTTTCCAGCTTGAGCCTTTTGCAAAGCCTGTTGAGCTTGGTTCAGATCTGACTGAGTCTTCTCAGCCGCAGCAGTTTTTTCCTGCAAGTTCTTCTGAGAAGCATCACGAGCCGTCTTAGCCTGAGTCTGGTTGGTCTGAGCTTTTGCAACCTCAGCTTGCTTCTGACTGTCAGTCTGACGAGCTGTAGCTACTTTTGCTTGCGCTTTCAACAGCAGACTGGTCAGCTGCCACCTTGTCTTGGGCTGCTTGAGTATTTTTTTCTGCTTTAGCTGTAGCGTCCCCACTTAGGTTGGCCTGAGCTTCCTTCACGTCGTTTTGAGCTTTAGCAAGGCGTCCTTCTTGAGTTTTCGCTTGCTCTTGAGCTTCTTTAGTCTTGGCTGCTTGAGCATCACGCTCAGCTTCAGCCGTCTTAGTTGCTTGGTCAGCTTTAGCCAGTTCTGACTTGTTGCTGTCCACTTGAGCTTTTTGATTGCTCTCTTCTTGCTTAGCTGTTTCAATAGCTTCCGGACCAGCTTTATCAGCTGCCTCCTGTGCCCGGTTAACTTCAGCTTGTGCTTGCTCGACCTGACTTTGAGCCGCAGCAGTATTTGCTTGAGCTTGAGCCAAATCAGCTTTCCCTTGTGCAACATTGCTGTCGGCTTCTTGTACAAGAGCCTGAGCAGCATCTACCTGTTCTTTCGAAACAGATTCATCCTTTTGTGTGTTTTCTGCCTGTGGTTGGCTTTGACTAACGGGCGCATCAGAATAAGACTGATTATCAACTAATTGATCAGCCTGAACTCCTTCTGCGAGCACCAAAGACAATGCCGCTGCACTGACAGAAAAAAAGCACTAAGTGTCTTTTTTTCATTGTCAATATAATCTCCTCCACTTTTTTTCATCATTGTTTAAAAACATTGACAAACACATTCTACCATGTTTGTCTTCTGGAAGGAAGACGCTAACACATTTTTTTAAGCATTTTTTTGGACAGATACATAAAAAAATGTTGGACAAAAATCCTAAAAAAATGTCGGTAAAAACCGCCTATAATTTTTTTACCAAACAGGCTCAAATTGAATTTCCAGAGCATCTAAATTTTTTTGTTTCAATTCCAATTCAGCTATAAAGGTAAAAATAAATTAAGTATAATAAAGAAGAAAAAGACTGGAACATTGTCCAGCCTTATTTTCTTATCAGTTTTTCAATTTTAACGACGGTATTGTTGTAAGAAGCGCGTCATTTTTTCTTGGATTTGAGCTAGCTCATCTACTCTAGGCAGATAAACGATTCGGAAATGATCTGGGTCCTTCCAGTTAAAGCCTCGTCCATGGACGAGAAGGACTTTTTCCTGCTTGAGGAAATTGAGCACAAACTGCTCATCATCGTCTATGCGATACATGTTCCGGTCAATTTTCGGGAAAATATAGAGACCAGCTTTAGGTTTTACAGCTGATAGCCCCGGGATGTCCTGAATAGCCTGATAGATGAAATTACGCTGCTCATAGATACGGCCACCTGGCAAGAGCAGTTCATCCACAGATTGATGACCGCCAAGTGAGGTTTGGACGACCTGTTGAGCCAAGACATTAGAGCACAGGCGCATGTTGGAGAGCATATTTAACCCTTCAATATAACCCTTAACATGATGCTTAGGACCAGAGAGCACCATCCAGCCAACCCGGAAGCCTGCAATGCGGTGCGACTTGGAAAGACCATTCATGCTGACACAGAAGATATCAGGAGCCAGACTAGCCACAGAGGTGTGGACATTGCCGTCCATAACCATGCGGTCATAGATTTCATCCGCAAAGATAATGAGATTGTTCTGGCGAGCAATTTCCACAATTTCCAGCAGAAGTTCCTTAGGATAAAGTGCTCCCGTTGGGTTGTTGGGGTTGATGATAATGATAGCCTTGGTATTAGATGTGATTTTTGACTTGATATCGTCAATATCTGGATACCATTCTGCCTGCTCATCACAGACATAGTGAACGGCATTCCCACCAGCCAGACTGACCGCAGCCGTCCAGAGCGGGTAATCTGGCATCGGCACCAGCACCTCATCCCCGTCATCCAGCAATCCCTGCATGGACATGACAATCAGCTCGCTGACGCCATTTCCCAGATAAATATCATCAATATCTACATTAGGAAAATTCTTAAGCTGGCAATACTGCATGATAGCCTTACGGGCTGAAAAAATTCCCTTGGAGTCAGAGTAGCCCTCACTGTCACGCGCATTCATAATCAAATCATGAATGACTTCATCTGGAGCGGTAAAACCAAATTCAGCCGGATTCCCTGTATTGAGGCGGAGAATCTTCTCACCATTGGCCCGCATGCGCATCGCTTCATCCAAAACCGGACCGCGAATATCATAGGCAACATGTTCCAGCTTGCTGGACTTGTCAAATTCTTTCATTCTTATTTTTCCTCTATTCATCAGAATGTTATCATTATACCACCAGAAAAAGCGATTGACAACAAAAAATAAACTCGCTTTTCAGGTAATTAAAAAGAGAATGATAGGATACAAAGCGCCATTCTTCTTCTAATTCCTCAAAGTAAAGGACTTTTTCTCAGCTTGCAATTTCCTGACAGCATTTCCATTTTATCTTTACTTTTTTTCTGAAAAGGGTTACAATAGAAACAAGAAAATAGTTGCAAATCCCTCGGACGTTATGGACTGATTGATTTTTGGTCAGCCCAATCATTCTGTGAATGATGCGACGTCCTTTGCCGACCATTTTAAAGGAGGTAGCTCTATGACTCAGAAATATGAAACATTATGGTTGCTGTGGATGGTTCTCACGAATCCGAACTAGCCTTTGAAAAGGGCGTTAACGTGGCTCTCCGAAACGGCTCTCGTCTCACCATCGCCCACGTCATTGACACCCGAGCTTTGCAAAGTGTCTCAACCTTTGATGCAGATGTCTATGAGGACTTACAAGAAGATGCCAAAAAGCTGACAGCTGAGTTGAAAGAAAAGGCTCAAAAATCCGGTATCAAGTATGTTGACATTGTCATTGAGATGGGCAATCCCAAGACTCTATTGGCTACAGATATCCCAGAAGAGCACAAGGTAGACCTAATCATGGTCGGTGCTACCGGTCTCAATGCCTTTGAACGGCTGCTGGTCGGATCGTCCTCCGAATATATCCTGCGCCACGCCAAGGTTGACTTGCTGGTTGTCAGAGATCCAGAAAAAACGTTATAAAAACTAGAGCAGTTCACTGACTGCTCTAGTTTTCTTCTTTCTGCTCTATGCTACGTTGGTAGGCCTGAATTTGTCTTTCCAGTTCTTCTTTGATAGCTCCTTCGGGAGCGTATTTTTCTTCCCAGTCATCTGGTTTGAGGATTTTATGGGTGACGGGGTCGAAGTGAGCCTTCCCGTCTGGGAAAATTTTGCCCATATTAGCCCGATGCACAATATCGAACAGCTTCTCTGGATCGACTCCCATCAGGACAAAGCTGCCATAAGTGAAATAAAGAGTATCAATCAAAGCATCTACCTGACCGACTAGAGAAACCTCAGCCTGACTCTTGGAGCGAACCTTGTCGGCAGCCTTGTCAAGCGCTTGATGGAGATAGGCTACAGAACTGTCAAAGTCTTCCTCTGAGTTACTAGCCGCACGCAGAAACTCGACCAGCTCTTCCAGTTTGAAGCCTGCCCGATAGCGAGCGTCCTCAGGCGTCCAAGCAATAGGTTCTTCTTGAGTGCTTTCATCCATGACACTATGGAACTCTTTAACCTTATTAAAGTGATGGTCGCTGCTGGTAAAGACCTTTTCCCTAGCTAGGATACCAAAATGCTCCAGAGCCTTGTGAATCCCATCCTGACTATTGCTGGTGGTTGTGTGCTTGGCCACTTCCTTGACCGAGCTGGTTCCATTTCCCATAGCAATGGACAGGCCAACTCCCGATAGCATTTCCAGGTCATTGTCAGAGTCACCGAAGGCCATGACCTGATGAATGTCAAAACCATATTCCTTGCCGACTCGGCGAATCCCCTCTAGCTTAGACATGTCTTTATTGATAATATCGACCGCATAGGGGCTGCTGCGGGTAAATTTCAAATCAGGGAAGTCTGCTTCAATCTTACGGCTTTCTTCTGGACTGGCCAAAATCAAAGCTTGGTAAATCGGCTCCTGAATCAGCTGCAGGAGATCCTTTCATGCTGGGGCAGAGCCTTGCTGATGACTTTATTAAAACCATGACTAACTGTTCGCGCCATTCTCTTAGGGATGAAGCGGCTAGTCCACTGGGAGAAAGGGCTCATGCCGAAGGACATAATCTTGGAGCCCAGCATAGCCTCAGCCGTTCCCAAGGAAATTTCTTTTCGGTGTTTCTTAGCATAGGCGATTAAATCCCGCAAACTCTGCTTGTCGATGGGACTGGCAGAAATCACTCTGTCTCTTGAAAAAATATACTGGCCATTGTAGGTCACAGCAAAGTCTAAGTCCAATTGCTCCATAAAAGGTTTGACAAAGAAAGGACCGCGGCCGGTTGCCAAACCGACCAATATTCCTTGCTCCTTTAAACTCTGAATAGCTTTTTCTGTAGATTTCAAAACCGTTCGACTGTCATTGACCAGTGTCCCATCAATATCAAAAAAGACGGCCTTTACTTCCATTGATTTTCTCATTCTTTCCTTTTATGATACAATAAATTATAACACAAAAATGACATACAATCACATGAATTGCAGAAAAGAAAAGCTGGAGTAATATCTATGCAATAGGATTGAAAACTCTATGAAAATATAATGTATTTTTTCAACTCTGCATCATGACTATAAGGAGAAAAAGGATTTATGACAAAGAAAATCTTGGTCCTGCACACAGGAGGAACCATTTCCATGCAGGCTGACGGATCTGGGGCTGTCGTTACCAATGCTGATAACCCTATGAACCATGTGACCGTTCCGCTTGAGGGGATAGAGACGGAAGTCATTGACTTTTTTAATATTCCCAGTCCTCATATCACACCCCAGCATATGCTCAAGCTTTATCAAAAAATCAAAGCCAGTGCTGACCAGTTTGACGGAGTAGTCATTACTCATGGGACAGACACTTTAGAAGAGACAGCTTATTTTCTGGATACTATGCAGCTGCCGAAGATTCCGGTCGTTCTGACCGGAGCTATGCGTAGTTCCAATGAGCTGGGGAGCGATGGAGTCTATAACTACCTGACAGCCCTGCGGGTGGCTAGTGATGAAAAAGCTAGTGATAAAGGCGTACTTGTCGTTATGAATGACGAGGCACATGCTGCTAAGTATGTAACCAAAACCCACACGACCAATGTCAGCACCTTCCAGACGCCGACTCACGGACCACTTGGTTTGATTATGAAGCAGGAAATTCTCTATTTTAAGACAGCGGAGCCTCGAGTCCGCTTTGACTTGAACAGCATTTCTGGTCTGGTGCCCATCATTCCAGCTTATGCTGGTATGAAGACAGAGCTTCTGGACATGCTGGATTTAGACAAGATAGACGGCCTCATCATAGAAGCATTCGGTGCTGGCAACCTCCCCAAGGAAGTAGCTGACAAACTGTCTAATATGATAGCAAGCGGCCTGCCAGTTGCTCTGGTCTCTCGCTGCTTCAACGGAATTGCTGAGCCAGTCTATGCTTATGAAGGAGGCGGCGTTCAACTGCACCAGGCTGGTATTTTCTTTGTCAAGGAGCTCAATGCTCAAAAAGCCAGAATCAAACTGCTCATCGCCCTGAATGCTGGACTCAAAGACCAAGAACTACGAGATTATATGGAAGGCTGAGAGAAAAAGTCCTTATTTACTTTCTTTAAATCAAAAAGTGCTAAGGTTGCTTAGCACTTTTTTGACTCTTTCATATTCTAACATTGGGAAAACTTCATTGAATCGCCAGCCTTAAAAGATAACCTCAAACAGAGACTCTAGAATTTCAAAAATATAATCACTTACCATAGGTCAGCTCCATTTTCTGAGCTTGCTTAAATGTTTTCGGATAGTGGACTTTGATTGCAACTTTCATAGCTTTTTCCTCTCTTATTATTCATTCTTTAAGAGCAAAAACGAAACTCTTGGAGTGTTTGACCTCAAGTTTGGTCTCTAATCTTTTTGTTCTTACTTGGATATAAGGATACAGCCCTAAACTTAAGAATCTCTTATAGATTTCTTAGGGAAAGCTTATAGTCAAAGAAATCCGGCAGCAATTCCTATCTACTATTTGAAAGGAACAAGTCTTTTCAACCACATACAAAAAAACTTCACCGATTGGGTGAAGCTTGTGATTGTTAGGAGATTTATGATGAAAAAATTCTAAATTATTCTTATTCTTTGAGAAACACATACCTCGCAGGTCTTCTAGTCTTCAAGCTTTGGTTACCAGATTTTAAGGGGTGTTTACATTGTCATTGGTCCTACCTCTTTCTTTGATTTGACAATAGTATAATCCCTCAAACTTAAAGCCTACTTATAAATAACTTGCAGGAAACTTAATTCAAAGAACCTTTAATCTAGGTAATCTCGCTTGTCCAAATGAAGAGCAATCAAGTGCCAACTAGGATCTGTCCGCCAGTTCAGATCAGCTGTAATCTGACTGGCAACCTTTCTGGCTTCTTCTAAAATCGGATAATCTTCCACGATATCTGCCACTTGAAACTCAGGAATACCAGACTGTCGAGTGCCAAAGATTTCTCCAGAGCCTCGCATTTTCAGATCCTCCTCAGCCAGCAGGAAACCATCGGTTGTCTCAGTCATGATTTTCATGCGGCGCTTGCCCGATTCCGTCTTTGGATTGGCAACCAAGACCGCATAAGACTGCTTGCTGCCTCGGCCGACACGTCCTCTCAGCTGATGAAGCTGGCTGAGCCCGAAGCGGTCCGCATCCATGATGACCATCACCGTAGCATTTGGGACGTTGACTCCAACCTCAATGACTGTGGTAGAGACCAGAATATCAGTCCGTCCTTCCTTGAAGTCCTGCATAATCGCCTCTTTTTCCTCGCTCTTCATCTTGCCATGAAGCAGAGCCACTTGGGCCTGCTGACCAAAATAGGCTGTCAGTTCTTCTTCTAGGGCAATGGCATTCTTAAGATCCAAAGCTTCTGACTCCTCAATCAAAGGAGAAATAAAGTAGACCTGAGCACCCTTGTGGAGCTCTTTTTTCAGCCAGTCGAGGACGACTTCCAGCTGCTCATGCTTGACCCAGCGGGTGATGATAGGCTTGCGTCCCGCCGGCATCTGGTCAATGATAGACACATCCATATCACCAAATGCTGTGATAGCAAGGGTTCTAGGAATAGGCGTCGCCGTCATCATGAGAACATCAGGATTGTCTCCCTTTTCCCGTAAAATCCGGCGCTGCTCTACACCAAAGCGATGCTGCTCGTCAATAATGACCAAACCCAATGCATGGTAACGGACTCCTTCCTGAATCAGGGCATGGGTTCCGACAATCATGTCCACCTGACCGTTTTCAATCGCTGATAATATCGCCCGGCGTTCAGCTGCTTTCATCCCACCAGTTAGCAGGGCCAGCTTCAATTCTGGAAATAGCTGAGCTAGGTTGTCAAAATGCTGCTCAGCCAAAATTTCTGTTGGAACCATCAGAGCTGACTGAAAGCCAGCTGTATAAACAGCATACATAGCTAGACCAGCGACTACTGTCTTTCCGCTTCCCACATCGCCCTGCAGCAGGCGATTCATATGTCCAGGCGACCGCAAATCCTGCAAAATCTCTGTCAGACTGCGCTCCTGAGCTGAAGTCAGTTCAAAAGGTAAGCTCTGCTTTTTCTCGGCCACAGCATCCAACTGCCAATCAATTTTTAATCCATTGCTGACAGCCTTGGTTTCTCTCTTTAAGACCTGCAGCTGCATTTGAAAATAAAAGAGTTCTTCAAATTTAACCCGCCGAAGAGCCTGCTTGTAGTCCGCCAAGTCCTTTGGAAAATGCATAGCCCGCACAGCCTCCACTCTGCTCACTAGCTGGTAGCGTTCCAGTAGGGGCTGGGGCAGATTTTCCTCTAAGAGCATGTCTAATCCTTGGTCAAAGGCAGTCTTAATCAGCTTGACCAAACTAGCCTGACTAATTCCCTGAGCCAGCCGATAGACAGGCTGCAAGTCGTCCTCTACCTGAGCCAGCAGTTTCATTCCAGTCAGACTGGCCTTGGCTTTGTCCCACTTGCCAAAGACAGCTATATTGGCTCCCACTTCAATCTTGTCCGCCAGATAAGGCTGGTTAAAGAAATTAACTGCCAGAGCGACTTCCCCTTGCTTGATGGTAAAGCGCAGGCGATTGCGTTTGTAGCCATAATACTGGACATTAGCCGGGGTTACGACCTGACCAGAAACAACCGCCTTTTCTCCATCTTCCAAGTCTAGGACATTCTTACTCTTAAAATCCTCATAACGAAAAGGAAAATAAAGCAGCAAATCCTGCAAGGTCTCTAGACCCAGCTTGGCAAATTTTTCTGCTGATTTCGGTCCCACACCAGGCAGAACCGTCAAAGGTTGGTGTAAATTCATAATTCCTCTTTCAGTTCTGATGCTGCTGCGGTGCTAATATCGCAGACAGGGGGTTCAAGCTAGAACATTATCAAATACTTCAAGCGGTTCCCTACATTAATCTTCTTAGTCTTTATATACCCTCGGTACACGGTCGCTAATCAAGCAAACCACCTCATAGTTAATGGTGCCACGCTTTTCTGCCACATCTGTCACCGTAATGGTCTCCGCTCCGCTATTTCCAATCAACACAACCGGCGTGCCAAGGGGATAAGACTGAGGCAGGCGCACTGTAATTTGGTCCATGGAAACGCGGCCAACAATAGGGCAGAGCTGACCATCAATCAAGACATCAAAGCCCTGCATATCGCGTGTCCAGCCATCCGCATAACCCAAAGGAATGGTGCCAATCCACTCTTGAGACTTGCTGGTGTAGGTGGCTCCATAGCCAACATCTGCTCCAGCCTCAACTTCCTTGACATGCACCAATTCTGAGACCAGCGACAGAGCTGGCTTGAATTCATAAGGAAGTTCTAAGACTCTTCCGCTAGGGTTGAGGCCATAAATGATGTCACCCAGCCGGACGGCATTTAGAACAGTCTCACTGTGCCAGAGAGAGGTGGCAGAATTACTAGCGTGAACGAGAGGAGGAACACTGTCCAGCTCAGATAAGATCTGATGGAAACGAGCCAGCTGGGCTTCAAACTTATAGTGATCCACTTCATCTGCCGTTGCAAAGTGGGTAAAAATTCCCTCTGCGACAGCCCCAGCAGCCTGCAAGCGATGGATTACCTCCTGGGCTTCCTGACTATCTCGAAAACCAATCCGCCCCATACCAGAGTCAATCTTGATATGAAAATTCAATCCAGTCAAGTCTTCTTCAGCGTCTAAAGCTAGATCCATCCACTCCAGACTGGCTACCGTCAGAGACACCTTTCCCTTTCTAGCCAGCGGAAGCGCAGCCAGATCTGACACTCCTAGCACCAGAATTTTTTTGCCAATGCCCGCTGAGCGCAGCTCCAAGGCTTCATCGATATTAGACACACCAAAATCCATCTACGAGGGGCTCAATATGCCTAGAAACCTCAATAGCTCCATGACCATAAGCATTGGCTTTAACGACAGCCCACTTTTCAGTCGTCTGAGGCAGATGGGCACTCAGTTGTCTAATATTAAAAGCAATGGCAGCTAAATCAATCACTGCCTTGCTGGGTCTATGCAGACTAGCTTTCATCATTTTCCTCCAAAATAACGCTGGCTGTAACTAGGCCAGCAGCATGGCTGAGCGAAATCCAAACCTTGCCAGTATAGGGTGACCGGCTGAAATAAGGCGCTCCCTGACGGTCATTTAAAATCTCTAAGTCCTGAAACCTGAGTTTACCGATACCGGTTCCCCAAGCTTTAGAAAGCCTCCTTGGCAGCCCAACGGCCAGCTAGAAATTCTATTTTCCGCTTGCCGGATAACTCCTCAAAACGAGAAAGCTCCGCCTCGGTCAGCACCTTCTTTGCAAAGCGGGCATTTTTCAGATAGGCTCGCTCAATGGCAGCTAACTCTTCTATATCAATTCCATGTCCTTTTATCATATCATTCTCTGGAAAGGCGACAAAACTCAGCTGGGCCGCCAGCTGAGTTCGTCTTCACCCGACAGTTAGTCCTCTTTACAGGTCAAGACTGTCCCTTTCAATTTTCCTTAATTATCTAAATAAAGTGTTGTAAATTTCTTCAATGAGCTGAACTGTATTATCCCAGCCCAGGCAAGGGTCAGTGATAGATTTACCAAAGACTTCCGCCTCATTTTGCCGGCCGTCTTCCAGATAAGACTCAATCATAAAACCACGAACCGCTCTCTTAATCTTTTCGTTCCAATCCCGATTCAGCAAGGTCTGACGCACAATCCTAATCTGTTCCAGGTACTGCTTGCCAGAGTTATCGTGATTGGTATCGATGACGATGAAAGGATTCTCCAAGCCCATCTTTTCGTAGTAGGAAATGGCATCCAGCATATTTTCATAGTAGAAATTTGGAATGTTCTTACCGTATTCATTGGTTGCCCCACGCAGAATAACGTGAGCCAAAGGATTTCCAGAGGTTTCTACTTCCTGGCCATGAAAAAGGAAAGTCTGCTTATTTTGTGCCGCATAGACAGCGTTAAACATAACTCCCAGATTACCAGAAGTTGGATTCTTCATGCCGACTGGAGCGTCAATACCTGACGCCACAAAGCGGTGCTCCTGGTCTTCAACTGAGCGAGCACCCACAGCATGATAGCTTACCAAGTCGTCCACCAGCACAAGATTGGACGGATAGAGCATCTCATCAGCCGTCGTCAGACCAGTCTCTGTAATGACGCGGTAGTGCAGCTGACGAACAGCCTGCAAACCATTGATAAGACTAGGAGCTTTAGAAGTATCTGGCTGGTGAACCAAGCCCTTATAGCCATCCCCATTGGTCCGCGGCTTAGCAGTATAGACGCGCATGACGATAAAAATCTTGTCTGCGACCTTCTTCTGCAGCTCTGACAAACGGCGGGCATACTCCAGCACAGCCTCTTCATTGTCTGATGAGCAAGGACCAATCACCAAGAGAATACGCTCGTCTTCCCCACTGAGAATCTCAGCTAGTTCTTGGTCTCGCTTGTTTTTATGAGTCAAGGCCTGACCAGTCAGTCTGGTTCTGGACTTAATCTGCTCAATGTCAATCTTCTGACCTTTTTCAATAAATGCCATACTATTTTCCTAATGTATCATAAATTTCACGAACCAGCTGTTCTGTATTAGCCCAGCCCAGACAAGGGTCAGTAATAGACTTGCCAAAGACTTCTGGTTCGTCCTGACGACCGTCTTCCAGATAAGACTCAATCATAAAGCCCCGTACGGTAGCCTTAATCTTTTCATTCCAGTCGCGGTTAATCAAAGTCTGGCGAACGATACGCACTTGTTCCAGATACTGCTTACCAGAGTTATCATGATTGGTGTCAATGATGATAAAGGGATTTTCTAAGCCCATTTTTTCATACTGAGCAATGGTATCCAGCAAATTATCATAATAGTAGTTAGGAATATTCTTGCCGTATTCGTTCAGGGCACCGCGCAAGATGGCATGCGCCAAGGGATTGCCAGACGTTTCGACTTCCTTACTAGCGAATAGGAAGCTCTGCTTGTTCTGAGCTGCATAGATGCCGTTAAACATGACATTGAGATTACCAGAAGTCGGATTTTTCAAGCCCGTTGGCAAATCTGCTCCACTAGCCACAAAGCGGTGCTGCTGGTCTTCGACCGAGCGAGCTCCTACAGCCATGTAAGAAATCAAATCATCTACCAGAGGCAGATTTTCCGGATAGAGCATCTCATCAGCTGTGGTCATGCCTGTCTCGGAAATAACCCGATAGTGCAGATTGCGGACGGCCTTGATGCCGTTAATCAGACTTGGAGCGGCAGTCGCATTAGGCTGATGAATGAGCCCTTTGTAGCCATCTCCATTCGTCCGAGGCTTGGCAGTATAAACCCGCATGACCATGAAAATGCGGTCTTTTACTTCTTCTTGGAGAGCAGATAGACGCTTGGCATACTCCAACACCGCTTCTTCGTTATCTGAAGAGCAGGGGCCGATAACCAAGAGAATGCGGTCATCTTGACCACGCAGAATTGCTTCCAACTCTCGGTCACGCTTTTCCTTGCGAGCTAACATGTCACCTTCTAGCTTAGCAAGTTGGCGAACTTCTGCCACATCAATGGGTTGACTAGTTGCTTTAAAGGTCATCTATTCTCCTTCTTTTATGTTTACTTTTTGCGGCCGTGACAGTTTTTGAACTTCTTGCCAGAACCACATGGACAAGGGTCATTTCTCTTTACGTTAGACAGGTCTACATTCTCAGGCATATTTGGCGCCTTGGCAGAGATATTGCGGGTAGCTGTCGTATTGATAGCCCGCTCTGTCCGTGGACGCTCTTGCTCATGAATCTGCGCTTTCATCATCAGACGAGTCACATCAAATTCAATGGAGCCAATCATGTCATTGAACATACGGAAGCTTTCTGCTTGGTATTCGACAACTGGGTTATTTTGTGCATAACCGCGCAGTCCAACAGCATTGCGCAGCTGATCAAGGGCGTCAATATGATCAGTCCACTTGCTGTCCACCACGCGCAGGATCAAGACCTTCTGGAATTCACGTACAGCTTCTTCGTCTCGCAGCTTAGCAATCTGACTGTCGTAGACTTCCCAATGCACGTTCAAACAGATAATCTTTGATTTCTTGGTCAGATTTGCCTTCCAAATCGCTGTCAGAAATAGAATCTTCTGAAACTAAGTTATACTTAGCAAAGTTTAAAATTGCTTCAATTTTATCATCCTGATCAGAGTGGCTGCTTCCATCAACGATGCGGTTGATCGTCCGTTTAATCATAGCATGGATTTCAGGACTGAGGTCACGGTCAGCAGTAATGACATCGTGGCGCTCAGCATAAATAATTTCCCGCTGCTCACGCATCACGTCATCATATTGCAAGACTTGTTTCCGCGTATCGTAGTTATTTCCTTCGACACGCTTCTGAGCTGCCTCTACCTGACGGGTCAGCATGCCAGACTTGATAACAGAATCTTCGTCACTAAGGTTCATTCGATCCAACAGGGCTTTAATACGCTCTGAGCCGAAGCGGCGCATCAGCTCATCTTCCAGTGATAGATAGAACTGTGACTCACCTGGATCACCCTGACGACCTGAACGTCCGCGCAGCTGATTGTCAATCCGGCGGCTTTCATGGCGCTCTGTACCGATAACACAGAGACCGCCCAGTTCGCGAACACCTTCACCCAACTTGATGTCGGTTCCCCGTCCGGCCATATTGGTCGCAATAGTAACCGCACCACGTTGGCCGGCGTTCATGATAATTTGTGCTTCTTTATAGTGGTTTTTTTCGCATTAAGAACTTCGTGAGGCACCCCAGCTTCTACCAATTTCTTAGAAATATAGTCACTGGTTTCAACCGCAACAGTACCAACCAGAACTGGCTGGCCTTTTTCATGACGCTCTTTAACATCCTGAACAACTGCCTTAAACTTAGAATCAATACTTGGGTAGAGCAGGTCAGAATGGTCAATACGTGCTACCGGACGGTTGGTTGGAATTGGAATAACACGAATGTTGTATGTTTCGCGGAACTCTTCTTCCTCTGTCTTGGCTGTACCTGTCATACCGGACAGCTTCTTATACATACGGAAGAGGTTCTGATAAGTAATGGAAGCAGAGGTCTTTGTTTCTTCCTGAATCGGCACACCTTCTTTGGCTTCAATCGCTTGGTGGAGACCATCAGAGTAACGGCGGCCTTCCATTGTCCGACCAGTAAACTGATCGACAATCAGAATTTCCTGATCTTCACTGACCACATAGTCAATATCAAGGAGCATGATGTAATTAGCTCGCAGGGCATTGTCGATAAAGTGAGTCAGGGCAACATTTTCAATGTCATAGAGATTGTCCAGCTTGAAGTAGCTTTCCGCCTTGTCAATACCTGAGTCAGAAAGACCAATCGTCTTAGACTGAACATCGATGATGTAGTCGTCCTTATCCAGTGATTTGACATAGTGGTCAGCCATATGATAGAGCTGGTTGGTATCTGAAGAAACCGGTCCGGATACGATCAATGGTGTCCGAGCTTCGTCAATCAGGATTGAGTCCACCTCATCGACCAAGGCATAGTTGAGCGGACGCTGTACCATGTTTTCAGCGCGGACTACCATGTTATCACGCAGGTAGTCAAAGCCGATCTCAGCATTGGTTGAATAGGTAATGTCGCAATCATATGCTTCTTTCTTCTCAGATGGAGACTTAGCTGCCAGATTGATACCGACAGAAAGGCCCAGCCAAGAGTAGAGTTCACCCATTTCGGTCGCGTCACGCTCAGTCAGATATTCGTTGACTGTGACAACATGCACACCTTTTCCTGCAAGAGCATTTAGGTAAACTGGCATTGTCGCTGTCAAGGTTTTTCCTTCACCGGTACGCATCTCTGGAACGTCACCATGATGGAGAACGATCCCCCCCATAACCTGTACCTTATAAGGGAAAAGACCCAACACACGCTTAGCTCCTTCACGGACAACCGCAAAAGCTTCAAATAAGAGCTGATCTAAAGTTTCACCATCAGTATAGCGTTTCTTGAATTCTTCTGTTTTTGCCTGAAGTTCTTCATCAGACAAGGACGCCATTTCGTCTTCATAAGCCAAGACCTTGTCAGCCATTTTTTCTAATTTTCTTAATTCACCTTTATCATTTTCAATGATAGTCTTTAAAATATTCGCCATTTTTTTCCTTACTATATAATAATCTTTCTGATTTTTTTAGAATGTTCTTTTTCATTATAGCATGTTTTTCCTATATCTTTCAAGAATGAAAAAAAGCAAAAAAAGCTCCATCAGACTGTACTTACAGAACTGGGAGATGGCAAGATATCTAAGCTAAAAAAGAAAAGGCAGAGGTCTTGCTCTGTCTTTTCGAGTCCAAACAATACAAAGATAAAAAGTGTTCTTTTTGCTAAAGAGACCTTTTTCTGATAAGACCTATCACTCCTTGAACATTCTATCACTCTTTCGGCTACTTAAAATCCAGCAAGCGCATGGTGTCTTGAGCAATCATCAATTCTTCATTGGTTGGAAGAATGAGAATTTTAGCCTGAGACTGGGAATTTTGAATAAAGAGCTGACCTTGCTCGTTAGCTGCCTGATTCAAAGAAAGTCCTAAGCAATTGAGCTTTTGAACGACCAAGCTGCGGATCAAGGCTGAATTCTCCCCGATTCCAGCGGTAAAGACCAAGGCATCCAGACCATCTAAATCTGTGATGTAGCTTGCAATAGTCTGAGCGATACGGTTGACAAACATATTAACTGCTAGACTAGCTTTTTCATCGCCTCTGTCACAAGCCTCCAAAACATCTCTTAAATCATTGCTAAGCTGGGAGATCGCTAGCAGACCGGATTCTTTATTGAGGACATCACTTAATTGCTGAGCTGATAATTTTTCCTGTTCTAGCAGGAAAGGGAGAATCATAGGGTCAATATCACCTGAGCGGGAACCCATCATCAGGCCAGCCAAGGGGGTGAATCCCATCGAAGTATTGACAGACTGACCATTTTTAATGGCGCAGATACTAGCACCATTGCCCAAATGGCAATTGATAATCTTCAAATGCTCCGCAGCTTCTCCTTGCCCTTCCCAAATCTCCTGTACCTTTTGAGCAATATACTTGTGACTCGTTCCATGGAAACCATACTTTCTCAAACCGTATTTATGATAGTAATCCCAGGAAAGAGGATAAAGATAATAAGCTTCTGAAAGGCTTTGATGAAAAGCTGTATCAAACACAGCCACTTGTCCTGTCTCCGGCAAAGCCTTTTGGAAAGCTCGAATCCCTACCAAGTTGACAGGGTTATGACTAGGAGCCAAGAAAGACAGCTTCTCAATGATGGATAGCACTTGCTCATCTATCAAAGAAGAATCATCAAAGGATTCTCCGCCATGAGCTACGCGATGACCGACTCCATCTATCTCGTCCAGAGAAGCAATCAGCTTCCGCTCCAAAAGAAAGTTCAGCAGGTAATCCACAGCAAATTGGTGCGAAGGAATGGCCAACAGTTCCTTTTCTTTTTGACCTTCAAATTCAATCTTAAAAATGCCTTCCTTTAAGCCAATCTTTTCAAAAATTCCTTTCACCAAAAGGTTTTCATCAGGCATACTGAGCAGTTGAAATTTTAATGACGAACTGCCCGCATTAATCGCAAAAATTTTTTTAGACATATTTTTCTCCTGAGCAATGAAAACAGTGATTTTTTCAAATAACGTTTTTTGAAAACTGAAATTTTCCATTGCTACTTGTTAGATAAATAAGCTAGCTTCAAATGGTCGGCTAGCTTATTTACTATTTTATATATTACATAGCATTGACTGCCAAGACAGCCAAGACAGCGCCGATAGTCGGTCCTACAATTGGCACCCAAGCATAAGCCCAGTTTGCATCTCCTTTATTCGGAACTGGCAAGAGGGCATAAGCAAGGCGTGGGCCGAAGTCCCGGGCTGGGTTGAGGGCAAAACCTGTCGTCGAACCCAAAGACAAGCCGACAGCCATAATGAGGAAGCCAACTAAGAGTGGAGTGAGTCCAGGCGTGATTTCGCCGTGCGTTATCATCAAAAGTGCAAAGATGAAGAAGAAAGTCGCAACGATTTCGCTAAGCAGATTAAATGCTGGATTCTGGATGGCTGGTCCAGTAGCAAATACGCCAACTGAGTTTCCTTCTTCTGCCTTGGTTTCTTTGAAATGGGGATAATAGAAGAGCACTACAATAGCCGCTCCAACAAAAGCCCCTAGAATCTGAGCGATGATATAGCCCACTACTTGCTCCCAGGGGGAAGATGCCACCCACCGCAAAAGCAATGGTGACAGCTGGGTTAAGGTGACCGCCAGTATTATAAAATCCTGCCGTATAGACACCCAAGGTTACTGCCAAGCCCCAGCCAAATACAACGGTAAACCAGTTGGGAGAGAAACCTTTTGCGAGACTCTTATTAAGACTGATAGACGCTCCGATTCCATTCCCAAAAACCATCAGAACCATGGTGCCTAAAAATTCACCTAGATATTTTTCCATACTCCATACTCCTTCATTTCGAAATACTTTATACTCTCTCCTCTATATTGCTTCTACAGCGCAATATGGATTCTAAGAAAGTATAAGAGAAATGTGCTCGTAAAACAGGAGAAATCCCTAGCTCCAAAGCATGGATTGCAAGCGGTATTCTCTCCTCTGATATTATTTAATTTGCTAGATTGCTTCTCTACAGTCCTACAGCATACTCAGCAATGGACTGGTCTTCTTCAGAACTTCCTCCGCTGACGCCGATACCGCCAATCATCTCTGACTGGCAATAAATAGGAATGCCACCTGCTAAACTAACGACCTTATTGTCAGTCATCGTTTCCAGCTGGTAGAGCCACTGGCCAGGCTGAGTTAAAGGTGCTAAATCCTTGGACTGCATCCTCATGCCAACAGCTGTGTAAGCTTTCTTATAAGCCATATCGTTACTCACTAACAAGGCATTTTCCATACGATAGGTCATCACGACTTGTGCTGCTGAATCAACCACCGTTATCACGACAGCTAGTCCTAGCTCTTCAGCCTTGCGTCTGGCCCTTGTTACCAATTCCCAGGCATCCTGATAGATATTTGTGAAAAGAACAGGCTCTTTATCCAGTAAGGTTTGGCATCTAGCAAGGACTTTTTGGATGATGATGTCCTGCAATTCTGAGTTTCCTTCCCAGCTTGATAGTTCTGGACTGCTGAGCTCGTCTTTCTCTCTATCTCTAGCCATCCACTTCACCTCTTTTCAGTAGTTAGCTCGGCCATCTTTTTGAATCGATCAGAACAAGTCAAAAAGATGCTTCTAACAGGTCAGATTTTTTAAACGGGACTCCCTTGACCAGCCGCGCTGCATTTGAGCCAAACAGGCGCAAGACGTGGTCTGGTATAGCGGAATAATCTTTGATACGATAGATAAATTTCAAGCGGCAAGTTACGATAATGGAGGACTGCGTCTCGCCCGTCACAGGCAATCCCTACTAACAGCTGGGATTGAGTTGCAGCCACATGCGCTAGTGATACAGGATCGCTCAGTTCATCTGGGCTGATCAGACTAAATGGGATACCTTCCTCTTCAATACCGTAGCCGATTTGTGCCACCTTATCCGCGGGAGCATCGTCCGTAGCAATAAGCCTAATGGTGGGCTTTCTAGTATAAGCAAATTCCATAGTCGACCCCCCATTTCTCTCTGACATAGGTCAAAATCAGTCCGGTCGCTACTGCATTTCGAGGCCCTACCAAGCCACGCACATTACCTCGACCAGCTACAATGGCATTCTGAGAGAGAGGGCTTCAGTCACTAGCTGAGGTATTTCAAAGTCCAAAGCTGAGCCACCCACGATGACAACGAAAGGAATGTCTCGAATATTCTGAGTAGGGCTGACACGCTTGAGAGCTCGAACTGCATTGGTAACAAAGACCCTTTCCTTGGCAGACTGCCGAACAAGTTTGATTTTCTCAATAGAGTAGTCTCCGTCATCAATAGGAACAAATTCATCATTTTCCTTGACGATGACGACCCTGGCAAACAAATCTCCAGACAGCGGCTTGTCAAAAAATTGAACAGTGCCGTCTTCATGCCGAATATGGAAAAGACTTTCTACCTTGGCCAGAGGATATCGTTTGATATCCTCTGCCAGATGATGATTTTCCAGTCCCAACTCCGAATTAATCAGCATAGTTACCATATCACCGGCACCGGCTAGATGGACAGCCAAGATTTGCCCCCTGCTGTCAATAATGGAAGCATCTGTCGAGCCTGCTCCTAAGTCCAAAATAGCTAAGGGGCGATCCGTCCCTGGTGTAGTCAGAGCCCCGAGGATAGCTGATTCAGCTTCTGCTCCACCGATTTCTACGGTAATACCCAGCTCTCGTTCGACTTCTTGGGCAATGATGGACATTTGCAGCTTGTCAGAATTTACCATAGAGGCAATGCCGACAGCCTGCTCCATAGAAAATTCTCCAGCCACACCACCGCGCACAGAAATCGGAGCAAAAGTATTGACTGCTAGTAAGTCACGGATATAAATGTCGGAAGGCTCTTTCTCGGTCAGGTCAGCCATAGTTTGACGAACCTTCTCCAGCATGCCACCAACATTGGTCCCCGCTTCTCCGACAACATTGCTAATCTCGCCAGCATAGACGATTTTCTCCATAATCTCATCGGCGCCCTTGGAAATATCCACCTTTAAGGTATGCTCCTTGCCGATAATTTGGATACTACCTGCTGGAATCGTCCGAGCCTGAACGTCACCTGCCGGTGTCTTAATCACGACAGCCGAGCGATTGCCAATGAGGGCACGGGCAATGGGAACGATGCTTTTCGTCTCTTCTGCACTCAAGCCAAAGACTGTCGCAATACCATAGGGATTAGATAATTGAGAAATCACCTTCCCCTGCTCTACCACTTCAACAGCAGCTTGCATGCCCAAAGGAACCTTGTCAATAAAGAGTATCTCATCCACGATTGGAATCTTCTGGCTAATGCGGTTGTTGACCAGAACCCCATCATCCGCCTGCAGAATGGCAGCGGTAATCTGATAGCCCTTGGCTAGATAGGCATTGATCAGCTGAGCAACCAAGTCAAAATCAATAATCTTCGGCACTACCACGATGTATTTCCCATCAATCGGATGATGAACCAAGTCGAGAATATCTACCGTGAGTCCAATCCCCAGACCCAGACCGCCTGGAGTACGGGGATTATGGCCAATCATGGTAGACTCAGTAATGACTGTCTCTGTGATGGTTTCCATGGCAACATCGCCGATAACGGGCGTCGCTTCATTGATCCGAATCAAATCAACTTGTCCCAGTTCAAAGGATGTTTGCTCCATCAATTTTCTCAGAGATTGATAAATCCCGTGGACATTTTCCTTGGTCCCCTTGATGCCTGTTGTATCCGCAATGGCTGAGGCAAGAAAGTGAATGCTTCCATCATCTTGTACTTCAGCTAAGGCAGACTCGGTCGAAGAATTTCCTATGTCTACTCCAATGATTCGTTTCACATTTTCACCTCCACCAAGATTAGGCTATTTTGAGCAGCATTTATAAAAGCAGTGACAATAATCTTTTTTCAACCCAAAATAGCCTTGGTAAAACCGGATTAGTTGTCGCCTTTCAACTTCTTGCGGCGCTCATAATTTTCAGCGGCTTCTCTGACAAAGCCCGCACAGATAACAGCTCCATATTGATTTTCCAATTCATTGGCAATGTCCAATAATTCCTGTTTGGAAGACCGGTAAGGGCGCAGGGCATTATAGATTTCCAGCACACGCGCATCCGGAACCTTGGTCAGTTCCGCAGCCCGAGAAAAGTTATACTGGATTGCTTCGCGGCCGGCATTCTTAGCAATTTCACCTTGCTTGATCAAAATCTCTGGCTTAATCCGCAAATCCTCAGCCGTTACATAGCCAGACAAGATATTTTCCAGTGTAATATCTTCAAATTTCTTATCCTGACCAACCTTTATCCAGTCTGGGTGTTTTTTAGAAATAGGATAATCAGCCGCTGTCGCCTCATCAGAACTGACAGGACGATTGGCTGCTCCTTGACTAGCTGAACCGCTGTCGCTTAGCTCGGCTAATATTTGTTTTACTAATGTTTCTACTGATTCACTCATTCTGATTTCTCCTTGTAGACATCATATACATTAAATCACCTGACATTCATCAGCTGGTTTTCCTCTTTTAACCAGTTTCGTTTCCTTGATATGCAGCAAGGCTGAGTATGCCTGGTACTTAGGACGAGCCATTTGGTCGTTAAGGGTTGGCACCGGATTTGGTGTTTCACCCTTAGCATACTTAGCAGCATTTTTACCAATCAAACGATAGGTTTCAGGAGTTAACAAAGGTGCCTGCGGGAAGAGTTCCAGATTACTGAGCGGTGGCAAATCACGTTGGTGAATAACCGTTGTTCCCTTAGACTGAACACCGATAGAAATGCCAGAACCAGACAGGTGGTCTCCTTCTACCGCTACAAAGGCAACGTCAGAAGAACGATAGACCTTGACAATGCGAGCCTTAAGCCCTTCTTCTTCGATACCAGCCACCAGCTGACGCAGTACTTCCGTATGAGGAATGTCCACCATCGTCTTCACCTGCTGTTCTCCAAAGGCAGGTCCAACTGCAATAACGACTTCATCCGTTGACTGGCTAGGTTTAGCCACACCAACTGTACGGATGACAGCTTTTTCATTGGACACAGGCTTTGTGACTGGCTTTCGCTTGTTTCAGCAGCTGTTTCGTTGGTATTGGCGCTCATCTCTTTCATCACTTCTGCAATAATGGAGCGCAGTAAAGTTTCATTTATCTCTGTCATCTTAGCTCCTCCTATACATCACGCGGGTCAATCGCTTTAGGAATGTCTTTGACTTTTTCCCATTCTTCGCCGACCAGACGATGGCCTGTACCGACACCAACATAGTCATTCGGTGAATTCACCGCTGAAATAACATTCCAATCCCGATCAAAGATAGCAGATGTTTGCAGGAAATCCCCTGCTACACGTTGCTTGAACAAATTGAGCAGCTCATTGGCAACTTCTGGGAAGCCATTATTAGCCAAGGCTTTGATCAAATCAGCCCCTTGAACTCCGCGTTCCAGAATACCTTGAGCAGCCTTGATGTCTTCAACCTTATCCCGCTCTGGCATATCTTTAGAGCCATGAGCATAGGTCGCTGCTTCGACTTCTTCGTCGGTAATCGGCGGCAGGCCCAAGCCTTTGAAAAGAGCTTGCATAACGCGTGCTGCCTTGTTCCGAACCTTCACAACTTCCTCTTCACGTACAGGACGAAGACCACCGTCTACCCGCAGGTCACGTTGCAGGACATTGTAGTCGTCAAAGTCTTCCGCATCCCAGTTAGAGCCGGCAAACATATTGTCATAGTTTGGCGTAGCAGAGTAGCCAGAGTTGATAAAGTCTGTACCTGGCGCAAACTGCATTAAAGTCCGAACGGAGCGACGTAAGTCTGAGTGAGTAAAGGTTTGGTCATTTGATGAAGCACATTCCAAGTCCAGCATGCTGGCAATTAAGTTTTCAGCAACGACCGCCCGAATACCACTCGGAACAGCTGCTGGAATACCGATACAGCTTACTGATCCATTCTGAGTTCCTTGAACACCAGCCGCTTTCGTGACATAGAGACAGCGAGCTTCCAGATAGAGCATGGACTTGCCTTCAGCTTGTCCCATCTGCACTTCAGACCCCGTACCAGAAGTGAAACGCATCTTGAGTCCACGAGAGGCATAGGCGGAAGCCAGAAAGGCCTTGGACCAAGGTGTATCATCCCCATCAGTGAAGACATCTTCTGTACCATAAACAGAGATGGTCTCAGCATAGGCCGTAAAGCCACGCATACCAAATTCTAGTTCTGTCGCTTCTTCCAAGGAGCACTGAGTCAGTACCCCAGGACGGCCCACTTGGGAGCCAATCATCAGAGACAGGGCATTAAAAGGAGCGTAACGCACTACGGCAACCGTTGTTTCCTGCTCTGCAAAACCACGCAGAGCTCCTTCTGCTGCATCTGCAGCAATCTGAACTGGATTATCATTGACGTTAGTGACGTGGGCTTGAGTAGCTGTTTGCTTACGGGTCCGCATCTTTTGCAGACACATCATGATTTCCACGACATTCATCTGATTGACTACTTCAATGATTTTAGCCGGAGTCATGGCCTTGGTCAGCTTGATGATTTCTGTCCGAGGCACATTCGGTGTCAATATTTTATTGGCAATCTCTCGTGAGTCCATCTGAATAACTTCTTCAGCTCGGCTCAGGTCAATCCCATAGTTGGCAATGAATTGGTCAATCAGGTCAAATTCTTCTTTTGGTTTGCCGTCTAACTCAACCACTTTTCCATTTTGAATCTTGATACTGGGTTTAGGGTCATTGGGACTTTCCATAGCCACTAAACCTTCTTCAACCCATTCTTTTACAAATCCATCTTGGTTGATAGGGCGTTCGCTTAATACTTCAAAACGTTTGGATCTCATACCGTTTCCTCCCTCTCACTCTTAAATGTAAGATGGCTGTGAGTTAGTTGGCTCGTCACCCATACTACCTAAAAGTGCCAGTCCAACTTCACGCGCTGAGATAACTGATTGTCTAACTGCTCCAGAATCCCCACTGATAAAGAGGATAGCTTCGTTTGAGTGGCTGGTACCACCATTTCCTGGAGAAGCATAGCCGACAACAGTAACGTTGGCAGCCTTAACAGCTGTATCCGCCATAACAACACCAATAGCTGCAGGTGCTCCGACAATCAAGCCAAAGCACGGCCGTATTCAGCACCAAAGGCAGTCTGGCAAGCATAGCTAGCACGCGCAGTATATTGGAGTTCAATATGCCCTGCATCATTAGCATAAACATCGCCAAAGGTTCGATCCACTTCCTCCAAGGTTACTTCCACAGCTCGTCTGACATCTGATACATCTTCACCACCGAAGATAATCAAACTTCCGTGTCCAGCACCTCCCTTGGTATCACGAGGCAGTTCGATTTTAACAATTTCTGTATTGGTTGCTTTGACCGCTTCATCAGCAGCCATGATATGAGGACCCGCACCGGTACGAGCACCGACTACACCAATTGAGCGATAACTCTTTTCTAGCTTCATAGCATCCAGCACCTGCTGGTCCACATTGGCAATGACAAGTCCAATTGTATCGCCTATCGGATTAACACCGACAAATTCTGTAATATTGCATTTGTTTTCCATAAGACAGCTCCTTTCGCCGACATATTTTTGAAGCGCTTACAATTTTAGGGAATAAGGAGATCAGATAAGAGGAGCACCATAGCTATACGCCTCTTTCTGATTCCTTTTTTTACTTTTTTGGGGTCAAAAGAATAGATTATTCTAAGGTTTTCTGTTAGAATGAGTATGGTTGTTTTTTATAAAGGAAAAAATTCTGCATTCTCAAAAAGGGCCTAACCAACTTTTTTAGGAATGCCAAGCTAAGCCTACAAGAAATATACTTGACAGGCCTTTCCCTTCAAATAACAATCGCAGAGACAGATAACAGATGATAAACTTTTCGCAGGGTTGCTCATCTTCTATCTGTTTTTTTATTTTCCATCATTATAGAATGGCAGAACAGCAGGCCGCTGTCCTGCCATTCTAGTAAATCTGATAGTTCAATTCTCCAACAAACTAGCCTTGCCAGTCAGCCGGATAGGTCACATAGATAAAGCGGGCCTTATCTCTGACAGAGAACTGAATGTCGCTGCCTTTAGGGATAAATAGTACTTCGCCAGGGCCAGCTGTCATGACTTCGTCACCAACGATAATATCAAGACGCCCTTCAATAACATAGTCAACTTCATCATAGTCCAGATGCCAAGGGAAAGTTGTCTTTTCCATGGTCATCAGACCTAAGCCCAATCTTGGGCTTTCGTCTAAGGTCAGCAAGTCTCGTGTATAAACTTGATGGCTCGCATCACCTGTATCCAAACGATCTTCTGGACGAACATCCAGACCAGGCAGGGCGATAGAAGCTACGCCTGCCTTGCTGACTTTCTTCCCACCATCTTTAGTGGCTAATTCTTCCAATAAAATCTTACGAACCAATGTTTCTAGGTCAGAACGATTAATATCTGCCATACTTCATACCTCCAAGTCTAAGCTTCCTTCTTCGTTAAGAAGAAAGCCAGTAATACCGCTGTGATACCGCCGACAAATTTACCAATCATCATCGGCACAATCATTTCCGGTTTTTGACCGGCTGTGAAGCCTAGGTGATCTCCGATAACAAAGGAAGCAGATACAGCAAAGGCTACGTTGATAATCTTACCGCGTTTGTCCATATCCTTCATCATCTGGAACATGGCAATGTTATTAGCCAGAGAAGCTACCAAACCAGCTGCACCAACTTCGTTCATTCCCAGGGATTTTCCGATAGCAGAAAGCGGTTTGTTGGCTACCTTGGTAAAGACAGCTACCAGACCAAAGGCTCCAGCCAAGGTCACGGCAATCGTTCCGACAACTTCAAAGGCTTCCTTCAGTGTTTCAGCACCTTTTGGATAGATGCTAATGAGCCATTCATTTCCAGTCAGAAGCTGCGCTGCACCAAAGGCCAAACCAAGCGTTGCCAAGATAACAATAATCTGACCAAACACTTCAAAACCTTTAATCATGGCATTAGGTGCCAAAAGCAATCCTATGAAAATCAGAGCAGATACAATGATAATCGGGATAAGATTGACAACCAAGGTTCCAAAAGGCAGACCTGGCACGAAAATTCCTCCAAGGAGACAGCCAATCGGAACAGTTACCAAACCGTATAGAATTCCGCGAGCCAAAAGCGGACGGTCATCTTTTTCAATAATACCCAAGGCAACTGGAATCGTAAAGACAATGGTTGGACCCATCATAGAGCCCAGTACAAAGGCAGCAAAATTTCCTACCGCTGGATCCTGAGCCAGACTGAGAGCCAGAGGAGCTCCTCCCATATCATTGGCAATGAAGGTTGTCGCAAAGATAGATGGGTCAGCGCCCACCAAGCCATACAAAGGTACGACAATCGGTTTCAAGACATCCGCCAAGAGGGGAGCGATTACCATAATCCCAGCCATAGAAAGAGCCAAAGCTCCCATAGCCATGATACCTTCTTCAAATTTTTCACTTAGTCCTAGTTTGCCGCCGATACATTTATCCACTGCACCGATCAGCATGAATAGAACCATGATATAAATGATAATTTCATTGATACTCATAACATTACCTTAGTTTCTAATATTCTTCATCACTGTGATAGTCAACCTTGTCAATGATAGCCACAACGACCATATCTACAGGGATATTCGTCTTATTTAGGCTCATCCGGGCAGAACTGCCAGTGGTTACCATTACTTGGTCTCCTTCGCCTGCACCGATGCAGTCGGCCACAATAAGCAGAGCTGGGTCACTTTGATGTTCATTTAGCTGCCGTTCGACCACTAAAAATTTCAAACCATTTAAATTTTCGTCTTTTCTAGTCGCCCAAAGGCTTCCTTTTACTTTACCAACAAACATCTCTACCCACTCCTTTATTCTATGATTTCTATTTTTTGACGTTTTAGATAATCTCTCGCCAAGGCTGTCACAATCATTCCTTTTTCTATCTTAAAGCTTCCATTTTCAGGTAAGCCCATTTCTCTCAGCCTCTTCTCTGTAAGCAAAACCGGCTTGCTCGGAGCCTTAGTCTTCTGGCTGACTTCTTCTGCCACCGCCCGTTTCACTTCCGGACGAGGCTCTTCAGCCTGATTGCTTTCTAGGAGTGCTAAGAGCTGGCCTTCTTTATAAAATTGCAGACCGTAGCGAATCAGCTTTTCTCGCTGTCCCTGCAGTTCCTGATACAAGTGCACTTTAGAAGATTGCTTGTACTGTTGAATAGCAAAGGTGCTGTCTGACACGAGGACTTTTTTGCCTTTCAAAAGACTCTTTAAAATGACTGCTTCCTCTACCGCTAAAGGGCAAAGGGATGAGAGTCTCAGAAAAGCATCAAAACCAAGTGTCTCAACAACAACAATCTCTGCTGTGCAAGAATCTTTTACAACTTGAAAGCCTTCCCCTTCTAATAAGTCAGGAATCTTATCGCCTCCAATGACGTATACTGAGGGTTTCTGAGGCTTTTTCTTCAACTTTTCCATCAGGCGGTCTGTAATCAAATCTACTAAATGATCTAGATTTTCCATTCTTTACCTACCTTTTATTTGCTCATACGACTTATTTTTTAATAATCCGTCCGCGTGTTCCTTTTTTGAAACCACAAGCATTGGCTTCATCGTAGTCAATATGCATATAGGTCGCAAACTTGGGACTAACACGGATGACCACATCATCAAATATCAGCGGACGAGCTCCTTCTACTCTGACTTGTACAATCTCGTGATTTTTACATTCAGACGTTCAGCATCTTCCGGTGTCATATGAACATGACGCTTAGCTACAATCAGGCCCTTATCCAGACAAACTGCCTTGTCTCCATGAGCCAAGATGACACCCGGTGTTCCTTCGATATCGCCACTTTCGCGAATGGGAGCCTTGATGCCCAGCTGCAAACAGTCGGTCAGGGAAACTTCTACCTGAGAATGTTTGCGAACAGGTCCCAGAATAACCACATTGTGAAAAGCGCCTTTTGGACCGACAACCGTCAGCCTTTCTTGACTAGCGAACTGGCCTGGCTGTGATAGGTCTTTTGCTTTTGTTAATTGATAGTTGGGACCAAACAAGGCTTCCAAATCTTCCTGACTCAAATGGACATGACGTCCGCTCGCTTCTACCTCAAATGACCCCTGCAATTCTTCCTGAACTTTATCAATTACTTTATTTACCAAATTTTCTAAAGTCATTGCTGTTCTTCTTTCTCTTGTTATTAGCTTGCTATCAACCAGAGCAAGACTTCAATTGATTTTAATAATTGAGAAACCTTACAAGCAAATTGATCTCTGTCACCATCAGCAGCCTGCTCCAATTCTTTGCGCAGGAGGGTCGTTTCGATATATGTCTCATAGCAATTCAGCTGCCAAGTCGGTTCTTGATAACTCATCATGACCGTTTCTTGATCGAGCTGTCGACTGACCCGAATAGCCTGCAATTCTGCATTGCTAGGCAGGTCTGTCTGGTAATCAGAAATATCATCCAGAATATGATGGCCGACGATTTGTTCTACTATGTTCAATAGTTGGCCAACTTGCTCACACTTTTCATCCTGAAAAGCCTGATGCAACTCTCTCTGGTTCTTCAAAAAGCAAGTATAAAGTTTAGTCAGTCTAAATAGTCGTGGATACACAGCAGAGTCCTCAAGGTTTGTAATCGGTACCCTGATAGCATCAACAGCTGAGGCTGGTTTCCCTTTGGTCTGACCTGAAGAAATAATTCGAATATGGTGATCATTGAGAAAACCTCTGGCTGCTGGCGTCAGTTTTTCATCTTTGTTTAATTCAAAGACACCGTTATCAGCGAGAACGGATTCTCTATAAAGCTTTCTAATCTTAGCTTCTGTAAAAACTGACATGTATTCACATCCTTCTACTCCGTTGATACTCTGTGAAAATCAATCTGATACTCTCCGAAAATCAACATTTCTGTCTAGTATCGAGCTGCTGCCCATAAGCTTCATTTTCACTGAGTATTCTATTTGCATCAGAGGCCTGTATCAAGCCTGAACACTACAATACAGGCCCTTTCAGCAAATATTTATCTGTCCCATATTATTTGGGCAGAATAACTTCCACTTCAGCATGTGGACGTGGAATTACGTGAACTGAAATCAATTCACCAACGTTTTCAGCTGCAGCTGCTCCAGCATCTGTTGCAGCTTTGACTGCGCCGACATCTCCACGAACCATTACAGTTACCAAACCAGCACCGACTTGTTCTTTACCAATCAAAGTTACGTTAGCGGCTTTGACCATTGCATCAGCTGCTTCGATTGCGCCGACGAGTCCTTTTGTTTCTACCATTCCTAATGCATTTGCGTTTGCCATGTTTATTTCCTCCAATTATTTTCTTGTTTTTAATTTTATCCGAAAGTCTGTAATCTTATTCTTGATGAGGCAAGATTACTTCCACTTCAGCATGTGGACGTGGGATTACGTGAACTGAAATCAATTCACCAACGTTTTCAGCTGCAGCTGCTCCAGCATCTGTCGCTGCTTTGACTGCACCGACATCACCACGAACCAAGACTGTTACCAATCCAGCGCCGACTTGTTCTTTACCAACTAAAGTTACGTTAGCGGCTTTGACCATTGCATCAGCTGCTTCGATTGCGCCGACAAGTCCTTTTGTTTCTACCATTCCTAATGCATTTGCGTTTGCCATGATTGTATCCTCCAATTATAATGTTTAATATTGACTATTTTAGTTTTTCCAATACACGTTGAACCAACAAGGTTACCAGTTCTTCTTCGTTTGATCCGTCAACTGCTACTGCTTTTGGTTCTTCCACTGCCATATTTTCTGCTTGTCGCAGGTCTGACAGTTCTGATGTACCGTAAGCTACACGACGGATATTAAAGAGATTGAGCGGGCTGACATTATCAGATGTTGCGCTGCCACCCACAGCTCCACAACCCAAAGTAAAGGCTGGGAAGAGACCAGTCGTTGCACCGACACCACCTAGGGCTGCTGGCGTATTGATCAGCAGACGAGATACTGGTTTTTTCAGTGCAAATTCACGAATAATTTCTTCATTTTGACTGTGGATAGCAAGAGTGTGGCCTGCACCTTCATGATGCAAGATCTTAATACTCAGCTCACAAGCTTCCAACCAGTCCTTGACAGTGTAGAAACCTAAGACTGGAGCCAGTTTTTCCATAGAATATGGATACTGCTTACCGACGCCAGTTTCTTCTGCAATCAAGACCCGAGCATCAGCTGGAACTGAAATACCAGCTAACTCAGCAATCACTTGCGGTGTTTTACCAACCATCTTCGGATTCATCGCACCACTCGGCTGGATAATGAAGGAGCCTAGTTTCTTAGCATCTTCAGCTGGAACAAAGTAAGCACCTTGTTTCTTGAATTCTGCTACAACCTTTTCCTTCATATCTTCTTCAACGATGATAGACTGCTCAGATGCACAAATCACACCATTGTCAAAGGTTTTAGAATCCAAAATCTGACGAACTGCTTTTGGCACATCTGCTGTTCTTTCGATGAAGGCTGGACCATTACCAGGACCTACACCGATTGCTGGTGTACCAGATGAGTAAGCTGCTTTGACCATGGCATTCCCACCAGTCGCCAAAATCAGATTTGTATCCTTGTGCCGCATCAACTCATTTGTAGCTGCGATGGATACCCGATGAATCGCACTGATGGCTCCATCCGGACAGCCAGCTGACTTAGCAGCTTTCTTGATGATTTCTACCGTTTCCTCAATACACTTAAGAGCATTTGGGTGAGGAGAGAAGACGATACTGTTTCCTGCCTTCAAAGCAATCAAAGCCTTATACATAACCGTTGAGGTCGGGTTGGTTGATGGAATCAAGCCAGCAATGACACCTACTGGAACCCCAACTTCCAAGACTTTCTTTTCCTTGTCTTCGCTGAGAACCCCAACCGTTTTCATATCCTTGATTTCTTCAAGAATACCTTTGGAAGCAAGAGCATTTTTCAATACCTTGTCTTCCCAGCGGCCAAAGCCTGTTTCCTGAGCCGCCATTTTAGCTAGGCGTTCACGCTCATCATAACAAGCTTTCGCTACTACTTTTACAATGGTATCAATTTGCTCTTGGCTCATTTTAGCAAGTTCTGCTTGGGCTTTCTTTGCATCCCGAATCAAATTCCTTACTTCCTGAATCGATACCAAATCTTTATCTTCTAAAAACATCCGCAATTACTCCTCTCCTATTGTTTCCATCAAAGTCTCAACGAGAAGTTTCTTGTTGGCAAATTTGATTTCTTTCTTGCTGAGACGGATACCTTCTTGATGATAGGCAAGGCTGCGTAGTTCGACGACTTTTAGTTTTTCCAGTTCTTCTCTGGTGTAGGTCCTTGTCTCTCCTTCAAGCTTCTCTGCTGGTTCAGCCTTAGTTTCCTTTACAGGCTGAGGCTTTTCTTCGATTTTTTCTGAAGGGATTGTTTCCGCCGTAGAAGCAATCTCTTTTTTAGCTGTTTTACTGTTTCTCTTTGGTACAAAGAGAAGGTCTGTCTGGTTATCCAACCTAGAAATTACATGGCTGGCCAGATAGTAAGGTTTATCCTGTACCAACTCAACTGCTGCATCAACCGCTGAGCGGACTGCACTGACATCGCCTATTAATTGAACCGTATTCAAACCAGCTTTGACCGTTTCAATATTAAGCAATGATACATTGGCAGCCTTCAAAGCCGCATCTGCCGCAACTACAGCACCTAGATAACCTTTTACTTCAATTAAACCTAGTGCTCTATCTGCCATTTAATCAACTCCTAATCAATAACTTTTAGGATCATTTGCTACTGCGATAACTGCATTCGCAAATGCGTCGCAGGCAGCTCGGCATGCTGACTGTGATCCGACCAGAAGTCCGCCGGCAAAGTTGGTTTCACTTGGTGGTCCGTAGAAGGCTCCAACCTGCACATCAGCCGCTTTCAAAGCCGCATCCAGTGCCACCATAGCTTCACCCGGTGGAGCAATCAAGTAAGCAATCGCTGTTCCTTCTTCTGCATTAGCCCCCTCTGACAGGTAAGAACCTGCACGAGAGATACAATGAGCAAAATAAGGAATACTGTCATCATCATTGGCACTGTAGAAGCTAGCCCCATTTTCGATTTCATAGACTGCTACATCCAGACCGCTGCGAACTTCTTCTGGGTTTGGACCAGCCAAGATACCGATGACTTCACCAGCCAGCTTAGTTGAAGCGTTGCCTGCACCAGCATACATACTGCGAGCATAGACCACTTCTACATCTGCTGCCTTGGTTGCTTCATCCAAGGCTACATAAGTGACATCATCACAGTCAGAAGTGATAATTCCCAGGCTTCTGTGATGTGGTTTAAGCTCCAAAGAAGCTGCCAAACCTGCATCCACGTTTGAAATCAGAAGGGCACTTAATACATTTGCACCTAATCGATCATTTCAAAGCCACTACCTCCTATTATTTCAAATCAATTCCTGATTTCTTATTATCAAGAATCTTCTTAATGATTTCTGCTACATAGGCTCCAGCTTCAACGGCTGGTGTTCCGCCTTTATGAATATTGGAAACAACGGTCCGTTTCGCTTCTGGCATACCAACTGTTGGCTTGTAAGCCAGATAAGCACTCATAGACTCAGCTGTTACCAGACCTGGACGCTCACCAACCAGCATACAGATAACTTCTGCACCAGTCAGCTCTGCGATTTGGTCCATAGCTGCAACCCGAGCATGCTTGATAAAGAGTACTTCACCAAAGTCCAGTCCGAACATTTTCAGACCTTGCTTCAGAGCTGGCAGGAAGTCTTTGACGTTAGCCTCGATAGCTGATGAGCTAAGACCATCACCAACGACAATCTGAACTTTGGCATTAGGTTTGCATTTTTCCTTGATAATAGCCTGCTGATCTTCTGGGAAGACCCGGCCAAAATCTGGACGTGTCAGGTACTCATCCTTAGTTGCTGCCTTGGTCTGTACAGGAATGAAGCCCATTTCCTTGACAAAGTCATCTGATACATAGGAGAAGACCGCATCCTGAGCTGCCGCATGGTCTGCACGGAAACGCAAAACACTTTGTGTCTTGTAGCGATCACCTGCCCGCCATAAGCCCAGACGTGCCGGAGTAAATTTCTTAATCTTCCTGTAGGCTTCTTCATTGATGGCATTCGGAACCAAGAACTGTTCCTGAATGTCTACTTCTGTTATATCCGGAATAATGCCATCTTCAATCACTGAAGTGTCTTGTTTGACTTCTTCCTGCAGAGAAACCGCAGGTTTTTCAGCTTTGTTCTGGTCAGTCGCTGCTGTTTCTTTAACAGCTGAGTCGCCGCCCATCTCATTTAACAATGAGCGAATCATTTCTTTTAATTGCAATTCATCCACAATGATTTCCTCCTTGCTAATTTGATTTCATAAAGATGGATCCGTCTCCGCCGATTTCTGTCAGGTGACCATCTTCCATCAAGCCCATCTTTTCCATCCACTCTTCAAATTCCTTAATCGGACGTTTGTTGAGGAGAGAACGCATAGTCGCTGTTTCATGGTAACCAGTTGTTTGATAGTTGAGCATTATATCATCACCGTGAGGAATCGCCATGATGTAGTTAACATTAGCTGCTCCGAGAAGAACCAAAAGATTTTCAGCGTCGTTTTGGTCAGCCTTCATGTGGTTAGTGTAGCAGATATCACAACCCATTGAGATACCAGTCAGTTTGCCCATGAAGTGGTCTTCCAAACCAGCACGGATAACCTGCTTAGAATCGTAGAGATACTCAGGTCCGATGAATCCAACAACGGTATTTACCAAGAATGGATCGAAGCGTTTAGCGAAGCCATAACAACGAGCTTCCATAGTCACTTGGTCTGCTCCATGGTGAGCGTCAGATGAAAGTTCAGAACCTTGACCTGTTTCAAAGTACATGACATTCGGTCCAGCAGCTGTTCCCACTTTCAGAGCTGTATCCCAAGCTTCCTGAATGATTTTAGCATCAAAACCAAAGGCTTCATTTCCTTTCAGATCCAGCGATAGACTGGAAGACCAATCCTGTCGGAGCACCTTGATTCATGGCTTCAATCTGAGTAGTAACGTGAGCTAGCACACAGTGCTGAGTTGGAATCTTGTACTCTTCGATGAAGTCGTTAAACTTATGCAAGACACGTTTGGTACTTTCCACAGAGTCGTCTACTGGGTTCAATCCTAAAAGAGCATCCCCACATCCATAAGCAAAACCTTCCATAGTAGAAGCCATGATACCGTCTGGATCGTCTGTGGTATGGTTTGGTTGAAGACGAGAAGAGAATGTTCCCGGCATACCAATCGTTGTATTGGCATGTTTGGTAATGACAATCTTATTGGCAGCTACAATCAAGTCTAAGTTGGTCATCAACTTAGCAACCGCTGCTACCATTTCAGAAGTCAACCCACGAGACAGCCACTGAATGTCCACGTTCTTAGTCTTGTTATCCAAGATCCATTCACGCAGCTCTTCTACTGTCCAATTCTTAATCTTTTCGTAAGTACGAAGATTAACGTCGTCGATGATAATCCGTGTTACCTCATCTTCTTCATAAGGCACTACTGGATTATTGAACAAATCAGACAGTTTCAGCTGAGCTAGTACAACCTTAGCAGCGACACGCTCTTCAGCAGATTCTGCTGCTACTCCGGCTAGCTGATCTCCGGATTTGTACTCATTGGCTTTGGCCAGCACTTCTTTTACGGATTTAAATTCGTAAAGCCGACCAAACAATTTTGTTTTCAAAATCATGGATTACTTCCTCCTTTGTGTAAATAAAAGTTTAATTAAACACCAATGTTTTCACGACAATCGGTAAGACCGAGCCTTCAATGACTGGATTACCAATATCGATATAGTCGCCATTTTGAACATCCACTGAGTCAATGCAGACAAATGGATAATCCTTAGGCAACTGAGCAAAGAGACATTGGCCTAAAACTTTGGCCATATCTTCTCTGACCACCACTAGCAACGGAATTTTCCTTTCAATGCTTTCGCTCATTCCCTTGACAATAGCCTCTGCGTATTCCAAAACCCGGGCGAAGCTTGGGCTTTTTTCTCCATTGATTGCCAAAGCCACCTGCTGGACTTCATTTTCCAGTGTGAACCAGGCCACCTTGTCCCTGATAATCTGCTGCAGTCCCTCCTTATCCTCATGCTCATCAGAAGCAGCCAGTTTGAGAACTGGAATGTTCTTAATAGGGAGGATATCAGAGATGTAGGTAATGGTACTACCGCTGACATCGGTCGTATGGCTGCCCGCTCCAACAACGGTTGCCCGGATGGTCTCAGCTGACTGGATGACTTTCTTTTGATCAAAAATCTTGGATTTGCTCAGTGCCCTGCCAAGCAGGATACCGATATCCCCATAGCGGAAATCATCCGCCGAGGTCGTTTCCAAGTATATTCCATCAGCCACACCACCAGAGAAGGATACGCAGTGGAGATCATAGTTCAACTTGAGACCGTGGTTGGTCTGTAGGAGCTCATAGTAAGGACTGTGATTGTCAATTCCTACAGACTGTTCTAATACGGAGACCATTTCTTGAATCAGCCGATCCAAATCAGCCCGATGGACTGTTTCACCAACTGCCAGCTGAAGCCCCTGCTCTGCAATGATAGTCTGCAGTTTTGGAGCAATATAGCTAATCCGCTGGGTCTGCGGATCCATCTTTATCAGCCGACCTCCGATATCAAAACACCCTGTATCAATCACATCTCCTTCTCGGAAGACTGCCAGATTGGAAGTCCCCCCACCAATATCAATATTGACTACTGATGTATGATGCTCTTGAGAATACTGATGACTGCAGGCCCCTTTACCAGCGATGATACTCTCAAGGTCTGGACCAGCCGTCGCAACGACAAAGTCACCAGCATAGCCACTCAGTGCTTGAAGCACCTGACTGGCATTTTCCTTGCGAGCCGTCTCACCGGTAATGATGACTGCCCCCATCTGAATATCTTTTTTCTGAATGCCTGCTTTCGCATACTCATTCAGAACAAAGTTTTTGATCTTATCCACCTCGATCAAAAGTTGATCCGAAATTGGTGTGAAGATAATTTCACTTTTATAAAGAACTTTTTTATCTGTAATATAGACACGAGGAATAGTAAACACAGAAGCAATATTCTCGATGGTAAGCTCTGATAAGATCAGCTGTGTAGTGGCTGTCCCGATATCAAGCCCCACACTCAAAATTTTATCTGACATACTAAAAACCTCCAAAAAAAGACGCTCAAAGCAATGCAAACAAACAGAGTTCATTTACATTCTTCAAGCGTCATTGCTTTTTTCGACTGACATCATTGTAAGTCTGGTAATATTTATTTTTTAAAACGAATGGTCGTTGTCGTTCCCTCATGGTCTGAGTGGATAGACAAGGTTCCAAACAATTTTCCTTGGACAAAGCGCTCCACCAAGAGTAGACCCAAATGATTCTCAAAGGAATGCTCTTGATTGTAACCGCTGCCATTATCCAGTGCTTTTAAAGTTATTATATCATTTTTAAGTCCAACCTGCAAATGGATTTGCGGTTTTTCTGGATTTTTTTTATCCTTAAAAGCATGTTCATAGCTGTTCTGCAGTAATTCATTGACGATTAGCGCCAGTGAAGTAGCCCGACTGCTGTCAAGACAGAGTTCCGGTTCCAAGCTGTAGGTCAGGGCTATTTCCCTATGCCCAGAAAAACAGCGCTGAACATTTTCGATAACTCTCTTCAGCAGATGCTCAATCTGAATGCTGTCATCCTGCTGAGAAGACAGGAGCTCGTGAGTCGCCGCTATGGAGAGCACACGATTCATACTGTCATTAAGAGCTTTTTGGGTGTCTGCTCCTGGACTTTGCTGAGCCTGTAGTCGCAGCAAGGAAACAACGGTTTGCAAGTGATTCTTTACCCGATGGTTCATTTCACGAATGGTAGTTGTATGGGTTAAGAGCTGTGCTTCCTTTTCCTTGATGTCTGTAATATCCTTACAGATCATGACCACATTTTCACTCTCAGCCAGCAAATAGCGTTTGACCAAAAAGCAATAAGTGCCATAATGTACCTCAACTTGGTGAGGTTTTTCTTGAGGGGCTTGCGGTCCCAGTTGCTGGATTTCTTCAAAAGTCAGACTGTCTAAGACTAGATTGCTGTAGTGCATTCCCTCAATCGAGTCCATATAGCCCAGCTTATGACGATAAGAGTCGGCAGCTGCTTGATTGAAATACTTGAGATAGCCTTGCCGGTCAAAGACCAGACAAGCTTCATCTATATGATCAAATAAAACAAACTGCTCTTGCGCTGAAATCTCAGGAGTGCTCCGTAACTCAAAACCCCCGTCCTCTTTATCTAAAGAAAAGTGGTCCGGTAAAGTCTGAGGAGCATTTCTTTCGATAATCAGCGTTCCGATGACGCGCTCTTCTCTCACTATCGGAAAGACCGTCTGATGGATGGCTAAGCCCTCCTGCGATCTGGCCGAAAGCCCAATCGAGGGAGCGCCTGTCTCCAAGGTCCGGATAACACCTGGCTCATTTTCCAGGTAGGCCATAGCACCTACGACCGAGTTTTCGTACAAGCTGAGCTTGCTTTCCGGTTTTTTGTGAAAGATAACAATGGCATGTTCCGAAAAGATATTCTTTACGTCAATGAAGACATCTTCATTGGCATAAGCTGAGTTTTTCAATAATTCGTCAGCCTGTTGGACAAGATGCTCGATATCAGCCTCATCCAAATTTGTCTGTTCCTGACAAAGCTGCTTTATCTTATCTTTATACATCATTACACATCATCTTGGAGCACCAGCAATTTAGCAATCTCAATCATCGGCACTCTCTTTTGCATACTAATTGTCCGAATGCGTTTGAAAGCTTCTGGCTCTGACAAATGATCACGAGCCATCAGTAAGCCTTTGGCCTTTTCAATCACAATCCGATCGTCTATCTTTTTCGACAGCTTGACCATTTCATTGGACATCTGCTGAAGCTGGCGGCCCTTCTCAATGCAGACCTCTACCATAGGAATCAAGGACTTGGCATCCAAAGGTTTAACCAAGTAAGCACTAATCCCATTGGTTTTAGCTTTTTGAACATAGTGTTCATCACTGTAGGCTGACAGTAGAATCACACTGTAGGCTAAGCATCTTCGAGTATCTTCTTACCCGCTGTCAGGCCATCCAGAAGCGGAAGCTTGATGTCCATCATGACCAAGTCACAACGATATTTCTGACACAAATCAATAGCCTCAAAGCCATCGGATGCCTCAGCCACCACTTCATAATCAGCTGCTTCTAATATATTTCGGATATCTAATCTTACAATTGGATCATCATCGACAATTAGTATTCTGCCTTTCATACTTCCCCTCGACAGTTTGATTTTTTATGTCCGCGTTACGACAGTGCTGGAGAAGCCCAAAATCTCTTCCAGACCTTGTAAAACGGCAATGAGAGCTGCCTCAACAGAAGAAACGTCACCTGTCATCACGACAGAGCCGCTGAAACGATCCACAAAACCAACTTGAACATCCGCAGCCTTGGTCGCAATATCAACCGCAATGATAGCCGCTTCACTCGGAGTGATCGTCAAGATTCCAATCGCATCCTTGATTTCTGCCTGCAATCCCAATTTTTCAAAAATGACTTCATCAGGATTTGCGATAAGGTGCGCCAAGGTTACTTGTTTCCCAGGAACGTATTCCTGTATCATTCTTTGTTTTTCTTCCAATTTAGTAAACCTTCTTCATGATTTTAAACCTTCAGAAGTGTACTGCATGCTCTTAATCATTATACAATAATTTTGGCATAACAGCAATTCAGAGGATTAAAACGCTTTCTCTAATACTTTAAGCAGTTCTTCTGCTGTAGGGACACGAGGATTAGTCGGAGTACAGCCATCATGCAGAGCAGCTTCTGAAATTTCTACCTTGTACTGAGCAAAAGCATCTGCTTTCACACCATATTCTCTTAGAGAAGTTGGCATCTCCAGCTTTCTTTGCAGTTTCTTGATGGCTTCAACCAGCTGTCTTACTCCTGACACAGGACTTGAAGCACTGCATCCCAGTAGTTTGGCAATATCTTGATAGCGGCTGGCTACAGCCTTGTCCACTGCCTGTCGGCTTCTATTATTGAGATCGATACCAGCATTATACTGAATGACATGGGGCATTAAAATACTGTTTAAACGACCATGAGGAACATGGAATTTGGCACCTGCCGCATGTGCCAGACTGTGATTGATACCCAAAGAAGCTGTGTTAAAGGCCATACCAGCCAGAGTGGATGCTGCATGCATCTTTTCACGCGCTTCTACATCCTGACCATTTTTGTAGGCTTTAGGCAGGTATTCAAAGACCAGCTTAATCGCCTTTTCAGCCAAGGCATCAGAGAAGTCCGTAGCCTTGGTCGATACATAAGCTTCAATGGCATGGGTCAATACATCCATTCCAGTGTCAGCCGTTATGTTACCAGGAAGTGACAGAACCAAATCCGCATCTAAGATAGCTACATCCGGAAGGATTTCTTTGGTCACTAAAGGATATTTGGTACCTCTCTCTGCATCCGTGATGACAGAAAGGACGTTACTTCAGATCCAGTTCCGCTTGTCGTCGGAATGGCAATGAGAATAGCCTCTGAGAAGGCACCTTGCTTCTTGGCAAAATAATACATAGCCTTGGAAGCATCAATAGCAGAGCCGCCACCAATGGAAAGCACAATGCTGATTGGTCTGTCTCCTGCACTCTTGATACCAGCTACAACCGTTTCGATTGGCGGATCAGGCACAACATCTGTGAAAACAACAATGTCATTGCTGTCATCAAAGTTGGCTAAAATAGCATCCAACGTGCCAGATGTCTTCAAAAAAGGATCGGCAACGACTAGAATATGCTCGTTTTTATAATGGCTTAATTGCTGCAGAGCGCCCTTGCCCACATGCAATTCAGTCTTATAGGAAATCTTATACATCTTTTCTCCTTTCTGTTGTATCTGTTTTTAAACAAAAAGAAACTATATGAAAATAAGACTGCTCCCCTACACACGTCACAGCATTTTCATATAGCTTCATTGCTTATTTATCTTCAGTACCCCTTTGTACTATATTGAATTATAACACAAAAGCGCTTTCAAGGCAATGAAAAAGTCATTAATATAAGAAATTTTTAGTGCCGCATCCCCTTGCAAAGCCAAGCTTATTTGAAGAATTAAATTTTTATTAAAATTTAGTTCATTTTCCTTGTAATTCCCTGTGAAAGGTGTTACAATCTAGTTACTAGGAAATTGATTTTAGTACTTTTAAGGGTATGGAAGTCTGGTGCAAATCCAGCGCGGTCCCGCCACTGTGATAAGCTTTTCAGCTTTAAGTCAGGTCTTTATTCTTAAATTTTAGTAGATTTCATGCCTCGATGTAAGGTAGTGATGTCAGTTTGGAACAAACATTTTAGCTTAGTTTCCATTATTGACTCTACGTTTAAGTACGTTAATTTTCTAAAGATGAGGTTTCTCTTGTCTTTCTGCAAAGGAGCAGAGTCAATAATTGGAAAGCTAGTGCTAATCAACGAAGCTTAGCATGAAGATACGATGATGTATAGGCGGCTTTCTTTTTTAGAATATCAAAATAAGTTCTGTCCTTCCAAGACTCAGTAGGAGTCAATTTGGAAAGACAGAACTTTTTCTGTTTCTTTTTGTCACTGGCGTTTGCTTGCCCAACGCTCAACATCTGCCTTGGTGATATTGTGGAAGACCTTAGCACCTCTTTCATAGGCGATGTCTTCTTGGTTTTTAGTAAAGTTGATTACTCGAGCCAAGGCAAAGAAATAATCTGATAGACGATTGACAAAAATCAGGACATTATTGTTAATTTCCGTAGTCCACATAGCCCCTACGATATGACGCTCTGCTCGTCTTGCAATGGTCCGAGCCACATGAATCATGGAAGCAATCTCGTCACCGCCTGGTAGGATAAACCTTTCCAGAGCCGGTGGAATTTCTGCGTAAGTATCAATCCTCTCCTCAATCCAGTCAATCAGCTGCTGATCGACCTTATAAGGGTAAACTCCCTTAGGAGTAGAGAGGTCTGAACCACAGTCAAAGAGATAATGCTGCAGCTGGAGTAGCTCATCTCTCAGCTTATCATCCTTGTTCAGCTTGGTAATAGTATAACCAATCCAAGAGTTCAGCTCATCAATAGTTCCGTAAGCATTAACCCGTTCTGCATCCTTGGCGACACTTTGACCGCCAACTAGCTTGGTCAAGCCCTTGTCTCCTGTTTTTGTATAGAGTTGCATATTTTTCCTCCTTTAAGTCACATTTTTGCGAATATCAACATAATCTTCTTCTTTCAAGCTGCCTTCTTCAAAGGTTGGCATGTGCTCCATGGTGTAAACAGCATTTTCCAGCAGAAAGAAAGCCAAAGGACAGCCCGAGCCTTCACCTAGCCGCATATCCAGCAAAGCATAGGCTCCAGTCCTAGAAAGTCACTGACCAGTCTGTAAGCAGGCTCCGTCGAAGCATGGGAAGCAAAGGTATAGTCCAAGACATGAGGAGTCAGCTGATGGGCAATCAGAAGCCCCGTCAGAGAGATAAGGCCATCCACTACACATGGCAGCTGATAGCGGGCACAGGCAAGATGAGTGCCTGCCATAGCCAGCATATCCAGCCCACCAAGCTTAGCGGTCAGATCCAGAATATCTCCATAAGGAGCGTGGCAATCCAAACACTGCTGGATAACAGCCGTTTTATGAGCCTTCATATCCTGAGTCAGACCAGCTCCATAGCCTGTGACGTCTTCTGCTTTAAGGCCGAGAACCGCTGCAATGACAGCAGCTGAGGTCGTGGTGTTGCCAATCCCCATTTCTCCTGTTCCAAAGAGACGGTAGCCATCTTTGATCAAGGCCTCTGTCTTCTTGTAGCCGACTAGAATTGCCGCTATAGCCTGCTCGCGGGCCATGGCCGGCTCCTTGAGCATGTTACGCGTCCCATGACAGACCTTGTCCTTATTTTCCTCAAAAATATCCTTCTTGCAGCCAATGTCTACCAGGCAGATGTCTGAACCAGCATGCTCAGAAATAGCACATAAGCCAGATTTTCCTGCTAGAATATTACGAGCAACAGTATAGGTCGTTTCCTGAGGATTGGCTGAAACGCCTTCAGCCACGATGCCATTATCCGCTACGTAGACGAGGACAATCTTCTTCTCCAAATCAATGGGACCAGAAAACATGGCATGCAAGCGAGCATAGATAGTCTCGAGCTTTCCCAAGGAACCTGGCGGCTTTCCTAGCTGATCACAGTAGCTCTGGCCTTCTTGAAGTTTGTCTCTGTCTATCGGAAGAATCTGCTCAATAATTTTTTCTAAGTCTTTCAAACTAGTCTATCTCCTCCCTGACCGGCTGCACCCCTTCAAAAATAATCCTGCTCAAGGTCCGAGTCTGATAATAAGCCCCGCTGGCTGAGCGAGCTAGTTCAGCCTCTAGCTTGGGCAAGACTTCTAGCTGTTCCCTGCTCAGCAGCAGACCAACTAATGTGCCACTATGGGCAACATTGAGCCCTAAGCATTGGTATTTTTTTACCAAATTCAGTAATTCTTCCAGATAGGGCTTTGGCAGCCGTTGGTTGTTCAACAAAGCACTATAGGTCGCTAAATGGCCAAGTTTCCAAACTCTTCTCCTGACAAGCCGCCTGAAAGAGAGGAAGCAAGCGCTTGGACTCCTCAGCCGGATAGCTAGGACTGTCCTTCATCCGAACCAAGTCAAGAGTTGTCACCATCTCCACAGGCTCCAAGATATAGACATAAAGCTCCGGTCGCCAGTCTGTCTGCCAGACCACTTGACCAGTCAGGGGATTAATGACTGTCCAGTCCGCAAAAGCGACCGAGTCAGTAGGCTCAATCATGGCACAGAGACGCGTCAAATCCGCTGCCTTCAGAGGCTGCTTCAGCCCCAGAGCAGCTGCCTGCAGGCAGCTAACCATATCTGCTGTGCTGCTAGAATAGCCCTTGCTGATAGGCAGGTCTGACTCCTGAACAAAAGAGAAAACATTGGACTCAGGCAGGAGCTCCAAAGCTCGCCTTACCTTTTCACCTTGGACTTGCCTTGCGAGAGACGAAGCTCCGTCCAATCTCACTCGACTGCGCTTCTCAATCCCATAGGAGAGCAGGACTTCCTGCTCTCCTACTAAACCTTGAAATAACTCACCGCAGGAACCTGGACAAGACACGATTCCCTTAGTCATAAGGAGCCTCTTTCGCCAAGACTTCTGTCAGACAAGCCAGAAGCTGTTCATTTTCCTGATGGCTGCGGATGGCTATACGGTAATGCCGGTCTGTCAGATCATGATAATTTTGACAGGAACGGATAAAAATCTTTCTCTGCCGAAGCTCCTGACGCAGGTCCAGCCGACCTAGATACTCAAAGAAGATATAATTGACACTAGGCTTGACCGGCCGAATCTGTGAAAATGCAGTCAGCCCTTGAAAAAGGAAATCTCTTTCTACTCGAAGCCACTGCTTGGTAGCTTGCTGATAAGCCTGATCCTCCAAAAAGGACAGGCAGGGGCCTGGTCCGCCATAGCATTGACCGACCAAGGAGCGCGGCTCCCCTCTATTTCATCAAAGCAAGTTGGATGACAGCTGAGAGCATAGCCCAATCTCAGACCAGGAATGGCATAAAACTTAGTCAGAGACCGCACCACTACTGCATTTGGATAGGTAGCTAGACAGGAGACAAAGCTATAGTCCTCCTCATCGTCCAGAAAGTCCATAAAAGCCTCGTCCAGTATCAAAAAGATTTGCCGCTCCTGCAGGTCCTCAGCTAGCTTTTCTAACTCAGTACGCCGAATCAGGGTACCCGTCGGATTATTGGGATTGCAGATGAGTACAGCGTCTCCTGCAGTCAGTGAATCCAAGGCTGGCAACATGTCAGCTAGATTCCACTCATAGGATGGAGAAGGAAGGCTAAAGCGCTCCACCTTGGCCTGCACTTGCGAGAAGGCTTTCTCATATTCCATGAAAGTAGGGCTCAGAGTCAGGACTGTCTTTGGACACAAGAAGCGGGCCAACTCGTAAAAGACTTCTACCGCACCATTTGCCAACAGGACCTTGTCCTTTTCTAGGCCATGATGATGTGCCAAAAGCTCTCTGGAGCGGCTGTAGCTGATGTCTGGATAATGAACCAGCCAGTCAATGGACTCGGTCAGACAAGCTCTCAGCCGCGGAGAAATCCCCAAAGGATTGATATTGGCACTGAAATCCAGACAGTCTTCTAGAGAAAAACCAAATTCCTCAGCCAAAGCTGCCGCATTTCCTCCGTGCTCTACTTTCATAAATAGATATTCCTTCCTCGTTTCCTTGTTAGAATCTAGTATACCATATTCGACTTCCCGTCCCTAATCTGACTCCAGATAAGCCTGGAGACGGTCAATTCCTTCATTTTCCGTCGCTGATATTTCAAAGATTTCCTTGGCTCCAGCCGCTTTCAGCTGCCGCCGTGCTTTTTCAATCTGTTCTTCCTTATCAGCCATGTCGATCTTGGTGACAATGCCAATCACTTCTTGATTGAAAAGGGAGGAAAGCCCTGAGGAAAGGTTTGCATCTGATTGGAAGCTGCTACCAGGAGACCAATCACATCGGCATCTGCACCCGTCACGTTCAAGGCATTATAATACCTACGATGCTGAAGAAATTCTCCAGGAGTATCAATGATGGTATCATGAAACTCAACCGCCTGAGTCTTATAGTAGGTCAGCTCCAAACCCTTTAGTCGCTGAGTCAGAGTGGTCTTACCCACTCCGACCGGACCGACAAACATGATTTTTTTCATATCTTGCATCCATTCCTCTCTATGACAGGGGACTGCCCGCTATTTGCTGAGCTGGGCTTCCTTACTATCTAGTTTGATAGTTTCCCTGCCATTGAGCAGTACACCTTTATTTTCATCGCGGCCTTGCAGATAGTAAAGGGCATCTTCCTGACCGTAAGTTTCAATTGCCTTTGTTTGCAAAAGACCGATTCCCTTGCTAGGATCTCTCAGAAGATTGAAGATGATGCCCATTTGCAGTTTAGGGAAGTCCTTGAGCATAGCATAGTCGCCATTACTGTCACCAGCAATCAGGATTGGTTCTTGATTGTCATGATTGACAGCAATCAGCTTCTTGATGGTTTCTGTCTTGCCCTCACCTTGAGTCTGAGCATAATTGGTATCGTATTCTGGCTGAATTACTCCCTGATCATCCTTTTTCAGGCGCATAGCAGTGACATTTTCTTTAGGAATATTGTAGCCATACTTAGAATTGCTAGCATACGGGATAATCACATCAATATAAGACGCGGAGCAGATATAGACATCAATGCCGTTGGCCATCAGAGTCTTGTAGAGATTTTGCATTTCCTTGACTGAGCGAACACCGCGCTTGAAGGTTACAGTGACTTGGCCTGATTCACCTTTCAAGCCTTCAGGACTTTCCCAGGTTTCAGAAGTCAGCTTGTCCTCAAGAGCCTGGTCAATAGACTTTTCAGATAGGGCTTGAACTTCTTCAGAAGTCATACCTGCATAGAGGTAGGTCACCCATGGATAGCTGATGTCTGAGCTGAAGGTGTCACCAATCGCTTCGTAAAGATAGCGGAGTTTAGCAGCAAAGTCTTGATATTCATCAGTCTTTTTGACTTCTTCCAAAGACTTGTCCCCTTGCATCCCCTTATAGCTATTGTAAATAGCTGTGTAGTCAGAAAGCAAATCAGCAGCAATCTTGTCAATGTTTACTGGCTCACCATCTTTGTTATGGTAATCCTCAACGAAATCGTCACTCGGTATATTGGTCCGCACTGCTTGGTCAAATTCTTCTGGCGTCATCTTAAAGGCCAGATTTTCAATTTGATAGGTAAAGGTTGCTTCGCCGATGTCATTAATGACTGTCGTATTGTCCCAGTCAAAGACGGCATAAGGTTTTTTATTTTTATCATAGCTAGAGCTGGTGTTCCCATTCTCTTTGATAAGCTTAGTCAGACGAGCGTAAAGCTTGTCTTCCCAGACGCCCTTATCCAAAGTCTTAGCCTTGTCCTTATCTGTTGTCTCCGTCTTAGCCGAGGATGACTCAGTCGTCGTCTTATTATTCCCCGCTTGACATGCTCCCAGAAGCAAAGCCAAACCACAAAGCAGTACAATTCCTTTTGTCCGCATAGAAACAATCCTCCATAAAAAATAATAGTGCGCAAAAAAATGGCATAGAAAAACCCTTTGATTCTGAAACACTCGCTTCATTGCGATCAAATCAGGCTTCCTTGCCATTTTCTATACTGTTATTATATTATAAACTATCTGATTGACTTTGTCAATAAAGCGCTTTCAAATTTGTAAAAAATAAAGGCAGAGAAAAATTATTTCTCTACCTTAGCAAACTTTTAGAATATAAACGCTATAACTGTTTAACTACATAGAAGATATTCGGTACACCCCTCAAATTTTTGTCAGCTACTAAAAGAAATCAAATCAACTCATCGCTTTTCGGCTGCTTCCTTACGTAAATAGCTGCATAAACCGCATCTACCATAACAGCTGGCAAAGTCAAGGTCAACAAAATTCCCAATAAAACACCAAAAGCAATCTGAATATAGCCTGTTAGGAGAGAGGGAATGATTGTTGCCCCAGCAAAAGCTATAGCAAAATTATTCCACCATGTTTTCTTTCTATCTCTCTCTTTTACTTGATTAAAAGCCCAGACTTTTCCTTGATTCTTTGGAAGATAGTACCAAGCGTAGAGGCCACAAGCAAAGATAAAAAGGAACATCATCAATATTACATAAAATGGAGTGAGAGGGGATTGATATATCTCCTTAGCTCCTATAGAACTACCGTCTGAAATAACTATTAGTAAACAAATAAAATTTGTAACTATCACTAAGCTTAACACTGTAAGGGCTATCAAATAATATGTTAAAGCCTTCCATGCATTTATTAAATAGGGAATAAAAGAAATGATAATACCCAATATATTCACAACACCGCAAAGCAAAGAAAGCCCTTTAAAGATACCTAGATAATCTTCATAACTTCCAACCAAATACATAAAACCGCTTAATGCCAAACCAATCCATGGATATAATTTAATATAACCTAAGCTGACACCATGTGTAATCAATGGACCATGGTATCTTTCTTTTTCTATATTAGTGATATTTACTTTATCTTTTCTATTTATCTTTACCATTAACGAGACCACCCTTCCACTAGTTTAAGCCATTAGTTCTATTAGAAAAGATTTGTAAAAATCTGAATTATTTATTGGACTATAATCTATAATAATCATATTTAAAAAGTCGTAATATTTTTTCTTCATTTCGCAGCTCCTGTATTGATATTTTTGTTTCTTCTAAGCTTCTCAGTATTAATTACTCTTATCCATTTTAAATCATTCTTGATAAACAATCCAGTTCTAGAGGATACGTTCATATCTCCAGCTTCCCTCTTAATAAAAAAAGGGAAATTGTTTCTTCGACAATCCCCTTTAATTCTACAATTTTTCAGGCACTTGATTTCTCCAGCCTGTGAAAACTTGTGCATAGCCCAATAGATACAAGGGCGTCAATGCGATACTCAAGCCTACCAAAGCAATAATCATATAGAGTCCTGACAGCATAAACAGGCGAGTGATGACTGCTACTGCAGCTGACAAGCAGCACAGGACGATGGCGTGAATCTGCAAAATATTGATCTTTTGTTTCTGTTCAAAATATCTCAATTTTGAAACGATCACCATCTGATAGAGCAAATTAATCAACTGATAAGACAAGCTGAGTATGATAAAAATCATAAAAAATGCTAAGTGGTTCTCACCAAAAAAGATGGAGCCCCAAAAAAGCAATTCAAAATGCAGAAATAGGTAAGAGCTGGTCGGAATGAGCTGCAAGGCTTTGGTATCAAAAAACTTTTGGAAGAGTAAAAAAGCCATGAACAAAATAAGCGCGTGAATGATAGTAAAATTCATGATCATCATGCTCAGATGATGCATCTCACCGCGTAAGAAAATAGAAACGATAAATACCAGTAAGATAAAAAATAACTCAATTAAACCAGCCTTATAAAAATCTAAGTTTCTGATTGGATTACAATCCGTAACAAGAACATTCAAAAATTCATAATATCTCTTTTTCATTTTGTAAACTCCCATTGTTTAACTTTATAAAATTTCCCCTAAACTTTTCGGAATTTTCTATAAAAAAATTCCACATTTCATTATATCATACAGTATATAGGCTAAGGAAGTCTTATAAAACTATAGGTATAGTTCTATAGGATAGTTCCCTTTCTTAATCATTCGCCAAGTTGGCATTTTTCCGCTATAATAGTAAGGATGAAGATCAAAGAAGAAATTATTAACTTAGCAAAAGACATTGGGATTTCTAAGATTGGTTTTACGACAGCGGATGATTTTGACTATCTGGAGAAGTCGCTGCGCTTGGCTGTAGACGAAGGGCGAAATTCAGGATTTGAACATAAGAACATTGAGGAGCGGATTAAGCCTAAGCTGAGTCTAGCCTCAGCCAAGACCATCATCTCTATCGCAGTCGCCTACCCCCACAAGCTCAAGCAACAGCCTCAGAAAACAGCATACAAGCGGGGGAAATTCACCCCTAACAGCTGGGGACTGGACTACCACTATGTCCTGCAGGACAAGCTGGATCGGCTTGCCAAGGGAATCGAAGAGCTGACCGCTGACTTTGAATACAAGGGTATGGTGGACACGGGCGCCTTGGTCGATACTGCTGTAGCCCAAAGAGCAGGAATCGGCTTTATCGGCAAGAACGGCTTGGTCATCTCCAAGGAATTTGGCTCCTATATGTTTTTGGGAGAGCTCATCACCAATCTGGACATTGAGCCTGATCAGCCTGTCGACTACGGCTGCGGAGACTGCAACCGCTGCGTGACAGCCTGCCCTACTTCCTGCCTGATTGGCGACGGCAGCATGAATGCCAAGCGCTGTCTGTCCTTTCAGACTCAGGACAAGGGCGTCATGGATTTGGAATTTCGCAAGAAGATTAAGACTGTCATCTATGGCTGCGATATCTGCCAAATCTGCTGTCCTTACAATAAAGGCTTAGACAATCCGCTCGCAACAGAGATTGACCCTGAGCTCTCTCATCCCGAGCTCCTACCTTTCTTGGAGCTTTCCAACGGTCAGTTTAAGGAGAAATTCGGTCATGTGGCCGGTAGCTGGAGGGGGAAAAACATCCTTCAGCGCAATGCCATTATCGCTCTGGCAAATGCCAATGATCGCTCTGCCATTCCCAAAATGCTTGAAATTATCGACAAGGGGCAAAATCCGATTCATGTCGCTACAGCTATCTGGGCTCTGAGTCAGCTGGTGCGGGAAGTCCATCCAGAAATGATAGAACTGGTTATGAGCATCAAAAATCCAACACCGCAAATCCAAGAAGAGCAAGACCGTTTTCTAGAGAAATTTGGCCTAAAAGAAAAACTAGTGATAGAAAACTAAACCGCTGAGACGTAAATATCTCAGCGGTTTCTTTATTTTTCTTCTTGTTTGCGGATTTCTTTGATAATGGATCCCATCTTGACTGACTCGTCGCTGAAATAGCGGTAAAGCCGTCCATCGCCATCTCCCATGTAGCTGATAGGAGAAAGCGGTCACTGCGGAAAGCGTCATTCTCATCAATCAAGTCCTCATCTACCACACGCCGAGTGACACGGGCGATGACATTGGTCAAGGCACCGCATTCGACCATATCCAGCACCTGACACTCAATGGATACAGGGCATTGGTCTACCAGCGGAGCATCCACCGTCTCGCCAATTGTATAGCTAAGACCGGTCAGGGCAAACTTGTCCTTGCGGCTGTTGAAGCCAGCAATTTCAGACTCTTTGGTCAAATCCTTCTCTGGGACATTGACTGTGAATTGCTGGTGCTTGGTAATCTCTGTAATGGCATTTCCCTTGGTACGCATGGCAATAACCATCATACTGCCCAAGGAATAAACCGAGCTTGAAGTCGAAATATTATAACCGTGCACATCGTCCTTATAGCCTAAAAAGAAGACCGGAAAGCCGAAGTAAAGTTTTCTCGTTTCAAAAGTACGTTTCATATATGTTCCTTTATTTTTAATTTTAAAATAGATCAGCTGGCTGGGGTATGCATCAGCTAAAATATCCCTTGTCGCCTATCAACTTTTTTGTCACGGGGTGATGAGCTTGAATAGGAAGCTCAAAGTCCTTTATCTCATCAACGATTTCCCCGTCTGCCATGACCAAAATCCGATGGCAGAGAGCGTAGCTCAGCTTGAAATCATGCGAGATGAAAAGATAGGTCAGCTGATATTTCTCCCACAAATCATATAAGAGGCGTAACAACCTTCCCTGAACAATGGGATCCAGACCGCTCAGAGCCTCATCAAAGATGAGAACATCTGGCTTTAAGAGCAGGCCACGGGCGATGCAAATCCGTTGGAGCTGGCCGCCACTGAGCTGGCGCGCTGGCTGAGTCAGATAGCTTTTATCCAGACCGACGTCTTCTAGAATGGCTTCTATCTCTTCTCTAGCCACATCTTTTGGCAGAGCCTCTGTCAAGACCTGCTCGACTGTAAAGTGTGGATTGACTGAATGGAGCGAGTCCTGAAAGACCAGCAGAATTCTCACCCCAGACTTTTTGACTGAGTAGGGCTGGCCATCCAGTAAGACCTGTCCTTGACTGGGCTTTCTAGACCAATCAGCAATTTAGCCAGCGTGCTCTTACCACTGCCGCTCTCGCCCATCAGACCGATCATTTCACCCTTCTGGACGGAGAAGTTACAGTCTCTGACAACCATTTTACCATCGAATTTTTTAAAAACATGTCTACATTCCAGCATCTTGTCTCACCAACCGTTCGTATGGATTTCCTAAGATAAGGTCTTGGCTATAGGACTGCGAAGGACTTTCGAGGAGCTTAGCAACCGGCCCTCCCTCCATGATAACCCCCTGATACATGACAAGCATCTTGCCTCCCAGCTCCCGCGCCAAATGATAATCATGGGTCACTGTGATGAGGGTCTTGCCTTTAGCTAACTGCTCCTTTAAGATGAGAATAATCTGCTCGCGATTATGGATATCCAGCGCCGAAGTAGGCTCGTCCAAAATGATGGTCTCTGGCTCCAGGCAAAGCAAGATAGCCAGCATGACCCGTTGCAGCATACCACCGCTGAGCTCAAAAGGATATTTCTTCAAAAGTTCTTCCGGCTCTCCCAGTCTGACTTCTTTCATAGAGGCTAGGGCCTTAGTCAGACAAGCGCTCTTTGAAATCTTGCTATGGCTGCGCAGGGTTTCCCAAAAATGGCTTTGAATGGTCTGAAAGGGATTAAACATAGCCATCGGATTTTGTGACATATAGGCCACTTTCCTCCCCCGCAGCTGCTGCCAGTCCTTGAGAGAGTTGCGCTCTAGAGACATAGTGCCATAGATAACTTCTCCTTGCATGCTCAAGGATGAAGGCAGTTGGCCAATCAATATCTTGGTTAAGAGAGTTTTACCAGAACCACTCTCCCCAATGATGACCAGAGACTGACCCGCCTCCACTTCAAAGCTGATGTCCTGCAGTATGGTCTTTCCCTCAATCTGGGCTGTCAGTTGCTTTACTGCTATTTTTCCATATCTGTTTCCAGCCTTTCTCTTCAAAGCATTCGGCAAATAGATTAAAGGCGACCACAGTCAGAAAGATAGCCAGTCCGGGCGCCAGCATCATCCAAGTTGCCGTTTGAAAATGACTTCTAGCATCATGCAGCATCATGCCCCACTCGGTAATGTTGGGCTGGACACCGATTCCCAGAAAGGAAAAGCCAGAAATCATGAGAATGATATTCCCGATATTCATCAGCACAATAATCAAAATGGGCTTGTAGATAAAGGGCAGGATATGAGTTTTGAGAATATGAATCTGGGAGAGTCCCATGGTCTGGGCAGAAATGACATAGGCTTCCTCTTTGGCACTCTTGACCAGATTGGCCGTCACCCGAGCATAATAGACCCACTCTATGATGACAATAGCTAAAATCATATTGGTCATTCCCTGTCCCAATATCCCAACAGTAGCTAGCGATAGCAGGAAGCTAGGAAAGGCAGAAATAACATTTGCAAACCATAAGAAGGTGGCTTCAGCCTTTCCCTGGTACCATCCAATCAGCAAGCCGACTGTGACACCGATGACCACTTCCAGCAGACTGATGGTCAAGGATAAAAAGAGGGAATAACGAGCCCCATGCAGCAGACGAGACAAGACATCTCTACCCAGCTGATCAGTACCCAGCAGATGAACAGCGTCAGGCGCCATTAGTTTGTTTGAGATCTCTACCTGCTGGGGATCAAAAGAGGATAGATAGGGAGCAAAGAGAGCGCAGATGAAGAGGACCAGCAAAATGACACTTGAAAAAATAAATCGTTTAGACATTGCTCCTCCTTTTTCTGACTCTAGGGTCTATCCAGAGCGGCAGCTGCTGGGTTAGAATGTTATTTCCCAAGAATAATAGGCCAAATAAAAGCATACAGCACTGGATAATGGGCAGATCCACAGACTGGAGCGCATCTACAAAGAGGGAACCGACACCATTCCAGGAGAAGACTTCTTCGACAATCAAGGAGCCTGTCAGGAGATAGACCAAGGTCAGGCTCAGGCCTGTCGCAATGGCTGGCAGGGAATTTCTCAAAAGATGATTCTTAACCAGGAAGAACTTGCTGACTCCACGCAGGAGGGCATTTCGACATGGACACTGTTCATCTGCTCCAGCACGGCCTTGCGGATCAAAGCGGTATATTGGCCAATCAATGACATACTGAGGGTCAGACTAGGAAGAATCAAGCTGCTAAGGTCCTGCTTGCCCGAAACTGGCAGCCACCTCAGCTGAACAGCAAAAATCACAATCAGCATGTAGCCTAGCCAAAAGCTGGGCATGGAAACGCTGGAAAAGGATAGAAAGCGAGTGACCTTATCAAAGAGCGAACCCTTGTAGACTGCACTAAAAATCCCCAAAGGAATGGACGTAAGCAAAATGAGAGCAAAGGATGTCAAGCCCAGAGAAAGGGTCGACTGGAAACGCTCCAGCACCAAGGGCAGGACAGGAACCTTTAATAGGTAAGACGTTCCAAAATCCCCACGAAGGGCCTTGGTCAGCCAAGCTAGATACTGCTGGGGCCAAGGTTGATTGAGGCCCAGATAATCTCTGGCCTTTTCCAAGGATTGAGGGGTCACTTGAATCTTAGATACCCTTAGATAATTTTCTGCTTGATCCGCCGAGGATAGCTTAGCTAAGAGAAAGGTCAATACTGATATCATCAACAGGGCAGCTAAGAAAGAAACTATTTTTTTAAATAAATCTTTTTTCATAGTCCTTAAAAGAAAAGGGGCGGCTGATAAGCTTTTCAACTTAGCAGCACTACTCCCTTTATATTAAAATTTGCAGTTATGAAGCCAGTTTTTATTTTTTCTCAATATAGCGCAGTGGGAAAGCATTTTCTTCTGGAGCAAAGCGCATGCCCTCGAGTTCTCCCTTGCGGTAGACGGAAACAACGGATTGATAAGTAATTGGGATATAGATAGCTTCATCATGGAGCATAGTGAGAACTTTCTTATAACCTTCATCAACTTTTGCTTCGTCTGGCTCAACCAGAGTCGCCTTGATAATGCTGTCCATTTCTGACTTAGATGGCAGAGCTTCTAGGGCAACATTTTCTGGGTGACCATGGTCAGCTGGTGAAGTCAGGGCAGTCATCCAAGCATGCGGATCCCAAGGTGCTCCCCAAGAGAAGGTCAGCATCAAATCAAAGTCGCCAGTCTTAATATTTTCCCAATAGTCATCTTCTTCCATAGCTTTGAGCTGAACGTCAATTCCGATTTTCTTCCATTCGCCTTGGAAGTACTCAACCAAGTCCTTGTCTGTCGCCTTAGACGAAATATAAGGAACATTTAGGCTTAATTTCTTGCCGTCTTTTTCCCGGATACCGTCAGAGCCCTTCTTCCAGCCTGCTTGGTCCAGCATCTTTTCAGCCAGCTCGATATCATACTCATACGGAGTGATATTGGCATCAGAGTGCGGTGTAGACTTAGAGAAGATAGTATCAGCTGGTGTTTCTGTTCCTCGGAAATGTCTTTCGCGATAGACTTCTTATCAACCGCATGGTTCATCGCCTGACGGACAGTCTTGTCTTTGAAGATTTCTTGCTTGGCATTCAAGAGCATGAGGCGGCTGGACATTGGCTGAGATACATCTGTCGTGTACTTGTCATCCTTGGCATACTTGGCAAAGTTATCCAAACCGATAACGCCATTTCCATAGAGCAGGTCTACATTTCCAGACTCAAACTCCAAAGCACGGGTTTGTGGATCTGGGATAATCTTGACCGTTACTTCTTTCATTTTAGGCTTTTCACCCCAGTAATTTTCATTACGGACAAAGGTGATGTACTCATTTGCCTTCTTGTCTTTGACAACCCATTGACCAGTTCCGATTGGCTTTTTGAGGTTATCCTTAGTTGTGTCATCTCCGTCAGGGAAGGCCGCATCAGCTACGAAGCGGATCGGACGAATCATTGATAAATCATAGAGAGTCGCACTGTAAGCTTGTTTGAGCTTGATTTCAAAGGTATGCTCATCGACAACTCGGTAGCTTTCCAGTTGGTTGGTAAAGTCAAACCAAGTGTGGTTTTTCTTATTTTCCTCTGAAAAGACGGTATCGAAATTGCGTTTGACATTCTCTGCATTAAAGTCAGAGTCGTCTGAGAATTTTGCCTTTCTCAGCTTGAAGGTATAGGTTTTACCATCTTCGCTGATATCCCAGCTTTCAGCCAAGGCTGGCTCGATTTTACCATTGTCACCGTAGCGGACCAGGCCTTCATAGACCATATCTTGAATGACAAATTGATCAGGATTGTAGCGGTGAGGGTTGACATCCCCAAAGTCTTCGCCCCAGACCATGGTGAGTTTGTCTTTTTCATTGGCTTGTTTGGAAGAATTTGAGTTTTGCTGGCAGGCTACCAAGAATAAAGGCAGCAAGAGGACAACTAATAAAAATAATTTTTTTCTCATTTTTATTGAATCACTTTCTTGTATTCATATTTTTTTATTGCAGTCCCAAAAGATAGGGGCTATAGTTTATGTTTTTTTGATAATCAATTCATGCGATTGTACTTGCTGTTAAGAGCGTCTCCAAACTTGGTAAAGAGGAGAATGGTCAGAATCAGCAAGATACAAGGGAAGACCACAATCCAAGGGGCTTCCTGAATGTAAATCCGGCCATCATTAATCATGGCTCCCCACTCAGGCGACGGCGCCTGAGCTCCCAAGCCGACAAAGCTGAGGCCAGCGATTTCCATGATAATGGTGCTGATGTCAAAGCTCATGGTCGTCAGAATCTGCGGAAACAGACTGGGGAAATAATAGTTTTTCAAGATTGTCCAAAAACTATTGCCATACATTTTAGAGGACTGGATATAGGGTTCATTTTTCAGCTGCATGGTCATAGAGCGCATCAGGTAGGCATACTTGGTCCAGGCCGTCAAGCAGATAGCGATGAGGGTTTGCTGGAGACCGATGCCCAAGATACTGACGATGGCAATGACCAAAATGATAGATGGGAAAGACTGAAAAGCCGTGATAACCAGCAAGATGAACTGGTCGAATTTCCCGCCGATGAAGGCGCTAGTCACCCCGATAAAGGAGCCCGCCGCTGCAATCAGCATTAGAATCATCAGGGCTGGCAGGACTGTTTCCGCACCTCCACTCACTGCACGCGCAAAGACAGACCGGCCTAGAGCGTCCGTTCCGAACCACTCACTGCTGCTTGGTCCTTGCAAGGCTTGTCCCAGATTGACCTTGGTCAAACTGTCACCCAAGAGACGAGGAGCCAAGGAGGATAGGACTAGGGCTAGGATGATGAGGCCGCCCAAGACCAGGAGTTTTCGATTGATTTTCTTATCCATACGAACCCTCCTTGCTTGCTTTTAATTTCTTCATACGCGGCAGCAATTTGGGATTTTCCTGAGCCAGACGGACGCGAGGATTGAGCCAAACCATGAGCAGCTGAAAGACTAGATTTACAGTCAAGACTCCCGCTGTGATAAAGAGGACCGCACCCTGAATGAGGGGATAATCTCGCTTGGCAACTACGCCAATCAGCATCTTACCGATGCCCGGCCAGGAAAGAGATGCTCAATAATAGCCACACCGCCCAAGAGCGAGCCCAGAGAAAGGCTGACCAAGGTGAGAAGAAAGGGCAGAACATTGTAAATCACATCATGCAGTAGGATATGTCCCTCTCGAATCCCCCGACCTCGCGCACCTTCGACTTCTGGCGAATGCAGCACTTCAATCAAAGCGGTCCGCAGCTGCGGGATATAACGAGTGGACATGATCATGGCCAGTGTCATGACTGGCAAGACTAGACCCAGCTCATTGGCCGTTGCCTGAATGGGAAACCAGCGCAGCTGAACGGAAAAGATCAGAATCAGGATAATCCCCATAACAAAGCTAGGAATGGCATTCAGAAAGGCCAGACCTGCCATCAGGAAGCGATCAACTGGCTTTCCAGCATGGTAGGATGTGTAGAGAGCTGTCGGCAAGGAAATTCCCAGAGTTGCTAGCAGGGTATAAAAAGCTAGGTAGACTGTATTGGGAAAATAGAAAACCAGCTGCTCCCAGACCGAAGCTCCGGAATTATAGGTCACACCAAAGTCGCCATGGACAATCCTGCCCAGCCAGGCCAGATATTGCTCCATAAAGCTGCCATTCAGACCCATCTCTGCCCGCTTGATTTCCAGCAGTTCCTTGGTAAAAGGAATACCCTGAGCGTTGAGAATGCTCTCAGCCGGATCTCCCGGTGCTAGATAAACCAGTAAAAAGGAGATAAAGCTGACGCAGAGCAGGATGAGGACGAATTGCAGAATAGTTTTGATAATAAATTTAATCATGCGCCTCCCTTTCAGATGTCTGGTAGCTTTCAGGCTTCTTGCTGGCTACGGCCAGCAGCACTTCGCCTTGGTGGACGACCAAGGTCGCCTTCTGGTAGAGGACCAGACCGTCTTCCTTGGCAGTCACCTTTTCTAAAATATTGCCATAAATATCACAGATTTCGCCGATGACCTGACCAGCCTGTACTGTTTGATTAGGCCGAACAAAGCACATCCAGCAGCCCGACCTCTGACAGGTCAGATAGTAGCTGTCGTCAAAGATCAGTGGCGCCTGCTTATAATAGGGCATGGTCCCTTCAAAAAGATAGCGGGCGACTTGCTTGACTGACTCTTTCATGGCCAGTACATCCTCTGGCAGACAGTGCCGTTTTCTCCCCGCTCCAGCAGGATACTAGGCAGTCCATAATCTACCGAGGCAGCGTGATAAAGATTGCCACAGTCCTGAGATTGGTAGATAATCGGTGTCCCAGAAGCCTGCAGCATCTGATAGGACTTTTCGACCACCTCGGGATTGGCCCGTAGAGAGTAGTAACCATGCGGTGTCAGCAGTTCTTCCCGATTGCCACTGTGCAGGTCAATCAGGAAATCACTGACGCTAAAGACCTGACTCTCAATCACAGACCGAATCTGATAGCTGAGGCTGGAAACTGGCTCCTGGTCTTGAAAAATCCTGTTTAGATTAAGGCCATCCTCAGGTACAAGCGTCGTCTCCCGAGCCCAGAAGCCGCTGACATTGACTGCATGCAGGAGGAGGACAGAGCCCTGAAAGTTAAAGTCCCATTCATGCGCCAAGTCCATCAGCGCCTTGACTCCGACATACTCACAGCCATGCACTGCCGCACTGATGGTCAGCAAGGGCTGGGTGGCTTGTCCTTTGAGTAAGGTGTACTGGATAGCCAGCTCATCTGTGATGGGCAGACTGCCTTGATAGCTGCTGCAAGGAGCCATAGAGTCTAGTTTTTGCTTAATCCTCATCTTTATCCTCCCTGTACTGACTGAGCAAGAGCTTGGTATAGTCACTCTTGGGAGCAGAGACGACCTCTCGCATGCTGCCCTTTTCCTGCACGATTCCATCCTTGAGGACGACCAAATCTTCCGCAAAATTGCTGACCAGTGCGATGTCATGTGAGATGAAGAGAAAGGAGGTCTGCGAGCGCTCCTTGATATCTGCCAGCAGCTGCATGACTTCATACTGAACGGTCACATCCAGCGCACTGGTGATTTCATCGCAGATAAGCACATCGGGATTAATCAGCAGGCACGGGCAATGGCTGCCCGCTGGCATTCTCCTCCGCTCAGCTGATACGGCAGCCGCTGAGCAAGCTCAGCTGTCAGACCAACCGAAGTCAGCAAGTCATGGATGGCCTGCTTTCTATCTGACGGTTGCTGATAGAGAGAGAAGTTTCGACAGACCTCTTCTAGGCTCTGCTGAATGCTGCGCTTGGGATGAAAGGTCGACTGGGGCTGCTGGGCGATGTATTGGATCCGGGCATAGTAGTCTCTGTCTTTATAAGCAGAGACTGGCTTGCCCAGTAGAGTGAGCTCCCCTTGGTCTGGCTTTAAAAAGCGGCAGATGAGTTTGGCAATGGTGCTCTTACCAGAGCCTGATTCACCGACCAGACCCAAAGCCTGTCCCTTTTCCAAGCTAATGTCAATATCAAAGACACCGATTCTCCGCTCGCCTATCTGACTGTACTCGTAGGTCAGCTGGCGACCGACCAATACTTGACTCATAGCTGCCCCCCTTCTCTAAATGCTGCTAGCTTAGGCACAGCCTTTAGCAATTTCTGGGTATAGGTCTGCTCAGGATGGCGGAGAACTTGATGAGCAGGACCACTCTCGACAATCTGTCCTTCCTTCATGACAACTACTTTTTGCGCCAGATGCTCAGCTACGCTGATATCATGTGTGACAAAGAGAATGGCCATGTTTTCCTCCTCATGAAGCTTGCTCAAGAGACGGAGCAGCTTCATTTTCGACAGGACATCCAGAGCGCTGGTCGGCTCATCAGCCATCAGCAGTTTGGGCCTGCTAGCTAGAGCCAGCGCCACTCCAACCAACTGCATCATACCACCGCTGAGCTCGAAAGGATACTTATTAACGACTTTTTCAGGCGGCAGCCCCACCATCTCTAGGCATTCTTCCAAGGGACGGAGATTTACTGCTTGCTGACCTTGATTTTTCACCAGGTCCTGATAATGCTTTTTGATCTTACGGCGGTTATTGAAGCTGAGACTGGCATGCTGACTAATCCAGGCTACTTCTCGGCCAACAAAAGGCAGATAAATACGGTGGTCTTGGGGCTTGATTTCCTGCCCCTCAAAGGTAATACTGCCCTCTGTTACTGTCAGCCCCCTGAGAGGGAGACCCAGCAGCATCTTGAGCAGGGTGGACTTGCCACTGCCACTCTCGCCCACAATCGAAAGGGACTCCCCCTCAGCAAGAGAGAGGGAGACCCGATTGAGAATGACTTTATCTGCTGACTGCACCAGAAGATCTTTTATTTCCAGCATGTTTTATTCCTTTGATAGTTTGTTGCTGACGTGATAGTAGTCTGTCGGATGGGATTCCAAACCAGAGACGGACTTGTCCATCACCAGAGCGACCTTGAAGAAGCCGATAATGGTAAAGCCGTAGTCCTTATCCATGATTTCTTGGATTTCCTTGCTGAGCTGATTGCGCTTAGCTGGATTAGTTTCAGTCGCCAGCTCTTCGATTTCTTGTCTGCTTCTGGATTGCTGTAGTGACCGATATTAGCTGCACCGTTTGTCTTAACAGCACTGTTAAAGAAAGCATATGGATCTCCGATAGGAGCTGCCACCACCGCATAAGGTGTGAAGGCATAGTCCTTTTCACTGGCAACGGCACTGACTTCAACTTTCTTAATGGTCGCTTCGATTCCAACTTCCTTGAGCTGTTGTTGGCTTGCTTCTACAGCCAGCGGCATTTCAGGCAGACGGGTAAAGGACAGCAACTCAATGCTGACTTTTTGGCCGTCTTTCACGGTAGCCATCGCCGTCAGTATCCTTGTAACCAGCTTCATCCAAGAGTTTCTTAGCCTTGTCTACGTTAAATTCATGAACGCTCTTTTGCAGGGCAAAGGCGAAGCTAGTAGGGAAAGGGCCAACAGCTGGCACAGCTGAGCCTTTAAAGAGGGATTCAGAGTAGGTCTTCTTGTCTACCAAGGTATCTAAAGCCTGACGGAACTTGTCATCTGCTACGTAAGGATTTTCGAAGTTATAGTAGTATGCTAGGTAGCGGGAACCTTCTACTTCAGAAATTTTGTAGTTCTTATCGGAAGCATAGGTACTTAGATTTGCATAAGGCAGACCATAGACAGCATCGACTTCCTTAGACTTGAGGGCTGCAGAAATAGCTGTCGGATCAGAGAAGTATTTAATCTTCAGATTAGCAACTTTTGGCTTACCATCCCAGTAGTCGTCATAAGCCTTGAGTTCTGCTCCGCTCTCAGGAGTGTACTTGGTCACCATGTAAGGTCCAGTTCCGACTGGAGCCTTGTCAGATGCGCTCTTGCCAGTCGTATCCACAATAGCGGAGTAGGGCTCTGCCAAGAGATTCGCCATGATCGGCTGAACAGCCTTTGTCTTGATGGTCACGGTTTGACCCTCTGCAGAAATGCTGTCAATCCCCATATCTGATGCTGCCCGCTCGCTGGTCTTAATCAAGCGTTCCAGAGAAGCTTTGACCTTTTCACCGGTCATTTTTTCACCATTTTGGAAGGTCACCTTATCCTTGAGGGTGATTTTCCACTCTAGGTCTGAGACTGCTTCGATTTTCTCAGCCAGCCAAGGTTTTACCTCAAGTTTGTCGTCCATCTTAAAGAGGGTTTCTCCCACTCCGTAACGGACCGTGAACCAGCCATTGTATTCCGCTGCTGGGTCTACATTTGCTGGAAACTGGGTGTAGCCAATGGTTACAGTCTTACTGCCACTATCGCCAGTAGGCTCACTGGTTTTGCTAGGGTTTACACAGGAGGCTAGGGCTAGGCCTGCCAAGGCTAGAGCCATAATTTTTTTAAAATGTTTCATAAAATAATCAACTTCCTTTCTATTTTGTAAACTACTTTAAGACGGTCTGTCCTAGTCAAATCTAAATACGCTTCGCTCTCTGTCTAAGGTGGTTCTATGTCCTGAAGATGAGAGAGCAGACGAGTGAAAAACAAATGATTGCTCATCCTCTTTCCTCCTTGGGGATGTGCTTGTCTTAATCTTTTCCTTCCAGATAGCTTCTAGCATCTTCGACAAAGGCAGTTGGCAAAGCCAGGTCAGCCTGCAACTCATCGCGATAAGTTCGGATAACTTCTGCCTCTCGGCCGGAGACAACCTTTTCTGCCCAGTCGGGGTCTAAGAGCAGGGCCTTGCCCAGGGCAAAAAGCGGAATCCCCGCATCCAATACTCGCTGGGCATCCTGCTTGGTCTCTATCTGACCGACACCAATCAGGGGCACTCTACCATTAATTTTTTTGATAATTTTCTGAATCACTGGCTCTGAGTCCTGAGAATCTCTGATAGACGATCGCCAGACATCAGAGGTCGAAATATGCAGATAGTCCACTTGATGATAGATGAGCTGCTCCAGCAACTGCAGGGTGTCATAAAGCTGGATACCTGGCTCTTCAATCTCTTCCGGAGAAAAGCGGTAGCCAATCAGGAAGGGGCGGTCAGCCTCTTCTTTGACTAGTTGCTTGGCTCTTTTCAGCAAGGTCTTTGGAAAGCGCAGGCGGTTGTTAAGACTGCCGCCCCACTTGTCCTGACGGACATTGGAATGGGGAGAGACAAACTGCTGGATCAGGTAGGTATTAGCGCCATGAAGCTCGACTCCGTCAAATCCAGCCTGAATGGCCCGTCTGATAGCTGACAGAAAATCCTCTATCACCTGCTCCACTTCAGCGTTCTTGAGCGCTCTCGGCTCTGCCAGATAATCGCGCGGAGCCTTGACAGCGCTGGGTGCTACTGGCTGACCGTCAATCAAATCGGGCAGAACCATACGACCACCATGATAGAGCTGAACAATAGCCAGAGCCCCCTGGTCCTTGATGGCCTTGGCCAGACGGCTAAGCCCCTCAATCTTATCGTCCTCGGCGCCGCTGAAGCTCTCCGCAAAGGACTTTCCCAGAGGATGGACATAGGTACTGCCAGTAATGACCATACCAACCGACCTAGACCGGCGGGCAAAAAAGTCAATATCTGCCTGAGATACATAGCCACCCGGCTCACTAGCGCAGATGGTCATAGGAGCCAAGACAACGCGATTGCGCATGGCCTGACCATTTTTAAAAGTGAATTCATCCTGAATCTGTGTATTCATCTGGTCACCTCTTTCCCAAGATAAATCATGTCGTTTGTTTTTAAATAATAGAGCCTTAGAGTAAGGTCACCTGCCAAGTCTGGTCCCGCTCTTCCAAGAGCAGCACTCGTCCTTGGGGGACATCAATGTTCCAAAAAACAGCCTCTCGGTCAACCAAATGCTGGTAAATTAAGCGAAGGACTCCCAAATGAGCCACTAAAGCGATTGACTCATCAGTAGTATCTAGCAGGCGGTCTGTTGCTGCCCAGACTCTGGTCTGAAAGTCTGAGAAAACTTCTGCCTCAGGAGGCGTGACCTCAAAGGGGGCCTCCAACCAAGCCTGCCAGACTTCTGGAAAAGCCGCTTCAATCTCATCAGCTGTCAAGCCTTCCCATTGCCCGAAGCCCCGCTCGTCAAAGTCGGCTATAGGCTGGACTTGCCTTTCTGGAAAAGCCAGCTGGGCTGTTTCCTGCGTCCGCTTGAGACAACTGGTGTAGATTGCATCAACCGTACGCTCCTGCATCAGAAGCTCCAGCTGCCTAGCATCCTCTTGGCCCTGCTCGTTGATAGAGACATCATGGCTGCCGTAGAAACAGCGTCTGCGGTTATAGTCTGTCTGACCATGCCGCATCAGATACCATCTTTTCATCCTAGCACCACCAATCCCAAGAGATAGAGGAGCTGGGCAATTTCTACGTAGGCTCCTAACGTATCGCCTGTGTGGCCATCAATTTTATTATAAACGAACCGGCGATAGCCGATTGCTCCCAGAAATACTAAGCCATAAGCCAAGAGACCTCTCCAACTGAAAACCAGCAGAGATAAGAGCAAGGGAAGAAGCTGGGCAAGCAGGATATGACTCGTCTTGCTGCCACTGAAGAAATTTCCTGAGCCACCGCCTTCTCTGGCATAGGTCATCCGGTAAAGCTGTAGACTCAGACCGGCCTTGCCAATCATGGTCAGACTAGCCACGATAAACCAGCGAGGCTCTGGCAGATAAGGGTAGAGAACCAGCATCAGAGCATAGTAGAGAATGAGTGCCAGTACGCCATTGCTGCCAATCCGACTGTCCTTCATAATCTCCAGCATCCGCTCCTTCTTACGAGAGGAGAAGAGACCATCCGCTGTATCCGCCAGAGCGTCTAAGTGAAAACCACCTGTCAGCAGAACATCGAAAGCAAGTGTCAGAACCCAAGCGACAATCCCTGGCGAGACTAGGCTCATCAGGAAATAAAATCCTCCTGAAATCAAACCCAGCAAGAGACCAAAGAGGGTCAGAAAAGGAAGTCCCCGTCGCAGATAGGAAATATCCACTGCCTTTGGAATCACAATCCGGCTAAAAAATTGGGTATAGATAATCAATGCCTTTATCATTTCAACTGCTGAGCGAGGCCACAGATGACCAGATAAGCCTCACTCGCCTCCTTTGCAATCAGTTGGTTGATCTTGCCCTGCACATCACGGAAAAAGCGTCCTAGTCTGGTCTCTGGCACAATGCCCAGTCCAACCTCGTCCGTTACAATCCAGCACTCAGCATTTGTCTGACGGATTGTAGATAGGAGCTCTTGCCATTCTTCTTCCAAGAGCTGCAGCAGGAAAGACTGCTCCTGCCGACTGAGAAAGTGTTCCTCGGACAGCTCCAGCTTGTCTGGAAATGCTGGGCAATCAAATCAAAGAGGCGATTGCTGGTCAGAAGAGTGGCACAATCCAGCAGATAAACTGGATGCGACTGCTCTCGCAGCCAGTCCGCCAGCCCAGCATACTGCTCCTGAGTTGTCCAGGAAGCCGGCCGCCGCTCTTGGTGCAGCCGAATCCGCTCCTGCCATTCTGGATCTTCTCCTCGGGGAAGACCAGTCGCAATGTAACAGACTCGCTCTCGATCCGCCAACTTCTCCTCCGCAAAAGCCGACTTGCCACTTCTGGCACCGCCTGTCACTAACACAATCTTAGCCATTTGCTTCTTCTTTCATTACTTGAAATGCCTGCTCAAAGGCCGCCAAGGTCTGGTCTAGGTCCACTCTAGTATGGGCACTGGACATAAAGTTGGTTTCATACTGAGATGGCGCCAGATAGATGCCCTCTTCCAGCAAGAGACCGTGCAGTCTTGCAAACTGAGCATGGTCAGCCGCCTTAGAATCCTCAAAATTGCGGACTGGCTTCTGGCTGAAGAAGAAACCAAACATAGTCCCTTTGGATACGACTTGCAAATCAATACTGTACTTGTCTGCTAGACTTCGTAAGCCATCACAGAGGTAGCTTGTTTTCTCTTCAATCTCAGCAAAGAGCTCCGGTGTCAGCTGTTTCAGCGTTTCGTAACCGGCCGTCATGGCGACTGGATTGCCCGACAAAGTGCCGGCCTGATAGATGCTGCCTAGAGGCGCTACCTGATCCATATAGATGGCCTTGCCGCCAAAGGCTGCGACTGGGAAGCCGCCACCGATAACCTTGCCCAAGCAGACCAGATCCGGCTCTGTCTGATAGAGGCCAACTGCCCCCTGATAATGAGCTCGGAAACCACTCATGACCTCGTCCACGATAAAGAGAGAGCCGTATTCCTGAGTGAGGGAGCGAATAGTACTGATAAAGTCCGCATCCGCTGGAATCAAGCCCATATTGCCAGCAACTGCTTCTAAAATGACACAGGCGATGTCATCTCCATGCTTTTCAAAGCAAGCCTTGAGAGCATCTGTATCATTGTAAGGCAAAGCCAGAGTTTCCCCAGCTACCTGAGCAATGACTCCGGCAGAATCAGCAATCCCAAAGCTGGCCAAGCCTGAACCAGCCTGAACCAAAAAGGAATCGCTGTGGCCATGATAGCAGCCGATAAATTTGACAATTTTAGAGCGCTTGGTCACTCCACGCGCTACCCGAATGGCGCTCATGGTCGCTTCCGTTCCCGAATTGACCATCCGCATTCTTTCCATGAAAGGCAGACGCTCCTGCACCAGCTGGCCAAGGGCAATCTCTCTGGGACTCGGAGCACCAAAGCTGGTCCCCTCCCAAATAGCTTCCTCAACTGCTGGTAACACATCCTTAGGAGCATGCCCCAAAATCATAGGCCCCCAAGACAGGACGTAGTCAATATAGCGGTTGCCATCGACATCATGCAGATAGGCTCCGCTGGCTTTTTCGATAAAAAGCGGATGGCCGCCCACAGCCTTAAAAGCCCTGACAGGACTATTAACCCCGCCTGGAAATAGCTGTTGAGCCTCTGCGAAATATTGGTTGGAATGTTCTCTCTTCAAGTTCGTCCTCCTTATCTAGAAAACTGCTGATTTTCCGCAGTCTCTATCCTTCTTTCAGATAACCGGCCGCATCTTTGGCAAAATAAGTGATAATCAAGTCTGCACCAGCCCGCTTCATACTGGTCAAGGTTTCCATGACAATGGCTTTTTCATTGATCCAGCCCTGCTGAGCTGCTGCCTTGACCATGGCGTATTCTCCACTGACATTATAGGTCACCAGAGGCAGCCGGGTTTCCCTGGCGTAGCTCTCTGAGGATATCCAGAAAGGCCAGAGCCGGCTTAACCATAAGAAAGTCTGCTCCCTGCTCCTCATCACTCTTAGCTTCTCTAAGAGCTTCCAAGCGATTGGCCGGATCCATCTGATAGGTCTTGCGGTCGCCAAAGGCCGGAGCACTCTCACCTGCATCTCGGAAAGGTCCATAAAAGCTAGAGGCAAACTTAATCGCATAGGACATGATGGGAATGTCTTCAAAGCCCGCCGCATCAAGCCCCTGACGGATAGCCACCACAAAACCGTCCATGGCATTGGAAGGCGCAATGACATCTGCTCCAGCCCTGGCTTGGCTGACAGCAACTTCTGTCAGTCTAGTCAGAGACAGATCATTGTCCACTTCCTCCCCTCGCAAAATACCGCAATGGCCATGACTGGTAAACTCACAGAGACAGGTGTCTGCAATGACGACCGTCTCAGGAAAATGCTTCTTGATTAGACGGATAGCTTCTTGGACAATGCCATTTTCAGCTGAAGCCTGACTGCCTATTTCGTCCTTTTCTGACGGAATGCCAAAGACGATAAAAGCCCGAATGCCCAAGTCTACACATTCCTGAACTTCTGGCAGCAAATCCTCGAGGGAGAACTGATAAACTCCCGGCATGGAGGCTACTTCTTGCTTTTCAGTCAAGCCTTCCTTGACAAACAAGGGTTGGATAAAATCATCCACAGACAGTTTGGTTTCTCGAACCAGCTGCCGCAGACCGCTGCTTCTTCTTAGCCTGCGATGTCTATAAAATTCCATGCTTCTTCTCTTCTTTCTTGATTATTTCCTTGACCATTTCCTCAACAGAAGGACTCTGGGGCTGGTAGTCTACCCCATAGCCAGACTCCTTAACCGCCTGAGCCGTTGTCTGGCCAATCACTGCGATCTGATGACTGGATGCTAGATGGGGCTTAATAGCACAAAAACTCTGCCAAGCCGATGGACTGGCAAAGGTCCAAATCACATTCTCCTGGGACAGATAGGTCTGGAGCTGGTCCTGACCAGCAGGATTTGAGGTCGTTTCGTACATAGGCCAAGCCCAGACATCATGACCTGCTTCTTTTAATGTCTCAGCCAGACTGGGATTGGACAAGCTGCTCTGGGGCAGCAAGATCTTCTGCGTTGGCAGAGCCAAATCCAGCCACTCCTGAATAAAGTCAAGACCATAGTGGCTGCTGGCCTGAAAATCACAGGCTCTGCCTAGTTTGTCCAGCGCCTGACTGGTCTGCGGCCCAATGGTCGCAATCTGGTAGTCAGCTTTCAGATAGGGACTGAAAGCCTCCACTGCGACAGCACTGGTAAAAAAGACCCAGTCAGCTTCTGACAGAATTGCTTGGACAGCTTCTGGCAAGGGCAGAGACTGACAGCGAATGAGAGGAACATGATGCGTCTCAAATCCAGCCTGTCTGATCTTTTCTAGCCAGGCAGAGTCCGGCGCCTGCTCCCTGGTAAAGATTATTTTTTTAACCATGGCATTCCTACTGCTCCCTTATCGGCTAACTGGCGTACAGCCTGCTCAGCTAATTCCTGACCATCCTGCCCTTGAAGGCTGACAAAGATGCATTGGCCGTCCTCCTTAGCCAGCATGGCCTCTAGCTGATAGCCCTGACCGTTTTTCTGGGCAAAAGCAGCGATAGGGAAGGTACAGTCTGCATTCATCTGAGCCAAAACTGCTCGCTCAACTGCCACTTCAGCGGCTGTCTTCTCATCCTGAACAGCCGCTAATAGACTCCGCAGCTCCTCATCCTCTTCCCGGCATTCCACCGCCAAAGCGCCCTGAGAAATAGCCGGCAGACAAAGACTGGTCTCTAAAGTCTGAATGTGAAGTCGGCTTTGGTCCAGCCAGCCCAAGCGTTTAAGACCGGCCATAGCCAAGACAATCGCATCGTATTCACCCTCTTCCAGCTTCTTGATGCGTGTATCAATGTTGCCCCGAAGTGGCTTGAAAGTCAAATCCGGCCTCTGAGCCTGCAGCTGAACCTGCCGGCGAATGCTGCTGGTTCCTATAAGAGCGCCCTCAGGAAGATTAGCCAGCGTCTGGCCAGCTTGACGGAAAATCAAGCAATCTCGAACATCTTCTCGCTGACTAATCGCACCGAGCGCACAGCCCTCAGCTAGCTTAGCCGGCATGTCCTTGAGACTGTGGACCGCCATATCAATCTCACCAGCTAAGAGGGCTCGTTCGATTTCCTTGACAAAGACTCCCTTGCCGCCAATTTCCTGGAGGCTGACATGGGTCAAGCGATCTCCTTTTGTGGTATAGGGAACGAGGACAAAATCCCGCTCTGGATGGATCGCCTTGAGCTGGTCCACTAACTGCTGGGTCTGGGTCATAGCCAGCTTACTCTTGCGGGTTCCTACCTTAATGACCTTCATCTTTTCCCCTTTCTCTGTGCAAGCCAAATATCTTGGCAATCAAGGCAATGTCATAGTCTGAATGCTCTCCGACTGACAGCTCTTTGAGCTGCAAGATTGGCTCCTTCAAGACTTGGTTGATAATACTCTTCATGTGCTTGGAAATCTGCTTCTGCTCCCGCTCGGTCAAATCCGGAAACTTACGATTAAGGCTTTCCATGGCCGAAGCTTGAGCTTCCAAAGCCTTATCCCTGATTTCCTGAATCAGAGGAATAATGCCCAGTTGCTGACGCCAGTCAGCAAACTTGACCAGCTCCTCATCAATCTCCAAAGCAATCCGACCGGCAATCTCCTGCCGCTCCGCTTTGTATTGCTCCAGTTGATTGGTTAGATTTTCGATATTATAGAGCTTGAGAGACGAGCTCGGATGGCAGGAACGAGGCAGACAGAGGTCAAACACGATTGCATCCGCCTTAAGCATGGAAGGAAAGATAATGTATTCTTCCGTTTTAACCGCTGAAAAGACCACATCCGCATCCGCCAGCACCGCTTCCAATTCATCCCAGCCATGGGCAGACACCCTGTCCTCTGTCAGAAATGCTTGAGCCTTGCTGACCGTCCGATTGAGCAGCATGACTGATTCGAATGGCCGCTGCAGAGCATACTTGGTCACCAGCTGACCAATCTCTCCCAAACCGATAACAGCTATCTTTAGTGCTGTAATCCAGCCCCATTCGGTCCAATTCTTGGATAGCCGTCAGGCCGATAGAAATAGGCCGGTCATTGATTCGATAAGTATCATGCATGCGCTTGGCAAAGGTCAGCGCCTGCTTGAAAGCCTGATTGAGGACAATTCCAGTCGTACCAGCATCTTGCGCTGTCAAGAAAGCCTGCTTGAGCTGGCCCAAGACCTGACTTTCACCGACAATCTTGGATTCCAGGCCGATGGAGACCCGCAGCAGATGCCGCAAGGCCTCATCCCCCTCACGAAAGACTAAATACTCTTCCAGCTCCTTGACAGGAATCTGAAACCAGTCCGCCAAAAAATGCTTGGAATAGTAGCGGCCAGTGTGCAGCTGGTCCACCACCAGATAGAGCTCGGTCCGATTGCAGGTAGACAGGATGATATTTTCCAAGATACTTTTTTCTCTTTTCAGGAGCTTCAGAGCTTTCAGCCCCTCCTGATCTGAAAAATGTACTTTTTCCAAAATTGGCAGCGGCGTTTCCCGATGGGTCAAACCCACATATAATAGGTGCATGCTTCTTTCCTTCTTTAAAGTTGGTCTAAAATTGCTTCTATCTTCTTGCGAATCTCCTTGGAACGGCTGGGCGAGAGGCCGTTGGTCGAAATCATAACAGATACGTCCTTCTTTCTCGCAATGGCTACATTGTAGAAGTCAGAAAAGGTCTTGTCGCCCGTATTGTTTACCAGCTGACTGGGTGCCGCATCCTCCATAATCTGGCGGTTGACTTCCGCCTGATCTGTACAGGCAAAGACTAGCTTTGCGCCTTCCAAATCACCTGTCTGGTAGGGTCTAGCTAGCCATTGGATCTCCGCCTGCGGAATGTCAGCATGCAGAGTCGGACTGACCACCGTCACAGCAGCCTGCTCAGCCAGCAGGGTCTTAATCTTCCGCGCTGCGACCTTGCCGCCTCCCACTACCACGACTTTCTTCTCTCTGATATTAATCATGACTGGATACATGCTAGCTTCTCCTATTTCTTTTCCCGAAAGATTTTCGCGCTGCGTTTGTAGACTGTATCTGGCTCCTCTAGACGGTCATTGACCAATCGAGCCAGCACAAAAAAGTAATCCGACAGGCGGTTGATATAGATCAAGCCAATCTCATTGACCGCTTCTTCTGCCTCTATAACAGCCACCATCCGGCGCTCCAGGCGTCTGGTCATGGTACGAGCCACATGCAGAAGACTCGAAATCCGATGGCCGCCCGGAATGATAAAGCGGTCGATTTTCGGAGGGATGTGCATATACTCATCCATCCGCTCCTCCAGCCAGCTGACATTGGCTGGCTCTTGCTTGTAGGGACGCAATTCCCTCGGTGTAGCCAAGTCGCTGCCACAGTCAAAGAGATGCTGCTGGATTTCCTCGCATTCCAGACGCAGGTCATCCAAGATGGGATAGTCACGCATCTCAGATACGACATAGCCTAGATGAGAGCATAGCTCATCCATCGTTCCATAAGCTTCGACCCGAATATGGGTCTTGGATACTCGGTCCCCACCGTAGAGCCGAGTAAAGCCCTTGTCACCGTATTTCGTATAAATTCTCATTTTTCTTCTCTGTTGATGATTTGATAAATCTGCTCCATATCCAAAGACTGGCGCAGGACGTCTGCCAACTTATCATACTCTCTATCTTTAAAGTCTTTGATACTGACAAGCTGGTCCTCTAGCGGCTCTAAGCCCTTAGCCAGCCGAAGTTCATTCAGGTACTGACGAGTCCATTCTAGATTGTCAAAGACTCCATGAAGGTAGGTCCCTTGCACCTGCCCGCCATAAGCCACAGCTCCATCTGGACGCTCGGTTGCCTCACCATTTTGCTCCTTGATGATGGAAATGGATCCAGACTATCCGCAAGCTGGGTTTCTCCCATGTGAATCTCGTAGCCCTCTAGCTCTTGCCCCTCATGCAGGGCTCTGACCTGTGTCGTCCGTTTGACCGGCTGAAGCACCGTCTCTGTCTCTAAAATACCCAGCCCGCTAATCTCCTCTAAGTCAGACTCAAGGTGCAGCGGGTCGCTAATCTTCTGCCCCAGCAGCTGATAGCCGCCGCAGATTCCAAAGATTCGCACGCCCTGCTCCAGACACTCGAGAATCTCGGCTTCAAGACCAGACTCTCTCAGATAGTTCATGTCTTCGATGGTGTTTTTACTGCCCGGCAGAATCAAGAGATCTGGCCGACCGATTGCATCCCCAGGCTGGACATAGCGGACAGAAACATCTGGTTGGATTTCTAGACTATGAAATCCGTAAAGTTGGACAGACGCTTGAGGCTGACAACTGCGATATCCAGACTCTTTCTGCTATCAAAGCGCCGGCTCTTCTGCACCAATGCCACACTGTCTTCGCTGTCAATATCCAGCTGGGCATAAGGCACGACTCCGATAACCGGCACCTGGGTCAGCTCCTCAATCATATCAATGCCGGATTGCAGCAGGGCCACATCGCCACGGAATTTATTGATAATAACACCCTTGATCCGCTTGCGGTCCTCAGGCGGCATGAGCTCAATCGTTCCGTAGATAGAGGCAAAGACGCCTCCCTTATCAATATCCGCCACTAAAATTACTGGCGCATCGACCAGCTTGGCCATGCCCATATTGACAATGTCTCGGTCATTGAGATTGATTTCAGCTGGACTGCCAGCGCCCTCAATAACGATGATATCATTCTCAGCGCCCAGCTCCTCATAGACTTCCTTAATCTTAGGCAGGAGCTGCTGCTTGTATTCATGGTATTCGACGGCATCCATATCCCGCAGTACACTGCCTAAAAAGACGACCTGGGACTTGCGGTCAGATGTTGGCTTGAGCAGAACTGGATTCATGCGGACATCCGGCTCTTTACCAGCTGCCTCAGCCTGAACGACCTGAGCCCGGCCCATTTCATCTCCTTTTTTGGTAATAAAGGAATTAAGCGCCATATTCTGCGACTTAAAAGGCACCACTTCTAGGCCATCCTGCTTAAAAATCCGACAGAGACCCGCCGCAATAATGCTTTTTCCAGCATCTGAGGCAGTCCCCTGTACCATCAATGATTTGACCATGTTCCATTTCCTCCTAGCTGCTCAAAGAAAGCAGCTTCATTTTCTGCCAGTGGCGTCTGGATAGTCTGATGAAGCTTGACAATCCAAGGTACAGCCAAGCCCGCCTCTACTAGCAGTTCTCCCTGCTGGAAGAAATCAAACTTGCTGCCCTCCGCAATCAAATGCCCCTTCTGCAGCAGATAGGCATAGTCACAACAATCATACATCAGATCCATATCATGGCTAGATACGATGATGTTGGTTCCAGCCTGAACTAGCTTTCATAGTCGCAGCCATCTGGTCCCGCCCTTTTGGATCCAGTCCAGCTGTCGGCTCATCAAGCAGCAGATACTTGGGCTGCAGGGCCAGCATGCCTGCGATGGCCACCCGCTTTTTCTGGCCATAGCTCAGATACTGCAAGGGTCTGTCCTGTAGATGAGAGATGTCCATCATCTCTAAAGCCGTCGCGACTCTGCTTGCTATCTCGTCTTCTTCATAGCCTAAGTTTTCCAAGGCCATGCCAATATCGTCCTTCACAATAGTATAAAAGAGCTGCTGCTCTGGATTCTGAAAGACCATATTGACATGCTGCCGATACTGGAACAAAGCCTTCTTAGAGTCGCCTACAGGCTGACCATCATATAAAATGCTGCCCTTCTGCGGTTTGAGCAGTCGGGTGATGATTTTCATGATGGTAGACTTACCTGAACCGTTAACTCCTAGAATGCCAGTAATCCGGCCTTCTTCGAAGTCCATAGAAATATCGTGCAGCGTTGGATTTTCGTCATACGAAAAAGAAATATTCTTCACTTGTAACATCTAAGTTTCCTATCTACTTTCCATTATAGTATAAAAGCAGTCTTCTTGTAAATGCGCTTTCATTATTCACTGTGCTCTGCATCAAATCTTAGCGTCAGCACCTCATTTAAATGCTGATTATCATCCAGCAGTTTGACAAAGAGAGTATTGGCTAATCTACCCCAAGCCTGGTGTTGCTTCCTTTTATTGTAAAAGGAGAATTTCAAGTCCAAGGTATCCCGAATGGTCACAAACTCATAGAAGACCAGGAAAATGAAGCGATACATGAGGACAATCAAGTCTAGCAGTACCCGCGGGACGTGCATGGCTTTAAAAAGCCGCAGCATCTGAGCAAAAGGTACCGTCAGGACAAAGAAATAAGTCGAAACCAAGGATGAGTAGATGCGCAAAAGGATAAAAATGGTCTGCTGGACAGAGGATTGGCTGATGCCCAGATAGCCCTGACCCAAAGGCAAGGCCAGCAAGAGCTGCTCCTGACTATTCTGATAGGTCAAGACAAAGGTCAAGAGACTAATCAGGATAAAAATACTGGCATGCAGATACCATTTCAGATAGCGCAGCCAAGGAAGTCGTGCCACATAACAGGTCAAAGGCGCCACCAAGACGATAAGCCCTAGCTGCAGACTCCTGACACCAGAAAAACTAACAGTTAACAAGAGCAGATAGATGACAAATTTATAAGCAACCGGCAGATTTTTTAGCCGATTTTGATAGGCGTATTTATCAATCGCAAACATGAGGAGACCCTCCTTTCTAGCTATGTTTTACGAAGCTTCCAGCAAAGAGCAACTCCGGTTCCAGACAACTTAATTGCTATCAGGAACCAGAGCTCGCTCTTACTGTTGAAGACTTTTATTTATGTTCAGAGTTTCCTTTTGTTGGCCTTGTTTTTTTCCTTTGTGGTAGCCAATGACATAGAAGATGATACCCGCTCCGATACTGCCTTGCAGGGTGAAGAGCAGACTTTCTACTTCTGGACCAGCTGGCTCAAAAATCGGTGAAAACCAAGGCTCGTAGTCCTTTTGGATAGAGCTGATGGCCTGCTCAGCAGCGTCATCTGTTCCGCTATATTCAACACCCTTAGGGGCAAAGACAAAGGCAGTAAGAGTGATGGTTACTGCAGCCAAGATCAAGATGAGATTCTTATATTTTTTCATTTGAACAGACCTGCTCTTTCTTTGATATTTTCTGAGATCAAGTTATAGAGGACAACTGTCAGCAATCCTTCTACGATAGCGATCGGGATTTGAGTGGTCAAGAAGACACCCATGAACTTCAACGCAGAACCAACAAAACCGCTGTTAGCATCTGGGAAGACCAAACCGAGCTGGATAGAAGTTGTCGCATAGGTCGCCAAGTCAGCAATCACCGCACAGATAAAGATAGAAACCGGTGTAGACAGCTTAAGCGATTTAGCAAACTTATAGACAAAATAACCGACAAATGGACCAACCACTGCCATTGAGAATGCATTGGCACCCAGAGTAGTCAAGCCGCCGTGAGCCAAGAGGAGGGCTTGGAAGAGCAAACAGATGGTTCCCAAAACGCTGATAACGGACGGACCAAACATAGCTGTCCCCAGACCAACCCCAGTCGGATGCGAGCTAGATCCTGTAACAGACGGAATCTTCAAAGAAGACAGGATAAAGATAAAGGCACCGGACAAGGCTAGCATGGTCTTGGAATTTGGATCCTCTGCAACGATTTTCTTGATGCGCATCAAGCCGACCACAAAGAAAGGCAGGAATACGGCGAACCAGAAGATACACCAAAAGAGCGGAAGATAGCCTTCCATGATATGCATAGCTGACACAGACTGGGTACTCAATACCGCCAAAATAGCCAGCAAGGCCACAAAAGTTACTTTTTTATTTTTCAATAGTTTCATGTTTTTTTCCTTTACTAAGAACCTAAGCTCAAAAAGATGAATGTCTATCCATGAACATGGGTTCTGATATTAAAAAATCTTCTTTTTCACGAGGAAGGTAGTAAAATAAGGCAGCTTGGTTTCTGGTGTGATTCCTTCAAGGCCCAGCAGAGTCTGCTGCTTGTCCGTTGAAGAATTGCTAACCATAAAAGTCTGCTGCAAGAGACCGAGCTTTTCGAGCAGGGGCAGGACAGTATCTAGGTGATTTGCCACCTTCATGATCACAATCGAGTCATGCAGCTCAAGCGCCGCCTCAATCTTCTCAGCAGAAGCCGTAGCCGGCATGACCGCCAGAGACTCCTCATCCATGGTCAGGGGCTGACCTAGCTCGGAAGCCATGCTGCAGAAAGAGGTGATACCAGGGATGGTTTGACAGTCGATTTCCTTCTCCAACAGGGCCAGCAGATAGCTGTAAGTGCTGTAGACCATGGGGTCACCCAGTGTGATAAAGCCGACATTCTTGCCAGACCTCACATCCTCTGCGATTTCAGCAGAGATGGCCTGCCACTGGACTTCTTTGGTCGAATTGGAACGGACCATAGGGAAATGCCGCTGCTTGATTTCCAGATGCTCTTTCAGGTAGGGCTCTGCAATGCCTAATGCAAAGCTCTTACTCCCTTTCTTAGCCTCAGGTGTATAGAGAATATCTAAGTCTTCCAAAAGCCGACTGGCCTTGATAGTCACTAGCTCGCTATCACCCGGTCCCACACCAATTCCGTAAAATTTTGCCATGCCTTCCTCCTATTCGATGATTTCTTCTAAGTGCTGGATGTAGAGCTGCTGAACCTTAGGATATTCGCCCAGACCGACCAGATGGGCCTTGACCTCATATCCCCGCTCCTTGAAGAAGTGATACCAAGAACCTTCCTCATCTGAGCTCATATCATTGGTCGCATGGTCGCCTGCTACCAGCATGAAGGGTGCTAGATGAACTTCTCGGACACCTTCTTTCTTCAGTTCCTGCTCAATCAGCTCAACCGGAGGATAGCTTTCTACACATCCGATATAGACTGAGTTTCCCTTCATCATATGATCCAAGGCTGCATAAGCTGTAAAGGCATAATGCTGACTGCCGTGCCCCATCAGAACGGTTGCTGCATCATGACCTTCATGGCCATACCGTTCCAGCAGAATATCCTTGACAGCCTCATAGTCTTCCTGACTGTTGAGCAGAGGCTTGGCAACGACCAGCTTTTTAAAAGCTGATTCAAACTCTTTGGCTTGGGCAAGAATCTTTTCATACTCGCTGCCCAAAATGACATGGAGAGGTTGGATATAGACCTCTTCAGTGCCCGCTTCCAAGAGCTGCTCTAACACCTCTTTGACCGTAGGAATATCTAGCCCTTCCTGCTTCTTAATCCGCCGTCTAACGACATTTGAGGTAAAAGCTCGGTGGACCGGATAGTCTGGAAAATGTTCCTGAATGGCCTGCTCACAAGCCTCAATTGTTTTGCGTCTGGTCTCGGGATAGGTTGTTCCGAAACTGACAACTACTATAGCTTTACTCATGATTCACCTCCTTTCAGAGAATTTCCCGACATTTATCAAGGATGGAAGCAATCGTCGCTTCATCTGTCTCAACAATCTTGCTAAAGCCTGCTTCCTCTAAACAGCCCTTGTGCTGGCACCCATGACAACGATAGGAACTTCCTTCCAGTCAAATCCAGCTTCCTGACTTGCTGCTACAAAGTTCATGGCCGCAGCTGAGTTCGGAAGACAGACCACTTCAATCTCTGACCAATTGGCACTGCTAATCTGACTGTCAAAGGCTAGCCTGTGGCTAGCAATAATCGGCAACGAATAGAGTTCTGCCAGACTGGCTATCTTATGCTCAGCTGTCAGAATATACCAGTTACCGCCTTCTTTTTCCAGAGCAACTGCAAAATCCGCATCCGACTGCTGAGGCGTCATCCGATCCAGCACAATCCCGCTCGCTTCGATAGACTTGGCCGTATGATGACCAATAGCTGCAAAGCGGATGTGCGGCAGACTGCGCAAGTCTTTGCCTGCCTTGCGGAGGGCTTTCAAGAAGAGCGGCCAGCTCTGCATGTCTGCAAAGAGGAGTCCGTCTACCTGCTCCAAATCCGGCAGCTGCAAGTCTAACTCTTCAACCAAATCTCTAGCTGGGAAAGTAGTCAGCGCAGCTCCAGCATCCTTAAGTAAACGCGGAAGTCTGCCCGTCTCTGACTGCTGGATGAGGATTTTCCGGCCGAAAAGCGGCAGATTCTCATGGAAATTCAGCTGCTGTCTATAGGCCACGACATCACCTACTACGATGACACTCGGTGCCTTAAAATCCTCAGCTTCTGCTAGTTCGACTATGTTCCCCAAGGTTCCGTCCACTGAGCGCTGCTGAGGATGGGTTCCCCATTCAACGATGGCGGCTGGCTTGTCCTTGCCATAGCCTCTAGCTGTCAGCTCTTGGACGATGGAAGGCAGATTTTTCATGCCCATGAGGAAGACCAAGGTTCCTTTGAGCTCAGAAATTGCTTCCCAGTTGAGCATTTCTGTCTCATCCTTGAGATGAGCTGTAAAGACATGGAAGCTAGTCGCTACATCTCGATAAGTCATAGGAATCCCTGCATAGGTCAAACCAGCCACAGCAGAGGTGATACCTGGCACCACTTCAAAGTCCACACCGGCTTCCACCAGCTTGACTCCTTCTTCTCCACCTCGGCCAAAGATATAGGGATCACCGCTCTTGAGGCGGACTACCCGCTTGCCCTGACGGGCTTTTTCGATGAGAATCTTTTCAATCTCTTCCTGTCGGATGCAGGGCTGGCCTGGCTTTTTGCCGACATCTATCTTTTCGCAGTCAGACTTTAGATGCTGAAAGAGCTCCTGATTGACCAAGCGGTCAAAGACCAATACATCTGCTTCTTGAAGCCGTCTCTTTCCTTTGAGGGTCAACAATTCCGCATCGCCTGGACCTGCTCCCAGTAATGTTACTAAACCGGACATTTTTCTCCTTTTATTAGCTATTTTGTCAGATAGGCCTCTAACTCTTCTAAGTTAGAAACCATCTGCGGATAGGCCACAATTGGCCGAGAGATGATAATGCAGTCCATCCCCAGCTCTTGACAGCCATCAATCTTTTCACGAATACCACCGACGGTACCGCTCTCCTTGGAAACAAAGACATCTGCCCCCGAGCGCAGCAAGAGCTCTTTATTGCACTCTTTGGAAAATGGAGCCTTAATCGCATCAATCTGATCCGCTACCAGTCCCAGCTGCTCACAAGCCAGAAGCACTTCTGAAGTCGGCAGAACACGCACGACAATCCGCTGCTCTGGCAAACCCTTGACAAAGAGCGGCAAGGTCTTGCTACCCGTTCCCAGATAGACTGTCTTGTAGCCGCGCTTGGCAATCTCATCAATCGCTTCTTGGGTCGAATGCACCACGATGGCTCCGCTCAAATCCAAGGTCGCCTGACGTTCAAAGCGCAGGTAAGATACACCGGCCATCTCTGCCGCCCGAATGGCTTCCTTAGATACGATGTCCGCAAAAGGATGGGTTGCATCAATGATTTCATCCACATCATTCTCTTTGATAAAGGCAACCATGTCCTCAGCTGTCAGCCGGCCCTGAATGACTGGCTGGCCGTATTTGGAAGCCAAATGCCGGCCGTAGTCTGTGACAACAGAGCTGGTCACATCAATCTTTAATCGGTCAAGCACTTCTAAAATAGCGGTGCTGTCAGATGTCCCTCCCAGCAGTAATTTCATCATAAAGTATATCCTCGAGGTGTGATCATGCGTCCGTTTTTAACATAAGTTTCTTTGTTACCAACGATAACGATTGTCGTCATATCTACCAAAGTTTCATCCAAGTCTTTGATAGTCGTCAAGATGATTTCCTCATCCTTACGGCCAATGTCCTTACCGATACCGACAATCGTATCCTCTGACTTATACTCAGACATGATAGAAAGTGCTTTTGCTAGATGGTCTGGACGTCCCTTACTCCGAGGGTTGTAAAGGCAGACTACAAAGTCACCTTGAGCTGCGGCATGCAGACGCTTCTCAATCATTTCCCAAGGCGTCATCAAGTCACTCAGACTGATATGACAGAAGTCGTTCATAAGAGGAGCTCCCATAGCTGCAGCAGCACCCAGACTAGCTGTGATACCTGGAACTACTTTAACTTCTACATCACTGGCATCTCCCAGTAATTCTAAAATCAAGCCAGCCATTCCATAGACTCCGGCATCTCCACTAGAAACAACTCCGACATTTTTGCCAGTCTCTCTAGCCAAATCAATAGCCTTTTGACAACGGTCGATTTCCTGGCGCATACCATTCGCTACGAGCTCCTTGTCCTTGACTAAATCAAGAATCAATCGCATATAAGTCGAGTAGCCGACGATAATTTCACAATCTGCTATAGCAGCCAATGCTTCTTGTGACATCAATTCTTCTTTACCTAGGGCCTAATCCGATAACGTATAACATATATTTTTTTCTCCTTTATGGGTATGATAAAAATTTTTATAAGGACAGTTGGTTCATAAGACCGTCTGCTCTTTTTTTATTTACTTTTTGGTTATTACTTTTGCAAGCGCGTAGGTACAGCCGTTCTTGGCAAAGCGCTCTGTCAGGACTTGACCCTGACTGGCCAGATCTGCGCTGGCCAAGGCGACACTGCCGACTCCGACTGTCTTTTTGACAAATTCTGACTGAGGATAGCGGTCTGCTACGACAGACAGCTCCTCCTTGTTAAAAAGTCTCAAAGGGACAGCCCAATTCCTTGGCCAAGGCCAGAATAGCAGCTTCATCCTTCTTGACATCAATGCTGACGATTTTGGAAATCTCACTGGCAAAAATCCCCTGCTGCTGACAGAATTCCTCAAAGCCTTCTCGGAAGACAGCAGGAGCCACATCCTTTCTAGCACCAACTCCTAAGATATAAGGTTGAGGATAGATGAGAGCCAGATTTTCTCTTTGAATGTCCTTTTTTTCTGCAGTCAGCAGAATCAACGGTTCCGTTCCCTTGAGAACAGCTGCAAGTCCTTCCTCATCCACCAGAGTCAGACCGCGAAGGTCGGTAACCCAGTCCTTTTCCTGATAGAAATAGACGGTTCGGCCGCTGCCTAGATAGCTGTTGAAAGGTTTGATAAATTCTCTCAATTCCGGTCGCCAGCCATTGACTGATTGAGCCAAATTGTCCAGAGCTGTTACATTCTGCACATCTGTCGCTGTCGTGATAACAGGATTGGAACCGAGCAATTCTGCGATGTCTCGCGTCACTTGATTGGCTCCGCCTAGATGCCCGCTCAGCAGGCTGATGACATTCGTCGCTTTCTCATCCATGACCACTACTGCTGGATCGCTCGCCTTGTCTTTCAAGACTGGAGCAATAGCTCGCACAACTGCCCCGATAGCCATGATACAAATGAGAACATCCACTTCCTGAAAGAGCTGACCAAGCGCCTCAATCACTCGTCCTTCAATGGCAATGACCCTGTCATCTGCCAATCGAGGCGTCGTATAGATAGGGATTTCCTTGCCCAGCTTCTCCCGCAGAGTCAGAGCCAAGTCCTTGCCGACCGCTGTCACTGTCGCAATGGCATAGCGGGCTTGAGAATCACTTGGCATGGCTGCTCTTCCCCCCGTCTAAACTCATGCTGGAAATCCGCATGATAGAGCTTGGAATAGTAGAATTCCTGACCTAAAAAGTCACCGACCAAAATCAAAGCCGTCTTTCTAATCTTAGCTTCTTTGACTTTCTCAGCAATGTTTGTCAAATCGCCAACGACCTTCTTTTCATCCGGCCAAGTTGCCTTGTAAATGACAGCCACAGGCGTTTCTGGAGGATAGCCACCCTCGATCAGCTCACTGACAACCTTTTCGATGCCTTGAACCGACAAGAAGATAGCCATAGATGTCCGGTGCTGTGCGTAGCTTTTCAGGGATTCCCGATCTGGCACAGGCGTCCGACCAGCCATCCGAGTGATGATGAGGCTTGAGAAACCTCTGGCACGGTATACTCCGCCCCGATACTGGAAGCAGCCCCCAGAAAAGAACTGACGCCCGGCGTACAGTCAAACTCTATGTCGCGCTTCTTCATCTCTTCGATCTGCTCTCGAATGGAGCCGTAGATGGAGAAATCTCCCGTCTGCAGACGAACCACATCTTTACCAGACTTGACTCCAGCCTCCATGACATCGATGATTTCCATCAAGTGCATACTGGCGCTGTCGTGAATCTCAGCTCCTTCCTTACAGTAGTTCAGCAGGTCTGGATTGACCAAGGAGCCCGCATAAATGACCACATCAGCCTCAGACAGCTGCTTGTAACCTTTGAGCGTAATCAGCTCCACATCACCTGGGCCTGCTCCAACAAAATGTACTTTGGACATCAATTAGCCTCTCTTTCTTTTTTCTTACAGGAAACGATAATAGTCGGATTCTGAGGCTTAAAGTAGTGCCCCTTGCCTATACCTGTCCAGCGGCTAGCCTGAACCGAGACAATCTCTAGATCCTCCCAGTCCATCTGCTCCGCTATTTGAGCTGCTTCCAAAGCATTCTCCAGCAGGATAAAGTTCAAGACCAGCCGACCGCCCGGCTCCATGAGCTGGGCACACCAGTCGAAAATCTCCTGCATATTGCCCCCGGTTCCTCCGACAAAAATGGCATCAAAGCTGCCTTCCAGCTCAATCGGAGCCAGTCCTTGATGGAGACGGACATTGTGGCAGCCAAAGTGCTGGATATTCTCCTGAGTCAAGGCCACCGCGTCTTCATTTCGCTCCACTGCCACCACTTCCAGTTCTGGATAGGTTCGGGCTGCCTGAATCGTAACACTGCCAGTTCCAGAGCCGATATCCAGCATGCGCTTGGCCCGATGCAGCTCCAACTTATCCAAACTGATGGCTCTGACTTCTTCCTTAGTCATTGGGACCTTAGCCCTGATAAATTCCGAATCCCTCATCTAACACCACCACCACATTCATTTCATATTCTCTGTCTTCTACCTCATTCGCAGGCAGAATGGTAATACGCTCGTCTTCATAACTCAGCTGCTCACCGATGACCAGCACCTTATCCAAGCCTCTTTTAACAGCCTCTTGAGCAATCTCGTAGGGGCCAACTTTCTGATCAGTCACCATAAAGACTTTTGACAAACTCATAATCAAGTCAAAGTTAGGTGCCTTAGCATGGCTGCTCGTCAGATAAGCATCGTTCATGGGCAGGGCAATTCTGCTGGCCAGATACTGCATGGCGCTTATACCTGGGGAGATGACCACGCGCCCCTTGAACTTCTCTGATAGCCATTTGCCCAAACCGTAAATCAGCGGGTCTCCTGAGGCCAGATATAAAATTTCTTCATCCTCACCAAAGCTTTCCAGCAATTCTGCCAACGCAGCTAATTTTTTGGGAGGGACCAGGCCCTTGTCCCGGTAAGCCGGCGGTAAAATTTCCAGATGGCGTTCACTACCCAAAATGCGGTCAGCCTTTTCAAAATAGGCTTCCTGTCCCAGAAGACCATAGCTCGGATCTCCCGGACCAATTCCGATAACATAAATCATGTCCATTCCTCCTTTATCTGCTCTAAAGGCTGAGTTGATGCCAGATAGCCTTCCTCAGTCCCAAAGACGACCACCTCAATGCTGACTTCCGGCTTACGATAGCGAAGCAGGCGCTCACTTCTAGCCTTGATCTTATCTGCCAAGACCTGATAGACACCCTCGTAAGAAAATTCTTTAATGGCTGTTCCAGCTGCCTCGGTCGTCAAGCACTTGTCAACCTTTTCCAGCAGCTCCATAGGCGCCCCCATCAGGGCTAGATTAGCCACCAGCGTTTCCATACGAGCATCCGAGTCCTTGCTGTGAGTAGAGAAAATACCAGCCGCCACTTTGACAAACTTGCCCATGTGGCCAATCATCAAACCTTGGTAAAGCCGATGCGCTGGACTTCTTTGAGGACGTGGCCGACAAAGTTACTCATATTGACGATGCGCCCAGCTGGAATACCGATGCTGTTGGTCGCAAAGTCTTCACCATAGTTCCCCGGTACCAAGACGACTGAGCGATGTCCTTGATTGTAGAGCATGGTCAGCTCAATCGTGATGGACGCTTTCCAACTATCTTCAGACATTGGATTGACAATCCCTGTCGTTCCCAAGATTGAAATGCCGCCGACAATGCCTAATCTGGAATTGTAGGTCAGCTTGGCCGTTTCTTCTCCTCCGGGAACGGAAATGATGACCCGTGCTCCACAATTGGGGCCGATAATCTCACGGACATGCTGCTCAATCATCCGTCTAGGAGTTGGATTGATGGCTGCCATGCCAACATCGCAGGCCAGTCCCTTCTCGGTCACGCGCCCGACTCCCTGACCACCGTCAATCTCGATTTCCGTCTGATCTGGCAGAAGGGTCACGGTCGAATAAATCAAGAGGCCGTGTGTCGCATCCGCATCATCTCCGCCATCTTTTTCAATGGCTGCGGTCGCCTCTTCTGGTCCAAAGGAAGGATTGTGAACATCCATGGTCACTTCCACACCTGAAGCCGTATGCACAGTGACCTTTTCTTCTCTTTCCTGATTTAAAATCATGCTCAAGGCTGCAACAGTCGCTGCTGTCGCACAAGTGCCAGTTGTAAAACCTTTTCTTAATTTCTTTCCATTGACATAAGCGTATTCATCCATCATTAGCCTTCTCCTTTCTCCGGAGCCTGCTTTTTATCTGAAACACTGTAACGCTCATAGTCTGTAGTGTCGAGCTTGAGCTGGTAGAGGATAGCATTGATGACCGCTGCTGCGATGGTACTGCCGCCCTTTTGACCCAGTGCCGCGATAGAGGGCACCGAACTTTCATGCAGTTTGAGCTTGGATTCTGCGGCTCCGACAAAGCCAACTGGAACTCCTACAACTGCATCCGGCTGCAAGCTTCCCTCTTCGACCATATCCAAAACCTTGAAGATGGACGTTGGAGCATTCCCAAAGACAAAGAGCTTTGGACCGTCCACTTTAGCTGCATATTCTACAGCAGCCATGGAGCGAGTAATTCCCTTTTCCTTAGCTTCCTGAAAGACTGCCGGCTCATTGACCAGACAACGGTAGGAAACACCTAGGTCATCCAGCAATTTCTTATTAAAACCGCCCAAGACCATGGTTGTATCCGTAAAAATGGTACCCTTATTTCGGAGGACATAGAGGATTTTTTCAATAACCTGATTGGAAAACTTGATATTGTAGAGGTAGTCAAAGTCTGCACTAGTAAAGACAACCCGCTTGAGCACTGCCTCTTCAAAAGGATCCGAAAATTGAATATCTGGATGCTCTTGGTCAATAATTTCCTGAATCTTGCTGAAACTAGCTTCTTCAATCTTGTGCGCTGCTTTTAGATAGGACATCTAGCTCTTTCCTCCTTCTTTACTGGATGGTGTAGAGTAGCGAACATAGTCATCCGTCACCACTTCTCTGAGTTGGTAGATAATGGCATTGACAATGGCTACTACAATCGTACTGCCGCCTTTTCTGCCGAGATTGACAAGGGCAGGAAGACCTGACTGAAGTAATTCCTCTTTAGATTCTTCGACATTGATAAGCCGACTGGAACTCCAATCACTGCGTCCGCTTCTACCAATCCCTGCTCTGCCAGCTCAATCAGATAAGATAAAGCCGTAGGAGCACCACCAAAAGCAAATACTTTAGGACCTTCAATCTTAGCTGCTATCTCAACAGCTGCCATAGCTCTGGTAATCTGCGTTTCCTTGGCCAGCGCAACCACTTCTTCATCGCTAATCAAACAGCGGTAGCTCACACCCAGCTGGTCCAGCACCCGCTTGTTAATCCCATTGAGAGAGATATTGGAGTCCAGTAGGATAGTTCCCTTAGCTCTGATTACTTCTTCTATTTTTTTAAGGACATCGTGCTCAAAGCGCATGGTATAGAGATAATCGAAATCTCCCGTTGTATGGATAGCCCTCTTGATAATGGATTCTTCCATTTCCGAATGGAAGACATAATCAGGGTCTTTTTCAGTAATCATAGACTGAATAATTTGAAAGCTCTTTTCCTCAATAGAGGAAGGGTTTTGAATATATGTCATAGTATACTCCTAGAAATATGCTTGCATTACTAAATAAAAAAGAGTGAACAAAATTAAACCTGTCATGGTGCTTGTATAAAGCAGAGAGATCGCCGTCTGAATATCATCCGCCTCAACCGGTCTGGAAGCCTCTCCTATGGTTGGCTTCTCAATCAGCTCTCCGTGATAGACGTGCGGTCCGCCCAGCTGAATGCCCAAAGCTCCAGCCACAACTGCCTCTGAAAAAGCACTGTTGGGACTGGCATGCTGGTAGCGATCCCGCCAGCCAAACCGCAGGGCTCCTTTGACATCCAACAGTAAAATCTGACTGCTGAGAATCAAGAAAAGCCAAGTCAAACGCGCAGGAATCAGATTGGCCAGATCATCCATCTTGGCAGATATCAAGCCGATTTTGCGGTATTTCTCCGTCTTATAGCCTACCATAGAATCTAAGGTGTTGATAGCCTTATACGTCATGGCTAGAATGGGTCCGCCTAGAAAGAGGCAGAGCAGAGGCCCGATAACCCCGTCACTGGTATTTTCAGCCACCGTCTCAATCGTCGCCTTACTGATTTCCTCTGGTGTCAGCTGGGACGTTTCACGGCCGACAATCATGCCAACTTGCTTTCTAGCTTCTTCCAAAGTACCAAACTTGAGCGTATGGTAAACCTTTTGGGCCTCAAAAGCTAGACTCTTAGTCGCCAGACTGGCATAGGCCAGATAGATCCAGACGATCCAGTAGAGGACAGGATGAACCAGACCAGCCAGCCATAGCAGCCCGTAGCTAACTCCCAGCGCCAGTCCAACTGTTGTCAGCCAGAGGAAAAAGCCAAATAGATAGGGCGAAAACTGCCTTTTCTCCTGCAAGCGCATGCATAGATAAATATAGGAACCTATCCACTTGACTGGATGAGGCCAGCTATAGGGGTCGCCAATCAGCCAGTCCAGTAAGACGGCTAGAAAAATTGCAATGAGTGTCATATCAATTCGCCTCTTTGATATAGTTCAGCCAGTTGGCCAGTAGCTGCTCATCCTGATAAAAATGAACATGCAGGTAGCTGGCAAAGGTACGGCCCTTTTGATAACCGCCTGTCCAGGCAGCTACGACCTGACCGTCTCTGACCTTCTCGAGCTTGAGGACCGTATCTTCCTCCGTCTCAAAGACCGAATGATGAAACTCATGTCCCCTGACCGCAGTAGCTTTAGGACCAAAAAGACTGTCTACCTGCGTTTCTGCTTGGCAATAACCAAAGCTTTTCAGGCCAGGGGTCATCAGGCTCTTGCCCTTGAAAATACCGACCATTTCATAGACCTGACCCTCTACTTCCAGCAGCTCTCCCAGATACATGAGTCCGCCGCATTCTGCGTAGATTGGCCGGCCCTGCTCGTGAGCTTTCTTAACCGAAGTCCGAAAGTCAGTATTTGTCATCAGCTCCTGAGCGTAGACTTCCGGAAAACCGCCGCCAAAATAATAAGCATCTGCAGCTGGCAGTTCCTTATCTTTCAGAGGGCTGAAAGGCACCAGCTGGACATTGAGCTCTCTTAGAAAGTCTAGATTATCTTCATAGTAAAAGTGGAAAGCATCATCCAAAGCATAAGCCAAAGTCAAGGGCTGATCATTGTGGATATGAAAAGGATTGGTCATCTGCTTATCGGGCAGTTCTGCCTTTTCCAGCAGCCTGTCTAGATTTATATGCGTGGCTGCTGCCGCTCCCAAGTCCTCAAATCGACGGTCCAAATCATCCATTTCTACGTCAGGAATTAGACCCAGATGGCGCGATGGCAGCTCAGCTGTTGCATTCTTAGGCAGATAGCCCAGCACTTCAACATCTGTATACCGCTCTATGGCGCCCTTGATGAGCTCATAGTGGTTCTGTGAAGCTACTCGATTGATAATGACCCCAGCAATATCCAAATCCGGATCAAAAGTCGCAAAACCATGGACCATAGCAGCCGCTGAGTGGATGTCGCTTTCCCATCAATAATCAAGACAACCGGAATTCCCAACTTCTTAGCAACAGAAGCAGAGGACGCACAGTCCTTGTCTGTTCCCAGACCATCAAAGAGCCCCATGACTCCTTCGACCACTGCCACATCCGCATCTCCATGCCATTTATAGTAGGACCAAGCCAGGCTCTGATCGTCCGGTATCATAAAGCTGTCCACATTCCGCGACGGTCGCTTGGTAATCCGACTATGATAAGCTGTATCAATATAATCAGGTCCTACCTTATAAGGCTGGACCTGATAACCTCTGTCTGCCAGAGCTTTCAAAATCCCTAGGGTAACTGTGGTCTTTCCAACACCGCTGGAAACACCAGCTAGCATAAATTGCTTCATCGCTTTACTCCAGATTCGCTGATAAAAAAAGCACTACAAAAAAATAAGAAATTTTTATTTTTTTGTAGCACCGTTGCTCACTTATATGTAGAGCAAACACCCCGTTGTGTTCGCTTTCAGTTCTTATATTAAATTTATTTTAATATAAAGCGTAAAAGCTGTCAAGTTTTTAATAGAGCATCTGCGAAAAAAGTCAAGATTCTAGAGCGTCTCCACTGAAAATTGAGCATTTTTACAATTCTGTTAAATTTAAAAAAACATCAGGAAAAGGAACATTCCTGATGTTTTATTTGAGCATCAACCTGCATCTTCCTCTACAAACTGACTATTATAGAGGTCCGCATAGAAGCCATTCTGATTCATGAGTTCATCGTGGTTGCCCTGCTCGATGATATTTCCATCGCGCATGACCAAGATAAGATCCGCATTACGGATAGTAGACAGGCGGTGGGCAATGACAAAAGAAGTCCGGCCTTCCATGAGTTTGTCCATAGCCTTTTGAATCAGCTCCTCCGTCCGCGTATCGACTGACGAAGTTGCCTCATCCAAAATCAAGAGCGGCGCATCTTTCAGCAGAGCACGAGCGATGGTCAATAGCTGCTTCTGACCGACCGATAAGTTGACCGTGTCATCCAGCACTGTATCATAGCCCTGCGGCAGAGTCATGATAAAGTGATGAACACCGACCACCTTCGCTGCGGCAACAACTGCTTCATCCGTGACATGCTCCTGATTGTAAATCAAGTTTTCTCGGATAGTTCCTTCAAAGAGCCAGGTATCCTGCAAGACCATTGAAAAGGCATCGTGAACCTCGGAGCGTTTCATATCCTTAATATCTATACCATCAATGCTGATACGCCCTTTATTAATTTCATAGAACTTCATGAGCAGATTAACGATGGTCGTCTTACCAGCACCCGTCGGGCCGACAATGGCAATCTTCTGTCCAGCTTTGGCCTGGGCTGAGAAATCATGAATAATGGTCTGGTCCGGCTTGTAGCCAAAGAAGACATCTTCAAAGGCAACATCTCCCTTGACAGCAGTAAACTGCTGCTCTTTATGCTGGTCATCTTCCATCTCAGGCTCAGCCAGAAATTCAAGGACACGAACCAGTGCTGCGCCAGCCTGCTGCAAGACAGTGATTCCTTGCGCAATCTGTGACAAAGGCTGAGAGAAGGTCCGCACATAAACCATAAAGGCGACGATAATTCCGATACTAATAGAGCCATTAATCGCCAGAGCAGCACCTACCAAAATAACCAGCACATAAGCAAAATTCCCCGTAAAGAACATGAGCGGCATCATCATGCCAGAGATAAATTGAGACTTCCAAATACTGTTATAGAGATTGTGATTGAGAACTGCAAAGCGCTCCTTAGACTGCTCAATAGCATTATAGCTGGTAACGACATTATGACCGGAGTACATCTCCTCCACATAACCGTTTACCGCAGCCAGATCGTTTTGTTGGGCGGTGAAATAGCCCTGGGACTTGCCCATGATGAGACCGACAAAAACAAAGCCGAGTATAGTAGCCAAGATAGTTACCAAAGCCAAGATCCAGTTCATGAAGAACATGGTCAAACCACAGCCACCAAGAGCAGGCTGGCAGAGATAACATTCCCCAGACTCTGGTTGAGGGATTGGCCGACCGTATCTACGTCATTGGTCACGCGCGACAGAGTATCCCCCTGAGAATGACCATCGAAATAGCCCAACGGCAACTTGTTAATCTTCTCCGCAATGGCCGTCCGCAGCCGCTTGGAGAAATACTGGATAACCGTACTGATGATAAAGGACTGACCATAGTTGAGCAGAGCTCCGACTGCATAGAGCACGGTCAGCAGAAGGGCAATCTGAGACACAGCTTTCAAATCAATGCTGGTAGCCAAACCATCAGAAATGAGGTTGGTAATTTCTTTTAATTTATTTGGCCCATAGACCGTAATAATGTTTGACAAGACAGCTCCCACAAATGCCAAAGCAAGAGGAAGCTGGAAGCCTTTGAGATAAGGCCGTATCTGGCTAAATAATGAAGGCTTCTTATTTTCCATTTTCTAATTCCTCCTTGGATAGTTGTGAGTAGGCAATTTCTTGATAGACTTCGTTGCTGGCCAAAAGCTCTCGGTGGGTACCTTGACCGACTACCTTACCAGCATCCAAGACCAAGATTTGATCCGCATCCATGATAGTAGAAATCCGCTGCGCCACGATTAGCTTGGTCATATCCTGCGTCCGCTCAGCCAGCTCCTTGCGCAAAATGCGGTCTGTCTTATAGTCTAGCGCTGAGAAGGAATCGTCAAAGATGAGGATTTCTGGCTTACGAGCCAAAGCTCTGGCAATAGCCAAACGCTGACGCTGACCACCAGAGAAGTTGGTCCCGCTTTGAGCCACTTCTGACTTGAGCCCTTTTTCTTTCTCTTGGACAAAGGGCTTAGCCTGTGCTAGATCAAGAGCATCCCACATTTTCTGCTCATCCAGCGGGCTTTCTTTGCTTTGACCGAAGTCCAGATTGCTCTCAATATCGCCAGAGAAAAGCACAGCCTTTTGCGGGATGTAGCCGACCTTATTATGCAGGTCTTCCAGCTGGTAATCCTGAACATTGACACCATCTACCAGAATCTCTCCTTCAGTCACATCATAGAAACGAGGAATGAGATTGACAAGCGTGGATTTCCCTGAACCAGTTGAGCCGATAAAGGCCACGGTATCACCGGCCTGCGCTGTAAGCTAACATGCTCAATGACCGCTTCAGAATTCTTAGCATAGCGGAAGGACACATCTCGAAAGACCACTTCTCCCTTACTATCTGCTGCTGCCTTAGGCTGTTCTGGACTGGTGATAGAAGAATGCAGGTCCAGCACTTCATTAATCCGGCCAGCAGATACAATGGTCCGAGGCAGGACGATGAAGAGAGCCCCCATGAGCAAGAACCCAATCACAATCTGCATAGCATAGGACATAAAGACGACCATATCACTGAAGAGCGGGAGACGCTCCTGCAGCCCAGCCTCCTGAATCAAATAAGCACCAATCCAGTAAATAGCTAGTGTCAAACCGCTGGAAATCCCCATCATAACTGGGTTCATCATGGCCATCAGACGACCGATGAAAAGATTGAGTCGAGTTACTTCATCATTAGCTGCCGCAAATTTCTCATCCTGATAATCCTCAGCATTATAAGCCCGGACCACGCGAATCCCAGTCAGACTCTCTCTAGTGACGCTGTTTAGCTTATCGACCAAGCGCTGCGCCACTGATTGCTTAGGAAAGGCCAGTGTAACCAAAACTACTGTCATCAGGATATTAACAAGAACAGCAATGAGAACAGCAATCAGCCAGTTCTCGGACTTACCGATAATCTTAGTCATGGCCCAAATCGCCATAATCGGTCCCCTGGTCACCACCTGCAGTCCCATGGTAATTAAGGTCTGTACCTGAGTAATGTCATTCGTTGTCCGAGTTAGCAAACTAGGAATCGAAAATTTCTTAATCTCCGTCTGCGAATAGTCTAGCACACGGTTGAAAATATCGCTCCGCAAGCTCTGGGTAAAGCTGGCAGCTAAACGAGCGGCAAAAAAGCCAACCGAGATAGCTGACAGCAAGCTAGCAAAAGACAGACCGATCATTTTCAGACCTGGCTCCCACAAATCTGCCAAAGTTGTTCCCGACGTCTGCAGCAACTCTGTAATCGTCGAAATATAGGTTGGAACTTCTAATTCCAGATATACCGTTAGGAAGGTGAAGAGCACACTGAGAACAATCATGCTCACTTCCCTTACCGTCAGCCGTTTAAATAACTTAAACATCTTTCCCTCCATTTTCTAAACTTTCGATATTCTGATAAAACTTGGCCATGACTTGAGAAAAAATCAGCAGTTCCTGCTCAGAAACACCATTCAAAATAGAAAGGTTCATTTCATCAAAAAAGTCACGGATTTTTTTCATTCTTTCCTGCGACTGCGGAGTGAGACGGATATATTTAGCCCGCTTGTCTGTCTTGCCCATTTCCAGCTTGATAAAGCCATTCTTCTCCATCCTTTTCATTAAGTTAGAGGCCACCGATTTGGAAATATCCAACTCCTGCTCAATATCCTTGATAAGGGTATCCTTCCCCTCTTCCATACGACAGGCGACAATATGCAAGACCTGCCCCTGAGGCCCAGCCATGGACTCAATCCCTTGCTCCTTGGCAAGCTTTTCCGCTATGAGATGAATCTTTCGTCCAAAACGCTTCAATTCCAGTAAAGGCTTATCCATACCTGTATCCTTTGTAAAAATAGTTTTCGTGAGAACTATTTTAACACAAGAAAAAAAGCGAAGAAAATTTCTTCACCCTTCCTTTCAAACTGACAAACAGCCTAAAAATTGATTGGTCCCGCATTAAAATTTTGAAGAAGAAGCGAGGAATAGAGCCCCTCCAATGATAAGGAGAATGCCTGCAATCCAGCCTATAAATGGAATGGGCGCGATGTTGCTGCTTCCGACGATAAGGAGGACGCCCGCTGCGACACTGAAACGCATTTGACCTTTGTAATAAGCCAAGGAAGTAATTCCCAAGCCCAGAGCTGCCAATTTAATCACCGCTCCCAGTAAATTCAGGCCAGAATCACCTAGTAGGGCTGAAAAAGGAACAAAAAAGATATTCGAGAGCAGCAAAATAGTCCCTCCAATCAAACCAACCAGACCGCTTATCAGTGCTAAAGTTTTTGTTTTCATTTACATCTTGCCTCCTTCAATATTATTCTGCTAATTATCTCTAATTTTAGACATTTTTTGCAATTTTGTCAAATTTTTCTAAATGATAATCCCTTCCAAATGATCCAATTCATGCTGGCAGATTTGGGCAGGCAGGCCTTTCAAGGTCATGGTCTGCTGCTGCCAATGTTTATCCAGATAATCGACTGTGATTTCCTGATAACGTTGGGTGGGACGGCTTCCAACCAAGGACAGGCAGCCCTCTTCTGTCTTATAAGGGCCTGACTTAGAGAGCAGCACCGGATTAAACATGACTACCGGCACCAAGCCATATAGAAAGATAATGACCCGCTTACGGACACCAATCATATTTGCTGCGAGCCCTATACAGTTTTCTCGATTGGCCTGCAGAGTATCCTGCAAGTCTTGAGCCTGATAAAGGTCTTCTCTGCTAGCCCGCTCAGACAGCTGCTGCAGAAAGAAAATATCTTTGACAATTGCTTTTTCCATTGCTTTCCCTCATAGAGAAGAGCCTGATAAATCAGACCCTATAAGCTTATTTTGCGTGGCGCTCACTAACTTCTTTAGCCAGTACAAAGTTGCCCAGCGTTGCGGAGCCATTTCCAGCCACAGCCGGTGTCACGATATAGTCACGGACATCAGGAACTGGCAAATAACCATTCAGAAGAACTGTGAATTTCTCACGAACCCGATCCAGCATGTGCTGCTGAGCCATAACACCGCCACCAAAGACGATGACATCTGGACGGAAAGTCACTGTCGCCTGAATAGCCGCCTGAGCGATATAGTAAGCTTGAATATCCCAGACAGAACTATTGAGTTTAATATTTTCCCCACGAACTCCGGTCCGCGCCTCTAAGCTTGGTCCAGCCGCCAATCCTTCCAAACAGCCATTGTGGAAAGGACAAACGCCATTGAACTCTTTTTCCACATCCATAGGGTGCTTAGCTACATAATAATGCCCCATCTCTGGGTGACCTATCCCCCCTACAAATTCGCCTCGCTGGATAGCACCAGCACCGATTCCTGTCCCAATCGTATAATAGACCAGATTTTCAATACGGCCGCCAGCATTGTTGCGGGCTACCACTTCGCCATAAGCTGAGCTATTAACATCCGTCGTGAAGTAAATAGGCACATTGAGAGCCCGGCGCAGAGCGCCGACAATATCTACATTAGCCCAGTGTGGCTTAGGCGTAGTCGTGATAAAGCCGTAAGTCTTTGAGTTGGGGTCAATATCGATCGGCCCAAAAGAGCCTACAGCCAGACCAGCTAGATTGTCAAAACGAGAAAAGAACTCAATCGTCTTGTCTAGCGTTTCAATAGGTGTGGTTGTTGGAAACTGTGTCTTTTCAACAACTTCAAACCGTTCATCTCCTACAGCACAGACAAACTTAGTGCCGCCCGCTTCCAAACTTCCATACAATTTTGTCATTATAAATCCTCTTTTTAAAATTTGATTTCTACTCTATTCATTATAGCATATCTCTTGCAGACTTCTTGCCAAAAAAATAGTCTTTTTTTAAAGCTTTTTTTCAACAAGACTGCACTTATGACATAAAAAAACGAACAAAAAGCTGATTTGTTCGTTTTCTAAATTCCATTAGGCTTTCACTTCGATAATTGCGTCGCCTTTAGCAAGAGCTCCTTCTGCTACTGGAGTCACAGAAGCGTAGTCAGCCGTGTTGGTAACGATGACCATAGTCGTATCATCCAGACCAGCAGCTGCAATTTTCTCAGCTTCAAATGTTCCCAGAACATCGCCAGCTTTGACCTTGTCGCCCTGAGCAACTTTTTGGTCAAAACCTTCGCCGCCCATAGACACTGTGTCGATTCCGACGTGAATCAGAATTTCAGCACCATTGGCTGTCTTCAAACCATAAGCATGGCCAGTCGCGAATGCAATCGTAACTTCTGCATCAGCCGGAGCATAAACCACACCTTCGCTAGGTTTGATAGCAATTCCTTTCCCCATCGCTCCGCTAGAGAAAACAGGATCATTAACATCGCTCAAAGCAACTGCCTGACCAACAATTGGAGAAATAATCGTTTCGTCTTGGAGGGCAGCTGGCACATTACCAGTTGTTTCTTCTTCGACCAGTTTTTCAGTTTCGGCTTTTTCATCTTTTTTATCAAGTGCAACTCTCAAAGCAACGCTAGGAATTGAAGCTTTTGATAAAACATCCGTCATTTTATCTTGCCACTCATCTTTCTCATCTTCAAAACCAAACATATAAGTCAATGCAAATCCAAGCGCAAATGATACAGCTACCATGAAGAGATATTGTAAGAGTTGTCCATTACCGATGTAAAGCATTGTACCAGGGATGATAGTGATACCATTACCAGTACCGGCAAGCCCAAGGAGAGATGCCAAGCCACCACCAATTGCACCAGCAATCAATGAAAGGAAGAAGGGTTTGCGGTAACGCAAGTTAACCCCGAAGATAGCCGGCTCTGTAATACCAAGAAAGGCAGAAAGAGCAGCTGGGAAAGCAAGAGCTTTTAATTTAGGATTTTTCGTTTTGAACGCAACGGCTACAGTAGCTGCACCTTGGGCTGTCATGGCAGCAGTGATAATTGCATTAAATGGATTCACCTTATCAGTAGCAAGTAACTGAATTTCAAGCAAGTTGAAGATGTGGTGAACACCTGATACGACAATCAATTGGTGAACTCCACCAATCACCAAACCGCCTAAACCAAATGGTAAAGCAAGGATTGCTTTTGTTCCAAACAAAATGTAGTTTTCAACAACGTGGAATACTGGTCCGATGACGAAAAGTCCAAGGATAGACATTACCAAAGTGTAACGAATGGTGTCACCAAGAGATCCAAGACATCTGGCACAACCTTGCGGAGAGCTTTTTCAAACTTAGCTCCAACAACCCCGATAATGAAGGCTGGAAGAACAGAACCTTGCAAACCAACAACCGGGATGAAGCCAAAGAATTTCATAGCAGTCACTTCGCCGCCTGATGCTACTGCCCAAGCATTTGGAAGCGAGCCAGACACCAGCATCATACCAAGGACGATACCAACAGCTGGATTTCCACCAAATACGCGGAAGGTTGACCAAACAACCAAGCCTGGTAAGATGATGAAGGCTGTATCCGTAAGGATTTCTGTATAGGTCTTCACATCATCTGGAAGCGTCATTCCAAGAGCGTTCAAGAGTCCACGCACACCCATGAAGAGACCTGTCGCTACGATAACTGGGATGATTGGCACAAATACATCACCAAATGTACGGATGGCGCGTTGGAACCAATTCCCTTGCTTAGCAGCTTCTGCTTTCATGTCATCTTTTGATGAAGTTGGCAAACCTAAGGCTACAACTTCATCATAGATTTTATTAACCGTACCGGTACCAAAGATAATCTGGTACTGGCCGGAGTTAAAGAAGGCACCCTGAACTTTTTCCAGATTTTCGACAGTGTTTTTGTCGATTTTACCCTCATCTTTAACCATCACGCGCAAGCGAGTCGCACAGTGAGCCACACTGTTGACATTCTCACGTCCACCAAGGGCTTCGATGACTTTTTTTGCAATTTCAGTATTATTCATTTGCAAAAATCTCCTTATAAATATTTTTAACTTTTTGAAAGCGATTTTATCACCTTTACGAATATTATTTTACCATGATTCAAAAATATGTCAAGCGTTTTGCAGAAAAAATATTTTTTTACTGTTAAATGTTGATTTTTCATCGGAAAACGTTTACTATAGTAATAAGAAATAATATGATTCGGAGGACAAAAGATTGGCTTGGACGACTGAAAAACGCTACAAACGCTATGAAGACTGGACTCAGGAAGAGCTACAGCAGATCAAAGAAAACATCGCTAAATCTCCTTGGCGGGCTAACTACCATGTGGAGCCTCAGACGGGGCTGCTCAATGATCCCAATGGCTTTTCTTATTTTGACGGCAAGTGGGTGGTTTTCTACCAAAACTTTCCTTTCGGAGCAGCTCACGGCCTCAAGTGCTGGGTCCAGATGGAAAGCGATGACCTAGTCCACTTCAAGGAAACTGGCCTTCGGGTGTTGCCAGATACTCCTCTGGACAGCCACGGTGCCTACTCTGGCTCTGCCATGCAGTTTGACGACAAGCTCTTTCTCTTCTACACTGGCAATGTTCGTGATGAGAATTGGGTGCGTCATCCTTATCAAATCGGTGCCTTGTTAGACAAATCAGGCAATCTCAAAAAAATTGACAAGGTCTTGATTGAGCAACCTGCTGAAGCGACCGACCACTTCCGCGATCCGCAGATTTTCAACTACAAAGGGCAATTCTATGCCATTGTCGGTGGGCAAACCTAGATAAACAAGGATATATCAAGCTTTACAAAGCTGTTGATAACGACTATAGCAACTGGGAAGTCGTCGGCAATTTGGACTTCGCCAATGACAAGACAGCCTATATGATGGAGTGTCCAAACCTAGCCTTTATCAACGACCAACCAGTCCTGCTCTATTGCCCTCAAGGCTTGTCCAAGGAAGTACTGGACTATGGCAACATTTATCCAAACATGTATAAAATAGGTCAATCGTTTGACACAAATAACGCTACTTTGATTAATCCTAGCCCTATCCAAAATCTGGACTATGGCTTCGACTGCTACGCGACCCAAGCTTTTAACGCGCCTGACGGTCGTGCACTCGCTGTCAGCTGGCTAGGTTTGCCCGATGTGGAATACCCATCTGACCGCTTCGACCATCAAGGTGCCTTCTCTCTCGTCAAGGAATTAAGTCTGAAAGACGGAAAACTCTATCAATACCCAGTGCCTGCTATCAAGGACTTGCGAACAGAGGAACAGCCTTTCACTGCTTTAGCAGAAAGCAAGAACAGCTACGAACTAGAGTTGAATCTCGCTGCGGATACCGAACACGAAATCATCCTCTTTGCGGACAAGGATGGCAAGGGACTTTGCATCAACTTCGACCTCAAGTCAGGTCAAGTGACCATTGACCGCAGTCAAGCGGGTGAACTATTTGCTCTGGACTTTGGAACCATCCGAAGCTGTGATATTGACAAAGAAGCAACTAGTGCTACTATCTTCATCGATAAATCAATTTTTGAAATTTTCATCAATAAAGGAGAGAAAGTATTTTCCGGCCGTGTCTTCCCAAGAGAAGACCAGACAGGCATTGCCATTACCAAGGGCAATCCAACCGGTACTTACTATGAATTAGATTATGGTCGCAAAGCTAACTGATGTAGCAAAACTTGCAGGAGTCAGCCCCACAACTGTTTCCCGCGTCATCAACAGAAAAGGCTACTTATCCGAAAAAACGATTTCTAAGGTTGAGGCAGCCATGCGAGAGCTGGCCTACAAGCCTAACAATCTGGCGCGTAGCCTCCAAGGTAAATCAGCCCAGCTAATTGGACTCATTTTCCCTAATATCAGCAATGTCTTTTATGCAGAATTGATTGACAAGCTGGAGCATGAGCTCTTTAAACAGGGCTATAAAACTATCATCTGCAATAGTGAGCATGACTCTGATAAGGAGCGCGAATACCTTGAGATGCTGGAAGCCAACCAGGTGGACGGCATCATTTCTGGCAGCCACAATCTAGGCATCGAGGACTACAATCGCGTGACTGCTCCAATCATTGCCTTTGACCGCAATCTTTCGCCAGATATCCCAGTTGTTTCCTCAGACAACTATGGTGGCGGAGTACTGGCGGCTCAGACCTTGGTCAAGGCCGGAGCGCAAAACATCATCATGATTACTGGCAATGACAATTCCAACTCGCCAACCGGCCTGCGCCATGCTGGCTTTGCTTCCGTCCTGCCGGACGCACCGATTATCAACGTTTCCAGTGATTTTTCACCCGTCCGCAAGGAAATGGAAATCAAGCAAATTCTGACTCAGACCAAACCTGATGGCATTTTTACATCAGACGATCTGACAGCCATCTTAATTATGAAAGTCGCTCAGGAGCTGGACATCCAGATTCCTGAAGATTTAAAAATCATTGGCTACGATGGCACCTACTTTGTGGAGAACTACTACCCACAGCTAGCAACTATCAAACAGCCACTGAAAGATATCGCCCGTCTCTCTGTAGACCTACTCCTCAAAAAAATTGCCGGCCAAGAAGTCCAAACAACTGGCTATTTCCTGCCAGTCAGCCTCTTGCCCGGTAAGAGTGTTTAAAACTTATACAAACAAGGAAAGACGACCTCCATTATTGGAAGTCGTCTTTATTAGCCATAGTCTAAATTTCTCACAGGGCATTCATCAAATTATTACTCTTTCTTTCTAAAGGTTAACAGACCGGCCAAGAAAGCAAGGAAGCCACCTAAAAGTGCCAGCAGGGAAGTACTTGTTCCAGTTTTTGGCAAGTCTTTTTCTGTTTGGCTAGCCGCTTCTTTTACTTCTGAATCCAGAGCTTTTTGCCCATCCAAGTATAAAGCCTGAGGCTGAGCGTTAGCTGCAGAAGGGGCAGACAGCTGCTCTTCTTGAGCCGCTGGAGCTTGGGTTTTTTCTTCCTGAGCTGGGTTCGCTTTTCGAAGTCGCAAAATAGTCGCTGTGAGCGGAGCTAGGGCTAAACCATTGCTGTTTCTAGTGACACCTGCCGGGTCAGAAATGGCTGTCACTCCTGCCGTATTGCCATCTGCTACAACCTCTGCACCTGCTAGATGCTTGTAGGCTTCACCAAAGTTGAATTGTCGTTCCTTGGTGTCCGCATTGACAAAGACAGCATAAATATCGCCATTCGACGCAACTACTTGGTAGCCGAGAACAAGGTCTTCTTTCTCAACACCGTCCTTGCCAGGCTGGGTGATGAGGGTCACATTTTGCTCCACTTCATCTTTGGAGCTACGGGTAAAGGCATCCGTTGATTTCCGCAAGGCAATCAAGCCTTTCATATAGGCCCGACTCTTGGCATTTTCAGGGAACTTCTCTGAATCAGTCGCCTTGGTCCAGTCAAAATGGTTGACCGCGTCGCTCGAATCATAAGAATCATGGATGAAATACGGATAGTCAAACGGTGTGCCGTCCTCATAGGTCAACAAATGCGCTTTATTTGGAACCTTGTCTTCAGAGACAGGATATTTGTAGGCAGGATCGCGGAATTGCTTGGTCCGGCCGTACTCTTGACCAGAGTGGATAAATGGTGTCCCTTGCGAAGTCAGAATCATCAGATTTCCCAGACGCAGGCGGCGATGAATCTCTTGATAATTGGCAGCCACTGCCGGATCTTTCTTGATTGACTGAGCAATGATATCAAAGAGCGTCAGATTATCATGGGCTGCGATGTATTGGATCACATCTCCTGGGCTATCCGCCTCAAAATTGGTTGGCTGCGCCTTGATGTTTTTGAAGACATTTTCCACACTGCGTTTGCCACCGGTGATAAAGGCTGGTGTTCCCTCATTTGGATAACCTGATTTCAAGGTATTGCGAATATCATCTGAGAAGACTGCTACCGTGTCTGTTGACTTCATCCAAGATTGGTCAGCCGGCTGGACAGCTTTATTTTCATCACCTGCATAAGTCTTCCAGCCCTCACCCAGCATAATGAGATTTGGATTAAGTTTCTTGGCTTCTTCAAAGGCTTTTTGGATGGACTCAGCATCGTGGTCCCCCATCATATCAAAGCGGAAGCCATCTACCTTGTACTGCTCTGTCAGGTACTTGATCGAATCCACCAAGACCCGTCTGCTCATATAGTGAGTAGTACCCAAGCGGCCGCCACCAAAGCTTGATCTCGGTGTACCATCCGCATCCATAAAGTGGTAGTAATTGGGCTCCAAATCTTCAAAGATTGAGGTCTTAGCCGTGTGATTATAGACCACATCCATGATAACGCCCATGCCACGCTTATGAATTTCGTTGACAAGGTTTTTGAATTCCTCAATGCGCTTGGCTGGATCTGTCGGTGCGCTGGAATACATACCTGTCAGCGAAAAATAGTTTTGCGGGTCATAGCCCCAGTTGTAGTTACTGTTGCTGGAAGCGTACTTGTCCATGCGCTCAGCATTTTTCAGCTCATTTACAAAGTAATAACTTAGAACTGGCAAGAGCTGAACATGGGTCACTCCCAAGTCTTTCAAATAATCCAATTTCTCAATGAAAGCTGAGAAGGTTCCAAATTGAGATTTCAAATCCTTTGAAATAGCCGGATCAGAGGTGAAATCACGAACATGCGCCTCATAAATCAAAGCATCTTCCCGCTTCTTAAAGTTCGGAATAGTAGCATAGGTCAGGTCTTTCGGTCCATATTCACTTGGATCTACAAAGGCTGCCTTGGCAATCTTGTAGGCATCCCCCTTATCCGCATCTTCACTGTTCCAAGCAGCTAAAGACTTGGCATAAGGATCCAGCACAAGAACCTTTTTGCCACCGCGAGTAATTTCATAATGATAGAAATACCCACGATAGTCAGAAATTCCTAGACCACTCTCAGGTGTCAAGCTACTGGTCCATGTTCCAGACTCCTCTTTCTGCATAGCCAGGCGTCCAATGACCTTGTTCTGATCTTCTTTGTCATAGACCACCAAATCAACTTGGTCCGCACTTGGTGACCAGAAGGTTAGGTCCACTTGTTTGCCCGCTTGAGAAACACGTGCTCCCAAATCACCATCATACTTGTAGATACTATCCTTCAGCTGCCAGTTCATGCTGGTTTTGAATTGATCATTGCCATATTTGATAAGGTAAGGTGACTGGGCTTGGTTAAAATCACCAATGAATTTGGCGCTTTTAGTCTTAGGATCCAGAACTACATCTTTAACAACGACTTCATGGCCATCTTTGTCTGTAATCTTTAAGTTCTTTAAAATATCTTCTTTTTTAGCACTCTCTAAGGTAGAAAAGCTAGCTTCAATCTCGGTCAATCCTACATGCTGGGCCCCCGTCATACGAATATCATTGACAAAGTAAGGGTTTGTATAAACTGTCGGATCCGCATCACGCAAGAAAATCTGGCTGTTTCTCCAAATTCGTGAAATTATAATCCTGATTCTGAATCTTCACATCATCTCCTGATTTGCTTTCGTCTAGAAGCAAAAAGCCAATCATCTTAGCAGCATCTTTCAAGGGAACATCTACATAGCGACCATATTTCCCAGTATTTTCAAAATCCACTCCGTCAGGCCAATTCTTGCTTGGGTTTTGGACATCTCCCCAGAGCCAGAGCGACTTCTTATCATACTGCCCATCTGTACGATAGTAGTTGATTCGAACCATCCCTTTTTTCAAAGGCTCATAAGTATGAGGTTGATAGTCTGTGTCAAACCAAACCTCATTCATCTGAGGACTGAGCAGCTCAACTGTCTTATCACCCGTAATATTTTGCCCTGCTGTATTATTGATTAGAAGGCTGATTTTGCTTCTTTTCTCAGCCATCTTGACATCAAGATAATAGCCATAGTCATCTTCTTTAGCAGTCGCAAAGCTAGTCGCTCCGGTCGGCCAACCTCCCTTTTGGCTAGAAGGCGTCTCAACATCATCCCAAGTCCACAGGCCCAAGCTATCTAGATTTTGTGACGGCAAGGTTTTGAAATGAAAGCGAATATTGCCTTCTTCGATAGCATCTTTCGCCGAAGCTTGCGGCTGACTAACTGGTTCTTGCTTGTCTTTTTCACTTGGATTTGCAGCTTCTTGACCAGCACTTTCTGAACCTGCACTAGCTGGAGCTTGATCTGCTAGCACACCAGTTGGAGCAGCCTGCTCTGAAGTTCCCGCTCCTGAACTATCTGCCTCTCCAGTTTTTTCTTCATCTGCTGACTTAGGTAGGGCTGCCGCATTTGCATCAGAGACTGCTTCTGTTGCTGGGCTGGTAGCTGTGCTCGCCTCATCCGCTCGGACTAATTGGGCGTTTCCCAATAGGGAATCCTGAGGCAATGACAACAGAGGCTACTCCTACTTTTAAGCGACGGATGCCAAAATAATGACGCTTCTCGCCCATCCGAGACTGTAGGTGATCGTTATTTTTCATAAACAGAAAACTCCTTTATTTTTTCTTATAGAGAACATCTATGCAAACGTTTTCTGTATTTATTATACCGATTCTTTTTCAAGTTGTAAAGGCTTTCAATAAGAGTTTTTCTCACTCGGATATTTCATGTTCTCTGAGCGGATTTTAATAATTCGATAAGCTATTTGCGATTCAAACAACAATAGGCAAACAAAAAGGCCAAGACACTTATCTCGACCTTCATTTTATTCAACGATAAATTGACTCAAAATCCCATTAATGAACTTACTGGACTTTTCGTCAGAGAATTGCTTGGAAAGCTCAATGGCTTCGTTGACTGCTACCAGCTGTGGGGTATCAAACTCTGTAATCTCAAAAATACCCAGGCGCAGGATATTTTTTTCGACTAGCGTCAGACGATCCACTGTCCAGCCCTTTTTGAGGTGCTGGGCAATTTTCTTGTCCAAGTCGTCCTTGGACTGGACCACACCGGAGACCAGATTGAGCAAGAAGGCTGGAATATCAGCTTCCGCCACTTTGTCTGCCTCTTCGTCCTTATCATAAGAATAGGCAAAGCGACAAGCTTCTACAAGATCCCCTTCATACTCTAGGCTCATCAGGGCCTGAAAAGCCCTCTGGCGCAGACCTCTTCTGGATTCCAACAATATATCAGTCATTGAGGAAGTCCTCATCAAATAGATCTTTCAAGTCTGGCTTCGGTGCCTTTTCTGGAACAATGCCTGCCACATGGATATTGACAGCAGACAGCTCTACCTCAGCCATGTCAAAACAGCACTTTTTACAGCCTTCTGGATTGCTACTGCAACAGTTGGAACGCTGACACCGTATTCCAAATACAGGTAGATGTCTACAGTCACATCACCTGTCTCATCAGTATGGAGCGATACTCCGCGACCGAGTGAGCGCATAGAAAGACTGTCTGACATACTCTTATTTGCGAAGGAATAAACACCTTCTACCTTTGCCGTTGCAATGGCAATAATTTTTTCCAAAACACGTGGCGCAATGACGATTTCACCTAATTGTTCAGCTGCCATAGTTATTACCTCTTCTATATTATGCGCGAGAAACGTAAGTTCCTTCTGCAGTGTTGATGATTAATTTTTGTCCAACTTCGATGAAGTCTGGTACGTTGACAACAAGACCTGTCTCAAGTGTTGCTGGCTTACCAGATCCAGTAACAGTAGCTCCCTTGATAGATGGCTGAGTATCTGTTACGACCAATTCAACTGTTGTTGGTACTGTCACACCAATCACTTCTGTTCCGTAGAACTGGATTTTCACATCAGAGTTTTCAAGGATGAATTTCAATTCTTCTTCTACATTGACTACTGGAATTTCATATTGATCGTAAGTCTCAGTATTCATGAAATATGCAGTGTCATCCATTTGGTACAAGTATTGAGCTGGAACAGTTTCAATAATGGCTTGTTCAAATTTTTCTTCTGGACGGTAGCTGGTATCAAAGGTAGAGCCAGTACGAACATCGCGTAGCTTCATACGCATAATCGTATTTCCCTTACCTGGCTTGTGGTGGCTCGCTTCCAAAACGCGGATGAGTTTTCCATCAGCTGTTTCGAAGGTCATTCCAGCTTTCAGCTTACTTGCTTCAATCATTCTATATTACCTCTTTTTAAAATTATATTTCTACTTATTCTATCATAAAGCTGATAATTCTCAAATAACAATCAACTCTTTCGGCGCAAGAGTTAGGACTTCGCAGCCTGTTTCTGTGATGAGGAGATCGTCTTCGATGCGGACGCCGTATTTACCGTCCAGATAAATACCCGGCTCATCAGTCAGGACCATGCCTACCTCAATCGGCTCTTCTGACTTGCCGAAGTATGGAATCTCATGGATATCCAGACCGATACCGTGACCAATCCCATGGCTAAAGTAAGGACCGTAACCAGCATCGTTAATAATCTGGCGCGGAATCTGGTCAAAATCAATTCGGCTAAGCCCAGCCTTGGCTGCTTTTATCAGGGCTTGATTGCTGCGCAGGACAATATCATAAATCTCCCGCTCCTCATCCGTCACCTGCCCCACATGAACAGTCCGCGTCATATCACTGACATAGTGATTGTAGTAGCAGCCAAAGTCCATGGTCAGGGTTTCACCCTTTTGAATGACCTTGTCACTAGCCACACCATGCGGCATAGCAGAGCGGTAACCCGAAGCGATGATGAAATCAAAAGAGGCACCTGAAGCACCTAGCTGCCGCATACGGGCATCTAAAAAGTTCATAACAGCCAGCTCTGTCGTCTCACCAGGCTTGATAAAATCCAGCACATCTAGGAAAGCTTGATCCGAAATCTGACAGGCCTTGCGAATGGTCGCGATTTCTTGCTCATCTTTAATCATGCGCAGATTTTCAATAAAGCCCGTCATGGGAACCAACTCGTAGGCAGAGAAGATACTTTCCAGCATTTTGAAGTAAGCATAGGAAATCTCATCCTCAAAACCGATTTTTTGCAGCTTGTCATCCGCAATAATCTTGACAATCTCTCCAATCGCGTCGCGCGATTCCACAATATCAAAACCTTGGACTACTCCCTTGGCAATCAGCGTATAGCGCGCATCCGTCAGAAAAATCCGACGATTCTTGCTGATGAAAACCGTCGCTTCTGTCCCGCTGAAACCAGTCAGATAGTAAATATTTTTCAGATTGGTTACTAAAACAGCATCGCAGTCTGTCTGAGCCAATGCTGCTTCAAACTTTTCAACTCTTGATAACATGAGGCACCTCCGTGAAATAACTAAGCTTATTATATCAAAAAACCAGTCAAATAGGACATTTTTTGACAAACCTTATCCAGGAATTAGAATCCAACGAGCATTCTCTGACACAAAAATCCCTGTTTTTAATATCAAACAGGGATTTGATGAATTATTTTACGTGCAGCTTGCCTTTCAAATATTGACCGGTATAGCTGGCTGGATTAGCTGCGACTTCTTCCGGTGTCCCCGTCGCAATAATCGTACCGCCACCGACACCGCCTTCCGGTCCCAAATCAATGATATGGTCCGCTGTCTTGATAACATCCAAATTGTGCTCGATAACGAGTACTGTATTGCCATCGTCCACAAAGCGTGATAGCACTTGAAGGAGCTTGGCAATATCTTCAGAATGCAGACCCGTGGTCGGCTCATCCAAGATATAGAAGGACTTACCAGTCGAGCGCTTGTGAAGTTCGCTGGCCAGCTTCATCCGCTGGGCTTCACCACCTGACAAGGTCGTGGCTGGCTGCCCTAGAGTCACATAGCCTAGTCCCACGTCCTTGATAGTCTGGAGTTTGCGGGCAATCTTAGGAATATGCTGGAAGAATTCTACCGCATCATTGACCGTCATGTCCAGAACCTGAGCGATATTCTTCTCCTTGTAGTGAACCTCTAGAGTTTCGCTATTATAACGGGTGCCGTGGCAGACCTCACAGGCCACATAGACGTCAGGCAGGAAGTGCATCTCAATCTTGATAATCCCATCACCCGAGCAGGCTTCACAGCGGCCTCCCTTGACGTTAAAGCTGAAACGGCCCTTCTTGTAGCCGCGAATCTTGGCTTCATTGGTCTTGGCAAAAAGATCTCGAATATCGTCAAAGACTCCAGTATAAGTGGCCGGATTAGAGCGCGGTGTCCGACCAATCGGACTTTGGTCGATATCAATCAGTCTGTCCACATGCTCAATACCGCTGATTTTCTTGAACTTACCTGGCTTAGCAGAGTTGCGGTTGAGTTTTTGAGCAATGGCTTTTTAAGGATAGAGTTGACCAGCGTTGACTTACCGGATCCAGAAACTCCCGTCACAGCGATGAATTTGCCCAAGGGGAATCTGGCCGTGATATTCTGCAGATTATTTTCCTGAGCACCAGTCACTTCGATAAAGCGGCCATTGCCTACACGGCGTTCCAATGGCACTGGTATTTCGCGCTTACCTGACAGGTATTGGCCTGTGATGGATTTCTTGCTCTTGGCTACTTGTGCAGGAGTGCCAGCTGCGACGATTTCACCACCGAAAACACCGGCTCCTGGTCCCACATCAATCAGCCAGTCAGCCTCCCGCATGGTATCCTCATCGTGCTCAACCACAATGAGGGTATTGCCCAGGTCGCGCATCTTCTTAAGGCTGGCAATCAGGCGGTCATTGTCACGCTGGTGCAAGCCAATAGAGGGCTCGTCCAGGATATAGAGGACACCACTCAAGTTAGAACCAATCTGAGTCGCCAGACGAATCCGCTGGCTCTCACCTCCTGATAGAGTCCCAGCCGAGCGAGACAAAGTCAGGTAATTGAGGCCAACATTATTAAGGAAGGTCAGGCGGTCATGAATTTCTTTGAGAATAGGCCGCGCAATCGTAGCTTCATTGTCAGTCAAGCTAAGCTTGTCCAACTGAAGCAAATGATCAGCAATGGACAAGTCTGAAATCTCACCGATATGCAAGCCGTCTTCGCCGCCAACCTTGACAGACAAGGCCTGAGGGCTGAGTCGATAACCGTGACAAGCCGCACAGGTTAGCTCATTCATATAAGCCCGCATCTGCGTCCGAGTAAAATCACTATTGGTCTCATGGTAGCGACGGTTGATATTGGTGACAACCCCCTCAAAAGGAATGTCAATATCGCGCACGCCGCCAAATTCATTTTCATAGTGGAAATGGAACTCCCGTCCATCTGAGCCAAAGAAAATCAGCTGCTTTTCTTCCTCCGTCAGCTCCTCAAATGGCTTGTCCATATCAATGCCAAAGGCTGCCATGGCCTGCTCCAGCATCTGCGGATAGTAGTTGGAGGAGATGGGATTCCAAGGCGCTAGCGCTCCTTCGCGCAAGGTCTTGCCAGCTTCTGGCACAACCATATCTAGATCCACCTCCAGCTTAACCCCCAGACCATCACAGTCCGGACAGGATCCAAAAGGCGCATTGAAAGAAAAGAGTCGCGGCTCTAGCTCTGGCACTGTAAAACCACAAACAGGGCAGGCATAGTGTTCAGAAAGAGTAGCTCTTGATCGTCCATAGTGTCAATCACCACATAGCCCTCAGCAATCCGCAGAGCTGCTTCAACCGAGTCAAAGAGGCGACTACGCACACCTTCCTTGAGAACAATTCTGTCTACCACGACCTCAATATCATGCTGCTTGCTCTTAGAAAGTTCTGGCACTTCCGTCACATCGTAAATATCGCCATCCGCGCGCACACGGACATATCCGTCCTTCTGAATCTTGTCAAAAACGGTCTTATGCTGACCTTTTTTCTTGCGGATAACTGGCGCTAAAATCTGCAACCGCTGACGCTCTGGCAATTCCAAGACTTTGTCAACAATCTGCTCAACAGATGAAGCCGTAATAGCTCCATGACCGTTGATACAGTAAGGCGTCCCAACACGAGCATAGAGCAGGCGCAGATAGTCATTGATTTCGGTAGCTGTTCCCACCGTTGAGCGCGGATTTTTACTAGTCGTCTTCTGGTCGATGGAAATAGCTGGACTGAGACCATCAATCGAGTCCACATCCGGCTTTTCCATATTGCCCAAAAACTGCCGAGCATAGGCCGACAGACTTTCCACATAGCGGCGCTGCCCCTCAGCGTAAAGGGTGTCAAAAGCCAGACTGGACTTGCCCGAACCGGACAGCCCCGTCACCACGACTAACTTGTCCCGCGGAATTTCTACATCAATATTTTTTAAATTATGAGCTCGCGCTCCATGAATCACAATTTTATCTTGCATCTTGACCTCGTTTCACTTATAAACCTTCTCCATTATAACAAATTTTTGTGCAAACTTTTGCCCCAAAAGCCCGAATTTGTAGTATAATAGTACGGTATGCAAAAAACACTCTGGAAAGGAAAATGATTATGAAGCAAGTCTTTTTATCTACTACGACAGAATTCAAAGAGATTGATGCGCTCGAATCAGGCTCTTGGATCAATCTTGTCAATCCTTCCCAGAGCGAATCAATCGAAATTGCCAACGCCTTGGCATTGACATTACTGACCTGCGAGCGCCGCTCGATGCGGAAGAAATGTCTCGGGTTACTATAGAGGATGAATACACGCTGATTATCGTTGACGTGCCCATCACAGAGGAGCGGAATAACCAGACTTACTATGTCACAATCCCCCTTGGTATTATCATCACGGAAGAGGCGATTATCACCACTTGTTTGGAAAAATTACCTCTGCTGGACATCTTCATTCACAGGCGCCTGCGCAACTTCTATACTTTTATGAAGTCACGTTTTATCTTTCAGATTCTCTACCACAATGCTGAACTATATCTGACAGCCCTGCGCTCCATTGACCGCAAGAGCGAGCAGATTGAGAGCCAGCTGCACAAATCCACGCGAAATGAAGAACTGATTGAGCTCATGGAGTTGGAAAAGACCATCGTCTATTTCAAAGCCTCTCTTAAGACAAATGAGCGCGTGATTAAGAAGCTGACCAGCTCTACTAGTAATATCAAGAAATATCTGGAAGACGAGGACTTGCTGGAAGATACCTTGATTGAGACCCAGCAGGCCATTGAGATGGCTGATATCTACGGCAACATCCTCCACAGTATGACAGAGACATTCGCCTCTATCATTTCTAATAACCAGAACAATATCATGAAAGCCTTGGCTCTGGTGACCATTGTCATGTCTATCCCGACCATGATTTTCTCGGCCTATGGGATGAACTTCAAAAATAACGAACTGCCTCTCAACGGTGAACCACATGCCTTCTGGATTATCATGTTCATCGCCTTTGCCATGAGTGCTTCGGTCATGGCCTATCTCATGCACAAAAAACTATTTTAACCTTTAGAAAGAACGCCTATGTCACAAGTATCCCTCGACAAACTCAGCAAAAAAAACAAAGAATTTATCCATATCGCGACTAACCAACTCCTACAAGACGGCAAATCCGATCAGGAAATCCAAACTATCTTAGAAGGCATTCTGCCGGAAATCATGGAAAATCAAACCAAGGGAATCACTGCCCGCGGCCTCTACGGAGCCCCGACTACTTGGGCAGCTTCTTTGACCGCAAAAGAGCGCTATGATGCCGAGCATCCAAAGGAAAATGACGATCCTAAATGGATGATGCTGGACTCTGTCCTCTTTATCTTTGGTTTCTTTACCCTCCTGACCTCTATCGTCAATCTGGCTTCCTCTCAGCCATCTGTCTATGGACTGACGACTCTCGTACTCGGAAGCATAGTTGGTGGCCTTTCTTTCTATGCGCTTTACCACTTTATCTACCGTTTCTACGGACCAGATAAGGACCGCAGCCAGCGCCCTAAACTACTCAAGTCCATCCTTACCATGGCAGCAGCTATTCTCCTCTGGAGCATGTCCATCGTCCTGACTAGTCTCCTACCTGAATTCCTCAACCCCCGTCTATCCAATATCGTAGTTGCTATTGTCGGCGCTATTACCCTAGCCCTGCGCTTCTATCTCAAAAACGCTTCAACATCAAGAGTGCGACCATGGGACCGACGAGCTATTAATATCACACAAAAAGAGGTCAATGACCTCTTTTTGATTTGCTTCGGAAATATTTCCAATAAAGAGAGTAGGGAATGGGCAAACCGAGAATCAAGCAAAAGCGATTGACAACAATGTCGGCCTTTCCTGCGCTGTTAAAATGAATGGGAACCTGCTCTGGCAGCAGGCAGATAATCAGAAATAAGATTACTGCTAAGAGAAACAAAACGAATAAATCTTTCTTTTTCATTAGCCATGGACCTCCTTAAAATATCCTTGTTTTATTAAATGCCTATAAAGAACAGCTGCCAAGAGAAAAAGTCCAAGAGCTGAGATTCGCAGCGAAATCTCCAAGTCCATACCAAATAGTAAGGATAAGCAAAGAGGGAACACAAGAACCAAGATGCCAATTCCTCCAGACAAGATAGTCGAAAAACTTTGCTTAATAACAATCATTTCATTGTCCCAGATGAACTTAGGATAATGAAAATTGACCACAAGTCCCTGAAGAGCTGTAAATAGAGAATAGGCCAGTGAAACAAGGACCAAATCCACTACTTGCAAGCCTCCTAGCGAGAAACGCCAAACCAGAACAGGCAAGCCCAGCAGCAAGGCTGTGAAGTGTAAGGACACCGTCAAGGCCAGCTTTGCCATCATTATCTGCCTCATAGAAACCGGGAGTGTCTGAAGCAGCCAAATCTCTTCCCCCTCCAAGGAAATACTGACAGCTGCAGGATTGGAAATACTGAGACAGCCAGCCAGTAATAGGGGTAAAAATTCTCGGCTATCTCTGAGTCCAATCGAAGAAAAGAGGACATCAGGAGTCATAAAACAAAGCGAGATGGCTAAAACGATGATTAAAATGGTTCCCAGTCCACTATTGAGCATATAAAGATAGGAACTCATAAAATTCGAAATTTCTCTCCTATAAAGAGCCATAAAGGGAGACTTCTGCCGGCTTCTATAGACTTTGCTTTCTGACTTCACCCCTGTTATCATCTGATTTATTTTTAAATAATTTCTACTTAAATACCTTAGAAAAAGCCCTGTCAGCGCAAAAGATATAAGCATCAACAGAAGGCTAGCCCACAAAAAATGCTGAGGGTTAAAAAACAAGCTTGCCGGAGGATAGAGAGAAGTCAGCTGCTTGGTAAGCAAGAGACCAACATTTTCCGCTGACAGTCCAGCTCTCATAGCCCATATACTGCCTGTTGCCAGCCCCAAAAGCAAGAGGAGAGAAAAAAGGAAGGCAACTAGATTTTTATGAGGGGCCTTTGAGGCTATGTAGGCAACGCACAAGCCAAGTAAAGAGGCTAAACAGAGAGGTAAAAGAGGGACAAATCCCATTAAAAGCAGATAAAAAAGCAACTCCAACAAGGACGCACCATATCTAAACCAAACGATGCCTGCTGGGAGCATGAGAAGGATGGCAAACACACTGTTCAAAAGATAAAGAAAAGCATATTTCTCATAGACGATTTCCCTAATACTGAGCGGTAATACGATGAGCCTGTCAAGTTCCTCTTGGTCAAACAAGATGCCATTTGACTGCATCAGACTGAAAAAGAAAATAATAAAACTAACCAAGGCAATCATATAGGCTGGAATCAAATTTGCCTGCCCCAACTTGACTAAACTCAAAGCCGTCAAAAGGTTATAGCTTGAAAATAGCAAAACAAGCAAGAAGAGCAGACCAAGCTTAAAATACTTGCCCAACCCTCGTCCTTTCCTTAAATCATTAAGCGAAAATGTGCTGTATAATTGTACTTTAAAAAGCAAAAGAATATTAGTCATCATCCTGTAACTCCATAAATACTTGTTCCAAACTGGATGTTCCCTTAACTTCAGAGGTCCTTCCATTAGCCACCAAACGTCCTTTTTGCAGAATTGCTACCTTATTGCAGAGTTCTTCCGCAACCTCTAAAACATGGGTAGAAAAGAAAATCGCATGCCCTTGACTGGCTAGCTCTCTCATGATTTGCTTAAAATAATATGCGCCTTTCGGATCTAAACCGACAAAAGGTTCATCTAAAATCAACAGTTCTGGCTCATGCAAGAGGGCAGCTATTAGCGCCAATCGCTGCTTCATCCCATGCGAATAAGCTGAAATTAGCTGATCCAAAGAAGTATCCAACTCAAACATTTTAGAATACTTTTCTATAGCCGCTTGCCTCTTTTTCATAGAGACTCTATAAATATCTGCTACAAAGTCCAAAAACTGTCTTGCTGTCAGATTTTTGTAAAGATCTGGGTTGTCCGGCAGAAACGCCATCTTTCTTACAAAGCAAGGGCTCCTTCCTGATAGAGTGCCCGCAGATATAAATCTCTCCTTTATCAAAATCATGAATCCCCACAATCGCCTTAATGGTGGATGTTTTACCTGCTCCATTAGCGCCGATGAAGCCATAAATATCCCCAGGCTCCACTATCAGACTAAGATCATCCACTGCCTTTTTACCGTTGCTATATACTTTTGTTAAATGTTCTATTTTTAACATAAATTTCTCCTTTTATTTAAACTGACATTTTGTCAGTATTGGCGTAAAATTTTTTTAAATATCAGGATTAAAAGATTGAAGTCTCGAACTGACATTTTGTCAGTTATGCTTCTAAATAAAAGGCAGAAAACTGCCGATTATTCTAAAAAATAGATTCTTCTAATCCTAAGCTTCTTTCTAAGATTGCCTGGAAGCTGGTGAGATAATCCTGCAAAGTTTCTGGTTTTTCCTGACTCATCTTGATATCATTGGACACAAATACGTAGGCAGTCATGAGAAAAGAAGCCGTTTCATGCGGATATTTTAAATGAAAATCTCCAGATTTCTGTCCTTCCTCCAAGATATGAGTGAAGAAAACAATCATCCGCTCACAGAGTCTATGATAAAAGCGATCCAAGACATAACGATTTGTTTCTAAATTGACTGTTTCCTGCAAGACTTGATTTTCCTGTGTTCTGCTTTCCTCTGGGATAAGGGTCGCCTCAATAAAGGCTCTGATTTTTTCCTTGGCTCCAACATTTGGCTGATAGCTGATTTTTTCGAGCTTTCTCAGCAAGGGCTCAGAGTTCTTTTCAATCAGACAATAGAGAATATCTTCCTTATCCTTAAAATGATAGTAAAGCAGACCTCGAGAAATTCCAAGCTTATCAATAATGTCTTGAGTTCTTGTCTTTAGATAGCCCTTTTGGGCAAAGAGCTGCAAGGCTGCAGACATAATCTCCGCCCGTCGTACCTCTACTTCCTTGACATCACGCATGATTTCTGCCTCCTTGTGGTCAGTATAGCACTCCACTGACATTTTGTCAATGATAAAATAAAAAAACAGCAAGCCAGAGCCTGCTGTTAATCTAATTAGTCTTCATTTACGAAAGGCATCAAAGCCATTACGCGAGCGCGTTTGATAGCTGTTGTTACTTTACGTTGGTTTTTAGCTGAAGTTCCTGTTACGCGACGAGGAAGGATTTTCCCACGTTCTGAAACGAAACGGCTAAGAAGCTCAGTATCTTTGTAATCAACATATTCAATTTTGTTCGCTGCGATGTAATCAACTTTTTTACGGCGTTTGAATCCGCCACGACGTTGTTGAGCCATGTGTTTTCTCCTTTATATTATAGTTAGATTCGGTCCTTAAAATGGTAGATCGTCGTCTGAGATATCCATTGGGTTTGAATTGCCAAATGGGCTCTCATCACGAGAAAAGTTCGGTACTTGGTTAGACGAGTCTGCACTGCCATAACTTGGAGCAGAGCTGCCGCCAAAGCTGTTTCCACCGTATCCGCCAGATGACTGACCTTCACGATTAGAGCGACTTTCCAAGAGTTGGAAATTGTCCGCAACAACTTCTGTGACATAGACACGCTGGCCTTGCTGATTCTCGTAGTTACGCGTTTGAATACGGCCTGTAATTCCGATCAGGGCTCCTTTTTTGGCCCAGTTTGCAAGATTTTCTGCCTGCTGACGCCAGATGACAACATTGATAAAGTCCGCTTCTCGCTCGCCACTTTGATTTTTAAAGTTACGATTGACAGCCAGAGTAAATGTTGCAACCGCTTGGTTCTGCGGAGTATAGCGAAGCTCAGCATCACGGGTCATGCGACCCACCAGTACAACGTTATTAATCATAGTCTACCTTCTTAAGCGTCAAGTTTGACGATCATGTGACGAAGAATGTCAGCGTTGATTTTTGAAAGACGGTCAAACTCTTTAAGAGCTGCATCGTCGTTTGCTTCAACGTTAACGATGTGGTAAAGTCCTTCACGGAAATCTTGGATTTCGTATGCAAGACGACGTTTTTCCCAATCTTTTGATTCAACAACAGTTGCACCGTTGTCAGTCAAGATAGAGTCAAAGCGTGCTACCAAAGCGTTTTTAGCTTCTTCTTCAATGTTTGGACGAATAATATAAAGAATTTCGTATTTAGCCATTGATTTTTCCTCCTTTTGGTCTAATGACCCCGAGACTTTGCAAGGGGTAAGTGAGGTTTGCTCACAAATAACTATTATAGCAGACTTGCGGCAGAATGGCAAGGGAAAGTTTTGATATAAAAAAAACTCTCCCTGTCACCAGAGAGAGTCCGAAATACGATTCGTTTTTAGAGAGGCTAGACAATTCTTCCTTGGTCAACGACCAGTTTTCCAGCCTTGTAGACCTGATGGGTCAGGTTGGTCGCAAAGAAATAAAGTGGGTAGTCAATATTCTTAGCGTCTAGAATGGTAATGTCCGCCTGCTTACCAGTATCAAAGCTGCCAATCTTATCTTGACGGTTAACTGAGTAGGCCGCATTGATGGTTACAGCGTTGAGAACTTCTACTGGCGTCAGACGCATCATAAAGCAGCCCAGCTGCATGACGAACTGCAGATTAGCTGTCGGACAAGAGCCTGGATTGCTGTCGGTAGTCAGAGTGATAGCCATACCAGCTTCCAGCATCTTGCGAGCTGGTGCATAGGTATCTTCCATCAGACTGAAAGTAGTCGCTGGCAGGAGATTGCCGATAACCTTGGCTTCTGCCATCTTGCGAATGCCCTCATCGGTCGCTACCATCAAGTGCTCTGCACTAGTTGCTCCTAGCTCAGCTGCGACATCTACTCCACCGATAGACTCGATTTCATCAGCATGGATACGGAGCTTGAAGCCCATTTCCTTAGCCTTAGAAAGCAAGTAGCGTGACTCGTCAGCTGTAAAGACGCCTTTTTCACAGAAAATATCACAGAACTCAGCTAGATTTTCTGCTTTTACCCGAGGAAGCATTTCCTCGACGATGAGCTCCAGATATTCCTGAGAACGCCCCTTATATTCTGGTGGAACGGCGTGGGCAGCCATAAAGGTAGAAACGAGGTCGATCTCGTGGTCACGGTCCAGAGCTCCAACGACATCTAGCTGGCGCTTCTCTGTTTCCCAATCCAGACCATAGCCACTCTTGGCCTCAACAGTCGTCACCCCATGCAGCAGCATATAGTCCAGCAGTCTCTTAGACTTATCATAGAGAGTGTCAAAAGAAGCTTCTCGCGTCGCCCGGACCGTACTGAGAATACCGCCGCCTTGGGCAAGAATTTCCAGATAAGGGACCCCGGCTAACTTCTTAGCAAATTCATGCTCCCGGCTGCCACCATAGACTAAGTGAGTATGGCAGTCGATCAAGCCAGGCGTAGCAATCTTGCCCTCATAAGACTGAATCTTAGTATCTGGTCCAATCAGACTGGCATCCGGATCTCCGCTGCCAACTGCTAGAATTTTGCCGTCTTTGACTGCAATGTAGCCGTCTTCCAAGACCTGAGCTTCCTTCATCTCCTCGCCAAAAAGGGGATGGCCAAGATCCTTGGGACAGAAGACTTGATTAAAGTGAGTTAATAGTAAATCAGCAGTCATGCTTGTTCCTCCATTTCATTTTCCGACATATTTGCTTTTCATCATAATACACTATCGTCAAATTATAGTCAAAAGCTTGTAAAAGATAGGAGTCCCACTTTTTTTACTGTTTTTGTCATTTTCTTGACTCTTTATGGACGGGAGTCTTATAGAATGTAGGAGAAAGATATTTTACACTTGACTAAAAGGAGGATTTTCCATGTCATACTTTAGCGAAAATGAAATTGCAGCAGCAATGACCGTCAAATTAGACGATGTACTGCCTGAAAACACAGTTTTCCAAGAAGGCATCCGTCGAGCACCTGACCGGGGCTTCCGTTTGACTCAAGCTCAAACCGAAATTGCTCTTAAAAATGCCCTTCGCTATATTCCAAAGAGATTCCATGAGGAAGTAATTCCAGAATTCTTAGAAGAACTGAAGACTCGCGGACGGATTTATGGCTACCGCTGGCGTCCAAAGAACGCATCTATGGTAAACCAATTGATGAATATAAAGGGAACTGTACTGCGGCCAAAGCTATGCAGGTTATGATTGACAACAACCTGAGCTTTGAAATCGCCCTTTATCCTTATGAATTGGTTACCTACGGAGAAACTGGATCTGTCTGCGCCAACTGGATGCAGTACAACCTGATCAAGAAATACTTGGAAATCATGACCGACCATCAAACTTTGGTCGTGGAATCTGGCCACCCGCTCGGACTCTTCAAATCTAAACCAGAAGCTCCGCGCGTTATTATCACCAATGGCCTCTTGGTCGGTGAATATGACAATATGAAGGACTGGGAAATTGCAGAAGAAATGGGCGTGACCAACTATGGTCAAATGACAGCCGGCGGCTGGATGTACATCGGCCCTCAAGGTATCGTCCATGGTACTTTCAACACCCTCCTCAATGCTGGACGTTTGAAACTGGGTGTGGCAGATGATGGTGATCTAACCGGCAAACTCTTCATCTCTTCTGGTCTGGGTGGCATGAGTGGAGCTCAAGGGAAAGCGGCCGAAATTGCTAAAGCTGTGGCAATCGTAGCTGAAGTAGACCAATCTCGGATTGAAACTCGTCACTCCCAAGGCTGGATTAGCCAATTGGCTGAAAGTCCGAAAGAAGCTATCGACTTGGCTCAAAAAGCTCTGGAAGCTGGCGAATCAACTTCTATTGCCTATCATGGTAACATCGTAGACCTCTTGGAATATGTCAACGAAAACAATATCCATGTAGACCTACTGTCTGACCAAACTTCTTGCCACAATGTCTATGACGGCGGCTACTGTCCGGCTGGCATTAGCTTTGAAGAGCGTACTCGCCTCCTGGCTGAAGACAAGGAAACCTTTGCTAAGTTGGTTGACCAAACATTGGAACGTCACTTCAAGGCAATCAAGACCCTGACTAACAACGGCACCTACTTCTTTGACTATGGTAATGCCTTCATGAAGGCAGTCTATGACTCTGGCATCAAGGAAATTTCTAAGAATGGCTTTGACGACAAAGACGGTTTCATCTGGCCATCTTATGTAGAAGATATCATGGGCCCAATGCTCTTTGACTATGGTTATGGTCCTTTCCGTTGGGTATGTCTGAGCGGTAAGCACGAAGACCTAGTCGCTACTGACCACGCAGCTATGGAAGTGATCGACCCTAACCGCCGCTACCAAGACCGCGACAACTACAACTGGATCCGCGATGCAGAAAAGAACCAGCTGGTTGTTGGAACCCAGGCTCGGATTCTCTACCAAGACTGTATGGGACGCGTCAATATCGCCCTCAAGTTCAATGAATTAGTACGCGAAGGCAAGATTGGTCCTGTCATGATTGGCCGTGACCACCACGACGTATCTGGTACTGACTCTCCATTCCGTGAAACTTCTAATATCAAGGACGGTTCTAATGTTACCTGCGACATGGCTGTGCAATGTTACGCTGGTAATGCCGCTCGTGGTATGAGTCTGGTAGCTCTCCACAACGGTGGCGGAACTGGTATCGGTAAAGCAATCAACGGTGGCTTTGGCTTGGTTTTAGACGGTAGTGAACGTATTGATGAAATCATCAAATCTGCTATCGCTTGGGATACGATCGGCGGAGTTGCACGTCGTAACTGGGCTCGCAATGAGCATGCTATTGAGACAGCTATCGAGTACAACCGCCTCCACCAAGGAACAGACCACATTACCATTCCATACTTAACTGACGAAGATTTGGTCAAAGAATCTGTTAAGAAGTTGTTCGAATAAGAAAAACTTGTCCCCCAACTTCCGACCTGAGCTGGGTATCAACCTAGCTCAGCTGGAAGTTCCACTTTATTCACTTTGTAATTTTAATAATATATATCACGAGGTAATATCTTATGGCAAAAATTGTTGAATGTATTCCTAACTTTTCTGAAGGCCGCAATCAAGCGGTTATTGACGGTCTAGTTGAAGTAGCTAAGAGCGTGCCAGGCGTAACACTTCTGGACCACTCTTCTGATGCCAGCCACAACCGCAGCGTCTTTACCTTGGTCGGTGATGACCAAAACATTCAGGAAGTTGCCTTCCGTTTGGTTAAATACGCTTCTGAAAATATTGACTTGACCAAGCACCAGGGTGAACACCCTCGTATGGGCGCAACTGATGTCCTGCCTTTTGTACCTATCAAGGACATCACAAGTGAGGAATGCGTAGAAATTGCGAAGACCGTATCTGAGCGGATTAATCGTGAGCTCGGTATTCCTATCTTCCTCTATGAAGATGCAGCGACTCGTCCAGAGCGTAAGAACTTGGCTAAGGTTCGTAAAGGACAGTTTGAAGGCATGACTGAAACTCTTGGAACCAGACTGGGCGCCTGACTACGGTGAAAGAAAGATTCACCCAACTGCTGGTGTTACTGCTGTCGGAGCTAGAATGCCTCTCATCGCCTACAATATCAACTTGGATACAGACAACCTGGAAATCGCCAACAATATTTCCAAAATCATCCGTGGATCAAGCGGTGGCTACAAGTATTGTAAAGCTATCGGCGTTATGCTGGAAGACCGCAACATTGCTCAGGTTTCTATCAATATGGTCAATCTGGAAAAATTCCCACTCTATCGTGTCTTTGAAACTGTTCGCTTTGAAGCTAAGCGCTACGGAGTTGGAATCCTCGGCTCAGAAGTTATCGGTTTAGCTCCAGCCAAGGCTTTGATTGACGCAGCAGAATACTATCTGCAAATCGAAGACTTTGACTACGGCAAGCAAGTTCTGGAAAACCATTTGCTGGGCTAGGAGGACTGAAACCTATGAAATTAGTAGATTTAAGTTTGACAGAATTTGCTCAAGTCCTAGGATCAGATGCTCCTGCACCAGGAGGTGGCTCTGCCGCTGCTCTTTCAGCAGCGAACGGTATTTCCCTGACTAAGATGGTCTGTGAATTGACCCTAGGCAAAAAAAAATACGTAGAATTTGAAGCAGAAATTGCTCAAGTGCACGCAGAAAGTGCCCGCCTGCAAGAAAGCCTGCTCGCAGCTATTGACAAGGACACTGAAGCATTCAATCTGGTCTCCGCCGTCTTTGATATGCCTAAGGAAACGGAGGAAGACAAGGCTGCCCGTCGAGAAGCGATGCAACAAGCCCTCAAGGAAGCGACCAAGTCACCTTATGGCATGATGGAAGACATCTTGACTGCCCTGCAAACAACTCAAAAGGCTGTTGGCAAGTCCAATACCAATGCTGCCAGCGACCTGGGAGTCGCAGCTCTCAACCTTAAGGCTGGTCTGCAAGGAGCTTGGCTCAATGTCCTCATCAACCTGTCAGGTGTCAAGGATGAAGCATTTGTCGCAGACTACCGCAGCAAGGGTGAAGATCTCCTACAAAAAGGCTGCGCTCTAGCAGATGAAATTTATCAAGAAATTTGAAAGTTGTCTAATAGATAAATGGAAGATAAGTCCGCTCATTCCTATGAATGGACTTCCTCTTCTCAAGAGGTAACAATATGGTTTTATCAGATATTGAAATTGCGAATTCGGTTCAAATGAAGCCCATCAAAGAGGTGGCAGAAAAGCTAGGAATTGCTGAAGACGCCTTGTCTCTTTATGGAAATTACAAGGCAAAAATCAGTGCCGGCCAACTGGAAGCCTTAAAAGACAAGCCAGACGGCAAACTGATTCTCGTGACCGCTATTTCTCCGACACCAGCTGGAGAAGGCAAGACCACGACTTCTGTCGGATTGGTCGATGCTTTGGCTGCTATCGGTAAAAAAGCCGTTATCGCTCTGCGGGAGCCTTCTCTCGGACCTGTCTTTGGTATCAAGGGCGGAGCTGCTGGTGGTGGACACGCTCAGGTTGTGCCTATGGAGGATATCAATCTCCATTTCACTGGTGACTTTCATGCCATCGGTGTTGCCAACAACCTGCTGGCAGCCCTCATTGATAACCACATCCATCATGGCAATGCCTTAGGCATCGACTCTCGCCGCATCACTTGGAAGCGGGCAGTAGATATGAATGACCGGCAGTTGCGCCACATCGTAGACGGCTTGCAAGGTAAAGTCAACGGTGTTCCGCGTGAAGATGGTTTTGACATTACAGTTGCTTCTGAGGTTATGGCCATTCTCTGTCTGTCAGAAAATATCACTGACCTTAAGAACCGCTTGGAAAAAATCATCATTGCTTACAGCTTTGAAGGTAAGCCAGTAACTGCCAAGGATCTGAAAGCTGGTGGCGCTATGGCTGCTGTGCTCAAAGACGCTATCCATCCAAACTTGGTTCAAACTCTGGAACACACACCAGCCTTGATTCACGGTGGACCTTTTGCCAACATTGCCCATGGCTGTAACAGTGTCCTAGCTACTAAGCTGGCTCTCAAATATGCCGACTATGCAGTTACAGAAGCTGGTTTCGGTGCTGACCTCGGTGCTGAAAAATTCATTGATATCAAGTGTCGTACATCTGGACTTCGTCCATCGGCTGTAGTTCTAGTTGCTACCATCCGCGCTCTCAAGATGCACGGCGGTGTGGCTAAGAGCGATCTGGCTGAAGAAAATGTCCAAGCCGTTGTAGATGGTCTGCCAAACTTGGAAAAACATCTGGAAAACATTCAAGATGTTTATGGTCTTCCAGCAGTCGTTGCCATCAATAAATTCCCGCTGGATACCGAAGCAGAGTTGCAAGCAGTTTATGACGCCTGCCAAAAACGCGGAGTTGACGTCGTGATTTCTGATGTCTGGGCAAATGGCGGAGCTGGTGGTAAAGAGTTGGCTGAAAAAGTCGTGGAACTGGCCGAAGGAGACAATCACTTCCAATTTGTATATAATGAAGAGGACTCCATTGAGACCAAGCTGAACAAAATTGTTACTAAGGTCTATGGAGGCAAGGGGGTTCGCCTGACTCCTGCTGCTAAACGCGAGCTCAAACAACTGGAAGAGCTGGGCTTCTCCAACTATCCTATCTGTATGGCTAAGACTCAGTACTCTTTCTCAGACGATGCTAAAAAGTTAGGCGCACCTAAAGACTTTGTTGTGACTATCAGCCAGCTCAAAGTTTCTGCTGGTGCAGGTTTCATCGTTGCTCTGACTGGTGCGATCATGACCATGCCAGGACTGCCTAAAGTACCAGCCAGCGAAAAAATTGATGTTGACAAAGACGGCAATATCAGCGGTTTGTTCTAATAAATACCAAAAATGACAAATATAACCCTTTTAAGAGCAAACGATTTTCAAGTTTCCGATTGGTCGGGGGGAAAGACAAAACAGCTTTATCTTTCCCCGCAAACTGGCCACTATGGCAAGCGGGAATTTGACTATCGACTCTCAACAGCGACTGTGGAGTTAGCTGAAAGTCAGTTTTCTGACCTCAGCGGCTTTCACCGCATTCTCATGAGCCTGGACCACACACTTCATCTCCACAATGCCAGCCGGCAGGAGGAAACGGTTCTAGCTCCCTTTACTCCCTATGTCTTTGAAGGGAGTGATTCTATCACAAGTCGGGGGACTTGTACCGACTTTAATTTAATCTACAGCGACCATTATCAGGGACAGATGATTGCCATCTCAAATGGGCAAGAGCTTAGCCGAGATGACGAAATTCAATTTATCTATGCCTTAGAGAATCTGACGGTGACGGGAACAAACCTGCCAGCACTTAACCTAGAGGCAGAGCAGCTTCTGATAGTGGAAAAAGAGACTCAGGAAACTGAGTTGCATATAATGTTTTCGAGTAACCAGCCAAAGGGTGCTCCCCTTGCTATATGGGCTGGTTTGACCCACATCCCTACTAAGTAAAGATACCATGATGCCTTGTCACCATTCTATCTTTACTTGGAAAGGATCCCATATCTCTAAAGGAGAAACATTATTATGGATGCAACTAAACTCACTGCACAAGAACAAGAACAGGAAAAAGCGAAATTCAGCTTTTCCGGTGCAACTCTCTACGGTATCAATGCCGTTATCGGATCAGGGATTTTCCTCCTACCGCAAAAGATTTATAAAGGACTTGGTCCTGCCTCTCTAGCTGTCATGCTTGGAACTGCACTCCTCGTTATTCTCTTAGCCGTCTGCTTGGCAGAAACTGCTGGTTATTTTAATAAAAATGGCGGAGCTTTCCAATATTCCAAAGCGGCCTTCGGAAACTTTGTAGGCTTTAATGTCGGTTTTCTGGGATGGGTCGTAACCATTATCGCTTGGGCCGCTATGGCAGCAGCATTTGCAAGACTTTTTGTCATCACTTTTAAAGCCTTTGAACCTTATGAACTTTTGCTCAGTGTGAGCCTGATTATTTTGCTCAGCTTGATGAATATATCTGGTCTTAAGACTTCAAAAATATTTACCTTGACTGCTACTGTAGCTAAACTCATTCCAATCGTTGCCTTTAGTTTATGCGCAATTTTCTTTATTAAATCGGGAATTGATAAAGGTAACTTCACTCCGTTTCTACAACTAGATCCTAAAGTAGATATCATGAAAGCTATCTCAAGTACAGCCATTTATATCTTCTACGGATTTATCGGATTTGAAACCATGTCTATCGTTGCTGGTGAAATGCGCAACCCAGAAAGAATGTACCTCGGGCTATCTTAGGCTCTATCAGTATTGTATCAGTTCTCTATATGTTGATTATCGCTGGAACCATTTCCATGCTGGGCAGCCGTATCTTGCAAACAGATGCTTCTGTACAAGACGCCTTTGTTGAGATGATTGGCCCTGCTGGTGCTTGGATTATTTCCATTGGAGCACTCATCTCTATCACTGGTCTTAATATCGGAGAGTCCGTCATGGTTCCGCGTTATGGTGCAGCTATCGCAAATGAAGGCCTGCTTCCTAAGAAAATTGCAGAAACCAACTCTAAAAATGCCCCTATAGTTGCCATTATTATTTCAGGAATTCTGGCTATCGCCCTGCTCTTCTCTGGTAAGTTTGAAGAATTAGCAGCTCTCAGCGTGGTCTTCCGCTTCTTCCAATACATCCCAACTGCTCTAGCTGTACTAGTATTAAGAAAGAAATATCCAGACAAGAAAGTAGTTTTCCGCGTTCCATTTGGTCCAGTAATTCCAATTTTGGCGGTTCTAGTCAGCCTTGTCATGATTTGGGGTGAAAACCCAATGAACTATGTTTACGGCCTCATCGGTGTCCTTATCGCCAGTGCAGTATACTTTATCTATATAGTACTGATTTGTAAAAATAAAGTTCTTAAACAAGAAGGAGAATGAATCTTATGACACATGTAATTAATTTGGATGGCGAACACCTTACTTTAGAAGACGTCATCGCAGTAGCTCATCATGGAGCCATTTGCGAAATCGACCAAGAAGCTAAGAAAGCAGTAGAAGCTTCCCGCAAAATCGTGGATGACATCGTCCGCGAAAAGCGGGTAGTCTACGGTGTTACAACTGGCTTTGGCTCTCTCTGCAATGTCAGCATCTCACCAGAAGATACGACTCAACTGCAAGAAAACCTAATTCGGACGCACTCCTCAGGCTACGGCGATCCCCTGCCAGAAGATGCAGTCCGTGCGATTATATTAATTCGGATTAATTCCTTGGTCAAGGGCTATTCTGGTATTCGGCTCTCTACTGTCGAAAAACTTCTAGAATTGCTCAATAAAGGCGTTGTCCCTTACATTCCGGAAAAAGGCTCTTTGGGAGCTTCTGGAGATTTAGCACCGCTAGCTCACATGGTTCTGCCTATGCTAGGACTGGGGCAAGCTTACTATCAAGGTGAATTGCTCTCTGGACAAGAAGCTTTGGACAAGGCCGGTATCGAGAAGATTGCTCTAGCAGCCAAGGAAGGGCTGGCGCTGATTAACGGAACGACTGTCCTGACAGGTATCGGAGCTCTGGCTACCTATGATGCCATCCAGCTGCTTAAGCTGTCAGATGTCGCTGGTGCTCTTTCCATGGAAGTCCATAATGGTATTACCAGTCCTTTCGAAGAAGACCTGCATACCATTCGACCTCAGAGCGGACAGCTAGCTACAGCCCGCAATATCCGCAACCTGCTGGAAGGCAGTGGCAACACAACCGTAGCCACTCAACAACGGGTCCAAGACCCTTACACCCTGCGTTGTATTCCGCAGATTCATGGTGCCAGCAAGGACTCTATCGCTTATGTCAAGACCAAGGTCGAGATTGAAATCAACTCCGTTACAGACAACCCAATCATCACAAAAGAAGGCCACGTCATCTCAGGCGGTAACTTCCACGGAGAACCAATGGCACAGCCATTCGACTTCCTCGGCATCGCTATTTCTGAAATCGGAAATGTATCCGAGCGTCGTGTAGAACGTTTGGTCAACAGCCAACTGAGCAAGCTTCCATCCTTCTTAGTCAAACACCCAGGACTCAACTCTGGCTTTATGATTACCCAGTATGCTTGTGCTTCGCTCGCCTCTGAGAACAAGGTTCTGTCTCATCCAGCCAGCGTAGACTCTATCCCATCTTGTGAAAACCAAGAAGACTTTGTCAGCATGGGAACTACTGCAGCACGTAAGGCAGCTGAAATTCTTAAAAATTCTCGCCGCATCGTGGCAACAGAAATCATGGCAGCCTGCCAAGCTCTAGATCTGAAACCAGAAAACCATGAACTTGGTAAAGGAACCAAGCCAGCCTATGACCTCTTCCGTCAGCATGTCCGCTTTATCGAGTTTGATAAGGACATCGAAATCTACGAAGAGCTCAACAAGGCTTCTGAGCTGATTGAAAACGAAGAATTTCTAGCAGCAGTTGAAAAGGCTGTAGACTTGAGCATTCAGTTCTAAAGCTGATGACTCTGTAAAAAAGCTAACCTAAGAAGCCCGCTCTCGTGCAGCTGGGCTTCTTTTCCCGCAAAAAGTCATTGACAGGCTTGGTGGAAACTCTTATAATAAAGTCGCAAGTATCGTTATGGAAAAGGACAAAATCATGTTAGAAGATTACTATCAGCTAGATAACAGCTACTATCATAAGAGACTGGATGATGATTTATATGCTGCCAAATGGGGGATGGTTATTGAGTTTTTGGACTTAAATGACCCTAACTTAAAACCCTTTGACGGGGTCAACTTTGCTTTGATTGGCTTCAAGAGTGACAAAGGGGTTTATATCAACCATGGCCGAGTGGGGGCTGTCGAAGGACCACAAGCTATCCGAACCCAGCTGGCCAAGCTTCCTTGGCATCTGGGCAGAAACGTCCGCGTCTTTGATGTTGGCGATATTGACGGTCCTAACCGCTCTCTGGAGCAGTTGCAGCAAAGCTTGGCTCGAGCAGTCAAACGCCTGCGAGAGCTTAATCTCCGGCCTATTGTCCTAGGTGGCGGCCACGAAACAGCCTACGGCCACTATCTGGGACTTAAATCGTCACTAAATCCTGACCAAGACTTGGCCGTTATCAATATGGATGCCCACTTTGATTTGCGTCCCTATGACCAGACTGGTCCTAACTCTGGTACCGGTTTTCGCCAGATGTTCGATGACACTCTGGCTCAGAAACAGGCCTTTAACTACCTTATCCTAGGGATTCAGGAGCACAATAACAATCTCTTTCTCTTTGACTTTGTGGCAAAATCCAAGGCTATCCAGTTTCTGACTGGAATGGATATTTACCAAATGGGTTACAAGGAAGTCTGTAGAGTGGTCGATACCTTTCTGGCCGGTAAGGAGCAGGTCTATTTGACCATTGATATTGACTGCTTCTCAGCTGGCGCCGCTCCTGGTGTCAGTGCCATTCAGTCGCTCGGTGTGGATCCCAATCTAGCTGTTCTGGTCTTCCAGCATATAGCCGCGTCAGGCAAGCTGATGGGCTTTGACATCGTTGAAGTCTCTCCGCCTCACGATATAGACAACCATACGGCTAATCTGGCTGCCAGCTTTGTCTTTTACCTGACCCAAGTCTGGGCGCAAGCACATGATTGATAAACTTTTAGCTTTTTTAAATATTAAAGAGAGGATGAACTCAGAGTTCATCCTCTCTTATTTTTTGTTTAATGCCTGAGATAGGCCTTGGCGTAAGTTTTCTAATTCCTTTAGCTGGTGCCGGTCACGGTAGGGATTGAGCTGGCTTTTGGCCGTTTCAAAGTAGGTGTCAAAGTCCTGAACTAGCAAGTCTTCAAAGCCTGATTCCTGCAAACTCCCAGTCAGCAGGCGATACTTAATCACAGCCATCAGATAGTAGATTAGCCCCTTGTCCCGCGGATTGCCATAGCGACTAATGAGGCTATCCTTTTTCCGCAGCAGGTCAAGCACCGGCTGGAAATCTCCCTTCTCACAGCCAATCAAGGCCAAATACACTTCCAACTGGGTCTCTTTCCAAGGGAAACTGAGGGACTTCAGAGCTGTTTTAGCCTTGAGGAAATCCGCTCCGCCTGCTCATAATCTTTCAGCTGATAATAGGTCATACCCAAGCCAATGTAGAAAGCAAAAATCGAAGGCTCTGCTGTTTTATTTTCCGTCAGCTTAATGGCCTCTTTCTGATGAGCCAGAGACGCCGTGAAATTCCCGCGAATCTGCTCAATCTCCGCCAAGTAGTCTAGAGCCGCCGCAATCTGAATCGAGTACTTGGAACGCAGTGAAGCCGTCAAGCTGAAACAATCAATAGACTGGTAGAGATGGTGAAGTGACTGCTCCTCATCCCCAATCATGAGATGATAGAGCCCCTTAAGCCGAAGGTTGATAGCAATGGCCTCGTGATTGTTGGCCTGGACCGAAGCATCCAGAGCCAACTCCGTATAGTAACGCATCTCTGGGATATTTTCCGTCTGGATGCAGTAGTAAATCATCTGCCGATAGCCTTCTAGGAGAAAATCCATCTGCTGCAGCTCCTTGGCCGAAATAATCACCTGCTGGATATTGTCCATTCCCTGCTGGTAATTCCCCGTCCGGATAGCATAGCGCCCTTCTAGATAGAGGAAGCGGAGAACCAATAGCTGAAAATCCTTGTGATTCTGATGTTTTCTCTCTAAGCCCTCTATCTCCCGACGGATACGGTCAAACTGGTCTAAAACCGCTGACTGATTGCTATCATCCGTCTTTTCGATAAAACCAAATTCCCGCGAATAAATTGGAAATAGCTCGTGATGAAACTGCAGAGTAGCCTCGAGATAATGCAGTTCGTACTCCAGAGACTTAATCGGCTGCTTGGACATCTTGTAGTGATAGGCGATTTCATTGAGCAACTGAGCATGATAGAGAGAGTCTCCCAGCTGGTCTTCCATGCTCTGGGCTATCTGATGATGCAGCATTCGCTTCTTGGCAAGTGACAAGCGCTCATAGGCGTAGATTCTCAAAGCTCCTGACTGAATCGCAAGACTAATTCCTCACCCTGCTCCTCCTCAATCAACAGCTGCTTCTGCCCAAACTCCTCAGTGATTTCGACCACTTCTTCCATCGGCAGGCCTAATAACCTAGCTAAGAGCGAAACCGACGCAGGAGCCCTAAAGCAAGCCAGATAATCTACCAACTCTTCCTCTTGACTGCTCAGATAATCCAGCTTAAGAGACAGCTTGGCCTTGATGGCCGGAGTCAGCGGATGAAACTTCTCTCCTCGTAGGAGCTGCTCAGCGTATTCCGACAGGAAGAAAGGGATGCCTTGGCTGACCCGATAAATATCCTCAAGGCGTTCTTCAGATATGGCTAACTGACCTGTCTGGGCTTGCAAGTAAGCTGCACTATCCTTAAAATTCAGCGGCTGCAGCTCGATAAATCCCAGCTTATTGCGTACCAGCAGGTGATTGAAAAAATGTTCCAAATAAGAAGGGGTGCTCAGATGCTTGGTCAGCACAAAGGCCACAGGATAGCCGGTCAAATGATTCATAACCTGCTCTAGGACAGCAACGCTGTACTTATCCATCCAGTGACAGTCCTCAATCAAGATTATCAAAGCTTTTTTCTTAGAAATCTTCTGCAGAATATCCACCACAAACTGAGCCAGCTTGTCCGCATCCAACTGAAGACCAGAAGTGCCGCCTGTCAAAATAGGGAAATAACTCTCCAAAATGACCTGCCACTGACTGATAGAGAGAATCTGGTGCTGAATAACCAAGTCCCCCAGGCCGTCCAGCAAACCACGCCAAGGCTGGAGCTCTGCCTTCATCTCCTCCTTGAAGCACTCAGCCATGACAATCTGGAAATACTTGGTTTGATTGGCCAAAACTTGACGAGTCACTGTCCGCTTTCCGATACCAGTACCACCGACTAGAACCAGAGCATGCGCTTCCTGAGCCTCTATCACCTTAGAGAAATAAGATTCTAAGCGCTTGATTTCATCAACCCGCCCGAAAAAGTGGTCCGTATTGCGCAGAAACTGCTTGGTCTTACGCTCGCTACGGTCCTTGGCAAGCACCTCATGATATAGTTGCTGGATAGGTTCCGTAGGACTAATGCCCAGTTCCTTATCCAAAATATTGACCAATTTATAATAGGTCTCTATCACCTTGCCAGGCCGATCATTATCCTGATAGAGCTTCATGAGCAGATGATAGTTCTTCTCGTCAAACTCATCAATGCTGATCAAGCGGCGCAAATTCCGCTCAGCCTCTTCCAAATCCAGCCGGTCTTTTTCTGTTTCCATCTGTTGGTAGCAGGCTTGGATATAAAGCTGCTCATATCGCGTCCGCATTTTGGAAACCCAGTAATCAAAGGCCTCGCTGTCCTTGAGATAGAAGCCCTGCAGAAATCCCCTTGATAGAGCGACAGATGCTTTGCAGGATGGTCCGTGAAACGTTCTACATCACTTTCAATCGCACACTCGGGATTAAGCGACAGTACAGTCCGGTTGGGAGCGACAATCCATTCCCCACCTAGTAGCTTGTTAGCTTGATAAATGGTATTGCGCAGATTCTTTTTGGCGGTCTGATTATCCTTGTTTTCCCAGAGAATTCCTGCAATCTCTTCTCGATTGACTGCTCCATTGATATGGAGATAGTAAAGCAGAGCATTGATTTTTGCAAAAGGAAAAAAAACTTCCTCCTGATTGAGAAAGACACTCGGACTTCCCAGTAATTTCAACCTCAACAGATCTTTCGTCATGCAAACGCCTCCAAGAAACCTTATAGAACTAATATAAACAAAAAGAGACAGTTTGGCAAGTAAAGTATTTTACTAGCCCATAATTTCCAGTTTTTAAATTGGTTTTATTTAGGATTTTTCTGTTATACTAAGATGAAAATAAAATTTTAGAAAGTTACTTATGAAGAAAAATATTGTTCTTTTCATTTTTCTCCTTCTGAGCGCAATTGGCTTAGAATACGAGACACAAGCCTATACTACTGGCAGTATGTCAGGCACTTCCTATGGGATTGTCGGACTGTCAGCCCTCTTGGCTCTGCTCTATATCGTCCCTGCCCTGCTTTTGATTCGTCAACTGGGAAAAAAATGGCAGACGCCTGCACTTAGCCTTGGGGTAGCTCTGCTAGGTGGCCTTTTCATTTCTGGTTGGACCTCTGGCTTGGCCAATACCTATATCCACGAGTGGGTCAGCACCAGCTTCCCAAACACGCTGCTCAGTGATCTAGAGAATGCCATCGCAGCTCCGCTGGTTGAAGAACCGCTCAAGCTTCTGGCAGTTGCCTTCGCTGTCTATCTAGTACCTGTCAAAAAGATCAAATCCTTTTTGCTGCTTGGTATTACTGCTGGCATGGGCTTTCAGATTAGCGAGGACTTCTCCTATATCCTATCAGATCTACGCGAAGGCTTCTCCTTCACTATCTCTGGGATTCTAGGCCGTATCACTGGCGGCATTGCCTCTCACTGGCTCTACACCGCCCTGACCACTCTCGGTCTAGCGCTCATGCTGCGCTATGCCAAAACTCAGAAAAACTACTTCAGAGCAGGGCTCTTCTACTTCCTAGCAACCTTCGTCCTCCACTTCTTCTGGAATTCACCGCTGACTGCTATCGAAACAGATATCCCAATCATCGTACCTGCTATGACTGCTCTGGCTGTCTTTATCTTTTACCAAGCCTACCGAACAGCCCATAAAATCGACCAAGAAGAATTGGGAGTGGAATGATGCAAAAAAACGACCGTTAGGGTCGTTTTTATTGTTACTTCAGTAATATATTTTCTTAACATTCTATATTTAAGACATACCAATCAATTGCAAAAATCGGAATGACCTATTTAGAGATATCTACATAACCACCTTGCCATACTCTATCATCCATTTCACAAAAAAACACCTCTAATCCTCTCCCCACCAGCCTTTCTATCCTCTCCTTTCCATGCTCTTTCCTTAAAGAAATGTTAACATTTTCTTAAAACTAACTTATATTAGGAATCTTTAAGCCGCAGTCTGTATACTTTCTACAAATCATCTAAGAAAGAGGTATGGATATGGATTTTCTAGTGATTCCGGCCTATGAGCCTGATTATAATCTTATTAAGCTGATAAAAAAAATTCACCATAAAAGTGATTTTCATATCATTGTTATCGATGACGGCAGCTCTTCCAAATGCCAGATAGTCTTTGAGCAGGCAGAGCAATACGCGACCGTGCTCCGTCATCAGGTCAATCAAGGCAAAGGGCAAGCGCTGAAAACTGCTTTTACCTTTATCCAGACACTGAAGAACTATGGAACGGTTGTAACAGCAGATGCGGATGGCCAGCACAAGGCCTGGGATATTTTCCGTGTAGCGAGCAAGGCTTCTGAAAATCCTAATCGGCTGATTCTGGGAGCACGCGCCTTTACTGGCAAGGTGCCCCTACGCAGCCGCTTCGGTAATAGTCTGACTCGGGCTCTCTTCAAGCTTCAGACTGGCGTGGGTGTCTCCGATACTCAGACAGGCTTACGAGCCTTTACAACCAACATGATTCCATTTATGCTAAAGGTAGAGGGTCAGCGCTATGAGTATGAAATGAACATGCTCTTAGAAGCCAGCAAGGAATATCCCATTTTGGAAGTGCCCATTGAGACGGTCTATATCAATGACAATCAAGGCTCGCACTTCCGACCGATTCGGGATGGGCTCATGATTTATAAAAATATATTCAAATTTGCCCTGACTTCTCTCAGCAGCTTCGTCGTAGACTACATCGTCTACGCACTGGCTCTCTTGTTTTTAGCTGCTGTGCCGACCAGCCTGAGAATTCTTCTCGCAAATGGGATTGCCCGAGTGACCAGCTCAATCTTTAACTATTCGACCAATAAAAAGCTGGTCTTTAAGAACGACGACAGTATACTCAAGACAGGAACTGGCTATTTCAGCCTGGCTGTAGTGCTCTTTATCCTAGATACACTGCTGATTCGCCTCTTCTATGCTGTCTTTGGTCTCAATCTTCTGATTGTCAAAATTATCGTCGGCATTTTGCTCTTCACTGTCTCTTGGATGGTGCAAAAGAGATTTATTTTTAAGGAAAGGACACACACCGCATCATGAAATTTTTAAAGAAACGCTATGCCTATGCCTCCATTTTCGGGCTGCTTCTGATAGCTTCTTTCAGCTACTCCATGCTGAAAACCTTTGTCATCGCAGAGACCATTTCCACGGTTTCAAGTACGAGTTCGTCGTCCAATGCCAAGGCTGCCAGCAAGGCTGCAGAAACAGCGACTGTGACGGATACCAGCTATTCAGACGACAACATCTCGGTCACATTGACTGAAAAGACCGTCAGCAACACCCAGGTCTACATCGCTGATGTGACCGTCAGCTCATCAGAATACCTCAAAACGGCCTTTGCCCAAATACCTACGGAAACAATGTCACTGCCAAAGCCTCTGTCACTGCCGCCAACAACAATGCTATTCTAGCTGTCAACGGTGACTACTACGGGGCTAATACAACTGGCTATGTCATCCGCAATGGTGTCGTCTACCGCGATACAGTCCGAGAAGACTCTAGCAATGGTGATTTGGCTATTTACAAAGACGGCTCCTTCAAGATTATCTATGAAGACCAAGTCTCTGCCGATCAACTGGTCAAAGACGGTGTAGTCAATCTCTTGGCCTTCGGCCCATCTCTAGTAGAAAATGATGAGATTGTCGTTGATACCAACTCCGAAGTCGGCCAGTCCATGTCTTCCAATCCACGGACAGCTATCGGTATCATTGATGAAAACCACTACATCATCATCGTTTCAGACGGACGCACCTCAGAAAGCGAAGGGCTTTCCCTCTACCAGATGGCAGAAATCATGAAATCTTACGGTGTCAAGACCGCCTATAACCTTGATGGCGGCGGATCCTCTACACTTTACTTTAACGGTCAGGTCATTAACAAACCTACAACCAACGGAAATACTATCTCAGAAAGGTCGGTGAGTGATATTGTCTACATCGGTTACTAATCCCAGCAAAAAACGTTTTAGAAAAACAGCCCTTATCTACGCACTATTAACGATTTTCTTCTTTGCTTTCAGCAGAATCTATGAATCCTTCAGTTTCGGCGAAACATCTAGCCACATGCACTATCTCTTTACCATTCCTCTAACGGGCGGCATCCTACTCCTGCTCTTTATGAAGGTCATCCCTAATCTCTCTCGGCTCAGCCTCAACCTTTGGAACTCAGCTGTAGCCATCATGACAGCCGGCATGCTCTTCCGTGGCATCGTCAATCTATCCGGACGATCCACAACGCTGGATATGCCCTACTGGTATGTAGGAGCAGCCTTTGCGGCTCTGGCGCTACTCTCCATGGTCTTTACTCGCAGTGTGTGGAAGGCGGAAGAGCAAGCTCAACCAATACCCAACAAAAAAGAAGACGCAGAACTAAGTCGCTGTGAAACCTACAGTCAAGTATAAACCAAAAAACCTCAGAAAAATCTGAGGTTTTTATTCTAGTGATAATCTTTCTGATTCTTCATTACTATGAGCTGTTAAAAAAATTTGCTTTTTCATTCACACTCATACACATCACCCGTCAGCGGGTCAATGACTTCTGCTAGCTTAAAATATCCCTGCTCATAATGGTAATGACAGATGGCGCAGTTGCCAAAGCGCACCTTGGGGTCCAGAGCTTGAGCCGCAATTTGAGATAGAAGGCCCACATGGCACCACCGTGGCTGACGGCCAAGACTGGCTCTGCATCCGCTTGCTCCATGACCTCAGTCAGAGTGACTAGCACGCGCTCACCGACTTGGTCCACACCTTCTCCGCCATAGGGAACGAAGAGGTCTTCAAAAGAGGCGGCTCCTGGCCGAAATTTCGGTTGCAGGCGTTCGGGCTGAGCTTCAAAAAGACCAAAGTTCCATTCTTTAATACCCTTAAGGCGAGTATAGTCGGTCCGGCCAGAGACAAGTTCCAGAGTATCAGAAGCCCGCTCCTGAGTAGAGGAGAAGAGACGTCCAAAACGAATGCCCCGCTCTTTCAAATAAGCTCCTGCCTGCCGGGCCTGTTCCTGCCCCAGTTCAGTCAAAGGAGAGTCGCAAGATCCCTGCACTAAACCCTCTTGATTGAAAAAGGTCTGGCCATGCCGCATCAAGTATAAATCTTTCATTTATTTTCCCTCCCAGCTGCTAAAATCGTGACCAATCACTTCTTCTAGGTAAAATTGGTCCTGTTCAAAAGTAAACTTCAAAATCCCACAGTTGGTCATGTGACCTAGAGCATCCAGACGCCAGTTTTTCCGCCAAGCTCTGGCAAAATTGGCCATGGCCCCGCCATGGGAGACCATGAGCACAGACTGACCATCCGTCTCTTGCATGAGCTGAAGAATTGTCGTTGCCATACGCTCCTGGACCTGATCCTGTGATTCACCGCCGTAGGTCACAAAGAAATCTCCATAAGGCAAGGGGGGATTAAGGTCTTCGCTTTCCCCTTCAAAGGTGCCGAAGTTCCACTCCTTGAGTCCCTTGACACGCTTATAGGGAAGCTTCCCGTTTGTTACCAATTCCAAGGTATCACAGGCCCGCTCTTGAGTAGAGCTATAAGCATCGTCAAAAGTAATTCCGGCATCCTTAAAATATTGTCCTGCCACCTTGGCCTGATAAATACCAAAATCGGTCAGAGGAGCATCACACCAGCCCTGCACCTTGTGGCGCAGGTTGAAAGCGTTTGGCCATGCCGCATCAGATAAAGAATTTTTGCCATCATTCACATCTCCTTTAGATGAGTTCTAACTTTTCAAAGGCCTTGTAGAGACCGTCTTGGCTGACCGAGTCTGTCACCAGATCTGCTATGGCCTTGATTTCCGCTCCGCCATTTCCCATAGCAACCCCAACCTGACAATAGTCCAGCATAGGAATATCAACCTTGGCATCACCGAAAGCCAGAGTATCTGCCCTGTCAGCATGAAGATGCTTCAGCAGAACCTCAATGGCATGCACCTTGGTAATATCTTTGACTCCTAAGTCACCAAAGAGAGCATGCTCGCCCTTGCCTCCCCAAGTACCCGCCTTGAGCTCAGGAAAAGCAGCCTTAGAGTCTAGATGGTCTTGGTAGCTCTTTAGAATGAAGCTGACTTTGTTCAGGTCGTCTCGGTAGAGCTCCCCACCATAAACCAGGCCATGAAGAGCTTCTTCTGCCTCCATATTTACGACTTCTTCTGGATTGGCTCCTTTTCCAAGGATGTAGGTCTGAAGCACTGGTCGCGCTGCTTCGCGGAAGCCCCTGCTTGCAAAGAGACCGTTATTACTCTCCAGGTAAAACTCTAGCCCTCTCTCCTGAAGCCAGTCGACTAGGCTTTTAGCGACATCTCGCGGAATCAGCTGGTGCAGAATAACCTGACCCTTATGCTCCACATAAGAACCGTTGCCACCAATCATGCCATCAAAGCCAATATCCCAAATTTCCGGCGGCATCTCAGCCTTGCTGCGACCGGTACAGACATAGACCAGATGGCCCTTTTCCCGTGCCTTGCGAATGGCAAGTATAGCCGACTCCGGTATATGATTATCATAGTCGATGATGGTACCATCCACATCCAGAAAGATGATTTCTCGTCATAAAACTTCCTCTTCCTCGCATTTGCCGAATGCTTTCTACTAATAATCCAAGCTAGCAAACGTTTTCTTCAATTTTTACAAATTCTCCTATTCTGACCCAGATTTATTTTATAAAAGCTTCACTCTATTATATACCTTTTTGAAAGCCTTTTCCTATAGAATTATCAGAGATAATGGTACTATCCTTTTTTCAGAGAAAAAAAGCAAGAAGGACAGCTTTTAATCAGCTTGTTCCTTCTGATCTTTTTATTCCCAGCTTATCTACTCATCCTCTGCTTCAAACAGCCAGAGTTTAGAATCAAAGTCATAGCTTGGCTTTTGCTCAGAATCCTCCAGTAACTGACCGCTGGAAGCGTCCGTGGTGACCAGTCCAACTCGCATAAGCTCAGCCCCAGTATAGCTACGCCCCTCTAGCCGATAGACCTTATCCACAGCCAGTCCTTTCAGTTGCAAACGCTGATGAGAGCGATTGACTTGATTGAGGACCTTGAAAGTGCCTAAAAGTGCGGTGTTCTGATCCTGACTGACAACCATCCAAGCTGTCTGCCCATCTCCCTTAAATGGCGACTGCAGTCGATAAAAAGTTCCATTATGAATCAGTTCTCGATGGCGCTTGTAAAAAGCTATCTGTTCCCTGACTTCAGCCAATTCTCCTGGGCTTAGCTGATTAAGATCCAGCTCATAGCCAAAGGAACCGAAAAAGGCGACATTGCCCCGCGTCTTTAACGGAGTCACACGATTGGTCTGGTGATTGGGCGCGATGGAGACATGGGCTCCCATAGACGAAAGCGGATAGAGAAGACTGGTCCCGTACTGGATTTTCAAGCGCTCAATCGCATCCGAATCATCGCTGGTCCAAGCTTGAGGAGCATAGTAAAGCATGCCTGGATCAAAGCGTCCTCCACCTGAAGAGCAGGACTCAAATAACAAGCTTGGATACCGACTGGTCAAACGCTCATACAAGTCATAAACGCCCAAGACATAGCGGTGAAAAATCTCTCCTTGCTGATCGGCTGGCCAGGCAGCCGAGAAGACATCCGTCAGAGGGCGATTCATATCCCATTTGATATAATCCAGCTGCGCTTCCTCGAGAATCGCTGACAGACGCTCAAATATCTCATTCACTACTTCCGGCCGAGAATAGTCCAAAACAAACTGGTTCCGACCATGGCGGGGCTGTCTATCTGGCACTGCCAGTAGCCAGTCAGGATGAGTTCGGTAGAGTTGGCTGTCCTTATTGACCATTTCCGGCTCAAACCAAAGACCAAACTTCATGCCCAAAATGTGAATTCGCTCTGCTAGCGAGCCCAGCCCCTGCGGCAGCCTTTCTGGATTGACAAACCAATCACCCAGCCCAGCGCGGTCATTAGTCCGCTGGCCAAACCAGCCGTCATCTAGCACAAAGAGTTCCACTCCTACTTGCTGAGCCTTTTCAGCAAGATCCAGCAGCTGATTCTCACTAAAGTCAAAATAGGTAGCTTCCCAGTTATTGATGAGCACAGGACGCGCTCGCTCGCGCCAGTATCCCCTTGCTAGACGTTGACGAAATAGCTGATGAAAAACTTGACTCATGCCGTTGAGGCCCTGCTCAGAATATACCAGCAGAGCTTCTGGACTGGTAAAGGATTGGCCCGCAGCCAGCTTCCACTCAAAACCGAAAGGATTGATGCCTAGCTGCAACCGGGTCACATCATAGGTGTCCACCTCAGCCTGAATAAGAAAGTTACCTGAATAGACCAAGGCTGCTCCTAGAACTTGACCTGAAAACTCTGTCGTTTCCGCTCGCTTGAGAGCTACAAAAGGATTGTGGTGGGGACTGGAAATACCACGAGTTGACTCAATGGACTGAATCCCCTGCTGAAGCGGGCGCTCCTTGATATGGCGCTCCCGGGCCCATGCTCCTGATAGCTGCAGCCAGTCAAAGTCAGCATCTAACAGATCCAGTGACAGACTAGCTAGGGATTCCAAATAGCAAGTCTCCCTGCCTTGATTGATCACTTTGTTGGAGCGAGCAATAACCGGCCAATCAGTAAATCGTATAAAACAGCTGAACTTCTACTTTTGTCACCGCATCTCGCAGGGTTAGAATAAGAGTCTTAGCCTCTGTTTGAGTCTCTGTATAAGTAGCGGGCAGCCCCTCTAAAGCTGGTTTACCATCTACCATCTGATGACTGACATAGACAAAGTCAGTAACACGCGAGCCATTTTTCTGGCGCAGACAAATAGAGGGATGACGAAAATCTGTTGTGCCGTATTCTGGAAATTCCTGCCGCACATGCTCCAAAGAATAACGTAAATCCCCTTCTTTCCGATAGGTCGTCATGGGCCGATGCTGCAGCTCCACCAGATAAGAATAATCCCGCTCCGGTACCGCCGCGCCATAGTAAAGCTGCAAGAGTTTACCATCCTCCGAAACCCGAAAAATATAAGAAACCTCGCCATTAGTCAGATGAAATTGCCTGCACTCTTCCTTAAACAAAATACTCGCCTTATTCATGGTCTTCTCCTTTCACAGTTTGCAATCAAACTTCCACTTTCATTATAAAAAAGGCTCCCCCTTTTGGTAAGCCTTTCTTTCTAGTATTATTTATCCAAATGTGACTTTTTACAGCTCCTGTCCCAGATGAGAGCTAGCCTTGCGAAAATTCAAGGGCGACTGGCCACGCGCCTTCTTGAAGGCTTTTGAAAAGCTCTGTGTTCCGGCAAAGCCTGTCTTATTGGCAATCTCTTCCACCGAAAGCTGACTGCTCGTCAGCAAATCAGCTGCCATATTGAGCCGCAAGTCATTGCTGTACTCCTTAATCCCCTTGCCTACTTCATCCTTGAAAATCCGAGATAGGTAGGAAGGGTGTAGCGCTAATTTCTGCGCCAACTCCTGCACAGATAAACTTTCTGGCAGATGGCTACTCAGCAGTTCCAATACCTGCTGGACATAAGGATTGACTCGACGGCTTTCCGTGATTAAGGATGTCTGCTTAAGACGTTGGGACAAGAGCTCTAAGAATCGATAAACTTGCTTTTGCAGAGCTAGTTCAGCTGTTATTCCGCTGCCTTCGTAAGCCAGACTTTCAAAGACCAAGGCCTTAAATTCCTGCAAAGAAGTCAGCTCAAAAGACCATTGGCCAGACTGTAGTCCCAGAGCCTGCAGATAAGGAGGCAAGAGGCGTCCACCCAGTCCCATCCAGACATAAGACCAAGGCTCTTCTCCATCAGCCTGATAAAGACCGACTGACCCGGTGGCACCACAAAGCCCTGCCCTTCCTGCAAATCATAGCGCTGATTGCCCACGGAGTAAGTCCCCCGTCCCTCCAGTACGATGTGGATGACATAAACATCCCGAACAGCCGGCCCAAAGCTATGATGGGCTTCCGTTTTCGAATAACCGCAGAAGGCAAAAAAACAATCATCTTGGCCAAACTGCATAGACTTAACCAAGGTCAGCGAATGCTCCATCAGCTCCTCCTTAGATTTGGATAATTTTTTTATCCTTATTATAAAACAAAAACCACTAAACAGCAAATGAAGCTGATTAGTGGTTTCTTCATTCATCTTAAAAAGATTGAACGGATGGGTTATGATTGAAGAGAGCATGGGTAGCCTTATAGATATGATAGGCTGTTGCAGCGTTATTCATAGTGTAAAGGTGTATGCCCGCTACATCTTGGGTCACCAAGTCAACAATTTGATCCACAGCATAAGCCAGACCAGCTGCTCTCAGAGACTCTGGATCATGTTCGTACTTATCCAGAATAGCCCGGAATTTTCTTGGCAGCTTGATATTCTCGCATGTCTTAAGCAGGCGGAGAGCCTGATTGCGATTGAGAATCGGCATAATCCCAGCATGGATTGGCACTTCAATACCAGCTAAAATGCACTTGTCCTGAAAATCATAAAAGCGCTCATTATCAAAGAAAAGCTGGGTCACCAGACTAGAACAGCCAGCATCGACCTTTTTCTTCAGATTTTGAATATCCGAAATCTGATTTGGCGAATCCGGATGGCCCTCTGGATAGCAAGCTCCGATGATGTCAAAGTGCGGTGCTTCTGTCTTGATGTATTCTATCAAGTCAGTCGCATAGGTAAAATCATCCTTAGGCGCCACATCTGGAAAAATATCCCCTCGCAAAGCTAAAATCTGATGGACACCAACCCGATCCAAAGACTGCAAGATATTAGACACCATGTCTTTGGTCAGATAGACCGCGGGTAGGTGAGCAATCGTCGGAATCTGGAGTTCGTTGGCGATGAACTCAGTCAAACGAACCGTCGTCTCCTCAATGTCAAACTTATTATTGCTGGCTGTCACACTGATAAAGTGAGGAGCCAAATCTTGCATCTCTCTCAATGCCTGAAAAATCTTATCATTGCCTACTGCCGGATTGGGAGGAAATACTTCAAATGAGAGACTGGGTGTGTGACGACGAACCATATAACAAAAAGTTCCTTTCAATGATGGTAGTGATAGCCGAGGACAATCCTAGAAGAATAGCTCCTGCAGGATTGTCAGCTCTGCTTCAATTTTAGTATGTTCCTCCATCAAGATCAACTGTTGAGGTTCAAGGAGGATTATTTCAGGTGTTGTCTAGCTGCTTTAGCTGCTTCTACTAAGCGCTCCAAGCTAGCTTTAGTTTCTGGGATACCACGAGTTTTAAGACCACAGTCAGGGTTGATCCAGACCTTGCTGCTTGGCACCTTAGCCAAGATAGCTTCAATCGTATGGTCAATTTCTCCTTCGTTTGGCACACGCGGTGAGTGGATATCGTAAACTCCAGGCCCCACTTCTGTCTGGAAGTTCTTAGCCTTGAGCTCATCCAGGATTTCCAAGTTAGAGCGGCTAGCTTCAAAGGAAATCACGTCCGCATCCATGTTGTCGATAGCAGGGATGATATCGGTAAATTCTGAGTAACACATGTGAGTGTGGATTTGCGTATCTGGCGCTACTGTTGAGTGTACCAAGCGGAAGGCTGGAATTGCCCAGTCAAGGTAGTCTTCGTACCAGTCGCTGCGACGGAGTGGCAATTTCTCACGAAGAGCAGCCTCGTCGATTTGGATAATCTTCACGCCCGCAGCTTCAAGATCAAGTACTTCATCCTTGATAGCAAGTGCGATTTGAAGAGTAGAATCCTTGATAGAGATGTCTTCACGTGGGAATGACCAGTTGAGGATGGTAACAGGTCCAGTCAGCATACCTTTAACAGGTTTGTCAGTACGGCTTTGTGCGTAGCTAGACCATTTAACAGTGATTGGGTTGAGACGAGTCACATCACCCCAGATGATTGGTGGTTTGACCCCACGCATACCGTATGATTGTACCCAACCATTTTTAGAGAAGAGGTAGCCTGACAGATTTTGACCGAAGTACTCAACCATGTCATTACGCTCGAATTCACCGTGCACCAGCACGTCAAATCCGACTTCTTCTTGCCACTTGATCCATTCATTGATCTGCTCAGCTAAGAACTTGTCATAGTCTTCTGCTGACAGCTCACCCTTGCGGAAGGCCAAACGTTTAGCACGGACTTCCTTAGTTTGAGGGAAGGAGCCAATTGTTGTAGTTGGCAACGGTGGCAGATTGAGTGTCTTGTGCTGGATTTCCTCACGTTCTGCAAAGGCTGGCAAACGAGTGTAGTCAGCGTCTGTCAAACCAGCAATCCGCGCACGAAGTTCTGCATTTTCACCAACACGTTCAGTCGCAAAGAGTTCTTTGTTAGCAGCAAGTGCTTCTGCACCGCTGCCATTGCGGATAGCATCCAAGTCACGGATTTCATCCAATTTCCACCGCAAAGGCAAAGTGGTTCAAGATTGCTGGTTCAAATTCTTCATTAGCCGTTGTAAATGGCACATGGAGCAGTGAACATGAGCTTGTCAACACAATGTTTTCAGCTGGGATTTGCTCAAGAACCGCCAAGCTCTTTTCGTAGTTATTGCGCCAGATGTTTTTACCATTGACAATCCCTGCATAAAGAGTCTTATCAGCTGGGAAGCCACCTTTTACAAGTTCAAGTGTTTTCTTGCCTTCGACAAAGTCCAAACCAATCGCATCTACCGGCAGCTCTACAAGATCCGCATAGATGTCACGAACATCACCAAAGTAGCTTTGAACCAAGACTTCCAAGCCTTTCTTGTCTGCCAGAAGTTTCTTATAAAGGTCCAAGAAGAGAGCTTTTTCTTCTGCTGACAGATCCTTGACCAGACTTGGCTCATCCAGCTGGATACGCTCTGCGCCCAGCTCTGCTAATTTTGCAAAAACTTCTTGATAAGCTGCAGCTAGTGCATCTACAAAGTCAGCCGGAGCCACACCGTCTTCAAAGTCAGATACTTGCAAGAGAGTGAATGGACCAACCACAACTGGACGGGTTACCAAGCCCAACTCTTTGGCTTCTGCAAATTCATCAAAAATCTTATGCCCAGCCAGCTTGACTTGGGTTTCTTTTTCAAATTTAGGAACGATATAGTGGTAATTGGTGTTGAACCATTTCTTCATCGGAAGGGCACGGACATCCCCTTTTTCGCCCTGATAGCCACGAGCCAAGGCAAAATACCGCTCCAAGTCAGTCAACTCCAAGCCTTGCACAGATGACGGCACCACGTTAAAGAGAAAAGCCGCATCCAGAACATTGTCATAATGAGAAAAGTCATTTGACGGAATCTCTGAAATCCCTTTTTCCTTAACAATATTCCAGTGCTTAGCGCGCAGCTCCTTAGCTGCAGCCAGAAGATCTTCTGCTGAGATTTCATGTCTAAAGTATTTTTCAGTTGTAAATTTCAATTCGCGGAATTCACCCAAACGTGGGAAACCAATGATAGTCGTTGACATAAACGTCCTCCAAAATTTTTCTTGATTTTATCTTATCAGAAAATCCCCCCTCTGTATAATTGGAATTTCCCAGAGTTTGATATAGCCTAAAACTATAACCAACCTCATCAACCAATTCAAAATCCCTATTTTAACAGCACTATTGACTGAAATTATTGTTTGCTATAGGTAGAAATTATGACCTTGGAAAAAGAAAAACCAGCGAGAATAAAATCTCGCTGGTTTCTTTTCATTCTTTTACTAACGCTTTTTTCTCCTCCTTCTCCACAACAAACTCTCTAACCAAGCGGTAGATAACTGCAAAGATGGGCGTGAAGAAAATCATGCCGACCAAGCCAAAGAGATTACCTCCAATCAGGGCCGCGGCTAGAGTAAAGAGAGTTGGGAGACCGACGGACTGGCCGACCACGCGCGGATAGATGACATTGCCCTCAATCAGCTGCACTCCCTGAAAGACTGCGATTGAAAGAAGAGCTTTCCCAAGGGCTGTCGGTGAAGATAAAGATAGCACCCAGAGCACAAGCTGAGAAAGGCCCGATGTAGGGAATGAAAGAGAGCACTCCGGCCAAAACCCCTGTCAAGGCAGCATAAGGCAGGCCTGTCAGAGAGTAGGCGATAAAGACTAAAATCCCAACAATGACGGCCTCTATCATCTGCCCCATCAGAAACTTATCATAGGTCTCAACAATGACAGAACCGACATAGGATAGGCGTTTCACAGCCTTCCCAGGAAGCAGGACTTGCAAGAGACGGCTAGTGATTGTCTGCAAATGCTCCTTGCTGCTCAAGAAGGCAAACATGAGAAAGATTGACATGATGACAGAGAAGAAATTGCCAAAGATGGCAGAGATATTGCCTGTCAGACTGCCCAGAAGAGAGATGGCTCGGTTGACAATGTCGCTGTTTTGCAGCTGCTTGGTCAAATCTTTCAGCTGACTAGAGGAAAGCAAGCCAGACTGCTGCAGCCACTTGGCTACCTGAGGTGCTACTTTGCCGATTGTTGCGCTCAGCTGATTGACAGCTGTGGTCAAAGTCGGTACGACAATAGAAACAATCCCTGTCATAATGAGAACTAAAATCAGCACCTCTAAAACTAAGGCCAAACCGCGCTGCAACTTCTGAGGGACTCGGCATTTGTCCAAGAGGTCTTCCAGCTTTTTCATTGGGACATTAAAGATAAAGGCTAGGACTCCACCCAATATAATGGGTGAAAAAACCGAAGTCAGACTCTGCAGGCCAGACCAGATGTTCCCGATATAGAGAACCAGAGCCAGAGCAAGCGCCGCAAATACGATTAGTTTATAAGATTCATTTATTTTTTTCATAAGGCTTCCTTTTAAGGTTTTGTCATTTCCTTATTTTATCATAATTTCCGAGGGCTTTCGAGCAGGAGGAAGCATGGCAACACACAGGTCAGTCCGCTTTGTCATCGATCTTGAATTTGGGTACATCTTGAAGATAAAAAATCCCCGATATGATAGCTAGAACGCCGGCCAAGTTCCCCAAAAATGGAATGATTCCTGCAAGAAAGGCGAAAAAGAGAAGCTTATGGCTCATCTTATTGACTCTTGGCTCTTCACTATAATGAGCCATTCCGACAATAGAAAGCCCCAAAAACAGCAAGCTTATTAATACTATCAAGCCGCCCCAGTCAGACTTTTCGACCATTTTGGGAACTAAAGCAACTATTTCCCAGTGCCATCTCTGAGAAGAAGCGTAAAAGATGATGAGGCCTCCTAAAATTCCAGTAATTCCATTTACCAATAACAATTTCTTTGACTTCATAGCAATCTCATTCTTTCTTTTTTAAACATAGTATACCTAGCCACTTTCTAATCTGTCAACCTTTATAAAAGAATGACTGTTTCATCCGATAAATCCGTTTTCATTCATATTATCTTATGATAAAATAAGCTTATGCACAAGAAAACGATTATTGATTTTAAGCAGTTGGGCCAACGCCTGATTTTTACGAATCCCATCAAGGAACTAAGACTCGCCATCTTGACCAATTGGAAGAACTTTTGACAGAGATTGAGGGCTGGCAGGAGAAAGGATACTATGCTGTCGGTTATGTCAGCTATGAAGCAGCTCCAGCCTTCGAAGAAAAGTTCCAAGTTCATTCCGCTCCGCTCCAGAAAGAATATCTCCTCTACTTTACTATCCACGATAAGGCCGAGCAGGCTTCCATTCCCTTGACCTATGAGGAAGTGGAAATGCCAGCGGCTTGGCAGGGGCTGACTTCTGAGCAAGAGTACCAGAAGGCTATTGAGACCATTCATCATCATATCCGCCAGGGCGATACTTATCAGGTCAACTACACGGTACAGCTGTGCGCGGAGCTCAATCCTGAGGACAGCTTGGCTATTTACAATAGGCTGGTCGTCGAGCAAAATGCTGCCTACAATGCTTATGTAGAGCATGATGAGACCGCCATCTTGTCCATCAGTCCTGAACTCTTTTTTGAGGAGCAGCGAGGTCAACTGACCACTCGTCCTATGAAAGGAACTACCAATCGGGGACTGACCTTAGAGCAGGATAGAGAGCAGGCTGCATGGCTGGCCCAGGATGCCAAAAACCGAGCAGAAAATATGATGATTGTCGATCTGCTGCGCAATGATATGAACCGTATTTCTCAAACAGGCAGCGAGCGGGTTGAGCATCTCTGTAGCGTCGAGCAATACTCTACAGTATGGCAGATGACCTCTACCATCAAAAGCCAGCTGCAGGAGAGAGTCGGGCTGGCAGAGATTTTCAAGGCGCTCTTTCCTTGCGGATCCATCACAGGCGCGCCTAAGATTTCGACCATGGCTATCATCAAGGCAACAGAAAGCCGCCCGCGGGGTCTACTGCGGTACAGTCGGCATCTGCCTGCCAGACCAGAGACGGATTTTCAACGTCGCCATCCGCACCATTCAGCTGGAGGGAAAGAAAGCCATCTATGGCGTTGGTGGCGGCATCACTTGGGACAGCACCTGGAAATCTGAATACATCGAAACCCAGCAAAAATCTGCCGTCCTCTATCGGAAAAATCCGCGATTCGACCTGATTTCTACAGGAAAAGTGACGGACGGAAAGCTGACCTTGCAAGACCAACACCTGCAAAGACTGACAGAAGCAGCTAGCTACTTCGCCTATCCTTTCGACCAAGACAAACTAGAGCAAGAGTTAGAAGAAACCAGCGCTCAGCTAGACAAAGGACAGGATTACAGGCTGCGTATAGCTCTAAAAAAAGACGGCAGTATTGAACTAGAAACGACTCCTCTACTACCGCTGACAAAGACTTTCAGAAAGGCAAAACTGCTCGAGCAGACAGCCAATCTAGCCCAGCCCTTTACCTATTTCAAAACCAGCCATCGGCCACATCTGACCTTGGAGCAGCAAGAACAGATTTACTACAATGCTCAAGGCCAGCTGCTGGAAACCTCTATCGGCAATCTGCTGCTGGAACTAGACGGCAGGCTCTACACGCCTCCAGCTAAACTTGGCCTGCTCAAGGGTATCTACCGCCAGCAGCTACTGGATAAGGGTCAGGCTACTGAGAAAGTTTTAACGCTAGCTGACCTGGCTCAAGCAGAGAAAATCTACGCCTGCAATGCAGTCAGAGGACTGTACGAGCTGGAGATTGAGGATGAAGAGTTCCACAATTTGCAACTTGCTTTTAATCCTCATCAAAAACTTTAGAAATATTTGAGAAATTCTTTATAAATATTTGAAGGTTTGGCGCTATACTAATTAATAAGAAGAGGAGTTTTCTTTCCTAAGATCATGAAAAGGAGAATTGATCATGGAAAATGTTTTGGTTTTACAGCAAGTTAGCAAAAATTCGGCCGGCAGTACGCTCTGACCGATGTGAGTCTGACGATAAAAAAAGGAGATATTTACGGTTTAATTGGCAAGAACGGGGCCGGTAAGACCACTCTGATCAAGGTCATCACCCAGCTCTTGGAAGCGAGTAGTGGCAATGTCTCCCTTTTTGGCTCTCAGAACTATCAAGAATGGACGCAGAGCCTCAAGCGGGTCGGATCGGTTATCGAAACACCGGTCGCTCACAACCACCTGACAGCCTATGAAAATCTCAGCTACTACTGCAAGCTCCGCCATATTCCCCATGCGGATAAGGTCATCCATGAAACCTTGGAATACGTGGACTTGACGGATACCGGCAAGAAGAAATTTCGTGACTTCTCTCTCGGGATGAAACAGCGGCTGGGTCTGGCTATTGCGCTTCTTACTAGACCTGACCTGATGATACTGGACGAGCCTATCAATGGCCTGGATCCGGTCGGCATCAAGGAATTCCGCCAGCTGGTGCAGCGGCTCAACGAGGAGTTGGGCATGACCTTTATCATCTCCAGCCATATCCTGTCTGAACTCTACCTAGTGGGTACCCGGTTCGGCATTATCGAGGAAGGACGGCTGATTCGCGAGATTTCAAAAGCGGAGTTTGAAGAACAGAGCGAAGACTATATCGTGCTTAAAACATCGCAGTTGGAAGAAGCCAGCCGGCTGATTCACGACCAGCTCATGCATCGTATCAAGGTGGTCAATGCTTCTGACGAGATTCATATCTTTACCCATTCGCATGAGATTAGCAATATTGTCAAGGAACTTGCAGCTGCAGATATACCGGTGCAGGAGATTTACTATGCACGTCAAAATCTAGAAAACTTCTTTACAGACTTGGTCAAATGACAAAGGGAGGCTTATCATGATGGATTTCATTAGAGCCGATTTATACCGGCTCATGCGCTCAAAAGGCTTTTGGATTACTGAGTTTTTACTATTCTGTGTGATTTTCTCAGCAACCTTCTTCCAAGCAAATATTCATTTAGGAGTAAATATCTCCAGAAATGAGGCTGCTACTCAAGCTCTAGGAAAACTAACCGGAATTCAAGCTCTGGACTATTTTGCAGGCAATACAGACGGTCTGCTCTTTTTCACCATCATTGGTATCGGTATGGTCCTAGGAGTGGACCTGTCTCGGAAACTTTATAAAAACTGCCTGAGCTACGGCATCTCTAAACTCAGCTATTATTTTTCTAAGTTCTTTGTTTGCGTTAGCATCGCAGCTTTTCATTTCCTGCTGATTTTATCAATCTCCTTTGTGACCGCTAGTCTGTCCAACGGAATTGGCAGCGCCCCCAGCTCTTTTTTGCCTCAGCTGGGAGCTGCTCTCTTCGTTCAATTTCTCAGCACGATTACATGGATTGCCATCATTTCTTTTGTACTCTATGCCAGCCACTCGATTGTATCTATCTTTCTGACCTATTTCCTTGGCGGTACCTTACTGACTATTCCCCTCATCTTTACCCTGACAATGAATGGTTGCTCTATCTGACTCTGCGATTTAACACAGATATGGCAGCAGATAGCGGAGCTGTTATCAAGGCTATCCTGACAGTGGTAACGGTCACCCTGCTCTTTCTAGGTGGCGGGCTGATGGTTTTCAAAAAGAAAGATTTATAAAAAGCAGGAACAATCTTAATCATTCAGAGGAGATTTCATGTTACATACTATTCAGGCGGAGCTCTACCAGCTTGTCCGCTCCAAGCTTTTTTGGCTAATAGAAGGGCTGCTCTTTTTCCTCATTTTCATCAGCTCTCTTGGTGAAAGAAACTTTAATTTTTATATCTCTACATCTTCTGATCCAGAAGAAATAGTCATCCAAGGTTGGACAGGATTTGAAGCTCTCGGGCAGCTTGCTAAAGACTTCCTGCCCTTTGTCATGATTACTGTCCTTGTGCTCATCATCTTTCTGTTAGGTCGTGACCTGACTAGAAAACTGTACAACAATATATTAGCTGGCGGGATTTCTCGGAAAGAATTTTACCTATCCAAAATAGCTGTTCTTATCACAATTATCATCTTGCAAATGGCGGCAGCCTTTGCTGTAGCCTTTATCTTTGGGAGCCTCTTCCACGGACTTGGAACTATGCCAAAGAACTTTTTCTGGAGCTTCTCCTTGTCTTTCTTTCGCTCCTTTCTCTTTATTATGACCTGCAGTTCCGTAGTTACCTGTCTTCTCTACCTGACCCGCTCCACCCTAGCTAGTTATCTGGTCTTTTTCGCCCTGATTATGCTTCAGTCTAGCCTCGTTATCGTTTTCCCTCAGATAAATTCTGAACTATTCTTATTCCTTATCCTAGCTGGTTCTCTCTTAGGTGGTTACCAAGCCTTTCAGCACAGGGACTTATAAATTTAAGCAGTCAGCCCTTTGACTGCTTTTTTATTGCTTTTGGATTGGTTCTGTATTTCTTTAGAAATATTTTAGAATTTCTTGAGAAATATTTGAAATCTAGCTTGTATACTAAAATCAAACCTAAGAAAGCGAGAATATACCATGCAAACTGTTTTAGAAGTAAAGCAAGTTACCAAACAATATGGCCAGCAATATGCCCTTGATCATGTGAGTCTTTCGATCCAGAAAGGCGATATTTATGGACTGATTGGCAAGAACGGAGCTGGCAAAACCACTCTTCTCAAGACCATTAGCCGGCTCATTCATGCCAACAGCGGAACCGTGTCTGTCTTTGGTTCGCAGAACTCTAAGGAGTGGAATGAAGCCCTGCGCAAGATAGGTACTGTCATCGAAACACCAGTCGCTTACAATCAGATGACTGCTTATCAAAACCTCAACTACTACTGCAAGGTCCACCAGATTGCCCAGCCCGACCAGCTCATCAAGGAAACTCTGGCCTATGTCGGATTGAGCAATACTGGTAAAAAGAAATTCCGCAACTTTTCGCTAGGAATGAAGCAGCGTCTGGGAATCGCTATTGCCCTTATCAGCAAGCCTGAACTCATGATTCTAGACGAGCCTATCAACGGCCTAGATCCGCTTGGCATCAAGGAATTTCGACTGATGATTCAGCGACTCAACCAAGAATTGGGAATCACTTTTATCATTTCCAGCCACATCTTGTCTGAGCTTTATCTGGTAGCCACCAAGTTTGGCGTGATTGACCAAGGACGGCTTGTTGCAGAATTCACCAAAGACGATTTTGACCGAGCCAGTGAAGATTATATTGTCCTTAAGACCAGCGATAGAGATCAGGCTGCCAATCTCATCCAAGGCAAGCTCCACTATCAGCTCAAGGATGCTGATAAATCTGATGAGCTGCACATTGTTGCCCAAGAACAGGAACTAAATGACATCAACAGGGAGTTGGTCCTATCCAACATTCATGTCAATAGTATCTATGCAGCTCACAAAGATTTAGAAAAATACTTTACAGATTTAGTCCAGTAAGGAGAAAAGAACATGTTACATACTTTTCAAGCAGATTTTTACCGCTTCTTTCGTTCCAAGGCTGTTTGGATTACCGAATTCATTTTTCTACTGACGACCTTGAGCGCAGTCTTTGGCAAATTAAATGCCGTCCAGCTTATACAAGCGGTGTCCAACGCTATCGGTAATAATACATTTATCATCATTATCCTCTCTATGGTCGTCATCGGAACAGATCTGAACAAGCAGCTTTACAAGAATACTTTAACCAGCGGCGTTTCCCGTACCAGTTTCTTCGTCTCTAAAGCCCTAGTCATGGTCTGCGTAACGTTCCTGCAGTTGGCTCTCTATTATAGCATCAACTTTATCCTAGCTGCTATCCTAAACGGTATCGGTGATTTATCCGCTACCTTCCTGCTTCAGTTTATTCTTCTATTCTTTGTGCAGTGCCTGACTGTCATTGCTTGGACAGCTATTATTTCCTTTATTCTTTATCTGAGTAAATCTATGATTGCTGCCCTGGGAGGTTACCTTTTCTGCGCATCCTTAACCGGAGCTCTTGCGCAACTTTATCCCAAGTCTCTGTGGCTACAGCATTTAACCATGAGCTTTGATTTTGAGACACTTCAAAGCAACGGTGTAACCTTGAGAATTGTTCTAATCGCCTTGTTTAGGAACCGTCTTCACCGTAGCAAGTCTTTATACTTTCCACAAAAAGGATTTATAGTAGAGAATGAGCCAGTTCTTGACTGGCTCATTTTAATTTTTTCCAATTTTAAATTTCTTTAGAAATATTTTAGAATTTCTTGAGAAATATTTGAAATTTAGTTTGTATACTAAAAGTATAAACAAAGTAATTAAAGGAGAAACATCATGCAAAATGTTTTAGAAGTGAAAGGACTCACTAAAAAATACGGTGATCAATATGCTCTGAAAGATGTCAGTCTTTCCATCAAGAAAGGAGAGATCTACGGTCTCATCGGAAAAAACGGTGCTGGTAAGACCACACTGATCAAAATCATCACTCAAGTCATCTATCCTAGCGGAGGGTCCGTGTCTGTCCTGGGCTCTCAGAACCAACAAGAATGGACCAAAGCCCTCAGCCATACTGGATCTGTTATCGAGACCCCTGTAGCTCATGCCCACATGTCGGCCTATGAAAATCTGCGCTACTACTGTACCGACCGGGGCATTCCAAATGCTGACAAAGTCATCAAAGAAACCCTGCAATATGTCGGCCTGACCGATACTGGAAAGAAAAAATTCCGCAATTTCTCTCTAGGGATGAAACAGCGGTTGGGCATTGCCATTGCCATTTTGGGGCGTCCCGACTTGCTCATTCTGGACGAGCCCATCAATGGTTTAGATCCAGTTGGGATTCAGGAATTTAGAGAAATGGTCAAGCGCCTCAATCAAGAATTAGGCATCACCATCATCATTTCCAGCCATATCCTGTCCGAGCTTTATCTAGTAGCAACTCGCTTTGGCTTTATCAATCAAGGGCATTTCATCAAGGAGCTTTCTAAGGAAGAATTTGACCGAGAAAGCGGCGACTATATCATCCTCAAAACGGATAATATCAAGCAAGCTGCTCATTTAGTGCAAGACAAGCTAGGCTACCAGCTCAGACCGACCAACAAGGAAGATGAGCTGCATATTTCCGGTAAGGTACAAGAAATTCGCAAGATTGCCAAGGAACTAGTCCTAGCCGACATCCCAATCGGGGAAATCTACTACGCCCACAAAGACTTAGAAAAATACTTTACAGACTTAATCAACCAACAAGGAGGAAACACTCATGTTTAATAGTATCAAGGCGGATTACTACCGTCTCTTCCGCTCCGTAGGATTCTGGGGAGTGCAGGCTTTCTGCATCTTTGGAATTCTCCTCGGCATTTTCACTTCCAAAGTTGTCAGTTCCGACAACGGTATCTTTTTTGCCATAGATGTCGTCTCCTACAACAGCGGCATGCTCTTTATTGCCTGCAATGTCATGACTAGCTTGCTTCTCGGTGTTGATCTCAATGACAAACTTTATCACAATAACCTGACTACAGGCAAGACTCGGACCCAGTATTACTTCTCTAAATCACTGACTATCGGTAGCTTACTTCCTCTACAATTCATATTGCTCTACATTTTTGGTATTGTCATCGAATTTGTCCGAACCGGCGGTAATATGGGAACCCTGCCAGCTAATTTCTGGGGACAATTCGCAATACTCTTTGTCATGCAGGTCATCTGTACCTATGCTTGGTACTGCATTACCAGCTTTGTCCTCTACTTGACTCGAAACTATAGTGTCGTCTTTATCACCTATATCATGACCTACATCTTACTCGGCCTCCCTAGTCAAATGGTTGATGCCAATAATGAATGGTTCAAGGCTATCAAGATGGAGTTCGTCTACGGAGACGCTTCAATACCAGGTGTCATCACCAAAACAGCTATCTTTGCTCTCAGTCTGATCACGGTCTTTAGCTTAGCAGGACTGGCTACACTGAAGAAGAGAGATTTGTAAAATAAAAACTCAGCTAATCACTAAATTAGCTGAGTTTTTTTGAGCGGATTTTAATTGGATGATGAGCGGATTTCACCCTTTCTGGTCTAGCCGGCTTTATCGGCTTTCTTTCACTGCTTCCAATCTTGCTTTTTCAAGAACAGACTGATGCAGACTCCTAGGATAAGGTAGAAAGTGACAAAAGCAAGACTAGCTGCCAGACTGGTCGGATATGGAAAGATCTTGCCCATAGGAAAAAGAACATTAGATAGAAATCCAAGGGGAACAAAAAGCAGGAATAAAATCAAGGCTAGCTTAACCTGAAAAGAAGGTCTTACCTCGGATAGATTGCGGCCTGTTCCCCACACCAGCAGCCCTACTCCCTGGACGATCAGCACCGGCGTTAGCAAGACACTAATTTTGAGAAAATCAGCTAGGATAATGGAGAGGATGATACCCAGACCGACCAAGCCAAGAGAAAGTTGATAGCAAATATTGCTGGCTATTCTCCTGTGCTCGATTGACTGCTCTTCCTCTTTCTGGACTACAGGCTCAATTCCCTTGAGCAGATAGTCTGTGGTCACTCAAAATAGTCACTCATGGAAATGATCTTATCCAAATCAGGCATACTCTGCTCACTCTCCCACTTGGAAACAGCCTGTCTGGACACACCGAGTTGGTCGGCTAGCCCCTCCTGCGAAATGCCCCGCGCTTTCCGCAGGTACTGGATTCTGTCTGATAGATTCATGGATTATTTTACCTATTCTTTCTTATTTTTTATACTTTCTTTCATTGAAACTTATTATAGCACAAGGCGGAGAGACTGCAAAGTCTGATTGTCACCTCTTCATAAAATGCTAGATTTCTTCTTTAGACGGAAGAGCTTTTTCCTCCCTATCCGTCCGATACCAGAGATAGATACTATAAAGTGTCAGAAGAATCACACCTCCAAAGTAAAGGAAGGGATTGACTTGAGAGAAATCCAATTGATTGTTAGCTTGAGCTATCCCAACAAAAGTCGGAATGAGGGTGTTGGAGAGTGCATGAAAGATGTTACAAGCAAGGGCAGACTGGGTCTTCTTATAAAGTGCAGCAAGCCAGAAGGAGAGAAGGATACTGAAAACGATAAAAACTGAGAAAAGATCATGGCTTCGATCATAAAAGCGATCGTAAAACCAGAGAGGAATATGCCAGATGGCCCAAATAATACCGGTCATCAAGGTAGAGACAAAGAAAGAAAACTTTTTCTCCAAGGCCGGCTGTAGGAAGCCACGCCAGCCGAATTCTTCAATCCCGCCCGATAGGACAATACAATAGATAAAAAACCAAGGAAATCTTACTAAAGCGCCGTCTACCAGCTTACCGCCAGAAGCTAGGGCATAGAAGGCGGTCAGACCACCACCATAGATTAGCAAGTAGAGCCAGGTCTCTTTCTTGCCTGAAAAGAGATAGGAGCAAATAGCCTTAAAACCTTTCTTTTTCAGTACAATCAGGCTGGCCAGCATAGGCCCAAACATAGCAATGCCATTTAGAATAGCTTCAAGAGCTAGATAGGCTGTAGGTGGACTGTCTGGCCAAAGGTTTTTGAGGATAATGTCCAATAGCCAGAATCCCCATGTCCAGCCGAAGTTCCAAGCCAGGAACGGCAAAATTAGTTTTGGTTGTGGTTTAATAGTTGTTTCTGTATTCATGAGAATACCTCCTTATAATATAATTAAACTCAAGTTTTTGATCCAAATCTTCAAAGACAGCGACTCGTTCATTCCAAAGTCAAAAACTTGGTTTCTGCTTTCAGATTAACAAAAAAGCTAGTTGCCTTTCTAGCGACTGGACTTGGAATAAAGAAAAAATCTAGTTGCTTTTTGAGTGATTGAACTTGGAATCATTGTCAACTGTCAGTTGCAAGTCAGTTATATCAAGGGTTTATAGCAGTTGACTGATTTCTCACTTTGACCGGTAAAATGGCCTCTCTAAGCTAACTAGCTTTTCAGATCACAAAACAAAAAGACATATTTATCATGCCTTTCTTCGACTTAATCTAAAAATAAACCTCCGCCAATTCGAAAATTAACTGAGGTTTTTGAGCGGATTTTGAGACTAGCTGATAGAGCTGAGCCTTCCTTGTTCTGATTTTTTAAGTCTTTTTTACAAAGTCACAACTAGTTCAAACCAGTCGTCCTCGGCTTTCATTGTCAAGTCCCCGCCTAGGATTTCAACTAACTGCTGGGTGATGTAGAGCCCCAGCCCAGAAGACTCCTCGCTGCTGGATAGGTTTTCTGAGTAAAAGCGATTGGTCAGCTTATCCAGATATTGGATAGGCTGCTGGACGATATTTTTGACGGTAAAGATACAATGCTCGCCCTCTTTTTTCAGAGAAATGCTGGCGGCCTTACGGCCGTGCTTGAGGACATTGCTTATCATATTTTGGACAATGCGCTCAAGAATTTCTGAGTCTGTCTCTAGCTCTAGACCTTCAGCCAGCTCTACCTGCAGGTCAATCTGAGCTTTCTGGAAGGCATCATAATAAGTAAAAAGCTGCTGGGTTACCAGCTGAGATATATCTGTTGGCTGGACATTGGCCCGAATGGCTCCCTCCATCAGCCGGCGATACTCCATCAAGGCTTCCAGCCGTTTGGACACCATTCCCAGACTATCTGCAATTTTGATTAGCTGCTGACTTTCCTGACTATCATCCTTCAAGAGCTGCTGGGTGTAGCCACTGGCAATGGTCAGAGGAGTGCGGATATCATGGGCGATATTACTGATAGCCATATCCAGCGTCTTCTTTTCCTGCTGGACGACAAAGGTCGTCTTATCTAGCTCCCCAAAGAGCAGTTCTGCTTCCTCTGTCAGCTCCAAAATACTAGGTGCATGAGCAGCAGGAGTCAGACGATTCTGGCTCCCTGTCTGCCGCTTCCGACGAATCTGCTGTGCCACATCCTTGACCGCCAGATGATAGCGTATGAAACCAATAGCCAGAAACAGACTGATAAGGGCAAATAAAATGACTAACACCAACATATCAGTCCTCCTTGAGACGGACACCCAGACCCCAAACAGTCTCTATGTATTCTTCTGTCGGGTCCAACTGAGCCAGTTTCTTACGTAGGTTGCTGAGGTGGGTATTCAGGGTATTATCCCCAGGCAGATAGCTCTCTTCCCAGACCTGCTCAAAGAGCTCTTCCTTGGTGTAGATCTTCTTGGGATGACGGAGCAAGAGCTGGAGGATATGATATTCTTTCTTGCTCAAACGGACGCTTTTCTCACCACAGACCGCCTCAAAGGTAGCCTTGAGCAGACGGATATTTTTAAAGGACTGGCCTTCTTCCTCGCCGGTCAAAGCCTGCTGGCTGCGCAGCTGCACGGTGATACGGGCAAAAACCTCATCCAGATTGAAAGGTTTGACAATATAATCATTGGCACCATTCAGCAGATACTGGCTAACCAGCGCTTTCTCCCCAAGGGCTGTCAGCATAACCACTGGCACCGTAGCATTGCTGCTGCGAATTTCCCTCAACACTTCATCGCCATTCTTCCCCGGCAGCATGATGTCCAGAAGAACCAAATCAATCTCCTCCCGCTCAAACAGCGAAATGCCCTCTGTCCCCGAATAGGCAGAATAAACCGTGTGTTCCTTCTGAAAAAGTTCTTTTAGAATTTCATGAATATCACTATTGTCTTCGATGAGTAAAATATGAGCCATAAACACTCGCCTCCAGAAATTTCCTATCACTAGTGTAGCAAGGATAAGAGGCTAAGTCAATAAAAGATGGACTATTCGAAAAACTTTAGAAATATTTTAGAATTACTTGAAGGATATTTGAGAATCGGACTTTAAAATAGAAAGAAATAAGAAATGCATGTGCTATAAAAAGGAGGCTCAGAATGTTTAAAATTTTTTGCAAAATCGTTTTTAGAAGTATTACTTTCGCCCTTGAGGGCTAAGGAAAAAAGGAGAGCCGCATGAAAAAATCATTTATTCTAACGCTTCTAACGATTATAACTCTAGGACTCTTCCAGCCAGCTACTGCGCTGGCTGAGGAGTCTCAAAAGCTACCCTCTGGTATCGAACGAGACCAGATCGGCCAGAAAATCCAAGACTATGTCAAGGAACATGAAAAGACAACAGCCGGCATGGCAACGGCAGTCTTTGACAAGGACGGTACCATTTATCAAGGCAATTTTGGCTATATGAACAAGGAAAAAGGCATCAAGGCCGATGACGATAGCGTCTTTGAATGGGGCTCTGTGACCAAGCTGACCGTCTGGCTCTCTGTCATGCAGCTCTGGGAGCAAGGTAAGATTAACCTAGAAGAAGACATCCGTACCTATCTGCCAGAGGGCTTCCTCAAAAATCTCCGCTATGACAAACCTATCACCATGCTGGATCTCATGAATCATCAGGCAGGATTTGACGAGACTACCTTCTACATGCGAAGTGACAAAAGTATCGAAGAAATCCTTAAAGAACAACAACCTATCCAGTCCTTTGAACCCGGTACAGTCACAGCTTATTCAAATTACGGTGCTGGCTTGGCTGCTCTGATTGTCGAGCGAATCTCTGGTCAGACTTTTGCCGACTATGCCCATGAGCATATTTTCCAACCACTGGGCATGGATAAAACGGCTATTTTGCCGGATCTATCAGACAATTCCTACGTTCAGAAAAAGCGTCAAGAAACCAAGGGTTACGACACTAAAGGAAACTTGCTGAGCAAGGACCATTTCATCACTAGCATCTATCCTACCGGAGCGGCTACTGGCACCTTTAAAGACTTGGAGAAGTTCGCCCAAGCCCTGCTGGCTCGCAAGACGCTCTTTGATCGCCCAGAGACCTGGAACACCCTCTATACTGCCAGTTCCACCTACCCTGACACGGATATCATCCGCAATGCTCATGGCTTTTGGGCCAACGAATACGGTACTACTGTGTTGGGCCACGGCGGAAATACAGCTGGCTCTACTTCACGGATAATGTTGGACTTGGAACACGGTATCGGCTATGTCGTCATGACTAATCAAGGTACAGAGCAAAATTATAATTTCCAAATGCCAGAGCTCGTCTTTGGGCCACGTAAAACGGCCAGCAAGGAAACCCAAGAGCAGTTCAGTCCTGGCTATTATCGCACTCTGCGCAACTTTAATCAAGGCCCTCTAGCTATCTTTAAAATGATTCCAGCCTCCGCAGACTACTTGCAGGAACCATCTGACGATCAGCGATTGCCAAACAACTTCTGGACCATTTATCAGAGCCAAGGCAAGACCCGTATCGCAGTGGCTGTCGCAGACTATGAGAAAGTCTCTGACTTTGATTTCTTTAAAGACTATGTTGTTCTAGGCTTGGCCGGACTTGGTATCATCTACGCCCTCGGCCTGCTCCTCATCAGCCCTCTTCTAGGAGTCTATCGGCTTATCTTTCGCAAGAAACAAGACCAGCCAGACCGCACTTGGAAGGTCTGGAACCTTCTAACAGCTGTTGGTATTTTGGCTGTCCCAATCAATCTCTTTCTGCTATTCATGTCAGCAACTTCGGGAGATTTCAGCGAAATCGCTCAGTGGCGCTACATGCTCTTTGCTGCCTTGGGACTCCTGCTAACCGCAGCCGCTCTGTTACCTCTCTTCAGAAAGTCCAGAGAAAAGCTCAGTAAAGGCCACCTCTTCCTAACAGCCGTGACCAGCCTATCTGCTTTAGCAGTGGCCGCTAATATCCTCTATTGGTCCCTCTATCAGTGGCGGGTATTCTAATATGAAAGGAGCCAGCTATGAAAAAAACATTTTCCCTAATCCTTTTAACTTTTCTGACTTTAGGACTCTTTCGACCAATTACCACACTGGCTGAAGAACAGAAACTCCCATCTGGCATTGACCGCAACCAAGTTGGGCAAAAAATCCAAGACTATGTCAAGGAGCATGAAAAGACGACTGCCGCTATGGAAACAGCAGTCTTTGACAAGGATAGCACCATTTACCAAGGCAACTTCGGTTATATGGATAAAGAAAAAGGCATTAAAGCTGACAACAGCAGCGTCTTTGATTGGGGCTCTGTGACCAAGCTGACCGTCTGGATAGCCGTCATGCAACTCTGGGAACAAGGAAAGATTGACCTAGAGGAAGATATCAAGACCTACCTGCCAGAGAATTTTCTTAAAAATCTGCACTTCGACAAAGCTATCACGATGCTGGATCTCATGAATCATCAGACAGGATTTGATGAATCTCTGTCTTACACAAAAGGTGATAAAAATATAGAGGAAATCTACGCATGCTCCAGCCTGTCCAGTCCTTTGAACCTGGAACAGTAACCTCTTATTCCAACTATGGTGCTGGGCTCGCTTCTCTGATTGTCGAGCGGATTTCCGGCCAGACCTTTGCTGACTATACCCACGAGCATATCTTCCAGCCGCTTGGCATGGACAAGACAGCTCTCCTACCGAACTTATCTGATAATCCCTATGTTCAGAAAAAACGCCAAGAATCTAAGGCTTATGATACAAAGGGAAATTCATTAGGGACAGCTTTTTATGAATATGGTCTCTACTCAATTGGCCAAGCAGCCGGTACCTTGGAGGATTTACAGAAATTTGCTCAGGCTCTGCTGGGGCGCAAGGCTCTCTTTGAACGTCCAGAAACTTGGAATACTCTCTACAATCCCACTTCGACCTATCCAGGTACAGACATCGCCCGCAATGCCCACGGTTTTTGGATCAACGAATACGGAGTCAGCATCATTGGTCACGGCGGCAATACTGATGGTTTCAGCTCTCGTCTCATGCTAGACTTGGAAAATGGCATCGGCTACATAGTCATGACCAATCAAAGCATGGAAGAGAATTACAACTACCAAATGCCTGAACTGGTTTTCGGAAAACGTAAAACAGCTGACGAAGATACCCAAAAGCAGTTTACACCAGGCTACTACCTTTCTCCACGTACCTTTCTCCATGGCCCCTTATCCTTTCTAAGACTCATGATGCCCTCAATAGAGAAGATTGACAATCCTGCTCAGAACCGAATCTTGAGTACCAATTTTTGGACCATCTATAAGAGCAAGGGAAAGATTACAATTCCCGTCGCTGTGGTAGACTATGAGAAAATCTCTGCTTTCGACTATTATAAGGACTATATCATCGTAGGTTTAGGCATTCTTGGAATTGTCTATGGTTTTGGAACTCTCATCATCAGCCTTTTATTAGGAGCTTATCGCTTGATTTCCCGAAAAACGGTTGAGCACACAGACCGCACTTGGAAGGTCTGGAATCTGCTGACTTCTCTTGGTATTCTGGCTGTTCCCCTAAACCTGTTAATGATTATGATACCTTTGATGGCTGATGACCTTGATTCTCTAGCTCATTGGCGCTACATGCTCTTTGCTGCCTTGGGACTCCTACTAACCGCTGCTGCTCTGCTGCCGCTTTTCAGAAAGTCCAGAGAAAAGCTCAGCAAAGGCCGCCTCTTCCTGACGGCCATGACCAGTCTATCTGCTTTGGCGGTGGTCGCTAATATCCTTTACTGGTCTCTCTACCAGTGGTGGGTGCTTTGATAAATGAGGTGCTGCTATGTTCAAACTGATTTCTGTTTGGTTAAAAATCTGGATTCCCATTCTCTTTGCTATGGGAATCGGTATTCTCTTATATCTTATCACACATTGGACTACACTAGATGCTGGAAGCAGATTTGTCGCTATAATCTATGTCATGCTCCCTTTGCACTGTCTAGAGGAATGGAGATTTCCTGGCGGTTTTCATTATAACTACAACATGCTTCGGCGCTCTCAACAGCCCGATCGCTATCCTATGAATCAATTTTCTGATATGCTAACTATTATGTTAGCTGAATTAATTGGTATTGTCTGTCTCTTCTACGGTGTCAATCAGATCATTGTCATCTGGAATCTTATCTTTTGCTTTTTTGAAATGATTGGCCACCTGATTTTTGGGTTCAGTATGTACCGACGTTTTCGTACAGTAGGAAAAAGAACCATTTATAACCCAGGTTTTGCGACAGCGGTTGTCTTTACGCTTCATGCTCTCTACTATGTTCTGAACCAGTATCCTACAAATCTCCCCGGCTTGTCAATAATCATTTTAGCCATTATCAGTGGAATAGTTCTTGTAAGTAGTGTCGTTCTTATCCCTGAGCAACTGTTCAAATCAAAAGAAACCCCTTATCCTTTTGATAGCAATCGTTATTATGAAAAATATATCGCAAGAGAAAAAAACTGAATTCCCTTTCCTATTTCATAATCTTCTTTAAAAATTCTATGAGAAGTCGAAGGCATAGCTGAGTGACTAATACTCACCGAAAACCAAAGTTGCCTAGTTCTATTCTACTATTTTAAGTTTGGACTTGCGGCCAACCAGACATATCCAATGTTTGTTAGCTGCTATTTCCAACTCTGTCGCGACAGAAACAATATAGATACACCTGACCAGTCTATCTGCTTTTGGCAGTGGTGGGTGCTCTAAGGCAAATTTTATATATCAGTCCCTCTGGCTTTCTATTTTTTGACCACTAAATTGTATTTAGTTTTTTCTTGATTTTTTATATTTTATTTATTACAATATGAACAAGTTCATAAAATGAACGCATTCATATTTTAAAAAGGGATTTAAAAATGAAAGTAAGTAAAAAAGAAAAAAATCGTCAAGCTATTTTAGAAGTGGCAGGGGAGCTGTTTCGCTCTAAGGGCTTTGGAGCAGTTTCTATGCGAGAGATTGCAGAAGTCTGTGATATAGCTACTGGAACTCTATATAATTATTTTAAAAGCAAGGGGCAAATTTTTATTGAAATAGTTATCCAGAAGCAGTTTAAGTTGACTACAAAATTTGACGAAAATGCTAAGACTTATACAGAGCTTGTGGCAAGTATTAAAAAGCAGATTATATCTGATGTTGGAACTATAACTGAAGTTGAGAAGTCCGACTGGCAGAGCGTTTTTCAAATCCTCACCTCTGATGCTGATTCCAGTCAATATTTGAGCAATTTGCTGTATCTTGATAGTCAATATCTTCAATCAATTAAGACTTACTTGGAAAGCAAGGCTCATCTACTGCCAGAAAACTACCCAATCGACCTCCTGCTGGAAATACTTTATAACAATTTAGGGCTTTTGGTAATCCGATATCTTTATACGGATATGCCACCATCACTTTTAATGGAAAAAGGATTGGAACAGATAGAATTTATCATGGGGCAGGGAGGAATAAAATATTGAGAGATATTTGCACACCTAAGTTTTTACAGGAACTATTTGGACGGAAAACAAGCCTGATAACCATAGCTATCACGATGACCTTCTCTATTCTGGTAACTGGATTACTCTGGCGTCTTTCCTTGCCAGATCAGAATTGGCCATTATGGCAAATCATCACTTTTTGCCTCTTATCTGTAGATATCAGTGGAGGAGTGATCGCTAATTTATCTCAAGGGACTAATCATTATTATCAGGAGTCTGTAAAACGACGATGTATTTTCCTCCTGATTCATATTCAGCCCTTACTTCTAGCTCTACTTTTTAATCAATCTTTACTAACCTGTACTATGGTCTGGCTTGGTGCGATGATAGGCGCTCTGTTTGTTAGCGAACTACTGAAAGATTGCAGGGAGCAAGCATTAACTGGTGCTTCTATGGCGGGGTTGGGTTGCATTCTTCTTATTAGTTACAGTAAATTGCCAATCAGTATGACAGCTCTTTTATCCCTTTACCTGATTAAACTTCTATTCGCTTTTAGTGTAAATCACTATACGACCGCTTGGAGTAAAGATTATCAATAAAAGTATGCGAGTCTAAAATATGATGAACAGAAAGGAATCTCTATGTTGAAAAGAATCTTTATATTTATCCTTAAAACAATCACTTGGCTGGTAGGACTCTTATCTCTGGCCTTATTGGCTATCTTTCTCTATCACCGCTTTCAAATAGCTCAGGAAAGCAAACTCATTGAGAAGCCGATTGGTCAGCTAGTCGAGGTAGAGGGTAAGAAGCTCAATGTCTACACTGCTGGCAAGGGCAAGAAGACCTTGGTTTTTCTAGCAGGTCTAGGCACCAACGCTCCGGTTCTGGATTTCAAAGCTCTTTATTCCAAGCTGGAGGATGATTATCGTATCGTCGTGGTAGAACGTCTGGGCTATGGTTATAGCGATGATGGAAACGATGACCGCTCATTGGATAGACAAGTGGAGCAGACACGTAAGGCCCTCAAAGCTGCTAAGATATCCGGTCCTTATGTTTTGGTTCCGCATTCGATTGCCGGTTTAGAAACGATTCACTGGGCCAATCATTACCCAGAAGAAGTAGAAGCTATTATCGGGCTGGATATGACCATGCCTCATACAGAGGTGGCCGACCAGCAGAAATTTTATGGTTCTTATCAGACTATCCAGCTGGGGAGAATGCTAGGCTTGGCTCGCCTGCCGATTTTCTTTGATGAAAATAGCAGCCCGGCCATAAAGTCTGGGGCTCTCAATGATCAGGAAAAAGCTGTCTTTAAAGCCTTGTTCCACCAGCGGTCAATCACCCAGGCGGTCATGAACGAAGTCAAGAATAGGAAGAAAAATGTTGAAACGATTAACAAAGAACCCGTGCCACAGATTCCAACTCTTATCTTTGCGGCCGTCCAGAAAGGCGGAGAAGCTCCCAAGTTAGAGGAAGAGTTTGTCGCGCAGAATGCCCAAGCCAAACTTGTGACATTAGAAGGCTCCCACTATATCCATGACGAAAAGCCAGAGGAAATCGCCCAGCAAATAAAGGAATTCTTGAAATAATGAATCTTGTAAAGTATTTAAATTTCAGTTAGACTAAAGTTCCTATAAAATACATACTTAAAAAAAGCTAAGACATTCATATCTCAGCTTTTTTCTATTTTACAGATGCTCCGTTAGTCGCGATAACTTCCTTATACCAATCAAAGGATTTTTTCTTGGAACGTTTGAGTGTTCCCTTGCCTTCATTGTCCCGGTCCACATAGATAAAGCCATAGCGCTTCTTCATCTCGCCAGTACCGGCTGATACTAGGTCGATACAGCCCCAGGTCGTGTAGCCCCACAGCACCACGCCGTCCTCATTGATGGCTTCCCGCATGGCCTTGACATGGGCCGCCAAGTAGTCAATCCGGTAATCATCAGCCACATAGCCATTTTCATCTGGAGTATCCACTGCACCCAGACCATTTTCCACGATAAACATGGGCTTTTGATAGCGATCCCAGATGGTATTTAGCGTAATACGCAAGCCCAGCGGATCAATCTGCCAGCCCCACTCAGAAGCTTCCAAATAAGGGTTCTTGAGAGAAGCAAAGATATTGCCCTCGGTCAGCTCATTGACCTTAGAATCGCCCGAAGCTACCCGGCTAGAGTAGTAAGAGAAGGAAATGAAGTCCACCGTATGCTCCTTGAGTAGCTGCAGGTCTTCTTCTGTCATTTCGACAGTGATGCCCTCGCGCTCCCAAGCTTTCTTGGCATAGTTGGGATATTCACCACGCGCCTGCACATCAATGAAGAAATAGTTTTTCCTGTCTTCCTCCATACCAGCCCATACATCGCGTGGATGACAGGTGTTAGGATAATTTTGACCCGCCGCTAACATACAGCCGACCTTATTTTCCGGATCAATCTCATGAGCCAGCTTGGTGGCAATAGCTGATGCGACCAGCTCATGATGAGCTGCTTGATACTTGACCTGTTCTTCATTTTCGCCTTCTTCAAAGCAGAGTCCCGCCCCCATAAATGGTGCATGGAGGATCATGTTAATTTCATTGAAGGTCAGCCAGTATTTGACCAAGCCCTTGTAGCGGGTAAAGAGAGTTCGGCAGAGACGCTCGTAAAATTCCAGCATGCAACGATTCCGCCAACCACCATATTGCTCAATCAAGTGCATGGGACAGTCAAAGTGAGTAATGGTCACCAAGGGCTCAATGCCGTACTTGTGACATTCCTTAAAGAGGTCTTCGTAAAATTTTAGGCCAGCTTCATTGGGCTCCAGCTCATCCCCCTTAGGAAAAATCCGGCTCCAAGCAATGGACAGCCGATAGGTCTTAAAACCCATCTCGCCAAAGAGGGCAATGTCCTCCTTGAAGCGATGGTATATGCCAATAGCTTCCTTAGCTGGGTAGAAATAGCCTTCCTCAAAGTCAAACATCTTTTTCTTACCCGTGATGATAGTTAGACGGTCCTCACCAATCGGCACCACATCTACATTAGCCAACCCACGACCATCCGCATCATAAGCGCCCTCACACTGGTTAGCAGCTGTCGCTCCGCCCCACAAGAAACCATCAGGAAAAGTCAGTTTTTCAGTCATATCTTCCTCCTTAGTAAGATAAAAGATTTTCTATACTTTATAGTATAACAAAGTAGAACCTAAAAAACTTATAAGATAATGTCGAATAATGATAGTATTCTATGACCGATCAATTTCACAACTGAAATAACAAACCCCCAATCTGGCATTTCTCTTCAGACCAGTGATAGATTTTCCTTATCAGTGCGATAAAAATACATATTACTAAAGGTCTGTTATCTATGCTAAACTAGGAACATCAAGTGTTTAAGGAGTGAGAGCCGTGAACTGGGACGTCGTCAGTGATTACTATCCCCTCTATCAAGAGGCCTTTCTTTTAACCATGTTCATCGCCTTTTGGGGGATTTTGGGATCAATTGCTGTCGGATTCTTAGTCAGTCTGATTCGCTTTTACAAGATTCCAGTTTTGAAGCCGCTAGCAACCGCCTATATCGAGTTTTCCCGCAACACACCGCTGTTATTGCAACTTTTCTTTCTTTTCTTTGGCCTGCCTCGTGTTGGACTCGTTCTATCCTCTGAGGCTTGTGCGACGATTGGGCTAATCTTTCTGGGCGGTTCCTATATGGCTGAGTCTTTCCGAAGCGGCCTTGAAGCAGTCAGCCGAACGCAGAGGGAAGTCGGACTTTCTATCGGTCTACGACCAGTACAAGTCTTCTACTATGTCATCCTGCCTCAGGCTGCAGCTATTGCCCTGCCTTCCTTTAGTGCCAATGTCATCTTTTTAATCAAGGAAACCTCAGTATTTTCAGCTGTTGCCTTGGCAGACCTAATGTTTGTAGCTAAGGACTTGATTGGCCTTTACTACGAGACAGATACAGCTCTACTCATGTTGGTCATTGCTTATCTGATTATTTTGCTGCCAATTTCACTTGGCTTTAGCTGGATAGAAAGGAGGCTGCGGCGTGCAGGATTCGGGCATTCAAGTTCTCTTTCAGGGGAATAATTTCTTACGTATCTTACAGGGGCTAGGTGTTACCATTGGTATTTCCATCCTCTCGGTCATCATCTCCCTTATCTTGGGAACTATTTTTGGCATCATCATGACCTCGCACTCAAAAGTCGTGCGCTTTCTGTCCAGAGCCTATCTAGAGTTTATCCGCGTCATGCCCCAGCTGGTTCTGCTCTTTCTGGTTTACTTTGGCCTAGCCAGAAACTTCGACATCAATATCTCTGGTGAACTCTCAGCCATTATCGTCTTCTCTCTTTGGGGAACGGCGGAGATGGGAGACTTGGTACGAGGTGCTATTACTTCCCTGCCCAAGCATCAGTTTGAGAGTGGTCAGGCACTGGGACTGTCTCAGCGCCAGCTCTATGTCTACATTATCATCCCACAGGTACTGCGTCGGCTTTTACCACAGGCGATTAATCTAATCACGCGGATGATTAAGACAACCTCACTCATCGTCCTTATCGGAGTCATTGAGGTTGTCAAGGTCGGCCAGCAGATCATTGACAGCAATCGTCTGTCTATCCCTTCTGCTGCTTTTTTTGGATTTATGGCTGCATTCTGCTGCTTTACTTCGCAGTCTGCTTCCCTATTTCCAAGCTGTCCTCTTATTTGGAAACCATCTGGAAGGAGTAACGGACACCATGTCGGAAATCATTTTAGAATTACGGGACATTCGCAAGTCTTTCGGCAGCAATGCCATCCTTAAAGGTCTGTCTCTTTCTGTCCAAAAAGGAGAGGTCGTGGTCATCCTAGGATCATCTGGCTGCGGCAAGTCGACCCTGCTTCGCTGTATCAACGGCCTTGAAAAACATCCAGTCTGGCGATATTTTGCTAGACGGCCAATCCATCCTCAGTCAGAAAAAGGACTTCCATCTCGTTCGTCAGAAGATCGGCATGGTCTTTCAAAGCTATGAGCTCTTCCCCCATCTGGATGTCCTGCAAAATCTGATTCTTGGTCCCATAAAGGCTCAAGGGCGCAAGAAGGATGAGGTCATCAAGGAAGCTGAAAGCCTGCTGGAACGAGTCGGCCTGGCGGATAAAAAGCACAGTTTTGCTCGCCAACTGTCTGGCGGCCAAAAGCAGCGGGTGGCGATCGTCCGTTCGCTCCTCATGCACCCAGAAATCATCCTTTTTGATGAAGTAACTGCTTCGCTAGATCCCGAAATGGTCCGCGAAGTGCTAGAGCTCATTAATGACCTAGCCGAGGAAGGCCGGACCATGTTGATTGTGACCCACGAAATGCAGTTCGCCAGCGCCATTGCCGATCGGATCATCTTCATGGACCAAGGTGGTATCCTCGAGGAAAATACCGCCCAGCAGTTCTTCACCCAACCCAAAACCAAGCGTGCCCAGGAATTTCTCAATGTCTTTGACTTCAGTCATCTAGGCTGACAGTTATGCCTATCCCCACCACTGATGTTGCTGCTTTTTCGCGGTTCTGTGCTTTCTTCACATTCCCATATCTTATAAAGGAGTCTCTTATGAAATTATCTAAAACAATCTTTGCTTTAACAACCCTAACTCTGGCTTTCTTCCTTGTCGCTTGTGGCAGTTCCAGCAAGAAAGATGCTGGTAACAAAGACGCAGCTTCCAGCAAAACAGTCAAGGCCCGCAGCCTTGAGGAAATTAAAAAGAGCGGTAAGCTCCGCATTGCGGTTTTCAGCGACAAGAAACCGTTCGGCTATGTAGATAACAACGGAAAATATCAAGGCTATGACATTTATCTGGGCGACCAACTAGCCAAAGATTTGGGTGTTAAGCCAGAGTATGTGCCTGTAGATGCTGCCAACCGGGCTGAATACTTAATCTCCAACAAGGTCGATATTACCCTAGCCAACTTCACTGTCACAGACGAGCGGAAAAAACAAGTTGACTTCGCCCTGCCCTATATGAAAGTATCTCTCGGAGTCGTATCACCAAAAGGCTCAGTTATCACCAAGCCTGAGCAGTTGGAAGGAAAGACCCTAATCATCACCAAGGGAACCACAGCTGAAACCTACTTTGAAAAGAACTACCCGAATATCAAACTGCAAAAGTATGATCAGTACAGCGATGCTTACCAAGCCCTGCTGGACGGCCGCGGCGATGCCTTTTCTACGGACAATACTGAAGTCCTAGCCTGGGCACTGGAAAACAAAGGCTTTGAAGTCGGCATCACTTCGCTAGGTGATCCAGATACCATTGCCCCAGCTGTGCAGAAAGGCAATACCGAGCTACTCAACTACATCAACGACGAAATCAAGAAACTCGGCAAAGAAAACTTCTTCCACAAGGCCTATGAAGAAACTCTCCACCCAACATACGGCGAAGCTGCTAAGGCTGACGACCTAGTTGTTGAAGGCGGAGAAGTTAAATAACCTGCTGATATAGAGCAAGAAGTTGGACAAAAACTTAATTTCTGGCCGAAATATAATAATAGTTCACATAAAAACGCATAAAATCAACACTTTTGTAATCAGTTGATTTTATGCGTTTTTCTATGTTAAACAGACCTATTTCATTCGATAAAAATCAATCACTAGACCAGCAGGGCCTTTAACTAGCAGCGATTCCGTACCCCAATCAGTTACAGCTGGGCCGTGTAAAATCTCAGCACCAAGCTCTTTCAACCGCTGGTAGTTCTGGTCTACATCCTCAATCTCGATATGAAGAATGATTCCTGTCTGGAAATTTTCCAAAGGAATCAAATGATTTTGGGACAACATGAGGCAATGACTGCCAATCGTGAACTGAGCAAAACTGTCGTCAACATAGTCTGCCTTTTTATCAAAAATACGCTCCAAGTCAGCACAGACTTGAGGAACATCTGAAACGATGATATCTAATTGATTTAAATTCATTTACTATCCTCCAGAAAAAGACCGGATTACTCCGATCTTTTCAAGTTCCGCTCTAAGAAAATCAAAGAATAAAGGCTACAAAGTTTACATTTGATTTTCAACGAGAGGAATTATTTGATTGCGCGTGATTGCAATCCTTCTTCTTCCAAGAAGAGGCGGAATGGTACGAGTTCTTCTGCTTCGTATTTTTCCTTGAAGGCTTTGATTGCTTCTTCTGAGTGAAGTTTTGGATCGAGTTCAAGTACTTCTACTGGAAGTGGACGATGTTGAGAGATGCGAGCATCGATCACAACAGTTTTACCTTCTTTATTGAGTTTCACAGCTTCTGCAACAACTGCGTCGATGTCTTCGATACGATCAACTGTAAATCCAACAGCTCCTTGAGCTTCAGCGATTTTCGCATAGTCAGCATTAGGGAAGTCACAACCAAACAAGTGTTTGTTTGTGTCTTCGTATTTGTCCTTGATGAAGGCATATTTACCATTTGAGAAGACAAGGTTGATAACTGGAAGGTCGTATTGAACGTTTGTGATCACGTCTGGGTAGCACATGTTAAATGCACCGTCACCCATGATGTTCCATACTTGGCGATCAGGATTGTCTTTCTTAGCAGCGATACCACCAGGAAGGGCAATACCCATTGTCGCAAAGAGTGGAGATGTACGCCACATGTTCTTAGGTGTCATGTGAAGGTGACGAGTAGATGTTTGAGTAGTGTCACCTACGTCGATTGAATAGATAGCGTCTTGATCAGCATGTTTGTTGATTGCATTGTAAACTTGGTACAATTGCAATTCACCCTCAGTTTTACCTTCGAGTTTGTTCATGTAATCACGCCAGTTTTGGTTGTTCTTCACGTTTGCACGCCACCATGGAGTAGATTCTACTGGGTTTACTTTGTCAAGGATTGCTTTCGCTGCTTGACCTGCATCTCCAAGGATTGAAGCGTCAAGGGCATGGCGTTTACCAAGTTTGTAAGGGTCGATGTCCACTTGGATGAATTTTTCAGTGTTCTTGAAGGCTTCGTAAACTTCAGCAAATGGGAAGTTTGAACCAAGGAAAAGAACTGTGTCTGCTTCAAAGACCACTTCGTTGGCTGGTTTCCAACCAACACGGTAAGCAGAACCTGTCAAACCTTCATAGTTCCATTCGAAAGCTTCAAAGTTTTTACCAGTTGTGATGATTGGTGCTTTGATTTTACGTGACAATTCAGTAATCACTTCACCAGCTTTCACACCACCAAATCCAGCGTAGATAACTGGGCGCTCAGCCTTGTTCAATATTTCAACCGCTTTGTCGATTTCAGTTTCGTTCAAAGCAGGAGCGATGAATGAACGCTCGTAAGAACCTGATCCATAGTATGAGTTTTCATCGATTTCTTGGAAACCGAAGTTTACAGGGATTTCAACAACAGCTGGACCTTTTTTAGAAACAGCAGCACGGCAAGCTTCGTCAATCACTTTTGGCAATTGCTCAGCGTAAGCTACACGTTTGTTGTATACAGCGATACCGTTGTACATTGGGTTTTGGTTAAGCTCTTGGAAGGCATCCATATTGAGTTCGTTGACTGGACGTGATCCAAGAATAGCAAGGAATGGAGTGTTATCCATAGCTGCATCGTAAACACCGTTAATCAAGTGAGTCGCACCTGGACCACCTGAACCAACTGCAACCCCGATTGAGCCGCCGAATTTAGCTTGCATCACCGCTGCAAGAGCACCAGTTTCTTCGTGGCGAACTTGCAAGAAACGGATATCTTTGTCTTCAGCCAAAGCATCCATGAGTGAGCTGAGTGTTCCTGATGGGATACCGTAGATGGTGTCTACGCCCCATGTTTTCAATACGTTGAGCATTGCTGCAGATGCAGTAATTTTTTTCCTTGAGTCATAATAATAACTCCCCTTCAATAAAAATAAATTTTTCAGTTATTGAAAAACATTTCCACTTGTGAATGAAAAACGCTTCAAGAAACTTTACTCTATCAATTTACCATGTTTTTTTCTCACTTGTATAAGAATATGCTCAGAGATGCTCAATCCCTATTACATGACAGATGCTCTTTTTGAGAAAAATTTCACAAACTATAGTAGAATAGGATATTTTATTATAATTTGCATGAACCTCTAAGACTTGTAGCTGTAGGAAATCGAACAAAAAGAGACTGGGACAAAAGTCCTAGCCTCTCAATTGTCTTTGGATTGTCGAGCAAGACGCAGTGGTTGAGTGGGCTCTATTACGCTGATTTCATCAGCTTTTACAGCCCTACTCAACTGTGCGGAGGTGGGACGACGAAATCGAATTCTAACGAATTACCGATTTCTGTCCCACTCTCTTTTTATTTCATTTAATCAATTTTCGCAACATTGAGAAGCAGCGAGCTAGTCAAAACAGACACAGAACTTAAGGCCATGGCAAGACCTGCTAGTTCTGGATTGAGGGTCAATCCCAGTCCTACAAAGACTCCAGCAGCAATTGGAAGCCCAAGGATATTGTAGATAGAGGCCCAGAAGAGATTGAGTAAGATCCTGCGGAAGGTCTTTTGACTCATGTCAAAGGCGCGCACAACGCCAAGTAAATCATTTTACGTGAGCACGATGCCACCGGACTCGATCGCAATATCCGTTCCAGATCCCATAGCGATCCCCACATCCGCGATCGAGAGAGCTGGAGCATCATTGATCCCATCTCCAACAAAGGCGACCTTGCTAGATTCTTGCAGTTTTTGGATGGCGCTAGCTTTTTCTTGAGGAAGGACATCAGCAATGACGGTGTCAATTCCCACTTGCTTAGCAATAGCTTGGGCCACCCGTTCATTATCCCCCGTTAACATGACCGTTTTCAAGCCCCGTTCTTTGAGCTTTTTGATCGCTTCTTTTGAGCTGGCCTTCGGAGCATCTTGAATGGCAATCAACCCAATCACTTGCCCATCCACAGACAAACTGATCACTGTTTTGGCCTGCTCTTGCAACTCTACCATCCGTTTTTCAAGCTCCGGATCCATCGCTGTCCCGTCATGAAGTTTGCCATTTCCCAAGGTCACCAACTGCTGGTCGATCTGACCTTGGACCCCTTTTCCTTCAATCGCTTGGAAGTTTTCCACAGGGAATAACACCAAACCTTTTTCTTCTGCTTGGGATAACACCGCTTGGGCTAGTGGATGTTCTGAAAAAGTTTCAAGACTAGCAGCCAGTGTCAAGACACGCGCTTCATCTCCTACAACATCGGTTACAAGTGGTTGGCCAATGGTAATAGTCCCTGTCTTATCAAACACAACGGTTTGAATCTTTTGCACTTCTTGAAGAACCGTTCCATTTTTAATCAGAACCCCCATCTTGGCACTACGGCCGGTTCCGACCATCAGGGCTGTTGGGGTTGCTAAACCAAGGGCACAAGGACAGGCAATAATGAGGACAGAGACTGCATAGAGCATGGCCTCTTGAAGCGACGCGCCCAGAAGCACGGACCAAACCCAGAAAGTCGCAATGGCCAAAATCGTCACCACTGGAACAAAGATACCTGAAATCTTATCCGTCAAATCTTGAATAGGAGCACGACTGGATTGGGCCATTTTTGACAAAGTCCACAATTTGAGATAAGAGGGTCTCACTACCGACTTTTTCAGCCTTAAAGAGAATGGTCCCATTGCTGTTGATAGTGGAGCCGATAACTGCATCACCAACTGATTTTTCCACAGGCAAGCTTTCACCTGTCACCATCGACTCATCAATGGTCGTACTTCCTTCTACAATCGTCCCATCAACCGCAATCTTTTCCCCAGGACGGACCCGAATCAAGTCATCAATTTGGATATCTTCTGCCGCCACCTCGACATAGTTCCCATCACGGAGAACTTGAGCCGTTTTTGCCTGCAAATCCAACAACTTTTCAACAGCCTCGGAGGCATTGTTACGCATCCGTTCTTCAAAGATTTGCCCTAAGAGGATAAAGAAGATGATAAAACCCGCAGCCTCAAAGTATACTGGCTGACCAGTAAAAAGGGCAAATACACTATAGACATAGGCTACCAGGGTTCCAAGAGCTACCAAGGTATCCATATTGGAATGGTGCTTCTTAAATGAGGCCCAGGCACTCTTGATAAAAGGAACTCCTGCTACCAACATGATCGGCGTTGTCGCTAGAAAAGTCCCCCAGCGACTGACTGGATGGGATACAAATCCTGCCATCATCCCGATCATCAAGATCAATAAAGGAAGGGTAAAGATACTAGTAATCCAAAAGCGATCCCGTAAACTTAAGACACGACGGCGTTTTTCCACAACCGTGTAGGAACCCTTTTGCATCTTCATTCCACATGAAAACTCGAAGTCCCCTGTTTCTGTCGGGGTAAAGGATATCACCTTATCCACACCGACTTCCAAAGGCTCTAAAATCCCCTGATCTTCAAACAAAATTTCCTTGTAACAGCCGGAAGGATTGACCCGATGGAAGGTGATTTCAGCAGGGATCCCTTTTTGAAGTTGAAATTCTTTGGGACTATAGCCCTTTTCTGCTGTAATACGGATCTTTTGCACTCCGTTTTCCACAACTGCTTTTTGTTTTTCTACCATACCTACTCCTTTATTCCACAATCATGTGACCATGCATCATGTTCATTCCACATGAATACCCATATTCGCCCGCTTTTTCTGGCGTAATTTCAATGACATGTTTTTCACCTAAAGGCAAATCTTCATGAACGCCAAAATCTGGAAAGATCACTTGAGCCAGACATGAAGATGGATCCTTGCGATTAAAGATGATCCGGGCTGGAACATTCTTTTTCAGGACAATCGTTTCAGGCGAATAGCCCCCATGACTTCGACTTCAATTTCTTGATAACCTGATTTCTGACGAGCGTGGCCGCTTACCTTTTCATGCTCTGCAAAGAACCACCAAGCAATAAAAGCAACCACAAGTAAACAAACAATACTAATCAACAATCCAAACATGGAATTTCCTTCTTTCTATTACATACAATTGCAAGGGACTGTTTCGACAGCCTCTGCTTTCTTTTCTTCCAGGACCTGCTGCAGCTGATTAAGATCTGCAAGCGTAAAGTCACTCGCCTGAATCAAGTTTTCAAGCACCTGGACAATCCTTTGGAGCAAACCTTGTCTTTCACCTCCTCAACCACCAAGTCTAAACTCTGGTCCTGCTTCAACAAAGCCGAGTAAACAAAGGCTTTGCCTGATTTTTCTCTGGTCAAGCACCCCTTTTCTACCAAGCGCGTCAAGAGGGTCTTGATGGTCGACTTCGACCAGTCAAAGCGCTCGGACAAGACGGCGATCAAATCCGTGCTGGTCTGCTTGCCTTCCATCCAGATAATCTTCATGATGCGCCATTCCGCATTGGAAATTTGCATGACCTCTCCTTTCAAAATCTACATTTGTAAATCTTATAATGCTATTTTACCTCTAAGATTTACATTTGTCAACCAAAAGTTTTTAAAAAAAATCTTCCTTTGAAGATTTGTCTGGTTGGGCTTTTTTCGCTCCCTATTTTTATCTCTATAACGTCTCCTGCAAAACCTTGGACAGGGCTGCATAGCCAGCAATGGTCAGATGGAGGCCGTCAGTTGTGTAGTCTGGGCGCAGCTGACCTTCCTTGTCCAGAAAAGCATCGTAGAGATCGATAAATTGGACATTCATGTAGGCGTTAGCCAGCTGGCGATAGGCCTGATTGAGGGCCTGAATCTTCTCATTGCTGCGGACATAGACCGTGCTCTTGTAGGCCGGAGCTTCATTGACCGGCAGGACCGATAGCAATTGGATCTGAGCCAAAGGATAGTCACGAGAAATCTCCTGAATAACGGCTTCCAAATTGGACAGCGTTTCTGTCTGAGGCATCTCCTTGCCAATGTCATTGGTACCTATCAGGATAAAGACCTTATCCAGTGCCTGCCCAAAGAGATGGACATCCAGGTTGTCTAAAAGCAAATCAGTCTTATAGCCCCGAATGCCGCGGTTGACCAGTCTTTTATCCGTCTGCAGGAGCTCATAGAGAGGATAGTATTCCACAATGGAGTCTCCGATAAAGATGATGTCTGGCTCCTTGACGGAGACTTGATTGAGTTCTCTGTAGTTTTGCTGCAATTTTGCCTGCTCCTTGAGAAGCCATTCTTCTAATAATTGTACTGCCATTATTCTTTTTCCTCTTCTAAGTATTGCTCAATCACCTGTAGAACACCGGCTTCTGTATTGGCCGGCGCTAGGTAATCTGCTACCTTTTTGACCCGCTCATCGCCATTCTCCATAGCGTAAGAAATACCAGCTAATTCAAGCATTTCTACATCATTTTCACTATCGCCAAAAGCCATGATTTCCGAGCTTTGAATCTGCCACTTAGCCATCAGCTGCTGCAAGCCCCAAGCCTTGTGCATCCCATCTTGGAGGATGTCAATGGCTCCATAACCGCTGGCCACAGCGCTCAATCGGCCTGCAAAATGCTGATTAATCAGACGAGCATGCTCTGCTGCTGCAGCCTCTTCTACCATCATACTCATTTTCAAGACCTTGTCAAAGGGATAATCCTGAAGTCTTGGCACAAAGTTCATCCGCTTATGAAAAAGCTGAGCCATTTCCTTGGTCATAACCAGCTGAAGCTCCCTTTCACGCCCAGCAAAGTAAGCCAGTGCATCCCTAATCAATCCGGCTTCCCAGAAGCTGCTCATGCTTAGCTGGTTCTTTTCAAAAATCCTCGCTCCGTTGGCGACTACCAAGGTCATTCGTTCTACCAAATCTCCCAATAGCAGACGCATTCGTGGAATTTCATTACCAGTAGCCACCACAAAGCGAATGTCTCTCTTCTCCAATTCATCTAAAATAGTTGTCAGACGAGGCAAATCCAGCTGTCCCTGTCCGTCCAGTAAGGTTCCATCCATGTCTGTCGCTACCATCTTTACAGTCATCTTTTTATCCATTTCTATCTTTATCATCTGGTTTTTACTGTTCCTTTTCCAGAAGACCTCTAACTTTTAGACATATTATACTACTTAAAAAAGTAAAAAGAAAGGCAAGAAGAGGCGGTTAAGACGGTCGATTTTACAAAGGGCACTTTTCAATCTTCCAGTTTTATATTATAATCATAGCTATATTCCTGTCGTAAAATTGGAGGTCCTCATGAGCAAAAAAGAAGTCGCATTCCCACGCTACCAGCAGATTGCCGTCGCCATTGCCGAGCGAATCGTTGACGGCAAATATCCCATCGGAAGCAAGATCTATGCCCGCTCTACCCTAGCCAGCAACTTCAATGTCTCCCCTGAGACAGCCCGCAAGGCTATTAATGTGCTGGTAGACCTGGAAATCATGGAAGTCCGCCACGGCAGTGGAGCCTTCATTTCTTCCAAGGAAAAAGCCCAGCAGTTCCTCGAGACCTATAAAGATGTCAACTCTCTGCAGGACCTCAAAAGCAAGCTCCACCAGAGCATCCAGCGCCAAGAGGAAGAATTTGCCAACTTTTCCCAGCTACTCAATCAGCTTCTCAGTCGTACCAAGGATGTCCAGCAGCGCTTCCCTTTCAATCCCTACGAGCTCCAGCTCTCAGCAGACGCCATCAACCTAGGAAAATCTATCAATGAACTCAATATCTGGCACTCGACTGGCGCTACCATTGTCGCAGTCCAGCAGGGAGACCAACTCCTAATCTCGCCTGGTCCTTATACCAAGCTGGAAGCCGGCAATACCATCTATTTTGTTGGCAACGAATTATCAGTCGCTTTGATGCATAATTTATTTTTTAATGAAATTGAAACAAACAAGTGAAACAGCACTTGTTTTTTCTTTGTCAAAAAAACAGAATAGACAGGCGAATCCGCTGTCTGACAAGGTTTTTATGACTTTCAGAAATATTCTAGAAAATCAACCTCCTTTTTTATAATAGCCGAAAAAGGCCGGTCTGACGGTCTTTTGGGTTTGACAAAGTGACCACACGATGTTATACTGTGATGGTCTTTTAAGTGACAACTCATCAAAATAAATATGTAGTCACTTGTGTAAAAGGAGAAATACGTTGAATAAACTAGAAGTAAAACATTTGACTAAAATTTTCGGAAAAAGGCAAAAGCAGGCACTGGAAATGGTGCAGCAAGCCAAAAGCAAGACGGAAATTTTAGAAAAAACAGGTGCTACTGTCGGAGTTTACGATGTAAACTTTGAGGTTCAGACCGGAGAAATTTTTGTCATCATGGGACTGTCCGGTAGTGGGAAGTCTACCCTTATCCGCCTGCTCAACCGATTGATTGACCCAACATCAGGCGACATTTACATTGACGGCCAAGATGTGGCCAAGATGAACGAAGAGGAGCTGCGTGACGTTCGCCGCCACAAGCTCAATATGGTCTTCCAGAACTTCGGCCTCTTCCCACATCGGACCATTCTGGAAAATACTGAGTTCGGTCTGGAAGTTCGAGGTGTTGATAAGGAAGAGCGCACGCGCCTAGCTGAACAAGCTCTGGACAATGCTGGTCTCCTGTCCTTCAAGGACCAATACCCCGATCAGCTCTCTGGTGGGATGCAGCAGCGGGTTGGTCTGGCTCGAGCTTTGGCCAACAATCCTGATATTCTGCTCATGGACGAAGCCTTCTCAGCTTTAGACCCCCTCATCCGCCGAGAAATGCAGGATGAACTGCTGGATCTGCAGGCAGAGCATGAGCGTACCATTATCTTTATCACGCACGATCTCAATGAGGCCCTGCGTATCGGTGATCGTATTGCTATTATGGCTGACGGTCAGATTATGCAGATTGGCACCGGTGAGGAAATCCTGACCAATCCAGCCAATGACTTCGTTCGAGAGTTCGTTGAAGATGTGGACCGCTCCAAGGTCTTGACTGCCCAGAATATCATGACAACGCCACTGACCACCAACATTGACATCGACGGACCAACCGTGGCCCTTAATCGCATGAAAAAAGAAGAGGTCAGTATGCTGCTGGCTGTGGATAGGAAGCGGCATCTCAAGGGCAGTCTGACTGCCGAAGCCGCCCGCGATGCCCGCAAGGAGCATCAAGCACTGGCTGAAGTGATTGATAAGAACGTCCGCAAGGTCACTCAGGAAACCCTGATTACCGATATTTCCCGCTGATTTACGATTCACCAGCGCCTCTGGCCGTTGTAGATGATAAGGACAAGTTGGTCGGCGTTATTATCAAAGGTCGAGTCATCGAAGCCTTGGCCAATACTACTGAATCTGAAGAATAAGGGAGGTTCGCATTTTGAATATTTTACAACAGCCAATCCCCGTTTCTCAATGGGTTGAGTCCTTTACTAACTGGGTAACTGATACCTTCTCCGGGCTTTTCTCAGTCCTTCAGGCTATCGGAAACGCCATCATGAATGGAATGACAGACACCCTGCTCTTCATTCCGCCCCTGCTCTTTATCGCAGTCATCACTATTTTTACCTATTTGATTTCCAAGCGTAAGCTGGGGCTCCCCCTGCTCACCTTCCTAGGCCTGCTCTTTGTTTACAACCAAGGTCTCTGGGAAATCTTATGAACACTGTGACCTTGGTCATCGTCTCCAGTGCCATTTCCATTATCATCGGTATTCCACTGGGGATTTGGATGGCTAAGAGCAACCGTGTCGAAGCCGTTATCAAGCCCTTGCTGGACTTTATGCAGACCATGCCGGCCTTTGTCTACCTGATACCGGCCGTGGCCTTCTTCGGTATTGGTATGGTGCCTGGGGTCTTTGCCTCTGTCATCTTTGCCCTGCCACCAACTGTCCGCTTCACCAATCTAGCCATTTGTCAGATTCCGACCGAGCTGATTGAAGCGTCAGATTCCTTCGGGGGCACTGGCAAACAGAAGCTCTTCAAAGTCGAGCTGCCTCTGGCTAAAAATACTATCCTAGCTGGGGTCAATCAGACCATCATGCTAGCCTTGTCTATGGTCGTTACTGCCTCTATGATTGGGGCGCCAGGACTGGGCCGCGGCGTCCTCTCTGCCCTGCAGCATGCCGACATCGGTTCCGGCTTTGTCAATGGGGTATCTCTGGTTATCCTGGCCATTATCATTGACCGCCTGACCCAGAAGCTCAACCAGCCTCTGGCTAAAAAATCACCGGTCACTGCCAAGGAAAAACGCAACAAGATTATGCTCTGGTCTGCTCTGGCCGCTATCATCCTGACAGCCTTTGTCGGAAATCAAGTGACCAAGTTTCAGCAAAGCAAAAAGAAAGGGTCAACCTTGCCTATGTTGAATGGGACTCCGAAGTTGCCTCAACCAATGTCGTAGCGGAAGCTCTTAAGGAAATGGGCTACGATGTCACCATCACACCGCTGGACAATGCCGTTATGTGGAAGTCCGTTGCTAATGGCGAAGCCGATGCCATGGTTTCAGCCTGGTTGCCAACCACCCACGCTGCTCTCTATGAAGAGTACAAGGACAAGCTAGTGGACTTGGGGCCAAACCTTGAGGGCGTTAAGACAGGGCTAGTCGTACCAAGTTATATGGATGCTGACTCTATCGAAGACCTGTCAGACCAAGCCAAGAAAACCATCACAGGTATTGAGCCCGGCGCTGGTATCATGACCGCAACTGAGAAGACTATGCAAGAATACAGCAATCTCAGTGGCTGGAATCTTTCTTCTTCCTCAACAGGAGCCATGACCACTGCTCTGGATCAGGCTATTAAGAATAAAGAAGATATCATCGTAACCGGCTGGTCACCACACTGGATGTTCTCCAAGTACGATCTCAAATACCTCAAGGATCCTAAGGGAACCATGGGCGGCAAGGAAGCTATCCACACAATTACTCGAAAAAATCTAGACAAGGACTTACCAGAAGTCAACAAGGTCCTAGACAACTTCAACTGGACCCAAAAGGACATGGAAGAAGTCATGCTTAAGATTAACGAAGGCAGCTCACCAGAAGCTGCAGCCAAAGAGTGGATCAAAAACCACCAAAAAGAAGTCGAAAGCTGGAAGAAATAAAAGCATAGAAACCCCTGAGATACTGTTATCTCAGGGGTTTTGATTGGCTTCTTCCTTTCCTTACAAGGGTTAAACATCTTTTAATGATTGCTTCTTTTTGGAGCATCATTCTTTAATAGCATCTTCGTATCTGTCAAAGGCATAGTGGCTCTGTGCGTAGAGTGGATTATCCATGGCCAATAGCAAGTATTCGTTTTCTGTTTTATTGCTGTCTCCATCAGAGTCATTCCAGGTAACATCTAAGGCCAGCCACTGACCATCTACTTTTGCGTAGTTCCAAGCATGCGGGTCAAAATCATCTGTATTTCCACTCACATACATGGTTTCGAGACCAGCTTCCTGAGCTAGAGCCTGGAAGGTTACAGCATAAGCTTGACAGACTCCCTTACCCTCAAATAGTGGACCAGTAATATCAAACTAGATTCATACTTGCGAATACCGTCCTGCATATCTTTAAACGCTTTTGAAATAGCCTCTTCTGATTCTTTATTCTCAATAGATTTTTTGTAATTCAAAAAGCCTTGGTAAGCAGCTTTATCATAGCTAGTATGCTCAATTAAATACTGATTAATCGCCTCAATCTTTTCTCGGTCGCTCATCTGGTCTTTGATGATGTCTTTAACAATCTCTTTGACTTTTTTTCGGGCCTTCTTATATTTGGCTGTTTCATCAGCATCGTATTTAAAACTTACCACATGTTGCTTAGCATCAATGGTAGGGAGCACTCCCTGCTGAATGACTGGATTTTGCTCTAAAACATCGTGAAGCAATTCACTGACATCTCCTTCACTCAGCTCTGGAAACTCACTGTAATCAACATATTCTGCATCGGACAGAAGGGCCTTGGCAAAATATTCCTGCGCTGCACTTCTGGCTGCCACTCTTTCCTCAATATCACTAACATCATGAACGACTGTTTTACCCTTGAGATCCAAGTCAGCCTGCTCTACGCTGATATATTTCTCTGAAACGCCAGACTTACTTTCCTCTTTATTGACCTTTTCATTATGCCTATCTACAACAGGCTGCACTTCTTCGACACTGGCCTGTTCAATGAAAAAGTCCGTTTTGACAGTAGGCATGCCCTTGATAGAGACCAGGCATCTGACATCCCGACCTTCTTTTTCAATTTTTTCATAGACGATTGGAAAGTTCTGAATCTGGCCATCCATCATCTGCAGTGGTGCTTCTTCAGGAATGTTTCCCTTCTGCCGCAGGGCGGAAACCTGGTCAGAAAAAGTCCGAAAATCGATTTGATTCGGCATCAGCTTCGCAAAGCTATCAGATGAGATAGGATTGCTGATAGTTCCTAAAGCTTCTTTGTCTTTAAGGGGAACAACAAGGAGTTCATAAGGCTTTTTCTCAACCGTTTTCTTACTGTAATCCTGGTCGTAAGCCTGCAGCAACCGTTGTCTGGCAAGTATCGGATCATCACCAGAACGGCCGCCGTTGCGGCTATCATAGTGGGTAGGCAAATCTGTCCGATACACTGTCGAAGTGACCCGATCGACCTCTTTATAGTTATAAAGACCTGTCTTGGTATCACTGCCAGGCATGGTCACATACTCTCTTTTTATAATGGAATAAGAGTCCGCTCCCGGCACTTCCGTCCATTCCAGCTGCAAGCGACCATCTCCGAGCAGACTGCTCTTGGTCTTCAGAGCTAGCTTATCACGCCCTTTCTTATCTATCTTAACGATCCAAAGTTTTGGCTTTTTAAGCTTTTTACCTGTTCGCTCATCATCCCGTTGCAGCAAATAGAGCGTATCAAAAACACCCCAGCTCTCACCTTGCTTGGCTAGACCATATTCCGTATGCTCTCCATTTGGCTCCACTCTAGTCGCAGAGAAATGATAAGCGGGCTCAATCACTATCTGCCGCTTATCATTCAGCTTAAAGTCCCCTCCTAAAATAGCTCGTAAGTTGCTATCCCCATAAATTTCAAAGGAAGAAATCAACTCAGTCTGTCCTGCATGTGGCAGTGTCTCAAAATCGTTAGGCTTTTGTACCTCTGTCGGAAATGTAATAGGCTCATTTTCCTTGATCTGAATGACCTTTTCTTGGACATCATAAGGAGTATTTTTTTGCTGTATTTTTCTCTCAGCTTACGAACACTTTCCGAAAATTGGCCGCCTTGCTCTCCCGGACCGCCACCGTTCTTTTGAAAAAGACTGCAGCCCATCAGAAAACAAATCAACAGAGTAAGCAGAGAAATGAAACGGATTTTCCTACTCATGATTTTCCCTCCTGAAATAGATATTCTTAACATATTATACCATATTTTATTTGAGGTGTCTTTGTTTTTTTGTAAACGGATTCAAATATCTGCAATTTTGCGAATAAATTCTTATTTTTTTATAGAGACAGATTCCCTCGAAACACTGCCTTTTCTCATCTTGCTTTTAAAATCAAGAGGATTCAGCCAATTCCCATTTTAAAAAATAGAAAAAACCAAGCCAGATAGGACTTGGTTTATTTTATAAGGAGCCATTTTGTTTAAGTCATTCAATCCTGATAAAGACTGTCTCCATTCGTCGCAATGACTTCTTTGTACCAATCAAAAGATTTTTTCTTGTAGCGGGCTAGAGTTCCGCTACCGTCATCGTTGCGGTCAACATAGATAAAGCCGTAGCGCTTGCTGAGTTCTGCTGTGCTGGCTGAGACTAGGTCAATACAGCCCCAAGTCGTGTAACCTAGCAGTTCTACGCCATCTTCCAGCGCTTCTCCTACCTGCTGCAAATGCTGTTTGAGATAATCAATGCGGTAGTCGTCTTCAACCGTTGGGCCATTTGGACCATCCACCAAGACATCCTTGGCACCGAGACCATTTTCCACAATGAAGAGAGGCAGCTGATAGCGGTCATAAAAGCTATTTAGCACCAAGCGTAAGCCGACTGGGTCAATCTGCCAGCCCCATTCTGAACTAGCCAGATGAGGATTTAGGATACCACCTAAAAGATTGCCTCGGCCGGAAGAATAATTTTCCGGATCATGAGCCGCAACCACACTCATATAGTAAGAGAAGGAAATGAAGTCTACAGTATTTTCAGCCAAAAGCTCTTTGTCGCCCGGCGCAAACTGAATCTCAATCCCATTCTCCTTGAAGAAACGATTGATATAGGCTGGATATTTTCCACGCGCATGGATATCAGAGAAGAGGTAGTTTTGATTTTCAAATTCCCGAGCCGCCAGCACATCTTCAGGCTTAGGTGTCATAGGATAGGCCGGCATAGCCAGAACCATACAGCCAATCTTAAAATCAGGATTAATCTCATGACCGATTTCGTTGCCAAGGCAGATGCCACTAGCTCATGATGGACCGCTTGATAGAGGTCCTGCTTGGATAGTTCTTCAGCTGGCGTGGCAATGCCTCCGCTCATAAAGGGTGCATGGAGAACAGAGTTGATTTCATTAAAGGTCAGCCAATACTTGACCTTGTCCTTATAGCGGGTAAAAACCGTGCGAACATAGCGCTCGTAGAAGCCAATCAAATCGCGGTTGGCCCAGCCATTGTACTGACGCGCTAAATTCAGGGGCGTTTCATAGTGAGACAGGGTAATCAGCGGCTCAATGCCATATTTGGCCAGTTCATCAAAAAGATTGTCATAGAATTGCAGACCAGCTTCATTGGGCTCCTGCTCGTCTCCATTTGGGAAAATCCGAGACCAGGCAATGGAAGTCCGGTAAACCTTGAAACCCATCTCCGCAAAGAGGGCAATGTCCTCCTTATAACGATGGTAGAAATCAATCCCTTCTAGCTTGAGATTATCTGCTGTCGGCCCCTCGGTAATCAAAGGATTGCAATCACCTGGCTTGGCTGGCACTCCGCCTTTTGGAGTCACATCCTGAACAGACAGGCCTTTTCCATCCAGATTATAGGCGCCCTCATACTGGTTGGCTGCAGTTGCACCGCCCCAGAGGAAATTATGCGGAAATTTACCCATTTGCATTTTCTCACTTTCGTTTTTTTTGTATTTATATTATAATAGTTGTCAAACATATTTTCTAACACAATTATCTTAATAAATTGTACTATTCTATGAAAGAGTGTCCCCATGATTGATTTAGGCCAACTACATAAAAATACCGTTTTTAAAAACCAAGGAACCCCTTATTCTCTGACCCGCACCATCACTGAGAATGGTCATCCAGATATTCTTTTTCACTGGCATACCGATGTTGAAATGATTTATGTCCACGAAGGAAAAGCACAATTTCATATTGACGACGACTACTTTAACAGCGAAAGGTGATATTATCCTGATTCGCCCCAATGCCTTGCACTCCATTCACCCCATCAACGACGAGCGCCATTATATGGACGCTATTAATTTCCATCTGGATCTGATGGGCTACTCTGCCATGGATCAGGCCAGCATCAACTACTTGCAGCCCCTCTACAACGGTCAGCTGGACTTGACTCATGTGATCAAGCCCAATGATACAGCCTATGCGGAGATTCGCCAGTGCCTCTTAGCAGCTATGGAAACAGGCTATTTCCGCAAATCTCACTACGAGTTTCAGCTCAAAGCCCAGCTTAACCAGCTCTTCTACCTGCTCTTTGAGAATGGCTATGTCATTTCCAAAGACCTGTCACCAGAAGGCTACCGCAAGGAAGAAAAGATTCGCTCCATCATCGACTACATCAATGCCCACTACCAAGAAGACCTGAATATTGACCAACTGGCTAGCATCTGTGGCTACAGCTCCACCCATTTCATGAACTTCTTCAAGAAGCATCTCGGCGTTTCCTGCATTGAGTACCTGATTCAATTCCGCCTGCGCAAGGCAGCCGAACTCCTGCAACACTCCAACCTCTCTGTACTGGAAATCTCCAGCCAAGCAGGCTTTAATAACCTGTCCAATTTCAACCGCCAGTTCAAAAAATACTACCAAATGACACCAAGTCAGTATCGGAAGAAATGAAGCGCTAAAATAGAAAATAAAAAACGAATACCTGCTAAGCTAAGTGAACTTTGAGGTATTCGTTTTTTGTAATGCTAATATTATAAGAAGGATAGAAATAGCAACGTGTTTTGTAAGATATTATTCTAAATCCGGGTCCCTACCTTCTGAGCCATAGACTCTGTGATAGGCTTTGACATAAAAAGATATGGGTTTATCTGATTCGTTTTGGACAGTGATATCTTGATCACTGTCGCTTACACTAAAAACAAACGCTCTATTTTGGGTAAAGTTGACATCAATGCTATAGTTTTCGTTAAACTCAACACCTAAATCGGATAAAGCCTGTTCGTTTGGCATTGTTATCCCCCCATCCTTTTCATTAGAGTAGTGAACAGACTTTTTTTCTGCATCATAAATATACTCATTTTCACCTATCTGCTCTCTCAAATAAGAATCGTATATTCTAATTTTCCCATCTGTTTTATCTTTAAATTTTAAAACACTGACTCCTGAACCCTTTATTAGGTCAAGATAAGGCTTTTTAATCTTTACATAAACAGCTTCACCTGGCTTTAATTTTACTAATTGGTAAGAGCCACCATGATCTTCTCCGCCAAAATAAACCAGATTCCAAATCAAGGTTCCCAAAAAGAGTAGACTAATCACTTTCCCATAAATGCTTTTGTAGAAAGGTTTCTTTATACAGATATAAACTATCCATGAAACGATAAAAACAACAAAGATAAATAAGAGTGGTAAAAAGTGAATTAAAAAGTCTATTAAAAAGAAAAAAAGTTGTTCAAAAAAATTCATATTTCGCCTTTCTTAAATACTCAATCAACATTTAGTTTTAGTTTCAACAAACAAGGATTAAGCTAGTCCCTATCATTTCATTTGGATTGTTCTCCTTACGACCTCATCGTTTTTATACTAGCAAGTTCAGCAGGAGATTGAAGAGCCCCAGCCAAAAGATAGCTAGCAGCAAATTGCGCCCCTGCTTTTCCTTGAAGAGATTTCTTCTCAGAAACAGGCAGAAAATCATCAAGACCAGGGAACACACTAGCAACAAAAACAAGATAAACATGGGTATAAAATACAAAAGCAGCCTCAAACCAAAATACATTTCATTTTCTTTCCAATAAAATAATAGACGAGCTCGAAAGCGGTCAGTTTCATTCATTAACAGCTCATAAACCTTTTTAATTATAACAAAGTCCTCAATTTTAAAACAGCAAAAACCAGATTGGCAAATCCAATCTGGCTAAACTCATATTCAAGCAATTTATTGCCCCGTCCAATTCAGTCCAACATGAGAATTCATTTCCTGATAGGCGGTATCAATCCGTGCTCTGGTTTCTTGGTTCAGTTTGTCTCGATACTTGCCGCCTTCGATAAAGTCATCCAAAATCCAGGTTTGGTAAGTGTATAAAGGAAAACCGTCTTCTGAGGAAGTGCCTTTTTCAACTCGACTGACCCAACTTGGATGAGCTTGAGCACTTTTTATTTGTGTGCCCTTTGATGTCTTTTCTATGGTAACATCCATCAGCACTCCGCGCTCGGTCCAATGAGCATTTTCAATCTCCTCCATGGTTTCGATGCGCTGATTGGAAATGAAATTCCCCATAGAATACATGATCAGCTTCTTCTGGCCATCTTTCTCTAAAATCTCAGCTGGCTGAACCACATGCGGATGCCCTCCAAAGACAATATCTGCTCCCCAGTCAACCATCTTATGGTAGAGGGTCATCTGCTCCTCTGTCGGCTCCAGCTGGTACTCTATCCCCATCTGAGGCATGACGACTGTGATGTCAGCTTCCTTTTCTGCCCGCTCAATCTCGGCCCGCATCTTTTCTTCATCCAGATCGGACAGGCGATCATCATAATCTTCCTGACTGAGAAGCCCCTCCATTCCATTGTAGCCATAAGAGTAGGCTAGCAGTGCAATCCTAATGCCTTTTACTTCCTTTATCAAGAGGGGTGCCTGACTGCGGATTTCGTGCGGATAAACACCGACGGGAGTGATTCCCTCTTTTTCAAAAGCCTGAGCTGTAGTGAAAACTCCCTCCAAGCCAGAGTCTAAAATGTGATTATGAGCCAGATCCATCACCTGATAGCCAGCATCCTTGATTGCTGGAACTACGGCTTCTGGAGCATTAAAGAGCGGATAGCCATTCAAGGGATAGTCCGGCCGAATCGTGCCTTCAAAGTCCCCTAAGACCAAATCTCCCTGCCGAAGCCATTCCTTGGCATAGTGGAAATTCTCAGAAAAATCATAAGTGCCATCTTCTTTCTGAGCGCTCAGATAAAGGCCATCGTGATAAAGCAAATCCCCAGTCGCCATGATACGAACCATCTGATTCTGAGAAGAACCTGACTGCTGCTCTTTCTTACTAGGAGACAGAAAGGTAAAATCCTGCACATGCTCTGATAAAAGGATTAAGCCGGCCGACAGCCCTACAACTGTCAAAAGCACTCCAACAAACTGCCGATTACTAAGCTGTTTTTGAAAGAACTTAGGACGAGGAAGCGGCAACTTCTTAATCCAATCCCTCCAAGCTTGGTATGCATCAGTCAGGAGAGTATGCTCCGCAGCAAAATCAGATATCTTCTTCCAAAGTTCCTGAAAAAAAGTCTGAATCTTCTCCCAAAGAATTTTTTTATCCATCACATCTCTCCGCTTTTTCTTACTTGATAATAGTGCATCAATATTTACTATATTGTACTATTTTTACCGTCAAAAGGAAAGCGAAGCAAAAAGCGGGAGCGGGGAGAAGCGTGCTACAATCTCCAAATTGCGGCATGCTTCCACCATTCTCCTGCTTCATTATCTATTTTTTCAATTCTAATAGCTGATTGCCGAGCTGAAACTCAGCTTTCATTCTTACACAAAACTTCCTACATCAACGGTCAGCACTTGGCCTTCTCGGACGACCTGCTGCCCAGCAATGTAGACATCCTGAACATCACTGCCTTTGACTGCGTACACTAGGTGCGACAGCATATTTCCCAAAGGATAGAGATGAAGTCTTCCCTTAGGTTGAATGACAATGAAATCGGCTTGCTTGCCCGCTTCCAGACTACCGATTTGTTATCCAATCCCAACGCCTTGGCTCCTTCAATAGTCAAAGCTTTCAAGGCCTGCTCAATCGTAAACTGGGTCGCATCTCCTGCCCGCATCTTCTGAAGGAGAGCAGCTGTCCGACCTTCTTCAAACATATCCAGATTATTATTGGAAGCAACAGAGTCTGTAGCTAGTCCAACGGTCACCCCAGCAGCTAATAAGTCTGTCACTGGAGCTACACCAGAAGCCAGCTTGAGGTTGCTGATAGGATTGTGGGCGATGCTGACTGGTGAAGCCGCCAAATCCGCAATCTCTGACGGATTTAGCTCAACCCCGTGAGCAAAAATTGCTGGCTGCTCCAAGTAACCCAAACCCTTTAAGAAAGCCAGAGGCCTTTTACCATAGCGCTCCAGAATGATTTTATTTTCTTCCTGGGTCTCCGCCACATGGATATGAAGCTTCAAATCCAGCTCACGCGCTAGCTCAAGACTGCCCTTGAGCAGAGCTTCATCACAGGCATAAGGCGAATGAGGCGCCACCATGACCTGAAAATCTTCATCATTATAGGAAAGGATTTCTCAATAATGGCCCGAGTACGAACCAGAGTCTCTTCTGCAGTTTCCGCCTCAGAGCTAAAGAGTGTTGGTGAGAAATAGCAACGCATACCGGACTGCCGCACAGTCTGATAAATCCGGTCAATCTCTACTCCTTGAGGATTATACATGTCGTTAAAAGTTGTTGTTCCTGACAGCAGCATTTCAGCCAGAGCCAGCTGGACAGCCTCGGTCGTTAGATCCGATGTGAACTGACTTTCTGCCGGCCAGATATAGTCCTCTAGCCATTCATGCAGATTACTGTCATCACGAATCCCGCGTAGCAAGGTCATGGCCGAGTGAGTATGACAGTTGACCAGCCCTGGCATGATCCAAGTCCCTTCATAATCCACTGTTTCACTACATTTCCCTAGCCAGCTTTCATCATAGGGACCACAGTAGGCAATGCGGTCGTCCTCAACCACCAATAGCCCTTCCCGGTAAACATGAAATTGGCTGTCACAGGTCACCAGATTGACATTTGTATAAGCTTTCATCCGCCATATCCTCACTTTCCCAACACTTGACTTCAAGAGATTTTAGCTATTATAACAAGCCTAATCTAATTGCGCAAGTCTTTTTATACAATTATGGCATTAAAAAGAGCCCCAGCTGAGGCCCTAGTTGTCAATCATTATCTATGACTAATCTTCCGTGTCAGGAAATCCCCAACAAACTGAATAAAGAAGATGAGCAGCAAAATAAGAATAGTCGCAAGAATGGTCACATCATGGTTGAAACGTTGATAACCATAAGTCAGGGCAACATTTCCCAGTCCACCAGCACCAATCGCCCCTGCCATAGCAGTCTCCCCAACCAGAGAGATGAGCGTAACAGTCGTCACTCGGATCAAGTCCGGCAGACCTTCTCGCAGGTAAACACCGACAATGTCCCAGAAGGTTGCTCCACTAGCCTGCGCCGCTTCAATCACTCCTCGGTCTAATTCGGATAAGACCACCTGAACCTGACGGGCAAAGAAAGGAAAAACAGCCAGTGAAAGAGGGACCAAGGCCGCAGTCGGTCCAATCCCAGTTCCCACAATAATACGAGTAAAAGGATTGATGAGGGCTAGGAGAATGATGAAAGGAATCGCCCGGAAGATAGAGGTAACCTTGTCCAAGACGAAAAAGACAAGTCTATTTTCCAAAATACCTCTCGGCCCTGTCAAGACAAGCAAGAGACCTGCGATAAAGCCTAGAATCCCTCCGATAAAGAAAGGAATGATAGTCATATACAGAGTCAGGTAAATAGCTGTTCCCCAGCCAGCCTGCCCAGACCAGCCCATTCTATAAACATTGGGCATAAATTGTTGAATCAGCTGTAGCATTAGTTACTCCCTTCTTTCAGAACATGCAGCTCTACTCCTGCTTCGCGCAGACTTTCCTGCACCGCCGCCAGTTGCTTGGTCTCTCCAGATAAGATAACGACCATTTCTCCGACTGGTACATGATCTAAAATCTCAATATTAGCGTGAAGAATATTGGCCGATATGTGATACTGCTTGTAAATGTCGTTTATAATGGCTGTGTCCGTTACCACACCTGAGTATTTCAGATGTGCCAGAATGGAATTTTCCGGCAGGTTTGCACAATCTTTTGCTGGTTGATTTTAATCATAGCCTCATTGATACCCGTTGCTGTCGTAATGAAGTCTTGGGTCAGCTCATTCTTGGGATTAGAGAAAATATCCAGAACTGAGCCTTCCTCAATCAGCCGACCGTTCTGCATAACTGCTACCCGGTTGGCAATGTCCTTGACAATCTGCATTTCGTGGGTAATGAGGACAATAGTCAGGCCTAATTTTTGATTCAAATCCTGCAATAAAGCCAGAATCTGCTTGGTGGTCTTAGGATCCAGAGCAGATGTAGACTCGTCCGAAATTAAGATTTTGGGATCATTGGCCAAGGCCCGTGCAATCGCCACCCGCTGCTTCTGACCGCCAGACAGCTGGGCAGGATAATTATCTGCCCGATCTGCTAAGCCCACTAAATCTAAAAGCGTATGAACTTTTTTCTCTTTTTCAGCAGCTGATAAAGGAGAGTGCTTGAGCGCAAAGGCAACATTTTCCTTGGCTGTCATCTGTGCCATGAGGTTAAAATGCTGGAAAATCATTCCGATATCCTTACGCTTTTGGCGCAGCTGAGCCGCAGTAAGCTGAACCTGATGATGATCATAGAAAACCGTATCATCCACCGTGATCTTACCAGCAGACGGCACCTGCAGCAAGTTAATGACACGGACCAGGGTAGACTTGCCGGCACCAGAATAGCCTACAATTCCATAAATATCTCCCTGATTAATATGAATGGTCACATCTTCTACGGCCTTAATGTCTTGCTTTTTTTGATTAAAAACGACATCAATGTGATCCAATTTGATAATTTCTTTGCCCATAATTTCCGATTCACTCCTTGATTTGTCCAATATGAGATTTAGCCACTATAGCCTCTTTGTTTGCTTTCCGCCTGTCGCTCGACTAGGGAAATGTAAAATCATAAGCTACAATCTATACCGACCTAGCTCAAAGCTAGATAATGATCAAACTAAATGATCATAATAGCAGATAAAGGGCTGGAGAAGCTAATCTCCGCCCTTCTTAATCATTTCATTTATTCAATACAATGACCTTCTGCTGGAAAAAAATTACCAAACCGGCTGATCCATACCATCTGATGATTCTTCGATAACTTTTTTCACTTCATCAGTGTGGTAAGCCTTGATAATTTTTTCAATTGCGTCAGCCTTGTCTGATTTCTTCCAATCTGGTTTCGCTGCAATCAGGTTATACCATTGTTTTGAGTTTTCATTGGCTTCTTCTTTGAAGAGGGCCTTCTTGTAGTCAATACCCGCTTCGCGGACGAAAGTATTATTGACAACTGCAGCATCTGCTGAAGTCAGAGAAGCTGGTGTTTGAGAAGCATCCAACTCAGAAATTGTCAGATTCTTCTTGTTTTCTTTGATGTTGGCAACAGTCGCAAGTTCCTTACCTTTAACATCAAGCTTGATCAAACCAGCTGATTCGAGAAGATAAAGAGCACGGCTCTCATTTGTCGCATCATTTGGAACAGCAATTGTACCATTTTCTGGGATGTCTTTCACATCTGTATATTTATTTTTGCCGTCCTTTGTACCAGAGTAGAGACGAATAGGAGCGATATAGGTATCCGCAACAGACACAAGGTCTGCTCCCTTCTCTTTGTTCCAGTTTTCAAGGAAGTTGTAATGTTGGAAAGCGTTGATATCCACATCACCGTCAAGCAGAGCTTGGTTAGGTTGAGAGTAGTCGGTAAACTGTGTATACTCTAATTTAACGCCTGCATTTTCTTTGTCAAGAATCTCTTGAACCTTGTTCCAGCGCGCTTCTTCTGTATCACTCAGGCTCATCACTCCAACCTTGACGGTTACAGGTCCGTCTGCTGACTTGTTCTCCTTACTAGAAGAACCTCCACAAGCTGCCAAACCTAAGGCTGCAAGGCCGACTAAGCCGATTGAAAAGATTTTTTTCAAATTCATCATTTATTCTCCTTTAATGGATAAAATTCTAAATCTTCTATTTTATAAGATTACTTTTCATTTTACCATGTTAAAGGAGACTTGGCTTATATAAATAATTTATCGCCGTGATAAAAAAATTATATGACTGTTTGAAGCATTTGAGTTGATTTTATACCCTTTTACTGCATGAAGGTCAGCAAATAGCCGTATCCTTCTGCTTCCATTTTCTCTTTTGGAATAAATCGCAGAGCTGCTGAGTTGATACAGTAGCGCAAGCTGCCTGCTGCTTCTGGACCGTCAGTGAAGACATGGCCCAGATGGGCATTACCAGAACGGCTGCGCACTTCAATCCGCTCCATGCCATGACTCTTGTCTTCATAGTATTTTAGAACATCTCTGGCAATCGGCCGGCTAAAGCTAGGCCAGCCGCAGCCAGATTCAAACTTATCACCAGCGAAAAAGAGAGGCTCACCAGTCGTCACATCTACATAAATTCCTTCTTCAAAAGTGGCATTGTAGGCATTATGGAAAGGGCGCTCTGTCGCACTATGCTGGGTCACCTGATACTGCTCTTCCGTCAGCTGCTCTTTTAGTTCCACATCTGTAGGCTTCTCGTATTGGCCTGGATCGACCAAGGGCTGATAGGCATCATTGACATTGATATGACAGTAGCCACCAGGATTTTTCTTGAGATAATCCTGATGATAGTCCTCAGCTAGGACATAGTGGCGCAAAGGCTCTAGCTCAACAGCAATCTTTTGTCCCAGCTGCTTTTCCTGCTCAGCAAAAACCTGCTCAATGACTGCCTTATCGGCTTGATTGGTATAGTAAACGCCCGTCCGATACTGACGTCCTACATCATTTCCCTGCTTATTGACCGACAGAGGATCAATAACTCGGAAATAATAGAGCAGGATTTCCCGCAAGCTGACCCGCTTTTCATCATAGACCAGATGAACCGTCTCTGCATGATCCGTCTGGTGAATCAGCTGGTAGTTGGTTGATTCCACCTGTCCATTGGCGTATCCCACTGTCGTTTTCTCCACACCCTCAATGCGAGAAAAGTACTCTTCCAAGCCCCAGAAGCATCCGCCTGCTAAATAAATTTCTGCCATAAAAGCACCTCATTTCTTTGCGTCTATTTTCTCATAAAAGGAGTCGAAATTATAGCAATTTGATTAGAACTTTCTTCAAATTGATATGAAAAAGCTGGGTCTTAATGACCATTAACCCAGCCATGTTCTTCATTTCAAATGACAACAACTCTTGTATGGAAGATTACCCCTCAATATACTTCAATTTTCCTCGAAAATCTTCTAAGCTTTCATAGCCTTTTTCTTCCATAATAGCCTTGAGTTCTGCAGTGATACGCTCAAAGGCTGGCACTCCTTCTTTATGAAGAGTTGTTCCTACCTGCACCATACTAGCACCACAGAGGATATGCTCAAAGGCATCGCGCCCCGTCAAGACACCCCCCGTTCCAATGATTTGGATTTCCGGTTTAAGGCGTTGGTAAAAAGCATGGACATTGGCTAGAGCGGTCGGCTTGATGTACTGACCTCCGATACCTCCAAAACCATTTTTCGGACGAATAACCACTGACTCATCTTCTATATAAAGACCGTTTCCAATAGAGTTTACACAATTGACAAACTTGAGCGGATATTTGTTAAATCGCAGCGGCCTGGTCAAAATGCACGATGTCAAAATAAGGAGGCAGCTTGATACCCAACGGCTTGGTGAAATAAGCAAAAACTTCTGACAAAATCTTTTCCGTCGTTTCAAAGTCATAGGCAATCTGCGGCTTGCCAGGGACATTGGGGCAGGAGAGATTGAGCTCAGTAATGCCTTTAAAGTCACTTGCCTGCACTTTCTGAAGAATGGTGTGGGTTTCTTCTGGCGACATACCGACCAAAGAGAGGAAGAAAGTACGATTTGATTCGCTTTCCTGAAGTTCCAGCAGGTAGTCCAGATAGTAGTCTAAACCATTGTTGGGCAGGCCCATGGAGTTGATAGACCCCAGCGGAACATCCTGATAGCGCGGTTCTGGGTTTCCCTGACGAAATTCAAGCGTCGCCGTCTTGGTCACAAAGGTTCCCGCAGCAGAATCTTTGACTTCTGCCAGTTCCTCTATTGTCATGCAGGCAACACCAGCTGCATTCATCAGGCAGTTGTCAAATGCAAAACCAGCAATTTGTGTAGATGTCGAAACCATAGTAAAACGCTCCTTTTTCTTCTGAAGGCGAGTGCCTTTAGCTCATTTCCTCTATTATATCACCAAAGCCCTCTTTTTCGTTTTTTAAACCAGCAATTCCTGACTAACGTTCGGAAAACATCCCGTCCGCTCGGCTATTTTCTGGAATGTTTCAGAAAATAAATTGTGGAAATTTTTAGAAAATTCAACTTTTTTCTTTACAAGAGAAAAAAAGTCTGCTATAATGTTCCATGTAATAAAATATGACATCTAAAAGATGCCTGTTTTAAAAATTTAAACACATCCTCGTCACATAAGTTGCAAGCAGCTTTCGACAGGATGGTTTACTATTTTATTTAAAGGAGAATGACAGATGACAACTGCTAAAGAATATATCCAAAGCACTTTCGAGACCGTAAAAGCCCGCAACGGACACGAGGCAGAATTCCTCCAAGCTGTTGAAGAGTTTCTCAATACTCTGGAGCCCGTTTTCGAAAAACACCCAGAATACATTGAAGAAAACATCCTAGCGCGTATTACTGAGCCTGAGCGCGTTATCAGCTTCCGTGTTCCTTGGGTAGACCGCGAAGGCAACGTACAAGTCAACCGTGGTTACCGCGTACAATTTAACTCAGCAGTTGGTCCTTATAAAGGCGGACTTCGTTTCCACCCAACTGTAAACCAAGGTATCTTGAAATTCCTCGGATTTGAGCAAATCTTTAAAAACGTCTTGACTGGCCTGCCAATCGGCGGTGGTAAAGGTGGATCTGACTTTGATCCCAAAGGTAAGACTGATGCTGAAGTGATGCGTTTCTGCCAAAGCTTCATGACAGAATTGCAAAAGCACATCGGCCCATCTCTTGACGTTCCAGCTGGTGATATCGGTGTCGGCGGACGTGAAATCGGATACCTCTATGGCCAATACAAACGCCTTAACCAATTCGACGCTGGTGTCTTGACTGGTAAACCCCTTGGATTTGGTGGTAGCTTGATTCGCCCAGAAGCAACTGGTTACGGCTTGGTTTACTACACAGAAGAAATGCTCAAGGCTAACGGCCAAAGCTTTGCTGGCAAAAAGTGGTTATTTCCGGTTCTGGTAACGTAGCCCAATACGCTCTTCAAAAAGCAACTGAGCTTGGTGCAACTGTTATCTCTGTATCTGACTCAAACGGTTATGTGATCGATGAAAACGGTATTGACTTTGATCTTTTGGTTGATGTTAAAGAAAAACGCCGTGCTCGTTTGACTGAGTATGCAGCTGAGAAAGCAACTGCTACTTACCATGAAGGTTCTGTATGGACTTACGCTGAGAAATATGACATCGCTCTGCCATGTGCGACACAAAATGAAATCAATGGCGAAGCTGCCAAACGCTTAGTTGCTCAAGGAGTTATCTGTGTATCTGAAGGTGCCAACATGCCGAGCGACCTAGATGCTATCGCAGTTTACAAAGAGAATGGTATCTTCTACGGACCTGCTAAAGCTGCCAATGCTGGTGGTGTAGCTGTATCTGCTCTGGAAATGAGCCAAAACAGCCTTCGTCTGTCATGGACTCGCGAAGAAGTTGACGGCCGCCTCAAAGACATTATGACAAATATCTTCAACACAGCTAAGACTACCGCTGAAACTTACGGACTTGGCAAAGACTACCTGGCCGGTGCTAACATCGCTGCCTTCGAAAACGTAGCAAATGCTATGATTGCGCAAGGTATTGTTTAACTAGTCGATACATCCTATCGGAGGACTATCATGAACTTACGGCCAATGGAAGTGAGAGACAATCCGGCTGTAGCGCAGCTCATTCGAGCCAGCCTAGAAGAATTCGGACTTAACAAACCAGGAACTGTCTACTTTGATTCTCATCTAGATCATTTGGCCGACTATTATCAACATCAAGAGAGGGCAGCCTACTTTGTTCTGGAAGATGAAGGACAGCTCGTTGGCTGTGGTGGCTTTGCACCTGTGTCTGATAAGATTGCCGAATTACAAAAACTGTATGTCACTAAAAACAGTCGTGGCAAGGGGTATTCCAGTCGGCTGATAAAGCAGATATTCCAGGAAGCCCGTCTAGCAGGTTATGAACAGCTTTATCTAGAAACCACTACTGAACTGGCTACAGCCGTGGCAGTCTATCAACACTATGGTTTTACATCACTGCAACAACCACTTTCTAACGCTGCCGGCCACCCAGCTATGAATATCTGGATGATAAAATCCCTCTCATCAGATGAATAGATGTCAGTATACTCTGGCCGCCTCAAGGACATCATGACTAACATCTTCAACACAGCTGAAACTTACGGACTTGGCAAAGACTACCTGGCCAGTGCTAATATCCCTGCCTTCGAAACGTAGCCAAAGCTATGGTATTGTTTAAGATTCTTTGCTCAATCCTCAATCACAACGATTGGGGATTTTTATATTGGTTTCAAAAAAGCTCACTATTTTTAATAGTAAGCTTAAAAATCAAGATTTATTTTACTTCTACTAAGGCAGAAGATAGGCATTCAACAATTTCGTTTACTGCTTCATCTATGTTCACATCTTCCTTATCATTTAACATCATTGGAATAACATAAGAAAGACTCAAGGCTAGAATATAACGAACAATTCTTTCATTTGACCAATCTCGGATAACACCATTTTCTTTAAACTGATTCAGAACTGGACTAATTGGCTTAATGATAGAGTGAATAATAACATTCCCTAACTGGTCAGAAATATTTTTATCAATAAAAGAACGACTCAAGAGAATTTTAACTTGCATTTGATTCTCCTGAATGAAAACTAGTCTATCTCGAACAATGCTTCTCAAAAACACTGGAAAACTCTCTTGGTTTGCTGTAAATTTCTTCTCAGAAAAATCAGCAATCACATCTGGAATAACTTGTTCGAGAAAAGTTGACAGAATAGCTTCTAATATTCCTTCCTTGGTTTTAAAGTAACTAAAAACTGTCCCCTCTGAAACCCCAGCCTCCTTGGCAATAAGGCTTGCTGTTGTGTTTTCAAAGCCAATTTCTGAAAATAGCTTTAGACTTGATAATAATACTTGACGTTGTTTTAAACTCAAGTTGCTATTTTCTAACGTCTGAGCATACTTTTGTTCTAAACTTTCCATTGCTGGTACCTCTCTGCTACTCTCTTACTTTTACAACTTTCTTACCTCGAGTGTGTCCCGACTTCAGACTACGATATGCCTCTCTAACAGACTTTAGAGAAAAATCATAAACCTGATCAATATTCAGCCGAACCTTCCCATCTGAGATCATTTCCGCTAGAATATTCAAATCATCATAAGTGGAATGTCTCGGACCCGTGAACTGGGCACCTTTTACCATAACATATGGTGAAGGTACTAGCGTTCCAATAGCCGTGCCCTTCAATCCCAAACTGAAAGCCAATTTAACATAATCACTTCCATAGCAATCCAAGAATTTTGTAATCGGCTTTGGACTTGCTGATAGAAGAGCATCCTGGATGTTCTCTTCGTAAGCTACTGGTATAGCACCTAAAGACTTCAGATATTCTGAATTTTTCTTACTTGCAATTCCAATAACTGTCGCACCTTTAGCAACCGCATACTGTACTGCGATACTTCCAATACCACCTGATGCTGCTGAAATAACTACAACATCTTTAGAGTTTAGCTCAATCTTTCTAAAAGCACCTCCCACTGTTAAAGAGGCTACCCCCATAGTAGCAGCATGATTCATATCAATCATATCTGGTTTCAATACAATTTCCGATTCATTGACACAAACTTCTGTTGCCAAAGCTCCCCTCTTGGTTCCCAATCCAGGGTCACTGATCATTGTTCCAAAAACCTTGTCCCCTACTGCAAACCGACTTACTCCTTCACCGATTTCTGTGATAACTCCAGCAAAATCCCGACCAACACCTCTTGGAAAAAGAGATGATTTTGACTCAAACCAACGACTTGGCTTCCTTAGTTTCGTCATAAAAGATAGAAAACGAAGTGGCTTTGCACCCTCAAAAGTCTTATAATCAATAGGATTTAAACCAACTGCATAAACTTCAACCCTAACTTGATTCACTTCCAAAACATCAGATTTAATGTTCACCAAATCTAGTACTTCTTCATCACCGAAATGACTATATTGTATTGCTTGAACAACCATTTTATGAACTCCTTTACTTATCCATAAATTGAGTGAGTACTCAATCATTTTCTTGATTGTACGCTTATTCTTCAAAGATGTCAACTATAGTATTCCCACAACTTCTAACTAAGTTAGCTGTTCATGATAAAAATGGATCCAATTTCAGTATCTTGGTAAGTAAAAAAAACTGCCGGTTCAATAGCTCTATATTTCCTCATGAAAGATTATTAAACTATAACTTAAAGAAATCCGACTGCTTATCAAAGCAGCCGGATTTTTATATATCTAATTTTTCAAAAAATTTGCCTGCTGACTGCTTTTCTTTTAGCTTCTCAAGCAGCTCAGTCTCCAGAAAAGGACTTAGTTCGTCAAAATCTTGGCAAACCTTAAAAACAGTCTCTCTGTCCAACTGGCCATAAACCAGTTCGTAATAGTCCTTATTATGATGCCAGTTCTGGTCATAGTTGATATCTGTCCGTTGATAGTAAACAATGTTTTGCTTCGGAGTCAGGTAAAGCTTCTGCGTCAGAATGCTTTTCTGATCTTTGGACAGCTTACTGCGGCTGAAAATTTTAACACCTTGAAAAATCTTGCGCTCATGGATACCTTGATTTGTGACTTTCAATTCAACTCTTTTATAATGCATACTGATACCTCCAGAAATCACCTACATTATATCAAGTTTTGGCAGATTTTCAAGTAAAAGTGTCATCTCCAAAAGTCTTTAGTCGCCTCTAAATCTCTTCAGTCGGTGTTACCGTAGCCTCAATAATGCTCTTGCCAGTCTCTTTCAGATAGGCTTGTATCAGATGATAGCCATAAGCATAGCCTGCAGCATAAGGCATTCCAACTGGTATTTGACCCTGTATTTCTGCAATTTCATCACCGTAGAGATAAGGAGCCATTTCCGCCATCCCTGTTAGCTGAAGCTGACTGGAGATGATGGGCTTAATCTCTTCTAACTGCTCGGAACTAGTTGAAGTGACCCAAGGTCCAATGAGCTCCTTGCCATAGAGTTCAGCAGCAAAGGACTCTGCCAATCCTTCACTAACTACCCAGTCTGCTAATGTCGTCTGCTGGTTCCATTTGATAAATTGGAAGCGGACATTATGATTGCACTCGTGGGCCAGCGCCGCCTGCACACGTGGCAAAGTATAGTCATTCGGTAACAGACTAAGCATGAGGTAGCCTCGAATTCCTCCATCTCCGCTGTAACCCTTATTGAGCTGTAGCATGGGCTTTTCTGGATTGCCTAACAAAATAGTAAAATAGTAATCCTCAACCTCTAAATCATAGCCAGCTTGCTCAAAAAGACCAATACTCCTCTTGATGGTATCTTGACAATTTTGCCAGAGTTGATCAGAGCTCAGAGCATCAATAGCCGGTCTATCCTTTTCTGACAGAGTGCTGGGTAGCTGATTCATAAAGCCAAGCAGGAAAAGAGCATCAAATCCTCCGGGATACTTCGCTTTCAGAGGAATGTGTTGTGTTTGATATTTTGTTGCAAAAGGTACTAAAATCTTAGCCCGAAAACAACCCTCTCTTTTTTCCAATGGCAGTTCAAGCAACTCCTGATAAACCTTATCTGAGCGAATCATATTGATTTTCATGGTAATCTCCTTTTCTAATTTCCACCAGTATACACCCTCCTCTAAGGTCAGAGTCAAGAAAAAGATTTGAAACTTTCGCCTCAAATCTTCTTTTATCTATACAGTTTGCTGCTTCCACTTTCAAATCTAGTGCGGAAAGTAGCAAAGACATTAAAGTAATAGGATGATTTTCCCTATTGCTCCTTCTTTTTCTCTTGCTTTGTCTTGTTTTTCTCCTTTTGCCACTTAGCATTTTCGTAGGTCACGGTATAGGTATCCTCATCGCCGCCTTCCCCATCAAAGATTAGGTCAAAACGGACAGACTTGCCTGGCGCCAGATTGGTGCCGATTTGTGTATTGTCAAAGGTTGAACCATCCAAAATATAGACATTTTCTTTCTTGTCATAGAGTCCAAAGTCATAAGGACTGACCAGAATGGGCTTTTTAGAAGTATTTTCAACCGTGATAGTCGCAACGACAGCTACCCCTGTTGACTCATCGCTCATAGCTCTCTTGCTATCTTCCGCTGCCGAATGAACTGTCACCTTGAGTCCACTGGAAAATTCAACTGTTTTCTCAAAGCATGGCTGGAATAGGTCTCTAAAGGCGAGTTATGATAACCTGTGAGGGACTTGAGATGGTCATTTTCCTCCATCAGGCCAATCGTAGTGATGACGAGGAGAATGCTGAGCAAGGCCAGAAGAAAGATGATAATACCAGACACCAGAGCTGCCCAAAAGAGACCCTGCTTGTGGAGAGGATGTTTTAAACGGTAAACAAGATTGTCCTCACTGACAATCTCCTGCTGAATTCGCTGATTCATAAGGACCTTTCTAATCAATAATTACTTGCCTTTTGAAAGGGGTCCAAGCGTCGGAAGCTCAATCCCCTCTCGTAAAAGCGCCTCATGGTAAAGACGGTAGAAGATATGGTAAATAGAAATCTGCATGCCACCCTGCACTATCATGCTGATACGAAAGTTGAACTGGCCATTTGAAGCCATCTGCGGTCCCAAGATATTCGGCTCTTTGAGAATCTCTGGATGTTCTGGCACGGCTTCTTCATTGACCTTAGAAATGATGCGGTAAATCTCGTCCAAATCCGTCTGGGCATAAATGGGAATGTCAATCAGAACACGCATATCTCCACGAGACAAATTACTGACAACCATGATATTACGGTTGGGAACAAAATGAAGCGTTCCGTCCGCGTCCCGTACCTGCGTCGTCCGAATCCCAACACTGATTACTGTTCCAGCGATGTTGATAGGACCGTTAGTCAGTCGAACATTGTCACCGACATCCAACTGTCGCTCGAGAAGTATAAAGAAGCCATTGACCAGATCCGACAGGAAGCCCTGGGCTCCCATCCCGATGGCCACCCCGGCAATTCCGGCACCAGCTAAAAGGCTGGAAACCGGCAGTCCCAAGATGGATAAAACCCAGTAAATCAAGAGAAAATACAAGACATAATTAAGCAGATTTTCAATCAAACGAGTAATGGTTTTCTGTCTGGCTACATCCTGCTTGGATAGTTTGAGAGAAGGGGCAATGATTTTGGTCACTGACAAATGCAGGATTTTCTTAACGATGTAAAATAAGATAAAAAGCAGAAGTAAAGAGACCAGCTTGGAAAAAAGGTCATCTGCAATCTTGCTCCAGTCAAACTGCTGGATATAGCGGGAAAAGACATTTCCGGTCTTAGACATAGGCTACCTCCAAAAAGATTACTACCATTATACCACAAAGACCAATCAACGCGGACATAGAATGGTTAGTCCGACCTAGCATTGTTTTCACTCCCTTTCTATCGTATAATAAAATAAGTATCTAAGACAAGAAAGGAACTGACATGCTCCATCGCTTCATCACCATTTGGAATAAAACCAATCTAATCAAGCGGATTTCCATCGGTATTGGCATTGGTGTCCTGCTGGCTGTCATCTTCCCCCCAAGCACAAGCCATCGGACTTCTGGGCCAAATCTTCGTTGGCGGCCTCAAGGCCATCGCTCCGCTTCTGGTCTTCGCTCTGGTGGCAAACGCCCTGTCGCAGCAGCAGAAAGGACAAAAGAGCAATATGAAGACAGTCATCTTGCTCTATCTTCTGGGAACCTTTGCGGCGGCCCTGGTAGCGGTCCTGGTCAACTTCTTCTTTCCCATTAGTATAGAGTTGGCTTCGTCCTCCCAAAAGGTTTCTCCGCCAGATGGGATCGGACAAGTCCTCAGCAATCTTCTGCTTCAGCTGGTGGACAATCCCGTCAACGCCCTCATCACCGCTAACTACATTGGTATCCTGTCCTGGGCTGTCATCTTTGGAATTGCCATGCGGGAAGCTAGCCACCACAGCAAGGAACTGCTGCAGACCTTGGCAGATATCACTTCTAAGATTGTCGAGTGGATTATCAATCTAGCCCCTCTTGGGATTCTAGGCTTGGTCTACACGACCATTTCCGGCAAAGGTTTCCAGGCTCTAAAAAGCTATGGCATCCTGTTGCTGGCCTTGATAGCCAGCATGCTGATTGTCGCTCTGGTTATTAATCCTTTGATTAGCTTTATCATGCTGCGGAAATCCTTATCCCTTGGTCTGGCACTGTTTGCGAGTCAGTGGCGTAACTACCTTTTTCACGCGCAGCTCTGCGGCAAACATCCCTGTCAATATGAAACTCTGTCGGGATCTGGGGCTCAATCCAGAGACCTACTCAGTCTCTATTCCTCTGGGAGCCACTATCAACATGGCAGGAGCTGCCATCACTATCAACACCCTGACCTTGGCTGCTGTCGACACGCTGGGTATCCGGGTTGACTTTGGCACAGCTCTAGTTCTCAGTATTGTAGCGGCAATTTCTGCCTGCGGGGCTTCCGGCGTAGCTGGCGGTTCTCTCCTGCTCATTCCGGTCGCCTGCAGCCTCTTTGGGATTTCCAATGATTTGGCCATGCAGGTAGTCAGCGTCGGCTTTGTCATCGGTGTCATTCAGGACTCCTGCGAGACCGCCCTCAACTCTTCTACTGACGTTCTCTTTACAGCTGTGGCCGATATAAGCAGCTGGCCAAAAGAAAAACGCTATTAATTTCAACAAAAAACCTCTAGACTTCCATCATTACGGAAAGCTAGAGGGTTTTTTATGTGAGCAGATTAGTTCTTTCGATGTTTGTCAAAATATTTCTTCGTTTCACTGATGACAATTGGAGACAAGACTAATAAGGCAATCAAGTTTGGCAAGGCCATGAGGGCGTTGACAATATCTGCAAGAATCCAGACCGCCTCCAGACCCACAAAGCCACCGAGAACAATCATAAGGACAAAGAGCAGACGATAAACGCGGATATAGCGCACCCCAAAGAGAAATTCAAAACAGCGCTCACCATAGTAGTTCCAGCCCAAGATAGTCGTAAAGGCAAACAGGACCAGAAAGACTGAAAGCAGAACCGGACCAAAATTAGCAAAAACAGTCGCAAAGGCAGCCTGAGTCAGGGACACACCATTGAGATTGCCATCCCAGACTCCTGTGATTAAAATCGTCAATCCTGTCAGGCTACAGATAATCAGGGTGTCGATGAAGGTTCCGGTCATGGAAATCAAGCCCTGTTCTACTGGTTCCTTGGTCCGAGCTGCCGCCGCTGCAATGGGTGCTGAACCCAAACCAGATTCATTGGAGAAAACTCCACGCGCGACCCCGTTTTGAATTGCCATCTGGATGGTCGCACCGGTAAAGCCACCGACAGCAGCCGTCTGACTAAAGGCTGAACTAAAGACCAGCTGGAGAGTTGGCAGCAGACGATCTAGATTGACCGCTAAGACAGTCACAGTGCCCAAGATATAAATAGCTGCCATAAAGGGCACAACCTTGGTCGATACTCGAGCAATAGACTGGATGCCGCTGAAAATAACCAGAGCTACTAAAATAGCCAAGATAGAAGCTGTCACAGCTGGAGGCAGCTGAATGGTATTCTGCATGGCCTCTGTGATGGAATTGACCTGCGTAAAGGTCCCAATCCCCAAGAGAGCCACCAAGATACCAGCTATCGCAAAAAAGATAGCCAGCGGGCGCCACTTCTCCCCCATTCCTAGTAAGATATAGTGCATGGGACCACCCGCCATAGCTCCATGAGCATCCTTGCGGCGGTACTTGATAGCCAAGAGGCCTTCGGCATACTTCGTCGCCATCCCAAAGAAAGCAGCTACCCACATCCAGAAGAGGGCACCCGGTCCACCGGTTTTAATGGCAGTTGCCACTCCGATGATATTTCCCGTTCCTACAGTCGCAGCTAGAGCCGTACAGAGAGCCGCAAAGCTAGATACATCGCCCTGATGCTCCTCGTCTGATACAAAGATTAGCCGAAAGGCACGCGGAAGACGAAAAATCTGCAACAAGCCTAGACGCAGACTGAGATAGATACCAGTACCAACCAGCAAAATGAGCAGGGGCGGACCCCAAACCAAAGAATCCAGACGATTCAATATTTCCAACATGATATAAGCTCCTTTTCACACCGAGAAAAAGAAAGAGCACATGCAAAACATGTACTCTGGATGTGCTGGAGTAGGGAAATCCCTGCCTCTTCGCTCTGTCCTTTTACCTGAGAGTTTGAGCGGTTCTAAACCGCCTTGCCCCTTCGGTGCCATTCATGGTCTCTCCAGAGTTCCGTCCATTTCACAGTCAGAGGCGCTCGCCTCTTTCTGAAAAACTTCGTTCGGTGTTGATTATTAATTTTCTATTATTCTAAAAGAACATTCGCTTTTTGTCAATATTTTATAAAATAATTTAAGCATGTAAACGTTTTTTGATACAAAAAAAGAAGCCCTCAGGCTTCTTGCTTAGCTTAATTCAGCGATAATAGCCTTGAGCTGGTCTTTGGTATGAACACCTGCGACTTGCTTAACGACTTGACCGTCTTTCTTGAACAAAAGGGTCGGAATGGACATAATGCCAAATTCGCGTGCAGTATTCGGATTTTCATCCACATCCATTTTGAGGATTTTCAATTCGTCCTCAGGAACTTCCTCTGCTAACTGCTCCAGAATAGGCGCCTGCATACGGCATGGACCGCACCAAGTTGCCCAAAAGTCAATCAGAACCAATCCGTCTTTGTTTCTTCTGCGAATGTTGCATCTGTAACTGCTGCTACCATAAATCTTCTCCTTTGAATAGCTTACTTTTGTTAACATTTTACACCAAAAGCAAGAGAAAGAAAAATATTTGCTACGGCTGCTACAATAGATTGAAATTCCTTTTTATATCTTATTCCACCCTATTTCCCTTTTTACAAAATTTGATTATTTCTATAAAACTTTTCCACATTCCTTTTTCTTTGGTAGACTGTAAAGAAGCATATTCAAATTTATATATTGTGGAAACTTTTCCAACTTCACTTTTTCCAAAGATTGTAGACTTCAAAAATCACAATCAGCAAAAATTATAAACGAAAAATAATAAAAAATAATACTACGCTCAAAGAAATACTTTTTTTACAAAAATTAATTCTATCACTAGAAAGAGTTACAATACTCCAAGCATCAACAGCAGGAATTAATAGATATTCCAACATAATCATTTTTTTATCATTATCTCCACTACCAACTATTCGTTCTGGAAGAATTAGGAGAATGAAAATAGAAATAAGTAAGCAGTATGATAGAATAAGGATGGACGTTATCAGATTTTCATCACTTGTATTAGACCATTGTTGAAATAGAAAATAGCCTAATAAAAATTGAAGCAGCAACATAGAGTACTGTAAAAAATAGAACCAAAGTTGCGAACTACTAATCGACGAGACATCTTTCTCTATTTTCACATCTAATAATCTCTTCGACACTTGTATACGATGTGCTAATTCTTCTAAATCCTCAGACTCAACGCTCCCTTCCTTTATTTTCTTACCAATATCATCTATTTTAAACCAAATATAACCATCATCTCTTACCCATTGATATAATCCAAATGTTTTAATCCTTCGGCCATAAGGGTTTATCCTTTGAGAAATTTTAAATAAGAGTTTCTTGATCTTCTCAGAACTTTCTGGACTAAGTTCTGCAATTTCTTCAGCATAGACTGTTAGTTTTTTAAAATCCTCTTGCTTATTTTCGTAGACATATTTTCTATATTCTTCTTTTTTCTTTTGAAAGTATGCATATATTCCTGAAATTAGGGCTGTAACAGCCGTAATAATAGCAGGAGTTAGCAATTGTTTAAATAGTTCTTCCATAATAAACCTTTCCCTCTAAAACAACATCATAGTTTAACAACCATTGCCTATCAGTCACTCAGTGAGAAATGGTTGGTCATGAGATTGCTGGCATCCAAGAGTACTTTTTCCAAGAGCTGGTCTGTCGCTTCTTGCACCTTGTCGCTCATAGCTTGATTTTCAGCTTCAAAGTCAACATCCTCGCCCTTAGCCAGAGCTCGGTCTACCCGACCGATCATTTCATGGCTCCAGGCCATGGTCTTTTCCTGATAATCATCCAAGTCTCCGACATGACTGCTAAAATGAGCATCAGCCAACCCAGCAATGAGTCGATTAGCCCAGTAGAAAGAATCCGTCGAAACCTTGTCTGTCGTGTTGGCAAAGTAATCTGGCGTTGTCGAGACTTGAGTAAAGAAAGGAACTGCTGTATTGTAAGGCATGGAGCCGTAGGATAGCCACTGGATGCCCGTTGTTTCCTGCGGTTGATTAGGGCGCAACTGCAAGATAGCTGTCTGACTGGTCCGATTAATCCCAATAGTCCGAAAGGCCCGTCTGCTGTGGTGGTCCCCCTCTGCTCCGTAAGGATCATAAGGCGAATCCTGATAGTGACTGCTCAGGACATACTTGACATCTTCGATCGTAATCTTGCGGTAAGGCTTACGACACCAAGGAATGAAGAAACTTCTTGGATCTTGCTCCACTTCTGGATTGAGAAAACGCTGGATATCCCAAGCTCGCGGCGTATTGTAATGGCGGTCCTTATCCTTCTGGCTGCCAAAAGCATAGCGCGGATTGAAACCCTCGTCCGAGTAATTAAGATTGAGATGGTTTTCCTCGATAAAGTTTTTGAGATTTGGATGACAGAGGAAGTGCTCTAGATTGTCAAATTCAAATAATCACTGCCCAGCTGATTGGGATTGGTCACATAGGCATCATCTGGCACGCGCCGCGCCATCCAATGGTGGCCGCCAATGGTTTCCAGCCACCAAATCTCATTGACATCCGAAATAGCAATTCCATTAGACTCATAAGTACCGTACTCTTCTAGGATTTTCCCTAGACGAAGAACTCCTTCTCGTGCCGTCTTGATATAGGGCAGAACCAACGTAAAGATATCTTCCTCGCTGATACCTGATTCTACTAGAGGGTCAGCCCCCAGCACGCGGCTATTGGTCGTAATCGTTTCCGTTGCACTGACAGCAACATTGTAGCTGTTAATCCCAGCAGCTCCCCAAATCCCATCTTTGGGAACTGCGTCAGGCACTGCCGTATAACGAACCGGATTGTCCGGCAAATCCATCTCAAAAGACGTCAAAACAGACTGATAATGGCGGGGCTGGTCTTGTGGTTCCACTACAACAAATTTCTTGGGCGTAAATACCCCATTTTGTGAATCCTCCGTACGAGCCACAATGGTTGAACCGTCGTAACTGGCTTTCTTGCCCACCAGAATAGTCGTGCAGGAATCTGATGCATGTTTTAATCTCATTATTTCATTTACCCTCCGAAACACTTTATGCTGCTTATATTATAGCAAAAAGCAGGCCCTCATAAAAGGACCTGCTGTTATCTCTTCGCTGAAACTTCCAATGCCCTATTCGATTTTCAAGACATAGGTATGCTCTTTGTAAAGCTCATCAATATCAAAATGCTCTAAATCTTCTTTCCTTGAGACAATATAATGCCCTTCTCTTTGATAATAGCCTAAGGAATTTCCTGACTTATCTGTCAGACAGATTGTCTGCTGCTTAGTATCAACGCTGAAAGAAAACGCTATTTGATCTTTGGGGCGTCCGACAACTAAATAATCTTGACAAATCAGCTTGCCGCCCCACTTCTGATAGAGATGATTTGCCTGCTCTCCGTCTCTGGTAAAAATGATCAAGGTCTCAACTTTCTTTTCATGTAGCTGCTCCCAAGCAGTTTGAAAGAGTTGACTGGCTATCCCTTGATTCTGAAAATCAGGATGGACAGCCAGATTAGCGAAGTAAGCTATCTTTTCTCCTGGATAATATGCATAAGAACGACTTGCTTCTTCGGTGTAAATCCCAATATCTAGAAGCCCCACAACCTGATCATCTTCCACTGCTATAAGCTCAACCGAATCTTGGTAAGGTTCTTCAGTAAACTCATCCTTGCGACGGCTCATATCATCAAAGAAAGGCGAAAGAGATAACTCAAAGCTTTTGTATAAACCCAACTTTTCTCATAAGTCGAGTCATAGGTTTGTATTTTCATTTCCGTCCTCTTACTTAAAGATCACAATCGTCGCACCGCTCCCGCCGGCATTTTGCGGAGCATAGCCGAAGGACTTGACGTGCTTGTTTCGGCGGAGGTATTTAGTCACCCCTTCGCGGATGACGCCGGTCCCAATACCGTGGATAATATCCACCTGAGCCATGTTATTGAGGAGGGCCTGATCGATAAAGCCATCCAGTTCTTCCATGGCCTCTTCGTAGCGTTTGCCCCGCAGATCCAGTCTGGCTTTAGGTCCAGCAGTATTAGCTCGCTTGACCACATTGACCTGCTTGCGCTTAGGCTGCTGCTCCTTTTCAGCCTTGAGTAAGTTAAACTCCTGCTCTTCTAGAGTCATCTTGATGAGACCGACCTGAGCTTCCCAACGGCCGTCCTTGAGTTGCTTGACCAAGGTTCCCCGCTGACCATAGCTTGTCACCAGAATATCATCCCCCACCTTGGGCGCCCGATTTTTCTTGGCCTGCTTGAGCACCTTATTCTTTGATAAATCAACCGTTTCTGGTGCCAACTTTTTAAGTTGAGCCTTGGCTTCAATAATCTCATGCGGTTTAAGGCTGGACTTATCATGGAGATTTTTGAGAATGCTCTCACTCTCTGACAAAGCCAAATCAACGATTTCCTGAGCTTCCAATCGCGCCTTATTGAGCTCGGTTTCCTTTTCTCGGTTAAATTCATTGTAAAGTTTTTTGAGGGCTCGGTTAAATTTGAGATTTTCCTGCTCCACCTCGCGGATATTATCCAAGCGCTTGCGGCTTTCCAGTGTCTGCTCCTCTAAGCGCTCAATGATCCGATTGACATCGCTGTCTGTGTCAGTCTGCTCTTGGGCATGGCCAACGATAACTTCCGACAAACCCAAACGCCGAGCGATTTCAAAGGCATTGGAGCGGCCAGGTACTCCCTGCATAAAGCGATAGGTCGGCCGCAAACTATCTGTATCAAATTCCATGCTGGCATTCTCTACCCAGTCCGTCTCAATCCCATAGGCTTTGAGCTCAGGATAGTGGGTCGTCGCCATGGTTTTAATCTGCCTTAGCCGCAAATCTTCCAAGATAGCAATAGCCAGAGCTGCACCCTCCTGCGGGTCAGTCCCAGCTCCTAGCTCATCCAGCAGAACCAGACTCTCGCTATCAACCTGCTCTAAAAATAGAGACGATATTAGTCATGTGACTAGAGAAAGTCGACAGACTCTGCTCAATGGACTGCTCATCACCAATGTCTGCAAAAAAATCTGACTGAAAATCCCGACGCGACTCCCCTTGTCCGCCAGAATCGGCAGACCTGACTGGGCCATGATCTGAGCCAAGCCCAAGGTCTTCAGCATGATGGTCTTACCACCCGTATTAGGCCCGGTAATGACAATCTCTGTCAAGTCTGGCCCGAAATGCAAATCATTAGCCACTGCATTTTCAATCAGGGGATGTCGGACACTAAGCAATTGGATATCCTGCTCTTCTGACAGGTCTGGCACCACCGCTCCAGTCTCCTGCATGAAGTGGACCTTGGCACGCACCAGGTCCAGATGTCCGATAATCCAAGCATTGTTGGCAATTTCAGCTGCATGGGGACGGAAGAGGTCCGATAATTCCTGCAAAATCCGCTGAATTTCATAACGCTCGTCCGCCCGACTGCTGGCAATTTCTTCGTTGAGATTGACAACTGCTCTAGGCTCGATATAGACGGTATTGCCGCTGGCAGAAATATCGTGAACCACACCTGAAATGCGGTTGCGGTAGGTATTTTTCACGGGCAGCACATTGCGGCCATTCCGGCTGGCCACTACCTGATCCGCCAGCATCTCTCCCTTATTTTTGAGAATCTCCTGCAGAATTTCCCGTACCTGATTTTCATTTTCTTGAATCTTTCGGCGGATGCGGCTCAAACTTTCGCTGGCAAAGCTTTCAATAAAGCCGCCATCATTAACAGCCTGCAGACTTCCTTGCAGCTTGGGGAACACAGCTAGATTTTCAAACAGACGGTCCAGCTTTTCCAAGTGCACATTTTCCAAGTCATCATAAAAAGACTTGAGTTCCTGAGTCACAGCCAAAACGCGCTTGAGTGCCAAAAACTCCTCAATATTCAAGTCGCTTTCCAGCTCCAAGCGCTTGGTCAAGGCAGTAATATCCTGAGTCGCGGCCAGACTAAAGTGCGGATGCTGCACAAAAATCTGCTGCATATCTGTCATTTCCAGAAAAGCCGAGGCCACCGTCTCCTTCTTACTGGTCGGCAAAAGCAGGCCCAGCTCCAGCTGCCCCTGCTCGGTCAGAAGATAGGGAGCAAAAAGTTCTTTAATCTTGCTAAATTCTAAGGTTTCTAAAATTTTTGTGTTCATAATTTTCTTTTCTAGTAAAAAGAACCCAGCTAGCAGGCCAACTGAGTCGTCTTTTATCCGATAACTTGATTCACCCAGAGATCTTTGAGGATATTGGATGTGATAGGGGTATACTTGACAATAAAGCGAATCATAAAGCTGCTGTTGAGCCGCTCCTGAACCATCTCCATCGGCACCGTCGCTAAAATAGTCAGACACATTCCCAAAACAAAAATAGAGATGCAAACAGCGATGGCTCCGCTGGTCACATTGTACCATTTGGTATCCAGCTTATTGGGGTAGGGAATCAGATTCGCAAAAATCCCAAAAAAGCGCCCAAGGATGTAGACAGCCGTAAAAATAATGAGATAGGCCAAACCAGCATAAAAAACCTGATCCAACTGAAAGAGCTGGGAGCTAGGGAAAAAATAGGTCGAAGAGCCCTGAGTCGCACTGGCATAAGGCACCCAAAGGCTGATAAACTTAGCCAAGCTCTTATAAAAAGCTCCAGCCACCAGCATAGAAACCATGGTTGCAGCAGCATAATAGCCCTGCAGAACAATACCACGCGAGTAGCCAATATAAAAGCTCCAGGCCAATATTAGTAAAATAATAATAGAAAACATTATTTCTCCTCTATTTACCCGACTTTTCTCTCAAATCACTGAGCATTTTGTGACGAAAATCTTCTAGTTCTTTTTCCTTGTCGTCAAACTCAATCTCGCGACTGAGCTGAGTAGATAGGCTATTAACCGCTAGCAAAATCGCCAGGACTTCATCATCTGCCGCAGGCATCTGCTCTTTGATAGCCTTGTATTTTTCCTTTGCTACCCGTTCTACTTCTTCCATAAAGAGATTATCGTGTTCTGTTGTTAGAGTTAAGGTCTTGTTTCCAAATGTAAATTTATATCGATTCAAATTTGCCATAAAATCACCTCATTGTATTATATCAAAAAAGAAGCCCTTTGTCAGTTATTAAAACACTTAGGACAAGACAGGGGCTTTCTTTTTCATCTTTTTTGACATAGCAAACAGCAGTGCTCTCCTACAAAATTTTTGTAGGATTTTCAATCTTATGGCTTTCGACTTTTCCTTTTTATGGTACAATAGGGGGTATGGAAAGTATCACCCTCAGTCCCAAACAGCAAGAAATTCAGGCTTTTGTTGAGAAATATCAGAGCCAGCTGGCTCCCAGCAAGAACCCGCATATTCAATATTTCTTCCGGCTGGATCAGGCGACGGTCAGTGTCTTTAGCTCCGGAAAAGTTCTCTTTCAAGGGGCAAAAGCTGCTCACTACGCTGGCTTTTTTGGCCATCAAGCAGACAAATCCAGTTCTAGTCCTGCTTCTCAGAATTTTGCCCTCATTGGGACAGATGAGGTCGGCAACGGCTCCTACTTTGGAGGTCTAGCCGTCGTAGCTTCTTTTGTCACTCCAAACCAGCACGACTTTCTGAGAAAACTGGGCGTTGGTGATTCTAAAACCTTGAACGATAGCAAGATTCGCCAACTAGCGACGGTCTTGAAAGAAAAGATTGCTCATCAAGCTCTGCTCCTATCGCCAGAGAAGTACAATGAAGTCATCGCTTCTGGCTACAACGCCGTCTCTGTCAAGGTAGCCTTACATAATCAAGCTATCTACCTACTGCTGCAGAAAGGCATCAATCCCGAAAAAATCGTCATCGATGCATTTACCAGCCAGCAAAACTACAATAAATACCTAAAGCAGGAAAAAAATCATTTTCCAAATCCAATAAGTCTGATTGAAAAGGCTGAAGGAAAGTTCCTAGCTGTTGCGGTCAGCTCTATTATTGCTAGAGATCTCTTTCTGGAAAATCTAGAAAATCTCAGTCAAGAGTTAGGCTATACCCTGCCTAGCGGAGCCGGAAGCAAGAGCGATCATGTTGCCAGCCAGATTCTTCAAGCCTATGGAATAGCCGGTCTGCAGCATTCTGCTAAACTCCACTTTAAAAATACTGAAAAAGCACAAAAACTTCTAGAAAGGTAACCTATGAAAAAATCAAATACTGCCGTTGTCATTCTCAAAGAATGGGGGCTCTTTATCATCTTTATCTCTGTCATTATCCTATCACGGCTCTATCTCTGGTCTCCTGTAAAGGTAGATGGCCACTCTATGGACCCTACGCTGGCCAATGGGGAATATCTACTTGTGCTTAAATATCAGTCTATTGACCGATTTGATATCGTTGTTGCCACTGAAACAGATAAAGATGGAACGACCAAGGAGATTGTCAAGCGGGTTATCGGTATGCCGGGTGATACTATTCAGTATGAAAAATGATACTCTTTACATCAACGGCAAAAAAACAGACGAGCCTTACCTGACGGACTACATCAAAAAATTCAAAGAAGACAAGCTCCAATCCACTTATACTGGGGATGATTATGATGACAATGGTGTGTTTTTCAGAAAACTCGCTGCTCAGGCTCAAGCTTTCACTGTTGATAGTGAAGGCAGCCCTGTCTTCACTATCAAGCTTCTGGATGATGAATACCTGCTTCTGGGTGACGACCGGATTGTTTCCAAGGATAGCCGCCAAGTCGGTACCTTCCAAAAAGAACAAATCCAGGGCGAAGCCAAGTTCCGCTTCTGGCCACTGCTGCCTTTTAAGACCTATTAAGCATATCGAACTCAGTTGAACGTCAGCTGGGTTCGTTTTAAAAGAAGAACCTATAAACTATGGAATTTTACTTTTCAGGAACGATTGAACGGATTATTTTTGAAAATCCCAGCAACTTTTTTCGTATTCTGCTCTTAGATATTGAGGATACGGATGCCGAGGATTTTGAAGATTTTGAAATCATTGTCACCGGCTCCATGGCAGATGTTATGGAAGGCGAAGACTACAGCTTCTGGGGCAGTCTCGTCCAGCACCCCAAATATGGACAGCAGCTAAAAATTTCCCGCTATGAGCGAGCAAAACCCAGCAGTAAAGGCCTAGTAAAATACTTCTCCAGCGACCATTTCAAGGGCATCGGGGTCAAGACTGCTCAAAAAATCGTCCAACTCTATGGAGAAGATACCGAGGACACCATTGACAAGATTTTAGCAGAGCCGGAAAAGCTGACCCAGATAAACGGCTTAGCTGCCAAGAACCGCGAGGCCTTTGTCGCCAAGCTCAGACTCAACTACGGAACTGAGATGGTACTAGCCAAGCTGGCAGCCTACGGCATTCCCAATAAGCTGGCTTTTCAAATCCAGGATACCTACAAGGAAGAAACGCTGGATATTGTCGAAAAATATCCCTATCAGCTGGTAGAGGATATTCAGGGGATCGGCTTTAAAATCGCTGACCATCTGGCAGAAGAGCTGGGTATTCAAAGTGATGCCCCTGAGCGTTTTCGGGCTGGCCTTGTCCACACCTTGCTGACCCAGTCCATGGAGCGGGGAGATACCTATGTTGAAGCTCGTGATTTACTCGAACATACCATCGAGCTCTTAGAAAGCTCACGCCAAGTGGAGCTGGACCCTAGTCTAGTCGCTGATGAGCTGGCTCATCTGATTGAGGAAGATAAGGTCCAAAATGTAGAGACCAAGATCTTTGAAAACAGCCTCTTCTTTGCTGAAGAAGGAATAAAAAATAATCTGATCCGTCTGCTGGAAAAAGGAGAGCAAGACTGTTTTGCCGCAGATAACATTACTGCGGCCATCCAGCAAGTGGAGGAGAACTCCGGCATCTCCTATGACAGTATCCAAAAAAAGAAGCCATCCGTCAGGCTATCAATCAGAAGGTCTTTATCCTAACCGGCGGACCGGGAACAGGAAAAACTACCGTTATCAACTGTATCATCGCAGTCTACGCCCAGCTTCGCGGTTTGGATCTGCGAAAGGTCAATGATTTGCCTATTCTGCTGGCGGCTCCCACTGGACGTGCTGCTCGGCGCATGAACGAATTGACTGGTCTTCCTAGTGCCACTATCCACCGCCACTTGGGAATGACTGGGGATGATGATACCAGCCATTTGGATGATTATCTGGATGCTGATTTTATCATTGTGGATGAATTTTCCATGGTAGATACTTGGCTGGCTAATCAGCTGCTCAGCAATATCTCCTCTCATACCAAGCTCTTGATTGTCGGAGACTCGGACCAGCTGCCTTCTGTCAGTCCAGGTCAGGTACTGGCGGACTTGCTGCAGATACCGACTATCCCACAGACCAAGCTGGAAACCATCTATCGGCAGAGCGAAGAGTCTACAATCGTCACACTGGCCAGCCAGATTCAGAAGGGCATTTTACCAGCAGACTTTACAGAGAAAAAAGCGGATCGCTCATATTTTGAAGCTAGAAATGAGCATATTCCGCCTATGATCGAGAAAATCGCTAGCGCAGCCATTCGCAGCGGTATCCCAGCTCAAGATGTTCAGGTATTGGCACCTATGTATCGAGGGCCAGCCGGCATTGACCAGATTAACAATCTTATGCAAAATCTCATCAATCCTGTCGCGAAAGATGAGCTGACCTTTGAAGCTCCCGACTGTCAGTATCGCCAAGGAGATAGGGTTATCCACTTGGTCAATGATGCTGAAAGCAATGTCTTCAACGGTGACTTAGGCTATATCAGCGACCTACTGCCTGCTAAGTACACCGACTCCAAGCAGGACGAGCTAACCATTGACTTTGATGGCAATGAACTTGTTTATCAGCGTAGCGAGTGGTACAAGATTCGCCTAGCCTACGCCATGAGCATTCACAAGTCTCAGGGCAGTGAATTTCCAGTGGTCATCTTGCCTATCACCAAAAGCAGTCATCGGATGCTGCAGCGCAACCTCATCTACACCGCTATCACCCGCGCCAAGAGCAAGTTGATCTTACTTGGGGAAAAAGCAGCCTTTGACTATGCGGCAAAAAACACTGGCACCGCCCGTAAAACCTATCTAATCGAGCGCTTTGGCGACTTTCTGCAAGCCGAGAGCAATATTCACAATCCTGTGGATAAAATGAAAACGCCTGTGGGAAACTATGTCCTGACTGAAGAAAACTTCCAGAAAATTGACCCTATGATTGGGATAAGAGAAGAAGATATAAAGGGAATTTTTAAGTAATCCTTGACTCCCTTCTTTGCTCTGTGTATAATGCTAAAATGTGGCTATACGACCAGACAAAACAACAATTAACTTTCTTCAAAGGAGATATTAATGAAATACAATAAATATGCCTCTCTAATAAAATGGGTGCTTGTAGGATGCTGTCTCATTTTATTTGGTACCCGTTCATCAACAAGAATTAAGGATATCAGTGTGGAAACCCTGCGAAAAGAAGGAAAAATTCTTTCTGCAAAAATCTCTGACACCTCCTACAGCCAAGCAATACAAATCACTCATATTGATGGACCGGTTGCTGAGTTAAAAGAAGAGCATGACTCAACCTATTTCTACAAAGTATCTTATATAGATAAAAATGGTAGGAAAAGCGATATTGGCCTGCGCAATGATTCTTCAACTAGCCGCTTCGTAGATGAACTAGAAAAAGCGAATACTTTAGGAGGAGAGCCAAAATGGTTGATTGCCTCAGTACACTCAGCTTCAGATATTCCTGATTACGCTAAAATCATGAAATCGTATCTATTTAATGATGAAAATAACCAACAACTGAAATACTACATCACTCTCTCTGATGACAAAGAATTCCAAAAAGGTGGAACAACTTCCTTCACTTTCTTCACCTATATTGCTATATTCTGCATTTTGATCGGGTTCATTCGTTATTACTTAAACCATAAAAGATTGAATGATTTTTTCAAACTCTATCCCGAGTTGAATGAAACGCTGGATCAGATTGAAAACAATGGTGGTTATGTTGACCCAGATATTCGTGTCTTCTTTTACAAGAATCATCTGGTCAGTTACAAATCTAGCTTTAAAACATGTGACATACATGATGCGCTAACAATTTATCATCATAGCTATTCATTCATGATTTCTATCTTTCCCATCATCAGAAAAAATGAGATTCGGATTGTTCTTTCAGATGGCAACGAAGAGAAACTGCCTCTAAGACATCAAAACGTTTCTAAAACAGATCTTGCTTTAACTCGTTTAAAAAATCAAATCCATGACAAATTTCCAAATATTGAATTATAAAGAGGACAGCTTGCTGTCCTCTTTATATTGACTTTCTACAATTGTACTTGGAAAATTCGGTGTACCAATCATCGCTTAGCTTCGTTTTAAGTATGTCAAAGTCTGCTCCATCAGCTCGTCACTAAGGATATCAATGCCAATGGATTCCAGCATAAAGTGGATAAAGCGGAGACGCTCAGCCTGCTTTTCAAAACTTTTCTCTGAAAATCGACCCCCTAATCGGCCTGACCGAGGAAGATATCCACAGTATATTCAGCACATAAATAAAAAGGCTGGGACAGAATTAAATTTTTTAGTTCTGTCCTATCGCCTTTTTTTATGTCTTATTTTTCTGGCTAAAGAGCTGCAGGAGCTCGTCAGTAAAGATATCCAGACCGACCGAGGTCATCATAAACTGCAGAAAGTGGAAGCGTTCCGGCAGTCTTTCGGGCTCACTTTCAAAAACGGTCCCATGCATCCAAAAATTCACCAGCAGCAGAAAAACTTCTGCAGCCTGGTCCGGACACTGGGTCTGAAGGGAGCCATCTGCCATCCCTTTTTTGATAATGTCACTGACCAGAGGGGCGCCTATCCGCAGATTGTCCCGCATCATGGTCAAAATAAAGCCCGCGTCCTTCTCATACTCACCCACAATGCCGTCCGTAGCCCGGGCTGTCTGACTTTCCAGATTAGACTTGAGGATGGTCTGCAGCTGCTCTCTGCCAGTCAGATTTTCCGTAGCCTTGAGCCACTGCTTCATCTCTTCTTCCATCAGCTCCTGCCGGCTCCTAATCACCGCAAAGACAATCTCATCTTTTGACTTGAAATGATGATAGATAGCCCCCTTGGAGATGCCCGCCGTCTGAGCAATATCCTGCATACTGGTCTTTTCGGACCCCTTTTGGATAAAGAGCTGGGTTGCTGTATTTAAAATTTTTTCTCTCATGGCCTGGGATTTGTCTTTTCGCTGCGCCATTCTGTTCCCCTTTGTTTCTAGTATAGCTTTATTCTAACAAAAAAGCCGGAGAAATACAAAATCATAAAAATATCTTTAAGCCTTGTCTTGCTGATCCCTTTGATACCAAAGATAGATACTGTAAGCCGCCATCAAGATATAGCCTAGGAAAAAGAGCGGATTTTCCGTCCCCTTCCCCAGGAAAATGCCTTCACCAATGGTATTGATGGCCCCGTGGAAAAGAACACAGTAAAGGATGGACTGACTGACCTTGTAAAGAGCCGCCAGCCAGAAACGGGCAAGCAGGCAGGCGGCAGTAAAGACTAGAAAAGAAGTCCCTGCCTGACTGCTGCCGGGGGTAAAGAAGAGGGGCAGATGCCAGACAGACCAGATTAACCCAGTTGTTACAGTTGCCAAAGGGAAGGGCAGGATCTTCTCCAGACTTGGCTGCAGGAAGCCCTGCCAGCCAATCTCTTCATTGCCGCCTGTCAGAAAAGTCGTCATGAGAAAAAGCAGAGCAATCCTGAGGGGGCTAAAACCAGGCAGGAGCGGGCTCCAAAAGACTATGGAAAGGGTATAAAGAATTGTCAAAATCAAGAGATGGACCCAAGTCCTTTTTCGGGACGATCCGATAGAAGCCAAGAGCTCCTTGAACGATTTTCCTAAGACCAGTTTGGCTCCAATGGCCGGGCCAAAAACACCAGCGATGGTTAAGACCTGGGAAATAATAGGAATCCTCAGGAAAGCCGAAGCCAGCCAGGCAGACCAGCTAATACCAAAGGTCCAAGCTAAGAAAGGCCAAATATGCTTGGGTTCTGGCCCTACATGTGTTTGTGTTTTCATATGATTACTCCTTTTTCTTTGGCAGAAGAGCGATTGCCAAGATTTTTAGCCTGCATCTTTCTGAACCCCTTTCCGATTGCCCTTCCAATACCACCAGCCGACCAGCAGGGCGGTCATGACCAGATTAGCAGCTTGGAAGCTGAGATACCTTCCACCATTTGTAGCACTGCCGACAATCGTCGCCTGAGCAAAGTTAATGCAGCCGTGAAAGACCATGCAGGCAAAGACAGAGGCCGTCTGCTTGTAGAGAACCGCCTGACAGAAACAGAGCAAGATTCCAAAGGAGAGATAGAAGGGCAAAGAAACCTGACTTTGACTTGTTCCCGGAATCAGCCAGAGGGGCAGATGCCAGGCCACCCAGACCAGAGCCGTGATGACAGTTGCCAGAGGGAAGGAGAATTTTTTCTCCAGAGCCGGCTGCAGGAGGCCCCGCCAGCCAATCTCTTCATTGCCGCCTCCAGCAAAGGTGACAAAGGTCCAGCCCAGGGGAAACATCAGAATGGCATTCAGGGGCGGCAAGGCTGGATTAGCGATAAAAAGGGTCAAAACCCGAACCAGACAGAAGACCAGCATGTAAATCCACCAGCCTTTGGCATGGGAGAAGATAAAGTCCAGCATCTTCTTGGGATGAGAAATTTTGAGGCTGATAAAAGTTCCCAAGGTCGGTCCGAAGCCCCCGATGAAATTGAGAGCAAAGCCCAAAGGCTCAGCCCCGCTGGTCAGCTTCAGGGCGGTTAAAATATACTGAAGCAGCCAGGCTCCCCAGGTAATGCCAAAAGTCCAGGCCAGAAAGGGCAGGATATGCCTTGTCTCTGGCTCTACATGTGTTTGTTTGTTCATACGATAACTCCTTATCAAATGTAGAATAGTGAAAAGTCATCCGAAAACTGGACAAAGGCATCCTTTACTCTCAGTCTTTCAGATGATTGCCTGTTTTGAAACGCAGATTTTTAAAATCCGACCATTCGGTTTGTTTTGTTATAAAAAATAAAGACCTGCGCCAAATAGAAAACGTAGTCTTTTAATCCTTGCCTAAAATAAAAAGCAAAGATAGACTAAATAATGCTAAAGCTATGTCAGCACCGTTTAGCTACTGCCTGCTGCTTTTAGTTTCTAAGTTGTCCTGACTCTGATGCTTAAGACAGGCCATTTCTCTGCTACTTGCTCCTTTCTTGATTTTGCAATCGCCGGATATGCCAGAGATTGGAAGCAAGGCTCAGACCGCCTACTGCCATAATACCCAGTCCTCGCCATGGGCTAAAGACAGAAGTCAGCAAGCCACCAGCAAGGACAGCATATCCAGCTTTGACTCCCCACTTAGAATAGCGTATGCCATTCTCACCCTGTGACATCTTTTTCAGCTTTTCTGCATGCTGCTGCAAAAAACTCTTTCTGACCTTCCCGCTGCCGATCCATCTCCTGATTCAACTTGAGGATGTGATCGCTTGTTTTTTCTACTACAGATTTCTTCATTTCTGCTCCTTTCTTTTTAAAAACCGACCAGACGGTTTTTTATTTTATAAACTCAGTATAACAGACACAGAAAACTTTGTCCAGTATTTTTTCAAAAAAGATTATTTTTAGTCAATGAAAATTATCAGACAACTTAGAAACTCGTCACAAGCAACTCTCTCATACTAAAAACTATATCTAAAAAAGCCCGGTAATGAACCAAGCCTTTATCTTTATTCAAACCCCGTCACTGTCAGTCCTAGCAGACGAATACCTCGTGGTTGTTCTTCCAAGCTATCGTAAATCTCATGAGCCGTTCGCTCGATTTGCTCCTTGTCTTGAGTGGCTAGATTCAAACTTTTCCTTTTAGTCAAGGTGGAGAAATCAGCATAGCGGATTTTCAGAACGATAGTTCGCCCTTTCTTGTCATGCTTAGTCAAGCTATTTTCTACCTTCTGTGCCAGCAGGGTCAGCTCTTTCTTGATGTCCTCCTCACTATAGAGCAGTTTGGCATAGGTCCGCTCCTTCCCGATCGACTTACGAATACGATTGGATTTGACTGGACTATTGCTGATGCCACGCGCTTTACGATAGAGATCAAAACCAAAGCGACCAAACTTATCAATCAAGGTCATTTCTGATATCTTGAGCAGATCTGCACCGGTATAAATACCCATGCCATGTAGTTTTTCAACGCTCTTCTTACCAACTCCATGAAACTTGGCAATATCCATAGGCGCCAGAAAGGCCTCTGCTTCCTCAGGCAGAATAACAGTCAGACCATGAGGCTTCTCATAGTCACTGGCAATCTTGGCCAGAAACTTATTATAAGAAACGCCTGCCGAAGCCGTCAGTTGCAGCTCATTCCAGATATCGTGCTGAATCAGCTTGGCTATTTTGACTGCAGATTTAATCCCAAGCTTGTTTTTCCGTTACATCCAGATAAGCCTCGTCAATGCTCATTGGCTCAATCAAATCCGTATATCGTTTGAAAATCTCTCGGATCTGCAAGCCGACTGCTTGATATTTTTCGTAATTCCCCGAGATAAAAATCCCCTGTGGGCAACGCTCATAGGCTTCCTTGGAGCTCATAGCCGAATGAACTCCGAACTTTCTGGCCTCATAATTGCAGGTGGAGACGACACCACGACCACCTGTCAAGCGGGGATCGCTGCCGATGATGACCGGATGCCCCTTTAGCTTAGGATTATCCCGCTCTTCCACCGAAGCGAAAAAAGCGTCCATATCAATGTGGATAATCTTCCGAGATGTATCGTTAATCAGTGGAAAAATCAGCATGTCCTCCTCCTTTCTCCTGCCATCAATCTCAGCTTACAAGCTTTCACAAAGTCAGCCCTTTTACTCAAATAAATCTGAAACAGTTTTTCGTTCTTGTAAAAAGTATTTTAAACGTAAGATTCTTCGTCAGCAATTTTTGTATGACATTTTAATTACTTTTATTATAACTTTTTTACCCATTTTTCCAAAATATTTGAAAAGAGTTATGTTTTTCAAATCTATAGTACACATCCGCGACTTTTTACTTTCTGTATTATAAAAGAAAGTCTTTCTTTCTGCCGAAAATGGTTTGTGAAACCGATTACCGTATGATATACTTTACTTATAAATGTAACAGTTTATGTTGCTAGAATAAAGAGGAAAATCAAATGGTTGTAAAAACAGTTGTTGAAGCTCAAGATATTTTTGACAAAGCTTGGGAAGGCTTCAAAGGTGAAGACTGGAAAGAGAAAGCAAGTGTTTCTCGCTTCGTTCAAGCTAACTACACACCTTATGATGGAGATGAAAGCTTCTTGGCAGGTCCTACTGAGCGCTCACTCCACATCAAGAAAATCGTAGAAGAAACAAAAGCTCACTACGAAGAAACTCGTTTCCCAATGGACACTCGTCCAGCATCTATCGCTGATATTGACGCTGGTTACATTGACAAGGACAACGAACTGATTTACGGTATCCAAAACGACGAACTCTTCAAATTGAACTTCATGCCAAAAGGCGGTATCCGCATGGCTGAAACTACTTTGAAAGAAATGGATACGAACCAGATCCTGCTGTTCATGAAATCTTTACTAAATATGTTACTACAGTAAATGATGGTATCTTCCGTGCTTACACTTCTAACATCCGCCGTGCTCGTCACGCCCACACTGTAACTGGTCTTCCAGATGCTTACTCACGTGGACGTATCATCGGGGTTTACGCACGTCTTGCTCTTTATGGAGCTGACTACCTCATGGCTGAAAAAGTTCGCGACTGGAATGGTTTGACTGATATTGACGAAGAAACAATCCGTCTGCGCGAAGAAATCAACCTGCAATACCAAGCACTTGGTGAAGTTGTAAATTGGGTGACCTTTACGGAGTTGACGTTCGCCGTCCTGCCTTCGACGTTAAAGAAGCTATCCAATGGACTAACATCGCCTTCATGGCTGTCTGCCGTGTCATCAACGGTGCTGCTACTTCTCTCGGACGTGTGCCTATCGTTCTTGACATCTATGCTGAACGTGACTTGGCTCGCGGTACTTACACTGAATCAGAAATCCAAGAATTTGTTGATGATTTCGTTATGAAGCTTCGTACAGTGAAGTTTGCTCGTACGAAAGCTTACGACCAACTTTACTCTGGTGACCCAACCTTCATCACTACTTCTATGGCTGGTATGGGTAACGATGGCCGTCACCGTGTTACAAAGATGGACTATCGTTTCCTTAACACACTTGACAACATTGGTAACTCTCCAGAGCCAAACTTGACCGTTCTCTGGACTGATAAACTTCCATACTCATTCCGTCGCTACTGTATGCACATGAGCCACAAGCACTCTTCTATCCAATACGAAGGTGTAACAACAATGGCTAAAGACGGCTACGGTGAAATGAGCTGTATCTCTTGCTGTGTGTCTCCACTTGACCCTGAAAATGAAGAACAACGCCACAACATCCAATACTTTGGTGCTCGTGTAAACGTGCTGAAAGCCCTTCTGACAGGTCTCAACGGTGGTTACGACGATGTTCATAAAGACTACAAGGTATTTGACATCGAGCCTATCCGTGACGAAGTTCTTGAATTCGAATCAGTTAAAGCGAACTTTGAAAAATCTCTGGACTGGTTGACTGACACTTACGTAGATGCCTTGAACATCATCCACTACATGACTGACAAGTACAACTACGAAGCTGTTCAAATGGCCTTCTTGCCAACTTACCAACGCGCTAACATGGGATTCGGTATCTGTGGCTTTGCCAACACTGTTGATACCTTGTCTGCTATCAAGTATGCAACTGTTAAACCAATCCGCGACGAAATGGCTATATCTACGACTATGAAACAATCGGAGAATACCCACGTTGGGGTGAAGATGATCCTCGCTCTAACGAACTGGCTGAATGGTTGGTAGAAGCTTACACAACTCGTCTGCGCAGCCACAAACTTTACAAGAACGCTGAAGCAACAGTATCACTCTTGACTATCACATCTAACGTTGCTTACTCTAAACAAACTGGTAACTCACCAGTCCATAAAGGAGTGTACCTCAACGAAGATGGTAGCGTGAACTTGTCTAAATTGGAATTCTTCTCACCAGGTGCTAACCCATCTAACAAGGCAAAAGGTGGCTGGTTGCAAAACTTGAACTCTCTTGCTAGCTTGGACTTTAGTTACGCAGCTGACGGTATCTCATTGACAACTCAAGTTTCACCTCGTGCGCTTGGTAAGACACACGACGAACAAGTAGACAACTTGGTTACTATCCTGGATGGCTACTTCGAAACGGTGGTCAGCACGTTAACTTGAACGTTATGGACTTGAAGGATGTTTACGATAAGATTATGTCTGGTGAAGACGTTATCGTTCGTATCTCAGGTTACTGTGTAAACACTAAGTACTTGACTCCAGAGCAAAAGACTGAATTGACTCAACGTGTCTTCCACGAAGTGCTCTCTATGGACGATGCTTTGAGCTAATAAACGACTAAAGACTTACAAACCATTTGAAAGAAGATTGGAAATCCCAATCTTCTTTTTTGTATTTCAGACTCCAAATGACTGCCAACTTGATGATATTTTTAAGAGGCTTTATGGTATAATGGTTCTATTGCTATACTAGGAAAAGGACTGGGGAAATGACAGAGAAAGGTATCAGGGAAGAAGCCAAAGATTTCAATCTGGCGGTAGATGTCATCATGCTGGCTGGGACACTGCTGCTGCAGAGCGGTTCCGAAACTTATCGGGTGGAAGACACCATGATTCGTATCGCTCATTCGCAAGGGATCATCGACTGCAATGCCTTAGCAATGCCAGTGGCTATTTTCTTTTCGATTGAAAATACAAATGTCTCACGGATGAAGCGTAATCTCAAGACCAACTACAATATCGAGAAGGTCTGTGATGTCAATCAGGTCTCCCGTCAGTTGGTAACAGGAGAAATCAGCCTTCAAGAGGCTTTTGATGAGCTGAATTGCCTCAAAGTTAAGGAGCTGCCCTATAACAACAAGCAACTGATTGCTGCCGCAACGCTCAGTGCTCCCTTCTTCTCCATCATGTTTGGCGGAAACTTCTACGATGCTTTGGGGGCTGCTATTGCCACCTTCTTTGGCTTTGCTTTCTCTTTGTATGTTGACAAATATATCCGCATTCCTTTTGTGACAGCTTTTGCTGGAGCCTTCGTCTTCGGACTACTGGCTCATGTATGGACGCGCTATTCCGGTTTTAACTCCACAGATGATTTGATTATTGCGGGCTCTGTCATGCCTTTTGTGCCCGGCATTGCTCTGACCAACTCTGTGCGTGACATCATGACCAACCATATCAACTCTGGGATGAGCAAGCTCTTTGAATCGCTCCTCATCACTCTTGCTCTCGGTGCAGGTACCTCTGTCGCCCTCCTTATTATGAAATAAGCCTATGACAATCTTGACTTTCTTACTGCAAGCCGTTGCCAGCCTACTGGCCATCATTACTTTTCTAATCGTTCTAAACGTCCAGCGTAGTATGCTGATTCCCGGCGGAGTGCTGGGCATGGCTATTTGGCTGCTCTATCTCCTGCTCAAAGGACCGACCAACGTCATCATAGCAACCTTTGTGGCTGCTATCCTTGGTTCCTGCATCAGCCAAATCCTCAGCATCATCTACAAAACGCCTGCTGTTGTTTTTATTTTGGCTATTCTAGCCCCCTTGGTCCCAGGCTATATTTCCTATCGGACGACTGCTTTCTTTGTCACTGGTGACTATAGCCAGGCCATGATTCACGCCACTCTGGTAGTCATTCTAGCCTTGGTCATCTCAATTGGCATGGCCAGCGGCACTGTCGTACTCAAGCTCTACCACTACTTGAAAAAGCGCCAAACCAAACTCACAGCAAACAAACAGTAGAGCCATCTGCTGTTTTTATTTTGGAAAATACATCTTAAGCCTGATTTAGCTGAGATTAGATGTTTTTGTAAGAGTTTTATTCCTAAGTATGGTAAAATAGTCTTCGGAATATACTAGAATAAAAGGATTTAAAGAGGTCTTATAATGACAATCGGAATCGACAAAATCGGTTTTGCGACCAGTAATTATGTTTTAAATTAAATGATTTAGCGGCAGCCCGTGGAACTGACCCAGACAAGCTTAGCAAGGGGCTCTTACTCAAGGAACTAAGCATTGCTCCTCTGACTGAGGATGTTGTTACCTTGGGAGCCGCGGCAGCAGAGCCCATCCTGACAACAGAGGACAAAGAAAAGATTGATATGGTCATTGTGGCTACTGAGTCAGGGATTGACCAGAGCAAGGCGGCGGCCGTTTTTGTCCACGGCCTTTTGGGTATCCAGCCTTTTGCCCGCAGCTTTGAAATTAAGGAAGCCTGCTATGGAGCTACTGCTGCACTGGACTATGCCAAGCTCCATATTGAAAAACATCCAGACAGCAAAGTTTTGGTGTTAGCTAGCGACATTGCCAAGTACGGCATTAACACACCTGGCGAGCCAACGCAGGGAGCGGGAGCCATTTCTATGCTGATAAGCAGCAATCCTCGTATCCTCGCTTTCAATGATGATAATGTAGCTCAGACACGCGATGTCATGGATTTTTGGCGCCCAAATTACTCGACAACGCCTTATGTCAACGGGATCTATTCAACCCAGCAGTATCTGGATAGCTTAAAAACAACTTGGACGGAGTACCAGAAGCGCCACAAGCTGGCTCTCAAAGATTTTGCGGCCTACTGCTTCCACCTGCCTTATCCAAAACTGGCTCTTAAAGGCCTCAATAAAATCATGGATAAAAGCCTTCCTCAAGAGCAGCAAGACCAGCTTAGAAAGAATTTTGAAGCATCTATTCTCTACAGTCAAAAAGTTGGAAATATCTATACCGGCTCCCTCTTCCTAGGCCTCCTGTCTCTTTTAGAAAACTCTGACAACCTCAAGGCTGGTGATCGGATTGCTCTTTTCGGCTATGGCAGCGGAGCTGTCTCTGAAATCTTTAGTGCCAATTTGGTAGAGGGCTATGAAAAGCATCTATCCAAGACACGCCTAGAGGAATTAGACCAGCGTCAGGCTCTTTCCATCCCGGACTACGAGCGCATCTTTTTTGAAAAAGCTAAGCTGGATGCGGAGGGCAATGCCCGCTTCTCTGGCTATGAGGACCAAAGCTTTGCTCTGGCGGAAATTGCAGAGCACCAGCGTAAGTACATCAAAGTTGAGAAATCATCATGAAAGTAAACTGGACTGGATTTTCTAAAAAAAATCCTGCTGAACGGCTGCAGATGCTGAAAGAAAAGGGACTTTTACAAGATGAACATTGGCAGCTGCTAGACAGTCAGCAGACTTTGCCTCTGGAAACAGCCAACCAGATGAGTGAAAATGTGCTGGCCACTCTAGCCCTGCCCTACTCTCTGGTGCCAGACTTTCTGGTGGATGGCAAAAGCTATCAAGTTCCATTTGTGACAGAAGAGCCATCTGTGGTAGCAGCAGCCAGCTTTGCCGCTAAGATTATCAAACGTTCAGGCGGATTTGAGACCGAGGTTCACAAACGCCAGATGATTGGGCAAATCGCGCTCTATCAGGTTGATAATGCAGACCGAGCCATTAAAGATATTCTCATGAAAAAGAAAGAGTTGCTGGAACAGGCCAACCAAGCCTATCCATCGATCGTTGCCCGTGGTGGTGGCGCTAGAGATCTTTGGCTGGAGCAAAAGGATGACTTCCTCATTTTTTATCTGTCTGTAGATACGCAGGAAGCCATGGGAGCTAATATGCTCAACACCATGCTGGAGGCCCTCACCCTTCCTCTGGAAGATCTGACTGGCGGTAAGAGTCTGATGGCTATCCTGTCAAACTATGCAACAGATAGCCTAGTAACAGCCCGCTGTGTCATCGACTATCGCTTTCTCAGTCGCGATAAGGCTGAGGCGGAACTTCTTGCGGATAAGATACAGCTAGCCAGCAAATTAGCAAAGGTCGACCCTTACCGAGCAGCTACCCACAATAAAGGTATCTTTAATGGTATTGATGCTTTGGTGCTGGCTACTGGAAATGACTGGAGGGCTATAGAAGCCGGTGCCCATGCCTATGCCAGCCGAGAAGGAAGCTACCGCGGCCTCTCTACTTGGACGGCAGGCCCAGACAAACGCCAGCTTCATGGTCAGATGACCCTGCCCATGCCCATTGCAACTAAGGGAGGCTCCATCGGCCTCAATCCCACAGTGACAGCCAGCTTTGACTTGCTAGGGCAGCCTCAGGCCAAGGACTTGGCTTCCCTCATCGTATCGGTCGGATTGGCACAAAACTTCGCTGCCCTCAAAGCTCTGGTCAGCAGTGGCATCCAAGCCGGACACATGAAATTGCAAGCCAAATCTTTAGCATTACAAGCTGGAGCTCAGGACGAAGAAATCGCTGCTGTAGCCAGTCGCTTAACAGCCAAGAAAAATTTCAACTTAGCTGCTGCTCAGGAAATACTAGCTGACTTACGAAAACAGGACAAGTAAAAAGGCCTTAATGGCCTTTTTTTATGACTTTATGCTATTTATTTAATCTGTTCCTGAGCTTCTTTTAGCCGACCGTAGAGTAGATAAGGTACACTCTTAATTCTTGCAAGTTTCGGCTGGATAGGGCGCACATGATAAGTCGCAAATCCGATTTCCAGCCTTCTACAATATCAATAACCTCTTCCAATGAGTGATTTTCTACCAAGTCCAGCATGGTACGAGAGATGCCAACCGCCTTGGCTCCTAAGACAAGGGATTTGATCATATCCAAAGGATGGCGGACACCTCCACTAGCCAAGAGTTCGACCTCATCGCGCAATGGCTGAAGAGCTAGCAGGCTCTGCAGAGTAGATTGCCCCCAATCATTGAGGTAGTCACGATTGCCACCCCGCTGATTCTCAATATAGGCAAAGCTAGTGCCGCCACGGCCGGAAATATCAAAAGTCTGAATACCCAAGGAGCGCGCTTCTTCGACAGTAGAGCAATCCATGCCAAAGCCAACTTCTTTAAGAATTAGAGGAAGATCCAGCCGCTGACTATAATCAGTCAAGTGCTGGCGCCAAGAACGAAACTCTCGCTCGCCCTCTGGCATCAGCAATTCCTGCATGAGATTGACATGGACCTGCAAAAAGAGGGGATGCAAATCAGCTACTGCCTGCTGAGCGGCTTGATAAGGCTTGTCCAAGCCAATATTGGTAGCCAGCAATAAATTAGGCCGACCAGCCGCCACCCGATAGGAAGGATCAGAAGGATTCTTCAAGGCCGCGCTGTAAGAGCCAGTTACAAAAAGAAGGCCGCAACTTTCAGCCACTCGAGCCAGCTTCTCATTGATTTGACCGCCTTTGTGACTGCCACCAGTCATGGCATTGATGTAAAAAGGAAACTCCCAGTCACGGCCAGCAAAGTGAGTAGATAGGTCTATCTCTGCCAAATCATACTTGGGCAGAGAACGGTGAACCAGTTCCATTTCATCAAAACTGTTGTAACCCGGACGCTGCTCTAAGGCGTATTTGATATGGTCATCCTTACGATTCTGGCTCATCATGGCCCATCCTTTCTCTGTATAATAGCTCAATACCAGCTTCTTGCCAGGCTTGAATCAATTTCTTACTAGATGCAGCATCAAAGCTGAGAGCAATCCCGCAGTCGCCACCACCGGCACCACTGCTCTTAGCCACACAGTTCAGTCCCTCTGCCGCTTCTTTTAAGACTTTCAGCCTGTCTGTATAAATAGCTGGGCTGAGCCTTTCTAAGAGCTGACTAGCCTTTTCCATACTAGACTGAATAGCAAGCTTATCTCCTGCTAATAAAGCCTTCTCCAAGGCATCAACCTGCGTCCTACTGCCTGTCAAAAAGGACTCTGAAATAGCTGACTTGACCTGATTGACTAAGTCCTTAGAGATAGCCGGCTGCTTGGTCCAGCCAACTAGAAAATCCATGGCTAAGCAAGGCTTAATACTACGAATTTCAAACCCCCAATCCTCTGCTAACAGCTGTAGCAAATTAACTTTGCCCATACGCTTGCGAACCAGCTCTCTATCAAAAGATCGGTAGTAAATCAGGTCTTCATAAGCAATGCAGGCTAGATCTCCCATGGAGCCATTGTCCCCTCGCTTGAGGAGAACGTAAGAAGCCATTTTAAAGAGTAGCTCCGACCCCAAGTCCAGCTCATAAAGTGCTGCCATGGCCTTGAGAATCAGAATAACCACACTACCGCTGGAGCCAATCCCGAACTTCTTGCCTTCTCTTTCCATCTTGCCGCAAATCTTTAGAGAAAAAGGCTGAAGTTGGTAGCCTAAGGCTAGCAAATAAGTGTTCATAGCTGCTATCGTCTCCTGAATCAAGGCATAATCAGGGTCTGGCTCTAGGTTAGCGCTGTGTTCAAACATATCTGATGTCAAGCGATAGGCAGAGGCTGTCTGGATTTCTCCCGTCATATAGATTGGGATGGCCTTGATAATGGCCGGCTGACCTGCCGCCAGCACGGCATATTCACCCGCCAGATAGAGCTTGCCGCAGGTTTGGACTCTTGCACTAGTCTTCATCTGACAAGTCCTTTGTTTTAGAGACGATAAGTCGGTAGTTCTTCTCAAATATAGCAACCAGATGGTCTAGGTCTTCCTCCAAGCAGAGCACCTTGACATTTGGCCCCGCGTCCATGGTAAAGTAGCAACGCTCGCCCTGCTCCCGCAGGTTTCTGACAGCATCCATAGCTTGGTAAGACTCCTCTGTCAGATAAGAAAACGGCGGATAAGCTTTCTCTGTCGTGGCATGCATCCGGAGAGCATTTTTCTTCCGTCAGCTGACCTACCTTAGCAAAAATCATTGTCCTGTAAATAACCCAGCATGGCCTGATAATCCAAGGCAGACTGGGCAATCCAATCTGGGAAAATGGTGGAAGTTTTAGCACAGAGCTCCATACCGTCACGGCTGGAAATGGGCTTTTTCTCATCGTGCAGAACCAACATAATCATGGCTAGCTTCAAATCCGTCTTGACTGGATAAATGGCCCCACTGTCCTTATCCCAGGCCGCTAGCGGACCAAAGAAAGACCGAGCTGATGACCCTGAAGCAAACTTAGCCAGCTGGGCCAGCTCTTGCGTCTGATAGCCCGTCTGAAAATAAGCATTGCAGGCCTTGACTAGGGCAGATAGACCGCTGGAGCTGGAAGACAGACCCGCTGCTGTTGGCATATTATTGCTGGTATCAACGCGGACAAAACCATCTTCTGGAGAGCGGAAGCGGTCAATAATCTTACTGATTTTGGCATGTTCTGCCGGGCTTTGTAGCTGGCTGTCAATATAAAACTCATCTCCAGTCGCTGTATCCGGCAAAGGACTCAGCTGGGTCTCAGTATACATATTTTCCAGTGTCAGCGAGATACTGCTGGTAGACGGAATCATCTTTTCTGTATCTTTCTTCCCCCAATATTTGATAATTGCAATATTGGCATAGGATTTGACACTTACAGACTTTCGATCCATGTGTTAATGGCCCCTTTCTCTCTCAATAAGGCGGCTAAGGCCTCCGCCTGACTTCTTTCTCCTACAAGAGCAATGACACAGCCGCCCAGACCACCGCCGCTCATTTTAGCTCCCAAAGCTCCATTTTCAAGAGCCGCCGCCACAAGCTCATCTGCTTTCTGGCAAGACACTCCTAACTTGGCTAACTTCTCATGAGCCTTGGTCATAGCTTGTCCCATTGTCATCAGGTCCTTGATAGAAATGGCTTTCTCAAGGATTTTTGTTAAATTCCCCAATTCCTGAAGCAAGGGCAGAGCCTTTTGACCCTGACTTTCTACAGCTCGAATAGCTTCGCGGGTATGACCGTGAATGCCCGTATCTGCAATCACTAAAAAGGCATCCAGATCCAGCTCTATTTCACTGAAACCAAAATTGCGGATGAATTTGATAGCCACATCGCTAAGGCAAGTCTTGGCATCAAGGCCACTGGGATTCATATGGGCAATCATCTCTGCCCGATTGGCTAGAATCTCCAGTGTTTGGTCATCCAGCTCTTCCTCAAAGTAGTCAAAGACCGCCCGAATGGCCGCAATACTGACTGCGGCTGAAGAACCCATTCCCCTCTTCTCAGGGACCATGGACTCCACCTGACAGCGAATCTTAGCCCCCTGCCGGCCGAGATGTTCTAGACAGGCAAAAACAGCCATGGACAGCGTATCCTCAGCATAGAGGGTCCAGGCCCGCTCAGACGGAAAGACCCGACAGGTCACTTCAATACGATTAAGAGGCAGGGAAATGGCCGGATAGCCGTAGACCACCGAATGCTCTCCCATTAAAATAATTTTACTGTGTGCCTTGCCGACACCGATTTCTTTTGTCATACTCTTCTCTTGTCTGTAGATTCTCTCTATCTTATTTTAATATACTTTGGCAAAAAAAGCGATTTATTAAGAGAAAATCACTGGGGCTAGAGACCGATATTTATATAGGCAGACATGATAAAACCCCGGGGCTTGCAGCCGGAGTCTTTTAAAGTTCTATTCTTATCAGGTCCATCAGCTGGTTACGATCTAAGATCCATTGAGCCCGCTCGTCTTTTTCATAGGTCCGGTTGGATAGGAAAATAGCCGCCTTTTGCTCCTTACGATTATACATGATAAAGGTTCCTGTGTAGCCAGTGTGATCCAGCCAGCTGCCCTCCAGATTCCAAGCTAGACTGCGTCTTTTGCCAGGCTCTTTGGAAAAATTCTGGGTCAGATTGGCCGCAAAGTCATCCTGCAGATAATGTTCCAGAAATATTTCCAAATCCCTGAGACTTGAAAATAAGCCAGCACTACCAGAATGGATGCCTAGAGCACGCGCCTTGGGATCATGAACCTGACCATCCTTGACACCGCGAACGGTCGGCACAGCTCCTGGGAACTGGCCCAAAACCTGTATCAGTCAAACCCCAAGGCTGGAAAATCTGACTTTGAAAAATCTGATCCAAGGCCTGACCGAAGATCTCTTCCAGCATAAAACCCAAGAGCAGAAAATTCACATCCGTATAGCGAAAGGTCTTATCTTCAAGCACTGTCAAATGATTGAGTGCTGTTTTCAACTCAGGAGCTGTCAGCTGGTCACGATTGGGAATAAAGGGATCCAGCCCAGATGTGTGGGTCAAAAGCTGACGCAAGGTCACATCTTCTCGATGAAAGGCCGGATAGTAATGCTGCAAGGGCAAATCCAGCTCCAGCTTGTCCTGCTCATACAAAAAGGCTGCCAGAGTACCAACTCCGACCACCTTGCTGACGCTAGCCAAGTCATAGACCAAACCCGCTTGAGTGGCCTTTCCTTCTTCCGGATCAGCTAGACCAAAGTAGAATTCCTGCCACTTGCCAGCTTGGTATAAGGCCAGACTAGCACCGAGATAGATACCGTCTTTCAGCTGTTCTTGGATTTTACTGATGATTTTCTAGAGTCATGCTTCAAACCACAATTCAATCTTGCTAGAATCCTGACTCAGCAGAAACTTATCTGACTTGGGTACAAAGATTTCGTGCCCTTCAAAGACAGGACGCAGGGCAGCGGTTTCTAAACGATTGACCTGAGCTTTGAGCATGGTCAGGTCCCAAGTTAGGGCATTGTCTGCCTGCAAGTCTTGTCCCTCTGCTTCTGTAAAGGTCAGAAAGTCCAGCGCATTTTCAATCTTGCTGTAAAATTCTTGGGCTGCATTGGCATCAGGCACACGAATTTCTACTGTCTCTATCTCAAATTGACTAAGACCGATAAAGTCCTCTTGCTTTTCAAAGTCAGGCGCCGCCGTGACTTCTTGCAGATTTGTTCTATTCTCTTCTGCATGCAGGAAAACTAGGTCGCCTTCTGGTGACAGGGCTTCAAAAGCATAGCCTTTCTCTCCTTGATACAGCTTTGTCCAAGCAGGTTTTTGAGCCAATAGAGACTCGATTTCTTTAGCATCTGCAACCTTGACAACGATTCTGGCTAATTTTTTAGGGCCTTTGACTCGCCGCGACCGCATACTGGGCGATTCTTCCAGTTGCAGTTTCTCAGTCTTAGTCTGATCACCCAAGGACAGAAAAGCAGCCTCCTCTAAAAGGGCCTTCATGCCCAGCTGATTTACGAAAAATTCTTGATTTAAATGACGATTATTGATTTTTAATACAGGGATAATTCTAATAATATGATTCGCGCTCATAATTCCTCCAAACCATTTTATTGTAATGGATTTTCATCTTTTTGACAAGAAATTATGCGCAAATAAACAATTTTTAAAACAAGAAGGCCTTGGATTTATTGGTAAATGGTCTGAGCAATGACCAAACCCCTAGCGGACTCAAACTCGTACTGCAGATAGGACTGGTAGGTACCAGGTGCGATAATACCACGAATATCCAGAATATCTGTCCCAGCCTGCCCAATAATCGAATCTGCTAGCAGGCAACAGTTGGTCGACAGGACAAAATACGTCTTGAAACGACTGGTTTTAAACTTATATAGCTGCGCTCCTAGTCCATGCTTCAACTTGTAGGAGTATGTTGGCTGGCCATTTTTCAGTTCTGCTGGCGGCTCCCATTCTACTAATAGCTGATCAATTTCAGCCAGGCGCTTCTCAACCGCCTCTTTCTCCTTATCTGTCAAAGCCAGAGAATAACCAAAGAGTGTTTTCTTGCTTTCTTTTTTGCAAAGCTCAATATAGACGTCTTTAGGAACCTTGAAGAGAACACCGTCTCCAATCATGCCCTTGCATCGCTCAGAAAAAACATCATAGCTGCCATAAGAAATCACTTGTCCCTGATAACAAATATCTACATGACCAATGCCCCCTAATAAACTTGTCTTTGAAGTATGGACCAAGACCTCCAAGTCCGCCTTTTTCTCTCTATTCTTAACAAGACTATAAACATTTTTACGATCAGAAGCTACATCTCCCTGAATCAGTCGATTAAAGTGTTCCAGATTTTCTACCGGAATAAAGGCTGCAAAAATAATAGGTAGGTTAATACGAATTTGCCTACGCAGCCGATGTTTTTCACGGTCATTATCAAAAAAAGAGGCCATCCCGGATATTGGACATTCCCAGCATCATCAAATAGATTCCCAAAATCAAAAACTGCAAGTGTCCGTCAGTCGCAGGCGAAAGAATACTGGTCAGCCCAATTCCACCATAGAGAACGGTATCAAATAGATAGCGCAAGCCGCCCTTGACATGATTTTGCCGATAAAGGAGATAGGTCACTCCGTAAATACCGGCAGTCAAGAGCTGGTAGCTACCCAAACTGATAATCACAATATTGACAGGCACATCACTGATTCGGTTGAGCCAGCTGATACCCATAGCGACTGCAATCTGAAGCAGACTATGCCAGACAGCCCCTTCTTTCTTGCGCGTAAAAACATGAAGGACAATATTTACCAAGCCAACAACTGTCAGATAAAGCGAAATAAAATCGAAGGCCAGCTTGGTAAATCTGAAGCCATTGACAATGATAATCAGGCCAAAAACAAGGGCTAAAAAACCAAAGAGTAAGGTTCTGCGGCCACTGATCTTATGATATTTTGATACTTGCATCTCCATCTTTACCTTCTCTTTCGTTCGAAAAAAGAGTTGAGGAAATCCCCCAACTCTGATCTTATGTGCTTATCCGTAGATTGTTTTAAACAAGAGGACTGCTGTGATACCTGCAAGAATCGGTGCCACAACTGGAACCCAAGAATACCACCATTTTGAATCACCCTTGTGTTTACCCAAACAGATTCTGGCAGGATGAAGTGGAGGATACGAGGTCCGAGGTCACGAGCTGGGTTCAGCCCAGGTCCAGTAGGGCCTCCCAGAGAGGTTACCAAAGCCATTACCAAGAAACCAAGTGCCAAGTGAGCGACTGAAAGGCTACCAACTTGGAATGGTGCAACTTGATCTTTAGCCTGAGATATTGCAGCAGCAATCTGTTCTTTAGGAACTGAAGTCCCTTGTGCTGCCATCTGAGCAGCTTGCGAATTGATAGTTGCTTCAGCTTTGCTCAACAATTCTGCTCCAAAGAAGTTCTTGGTCAAGCCCATAGCAGCAAAGAAAAGAACAAAAGAACCAACAAATTCATTGATAAAACCATTGAACAAGGCTGCTTTACGTGATTCAGGCGTGCCATGGTCTAGACTAGAGATGGTAGAGAAAGTACCCAAAATATTATTAGGATTTTCTGTTCCCAAATAGTAAGGGCGATGAGTCGCAACGACCAAAGCCTGTCCAAAGATAGCTCCCAAAATCTGCGCTGCAATGTATGGCGCAACTTGTGCCCAAGGGAAATAACCGCTGACAGCAAGTCCCAAAGTAAAGGCAGGGTTGATATGGTTACCGGACACATTACCAAACATCAAAGCTGGAATCATAACCCCCATACCGTATCCGACAGCGATGACCAACCAACCGCTCTGATGTCCCTTAGTTCCTTTTAATTCAACGTTGGCAACAGCTCCGTTCCCCAAGACAATGAGGATAGCTGTTCCTAAAAATTCTGTGGCGTATTTAACGACCCATTCGAAATCCATTTAGTGATACTCCTTAAATATTTTTTAGACAAAGTCTATTTTATCAAGTATAATGGATAATGTAAAGGTCATTTTTAATAAAAATAAGAAAAAGAGGGAAGAATATGCGTTTTAATCAGTATAGTTATGCAAAAACGAAACGGGAAAATATGTTGATAGAATTAGCTGAATTAGGCTTTTTTTATGACAGCAATCGCTCTGATAAGGAAAATCTTGAAGATTTTCTACGCACCAGCTTTTTCACTTATAAAAATACAGATTATCCCTTGAAGTCCTGGGCTGCTGACAGCCAAACAGACCTGCTGAGCTTTTTCCAGTCTGACAGAGAACTGACGGCGTCTGTTTTTTACACTGTGGCCTTTCAGCTGCTTGAATTCTCGCCCTTTATTGATTTTACAGATGTTGAGGCCTTTCGCCAAGAAACAGACTTTCCCATTACATTTGGAGACTTATTGGAAAATCTCTACCAGCTGCTCAACACTCGGACAAAAAATGGTAACCTCTTAGTTGATAAGTTAGTCAGCGAGGGTTTGATTCCTGAGGACAATACCCACCACTACTTCAACGGCAAGAGTCTGGCAACCTTTTCCAGCCATGATGCTATCCGAGAGGTAGTTTACGTGGAATCACGCGTGGATACTGATCGAGACGGTCGTCCGGATCTCATCAAAGTCAGCATTATCCGGCCCCGCTATCAAGGACCAGTTCCTGCTGTCATGACTGCTTCTCCTTATCATCAAGGAACCAACGACCCCGCAAGCAACAAGGCTCTCCATGATATGAATGTGGACTTAGCAAAAAAAGAACCCCATCAAATCACAGTACAAGATCCTGAGCTCAAATTGCTACAGCTGGATTCACCGGCTCCTGCCCAAGAAGTCTCTGAAGCCGAGGAAAAATTAGGCCATATCGGCACCTACACGCTCAATGACTACTTGCTGCCCCGCGGTTTTGCCAATCTATATGTGTCTGGCGTAGGAACTAAAGACTCTGAAGGACTGATGACCAGCGGAGACTATCAGCAGATCGAAGCCTATAAGAACGTTATTGACTGGCTCAACGGCCGTTGCCGAGCCTTCACCGACCACACCCGCCAACGGGAAATCAAGGCCACCTGGTCCAACGGAAAAGTGGCTACGACCGGTATCTCCTATCTAGGCACCATGTCCAATGGATTGGCTACGACTGGTGTAGACGGGTTGGAAGTCATCATCGCTGAAGCTGGGATTTCTTCTTGGTACAACTACTACCGCGAAAACGGCCTTGTCACAAGCCCTGGCGGCTATCCAGGAGAGGATTTTGAATCCTTGACCGAACTGACCTACTCCCGTAACCTGAGGGCTGGTGACTACCTGCGCAACAACGACGCTTATCAGCGAAGCCTAGATCAGCAGCGCAAAGACTAGACCGGCAAACCGGAGATTACAATCAATTTTGGCATGACCGCAACTACCTGCTCCACGCAGATAAGGTCAAGGCCGAAGTCGTCTTCACCCACGGATCTCAAGACTGGAATGTCAAGCCTCTCCACGTCTATAATATGTTTCGAGCCTTACCACCCCACATCAAGAAACACCTCTTTTTCCACAATGGCGCCCATGTCTACATGAACAACTGGCAGTCCATCGACTTCCGTGAGTCTATCAATGCTCTGCTGAGCAAGAAACTGCTGGGTTGTGAATCAGACTTCGAACTGCCAGCAGTCATCTGGCAGGACAACAGTCAAGCTCAAAGTTGGCTGACCTTGGAAGACTTCGGTGGACAAGAGCAGAAACTTCATCTCCAACTAGGCCAAGACTGCCAATCTATCCAAAATCAATACCCAGAAGAAGACTATAATCGTTTTGCTAAAAACTACCAAAGCTTTAAGGCTGAGCTCTTTGACGGCAAAGTCAACCAGATTACTCTGGACTGGACCTTGGAAAAGGACCTCTTTCTCAACGGAGCGAGCCAGCTCAATCTTCGCCTCAAATCCAGCACCGATAAGGGATTGATTTCTGCTCAATTGCTGGACTTCGGACCAGCTAAGCGCCTCACACCAATCCCTACGCCTATTGAGCCTAGAGTCATGGACAACGGCCGCTACTATATGCTGGACAATCTGGTTGAACTGCCCTTTGCCGAAACGCCTCATCGCGTCATCACCAAAGGCTTCATCAACCTGCAAAACCGGACTAACCTACTGACTGTTGAAGAAGTCACTCCTGACCAATGGCTGGAATTTTCCTTTGAACTGCAACCAACTATCTATAAGATGAAAAAAGGCGACCAACTGCGCCTCGTACTTTACACTACAGACTTTGAGCATACCGTCCGTGATAAGACTGACTATCAGCTGACAGTAGATTTGGAGCAATCTAGTCTGGATTTGCCAACAATGACATCACATTAATAAAAGAAAAAGACGCTGAAATTCAGCGCCTCAGATTGAAGACAAAGTCCTAAGAACAGAAGTTTCTAAGGGCTTTTCTTTTATTGTAGATTGAGATATTCCTCTGCATATTTTTTATAATCTGGCTTTTCCTTGCGGTTCATAGCAAAGAGCATACTGCCTGTGAGATAGTCATCGTCTGAGTCAGGAATTAGCATAATAGCAATGTTTTTATCTTTCTCAGGAAAGACGATAGAAAATGTTCCGCCATTATCTTTCCGAGTCAGGCCGTAATAACTCACTCCATTCTTAAAACCAACTGCATTTTGAGTATACTCATACTCTTCTTCGTTGACAATAATGGTCTTGTCTTTTATTTCAATGGTCTTTTGTTCACCGCTAGCATCCTGTACATTCCATTTCCCTGAATTTTGGGACTGCCACTGCAGCCAATTAGGATGAAGAGGGATGAGAGCACTACTAACAGCAAAGCTTTTATCTTCTTGTTTTTCAAGTTGTCTTCTCCTTGGTATATAGATTCATGACCATTCTACTATAAATGACAAATTTTTGTCAAACCTCTTAGAAATGTTCTTCTTGCCACTTTTCCAAAAAATGATATAATTTGAAGAGTGAAGATTACCAAGGGCTTAGCCCTTGCGAGAGAAAGGAAAGAAAATCTTATGATGAACATGCAAAGCATGATGAAGCAAGCACAAAAGCTTCAAAAACAAATGGAAAAAGGACAGGCAGAACTAGCTGCAACAGAATTTACCGGCAAATCAGCTCAAGACTTAGTCGTTGCTAAGCTGACAGGCGATAAAAAGGTAGTCAGCATTGACTTCAATCCAGCAGTTGTGGATCCTGAAGATTTGGAAACTCTGTCAGAGATGACTGCGCAGGCCCTGAATCACGCGCTGGCTCAGATTGATGATGCTACTCAGAAGAAAATGGGCGCTTTCGCAGGCAAATTGCCTTTTTAAGCAAGATAAATAACCTTACCTCTTGACTAAACATAAGTCAAGCAATACTCGAACCAGCAAAAAAGACTGAAGAATCTCAGTCTTTTTTGATTTATAGTCGTTCCTTCATCAGTCCACTACACAAAATTAAGCAAATCCGCTGCCTTACTCATCAAAAGCAGGGCATAGTCAGGATTATTCTGCAGCTCCTTGATAGAGCTCTGCACCAGCTCTAAATCATCAGTAATCATGCCGTCAACGCCCAATCGGAAGGATTTGCCGATGCTATCTGCATCATTAATGGTCCAGTCATAAAGCTGCTTATCCGTCGTCCATAGCTTATCGACAAAGTTTTCATCGAGGGTCGAGTACTCCATCGTATAGCCAGAAGCCTGTGTCCGTGGGAAAATAGTATTGTAGGGCAGGATAAAAAAGGTCGGTATGCTCTCATCATACTGGACTGTCTTGTCAATAACCTGATAGTCCAAAGACTGAATCTGGTGGCCATAAACCTTGATGTTGGCTCCGTATTGGCTCAGGAAACGGTCCATCATATCGTCTGAGTCCAAGCTGCTGGTCTTAATTTCTATCAAGAGTCTCTGGCCCATCTGATTGGCTCGTTTGAGATAAGCATCAAAGCTGGAAATTTTGGCAGTGTGTCCATTTTCTGAAATATCTAAAGCCGTCAGCTCTTGCAGAGTCAGCTCTTGCGGTCTGGCATCGACGCCGGCCAAGGCTTTTAGATTGGCATCGTGCATCATGACAAACTGGCCATCCTTAGTCTCCTGAACATCCATTTCGATATAATCCGGCTTGAGCAGGGCAGTTTTCTCTAGCGACTCAACCGTATTCTGGACACCATTTCCCTGTGAAACTCCACGATGCGAGATAGTCAGAGGGACGTTTTCCAAGGGCAGATTGAGATAGACAAAGCCTTCAAGGGCAAAGACAGAGCTAGTGACCAAAAGGATAAACCAGCGCATGATAGGCAGGCCTTTCCTGTAGCGATACTCAGACAGTTTGCTGTCTGTCAGAAAAGCCACAAACTTAATCAGAAAGTAGGCTACCATGAAGTAATAAGCCAGCTTTATGAGGCAGTAATTGACAACCGCTGCTGTCAAGGCTATCTGATTGGACTGGCCATCCGCATACTGCTGCAACACTAAAATCGGAATGCTGCTTAAAAGAAAGAAGAGAAAGCTCTTGGCCAGTATCCAAAACAGCTGCCAAGTATAGCGAATCAAGTGTCCCTTGGTCTTCTCCAAACTATACCGAATCGCATCACGTAGGCGGAAATGCTCAAAAAAGAGCTTGGGCAGGGAAAACATCAGGCGGACAGCTATCAAAAAAAGCAGAAAACCTAAAGCATAGATTGAAAATTTCATCCATAAGGCCGTCTTGAGATAGGTCACGATAAATTCTGGAATCAGAATTTTATTCAAGTAGTAGATTTTGAGAATTTGCCGCAGAAAGGGAAAGATAAAGCCCATATACAGTGCAATAAAGAGGACCTTGCTGGGTCGGGCGTAGCAAATCAGCGAACCGCTGTCTTTAAAACTTTTCTTAATAAACTGAAAGGCGCTTCGTTCCTCCTCGTCCAGAAGATTGCGGAGCCCCATAAATATCAGTCCAATCTGAAAATAAGCGACAAAGAGGTTGGCCGCAAAAAGCGCTAGAAAGGCTAAGCCAACCCAGACATTTGAAGTCAGAACCTTCAGGGCATTCGTATAAGATAAGAAGAGGTATCCTGTCTGCTTGAGCAGAGTCTCTGCTGCAAAGGAGTTGAAAGGCACCCAGGCCAGCTCCATGAGCATAAAGACTGTGAAAAAGAGCAACAAAATTTTATCAAGATTACGATAGAGACGTAAAAGTCCCAGTCTTTGTGATTTCATTTTCCTCCTTTATGTTGTGAACAATACAAAACTTGCTAAAAAGCGATTCTTATTTAAAACAAGGTTGAGACAGATGTCCCAACCTTATTTATTTTCCAAATAAACGTGCCCAGAAGCCCTTGCTTTCTTGCTCCTGCACCTTTTCCTTGGCTTCATCCAACTCCAACAGCAAGGTTTCACGCTCATTCATAGCCTTGGCTGTCAGCTGCTGCTGCTGGTCCAACTGCTTGTCCTTTTCAGCAATCTGGACATCCTTGATGCGCAACTGCTCATCTTTCTTAGCTAACTGGCTGTCCTTGGCCTGAAGCTGCTCATAGAGACGCACAATCTCAGCATTTTTTTCGTCAACCAAGATTTCCATCAGCTCGCGTTGCTTCACATCTTCGCTAACAGGTTCATCTTCAAAAATAGTTTTCTTATAAATCTCTTCCAGCTTAATCAAGCCGCTGCGGGTCACCACCGTGACTCCTTTTTCATTCTTTTCCGTATCTTCTGGCGGCAGTGCCTTGACACGATTGTTAATCGCCTGGCGGCTAACTCCAAGAATCTCGGCTAACTCGCTGACTGTCTTTTCAATTGCCATAATTTCCTCAAAAACTTTTTCTAGTTTGTATATACCTAAATCTTATCATATCAAGCCTTAACTGTCAAATTTCACAATATTTTTTGAGCCTGACTCCTATCTTTTTAGCCCTTTTTTATGATACAATGAGACAGATTAAGTGACTTAAAAACGAATAAGATACCACAGCCAAAATAAACAGGTAAGCAATGGCTAACTCCTAGATAATAGTAGCTGATAAAAAACTCAACCTAGTCTTAGCCTAACTTATCTCTGAAAGGAAACCATAAATGAAGCATTTCGATACAATCATCATCGGCGGAGGACCGGCTGGCATGATGGCTGCCATTTCCAGTTCTTTCTACGGACAGAAAACCTTGCTCCTCGAGAAAAATAAACGACTGGGTAAGAAACTAGCTGGTACAGGTGGCGGGCGCTGCAATGTGACCAACAACGGAAACCTAGATGACCTCATGGCCGGTATTCCAGGCAACGGGCGCTTTCTTTACAGCGTCTTTTCTCAGTTTGACAACCATGATATCATCAACTTTTTTACAGAGAACGGCGTCAAACTCAAGGTCGAAGACCACGGCCGTGTTTTCCCAGCGACAGACAAGTCCCGCACTATTATCGAAGCTTTGGAAAAGAAAATTGCAGAGCTGGGTGGCACTGTCATCACCAATACTGAAATCGTCTCCGTCAAAAAAAATGATAATCTTTTCACTATCAGATCCAGCGATCATACTTGGACCTGCCAAAAATTGATTGTGACGACTGGCGGCAAGTCCTACCCTTCAACAGGCTCGACAGGATTTGGTCACGATATTGCCCGACACTTCAAGCACACGGTGACTGAGCTGGAAGCTGCTGAAAGTCCTCTTATGACTGACTTTCCTCACAAAGCGCTTCAGGGGATTTCGCTGGACGATGTGACCCTAAGCTATGGCAAGCATGTCATCACCCACGATCTGCTCTTTACCCACTTTGGCCTATCAGGTCCGGCAGTCCTGCGCTTATCTAGCTTTGTCAAGGGTGGTGAAACCATCTATCTGGACCTTTTGCCACAGATGAGTCAGCAGGCTCTGGCGGATTTTTTAGAAGAACATCGGGAAAAATCCCTGAAGAACTGCCTGAAGATTCTCCTGCCCGAGCGAATGGCAGACTTTTTTGCCCAACCCTTTCCCGAGAAAGTCAAACAACTCAATCTCAGTGAAAAAGAAGCCCTCATCAAGCAAATCAAAGAACTAGCAATCCCTGTCACTGGCAAAATGTCACTGGCCAAGTCCTTTGTAACCAAGGGCGGTGTCAGTCTCAAAGAAATCAATCCCAAAACTCTGGAAAGCAAACTCGTTCCCGGCCTCCATTTTGCTGGAGAGGTCCTAGACATCAATGCCCACACGGGCGGCTTCAACATCACATCTGCCCTCTGTACCGGCTGGGTGGCAGGAAGCTTGCAGTATGATTAAAAATTAAAGGGAGAACAAGATGAACAGACGCGAAACACTCGAATTCGTCAACATGTGCATGGTTTATGACGGAGAAAAAGTTCTGGTCCAAGACCGAGTTAGTCCCGACTGGCCTGGTATCACTTTTCCTGGCGGGCATGTAGAGCACGGGGGAATCTTTTACCGATGCAGTTATCAGAGAAGTCAAAGAAGAAACTGGATTAACCATATTCAATCCTCAACTTTGTGGCATAAAGAATTGGTATGATGATAAAGATTTTCGTTATGTCGTCCTGCTCTACAAGACAAAGCACTATTCCGGTGTGCTGCAATCCTCAGATGAAGGAAAGGTCTGGTGGGAAGATTTTAAAAATTTGTCCCATTTAAAGCTAGCAACAAGTGACATGTCTGATATGCTGCGTGTTTTTTTAGAAGACGATTTAAGTGAATTCTTTTACTATAAAGACGGTGACGACTGGCTTTATGACTTGAAGTAGAAATAAATAGGCTAGGAAATTCCTAGCCTATTTATTTCGCATTTGTCCGCACATAAGCAGCAATCACATCTGCTGTGTACTGGGCAGTTCCTGACCCAAATTGATCGATATTCTTCTTGAATTCTGGATTGTGGACATAGCCTTGACCGATGTGGGCAAAGACTTGCAGTGAGCAGTCAAAACCGTAAGTGCGAATGGCTTGTAAGAGACGCGCTGCCTGCTCCTGATTTTCTGCTGCTTCAATCGGCAAGCCTTGTTGCATATTCTCTGCCAGACTTTGAAAAACTTGATTGAAGGCTGCGGCAGATTCTTCTTCTCGTCCATTTTGACGAGTCAATGCTTCTGCCATGACTTCTTGACCGTATTCTTCGACGGCTTCTTGATGGTATTTGTGATTGTCTTCGTAGGTAAAGCCTGCGAATTTTTCTTTCATTGTCATCTTTCTTTCTCCCTTTTCTTCTTGGATGGTTTTTTGCAAGGTGGAAATCAAGGTATCCAAGCGGTCTCTTTCCTGCTGCAAATACTCTAACTGCCTAACCAGATGCGGCAATAAAGCCTGTTCATCCTGACTCAGCAGCTCTGCTATTTTCTCCAAAGAAAAACCAAGATACTTATAGTAAAGGATGACCTGCAGCCTCTCTAAATCAGCTTGGCTGTATGTCCGATAGCCATTTTCTGATTTGGCTGGGACTAACAGTCCGATTTTATCATAATGATGCAGGGTTTTGACAGAGACGCCTGACAATTGTGCCGCTTCTTTGATATGGTACATGATAGACCTCCTTACCACTATAGTATAAGCCCTGACCAAAGGTCAGGGTCAAGCTTTTTTAGAAATTTTTTTAAACCGCTTTAGATTTTCCAAAGCGGCTAGCATTATTTACGAGAAACCATGGCTATGAAGCCCAGTTTTTCTTGATTCTTTTGGAACATCTTAAACATCTTCATAAACTGGCCGTAGTTCTCTTTTTTAAGGGCGTTGAAGCAGATTTTCAGTGTGCCGCCCAGTCCTTCGTCATATATCATCCCCCGAAGGCTCATCAAGGTCATTTCGCCGACAAAGGTGTCCACACGGTCAAAAGCATGAGAACGTGCCAGCTGAATCCAAGATCCCTCGGTTAGAGGCCCCACATTGACATTAATCGCACGAGATAGCTCTTCTCGGACATTCTCATCTTTTTGCTTGAGCATGACGTCGTGTGTGAGGAGCACTCCGCCTGGCTTCAGCACCCGGTAGTACTCCTCCATACATTTGGCCTTCCCCTTATCCGTCTGCATGGTTAGCATGGCTTCATTGATAACGATATCAAAAGAATTATCATCATAAGGCAGCTTCATGGCATTAGCCTGCTCAAATGTGACGAGCTCACCAACACCAGCCTTGTCTCCATTAAGCTTAGCCTGAGCCAGCGCAGCCTTATCCAAATCAACTGCAGTAATCTGGCAGCCATATCTTTTAGCCAGCTCGATTGTTGTGGTTCCAATATTGCAGGCAACTTCTAGAACCTTCTTTTCACTGGAAAACTGCCCCTGCTCAATCAGCCAGTCTGTTGCCAGCTTACCGCCGGGTCGAAGACGTTTCTTTCCTAATTTGCTAAAAATTTATGACCTGCTTCTGCCATTTCCGAACCTCCATGATTTTTATTGCTTCCATTATAGCATAAAATATTATATTTTCAGATAATTCTTAGAATTCAGCAAAAAAACAGACCGAATCGACCAATTCAATCTGTCTTGTATCTCTTTACAGCCCAAGAAATCCAGCCAGATAACGCAGCAAGGCCACCAAGACTACACCAAATACAACAGTTGCAATTAAGTTTTTATACTTAAAAGCTACATAGCTAGTCGGAAAAATGGCCATTAAATCCAGCCATTTAAAACTCGGCAGCTGACCTATTTTAGCATTGGTGACACTGGACAGGATTAGGGCAAAGATAATGGAAACTGGCAGATATTTGAGGAAACGCTCTACCATAGGCGGAAGCCCCTTGTACTTGACTAGGATAAAGGGCAAAACCCGCGGAATCCAAGTGACCAGGGCTGACAAAAGAATGGCCAGCAAAATATACTTACTTATCATCCAAAATCACCCCCACCGTACAGCCTAGCAAGGTTGCAAAAAGCACCGCCAACGAATTTTGAAGTAGCATAGTTAGGACTAAGTAGGCAAGGCCCACCACGCCCAAGACGAAAAAGAGCTTCTTTATCTTGACCCGTCGCAGCATGATTGTAAATTGAGAGGAGAAAATACCAATAAACATGGCGACTAGGGCAAAGTCTAGGCCAAAGCTCTCAGGATTGGGCAGAAGGGCGCCGAGGGCAGTTCCTAAAATAGTACCCAAAATCCAAGAAGTATAACTCATGAAATTGTTACCCATCATCCAGCTAGCCGCAATCTCTTCTGTATGCACCTGCTCTCCCATCAAGACCCCATAAGCTTCGTCCGTCAAAAAAGAGCCAATGACAATATTCTGCATCAAGCTAGCCTTACGAAAAAGGGTCGATGCATGCAGACAGAGCAGAAGATGCCGGATATTGATGAGAAAAACAGTCAGTGCGATGGCCAAAACCGGTGCCTGCTGGGCAAATAAACCAATCATAGCAAACTGGGCACTGCCGGCATAAACCAGAACACTCATCAACCCCATCTCCAAGGGATTCATATAAGGCGATGCCATGATGCCGCAGGCTAGACCAATCCCAATATAGCCCAGAGCCGTTGGCACCGCCGCTTGTGCCCCTTGTTTAAATGTCTGTCCGCGCATTCTTCTCCTTTACTCTATGGTTTCAAAAGCCAGACTTGGCTTAGCATTCAGGTCCAAACTGGCAAAATTCTCCTTGTTCCACTCACTGACACTGGCATAGGCAATCATACCAGCATTGTCACCGCAGAGGCGAAGCGGTGGAATAATCACCTTAACATCCTGAATCTCAGCTGCCAAGCGTTCTCTCAGTCCTTGATTGGCCGCAACACCGCCCGCCACGACCAGAGTCTTGACTGGATATTTTTCCAGCGCTTTCTTAGTCTTGGCCATGAGAATATCCATGACCGCCGCCTGAAAGCTTGCTGACAAGTCTTGATTAGATAAGACCTCTCCTTTTTGCTGGGCATTGTGGTGCAGGTTGATAAAGGCCGACTTGAGACCGGAAAAAGAAAATTCCAGATTGTCTTCCTTAATCATGGCCCGCGGAAAATCATAAATATCCTGTCCCTCATGAGCCAGCTGATCAATCTCCCGGCCTGCTGGATAGGTCAGGCCCATGACTCGACCGACCTTATCATAGGCTTCACCGACCGCATCATCGCGAGTTTCCCCCACAATCTTATAGTCACCAGCCTGACTGACATAGACCAGCTCAGTATGACCGCCACTGACCAAGAGAGCCAGCAAGGGAAACTCCAAAGGCTCCACGCTCTGGGCTGCCATCAGGTGCCCAGCCATATGATTGACTGGAATCAAGGGAATATCGTGAGCCCAAGCAAAAGACTTGGCCGCTGCCAAGCCGACCAAAAGTGCCCCAACCAGACCAGGACCGTAGGTGACGGCCACCGCTGTGACTTGCTCCTCACTAATCCCTGCTTCTGCCAAAGCCTCCTCAATGCAAACCGTAATGACCTCTACATGGTGACGGCTGGCCACTTCTGGTACCACTCCGCCAAAACGCTTGTGGCTCTCAATCTGGCTGGCAATAACATTGCTCAAAAGCTCCGTCTCATTCTTCAGAACCGCCACACTGGTCTCGTCACAAGACGTCTCAAAAGCTAAAATATATCTATCTTTCATGTATCTCTCTTTTCATGACAATCGCATCTTCCATCGGCGCATGGTAGTAGGCCTTCCGCCGCGCGATTTCTTTAAATTTTTCTTTTTTGTAAAATAGCAGAGCTGGCTTGTTGGACTCCCTCACTTCGAGGAAAATTTCTTTGTCTGCTGGCAAAAAGTCAAACAAGGCTGTCGCGATTTTCTGTCCCTGATAGCTAGGCAATACAGCAATCTGCAGGACTTCCGCTTCAAAGTCTGTCTCCTGCCAGACTAAAAAGCCGACAAGACGATTCTCATCTTCTGCCAGCGCACAACTGTTCACATCCGAATGCAGAACCTCTTCCAATTGACCCACAGTCCAAGGGCTGACCTCATAGACAGCAAATAAGAGCTGTTCCAGCTCTTCTGCTAGAACTGCCACGTCCACATCCGAGCTGTCGCTCCATTTTCTCAACTTAATCATAGGCGCTGAATGTAAGAATTACTGGATTCCTGATGGGTCTTGAGCCAATTTTCCTCAGCCTCTACCCGTTTGAGGTAGTTAGGAATAAAATCATGAATGGACTGGGCTGGCAGGTCCAAACCGAGACGACCAACAGCTGCCGCATCTGGTAAAGTCGGCTGAACCGATACCCCAGGAAGAGCAGCTTCAATCTGCTCCGCAAACACTGCAGTCTCTCCGACAAAGGTGACTGGCTGATCAGCAACGCCAGCTATTTCCAAAACCTCTGCCAATGGCAGATGAGCCTCCGGCCGTACAGACTGACCAGACTGATAAAAGCCAGCATAGACATTATTGCGGCGGGCATCCATGACAGGAATGACCAAACCTTCCACCTGCTCTGGGACTAAAGCCAGCAAACTAGACACACCGACCAGCTCAATCTTGAGGGTATGAGCCAGAGTCTTGGCTGTCGCCACCGCCATTCGCAGACCTGTGTAGCTGCCCGGACCCTGAGCAACTACGATACGATCCAAATCCGTCGGCTTCATGTCCAGACTATTCATCAGAAAATCAATAGCCGGCATCAGGGTAATGCTGTGGTTTTTCTTTATATTTAAAGTCATCTGCGCCAGCAAGGTCTCGTCCTCTAAAATCGCGAGCGTCAGCGCCTTACTTGACGTATCAAAAGCTGCAATCTTCATGCTTATCCTCTATTTTTCCTCTTGCCGCCAAAGTGAGCGGCGTTTTAATTTGTCTTCGTAGAAACTATCTACCAAAAAATCCTCTAAAATCTGGCTAAAAGCCTCCAAATTAGGCACTTGCTGCGCCAAGTGTTTTCCAAAAATCGCTTCTTGCTCAGCAATCTTGGGCAGCAAATCCGCTCCAGCAGCAGTCAAGCTCAAGCGAGAACTGCGCTTGTCCTTGCTAGAAATTTCCTTCTTGACCAAGCCTTTTTTTAATCAAAGCCTGCACCAAGCGACTAGGGCTTTTTTTCCTCACAAATCAGGGATTCCCCCAAGCCCTTGAGAGACAGCGGAGCATGTTCGCCCAAAACGAGCAAGACCTCGCTTTGATTGGGCGTAATTCCCAAAGGCTCTAGCAACTTCCCATATTCTCTCGTCGCTAAGCTCTCTGCACTTCTAAACAAATAGCCAAATCGAATTCCTTCTGCTACCAAGCTGCTCTCCTTTCAAAAATCACTTCTATACTATTTTACACTAGATTAGGTAAATTGTTGACAATTTTAGTTAAAAAATATAAAATCTTAAATAGATGATATATCATCTATTTGCAAAAGGAGGAAAAACGGATGACCCCAAACCCTACAAATCAAAAACCAGCTAGAACAATGACCCACGCTTTTGTGACTGGTGCGACCGGTCTTTTAGGAAATAATCTCGTGCGTGCTCTGCTAAAAGAAAACATTCAAGTGACCGCTCTCGTTCGCTCCGAGGAAAAAGCGCGCAAACAATTTGCCGACCTGCCTATCCAGATTGTCAAGGGGGATATTTTAGAGCCCGAAAGCTATCGTGACTATCTAGCAGGCTGCGACAGCCTCTTTCATACCGCTGCTTTTTTCCGCGATAATTATAAAGGCGGCAAGCACTGGCAGGAGCTCTACGACACTAATATTATAGGCACAAATAACCTCCTAGAAGCTGCTTACGAGGCTGGTATCCGCCAATTTGTCCATACTTCCTCCTGTGTCGTACTGGAAGGTGAGGCCAATCAGCTAATCGATGAAAGCATGTCTCGCTCAAAAGATACTCCTTTTGATTACTATCGCAGCAAGATTTTGAGTGAAGAGGCCGTTCGTGATTTCTTGGACAAGCATTCAAATGTTTTCGGTTGCTTTATCTTGCCGAGTGTAATGTTGGGTCCTAGAGACCTTGGTCCGACCTCCAGTGGGCAGCTGATTATCAATTTTGTAGAGCAAAAACTTCCAGGTATCTTAAAGGCTAGCTATAATATGGTGGATGCTAGAGATGTAGCAGATATTCATCTCCGCGCCATGAAATACGGACGCTCAAAGGAGCGCTATCTGGCAGTTGGACGGCAAGTGACCATGACAGAATTGTACCAAATACTGGAAAAAATCACTGGCGTTCCCGCCCCCAAGCGCAAGATCTCCCCTCTTTTCGTCAAAATCTATGCCCAAGCAAGTGAGCTCTACCACCGGCTCACCAAAAAACCAATTTTGGTTACCAATGAGCTCGCTCATCTCATGGCCGAAGAATATCTCAAAAGTAATTTTAGCTTTGCCAAAACCGAGAGCGAGCTAGGCGGACAGCATCGCCCTCTCGAAGAAAGCTTAGCTGACGTGGTAGATTGGTACCGCAAGCACGGCTATTTCGCCAAATAAGCAGCCCTCAAAATCAAGTGACCAAATGTTCATCGCTTGATTTTTCTTTTTGTCAAGCCGCTTTGGCTGAAAAACCGTCTCTGAAATTCACCGTCCCGACTTGCTTCCTAAGCTCATTCTATGGTATAATTACAATAATAATTAAACATCAGGTCAATTTCATTACTCTTACTTTTCCATAAGATACAAGGCTAAAACAGCATTTTAGCCTCTTCATTTGAGTAAGCCCTATCAGAAGTCACAGCAATCGCTCACTTTCCATTTATCATTTTTAATTTATCATGTGAAGAAATGCGCTAACGCCTGCCTTCTTTTATTTTTTAGACCTTATCACAGAAAGGAATCTTATGATTTACAAAGTTTTTTATCAGGAAACAAAAGAGCGCAGCCCGCGCCGTGAAAAGACACGTGCCCTCTATTTGGATATTCAAGCTGACAGCGAGTTGGAAGGTCGCATTCAGGCTCGTAAGCTCATCGAAGAAAATACCCCTTACAATATTGAATTTATCGAGCTCTTGTCTGACAAACACCTCGAATACGAAAAAGAGTCAGGCACTTTTGAATTGACGGAGTTCTAACCCATGGCATATACCTTAAAACCCAAAGAAGTTGGCGTTTTTGCGATTGGTGGGTTAGGCGAAATCGGTAAAAACACCTACGGGATTGAATACCAAAATGAAATTATCATCGTAGACGCCGGCATCAAGTTCCCAGAAGACGACCTGCTAGGAATTGACTATGTCATTCCTGACTACTCTTATATCGTGGAAAATATTGACCGCGTAAAAGCTGTTCTCATCACCCACGGGCACGAGGACCATATCGGCGGTATTCCTTTCCTGCTCAAGCAAGCCAATGTTCCGATCTATGCGGGTCCTTTGGCCTTGGCCCTCATTCGGGGCAAGCTAGAAGAGCATGGACTTTTGCGCGATACCAAGCTCTATGAAATCAATCAAACACAGAACTGCAGTTCAAGCATCTGAAAGCTACTTTCTTCCGGACAACCCACTCTATTCCAGAGCCTTTGGGAATTGTCATCCATACCCCGCAGGGTAAGATTGTCTGTACAGGTGACTTCAAGTTTGACTTTACACCAGTCGGTGAGCCTGCAGACTTGCACCGTATGGCTGCTCTGGGCGAGGAAGGCGTTCTCTGTCTCCTATCTGACTCCACCAATGCTGAAGTTCCGACCTTTACCAATTCCGAAAAAGTGGTCGGACAGTCTATCATGAAGATTATCGAAGGCATCCACGGACGGATTATTTTCGCCTCCTTTGCTTCAAACATCTTCCGACTCCAGCAGGCAGCAGATGCAGCTGTCAAGACCGGTCGTAAGATTGCGGTCTTTGGCCGCTCCATGGAAAAGGCTATTGTCAACGGGATTGAGCTGGGCTATATCAAGGTTCCTAAAGATACCTTCATTGAACCAAATGAACTCAAGGACTACCCAGCTGGTGAAGTGCTGATTATGTGTACCGGAAGCCAGGGTGAGCCGATGGCAGCCCTGTCTCGGATTGCCAATGGTACTCACCGTCAGGTTCAGCTGCAGCCTGGAGATACAGTCATCTTCTCATCTAGTCCTATCCTGGTAATACGACTAGCGTTAACAAGCTGATTAACATCATTTCCGAGGCTGGTGTAGAAGTGATTCACGGTAAGATTAACAACATCCACACCTCTGGACACGGTGGCCAGCAAGAGCAGAAACTCATGCTTCGCTTGATCAAGCCTAAATATTTCATGCCAGTCCATGGTGAATACCGTATGCAAAAAGTCCATGCAGGCCTAGCCGTTGATACTGGAGTACCAAAAGACAATATCTTCATCATGAGCAATGGTGATGTGCTGGCTCTGACAGCTGACTCAGCTCGTATTGCCGGCAACTTCAACGCTCAGGATATTTATGTTGATGGGAACCGCATTGGTGAAATCGGAGCTGCAGTCCTGCGCGACCGTAAGGACCTGTCAGAGGACGGTGTGGTTCTGGCTGTTGCGACGGTTGATTTTGAGTCCAAGATGATTTTAGCCGGTCCAGATATTCTCAGCCGCGGCTTTATCTACATGCGCGAATCAGGTGACCTCATTCGCCAAAGCCAGCGCATCCTCTTCAATGCTATTCGCATTGCACTCAAGAATAAAGATGCCAGCGTTCAATCTGTCAGCGGCGCTATCGTCAACGCCTTGCGTCCTTTCCTCTACGAAAGCACTGAGCGCGAACCTATTATCATTCCGATGGTGCTTACACCAGACGAAGACAACTAAAAAATAAGCTTTGCTAGATTTAGCAAGGCTTATTTTCTGCTTTATTTTTTGTTCGCGAAGCATGCTTGATAATCCAAGCGCAACTCGGACTCAATTCTTCCTTTTGCCAAGCTTGAATGATACACTCAAACTTTTCAGGAGCTTCTTTATATAAATCATTCAGATTATTAGCGACACTTTTTTGGATTGACTTATCCCTATCATCCTTTAGATTCCTTAAAATAGCGGTAAATTCATCAAAATAATCTAAGACAACAGTCTGCTTCTTAGCCCAAGGCAGACGAATCCGCATACACTCGCTGGCTAACCTGCGGACGCGCATATTCTCGTCTTTACTCCACTCTAGCAGTAAATCTATCGTAGCTTAGGATAATTAGCCAGTAAGGGGCGCATGGAAAATTCTCCAGTAAATCGCTTGGTTAATTCCTTACTGAAGGCTGCACTCAGATCGAATTCCTGACTTCCGTAAAGTTCTACATATTTGCCAATCGGCCACAACCAGTAGCCTTCTGAAAACATACCCAAGCCACCCTCTAACTCCGGACCAAGTATCTGCTCAAAAACCTTCAGAGAATCAGCATAAGAAAGCGGTAAGCATCCTTTGATACTCTTTGCCAGCAGCTCCTGACGCTGAGTAAATTCCAAAGCCTCTAAGTCGCTTTCAACTAGAGACATAAAATGCTGAGCATCAAATTTATCTGTTACTGTTTGCAAGCGACGGCTCAAATCCTCCGCATAAACCAAATCATAATAATCTTTAACCTTTTTCGCCATGATTTTTAAATCCCCTTAACAGACTTCTCACTGCTTCTCTGACTTCTGCTTCTTCCTCTTTCTCAACCATAAAAAGAGACAACTCATTCAAGGCACCTGAAATCATATGAGCTGCCATATCCAGATCAATAGAGATAAGTTTCCCCTTCTTTAGATAAAATGTCTAATTGCTCTCTCAAATGAAAGAAAGAATTAGCCTCGTCCTGACGACGCCACTCTTTCCACTCAACGACATTGGGACCATCAAGCAAGAGAATGCGTTTATTTTCGGTCAAGGTTGCAAAACGAACAAAAGCCACACAGCCTTCCACCAACTGCTCCCAAGAATCGTGTGCTTCCAGGGCGCTTTTTTCTACATAAGACCCCAGTTCGGACTGAATTTGTGTCAGTACGGCGGTAAATAAAGTTTTCTTATTCCCGAAATGGTGATAAAGTGCACCTCTTGTCATTCCCAACTCATCTACAATTTCTTCCAAGGAAGTTTCTGAAAAACCCTTTAAAGAAAAATGTTTCCGGGCGATAGCTAATATTTTCTTGCTTGTCTCTAAGGAGGCCTGCTGTTTTTTATTCATCTTCACTCTCCAAATAATTTGCCGCAAACTCAGCGCTAGGTGGAATGACTTGAATGACATCAACCAAAACAGAACCCGGCGCTTTCACAATGAAATGGCGCTGACCAAAATCTTCACTCTTAATGGGAAGAAGGAACTCCATTTCTTCTTGCTGACGCAATTCTTCATAAAGACAATCCACATTGTCAACTTCGATATTGATGATTAAGCCACTCGTCTCAGACTGGTAGGCTTGTGGCACTGTCCCATGCTTGCTATCAATAAAGCAAGCTCAAAACCACTCTCGATATTCTTTAAACCAATATACCAATCTGAACGGAAAGATTCCTGAAATTGGAAATAGTCAATGAAAAATTGTGCAGCTTGATGGACATCTTCGCTCATTAAAACGGGGTATAAACTGGTAATCATTTACTCTCCTTTTCTTAAGTTTTATTTTAACATACATACCGAATGTATGCAAATGAATATTAAAAAACAGAAGCCAAATTGGCTTCCATCTATTTGAGAATGGCTCCGTCTAAGCGCTTGATAAAATGATATTTGGTAATGCCCTTTTGCGGGACATCTGTTAGACTGGCATAGATTTCATAGCCTTGCTTGATGTAAAAATCTCTGGCCTGATAAGATTTAGTGGACAAGGTAATACTAGTAGCTCCAACTTCTGCAGCCTTTTCTTCTAATTCTGCCAGCAGACTGGCTCCCAAACCTTTTTTCTGATGTTCTTTATCCACCACCAAAGCCTTGATATGAATGTTTGCCAACACCTGTTGGGCATGGAGCAAGGCAATTAACTGGCCATCTTCCTCCCGCCTTAGATAATAATCTTGAGGTTCAAGTTTTTCAAGCATACCTGAACCAAAACAAGCCTCATATTGCTCATCAAAAACCCGCTTAATAAAATCATGAAATTTTTCCATCTTTCTCCTCCTCCACGAAAAAGCAGGGGATATACCAATCCTCCTGCTCTATGCTTAGTATAAATCTAGATAATTATCCACTTCCCATTGAGAGACAAAGGTTGCATAGCTAGCCCACTCAATACGCTTAGCTTCTAAGAAGCTTGTATAGATATGCTCGCCAAGTGCTGCTTTCACAACTTCATCTTCTGTTAAGGCTTTCAAGGCATTGTGAAGAGTTGATGGCAGGTCTGTAATTCCTGCTTCCTTACGCTCCTCTGGAGTCATGATATAGATATTCTCTTCGATTGGTGCTGGAGCTTCGATTTTATTTTCAACACCGTGCAGTCCAACTTCCAAGAGAACAGCCATAGCAATATATGGATTGGCCATCGGGTCAACGGAGCGCAACTCCAAGCGAGTACCCATACCACGAGAAGCCGGCACGCGCACCAACGGTGAACGATTGCGTCCTGCCCAAGCGATATAAACTGGTGCTTCATAGCCAGGAACCAGACGTTTGTATGAGTTAACCGTTGGATTCATGATAGCTGTGTAGTTATAGGCATGGTTAATCAAACCACCCAAGAAATGGTAGGCTGTTTCTGACAGCTGCATACCCTTTGGATCTTCTGGATCGAAGAAGGCATTATTGCCGTCTTGATCAAAGAGGGACATGTTACAGTGCATACCAGATCCCGCAATGCCAAACTTAGGCTTAGCCATAAAGGTTGCATACAGACCATGCTTACGAGCAATAGTTTTCACGACCAGCTTGAAAATCTGAATCTTATCACAAGCCCGAAGTACTTCATCATACTTAAAGTCAATCTCGTGCTGGCCGACAGCTACCTCATGGTGACTAGCTTCTACTTCAAAGCCCATCTTGGTCAGGACATTGACGATTTCTCGACGAGTATTGTCTGCCAAGTCAGTCGGCGCCAAGTCAAAATAGCCACCCTTATCATTTACTTCCAGCGTCGGATCGCCATTTTCATCCAGCTTAAAGAGGAAGAACTCTGGCTCTGGTCCGAGGTTAAAGGACTTGAATCCCAGTTCTTCCATATGCTTGAGAGCGCGTTTGAGGTTGCTGCGAGGATCCCCTAGGAACGGTACATGATCAGTCGTGTAAACATCGCAAATCAGACCCGCTACACTACCGTTTTCATCCCCCCCAAGGAAAGACTGTCCAAGTATCCAAATCAGGATAAAGATACATATCTGATTCATTGATACGGACAAAACCTTCGATGGAAGAACCATCAAACATGGCTTTATTGGATAAGACCTTGTCAAGCTGTTCATCCGTGGCAGGAATTTCCACATTCTTCATAGTCCCTAAAATATCAGAGAACATAAGACGAATAAAGGTAACATTTTTCTCTTTTACTTCGCGACGGATATCAGCTGCTGTAATAGACATTAAATTTCTCCTTGTAATTCAAACAAAATAGCTATGGTCGACGCATCTGACCAAAAGTTGGTAGAGAAGAAGCAAAACGGCCTTGCTGCAAGATGTCATGATGCAGAGCACGGCGGACATCTTTTTCACTAATGGTCTTGTGGGACTTGGCTTCACGCTCAGCATATTTCCTCTTAATTGCAGCGATATTATAACCTTCCGAAATATAATCTTTAATTTCTAAAAGACGGTCCATATCATTCAAAGAATACATCCGACGATTGCCCTCATTTCGAGCAGGGGTAATCAGATTCTGGTCTTCATAATAACGGATCTGACGGGCAGATAGGTCCGTCAGTTTCATAACACTGCCGATGGGAAAGACTGCCATGTTTCGGCGAAACTCTTTTTCCTTCATTCAAATTCCTCTCTACGCACTATTATAGGACGAAATAAATCTTATGTCAAGAAATAATGTCAGATTTTCTTACACGGATTTTATTTTTTCTTTTCAAAGATGGTTCGCAGCCGATCTATATCAGAATTTACCAGAATTGCAACAAAGACTCCCATAAAGGTTTCAAAGATTCTGGCAAAGACATACAAGATGGTATCTTCCGGCCGAATGGACAGGGTAATAATCAGCATAGCAGATACTCCGCCAATGACTCCCGCCTTGTTGTTCATAGCGACATTGGTCATAATTGTCAGCATGGTACAGACCGGCACTAAAAGGAGGGTGACCCAATACTGCTCCTTAAAGACACTATTGACAATGAAAAAGAGCAGAGCGTAAAAACCACCGATGCTGTTTCCCAAGATTCGCGATGTCCCGAAGTGGACACTCTTATCAAAATCCTCACGAAGACTAAAGACCGCCGTTAAAGCACCAATTTGCAGGCCTTTCCAACCAAAAAAAGCCCAAAGAGCAGTAGAATGATGAAAAACAGCCAGACCGGTTTTTAAAGGTACGCATGCCCAGACGAAATTTCGATTTATCAAACTTGTACTTATTGAAATAACTCATTAGTCTCCTTCCAGAAATCCTCCCTCTCTTCATTTTAACATATTTCGTCTCAAAAAAACTCTTTCTGCTCAGGACTTTTCCCACACAAAGAAAAAAAGCCCTATCAGCTACCGCATCAAGAGCTATCGACTATTTAAAAAGCTGAGACATTATCTGTCCCAGCCGCATTTTTTTATTATCTTTAGTTTGGATAAATGTAGGTAACGCCACCCATAAATTCATTTGGGTTAAAGTAGCCACGATAGTTGTTAATTTGCTTTTTGGCGATTGTAGTTCGCTTCTAGAACTTGAATTGAGCTGTCGCTTTGCACATCTGTCACATAAGCAACATGTCCGTATTCGCCACCATCCCAAACTGCAATAGCACCTATGGTACTGGAACATTTCCTGTTGCATAACCCTGAGCACCAGCATTAATTGCCCAAGTATTAGCATTGCCCCACCAGTTGCTTGCCCAGGGAGCCATTTCTTTCACGCCCCAGGTACATTGGCCGATTGGGTAAGAATTGCCATAGTCAGTTGGCGTATTTAAGACAACATCTTCAGTATCAGATACCAAAGCAGCATCACTTGTCGCTTCATAAGCTGGAGCGCTGTAAGGATTGTAAGTCTGAGCCAAAGCTGTACCATTTACTTGCAGCACATCTCCTGGGTTAATCGTATCAAAAATTGTCTTTCCATTATTGGCAGCAAGTTCGTAAGGATTCATTCCATTGGCACTAGCAATGGCAAAAAAAGAGTCCCCTTGCTGGACAACATAAGAATCTGCATGAACAGCTTGAGCGCCGATTGTCGCCAAAAAAGCTGTGGAAGTTAAACCAAGAGTCGCTTTAGCAAATGTTTTTTTCATAACTGTTTTTCTCCGTATAATTTGATGATAAAAAAATCATACCTCATTTACATGTCAGTTTTTTTAGAGTTATGTTTTTGTCATGTTACAAATGATTTAGACTTTTGCTACATAAGATTTTGCAGTATTTTTAAAGATAAAAAGGCTAGGGATTCCCTAGCCTCATCCATTATCAATCTTCTTTACCTTTCAATTTTCCTAGACCTAAAGCACCGATAATGGCTGCTAAACCTAGATATGGAAGATAGACTGTATCTTTGGCTCCCGTTTCTGGCAGAAGAGAAACAGGAATCTTTTTAGCTGCTGGAGTTGGATTGGCTCTTCTTGGATCGTTTATATCCGAAACAAGCAGATGCTGTGCCTTAGGAGTGACTGTTGTAACTGTATTTGAAGCATAGACTACGTGGTTGACAGTATTGATGTAGGTATTTTCAAAAGTACCCGCAGCAATCCGCTTCATCTGTAGATAGGTTTCAGCCTGAAAAGCTGAATCCAAAGAAATAGTCTCTAAGAATTCTTCCTTGAAACGAATAGAAATCAAGCCTTTCTCAAGATCAACATTCGCAGCTGTATACTCAGTCAAATCTGTACCAGCCTTTATCACCTTACCATCTTTGAGCGTGATGTCCACTTTGGCAAAGGTTTTGTAAGCACCCGTGTACTCATCTCCTCGTTGGTCATAATCATCCATAAAGCTATAGTCTGTCAAACCTTCAGAGTGGTTAGCAGGAATCAAGCCTCCGATGAGACGATAGTTAAAATGCCGTCCCAAAGTCAGTTCCTTGCCATCCAAGTTCTCTGCACTTGTTGGATCAAGACTCAATGTAATATCTTTTTCAGGACTGATTTTAGGAACATTGTTCACGACTACGTCTGTCGCATAACCATTTCCAAAGTCAATTTGATAAGCTCGGTTCTCGAATTTGCCGCCTGTGTGACCCATTCCTTCTTTGACTGCCATAGGGCTTGTTATCGTTAAAGACTTACCTGTTACGACATATTGGTCATAAAAGGCTTGGGCATCGTCTGCTGCAAAGAGTTGGAAAGAACCTTTAACAGTGATATTCGCCTTTTGAAGGAGCTCTCGAACTGCTGCAGGGGCTGTTTCAAGGCTTTCGTAGTGGGTCACTGTCACACCTGCCACAGCTTTGCCATCCGCATCTACTAGCTTGACTGATTCCGGACGAAGTTCAAGTGCTTCTTCTGGATAGTCATCTACATAGTAGAAACCTTTTTGAATCGTGCTCTTAGATGACTTGTCACCCTTATACTGATCCAAATCCCAAGTCAGCTCGTAGTAATTGGTCGAACCAGCCAAGACTTCCTTACCATCAATCACCAATCCTGCCTTGTTTATTGACCTTGGTTGGCTTGATGTAATTATTGCTTGGATTGTCTGAATCATCAGGCTTGCCTGGAGTGGTCACGCGTACTACGTTCGAACGGACACCATAGGCATCATTGACTGTCAGGGTGAAATTATTAGTATAGGTTGCGCCATCATTGAGAACTCGGCCGACTACCGTCGGAAAGAGCGTAGCAACTTCTTTGGTCCTATCAGCGTTATAAGTAGCTAATGTTGCGGCAGTTGCCTTGAATGTTACTGTGTGACTAGCCTTATCATAGCTGACGTCAAAACCTGCACTAGCAGCTTTTGTTGCTTCTAAGTCAACTTCATAACCACTTGGCAACGGATCAGCAATGACAAATGAAGTCGTTTCACTGCGTCCAGCTGGAAGAGCTTCTGTCTTTAGAGCAAACTGAACGACGGACTGCTTAGCCACCAGAGTCTTATCAATATTGGTGCCTTGGTCATTTTGAATCTCTTTATTAATCTGCGGTTGAGATTGCAAGAGATGATAATGATAATGCACAGTCGGAGATACGGGCGCTGCTGGCTCTTTTTGATAAACAGGCTCTGCTGGTGAGGTTGGCAGCGGGCTATAAGTTGGTTCTACCGGCTTATTAGGCTCCGGTGTATCTGGTGTACGAGTTGGCGCTTCCGGCTCCTTCTCATAAGTCGGTGTTGCCGGAGGTGTTGGCTCCTTTTCATAGGTCGGTTCTACCACTGCTGGCCGAACAGTTTTTTCCACTTCATAGCTTGGCTCAGATGGCTTACTAGGCTCTGGTGTATCCGGTGTACGCGTCGGTGGCGTCGGATCTTTTTCATAAGTCGGTGCTGCCGGAGGTGTTGGAAGAGCCTTCGGTGTTGGTGTAGTTGGAGCTGGATCCAAAGGCTTAAGCGCTTCTTCGCTTGGCACTGCAGGAGCTGTAGGAGCTACGGGCGCTTCCGGTTCTTCTACTGTGATGATTGGCAGATCATTCGCTCGAACATCACCATTAATCGCAAACCAAATATTTGGTTTCTTAGGAGCTAGTTTGTCAGCCCTACGTGGATCAGTAGCTTCTGGCTGGCCTAACACTTCAGAAGAGGAAATCGTTCCAATCGTCATGCTGTTGGTTGTACCAGAAATTTCCACCGCTCCTGCCCCATACCATGAGTTAGGAGCATCTGTAGTGTCCCAGCCTGAGTCCGGCTGAGCATTCTTATACATGGTAAAGCGAGATCCGCCAACTCCTTTTTTGAAGTTTTCAGACTCGGTCGCATAGATTTGGCCGTTCTTTTCACCAATAGATGAACCCGAAATCTTGTTGAAAGTTCCGGTATAATCTTTGGCCATTTCGATAGAGTTAGCTTCACGGTTGAGGGAAGCCACGGACATCAAGGCCTGGTCAAAATTAATCGGTTGGCCTTTATCATCATAAAAGACAAATTCCGTCTTCACAAAGAGAGAGGTTGCATCTTCAAAATTTCCTGTATAAGCTGAAGCAAACACTCCCATTGTCGGGTCTTTAAAAATACCTAACCAGGCCTTATCATTGCGGAATTGAGAGCTTGGATCAAGGGTATAAGTATAGACAATTTTAGAAACTTTTTTCCCTCGATAATAAGTCCCCTGGAGATTTGTATAGGTTGCTGTAGCAGACTCACCACGACGCAACAAGACAGAAGACCATTCAGTTGGCCCTTTACCACTTGTTACGTTAGAACTATAGTCTGCATACTTACCAACCGTACCAAAGCTTTCCTGCTGATTGGTCTGATAGTTAGCATTTTGAATATCTGTTACTTTGAAGTTGTCCAACTGGAAGAATTTCTTAGAAAACTCTGCAGTGTTCTTCACAGCGGCTTCCATGCCAGCATAGCTGACGAACTCACCATTTGTAGTCAGTGACAGATCAGCATTAGGTTCTGATTTGAAAACCAGACTTGCGCAATTGGACGGCTCAAATGCCCGTCTTCAGTCTTCTTTGTTTCTGCGAGAGCCAGACCAGCCTTAATCTTGGCCTGTTCAGCATCATATTTAGCCTTATCTTGCTGATACTTGGCTAATTTTGTGTTATAGACAGCCAAATCAGCATTATACTGGGCTAGCTGAGCTTGATAGTTTGCTTGGGCTTGAGCATTACGCTTCTTGATTTCTTCATTTTCAGCTGCTATAGTGGCATTCTTAGCTTGATTCTCTGCTAGCTTTTGCTCATATTCTTTTTGAGCTGCTGCATTTTCAGCTTCAATTTGAGTCTTTTTCGCTTCATAAGCTGCTAAATCTGCTTCATATTGAGCTTTTTTATCTTGATTTTCCTTTTGGATACGGGCCAATTCTGCCTGATAATTTGCCTGAGCCGCTTGATATGCCGCTTCATTATCCACATTCGTCTTTCGGACAGTTGCTAAATCTGTTTGATATTGGGCAAGTGCTGCCTCGTAGGCCGCTTTTGCAGCCGCATTCCTCTGTTTAATAGCTTCATTATCAGCAACAATCTTAGCATTGGCAGCTTGAGTATCCGCTAAAGCTTTTTCATACCGGGCCTTAGCCGCCGCATTCGCCTTCTGAACACGGTCCAGCTCACTAGCATAAGCAGCCAGAGCCGTATCATAATTAGCCTTTGTTTCCGCATTTAGTTTTTGAACACGAGCTAATTCTGCATCATAGGCCGCTTTAGCTGCTTGGTAAGCCGCCGCATTATCCGCATTCGTCTTTTGAACCGCTGCTAAATCTGTTTTGTACTTGCTCAGTGCTGCTTCATAATCTGCTTTCAGCTGAGCATTTTCTGCTGTAATCCGAGCCACTTCTGCTTGATGAGCAGCCAAATCTTTAGCGTATTGGTCTGCAGCCGCTTTGTTTTCTGCTGTAATCCGAACTACTTCCGCCTCGTAGGCTGATACTTTTTCTTTGTACTCCTTGACCTTGGCATCAATATCGGTTACTTGCGCTTGATAATCTGCTGCAATCTCCGCTTTTTTGTCTGCAGTTTCTTGAGCAGTCTGAGCTACTCCTTTGTCAACAGCTGGGTCTTTGACCACTGTCAGTCCAGCTTCTTGAGCCTTTTTGACGCTTTCATCTAAACCAGCTGTTGGAACAGTCACTGTCACACCGCCATCTGCCTGACCTGCTCTCGCCTGACTCTCTTTAGATGCCTGACTGGCTGGCCCTTGAGCTTGAGGCAGATTAGTCGCTGCATTTCCAGTGCCCACCATTTCAGTATTGACAGGACTATTGGTATCAGATACCACTTCATCTGCTCTTACTTGCATCGTTGACGTTAAAAAAGCCGCACCTAGAACAGCACCGCATAAAGTTTTAACAGCCTTGTTTTTCCGAAAACCAAAAACTTCTTTTTTCTTCATTTTTCTCCTCCCTCTGCTAACTTTTACAGTATGCAGTTTTCTCATGCCTTCAGAAAATCAAAAAGTAATGGAAACCACCAATCAGAAGTTTCTTTCTCATTTTGACCCTCTTTAAGCATCAGAATAAATATATATATCTTAATCCTAACAAGTTTTTCTCAGTTTTGCAAGCATTTTATGCTCGTTTTATTTACCTTTATGCAGATTTAGACATCCAAGGAAAAACGTATTTTTATTGTGGGATTTTTCCCTACAGCAGGACAATGAGAATTCAAGAAAAAGACCAGCTTTCACTAGTCTTTCCTTATTACAGTTTTGTACTTGTTATCTACAAAATCAAAGTTTCTAAGCTTGCTGCTTATTTTTCAGTCAGTGCTGCAAGTCCTGGCAATACTTTACCTTCAAGAAGTTCCATTGATGCTCCACCACCAGTAGAAATCCATGAGAACTTGTCTGCACGGCCAAGGTTGATAGCTGCGGCAGCTGAGTCACCACCACCGATGATTGATTTTACGCCAGGTTGTTTCACGATAGCGTCCATAACACCGATTGTACCAGCTTGGAAGTCAGGGTTTTCAAATACACCCATAGGGCCATTCCAGACAACAGTTTTCGCACCAGTCAAGGCTTCATCAAATTTAGCGATAGATTTAGGACCGATATCCAAACCAAGGAAGCCTGGATCCACTGCTTCACCTTCAGTATCTTTCACTTCAGTATAGTCCGCAAAAGCATTTGCTTCTTTAGAGTCAACTGGCAAGATCAATTTACCGTTTGCTTTTTCAAGAAGAGCTTTCGCAACATCCAATTTGTCTTCTTCTACAAGTGAGTTACCGATTTCGATACCTTGTGCTTTGTAGAATGTGTAAGTCATCCCACCACCGATAAGGACTTTATCAGCTTTTTCAAGCAAGTTTTCGATAACACCAATCTTGTCAGATACTTTTGAACCACCAAGGATCGCCACGAATGGACGTTCTGGAGCTTCAACTGCTTCTTGGATGTAAGCAATTTCGTTTTCAAGAAGGAAGCCAGCAACTGCTTTTTCAACGTTACCTGAGATACCGACGTTAGATGCGTGTGCACGGTGAGCTGTACCGAATGCATCATTTACAAAGATACCATCTCCAAGAGATGCCCAGTATTTACCAAGTTCAGGATCGTTTTTAGATTCTTTCTTGCCGTCCACATCTTCAAAACGAGTGTTTTCAACCAAAAGAACTTGTCCATCTTCAAGAGCATTGATAGCTGCTTCCAATTCAGCACCACGAGTGACACCTGGGAAAACAACATCTTGACCCAATTTAGCAGCCAAGTCTGCAGCTACTGGTGCAAGTGATTTACCTTCTTTGTCCGCTTCTTCTTTGACACGTCCAAGGTGAGAGAAGAGAATTGCGCGACCGCCTTGCTCAATAATGTATTTAATAGTTGGAAGAGCAGCAGTGATACGGTTGTCATTTGTAATCACTCCGTCTTTCAATGGTACGTTAAAGTCTACACGAACGAGGACTTTTTTACCTTTCAAATCAACGTCTTTAACAGTAAGTTTTGCCATGTTACAAAAACTCCTTTTCATATTTTATACGCAACTATTATATCATATTTTCCAAAAGTTTTCTTGATATAAGGAAAATTTTCACAAAAAAGAAGTGCCACGCACTTCTTTCTCTCGAACTTTGGAATTAGAGAATAGGAAAAAGGGCGCTGAACTCATTCAGAAAATAGTTAAAGCTGGATTTTTTCTCTAGATTTAACAATTCAAAAAGTCAGTAAAACTACTGACTTCAACTTTTTCTACTATCTAAATTGCAAAGACTTGCCCTACTGCATAGGTGACTGCCATGGTTAAAAGACCGATCACGAGGTTGCGAATCATAGCATTTTTGAGCGGTGCTTTGCCCAATCTAGCGCTGGTATAGCCTGTTCCCAAGAGGGCCAAGGCCACGATTAATACGGTTGCCCAGATACGGACGCTGGCTGGAAGCAGGATAATCGTAATCATAGGGAAAAGCGCACCAACAGCAAAGGCTAAAAAGCTTGATACGGCAGCATGCCAGGGATTAGTGAACTCCTCGATCTCGATGCCATATTTTTCCTCCACCAAGGCCTCTAACGGATCCAGGAGAAAGGCCCGATTAGTCATGAGCTGGGCAGAAGTCTCACACTCGCCATTTTGAACATAGGCAGCATAGAGAGACTGCCTAGCGATATCTGGATTTTTCTCTAAAAGCTCTCGCTCTCTGGCAACAGCAGCTTCTTCTGTATCCTTTTGAGTAGAAACTGATACATACTCTCCGCCAGCCATAGAAAAGGCACCCGCAAAGACTGCTGCCAAACCAGACAGAAAGATAATCCAGATATCGTCCGTCGCACTAGCCACCCCAATAACCACACCTGCTATGGAAATAATACCATCATTGGCTCCTAAAACCCCAGCCCGCAATATATTCAGCCGACCGCTAAAGTTCGTATCAATTTTATGTTCTTCCACTATTTAAATTTTCTCTTTCTTTTTATTTATAATGATTATAAATAAAATCTAGAAGTAATACAAGAGAAAATCGAAAAATGAGAAAAGTTCTACTATTTAAGAGAAGAAAGGCATTGAAAAAAGAGCCGTTTTAAACGACTCCTTTCTTTATAATCACTATAATGCTGTAGCAAACGTATTATTTCACCACGATATTAACCAGTTTATTCGGCACGCTAATCACTTTTACAACTTCTTTGCCAGCAATTTCAGATTTAATTTTCTCATCTGCCAGAGCGATTTCCTGCAGTTCCTCACGGCTCAGATCTTTGGCTACGACTAGCTTAGCACGAACTTTGCCCTTGATTTGAACTACGATTTCGACCTCTGCCTCGACAAGCTTGCTTTCATCATAAGTTGGCCAAGCTACGTAGGAGATGCTCTCGTCTGTTTGAGCTAGTGACTGCCAGAGTTCTTCAGCCAAGTGCGGGGCAAAAGGAGCCAGCAATTGGACAAAGCCTTTGGCATATTCGACATAGAGTTTTTCTTCCTTGTTGGCTGCATTGACAAAGATCATGAGCTGGGCAATGGCTGTGTTAAACTTGAGCTCCTCAATCTGCTCTGTGACAGACTTGACTGTTTCGTTGTATACCTTGTCGAGAGCACCATTGTTATCCGCAACGATTTCTTTACTTGTAATCAAACGGTAGACTCGATCTAGGAACTTGCGGCTGCCTTCCAGACCTTCCTCGCTCCAAGCGATGGATGCATCCAGTGGCCCCATGAACATTTCATAGACACGCAGTGTATCGGCACCGTATTGCTCTACTACATCATCTGGGTTGACCACATTCTTCAGAGACTTAGACATCTTAGCAGGCGCCTGCTCCAGCTCTTCTCCAGTTTCGATGTTGAAGAAAGAACCATCGCGTTTTTCCACCTTGTCTGTCGCCACTAGGGCACCTCGACTATCACGGTAGCTAGTCCCCAGAATCATCCCTTGGTTAAAGAGTTTTTGGAAAGGCTCTTTGGTTGGCACCACTCCGATATCATAGAGGAATTTGTGCCAGAAACGAGCGTAGAGGAGATGGAGCACAGCGTGCTCTGCACCACCGATGTAAATGTCAACTGGAAGCCAAGCCTTAAGCAGCTCTTCGTCTGCTAATTTCTCATTGTTGTGCGGGTCAATGTAACGCAGGTAATACCAGCTAGAACCAGCCCATTGAGGCATGGTGTTGGTTTCGCGGCGTCCTTTGACACCATCTTCCCGAGTGACTTCTAGCCAGTCAGTCAGATTGGCCAGCGGGCTCTCACCAGTACCAGAAGGACGGATATCCTTGGTTACAGGCAAGACAAGTGGAAGTTCATTTTCAGGAACAGCCGTTGAGGTACCATCTTCCCAATGAATGATTGGAATTGGCTCACCCCAGTAGCGCTGACGGCTAAAGAGCCAGTCGCGCAGGCGATAGGTGACTTTTTCGTTTCCGACACCTTCTGCTTCCAGCCAAGAAACCATCTTGTCAATAGCGGCAGCCTTGTCTAAGCCATCTAGGAAGCCAGAGTTAATATGCGGACCGTCTTCTGTGTAAGCAGCTTCAGCAACATTGCCACCCTCTAGAACCGGAATAATCTCTAAATTGAACTGCTTAGCAAAGTCCCAGTCGCGCTCGTCATGCGCAGGAACAGCCATGATAGCACCTGTTCCGTAGCTTGCAAGCACATAGTCGGCAATCCAGATGGGGATTTCCTTGCCATTGACAGGATTGATGGCATAAGCTCTGTCCAGACACCGGTCTTCTCCTTAGCCAAATCAGTCCGAGCTAGGTCGGATTTGAGGCTGGCTGCATGTTTGTAGTCTGCTACTGCTTGGGCTTGTTCTGCACTTGTAATGGCATCGACGAGAGCATGCTCAGGAGCCAAAACAGCATAGGTCGCACCAAAAAGGGTGTCCGGACGAGTCGTAAAGACGGTGAAGTCCTTGTCTGTGTCCTTAATCTTGAAAGTTACATTGGCACCGGTTGACTTGCCGATCCAGTTGCGCTGCATATCCTTGATAGACTCAGGCCAGTCCAGCTCCTCCAAGTCATTGAGCAAACGTTCTGCATAGGCCGTGATTTTCAGCATCCACTGACGCATAGGTTTGCGCACAACTGGATAACCACCGCGCTCAGATGTGCCGTCTGGCAGGACTTCCTCATTGGCGATAGCCGTTCCCAGCTCTTCAACCCAGTTTACTGGCACTTCAGCTTCATAAGCCAGGCCTTTTTCGTAAAGCTTGGTGAAAATCCACTGGGTCCACTTGTAGTAGTTAGGGTCAGTTGTATTGATTTCTCGGTCCCAGTCATACGAAAATCCTAGAGCATTGATTTGACGCTTAAAATTGGCAATATTTTCTGCTGTAAAGTCAGCTGGGTCATTGCCTGTATCCATAGCGTATTGCTCAGCTGGCAGACCAAAGGCATCCCAGCCCATAGGGTGGAGGACATTATAGCCCCGAGCCCGCTTGTAGCGGCTGAGGATATCTGTCGCTGTGTAGCCCTCCGGATGCCCTACATGGAGTCCCGCTCCTGATGGGTAAGGAAACATGTCCAGCGCATAAAAGTTAGGCTTGTCCTTGTCCGTACCTGTCTTAAATGTATGGTGCTCTGCCCAATATTTCTGCCACTTGGGTTCGATTTCTTTGTGATTATAATAAGCCATTCTTTTCTCCATTTTTTGTACTGTTTCTATTATACCATTTTCAAGGGATTTTTAAAGACGGAATCCAGTTTTCACTGACAAAAACTATAACTCATCTCTAAAGCGTTAGTCTCTGATTGACCTCTAAAATTAAAAGTTGTATAATTCTGACCGGAGGAATAATCATGAATTTACAAACTGTTTTCACTTATATTTTCTTTGTTATTTTTATTAGCACAGAAATGTGGATTAAAAATAAAATAAGTCAAACAATGTAAACGACTCTGCAGATAAAGGGAGCCGCTACATCATTATCGGCAGTGTTATCTGCTGCTTATTTTTGATAAACGGACAATTTCTCGACTTTGTCCCCCACTCACCCAGCCTCACTATCTATCTTGGAATCCTCATCTCCCTAGCAGGGTTCGCATTGCGGGTCTATGCAGTCAATTATCTCGGAAAAAACTTCACACTGGCCGTTCAAACAACCGATAGTCAACAATTAGTAGACCATGGCCCTTATTCTATTGTAAGAAATCCTGCCTATACTGGCAGTATCTTGTCTATCCTTGGCCTATCGATTACCTCATTAAATCCTCTTACAATCATTATCAGTCTTATTTTACTCGTGTTAGGATATAGCATTCGACTTAGAGTAGAAGAAAAAGCCTTAGGCAATCACTTTGGGAAAAATTACGAAGCTTATTGCCAAAAGGTTAGATACCGATTTTTTCCTTGCATCTGGTAATCTCACAAAAAAACAAGCCACGCTTTCAACCCTACGGTTGAAAGGTGGCTTGTTTTATATTTTGCTTTTATTTATCCAAATCCCTGACATATTGGTCAACCGCTAGGATGGCACCTGCAATGTCAGAAGCTGAGATCTCAAATGGCATCTGATGGATGGTTTCGCCCTCAATCGTCGCTTGCTGACCAACTTTGAGCAAATCTTCATAGCTGGCATTTTCTAAATGCATTTCTTTCAGAGTTGTCGGCATACCAATCTTTTGATAGAAGCGAATATATTTTTCCAATTCTTCTTTAGATCGGTTTTCTAAGAAGAGCTGGGTCAAGGTTCCATAGGCTACTTTTTCGCCGTGGGTCAAGTGATGAATATCGCCTGTAAGAGCTGTAAAGCCGTTGTGGATAGCATGGGCTGCCGCTAAACCGCCGCTCTCAAAGCCGACGCCGCTGAGAAGGGTATTGGCTTCAATGATATTTTCCAGAGCTGGGGTCACGACTTTTGCTTCACAGGCTGCGATAGCCTGCAGGCCATCTGCAAACAGTGTTTCTTCACACTTCTTCGCAATTGCTACACCAGCTAAGCTCTGTCTTTGTCCTAGCATGGTAGTGCCATTTTTTTGCTGAACAGCACGCGCCTCTACCCAAGTCGCCAAACCATCTGCAATCCCAGAAGCCAGAAGCCGTTTTGGCGCTCCAGCAATCACTTTCGTATCCACCAAGACGAGTTCAGGGTTTTTACTATAGAAAATATACTTTTCAAAGGCGCCGTCTTCTGTATAGATAACAGAAAGTGCTGACGTTGGGGCATCTGTAGAGGCAATGGTTGGCGCAATGACCACAGGACGTCCTAGTATGTCTGCAATCGCCTTCGCACTGTCAATGGTTTTTCCACCACCTAGGCCAATAACTAAGTCTGCTCCGTCTTTTTCAGCCAGAGCAACGACCCGATCAATTTCAGCATCAGAAGCTTCTCCGTTAAAAGCTACATGCAGCACATGAAAGCCATAACGGGTAAGGTAGTCATTGAACTTTTCCCCAACAATCTGGTAAACCATATCATCACAAAGCAAGACTGGATGGCTGCCTAACTGAAGAATCTGTTTTGCATTTTCAAACAGGGCATTTTCTCCCTGAATATAACGAGACGGGCTTGCAAAAATTCTCATAGAACACCTCTTTCTTTTTTATAGATAGAGCATTATATATGCCTTTCAAATGTATTCCTGATTGTGAATTGCTGACCAGTCAGCAGCAAAGTCATCTACTGCCTTAGCGATAGACGGCATGGCAAAGGCTGCTGCAAAGATATCTGGTCCTGCTGTAATGGCTTGGGCCCCATCAGCAAAAGCACGATTGATTTGGCCAACATTCTTAAAGGAAGCTGCCAATATTTTGCTGGCGGAATGATCCCGCTCAATCGCCTGAGCCAGCTGGCTAATTACAGCATCTGAATCAATATTGAGATTTTCCATGCGGTTATAGTAAGGAGCAAGATAGTCAGCCCCCGCTTCAATGGCTAATAGCCCTTGAAAGGTTGTATAAATGGCTGTCGCTGTAATCTTGTAGCCCTCTGCTTTGAGAGTTTTGATAGCTGCCAGCCCAGCCGGTGTGACCGGAACTTTAATGTAGACAGCATCGCCGCATTTTTTTCGAATTTCAGTAGCATCTTTCAAGATTCCCTCATAATCCTTGGCAACAACCTGCACATGGATAGATGGACCTTCTCCTATGATTTCCCGAACAGCGCGAATCCGTTCGAAGAAGTCTATTTTTTTCCTTCTTTTTGCGATGGTCGGATTAGAAGTCACTCCCGCCAAGGGGAGGACTTCCGACCATTTTTATCTCCTCTAAATTTAAGGTATCAAGCATGAATTCCATAAATTGGACCTCTTTTTACAATGTGTGCTCCGTACGTCCAATAATATCATCTTGCGTCGCCTTGGAAAGCACATTGAAGAAAGCAGAGTAGCCTGCAACGCGAACAATCAAATCGCGGTGTTTTTTTCAGGATGCTTCTGAGCATCAATCAATGTTTCCCGAGAAACGACATTGTATTGGATATGATAGCCATGCAGACGGTTAAAGAATGTACGAAGCAAGGCAATAAGTTTCACTTTTATCTTCTTCCTTAGACAGGGTCTGAGGATTGACTTTTTGATTGAGCAGAACGCCACCTACGATTTCGTCTGTCGGTAATTTGGAAACAGATTTCAATACGGAGGTTGGGCCGTTCTTGTCCATATTGTGGGATGGAGAGCAACCTTCAGCGAGTGGTGTTCCGGCATTGCGGCCATCTGGTGTCGCCAAAGTACCGCGACCTTGACCTACATTGGCTGAAATAGAAGATGTTCCAGAGTATCGGATACCGCCAATTGGACCACGGCCATAACGGGTATTTGGATATTTAGCGATTTCATCCACATAAATATCATAAGCATCTGTCACTAGCTTATCTGCGTAATCATCATCATTACCATATTTCGGTGCATCATGAATCAGCATTTCTTGAATTTCTTTACCACGCTCACCTGCATAGTCCGTTTCAAGTGCATGCCAGAGTTCAGCTGGAGTCAGCCTGCCTTCCTCAAAGACCAGCTTCTTGATAGCCGCCAGTGAGTCTGATAGATTGGCAATACCGACTTGAAGACCGGAAATATAGTCATAGACAGCTCCGCCCTCTTTCAAATGCTTGCCGCGTCCGATACAGTCATCTGTCAAAGCTGAGCAGAGGATATCCGGCACTTCTCTTTCAAGAGATAGGTCGATAGAATTTTCCACGATGACACTCATGCGGGTCAAGTGGCGCAAGGTCTTGTCCCAAGCCGTTTGCAGCTCAGCAAAGCTCTTCATATCTTTAAAGTGACCGAAACTTGGCGCAAAGCGCTTGCCAGATGCTGGATCAATCCCATCGTTCATAGTGATAAGGAGCACCTTAGGGAAGTTCATGTAGCTCATACCTGTACAACGGTAGCCCCATTTACCAGGCACAGCAGTTTCCACACAGCCTATAGCACTGTAGTCGTATGCGTCTTCTTCCAAAACTCCTTTAGCAATAAAGGACGGAATGATGATTTCATCATTATTGAAGGCCGGCATACCGAAGCCAAGCTTCATGACTTCGATACACTCATTCATAAAGCGAGCATCTAAGCCTGCATGATAACGAACGGTCAGATTCGGCTGAGGAAGATGAGTTTGAGCTACAGATTTCAAGACAAGGTAGGAAAGTGGGTTGACTGCATCTCTCTTATCTCTCGTTTGGCCCCCCGATTGTCACATTTTGATAAAGGGGACTGCCTGCAGATGAGAATGTGTGGGCCTGACTGCGCACTTTATTAATGGTAATCGTCTTAATCCAGAGATTGGTTAAGCGTTCCACAATACTAGCCTCTGTCTCACGTCCAGCTTCCAAATCTGCCTTGACATAAGGATACATGTACTGGTCAAAGCGTCCATAAGAGAGTGAATGTCCGTTGGACTCAATCTGAAGGATACACTGGATAAACCAAACAGACTGAACAGCTTCAGCAAAGGTTGATGCTGGCTCGTACGGAACTTTAGAACAGATTCTAGCGATTTCTAAGAGCTCCTGACGGCGCTTAGGCTCTGCTTTTTCAGCAAGCTGATTGGCCAAGGCCACAAAACGCTCCGCATAAGCTTTCACAGCATCTACTACGATGAAAATGGAATCATAGAAGTGGTATTTGTCAATACTAGCCGGATCGGTCAAATCCAAGGCTTCCTTAGCTGCGCGAGCTTTTTCTTCAAAACCTTTCAGTCCATAGGCCAAGAGTTTTTGATAGTTGACCGCCAAGTGGGCATCCCCAGAGTTCATCTTTCCTTCCATGCCAAAGAAGCCAGTTTCCATATAAACCTGAACTTCCTCTGGAAGTAAAGCTCCAGCTCTCGCACGGAGGTTATTGTTTTCCCAGAAAGGAGCAATACTGCGGAGCTGCTCTTTGGTTTCCTCTGTGATGTAGAAGACGTCTCCGTCCCGCTTCTCAAAAAGATCTAGTTCATTGAGTACAAACTCTAAAGTATACTCTGGGAAGATAGGCGCGTCTTTATTAGATGAAGCCTGATTGCCGACGATCATCGTTTCATCTTCGATATAAAGCGTCATATTTTCCAAAATCTCTTTGAGCATGTAAGCACGCTTCAACACATTTGGTTTTTCCTTATGCTTATCATAAGCCTTGGTAGCTAAGACAGCGCGCTCTGCATCAATATAGGGCTTTTTATTTAAAACATCTTCCCGATACTTATCCATCCGCTCTGTTAAGCTGCCAAAATAGTCTGTTTTTATTGTTGTTCTTTCTACTTCTTTTACTTGGATCATTTGGCTACGACCTTTCTTATGAAATTTAATTTATTTCTTTCGTAACTATTGTAACATGCAAAATCCTAGAATTCAATCATTTATAGGCGATTACTGAATTAAAGATTTTTTGCACATTTGTGCCATCTGAGCCAAGAAACTTTTGTGTTTTTATCCATCAAAATCAGATTATTCTTCATTTTTCAACTCGTTATTGTAGGCAATCTTATCCTGAAACTTCACAAATGGGAAATAGACAAAGGCGGACATGGCTAAGATGACAATTTGAATGACTGCCCCTTGCCAGCCAGCGACCATAAATCCAGAAATGATAGCCGGTGTACTCCAAGGCAAAGTCACACCTGCGAATGGCTGCATAAAGCCGACTGCAATCGCCATGTAGACAATCAAAGCAGCCAGAACCGGAACCAAAACAAAGGGCAGGAACATGACCGGATTCATCACAATCGGAAAGCCAAAGACAACTGGCTCATTGACATTAAAGATTGCCGGGAAAGCAGCAACTTTCCCCAGAGCCTTATACTGTTTGGACTTGGCAGCAAAGAGCATGGCTACGACCACTCCAAAAGTGATACCGGATCCCGATAAGATAAGAAAACTATCCAAAAATTGCTGGGTCACAATATGGGCACCTTGGCTGACAGACAGCTTATCTGCAGCAAGCAGGGCCTTATTAGTATCCAGATTTGACAGCAACAAGGCTGTTACGACGCCATTGACAACGGATTGCCCATGAACACCAAACCACCACAGAAAAGAAATGAAGAAAGCAATACCGATAGCTCCATACAGAGAGCCCGTCAGACCTTGCAGAGGCACCTGAATGACATCGTAAATCATCTCAATAAAGGTACCGCCACCAGTCGCTATCTTGGCAATAATATAAACCAGCATCGACAGCAAGAAAATAACGAAAGCTGGAATCATGGCTTCAAACTGCTTGGCAATCGCTTGCGGAACCTGCTCTGGCATTTTGATGACAATATGCTTTTGAATGAAAATCGTATAGATACTGCCAACTGCCAGACCAATGAGAATGGCCCCAATGATTCCTTGACCGCCAAACCAGACCTTGGCAATCGCATCTGCAATCGCCTCACCCTTTTCTGGTATATAAGAGGATTTCAAAAGGATAAAGAAGGAAGAAAGAGACAGCACTCCTGCCGGCAGAGGCTCTACACCGCTGTTCTTGGCATAAGAATAACCAATTGAAAAACAAGAAATCAGCCCCATAATGGCAAAGGTTCCTGAATAAACCTGCATAAACGGTTCTGTCCAGTCAGCCCCAAACACACTAGCAATGGCTTGATTTAAACCTTCAAAAGGTAATTGCCCTACAATCAAGAATAGACTTCCCACAACTGTAAGAGGCAAAATTGCCAACATACCGTCTTTTAAGGCGATAATCCCGCGCATATTGACAAACTTCATAATCGGCGCAATGATTTTTTGAGTATCCACTTTAGACATAACGAAGCTCCTTGATTTTAATGTTTATCCAACAAACTCAAAGCGAGGTTTAACACTTTTTCGCCATCTAGCATACCGTAATCAGCCATCGGAATAACTGCAATCGGAGTATGGCAACTGTCGCAAATAGCTGTAGATTTGTCTAGTGTATAGGCTACCTGCGGGCCCAATAAAGCGACATCCAGATCCGCTGCATAATCAGCCAACTTAGCCTGAGAGTAGGCTTCAATCTCAGCTTCCAGCCCTTTTTTTCAGCTGCAGCTATTTTCATATTGTTGACCAACATCCCTGTTGAAAAAAACCTGCCGCGCAAAAACAAACCAATCTTAACCATCTTTTCATCCTCCTGATGATTTATTTTTCCCCTTGTAATTCTCTTCTCAAGTCGATGATTTCCTTGATGAGATTAATCTCTGTAATGCTGGTCATCAAATGATCCTGAGAATGAACAAACAGCGCTGTAATCTCTGTTTTCGTTCCTCCAGCTTCCTGAGCTAGGAACTTGGTCTGCAAGTTATGGGCCTCTAACAGCGCCTTATCTGCCAGCTCAATCTGCTCATCACATTCTGAAAACTTACCATCTTTAGCTAGTGATAAAGCTTGATAAATATGCTGCTTGGCATCACCGGCGTCTAAGATAAGACCCATGATAATTTGATCTGCTACAATCATTTCCATATGTTACAACCGCTCCTATCTTTATAATTAACAAAAACCTGTTCTTTTGTTTGAAAGTGATTTATTTTTGTTTGTAACTAGAATGTATCACCTTTATCTCAGTCCGTCAATATATTATAGAACAAATTAGCTTATTTAAATTATTTCGCACATTTGTGCAAAAAGAGCCTCCGCAAAAAAACTCCTATACAGCTGTATTCATCTGCGAATCAAAGGCACTCTATTAGATACGAACGATAAGCAGATTCGACACAAAAAAAAGAAGCAGCAGCTATTCGCTTCTACTTCCTCATATATGCTATTTTAAGAAACCGAAACTTATCTTTTTAAACGGCTTTCTCAATTTCCTTTGCTATTTTACTTTTCCGCAATTTCCTCTGGAAGATGTATTTCAATAAAACGGCAGGATTCAGACTGTAGGATAATTGCCATTTAAAATAATTAATCCACTCGATGACAACAAAAAACCAAATTGCTAAAGAGATGATGAATGTGGAAAAATCACTGGAATTAAAAATGATTATCAGGGCTCCCACACCCAGCAAAATAAGGTCTAAGATCTTTAGTACCTTATAAATCTTGCCTGTATATCTTTCAGCAAATCCTGGATTGGAAATCCTTTTTATCAAAATCAACCAAAAAACAGAGCCCTGTATCAGAATAAAACTCAGTACAAACAAGGAGAAAGAAATAGAAATCAAAGCTCTAGTAGTAAGAATCCATTTTTTGAGCAGGAAAAAATTCATCCAAAAATACTAGCACAGCGACTAGCTCCCCTGTGGCTAAACTAGTCAATTTTTGTTTCATAAGCTTTTTCAAATCAACAATCCACCTCCATACATAGCTGCAAATCCACTATTAAAAAATAGGATTCCTAAATTTAGTTTTGGAAATCTCTTGCACCTGAGATGCCGCTACTATCAAGAAGTGAAGAAACTCCTATCTCCATCCAAGTCAAGCATTTTTAGAATCGTCGCTTCATCCGTAACCAAATGATTGACATAGCCAGCTCGCAACACCGCTAAGATAGCAGCAGATTTTTGACTGCCATAGGCAAAGGCCAGACTAAGCGGCACCTTTTTCAAATTTTCCAAAGAGATGGCAATCGTTCGATTTTGCAAATGCTGGTAGACCATATCCCCTTTTTTATTAAAGAAGCGACAGCAGATTTCTCCGACAGCATCCTGACTCTCTAGAGCAAGAAAATCCTCTGAAGTCAGCATGTCCAGCCATTGACGATTTCTCGTGTCAACCTGCCCGCCAATACCAACCACAGCCACATCTAGCTCCTGCCAGCTGCTTTTTAGATCTTCAAAATATTTAGAATCTAAAATTCCATTTGCTAGTTGCTCATCTTCCTGAATAATCGTGGAATTCATAAAACGGCAGTCCCCATGGTATTTTCCAGCCATGCTATAGATGAGGGTGTTCACATGGTAGCGTGCATGGATATGACTGGGACCACCTGCCAAAGGAAAGAAATGAACATTTGTCAAATGCTTGCTGCTGGAGTGCTCTACTAAAAGGCTCAAGCTCTTTCCCCAAGAAAATCCCACTTTATCATTGTCTTTAATCAGGCCGCGCAGCATACCTGCAGCAGCTTGAGCCAACCTCTCTTCCAAGTCTGCTGGAGATTCATCTACTAAGTTACTGACAATTTCGATTCCCTTGAGCCCGTATTTTTCTTTTACATAGTTTTCCAAATGGAACAAGCGGGTATCAAAGTCTTCAATCTCAATCTTTACAATGCCCTCTTTTTTCGCTTCTGCCAGCATTCGGCTGATAGTGGTACGATAAATCCCTGTCTCAGCCGCAATATCAGACTGGCTTCTTTCTTCGATATAGTAGAGATAAGCGATTTTTGCCAATAGTTTTTTTCTTTCATTTTTCATCTTATCTCCTTCTCTGCTAGATCAGAGTCAGCTTGATATCGGCAGCTTTCAAGCGCTCAACAGCCTCTTTCGGAATCGCCTTGTCAGTCACCACTTGAGCAATCTGCTTGAAGCCGAATCTCTTAACTATTCCTTTTCTGGTAAACTTACTTGAGTCCGTCAAGACAATCATCTGGTCAGATGCCTCTGACATATACTGCACAACCTCACTCCGCATCAAATCCTTGCCTGTAAAGCCTAGATTTTCATCATAGCCATCTGTTCCGACAAAAGCATGTTCTACGTGGAAAAACCGAATCATTTCCTTGAGAAGAGGCCCTACTGTCACCTGCGAATCTTTCTGAAATTCTCCGCCCAGTAAGATAATTTTACAAGAATCAGTTTGTTTTATATAATCCGCAATAAAATAAGAATTGGTAATAATCTTGACATTCTTCTTCGTTTGGCAGATTTCCTCAGCTAGTAAGGCACAGGTCGAACCTGATTCGATCATAATGGTTTCATTATCCTGAACAATTTTTGCTGCTTCCTGGGCAATTCGGCGCTTGGTATCATAATGAAAGGAAAGCCTGACATTCAGATCATCGCCGCTATTTAAAACAGCATAGCCATGCTCTCTGCGCAACAGACCTTTGGTTTCCAGCTTATCCAAGTCTTTGCGAATCGTTACTTTGGACACTTTTAAGCGGTCAGACAAAGTATTGACATCGATTCGTTCAAATTCAGATACTAATTTAACAATTTCATCTAAACGTTCCATTCTTTCACCTCTGCTATTATTGTAACAAAAGACGCCTTAAAAATAAAATAAAAATAACTTTCATTCGTAATTGTTTTTCTTTCTAAAATAAGTTATAATAATTGTATCCAAAGGAGGCCTGAGTATGGAAACAACAAAAGGAATTATTTTCAACATCCAACATTTCAGTATTCATGATGGACCAGGGATTCGTACAACGGTTTTCCTCAAGGGCTGTCCTCTGCGCTGCCCTTGGTGCTCTAACCCAGAATCACAGCAATTCAGACCCGAGCCTATGCTGGATGCTACTACCAAAAAAAGCATCACTATGGGGGAGGAAAGAAGTGTCGAGGAGATTATCAACGAAGTCCTAAAGGACAGAGATTTTTATGAAGAATCTGGCGGTGGCCTAACCTTATCTGGCGGAGAGATTTTCGCCCAGTTTGAATTTGCCAAGGCCATTCTCAAAGCGGCTAAGGAAAAAGGGATTCATACCGCTATTGAAACAACTGCCTTTGTAGAACATGAAAAATTCGTGGATCTCATCCAGTACGTTGATTTCATCTATACCGATCTGAAACATTATAACTCTGTCAACCACCGCAAGGTGACTGGAGTAAAAAACGAATTAATTGTTCAGAATATCCACTACGCCTTTACTCATCAAAAGACGATTGTTCTCCGCATTCCTGTCATTCCAGATTTTAACGACTCCTTAGAAGATGCAGAGCGGTTTGCGACTTTGTTTAATGAACTATCCATCGATCAAGTCCAGCTGCTGCCTTTCCATCAATTTGGCGAAAATAAATACAAATTACTCGGCCGAAAGTATGCCATGGAAGATGTCAAGGCCTTGCACCCTGAAGACTTATTTGAATACCAAGATGTCTTTTTGAAGCATGACATTAATTGTTATTTTTAGTCTTTAATTTTCAAACGCCAAAAAAACAAGCCACGCTTTCAGCCCTGCGGTTGAAAGGTGGCTTGTTTTATTTATTCTCCAAATAGTTTGAGTTTGCTTTCAATTTCCTGATAGACCAAACTGGACTGCATACCGACAGCTGCAGCGCTGTCGCGACAATACTGGAGCAGGAAAGTGTAGTATTTGTAGTAGAAGCTCAGGTCATAGCCCAGCTTACCCAAAATGGCTAGCTGCTCCTCAAAACCTACAATCAAGTCTCGGAACCACTGCTCATTCCAAGTCATGGAGATGCTATTTGGCCGCAAGCGATAGTAATAGAGCGGTTCATTGAGGTAGATAATCTTCTCTGACTGAAGGTACAGCTTATAAGTTGTGAAGGCATCTTCGGCCACTCGGCCGACTGGATAGTGCACTGTATCAAAGAGCTCACGCTTATAGAGCTTAGCCCAGGCACAGAGAAAGACACCGTCTACCATGCGACGTCTAGGGTACTCCTCGATTATCTCTTCTCGCGTATAGAGGGTTTCAAAATGCTCTGTCGAATAGTAGAGGAAGGCTGAATCCTCTGCACGAAAGCTACAGTGGTGACCAATGGCAATATCCGCATCGTACTCCTTGAGCTTTTCATAGAGGCGGGCAACATGCTGCTCAGGCAGCCAGTCATCCGAATCCACAAAAATCAAATAGTCTGCACTAGAGTGCTCAATCCCTGTGTTGCGGGCACCGGACAAGCCTTGATTTTCCTGATGAATAAGACGAATCCTCGCATCCTGATCAGCCAGCTCTTGGCAAATCTGACCAGAAGCATCTGTTGAACCATCATTGACTAGAATAATTTCCAAATTTTGATAGGTCTGACGACAGACGCTGTTCACACATTCTGCTAAATACTGCTCAACATTGTAAACAGGGATGATAACACTGATTAATTCCTGAGACATGATAACTCCTATTCTTTTTCTGTCTTTTTATTATACATGATTTTTTAGGTTTGTGAGGTGTTTTTGGAAAATAAGTTTTTAAAGGGTGGTTTCCGTTTTTTAGACACATTTACAACCATTGTTTAATTATCTTGTTTTTACACTTATAAAAATCTTCCGCCCTTTATTTTGTGCTATACTCGAATTAGGGATTTTAAGGGAGATTAGGAAATGTTTGGATTCTTTTTCGTCGCATTTGTGGCTGTCTTTGGCATCGTCTTTTTTATCAGTTATAAGCTACTCGAAGACAGGGAAGATACGGACTCGGATTGGTCGTCCAGCCAAAGCCCAGAGCCTGACTATTTCCAGCAAACCCAGACTGCCCCTTGGGAACTCAAATACAACAAGGGAAAACAGGGAGAGTACCAGCTTGGTCAGGTCTTGAACCAGCTCTATGGCTATAAAAAGATTTTATACAATCTCTACATCTTCAAAGAAGATGGCACTACCACTGAGATTGATGCCTTGCTGATTCATCCATCTGGAATTTACATTTTTGAGTCCAAAAACTACAAGGGCTGGATTTTCGGCTCAGAAAGCCAGCAATACTGGACTCAGGTTCTTTCCGGTGGCCGCGGAAAATCTTACAAGCATTCTTTTTTCAATCCCATTATTCAAAATAAAGTCCATCTCAAATGGCTCAGCTACTATCTCAACCAATACACGCCAAACCTGTATTCCTATATCGTCTTTGGCAATGACTGTCAGCTCAAGGAAATCCATCTAAACAGTGACAGGCATAAGGTTATTCAGACCTGGCAAGTGATTGGGGCAATTGACCGACAGGCCTGCCAAAGTCCAGTCTGCTTGTCGCCCGAGCAGATTGACGACCTTTATCGTATGCTCCTGCCTTTGACCAAGCGAAAGCAGGTCATCAAAGAGCGCCATATTAACAGTATTGCTCAGAATAAGCAACGAAGAGACGCAGAAAAGATCTGCCCTCGCTGCCAGCATGGATTGGTGCTCCGTACAGCATCCAAAGGTTCTAAGGCCGGTCAGAAATTTTGGGGCTGCTCCAACTTCCCAAGATGCCGCTTTACTCAAAAATACCAGAAACCTGTCTGCAGTCCGCCTGCTGCGCAAGCACCTAATTTTGGACAGCCTGTCGTGCAAAACCTAAATCAAACACAAAGCAACAGCTAGAATCTGCTGTTGCTTTTTTGTAGATTATTTTCCCCTCTAGCTTGCAAAACCTAAGATTTTTTCTTCAAGCCAAGGAAGCCAGCACCCAGCCCTAAGAGTCCGAGCCCAAGCAGATTGGTCAATAGACTGCTTTGACTGCCGGTCTTAGGCAATTGTTTGGAAGAAGCTTGCTCAAGAGTTGGCTCTTGAGACGCTGCTTGAGGGTCCGTCTGGCCGCTTGTTTTGTAGGTCAGATTTTCCACTTGGCTCCCCTTTGGATCAGGTCTTGCAGGAGTTGGCTGCTGGGCTTGATTTTGGGGATCCTGCTCCATATCGGCCAGCGGCACGATACTCTTCATAAACTCATCTTGTGAAATGGCCCTTTCTTCGACTGCATCTTGAATACCAGTGAGGCTAACAAAATAGTAACGAGCCCAATCCTTGGTCAGTCGCTGAATACCAGCCAAACCAGCTCCTGGATACCAGAGCGGCTTACTCACTTCTTCAGCAAATTTCCAGTCACCGCCAACTTGAATACCAAGCTTGGCATCTGGGTCAGATTTTTCAGAAATACGCGCTTCGACAGAAACCAGAACAGCCCGAATGGTCTGAGGATTCGGAATATCACGAGCCTGATCAGAACCCCAGTGGGCAACCCGATCCTGCTTAGGTAATACCTCAATAGCTGTTCCCCCGCCAGCCAAGGCTTCCTGCCGCGCATCTCCTACGTAGCTGGACATATTCCCCTTGAACTGAGCAACCCATTGAACCCCTTGAGGGTGATCCACAATTTTCTCCCAGACATTGGAGTCCTTCCGAAGGACGAAAGCCTGCATGTTACGAACATCTGCCCAAGCATTGCTGGCCTTATTGTCCGTCATTTCCATCACAACACCCCAAGGATCAAATTCATTCATCCATTTGCCGCGTTCCTTGTCAAAGACAGCCTGTGCTTCTTCGTCGGTCATCCCTTCGCCTTTATAAGCTAGGTAGTACCAATCAGCTGCGGGGTCATAAGTCGGACGACCGCCTAACACGACGGCTCCGCCATTAAATTGGCCGGGGCCGCCATTAGGACCGCGCTTTTGACGCTCCCCATTTTCTTCAACGACATTTTCCTCCGACCAAACCCAGACATCCCCTTGATTGGCTCCCATCTGAGCAATGGCGCGCTGCTTCTGCTCATCGGACATAACCTGACTAGCTGGCAACTCACTAGCAGCTGATTCGGCCTGACTTGCAGGAGCTGCTTGGGGTTCAACCACAGCTGGATTTTCAGCCTCAGGACTTGCTTGGGCTGCTGGAGAAGCCGGCGTTTCAGCTACTGCGGCAGGGGCAGGCGCAACATCTTCTGCTTTAACTCTTGAGACGCACGTCAAAGCTGCTAAGGACAAGAGGGAAGCACATAGCAGCAAGCCGCTTCCATACTTGGCAGCAGAAGCAGATTTTGCTAGGCCTTGCCAAGAAAACTTATTATTCATATCATTCTCCTTTCATAAGACACAGAATCTAGCTTAATCAATGAAACAAGCAGACCGATTCACTGCTCTTAGCCTTCATTGATTCTGAATAACAAATAATCTCCCTGCAAAAACAAGCTTAGGGCAGAGGATTCCCTGCGCTCTTGTATATCTTATACCAGTCAGCCCGAGAGAGCTCAATATCAAAGCAGCCACCATTGAGCGAATTCGCTGTGGATTCATGGAGCCAACAATTGGCTGCATCTGAGCCGGATGACGCAAAATCCAGGCCAGAACTAAGGCTTCAAAGGAAACTTGATAGTCTGACGCAAAGGCATGCAGAGTTTCTGTAAGCGGAGCATATTTAGGATGCTCCATAAAAAGTCCCTGGTTCAAGTCAACCTGAAATGGTGACCAAGGCTGAATCGTGATATGATGCAATCGACAATAGTCCAATACACTACCATCCCGGACGATTGCCAAAGGATTGAGCATATTGGCATTCAGCCCAGCATCCAGCATCGGAGTATGGGCAGGACCAAACTGCAGTTGGTTGGCAATCAAAGGCTGCTCCACACTTTTCTGCAGCAGCTCGATTTGATAAGGATTTTGATTACTGACTCCGAAATAGCGGACCTTCCCAGCTTGGTGCAGCTGTGAGAAAGCTTCAGCCACCTCTTCCGGCTCCACAAGAGCATCTGGCCGGTGTAGGAGGAGCACATCCAGATAGTCTGTCTGCAAACGCTCCAAGCTGCCTTCAACCGAGCTGATGATATAATCCTTAGAAAAGTCAAAATGGTAGTTGGTGTGAACATCCCGCAGTCCGCACTTGGACTGGATGAGAACTCGGTCTCGGGGAATTTTAGCTGAGCGAAGAGCCTGCGCAAACTTGGCTTCAGATTGCCCACCAGCATAAACATCTGAGTGGTCAAAGAAATTAATTCCCACTTCTAATGCTGTTTCAAGAACGGAAACGACCTCTTTAGGATCGTGCTCTGCCAATCGCATGCAGCCCAAAATCAGCTGACTGGCTTCTTTCAGTTCATTCCCGACTGTCATATATTTCATCGCAACACCTCATTTCTTATAGACCGGATGATCAAGCAAGGTCAACTCTTCAATCTTGACATTTTCAGTTTCAAAGACGATAAATTCATTCTTTTCCTTAAGTAGGCCAGACGGCACATAGAGATAGTGAATTGGTCCTTCATTCCAGTAGCGGCCAAGGTTGAAGCCGTTGACCGAAATACAGCCCTTCCCATACTTAGAGCAGTCAATGAAAGTATCAGCGATATCATCTAACTCTGCTTCAAAGCGATAGAAGGTCGGTGCTTTAACTCTTTCAGGTGGAGCTGAGTAGCAGTCTAGCTTGGCCAGCATTTCCTGGTCAAACTTGAGCGCATAATGCTTCCAACCCTTGCGGAACTGGTGGTTAATCATGATACCACCCTTGACTCCCTTGGATTGACTGGGTGCACCCAGCTTGTAACCATAGTTGACCCGCCCCATATTTCCACCAACACATCAATCTGAATCCGTTCGGTGTCAGCTGAGAAGAGCATTTCATCACCGATTTCTTCCCGATACTGGGTAGCTAGGTGCTCCTGATTGACATAGAAATGGCAGCGATCATGAGTCTCCAATGCCTTGAGCCTTTCCTCATGGTATTGATTTTTGATATCGGAACGGTAGAGAATATAGCCATGATTCTGCCCAATCTGCTCCATAGGCTGCGGATAATCCAGCTGAATTTCCTCTGTGATGTCCGCTACAACATCCAGCAGATTTGCAGTCCCAAGCAGCGGAAAACTGCCATAGGCCTTAGCCTGTCGGCTAATAGGCTCCATCTGCTCAAGCTCTGGAAAGACCTCGTGGGTCACCCGCTGAACAGCGTAGTATTTCTCTGTTGGCTGCCCCCACTCAGTAATGGGTGCGTCAAAATCATAGGAGGTAATCTGCGGCAAATCCTTGGTCTTGCGGGCCGAACAGCCGCTGATAAAGCCAAAGTTTGTCCCACCTCTCAATAGGAAGAGGTTCATGCTGCCTAGCTGCAGCATTTCTTTGACATCCTGAGCCAAATCTTCTGCCTCTCGCCGAACGATTTCCTCGCTCCAGCGGCTGAACCAGCCATCCCAGAACTCTGTACACATAAGCGGCCATTTCTTGCCGTACCGCTCCATGAAAGCTCGCAGATTATCCGTGTTTTCCTTGGGCTGAGAGCCGAAATTCCCCGTCACAAAAATATCGTCTTCAATCAAGGTGCCAGACTCCAGGGCCTCAATCCAAGTCCCATCAGAGGTAAAGAGGGGAACCGTAACTCCACGTACCTTCATCATCTGCGCAATGCTACGCATGTAGGCCTTGTCCTCGGCGTAAGAACCGTATTCATTTTCCACCTGCATCATGAGGATAGGTCCGTCTTGATCACTCTGATAGGGCAGAAGCTTGGGAAAGAGCCAGTCATAGAAATGACTGACCTTTTCCAGAAAAAGCGGATGATTGACCCGCAGGCGCATTGAAGGATATCTCAAGAGCCAAGCCGGCAGGCCGCCAAAGTCAAACTCTGCACAGATGTAAGGCGTCGGACGGACAATGAGATAAAGCCCCATCTCCTCAACCAACTTGAAGTATGCTTCAAAATCCAGCATGCCCTCTGCCTGAAACTGACCTTCCTGAGGTTCATGCAATGCCCAAGGAATATAGGTTTCTACCGTATTAAAGCCTAAAGCTTTAAGATTGTAAAGGGTATCTCGCCACTGGTCTGGATGAAGCCGGAAATACTGAATAGCTCCCGATAAAATCTTAAAAGGCTTGCCATCCAGGTAAAATTCTTCTTTAATTTCAAATTTTGCCATCTATCCAAGCTCCTCCTGTTTATCTGCCATCTTGACAAAGGGCAGATATATAGCGGTTGAAATAGCGATATTAACCAGCGAAAGAATAATTGCCCGCCAGTCGAAGGCTGTCGCAAAGAAACCGTAGAGAACCGGCGGCATTACCCAGGTGACGTTTTGAGTAACCGGCGCAACTAAGCCCATAGAGGTTGCAAAGTAGGCTACTGTCACCATGACCATTGGCGTCAGGACGTATGGAATAAACATAATTGGATTCAAAACGATTGGCAGACCGTACATGACCGGCTCACCGATGTTGAAGACCATTGGGAAAATTCCCAACTTGGCCACTTCGCGGTAGTGCTTGTTTCGAGATTGCCAGAGAATGGCAATGGCAACCCCAATCGCATCAAACCAGACAAAAGCACCAAAAGAATTATCCGTCCACATGTAAGGAATCGCATGCCCAGCCTGATAAGCTTCCAGATTGGCCAGCATGGTCACACCAAAGAGACTGGCCATAACTGGCGCTAGCACATTACCGCCGTGCAGTCCGAAGAACCAGAAAATCTTATTGAGAAAGACAATGAGCAGCACAGCCCAGAAGCTTTGAGACAAACTGAGAAGCGGCGCCTGAAGAATCTTGTAAATCCAGTCAATCAAGAGCTCGCCTGTCACCAGATTAAAGAGATAGGTCGCAATTCCCACGACATACATGGCAATCGCAGCTGGAATGATAGACAGGAACGGCTTCATGATAGCTGGCGGAACAGAATCTGGAAGCTTGATCGTCCAGTTACGATTCATAACCTTACAGAAGATAATGACAGACACAAAACCAATCAGAATGGCAGTAAAATAACCACGCGCACTGATCTGGTCACCTGGAATGACACTGTTAATCGTCACAGACAGGTCACTGCCGTCAAGTTTTAGCTCTGGAAGTTTTGAAATTGCCTTGCTCAGCCCTGGTGTTTGCCAGCCAACTCAAAGGTTTTAGTAACTGATCCACCAATGGTAATGATGTAGGAAGCAACAGCTACCAGACCGGCAGATACCTTATCAGTATTGTAAATCTTAGCAATATTGACCCCGAAGGTAAAGAGGAACAAGAGGGTAACAATAGGAATACTGCCCTTAAATACCAGCCAGTTAATATCAATCAGCCACTGGAAGGTAGAGGAAATCCAGGTCCAGCCAAACTGTCCTGGCAAGTCAGATAGAAAAGCGTTGACCATGAGGGCGAAAGAGCCCGTCATAATCACAGGCATGGTCCCGATAAAGGAATCCCGCAGGGCAACCAGAAATTTTTGGTTGCCGATTTTATTGGCAATAGGCATGAGACGTGCTTGCCATTTATCAACCAAACTACTCATCTGCATTTCTCCTATTCATCAAATTTTTTATGCAAATCAACAATCTCCTTTGCCAAATCAACAAAGGCGATACTGGTCATGAGATGATCCTGCCCATGCACCATAAATAAACTAAGTTCTGTCTTTTCTCCTTGTGCCTCCTTGCTCAGCATTTCAGCCTGAGCGTGATGGGCTTGCAGCAGGGCCTTTTGAGCCTGACTCAGCCTCTCCTGAGCTCGATTAAAGTCCTGCTTTTTAGCTGCAGCAATGGCTTCGATAGCACAAGACTTAGCCTCTCCGCCATACATAATGAGGGTCATAGCGACCTCTAAGGAATCTTTATTTTCCATAAGAATACCTACTTCATGAGCGACTCTGCCAGATCCAGGACCTTATCCCCCTTCATCATTCCGTAGTCCGTCATAGGGATAACATCCACCGGAATGCCTTTTGAAGCTAGTTTTTCCTGTAAATCCTCCAATAGATAGCGGACCTGAGGCCCCAGCAAAAGGACATCAACCTTTTTCTCGCTTAGATAGTCTTCTGCTTCTGATACTGGCACCGCAAATATCGTCGCAGCTAAACCTCGCTCCTCTGCAGCTTTCTGCATTTTATTGACCATGAGACTGGTGCTCATCCCAGCCGCACAGACTAACATAATCTGTTTTGTTTCCATCGGCATCCTCCTTTATGAATCTGACCTAGCCTGCAACGACGCTTGCTATTTATTTTCAATATATAAACAAAAATCCAAAAAAAGAATATTTTCAACCATGTTATTAATATTCTATAAAGATTATAACTATTTTTCTGTATTATGTCAACGCTTACATTTGAGATTTCTAGCTTTTTTTGATAGTATAGCAGCAGAGGAAATAAGATGACACGAACTAGAAAACAAAATGAGCTAAGGGCAACTGTCCTGGATCGGCTCTATGCCAAACGACCGATTTCCCGGATTGATATTTCAAAAGAAACTCAAATTACACCAGCCACGACCGGCAGCATCATCAATGAACTGATCAAGGAAGGCTTGGTACTGGAGCTGGGCGAGCTCAATGACGAGAGCGTAGGCCGCAAGAAAACCCTGCTAGACATTGCGCCTCATAGCCGCTACTATCTGGGCTTTGAGATTTCTGAAAAACAGCTAGCCATCGTCATTGCTGACAATACCGGTGAGATTGCAGAAAGCAGTATTCGGACTTATCAGGTCGAGGTGACCGGCGGCCCGTCTGACCAGGAAATCATCCGACTCATTCAAGATTTTCTGAAAAAGAACAGCCAATACTCTATCTCAGCGATTGCCCTCGGGCTGTCGGGGCATGTGAATCTCTCTGAGAGTGATTTTATCATTTCTAAAAATCCCCACTGGGGACAGATTAACCTGCGGACTATTCAAGAAGCCTTTGACCTCCCTGTCTACTTTGCCAATAAGTCCCACTGCCTGACACTGGCTGAACGCCTCTTTAGCTATCATCCTACAGACAGTAATTTTATCGTCTATCATGTCGCTAGAGGTATTCATTGCTCCTACATGTACAAGGGCGGTATTTACAGCCAGGAAATTATCTTATCGGGGAGGTGGGGCATACCGTCATCAATCCTGAAGGCGAGCGCTGTCCTTGTGGCAAGCACGGCTGCCTGCAGGTTTATGCCAGCGAGAGTGCTCTGATTGATAAAGCAGCTATCCTGTATCGGGCTTCCCAGACCTCGCTCTTAAAGACCCTTGTAGAGGACGTCAATGACATTGATTTAACAAGTCTGATGACCGCCTATCGCTTAGGAGATTTGGGCAGCATTGAGTTGATTCATACTGCCTGCCGCTATCTGGCCATTTCTATTTCCAACCTCTGCCAGCTTATTGATAGCGAAAGGATTTATCTGGACGGCCAAATATTCTCCTACCCGGTGATTGCCGAGCAGGTTCTGGCTCAGTTAGAGCAGAAAGCACCTCTCTTTCCCAAGCAAAAACAAGCAGAGATTGTCATTATCCCCTACTCTAAATACAGCATTGCCCGCTCTGCAGTCAGCCTCTGTGTTTATCATGAATTTTTAGATAAAAAAGGAAACCTATAAAGGCCGAGAAATCCATCTCGGTCTTTCTTTCACAAAAAAAGAGACAGGCTTTCTAGGAGCTTACCCCCTAAAAGTCTGTCTCATTTTACTATCTATTAATCGAACGTGAAATCATGGAAATGGTGTGGCGCTGTCCTCTGAGAGCCTTACTCATGGCAAAGATATTTTCCACCGGAGCCAGACAGCCGTAACCAGAATCCCCGATATGCTGGATATCTACACCGCAGATTTTGTTACGGATGGCCATTTGCTTGACGATATCCTCATCAGCACTCTCCTGGCTGGTACCGATAGCACTCATAACCAGAGCCCCCTTTTGATGGGCCAGTCGGACAATCTGCTTCAAGTCCTGCTCGTCAAAGCCAGGCACACTGCCGACTGCCGGTGCTAGGACAATATCAACACCAGCCTCGATAAATTGAGCGATTGCTTCTAGGTCTGCTACCGGCTCGTCCACACCTGAAGCATGCATTTTACCTGCAATCAGGAGGCCTGAAAAATTCTCCTTGACCACTCGAATGGTGTCGATAATAGCCTGATTGGTGACACCAGTCCCCGGATTACCCGTCAGACAGATAAAGTCAACGCCCAGCTCTTCTGCTCTCTGAATGGTTGCTAGACTAGCCTGACGCCCCTCATCGATGATCAGGCGCTCTCCCGCCATCTGGGCCTGACTATCCACCGGCTCTAGATTGATACCGATAGGACGACCAACCAAGCGGTGCAGCTCCTCAACAAATCTTCCTTGGCATCCAGACCAGCCACAAAAGGCTGGAAGATATCAATCCCATTCAGCAGAATCAAGTCAGCACCAAAAGACCGAGCAATCTCTGCATTGGTCACATCACCGATATAAGATTCTTTGAAAGCTACGTTTTCAGACAGGATAACGCGGCCCTCACTGGCCTTGATGCTCTGTTTCAGCTCCGGCGCAGTCATACTTAAAATTTCTGAAGCATTTGAACTAATGAATCGTTTTACCATAAGAACATCTCTTTTCTTTATTATTCATTAATAAACACTTTGAAATCTATTCTATTTGGATATTTTGTTTATTTTTTGTTATCAACTACAGTATAGCACAAGTCTAGAAAAATGTAAACGCTTTAATTTTCTTTAACAAAATAGTCTGCTTTCACAAACAAAAGCAGACTCTTGAAATAAACTCGATTATTTTTGATTTGAGCAAGATTCGATAAGCGTCTTATCTCGACATCACCAGATGACCACCCGCTCTTCTGGGCTCCGCCACATGCCATCTCCCTCTTGGACATCAAAGGTTGTAAAGAAATCGTCAAAGTTAGGCAGCTGCACATTGGTCCGAAGCTTGGCTGGCGCATGGACATCGACGCTTGCCAAGAGCTTCATATATTCCTCCCGGCCCTTCATTCGCCAGATGCGGGCAAAGTTGGTAAAGAATTCCTCAGCAGAGAAATCCGCTTCTTTCTTGGCTGCTTCTAGGGCTGCTGCAATACCGCCCAGATCTGCCACATTTTCTGAAACGGTCAGCTTGCCATTGACCTTAGCACCATAAGAATCTTGCCCTTCGAACTGGTCAATGACCTTTTGAGTCCGTTCGGTAAAGGCTTGGTAGTCATGCTCCGTCCACCAGTTGTTGAGGCTGCCATTTTCATCAAAGGAAGCACCATTAGTATCAAAAGCATGGGAAATCTCATGGGCGATGACCGCTCCGATACCACCGTAATTTGCTGACGAGGACTGGTGCAGATCATAGAAAGGCGCCTGCAGGATAGCCGCTGGAAAGACAATCAGGTTTTTCTGCGGATTGTAGTAGGCATTGACCATGTGGGCTGGCATTCCCCATTCCTTGTAATCCACTGGTTGATTCCACTTGCTCCAGCTGTAAGCAATATCAATCTGGCTCAGCTTCTGAGCATTTTCAAAGAGAGTCAGCTTTTCATCCACGACCTTGCGAGAATAGCGCTCAGGAAGCTCGTCAGGATAACCAATATAAGGCTTGATGACATTGAGTTTGACAATAGCCTTGTCCCGAGTTTCTGGTGTCAGCCAGTCATTCTGAGCCAGGCGATTTTTATAAACTTCAATCATCGTCGCCACTTTCTGCTCCACATCAGCCTTGGCTTCTGGAGAGAACTTCTGACCGGCATACCAGAGACCAACAGCTTGATTAAAGGGACCTTGGGCCAGGTAAAATGCCGCTTTTTTCTTGTCCTGAGCCTGAGGAGTCCCTGATAGAGCACGATGATAAGCTCCTGCCAAGACACGGATGTCATCCGTTAGATAAGGTGTCGTATTGCGGACCGCAGACAGAATCAGCAGAGCATGGAGCTTGTCCCAGTTAGTGGCTGTATAGATATCCTTAGCTGCCTGCCAAAAACGCTCTTCCGGCACAATGACTTGGTCGGGTTCTTGACCGATCAACTTGGTGAAAATATCCGCCAGAGGCAACTCCGGTACCAAGGCTTTGAAATCTTCCCACTTATAAGGATGGTAGAGTTTTGCATACTCAGAGCTTTCTTCACTAGACAGAACATACTGGGCAAAAACAGCATCCAACTCCAAAACCTTATCCAAAAGATCCTTGATTGCCTCTTCAGCAAAGTCAAATTTTGCCAGCAAATCTTCCTGAGCCTTGCGCCATTTTGCAAGCAGGTCTTCCTTCTGTGGATGGTCCTCAGCATAGTAAGTCGTGTCTGGCAAAATCGTTCCCGGTCCATCTGCCCAGAGGACATTGATTCGGGCGTCCATAAAGTCAGGCGCCACACCAAAGGGGAAATAAGTCGGCTTACCAGCCAGCTCAAAATCTGCAATCTTAGAAGCATAGTCTTCAAAAGATGTTAGGTTGCGAATTTCATCAATGTAAGCACGCGCAGGCTCAATCCCTGCCGCTTCCCGCTTGTCATAATCCGCTGCTAAGCGATGGTAGGCAACAAAGTTCTGCAGAATGGCATCTTCTGGCACTCTATCTCCAGCCAGCCATTTGTCGGTCGTAGAGAGCATGAGGTCTTCAATTTCCTCAGCTAAGTCCATAAAGCCACCTGTAACTGGCTTATCATCGGGAATAACAGCTGTCTTAGCCCATTCGCCATTTATCGCATCATAAAAATCATCTTGCAGTCTTGTCATCTTTTTCTCGCTTTCATGCTTTTGATATAACCTTATCAAAATCTACTTGTTTTTTCAAACATTTCTTATATTAATTTTAGAGATTTATTGAAAATTAACTTGACTTAATTTTTGTTTTAATGTATATTAAAATCATAGAGGTGTATGAGATGATTACGATTAAAGATTTGACTGTCAGCTATCAGGATATGCTGGCTCTTGAGCCCCTTTCATTAACCATTAAGGAGCCAACCATTACTGGGATTATTGGTCCTAACGGAGCTGGAAAATCCACCCTGCTCAAGGGCATGCTAGGGATTATCGACCACCAAGGCCAGACTCTGCTGGATCAAAAGCCACTGCAGAACTCTCTCCAACGGGTTGCCTATGTGGAACAAAAGATTAATATTGATTATCATTTCCTATCAAAGTCAAAGAGTGTGTCTCTTTGGGACTTTACCCTCAGCTTAAACTTTTTCAGGGGCTAAAGAGTTCCCATTGGAACAAGGTGGCTGAGGCCTTGAAAATTGTCGGTTTAGAAGACTTGGCAGAGCGTCAAATTAGCCAGCTGTCTGGCGGGCAATTCCAGCGAGTCTTGATTGCTCGCTGCTTGGTTCAAGAGGCGGATTGTATCTTTTTGGACGAACCCTTCGTCGGGATCGACTCTGTCAGTGAAGAGATTATCATGTCTACCCTGCGCAGTCTCAAAGCCGCAGGCAAGATCATCCTGATTGTCCATCATGACCTGAGCAAGGTTGTTGATTATTTCGACCAAGTTATCCTGCTCAATCGTAAGCTGATTGCCTTTGGTCCTACCGAGACCAGCTTTACCAAGGACAATATGAAAAAGACTTACGGCTCCCAGCTCTTTATGAATGGAGGTGCCTAGAATGATTTTAGAATTTTTCCAAGGGCTGCGGGACTTTCACTTTCTGCAAAATGCCTTCATCACAGCAATCGTCATTGGGATTGTTGCTGGGGCTGTCGGCTGCTTTATCATTCTGCGCGGCATGTCACTCATGGGGGACGCTATCTCTCATGCGGTTCTGCCCGGTGTGGCTCTCTCCTATATTTTAGGGGTTAATTTCTTTATCGGAGCAATCACCTTCGGACTTTTGGCCTCGATTATTATCACCTACATCAAGGGCAATTCCATTATCAAAAGCGATACAGCCATTGGGATTACCTTTCTTCCTTCCTAGCTCTGGGTGTGATCCTGATTGGCGTAGCCAATAGCTCCACCGACCTCTTTCATATTCTCTTTGGGAATATTTTGGCCGTGCAGGATATTGATATGTGGATTAGTATTGGAGTCGGAATAGCTGTGCTCTTAATCATCACCCTCTTTTTCAAACAGCTATTGATTACTTCCTTTGACCCCTTGCTGGCTCAAGCAATGGGCATGCCGGTCAGCTTCTACCACTATCTGCTGATGATTCTCTTGACCTTGGTCTCTGTGACAGCTATGCAGAGCGTGGGAACCATTCTGATTGTCGCTCTCTTGATAACGCCGGCAGCAACGGCCTACCTCTATGCCAACAGTCTGAAAACCATGATCCTGCTGTCCTCAGGACTGGGAGCTCTGGCTTCTGTACTTGGCCTCTTTATCGGCTATAGCTTTAATGTCGCTGCAGGATCCAGCATTGTCCTGACCTCAGCCCTTATCTTTCTCATCTCTTTCTTTATTGCACCTAAGCAACGCTATTTAAAACTTAAAAACCGACCTAAACTAAAATAAAAATCAACGGAGGAATCCCATGAAAAAATTAGGTTTTTTATCTCTGCTTTTGCTAGCAGTCTGCACTCTCTTTGCCTGCTCCGGTCAGAAGAGCGCATCCAATGACTCGTCCAAGCTCAAGGTTGTTGCGACCAACTCAATTATCGCTGATATTACCAAAAATATAGCTGGCGATAAGATTGACCTGCACAGCATTGTACCAGTCGGCAAAGACCCCCACGAATATGAGCCCCTGCCTGAAGATGTCAAAAAGACTTCTCAAGCAGACCTCATCTTCTACAACGGTATCAACCTGGAAACTGGCGGCAATGCTTGGTTCACCAAGTTGGTCAAAAATGCCAATAAGGAAGAAAACAAGGACTACTATGCTGTCAGTGATGGCGTTGACATCATTTACCTTGAAGGGCAAAGTGAAAAGGGCAAAGAAGACCCTCATGCTTGGCTCAACTTGGAAAACGGTATTATCTATGCGCAGAACATTGCCAAGCGTTTGATTGAAAAAGACCCTGACAATAAGGCTACTTACGAGAAAAAGCTCAAAGCCTATGTGGAAAAGCTAACCGCTTTAGATAAGGAAGCCAAGGAGAAATTCAACAATATCCCAGAAGAAAAGAAAATGATTGTGACTAGCGAAGGCTGCTTCAAGTACTTCTCTAAGGCCTACAATGTGCCGTCAGCCTACATCTGGGAAATCAACACCGAAGAAGAAGGGACTCCAGACCAAATCAAAAGCTTAGTTGAAAAACTACGCAAGACCAAAGTGCCATCTCTCTTTGTCGAATCAAGTGTGGACGACCGTCCGATGAAGACTGTTTCTAAAGACACTAACATCCCAATCTACGCTAAAATCTTTACTGATTCAATCGCTGATGAAGGAGAAGAAGGCGACAGCTACTACAGCATGATGAAATACAATCTGGATAAAATTTCTGAAGGCTTGGCAAAATAATGATAAAAGGTTAGGAAGACAAAATCCTAACCTCTTTATTTTTGGAGAAGGAGCTTCACATGGAGTCAATTTCAAATTTCCGGTCAAATTATTCGAAAAAAATCACTATTCGCTGTACAATGAAGCTATCAAACATGAATGGAGACTTCCTATGACAACTTTTCTCGGAAATCCTGTAACCTTTACTGGAAAGCAACTGCAAGTCGGCGACACAGCCCACGATTTTAGCTTGACAACCACTGACCTTTCAAAGAAAACTCTGGCTGATTTTGCTGGCAAAAAGAAAGTCCTGAGCATCATCCCATCTATCGATACTGGTGTATGCTCGACTCAGACTCGCCGTTTCAACCAAGAGCTCTCTGACTTGGACAATACCGTTGTTATCACGGTTTCAGTTGACTTGCCTTTTGCTCAAGGCAAGTGGTGTGCTGCTGAAGGCATTGAAAATGCTGTCATGCTCTCTGACTACTTCGACCATTCTTTCGGCCGTGACTATGCTGTCCTCATCAATGAATGGCACCTTTTAGCCCGCGCAGTTCTAGTTCTGGATGAAAATAACACTGTGACCTATGCTGAATATGTCGACAATATCAACACCGAGCCTGACTTCGAAGCAGCTATCGCCGCAGTTAAGAGTTTATAAGAGATAAAAATACGGACCTGCTAGTCCGTATTTTTTTGTGCGAAAAACTTCTGCCAAAACTGACGGAAGCAAGCCCAGGAACGCAAGAGAAAGGATGGTCGATTCAGCAATTTCTTGAACCGAGCAATCTCTTCCTTTACCTGTTTATAAGCACTCCGCCCCTTTCGAGCATAAGGGCTCTTAGCCGAGCGATAGCCCAGCGGACCACGATTATTCTGAGGTGACTTGAACTTGCGGCCGCCATTTTCAATGACAAGCCTGCGAAAGCGAGGATCCCATACAGCAGGCGTTTTGACATCGTAGCGAGTATGAGAAGCCTGGTTGACCGGACGATTGCGCTCACCGTAGTTAAAGCTGGCACCATTCACAATACCATTTTGGCTAGCCCCCTCTGGATCGATAATATTGAGAAAGCGACCTCCCTGATCCAGAATAAACTCTGTATGAAAATCAATCAGGATTTTTATATTGGCCTGACTAGCTTGACCATCTGGATAGATAGCTTGCTCTGACATCTTATCAATATAGGCTTTATTATGCAAGCGAGAGGATTCTTGAAAGCTATAAGGCAGCGCTGGCCAATCCTTTAGATAAGAGGCCAAGGCTTCAGCATCTGTCATGCCAGTCTGACGATAGTGTTCTCTGACCCACTGGGCCTGCTGGCAGGAAATGACATAGCGAAACTGATGCAGCTGTCTTTTGAGCTTTTGATTACCATCCCTTTGGCTAAAATCATCTGCCGGAAAAGCCTGGCGCAAGGTCTTTGAGAAAATTTTCCAAAAGCAATCATGCGGTGTTAGGTCTGGAGCAATTCGAGCCAGTAGAAGATTCGTCTCTGACTTATCTCCACTCAGTTCCTCAGGCATGCCGACAGCTTTCATAGCTAGAACCAGCAGTTCCTGAGCTCCTAACCTGCTGTTCTGAACCTCCTCAGCTAGCCAGAGCTTTTGAAAAAAGGGACCGCCAAAAAGCTGAGCCTCCTGCAGGTAATCTCCTTCTTCTGACACTGTTTTTCCTTGCTCACCAATCTCTTCAAAAACTTGTTCCAGCGCTGTTTGATACCAACCGATTGATTGCAATCGCTGAAAGAACTGCTCTTTTTCTTCTTTCGGATACATGGTCCCCTCCTTTCTTTTAGCTCTAGTAGTTCAAAACTGTAGAGATTATAATAAAAAAATCTAATCCACATAGAACAATTAGATTTTATCACAAACTCACATGATAGCAAAGAACAAGCTATGAATCCTTGGAGTACTAACAATAAAGATGTTCTTAGCAAATCACTCAATAAATAAAGAGAAGACCAAACTGGTCCTCTCTCAGTATGAGTTTTCTTCAAATGTGCTGTCCAAACTTTTAATTTGGGTAATTCATCTAGAATGAGATTTTATCAATAAATGCTCTTAAGCTTTACGTCGTTTTGCAAAAGCCAGTCCCAGCATAGAGAGCAATCCCAGACCTACAAGTGCTAGAGAAGATTCAGTAGAACCTGTTTTTGGAAGAGCTGCCGGAGCCTGATAGGTCTGAACTGGTTTCTTTCCGTTCTTCACTCCCGTTGTAGTGACTTTCAGAACCTTTCGCTCATTCTTAGAAACGAGGTTAGTTGGGTCGTCTGTCTCAAGGGCTGCAAGAGCTGCTTTCAAAGCTTCAAGTTTGGCATTTTCAACTCTATATGTTTCTTCCTTACTTGCCAAGTTTGCTTTAGCATCATTGAGAGCCGCTTCTGCTTCTTTTAGAAGAGCAGGGGCATTTTGCAATCGAGAAACGTAGTCTTTAGCAGCTTGAACAGCCCGTTGAGCTTCTGCTAGAGCTGCACTTGCAGCAGTTGCCTTTTCTTGAGCGGTCGCTGTAGCTGCTTTCAAAGCCTCAAGTTTGGCATTAGCTTCCTCAGCTGTTTTTTGCGCAGTTGTTTGGGCTGCTTCTTTTTCTTTCAAGCTTGCTTGAGCTTTAGCTAAAACTGCAAGTTTAGCCTTGGTTTCTTCAGAAGCCGAATTCTTGCTATTTTCGAGTTCAGCTTGGTAAGTACGTTCCGCCTTGGCCAACTTGTCCTTAGCAGTTTTCACAACCTCACGCAGTAATGGTGCTGTCTCCTGCTTGTTCTGAGCATTTGTCAACGTGCGTTGAGCAGCGTCCAACTTAGCTTGTGAAACCGCCAAGTCTTTACGAGCAGCATCTGCATCTTGATTATTGGCATTTGGATTGATTAAGGCTGGCGTGATTTTGGAAGGGTCGACGATATCCCAAGTCCCAAAAACAACAAATTGAATTCGGTTAAATTTACCATTGTTGCTAAAATCAACTCCCATATATGCAACTTTATCATGTCCTATTTTGTATCCAACTACTTTTTGCGCCCAATCTAGCATTGTCCCAAATCCATATCTAGTACTTTCCTTTATATCAAACAACTGAAATTTAACATTCTCATAAACTACTTTTTTCAAGTAATCAACAGATACATTCTCTTGATTATCTAGAACAGGATAATAATCAAGCTGAGGAAAGCCATATCTTTTGTATCCAAACTTATCAAGTCCAAATTTAGCAGTTGTTTCATCTGTAGCTACTACTCTAATAGTTAAATCCTGTCCATTATTTTTATGCCAAACTAATGTATTTTCACGGCCAGCTCGACTTAAAGCTGATGCATAATCAATAGTATTTTGCGTTAGTCTGACTGGTCCTGTACCAGCCTGCTTACGAATTTGATTTAGCAAATCTTGTGCATAGTAGTTAATTTCCATTAGAACATCTTTTGGAATAGCATTGATATTGACCATGCGTTGAGCATCTTTTGGATTACTAATGTAATTATTAATTAATTTTAATTTTGTAACTTCTTCTTTAAAGATTGTTTGTGCTTCAAGTGATTGTTTAATATAATCGCTTTTAAGTGCATTTATATAGGCTTGCGATAGGGTAAAAGTATTGTGAACCTGATCTTGAGACGAAAGTTTCGCTTCTTTTTCTTTGATTTCTGCTTGTGCTGCTTTGATATCAGCCTGGGCTTGATCAATCACTGCTTGGCGTTTGGCATCTTCCACTTCAGCTGTCTTCAACTGGTCTTGGTAAGAATCCAGGTTCTTTTGTTCCTTGTCAAGCTCCTCCTTTGCCTTCGTTACCTTTTCGCTTACCAGTTTGTTGTCCACATCTTTTTGAGCTGCATTCACAGCATCTTGGGCTGCTTGGGTTTCAGTTTGTGCCTTAGCTGCTTGAGCTTGAGCATCCTGAGCTACAGCCGCCTGTGTGTTTTCTACTTTTTTAGCTGTATCAAGAGCTGCTTGGGCTTGCTTAGCTGCGTTTTCTGCTGGAGCAACTTTTTTCTCAGCTTCTGTAACTGCTGCCTGAGCTTCCGCAATTTTTGTGCACTTGTATCAGCATTATCTTTCTTAGCGGTTTCAACTTTAGTCTCAGCAGTCGCAACCTGTTCTTTGGCTTGGTCAACAGATGCTTTCGCTTGATTAACCTGCTCAGTCTGCTGTTTAAGAGCTTCTGGACTTGCAGATAGAGCCTTATTTTGGTCTGCAGGGGCATTTGCATCCACTAGAGTTGTATCTGCAGCTACAGTGTGAGCAAAGCCAGTACTAGCAAGAACTGCTGCACCTAGAATGACATGTTTTTGGATTTTTTTCATGGGTTTCCTCCTGATATGTTAACAGTATAATGAGAAAAACTTTGTTTGTCAAACTATTTACATGTTTTTTTGAGAACATTTATCGCAAATATGTCCAAAAATAGGATCTCATCTCCATCGCTTCCAAAAAACCTGTGTCTCTAGCTATAATTGTATAATGAATTTTACGCTTACTGACCTTGCCAAGGATAAAGTCTTAACAGATTACAAACATATTAGTCATAGAATGCAGAAAACCGCCCGTCAAGCAACGAGCGGTCTTCTTATTCACGAATTTCTTATCCTTTGATGGCAATGAAGGGTGAGCCTTCTGTATTATCCGTCGGATCTATACTCTTGACTCCAAAGAGATAGTCTACTGGATACCAGCCATTATTAGCTGCATTATAAGGGTCACGGACATAGGTTTTTCCATTGTCATAGCCTTTGAGAACCAGCTCATGAGTTACTGGATAATGGGCAAAGATGCTAGTACCAACGGCACCTAGGACATGATGCCCCTGCGAAAGCACTTCTTTGACTGCGGAAGCTGTAAACAGGGTCTCAGTCGTCAAATCCCAGTGCTGGGCAGCTCGGACAATACCACGGCTGCTAGTACCAAATCCATCTTTATTAAATTCATTAGTATGGTTATATAGATAATCCGCAACGGTTGTCGGAAGCACTTCTGTACCAGTAATTCCAGAAATAACCATAGCTAGCGTTGTCGGCACGCATCCTGTCGCATCCATGCTGTAAGGACCATACTTCCTGCCACCCCAGCGACCATCACAATGAAGAAAATCTAAACATCAAAGAAAGGCTTAGACACTGTATTCTTGCAGCGATTTTTGTTATACTAGGGATAGAAAGTTCAGCGAGGATGCAAGATGACCCCAAATAAAGAAGACTATCTCAAGTGTATCTATGAGATTGGCAGCCGCCACAAAAAAATCACCAATAAAGAAATCGCCCAGCTCATGCAGGTTTCTCCTCCGGCTGTGACGGAAATGATGAAAAAAATGCTGGCGGAAGAACTTCTGGTCAAGGATAAAAAGCCGGTTACCTGCTGACTGATTTGGGGCTAAGGCTAGTTTCTGACCTCTATCGCAAGCACCGACTGATTGAAGTCTTTCTGGTCAACCATCTCGGCTACTCGACTGATGAAATCCATGAGGAAGCCGAAGTCCTAGAGCATACTGTTTCTGAGCGTTTCGTTGAGCGTCTGGATGCCATGCTCCAGTACCCCAAGACCTGTCCACACGGAGGCACCATCCCAGCCAAGGGAGAGCTTCTGGACGAAGAAAACCAACTGACTCTGGAAGAGGCTTCTGCCCCTGGTGACTATATCATCAAACGCGTACACGACGACTTTGACTTGCTCAAATACTTGGAAAAATATAACCTGCAAATCGGCCAAACCATCACCTTCATCCAATACGATTCTTTCGCTCAGGCTTATCTCCTCAAGACAGAAACCCAAGAAATCCAAATCAATCCTATGATTGCCCAGCAGATTTATGTGGAAAAACTATAGACAGAACCCAGTTCGGACTTTTTAGTCTAAACTGGGTTTTTATTGACAAAAATAAGATGTCAGAATATAATAAGTATACTTATAAAATGTCTAGAGGGAAAGCTAATGGAAAAATCGCAGTTTAACTCCATCTACAAGGATGAATATCAAATCAACCGGTCTACTCTTTATCCGTGCCTACCACAAGTGGCATGGGCTGATTAAAAACAAACTGAGAACGATTGATTTGACCCATCCCCAGTTTGTCGTTCTGACCACTCTTGCAGCGCTTCTGCGTCAGCAAGAATGGGTTAGTCAGACCGATATTGCACGATTTTCTGACATGGATGTTATGACCGTATCCCAAATCATCCGCCTCTTGGTCAAGAAAGGTTTGATCATGCGGGAAGTCCATCCCAAGGACAGCCGTGCCAACATCATACTTCTAACGGATACGGGGCTGCAAAAGGTCAACCAAGCCCTTCCTCTAGTAGAAGGCATTGATCAGGCATTCTTTGGAAAATTAGAAAATAAAACAGAAATATTGAATCAACTCTTAATGGAACTGGAGGCAGAAAATGACTAGATTTTGGATTGGTGTCGTATCAAAAGAACATGTACTAAGAGGTGTAGAAGGTGGATTTTGCCAAGTCTGCCATGGAAAGAAAGCACCGCTAAACCGAATGAAAAAGGGGGACTATCTTCTGTACTACAGTCCCAAGTATCAACTGAATGGTCAGGAAAAGCTGCAATCCTTTACAGCAGTTGGCAAGATTCTAGATGACACTGCCTACCAAGTAGAGATGTTTGAAGGTTTTGTTCCATTTCGGCGAGATGTCAGCTACTACCAGCCGGTCAAAGACTGCCCCATTGACCAAGTCCGACAGCATCCTCAGTGGCGCCAATATGCTTCTCAGATAAGATACGGACATTTCGAAGTTTCGAAAGACTTCTTCCTTTATGTTTTTGAGCAAATGAAACTGGACAACCCTACAAATCAGTAGAAGCAGCTTCGTTTGACTTACACCTAGACCTTGCTCACCTGTCGTCAAATCCAAAGTTTCGATTCTCAAGGGAAACCGGAACTTTTTGATTTGCAGTAAAAATCTCGATTTATTAAATCAGCATAAAAGCCGACAAAGTACCCGTAATCACATTTGCTAAAGCATGCATGATCCAGCTGGCTAAAATGGAGCCATCGGATTTCTTTTCATTAACAAAGCCCATATAGGCCGCGATGCCACTTGTACACAAAATGATGAGCAGGGTTTGCTGCCAAGAGAGCACTGTTATAAACATCAAGCCATGGAGCAGACCAAAAAGAGCAGCTTGTATGGTGTTGGCTACCACAAAGGATAAGCGGCTAGCCAATCTCTTTAAAAGAAAACCTCTGAAGAGCAGTTCTTCTGGCAGAGAAGTTTGAAAAAGACCATAAATCAGAACAGCTGGCAAGGCTTTGAAGCCGAGGCCTGAGAAGTTTGAAGTCGCTGTCTTAAGACCTTTTACAGTAGTATATAGTAGCAAAAAAACGAAAGAAGTAAGAAAAAAATAGCGAACCCAGCAAAAATCCACAGCCAGATCTTCCGGCTACCAGCATCTTTTTAGTGGTTTTAAGCCAAGCCATTCCAAAAATGAACTTTTTCTTCTAGCGCCTATCAACCACCAAACAAAAGGAAGCAAAGCAAACAAAGCGATTTGAATCAGAGCATCCAGCATCTGTTGAACTAGATTTCCCATGGTAAGAGACTCCTTTCTTTTCTTTAATATGATTATACAAGACAAACTTCAAAAATTTATAAAGTAATTCTAAAATATTTCTAAAGAATAAAAGAAATCATAAACATAAACAAATCAAGGATTATCGCCACTTCCACTTGTTTGCTATGCTCATCATTTTTGGACTAAATGATGCTCAAAAACTCTTTAAAGATCTATCTCAAAAATCTAAGAAAAGTTGCAGATAAAAATAAGGCGTTGAGTTAAAAAAATAGAAAACTGGCAATACGTTAAAGTAAGGGAAAAACTCCTAAAATTTTATTACCCAAAGTCAAATTTTCAGCCTATCTATCCTAGATAATTTTCTTTTTAGTCAAATATTCCCAACTCCTGCTCATCCACTTCCTACTCCTCGGGGTTTCAATTTTACAAGCTCAGTACCATGCCAAAAGCTGTTTTTTCCTTCTTGCCAACCCGCTTACATTTTGCTAAAATGATGTCAAAAATCAGTAAGGAAAAATTATGCCACAACAACTTTAAAGAATTTGCCCGGCTAGATCAAGTGGAAGCTATTGTTCTCGGTGGCTCTCGTGCTGGACAGCATTTTGACAAAGACTCAGACTATGATGTTTATATCTACTTAACAGATTCTATTGCTCCCCTGACTCGACGCGATATCCTCAGCAAGTACTGCTCCTACATGGAAATCGGCAATCAGTTTTGGGAACTAGAGGATGACTGTGTGCTGAAGAGCAAGATCGAAATTGAGCTCATTTACCGTACACTGGACAGCTTTGATAAAGACCTGCAGACTGTAGTCCTAGACCACCAAGCCCAGAATGCCTATACCACCTGTATGTGGCACAATCTGCTCCACAGCAAAATCATCTACGACCGAAATGGTCGCTATGAAGCACTTCAAAACAAGTACAGACTGCCTTATCCAGCTGAGCTGAAAAAGAATATTATTAAGAAGCAGCTCCTCTTACTTGATCAAGCCATGCCAGCTTTCTCCAAACAAATAGAAAAAGCGCTCAAGCGTCAGGACCTGCTCAGTATCAATCACCGTAGCAGTGAATTTTTTGCTTCCTATTTTGACTTGCTCTTCGCCCTAAACGAACAGACGCACCCTGGAGAAAAGAGAATGCTGGAGTTTGCAAAAACCAACTGCTCGCTATTGCCTCAGCATTTCGAAGAAAATATACAGACCTATTTTCAAAAACTCTATACTGAGCCCGCTGAAGCGATAAAGCTTATCAATCAGCTAGTGACGACCATCAAACAAGTCATTCCTCAAGAAATGATTGATGGTTTTTAGAAATGTTGTAGGAAATTATACATTCATTGCTACAGAAGCAAAAAAATTAGGAGTTTGAACACTAGTGTTCAAACTCCTTTTCATACTTCTTCTCAGCGATTCTTCGTATCCAGAATAATGGTCACTGGGCCATCATTGATTAGCTCTACCTGCATGTCTGCCCCAAAAATCCCCGTCCGAGTTGGCACCTCCTGCTGCAAGGAAAGATTGAAGGTATCATAAAAATTGCTAGCCATCTCTGGCGGAGCAGCCTTGACAAAGGCTGGCCGATTACCCTTTTTGGTATCTGCATGCAGGGTGAACTGGGAAATTGACAAAATCTCTCCAGCAATGTCCTTGATAGATAGGTTCATCTTGCCCTCAGCATCGGAAAAAATCCGCATATTGACAATCTTCCTGACTGCATAATCCATATCCTCCTGACTATCGTCAGGCCCTACGCCTACTAGGAGCAGGAGACCTTGTCCAATACTGCTGCGCAGCTGTTGGTCAATGCTGACCTGAGCACGTTTCACGCGCTGAATCACTATTTTCATATCTTTTCCTTTGATTTAAGCAAGTCACCAAGGGTAACTTACAGCTCGATAATGATTTCCGAAAAGAATCAGCCATTAGTCCGCTTGACCGAGTAGACCTCTGGCACGCTCTTAATCTTATCCACCACCGTCGTCAGCATGGACAGATTAGCAATACCAAAAGAAACGTGGATATTAGCAAATTTCATGTCCTTGGTCGGCTGAGCATTAACTGTTGAAATGTTTTTGGTGGTATTGGACAGAACCTGCAACACATCGTTAAGGAGACCAGAGCGGTTGAGACCGTAAATATCAATGTGTGCCGTGTACTCTTTGGTCGTGTTGTTGTCTTCCCATTCCACATCAATCAGCCGCTGCTCATAATTATCCTGGGCCTTGAGATTCATGCAGTCCTGCCGGTGAATGGCTACACCGCGTCCTTTGGTAATATAGCCGACAATATCATCACCCGGCACAGGATTACAGCATTTGGCAATCCGGATAAGGAGACCAGACGCACCCTGAATAACCACACCGCCTTCGTGCTTAACCTTGAGGGTGTCTTTTTTGTTTTCAACCTTGACTTCGCCACCCTTGACCAATTCCTCCGCTTCTGCTCTGGCCTTGGCCCGTTCTTCCTCACGGCGCTCTTTTTCTGTCAAACGGTTGAAAATACTAATGGCGCCAATCTCACCGAAGCCAATCGCCGCAAAAAGCGCCTCTTCAGTCTTATAACTGGTCTTCTGCAACACTTCTTCCATGTGCTTCTTGTCCATGTACCTATTGGCTACATAGCCATGCTCCTGAAATTGAGCCTGCAAGAGCTCCCGCCCTTTTGAGATAGACAGCTCCTTGTCTTGATTTTTTTAAAGAATTGACGGATTTTATTTCTTGCCTTGCTGGTCTTGACAATATTGAGCCAGTCGCGGCTCGGTCCGAAGGAGTTAGCGTTGGTGATGATTTCCACCTGATCACCTGTCCTAAGCTTGGTTGTCAGGGGCACCATGCGGCCATTGACCTTGGCTCCTGTGGCTTTCTCACCGACCTTGGTATGAATCTCATAGGCAAAGTCAATGGGACCCGAGTCCTTAGGTAGAGAGCGCACTGCTCCATCCGGTGTGAAAACGTAAATTTCCTCAGCCAGATAGCTCTCCTTGACCGAGTCAACGAAGTCCTTGGCATTGTTAGACTGGTCCTGCAGCTCCATCAGCTCCTTGATCCAGTTCATCCCGATGGCTGATTCTCTGCTGTCTACCTGTCCTTTGACACCTTTCTTGTAAGCCCAGTGGGCTGCAACCCCATACTCAGCGACCTCATGCATTTCCTTGGTCCGAATCTGAAACTCAATCGGACCTTTGGGTCCATAAACGGTCGTATGGATGGACTGGTAACCATTGGCTTTGCGGTTGGCAATATAATCCTTGAACCGCCCAGGCATCGGCCGCCAAAGCTCATGAATGTAGCCCAGCATGGCATAAACATCACTTTGAGTATCCAAGATACAGCGAATAGCAATCAGATCATAAATCTCATCAAAACGCTTCTTCTTGTCCTGCATCTTGCGATAGATCGAGTAGATATGCTTGGGCCGGCCATAAATCTTACCCTGCAGATTGCGCTCGCCAGCATAGGTCTCAATCTTCTGAACCACCTCTTCTACCAGTTCTTCACGCTCCCGACGCTTCTCCTTCATCATGTGGGAAATTTTGTAAAATTCCACTTCATTGAGATAACGGAAAGACAAATCTTCTAGTTCCCACTTGACACTGGAAATCCCCAGGCGATGAGCCAAGGGGGCGTAGATTTCCATTGTTTCTCGGGAAATCCGCTCCTGCTTATCCTTGCGCAGATGCTTCAGCGTCCGCATATTGTGGAGACGGTCTGCCAGTTTGACCAAATAACCCGGATATCCTCCGACATGGCCATCAGCATCTTACGGTGATTTTCTGCCAGCTGCTCTTCGTGGGATTTATACTTGACCTTACCCAGCTTGGTAACCCCGTCCACAATCACGCGCACATCAGTCCCAAACTCTCTTTCCAAATCATCCAGCGTTGCACGGGTGTCCTCGACCACGTCATGCAGAAAGCCGCAGGCGACCGTTACTGCGTCCAGCTTGAGCTTGGCCAAAATCCCTGCCACCTGAATAGGATGCACAATATAAGGCTCACCTGACCTGCGAAACTGCCCACTGTGACAGTCAATCGCATAGATCAAAGCTTTCTGTATAAAGGCCACATCCTCCGCAGCCAGATATTTTCTCGTAAGGGCCAATACCTGATCGCCCGTCAAATTCACTTCTTTTGGCATCTCGTCTCTCCAATTCCTGCCTACTATTGTATCACTTTTAGCCCAATATGAAAACCTAGAAGACGGTTCATATAAAAACCCGCCTTAAACGGGCGGGGTATGGTGAAATGTAACACTATCAGACGATATCTTTCTGTTAAAAAACGAAGAGGCTAATCTTTCTGATTCAGTGATTCCTTATATCTCTGAGAATCTTTACCGTACCATTCTTCAACAGAGTATCCTGATAGTTGTCGGTAATCTTCTAAGTATTTTTGAAGATAGTAACCTTGGAAATTGTCAACTGCTAAAGCATACCCAAAATAAATAAAGGGAAGAAAAAATAGTGGAATAATGGCCTTCCCGATTGAATTAATAATTCCATCTTGTTGGATAATATCAGAAATTGGAAAAAAACAATACGTAAAATAATTGATATTAAAATAATGAGTCCACCGTACTTTTTAGCAAACGAAACAAAGCGATTGATGAAATCAGCCGTTGGATTTGAATAATTTCGCTGTTTATACAAAATTTCAAGTGTATTTCTCTGGAAGCTTTGAAATAATCCAATAAAAAAGATGATGAAAAAAAGGAAGTATACAACACACTAGATAAAAATTCCACCTAATATCATTCCTGCACCTGATATTCCTATTACTAAAAATTGCGTATAGAGGATTGTAATCATAAGATACATCCACTTATTGAAATAGTAGTAAGATAAAACTGACTGATTCTTTATTTTCCTCACATCATTTAAGTAGGAAAAAAGAATGATAAATCCTAAACCAAATACAATACCGTTTATTAAGCCTATATTCAATGAGAAAAACTGCAATTTTTTAGAACCAAGAGAAATACTTAGAAGAAAGAATAAAAATAGAAAAAATTGCATTGTAAAAAATCCCAAAATCTTTTTCCCATAACCTTTTTCATTAAAATCCTCTAGTGAAGTTTTGATATACTTGTCCGTTACTAGGTTCATACTTTCTTCTAGCGAAGCATTAAAAATTGTTTGTTTCAAAATTCTAAGACTCCTTTTAATAAAATCATCTCAAATTTACTTTTTGAAGTGAAGAGCATTCTCATAGTCAAAGTTAATATTTAGTGTGAACTCGTGTTTCAGCCAATTAAGCATTTAACTATGTATGAATTATTCCCCTACCAAAGCTTGCAAACCTGCTGATTCATCCATACCAACTGAACTTAGTTGCTCACTTCCGCCATCTTTTTGAATTCCCATTTTCCCAGCCATGCTTATACTATCATTAATGACAACATCAAACATAATACCCCCCATCGGATTATGTTTAATGGAGCTATCATCTATTTTATAAGAACGAATTTTTCCTTTCTCCGTTAAAGCATTAGGATCGATCGCTTTTAATTCTTCCACAATCAATTTCTTTACTTCCTCACTGTGAACAATCCTTGTCATCTCATTATGGAATTCTTGATTTTTGTGAGTCAAGTATATTCCTCCTACCAGACAAAGAGCTAAAAATAAACTGACAACCGATAAGATAATTTTATGTTTTTGCTTCATTAGACACTCCTACGACTATTATAATTTAGTATGTGGTATAGATTTTGCAATTCCAATTAAAGCAAGAGGTTTTCGCTATAACTAGAATAGTGAATCACTTGTCGTCACTTTCCAACAACGCCCGCAAACCTGCTGATTCAGTCATACCATCCGTACGAATTTTCCCATTCTCACCATCCATTCGAAGACCAGTCTTCCCAACCATACTTATACTATCATTAATGATAATATGAAACATAATTCCTCCCATCGGATTATGCTTAATGGAGCTATCATCTATTTTATAAGAGCGAATCTTCCCTTTGTCTGTTAACGCATTTGGATCTTTCTTTTTAAATCTTCTTCAATCAACTCCCTCACTTCCTCACTATGGACAATTCTGAACATTTCATTCTGGAATTCTTGGTTTTTGTGAGCTAAGTAGAGACCTACTCCTATGCAAGCAGCCACAAACAAGCTGATAACTGATAAGATAATTTTATGTTTTTTCTTCATACGTTCACCTCTAAAAAAAGAAATCTCCTTATGGCTATTTGGCTGTCACTCCTCTAGTAACTTCTGAAGACCTTTTGACCTATCCATACCAACAGTTCGTATGTCCTCATTCTCTCCATATTTTCTAAGGCCAGTTGACCCAACAATATCAGGGTCATCATTAATGACAATATCAAACATGATGCCACCCATTGGATTGTGACGAATGCTCCTATCATCAATTTTATAGGATTGAATTTTCCCCTTATCCGTTAAAGCATGAGAATCTAATTTTTTTAATTTCTTTTCTATTAGATTCTTCACTTCCTTACTATGAACAATTCTGAACATTTCATTTTGAAATTCTTGATTTTTATGAGCTAGGTAGAGGCCTACTCCCAGCAATATCAGTACACTTAGGCCAATAAGCCCCATAATCCTGTTTCTTCTCTTAGACATATAAACACTCCTCAATCTATATCAGTTTCATTATATAATATATTTTCCCAAAAGCAAAAACCCGCCTTAAACGGGCGGGTTGTGGTGAAGAAAGTGAAGAACTTCTTCCTTGATAAATTGACAATAAGCGTAGACAAGGTAGCAAGTAGATGCCACACCTAAAAGGGCGACAAACAACTCAAATAAGGCAAACATAGTCATGGTGAACCTCCTCTCCTTATCAGGCAAAGAATGCAGATACGCTTCCCAGCTTGGACAGTCTGATTTTTTCCGTTTTATTTTCCTTTCCGACTTACCCAGGTGAGCTCATCACTATTATACCAAAACACGAAAGCAGATACAAGGCAGTGAGACAGTTGTTCCTAACAATGATTTTATCAAAATAGATAACATGCTAAATTTGAAGCATCAAACGTAGGAATGTCACTGTTAACAAATTTTTTTCTCCTCTTAATTTGACACGGTTTCTCTAAATGAGTAAACATTATCATAGTTGACAGTTACTGAATAATAGTAATAATCGTCGTTTCTGTTTGAGCTTCCAAAACCTAAAGTTGCCTGCTCTCTTTCATTTTTGTGAAAATACTGATTGATAGTTTGATTTTGAATCGAATAATCAATATCAAACGCCCCGTTGTTGCCATTATAACTTTTGGATTTCATAGATAAAGAAGATAGAAAAGACTGATTAATCGTTAACTTTTGAAATAAGAATCCATCAAAAGGCCATAATTCTTTCGCTTTCTCCTTATCAGAAAGATAAATTTCCCATCTATATAATCCACCCTTATTGTTTCTTCTGGCTTTTCAGTAATATCATCAGAAGCCCGTGTCTTGGTTAACACTCCAGAAATTGTGTGATTGCTACTATCCCCTTGTAAAGACATTTCGATAAGATAAGTCCCACGTTTGATATACACTTGCTCTACTTTAAACCCATCCGGAAATTGCTTAAACAAATCAAATAGATTTTCAGTTGGATAGACGCGACTCACTTCAGCTACCTTATTCTCAATCCAATCTCGGCTGCCCCTCTTTTCTCCACATCCTATTAATCCTATCATGACTCCCCCTAAAAGTAATATTTTGAGAAAAATCCGCTTTTTCATGATATTCTCCCCTTTTATTATACTTAACAAAGTACTTATTTCAGTCACTATATAGTGTACCATAAATTTTTAAAACTCTATTTTATTCTACCTCCATTCAATCATTCACTTATCCGCTGATGTCTTCATTCAGTATTTTCAAACCAATATTAGAAAGCATAAAAGATCTATACTGGAAATTTCTTCTTGATGAGAGCGCTTTAATATAGTATAATATAAGTCTGAAATTCATTTTAACAAAGGAGATATTATGTCTAAATCATCCCTTCAAAAAACGGTTGTGCTTTTGAGTGCAGCGGCTCTTGCGGCAGCTGTAAATGCTGTTCAGGCTGATGAGAATACTGCACCGGTCACTGCTAATCCTGCTGCAGTAGAAAGCAGCGCAGCGAAAGCAAAACCAACGACTGCTGCAAGTCCTACTGAAGCTACTGCGACACCAGAGAGCACGGATCCTAGCTCTGCTATTTCTCCAGAAAATGCCAGTGGGAACGCTGATGCTCTGATGGCTATGGCTCGCAATGTCGCAGCTACTGAGGATACAAAGCCCGTGGAGGGACAGACTGTCGATCTTCGTATCTTGGCAACGACCGACCTCCATACAAACTTGGTCAACTACGACTACTATCAGGACAAGCCGGTGGAGACCTTGGGACTGGCTAAAACAGCCGTGCTGATTGAGAAGGCCAAGAAAGAAAATCCTAACGTCCTCTTGGTCGACAATGGCGATACCATCCAAGGAACGCCGCTGGGAACCTATAAGGCCATTGTAGATCCTGTAGAGAAGGGCGAGCAGCACCCTATGTACGCTGCTCTTCAGGCTCTGGGCTTTGAAGCTGGTACGCTAGGAAACCATGAGTTCAACTACGGTCTGGACTATCTGAATCGCGTGATTGAGACAGCTGGCCTGCCTATTGTCAATGCCAATGTGCTGGATCCAGCGACTGGTAAATTCATCTATCAGCCTTACAAAATCATCGAAAAGACCTTTACAGATACTCAGGGCCGCTTGACGACTGTCAAGATTGGTGTGACCGGGATTGTACCGCCTCAAATCCTCAACTGGGATAAGGCAAACCTAGAAGGAAAAGTGGTCGTTCGCGATTCTGTTGAGGCTATTCGAGACATCATTCCTGAGATGCGCAAAGCAGGTGCAGACATCACCTTGGTGCTTTCTCACTCTGGCATCGGAGATGACAAATATGAAAAAGGCGAGGAAAATGAAGGCTATCAAATCGCCAGCCTGCCAGGTGTGGATGCTGTTGTAACGGGCCACTCTCACGCAGAATTTCCAAGCGGAAACGGAACTGGCTTCTACGAAAAATATCCTGGCGTAGACGGTGTCAATGGGAAAATCAATGGTACTCCAGTAACCATGGCTGGAAAATATGGCGACCATCTGGGCGTCATTGACCTCAAGCTAAACTATACCGATGGCAAATGGAAAGTCACTGACAGCAAGGGCTCTATCCGCAAGGTAGATACCAAGTCTAATGTAGCCGATCAGCGCGTCATTGACATTGCCAAAGAATCCCACCAAGGGACTATCAACTATGTCCGCCAGCAAGTCGGTACTACGACCGCACCGATTACAAGCTACTTCTCTCTGGTCAAAGACGATCCATCCGTGCAAATCGTCAACAATGCCCAGCTTTGGTATGCTAAGCAAGAGCTGGCTGGCACGCCTGAAGCCAACCTTCCCATTCTGTCTGCAGCTGCTCCTTTCAAGGCAGGAACTCGTGGGGATGCAACGGCCTACACAGACATTCCAGCTGGCCCTATTGCTATAAAGAATGTAGCAGACCTCTATCTCTACGATAATGTCACAGCTATCCTCAAGGTCAACGGTGCCCAGCTCAAAGAATGGTTGGAAATGTCAGCTGGCCAATTCAACACCATTGACCCAAACAATAGCCAACCACAAAATCTGGTCAATACTGACTACCGGACTTATAACTTTGATGTTATCGACGGTGTTACCTATGAGTTTGACATCACCCAGCCGAACAAATACGACCGCGAAGGCAAACTGGCCAACCCAAATGCCAGTCGGGTCCGCAACCTGAAATACCAAGGCAAGGAGATTGACCCAAATCAGGAATTTATCGTCGTGACCAACAACTACCGGTCTAACGGTAACTTCCCAGGTGTTCGAGAAGCCAGCCTCAACCGTCTGCTCAATCTGGAAAATCGCCAAGCTATCATCAACTATATCTTAGCTGTCAAATATCAATCCAAGTGCAGATCAGAACTGGCATTTCGCTGATACCATCAAGGGACTTGACCTGCGCTTCCTGACAGCTGATAAGGCCAAGAACTTGATTGGTACTGACGGAGACATCGTCTATCTAGCAGCTTCTGCCCAAGAAGGATTCGGCGAATACAAATTCGTCTACGTCGCACCGAAAACTGAACCAGTGCCTATTGAGCAGCCAAGCCGTCCGACTATCGCAGTCGAAGCAGCCAATCTGCAGCATAGCAGAGTAGACTTCCCTGTCTTGACTGCTGTTGACTCTAGCACAAACAAGCAAGCATCCCACAGACAGGCAGGAACAGAAAGCCTCCCAGCAACCGGAGAAAAGACATCCTCGCTCGGACTCTTGGGACTTGTCATGACCGGACTTGCAGGAATCTTCGCCTTCAAAAAACGTGAAAGACAATAATGATTAAAAAATCAGCAGCCAAGATGGTTGCTGATTTTGCTTTTTAGAGACTGTCATTGCTTAATTCCAACAAAACACTAACTGCCGTCAAGGCATAAAGCGGAGCTGTTTCAGCCCGCAGGATACGTGGACCTAGACCAGCGGAGATAGCACCTGCTTGGCCAAAGGCGTCTATTTCATCTGGCGATAGACCGCCCTCCGGTCCGAAGATAAAGAGAACTTTTGCGCCAGCTTCCAAGCCAGACAGAGCTCGGACTAGAGCTGCAGATTCTCCTTCTTTGGCCGATTCCTCATAGGCCACGATGATGCGGTCAAAGTCTGTCAAGGCTGCCAGAAAGTCTACCTTTTTATCAAAGAACCGAATCTCAGGAATCAGATTGCGCTTGCTCTGCTCTGCTGCTCCCTGAGCAATTTTCTCTAGCTTTTCACTCTTTTTAGCCAGCTTTTTACCATCCCACTTGGCCACCGACCAGTCCGCTGGGAAAGCCCAGATAGCACTGGCTCCTAGCTCCGTTACCTTCTGAGTGATGAATTCCAACTTATCGCCCTTAGGAAAGCCTGAAGCAATGGTCACTTGAACTGGCAACTCTGTATTGTCTGCCAGCTCCTCCAAGATTTCCCAAGCTCTGCTGGCCGGGGTCTAACACCCGAGCCAGCCGTTTCATGCCATCATCAAAAATCAGTGTGACTTGGTCACCCTCTTTGAGCCGCATGACTGAAAACATATGTTTGGCCGTATCCTTATCCGTGACCACCAGAGGGGACTGAGGACTTCCTTTTATAAAATACTGCTGCATCTAACCACCTATCACGCCTGAAATGTCCTGCGTTTTCTTAAAGACACAGGCATTCCATTCGCCCTGAATCATATGCGTTTCCAGGAAAAATCCTGCCGCTTCCGCTGACTCGCGCACCATTTCCCACTTCTCAGAAATAATCCCACTCATAATCAGATAGCCCTCATCCTTGACCAGACGGTAGGCATCCTCTGTCAGATGGATGAGAATATCGGCCAAAATGTTGGCAACAATGACATCCGCCGCAATTTCTACGCCTCGGAGAAGATCACTGGTGCCACATGGATGTTCTCCATACCTGGATTGAGCTCAATATTTTCCTGAGCCACGCGCACTGCCACCTCGTCCAAATCATAGGCGTAGATGTCCTTAGCGCCTAAGAGTGAGCTGGCAATGGAGAGAACGCCGCTGCCCGTGCCTACATCCAACACCGTTTCACCGCCCCGCAGGACCTGCTCCAGCGCAAAGAGGCTCATCTTGGTCGTCGGGTGAGTGCCCGTACCGAAGGCCATGCCAGGATCCAGCGTGATAATCTTCTCACCAGCTGTCGCCTCATACTCCGTCCATGACGGCACAATAGTCAAGTCGTGGGTGATCCGAGCCGGCTCAAAGTACTTCTTCCAGTTGTCCGCCCAGTCTTCCTCAGCCAGTTCCTGCCGAGTCAGCTGAATATTTCCCGTCTCCAAGCCGAAGCCATCCAGCTCAGCCAGACGCTCATTGGCCTGAGCCGCAACAGCCTCTATATCCACCGAATCCGGGTAGTAGCCGGTAATCTTGACCCGATCGCTCTGCTCCACTTCTGGAAAAAGCTCACCATACTGGTCAACCTGCCCCAGATAATCTGCGCTGTCATCGATAGCCACGCCCTGACTGCCCAGCTCAATCAGAATATTAGAGGCTGCTTCTTCCGCCTCACGCTTCACTTCAATCGTTAATTCCTGCCAAGTGTCCATTATTAAATACCAGGCCCGTAAAACACAGAGCCAAAATAGGAAATTCTCTGATGACGCTTGCGTCTATGAGAACCTTATCTTTTTGGCACAATGTTTAGGGCAGATTCAGTTTAAAAATTTAACTGAACAATCCTTTCTTTGTTTATTTCATTGTCTTCGTCATGTAGACCATATCCATGCCCTCTTTTTCGGGCTCAGTATGGGTCTGATGATAGCCATTTTTCTCATAAAAAGCCACCATGCCTTTATCCTGGAAAACCGTACACAAATCCCATCTGATAACGGTGGAGAATTTCTCCTCAATCAGACCAAGGCCTTCAGAACCATATCCTTTATTCTGGTACTCTGGCAAAATCGCTACGGTTCCAATCCAGCCTGCTGTCTGTTCGTCATTTGTATTCAAGCGAATAAAGCCAAGAATCTTCTCGTCGTCTTTGACAAAATAATAAAAACTATTGGGCCGCTCAACCAGCTTCCAGCGAATCCGCTCTCGCTCCTCCAGATAGGGGTCGTATTGATCCTGATATTTTTCATAAACGGCCTTAAAACTCGCTCGCTGAATGGCAATAATGGTCTCTAAATCCTCAGCTCCCGCCCGCTCAATATGAATCATGCTCGCACCTCCAAATAATCTCTCAACCTGTCCTGTAGCTGCGGAATAACCTTTTTATCTGCTAAAAACTGGCGAATATCCATCATCTGATAAGCCTGCCCCTCATCGCCAAAGACGATGCTGGCACATTCTTCCTGAGTGATGGTTCCCACCATAAAAATCGAGGTTTTGGCTGGATCAAGCATGCCTTGATATTCCTTAGCCCAGACAATAGCTACTTCTTCAAGCTTCAAACCAAGCTCTTCGAAAACTTCTCTTTGAACACATTCAAAGGGGGTCTCCTCGTTCTCTCGGCCACCGCCTGGCAGCTCCCACATATTGGGGCCAAGGAATAGTTGAAATATCGTCTCGCAAGATAGTCAGTAGCTTATCATCACAGAGCAAGGCAATCTTGCAGCCAGAAAAACTCCATCTGTTTGTGCAGCAAATCTAGTCCTTCTTCATCTGCCATCAGCGCCTCCTAATACCTTGGATAGGGATAAAAAAATCTGTCTCAGTCAAATCCGCTCTGCCATTTTCAAAAAGCCTCAGCATTCCAAGCCATCTCAAACTCTGCCGCCTCTGGATCTGCTAAGAAGTCCATGAGTGCATCGAGACCAGACTCAGCCGTTTGGGTTAGGAAATCCACGAAATAAGCCAGAAACTCCAGTGACAGCCCCTTCTTCGGCTCATAGGGCAGGGCAGCCAGATAGTTCTCTGCCTCAAAACGAGACTTGGTCGGATTGTAGAAAAGTACGGCTTCCTCAAAGTAAATATCCTCAGCCGAGACATTGCCCTCAGCATCAACCGTCTCAATACCGCCTGGATTTTGAACCTCAAGGAGAAAGGCAAGCTCGACTGCGTGATTCTTCTTGTCCCAGTTTATCTCATAGTCAAAAGGAAAGCTCTTCCCCATTTCCTCGTCCAATATCTCCAAAAAACCGTACTTAGTCATGATTTCCTCTTTTCATTGTGATAAAATATTACTATCTACAATAGTAACACAAAAAGCCAAGAAAAACACTTGCAGAAAGGAAATCTTATGCCAGAAAACCTCGCCCTGCGCTTGCGGCCGACCGATATTGATCAGATTATCGGCCAGCAACATCTGGTCGGACCCGGGAAAATCATCCGTCGCATGGTTGAAGCCAACCGCCTGTCCTCGATGATTCTCTACGGGCCACCCGGCATTGGCAAAACCTCTATCGCCTCGGCTATCGCCGGCACAACTAAATATGCTTTCCGGACCTTTAATGCCACCGTAGATAGCAAGAAGCGCCTGCAAGAAATCGCCGAGGAAGCTAAATTTTCCGGCGGACTGGTGCTCCTACTTGACGAGATTCACCGTTTGGACAAGACCAAGCAAGACTTTCTTCTACCGCTATTAGAAAGCGGTCTAGTCATCATGATTGGAGCGACGACAGAAAATCCTTTCTTTTCTGTCACTCCTGCTATCCGAAGTCGGGTTCAGATATTTGAGCTAGAGCCCCTCAGCAACGACGACATCCGGACAGCCATTCAGCTAGCCTTGACGGATAAGGAGCGAGGATTTGATTTTCCAGTGGAGCTAGACGATGATGCTCTGGATTTCATTGCCTTCTCTACCAACGGAGACCTGCGCTCCGCCTATAATTCACTGGACCTAGCCGTACTCTCTACCCCAGAAGATGGCAAGGGTATTCGCCACATCACGCTTGATGTCATGGAAAACAGCCTGCAAAAGAGCTACATCACCATGGATAAGGACGGGGATGGCCATTACGATGCCCTCTCTGCCCTACAGAAGTCCATCCGTGGCTCCGATGTCAATGCCAGTCTCCACTACGCAGCTCGGCTCGTTGAGGCAGGGGACCTGCCTAGCCTAGCTCGACGCTTGACCGTTATTGCTTACGAGGATATTGGTCTGGCAAATCCTGACGCTCAAGTCCATACCGTTACAGCTCTGGAAGCAGCTCAGCGGATCGGCTTTCCTGAAGCTCGCATCCTCATTGCCAATATTGTTATCGATCTGGCTCTATCGCCCAAGTCCAACTCAGCCTATCTAGCCATGGACAAGGCCCTAGCTGACTTACGAAAGAATGGAAACCTACCCATTCCCCGCCACTTACGTGACGGCCACTATGCCGGCAGTAAGGAACTGGGAAACGCACAGAACTATCTCTACCCTCACTCCTATCCTGGCAATTGGGTCAAGCAGGACTATCTACCTGACAAGATAAAAGATGCCAATTATTTCACTCCTAATGAGAATGGTAAATACGAGCGAGCCCTTGGAATAACGAAGGATAAGATTGACGACTTAAAAAAATGATGACATCGTTTGCAAAAAATCACATTTTTCTCTTGAATTTTTCAAAATTTATGGTATTATAATTATAGAAACGCTGTGGTGTACGACTTCACACTTAAGTGTTGACCGACTATTTTTTGTATTATTAGGGAAACAAAAGACTTCTAACAGCATGCAAGCCGTGTCACGCGGAAGCAGCTTCAGTTAGAGCGAGTTGCCCACCTGCTTAATTGCGCGGGTTCAATACAAATCGTGAAGGTCCGGCACCAATACAGCTTTTTCTATTGCCTCCTTAGCTCAGCTGGCAGAGCAGCGGACTCTTAATCCGTGGGTCGCAGGTTCGATCCCTGCAGGGGGCATAGAAATAGATAAGAAAAAGCCTTGATTTACAAGGTTTTTTTGCTTATTTAATTTCGCTTTTTTCAGCTCAATCATCTCCTTAAATTCAAAGTAGATTTTCCACACAAAAAATCCCCTTCCTTTAGACACAAGAAAGGAGAGGCATCGCATAGAAAAAAACTACGAGAGAAGACTGAAACAAAATATGTTTGACGAAAACCTGATAAAGATGGTTACACACCGAGCATATTCCTAAGGACGTCTTATAATTTTTTTGATTTAGGAATTAAGAAAGATTATATATCAAGTTTAGATATGCCTCACGCTTGCATATCCAAGCGGCCTTCCCCGTAGTTCTGAGCAACTAATTTGTTCTAGGAAACATCTTAGTTGCTTTTTATTTTAAAACAACTATATTACGGAACATCACAGTCTTGATTAACAAAAGGATACAAGATAGTGACTGATTGTAAAAAACATTCTTATTTCTGCTTTCTAAAAAGCGACCACTGCTAATCCGGGTTTGGAGTAAAAATCTCTGCCCCTTAAGGGAACAGAGATGAAATTTATTTCTTCTTCGCACGGAAGACAATGAAGCCTACCAAGCCTACTAGAGCTACTCCAGCAGCAATCATGATCCAGCTAGCATTCTCACCCGCTTTAGGGAGAACTTTCTTGGTTCCAACATTAGAGGCATTTCCTCCGCCAGTACCATTATCTGATTCGATAATCACAACAGTGCTTCCTGTAGTGCTGCTTGAGCTAGAAGTCGTGCTACTGCTACTTGAGCTAGAGCTGGAACTACTACTGCTGCTCTTAGAGCTATTGTCCGAGCTAGGTTTCGGCGGCTGCGGAACTCCTGGAACTGGTGTATTGGTAATGTTCATACCATCAACAGTAGCTGTATAACCATAAACACGGTCTTCAGTAACTGAGTAGACAATATCTTTTCCATCTTCACCAGTCGCTGGCAAGTCAGTGAACTCATACTTCCACTCACCCTTATCATTCGGACCAACTTCTTTATGAGCAACTTCAGTGCCATTTGCATAGAGACGAACGGTAATCTTGTCTGGACGTTTGCCATCTTTATCGTTGTCATCATTCCAAGTCTTGGTACCTGAAGCGGTAATCAATGCCTTACGGTTTGTAAAGTCTTTGTAAATAATACCAGAGCCATAATTCTTGAGCTGAGCGGCATTGACCTGAATCTCTTCATCTGACAGTTGGTAACCTTCTGGTGCCTTGGTTTCCTTAATCAGATAATGCTCCTTAATCAAGTTGCTGAAAGAAGCAATCCCGTTAGCATCACTGGTTGCTTTTTGAACAATTGTCACACCATCTTCATCGTATAATGTGAATTCAGCACCTGCTAGGGCTTTACCAGCTTCGTCTTTTTAGTCACCTGCACACCATAGACATCTCCATGTGCATAGCCGTTTGCACGTTGGTAGCGGACAGCAACCGAAGATTTTTGCTCTTCAATATTATCTGCTCGCATAATTGCTTCGTTCGGGAAGACTGTTCCATCAGCCGGAACTGTAGGGAAGTTAACACGATAGCGAACATAGAAACCTTCATTGGCACCGATATGCCCCATGTTAATGGTAAAGGAACGCTTGTCAGCAGCAAGATTAATCGCATAATTTGCTGTCACATCCTCGCGTTGCTGACTTAGTCGATAAGAGTTATCAGTTGGGTCAACAACCCATGAACCTTTAAGAATTTGGAAGCTGTTGAGATCAATTTCTCCGGTATTAAAGCCCAGAGTATCTGAAATAACAACATTATCCAGTTCTTGATTTTGTTGGTTGATATTCAGGCTGTAAGTAATGCTCTTGATATTATCCGCATTATTCCAGCCGTATTTTATGAAAGTATAAGGAGTTGCTTGGCCAGGAAGACCTTTGTAGTCAATTTTTCCATACTCAACAATCTTCTTGCCAACGATAAGTTTCAGAGGAATAGAGCCTTTATCTCTGGCTACTGTATGATCAACGCGAGCTAAGAGATGGACTTTCCCTTCAATATGAGAGCGAGTCAGGACATAGTCTGTATAGGTCAGTGTAAGCTGTTTAGAGCTTGCATCAACCACAGCTGTCGCTACGAGATTGCCGTCATCATCTTTGACTTCAAAATCAGCTCCCTCCAAGGCAAATTCAGCAGGAAGTCCAATGGTCGTAGTATCTCCTGGCTGAACCTTGCCATAATTAAAGGCAAAGTTTGCGTCAATTTGGAATTTTTCCCAAGGGGAAAGGCCGTCAGTCAGTTCTTCACCCTTTTGATTGTAAACATTTACTGAGGTGATAACATCGTCTACCGTGTTAGCTCTGGCAGATTGACTGCTAGAAAACAGGCTAAAGAGGAGCACAAAGGCTACTGAGAAAAAGCGCGCAATAGTATGAGATATTCTTTTCATAAATAATCCCTCCGTTTTTTTCCTTTTTTCCTTTTTATTGAATATGTAAAAATATTAAAATTTCTTTACATTTCCAATATACTACATATATTAGACTAGCATACGATTGACTATAAGTCAACTATTTACCTTTACCAGTTCAGCTTTTGTCGACAATGTGTAAACCAGTTTATTTCTCCAAAAACCTTGTCATATAAGAATTGAAAACCGTTTCCTCCGTCATCTCCTTGTATTTTCTTGAAACAAAAATGTAATATTTGGCCGCATAATAAATGAACAAATATGAATTATATGACCACAAATATTCATATATATAAATTTATTTTTTAAATAAGCATAATTATTAATGCTTGCTACATAACTAGTCACAATGAAAAAAACTGAACAAAGCTGCTCAGTTTTCTAATTGATAAATGTAAGACAAAGATTATACCTAATTTATACGAATATATAATTCCGTTATTTTTCTACATCATTCCGCCCATCATGCCTGGATCCATAGCTGGAGCTGGGCTTGCTGGTTCTGGTTGATTAGCCACTACTGCTTCGGTTGTCAAGATAAGGCTGGCAACAGAAGCGGCATTTTGCAAGGCTGAACGAGTCACCTTAACTGGGTCAATGATTCCTGCCTCAATCATGTTAACCCATTCGCCAGTCGCGGCATTAAAGCCTGTACCAACTTCAGAGTTTCAGACGGTCAATGACGATTGAACCTTCAAAGCCTGCATTCAGAGCGATTTGACGAACAGGCTCTTCCAAGGCGCGAAGAACGATGTTACGTCCAGTACCTTCATCCCCTGCCAACTCAAGACCTGCGACAGCGTCCAGTACGTTGATATAGGCCGTACCACCACCTGAGACGATTCCTTCTTCTACCGCTGCACGAGTTGCATTAAGGGCATCTTCGATGCGGAGTTTCATTTCTTTGAGTTCTGTTTCGGTTGCAGCTCCAACCTTAATCACAGCTACACCACCAGACAATTTAGCCAGACGTTCTTGCAGTTTTTCACGGTCAAACTCAGAAGTGCTGCTTTCAATCTGTGACTTAATAACTGCCACACGGTTAGCAATGGCTTCAGGATTGCCTGAACCTTCTACAATCACAGTGCTGTCCTTATCAACAGTGACTTTAGAAGCTTGTCCAAGCGCTTCAATCGTAGCGTCTTTAAGCTCTAGACCAAGGTCATCTGTAATCACTGTACCGCCTGTCAAGATAGCGATATCCTCCAACATAGCCTTACGACGATCGCCAAAGCCTGGTGCCTTAACAGCTACGACATTAAAGGTTCCGCGAATCTTGTTAAGAACCAGCGTTGGTAGAGCTTCACCATCTACATCATCTGCGACAATCAAAAGCGGACGATTGGTCTTCAAGATATTTTCCAATAATGGCAGAATCTCTTGAATGTTAGAAATTTTCTTGTCAGTAATCAAGATGTAAGGATTGTCCAGTTCGGCTACCATTTTTTCATTGTCGGTTACCATGTACTGAGACAAGTAGCCGCGGTCAAACTGCATTCCCTCAACTACATCCAGTTCCGTTTCCATCCCTTTGGACTCTTCGATGGTAATAACTCCGTCATTTCCAACTTTTTCCATAGCTTCAGAGATGTACTCGCCGACTTTCTCGCTGCGGGAAGATACGGCAGCAACCTGAGCAATAGCTTCCTTGTTGGAAACTGGTACTGAGTTAGATTTCAGGGCTTCAACAGCTGTTGCAACGGCTGCTTCAATTCCACGGCGGATACCGATTGGATTAGCACCAGCTGTAACATTCTTAATTCCCTCGCGAACGATGGCCTGTGTTAAAACAGTTGCTGTTGTTGTTCCGTCACCAGCAATATCATTGGTTTTTGAAGCAACTTCTGACACTAGCTTAGCGCCCATATTTTCAAAATGGTCTTCCAGTTCGATTTCCTTGGCAATGGTTACACCGTCATTGGTGATAAGGGGTGAGCCAAAGGATTTTTCCAAAACGACATTGCGGCCTTTAGACCCAAAGTCACCTTGACAGTATTTGCTAAGATGTCAACTCCACGAACCATACTGCTTCTTGCATCTGCTGAAAATTTAATATCTTTTGCCATTTTATTATTCCTCTCTTCTAATCTTACTCGACAACTGCTAGAATATTGGCTTCACTGACTAAGAGATAAGTTTCATCTCCGTCCTTGACTTCCACGCCTGCGTGATTTTCTACGAGAACCTTGTCCCCTTCCTTGACACTCAGGGCTACCAGCTCACCGTTCAAAGTACGAATACCTTGACCGACTGCTACAACTTCAGCTGTCTTAGTCGCTGCTTGGCCGTTGCCCGCAATGACAAATCCGCCAACTTTCTGCTCTTTCTCTTCTACTTTCAAGACCACACGGTCTCCTAATGGTTTTAACATAGTTTTCCTCCAAAGATTGAATTTTTAGCACTCTAAACTATCGAGTGCTAATCTATAGTTATTATTTTATCACTTGGTCAGAAATAGTCAAGAAAAAAATCGGCTAGATGAAAGAAAAATTTTATTTTTTTCTTCACTTGGTCCTAAACTCAAAAAAACAAGTCCGAGCTAAAATCCTCTCAGACTTGTCTTTAGGGGGAATGTCTATCTTGCAAGTTTTAGTTTTGCTTCAAAATCATCAATCACTTTTTGCAGATTTAGGCGTCCTCTATAGATACCATAGCCAAATACGAGCATGGATAAGATCCCTAGTAGAGCTAGGACGATTCCTGCAATCAGCGCTAGGAGATTGGTCTCATGAAAGAGATAAATCAGAACAAGACCGATGCTGGCAATGGCAAAGAAGAGACTGAACCAGCGTCCTAGATTTTCAATCATATGCTTCTGGTAGTGAATTTCTGTTTCATAGCCTCGAATCAATTCTTGTTCTGTCATGATTTTCTCCGTTCTTTCTTTTACTCTGCTCAAAAAAATTTGTATTAGACTAGCAGCAAATCGGACTTACTGCCAGCCTAAAATTAAGCGAGAATTAGTATTTCAGTTGAGGGTCAAAGATGCCAAGCGCTACACCAATCAAAGCAATGACAACCAAGAGGAGCATAACGAGGTTTGGTGATACTTTTTTCTTGGCCATCAGCCACCAGCAAAGAGTGATAAAGCCAGCTGTTAAGAGACCTGGATAAACACCGTCAATCTTTTCTTGCAGCTTCAGAAAGGCTTCGCCATCAGCATTTTTCAGCTCTAATGAAGTCGTTACAGATACCCAAGTTGCAGCAACTGCCCCGATAACCATACCACCAATGACACTGATTGCCTTACGAAGCGCCTGTCCTTTAGTCCTACAAGGAACTCTACCGCCTTGTCCCCTAATTCATAGCCTTTGAAGTAGGCAAAGCGCATACCGCCATAGATGAGAACATTCCAGACAAGGATGTAGAAGAGAGCGCCGATAGGATTTCCACCTTTAGAGAGGCCAAGGGCAATCCCCAGCAGAACTGGAATCAAAGTTCCAACAACCAAAGAGTCACCGATACCTGCGATAGGTCCCATGAGACCGGCACGCATACCATTGATAGTTTCGCCGTCAACAGCGTCACCATTGGCACGCGCTTCTTCCAAACCAGCTGTAATCCCCACTACCAAAGCCCCGAGCTGAGGTTCTGTATTGAAGAAAGCTGTATAGGTCTGCATAGCTTCTTTCTGCTCTGCTTTGTCTTTGTAGAGTTCTTCCACGATTGGCAGCATAGAGGTCAAGTAGCCGAAAGTCTGCATGTGCTCTTGAGAGAAGCAAGTCAAATGACCATAGTACCAATGGTGGAATGATTTCGCTAAAGTCTTTTTAGTTATTTTCTTTCTTTCAGCCATCTTAGATATCCTCCTCATCGTCATCAAAGTCAGCCCCACCAGCTGGCGCAGTTACTCGAGCTGATTTGATTACTTCCAATTCATAGTAAATTACTGCAAAAATCAATGAAACAACTGCACTTGCAACCAAATTAAGACCAAGTGACTTAGCCAAGGTGAAGCCCACAAAGAATGGGATAAAGTCAGCAGCCTTGGTAACGATTTGTTTCAAAAGAATGGCAATACCGACACATGGGAGAAGAGCTCCGACTGTAAAGAGGGATTTCATGATGAAGCCATCCATTGGCAGGTGAGTCTTCATCAGTTCAACCATATTCGGACCAAACTTCGTGATGATCATGGTTGGAAGGAAAGAAAAGACAAAGTGGGAAATCCAAGGATAGACCCAGTCAACAGCGTAAAGCTTTTTGAATTCGCCTTTTTCAACAGCTTTCCAGCCAATGTGCTGCCAAAGCAAGTTTGTAGTGGCTGTTCCATAGAAGAGGACTGTACCGATAGTACCAACTGCTGCTCCGATTGGTGCAGCTGCTGCAGCGATAGCAGATTCAGAGGTGATGCCTTTAGAGTGAACAAACAAGATTGCGAGAGGAATCCCAATGTAAGAGATTGCCCGCACGTCAGCGGAAACTGTACCACCTGGTGTTACCAGAGCGATATAGAGGACCTGAAGGGCTACCCCAACCATAATCCCTGTTTTTAAATCTCCAAGAATCAACCCGCTAATCAAACCTCCGACCAGAGGACGTCCCAGAGTGTAGTTACCAATACTAGAACCACCCATACCAGGCATAGAAGCTAAACTAGCAAAAAGACCCAGTAAAGCGGCTTGCAGCCAAGAAATTGTCATAATAGACTCTCCTTTTCATTATTGTAATTAAAAACCAAATTTAGACTTGAAATCGCTCCAGTAACCAATGGAAACATCTGGTAAGAGCTGGAATTTGACTTTGTAGCCTGCTTTTTCAATCGCCTCAATCGCTTCTGCCTCTTCCTGAGTGATGGACTGGTTGTTGCCCAGCTTAACAGCTCCCGGACGGTCATTAGCAGGACCGACGATGATTTCCTTAACATCCCCAGGTACAAAACCTTGGTCCACTAGGATTTCCTTCATGTCTACAGGATTTTTCGTAATGAGGAAATAACGGCTGTCTGACTCTGTGACCTTGCCTGATTTTTCCTTGAAGGCTTCCTTGGTCCAAACAAAAGTCTTCTTGTCAGAAGCTCCCTTGTAGGCCTGAATCAAAACCTTGTTTCCTGCGGCTGCATTATTAACTGCAATCAAGCCATCACAAGGGTATTCCTTAGCCCAGCGAGTGACTGTTTGACCGTGGATCATGCGGTCGTCAATCCGTACAAATGATACTGTCATCTTTAAAATCTCCTTTTATCTTTTATAATGTATAGCGGAAGCACTAAATGTCATCTTCATCTTCGTCAGCTGCATCGCTTACGACTTCAAATTCCTGCAAAGCAGCTGTAGCCTCGGAAAGGATGGCCTGAGCCAGCTCTTTCCGTCCAAGATGTCTTTCATAACCAAGCCAGTCAGTCCCATGGTCAGGTTCAAACCTCCCAAGATAACTGCTGAGTCGAGCTTACCCATGTCAGCTAAGACGCTAGCTGCTGTCGTCAGAGGACTGCCTCCTACAATATCAGCCAGAACTAAGACACTGTCATCAGCGCTTAAGCCAGCCAAGGCCTGAGTAAAATCAACTGCAAAATCATCAACTGACTTGCCTTCCTGAAGACCGACCGCAATCACCTGATCCGTCTTGTCTCCGGCAAACATCTTCAAGGAACTCTGCACGCCTGCAGCCAGTCCCCCATGGCTGACCAGTACAAGGTATTTCATCTTTCCTGCCTCCTTTATCCTTCTAGCTCGTAGCCCAGTCAGGCTTTAGATGACGAAGGATTTATTTATGATTTTATTGTACAGAATATGGAACCGGTTTCATATTGTCAAATGTCACTTTGCCCAGATGACATTTGTTAGGAAAAATATGACATTTGTCATATTGGTCTAGGCAGCTGTACTTTTTCTGATTTAATTGGCAATAAAAAAGAAAGCAGATTATTTTCCGCTTTCTATTTCTCTTTGAATGCTCGGCAAGGCACTATCAATCTCTTGATTCTGCATAGCATTTTGAATCAGATAGTCCATCCGATCCATCGTATGACGGTCCACTTCCAGACTGATGTCAATGATGGAGCGATTCATCATGTGGTCTAGCCTCTCAGAAGTCAAGGAATCCAAGCCAAAATCATCAGCCTGTAAGATTTCTCTAGCCTGTTGACTTTTCACCACAGATGGTAAGACTGAGGTCCCCTGCGATTTCAAACAAGGTCTGCTGGCTTTCTTTATCCTGTGATAGCAAGAGCATAAATTCCCAAGCCAGCTTCTCTTGCTTGGTATTGGAAGACATGGCAAAGAGCGAGGTCTTAACCTGTGTTCCCATCACCTGGCTATTGGCAGTCGGCATCGGGATACAGGTCCAAGAAAAGCTAGAATACTTGGCAACATGGTAAGGGTAGGGCTTGTAGGTCCGATACTGGGCCAGACTCATAGGATAGAAAGCCACGCGCCCCTCATCAAAGTCATTAGAACTCACCTTATAATGCTGGCTGAGCATGTCTAGCTTGCTCATAAAGGCCAAGGCTTGGTGCATCTCTGAGCTGTCTACATTGATACCGGATTTATCGATAAGATGGCCGCCATAAGCTACCAGAGCTTGCTGCCAAGTGTAATCTGTTATACCGTACTGATCCACCACACCATCGCCATTGGTATCCTTGGTTACTTTCTTGCAAATCTCATAGAAATCCGCCAGGGTCCAACCTGACTCAGGAATGCTAATCCCTTCTTTTTCAAGCAGGTCTTTATTGACACACATCATGATAGGATTGCTCTCAACTGGAAGAGCATAGCTGACTCCCTGATATTGCCCAGCTTCATAAGCCACTGGATAAAAGGCTGTCCGTTCATCATCCGTTAAGAGGGTATCCAAGGATTTGAGCGCGCTAGTCGAAGCCAACATGCTAAAGTCGTTTTCCGGTACCATAAAGAGATCCGGCTGCTCGCCTTTCAAGACTTGCTCTGCCAACCAGTCAGCATAATCATCCTTGGGAATACCGCTTTCGTAGACGACCTTGACATGAGGATGCGTCTTTTCAAATTTTTTAATCAGACTGTCCAAGACCTTGTTTTCGCGGCTATTAGGCACATCCCAGCTAGATCCAGCATAGACCCCGATACGCAGGACTTTTTCCTGAGCTGAAGCCCAAAATACAAAAGCCAAAGCAACAGATATGATCAGGACAACCAGCAGGGCCAAATGTCTCAATCTCCACTTCATTTGTCGTTTTCCTTACTAAAATCTCTCTGGGTGACTCCGGTCTGCACAGCCCAGATAGCCAGCTGGGTTCGGTCGCGCAAGTTTAGCTTGGCTAGGATGCCTGACAGGTAATTTCGGACTGTCCCTTCTGACAGAAAGAGCTTGGCTGCAATTTCTTTATTAGAAATCCCAAAGCCAATCTGCTGGATAATCTTCCACTCCGTCCGGCTCATGTCCTCTATATTTTCCTCCGTCACCGTGATAGCAAAGTTGGACTGGGCCATCTGTGAAAAGATTTTGAAGACCTTGGTGGCAATATTGGGATTAATCATGGCTCCGCCTCGATAGACAGTCTGAATGGCTTCGTGAAGTTCTTCTGTCGAAACCCCTTTGAGAATATAACCAGACGCACCGTATTTGAGAGCGGAGAAGATAAATTCATCGTCATCAAAGGTTGTCAGAATGATAATCTTAACATCCGGATATTGCTCTTTGACAGCCTTAGTACAGAGAACACCGTCCATGACTGGCATGCGAATATCCATCAAAATCACATCTGGGCGCACCCGATGAAGCTTTTCCAGCACTTCCTTGCCGTCTCCAACTGTCCCGACAACCTCAATATCAGCGTGGGCTGACAGGATGATTTGCAGAGACTCGCGAATCAAGGCCTGATCGTCTGCTATTAAAACCTTAATCATGTCTTCCTCCTATTTTTGGGATTTCGATATGCGTGTAGAAACCGTCCCGATTTTCAAAGCGGACGCTTCCGCCAATAATCATTAGGCGCTCCTGCATCTGCTTGAGGCCATAGCCATAATGGAGTTCATCAAATCCAACACCATCATCCTGAATGGTCATTACATAAGCTTCTTCTTCCTCCAGCAACTCAATCCAGATAGTCTTGGCATGCCCATGGCGGACAGAGTTGGTAATAGACTCCTGAATCACCCGGAAGACAATGTCTTCCTTGGCGATATCCAAGTCAATATTATCCCATTCGTAGCGGAGATGAATCTCCAAATTAGAGATGGCTTCATACTCACGGATAATCTTAATCAGAGCTTCCTTCAAAGTGTTATTTTCCAGAGCTCCCGGCCGCATCTTATTGAGCGAGCCTCGGACATCACGGATACCATCTCGAACAACGACTGAGACATTATTGAGCTGCTCCTTAGCCCGATTGGTATCAATATCAACCAAGACCTTGACCGCATCAATACCCGCCGAAATTCCCGTCAGGGCATGGCCCAATGTATCATGAATTTCTCTGGCAATCCGCTTCCGCTCTCGATCTTCTGCTATTTTCTCAGACAAAGCCAGATAAGAGTTCAACTCGCGATTGGCCTGAGAAGCCATGCGCAGCTCTTCCTCAATCCGATGACGCTCCGTAATGGCTGACAGGATGTAGAAGAGCAAGGAAATCATAAAGACGACGATATTGAGGGAATAGAGGAAGTTCTTACCAAAAAGCAGTAACAGCCGGACGGACTCTGGGTAAAACCGAATATAGGTATCTAAAGAAGGCAGCTTGATAAAGAGCGACATAAGGTCATAGTTGGACAAGAGCAGCATGCTAAAGCTCAAAATAATGAAAGAAAACCAGTACTTCTTGTCCTTGGAAGAATTGAACTCCTTAGAGCCATAGAAAATATCCGCAAACACCAAGAGAATCAAGCCATTGTAGGACGAATGCAGGACGGAAAAGATGACCAGCATGAGCAGGATTTCAATAATGGTTGCCTTGTCATAAACGGACAGCTGATTGGGGTGGCGCTCGCGATAGTACATGACCAAAAGCAAACTACCATAGAGGCTAATTGATACCCAGAAAATCAAGCTGGGAGAGCCCGGAATAGCATCCAAACGCTCCAAAAGCGAATGACTGAAGCCCTTAGCTGCTACATAGTTGGTCGCAAAGAGATAGATGGACGCATTATAGACAATGGCAACCAGATTGATGACCATCAAGGCTATTTTGCTGTAAAATATACTTTTTTGAGGTCTCATTATTGCCACCCTGTAACTGTGTATTGACTGATATTATCTCTGTTGACTAAGTGAACAGGAATCAGATATTGGCTGTCGTAGGATTTGCCCTCCTGCATCAGCTCAATTACTTGCGCCACTTTGCGTCCCATCTGAATAGGAGATTGGGCTACGGTTCCCTCTATATCGCTAGTCGTAGCCAGAAAGTTTTTGATATCTGGTGATCCATCTACGCCATAGATTGAGATTTTCTTATCAAGACCTTGATTTTTAATAGCAGCCAAGGCCCCGATGGCTGCTCGATCATTGAGCGCCATAACTACATTAAAGTCTAAACCTTCGTCCAGAGCCCCTTTGACCTGCGGCATGGTTTCCTCAGTCTGGCCTAGTGTTTCTTTCTGGGAAATAATCTTGTAGCTAGGCTGTTTTTCAATCGTATCAATAAATCCCTGAATCCGGTCCATAGCCGAGACGGCATTGCGGTGCTCTAGAAGGAGAATATTGGCAGAAGGCAGGCGCTTCATCATGTCCTGAGCAATCAGGACGCCTGCTTGGTAGTTATCAGACACAATGGTCGTATCCACTTTTACATCCTGACTGATAGGCGCATCCACTACGATGATTTTAATACCAGCTTTCTTGGCCTTTTGAAGAGAGGAAATAATACTTGGACTATTGCTTTTCACCGGATTGATAACAATGACATCAACCTTTTCACGGACAAAAAAGTCAATCTGCTGGCTCTGCTTGCCCTCATCCAGCTCAGGATCCCGGACGTAAAGTCGGCTGCCCTGCTGGTTGGTTTTCTTCTCCAGCTCCGCATTTAAGGTCTTGTAAAAGTCATTGTTCATGGTCATGTAAGTCACCCCAATCTTGACCTGCTTCTCATCTGGCAAAACGCCCTTGAAATAAACAAAAAGCAAACCCAAGATAAGCAGAATGAAAAGCGGCCAGAGAGCCTTCTTCTGATAATGCTGTATCCGTTTTTTGACCTTAGCTGATACCATTTTCCACCCCCTATGCCGCAAGCGCCTTTATGAAACATATAGGATTATTATATTACAAAGCCACCAAAAAGCAAAATCTTTCCAGAAATGGCTATAATAAAAGAGGCGAGACAGAATCTAAAAAATCCATGATTTTTGATTCTTGGTCCCACCTCGACAATCATCATTAAACTTTTAAAAGCTGGATAGAAATAGACTTTCAGTCAAACAGATCTTGCATCCTGCAAAACTGAATGATGATTTTTTAGAGCAAGGTCATTTCCCAGCCTTTGCTCCTTGCTTAAAAGGGAAGTTCCTCTTCTTCCAACACTAAATCTGCTAAATCAGCTCCGCTATTATTTTCACGCAGAGCGCGCTGAGCCCGACTTTCCAGCAGCTGGAAGCTATGACAGAGCACCTCTGTCACATAATGAGTCGCCCCCTCCTTCTCGTAGCGACGAGTCCGCAACTCACCATCCAGAGAAATCAAGCTGCCCTTACTTGCATAGCTGGCTAAAGTCTCAGCTAGACGCCCCCAGACAACCACATTTACAAAATCCGCCTCACGCTCACCGCTCTGAGATTTATAACGGCGATTAACCGCAACCGTTGCGCGGGCCACAGATTTTTCATTCGCAGTCTTGTGCAGTTCAGGCGTAGCCGTCAGCCGGCCGATTACAATTACTTTATTATACATTTTATATCCTCCTAACTTATCATTCGTAAAAGGAGGCAAAAAGTGAAAAAAATGTGGTATAGTATAGATAAAAAGGAAAGTTGCAGCTTCTGCCCCTTTCTGACTAGACTTGTATAATGGAGGCTCCGATGACCATTAAACATTCGCCTGTGAAAAATCTTCTTGTTATCCTGATTTCTCTGTGGTTCGGAGGCTTTTCTGCCTGGACTGCCGTAGACTACCTGACTAGCTCCAACCCCTACAAAGACACTAGTTTCTTTGTCCTTAGTCTGCTGATTGCTGCTTTCTTCTTACTGCTCCTTATCTTTGCTATTCGCAGACTAACCATTCATGCGACTATCCTCTCCTTTGACCACGAATATGTAACCTACCATTATAGCGGACTCTTATCAGCTGCCACCTACTGCATTCCTATGCAGCAGATTAGTCATGCTCGCTACAGCCGAGACAGTGAAGAATCCGAGATTAGTCTTTGGATGGAGGACGGTTTCCATGACTTTGCAGCCTTTAACCATCCCCGCCACAAAATTTATGCCTATCCTGACAGCCAGCTCATCGGTATTGTTTTCAAAAGAAAGCGCCTCAAATTATTGGAAGACCACGGCCTAAACAGCCTTATCTACCAATACAAATACAACAGTCCAAGCCAAATCCCCACAGTCACTCCTCAGTCAACAACCGACTCGCAAAGTAATAGCGACAGCGTCTTCTTTTGAGACAATGTTGTGATTGTTAAGACAAATCACTTTAGTTTACGGAGGATATCTAATGAATTATATAGCTTTTGTTTACTCCATTCTTTTATTATTTTCAACCTATTTCGCTTATAAAAAAAGAAAATGAGTAGCTCCAAAAATCTCATTAATCATCAGTTTGTTTTTTTATTTTTTTCCTAACTCTTCTGAATTTATTTTTTTCTTCAATTTTTTTACTGAAACCTTTAATATCCATACTTTTTAATTTTTAATCTCAGTAAGTTTTTTTTCCATGACAGAAAAATGAGTAAGAAACAAATTCATTATTCTCATCATTGTGTTAGATTGATTTTTCATCTGTTAATCATTTATTTTCTCTACCATTAGCATGAGATAGATTTATAACACTAAATTTATTACTAAAAAAGAGCGAAACGACTACACAAATCGTTTCGCTCTTTTTTATATCTCGGCTACTATGGGATACCTCGCCTATTTCTGAGCTTTTTATGATGTTGAATCCTTATTTTTATCCCTGCCAATGTTTGGCTGGGTCAAAGGCAGTTCCAACTAGTTCACTATCGGCTAATTCAATGATGCCGCGTTTTTGAGGCGCATTAGGTAACTGAAGTTCCCGTGGGCTGCACATCATACCAAAACTCCTTTCGCCTCGAAGTTCTCCCGGAAAAATCAAATTCCCTTTAGGCATCATAGCACCTGGCAGAGCCACAATCGTTTTGAGGCCGACTTTGGCATTAGGAGCACCGGCCACAATTTGAACGGTCTTATCAGCAGCTACCTGCACTTGGCAGATATTCAGGTGATCGCTATCTGGATGAGCTACCATATCAACGATTTCTCCAACCACAAATTTCGGCTGGCTGTCATTGACCAAGTCCGCTGGGAATCCTTCCTTGCTCAGCTCCTGATTGAGAATAGCCACTTGCTCATCTGTCAAAAAGACCTGTCCGCGCTCTGCAATTTCAAAAAGGTCTGACTGCTCAAAAATATTCCAAGCTACTGTCTGGCCATTATCTTCACGGTAAACACGCGCTACCCGTCCTTTGCGTTCAGCTGCCAGTTTAGCTCCTTGATTGTCCGCAGCAATAATCATCAACAAGTCGCCGACATACTCTTTATTATAGGTAAAAATCATTTTACGCTCCCTTTTTCTCTTATACTCGCTAAAAATTCATTGATTTGGCCCTTGGTCTTGCGGTCACGATTGACTAGACGTCCAATCTCCTGTCCCTTTTCCAGCACTACTAAGCTGGGAATCCCGTAAACGTCCCACTCTTTGGCCAGATCCAGATAGGCATCACGGTCCACTTGGATAAAGCGATAGTCAAGATTTTCAGCTTCTATCTCTGGCAGAAAAGGTTTGATAAATCGGCAATCTCCGCACCAGTCAGCCGTGAAAAAGAAGACAGTCTTCTCCCCATCATTGACATAAGAAGCCAATTCCTCTAAATTTACAGGAAAAATCATGCTTCTTCCTCGTAGCTTAGCTGACCATTTTCATAGACAAAAGCAAAATGACGGTCGTTCTCTAAGACCAGACCGCCAACCAAGCGGTCATCTGTGGACTCGTAGAGCTTGACATAAAGGCAGGAAATAGTACCCTGACTGGAAAAGAAATCTCGCACAAGCTCAACGATTTCCTCCCGATTACGCAGTCTTTTTTGCTCCTGTACGACTTTGGCTGCCCCAAAAGCCAGCGCTCCAGCCCCCAAAAGGGCGGTTGTGGTTAAAATGATTTTTTTAGCTTTCATGTAGAATATTTTAACACAAAAGAGCAGAGGCGACAAACAATATTCCATATTTTCCTGGGAGAAGCTGGATTCCTAAGCGGGTAATCCTGTTGATTCATACAAGCTATAAGATTTCCCTACTCATTTACCGCAAAAAGTGATAAAATAGGGGGCAGAAAGAAGGTAAGTTTATGACAACATTATTTTCAAAAATCAAGGAAGTAACAGAGCTTTCTGCTATTTCAGGTCACGAGGCACCTGTTCGCAGTTACCTGCGGGAAAAAATCACTCCCCATGTCGATGAGGTTGTCACCGACGGCCTAGGCGGTATCTTTGGGGTACGCCATGCAGAAGCTGAAATGCTCCCCGTGTATTGGTAGCGGCCCACATGGACGAGGTTGGCTTTATGGTCAGCGAAATCAAGCCCGACGGGACTTTCCGTGTAGTGGAAATCGGCGGTTGGAACCCTCTGGTCGTTAGCAGCCAACGCTTCAAACTCTTTACCCGTGAAGGTCGAGAAATCCCTCTTATCTCAGGCTCTGTCCCTCCTCATCTGACGCGCGGATCTGGCGGACCAGTTATGCCACAGATTGCTGATATTGTCTTTGACGGTGGCTTTGTGGATAAGGCAGAAGCTGAAAGCTACGGCATCCGTCCAGGAGATACGATCGTTCCAGACAGCTCTGCTATTCTCACAGCTAACGGAAAAAATATCATCTCCAAAGCCTGGGATAACCGCTACGGCGTCCTTATGGTCAGCGAATTAGCTCAAGCCTTGTCTGGTCAACCACTAGACAGCCAACTCTATGTCGGTGCCAATGTTCAAGAAGAGGTTGGCCTGCGTGGTGCCCATGCTTCTACGACAAAATTTGCCCCTGAGGTCTTCCTGGCTGTAGATTGCTCACCAGCGGGTGATATTTATGGCGGTCAAGGGGCCATCGGTGACGGAACGCTGATTCGCTTCTTTGACCCTGGTCATCTCATGCTGCCAGCTATGAAAGACTTCCTCTTGACAACTGCTGAGGAAGCTGGCATCAAGTATCAATACTACTGCGGCAAGGGCGGAACGGATGCTGGTGCTGCCCATCTCCAAAGCGGCGGCGTACCATCTACTACCATTGGTGTCTGCGCCCGCTACATCCACTCCCACCAAACTCTCTATGCCATGGACGATTTTCTGCAAGCCCAAGCTTTCTTGCAAGCGCTGGTCAAAAAGCTGGATCGCTCAACGGTGGACACGATTACCAACTATTAATCTCAAAAGGCAGCCCGTTCTTCATTCGGGCTGCTATCTCTTTTGTCTAACACTTCCCCTTTCAACTTTCCAATTTGAAGAAAATTTTGTTATAATGCTTAGCAGAGGTGAAAATATACATGAAAAAAATTGCTTTTGATTCTGAGAAATACTTAAACCTGCAGCGCGACCATATCTTGGAGCGCATTAATCAATTTGAGGGCAAACTTTACATGGAATTCGGCGGTAAAATGCTGGAAGACTTCCATGCTGCCCGCGTCCTGCCAGGCTATGAGCCAGACAATAAAATCAGACTGCTCAAAGAGCTCAAGGACCAAGTAGAGATTGTCATTGCTATCAATGCCAACAACATTGAACATTCTAAGGCGCGTGGGGATTTGGGCATTTCCTATGATCAGGAAGTGCTGCGACTAATTGATACCTTTAACGAGCTGGATATTTATGTAGGCTCAGTGGTCATCACCCAGTATTCCGGTCAGTCGGCGGCGGACCTCTTCCGCAGCCAGCTGGAAAAGAATGGTATCGCCTCCTACATCCACTACCCGATTAAGGGCTACCCGACTGACATGGATCATATCATCTCACCTGAAGGTATGGGGAAAAACGACTACATCAAAACCAGCCGTAATTTAGTCGTTGTGACCGCACCTGGTCCTGGTTCTGGTAAATTGGCTACTTGCTTGTCCAACATGTATCATGACCAAATCAATGGCATCAAATCAGGCTACGCCAAGTTTGAAACCTTCCCCGTTTGGAATCTGCCCCTGCACCATCCGGTCAATTTAGCTTATGAGGCAGCGACGGCAGACCTCGACGATGTCAACATGATTGATCCTTTCCACCTGCAAACCTACGGCAAGACTACAGTCAACTACAACCGCGATATTGAAATTTTCCCAGTCCTCAAACGTATGCTGGAGCGCATCCTTGGAAAATCACCTTATGCTTCTCCAACAGACATGGGCGTCAACATGGTCGGCTTTGCTATTGTAGATAATGATGCAGCTATCGAGGCATCTCAGCAGGAAATCATCCGTCGCTACTACCAGACGATTCTGGACTTCAAGGCAGAGCGCGTTTCTGAATCTGCTGTCAAGAAAATCGAACTCTTGATGAATGACCTAGGCATCACACCACTGGACCGTAAAGTAACAGTTGTTGCGCGCGATAAGGCTGAAAGCACTGGCGAACCAGCTCTGGCCTTGGAATTGCCAAACGGTGAAATCGTAACTGGTAAAACCTCTGAACTCTTTGGCCCTACGGCTGCTGTATTGATTAATGCCATTAAGAAATTAGCCAATATTGCCAGAGAGACTAAGCTGATCGAGCCTGAGTATGTCAAGCCAATCCAAGGCTTAAAAATCAACCATCTGGGCAGCCGCAATCCGCGCCTCCACTCAAACGAAATCTTGATGGCTCTGGCAATCACAGCCATGGAAAATCAAGACGCGGCAAATGCTATGCAACAACTCGGCAATCTCAAGGGCAGCGAGGCCCACTCCACTGTCACTCTGACAGATGAAGACAAAAACGTCCTGCGTAAGTTGGGCATCCATGTAACCATGGACCCCGTTTACCAGTATGATCGACTCTATAGAAAATAAAAACAAGCTCTGTTAAAAGCTTGTTTAGAAAGCTGGCGTCGCCAGCTTTTTTCTTAATAACGCTTAGATAGGAGAAAACGCAAGAGATAGTAAAGTCCCAAAACCAGAATAATGGTCACGGTCAGAAACTGATTGAGACTTAAGATGATTGGGAAAAATCATGGACAGGACACTCAAGCATGCTGCCAGCAGCAAAAGAATATTAAAAAAAGTAGAGTGCGAGTCTTTTTCGTCAATCATGCGATTGCGCTCATCAGTCACCTGAATGTAGAGCTTCTCAAAATTTTTCCTCCCGTCTTAGGGCCAGATTATACCGAATGGTCATCAAAGAAAGCCCCAGCAGGATGCCGACCATGACTCCTTCCTGCTGATCATCCAGAGAATGAAAATGGCTCCAGGCCAGTCCTACCAAGATGATTAAGATTAAGATACGCCCCACGATAACTTTTCTTTGAAGTTTTTTTCGAAATTCTTGTTTAGTTAATGTTTCCATGTCAGCCTCCTATTTTTCATACGCTTGAAAAATTTTCAACATCACCACAATCAGGAACATTCCCACGAAAGGCAGAATTTCCTTAGGGATAAAATTGGCTTGCAAATGGAGATAAGCTAAGCCAACCACCACCAAAATAGCCAATATCCATTTACACAAATAAGTCCATTTCATGATTCATCCTCCTCAAAGAGAAAAACTTCTTCAATCCTTAAATCGAAAAAGGATGCAATTTTATGAGCCAAAAGCAGCGAAGCATTGTAGCGGCCCTTTTCCAAAGATATAATCGTTTGTCTCGTGACCTCTAGCTTCTCAGCCAGCTCCTCCTGGCTGAGCTTTTTTCTTTTTCGTAATTCTTGAATTCGATTTTCCAAGGCTGCCTCCTTTTCACAATGTAAAACAAACTTTACTTTTCAAATATAGTATAGCTCCCTTTACATCTTTTGTCAAGAAGAAAGCGGCAAAAAAAGGACTGAAAATTTAAACATTGCAGTCCTTTCATCATCTTTATTGATTTCCTTTGTTATTTGCTTTTTAAAGCCACAGTCAACTCGACACAGGCTCCTCCTTGGTCTGGATTGAGCAGGGTCAGACGACCACCGTGCAAGAGAGCTACCTGCTTAGAAAAGGCTAAGCCGATTCCATGATGGGGATTAGCTGAATTGCGGCTTTGGTCACTCTGATAAAAGAGCTGTTCCGCTCCCAGCAGCATCTCCTCTGAAAATGCAGGTCCATTGTTCCAGATAGCAAAAACCAACTGATCCTGCTGTACTGATATCGTCAGCTTCACTTCCTTTTGATCCTGATTAGCATGTTCAAGCGCATTCAGTAAAATATTGAGCAAAGCTCGTTTGAGATAGTCCAAATGAATTGACAAATCAGACTAAGATCACAATCTTCTTGGAGATAGAAACGATAGCTTTCCTGTTTGCTGAACAGTGCCCAGTCGTCCTGGAGATAAGCCAAAAAATCCTCTAAGGAAAGCTGACTGAACTGATTAGAATCAATCTGAAAAGTCTTAGCGTAATCAATCAAAGAGCCACAATACTCTTCCATCTTGTGACTGGCCTGCAAAATCTCAGAAGCATAGTCTGCCTGTGGCTGGCCTAACTGCGCCAATTCCAAGAGTTCAGCATTCCCCTTAATTACAGTTAGGGGCGTCTTCAAATCGTGCGATGTCGCTGATAGCTGTAAAATCAACTCCTGATTATGCTGCTGCTCTCTCTTTCTAGAAGATGAGCATTTTCTTGGTGGCTGCTCCGTAAATCGCTATAAACTTCTAGCATTTCCTCAATCCGAAAAAGCTGACTTTGATTTTCTTCTAAAAGCTTCTCGCTCTTTAGCATTTTTATTTCCCTGTCGATTTTTCGGAGCAATTTCAAAATATGATAAAAAGTAATCAGCAGCAAGCTCCCTGCCCAGAAGAACAAGGTGAAAAGAACGTAATCACTTCCTTGCGTAAATTCATAGCCTATAAGCACAAAAATCAAAACATGAAAAAAGACGATTTTCAAGCTAGTTGTCCAGACTAGGCTTTTGAAATTTCGGGTTCTAATTGCCATCTATAGCCTACTCCTCTCACTGTTGCGATTGCTTGCAGACCTTCTTGTTTGCATTTTTGGCGAATCTGATATACGTATTCTGAGATAGAGCGAAGCTGTGTTTCTGAGCTTTCTGGGTAAAGCAAGGTATGCAGGCGTTCAGCTGAAAGGTCTGCTTGGGATTGCTAGCTAGTAAATGTAGCAACTTAAACTCTCGCTCTGAAAATTTCAAGACTTTACCAAAACAGGCAACTTCATAGAGCTCTGGATAAAATTGACAAGAAGCAATTTCGGAATAGCGCTCCTCCCGTCTTTCCTCCCGCCGAAGATGAGCTCTGACACGCGCCAGCAATTCTTTGGTCCCAAAAGGTTTGACAATATAGTCATCTGCTCCGCGAAAGAGCCCTTCCACCTTGTCCGCCTCTAACTCCTTAGCCGTCAGAAAGATAATTGGACACGAAAGATGAGGACGAATGTAGGAACACAGCTCAAAACCATTAACAGGCGCCATCATCACATCTAGCAGAATCAAATCATATCCTACAAAATCCGTCAGCTCTAGCTCTTCTATCCGATCAAGCGTCGTCACGTCATAAGCATCGAGCTCTAGGACGTTTTTCACCAGCTTTAAAATGCTCCGGTCGTCATCAACCACCAAAATACGATACTGTCTCATAATTTCCATTATAGCATACCTCTAGCGAACATCTCGTTTCAAGCTTAAGAATATAGCAGAGCTCCAAACCAAAGCTAACCATAACAGCTGTGTTCCCAGCCCTGATAGATCTATTGAATGCTGAAGCCCTTCATACTCAAAAAGATTTAGGGTAGCCAGATCGGGCAGGTATTTTGCTTCCTTGATGAACGTTGCCAATAAACGGCTGAGACCAATCAAGAGAGGAAAGAGCACCGACACCGGCACAACCCAAGATTGAAAGAGCAAAGCGAGGCCGGCAGTTAAGAAAGCTAGAAAAAGATTGCTGAGAAGACCAAAAAAGTTGTAATAAAGGAATTTCCCCAGTAAGGACCGGCTAAAGTCTAGGTCAAATCGAGCCAGCATAACAAGGAAACAGCTGCCTATCATGATACTGTAGAGGATCAGGAGCAGCATGGCCAGAAAAAGGATTTTCCCAGCTAACCAAGCCCTTCTATTTGATACGGTTAGAAAATTCGTTCGCATCCCAGACTTGACAAACTCCTGGGCAAAATAGAGGGAAGTAAAGATGACGATGACAGGCTGTGCCAGATAGAGGGCATGCAAAGCCTCACTCAGAGCCTTTGTCTGGCCAACTGCTGTTTGACTGTAGTCAAGATTCATTAGAAAAAATGGAACGATTACCAGGGCCACCAAGGCTGCACCAAGAGCGAGATAGTAAGAACGGAACTTAATCCATTCGCTTCTAAGTAGAGCTTTTATCATCAGTATCGCCCTCCTAAATCCGTCTTCAAAAAGCGCAGAGAGGTCATGCCGCCGATGACTAGTAACCATACGCCAAGTATCAACAGTCCTTGTAAGGGATTGTTGGCATATTGGGAAGTTGGCGTTGCCGCAAACAACTCTCCTGCTGGTTGTGGCAGATAAGCTCCCCAACTCGTGTGAGCAGCTAGGTAGTTTCCTAAATTATAGATTTGGGGTACGAGAAAAAGCAGAGGAACTAGCATGGTCCGAGCCAATAAACCTAACAAAAATGAAAGGATCCCTAATAAGGTTAGAGATAAGATTTTCCACAAAATCAAACTCCAAGCTGCTTGATTGAGCAGAATTGGATTAAGCCCTTCCTTTCCTAAAGCCAGGTGCATGACCATATAACTAAAGTAAATCGATAAAAAGCTACTGGCAAGAGAAAAGCAAGCAAAGGTCATGAGTTTCCCCACAAGCAACTTCAGGCGGTTATTACAGGTCAAAAGACTGGTTCTCAAGCTATGAGACTGAAATTCCATAGCTCCCAAATTCCAGCTAAGATGACTAAAACCATGCCTGCCATTGAGGCACCATTGAGGCCTAGATATTCCAGCGGGTCAATGGCTTCTGCCAGACCGGGAACCGTCTCAGGCGTGGCATCCAAGCCGACAGATAAATACTGTCGGCCCTCCAGCCAGGATACGACAGGCACCAATAGCAACATGAAGGCCATACTCACTTTGAAAGCCTTGGTTGAGCAAATTTTCAACCATTCTGAATGCAATAAAGACATCGTTTCTTTCATCTTAAACCTCCTCTGTCAAATCAAAGAAGAGATCTTCTAGGCTGTCTGAATCTTGCAGCACCTCTTCCAATGGTCCCTGCTCAATAATTCGCCCATGATGAATCAAGACTACATCATCTGTCACCATTTGCACCTCTGATAGGATATGAGAAGATAGAAGTACCGTTTTCCCTAAATCAGCCTGCTGACGGATGAACTTTCTAAACCACTTAATCCCACTTGGATCCAGTCCATTAGTCGGCTCATCTAATATAAGAAACTGAGGATCACCCAGCAAAGCTGCGGCCAAACCCAGCCGCTGACCTTCCCCCAGAGACAGGCTTGACAAGAGGTCCTTTCTCTTATGAGCGATTCCAGTCATCTCCAAAACCTCATCGATCCGAGACTTGGGAATAGCATTACTCTCCGCAATAATCCTCAGGTGGTCATAGACCTTTCGATTTGGCAGACCGCCAATGCCGTCAAAGGCTGCACCTACCGTTCTGAGCGGATAGGTCATTGACTGATAGGTTTGCCCATCAAAAGTCGCAGTCCCAGACGTCGCCCGATCTAATCCCAAGAGAATCCTCAAGGTCGAACTTTTACCAGCACCGTTCGGGCCTAGAAAAGCTGTAATCCGCCCGCTTCTAGCTGTAAAAGAAATATCTTCTAAAATCTGCTTGCTCCCATGCTTTTTGCAGACTCCTTCTATTTTCACTATATGTTCCATATTGAACTCCTTTTGATTTTTCTTTAGTATACAGGGGCAAGTTCAGAGAAAGTTCAGACAACAAAAAACTTGCCTTGCGACAAGTTTCTTTTCTCATTTTTCAACCGCATCCCAGAGCTGGCGGATGCTTTTTTTCTGCACCGGATCGACAAAGTGTGGAGCGATTTCCACCAAAGATTGCAAGACAAAAGCTCGCTCAGCCACATAAGGATGAGGAACAATCAAGCCCGGACTGTATATCTCCTCCTGCCCTATGTAAAGGATATCCAGATCAATCACACGAGGTCCCCATTTGATCTCCCGCACGCGCCCTAGATCCGCTTCGATAGCCAAGAGCGTCTGCATTAACTCCTCAGGATTGAGCCAGGTTTCAACTTCAACAACTTGATTGAGAAACGGATCCTGCTCAACGCCACCCCAAGGCTCTGTCTCAATGCGGCTTGATGCCTGCAAAATTCTTATATTTTGCTCGGCCATTTTTTCCAGAGCCGCATCCAGATTGGCAGTTGGGCTGCCTTGATTGCTCCCCAGAGCGATAAAGGCTTTTCGCTTTTGACGCACCAGCTTGACTGAGCAGGTCTCTAAAGGCAGCGGCACGGGTGCCCAAGGCTTCTTGACCTCCAAGCTGACCTTCTGCACCAAAGGATGAGTCAGAAAAATCCGATCAATCAGCTTGTAAGCCAACGTCTCAATCAAGTCTTCCTTGCTTTCCTGACACCAGTGGGTCAAATCCTGAGCCAATTCTCCATAGTGGATAGAAGCTGTCAGATCGCCTGTTTTGGCAGCCCGAGTCATATCATAGTCCAAAATCAGATCCAGCACAAAACGCTGGCCCAATTCCTTCTCTGCTCCAAACAGACCGTGATAGGCATACACTTCCAAATCCATTATGCGTAGCTGATCCATTCTCTTATCCTTTCTGATTCAAGTTTCTGCATTTCATCCTTAATAAAACTATTTGGCCTTTCCTAACATGCTCCACCACTGATAAGATCAATGTCCCATCAGTTTGTAAGCTTCATTTTTTAGGTCCTTGTCCGTCGCTAAAATGCCACGCGCCGCTGTAGTAACCGTTGCAGTGCCAGGCTTTCTGACTCCGCGCATATTCATACACATATGCTCAGCTTCCACCCAGACCAGGGCCCCTTGAGCACCCAGATAGTCCATCAAGGCCTCAGCAATCTCTACGGTCAATCGCTCTTGAATCTGCGGTTTCTTGGCATAGACCTCTACCGTTCGGGCCAGCTTGGACAAGCCTGCTACCCGACCATTAGGCACATAGGCGATGTGAACCTTCCCGTAAAATGGCAGGAAGTGGTGCTCACACATGGAATGAAAGAAAATATCCTTCTCCACTACCATATTATTGTCAATGATTTCAAAAGACTTGGCCAGATGCTTCTCAGCAGTCTCACCCAGCCCAGCAAAGATTTCCTGATACATTTTAGCAATGCGCTGTGGTGTCTCCTGCAAGCCTTCGCGGCTTCCGTCTTCTCCAACCGCCTCAATAATCTGGGCAACAGCTGCTTCAATTTTCTTCGTGTCCATATATACTCCTATGTTCATTTTTATTTTTTGATAATTAACTTGACTGAGAAGGACACTCAGCAAAGTCTAACTCGCGATTCTCAAGGATTGATTTTCTAACCTGAGCTAGAAAATAAAGAGAACCCGTAATCAGCAAAAGCTCATCTGACTCATGCTCTACTGCTAAATAATCTGCTAAATAATCCGGCCATTCTTTGTAAGACAGGCCTTGCTGCTCAGCCAAGGCTTGCATGCTCTCTTTAGAAAAACTCCGCGGATCAGCAAAGGCTGTCAAGCTTATAGCTGCTTTGGAATCTTTTGCAGCAGCTCCACCATATCATCCAAGGCCTTGGTTTGGATACAAGCAAATAAAATGTGCTTCTTATAAGTCGGATAATGCTGGTCCATTGTCGCTGCTAACGACCGCAGGGCATGGGGATTATGGGCTCCATCCAGAAGAATAAGCGGCTGATCCGATATCCTTTCCAAACGACCAGGCCACTCGGCAGCAAGCAAGGCCGTTTCAACCTCTGCTTTTGTCAATAAGGGCAGCGACTGTAGCTGACAGTATAGGTCACACAAGTGCAGAGCTAGTCCAGCATTATCTGCCTGATGCAGTCCCATCAGAGCTGTTTGATACGAGTCTTTGTCCCGATAGGCATTCGAAAAGGAAAAGCACTCCCCCTCCTCTGACTCTTGAGGTTCCACTTGATAAGCTTGAGACCAAGAAAAGAGCGGAGCATCTTTTTCAGCAGCCTTTTGCTCGACTACTGCCAGAGCCTCTGGCTCCAACCTACCGGTCACAATGGGAACTCCATGCTTGATAATGCCAGCTTTCTGCTGGGCAATAGCCTCTAGATTGTCACCCAGCAAGGCCACATGATCCAAACCAACTGTCGTGATAGCAGTCAGTAAGGGCTGACAGACATTGGTACTATCCAAAAGCCCACCCATGCCGACCTCGACAATAGCCACATCAACTTGCCGCTGGGCAAAATAATCATAAGCCAGAGCAGTTACAATCTCAAACTCAGTCACACCCTGCAAGCTAGAGTCTGTCGCATGCTGGGCCAAAAGCTCTTGGTAAAGAGACAGTAATCGCTGAAGATCTTGATCGAAAATCGCATTGCCATTAATGGCAATCTGCTCATTGTAGCTGACTAGGTAGGGAGAGGTGAAAGTGCCAACACGCAGGGCTCGCACCTCCAAAAGTTGGCGCAGATGGGCAATGGTTGAACCCTTGCCATTAGTCCCTGCAATATGAATGACTGGCAGCTGCAAATGCGGATTCCTCCGCAACTCCAGTAAACGCTCCATCCGCTCCAAGCCAAAATTGGGACTGGCTGTCCGATAGGCTTCCAGCCAACTTAAATCAGGTAATTCTTGTTTTTTCATCTTACTTATACTGACCTAGATTGAGATCTTCTGTCTGCTGCGCTAGACGAATCGCATCGCCAACGGCAGCAGCCATCCGGTGCTTAGCCACCTCGTGCACTCTGACAATTTCAACGCCTCTGCTGGCCGCAAGGCTAGTCAGATGGGCTGAAGCTGTATCTCGGTTTTCAAAGCCTTCCTGAGTATTAGGATTGACCTCAAAGCCGTTTTCTTCTAAGATACTAACGAGAAACCGCTTACGAGAAACCCCAAGAAAAATAGGAAAACCAGCCTGATGGAGACTATCCAGCTCCTGCAAAATGAGAAGATTCTCCCGCTTGGTTAAACCGAAACCAATCCCTGGATCCAGCATGATATTATCACGCGAAAGACCAGCATTTTCAGCCACCTTCAAAGATTTCTCAAAACACTTCCACATCAGTTCTATAATTGGCAAGTCTGCAAAAAGAGATAACTCTTCCTTTGCGAAGGCTGGACCAAAGCCAAATTCTGGGAAAATCCTTGAGCTGACATGTTGAGGACGAGCCATCACTGGATTAAACATGACAATGACTGGCGCGCCATATTCCGCAGCTGTCTCTGCCATCTTTTCATCACCCAAAAGACCGGTAATATCGTTGATGATATCTGCACCCGCAGCCAATGCCGCTGCAGCCACTTCAGACTTCCAAGTGTCCACAGAAATCACAATATCACTTTCCCGACGAATAGCCTCAATGACCGGCACCACCCGTTCTATCTCTTCTTGAATAGCCACAAAATGACTGCCTGGCCGAGTAGACTCACCACCAATATCCAGCATGTGAGCCCCCTCAGCAATCAGCTTTCTAGCCTGAGCCAATGCCGTCTCAACCGTATTGTAGCGCCCACCATCTGAAAGGAATCCGGCGTCGCATTGATAATGCCACAGAGGCCCGTTCGGCCATCTGGAGCAATTGCTTTTAGATTCACCATTGATTTTCATCTCATTTCTATCGGCTGCCCTGCTCTTCAACAAAAAAGGCACACTCATCTAGTGTACCGCAAAGCTCTCAGCAGATGCAGCATCCAGTCCTATGAACTGCACTCGACTTCACAAGAAGACCTTATCTAGCCCCTTGTTTCATTTACCATTTTACCATAATTCTTCTATTTGACAAAACACTTTCTAAAAGCAAAAGGGTAAAAGGCTGAGAATAATCATATTTCGGAGAATATGGGCCAGCATAGACAGCTCCAAACGCTGAAAATAAGGCCTGAGGAGATGAGCAAAGACCAGTCCCAAAACCAGATAGGACAGAAAACACATAGTTTCCTGAGGATTTTTCGCAAGGGAAAAGCAGAGCAAACCTAGTGCAATCCCCCAGCTCTTCCGATAGCGAAGAGAGGCATCACTGTCAACAAATTTCGGTGCCGCAGGGGATAAAACGGCGATGTCAATCCCCAGAAGCAAAAGAGAAGATGACAGAAAACTCTCCGTCAGCATCTGCTCCACCGCCTGTCCTGACTGCACCTCCTTGCCACACAGCAGAAGAACCCCCGCAGCATTGACCAAAATCATCAAAAAATACAAGAAAAGCAAGTGTCGATAGTTGCTTGACTGACGCAGAGAACCTTTGATTTCCTGAAGTTCTCTGGAAAAATAAAAGGCGCAACAAAAAAGCAATCCCAGCAAGCCCACCATAAAAAGCAGATTAGCATGACTAAAGACCAAGCGATGAGGCATTGGATGGATCATGAGCAGCAGTCCCGTCTGAGTCAACATAGCCAGTAATAACAATTGAATGATTTTCTCTAATTTCAGCATATTCTCTCCATTCTTCTCTTATCATTATAGAAGAAGTAAGAGCAAGCTGGGAGAAATCCCCTCAAATGTCCTAATTTGTGCCTCAAATGACAAAAAAGCAGATATTCTCTGCTTTCCTACTTGTTCACCAAACCTGTCAGTATCATGATGAGTACTGCAACTCCATTTCTCAACATGTGTGCCAAAATAGACATTTCCAAACGCTTAAATATATAAGCAACCGCAGCTAAAACAGCACCCATACCTGCATATATAACAAAACTACCGATATTGGTCGGACCATGAAAAAGACCGAAAAGAATGACTCCTACAACCAAGCCCCAAACATAATGCTTGGTAAAAATCTTCTGAGGAATCAAGCCGCGAAAGACCACCTCTTCCAAAATAGGAGCCTGAATCACGGCACCTACCACTAATAAGATCTTGGGTACATGCTGAAATAATGCATTCAAGGCATCCTGATTGGCAGTGGATATAGCCTGACCTTCCAGCAGCATGATAATTGCTCCTAACATATTGACGCCAATCATGACAACATTAGAAACAGCTAACCAGCCAAACGAAGACCATTTAAAAAAGCTAAAGTCAAGGCTCAGCAGTTCTTCTTGCTTAGCCATTCTCAGAACAAAAAAGATAATCAAAAGATACACCACCAGCACAAAGATAGTCTGTCCAGCTGAAACTCTTCTCAGAAGCAGTCATCTGTCGGATAAATATAAATGGTATCTGGCTGAGAAATAAGACAAACAGAGTCAGTAGGATGTACTCTAATTTTTTTAGAATTGCTTTCATATCTTCCTCCTTTTCCTTCCTAGTATAGCTCAATTTTCTTATTTTGTATAGACAATTCTTAACTGCAAGCATTTTATATATCACGTATTGAGAGCCAATACTGATAGTGACTATGAGAACGAATCGCTCAATGTTTTCAAGGCCAGCAACCAAGAAAATCCTTTCTTAAAGCATATAAAAAGCCCAGTCAAACTGAGCTTTTAGATTTATTGATTTTTGAAACGTTCGACATCACGCGCGATGACCAACTCTTCGTCAGTCGGGATAACCAAGACTTTGACCTTGGCATCAGGACTGGAAATCACGCCTTCTGCACCACGCACATTCTTTTCTGGGTCTACGTTACAGCCAAACCAAGAAATACCATTAATAACCAGTTCACGAATGGTCACAGAATTTTCACCAATTCCTGCGGTAAAGATGATAGCATCAGCTCCATTCAAAACAGCAAGATACTGACCAATGTATTTTTGAATCCGATCGACAAAAATATCGTTGGCTAATTGAGCCTTGGCATCACCTGCCCGCATCGCTTCATGAATATCGCGCATATCACTGGACTTCTCAGAAACTCCAAGCAAACCAGATTCACGGTTCAAGACACGACTAATATCTTCCGGAGTATTAAAGTCATCTGTGTATTGCATCAGGTAAGGAATGATAGCTGGGTCAATATCCCCTGTACGAGTTCCCATCATGACGCCGCCAAGTGGTGTGAATCCCATAGAGGTATCTACAGAAACGCCCTTGTCAACTGCTGTGATAGAAGCTCCGTTACCGATATGGCAAGTGATAAGTTTGAGTTCTTCAATCGGACGTCCCAAAACTTTAGCAGCTTCCTTGGCTACATACTCATGGCTGGTACCGTGAGCTCCGTACTTGCGAACCTTGTTTTCAGTGTAATATTTAGTCGGAATCGGATAGCGATAAGCTTTTTCCGGCATAGTTGTATGGAAAGAGGTGTCAAAGACTACCACGCTGGTAATGTCTGGCAGAATTTCTCTAAAAGCACGGATGCCTGCAGCATTGGCTGGATTATGCAATGGAGCTAGAAGAGACAACTCCTCTACCTTTTGAATCACTTCTTCATCAACGAGGGCTGAATCCTTAAAGTGTTCACCGCCAGCCACAACACGATGGCCCACACCGGTAATTTCATCATAAGATTCAATGATATTAAAGCGTTTCAAATCATCCAGCAAAATTTTTACGGCCTGCGTGTGATCTGCAATATCAAGAACCTGCTTTTCTGAACGGCCATCAAATTTCACTGTTGAAATAGAATCCTTGAGACCAATCCGTTCCAGCAAGCCCTTAGCCAAGACCTTTTCTTCCGGCATCAAGTAGAGTTGCCATTTTAGGCTTGAACTTCCTGCATTAATAGAAATTGTTTTCGACATTTCTTCACCTCTTTAAGCGTTTTCAAAATCATTATATCAAAATTTTGTTTGAATTTCACTATCTTTGTACCAGTTTTGAAAACTTTGACGGAATTTAAACATTTCATCATGATCCTGCAAATCCCGCAGAGGATAGATAAAAGGCTGAATGTTATTCGCTTCTTGCTTCCTCAAGACAAAAAGAGTTTTAGCATGCTTGCTGCTTGAGAAAATAGATTCTGGTAAGGTTATCATCGCAATAAACTGAGCCTTGGCGAGGAGCCATTTTTTCAGCAGAGGAGCTTGAGCGCTGGTCAAGAGATCATTTGGCGCCAGAAATATAGCATAACCACCTGGCTTCAGATATTTGAGCGATTGCTCCATCAGAAGATGATGGGCATAAGTGTGCTCATCCGGACTAGCCACTTCATATCGGGAGGCGATACTGTCGTCTGGATAATAACCAACCGGTAAATCACTGATAATGATATCACTCTCTTCAGAACCTGAGGTCGAACTGCATCCCCCTGAGCAAAGTGAGCCTTAGAATTCATAACCTCTGCAATACTAGCAGAAAGGTCAATTAATAAATCATCTAGCTCCAGACCTAAGTAGTCAATCTTCTTTTGGGTATGATTGAGAATAGTCTCAGCCAAATTTCCTGTTCCGCTGCCGATTTCTAATACATCAGCTTCCTCTCCGTGAGCTAGCTGGTCCAATAAGAAAGTAATCAGAAAACCAATTGTGTCAGGTGTGAATTGATGATTGACCTGCATGGGCTCCGTCTGGGCAGCCTTCATCAGGATAAACTGATAAGCTCTCCGCCATTCTTCTTTGGTCAAATGCAGAGCACGGATTTTTTCATCGTTGGTCAGAACTTCTTGTAAATCCGTATCTCCATCTAGGTAAATACCGTTCTGCTCAATCAGAGCATCATAAAAATTGGTCGCCAGAGCGTTTTGGATATTCTGGACGTTTTCGAGAATCAGAGTATAAGCTTGTTCTATCTTTTCAAAATTCATGGAATCCTCCGTTTATCCTATCATACCAAAAATAAGGCCCCATTCCAAGATATATAAAATTACAAAGATTTTACAGTTATATTAGTCCGACTTACCAGCTTCGTCCGAAATCGCTTTCTCTTTTTTGTCAGTTGCTTTCTTGTCTTCCTTTGCTTTATCCTCATCTTTCTTAGAAGTACTAAAAGTAAAAAGAATAGGAATGCCCGCTGCTGAACTGACTGCTGATTTCCAGTTCCCTCCCTTTCTTACGGTAGGTCGCCTTGCCCTGCTCAAACTCCATCTCACCGCTATCATCCTTGGCTGTAGCTTTTGTCAGAACTGCCATTGCATAAGCTTCTGTCCTTTCCCTGTTGAAAAGCTGCAAACGCTGACTGCTGACTTGACGGTTGAGATAAAACTGCAGGAGCAAGCTAAAGACAGCGGCCATCAGCAGCGCATACAGTAAAATACCAGCCTCAACTTTCTTCTTCCACACGATAGACGAACTCCCTCTCTAAACCTTTTTCAAAGCGAAAATGAAGATGGACAAGCTTACCTTCCTGACGGACGTCAGCTGCTTCTAAACCATAAATCATCGGCTGGTAGCCGCGACCGCTCTTATCTGTTTTACGGAAATCATCTCCCTTGGATTTACCCAAGGCCAAGTCCCTGCCATCTTGTCTGATGTAGATTTTATTGTCTTCAACCTTATCAAATTTACTTCGCGAAAGCTCCGTCTCCAGCTGGTCAGCAAACAACAGCCACTCTTGCTGCTGATTATTCTCCTGCTGATGCAGTTCTGAAGATAAGAGCTGGGTCATGGCCTGAAAGACTAATATTCCACCACTAAGGACCAGCAAGGCTACTAAGGTCTCTAAGAGAGTAAAGGCCTTGACTTTAAGGTTTTTGGACACGGATGATTACCTCCCCTTCGTGATAGACCAGCAGCTGCTTATCTGTCTTAAGCTGACGAACAGTAATTCCATTAATATGAAGCTCTTCTTGTCCTGTCTGCAGAGCCATGTGAGCTACCCGAAGCACCTCTTCCTGCTGCAGAAGGACCCGCTGCTCCTTACGAGACCGGCTAATCTGTCCCAAAAGCAAACTAGCAATAGCCGCAAAAACTGCCATGGCCACCAGAGCTTCCAGCAGAATGCTAGCTTGAAGCTGTCGTCTTTTTAAACTTGCCATTGCCCATATAAAGCTGGTAAACAACTGTCCTGTCCTCCGTCTGAAAAGTAATTTTGCTGAGTGATGAGTTCCCACCGGACCGGTCAAACTGAATGAACTGCTGCTCATGTTCCTGCAGAGTTTGCGGAAAATCCAGCTCTTGATAGCCATTGGAAATCCGGCGTCCTGAAATCTCCAGAGAAAGCTTCTCATGACCGGCTAAGCTCAGCCTCTGCGTCTCCTGATAGAGCCTCTCAAACTCTAAAAAGAAGAGTTGCTCTTGAACCTGATTGAAACCAGCCCTTACCGATCCAGATAATCCTAGTAGTAGAAAACTAACAACAAAAAGAACGAGGAGACTTTCCAGCAGTGTAAAAGCCTTAATTGGCAACCGCTTGAGTTTCGCCACTGTGTTTTCCATAGTAAGCCTTATATGAATCTGCCTGCTTCTGGCTGATATTTCCTGCGCTGACTAGCTTGCTCAGGCTAGCCTTTTCATTGGTATTCTTCAGTTCATACAGCTCTGCCTGGCTTTCTACTACCTTGACCACCGCTGCAGTTCCTGTATCTGAAACAGCATCTTTTTGCTTGGTCAGATTAGGCACAAAGAGCAGCAAGAGAACGCTGATAACCAGCAAGACAATCAGCATTTCCACAAGGGTAAATGCTTGAACTTTTAAGGTATTAAGTTTTTTCATTACAAATGAACCTCCATATTCTGATAAATGGGCAAGAGCATTGCCGCATAAAAGTAAAAACAATCACTAAGGCAACAAAAAAATAAATACTAGGGGCTGAATGAAATTCATGGCTCGGTTGATACGTAGGAAAAAAATTCCTCCCAAGTCTTTTCAGCATAGACTTCCAGTTCACTCCCCAACTTGGACTTTACCTCACCATACTCGATCATCAGGGACAATTCTTTCTTAAAGAAAGGATAGCTCGCCACCTTGTCCGCATAGCCTTGACCGCCTTGCAAAGCAGCAGCCATATCTTCTCCTATTTCCTGAAAGAGCTGGGAAGGCTGCTCCTGCATAATCGCAAAAATCTGACTCAGTTCCAAGCCCTGGCCAATCATATTTCCCCATTCACGAGCATAATAAGCGGTCAAGTAAGCCTGTACCAAACGTCCAAAAAAGGGCAGAGCTGCTAGTTTGCTGAAAAAACGAATCTTGGAAGACTTTCGATAGTAAAAGACAGCCAATGAAACCAAGATAGCTAAAACAAGGCTGCTCCACAAAAAGATCTGAGGCAGGTGATTAATCAGCCGAGTAGCTAGATTCTGGCTGTCTAATTGAGGCAGAAGATAGTTGCGCAATCCCAGCATGATAAGGACCAAAAAGCCCAACAACATGAGAGGATAGGTTCCTACCTCTATCAATTTTTTCTTAACCTTGGATAGATTTTCCAGATAGGCCTCAATCTTGCCCAGACTAAGTGTCAGATTGCCATGCAGCTCAGATAAGGACAGCTGGGTTACAACGCTGTCGGAAAATCCCAGTCGACTGACAATCTCTGAAAAGGACTGACCAGCTGACAAGCCTGCCCGCATTTCAGTGACATATACTTCCTCCAGCAAGGCACTTCGCCTCAGAAAGTCTACAATCTCTGCTAAGTGAAAACCGCTGCTAAAGAGATTATGAAAGAGCTCAATAATCTTTTTCTGCTTAGGCGTAGACAATTTTTTCGGTCTGCCTTTGCTCAGCACTGATATGTCCTTCTGCAAAAAGCTGATCAATCTGCTGATTCCAGACTGCGGCTTTGTGCTCTTGATAGTTTTGACTGACAAAATCAACGACACCTCCTCCCCCAATTAAACGCTGGTAACAAACACCTTGAAGCACCATTCTTAGCTCGTCCTCACTAACGCCTAATTCCAAAGCCGCTCATAGACACCGCGAACACTCTTGGCATGAATTGTTGAAAAGACCGTAGCTCCGGTCAGACTTGCCCGAACCACTGCCCTAGCTGTCTCTCGATCACGGATTTCCCCGATAATCAAGAGATCAGGACGATGTCGCAGAGACAGCTTAATCAGACTGTCATAAGTCATGCCAATGGTTTCGTTCAGCTGCAGCTGCAGCATAGCCTCTTGCTTAATCTCAACCGGATCTTCAATCGACATAACCTGCTGACCAGAAAATTTGAGCTGAGCCAAATGGTACATTAAGGTCGTCTTGCCGCTGCCGACCGGACCCGAGAAAAGATAGAGACCGCGAGCCTGAATTTTCTTTCGCAGCTCTGGCAATTGCTCAAACCAAAAGCGCAGCTCCCTGTCTTCGTCATGAAGGAGTCGGATAACCAGACTTTCAAAACCACGGTAATCCCCAACTGTCGACAGCCGGATTGAAACCTTGGCTTCCTCGCAGTCATAATCGCAAGACCCAAGCTGACTGCGGCGCTTCTCTCCAACATTCATACCTGCGACAAACTTAAAGTGGCTGATAACAGCTGACAGAAGCTCGAAATCATAAGTTTTTATAAAGCGACGTTCATCACCGATTCTCATATAAAGCTCATAGCAAGTAGTCTTAGGAATGAGGTAAATATCCTGCGCCCCCTCTTGCCGAGCCTGCCTAATCATTTCTTTTGCAATTTCTTGAACCATACATCCTCCTCACCTTACTATTCGCAAAAAATCCAGAAAAAGAAAAAACAGCAGAAGAAACTTAACTTCTAACAAGTTAGGTCTCTTCTGCTGCTCTATTATCAGATTTGCAAAATATATTCTTTCGATTTAAAGAGGCTTAGCGGATTTTAGTTTGACTGAGCAAGCTCGGTGCTTTTCAAGGCCGTTCTGCTTAGTATAGCCTGGCCGATACTTGCTCTTAGGAATCTTGCACTCATTCTCCAGCAAAAACAGCGAATGATACTGCTGAACATTCTCATCGCACTCCTCGCACCAGCGCTGATCCTCCGGATCCCAAAAAATTGTCATTAAATCACTGCGGCTCTTATACAAAGGTGACTGGTCTGCCATTTGCAGCCAGCGGTTTTTATAATACTTAAGGGCTTCATAATAATCATCGAACTGCTTTTTTGCAACGATATCCTCTTCCCAGCCATCCAGGAACCACCACGGTTCATAGTCCCCGTACATCTCAATTACACAATACATACTCGTCCTCTCTTTGTACCGTATATTATATATGAATTCTTTGACGAACAAAACTATTTTGCTCAAAATCAGAAAACAAGAACTTTATTGGAACGGAGGCAAGCACATCGCTCTTCATAATATGAAGAGTAACCTCATGGATAGTGTTCTTAACCATGCGAACAAATAGTGTTGGTCCATTTGCACATACGACAGGTTTCTCAACATCTAGAAACTGGGTAAGTCCTGATTTAGCATAAATACAAGCTTTCTATTTTGACAATTTCTGAAATAAATCTCAATCTTTTTCTTCAAAAAAGGTGAGACAAATATCATTTTGTCCCACCCTATTATCTGCATGATCTTAAGCAAGATTTTCATCTTACTCGTTTCTGCATTATAAAGTTTCTAAAGCAATCATCGTTGTCACAGCTGCGTCATAGTAATTATCTGACGGCAAACCTTGCATGAAGAGATATTTATTCTGCTGCACCAATTTGCGGAATTCCATATTGTTGTTAGCCGCGTAGAATACCGGAGCGGTAAAGCTGCCAGCCTGGTTACTATTGAGAGCCTTCCCTTTCAGAGTGTAGCCCGCATAGATCTTTTCTTGACTGAGGAAGAAGTTTAACATCTTCTTCAGCATTTTTTGACTTTTTTCATCCTTGCTTTGAGCCAGGTTGTAAGGAAGTCGGCAGGCATTATAAGAATAATAGCCATCATTTGCAGATTCAACCGTATCAGCATCAGCTGCCCGAACTTTGTCGCCTTCAACCCAGATAAAGTCTGGTATCAAACCAGTCTTATTATCAGCGCTGATTGCTTCAAGTTTGCTGAGCATGTTATCCCGGATTGTCAGCCACTGCTTATCCTTTGTCAACTCATAGAAAGCTTGGAACTGCTGCGGCAATGTATCAGAAGTCCGCATGAGATTATAAAATTTCGATTCTGCATTTGCCCAGTTCCCAACCGTCAAAACGCCGTTGCTTTCATTATAGTTATATGCCAAGACATCTTTCAGAATAGCCTGAGCCTGAGCTTGGTATTCTTTAGCCTTGTCTGGCCACTGCTTAGCCGCCTGAATCAAAGCATAGGCAATGTAGAGATCGCCATCTGTAGCATTGTTTTCGTCTTCATGATTGCTCTTTCCGTCCTTAATCGTCTGTTTCCAAGACATAAGCTGGGTATCTTTCAGACGATGAGCTAGATAATATTGGTAGAGCTTTTCAAAATCAGCAGAACTGGCATCGCCTTGCTTAGCTGCATCCACAGCAATCACCATGCCATAACCCTGTGCCTCAGACAGCACAACATCTTCAGTCTTACTGTTTGTCGTCCTGATATAAGACAATTTGTCCTTGGTTACGACATATTCTTTAGACCATTGGCTGTATATCTTCTTTTTGATATTAGGAGTACTGCCCATGCGGGTGTACAACAGGATACCAGCCAAGACAGCCAGAATTGTCACAAACCAAATAAATCTTAATCTTGTTCTTTTCACACTTTCTCCTAACCTGCAAATCGTTTTGTTTTAACCCACTTGGTTTCTTTCCGCTTCAAAATCTTGTCCAAGATAACAGATCCTACTGCATCTAAAGAAACAACGATAAAGAGCTGAGAGTAAGTCAAATAGGACACAAGAGCCAGCCAAATCTGTTTGGTGGTCGCCTGTCCAAACTGAGAAGCCAGGGCGATATTGATCTGCAAAAGATAAAGCAAAATCATCAGAAGCCAGTTAAAGAGCATCAGCTGGACGATATAGATATTCTGAGCATCAAAAGCGAAAGGAATCCGCACATCCGGTACAAAGAGCTGGGTAATCATCGCCGCTACATTGGCAAAGAAAACCAAGTCAGATAAGACAATCGCCAAATTAAACCAGAAGAAGATACAAGAATAATTGAACACTTCCAGTTTCACGCGCCAGTTACCGCCACTAAAAAGATGTTTGAAGTTGGCAAGAACTACCTCGTAATTCCCCTTAGCCCAGCGCTTACGCTGCATGTAGTAGGACTTGAGGGTTTCTGGCTCTTGTTGGAAGGCCTCTGAGTTATAAGCCAAAGCAATCAGCTTGCCGCTCTGCATAATCTTAAAGGAAATTTCCGTATCCTCTGTCAAGGCACCATTTTTCCAACCACCGATACTCTTAACAAACTCAGTGTTAATCAAGAAGTTCGTACCTGGAATCCGTCCAATCTTAAAGAGATGCCACATACCTACGTGGTAAACACGCTGAGTTACAACGATTTCTTGGTTGATACAGCGGGTCAGGAAGTTCTGGTTGGCATTGCGGGTCTTGTTGCGTCCGAAAGAAGCAACGTGGCGTTCTGGATCTTCCAAAACTTTCTTGACTAGGAAGTAAAGAGCATTCTTTTCTGGCATGGCATCTGCATCATAGACACAGATATATTCACCCTTGGCCATCTTCAGGCATCATTCAGCACCCCTGCCTTACCTCCCGTACCTGTACGGTCTGTAATTGTAATATTGCGTCCAGCGTACTCAGGCATAGCCTGAACTTTCAGCATTTCTTGATAAGTGTCATCCGAACAGTTGTCCGCAAAGAGCAGAACTTCCACTCGGTCATGAGGATAGTCCAAGTCCAGAATGGCCTTAGTTGTCTGAGCAATAACCACATCTTCATTGTGGGCTGGGACAACGACTGTAACCATAGGATAATGTTCCAATGGGCTGGTATCCACGTTGAAGTCACTGCGTTTCATCCAGAAATGCACGGAAGAGCATAGAATAACCAAGGCCCAAGCCAGAGACATCCAGATGGAGAACAGAGTGACAATCATAATAAGTTGACTAATCATGACGAGTCACCGCCCTAAAATTTTTATTGACCCGATTGTAAATAACCAGATAATAAATGAAGAGGACCAAAAAGCTAATAGCAAAAAAGATACTTAGCACCATAGAGATGATAAAAAATACTTCTGTTAAAGACATGTGTTTACCTCCTAGTATTCTACGATAATGTCGGTTTCAAGCTGACGCTCCAGATTGCTCAAAGCGTCATCGAAATTATGGAATTTGTCAATATTTTGAGCGTTCAGTTTTAAACTGCCGGACTGAAACTGAATTTTTTGATCAGTTTTCTTATTCTCAAAGTGCATCATCGTTAAATCATCACGCACTTTCTCTTGGAAATATTCCTTGACTTCCTGATCCAGATCTTCTACCAGAACGAGAAAGTTACCATTGGATACATAGTAAACAGTTTCTACATTCTGGAAGTCCCAGTTAAGCAGTCGTAAAATTCTCTTGAGCATCCGCTTGTACTCCCGAGAGTGAATTTGATAAAAATGATGATTGTGCGCCCAATGGACCAACAAGGCCTGAAAGGCTGGAGCTTGTTTCTGATTTACTTTCTGAACCATTTCTTCATAGGCCTCAGCAGCATCTTCGCTATCATCCTGCACTAATCCCAAGCGCTGATGAAGATAGAAATTCACTCGACTGGTCAGCCAAGCGCTGACAGGGAAGACATAAAGCAAGAAGAGAACTTGATTGTCCGGTAGGTAGGTTACATCAAAGAGCAAGATCAGAGTTGCGATAACCACACCCAGAATCATAGCCCATGTCACCAAGAGATCGGATAGGACAAAGACACTAAAAATACCTAATAAAATCAGCGCGATTCCGATATAAAATATGTTAGCTGCAAAATTCCAACTGTAGAAAAGAATTAGTCCAATTGCCAGTACAAAGACTGCTAATGATTTTTCTAGTCCTTTTTTCCTAAACATTTTTTACTCCTGTCTTAAATTCTTCTGGTCTAGCCGTTTGCTTAAAATAGTGGGCAATAGCTTGAGCAATCCGCTCAGAAGCCTTACCGTCACCATACGGATTGCTGGCTTGGGCCATTTTCTGATAGAGTGACTCATCTGTCAGCAGGGCTTCCATTGCCTCTGCTACTGCTTGAGTTTCTGTACCGACCAGCTTCAAGGTGCCGGCCTCAACTCCTTCTGGTCTCTCTGTTGTATCACGAAGTACTAGTACAGGCTTACCTAAGGAAGGCGCTTCTTCCTGCACTCCGCCTGAGTCTGACATGATAAAGTAGCTTTTAGCTGCGATATTATGGAAATCCAACACATCTAAAGGCTCAATCAGATGAATTTTCTCATTGTCACTCAGAATTTCTCTAGCCGCTTCCTGAACCGCTGGGCTCAGGTGAACGGGATAGACAATTTCCACATCATCATGGGCATCTACAATCTGCCGTAGAGTTCGAAAGACCCTTCTCATCGGCTCACCTTGATTTTCCCGGCGATGCATAGTCACCAAAATCATCTTGCGAGCTGGATTAATGCGGTCAAGCACCTCGTGCTGATAATCAGCCTGGACGGTCAGCTTGAGAGCGTCGATAGCTGTATTTCCTGTCACAAAAACTGTTTCTGCTGGATGGTTTTCCTTGAGCAAGTTAGCCTTACTCTGTTCTGTTGGTGCAAAATACAAGTCGGTCAAAGAGTCGGTCATCTGACGATTCATTTCTTCTGGGAAAGGAGAGTATTTATTCCAAGTCCGCAACCCAGCTTCTACGTGGCCGATACGAACTTGATTATAAAACGCTGCAAGACTAGCTGCAAAGGTCGTTGTCGTATCACCGTGCACCAGCATAATATCTGGCTTGTTTTCCTTTAAGATATCATCTAGCTTATGCAGGATCTTGACAGTAATATCTGTCAGGGTTTGATTCTTCCCCATAATATCCAAATCATAATCAGGCTTAATCTTAAAAGTTTCAAGTACCTGATCCAGCATCTGACGATGCTGAGCAGTCACAACTGTTGTTGTCTCAAACAAGTCTGCCTGCTTCTTCAGTTCAATAACCAGTGGAGCCATCTTAATTGCTTCTGGACGAGTTCCAAAAACAACCATTACCTTAATTTTCTTCATTTTTCCTCACCAAAAATCAACATTGTTATATTAACTTTTTACTAAAAAATGTTTGTTTTAAGTAACCTTAGTTATTTTACCATCAAGCGTTTCAATAATCAAAGCATGAACTATTATTTTATACTTTCTTAATAGTAATTTACATGTTGGTAACTTATTTAAGATTATTTTAATTTTCTTAACTTAACTGTAACTTAAAAATTGCTGAAATTTTTTTCGGTTTTCTCAAAAAAATAAATAAAAAGGAAAGAACTTATAGGCTTAAAGTCCTGTTTTATGCAGAATTTTGTGGTTTTTGCCTATATTTTTTTAATATTTATTCATTGTAATAAAAATATTATTCTATTTGTAATCTAATTGTTTTTCTATTCTTTATATTTCAAAAATCCTCCCTTCATGAATGAGCTAGCTAGATAAATGCCAGCTATCGTTCTCTACAAACTTCGACCACCACCATTAAAAACCAACCTCCTCTTTTTTTTAATTTCAAACCTACCTCTCTTACTATTTTAGGATTTTTTTAAAATAGTATAACCTAGCGCTATCATACTACAAAAAACCAGCTACCTCCCTGATTAAAAATGAATATGGCATCTCACATCATAGAAAAACTGAAACAGGAAATTTTGAGTGTTTCTTCCATAGTTGTTTATCCATAACGTAGAACTTAAAAACAACTTTATAATTATATTGTAGGATAATATTTAGTGGTGAGCAAGAAATTATCGGCTGCAACAAAAAATCCCTCCCGAAAATCGGGAGGGAAAGTTCTTTATTTAAGAACAATATTTTCTTCAGTTTCAAATCCACCTGGCAGTTCTGTCACTTCGTCGATAATTTCAACTTCATTGACAGCCTGAGGCTCCAAATTGCGGTAGCGGGCCATACCAGTACCAGCTGGGATAATCTTACCGATGATAACATTTTCCTTAAGGCCAAGGAGATGGTCTTTCTTACCACGGATCGCAGCATCTGTCAGGACACGAGTTGTTTCCTGGAAGGAAGCTGCAGACAGGAAGCTGTTTGTCTCAAGGGAAGCCTTGGTGATTCCCATGAGGACTGGACGAGCTGTCGCAGGTACACCGCCTGAGATAACCACATCACGGTTAGCATCTGTAAAGTCGGTGATATCCATAAGAGTTCCCATAAGAAGATCTGTGTCACCTGGATCCATGACGCGCACCTTGCGAATCATCTGGCGAACCATTACCTCAATGTGTTTGTCGCCGATTTCTACCCCTTGGCTGCGGTAAACTTTTTGTACTTCGGCAAGCAGGTAAGTTTCAACAGACAAGACATCGCGGACAGCCAGCAAGTGCTTAGGCTGGATAGAACCTTCAGTCAAGGCAGCACCACGAGAAACTTGGTCGCCCACTTCTACCTTCATGCGGGCTGTAAACGGTACCACATATTCACCTTCGCCAGTTTGGCCTTTAACAAAGACCTTCTTGGTACGAGTAGATGCATCTTCTTCGATAGCAGTAACTTCACCCTTGACTTCAGTGATGACCGCTTCCCCTTTCGGATTGCGGGCTTCAAAGATTTCTTGGACACGAGGGAGACCTTGCGTGATATCGGTATTAGAGGCAACACCACCCGTGTGGAAGGTACGCATGGTCAGCTGTGTACCAGGTTCCCCGATAGATTGAGCAGCGATGGTTCCGACTGCTTCACCGACTTCAACTGCATCGCCAGTTGCCAAGTTGATACCGTAACAATGACGGCAGACACCGTGGCGGGTGTTACATGTAAAGACAGAGCGGATTGTCACTTCTTCAACACCAGCATTAACGATTTCACGTGCCTTATCTTCTGTGATCAATTCATTTGGACCAATGATGACCGCACCAGTTTCGGGATGTTTAACTGTTTTCTTAGTGTAACGACCATTTAGGCGCTCTTCCAGAGACTCGATCATTTCCTTGCCTTCTGTGATAGAAGTGATAAGAAGTCCACGATCTGTACCACAGTCATCTTCACGGATAATCACATCTTGGGCAACATCAACCAGACGACGAGTCAGGTAACCTGAGTCGGCAGTCTTAAGGGCTGTATCTGTCATACCCTTACGAGCACCGTGGGTAGAGAAGAACATTTCCAGAACAGACAGACCTTCACGGAAGTTAGACAAGATTGGCAATTCCATGATACGTCCATTTGGCGCAGCCATCAGACCACGCATACCAGCCAACTGGGAGAAGTTAGAGATGTTACCCCGGGCTCCAGAGTCCATCATCATAACGATAGGGTTCTTCGGATCCTGGTTGGCAACCAGACGTTTTTCCAATTTCTCACGAGCTGCCCGCCACTCAGCAGTAACTGCATTGTAGCGTTCGTCATCAGTAATCATACCGCGACGGAATTGTTTAGTAATTTGTTCAACACGCTTGTGGGATTCTTCAATAATCTCAGCCTTGTCTTCGACAACTGGGATATCAGCGATACCCACTGTCAGACCAGCCAAGGTAGAATGGTGATAACCCAAGTTCTTCAAGCGGTCAAGAAGAGCAGATGTTTCTGTTGTACGGAAGCGTTTAAAGATTTCCGCAATGATATTACCAAGATTTTTCTTCTTAAACGGAACATTGATCTCAAGCTGTTCAATGACTTCCTTGATGTCTTGTCCTGACTCCAAGAAGTACTTAGCTGGCACACCTTCTGTCAAGTTAGCATTAGTCGGCTCTTGCAGATAAGGCAATTCCTCTGGCATAATCGCGTTAAAGAGGATTTTACCAACAGTTGTAATCAAAATCTTATGCTTCTGGTCTTCTGTCCAAGGCTTATTAAGACTATCGGTTGCAATACCAACACGAGTATGCAAGTGAACATAGCCGTTGCGGAGAGCCATCACCGCTTCATCCATATCCTTGAAATCATGCCTTCGCCTTCGCGGCCAGCCTCTTCCATGGTCAGGTAGTAGTTCCCCAAGACCATATCCTGAGATGGTGTTACAACTGGTTTACCGTCTTTCGGATTCAAGATGTGCTCAGCAGCCAGCATGAGGATACGAGCTTCAGCTTGCGCTTCCTCTGACAATGGTACGTGGATGGCCATTTGGTCACCGTCAAAGTCGGCATTGTAAGCTTCACAGACCAGTGGATGCAAACGCAGAGCTTTACCGTCAATCAGAACTGGCTCAAAGGCCTGAATTCCCAGACGGTGAAGGGTCGGTGCGCGGTTAAGAAGCACAGGGTGTTCCTTGATCACTTCTTCCAGGATATCCCAGATACGCTCATCTCCACGCTCTACCAAGCGTTTGGCAGCTTTTACGTTCTGCACAATATCGCGGGCAACGATTTCCCGCATGACAAACGGCTTGAAGAGCTCAATCGCCATTTCACGCGGCACACCACATTGATACATTTTCAAAGTAGGACCAACGGCGATAACGGAACGACCTGAGAAGTCAACCCGTTTACCCAGCAAGTTTTGACGGAAACGCCCTTGTTTTCCTTTGAGCATGTGGCTCAGAGACTTAAGTGGACGGCTGCCTGGTCCTGTAATCGGACGGCCCCGACGACCATTATCAATCAAAGCATCAACCGCTTCCTGAAGCATCCGCTTCTCATTTTGAACGATGATACCAGGTGCATTCAACTCAAGCAAACGAGCCAAACGGTTGTTCCGGTTGATAACACGGCGATAGAGATCATTGAGGTCAGATGCCGCAAAACGACCACCATCCAGCTGAACCATCGGACGCAAATCTGGCGGAATAACCGGTAGGATATTGAGAACCATCCATTCTGGCTTATTGCCAGACTTGTAGAAGGCATCCAAGACATCCAAACGACGGACAGCCTTGATCCGTTTTTGACCTGAAGCAGTTTCAATTCTTCTTTGAGGACAGCAATCTCAGCTTCCAAGTCCACTTGTTTCAAGAGGTCTTGAATAGCTTCTGCTCCCATTTTGGCTACAAATGAGCCTGAACCATACTCGCGTAAACGCTCACGGTACTCACGCTCCGTCATGATGGACTTGTGCTCTAGCGGTGTATCCTTAGGATCAATCACCACATAAGCCGCAAAATAAATGACTTCTTCCAAGGCACGTGGGCTCATATCCAAAGTGAGCCCCATGCGGCTTGGAATTCCTTTAAAGTACCAAATATGTGAAACAGGTGCCTTCAATTCGATATGACCCATGCGCTCACGGCGAACCTTAGCACGAGTTACTTCAACACCACAGCGGTCACAGACGATTCCTTTGTAACGAATCCGTTTGTACTTACCACAGGCACATTCCCAGTCCTTTGTTGGACCGAAGATCACTTCGTCAAAAAGGCCTTCGCGTTCTGGTTTCAGGGTTCGGTAATTGATTGTTTCAGGTTTCTTCACTTCCCCATAAGACCATGAACGGACCTTATTTGGAGAAGCTAGGGTGATTTGCATACTTTTAAAACGATTTACATCAACCACTATTTCTTACCTTTCTTCATTTTCTAATCAGTGTGTATTCTTATTCTTTTCCTTCAGCCTCAAAAGCTGCTTTCGCTTCTTGAGCTGCTTTTTCACGCGCTTTTTCAAGATCATCAACGTGAATCACGTCATCATCTTCACCTTCGTCTAGGTCACGCAGTTCTACTTCATTGTCATCTTCATCGAGAACGCGCATGTCCAGACCAAGAGATTGTAATTCTTTGACAAGAACGCGGAAGGATTCTGGCACACCTGGTTTTGGAATTGGTTTCCCTTTGGTAATAGCTTCATAAGCCTTCAAACGTCCGTTGACATCATCTGACTTGTAAGTCAGGATTTCTTGCAGAACGTTAGAAGCACCGTAAGCTTCTAAGGCCCAAACTTCCATCTCACCAAAACGTTGTCCACCAAACTGAGCTTTACCTCCGAGCGGCTGTTGGGTAACCATTGAGTAAGGTCCTACTGAGCGGGCATGGAGTTTATCATCTACCATGTGGTGGAGCTTGATCATGTACATGACACCGACAGATACACGATTGTCAAATGGCTCACCGGTACGACCGTCATAAAGAATAGTCTTGGCATCGCTGTCCATACCAGCTTCGCGGACCGTATCCCAGAGGTCTTCTGAGCTTGCTCCATCAAAGACTGGTGTTGCAATATGGATGCCCAAGTTACGTGCTGCCATACCAAGGTGGAGCTCCATAACCTGACCGATGTTCATACGAGATGGTACCCCGAGTGGGTTCAACATGATATCAACTGGTGTTCCATCTGGCAAGTAAGGCATGTCTTCCACAGGAACGATACGGGATACAACCCCCTTGTTTCCGTGACGACCGGCCATCTTATCTCCGACCTTGATCTTACGTTTTTGAGCGATGTAGACACGAACCAACATATTAACGCCAGATTGCAGTTCATCACCATTAGCACGGGTAAAGATCTTCACGTCACGAACCACTCCATCGGCACCATGTGGCACACGCAGAGAAGTATCACGAACTTCACGAGACTTGTCTCCGAAGATAGCGTGCAAGAGACGTTCCTCAGCAGAAAGGTCTTTTTCACCCTTAGGGGTAACTTTACCTACTAGGATGTCGCCTTCCTTGACTTCCGCCCCAATGCGGATAATCCCCATTTCGTCCAGATTGCGTAGGGCATCTTCCCCTACGTTTGGAATTTCACGGGTAATTTCTTCTGGGCCAAGCTTGGTGTCGCGAGTTTCTGATTCGTATTCTTCCAAGTGAACAGAGGTGTAGACATCGTCTTTCACCAGACGCTCACTCATGATAACCGCATCCTCGAAGTTGTAACCTTCCCATGTCATGTAGGCAACGATTGGGTTTTGTCCCAGGGCCATTTCTCCATTTTCCATAGAAGGTCCGTCAGCGATAAAGTCGCCTTTTTCAACGACATCGCCAACTTTTACCAAGGTACGTTGGTTGTAAGCAGTTCCTGAGTTCGAACGGCGGAATTTTTGAATTTGGTAAACATCAAGAGAACCATCTTCACGGCGGACTTCAACCTTGTCTGCATCCGCATAGGTAACCTTACCATCATGCTGGGCAATGACCGCTGCACCAGAGTCGTGGGCAGCTTGGTATTCCATACCAGTACCAACATAAGGTGCTTTTGGATCGATCAAAGGCACAGCCTGACGCTGCATGTTGGCACCCATGAGAGCACGGTTGGAGTCGTCATTTTCCAAGAAAGGAATACATGCTGTCGCTACGGCAACTACCTGCTTAGGCGATACATCCATGTAGTCTACTTGGTCTGATGGAAATTCTTGGTTATTACCTTGGTGGCGTCCCATAACGATAGGCTCAGCAAAGCCGCCTTTCATTCAGCTTAGAGTTGGCCTGCGCTACGATAAATTCATCTTCCTCATCAGCTGTCAGCCAAACGATTTCGTTGGTTACTACGCCAGCTTCACGGTCTACCTTACGGTAAGGTGTTTGAATAAAGCCGTATTTGTTAAGGTGTCCATAAGAAGACAAGTTATTGATCAAACCAATGTTTGGTCCTTCAGGCGTTTCAATCGGACACATGCGACCGTAGTGAGTATAGTGCACGTCCCGCACTTCATAGCCAGCACGGTCACGTGTCAAACCACCAGGTCCCAAGGCAGACAGACGACGCTTGTGAGAAAGCTCAGACAGTGGATTGTGTTGGTCCATGAACTGTGACAACTGTGAAGAACCAAAGAATTCTTTAATGGCTGCAGTTACTGGACGAATATTGATGATTTGTTGCGGTGTGAGAACTTCATTATCCTGAACAGACATCCGTTCACGGACATTACGCTCCATCCGAGAAAGTCCAAGACGGACTTGGTTAGCCAAAAGCTCACCAACAGCACGAATACGACGGTTCCCCAAGTGGTCAATATCATCTACACGACCGATTCCTTCAGCCAAGTTGAGGAAGTAGCTCATCTCAGCCAAGATGTCAGCTGGTGTTACAATCCGTACCTTGTCAGAAGGATTTGCGTTACCGATGATGGTCACAACGCGGTCTGGATCAGTCGGTGCCACTACCTTGAACTTCTGCAATTCTACAGGAGCTGTCAAGACAGCTGAGTCGTTTGGAATATAAGTGATTTTGTTCAAACCATTGTCCAACTGCTCTGCAATGCTGTCAATCACACTGCGGGTCATAACTGTACCAGCTTCAACCAAGATTTCTCCTGTTTCAGCATCTACCAATGGCTCAGCAATGGTTTGGTTCAGCAAGCGTGTCTTGACGTTGAGTTTCTTATTAATCTTGTAACGACCAACTGCTGCCAAGTCATAACGATGCGGATCAAAGAAACGCGCTTCAAGAAGGGAACGAGAACTTTCAGCCGTCTTAGGCTCACCTGGACGAAGACGCTCATAGATTTCTTTCAGAGCTTCATCTGTACGGGAGTCCATTGGGTTCTTGTGGATATCTTTTTCGATGGTATTGCGCACCAAGTCGCTGTCACCAAAGATGTCCAAGATCTCATCATCTCCTGAGAAACCAAGCGCACGCACCAGAGTGGTAAAAGGAATCTTCCGTGTCCGGTCAATACGAGTGTAGGCAATGTCTTTTGAGTCTGTTTCCAACTCTAACCAAGCTCCGCGGTTAGGAATAACCGTTGAACCGTAGCCAACTTTTCCATTTTTATCAACTTTATCGTTAAAGTAAACCCCTGGAGAACGCACCAACTGGGATACGATAATCCGCTCACCACCATTGATGATGAAGGTTCCCATTTCAGTCATAATAGGGGAAATCACCAAAGAAGACTTCCTGAGTCTTGATTTCACCAGTTTCCTTGTTAATCAGACGGAAAGTCACAAAGATTGGCGCTGAATAGCTGGCATCGTGAATACGTGCTTCTTCCAGCGTATATTTAGGCTCACGGATTTCATAGCCAACAAATTCCAATTCCATGGTGTCGGTAAAGTTTGAAATAGGAAGTACATCTTCAAATACTTCCTTCAGACCATGATCCAAGAAATCTTGGAACGAATCCGTTTGGATTTCAATCAAATTTGGTAAATCAAGAACTTCCTTAATTCTTGAAAAACTACGACGGGTACGGTGTTTACCGTATCGAACTTCATGTCCTGCCAAGTTTTTACTCCTTTATGATAAGATACTAAGCCCTTGATAAAGCGAGAAGAAACCTATCTTTTTCTCAACACTTTGAGGGCGAGTTCTGTGAAATGTTTTCAGAGAAAAATCCTCTGTCATTTACAATGCTGCAAAACAGCCACAATCAGTCCCTTTTGTTTAATTTTCAGAAAAATTAAATTATGGTTACATAATTCATTTTTCCTAAAAATAGGCACAAAAAGAGCAGCTAAATCTGACTTATTCAAGTTTGATTTAACTGCTGTAAGCTTCTATTTGGACAATATTTCAAATAAAGCACACGACAAATTATTGTTATCATTATACCTTATTTAGCTAGAAATTGCAAGGATTTCATCCGCTTTCTGAAAAGTTAAAACTATTCTTGATGCGCTAGTTCCCCTGCCGGTTATTGTTAGAATTGGAGTTGGAATTAGAATTAGAGGTAGAACCGCCCAGTATAGCTGACCAAGCCTTCTGATAATCCGCATCTGATGCCCCGATACCAAAGCGGTAGGTCGTGGTCGGAGCACCATTTTTAGCCCAATAGCTAGGCACTGTCGGACCGCTGAGATTAACAGAGCGGCCGTTTACCGTTACTGTACCTGGCTTTTCCCCTGTGGACTTGAGTACATCAGACTTAATCACACTCGGATCAAGAGTGAACTTATCACCAACACCCCAGGCATTTGGATCTGCCTGATAGATGGCATCTGCCATATAAGCCATGTAGGAAGCGTTATTGTTATAACCAGTCAACGCCGCCATAGAGCTATTATCATCATGACCGATCCAGCCTCCCAGAGTCATCTTAGGAGTAGAAAGCATCAGCCACATATCACCGTTGGTGTTGGTCGTTCCAGTCTTACCAATCCAGTCGGCTCCAGCCAAGGTTCCATTGACCTGACTGATTCTGGATTTATAGGTCGTAGTAGCCCCAGAATTGATAACGCCCCGCATGAGCTCCTGCATAATCGTAGCTGCTGCTGGACTGTAAATCTGAACAGGATTGGCCTTATGCTGGTAAATCACCTTGCCATCTCGGTCTGTGATTTTTTCAACCATGTATTTTTTCTGGTAGGTTCCATTATTAGCCAAGGTTTGGAAACCATTGGTATGCTGAGCTACAGATACTTCAATTCCCCCGCCCATTGGGAGACTCTCAATGCTGTAGTCATCAATGTAATAGCCCATTTTTTCCATATAGCCACGGACATTGACACCTTTTTCGCGTAATCCGCGGTAAGTCCAATAAGCCGGGATATTCCAAGAAGTATTAAGCGCTTCTTGCAGGTCCATCATGGCTGTACCACGGCTATCCACGTGCATGATTGGATCGCCGCTTGAAAAGTTAGTTGGATAATTGGAAAGAACGCTGGCACTACCCATCAGACCTTGGTCAATAGCAATCCCATAAGCAAGAATCGGCTTAATAGTCGAACCCGGTGATCGTTCCGTATCAAAGGCATGATTGTTCTGATTGGAAGCATAATCTCTTCCTCCGACAAAGCCAATCACAGCACCGGTTTTATTATCCAAGAGGACATTCCCCACTTCAACTGCACCAGTTCCGTCATCCAAGACGCCCCCATAGTTGGCTACTGCATTTGCATAGCAGTATGAATGTTCTTGTTGATTGTGGTGGTGACAGTGTAGCCGCCATCGCTCAGTTCTTTAGCAGCCAATTCCTTGTAGGCTTTGACAGTGTCGTTGTTTTTCAGCTCTTGCTGAGAAACATTGTCCCGCTGAATCAAGTATTCGTACATGGTCTGCTGGGCTTCTTCGACCGCTGTGTAATAAAGGTAGCCATGCGAAGATTTTTCCGAACTTTCAGAAGGCTTGAAATCCTTAGTCAAGTCGTAGTCCTTGTACTCCTTGTACTCTTTTTCGCTTAGATGGCCCGTCCGATACATATTATAGAGCACATCCTTGGCACGCTCCAAGCCCAGAGCCATATCCCCTTCACTCTTGAGACTGCCATCCGCTGCATAAGGCGAATAAACAATCGGACTCTGTGGCAAGCCAGCAATAAAAGCAGATTGGGGCACTGTCAAATCCTTGGCAGAAACACCAAAAATCCCTTGAGCAGCTTCTTCCACACCGGCGATATTCTGCCCCTTATTGTTGCGCCCAAAAGGCGAAACGTTCAAGTAGGTCGTCAAAATATCATCCTTGGACATGTAGCGTTCCAAAGCCAGCGCATCAACAATCTCCGCCGCTTTCCGCTTGAAGGTCGGCGCATCGCCCACTACCTGCTGCTTGATCAACTGCTGGGTAATGGTTGACCCCCCGCTAGACGAGCCAACTCCAACAACTGAACCGAGCGTAGCCCGAAGCACAGCCTTGGGCACCACTCCGTTATGCGTTTCAAAGTTCTCATCCTCTGTAGCGATAACGGCTTTTTTAACATTTCAGAGATGGCGTCACTCTTAACTGGGATGCGGAGCAAATCATTGTCCACTTCTGCAATCAAACTGCCATCGGCATAGGTAAGCTTAGAAATACCAGAGATATTATTCACCTGCTTGACCAGCTCTTCCTGCTTGGGCACTTCCACCTTACTGAAAAGACTAGCTGCATAGCCTATCCCAATCCCAGCACCGATTACGCCACCGAAGAAGATAAACACAAAAGCCATATTCATCAGAAGTTTAAAAGTCCGCAAGAAAACAGCAAAAACATCACCGATAGACCAGCCATTGTTGCCACTAACGATCTTCTTGCTCCATTCTGGAAGATGTATTTTTTTGATAAACTGCTGGGCTTTTCCCCAGAACTCTTTTAATTTTTCTATTAATTGTTCCAAGTTCGATTCTCCTTGTTATCCTCCCATTATACCAAATATCTATGATTTATTTCAAGGAAACATTGCTATTTAAAAGCTTTATGATACAATAGAGTAACATAAATTTAAAATATAAATAAGCCAATTTCTTGGCTTTTAGAATAGGAGAGACATGATGCACATTTTTGATGAGCTAAAAGAACGTGGCTTGGTATTCCAAACTACTGATGAAGCAGCTTTACGCAAAGCCTTAGAAGAAGGACAAGTCTCTTATTATAGCGGATACGATCCAACCGCTGATAGCCTGCACCTAGGCCACTTGGTAGCCATTCTGACTAGCCGCCGCCTGCAACTAGCTGGCCATAAACCCTACGCTCTGGTTGGAGGAGCAACTGGATTGATTGGCGATCCATCTTTTAAGGATGCAGAGCGCAGTCTCCAAACCAAGGAAACGGTAGAAGGGTGGGTGAAATCTATCCAAGATCAGCTTTCTCGCTTTCTGGACTTTGAAAAGGACGATAATAAGGCCGAAATGGTCAACAATTATGACTGGTTCAGCAGCATCAGCTTTATCGATTTTCTGCGCGATGTTGGTAAATACTTCACTGTCAACTACATGATGAGTAAAGATTCCGTAAAGAGCCGGATTGAGACAGGGATTTCCTATACAGAATTCGCCTACCAGATCATGCAAGGATATGACTTCTACGTCCTCAATCAAAACCACGGCGTGACCCTGCAAATCGGTGGTTCCGACCAGTGGGGCAATATGACAGCTGGTACAGAGCTCCTGCGCCGCAAGGCCGACAAGATTGGTCATGTGATGACCGTTCCGCTCATTACCGACGCTACTGGCAAAAAATTCGGCAAGTCGGAAGGCAATGCTGTCTGGCTCAATCCCGACAAGACTTCTCCTTATGAAATGTACCAATTCTGGATGAATGTCATGGACGCAGACGCTATCCGCTTCCTGAAAATCTTCACCTTCCTAACCTTGGATGAAATCGAAGAGATTCGCCAACAATTTGAAGCTGCACCACACGAACGCTTGGCTCAGAAAGTCCTAGCTCGCGAAGTGGTCAGTCTGGTTCACGGTCAAGAAGCTTACCAGGAAGCCCTCAACATCACTGAGCAGCTCTTTGCCGGAAATATCAAGAACCTATCCGTCAAGGAACTCAAACAAGGTTTGCGCGGTGTGCCTAACTATCAGGTCCAAGCAGAAGACAACCTTAATATTGTAGAACTGCTTGTGACAGCCGGCGTGGTAAACTCAAAACGTCAAGCCCGCGAGGATGTCCAAAACGGTGCTATCTACCTCAATGGCGAGCGCATCCAAGATTTAGACTATGTCCTTAGCGCCTCAGATAAACTGGAAGACGAGCTGACAGTTATCCGCCGCGGTAAGAAGAAATACTTTGTCCTGACCTACTAAAGATAAAAATCCGATTACCTGAATCGGATTTTTCTATGTCTTACCAAAAAGAAGTCATTCAGCTATATAAAAACAATAGAAAGAGAGCGACTATGAAACCAAAACTCGCCCGCTTTGCCCAAGCTCCAGCCCTGGCCTGTCCACTCTGCCAGCAAAGCTTAGCTATGGAAGAAAACAGCCTCAAGTGTCCTAATCGCCATTCCTACGACATCTCCAAATTCGGTTATGTCAATCTAGCTCCTCAAGCTAAACAAGCTAAAGACTATGACAAAACAAGCTTTCAAAATAGGCAAGTCATCTTGGAAGCCGGCTTTTATCAGCATATTCTAGATGAGTTGCAGGATCTGCTGCAGACCCTGCCTAAAGAACAGACCATTCTAGACGTCGCTTGCGGAGAGGGCTACTATGCTCGAAAAATTCAGGAAACATTCCCCAACAAAGAAATTTACGCTTTTGATTTATCCAAAGATTCCATCCAGTTAGCTGCAAAAAGTGATCAGAGTCTGGCTGTAAAATGGTTTGTTGGTGATTTGGCACACTTGCCTGTTCAGGATCAAAGCATGGATGTCTTGCTGGACATCTTCTCACCAGCTAACTATCATGAATTTCAACGAGTATTGAAAAAAGAGGGGCTTATCATTAAAGTCATCCCAACAGAAAATCATCTGAAAGAAATTCGCCAAAAAGTTGCTCAATATCTGGACAAGAAAGATTATTCTAATCAAGATATCATCCAGCACTTCCAGAAGCACTTTACGATTCTATCTAGAAAAACCGTAGAATCAACCCATGCTCTGCATTCTGAGGAGAAAACTGCCCTGCTGCAGATGACTCCTTTACTCTTTCATGTTGAAAAAAATCTAATCAATTGGGAGCAGCTTACACATGCCACCATTTCAGCTGAGATTCTTATCGGAAAACTAAAACAAGAAAAAATCTGATCACCTTTCAGTAAAAAATGATGTTATAACAGCCATTTTAAAAACGCAGACAGTCCTGTCTGCGTTATTTGTTTATCAACTGATTAATAGACCGTCTTCTCTGTCTCTGGATCAAAGAAGTGCGCTTTATTGAGGTCAAAACCTAGGTCAATTCCTGCACCAGTTTCTAGGTAATCCCGTGAATCCACACGCGCTACAAACTCACTAGAACCCACTTGGCAGTAGAGGTGAGACTCTGCTCCCAGCAATTCTGAAACAGAAATCTTGGCATGCACAACTGAATTCGGGAAAGTTTCCAAGAAAGCAGCTTCTGCATTGACATCCTCTGGACGAATACCGAAGATCAGCTCCTTGCCCTCGTAACCTTTCTCCCGCAGAACCTTGAGAGCTCCTTCTGGCACAGTCAAACGCAGACCTTCTGCGACAATCTCATTCCCTTCAAGCTTAACTGGGATGAAGTTCATAGCTGGGCTGCCAATGAAGCCGGCAACAAACTTATTAACTGGGTTGTTGTAGACTTCTTGAGGTGTACCAATCTGCTCTACTCGACCAATCGTTCCAGTTCCAGCAGGGTTCTTGGTCGCTGACATGATAACGATACGATCCGCCAGAGTCATAGCTTCAGTCTGGTCGTGAGTAACATAAATAGTTGTTGCCCCAATACGGCGGTGAATCTTGGCAATCTCCGCCCGCATAGAAACACGCAACTTCGCATCCAAGTTAGACAAAGGCTCATCCATAAGGAAAACCTTTGCATCCCGAACAATAGCGCGTCCCATTGCTACCCGCTGACGCTGACCACCAGATAAATCAGCTGGCTTACGCTGCAAGAATTCCTTCAAACCTAGGATTTCTGCTGCTTCATTAACCCGTTTGTCAATATCTTCCTTGCTGTACTTGCGCAGCTTGAGACCAAAGGCCATGTTGTCGTAGACAGTCATGTGCGGATAAAGGGCATAGTTCTGGAAGACCATGGCGATGTCACGGTCTTTTGGTGCCACATCGTTGACCACTGTACCGTCAATAGAGGCAGTTCCTTCAGTGATGTCTTCAAGACCTGCAATCATACGCAGCGTAGTTGATTTCCCGCAACCAGAAGGACCGACAAAGACGATAAATTCTTTGTCCTTGATATCTAGATTGAAGTCTTCCACTGAGTAGTGGTCGCTGTTGGGATATTTTTTATAGATATTTTTCAGATTTAATTCGACCATAATAAGCCCCTTCTTTTGAATAAAAATATTTTCTTTTAAGCTCTCGTTTGCAAAGCGCTTTCACATTGTCCATTATATCGTTTTTTTTTGACTTTTTCAAGCACTTTTAGTAAAACGTTTGCATAATTTTTGAAAATTTTCTCCATCAGAAAAGAGACCAAGTGGCCTCTTTAAAACTTATTCTTCTTTTTTTCTACTACGGAATGACAATCCAGCTACGCCTAAAGCGCTGATAACTCCTGCAACTGTGAGAAGAGCATTAGAAGCTTGACCCGTATGCGGCAAGACTGACGCACCACTCTTACCTTCCTTGTTTTTTTAAGCTGAGCTGGCTGGGTGACCTTAGCTAATGAAGACTGCTCTTGTACTGATTTGGCCTCATCAACTGCTGGCAAAATACCGCTAGTTACTTGGTAAGCAGGTAAAGCATCAGCTACTGCCGCGTCAGTAGCATTGACACCGCCAGTAAATTCCGGAAGAGCCGCCATTTGAGGAGCGCTGTCTGGATGTGCACTCCTGACTGATGGCTGAACGCCAGCATCATAGGTGTTATTTTCTGTCATAGTTGGCTCTGAATCATTGACGCCTCCTGTAAATTCAGGCCGTGTTACTGTTGCCGCCTCTGAATCACTAACATTGCCACTGAATTCTGCTTGTGCAGACGCCTGCGGAGCTGTATCAGGATGAGTTCCAACTTCATGGCTAGATAAATCATACTCTGACTCTGTCGCTGTTGTCGGTTCAGAATCACTGACCCCTCCACTAAATTCAGGCCGTGTTGCTGTTGGTGCTTCTGAATCATTAACATTTCCACTGAATTCTGGTTGTACTGAAGACTGCGGAGCTGTATCGGGATGAGTTCCAACTTCATGGCTAGACAAATCATATTCCGACGCCGTTGCCGTTGCTGGTTCAGAGTCGCTAACTCCTCCACTAAATTCTTGCCCAGCTTCCTGTGGTGAATCACTTGGAATAGAAGAAGCTGTCTCAGCTTTAGCAGCATTCTTGACAATCGCTTCTAGATTTTCAAGAGCTTTTGTCTGCTCAGCAGCAATCTGTTCCTGCAGCTTCTCTGCTTTTTCAGCACTGTCTACACTATCATCTAGCTGCGCAATCGCATCTGTCACCGTCTTTAATACTGCTCGAATCTTTTCTTTAGCTTGCTTTTTATCGAGTTCTGAAAGTGTTTGGTGATGTTCAATCGCTTCAATCTGTTTGTCGACTTCTTCTTCAAGCTCATCTAAAACCAAGTCTTTGCCAACTGGATGAATCGTGTCCAAGCTAGCAATTCCAGCTTCCTCAATTCTCTCTAGTTCCTCTTCGGTATCAGCCTTTTCAAGCGCCGTTTTCGCATCTGCTAGTGTTGCTTCCGCTTCAGCTTTAGCCGTAGCCTGTTCTGCCTCTGACAGATTCGGGTTGCTCCGTAAGTCTGCTAGCTTATCAGACAGAGCAAGATCTAGTTTCAGCCCAGTCGTAACTTTCAGCAAACCTTGCTTCTCTGCCGCTACCTGTTCTTGAATTTTTTCGGCATCATCAGGACTTTCAACCCAAGCATTATAAGCTGCAATTGCTTTTTGAGCTATGGCTGCTGCATCTTCAATTTTCTTTTTAGCTGCAGTTTTTTCCTCAGCAGAAAGACTTTGACTCTTCTCAACAGCCTCTATAGTAGCTGTTTTTTCTTCCTGAATTTCTTTTAAGAACTGCTCTTTGCCAATGGGGTGAATCTTAGCTAAGTGGGCTATGGCTGTTTCTTTTGCCCGGTCATAGACTTCCTGAGAATCTGCTCCTTCAATAGCCTTCTTGGCCGCTTCCACCACCTGCTCTATCTCGCCTCTAACTGCTTTCTTTTCTGCTTCTGAAAGATTAGGATTTGCTTCCAAGTCAGCTAATTTGGCAGCCAGAGTGAAATCTACGGTTGAACTTGCTATAAATTTGAAAAACTTATCTTCCTCGGTTACTGCCTGCTCTTGAATCACTTCCGCCTGCTCTGCTGTTGTTGCATTAACATCTAATTTCTGAATTGCATCCTCTGCTTCTGCAGCCTTCTTCCTTACAGACTCTTGGAAGCTTTTCTTTTGCTCCTCAGGCAGTAAATCGCTACTATCTACAAGTTTATCAAACTCTGCTTTTCCATTTTGGATTTCATCTAGAAGCAAATCTTTGCCGACTGGATTGATAGAGTTGATGTCTGCCAATCCATCTTCCTTAGCTTGATCAATCCTTTCTTTATCCTCAGCTGCAGCAATTTCATTCTGAGCCTTTGCAGCTGTTTGATTGACTTCCTCCTTAGCTGCTGCAAGCTCCTCAGCTGACAAATTTGGATTATTCCCAAGATCTGTCACTTTCTCAGCCAGAAACGTGCCTACTTCTGTATTAGCAGCCTCCCTGACCGTTGTCAAATCCTGATTTACTGGCGATGCAGCGGCCGAAGTCTCTACTGCATTTGCCACTGGCTGCTCCTCATCTGCCGCCACCATACTGTAACCTAAAAACAGAGCACAAATAAGGACTGAACCAACACCTAAAACTGACTTCCGAATAGAATATCGCAAAACTTTTTCTGTTCTTTTCATTTTATTCTCCTCTGAACATATTTTATTATTCTGATCAGTAACCCTTAATAAAAAGTCCAGTCAAACCTCCCATAAATCTTTCAGATTAGGTAATCTTTAAACTACACTTTCTATTTGACTTCTGATAAGATTTTTTTATTATTTTTATCATATTAACTTTTTTTAAAATAAAAAGAATTATCGGCTTGATTTATGTACATTTTTGTGAAATCGTCCAGTTTTTAAATAGACAAGATGTCCAGAAATTAAACTAAAAATTTTCCCATTTAACAATGTGTAAACTTTTTTAGTAAAAATTCTGGGCTATTTTCTAGCTTATTTCAGACAGAAAAAGTAAAATGGTATAGGAGGGATAAAATTATGGCTCTTAATACACGAGATAGGATTTTGGATGCATTTTTTGAATTAGCAGATAAACAGCCAGACAGGCCGCGCTTTACCTTTACAGAAATCGCTAAAGAAGCCGGCTTGTCCAGACAGGCTATTTACAAACGACACTTTAATAACACTACTGAAATTATCGAATACATTCGCCAAGATATGGTAAAGCAAGCCTTTGCCCCAAACTGGAATAGCAACAATGCTGAAGCAGACTTAGATCCTTTCACCTTTTTGGCTCAAACGATTCTTCCCGCTATTTATGAGCAACGCCAACGCATTAAAATATTATATACTAGTTCTGTCGATCCCCTGTGGAGCGATTTTATTACTGCCAGTTACAAGGACTGGATCGAGCAGAATCTAAATCTTGACCACCAAAAATTAGGTATTCCTGAAGACCTTGCCAATCAACTGCTGGCCGGCTGGATTAGTTCTCTTATCGAGAATTGGATCACTCAGGATGACCCCGTTCCTTGCAAGCAGTTCTCTAAGACATTTCTCAACCTTGTATCTTCACCTCTAACCAGCTTTGCTGCCTATGATAGTCCAGCTGGTCCTTCAAATAAAATTGTTATCGCATAACCAACTAGAAGAAAAACAGAGAAATGACAGAACCGGTCCTTGTAAGGGAAGACTGGTTTTTTAATATTTTTATATTAAATTTTAAAAATAATTGGACATTTCCTCTATAAAGTGTTATCATTTTAGTTGACAAGCGGTAAACTATTTTGTTGGGATTTGCTCTATTTTTAGACAAACCAGCAAGAACTTAATAAAAAAGAAGGAAGGTACTTATGCCCCAAGATACTCGAGACAAAGTCGTCAATGCCTTAATTGAGCTGGCAGAGCAAAATCCTGAAAAGTCTTATTTTACTTTTTCAGAGATTGCTAAACAAGCTGGTCTATCGCGCCAGGCTATCTATAAAAAGCATTTTAGTAATGTTGAAGACATTATCCAATACATCCGCCAGACAATTATGACTCCGTTTTTGCCCCTGTATGAAAGCTACGAAGAAGGAAGTGGAGAAAATCCGTTCTGTTTCTTTGCCAAGCATATGATTCCTACCCTATATGAACATAGGAAATGGATGAAGGTGCTCTACACTACAGCTATCGATCCTTTCTGGAGTGACTATCTATCTACCTTCTTTACTCAGTGGGTCGTGCAAAATTTAGAAATTGACTCTAAAAAATTGGGAATTCCAAAGAAATGGCTACGGAAATTGTTGTTAGATGGATTAACTCCCTCATTGAAATTTGGATTATCAAAGAAGAACCTATGCCTGCAGAGGATTTCGCCAAGCTCTTCCTGAATGTGATTTCAACCCCTATGGATCAGTTTATAACACCTCACAGTGAATCCTAATTCAGCTCAAAATTATGAAGCCCGCCTAATTTAGGCAGGCTTTTTTGTCAGTAAAATTTCTTACTCTCCTAAAGAAAAAAGAGCAGATGGTCTTCTGCTCTCGTCAATATATAAGCTATAAAATTAAACACCAAGCTTCATTTAATCCACGCGATAATAGAAGCTGCCTTGTTCGTCAAAGCTATTCAGGCCAACACCTGTCCAGATTCTATCTTGGCCAGCATCGGAGTTGTCTGTAAAGTTTTCCTTGTCTGCGACCTTAACTCCCTTGGGAAGAAACTCAATCAGAAAACCTCCGCTTTCTCCGCCGTAGACACCGCCAGCAGCAGTACCATAGTCTGTCAGAGAAGCTCCATACAATTCATAACCACTTGAAACCAAGCCCTTTTCATCAAAAACAAGCTGGTTGCCAGAAGCATCCTGCCAGGTTCCTTTAACGCTGGCATAATTACCATTTGCAAGTGCTGAAATGTCCATCGCTTCCTTCTTTTCCTTGTTTTTTTCTGTGCTCGCACTCTCTGAGCTAGCGCTACTAGCCACTGAAGATGCTGCTGCAGTTGATTGACTGGATGCCTGCTCCACAGAACTTGTTACCGAGCCCGTACTGCTAGTAGGCGTCTCTGATTGATTCGTAGCACTGCCCCTTGAGCAAGCTGTCATAGCTAATAAAGCAGCTCCTGCTAGTAAAAAAGGTAAAGCTTTTTTCTTCATTTTTCTCCTCTTTCTCACGGTAAGATAAATCATGTGATTAGTAACATTATAGATTATTTTATCGCTTTTTACAAGAAGAATTCTAGCAGCTGGGCAGGCGCATAGCTACTGACTTTACTCACTCAGCTTCTGCCACATTTAGAACCTTATAAATTGTTTTAGCTAAAGCCGCTTCATAATCAACTGCACCATAAGGCTTATCAGTTGTGACTTGGGCTGTCTGCTTTTCTAAGTCCACAACCACATCTGACACTCCCTCCATAGACAGGAAATGCTTGGTGACGTGTTTGACACAGTTTTGACAAGATAAGTTTTCTAATTGAACTGTTTGTTTCATAGATTCATTCCTCCGTATATTTCTTCATTTTAAAGCGTCCTAGACGCAGAGCATTGACGACAACCGACACTGAGCTCAAGCTCATGGCTAGACCAGCCAGCATAGGATTGAGCAAGGGACCGCCGAAAAGATGCAATAGCCCCATAGCAATCGGGATGCCTAGTGTATTGTAGGCAAAGGCCCAGAAAAGATTTTCCTTGATGTTGCGGATGGTCGCTTGGCTGAGCTTGATAGCCTTGACTACATCCTGCAAATCACTATGCATGAGCACTACATCTGCTGACTCAATAGCCACATCGGCGCCAGAGCCGATGGCAATTCCAACATCGGCCTGGACCAGAGCCGGCGCATCATTGATACCGTCTCCTACCATAGCCAGTTTTTTCCCAGCTTCCTGTAAGTTCTTGATAGCAGTGGCCTTACCATCTGGCAATACACCTGCGATAACTTTTTGGATTCCAGCTTTCTGGGCAATAGCTGTCGCGGTTTCTTCACGATCTCCTGTCAGCATGATAACTTCCAGCCCCATAGACTGGAGCTCTTGTACAGCCGACAGGCTGCTGGATTTCATCTCATCTGCTACCGCTAAAATACCAGCCAGCTGTCCATCTACTGCGACAAACATGGCTGTCTTTCCTTCCTGGGATAGCCCCAACAACTGCCCTTGAAAGGCACTGCTATCAATGTGCTCTTCTTTCATCAATGACTCATTTCCCACCAGAAGATGCTTACCTTCAACCTGAGCTGACAAACCTCGGCCAACAATGGCCTCAAAATTGCTGACAGGCAGCAAGTCAAGTTCCTCCTCTTCAGCTGCTTCCAAGATAGCCTGAGCCAAAGGATGCTCAGAATGCTGCTCAGCGCTAGCTATTAGCTGCAACAAGTCGGAGCGATCAAAAGCACGCAAAGGTAACAAATCTGTCAGGCTGGGCTTACCAACCGTAATCGTCCCCGTCTTATCAAGAACAATAGTATCCAGTTGATAAGCTGCTTCCAAAAGCTTGTCCAGACTTAATCAGAATTCCATTTTCAGCCCCTTTACCAGTCCCAACCATAATGGCTGTCGGAGTGGCTAATCCCAGCGCACAAGGGCAGGCAATGACCAGAACTGCGATAAAGATTGACAGAGAAAAAGCCAAGGCTCTCACCAGCTAGAACATACCAGCCCAGCGCAGACAAAGCAGCCAAGCTCAGCACGATTGGGACAAAATAAAGCGAAATCTTATCGGCCAAAGCCGCTATTGGCGCCTTAGACCCCTGCGCTTCCTCCACCAATCTAACAATCTGGGCTAAGGTCGTATCCGAACCCACCCTAGTTGCTTGGTAGTCAATACTACCATTTTGATTGATTGTTGCACTGGTAATGGTATCGCCGACCTTCTTTTCAATCGGGACACTTTCACCAGTCATCATGGACTCATCCACAAAGGTCTGCCCTTCCGTCACAAGGCCGTCTACCGGCATACGCTCCCCTGGCTTGATACGGATAATGTCCCCAACTCGGATATCCTCCGTATCAATGGTCACAGCTTCACCATAACGAATCACTGTCGCCTGACTAGGCACTAGCTCAAGCAGAGACTGAATTGCCTGAGACGTTCTCCCTTTAGCTGAACTTTCCAGATATTTCCCCAGAAGAACCAAGGCAATAATCACTGCAACCGACTCAAAATAGAGCTGATGAACAAAGGCATGATAGCCTAGAAAAACCTGACCGACCGAGTAGAGGCTGTAAAAAAATGCTGCGCCGGTTCCCACTGCAATCAGACTATCCATATTGGGATGTTGCTTGATAAGATTGCGAAATCCTCTCTGATAGAAGCCACGCCCAATCCACACAGCAGGCAGAGTCAAAAGAAGTTGTGACAGAACGAAGACCAAGGGATGCGCCATATGATCCAAGAAGCTGGGCAGAGGAAGACCGACCATACTGCCCATAGAGATATAAAGTAAGGGCAGAGCCGTGACCAAAAGAATTAGTAATTCTTGCTTTTTCCTTTTCAATTCCTTCGCTTTCATTGCAGCCTCTTCGCTCACATGGGACGGTCGGTCTTTTTCTTTTTCTTCTGCCTGATAACCAGCCTCGGCTACTGCATCCAGCACTTGCTGGCTGTCAAATCCTGCCTTAGGCAGCAAACTGAGACGTTCTGTCGCCAAATTGACACTAACATCCTCAACCGTTTCTAAATCTTTGACCGCCATCTCCACTGTCATAGCACAAGATGCACAGGTCATTCCTGATAGCTTGTATTCTTTTTTCTCACTCATCAATGCGTCTCCTTTCCATGCCCGCACCGACACTGACCTTGCGGACAGTGGCATTTAATTTCCAGCGGAGCCGAAGCTCTTTTCTTATCAATGACTTGGCTGAGCCGCTCCAAGTCCCCTTGACTGAACTGACTTCTCTCAATCATCGAAATCAAAAGATCTCCGTGTTTAGTATTACAGATATTGTCAAAAAGCGCCTGCCAAGTACTTTCCAGATGATCCTCTTCTAAAATCCGAGCATCGTAGTAAAACTTGCCCTCTATCTTTTCCATAGCGATAAATTCTTTTGTCTTCAGACGATTCAAAAGAGTCTTGATGGTTGCCGGCTTCCAGGAAAAATCAGCTTCCAAACGAGCTATAATCTCTGTACTGCGACTGTGTGGATAAGCCCACAGCACACGCATCACTTGCCATTCTGCTTGGCTAATATTTTGCTGTTCCATTGTTTAACACCTCCTTATCATTTACATTTGTAATCTAACTCTTTGTTAGTTTACATTTGTAATCGTAATTTGTCAAGTATTTTTATCGCTAATTTTCAAAATGTAAAAAAGAAGGCGGGATTATCCCGTCTTCTTACTTTATTTATATTAGTGCGCCAGCATTTCTTGGGCAATTTCTTGACCGGTCAATTTACTTGGATAGTAGGTTGGCCAGTTTTCCAGTTCATCAAAGAGTGCTTCCTGACTCTCGCCACCATAGAAGATGTGGAAATGAGCTGCCTTGGTAGGTGCAATGTTGTGGTCGCTAAACTGAACATACTTGTACTCACCAGCATCCTCGTCTGTCGCTTCAAACATGAAGCGTACCCCTCGATTTCCCTTAGGGTAAGTCAGAGTGTGCTTACCAACGTATTTATAAGTATATTTCTTGGATTTTCCATCTACCACAAATTCCATGGTCTTGTCTGTGATATTGATATTGGAAACATCCGTTTTGTAGCCCTTGTCATAGTAGTCCTTGTATTCAGCTGCAGTCATTTTTCCAGTCAGCTTAGCCTTGTAGTCAAAGACTTGGTCCAAGGTCCCGTCCTTCAGATAAGGGTAAACAGACTGCCACTCGCCAGCATAGTCAGACAAGGTCCGATCCTTGACAGCACTGTCTTCAAAGTAGCCGTTTTGGACTGTCTTATCGTCTTCTTCCTTCTCGGCTGCAATCTCCGCTCCCTCTTGGTCAGTTGTCTTCTTGAGAGCCTTTAGATTGGCCTGCATGATAGAAATATAGTCCGCTCCATCCTTGGTCTGCTCTTCGGTCAAGCTTTCCAACGGATTCAAGACATCAAGTTCTACCCCTGTTTCCTTAGCCAGAGTAGAAGCCAAAGCCTGAGAGGCATTCTCTTCAAAGTAGATATACTTGATTTGATTTTTCTTGATATACTCAGTCAATTCCGCCAAGCGCGAAGCGGATGGCTCACTGTCTGGTGAAAGTCCAGAAATTGGCACCTGCTTCAAGCCATAGTCCAATGCCAGATAGTTAAAGGCTGCGTGCTGAGTGACAAAGCTCTTTTGCTTGGCATTTGCCAACCCATCTTCATATTCCTTGTCCAAGGCTTCCAGCTTCTTGATATAAGCCGCTGCATTTTTCTCAAAAGCAGCTTTCTTGTCAGGATAAGACTTGCTCAGACTATCACGGATGTGCTCCACCATTTTAATAGCCCGCTTCGGAGATAGCCAGACATGAGGATCATAGGCATGATGATGTCCCTCTTCACCATGGTCGTGGTCTTCTTCCTCTTCACCACCAGGCAGCAAGAGCATATTTCCTGTTGCCTTGATAACCGTTTCTTCCTTATTTTTCAAAGTTTTTAACAGTTCAGGAACCCAAGTCTCCATATTTTCATTTTCATAGACAAAGGCATCTGCATCCTGAATAGTCGCAACTGCCTTAGCTGAAGGCTCATAATCATGCGGCTCTGTACCAGCCCCGATTAGAAGTTCAACATTGGCCTCATCTCCAGCGACCTGCTTAGTAAACTCATAAACCGGATAAAAAGTTGTGACAATATTGAGCTTGCCATCTGCATTTTTTTGATTGGAACAAGCTACTAAGAAATACTCAGTAAGCCTGCTAATAGTAAGCTAATTTTTTTCATTTTCTGCTCCTATTTCATAATTTTTTTGACTAGATTGACCAGCAAGAACAAGCTGACAAAGATAATCGTAATGCTGGCACTAGCTGGTGTCTCTGCATAGTAAGAAATATAAAGTCCAGCAATCATACCAAAGAAACCAATGGCATTTGCCAGCAAAATGACCGATTTGAAATTTCCCAATCCGCAAGGCAATACTAGCCGGCAAAACCATGATGGTCGAAACCAGCAAGGCTCCCGCAGCTGGAATCATGAGGGCAATCGCAACACCCGTCACGATATTAAAGAGAATAGACATGGTCCGCACAGGCAGCCCATCCACAAAGGCCGTATCCTCATCAAAGGTCAAGATATACATGGGGCGAATGAAGAGGAAGGTCAAGACAAGCACGACGGCCGCAATGACAAAGAGCGAAATCACCTGCTCCGTGCTAATAGTCACGATAGAGCCAAATAAATACTGGTCCAGACTCATGGAACTGGAACTCTTGCCTTTACTCATGACAATCAAAGAAATCGCCAGACCTGTTGACATGAGAATAGCAGTACCGATTTCCATAAAATTCTTATAGATAGTTCGCAGATACTCTAAGAAGACTGCTGCGGCAATGACGACAAGCACCGTTGTGAGAGTGGGCGATAGTCCAAGAACCAATCCAAAAGCTACACCTGCCAGTGAAACGTGACTGAGCGTGTCACTCATAAGACTCTGCCGACGTAAAATCAGGAAGGTCCCCAGAATCGGTGAGAAGAGGCTCATGGCAATAACTGCCAAGAAGGCTCGCTGCATAAAATCATAGGAAAATAGATTAAGCATGACTCACCTCCTGTCCATTGTCGCTTTCATGCACATTGAAACAGCGCCAAAGTGAGTCCTGATTACGGACTAGGTGAATGTTGCGGTCGGCATACTTTTTGACTTCTTCCGGATCGTGTGTAATCATCAAGACAGCTTTCCCATGCTGATGAGCACTATGGTGCATGAGCTTGTAAAATTCATCCTTGCTGCCTGCATCCATCCCTGTTGTCGGCTCATCAAGGACAAAAATATCCGGATCCGAAGCAAACATCCTAGCAATCACAGTCCTCTGCTTTTGTCCGCCAGAGAGAGAACCAATCCTCTTATCCCGATGTTCCCACATTCCAACCGACTCCAGACTTGCCTTGATATGCTCCTCATCATGCTCATTCAAACGACGAAACCAACCCTTGCGCGGATAACGTCCCGACTTGACAAACTCATATACCGTACTAGGAAAACCTGCATTAAAACTAGCAATCTGCTGAGGTAGATATGCAATCCGCAGTTTCTTGCCTCGCACATTGGTCTTGGAAATCTTCACTTCCCCATGCTTAGGCTGCAAAATACCCAAACTAGCCTTGATAAGCGTCGTCTTAGCAGCTCCATTTTCCCCCGTCAAAGTTACAAACTCACCGCTGTCTAGAAAATAATGAATATGCTCTAGCACAGGCTCCTTGTCATAGTAAAAGGAAAGATTATCCACTGTGATATATCTCATTTACCAATCTCTCCCACTAAGGCTTCCAAGAACTTCGCAATCACCGCCTGTTCACTAGCAGAAAACTGCTCTGCCAATTTTTGATAGGTCTCCAAAGTATGCGAGTGATGATGCTGATGTTCCTCTGCAATCGGCTGCGCCAAGTCAGTCAAACGGTAAAAAGTGACCCGTGCATCTCTCTTATCTTTAAAGGTTTGCAGCATCTCTTGCCGAACCAAGGATTTCACAGCCTTGGTCACAGCGGCTTGACTAACATTCAGTCTTTTTGCCAAATCAGAATTTGTCAAAGATTCCTCAGACAAAAGCATCAAAATATGCTCCTGCGTATTGGTTAAAGGCGCATCACTCGTGCAAGAACCAACCAGAATCTCATGCTGATTTTCTGCTTTCAAAATAACTTCATTTAAAAATTGATCGATCTTCTCTGCTAAATGAGTCATTTCCTCCTCCTTCTCTTAACCGGTTAAAGCTTTACTGGTTAATTATACCACAAAAAAGAAAAGAGTCAAGAATTTTCAGTAAAAGTAAAATGCTTTTCACAAAAAATATTTAATCATATCATTAGATTCCTAAGCGCTAAATAAGACTCAATAAAAGAATAAAAAGGAACAAATCGAACTGACTCATATTAGCATTCTAGATTCTATAAACAATTTGATGGTGAATCCATTACATTAGTTGAGTGTGGATTTACAAATAAAATCATGATTCGAACTCCCGCTTAGCTTGCAAATAAATACTACAGAAAGACAAAAAAACGAAGCTAAAATGCTTCGCTAAACTTAAGCTATACCGGCGGCCGGTAAATAAATGGAGAGAATCAAGTAAATAAGCAAATAAACCAGCGATATATCAAGGCTTTGTCTTTTTCTTGATAGTATTGAAATAATAAAGGTTGACCAAATGGGTGACCAAATTTTTCAAAATGGATAAAATAAGATGCAATAGTTTTGGGATTATACATTTTATTTTATCTATTTTATGGTATAATATCTATAGAAAACATGGAGGTGGAGAGATGGAAGAAAAATTATTTAATAAAAAATTTGTTTGGAGTATTCTTGGAGGTATTGCAGCTGTAGCTCTTGTTGTGTATTTGATTATCATTAATAGTACTGGCGGGGTAACCAATTTGGGCAATAGCTTAGATGGTACTTACTACGTTTATCACCGTAATAGCAACACAGTCATTGAAGATAATATCTTGAAAGTTGATGGGAAAACGGCTCTATTTAAAGATGCTTATTGGGTAAAAAACGGTGACGAAAATGAGGGGGATATGTGGCGTGTAGATACTGAAAAACAGGTGATTGAAGTTCAAGAAACAAATTTACATGAATATCCTTATGTTTTAAAAGATGGTGTTTTAACATTTAATAATGATTCATACGTGAAAGAGGGTTCAGAGATTTATAAGAAGGCTAAAAAAATGTCTGAATGGGATTATGAAAACGACTAGTAAAGATTAGTCGTTTTTATTTTGTAGATCATATAAGGCAAAATTGACAGCTCGTTGAACTTCTTTTTCAGTCATTTTTTTGCTATTCCAGGCATACCAGAGAGTTTTACCTCGGTCATATTTGGACCAGGTCTTAATATCGGGGAATATTCTTCTTACTTTTTGGCAAAAGGATTGATCTTTAAGCTCTGGTAATTCTTTGTGAGTAACAAAGTCTTTTTTATCTAACAATAGCTTTAGTCTGTCCGTGGCAGCTACTTGAATTTTTTCATAGTTGCTGATGATATTGTCTTTGATAACATCCAAAAGTGTTAAAAACTTTTGTTTAGCGGCTGTGCCAGATCTATAGCTTGTGACAAGTCCTTTAGCCTTAGGATAGGTTATATCTGTATAGTGCTGAAATAATTGAGTTAATCGAACTTCTAGGGCTTTGTTTGAAACAGATAGGTCGTGCATGACTTCTTGATAAGATTTTTTTTGGTAGAAAATTTTAGTCAGGAGCACAATGTCTGGCATTAAAATAATAGAAGCAAAGTAATCTGCTTCTAGTTCCTGAGTGGTTTTATTTGCTAAACTTTCTGTAAAAAAATTTCCATTATGCTTTAAACAAGGTGGCCTAATTCATGACACTTTGTGAAATTCTGTCTCTCTTGGATGCAATCTTCTTCATAAGAGATAGAAATTCCTTGGGAATCAATCATAGTAATACCTGAGATTAGATCATTTTCAATATGATGTTCTAAAACCTTGAAATTGTATTTTTCTTTCATCGCTTGAAAGTACGTTTCAAAGGAATAGCTGAGTAAAGAAATATTATGTAATTTGATGAATTGATAAATTTCTTTTCTAGCAAAGTCGGCAATATTTCTATAAATGGGATTCATTCTTGATTCTTATCTTCTTCAAAGGCTTTTCTGCGCATTTCAATAAAATTGTTAATATCAATTTTAAATTGCTCTTGTTGTTCTTTTGTCAGATTAAAGTCATCTACAGTTTTTCTAAACATGAATTCTGCAGATTCTAAAGCTGATTCAGGCTGGTTTTTTACATCAGTGTTCCCTAAAAGATAGTCTACAGAAACGTTAAAAAGTTCAGCGAATTTTTGGAGTGTTTCCTTGGAAGGCTCACGCCCACCTTTTTCCCATCTAGCATATTGCGGCTGATTTATTCCAAGTGTTTCAGATATTTGTTTCTGTGTAAGTCCTGCTTCTAAACGCAGAGCTTTCAGTCTTTCTGGAAACATGAGATAACCTCTTTTAAAAAATATTTTAATTTTTTTCAAAAAAATCTTGACAATATATCCAAAAGGTTATATACTAAATATATCCGATAGGATATAAAATCTAATCAAATTCTTACCCAAAGTTATTATTAGATAAGTAAAAAATTGAGCAGTAAGATTTGATATATAGATTTGTTTAGATCTTTGAAAAGTTAATAAAAAGTGCGTCTGACGATCCTTTCAGATGACCAAACACACTAAAACGTTGCAATTTTAGTATATAGTAAACTTAACAATTTGTCAAGTTTGCTAATCAGGTTAAAAGTGAGGGATTGGAGCTGTTCTAGGTCCTATGGATCTAGGAACACACGCACCAGCTTTTAGCCTGATGAGCTGGCTTGGATGAATCATCAGGAACTGCTGGCCCTAGTGGGTCGGAGACGCAGGCAGAGGCTCTGTTGGAGTGAGACAACAACCTTTATGCTGCGTGGGCGGTAGCCAGAGTATGACTTTTGGTGAAGAATGAATATGCGAAGATATGAGCATATACTAAATAGATTAGTCATCTGTTTAGGAAAATGGAAAATTTAAAAATAAAATTATAGGCAAATTGCTTTCGTAGTAATTTGCTTTTTCTGTTTTCTTAAGCAGATGATTGCTGACTATCTTAATAGAAAGGAGGCTTATCCATGAGTAAGTGGTTTTTAAATTGGTATCGAAAGCAATTGTTATTAAGTGTATTGAAAAATCGTAGTAAAAACAATGATGTGGGGTTATATTTTTCTGATCGTGGCTTTATCATTGTGAAAATGGAGAAGAAATCAAATATTTGTTTTGCTGCTGACTTACCTGAATTTGACCGAGAATATTTGAAAATGTATATAGAAGACGGTCAATTTATTATCTATGGCGGCCAAGTGCAAATAGGAATGATGCGATTTTTGTTAAAAACAAAAGCTAAATGGACCAATATTGTAATGTGGAAAGATTGAGGTGACAACATGCTAAAGAAAGGATTATGTTTTATGTTTGGAACGTTACTACTAGCTACTTCTCTTTCTGTTTTTGTTTTTATGTTGATGATTATGATAATTTGTAGGTTTGTGAAAGGGGTATAAATGAAAGTGGAATGAACTATAGTGATGCAGTAATTGAATATTATAGAAAGGGTTATCGAAGAATTTTCGATAACTTTTTATTTTCCTTCGAGATATATGCTGCGGATCGTTTGATGCTCTTAAGGTTGTGCAAGTCTAGCTTGAACGAATTAAATCGATTGAATGAGAAATCTTTGAAACAAGATAAGATTGTCACAACTCATTTAATGCGACCCTATCAGCGAATTATTGAAAAGGAACATTGGAAAATCGAAAGGAGTTAGTAGATGGACTATTTTGAAGAACGATTTAAAGGAATCATAGAAAATTTCAAGTTTTCTATGAGGATGTATCGGGATGATTGGACACGCTGTGAAGCATGTTATCGTGCAAGCTTGGGCGAAATGGAAACTATTTTTAGTCGTCATGATAGCCATGATAGCTTTTCTAAGCGTCTGATGGACTGCAAGAATGACTATCAGCGCCTCTTGAAGAAAGAATATTTAGGGATTTGAAAATGAAATATGCGGTAATTTTTAATAAAAGTATGTTTAATGCTCATAAAAAGTATTGCAAGACATGCTGAAATTTTCAAAAAAATATCACTACGAAATTGATGAAATTGATATTATGATGAATTTCCAGTCTTTGGAAGAACTAAATGACTTTTTGAATTTATTTGGCGGGAGAGCTTACTATAATTCAAAAAGAAAAGAAATTTGTATTTTAGATTAGAAATGGAGTAAGACTATGAAATTGCCTCGTGCTCCTGCAGTTATTTTTTATTCAGAATCACATAAAAAAAACAAAAACAGAAATGAGGAAAAATTAAATGGCTGATTTACAAAAATTGCCAATTCAGGCAAAGGAAGTTATTGGAGCAGATGTCTATGCTGTTCCAACTGTAACCGAACGGGTCCCAAGTGGGAGAACAATGTTTGATCCCTACCGGATTTTCACTGTAAGCGGCGAAAAACAACAGGATGTGCAGGTCCGTGTAAACGGTTTGGATAATAGTTTCGTCCCTAACAAGCTGACTAAGGTTATTTTGGAAAATCTGACAATGACGGTTGGCAGCGTTCAATCTCGGGGCAAGACCAAGCGGGAAATTATCTTTACTGCTGATCGGATTAAACCTGCAAAATAAGAAAAGGAGTGATATTAAATGACTTTTAATGTGGATAAATTTAATCAAGGTACTGTTTATGATGTCCGGGCCAATCTCGGAAACTTGAAATTTCTTTCACTGGAAAAGCGACCGGTCTTTAAGGATGGTCAGCGGACGGATGAAATGGAAGTTACCCATGCAATCGTGTATTCTGACAAAATCGGGGATAATCTACAGCTGAAATTAGCTCTAGGAAAAACCTATGAAGAACTGCCGTTTATGACAGAGATCCAGATTATTGGCGCTGCTTCTCCTTTCATTTATAACTTTCCTAATGCGGTTGGCTTTGGGGACAACCGTCAAGAGATCACTGATTTTGGTTTCTCTTTGCGGGTTGATGGATATGAGCGCCTGGGGGGCATGAAGCAGCCACCTAAGGAAGAAAAAGCTGGTTAAAACTGGCTTTTCTTGCTGAAAGGGGGTGTCTGAAATATCGGTTATTCGTGAGGTGTTGACCTATCGAGGGGTGAAGATTCGTCCCTGGATGTTGAAGATTAATGCGATTTTGCAAGGATTTATTAGTCTTATCTTTTTGTCAGGGATAGCTTTTTTGGCTTATTGTAACCTGGAGCGGTTGATGGATATGGATAAGGTGCTCCTGGTCTTTCTTGGTAGTTTACTACTGCTGGTTCCGTTCTTAACAAGATTCTTACACCGTTATTTTGAGGAGCGTTTTCTCTTTTACAAGAAGTGTATCCGCTTGTATATCATGGCCCGCTTTCTCAAGGATCATAGTTTTTATATAGAGAAGGAAAAAAAGACAGAAAAGGGGGTAAAAAGAAAAATTGCCTTTCCGAAAGTCTATGTAAAACAGAAGTCTTATGAGTTGTTTATTTCCCTGGAACTCCAGGGAAATAAATTTCAAGAGCAGTTTCTGAATTTGGGTTCAGAGTTTGAAACAGCCTTCTTTATGGATTTTATGGATAAGGTAGACGGGGAAAAGTTTGTTGTCTATCAATTAGCCTATGCTGCCTTTCTCAATCGGATCCATGCTAGCGAGGTCACTTATGATCCCAAAAAAGGAATCAAACTGGCTAAAAATCTATGGTGGAATTTTGTTGAATCCCCCCATTTGCTTGTTGCTGGAGGAACTGGCGGCGGGAAAACAACTTTTATCCGTGCCGTCCTCATTGCCCTGCTCAAAATTGGTGTAGTGGATGCCTGCGATCCCAAACGGGCTGATTTTGTTCCCTTGGAAAACCTGGAGGTTTTGAAAGGCAGAATCCATTACGATACAGAAAAGATTGTATCGTGTTTTGAAAATGGTGTAGAGATTATGCATAATCGGATGGCTACCATGCGGAAGCTGGCCGCTGAACGGGGAGAAAAAGAATTGGGTTCTTTTGATAAGTATGGGTTAGAGCCTTATTTTATTCTCTGTGATGAATTTAATTCCTTGGTTGCTTCCATGGAGAGCGGAAACTATGTATTAAGGGAGCGCTTTATGGCTGCAGACAAGCAGTTGATTTTACAGGGCCGGCAAGCCGGGGTCTTTCTGATTAAGCTCATGCAAAAACCTAGCGCTCAGGATCTCCCGACTATCATTCGGGACAATATGATGTTCCATATCTCAATCGGAAAACTCAGTGATACTGGGTATCCGATGATGTTCGGGGATGAGAATAAAAACAAACGGTTTAAAAATTATACTCGCCTAGCCGGTAAGCGGGTTTACCGTGGTTATGCGGCCGTTGTCGGTGAGTTGGCCCAGGAGTACTACAGCCCATTGGTCACTAAGGATTTTAATTTCTATGATGTCTATGAAGCCTATCCTAGAATTGCCAATCCTTTCAATCCTTTAGAAAAAAACAAAGAAGGACTCCCAAGTTTGCCAGTTGAGGCTATGGCTCAACAAACAAGCCTAGCTGATTTTGCTAAAGAGAATGATTTGCCTTTGTCTACGGCCAGAAAAATCATGGAACTACTGGTAGAAAACGGCTATGAGGTGGAATCTTCTGCAGGTGCTGCCCTGTCTGACCAGGTCCAGAACTTGTTAGTCCAGATTATGGCGGATAAAGAGTTGACTAATGACACCTATAAGGTCGTTGTCAAGCGGATAGTGGACCGTCAGGAGGAATTAGCGTCCGGTGCTGTGCAGTGAGTGCAGTGCCCGCCTGGGCGGGAAAGCACGGCCGCACGGCTGCACAAGCCGGAGTGGTGAGGCCTGCCCAGGGCAGGCTGAAACCTTCCTACCCCCGTTTGGTAATACGGGGGTAGGGGTAGGTACAAGAAAGTGTGAAAAATAGTGTCAGCTCAAGGAATTTCGCCCTAAATAGCTGATAAATTAGTAAGAAAGTGAGGACTATGTTTGATTACAAAGAATTGAAGCGAATCCGCCGACACCTGGGCTTTTCGCTGAAAGAATTTTCAGCGCTCCTAGATGTAAACTATAACACTTATAAGAAAATCGAGATTGGGGAGCGGGAACTTCCCAAGGTTTCCCAGAAAAAGTTTCAGCGGCTATTTTTCAACCAGCAGAAACTCAAGGGAACCCGGTTAGAAGGAAAGATTGACTATCTGCGGGTTCGATTTAAAACCTTAGATTATAAGACCATTATTGATAAGGTATTGCGCCTGGGGGAAAAACAATTTTCCGAACAAAAAAAGGGCCTTTATTCTTATCATTATAAGATTGAGTTCCAAAATATCAATATTTACTGGTCAGAGAATGATCATCACATGGGAACCTTGGTAGAGTTTTCGGGGGCTGGCTGCCGTCAGTTTGAATACTACCTGCAGACAGAACAAAAGCGAGACTGGAAGGATTTTGTTTGTTCTTGCGTCAGCTTTGCCCAAAAATCTACGGCTTCTCCAGAAGCTGCAGCGGATTTTTTGAAGTTTACCCGCTTGGATATCGCTTTAGATGAGCTATACAATCCAGAGGGCAACTATCCCCTGCCTGATTTAAAAGACCGTTACGATAAAGGCTTGATTGAGACAAAAGCAAAATCATTCCAGTTGGTAGATAAGTCATCTGGAAGCCAGTCTCAAGGCAAGTCTTTTTATTTTGGGTCAAGAAATTCTCCTGTCTTTTTCAACTTTTATGAGAAAGACCTGGAGCAAGCGGGTAAGTTGGATGTGCCTGTGGAGTTTGTCCGTGAGTATTACCAATTTAAAAATCGGTATGAGGTCCGTCTCAATGATGAAGCGGCTAACCAGTTTGTGAAAGAGTGGGCGGAAAGTTATCAATTTGATGTGGCCGGCAGAGCAGTTGGTCTAATCAATGATAAAATCCATGTCTATAAGCAGACCAGAGGCGGCCGGCAGTTGGATTCGGATTGGTATGCCTTGATGGGATCCTATGAGGCTTTTAAGTTCGTCATGTGTCCTGAGCTTTGTGAAATAGGAGTCAAGGAATATCGTTGGATTGAGCGGAGTGTGGCCCGTACCTTAAAAAGGGTCTTGATGTTGGAGGAAATCCGAGGGGTCAAAAAATTATCTCAGATTATCCGGGAGGCGGTGCTTTCAGATGATGATGAGAAACAGTTTCTTTCTCTAATCGAGGAGGAAGGTTATGCGGATTCCTATGAAAACCTAGTAAGAAAGGCGGTCCTATGATTGAGGCTTATTTAAAAGCATACTATGAAGCTTATGGCAATTATACAGGCTTGTTGGTTAATGTGGTCCTGGCGATTCCTAATCGGGAATACTATGAGCCGGAAGTTTCTAGTTTCAGTATCAGGAAATGCGCCAGGAGCTAAATCTTCTACGTCAGAAGCGTTATTCTTCTGCCTATCTGAATGATCGTGCGGTTGCTCTCAAATTCAAGAACCAAACACGGGCTTACCTGCAGGCGCTGGATGATCTAGCTTTGGAAAAAAAGCAGGAGCTGCTTCTCTCTCTTTTCTCCTATGAGGAATCTGTTCAAGAGTATTTTTTGCGAATAACGATTGATAGGCATAGAATGATTCGTCGGTTGCTCTCAGAACTGAGAGAGTTTCTAAAAGTTTCTGGTTTGGGTCGATTGCAGTTAGACAGAGGGGGGAGTGTATGAAACAAATGACAGTTTGGGCGCTTTTTGACAGTGGCAATGGCAGTTATACAAAAGGTGTTCAGGCTCTAAATGATTCCAAGGAGACAAACATTGATATTTATCCTGTTGGGATAGACATTGAAGGCAAGAATGAGCATTTTATTAGTCTGGATCTTGCGGATTATGGACGGCTTTTCGGAGATAATAAGATGTTTGAAACGCTGGATCAGTTACCTAGGCCTGATTTGATTATTGCCAGTCCACCCTGTGAGAGTTGGTCTAATGCTTCCGCTATGGATCAGGGTAATGCCTGTTGGAAACGAAATGATGTATCAGACAGTCTATTTGCTCCTCAGGTGCAGCCATCTCCTTTTACTATTCGTTCCAATGATGACTATGAAAAAGCTCCTATCAATTACCGATATGAGCACCAGTTCTTGAAACGAATCAATGGAGAATTGACCGCTTTTAATACGATTGAAATTATTAAGCGTTACAATCCTCTGTTTTGGGTCATTGAAAACCCTGCAGGTGATCGTTTATGGCCGTATATTGAAGATATTATTGGTTTCAAAATTCCATATAAAAATTTAACTAGGTACAACAATTATGACTATCCTTTGCAAAAGAGGACGACATTTGCAAGTAATGTCTATCTTAATCTAAAAAAAGAAATTATTAAGCCAGAAATGACTTTGAAAAATTTCTCCAAGTCTTATAATGAGCGTTCAAATATTCCGCAAAAGTTGGTGGCGGATATTTTTAATGTCATATATAAGGCTTATATTTTTGAATTAAAGAAAAAAGGAGCATAAAGGAAATGGGAAAAGAATTCATTATTAGAAGCCCATCCATAAGATAGTTATTTATGGATAAAATACTAGAAATGAGGTACAAGAATGGCACAAGGAACTTTGGAAAAAGAAATTTTATCATTGACAGCCCAGCTTTCAGAACTATTGATTGCTCACAATTACCGGGAAGCCTATACGATTGCAGGAACGCTTAACAGTAAGTTAAAAGGGGACATGGTGATTGCCCTTCCGATTGATCAGATCCGGGAAATCCAGACTCAACTGCGGATCTACTACAGGCAAAATGAGAAATTAAACACCATTTCTCAAAGCATGTACGGTACTGGCAAGCGACTAGCGGCCCTTGTTTAGGAGTCGGTGACATGGAATTTGCGATTGTGACAAATACGGAAACGGGACAAAGGGGGCGTTTCCCCTTGCCTTTTCAGATTAGCGCTTTGGAAAAAATCGGAGTGACAGAATCTTTCAAAGGCCAACTCTATGTCTTGCCAGAGGAAGATGATACTTTTGGTTACGGTCTGGACGGTTTTTTGGAATTATCTGAGCTAAAAGCCTACTTGGAAGATTACAAAAACCGCCAAAATCCTTATCATTTTGATTATATGATGTTAAGTAGATTACAGACAGACTGTGACTATTTTTTAGGTTATGGCGATCGGTATGAGGGGCATCTTTGGGCTGGTAATGTCCCGGATCAGATTGCGGAAATGAAAAAATTGTGGAAGAAATTTCCAGAGGGTGAAAAGCCTGAATGGTTGACTTGGGAAGAAATTTTACAGTATGAAAGGAGAATGACTGAGGAGGACAAATGATTGCAAATATTCGGGTGCTGACGGATGGCAATAGCCGGTCTTTATGCCAGTTGGATTTGATGAAATTCAGTAAAGAGGCGGTATTGGCCAGAATGGAAGAAAGAGGAATTAAGGAAGATTCCTTTTTCATTTGTGGCTTTTCTGATTGGGAAGTTGATTCAATCATGTCCCTGCAGGAAGCCTATCTTTTAAAAAAAGTGATCCTGGAGTTGTACGACGGGGATGATTTCTTGGTACAACACATGTTAAAACATCATCAATCTCCCAGCTTTATCATGAGCCACTACTACCGCTTTGTTTCTAAAGATGAGACTGCTTTGATGAAGCAGCTCCTGGAGGGGGCTGATATGGATAGCGTAGTGGAATTTTTCTTCCAGGCTTCCAGCTGGGTTAGGGCCATCCAGGCTTATATAGATCAGGGAGTGGTACTTAATACCAGCAAAGGGTTCTATGTATCATGTGAATGAAGAAAGGAGGTAAGCATGCCTGTTTACACTATTCATAAGGATTTTTCGAAAGAAGAAAATCCTTACTCAGTTTGGCGTGATGACGGGGAATTGATTGAGGATGACTTATCGTACGGCGAAGCGGTTTATTGGTGCTTCCGGGAACTACAGGAATATGTAGATCAAGCTAGGATTACGAAGCAACAGATGGATGCCGTGATGGGCGACATTGAGGCTTACGATGAGCTTGTTCTTAACCTGGTTCCGGCCTAGCGTTAACTAACTTTCCGTTTTAGCAGACAATTTTAAAAATGTCCGTTTTAGTGGAAAATATATGTAAAGGAGAATAAATTTGAATGTAAAAAAATGGTTTTCTCAACTAAAAAAGGAGGTTGGGAAAGTAAAGTTTCCCAAACCAAACAAAAGCAAGGTAGAGCTCAAACCTCGGAGAATCAGTCAGAAGGCGGCTAATCGTTTGCTTCTGGGCTTTGTGGCTGGGGTCGTACTCTTATCAACCCTAACCATTGTTTCCAACACCTTTCGTAGTTTGAGGAATGATAAAAACCAAATTCAGGTGACAAACAAAAACACTCGGACCTATTCTAACCAAGTCAGTCTCTTTATGATGGACTTTTTAAATGTTTATTTCTCAGAGAATAGTGCTGAAAATCAAGCTAAACTAAAGGAATACTATGGATCAGGCATTGATATTAAAAACACAGAAAACAACCGAATGGATAGTCAGCTAACAGGTGCTACCTTAGTAGAGGTGACAGATAATTTAGCGACTTATCGGGTCACTTATTCTGTTAAGGCAGGGGAGGAATGGCAATCAAACTATGGCTTGCTTCATATTCCTTATGCCGTTAAGGATAATAAATTCTATGTTTCAGACTTGCCTTATTTCACTAAGGAAAATTCTTATACGGCCAAATATGTGAAAGCTGGCATCCACTTGCAAGACCAGCAGGACAGTAAACAAGAGTTTGACAAAGCCAAAGAGTATGTCAAAGCTCTATTTACAGCTTATACCAGCGGTGATAAAACACAGCTAACCCCTTTTTCAAAGGATATTCAGCCCTTGGAAGGTTACCAGCTGACATCTATTGATTATTCTTACTTTATTACGGATAAGGACCATAAAGATAAGCTAGTGGATGTACTGCAAGTTACCTTTACGGACGGTTTGGGGCTGTCCCATCAAGAAAATTTTGTGGTCACTTTGAAAGTAGATAAAGAAAATGATACGTTCCGTGTTCAAAGTTTTGAGCATGGGATTGCTGAAAAATACCAAAAACAAATGAAGTAAAGGAGAGTAGGTAACGAATGAAAGAAGTTATCCTTTTATTGTTGAAAGACGTAGGGGCTTGGGGTGCCCTTGGAATTGGTGCAGGAGCTGGTATTGTTACATTTTTAACAGATCGGTCCGGCGGAAAAATTTTGAAGTCTATTGGAATTGGTTTGGCCGTCGCTTTTTTCTGCTACCAACCAGAATTGGTGTTGAACAAAGTCTCTGAAATCTTGTCTACACTGGTTAATCTTTTCAAGATTGGTGGGTGAGGCAATGGCATTTGAGAAAAAAGATAAGCGATTATATCACTATCGCTCTGCTTTTGAGCAGCCAACCTGGATTCAAAAATTTTCCGATCGTTTTTCTCTGCCTAACGCAATCAAGCTGTCTACACTTGGCTGGACGGCTTTTTTGTTTTTGGCTTATTATTGGCTATTTTCAAATTTTGTAACGAAAGTTATTCCAATTCCTATGCCGTTTTGGATTGGGGTTGGGACACCTATCATTTGGAGTTCAGGGATTATCCTATCTGATTTTACGATTGAGCAGCAGAAAATCAGTCGTTTTATCCGTGACTATCTAAAATTTTATCGGGTTTATGGCCGAAAACGTAAGCTGAAATATCTGAATGATGGTATTTTGTATTACAAACCAGATTATATCTTAAAGAAAGAGGGGAAATTGAGTGAAACTAACGAATGAAATTGTAGATATTGTTGATAACCTGATGTTAAAAAAAGATGGCAGTGTCTTTGCCTTGTATGAGGTCAATCCCCAAGACATTAATCCAGTAGACTTTACCAAAAAGGAAAAATTTAAGGCATCTGTTGAAGCCTGGTTAACTAATATTAAAAACTATGGCGACGTGGATATTGTCATGCTTCCTTTTCAAAAAGACCTACTAAAAAAATTTCAGAAGCTTTCTCAAAACTTTGCGATCGATACCGAAGCTATGGCCTATTCAGTCCTTGAAAAGTCCTATGATTATCTGTTGTCATCTAAAGAATTATGCGACTATCATTACTTTATCAGTATTCCTCTGAAATCTTTTTACTATTTCCGTGGACTTAAAAAGAAGTAATCAAGGATTCTATCAATACAGCTTCTGATTTTTCTGGTAGAGAGCTTGGGGCTTCAAAAAAAGCATAATGGAAGGGTGGGAATTAAAGTACGAAAAAAACAACGGGCAGAACTGGAAAAAAAGATTTGTCCCTGCTCGATTATCGCCGGCTGTCAACTCGAGAGACGATTTTTTTGTTAATCGCTATTCATATTTACATTCTTTGAACGTTGATAAAGAATATGAAGTGAATTTGGTTGAAAATTGGATTGATAACCTGGGAGACAAGAATATTGATTACAAGCGTATTAATGTTCTGGAGTTCCAAAAATGAAGAAGGCTCTCAATATGTTGCTTTTTCTTCCAGTGGCTTATAAGCCAGAAAATGCCTCCTATCTGCATTTTATCGAAAAAGCGCAGTCATTAGGGTTTCCGGTAGAAGTTTGGACCAAGGCTAAGTTTGCCAAGGTCAAGGGGCTGCCCTTTAACAATATCCGGACCAAGGCCCGCAATGTCCGCTTGAAATTGAAAGGGGCTCAGACAGAATCTGCAGAAGCAGATAGTGTACAGAAAAATTCTGTTGGCCAGAGTAAATACCTGGTAGAGGATATTGAATCTAAAATTGAAGATGGTATTCCTATTCTTAACTACCTGCAGACTTTGGTCGTTTTTGATAGCGATTTGAGGGTTTTAAAGCAGAAAATTAACTTGCTGATGGAAGAAATGAAAAGTCGTAAAATCAAAATCTCTCGGGCCACTCCTTACCAATTATATCTGTTTGCCAAAAATCGCTTTGGAGAACTGCTTCAATCCGAGGATAAAAACTTTATCCAAATTGATGAAGTCGGAGCTTTAGCAGAAGACTTGTTTTTTGTCACTCAAAAAGTTGGTCAAGATACTGGCTTTTACTTTGGGATGATTGACAGTCAGCTGAGCTCTTGGCACGGTCGTTATGAAGAGGCCATAGCCGCTTCTGACAAACCGGTCTTTGTCAATATTCTGGAGGCGAATGAAAAGGTAGAGGGAAAAAGTACCGATAATCCGCATATCTCTGTTACAGGTGATACTGGTCAGGGGAAAACTTTTGCCATTTCTTACATTTTCTATTATGCTAGTTTGCTGAACTGCCAAACGCTCTACATTGATCCGAAAATGGAAAAGCGCTACTGGTATAACAAACTTTTGAAGGAGCTGGAAGAAAAGGATATCTATCCAGAAATTCAGGATTATATCCGGAGCATCCACTTTGTGACTTTGGATTATACAAAACCTGAAAATCATGGAGTGCTGGATCCATTGGTCTTTTTAAGCGGGGAGCAGGCAAAGGACCTGATTCTTTCAATGGTCAACGAATTCATGCCTCTGGATGGTAAGGATAAATTTGAGACTGAACTTTCTAAGATGATTCGGGTCTTTGCGGCCAAACGGGCCAATGGTGAAAAAGTAGGAACCTTGTCCGTCATTCAAGAATTGATGAAATCTGATGTTGAGAAAGTCCGAGAGACAGCTGAGAATCTATTGGAAAAAGTGACTGCTTCTGTATTGAGTTTGGTCTTTTCATACGGTACCAATTCAGCCGTTGACCTGACTGCTCGTAATACGATTCTGGAAATTGCGCATTTGGATTTACCAGCAGATGAACACTCAGAATTGACCTTACAAAATAGAAAAGCTATGGCGGTGCTCTATGCTTTGGGTGATTTTTGTATTAAATTTGGTGAACGAGATTACGGACAAAAAACTGTAATTGGTCAAGATGAAGCCTGGGTATTGAGTATCACAGCTTATGGCCGAGGCCTCCAGGACCGAATCAAACGGGTTGGCCGCTCTCAAAATAATTTCTATGTTTTTACTTCTCAACTGCCGGAGGATTCCAACCGAGCAGACGGAGAAGCAACATCATTTGGAACTTATCTTTGTTTCCATAATGATACTCCTGGATCTGCTGAAAAGGTCCTCTCTCGTCTCAAAGTGGAGGTGACAGAAGATAGTAAGGCCTGGTTTGATAATTTGACCAAGGCCCAATGTCTCATGAAAGATACGCACGGTCGGGTAGAACGGATTACCGTTGATGGCCTATTCTTCCCAGAAGTTAGCGAACTTTTCAGAACAGTTCGCAACCAAGAAAATCAAAAAGAGGAGGTAGCTTAATGAACAAGAAACGGATGAAATGGATTTTCTTCATTCTTATCTTGACTTGTTTTCCCGTAGTTCTTGTATATGCCAACGGTGCTCCGATGCCAGGTGCAAATAATTTTAATACAAATACTCCTGCTTCTAATACTGGAACTGGAGCTCCTCAACCAGGAGCCAACGGATTTAATACGAACACTTCACAGAATAATTCCAATACTGGATATGCTCCTCCTAATATACAGGAAGCGCAGGCTAGAGAGGCTCAGAATAAAAAGAAAAAGGAGGAAAAAAAGAAAAAAGACGAAAAAAAAATCGAAAAAGATGACGATTATCAATCTATTCAAAAGAAAGCTGAAAATGTTGACAAAACCCTTAAGAACAAAAATGCTTCTACCAAGGATATTAAAAAAGCTGGGGAAGATATAGAAGATATTAATAAGTATATTGAACAGAACAAGGACAAGGAAGATGCTTCTCAAATTCAGGGGCTGAAACAACTCAAAATAACTACAATGAACAAGTGGGAAGTAAGCTAGATGATGCCAAAGCACGGGAGGAAGCTCAGGAATACCTGGACAATGCCAGAGAAACAGTCAATCCAGCAGATATGTCTAAGCTGACTTCTTACATTTATGTAGAAGGTGGCTTCTTTAATTCTGATGATCTTTTTCCTAAAGCCGTCAATGCAATTGCTCAAGGAATCTTTTTCTTGGTCAAAGCAATCTATTGCTTAGTTATCATCATTTTGGAACAGGTTTTTACAGCGAACACTTATAAAGAGCTAGATAAGGTTGTTGGTTTCTCGGCTAACTTTTTCAATACTTTCATGACGGACTATAAATATCTGGTTTATGGATTGGCTCTTTTTGGTGGCCTGACAGAATTTTTCAAAACTCGCCGGTTTCCTATTTGGTCTTTCCGCTTTCTTTTGGTCTGGTTTGTGGCGGCCTTACTTTATCAGCCAGCATACTTTCAGCCTAATTATGGTGATTCCCAGGTACCTGCAAGTTATAATCTTTCAGTCCTAGTTAAGATGGCAGACGGACTGGGACAAGATATGACTTCTACTGCTATAAAAGGATTTGATACTATTGATGCAGATAATGCAACCTTGTCTAGTCAAAATGGGAAAAATAATATTGACTCAGTTAAGAATGCAATTTTCGACAAGCTTGTTTATGAACCGTTTCTTGCCCTTAATTTCACATCATCAAATAAAGACGACATTCCAGTAGACAAGGTCAAAGATCTATTTATAACAAAAGGTGACCCAAAGAAAGTTGAAGATTTTGCAAAGGGAAATGAAAAAATTGAACAAGTTTCCTTTGGTTCGGTTGGTGTCAAGATTTTCACAGCCTTTGCGGCCTTTATAAAAGCGCTGGTTATTGGCTTGCTTTAATTGTTATTGGGTTAATCTCAATTGTCTTTAAATATCTTGCTTTACTGATGATTGTTTGTTCGGTTATTTTGCTCTTTATCGCCATGATTCCAGGTTTTGAACAAGTTCTTGGCAACGCAAGTAAGAAACTGATGCAGTTTGCCTTATTAGGCGGTCTTGGTCTCTTCTTTGTGCGAGCTTTTCTGTATGTCAATGGCTTGGTCGAAGGTGCCGCTGGCGGTATGAACGATATTTATTTTTGGTCTGCTATTATTCAAGGGCTGATTTGGATTGTTCTCTATCGTTGCCGTCACCTGTTGGGCGGTCTCTTTGTCAAGGGAACCATTTCTGCTCAGGAGTTGGCTCAGAAAGCTCAGTTTAACTTTGATCGCTTTTCTATGCCAAAACTTTCTACAGCTACAGAAAGCTATGGACCTAGTCAAACTGTTCGACCGGCTAACTTTTCCTCTGATACTATTCCTGTGGCATCTCCTCAGGCAAGTTTTAAAAAGTCCTTGGGTACCTTGTTTAGAGCCGGTAAAAATGCAACAGTACAAGCCTATGACCGCTTAAGATATGGCAAGGAAGACACATTGGATAAGCAACTGTCTCAACAACGGAGGGCAGATTTCAAGCGTCAGTTGCAAGATCGAGCAGAAGGCTTACAGGACTTGTTTGCAGCTGCAAAAGGTGAGTCTCTCAGAGCTAAGGTCCATGACTTGGCTGGCGATACAGATACACCTGTCCAGTTAGCTCATCAAGAGCGGCAATACCGTAGACAAGAGCGCTTGGAGCGTACAGAGAAGCGGCGACAAGATTCTATCAATTTTGACCGTTTCCGAGATGAAAGGCGTAGAAATATGGAACCAGGATTTAAGAATGATTGGAAAGAGCGTTTGTCAGCACCGAAGTTGAAACGAGAATGGCAAAAGCAGCAACACCAAAATAATCCAGCGGATGAATTATTTGAGAAAGGGGTAAAATGAAAGCAATTAAGCGAGGACTAATTGGGTTAGGGACTGTTTCAGTTCTTTTCTTTACTCTTGTTTTTCTGGTGATTGGCAGTGGTTCAGTTGATTCTCAAACTTATTCGGCTACTTCTGGAGGGATTTCTGTTTCTGCCCAAGAGTTTGCCCAGAAATTTACAGAGAAGACGGGCCGTCAGTTGAGTGAAGAAAATGCACAGACTGCTTTTAGATTTTGGAGCCCGGCTAATGAACCAGCACCACTTCACCTTACAGGGGACAAGTGGCAGTCTGGCTGTAGCTTATCGGGAATGCGGCTTTGATCATACAGCCGTTAATCCTAGTGGTGGTGTCGCCGGTTTCTATCAGTGGTCTGGGTGGTCCAGTACCATTAATGGTGATCGCTGGGCCCAAGCCAAAGAAAAAAAGCTAGATAAGCAAATCCAAATAGACCTGATGAGTGCTGAATTAGAGGGGCCTTATGCCCAAGTGGTCGAAAAAGGTTGGACCTAGCACAGATCCTAAGCAAGCAGCCCGAGATTGGTCGCAATATTATGAGGGAGTAGCAATCAGTGATTCTCAGACCAAAGTCAGTGATATTGAACAATGGGCGGAGGTTATCTATGATATTTTTAAAGGATGCCCAAAGCAACCTTTAATCAGGAAAATAATACAGGTTCTAGCTTGGTAGCTGTACCAGAGGGCTGGGGGAATATCAGCCAGTATGACGGTCATGCTTATGATGGTAGTGGCTCTTATCCAGCAGGCCAGTGTACATGGTACGTGTTTAATAGGGCAAAACAGCTCGGTATCCAGTTTGATTCTTTCATGGGAAATGGCGGTCAGTGGTGGCAAAAAGCTGGTTATAAATCTAGTCATACGCCTAAGAAGCATACTGCTGTCTCGTTTGTCCAGGGGCAGGCTGGCTCTGATCCTACTTATGGCCACGTGGCATTTTGTGAGGAGGTTAGGTCTGACGGTTCAGTCTTGATTTCTGAAATGAATGTTGTTGGGGTGCCAGCTATGACAGTGGGCTACAGGGTTTTCGATGCCAATACGGCTAAGCAGTTTTGGTATGTGGATGGACATTAAAAATGGAAATGGAGAAATAAAATGAAAACATTAACTAAAGAAAAAGCGGAATCTCTTGGAATTTCTAAATATGTGAAGCGTCCGATTCCAGCTTATGCTATTCAGATTGTTCCTGAAAACAAAGAATGGCTGGAACAGGAGGAGCGATTAGACCTTGATAACTTGACTGTTCAGACCCTTGAAGGTCAATTCAATTTTGGGATTGGTGATTATCTCATCATTGGAAATGACAATGAAGTCTGGACTGTCAAGGAAAAGATTTTTGAAGCAACATATGAGCAAGTCTAAGAAATAGGCTTGCTTATTGTTTTGTGAAAGGTGAGACAAACTATGAATAAATTGATTGTTAATTTAGAAAATATTACTATTGCTCTTCCAGAAGATAAAGTCATTATTGAAAAGGGAGAGTATGAGGAGCTGAAAAAGAATGCTAACAAAGGAAAATATATGACTATGAATGAGCTTTTGGAGCTGCTTTCAGTTAGTCGTCCTTGGTTAATTGAACATATCCTTTATCGGCCATCGATTAAGCAGGAAATTGATATTGAACAAAATCCCAAAGGTTTTGTTAAGTATCCAAGCGCTCAGGGTGGGAAATATTTATTTTTAGCTTCAAAAACAAAGGAATACTTTGAAAAGAATTTTCGGGAAATTCTTATTGGAGCATGATATAATAGTCGGGACAAAGTCTTGATTATCGCTTTTTTAGGAAGGGGTAAATATGGCTATATCATATAGACAGCGAGGTAAGAAGAAATTATGGGACTATAGGGTCTTTGACAGTAAAAAGAAAGTGATTGCATCTAATTCTGGTTTTCGGACAAAGAAAGAAGCTCAGATTGAAGCTCTTGCTTTTGAGATGAAAGTAAAAAATGGAGTAGTCGTTGATAGAGAAGTTACTCTGTATCAGTTATGGGAGCGTTGGTTTGAATTACAGATTCTACCTTTAGGAAAATCAGAATCTGCTTTAAACAAACATAGATTCCGTGGGAAGATTATACAGAAGTATTTTCAGGATAAACCGGTATGTGATATTCGATCAAGTGAATACCAGGAAATTATAAATGTTTATGCTAGAACAAATAGTCGGGATAATGTTAGCCGTTTAAACTCTGAAATTAAGAAAGTCATTATTTTTGCAAAAAGGGATAAGATTAATATTCATGATTTTGCTGAAGGAGTTATATTGTCTGGGCGACCTTCTCCTAAAGGGAAGAAAGATAGGTATATCCATAGTCTAAAAGATTATGCACGTTTAGCATTTTATCTTGAAGAACACTTGGATTATAGAAAATCTGTAGTTCCTTTCCAGCTATATGTGCAACTAAAGACAGGTTTGCGAGCTGGTGAGGTTTCGGGATTGAGTTGGGATTGTGTTCTCTGGGAGCGTCAAGGTATCCGTACCTATCGTCGTTATGATACAGTAAGAAGACAATGGACAAAGCCTAAAACTGAGGACTCTATCCGATTTATTCCAGTTGACTTTAAAGTTATAGAAATCCTTAGAAATTTGAAAAATATCCAAGAAGAATTATTGCCATTCTATGGACTAGAGAATCCAGACAATGTAGTTTTTTTTGATTTATTCAATGGTATAAGTAGCAATAATACGGTGAATAAATGGCTTAAAAATATACTCCAGGAGTTGAATATTAAACCATTAAATATGACAAGTACAGGGTTAAGGCATAGTTATTGCAGCTCTCTTTTAGCAATGGGGATTGATATTTGGGCTGTTTCAAAGCTTATGGGTCATAAGGATATAACTGAAATAACAGAAACTTATGGACATTTAATCAAAGAAAAAGCAGATGAAGAGAATAATAAAGTGAGAAATCTATTGTCTCAGCTAAATGAAAAAGTGTAAAGTTGACCAAAAGTTGACCAAAAATAAAAGAAACGCTGATAAGACAACGTTTCTAAAACTTAAGCAATACCGGCGGCCGGGGTCGAACCGGCACGTCCGTGAGGACACTGGATTTTGAGTCCAGCGCGTCTGCCAATTCCGCCACGCCGGCTCAAGTTTTTAACTGGGGTAGCTGGATTCGAACCAACGCATGAGGGAGTCAAAGTCCCTTGCCTTACCGCTTGGCGATACCCCAATAATAATAAATAGGCGAGTGATGGGGATCGAACCCACGCATGCCAGAGCCACAATCTGGTGTGTTAACCACTTCACCACACCCGCCATATTTAAACACGGGCAGTAGGAATTGAACCCACACTGAAGGTTTTGGAGACCTTAGTTCTACCTTTAAACTATGCCCGTAAAGGTTATGGAAGGGGAGGGATTCGAACCCCCGAACCCGAAGGAGCGGATTTACAGTCCGCCGCGTTTAGCCTCTTCGCTACCCTTCCGATTATAAAATTATGGCGCGAGACGGAATCGAACCGCCGACACATGGAGCTTCAATCCATTGCTCTACCAACTGAGCTACCGAGCCAATTATTGCGGGAGCAGGATTTGAACCTACGACCTTCGGGTTATGAGCCCGACGAGCTACCTAGCTGCTCCATCCCGCGTCAATACTATTCGTCCCTAAGGAGGATGTGGGATTCGAACCCACGCACGCTTTTACACGCCTGACGGTTTTCAAGACCGTTCCCTTCAGCCGGACTTGGGTAATCCTCCAAATATATAGTCCGTACGGGATTCGAACCCGTGTTACCGCCGTGAAAAGGCGGTGTCTTAACCCCTTGACCAACGGACCATAATATTAAAAATGGGCACGAGTGGACTCGAACCACCGACCTCACGCTTATCAGGCGTGCGCTCTAACCACCTGAGCTACGCGCCCAAGTTTGAAAAACTTGGTATGAACTATCGTTCAAAGCGGGTGACGAGAATCGAACTCGCGACAACAGCTTGGAAGGCTGTAGTTTTACCACTAAACTACACCCGCTTGAATATGGGAGTTAACGGGATCGAACCGCTGACCCTCTGCTTGTAAGGCAGATGCTCTCCCAGCTGAGCTAAACTCCCAAAGGGTGGAGTCTAGCTCAGCCAACGGTGAGAAACTTCGTTTCTCTCATCCGCTGATTGTAATTTCGATTTCCTCTCAATTACAACTAAGCTAAACTCCCTTCGCTAAGCGACTACCATATCTCACAGGGGGCAACCCCCAACTACTTCCGGCGTTCTAGGGCTTAACTGCTGTGTTCGGCATGGGTACAGGTGTATCTCCTAGGCTATCGTCACTTAACTATTGAATTAACTGTCCTGTCCTCTCAGACAAGCCTTGTCAACTCAAAATTGAATACAATATCAAATCTCACATTTCTCTAAACCATTCGCTGCACTCTGATGAATTTCTTATTCTAGGATAAGTCCTCGAGCGATTAGTATTAGTCCGCTCCATGTGTCACCACACTTCCACTTCTAACCTATCAACCTGATCTTCTCTCAGGGCTCTTACTAACTTGCGTTATGGGAAATCTCATCTTGAGGTGGGTTTCACACTTAGATGCTTTCAGCGTTTATCCCTTCCCTACATAGCTACCCAGCGATGCTCTTGGCAGAACAACTGGTACACCAGCGGTAAGTCCACTCTGGTCCTCTCGTACTAGGAGCAGATCCTCTCAAATTTCCTACGCCCGCGACGGATAGGGACCGAACTGTCTCACGACGTTCTGAACCCAGCTCGCGTGCCGCTTTAATGGGCGAACAGCCCAACCCTTGGGACCGACTACAGCCCCAGGATGCGACGAGCCGACATCGAGGTGCCAAACCTCCCCGTCGATGTGAACTCTTGGGGGAGATAAGCCTGTTATCCCCAGGGTAGCTTTTATCCGTTGAGCGATGGCCCTTCCATGCGGAACCACCGGATCACTAAGCCCGACTTTCGTCCCTGCTCGAGTTGTAGCTCTCGCAGTCAAGCTCCCTTATACCTTTACACTCTGCGACTGATTTCCAACCAGTCTGAGGGAACCTTTGGGCGCCTCCGTTACCTTTTAGGAGGCGACCGCCCCAGTCAAACTGCCCGTCAGACACTGTCTCCGTAGATGATGAACCTACCGGGTTAGAGTGGCCATAACACAAGGGTAGTATCCCAACAACGCCTCCATCGAAACTGGCGTCCCGATTTCATAGGCTCCTACCTATCCTGTACATGTGGCACAGACACTCAATATCAAACTGCAGTAAAGCTCCATGGGGTCTTTCCGTCCTGTCGCGGGTAACCTGCATCTTCACAGGTACTAAAATTTCACCGAGTCTCTCGTTGAGACAGTGCCCAAATCATTACGCCTTTCGTGCGGGTCGGAACTTACCCGACAAGGAATTTCGCTACCTTAGGACCGTTATAGTTACGGCCGCCGTTTACTGGGGCTTCAATTCATACCTTCGCGTTACCGCTAAGCACTCCTCTTAACCTTCCAGCACCGGGCAGGCGTCACCCCCTATACATCATCTTACGATTTAGCAGAGAGCTGTGTTTTTGATAAACAGTTGCTTGGGCCTATTCACTGCGGCTGACCAAAGTCAGCACCCCTTCTCCCGAAGTTACGGGGTCATTTTGCCGAGTTCCTTAACGAGAGTTCTCTCGCTCACCTGAGGCTACTCGCCTCGACTACCTGTGTCGGTTTGCGGTACGGGTAGAGTATGATACAACGCTAGAAGCTTTTCTTGGCAGTGTGACATCACTCACTCGCTACTAAACTTCGCTCCCCATCACAGCTCAACGTTAGAGGTATAAGCATTTGACTCATACCACGCCTCACTGCTTAGACGTACATCCATTCGTACGCACGAGTTAGCCTACTGCGTCCCTCCATCACTTCATACTCTAGTACAGGAATCTCAACCTGTTGGCCATCGGATACACCTTTCGGTCTCTCCTTAGGTCCCGACTAACCCAGGGCGGACGAGCCTTCCCCTGGAAACCTTAGTCTTACGGTGGACAGGATTCTCACCTGTCTTTCGCTACTCATACCGGCATTCTCACTTCTATGCGTTCCAGCGCTCCTCACGGTACACCTTCTCCACACATAGAACGCTCTCCTACCATCCCCTAAGGGATCCACAGCTTCGGTAAATTGTTTTAGCCCCGGTACATTTTCGGCGCAGGGTCACTCGACTAGTGAGCTATTACGCACTCTTTGAATGAATAGCTGCTTCTAAGCTAACATCCTAGTTGTCTGTGCAACCCCACATCCTTTTCCACTTAACAATTATTTTGGGACCTTAGCTGGTGGTCTGGGCTGTTTCCCTTTCGACTACGGATCTTAGCACTCGCAGTCTGACTGCCGACCATAATTCATTGGCATTCGGAGTTTATCTGAGATTGGTAATCCGGGATGGACCCCTCACCCAAACAGTGCTCTACCTCCAAGAATCTTGATGTCGACGCTAGCCCTAAAGCTATTTCGGAGAGAACCAGCTATCTCCAAGTTCGTTTGGAATTTCTCCGCTACCCACAAGTCATCCAAGCACTTTTCAACGTGCCCTGGTTCGGTCCTCCAGTGCGTCTTACCGCACCTTCAACCTGCTCATGGGTAGGTCACATGGTTTCGGGTCTACGACATAATACTAAAGCGCCCTATTCAGACTCGGTTTCCCTACGGCTCCGTCTCTTCAACTTAACCTCGCATCATATCGTAACTCGCCGGTTCATTCTACAAAAGGCACGCTCTCACCCATTAACGGGCTCGAACTTGTTGTAGGCACACGGTTTCAGGTTCTATTTCACTCCCCTCCCGGGGTGCTTTTCACCTTTCCCTCACGGTACTGGTTCACTATCGGTCACTAGGGAGTATTTAGGGTTGGGAGATGGTCCTCCCAGATTCCGACGGGATTTCACGTGTCCCGCCGTACTCAGGATACTGCTAGGTACAGAATCTATTTAAATACGAGGCTCTTACTCTCTTTGGCTGACTTTCCCAAGTCATTCTTCTATAAATTCTGAGTCCACATTGCAGTCCTACAACCCCGAAGAGTAAACTCTTCGGTTTGCCCTCCTGCCTCTTCGCTCGCCGCTACTAAGGCAATCGCTTTTGCTTTCTCTTCCTGCAGCTACTTAGATGTTTCAGTTCACTGCGTCTTCCTCCTCATTTCCTTAACAGAAATGGGTAACAGGCATCAACCTGTTGGGTTCCCCCATTCGGACACCCCCGGATCAAGTGCTTACTTACAGCTCCCCGAGGCATTTCGTCGTTTGTCACGTCCTTCATCGGCTCCTAGTGCCAAGGCATCCACCGTGCGCCCTTACTAACTTAACCTTATTTTTGACCTTTCAGTCTTAAACTCATTAATATTCACAGCGTTTTCGGTTTATTTTCTTGTTACTATTTGATATCGGTATTCAATTTTCAATGGACAAGTTCTTTATCTAGTCAAACTAGATAATGGAGCCTAGCGGGATCGAACCGCTGACCTCCTGCGTGCAAAGCAGGCGCTCTCCCAGCTGAGCTAAGGCCCCACATAGCCCTCTCAAAACTAAACAAGACTCAAGTGCATTCCGTGTGTCCTTACGGACTCCTTAGAAAGGAGGTGATCCAGCCGCACCTTCCGATACGGCTACCTTGTTACGACTTCACCCCAATCATCTATCCCACCTTAGGCGGCTGGCTCCTTGCGGTTACCTCACCGACTTCGGGTGTTACAAACTCTCGTGGTGTGACGGGCGGTGTGTACAAGGCCCGGGAACGTATTCACCGCGGCGTGCTGATCCGCGATTACTAGCGATTCCGACTTCATGTAGGCGAGTTGCAGCCTACAATCCGAACTGAGACTGGCTTTCAGAGATTAGCTTGCCGTCACCGGCTTGCGACTCGTTGTACCAGCCATTGTAGCACGTGTGTAGCCCAGGTCATAAGGGGCATGATGATTTGACGTCATCCCCACCTTCCTCCGGTTTATTACCGGCAGTCTCGCTAGAGTGCCCAACTGAATGATGGCAACTAACAATAGGGGTTGCGCTCGTTGCGGGACTTAACCCAACATCTCACGACACGAGCTGACGACAACCATGCACCACCTGTCACCTCTGTCCCGAAGGAAAACTCTATCTCTAGAGCGGTCAGAGGGATGTCAAGACCTGGTAAGGTTCTTCGCGTTGCTTCGAATTAAACCACATGCTCCACCGCTTGTGCGGGCCCCCGTCAATTCCTTTGAGTTTCAACCTTGCGGTCGTACTCCCCAGGCGGAGTGCTTAATGCGTTAGCTGCGGCACTAAGCCCCGGAAAGGGCCTAACACCTAGCACTCATCGTTTACGGCGTGGACTACCAGGGTATCTAATCCTGTTTGCTCCCCACGCTTTCGAGCCTCAGCGTCAGTTACAGACCAGAGAGCCGCTTTCGCCACCGGTGTTCCTCCATATATCTACGCATTTCACCGCTACACATGGAATTCCACTCTCCCCTTCTGCACTCAAGTTAAACAGTTTCCAAAGCATACTATGGTTAAGCCACAGCCTTTAACTTCAGACTTATCTAACCGCCTGCGCTCGCTTTACGCCCAATAAATCCGGACAACGCTCGGGACCTACGTATTACCGCGGCTGCTGGCACGTAGTTAGCCGTCCCTTTCTGGTAAGATACCGTCACAGTGTGAACTTTCCACTCTCACACCCGTTCTTCTCTTACAACAGAGCTTTACGATCCGAAAACCTTCTTCACTCACGCGGCGTTGCTCGGTCAGGGTTCCCCCCATTGCCGAAGATTCCCTACTGCTGCCTCCCGTAGGAGTCTGGGCCGTGTCTCAGTCCCAGTGTGGCCGATCACCCTCTCAGGTCGGCTATGTATCGTCGCCTTGGTGAGCCGTTACCTCACCAACTAGCTAATACAACGCAGGTCCATCTGGTAGTGATGCAATTGCATCTTTCAATTAATTATCATGCGATAATCAATTTTATGCGGTATTAGCTATCGTTTCCAATAGTTATCCCCCGCTACCAGGCAGGTTACCTACGCGTTACTCACCCGTTCGCAACTCATCCAAGAAGAGCAAGCTCCTCTCTTCAGCGTTCTACTTGCATGTATTAGGCACGCCGCCAGCGTTCGTCCTGAGCCAGGATCAAACTCTCATTAAAAAGTTTGAGTTCGCACTCATTACTGTCCACTGACAGATTTATTTTCTCGTTTTTTGACAGGTTACATATCTCTATGTCACCCTGCACTTGGTTCGTCTTGTTCAGTTTTCAAAGGGCTTTGTCTTTCGCGACAACTATATTAGTATATCACCTATACCTACTACCTGTCAATACCTTTTTTGAAAAAATTAAAAGTTTTCTAGAATTTTTTATTCATCAGAGGCTAGCCTCTATTAAAGAGTGGGAAGATAAGCTTCCTCACCTAGTTGACGAGCTAATAAACCAGCTCTCGCCAGCTGAAGCAAACTCTTTGTGAATTCATAAATATGCTCTCTTTCACTTGCAGACAACTCTTTTTTAGAAAACTTTCTTCTTAAAGCTTTGTAATCCCGGCCTTCCTCCTGAAAGAAGGGAGCGTCTTGTAAATAGGCTTTCACATTTTCCAAGTTTTCTAAGATACCAAGATGAAAAGCGGCAGAAGCAAAAGTTTTATCAAAAGGCTGGGTGCAGACGCTCCGAAACTCTACTGTCCCCCGTGTCGTCAAATCTTGATACTGGTAACTTCTATGATTCTTGAAGTCTGCTTCCCTTGGAGTCAAGTTTATTTTTTCACCTGAAAGGCTATAAGCCTCAATAGTTTTCTGACTCATGTATTCATTAGCAGCTATCGGATAGAAATAGTAGGATTTACCTTCCCGTTCAGCAGTGAAAACCGCTGATTTACTAAGATAAGCAAAAAAATCATCTTCTGTTTGAAAGTCTTTCGAATTAACGCCTGCATTTTCCTGTAAAATGCCATGCATCGATTGCTCCCAGAAAATATCCCGAGCTATTTTTGTATCCCAAGAAGAATCTGAAAACTCTGAATTGGCAAAGAGGTATGCCTTAGCGGCTTCAATTTGATTGAAGACATTGATAACAGTTAAATAATTTTCTCTTGAGACATCCAGCTGAACTTGACTCCCACAAATAAAAGCACCATATTCTGGATAATTGTGCAGACCATCCATGTTCTTTCCCATAGCTAAATACTGCATCAACATTTCATATCTTGGATACTTAACTGGACTATTATCATTTTCTGCCCAGAAAGGATGAATACCTTCTCCTTGAATTTCATGGTCTTCTTCGCTCAGAATTGGCTGAATAATGTTCAGATAGTTATTAAAACGCTCTTCAACTTCTTGAATTCTGGAAGCCTTGGCAAAAGCAAATTCCAAAGTATTGTAAGAAACCTCAAAAAGAATTCTGTCTTCATTTTTAGTAAATTTCAGTTGGATAGGATTCCCATCTCTATCAAATCGTTCTGCCTCAAAATCATACTCTTCCAACAGACGTTTCAAGAGATTCTTGGCAACATTTGTATCAGTCGCTCCACCCTGGCTATTGACAATAGGAAATTCTAACTCAATGCCAATGTAGACAGTTGGATTTTCTTTGATATTCTTTAAATAGCGTTCTTTTAAAATTTGGATTGAATCCATCATTTCCATTTCCTATAAATTTTTGATAGTGTTAAAGTATTATAACAAAATTTCAGGTATTTTCCTAGCCTCATGCAAAAACGCCTGCTTACGAAATTGTTTTTGCCTTAAAAGCAATTTCGTAAACAAGCGTCTACCTATTATCAACTATATGATGAGTGTTCCCGCTAGGAAAGAATCCTAGCGGTAGACCAGAGCTAGACTAAGAATAGAGATTCTATTCCATCATCATAACACTCAACAAAGATTGATGATCTTATACCAATTCGATGATTGCCATTGGCGCAGCATCTCCACGGCGCGGTTCAGTTTTCAGGATACGAGTATATCCACCGTTGCGCTCTGCATAGCGTGGTGCAATCTCAGAGAACAATTTTTGAAGAGCAGTAGTTGTAGTATACTTTTCTGTTGCTTCATCATAGTTTTCTGATGCGATTTCATTGCGTACAAAAGCTGCTGCTTGACGACGAGCGTGCAAGTCTCCACGTTTGCCCAATGTAATCATTTTTTCTACTGTTTTACGGATTTCTTTAGCACGAGCTTCAGTTGTCACGATTGATTCGTTGATCAGCAAATCAGTAGTCAAATCGCGAAGCATTGCTTTACGTTGTGAGCTAGTGCGTCCTAGTTTACGGTAAGCCATGTATTCCTCCTTTATTTATCGTTTTTTAACCCCAGACCGAGATCAGCAAGTTTAACTTTCACTTCTTCCAGACTCTTGCGTCCCAAGTTACGAACTTTCATCATTTCAGGCTCAGATTTTTCTGTCAAATCAAATACAGTATTGATACCTGCACGTTTCAAACAGTTGTATGAGCGAACTGATAAATCTAATTCTTCAATGGTCCGCTCTAAAATGCGGTCATCAGAAGTCTTTTCTGCTTCCTTCATAACATCTGCAGCGATAGCCACTTCTGTCAGGTTGGTGAAGAGATTCAAATGTTCCGTAAGGATACGGGCTGAAAGTCCCAAAGCATCTTCAGGAATAATTGTTCCATTCGTTAAAATTTCAAGGGTTAGTTTGTCAAAACCATCGTTGCTACCAACACGAGCTGGCTCAACCTGGTAATTGACTTTTGTCACTGGCGTATAGATAGAATCCACCGCAAGTGTTCCCACTGGTGCATCATCTTTCTTATTTTCATCTGCAGGCACATAACCACGACCGCTGTTGACAGTCATCGTTGCCTTAAAGCTTGCGCCTTCTCCGATTGTAAAGAGATAATGATCAGGGTTTATAATTTCAATGTCACTGTCTGTCAAAATATCTCCGGCAGTTACTTCTGCTGGCCCTTCAACATCCAGTTCAATAATCTTTTCGTCTTGGACGTAAGATTTTACAGCAATCCCTTTGACGTTCAAAATGATTTGCATCACGTCTTCACGGACACCGGAAATTGTATCAAATTCGTGCAAAACACCTTCAATATTAATTGAAGTAACAGCAGCACCTGGAAGTGAAGCCAAAAGCACACGGCGAAGAGAATTTCCCAGTGTTGTACCATAGCCACGCTCAAGCGGCTCTACTACAAACTTGCCATAATCTTTATTTTCATCAATTTTTGTTATATTTGGTTTTTCAAACTCAATCATTTGCTATACTCCCTCTTAAACGAAAAGCAGTGTAACGGTTGGTGATTATACACGGCGACGTTTGGAGGACGAGCACCATTGTGTGGTACAGGAGTCACATCACGAATAGCTGTTACTTCAAGACCAGCGGCAGCAAGAGCACGAATAGCAGACTCACGACCAGAACCTGGACCCTTTACAGTAACTTCAACTGATTTCAGACCGTGTTCCTGTGCAGATTTAGCAGCTGCTTCAGATGCCATTTGGGCAGCAAATGGTGTAGATTTACGAGAACCTTTAAATCCAAGAGCTCCAGCAGATGACCAAGCAATCGCGTTACCATGCACATCAGTAATCATAACAATAGTGTTATTAAATGTAGCGTGAATATGAGCAATACCGGATTCGATATTTTTCTTCACACGACGTTTACGTGTTGGTTTAGCCAAGACTTTTTACCTCCTTATATTATTTTTTCTTACCTGCAATCGCAACAGCTTTACCTTTACGAGTGCGGGCGTTATTTTTAGTGTTTTGTCCACGGACAGGAAGTCCACGACGGTGACGGATTCCACGGTATGAACCGATTTCCATCAAACGTTTGATGTTCAAGTTTACTTCACGACGAAGGTCACCTTCAACTTTAATCGCATCTACTTCACGACGGATAGCGTCTTCTTGTTCGATTGTAAGATCTTTTACACGAATATCTTCTGAAACTCCAGCAGCTGCCAAGATTTTCTTAGAAGTTGGAAGTCCGATACCGTACACATAAGTCAGCGAAACGACTACACGTTTGTCATTTGGAATGTCAACTCCAGCAATACGAGCCATTTTTTCTCCTTTCTATCTTATCCTTGACGTTGTTTGTGTTTTGGATTTGCTGGGCAAATTACCATAACACGACCATTGCGACGAATAACTTTGCAGTATTCGCAAATTGGTTTGACCGATGGTCTTACTTTCATTTTTTCCCTCCAAGTTTTTCGATTATTTAAAGCGGTATGTGATCCGTCCACGTGTCAAATCATAAGGACTCATTTCTACAGTCACACGGTCTCCCGCTAAAATACGAATATAGTTTTTACGAATTTTACCAGAAACTGTTGCTAAAATCTGATGTCCATTTTCAAGTTCAACCGTAAACATTGCATTAGGCATGGTATCGACTACCTTGCCTTCAACCTCAATCACATCGTCTTTTGCCACGCAAAAGTACCTCCATAAATTTCGATTTGATCCCTCTGAGCACAGAGGTAACAATTATAAGTCAGACTAATTCATTGTATCACTACTTGTCAAATATTGCAAGCAGGAAAAACGCTTTTATTTCAAATTTGTCAGCACTTTTTCAATGTCAGAGAAGACATCATCAATATCTTGATTCCCTTGAATATCATGGACCAAACCTTTGCTGCGATAGTGATCAATAATCGGCTGACCTTGAGCGATGTTGACATCCAAACGACGCTTAACTGTCTCAGGCTTGTCATCTTCGCGCTGGTAATAATCCTCTTCCTTATAGTCTGCTGGCGGATTGAAGACCTTGTGGAAGGTTTCGCCTGTTTGACGATGGATAATCCGGCCGCTCAAACGCTCCAATAAGCTGTTAGGATCCACTTCGATATTGATAACTCCGTCCAAAGCTAAATCAAGCTCTGCTAGCGTTTGATCCAAGGCATGTGCTTGTTCAATCGTACGTGGGTAACCATCCAACAAGAAACCTGTTTCTTTGATGTCGTCCTGTGAAAGGCGTTCTTTAACGATTCCGTTTGTGACTTCATCTGGCACCAACTCGCCCTTGTCAATATAGGACTTGGCTAAAACGCCCATCTCTGTTTGGTTAGCAATCGCCGCACGGAACATATCCCCAGTTGAAATATGCGCAACATTGAAATGCTCAACAATTTTAGCAGCTTGAGTTCCTTTACCAGCACCTGGTAAGCCCATAATCAAAAGATTCATGATTGGTCTCCTTTTTTGTTTTTAAAGCAATCTATTAAACCGATTAATAAACTCGTTTAAAAACAAAATAGAAGGGGGTGAGTCTACTCTGTCCCCTTTTATTTTGTTTATTTTCGGTTCAAGAAAGGTTATCTGAACGGGCTTCTCATTAGAAAAGCTATTCAAAAAGTCCCTTACTCTGAAGTATCCATAAAGCCGACATACTTTCTCTTCAGCAGGTAGCCTTCTAGCTGTTTCATTCCCTCAATACCGGTTGAGATGATGATTAAGAGACTGGTTCCTCCAAGAGCAACGGCATCTGTCAATCCAAATACATCTTTAGCCAAGATAGGCAGGATAGAGATGAAACCTAAGAAGAGAGATCCAACTGTTGCCAAACGACGCAGCAGCTTAGACATGTAGTCTTCTGTTCCTTTACCTGGACGAACACCTGGAATGTAGGCTCCGCTCTTTTGCAGATTTTCTGCTGTCTTCTCTGGATTAATCTGTACAAAAGTGTAGAAGAATGTAAAGAGGACAATCAGGAAGGCGTACATGAACATACCACTAATGGTCGTTGTTGCCAAAAGTGACTGAGCTGTCTTAACCCAATCTGCGTCATAGCCCAAGGCACTGACAACTTGGAAAATCGCTGCCGGTGCAGCTGTAATCGAGCTGGCAAAGATTACTGGAATAACCCCAGCCGGATTGACTTTCAGTGGCAGATAGGAGCTAGAAGGTGCACCCTTAGCTACTTTCGTATACTGAACTGGAATTTTATATTCAGCCTGCTGTACAAAGGTTGTAAAGTAAATGATAAGCAGGACTGCCACAATCAGAATTCCTACAAAAAAATGAAGGATGAAGTCAAACGTTCACTAGGAATATTTACAAAGTAATCTTCATAGATACCTTTAATCATATCAGGGATAGCTGAAACGATACCAGCAAAGATGATCATGGAAACGCCATTTCCGTAACCCTTGTCTGTAATCTGCTCACCCAGCCAAGTTACAATCATTGAACCAGTTGCTAGAAGAACGCAAATCAAAGCGTAGGTCTGCACATTAGGATTGGCAACCAGATTAGCTCTTGAGAGAGTATCAAAACCAGCGGTAATCCCAATTGCCTGCACAAAGGCCAAAACTAGGGCGATATAACGGGTCGCTTGATTCAGCTTCCTCCGTCCCACTTCCCCTTGCTTGCCCCACTCTACAAACTTCGGAAGCAAGTCCATTTGCAGCAGCTGAACAACGATCGAAGCTGTGATGTAAGGACTGACTCCAAGTGCAAAGACAGAGAAGTTGCGCATGGCGTTACCAGAGACCAGGCTTAGCATATTCAAGAATGGCAAATCATTCAAATTGCTTAAGGCTTTGGCATTAATCCCCGGAACCGTTATGGTTGTACCGATACGGAAAACTAAGATGATAAAAATCGTGAACAGAATCTTAGATCGTACCTGTTTGATTTTAAATGCGTCTTTTAATAGTTTGAAAAACATAGGTCACCTCGCTTAGATGACTTCCACTGAACCACCTTTAGCAGTGATAGCTTCTTCAGCTGATTTAGAGAATTTAGCTGCCTTAACAGTCAATTTCTTTGTCAATTCTCCGTTACCAAGAATCTTGATACCTGATTTTTCAGCTTTTACAATACCTGCTTCGATGAGAACAACTGGTGTTACTTCAGCGCCATCTTCAAAGGCGTTCAGTTGGTCAAGGTTAACAATCGCATATTCTTTGCGGTTGATGTTCAGGAAACCACGTTTTGGAAGACGACGGAACAATGGAGTTTGTCCACCTTCAAAACCAAGGCGAACGCCGCCACCGCTACGAGCTTTTTGACCTTTTTGACCACGGCCAGATGTTTTACCGTTACCAGATGATGTACCACGACCAACACGGTTGCGGACTTTACGAGAACCTGCAGCAGGTTGTAATTCATGAAGTTTCATTATATTATTTCTCCTCTTTTGTAAAATGCTAGCGCTCATATAGGAGAAAAGGTGTCTCCTATATAAACTCGCCTATACATATATTTAGTTTTAGGGGCTGAGAAAATCCCATCCCCTAACGTATTTTAATTTAAAGTTGTTAAACCAGCAAAGCTTATTTAACGTCTTCAACAGTTACCAAGTGTGATACTGCAGTAATCATACCACGTACTGCTGGGTTATCTTCTTTGATAACTGAGCTGTTCAATTTGCCAAGTCCAAGTGCTACAACAGTTTTACGTTGTGACGGGATGCGTCCGATTGGAGACTTAGTCAAAGTAACTTTAATTTGAGCCATATTATCCCCTTTCTTATGCCAAGTCAGAAACTGAAATACCACGAAGGGCAGCAACTTCTTCAGCGCGTTTTAATTGTTTCAAACCTTCAACAGTTGCGCGAACGATGTTGATTGGAGTGTTAGAGCCAAGAGATTTAGATGTAACATCTGCTACACCTGCCAACTCGATGACGGCACGAACCGCACCACCAGCAGCAACTCCAGAACCCTCAACAGCTGGCTTAAGCAATACTTTAGCTCCGCCAAATTCTGAAAGAACTTCGTGAGGAATTGTTGTGCCAACCATTGGTACTTCAATCAAATTCTTCTTCGCATCTTCAACTGCTTTGCGGATTGCTTCTGGTACTTCTTGAGCTTTACCAGTACCGAAGCCAACACGACCATTGCGATCACCAACAACTACAAGAGCTGCAAAGCGAAGACGACGTCCACCTTTAACAACTTTTGTAACACGGTTGATGGCAACTAAACGTTCTTCAAGTTCAACTGCGTTGTCTTTAAATGCCATTTTCTAGTGTCCTCCTCTTAGAATTTCAATCCGTTTTCACGAGCTGCATCAGCCAAAGCTTTTACACGTCCGTGATAGAGATATCCACCGCGGTCGAAGACGACTTCAGAAATACCTTTAGCAACTGCACGTTCAGCAACGAGCTTACCAACAACAACGGCTTGTTCTGTTTTAGTTCCTTTTGAAACTTCTTTGTCAAGAGTTGAAGCGCTTGCGAGCGTTACACCCGCTACGTCATCAATCACTTGAGCGTAGATGCCTGTATTAGAACGGAATACGTTCAAACGTGGGCGATCAGCAGTTCCAGAGAGTTTTCCGCGAACGCGACGGTGGCGTTTTTGGCGGATTTTATTTTTATCTGGTTTCGTAATCACAATTTTCACCTCTTAATTTTAATCTTGTGCTTATGCACAACCTTGGAAAACAGCTTGTTTGGTTGAAAAAATCAGCCAAACAAGATTATTTACCAGTTTTACCTTCTTTACGGCGAACGAATTCACCAACGTAGCGGATACCTTTACCTTTGTATGGTTCAGGAGCACGCAGGCTACGTACGTAAGCTGCAGTTTGTCCGACTACTTCTTTTGAAATTCCGCTGACAACGATAGTTGTTGGATTTGGAAGTTCAAAAGTGATGCCTTCTGGCGCTTCTACTTCGTCTGGATGAGATTTACCAACTGAAAGTACAAGCTTTTTGCCTTGAAGTTGAGCACGGTAACCAACCCCACGCATTTCAAGTTCTTTCTTGAATCCTTCTGATACACCAACAACCATGTTGTTCAAAAGGGCGCGAGTTGTTCCGTGGATTGTTTTCATTTCTTTTGAATCGTTTGGACGGTGAAGAGTTACTTCAGTTCCTTCCACACGGATTTCAATATCTTTTGAGAACTCACGAGTCAGTTCTCCTTTAGGTCCTTTTACAGTTACAACGTTGTCTTTGTTGCTGATTTCAACACCAGCAGGCAACACGATAACTTTATTACCAATACGTGACATGTATATATTCTCCTGTTAGATTGTCAGGCCGCATGCGACCAGTTTTCACGGGGTCTTAAATCGATTTCTCGATTTAAAGGAACATTTAGATTTCAATTTCAAAGTGAATCTAGGGATCGTATCGTAGGCATAACTTTTGGGTTAGGCAAGAGACGATAACGAAGAGTCACAAAGAAATTGAGAGCTAAATATTACCAAACGTAAGCGATAACCTCACCACCAACATTCTTTTGGCGTGCTTCTTTATCAGTCAGCAAGCCTTCAGATGTTGAAAGGATAGCAATTCCAAGTCCGTTCAGAACTTTTGGAAGATCGTCGCGTTTCTTGTAAACACGCAGACCTGGTTTTGAAACACGTTTCAAACCAGTAATAACTTTCTCACCATTTTGTCCGTATTTAAGGAATACACGGATGATGCCTTGTTTGTCATCTTCAATGATTTCAACGTTTTTTACAAAACCTTCACGCTTCAGGATTTCAGCAATCCCTTTTTTGATGTTTGATGCAGGCACTTCAAGCACTTCGTGGTTTGCTTGGTTAGCATTACGGATACGTGTCAGAAAGTCTGCAATTGGGTCAGTCATAACCATTTTATATTTCTCCTCTTACTAGTAGTTTGCAAGCTGCACTTGCTAGTTAATGATTGAGCTATGCTCAGAATATGTTTCTAGGTTTCAATTCCTAAGTGAGTCTAGGCATCGGCTTGCAAGCATAACTAAAGTTAGGCAAAAGCCGATAACGCGGAATCATAACGGAATTGGAAGCTAGAATTACCAAGATGCTTTGGTAACGCCTGGGATTTGTCCTTTGTATGCTAATTCACGGAAGCAAACACGGCAAAGTTTAAACTTGCGGTAAACGGAATGTGGACGGCCACATTTTTCACAACGAGTATAAGCTTGCGTAGAGAACTTAGCTGGGCGTTTGTTCTTAGCAATCATTGATTTTTTAGCCATTTGTTTTACCTCCTATATTATTTTGCAAAAGGCATTCCAAGGCCTGTAAGCAATTCGCGTGACTCTTCGTCAGTGTTAGCAGTTGTTACGATAACGATGTCAAGACCGCGAGTCTTATCAACGTCATCAAAGTTGATTTCTGGGAAGATCAATTGTTCTTTCACACCAAGTGTGTAGTTTCCGCGTCCATCAAAAGATTTTGTTGGAACACCGTGGAAGTCACGAACACGTGGAAGAGAAACTGAAACCAATTTATCCAAGAATTCATACATACGTTCGCCACGAAGGGTTACTTTAGCACCGATCGCTACACCTTCACGAAGACGGAAGCCGGCGATTGATTTTTTAGCTTTAGTGATAAGTGGTTTTTGACCTGAGATAAGAGCCAATTCTTCAGCAGCTTTTTCAAGGTTTTTAGCGTTTGATACAGCGTCACCGACACCCATGTTCAAAACGATTTTATCCACTTTTGGCACAGCCATAACAGATGAGTAGTTGAACTTTTCAGTCAAAGCTGGAACTACTTCTTTAAGATATTTTTCTTTTAAACGATTTGCCATTATACTTCTCCTTTCCTTCGTGATTAGTCAAGCACTTCGCCTGATTTTTTATTGTAACGAACTTTTTTGCCGTCTACAAACTTGTAGCCAACACGTCCTGCAACACCATTTTTGTCAAGAACTTGAACGTTTGACACATGGATTGGTGCTTCTTTTTCCACGATAGCACCTTGAGGGTTTTCGTTATTTGGCTTTTGGTGTTTCTTAACGATGTTTACACCTTCAACAACAACTTTGTTTACTTTTGGAAGAGCTGTAACAACAAGTGCTTCAACACCCTTGTCTTTACCAGCAATTACGCGAACTTTGTCGCCTTTTTTTACAAACATTTATTTCTCCTCTTAATTCTTACGCCCATAGGGGCACCCTGACTTTTGCCAGGGGACTGTGTTTGTTAATTTTGATTAAAGTACTTCTGGAGCCAATGATACGATCTTCATGAAGCCGCCGTCACGCAATTCACGAGCAACTGGGCCGAAGATACGAGTTCCGCGAGGTGTTTTGTCTTCACGGATGATGACTGCAGCGTTTTCGTCAAATTTGATGTATGAACCATCTTTACGACGAGCACCTGATTTAGTACGAACGATAACAGCTTTTACAACGTCACCTTTCTTAACCGCACCACCAGGAGTAGCTTGTTTTACAGACGCAACGATTACATCACCGATGTTAGCGAACTTACGTCCTGAGCCACCAAGAACTTTGATTGTCAAGATTTCGCGAGCGCCGCTGTTGTCGGCAACTTTCAAACGAGTTTCTGTTTGAATCATTTAAGTTTTCTCCTTTCTGGTTTGATTAGATGATAACCGCTTCTTCAACGACTTCTACAAGACGGAAGCGTTTTGTAGCTGAAAGCGGACGAGTTTCCATGATACGAACGATATCGCCTTCTTTGGCAACATTGTTTTCGTCATGTGCTTTGTACTTCTTAGAGTAGTTAATACGTTTACCATAGACTGGGTGGTTACGTTTAGTTTCAACTACAACTGTGATTGTTTTGTCCATTTTGTCAGAAACAACGCGTCCGACAAGAACTTTACGATTATTGCGTTCCATTGAAATTCTCCTTCCCTAGTCTATTATTTAACTTCTGATTGAACAGTTTTGATACGAGCGATTTGTTTTTTCACTTCTTTCAGGCGAGCTGTCTGCTCCAATTGACCAGCAGCTGCTTGGAAACGAAGATCAAACAATTCTTTCTTCAATTCATTTTCACGCTTCGCGAGTTCTTCTTGAGAAAGACCACGAAGTTCTTTAACAAATTCTTTTACTTCATTAAGTTTCATGCCTTCTCCTTATTCTGCTTCACGTTTTACGAATTTACATTTAACTGGAAGTTTGTGGCTTGCAAGACGAAGCGCTTCGCGAGCGATTTCTTCTGAAACGCCAGCAACTTCAAACATTACTTTGCCACGCTTAACTGGTGCAACCCAACCTTCTGGAGCACCTTTACCAGATCCCATCCGTACACCGATAGCTTTTGCAGTGTATGATTTGTGTGGGAAGATTTTAATCCAAACTTTACCACCACGTTTCATGTAACGAGTCATAGCGATACGGGCAGCTTCGATTTGGCGGTTAGTAATCCAGTGGCTAGTAGTTGCTTGAAGACCGTATTCTCCAAATGCTACTTCTTTTCCGCCTTTTGCTTCGCCGCGCATTTTTCCACGGAATTCGCGACGGTGTTTAACACGTTTAGGTACTAACATTGGTTATTTACCTCCTTTAGTGTTTTTACGAGCTGGAAGGACTTCTCCACGGTAGATCCAGACTTTAACACCCAGTTTACCGTAAGTAGTGTCAGCTTCTTCCCAAGCGTAATCGATATCCGCACGAAGAGTGTGAAGCGGAACAGTTCCCTCAGAGTAACCTTCGCTGCGGGCAATATCCGCACCATTCAAACGACCTGATACTTGAGTTTTGATTCCTTTAGCTCCTGCACGCATTGTACGTTGGATAGCTTGTTTTTGAGCACGACGGAAAGCAACACGCTGCTCAAGCTGGCGAGCAATTCCTTCACCAACCAGATGCGCATCCAAGTCAGGACGCTTGATTTCGATGATGTTGATGTGGACTTGTTTTCCAGTCAATTTGTTGAGTTTTTGCACGAAGTGCATCAACGTTTGATCCACCTTTACCGATAACCATACCTGGCTTAGCAGTGTGAAGAGAAACGTTTACTTTGTTTACTGCGCGTTCAATTTCAATAGTTGAAATTGCTGCGTCAGCTAATTCTTTTTGAACGAATTTACGGATTGCAAGATCTTCATGAAGGTAATCCGCGTATTCTTTTTCAGCATACCATTTGGCATCCCAATCACGGATGATGCCGACACGCATACCAATTGGATGTACTTTTTGACCCACGATGTTACCTCCTTATTTTTCTGCAACGACCACAGTGATGTGGCTTGTGCGTTTGTTGATTGGTGAAGCTGAACCTTTAGCGCGCGGACGGAAACGTTTCATAGTTGGTCCTTCGTTTGCGAAAGCTTCAGATACTACCAAGTTTGCTTTTTCCAAACCAAAGTTGTTTTCAGCATTAGCGATTGCAGAGTTCAAAACTTTTTCGATAATGCCAGCAGCTTTGTTTGGAGTAAATTTCAAGATTGCGATTGCGTCAGCGACGTTTTTACCACGAATATTGTCAAGAACCAGACGAGATTTACGAGGTGAAACACGCACTGTACGAGCCATTGCTTTAGCTGAAGTAATTTCTGCCATTTATGTTCTCCTTATTTTCTACGTGTTTTCTTGTCGTCTGCAGCGTGACCCTTGTAAGTACGAGTTGGCGCAAATTCACCAAGCTTGTGACCTACCATGTCTTCCTGGATGTAAACAGGCACGTGTTTACGTCCGTCATAAACTGCGATAGTGTAACCAATGAAACTTGGGAAGATCGTTGAACGACGTGACCAAGTTTTGATAACTTTTTTCTTTTCGTCGTTAGCTTGAGCTTCAACTTTTTTCATCAGATGCTCATCGACGAAAGGTCCTTTTTTAAGACTGCGTCCCATTTTATATTTTCTCCTTTAAATAAGTACCACAGCGGCCTGCGCTGACTAAGCAGCGCTACCGAGCTGGCGGATAGATTGTTTTAAATTATTTCTCGTTGCGACGACGAACGATAAGTTTGTCAGATTTCGCTTTTTTGTTACGAGTTTTAAGTCCAAGAGCAGGTTTGCCCCATGGAGTAGATGGCGCTTTACGACCAACTGGTGCTTTACCTTCACCACCACCGTGTGGGTGATCGTTAGGGTTCATTACAGAACCGCGAACTGTTGGGCGGATACCTTTCCAACGGCTACGTCCTGCTTTACCAAGGTTTACAAGTCCATGTTGTTCGTTTCCGACAACACCAACTGTAGCGCGGCAAGTACCAAGAATCATACGAACTTCGCCTGATTGAAGACGAACAAGAGTGTACTTACCTTCTTGACCCAATACTTGAGCAGAAGCTCCAGCAGCACGAACCAATTCTCCACCGCGGCCTGGTTTCAACTCAATGTTGTGAACCAAAGTACCAACTGGGATGTTAGCAAGCGGAAGAGCATTTCCGACTTTAATATCTGCTTCAGGACCTGAAACGATGCGTTGACCAACTTCAAGACCTTTAGGAGCGATGATATAAGCCTTCACACCGTCAGTGTAGTGAACCAAAGCGATGTTTGCTGAACGATTTGGATCATACTCGATTGTTTTTACAACTGCCTCAACAGCGTCTTTGTTACGCTTGAAGTCAATCAAACGGTAGTGACGTTTGTGGCCGCCACCTTGGTGACGAACAGTGATGCGACCGTTGTTATTACGACCAGCCTTGCTCTTCAAAGAAACAAGCAAAGATTTTTCTGGAGTGCTGGTAGTGATTTCAGCGAAATCCAAAGAAGTCATATTACGGCGACCGTTTGTTGTTGGTTTATAAACACGAATTCCCACGATATTTCCTCCTTAGATTATTCTTCTTCTGCACCGAACAACTCGATTGCTTTAGAATCAGCTGTCAGTGTTACGATAGCTTTTTTAGTTTTGTTTGTAAAACCAGTGTAGCGTCCAACGCGTTTTGCTTTTGGTTTTACATTGATAGTGTTAACGTTAGCAACCTTAACTCCTTCAAAAGCAGCTTCAACAGCTTGCTTGATCAAGAGCTTGTGAGCGCGAGTGTCCACTTCAAATACGTATTTGCCTGCTTCGTACTGAGCCATTGAGCCTTCAGTGATAACAGGTTTTTTGATTACGTCGTACAAATTCATTATGCAAGAACCTCCTCAATTTTAGAGATAGCTGCCTGAGTAACCAGAAGTTTATCGCTGTTTACGATGTCCAGAACGCTTGCAGTTGTTGCAGTTGCAACTTTCACGTTTGGAAGGTTGCGAGCTGAAAGTGCAGCGAATTCATTTCCTTCTTCAAGGATAACAAGAACTTTCGTATCGATGCTCAGTGCAGCAAGCACTTTTGCAAACTCAGCAGTTTTTGGAGCTGTAAATGAAAGGCTGTCTACAGCTACGAATTTGTTTTCAGCAACTTTTTCAGAGTAAACTGATTTCAATGCCAATCTACGAACTTTACGTGGAAGTTTGTAAGCATATGAACGAGGAGTTGGACCGAATACGATACCACCGCCACGCCATTGTGGAGAGCGGATAGAACCTTGACGAGCACGTCCAGTTCCTTTTTGACGCCATGGTTTGCGTCCGCCGCCTGATACTGCAGAACGGTTTTTAACAGCGTGAGTTCCTTGACGAAGGCTAGCGCGTTGGCTAATGATAACATCAAAGACAACTGATTCATTTGGCTCAATACCAAAGACCGCATCGTTCAGAACTACTTCACCAGCTTCTTTACCAGTTTGGTCAAATAATTTTACGTTTGCCATTGTGACTGATTTCCCCTTTCTTTATTATTTACCAGCTTTAACTGCTGACTTGATAGTGATAAGAGATTTCTTAGCACCTGGTACGTTACCTTTAATCAGGATAACGTTCTTCTCTGGAACAACCTGTACGATTTCAAGGTTTTGAATCGTTACACGGTTGCCACCCATACGTCCAGCCAAGCGTTTGTTTTTGAACACGCGGTTTGGAGCAACTGGTCCCATTGAACCAGGACGACGGTGGTAACGTGAACCGTGAGCCATTGGACCACGAGATTGGCCGTGGCGTTTGATAACACCTTGGAAACCTTTACCTTTTGAAGTTCCTGTTACATCAACAACATCACCAGCTTCGAATGTATCGACAGTGATTTCTGCTCCTACTTCCAAGCCTTCAATGTTTTTGAATTCACGAATGAAGCGCTTAGGAGCTGTGTTAGCTTTCGCTACATGGCCTTTGGCAGGTTTGTTGCTCAATACGTCACGAAGGTCATCAAAACCAACTTGAACTGCGTTGTAACCGTCTGTTTCAACTGTTTTAACTTGAAGAACAACGTTTGGAGCTGCTTCAACAACAGTTACAGGGATTAATTCGCCAGCTTCAGTGAAGATTTGAGTCATTCCCACTTTTTTTCCCTAAGATTCCTTTTGTCATGAGAAAATGTTTCCTTTTCTATAATTTTTTTCAAAAAGTTTTTTTAACGAGCGTTTTTCATGCTCTGGTTTAGATCAAGCTTTAGATTAAAGTTTAATCTCTACGTTCACACCACTTGGAAGATCCAATTTCATCAAAGCGTCAACTGTTTTTTGAGTTGGGTTGATGATGTCGATCAAGCGTTTGTGAGTACGCATTTCAAATTGTTCGCGAGAGTCTTTGTATTTGTGAGTCGCACGAATGATTGTGTAGAGGCTACGCTCAGTTGGAAGTGGGATTGGACCCGCAACTTCAGCACCAGTACGAGTAGCAGTTTCTACGATTTTTGCAGCCGCTGTATCAAGTGTACGGTGTTCGTAAGCTTTCAAACGGATGCGGATTTTTTTGTTTGCCATCTTTTTCTCCTTTTCGTCTATTTAAGATAATAGGCTAGCTCCACAAGAAAACCGACAGGTGATTGCGTGGCAATGCAACCGAGCGTGTCGCAACCTCTTGCATCAAAGCTACACACTGTATTTTTACAGCACCATAGTATCTTAACACAAAGAACCAGTCATTGCAAGGGATTTGAGTAATTTTTTAAAGATTTTTAGGATAATTTTTTATGAAAGTGTTTTCTAAACAATTTATAAGTCTTGTAAATCATTATAGAGAAGAAAATTTAGACTTTTAACCTATTTATTCGAGTTTGTATTCAGAAAATACAAAATCCCACTGACGCACATCAGTGAGATTAAAAATAAAAATTTTACCCTTGGCTACTTTATTTTATAGTAAGGGGCTGTCCTTTTCGATGCGAAAGCTGTTGCCCGACTGGCAGATGACAAGGTCTGCAGCTGCTAGATAAGGTTGATAAAAGTGCCTATATTGCTCTCGTCGAGACAGATGCGTCTGCTCTATCCACTCTGGTCTGCGCTCTCGCACAGCCACATCTCTTGCTAAGCGGCGTTCTAACTCGGTCTGATCATCCGTGTAAAAGCAAATCGACAAATCAAACAAACTTTCAGGCAAAAAGGCAGCCGACATACCTTCTACTATTAAAATAGGCTCTCGGGCTGATAAACGCAAGCTAGGCGACCAAGCTGTGCCAATGGTCAGAATATCCAGACCGGACTGCAAGGCGCAAATATCTCGCTCCAGACTCCCTAGTTCATGAACAGCTGGGAGGCAGGCTGTGACCTTTTGATGAGGAAAATCTTTAGAAGTGAGCAAATCTCGATACTCTCCAGTAATTACATAAGGATCTGTTTCCAACAGATTGGCTCGTTCCTCACCCAAGGCTAGCTGGAGTTTTCGAGCAAAAGTTGACTTCCCCGAAGCACCATGACCGTAAATACGCAGGGTATGGTTTTGGTCGTCTGACAGATAAGCTATCAATCTGTTCAGCAATTTCTCTTCATCAGACATGGCTTCTCCTTTCAAATGGAGACTCTTAGAAATTTCGGCTGGATTTATTGTAGCCGTAGCGCTCAATAAAGTCTTCACGGAATTCCAGCAAGTTGTCATCCATGATAGCTTGGCGGACCTTCTTCATAAGGTTTACCAAGAAGTAGAGATTATGATAGCTGGTCAGGCGGATGCCAAAGGTTTCATCCGCTTTAAGCAAGTGGCGGATATAGGCCCTCGTATAGTTGCTGCAAGTGTAGCAGTCACAGTCATGGTCCAGCGGCGTGAAATCTTCCTCAAACTGAGCGTTTTTAACAACCAGACGCCCTTCGCTAGTCATACAGGTACCGTTTCGGGCAATCCGGGTCGGCAGGACGCAGTCAAACATATCTACACCACGGATAACCCCATCAATCAAGCTATCTGGCGCTCCAACTCCCATGAGATAGCGAGGCTTGTTTTCAGGCAGCATAGGCGTTGTGAAGTCCAGCACTGCATTCATCTCTTCGTGGGACTCACCAACAGCCAGTCCTCCAATAGAGTAGCCTGGAAAATCCATGCTGACCAAGTCTTGAGCAGACTGACGACGCAAATCTTCAAATCCAGCACCCTGAACAATACCAAAGAGACCTTGGTCGTGTGGACGGCTGTGGGCCTTGAGTCCACGCTCTGCCCAACGGCTAGTCCGCTCAATGGACTTCTTAACATAATCATAGGGCTGGTAGAACTGCGGGCATTCATCAAAGGACATCATAATGTCACTGCCTAGATTGTTCTGGATGGAGATGGCCTTTTCTGGTGACAGGAACATTTGGAACCATTGAGGTGGTTCTTAAAGGTTACTCCTTCTTCTGTGATATTGCGGCTGTCAGCTAGAGAATAGACCTGAAAACCACCGCTATCCGTCAGAATAGGCTGGTCCCAGTTCATGAACTTGTGCAGGCCGCCTGCACGGGCAATCAGCTCATCGCCTGGCCGCAGCCAGAGGTGGTAAGTATTGGACAAGATAATCCCTGAACCCATTTGCTTGAGCTCTTCTGGTGACTGGGTCTTGACCGTCGCCTGGGTACCAACCGGCATAAACATAGGCGTCGGAAAGGTCCCATGAGGCGTGATAATTTCCCCCAAACGAGCACCTGTATGCTTTTCTTTTTTAATCAAACGATATTGAATCGGTGATGTTGACATGTTTCCTCCTGCTGGGAAAAACAGTCCCAGCGATTTTTCTTCTATATAATTAGCAACAATAGCTCACAAGATACCGTATGATTTTACCAAAAAAACTTCTATCTGTCACGGGGTATGATATAATGTAACAGACAAATCCAAATGGAGGAATTATGAATCTAAGTCACATCAGAGCTCAGGCTCGTACCGTCCGCAGCCAAACGAGAGGAATTTTTCTTTTGTTTGCGGCTCCAACCCTTGTCAGCACCCTTAGTATCTTACTTTCCCTTAATGACAATCTAAGAGATTCCATTCCCAGCCTAACTTTTAGCCAGTCCATCTATCTTCTCATTAGTAAAAATCTTTTCCCGACGACCATTCAGTTTATCACATCTCTCCTGCTGCTTTCTGCCAGCTACACCATGATAAACGTCATCCGCAAGAAAAAGGATGAGGTCCCCTTTTCAGATATTGGGCATCTTTTTACGAGCAAGAACTTCACACCTGTTTTCAAAACCGTTTTGCTCAAGCAACTATTGCTTTTCCTTTGGAATCTTCCTATATTTTGCGGGAGTCTTCTGTCCGTCTTCAATGCTTATAAGATTCTCAATATTTCAGAAAAACTTCCTGCCCATACTGTGGTGACGGCTCAAAGCGAGGCAGGACAGCAGATTCTTCAATACACCCCCGCTATGTTACTGGGAAGCCTCTTGATATTGGTTGGTCTAGGAATCGCTATTCCTCAGTACTACGCCTATACCCAAGCAGAGTTCATACTCTATGACCAGCTTGAGACCGATACCTACCAGGGAGCTTTCTATGCTATCCGTCAAAGTCGGAAGCTAATGAAGGGCTATAAAGGAAGGTTATTTATGCTGGATCTGAGCTTCATCGGCTGGAATTTATTGGCCAAAATGACTTATGGCATATTGAATATTATGGTTTTCCCTTATACAGCGACTGCTTACATTCTTTTTTATGAGGAATTGAAAAAAGAAAAAGCTATTCTAAACGAAAACAACCCGCAAGCACGGGACTCCTTGTCCTAAGCTTGTGAGTTGTTTTTTTATTTACTATTGTAGTCTGGCCTGTCAAGGGCAGTGCAGATTTTGCCAAATGCTGTCTCTAGTGAATCCTCATCTGTGAAGAAGGATTCCTCTTCCCAGCCTAAGAAGTCTCGGTATTCCCACCAGCGCTTCATGTCGGCTGGGGTAAATTCTTCTTGTTTAGCTCTAGTCTGATGGCGGCGGACTGTTTCTTCAAAGGATAGGTCATAGTAGTAAGCAAAGACCTGCGGAGCGAAGAGTTTTTTCAACCGCTCTAGCATCTGTCCGTAAATGTCCGTCTCATAAAATCCTTCTACCAGAACCAACAAATCATGTTCGTAACCGAAGCGTGCCAATGTTTCCGTCAGGTCAATAGACAAATTTCCCAGCTCAACTTTTTCCTTGAGCATATCCCGTCTAACCGTATCCTGCGCTATCAGGAGAGTCCCTTGGCCATAGTGAGTCTGCAGTTTCCCTGGCTAGGCTAGACTTGCCAGAGCCGGAATTGCCACGAATGATGACTAACTTGGCCATCTTATTCGCCCAGAATCAAGCGAGTGTGCTCGCGTTTAATGCAGCGGTCCATGACAATGTCATCCCGACCGGCTGCCCGCAAAATCTGCTCAGCTTCCTCACTCTCCAAGCCCAACTGAGCCCAGAAAATCTTGGCATCCGTCTGCAGAAAATCCAGTGCCACATCCGGCAAAAACTCACTGCGGCGGTAAACATCGACAATATCCACAGGGAAAGGAATGTCTTTGAGACTGGCATAAACAGTCTCACCAAAAATCTCACTGCCCGCTGCCCGCGGATTGACTGGGACAATGCGATAGCCCCGCTCCTGCATCTCCTTGGACACACGGTTGCTGGTTGTTTCTTCGCGGTCAGACAGTCCAACAACAGCAATCACTTTGCTGTTTTTCAAATAATGCTTGACGATTGCATCGCTGGGATTTTGAAAATGATAAGTCATAGGCTTCCTCCTCATTCATAATAAAGCTGGATAGTTTTGCAGTGTTTGCGTCTTAACTGAATACGGGCTAAACACTGTGGAAAATAGATAATCCGTTCTAGGAGCATGACTCCTTCGTCCGGATGCCTAATTTTCAGTCGGTTTTGACGCTCTTTGTATCTTGTTTTATTTCGCCTCGTACCAAGTTTGGCCAGCGTTTTCATCAGCTACTAGTGGAACGGCCAGCTCAATCGCAGCTTCCATGGTTTCTTTGACCAACTGGCGGACGGATGTTAGCTCGTCATTGGGCACTTCCAGCACGATTTCATCGTGAACCTGCAAGAGCATGCGAGACTTGAAATTCTTCTCTGTCAGAGCTCGGTCCAGATTAATCATAGCGACTTTGAGAATGTCTGCGGCCGATCCTTGGATCGGACTGTTAATGGCTGTGCGCTCCGCAAAATTTCGGATGTTAAAGTTGCGGAATTGATGTCTGGTAAGGAGCGACGGCGATGGTAAATAGTCTCTACATAACCCTTATCACGCGCTTCACGGACAATCGTTTCCATATAATTCTTGATCCCAGGGAAACGCTCAAAATAAGTCTGAATATAATCTTTGGCATCCTTGCGGGAAATGCCGAGGTTATTGGCCAGTCCAAAGTCGGAAATGCCATAGACGACTCCGAAGTTGACAGCCTTGGCATTGCGGCGGTCATTAGGTGTCACATCCTCTGCCTTTTCAATACCAAAAACCCGCATGGCTGTAGCCGTATGAATATCTTCTCCATGCTGAAAGGCAGCAATCAGATGCTCGTCCTGCGAAATATGAGCCAGCACCCGCAGCTCAATCTGGGAATAATCCGAGCTGAGTAGCACACTGTCTGCCCACTCTGGCACAAAGGCCTTGCGAATGAGGCGCCCTTGCTCCAAACGAACGGGGATATTCTGCAAGTTGGGGTCAACAGAGGACAGGCGGCCGGTCTGAGTCAAATCCTGAACATAGCGAGTGTGAATCTTGCCGTCAGACGCCATCGCCTCCTGCAGGCCGATGATATAAGTGGACTGGAGCTTGCTGATTTGACGATATTCCAGAATCTTAGACACAATCGGTGCAATAGGAGCTAGGCGCTCCAGCACATCAACTGCTGTCGAGTAACCTGTCTTGGTCTTTTTGGTGTACTCCAGCGGCAGCCCCATATCCTCAAAGAGAATGGTTCCCAGCTGTTTTGGCGAGTTAATATTGAACTCCTGACCAGCCAGATCATAAATCTCTTGGGTCAGACTTTCCAGCGTCTTTTCATTCTCTGCCTGCATACCTTGAAGGGTTTCCCGCTCAACCTTGATTCCCGCAATCTCCATCTTGGCTAGGACAAAGGCCAGGGGCTGCTCCATTTCAAGCAACAAATCCAGCTGATCGTGGGAACAAAGCTGCTCTTGCATCGGCTCTTCTGTTTCCAGCAGTACTTGGACCTTACGAGCTAGATGCTCAAAGAGCTGCTCTTGCTCAGGCAAAGCGCGCTTAGCTCCCTTGCCATACACCTCATCATCAGTTGGCAGAATTGTTTGGCCGTAGAGGCGAGCAATAGTCGCCAGCTCATTATCCTCAACCGTCGAAAGCAGATACTTGGCTAGACGAGCATCAAAGGAGGCTGCTGGTAGTTCGATGCCATAATGACTAAGCAGTACCTTGATCCGCTTGAGGTCGTAGGTTTTCAGAGCTGTTTTTGTCAAAAATTCCTGAAAGAGAGGCTGCTGCAATAAATCGCTGGCGCCGACATAAATCTGACGGCTATCGCCCCAGGCAAGACCGACAATCTCTTCCTTGTGGTAGTTGTCACCCAAGATTTCAAATAGAAGAATTGCTCTGGTGCCAGCATATCCGCTGTCACCTCAGTCACTTTGGTAAATTCAATTGGTTTGACTTCTACTGATTCCTGATTAGTTCCTAGCTGAGCCTTGAGCTGCTTGAAGCCCATCTCGTCATAGAACTTTCTCAGAGCCTCTACCTGCGGACCCTTATAAACCAAATCATCCAGTCCGATTTCAATCGGAGCCTGAGTATTGATAGTAGCTAGAGTTTTAGATAAAAAGGCCTTGTCCTTGTCATTGATCAAATTTTCCTTCATCTTGGAAGCCTTGAGCTGGTCAATATTTTTATAGAGATTTTCCAAAGAGCCATACTCCAAGAGGAGCTTGAGACCAGTCTTCTCACCAATCTTGGTCACGCCGGGGATATTGTCCGACTGATCGCCCATCAGCGCCTTGAGGTCAATAAACTGCTCTGGTGTGATGCCCATCTTTTCCATGAGGTAGGCTGGGGTAAATTCCTCAAACTCGGCTACGCCTTTCTTGGAAATCTCCACCACTGTATTATCATCAGTCAGCTGAATCAAGTCTTTATCGCCACTGACAATGGTCACATCGTAAGGCACAGCTGTCTTTTCAGCCATCTTGTCTAAGGTCCCGATGATGTCATCCGCCTCGTACTGAGCCAAGTCGTAGTAGTGAATGCCTAGGTGCTGCAAGCATTCTCGGATAAAGGGCAGCTGCTCACGAAATTCATCCGGTGTCTTGGCCCGACCAGCCTTATAGTCGGCGTACATCTCAGTCCGGAAGGTCGTCTTACCAGCATCAAAAGCCACCAAGATATGGGTCGGCTGCACGCGCTCCAAGAGATGATTGAGCATGAGGTGGAAGCCATAAATGGCATTGGTATGCAGGCCCGATGGACTCTTGAAACGGTCAATTTGATTATAGAGCGCAAAAAAAGCGCGAAAAGCAACGGACGAACCGTCGATTAATAATAGCTTATTCTTTTTTTCCATAGGTTTATTATAACACGAAAGGTGGACAAAGACAGAAAAGGCGGTGTGGAAAATTTAAAAGTGATTTTAATAATTCCTGTATGGTATAATAATAAAAACTAGGAGGTGAAGCATGTTCCCAATAACCATTCCAACTCTTGTGACTGAAGAAGTGTATCAACGATTTGCTTGGTCTGTTTTCTTACGCGGGAAAAGATTTTTGCTGAATCTGTTCATTTTGATAGGAATCCTGTCTCTCTATCTAATCTTCCTACCTGACAACCTGAAGCGTTTTTCTTTCTTTACCATGCTATTTATATCTTTGGTGACATTCTCAGCAATGTATTTTGGCATGAATTATCAGATAAAGAGAGCCTATCAAAAAACTCCTTTCTGGAAGGATATGGAGCAAACTCTTATATTTGAGAAAGATAAATTTTCTGTAAAAAGCAAACGAGGAGAGTTTCTTTATAGCTATGATGACATCGTCAAAGTTTTTCATACTAAGGAAGATTTTTATATCATGTTGGGACCAAATGTCAGCTTCCCTATTGAAAAAAAGAACTGTTCTCCCGAGGCTCTTGAGTTCTTGCTAGAACTTCACATTGAGCATATGTAAAAGAAAAAGCAGGCTAGACTGACAGTAGATCAGTTCTGGTCTGCTTTTTCTTTTGTAAATAATCGCTTGATATCCATCAGCTGCTCTATTTTCTGATTAATTTCTGGTCGGTAGTCACAGAAGTTAATGCTCTGGATGCCACTGTTGACGGCGACATCCACATCCAGGGTCCGGTCACCGATATAGTAGGTTTCCTGCTTATCCAGGCCATACTTCTCGATCAGATAATTGACACCTTCTGGGTGAGGTTTGCGCTCAAAGCCGTTGGCTGTTGTGATGATTTCTGTAAAATAGTCATAAATACCCAAGTCTTGTAAAATTTGATGGGCATTGAGTCCCTTGTGGGTATAGACAAACTGGGCAATGCCCTTCTCTTCAGCCCAGGCCAGTATCTCCGCAGCTCCTTTCATCAGATGGACCTGAGCATTCTTTTCCTTTAGGCTTGCTCCACGGAAGGCATTCATCTCGGCAGCATCCAGACCTTTCTCAGACGCTACTTTTTCCAAGAGCTTCAGGACAGAGTGCTTTAGGATATAGCTGTGAATACTCGCTCTGTCAAAGTCCAGACCATAGTGAGCGTAGGTTTCCTCAATCCCCGCCAAAATAGCATCGTAGGAGTCCAGCAAGGTGCCGTCCAAATCCCAAATAAACGCTTTTGTCATGTGATTTTCCTCATTTTTCTGTCAAATAAAACCTTTAAAAATAGCCAGCGGAAGCCATTGTCCAAGAGCATCCCAACCCAGACTCCTGGCAGACCCAAGCCAAAGTCACACCCAGTAAGTAACCGGCAATAATACGAATCAGCCACATGCCAACGGTCGTGGCATAAAAAGGCAGTCTGGCATTGCCCAGCCCCTGCCAGATAGCTGTGTAAATCACGGTTCCCACTGCCATGGGAGTTCCCAGCAGGGAGAAAAGCATGACTGAAAGACTGGCTGTGATAGCTCCGCTATTATCCGTATAGAGCAAGGTCAGCGGCCGACCAAAAGCAAAAATTCCTAGAGCCACGGGCAGCATGCAAGCACAAGAGAGCCAGAAGGTCCGCTGACGAATCAGACCGACCTCTTGCATATCTCCCTCACCTACCGCATGGCCTACCAGCATGACTGTTGCTGTTGCGACCCCGAAGATTGGCATATAATTAAACTGCGTCAGAACTTCACCGATGGCATTCCCCGCTACTGCGTCCGTCCCAAAGACGACCACAATGGCGATAATAACTACATCACCCGCCCGCATCATGAGCCGCTCTCCAGCAGCCGGCAGAGACAGGCGCAAGAGCTCTCCATCTAAGCCCCAGCTCCAGCGGATCGTGGACAAATCCAGCTCCCGCCAGAGAATCAGCACACCGACCAAACGAGCCAGCACCGTTCCCAGCGCTACACCGACAATACCAAGCCGAAAGACGTAAATCCCCAGACCGGAAAAGAGGGCATTGAGGACATTGGTCAGAAGACTGACATACATGGGAAATCTAGGATTGCGCGTGACCCGCACTAAAGCTCCAAAAGAAGTCATCAAGCCTAGCAGAACAATAGTCCCACCAACCAGAGCCAGATAAAGACCGCCTGCTTCAGCCACCGCCTTTTCTGTCCCCAGAAGATCCAGCATCTGCCTGCCAAAGAACAGAGAAATCAGCCCCAATAAAAGGCTCAGAAGTAATGTCAGTTTGATAGCCTCGGCTGTATGATAGGCCAAACGCTCCTTGTCTCCTTGAGCCAGAGTCTTGGAGATAAGACTGGAAATAGCAGCCCCCAGAGCGATAAAGATTGCCTGATAAATAGTAATGATGTTGCCGGCCACCGAGACACCAGAGATTGCAATCAGCCCAAGACTAGCCACCAGATAGCTGTCGACCATTCCCATGAGCATTTGCAAAAAATTCTCCGCCATAGCCGGCAAGGCGATATTCATGATTCTTTTATAAGTCGTCATTGTCTGAAGATCTCCTGCATTTGTATATCCTTTCTTACTTGAGATTTCCACTCTCCATCATAGAGAATAGAAAGCGGTGGGACTATTGTCCTACCGCATATGAATCTCCTATCATAAAAGCTCATTTTAAGCACAAACTCCCACACTATACTGCTTTGCTTTCCCAAACTCAACGAATATCTTCACTCCTCCACAAAGAGTCCTAAGATATGGACATTGTCCGCTACGGAGACAAAGGCAGTTGGATCCGTATTTTTCATGATTTGCTTGAATTCATTAAACTCTGCTCGGGTGATTACCGTTACCAGAACCGCTTTTTGCTCATGATTGTAAGTTCCTTCTGCTCCATGGATAACCGTCGCCCCACGATGAAGCTTGTTGTGAATCTTATCAATCACCCTATCCGGATGGCTAGTTATAATCATAGCCTGCATGCGCTTCTGCTTGGTAAAGACAGCATCCGTCACTCGGCTAGATACAAAAATAGTAATCATGGAGTAAAGCGCATACTCCCAGCCAAAGGTCAAACCCGCAATCAGCATAATAATTCCATTGACAATCAAGGAAATATGGCCGACATTCCGACCCGTTTTTTTCCGAATGGTCAGGCTGACAATGTCTGTCCCGCCGCTGGAAATACTGGACTTAAGGGCAAAGCCAATCCCCGCTCCCATGACCACACCGCCGAAAAGGGCGTTGATAATAGGATTATCAGTCAAGGTCACTTCCGGCACAAACTGGATAAAGAGCGAGCTCATCGTAACCGTGATAAAGGTGAAAATGGTAAACTTATGCCCAATCTGGTACCAGGCCAGGATCATCAGCGGAATATTGATGGCATAAAAAGTCACAGAAACCGGAATGGTAAAACCTAAGAAACGAGTACTAAGGGCAGTAATGACCTGCGCCAGACCAGTCGCCCCGCTGGAATAAACATGCCCCGGCTGAAAGAAGAAATTGACTGCGACAGCCGACAAAGCCATAGACTAGCGAGGCAGAAATCTTCTCATCGTACTTCTCACGCGAGATACTCTTTAAAGATCGCAAAATCTTAAAATTATAAGCAAACCTGCGGACATAATAGCGAAAGAGTTTATAAAAAATAGTCTTCTTCATGTGCTTCCACTTGTAAACTTAATTCCTCTAGTTGAGCGACCGACACTGGGCTAGGTGCCTGTGTCATTGGATCAGAAGCCTTATTATTTTTCGGAAAGGCGATAACTTCGCGGATATTTTCTTCACCAGCCAAGAGCATCACAAAGCGGTCCAAGCCCAGAGCTAAGCCACCATGCGGTGGAAATCCATAGTCCATAGCCTCTAAAAGGAAGCCAAACTGCTCGGCAGCTTCTTGAGCTGAAAAACCAAGCGCCTTGAACATCCGCTCCTGCAAGTCTTTCTGGTTGATCCGAAGACTGCCGCCGCCTAACTCATAACCATTGAGGACGATATCATAAGCCACAGCCCTCACCTTGCTCAGGTCACCTTCCAGCTCTTGCTCCGAATCTTTCTGCGGTAAGGTGAAAGGATGGTGGGCGCTCATGTAGCGGCCCTCTTCTTCTGACCATTCAAACATGGGCCAGTCCACCACCCAGAGGTAGTTAAAGGTATCTGGGTCAATCAAGTCCAGTTCTTTACCCAAGCGTACACGAAGGGCTCCCAAAGCAGCATTTGCCACTTCCAAAGTATCAGCCACAAAGAGAACTAGGTCATTATTTTCAAGCTGTAAAGCTTCTGTCAACTGACTTGTCAAGTCTGTCAAGAACTTAGCAACTGGCCCAGCCAACTCACCATCAGCCACTTTCACCCAAGCAAGACCTTTAGCACCATGCTGTTTTGCTTGCTCTGTCAGCTTGTCGATATCCTTGCGAGAGTATTTATCTGCAGCATTTTTCACCACGATTGCTTTGACAGCTGGAGCTTCTGAAAGACCTTGAAGTCAACTTCCTTGACAAGCTCTGTCAAGTCCTGCAACAACATCTCAAAACGAGTATCAGGCTTATCAACACCATAAAGAGCCATGGCATCATCATACTTCATACGAGGGAAAGGCAGAGAAACATCAATACCTTTGGTCTCTTTCATCACACGAGCAATCAAGCCTTCTGTAATGTCCTGAATCTCCTGATCAGACAAGAAAGAAGTTTCCAAGTCCACCTGAGTAAACTCTGGCTGACGGTCACCACGCAAGTCCTCGTCACGGAAGCATTTAACAATCTGGTAATAACGGTCGAAACCAGCATTCATCAAGAGCTGCTTGGTAATTTGCGGACTCTGTGGCAGAGCGTAAAAATGCCCCTGATGAACCCGACTAGGCACCAAGTAATCACGCGCTCCTTCTGGCGTTGACTTAGACAGGAAAGGCGTTTCCACATCAAGGAACTCCAGCTCATCAAGATAGTTGCGGATCGAGTGAGTCACCTTGGCACGGAGCTTGAAGTTCTCCAACATCTCTGGTCGGCGCAAGTCCAGATAACGGTAGCGCAAACGCGTATCGTCATTCACCTCGATACCATCTTTGATTTCAAAAGGCGTAGTCTTGGCTGTATTTAAAACAGTCAGGTTTTCCACATGCAGCTCCACGCTTCCTGTCGCCAACTTGTCATTGGCCTGCTCACGCGCAGCCACCTTACCGGTCACCTCCAGCACAAACTCACTACGCAGGCTTTCCGCTGTTGCCATGACCTCTGCAGCCACAGTCTCAGGATTGATGACCAGCTGCATAATGCCTTCGCGGTCGCGCAAATCAATGAAAATCAGACCGCCCAAATCCCGACGGCGAGCTACCCAGCCCTTCAAAGTGACTTCCTGACCAACATGCTCCTTGCGAACACGTCCAGCATACATAGAACGTTTCATCTTTACTCTCCAAATTTTTGATTCTGTTACTATTTTACCACAAAGCGCCTAAGAAAGCCCTTCTGTCCGTTCTTTTTCTGAAAAATATTAAAGCTTCACATGACTAATGCTGACAGTTGTGACAAAAGGCCTGAGGCAAACGACCCCAGACCTACTGTCTACTCTATAGATTATTCCTTTTTCTTGCTATCTTCATAGAGACTAGGCGCAAATGCTTTCGTCACCATGGCTGTCACAAAGCGAAAACCTCCCGCTGCCAGACCAAAAATCGGCGCCAAAGCACAGAAGAAAAAATCACCCCGCATAAATAACAAAGCAGACCTATAATCACAAAGATAGCCAAACCCTGTACCACCACCACAAATAATATTTTCTTCATCATTCCCTCGACTTTCTATAGACTATTATAGCATAAGGGGGAGGAGAAATTTTTATTTTTTGAAAATTTGAGAAATAGTAAGGTAAGGTAGATATGAGAAAAACTAGAAAAATAGATAGCGACCTTAGTTATTTGTTGCGTTTCAAAAGTTAAATACGAAATTTAATTATGATTCTTTTAGGGGAATACTTGAGTGAGAGTTTTAGACTCAATTGCATCAATAAAGTTAATCTATATTCACAACTTTATTTGAACCCCCCCCAAAAAAAATTAGCTGCTGAAAATCTAATTTCCGGGGGGAAATATTTTCATTTTTTGCTTCTACAGATATGCTTTCTTTACTTTAAAAATAAACACTTAAAATCAACCATTTAATTTTTTTTATAAGATGCTGTTTTTCTTTATTCCATTTTTTTCTGTTGATTTTGCTGTGAAATACTTTCCACATTATTTATAGTGATGCTTTGAATGTGTTTGGATAAAGCATTATCTTTCCTAGTAAATTCGTGTGATACATTATTAAGGAATGTATTGAACTGATATATAGCATCTGCAAGACCATCAGTGGCATTTTGCACTAATTCATTACATTTATCTATTTTTCCTGTTGATGAATCATCTACCCATGTGTGAGCGCCTGTTTTGAAACTATCTTTTATATATGAATTAAAGTTAGCTTGATGGTAACTTATTGTATCTTTGTCTATCTTGATTCCTGACATTTCGATCTCCTCTCTTTTGTGCTAATCAGGGTGTTTCTCTTTCCACTTTAAAAAATCTTCATAAGAATTAATAGGTGTTACTTCACTAGTTTCCTTATCAGTTATAGAAAGAGAAAGCTTATCTTGCCCTACTGGAGCAAACCAGTACATTAGTGTATTATACCATTCCTCTGAGCTAATATTGCCCTGACGAATAAAAATCTTTCCCTCAAAAGAATTCATTTTTTTTACAACCTCAGGGAAAGTTGCGAAATATTTAGATTGCTAGGTATTTCTTTTCTTTCTCTTATTGAAGGTTCGAGATCAGTAAAGTGTGAATCAATACCGTATGAGTCAGTGAGATAAGCCGACAAGCCACTTGTAATCGATGCTTCATCAAACTGTAACTTATGTTTAATAAACTCTTTCGAATAATCAATTACCTCTTCTGTATCTACATTAAAGAGGATCTCTTTAAACCTCGTTGAGCTGTTTTCTTTTACTAACCTAATGTAAATATAATCCTGACCTTGAATGTTTAGAATATCGCCAGATAAATCAACCCCCAACGAAGCATCATAATGTCGAACAATTTCAAAAATATCCAGTCTTTTCTTAAACTTCTTCGTCTTTAGATCATACACATTAATAAAATAATACTCTCCTTCATTCTGACGACTATCAGCTCTATTTTCCTTACTATAATCGAACCGCCAATCTTGTATATAAAATTTATTTTGTCCAACTCTTAATCCTTGAAATCTATTTTCAGAATCCTTAGTTGTCACAAATACAAGTTTTTCATCTTCCAACTGCTCAAAACTGAGTTTTTTTCAACAGATACCGCATTTCCCGATACAAAACTCTCCTCTTCCACCGGTGAATTTAGATAGAGAAGCAGAGCTGTAAGTAAAGCTACAAAAATAATAATGAAGAAGATATTCTTTTTTGATTTTAGAACTTTCATTTCTTAACCTCAAGTATTTTACTGAAGAACTCATTCCGATTGGTAATGTAGTCTTCTACATCAAATCTTTTTCCATAAAGGCCAAAAATGCCTCCGTTTTCTTCCGACCCTCTGCTTTTATAGTCCTGAATGGTAGTTATAGCATTAAACACTTTAACAGGATCTTGTTGGTCCATCCCTCCTTTACCAGCTAATAAGTCTCGTATTTCCGGAGTAATAGATGCCAACCTTTGTTTATTATCTTCAAAGCCAATAAATTTTGAAAAATCATTATTGTAAGGGCTTATAGGGGTATAATTCTTCATTGCTTTGTCATATGCTTCCAATGTGTCTTCGTTATTTACGTCATATATATATGTGCGCATTCCGTTTTTTTGCATATCATCCATTTGAAGAATAGCTTGAAGATCAAATTGTGGTTTAAAGTATGTTCTACCATTTTCAATATCGTTTAAATCTTTAATATTATAACCACCAATATTATATAAGTTATTATTCTCTTTTGTACGAAGCTTTTCTGCATTCTGTTCAATATTATACATAGTAGACAAAAAGCTTCCCGAACTAGACAAACCAGTTGGCCATTTTCCTACCATATCTTTATATTTTTGGCCAAACTGTTCTTTATTAAGATTGTGCTGTTTTGTGATTAGTGAAACGCGCTCAGATGGGCCAGAATCTTCGCTGAAAAGCGTTTTGCCATTTCGAACTGTATTAAGCAAGAAAGAATACTCAGAAGCAGTTCCTAAAGATGCAGCATCTAAAGCAAAATTCATTAAAGCCTCTCTTCGTTTTTTATTTAAGCTATTATATTCATCCGCTATTGAAGCACCCTCTGTAGCCTGAACTCCTTCATAACGAGTTGCTACAATGCTAGTAGGATCGCCTTGCTTTTTATTATTTCTCAAAAGAGACGTCGAAACTCAATTGAACATTTCCTTTAGAGTCCTTTATAAATTTCAGACTCTTCTCATTAATTGTTTTAGATTCTATATTTGGTCTAGCTAGGTTACTTGCAGTTTGTCGTTTTTGACCAATATGATTGATATACATTGCTTCAAATAAAGATGAAAGGTGGCCTGTCGCTTTCAATTCTTCACCTAATAATTGTAAATAAGGAGTGTTTTCATCTAACTCTTTTTTATAAGCTTTGCCGTCTTTTCCTTTTAGTTGAGGGTTGAGTTCTCTTGCTTTATTTGACAATAATTCACCATATCTATCAGCTGCGTAAGTCATTTTTTCAGAATAACTCCGAGCCCGTTCATAATCTTGTTGCGAAATAGCAGTTGTAAAAATGTTTAAATATTTTGTATCACCTGTTTCCATTGCATTTAATGTTTCGTGATGAATTTTACTATAAATCTTATCAGCCATAACAGGGCTTACCTCACGAGTATCTGCTTCCCCCAACTGTTTGAAAAATATATTAGGGGCTGTAGATTTTTCTCTCAACAAGATTTTTAGGACTTCAGCATCGCCTTTCGCCTGAATGGAATTAATCTCGGTCATATTAGTCTCGTTTAAATATTTTTCTTTTATTAATTCCGCATACTCACTTGCTTTGATTCCACTCAAATGCCTAGCATTTTTAAGTGCTATATTTACATCAGCAAAACTTTTTTGCAGTCCTGATAGATTTGATTTAAAGGTGGATAAAGCATCCTCTAACTTAGAGTGGACAGTTTCTCTATTCTTGGCTAATGTTCGTAGTTCGTCCTCAACAGAAGTCAAAATTTTGGATAAGTCACCATAGTCAACATCTTTACTATCTGGATTGAGTTTTAGAGCCTCTTGTCCATCCTTTAATTTAGCTTCCAGACTAGTCTTTAATTCACTGAAACTAGAATAAGTATCTTTTTCTAACCACTTTTTTACATGGTTAATTGGAGTTTTTTGTGTTCTCAATGTGTCACTTGTAAAACCAATCCCTTCTATCTCAGATACATAGCTATCAATGAAATTGCCATATAATCGAATAGCAGTTGGAAACTTAATGAATACCTTATCAGAAATCTCATTCAATTTATTTTGAAACTCTGTTAATGCTTTACCATATGAACCACTTGCTTTTAAAGTTAATGTTTTATGAGAACCGTCAATAGCTTCTTCATATTTACTCGCTGCTGTTCCGGCACGCTCTCCTTGCTGCTTTAATCCAGATTTACTCACAAATTTTACAATTACCATTTCATCACCTCTAATCTATACTTATCCAATTAAGTTTGTAATAAATATCTCTGCGTTTAAGCCTGATATTGTTAAATTTAAACTAAATTTTTGAGCATTTATCTCCTTAACCATATTATTTTTTTCTTCTTCAAATTTCTTCTTATATTTTTGGATAGTTGATTCCTCTTCATTAGACATTTCATCATATTTATTTCCATATAAATCCGATGCATCTCCGCCATTGTAAGCCTCATTTATTGCAAAATCTACTCCATTTAAACCACTTAAGGCAGATTCAAGTTCTGACATCTTGTGTTCTGCTTCTGATAATTTCTTCTTTAATGCCGCTAACTTTGCTGCTTTATCTGCTTTTCCCATTTATTTTCCTCACTTTTAATCTATTCAATAAACATCTTAGTTTTTATCGCCCACTTGTCTTGTACAAAATAATTCACTTGTAAATCAAGCATTGATTCTCTGAGAGGTCTATTTGTTGCCTCAATGACTTGCTGATCATTAAGTCTTACTCCAATGAGCGCCTGTTTGAAACTTCGTACTTGCTTCGAAGCAGAATCATATTTTTTAGACAAACTACTCTCCGTAAGAACAATTGGTACATATCCAACTTTATATCCCTTTTCCAAAATTCTGCTAAGCTCATTTTGGCTATTAGTATCTAACTCATCAACTAAAACTGACATGTTGTAAATCAAAATATTTGCTATGTAATCGTAACGTTTATTTTGGAAGCGTTCGTCAATCTTCACAGAAAGTGCTAAAATCATTTCTTTCACTTCATCAATATCAGATAAAAGCATTACACTTTCTTCCGAATCTGAAAGAAAATGATAAGTTGGTGCTAAAACAATTGTATCTTTTTCAAATAGTCGACTGATATTTGTTAAGTAGTTTGTCATGGTTACCATTTGCTCTTCGCCTTTAGCAATATAAACTAAAGGTCCTATTCTTGGTTGCCAATGAACAGCTTCCGTGGTCTCTGTGTCTAGACCAATCGGAATATACTCATTCTTCTGACATTCAGACATATTAACAAAGTTATAGAAGTCCGCCTCCGTCAACTCCTCTGGTACCATCGGAATAGCACTTGGGCGTTGTCCGGTCCAAGCTTCTTGGGAGAGAAGCGACTTCCTGACGCAAGTTGTTGAGGACTTGTGCATCATTGGCACCCGCTACTGGCAAAGCCAGCTGGATAACATCGACTTCGTCACGCTTCATGAGTGCCCGGCCCTTGATGTCTTCCATGGTCGCCGCCAGAGGTGTAGAGCCCACAATCGAGCGGACTTCTCCCACATCATTCTGTGGCAGACTCAGCTGGTGCTTGAAGTTGGCATAGAACTGCGCTCGAAGGTTGGACTGACGGCCCGCTGTCACCAAGAGGTGAACACCGATACTGAGACCTTCACGGGAGATCCGCACCAAGAGCTTGAAGAGCTCTGCTTCATAGGCCTCTTCCTTCATGGACTCATAGCTATCCAGTAGGATGACAATTGCCGGCTCTTGCTGACCGCTAGCCTGACGGTAGAGCTCTAGTGTACCAACACCATAGTCAGACAAGAGCTTCTTACGCCGGTTGAGTTCCCGTTCCATGATACGTACAAACTTGGCAATCTTCTCCGTCTGATCCAAAAGCAGGGTATCAGCCACCTGCGGTAATTGGCCCAGTGGTGCCAGACCATTGGTCCCGAAGTCCATCAGGTAGAGGGTGACATCTTTGGGACTGAACTTGCGAGCCAAGTCCATGGCCGCACTTTGCAGGAAGGTTGTCTTCCCCGTACCAGGACTTCCGTAGAGCAGGATATGCCCATCCTTGGACAGGTTGACAGAGACGGGCTCTTGCTTCTGCGCCTGCGGAATATCCGCCATTCCAAGAAGGACGGAGACCGGCTTCTTCTGCTCCCAGGCTTCCTGCGGCTGGATCGGTTCCAGCTCCTGCAGGGTCATCCGCTCTTTAAGCGGTGGCAGCCACGGCTGTGGTACCGGTGGGATTTGCTGGCTCTCTGTCAATAGTTGAATCTGACTGACAATGGCCTCCAGCTCCGTCGGTACTTCCTTGATATCCTCGGCTAAGTCAAGACCTGACAGGTCTTGATTGAGCACTTCGTATTGACCCAGGTCATTGATCAGGTAGATAGTATGGTCTTCGATTCCCATCTCGTCCTTATCCGGCTGGTAGTCTGCCCCTGACCAGGCTGACTGGAAGAGTTCATAGACTTCATTATTGCCAACCTGCAGATAGGCCCGACCTGTCTGGGTAATCTCTGCCGCATCTGGCGTCTTAAGCATTTCCATCGAGTCCGTCCGGTCTGCCACCTTGAGCGCTAGTTTAAAGCGGGAGTTGGACCAGATCTGGTCATCCACCACCCCAGAGGGCTTTTGAGTAGCCAAGATCAAGTGAACCCCAAGGGAACGCCCAACCCGAGCGATAGATACCAGCTCCTTGATAAAGTCAGGCTGGTTAACCTTGAGCTCTGCGAACTCATCCGAGATGAGAAAGAGATGGGGCAGGGGTTCAGTTGCTTCCCCGTTTTTAAATTTCTTTTGATATTGGTTGATATGATTGACTTCAAACTCTCTGAAGAGCCGCTCCCGGCGGTGAATCTCCGCATTGATGGAAGCCAGCGCTCGCATGGATTGGGCTCCGTCCAAGTTGGTAATGGTTCCCAAGAGATGAGGCAGGTTCTTGAAGAGGTTGGCCATTCCCCCACCCTTGTAGTCAATGAGGAGAAAGGCCACATCGTGTGGGTGGAAGTTGACGGCCAGACTCAGGATATAGGACTGGATGGTCTCTGACTTCCCAGATCCCGTTGTCCCGGCAATCAACCCGTGCGGGCCATGAGCCTTTTCATGCAGGTTGAGGTAGACCAAGTCTTCCTTACCCCGCAGGCCGATAGGTACTGCCAAGCTCTTATAAGGTGCATTCTGTTGCCACTTTTGCAAAACTTGCAGGTCCGAGAAGGTCTCTGCCCCATACATCTCCATAAAGGTGACCGTATCAGGGATTGAGCTCTTGAGATTCTGCAAGTGATTGAGCGGTGCCAAGGTCCGAGCAATACGCTCCTTGTCATAACCTTCTGGGAAATGATCCAAGCGGAAGTCAATTTCTCTGAGGATTCCTTCTTCCATGACTAACTGACCAGTGTTGCGGTCCTTGATATTGACAACTGTCTTGATATTCTCAGACAGCGAGCTCATCACATCCTGTACGAAGATGAGTGAGCAGCCTAGGTCCGTCGGATCTTCTGTGAAGAACTCCATGATGATATGGTCGAGAATCAGCTTTTCATCTGTGACCAATACCACATAGTGAGGGCTGTAGAGGGTCGTCTCCTGCCGGGTCGCTTCTTCCTTCTGAGTCTTGCGCAGTTTCAGGATTTGGTTGAGACTGTTTAGGACCTGATCGTGCGTCCGTTGGTTATAGACAAAGCCACGGACGTTCAGCTCTTGCAGAGTCGCATGCGGCAGCCAGCGCAGCCAATCCCATTGGTCGCGCTCCTCCTCTGGCATGATGGTAATCACCTGCACATCGTGGTAGGAGTGAAATACTGCCAACTGCATGACCAAGAGCTGGAGCTGTTCCAGAACAAGATTGCGCGGACCAATATATCCGACCGGTCCATGACTGAGATTAGCCACGATAGGAAGGTCGGGAATTTTCTTATGCCGAGTGTAGAGAGCATAGCCCTCCTCTTCCAGTGCATCTTTCTTTCCGCTTCGCTCCTCTTGACCGTAGGTCAGCTTATAGGAGGTTGGCACCTGTCCAAGCCCCAAGCGATAGTAAAGAAAGTCAAAGTGCAGCGGTGTCTTCTCGTAGATGCGGTGGCTGTAGTCTGTCACCAGACCCGTCAGTTCGTTAATGTTTGGGAAATGGTAAAGCATCCCATCACGCTGCTCACGTTCCAGCTTGTTCAGCTCAATAGCCTTGTCTTTGAGATAGAGGTGATAAAGATCGATGCGCTCCTTCTTGTCTTCCTTGAACTTCTTGCGATTTTTGAAGAAACCGCGAACCGAGAAGATAGCACTGGCAATCGACATAGTCACCGTAACGAGGATATAAATCCCCCGCGGCTGAACCAATGTGATTAAGACCGTCACCCCAACCATGAGAAGTGGCGGCACAATCAGTCTCAAGAGCTCATCATTAGGCTTTTGAGGCTCCTTGCTTGGCGGAGCAATCTGAATCTTGTCCTCTGAACTCCGATAGATAATCCGCGGTGAGCGGTGATAGTCTGGATAGTCTGGATAGAAACCATGGCGAGAAGCCCCCCGCAAGGTCAGGTTAGAACTGACCGTAGCTGGACCCGTCACCCAGATTTCTTCTGGATAGACCTTGAGGCAGATGCCTTCCAAGCTTAGCTCGTCGCCTGCTTCCAGCTGAATTTGGTCTCCCGTCCACTCAACGTGATTGAGGTAGACTTGACCTCGCATCTTGGTCAAAAGCCAAGAATCATTCGTTCGCTTCAAGAGCAACTCCAAAGGCGCTTCCAGGCTGATGGCTGCCCCCTTCTGGTCGCTGATGAGTAACTCTTTTCTGTCCAGTAGGTCATAAACAGCCGGTTCTGAATCAGATTGATACAAGGTCAGATTACCCAAGGCCATACCGTCAGTTACGACACCCGTTTCTTCCCCCATCTGATAAAAGACTTGACCTTCAGCTAGCTGAAGCTGGATAGGAGTCTCCTGATGAGGCAGGTAAAGCTGAGCCTTCTCACTCGCTGCTAGGAGAACTTTCTTGTCCTCTGTCAGCTGCAGCTCATAGCGCAGATGGTCTGTATAGATGATGATTGTCTTGCCCATACTTACTCCTTCGCGCTACTGCTGGATGACCCTTCACTGCTGGAGGAAGAGTTTGCTCCTGAAGAACCTTCCTCGCTAGAAGCGCTTGAGCTAGAATCACCAGTCAAAAGCTCCTTGCGGCTATCCCAGTATTTCTTATACTCACCTTCCAAGGACTCAAGCTTAGTCTCCCGATCCTTACCAGACAAACTATCGTCCTCACGCACCTTTTTCATCTCCTGCGTCAAGGCATAGATGATCAGATCTGAGTCATTAATCCGTTTGGCTGTGTCCAAAGCATCTTCAAAATCATTACGTCCAACTTGAATCCAGTAATTGAGATACAAATCATCTGATTTTAGTGTGACATTGTTCAGGATGACCTTACGCTGATCATCGGAAAACTCTAGCCCCTGGATATAAGAGTAGGCCAGTTCATATTTCTGTGTATTCGGTAGGCTCTTAGGAGAGATTCCTTCCAGCTCATCGATGACTTTACTGTAGTCCACTTTGATAAAGGCAGTATCCGCCTGTAACAGCTTTTCCTTGAAAGGATTTGTATGAAAATTAAGTAAATCAAAGGAATGGCCAAAATCACAACAGCTGCAGTCAGCCAGATGGTCGCCAGTTTGAAAATTTTATGCTGGCGCTTGGAAACCAGTGTCTGCTTCTCTGCTTCTTCTGCGGCCTTTTCCTGATAGGATTTCTCCAAAACAGCAACCGCATCTTCCAGACTGTCAGCTTCACGCAACTCCACTAGGAAATCTGGCAGAGTTTCTAGCTCCAACGAGCCCTTGTAAAGCTCCATAAAATCCAAATCTGCAAAGAGAGTCACTGCAAAGCACTTGGCCTGACGCAAAAAGTCCTCCCGAGAAATAGCCTGAGGTATCATGATGCCCGGAACTCCGCGATAAGCAATCTTAGCCTGCGCATCCTTGGTAATAAAGAGATTGCTAGGATGCAGCAAAAAAGTAACCGGCAACTCTAGTGCAGCTTCTAGGGCAAACACATTGAGAGCCAGACGAATCCGCTCAGAAATCGTGCGCTTTTCAATCTCTTCCTTGGACAGCCCCAAAGGCTCAATCTGATAGGTGAAATAGACACTATCATGGTCGGCCTTAGTCTCCTGCTCCAAGAAAAGTGGATGATGCAGGTCCAAAAGCAAGAGCTCCCGCAAATCCTGCGTTGCCACATCCGAACGCTTCAGTGTTAGGCTCCAATTCTTGTCATTTTTTTCATAGATAAACTCTTGTTCAGCAAATACAAATTTTTCCTCAGTCACCTTAAATCTCCTCAATCTCTACTAAATCTCCCGTTGTGACTGGATAATCAGCCAAAACCTTGCCCTCATCCAGTATCAACCCCTTGTTAATAATCCGCAGCTGATACTTATGGCGCTTTCCTTCGATATTGAAAATCTGATCAATCTCCCGAATGAAGCGACGGACCTCAATCCGCTTAGGAATGCGAATATCCACATCCTTATCTCGCAAACGGAGGGTGATATTGATATGTCCTTCCATGTTATACTTCTCCCTTACTGATACGATAGCTGACAAAGACAGTCATACTGACCAAGAGCGTGGCTGCTACAAAGTAGACCACTCTGGCAGAAAGTCATCCCAACTGCTCTCCTCATCGCTCTTCAAACTCGTCTGCAGCTTGGACAATTTTTCCGTTCCCGGCTGAAAAAGCTCCTTGGAATGGTAAATATCCGTCGGCCCCTGTATAGCAGAAAACAGTTGTCCCGCTTCTGTGGCCAACTGTTTATTTTGATACTGCTTCATTTCCTGAATTTTTTCCTGATTCTCAGCAACGAAAAGAGACTTGGTGCCTTCCGATTGTGCACCAAAGTTCAGTTCTTGCTCTTTTTCAATCCGCGAATTATCTATCTGCAGACGATTATCCTTTAGCTCATCTGCGGCGACAGCCGTCACCGCAAACGAACTTAGGACTAGGAATAAAAACAGAATTTTTTTCATACTCTTTTAAACTTCCTCAGTTTTTAATGTTCTAGTCTTGATAAAGATATTAGCTGCAACCAGCAGAGCCAGTAGGACAATCAGACCAAAGATGGCAAAGAAACCAGCGGTCTTGCCGTCAAAGTAACCTGACAGCATGCCTTCTAGCACTGACAAGGCATTCAAGCTCTTGATAAAAGCTGGGAAGCCAGTCAAGCTAGCTGTTGTACCAATGGCATTAGATAGGTAGACAAAGCTGATAATCATGAAGAAAGCTAAGCCCATACCCATCACGCGCAGATGCTTGAGGAACAAATACTGCCCCTGAATCAAGACAAAGCTAGCAACCACAATCAACAAGACCCAAGATGGAACATATTCTTTGCCGATGTGAAGCTGCATGCTGGAGACAATCCCAATGACCAGACCAATCGTCAGAGACAGGAAGCCTAGGATGCCCACAGTCGTAATATCTGTATCTTGCAGTTTATTAAGTTTAAAACGGTCTTTAACCTTGCGCACAATATTTTGCGTTGCAAAGAGATAGGCCGTAAAGAGACTGACAATCTCCAACAAGAGAATCCAAGTAAATGGACGGTAAACATTGACAGTTGCTTTGACAGACGAAGAAGATTGAGCAACTGGATTAGATAGGAAGTCCAGCAATACTTCATTAGGAACACCGTTCTCATAGGCATTGTTAAGAACCTTGACAAAAGATTCCACAAAGTTGCCATTATCTTCCAATTCCTTATTGAATTGTCCCATCAAGCTTTCAGCATTCGCAGACAATTTCTCTGTCGTTCCTTGTGCATTTTCCAGCTCACGATTGAAGCTGCTGAAGATCTGGTTGACACTATCAGCTGCTTGCACATTGGTCTGTGAAGAAGACTTAACGCCAGAAGTTGAAGACAGCAAGGATGAGAATTCTGAATTCAGAGATGACAAATCGGTGTCTGTCTTTTTCAGTGCATCAGTAGAAGTTTCCCGAGAAGTTGAGATGCCTTTCAATTTCTCTCGTACATCTTTGTAAAGATTGAGCTGTTTATCAATCTCAGTTGCGAGTTCTGAATTGGTCCCTTTGACGTCTTCTATCTTGTTTTTCAAGTTATTAATCGTTTCATCCAAGGTTTCTTTAACCCCTTGACTCTTACCATCGTTACTTTTAGACAAGCTATTTTGATAGCTATCTAGATTCGAATTAATAGCATTTATCAAAAGGGTAGATAAAGATTCAGACATATCTTTATTTTTTAACTCATCAAAAGAATTATAAGCTTGGATTAAAGACATAACGTGTTGATAGGCAGAAGAAATCTCTTGTACTTTAGCTCCATATGCCGCTGCCGCTTTTTGTGCATCCTCTACATTCACCGGCGCACTTGCAACCTTAATACCATTCAGAGAAATATCAATTGAGCTGTCAACTGAAGTGGCTGCAGCATCATTAGCTACACTGAACTGCACATTAAAATTAGCCCCCTCAGCTAAATTAATTTCTTGTCCATTTGCTACTGTTTCGCCATTGTATGTAATAGTTTTAATTGTTACACCTGTTGGTGGAGTGACTGACAAAGTAGCCTTTCCAACCTGGCTATTAACTGGGCTGGCTGTAGAGCTAGCCGCTTTCTCTGCAGCTGCTGCCAGATTGTCTAACTCAGCACTTCCATTTCCTTGTGGTGTTCCAAATTGCGAAATGGTTGAATAGTCAAGAGCAGGAACAGGCAATCCGAATTTCACCTCTGTTGGTTGAGAAGCTGGCAAAGCTTTTACTGCTTCAGCTATTTGTGCCTTCAAAGAAGCATCATAGCTTGTTATAGCATCTCCTAACACTGCGCTAAGAGTAATAGGCTTTCCTTCTTCAACACCATAGTAGGTCCTTAATTTATTATCAACAAAGTCCTTAATCTGTTGTTTATGGACATCTAATTGCCCACGTTCTGCTTTTAAGGCAGCTTCCAACTGCTCTAGTTGCTTGCTGACATTATCAGATTGATTTTGATTTGGCTGATTATTATTATCGTCTGAATCATCACTAGATTGTTTTTTGGCAAGTTCAAGCTGTGCAGTCAATTTTTGTTGCGATTCGCTCAAACTATTATAAAGCGTCTCAGTTTCATTTGCCAAAAGCTGACGATCCATCTCAATCAGCTGGGTCATAAATTCTTCATAACTAGTTTGGTCACTAACTCGCTGTTTGAGAAGACTATCAAAATTCTTGCTATAAGTGGCTTGAGAGTTATCCAAGTCATCAAAGCCTTAGCATAAGTTTCCAGAGTCGTCTTCAGAGAATTATTGGCTTCGACAGATGAGGCAGACATACTAACCAACGTTGGGAAGATATTCTTAGACCCAATAGCAGACTCCAACAAGTTGGTTCGATAATTGCCAATATTGGTAATTTGCACCTCTGAACTAGCCTGCACATTTTGCTGGGCTGTATAAAGATTGCTCAGGATGCTAGCCATATACATATCAACCAACTGGCTATTCAGATCTGCGATAATATCCTTAGCCAGACTATTGGCCTCATTTTCAATCTGCTGATTTCCCGCAGCATTGACCTTATAAGTGACGATTGTCCGATCTGCTCTGATAGCATTAACATCTAGCACCTTCTCTGAAAAGTCACTTGGAATTGTCACGACCAGTTGATATTTGCCATTTTCCAAACCAGTATCTGCGGCTCCACGCGTCACAATATACCAGTTTTGAGAGTCATCTCGTTCCAGATTCTTGACATAGCTAGCACCAAGATTGTACTCTTTCTTGTCAACCTTGACAGCCCGATCCTCATTGACAACCGCAACATTCAGTTTAGTCTTTTGATCTGTTTTGATTTTGCTGTCTCTAGCGCTGCTTGTATTCTTCTGCACTGCGACATTCAGCGTCACTACTGCAGCCAACAAGGCGATGACTAAAATAACGTTTCCTATATACTTAAGTAATTTTTTATTTCCCATGGATGTAAATTTCTTTTTCTTTTTAAATTTTTTAGTTTACTGTTACATAAAAGAGCACACAGAAAGACACAAACAGCTCTAACAGTCTAATTCAGATATTGATTCAGATTGTCAGAGCTTGCCTTTACATTGCAGCGATTTTCTTATCAAACATGAAAGAAACTGCCATTTTTTCATTTTTAATCTTTACAAAAATAGGAAGGCTCTTGCCTTCCTAAAGCCGTTATAACAAAATTAGTGAATTTGTGCAGCGATATCTTGGTCAGTTTGCTCAACGATGTCAGCAACTTTAATCAACTGAGCATTGATATCTTGGAGCAATTGTGCAAATTCTTTGATTTGGAGACAATTCGTTGAATTGTGCTTCAAAGCTATCAAATGCAGAACCATCCCAGTTATCAGCAATAATTGCTTGTTCATTAGTCAATGTAGTCAAAACTTGAGTTACATTTTCAGAACCTTCAGTGTATCTGTTTGCAGATTGACGAAGTTCTTCTGGAGTTAATTTAATTTGTGCCATAGTTGTTTCTCCTTTAGCAAATTTATATAACGGGTACATTATATCAATAATCACTTTATGTTTCAAGCTTTTAAAGATAGTTTTTTAGAAAATATATTGACATATTGTCAACTAATTTCGCTCAAACGACTGATACTATAACCTTTTCACCTGTTGGACTCAATCCTTTAAAACCCCAATTTCTCAAAAATAAGCTGATAGTTTTCTTGGATTTGGTCTAAGCTAACAGTAATCTCCTCACGATTATGGTTGTTCTTAACAGTCACCTGACCGCTCTCCACTTCGCTTTCACCCAAGGTGATAAGAGTTTTGGATTTAAAGATATCAGCCGACTTAAACTGAGCCTTGAGCTTGCGATCTAGATAATCCCTCTCTGTCGCAAAGCCCTGTGCGCGGAGAGCCTGCACTAACTCCAAAGCTCTGCCATTGGCACCAGTTCCTAAAACAGCTACATATACATCCAGAGCGGTTTCAATCGGCAGCTCTACTCCTTGCTTGTCAAGTACAAGGAAGTAGGCGTTCTAAGCCCATACCAAAGCCAACACCTGGCGTTTCAGGGCCACCAAAGTAAGCAACCAGCCCATCATAACGGCCGCCAGCACAAATAGTCAGCTGACTGCCAGCCACCTCTGTCGTAAACTCGAAAATTGTGTGATTATAATAGTCTAGCCCACGAACCATGTTGGTATTGATAACATAAGGAATCTGCAAGGTCTCTAGCATGGAGCAAACAGCAGAAAAGTAGGTACTGCTCTCCTCATCCAGATAGTCCAGAATAGACGGTGCACCTTCTACTGCCGCCTTGTCTTCGGGTTCCTTAGAATCCAGCACACGCAGCGGATTCTCCTCCAAGCGCCGTTGGCTATCGGCTGAGAGGCTAGCCTTCAGTGGATTCAGATAATCAATCAAGGCCTGACGGTAAGCAGCTCTGCTCTCAGGATTCCCCAGCGAGTTAAGCTCCAAGCTGACATTGGTAATGCCAATATCCTTGAAAAATTGAGCCGCCATGGCAATCATTTCTACATCTGTAGCAGGATTACTGGATCCAAAACACTCTGCTCCAATCTGGTGAAATTCCCGCAGACGGCCAGCCTGAGGCCGCTCATAGCGGAACATAGATCCCATATAGTAGACTTTTAGAGGCTTTTGCACTTCAGGAGCAAAAAGCTTATTCTCTACATAAGAACGTACTACTGGCGCTGTCCCCTCTGGACGCAGTGTGATATGGCGGTCGCCCTTATCATAAAAGTCATACATTTCCTTGGTCACGATGTCTGTCGTATCCCCGACCGAGCGGCTGATGACCTCATAGTGCTCAAAAATTGGCGTGCGGATTTCGCCGTAATTGTATTTTCTAAATGTCTTGCGGGCAAAGTCTTCTACATACTGCCACTTGGTTGATTCTTGAGGAAGAATGTCCTGAGTTCCTTTAGGTTTTTGTAATTTCATCTTCTGACCTCCGCCTTCTTTAGTACTTATATTCTATCATAAGTCCGCCATTTTGAGGAGCCCGAAAGGGATTTTTCATTTGGAAGAACTAAATCCGTTTTCATGTTCCAAAATAGCTTGAAAAAAAGTCAGAATTGTGAGAAAATAAAAACAATTCAACTCAGAATAGAAGGGGATAGCCATGAGAGACGATATCAAATCAATGATCGAGCAGCTTCCATTCAGGATAAATTGGTGGAGAAGCTCGAGCGTATTTATGATCCGGATGTAGAGCTGGATGTCTATAACTTAGGGCTGATTTATGAAATTAACTTAGACGAGAATGGCCACTGCAAGGTTGTCATGACCTTTACCGATACAGCCTGTGATTGTGCTGAGAGTCTGCCCATCGCCATCATGGACTCTCTTAAAAAAATCGATGAGATTGAAAGTGCCTCTGTTGAGGTTACTTGGTCTCCTGCTTGGAAAATCACTCGTATCAGCCGTTTCGGCCGCATTGCCCTGGGGATCAGTCCTAGATAAGAAGATAATTAACTTATCAGCATTTAAAACAAAAACACCAAACCCGCTAGAAAAACTAGCGGGTTATTTTGTCATATATAGGCTATTTCTTGCCGGTTTCTTCTGGTTTCCAGAAGTCAGTAACAGCACCTTTAGCGGCAGAGGAAACCATGTGAGCATATTTACCAAGTACCCCGCGACTATAAAGCGGTGGAATAGTCGTTTCTGCCTTACGTTTCGCCAGTTCTTCATCAGAAACGTCCATGGAAATTTCTTTAGTATCTTGGTCGACAGTGACGATATCGCCTGTACGAAGGTAGGCAATTGGTCCACCATCCTGAGCTTCAGGAGCGATATGTCCAACAACCAATCCATAAGTACCACCAGAGAAGCGGCCATCTGTCAAGAGGGCAACCTTGTCTCCTTGGCCTTTACCAACGATCATTGATGAAAGTGATAGCATTTCAGGCATACCAGGACCACCCTTAGGTCCAACGAAACGAACAACGACAACGTCGCCATCAACGATTTCATCTGACAAGACAGCTTGGATAGCATCTTCTTCAGAGTCAAAGACCTTAGCTGGACCAACGTGACGACGAACTTTAACACCGGACACCTTGGCAACTGCACCGTCAGGAGCAAGATTACCGTTCAAGATGATAAGCGGACCGTCCGCACGTTTAGGATTTTCAAGTGGCATGATGACTTTTTGACCTGGAGTAAGATCTGCAAAGTCAGCCAAGTTTTCAGCGACAGTCTTACCAGTACATGTGATGCGGTCTCCGTGAAGGAATCCATTTGCCAACAAGTACTTCATAACCGCAGGCACACCACCAACTTCGTAAAGGTCTTGGAAGACATACTGACCAGAAGGTTTCAAATCAGCCAAGTGAGGTACACGTTCTTGGATGGTATTAAAGTCCTCAAGTGACAAGTCAACATTAGCTGCGTGGGCAATGGCGAGCAAGTGAAGAGTGGCGTTGGTAGAACCACCTAGAGCCATAGTTACTGTAATAGCATCTTCAAAGGCTTCGCGAGTCAAGATATCTGAAGGTTTGATACCAAGTTCAAGCATTTTGACAACTGCACGACCGGCTGCTTCGATGTCTTCTTTCTTATCAGCAGATTCAGCTGGGTGAGAAGAAGAACCCGGCAAACTCATCCCCAAAAACTTCGATAGCAGTAGCCATAGTATTGGCAGTATACATACCACCACAGCCACCAGAGTAGGGGCAGGCATTACATTCCAGACGTTTCACGTCCTCAGCAGTCATATCGCCGTGATTCCATTTACCGATTCCTTCAAATACAGAAACCAAGTCGATGTCTTTGCCATCCAGTTGTCCAGGGGCGATAGTACCACCGTAAGCGAAAATAGCTGGGATATCCATATTGGCAATGGCAATCATGGAACCAGGCATGTTCTTGTCACAACCCCCGATAGCTACAAATGCATCTACGTTATGACCGCCCATAGCTGCTTCGATAGAGTCCGCGATGATATCACGAGACGTTAGGGAGAAGCGCATACCCGGTGTTCCCATGGCAATACCGTCGGCTACCGTAATGGTTCCAAATTGTACAGGCCAAGCACCAGCAGATTTGACACCTTCTTTTGCGAGCTTACCAAAGTCATGCAAGTGGATATTACATGGTGTATTTTCCGCCCAAGTCGAAATGACACCCACAATCGGAGTTTCAAAGTCCTTGTCTGTCATACCAGTCGCACGAAGCATGGCGCGGTTAGGTGATTTTACCATGCTGTCATAGATGCTGCTGCGGTGACGTTTATCTAATTCTGTCATTTGTTCCCTCCCATTTCAGTTTTTACCATTATAGCACAATTTTCATATGAATAACAGAAGAAAATTTTTAAATTTTCAGACAATTCAACAGTGTACGATAAAAAAATACAACTTTTTTTGTCAAGTAACTTTACTTTACAAAAAAGTTTTGATATACTATTAAAGTTGATGAAAATCAAACCTAATTGAATTTATATCTTAAAAGGAGAAAAACGAAATGGCAGTACCTGCACGTCGCACATCAAAAGCGAAGAAAAACAAACGTCGTACACACTACAAAGTAACAGCTCCATCTGTAAACTTTGACGAAACTACTGGAGATTACTCACGTTCTCACCGTGTATCACTTAAAGGATACTACAAAGGACGTAAGATCGCTAAAGCTGCATCAGCTGAATAATAGAAGGGAGATACCATGCGCGTAAATATTACACTTGAACACAAAGAATCTGGTGAACGCTTGTACCTTACTTCTAAAAACAAACGTAACACTCCAGACCGTCTTCAATTGAAGAAATACTCACCAAAACTTCGCAAACACGTTGTGTTTACAGAAGTTAAGTAAGCATTCAATACGAATCAATACATAAGAAAAACGCTGATTTCAAGCGTTTTTTCTTTTTTCAATTTCAATACATTTCACTATATTTCAGTCCAAACTCTACCTTTTTCTCTACTTTTTTTAGATAAATATATCATCTGGATATTGAAGTTAAGCCCTGCTATCATTTCGATGGCAGGGCTTTTTAATGTTTGGTACACTACCTTCTTATCTATATTTTGATGGAGCTGAAGTTGACATCTACAAAGTTTAATGTTAAAATACATTCAAAAATATATTTGAATGAGGTGTTTTATGGTTCAAAATGTTGTTACTTCAATAATCCTGTTTTCTGGGACAGCCGTAGACTTACTTATTATCCTAATGTTATTTTTTTGCCAAAAAGAAAAAAAGCAGAAAAAGACATCATTAACATCTATTTAGGACAATTTCTAGGCTCTGTTAGTCTAATATTGCTAAGTTTACTTTTTTTGCATTTGTCTTAAATTATATTCCTAGTAAAGAGATTTTTAGGTTTTGCTCGGTTTGATTCCAATTTTCCTAGGACTCAAAGTTTTTGCTTTTTAGGAGATTCTGATGGAGAAGCTATTGCAAAAAGATGGTTTGCGCAAAGATGATAAAAAAACCTGATTTTTTTCTAGTCGCTATGATTACTTTTTGCAAGTTGTGGTGCTGACAATATTGGTGTTTTTGTCCCATATTTTATTACCTTAAATTTAGCGAATTTGATAGTGGCTTTACTTACTTTTCTAGTCATGATTTATCTCTTGGTTTTTTCTGCCCAAAAATTGGCACAAGTCCCTTCTGTTGGAGAAACTTTGGAAAAATATAGCAGATGGTTTATTGCCGTTGTTTATTTAGGATTGGGGATGTATATCCTGATTGAAAACAACAGCTTTAACATACTAAGGACTGTGTTCGGCTAGGAGAAAAAATTATGAAAAAAGATAGTATCTGCCAAGTGGATGTTATTAATCAACAAAATGTTACAACCGCAACGAACTACCTTGAAAAGGAAAAAGTCCAAAAATCACTTCGTATTTTATCAAAGTTTACCGATAATAAACAGATAAATATCATCTTTTATCTCCTTGCTGTTGAAGAACTCTGTGTCTGTGATATAGCCTATTTACTAAATCTCAGTATGGCATCTGCCTCCCACCATCTTCGTAAACTAGCCAATCAAAACATCTTGGATACTAGAAGAGAGGGGAAAATTATATATTATTTTATAAAAGATGAGGAAATCAGAGATTTTTTTAATCAACTAGGATAACAACTATTTTTACTACTTTTCCATGATTATATATAGGACTTATCTATGAAATTTTTTGATGAAAATTACTCACAAGAAAGACCTACTCGTAGCAAATGTTTAAGAAAAAAGTATAATTTAAAGCAAACCGACTTGGACTATAAAGAAATTATTTTCTAAGATATTACCAAGTTTGTTGATGATTTGTTTTACCACTGCTTCAGCTCTATTATATTTAGAGATTTAGAAACTGTAGATAGAAGTGAAATAATTGAGATAAAGAAAAGCCTTTGAAATCAGTATTTCAAAGGCTTTTTTTCTTTTATTCGTTCTTAAACAAAAAATCGATCTTCTGTTTTTATGAGATTCACAGTTTCTCTGATATCTAACTGATCCGTATAAAGGAAATGCTCCTGAGTAATATTTTTAGCTAGAAACTCTTTTCTAGATTTGATTGATAAGTCACCCGTTCTTTCTATTTCATTTCTGGATAGGTCCCTTTCTTTAAGCTTTTCTTCTTCTGCCAGCAATACACAGTATTTTAATCTTGTTTGTCTGGCCTTTAAAAAATCTGTAATTTTTTTGATTTGTTCCTCGAATATGACATAGTCTATGATGATAGTCATGCTTCTATTAAGTAAATTGCTGGTAAGACTAATGATATTGTCCCAGAATAAATCCATGTAGTAGCCATCGTCTTCCCAAGGTGCTACTAAGCCGCTTTTAACCATTAAATAAATCATGTCGCCTTCTATCACAGCACTCTTGTCAAAAGAATAGGCTAATTCTTTACTGACACTGCTTTTTCCAACACCTGGAGGACCCGAAATGATATAAACACAATTTTCCAACCTAATACCTCTATACTCTACATACTTGCTCATATTATAGCATTTTTTGGAAAAAGATAAAAACGATGATTCATATACAAATTGAATACTCTAAGCAGCAAACTGCCTAGAGTATTCTGGTTTATGTCACTAGCAGGTCTCGAAAAGAATTATGCCTCCTCTTTCTGTCTGAGTTCAAAGAGATCTTCCACTTTAAGGTTAAAAACTTGAGCAATTTTGAGAGCCATTTCCAGCGAAGGGTTGTAGCGGTTATTTTCCAAGTGCAGAATTGTCTCGCGCCGCATGCCGATGCGGTCGGCTAGCTCCTGCTGGGTCATGCCCATGGATTCGCGAACGGATTTGAGATTAGTGATAATCTTGCTTTCTTTGGCCATGGTTATCCTCTCCGCTCCAAGATAAGATAGACAACTGCAAAGATGCAAATCAAGGCAGCTATGCTAATAAAGATCTGGCCCATGTAGAGAAGTGAGAGAACCCATGTACCCAATGATAACTGCTAGGATCATCAGTGCGCCTAGTATAAAGACAAACATCAAGCTAGCTGCCTTAGCTAAATTAGCATAAAAGCGTTCGTCTGGAGTTTCCTTGACATTTTTCAAAGAGAAAAAACCAAATACAATCGCTTCAATAACGAGGCCAACTCCCAAAATCCATTCCTTAATACTGGATCCTTCGCTTGGGGTTGCAACCCAAATTCCTACTGTATAAAAAATGGTTGCTGCAAACAAAAGCATCGTGTAAAGCTTAGCAGACAAGTCAAAAATAGTCTTCCCCTTACCTTTCTGACTCTTATGAGGCCATGGTTTCATGTGCAGCCAGCCCCAAATAGCTACAATCTGACCTAATACTGAAATACCGAGAATAATCAACTTGGGACCCCAACTAAGATTAGAACCAAGTAAAACAGTAAAATCAATAAAAAGAGCTGCGGCAATCATTGTAATGAGGCCACCCGTTTTTTGACTTTTTTTCATGATAGACTCCTTTCCTTATGTTAGAAATATTTAACACTCTTTATGTTATAAATATATCACACTTCAATTTGGAAAGCAAGAATTTATGTGCCAAGGTGGCAATTATTTTAAAAAATTCTATAATAAAAGCCCTCGCCAGATAAATAACTAGCAAGAGCTTGTGTTTCTATTGACTATTCATAGAGTAGTAAAGTCTCTTATTCCATCTCTCTGAGATAGTTCAAAGCTTCGTTGAAGGTTTTGACAGGGACGATTTTCATTTTTACTCTTGATTTTGATAGAAGCACGAAGTGCCTCATGGTAGTTAGAGCGCAGCTTAGGGATTGTACTGGGCAATATCGGCGTCAATGGTATCATCGGGAACAAAGAAAATCTCCGCGCCTGCCTTATCGGCAGCCATGACCTTCATCTCTATCCCGCCAATCCGGCCAACATTTCCCTTGTGGTCAATCGTTCCAGTACCAGCAATAGCTTTTCCTTTGGTAATGTCTTCAGACACGAGCTGATTGTACAGCTCCAAACTGAACATGAGTCCACCAGAGGGGCCTGCTACACCGTTGCTCTTAAACTTTGTCAGAGGATTCATGGCAACACTGGCTTTGGAACCTAATGCAATCCCCAAACCAGGCTTACCAGTTGTCTCATCCACAATCACAGGACCGCTAGCCAAACCGATTACACCATTACGGCTGTACTCAATTGATACCACATCGCCGACTGTCCGCTGTTCCATCTGATCAACGATGTCGTATGGGCTAGTGTAAGTCTGATTGTCAATCTTTAAAATCACATCGCCTTTCTGCAGCTCCTGAGCTAACGGCGTCTCTTGGCTGACAGCATCCACAAAAATCTCTTTATGTCTAATCTCAACTGTACGACCAGCAGCCTGATAAGCCACCTGCAAGGCATTGAGATGGGAAGATCCCATAGTGCTGTTCTCTCGCTCTTCCCGTCCCTTTTCCTTATCGAAATAGTTTTCAGGAACAGAGACATACTCTGTTTCCAGCCTGTAATTAGGCAGCAGAGTCAAAAAGAGACTGAACACTCGGGCCTTGGAAACACCAACAGCCATGACATAGATTTTACCTTTTCCTTTATCAGTTCCTCCTTGAACTTGGACAAAGTCTTTGGCATTCAAAGCCGGCCTCACGGTCTCTAATTCATAAGGGAGAGGAATAAAGCCTATCCCAGTTAGCACCAAAGCTGTTATTAAGATTCTTGTTACTGATTTCATACCCTTCCTCTTGTTTCTATCAAGTATTGTCTGGTCTTTCTACTTCCTAAATTAATCACCAAAATCCACCACTTCTGTATCATTTTCCATCAGAGTATCAGCAAAAACTGTCCGAACAACCAGAACAAATACACAGTAAAAGCTACTGAAAACTAGGACAGGAATCATCTGAATCAGGCCAAGTAAATCATCCAGTTCCCCCAGCAAGGGACCAATATACTGCCTTATCAGATCCATCAGGAGATGAGTACCCAAGCCAATCAACCCACCAAAAGAAGCTAGAAAAAAGCTGAGCAGAACATAACGACCCCTGCGCTCCTTCATCAGTAGGACTGACTTTCTCAAACAGCCATAAAAAGAAAGCGGCTTGGCCAGATTGTCCCTGGAGCTAGTATCCTGAATGATATAAGACAGCAAAAAGAAGTGCGAATCAACCAGATAAGTGAAGAGCAGGTAAAAAACCATGAACAAGAAAGGAAAGAGAAACTGGAAAATCACAATGGCCTCTGGACTTACTGCTCTCCGATAAAAGGCAAAGAGACTAGCCACCCCAAGATTGATGCCGATTGCCGACCAACCCATGTACAAATCAGAACCTGGACTGCACTGACAATGAAGGAATAAAAGAGGCGAGTAAGCAAGCCATCTGAGATACTGTACCAAACTGCATAGCCAAAATAGAGCTTAACCATCTGCGGATTTCGTATCACTGTCAAGGCAAATTTATTGACGTAAGCAAAACCGAAGGCAATTATAAATGCCAAACAAGTCAAGACTAAAATGGACCGGTAAGACCAACTCGAAACCAGCGGAAAAAGAAACCAGCCCAGCACTGCAAGCGGGATTCCGACCAGCAAAAGGCCTTTCAGCCAGACAAAATAATATTCTGTAACAAAAATCCAAGCTTCTCTGAAAACCCTTGTTACTTTTACATCATTCATCGTTCATTATCCTAAATCCTAAAACCCTTTCTAATTTTTTTCATAAATATTAATCCCCAAAATTAACTATTTCCCGATCATAAGACATCAGGATGTCGGCCATAACCGAGCGGGCTGCCAAGGCATAAATCAGCAAAAAGCCATTTATCATACTAACAATCATTCCCACAACATTAGACACGCCATCGCCAAAAAGTAAACTCAAAACTTCTATTAGACCCAATACTACAGGAATAAGCTTTAAGACAAGCTCTACCAGTAAGTAACGCCCCCTCTGACCATTCATACGAGAAAAGGACTTGCCCAAGCTGCCAAAGGCTGACAGAGGACGCAAGAGGTTATCAGAGGAGTTGGTATCCTGAATAATATAGGGCAACAAGAAGAAGTGAGAGACTATAAAATAACTGTAAAACAAATGGAATACCAAGTTAAACATTGGTGCTATTAAAAAAAGCAGGAAGAGCATGCTAGCTATCTTCTCTTGGTTATTTGCAACCCAAATCATCCAAGTTCCCATATTCTCTCGAAAATTTGCATCTGGCATCAAGACATTATAGAAGTATACAAAAAGAAGTAATATAGCCAAGAAAGATATAAAGACGTAAATAGACATAGAAAGCAAACGCCCAAAAAAGCCATCAGAAATACTGTAGCCAACAGCCCTCCAGAAGTTTCTTCGCACCATCTGCGGATTACGAACCATGGTCAAGGAAAACTTATGGATATAAGCAATCACAAAAGAACACAGAAATCCCAGCAGAATTATTCTTGGAAGAAATGTAGAAGTCAATGGAGAAAAAAATAGAATTAACAGCCCCAGAATAAAAAATGGCAGTTGAATGATAGCAAGCCCTGCTGTCCATACAAAAAAGTAATCAACAGTCAGTCCCCAGGCTTCCTTTAACACATCGCTTACGTCAAACTTTCTTTTCATAAATCCCCTAATTAAGTCATTTTTCGCCATAAAAGACGATGTAGATGTTGCAGAAGCAATTTTTTGTTTCTAGTCCCGAGAGGATGATTAGGAATTTTTAGAGCCCCAAAGAGCAAGAAAAACCCCGTCAGTCGCCTCACCAAAAGAAATTCTTTCTATAATAAAGCAAGCTGAGACACGATTGTCCCAGCCTCCTTAACCTTTTTTCAAAAAATTTCGAATACGAATCATAATCTTGCTTGACCAAGTTTTGTCAGATGCGTATCTTACATTGATAGCAGCCATGCTCTTACCATTGTAGAACTGACCGCCAGGCTTGAGATAGTGCTCGCTGAGATAGCGGGCAACGGTATCTATACCATCGTCAAATGTTGCGAAATTTCCTGCACTGGAAAAAGGACTGGAGTCATAAGCCATGAAACCAAACAGGTTGTGCTTGGCCTGAGCAATCTGACTGCGGCCGTAATCCGATTCGTGAATAGCCAGCCCTACGAGAAAAATTGCATTAACTCCATGATCTTTCTCTGCTTTCTTGAAAGCTTTTCCCAATCCAGCCATCGGTGTGCCAGCCAGACGACTATCAATGAAATCGGCTGACACTGTGCTTGGCACTGTTACATCTTCTGAAAAAACGACTGCTCCTGTTTTCTTGGCCTGAAACTGATCTGACACCTGAACTAAAGACGGATCCAGACTGGCCTTTTCATTTGCCGCTAGGCGGCTGACAGGCAGCACACTGCCTGAAAGGACAGTAGCTGTCGCCAATGCTATGATAACTTTTTTCTTCCTAAACATTTTTTCTATCCATTTCTATGTCGCTTTTGGTTTCCTAGATTCCTCCCCAGAAATATAGGATGACCGCCATGATGCTCATAGCAGGACCAAAAGGGACTTCTTCTTTCAACTTAAATTTGAATTTCTTAAAGATGGTTGCGATTAAGAGAATAGCTCCAGCCACAAAGAAAGAACCATATCCCAAAAATCAGCGTATTCAAAGGGCTAAACCAACTGCTCAGAGCAGCTAAGTAGAGAATGTCTCCCATCCCGAAAAGCCTCTTTCTTGTAATAAGCCTTGGCCCCAAAATAAATGAGAGAGTAGAGACCAGCGCCAACTAGCAGCGAAAGGAGCAGTTCCCAATTGAACTCATTGGTAAAAAAACGTAACAGCCATACGGCCCAGCCAGAAAAACCAGCAGAACCGAGTCCGAGATGTACTGAGTATCAAAATCGATATAACCGATAATGAGACAAAGCGACACCAAGAGACAGGCTGAAACAACCATCCATGGTCCCTGATCTTGAAAGATCAGATAAGAGGCCAGCCAGAGCAGACCCGTCAGGAGCTCCACAATGAGATAGCGCGGTGAAATCGGCTCCTTGCAGTGCTTGCATTTAAAGCCCTGCATGATAATCGACACAACCGGAATCAGCTCCACCGAAGTCAAGACATGGCCGCAGGACGGGCACATAGACCGACCTTTGGCAATGCTCTTTTCCAGTGGTACACGGTAGATGACGACATTGAAAAAGCTCCCAAATACGACACCTAATATAAATACTAAACTTGCAATCATAATTTTTCCCTTTTTATACTCTTTGAAAGTCTCAGGTGACAATGTCAAACTTCGACTTCCCTTGAGTATCACTTAGATGCCAGAATGATGGATACTTGCCCCTCCTCCAAACTTAATGAAAATACCATATCTGTTTCTGTATTGTTTTGAATGGTCAATTCGGTCAAACCTTCAGCCGGCGTTCCGACGTTGAAATACTGTCCTCGATAGGAAATAACATTGGTCCGTGAAAAGGCGAGCTGCTGAATGGCATCTACAATCTGCTCAGCACCCTGACCGTAAACTTCTTTATTATCCTTGCCCTTGACTGGCAGATAGCCAGACTCCGCATTCAAAGCTCCCAGCAACTCTGAGATAGACTTGGTCTCGCCAGGAGCCAAGTAAACATTCTGCAGCTTATAAAAGGCTGTTTTCATGTTTTGAGCTTGGGCAGCGTTGGTCGGCAGTGGTACTTCCTTACGCTCTATAAAGTGCGTATATTGGCTCAGAAGCTCACTCTGATCTTCTGCTTCAACAGGCGTGCTCTCAACCTTGACATCATCAAATTTACCAGTCTTGGCAATCTCCTCAGATGCTTGGATAAAAGCAGCAGGGTCAATCTTATAGCCATTAGACTTGTCTCCCACCTTTACATTAGACTCGCCGTCCATGACCAGGTGATTGGTCGTTGGAAGCTGACTGAGAACATCAGGATGGGCAGCTAAGACATCGTTTAAAGGTCTAAGCCAAAAAAGACGGTTAGGATAGATGGAAATCTGTAGATTTTCCTTGGTATCGAAAAACGGTGTAAACTTATCCCAGACTGTCTTGGCTGAGATATTATCCAGCCGCTTGAGCTCTTCTTCTGTGAAATAGCTCAGTCCTAAAAAGCGCATATCTACAGAGAAGTGTTGCCCCGTAGACAACTGAAATGTCGCCTTATAGGGCAGTTCTCTGTAAACTTCAATCTCAGCTTCGCTCCGAGAGCGGACCTTCATAGAGGGACGGCCATTGATACTCAGGTCAATCGTTGGATTAAAGACAAAAATGACATAAAATAAACTACCCAGCAGAAAGGCAGCAAGTGTCGCTGCTGGAAGTAGTTTTTGATATTTTGATGAAACCTTTCTTTCTTCTTGACATGAATCTCATCCCAACCTTATACTACGCATTCAGCTAAGCGGATAAGGAATTTACGGTCGATACGGCGAAGAAAATCAATGATGTCATCAGAAACAGTATCTCCGGCATTCAGGATAACTCCTCCATCTGCATTAATAAGGTCTTTTTGCAGTGTTTTTCCTACCAGAAGACGTTTTTGCTGATCGATAAAGTCGTTAACAGCTTTCTTTGCTGCAGAGTCTTCCTCAGCAACTGGCGCTGTGCTGATAGTTGTTTCAACTTCCTCAGCAGGGGCTGCCAATACTTCTTCCAAAGCAGCATCCAGACTCAGTGCTGCATCTGTTTCATCAACTTCTTCTTCAGTTGGAGCTGTCTTTTCTTGTACCAAGTCTTGGATTTCTGACTCTTCTGCTGTCTCTACGACTGCTTCAGAAAACTCCAAGTCAGAAGCAGCAGCTCCCAGACCTACAGCAGCCAAGGCCTCTGTCAAATCTGTCGCAGCTTCTTCTTTTACATCTGCTTTTTCATCTACAACTGGCTCGAATACAGGTGCTTCAGCAACTACTTCCTCAATTTTTTCGGCAGGTTTTGCAGCTTCAGTCTCATGGAGCAGATCTGCTGCAGCCAGACGGCCCATCTCTACATCTGCTTCAAGATGAGGAGCTGTCTTTTTTTCATCATTGAGGATGATGTACTCTTTACCAATCATCAAGATGCGTGATTTAGGAATCTGAATTTCCTCGCTGGCATCTTCAGAATTAACCACCAAGTAGCCAATTTCATTCTTTTCGTCAATGTGATAGTCAACAACAGTTCCCACCTTGTTTCCATCAATTGTAATGACGATTTCGTCAAAGACGCTACCCTGCTTGTCGTTCAAGACCTTCAGGTCAGCTTCTTGCAGCTCTTGAAAGACTGAGCTGTTTTCTACCATGACCGCAAAGTCACCGATGCCTTGGATGTTCTTGCTAGAAAGCAAGGCAAAAGGCTGTTCAGATTGTTTTGACTTAATGACAAAAGTCAGATTGACCCCCTCATCAACAAAGACTTCATGGACTTCACCCAGTCCCATCCCTTTTTCAATCTCAATGACAACGGTCCCTGTGATTGTTTTACAACTTTTCATAATTTCCCCTAAAACCCTTCTAATTGATTACTATCAATTGTATGTTTATATAGTATTAATTTTTCCCGATTTGTCCAGCATGTTGAACGCTTCTTGACGAAGATTCTGATCTGAGCTGCCTTGGACAATCTCTTTCAGGTAGCTCTCAGCTTCTTGAACTGCATTAGAAGCCAATAATTCCTGACTTTCCAGTAGAAGGAATTGGAAATAGACTTCTTTATCTCCCGCAGTTGTTGTAGCTGGTCTTGCTTCCGCTGCTTCCTCAGCTTTGAGGATGTCAGTGATTTTCTGAAGCAAATCTTCTTCTGTCTCATCTGCAGCTGGAGAGACTGAAGCAGCCTTGACTTGTGCCTCCTCAGCTTTGAGGATGTCAGTGATGCCCTTGAGCAGGTCTTCTTCTGTCTCATCTGCAACTGCTTCTTGAACAGGCCCAGCCTGTGTCCAAAGAGTGTCTTCATAAACTGATTGAACAACTGCTGGTTCAGCAACTTCTTCAAATTCAAACGTTTCAGCTGCAGGTTCGAAGTTGCTTTCTTCCTCCCAAGTTTCTGCCACTTCAGCAGTCAAATCTTCCTCTTCAGCCCCAAGCAAATCATGCTGAATCTGGCTGAGAATGTCTTGATATCCCTGAATATCAGCGCGATCACGACTAACCATAGACTCTTCAGTAGCAGAAAATTCTGGCTCTGAAGCAGCTTGACTGAAGGCTGAATCCATCTTAACTTGTGGCTCGGTTTTCTCCTCAGCAAAGAAGAGAGATTCTAAGCTGTTTGCTGCTTTTGACTCTTCTGCTCTAACTGGTTTGATATCTCCCGTAGCAGCAAAAACATCTTCCAGGCTGTTGCCTCCTGCTTCTTCTGCCACCGGCTGCTGAGCTTGTTCTTGCTCAGTGAAGAATTCTTCCTCATCCTGAGAAACAACACCTGTCACCTCAGCCGCCTGCGGTCTGAAGTTGCCATAGCTAGACTCCGTATAGGACATCGGTCTAATCTTAGACAGAACAGCTGTTTCAAAGGCTGGATCATCTATATCTGTATAGCCTTGATTGCCGGCTGCATTTGCTTCCGTAGGCTGAATCAGAGAGTTGGCCACCTTAATCTTGGTAGAACCCTTGCGGTGATGAAGCAGAGACTGCAAAAATTCATCATTGGCTTTTTGTGAGCTGTGGTCCATACCCACCATGCCGACCTCAGCTGCCGCTAGCTGACTGTTTGGCTCGTATTCTCCAAAGGCAGGAGCTGTAGCCAAGTTATCAACAGGGTAGAGAGGCTTTACTTTCTCAAATCTTGTCATATCCTTTTTGATAGAACGGTCTGCTAGGGTGCGACCAGAAGCAGATACTTTCTGCCTTACCGGACTTTCCTCAGCCTGAACCCTTTCTTTACTTTCCTTTCTCATCCTGCCGGTTGAAGCATTGGAAAAGTTCAAATCTCTAGCGGATGACAAGCTTGCTTCCTTAGCTTCCACTTTCTTCCGCGAGCTCTTAGCATGCTTTTGGCTTCTGCTTCGCGTAGAAGCAGTTGCTTTTTTCTTGACCGGAGCTAGCTCCTGTGAAAAGAGCAGCACCATATAGACAGCCAAGGCCAAGGCACAGAGTCCAACAAAGGCTATGCCGGGAACTTGTTGAAAGAGGAATGGAGCACCAATCGCAAATAGCATGACCCATACTACGAGAAAAAGGCGCTTTATTAAAGAAATCCTAGAAACAAATAAAATGCTAATCGTATGCAGCGCTATAAGCCCTGCTCCAAAAGGTAAAAAATATGCCATTTGAGTATTTTCGACACCCCCCACTTTCTAAATGATATTAAACTTTTTCAATGCAAAACCAGTCTTGATTTTGTTTTTCCATAAACTCCATTAAAACCCAAAATAGACTCGGGCGTCTATTCTGAGTTTGCTTGTATTATACTTCAAATATCTCTATGTTTTAGTTTACTATAAATGCACCGTGAATACTAGTCTAATAACTTGGTTTTTAGCATTTTTTTAAGAAAAATTTACACATGCTCTTGAAATTTTAAACCATAGACTTATTTGGTATTTTTTCAAAGTATTTTAGCTAACTACCAAGTTGTTCACAGATAGGTTATCCAGTTTCATAGTCGTTTCAGGGCTTTCTCCGCTCGGAGTTTCGAAGTAGTAACCCACAATGGTCATTGGATAGCTGAATCCTGGAATGTTTTCAGGATCGAAGCTAACTTCGCGCCAGCCAGTCCAGCTGTTGGGACGAATGACGTGAAGGTAAATCTTCTGCCCGCTGGCATTCTTGACAATCAGGCCAATCTTGCCCTGCCATTGATTAGACAGAGATAGAGAGAAGCTGATAGCATCCGGCTTATTGTTCAAGGATACATACGGTGCTGCAAATTCCATTTCATACATGGTAGAAGACTTGGTTGCTGGAATCTTAACCACATTGGAACCTGAACCCTCTAAGAAGTCCGTATTGTCAACTGTCACATCGTACTGATTGCTGCCGCCTGACTGAGTCAGCTTCAGTGGTGATTCGAAGCGGTAGATAGTTGATGAATTGTAATAAGCTGACAGACCATCATTTCGACTAGACTGAGTGCTAAGCTGCTCCAGATAAGACGGAGCCAGATTGGTACTGCTGTTAGCATTCGCGCTGCTTGTTGTATTGGTTGTTGCGGCCCCCAAACTGCCCTTATTGCCAGTTGCATCAGTGCCGCCACCAGCTGTCGTTACAGATATAGAACCTGCCTGCCACGTTGGAATGGCAAATGGAGACTGCCAGTTAGCAAACTGAATCGGTGTCTTATCGACATTGCTCTCCAGAGTCACATAGCGCTCAACGTCTTTAACCTGATAGAAACGCAGCTTGATTTTACCGCTGGTTAGATCAGGGTTCTTGTTTTCCTCCGTGCTAGACAGGCTTTTCTTTCCGCCCAATTCCAGCTCACTGGAAACGATTTTTTGTTGATTGCCATCAATCAATTCCAACAATTTCAGAACCTGTGTATAAGTTCCTTCGAACTCAATGTCCGCTGTCATCTGCGTGATGTTAGTATTATTGGCCGTTCCGTTCCCTGGTGTCGCTGTGTTAGCTGCAGTTGTTGTTGCGGTATTGGCATCTGATGAAGAGCTGCTGCTAGATGAAGATGAGGACGATGTACCAGACGAGCTAGAGGTCGTACTGGATGAAGAAGACGTCTCACTCGAGCTTGAACTGCCAGTCGTACCAGAAGAGTTGGAGTTTTGCCCCTTGGACGAAGTCGCAGCCAATCCCTCCTGCTGGAGTTCCAACTCTGTGCTCTCAGTGTAGTTGACAGACTTGAATTTAATACCGCTTTCGTTGACCAACTTGTCAATCAAGAAGATGAACTCCCCCTTGATTGGTCGTACCATAGTATTTCTTAGCCTGATCCAGAGTCTTAGCATTCAAAGTTTGGAGCTGCTTGGTAAGAGACTTCCTCTGACTAATCTTGGCATTCTTACCTTCCAACTCTGTCGAGATAGTTGCATGCTCTTCAGCTAACTGCGCCATCCGTGTATAAGAATTTGTTACCAGATACCCTCCACCAGCAAGTACCGCTACTCCTCCGACACAGGCCAACAATTTCTTGTCACGCTCATTTAAATTACTCAGGATTTTTTTCTTTTCTTTCTCATTTTTGCTCTTCATTGAAATCTACATCCTTCGTCAAAATTTTAATGTTAAACTTGTACACTGTATTGTTATCCTTTTCTTCGCGAGTAATGTTATCCACAAAAATATGGTTAAACTTCTCAGACTTACGAAGCTCTTCCTCGAACTTAGCGATGGAAAGATGCTCTTGAGACGAACCATTGATTTCTACATTGTCGTTATTAATCTTGATATCGTCAAAGACCAGGTTCCGTGTCACGTTTTTATTAAGGAAGTCCATAAAGGCTTTGTTTACTCGGTGCAGGCGGCGGAAGTCGCCTTCCAGGCTGGTAAAGAGAAGCTCGTCATTCTTGACCGTAACAATCTTATCTTCAGTCTCAGAGACTGCCTTCAGCTCTTGAGCCATTTCTGGACTCTTGAGTGTCTGCTCCGCTCGGTCAATCTCGCCTTGGAGGTGCATAGCGCTAAACTGGAAGAAGCCAATCAGCACAATCATAATCGCTACAATCCCAGCAAAAGCGGAAATAGCAGCAAGTTTTAGTGGACTGGTTTTAGCCGGTGCCACATGATATTTTGAAAAGTAGTTTAAATCTCTCCGCATTAGTTTGCTCTCCTAATCAACATGGCTGTAGCTGGAATGAACTCCGCATTAAACTCAGCAGAACCTTCCCACAGTACATTCTCATAATCTACATTATCAATTGAGATGAATTCCCGATTCATGCTCTGCTTCAGAATAGCTGCCAACTGCCAGCAAATGTCCTGGTCACCAAAGACGTAGAAGCTGTCAATGTTGAGGCCAGTTGACCCGCTAAAGAAGTTTCAGTATTGAGAATGTGGTTCTTCGCATCAGCCACCCACTCATCCAAGGCCCTCTTCAAGAGACCTGTATCCAGATCATCTGAAGCCACTGCTGGAAGCTTCTGCAGCAGACTAGCGTCGTCTGCATAGCTTAGGATGTCCTTGTAGCCACGGTTGAGATAGTTACTAGTCACAAACTTTCCTTCTGAGTAGAGATAGACACCGATGAAACTCTTGCTCAGATGTACCATGCCGACATTTTCCTTGGTCAGCTTCTTAGCACGATTGTTAACCGCCTGAACGCGTTCCAGCCATTTTTCAAAGGTATTAGACTGAAGGTCAAAGACATAAGGTGTCAGCTTCAGATTATTAGCCAAGCCCAGATATTGCTCTACCACGCCTTTTGGCACAGCATAGACCATGAGTGAGCGAGTATCTTCATCAAGCGGAAAAGCTGAATTAGACTCTTGCTCTTGGAATTGAATAACATAGGAAGTCGGATCAATATCCAGGTATTGCTGGAGCTCGTAAGATACCAAGCCCTCAATATCCTCATCATTCTGCACACTAGCTGCCACATCAACCGAACGGGCGATGATATTGGTATTGCCAAGTGCAAAGAATGCATACTTAGCTGTGATCGCATGCTGCTCCATCAGGTCGCTGATAATATTTTTGAGAGTAATCGGGTCGATAATCTCACTATTCAGTACAACACCTTCTGGCAGATTGGCAGATGCCATCTTGATAATCTCCAGCTCATTGCGCTTCTGTCTGGCAACAACCAGAAAGACTGATTCGTCAGTGAAGTCAATAGCCATCAGATTGCCCTTGATTGGCTTGCCAAACATCGTGTAAGGTGCATGCATTCTAGTGACCGGTTGGCTCGGCGCACCACTGCCTTTCTTAGCAAAGAGCGAACGATTACCAGACTTAGCAGGCATGTCATCGCTGCCACTATTCTTAGAAAAGAGCGGCTTGTTGAGCTTGGTTAAGAAGCTCCCTTTTGCCGTTGACTTTTCCTCATCGTCAAAGTCTTCTTGACGATCTGACTTGATCTGAACTCCTTGAATAGATAAGTGTTCTTTATGTTTCCCTTTTGATGAGAAGAGCGGTTTATTTAATTTTCCTAAAAATGAGCCTTTTTTCTCATTGTCTTCTTCGTCCAGAGCTCTTCTGCGCCCCTTGGACGAAAACATATTTTTTGCCATAATCTCCTAATCTCCCTTATTTTTCCTAAAAACTATTTCCCTATTGGCTCGCCTTATACTTATCGCGGAAGTATTCAGCAAGTTTTTGTATATTGCTGTTATTCAGACTTTCAGTATAAACTGCAAACTCATTAATATAAGTATTGCCACCAAAGATAATCTGACCACTACTAATATTATGCGTCGTTCTGTTTCTGGTCAGCGAAACTGTTTTATTATAGACTGATTGTCCATTGATAAAAATTTCAATCCCTAAAGAGCCATTCTTCGCAGCACTACGCACTTGTATAGAATTATCATTACTATAGTCTAACTTAACATTTTGTATATATTCCTGACCACCGTTATTAGCTGTAGTTGTATCTACTGTTTTTATAGCAATTCTACCATCGTTTTCCAGATTAATCCCCCAAGTTAGTGTATCATCTAGTTTATAGGTTAGAAGCGGTCCGGTCTGCTGACGATTCCCAATCAATACAGAGGTTGTATAGCCATTATTAAAATTATGATTACTAAACTGCATCGTACGGCCATCAAGTGCTATTAACTGTCGAGTCTGGTTAATTGCAGGCTCTTTATAATTCAGAACAGGGATAGTCGCACCATAAGCAACATCATTAAAATAATCTCTTACTTCTGTATTAGTATGTGACTGATTATCAGTTGGTATAAGCGAGGTAGTATTCCCATTCTTTAACAGAGCCAAGTCAGCATCCGTATGAAGACGCAAGTTTTGTGTAACTGGCAGACCCATAATCCAGATACGGTCAGCTTCCTGATAATTTCCTACCCGTCCATAAGAGTTAATGGCTCGAGCAGCAAAAGTCAGGTACTTCCCTCTCATATCATCTGTAATATGTATCCCGGTTTCTAACTTTGATAATTGTTTAAAATCTGTTGGCATTTCTGGAAAAAGCGTCTGAGATATAGTGCCGTCACCTTTTTGGCCTATCGTTCCCACTGGGACAATGCCAGACACCCCTTGTCCTATAGCACGATCACTTAGAAACCATCCAGATTCTGTGTAAATCCTAGTTTTACTCTTTTTCTTACTATCAGCTATATCTACTTTGCCGCCGGGAGTCGTTATCCCCATACCAGCATAATAATACCTTTTCCCATTAGGGATAGTAACCTTCATATCAGGAAGTCCCAGCGGGGTTTCGATTGCATTAGCAGCAAAAAGATGGATTTTTTTGATTCTATCATTATAAGACAGATTTGTACCTTTTACATCAATACTCTGCTTGGTTCCATTACCGATTTGGTAAGTAAAGGTTTCAACATCTGTTCCTGTACCTTCGTGTTTCTTGCTTTCAGCCAGTTGTTTCTCGAAAGACTCCTGAATATCAAAGTTGATAGCATTCTGACTTCGCTGACGGAGAATATTATTAAAACTCCCAGAAAAGAAGGTCAAGAACCCTGCCGCAATAACTCCAATCAGAATCAGAGAAACCAAGACTTCGACCAGTGTAATCCCTCTGTGTCTCTTTAATCTTTTCATCTCTGCTCCCTTCTACGGCCCTGATACAAACCACAAATCCTGTTGAATCTGCTTTTTAATGTCAGAAAAGGTCTTTGCAAAGCTTCTTCATTCGTAGCTGATACATATTTAGTCTCCATACCACCCTCGCCAATCCTATCTGTCAAGCTTTGACCATAAGCGATTTCGTGGTTCACACCAGAAAAACCAATCACATTGACCCGCTTAACACCAAGGCCAAATTTTTTAGACACTTCTCCAGCATAAGCAATAGAGTTTTCACGCGTTATGGAGTCTCTAGAATACAAATCATAACCCAGACGACTGTACTCATACCCTAAAGTTGGGGACAGATCATAAATAGGATTGTTAAAAGTTACACGACCAGCTCCCTGGCTAAGATCTACTCTATTGCCAGCGTACAAGGCCCTTGAATCTACTAAATAAGCATTAGGTATGCCATCTGTCAATAGAACTATATATTTAAGCTGAGCTGGTTGAGACTGCAGACTAATCATCCCATAGCGAAGTCCGTCCCCTGGATTTGTAACACCATCCGGTTTTAAATTTTCACTTTTAGTTATGGTGTTTATAATAGTATTTGTACCGTTATCTAAATTAGAAAAATTTTGTTGAATATATTTTGCTGAAGTAGAGAAGCCCACTAAGTTCACACTAATATTCCCAATTTCCGCAAGGTCCTTGATCATGATTACGGATTTCTTTCGTAGAATATCCATACGACTCTCATTACCAGTTTTTTTAACATTTCTTCCCAGCAAATCCCAATCCATGGAACCAGATGTATCAAAAACAAAAGAAACGGCAATATTCATCTGCCCTTGAATAGGATCAGTTCGATAAGCAATAGCAATCCCTTTCTTGCCTTTAGCAACTTTAGAGAAAACCTGCTTAGTATTAAGAGCTGATATAGCTGTATCAATAGACAACTTATTGTTAGTATCTGGATATTTACCAGACAGGTTATAACTAATCAAGCGATTGTCCTGATAGGCACCTTCTGTCTTAAATTCCAAGTCCAACTTCATATTATAGAGAGATTTGGTTCCCAGCTCGCTGACATCCCAGTCCTGTTTTTGCTTATTCCATACATAGTTCATGACCTTCTTGCCATCCTCAGATAGGCCGATATAACTCCATTCTCTGGTTAGTCCTTGCTTGGAACCTTTGAACTTGGAATCATCCAAGATAAAGATTGAGGTTGCCTTACCAACGGTTCGATCCACATACTGCATGGAGGTTCGCATTTCTGCTTGGATACTGGCTTCACGCTCGATCAATTCTCGGCTGGAAAACATGGTGTTAAATATAACACCAATGATGAGTGCTATCAGACTCATCAACATGATAGCCATAATCATCTCGACCAGGGTAAAACCTTTTTGTATTTGTTTCATCATTCCTACCTATTTTTTTACTTTTGTGCCGATCTTACATGGCCTTCTTCTGAGCGAATTCCTTTTGTGTCAAAGTTGAATGTTACAATATGCTCATAATAGTCATTGGACCCAGCTAATTTTGACTTCGATTTAATCGTGATATTATAATTTTCCGGACCTGTCAGACCATCTACAAGCTGACCATTCATCTCGATCTCTGCTACACCGCCATCCTTAAAAGTATGGGTTGACTTAATCGGCACTGTTGAAGGATCCGTGCTATGAGCCCGCTCGTAAAACTCTTCATAAACCGATGACGGATTGCCATCAACAGGATCCAAATAGGCACCCCAAGCCAACTGCGTGCCAGAAGTCGCTGTGTACTTAGCTTTTAGGTAGCTAAACATGCGCTGAGTTTGGGTTTGCCCAGTATCTACGATAGATGCTAAAATACCAATCATAGCGACCAGAATCACAATGGTCACAATAACCATGGGCAACGTAGACCCCTGTCTTTTTTTTTCCTTTCATTTTAGTCTTCTCCTAATATTTCTACTTTTGATATTGCCAAAATAGTTGTCACAACCTGACAACTACTTTGGTAATATCCGACTGCCGAAGCAGTCGGAGTAGAGAAATTATCCCTAGTTAGAATTTACACCAGACGATGACCAGTCGTATTCCCAAGTTTTAGCTCCCTTATCAGTAGCAGTTTTACCAGATGGGATAAAGGTTGAAGTCAGCTTAGTGCCATTAATAGCATGGGCTGTATTCTCACCATTCTTAGCTAAGCTTTCTACAATTGTAGAGGCATCTTTTTTAGCGGAATTTTTAGAAATGTATGGTGCCAGATCTGCAATAGTAATATTCTTAACGTCTGATGGATCATCCTGAGCCCCAATATAAGACTGGATAGCTGATACCAACTCACGGTGTTCTGATTGAATACGTGAACGACGGGCATTATCTTGGAAAGAAGTGATAGCTGGAATCGCTACAGCTGCAATGATAGCGATGATGATAATCACCACGATCAACTCAACCAAGGTAAAACCTTTACCTTTTTTCTTCAAGTCCTGACGGAATTTTTGCAATTTGTTTAACATTTTAATATTCTCCTATTTTCTTTTTATCTTTGTTTTCGCTGAATGTCAGCTTAATTTTTAAAACTATTTAGGTTAGTTGGTATTTGAACCACTATATCTCCAATCGTAAAACCAAGTTTTATCCTTAGTTTTATCAGTTCCTGCTCCTGAGGGATGGAAGGTCGAAACCAAAGTTGTTCCATCAATTTTATGTGCTGGCCCCTTATCATTCTTAGCAAGGGCATCCATAATCTTAGTAGAGTCACCTTTGGAATTTTTAGAAATATATGGTGCCAGTTGCTCCATTGTAATTGATGTTACAGTTTCCGGGTCATCCTGTGATCCGATATAAGATTGAATAGCAGTTGCCAACTCACGGTGTTCCGATTGAATACGTGAACGGCGTGCGTTATCTTGGAAGGAAGTGAGGGCCGGAACCGCTACAGCTGCAATGATAGCGATGATGATAATCACCACGATCAACTCAACCAAGGTAAAACCTTTGCTTCTTCTCTTCAAATTACGACGAAATTTTTGCAATTTGTTTCGCACTAACTTCTCCTAATTCTTTTTCATAAGGGCTGTTGAGCAGCCATTTCATATCTCTCAAATGTAGGGTTTTAATTCATCTTTTCTTAGATGATTTGATAAGTATTGCCACTTTTTGAAATTGCCTAACTAGACAGGTTATCCCTAGTTAGAATTTACACCAGACGATGACCAGTCGTATTCCCAAGTTTTAGCTCCCTTATCAGTAGCAGTTTTACCAGATGGGATAAAGGTTGAAGTCAGCTTAGTGCCATTAATAGCATGGGCTGTATTCTCACCATTCTTAGCTAAGCTTTCTACAATTGTAGAGGCATCTTTTTTTAGCGGAATTTTTAGAAATGTATGGTGCCAGATCTGCAATAGTAATATTCTTAACATCTGATGGATCGTCCTGAGCTCCGATATAAGACTGGATAGCTGATACCAACTCACGGTGTTCTGATTGGATACGGCTCTTACGAGCGTTATCTTGGAAGGAAGTAATAGCTGGGATAGCTACAGCTGCGATGATAGCGATAATGATAATTACCACGATCAACTCAACCAAGGTAAAACCTTTACCTTTTTTCTTCAAGTCCTGACGGAATTTTTGCAATTTGTTTAACATTTTGAATAGATCTCCTGTTTTTTCATAATTTTTACTATTTCGCCCACAGGGGCATTTGTTTTGTTCCTAGCTGGGAGACCCTACAAACTCCCAGTATCAGAACGATTTCCTAACTTTTTGTGCAGAGCAGTTACCCTGCTATCTCCTAAACTTTTCTGAAGCGCCTTCTTACTGATCAGCTCCAGCACCTGCATCCACAGCGTGAGCAAGCTCAAACATTGGCAACATTACTGAGGCAACGATACCTCCGATGATAACCCCCATGACGATGATCATGGCTGGCTCCAAGAGTGAGAGCAACTGCTTGATCGCTGTTTCAAGCTCTTCTTCATAATAATCTGATGTCTTGACCAGCATGGACTCCAGAGACCCAGACTCCTCACCGATTTTGACCATCGAGAGCATCATAGGCGGGAAGAGACCGGTTGAGGTAATCATCCCTGTCAGACGTTCCCCTTTTTGCAGACCTTCATTGGCGATCTTCATCTTTTCAATGACGACAGCGTTGTTGGTCGTTGCAGCAGCAGACTCAATAGCCTCGACCAGAGGGATACCCGCACTGGTCAGGATAGCCAAGGTGCTGGCAAAGCGAGCAGTGACAATCTTCTGCATTGGACCCTTGATGACCGGCAGATTAAGCTTGAGGCGGTCCAGTTGGTAGCGTCCTGCTTCTGTGCTGCGATAGCGTAAGAAGAGAAAGACCAGAATCCCTGTCACACCGAAGAGGATGTACCATGAAGAGCGGACAAAGTTACTAGCTGCTAGTACGATACGCGTTGGCAGTGGCATGGCCATCCCACTCTGCTCAAAGATTCCTGAGAAGCTTGGGATAACGACATAGAGCAAGGCCAAGACTGCAGCCACAGCCAGAAAGGCTAGGACTGCGGGATAGATCATGGCTCCCTGAATCTGGCGGCTGGTCTTGAGTTCTTTAGTATAGTGCTCAGACATCTTTTCCAGCACCTCGTCCAGCTTACCAGTCTTTTCACCAGCCTGTACCATACGGATCAGGAGATCGGGAAACATCCCTTCCTGATCCAGCATAGCCTTGGACAGCTGACTACCTTCTTTTAGGCTTTTGCTGACGATTTTAAGACTAGACTTGAGATTCTTTGAAGTAGCCTGTTGCTCTAGGATATCCACTGCATTATTGAGGGGAATCCCTGACTCCAGCATAACTGACATCTGCTTACAGAAGAGCGATATGTCCTTGAGCTTGATCTTCTTGCTTTGGAAAAGGACAATCTCCTTAGAACCCATGACCTTTTCTTCGACACTGATTGGCTTACCTTTGAGACGAATCCGATTGACGGCGTCAGTCCGGTTGGGAGCGTCCACCTCTAGTGTGACGACCCCTTGCCTAGTGTCTAAGTATTTACAAACATATACTGTCATGCTCTAGTACCCCACTATTCCTAGTGATTTTTCGACTTGAGCACGATCCACTGAGTAGGACAACAGTGTTCTCTGATCGATGACATTGCGACGGTAGAGTCCCATGAGCGAAGTGTCCATGGTAATCATGCCTAGCTGAGCCCCTGTTTGGATTGGCGTCAGCAGCTGGTGGGTCTTCCCTTCGCGAATGAGGTTGCGAATAGCGGGTGTTCCCAGCATGATTTCAAAGGCAGCTACACGACCCTTGCCGGTCGCTGTACGCATAAGCTGCTGCGATACAACCCCTTCCATAACGGCTGAAAGCTGTACGCGGATCTGCTCTTGCTGCTCGGCTGGAAATACGTCGATAATCCGGTCCATGGTGTTTACGGCACCGACCGTGTGGAGAGTTGACAGGACTAAGTGACCTGTTTCCGCCGCACGCAAGGCGATTTCAATCGTTTCCTTATCCCGCATCTCACCGACTAGGATGACATCCGGGTCCTGACGAAGGGCACCGCGGAGGGCATTTCCGAAACTCTGCGTATCTGCTCCCAGCTCACGCTGGTTGACCAAGCACTTATTATGCGTGTGCATGTACTCGATCGGATCTTCAATCGTGATGATGTGCTCGTCCCGCAAGCTGTTCATGTAGTTAATCATGGTTGCCAGGGTCGTTGACTTTCCGCTTCCTGTTGGTCCGGTAACCAATATCAGCCCCCGGCGTTTCTCAGCCAGTTTTTTGATAACTGGTGGCAATCCCAGAGATTCCATAGATGGAATATCCTTGGGAATGACCCGCAAGGCAATCCCGCAGTTGTTTTTCTGCTTAAAGATATTGACCCGCAAGCGATAGCCATTATCAACCTCGTAGGCACAGTCCACTTCACCGACTTCTAACAGATGAGCGATTTGCTTCTCATTTAAAATGTGCTTGGTGAAGCGAACCGTGTCTTCGTTGGTCAAAATTGTATTGTTGAGTTGTGTTAACCTCCCGTGCAGACGCATGCTTGGTGAAGCGCCAACCGTGAAGTGGATATCTGATGCACCCGCTTCAATCGCCTGCTTAATTAACTCATCCAAATTCATCCTAAACTTCCCCTTCTAGACTGAAGGCAATCTTCATTGCTTCTTCAATCGTTGTAGTCCCCTGTTTTGCGATATCAATGGCCTCCTCCGCCAAGTCTCGCATACCATTTTTCTTAGCTTCTGCTCGAAGCTGTGACGTTGTTCCACCATCATTAATTAGTGACTTAATCTCCCGTGTCACCGCCATGATTTCGTGGATGGCAATACGTCCATAGTATCCCGTACCGCTGCAGTAGTTGCAGCCGCGTCCGCGATACAAGGTGTCTCCTTTGTGAATACCGATACCTGCATGTTCATTTGTTTCTACAGTGTACTCAGTCTTACACTTAGGACAGATACGCTTAATCAAGCGCTGTGCGATAATACCGACAGTCGCCGTTGAGACCAGATAAGGCTTGATGCCCATATCGACCAAACGGTTGACTGTACTAGCTGTGTCATTGGTGTGGATAGTCGAGAGAACGACGTGACCAGTGATAGCGGCCCGAACCGCGATACTAGCTGTCTCTTCGTCCCGAATTTCCCCCAAGAGAACGATGTCCGGGTCCTGACGCAGGATACTTCTCAAACCACTTGCGAAGGTCAGTCCAGCTTTATTATTTACCTGAACTTGGTTGACCCCTTCCAATCGGTACTCAACCGGATCTTCAACGGTGATGATATTTTTTCCTACATCATTGAGCTCACGGAGCGCTGTGTAAAGAGTGGTTGTCTTTCCGCTTCCTGTAGGACCAGTCAGCAAGATAATGCCTTCTGGCGCCTTAAGAATATCTTCAAAGAGCTTCTGATTGGTTGGCGAGAATCCCAACTCCTCTTTACTGAGGAGAGTTGCATTCCGGCTCAAAATCCGAATAACGATTTTTTCACCGAATACAGTAGGCAAGACTGAAACCCGCATATCGACTTCTTTGCCGTCGATGGTTGTTTCAATCCGTCCATCCTGAGGAATCCGCCGCTCGGCGATGTCCAGACCACTCATGATCTTAATCCGTGTCGCAATGGCTGAGTGAGCATTGGCTTTCAACTGCATGTTTTCCACCAAAGTCCCGTCAACCCGGAAACGAACACGAACAACTTTTTCAAAGGGCTCAATATGGATATCGCTGGTCCGCGTCTTGATTGCCTGACTGATAATCGAGTCAATCAAACGTACAACCGGAGCGTTTTTAATTTCGAGATCTTCTTCGATGATCTCTTCGTCCACATTAAAACCTTCGATTTCGGTCGCTGCCTGTTGGGCTTCTTCTCCTTTAGAATAGTATTGATCAATATACTTCTCAATATCATCCCGAAAAGTTACATAAGGTTCTACCGCCATCTTAGAAACGATTTTAACGTCGTCTAGGGCGATATAGTTGCTTGGGTCTGCCATCGCAACTACTAACTTGGGTTCTTCTCCCTCTTCCCCATCTGCGAAAGAGATCGGAATCAATCCATGACGTTTAGCAACTTTTTCTGAAACCTTCTCGACAGCTTCCTTTTCTATCACAAACTGTGATAGATTGACATGAGGTACACGATAATAGTAACTCATGACTTTCAGCATATCTTCTTCTGTCACATAGCCCTTGCTGATTAGATATCTCTCTAACTGCATGTTTGATTGTGGCATATCTTGAAGAATTTCTTCTTTTTGAGCTGCCGTTATCAGATTGAATTGAACCAATATAGCGATTAGTGCCATTTGTTTCTCCTGTCTGTGATTTTTTTGTAAAAATCCTTCAATTCTTTCTATGCGTTAATAGATAACAGCTTTCTTAAAAAAATCTCCCTCGCTTAAAGATTCCTTTAAGGTTTCTTTAAGCTTTTTAAGTTAGGCTAGTACATGGAAAATTTACCAATAGAACCAAACTTAATGTTTTAAGTTAGATGCTTTGAGCAGTATCTCCATTTGATAAACCTAGCAAACAGTCCTTAAAACAATCCTAGGATTGATAAGGGGCGTTTTAGATTTGTCAAAAGGGGCGCAAAAAAGCAGATGCCAAAAACATTTGTTCTTGCGTTCTTAAATACTATACAAAGCAAGTTCTCTTGCAAAATTTCTCATGCTTTTAGATGCAGGTTAAACCGTGTGTGTGTGAAGTTGGTTTAACCCGAATCATCAAGCAGCCAGTGCCATAAGATAAGAATTCTTATCTTATGGTTTTTCTTTTTACCGATATGCATATTTTGGTAGGAAATGCTAGGAACAAAAGCTTTATTTGCTTTAAAAAACATTTACCTATCACAGTATATGACATAATTGACATCTTGTCAACAGGTTTGCCTCGAAAAAAATGATTACATTTAAAAAAATGTTTAATTTTGATAAAAGCTTGTTATATCAACGTTTCTAACGTTTTTTTAATGACTTTTTTTCTTTCGAGGTTTAAAAAAAGCAATTTTTCAAGGGAATTTCTCCCCTTTACTGCTTCTTTTTCAACCTTCAAATGGACAGTGTGACAGCATCTGTCCTCTTCTAATCGGTAGTCGATATGCTTAGGAAAGGCGCTTCAGGACAAGGCTTAGCAAGCTTTGCCTGTTTCTTCCTACCCAATAGTATATGCTACAGAAAATGCATTGTCAATACATTTGCATTTTATTAGATGTAAAACTTCTCTAAAAATGTACAATGTAATCAGCTTGTCTATTTTTTATAGAAAAACCACAAAATCAAAAAGCTAGAATTTTCAGACAGGGAAATAGAGGAATTAAATAAGAAGAAAATCGTAAAAATAGAACCAGTTAATTGATGAAAATTAGACTGCAAAACAAAAAAACAGCCCGATATATCGGACTGCAGAGATATAGTTTATAGTAGTACTATTTAAGTATGAGGTTTTAAATCGCCCTCTCCACCTATGCACCACTCTTCATGTTCTTCCAAGCTGCTATCCGTCTGGATAGTGATTTTGGTAATACCGTAAGCTTGCAATTCTTGACGCAGGGTGGCTTGGGTCTCGGCCAGAAGCTCTGGATTTTCAAGACAGATATGGATCATGGCAAATTTCCAAACCGTCTGTGGTCCAGACATTGAGCTGAGTAATAGCCTGAACGTTTTCAACCGCCAGAATTTCCTGATAAAGCTGGCTCAAATCAATATCGCTTGGGATATGATCCAGAAAAATCTTGATGTTTTCCCAGAACTTAGGCAGGGCCTTGCTGACGATGAAGCCTGCAATGAGCAGGGAAAGCAGCGGATCAAGAAAATACCAATCGGTAAAGCGCAAAACGATGGAGACTAGAATAACAGCCACCCAGCCCAGAATGTCCTCTAAGAAATGGAGACTGAGAATAGACTCATTATGACTGTGTCCATGCCCATGACCGACCACCTTGCCGGCTGCTAGATTGACTATAATGGCAAAGATACCCAGCACCAGCATGCCGTCATAATTGACCTTTTCAGGCGCAAAGACCTTGGGTACATTTTCGATAATCACCAAGGTCGAGCCGACTAGTAAGATGACAGAGGTCAGCAGGGCTCCTAAAAGGCTGTAGCGCTTGTAGCCCAGAGTGTATTTCTTGTCTTCTTTTTTATTAGAAATTTTTTCAAAAAGGGTGGAAAGTCCGATGGCCATCGCATCTCCTGTGTCGTGCACAGCGTCGGCTAATACAGCGCTAGAATTGAACATGAATCCAAAGATAAACTCAAGAATGGCAAAGGAAAAGTTTAATAGAAAAGCAATAGTCATATTTTTACTAGATTTCACGGCAGCCTCCTTTCAGTTTGGCTAAATTTATAGTATAATGTAATCAAAACGGAACACCTTGTTCAGTTTTCTTCATCTTTATTATCCCTTATTCTCAGAAAGGAAACAAGAAGCAATTGAGGGGCTTTGTCCGTTACTGAACAATCCTGCTCTTTTGTTCCGAAATGCTATGGACAGACGAGTCAAGAAATCACGCGCAGCTATTTACCAAGCTTTTATCAGCCTGCTGCATCAAAAAAGTTATGAAAGCATTACAGTGCAAGAAATCATCGACCTGGCAGACGTTGGCCGGTCGACTTTTTATGCCCATTTCGATACTAAGGAAGCCTTGCTAGAGGAGGTTTGCCAAGACCTCTTTCAGCATACCTTTCTTGAGCGCGACGACGGCAAGGATCTCTTTGAAGCAACCACGCATATTTTCCAGCATTTTCAAAAGAATCAGGACAAGATTGCAACCTTGCTGCTTTCGAAAAATATCTATTTCACCAATCGCTTAAAGATTGAGCTGGAAAACTATCTCTTTCCGATGATTCAGGAGCAGCTCCTGCAGAAAAAATCTCAGCTGCCGGAGCCTTTTCTGAGAAATTACGTGACCTCTACCTTTGTGGAGACGGTCAGCTGGTGGCTCCAGCAAAAGAAAACATTGCCAGAAACAGTTATCAGCCAGTATTTTCTGGATTTGATGAACTGATTTTATTTTGATACTTATATAGGAGGAAATTTAACTTTATGAAAAAGACACATTCGAAATTTTTACTTCCAGGTATTCTGATGGTGGGGGTTGTCCTACGGACGCCTTTGCAGTGCTACCTGTTGTGCTGGGCGATATTGCTAAGGGACTGCAAGTTCCCGTCAACTCACTGGGACTGCTGACTAGCCTACCCTTGATCATGTTTGCCCTCTGCTCAGCCTTTTCCCCACGACTAGCTCAAAAGGTCGGCCTGGAAAAGCTCTTTACAATAGCCATGATTGTGCTGACTCTGGGCTCTTTTATTCGTATCTTTAACCTGCCTCTACTCTACGCAGGTACAATCATGCTAGGGGCTGCCATCGCTGTCTTAAATGTGCTCCTGCCTAATGTCATTCAGGCAAATCAGCCAGAGAAAATTGGATTTCTAACCACGCTCTATATCACTTCTATGGGACTGGCCATCTCAGTCATGTCTCCCTTGGCTGCGCCTATTGTCCGCTTAGCTGGCTGGAAAGGCTTAATTCTCGTCCTGACCCTCATCTGCTTACTGGCCTGCTTAATCTGGCTTCCCAACAGCCGTCACAATCACAAACTGACTAGTAAAAATCGCGAGCAGCAAATGGGCTCCCTGCTAAAAAATCCTAGAGTATGGGCTCTGATTGTTTTCGGTGGCCTGCAGTCCTTACTCTTTTATACGGCTATCACTTGGCTGCCGACTCTTGGTCAGTTGGCAGGACTTTCCAATGATGCTACTGGATTCTTGGCCTCTGTCTTTTCCTTTATCAGTCTTCCTCTGGCTATGACGATACCTAGTCTGACAACGCGTCTATCCGCTAAAAAACGCTTAGGAATGATTGCTCTATTTTCTGCAACTGGTATGGTTGGTCTAGGTATGCTGCTGGGCAGGACAGATTCCTTTGTCTACTGGCTCATCCTCAACTTGCTAATCGGCATGTCTGTCAGCGCCCTCTTCCCCTACCTCATGGTTACTTTCTCGCTGAAAACCAGTACTCCTGAGCAAACCGCTCAGCTATCTGGCTTAGCCCAGACTGGTGGTTATATTCTGGCCGCCTTTGGTCCTAGCCTCTTTGGATACAGCTTTGATTTATTCCATTCTTGGACTCCAGCCATCCTCATTCTCATTGGCTTGGCTGCCATCGTGACACTAACACTCTTTTACATTGAGAAGTTTGACAAGATATAGTAAAGACGAAAAAACGCTTAGAAATCCTAAGCGTTTTTGCAATAGTTGAGGCACTCTTCCAGGTCCACATCCCGCTCTAAGTGCTCTGGTGTCCAAGGAATCAAGATATCCGGTTCAACTCCCCTGTCATTCATGCCCTTTCCTTGATCAATTCTAGTGTCACGTGAAGTGGGAAACAGGAGCTCATAGTCACCAAAATCCTTCACGCAGCAATTGGAATAATCTAAAATTCCCATAGTCGGACGCCCTAGGACCGTAACCTTGGGCATCTTTTTCATGGTATCAACAAAATTGTCACCTGAAGACCCACAGGTAACATCTGCTAGTACAAAGACTTTTTCAGGTCGAGATAGGCCTAGGACGTCTGGCAGAAAGTTATGATTGCTGTCCTCATCGCCATAAAGGACATAACCTTTCCCCCGATTTTCTTCTAGCTCTTTTAGAAATTCTTTGAGAATCTGGTGAGTTTCTGCTGATAAGTTTGGATCTTCTAAGAACTTTTGCATCAGTTGCTGACGCAAATCAACATTTCTATCAGTATAGAGAATCTCCATCCCATCATCGTTTGGCAAATCTAAGTCACTGAAGGCCTTTCCCTGAGGGAGAGTATATTTGAAAAGTGGATAATAAAGCGAGTCCGTCCCGCCATAATTGACCCGAACATCAATGATTAAATACTTGGCCTGCTCAATAGCTGCTTGACTGTCAGCATAAAGTTGAGTGATGGCTGCCTCATCCGTAAAATCTTCTAACTTAAGATAGACGATGTCCTCAGAAAGATTGCGCCATTCAAACTGCGGTGGCTTCTTTGGGTGGGCAGTTGGCTGAACATGCAGTTGCTCTTCCTTGCCATTGCGTACCACCGTAACTTTTCCGGCATACTCCACAAAGTAAGCCCACTCCTTATGCTGTCGCTCTGGTGTGGAACTGACAAAATAATTCTTGTGCTCTTGATAGACCTGGGGCAAAGGTTTCATCCAAGGCTAGAATCTGGTCTCCACGTTTCAGCCCCGTATCGCTATTTGCCTGCAGGACGTAGAGGCAGTCTTGGTAGTATCTCAGTTTAAAGCCGGGCGGTTGCGTTTCCTTCAGCCCAAACCAAACATGAGACAAAATCCCAAAACTAGCTATATAACAATGCATCTGGTAAAGAAAGTCCTCTTGGCTCATCTGGTCTGTGATACGCGCTCGATATTCTTCGGGATTTGCACCCATGATGTCTTTCTTTGTTGAGGAATCCTCTCGCATAATTTCTACGACTTGCTCAAAAATCTCTGTTTTCTTCATCTTTTACTCCTTCTTCCAAGTGTCCTCATCATCCAGCAGGCCTCGCTTGGGCACTTTTGAGACATGACGATTGCCAGCCACATAAAAGCCTAAGGGCTCCTCCCGCCAGGCATCTGTGCAGGTCACGCCAATCCGCGAACGGCTGGCAATCTGATTGGGAGTCAAGTCATGGGCTAATTGCAGACTGGAAGTCGCTAAACTCTGTCCATCAAAGCGCTTATCAATCCCAGCATACTTGGTTAGCTTGCCAGGACCATTAGCTAAAAGTCGGCCATCCGGTAGCTCCAAGGCTCGAATCAGTACGGCTTCGGCCACATTTTCAGCCTTGGTCACCAGATTCAGCATCTGATAACCATAAATCTGATAAACATACCAGTGACCTGCTGGCAGATACATGGATTCATTCTTAGGGGAGCGGCGCCCTCCAGCCGAATGGCAGGCACTGTCTTGACTTCCCAGGTAGGCTTCTGTTTCGACAATTCGGCCTAGCTTCTGGCCATTTAGAATCAATTGCATACCTAGCAAAGCTCGCGCTGCTGCAACTGTGTCTGTCTCGATTAGTTTCTGAAAATCTCTTGATAACATAGGTTGATTATAGCATGATTTCTCCATTTACAGAGGAAAAGAAATGTTGCAAAAATGTTATTTTTCTCCTTCTCATGGACAAGAATTTTGTTACAAAAAAATTACGCACTAAATAAGCGAAAAATCGTGAAAAAGCTTATAAAATCTATTTATTGTCTAATTGCATTGCATATATTTTGTAACATTTTTTTATTAACAGAGTATGTTATTTATGTATCAATCCAGTTTTTCATTGCTTCAAATGAAATATTTGTTTAATATTATACTAGAAGGAGGGGTAAGATGAAAAAATTATCTAAAATTTCTTTATTTTTATTACCACTAATTGCACTTTTCTTTTTAGCAGCTTGCGGAAATTCTGCAGATAAGAAGACTGAAGAAAGCTCAAGTTCCAGCTCAAGCGTATCTTCTTCATCTAAAGCTAAGACAAGCTCTAGCAGCACATCTGAAGAAAGCGGTAGTGCCAAAGTCAATGTAAACGGCGGCGATACTAGCGTTAATGTAAATGGCGGAGACGAAAGCGGAGATGCTTCTGTTGAAACTAACGGAGACGGTAGTGCTAATGTACAAACTGACAACGCCGGTGTTAGCGTAAATGAAGATGGCGTTCATGTTCAAGGCGGCGGCGTTGATGTTAAGGTCGGCAGCGATGGATCTGTCAATATTCAAACACCTTAATTGAAAAACATGTTTCGATTATTATAATTCATAAAAACCGAGTTTCGCTCGGTTTTTTGATTTTCTCCTGTGCATTCAAAAGACTTTCAAAACATTAAAAAGACTTGTAAAAACTTATCCGTCGTGTTATACTCTATTTAGAAAAGCAAGGAGGGCCAAGTATGTACCAAGAACAACGCTTAGCTGAAATCTTAGAGCTCTTAGCTGAGAAAAAACAGCTGTCAGCCAAGGATATGATTGAGCATTTTCAGGTTTCTAAAGATACTATTCGGCGAGATTTTTCGATTTTGAGCGAGCGTAGGCTTGTGCAGCGCACCCACGGAGGTATTATCCCGCTAGACACTAGCCGTCAAATACCCTCCTTTAACGACCGCATCAACCAACTAAATCAAGAAAAAAAAGCTATTGCCCAGAAGGCCCATGACTTTCTCAAGCCGGAGCAGATTGCTTTCTTTGATGTCTCAACCATCGTTCTCCATCTGGCTCAGCGCATCAAGGAGCCTATGACAATCTACTCTCATTCTCTGGATAATGCGATCATGCTGAGCAGTCAGGACAAAGTGGACTTTCATCTCTTAGGTGGGAAATTTTATCCCAAAAACCGATTCTACTACGCGCTCAATGAAGCAGAGCTGCTGGATCAAATTTCCTTTGACATTGCCTTTATAGGGGCAGCTAGTGTCTCTGATGGTCTAGTCAGCTTTGAAGACGAGGCTGATGCTCACCTGAAAAAACTGGCTTTGAAGCACGCCAAGATTAAAATCCTGCTAGCTGAGCAAGACAAATGGCAGAAAGAGTCCAAGTACATCCTGGGGCCTGTCAGCGACTTTGACTACTGGATTACGGACCAAGAGCCCAGCCCTGAAGTCCAAGAACTGATCGGAGACAAGGTTAAAATAATTTATTAAATCAATCCATTAGACAAAAAGGAGGAAGAGCTATGACAAACCAACCGATTCGCCTGATTATCAGCGATATTGACGGTACCATTTTGGACGACCAGCACCAAGTAGATTCTGAGCTCAAGGACATGATTCCCCTGCTAAGCCGAGAAAAAATCCCTTTCGTTCTCGCTTCTGCTCGCTCTCCTCTAGGCATGGAGCCGATTGCCCGTGAGCTGGGGCTGGGAGATAATCCGCTGGCCTGCTACAATGGCGCTCTGGTCATCAAGGGTGATCCGCAAGCTACGAGACCATTATTGAGCATCCTCTGGACAAGAAAGAAATCCGCACTTTTCTAGAGCTGGTCAAGACTGAATTTCCTAGCGTGTCCATCAATCTCTATTCTGGTAAGGATTGGATCGCTAATCGTCTAGATAAATGGGTGCAGATAGAGGCTGAGATTACAGGTGAGCAGCCGATGATTCAGAATGTGTTAATGCCAGTGCTGGATGTTCTAATGCCTGCTCACAAGTTACTCCTCATTGATGAAGCGCCTATCATCCTGAAACTCCATGACTACCTGCAGACTTTAGACTTTCCCAAGACAGCCTTCTACCTCTCTAAGGACAACTACATGGAAGTCACAGCCAAGCATGTCTCCAAGGAGCAAGCCTTATACGAAATTGCCCAGCACTACCAAGTGCCTCTAGAGCAGGTTATGACAATCGGAGACAACTTCAATGACCTTCCTATGCTGCGCCTGGCTGGACTTGGAGTCGCTATGGGCAATGCCCCCGAAGCAGTCAAAACCGAGGCAAAAGCCGTCACCAAAAGCAACAATGAGCACGGAGTTGCAGAAGCTGTAGAAAAGTATGTTTTGATATAACGCAAAAAATCTGCTCAAGGGCAGATTTTTTTATTGATGATAATCATAAGCCAGGCGAGGACTGCCGTCAGCCACATAAATAATGCCGCACTCCCTAAAGCCGTAGTTCAGCACTGCTGCCTGCATAGGCTGATTGTCCGCATGGGTATCGATTCGCAAGTAGGGAATCTGCTGGCAGCAAAAATCGAAGACCTGACGGGATAGACCTCTAACTTGGCCATTTGAAGCGATGCGGTGAATGGTGCCGTAAGGCTCTGCAAAATGCCAGCTACCCTTTTCGATGACCTGATAGGTCGGGTCTTCTCCAATGATAAAGGCAAAGGTACCAACCGGCCGCCCTTCTTCCTCGACAACAAAGGAGTGGCCAGTCGCAATGTCATCCTCAATCAAGCTCGCGCTGGGATAGCCTCCATCCCACTGAGTCGGATTGCCTTGGTCTTTCATGAACTGACGAGCCACATCATAAATCCCCATAATGGCTGGGATATCTTCTAATTGGGACAAACGAATATTCATCTTTCCTCCTTTATAAAAATAAGGCTGGAAAGTCCCAACCTTATTTGAATTCTTCTGGTTTGCCAGTATACTGAGACCATTCCTTGCTAAAGAAGCGGTCATTGATCTGGTAGTTTGGCGCCGGCTGTGGATTGGCTACAAAAGGATCAACCGCCTTGTCAAAGGCCAGCCAGCCATTCCAGCCCATGTGAATAGTGTCCTGCATGAAGTAAGGCTTGTCGCCGTCCTTAGAAAAATCAGCAATGTTAGTAAAACCCTGACTTTCCAGCTGGTAGCGAATCTTGGCAACCGTCCGCTGGTACATTTCTGGACTGAGTCCTGTATACTCCATCCACTTAGAATTAACCGGTGGAATGATGAAGATGACATTAGTCTTTGACTTGGCGAACTGATCCAGAACCAGCTGCAAGTCGTTGTACTCAGGGGACTTTTCATAAGATTGCTTGGTTTGAAAACCTCTGAGCTTGGCAACCTTGCCGGCCAGACGGGTCTTGTAAAATTGATTGTCTATGCCGAATTGATTGTTACTGGTCTTCTTCTTGGCCTCTGCTGTAGCAATCTCTTCCAAAGCCTGATAGGAGAAGATGTCTGGCAAATCAGCCATATAAGGCAAAATTCGCTGATCATAATTTTCATTATTAAGGGCAGCAAAGTTGCTAAAAAAAGCATCTTGGCGCTCATTAAGATGAGCCATCATCTCAATATGACGCTCTTCAAAGCTGCTCAGCTTTTTACCTTCAGACAGCTTCTGCACGCTCTCTGCCATAGCGACATCTGGATAGAGCTGCAGGAGGCGCTGGGCTGCATATTGCGCCGCCGCATCTCCTTGCTGCTGGGACAGATAGGCCGTCAGCTGATCACTGTTGAAGTACTGCTGAAAGGCCGAAGCATCATAGCCAGTCTTGGTAAACCACTGGGGCGACACTACATAGACCGCCGTTTGCCCCTCCAGCTCAGAGGACATCTGCTGCATACCAAAGTACTGATTAAATGATGCTGCTCCGCGCTGGCCTAGAAATAAGGCCGATAGGAGCGGTCGTACTTCTCAGCAAGGACTGCCGGATGCATGCTATCAAAGCGCAGCCATTCACTAGAGCCAAAGAAGGGAACAAAGCGCATCTTCTTATCGGTCAAGGCTGTCACCTTCTTGCTGCGGCTCTTGAAGTTTTCTGCTGTCAGGGTCACTGCCGAGCGCTTCTCTGCTTCTATATCATGCTTTTTATCAAGCGGATAGAAGAAAAAGAGCAGGACAACCATGGCCATGGCGCAGAAAACCGGCCCCAGAATCAGCCAGAGTCGTTTAAGCATTGCGAAGCTCCGTCACGCCTTCAACGATTTTATTGGCTGTGTTCCAGTCATCGCGGCCAAACTCTGACACTGGCACGCGAATATCAAAACGGTTTTCCAGCTCAACAATCAGCTCGACCGTTCCCATACTGTCTAGGACACCAGCGTCAAACAAATCCTCGTCCATCATGTCTGACACATCTTCCATAAATAGTTCTTCAATAATTTCAATTACTTCTGTTTTTATATCCATTTTTCTTCCTCATTCATTTTTATTTTTTAAACCAAAGCTCATTTAAAAATCCAGAAAAGATCAAAAATGAGAACATAACTGCGTGAAAGGTCACCACAACTCCCAAAGCTTGAGTCCATTTATTGTCTGGCAGAGGCGGAAGTCCCTTAGCCTTGCGCTCTTTGTTTAGCGTTTTCTTCTTGCGCAGCCAGGCATCATTGACGACCAGACCAGCTCCATGAAAGAGACCGTAGGCGATATAGTACCAGGTCACACCATGCCAGAAGCCCATAATCAGCATGTTGATCAGATAGGCCACACTAGAGGTCGTGTTGCGGTTTTTAAAGACCTTATTGCGCATCAGGACCATGACCAGCCGCATAAAGACAAAGTCACGGAACCAAAAAGACAGACTCATGTGCCAGCGATTCCAGAATTCTTTCAAATCACGAGAGAGAAAAGGCTTATCAAAGTTGATAGGGCTCTTGATTCCCATGAGGTTGGAAATAGCTAGCGCAAACATCGAATAACCGGCAAAGTCAAAGAAGAGATCCAGACCAAAGACATACATAACGCCCAGAGTTCCCAGATTAAAGAAACCGCCGGTATAGAGAGCATAGGTCTTGACATGACCCAGCAAGAGATGTCCAAAGATATGTGCTAGGATAAACTTATAAAGGAAGCCTAGCATGATATACTTGACAGACTGCTCCAGCATATCCAGCAGCTCATCGCGCTCAGGAATGTTCAAATAGTCTTCATTGAAACGCTTGAAACGATCAATAGGACCGCTTGAAAAGGTCGGCATGAAGAGCAGGAAACGCAAGAACTCCCAGAGCGTGAACTCTGTCAGAACCCCATCGCGCATCTCAATCATCATCCCTACCGAGCGAAAGGTCAGATAAGAAATCCCCAAAAAGCCAAAGAGAGACTGATGACCGCTGATCGCGGGCTCTACCTTGACAAGCACAAGCGGCAGAACCGCCAGCAAGGTATGCAGATAAAAGATCCACTTGCTGTCCCGCGACCGGCGATAGAGCTTGTATGAATAAACCCAGACTATCTGCCAGATGACATAGCCTAACAAAGCACAAAGCTGCGCCAGACTGGGACCTGTCAGCATCAGGACGATAAAGACCAAGCTGACCAAGGCTTCATAAAGGGGGAAGCGTTTCTTAAAGAAAAGACCAACAAAGATTGGCAGAACTGCTAGAACGATATAGACAAAGTAAACTGGGTTGCCGTAGGGTTCCAAGTGAGGCAGCTGTTTCAAGAAATCCATCATCGTTTATTGACCTCGCTAATCAGCCCCTTAATGTCAATCTTGCCATTCGGAGTCAGAGGCAGGGTCTCTCGATAGAGAAACTTGGATGGCATCATGTAGGACATCATGATATCCTGCAGATCTTCCTTGATTGCCTTGGTAATATCGATTTCCCGCTCAAACTGCTTAGCCACACCGTCTTTGAGAATGACATAGGCCAGCAGATTTGGACCTTGTGGTCCTTGTTGTAGCGGGGCACAGCCACTGCAGATTCAACGTATTTCGATTTGTTCAGGTTCTGAGACACATCCTCCAGCTCAATACGGAAACCATTAAACTTGATCTGGAAGTCCATCCGGCCGCCGTAGAGCAGCAAGCCTTCATCTGTCATCGAGCCGACATCTCCTGTATGATAGGCTGGCAGACCTTCAAATTCAAAGAAAGCCTCCGCTGTCTTCTCAGGATTATTCAGATAGCCTTTGGATACGGCTGGACCGCAGACGATGATTTCTCCCTGCTGGCCATTCGGTACCTTCTGCCCTTCTTCGTCAATGACAAAGGTCGGAGAGTCCGCCTTGGTATAGCCAATCGGCAGGCGCTTGCAATTCTGCAGCATCTCATCTGTCACTGCTACTGCAGACAGGGCTACTGTTGCCTCAGTCGGACCGTAAGCATTGATAATGCGAGCTTGAGGGAAGCGATCGCGCAGCTTCTGAGCTGTCTTGACTGTCAACTCCTCACCGTCAAAGTAGAAATGCGTCAGCTGAGGCAGCTTTTGGCTGTTAAAGTCATCCGACAGCAAGGCCATGTCCGCAAAGGAAGGTGTCGAAGTCCAGATAGCAATAGCAGACTGAGAATCGTCTCAAACAGCTGCTTGAAATCCTGAGTCACTGCCGAAGGCAGGGCAAAAAGAGTCCCTCCCAAGGCCAAAGTCGGCGCCCAATACATGACTGACAAGTCAAAAGAATAAGGAGGCTGAGCCAACATTTGAGGACGCTCCGGAGTCGCAAACTCCTTATCCGTAATCATCCAATTCGTAAAGCTGAGCAAATTATTGTGGGAAATCTGCACTCCCTTAGGTTTGCCAGTCGTTCCTGATGTGAAAATGATATAGTAGTTATCATCTCCCTGAACTGGATGGCTAAGCTCATAGGATGCTCCCTCTCTGAAAGCTGTCTGAACTTGCTCCGCACTGAAAATAGGAGCTGTCACATCTGCCAGTGGAAAATCATTGATGGCAATAATCAAGCTTGGCTCAGCAACTTCCACAATCGCTGCTACGCGCTCTAAGGCTGAATGACTGTCGATAGGAATGTAGGCATGACCAGACTTGGTCAAGGCCACAAAAGTAGCCAGCATTTCGTATTCCTGACCGCCAAAGACTACAACCGGAGACTTGTCAGGAAGTCCCAAACGGTCAATCTGAGCCGCCAACGAATCGGAATCCTTCTTTAAATCACCATAAGTATGAACTTGACCTAAAATATCATAAACCGGAAAATCCGGCTGCACCTGAGCAAAATGCTCAATCGCTTCAATCATATCATGTATCACTTTATTTGACATTGTTTCCTACTCTCTCACATTAAAATTCATTATAGATAAAGCCACCCTGACCCTGACCCAGATAGCTAAAGAAATAAAGCAAGGCCAGAAAGATAACAAAATATAATAGGGTTTGGCCTAAAAATTTATATAGGGTTTGATGTTTTTTCATTGATCTCTCTTATATTTTTAGTTAGACTTACACCATTTTACCATTTTATGGAAGATGTTTTCAACACAAAAGCTAAGGAAGATGTAAAGTTCTTGTAAGGAAGAAAGGTACTTTGATGTGCCTTATAAACAGCCATTAAAAGACTTTTTCAAAAAATATATAAAAATTTTATATATTTTGCTTGACTTTTTTCCCAAGAGGTTGTAGACTATATATAGAAAGATTATATATAAATATTTTACACAAGGAGGTGGTCCTATGTCTTTCCCCACATCATCGGCTTTGATTGAGTTTCTCATCTTAGCCATCCTTGAAAAAGACGATTCCTACGGTTATGAAATCAGCCAGACAATCAAGCTGATTGCCAATATCAAAGAATCAACACTTTACCCCATTCTGAAGAAGCTGGAGCAAAATGACTGCCTCACGACTTATTCGCAGGAGTACCAAGGACGAAAACGAAAATACTATTCACTCACTACCTACGGGCACGAACAGCTACTCACTCTAAAAGAAGAGTGGCAAACTTATACCATGACCATCAGCGGTATCATAGAAGGGAGCATCCGTCATGACAAGAACCGAGTATCTAGCTGAGCTAGAAAAATATCTGAAAAAACTGCCACGCAAGGACTATGAGGAAACTATGGATTACTTCACTGAGTACTTCGACGAAGTAGGCCCAGAGGGCGAGGCAGCCGCTATTGCTGATTTAGGCAGCCCTAAGGAAGCGGCCCACGAGATTATGTTGAATCTTTTGGACAAAAAAGTCGAGGAAGATAATCAAGACAGCAGTTCATCAAAAAACACTAAGAACATCGTCCAGATTGCTATCCTATCCATTTTGGCAGCACCCTTGGCTATTCCGCTCTTTATAGTAGCAGCCCTTTTGACTTTTGTTTTCTTCCTCTTAGTCTTTATCTTTGCTCTAGTCATGGCTATAGGTGCCTTTGCCTTCTTTATCTTTGGCATCAGCCTAATCTGGGACACTTTGACAGTGGGACTGACGACATCTATCCCGGCCTTCCTGTTCACTCTGGGGCTCAGTGTTCTAGCTCTGGGACTGTCTGGCATCTTCTACGCAGGCATTTCTCCTGTTACTCAGTTTGGCAAGGCTGGCTTTGTCAAACTAGCTCAACTTTTCGCAAAGAAAGGAGCACGTCATGGCTAACATCAAATTGAAAAAACCTCTTTTATCCGCAGCTATTTTAGCCTGCCTCTTTGGTGGAGCCTTGACAACTATCGGCTCCACCACAGGCGGTGTCAACGACTTGGTCAATTCTGCCAAAGCAAGGTAAAACTCACGAAAAAAGAAGAAAGCTTCTCTGATCTTTCTTCCCTAAATATTAACTTAGCAGCTAGAAACCTCGTCATCAGCGAATCTCCTGATGACAAGGCTCACTTGACCTATTACCAAAGCGATGGTAACTATCAGATTGACGGAAGCTCGCTTGGAAACATCACGACAAGTTCTGAAAACGGAAACTTAAACATCAAGGAAGATGGTGCAGGCTCCTTCCACATAAGCGCTGGCATCCGCTCCTTACTCAGCTTATTTGACCAAGAATCTCAGGGAAAGCGTACTGTGCAGCTTTCCCTGCCTAAGGGGACCAAGCTTGAGACATTCAGCGGCAGTTCGTCATTAGGAGATGTTACGCTGTCCAATCTATCAGCCAAAAATGCTGACTTCTCTCTATCTAATGGCTCGTTGACTGTGAATGATAGCCAATTCGCATCTGGTAAATTTAAGAACTCTCTGGGAGAGATTTCCTTTAATAACAGTCAGATTAGCTCTGGAAAAATCAATGCTTCTTCGGGTACCATCACTCTGAGCAACAGCCAGTTCGCATCGGGCGAAATAGCAAACTCTCTGGGAGAGGTCAATCTAAACTCGAGCAAAATCTCCGACAGCACTCTGAAAATCTCAAGCGGCTCACTGAACTCTGAACAGTTGGAATTAGCTGGTACAATCTCTATCACTGACCAACTGGGCGATATTAATCTTCATCTGGTTTCTGGCAGTTTGTCGCAGTTATCCTTTGATCTGAAAACGGATCTAGGTGAAATTGATATCCCTAGTGGTATAAATGTAGAGCACTCCAAAGGCGATGAACTTGGCGGCTCTGCCATCCGTAAAGTCGAAAATCCGACAACTACACTTTCTGCCAGCGCCCAAAGCGGCAGCATTAAGCTCAGCGAATAAATCATAGAAAAGAATATATACAATCAGGGAGTCCTCAGCGACTCCTTTTTTGATGAAAAATCCCGCAATCCCCTAAGATTGCTTTACAGGCCTTGGGCTTTGTGCTATGATATTCTATAAAAATTTATCACAAGGAGGTCCCTATGAAAAAACTCACACCTGGTATGCACATTCGGGTCGTCAGCCCCTCAGCGTCAATCGAACACATCGGTGGCTTTGAGGCCAATCTAACCGCCAAGGAGCGCTTGGAAAAGCTAGGATTTACCGTATCTTTTTCGGAGCATTATCTGGAAAATGATATACTAGGCTCTGCCTCCATCGAAAGCCGAGTGGCAGACATCCATGCTGCCTTTTCGGATGAGTCCGTTGATGCCATTCTGGCAACTATCGGCGGTTTCAACTGCAATGAGCTCCTGCCCTATCTGGACTTTGAGTTGATTGCTAGAAATCCTAAGATTTTCTGCGGCTACTCAGACACAACAGCCTTGCTCAACGCTATTTATAGCAAGACCGGCATGAAAACCTACATGGGACCGTCCTACTCCAGCTTTAAAATGGATGCCCTGCAGGACTATCAGACCGAGAGCTGGCTCAAGGCCGTCAGCCAGACTTCTTATGAATTGACTCCTAGTGAAAAATGGGGCGACAATGCCTGGTATCTGCCCGATGCCCCACTGACCTTCCATGAAACGGAGTGGAAAGTTTATCACCACGGGCAAGCCCAAGCCACTGTTATCGGGGGCAATCTCTCCACTTTCTCGCTCCTACGTGGCACCCCCTATGCGCCAACAGATGAAAACTATGTCCTCTTTGTTGAAGAGGCCGAGGAAGATGATTATGTGGAGTTTGACCGCAATCTAGCTGCCCTCCTTCAGGCCTATCCTAACCCGCAGGCCCTTCTCATCGGCCGCTTCCCAAAAGAATGCCAGATGACAGAAGAGCTGCTCCTTTATATCTTGGATAAACATCCAATTCTAAAGACGATTCCCGTCCTCTATGACTTGGACTTTGCCCATACTCAGCCGCTCTTTACCATTACCATCGGTGCTCAAGTGACGGTGGATACGGGGAAGATGTTGATTAGAATTGATGAATAGCAAGAAATCCTCATTCCAGCTGGAATGAGGATTCTTCTTTTTCATTAGGCACTATTTCATTGTTATCTTGCTGGCTTTCTTATCGTCCACCAAAACCACCTTGGCCACCAGGTCCACCAGCGCCAGGTCCGTCGGCTGTGATTTCTGTCCGGCTTTCACCATTGACTGTGATGGTACCGCCAGTGTAGGTAGCTGTTCCGTCAAAGTCAAAGGCAGATACCGTAGAAGTAATATCTAAGTTTCCTCCTGACATAATGACATCGCCGTTGGAGTCGATAGCGTCTGTATCGCCTTCACCAACCTCGACCTTGATATCGCCACCGGTAATCTTGATAAAGATATCAGCGCCAGTTACGTCACTAGCTGCATTGATACCATCATCTGTCGCATAAAGGTCCAGCTTACCGCCGTTAATGGTAACATTGGTTCCTTCCAGAGCTTCTACACTCTTGGAAACTGTAACCGTTCCACCATCAATCAAGCGATATTGCTAGCGTGTAGACCATCATCACCAGCATTAATCGTGATGGTGCCGGACTGGATATAGAGATTTCCCAGAGAAGTATCATCATCATTGTCTGCGTGGATGGCATCTCCTGTCGCTGTGATGTCGATAGTAGCATCCTTGATATTAATAGCTGAAGCAGCTGACAGACCATTCTTAGCTGCCTTGAGCGTATAAGTGCCACCTGTCACCCGCAAGGTCTGCTCAGACTTAATCGCTGTTTCATACTTGCCATCAACTGTCAGACTTCCAGAGCCATTGAGAGTCAGGTCAGAGTTACTATAGATAGCTGCATCTGCATCCGTATTACTGTGATTTGATGAGTCTGAGATTGTGTTTTGGCTGCCGTCAGCCAGAGTCAGGCTTGTTTTACCCGCATTTTCTACCATAATAGCTGCAGCTGTCCCGCTCATGGTTACACCATTTAGGACGATTTGAACCTTGTCGCTATCACCTGCTTTGACGACAATCTGCACATTTTCACTCGTTCCGGAAACGACATAAGTTCCAGCCTCTGAGATTGTCACAGTGGAACCAGAGACACTAGCGCCGTCACCAGAGGTCTTAGCACTAGATCCACTCAGGCTGATGGTTGTCGCTTTGGACTCATCATAAGAAGCGTCTGAGTCTTCTGAAGCAAAGTAATCAGAAGTATTGGTCTTAGTCTGACTGGTGCTTGTAGCATTAGCAGCCTGGGTAGTGCTTGAAGTTGTAGAACTGCTGGCGTTTGAGCTGCAGGCTCCCAGCACTGCTGTCATCAAAACCAGTGGAATCATCAATTTAATTTTTTTAAGGGTTGATTTTGATTGTTTCATTTTTCTTTTCCTATCTATTTTATTTACTGCTGATACAGTTTGCCTTTTTATAGGCAAGCCGTATTTGGAGAAAGAGCTTGGAGACAGTTGGTAGCGATCCATGATCTCGCTCAGCCATAGCGGACAAGCTTCTGGAATCTTAACTTCCATAATGACTTGATTGGCTGGCAGGAGGTAATCTCCGTGGCGACCGGCCAAGAGACTCAGATCATAAGGACGGTAGGTCAGGTCGTGATCAAAGGTAATCCGAATCCGCTCGTCCTCAATCCCCTTCATCGAATAACGATTGTAGCCGATATACATCATAGGCTGAATATAGCCAAAATGCTGGGCCAGCCAGGCCATTTCCTTATCTATCTGAAGGTCAGTCAGATGACTGTAATCACCGTCCAGATAGGCTTCCGCTGTCAACAAATCTGCTGCAAGCCGGCGTTTGGTGACCAGATCTTCTGTCTTTTTCTTGATTTCCAAAAAGACTTGACTATCCTCGGTCGGATGCTCTTGATAAGTCCGCAAGCGTACCTTCTCGTCAAAGCAAGGATTTTCCAAGGACTCACGAATAAGCTGATAAGACGGCGTATCGTAGTAGAGATTGTTAATAGTCGAATAAGCTCGCTCGTCCTCCACCAGATATCCTTCAAACTCTAGCAATAGATCCAGCAAAGTTTCCTTGGAAATGATGTATTTGGTTTCAAAGCGCTGAAAATGATGTTGAAAATTTTTTTCTGCCATTGGCTTCTCACCTCTCTATCTTTCTTGAATGTACTGCAATTTTAAAGATGAAAACTTAAAAGAAAGATAAAGAAAACTTAAAGAAAACAAAACATCTCCCTTTTCAGGAGATGTTGATTAGATAAAAACTAAAAGAATTACAGATAGACTTTTCATCTACATTTTTACAGATTTATAAAAGTACGAGCCCTAAGCTAGCTGTTTTTTATCTGTTCGATAGACAAGAGTACCAAGTGTCATGAAAAGAACTAAAACAAAAGCAAGGAAGAGTACCTGACTACCTATTTGGCCGTTCATAGAAATCGTTTGGCGTAAGCCCGATACAGAATAGCTCATTGGTAGCCAAGGGTTGATAACTTGGAAAATCTTACTAGTCAGCTCCAGCGGATAGGTTCCTGCACTAGAAGCCAGCTGTAAAAGCAAAAGAATCAGAGAAGCAAAGGCGCCGAGCTTGCTATCCCAAGTAACCAAAGCCGTCACAAGAGCCATAAAGGTCATGCTGGCTAGGACAATCAAACCAAGGGTTGCCCACTCATGGTTAGCAGATAAGCCTATCAAGTGCACAGCACCATAGACCAAACACCCGCCACAACAGAAATGACTCCATTTACCTCTATACGGGCCTTCAGCCAGTCTCGTCTCGTCTTAGGTTCTTCCCCTGATGGAAGTGCGCTAAAGATGATATTGGTTGAAATAGCCGCCACAAATAAAGCTACTGAAATCATATATGGCGCCATCCCAATTCCGTTTTTTTCTCCCCTATTCTCATCTGTCTTGCTCAGCGTCAGAGGATCTGCCAGAGTTTTTGCATTGTCTTCCTTAGTAGAAACAGTCGACAATTTATCGCCTGCATCTGAGAGGCCATTGGACAAATCGCTCGTTCCCACGGTAAGTTTAGAGAGATTATCTGTTAAAGCACTGCTGCCATCAGCCAGCTTCTCTGTGCCACTCGCTAATTGATTGGTTCCATCTGCTAATTTCCCGAAACTAGAGGTCAATTCTGGAGATTTGTCTGTTAATTGGGCTGCCCCGTTTGCTAATTTTGTTGTATTTGCTAGCAAATCAGGATTCTTACTTGCCAAAGCTGATGTCCCCTCAGATAGCTGACCGACTGCATTGGTATAACTTGTCACCCCTTGTTCCAATTGTGTCGCGCCAGTCGTTAGTTTCTCATTTAGGGTGTCTACACCTGCGACTAGTTGATTGGCTCCTCCGCTTGCTGAACCGAGGCTAGTACTCACTGTTGATAAGCCATTATAAAGGCCATTAATCATGTTAGCTGCCTGTGGCAGAACTTGATTTGATGCACCTTCTAACTGACTAAGTTTTGTTTGACTAGCGCCTTTTATCGTTTCAAGAGAAACCCTCATCGTATCAACTTCTGATAAAATCGCCTGAGCAGATTGGTCACTGCCCGCTTGACTAGCACCGACTGCTGCGTCAATCTCAGCCTTAGCCTCACTAGAAAGCCCTTGATAAGCACTGGTCCCTTGGACACTTGCCAAAGCTGCGGCCTTAGCGTCTTGATTATTATTGATAATGGCTTGAGCGGATGCTGCTATGCTAGTCAGTGAAGCTTCAATGCTGTCTGTCGATACTGCTGAGTCACTTGCTGCAGCTTGAATACTAGCATTCAACTGTGTCAAACCATTTGCTAAATCACTCACATTTTGCTGGTTGTTAGCTAAGGTGGTATCTACCGATGACTTTAATGTAGCCAAGCCAGTATTCAGATTCGTTACACCTGTTGATAAGGCCTGAACTCCATCTCCTGACTGAGTAAGCTGTTGGACTCCACCCAATAAGTCTGCTGATCGACCCGACAGCTGATTTGCACCTGCGGCCACAGTACTTACACCATTAGCATAAGTGTTTATCCCATTTGACAAACTACCCAGTCCAGACGATACTTGTGCAACACTCCCAGTATAAGTCTGTAGTCCTGTGTTAAATTGAGCTGCACCGGACGATAATTTGCTCGTAGCTTGATTCAGAGTTCTTAAGTTATCTGCAATTGTCTGACTGCCTGAACCTAGTTGTTGGCTGCCAGATGCTAATTGCTGAGCACCATCGGATGCCTTCACCAAGCCAGTTTTTAGATCTCCCATATTCTTAAATAAGGCGCTTGTATAAGTATCCGTCACATTTTGCGCCACCGTCTGCTTCAAAGAAGTCATGGCTGAATCACTCATCTTACCAGCAATAAAACTGTGGCCGCTAGACGTTTGATAGTCAATCTTCATTTGCTGAGGATTATCAGTCAAAATACTGGCTGCACGTTCAGATAAATCACTTGGAAGCGTCACAACCATGTAGTAATCACCCTTTTCCAGACCATTTTGAGCATCTTCTTTACTGACGAAGTGAAAATCCAGATTTTTATTTTCCTTGAGGCTGGAAACAACATCCTCGCCTATAGACAAGGTCTTACCACTAGCAGTTACAGCTTTATCCTGATTGACGACCGCCACTGGCAAGTCCGATACCTTTCCATATGGATCCCACATGGAGCTCAAGAAAATAACGTTATACAAGGCTGGAATCATAGAGACTCCCAACATCACAATGATAAAAGTCGGCTTTTTTAAAATAGCTTTCCATTCTCTTAACATGTCTACCTCCTAAAATTATACACAGTGTCCAAATTTCAACAAAATTGATTATACACCAATCAAAAATTAATACAAGCTTATTCTTTAAAAATTAGACACCGTGTCTAATTTTGTTTAAAAAGATTGTAGGGAAGCGGAATAAGTTAGTCCTACTGTCTTTAATCCCTGAATAATCTGTAAACAAAAGGTATTTTCCCATAGATAGGGACACAGAAAATCAGTTTTATGTTAGAAAAATAAGCACCGAACAAGCGCGTGTCTTCTTAGCAGGTGTAGTTGATATTGCTCAAGCATCAAGGTTGCAAAACACCTATACAATTTACTCTTATAAAAATGAACAGATTTCTATTATCTTCTCACAGGAAGGCGAGCTACTTTACGTCACTCCTGACCCTGACTACCTCTACTTCAAATAATGTTCTGAACGACAGCCGAGACTTTACTTTAAGCCTCGGCTTTATTATTTTACCAGTCGATTTAGCCTAATTAAGCTAAAATTTTGACTATCTATGCTTAATTCCGGAATTTAACTCTTTTCCACTGGAAAAACATTTGATATAATAGTACACGGAGAAAAAGAAAAAGTAGTTTGCTATGATGGCTATTCGCTTGAAGAGCAGACTGAGGCTTAGCCTCAAAGGGAGATTTTATGTTAGAAAGCAATAAACGCCGAAAAACCAAGGCTATTATTGAAAGAGCCATGGTTTCACTACTGCATAAGCAGTCCTTCGACCATATCACTACTGTACAGCTAGCTCAAGCTGCTGGCATCAGCCGTAGTAGTTTCTATACTCACTACAAGGACAAGTACGATATGATTGAACGTTATCAGCAAAACCTCTTTCATCAGTTGGGATATATTTTTGAGAATAATCAAGAAGATGTTCAAACTGCGATTACAGAGGTCTTTCAGTTCCTCCAGCTAGAGCCACTCTTGGCTGCTCTTTTGACAGAAAACGGCACGAAAGAGATTCAGAATTTTCTGCGCCATAAGCTGCAGGTAATGTTGGCAGATAGTCTGCAGGACCGTTTTAGTAGACGTGTTTACAATCATTTTGAAAAAGAATACAGCAGAGTCTTTCTCGCCAATGCCTTCTTTGGTGTCTGCCAAATGTGGATTGCTAGAGGAAAAAAAGAAAGTCCTGAACAAATAGCAGAATTTCTTTTGAAAATGCTGTAAGAAGTTGCTGGAACCCAATGGGTTCCAGCTCTTTTCATATTTTGAAAAATTAAACAGGGTGTACAAAACCTCTTTTGGTTCTGTACACCCTATTTTCCTTATATTATAGTTTCATAGCCAGCATATTAACTGTCATACCAGCTGCTGTTCCCATCAGAGCGATGGTGTCCCCTTCCTTGACTAGATTGCGCTCCAGAGCATAGCAGAGAGAAAAAGGCACTGCCACTGACACCATATTCCCATAGTCTTGCACAATATTAAGGTATTTATCATCAGGAATACCCAAGCTGCGCATGACCATTGGCAGGGCACGACTGGCCTGATGCGGAATAATATAATCCAAGTCAGACAGGCTGAGACCACTCTTTTCCTTAAACTCTTTAAACATTTCCGGAATTTTTCTGGCAGAGAGCAAGAGTATCTTCTTACCATTCATGTCAAACATGTAGTGAGTCTTGGTAGCATCCGAATACTCCTTAGGCTGAAATGATGTCAAACCACCGCGAATCTCTGTATCATGAGCTCCTTCAGACCAGGTCCGCTGCAAGCTGGAGATGACCCCTCTTTCTTCCTCTGTTGCTTCAAAAATCAAAGCTGCCGCTCCGTCACTGAACAACTCAAAACTTTCCCTCTGATTGGGATTGAGACCCAAACTTCCAACCTCACTGGACACGATGAGGATCCTTTGGTACTCACCAGCCTCCAACAAATGAGACATGAGACTCAAAGCCGAGATAAAACTGGTGCAGGTCGTGTTGATATCCATGGCTGGAATGGACAGCCCCTTAGCTACCAACTCATGAATCAGGGCAGCGGTACAAGGAATAGGCTGAACGCCCACTGCACTGGCTGACACGATACAATCGATGTCTTTGATAGTCAAGCCCGCTTGCTGCAGGGCTTTTTCAATCGCCTTAACAGCCATAGAAAGCTGGGTTTCTTCATTTTCCACCACCCGATATCGAGTCTGATCCTTAAAAGTCACGGTATTTCTAGGTAGATGCGTACCGTAACCAACTATCTTTATATGATTCTTTACTGCAGTCATATTAAACTCCTTCTTGTCAGACTTGAGACTGCTTGACAGTTGGGTAAACTGCCAAAGCGCTTCAGCCTCTGATTCATATATTTTTCCACTTGGAGCATTCTTAAGCCCGATAGATACGTTTCAACTTACGGCTTCTGTCCCGCTGATAACCTTCAAAAGAAATAGCAGGCATAAGAAAGCCCTTATCAGTCGCTAAGTTTTGAAATTGCTGGACAAGCTCGTCTTCTCGCTGCTGACTACGATGTTCGATAGCAATGGTCAGCGAATAGTCCTTTTTCTGAGCGACTTGATATTCTCCAATCCCATCAACTAAGAGCAGACAACGGCGGATAAAGTCTGGAAAGACCTCCACCGACTGACCTGCAGCATTTTCAAAAATAAAAATATCATCTGAACGCCCCTCAATCCTATCAATCCGTGTAAAGACCGAACCGCAGGGGCAAGGTTCAGGATTTTCCACCAAGATATCATTCAGCTCATATTGAAAAATTGGCTGAGAAGTCCGCTTGAAATCCGTAATAATTGGGTAAAAGCGCCTATCATCCAAGTAGTGCTTATCTACATGGACAATGTCTTCATTTAGATGAAGATTACCGTAGGCACAGCTGCAGGCTAAAAAGCCCTCGGTCGCTTGGTAAACCTGATCCACCTTTTTTAGACCAAATCCTTCTTGAATACTCTGCTGATCTGGCTCTTCCAAAATTTCTGCCACTGATACGACTTTGCTAGGGGCAATCTGCAAATTCCCTGCCTGGACTTGTTTTGCCAGCTCTAAGAGCATTGATGCTGGTGCTACCAAAATTGTCGGCTGATAAGCATTCAAGCGCTCTACATGCTCTTCGGCTCCCTGAAAAGTATCAAAGTACTCCAGAGAAATCAAGCCTGAATTGACAGTCTGATAGAGTTGGTTATCTGCCCGAAGAAAGAAGGCTATTTTATGTCCAAAGAGTTTGCCTTTAGGCAGCATCTTGGCCAAGATGGCTGCCGCCCACATACTGCGCTCCTTTTCAGTGGTAACAAATAAACCTCGGTGACCAGATGTTCCTGAAGACAGGCCGACAGCGATTTCTCCTATCATGGGACTGAAATCACGTGTCCGCTCACTCTCTAGGGCCAAAGCTAGCAACTCATCACGATCCAGTCCCTGAGTATTGAGCTCATTGAAATGCTCCATCATGAAGGCCTTATTCATCTTAAAATCTGCTGGAATACCTGATATAAATAAGGTGATTCCTGCTGCAGAAATTCCCGATAGGCTGCTAAAGCCTTGATTTGATAGCATTCCAAGGCCTGTCGATCCTTAAATCGATACCCCCAGCGCATGACGCTAAAGGTTTTTAGAAATGTTCCTAGTTTCATACAAAATCTGCTCCGCTCTCTCAGCCGGATCATGACTGACTAGCACCTGATAGCCAACAGCAAGCAACTGCCGTAGCAAGGCCACACCGGCCATGTATTCTTCCTTACTATCTTGGATGAGTGACGGCAAGAGACGCATCTGCTCCGTATAAGGCAACAGATCCACGCCCCAGCACAAATCAGCTCCGATAAACAGATGATAATCTGGCAAAAAGAGACAAGCTTGACCAGCAGCATGCCCATCAACTGAGGCCAGATATATACTGCCATCGCCAAACAAGTCAACTGTCTTGCGATAGAGGAATGCTGCTTGGACCTGCTGAGGTTCCACTACTTCCAACCGACTCTCAAAATCCTGCGGAAGAAATTCCTTGAAAATCAAATCATTCAGTTTGGCATGCTGATAAGTTTTGAAGACAGCCTTGGTCAGAATGAAGCGGGCCTTGGGAAAGAAAGCGGCTCCGCCGATGTGATCTGGATGTAAGTGCGACAAAATGACATAAGAAATATCTTCTGGTGCAATTCCTTTTTGCTCAAGTAGCCGGTCTACACGCTCCTCTTCTGACATATCAACAGGCGTTCCCAGACCATAAAGCCAGTATTTGAAGTTGGGCTTCAGAATAGCTGGAGAATAGCCAGTGTCGTAGAGAATATAGCCTTTCTCACGATGCTTCAAGAGGAAAACACCAGCTGGAAAAATAATTTTCTTCTTAGCAACTCCCTTAAACATTTGCTGCAAGTGACTGCTGCAGCGCCCAGGCTGAAGATACTCAATTTTCTCGATAATGTTGGACATATTTTGCAATCCCTTCACTGATTGTCAACTTGGGTTGATAGCCCAAATCCCTTACTGCTGCTGATATATCCAGCGTTTGACTATAACGCATTAAGTAATAGGTGTAAAGAGTCAGCGGTGGCTCTTTTTCAATATGAAAGAAGCGATAAAAGCTTTCAAATCCCTGTGCCAGAACACCTAGAAAAGCAGCAGGCAACTTAACATAACGTTTACGAACCTGTAAACCATCTAAAGCTTCATCCAGCATATCCTTGAAACTACGCGATTCTCCGTTGGTAATGTTGTAAACTTGTCCTTGCGCTGCTGGAATTTCCAAAGCTAGACGAACAGCCAAGGCCACATTTTCCACACAGGTCATGTCCATCATTTGCTGGCCATTTCTGATGAGTGGAATCGCCAGTTTTTGGCTCAACCTCAGAATCCTAGGAAAGATACTGGTATCTCCAATACCAAAAAGCCCTCTAGGACGCAAGATAACCGATGGAACTTCAGAATAACTTCGGACAATCCGCTCAGCCATGAGCTTACTTTTGATATAAAAATTCAGCTCATTTTCCTGAGGAGCAGCCTCTTCTTTAATATCAAGTTGATCACGCGCAGCAGCATAAACACTTGGAGAGGAAATATAGACCAGTCGTTGCACTCCAAAATGTCGGCAGGCTTCCATAACCAGTTTGGTTCCTACTACATTAGTCTGATAAAACTGCTCCCAGGGTCCCCAAATCGTTGAAAGGGCACCAGCATGCACCACTGCATCCACTCCTTCGCAGGCTGCAAAAATTTCTTCTTCTCTGGTAAAATCACCAGCAAAAAACTCTACTAAAGGACCTTCTAACTGCCGACCAGCCTTCAGATTACGACCAAAGCCCGCACCTGATAGCCTTGTTCAGCCAGCTCTTCAACAACATACTTTCCTAGAAAGCCAGTCGCTCCTGTCACTAGAACCTTCATCGCTACTCCTTTCATACAATTTTCTGTTTCTGTCTTGTCCCCATTATACACCATTTCAGCAAATCTTCCGTAAAAAAGCTGGAAAAAATCTTTACAGAGTGTCTCACCTGATTGGATAGGAGCAGAAAAAAATCAGATAATTTCCCAAAACAGCTGTCTCAATCCATTAACATTTTTTAGTTAAAATCAGCTTTATTAGTTCACTGAGAATATTAAAAAAGAAGCCGGGAAACCGACTTCTGAACAAATACAAATTAAAGCATTTTGTTGTAGAATTCAACGATAAGTGCTTCGTTGATTTCTGGGTTGATTTCGTCGCGCTCTGGAAGGCGAGTCAATGAACCTTCTAATTTTTCAGCATCGAATGATACGAATGCTGGACGTCCAAGAGTTGCTTCAACAGCTTCAAGGATTGCTGGAACTTTCAATGATTTCTCGCGAACTGAGATCACTTGACCTGGAGTTACGCGGTATGATGGGATATCAACGCGGTTGCCGTCAACAAGGATGTGACCGTGGTTTACGAATTGACGAGCTTGACGACGAGTAGTCGCAAGACCAAGACGGTAAACAACGTTATCCAAGCGGCGCTCCAAGAGAAGCATGAAGTTGAAACCAAGGATTCCTTCTTTGATTTTTGAAGCTTGAACAAACAAGTTACGGAATTGTTTTTCACCTACACCGTAAGTGAAACGAAGTTTTTGCTTTTCAGCCAATTGCAAACCGTATTCTGACAATTTACTGCGGTTGTTTGGTCCATGCTGACCAGGTACATAGTTACGACGAGCCAATTCTTTACCTGTACCAGTAAGAGAAAGACCCAAACGACGAGCTTGTTTCCAAGATGGTCCTGTATAACGTGACATAAAAATGTCCTCCTGTAAAATATTTTTGAGGAAATAGTCACTTAGAAAGCCCTGATTCGTGCAGAACATTTTCGCCCAAACAGCTAAGGCTACTTTTATAGCTGATGTTCTGTTGACGAGCTCCATGCTTTCCTGCTGCTATTTCACACAAAGGTTATTGTACCATGAATAAATTCAAAAGTAAAGGGGCTCATCCAAAAAATCAAGCCAAAAGGCTTGATTTAGGTTGTTTCTTTAAAGCAAATAAATTCAGGCCATTCCTTCACACTCCCAAAATCCCCAAAATCTCCTGCTTGTATCCCAGCTTCTGCAGTTCTTTATCCTCGCTGTCTGACCAAGTCAGTTGGAGATCTGCAACGATTTGCCCAGGGCGATTTTTCAAAATATAGATACGGTCACTGAGAGCCAGAGCTTCCTCGATGCTATGGGTAATGAGGAGAGTCGTCAGACCCAGCCTACGATGAATATCCAGATACCAAGCATGCAGCTCCATCTTGGTCAGCTCATCCAAAGCACTAAAGGCCTCGTCTAGAAGAAATAGCTTGTGGCCGAACATATAGGTCCGTAGCAGTGCCACGCGCTGTCGCATCCCCCCGCTCAGCTCATGTGGATACTTATCTGCCACATCAAAGAGCCCGAACTCCTTCAAAATCTGAGTTGCCTGCTCCGTCGCTTCCTTTTTGGATACTTTTTGGATTAGCAGGGGTAAGATGACATTGCCCAACACCGTCTTGTGCTCCAGCAGCAAGTCCTTCTGCAGCATATAACTCACCCGACCCTTGGGATTTTCCTGCCCGTCTAGGACAATCCTGCCCGACTGGACCTCCAAAATCCCAGCAATCAGATTAAAGAGGGTCGTTTTCCCGACTCCACTTGGTCCCAAAATCGCTACGACCTGGCCAGCTTCCACCTGTAGACTGATATCTTTCAAAATCTGCTGCTCATCATAAGCATAGCTTACATTTTCAAGTTTAATTTCTGTCATTATTTTATATAATCGTTGCTAAATCCCTTGTCACTCAAGTCATTGTCTACGATACCCTTATCCTTGGCCCATTTGTAAAAGGCATTCCAACGGCTAGCCTCAAACTGACCCCACTTGTCCTTATCCGATGCATATTGCTCAGACAGATATTTTTGAGAAGCCAAGACAAAGTCACGCTTGTTTTTCAACTCTGGCGCATGCTTGATTAAAATATCTGCTGCTTCTTCAGGGTGCTCCATGGCATATTGATAACCCTTCTTAATAGCCTGCAGGATCTTTTTCGCCTCGTCCGGATTCTTCTTGAGATAGTCATTATTAGCAATGATGACAGGAGAATAATAGTCAAACTCCTCTACATAGTCCTTCATATAAAAGAAATTAGTGTCCATGCCCTGAGTTTGAGCCATGATGCCGTCCCAGCCATGATAAATCCACGCTGCATCAAACAAACCATTTTCAATCGGCGTAATAGAGTTGGAATCGTTGTTAGGAACCTTTTCTACCTCATCAAACTGACCACCTTGGCTTTCAACCAAAGTTTTGAGCATGCCTAGCTCCACTGGATCATTCCAGGTGCCATATTTCTTCCCAACCAAATCCTTAGGCCCTGTAATCCCTGCAGACTTCTTTGAAATAATGCCCGAAGTATTATGCTCTACAATGGCCGCGACAGCTGTGATTTCTGCGCCCTTATCCAGTTTTTTAGCCATGGAGTCCTGGAAGTAAATACCAAAAGGCGCCTTGCCGTTGATAATCAGATCCGAACTGCTATCTTCAGGCGGCAACTTGATATCCACATCCACGCCGGCTTCCTTGAAATATCCCTTTTCTTGAGCTACATAAAGGCCGGTATGATTGGTGTTAGGTGACCAGTCTAAGATAAAATCAATCTTTTTATCCTTGCTCTCAGACGTAGATTTCGACTGACCGCAGGCCGCTAGGCCAATGATTGACACGGCAGCCAAACCTGCCAACAAGACTTTATAACTTTTTTTCATCATTATCCTCTTTTCTTTATTTGGAAAATAGAAGAGCTGAGCTCCTATTTCCACTTGATGACATATTTTTCACTGACAGCCACAAGCTTCATCCCCAGAAGACTGATAACTGAAACCAATATGATAATAGCAAACATGGTGTCGTACTGGAAAAGCTTCTTAGACTGAATCATATAAACACCCAAGCCTTCAAAACCGCCCAGCCATTCGGAAACCACAGTCGTGATAAAGGCATAGGAAACACTGACACGCAAGCCCGCATAGAAATAGGGCAAACTAGCTGGAATCTTAAAATGCCAAAGAATCTGCCAGCGATTGGCCTGCATAAGCTCAAAGAGAGTCATAGTATCTCGGTCACAATGCCGAAAACCATCCAGAATACTGACGATAATCGGAAAAGTTGTCGTCAGAATAATGAGCACAATCTTGGGCAAAATCCCATAACCCAGCCAGAGAACCAGAATTGGCGCCAAAGCTATAGTCGGGATCGTCTGCACCACGACCATCATGGGATAGATCAGATCATTGAGCCAGCTCATGCTATCCATGAGTATAGCTAGTGTACAGGCTAAGATGACGCCCAAGACTAAACCCAGTAAGGCTACTTTTAAGGTGGCCCAGCTATGAGTTGCCAGGAATCCAGCATCTCTCATAAAAGCCTGACAGATTTCGAGGGGTGTCGGCAGGATAAACTTGGGCAAGAGCTTGAGCCAGCCCATGACCTGCCAGATGACAAGTACACCCAGCATCCCTAAGAGACCGATTTGCTGCCGCATCAGCCTTTGTAGTGCTTTCATTGATTAGTTTTCCTCCCTTCCTGCATTTTAGCGCTGCAATTTTTCAAGATATCACCATTCGATAAAGATGATAAAAGAAAAGGCCTTTTCCGTATATGGAAAAGGCGCACAAATACCACATTTTTCGGTATGTTTCCTACGCTGGCATTACCCAGATCAGGTGCGGTCGAAGCTTACACTTCCTCTCAGACTGTACACAGACTCCCATATATAGGACTATGATAGCGCAATCATCAGCAAATGTCAAGGTTGGAGCTTGGGCTCGCTCCTTTTCAACTATAAGTAAAGCAAACTATCATCAATCAGCCAAACTTCCCTTTCGCAGCCAGCAAAGTCTCCATAGCCCTGATATTCTCAGTCTCACTTGTGGATAAAATGGTTTCAAAGCCCAGTTCAGCTGCCGTATCTAAGTTGACCTGAATATCATCAATGAAGACGGATTCTACTGGATTCAGATTATATTTTTTCAAGAGCTTTTGGTAAATCTCTGCTTCTGGCTTGACGACACCGACCTCTGAGGAAAGGATATAGCCCGACAGCAGTGGATAGATGGGCAACAAACCAGCTTTTTCAATATGATAAAAAATCTCACAAGTGGTTGACAAGATATAGATTCGATAGCCCTGGTCAGCCCATAGCCGAATCCTTTCCTGTAAATCACTGTAAACATGCACAACCTCATACCAATGATAAAAGATATTCTTAATGGCGGAATGATAGGAAACGTCCAACTGAGCCAGGACTTCCTCACAGGCTTCTTTCAAACTCAGCTCTCCCTTGTCTGTCTGATGCCAGACACCTGATTCAAAAATGGCCTGTCTAAGAACCTGCCGCCGTTCTTTCTCAGGTTCAAAATATGTCAAGATTTTCTCAGAATTCCATTCAATCAGAACATTGCCCAAATCAAAAACCAAATTTTTAATCATGATGACCACCTGTTTTCTCTATTTTTCAGCTTACATAATTGCTCATTTTGTTGCTCTGCTCATTTAGAAATAACTAAAAAGGCCCGCTGGACCTTTCTATTCATCAAAATAACGGATGAGGTTCTTTTCTGTCAAAATGTCAGAATAAGTATAAGACTCCACATAGGTATTGGAGATTTCCCCTGGCTGACCGCCTTCATTGGAATATTCCACGATAAACAAAGACGGATAAACTTCAATCAGACGGCCTTGCTTGCTTTTTTGGCGCTTACGACCGTTTTCCAGCGTCATCTCAACGATTTGTCCTTCATGCGCCTTGATATCTTCTTTGATTTTTTTCATTTTTGCCACATCTGTAAATGCATCACTCATCTTTATTCGTCCTCTCTTTTGGAAATACTTGAGAATTTATTATACTCTTTCTGGAAATTAACTCTACTGTACCACGCGCCCCACTCCGGTTTTTCTCAATAATGACTTCAACCTTGTTGTTGGGAATGCCTTCTTCCTCCTCACCAGCTCGATCATAATAATCATCCCGGTAAAGGAAGGCAACGATATCCGCATCCTGCTCAATGGAACCCGATTCCCGAATATCAGACAGCACCGGTCGCTTATCCTGCCGCTGCTCCACGCCACGCGAGAGCTGACTCAGCGCAATGACCGGCACCTTGAGCTCCTTCGCCAAGATTTTCAACTGCCGGGAAATTTCCGAAACTTCTTGTTGACGGTTTTCGCGGCCAGTTCCCGTAATCAGCTGCAGATAGTCAATCAAGACCAGCCCTAGATTGCCCGTTTCCTGAGCCAGTTTTCGTGCCCGCGAGCGAATCTCTGTAATCCGAATCCCTGGTGTATCATCGATATAAATACTAGCGTTAGCCAGATTAGCTGTCGCAATGGTATATTTTTGCCACTCTTCATCTGTCAGTTGCCCCGTACGAATGGAATGAGAGTTAATCACTCCTTCTGAAGCCAGCATCCGGTCCACCAAGCTCTCCGCACCCATTTCCAGAGAGGAAAATGGCCACAGTCTTATCCAGCTTGGTTCCGATATTCTGAGCGATATTAAGGGCAAAGGCCGTCTTTCCGACCGCTGGCCGAGCCGCCAAAATGATTAATTCTTCCTCATGCAGACCAGTCGTCATCTTGTCCAGCTCACGGTAGCCAGTCGCAATCCCAGTGATATCTGACGTCTGCAGAGACCGAGCCTCCAGATTGCCAAAGTTAAGATTCAGCACATCACGGATATTTTTAAAGCCACTGCGATTGGCCGTCTCACTGACATCAATCAGGGCTTTTTCAGCTCCGGCGATAATTTCCTCTGACAGCCGGTCACCATCGTAGGCTTGATTGATAGACTCTGTCAGACGCGAAATCAGCCGCCGCAGAATGGCCTTTTCTGCAACGATTTTAGCATAGTATTCAGCATTGGCAGATGTTGGCACAGAATTGACCACTTCCACCAAGTAACTGAGACCGCCGATATTCTGCAAGTCACCCTGACTGTCCAAAATGTTACGAACCGTCGTTGCATCAATGGCATCCCCGCGGTCAGCCAAGTCAATCATAGCCTTGAAAATCAAGCGATTGGCATACTTAAAGAAGTCAGCAGGCTCGATATACTCACGAACAAAGACTAGTTTGCTCTCATCAATGAAAATAGCTCCTAAGACGGACTGCTCCGCTAAATATCCTGAGGCTGAGCTCGGAGTTCATCAATCTCTGCCATCGGTAAATCCTTCCTTCAAATCACTATTATCCTTCTTTAACCCGCAAACGAATCACCCCAGTTATATCCTGATAAATTTTCACTGGAACATCTATCAGACCAATGGAGCGAATCGGTGAGTCCACCTTAATATGGCGTTTGTCAATTTTGATGCCAAACTGCTTCTGCAGCTCTTCTGCTATTTTCTTGCTGGTAATAGAGCCAAAGGTGCGGCCGTCCGGACCAACTTTTTCAGTAAATTCAACAAGAGTAGCTTCTTCTGCTAACTTAGTTTTAATAGCCTGAGCTTCTGCCACTAGTTCAGCGTGGGCTTTTTCTTCGGACTTTTGCTTACCGCGCAGTTCTCCGATAGCCTGGGCTGTTGCTTCCTTGGCTAAATTTTTCTTAATCAGAAAATTTTGAGCATAGCCAGTCGGCATTTCCTTGATTTCGCCTTTTTTGCCCTTGCCTTTTACATCAGCTAAAAAAATTACTTTCATCCTTTTTTCTCCTCGTCTATTATTACTTCCTCTTTAATGACTTGGTCCATAATTTCTTGATTCAGCGACTGAAGGACCTCAGAAACTGTTTTACCTTCAATTTGAGCTGCAGCCAGATTGAAATGACCGCCACCGCCCAGCTTTTCCATAATTCGCTGAACATTGATCTTGCTGCGACTGCGAGCTGAAATAGACACATAGCCTTTGGTATTCTTGCTCACAACAAAAGTGGCTTCAATTCCTGACATAGAGAGCATGGTATCAGCTGCCTTACTGATGACAACCGTATCATAAGTGTTCTCCTCTGGACCAGCTGCTACAATGACATTTGGCAAAATCTTCTTACCATTTAAAATCAGCTCATTAATCGCACGATATTCCTCAAAATTCGTAGCCGAAATATCCTGAATCACAACACTGTCACTGCCACGAGTCCGTAGATAGCTGGCCACATCAAAGGTCCGACTGGTGACCCGAGATGAAAATCCTTTGGTGTCAAGCATGATCCCCGCCATGAGAATGCTGGCTTGCATCTTACTGAGACGATTCTTTTTAGAATTCTGGAACTGAATCAGCTCCGTCACCAACTCACTAGCACTGCTAGCCCCACTTTCGATATAGGCAATCACAGCATTTTCCGGAAAATCTTCATCACGGCGATGGTGGTCGACTACGATAATCTGACTGAATTGATCAAAGAAATCCTTAGACAGAGTCAGAGATATCTTGGAGTGGTCAACCATAATCAAGAGCGAACGATTGGTCACCATATTTACTGCTTCAGAAAGCGGAACCAGATAGTCAGCCCCTTCCTGCTGGAGCTTTGTAATGGAGCGCTCAATGTCAGAAGCCATTTGGGACGGATCATAGACCACATAAGCTTTCTCAATGATATTACTGGCAAAGAGCTGCATACCAAGAGAAGAGCCCAAGGCATCCATATCCAGATTTTTATGTCCGACTATAAAGACCTGATCCACACTCTTAATCTTATCAGAGATCGCAGTCATCATAGCCCGAGTTCGGGTGCGCGTCCGCTTAACAGCTGACGCCGTTCCTCCACCAAAGAAAATTGGGTTCATGTTGTCGTTATTTTCTTTGACGACAGCTTGATCCCCACCCCGAACTTCAGCTAAGTTGAGGTTGAGAAGAGCAACCCGACCGATTTCATCATGATTGCCATCACCATAAGAAAAGCCCATACTGAGTGTCAGTGACAGCTCTCGATTTTTAGCTTCCGTCCGGAATTGATCAATGATAGAAAATTTATTTTCCATCAGCTGTTCCAGCACTGTGTAATCCGTAAAAAGATAGAACCGATCCATGCCAACCCGACGGTAAAACATGTGAAACTGCTCAGAAAATTCTGCCACGAAGTTGGCTACAAAGCTATTGATATGACTGATATCCGTGTCTGAAACGACATCTTCCAAATCATCATAATTATCCACCGAGATAATCCCGATCACCGGGCGCGTTGTTACCAGACCAACAGTGGCTTCGTATTCATTGGATGCATCAAAAAAATAAACACACTGGATGCACGGTCCAAATAAACCGAATATTTCTTGTCTCCAACCGTAGCATAATGACCAGAGTCTGAATAAGCAGCCTTCATGATATTCTTGAGCATATCTGCATCAAAATCACCATCTTCGGTTGTAAAAATCAGTTCTGCATAGGGATTAAACCACTCTACATCACCATTATCTTCACTGATTTTAATGACACCAACTGGCATCTTATCCAGCAAGGAAGCGAGGCTTCCTTCTGCTTGATGATTGACATAATGAATCTGCTCAATCTCATCTAGCTCGGATACTCTCTGTTGCTGGATAAAAAGCACAATCAAAAGAGCCAGCACAAGCATGAGAGCAGCTAGCATGGCTAAACTATCACCAAAAAGCCTCAGACAGATGGCTAAGATTATAAAGGAAATTAGACCCGCCATCGCCAAGTGAATTGGGGCAAAACGAAATTTTTTCATCATAGACCTCTTATTCCGCCATTTTACCATAAATCCTAGAAAAAAGCGAATTTCTCCCAATAATCAAAGCATTTAACAATGGTAAAGGAAGCGAAAAATAGTCTTTCAAAGTTTACAATCTTGTCAAGCCCTTGTAAATTTACACAAAAAGGCTGCTTCCCAAAGGAAACTCAGCCTTTTACAAGAGTTACTTCGTTTGATTTTTAGAAATGCTTCTAGACTTGCCTTCTAGGTAAACCATCAAAATAGAAATATCTGCTGGATTGACACCAGAAATACGGCTTGCCTGACCAATTGTTTCTGGATTAATTTTCTTAAACTTCTGTCGTGCTTCTGTCGCAATCGAGTCAATATCATCCCAGTCAATATTAGCTGGAATGCGCTTCTCTTCCATGCGCTTCATCTTTTCAACCTGATCGAGAGCTTTAGAAATATAGCCTTCGTACTTAATCTCTGTCTCAATCAGCTCAATGATCTTTTCATCAAGCTCCTCTGCCGCCGGACCAATGAATTGAACCACATCTTGGTAAGACACTTCTGGACGCCGCATAAATTCTTTGACAGTTACTGCATCCGTCAGAGGCTTAAAGCCTAGCGCTTCTACCTTAGCATTTGTTTCCTTGACAGGTTTTAGCTTGATCGATTCCAAACGCTTCATCTCGTTGTCAAATTGATTCTTTTTAATCTCGAAACGAGCCCAGCGCTCATCATCTACAAGTCCAATTTCCCGTCCCATCTCTGTCAAACGCATATCTGCATTGTCATGACGGAGAATCAGACGGTACTCAGCTCGACTGGTCAAGAGTCGGTAAGGTTCTACCGTCCCCTTAGTCACCAAATCATCAATCATGACTCCAATGTAAGCATCACTTCGCTTCAAGATCAATTCTGGCTTCCCTTGGATCTTCAAGGCCGCATTAATCCCAGCAATAATCCCTTGACCCGCTGCTTCTTCATAACCAGAAGTTCCATTGGTCTGCCCTGCTGTAAAGAGTCCTGAAATTTTCTTTGTTTCCAAGGTTGCCCGCAACTGGTGGGGCATGATCATATCGTACTCAATGGCATAGCCTGTCCGCATCATCTCAGCATTTTCTAGACCCTTGATAGAGTGAACCAAGTCCTTCTGTACATCTTCTGGCAGACTGGTTGACAGCCCCTGCACATAAACTTCTTCTGTATCACGACCCTCAGGTTCTAAGAAAAGCTGGTGGCGTTCCTTATCCGCAAAACGGACAATCTTATCCTCGATTGACGGGCAATAGCGAGGACCCACACCCTTAACGATACCTGAAAACATAGGAGCCCGGTGCAGGTTATTTTGGATAATTTCGTGACTTTCTGCATTGGTATAAGTCAACCAGCAAGGAACTTGATCTTTCACATAGTCCTCATCACGAGACGTGTAAGAGAAATGATTGGCCTTTTCATCACCTGGCTGAATCTCGGTCACATCATAATTGATAGATGACGCCTTAACACGCGGAGGCGTTCCGGTTTTAAAACGACCAATTTCAAAACCTAGATCACGCAGATTATCAGCTAAAGGAATGGCTGCTAGACTATGGTTAGGACCAGATGAATACTTGAGATCACCAATGATAATTTCTCCCCGCAAGGCTGTTCCAGTCGTAACAATGACGGCTTTAGCTGCATATTCCTGTTGCGTCGCTGTCTTAACCCCAATGACCTTACCATCTTCTACCAAGATTTCATTAATCATGGTTTGCCGCAGAGTCAGATTTTCTTGATTTTCGACAGTCTTCCGCATTTCTTTGGAGTAGACTTCCTTATCCGCCTGCGCCCGAAGAGCCCGAACTGCAGGTCCCTTACCCGTGTTGAGCATCTTCATCTGAATATAGCTCTTGTCAATATTCTTGGCCATCTCCCCGCCCAAAGCATCTACTTCACGAACGACAATGCCTTTTGCAGACCCTCCGATAGATGGATTGCAGGGCATAAAAGCCAGCATCTCAATATTGATGGTTGCCAAAAGAACCTTACAACCCATTCGACTAGCAGCAAGCGATGCCTCAACCCCAGCATGTCCTGCTCCAATCACGATAATATCATAACTTTCAGTAAAATTGTGTGACATTTCTTTTTCCTTCATTTTTTCACCAAAAAAGGCCAAGTCTCTAGAAGTGCAGGACAAAAAAGCCTGCAACATCCATGAGCTTTGACCATCATAGGTATTGCTTATCTTATTTAGCAGATTGAGCTGAATTGTCAATCTAAATGTACTGCAAGACTTGACCATTCTTATAAGCTCTGTCAATCAAGCCTCCACCCAGGCACTCATCTCCATCATAGAAGACGACTGCTTGACCTGGAGTAATAGCCCTTTGTGGTTTATCAAAGTTGACAACAGCCTTGTCACCCTTTACAGTAACTGTCACCTTGGAATCCGGCTGACGATAACGGAACTTAGCTGTACATTCCATAGTAAATTCTTCTGGCATTTCTTTTGTGAAATGAACCTGACTAGCGTCAAGACTGGTTGACATCAAATTGTCATGATAAAAGCCCTGACCTACGTAAAGAATATTTTGGCTGAGATCTTTTCCAACCACAAACCAAGGCTCATTATCTCCCCCGTGCTGACCACCAATTCCAAGACCACCTCGCTGGCCAATGGTATAATACATCAAGCCAGCATGCTGGCCCATATCTCGGCCTTCCAAGGTCATCATGCGACCCGGCTGGGCTGGTAAATATTGACTCAGAAATTCTTTAAAATTCTTCTCACCAATGAAGCAAATACCTGTCGAGTCTTTTTTCTTAGCTGTAGCTAAACCAGCTCTTTCAGCAATTGCTCGAACTTCTGTTTTTCTAAATGACCCAGAGGAAACATAGTCTTTTGCAGTTGTTCCTGTGATAGTTGGCTTAGGAAGTAAGTCTGATCCTTATTGTTGTCCTTGCCACGCAGCATGTGAACCAAGCCATCTTGGTCTCTCTTCACCTGAGCATAGTGACCCGTTGCAACGTAATCTGCACCCAGTGTCAAGGCATAGTCAAGGAAGGCTTTAAACTTGATTTCCTTGTTACACATGACATCTGGATTTGGAGTCCTACCAGCTCGGTATTCCGCCAAGAAGTATTCAAAAACGCGATCCCAGTACTCTTTCTCAAAGTTGACAGAGTAGTAAGGAATGCCAATCTGATCTGCAACAGCAGCTACATCCTTGTAGTCCTCTGTGGCTGTGCAGACACCAAATTCATCTGTGTCGTCCCAGTTTTTCATGAAGATGCCAATTACATCGTAACCTTGCTCTTTCAAGAGCAAGGCAGTTACTGATGAATCAACACCTCCGCTCATACCAACAACGACACGAATCTTAGAGTTATCACTCATTGTGTTCTCCCATCTTTTCGTTATTTCACGATTGAAGGTCGTGCTGTGCTTTCAACGATTGAAGGTCGCTTGAGCAAGGCCTATTATAGCATGAAAGGCCTAGGAAAACAAATCAGAAATTCAACTAGAATTATCAACTGTAAAGAATGTTTACAAAGTTGTAAATTCATTGATTTTCTCGTTTACTTTCCTATCTAATGAAATTTTATAATCTCCACTTTTAATTCATTTAAAAAATCAGCAGAAAGCCCTTAACTTTGTTATAATGAAAATAATAAATAAGCTGCAAGGAGAAATCATGACTTCACTAAGATTTCAATCTGTTTTTTTGATATTATCGGACCTGTGATGATAGGTCCATCAAGCAGCCATACGGCAGGTGCCGTCCGTATTGGAAAAAAATTGTCTCCTCTATTTTTTTAACGATGAGCCAACAGAGGTAGAGTTCCAGCTCTTTAACTCTTTTTGCCAAAACTTACCGAGGTCACGGAACTGACTTGGCTCTTGTAGCAGGGATTTTAGGTATGGATACAGATGATCCAGAGATTCCTAACAGCCTTGAAATCGCCCATAAACGCGGTATCAAGATTGTCTGGACCATTCAAAAGGATAGCAATGCACCTCACCCAAATACGACAAAGATTACTGTCAAAAATGACCATAAAACAATCAGTGTGACTGGAGTCTCTATCGGTGGCGGCAACATTCAAGTAACAGAGTTGAATGGCTTTTCAGTATCTCTGAGCATGAATACTCCGACCATCATTATCGTCCACCAGGATGTCCCAGGTATGATTGCTCATGTCACAGAAGCTCTATCACGCTACAATATCAATATAGCTCAGATGAATGTCACTCGTGAGAAGGCTGGAGAAAAAGCGATTATGATTATTGAAGTCGACAGCCGCAGCTGTGAGGAAGCCATCGATGAAATTCGTAATATTCCTCATCTGCATAATGTGAATTTCTTTAAATAGGAGAAAATATGTTTTATTCCATCAAAGAATTGGTAGAACAAGCTGACTTGGATTACCAAGGAAATGTTGCTGAATTGATGATTGCTACCGAGTATGAATTGACTGGTCGTGAAAGAGATGAAGTCCTGCGGTTGATGCATCGCAATCTGGAAGTCATGAAAGCCTCTGTCCTTCTTGGACTCGATGAGAGCAGGTCTCGAAGCGGATTGACTGGTGGAGACGCGGCAAAACTTGACCATTATATCCAGTCAGGAAAGGCTTTATCAGACCACACTGTGCTGACTGCTGCAAAAATGCTATTGCTGTCAATGAGCATAATGCTAAAATGGGTTTAGTTTGTGCCACACCAACGGCCGGCAGCGCTGGCTGTCTGCCAGCTGTTCTCACATCTGCAATTGAAAAGTTGGGACTCTCAGAAGAAGAACAGCTAAACTTTCTATTAGCCGCAGGTGCTTTCGGCCTCGTCATTGCCAATAACGCCTCAATTTCGGGTGCTGAAGGTGGCTGTCAAGCTGAGGTCGGCTCCGCTTCTGCTATGAGTGCAGCTGCTTTAGTTCTGGCTGCTGGAGGTTCACCTTTTCAAGCCAGTCAAGCTATTTGTTTTGTCATTAAAAACATGCTGGGCTTGATTTGTGATCCAGTAGCTGGTCTAGTGGAGGTGCCTTGTGTCAAGCGAAATGCCATGGGAGCCAGCTACGCCTTTATTGCAGCTGATATGGCTCTTGCGGGAATCGAGTCTAAAATTCCTGTTGACGAAGTCATTGACGCTATGTATCAAGTTGGGTCAAGCCTGCCTACTGCTTTCAGAGAAACAGCTGAAGGCGGTCTAGCTACAACACCTACAGGACGCAGACTTTCAAAAGAAATCTTTGGAGAATAACCTTTACAAATTTGTCAAGTAGATTTACTAGATAGTAAACAAGGAGACAAGATGAATCATTTGAAATATATCTTCTTTGATTTGGATGGAACTTTAGTTGACAGTTCAAAGGGCATCCAAGAATCATTTGAATACAGCTTTAAACAACTTGGAAAAGAGTGTCCTGAAGAAAGTATTATAAAAAGTTTTATGGGTCCTCCTCTGGAAGTAAGCTTCGCTTCTGTTCTTGAAGAAAGCCAAGTTCCAGAAGCAATTAACTATTATCGCAGCTTCTATAAGGAAAAAGGCATCTGGGGCGTCCGCCTCTATGAGGGGATACCAGAATTGCTGAAACAGTTAAAAGAAGCCGGCTATCAGATTTATGTAACAACGAGTAAAAATCAACCCACAGCACAAGATTTATTAGCAAATCTAGCTATCTCTGACCAATTTGATGATATTTTTGGCTCACTGCCAGATTCATTCCACAAAGCAGATGTTCTGCGCCGAGCCCTGCAAACACTAGATGCAAATCCAGAAGAAACCATAATTATAGGCGATACAAAGTTTGATATAATTGGCGGTAAAGAAGTAGGGATCTCAACTCTAGGAGTTCTTTGGGGGTTTGGTAGCCAAAGAGAGTTACTAGAAAATGGAGCAGATTTGTTGTCTAATTCTCCCAAGCACATTTTAAAAATATTGAAAGAGCACTTTTCATAACTTTACATAGCTGTCAATCTAGATAAGATTGTTACCTTTAAATCTTAATCTACACTACCATTTTCTGCTTATAAATAGTCAATTTTTTGTAAACCAAAAACCACAGAAATCTGTGGTTTTTATTTCTATTTTAGTAACCCCAAGCTGAAAGTCCTTGAGCACTGTAGGCACTATATGCTGATTGGATTTGATCATCAACAGTAGCTGTTGATCCCCAACCTGGCATTGTTTGGAAAAGACCACTTGCACCTGAAGGATTGTAAGCATCTACTTGACCATTTGATTCACGGGCAATGATAGCTTCCCAAGTTGATGCAGGAACACCAGTCATTTCTGCCATACGTGATGCTGCATAAGAGCCAGTTGCACCAGCAGTATTACCATTGCTCAGTACAAGGCCTCCTGATGTTGCTGCTGAATTAGCTGTTGCTGCAGGTGCTGCATAATTATTTACGGGAGTTGCAGTTGCTGCTACGCTTGTTTCAGACGTTTTGGCACTATTTCCAAGTTCCAAGATTTGACCAACACGGATGTGATTTGGATCTGCAATCTTGTTTAACTCTACTAATTTCTCAAGAGTTGTATTTTTTTCGTTAGCAATAGCTGATAAAGTATCACCGGCTTCAACTGTATAGGTCTCAGCATTTGCAATACCTGAAACCAAGAAAGCCGCTGCAGCGACTGCACCTGTTAAAGTCCATTTTGCTGTTTTTTTGTTCATTAAAAAGTAATTCTCCTTTCGGTGATAATACTATCTTACACATAAAATATTACCAAAAAGTTACATTACCAAGTCAAACGTTACAAGAACATTTAGTTTAGACGTTAAAAACAGACTTTTACAGCTTTTTTGCCAAATATTTTCTTTGACCAAGCAAAAAATAGACAAGTTTAACTTATACTATTCTCTAAAAACACTTTAAACAGCAGGTCAGTTTTTCAATATATAAAGTAGAATACCTAATATAAGTAAGCTAATAATAGCCAGGCTGTCATTTCTTTTCCATGCCAAACGGCGAAAACGTGTCCGACCTTCACCTCCATTATAGCCGCGCGCTTCCATGGCAATAGCTAGAGCATCTGCCCTTTTAAAACTGGAAGCAAATAAAGGGATTAGAATGGGAATAATAGATTTAACCTTTTGAACAAGCTTTCCCTCGCCAAAGTCAACACCACGCGCCCTCTGGGCGTTCATAATCCGAGTAGTATCATCCATCAAAGTTGGAACGAAGCGCAGGCTCATAGAGAGCATCAGGCCAATCTCATGTGCTGGCACCTTGAAAACCTTCAGAGGTTTCAGCAAAGACTCAACCGCATCGGACAAGCTTAAGGGCGTCGTTGTCAGAGTCAGAAGAGTAGAAAAGAAAATAATCAGAATAAAGCGGCTAAAAATAATACCAGCCTGTGACAGTCCTAGTTCTGTAATTCTAACAAAAGCGAATCGAAAGATTGTGGCCCCTCCCGAGGTCAAAAACAGCTGAAACAAGGTGGTAAAAGCTATGATAAAAACCATGGACTGGATACCCTTTAAAAAGAACTTCAAAGGAACCTTGGACAGCAAGACCAAACTAAAAACGAAAACAAACAACAGCAGATTGGTCACAAGATTATTAGCCCAGAAAATTAATAGAATAAAAAGAAACATCGCCAGCAACTTGCTCCGCGGATCCAAACGATGAATAATTGAATTTCCGGGAATATAGCGACCTAAAATCAACTTATCCATGCAAGATCTCCTTGAATTCTTCAATTGTAATAGGATAATGCGAGAAAGTCATCCCTTTCTCCGCCAATTCGTGAGCAAATTTTGTAATCTTAGGAACACCCAATTGAATACTCTCCATAAAATCAAGATCCTGAAAGACCTGAGCAGGCTGACCGCTCTTGACGACTCTGCCCTTATCTAAAACATAGACTGTATCAGCAAAGTTGGCTACATCATCCATTAGGTGAGTTACCAAAACAATGGTCATACCGGCTCGATGCAGCTCTTCAAAGAGCCTCATCAGTTCTTTTCGACCAGATGGATCAAGTCCTGCTGTCGGCTCGTCCAAAACCAAGATATCAGGCTCCATGGCTAGTATACCAGCGATGGCTACCCTACGCATCTGGCCGCCAGAAAGTTCGAAAGGACTGCGATTGAACAAATCCTCAGAAATTCCGACTAAGTGCAGCTTTTCACGCGCCAAAGCTTCCGCTTCTTCCTTAGAAACACCAAAATTCTGAGGACCAAAAGCCACATCTTTCAAAACTGTTTCATCAAAAACTTGACTTTCCGGAAATTGAAAGACTAGACCAACCTTCTTGCGCACCTGTTTAATATCTTTATTGACGGAATCAGCCGTGATGACTGTACTGCCTACTTCAACACTGCCCTGATTGGGAACCAGCAAGCCATTTAAAAGCTGGAGAATGGTTGACTTACCGCTGCCAGTATGACCGATAAGAGCGGTATAGCTGCCGGATTTTATCTCCAAATCCACTCCAAAAAGCGCTGGTCCCTCAAAAGGGGTGCCAGCTTGATAAGTATAACTTACATTTTTGAGAGTAATGCCCATAGTTGATCCTGCAATTCTTTTTCTGTTAAGTAAGAGTCTGGCAGAGAAAAGCCTGACTGACGCAAAGCCGCCTTTACCTGATTAACAAATGGCTGATCCAATCCTAGCTCTTCCAAATCTTCTCGAGAAAAGAGTTCTCTCGGAGTAGCGGTAGACTCAACCTGACCCTCTTTCATAACCAAAACACTGTCGCTTAAGGCTATCTCATCCAGGTCATGAGTGATAGAAATGACGGTCAGCTGATTACTATCTTTAATTTTTTTCACGGTTTGGATAAGATCCAAACGTCCCTCTGGATCCAGCATGCTAGTTGCTTCGTCCAAAATAATAATATCCGGTCTCAGAGCTACCACACCTGCAACAGCTACCCGCTGTTTCTGCCCTCCGGAAAGACGAGCTGGTTCACGCTCCTTAAAATCCTGCATGCCAACAAGCTCTAATGCCTGCTGGACTCGCTCTACCATCAGATCATAGTCTAGTCCTTGATTTTCCAAACCAAAGGCTACATCGTCTTCTACAGTTGCTCCAACAAACTGATTATCTGGATTTTGGAATACCATACCAATCTGTCTGCGTTTTTCCCAGACATTTTCAGCTGTTAGCTTATCGCCTGAGATAATAATATCTCCGCTTTCCGCTTCTAAAAGACCGTCAATCAAACGAACTGTGGTTGATTTTCCACTCCCATTATGACCGACAATAGACAGCCATTCCCCTTTTTTTACTTGAAAGGAGACATCATTTAAAGTGTAATTCTCAGACTCACTATCGTATTTGTATTTAAGATTTCTTACTTCGATGATATTTTCCATATTATTTAAAGGTATCTTTAAAGAGATAGGCACTTCCCTTGAAGTAGTCATATCCAGAATAAATCGTAAAGATTAAAGCGATATACAGAAGGATTTGTCCTAAGAGAGTCCAATGAATCAGTAGAAAAATAATAGCAAACATCTGCGTGAAGGTTTTGATTTTACCTGGCATAGCAGCCGCTAAGACTGTCCCTCCTGTTTCCACTAAAAGCAAGCGCAGACCTGTTACTGCCAATTCCCGGCAAATAATAATAGCTACAACCCAGGCAGGAGCCATTTTCATCTCAATCAACATGATAAAAGCAGACATCACTAAAAGCTTATCAGCCATGGGATCAGCAAATTTACCAAAATTTGTTACCACTTCCCACTTTCGTGCCAAATAACCATCTAGATAATCAGTTATACTGGCAAAAGCAAAGATAAAAGCTGCCAAGATATGCATGGTGTAAGAATGACCGAATGTTAAAATCACAACAAATACAGGAATTAAAGCAATTCTAACAAGAGTTAAGGCGTTTGGAATATTTTCTTTTTTCATGGGATTCCCTTCGTTTTTATCCTTTCGTAATGTTCAAACTAATGGTTCCACTATCACTAGTCAAAGCCGAAGTATCCAGTTTTTGTCCCTCTATCGTCACAGTTGCTCCTTTAACAGGTGCTAACGTAATAAGATACTTATTGCCTGGCTCAAGAGAAACCGTCTGGCTTGATTTCAGGAGATAAGGTGATGCCTTCGGCTAGTTCTGAATCGCTTATGCTTACCAAATTGGTCGTTTGCTCCACAGAAACGGTCACTTTAATAGGCTGACTTGCTCCACTATACTCAGCAATCAAATTCTCTCCGCTTCCACTAACTGTCAATTTGCCAGCTGAGGAAGAAACTGACTTAGAATCAGCCGAAGAAAAGGAACTCTTCTGACTGTTAGTGCTTGTAGAGGAAACCAGACTATAGTTGTTGTCAGATGCTTTAAAACTTACCGAATTAGTATTAGCATAGCTCCAGATATAATAAGCCACGAAAGCAGCAATAGCTGAAGCCAACAAGAGAAAATAGAACAAGGGCAGAAAAGAGCTTTTATTTTTATTTTTTCTGCTCCTGAATTCCTCATCTGCTGCCAGTGCCACTTCATCAAAGACAATCATCTCACCAGCTTCGTAAGCCTCCAGAATAATGGATTCATCCAAATCTACAGCCCAAGCATATTTCCGCAAGAAGCTACGGGCATAGAAAGGACTAGGAAGCAAATCATAGTCATTTCGTTCCAACGCTTCCAGCAAATCCTGCTGGATATCTGTCTTTTTTGACAATTCCTCTAAGCTCAGCCCTTGATTAGTCCGGGCAAGCTTCAACACTTCTCCTATCGTTTTTTTTCTCATACGTACTTTTCCCTTTTTTCTATTCTTCACTATTTTAACAAAATTTTAAAAACGATTCTGGAATTATTTTGGAAAAATAGTAAAATCTGTCATATCACACTGATCGATAAATCGATGACCTAGTTTTATCACATCATTCAGACTGATGTCCTGTAAAATTTTCGGCAAATCAAACAGATTCTCACCCAGCAACTGAGGTTCATATTGGGTTGCAATATACTCAAGCGAGTTTAAACCATGCAGAAAATCACCAAACATCTCACTTTTAATCGTATCCAAATGCTCTTCTGTCACATCCGGATCCTTGTCAAAATTCTTGATGGCTGAGCGAAATTGATGAGAAAGTCCCACCGGTTCCTGAGTATCCATCGTCAGCATGACAAAGTGAAAATCTTTTTCTACTTCCACTTCCAACGTTAAAGAATTATCCATTTTCCCACTTTCATAGAGGGACTGGAAACGCTTGGAAGTCCAGCCAAACATCATGGCAAATAAGAGTTTCAAAGTGATTTTATAGCGATACAACTCCGATTCATCAACAAAGTCCGTACCTCGAATCCCAACTGCCAGTTTTGGACTAGCCACCTCCATTCGGTAGGTGTCTGTTGACACCACTGGGTGAAGGCTAACAGGAATTTTTTCAATAGGTTCCGAACTCCCAGCAAAAACTAGTTTCCTGCTGTTCAGCAATCTCAGCAGCTATCTGTTCCAAATCGAAATTTCCAATCACAAACAAAGTCATATTAGAAGGATGATAAAAGTTACTGAAATTTTCCTTCAAATTTTCGACGGTAATCTCAGAGATGGACTCTTTCGTTCCTGCAATGTCTTCTGCAAGAGGTGTTTGAGGATAGAGATTTGCCAAGGCTCCAAAAAAGAGACGATAATCTGGATTATCCTGATACATTTCAATTTCTTGGCCGATAATATCCTGTTCCCGCAAAATGGATTCTTTTGTGAAATCAGCTCGATGCACCAGTTCTTGCAAAAGCTGTAGATTTTCTGAAATATTATCCGTTGCAGAAAATAGATAGCTAGTCCTAGTAAAGCTCGTAAAGGCATTGCTCTCAGCCCCTAGCTTAGTAAATTCCAGCAGCAAATCCTTTCCCTGCGGGCCTTCAAAAAGCTTATGTTCCAAAAAATGAGCTATTCCAGCCGGATATTGGGTAACCTGCTTGGTTTCACGTGAAACAATCCCTGTATCCACTGAACCAAAATTAGTTGAGATAATCCCATAAGTTTCATTAAAATCATTTTTAGGCAGAAGAAACACACGCAAACCATTTGCTAATACTGTCTGATAAACAGTTTCTCCCACTGCTGAATAATTGATTTTTTCTAGCACTTCTCCCTGCATTATTTTCCTTCCATAAAGTAAATAGCTTGTAATTTCAACTGACCAGCTGCCTTGACAATATCATCTTTATGAACCTGTTCCAAAGCTTCCAGCCAAGCTTCAAGAGATAAGAATTTTTTCCCTAAAACAGAAGACATATAAGCTCTCTCTAAGATTGTATTCTGTCGATCCTGAGCTAAGAGGACTGAATTTTTCAGCATTTTCTTGGTTTGATTCAGTTCTTCCAGACTAAAATTCCCACGCTTCAAATCAACAATTTGCCGGTTGATTAAAGCAACCGTTCTGGTCCGATTGCTGCGGTCAATACCAGCGTAAATCCGCATCATTCCTGAAAAAATATCAAAATTGCTAGAAATTGTATAAGCCAGCCCTTCCTTTTCACGAAGATTGACAAATAATTTCGAATGGGCAAAGCCACCTAGCAAAGCATTTAAAACGACCAAAGGCAGGTGTTCACTCTCTCCATACTGAATAGGGAATTGATAGCCCAACTCAATAATTGACTGATGCACGTCCTTCTGCTCCAGTCCTTCTCGCAAAACATTGGAATATTCTTGCTGATAAACTAGCTGAAGTTCTTGCTGGCGAGGTGCAAAATTGAAAGATTGAATTTTCTCCCGAACAGCCACTTCATTAAAGTCCCCGATAAAGAAAAAGTCAATCTGATTTTCCTTAAGCATCTGCTGAAAAGTAGCAAAACTGCTTGCAGCTGTCTCTTTCTGGATTAATTCAATCGTCCCAACACGAGGCATCTGCATTTCCTCGACTTCATAAAAGAGTTTATCTAATTCTCGATGAGCATGATAAAAATGATTCTCAATTTCAGCTTCCAAATCATTCAAGATATTTTTCTTCTCAATTTCAAAAGCAGATTCATCAAAAGCGTCCTGACTTACCAATGGAGAAAACAAGCTGGCTTTCAAAAAATCAAGCATGGCATCTGTCAGGACATTCTTACGACTCAAAAATTTATCCCGCACAAAAGAAAGATTGATATCTAAATAATGGACCAATCCTCTCCTTGAAAGACTCGTAGAATAATCAGCTCCATACAAATTGGCCAAACGTTCCCTGAAGGCCTGCGAAGTAGGATAAACCGCATTGACAGTTTCTAGCATGCTGGCTGTTAAAACCCGACCAGCTACTGTTTCTTTGGACATAGGCGCTGAAAAACGAACCCTAATTTTGTTTGTTTTAAATTTTTCTGATTGAATAAAATGGAGACGAACTCCTTTAGTGATTTCCATGACGCCCCTCATACTGAATAATATAGACTACTATTATATCATGAAATGCATCTGATTTGTTTGTTCTACCAAGCTTTTTGCTGATTAAAACGTTTTCTGATAATAGGAGAAAATTTCTGCTTTTATCCAAAGCACCTCAGCACTTTTTACTAACAAATATGGTATAATGACAGGGTTGAGGTGAAATATGGAATATAAATTATTTGATGACTACATCACGCTACAAGCCCTTTTAAAAGAAACAGGAATTATCCAAAGCGGCGGAGCAATTAAAACATTTCTAAGTGAATATCCAGTTCTTTTTAACGGTGAGCCAGAAAACCGCCGGGGAAAAAAACTCCGTGTCAATGATAGGATTTCCCTTCCTGAGCAAGGAATTGAAATTGATCTGACAGCTCCTAGTCAAGAAGAAATTCTGCAACACCAAAAAGAAATCGCAGAAAAAAAACGAGTTGCTGAACTTGTCAAAGCCATGAACAAGGATTTAAAAAAATCGCAGACTTCTAAAAAAGAAAAGCGTAAGAATACAGGGGTACCTAAAAAGCAGAAAACTACTAAAAGCCCTGTTCGCTTCCCTGGTATCTAATCATGTGGCTGCAATCATTAAAAATCAAGCATTTCCGAAATTATCAGGAAGCTGATATTGACTTCCATCCTGGCTTAAATGTCTTTCTAGGCCAGAACGCACAAGGTAAAACCAATATTTTAGAATCTGTTTATTTCCTAGCCTTGACAAGAAGCCACCGCACACGCTCAGATAAGGATCTGATTCATTTTACAGAAAATGATCTCCTTGTTTCTGGCATCTTAGAAAAAAAGACTGGTAAAGTTCCCCTTGACATTAACTTGACACCAAAAGGTCGCATCACAAAAGTCAACCACTTGAAACAAAGTAAATTATCAGACTACATTGGAACTATGAATGTTGTTCTTTTTGCTCCTGAAGATTTACAGTTGATTAAAGGTTCCCCCAGTCTACGTCGTAAATTTATAGACATTGAGCTTGGACAAATCAAACCTGTCTATCTATCAGATTTATCCAATTATAATCATGTCCTTAAACAACGCAATGCCTATCTGAAAGCTAATGACAAAGTTGATGAAACCTTCTTGACTGTCCTTGATGAGCAGCTGGTTGACTATGGCTGTCGTGTCATAAAGCATCGGTTGGATTTTTTGCAAAAATTAGAAAGCTTTGCTCAAGACAAGCACTGGGACATCTCTCAAAATCTAGAAAAATTGACTGTCAAGTATCTGTCGTCTATTCCTTTACACAAAATTGGCAATTTAGAAGAAACTTACCGCTCTTCCTTATTAAACAGCCGTAAACGCGACCTATTCAAAAAAAATACAGGTGTTGGTCCCCATCGTGATGATATTGCTTTTTTTATCAACCAGATGGATGCCAACTTTGGTAGTCAAGGTCAGCATCGCAGTCTTGTTTTATCACTGAAACTAGCCGAAATCAAGTTAATAGAAAGCATTACGAAGGAAACACCTATTTTGTTGCTTGACGATGTAATGAGCGAACTTGACAATAACCGTCAACTAAAGTTATTAGAAACTATCTCTCAGGATATTCAAACTTTCATCACTACAACAACTTTAGAACATTTAAAAAATCTTCCACAAGATATTAAAAATTTTCACCATTCAGCAAGGACAAATTATGTCTCAATCCTAGCGTTACACAAAATTTACGTTTTTGTAAAGTTTATTTACAAAATCTTGCTTATAGTGTAAACGAATTATATCGAATTGTTGTTAGAACAACTTTTATAGCCTTTTGATTTGTAAATATATGTCAATTTAAATCGTAAATTTAAAACGAGGTTAGGAAAAATTCCCGACCTCGTTTTATTTTTTTATTGAACCGAATAGTTAGGGGCTTCATTTGTGATTTGTACATCATGAGGGTGGCTTTCCTTTAATCCAGCGCCACTCATCTCAATAAACTGAGCATTATCGTGAAGTTCTTGCAGATTTGCAGCACCAACATAGCCCATTCCAGAGCGGATACCACCCAGCATCTGGAAAACAATGTCTGCAGCTGCTCCCTTGTATGCCACACGGCCTTCAATTCCTTCTGGAACTAGCTTATTCGCTTCATTGACAGAACCTTGGAAGTAACGGTCACTAGAGCCCTTCTTCATAGCTGCGATAGATCCCATACCACGGTAAGTCTTAAATTTCCGACCTTGGAAGATTTCCGTCTCGCCTGGCGCTTCGTCTGTACCAGCAAACATTGAACCCAGCATAACAGCATTTCCACCTGCAGCCAAGGCCTTAACAATATCTCCAGAATACTTAATTCCACCATCAGCAATGATGGTTTTTCCGTATTCACGCGCCACAGCAGCTGCATCATAAATAGCAGTTACTTGAGGAACACCAACACCAGCAATGACACGGGTTGTACAGATAGAACCAGGACCAATTCCGACCTTAACAACATCCACACCTGCATCAAAAAGTGCACGCGCACCCTCAGCAGTTGCAATATTTCCAGCAATCAAGGTGCGAACAGGGAAATGAGCACGAATCTCAGCAATCTTGCGCAAAACTCCAGCTGAGTGGCCATGAGCAGTATCAATAACAATCGCATCTGCACCCGCTTCAAAGAGAGCTTCTGCACGTTCGAAAGTATCTGAAGTAACACCGACAGCACCAGCGACCAAAAGACGACCAAACTCATCTTTAGCAGCATTTGGAAACTCAATAACCTTTTCAATATCTTTAATGGTAATCAAACCCGAAAGACAGCCCTTATCATCAACCAAAGGCAACTTTTCAATCCGGTGTTCTTGCAAAATACGCTCTGCAGTTCCCAAATCTGTTCCAACAGGCGCCGTTACAAGATTCTCACTGGTCATATGGCGAGAAATAGGTTGGTCATAGTCAGAAATAAAACGCAAATCACGATTAGTTAGAATCCCTACTAACTTACGATTTTCAAGAGTTTCTACAACAGGAACACCACTGATGCGGTAACGTCCCATTAGCTCATCTGCTTCAGCAATCGTATGCTCTGGCGTTAGGAAAAAAGGATCAATAATAACGCCATTCTCAGAACGTTTAACCTTTCGAACTTCATCGGCCTGTTGCTCAATAGACATATTTTTGTGGATAACTCCAAGACCGCCAGCACGGGCAATAGCGATAGCCATCTGACTCTCTGTAACAGTGTCCATAGCGGCAGTAATGATTGGGATATTCAAGGTCAAATTCTCAGCAAGCTTGGTACTCAAATCAGCATCATTGGGCAGTACATGGCTTTCAGCTGGAATCAGAAGCACATCATCAAAGGTAAAACCTTTTTTCAAAAATTTAGTGTCCCAGTTAGACATCCACAGTTTCCTCTTTTCCTTCTTATTTGAACTAATACCCAAAGAAAATTGAAGTTCAGTTTTCTTTGAATAAGAGCTGGTTTTTTTGTTGTTAATATCATACCATTCTATAGGAAATTGTCAATCATTATTATACAAAAAAATAAAAAAACCATCATTTTTTTAAAAACTAAAAAAACGATAGTTTTTTTGTGATTTATAATCAATAATGTTCGTTATTTAAAATAATTAATCCCCATCGCAGACTTCACTTCCGAAAGAGTCTGAGCGGCAGTCTGACGTGCCTTATCACATCCTTCTTGCAGCATCTGATAAACCTGTCCCATGTCTTTAGCAAACTCCACACGACGCTCACGAATCGGACCTAACTCTCGCTCTAAAATTTCTAACAGATAGCGTTTGGTTTTGACATCTCCCAGACCACCTCTTTGATAATGCTCTTTCATTTCAGCAATATCAGCAGCATCTTCTGGGCGACCAAAAACATCCAGATAGTGAAAGACCATATTTCCCTCAACTTTTCCAGGATCTTCCACTCTGATATGATTAGGATCTGTATACATGCTCATGACTTTCTTTTGCAGAATATCCATATCATCTGCCAAATAAATGCCGTTATTGAGAGACTTAGACATCTTAGCATTGCCATCCAATCCAGGCAAACGTCCAGCTGCTTCATTTTCAGGATAAATCCCTTCCGGTTCTACCAAAACATCTGTCTGATAAGCATGGTTAAAGGAACGGACAATCTCCCTAGTCTGTTCAATCATAGGCTTTTGATCATGGCCTACTGGTACATAATTAGCCTTGAAAGCAGTGATGTCTGCAGCTTGAGAAATCGGATAAACTAAAAATCCAGTTGGCAAACTTTCCCCAAAACCTTTTTGTGCAATCTCAGTCTTGACAGTAGGATTACGCTCTAAACGAGCCAATGACACCAAATTCATGTAATACATTGACAACTCTGCCAACTCAGGAATCTGACTTTGAATAAAAATAGTCACCTTTTCAGGATCCAATCCAGCTGCCAGATAATCCAAAGCTACATTCCCAATGGACTCAACAATTGTCTGAGGGTCCTTTGCATGATCTGTCAAAGCTTGCTGATCAGCCAAAAATACGAACATCTCATATTTACCCTGATCCTGCAAAAGCACGCGGTTCCGTAAACTTCCTACATAATGACCAATATGCAATTTTCCTGTCGGACGATCTCCTGTTAAAATAATTGGTTTAGTCATTTATTACTCCTCAATTTATAATGAGTTCATTATATCATTTTCAATGAAAATGAGAAAGAAGTTTCTAGAAAAAAGCGAAAATTCCAGTTTTTACAGTTTGATTGACATATCTTTACAATGTTTGTAAACTTAATTGACAAACTATTCTGGCTGTAAAACCTAAAAGTCTTAGTTCATTCTATTCTCCTTTTTTCTTTCTACTTTGATTTTTTCTTTTTATCTCAGAATTATTTGAAAAAAGTTCTGTTTTCTAGTAAAATGAAGAAGATTATATATATAGGAGAAAGACATTGCTTACAGTATCAGATGTATCACTGCGTTTCAGTGACCGAAAATTGTTTGACGAAGTCAACATCAAATTTACAGAAGGAAATACTTATGGATTGATTGGAGCTAACGGTGCTGGAAAATCAACCTTTTTAAAAATTTTAGCTGGCGATATCGAGCCAACAACAGGCCACATTTCTCTAGGACCAAATGAACGTCTTTCAGTCCTTCGCCAGAACCACTTTGACTATGAAGAAGAACGGGCTATTGATGTTGTAATCATGGGAAATGAGCATCTCTACAACATCATGAAAGAAAAAGATGCTATTTATATGAAGCCTGATTTTTCTGATGAAGATGGTGTACGCGCGGCCGAGCTTGAGGGAGAGTTTGCTGAACTAGGTGGCTGGGAAGCTGAAAGTGAAGCCTCACAATTATTGCAAAATCTCAATATTCCGGAAGATCTTCACTACCAAAATATGAGCGAGCTTTCTAACGGAGACAAGGTTAAGGTACTCTTAGCCAAAGCCCTTTTTGGTAAACCTGATGTCTTACTTCTGGACGAGCCAACTAACGGTTTGGATATTCAGTCTATTACTTGGCTGGAAGACTTTCTTATTGATTTTGACAATACAGTTATTGTTGTATCCCACGATCGTCACTTTTTGAATAAAGTCTGCACTCATATGGCCGACCTTGACTTTGGAAAAATCAAGCTCTATGTTGGAAACTATGATTTCTGGAAAGAATCAAGTGAACTAGCGGCTAAGCTGCTCGCTGACCGAAATGCCAAAGCAGAAGAAAAAATCAAGCAACTTCAAGAGTTTGTTGCTCGCTTTTCTGCCAATGCTTCAAAATCAAAACAAGCAACTTCTCGTAAAAAGATGCTTGACAAGATTGAGTTAGAAGAAATTGTTCCATCTAGCCGTAAATACCCATTTATCAGCTTTAAAGCAGAACGTGAAATCGGTAATGATCTCTTGACAGTGGAAAACCTTTCTGTCAAGATAGATGGAGAAACTATTCTTGATAATATTAACTTCATTTTACGTCCTGGCGATAAAACAGCTTTAATTGGCCAAAACGATATCCAAACAACAGCTTTGATTCGTGCCTTGATGGGTGATATTGAGTATGAAGGAACTGTCAAGTGGGGTGTCACAACCAGTCAATCTTACCTACCAAAAGATAATTCTCGTGACTTTGCTAGTGGCGAATCAATCCTTGACTGGCTGCGTCAATTTGCTAGCAAAGAAGAGGATGACAACACCTTCCTTCGAGGATTCCTTGGGCGCATGCTTTTCTCTGGAGATGAGGTTAACAAGTCTGTCAATGTCTTGTCAGGAGGAGAAAAAGTTCGGGTCATGCTATCTAAGTTGATGTTGCTTAAATCCAACGTTTTAGTCTTAGACGATCCAACCAATCACTTAGATTTGGAATCAATCTCCAGCTTAAATGATGGATTGAAAAACTTCAAAGGATCCATTATTTTTGCTAGCCATGACCATGAATTTATTCAAACCTTGGCCAACCATATCATTGTCTTGTCTAAAAACGGTGTGATTGACCGCATTGACGAAACCTATGATGAATTCTTGGAAAATCAAGAAGTTCAGGCAAAAGTCAAAGAACTTTGGAAAGATTAATTCCTTGTCAATTTACGTTTACAAAGCTTACAGAGGCATGAAACAACGTTTCTGCCTCTTTCTATATAAGAAATATGAATCACATTAAAGAATATTTTAAAAAAAATTGGCCTTATTTTTGTGCCTTCTTTCTTCCATTTTTCGTCATGTTCTTTGTCTACTTGATGTATGGAATTTACTGGAATAGCGAAACTTCTCCCTTGCTTGGTGATGGTTTTCATCAGTATGTCATTTTTGACACCAACCTAAGAAATATCCTTCATGGCACAGATAGTATTTTCTATACTTTCTCCAGTGGACTTGGGCAAAATTTTTATGCTTTATCCAGTTATTATTTAGGCAGCTTCTTATCTCCCTTGGTTTATTTCTTTGATTTGAAATCAATGCCAGATGCCGTCTATCTATTTACCTTAATCAAGTTTGGATTAATCGGACTCTCTACCTTTATCAGCATCAAAGGAATATTCAAAAAAATTCCAGCTTTACTCATCATCACTCTTTCAACTTCATTTTCTTTAATGAGTTTTTCAGTCAGTCAATTAGAAATTAAAACCTGGTTGGATGTGTTTATCCTTGCACCTTTGATTGTGCTAGGTTTACATAGGTTGATAACTGGAAAAGGCAGAGTACTATATTTTACAACACTATCAATCCTCTTCATCCAAAATTATTATTTTGGATATATGATGGCAATCTTTTTGGTCTTTTGGTACCTTCTTCAATTATCTTGGGATTTCAAAAATAGAATTAAAAGTTTACTTGACTTTACAGTCGTATCTGCTTTAGCAGGTCTGACTAGCCTAATCATGATTCTGCCAACTTACCTAGACATAAGTACTCATGGTGAAACCTTAACAAAAGTTTCTTCCTTGTTGACAGAAAAAAGTTGGTTCTTAGATGTGTTTGCTAAAAATTTTATTGGCAGTTTTGATACAACCAAATATGGTTCTATCCCTATGATTTATGTCGGAACCTTCCCCTTGATTCTGGCTATCTTATTTTTCACCTTAAAATCTGTTAAGTTTCACGTGAAACTTTGCTACTTTTTACTCATTGCAATTTTTATAGCTAGTTTTTATCTTCAATATTTAGACTTGCTTTGGCAGGGAATGCATGCACCGAACATGTTTCTTCACCGTTATTCTTGGCTATTTTCTCTGGTAGTTATCTATATGGCTGCTGAGACTTTAAATCGTTGGAAAGATGTGAAAGTAATGAATGTTGCCATTAGTTTCACTTTGCTCAGCCTCGGATTCATTCTTACTTTTATTCAGAGAAAACATTATGACTTTTTGGCTCCTGAGAATTATATTCTAACATTAGAATTTCTGCTGGCTTATCTCTTGATTAGCTTTGTCTTAGCAAAATCTTCGATTCAACCAAAAATCATTCTCCCTGTCTTGCTTTTCTTTGTTACTTTTGAATTGTCGCTTAATTCCTATTATCAAGTTGGAGGAATTGCTAAAGAATGGGTATTTGCCACTCGTTCTTCATATTCCAGTCACCTTGACGAGATTGACAAGCTTGTCAACTATTCCAAAAAGGAAAATATTGACTTTTTAGAACTGAAAGATTGAATCCACAAACGGGAAATGACAGTATGAAATTCAACTACAATGGAATTTCCCAGTTCTCATCTGTCAGAAATACTCAAGCAAGTTCTACTTTAGATAAACTTGGTTTTAAATCAGCAGGAACAAATCTGAATCTACGTTATCAAAACAACAGTATTTTAATGGACAGTATTTTTGGTGTTCGCTACAATCTATCTGAAACAGATCCTCAAAAATTTGGTTTTCTTCCTGAGAAAACTGAAAAAGAAATGTCTCTCTACCAAAATGATGCTGCTCTTGGTTTAGCTTTTCTGACCAATGATGTTTACCATGATGTCAAGTTTACAAATTTGACTTTAGATAATCAGACAGAATTTTTGAATCAATTAACTGGCTTTGATTTTAAATATTATGATAAAGTAGATGCTATAACTACTAATGAAAATGTCAAGCAAATTGGTAACAGAGTGACTGTGGATGTTGACAGAGAGCATAATACAAGCTTTGCTAGTGTAGTCTATACTGTCAATGTACCTGCTAACAGTCAACTATATGTTAATGTTGCTGGGATTGATTTTAGTAATGATGATCAGACAGATGTTGACATTACTGTCAATAACTTTACAGAACGTTATACAACTAATAATGTCTTTCCTTTCTTTAATGCTGGCTATTTCAGTCAAAGTCAGACAGTGTCTATTCGCTTTACATTCCCAGACAATTCGACAGTTTCATTTGATACGCCAGAATTTTTTGCCGTTAATACTGAGCAATATCAAAATGTCATTCAAAAATTAAAAGAGCAGCCCGTTTCCACAACTACTGATTTAAACACAGTAAAAACAAATTATAGAGCGGAAAAGGATACTTCATTATTCTTTACCATTCCTTATGATAAGGGATGGTCAGCCACTCTTAACGGGAAGCCTATCGCACTAAAACGAGCTCAAAACGGCTTTATGAAATTAGATGTGAAAAAAGGAGAAGGAAATGTTGTCCTCACTTTCATTCCTAATGGACTGAAAGAAGGTGGCATTGCCTTCATATCTGGCATAATTTTATTTGTTTGCTATAATTTTCTACGTAGGAAACGACATAGAATGTAAATATATAAAAAATAAGGCTCTTCATTAAAATGCTAGTGAAGGCCTTTTTTTGAACAATAAAAAAACACCCACTAGGAGTGTCTCTAGCTCCGGCAGTAGGACTCGAACCTACGACATCATGATTAACAGTCATGCGCTACTACCAACTGAGCTATGCCGGATAATATAGTCCGTACGGGATTCGAACCCGTGTTACCGCCGTGAAAAGGCGGTGTCTTAACCCCTTGACCAACGGACCATATGGTATGCTCTCTTTCAGAACATATTCCATTATATCAGGTTTTTAAGCTTTGTCAACTCTTTTCCCTTTATTTTCGAAAATATCTTTCAGATATTTTACTCTTAAACGAGTGACCGGACAGCGATGATTTTCGTAAAAAATAATTTCTCGATTTTTCTTGTCATAATCAACAATGTTGCCAATATTAACCAGATAAGATTTATGTGGTGAAAAAAATCGTTTGGATTGCTGATCTTTTTCTTGAATATCTGTTATTGTTCCATAAAATTCCTTAAGAAAATTTTTACCGACAATCCGAAGTTTATGAGAGCTCCCTGTCGTTTCGATATATAAAATATCGTTATAAGGCATTCGAACATCATTGCCACGATAACTATATTCAAAATAATCTACCATATTGGTATTTTCAATTAGTGTACTCTTAGTGTAAAGAATACTGTCTTTGATTCTATTTTTAAAAGCATCATTGTTGATGTCTTTATCAATAAAATCAAGTGCTGATACTTTATATTTAAAAGTCATAGTAGCAAATTCAGATTTCGAGGTTACAAAAACTATAATGGCATAAGGATTATGATGACGGATAAATTGAGCTACTTCTAGCCCTTTTGTTTCCTCTCCTTTAATGTCAATATCCAAAAAATAAAGCTGGTTAACGTCTCCATTTTCAATATATTTTTTGAATTCTTTGATTTTTCCTGTAACCTGAACCTGGATGTCAATTCCAAGTTCCTCAGCAATTTCTGCTAATGTCGTTTCCATCCTGACTTGATGAGATACGGTATCCTCTAAAACTAACACTTTCATAAATTCTATCTCCTAATTGTTAAAATCTGTGTAAAATTGTTTGGCTCAATTTGTGTATCAAGAGTGATAAATTCATACCTATCTAAAATTTCCTTGATGTTATTTAATCCGTAGCCTCTATTTTCTCCTTTAGTTGAAAATTCGGGCTGATAGAGTTCTTCCAAATCCAATTTTCCTTCTTTACGAGAATTTTGAACAACAAATATGGTTTTATCATCCAGCTGAACCAGAGAAACATGAACAATTTTTTCTAGACTGTCAATGGCACTCTCAATAGCATTATTTAATAAAATACTAGCAATTCTCACCAGATCTAACAACTTGATTGGAAGGCGTTCCACTTTATCCTTAACTTCAAAAGTCAGCTGAATCTGATGTTCACGCGCTTGAAAGATTGTCTCAGTCATGACACTCCTTAAAGCTGAATCTCCTACATTATTCAAATCAAAAACTGTATATTTATCTGAACGCAGGTTCAAATTTGCATCAGCCAAGACCTCTTGATAAATGTGCTCAATTTCCTTGATATCTCCAGTTTGAATAGCCACTTGCATACTCGTCAACATGCTAGCATAATCATGACGAAATCCTTTGATTTCATGGTATAATCTCACAATTTCATCAGTATATTCCTGAAGTCGAAGCTGTTCAGATTCTTTTTGACGCAAACGCTCTTCTTTCTCGTATTTCTCACGGCTGTCCTTGAATGTCACCAAAGTAGAAAGAAAGGCCAAGAAACAAATAGTAGCAATCATACTGCTAAAACTGTTGAAATGTCTTATATTACTAATCCAATGAGAGAGATTTAAAATCAGCCAATTTATTGCATATAAACTACTAATCATCAGAATCTGAGATTTAAAGAAACTTCTTTTAAGATAATCTATTCTGAAATCAAAAATATCAATAACCTTTACCATAAAGAACAAGGATATTAAGTTGATACATGTCAGAAACAAGCCCATGTACTGAGCTACAAAATCATCTCCTAAAACAGATGAAATAATAACAGAAAAGAAAGTAGTAGAACTATCAATTGACAGACATAAAAAGAAGGAAAGTAAGAAAGATTGATATTTTTTTAATTTTTTTTCAACTCTACAAAAAAATACCAAACTAAAAAAATAGAGGGAGAAAAAATGACAGTGTATATGATGGAAATGAGATTTCAAATGAAAACACATGCCCTAAAAAAGCAATTATAAACGGAATTATAATCTCAAGACCAAAGCAAACACCTACAAAAAAGTAAGTATGCTTAATTTTAGTGATTTTTGATAAAATCACTAAAAAAATGCAGCTACATTAATAAAAAGGATGAACAATTAATCCTATTATTTCAAGTGACATAAATTTCTCCCCTAAACTTTAAAATTCTTATCTTCCAAAAATCCAATCCCATGGATTTGGAATACCTCTTATATCCCAAAAGGTTTGAACAAGTGAATTGCTATTTGCAGCAATTTGAAAAGAATAGATTTTCATAACTATCTCCTATCTTTTTATCTTGTAAGTCACCTTACATTTATCATTATAGAAAAATAGAAAAAGTTAGTGACAATTTTCCCTGAAATGTCATTTTTTTATCCCCAAAAATGACATTATACCAAAAAAATAGAAGAAAAAAACACGAAATATTGTAAAATACTTCGCATTTTTTTACCTTTCTGATCTCAGCAGGATTCGAACCTGCGACCGTTCGCTTAGAAGGCGAATGCTCTATCCAGCTGAGCTATGAGACCAATACTATCTCATTCTATCAGAAAATAGGATTGCCGTCAAGATTACTTATGATAAGGACTCCCCTGCTGAATCATAAAAGCTCGATAGATTTGCTCTATTAAAACAAGGCGCATCAGTTGATGAGGTAGCGTTAATTTGCCAAAACTCATCAGAAGATTTGCCCGTTTTTTTACTGCAGGAGATAAACCTAAACTTCCGCCAATAACAAAAGTGATATCAGAAAAGCCATGCACTGTAGTATCCATCATGAGCTGACTAAACTTTTCTGACGGAAATTGGTTTCCTTCAATTGCCAAAGCAATAACAAATTCACGCTCATTGATTTTAGCCAGAATTTTATTTCCTTCCTTTTCAAGAATCTGCTGATTTTCTAAATCACTAGCTTTATCAGGTGTTTTTTCATCCGCTAGCTCAATCATTTCCACCTTGCAGAATCGATTGAGACGCTTCATATATTCAGCAATTCCATCCTTTAAATATTTTTCTTTCAGTTTTCCAACTGTTACAAGTTTTATTTTCATAAGTTTATTCTATCATATTCATCTATACTTCACACTTTATTAACAAGTAAAATTTATCTGGGAATCGGCTAATCTGTGTATTTTCTAATGACTATCAACAGTTTTTCTAAGTTTTCCACAAGGTGTGGAAAACTTAGAGGATTTAAGTTATAATTAAGTTTAGCTAACTATAATTTCATCAATTGTAATTCAAGGAGGAAAACATGAAAAACTCTTCAACTGCCTTCAAAAGGGCTTTATTGCTTTTTGCAGTGTTAATTATAGGTTTTATCGGTGGAAGTTTAGGAAATTATGTTACTACATTAGTAACTTCACGTGTAAAAATGAATGGAAATTCAACAACCAGTGTAACTACTTCATATAAAAACTCTACTGACATTTCAGAAGCTGTGAAAAAGGTTCAAAATGCCGTTGTTTCAGTAATTACTTATGCTGAATCTTCCAGCAGCGTTATCAATGATGAATCTTCCAACGATGAATCACAAATCTCCAGTGAAGGTTCTGGCGTAATTTATAAAAAGGACGGAAAATCAGCCTATCTGGTAACCAACACCCACGTTCTGAACGGATCAACTAATGTAGATATCTTGCTAGCTGATGGAAACAAGGTTCCAGGTGAAGTAGTTGGATCAGATGTTTATTCAGATATCTCTGTCGTTAAAATTAGCTCTGAAAAAGTAACTGATGTCGCTGAATTTGGAGATTCTGGTTCTCTGACAGTCGGTGAGACAGCTATCGCTATCGGAAGTCCTCTTGGAACAGAATATGCTAACTCTGTAACACAAGGAATTATTTCTAGTTTAGGCAGAAACGTTACATTACAATCTGAAAATGGTGAAAATATTTCAACAACTGCATTGCAAACAGATGCTGCAATCAATCCTGGTAACTCTGGCGGTCCGTTGATTAACATCCAAGGACAAGTTATTGGGATTACTTCAAGTAAAATTTCAACAAATGGTCAAACTTCTGTTGAAGGGATGGGATTTGCGATTCCATCTAATGATGTCGTAAATATTATCAATCAACTTGAAAAAAATGGAACAGTCACACGTCCTGCTTTAGGAATTCAAATGATGGATTTATCTAATCTGACAACTTCTGATTTTTCTAAATTAAATCTTCCTTCTTCAGTGAAATCAGGTATTCTTGTTCGCTCTGTTCAGCAAGGAATGCCTGCTGATGGCAAACTTCAAAAAAATGATGTCATTACAAAAGTAGATAACACAGATGTGGAATCCACTAGTGACCTTCAGTCTGCTCTCTACAAGCATAGCATTGGAGATGAGGTAGAGATTACTTATTACCGAGATGGTAAATCTCAAACAGTCAAAATCAAACTCACTAAATCAACAAAAGAGTTAAGCTCAAATTAACTTATTTACAAGATTGTCAACACACCTTTACACAATCGTAAAGGTGTGTTATTCTATATACAAATGGAAAACTTTCAATATATTGCACTTAAAGACATTCGAACCAATCCTTATCAGCCTCGTAAAGAGTTTTCACAAAAAAAGATTGAAGAATTGGCAGCATCAATCAAAGAAAATGGTCTCATTCAGCCAATCATTCTTCGGAAATCTTCACTTTGGTTATGAAATTTTAGCAGGAGAACGGAGATTTAGAGCTGCCTCTTTTCTTGGCCTAGAAACGATCCCAGCTGTTGTCAAAGAATTATCTGATGATGACATGTTGAAACAGGCCATTATCGAAAATCTTCAAAGAGAAGACTTGAATCCTATAGAAGAAGCTGAGTCTTATCAAAATTTGATTGACAAAGGCTTGACACATGATGAAATTGCTAAAATCATGGGAAAATCTAGACCCTATATCAGCAATATTGTCAGACTTTTACAGCTGTCTAAAGAAGTTCGCCAAGCTATCAAGGAAGAAGAGATTTCTCAAGGACATGCTCGCCTGCTGGTTCCCTTGAAAGAAGAGGAACAGTTACTATGGCTGGAAAAGATCTGTCGAGAAGATTTATCGGTTCGAGCAGTTGAAAAGCTTCTCCAGAAAAAAAAGAGCATCAAAAAGAAATCTAATAAAGAACTGTTTGCTAAATCTGAAGAGGAAAAAATAAAAAAAATTCTCGGTCTGGACGTCTCTATTCAGTTAAAAAGCCAGAGTAAAGGAAAGCTGATTATTCCTTTTGAAAGCGAAGAAGAATATCAAAGAATTATAAACAGTTTTAAATAAAACTGTTATTTTCTTTTTAAAAAAATAACAAAAATTATCCACTGTTAAATTAATTAGGAAGCTTATTAAAATAAGAAATTTTAGCTTTATTCACATTCTGTGGATAACTTCAGCTAACAATGTGAATTCTTTTCCAGTTCTTGTGGAAAACTTTGAACCTTTATGATAAAATAAGATGCGTATGAATCAGAAAATTATAGAAAAGGAGGGAAGTTATGACCAAAGAACAGGACTTTTGGAATCGTATTTTAGAATTGGCTCATGCTCAGCTAAAACAGACAACTTATGATTTCTTTGTTGCTGAAGCCAAGCTTGTTAAAGTTGAAGAAAAACAAGCTATTATTTTCCTAGATAGTCCAGTGAAACAACTATTTTGGGAACAAAACTTAGTAGGAGTTATTCTTACTGCAGGATTTGAGATTTTTAATGATCAGATTGCGGGAAAGTATATTTTTGAAGAAGAAACTAACACTGAAACTCCGAAATCTGCAGTAACCAGTCCTCAAATCAGCACTGTTCAGCCAAGCTTGCCACCTATTGATACTGGATTAAAGTCAAAATATACCTTTGACAATTTTGTTCAGGGAGACGGAAATATCTGGGCTAAAGCTGCTGCCTTGGCGGTGTCTGAGAATCTAGCCACAACCTATAATCCTCTTTTTATCTATGGAGGACCTGGCCTAGGCAAAACTCATTTATTAAATGCTATTGGCAATCAAATTTTAGAAAATATTCCAGATGCGCGTGTCAAGTATATACCGGCTGAAACCTTTATTAACGACTTCCTTGAACATTTAAGATTGGGAGAGATGGATAGCTTTAAAAAAATCTATCGTAGTCTGGATCTTCTGCTGATTGATGACATTCAATCTTTGGGAGGAAAAAAAGTTTCAACTCAGGAAGAATTTTTCAACACTTTCAATGCTCTTCATGGTGAAAATAAACAGATTGTTTTAACCAGCGACCGCAGTCCTGATCATCTGGACAATTTGGAAGAACGCTTGGTAACACGTTTCAAATGGGGATTAACTCAAAATATTACACCGCCAGATTTTGAAACACGAATTGCAATTCTGCGAAACAAAATAGAAGATTTGGATTATATTTTCCCGAATGATACCTTGGAATACCTTGCAGGACAGTTCGACTCCAATGTCCGCGACTTGGAAGGTGCTTTGAATGATATCAGTCTCATCGCTAGAGTTCGTCATCTGAAGGAAATCACTATTGATATCGCTGCAGAGGCTATTCGAGCACGCAAACAAGATTCAAGCCAGGTAACAGTTATCCCGATTGACAAGATTCAGTCTGAAGTTGGGAAATTCTATGGTGTTAGTGTCAAAGAGATGAAAGGCAGCCGTCGAGTACAAAATATCGTTTTAGCTAGACAGGTAGCTATGTATCTGACTCGTGAGCTGACTGACAACAGTCTGCCTAAAATTGGTCGTGAATTTGGCGGAAAAGACCATACGACTGTTATCCATGCACATGGAAAAATCAAAACCATGATTGAATCAGACGACAATTTACGTTTAGAAATTGAAAGCATCAAGAATAAAATTAAATAGTTTGTGGAAAACTACAGAATTTTTTCAAAACTTATCCACACTTTGTGAACAAGTCTCAAAACTTGTTAGAATAAGGATGAAGCTATTTTTCCACATAATTCACACAAACTACTATTACTATTAATCTTATAATCATAAATAAATAAAAAGGAGATCCCATGATTCATTTTTTTCTATTAATAAAAAAATCTCTTCTTACAAGCGTTAAATACTACTAAAAGGGCTATCAGCCATAAAAAAATGCAATTCCTATTCTTTCTACTGTAAAAAAATCGATGTTACCAAAGAAGGAATCACCTTAATCGGCTCGAATGGTCAAGTGTCGATTGAAAAACTTTATTTCTACTCAAAATGAAAATGCAGGCTTGCTTGTCAACTCAACAGGTTCAATTTTATTAGAAGCGACTTTCTTTATCAATGTTGTTTCCAGTCTGCCAGATATTATTCTGGATTTTAAAGAAATTGAACAAAAACAAATCGTCTTGACTAGCGGCAAATCAGAGATTACCTTGAAAGGAAAAGACGCTGACCAATATCCACGAATCCAGGAAATTTCTGCCAGCAATCCCTTGGTTCTTGAAACAAAAATTCTCAAAGATGTCATTAACGAAACAGCCTTTGCAGCCAGTGTTCAGGAAAGCCGTCCAATTTTAACAGGGGTTCACTTTGTTTTGACAGATAACCGTTCTTTGAAGACAGTTGCGACAGACTCCCATAGAATGAGTCAAAAGAAAATTACTCTGGAGAAAAACGGAGATAATTTTGACGTAGTCATTCCAAGTCGCTCTTTACGTGAATTTACGGCTGTTTTTACCGATGAAATTGAAACGGTAGAGGTTTTCTTTGCTAACAATCAAATTCTTTTCAGAAGCGAAAATATCAGCTTCTACACCCGTCTCTTAGAAGGAAATTATCCAGATACAGATCGTTTGATTCCGACTGAATTTACGAGTGTCCTTACTTTTAATACTTCTGATTTACGTGCAGCTATGGAACGCGCTCGTCTCTTGTCTAATGCTACACAGAATGGAACAGTTAAACTGGAGATTACAGGTGGTGTTGTCAGTGCCCATGTAAATTCACCAGAGGTCGGCCGTGTTAACGAAGAAATTGATACAGAAAGTGTAACTGGCGAAGATTTGACCATTAGCTTTAATCCAACTTATCTGATCGATGCTTTGAAGGCCATTGACAGTGAAAAAGTAACGATTAGTTTTATCTCATCCGTTCGTCCTTTCACCTTGGTACCGAGTGAAGACACAGAAAACTTTATTCAGCTAATTACACCTGTCAGAACTAATTAAGATGAAAAGCAGTGGGCCAAGTTAAAGATTTTTACTTCTTGGACCTAATCGTTTTTTATTCACAGAGTATGATAGATACTTAAGTTTTCTTCTTGGACAATGATAGTTCTTTGAAAGGAAAAAGAAAATGTATGAAATTGGTCATTTTGTAGAAATGAAAAAGCCGCATGCCTGCACCATTAAAGCGACTGGGAAAAAGGCGAATCGCTGGGAAATCACAAGGGTTGGTGCAGATATCAAAATCCGTTGCACCAATTGTGAACATCTTGTAATGATGAGTCGTCACGATTTTGAAAGAAAAATGAAGAAAATAATTGATTAGACGAAAACTCATCGTAAATGCTATTGTGGAAAAACCAATTTGCATTGCTGAAGATCAGATTTAGATTTAATTTTTCAAGCAAAAATGGATAGGACTTTTTAAGTCCTATCCATTTTGCTTTTATTTAAGTTCTTCAAATTTACCGTCTTTAACTTCTTTATAACCTGCTTTTTCGAGTAATTTAGCAGTTTCTTTGTAACTGATATAATCTGCTTTTTGATTACCAGATGTTTGAAGAAGCTGTTTACTTTGTAGTTCTTCAATATCAGCTTTACTGAAATCGATTGTCAGTTTTTCAGTTAAATAATCATCTTTGTACTCAATTTTATGAGTTAATCCTTTGATACCCTCAATAGATTTAGCATAGGCTTCTGTCTGCTCTTTAGCAGTGTCTTTTGTCAAGCCAACTGGTTTATAGTAGAAGGTGTTGTTTGTTTCGTTTATAAGAAGCTCATCACCTTTATATTCAACAGTGATGCGGCTATCTTGCTTAGTATTTTGGTCAATCAGCTGGAAATAAGCTTTTTTAGGACTGCTGCAGGCAGCTAAAACAAACAAAGCGGAAACCGCAAGGAAGGAAAGAAAAAGTGTTTTGAAAGTATTCTTTTTCATTAGGGACTCCTTTAATAAGAATATTAGCTATATTATACCATTTTTTTCTTCAATTTATTTTACATTTTTGTAAAGAAAGCTAGAAAAAATAACTTAAATCCGCTGTTTAGGATAAGGATTTATGGTATAATGGTTTGGATTGAAAAGATGAATGGAGAAGATAAGAATGGCTTTGACAGCAGGAATCGTTGGTTTACCCAATGTTGGTAAGTCAACTTTATTTAATGCAATTACAAAAGCAGGTGCAGAAGCAGCTAATTACCCTTTTGCGACAATTGATCCAAATGTCGGGCGGGTAGAAGTTCCGGATGCTCGTCTGGATAAATTAACAGAACTCATCAAACCACAGAAGAAAGTCCCAACAACCTTCGAATTTACTGATATTGCTGGAATTGTGAAAGGTGCTTCAAAAGGAGAAGGACTAGGGAATAAATTCTTAGCCAATATCCGCGAAGTAGATGCTATCGTCCATGTAGTACGTGCCTTTGATGATGAAAACGTCATGCGGGAACAGGGCCGTGAGTCTGAATTTGTAGATCCAATGGCTGATATTGAGACCATTAATCTAGAATTGATTTTAGCAGACCTAGAAAGTATTAACAAACGTTATGCGCGTGTAGAGAAGATGGCTCGGACCCAAAAAGATAAGGATTCAGTGGCAGAATTTAATGTTTTACAGAAAATTAAGCCTGTCCTAGAAGATGGTCTGTCAGCTCGCACAATTGAATTCACGGAAGAAGAGCAAAAAATCGTCAAAGGGCTCTTTCTCTTAACGACTAAGCCAGTTCTCTATGTGGCTAATGTCAGTGAGGATGAGGTAGCTGATCCAGATAATATTGACTATGTGAAACAGATTCGTGAATTTGCAGCTACAGAAAATGCTGAAGTTGTCGTCATTTCAGCGCGTGCAGAGGAAGAGATTTCTGAATTGGATGATGAAGATAAGTCAGAATTTCTGGAAGCTATCGGCTTGACAGAATCAGGTGTGGATAAACTGACCAGAGCAGCTTATCATCTGTTGGGACTTGGAACCTACTTTACAGCTGGTGAAAAAGAAGTGCGTGCCTGGACCTTTAAGCGTGGAATGAAAGCTCCTCAAGCGGCTGGTATTATTCACTCAGACTTTGAAAAAGGCTTTATTCGAGCAGTGACTATGTCTTATGATGACTTAGTGCACTATGGCAGCGAAAAAGCAGTTAAAGAGGCTGGACGTTTGCGCGAAGAAGGAAAAGAATATATCGTTCAAGATGGCGATATTATGGAATTTAGATTTAATGTGTAAAGTATTTGTAAAGTTTAAAAATTCTAGGTTGGAAATTTTTTCCAGCCCTTTTGGCTTTTATAAAGGAGAAAAATGGTAAAGTTAATAGTCGGTCTGGGAAATCCAGGAGAAAAATATATCGAAACCAAGCATAATGTTGGTTTTATGCTAGTTGACAAAATTTGTAAAGATCTTGATTTAAAGTTTACAGCTGATAAAATCTTTCAAGCAGATATCGCCTCTACTTTTCTAAATGGTGAAAAAGTTTATTTTGTCAAACCAACTACATTTATGAATGAGAGCGGAAAGGCTGTTCAAGCTTTACTGGCATACTATGGTTTAGATATAGAGGATTTATTGGTCATCTATGATGATTTGGATATGGAAGTTGGTAAGATTCGTTTGCGCAGCAAGGGTTCAGCTGGCGGCCATAACGGCATTAAATCTATTATCAAACATATTGGAAGTCAAGAGTTTAAACGGATAAAGATAGGTATTGGCCGTCCAAAAGAAGGCATGACAGTGGTCCAACACGTTCTAGGAAAATTTGATAAAGATGCTTATATAACAATTTTGAATACTCTTGATAAAGTTGACAATGCTGTAAATTATTATTTACAGTCAGGCAATTTTGAACAAACAATGCAGAAATACAATGGATAATAAAATGAACCTGATTGACTTATTTTGTCAAAACCAGCAAATTTCAGATTGGAAGAAAAATCTCCATAAAAACAGCAGACAGTTGATAATGGGATTGTCTGCATCAACAAAAGCAATTACTATAGCAGCTGGATTAGAAGAATCAGAGAAAATCCTTGTGCTGACTTCTAGTCAAAATGAAGCAGATCGTTTGGCTAGTGATTTGATTTCTTTGTTGGGAGAAGACAAGGTCTATACTTTCTTAGCAGATGATACTCCTATAGCAGAATTTGTTTTTGCTTCACAGGAAAAAATATTTTCTAGATTAGATGCTCTAAACTTTTTAATAGACCATCAAAAGTCTGGAATTCTAGTTACTAATGTCGCAGCCAGCAAATTACTCTTGCCTGATTCTATTGATTTTAAAAATACCAATATAAATTTGACAGTTGGACAAGAATATGACCTAAATAATCTTGTAAAGATGTTGTCAAGATCAGGATACAAGAAGGTGTCTCAAGTTTTAAGTCAGGGAGAATATAGTCTAAGAGGAGACATCTTAGACATTTTTGAGCGCTCAGCAGAGGCACCTTATCGCCTGGAGTTTTTTGGGGATGAAATTGATGGTATTCGGATTTTCAATCCAGAAAATCAAACTTCAATTGATAACATAGAAAGTATTTTGATTAAACCTGCTTCTGATATCCTGCTTTCTGAGAAAGATTATGCTCGAGGACGGGAAAATCTGGAAGCTATTTTAGAAAGCTGTTGATCCTGCTTTGAAATCTTACTTAGAAGAGCTACTAATAAGTGCCAAAGAGGAGTTCCATCATGCAGATATTCGCAAATTCCTTTCTTATTTTTATCAGAAAGAATGGACTATTTTAGACTACTTGCCTGTTCATAGTCCTGTGTTTTTTGATGATTTTCAAAAAATTGTGGATCGACATGCTCAATTTGAACTGGAAACAGCTAGTTTGTTGACAGATGATTTACAAAATTGTAAAGCTTTATCAAGTCAGAAATATTTTGCAGATAAGTACCAAGATTATCGTCAATATAAACCAGCAACCTTCTTTTCAAGCTTTCAAAAAGGTTTGGGAAATCTGAAATTTGATGCTTTGTATCAATTCAATCAGTACCCAATGCAAGAATTTTTTAGTCAGTTTCCCTTGCTCAAGGAAGAGATTAATCGTTATAAAAAATCTGGCTATACAATAATTTTACAAGCAAATTCTTCGTCAGGTTTACAAAATTTACATAAAAATTTACAGGAATATGATATTCATTTAGACTATATAAAAGAGGCTGAGATTCACAAAAATGCAGTTCAGCTTATAGAAGGAAATCTTGTTCAAGGCTTTAATTTCGTAGATGAGAAAATTGTTCTTATTACAGAATACGAAATTATTCACAAGAAAATAAAACGAAGAATCCGGCGACAGAATATCTCAAATGCCGAACGACTGAAAGATTATAATGAGCTAGAAAAAGGGGATTATGTTGTCCATAATATTCATGGGATAGGACGTTATCTGGGAATAGAAACGATTGAAATCTCTGGTGTCCACCGTGATTATCTGACAATTCAATATCAAAATTCTGATCGTATTTCGATTCCAGTTGACCAGATTGATCTCCTATCAAAGTATGTTGCCAGCGATGGAAAAACACCTAAGGTAAATAAGCTAAATGACGGTCGTTTCCAGAAGAGTAAGCAAAAAGTTCAGCATCAGGTTCAGGATATTGCGGATGATTTGATTAAACTATATGCTGAACGCAGCCAGCTAAAAGGTTTTGCTTTCTCAGCTGATGATTCCAATCAAGAGGAATTTGATAATGATTTTCCTTATGTTGAAACAGAGGACCAGCTAAGAAGTATTCAAGAAGTGAAGAAGGATATGGAAAGCAGTCGTCCGATGGACCGCCTCTTAGTTGGTGATGTCGGCTTTGGGAAAACAGAAGTAGCTATGCGGGCTGCTTTTAAGCTGTCAACAATCATAAACAAGTAGCTGTATTAGTGCCAACAACGGTTTTAGCCCAGCAGCACTATACTAACTTTAAAGAACGCTTTAATGATTTTGCGGTCAATGTCGAGGTACTCAGCCGTTTCAGGAGTAAGGAAGAACAAAAACAGACTTTGGATAAGCTGCAGAAGGGACAGGTTGACATTATCATTGGAACCCACCGACTATTATCCAAAGATGTAGAATTTGCAGATTTAGGTTTAATTATCATTGATGAAGAGCAGCGTTTTGGAGTTAAACATAAGGAAACATTAAAAGAATTGAAAAAGAAAGTTGATGTCCTGACCTTGACAGCAACTCCTATTCCTCGAACTCTTCATATGTCTATGCTGGGGATTCGCGATTTGTCAGTCATTGAGACCCCACCTACCAATCGTTATCCTGTTCAGACCTATGTTTTAGAAAGCAATCCTACAGTGATTCGAGAAGCTGTCTTACGTGAAATAGACCGAGGTGGACAGGTTTACTATCTTTACAACAAGGTTGACACAATTGAACAGAAAGTTTCGGAATTAAGAGAGTTAATCCCAGAAGTTTCTATAGGCTATGTTCATGGTCAAATGAGTGAGATTCGTTTAGAAAATACTTTACTGGATTTCATCAATGGAGAATACGATATTTTGGTGACCACAACCATTATTGAAACTGGAGTTGATATCCCAAATGCCAATACTTTGTTTGTAGAAAATGCTGACCACATGGGGCTGTCAACCTTGTATCAACTTCGTGGACGGGTTGGACGCAGTAATCGGATTGCCTACGCTTATCTGATGTACAGACCAGATAAGATCTTAACAGAAGTTTCTGAAAAGCGTCTAGAGGCTATTAAGGGATTTACAGAGTTAGGTTCTGGATTTAAGATTGCCATGCGAGATTTGTCTATTCGGGGTGCTGGCAATATCCTAGGAAGTATGCAATCTGGCTTTATTGATTCTGTTGGTTTTGAGATGTACTCACAGCTTCTAGAAGAAGCTATTGCTAAAAAGCAGGGTAGAGAGAATAAGCGTCAAAAAAGCAATGCAGAACTTAATCTGCAGATTGATGCCTATCTGCCTAGTGACTATATTTCTGATGAAAGACAGAAGATTGAAATTTATAAAAGAATTCGTGAGATTGACAGCCGTGTAAACTATGAAAATCTACAAGATGAATTGATTGATCGTTTTGGGGAGTATCCTGATGTTGTAGCCTATCTGTTGGAGATTGGACTTGCTAAGTCCTATTTAGATCAGGCTTTTGTAAAGTCAGTGGAACGCCAGCAGAATGCAGTAATTATTCATTTTGAGAATATTTCGCAGCAGCTTTATCTGACGCAGGACTATTTTGAAGCACTTTCGATGACGAATTTAAAGGCTCGAATTGGTGAAAAAAATGGCTTGATTGAAGTGATTTTTGATGTGAGGAACAAAAAAGATTATGAGATTTTAGAAGGTCTAGTTAATTTTGGAGAAAAGATGCTGGAAATTAAACAGCGCAAGGCAGAATAAAGGTTACAATTCAGTGAAGTTTGGCTTTTTAAGCTCTATTTTTCTCAAAAAATGGTAGAATAATAAATTAAGAGAAAATGAGGTAATAGGATGAGATTAGATAAATATTTGAAAGTGTCACGGATTATCAAGCGACGTCCAGTGGCTAAAGAAGTAGCTGACAAGGGTCGGATAAAAGTGAACGGTATCTTGGCCAAGAGCTCAACAGATTTGAAAGTGGATGACTTGATTGAAGTATGCTTTGGTAATAAACTCTTGACTGTAAAGGTTTTGGAGATGAAAGACAGTACCAAAAAAGAAGATGCAGCTAAAATGTACGAAATCGTCAGTGAAACAAGGATAGAAGAAGATGCCTAAAAATATCGTCCAACTCAATAATCGTTTTATTCAAGATGAAAATCAACGCCGCAGATATGTGGATCAGGAACGGCGAAAACGCAACCGTTTTATGGGCTGGGTTCTGATTTTGGTGATTCTCTTATTTATTTTACCTACCTATAATTTGTACCAGAGTTATCAAACCTTGCTGCAGCGTCGTGAACAATATTCTAAACTCCAGGAGAAATATCAGACACTCAGCGAAGAAAAGGTCTATCAATCTGATATAGCAACAAAGTTAAAAGATGACAGTTATGCTGCTAAGTATGCACGCGCTAAATACTCTTTTTCAAAAGAGGGTGAGTACATTTATACTATCCCAGATTTATTACCACAGTAGTTATGGAAGATTTATTAAAAACAATTGAGCAGTTCTTGGAATTTTCAGATGAGAAATTGGAAGAACTGTCTAAAAAAAATCAAGCTTTGAAACTTCAAGAAAATCAAGATGAAAGGGGAAAACATGCGTAAGTTTTTGTTACTGATATTTTTGCTACCAGCTTTATTTAGCAGTATCACAGTTATTAGTACCGAAAAAGATTTCGTATTAGACGAGGATGAAAAATATCATTTTACAAGCACTACGTATGGACGCTATTATGATAGTATCCCGACAAATCCTAATGTTTATGAAGAAACTCCTACATTTACAGATTCTACTCTGAGTAAGACTGCTGGAAAGCTAGTTCCAGACCAGCCTATCCAGATAACTGGATTTTATGTAAATGAAGAAGAAGTCCCGATTTTCAAACTGAAAAATGGGCAGTTTGTGATAGCGGATAAAAATACAATTTACGAAGATACTGTCCAGTCAATTCAAGATATCCATCAAGAAATGTGGCTGAAACCCGGCTTTACTCTTTATGATAAAGCCAATATCAACGGAGCTAAAAAAATCAATACAACGGTAGCTCCATATACAAAAGTAAACATTGTCCAAATTGTTCAGACAGTCAAAGGAACTTATGCCCAGATTGAAGGACAGGGCTGGGTTTCTATGGAATTTCTGGATGAAACTGACAATCGAATGGACAAGGTTCAAGAAATTTTGAGCAGTAAGTACAACAAGGCAGACTACTCTATCTATGTCAAACAGCTGGACACAGGCAAAGAAGCAGGCATTAATCAAGATCAAGAGATGTATTCGGCTAGCGTTACCAAACTGCCTTATCTCTACTATGTGCAGGAACAGCTGGATCAGAAAAAACTTTCGTTAGATCAGAAGTTCAAGTATATTGGAGCAGTCAATGATTTTGCAGGTGCTTACGAACCAGAAGGAAGTGGCAGTATTGCTAAATCGGCTGATGATAAGGAATATTCGGTTCAGGATTTGATAAATCGAGTGGCCAAAGAATCAGATAATGTCGCCCACAATATTTTAGGCTATTATGCGACCAATCAATCTGATAAAAATTTTCAGCAGACGATTAACAAATAGCTGGAAAGAAATGGGATGTGGAAGAAAGACAAGCATCTTCACGTATGGCTGGAAATGTTTTGGAAGCTATCTATGAGCAAAATGGCATGATTATCGATGCCTTATCTCAGACAAATTATGATAATCAGCGGATTTCTAAAAATATTGATGTTAAAGTAGCTCATAAAATTGGTGACGCTTATGATTTTAAGCACGATGCAGCGATTGTCTATGCAGATTCCCCTTTTATCATTGTCATTTTTACTAATAATTCAAACTACGATAACATTTCTCAGATAGCAGATGATGTCTATGGAGTCCTGAAATGATTAAGCAAGAATTTCTTAAAAAAATGCAGGAGAAAAAGTATTTCCAAGACCATCAAAAAGTTTTGGTTGCTGTATCAGGTGGACTGGATTCTATGACGTTGCTGCAGCTGTTGATTGATTCTCAAAAAGAACTGGCTATCGAGCTTGCGATTGCTCATGTCAATCACAAACAGCGGCCAGAGTCAGATCAAGAAGAAAAGGCATTAGTAAAGATTGCGGAACAGCTTGGTGTAAAGATTTTTACATCAAGTTTTTCTGGTAATTTTTCAGAAAATGCTGCTCGGCAGTTTCGTTATGATTTTTTCGGGAAAGTGATGCAGGAGGGGCAATATACAGCTCTGGTAACTGCCCACCACGCAGATGACCAAGCTGAGACTGTTTTTATGCGGCTGCTGCGTGGATCTAGACTTCGTCATCTATCCGGCATGAAAGCTGTCCAGCCTTTTGCTTGCGGAGAGCTGATTCGTCCTTTGATTACTTTTCATAAATCAGACTTTCCAGATATTGACCATTTTGAAGATAGCAGTAATTTTCAAAATGATTATCTCAGAAATCGAATTCGCAATCTTTATCTGCCAGATTTAGAAAAAGAAAATCCTCGATTTAAGGATTCTTTGCGGTATCTGGGAAAGGAAATTGAAGATTTGCAGACCGCTTTGTCTCACTTGACTAGAGATTTAGATATAGAAAATGTCCAAGTCTTTCATCAGCAAATCCCCCAGGTTCAACGTTTTCTATTGCAGAACTATCTGGAAAACTTTCCTGGTCTGAATCTGAGCAAGCAGCAGTTTGAGGAGGTTTTAAACATCCTGCGGACTAAGGCCAATTATCAGCACACTTTGAAAAAAGACCATGAGCTTGTTAAAGATTACCAGCGTTTTGAAATTAGAAAAATCAGTCGTAAGCCCGATTTAAAAATGGATTCAATTTTGTTAGAATTTGAGAACCTGATTGAGTTTGGGCATTATCGATTTTCATTTGGGATTCCTTTGAGTGGTGAAAATATTCAGAAAATTTTTGTTTCGCGTGAAACTTCTCTGACACTTCGCTTCCGAAAAGAGGGAGATAGTATTTTGCTGAATGATCATCACAAGAAACTTAGTCGTCTTTTTATTGATAAGAAGGTTTCTTTTGAAGAACGGAATTCATCTGTAGTAGTTGAACAAAATCATCAAATTTTAGCGATCTTAAATATTGCTATCAGTGATTTGAGTAAGGCATTAAAAAGTGATATAATGAGTACTGTACTTTATATTCAGAAAATAGATGGGTAAAATTATGCTAGAACAAGATATCAAAAAAATATTGATTTCCCATGATGAAATCGTGGATGCTGCAAAAAAGCTTGGTCAGCAATTAACCAAAGACTACCAAGGTAAAAATCCAATTTTTGTTGGAATCTTAAAAGGTTCCGTACCTTTTATGGCTGAGTTAATCAAGCATATTGATACACATATTGAGCTTGATTTTATGTTGGTCTCCAGCTACCATGGTGGTACTGCCAGCTCAGGTGTCATTAATGTTATTAAGGACATTGATCAAGACATCACAGGACGTGATATCCTATTTGTTGAGGATATTATTGATACTGGTCAGACTTTGAAAAATCTATGCAATTTGTTTAAGGAAAGAAATGCTGCATCAGTAAAAATTGCTACACTTTTAGATAAGCCAGAAGGCCGTGTTGTTGAGATTGATGCAGATTATACATGTTTCACAATTCCAAATGAATTTGTTGTTGGATATGGATTAGATTATAATGAGAACTATCGTAATATTCCATATATTGGTATTTTGAAAGAAGAAGTTTATACAAAATAAAGGTTTACTATTAATAGATGAAAAATAAGCAAAATAATGGTTTTATAAAAAATCCATTTCTCTATATTCTGATTATTGTTGTCCTAGTGACAGGGTTTCAGTATTTCTTCTCAGGAGATACTGGCGGTCGCAGCCAGCAAATCAATTACACAGAATTAGTGAAGGAAATTAAGGAAAATAATGTCACAGAGATGAGCTACCAGCCAAATGGCAGTGTCGTCGAGATTTCAGGTACTTACAAAACACCTCAGGAATCGAAAGAAGATACAGGGATTTTATTTTTCACTCCAAACATTTCTAAAGTAGAAAAATTCACAAGTATTATTTTACCGTCAGATATTACAATTTCTGATTTACAAAAATTAGCCTCTGAGCATAACACTGAAATCAGCATAAAGCGCGAAAGTTCAAGCGGAATGTGGATTACAATCCTCACTTCCATCGTTCCTTTTGTGATTGTCATCTTCTTCTTTATGTCCATGATGAATCAAGGTGGTGGCGGCGGTGCTCGCGGTGCCATGAATTTCGGGCGCAATAAAGCGCGTGCTGCTAACAAAGAAGATATTAAGGTTCGTTTCTCGGATGTAGCTGGTGCTGAGGAAGAAAAACAAGAGCTAGTAGAAGTTGTTGAGTTTTTGAAAGATCGGAAACGTTACACCAAGCTAGGTGCTCGTATTCCTGCTGGTGTTCTTCTAGAAGGTCCTCCAGGAACTGGTAAAACTTTGCTTGCTAAGGCAGTTGCTGGGGAAGCTGGAGTTCCTTTCTTCAGTATCTCAGGTTCTGACTTTGTAGAAATGTTTGTTGGGGTTGGAGCAAGTCGTGTCCGTTCTTTGTTTGAAGATGCGAAAAAGCAGCCCCTGCTATTATCTTCATCGATGAAATCGATGCAGTCGGTCGTCAGCGTGGTGTTGGCCTTGGCGGTGGTAACGATGAGCGGGAGCAAACCCTCAATCAGCTCTTGATTGAAATGGATGGTTTCGAAGGCAATGAAGGAATAATTATCATTGCGGCTACTAACCGTTCAGATGTATTGGATCCAGCTTTGCTGCGTGCTGGCCGTTTTGACAGAAAAGTGTTGGTCGGCCGTCCTGATGTTAAAGGTCGGGAAGCTATTCTTCGTGTTCATGCTAAGAATAAGCCGCTGGCTAAAAATGTTGATTTGAAACTAGTTGCTCAACAGACACCAGGTTTTGTTGGTGCTGATTTGGAAAATGTCTTGAATGAAGCTGCTTTGGTTGCTGCTCGTCGTAACAAGAAAGTCATTGATGCAGATGATATTGATGAAGCGGAAGACCGGGTAATTGCAGGACCTTCTAAGAAAGATAAGATGGTTTCTGAACGTGATCGTCAGATGGTTGCTTATCATGAAGCTGGACATACTATTGTTGGTTTGGTATTGTCAAATGCGCGTGTCGTACATAAGGTAACCATCGTACCTCGTGGGCGCGCTGGCGGATATATGATTGCCCTACCCAAGGAAGACCAAATGCTTCTATCTAAAGAAGATATGAAAGAGCAATTAGCTGGTCTTATGGGTGGTCGTGTGGCTGAAGAGATTATCTTTAATGTTCAAACAACAGGTGCTTCTAATGACTTTGAACAGGCAACTCAGATGGCTCGCAGTATGGTAACAGAATATGGAATGAGCGAAAAACTTGGTCCGGTTCAATACGAAGGAAACCATGCTATGTTTGGTGCAACCAGTCCTCAAAAATCAATTTCAGAACAGACAGCATATGAGATTGACGAAGAAGTAAGAGAACTTCTTAATGAAGCACGTAACAAAGCTGCAGAGATTATTCAGTCCCATCGCGAAACCCATAAATTGATTGCTGAAGCGCTTCTTAAATATGAAACTTTGGATAGCAATCAGATTAAATCATTGTATGAAACTGGCAAAATGCCAGAAGAGTCTGAACTTGAATTAGACAAAGAAGCTCATGCACTTTCTTATGATGAAATTAAAACGAAAATGGAAGAAAAAAGTTCTGAGTAGAAGAAGTTGGAGAAATTCCAACTTTTTTCTCTTTTTCTGAAATAATTATTGACAAAGGAAGAAAGCTGATATAATGGAATATGTTCTGCAGAAGGGCAAGAAATGGTCCGTTGGTCAAGGGGTTAAGACACCGCCTTTTCACGGCGGTAACACGGGTTCGAATCCCGTACGGACTATATAATCCGCCATAGCTCAGTTGGTAGTAGCGCATGACTGTTAATCATGATGTCGTAGGTTCGAGTCCTACTGGCGGAGCTAGGTTTAAAAAATCAAATGTGTAAGCATTTGATTTTTTTCTTGCTTTCATGCTTCGCACAATCCTCCCAAATGACTAAATATGTGCCTGAAATGACTTAAAAGCAATTATTCAAGTCAGAAGAGTTCCTAAACGATGCTTTTTAGAAGAAAAAGCCCACCTTGCTTTCTATTTACAGTAGAATTAAGCCAAGTAAATTTTAAGGAGGAACTATGGATTTTAAAGCTACTTATGAGAAGGTGAAATGGATAGTTTGGAAGTGTAAGAAAGATTACTATATACACTTGTGGGAACATAGCGATTGGGAGCAAGAAGGGATGTTAGTTTTATACGAACTTCTGCTTAAAGAAAAAGGAATTGAAAATGATGAGGAAAAACTCTATCGTTATTTCAAAACAAAATTCAGGAATCATATACATGATAAAATTCGTAAACAAGAAAGCCAAAAGCGCAAATTGGATCGCCAGCCTTATGAAGAAGTGAGTGAGATTGGTCATCGACTAAAATCAAAAGAACTGTTTCTAGATGAGTTAGTTGCCTTCAGAGAAGCGATTGACAATTATAAAAGAACTCTTGATGATGTTGGATTGGATAACTACCAGCGATTGATGAGCAATGAGCGCTTTAAAGGAAGAAGAACTATGCTTAAAGATTTAAAAAATCATTTAAAAGATTTTCAAGATAATACGATTTTATAATAATCAAGCTTGATGAGTCGCTATCTGTTTTAATAGAATGGGTTCGACTATCAAGTTTTTTTATCAAGAAAAAAATGAAAAAAGATTAAAAAAGGTATTGACAGGTAGTAGGTATAGGTGATATACTAATATAGTTGTCGCGAAAGACAAAGCCCTTTGAAAACTGAACAAGACGAACCAAGTGCAGGGTGACATAGAGATATGTAACCTGTCAAAAAACGAGAAAATAAATCTGTCAGTGGACAGTAATGAGTGCGAACTCAAACTTTTTAATGAGAGTTTGATCCTGGCTCAGGACGAACGCTGGCGGCGTGCCTAATACATGCAAGTAGAACGCTGAAGAGAGGAGCTTGCTCTTCTTGGATGAGTTGCGAACGGGTGAGTAACGCGTAGGTAACCTGCCTGGTAGCGGGGGATAACTATTGGAAACGATAGCTAATACCGCATAAAATTGATTATCGCATGATAATTAATTGAAAGATGCAATTGCATCACTACCAGATGGACCTGCGTTGTATTAGCTAGTTGGTGAGGTAACGGCTCACCAAGGCGACGATACATAGCCGACCTGAGAGGGTGATCGGCCACACTGGGACTGAGACACGGCCCAGACTCCTACGGGAGGCAGCAGTAGGGAATCTTCGGCAATGGGGGGAACCCTGACCGAGCAACGCCGCGTGAGTGAAGAAGGTTTTCGGATCGTAAAGCTCTGTTGTAAGAGAAGAACGGGTGTGAGAGTGGAAAGTTCACACTGTGACGGTATCTTACCAGAAAGGGACGGCTAACTACGTGCCAGCAGCCGCGGTAATACGTAGGTCCCGAGCGTTGTCCGGATTTATTGGGCGTAAAGCGAGCGCAGGCGGTTAGATAAGTCTGAAGTTAAAGGCTGTGGCTTAACCATAGTATGCTTTGGAAACTGTTTAACTTGAGTGCAGAAGGGGAGAGTGGAATTCCATGTGTAGCGGTGAAATGCGTAGATATATGGAGGAACACCGGTGGCGAAAGCGGCTCTCTGGTCTGTAACTGACGCTGAGGCTCGAAAGCGTGGGGAGCAAACAGGATTAGATACCCTGGTAGTCCACGCCGTAAACGATGAGTGCTAGGTGTTAGGCCCTTTCCGGGGCTTAGTGCCGCAGCTAACGCATTAAGCACTCCGCCTGGGGAGTACGACCGCAAGGTTGAAACTCAAAGGAATTGACGGGGGCCCGCACAAGCGGTGGAGCATGTGGTTTAATTCGAAGCAACGCGAAGAACCTTACCAGGTCTTGACATCCCTCTGACCGCTCTAGAGATAGAGTTTTCCTTCGGGACAGAGGTGACAGGTGGTGCATGGTTGTCGTCAGCTCGTGTCGTGAGATGTTGGGTTAAGTCCCGCAACGAGCGCAACCCCTATTGTTAGTTGCCATCATTCAGTTGGGCACTCTAGCGAGACTGCCGGTAATAAACCGGAGGAAGGTGGGGATGACGTCAAATCATCATGCCCCTTATGACCTGGGCTACACACGTGCTACAATGGCTGGTACAACGAGTCGCAAGCCGGTGACGGCAAGCTAATCTCTGAAAGCCAGTCTCAGTTCGGATTGTAGGCTGCAACTCGCCTACATGAAGTCGGAATCGCTAGTAATCGCGGATCAGCACGCCGCGGTGAATACGTTCCCGGGCCTTGTACACACCGCCCGTCACACCACGAGAGTTTGTAACACCCGAAGTCGGTGAGGTAACCGCAAGGAGCCAGCCGCCTAAGGTGGGATAGATGATTGGGGTGAAGTCGTAACAAGGTAGCCGTATCGGAAGGTGCGGCTGGATCACCTCCTTTCTAAGGAGTCCGTAAGGACACACGGAATGCACTTGAGTCTTGTTTAGTTTTGAGAGGGCTATGTGGGGCCTTAGCTCAGCTGGGAGAGCGCCTGCTTTGCACGCAGGAGGTCAGCGGTTCGATCCCGCTAGGGCTCCATTATCTAGTTTGACTAGATAAAGAACTTGTCCATTGAAAAATTGAATACCGATATCAAATAGTAACAAGAAAAATAAACCGAAAAACGCTGTGAATATTAATGAGTTTAAGACTGAAAGGTCAAAAAAATAAGGTTAAGTTAGTAAGGGCGCACGGTGGATGCCTTGGCACTAGGAGCCGATGAAGGACGTGACAAACGACGAAATGCCTCGGGGAGCTGTAAGTAAGCACTTGATCCGGGGGTGTCCGAATGGGGGAACCCAACAGGTTGATGCCTGTTACCCATTTCTGTTAAGGAAATGAGGAGGAAGACGCAGTGAACTGAAACATCTAAGTAGCTGCAGGAAGAGAAAGCAAAAAGCGATTGCCTTAGTAGCGGCGAGCGAAGAGGCAGGAGGGCAAACCGAAGAGTTTACTCTTCGGGGTTGTAGGACTGCAATGTGGACTCAGAATTTATAGAAGAATGACTTGGGAAAGTCAGCCAAAGAGAGTAAGAGCCTCGTATTTTAAATAGATTCTGTACCTAGCAGTATCCTGAGTACGGCGGGACACGTGAAATCCCTGTCGGAATCTGGGAGGACCATCTCCCAACCCTAAATACTCCCTAGTGACCGATAGTGAACCAGTACCGTGAGGGAAAGGTGAAAAAGCACCCCGGGAGGGGAGTGAAATAGAACCTGAAACCGTGTGCCTACAACAAGTTCGAGCCCGTTAATGGGTGAGAGCGTGCCTTTTGTAGAATGAACCGGCGAGTTACGTTATGATGCGAGGTTAAGTTGAAGAGACGGAGCCATAGGGAAACCGAGTCTGAATAGGGCGTTTTAGTATCATGATGTAGACCCGAAACCATGTGACCTACCCATGAGCAGGTTGAAGGTGCGGTAAAAACGCACTGGAGGACCGAAACCAGGGCACGTTGAAAAAGTGCTTGGATGACTTGTGGGTAGCGGAGAAATTCCAAACGAACTTGGAGATAGCTGGTTCTCTCCGAAATAGCTTTAGGGCTAGCGTCGACATCAAGATTCTTGGAGGTAGAGCACTGTTTGGGTGAGGGGTCCATCCCGGATTACCAATCTCAGATAAACTCCGAATGCCAATGAATTATGGTCGGCAGTCAGACTGCGAGTGCTAAGATCCGTAGTCGAAAGGGAAACAGCCCAGACCACCAGCTAAGGTCCCAAAAATAATTGTTAAGTGGAAAAGGATGTGGGGTTGCACAGACAACTAGGATGTTAGCTTAGAAGCAGCTATTCATTCAAAGAGTGCGTAATAGCTCACTAGTCGAGTGACCCTGCGCCGAAAAATGTACCGGGGCTAAAACAATTTACCGAAGCTGTGGATCCCTTTAGGGGATGGTAGGAGAGCGTTCTATGTGTGGAGAAGGTGTACCGTGAGGAGCGCTGGAACGCATAGAAGTGAGAATGCCGGTATGAGTAGCGCAAGACAGGTGAGAATCCTGTCCACCGTAAGACTAAGGTTTCCAGGGGAAGGCTCGTCCGCCCTGGGTTAGTCGGGACCTAAGGAGAGACCGAAAGGTGTATCCGATGGCCAACAGGTTGAGATTCCTGTACTAGAGTATGAAGTGATGGAGGGACGCAGTAGGCTAACTCGTGCGTACGAATGGATGTACGTCTAAGCAGTGAGGCGTGGTATGAGTCAAATGCTTATACCTCTAACGTTGAGCTGTGATGGGGAGCGAAGTTTAGTAGCGAGTGAGTGATGTCACACTGCCAAGAAAAGCTTCTAGCGTTGTATCATACTCTACCCGTACCGCAAACCGACACAGGTAGTCGAGGCGAGTAGCCTCAGGTGAGCGAGAGAACTCTCGTTAAGGAACTCGGCAAAATGACCCCGTAACTTCGGGAGAAGGGGTGCTGACTTTGGTCAGCCGCAGTGAATAGGCCCAAGCAACTGTTTATCAAAAAAACACAGCTCTCTGCTAAATCGTAAGATGATGTATAGGGGGTGACGCCTGCCCGGTGCTGGAAGGTTAAGAGGAGTGCTTAGCGGTAACGCGAAGGTATGAATTGAAGCCCCAGTAAACGGCGGCCGTAACTATAACGGTCCTAAGGTAGCGAAATTCCTTGTCGGGTAAGTTCCGACCCGCACGAAAAGGCGTAATGATTTGGGCACTGTCTCAACGAGAGACTCGGTGAAATTTTTAGTACCTGTGAAGATGCAGGTTACCCGCGACAGGACGGAAAGACCCCATGGAGCTTTACTGCAGTTTGATATTGAGTGTCTGTGCCACATGTACAGGATAGGTAGGAGCCTATGAAATCGGGACGCCAGTTTCGATGGAGGCGTTGTTGGGATACTACCCTTGTGTTATGGCCACTCTAACCCGGTAGGTTCATCATCTACGGAGACAGTGTCTGACGGGCAGTTTGACTGGGGCGGTCGCCTCCTAAAAAGGTAACGGAGGCGCCCAAAGGTTCCCTCAGACTGGTTGGAAATCAGTCGCAGAGTGTAAAGGTATAAGGGAGCTTGACTGCGAGAGCTACAACTCGAGCAGGGACGAAAGTCGGGCTTAGTGATCCGGTGGTTCCGCATGGAAGGGCCATCGCTCAACGGATAAAAGCTACCCTGGGGATAACAGGCTTATCTCCCCCAAGAGTTCACATCGACGGGGAGGTTTGGCACCTCGATGTCGGCTCGTCGCATCCTGGGGCTGTAGTCGGTCCCAAGGGTTGGGCTGTTCGCCCATTAAAGCGGCACGCGAGCTGGGTTCAGAACGTCGTGAGACAGTTCGGTCCCTATCCGTCGCGGGCGTAGGAAATTTGAGAGGATCTGCTCCTAGTACGAGAGGACCAGAGTGGACTTACCGCTGGTGTACCAGTTGTTCTGCCAAGAGCATCGCTGGGTAGCTATGTAGGGAAGGGATAAACGCTGAAAGCATCTAAGTGTGAAACCCACCTCAAGATGAGATTTCCCATAACGCAAGTTAGTAAGAGCCCTGAGAGAAGATCAGGTTGATAGGTTAGAAGTGGAAGTGTGGTGACACATGGAGCGGACTAATACTAATCGCTCGAGGACTTATCCTAGAATAAGAAATTCATCAGAGTGCAGCGAATGGTTTAGAGAAATGTGAGATTTGATATTGTATTCAATTTTGAGTTGACAAGGCTTGTCTGAGAGGACAGGACAGTTAATTCAATAGTTAAGTGACGATAGCCTAGGAGATACACCTGTACCCATGCCGAACACAGCAGTTAAGCCCTAGAACGCCGGAAGTAGTTGGGGGTTGCCCCCTGTGAGATATGGTAGTCGCTTAGCGAAGGGAGTTTAGCTTAGTTGTAATTGAGAGGAAATCGAAATTACAATCAGCGGATGAGAGAAACGAAGTTTCTCACCGTTGGCTGAGCTAGACTCCACCCTTTGGGAGTTTAGCTCAGCTGGGAGAGCATCTGCCTTACAAGCAGAGGGTCAGCGGTTCGATCCCGTTAACTCCCATATTCTGAAAAGAATAGGTCCCGTAGTGTAGCGGTTATCACGTCGCCCTGTCACGGCGAAGATCGCGGGTTCGATTCCCGTCGGGACCGTTGAAGTCGAGAAGATTTCAATAAAAGTAAGAGACTCGTTAGCTCAGTTGGTAGAGCATTTGACTTTTAATCAAAGGGTCACTGGTTCGAGCCCAGTACGGGTCATAAGAGCGGGTTTGGCGGAATTGGCAGACGCACCAGATTTAGGATCTGGCGCTTTAGGGCGTGGGGGTTCAAGTCCCTTAACCCGCATATAAGATAATAATGAGCCGGCTTAGCTCAGTTGGTAGAGCATCTGATTTGTAATCAGAGGGTCGCGTGTTCAAGTCATGTAGCCGGCATTTTTGAATAGGATGCGAACGTAGTTCAGTGGTAGAACATCACCTTGCCAAGGTGGGGGTCGCGGGTTCGAATCCCGTCGTTCGCTTGAGGCGGCCGGGGTGGCGGAACTGGCAGACGCACAGGACTTAAAATCCTGCGATTGGTAACGATCGTACCGGTTCGATTCCGGTCCTCGGCATAGACTTGTAAGAGGCAGTAGAAGAAGATGAGCACCCTTAGCTCAACTGGATAGAGTACCTGACTACGAATCAGGCGGTTAGAGGTTCGACTCCTCTAGGGTGCATTAAGTAATAACTTAAGTTCGGGAAGTAGCTCAGCTTGGTAGAGTACTTGGTTTGGGACCAAGGTGTCGCAGGTTCGAATCCTGTCTTCCCGATAGATGGCGGTGTAGCTCAGCTGGCTAGAGCGTCCGGTTCATACCCGGGAGGTCGGGGGTTCGATCCCCTTCGCCGCTATAATGATCTTGTCGGACCTTTAGCTCAGCTGGTTAGAGCTCTCGGCTCATAACCGAGTGGTCGTAGGTTCAAGTCCTACAAGGTCCATAGTGTTATCTTGGAGGATTACCCAAGTCCGGCTGAAGGGAACGGTCTTGAAAACCGTCAGGCGTGTAAAGCGTGCGTGGGTTCGAATCCCACATCCTCCTTAGGGACGAATAGTAATGACGCGGGATGGAGCAGCTAGGTAGCTCGTCGGGCTCATAACCCGAAGGTCGTAGGTTCAAATCCTGCTCCCGCAATAGTTGGCTCGGTAGCTCAGTTGGTAGAGCAATGGATTGAAGCTCCATGTGTCGGCGGTTCGATTCCGTCTCGCGCCATACATCATCGTATTGGAAATGCGGGTGTAGTTTAGTGGTAAAACTACAGCCTTCCAAGCTGTTGTCGCGAGTTCGATTCTCGTCACCCGCTTTGAACGATAGTTCATACCAAGTTTTCGAACTTGGGCGCGTAGCTCAGGTGGTTAGAGCGCACGCCTGATAAGCGTGAGGTCGGTGGTTCGAGTCCACTCGTGCCCATTAAATATTGGAGAATTACTCAAGAGGCTGAAGAGGACGGTTTGCTAAATCGTTAGGTCGGGTAACTGGCGCGGGGGTTCGAATCCCCCATTCTCCGTATAATGAGGAGTTTAGCATTTGCTATCTCCTTTTCTTATACTTTCTTGTCCTGTTTAGTGAGGTTTTTCTGATGAATCGATTTAAAAAGTCTAAGTTTCTGATTTCTTTTTTTGTATTAGTTGTTGCAATGACGATACTCATCCTATCTACCTCTTCTAGTTGGTTTGTATCAACTACTTCAAATATTATTTCATTGGTAGATAGACATGTCGGTTCTCCTTTTGCTTTTGTAGCCGATAAAAAGGAAGAAATGTCAGATTTGATGACTACTTACAGAGAGAATCAACAACTCAAGAAAAATCTTTATGAGGTTGAGGAAAAGGCTGGGAAGGCAGATTCCTTAGAAGATGAGAATGAGCAGTTGCGAAAACTTCTGGAATTTAAAGAGGCTGATAAAAATCAAATACAAATTGCCAGCGAAGTGATTGCCCGTACGCCAGCATCTTGGAAAAATGAGCTGACTATTGACAAAGGGACATCTGATAATGTGACAGATGCTATGCTAGTAGTCGCTAATGGTGGTCTGGTCGGAAGTGTTTCTGAAACTAGTAGTCAGTCTAGCTTGGTTTCTCTACTGACTAACGAGGAAAACTCAACTAAAATTTCTGTTAGAATTCAAACTAAGTCTGGTCTAGTTTATGGGATTATTACGGGTTATGATGCAAAAAACTCTGCTTATATCATCAGTCAGTTAAATAGTGCTGAAGATATAAAAGAGGGAGATGAGGTGGCAACCAGTGGCTTGGGTGCTTATAATGCAGAAAATATTCCTGTCGGTAAGGTACTTTCCGTGTCTGAGGCTAAGGATCAGTTAAACAAGATTGTTCTGGTTAAGCCAGCTGCGGATTTGTCGGATATCCGTGCTGTAATGTTGGTAGGGAACTGATATGAGAGATATTAAAGAACATCTTTTGACTCCTATTATTTTATTTTTTGTCTTATTGATCGACGGGCAGATTTCGACTTTTCTGGCTAATATTCTGCCTTTACAATGGCATTTAGTCAGTCATTTTATCTTTATTTTCATGCTTTTTGTTTCCATCAACCTCTCTAGAAACTACAATATTCTCTTATTTTGCTGTTTGGGGTTGATTTATGATGTTTACTATTTTCATACCATCGGTATTGCTCTTATTCTTTTTCCTCTTCTAAGTCTCTTGGTTTGTCAGTCTAGTTCAACTATGCTTTTAAATAAATTTACTCGCTTTTTATCTGTTTTGATTCTTGTATTTTTATTTGAATTAACCAGCTTTACTTTTGCAGTATTTTTGAATCTTTCTAGTTTGAATTTACAGGATTTTGTCCTTAGCAGTCTGGTACCGACTATCCTTCTCAATAGCCTGATATTCCTCATTTTTCAGCCTATTTTCGAAAAAATGTATTTATGATAAACAAGAAATAAAAATGTAATAAAGGCGTAACATATGATACAGCATTTTCTGGTATACTAGTTAATGTCTTATAAGAAGGAGTGTATTATTTTTATGAAGAAAAAACTACTCACATCAATTTTATTGAGTACAGTTATCCTTTCACAAGGAGCTGCACTTGTGAGCGTTAAAGCGGAGACAACTGATGAAAAGATTGCTGCACAAGACAGCAAGATTAATAGTTTGACAGAGCAACAACAATCAGCTCAAGCACAAGTTAACGAGATTCAAGGACAAGTATCTGCTATTCAAAAGCAACAAGAAGAGCTTAAAGCAGAAAATGAAAAATTGTCTGCTGAATCTGCAAAGCTTTCTGCAGAAATTGACGAACTGTCTAAAAATATTGTAGCTCGCAATGAGTCACTTGCAAATCAAGCACGCAGTACTCAAACAAATGGAACTGCTACTAGCTACATCAATACAGTTGTAAATTCTAGCTCTATCACAGAAGCTATCTCTCGTGTAGCAGCTATGAGCGAAATTGTTTCAGCAAATAATAAAATGTTGGAACAACAAAAGAAAGATAAAGAAGTAATTGCTGAAAAGCAAGTTGCGAATAATGAAGCTATCAATACTGTAATTGCTAACCAAGAGAAGTTAGCTGATGATGAGCAAGCTTTGGCAACAAAACAAGCTGAACTGAAAGCAGCTCAGGCAAGTCTTGCAGCTGAAAAAGCGACTGCTGAAAACGAAAAGAATTCTCTTCTTGAAGAAAAAGCAGCAGCTGAAAAAGCAGCAGCTGAAGCAGCGGCTCGTGAAGCAGCTTATAAAGCAGAGCAAGAATCAAACGCCAAGCAATTGAAGCTTCGGGAAATACCACCCTGCAAGCTCAAGTTCAAGCGGTTGTTAATTCAGCTCCAGCAGCTGAAGCAGCGGCTCCAGCAGCACCTGCAGTAACTCAATCTGTTGCCCGTGCAAATAGACCAGTTTATAGCTCATCTGCCTCTTCTTATCCAGTAGGTCAATGTACTTGGGGTGCTAAGACATTAGCTCCTTGGGCTGGCGATTACTGGGGTAATGGTGGACAATGGTCAGCAAGCGCAGCAGCAGCAGGCTTCCGTGTTGGTTCACAGCCAGAAGTTGGAGCAATTGCATGTTGGACTGACGGTGGATACGGACACGTTGCAGTAGTAACAGCTGTTCAATCTACTACAAGCATCCAAGTATCAGAAGCAAACTACCTTGGACAACAATCAATCGGGAACTACCGTGGATGGTTTAATCCAACAACTGCACAAGGTACAGTTTCATATATCTATCCGAACTAATCAGTAAAAAGCGCCTCTGGCGTTTTTTATTTTTAATTGAAAAATCAACTGAAAAAAGTTACAATGGTAGTTGGGAAAAGTTGTAATTGGACAATGAAAGACGATTTAGAATCTGGAGGGAATCATGTCTTTTTCTGATTTAAAACTCTTTGCTCTTTCTTCTAATCAAGAATTAGCGCAGCGTGTTGCTCAAGAGATTGGATTGCCACTTGGGAAATCAACTGTCCGTCAGTTTTCTGATGGAGAGATTCAAGTGAATATTGAAGAATCTATTCGCGGGAAACACGTCTTTATTTGCAGTCTACCAGCTCGCCAGTCAATGATAATTTGATGGAAATCTTGATTATGGTAGATGCTTTGAAACGGGCTAGTGCTGAATCAATCAATGTTGTCATGCCTTACTATGGCTATGCTCGACAGGATCGCAAGGCTAGAGCTCGTGAGCCAATTACATCTAAATTAGTTGCTAATATGTTGGAAATTGCGGGTGTGGATCGGATGCTGACTATTGACTTGCACGCAGCGCAAATCCAGGGTTTCTTTGACATTCCAGTAGATCATTTGATGGGTGCACCTTTGATTGCTGATTACTTTGAGCGCCGTAATATGATAGGGGGCGACTATGTGGTAGTCAGTCCTGACCATGGTGGTGTGAGTCGGGCCCGTAAATTAGCAGAGTTTCTGAAAACCCCGATTGCGATTATTGATAAGCGCCGCAGCGTAGACAAGATGAATAGTAGTGAGGTCATGAACATCATTGGTAAGGTAGAAGGAAAAACTTGTATCCTAATTGATGATATGATTGATACTGCGGGAACTATCTGCCATGCAGCTGATGCTCTCGCTGAAGCAGGGGCTGTGGAAGTTTATGCCAGCTGTACTCATCCAGTCTTATCTGGTCCTGCTATGGATAATATTCAAAAATCAGCTATTAAAAAATTGGTTGTGCTGGATACGATTTATCTGCCCCAAGAGCGCTTGATTGATAAGATTGAGCAGATTTCAATTGCGCATCTTTTAGGGGAAGCCATTGTCCGTATTCATGAAAAACGGCCGCTGTCACCCTTGTTTGAAATAGGTAAAAATAATCTGAGATATATGGCTGGGATACTTGATTCCTGGCCTCTTCTCATTTTATTCCTACTATCTTTTTAAAAAAAGTCCAACATTTACTTTGAAAGAAAATTCAAATTACTTGATGTTTCAAATATAAATAAATAACCATTTAAATAGTTGATAAATTGACAATTTGTCTCATCCCTTGGTATTATTTGGTTTTAAAAATTTTTATGTAGTAAAATTCTTGACTTTTTTAAGAGTTCGAACTATACTTAGTAGTAGGTAATATTAGGTAACGGGGAGTTACAATTATTTTTGAAAAGTAACGAGGAGATGAGATAATGAAAAAGGTTTTGCTTTCAAGTGCTGTGGCCCTTTCACTTTTCGCGGCTGCTGCACCAGTATTTGCTGAGGGTACAGCCAGTCTTTGGGTTAATGACATTGATAATAATGAAGTTCCCCAAGGCAGTACGGACTCAGAATCTAATAAAGTTATGGATGAACTGCAGGCCTATAGAGATGCACAATCAGCTCTGGATCAGCAAGTTGCTGAAGCTAAGAAAGCTCCGGTTGGTAAAAGTGCTGTGATGGAGGATCAAGCTGGTAACAAAGTTCTTGTTATTGGTGAGGGAGAGTCGGCTAATGTGGATCAGCCTTCAGTGGCACCATCTACTACAGATCCATCTACACCGGCTTATTCGGCAGCACCTTACTCCACAGCCTCTTCATCAGTTCCGACTTTTCCAGCACCGTCTCAATCTTCGGCGGCGTCCTCTTCAGCAGCAGGTAAAAAGAAGGCTAAAAAATCAGAAAATAAAGCAAAAAAAGCTCCGGAAGCAAAAGAAGAAAACAAGGAAAATGAGGAAAATTCTGAAGAAAAGTCACTTCCTAAGACAAGTGCAGTCAAATAATTTTGTCTTTAATTTGTGCTAACGCCTAAATATCACTGAGCCTTCGTTCGGTGATATTTTTTGTAAAAAATGAAAAATAAAGGATTTTTAGATTATGCAAGAAAAAGATAGGAGTCAAGCTTCGAATAAGAAACAGCTCTTTGTTGTTGGCATTTGCCTCCTGCTGATTGTTCTGGTTATTTTTTCTGTTTTTTATGCTTTCCGTTCATCAGCATCAGGCAGTAAGCTTCGAGTTTCGCATCCTAGCAGGATTGAAACGTCAAGCCCATCTGCATCTTCAAGTCAGACAGAAAAGGAATATTTAGCAGAGCGTTTTGCTCAACTGAAGGCTGTAAATTCAGAAACGATAGGCTATGTCTATGCTCCTGGTACACAGTTGGATGAGCCGGTGGTGCAAACGAAAGATAATGAAACTTATTTGCTGAAGACTTTTGAAGGGAATCAGGAGCCTTATATGGGAGCGGTCTTTATGGATAAGGACAATCATAGAGATTTCAGTGATCGTCTGACTTGGCTTTTCGGGCATGCTCGGGGCAGCAAGGCAGGAGATCATCGCATGTTTAATGATGTCAACTACTATGATCGTCAGGATTATTTTGACAAACATAGATATGTCGTGATTGAGACTCCTGAGCGTAAGTATTATTATCAAGCTATGGGACTGGTCATCGTGCCGGAAGAGACGGCTTTTTATCGGACGGAGTTTAAGGATGACGAGGACTTTACGACTCAGCTCAGAAATATCTATGAAGCTGCTCGGACTAAGGATCCTAAGATCCAGATTAAGGCGAGTGACCGTTATTTGGTTCTTTCAACCTGCCGTGAGGAAGATGACACGATTCGTTCCAACCTTTATTTGCGGCAGATTCCTGATTCGGAATTGGAAGATTTTCTGACCAAGCATGGCAAGGAATTGACCTATACTCCGACTCGTTGAATGGCCAGTCACGTGAGATGCAGCTATATCCACTATCTGCCAGAGAAGAATTTTAAGGCAAGGCCAAAAGGGACTGAGTGCAAGCTTAGTCCTTTTTCTGCATGGGAAATCATGTAATAGCTTTTGCTATGCTTCTGCATTTATAGTATAATAGTTCTATTGAGCGGCTGGAGGTATGTATGGATTTAAGTAAGAAATTTAATAAAAACTTAGAAAAAATAGAAATTTCGCTGATTCGTCAGTTTGACCAATCAATTTCTGCTATTCCGGGAGTTCTTCGGCTAACCTTAGGGGAGCCGGACTTTACAACACCGGATCATATCAAAGAAGCAGCCAAGGCGGCGATTGATGCTAATCAAAGTCACTACACTGGTATGAGCGGTCTCTTGGAGCTGCGTCAGGCGGCTAGCAGCTTTGTGAAAGAAAGTACAATCTGCACTATCGCCCAGAAGATGAGGTCTTGGTCACGATTGGGGCAACAGAGGCCTTGTCGGCTACACTGACAGCCATTCTAGAAGAAGGAGACAAGGTCTTGCTGCCAGCTCCTGCTTATCCAGGCTATGAGCCCATTGTCAATTTAGTAGGGGCAGAGATTGTCGAGATTGATACAACGGCCAATAACTTTGTCCTCACTCCAGAGATGCTGGAAGCGGCTATTTTAGAACAGGGCGAGCAGCTAAAAGCGGTCATTCTTAATTATCCAGCCAATCCAACCGGCGTGACTTATTCGCGGGAGCAGATAAAAGCTTTGGCGGATGTCCTAGGAAAATACCAAGTCTTTGTGGTCTGTGATGAGGTCTATTCTGAGTTGACCTATACGGAGCAGGGGCATGTCTCCATCGCGGAGTATCTGCCAGACCAAACCATTGTCATCAACGGCTTGTCTAAGTCTCATGCCATGACTGGCTGGCGGCTGGGCTTTATCTTTGCTCCAGCAGTTTTCACTGCTCAGCTGATTAAAAGCCATCAGTATCTCGTAACAGCGGCCAATACTATGGCTCAGTTTGCCGGCATTGAAGCCCTGACAGTTGGGAAAGATGATGCGGAGCCAATGAAGGCTGAGTATATCCAGCGTCGCGATTATATCATAGAGAAAATGGCAGAGCTAGGCTTTAAGATTATCAAACCAGATGGAGCTTTTTATATTTTTGCTAAGATACCAGATGGTTATAATCAAGATTCTTTCGCCTTTCTGCAGGATTTTGCAGAAAAGAAGGCCGTGGCCTTTATCCCGGGGGCGGCTTTTGGTCAATACGGGGAAGGTTATATTCGTCTGTCCTATGCGGCTAGTATGGAGACGATTCGAGAAGCTCTGAAACGCCTCAAGGACTACATGGAGGACTATGCTTAAATCTCTAACAAGTCAAGGTCTGGTTCTCTATAACCGCAATTTCCGTGAGGATGACAAGCTGGTCAAGATCTTTACGGAACAGGCTGGTAAGCGGATGTTTTTCGTCAAGCATGCTGTTAAATCCAAGCTAGCACCCGTCATTCAGCCTTTGACTGCGGCGAACTTACTGATGAAAATCAATGATGATGGTCTTAGCTATATCGAGGACTATCAGGATGTGGTTACCTACCATCGCATCAATGAGGATTTATTCATCATGGCCTATGCCAGCTATGTGGCGGCCTTGGCAGATGCCAGTCTTCAGGACAATCAGCCGGATCCGGCGCTCTTTGCTTTTCTGCAGAAAACCCTGGAGCTGATGAATGATGGTCTGGACTATGAAGTGCTGACCAATATCTTTGAGATTCAGATTTTGTCACGTTTTGGAGTTTCGCTGAACTTCCATGACTGTGCTTTTTGTCATCGAACGGGTCTGCCTTTTGACTTCTCTTTCAAATATAGCGGAGTGCTTTGCCCTGACCATTATCACCAGGATGAAAGACGATGTCATCTGAATCCCAACCTTCTTTTTCTGCTGGACCAATTTCAGGCGGTCCGCTTTAGCGAATTGGAGACCATTTCTTTGAAGCCAGATATTAAAAAGCAGCTGCGGGATTTTATCGACCTGCTCTATGATGAATATGTCGGCATCCATCTCAAATCCAAAAAATTTATAGATTCTCTGGGGGACTGGGGAAACATTTTAAAAGATAAGAACGAGGAATAAATCTAATGAAAAAAATAGCTGTTGATGCTATGGGAGGGGACAATGCCCCTCAGGCTCTGGTGGAAGGAGCCAATCGAGCGGTACAGGAGTTTGCGGATATTGAAATTCTCCTTTATGGCGATGAAGCGAAAATCAAGCCTTATCTGACTGCTGGTGAGCGGGTCCACATCATCCACACGGAGGAAAAGATTGACTCAGATGACGAGCCGACCAAGGCCATTCGTCAGAAGAAAGAGGCTAGTATGGTGCTAGCAGCCAAGGCTGTGAAGGCAGGGGAAGCAGATGCTATGCTGTCTGCTGGAAATACTGGAGCGCTTTTGGCAGCCGGCTTCTTTATCGTAGGGCGTATCAAGAACATTGACCGACCGGGTCTCTTATCTACTATGCCAACGGTTGGCGGTCAGGGATTTGATATGCTGGATCTGGGAGCCAATGCTGAAAACACAGCCCATCATTTACACCAGTATGCGACTTTGGGTTCTTTCTATGCTGAAAATGTCCGAGGAATCAAGAAGCCGAGGGTGGGTCTCTTGAATAACGGAACAGAAAGCAGTAAGGGCGACCCTCTGCGCAAGGAAGCCTATGAGCTTTTAGCTGGGGATTCGACACTTAACTTTATCGGCAATGTAGAAGCACGTGATTTGATGGATGATGTGGCGGATGTTGTCGTTGCAGATGGCTTTACTGGTAATGCTGTTCTGAAATCAATCGAAGGAACTGCTATCAGTATCATGGGTCAGCTGAAGAAGTCTATTTTAGGCGGTGGTTTCAAGGCTAAATTGGGAGCTTGGCTACTCAAAGACAGCCTGCGAGGGCTCAAGAATAGTCTGGACTATTCTAGTGCAGGCGGTGCAGTTCTATTCGGTTTGAAAGCGCCTGTTGTCAAAACGCATGGCTCTAGCGATGCTAAGGCTGTTTATAGCACGATTCGTCAGATTCGGACCATGCTGGAAACGGATGTTGTTGGTAAATCGGTCATTGAATTTTCAGATGCAAAGGAGTAACCATGAGCGAAAAAGAAATTTATGCAAAAATTGTCGAAATCATTCAAGAACATGACAGCAGCAAGCTGCATGTCACTCCGGAATTGAATTTGAAAGAAGAACTGGGAGTGGACTCTGTTGATTTGATGGAATTTATCATCAATTTGGAAGAAGCTTTTGATATTGAGATTCCTGATGAGGATATGGATAACTTCAAAACAATTTCCGATGTGGTGGCTTATATCCATGAGAAACTGAAGAAGCAACATTAAAAATCAAAGATCGGTATCTTCCGGTCTTTTTTCGTATCTTGAAAAGGGAACTATTTTCGGCTAGACACAGAAAGTTTATACGGGAATTTCTTGTAAAATATATTCAAAGATGATAAAATGAGGGTATAAAACCACGAAAGGCGAATATTAAAATGTCTAATAAGTTGTTATATTCGGGAAAAGCTAAGAATATTTTCTCTACAGATGATGAGCAAGTCATTCTGGCACGCTACAAGGACCAGGCAACGGCCTTTAATGGAGTCAAAAAGGAGCAGATTGCTGGTAAAGGAGTGCTCAACAACCAGATTTCATCTTTTATTTTTGAGAAACTCAATGCAGCTGGTGTGGCGACGCATTTTATTGAGAAGGTTTCGGATACGGACCAGCTAAATAAAAAAGTAGAGATTATTCCTTTGGAAGTAGTGCTGCGCAACTACACAGCAGGTTCTTTTTCCAAACGTTTTGGAGTAGAAGAGGGCATAGCGCTTGAAACTCCGATTGTGGAATTTTACTACAAAAATGATGATTTGGACGATCCTTTCATCAATGACGAACACGTGAAATTCTTGAAGATTGCTAGCGATCAAGAAATTGCCTTTTTGAAAGAGGAGACTCGTCGGATCAATGAGCTCTTGTCAGACTGGTTCCGCCAAATCGGACTGAAATTGATTGATTTCAAGTTAGAGTTCGGCTTTGACAAAGATGGCAAGATTATTCTGGCAGATGAATTTTCACCAGATAATTGCCGTCTCTGGGATGCGGAAGGCCATCACATGGATAAGGATGTTTTCCGGCGTGGCCTTGGGGAACTGACAGATGTCTATCAGGTTGTTTGGGAAAAATTGCAGGTGATTAAGTAAGGGCAGGGTGTGAAAAATCATGGACAAGCGTATTTTTGTAGAGAAGAAGAGCAACTTCGGTGTGAAGTCACAGAGCTTGGTGAGAGAGCTGACGCATAATCTTCAGTTGAAAACATTGTCAGATCTTCGGATAATTCAAGTTTATGATGTCTTTCATCTGGCAGAAGATTTGGTCGCTCGGGCTGAAAAGCATATTTTCTCTGAGCAGGTGACTGATAGATTGCTGACGGAGGAGGAAGTAGAGGCTGCACTTGCAGAGACTGCGTTTTTGCCATCGAAGCGCTGCCGGGTCAGTTTGACCAGCGGGCAGCCAGCTCTCAGGAGGCTCTCTTTTTGCTCGGTGCTGGGACCGATGTTCTGGTGAGGACCGCTCAGCTTTATTTGGTCAATAAAGACATCTCAGACAGCGAGTTGGCAGCAATTAAGAAATACTTACTGAATCCAGTTGATTCACGCTTTAAAGATATTGAGCAGCCAATCCAGCTGGAGCAATTCTCCGAGTCTGACAAGACCATTCCAATTTTGGACTTCTTTAAGGACTATACGGAAGCGGACTTTAAAGCCTACAAGCAGGAGCATGGTTTGGCTATGGAAGTGGCAGATTTGCTCTTTATTCAGGATTATTTCAAGTCAATTGGCCGTTTCCCTACGGAGACCGAGCTCAAGGTTCTGGATACTTACTGGTCTGACCACTGTCGACATACGACCTTTGAGACGGAGTTGAAGAAGATTGATTTTTCTGCTTCTAAGTTTGAAAAGCAACTGCAGGCCACTTATGATAAATACTTGGCTATGCGCGATGAGCTGGGACGTGGGGACAAACCGCAGACTCTCATGGATATGGCGACTATTTTTGGGCGCTATGAGCGAGCTAATGGCCGTCTGGATGACATGGAAGTGTCTGATGAGATCAATGCCTGCTCCGTAGAGATTGAAGTGGATGTGGATGGAGTTAAAGAGCCTTGGCTGCTGATGTTTAAAAATGAAACCCACAACCACCCAACAGAAATTGAGCCTTTTGGTGGGGCTGCGACCTGTATCGGCGGAGCCATTCGTGACCCGCTTTCTGGCCGCTCCTATGTTTATCAGGCTATGCGGATTTCAGGTGCGGGCGATATTACTCAGCCGATTTCTGAAACGCGGGCTGGCAAGCTACCTCAGCAGGTCATTTCAAAAACTGCAGCGCACGGCTATTCTTCTTACGGGAATCAAATTGGTCTAGCAACGACCTATGTTCGTGAGTATTTCCATCTAGGCTTTGTAGCCAAGCGGATGGAGCTAGGTGCAGTTGTTGGTGCGGCTCCTAAGGAAAATGTTGTCCGTGAAAAGCCAGTAGCAGGTGATGTGGTCATCTTGCTGGGAGGCAAGACGGGCCGTGATGGTGTCGGCGGTGCCACTGGATCGTCCAAGGTGCAGACAGCTGCGTCTGTGGAGACGGCTGGCGCGGAAGTCCAAAGGAAATGCTATTGAGGAGCGCAAGATTCAGCGCCTCTTCCGCGATGGCAATGTGACTCGTCTCATCAAGAAATCCAATGATTTTGGAGCTGGCGGTGTCTGCGTAGCTATTGGTGAATTGGCAGACGGGCTGGAAATTGACCTTGATAAGGTACCGCTCAAATACCAAGGACTTAACGGTACAGAAATCGCGATTTCTGAGTCGCAGGAGCGGATGGCAGTAGTGGTCCGCCCAGAAGATGTGCAACAATTTATCACTGCAGCAGCTAAGGAAAATCTGCTAGCGGTCGTTGTGGCTAAAGTGACAGAAAAGCCAAATCTGGTCATGCACTGGAATGGGGAAACCATCGTCGATATTGAGCGGAGTTTTCTGGACACCAATGGTGTGCGCGTGGTTGTGGATGCTAAGGTTGTGGATGCCCAAGCAGCATTACCAGGGCAGGCTGTGACTTCTGAAGCGACTTTGGAGCAGGATCTCAAGAGCTTGCTCAGTGACCTCAATCATACCAGTCAAAAGGGGCTGCAGACGATTTTTGACAGCTCTGTTGGCCGCTCTACTGTCAATCATCCAATTGGCGGGCGCTACCAAATCACGCCGACTGAGGCTTCTGTGCAGAAACTGCCAGTTGAGCATGGCAAGACTGAGACGGTCTCTGTGATGGCGCAGGGCTACAATCCTTATGTGGCAGCTTGGTCGCCTTATCATGGAGCAGCTTATGCAGTGATTGAAGCGACAGCTCGCTTGGTTGCTGCTGGTTCGGACTGGTCCAAGGCTCGCTTCTCTTACCAGAATACTTCGAGCGGATGGACAAGCAGGCTGATCGTTTTGGACAGCCGGTCTCTGCTCTGCTTGGTTCGATTGAAGCTCAGATTCAGCTCGGTTTGCCGTCTATTGGTGGCAAGGATTCCATGAGCGGAACTTTTGAAGAATTGACTGTACCGCCGACCTTAGTAGCTTTTGGCGTGACTACTTCAACTGCTGGGCGCATCCTGTCTCCAGAGTTTAAGGCGACAGGAGAGTCTATCTACTATCTGCCAGGGCAGGTCCTGTCTCAGGATATTGACTTTGACTTAATCAAGAATAATTTTGAAAATTTTGCGGCCATTCAGGCCAAGTATCAGATTACAGCAGCCGCCGCTGTTAAATACGGTGGTCTGGCAGAGAGTCTGGCCTTGATGAGCTTTGGTAATCGTATTGGTGCTCAAGTGGATGTTGCTGATCTGTCTTCCGTTTTACAGGCGCAGCTGGGCGGATTTGTCTTTACAAGTCCGGAGCAGGATATTCCAGGTGTGGTGAAGATCGGTCAAACCAAGCCAGACTTTACACTGATTGTCAATGGTGTCCAGCTTGAGGGAGCAGAGCTTTTGGCAAGCTTTGAAGGCCGACTAGAGCCTATCTACCCGACAGAATTTAAACAGGAAACAGTTATTGAAGAAGTGCCGGCTCTTGTCGCTGATACAGTTATCAAAGCTAAAGAGACAGTGGTGGAGCCGCTGGTTTACATTCCAGTCTTCCCTGGAACCAATTCAGAATACGATTCAGCCAAAGCTTTTGAAGCAGCTGGAGCCAAGGTCAATCTAGTTCCATTCGTTACTTTGGATGAAGCAGCCATTGTCAAGTCCGTTGACAGCATGGTTGACAACATTGACAAAGCGAATATCATCTTCTTTGCAGGCGGCTTCTCTGCTGCAGATGAGCCAGATGGATCCGCTAAGTTTATCGTCAACATCTTGCTAAACGAGAAGGTTAAGAAAGCCATAGATGCTTTCATCGCTCGCGGCGGTCTCATCATTGGTATCTGTAATGGATTCCAGGCTTTAGTAAAATCCGGTCTGCTTCCTTACGGAAATTTCGAAGAAGTAGGGGCTAACAGCCCAACTCTCTTTTACAATGATGCCAACCAGCATGTGGCCAAGATGGTTGAAACCCGCATTGCCAATACCAACTCGCCTTGGCTAGCTGGTGTGCAAGTGGGAGATATCCATGCCATTCCGGTTTCACATGGTGAAGGGAAATTTGTTGTGACGGCTGAGGAATTTGCTGAGCTGCGCGATAATGGTCAGATTTGGAGTCAGTACGTAGACTTTGACGGTCAGCCGAGCATGGACAGCAAGTATAATCCAAACGGCTCTCTCTACGCTATCGAAGGAATTATGAGCAAGAACGGCCAAATCATCGGGAAGATGGGGCACTCAGAACGTTATGAAGACGGCCTTTTCCAAAATATTCCAGGTCAGAAAGACCAGAAATTGTTTGAAAGCGCCGTTCGTTATTTCCAAGCGAGTCACGAATAAAGTTGGCTTGCAAGAGCAAGCAAAAAAGGAGTCTGCTTGGCCTGGAAGGCCAGGTTTTCTCCCTTTTACAAGACAAAAGAATTTAGGTAAAACAATGACATACGAAGTAAAGTCACTGAATGAAGAGTGCGGTATTTTTGGAATTTGGGGTCATCCACAGGCGGCTCAGGTCACCTATTTCGGACTCCACAGTCTGCAGCACCGCGGTCAGGAAGGAGCTGGTATCCTGTCAAACGACCACGGAAAGCTCAAACGCCACCGCGATTTGGGATTGGTTGCAGAGGTCTTTAAACCCAGCAGATTTGGATAATCTGACAGGAGAAGCAGCCATCGGCCACGTCCGCTATGCAACGTCTGGCGGAGCCTCTATCAACAATGTCCAGCCTTTCTTCTTCAGTTTCTATGATATGCAGATGGGCTTGGCGCATAATGGCAATCTGACCAATGCCCATTCACTGAGACGGGAGTTAGAAAAGAAGGGTTCCATCTTTGCCAGTTCGTCTGATACGGAAATTCTCATGCACTTGATTCGCCATAGCGAGCAGGAAAATTTCTTAGATAAGCTCAAGGAATCCTTGAGACGAGTTCAGGGCGGCTTTGCCTACCTCATCATGAGAGAGGACAAGCTCTATGCTGCGCTGGATCCTAATGGCTTTCGTCCTTTGTCCATCGGCCGCATGAAAAATGGGGCCTGGGTCGTTTCTAGTGAAACCTGTGCTTTTGAAGTGGTGGGTGCCGAATGGGTGCGCGACCTTGAGCCAGGAGAAATCGTGATTATCGATGATGAAGGCGTGACCTACGATAGCTATACGACAGATACCCAGCTAGCTATTTGCTCAATGGAATATGTCTATTTCGCTCGGCCGGACAGCGTCATTCACGGGGTCAATGTCCATGCAGCCCGCAAACGAATGGGTCGCAGGCTGGCTCAGGAATTCCAGCATGAGGCAGATATCGTTGTTGGTGTGCCTAATTCTTCCCTGTCAGCGGCCTCTGGCTTTTCCGAAGAGTCTGGCCTGCCAAATGAAATGGGCCTGATTAAATCAATACATCCAACGGACTTTTATCCAGCCGACGCAGGAGTTGCGAGAGCAAGGAGTTCGCATGAAATTATCTGCTGTTTCCAGCATTGTCAAGGGCAAGCGCGTGGTCATGGTGGATGACTCTATCGTACGGGGAACGACCAGCCGACGCATCGTCCAACTCCTACGAGATGCAGGTGCTGCTGAAGTCCATGTGGCTATCGGCAGCCCAGAACTTAAATATCCATGTTTCTACGGCATTGATATCCAGAATCGTCGCGAGCTCATCTCGGCCAATCATACGGTTGATGAGGTCTGTGAGATTATCGGAGCTGACAGCCTGACCTATCTGTCGCTGGAAGGATTGATTGAATCAGTTGGTATTGAGACGGATGCTCCGAATGGGGGACTTTGTGTGGCTTACTTTGACGGTCAGTACCCAACTCCGCTCTATGACTATGAAGAGCGCTATCTGGAAAGCCTGAAAGAGAAGACGAGTTTTTATTAAAACAAGGTCAGCGGTAGTTGTCGCAATCTTTTTCAAAAATAAGAGTAAGGAAGAAAATTATGACAAATAAAAATGCATACGCTCAATCCGGTGTGGATGTTGAAGCGGGTTACGAAGTTGTTGAGCGAATCAAAAAACATGTAGCACGTACAGAGCGGGCTGGCGTCATGGGGGCGCTGGGTGGCTTTGGCGGAATGTTCGACCTGTCTCAGACTGGGGTCAAGGAGCCAGTGCTGATTTCTGGTACGGATGGGGTCGGAACCAAGCTCATGCTGGCCATTCAGTATGACAAGCACGATACCATTGGGCAGGACTGTGTGGCTATGTGTGTCAATGACATCGTCGCTGCAGGGGCTGAGCCCCTTTACTTCCTGGACTATATTGCCACTGGGAAAAATGAACCAGCAAAGCTAGAGCAAGTTGTAGCCGGTGTGGCTGAAGGCTGCGTCCAGTCTGGAGCTGCCTTGATTGGCGGGGAAACCGCTGAAATGCCTGGCATGTATGGTGAAGATGACTATGACCTAGCTGGTTTGCGGTAGGTGTGGCTGAAAAGTCAGAGATTATCGACGGATCTAAAGTCGCAGAGGGCGATGTCCTTCTGGGGTTGGCTTCCAGCGGCATCCACTCAAATGGTTATTCTCTCGTTCGTCGTGTCTTTGCAGACCACACTGGTGAAGAAGTCTTACAAGAATTGGAAGGTAAGAAACTTAAGGAAGTCCTACTTGAGCCGACTCGTATCTATGTCAAGGCTTTGCTGCCGCTGATTAAGGAAAAGCTGGTTCATGGGATTGCCCATATTACTGGTGGCGGTTTTATCGAAAATGTGCCCCGCATGTTTGCTGATGATTTGGCTGCTGAGATTGAAGAAGACAAGATTCCAGTCTTGCCGATTTTTAAGGCCTTAGAAAAATATGGTCACATCAAGCACCAAGAAATGTTTGAAATCTTCAATATGGGACTAGGGATGATTTTGGCAGTTGCTCCTGAAAATGTGAATCGTGTCAAAGAACTTCTTGACGAGCCTGTTTATGAAGTTGGCCGAATTGTCAAAAAAGAAAGTGAAAGTGTCCTTATCAAATGAAAAAAATTGCCGTTTTTGCTTCGGGCAATGGATCAAATTTCCAAGTGATTGCTGAGCAGTTTCCTGTTGAATTTATCTTTTCAGACCATCGTGATGCCTATGTGCTCGAGCGGGCGGATAAGCTAGGTGTCAAAAGCTATGCCTTTGAGCTTAGAGAGTTTGACAGTAAGGTGGCTTACGAGCAAGCCATTGTAGACCTGCTAGAAGCGCATCAGATTGACTTGGTTTGCCTAGCAGGTTATATGAAAATTGTCGGTCCGACCTTGCTTAGTGCTTATGAAGGCCGTATCATAAACATTCATCCTGCCTACCTACCAGAATTCCCAGGTGCCCACGGCATCGAGGATGCTTGGCAGGCTGGTGTTACTGAGAGCGGCGTTACCATTCATTGGGTGGACTCGGGCGTCGACACTGGTAAGATTATCCAGCAAGTGCGCGTGCCGCGACTAGCTGATGATACGATTGAAAGCTTTGAAGCTAGGATTCATGAGGCGGAGTACAAGTTGTATCCAGAGGTTCTGGATGGATGGGAGTGGAGAGAAATTAATGCGTCAAAGCAATAAGAAATCATGTAAATATATAATTTACTTTTTAATGATAATGTTAGTTGGTTTTTTATGGATTGGTTATCCTAGTGCGCCATTCAAAGACTTTGTATTAGAGAACATTTTATCTCCAGTATTTTCTGCTTTTATTGTTTTGTCGTGGACAAAAGTTAGGATTGGAAAGAATTATCGAGACAAATTTGACTATTTTGTAGTCATGATTTTAATGTTTTTTGTCCTAGTGTGTATGATTGGGCAGACGTACCAAAACTTAAATTTAAAAGAAGCATTTTGGAATGTAGATAAAATCATATTAAAAAATGTTGACAAGATACTGATTTTATTTCTTATTCCACTGGTGGTTGGTTTTTTTACTGATCGTTTTGTTTTTTTAAGTTAGAAAAAAATTAGAACATAGTAAATAAAAATAGTAATAAGGAGAATACATGACTAAACGCGCCTTAATCAGTGTCTCAGACAAGACAGGCATTGTAGAATTTGCGAAAGAGCTGAAAGCTCTGGGCTGGGATATCATCTCAACCGGTGGTACCAAGGTGGCCCTAGACAATGAAGGAGTGGGCACCATTGCTATTGACGATGTGACTGGCTTTCCAGAGATGATGGATGGCCGTGTCAAGACCCTCCACCCAAACATTCACGGCGGCCTCTTGGCTCGTCGGGATTTGGATAGCCACCTGCAAGCGGCCAAGGAGAATCAGATTGAACTCATTGACCTGGTGGTGGTGAACCTTTATCCTTTTAAAGAAACTATTCTCAAGCCAGGTGTAGAGTATGCGGATGCGGTGGAAAATATTGACATTGGTGGGCCCTCTATGCTGCGCTCTGCGGCTAAAAATCATGCCAGCGTGACGGTTGTTGTAGATCCGGCTGATTATGCTCTTGTTCTGGAAGAATTGGCAGCAAATGGCCAAACGACCTATGAAACGCGGCAACGCTTAGCCGCCAAGGTTTTCCGTCACACAGCAGCTTACGATGCTTTAATTGCAGACTATTTCACGGATCAGGTGGGCGAAAGCAAGCCTGAAAAGCTGACCTTGACCTATGAACTCAAGCAGCCCATGCGCTACGGGGAAATCCCCAGCAGGATGCTGATTTCTATCAGACGGCCTTGCCACTGGGCTATTCCATCGCTTCCGCTAAGCAGCTGAATGGAAAAGAGTTGTCTTTCAACAACATTCGCGATGCCGACGCGGCCATTCGGATTATTCGAGATTTCAAGGATCGGCCAACTGTTGTGGCGCTAAAACATATGAATCCTTGCGGGATTGGTCAGGCGGACGATATTGAGACAGCTTGGGACTATGCCTATGAGTCTGATCCAGTTTCCATTTTTGGTGGGATTGTCGTCCTCAACCGTGAGGTGGACGCTGCGACAGCTGAGAAGATGCACGGTATTTTCCTGGAAATCATCATTGCACCGAGCTACACGGCAGAAGCGCTAGCAATTTTGACCAATAAAAAGAAAAATCTGCGGATTTTGGAGTTGGCTTTTGATGCGCAGGCAGCTTCTGGAGCAGAGAAGGAAGTGACAGGTGTTCTGGGTGGTCTCCTCGTGCAAAACCAAGATGTTATCGAGGAAAATCCAGCTGATTGGCAGGTCGTGACCAAGCGCCAGCCGAACGAGCAGGAGCGTGTGGCTTTGGAATTTGCTTGGAAGTCCGTCAAATATGTCAAATCTAACGGTATCATCATTACCAATGACCGTCAGGTGCTGGGAGTCGGTCCTGGTCAGACCAACCGCGTGGCTTCTGTCAAGATTGCTATTGAGCAAGCCAAAGATCGCCTTGACGGTGCCGCTCTGGCTTCTGACGCCTTCTTCCCTTTTGCGGACAATATCGAAGAGATTGCGGCGGCTGGTATCAAAGCTATCATCCAGCCGGGTGGATCCGTCCGTGATGAGGAATCCATCATTGCGGCTGACAAGTATGGCTTGACCATGATTTTCACTGGCGTACGGCATTTTAGGCATTAAGAAATAGAAAAAATCCTCGGCTCGACCGAGGATTTTTTAGTAGACTTATACTCAATGAAATTCATGAATAAACTAAGCAGTAGCAGTCTGCTCAAAGCACTGGTTTGAAGTGATTTTGAGGAATGCGAAAGCGACTTATTTAGGGTAGATATAGGTCAGACGGCCCCAGTAGAAGCAGTTGGGTCAAACCAGCCACGGAAGTTGCTGATGTACTGCTTGCCGAGATAGTTAGACTCTTGGATCTGGATGCGGGTATTGGATTCGACATGCGTGACGACACCAACATGGCCGTAGCCGCCGTCATCCCAGCAGGCGATGGCGCCAACCTCAGGCGTACTGCCGGTACGGAATCCAGCTCTTCTGGCACTAGCTGCCCATTGACCGCCGTTGCCCCAGTAATTTCCTGCCCAAGGAGCTAGAGCCTTGGCTCCCCAAGTACATTGACCGACAGGATAAGTTGTCGCATTAGCAGCGGCATAGTTTGGCTGAATATTAGCTGATTGAACGCTTGATTTCTCAACCTGATAGCTAGTTCCAGTCAGGCCAGTCAGTTGTCCCGCTTTTCTACGATAGACATGGGTATGGAATAGACCGCTCCCCTTGTGTTTCTGAGTGTCCACGGTGAATTTGTAGGTTCCATTGCCAACCTTATTGGCGGTATACCATTGTAAATCATCTTGTCCATTGGCTTCTGACCAAGTTGGCAGAATAATATCGCCATCTCCGTAGGCGTCTGTTACTGTCACCTCATAGCGATTAGCCTCAGTTTTCCTGACTGCAACCTTGGCTTGAATTTGGTCGGTAGACATTGGTGTGGGATCAGCTGCGTAGTTGTGTTCGCTACCATCATTGTAAGTGATATAGACATGATTATTATAGGTCCCAGACAAAGCCTGATGATTGCGGATATCAAAGGTCGCACTGAAGGTTCCGTCTCCGTTAGGCGTTGCCTTATACCATTTAAGATTGCTCTGATTGCTAGTGCTCCAAATGGGAACTTGGACAGACTTTATGGGTTTAGATAAAGCTGTTTCAGTGATTTTTACAGTATAGGTTCCTTGTTTGGGGTTGATATTTTCTATAGTAAAAAGCGGCTTTTGCTCCTCTTCAGAAGGCAATTTTCCACTATCAATTTGTGCAGTAGTCCCTGAGAGACCTGTTAAGTCTGACTTAACATAACTTTCACCGTAAAGGTGGATATTGTAAGTCCCAGTGTCGTAGTTATGCTTTCTGAGTTCCACCCGAGCGCTGTAGCTGCCATCTGGATTTTTGCTTGCTTCGTACCATTGTAAATCATCTTGCCCTTTCTTATCAGACCAAGTTGGAAGAACAATTCGATGCATGGTGTCAGGTACGTTTTTGACAGTAATTTCCATGATACCGGTCTGAGGGAAGCTGGTCTCAACAGTAGGATTAGGTTTTTCTAAATTGAAAGTGGTTCCGTTTAAGCCAATCATCTTACCATCTTTATTTTCATAAGTATGAATGTGATAAGTTCCATAGCCTTTGTGATTTGAAAGTTCAAATTCAGTAATATCTTGTCCTGCATTGTACCATTTGATATCATCTTGTCCATTTTCATCAGACCAAACAGCATGTAAAATATTGGAATTTATTTGGTCTTTGTTGCGATTAAAGTGAATTTGAGCGGTTTTCCCTAGGATATTAGAGGTGACATTAACGGCTGGTTTATCGAGAGTAAAGGTTGTTCCATTCAAACCAATTAATTTCCATAGAGATCAATATAGGTATGAACATGAAAGGTTCCGTAACCTGGATGGCTACTCAGGTTAATGTCAGTGTTAGTAGTAGTTGTTGATGGCGCTTCATACCATTTGATATCATCCTGTCCGTTCTCGTCAGACCAAACAGCGTGGAGAATACGATGAGGTTCTTGAGCTTGGGAACGGGTATAACTAATAGAGGCTGTACGATCGTTCACAGTCACATCGACATTGCTGGCACGATCAGTAGGGCCTAGAATTTTGACTTCAGATTCAGGCGTTTCGGTCGCATGAACTGTTGAGTGGCTTGCAAAGAGACCTAGGACAGCTCCGGATAATAAAAACAGTTTTTGATATTTCTTCATAAAACTCCTTTGTGAGAATGGTTTTGGATGGGCCCACCTGTATTATTCGGAAAACTTATTTGAAAATGATAGTAAATTTGACAAGTCCTGAATATCTTTTGTCTACAATGGGTACAATCCACTCAAAAAGGAGAATGCAGAAGCCAACAATAATTACGGCGATCATATAGAAGAGGCATTCTTTTTCTCATTAGAATGGAATAAAACGAACGATTGTGTTATAATTTAGATAAATAATTCGTAAAAATGCAATGATTTTTACGTGATGTGTTAGTTTGGTGCGTAAGCGCCTGTGATATTTGATATTGAGGTATCTTAGCTATGAAGCTTTAGTCGTTGGTTCAGGCGGTCGTGAGCACGCGATTGCCAAGAAGTTATTGGAGTCTCAGGGTGTGGAGCAGGTGTTTGTCGCTCCTTGAAATGATGGCATGACCTTGGATGGGTTGGATTTAGTAAACATTGGAATTTCCGAACATTCTAAACTGATAGAATTTGCCAAGGAGAATGATGTTGCTTGGTCCTTTATCGGTCCGGATGATGCCCTGGCAGCTGGAATTGTAGATGATTTTAACCAAGCTGGACTCAAGGCTTTCGGCCCATCTCGTTTAGCAGCGGAGCTGGAGTGGTCCAAGGATTTTGCCAAGGAAATCATGGTCAAATACGGTGTTCCGACAGCAGCCTATGGCACATTATCCGACTTTGAGGAAGCCAAATCCTACATCGAAAAGCAAGGGGCGCCTATCGTGGTCAAGGCGGACGGCCTAGCTCTGGGCAAGGGTGTAGTCGTAGCGGAGACCGTAGAGCAAGCGGTCGAAGCAGCTCACGATATGCTCTTGGACAATAAATTTGGCGACTCGGGTGCGCGCGTGGTTATCGAAGAGTTCCTGGACGGCGAGGAGTTCTCCCTCTTTGCCTTTGTCAATGGCGATAAGTTTTACATCCTGCCGACAGCCCAGGACCATAAGCGGGCCTACGATGGGGACAAGGGGCCCAATACAGGCGGTATGGGAGCCTATGCGCCGGTGCCTCACCTGCCACAAAGCGTGGTGAACCAGTCAGTTGAGACCATTATCAAGCCCGTTCTCAAAGGCATGATAGCTGAGGGACGACCTTATCTTGGCGTGCTCTACGCTGGGCTGATTCTGACAGCAGATGGCCCCAAGGTTATCGAGTTCAACTCGCGCTTTGGCGATCCGGAGACCCAGATTATCCTGCCGCGCCTGACGTCTGACTTTGCGCAGAACATCACGGACATTTTGGACAAGAAGGAGCCGGCTATCACTTGGCTGGATGAGGGCGTGACACTTGGCGTGGTTGTCGCTTCAGAGGGCTACCCACTGGACTATGAGAAAGGCCTGCCTCTGCCGGAGAAGACAGACGGCGACATTATCACCTACTATGCTGGGGCTAAGTTTGCGGAAAATAGCAGAGCGCTGCTGTCGAATGGCGGTCGAGTGTACATGCTGGTCACCACAGCAGATACCGTCTTAGCTGCGCAGGAAAAAATCTACAACCAACTAGAAAAACAAGACACAACAGGCCTCTTTTACCGTACGGATATCGGAAGCAAGGCGGTTAAATAAAAATCTTCTAAAATCTACGATTGACTGTGTTAAAGCCCCTTGAAGAACTTCAGTTCGAACTTCATCGTTTTGCCCTGTCATTCTGAGAATTTCTTCGAGTATTTTCAATACTAGCGCTAGCTTAGGCGACGCAGTCGCCAAACAAGATAATGGACGACGTGGTGAAAAGACCAGAACAGTGTATGTTCTGGTCTAGGGAAAATTTGAGACTTCGGGCTCAAATTTTAGGAATGAACCCGAAGGTTTGCTTCTGACCCACTACTTAAAACCATTATCAAAAAGAAAAAGGATATTAACAATGAAACCAATTATTTCCATCATCATGGGTTCCAAATCCGACTGGGCCACCATGCAAAAAACTGCCCAAGTTTTAGATCGCTTTGGTGTAGCCTACGAAAGAAAGTCGTCTCTGCCCACCGCACGCCAGATCTCATGTTTCAGCATGCAGAAGAAGCCCGCAGTCGCGGCATCAAAGTCATCATAGCAGGTGCTGGTGGTGCAGCCCATTTGCCAGGAATGGTAGCGGCTAAGACCACTCTGCCTGTCATCGGTGTACCGGTCAAATCACGCGCTCTCAGTGGTCTGGACTCGCTTTATTCGATTGTGCAGATGCCAGGCGGTGTACCTGTGGCAACTATGGCTATTGGGGAAGCGGGAGCGACAAACGCTGCCCTGACTGCCCTTCGGATCTTGGCCATTGAAGATCAAGGCCTAGCAGCCGCGCTAGCAGATTTTGCTGAAGAACAAGGAAAAATCGCTGAGGAGTCTAGCAATGAGCTCATCTAAAACAATCGGAATCATCGGTGGCGGTCAGCTGGGCCAGATGATGGCCATTTCTGCTATCTACATGGGGCATAAGGTCATCGCGCTGGATCCTGCGGCGGACTGCCCAGCCTCTCGCGTGGCAGAGATTATCGTGGCGCCTTATAACGATGTGGATGCTCTGCGTCAGCTGGCTGAGCGTTGCGATGTCCTGACCTATGAGTTTGAAAATGTTGATGCCGACGGTTTGGATGCCGTTATCAAGGATGGTCAGCTCCCTCAAGGGACGGACCTGCTCCGCATTTCTCAAAATCGGATTTTTGAAAAGGACTTTCTCGCAAACAAGGCTCAAGTTACCGTTGCACCCTACAAAGTCGTGACTTCTAGCCAAGAATTGGCAAATATTGACCTGTCTAAAAACTATGTTCTCAAGACTGCGACAGGTGGCTACGACGGACATGGTCAAAAGGTCATTCGTTCAGAAGCAGACTTGGAAGAAGCCTATGCACTAGCTGACTCAGCAGACTGCGTTTTGGAAGAATTCGTCAACTTTGATCTTGAAATTTCTGTCATCGTATCTGGAAATGGCAAGGATGTGACGGTTTTCCCAGTTCAGGAAATATCCACCGCAACAATATCCTGTCTAAGACCATTGTGCCAGCCCGCATTTCGGAAAGGCTGGCTGACAAGGCCCAAGCCATGGCGGTGCGAATTGCAGAACAGCTCAAGCTGTCTGGAACCCTTTGTGTGGAAATGTTTGCGACGGCTGATGACATCATTGTCAATGAGATTGCCCCGCGTCCACATAACTCTGGCCACTACTCGATAGAAGCCTGCGACTTCTCGCAATTCGATATTCATATTCTGGGCGTTCTGGGAGCACCATTGCCAGCTATCAAACTACATGCGCCAGCCGTCATGCTCAACGTACTCGGCCAGCATGTCGAGGCCGCAGAGAAATATGTCACAGAAAATCCAAGCGCCCACCTCCACCTGTATGGTAAAATAGAAGCGAAGCACAATCGCAAAATGGGGCATGTGACTTTGTTTAGTGATGCGCCGGATAGCGTGGTTGAGTTTGGGGAAGGGATTGATTTTTAGGAGGTTGCTTTGGAAATTTTTATTAATTATGTTGTGCCAATTCTAGAATTAATCATGTCATTTATTGGTGTTGTTTTTCTTTTCAAACCATCTACTCCATCGGTAAATATTGATATTGGTGATAAGTATTATTTTACTCAGAATATCAAAGAAAGTAATAATTCTAAATCAACAAATAATAACGATTATGCTCCTCTGATTATAGCTGTTTTTGATATTTTTTTGGAACTTACCTTTTTTTATTCATTGGCAGGAAAGTTAATGATTTTTTTATAATAATGGTAATTTCTTTGATAAAAAAATTTTTAAGATATTGGAGGTTAGGAATTGACTATAGATTTGAACTGGTTCCTCCAACAGCAAGTATTGTAGTTTTTTTTATCTTTTAAATTTTTTTACCAACCAATGTAAAAAGAATTTTTGGGAAACAAATACAAAAAAATTGATTTTAGTAAGTTTTCTGGCTTACAATCAACCATTGAATCAATTTTAGCTCCTATGCCGGAATTTTTTTAAAGTTATTTACAAATTTTAAAATTGATAGAATCAGAAATATTTCAATTTTTTTTCTATTTTGACAATGACTTTATTTGTTTTACTTTGTGAAGGAACATCTGTATTTCAGAAAAAAAGGAAAAATCTAAAAAAATATCATCTAAAAAGTTTTGTAGCTTTTTTTATTGTATATCACTATTCATCTTACTGGGATACGCATTTTATAATATTGAACAAAAATCCTGTGAGAATTGTAACAGAAATGATTATTAAATATTTAAATAATTAAGTTGTATAACACTTATATCAATAATTTCTAAGCTATTTAGATCTAATTTGCCAGTGCCGACCATGAAAAAGTAAAAGCCAAATATCAGGAATTAAAGATTCAATATCCAGACAATTATCTGGCTATCTATGATTTGCCTTTGGATACGGATCTAAGTAGCTTGCCACACTATCCGTCGGTAGCGATAAGTAAGGAGGAGTTTAATTAGCCTATGAAAACTATTGGTCTGATTGGTGGTATGAGTTGGGAAAGTACCACATCTTACTACCAAATTATTAATGAAACCATCAAAAAAGAGCTGGGTGGCCTGCATTCTGCTAAAATTCTGCTTTACAGTGTTGATTTTGCAGAGATTGAGCATTATCAGGCAGTCGGAGACTGGGAGAAAAGCGGTCAACTGTTGGCAGATGTTGCTCAGCGCTTGGAGCAAGCTGGTGCAGATTTCATTGTTATTTGCACCAACACCATGCACAAGGTTGCTCCGCAGATACAAGAAAAGATTACGATTCCAATCTTGCATATTGCACAGGCAACTGCGCAGGCCTTGTTGGCTGACGGTATTCAAAAAGTCGGTCTTCTAGGGACTAAGTACACCATGACCCAAGATTTTTACAAGGAGAAATTAATAGAGTCTGGGTTAGAAGTGCTGATTCCAGACCAAGCTGGTATTACAGAGGTCAATCGGATCATTTATGACGAACTCTGTCTAGGGGATATCAAAGAAAGCTCAAAGCAGACTTATCTTACCATTATAGATGATTTGAAAAAGCTGGCGCAGAAGCTGTTATCTTGGGTTGTACCGAGATTGGTCTCCTCGTCAAGCAATCCGACACTGACCTGCCTCTTTACGACACAACAGTGATCCATGCAGAGAAAGCAGCGGAGTGGGCGGTAAATAAATGATTATAGAAGACAAGTGCAACTGCAAAATGGGACATGTAATCTTGTTTAGTGATAAGCCAGATGAGGTGAAGGAATTTGGGGAGTAAGATAGAACCCTAATTATAAGGTGTGTTATATTACCCCTGCAAGGATGACTAATTGATAAAGTCAGCGATATAACTTAGGTGACTAAACAGGAGTTTATTATAATGAAATTTATTCTTTTAAAAATAAATATATTTTTGGAGTATCATAGGGGATAATATGGATAGAATTTCTAAATATTTAATTATTGCAGAACCTAATAGCTCAAATAGAGTATTGCACAACTCTAAAAAAAGAATTATTAGAATCATTGGAAAAATGCAACAAAGTTATCTTTTAAATCTGATTCGACTTGTATCAACGAAAAAGTATTTTTAAGTATGAATTAAAAACTTATTGAAAAAAAGAGAAACAAAAAGATTTAAAAGCAATTTTTTTGTATTGATATTACACCTTGAAGATGAAAATGATATTTCGCAACTCGAATTAGTAGATAAAGAAATTAATAATTTTGTTGAGTCGTATAATGATTTAAGAATGTTAATTTTAGAAGATGTTTTATCACAATATTATAGTAAAAAAGCTTACGAATTAATACATATTATTGAAAACAAAACTCGGGCATTGATAGCTGAGGTTATGTTCCTAAAATCCAATAGCTTGTCATGGGAGAACTCATTAACTAAGAGTTTAGGAATTCGAGATACAGGAAAATCTGACCAACCATTGTCAGGAAAATATTTCAGTGATTTGACTACTTTGTTGTTTACAACTTACGAAGAAAAAATTCCAGATGGGTTTGATTCTCAGGAGCTGTTTGTAGATAGTATCGCTAAATTAAGCAATTTAATAAAGAATAGAAGTAGGTGTGATTCCGATTTCATAGAAAAAAATTTCAATGAGCTAGAGAATTATATAAATCAAATTCAGCAGTATGCCCCTAGATCAGTTTGGGATAGATATATTGCTAGTAGTTTGAAGAATAGCAAAAAGCTTTCAAATAGCTTAAATACAATCCTTAAGGGCTTGGAATCCCCCCGAAATTCAATCGCACATAATAAAACTTTCCGTAAAGAAAATTATGAAAAATTAAAAGCAGATTCTGATAAAGTTATTGTCTTGATACAAGAGGCTATAAGTTTATTTGAATCAGAGCCCATTACTTCTTATTCTGAGGAGGAAGAGAAAGACATTAATGTTTTATTCGATACCATACCAGAAGAATCGTCAAAAAAGAATGATACCAATGTTGGTGGTGACTTAACAATTATTGTTCCTACAAGCCAAGAAGGCTTTGAAGAAACCTTTCTTGGCGAGAAACAGTGGTATGATATTCGTATTTCTGAAAATAATCGAGATAAGATTCGGTTTATAGCTGCCTATGAAACAGCTCCAGTTAGTGGTATTCAATATTTTGCGGAAGTTGAGGAAATTGTACAGTCAGATAACTATGTGGGGTACTGGAAAATTAAGTTTAAAAAAGAAACGTTGCAAAAGTATCCTGAAATAAAAAAAGTTGATAAAGTTTTTCCTCCGAGAAATATTATTTATACTTCTAAAAAATTGTTAGATGAAGCCGAGAATCTAGATTATATCCTTTCTGCAAAATTTTATGCTGTTAAAGAAGGTAGACATTCGGGAATATACATAACATGGGAAGAAGCCGAGAAACAGGTAAAAAGGGTTCTCAGGAGCAGTTTATAAATCGTTTAAAACATATATTGAAGCTGAAGAATTTTTAAACTCAAGGTCTTTAGAATTGTAAAAAAATGAATAATATATAAGGCTACATCTAAAAAAATTTCATTTTTAAAAAAATTAAAAACTCTGATATATTGATATTCGTTGGCTTAACCATTATATAAAAAGATAAAGAATATATATAAATTATCTACCCCTATAATAAAACTCTAAAGAGGAGAGTAATGATGAGACTTTGGACTGTTCAAGATAAAAACTGTTCTTGAGACTTTAAGAAATGATAAAATTTATTTTCCTAATTTTTGATAAAAGTGAATATTTAAAAGCAAATTCCTGCAATGGCTGGACTTTATAATGTTTTCTTGAATATATTTTTGTACTCTTAATAATACACATTTAAATGGATTGGTATTTTGTTTTGCACAAATGGATTCTAATGGTGAAGTTGTAGGAATTGACGATTTCTATTCCTTTGTTCAAAAAAACAAAAAGATCAATAAAAATCTTTGTGGAAGCAATTCGATATAAAAATATAACATTATACTAGAATTAGAAGTAAACGAAGAATTTTTGAATCTTATGAACATAGATATAAATGATTTTCAATTTCTTATGCCCCCTATTGAACCAGATAATATTTACTATCATGAAGAAGATGTTGGGAATATTTTAAATGAGGTTGCAAGAGGTGTTACTAGAGTTGGGAAATTACCAAGTGGCGTTATTCAATCTCATTTACCTTATATCAAGCCGGAATATGTTGTTAATACATTTAGTATGTTTGGTTTGTTAGATTAAAAAATTTTTTAAGGAGAAACAACATGATCAACCGTTACTCTCGCCCTGAAATGGCGAACATTTGGACTGAGGAAAATAAGTACAAGGCTTGGCTGGAGGTAGAGATTCTGGCTGACGAGGCTTGGGCTGAGCTGGGTGAGATTCCCAAGGAAGATGTGGCCTTGATTCGTGAGAAGGCGGGCTTTGACATTGACCGCATCTTGGAGATTGAGCAGGAGACGCGCCACGATGTGGTGGCCTTTACGCGTGCGGTTTCTGAGACGCTGGGTGAAGAGCGCAAGTGGGTGCACTATGGCCTGACCTCGACCGATGTGGTGGATACGGCCTACGGCTACCTCTACAAGCAGGCCAATGACATTATTCGTGAGGATCTGCGCCGCTTCACCGACATCATTGCAGAGCGGGCGCGGGAGCACAAGTTCACCATCATGATGGGACGGACCCACGGGGTGCATGCGGAGCCGACGACTTTCGGTCTTAAGCTCGCGACTTGGTACAGCGAAATGAAGCGCAATATTGAGCGTTTTGAGATTGCTGCTGCCGGTATAGAAGCCGGGAAAATCTCTGGTGCGGTTGGGAACTTTGCTAACATTCCGCCATTTGTAGAAAGCTATGTCTGTGAGAAATTAGGCATCCGTCCGCAGGAGATATCGACTCAAGTCCTGCCACGTGACCTCCACGCTGAATACTTCTCAGCTCTAGCCTTGATTGCGACCTCTATAGAGCGCATGGCGACTGAAATCCGCGGTCTGCAAAAGTCTGAGCAGCGCGAGGTGGAAGAGTTCTTTGCCAAGGGGCAAAAAGGTTCTTCAGCTATGCCGCATAAGCGCAATCCAATCGGCTCTGAAAATATGACTGGTCTGGCGCGTGTTATTCGTGGTCACATGGTGACAGCCTTTGAGAATGTCTCTCTCTGGCATGAGCGCGACATTTCCCACTCATCTGCTGAGCGAATTATCGCTCCGGACACGACCATTCTCATCGACTACATGCTTAACCGCTTTGGCAATATCGTCAAGAACTTGACCGTCTTCCCAGAAAACATGAAGCGGAACATGAACTCAACCTTTGGTCTTATCTTCAGCCAGCGGGCTATGTTGACCTTGATCGAAAAAGGCATGACGCGGGAGCAGGCTTATGACTTGGTGCAGCCAAAGACTGCTCAGTCTTGGGATAATCAAGTGGACTTCAAGCCTCTGCTCGAAGCGGACCCAGAAGTCACTTCCCGTCTGACTCAAGAGGAGATTGATGAAATCTTCAATCCAACTTATTACACCAAGCGCGTAGATGAAATCTTCAAGCGCGTGGGACTGGATTAAACAAGAAAATAGGCATTTCGTAAGAAGTGCCTATTTTCTTTATCTTAAATTTGACTGGCCAGCTGCCCGATTTTCTTGAGCATTTCTTGGCGTTGTTGGTCTGTTTTACGTTCTACTCCGTTGAGCTCTGTCAGTTTGACGGGAGAAATACCGCAAAGTTTCAAGATTTGATTTTTAAGCACTTTGCCGTAGTCTTGGACAAAAGGCAGGGCAAAACTTGGTGTATTATGGCTGGCGATAATCCAGCCGGACTTGTCTTGCAGGTGGCCTTGGAGGCCAATTTTTTTATAAGAGTAAGCAAAGTCAGCCACAAAGACGCGGTCGATAAAGCCTTTGAGAATGGCCGGCATGCCGCTCCACCAGATAGGGAAAATGAAAATCAGATGGTCTGCCCAAGTAATCAAATCCCGGTATTTTGCCATTTCAGGGTCTTTGTGCAGGTCACGGCGTCTATGTTCTTGGTCAAAGCGTAAGATTGGGTCAAAATTTTCAGCATACAAGTCCAAGGTTTTCACTTCATGCTTCTTAGAAAGGTTGCTTTGAACTTCTTTGAGAATAGCAGCATTGAAGCCAGTTGGGCTGGGGTGGGTGTAAATAATCAAGGTTTTTATGATCGTTCTCCTTTGATATAAATGTCAAGCATGTGCTCAATCGTGCTTTGAATAACTTGAGGATCAAGGTCTTGTCCGATAGGACTGTTGGCCAGAACGGCTAGGCCTGTGATAAAGCTCCAAAAGTGAAAAAGGCTTTCTGCTTCGCTATTGCTAAAATTTTCCTCCTTGCGAAGCTTTAAAACAAGCTCCTTAAATTTATCAAATCCAGGCAGATCAGACTCCAAGAGAATGGTGTCCTGAGTCACCTTCATATATTTAAAAGGAAATTTGATAAAGAGAGCTTCGAAAAAATGAGGATAGGTCTTGGCAAAAATAATGAAATTAAGACCAAGCTGGGTCAGCTGATCACGCGCAGAACCTGTCGCATCAATCTTTTCATTGATTTCCTGATTGAGAAAGAGCGAAAGCTGGGTCAAAACCACCTTGAGGTAGCCTTCCTTGCTCTCAAAATGGCGGTAAGGGCTGCCATGAGTCACACCGCAGGCTTTGGCAACAGTCCTGAGCGAGAGCTGTTCAATTCCATGTTTTCCGATTTCTTCAATCCCTGTTTGAATGAGCTGTTCTTTCAGCAGGGCTGTATTGCGTTTCATTCATCTCCTCCTAAAGTATACATTGTCTACTTATCTACCTTTAGTATACACTGTCTACTTTTTCTTGTCAACTAATTTGATGCTTTCTTCTAGTCTAGGATGTGGCAGAATTTGCTTTCGGTAAGATAAAATGTTAAAATAATATCAAAATGATAGCGCTTTCTTTTTAGGGTGGATTGCTCGTTGTAAAGAAACGCTGAGAAACGGAGGACACCTATGAAGAAAATTATCAACGATCCAACAGCAGTTGTGGACGAGATGCTGGAAGGATTGGCTTATATTCACAGCGATTTGGTTTATCGGGTGGAGGGCTTTGACATCATTGCCCGCAAGAGTGAGAAGACAGGCAAGGTCGGCCTGATTTCTGGCGGTGGCAGTGGTCATGAACCTTCCCATGCTGGCTTTGTCGGTGAGGGCATGCTGTCAGCTGCTATTTGCGGAGCAGTCTTTACTTCGCCAACACCAGACCAGGTCTTGCAGGCTATCAAGGAAGCAGATGAGGGAGCTGGGGTCTTCATGGTGATTAAGAATTACTCCGGTGACATCATGAACTTTGAAATGGCTCAGGAAATGGCTGAGATGGAAGGGATTGAGGTGGCTAGTGTCGTCGTAGATGACGATATCGCAGTGGAAGACAGTCTCTATACGCAAGGTCGCCGTGGAGTGGCTGGCACCATTCTTGTCCATAAAATTCTAGGGAATGCGGCGCGTGCAGGCAAATCTCTGACTGAAATCAAGGCTCTAGCTGACGAGCTGGTCAAAAATATCCATACGGTCGGCTTGGCTCTGAGCGGAGCAACCGTACCGGAAGTCGGCAAGCCTGGTTTTGTTTTGGCTGATGATGAGATAGAGTTCGGTATTGGCATCCATGGTGAGCCAGGCTATCGCAAGGAAAAGATGCAGCCTTCTAAGGACTTAGCCAAAGAATTGGTCGAAAAGCTCAGCCAGTCTATTGAGCTCAAATCTGGTAAGAAAATTGGTATCCTCATCAATGGTATGGGTGCAACACCACTCATGGAGCAGTATGTCTTTGCGGCCGATGTAGCAAATCTCTTGGCAGATGCTGGAGTTGAAGTTGTCTATAAAAAGCTGGGTAATTACATGACCTCCATTGACATGGCAGGGATTTCTCTGACCTTTATCGAGCTGGATCAGCCAGACTGGCTGGAGGCTCTCAGTAGCCCAGTCACGACAGCCGCTTGGTAAGGAGGTGCTTATGGACGCAGCAAGAGCAAAAAAATGGATGCAGTTGTTCAACGATAAGATTCAGGACCAAAAAGCCTACCTGTCTGATCTTGATACTCCCATTGGCGACGGTGATCACGGTGCCAATATGGCCAGGGGAATGTCAGCAGCAGTAGAGAGTCTAGCTGCTAAGGACTTTGCCAGTGCGGCTGAGGTTTTTCAGGCTGTTTCCATGCAGCTGATCAGCAAGGTCGGCGGTGCTTCAGGCCCTCTTTATGGCTCGGCCTTTATGGGTATGGCCAAGGCAGAAAAAGACGGCAAATACTTGTCAGAAGTCATCCAAGCTGGGCTGGACATGATTCAGAAACGGGGCAAGGCTGTGCCAGGCGAGAAGACCATGGTGGATGTCTGGTCGGGGATTCCTGTTTCTCTGCAGTCCGGAGACTTGACGCATGAAAAGATTGGCTCCCTAGTGGAAGCGACCAAAGATCTGAAAGCGACCAAGGGGCGGGCTTCCTATGTCGGTGAGCGCTCTATCGGCCATATCGATCCCGGTTCGGCTTCATCTGGTCTCCTCTTTGAGGCTCTTTTAGAAACGGAGGCAGGCTGATGGCAGATACTGGCATTCTTATCGTTTCCCACTCCAAAAACCTGGCCCAAGGCTTGTTTGACCTCATTTCGCAGGTGGCGGCAGATGTGGACATCAGCTATGTAGGCGGATTGGACGACGGTAGCATTGGTACCAGCTTTGAAGGGATTCAGGCAGCTTTAGATGCCAATGACAAGGACACTATTTTGGCCTTTTTCGATCTGGGCTCAGCTCGGATGAATCTGGAAATGGTCGCTGACTTTTCTGACAAGGAAATCATTATCAATAATGTTCCCTTGGTAGAGGGAGCCTATACGGCTGCTGCCCTTCTTCAGGCTGGGGCAGATTTACCTAATGTTTTGCTTCAGGTTCGTGAATTAGAAATAAAGAAATAGCCGTTTTTCTAAAGACTTGATAAACGACTTCTTTTGCAAAATAAGGAACATTTTATATCAAAAAGCTGGGATTCAATCCCGGCTTTTTTGCTTTATCATTGTGCCAATTTTCAGGGAAACAGCCAGTGTTTCTTATTTTTTCTTCTTTAGAATAATTGAAAAAAGAACAAAACAATAAACTGTGCTTACTTTGTGACGCAATTCACTTTTTAATGAACAAAAATTTTTAGAATGTATTGCAAATTGGTATAGATAGACTTATAATAGATATAAGCACACAAGATGAAACAAAAAACGACAGCCGATTAGAAGCCATCGTTTTCAATCTTAGTGGTCCCGATTGCAGGAAATGAACTTGATCTTGAAGAAGTCGCCGCGTTTGTAAGTTTCGCTGTACTCTAAGATTTGCCCAGTGCTTTCCAGCTGAGTAATCTTCACCTGATGAACGGTCGGGAAGTTGGTATCAACTTCCAGTACTTTCGCAACATCTTTTGGTGTTGGGAAGACAATTTCATTGGTCTCTTCAAAATGTTCATCATTCATGTGAATGTGGTAGTCAGTTTTGAAGCGGTTGTAGATAGAGCTGTAGTAGTCCATATCTGGATAGTTAGGATTGATATACTGCTCAGGGATATAGGTTTGGTGATAGATATAGATTTTATCGCCAGTCCGTCTGATCCGGTCAATCTTATAGTAGAACTGCGTTGGTGCTAGTTCTAGCTTATCCAAGATTTTCAGGTCATTCCCACGCTTGATGGAGAGAACAGTCACCTTATCTTTTTGGATAGGGAAGGTCTCAACGTCAGAAAATTCCACCAGTTTGTGCTTTCTTGCACGTGAAACGAAGGTTCCCTTGCCTTGCTGGCGGATGATGTAACCATCATTGGCCAGTTCATTCAAAGCGCGGACAACAGTAATGGAGCTGACATTAAACATCTGAATCAGCTCAGCTTCTGTGTAAAACTTATCGCCATTTTCAAATTTGCCAGAAATGATTTGCTGCTTGAGCTCATCTTTGATTTGTTGGTATTTTGGAATAGCCATTTTGTTCACCTCTCTTTTTTTACTTATCTTACTTAAGATTTTAACATATTTTTAAAAAAAATGTTGACATTTATGCAAAAATTTATTATATTAATATTAACAAGAGATGAAAGCGGTTTTATACCTGAGGGAACATTAGATGGCAAGATTCAAAATTGGTCATTCTTTCTGTTTGGATGATCGGGAGTTTAAGATTTTATCGGGAGCCATTCACTATTTTCGGGTACAGCCTGAGGACTGGTATCATTCCCTTTATAATCTCAAAGCTCTGGGCTTTAATACAGTGGAGACCTATCTTCCCTGGAATATGCACGAACCTCAAAAAGGTGTCTTTAATTTTCAAGGGATTTTAGATATTGAGGCATTTTTACAGACGGCTCAGGATTTGGGACTTTATGCCATTATCCGCCCTTCGCCTTTTATCTGCGCGGAGTGGGAGTTCGGTGGTCTGCCGGCCTGGCTGCTCAATGAAATATGCGCATCCGCTCATCAGATGAAGCCTTTCTGCAGGCCGTAGCCAGCTATTATGACGAGCTGCTGCCGCGACTGACTCCAAGGCTGCTGGACAATGGGGGCAATATCCTCATGATGCAGGTGGAAAATGAGTACGGTTCTTATGGGGAAGACAAGGCCTACCTGAGAGCAATCAGACAGCTCATGGAAGAACGAGGTGTAACCTGTCCGCTCTTTACTTCAGACGGACCTTGGCGAGCTACGCTTCAAGCTGGTACATTGATTGATGATGATGTCTTTGTGACTGGGAATTTCGGCTCCAAGGCATATTATAACTTTGGTCAGATGCAGGAATTCTTTGACGAGCATGGCAAAAAGTGGCCGCTCATGTGTATGGAGTTCTGGGATGGCTGGTTCAATCGCTGGAAAGAACCTATCATCAAGCGAGATCCAGACGAGCTGGCTCAAGCTGTTCACGAAGTGCTCCAGCAGGGCTCAATCAATCTCTATATGTTTCATGGCGGTACCAACTTTGGCTTCATGAACGGCTGTTCGGCCAGAGGTGTCATTGACCTGCCACAGGTAACTTCCTATGACTATGATGCTCTACTCAATGAGCGTGGCAATCCGACGGATAAGTACTATGCAGTCCAGAGGATGCTGAAAGAGCATTATCCAGAGTATCCACAGATGGAGCCGCTGGTGAAAGAGTCTTTTGAACTCAGGAATATCCCGCTCAGTCAGAAAGTTAGTCTCTTTGAGACATTGCCAGACTTGGCTCAGCCTATCGAAAGTCTCTATCCGATGAAGATGGAGGAGTTGGGGCAAAATGTCGGCTACCTGCTCTATCGAACTTGGGCTAGTTGGGATGCTGATCAGGAAAGGCTCCGTGTCATTGATGGCCGCGACCGTATGCAGCTCTATGTGGACGGTCAGCACATAGCAACCCAGTACCAGACAGAAATCGGTCAGGATATCATGGTGGACGGCCAGAAAAAGACAGAGCACCAGATTGATATTTTGATGGAGAATATGGGTCGGGTCAATTATGGCCACAAGCTCTTGGCAGATACCCAGCAGAAGGGGATTCGCACAGGTGTCTGCAAGGACCTGCACTTCCTGCTTGACTGGCAGCATTATCCATTGCCGCTGGACCATCCAGAAAAGATCGACTTTTCAAAAGGGTGGCAGGAAAAGCAACCAGCTTTCTACGCTTTTGACTTTAAAATGAAAGCGCTTAAAGATACTTACCTGGATCTGTCCGACTTTGGCAAGGGCGTCGTCTTTGTCAACGGTGTCAGCATTGGCCGTTTCTGGAATGTCGGACCGACCTTATCGCTCTATATCCCGCACAGCCTGCTCAGAGAAGGCGACAATCGCATCATTATCTTTGAGACAGAAGGGAACTACAGCGAAACCATTCACTTAGTTAACCAACCTACATTTAAAACAATAAAGGGGGAAAATCTATGACAATAGTAGGTGCACGTATCGATGGACGTTTGATCCATGGACAGGTAGCCAATCTTTGGACTACCAAGCTCAACATTTCACGCATTATGGTGATTGACGATGAGGTAGCTGAAATGCTATCGAAAAGAGCGGGCTCAAGCTCGCAACGCCAGCTGGTGTGAAACTCAGTGTCTTGCCGATTGCTAAGGCAGCAGAAAATATCTTGGCCGGCAAGTATGATTCGCAGAGACTCTTGATTGTCGCTCGCAAGCCAGACCGCTTCCTACGGCTGGTCGAAGCTGGTGTTCCGCTGGAAACGCTGAACGTCGGCAATATGTCTCAGTCAGACGAAACTCGCTCCATTACCCGCTCGATCAATGTGGTGGATGCAGATGTTGAAGCTTTTTATAAGCTGCACGAAAAAGGAGTCAAGCTGACCGCGCAAATGGTTCCCAACGATCCAGTTGAGGACTTCATGAAGTTATTAAAATAAGACAAAATTTTAGGAGGACATTGTTATGATACAATGGTGGCAAATTTTACTACTCACTTTGTACTCAGCTTATCAAATCTGTGATGAGTTGACCATAGTTTCGTCAGCAGGATCCCCTGTATTTGCTGGTTTTATTACTGGCTTGATTATGGGCGATTTGACGACCGGTTTGTTTATCGGTGGTAGCCTGCAATTGTTCGTTCTTGGTGTCGGAACATTTGGTGGGGCTTCTCGTATTGATGCAACATCAGGTGCCGTTCTTGCGACAGCCTTCTCCGTAGCACAAGGCATTAAGCCAGAGTTGGCTATTGCGACAATCGCAGTACCGGTAGCAACTTTGTTGACTTACTTTGATATCTTAGGCCGTATGACAACGACTTATTTCGCACACCGTGTGGATGCAGCAATTGAACGCTTCGACTATAAAGGTATTGAACGCAACTATCTCTTGGGTGCACTTCCTTGGGCCCTGTCTCGTGCCCTCCCAGTCTTTCTAGCTCTGGCATTTGGTGGAACATTTGTTCAAGCGATAGTAGATGGTGTTGCTGGTGTGAAATGGCTAGCTGCAGGTTTGACACTGGCTGGTCGTATGCTTCCAGGACTCGGGTTTGCCATCTTGCTTCGTTACCTTCCAGTTAAACGAAATCTTCACTACTTAGCTCTTGGTTTTGGCTTGACTGCTATGCTGACTGTTCTTTACTCAAACATTCAAACTTTGGGTGGGGCTGTATCTAGTATTGTTGGAACTCTTCCAAAAGATGCTGCGATCACATTTGCCAATAACTTCAAAGGCTTGTCTATGATTGGTGTAGCTATCTTTGGAATCTTCCTTGCAGTACAGCATTTCAAATACAGCCAAAGAACAGTAGCTGCTGCGCCAGCTGCTAGCACAAACTCAGAAAGTGAGGAAATTGAAGATGACGAACTCTAATTATAAATTAACAAAAGAAGATTTTAAACAGATCAACAAACGCAGCTTGTTCACTTTCCAATTAGGCTGGAACTACGAGCGGATGCAAGGTTCTGGCTATCTCTACATGCTCTTGCCTCAGCTGCGTAAAATGTACGGAGACGGCACTCCAGAATTGAAAGAAATGATGAAATTGCATACGCAATTTTTCAATACCTCACCTTTCTTCCATACTATTATTGCAGGGTTTGACCTAGCTATGGAAGAAAAAGACGGGGTTAAATCAAAAGATGCGGTAAATGGTATCAAGACAGGTCTTATGGGACCGTTTGCTCCTCTTGGAGACTCTATCTTTGGCTCTCTTGTGCCAGCCATCATGGGATCTATCGCTGCTACCATGGCTATCGCAGGCCAGCCTTGGGGAATTTTCCTTTGGATTGCTGTAGCAGTTGCTTATGACATTTTCCGTTGGAAACAGTTAGAATTTGCCTACAAAGAAGGGGTCAATCTCATCACCAACATGCAAAGTACTTTGACAGCTCTTGTTGAAGCGGCTTCTGTACTGGGTATCTTCATGGTGGGTGGTTTGATTGCGACTATGATTAACTTTGAAGTATCATGGGTGCTGAAGATTGGTGAAAAAGCTATTGATTTCCAAGATATGCTCAACCTTATCTTCCCACGTTTGATTCCAGCAGTCTTTACAGGCTTTATCTTCTGGCTTTTGGGCAAGAAAGGAATGAACTCTACTAAGGCTATCTTCATTATCATTATCATGGCAGTAAGCTTCTCTGCTATCGGCTACTTCCTGCTGGGACAAGTACCAGAGTAATGGAGTGATTTATGAGTAAGAAATTAGTTTTAGTTAGCCACGGCCGCTTTTGTGAAGAGCTGAAAACAACTACGGAAATGATTATGGGGCCTCAGGAAGACATCCATGCAGTAGCCCTGCTTCCGGAGGAAGGCCCAGAAGATTTCGCAGCTAAATTCTTAGAAACGGTCAAAGACTTTGAGGATTACTTGGTTTTTGCGGATCTCTTGGGGGGCACTCCTTGTAATGTAGTCAGCCGCTTCATTATGGAAGGACAGGATATCGAGCTTTATGCGGGGGTCAATCTGCCCATGGTCATTGAGTTTATTAACGCTTCTTTGACAGGAGCAGAAGTTAACTATCCATCCAAGGCAGCAGAGAATATTGTTAAGGTTAATGATGTTCTAGCTGGCCTAATGGATGATGAAGATGAATAAAAGCTTGAACAATCATTTCTAGTTGGGTCAAGTCCTTGCGCTGTCAGCAGATGGGAGACTGCTGATAGGTAAGGATTGGCCACGGTGGATGATTCAAGCATACTGCTCTAAGAGGAATTTGGGAGATGCCTCTTGGTCTAGGGAAATGGATGGTTCAGCATTGCAAAATGCAATCGCTGTCTGGTTTGAAAAAGCTTGTTAAAAGCATATTTCAAGTCTAGCCATCGTTGCGGGGGTGGGACAGCTAGCCGAAAATCTTAGATTTTCTGGATTTCTGTCTCGCTCCCCCTTTTTTCAAATGATGGAAAGGAATGAGAAAGAGAATGTTAGATTATTCACAGGAAGAATTGCAGCGTCTGGGGGCTGACATCACAACGAGAGAAATCTACCAGCAGCCTGAGGTCTGGCAAGAAGCTTTTGACAGTTACAAGGCTCAGGCCGCAGATATCGCTGCTTTTCTGAAAAAAATAGAGGACAAACATGACTACATCAAGGTCATGTTTGCCGGAGCCGGCTCATCAGCCTACGTCGGAGATACCTTGACGCCTTATTTCAGGCAGATTTATGACGAGCGCAAATGGAATTTCAATGCCATCGCGACGACAGATATCGTGGCCAATCCCTTGGTGCATCTGAAAAGAGAAGTGCCGACAGTGCTGGTTTCCTTTGCCCGCAGCGGAAATTCCCCAGAAAGTGTAGCGACTGTGGACTTGGCTAAGCAGTTGGTGGATGACTTGTATCAGATTACCATTACTTGTGCTGCCCAAGGCAAGCTAGCCCAGCAGGCCCAAGGTGATGAAAAGAATCTTTTGCTCCTGCAGCCAGAAGCTTCTAATGATGCTGGCTTTGCCATGACCTCTAGCTTCAGCTCCATGATGCTGACAGCCCTTTTGGTCTTTGACCGGGCTGATCTAGACCAGAAGGAAGCCAAGGTTGCGGCTTTGATTCAGCTCAGTCAGGATGTTTTAGAACGCGTTGCAGATGTGCAGCAGCTGGTTGATTTGGATTTCAGTCGGGTCATTTATCTGGGAGCAGGGCCTTTCTTTGGTCTGGCGCATGAAGCCCAGCTCAAGATTTTAGAGCTGACAGCCGGCCAAATTGCGACCATGTACGAAAGTCCAGTCGGTTTCCGGCATGGGCCTAAGTCGCTGATTAACCAAGACACAGTCGTTCTGGTCTTTGGTTCGGCAGATGCCTATACCAAGGCTTATGATTTGGACTTGGTGAAGGAAGTGGCTGGTGACGGGATTGTCCGTAGACTGGTCTTGCTGACTGGCCGGGAGGAGCAGTTGGAAGGAGTCGAGCAAGTAGTGCTAAGTACCCAAGCGCTTCTGGGAGATAGCTATCGCATCTTCCCTTACATCGTTTACGCTCAGCTCTTTGCCCTCTTGACCTCGCTCAAGGTTAAGAACCGTCCAGATACACCGTCTCCGACAGGCACGGTCAATCGTGTAGTACAAGGAGTTATCATTCACCCTTTTGAGGAGTAAGAGAAGGAAAAGTTATGGAGAAATTACAAATCAGCCACAAAAAAGTGAGCCATTTGAAAAAACTATCAAACGAGCAGGGGATTATCGGGGCTTTGGCCATTGACCAGCGTGGTTCGCTCAAGAAATGCTGGCCAGCGGAGAAGATGCGCCTTCTGGTGACCAAGCTCTGGTTCAGTTTAAAGAATTAATCTCCAGTCAGCTGACGCCCTATGCCAGCTCCATCCTGCTGGATCCGGAGTTTGGTCTGCCGGCAGCCGAGCTGCGAGATGCGTCCTGTGGGCTAATAGTGGCCTACGAGAAGACCGGCTATGATGCGACAGCCGAGGGCCGCCTGCCGGACTTGCTGCCAAATTGGTCAGCTAGTCGTTTCCGAGACATGGGCGCAGATGCCGTCAAGGTCTTGATTTACTATGATGTGGACGACAAGCCAGAAATCAACGACATCAAGCAGGCCTGGGTTGAGCGCGTGGGCAGTGAATGCTTAGCTGAGGACATTCCCTATTTTCTGGAGATTCTGACCTATGATGCTAAGAGTGACAGTGTCTTGGACGCTAACTATGCCAAGCTTAAGCCGCATAAGGTCAACGAGGCAGTCAAGCTCTTTTCAAATCCTCGTTATCATGTAGATGTTTTAAAGGTTGAAGTGCCAGTCAATATGAACTTTGTTGAGGGCTTTACCAAAGAAGGAGTTGAGCCAGTCTACAGCGTGACGGAAGCCCGAGCTTTCTTTAAAGAACAGTCAGATGCGACGCACTTGCCTTTCATCTTCCTCAGCGCTGGTGTCAGTGCCGAACTTTTCCAAGAAACGCTGCGGCTAGCCCATGAAGCGGGCTCACAGTTTAACGGTGTTCTGTGCGGACGGGCTACCTGGAAGGATGCAGTTTCTGTCTTTGCCCAAGAGGGAGCTGCAGCAGCTCAAGAGTGGCTGGACGAGACAGGCCGTCAGAATATCGAGGATCTTAATCAAGTCTTGCGCCAGACAGCTGTGTCTTGGGTGGACAAGCTTGACCTGCCTTTTGAAGACAGGACTTGGGAAGTTCGTGATTTTTAACAGGATAGATAAAAGAGGTTTGGTATGAAATCTTACCGAGAATCCATTTTTGGAAAGCTGGGCGGTCAGGAGATTCTGGCTTATACTTTTGAAAACGATCGAGGTTATCGTCTGATAGTCATGAACTATGGAGCAACCGTCATCCAGTATGTTACTCCTGATAAAAATAATCACTTTGACAATATCGTTGTCGGGTTTGATCAGTTTGAGGACTATATTGGGAACAGCCCTAAGCATGGAGCCGGCATTGGTCCGGTGGCTGGGCGTGTCGCCGGAGCAACTTTTGAACTGAATGGCCAGACCTTTAAGCTAGAGGCCAATAATGGCCTAAACTGTAACCATAGTGGATCCAGCGGCTGGGACAGCACAGTTTTTGAAGTAGAGGAAGTCAGCAATGATGGGCTCACCTTTTATACAGAGCGGACTGACGGAACTGGCGGCTTTCCTGGCAATCTGAAAATCTGGGTTTCCTATACCTGACAGAGCAAGGCAAGCTGGAAATTTCTTATCAAGTCCAGACAGATCAGGATACCTTGGTCAATCCGACCAACCACAGCTATTTCAACCTGTCTGGTCGTTTCAATCAGCCCATTGATGACCATATCCTTCAGCTCAATACTGATGGTGTCTATCCTATCGCAGCTGACGGCCTTCCTGAAAAAAAGGCTGATGCAGAGCGCGACTTTGTTAAGAAGCTGACCAAGGGCGCTTCCCTTAAAGAAATTTTCGATGCGCCTGACGAGCAAATCCAGCGGGTATCTGGCTTGGATCATCCCTTTGCGCTAAGCCCAAGCCGAAACCAGGCAGGCACGCTCTATCATCCAGCATCGGGCCGCCGCCTGACCATTCAGACTCAGGCGCCCTGCCTAGTAATTTATTCAGCGAATTGCGTGGATGATTCGGTTCAATTTGACGGCCAGCCTATGATTCAGCATAATGGCTTGGCTCTGGAAGCTCAGGCTCTGCCGGATGCCATTCACAGCAGCCAGCAGTCGGATGTCATTCTCAAGGCCGGCCAGATTTTCACCAGCAGGACGGTGTATTTTGCTGATGTACCAGCAACTTTATAAAGAAACAATCGCGAAAGAGCACAGAAAACGGCAGTACCTCCTTCTGCCGTTTTTCTTTGTCCAGTTTTCAGCGACTATGTTTTCAGTAGCTAATCTTAAGCAAGGAAAAGGCCTCCACAATCAAAAGCAAAATCTTTTTTGCTAACTGAATTTTACTTTAAGTTTTTCTTAAGGTAAGACTGCTATACTTATTTTTATCAAATGAAGCCCCCTAACTTTGTTTGATAATCCTAAACTTTTTCATAATAATCTCCCATAAAGGCCGCCCAATCCGGTGGTCTTTTTTTGCTCAAATTTTAGAATAAGACAGGAAGTTTATCGGATTGTAACTCAAATGTTAAATTTTAAAGGATACGTTATACAAAGTTAAGGTTTCTTTAAGTTAGGGACAGTATACTATGAGTATCAAATGAAGACCTCCTAACTTTATTTGATAGAAATCCTAAACTTTTTCATAATAATCTCCCATAAAGGCCACCCAATCCGGTGGTCTTTTTTTGTGTTCAGACATGGATTAGATTTGCTTCCTCTGCCTTATTTCTGCTATAATAGTTCTATGAGTAGAATTTTAGATAATGAATTAATGGGTGATGAGGAATTGGTGGAGCGCACCTTGCGACCCCAGTATTTACAGGAGTATATCGGTCAGGACAAGGTCAAGAACCAGCTGAAGATTTTTATTGAAGCCGCTAAGCTAAGGGATGAGGCGCTGGATCACACTCTGCTTTTTGGCCCTCCAGGTCTGGGGAAGACGACCATGGCCTTTGTCATTGCCAATGAACTAGGTGTTAATCTCAAGCAGACTTCAGGTCCGGTGATTGAAAAGTCCGGTGATTTGGTTGCGATCTTAAATGACCTTGAACCGGGCGATGTCCTCTTTATAGATGAGGTTCACCGCTTGCCAATGGCAGTAGAGGAAGTGCTGTACAGCGCTATGGAAGATTTTTACATTGATATTATGATTGGCTCGGGTGAGACCAGTCGCAGTGTCCATCTCGATTTGCCGCCTTTCACTCTGATTGGAGCGACCACTCGGGCAGGCATGCTGTCCAATCCTCTGCGGGCTCGCTTTGGGATTACGGGTCACATGGAATATTATGAAGCTGGCGACTTGACTGAAATTGTCGAGCGGACGGCAGAGATTTTTGAGATGGATATTACCCACGAGGCTGCGAAGGAGCTGGCTCTGCGTAGCCGAGGCACACCGCGGATTGCCAACCGTTTGCTCAAGCGGGTCCGGGACTACGCGCAGATTATGGGCAATGGCCTGATTGATGATAAGATAAACGATCAGGCTCTCTCCATGCTGGATGTGGACCAGGAAGGGCTGGACTATGTGGACCAGAAGATTTTGAAGACCATGATTGAGGTCTACGGTGGCGGTCCCGTGGGGCTTGGAACCCTCTCGGTCAATATTGCTGAGGAGCGTGAAACAGTGGAGGACATGTATGAGCCTTACCTGATTCAGAAAGGGTTTGTCATGCGGACACGGACTGGGCGCGTGGCTACCCGTAAAGCCTATGAGCATCTAGGATATGAGTATATGAAGGAATGACGGGAACGTTGTTTCTTTTTTCTAATTTTTTTAAGAAAAAGAACCTAACAATGATTAGCAATGTATGAAACATATATATTGACAAAATAATCTGGTAATGTTCTTGTAATTTTTATATGTTAGAATTAGACAAAAATTCAAGGAGTTTCAAAACTATGGGAAAAATCAAGTCAGATACTATTTCCGCTCAGAACGCTATCAGTGAATTGGTTGGGGTAGATACAAGCGATAAGCAAAATCAGCAGGTAGAGTTTAGCTATACTACAGAGATTGCTGGGATGGAAGCAGGCCGTCAGGCATGCAATCAAATGCTGCAGGCTGTCAGTGACTTTAGCGCAGCTGTCCTGGCTCAGGCTAATAAATTTCCTGATATAGCTTATAAAATTGAAAAGCGTGATGTAGAACAGGCGCAACGTTGGAGCAACTGATGATAAAAGATAAAAATCAAGAAAAACGTGAGCAATTACATAAGCAAATCATTCAGCTTGAGAATCAAGAAGAAGATCTTTTAGTTCTCAAAAGACGTTATGAAGAGAAGGTAATGGATTTTCGTACAGATATTTGGACGATGAATGCCCAAATAGAAAATTTGATAGATCCCGTATCAGAGACTAGTTCTACCAATCGTAAAATATGGGAAGAAAACCAAGCCTTGCAGCAAGCAATTGACAGCTATGTAGAGCAGGAGTTGGACAATGTTTCTAAACAAACAAGGAAAGTTCAGCAAAAATTAGATGAAAATCGAGAAATTGACGAAAGAAAGGAACTCTTTACCATGGGAGTAAAGTACAGTGCGTCAGAGTCTTCACAGCTGATGGAGGCCATGGCTAATAATATTCAAGTGGCCAATGAGGTGACAGACCGATTGTCTCAGGGATGTGACCACCTGATAGCCACCCTAGACTCTGGAGAACTCATGGGAGCTGCCTATACAGCAGGGAAAGGTCTCTTTTCAGAGATTATCATTCCTGCCATTAAGAAGCTACAGGCTGCAGTGGATGACATTCAATCGGAGTTAAACTCTTATCGAGAGGCAGATGCTCAGGTGTCGGGGTATGGAAACCTCGATTTGGATCAGCTGAAGAAGACAAAAGAGTTGAGAGAGCAGCAGCTAGCCTCTGTCAAAAAGGCTATTAAAGACAAAGGATCGTTTTCGGAGTATGTGAAGTCTATTGCTGCATTTAATACCGTTTCTCACATAGAATCTCTGGTGAATCTCTCCAATGCAGAATTGCAAATTGAATCACAAATTAAAGAGTTAGAAGAAAAAATCGAAAAGCTGGAATTTTTTGTCGATCAAGTCTCTCAATATTTCAGTGATAGTCTAGAAGTCCTTCGTCTGGCTATCCAAGGAGCCAGCCAGCTAAGTCAAGTTCTAGTAGATAGTGACGGCAACTACTCAGTTGATGGTTTAGATATGAGTTGGGTTGAGAAGATAAAAAAAGTCAACATAAAAAATATGAAATATGATAGCTCTGATGAAGGGAAAAACCTGCATAAAAACTATCAAGCAGCTTTAGATAAGTTGCGTAGAGGCGATAAGCTGAGCGAAAAGGAAAACCAATATTTAGAAGCTTATGCCAAGCGTTACCCTGATATAGAACTACCGAGTATAGTGAGAGAAAGGATAGAATCTAGAAAAGTTAATAAGCATATAATAGATGAGCGAAATAAAAAAATTGAAGAAATAAAAAAGAGTAACAAATCTGTCACAGAAAAGTCAGAAGAAATTGTTAAAGCTTATGAAGATTATCTTTATAACTATGGAGATAATAAAAAAGCTTTTGAAGAATATGCTAAGGCTAGGGATGAAATAAAGAAAAAAATGGAGAGTGACGGTCAAGAATTCAAATGGGAGCCTCGTGAAGATGGTAGTCCAATTCAGAAAGAAGCCTATAAAATCGAAACAAAACTAGCAAACGAACTATCTAAATCTGAAGTAAATATGGGCGAAACTCTCCAAAGTATGGGGAATGATGTCATAGAGGTAGCTAAAAAGGACTCACCGGCAGTTGCTGGAACTGTTCTTACTGTGGCTACTGCTCCTACATTTGGTCCGGCAGCACCTATGATAGGAACACTCCCTTATCAAAAGCAATTTTATGATCTAGTACAAACTGGTCAGCCTCTTGATTTGAAGACCCGTTCTTATAATGATAGCAATTCCTATTCATTATGGGCACGTAACTGGGGAGGTAAGTATCATGATGACTATACTGGTAATTACTTATACGGATATGTGGGACAAGGATATCTACCTGTTCATTCTGGCTCGGCTCGTACAGCCTATTTGATGCATGCTGCAGGAGTCGCTCAAGGAATATCGGATAGAGATTTTTGGAAATATTGGGGAAATTTGACCAACGGCAACTGGGGAGACAATCCCGGTGATGCACAAATGATTCAGGATGGAGCATATGATTATGAAAATAGGGAAAAATAATATTGCAGCAAATAGAAGAAAGAAGGCTGTTCTCACTGCTGTTGTGGGTATCGCAAGTGTTTTTATTTTGATAATTGTAGGAAGTAACTTATTGTTAGGTATACAATTCGTGCTCCCTGGACAGAGTGTTAATCTTACTGTAAATACACCTAAAGAGTTGGAGGCCTCTTCACAATTAACTCTTACTAAATTTGATGATTCAAAGTTAGAATTGAGTGGACAAAATTATTGGGGAGACAAAGATGCTCATAAAGCATATGATATAAAAAATCAAAAGGTGACGGATGTATCTAATATTCTTGAGTCAGAGCCTGAAATACCGAATACTCAGTCTGGTGATACCTATATGACAAAAGAGGGCATTGTTGCTCAATATAAAGGAGAAAAGATTTTTAATGTGACAAATAGCGAAAAAAATAAGTATAATATTAAGATTAAAAATATATCGGATAGAATAGCAATTATTCGAGCTCAGATAATGGATAAAGGAGGGCTGAAATCATCGCAATGATGGTTTCAGTTCCTTTGTTTTAATTCTATCCAATAGGAGATAAAATGAAACAAATAATTTTAGAACTCTTAGCTTCAGATCCAGACATCCGAGCGATTTGGAAATTATTCGCAGTCTGGAGCTCAAGGATTCTTGGTTAGCGGCTGGATGTGTGAGGAATTTTATCTGGAATATGCTGTCAGAGCGACCAGGTTTTGACTCAGACACGGATGTAGATGTCATTTTCTTTGATCCGAGTTATGCCGAGGCAGAGACGATAGAGCTGGAAGCCAAGCTCAAGGCAGACTGGCCACAGTATCGATGGGAACTGAGAAATCAAGCCTATATGCACCGCCATAGTCCTGGAACGGCACCTTATAAAAATGCTTGTGGAGCCATGAGTAAGTATCCTGAGCGCTGCACGGCTATCGGCCTGCGCTTACTGGAAAATGACAAACTGGAACTTTTTGCTCCCTATGGTTTGGAGGATATCTTAAACTTTCAGGTCAGACCGACTCCTCATTTTCTTGAAAATAAGGAGCGCCAACGTGTGTATGCTGAGCGCTTGGCTAAGAAGAATTGGCAGGAACGCTGGCCGCAGTTGGAATACCACTATCCTAATAAATAAGTAAAAATTAAGAGTAAAATGTTTAAGTTATTTTAAGGAAGTTTTAAGGAATGGATATTATACTATAACCAAGTTAAGAAATTAACTTAACTCCTAAAACTTTTTTCTTTTTAAAAAATAATCTCCCTACAAAAAGCCACCAAACGGTGGTTTTTTGCTATTTTCAGACATGAGAGGGGCAGGGCTTGCCAGTTTTCAACGAGAATCAGGAAACTGTAAACGATTCAGGGCTAGTTTTTGCCATTATTTTGTTATAATAGATAGCGAGGTATTGTATGAAGAAAATTGTATTTGTATGTTTGGGCAATATCTGCCGCAGTCCGATGGCAGAGTTTGTCATGAAGAGTTTAACAGACCAGCTGAAAATCGAGAGCCGGGCAACATCAAGCTGGGAGCACGGCAATCCCATTCATCGGGGGACACAGGCTATTTTTAAGAAATATGCTATTGCTTATGATAGGAATAAGACTTCTCAGCAGATTTCGGCAGCAGATTTTGCGGATTTTGACTATATCATTGGTATGGATGAAAGCAATGTCCGAGATTTGAAGCGGATGGCGCCTGAAGATTTTCAGCATAAAATTTATCAGTTTGAAGAAGAAAGTGTACCAGATCCTTGGTACACAGGAGATTTTGACCAAACCTATGATTTGGTCTTGGCTGGCTGCAAGAAGTGGCTAGAGCGTTTGGATGGATAGGAATATGGATAAAGTAAAAGAATTTTACGATAAATACAAGGTCTATCTGACCCGGCAAATTTAGAACTCTTGGCTGTAACGGTCATTGTACTGTCAGCCATTCTGGTCTTTACTTCGGGGATTCCTGGTAAGGGCGTTTTAACGCTGGATCAGGGCAAGATCAAGTATGACGGAACCTTGGTTCGCGGGAAGATGAACGGTCAGGGGACTATGACTTTTCAAAATGGGGACAGTTATAGCGGTCAATTTCGCAATGGCATCTTTGACGGCAAAGGAACCTTTACCTCGCAGTCTGGCTGGAAATATGAAGGGGACTTCAGTAAGGGTCAGGCTGATGGACAAGGAAAGCTAACGACAGAAGGCAATGTCGTTTATGAAGGAACGTTTAAACAAGGAATTTATCAAAATGCGCATTAAATGGTTTTCGCTCGTCAGAATCACGGGGCTGCTTCTAGTTCTGCTTTATCATTACTTCCAGGGCGTTTTCCCTGGCGGTTTTATTGGCGTGGATATCTTCTTTACCTTTTCTGGCTTCTTGATTACCGCTCTGCTGATTGACGAGTTTGCCAAGAGGAAAGAAATCGATATCCAAGGCTTTTTCAAACGGCGTTTTTATCGGATTGTACCGCCTCTGGTCTTTATGATTTTGGTCGTTATGCCCTTTACCCTCTTGATTCGTAAGGATTTTGTGGCTGGGATTGGGACGCAGATTGCGGCTGCTTTGGGCTTTGTGACCAACTTTTATGAAATGCTATCTGGCGGCAATTATGAGAGTCAGTTTGTGCCACACATCCTGATTCATACTTGGAGTCTGGCTTTAGAAGTTCACTATTATGTTCTTTGGGGCTTGGCTGCTTGGGGCTTGGGCAAGGTTGCTAAGTCAACGGCCCGCTATCGCGGTATGATTGCGCTGGTTTCTGTAGGTCTCTTTTTGGTCAGCTTTGTATCAATGTTTGCTGGCGCTTTGACCACTAAGAATTACTCTGACATTTATTTTTCAAGTTTGACCCACGTCTTTCCTTTCTTTGCAGGAAGCATCTTAGCAACCTTGTCTGGTGTCGGCCATGTTAGCAATCGCTTTAAAATGCTGGAGCAAAAGCTGGCTCTCAAGCAAGTGCTAGGAATTATGGGGGGCAGCGCAGCTGTTTTGCTTTTGCTCAGCTTCCTACTCAAGTTTGACAATCTTTGGACCTACCTGGTAGGATTCTTGATTTCAACTATCTTGGCTTGTCTGATGATTTTGGCTGCTAGGATGTTGCATGACAAGCTCCCTGATGTGAAGGAGCCTAGCCTTATCAACTTTATCGCGGATACCAGCTATGGTGTTTATCTCTTCCACTGGCCATTCTATATAATCTTTACCCAGCTGATGAGTAACGGCTTGGCTGTTCTCTTGACTACGCTGTTATCTATTACTTTTGCAGCCTTGTCTTTCTATATCTTGGAGCCAACTCTTGCTGGTCGTCAGCCAGTTATCATGGGAACCAAGATGGACCTATCGTCTCTTACCAGACCAATCTTTTACAGTATGATTCCGCTGGCTTTGATCATGTTCTTTATCTCGGTGACAGCACCAAAGGTTGGAGCTTTTGAGGAAAGTTTGATTGTCAATGCTCTGAATCAAGCAGACACTAAGATGCAGACAACTCGCAGTCAGGTTGATCAGTCCAAGGCGACTGAGTACAATGTGGCGGACGGAATTACCATGATTGGTGACTCGGTTGCCCTGCGCTCAAGCGATCAATTGCAGCAGATCTTGCCAGGAATCGAGCTAGATACTGTCGTTAGCCGCAGTCTGAGCACAGGCTTAGAGGTCTACAAGACAGATATTGCTAATAGAGTGCTGAAGAAGCAGGTTGTCCTGGCTCTCGGGACCAATTCGTCTGGTTATTCGAATGAACTTTTGGATGAGTATGTTTCCAGCTTGCCTAAGGGGCATCAACTGATCCTCGTGACTCCTTATGACGGTCGCTCAGAGGGCGGTGTTTTAGCCCAGCAGCGGGAGTATGAGCTAGAATTAGCCAAAAAGTACGACTATGTCTTTGTGGCTGACTGGCATCAAACTGCTATCGAAAATCCGCAGATTTGGGAAGGGACAGACTATGTACACTTTGGCTCGAACTCAGAGTCCATCATTGAGGGGGGGACTCTCTATGCCAATACCATTAAGCAAGCCATAGATGAAGCAAATTCTGGCAATGTGAAACCATAAATAATCAGCTCGGTTCGTCCGAGCTTTTTATATTCGAATAAAGAAAGCGCTTTCACGCTTTATGTGAAAGTAAAAGTATGTGAAATCTTTAAAAATGTAAAAAAATTTTTTTTTCACAATAACTAAAAAGAATAGACTGTAAAAATAAGCGAATTTGTTATGTATTTCACAAATTAATAGAGAAAAGTTTGTGAATGTTAAGTGAAAGTGTTTACAAAAATCATTAAATGGGTTATAATTGTATTGTGAAATAATTAACAAAGGTTAGTGTTCTTCGTCTAACCTAAGGCAAAACCATTGGAGGAATAGAATGGCTGAAAAGAAGAAAACGGTAGAACAAGAAGACAAGGCTTTGGCAGCGCAAAAGCATGTCGATGAATTGGTGCAAAAAGGTCTGGTTGCACTCGAGGAAATGAGAAAGCTGAATCAGGAACAGGTGGACTACATCGTAGCCAAGGCCTCTGTAGCAGCTTTGGATGCCCATGGTGAGTTGGCTCTGCATGCTTATGAAGAAACAGGCCGCGGAGTTTTTGAAGATAAGGCGACTAAAAACCTTTTCGCCTGTGAGCACGTTGTGAATAATATGCGCCATACGAAAACTGTCGGCGTTATTGAAGAAGATGATGTGACTGGATTGACCTTGATTGCAGAGCCAGTGGGTGTTGTCTGTGGAATTACTCCAACAACCAACCCGACTTCAACAGCGATTTTCAAATCTTTGATTTCCTTAAAAACACGTAATCCGATTATCTTTGCTTTCCACCCATCTGCTCAAGAATCATCTGCTCATGCAGCACAAATCGTGCGTGATGCAGCGATTGCAGCGGGTGCGCCTGAAAACTGTGTGCAATGGATTACACAACCATCAATGGAAGCAACTTCTGCGCTTATGAACCACGAAGGGATTGCGACTATCCTTGCGACAGGTGGTAATGCAATGGTGAAGGCAGCTTACTCATGTGGTAAGCCAGCTCTGGGGGTTGGTGCCGGAAACGTACCAGCTTATGTGGAAAAATCAGCGAATATCCGTCAAGCAGCGCACGATATCGTTATGTCTAAGTCCTTTGACAATGGTATGGTCTGTGCCTCTGAGCAAGCTGTTATCATTGACAAGGAAGTTTATGATGAATTTGTAGAAGAGTTCAAATCTTACCATACTTACTTTGTAAATAAGAAAGAAAAAGCTCTCTTGGAAGAATTCTGCTTCGGCGCTAAAGCAAACAGCAAAAACTGTGCTGGTGCTAAGCTCAATCCAGATATCGTTGGTAAGCCAGCTACTTGGATTGCAGAGCAGGCAGGCTTCAGCGTGCCAGAAGATACGAATATCTTGGCCGCAGAGTGTAAAGAAGTTGGTGAAAAAGAGCCATTGACACGTGAAAAACTGTCACCTGTCATCGCTGTTCTCAAGTCTGAATCCCGTGAAGACGGTGTTGAAAAAGCCCGTCAAATGGTAGAATTCCATGGTCTTGGTCACTCAGCTGCTATCCATACAGCGGACGAAGAGTTGACTAAGGAATTTGGTAAAGCTGTTCGTGCCATCCGTGTTATTTGCAACTCACCTTCTACTTTCGGCGGTATCGGGGATGTTTATAATGCCTTCCTGCCATCATTGACACTGGGCTGTGGATCTTATGGTCGCAACTCAGTTGGTGATAACGTTAGTGCTGTGAATCTCTTGAACATCAAAAAAGTAGGAAGACGTAGAAATAATATGCAATGGATGAAACTCCCTTCAAAAACTTACTTCGAGCGTGACTCTATCCAATACCTGCAAAAATGTCGTGATGTGGAACGTGTCATGATCGTTACAGACCATGCTATGGTAGAGCTTGGTTTCCTAGATCGTATCATCGAACAACTCGATCTTCGTCGTAATAAGGTTGTTTACCAAATCTTTGCAGACGTAGAACCAGATCCAGATATCACAACTGTTGAACGTGGTACAGAGATTATGCGTACCTTCAAACCTGATACAATCATCGCGCTGGGTGGTGGTTCGCCAATGGACGCAGCTAAAGTAATGTGGCTCTTCTATGAGCAACCAGAAGTGGACTTCCGTGACCTTGTTCAAAAATTCATGGATATCCGTAAACGTGCCTTCAAATTCCCATTGCTTGGTAAGAAGACTAAGTTTATTGCAATCCCTACAACATCTGGTACAGGTTCAGAAGTGACACCGTTTGCCGTTATCTCTGACAAGGCTAACAACCGTAAATACCCAATTGCTGACTACTCTCTGACTCCAACTGTAGCCATCGTAGACCCAGCTCTGGTACTGACTGTTCCAGGATTTGTCGCAGCAGACACTGGTATGGACGTGCTGACTCACGCAACAGAAGCTTATGTATCTCAGATGGCAAGCGACTTTACGGATGGTTTGGCTCTCCAAGCGATCAAACTAGTCTTTGAAAACCTGGAAAGCTCTGTTAAGAACGCAGACTTCCACTCTCGCGAAAGATGCACAATGCCTCTACTATCGCTGGTATGGCCTTTGCCAATGCCTTCTTGGGAATTTCCCACTCTATGGCCCATAAGATTGGTGCTCAGTTCCACACAATCCACGGTCGTACCAATGCGATCTTGCTGCCATACGTAATCCGCTACAACGGTACACGTCCAGCTAAGACAGCGACATGGCCTAAGTACAACTACTACCGTGCGGATGAGAAATACCAAGACATCGCTCGCATACTCGGCTTGCCAGCATCTACTCCAGAAGAAGGTGTTGAATCATTTGCGAAAGCTGTTTATGAACTGGGAGAACGTGTCGGTATCGAAATGAACTTCAAGGCTCAAGGTATTGACGAAAAAGAATGGAAAGAACATTCACGCGAATTGGCCTTCCTTGCCTATGAAGACCAATGTTCTCCAGCCAACCCACGCCTTCCAATGGTTGACCACATGCAGGAAATCATCGAAGATGCTTACTATGGCTACAAGGAACGCCCAGGACGCCGCAAATAAGCGAGTAGCTTCCTTAATTAAAAATAAGACAGTCTGTCGGTCATCCCCTGCCCTTTGGTAGGGGATTTTTCTATGTGTCTTAGCGAGGCAAGACCGTCGGTCGAAGCCGAGCTTAGAGACATGGATGCTGAGGAGCGGAGCGACGTGAGCGCTAGGTTTCTTAACCGAAACGCATCCGTAGGACAAAGTTGAGTCATAGAGCAGTGGATGCAGTTTTGTCCGTTGGGACAAAAGCTGTACACCTTGAAGAAACACATAGCCAGGCAAGACCGTTGGTCGAAGCTGAGCTTAGAGACATTGATGCTGAGGAGTGGAGCGACGTGAGTGCTAGGTCTCTTAACGAAAGGAGCTTGCTGGGATAAAAAGACGTAAACCTTCTAACTACTTGTGGTTGAGTGAGCTTTTGTGCTAAGATAAGGGGACAATGGAAAAAAGGAGAGTAATGTGATTGTTTTATCTTTATGGGCTGGGCTGTTGAGTGGTCTTTGCTGGTTATTGGGGGATATTCTGCTGGTTGGCTTTGAGGTAGATAAGGAAAGTTATGCCTCCTTTACGGAGCAGAGTCGGATTGGCAATAAGAAGCTGGCTATGCTGATGCTGTCTGGCTCTGTCGGTCGGCTGCGTCTGGGCGCTCTGGTGGCTAACTTCTCAATCCCTCTTATGTTAGTCTCGCTTTATGCTCTCTTTGGTTTGACAAATAAGGGCTTGTGGGCCTATCTGTCAATAGCCTTGTTAGGAATTGGATTTGCCCTGTCGCCGGTGGCACATGTGGCCTTTTACTACGTTGGGATCATCAGCAAAAAGGCTTATAAACGAAGCGGCGGACAGGTCTGCTCAGACGAAGACAGTGGGCTTATCAATGAAGCAGTGCTCTTTCTAGATATAACCTGGCGGACAGCTATCGCCCTGACCGGTCTAGGCTGGCTCGTTTACTCACTGCTAATAGTTGCTGGTCAGACAATATTGCCTGCTTATCTGGGGCTGCTGACTCCTTTACCTCTAAGTCTGTTGACTATCTTACTGGTAGAAAAGCTGAGAATCGGACGTCCCTACCTTAACGGGGCTGGCTTAAACATAGGATTTAGTTTGTTCTATTTACTGCTTCTGCTTCATATAGTTTCTTAAGCGGTGGGTCCGTTAAATTTCAGAAAAAACAGAAAGTGTATATATTAACCTATTGAAAAATTCCTATTTCTGTGGTATGATGAAAGAGGTTTCAAGAATCGTTGGGAGGATAAGACATGAAAAACCCTACTTTACTTAAAGAAATGTTAGATTATCGCGGAAGAGATGAAATGCCCGACGATTTTGATACCTTTTGGAATAAACAAGTGGCGGAGGTTTGCTAATTGGCATTCTACTGATTTAAACTTCAAATTTGGGGTTTTAAATAAGCTAGTTGAGCTTAGTGTTTGTTAGCTTTGATTCCTTTAAGACTGGAAGTCTACAAAACTGCTTCCCCCTGGGACTAGGCATTTGCCTAGTTCTTTTTAGTTGTAGAAAAATGTTGGAACAGCCACGAAAAAAATAAATACTTTAGCTATATTCGTCTGTATAAGTTTCAAACTGAGATAAAAAGTAATACCTAAAAGGAAAGTACTTTCTAAAAGTAAAATCATATTGAAACTAATTGCAATAAATGTTAAGATAATAAATGTAAAGGCTTACAATAAATGAGTAAGGAGGATAGGAATCAAATGGAAGAGTTGAGACATAAGTTAATTGTGTCGTGTCAGGCTCTACCAAACGAACCATTACATAGCGACTTTATCATGGCTCGTATGGCAGTGGCGGCCAAAGAAGGAGGTGCTAGCGGAATTCGGGCTAACTCGGTTATAGACATCAAGGCTATTAAAGAAGCGGTGGATTTGCCAGTAATTGGGATTATCAAGAGAGATTATCCAGATGCCCAAGCTTTATTACACCAACTATAGCGGAAGTGGATGAGCTGATGGAAGCCCATCCGGAGATTATCGCTTTAGATGCGACAAATTCCAGCAGACCTCAAGGAGAGAGTTTAAAAGCATTTTTCCAGAAAGTGAAAGAAAAATATCCTCAGCAGCTTTTGATGGCTGATTGTTCAACTCTTGACGAGATGCTGGAAGCTGATCGAATGGGATTTGATTTTATCGGAACAACCTTGGTGGGCTATACTAGTCAGAGCGAAGGAGATAAGATTGAAGCCAATGACTTTGAAATCATCCGAAAAGCTTTAGCTGAGATTCAGCACCCTCTGATTGCTGAGGGGAATATTGATAGTCCTGAAAAGGTGAAAAGAGTTCTAGAGCTGGGAGCCTTTAGTGTGGTAGTAGGATCTGCCATTACACGGCCGCAGCTGATTACAAGGAAGTTTGCAGACGCAACGAAAGAATAGAAAAGAGGAAGAATATGTCAAAATTAGAAAAATATGAAGGTGTCATTCCGGCTTTTTATGCTTGTTATGATGAAGCAGGAGAAGTAAGCCCAGAACGTGTTCGTGCTTTGACTCAGTACTTTATTGATAAGGGAGTTAAGGGTGTCTATGTTAATGGTTCTTCTGGTGAGTGTATTTACCTCAGTGTAGCAGACCGGAAATTAATTTTGGAAAATGTCATGGAAGTGGCTAAGGGCAAACTGACAGTTATCGCTCATGTGGCTTGCAACAACACTAAGGACAGTGTGGAACTGGCTAAGCATGCTGAAAGTTTGGGTGTTGATGCTATCGCTGCTATTCCTCCTATTTACTTCCGTTTGCCGGACTATTCTATCGCTAAGTACTGGAACGATATGAGTGCAGCGGCTCCGAATACTGACTTTGTCATCTACAATATTCCGCAGCTGTCTGGAACGACTCTGACACCAGCACTCTATGCAGAAATGCGTAAAAATCCACGAGTTATTGGGGTTAAAAACTCTTCTATGCCGACTCAAGATATTCAAATCTTTGTCGCAGAAGGTGGGGAAGATCATATTGTCTTTAATGGTCCAGATGAACAGTTTATCAGCGGTCGAGTTATTGGTGCTAAGGCCGGAATTGGTGGAACCTATGCTGTGATGCCGGATCTCTTCCTGAAGCTCAACCAACTCATCATTGACAAAGATCTGGATCGTGCTAAAGAACTGCAACATGCGATTAATAGTGTGATTTACAAGATGGTCAGCGGTCGCGCAAATCTCTATGCTGTTATGAAAGAAATTCTTCGTCTCAATGAGGACTTGGATATTGGTTCTGTTCGAGCACCGTTAGAGCCTCTATCTGAGGGAGACTATGCGATTGCCAAGAAGCGGCTGCTATGATTAAGCAGGTAAGAGAAGACTTCTTGTAATATAAAGAGTGTGACACCAGAGTCTAGGGCAGTCTAAGCCTGCCCACCCCACGCTCTGGAGATGAATAATAATGGAGAAATTCTATGGGAAATGTTGGTTTTACCACAATCGATATGATTATCCTGATTGTGTATTTACTAGTTGTTCTGGTAGCAGGTTTGCTGTTCTCGAAAAAGGAGATGCAGGGTAAAGAGTTCTTTAAAGGTGATGGAACGGTGCCTTGGTATGTAACATCTGTTTCCATTTTTGCTACATTGCTAAGTCCGATTTCCTTTATGACACTGGCGGGGAACTCTTATGCAGGGACTTGGCTGCTCTGGTTTGCCCAGTTGGGTATGATTTTTGCCATTCCTGTGGCTATTCGTTTCTTCTTGCCGATTTATGCACGTCTAGATATTGATACAGCCTATGACTACCTGCAAAAACGTTTTGGTTCTAAGGCCTTGCGAGCTTTGTCAGCTGTCTTCTTCATCATCTATCAAATCGGCCGCATGTCCATCATTATGTATCTACCTTCAGTGGCTCTGGCTACTCTGACCAAGATTGATGTCAATATCTTGATTATCGCGATGGGTGCGATTGCCATTGTTTACTCCTATACCGGTGGTGTCAAGTCAGTTCTGTGGACAGACTTTATCCAAGGTTCAGTACTCTTGATTGGTACAGTTATAGGGCTTTTCTTCCTGATTGCTAATCTCAAGGGTGGCTTTGGCGATATTGCTAGTGAGCTGGCCAGCGGTAAATTTATCTCAGGAAATGAAACTATTTTCAATCCTAACTTGCTGAAAGATTCTATTTTCCTGATTATCTTGGGATCTGGTATCAACACCCTGTCCTCTTATGTATCTTCGCAAGATATCGTTCAGCGCTTTACGACAACTCAGAATGTGAAGAAACTCAATAAAATGATGTTTACGAATGGAGTTTTGTCAATCTTTATCGCTTCTGTCTTTTTATCTGATTGGTACAGGCTTATACGTCTATTATCAAGTACAGCATCCAGAGCAGCGAGGGCAGCTCTATTCCTCAAGACCAGATCTTCACTTACTTTATCGCCTATGGTCTTCCAGTTGGAGTGACCGGTGTTCTGATTGCGGCAATTTACGCAGCGGCTCAGTCTACTATTTCTACGGGTCTTAATTCTGTAGCGACTTCTTGGACTCTGGATATTCAAGATGTTGTATCTAGCAATCTGGACGACAAGAAACGGACTAAAATTGCTCAATATGTTTCTCTAGGTGTAGGAGTCTTCTCCACAGTAGTTTCAATCGTGATGGCTCATACAGGTATTACATCGGCTTATGTTTGGTTTAATGGCTTTATGGGCTTGGTGCTAGGTGTCTTGGGAGGAATCTTTATTCTGGGAATCTTCACCAAGCGTGCCAACCTCAAGGGAGCTTATGCAGCTATGATTGCTTCCAGTATTGTCCTACTAGTCATCAAGTACGCTCTGCCAGCAGAAGCAGTTAGTATTTGGGCTTATTCATTGATTTCAATTGTTGTTTCCTTGATTGTAGGCTATGTTGTTTCCGTCTTAACTGGCGGCAAGGCTGCGCCAGAGAATACAACAGTTTACGATATTGCAAGTATTCATGCAGATAAATCCTGGGAGGTACGGCACTAATGGAACTAGTTCAATATAAAGGAGCAGCTGTTGAGAGAGACATTCAGCAACCTGCCTTAAAAAAAGTCTTAGAATTTTTAAGGACACATGATGTCAGCCAAGATGAAAAGGGCAATCACCCTGTGTCTGATGATTTCTTTTACAATGTCATTGAAATGACGACCACGACCGATGAGGAGCGGGTCTGGGAAAGTCATAGGGAATTTTATGATGTGCATCTGATTTTTGAAGGAAGGGAGCGCATCCACTATAACTTTTTGTCCAATATGGAAGAAGGTGATTATGATGCGGAAGGAGACTGGCAGCAGATGTCCGGTCAGGCTTTGTTTGACCTGATATTCACTCCTGGCAGCCTGCTCTTGCTGGATCCTAATGACGCCCATAAGACTGGACTGATAGCTGAAGAAGCCGGCCCCATCCGTAAGGTTGTCTTTAAAGTAAAAATTGTATAAAAGGCTGCGGGCGGGATGAGAAAGACTGATTGTTCTTAACATGCTGCCCCAGCTTTTTTAGTCAGTTTTGAACTTTATCTTCTTCTGGAGAATTCTAGCAAGGAAGGGTTGGAATTACTTTTGAGAAAGTGATAGAATAAAGAAAATAGTTGCAGGAGGAAGATGTCTGATGGTTTCTTTGGAAAAAAACATTTTGCCAGTGATTGAGTCTGTATACGGCAGTCTGACACACCTGGAAAAGAAGATTGCAGATTATTTTCTGTCTGATGAGGCGCTGACAGCTGATCTATCGGCTCAGGCTGTGTCTCAGAAGCTCTATGTCTCTGTGCCTTCTCTGACTCGCTTCGCTAAAAAATGTGGCTTTTCAGGCTATCGGCAGTTTATCTTTGAATTTCAGGAATCCAGCTCAGAAAGTAAAAATGTCAGTAGGGATTTGACGAGAAATGTCTTGTCTGATTATGGCGAATTGCTCAATAAGACTTTCCTTGATTGATGAAGAACAGTTCTTGCGCGTGGGGGATATGCTCAACAATGCTGGGCGAGTCTATATCTACGGGCAGGGGAGTTCAGGCTTAGTGGCTCGGGAAATGGAGTTTCGCTTCATGCGGTTGGGAATGGTTTGTAAGGCCATTACGGACGACCATATGATTCGGGTGAATAGAGTTATGCTGGATCCAGACTGTCTGGTTATTGGCATTTCCATATCTGGCGAGACTAAAATTATCACGCAGGCTATTCAGAATGCCAAAAAAGTCGGAGCCAAGACTGTGCTGGTAACTTCCAATAACAGCGACGACTTGAGGCAGCAGTGTGATGAACTGGTTCTAGTAGCTGTCAAGAAGCACTTGGCACAGGGCAATAATATTTCTCCTCAGTTTCCGGTTTTAGTCGTGATGGACATTTTCTATGCCTATTATATGGATTTAGACCGAGATCATCGCAGCCAAATCTTTACAAATACACTTTCGGCTTTAGAAGAAAATCAAGAAGAGAAGGAGCATGAATCGTGAATATTGTGGGAATAGATATCGGTGGGACAACGATTAAAGCAGATCTCTATCAGTCTGATGGACGTAGTCTAAATCAATTTCGAGAAGTTGCCACTGAGATCGACTTTGAAAAGAAAACGAATCAGATTTTAGAGCAGGTTTGCCAGTTAATAGCATTTTATAAGGAGAAGTTTGAGCTAGATGGAGTAGCGATTTCATCTGCTGGTGTAGTTGACAGCCAGGCTGGGAAAATCAGTTACGCCGGTTATACCATTCCAGGCTATATTGGAACGGATTTCCGTAGTCGGATTTTAAAAGAATTTGGTTTACCGATTGCGATTGAAAATGATGTTAATTGCGCTGCTCTAGGTGAGGCTTGGCTAGGCGCTGCCAAAGGTCATGCTTCTGCAGTTATGATTACTGTCGGTACAGGCATTGGCGGCGGCATTATCAATGATGGAAAGATTGTCAATGGATCCACTTATACTGCTGGTGAGGTAGGCTATCTGCCCATGGAAGATGGACAGGACTGGCAATCCCTGGCCTCAACAACTGCCTTGTTGGCATTATACAGCCAAAGACAGGCGAGCAGGGCCATACTGGGCGTAGTTTTTTTGCGGCGGTAGACCAAGGAGATAAGCTGGCGCAGGAAACACTTGATATATTCTTGGGTCGCCTAGCTAAAGGTCTTTTAACCCTGTCCTATATTCTAAATCCAGAGGTGTTGATTGTCGGTGGCGGGATATTAGCTAGATCTGAGCTTATTCTGCCACGTCTTGAAAATTTGATGAAGCAGCAAGTAGTAGATCAGCGCTTTTTGCCTAGAGAGTTGGCGGCAGCAGCCCTAGGGAATGAAGCCGGACGATTAGGCGCTGTTCGACATTTTCTGAATCAGGAGAAAAACTCTGTTTGAAAAAGATGTTTTCAGAAAGAATATGTTATAATTTATGCAAGTACGAAGCTGTATTCCAGAAGATGACCTTGCCAGATGGTTGGCTAGTCGCTCAGGAATGCAGATTTTAAAATCCGTTTTCAAAGGTTTTTGAAAACGAGGGGGTGAATAGATGGCCAATGAAACACTTGAAAAAATGCAGGAAATTGAAACTGCTGCAGAAGAAGTTTTGATGGGCTACAGAACGCAGGCTCAGGAGCTGCGACAGCAGGTAGATGAAAATCTCAGACAGCTAGGTCTGAAGTATGACGATGAAACGCAGAAGCTGGCTGAGGAATTAACCGCGACTTCTCAGCAAAAGTTGGTGCACCTGCAGCAAGACCTAGAGCAGACAACCCAGCAGAATGAGGACAAGGTTGCGGCTGCGCTGACAGACAAAAAAGCAGACTTGGCGCGAGCCATTGTAGAGAAGGTGGTAGAAGCCTATGGCCATTAGTCAAATGCGGCAGCTGTCTCTGCTTCTGCCCAAGGAACTGCTGGACCAGCTTCTCTTTTACCTACAGGGTTTAAAGTCGGTACAGATTCATGACTTGCGGCAGGAAGAGGACTGGCAGGCAGCCTTTGAGCAGGCTTTAGTCGGCCGGCCGGATCAGCATTTATCTCAGCAGGATTTGCTCAGTCGTCAAGAAAAGCTCGAGAGGCTAATTGCAGAGCTGGAGCCTTTTATGCCCAAAAAGAAATTGCTGGAAGCCTTAAAAGAAGAACCTTTGGAGCTGTCCTTTGCTGCTTTGGAGCAGGCAGGGAAGGCCCGAGATGAGGAGGCGCTGCTGGAAGGAATCAGTAAGCAACTTAAGGTCTTGCAAGAAGCCAAAACTCAGATAGAAGCTGACTGCTTGGAAGTGGCTGCGCTGGAGAAGTGGGAGCCGCTGGAGCTAACACCGCAAGCAGCTGCGACTTTCAGTCATCTGGGAGCTTTGATTGGAACGATTCCTAATACCGACGATGATGCTCTGCGCCTGACTCTGGGAGCACATCCTGACCTGAAGTTTCAGGAAGTTTTTACCGATGATACGGAGCATGGGGTTCTTATTTTTACAAGACAGGCTCTTTGGAAGAAGTTCGCAAAATCTTGAAAGAGTATGGCTTTAAGCCTTTTGAGTATGACCATGCGGAACTGCCTGCTGAGCGGATAGCCCAGCTCAAGGCCAATATTCGACAGCAGGAGGCTGTGTCAGATGCTATGACCAAGAGTCTGGCAGCTTCCAAGAATGAACTGGATCAGCTCAAGGTTCAGCTTGATTATCTCTGCAATCTCTCCTCCCGTCAAGAAAGTAAGAACCAGTTAGCCAGCACACAAAATCTGGCAGCCTTGGAAGGCTGGATCGAAAGCAATCAAGTTCAAGCTCTTGAGGCTTGCTTGACAGAGCAGTTTGGCCAGAGCATTCTCATCCAGACCAGAGAGATTCGACAGGATGAGGAAGATAAGGTTCCGACCAAGCTTAAAAACAATGCCTTGGTGGAGCCCTTCGAGCTAGTGACGGAGATGTATTCCCTGCCTAAGTATGGTGATAAGGATCCAACCCCCGTCGTTTCCCTCTTTTATTTTGTATTCTTTGGGATGATGGTCGCTGACATCGGCTACGGTCTCTTGCTCTTTTTGGGCACCAGTCTGGCGCTGCACTTCTTGCATGTCAAGCCGGGATTGGCTAAGAATCTGCGATTCTTCCGCCTACTTGGTGTGGCAGTCATCATCTGGGGACTGGTTTATGGCTCTTTCTTTGGATTTGAACTGCCCTTTGCTCTGATTAGTACCAGCTCAGACGCCATGACGATTCTGGTTATTTCGGTTGTCTTTGGCTTTGTTACAGTGCTAGCGGGCCTCTTCCTCAGCGGTCTGAAAAATATCCGTCTCAAAGATTATGCAGAAGCTTATAATGCAGGCTTTGCTTGGGTGTTGATTTTGCTGGGGCTGCTACTCTTGGCCTTGGGAAATTTCTTCCCATCCTTGGCCTTTGCAGCAACGATTGGTCAGTGGCTGGCCATCATCAATGCTCTGGGCATACTGGCAGTATCTATTGTCAGTGCTAAGAGCTTGGCAGGATTGGGCTCAGGTCTCTTTAATCTCTACAATGTCAGTGGTTATGTAGGGGATCTTGTCAGCTTTACGCGGCTGATGGCTCTGGGGCTTTCGGGAGCCAGCATTGGCTCGGCTTTTAACTTGATTGTCAGCCTTTTTCCACCTGTCGCTCGCTTTAGCATCGGCATTCTGCTCTTTATTGCCCTTCATTTGGTTAATATGTTTCTATCTTTTCTGTCCGGTTATGTGCACGGAGCGCGTTTGATTTTCGTGGAATTCTTCGGAAAATTCTACGACGGTGGCGGCAAGCCTTTCACTCCGCTCAAGCCTAGTGAGAAATACGTCCAGCAAAGCAAGAAATAAAGATTAGGAACTAGGGTAAGAGATGAGAAACTCGTCTTTATAAAAACACTTTCTAAAACATCAAAACAAGCAACATTCATTCAACTAGCTGTTGGTTTTACGACAATTACAGCATTTTCATAGGAGTAAATCATGGAACATTTAGCATCATATTTTGGAACTTACGGCGGCGCCTTTTTTGCAGGTCTGGGAGTAGCTTTGGCGGTCTTTCTCAGCGGAATGGGCTCAGCTCTGGGTGTTGGAAGCACTGGTCAGGCAGCGGCAGCCCTCTTGAAAGAGCAGCCGGAAAAATTTGCTCAAGCTTTGATTTTGCAACTTTTGCCAGGTACCCAAGGTCTCTATGGCTTTGTTATCGGGATTACCGTCTTCTTTAATATCAAGCCAGAATTGGCTCTGCAATCAGGCGTGGCTTATTTTCTAGCCGCTTTGCCAGTTGCGATTGTTGGTTACTTTTCAGCCAAGCATCAAGGTCGAGTAGCAACCGCTGGTATTCAGATTTTGGCCAAGCGACCAGAAGAGGTCATGAAAGGGGTAATCCTAGCGGCCATGGTTGAAACCTACGCTATCTTGGCCTTCGTTGTTTCCTTCATCATGGTTCTGAATGTGAAGTAAGGAGGCTTTTATGTCTGACATATCAGATCTCAAAGCTTCTGTCTTGGAGCAGGCTCACGAAAAGGGGCGTCTGCTTTTGGCCGAGGCTACTGAGAAAATAGAACAGGAAGCCAAGGAACGTGAGGCCCAGCTGGTTCGGCAAAAGCTTGGACAGCGAGAGCAGCAGCTGAAAGAAATCAGCCGGCGCAGTCAGCGCGATATTCAGCAGCTGGAAATCAAAAGCGCCAGTCTACTCTGGTCATCAAGCAGCGGGTTCTCAGAGAGCTTTTTGAGGAAGCCTATGCTCAGATGGCGGCTTGGTCACCAGCTGAAGAAGAGCATTTTCTGAAGAGTGTCTTGGCTAAATACCCAGAGAAAGAGTTGGCACTGACTTTCGGTGCTCTATCAGCTGAGAAATTCAGCTCCAGCCAGTTAGAAGACTTGAAAAAATCCTTTCCGCAAGTACACTTTTCAGACCAGTCCATAGCCGGTCAGGCAGGCTTTGTGCTGAGCCAAGGACGAGTGGATGATAGTTATCTCTATCGTGACTTGCTGGACTCTGTCTGGCAGGAGGAAAGCTACCGTCTAGCTCAGGATATTTTCAAAGACCAGGCAGAATAGGAGGCGGACCATGAGTGAAACAAGCTTCTCTCAAGTCAATACAGCCATCAGTGTGCAAGAGGCTTCCTTTTTGACGCCCCAGCAATATGAACAGTTGCTGCAGGCTGACAATCCTGCCAGCCGTTCGTCTCTTCTGCAGGGAACGGTCTATGCCATGGATGCTGAAGCTATCAAGGATCTCAATGCCATTGAGCAGGTGCTGATGAAGCATTTGTATTCCGTTTATAATTGGGCGCTTGAGATCAGTCCTAGTAAGGAGCTGGTGGAGATTTTCACGCTCCGCTACACCTACCACAATCTCAAAGTTTTTCTTAAAGGTCGGGCGACAGGTCAGTCCCTGGAGCATTTGCTGATGCCGGTGGGGACCTATTCGCTGGAGGTTTTGGAGCACTTGGTCATGGCCTTTTCGGCTGAGTATTGTCCAGATTTCATGCTGGACGAGGTGCTTGCGACCTGGCAGGAATACCAGGATTATCAGGATGTGCGCGTCTTGGAGATTGGCATGGATATGGCTTATTTCCAGCATCTCAAGCGCCTGACACAGGTGTTGGAAGATGACCGCTTGCTGCAGCTGGTGAATCTGACTATTGATTTACAATGCCATCACCGTCAAGCGGGCTGTTGATTTGGAGAAACCTCATAGCTTTATGAGGCAGCTCCTGTCTGATGAAGGAAGTCTTTCTGCTGCCAACTGGATTGCCATGGCAGAGCAGGGAGATTTCTTGACCTGGTTTAGCCAGATCAATCCTTGTGGTTACGATTTGGATCTGCGCTCCTATGAGGAAAAAATGCGGAACCAGACCTTGACAACAGTAGAGTTAGAATATCTAGCGGACCTCTTGCAGGCTAAGTTGCTGGCGGCTGGTCAGTTTGAGACAGATGGACCGCTCCCTCTCGCCCGCTATCTGCTGAGTAAGGAGCTAGAAGTCAAGAACCTACGGCTGATTTTGACCGGAATGGACAATCAGCTACCCGTAGAGCTTATCAGAGAAAGGATGCGACCGATTTATGGACAAGACTAGCTACAAGATTGCTGTCGTGGGGAATCGCGACACCATTCTCCCATTTAAGCTGATTGGTTTTCAGACCTTTCCAGTGAAAGAAGCTCAGGAGACGGTCAATACCCTGCGTCGGCTAGCCCGTGAAGATTTCGGCATTATCTATTTGACGGAGGATATGGCTGCGGATATTCCAGAAACCCTGGCCTACTATGACCAGCTGGAGATTCCTGCCCTTGTGCTCATTCCTACCCATAAGGGGAGCACGGGACTGGCTCTTTCGCGGATTCATGAAAATGTCGAAAAGGCTGTAGGACAAGATATATTGTGAGGTTTTTATGCGAATCAATCAACTAGGTCAGCCCATTGGGGATGCTCTGCCGGATTTTCAGCCGGGGGACTTGCCTAACCTGGAGCGGATCGAAGGACAGTATGTTGTCATTGAATGTCTATCCAAGGACAAGCATGGAGCAGATTTGTATGAAGTGTATGGTCCGGATTCTCCTGTGGATATGTGGACCTATCTCTTTCAAAATCCTGCCCAAAATCAGGCAGAATGGTCACAGAAGCTAGATCAGATGCTGGCAGCACAGGATCGTTTCCACTATGCGATTGTGGACAAGGAGAGCGGCAAGGCTCTAGGAACTTTTGCCTTGATGAGGATTGACCGAAATAACCGCGTTATCGAAGTGGGAGCGGTGACCTATTCACCCAAGCTGAAGCGCACCAGACTGGCTACGGAAGCCCAGTACTTACTGGCACGCTATGTCTTTGAAGAGCTGGAGTATCGCCGCTATGAATGGAAATGCGACTCCCTCAATCAGCCTTCAAGACGGGCAGCAGAGCGGCTTGGTTTCATCTATGAGGGTAGGTTTCGTCAGGCGGTAGTCTATAAGGGGCGCAACCGAGACACGGACTGGCTGTCTATGATTGACAAGGATTGGCCGGCCGTCAAGAGCCGTCTAGAAAAATGGCTAAGTCCAGACAATTTCGACGAAAAAGGCCAGCAAATAAAAGCCTTATCTGATTTTTAAAATAAAAAGTAACAATCCTTGCCCTAGAGCTAGCTAAGAAGAATTTCAAACTCGCGGCAAGAATCAAAAAATACTCTTTGGAAATGAATTTCAAACTTTTGCTTGGTTTGAGCTTTGATTTTCATTGAGAAACAACAAAAATCTCCCAAGAATGGAGGAAGATTGTGAGTCAAGGAAAGATTATCAAAGTTTCTGGTCCTCTGGTGCTGGCATCAGGGATGCAGGAAGCGAATATTCAGGATATCTGCCGGGTTGGCGATTTGGGGCTAATCGGTGAAATTATCGAAATGCGGCGGGACCAAGCCTCTATTCAGGTTTATGAAGAAACTTCTGGCTTGGGTCCGGGAGAGCCGGTCATCACGACTGGAAGCCCTCTGTCTGTTGAACTTGGTCCAGGTCTGATTTCTCAGATGTTTGACGGAATTCAGCGGCCTTTGGAGCGCTTCCAGACCATCACGTCGAGCGACTTCCTCGTCCGCGGTGTCCAATTGCCAAATTTAGACCGAGAGGCTAAGTGGGATTTTGTTCCAAGTCTGTCTGTCGGAGATGCGGTTGAGGCTGGCGATATTCTGGGAACGGTGCAGGAGACCAATCTGGTGGAGCACCGCATCATGGTGCCAGTTGGAGTCAGTGGACGTTTGACCAATATCTCAGCTGGCAGTTTCACTGTTGAAGAGACTGTTTACGAGATTGAGCAGGCGGACGGTTCTGTCTTTAAAGGGACTCTCATGCAAAAATGGCCGGTCCGTCGTGGGCGTCCTTTTGCTCAGAAGCTGATTCCAGTTGAGCCTTTGGTGACAGGTCAGCGGGTCATCGATACCTTCTTCCCAGTAACCAAGGGCGGAGCAGCTGCCGTACCAGGACCTTTCGGGGCTGGTAAGACTGTCGTCCAGCACCAGGTGGCTAAGTTTGCCAATGTTGACATCGTTATCTATGTCGGCTGCGGTGAGCGTGGCAATGAAATGACCGACGTACTTAATGAATTTCCAGAACTGATTGACCCAGCGACTGGTCAGTCCATTATGCAGCGGACGGTGCTGATTGCCAACACTTCTAATATGCCGGTGGCGGCTCGGGAAGCGTCGATTTACACAGGGATTACGATCGCAGAATACTTCCGTGACATGGGCTACTCCGTGGCCATCATGGCGGACTCTACCTCTCGCTGGGCAGAAGCCCTGCGGGAAATGTCCGGCCGTCTGGAAGAAATGCCAGTGACGAAGGCTATCCAGCCTATCTTGGCAGCCGGATTGCTGAATATTACGAGCGGGCAGGTCGGGTCAAGACACTCGGTTCAACTGCGCGCGAAGGCTCTATAACTGCTATCGGGGCCGTATCACCTCCAGGTGGAGATATTTCTGAGCCAGTGACGCAAAATACCCTGCGGATTGTCAAGGTCTTCTGGGGCTTGGATGCTCAGCTGGCTCAACGCCGGCATTTTCCAGCTATCAACTGGCTGAGCTCTTACTCGCTCTATCTAGACGAAGTGGGAGCATATATCGACCAGCATGAAAAGATTGCTTGGGCGGAAAAGGTCACCAATGCCATGAATATCCTGCAAAAGGAAAGTGAACTGCAGGAAATCGTGCGTTTGGTGGGCTTGGATTCCTTGTCTGAAAAGGACCGACTGACCATGAATGCAGCCAAGATGATCCGCGAGGACTATCTGCAGCAGAATGCCTTTGATGATGTGGACACCTATACTTCTTTCAAAAAACAGGTAGCTTTATTGAGCAATATCCTAACCTTTGATGCGGAGGCCAATCGTGCCTTGGAGCTGGGGGCTTATTTCCGGGAAATTATGGAAGGAACGGTAGAGCTGCGTGACCGAATTGCCCGCAGCAAGTTTATCCACGAAGACCAGCTGGAAAAAATTCAGGCTCTCAGTCAGACTATCGAGGAAACCCTGCACCAGATTCTTGCCCAAGGAGGACTAGACAATGAGCGTCATTAAAGAATACCGCACCGTCAGTGAAGTTGTCGGCCCTCTGATGATTGTCGACCAAGTCGCTGGCGTGCATTTCAATGAATTGGTAGAAATCCAGCTGCATGACGGCAGCAAGCGTCAGGGCCAGGTTCTGGAAGTCCAAGAAGATAAGGCTATGGTCCAGCTTTTTGAGGGATCAAGCGGTATCAATCTGGAAAAAGCCAAGGTCCGCTTTACTGGCCGTCCGTTAGAGTTGCCAGTGTCAGAAGACATGGTGGGACGGATTTTCAATGGGATGGGCAAGCCGATTGATGGTGGCCCAGCTATCTTGCCAGAAAAATATCTGGATATTGACGGTCAAGCCATCAATCCAGTAGCTCGCGATTATCCGGATGAGTTTATCCAGACCGGTATTTCAGCCATCGACCACCTCAATACCTTGGTTCGGGGGCAAAAACTGCCAGTATTCTCTGGCTCTGGTCTGCCCCACAAGGAATTAGCTGCTCAAATCGCCCGTCAGGCTACCGTGCTTAACTCTGATGAAAACTTCGCCGTGGTATTTGCGGCCATGGGGATTACCTTTGAAGAAGCCGAGTTCTTCATGAATGATCTCCGGGAGACAGGAGCCATTGACCGCTCGGTGCTATTTATCAATCTGGCTAATGATCCGGCTATCGAGCGGATTGCAACGCCGCGGATTGCCCTGACAGCAGCCGAGTACCTAGCTTATGAAAAGGACATGCACGTTCTGGTCATCATGACTGATATGACCAACTATTGCGAAGCCCTGCGGGAAGTTTCCGCAGCTCGGCGTGAAGTGCCGGGCCGCCGTGGGTATCCGGGTTACCTCTATACTAACCTGTCCACCCTTTATGAGCGGGCTGGACGTCTGGTCGGCAAGAAAGGCTCAGTGACTCAGATTCCGATCCTGTCCATGCCAGAGGATGACATTACCCATCCGATTCCAGACTTGACGGGTTATATTACGGAGGGGCAGATTATCCTTTCACGCGACCTTTACAACAGTGGTTATCGTCCGCCCATCAATGTCCTGCCATCTCTGTCTCGTCTCAAGGACAAGGGTTCAGGTGAGGGCAAGACTAGGGGAGACCATGCTGCGACTATGAACCAGCTTTTTGCCGCCTATGCGCAAGGCAAGCAGGCTAAGGAGTTGGCTGTCGTTCTGGGGGAATCCGCCCTGTCCGAAACGGACAAGCTCTATGTGCGCTTTACCGACCGCTTTGAGCAGGAATACATCAATCAAGGTTTCCAGACCAACCGAACCATTGAAGAAAGTTTGGATCTGGGCTGGGAACTCCTGTCCATCTTACCTAGAACGGAGCTCAAGCGGATCAAGGACGATATGATTGACCAATACCTGCCGCAGACCAAGGAGGAAGAAAGATGACACGACTCAATGTCAAGCCGACTCGGATGGAGCTGAATAACTTAAAAGCCCGTCTCAAAACGGCTGTCCGTGGGCATAAACTGCTCAAGGACAAGCGGGATGAGCTGATGCGGCGCTTCATTGAGTCTGTCCGTGAGAACAATCAGCTCCGCCAAAAGGTCGAATCCGCTCTGGTCGGTCATCTGCAGGATTTTGTCATGGCCAAGGCGCTGGAGAGTGACCTCATGGTCGAGGAGATTTGCTGTGCCCACGCGGGAGGTCAATCTGCATGTGGAGACTGAGAATATCATGAGTGTGCGCGTGCCCAAGATGTACGCCCATATTGACAATCCGCATACTGATGACGAGGGAGACGTGGTTTATAGCTATGTGGCGTCTAACAGCCAGATGGATGAAACCATTGAAAGCATGAGCGATCTGCTTCCTGACCTGCTGCGACTGGCTGAGATTGAAAAAAGCTGCCAGCTCATGGCGGATGAAATCGAGAAAACCCGCCGTCGGGTCAACGGACTAGAGTATGCTACCATCCCTGACCTCAAAGAAACCATCTACTACATCGAAATGAAACTGGAAGAAGCCGAACGAGCCAGCCTCGTCCGAATGATGAAGGTGAAGTAAGATGCGTAGGCGTTAAAAAAACGACTGAAAAATAGGAACTGGGCGATGGATTCTATGAATCCAAGTCCAGTTCTCTTTTTTCCGAGTTTTTAGCCGAAGCTCGATTTAGCTGAGCTAACCTAGACTGAATAGATCTATTCACAGCAAAAATAGGAAAATAGACGAAGAAGTGACAGCTTCTAGGAGATTTTATCTTTTTTGCCAAGAGCTTAGGTCGGGTTCAGTTTACCAGAGTAGAAAAAATTCAAATAAGCCCAAAAGAAAAAACAGAACCTCTCTAAACGGGGTTCTTTTACTTTTTGCCTGTTTTTATATGTTACAAGAAAATCTCCATATTACAGAGGGCAGACAGTTTTGTTAAATAGGTCGAAAAAGGCTTTTTTCTTAGAAGATTTATGGTAAGATGGTTTTCGTATCATGAATGATTAGGAAGGTGCATTTTGCATATGAAAATGAATAAGAAATTACTTTTGGCTTCAACTGTTGCTTTGTCAGCATTGCCTTTGTTGACAACGCGAGCTGAGGAGCAGCCACAAAACTGGACTGCCAGAACAGTTGAGCAAATCAAAGCAGATATTACAAGTAATGAAAACCAACAAACTTACACTGTTCAATATGGTGACACTTTGGGAAATATCGCTCAAGCGATGAACATTGATCTTGTTGACTTGGCTAAAATCAACCAAATTGCCAATGCTGACTTGATTTTCCCAGGTACTGTTTTGACTATTACGACAAATGGCCACAACGAAATTACCTCTGTAGAAATCCAAAGCTACCAAGCAGGCAATAATGCAGGATTGGTAACGGAAGATTATACAGCAAGTGATATTTGGTACTGAACAAGCCGCTCCAGCGGCACCGGCTCAAGCAGCAGAAACTCCAGCTCCGGCTGCTGAGGAAGCAGTTGCAGCTCCAGCAGACCAAGCCCCAGCGCCTGCTGAAGAAGCTCCTGCCCCAGTAGCAGAAGTTGCAAGTGAAGCAGCCCCAGCTCCAGCTGCGGAAGCAAATGCAGCCGCTCCTGTAGAGGCAGCGCCACAGCCAGTAGTTGCTGCAAGTCCAGCAGCTCCAGCAGAGGCGGCTCCAGAAGCGACTGAATTAGGCCAAGACCAAGTCAGTCAAGCAACTGCCGCTGTTGAGCCAACAACTTACAATGCTCCAGCTGTAACAGATGCTGCTAGCGTGACAACTAACAATCCTGCTAATGAAGGTCTTCAGCCACAGACTGCTGCTCTGAAAGAAGAGATAGCAGCTAAATATGGCATTACAGAATTTAGTCTCTACCGCCGAGGTGATAGTGGTGACCATGGTAAAGGCTTGGCGGCTGACTTTATCGTTGGTGAGAATACTGAATTAGGAAACCAGGTCGCAGCCGATGTTACTTCTAATATGACTGAAAGAGGAATCTCTTACGTTATCTGGCAGCAACAGTTCTATGCACCATTTGAAAGCATTTATGGACCAGCTAATACTTGGAACCAAATGCCAGATCGTGGTAGTGTAACTGAAAACCATTACGACCACGTTCACGTATCTATGAATGAATAAGATGAATACAAGCCCAGAAATGGGCTTTTTCTGATATTCTCTGTGAAAAAGCGAGAATTTTCTGATAAATTTTGGTATAATAAAGCGAACTACAGATAAAGGATGAGAGAGAATGACCTTAGTTTATCAATCAACACGCGACGAAAAGAATAGAGTAACAGCCAGCCAGGCGATTCTGCAAGGCTTGGCGACAGATGGTGGGCTCTTTACGCCCATTACCTATCCGCAGGTCGATTTGGACTTTGCCAAGCTCAAAGACGCTTCTTATCAGGAAGTAGCCAAGCTGGTTTTGTCTGCATTTTTGGATGATTTCTGAAGAAGAGCTGGACTACTGTATCAACCATGCCTACGACAGCAAGTTTGATGATGCGGCGATTGCTCCCTTGGTCAAGCTGGATGGTCAGTACAATCTAGAGCTTTTCCACGGAGCGACCATTGCCTTCAAGGACATGGCTTTGTCTATCCTGCCTCACTTGATGACAACTGCAGCTAAAAAGCACGGCTTGGAAAACAAAATTGTCATTTTGACGGCGACTTCTGGCGACACAGGCAAGGCGGCTATGGCAGGCTTTGCGGATGTTCCTGGGACTGAGATTATCGTCTTTTATCCGAAAGACGGTGTCAGCAAGGTCCAAGAGCTGCAAATGACGACGCAGACAGGTGCAAATACGCATGTTGTTGCTATTGATGGCAACTTTGACGATGCCCAGACCAATGTCAAGCACATGTTCAATGACACAGACCTACGAGCTCGTCTCTTGGAGCACAAACTCCAGTTTTCATCAGCTAACTCTATGAATATCGGCCGTTTGGTGCCGCAGATTGTCTACTATGTCTATGCCTATGCTCAGCTAGTGAAGACGGGAGAAATCACAGCAGGAGACAAGGTCAACTTTACAGTTCCGACAGGGAACTTTGGTAATATCTGGCGGCCTACTATGCCAAGCAAATCGGTCTGCCGGTTGGCAAGCTGATTTGCGCATCAAATGAGAACAATGTCCTGACGGACTTCTTCAAGACTCAGGTTTATGACAAGAAGCGGAGCTTCAAGGTGACGTCTAGTCCGTCCATGGATATTCTGGTTTCCTCTAACTTGGAGCGCTTGATTTTCCATCTGTCTGGTAACAGCGCTGAGAAAACAGCGGCCTTGATGGCGGCCCTGAATGAGCATGGACAGTATGAACTGACAGACTTTGACGCTGGGATTTTAGAGCTCTTTGCGGCTGATTATGCAACAGAGCAAGAAACAGCTGCTGAAATCAAGCGGGTCTATCAGGCCTCTGACTACATCGAAGACCCTCATACGGCTGTCGCGTCTGCTGTCTATCAAAAATACTTGGCAGAGACAGGTGATCAGCGCAAGACTGTTATCGCGTCTACCGCTAGTCCTTATAAATTCCCAGTCGTGGCTGTTGAGGCTGTGACTGGTCAGTCAGGACTTAGTGACTTCGAGGCTTTGGAGCAACTGCACGAACTTTCTGGCGTAGCTCTGCCACCAGCTGTGGATGGCTTAGAAACAGCCCCAGTGCGTCACAAAACGACGGTCGCTGCAGACCAAATGCAGGCAGCAGTCGAGGATTACTTGGGATTATAAAAAACAAAAACATCAGCTTATTCATTGGCTGATGTTTTATAATCTATTTCAAAACAATCAATTGCTTGCCAGCTAGGCTGTAACTGTCAGCTAGTGGCGCGATTGGTTTTTGGGCATCAATGGCTGGATACTGGAGATGCAATCTTTGCTTGTTTTTGTTTTCGTAGTCAGCCTCTTGGTTGCCAAAGTTGATGACGATTGTCATACTTTCTTTCCTGTCTTGAATCTTGTACTCCAATAGACTGTCTGTCAGCCAGTTGACCTGACAGGCTTGCTTGATAGCGGCGCTGGTCTTTAGATGCAGCAGCGGATGTGCTCTGCGAAAGGCAATCAGTTGTTTAACAAAAGCAATGTCCTCTGTGTAATGCAGGGAGCGCAGCCAGTCTAGTTTATTGATTTCGTCAGGCATATTGTAGGTGTTGTCAATCAGATTTTTAGTCCGGAAAAATTCCTGACCGCTGTGGATAAAGGGAACACCTTGAGCTAGGAGGACGAGTTGGAGAGCCAGCCGCGAATTGGCCAGCCGATCCCGCAGGGTGATAGCAGGGTTGACGATATCAAAGTAGTCAAAAACCGTTGCATTATCATGGCACTCGACATAATTAATAGCCTGCTGGGGCGCTATGAAGTGAGCCTCGCCTTTTAGTCCGACATTGGCTGTCAGGACGTTTTCAAGCTGACTGGCAGGAGTCTTGCTCTCGATTTGCCGGCCTTGAGTGATGGTCTGTTTGAGACTGTCGCGAAAATGGTCGCTGAAAAATCCATAATCCGGAAGTTGGGCAGCATTGTACTGATGAGCCAAATGCTCACTTGCCAGTCCAGTATCCATCTGCCAGCCTTCACCATAGAGATAGATGTTAGGATAGAGCGCCTTGAGCTCGTCGGCTATCTGCTGCATGGTTTGGATATCTAAAATCCCCATCAGATCAAAGCGGAAACCGTCAAAGCCATAGAGGCTGACCCATTGTTTGACCGACTGCTTGATATAGCGGCGGATCATAGCCTTCTCACTGGCTACATCATTGCCGCAGAAGGTCCCGTTGGTCCGGTAGCCCATGTCATTGAGACGGAAAAAATAGCCGGGCACGATTTTTTCAAAAGCATAGCTGTTGGCATCATAGACATGATTGTAGACCACGTCCATGATGACGCTGATATCAGCATTGTGGCAGGCAGTAATGGCCGCCTGCAGTTCTAAGATGCGGGCATAAGGGTCTCGCGGATTGCTGGCAAAACTGCCATCTGGGACATTATACTGGACAGGGTCATAACCCCAGTTGTAGACGAGCTCTGGATGCTTTTCATCAACGCTGCCAAAGTCATAGACAGGCATAAGCTGCACGTGGCTGATGCCTAGCTCTTTCAGATAGTCCAAACCGAACTTCTGGCCGTGGACGACTGGAGATTCGCTCAGCGAGGCAAACTTCCCAGGATAGGAGAAGCCAGCTTCTTTCTGCATAGAGAAATCACGGACGCTCATTTCATAAATGACGGCTTCTGTCGGATCCAGCTGTGTTTTCGCTCGTTTGATAGGCTTTTTAATCTTTTCTAAATCAATGACATAGCTGTTGCCCGAATTGACATCTGAGGATAGGGCGTAGGGATCGTGGACTTCAATCCATTTGCCATTAATCTTATGGAGATAAGAATAGGAGGAACCCTCTAAATCTCCCTTAATCCGGATATGCCAGACTCCCTTATCCAGACGCTTGAGATGGTGAACCTGGTCTTTGAGATGCAGGAGGACTTTTTCGGAAATCGGCGCCCAGAGTTTGAAATCGGTGGCTTGGGGACTGTATTGAGCTCCCAAATCGTCACCTGCATAGTCAAAAATCTCATCGAAAATAGGCTTTTTCACGATATGGCGGTACTGAAGGTCGGTATGGTTGCGGTCCTGGTCATAGACCTTGTAGGACTGCGTCAGGTCAATGGGCTCATTAGCCGACACGGTGTAGATAATCCGCTCTTCCTGATTGTTGATGTTTTTGATGGTTAAGGGGCTAGAGCTGTGCTTGTCTTCCAGTGTAAAGTGGATGGAGTAGGCTTCAAAGCTCTTTTCCAGTTCAATGGTGATGATATTTTCGTCATCTAAATAGGCTTGAAAAATACGAAAGGCCATGTTTTTCCTCTTTCTTTGTCAGTTTCTCTTCGTGTAATTGTTTTGAGTTTAGGCTCTTCCCTGGGTTGGGATAAGGCCGATATGTGAATCGTTGATAAATGAGCAAAGCACTCGGATTAGCGAGTGCTGATGCTATGCGGAATCAGCTGGCGATAGCAGATTTGCTTGTCTTCTTTATTGTCCTTGATGATTTGGAAGAGGGTCCGGAAAGACTCTTTCCCAAGCTCGAGGGCATTGATATCGATATAAGCATCTACATCAATGCGCGGTTTGAGAGAGTCAAAGGTGATAATGGGAATCTGGTAGTCCTGATCTTTGAGATAGTGCAGGGCTCCTTCTGCTACCAAGGTATCAGAGGTTACGATAGCTTCAATCTCATCCAGCGGCAGCTCCTCCATAATCTTGTAACTGTTGTCTTCCAGAAGGAAACCGAAGGCGAATTTGATAATGCGTTCATCTAAAGCTCGGTCTGCTTCATTCAGAGCCTGCTTGTAGCCTGTGTAACGATCCTGGGAAACGACTAGCTCCTTATTCCCGGCCAGAAAGGCGATTTTCTGATAGCCTTTGTCAAGGAAATATCTGGTCGCGTCATAGCCAGCCTTGATATTGTCATTGTCCACCAGAGAGATAAAAGGTGAGACAGCTTTCCCTAGGATGAGAAAGGGGAAGTTGTTCCTGACTGCAAAGTCGACCAAAGGATCGTCTTGCTTAGAATAAAGAAAAATCAGGCCATCTACTCGCTTTCCTAAAATCATCTGCTTCAGATTTTCCAAGCGATGCTCTTCATCTTGCCCCGTGCTGATCTGGATGGCATAGTCATAGTCAGAAGCAATCTGAGAAATCCCCCGCAATACAGTTGGGAAGAAAGGGTTTTGATAGAAGACATCTGAGTCGTCCGGCAGGACCAAGCCGATGACCTGGCTGGACTGGCTGACCAGACTTCTGGCATTGAGGTTGGGATGATAGTCCAGTTCTTTCATAGCAGCACGGACCCGTTTTTTGGTTTCTTCACTGATGGTTGATTTGTTTTGTACGACGCGGGTCACAGTAGAGGGCGACACGCCTGCTAGTTTTGCGACTTCTTTGATAGTAACTCGCATAAAAACCTCCTAAAGGCCTGCATTTGCTGGAAATCCTTTCTATAACATCAACTATTTTAAACCCACTAGTAGAAGCACTTGCTTTCTAAGAGTCATGCAAACCTATGCTCGAAATAGCTATCGTAACCAGTGATTTTGCTTAACTATGATGGTCGAAAAAACAAGTATGAAGCAGTTTCTCCGCAAACGCAAACGTTTTCTGTTTGTAAGAACATTTTAACACAAAAAGAGAACGCTTGCAAGAAGAGAAAAACGGCAAATAATTGGGGCTGTAGGAGAGTCCTAAAAGAGCATTATATCTATTAACCAATAAATTGAAAAAAATATCAAAAACCCCTTGCACTAAGAAAAAAAATAGGTTATAATCAAGTCGACGCAAACGTTTGCATTAAGTAAAAATGAAAAGGCGTAGAGGAAAAATAACGAGGTGACAAAATGAAAAAACGTCAAAGCGGCGTGCTCATGCACATTTCATCCCTTCCGGGCAAGTACGGTATCGGATCTTTTGGCCAAAGTGCTTATGATTTTGTAGACTTCTTGGTTCGCACCAAGCAGCGTTATTGGCAGATTTTGCCACTGGGAACGACCAGTTATGGTGATTCTCCTTATCAGTCTTTCTCTGCTTTTGCGGGGAATACCTACTTTATCGATTTTGATATTCTGATAGAAGAAGGTTTGCTGAACGAGGCGGATGTCAAGGGAGCTGATTTTGGAGATGATCCTAGAAAAGTGGATTATGCAAAGATTTTTGATGCTCGCCGTCCAATCATGGAAAAAGCAGTAGCTCGCTTCTTGAAAGCAGACGATCTGTCTGACTATGAGAGCTTTGTGAAGCAAAATGCAGCTTGGTTGGAAGTTTTCGCTGAGTACATGGCTATCAAAGAGCATTTTGATAATCTAGCTTGGACAGAGTGGCCGGATGAAGCCATCCGCCGCCGTGAAGCTGCTAGCCTCGCTTCATACCGTGAGAAGCTGGCTGACAAGCTAACTTATCATCGTGTAACCCAGTATCTCTTCTTTAAGCAGTGGTTAAGATTAAAAGCCTATGCTAATGAACATCACATCGAAATTGTCGGTGATATGCCAATCTATGTGGCAGCTGATAGTGCTGATGTGTGGGCACAGCCACACTTCTTTAAGACAGATGCTGTTGGCAAGCCGACCTGTGTGGCAGGCTGTCCGCCAGATGAATTTCAGAAACTGGCCAGCTTTGGGGCAATCCTATCTATGACTGGGAAGCTATGGACAAAGATGGCTATGCTTGGTGGATTGAGCGTCTGCGTGAAAGCTTCAAGATTTACGACATTGTTCGTATCGACCACTTCCGCGGCTTTGAGTCTTACTGGGAAGTACCTGCTGGCTCAGAAACATCTGCTTCTGGTAAGTGGGTCAAAGGTCCTGACTACAAGCTCTTTGCAGCGGTTAAGGAAGCCTTGGGGGATTTGAATATCATCGCAGAAGACCTAGGCTTTATGACGGACGAAGTGATCGAGCTGCGCGAGCGCACTGGTTTCCCAGGAATGAAGATCTTGCAATTTGCCTTCAATCCTGATGATGAAAGCATCGACAGCCCGCATCTGGCACCAAACAACTCAGTTATGTATACCGGAACCCATGATAACAATACTGTTCTGGGCTGGTACAAGGATGAGATTGACGACGCTACTCGCCAGTACATGGCACAGTACACCAACCGTAAGGAGTACGAAACAGTACCTCATGCAATGCTGCGCACAATCTTTGCTTCAGTCAGCTTTATGGCCATTGCGACCATGCAAGACCTACTGGAATTAGACAGTGCAGCACGGATGAACTATCCATCCACAATTGGTGGCAACTGGACTTGGCGGATGACAGCTGAAGAGCTGAATCCAATCGTCGAAGGTGAGCTTTACAGCTTGACCAAGACTTACCGTCGTATGAATACCGATTTAATTAACAAATAAAGAACAGCTAATTAGACTTGAAGGGAGTAATCATGTCAAACTTACAAACTTATATCAAAAATACTTATTCAAAAAATCTTGCTGATTGCAGCAACGAAGAACTCTACCTGGCTCTTTTGAACTACACTAAATTAGCCAGCGCTCAAAAGCCAGTCAACACTGGTAAGAAAAAACTCTACTACATCTCAGCTGAATTCCTGATTGGTAAACTCTTGTCTAACAACTTGATCAACCTTGGACTTTACGATGATGTGAAGCAAGAACTGGCAGATGCTGGTAAAGACTTGATCGAGGTAGAAGAAGTTGAGTTGGAGCCGTCTCTGGGTAACGGAGGCTTGGGCCGTCTGGCTGCCTGCTTCTTGGACTCTATTGCGACCTTGGGTCTCAATGGTGATGGTGTAGGACTGAACTACCACTTTGGTCTCTTCCAACAGGTTTTGAAAAACAACGAACAGACAACTATTCCTAACTTCTGGCTGACTGAGCAAAACTGGTTGGTTCGCTCTAGCCGCAGCTACCAAGTGCCATTTGCTCACTTCACCCTGACATCTACTCTTTATGATATTGATGTGCCTGGTTACAAGACAGAAACTAAGAACCGTCTTCGTCTCTTTGATTTGGACTCAGTGGATGCAGATATCATCACAGACGGTATTGACTTCGATAAGACAGATATCGCTCGCAACTTGACCCTCTTCCTCTATCCAGACGATAGTGACAAGCAAGGGGAATTGCTCCGTATCTTCCAGCAGTACTTCATGGTTTCAAATGGTGCTCAGCTGATTATTGACGAAGCGATTGAAAAAGGCAGCAACCTGCATGATTTGGCAGACTACGCTGTCATCCAAATCAATGATACCCACCCATCTCTGGTTATCTCAGAAATGATTCGTCTCTTGACTGAGCGTGGTTTGGATCTGGATGAAGCAATTGCCATCGTACAGAAGATGACTGCTTATACGAACCACACGATTCTAGCTGAAGCTCTTGAAAAATGGCCTCTGGAATTCTTGAAAGAAGTAGTACCGCATCTGGTACCAATCATCAAAGAGCTTGACAAGCGCGTGAAAGCTAAATACGCAGATCCAGCAGTGCAAATCATTGATGAGGACGATCGTGTGCACATGGCTCACATGGATATCCACTACGGATACAGTGTCAATGGTGTTGCTGCTCTGCATACAGAAATCCTGAAAAACTCTGAGCTTAAAGCCTTCTACGATATCTACCCTGAAAAATTCAATAACAAGACCAACGGTATTACTTTCCGCCGCTGGCTCATGCATGCCAACCCACGCCTGTCTCATTATCTGGATGAGTTGCTGGGCCGCGACTGGCACCATGATGCAACTAAGCTCGAAGGCTTGTTGGAATTCACTGGCGCTGCAAATGTTAAAGAAAAATTGGAAGGCATTAAGGCTCACAACAAGCGTAAATTGGCTCGTCACTTGAAGGAAGCACAAGGTGTGGAAATCAATCCAAACTCTATCTTTGATATCCAAATCAAGCGTCTGCATGAGTACAAGCGCCAACAAATGAACGCTCTGTACGTTATCCACAAGTATCTGGACATCAAGGCTGGTAACATCCCTGCTCGTCCAATCACTGTCTTCTTCGGTGGTAAGGCTGCTCCTGCTTACACAATTGCTCAGGACATCATCCACCTCATCCTTTGCTTGTCAGAAGTGATTGCTAATGACCCTCAAGTGGCTCCGCATCTGCAAGTAGTTATGGTAGAAAACTACAACGTTACAGCGTCTAGCTTCTTGATTGCAGCTGGTGACATTTCTGAGCAGATTTCCCTGGCTTCTAAGGAAGCATCTGGTACTGGTAACATGAAGTTCATGCTTAACGGTGCTTTGACTCTTGGTACTATGGACGGAGCGAACGTTGAGATTGCAGAGCTGGTCGGCGAAGACAACATCTACATCTTCGGTGAAGATTCTGAGACTGTTATTGACCTCTACGCAAATCTGCTTACAAGTCTAGTGAATACTATGCGCGCGAAGCTATCAAGCCATTGGTTGACTTTATCGTCAGCGATGAAGTATTGGCAGTCGGTAAAGCTGAACGCTTGGAACGTCTTTACAATGAGCTGATTAGCAAAGACTGGTTCATGACCTTGCTGGATCTGGAAGACTATATCCAAGTGAAAGAGCGCATGCTGGCAGACTACGAAGACCGCGATGCTTGGATGGACAAAGTCATCGTCAATATCGCCAAAGCTGGCTTCTTCTCATCTGACCGTACTATCGCTCAATACGAAGAAGAAGTATGGCACTTGAACAGCTAATATTCTTTGAATCATTAAAGCCGAGACAGCAGTGTTTCGGCTTTGATTTTTGAATAAAAGATTTAGCTATTGTGTGGGCCTCTGAAAAGGTGTAAGCTTCTTGGTCTTGTCAGCTTTTTCTTTTCGGTGTATAATAAGTGAAAATATTTCTTTACAGGAGGCGTTCATGAAAAAGAAACCAATTTATCTTTATGTTTTGCTGGGCTTGTCAGCAATCGGAACTTTACTGGGAGTATGGAGCCGTTTTTTCTCAAAGTTTTCTAAGGTAGATTATACACAAATCGGTTTCTCAAAAGAGTTGAGTGATCAGACAAATCAGTTTAATAAACTTTATTTTGAATTTCTTCGCAATGGAATGAATATGCTGATTTTTTTCGTTATGACGGCTCTGTTAATAGCATCTATCGTCTTTTTGGTTAGAAAAAATCTGCAGATGGCTAATATTAGCTATATCATTTATATACTAGTCAGTTTGTTATCTCAAGTTTACGTCTATATTTCATCGAAAGGAATTGTTGGCAAGGTATTTACAAGCCCTGAGAACATTGCAACGCATTCAAACAGTCTTCTTTTAGGAACAGTGCTGGGCTTTGTTATCAGTTTAATTTATCTTTCCATCGTCGTCTTTAAGCTAATCCAGCAGCAAAAAGAGGCTGAAAAAGCGGAACTAGCTGCAAACGAATAAAATTTGACAAATAACAGATAAGTGCTTACAATTTTAAGAAGCAATATCTGTTATTTTTTAGAATGGAGAATAAAATGACAAAGGTTTCCTTGGTTTATATCAGCCTGAGCGGCAATACAGAGAGTTTCGTCCGTCGGCTGACAGACTATTTGCTGGAGCAGCATCCAAGCCTAGAAGTAGAGAAGATTAATATCAAAGACCTGGTAAAGGAAGGGCAGCCCTTTTTTGAAATGGACAATCCTTTTATCGCTTTTCTGCCGACTTATCTGGAGGGTGGCAATGGTGTGGATAATGGCGATGTAGAAATTCTGACAACTGATGTGGGGGACTTTATCGCCTACGGTCAGAATGCCAGCAAGTGTCTGGGTGTCATTGGCAGCGGCAATCGTAACTTTAACAACCAATACTGTCTGACCGCCAAGCAATATTCAGAGCGCTTCGGATTTCCGGTTTTGGCCGATTTTGAAATGCGTGGCATGTTGGGAGACATTAAGAAAGTTGCGAGGATTATTGAGGAGCTCTATCATATTGAAAAAAACGAAAACCAGTGAGGTTTTCGTTTTTTGATGTTTCTAAATCAAGCTTACATCTTTTCTGGCGCTTCTACTCCCAGCAGACGCAAAGCTTCTTTGAGGACAACAGCTGTTGAGTAGCTGAGAGCCAGACGACTGTCGCGCTCAGGGCTTTCATCCAGAATCCGTGTGTGCGCATAGTATTTGTTAAAGGCTTGAGCTAAGCTGGTAGCGTATTTGGCAATCAGAGATGGCTCATAGTTATCAGCAGCACGCTTGACAACGCGACCGAAGTCTTGGAGCAGCTTGATAATTTCCCAGCTTTCTGGATCGTTTAGGCTGTACGTAGCCTCTGCATCTGGCTGGAAGTTCGCCTTGCGCAGGATAGACTGGATACGAGCATAGGCATACTGGATGTAAGGACCTGTTTCTCCCTCGAAAGAAACCATAGCTTCCAGATCAAAATCGTAACCATTGCGGCGGTCGGTTTTGAGGTCGTAGAACTTAACTGCTCCAACCCCAACTGCACGAGCAACAGCTTCCTTGTTTTCTAAATCTGGGTTTTTAGCTTCAATTTGGCTCTTAGCCCGGCTGATAGCTTCCAGCAGAGTTGGTTCGAGAAGGATGATGTTTCCTTTACGTGTAGACAGTTTTTGACGGTTTTTAGTCACCAGACCAAAGTCAACGTGAATCATGTCATCGCTCCAGTCAAAGCCCATCTTTTTCAAAACGGCCTTGAGCTGTCTGAAGTGGTTGGCCTGCTCTTGACCTACAACATAGACATTTTTGACAAAGTTGTATGTGCGAGCCCGGTAGATGGCTGTTGCAATATCACGTGTGATGTAGAGGGTAGCACCGTCTGATTTTTTAATCATAGCAGGCGGAAGGTTGAAGTCTTCCAGGTCTACAATGCTAGCTCCTTTTGACTCCTGTAAAAGCCCTTTTTCTTCGAGGATTTGAATCCCTTCGTCCATCTTGTCATTGTAGAAAGCTTCACCGTTTAGACTGTCAAATTCGACACTAGGAGTTCGTAGATACGGTTGAACTCTGTCAGACTTTCATCGCGGAACCATTGCCAGAGCTCAGTTGCTTCTGGGTCGCCATCTTCCAGCTTCTTGAACCAAAGGCGGCCTTCTTCATCCAGAGATGGGTCGTTTTCAATCTCGGCATTGATACGCACGTAAAGTTTGAGGAGCTCGTCGATAGGGTTAGCTTCAACAGCTTCCTGGCTTCCCCACTTCTTATAAGCTACCATCAAGAGACCAAACTGTTTGCCCCAGTCTCCCAAGTGGTTGATTTTGATGGTGTTGTAGCCAATCTTGCTGAAGATGTTGGAAAGAGCATCACCGATAACAGTAGAGCGCAAGTGGCCGACTGAGAAAGGCTTGGCAATGTTTGGACTGGACAGGTCAATGGTGATATTCTGATTATTTCCTTCGTTCTGCTGGCCGTAGTCAGCTCCGTCTTTGATGACTTCTTTGATGACTTGACCAGAAATTTCAGCCTTGCTGAGGAAAAAGTTGACATAAGGACCAGTCGCAACGACTTTGTCAAAATGCGCTGTATCAATCTTTTCAGCGATATCAGCAGCGATGATTTGAGGAGCTTTGCGCTCAGTCTTTGCCAGAGAAAAGGCTGGGAAGGCGATATCGCCAAGTTCAGAGCTCTTTGGCTGCTCCAATAAATTTAAAATAGCGTCTTGATCAAGGCTGTCAATAACCTTGGCCAATTCGCCGGCAATCAACTGTTTGTTATCCATATTTGCTCCTTTGTGTCTTTTGTTATTATTTTATCACATTTTTCAAGGAATCTTCAATTTTTTTGGGAATAATTTTTGGGCTAATAGGAATTTTTCTGATATAATAAGAGGGATAAGAACCTGTATTTATAGATGAGTTTTCCATCTAAATGCTTCCTTCTCTGTTACTCTTCGTTAAAGTTTTTTGTTTATTCTCAGTATTCCTGCAAATCTTTGCCTAGATTGATGGAGAAGCAGTTTTTCATCGGATGGAGTATTCTTCATGAATGCAGCTTCTAAATATTCAATAATGAGGTAAAAATGAGAAAGAATGACCGTCATCAGTTAGTCAAAACGATGATTAAGGAGGAAAAGCTAGGAACGCAAAAGGAGATTCAGGATCGTCTGGAAGCGCAAGGGATTTATGTGACGCAGACTACCCTGTCGCGTGACCTCCGTGAAATCGGCCTGACCAAGGTTAAGAAGAAGGGGCTGACTTATTATGTTTTGGCGCATGAGACTGAAGAGATTGATTTTATAGAGTTTTTAGCCAAGCATGTGGAGAGTGTGGCCAGGGCAGAGTTTAGTCTGGTTCTTCGTACGGGCCTGGGAGAGGCAACAGTGCTGGCCAATGTCGTGGATAACTCGTTTGATAGCCGTATTCTGGGAACCGTTGCAGGTGCTAATACTCTTTTAGTAGTTTGCCGGGATCAGGCAGCGGCTCAGGAGATTGAGGAGCAAATACAGGAAGTGATGTAAGAATCACAGTTTTTTCAGGAAAAATGGAGAGGTTTGAGACGGAAGTCCTGACCTCGTTTGTTTTTAGAAAGGATAGAGATGGCAGTAGAAAAGTTATCGCCAGGCATGCAGCAGTATTTGGATATCAAAAAGGACTATCCAGATGCTTTCTTGCTCTTTCGGATGGGGGATTTCTATGAGTTGTTTTATGATGATGCGGTCAATGCCGCCCAGATTTTAGAGATTTCTCTCACTAGCCGAAATAAAAATGCAGAAAATCCCATTCCCATGGCTGGAGTTCCCTATCATTCGGCTCAGCAGTATATTGATGTTTTGGTCGAATCAGGCTATAAGGTAGCGATTGCGGAGCAGATGGAAGATCCCAAGGAAGCCAAGGGCGTTGTTAAGCGGGAGGTCGTTCAGGTTATCACGCCGGGGACGGTGGTGGACTCCAGTAAGCCGGACTCTGCTAATAACTTTCTGGTAGCTCTGGATTACTCAGAGGGCCTCTATGGTCTGGCTTATATGGACTTGGTGACCGGTGAGTTTCAGGTGACTAGTTTAGAGGACTTTGCCCTGGTCTGCGGGGAAATCCGTAATTTGAAGGCTAGGGAAGTGGTGCTGGGCTATGCTTTGCCAGAAGCTGAGGAGCAGGTCTTGGCTGGACAGATGAATCTTTTGCTGTCCTATGTACAGACGGCCTTGGACTATGTCCAGCTGCTGGGCGAGGAACTGTCTCCTATGGAGCGTCAGGCAGCGGGGAAATTGCTAGAGTATGTGCACCGGACCCAGATGAGGGAGCTCAGCCATTTGAAGAAGGCCCAGCATTATGAAATCAAGGACTTTCTGCAAATGGATTATGCTACCAAGGCGAGTCTGGATTTGACAGAAAATGCTCGCTCGGGTAAGAAACACGGCAGTCTTTATTGGCTGATGGACGAGACCAAGACGGCCATGGGCGGCCGTATGCTGCGCTCTTGGATCCAGCGTCCGTTGATTGATGAAGTGCGAATTAGCCAGCGGCAGAATGTCGTCGAGGTTTTTCTGGAACATTTCTTTGAGCGGAGTGATTTGACGGAGAGTCTCAAGGGAGTCTATGATATTGAGCGGCTGGCTAGTCGGGTGTCTTTGGCAAGACCAATCCCAAGGATCTGCTGCAGTTGGCAGCTACATTGGGCAATGTGCCTCAGATTAAGGCTATATTGCAAGGAATCGGTAGCCCGCATCTAGCTCGTTTGATTGAGGGCTTGGATCCTATTCCAGAGTTGGCGGGCTTGATTAGCTCGGCCATTTCGCCGGATGCACCTCATATCATCACCGAGGGCAATATTATTCGGACCGGTTTTGATGAAACCTTGGATCAGTATCGGCTTGTGCTGAGGGAGGGGACTGGATGGATTGCAGAGCTAGAAGTCAAAGAACGTGCTAACAGCGGCATCGGCAACCTAAAGATTGATTATAATAAAAAAGATGGTTACTATTTCCATGTGACCAATTCCCAGCTGACTCATGTGCCTAGTCATTTCTTCCGCAAGGCGACCCTGAAAAATTCAGAGCGTTTCGGAACAGAGGAGTTGGCCCGGATTGAGGGAGAGATGTTGGAGGCGCGTGAAAAATCTGCTAATTTGGAATACGAAATTTTCATGCGGGTTCGCGAGGCAGCTGGCAAATACATCCAGCGCTTGCAGGCTTTGGCACAAACGCTGGCAGCTGTAGATGTCCTGCAGAGCTTTGCTGCGGTGGCAGAACAACTGCATTTGGTGCGCCCTGTCTTTACTGCAGAGCGCCGTCTGGAGATTGAAAAAGGACGGCATGCTGTTGTGGAAAAGGTCATGGGTGCCCAAAGCTACATTCCAAATAGTATTCTGCTGGACCAGGAAACGGATATTCAGCTGATTACTGGGCCTAATATGAGCGGGAAATCGACCTATATGCGCCAGCTGGCTATCATCGTCATTATGGCACAGATGGGTTCTTATGTGCCTGCTCAGTCTGCCAGTCTGCCTTTATTCGATGCGATTTTCACTCGTATCGGTGCGGCGGATGATTTGGTGTCCGGCCAGTCCACTTTTATGGTGGAGATGATGGAGGCCAATCGGGCCATCCGACAGGCCAGCGAGCGTTCGCTCATCCTCTTTGATGAGCTGGGCCGTGGGACGGCTACTTATGATGGAATGGCGCTGGCTCAGGCTATTATCGAGCATATTCATCATTATACTGGGGCCAAAACCCTCTTTGCCACCCACTATCACGAGCTAACAGCCTTAGAGGATAGCTTGGAGCATTTGGAAAATGTCCATGTGGCAACCTTGGAAAATGACGGACAGGTGACTTTCCTGCATAAGATTGAGCCGGGTCCGGCTGACAAGTCCTACGGAATTCATGTGGCGAAGATTGCCGGACTTCCTGAGAAATTGCTGGAGCGGGCGGATAGCATTTTGAGTCATTTGGAGAGTCAGGATACAGGGTTAGGATCAGAGCTTCCTGCTGAATCTAGACCGAAGCAGTCACAAGTGGCTGAGCAGATGTCTCTTTTTGCAGAAGGATCGGAAAATCCAGTCCTGACTGAACTACGAGACTTGGACATCTACAATATGACTCCCCTGGAAGTCATGGCAGCAGTGGCCGAGCTCAAGAAGAAGTTGTAGAAACAAAGAGCAGACTTGCTAATTTCACAAGTCTGCTCTTTTTATTTCTCACGATTTTCTAGACAAACCGCTATTGATTTTTTGAATGTTTCGGTAAGTGCGGTAGTAGATGGCACCTGAAATGATTAGATAGATGAGGGTGAATTCCTCGACGGCAGTCAGTGTCAGGCTGAGTATTTTTTCTCTTGGGAAAAATCCAGCTAGATTAGCCAAAAGTGCAAAGGTTAGAATCATCACGCCAAAGTGGTTGACGATGGAGCGCAGGATGCTCCAGTCTCTTTGGAAGAAGCTTCCACTCCATCTGAAAATAGCTCCCATGATAAACCAGACAAGCATGCAGTAGAGCATGATGAGGGAAACATGGACATGCTGGCTCAAAAAGAAGTGGCCGATAGGAGAGCGAGGGTGAAGCGGTAGATAAGCTGGATTGTAAAAAAAAGAAATAATCATGGAGAAGAAGAGACCGATGAAAATCCCTCCAATTCCTCCGAAAAAGAGTTCTTTAAGACGAGTTTTCATAATTGCAACCTTTCTTTAATGGATTTGAGATAACGGCGGGACGAGTAAGTCTGCTCGCCGTTTTTCAGAAATATTTGAATCAGACCATTTGGAGTCAGTTTGAGGTGGCTGATTTGTTGGCTATTGATAATCTCCGACTGAGAAATCTGCAGGAAATATTCCGGTAGGACCTGCAGCAACTGATAAAGAGCTTGTTGAGCTCGATAGCCGTCTTTTGCTGTTCGAACCTGAACCTGGCGATTTTCTGTATAGATTCGGTGGATTTCCTTAGCATCCAGCAGATAGATTTCATCTTCTTTTTTGACATGAATCTTGTCTTTTTTGCCTAGATGTTGAGCAAAGTGGACCAATTCCTGAATACTTTCTGTCATGAGGCGAGCCTCAATGCTGACGGAGTCCTCGGTGACTTGAGAATCGATTCTTAGCTTAACTTTCATAACTTCCTCCTTTCACCTTTATTAAACCGCAACTTGGCAGCGAAAACAAGCCCTTTTGTCTATGTGGCAGCTATTTGTGTCTATCTGGTTTGTCTTGTGAGCAGAGTGGTTGAGAAAAAGGCTGCCTTCTGATAGAAAAGAGCCCAATGTGTTATAATATATAGCAGAATAAATACGGAGAAAAAAAGATGTCAAAAAAATTATCGAACTTCCAGAAATTCTAGCCAATCAGATTGCGGCAGGTGAAGTCATTGAGCGGCCTAGCAGCGTGGTCAAGGAGCTAGTGGAAAAATTCAATTGATGCGGGTGCTAGTCAGATTACCATCGAAATCGAGGAGGCTGGACTCAAGAGCATTCAGGTAACGGATAATGGCGAAGGCATAGATCACGAAGATGTCCCTCTGGCCCTTCGCCGCCATGCTACCAGTAAAATCAAGAAGCAGGCGGATCTCTTTCGGATTCGGACATTGGGTTTTCGTGGCGAGGCCATTCCTTCCATTGCTTCTGTCTCGCGTTTTACTATTGAGACAGCGACGGAAGCCGGCCAGCACGGGACTCTGCTGGTTGCCCAGGGTGGCGAGATCGAAGAGCATGAGCCTACCAGTAGTCCGGTGGGAACGAAAATCAAGATAGAAGATCTCTTCTTCAATACTCCCGCCCGGCTCAAGTATATGAAGAGCCAGCAGGCTGAACTTTCCCATATCGTTGATGTGATTAATCGGCTTAGTCTGGCCCATCCGGAAGTGGCTTTCACCCTTATCAGCGACGGCCGCGAAATGACACGGACTGCCGGCAGTGGTAATCTGCGTCAGGCTATTGCAGGAATCTATGGTTTGGCAACAGCTAAGAAAATGGTGGAAATCTCTGCTTCAGATTTGGACTTTGAAGTGAGCGGCTATGTCAGTCTGCCTGAGTTGACTCGTGCGAATCGTAATTATATTACGATTCTCATCAACGGCCGCTATATCAAGAATTTCCTGCTCAATCGTGCTATTTTGGACGGCTACGGCAGCAAGCTGATGGTAGGCCGCTTTCCACTCGCGGTCATCAATATTCAGATTGACCCCTATCTGGCCGATGTCAATGTCCATCCGACCAAGCAAGAGGTGAGAATTTCTAAAGAGCGCGAACTCATGGCCTTGATTTCGCAAGCCATTGCGACCAGTCTCAAGGAGCAAGACCTTATCCCAGATGCTTTGGAAAATCTTGCCAAATCAACTGTTAAGCGCGCGGCTAAGCCTGAACAGACTAGCCTCCCGCTGAAAGAAAATCGCCTCTACTACGATAAGGAGCAGAATGACTTTTTCCTCAAGCCACAGGTGGCCGAGCAGCAGTTATCCTTCGAAGAATCAGCGGAGCCTATTCATGAAGCGACAGATGAAAAAGCAGAACCGCCACAATCAACTTCGGTCAAATTTGCAGAGAGAAAGCCAGTTAGTTATGATCAGCTAGACCATCCAGAGCTAGACCAGGCCAGTCTGGAGCGGGCTGTGGATAAGTTGGAACAGGAAGAGAAGTCAAGCTTCCCAGAGTTAGAATATTTTGGCCAGATGCATGGCACTTATCTCTTTGCTCAGGGCAAGGGCGGTCTTTACATTATTGACCAGCATGCTGCCCAAGAGCGGGTCAAGTATGAGTATTATCGAGAGAAGATTGGGGATGTGGACAATAGCCAGCAACAGCTCTTGGTGCCCTATATCTTTGAATTTCCAGCGGACGATATGCTGCGAATCAAGCAGCGGATGGAGCTGTTAGAAGATGCTGGCATCTTTTTAGAAGAGTACGGAGCCAACCAGTTTATCCTCCGTGAGCATCCTATTTGGTTCAAGGAAGAGGAGATCGAGGCTGGCATCTATGAGATGTGTGATATGCTTCTCCTGACCAAGGAAGTTTCTATTAAGAAATATCGAGCAGAGCTAGCCATTATGATGAGCTGCAAACGCTCCATCAAGGCCAATCACAGTCTGGATGACTACTCTGCGCGTGACTTGCTCTTTCAGCTGTCCCAGTGTGACAATCCTTACAACTGCCCACACGGCCGACCGGTCTTAGTCAACTTTACCAAGTCGGATATGGAAAAAATGTTCCGCCGCATTCAGGAAAATCATACTAGCCTGCGGGAGTTGGGGAAATACTAAACTCTATAGAAGATCAAACAGCCCTAGTCATAGAACTAGAGCTGTTTTGAATTTTTGAGCTGAACTTGTGTTCCAGCAAGTAAATCAGCTGGATGGCGTTTGTCCTTGCGAAGCAGTCCCATCAGCAGAAAGATCAAGAAGAGAATCCCTGCTGAAGTTGACAAGAAAATTGACAGGGCATCTGCTTGATAAGCACTACGGATAGCTCCCATATGTCCCAGCTGCCAAGGGAAAAACTTGATAGCAGAGCGCAAAAGGCTGTGGGAAAGGTTCCTGTGCTTGTAAACCAACTGTAAACCTGCCCAACGCTTGCCAAAACTTCCTTTTCTATAGTCTAGCCAAGCAAAGATGATAGTTAGAGGTAGGACGGAGCTAGAAAAAGCCAGAAGCTGGCTCTGAGCTTCAGTGAATGTAGGAATATCTCCTAGAACTAGATTGTAAAAGCCCATAGCTAGTAAAAAAAGAACAATGAGGTAGCCCGAAATGAAGAGCCAGTCTCCAATCAGCTCTTTCAGACGAGTTTTGACAGGTATGGGATTGTCAGTTTTTAGTTTCATCTTTAGCACCTTCTTTTTTAGAATCCTCATCAAGGCCTATAACCTTGTCCAGATACTTTTTCTTGATCTTTAGCGCCTTGTTAATAGCCATTGCTGATGCGATTAAGAGGAAAAAGCTCAACCAGACCAGGGCAGTAAATTTTGCTGGAAAGCTGGAACCTGCGAAAAAGAGAAAGATAGCCAGAGCTGATACAAAAATATACAGAACCTGCCAGAAGCTATAAGATTTCACTTCCTTATAGTAGCGATCTTTTTCGTCTTCTGAGAGGACGGGGTTTATTTCCGGCTTATCGCTGTCTTCTATAAGCAGATAATCTGTCGTCACTTGGAAAATCTTGCTCAGTTCTACAATTTTTTCCAGCTCTGGCAGCGCTTGGCCAGACTCCCACTTAGAAATGCTTTGGCGAGAGACATTGATTTGTTCAGCCAGTTTTTCTTGTGACCAGCCTTTTTCTTTTCTTAGTTCAAATAATTTATAAGCGAGTTTCATCATCACAGCCTCCTTTTTTTCTATCTCTATCCTAACAGCTTTTATTTATCTTGAGAATACAGCTTCCTGTACATTTTGTCAACCGCTGGTTGCACTTCTATTTGCAGTTTCCAGACAGAAAATATGATATACTAGATAGGCAAAATGATACAAAAAGAAGGAAGATTATGTACGAATATTTTAAAGGAATCATCAGTAAAATTACAGCCAAGTACATCGTATTGGAAGTCAACTCTATCGGCTATATTCTTCATGTGGCCAACCCCTATGCATACTCAGGGCGTCTTCATCAGGAAGCTAAGGTCTATGTGCACCAGGTGGTGAGGGAAGACGCGGAGCTCCTGTACGGTTTTGCGACTGAGGAGGAGAAGCAACTCTTTCTCAGCTTGATTTCAGTCTCAGGTATCGGCCCAGTGTCTGCCCTGGCAATTATTGCGGCGGATGATAATGCTGGCTTAGTGCAAGCCATTGAGCAGAAAAATATCACCTACCTGACCAAGTTTCCTAAAATTGGCAAGAAAACAGCCCAGCAGATGGTGCTGGACTTGGAAGGCAAGGTAGTGGCGGCGGATGGTCTGGCAGAAAGCAAGGCACCTGTCCAGACTGTGGATAATCAGGAGCTGGAAGAAGCCATGGAAGCCATGCTGGCTCTGGGCTACAAAGCTGCTGAGCTCAAGAAAATCAAGAAATTCTTTGAAGGAACGACGGATACAGCAGAAAACTATATCAAGTCAGCCCTTAAGATGTTGGTGAAATAGGAGAAAGTTATGACCAAACGATGCGGCTGGGTAAAAATGAACAACTCCTTGTATGTAGCCTATCATGATGAGGAGTGGGGCAAACCCCTCCATGATAATCAGAAATTATTTGAATTGCTCTGCATGGAGACCTATCAGGCTGGACTTTCTTGGGAGACCATTCTGAATAAACGTCAGGCTTTTCGGGAAGCTTTTCATTTCTATGATGCCCAGAAAATTGCTCAGATGACAGATGCAGATCTGGATGGTTTGTTGGATAATCCCGACATCATCCGTAACAAGATGAAGATTTATGCAACTAGGGCTAATGCCCAAGCTTTTTTGGCTGTTCAAAAGCAGTTTGGCTCTTTTAATGACTTTGTCTGGTCCTTTGTAGATTTCAAAACGATTGACAATCAAATTACGAACTACAAGGAAGCGCCAGCTAAGACAGAGCTGTCAGAAAGCATGTCCAAGGCGCTGAAAAAGCAAGGCTTCAAATTTGTCGGTCCCGTTTGTGTCTATTCATTCCTAGAAGCCGCTGGCCTTATCAATGATCATGAAAATGATTGTGACTTTAATCCACATAGAAATACCGTTTGAGAAAGATTCTCAACGGTATTTTTCAATTTCTTCTTTTAGAGATTTTACTAGCTCTTTTTCATCGGTAAGTTGTAGTAGAGCAATCCCTTTTTTTATTAATTCGTTATCATTTTTGCAAATTCCAAGTCGAATCTGTGAAAGCCCGAGGGAATCATAACGTTTTTCTTTTTTTGACAAATCGTAAATGTACTTAGTAATGTCAGCGCATTCTCTCTTTAATCCATTATAAAGATAGATAGTAGAAAGGTTGACTAAGAGTCCGATATGTAGATTATTCCCATAGCGAAATGATTGGTATTTTTTTATGCTATTTAAAATCTTTTGGGTAAATTGTTTGATATTTTCTAAAGGGAAGAAATAAAGGATAGTAGAAAGAAGTCGAAAGTCACTTTCATACCAAGTATCCTGTTTCTCTAAATACGCCCAAATTTTATTGGTAGTAGCATTAATTTCTTTTGTCTCAGAAATGCCATTTTGTCTCAGATGAATAGTAATATTGATGCTATCTAAAGCATGTTTAATCGGAATATCGGAATGTTTATATAGATATGCCTCGCATTCTCTCTTCAATTGTAACAAACCTTTCGTCCCTACAATAGACTCACCTTGGTTATAAAGAGAATTTAAAATTTTCTGCCGTTGACTAGGTTGATAATAATCACAAATGTATTTAAATTCTTCTAGTGTCATATCTATCTGGCGAAGTAAAAAAATCATGGTATCGAACTTTGGCACGACTTGCCCGCTTTCAATTCGTGCCAAAGTTGAGCGAGCTAAAAAATCTCCACAAATTTCTTCTTGAGTCAACCTTTTTGATTTCCTAATTTCTTTATAGATTTTTCCATAATCCCAGCGCATAAGAACTCCTTTTTAAAATGTTACTAAAAGCTACATTTTGAAAAAATATTTTAAAATAGTATATCATGAAATAAAAAGGAGGGCAAAAATGAAGAAAGTGAAATACAATTCTATTTTATTGGCAATGACGCTAATAATGCTTGTAAATGCACTCCCATGGTGGTGGCCGTGGAGTTAAGGTGGATAGGATAGAAGGGGAGTGAGTTCAATGTTCTAAATATTTCAAATTATTGATGAATGGAATTATGGTGTGAATGATAACTATAGTTATTCTAATTACTATGTTAAATCTCCGAATAATATTGGTTCAAAATCTTCGATAACTAATCTTTGGGGAACTGTTAAGTCATCTGATTCTCAAAAATATGGATGGGCAATGTCAAGTTCAACAAAAAGTTGGAATGATGTTCGATTAAATGCACATTGGAACTACTTTAAATTTTAACAATAGTTTATGAAAGTTGGAAGACCCAATAATATTATAGGGTCTTTTATAATATAGGTAGGAGCTTATGAAATTAAAATTAGGTGTTATAGGACTCTTTTTTTGCTTAATTGCTGCCATTGGTCTGGTTAGTATTAGTGATACTCAAAAACCAATACCTTTACCAATTGATGGTGCCTTCTCCATTCAAGGGAAAAGCAATCTTTCTAATGAAGAAATATATCAAATGATTAGTGGCCTATCAGAAGAGAAAAAAGTTAAAATATACAAGCCGGTGGTTCAGAATTCAGGACAGTTGACTTATATAAATCTTGATGATGCCAGCCATGAACAATTAAAGTCTATACCGATAACAGGGATGTACTATACTCTAGGGGAAATAGATTCAAATGGTTTAAAAAAACTTACGTCTACAGGTCTGCAAGTAGTATATATGGCTTACCCTTGGTATATGGGAGGAATGATACAATTTACTGGCTCTTTAAGATTTTTGTTAATGATTTCAATTTACTTAACCTTATTAGTTGTTTTATTTGTTGTTAGAGCGAGACAGATTAAAGAAGGAGTGATACGACGTTCTTTAGGATTGCCTGTATATAACCTAAAAAAGGATTATTTAATTTCTGTTACTTTTGAGCTGATTTTAGTTGCTTTATTGATGGTTTTCTATGGCTCTTTTCTGGGGAGTGGTCTCTTCACCTATAGTTCCAAGTTATTCTTCTCTCTACTTCTAACCAATTTTATAATTTTTCAAATCATTGATCTCATCACCTTTGTTTTATTTTGGCTGACGATTCAGGTTGAAAAGCCTATTGAAATTATAAAAAATAAGGCCAAAAACAGCCTGATTTTTATCGTATGGCTTGCGGTTATTTCTAGCATAATAGTTGTTTCAGGAGTCTTTTTACGGGAAACAAAGGCTAGTCAATCAAAGATAAATATACAGATAAAGCATTTAGAACCATGGAGTGCAGTAAAAGATTGGAAAAGACTAGAGTTTTTGGGTATTGAAAATGAATCTGTTACTAATGGAGAAGAAGCAAATGACTCAGGAGCTAAGTATATAGAGATTGCTAAAGCCTTAAAAAAACTGGATTTTATATATATCAAATCATCTTCAGCCTATGTTCCAGATTTTATGAAAACTTCTCATGTTACAGAAGATTTTTCTAAGCAATTAAAAAGTGATGGGATAACGAATCCAGAGGTTAATAAAGAGCTGGTTTATATCAATCAAACAGGTGCTAAGGTACAAAATAAAGTTAATGGAACAAACTATCGTATTTTAGATAATAAAATAGCAACCATCTATATTCCTAATAAATTTAAAGAGAATAAGGCATCAATCGAGAATACGGTTGTAGCAGAACAATTTACTGGTACAAACTATACAAAAGATGATCTTACGGTGCAAGTCATTCCTGATGGGCAAGAATTTTTCTATTTCAATGAAAATGGCAGTAGTGTCCCTGAAAATAAAGATAATCTACCTTTGGAAAGTGTGACAAATAGTAAGAGTAATATAGTGGTTGTATTAGATACTGATAAAATGGTAGAAACTAACGATTTTATTTTGGCAAGCAATATCATATATAACTCACTTTTTAGTCCAGAAGCAATTAAGGACATCAACGATTTGAGTGCTAGTTTGAATTTTTCAATCAATCCAGTCGAGGTTTACCAAACTGTGAAACTTAATATTCAATCTTTAGAGCACCAAATTCTCCTTTCAAAAATACTGCAAATAATTATTTGTGGAATTGTATTTCTACTCATTTATCAATATGCTCAAATGTTTGTTGCCTTAAAACAGAATGACTATGTCAAAAAAATCATTTTAGGCCTATCGAAAACAGGTATGGCCATTTCAAGTCTAAAATATTTTATGATAACGATTATAATGGTTATCTTATTGACATTTATCATGACAGGACAAATAGAGTTATTGTATATTGGTCTTGCTTCTTTAACGGTTTTAATGATGTCAATAATAATAAGTTTCAGAAAATTATCTGATAGATACACTCAAATTCTAAAAGGGGATGACTAATGACAATTGAAATTGTGAATGTTACAAAAAAATATGGCTCAAAAGAAATATTTACAGATTTAAATTTAACCTTTGAAGCTGGGAAAAGCTACGCCTTGATTGGCGGTTCGGGTTCAGGTAAAAGTACCTTGCTAAACATTATAGGAAGGCTAGAAAAAATTGACAGTGGAAAAGTGTTAGTTGATAAACAGGATATTTGGAAAACCAAAGAAAGAACCTATTTTAAAAATACTATTGGGTATGTATTCCAAAATTATTCTTTGATAGAAAACAAAACAGTATATGATAATTTAAAACTCCTCAATAAAGACAAAAAGATTATATCTGAGATACTTGAAAAAGTAGGCCTTTCTACGGACTATTTAAAACATAAAATATATGAATTGTCTGGGGGACAGGCTCAGCGTGTAGCTATTGCAAGAATGTTAATGAAACCGCGTAAAATTATTTTAGCGGATGAACCTACAGGAGCCTTGGATAGTGAGATTGGGAATGAAATCATCAACTTATTATTGAGTGAAGCAGCCAAGAATAATTATGTTATTATAGCAACACATGATCCAGCTGTATATAGTAAAGTTGATGTTATCGTTGACATAAAAGATATAGGAAGTCAGGCATGAAAAAGAAAATTTATATTAGTTTGCTACTAGTCATTGGAGTGCTCGCAATCGTCTTAATTGGCAAACAAGTGATTAAAAAAGAAAATCCCAATAAACCTTCGGTGGATTTAACAGTCTATACAATCTCTTCGAATGATACCGAAAGATGGGATAAGGTAAGGCAAGTAGAAACAGAAGATGCTGTCTATCTAATATCTGTCAAAGAAGTAGCATCTTCAGAAGAAGTGTTTTCAAATATTATTGCAGATGGCACTGCTATGGGGTTTGGGGTTAGTGAAGAAGAAGTTAAACAATTTAACAATAATTTAGGAACTACTGTAGTAGATGCTAAAAATAATAAATTGATTGGGATAGAATTCTTCACTTTTTCTGATGATGGCAAGGGATTTTCAGTAGCGAATTTTGATTACGGCAAAAAAGAGTTTAATAATCAAAAAAAAGAAAAGAAAGAGTTCTATAAAAAACTATACGAAGCGTTTAAAAAATAATTTATGATGACACGACAAACGCATAAAGACAAAAGTTCCAATAAATTTTTGAAATACAAATGATTGCTTTATCGGATTTTTTCATACTAATCAGGAAGATATTTGATACAAATTTAGTAAAAAGGAGTCGGATATGTTAAAGGGTTACCAGCGGAGTTAGAAACTGAAATGCAGCAGCTTGGAGTTAGTTATTCAGGTGCGGATCTTCCTTGGTATCTAGTACCTGTTAATTTTCTTTTTATGAATTTACGTTCTCTGGCAATTTGGACTCTATTCTTCGTTTTTGCAGTCCTCTTTTTTGCAGTCAAGATGCTTTATATCAAAAAAGCCATGGTTCAGCGTAGTCTAGGGCTCTTTGATCGGGACTTTAAGCGTTCTCTTTGGTTGGATGCGACCATTCTCTTAGGTGCAGGAATCTTTTCTTGGTTTATGGCAAGGAAGTTTGTCTAATGTCTATGTAAACATTCAGCATTCTATCATGTTTAATTTTTTTGGTAAGTATCTGAACAAGGTGATTGCAGTTTTACTTTCCTCTTTTTCTTTGCGACTTTACATTTTAGACATCTCTTTTTAACAGAATTGAGTCAAACAATTTGCCGATTTTCTAGTGAAATTTTCTTTGCTATCTTATATGTAAAAAGCGAACGCAATCTTTGCTTGCCTGCTCTCTTTCATATGTCTCATAATAGGGTGACTCTGTTTCTTATTTCATAGAAAAAATTCCTTGGTTTTCTAACATCCAAGGAATTTTGTTTAGTTATCCTTCTGCATCCAAATCTTTTCCTTGATAAAGATGCGCAGCTCGAAGAAAAGCATAAAGAGAGTGGAAATGAGGAAGCCAGCCATAAAGATATGGTGTAAATAGGCAAAGATGGCAATTTCAACCAAAGCGGAGAAGAGGTAGAAAATGACCAAATAGTGCCATTTCTTGGCCTTGCTGTCTTCGATGACCTTTTTCTCCAAGCGCTCATCCTCCTTGATGAGTGTGTCCAGACTGATATCAAATTCCCGACTGATAGCGATGAGATTTCCAATATCAGGGATACCTTTTTCGCTTTCCCAGCGGGCAATGGCAGAGCGGGAAACCTTGAGCCTTTCTGCCAAAGCCTCCTGAGTGAGTTGATTTTGTTGACGAATGTCTTTGAGCACTTGTGAAATTTTCATGATGATCTCCTTTCTTCAAATAAAAATATTTAGATGATTTCCTTTTTTCATCTTTATTATAAAAATAATGAAACCATTTGCCAATAGCATTTCCCTAACAATCTAGTTATTCTGCATAACACCAGCCCTTTTTAAAAGTTTTCCACAGCATGTTGACAAGTTTGTCAAGTAGCTTGACAACTCTATTTATTTCCTGAAATGAAAATCAACTTTTTTAAGATTTTTTGTGATAAAATAAAGCCAATTCCGAATAGTAAGGTAGGAGGTTCTATGAAAGCAGAAATTATTGCTGTGGGCACCGAGATTCTGACGGGTCAGATTGTCAATACCAATGCCCAATTTTTATCTGAAAAACTGGCGAGTCTGGGAATCGATGTCTATTTTCAGACAGCAGTGGGAGACAATGAAAACCGTCTCCTCTCTGTTTTGGAAATTGCTCAAGGACGTAGTAATCTGATTATCCTGACAGGTGGCTTGGGGCCAACAGAGGATGATTTGACCAAGCAGACCTTGGCTAAGTTCTTAGGACGTGAGCTCAATTTTGACTCACAGGCTGTGGAAAAGCTAGATCGCTTTTTTGCTGGCCGACCAGATTACGCTCGAACACCCAATAATGAGCGTCAAGCTCAGCTGGTCGAAGGCTCAACTCCGTTACCAAATGCGACCGGCTTAGCTGTCGGAGGCTTGTTAGAAGCAGACGGAGTGACCTATGTAGTCTTGCCTGGCCCGCCTAGTGAGCTCAAGCCCATGGTCAATAACGAGCTGGTTCCCCTCTTATCCACAGGCCAGAAATTGTATTCACGGGTGCTGCGCTTCTTTGGTATCGGCGAGAGTCAGCTAGTGACTATTTTGTCAGAGATGATTGAGCAGCAGAGTGACCCCACCATTGCTCCTTATGCAAAGACAGGAGAAGTTACCCTACGACTGTCTACCAAGGCTCTGAGTCAGGCAGAAGCCGACACTAAGTTTGAGGCTGTGGAAAAGGAAATTTTGTCCCATAAGACTTTTGAGGGACAGTCACTGTCAGAGATTTTCTATGGTTACGGGGATGACAATTCCTTGGCACAGGTGGCTTTTGACTTGCTGAAGAGTCAAGGAAAGACGATTTCGGCGGCGGAGAGTCTGACAGCAGGGCTCTTTCAGGCGACCTTGGCTGATTTTGCTGGAGCCTCTTCCATTTTTTCAGGTGGCTTTGTCACCTACAGCATGGAGGAAAAGAGCCGGATGCTGGATATTCCGTTGGGAGACCTGGAGAAGCACGGTGTCGTTTCCGCTTTTACGGCTGGGAAATGGCAGAGCAGGCTAGAAAGCTGACCGAAAGTGACCTAGCTGTCAGTCTGACAGGTGTGGCTGGTCCAGATTCACTGGAAGGTCATCCAGCAGGGACCGTTTTTATCGGCTTAGCAAGTGCTTCAGGAACAGAAACTATTAAGGTCAATATTGCTGGACGAAGTCGGCGTGATGTGCGGGAAATTGCTGTTCTACATGCCTTCAACCTAGTACGAAAAACTTTATTAAATAGCTGATTTTTGGTATAATGACGAAGATGGCCAAAAGACATTTTAGAAAAAACAGGAGAAATAAATGGCAAAGAAACAAAAAAAATTAGACGAAATCTCAAAGAAATTCGGCGATGAGCGCCAAAAAGCCTTGGATAATGCTCTTAAAAACATTGAAAAGGACTTTGGTAAGGGAGCTATTATGCGTCTTGGCGAGCGGGCAGAGCAAAAGGTTCAAGTTATGAGTTCTGGCTCTTTGGCCTTGGATATTGCCCTTGGTGCTGGTGGTTACCCTAAGGGACGGATTATTGAAATCTATGGTCCGGAGTCTTCTGGTAAGACAACCGTTGCTCTTCACGCTGTTGCTCAAGCGCAAAAAGAAGGTGGTATCGCAGCCTTTATCGATGCTGAGCATGCTTTGGATCCGTCATACGCGGCTGCTCTAGGTGTTAATATTGATGAGTTGCTGCTGTCTCAACCTGACTCTGGGGAACAGGGATTGGAAATTGCCGGCAAGCTGATTGACTCAGGTGCGGTGGACTTGGTGGTTGTAGACTCAGTTGCAGCCCTGGTACCACGTGCAGAAATCGATGGCGATATCGGTGACAGCCACGTCGGCTTGCAGGCTCGGATGATGAGCCAGGCTATGCGTAAACTGTCTGCTTCTATCAACAAAACGAAGACGATTGCGATTTTCATTAACCAGCTGCGTGAAAGTTGGCGTTATGTTTGGTAATCCTGAAACAACACCAGGTGGCCGTGCATTGAAGTTCTATGCTTCTGTCCGTTTGGATGTCCGTGGCAATACTCAAATCAAGGGAACTGGTGATGAGAAGGATACCAATGTTGGTAAAGAAACCAAGATCAAGGTTGTTAAAAATAAGGTTGCTCCGCCATTCAAGGAAGCCTTTGTAGAAATCATGTACGGAGAAGGCATTTCTAAGACAGGTGAGTTGATTAAGATTGCGACTGATTTAGATATCATCAAAAAAGCGGGTGCTTGGTACTCCTACAATGATGAAAAGATTGGTCAAGGATCTGAAAATGCTAAGAAGTACTTGGCTGATCATCCAGAAGTCTTTGACGAAATTGACCGCCAGGTTCGTGTTCGCTATGGTTTGATTGAAGGCGATGACTTGGCAGAAGCGGTTGGCAGCAAGGCTGAAAGCCCTGTGGAAACGATGGAAGAAGTGACCTTGGATTTGGACGATGCTATCGAAATTGAAGAGTAATTTTGTAAAATAGGTCGCAAGACCGATGGTTTTTGTGATATAATAGACTACGATATTAGTATCGTGTAGCGAAAGGAGTACTTACATGATCACAATCTATACTGTCTCAAGTTGTACTAGTTGTAAAAAAGCAAAAACCTGGCTAAACGCTCATCAATTAACTTATAAAGAACAAAATTTAGGCAAAGAAGGCATCACCAAAGAGGAACTTCTGGATATTTTAACCAAAACAGAAAATGGTATCGCGAGCATTGTTTCATCAAAAACCGCTATGCTAAAGGTTTGGGTGTTGACATTGAGGAATTAAGTGTCAACGAAGTTCTTGACATCATCATGGAGACCCCACGTATTTTGAAAAGTCCCATTTTAGTGGATGATAAACGTCTCCAAGTTGGTTACAAAGAAGATGATATCCGTGCTTTTCTGCCACGTTCTGTTCGCAATGTTGAAAATGCAGAAGCTCGTCTGCGGGCAGCTCTCTAATCTTTGAATATAACTGAAAGAGTCGGGAAGAGAAACTCGGCTCTTCTTTTTGTTCGGGTTGACAGCAGTCTTTGGCGACTGGATGGATTGACAAGGAGCAGAACTGTGATACAATATCTCTGAGGAGGATGGAAGATGAAGAAAATTTTGTTAGGACTGGGATTGAGTGTGGCACTGTTAGCAGGCTGTGGACATAAAAAGACAGAGACGAATTCGAATGCGGCTGACAAGAAAGAAATCAGCAATAATCTGCCTATCATTGATAATGCCAAGCAGCAGGAAGTGATTACTCGGACACTTGTTTTTCCAAAGGATGAACGAGGAAACCAGCAGAGCCAGACAGTGACTTATCAGGGAGAGCATTTTAAACGCTTGGTTATTGAAAGGCTGACCGCGACTGATAATGAGATGAAAGAAGCTATCAAGCAGATGGGACTGGAGGAAGCGCAGAAGTCGCTCAATGAGTCACTGGAGCGGGATGCAGACTATGTGCAGGCTCGTGGACTTCAAGGCTTTAGCGGCTCAGTGACAATTTTGAATGAGAACGAGCTGAAAATGACTTCTAGCTATGATTTTGAGAGTCTGGATATCGAAAAAGCAGCGGCTATGCCTTATTTTCAAAATCTCAAGCTCAAAGAAATGATTAAGCTGACGCCAGAAGAGTACATCAACAATCTCCTGATGAATGGAGCAGAAGAGCAGAAATAAGCTGCTCTTTTTTATTACATTTTAATGACAGAGTGACAATCAGTTTGACAGCGCCGTTTTTATAATGATATGATAAAATCAGCTCAATATTGAAGGAGATAAGACATGAGAAAATTAATTGTCTTTTTGCTGGCAGCTTTGGCAATTTTAACAGCTTGCAGTCAGCAGTCAAATAACAGTTCATCCTCACAGGAAGGGGCTGGAAAAGGAGATATTGTCACTAAGTCCTATAAAACTGAGAAGCAATTAGAACATGGAAAGAAACCAGAATCTTAACCGTCAGCTACAGCGGACAGAAGTATGATAAGGTTATCCTGCATGTCAGCAAAGCTATTCCTGACAACATCAAGGAAGCTCTGTCAAAACAGGATGTTTCCACTGTAAAGAAGGAAATGCTGTCTTTGATTGAGGAAGCACTGGGTCTGAAAGAGGCGGTCAATATCACCGGTCTTGACTTGAAAACAGATATGACAGCGGAAGAGATTTCTCTGGAGATGACTATCGATCCGGAGAATCTAGACTACGAAGCAGCCAAAAAGCTTCCAAACTACGCACAGCTGTTTGAGCAAATCGAGACCCTGACTCCGGAAGAATTGCTCAACAAGTTTAAGGGAAGCGACGGCGTGGAAGTGCCAGCTTCAAATTAGGAAGTTTTCATCCAGTTCTCTAAAGAGAGCTGGATTTTTGCTGGATTTTAGAGCCAGGCTTCGGATAAATATTAGCTAAAGCTTATTGAAAAATTAGGAGAATTCAGGTGAATTAAATTTGTGAAAAGCCTATAATTATGCTATAATAGGGATATTCTAAAGAAAGAGGGTGTAATTGTGGGATTTACAGATGAAACAGTACGTTTTAATCTCGATGATTCAAATAAAAAGGAAATTAGCGAGACTTTGACCGATGTCTACAAGTCGCTCAATGAAAAAGGATACAATCCAATCAATCAAATCGTGGGATACGTACTCAGTGGCGATCCTGCGTACGTACCTCGCTATAACAACGCCCGCAATCAAATCCGCAAATACGAGCGCGATGAGATTGTTGAGGAGTTGGTTCGTTATTATTTGAAAGGACAAGGCGTCGATCTCTAATGAGAATTATGGGATTAGATGTGGGCTCGAAAACGGTTGGGGTTGCCATTAGTGATCCTCTTGGTTTTACAGCTCAAGGACTGGAGATTATTCCGATTCATGAAGAAAAGGGCGAATTCGGCTTAGAGCGCTTGGGCGAGCTGGTGAAAGAGTACAAGGTTGATAAGTTTGTTATTGGCCTGCCTAAGAACATGAACAATACCAGCGGGCCTCGAGTGGAGGCCAGTCAGGCTTATGGCCAGCGCGTTTCTGAGCTGTTTGGTCTGCCGGTTGACTATCAGGATGAGCGTCTGACGACGGTGGCTGCTGAGCGCATGCTGGTGGAGCAGGCGGACATTAGCCGCAGCAAGCGTAAGAAAGTTATTGATAAGCTGGCGGCGCAGCTGATTTTGCAGAATTATCTGGATCGAAATTTTTAGAAAAGAAATGAAGGAGACACTAGTATGACACATGATCATAACCATGACCACGAGCATGAAGAGCGTGAATTAATCACCTTGGTTGACGAGCAAGGAAACGAAACTTTATTTGAAATTCTTTTGACCATTGATGGCAAGGAAGAGTTTGGCAAGAATTATGTTCTTTTGATTCCGGCCAATGCGGAAGAAGATGAGAATGGTGAAGTAGAGATTCAAGCTTATTCCTTTACTGAAAATGAAGATGGCACAGAAGGCGACCTGCAGCCAATCCCAGAAGACTCAGATGCTGAATGGGATATGATTGAAGAAGTCTTCAACAGCTTTATGGAAGAGTAAGATTGGCCTAGCATCGTTTCTAAAAAAGACAAGCGCAGGCGAGATGCTAGCTAAACTTGACAGAGGAAGGAAGTAGCCAAGGCTCGGTTATTTTCCATCTCATATCATAAACATTAGAAAGAGGAGCGAGTTGCAATTCAGATTTGAATTCTGCTTCGCTGCTCTTTTTTAGGTAAGAAAATGAATGAAATTGAAGAATGGCTGAACAGCCGAATTGGTCTAAACTTTCGTTCGGGTCTAGGGCGGATGCAGCGGGCTGTAGCTCTTTTGGGAAATCCTGAGCAGAGCTACCCAACGATTCATGTAACTGGTACAAATGGCAAAGGCTCTACTATTGCTTTCATGCGTCGGCTGTTTGCGGGGCATGGTCGCAAGACAGGAAGTTTTACTTCGCCTCACATGATTAGTATTCACGATCGGATTTGTATCAACGGCCAACCGATTGCTCCAGCTGATTTTATCCGTCTGGGTCAGCAGGTGCAAAAGATGGAGCAAGAACTGCTCAAAAGTCATGACCAGCTGTCCTATTTTGAAATTCTGACCTTGATTGCCTTTCTCTATTTTAAGGAGCAGGAAGTGGACATAGCCCTGATTGAGGTGGGGATCGGCGGACTCTTGGACACGACTAATGTTATTACGGGAGATATTGCGGCCATCAGCTCCGTGGGCTTGGACCATCAGGAGACTCTGGGAAGGAGCTTGACGATGATTGCGGAGCAAAAGGCTGGGATTTTTCAAGCCGGGGCGGCCAGCTGTCATCGGGCCGCTGCCAGAAGAGGCACGATTGGTTTGTGAGCAGAGAGCTGAGGAGTTGGGAATAGAACTCTATCAGTATGGTCGCGATTTTTCTCTTTTTGCAAATCAGACTTTTTCCAATTCGACTAGGACCCTATCCAATCTTGAACTGGGACTCAAGGGAGCCTATCAGGAGGAAAATGCAGCGCTGGCTCTGCAGGCTTTCCTGCTCTTCATGCAGCAGCAAGGCTGGGAAATAGATTCTGCTAGGATTCGGACGGCCTTGCAGGAGACTCGCTGGGCAGGGCGATTGGAAGAAGCTAGTCCAGGTATTTATCTTGATGGGGCCCATAATCTTCCTGCACTGGAGAAGTTAGTAGAGTTTATCCAAAGCCAGAATGATAAAGAGTGCTTGCTTCTTTTTGGTGCTCTCAAGCGTAAGGACTATAGCACTATGCTGGCTTATCTGCGAGAGGCTCTGCCAGATGTTCAGTTGACGGTTACTTCCTTTTCTGATGGAGATTCCCTTGGTCAAGCTGAAGCGGAAGGCTTCTTATACATAGAGGATTATCGGCAGCTTATTCAGAATTTTCAGGAGAGGCAAAACGCTAATCAGCTGCTTTTCATTACGGGTTCTCTTTATTTTATTGCAGAAGTCAGAGCTTATTTGACAAGTTTATAAATTGACCGCCGGAGTCCTGCTTTGGTACAATAAAGACAGAAGAAAAAGGAGAATACTATGGCAATTTCTAAAAAGTTAATTTTTTCGGGTCTAACTGCTGCGGCTGTTTTGGCCTTGGCAGCCTGCGGTTCTAATCAGAACCAGACGGCACCTTCCTCTCAGTCTCAGTCAGTCGCTTCCAGCAAGACAGCAGAGTCTTCGTCAGTAGCTAGCACGTCTAGTGCGGCCAATAACAGCTCATCTGCTTCAGCATCCTCTTCCGAGCCAGCAGCCAATGGCGAGCTGGATGGCAGCTACCAGACAAGTCATGAAGGCGATCAGCTGACCTTGCAGATTTCAGGCACCACTGGCCAGCTGACAAAAGTCGAGCCAGATGGTGAGCAGGAAATTGAACAAGTTCAGATTGATGCTACCAACCAGACCATGATCATCGGAGATGATGTCAAGCGCTATCGCATTGAGGGCAATCAGTTGACAATCGAGGACCTTTCCCAAGAGCCTTATGATGATGACACACTGGTCTTTACGAAACAATGATGAAAGAGTCCTGTCTTGAATAGGGCTTTTCCTTTTATCAGTTGTAATCTTGCAGTGAAATTTTGAGGATATCGGTGTTCAAATGCTGTTCTTGATTTTTCATCAGCTAGAAATACAGTCTGCATTGATATAAACGTTGTTTTAAGGCAGTTTTACTGCTATACTAGAATATATGCAATGAGATAGGAGAGTATATGACTTTCAGGAAATTCCGCTTATTAATGTCAAAATACGGTTTCAGTATTATTATTATGCTGCTGGAGCTGGTCTTTGTCTTTGTTGCGTTCTTCTATTTTAATGAGATTGCACCCAACTGGCTGTCAGTGGCGATGATTGTTTTCCTGTATATTGGGACTATTTTAGCGATTGTCAACCGCAATATGCCGCCGGAGAGCAAGGTGACTTGGCTCCTGATTGCTGTGGTACCCGTATTTGGCTTCCTGCTCTATCTGATGTTTGGTGAGCGACGGTTGTCTAAAAAGGAAATGATTCAGCTGGAAAATATGGACTCTATGAAATTTCGTGAGGACAACAGCTACGATCTTCGTGTCCAGCTGAAAAAGAAAAACAAGTCAGCCTACGGTATTATCAAATCACTGCTGAGTATGGACAATAATGCGGATGTCTATGACGGTACAGCTTCTCGTTATTTTCCTATCGGAGAGGAGATGTTTGAGGCCATGCTGGCTGATCTGCGGGCTGCTGAGAAATTCATTTTTCTGGAATTTTATATCATCGATGAAGGGCTGATGTGGGACAGTGTTCTAGAAATCTTGGTCGAAAAAGCTGCGCAAGGCGTTGAAGTCAAGCTGCTCTATGATGATATTGGCTGCATGGCAACTCTGCCGGGTGATTATACGCGTAAGCTGCGCAAGATGGGCATCGAGGCTTATAAGTTTAACAAGGTGATTCCGCGAATGACGGTATCCTATAACAACCGTGACCACCGCAAGATTTTGGTCATTGATGGTCAGGTCGGTTATACTGGCGGCATCAATCTGGCTGACGAGTATATCAATCATATCGTCCGTTTTGGCCATTGGAAAGATGGCGGTGTCCGCTTGGAAGGTCGGGCAGTCAAGGCTCTGACGCGGCTTTTTTTCTCATGAACTGGTACATCAACCGCGGGGAAATCACAGATTTTGACAAGTACCATCTGGAAAAATAAAGCTGTCGAAGGAAAAAGGGCTTTACATTCCCTATGGCAGCGGACCCTAAGCCTATTTATAAGGGTCAGGTTGGCAAAAACAGTCTATCAAAATATCATCAGTCAGGCTACGGACTATGTCTACATTACCACGCCTTATCTGATTATTGACTATGACCTGACGGAGGATATCAAGAATGCTGCTATGCGGGGAGTGGATGTCCGCATCGTGACTCCATTCATTCCGGACAAGAAGCTGATTCAGATTGTTACCCGCGGAGCCTATCCGGATCTGATGGAAGCGGGGGTTAAGATCTTTGAGTACACACCAGGTTTTATCCACAGCAAGAACGTGGTGGCCGATGATGAATTTGCTGTGGTAGGGACGATTAACTTTGATTACCGCAGTCTGGTGCACCACTATGAAAATGCAGTTCTGATGTACCATACGGAGAGTATCCCAGCTATCAAGGAAGATTTTGAAGCCATTTTTGAGGCTTCTGAGGAAATTCTTCCTGAAAATCTTGATAGCAGCTGGTATCGTCGCCTTATCAAAGAAATCATGCAGCTCTTTGCACCTATGCTCTAATGCCGGAGGAGGGTAAGTTCTGCAGAAATATACAGAAAATCTGAGGCGGAAGTCTCAGATTTTTTTGTATGTGCTTTTGCGGTTTGTGCTGAGATGTGTTCTTGTTATTTTTGCTTTTATATGGGGACGGATTTTTGCTCTGTTTTTACGAATGTAAAAAATAAAGGAATTTTTTAAGATGATAATGGAGAAAATTTCCAGTCAGCCGCTTGCTTATGAAACGAGAGAATATCGCTGTTTTCGGGAACTGGAGGAGCTGGCTAGAAGCTATAATGCTCAGAAGAAGGGTCAAGAGAAAGCTGACAGGAGGACAGGAATTTGATATACTAGATGGGACTGATATCAAGGAGAATATTTTATATGCATGATACAACGGAAGAAAAAGTTTTAGAAGTTTCAGAAGAGCAGCTGACTAGGGCTGAAAGGTCTGAGCAAAAAATTACCAAGCCAGAGCCGACGCCCTATTTTTTGACGCTCTTGTGTAGTTTGGCTATCAGCCTGCTGAGTGTGGTCAATCCTTTTTTGACCAACCTAGCAACGAATTTACAAAGTCAGAATCTCTATGCCGGCTGGGCCATGACTCAGGGGCAAGTGCCTTATTCGCAAATATATGGGACTAGTGGTCTGCTTTACTATCTGATAGCTTGGACCAGCAGTCTGGCTTTTGGCCAGCTTTTGTGGATGGTCTTTCAGACGCTGGCTCTGTGGCTGGCTGGACTTTTCCTGCACAAGACCTTGGTGCTCTTACAACCTAAACAGGACCTATCACGCAGTCTCTTGCTGCTCTTTTACCTGCTAGTCTTTGCCCTTGGATTTGGCGGTCTTTACTCTAGTATTTTTGTTCTGCCCTTTATTTTTTGGAATCTATCTTTTTTGGTGCGCTATTTGCAGGATTCAATCAAGGATGAAAAGTTCATTCTATATGGAGCTTTCGGAGCTCTTGCTTTTATGATTGATCCGGTTTCCAGCCTAGTCTTCTATTCTTTGACTGCTCTGGTGCTTTTGGTCTACAATATCGCAGCCAAGCGTGCGGCTCGAGGCTTCTATCAGCTTTTAGCCGGTCTCTTTGGCTTCTCAGTGATTTTTTATCCTATCGGCTACTTTACTGTTGCCAATCAAACCTTTGGCCAGGCTATCAGTCAGGTGACCTATGCTTGGGATTCCATCAGCTTGATTGGCAGTCATAGTCTTTCTAATTTGATTTATTATGGCTTGCTGACGGTCGGTCTAGGTTTCATTTCTGCTTTGGGTGTCAATCTCTTTTCAAGAGAAAAGGGGCAAGCAACCAGTCTGCGCGTCTTGCGCTTTATCGGTCTGCTAGGACTCTTCATTACTGTCTTTGCGGCTTTTATCCTGCCAGATCAAGGCAGTTATCAACTGCTTCCGGCCCTGCCTTTTGCCATGATTCTTTTTGCTTTGTGGTTCAATAAAGGCAAGCAGCAGGCACCAGGGCGTCACCGCCGGGATCGCCGTCGTCCTACCATGTGGACTTCCTACCTCTCAGGCCAGTTCTTTCTGCCACTCTTAGCCATCTTTTATCTGATTGGCTATCCTTTGGTGAATGAGTATATCCTTTCCAGCGGTGTATCTGCTGAAAGAAGTGAGGCGGCTCAGTATATTAAGGAAAAGACCAAGGATGGGGATACTATCTATGCCTGGGATACCTCGGCTAGTCTGTATCAAAAGAGCGGCCGCTTATCTGCTGTCTCTCTCTTGACTCCAACTTTGTATGTGGGAACGGCTGAAAATCGTTTGGGTCTTCAGAAGGGACTTGAAAACAGCCAGCCCAAGTATATTTTGGTTAATAATGATGTCAAATTGCTGTCAGATGTGAAGCAGCTAATTTCCCAAAATTACAAGGAAGCTGACCTCAAGCTCAAGCATTTCAAGCTTTATCAACTTAAGTAGTAAAATCAATATGTTGTGTATAAAAAGAAAAAATAACTTTTTTGCCACAACATATTGATTTTTAATTTTAACGTGCTATAATGAGACTTATATCGACTGATTTAAAAAATACTGTTCTTTGGATAAACCGCTGTCGGAGATTTCTTGGGAATTTCTTAGCAGGCGGCTAGTCTGAAGAGACTTGATTTGTCCTAAGGGCAGGAAAAGGAAGTGTTCATGATGATTTTAAGGGAAGAGAAGTTTGAAACTGCTCCAGCGATTTATGTGGAGAAGCGGGACGGCCGTAGGGTGGCTTTTGATGTGTCAAAGATATATAAGGCTATGGTGCGGGCAGCTCAGGAAGTCGGTCCGCTGAATCCGATGCTGGAAGCTAAGCTAGAAGCTATCACAGACCGCATTGTGGCAGAAATCAGCAGTCGCTTCGCTAAGTATGTCAAAATCTATGAGATTCAGAACATCGTTGAGCATGAGCTTTTGAATGCCAAGGAATATGCCATTGCGGAGAACTACATTACTTATCGCACCCAACGGGATTTTGAGCGCTCAAAAGCGACAGACATCAACTTTACTATTGACAAGCTTCTCAATAAAGATTGTACGGTAGTCAATGAGAATGCTAATAAGGACAGTGATGTTTTCAATACCCAACGGGATTTGACAGCTGGGATTGTCGGCAAGTCCATTGGGCTTAAGATGTTGCCGCCTCATGTGGCCAATGCCCACCAGAAGGGGGACATCCACTACCATGATTTAGACTACAGCCCTTATACACCGATGACTAACTGCTGTCTGATTGACTTTGACGGCATGCTGAAAAATGGCTTCAAGATTGGGAATGCAGAAGTAGAGAGTCCCAAGTCTATCCAGACTGCGACGGCGCAAATCTCACAGATTATTGCCAATGTAGCTTCTAGCCAGTATGGAGGTTGCTCGGCCGACCGAATTGACGAAGTCTTGGCGCCCTATGCTGAGCTTAATTACCAAAAGCATCTCAAGGATGCGGAGCAATGGGTTTTGCCTGATAAGCAGGAAGAGTACGCCTGGGCGAAAACCAAGAAAGACATCTACGATGCCATGCAGTCGCTGGAGTATGAGATTAATACTCTCTTTACCTCTAATGGTCAGACTCCTTTTACTTCGCTGGGCTTTGGTCTGGGCACCAATCGTTTTGAGCGGGAAATTCAGAAGGCCATTCTCAATATCCGTATCAAGGGACTGGGAAGCGAGCACCGCACAGCAATTTTCCCTAAGCTGATTTTCACCCTTAAGCGTGGGCTCAATCTTGAGCCGGGAACGCCTAACTACGACATTAAAGAACTGGCTCTGGAGTGTGCCACTAAGCGCATGTATCCAGACGTGCTTTCCTATGACAAGATTATCGACTTGACTGGATCCTTCAAGGTGCCGATGGGCTGCCGTTCTTTCCTGCAAGGCTGGAAGGATGAAAATGGTCAGGAAGTCAACTCCGGTCGTATGAATCTAGGTGTCGTTACTGTCAATCTGCCGCGGATTGCGCTTGAATCCGAGGGGGATATGGATAAATTCTGGGAACTCTTTAATGAGCGGATGAATATTGCTGAGGATGCTTTGGTTTTACCGAGTAGAGCGGACCAAGGAAGCCAGTCCAGCCAATGCACCGATTCTTTATCAGTATGGGGCTTTTGGCCAACGTCTGGGCAAGTATGATCAGGTAGACCAGCTCTTTACTCACCGTCGTGCAACGGTTTCCCTAGGCTATATCGGGCTCTATGAAGTGGCAGCAGTCTTTTACGGCGGTAATTGGGAGACCAATCCTGAAGCCAAGGACTTTACGATTGCCATTGTCAAAGATATGAAGCGTAGGGTGCAAGAATGGTCAGATCAGTATGACTATCATTTCTCTGTTTACTCGACACCATCTGAAAGTCTGACGGACCGTTTCTGCCGTTTGGACACAGAGAAGTTTGGCGTTGTTCCGGATATTACTGACAAGGAATACTATACTAACTCTTTCCACTACGATGTGCGTAAGAATCCAACGCCTTTTGAAAAGCTGGACTTTGAGAAGATTTATCCTGAAGTGGGTGCTTCTGGTGGCTTTATCCACTACTGTGAATATCCCGTTCTGCAGCAAAATCCAAAAGCACTGGAGGCTGTCTGGGACTATGCCTATGATCGGGTTGGCTATCTGGGAACCAATACGCCGATTGACCGCTGTTACAAGTGTAACTTTGAGGGAGATTTCACGCCAACCGAGCGGGGCTTCACCTGTCCAAACTGTGGCAACAGCGATCCGAAGACGGTCGATGTGGTCAAGCGGACCTGCGGTTACTTAGGAAATCCACAAGCCCGTCCAATGGTCAATGGCCGACACAAGGAAATATCAGCTCGGGTCAAGCACATGAATGGCTCGACTATTAAGTACGAAGGAAATTAAGATGGGAAAGTATCAATTGGACGACAAAGGAAAAGCTCAGGTGCAGCGTTTCCATGAAAAACATTCGCAGGGCGGCAGCGGCAAAAAAGAACGATTAGCCAAACTGCGTCAGCAATTTTTAGAAAAAAACAAGAAACAATAGAAGTCAGAGTGGGGCGCAAGGCGGTCTCACTCTCTTCGTATCAGGAGGCACTATGGAGCTGAGACGACCGAAACTAGAAGACAAAGAAAAGATTTTAGAGATGCTGGCTGATTTTGAAGCGGCTGGCAGCCGGCAGGACGGCTTCTTTGGCGGAGTGGATTTTGTTTATGAGGACTGGCTGGAGACGATTCAGCTAGCTGAGGTAGGTCTAAGCTTGCCGCAAGGTTTTGTTCCTTACATCCAGCTAATCTCTTTTGCTGCGGATGGTCAGGCTGTGGGCTTTCTCAATCTGCGCTTGCGACTTAATGACTATTTGCTCCAAGAAGGCGGGCATATCGGTTACAGTATTCGTCCCTCTGCGCGTGGGAAAGGATTGGCAAAAGAGCAGCTGCGGCAAGGCTTGCAAGTAGCCAAAAGTAAAAATATTAAACGAGTCCTAGTGACTTGCGATAGTGACAATGAAGCCAGTCGAGCAGTGATTCTGGCTAATGGCGGAGCTTAGAGGATGTTCGATGCGGAAAAGAGCGTTACTGGATTGATGTCGATTAAGGAGGTACTATGGAGCTAAGACGACCAACTTTGGAAGATAAAGACGCAATTTTAGAGATGATTGCGGAGTTTGACGCTGCAAAATCCTATATGCACGGTGGCATGGGCTCCACTTGGAAGCGAGCAAAGGATTATGAAGACTGGCTACAAATTATAGGGCAGCAGGAAGACGTTGCTCACTTGCCAGCAGGTTGGGTTCCTGCCATTCAATTTTTATCCTTTGATGAGACTGGCCTGCCTCTAGGATTTTTAGCCCTGCGCTTGTCCGTAAATGACAAATTATTTGTGGAGGGTGGGCATATTGGCTATTCTATCCGGCCCAGTCAACGCAGAAAGGGCTTGGCTAAGTTGCAGCTAGAGCTAGGACTAGCAGAGGCTCGAAAACAAGGACTGGAACGAGTGCTGATTACCTGCGATGAAGACAACGAAGCCAGCCGACGCACGATTCTCTCTGCTGGCGGTGTTTACGAAAATACAATCGATAGAAGTCAGCGCTACTGGATTGATGTCGATTAAGGAGGGAGCATGGAGCTAAGGCGACCAACTTTGGAGGATAAAAATGCGATTTTAGAGATGATTGCGGAGTTTGCTGCTGCAAAATCCTTTATGCACGGTGGCATGGGCTCCGCTTGGAAGCAATCAAAGGATTATGAGGATTGGTTAAAGATTGTAGAGCAGCAGGAGGATGCTGTCAACCTGCCAGTAGGCTGGGTTCCCGCTATCAAATTTTTATCCTTTGATGAGACTGGCTTTCCTTTGGGATTTTTAGCCTTGCGCTTGTCCTTGAATGACAAATTATTTGTGGAAGGCGGTCATATTGGATACTCTATCCGTCCCAGTCAACGAGGCAAAGGATATGGGAAGGAGCAGTTGAGATTAGGACTAGCAGAGGCTCGAAAGCAAGGATTGGAACGAGTGCTGATTACCTGCGATGAAGACAACGAAGCCAGCCGTCGCACCATTCTCTCCGCTGGCGGTGTTTACGAAAATACAATCGATAGAAGTCAGCGCTACTGGATAGAGTTAGATGGGGAGGTGTCATGAACAATCCCAAACCTCAAGAATGGAAAAGTGAGGAGCTGAGCAAGGGGCGAATCATTGACTATAAGGCCTTTAATTTTGTGGATGGCGAAGGCGTCCGCAACTCTCTTTATGTCAGTGGCTGTATGTTTCACTGTGAGGGCTGTTATAATGCCGCAACTTGGTCTTTCAACGCTGGCATTCCTTATACCCAAGAGTTGGAGGAACAGATTATGAAAGACTTGGCAGAACCCTATGTGCAGGGGCTGACCCTCCTAGGCGGCGAGCCTTTCTCAATACAGGCATTCTCCTGCCCTTGGTCAAGCGGATTCGGAGAGAGCTACCGGACAAGGATATCTGGTCCTGGACGGGCTACACCTGGGAGGAGATGATGCTGGAAACGGAGGATAAGCTGGAGCTGCTAAGTCTGATTGATATCCTAGTGGACGGCCGTTTTGACCTTACCAAGAAGAATCTCATGCTGCAGTTCCGCGGCTCTTCCAATCAGCGCATTATAGATGTGCAGAAGTCCCTTCAATCAGGGCAGATAGTCATCTGGGACAAGCTGAATGATGGTTTGCAAGCCTATGAGCAAGTTGATAGAGATAAGATGCTTTAAAAAACAAGCAAAATACTGATATAAAAGAGGTTTCACCTCTTTTTTCTATTGCCAAAAACAGTATAAAATATTGGTTTTTCGAGAAGGAAGAAGGAATTTACCGAAAATTAATACAGACTGTCCTTTTTTGTCAACAAATTTTGGAAAAAACTAAAATATTTTAAAATATTTTAGTGTATCATAATGCATTTATGATATAATAAAATGTATTTATATCTCAGGGGAGAAAAAGGGAGAATTATGAATCATCATAGGAGAAATGTGCCTGCTTCTAAAAAGGGGAAGAAGCTTAGGCTCTTTAATGTAGCTTTACTGACATTGGTAAGCTTGGTCTCAGGTTTGCTGGTTTTTTCTATATTTAAAAATAATGTTCTGGCGTTTCATCACCTGAACCTTATTTTGTCTGCTCTTTTGGCGGCTGTTATTTTACTGGCAGCCTTCTTTATATGGAAAAATAAGTTCAAAGTCCTGACCACGGTGCTTTTGCTTGTGACCTTGCTGGTATCTTCAGGAGCCATGTACGGGGTCAAGGAATTGATGGACTTATCTAGAGGTGTGAACTCCACTTCAAATTACTCTGAAATTGAAATGGCGGTTTATGTCCGAGCAGACAGCGACAAATCAGATGTGACCCAGCTGCAGAAGCTGACGGCTCCGACTGAAAATGGGGATAAGGACAATGTGACGGCTCTTCTGGACCACATCAAGAAGACTAAAAAGACAGAGCTCACTGTAGAAAACAGCTCGTCTTATATCGCAGCCTACAAGGCCCTCATCAATCAAGAGACTGAGGCCATTGCCCTCAATAGTTCGTTTGGAGATATGCTGGCTTCTCACGATGCTGACTATGCTTCAAAGATAAAGAAAATCTATACTTATAAAATCACCCGTCAAGTAGAGACCGGCAAGCGCAGCGACGATGCCAATGCGGATGTCTTCAATATCTATGTCAGCGGTATTGACACTTATGGATCTATCTCATCTGTCTCACGTTCCGATGTCAATATCATCATGACGGTCAATCGCAAGACCAAGAAAGTCCTCTTGACTACAACTCCTCGTGATTCTTATGTGGCCATTGCGGATGGAGGGGCCGGGCAGATGGACAAGCTAACTCATGCAGGGATTTACGGAGTAGATGCTTCTGTCCACACGCTGGAAAATCTTTACGGCATTCGCATTGACTACTATGTTCGTCTGAACTTCACTTCCTTCCTCAAGCTGGTAGACCTGTTAGGAGGGATTGATGTTGAAAATGACCAAGAATTTACCAGCCGACATGGTAATCATCATTTCCCAGTAGGGAAAGTCCATATGAACTCAGATCAGGCATTAGGCTTTGTTCGCGAGCGTTACTCCCTTCAGGGGGGGCGACAATGACCGCGGGAAAAATCAAGAAAAGGTTATCGAAGCAGTCATTAAAAAGCTGACCTCAACCAGTGCTTTGAAGAACTACAACGAGATTATTTCCGGCTTGCAGGACTCTATCCAGACCAATATGGAGCTGCCAGTTCTTATGAATCTGGTCAATACCCAGCTGGAGTCAGGTGGAAGCTATCAAGTTCAGTCACAAGCCATCAGCGGAAACGGTCGTATGGATCTACCATCCTATGCTATGCCAGATTCCAATCTCTACATGATGGAAATCCAGCCAGAAAGCCTTGACAATGCTAAGGCAGCGATTCAGCAGGTAATGGAAGGAAAAACACCATGATTGATATCCATTCTCATATTATCTTTGATGTGGACGATGGTCCTAAGAATTTTGATGATTCCAAAAAACTGCTGGAAGAAAGCTATCGACAGGGAGTTCGGACTATTATCTCTACCTCTCATCGCAGAAAGGGCATGTTTGAAACGCCTGAGGAGACCATTAGAGCTAACTTTAAAATGGTAAAAGAACTGGCAGAGCTTGTGGCGCCTGACTTGACGGTTCTCTATGGGGCAGAGATTTATTACACCAGTGATGTGGCGGATAAGTTGGAAAAGGGGGATTTTCCCCAGTCTAGCTGGCACACGCTATGTGCTGATTGAGTTTAGCATGGCAACGCCTTATAAAGACATCCATAAAGGCTTGGCTCAGATTCTGCGCTTAGGTCTAACACCGGTCCTTGCTCATATTGAGCGCTATCACTGCCTGGAAAATGATGAAAAGAAGGTGCAGGAACTCATTAATATGGGCTGCTATACTCAGATTAATAGCTCCAGTGTTCTGAAGCCTAGGCTGCTTGGAGACTCGCATAAATTTATGAAAAAACGGGCTCAGTTCTTTTTGGAGAAGGACTTGGTCCACTTTGTTGCCAGCGACATGCACAATCTAAGCCAGAGACCGCCCTTTATGAAAGAGGCCTTTGACATCGTCGCTAAGAAATACGGTTCCCGCCGGGCTGAGGCTCTCTTTGGCGGCAACCAAGCATTATTATTGAAAAATGAATTGATTTAGGGGAAAAATGGAAAAACAAGAAAAGCAAATCGTAGAAATCGATATTCTGTCCTTGCTGAGAGCCTTATGGCTGAAGAAATTTACCATCGTATTGGGAGCTGTGCTCTTTTCTTTGCTGGCTTTTGGCTACAGCGTCTTTATTGCTAAGAAAATGTATCAGAGTACCACACGCATCTATGTGGTTAGCCGTCAGAACGAAACGCAGGCAGCTTTGACTAATCAGGACCTGCAGGCGGGTTCTTACCTCGTTAAGGACTTTAAGGAAATCATTCTGTCACAGGCGGTTCTATCACAGGCAATTAGTGAGTTGAAACTGCAAACGTCACCAAGAGAGCTGACGCGTCACATCACCGTTTCCGTTCCGGCGGATACTCGTATCGTTTCGATTACAGTTAAAGATGACAATCCGGAGGAAGCGGCTCGCATTGCCAATGCCTTCCGTAATATTGCTGCTGAGAAAATTATCGAAGTGACAAAAGTTTCTGATGTGACAACTTTGGAAGAAGCAACAGTCCCAGCAGAGCCTTCTTCACCAAATATTCGACGTAATGTTATCTTAGGATTTTTAGGGGGCAGCGTCCTGATGTCGATCTTTATCATCGCGGTAGAAATCTTGGATGATCGGGTGAAGAAGCCAGAGGACATTGAAGAAGTTATGGGCTTGACGCTGTTGGGCGTTATCCCAGATATGAACAGAATGTAAGGGAGAGAAAATGGCAACCTTAGAATTAGTTAGGAAAAAAAGGAACCTTGTCAAACTAACCGAGGAATACTACAATGCTCTAAGTACTAATGTACAGCTGAGCGGCGCTAATATCAAGATGGTCGAAATAAGCTCGGTGACGGCAAATGAAGGAAAGTCTACAACCTCAGTGAATCTCGCGGCCGCTTTGCCAGAGCTGGTCATAAGACCTTGATGATCGATGCGGATATCCGCAACTCAGTCATGTCCGGTGTGTTTAGCAGTCAGAGAAAAGTATCAGGACTGACGGACTATCTGTCAGGACAGGCTGCCCTGCATGAAGTCATCAACGATACAGATCTGGATAACCTAGATGTGATCTTATCTGGTCCAGTATCACCTAATCCGACTGGGCTTTTGCAAAGCAAGCAGTTTGAAGCGCTTTTGACTGACCTGCGTGTCCGCTATGACTACATCATCGTAGATACTTCACCGATTGGTCTGGTCATTGATGCGGCTATCATCGCTCAGAAATGCGATGCTAGCTTCTTGGTGACACAAGCAGGCCATATCAAACGAAAAGCAGTCATGAAAGCTAAAGAGCAGTTGGAACAAACGGGAACTCCTTTTTTGGGTGTTGTCCTCAATAAATATAACATTGATTTGGAACGCTATGGTGCCTACGGAACTTATGGGGGATATGGCAGCTATGGCAATTATGGGAAATAGGGAATAAAGAGTTTTAGGATAATTGGGAGATTAGGAACATGACAAGAGCGAGAAAAAGAGTCATCTTAATTATTGTTGATATTATTTTGCTCAGTATAAGTCAGGGGATTTCAAAATTCTTCTTAGCAAAATATGTCGGGATAACTGATTTATCTTTTGTCTCTATTTTAATGGGGATAATTGTACTATATTTGACATTTGCAACACTGTCGAATGTCTTTTCTACCATTACAAGGTATACAGATTACAAAACAATGTTTCGAGTAGGGGGCTCAATTTTGGGAGCTTACTCGATTGTATACATTGTAGAGAAAATCTTTTACGAATCCACAAACAGTAGATATATTGTCCTTTCTATGCTGCTATCCTTTTTGTTGGTTATTGCTTCAAGGCTGACTTGGCGGGAGATTCATGAATTCGTGCAGCACCCTTCAGCCTTACTGGGTAAGAAAGTAGATGGGACGAAGACCCTTGTTGTTGGTTCAGGGGATGGTGCTAGTCTCTTTATCAAGACAGCCCAGCAAAAATCAAAAGATTTAAAGATTGTTGCGATTGTAGATGATGATAAGAATAAGCAAAATACCTATCTTCATGGAGTAAAAGTTGTAGGAACAACCGAGCAGATACCTGAAATTGTAGGGAATTATGAAGTCGAACAAATTGTCATTGCCATTCCTTCGTTGGCTCCGGATGATTACGAGCGAATCGTAGAGTACTGCCAACAGACGGAGGTCAAGGTCAATGCCATGCCTAAGTATGAACAGGTGATTACGGGGAAACTATCTGTCAGCAAACTTCAGGAAATTGATATTGCAGATCTGTTAGGGCGTAAAGAAGTTAAGCTGGATCAGCAAAGTTTGAAGTCCAATATTAAATGCAAGACAGTGCTTGTTACAGGGGCTGGTGGTTCTATCGGCTCGGAACTTTGCCGTCAGATTGCTCAATTCTGCCCAGCTAGGCTTCTACTTCTAGGTCATGGAGAAAATTCAATTTATTTGATTCACAAGGAGCTGTCAAGCCGTTATAAAGATGACATTGAGTTGATTCCAATCATTGCAGATATTCAAGATAGAGAGAGGATTTTCCATATTATGGAAACCTATCGTCCTGATCGAGTGTATCATGCAGCAGCTCATAAGCATGTTCCTTTGATGGAGTACAATCCGACAGAAGCTGTCAAAAACAATATCTACGGCACGCGAAATGTAGCAGAAGCAGCAAAGGCAGCTGGTGTCGCGAAATTTGTCATGATTTCTACAGACAAGGCAGTCAACCCGCCTAATGTTATGGGGGCAACTAAGCGAGTGGCGGAAATGGTCGTAACCAGTTTAAATGAAGAAGGAAAGACTCTTTTCTCAGCTGTCCGCTTTGGGAATGTTTTGGGCAGCCGAGGTAGTGTTGTTCCTTTGTTCAAGGAGCAGATTGCCAAGGGAGGTCCTATCACCGTGACGGACTTTCGAATGACACGTTACTTCATGACGATACCAGAAGCCAGTCGCTTGGTGATTCAGGCTGGAGCCTTGATGCAAGGGGGAGAGGTTTTTGTCTTGGATATGGGCGAGCCTGTGAAAATTTTGGACCTAGCTAAAAAGATGATCACGCTCAGCGGCCATACTGAAGAGGAGATTCAGATTCAGGAAGCAGGCATTCGACCGGGAGAAAAGCTTTATGAAGAGCTCTTGTCCGCCAAGGAAAAGGTCAATGATCAAGTCTATGAAAAGATTTTTGTAGGGAATGTTCAGTCGTTGCCCAAGACCGAGGTGGATTCCTATGTGGACTCTCTTTTGTCTCTTGGTGCAAATGACCTCAAGGACAGCCTAGTAAAGTTTGCACAGCAATAAGTTTTTAGGATAATCATGTATAAATTTTTTAAACGAACATTAGATATAGTCTTGTCATTCTTAGGAATGATTGTCTTATCACCGTTTTTTCTGCTTCTAGTACTCGCTATTAAATTGGATTCAAAAGGACCAGTTTTGTTCAAACAGAAGCGGGTCGGTCTGCATAAGAAACACTTCTATATTTTGAAATTCAGAACGATGCGAATTGATACACCTAAGGATACCCCAACTCATTTACTGGAAAATCCTGAGCAATGGATTACAAAGGTTGGGAAGTTTCTTAGGAAGACGTCTCTGGATGAGTTGCCTCAGATTTGGAATATTTTTGTCGGTGACATGAGTATCATAGGTCCAAGACCGGCTCTTTGGAATCAGTATGATTTGATTGAAGAGCGAGACCGCTATGGAGCAAATGATGTTTTACCAGGTCTGACGGGATGGGCTCAGATTCACGGGCGAGATGAGTTGCCGATTGCCAAGAAAGCTGAATTGGACGGCTACTACGTCCAGCATCTATCTTTTGGATTGGATGTCCGCTGTTTCTTTGGCACTATTAAGAGTGTGGCCAAGAGCGAAGGAGTTGTCGAAGGCGGCACGGGAAATATGGAAAAGAAAGATTAAAGGCTGATGAAAAGAATATTAATTACGGGAGAGGGTAGCTATATCGGCCGGAGCTTTAAGAGGTATGTTTCTTCACGGGAGGATGTTCAGGTTGATGAGTTGGACGTCCGCGGAGAAACCTGGAAGGAGAAAGATTTTTCGTCTTTTGATGTAATTTTGCATTTGGCGGCGATTGTCCATATCTCCAACCCATCAAAAGAGATGGAATCGGTATATAATCAAGTCAATACTCAGCTACCTTATGAATTGGCTCAAAAGGCTAAACGCGAAGGTGTCAAACAGTTTATCTTTATGAGCAGTATGAGTGTCTATGGCGAAGTTTTGGGAGACCGGGTTATCACAAAAGACACACAAGAGCGTCCTGATTCTTTTTATGGCAAAAGCAAACTAGCTGCTGAGCAACTTCTGACGGAATTGGAGAGCGAAGATTTCAAATTGGCAGTTTTACGGCCGCCCATGGTTTATGGTCATCAAGCTAAGGGCAATTATAAGCGACTGTCAAAGCTGGCTCAGAAACTACCAGTTTTCCCTTTGGTCCAGAACGAACGTAGTATGATTTATATTGACAATCTTTGTGAGTTTATCAGACTGATTGTTCAGAATCAAGACAGCGGTGTCTTCTATCCTCAAAATCAGGACTATGTCAATACCTCTCAGCTAGTCAGAGAAATAAAAAGGACTCATGGCCAGAGGGTAGCCTTGTTGCCTGCATTTAACTGGATTTTAAAAGGACTGTCCCGCCATGTTTCGACTCTGAATAAGTTGTTTTCAGATTTAACTTATGAAAAAGAGATGTCTAGCTATCCTCAGTCTTATCAGGTAGCAGATTTTAGGAGCTCTATTGAGAAGACGGAAAAGGGAAACTAGTTTAGGATGATTGGGGGGATTGTTAGTGAAGTTTTCGGTATTGATGTCTGTCTATCAGAAGGAGAATCCGGATTTCTTAAGAAAGAGCCTAAATAGCGTTCTTATAGAGCAGAGCCGCAAGCCAGATGAGCTTGTCCTTGTAGAGGATGGGCCGCTGACAGAAGAGCTTTATCAGACGATTCAAGATTTCAAGGAAACATTTCCAGAGATGAAAGTTCTACCTTTAAAGGAAAATGTCGGATTGGGAGAAGCTTTGCATCGGGGAGTTGAGGCTTGCTCTTATGATTGGATTGCTAGAATGGATACAGATGACATTGCGACACCGGACCGTTTCCAGCAACAAGTGGACTATATTGAGCAGCATCCGCAGTTAGATGTTCTGGGGGGCAATATTATAGAATTTGATTCGGAACCAGATCAAATAGTGGCAGAGAAACAAATGCCGCTTTCTCATGAAGAAATTATCAAAAGGTTGCAGCGGAGAAATCCTTTCTGTCACATGACGGTATTTTTCAAGAAATCATCTGTTTTAAAAGCAGGCAATTACAAGCCCCTGCCTTTAGTGGAAGACTATTATCTTTGGGCGAGAATGGCTGCTCAGGGATGTCGTTTCGCTAATCTTAATCGGGTCTTGGTTTATGCTCGTGTCGGAAATGGCATGCATACGAGAAGAAGCCAGACAGATCAGATTGCCAGCTGGAAAGTAGTCAATACTTTTTTGCTGTCACATGGTATGTTGAACCGAGGGCAATATTATCAAAATATGTTGATGATTCGCGCTTTTGTGGGAACTCCCATTTGGATAAAAGCGTTCATTTATAAGTATCTGCTCAGAAGAAAGTAATGACTTTACAGACAGAGCAGTCTAGCTTAGACAGGGAGAAAGCTAGAAGTTAGGAGGATATAGAATGAAAAGTTTAGGAAGGAGGGAGAAATGATTTCTGTCGTGATGGCGACCTATAATGGGGCGGAGTTTATTTTGGAGCAACTAGACTCTATCCGCACTCAAAAGCTGAAGCCTGATCAGGTCATTATCTGTGATGACTGTTCGACAGATCAGACAGTGGCGCTAATCAGGGACTACATCACCAAGCACCAACTGACTGATTGGCAGCTGCTTGAAAATCAGGAAAATTTGGGCCATTATCGAACTTTTATAAAATTAGCGAGTTTGGCTGAGCACGATATTGTTTTTTTCGCTGATCAGGATGATAAATGGCTGCCTGATAAAACAGCTGCCTTGCAGAAAGTACTGTTAGAAACAGACGCTGCTATGGTGTACGATCAGTCTTACTTGATTGATCAAAATGGTCAGGTCATCAAGGAACCTAAGGTTTCAGGAGAATGTCTAGAAAGAGATCTAGCTTGGCTTCTGAAAAAATGGCCGTCAGGTTATCAGACAGCTTTTAGAAAGTCGGTACTGACTAATATTTTGCAGCAGCAGTATACGGATTATCCTGGATTTGATTATCATGACGTTTTATTTGGTATGCTGGCTCCATTGTATGGAAAAGTTGTTTGCTTGGACCAGCTTCTAGATCAGCATCGCATTCATCACGCAAATGTAACCCAGTCTGCGTCGTCGCTCAGTTTTAACAAAACAAGGTTATCTAGGATTAACTATTTACAGAAGGTCATCAGTCGCTATGAGTCCGTGAAAAAAATTGCAGAAGAGCGACAGATTTCTGAGGCGGATCATCGCCAGCTTGCTAGGGCTTTGGCCTTGACCAATCTTAGACTGAAATTATTACAGTCTAGAAATCCATTTTGGGCTTTGGCCTGATGTTTCAAATAAGGGAGTATAGAACAATAAAAGATTTCATCAGTGATTTGGTATACACCTACTCACTGAATGGAGTTGCTAGGAGATTATTGAAAAAGTTTGGGAGGTAAGAAAAATGAGAGGAACCAGTAAGATTGAATGGGAGTTGGCTTTGGGAGAACGCTTCAGCCCCATGTATCAGAAAATTACGGATGATAAATTAAAGGTTTTACAAAAAGCCTATTTACAAATGTATAAAAAATTTGATGCAGAATGTCGTCGGCATCATATTCATTCCTACATGGTTGCAGGGACCTTGATTGGTTCTTTGCGACATGGGGGCTATATCCCTTGGGACGATGATATCGACTTGGTGATGTTCCGAGAGGACTACAATCGTCTGCAGGAAATCTTTGCGGACAGCGAGGACTTCGAACTGATTTCTCCTGCGGATGCGACAGACAGTGTCTTTAAGGTGCTAAAGCTGCAGAGCAAGTCACTGACTTACTATGATGTTTTAGGAGAAGGCTTCAGTAAAAAGAAACATCTTTATCTTGATATGCTGCCAATTGACTTTGTCCCAGAGAATAACATGCTTCGCAAGCTCAAGGGTCTTCTATTCAGAGCCTTGGATTTGTCACACAATAGCTCACGCTGCTATACGAAGTTTACTCCGCATCTGACCTATATGGCTAAAGAATCCAAAGAACTCAGACAAAATCTTTGGATCAGAAGACTGATAGGCTTCCCTTCTTTTATCATGGGGCCGGCTAATATGTATAAGTTGATGGAAAAACTCATTCAGTCTAATAAGAAGACTTCGAAAATAACAATTGCTTATGGTGTAAAAGGCTATTTGGGAGAGACAATCGACTATGAAAGTTTCTATCCAGCTAAGAAGTATTCCTTTGAAGGCTATGAGTTCGATGGACCTAATGATGCGGACAAGTATCTGACTAATCGCTACGGTGATTACATGACACCGCCTGAAAGAAAAGAACAGACAGAACGTCATGTCAGACTGAGAGATAATTGGGTTGAATTAATAGAAGGAAGATAATGGTTTTTTTACTAATTTTGGGTGGCCTTTTCCTATTGTTTTTGACAATCAAAACAGTAGGAAGAGACTATGCTAACCCGGCTTTTATATATCTGGCAATATGGATGATAGCAAGCATTTTTACTGCATTTTATTCATCCAAATGGGGAGAGGGACTTTCTCTGATAACGGTCACTGTCATCTTTGTTGGAAATGCCATTTTTTTAATGGGAGTCCTCTTGTCATCGAATTTGTTTGCTGAGAGAAAGTTGGACGCCAAACCTAGTCAAATAAAGGTGAGTAATTTTTTCATTATTTTAGTTCTCTTGTTTTTGGCTTATGCGGTCAGGTTTATTTATTCCGATTTGCTTTACTTGGCGGCGCAGAGCAAGCAGGCACCTGGGGGATTGTTTAAAACCATTGAATTGGCTCGGCATATGACTACAAATTATGATTTCTCTCTTAGTCGCCTTAGCCTCAATTTGCTGCGAGTTAACTTTTCCTTAGGAATTGTTTTCTTCTACTTTTTCTGTGAATCTCTTTTTTCAGGAAAAGATGGCATTTTTTACAAGGGCAAGTTACTGCTGGTTAGTCTGATTTCTTTAGGTATTTCTCTCTTGTCTACCGGACGTACGGAGTTGCTGGGCTTGGTTGCAGGCTATGCTATTGTGTATATGTTGTTTTTCTCGAAGTATTATTCGTGGAAAGACAGCAGGTATGGTGTGAAGCTTTTTCGCTCTTTGCTGATAATTGGCTTTGTATTCCTTGTCTTATTTATGGCGGTTGGAACCTTTGTTCTCAATCGAGTGGATAGTCGGGCAGAGTTCGGAATTTTGGATAATTTGGTTAAATATATGGGTTCACCCATTCAGGCTTTAGACTATTATCTAAAAAATCCTACTCTTTATAGCGATAATCAAGTCTTTGGAGAAAATACTCTTATTGCTATCTATGGAACATTGAAATCCCTCGGTCTGTCTAGCCATGAGCTGACACCTTTCTTGCCTGTTGTTCATTTTAACGACGATAAAACCAATGTTTACACAATTTATTACTACTTTATCAAGGATTTTGGCTATTTCTCAGTCCTTATCTTTCAGCTTTTATATGGCTTCTTTTACGGAAGTTTTTACTATTCTATCAAAAAACGCTATTTCACCCCGCTAAAGGTTATTGTTTTCGCTTTATTTGCGTATCCTTTGGTCATTTCATTCTTTCAGGAAACGTTGCTGTCATTGCTGACAACCCATATTAATCGGATTATCTATGCTTTTGTGATTTATATGGCAGCTGATTTACTGAGTAGAGTACGATTTACAACGAGAGGAAGGAAAGTATCGGTATGACGACATCAGCTCTGATATTCGCAGGCGGCACAGGCAGCCGCATGAATACCAAGACCTTGCCCAAGCAGTTTTTAGAGTTGCACGGTAAGCCTATTATTATTCATACGATTGAGCACTTTGAAGACCATCCGGCAGTATCGGACATTGTGGTCGTCTGTGTAGACGGCTGGCTGGACTACTGCAGAGATTTATTAGCTCGATTCAATATTAAAAAAGTCAGTCAAGTGGTTCCTGGTGGAGAGACTGGCCAAATGTCTATTTTTAATGGTCTATCTGTCTTACGGGAAAAGTACAAGAACGATGACGACTATGTTTTGATTCATGATGGAGTTCGCCCCTTGATTGACGGGGGAATCATTTCTAAAAATATTGAGGCAGCCAAAAAGTATGGGGCAGCTATTACGGTTAAGCCGGTTATCGAAACAGTTATTCAGGTCGATGAGGCGGATGTTATTAATCAGGTTATCGAGCGTTCCACTTGTCAGACAGCTGTCGCCCCTCAAACCTTTGCGCTTTCAAAGATTCACTCCCTGCATTTAAAAGCTCAGGCAGAGAATCAGTTTGATATGACGGATTCTGCGACATTGGCTCGTTATTTTGGACTCCCTCTGCATACAGTCATGGGGGGCAGCGAAAATATCAAAATTACGACTCCATCTGATTTTTATATTTTTAGAGCGATTTACGAAGCGCGTGAAAATGCACAAATTTTTGGTTGATATGGGAAATAATACGATTTTACAAAAGGATATGGAAGACCTAGCTGCTGTCAGTCCTATTCTTAGAGAACTGAGAAATGTTACAGTCTTGGTAACCGGAGCAACAGGACTTATAGGCAGACACTGTATTTCCGCTTTGATGGCTTTAAATGATTTGTACGATGCCAATGTCAGAGTAGTGGCTTTAGCACGAAATCAGAAAAAAGCGGAAGATCTATTTCAAGATTTTTTACATAGTGAGGATCTGCAGCTAGTGTATGCTGACTTGCTGTCAGATTGGCAGATAGAGGAGGATTTGGATTATATTATCCATGGAGCCAGTGCGACGGACTCCTCTTTTTTCGTTAAGCATCCTGTGGAGACGATTGATCTAGCCATAAATGGAACGAAAAAACTGCTGGAGCTGGCTAAAAATAAGCAGGTTCACAGTATGGTCTATCTCTCTTCTCTGGAAGTCTACGGGACGACAAATCCAGAAGCTTCCAGCATTAGCGAGAAAGATTACGGTTATTTGGATCCAACCAGTGTTCGTAGCAGTTATTCGGAAAGCAAGCGCATGGCAGAGTCCTTGTGTGTAGGCTATTGTCATCAGTATCAGGTGCCAGTGAAAATGGCTCGTTTGTCACAAACTTTTGGCCCAGGCGTGAGCTATGAAGACAATAGAGTTTTTGCGCAGTTTGCGCGTGCTGTCCTTGAAAAGAGGGATATTGTCCTCCGAACTAAAGGGGAAACTGTTCGGAACTACTGCTATACCAAAGATGCTATTGAAGCCATTTTTTACATTCTGCTGAAAGGCCAAGCAGGTCAAGCATATAATGTCGCCAATAAAGAGACGGCTATTTCTATCCGTGAGATGGCGGAAATGGTTATTGAACTAAGCGGTAGCAATGAAACGAAGTTGGTCTTTGATTTGGCAGAAGATGTGGAAAAGCTAGGCTATAATCCGACAGTCAAGATTCGTCTCAATACGGACAAGCTTGAGAGTTTAGGCTGGCAAGCTCATACTGATTTAGAAACCATGTTTTTACGTTTGATTGAGAGCATGGCAGCAGATAGGAAGGAATAGGAGGGCTAATTTGTCTGGTGGATTTAAAAAAATAATAGCTAATTTTTCCTATGTCGTCTTGTCCAATTTGCTGACAGTAATAGTTTCTTCTCTGGTTGTCTTGATTTTGCCTAAGATTATGGGTGTAGAGGAGTATGGCTACTGGCAACTCTATATTTTTTATTTATCTTATGCCGGTTTTGTTCATCTGGGTTGGGTGGACGGAATCTACCTGCGCTACGGTGGTTTGGAGTATGATGATCTGGATAAAGAAAAGTTTTTCTCTCAGTTTCTCATGCTTTTGATCTATCTGACAGGAATTGGAATTTTATTTTTCTTAGGGACTTCTGCCTTTATTAGAGATGAGAGCAGTCGGTTTGTTTTTATACTTTTGGTTTATACCATGTTGGTCACCAATCTGCGCTTTCTCTTTGTGTACATTCTGCAGATGACTAATCGACTAAAGGAAAGTTCTTATGTTGTCAGTGGAGACCGCCTCCTCTATTTACTGCTTTTACTGGTCTTTATTTTCGTGGGTTTCCGAGACTTCAAAATTATGGTCTATGCAGATTTGATTGGTAGAGTTGTTTCTCTTTTTTATGCCATGTATCTATGCCGAGATATGGCCCTGCGACCTCTCAATCAATTTAAGCTTGATATACAGGAAACGGTTTGCAATATTGCTGTCGGAATCAATCTGATGCTATCAAATGTAGCCAGTATGCTCATTATCGGGACGGTTCGAATGGGGATTCAAAAGGTATGGAACATTGCTACATTTGGGAAAGTATCCTTGACTCTGAGCATTTCCAATCTGCTGATGACCTTTATCAACGCTATCGGTTTGGTCATCTTTCCGATTTTGAAACGGACGGACGAAAGCAAGTTGCCTAAGATTTACAATCAGTTGCGGAATATCCTTATGGTTCTTATGTTTGGAGTGCTTTTGCTGTATTATCCCCTAAAAATAGCTTTGGACAGCTGGCTACCGGCTTACAGAGAGTCCTTGATATTTATGGCTCTAGTATTTCCTATGTCTGTCTACGAAGGCAAGATGGCTCTGCTTATCAATACCTACTTAAAAGCCTTGCGAATGGAGAGGCAGATTTTTAAAGTAAATGTTATTGCCATGCTCTTAAGTTTTGCTACTACCTTGATTTTTGCAGTTTTTCTGCGCAATCTGAATGCTACAGTGCTGTCTATCGTGCTGTTGCTGGCGACTAGGAGTATACTGGCAGAGCTAATCTTAGCCAAGAGGATGCAGATCGAGGTTGTCAAAGATATCTGGGTTGAGTTGCTAATGACACTTGTATTTATTGCTTCGAATTGGTTTTTATCAGTTTATCTAGCTGCAGCAGCCTACGGATTTGTCTATCTGACCTATAGCATTTACAAATACCAAAGTTTGAAAGGTCTGCTCCAACAATTGCGGGCTCGTTGATGCTCGAGAAATTATAAATAGTTTAACAATCTAAACGCTAAGCCCTGTCCGGGCTTTTTAGGTTTGTAATGTAGCGTTAGCATACAAAGCTACTTATAAAGTTACTCTGGCTACAATCAGTTTGCTGAACCATATATTGTATATAGTGGAAATGAAAGACAATTTTTCCAGCAACTTATTGCGGATTATGGTATTTTTGAGAATAACTAGAAATTAGCTAAAATAATTCCGTTCTTTATGCCTGGGAATATAAATGGTTTTGCAAGTGATTCTACCATGAAGAGATTTCAAAAGACATCTGGAGAGCAGAGCTGCTAGGATAGCAAATTGGGCTAGGTTTTGGTATTTTTAGTAAGTGCAGAATTTGGCGGTCAACTTTGGGAAGAGAAATACCTGTTAGTTGCAATAGTAAAATTAAAGAGAACGTGAGGATCAGCAAGAAGAGGTGTCCTATGAAAAAAATTTTAGTAACAGGTGGAGCGGGGTATATAGGCAGTCACACAGTGGTTGAACTAGTTGCAGCGGGCTATGAAGCCATTATCGTGGATAACTTTTCGAATAGCTCTCCAGAAGTGCTAGAGCGCTTAGAAACTATCACTGGTGTGAACATCCTGTTTTACAAGGGTTCGATTTCTGATAAAGATCTGATGAACCAGATTTTCGAAGACAATCACATTGACGCAGTCATTCATTTAGCGGCCTATAAATCAGTAGAAGAATCGGTGCGGGAACCACTTAAATATTACGAAAATAATGTCAGTGCTGGTATTGCTCTTCTTGAAGTTATGAAAGAGCATAAGGTAGAACATATCATCTTTAGCTCCAGTGCCACGGTCTATGGAATGAATCAAGATTCATCCTTGACAGGAGATTTATCTACTCCAACGACCAATCCATATGGTTATACCAAGCTGATGATGGAGCAGATTTTGACGGATCTTGCTCGTGCACATTCAGATTGGTCTGTAACCAATCTTCGTTACTTCAATCCAATTGGTGCTCACGAGTCAGGTCTGATTGGTGAGGCTCCAAATGGAATTCCTCATAACCTCATGCCTTATATTACCCAGGTTGCGGTCGGTAAATTACAAGAGCTTAGCATTTTCGGAAATGATTATGATACGCATGATGGTACAGGAGTGCGGGATTATATCCATGTAGTCGATTTAGCCAAGGGTCATGTTTTGGCTTTGAAACATAATTTAGAAAACAAGGGGGTCGCTGTTTTCAATCTTGGTGCAGGAATTGGTTATAGTGTACTGGATATGGTTAAGGCCTTTGAAAATGTTAATGGTGTGAAAGTTCCTTATACTATCAAGGAGAGACGGCCTGGAGATGTGGCGACCTGCTATGCTGATGCAAGTAAAGCGCATGACATTTTGGGCTGGAAAGCTGAGAAAACTCTCCAAGATATGATGCGAGATTCTTGGAGATGGCAAAGCTCAAATCCTAATGGCTATGAAAGCTAATGTAGAATATGAGCTAGGTGAATAAAACTCTTCTGTAATAGTGCAGAAGAGTTTTTCTGTATAAGAGTCTTCTTCCTCAGATGCAAAAATTTTTAAAGAATGTCATCAATTGATATGTTTTTTAACGGGCGTGTAATCTGGTCTTGATGAGCTGTAATAATAAACATGCTATAATGTCTGCATGAAGACTGAAAACACAACTTTGCACGCTTTTAAGGCCCTAGCTTGCTTTAGTATTGTTTCCTTACACTTTCTGCTGCCGGGGCAATTTGGCGTTTTTTATCAAATTGTGGCCCGCTTTGCAGTTCCCTTTTTCATGATGCTGTCGGGCTATTTTTCCTTTAATATTTCTAGAGATAAGGTCAAGTATCGTCTCAAGCAGATGCTTCTTTTGACAGCTGCCAGTCTCCTATTTTACACGATTGTGCATTTTGTCAACCTAGTGCTGACCAGAGAACTAACAGAAAAGATGGCATCTATAGACTTATCTGATTTTGCGGACTTTTTCCTCTTTAACAGTCCCAGAGACTTGATTGGTTCAGCTGCTACACCGACTTGGTATTTGCTGGCTATCTCCTATATCTATACGCTTTATCTGGTTTTTTATAAGCATTTCCACCGTTTAACTAGCTTTAGTGTGTCTTTATTCTTGTTGATCCTGGCCTTTGTATTGAGTTCAATATTAGTGGCACTCTGTACTATCGCAACTTCTTGTTTATGGGTCTTCCCTTTTTCATTTTAGGCATGCAGTTTGCCAAGCATCGGGATCGGATTTTAGCCTACGACTTGTCTTCTGTCAGGAAATGGGCGATTGGCTTGGGAATAGCAGGCTTGATTCTGCTTGAGTACTGTTTCATGGGTACGGAGTACGACCTCTATCCTAGTACCCTTTTGTCTTCCAGTGCAATTTTCTTCTACGCGGTCAGAAATGGGACCAATATTGATATTCCGATTTTGAATAATATTGCCAAAAAGTACGCCACCATGATTTATATTATCCATCCTTTTATTATCTTCATTTTCAGGTCGATAATGCCTCGGAATACCATTTATAGTTTTGGCTTTTTTATCATTTTCTTACTGTCTTACTTGCTGAGCATAGCTTTTCAGAAAGCCATCAGGCCCAGACTTATCAGTACACTTCCGGCTCAGGCTCAGTGATGTAAGCTGGCAGAGCTTATCCTCGCTTTCACTCCAAACTAAAAGCAACAGGTAATTCTGTTGCTTTTCTTGCTCTATCTTGGGTTTAGACTGCTCAATACTTTTTCAAAGCTGTCGGAGCGAGCCTTGACAGTGATTTTTTCTAGGGTAAAAGGATGGGTGAAGGTCAGCCGATGGGCGTGGAGCATGAGCCTCCCTTGGGGTTGCGAATGATAGAGGGGGTCGCCGACCAGAGGGTGGCCATGATGAGCCAGATGGACACGGATCTGATGGGTTCGGCCAGTCTTGAGTTGGCATTTGACCAAGGCAGCCTGTCCAAACTGATTGAGCCTAGTCACATGAGTTTCTGCATAGAGTCCTTTCCGGGGGTCGACCAGCCGTTTCCTGCGGTCATGGCGGTCGCGGCCAATCTTGTCTTTATAGATAAGCTTTTTGCCTGGGAACTTGCCTTGGACTAGAGCCCAATATTCGCGGCTGATTTCTCGCTTTTCCAGCAACCGATTGAGGATGGGCAGGACAAAGGGGTTCTTGGCAAAGAGGACTGCACCGCTGGTTTCTTTATCCAGCCGGTGAACGACATAGCAGGTCTCGCCAACATAGGCAGAAACATGATTGAGCAGGGCTAGCTCTGTTGGTTCATTAGCATGGGTTTTCATCCCCTCAGGTTTATTGACGATGATGAGGTGTTGGTCCTGGTAGAGCTCTTCTACGAGTTCGCCATTTCCAAGCAAGATTGTCTTTTGAGGATAATCCTCCTCGTCAAATATCAGGCAGATGTCATATCCGGGTTTGACTACAGTCTGCCAGTTGATAGCTAGACCGTTGACAGACACGTGCTTTTTGGTCCGCAGAAAGTGCCGAATTTTTCGCGGAATGAGAAATTGTTCTTCCAGCAGCTCTTTGACCGTCATGGCGGGCAGTTCATCTGGGATAGTGAGTGTGAATTTCATACATTTATTGTAGCAGAAAGCCTGCTGTTTGGAAATAGGCAGTGTCGGATAAGGCTTGCAGCAGAGGACTTTAAAAGGCTATTTAATATACTCTTTTTCTTAAAAATAACTAAAAATCAGACAGGAAATAGGGTACTTTCTTGTCTGCACCTAAATAAGGTGATAAAATAAGGTTTATGAAGAATTTAAAAGATTTATTTGAAAAATTAGTAGATTATTTTACCATACAGAAACCTCAAAAAGAAGCAGCAGAGGAGGTAGAGCTAACAGAAGAGCAGGCCAAGTCTGGTCTCAGCCGTTCGGGCAAGATCAAAAAGAAACCTCTCTCACAGCATCCTATCCGCCGTTTTTGGCGCAGGTTTCATCTGACCAAGATATTCCTGATTCTCGGTTTAACCTTTGGTCTGGTGGTCGGTGGCTATCTCTTTTATGTTGCTAAGACGACCAATGTCAAGGATTTGCAGAATGCCCTCAAAGCTACCACGCTCATCTTTGACAAGGATGGCAATGAAGCGGGAAGCCTGTCTGGTCAGAAAGGAACCTATGTCGAGCTGACTGAGATTAGTCAAGACTTGCAAAATGCTGTTATCGCAACAGAGGACCGGACTTTCTATGAGAATGGCGGGATTAACTATAGTCGTTTTATCCTAGCTATCCTGACAGCCGGTCGCTCGGGTGGGGGTTCTACCATTACCCAGCAGTTGGCCAAGAATGCCTATCTGTCTCAGGACCAGACCATTGAGCGGAAGGCCAAGGAATTTTTCCTGGCTCTGGAAATCAATAAGAAATACAGCAAGCAGGAAATCCTGACCATGTACCTCAATAACTCTTACTTTGGGAATGGTGTTTGGGGTGTGGAAGATGCCTCTAAGAAATATTTCGGAGTCTCGGCTAGCCAGCTCAGTCTGGACCAGTCTGCTGTTCTGGCTGGTATGCTCAAGGGACCAGAGATTTATAATCCACTGTACTCGGTTGAAATGCGACCAAACGCCGCGATACGGTGCTGCAAAATATGGTTGCTGCAGGCTTTATTGATCAGGGGACGGCCGATCAGGCTGCCGCTGTAGGAATCGGTGGTCAGCTGGTTGATGCTTATGCCGGTAAGTCAGAAGACTATCGTTATCCGTCCTATTTCGATGCGGTCATCAATGAAGCGGTCAATGACTACGGCTTGACAGAAGAAGAGATTGTTAATAATGGCTACCGCATTTACACGGAGTTGGATCAGAACTACCAAGCCAGCATGCAGGTTATTTACAGCAATGTCTCTCTCTTTCCTGTAGCAGAAGATGGCACTATGGCTGAATCAGGCAGTGTTGCCTTGGATCCAAAAACTGGCGGTGTGCGGGCATTAGTTGGACGAGTCAATAGTGCAGAAGGCTCGAGCTTCAGAAGCTTTAACTATGCAACCCAGTCCTCTCGTAGCCCGGGTTCTACTATCAAGCCCTTGGTTGCTTATAGTCCAGCCGTCGCTGCTGGTTGGCCGACAGATAAGGAGCTGGATAATACTAGAACTAACTTTGGCGACTATACCATCAACAACTACGGCAATATCCAAAGTTCACCTACAGTTCCTATGTATCAAGCCTTGGCAGAATCTCTGAACATTCCGGCTGTTTCAACTGTGGACGAACTGGGGATCAACAAGGCCTTTGAGTACGGGAAAAAGTTTGGTCTGAATATGGACAAGGTTGATAAGACTTTGGGGGTTGCACTAGGAAGTGGGGTCACGACCAATCCGTTGCAAATGGCTCAGGCCTACTCAGTCTTTGCCAACGGCGGCGTGATGAATGATGCCCATCTCATTACAAAAATTGAAAATGCCAGTGGTCAGGTCGTCAAGACCCATCGCCAAACCTCGACTCGGGTTCTCAATGGTTCAACTACTGACAAGATGAACAGCATGATGCTGGGGACCTTCTCGAACGGTACAGGTATTTATGCGGCTCCGTATGGTTATACTATGGCTGGTAAGACCGGTACGACTGAAACGAACTTTAACCCGGATCTATCAGGCGACCAATGGGTCATTGGCTATACACCGGATGTGGTTATTAGCCAGTGGCTAGGCTTTCCAAAAACTGACGAAACCCACTATCTGACTGGGACCAGCGCAAATGAAGCCTCGGCGGTTTTCCGAAATGTTGCCAATAGCATCCTGCCATATACAGAAGGAACTTCTTTTGAAGGGCAGAAGAATGCCTATGCTGCCAACGGCATTGCCCCTGTCGACACCTATGGTACCGAGGAAACGGGTACTACAACTGAAAACAAAGACTTCCTGCAGGACGTTCAGGACCGAGCTCAAAACCTGGTGGATGAAGCCAAGAAGGCAATTGATGACACTGGTATTCCTGAGAAAGCGAAAAACCTCTGGGATACTGTTACCAGCTGGTTCCAATAGGATTTAAAAGAGCTAAACGGCTTGTCAAAAGCATAGAATCCTGCTATAATAAGAAAGATGGAGGCGTTATGGCATTAAAAAAAGCGAGTCTAGCGTGTACAGTCTGTGGTTCTAGGAACTACTCGGTTAAGCTCAGTAGCACTCCAAAACCAACGCGTTTAGAAGTTAATAAATTTTGTAAGCATTGCAGTAAATATACGCTGCATAAAGAAACTAGATAGGAGATTGTTGTGAAATTCTTTAAAGACGTTTAAATTATTGAAAGATACAACTTGGCCTACCCGAAAAGAAAGATGGACGGATTTTATCTCTGTCATGGAATACACTGCATTCTTTGTAGTAATCATCTATATCTTTGACAAAGTAGTGGCAAGCGGTCTTTTCCAGATTCTGAATATTTTCTCTTAATAACTGTAGAGGAAATAGAAAAGAATACTGCGACAGATATATCATTCAAAGTCCCACCTATTGTGAGTAGGTGGGATTTTTGGTATATGTCCTTATTTACTTCTTCCTTTATTTTTAAAAACATGAGGCAGAATTTCAAGGTTTTGATTTGTCTGAGAAATAGTTATTAAATTCCTTTGCATTTGAGGAATTTATGGTATAATAGGGCTAGAAAGAAGCAGAAGCCCGCAGGCTTTTTTATTTAGGAAAGGATGAACTCATGGACAGTTTTGACAAAGGCTGGTTTGTATTGCAGACCTACTCAGGCTATGAAAACAAGGTAAAAGAAAATCTTTTGCAGCGTGCTCAAACTTATAACATGCTGGAAAATATCTTGCGCGTGGAAATCCCTACTCAGACCGTGCAAGTAGAGAAAAATGGCAAGACCAAGGAAATCGAAGAAAATCGCTTCCCTGGTTATGTCTTGGTGGAAATGGTAATGACAGACGAAGCCTGGTTTGTCGTGCGGAACACTCCGAATGTAACCGGATTTGTCGGTTCACACGGAAACCGCTCTAAACCAACGCCACTCTTGGAAGAAGAAATTCGCAACATTCTCATCTCCATGGGTCAAACGGTGCAGGAATTTGACTTGGATGTCAAGGTTGGGGATACCGTTCGTATCATTGATGGTGCCTTCACTGACTATACAGGTAAGATTACGGAGATTGATAATAATAAGGTCAAGATGATTATTTCCATGTTTGGTAATGACACCGTGGCCGAAGTTAATCTTAGCCAGATTGCAGAGCTTTAATTTATGAAGCAGGATGAACTCTTCGCTATCCTCGTCAAAAATAAAATCCAAGACTGAAAAGATCTTGGATTTTTATGTTTTTGGAACGGAGTGTGAGTTTACTTATCCTTAATGACAGAGTCAATAATGTCTTTGGTTTGTTTCATTTGATAGGTAGACATTACTCCAACGATTTGATTGTTCTGAGTAGAGAAACTAAACTGTTCGTCATTAGAATTTTTATAGACAAAGGTTGTATCGCGTTCTGAACGTATAATCATTTCCGGACGACCAAGCTTGTCGAAAGCTGTCTTTGGAGTGTCGGATGTGGTGATGCTAGAATAGCTACTTTTGGCTGGCTGAGCGTCTTTTAGACTAAAACTCAAATTCGTCAGGACATTATTGGTAAAGTAGCACATAATGTCTCCGTTGTCTGTGTGCCAGATGTTGACAGAGTTGCCAGGGTCATTCTCATCAGTGCTGAATGTAGGTTGGCCTAGAGCTGCTGTTACTTCATCGTAAGACGTTTTAGGTTTGTCACCATTGATATCCTCTCCGTTTACCTGAATGACAAAGCCAGTGGAAATATGAAAATTTCTTATTTTCTCTAATTCAGGAATAGAAGCTGCATCTGGTATGTATTGTAGTGCAGAAGCATCATCTGGATCAAAGGTAGCACGTTTCTGAAATACCTCATCACTACTTTCATAGGTGCTAGAGCTACTGCTAGATGATTTGCTGGATGTTTCCTTAGAGGATGAACTTTTCGAAGCTTTGAGGGAGCTAGGCGTCTTTTTTCTTTGCTGCGTCTGCTTGGCAGGCATGCAGGCTGAGAGAGCTAGTAAAGAGAGGAGACTAAGGGCATAGAAGCTGACTTTTTTCATAATCAATCTTTTTCCTTTCGCTGATGATGAATGGTAATTTTACAATCTACATTATATCAGCAAAATTTGCTAGAAACAATAGTAAATGAAATGAAAAAAGCCCTTTGGTGGGCTTCTAGAAATGTATTTTTGAAGGCGGTAGACGGATTTGAACCGACGATCAAGCTTTTGCAGAGCCGTGCCTTACCACTTGGCTATACCGCCACAACTCTTATTATTCTATCGTAAATACTTGCTTTCGTCAAGAGTCTTTCATAGCCAAAGCAGAAAATGTTAGACGCTGCTATTCAGAACTCTTCGGGAAATACATTTTCTAATGAGAGGTAGAATTCATTCTTAGTGGCAGAAAATCTGGCAAACGCCTTGTCAAAGAGCTGTGCTTTTGTTATAATAAAAGGTGCCGTGTAAATGGCGAAATACTCATTTTAGATGAATTGTGGGACTGTTGCCCTCGGGTGGTCCTGCGAGCTGAAATCTAAAAGAGGAAAAAAACAAAAAGGAGAATTTACTCATGGCAGTAATTTCAATGAAACAACTTCTTGAGGCTGGTGTTCACTTTGGTCACCAAACTCGTCGCTGGAACCCTAAGATGGCTAAGTACATCTTCACTGAGCGTAATGGTATCCACGTGATTGACTTGCAGCAAACTGTAAAGTATGCTGACCAAGCTTACGACTTTATGCGTGATGCTGCTGCTAACGATGCAGTTATCCTCTTCGTTGGTACTAAGAAGCAAGCTGCTGACGCTGTAAAAGAAGAAGCAGAACGTTCAGGTCAATACTTCATCAACCACCGTTGGTTGGGTGGAACTCTTACAAACTGGTCTACTATCCAAAAACGTGTAGCTCGTTTGAAAGAAATCAAACGCATGGAAGAAGACGGAACTTTCGAAGTTCTTCCTAAGAAAGAAGTCGCTCTTCTCAACAAACAACGTGCTCGTCTTGAAAAATTCTTGGGCGGTATCGAAGATATGCCTCGCATCCCAGATGTGATGTACGTAGTTGACCCTCATAAAGAGCAAATCGCTGTTAAGGAAGCTAAAAAATTAGGTATCCCAGTGGTTGCTATGGTTGATACTAACACTGATCCTGATGATATCGATGTGATCATCCCAGCGAACGACGATGCAATCCGTGCGGTTAAATTAATCACTGCGAAAATGGCTGATGCTGTTATCGAAGGCCGTCAAGGTGAAGATAGCGTTGAATCAGTAGAAGCAGAATTGGCTGCAACTGAAAGTCAAGCAGATTCTATCGAAGAAATCGTTGAAGTTGTTGAAGGTTCAAACGAATAATCAGTAAACTAACCTAAAGGGGCAGGGCTCAGCCCAGCTCCTTTATTTACATTAAAAAATAGGAGAAGAAAAAAATGGCAGAAATTACAGCTAAGCTTGTCAAAGAATTGCGTGAAAAAAATCTGGTGCTGGTGTCATGGACGCTAAGAAAGCACTTGTTGAAACAGACGGTGACATCGAAAAAAAGCGATTGAATTGCTTCGCGAAAAAAAGGGATGGCAAAAGCAGCTAAGAAAGCTGACCGTGTTGCTGCTGAAGGTCTGACAGGTGTTTACGTAAACGGTAATGTTGCCGCTGTTGTTGAAGTAAATGCTGAAACTGACTTCGTTGCGAAAAACGCTCAATTTGTTGACTTGGTAAATGCAACTGCGAAAGTAATCGCTGAAGGTAAACCAGCTAACAACGAAGAAGCACTTGCTTTGACAATGCCTTCAGGTGAAACTCTTGAAGCTGCATACGTATCTGCAACTGCAACTATCGGAGAAAAAATCTCTTTCCGTCGCTTTGCTTTGATTGAAAAAACAGATGCTCAACACTTTGGTGCTTACCAACACAACGGTGGCCGTATCGGAGTTATCTCAGTTGTTGACGGTGGAGACGATGCTCTTGCTAAGCAAATCTCTATGCACATCGCTGCGATGAAACCAACTGTTCTTTCATATAAAGAATTGGATGAGCAATTTGTCAAAGATGAATTGGCACAATTGAACCACGTCATCGATCAAGACAATGAAAGCCGTGCAATGGTTGGTAAATCAGCACTTCCACACTTGAAATACGGTTCTAAAGCTCAATTGACTGATGCAGTTGTTGCACAAGCTGAAGAAGACATCAAAGCTGAATTGGCTGCAGAAGGCAAACCAGAAAAGATCTGGGACAAGATCATCCCAGGTAAAATGGACCGCTTCATGCTTGACAATACTAAAGTTGACCAAGCATACACACTTCTTGCACAAGTGTACATCATGGATGACAGCAAGACAGTTGAAGCTTACCTTGAATCAGTAAATGCTTCAGTAGTTGAGTTCGCTCGCTTTGAAGTTGGTGAAGGTATCGAGAAAGCTGCTAACGACTTTGAAAACGAAGTAGCTGCAACAATGGCTGCTGCTCTTGGTCAGAACTAATCGTTTTTGGCTTTGTAAATAGAACAATAAAAGGTCTGAGATTTTTTCTCAGACCTTTTCATTTATAGCATTTTTAAACATCTAGTTTAGAATGGTGAGCAGCATCACTTAGCTGCTTTTTCTCTTTCTTCCTTATGAGCAATCAAGCCGTTGGTAAATCAATACTGCCAAGAGGAAGAGAAGCACTGTCGTTTGGGGGTAAGTTAAGCTAAACTGGTAGACTTTGGTAATAAACAAAAGGGGCAGAGTAACCACCATCATGATCAGAAAGCTATACCATTTGACTCGGTTGCTGACCAGCTCCTGTTCGAAGAGCAAGGGAGCATAAAGACAGGCGATGAGAACTCCGATAGGAATATCGACATAGTCAGCAGAAAAGATGGTGAAAATACTCAGAGCTGCAAAAAACCATTTGAGTACATGACGAGAATAGTTGAGCCAATCCATTTTCATTGGAATATCCTCCTTGTTTAGATGATCGTTGGCAGGCAGGAGTTTCTGTCTGTCTTTTCCTTGTGGATTTCCACCTATATTATAACGCTTTAAAAGCAAAAAGCAAGCGGTTACACAAGTCTAGCAAAGCTTTTTCACTAGTTTGAATTGTCAGACCTTTCAGTCATCCCTTTTTCTTTCAAAATAGAGACTTTTCCGGTATAATATTAGTCAAAGATAGTCAATGTTAGAGAAACAAGGAAAGAAGAGATTTATTCTGAAATTTTCAACTGGAAAGGGAAGTCATGGGTGCAAAAAACACATCGGACAGTATTGAAGCATATATCAAGTCTATTCTGGCTCAGGCAGGGATGGTTGAACTGAAACGCAGTGAACTGGCTGATGTTTTTCAGGTGGTTCCCAGTCAGATTAACTATGTGATTAAGACTCGTTTTACGGAAAGTCGGGGCTATATCGTCGAGAGTAAGCGTGGTGGCGGTGGCTATATTCGGATTGGAAAGATAGAATTTTCCGACCGGCATCAGATGCTTTGCGGCCTATGCGACAGTGTGGGAGAACGTGTCAGCCAGCAGGTTTTTACAGATGTTATTCAGCTTCTTTTTGATGAGAAGATTATAACCGAACGTGAGGGCAATCTAATCTTGTCAACAGCTTCAGATTCGATTCTGGGTGATGGGGCTGCGGTGATTCGTGCCCGGATATTAAAAAAGATTTTACAACAACTAGACAGAAAAGGAATGGAATCATAAATGAAATACTCAAAAGCCTTAATAGAAAGCTTGGAAGCAGCTCAGCTCTTGGCCGGCCATTTTACGACAGATTATCTGGAATCATGGCATCTGCTGATTGCTCTGGCTAATAATCCCTACAGCGTTGCTGGCTCAGTCCTCAATGAGTTTCCTGTGGAAGTTGATGGATTTGAAGAAGCGGCTTTTCAGATTACTGGTCAGGCTTATCAGAAAGACGGTCACTTTGAGCTGCTGCCTTTTTCTTATCGCTTAGAGGAGTTGTTTGAGGAGGCGGGGCAGATTGCAGAAGCTGTTCGGGCTAAGCATGTAGGTACTGAGCATGTGCTGCTGGCCATGTTATTTGACCGAGGGACCTTGGCCTCTCGTATTCTGGAGTTTACCGGCTTTAGCTACGAGGACAAGGAGCAGGGACCGAAAATCAGTGATTTGCGAAAGATCTTGGAGCAGCGAGCTGGCTGGGGCAAGGAAGATATCAAGGCTATTCGCAGTCTGAATAAGGGAGTAATGGCCGCTAAGCAGACCATGGCTAATATGATGGGTATGCCGGCTTCTACCAGCGGGGGGCTAGAAGACTACACTCGTGATCTGACGGAGCTGGCTAGAGATGGCCGATTGGAGCCCGTCATTGGCCGTGATCAGGAAATTTCACGGATAGTTCAGATTCTCAGTCGCAAGACTAAAAACAATCCAGTCTTGGTTGGAGATGCTGGGGTTGGTAAGACAGCTCTGGCTTTAGGACTGGCTCAGCGTGTAGCGGCTGGTCAGGTTCCGGCTGAACTGGCCAAGATGCGGGTTTTGGAGCTGGACTTGATGAATGTAGTCGCTGGCACTCGCTTTCGCGGAGATTTCGAGGAGCGGATGAACAACATCATCAATGACATTGAAGAAGATGGTCATGTCATTCTCTTCATCGATGAACTTCATACTATCATGGGCTCTGGCAGCGGTATTGACTCGACCTTGGATGCGGCCAATATCCTGAAACCGGCTCTGGCTCGCGGAACATTACGGACAGTTGGTGCTACGACCCAGGAAGAGTATCAGAAACATATTGAAAAAGATGCAGCTCTCTCTCGGCGTTTTGCCAAAGTCAGCATAGAAGAGCCGAATGTGGCTGACAGCATTGCGATTTTACAAGGCTTGAGAAAGAGCTATGAGGACCATCACAAGGTACAGATCAGCGATCAGGCTATCGAGACAGCGGTCAAATATGCCCATCGCTATCTGACCAGTAAGCACCTGCCTGACTCTGCCATTGATCTTTTGGACGAGGCCAGTGCGACAGTGCAGAATAGAGGACCGCAGAATTATGAGCAGTCAGATTTGACGCCAGTGGATCAAGCCTTGATGGCAGCGGATTTCAAAAAAGTCTCAAAGTTGCTTGAGCAAGAGCAGCAGCCTAAGCTCTATAAACTGAAAGTGGAAGAAGACGATGTTTTGGCTACTCTTAGCGGTTTATCTGGAATTCCTGTGCAGAAGCTGACTCAGACAGATGCCAAGAAATACCTCAATTTGGAAACAGAACTGCATAAACGCGTGATTGGGCAGGATGAGGCGATTTCAGCTATTAGCCGAGCTATCCGCCGTAATCAGTCGGGTATCCGCAGCAGCAAGCGGCCAATTGGCTCCTTTATGTTCCTAGGTCCGACAGGAGTTGGGAAGACGGAGCTAGCCAAGGCTCTGGCCGAAAGTCTCTTTGATGACGAGTCTGCTCTCATACGATTTGATATGAGTGAGTACATGGAGAAATTCGCGGCTAGCCGCCTCAATGGAGCGCCTCCAGGCTATGTAGGCTATGAAGAAGGAGGAGAGCTGACGGAGAAGGTGCGCAACAGACCTTACTCTGTCCTGCTCTTTGACGAGGTGGAAAAGGCGCATCCGGATATTTTCAATGTTCTCCTGCAGGTCTTGGATGATGGTCAGTTGACTGACAGCAAGGGCCGCAAGGTGGACTTCTCCAATACGATTATTATCATGACCAGCAATCTGGGAGCAACCAGTTTGCGGGATGATAAGACGGTAGGTTTTGGGGCTCGGGATATCCGCTTGGACCATGCCAATATGGAAAAACGGATGCTGGAAGAACTCAAGAAAGCTTATCGACCTGAGTTTATCAACCGTATTGACGAGAAGGTGGTCTTCCACAGCTTATCTGCAGAAGATATGCAGGAGGTGGTCAAGGTTATGGTCAAACCGCTCATTGCCAGTCTCGCCGAGAAGGGAATTGAGCTGAAGTTTCAGTCTAGTGCACTTAAGCTGCTGGCTCAGGAAGGATACGATGTGGAAATGGGAGCACGGCCATTGCGTCGAACTCTGCAGACCCAGGTAGAGGACAAGCTGTCTGAGCTCCTCTTGACAGGAGATTTGACAACGGGTCAAACTCTTAAGGTCGGGGTCAAGGCTGGCCAACTTAAGTTTGAAGTGGCCTAGAAAGCGAATCCTTGCAATAGAAAGTTGTGTACTCGCGGTTAATCCCTGATAGCAATCATACCTATAGATACCGAACAGTTATTTCATCATTCAATGAAACTGGGAAATTGAAGGATTGGAGGCTGATATGTCGTTTTTTAAAGATTTGTTTGCTGGCAAGAAGGCCAGAGTGAAAACATCAGAAGAGCGCAAAGCGGCTAGTATCCAGCGCTTGAAAAAGGAAGCTATTCCTTATATTGAGCATTTGCCAGTCATCGAAAGTGCTGAGCAGGTACGGCCGCGTTCGCTAGAAGAAATTGCGCGTCGGGCTATTACCAGCCTCTTGATTATTCAGTCGGCCTTGGATATCGAAAATAATAATTATAATGAGGAGAGTCGCCAGTGGCTGCAGGATAAACTGCAGCAATATGGGGTGCAGGAAGAGCTGACGCCCAAAGAAAGGGCGGTTTTGGAAGATCGTGCCGACCCAGCAGCTATCATCAATATGGTTTGGAAATACGAGGCCTATTGGTCCTTGATTTGGTACTTGGGTCTAGTAGATGCTTTACCGTTTCCAGATAAGATTTGTGATTGTGATGCTGCTATTGACGCAGTCGCTAGTGCGGTTGACTTTCAGGAATTTCTAGGTAAATGCCAACCGCGCAGCTTAGAAGAGCTACTGGATGAGGATGATTTGATTTATCGTTATCATTGGGCCTGTGTCAATGCTCGGATTCATGATCAGCCAGCACCGGCAGGCCTTGATGAAAGTGTTGTTCTGGAGAGGCGGTCTGGCCTTGACTGGCTGTTGGGGCTGAATACGGCTCAAGACTGGGATGCTGTTGAGCTGCATACCTAGTCCAACTTCTCTTGATTCACTCAATTAGAAAAGGAGGTACCTTTGTCCGCTCGCAAAATGGCTAAAATTGCCATCCTATCGGCTCTATGTGTGGCCTTTCGCTATGCATTTTCCTTTTTGCCCAATGTGCAGCCTATCTCAGCTATCTTTTTCCTGATAGTTATCTTTGAGGATTTGCAGACCTCACTCCTAGTGATGGCTGTGACAATGTTTACATCAGCCTTTCTTTTGGGAATGAGTCCGATCGTCCTCTTTCAGTTGCTGTCCTTTGGACTGATTCTTTGCCTTTGGAGGCTGCTCTATCCTCGGTTAAATCTAGTGGGACAGGGAATAGCAGCAGCTCTCCTATCCTTTGGCTATGGCATTGCCATCGATACACTGACAGCCTTGCTTTACAACTATCACTGGTGGTCTTATGCGATTATCAATGCTTTGACTTTCAATATAGCGCACGGACTGTCGACCTTGTTTTTTACCCACTCTTGTACCCTATTTTAAGGAGGCTCTATAATGAAAAAAATCTTTAGTTTGCTCACACTTGCTTTGGCCCTTCTCCTTGTTGGTTGCGGCAGCAGCCAGACAAATACTGACAAGAGCTCTAGCTCAGCTGATTCTTCTGTCAAAAAGGAACTGAAAATCAGCATCAGTATTGCGCCAGAAGGTCAGGAAAAGAGCGAGAAAACGGTGGCTGTTGAAGAAGGAAAGACAGCGATGGATGCTTTGAAGAAGGCCTATAAGGTCGAAGAAAAAGATGGTTTTATCACTTCTATTGACGGTCATGCTCAAGATGAAGCAAAGGGCCTCTACTGGATGTTTAAGGTCAACGGAGAAATGGCTCCTAAGGCAGCCAATCAAATCACTGTCAAGGATGGAGACAAGCTGGAATTCTACCAAGAAGTCTATCAGCAATAAATCTTTTATAAAAAGAATCTGATGCTCAAGGCATTAGGTTCTTTTTTTGTGCCCTTGATACAGTTTTTAAAGTGTCTGAAAAATATTTTTTTATAAAATTTTATAAAAAAATTGTTGACAAAAAGAAAAAAATATAGTTTATAATAAAAAAACATAGAAAGAACAAAAATATAAAAAAACAATAAAAAAAGGATAGGCCTATGAAAGAAAAAAATTGCAATCATATTTGGAACATTTGCTCCCTTGCATCAGGGGCATATCGATTTGATTCAGAAGGCTAAGCGTTCTTACGACAAGGTGCGCGTGGTGGTTTCTGGTTATCAAGGAGACCGTGGGCAGGAAGTGGGTCTGTCTCTGCAGAAGCGATTCCGCTATACGAGGGAGACTTTCGCAGATGATGAACTGACCCAGGTTTACAAACTGGACGAAACTTCTTTTCCTCGTTACCCTCTGGGTTGGGACAAGTGGCTGCCAGCTTTATTAGATTTGGTGGGTTATGATGCAGAACGCGAGGAGTTGATTTTCTTTGTCGGAGAATTAGATTATCAAGCGGAGCTGGCAAAGCGTGGTTTTGAAACCTGTTTGGAAGAGCGCCAGTTTGGTATCTCAGCTACGATGATTCGGGAAAATCCTAATCTTTACTGGAAATATATCGCCCAACCTTTCCGTCGTCACTTTACCAAGAAAGTGCTGATTATGGGCAGCGCCAGCAATGGTAAAACGACTTTGGCTAAGGATTTGGCTCGCTACTATGATGCTCCAGTTAGTCTAGAATATGCTCGGGAATACCAGATTCAAAACAATGTGCGAGATGATGAACTGACCCCTAAAGACTATTATTATCTGCTCTTAGGACAATATGCTCAGACTTCCCGCTTGATTGACAGCAGCGCCAACCGTGGTCTGGTCGTGGCTGATACAAATTCGCTGGTAACCAAGGCCTACTATGATTACTATCTGAAAGAAAGTCCGGTTCAGGATGAAGAAACAGATACTTTTGACAATCTCTTTGCCAGCATTTTGTCCAAGGAAAAATGGGATTTGATCCTCTTTGCTGAGCCGGTTGGGGCCTATGTCAACGATGGTTTTCGCGATATGAGTATGGCAGACGAGGCCATCCGCAGTGATTTTTCCAGCTATCTGAAAAAGCTGAAAGAGCAGTGCTTGGCTCATATTCCGACGGTCTATCTGGCTGGCAGTTATTTGGACAATTATCAGGCGGCCAAAGAAGCGATTGACATGATTTATCAAGCGGATTAAAAAAGAAAGTGGTAAAATAGAATGGTAGTAAAAAATCAAAAACTCTCTCCTGCAGCCCTCTACGCAGGACTGAAACAAAACTCTCAAACCTTTGCTCGGAATTTCCGCAATGTCTGTGCCGCAGCTAAAAAGCAGGGGATAAAAGGAATCGCGAAATTGCTCTGGCAGGATTTATTTGGCGGGCGTAACTTGACTCAATGGCTCTACTTGCTTGCTCTTTCCAGTCTGCCTTTCATTCTGGAGTTTACCAGTGGTCAGAAGCAGCATGACTGGCTGGGACTCTTTGCTTCCTGGACAGGCATCGTCTGCGTTATTCTAGTAGCCGAGGGGCGGGCCAGCAATTATCTCTTCGGAGCTATTAATTCGGCAATTTACCTCCTATTGTCCTTTCAGGCTAGCTTTTATGGAGAAGTGTTGACTACAGTCTACTTCTTCATTATGCAGCCGATCGGCCTTTATACTTGGCTGTCTAATCGGGTCAATGAACAAGACAAGACGGAGCCTTCTCATTTTGAAGCTAAGAAGTTAGATTGGCGCGGCTGGCTTAAATATTTGGCCTTAACTGTCTTGATTTGGATTGGTATGGGCTTTGCCTATAAGAGTATTCACAGTCACCGGCCTTTCCGTGATAGTGTGACAGATGCGACCAATGGTATCGGTCAGCTTCTTATGACTGGTCTCTATCGCGAGCAATGGCTTTTCTGGATTGCGACCAATCTCTTCAGTATCTATCTCTGGTGGGGTAGCAATCTCCATATCCAAGCCATGTACTGGGTTTATACCCTCAATAGTATCGTCGGATGGTATCAGTGGACCAAGGCAGTGAAGAAAGCTTAGAGCAAGATTTGGAGGATTTTTGATAGAAAGATAACTTAGGAAAGGAAGAAACTCATGACCAAACAGGATATCCCAGCAGGAATGTCGGAAAAAGAGTATTACGAAACCATGGCGGATGAGTCCGCCTTTTTGGCATGGTACAAGACACAGGATTTACCCAAGTATGAGACGCCCAGCGTAACAGCAGATATGGTAGCCTACTGCTTCGTGGAAGGCCAGATAAAACTCTTGGTCATCAAGCGTAAGGCCCACCCTTATCAGAATAAATATGCCCTAGTCGGAGGTTTTGTGGACAAGCATGAGGATGCCTATCAAGCCTGCATTCGGGAAGTAAAGGAAGAGGTGGGGCTGGAGATACCGCTGGAAAAAGTGGAACAGCTGATGACAGTTTCCACTCCAGGACGTGATCCGCGCGGTTGGGTCATCACCATTGCCCATCTGGTCTATCTGCCGGCCATAGCAGTAGATCAAGCGCAAGCTGGGGATGATGCCAAGGAAGTCACCTTTCTCGATGTTGACTTTAAGACTAGTAGTTTTAAAGATGGTGAGCAGTTCTTGACCTCAGAAGACTTTGCCTTTGACCACTACCAAATCCTGTTAGAATCTATCAAGCGGATTCAGGGACGACTGGACTGGAATCCAACTTTTCTTCATCTGCTGGAATCGCCGTTTACTGTCTATAAAGGGACTGAGCTGGTCAATCTCATCTCGCCTAGACGACCTATCGTCAGCAATAATTTTTTAGTAAAATTTGGAGAATACTTGGAGGAGGCTGGTGTTAAGCGAGTGCCAAAGAAGAAACCGAGAAAAGTTTATCGGCTGAAGGCAGAAAAATCAGATTAAAAGAAAGCTGATCATATATTTCTTTGCAGGACAAATTTGTCCTGTTTTTTCGTTTTTAATTACGAATAGATAAGTAGGAGCAAGTTTCTCATGACAAAAGAAGCAGATTGAGAAACAAAACTTCGCTTGAGTAAAAAATTTTTTGAAGAATCTTGCATAAATGATTGACATAGTAAATTTACAGTGTTACAACAATATTACAAAAAGATTTCTAAATATTACAAGGAGACAAAAGATGAAAACAGGTACTTATACAAAAATGATGGCGGCTGCAGTTCTGGCTTCTAGTTTGCTTTTAGGGGCATGTGGTAAGAAAGAAGAAAGTGCAACAAGTGCTAGTTCTAGCAAGACTGTTCAGACTTCCTCTAGCTCAAAGCTGCGTCATCCAGTAAGGTCCGCGCTTCTCCTAAGGTTAGCAATAGCGCTTCTTCAGAAGGAGCAGTTAGCCAGCCTGGACAAGCCCAAGCTCCTGCCAGTCAGCAACAGTCTACTGTAGAAGCGCCTCAAGCCCAACAAACGCAGCCACAGCAAGCTTCAGGTCGACAAAACACTCAGAGTCAAGCAATTCAACCAGCCCAAGCTCCCGAAAGCAATCGCCAGCTTCAGAATAAGCAGGCAGCCAGCAATGCTCGCTATAAAGGTGTCTTGACTATGGTGGATGGGGATTTCTCAGCCGCTGCTGGAACTTGGAAGGATGCCAATGGAAATACTGTGACCGTATCAGGTAATGGCCAATTCACTGTCCAGTCTGCAGATGGAAAGACAGATAATTATTCCATTGCTTCCTACTCTTATACGCTGGATGATGGCAAATACAATGCGCAGTTAAGCGGGCAAGGTAATGCCAATCTGCAGATTACAACAGGAGCAGACGGCTCAGTAACAAGCGTTGTGGTGACTCAGCCCTAAACAGAACAAAAAAGGAAGTCCCATTGGCTTCCTTTTGTTTTTATTTTTGAATTTGTAAGAGTTCTTCAATTTCAGCCAGACTTTCAGCTTGTGAAATAGCACCGCGGAGCTTGGCTGCTCCGGCAGTACCACGCAAATAATGCGGAGCTAGACCACGGAATTCGCGGATGGCCACATATTCTCCTTTGAGATTTACCAAGCGGGAGAGGTGGTCGTGGGCGATTTTCATCTTGTCCTCAAAGCTGAGGTCTGGAAGAACTTCGCCGGTTTCAAAGTAGTGGTTAATTTGGTTAAAGAGATAAGGATTTCCCATAGCTGCTCGACCTACCATGACGGCATCGGCACCGACTTCCTCGATACGCTGTTTAGCATCATGCACACTACGGATATCACCGTTAGCGATGAAAGGAATCTTGGTCAGAGCATGGGCTACGTCGTGCAAGGTCTCAAGGTCAGCATGACCAGTATACATTTGCTCACGGGTACGGCCGTGCATAGCCAGGGCTGAGACTCCAGCGGCTTCGGCTGCTAGAGCATTTTCTACAGCTAGTGAGCTGTCAGACCAGCCAGTCCGCATCTTAACTGTCAGGGGAATATCTAGCACTGACTGGACCTTGTTGATGATTTTATAGATTTTCTCAGGATCCTTGAGCCATTTAGCTCCGGCTTCGTTTAACGATTTTATTGACCGGGCAGCCCATATTGATATCGACGATATCCGTCTTGGTGTTTTCTTGGATAAATTCCGCTGCGCGCGCCAAACTGTCCTCGTCGCTACCGAAAAGCTGGATAGAAACGGGATTTTCTCCCTCATCAATATGGAGCATATGGAGGGTTTTCTCGTTGTTATACTGGATGCCCTTGTCAGAGACCATTTCCATCACGACCAGGCCTGCTCCCAGCTCTTTGGCAATGGTCCGAAAAGCAGAGTTGGTTACGCCGGCCATAGGTGCTAGAACCGTACGGTTGGGAATTTCGACTTTCCCAATCATAAAAGGGGTATTAAGATTTGTCACGAATCAGTTCCTCCAGGTCATTTTGGTCAAAGTGATAGGCTGTTTGGCAGAATTGGCAGACGATTTCAGCTCCTTGGTCTTGGTCACGCATTTCTTCTAAGTCAGCCTTTGGCAGAGTAGCCAAGGCATTCATAAAGCGCTCTTTGCTGCAGTCACACTGGAAGCGGATTTCCTCTTCAGACAGGCGTTTGTATGGCTCATCACCATAGATGGCAGCAAGCAGAGCTTCGATATGGTTATCTGATTCTAGCAGTTTTGAGATAGCAGGCATTTCTTGGATTCGTTTCTCAAAGCGGGCGATTTCGGCTTCCTTAGCACCAGGCAGAACTTGTACCAAGAAACCGCCAGCAACCTTGACTTTATCATTCTCATCCAAGAGGACATTGAGGCCAACTGCAGAAGGTGTCTGCTGGCTTTCGGTCAGGTAGAAGGCTAGGTCTTCGCCGATTTCTCCAGAGATGAGAGGAGTCATGGAGTTGTAAGGATTGCCCGTACCATAATCCGTGATGACGAGGAATTCTCCTTGGCCAACAAAAGGACCAACCAGAACTTCGCCGGTAGCTGTCTTTTTGATATCTACACCGGGATTTTGCACATAGCCTTTGACATTGCCCTCGGTATCTGCCACTGTGATAATCGCGCCTAGTGAGCTGGTCCCGAGAACCTTGACGGTAATCTTGGTCTGGCCTTTTTCATTTGCAGCTAAAATCTGACTGGCAATCAGTGTGCGGCCAAGTGCAACAGTGGAACTTGCTTGAGTCTGATGTTTTTCTTGAGCGGTCCGAACCGTCTCTGTGCTATCCAGCACATACGCGCGGAAAGAACCATTTTCTGAGATAGTTTTGATAATTTTGTCCATACCTTTTATTTTAACACAAAAAAGAAAAACAAGCGCGCGACTGCGCTTGTTTTTTGGGGTTAGGAAGCATTTTAAGACTAAAAATAGTATAATAAAACAAAGGAGGCTAGTATGAACCAATCTTTGAAAGCGGCAGTCTATGGTTTGGCGGTAGCTGATGCATTAGGAGTTCCGTATGAATTCTTGACCCGTGGCAGTTTTGAAGCGGTTGAGATGGTGGGCTATGGCAGCCATCAGCAACCTGCTGGAACTTGGTCAGATGATACCAGCCTTGTTTTGGCGACCTGTGATTCTATTAGGGAAAAAGGTAAGATTGTTCCTAATGATATTCAGCAGCGGTTTAAACATTGGCTCTTCGAGGGAACTTACACACCAGATGGATTGACCTTTGATGTAGGAAATGCGACTCGCGAAGCTTTGACAAGAGGACAAGGTCTATCTGATGAATATTCCAATGGAAATGGTTCTTTGATGCGGATTCTGCCCCTTGCCTTTACGGAAGCCGGTCCATCTGACGTTGAGGCTGTTTCCCGTATTACTCATGCCCATGCGACTTCTGTGGAGGCCTGCCAGCTTTATGTGGATATTGCTCGTAGGCTCTTAAAAGGCCAGCAACTATCGGAAATACTATCAGGCTTAGAGACTAGTACGACCTATGCTCGTTTGCAAACTTTAGCAGAGCTGACCGAAGATGACATTCGCTCTACTGGCTATGTGGTGGATACCTTAGAAGCAGCGCTGTGGTGTCTGCTGACTAGCACTTCTTATCCGGAAACTGTCCTGAAAGCTGTTAATTTGGGCGATGACACTGATACAGTAGCAGCAGTTGCTGGCGGCTTGGCTGGTATCATCTATGGTTTGGAAGGGATTCCTGATAACTGGTTAGCCCAGTTGCGCAATAAAGAACTGCTGGAAAGCTGCTTGTTTTAAAGGGATAATCGGAAGACAGGACTGTATTGATCATTAAAAAAGTAAAACAGTAAAAGAGCCATCTAGGCTCTTTTGTTTATTCTGTAGTTAATTCTTTCTGGGCTTCCTTGCCTTGGTCCAACAGGGCTTGGATAATCTTTTGATCACGCAGTTTGACAGAGTTGTTGATGGTCTCTGCAGATTGGATAACAGTGGCTTCTAGCAGAGCGCGTTTTTCTCGTCCTTTATCAATGGCTTCGATAATGCCTTGATTTGTGCGACGAGGCTTTCTGCCAGCTTAGTGACAGATTCAACAGCGATAGTAGGGCTTTGGGAAATCCGCTCCAGTTGAGGAATGACTTCCTTGCTCGTTTCGGCGAGCATTTGCAGGGCAGCGTTATTCGCATTAGAGATGGCGTCAGCTACCTGACCAGACTTCATGGATTGCTGGAGAATGCCTAACTGAGCGATAGACAGTTTCATAGTTGGAATGGTATTGCGGCGGAGCATTCCAAGTTTTTGGCGCATATCAGAGGAAACCTTGACCAGATTACGCATTTGAGGAGTCGTCGCCCAAGCCACATAGAGGCGGCTGACATATTCAGTATGTTGCTGCTCTAAGGTATTGACCACCTCTGTCATTCGGGCTAATTCTTGCGATTTTACTTGGTAGTCAACGGTTGTCATATCTAACTGAGCGACTTCAGCCTGCAGTTTGAGCGCTCGATTGCCAGATTCTTGCTGAGCAGCTTCGATAAAGGAAATAACTCCGACTAGGTTTTCAATCGATTTGGTATTGTCCTCGATCAGCATTTCAGCAGAAACAATATTGCGAGCCAGAACATCCTCTTGCTTGACGACGGTGGCAGCCATGCCGTCCATTTTCTGCTCAATATTTTGTGAGTCGAAATAGAATTCTTGAAGGGTGTTTTTGCTCTGTTTGAAGAGTTTTTCCAGAAAATTAGGCTTTTTGTCCAGTTCCGCTACTTGAGCATCCTTGTATTTTGCGACAAAGCCATTGAGTTCTTTGTTGGTATTTTTTAAAAGCTCATCTACCTGGGGAATTTGTAATTTTTTCTGCTCGGCTAAGATACGATTGACAGTACCGTTGACCTCTTCTACAGCAGATTGGCCAAAGTCTAGCAAGGCATTTTGGTCTGATACGAAGTTATCCACCAGCTGCGGAGCTTTAGCCGTAATCGCACTCTGTTGCTCAGGAGTCAGCTTTTCCAGAAAAGTTAGCTGACCATTTTCTTGAGTCGTGTTGGCTTCGATGATTTCTGTTGTTTTGTCGCTTTTGCTGATAGCATTATTGGCAATTTTATCAATATCAAAATTAAATTCTTGGCTCATAGTTTCTCCTTTGGTTTATCTAGCTTAAAAGCCGGTGTCTGTGTGCTTTTCTTTATCTAAGATGCGCAGGCTAATGTCAAAGTCCCTCAAATCAGCTTCATTTAATTGGCGCAGCGCTTCGTCTAGGTCCAAGTCAAACTGCTCTATAGCTGCTTTGGCCTTGGCTAGCCGCTCCTCTGCATTGTAAAAATCTTTGGGTGAAGCTTTGATTTTGAGGTAACCTTCTAAAATATCTTCGTAGTGCTCCATCTGGGACTGATGAATGGCAGTCAGCTCTTCCTTGTTGTTGCTTTCGGATTGAGAGATTTTTTTGAAGAATGGCCTCATGGTCAATCTGAATATTGCGAACCGTAGCGACCAATTCTGGGGCTAGCTCTTCTAGACTAGTTTTCTTAGGCTGAGCTTCTTTTCGTTTTTTCTCTCGTTCAATCTTTTTCAGCTGTTCATCAATTTCATCGGTGACAGTACGAATTTTGGTCTGGATTCGTTGGTAGACGGAAGTAGGAATTTCTCCCCGTAGGTCGTTAGCAGCATTTTTGATATAGGTTAGCTGGGGAAGAATTTCTAGAGCTAAATTCTGATAGCTTTCTTGGTTCCCATCTTCTTGGTAGCCTTCCAATTCTTTAATGCGGCGGTCAGCATGACCAATCTCTGATTTCAAATCTTCAATACGGCCAATGCTGGCTTGTTTAGCTTCAATCCGAACTTTTTTCTGGCTTTGGTGGCGATAGATTCCGTAGCCAATAGCCCCCAGAATAGCTATGGGAATTAGATAGCTGGCTACAGCTCCAGAACCAAATACAAATACAAGTATCCAAATCCAGCTAAACCATTCTGGTTGCTGGTTGGAATCATTATTTCTCCTCGACATGGACGTTTCTCTTTCTTCTCAATGTGATATCTCTATTTTAACATAAAAGCTGGTTTTTGAAGGATAAAGATTGAAATGATTTTATATATTGAGACCATTTTTTATATTTGCTTAATTCAGGAAGGCATTTGCTTCCTCTCAATAAAGCAAGCGTTGTTTCTAGAACGAAAGCTTCTTCGTTTCTCTCAAGTATTCAAACAAAAATCGCAAGGAATACCCTGCGATTCGTGTTTTATCAGTCCATTTCTGGGAAAAGTTTGGCCAGTATTTTAGGAGTGATGCTCTGTCCCGGTCCCTCAGCACAATAGATGTGCATATACATAGAGGGATTGAAGTTGAGCTCGATGCAGGTACAGTTGGGATTTTCCTCTGTGGAAATAGCAGAGCTGTCAGGGATGATTAGGTCAACGCCACAAGCCCAAGCTCCCATAGCCTTTGCCATGTCAGCAGCGAGTTCCTTATAAGACGTGTGCATGCTGTCTGTGACATCGATCGAGTCTCCGCCAGTAGAAATGTTGGAATTGCGCCGCAAGTCAACCTTGACTCCAGCAGGCAGGATATCGTCGGGTCCATAGCCTTGCTGGTCCAGCATAAGGAGTTCAATGTCGCCCAGTTCAATGATTTCAAGCGGTGAACGATGATCTCGACCCCGCAGCGGATTGTCATTTGATGGCAACCAATTCTCTCACGGTATGCTGACCGTCTCCTACGACATTAGCCGCCACCCGTAAGAGGACTGCCTGGCACTTACCGTCTAAGACAAAGAAGCGGTACTCCGTTCCAGCGATGAATTCCTCCACCAAGACGGCAGTGTCTTCTGAAAAGGCAATCTCTAAAGCCTTGCGATAAGATTCCAGGCTAGCTGGTTCTTGGAAGATAGAGATGCCCAGTCCGAAGTTGGTTGACTTAGGTTTGACAACAATTTGTCGGTCCTTAATCAAAGGGTAATAAGCCAGTCCATCCTCTAGGGAAGAAAATTCTGCTCCAGCCGGAACAGGAAAGTCAGCTGCAGCCAAAATCTTTTTGGTGACTGTTTTATTGGCCATGGCCAGAGGGATGACATAGTTATCCTTGGAGGTCATATTGCCGTTCTTGACATATTCCACATGGTGACCATGGTAAAGCTTGAGAAATTGGTCATTTTCATCTAAGATTTCGACATTCAGCCCCTTTTGAATAGCATCAAAGAGCAGCATCTGGGTGGACAGTTCCATATTTTCGTAGCCTTTGAGGGCATAAGGAGCTGTCCAAGCGTAGCGGTGATATTCCTCTGCTTTGTCTAGTCCAAAGGCCTTTAAGGAATCCTGCTGGATATGAGGCAGGAGCTGACCAGATAGGGTTAGCTGAGGATTCAGAAGTGCTTCTTTAAGTTGCTGAAGCAAGGTTTGGTAGTAAGTTGGCAGTTCAAAATGTTGAATGAGCTCTTCCATGGCTTGAAGAATAGCCGAGCTGTCTGCCTCATCGGGTAGGGCAGTCAGCGGATGGCTACAAGCAATTTTTTGGTTCAAGTCGTGGGCAGCTTTTAATGCCGTATCTACATTTTCTACATCATCTAACCATAGCAGGCTCAGTAAAAAGAGATGGACGGTATCTAAGGTCTCTTGGCTAATGCCTAAATGGTCAAAAGGATTGAGATCAAAGCAGCGGAATTCCAGATAAGTGATGCCTTGCTCCAGATAGGCACGATTGTGCTTCTGTCCACGGAAGCGAACGGCTGAGTAAAATTCCTTTTCAGCGCTGAGCTCGCCTGACTGAACGTAGTTTCAATATCAGTTACATATTGTTCCAAAGAAGCGTAGGATACCTGAATATTCTCTTCATTGACATAGCCATAGTCACTGTTACGAAAAGAGCGGATAGGCTGGGGAATGTCCTGACTATAGAAGCTAGCTTCTGCCAAAGGGGCAGCACCATAGAGATAGGTTAAGATCCAGCGGAAGCGCAGAAAGTTTCGAGCCAGCTTGAGATAGAGGTCATTTTTAAAGTCCTTGAGCGAATGGTGGGAACTGACTTGAAAGAGAGCAGTGACCAGATCTTTCCCTAGTTCCATATTGTAGTGGATGCCAGAGATAGCCTGTAGTTTTTTACCATATTTTTTCGCTAAGCCCTCTCGGTAGTGGCGTTCATAGTCGTTTTCCAGATGGGCGATGGCAATCTCTTCTTCTGTTAGCTGTGGTGGCATGGACAGAGGCCAGAGGCGTTCATTCTGGTCAATCGAGCGGCCAGCCACATCGCTGATAGCTCCCAGTAAGCGCCGTGCTTCCTTAGTCGAGTGAGCGATAGGTGTAATTAGTTCCAGTTGTTGCTCGCTGAAGTCTGTTTGGATGGTCGGGTGGAAATTGCGGGAACCCAGCTGACTCGGATGGGCAGTTTGAGCTAAGTGTCCGTCAGCTGTCACACGCAGATTTTCCCTTTCCAGACCAAAGGTCGCTTGGAGAATAGGGCTTGCTGTATCCAGTTTCTGCAGTAATTGATTAATCATCATCGTTTCACCGTCCTATGATAGTAATTTTAGTCTATTACAAACAGAAAAAGAAAACAAATTTTCGCTACGATTTTACAAAAATTCCGAACTTTTATTTTTTTAATAAACTGCTAAATTTCAGAAAATACAGATTTTGTGAAAATTTAATTCGTTTTCAAAAAGGGAAAAAGCAAATCAAGAATGGATCCCTCCTTGAAAAAAATTGTTAAATTTTTTTCATATAATGAGGTATAAAAACATAATCGCAGGTGAGATTCCTGCCTGCTTTTCAAGAAAGGAAGAGCTGCTTCAGCTCAGACAAAATTATGACATCAGTAGTTGTTGTAGGAACCCAGTGGGGAGATGAAGGAAAAGGGAAGATTACAGACTTCCTTTCAGCCAATGCCGAAGTGATTGCTCGCTATCAGGGTGGTGACAATGCCGGCCATACTATCGTGATTGACGGCAAGAAGTACAAGCTGCACCTGATTCCGTCAGGAATTTTCTTCCCAGAAAAAATCTCTGTAATTGGAAATGGAATGGTGGTCAATCCCAAATCTCTGGTCAAAGAATTGAACTACCTGCATGAGGAGGGTGTGACGACGGATAACCTTCGTATCTCTGATCGAGCGCATGTCATCTTGCCTTACCATATCGAGCTGGATCGTCTGCAGGAAGAAGCAAAAGGTGACAATAAAATCGGAACGACAATCAAGGGAATCGGCCCTGCCTATATGGACAAGGCTGCTCGTGTCGGTATCCGCATCGCTGACCTTTTGGATAAAGACATTTTCAGAGAGCGCTTGGAGCGGAATTTAGCTGAGAAAAACCGCCTCTTTGAGAAATTGTACGATAGTACAGCAATCAACTTTGATGATATTTTTGAAGAATACTATGAATATGGACAGCAAATCAAGCAGTATGTGACCGATACCTCTGTTATCCTCAACGATGCGCTGGATCAAGGGAAACGAGTGCTCTTTGAAGGAGCTCAAGGGGTCATGCTGGATATTGATCAAGGTACTTATCCCTTTGTAACTTCTTCTAATCCAGTTGCAGGGGGAGTCACCATCGGTTCCGGTGTTGGTCCGAGCAAAATTGACAAGGTTGTTGGTGTCTGCAAGGCTTACACCAGTCGGGTCGGAGATGGACCATTCCCAACAGAGCTTTCGATGAAGTTGGTGACCGCATTCGTGATATCGGGCACGAATATGGGACTACCACTGGTCGTCCGCGTCGGGTAGGCTGGTTTGACTCTGTTGTCATGCGCCATAGCCGCCGTGTATCAGGGATTACCAATCTTTCGCTTAACTCCATCGATGTCTTGAGCGGTCTGGATACAGTGAAAATCTGTGTGGCCTATGACTTGGATGGTCAGCGCATTGACCATTACCCAGCTAGTCTGGAACAGCTCAAGCGCTGCAAGCCGATTTACGAAGAGCTGCCAGGCTGGTCAGAGGACATCACTGGAGTCCGCAGTCTGGAAGACTTGCCAGAAAATGCCCGTAACTATGTTCGCCGAGTGAGTGAGCTGGTTGGCGTTCGCATTTCTACCTTTTCAGTCGGTCCTGGCCGTGAGCAGACCAATATCTTGGAAAGCGTCTGGTCTAATTTATAAAAGAGTCAGCACAAGGAAATTGCTTCTTGTGCTTTTTTGTAAGAAAATTTCATATTAAGATTCATTTAAGATATATATTTTATGCTAATAGCATAAACAAAGACCTCCTAACTTTGTTTAAAAATCCTAAACTTTCATAATAATCTCCTGAAAGTCACCCCAGTGGTGGCTTTTACTTTTTCTGAGAAGTGCGGCAGGCTTGTGGTATAATGGGATAGACGACTAGAGATTTAGAAAGATAATGATGAATTATACGATTGAAGAAAAAGAAGCATTTATGCGGGAAGCTTTAAAGGAGGCGGAGATTGCCCTAGCTTATGATGAAATTCCCATCGGCTGTGTCTTGGTTAAAGAGGGGAAGATTATCGGCCGCGGTCACAATGCACGTGAGGAGCTGCAGCGGGCTGTTATGCATGCGGAAATTATGGCTATTGAAGAGGCAAATCGGCACGAAAATAGCTGGCGTTTGCTGGATACAACGCTTTTTGTGACCATTGAGCCATGTGTCATGTGCAGTGGAGCAATCGGTCTGGCACGCATTCCTCACGTTGTCTATGGAGCAGCAAATCAGAAGTTTGGAGCAGCTGGTAGCCTTTATGATATTTTGACAGATGAGCGCCTTAACCACCGTGTAGAAGTGGAGACAGGTGTCCTCCAAGAAGAGTGTGCTCAAATTATGCAGGAATTTTTCAGACAGAGAAGGAAAAAATAAAATTAGCCAAAATCAAAAGTTTGTGTTATACTAATTAATGGAGCAACAGTTTTGCGTGAAGCGGGTCAGGGGAGGAATCCAGCAGCCCTAAGCGATGTAAACTGTGTGCTCTTTTCTATTGCTCTTAATGAATCAAGCCTGAAAGGCGCAGATGAATCTTAGAGCAATGGATGCAGTTTTTCCCATAAGGGAAAAATCTGTAAACCTTATAGAGTCTTTTAGTGAATTAAGTCCAAAGGACGCAAAAGAACTTAGGTACATTGACGCAGTTCGAACGGACCTGAAATGAATTCAGCTGACATCCAATCTTAAGAAGCATATTGGTTTTCTTGTCAATCAAAATTATTCTTCTTAATAGGCCTAAAATTTGTTGACTTACGCAAACGATTGCTCTCAGTTATGTCCTAGGATTAGCTTATTTAGAAAAATAGTATAGAATAAAAAATGTAAACGTTTTAAAATAGTAAAAGCACTTGCTTATTTTTTCTTAAAGCGTTATCATAAAAGAAAAGAACAATTGGAGGATAAACATGACACATATTAAATTTGACTATTCAAAGGTACTGGATAAGTTTGTAGCACCACATGAATTAGATTATATGCAGCCTCAAGTGACTGCAGCAGATAATGCTCTACGAAACGGAACAGGTCCTGGAGCAGAAATGACAGGCTGGTTGAATTTGCCTGAAGAATATGATAAAGATGAATTTGCTCGTATTCAAAAGGCGGCTGCTAAAATCCAATCTGATAGTGAAGTGTTAATCGTCATCGGTATTGGAGGATCTTATTTAGGGGCACGTGCAGCTATTGATTTCTTGAATAATTCATTTGTAAACTTGCAAAGCAAAGAAGAACGCAAGGCACCTCAGATCCTCTATGCTGGAAACTCTATCTCTTCAAGCTATTTGGCTGATTTGGTAGACTATGTATCAGACAAAGATTTCTCTGTCAACATTATTTCTAAGTCAGGAACAACTACAGAGCCTGCTATTGCTTTCCGTGTCTTCAAAGAACTCTTGGTTAAGAAGTATGGTCAGGAAGAAGCAAATAAACGGATTTATGCAACTACAGACCGCGCTAAAGGTGCAGTTAAGGTTGAAGCAGATGCTAATGGCTGGGATACTTTTGTAGTGCCTGATAGTGTTGGTGGTCGTTTTACAGTATTGACAGCAGTGGGACTCTTGCCAATCGCAGCTGCAGGGGCTGATATCAGCAAGTTGATGGAAGGAGCAAATGCTGCTCGCAAGGCTTATGCTTCTGATAAGTTGGCTGAAAATGAAGCATATCAATATGCAGTTGTACGCAATATCTTGTACCGTAAAGGTTATTTGACAGAAGTTCTAGCTAACTACGAACCATCTTTGCAATACTTCTCAGAATGGTGGAAGCAACTGGCTGGTGAGTCAGAAGGTAAAGACCAAAAAGGTATCTACCCAACTTCAGCCAACTTCTCAACAGACCTGCACTCTTTGGGGCAATTTATTCAAGAAGGAACTCGTATCCTCTTTGAAACAGTTATTCGTGTAGATAAGCCTCGCAAAAATGTGTTGATTCCTGAATTAGCAGAAGACTTGGATGGCCTTGGCTATCTGCAAGGAAAAGATGTTGACTTTGTCAATAAGAAAGCAACAGATGGAGTGCTGTTAGCTCACACAGACGGCGGAGTGCCAAATATGTTTGTGACCCTGCCTGAGCAAGATGAGTTCACTTTGGGCTATACTATTTACTTCTTTGAGTTAGCTATTGCTCTTTCTGGCTACCTGAATGGTATCAATCCATTTGACCAGCCAGGAGTTGAGGCTTATAAGAAAAACATGTTTGCTCTTCTTGGGAAACCAGGCTTTGAAGAGCTGGGGGCTGAGTTGAATGCACGTCTTTGATTCTCATATGCTTTGAGTTCATTTAGAATATAAAAAGATCCACAAGTTCATTTCTTGTGGATTTTTTAGTACAAGCCTCTTAATTAGTTTATTATTTTTTTGAACAGTGTAAAAAAGAGTGTCTTAATTCTTTTATGAAAGCGCTGTATAATTGCCTTGTAAATAAAATTTGAGAGGTATCAAAATGAATGATTGGTTAGACATTAAGGCAAAACAGTTCTTGTGACGGGTGCGTCATCTGGGATCGGTAAGGCAATCGTCGAAGAATTGTTGGAATTAGGAGTCAATGTAGCGAATTTTGATCTTAGCGACAACGATTTGCGTCACCCGAACCTATTATTTGTAAAAGTTGATGTAACTTCTCGCTCTGAAGTAGAAGAGGGTGTTGCCAAAATAGTGGAAAGATTTGGCAATATTGATGCGGTAGTCAATAATGCGGGGATTAATGTCCCTAGATTATTAATCGATGCAGAAAATCCTAAAGGTCCTTACGAGTTGGACGATGAGACGTTCGAAAAAGTAACAATGATTAATCAAAAAGGTTTGTATCTGGTTAGTCAGGCAGTAGGACGTATTTTAGTGAAAAATGGAAAAGGTGTAATTGTGAACATGGCTTCAGAAGCAGGCTTGGAAGGTTCTGAAGGACAAAGTGCCTATGCTGCAACGAAAGCGGCAGTCTATAGTTACACTCGTTCATGGGCGAAAGAGCTTGGTAAACATGGTGTACGTGTGGTTGGAATTGCTCCAGGAATTATGGAAGCTACGGGTCTTCGAACTCTTTCTTACGAGGAAGCTCTTGCTTATACCCGTGGAAAGACGGTAGAAGATATTCGAGCTGGTTATGCTTCAACTTCAACGACTCCATTGGGACGGAGTGGGAAACTACGGGAAGTAGCTGATCTTGTAGCGTTCTATATTTCAGACCGTTCTAGCTATATAACAGGTGTCACTACAAATATTGCCGGAGGTAAAACTCGCGGTTAAAACAATGAAGGTAGGGAAGAGAGTTGACCTTAGTAAATCGGTGGTATAATATTTTAGATAAAATGGTCTCGCAGCCAACTTATTCCTTGTTAGATATGCGCTCAGAACTGGATATTAGCTTGCAAACCTTGCAAAAGAGTATCCAACAATTAAATGATGTTTTGGCTCCTAATATCCAGATTATCGCACAAGATGATCAGTTAATGTTAGAAGTGTATGACTATACAGAGTTGGAAAGGATTTTATCTGGTAGTTTAAAACAGGAGAGTGACTTCAATTCTTCCAGTAAAAGAATTGCCTATTTGCTAAAACGTTTAATTGAGTCAACCTCCCCTCTTCTTATTGACGACTTGGCTGAGGAAGTAGGTGTTAGTAGAAGTACCCTTAATAAGGATTTAAAACAAGTAAAATCTTTGGCAGAGAGTTACTCTATCACTATTTCAGGAAAGCCCAACCGTGGGCTGGAGGTCTTGGGGAGCGAGCTGAATTTGCGCTTGCTATATATTCACCAAGTGGCTCCTTACTTTGAAGGAAGGACACTCACTGAGGCAACATCTTCTTTTCTGGAGACGCTAGTTCAGGACTATAAAATCCCTAAAGAAACACAGGAACTCCTTCGAAAGACCATTTCAATTATGGTGGAGCGTATTCATACATCTAGAGTGTTGAATTGTCCTATTCCTTACTATAGGAATGATTTAACAGAGACACCTTTAGCTGAGAAATTAATCTATCATATTGAAATGACTTATAAGATTTCCCTCAGTCAGTTTGAGATAGACTTTTTGTGTTTTCCGTTTAATGTCCGTTTTATTGACACTTTAAGCAAGACATCTTATCAATCTGAACAGCTTGCAAAGATTTTTCAAGGGATTGTCAAGAAAGTCAAAGAAACAATGTTGGTTCACTTTGATGATGAAGAATTATTTGAAGAAATCAAATCTCATCTAGGCCCCTTAATCAATCGACTGATTTTCCATGTGCAAGCTAATGATATATTTCATGGCGAGGTTCAAACTCAATATCCTTTTGCTTTTGAAATGGCAAAAATAGCTGGAGAAGAACTATCTGCAATTTTTGGTTCTGAATTGGAATTATCTGAAATTGGATATCTGGCTTTGTATTTTGAAATGATTTTAAGAAAGCAAAATTCTGCTGTAAAGGGTTCTCGCAAGCAGATAGCTGTAGTTTGCACAACAGGAAGAGGAACTGCTGCGATGATTATTCAGCAACTCAGACGAATCCTTGGAAATGATGTAGACATTACTCAGTATTCTGAAGAGGATTTTAATGTGGATTTGAATCAGGACTATTTCGCGATTTTTACGACAGTTCCTCTAAAATATAAAGATTCTAAATCTCCAGTCATTCAAGTTAATCATCTTTTTGATGATCAATGGCTGCAGGAAGAATGGCAGAGGGCCAATGCTTTTCATCAAAAAAATCTAGAAACAGTCAGCTTACGTTTTCTTCGGTTGAGTCCCCAAAAAACCTATCAGCAATACTTGCTAAATATGGTTGCAGAGTTAGAGAAACTTCAGATGATTGATGAAGGTTTTAGAAATCGGATAATTGATAGGGAGAAAAAACAATCAACCATTTTTGGTGGAGGAATTGCCTTCCCCCATACAATTAACCAGGGTTATGCAAAGACTATTTTAATGTTCGGAAAACTAGAAGAGCCTTATCAAAAAGGAGATGAATGGATTGAATTTATCTTTCTAGTCGCCATACCCTCAGAAATTGAAAGAAAAATGGAAAGTGAATTGCTGGAATTGTATGACGATATTTTTCGAATTGCAGGAGAGCCTTCTCTAAAAGAAGCATTGAGGGCTGTAGAAACAGAGACAGAGTTTCTATCATTTTCTAAGAGCAAAGGAGTATTTTAATGAATTCGCTAATAATTTTCGCTGTATTTGTCATGGCAGCTTATATATTTCAAATGTTCCTCGGCTGGCAGCAACTCAAAGACTTCAATAAGACCTATACGATGCTCCGAAGACTGGGGCGCGTAGCGATTGGCAGAAAATCCGGAAGAATCAAATCCGGTACGATTGTCATGTTCGCGGTTGATGAAAACGGTCGGGTTCTTAAAGCTAGCAAAATGCAAGGAGTAACAATCTTAGCGCGTTTTCAAAATATGGATGATTATGTCGGAGAAGACATCCATTATTTTGACAAGTATAATCCTCTTGTGAGAAAAGAAAATAAGTTGATGCAATCAGCTATAGAAGATGCTAGAAAAGTCTATCTTTGGCATGAGGCAGGTATTGAGAAAGAGACAAGTTCTTCTGATTCTTTTCTGGGATTCGGCTTTTATACGAATTACTTACAATTATCTATTAAACAGTTATTTAAAAAAAATAAGAAAAGGAGTTCCTTATGAATCACATTACAAAATTTGCAGAGAGTTTATGAAACTCTTCCAATTAGGTGGAGAAACCTTTATTAGCTGGATGACAAATATTGTACCGCTTGTCTTAATGCTATTGATTGCAATGAATACCCTTATCGCTTTCTTGGGAGAAGAAAAGGTCAATTCCTTGGCTAAGATTTCTGCCAAAAATCCTGTTAGCCGTTATATGATTTTACCTTTCATTTCAGCCTTTATGCTGGGGAATCCGATGGCGATCAGTATGGGACGCTTCTTGCCAGAATATTATAAACCTAGTTTTGTAGCAGCTCAGATGCAGTTCTGCCATACTTCAAATGGTGTATTCCCACATATCAATCCTGGGGAATTGTTTGTATGGATGGGAATTGCGACAGGAATTCAAACTTTAGGTTTAAGTCAGATGGACCTGGCAATCCGTTACATGCTTGTAGGAATTATCATGAACTTTGTTGGTGGATGGGTAACAGATTTTACGACTGCCTATGTTGCAAAACAGCAAGGTGTTACCTTGAGTAAAACATTTGATTGATAGAAAGAGTGAAATTATGTCATATAAGAGTATAAAAGTTGTTAAAGGAAATGGTGGTTTCGGAGGCCCTTTGGTCATTACACCTAGTGAGGCTAAGCATAAATTTATCTATATCACTGGCGGCGGAGAAAAGCCAGATATTGTAGATAAAATTGCTGATTTGACCGGTATGGAAGCTGTTAACGGGTTTAAAACTTCTATCCCTGATGAGGAAATTGCTTTAGCAATCGTGGATTGCGGCGGTACTCTTCGCTGCGGTATTTATCCTAAAAAGGGGATCCCTACAATCAATATTGTCGCTACAGGGAAAAGTGGCCCTCTAGCACAATATATCACCGAGGAAATCTATGTGTCAGCAGTTGGCCTTAATCAAATTTCTGCTGCTAATGAAGACGAAAAAGCGACAACTGTGGTAACAGAAAAGCCAACTTACGATACTAGTAAAAAAATTACAGAGCAAAAAGCTGAAACAAGTATTGTAGCAAGAATTGGGATGGGCGCTGGGAAGGTCGTTGCGACTTTCAACCAGGCTGCTCGTGAAGCCATCCAAACAATGCTCAACACAATCATTCCTTTCATGGCCTTTGTTTCCTTGCTGATTGGGGTTATTCAAGGTTCAGGTGTTGGAAATTGGCTGGCAAAATTAATGGTTCCCCTAGCGGGGAACATCTGGGGACTCATTTTGATTGGCTTTATCTGTTCCTTGCCATTCCTATCTCCTTTGTTAGGCCCCGGAGCTGTTATCAGTCAGATTATCGGAACCTTAATTGGAGTCGAAATCGGAAAAGGGAATATTCCGCCCCAAATGGCTCTGCCAGCTATATTTGCTATCAACACTCAAAACGGTTGTGATTTCATTCCTGTAGCACTCGGTCTATCTGAAGCCAAGTCTGAAACAGTTGAGGTTGGTGTCCCTTCTGTGCTTTATTCACGCTTTCTCAATGGTGTTCCGCGGGTGCTAGTAGCTTGGATAGCTAGTATTGGTCTTTATCAATAGACCTTTGATAGATGCACGTAAACAGAGCAACTATTATGTTAAACTTATCTATAAGCATAAGTTTAAGACAAATTAGAGAAAGGATAAATAGGAATTAGATGAAGAAAATTTTTGAAGCTAAAGTAATTCAAGTAGGGCCTGAAGCTCAGAATATGATTCAAGATGCCAATATGCTCATTTTATTTGGAGAAGAAGCACCGGAAGATTTAGCAGAGTATTGTTTTAAGATTGATAACAAAAATCTGCTAGGTTCAATACTAGAAGGCGGCAAGCTGGTGGTAGATAATCAGGAATATTCGATTAGTTCCGTGGGAAATGTAGTAGAAAAAAATTTAACTGGACTGGGCCATATCACGATTTCTTTTGATGGTTCAAAAGAGGGGAGCCTTCCTGGTACACTCCATGTCGCAGCAGACCAAGCAGTAGTAATTGAAAAAGGCTCTACCATTCAGATTTTTGAAGTAGCTCAAGTAGGATAAAATATCTAAATAAGAATACTAGAAAAATAAGAGTCTAAAAACTTGATTCAGAGCCTGGGCAAAAGTCCAGGCTTTTGGGTCTAAATTAGAAAAAATAGATGACGCAGTGGTTGATTGGCATCTTCCTTCGCTTTTTAAGCCCCAAAGATTGCCTGATCAACTGTGCGGGGGTGGGAAGACGAACTTTTTAACTTGTTTGAAGTTCTTTCCCACTCCCTTTTTGATTGGAAGAATAATTTATGTTATAATATTGTAAAATTTGTCATTATTTTTCAATATTTTCGCAATATGACAAATCAACAAAATTTATAAGGAGAAAACCATGTCAGATAAAGATGGACAAGGTCAAGTGCAAGGGACTTGGCAAGAAAATCAAACTAGCCAGCCAATGCAAGGGAATTTCCAGCAGATTCAGCCACAAGAATTACCTGATAAGAAAGGCAATATCGGAAAAGTCATAGGACTTTCAGTTTTTGCTCTTATAATTGGTCTTTTGATTGGCAGCGGTTCAGCTTATTTTATCGGCAAGCAGGCGCAGACAAATAAGGATATGCAAAGAATTAAACGCTTAAGTAAGGCTCAGGAGGAAGCCAAAGAAAATGGCGACAGCTTTACTACAGACGGGCAGTCGGTTCAGTTTAATTGGACTTTGAAAGACTTGGGACGGTTGAGCTATACAAATGATGAAGGATTAGGTCTGACGGCTGATCAAATCGTTGAAACTTATGGCTTGGCTAGTTCAGCAGAATATGATCGTAATCGTCTGTTACTCCGATGGGGCCCTTCTGTCAGGGATAAGGAGCAAAATATTTCTTTTCAATTTGATAAAGTTGACCAGAACTACTATCTGAGGCAAGTGGTAGTTGGAGATTCTTTTAAAGAATATAGAAAAGGGAAGGAAACGACAGATTGGAGCGTATTATCTCCCAAAGACCTTGAACGTTTGAAAAAAGGAGACAAGGAAACGGGTGAAGGAGGAACAGCTTTATCAGAGGTTCTGAAGAAGCATCCTGTTCCGTCAGAAATTGTCATCACAAGCGAGCGTGATGTGGATAATAAGATTATCTCCAACCGTCTGATTGCTGAGGTGACTTATAAAACAGAAGATGGTTATGAATACCTATTGTTTGTAGGCCAGCCAGATGGAAATTTCTTATATATAAAGTCAGAGGAAATGTAAGTTTTTAGTTATTTAGTTTATCTTTTGTGACTGACTGCTTTCAAAGTATTTCGTTATTAAAAGAGAGCTGATAAGACTATTGGAAATAAATAAGAAAGAGGAAAGAAGATTGACAGAACAGCAAACACAGCATTCTTTTGAGCCTTCAAAGAATGCTCAGTCGCAAGAGAAATTCCCGCATCATTTTCAACCTCAGCAGAGCCATGTTTCAAGTCCGCAGGGACCAACCCCACCTTTGGCCAAGAATAAATCTTGGAAAGGAATCCTGATAGGCGGAGCCTTGCTCTCTCTTGGTCTTGGACTAATCGGAGGGGGAATCTGGGGCTATAGAATGGGAGTAGCGGATGTTATCAAAGGGGAATATCCTGTGCTCCATCCTTTAGCAAATGCTAGGGAATCAAAGAGAGATCAATCAGATCAGTACATTGACCCTGATACTACTGAGTTCAAGTGGGATATTGATAGTTTGTCAGAGTTACGGTTCAATACTATTCAGACAGATACGAATGGTACTTCAGTGGAAGATATTCTTGATAAATATGGCAAGGCTTTAAAAGAAGAAATCTCTCGTGACAGCCTTGATTTAGAGTGGGGAACGCTTCAAGATTCTGATGATGAGGAGGACTGGCCAGTTTATTATACAGATCAAACTGCTTCTCTGGATTTTGAGAAGAAAAAAGATGGTTTCTATCTGAATAGTCTTCATATCTATAATATTCGCTTTGAAGGAAGCAAACATAATGCTGAGGACGAAGCGATGGCGGCTGATTACTTTGAAAAATTGAAAAAAGGCGATGCAAAGACTGGTAAGGATGGCATTTCCTATAAGGAAGTTTTTAAGGAATATGGCAGTCCGAGGAGTATCTATATTCGTGTAGATGAAGATTTCAGTGAGGATACTAGTCAAACCATTATGGAGGTGGCTTATGACGCTCCTAATGATGGTACTTATAGGTTGTTCTTCGTTCAGCAGGAGGACGGAAACTATCTTTTGTCCACTACTGCCAATAAATAAAATAGAACTCAAATAATAAAAGGAGAAACGATGTCAGAACAAAATAAACCGCAGGAACAATCTTTAGAAGGATTAGCTCCGTATCCACAGCAAGTCCAGTCATCAGACTCAGGACAATTTGTAGCTAACTCAACAGAGGGGCAGCCTTTCCCAACAGAAGGAGACAGTCCTGAAATGATGAATCCTAATCAAGATTTTGGTGTTCAGCAACCCATTTTTGAAGCTCCTCAGCAGCAGATGCCTCAGCAGGATAATTGGGGAAATCCTGCTTTTCAAGAAGCAATTCCTCAGGGATTTAATCCAGCTGGTCAGAACTTTGCCGGACCACAGCAAGCTGCAAACTTCGCTGCCCAGCCAAGTCCAGAGCCAAAGAAAAATAGTACGGGCAAGCTGATAGGATTTTTAGGAATAGGTTTGGCAGCGGGACTATTGCTAGGAGGTCTTGGCGGCTATTTCCTAAATGATTTTATGGGTGGGGGAAGTGTGCCAAGTCTGTCTCGAAAGGGACATCAAAGCGATGTTGCTTCTTTTGTGGCTCCGTCAAAAGAGGATGTGTATGAGTGGGAAGTGAAAGACTTTGAAAGCTGAGCATTGTTAGTGCGGATGATGAAGGATTGACCCCTGAACAAGTAGTCAAAGATTTTGGCTTGGCCAGCAGTGTGACGTTTCAGGAAGAAGGGCTCTCATTGTCTTGGTTACCTGACTCTAGTTATACCACTCTGACCTTTATGAAACACGAGGATGGTAGCTACCATCTTCAGGGTATGAGTATTATGCCCGGCAGTGACAGCTATAATAAAAAGGTATCTAGCCAGATTACAGAGAGCTTAAAGACGGGTGATGCGGAAACAGGCGAGGGCGGTTCTTCCTTTAAAGAAGTAATCAAGGAATACCCAGAATATCAACATATCTCAGTTTATGGGGATGGTGAATCAGAGCCGAAGATGCTTGTAAACTATGAAACCTCTTCAAATAAGGAGATAACTTTGACTTTTATCCGTCAGGAAAACGGACAGTATCTATTGAGTAATCTTTCTAAATAGAATAAATGAATAGGGGTGCTTATCTCACAAGCTGGAAGCTCTGAACGGTACGCAAAAGATTAAAATAACCATTGATGCTAACAGCGGGAACATTTTGAACGAAAGAATTAAATAATATCGTTGGTATATGGTTTGGAATTGCTTTGTTAGGCACGGACGAAAGTTCGTGTCTTTTTCCTTGTAGATTTAGAGCTAAACCTGTTCAAAATATGATATACTGGAACAAGACTGTCTTAGCGAAACATTGCCTTTTCAAAGTGTTTAGAGGAAGGGTGAACTGAGAAGTTAAAAGGACTATTCATCAAAGTCTCACATTAGTTATTTTTGTTGTAAAATATTTTAAATAGTAAATGATGTTTTAAAAAAGTTATTGATACAGATATGGTATTTCTAGCTTATTGAAGAAAGAGAAGCTAGCGACTGTCTGTTAGAGCAGATCTATCAAAATAAATAACAAATGCTATCTTACTAATGCTGATTAGTTTAAAAAATATGATTGGGAGAATATATGGAAAAAAGAAATCTGGAAGCCTTAAGACGGGAACATAAATCAAAATTTAACAAGGTTCAGCCTAAAAGAAGTGGCATCAAACATTCTGTATCACAATCCAAAAAATCTGAAGAAGAGAAATCTCAGGTTTTGGCTCAATCTCAAATGATTGAGAAAAAAGTAGTAGAAAAAATAGAAAACATTGAGTTCAATGAATCCTCTTCTAATCCAGTAATTAATGTAAGCGACAAAGATAGTAGGGCTCAGTTAAGCTATCAGGATGTTTCAGAGACTCCAGACGGCTTGAGAACTGAAACAGAGATTAAACGAGTTTCAACGGCTGAGTCAGATGACTTCTTACACCTGAGGGAGAGAGAGTTATCTCGCCTTATTTTTGCTTTAGAATCCTTGAAATCTAAGAAGAAAGAATCACTCTATTTTAAGGATGAAACTAATCGTCCAGACTCAGAACTTGTATCTGAAGCAGAAGAGTATGAGCTTCGTCCGAGATTTAGTGCTGAGGAGCTCGCTAAAAAAGAAGAGAATGAGGCTTTTTGGAAGGAAAATTCGGAGTCTTCATCTGATAGTTCTATGGGTTGGAAACTTATGTGGGCGTTTTTCATGTTACTCATAGGACTAGGAGCTGCAGGGCTAGTTTCCAATCCAAGTTCTAAAACAAACAATATTTATAATGATTCTTTTGATATTTATCAGGGGGGAACGTCATCTAACAGCGAAAAGGATTTAACTTCTACTAATCGTTCAGAATTGATTGCTGGAGAAGAATATCAGTTCCATATCACTTATGATGATATCGCACTTTTGTTTGCGGATTTTAAAGGAACTGCCTCTCGTTTAACAGCAGATGAAGTGGTTGCTAAGTTAGGAAAAGCGAAATCTGGGAGAGAACATAATTATGATAATCAAATAATAACACTGAATTTAGATTATCCTGATGCAGGATCAAATGCTTCGGTTTCAATTTCTTTTTCTAGTTACGGTAGTGTGGGAACGCCTAAATTAGATTCTCTGTTTAGTCATCATCTTAGCAGCAACAGTTTACCAAATCGAAATTCTCAATTAACTCGTCAAGATTTTTCTGGTATAGAGAAAGGGAAATCCTACCAAGAAGTTGTCGGTCAATTGGGATTGCCAGATAGTCTTTCTATCTATACAAATTACATATCTTCTAGCAAAGTGTCTATTAGTTACCAGTTATCTGATGGCCAAATAGTTCATCTTTCTTTTGAAATCTCTGATTCTCAAGATTATATATTAGAAAAAAGTCCTGACTTAGAGGATGGAGCAGGAGAAACAAACACTTAGTGCTTGATGTAGAAGCTAATTTTGTTCAAGGTGCAAAAGCATAGAGTTTAAAAAATACAATAGGAGAATGGATGAAAAAAAGAGATTTAGAGTCATTGAGACAACAGCACAAGGCTAAATTTACAGGAGGTAAATCGGCGTCAGCTAAAAAAGAGCAGCGACAACCTCAAAAAAGTCCTGATATTGATAAAACGAAAGAAGAATCACATCAGTTACCAACAGGAGAGAAGAAACTCGAAACAAAAACTGATTGGAAGCAAGGGGAGTTTGTAGAGAAGAGGAGAAAAAATTTAAAGTGGGTCTGGACAAGCGGGTCAATTCTTTTAGTGATATTGGTGCTTATTCCTATTCGATATGTTTCTTCAAATAAGGGAAGTCAGGAACGCAACACCTATCAATCTAGTTGGTCCTCTAGTAAGGAAAGTGAGAGTTACTCTTTTTCGGAAACATCATCTCGCTCATGGGAGGTTCCTGAGGATGAGACTTCTCAAGAAGCGACAGCTTATGTTGATAAGAAAGCAGCTAACTTCGCTTGGACATTTGATGATATCTTAGCTCTTCAAGTCTATTCATCTGAACAGCAAGGAAGTGGACAAGACGCTCCAACTGCCGAAGAAATTATCGAACGGTTTGGGAAGGCAACTTCTGGAGGAGAAAGCAATAACGGTAGCGACGATACACTTTATCTTTTTTATAGTGAATCGAGTGGACAACAAACAGCTAGTCTTTTGTTCAAAAAAATTGACGGCAAGTACCGACTGAGCACAATTCGTGGTAACCAACTGAGCAGTTCGCTTTACTCAAGTGGCTCAGAAACGCTGACTGAAGCAGATTTCCAGGACTTGAAAGCAGACGAGTTTGGTCAAGGTGCCCACATTCAAGATGTGGTGTCGCGTTTTGGTTTGCCACAAGTTATCAACAAGTCTGTAGACTATAAAGACAGAACGATTGTCTATCTCAAATATAAGCTGACGAATAAAAGCTATCTTTACTTAGACTTTGCCTTATCAAAGACAGGGGATTATCGACTGACTCGGAAGTATGTTTATTGATAAGAAGATTTTTGTTCTACGGTTTAGGATTATTTGATTGAGGATAATATGATAGTTGGGGCATAAAGGAGAGAATGATGGCAAGAAAAGATTGGGAGAGTCTGCGTCAGAAGCGTCAAACTAAATTTCAACAGGGTCAGAAGAGAGCAGGAAAAGTTCAAGGAGAACAGAAACTAGCTATTACTGAAGCAGAGTACCAAGAATTTGCGAAGAATAGGGTGGAAAACAAGAGCTCTACTCAGGTCGAGAGAGACGGGAAAGGAATTCTTGGACGTAAGCTTGTTAATAAACAAGTGTTGTGGTCATCAGTAGGTTTCTTGTCCATCTTCTTGCTTTTATCAGTTCCTTATTTGGTAAAACAGCTTGAATATTTCTTATCCCCTCAGAGAGTATTGGATGAATATGTGGATGAAGGGAACAATCATTTTGACTGGACTTATGAGGATATTAGCCAGCTTCAACTACAGAAAAAAAGTGATGTTGATGAGCGAAGCGGGTCTGGACTAACACCCAAGGATATTGTTAAGAAATTTGGTAAAGCGCAGTCAGGTAATCTAGCTCCTTTCCTGAATCAGACTGATGGGCGCATGAGTCTTTTCTATTCTCGAGAAGAACCGCGGCAGCGTTTGTCTTTCTACTTTGAAAAAATAAATAATGAATATCAGTTGTCAGGTATTTATTCTTATAATCTTGCTAGTTCGCAGTATGCTCAAAGCCGAACGGATCTAAAAGAGGAAGATTTTGAACATCTTGTCCTTGGTAAAGAGTTTCAAAACGAAGATGGAACTAGCTATCAGGAAATTTTAGAGAAATTTGGTCTATCAAAATACATAGAAGTTGATTCCGGTGGCGAGAGTAGTCAAAAGCTGAATGTGTTGTATAAGTTGGAGAATGGGAAATATGTAAGTCTCTGGTTCACCGTTTCTCAGGCCGGTGACTATCTTCTTTACGAAAAACATATCACTTGATGTTAGCTACCTTGAGAGCGAAAAGTATCGGTAGGCAATAATCGGAGACGCTTATGAGTATTCATTGCAGTGGAAAATTAAAAATATCCTCTATTGTGCGACCAAGGTTCATTTTAATTGAATGGATAGTATTTGTCAGATTTTGAAAAAGTAGGCAGACGGTCTTCTTTGTTTTGAAAAAAATAATTGCTAGAAAAAATAGGAATTTGGTTTATTTAAGGAGAAGAGCATGGGAAGAGGGCGGAAAGTTCAACGGGAGTGGTCAAAGAAGCCAGGATTCAACAAGCAAGCAACTAGTGTGTTCTCTGATAGCAGTCCTCAGGGGGAAGTTTTTGAGGCTACAGCTAAAGAAAAACAGCAAAAAAAGTTGGCAGGTAGTCGAAAACCTAAACTTATATCAAGTTTAGGTCAGTCTCGATACGCCTCTTTGTTAGTAGTTTCTACAGGTCTAGTGCTAATTACTTGTTTGCAATACTTGTATCATATATGTGGCCAAGGTCCAAGCAAGTACGAAACCAGTCATCAGTGCAGTCTACTAGTACAGTTCAGAATGAATCAGAAGATAACATAAAGAAGCTGACTGAAGATTATTCTGACCTTATAGAAGAGAATCGACAAATAGACTTCCAAATAGAAGATATACTACAGATGGTAAAAACGATGAAAGAACCTAATGTGCTTCCACAGGATGTTGTCGAGAAGTATGGAAAAGCTAGTTCCGGTAGCATCGATAATAGCGTGAAAGGCAGTCAACTAGTAGAACTGACATATAAACTAATAGGAGAGAAAGGAGATATTACCTTAAGGTTTAGGGATGTTGAGGGTAGAACAGAGCTCTCATTAGTATACGTTAGATTATTTCGTAATGCTTGGGGGCCAGTTACGAAATCGGTTGATGATTACCGAACTCTTATCCCTCAAGATAAGCAAGAAGGATTGGAAGTAAAACAGGCCATAGCAGAACTGGGGATGCCTAAGACTATTTATGCTTCTAAATCAGTTAAGGGGCAAGTTAATTCAATTAGTCTAAGTTACTCAACCACAGACAATATGACTGTTTCTTTGTATTTTGACGAAGTGAATGGGCTTTACCGTCTAAAAAGTTTGTTGACTAGCACGGTCTGAGAAGATAGACCAGAAACGCTAGGATCTTCTTTAAAAATCAAGAGGCTGGCAAAAATAGAACTAGAAAAATCCTGATGAGAGCATCAGAAAGGTATTGAGGTAGTAAAAGTCTAAGGAATAGATGGGACCAGTCGTAATGGGCCTTATCTCAATCGGGTATCTAGAGAGTCCTAAAACATTTGGAGCTTCCAAATACTTATTACAAAGTAGGAATCAAGGAACATTAATCTGAGTCTATGTTAGATTAGAATCTACTGTCATTTGAAATTTGAGGAGGATAAGGGTGGGAGACTCCATTTAAAAAATATTCAATCCTCTGAGTAGGAAATAATAGTATCATTCTAATAAAGTGCAAACTAAACTTCTGAATTGTGTTATAATAGATAAATATTAGATGGCTAGGAGAGAGTATATCTTTCTCTACATAAAGAAATGGAAAGAACAAAGAGGTAAAGCTATGTCTGCTACTAAAATGAACGCTCAAGAAATTATCAAATTTATCGCTGATGCCAAGAAAAAAACTCCGGTCAAGGTGACCTTTAATGGAGAATTGCACGGTTCGATTCCTTGGTCTGTTGTGAAGTTAGGCAATGTTCTTTTTGGGGATTGGGAAGAAATCAAGCCACTCCTAGTGAACTTAGAGGAAATAAGACCTATGTCGTAGAGCAGGATGCCCGCAACTCAGCGGTGCCGCTTTTGGACAAGCGTGACCTCAATGCCCGTATTGAGCCAGGCGCTATTATCCGTGACCAAGTCGAAATTGGTGATAATGCTGTCATCATGATGGGGGCGGTCATCAATATCGGTGCAGAAATTGGTGCTGGGACCATGATTGATATGGGTGCTATTCTGGGCGGCCGAGCGATTGTCGGCAAAAACAGTCATGTCGGTGCTGGTGCGGTTCTGGCGGGAGTCATTGAGCCGGCTAGTGCTGAGCCAGTTCGGGTTGGAGACAATGTGCTGATTGGTGCCAATGCGGTTGTAATCGAAGGTGTACAAATTGGCAGTGGTTCCGTTGTTGCGGCCGGTGCGATTGTGACCCAGGATGTTCCGGAAAACGTAGTAGTTGCTGGCGTTCCGGCACGAGTTATCAAGACCATTGACGAGAAGACCCAGCAGAAGACAGCTCTGGAAGACGCCCTACGTACTCTTTAAAAATAGCATAAAGATGAATTGATTGGGTGCGGCCCAACACTTTGACTGGTCTGACAAGATTTTAAAGGAAAGAAAAATGCTTGATTATCTGAACATTCGCCGCGATTTACACCAGATACCAGAAATTGGTCTGGAAGAATACAAGACTCATGCCTACTTGATGCAGGTCATTGATGACCTGACAGCTGGCCTAGACTTTGTGGAAATCCGAACTTGGCGGACTGGTATTTTGATCTTTATCAAAGGAAGTTCACCAGATAAGACGATTGGCTGGCGAACAGATATTGATGGTTTGCCGATTGTGGAGGATACAGGACTGGACTTTGCCAGTACTCATGAAGGTCGCATGCATGCCTGCGGACATGATATGCACATGACGGTGGCTCTAGGTCTGCTGGAACAAGCTGTGAGCGCTCAGCCTACCCACAATCTGCTCTTTCTCTTTCAGCCTGCTGAGGAAAATGAAGCTGGCGGAATGCTCATGTATGAAGACGGTGCTTTTGGCGACTGGCTGCCAGATGAATTTTACGGACTTCATGTGCGGCCGGATCTCAAAGTTGGTGATATTGCGACTAACAGAGGAACTCTCTTTGCTGGCACCTGTGAGGTCAAGCTGACTTTTAAGGGGAAGGGAGGCCATGCGGCCTTTCCTCATGAAGCCAATGATGCTTTGGTGGCGGCTAGCTACTTTATCACCCAGGTGCAGACCATTGTCAGTCGCAATGTCGATCCTATCGAGGGGGCGGTTGTAACCTTTGGTTCGCTCCATGCTGGCACGACCAACAATGTCATCGCAGAAACGGCCTTTTTGCATGGCACCATTCGGACTCTGACTCAGGAGATGAACCTCTTGACCCAGAAACGTTTACGGGAAATAGCAGAGGGGGATAGCCCAAAGTTTCGGTCTGGAATTGGACTTGGAACTTAAACAAGGTGGTTATCTGCCTGTAGAAAATCATCCTGATCTGGCAGGTGAACTGATGGACTTTTTCCAGAAGGAAGAAGGGGTGGAGTTGATTGATATTGCGCCGGCGATGACAGGTGAGGATTTTGGCTATCTGCTCAGCAAGGTCAAGGGCGTCATGTTCTGGCTGGGAGTGGATAGTCCCTATGCCCTCCATCATCCCAAGATGACACCGGATGAGGCCGCACTGCCCTTTGCTATTGAAAAGATTGGGAAATTCCTAGATTATAAAATCAACGAAAGATAAGAAAAGGGTGGACGAGCTGCATGAAAAAAGAGCTGAGACAAACTGTACTGAACCAGATGAAGAAACTGTCAGGAAAAGAAAAAGAACAGGCAGATAGCTGGCTGACCCAGCACTTGCTCAGTTCAGCAGCTTATCAAAACTCTCAGGTTATCGCTACCTATCTTTCTATGCCGCATGAAGTCTCAACTGCAGCCTTTATCAGACAGGCTCAGTTGGACGGCAAGCGGGTTTTAGTGCCTAAGACCTATGGCCAGGGTCGGATGATATTTGTGGATTATGATGAAAGTCGCCTTCAAAAAGCTCTTTTGGTCTCATGGAGCCGATAAGTGAAGAGGCTGTGGACAAGACAGAAATTGATCTGATTCATGTGCCGGGTGTGGTTTTCAATTCTCAAGGCTTTCGGATCGGTTACGGCGGTGGTTACTATGACCGTTATCTGGCTGATTTTGCAGGAGCATCCATCAGCAGCATCTATAGTTTTCAAAATTCTGATTTTGAGCCTAATTATCACGATATAGCAGTAAAGGAAGTACTGATTTATGAACTACATCTATGATAAAAAATATCCTGTGACCAGTGTTTTGTTAATTCTAACAACACTTGTCTTTGGGGGGATGCTTATTTTACGTGGCTTTTCTTATGCTGAAGCACAAACGGTCTTTGAATTTGGAGCAGTGTATTCTCCAACTATTATCATGAATCCCATTCAGATATGGCGCCTCTTTTCTGCTATCTTTGTGCATATTGGCTTGGAGCACTTTGTGGTAAATGTTATTACTCTTTATTTTATTGGACGGCAGGCAGAAGACATTTTTGGCTCACGAAATTTCTTTCTGCTCTATATGATGTCTGGCCTAATGGGAAATATCTTTGTCTTCTTTTTCAGTCCGGATGCTCTATCAGCAGGAGCTTCAACCGCCTTGTTTGGACTTTTTGCCTCTATCGTGACCCTGCATTATGTCGTTCGCGACAGCTACATTCAGCAGCTGGGGCAGTCTTATATGACCTTGATTGTGGTCAATATCATCTTTAGTTTCATGCCTAGTATCAGCTTGGCGGGGCATTTGGGAGGTTTGATTGGTGGCATACTCTGTGCGGTCATTCTCCCTATCAAAGGCTCAAGCAATGCTTTTAAACCTGCTCAGCGCTGGTTAGTCCTATTCGGTTATCTAGCCTTGGCCGCCCTTCTGATTTTTCTTGGCTTTCATCATTCCTTGATTTAATGAATCTTTAGAAAATAACTGATGAAATATCAAAAAAAGAGGTTGGGAACCTCTTTTTTATAGCTAAAATTTTATTTTCAAAGTTAGTTGTTTGAATCAATTATTTTTTACTTTGTTTTTTCTCTAACGTATGACCCAAGTCAATGATATACTGCTTCAAGGAGTCTTTGACCTGCGGATGTTTGAGGGCGTAGTCGATAGAAGTCTTCATAAAGCCGAACTTGTCGCCGACATCATAGCGATCGCCCTTGAATTCGCGAGCGAACACGCGCTGCGTCTTGTTAAGAGTATCAATCGCATCGGTCAGCTGAATCTCATTTCCAGCACCTGGCGCTTGCTTTTCCAAGATTTCAAAAATTTCTGGTGTCAGCAGGTAACGGCCGATAATAGCCAAATCACTCGGTGCATCCTCAGGTTTTGGCTTTTCGACGAAAGTTTCTACGCTGTAGAGACCTTTGACACCTTCACCTTGAGGGGCAATCACACCATAAGAGGAAACTTCATCATGAGGCACCTGCATGACAGCGATGGTAGAAGCATGAGTAGCTTCGTAGTCATCAATCAATTGCTTGGTCAGCGGCACAGCCTTATCATTGGTGATGTCCATGAGATCATCGCCCAGCATGACAACGAAAGGCTCGTTTCCTACGAAAGCCTTAGCTTGAAGGACAGCATCTCCCAGTCCGCGCGGATGGCTCTGACGGATAAAGTGCAGACCGATACCAGTGGTTTCATCGACCAATTTGAGCAAGTCGTCTTTACCCTTTTCTTTGAGGTTGTATTCCAATTCAAAGTTTGAGTCAAAGTGGTCTTCGATGGAGCGTTTTGACTTACCTGTGACAACTAGAATATCTTCAATTCCAGATTTGAGAGCTTCCTCAACGATAAACTGGATGGTTGGCTTGTCAACGATTGGCAACATTTCCTTGGCCAGTGCTTTAGTAGCTGGCAGGAAGCGGGTTCCGAGACCAGCTGCAGGGATGACGGCTTTCTTAACTTTTGACATAATTATTTCCTTTCTATTAGAACGAAGTCCATTCGTTCTCAGCCTTGAATTCATTGTTCATGATTTCATAAATGGCATCTTTGATATTACAATTTTGATAAATAACCTTGTAAATAGCCTGGGTAATCGGCATATAAACATCCAGCTCCTGGGCCAGTTCATAGGCAGCCTTGGTGGTGGAAATCCCTTCGATAACCATGCCCATATTGGCTTCAATATCAGATAATTTCTCGCCGCGTCCTAGAGCATTGCCGGCCCGCCAGTTGCGGGAGTGGACAGAGGTCCCTGTGACAATCAGGTCACCGACACCAGATAGACCGCTGTAGGTTAGAGGGTTGGCTCCTAACTTGACACCTAGACGCGTGATTTCGGCCAGACCGCGTGTGATAATAGCTGCCTTGGCGTTATCACCATAGCCTAGTCCATGGAGAGCACCAGCTCCAACTGCGATGATGTTTCAGAGCGCCTGCAGTCTCTACTCCGATGACATCGGTGTTGGTGTAGAGGCGGAAGTAGTGATTGCTGAAGAGCTCCTGCACATACTTAGCTGTTTCTAGGTCCTTAGAAGCAGCAGTAATTAGGGTAATATCGCGTACAATGGTTTCCTCAGCATGGCTGGGACCTGAGACGACGACAATCTCGCTGCGTAGCTCTGCAGGGATTTCTTCTTCTAGGATAGTTGAAATCCGTTCGTGGGTATTGGGTTCCAGTCCCTTGGAGGCGTGCATAATTTTCACCTTGTGGTCTAGAGCCTGAGCTACTTGTTTGGCTACCAGACGGGTTACCTTGGTCGGCACGACAAAAAGCACAGCATCCGCATCTTTTAAAGCTTCTTCTAGGTCATTATAAGCTTTGATCTTTTCGTCCAGTACAATGTCTTTGAAATAGCGTTTATTGGTGTGCTCGTTGTTGATTTCGTTGATTTGCTCAGCGATATTTCCCCAAATACGAACCTGGTGTCCGTTGTCATTTAGCACTTGTGATAGGGCTGTTCCCCAAGAACCAGGACCAATCACAGCAACTCGTTGTTTATCCATATCTTCTCCTTATGATGAAATTCCGAGTCTGAATTTAAATCAGTTTTAGAGTTCTATATCTCATTTTACCATATAATATAAGAAATTTCTTGCTTGACATTGTTTTTATCTGTGATATAGTAAGGAAACTAAGTCAAATATGAAAAAAGTAGGAGGAAGCATGTTTTTTAAAAGTCTATTACGGTATAAATGGTATGCCCTGAGTTCGTTTTTAATGACCTCATTGATGATTGCCAGCTCTCTTTTACTGCCTTGGTTTTTAAAGCACATCTTAGATGCTCTGCAGGAGCAAAATAGCCAGACCATTTACAGTATGGGCGGCTGGCTGATTGGCATCGGTTTTGTTGGACTGGTGGCAGGAGGGATTAATGTGACCTTGGCGGCTTACATTGCCCAAGCTGTTTCATCAGATCTCCGTGAGGAGACTTTCCGCAAGATTCAGACCTTTTCTTATGCCAATATCGAGGAATTCAACGCTGGAAATCTAGTCGTGCGGATGACGAATGACATCAATCAGATTCAAAATGTGACTATGATGCTCTTTCAAATTCTTCTTCGATTGCCCATCCTTTTTATTGGTTCAGTCATCCTGGCCATTGTGACCATGCCCTCTCTCTGGTGGATTATCTTCTTACTGATTGTGCTCATAGCTGGTTTAACGGCTGTCATGATGGGGATGATGGGGCCTCGTTTTAAGAAATTCCAGACTCTTTTGGATAAGATCAATGCCATTGCCAAAGAAATCTTCGTGGTGTGCGAGTGGTCAAATCCTTCGTTCGGGAGGAAGACCAGTTTTATAAGTTCAGTCAGGTGTCTGATGAGCTTTTATCAGAAAATCTCTACATTGGCTATGCATTTTCAATCATTGAGCCGCTGATGATGTTGGTTGGCTACAGTTCAGTTTACTTGGCTATCTGGACTCTATCTGGCATGATTCAGGCGGAACCAGGCCTGGTCAGCTCTATCGCTTCTTTTATCGGTTATCTGAGTCAGATTATTTTCACCATCATTATGGTTGGCTTCTTGGGAAATGGCGTGACGAGGGGGATCATTTCTATCCGTCGGATCAAGGAGGTATTGGCGACGGAGCCAGCCATGACTTTCCCAGACTCGCCAGATGAAGAACTAGAAGGCAGCCTCAGCTTTGAGCATGTGACTTTTTCCTATCCCAATGATGACGATCCAATGCTAAAGGATATCAGCTTTGAGGTTGAGCCGGGGCAAATGATTGGCGTTGTCGGTGCGACAGGCGCTGGGAAATCTACCTTGGCCCAGCTGATTCCCCGTCTTTTTGACCCGCAGGAAGGTTCTGTCAAGATTGGCGGCCGAGATTTGCGAGAGCTTAGTCAGGGAACTCTTCGCAAAAATGTTTCTATCGTGCTGCAGCGGGCGCTTCTATTTAGCGGGACCATTGCGGATAATCTCCGTCAGGGCAAGCTCAACGCTTCGCTGCCTGAAATGGAGCGGGCGGCTCGTATTGCCCAAGCCAGTGAATTTATCAGCCGTATGGAAGAGAGTTTTGACAGTGCAGTGGAGGAGCGTGGCAGCAACTTCTCTGGCGGTCAGAAGCAGCGGATGTCGATTGCCAGAGGTGTTGTCAACAATCCCAATATTTTGATTTTAGATGATTCGACCTCAGCCTTGGATGCCAAGTCAGAAAAGCTGGTTCAAGAAGCCTTGAACAAGGAGCTGCAAGGAACGACAACGATTATCATTGCTCAAAAGATTAGCTCCGTTGTTCATGCAGATAAGATTCTGGTCTTGGATCAAGGACGGCTGATTGGCCAAGGGACGCATGCGGAATTGGTCACCACTAACGATGTTTACCGTGAAATCTACGAAACTCAGAAAGGAAAGGAGGACTAAGATGCGGACGATTGCATTTTTTTGGCAATATTTTAAGCGTTACAAATTATCCTTTGTCGTTGTCCTTTTGATGATGATAACAGCGACTGTTTTTCAGGTCCTTTTTCCGGTTTATGTCGGTCAGGCTGTTCAGCATTTGGTTGAGTTGGGACGGGCTTTTGCGGAGAAGGGTGAGACTGATCAGATTCTGTCAACTTTTGGCAGCGTCATGGGCAGTGTATTGGTGTCCTTTGTCTGCCTGTCTGTTTCTAGCTTAATTTACATGCTTTTGATGACCAGAGTTATTGCCCATTCGACCAATGAGATGCGCAAGGGCCTGTTTGGCAAGCTGTCCAAGATGACAGTTGCTTTCTTTGACCGCCATCAGGATGGAGATATTCTGTCGCGCTTTACCAGTGACTTGGACAATATCCTGCAGGCTCTAAATGAGAGTATGATTCAGGTTATGAGCAATGCCTTGCTCTATCTGGGCCTCGTGATTATCATGTTTGTCCAAAATGCTAGATTGGCCTGGATAACGGTAGCCAGCACACCGATTGCTTTTCTTCTCCTAGTGGTCATTGTTAGGCTGGCTCGGAAATACACCAATCTTCAGCAAAAAGAAGTCGGCCGTCTCAATGCTTATATGGACGAGACTATTTCTGGTCAGAAGGCCGTTATCGTTCAGGGGATGCAGGAGGAGGTCATCAAAGGTTTTATTGAGCAGAATGACCGCGTACGCTCGGTAACCTTTAAAGGCCGGACTTTTTCAGGACTTCTCTTCCCAATCATGAACGGGATGAATTTGATTAATACAGCTATTGTTATTTGTTGGTTCCGCTGTCTTACTGAGCGATCCCAATGTTGAAACGGCTGTTGCAGTTGGTCTGATTACCACTTTTACTCAGTTTTCCCAGCAGTATTATCAGCCTATCATCCAGATTGCAGCCAGCTGGGGCAGTCTGCAGTTGGCCTTTACAGGGGCTGACCGGATTCAGGAGATGTTTGATGCGCCGGAGGAAGTCCGGCCAGAGAATGCACCTTCTTTCACAGAGCTTACAGACTCCGTGGAGATTAAGCATGTGGACTTCTCTTATGTGGAAGGCAAGCCTATCCTTAAAGATGTGTCTATCTTAGCCCCTAAGGGCAAGATGACGGCTGTTGTTGGCCCTACTGGATCAGGCAAGACGACTATTATGAACCTGCTCAATCGCTTTTACGATGTGGATAGTGGCAGCATTGAGTTTGACGGTCGCGACATTCGGGACTATGAGTTGGATAGCTTACGGAGCCATGTTGGCATTGTCCTGCAGGATTCGGTGCTCTTTAGTGGCACGATTCGGGACAATATCCGCTTCGGTGTGCCGGATGCTAGTCAGGAAATGGTCGAAACGGCTGCGCGTGCGACTCATATTCATGACTATATTGAAAGTCTGCCGGACAAATATGATACCTTGGTAGATGATGACCAGAATATTTTCTCAACTGGGCAGAAACAGCTGATTTCCATTGCCAGAACCCTGCTGACAGACCCCCAAGTCTTGATTTTGGACGAAGCGACTTCCAATGTCGATACAGTAACAGAAAGCAAGATTCAGCAGGCCATGGAAGCCGTTGTGGCTGGCCGAACTAGCTTTGTCATTGCTCACCGCCTCAAGACGATTCTCAATGCTGACCAGATTATTGTCCTCAAAGACGGAGAGGTCATCGAACAGGGCAATCATCACCAACTCCTCAAACTCGGCGGCTTCTACTCAGAACTCTATCATAACCAGTTTGTGTTTGAGTAGAAAGCTGAGACATTTTTCCAAACTCTCGTTTTTGCTTATAGTGCATTCGAGAGTTTTTTATTTGAGAGACATGCAGAGTCTTTGATAAAAAATTTTTATAAGCTGCTTAAAAAAAATCTATTGGACGACTGAGAAAAGGCGTGGTAAGATATACTATATCAAATAAGGAGGAATCACGGTATGTGCAGAACGATTGTTGGAATTTCAGCCAATCTTTGTCCAGTCGATGAAGCTGGAAAGAATATTCACACCTCTGTCTCACGCAAGTTTGTGGACGGCGTACGAATGGTTGGTGGCCTGCCAATGGTGATTCCTGTTGGAGATAAAAGTTTAGTTCAAGATTATGTAGAAACGATTGACAAGCTGATTTTTGTCAGGTGGACAAAATGTTCACCCACAGTTTTATGGGGAAGAAAAGACCATTGACAGCGACGACTACAATATTGTTCGCGATGAGTTTGAGTTGGCACTCTTGAAAGAAGCTCTGCGCCAAAACAAGCCAGTTATGGCTATCTGCCGCGGTCTGCAGCTGGTAAATGTTGCTTTTGGCGGCACTCTCAATCAGCATATTGATAATCACTGGCAGGGCTTGCCATTTGGTACTTCGCACTCTATTCGGACGGAGAAAGATAGCGTTGTGGAGCGCTTGTTTGGTCAGGCTAGTCAGATTAATTCGGTCCATCGCCAAAGCATCAAAGACTTGGCGCCTAATTTCCGCGCGACAGCCTTTGACCCCAGAGACAATACCATCGAAGCGATTGAATCGGTTGACAATCATCGTATCATCGGTCTTCAATGGCATCCGGAGTTTTTAATAAACGAAGAAAAGGGCAATTTGGAGCTGTTTCAGTACCTCTTGCAAGAGCTGTAAAAATTAATTTCATTTTTTTAAGTTACTTTTAGGAAAATTTAAGATAAGTGTTCTATACTAAGACCATAAACAAAGACCTCCTAACTTTGTTTAGAAATCCTAAAACTTTTCTTTTTCATAATAATCTCCCTATAAGAACCGCCCGATTGGCGGTTTTTTTGCTGGAAAGGCTGAGAAATCTAGATTTTCATCAATTTAATGTCTTTTATGATATAATGAGTTACAAGTAGGCCGAGCGAATCGGTCGGTAAATGGAGGAGCAGAGATGTCAAGAGCGGAGCGAGTTATTTTAACAAATATGTGTATGGTTTATGATGAGGACCGCATTTTAGTACAAAATAAAGTAAATGATGATTGGACCGGCCTTTGCTTTCCAGGCGGCCATGTTGAAAATCGTGAATCCTTTGTCAAATCGGTGATACGGGAAATCAAGGAGGAAACAGGTCTGACCATCTATGAGCCTAGGTTATGCGGTGTCAAGCAGTTTTATACTGAAAAGGATGAACGTTACGTCGTTTTTCTTTACAAAACCAATCGTTTTGAAGGAGAGCTGGTCTCGTCCGATGAAGGAGAAGTGTTCTGGATTAAACGCGAGGATCTTGATCACCACTCACTGGCCTTGAGCTTTAAAGAAATGTATCAAGTTTTCACATCAGATTTGACGGAGCAGTTTACCTATCTGGATAATGGAGAGATCATCAGAGAACTATACTAGGGAGAACCGCCCAATTGGCGGTTTTTTTGCTTGTTTTTTGCGAATTTAGTATAATAGGGACAGCAAAAATAGAAAAGAGAAATACATGAAAATTCGAGGATTCGAGCTGGTTTCCAGCTTTACAAATGAAGATTTGCTGCCTAAGAGAGAGACAGCTCACGCAGCTGGCTACGATTTGAAAGTGGCAGAGCGCACCCCTATTGCGCCAGGGGAGATTAAGCTGGTTCCGACTGGTGTCAAGGCCTATATGCAGCCGGGTGAGGTGCTTTATCTTTATGACCGCTCATCCAATCCTCGTAAAAAAGGCTTGGTCTTGATTAACTCTGTTGGGGTCATTGACGGCGACTACTATGGCAATCCTGGAAACGAAGGGCATATCTTTGCTCAGATGAAAAACATCACTGATCAGGAAGTGATCCTCGAAGTTGGGGAACGTGTGGTGCAGGCTGTCTTTGCACCATTTCTGATTGCAGATGGAGATGAAGCAGAAGGCGTACGGACCGGCGGATTTGGATCGACAGGACATTAGTATGAAAATCATTTTTATCCGTCATGGAGAGCCAGACTATTCACTTTTGGAGGAGGCTGGTTACACTGGCTTTGGACTAGATTTGGCTCCTTTGTCAGCTGCTGGTCGCCAGATGGCGATAGAGGCCGCTGCTAATCCTTTGCTAGAACAGGCGGAAATTCTAATCTCCTCTTCTGTGACTCGGGCTTTGGAGACGGCCTCCTATCTGATTCGAGACCGCCAACTGCCGCTTTTTGTGGAGCCTTTTCTGCATGAATGGCAGGTATATGAGAGTGGGACAGAAAAGTTTGAGCAGGCACGGAAGTTATTTTTTGAAAATAATGGTTCTCTTCCTGCTGGAAGTCTTGTCCGGTATGAGACGGCTGAGCAGATGAAAGCCCGCTTTTTACGTACCCTAGGTAAATACAGAGGCTACGAGACAGTGGCTCTTGTAGCACATCGCATGCTCATCCGCCAGTTTATAGCTGATCAGCAGATTGATTTTTGCCAGTTTGTTGAATGTGAACTGAAGTTTTAATGTTTCGTTGTAAAAAGAATCTTAATAAAAGGATTTAGAGATAAAAGAAAATATGAAAGAATTTAAGAACAAGGACTATGCAACAGAAATTCGTCAGAAAATTCCAGGCTATGATGTGATGCTAGATGTGATTTTCCGAGGAGTATTGCTCAGGTTAGCACCCAGTTTAAAAGTCGATAAGGTGTTAGCTTTGGCAAGCCAGACGGATGAGTTAAATGGTTTGGCATCCTTATTTCCTGAGGCAGGGTTGACGGTTGTGGAGCCAAGTGAGGCGATGCTACAAGAGCTTAAAAGTCAGGTTCATCTGCCTCAAGCGGAGTATCTTAATAATCGATTTGAAGAAGCAGTGCTGCCTTCTGCTTATCAGATTTGTTCTTGCTTGCTAGTGTTGCAGTTTGTTGAGAATCCCAGCTTATTTCTTCGAAAAATTTATGATTCTTTAAGTGAAGGTGGCCTTCTGATTCTTAGCTTTTTTTCCAACCAGCAACTGGGCTATTGGAAAACACTTGCTTCAGAGCTAGGAGCTAATCAGCAACAAGTTCAGCGTACTTATGAGAATCAAGCTGGTTTGATGAATTCCCTCTCGACTCAAGAAGTTGCAGACATGCTGGAAGAGGCTGGCTTTACTAATATAGAGCAAGTGTGTCAGGTTTTATCAACTTTTGTTTGGATTATTAGAAAATAAGGAGAATCACCATCGCTAAGAAAAAAACGACCTTTGTCTGTCAAAATTGTGAATATCATTCGCCCAAGTATCTAGGCCGCTGTCCTAACTGCGGCTCTTGGTCTTCCTTTGTTGAAGAAGTAGAAGCTGTAGAGGTCAAGCATGCCCGTGTTTCCTTGACGGGCGAAAAGACCCGGCCCATGAAGCTGGTTGAGGTCACTTCTATTGATGTCAATCGGACCAAGACGGAAATGGACGAGTTCAATCGTGTGCTAGGTGGTGGCGTAGTACCTGGCAGTCTGGTCCTGATTGGCGGGGATCCCGGTATCGGGAAATCCACCCTGCTTCTGCAGGTGTCCACTCAGCTTTCTCATCAGGGCACCGTCCTATATGTCAGCGGAGAGGAATCAGCTGAGCAGATTAAGTTGCGAGCGGAACGTCTCGGTGATATTGACAGTGAATTTTATCTCTACGCCGAGACCAATATGCAAAATATCCGTACGGAGATTGAGAAGAACAAGCCAGATTTTCTGATTATTGACTCTATACAGACGGTGATGTCGCCGGAGATTTCCAGTGTTCAAGGCTCTGTTTCTCAGGTTCGAGAGGTGACGGCTGAGCTCATGCAGCTGGCCAAGACTAATAATATTGCGACCTTTATCGTTGGTCACATGACCAAGGAAGGAACCTTAGCTGGTCCTCGAACTTTGGAGCACATGGTAGACACCGTGCTTTATTTTGAGGGTGAACGTCAGCATACTTTCCGTATCTTGAGAGCAGTCAAGAATCGCTTTGGCTCAACTAATGAGATTGGCATTTTTGAAATGCAATCTGGCGGGCTAGTTGAGGTTATCAATCCGAGTGAAGTCTTTCTAGAAGAGCGTCTGGATGGCGCGACAGGCTCTTCCATCGTCGTGACTATGGAAGGAACGAGGCCAATTTTAGCTGAGGTGCAGGCTTTGGTGACACCGACCATGTTTGGCAATGCCAAGCGAACCACGACTGGACTGGACTTTAACCGAGCCAGCCTTATCATGGCGGTTCTGGAAAAACGGGCGGGGCTCCTCTTGCAAATCAAGATGCCTACCTCAAGTCTGCTGGTGGCGTCAAGCTAGATGAGCCAGCGATTGATTTGGCAGTAGCGGTAGCCATTGCTTCCAGCTACAAGGATTTGCCTACCAATCCTCAAGAGTGCTTTATCGGTGAAATTGGCCTGACTGGTGAAATCCGTCGAGTCAATCGCATCGAGCAGCGCATCAACGAAGCAGCAAAGCTGGGCTTCACCAAAGTCTACGCTCCTAAAAACTCTCTGAGTGGCCTCAAAGTTCCAGACAATATCCAAGTAATTGGTGTGACGACGATTGGGGAAGTCTTAAAGAAGGTATTTTCTTGATTAAAGTAGTATTGCGAAAAGTTGTTGTGCATGCTATAATATTGCCAGAAAAAATAGGATTTGTCTGGAAAACATCTATAAGTTGCTTTTCTAGACTTTTTAGGAGGATAATCAACCATGGTAGATCATCGTATGAATGTTTCTATTACCAATAATGCTCAATTTCCCTTGGCGGAGATTGCCTTAGATGTATCAGAGTCTGTTCGTATTCAGACTGGGAGCATGATATACCACACTCCCAATGTTGTCCTGAATGCTAAAGTGAATGCAGAGTCTCAATCAATCTTTGGCAAGGCAATCCAAGCTGTAGGACGTTCTATGGCTTCTGGCGAAGGAGTGTTTATCACTGAAGCAACTGCTCAATCAAATAACGGTCGTCTAGCCTTAGCACCTAATGTACCTGGTCAGATTGTTGCTCTGGAACTAGGTGAAAAGCAATACCGCCTTAATGATGGGGCTTTTCTGGCTATGGATGGCTCTACCTCTTATACTTTGGAGACGCAGTCGGTAGGTCGAGCACTCTTTGGTGGCCAAGGAGGCTTTTATGTGATGAGTACCCAAGGTCAGGGGACACTCTTGGTAAATTCCTTTGGCTCGATTCAAAAGGTCGAACTGCATAATGATAGGATAACGATTGACAATGCCCACGTAGTAGCATGGAGTCGAGAGCTGGAATATGATATTCATTTAGAAAATGGTTTCTGGCAGTCCATGGGAACTGGTGAAGGAGTGGTTAATACCTTTCATGGAACTGGGGAAATTTACATCCAAAGTCTCAATATTGAGACCTTTGCAAATGTTCTTCGCCCACACCTGAATATTGACAATTCTTGAAAATTTCTAGGAGAGACTCAGGTTGTCTCTTCTTTTTTGATGCTTCAGTTTTCCTTTGTCCAAAATATATGAAAATGTTATAATCAAGTCATAATAAGAAGGAGGTATTTCTTATGCGATTTCTATGGATAGTAATATGCAGTTTCCTTTGGTTGAGTTGTCGCTCAATCAAGGAGAAACCGTCTTTATCCAGCGTGGCAGCATGGTCTACCACACGCCGAATGTGACCCTGAATACCCAGCTCAATGCCAGCGGTTCTGGCTTGGGACGTTTTGTCAAGGCTGTAGGTCGGTCAATGGTTTCTGGTGAAAGTACCTTTATTACTCAGGCTGTTGCCCAGTCTGATAATGGCTACCTTGCTTTAGCGCCAGATTCTCCTGGTCAAGTCATTCCCCTTCAGCTAGGCGAAAAGCAATATCGGCTGAATGACGGTGCCTTTCTGGCTCTTGATGGTACGGCATACTATACCATGGAGCGTCAGTCTGTTGGCAAGGCTCTCTTTGGCGGTCAAGGCGGTCTCTTCGTTATGACGACCCAAGGACAGGGCACTCTTTTGGCTAATGCCTTTGGTTCTATTAAGAAAATTGAGCTTCATAACCAAGAAGTGACTATTGACAATGCCCATGTAGTAGCTTGGAGCCAGTCTTTGAATTATAATATCCATCTGGAAAATGGCTTCTGGCAGTCTATTGGAACGGGTGAAGGAGTCGTCAACACTTTCCAAGGAACTGGTGAAGTCTATGTGCAAAGTCTCAATCTTCAAACCTTTGCAGGCTCACTCAGCAAGTATATTCCAAGAAGCTCATAACAAATAAAACTAGGACAGAAAACCAGATTAGATGCTGGGTTTGACTGTCCTATTTTTTGTAACAAAGCCGAGAACTGACAAATAGTAGAAAAGATGGTAAGATAATATAAAATTATTTGAATATCAAAGTACCAGTAAGGGGAAAGAATGTCATATTTTGAAAACTTTATGAAGGCCAATCAAGCCTTGAAAAGGCAACGGCCGCCTTTATGATTTAGCTGTTAGCACCATCGGATGCGAACTCGTTCGTGGCATTTTTGGCGGATTAAAGAAACGTTAGGAGAATAAAGTGACAATTACTATAAAACCTTATCAGAAATTGGATAAAGAGGCTGTTTTAGAATTATCAATTCAAGCTTGGTCTCCAGTTTTTCCAAAAATGGAAAAAGGAGTTCCTAAGTTTGTTTATGATAATTTTTATCCTCAAGGGTGGGAAAAAAGACAAATCAATGATCTAACAGCAGTCTTAAATGAAGAGAGTCAGTTTGCCTGGTTAGCTTTTCTGGAGGAAGAATTAGTCGGATGGATTCACATTCGCTTGCACCCTGAGGATAAGATGGGTGAGATTTATATCCTAGCTGTTGCTCCAAGATATCAGCGTCAAGGTATCGGAAAAGCGCTCATGACCTATGCTTGTGATCAGATTAAACAAAAAGGAATGGAAATGGTCATGGTTGAGACGGGCGGTGATCTAGGTCATGCACCGGCTCGTAAAACCTATGAGAACTTTGGTTTTGAACAATGGCCCGTTGCTCGCTACTTTAAGAAGTTGTAACACATGGCTCTTTGTCAACTGTAGTGGGTGATAAAAACTAGCACAGAGAGCAGTTCATATAGGTTCTCTCTTTGTTGAAGTTAGGGAAGTTCTAAAGCCAAAACCTAGTATGATAAGGTTAATTCGTTTGAAGATCAAATAATATAATTAGTCAGGAGTCAAAATGTCTTATTTTGAAAACTTTATGAAGGCCAATCAAGCTTATGTTGATCTGCATGGAACGGCACATCTGCCCATTAATCCCAAGACCAAGGTAGCTATCGTGACTTGCATGGACTCTAGGCTCCACGTGGCTCAGGCTCTAGGACTGGCGCTAGGAGACGCCCATATCTTGCGCAATGCCGGCGGTCGGGTGACGAAGGACATGATTCGCTCACTGGTCATCTCTCAGCAGCAGCTAGGAACGCGAGAAATCGTAGTTTTGCATCATACAGACTGCGGAGCACAGACCTTTAAGAATGAGGATTTTACCGCCTATCTTCATAAAGAACTGGGAGTCGATGTCAGCGATCAGGACTTTTTGCCCTTTACAGATGTAGAGGAAAGTGTGCGCGAGGATATGGCCTTGCTGCGGCAGTCACCGCTGATCCCAGCTGATGTAGAAATCTCTGGAGCGGTTTATGATGTAGATACTGGTCGGATGACAGTTGTTGAGGAATAGTTGGGAAGTCAATTTCTTTGTCTGCGCATCGGCATTGAAATTGGCTCCTTTTTTATGTTAAAATAGAGAAATGATTTTAATTAGTTAGGACAATGTTATGATTCTTTCCATTATTTCTCAGGGACTGGTTTGGGCCGTTTTAGGTCTAGGTATTTTTATGACCTTCCGGATTCTGGGCTTTCCTGATATGACGACAGAAGGCTCCTTCCCCTTGGGCGGGGCGGTGGCAGTTACCTTGATTACCAAGGGAGTCAATCCTTTTCTGGCAACAGCAGCGGCTGTTTTAGCGGGCTGTGCTGCGGGTGCCGTGACAGGTCTGCTTTATACCAAGGGGAAAATTCCGACCTTACTTTCTGGGATTTTGGTTATGACCTCCTGCCACTCTATCATGCTGATGCTGATGGGCCGTGCCAATCTAGGGCTTTTAGGCAGCAGTAAGATTCAGGATGTTCTGCCCTTTTCAGGGGAAGTTAATGACCTCTTGACTGGTTTGATTTGTCAGTCTGGTGATTGCTGCCCTGCTCTTTTTCTTGGATACTAAGCTTGGACAAGCCTATATCGCGACTGGAGATAATCCAGACATGGCTCGCAGTTTTGGTATCAATACTGGCCGTATGGAGTTGATGGGACTGATTCTGTCAAATGGCTTGATTGCTCTGGCTGGAGCTCTGATTGCCCAGCAGGAAGGCTATGCGGATGTGTCCCGTGGGATTGGAATAATCGTTGTCGGTCTGGCCAGTCTTATCATTGGCGAGGTGCTCTTCCAGAGTCTGACCTTGGCAGAGCGTCTGATTACCATTGTCGTTGGTGCGATTGCCTATCAGTTCTTGATCTGGGGCGTTATTGCTCTCGGGTTTAATACCAACTATCTCCGTCTTTACAGTGCGGTGATTCTGGCCGTCTGTCTCATGATTCCAACCCTGAAAAATAAATTCTTTAAAGGAGCCAAGTTAAGCAAATGACAGAGATTGTAGAATTAAGAAATGCAACCAAGCTTGTAAAGAGCGGCTTTGATGAAGAAAAAATCATCCTAGATGATGTTTCTTTAGACATTCACGAGCATGATTTTATTACGATTTTAGGTGGAAACGGTGCAGGAAAGTCAACCCTGTTCAATGTCATTGCCGGAACTCTCCCTTTGACCAGCGGCAGCATTCATATCTTGGGTGAAAATGTCACTCATTTTTCACCAGAAAAGCGGGCCAAGTACCTGTCCCGTGTCTTTCAAGATCCTAAGATGGGAACGGCTCCGCGGATGACAGTGGCGGAAAATCTTCTTATCGCCAAATTCCGAGGCGAAAAGCGTGGCTTGGTGCCTCGTGGGCTCAACAGTTACAGGGAAGAGTTTCAGGCGACGATTGAGAAAATCGGCAATGGTCTGGACAAGCATCTGGAAACACCGATTGAATTTCTTTCTGGCGGGCAAAGACAGGCTTTGAGTCTGCTTATGGCAACGCTCAAGCGACCAGAGCTTTTGCTTCTGGATGAGCATACTGCAGCACTGGATCCTAAGACCAGTGTAGCCTTGATGGAGCTGACCAATGAGTTTGTCAATCGCGACCGCCTCACAGCCCTTATGATTACCCATCACATGGAAGATGCTCTCAAATATGGCAACCGATTAATCGTCATGAAAGACGGGCAGATTATTCAGGACTTAAACAAAGACGAGAAAGCCAAGATGACCATCGCGGATTACTATGGCTTGTTTGAATAGGTTTGCTCAGAGTTTTGTAAAAACGAGAGAAAGGATATGTACTAAATAATGTACTACTCCCACAAAGTTAGACAATTAATGTTCAAAAGGCTCTCATAGATTAATAAAAACCGCTAGAATGCGGTTTTTTTGTTATCAAAATAGTCTAAATCACTCGTCTAATCGAATAAACATCATTGCGTTAAGTAAGGAGATGAGTGCGACCGTATTAATATTATTGGAATAGATCAGTCTCTTATTCTCAATGGGTGGAATAATAAAATTAGAAATGATGATATCGTAAGGTGATTCTTTTAAAGAATCGATTGATAGTTCTAATTTATTCCAAACTTCAAGTTCAAAATTGTTGCTGCAATAATAAGAAAGTGTCTCTGCTACTGATTTTGCATGATACTGATCAAATTACTCATGACTAAAACCTTTAATTTAGGCTGATTTTGTAAAAGATTCAGCACTAAATGTTTGCTATGAGTGATAAGAGTATAGGATAGATGGTTGACTTTCATTGGTGTACTATGGATATCCAAAGTCTCTAGATAATGTTCAATCCCTTCCTTTACCTCTGAAACAAAGCGAGGGAAAATATTTTTAAAGTTCTTGATTGTATTCCCTTTTTGATCAAACAGAATAAATTCTGTAGATAGTTCCTGGCGGTGCAGATGTGCTGTATTATGCAAATGCCAAATAAGATTGTCATTATTGTCTATTTTTAGATTATATTTGCTTTCTATCTGATCAATTAAATCACTTAATAATTGATACGAATTTTTTACATAGCTGTCTGTTTTTGCGCAGCTCATAAATAGATTTTCATCAATGAAAAACATTTTTTGAAAATAGGAGACAAATAGTTGACCTATCACTTCTTTATTCAAAGAGATATGGTATTCAGAATCAAAGCTCGCTACAATGTCTTCGATTCCTTCTGCCTGCATGAGAGATTCTAACAATTGATTGTTAAAAGAATCTTTCTCAACTTCCAAGAAATGACCAAACTTTATTCGATATAAATTTGTAACTAGGAGCAATTTTAACATTCTTTGAGTTGCGAAATTGACAGGAAATGCAGTTTCTTTATAGACCAGTGCTAACAGCTTACACAAAGGTTCTACTGAAAAATCTGTAAAGGGCCATTCAAGAAAATAATATTTTTCCGAAAAATATTGTGCAAAAAAATAACGGATATCAATCTCATCTCCAATAATCCGAGCAGGATTGAGACTAATTTTAAAATTATATTGTTTTTTTATGATTTTGTTAATATGACTGATTATACGATAGAGTGAGGAAGAGCTTATATAAAACTCTTTACAAATACTCTCAGTTTCATATCCTTCGTTAAAGAAGATGAATTCTAAAATTGAAAAATGGGTTGAATGCTTAAAAAAATGGTGATAGACCATCTCAATATCACTATCATCGGTATTAATGATACGTATGCCATTAGTAGACGAGTGAAAAATCAATTCAGGAAACGCAGACTTGACATGAGATAAATCATCTTTTACTGAACGTTCTGTACAATTCAATAGTTCAGCCAACTCAGAAATATGAAACCAACGTTTGTTTTTAAATAGTAGTTCTAGTAGTTCTAATTGTCTGTGGCTCTTTTTAGACAGTAATTCTCGCATTAAAAATATTATCTTTCTTTATATAGTGTTTTTATTATCAGGCAATTATACCATATTTTGTGCATTTAACCTCGTTTAACAACTCTAAAATATATCTAAAAATGCTGATAAAAGCCTATAGAACAAGTAATTCTTATATTTGCGTATCTATAGTACAGATAAACGGAAAGAAAAACCAAGTTGAATTATTATGTTTCCAAGTTGGAAAAATTATATAATTATGTTAATCAAAAAAATAATAGTAAAAAAATATTATTAAACAATTTTTGATTTAGAAAAAAATTAGAAAAGGAGAATCAATATGCTTTGTTCTATTATTGTTGGAGGTCTTATTGGTCTTATTGCTGGATCAATCACTAAAAAAAGGCGGCTCAATGGGTGTTATTGCAAACGTTGTTGCAGGTTTAGTTGGTTCTGCTGTCGGTCAGTCACTTTTTAGGAACTTGGGGTCCTAGTTTGGCTGGTATGGCCTTGCTTCCTTCTATCATTGGTGCAGTTATTGTAGTAGCTGTTGTATCATTTTTTGTAGGTAAAAAGGCATAAATTGTCTTTTTACTTTCAAAATACAATTTAAAATTTAATGATGTGAGGATTCAATATGTCAAAAATCAAGAAAAAAATACTTTCCCTTATTTTCTGTATTTTTAATCTTGACAATTTTTGATTCCTGTTTTGCTAGACTTTCATAAAGTCAGCGGTCTGGGGCTCCAGTTATTTAGTTGGAAGTTATTCACTTGGAAGCAGATTCCTTTTGTGGGCTACTATCTTTCTAGGTATGTTTTCTGGGGCACTGTGGTTTTAGCAAGCTTAATCTTACTACTGATGTTAGTGATAGCTTTTTATCCTAAGAGACGTTTGGAAATTCAGCTAGCTGATGCGGATGGGAAACTGATGCTGAAAAATTCAGCAATTGAAGGGTTTGTTCGTAGTCTGTTAACAGAACACGGTTTAATCAAAGATCCTACAGTTTCAGTAAATAGCCGTAAAAACAAATGCATGGTTTCCGTTAAAGGGGCAATCGTTCCTTCGGAAAACATCATCAAGAGAAGTCAGTTGATTCAAGAAGAAATTGCGTCTGGATTGACAGAATTCTTCGGAATCAATCATAATGTCAAGCTTAAAATCTCTGTCTCAGACTTCAAGCCAAAAGAAGCGGCTAAAAAAACTACTAGTCGTGTAAAGTAAGGAAGTAAAAAATGGAATGGTTTAAAAAATATCAATATCCAATCTTGTCTGGATTAGCAGGCATTATTCTAGCATGTTTTATCCTATCCTTTGGCTTCTTTAAGACTCTATTTGTCTTGATTTGCGCTACTCTAGGGGCAGGAATCGGATATTATATTCAAAAAAATAATATATTTAAATAACTAATCAAGGAGTTTAATATGTCAAATAAAGATGTTAAAGATGTTGCAAAAAAAGAAGTTGCTCAAGCAGCTCATGAAGTAAAAGGTGAATTGACTTACGATGATAAGGTCATTCAAAAATTATCGGTCTCTCTTTAGAGAAAGTTTCAGGTTTGCTGGCTGTTGACGGTGGCTTCTTCTCTAACATAAAAGATAAATTGGTCAACTCTGACAATGTCACTCATGGTGTCAATGTTGAAGTTGGTAAAGAACAAGTAGCTGTTGACCTGAATGTGGTTGCAGAATATCAAAAGAATGTTCCTGCTTTATACAAAGAAATCAAGAAAGTTGTTGTAGAAGAAGTTTCTAAGATGACTGATTTGGAAGTTGTTGAAGTAAATGTCAATGTCGTTGATATTAAAACGAAAGAACAACACGAAGCGGATTCAGTAAGCCTTCAAGACCGAGTGACAGATGTTGCTGAATCAACAGGTGAATTTGCTTCAGAGCAATTCGAAAAAGCAAAATCTGGCATTAGCGGCGGTTTCTCAGCTGTTCAAGAAAAAGTTGGCGATGGTGTAGAGGCTGTTAAAGACGCTGCATCAAGTGAAAAAGCTCGCGTTCGTTAATTCTCTCACTAAAATTAGGAATTCTTATATTCTTTCATTGCTTTAAAAATTGAAACTAATAACGGAGGTATCAATTATGTCTACAGAAGAAAAATTCAACCAAGCTAAAGGTTCTGTTAAAGAAGGCCTAGGCAAATTAACTGGTGATAAAAAAACAGAAAAAGAAGGAGCTGCTGAAAAAGTAGTTTCTAAAGTTAAAGAAGTTGCAGAAGATGCCAAAGATGCCGTTGAAGGCGCAATCGAAGGTGTTAAAAATATGGTTAAAAAAGACGATAAATAAAAACCAATAGTTGATTTTCCTTATAAAAAAAGTCTTTGTTAACTATAGTCACTGATAAAAATTATCTAGAGTTTAAAGGAGATCATTTTAAGGTCTCCTTTCTTTTTTTGCTTGACTTCTTTTTAGCTAAAAAGTTTTTTAATTTCTTGGCTGTAAACGCTTGCAAAAATTAAAATAGAGTACTATAATAGAACTAAGGAAATAAAAAGAAAGGAAGCCAAATTCATTCGCTTTAAAGTTTACTTTGTTGGTATAGTTGTTTGTAATACATAAGTAGTTGCTTTACTTGACATATTGGTTGAATTGTCAGACAGGCCTGCTTAGCTTGCCTGATTGTAACGATAGTATAGAAAGTAGAAGCTTTTAGATGGTTTTCAAACTTCGAGAATTCAATCAATAGTGCTTTATTATGTTATAGAGATTTCCAATGCTAAGATAAAAAGAAAATCATTAGCGGTTGAAGGAATTGAAAGTTTATAAAAAATAATAAAAACAATAAATCAAAAAATTGTTATTCAGTTACACCTTGGATGAACTGATTGCCCTCATACCAGCGAAGTAAACCAGACCTCTAGCCGAGTAAAGCTAGAGGTCGTTTTTTGTAGTCAAGGGCGCTAAGAAGGCACACTTGACTTTGAAAAAATATGAAAAAATGCTATAATAGGTTAGATATGCGAACCTTAGGTTTGCAAGACTGTAATTCGACTTGGCTAGCCAAGGACCGTTAGTAATAAAATAAAGAATCTTTGATAAAAGTGAAATTCTGAAAAATTGAATAGGAGAAAAAAATGAGCAAGAGCAATATTAAACTGATTGCTTTGGGCGGCGTACGTGAAAATGGTAAAAACCTCTATGTTGCCGAAGTGGATGATTCCATTTTTGTATTGGATGTTGGGCTGAAGTACCCAGAAAATGAGCAGTTGGGTGTGGATTATGTCGTTCCCAACATGGACTATTTGTTTGAAAATAAGAAGCGGATTGCGGGTGTCTTTCTGACGCACGGACACGCGGATGCGATTGGTGCTCTGCCTAATCTTTTGGCAGATGCTAAAGTGCCGGTTTTCGGATCAGAGTTGACGATTGAGCTAGCTAAGCTTTTTGTTAAAAATAACGATGCGGTTAAGAAGTTCAATGATTTCCATGTGATTGATGAAAATACTGAGATTGAATTCGGCAAAACCGTGGTTTCCTTCTTCCGGACGACCCACTCGATTCCTGAGAGTTTGGGAGTTGTCATCAAGACCAGAAAGGGCAGTATCGTTTATACAGGCGATTTCAAGTTTGACCAGTCAGCCAGTCCGTCCTATGCGACAGATTTTGGCCGTCTGGCTGAGATTGGCCGCGAGGGTGTCCTGGCCTTGCTCAGTGATTCAGCCAATGCGGACAGTAGCGTTCAGGTGGCTAGCGAGAGCGAGGTTGGCAAGGAAATCGAAGATACGATTGCTGACTGGGATGGCCGAGTGATTGTTGCGGCGGTTGCCAGCAACTTGTCTCGTATCCAGCAGGTCTTTGATGCAGCTGCAGAGACTGGCCGTCGAGTGGTTTTGACAGGCTTTGATGTTGAAAATATCGTTCGTACGGCTATCCGCCTCAAGAAGCTGTCCTTGGTGGACGAACGCCTTTTGATCAAGCCTAAGGAAATGTCTAAGTTTGAAGACCATGAGTTGATTATCTTGGAGACTGGCCGGATGGGTGAGCCTATCAATGGCCTGCGTAAGATGTCAATCGGCCGCCACCGCTATGTGGAAATCAAGGAAGGAGATTTGATTTACATCGTAACAACGCCTTCTATTGCCAAGGAAGCGGTCGTGGCTCGTGTAGAAAATATGATTTATCAGGCTGGGGGGATTGTCAAGCTGATTACCCAAAACCTGCGGGTTTCGGGTCACGCAAATGCGCGTGATTTGCAGCTCATGATTAACCTGCTGCAGCCTAAGTACCTCTTCCCTATTCAGGGTGAGTACCGCGGATTGGATGCTCATGCTAAGGCTGCCATGGAAATTGGCATGCTGCCGGAAAATATCTTCATTCCTAAGCGTGGCAGCATCATGGAATACGACCATGGTGATTTTGTGCCTGCTGGTGCAGTATCAGCTGGAGATGTCATGATTGATGGGAATGCGATTGGTGATGTAGGCAATATCGTCCTGCGTGACCGCAAGGTCTTGTCTGAAGATGGTATTTTCATCGTGGCACTCACGGTTAACCGTAAGGAAAAGAAAATCATTTCCAAGGCTAAAGTGCACACCCGTGGATTTGTCTATGTCAAGAAGAGCAGAGATATTTTGCGTGAGAGCTCTGACATTATCAATAAAACAGTGGAAGATTATCTGGCGCAGGATAGCTTTGACTGGGGTGAGCTGAAGGGTGCTGTCCGTGACAGTCTGGCCAAATATCTCTTTGACCAAACTAAGCGTCGCCCAGCTATTTTGCCAGTTGTTATGGAAGTGCGGTAAAAATCTGAACACAAATACAAGAAAAGTCGGGCTTCGGCTTTTTCTTGTCAGAAAGATACGAAGGAGAAATGCGAATGGCAGTGATGAAAATAGAGTATTATTCTGAGGCTTTGGAGATGGAATGGGGCGTCAATGTCCTCTATCCCGATGCAGCTCGTGTGGACAAGCCGGATGATAAGGACATTCCTGTTTTGTACCTGCTTCATGGTATGAACGGGAATCACAATAGCTGGCTCAAGCGCTCAAATATTGAGCGTCTGGTTCGCTCGACCAACTTGATTGTTGTCATGCCTAATACTAGCAATGGCTGGTACACCGATACTCAGTATGGCTTTAACTATTACGAAGCCATCGCTGAGGAGCTGCCTCGGGTGCTCAAGCGCTTTTTCTCAAATATGTCAGATAAGCGGGAGAAGAATTTATCGCAGGCCTTTCTATGGGCGGATATGGAGCCTTTAAGCTGGCTCTCAAGTCTAACCGCTTTTCATACGCAGCTAGTCTTTCTGGAGCTTTGAGTTTTCTTGATGTTCGCCCAGATAATGCTGAAATGGCAACGCCAGCCTATTGGCGAGGAGTTTTTGGAGACTATAAAGACTGGACCAGCAGCCCCCATTCGCTGGAGAGTATAGCCAAGCAATCTGATAAAAAGACTAAGCTTTGGGCATGGTGTGGCGAAGAAGATTTTCTCTACAAGGCCAATCAGGAGGCGGTGAAAAACCTGCAAGACTTAGGTTTGGAGATTACTTACAGCCACAGTCCAGGTAAGCATGAGTGGTATTACTGGGAAAAGCAGATGGAGAATGTACTGGCCTGGCTTCCTATCGACTTCCAGCTGGAAGAGCGCCTGTCATAAAAATAGGTTGTAAAGTCGTATTCTGCCCTCAGAGTATGATATAATGATTACGTTTGAAAATCGGAGTGGGAATGATTTCCCGAAATACAAATAGGAGAATGGAACTTTGACAAAAGCGATTCGAGTGCGTTATGCACCAAGTCCGACTGGACTTTTACACATCGGAAATGCGCGGACTGCGCTCTTTAACTACCTCTATGCTCGTCACTATGGAGGAACCTTCATTATCCGTATTGAGGATACTGACCGCAAGCGCCATGTAGAAGATGGAGAACGCTCACAGCTTGAAAACTTACGCTGGCTGGGTATTGACTGGGATGAAAGTCCTGAGACTCACGAAAACTACCGCCAGTCTGAGCGCTTGGATATTTACCAAAAATACGTTAATGAACTCTTGGACAAGGGCTTGGCTTACAAGTCCTATGTGACCGAGGAAGAATTAGCAGCTGAACGTGAACGCCAGGAAGCAGCTGGTGAAACGCCGCGTTATATCAATGAGTTTCTAGGTATGTCAGAGGAAGAAAAGGCAGCCTATATTGCTGAGCGCGAAGCAGCGGGGATCATTCCGACGGTTCGTCTGGTTGTCAATGAGGCTGGTATCTATAAGTGGACGGACATGGTCAAGGGCGAAATTGAGTTTGAAGGTGGCAATATCGGTGGTGACTGGGTTATCCAGAAGAAAGACGGCTACCCAACTTATAACTTTGCTGTGGTTATTGATGACCATTTGATGGAAATTTCACACGTTATTCGTGGAGACGATCATATTGCTAACACACCTAAACAGCTCATGGTTTATGAAGCTTTAGGCTGGGAAGCTCCAGAATTTGGCCACATGACCCTGATTATTAACTCTGAAACAGGTAAGAAGCTGTCCAAGCGCGATACCAATACCTTGCAATTTATCGAGGATTATCGCAAGAAGGGCTACCTGCCAGAAGCCGTCTTTAACTTTATTGCACTGCTGGGCTGGAATCCTGGCGGCGAGCATGAGATTTTCTCTCGTCAAGAATTGATCGAGCTTTTTGATGAAAAACGTCTCAGTAAGTCCCCAGCTGCTTTTGACCAGAAGAAGCTGGACTGGATGAACAACGAATACATCAAGAATGCAGATTTTGACACAATCTTCGCTCTGGCTAAGCCGTACTTGGAAGAAGCAGGTCGTTTGACAGATAAGGCAGAAAAGCTTGTAGAGCTCTACAAACCACAAATGAAGTCTGTAGATGAAATCGTGCCGCTGACAGACCTCTTCTTTGCGGACTTCCCAGAGTTGACAAATGCGGAGCATGAGGTCATGGCTGGTGAAACGGTACCGACTGTGTTGACAGCTTTCAAGGAAAAGCTAGAAGCTATGTCGGATGCAGATTTTGTGACAGAAAACATCTTCCCGCAAATCAAGGCTGTCCAAAAAGAGACAGGGATCAAGGGTAAAAACCTCTTCATGCCTATTCGGATTGCCGTTTCGGGTGAAATGCATGGACCAGAACTGCCAGATACGATTTACCTGCTAGGCCGTGAAAAATCTATCCAGCATATCGAAAACATGCTGAATCAAATTCAATAAGATGAACCAGCTTTCAAGCTGGTTTTTACTTTGCAAATTTTTGTTTTTATGTCACAATTGTAATAAGAAAATACCTTAAGGAGAGAGAAATGAAAAAATGGATCATCATCTTGATTGGAGGATTACTAGCCTTACTCGTGCTAGTAACCTGTAATCAAAAGAAAGAGCAAATGACTCCAGCTTCCAACAATTCTAAAGTAAGTTCGCCTAGCTCTGCATCTTCTAAAAAGTCTGAAAGAGAGAGCAATTCGAGCGAACTTTCTGGCGACGCAGATAGTCAGGAAACTTCTGATACAGGCTCTAAGCAGAATTCGGAAACTGAAGCTGAAAGTCTGCCAAGGAAGCTAGCAAAGGAGAGAAAGAGACGGCACCAACTTCTAGTTTGGATATGAAGGCTATTGCTTCTGGAGATTTTTCCAGCATGATTGGTACTTGGCAGGATGCCAAAGGGAACAGTTATACTTTCGATGAGTCTGGTATCGAGTCAGATGTTGCCAAGCTTGAGACAGGAGATTACTCTGGGCCAGATGAAAATGGGATTTACCGAGCAGGGATTCGTTGGAAAAACCAAACCGGTGCTGCCTTTCTTATCATTCCAGCAGGAAAGAGTTTGCCAGCCGGGGAGACTGTCAATGGGACAGATCCGACTGATACCAGTCAAGATCGTTTCATCATCACCCAGAGCGTTTCCGAACATCCCGATGTTTTTTACCGCGTAAAATAAGGAGTCTTGACGGACTCTTTTTTTCTTGTTTTGAGTCCAGTATATAATATATTGATTTTGAATAAAAATTGATAAAACGTTTTTATTTTAATAAATATTAAAATTTCTCTTGACATTCGCATTTTCATACAGTAGAATGTTTAAAAATAAAATGTAGAAGGATAGAGGTAATCATATGGTTAAAGAGAAAGTCATTTTAGCATATTCCGGTGGCTTGGACACTTCGGTGGCCATTACTTGGCTGAACAAGGATTATGATGTGATCGCGGTCTGTATGGACGTAGGTGAAGGAAATGATTTGGATTTCATTCATGACAAGGCGCTGAAAGTAGGCGCTATCGAATCACATGTTATTGATGTTAAAGACGAGTTTGCGGAAGACTACGTCTTGGTTGCTCTGCAAGGACACACCTTCTACGAACGAAAATATCCTCTAGTGTCCGCTCTGAGCCGACCTTTGATTTCTAAGAAATTGGTTGAAATTGCCCACAAGACGGGGGCGACAACCATTGCCCATGGCTGTACCGGAAAAGGAAACGATCAGGTACGTTTTGAAGTCGCTATCGCCTCCTTAGATCCCAAGCTCAAGGTGATTGCTCCGGTTCGGGAGTGGAAATGGTCTCGGGAAGAAGAGATTAATTACGCCAAAGCTAATGGTGTGCCAATTCCAGCAGATCTGGATAGTCCTTACTCAGTCGATCAAAACCTTTGGGGACGGGCCAATGAGTGTGGTGTCTTGGAAAACCCTTGGAATGAAGCACCAGAAGACGCCTATGATTTGACAGTTGCACCAGAAGCAGCGCCAGACAGCCCAGTCTATGTAAATATTGACTTTGAGGCTGGCGTGCCAGTTGCTTTAGATGGCAAAAAGATGAAGCTGGCGGACTTGATTCTTGAGCTGAATGACTTGGCAGGACAACACGGTGTTGGGCGGATTGATCATGTGGAAAATCGTCTGGTGGGGATTAAGTCTCGGGAAATCTATGAATGCCCTGGTGCGGTGACTCTCTTGGCTGCCCACAAGGAAATTGAAGATCTGACTCTAGTCAGAGAATTGGCTCATTTCAAGCCAATTATCGAAAACGAACTATCTAATCTCATCTACAATGGCCTCTGGTTTAATCCAGCGACAGAAGCTCTGATTGCCTATCTCAAGTCCACCCAGCAGGTAGTTAATGGAACAGCTAAGGTGAAGCTTTATAAGGGGTCTGCGACAGTCGTGGCGCGTAAGTCTGATAATTCTCTCTATGATGAAAGTCTGGCTACCTATACCAGTGCAGATACTTTTGACCAGGATGCTGCGATTGGCTTTATCAAGCTGTGGGGTCTTCCGTCTAAGGTTCACGCAGAGGTTCAGGCTCACAAGGACAAATAGAAAGGGGCTTTCCTATGGCCAATCATAAACTGTGGGGCGGACGTTTTGAAGCCTCTCTGGAAGGCTGGGTTGAAGAGTTTGGTGCCAGCATTGGCTTTGACTATCGTCTGGCTCCTTATGATCTGCAGGGCAGCCTAGCCCATGTCAAAATGCTGGGGCAGACGGGAATCATTGCTCCAGAGGAAGCAGCTGCTATTCAGACAGGCTTGGAAAAGCTGCTGGTACATTATCAGGCTGGAGAGCTTGAGTTTGATGTGCGTAATGAAGATATTCATATGAATATGGAGGCTCTTCTGACCGAGGAGATTGGGCCAGTAGCTGGTAAGCTTCATACGGCTCGCTCTCGTAATGATCAGGTGGCGACAGATATGCACCTTTATCTCAAGGATCAGCTCGGTCAGATTGCGGATAAACTCTTGAATCTGCGTCAGGTGCTGCTGGACTTGGCTGAGGAGCATGTAGAGACTATTATGCCAGGCTATACCCATCTGCAGCATGCCCAGCCGATTAGCTTTGCCCATCATCTGCTGGCCTATTATCAGATGTTCAGCCGGGATAGTCAGCGCTTTGCCTTTAATCTGGAGCATACGGATTTGTCTCCTTTGGGAGCGGCGGCTCTGGCGGGGACAACATTTCCGATTAACCGAGAGCTGACAGCTGATTTATTGGACTTCAAAGGCATTTATCACAATTCCTTGGATGCGGTTAGTGATCGAGATTTTATCCTGGAGTTTCTATCTAACAGCAGCATTCTCATCATGCATCTGTCTCGCCTCTGTGAGGAGTTGATCAACTGGTGCAGCTATGAATATGGCTTTGTCAGCCTGTCAGACACCTTTAGTACTGGATCTTCCATCATGCCGCAAAAGAAAAATCCGGACATGGCGGAGCTGATTCGGGGCAAGAGTGGCCGGGTTTATGGCCATCTCTTCAGCCTTCTGACGGTTATGAAATCCCTGCCCTTGGCCTATAATAAGGACCTGCAGGAAGACAAGGAAGGCATGTTCGATACAGTAGATACCATCCAAAAATCGCTGGATATTATGGCGGGTATGCTGTCTAGTATGACAGTAAACAAAGAAAAAATGCTGGTTTCAACTCAGCAGGATTTCTCCAATGCGACAGAATTGGCTGACTATCTGGCCAAGAAAGGACTGCCTTTCCGAGAAGCCCATGAGATTGTCGGAAAGTTGGTGCTGGAATGCAGCAAGTCGGGCTATTATCTACAGGATATCCCGCTGAGCCGTTATCAGGAAGTGTCGTCGCTGATTGAGGAAGATATTTATCAGGCTCTTGAGTCGCAGACTGCTGTACAAAAGCGGAATTCCCTTGGCGGGACAGGATTTGCACAGATCCGTCAGGAGTTGGAAAGAGCAAAGAAACAGATGGAAAAGGAATAAGATATAGGGAACATCGCAAGAAAATTGCGGTGTTTTTTAAGTGAATCGACCTTTTAAATATTTGTAAAAACAGCGTCATAGCGGCTCTTATTGGCATTTTCGAAAAATATGGTATAATAGATATAATTTTGGTGGATGGAGTTGAGTTTTGAGAAAAAACTATCGCGTCAAGAGCGAAAAAGATTTTAATGCGATTTTTAAAAGCGGACAGAGTTTTGCTAATCGAAAATTTGTCGTTTACATGTTAGAAAAAGAGCAAAAGCATTTTCGAGTTGGAATTTCGGTCAGTAAAAAGCTGGGGAATGCAGTGGTTCGTAATCGTATTAAAAGAAAAATCCGCCATGTCTTGATGCAGCATCAGAAAAAGTTAGTCCAGGCAGACTTCGTAGTTATCGCTCGCAAAGGAGTGGAAGAGTTGGACTACCACCAAGTTGAACAAAATTTATTGCATGTGTTAAAAATTGCTAAACTTTATCAGGAAGGATTCATTTGTGAAACAGAAAAGTAAATTAGGGATTTTGCTGGTTGCGTCGCTGCTCTTTCTCACAGCCTGCGGAACCAGTCAAGTAACGGCTGATTCAAATGGCTTTTGGGAGAAGCTGGTCTATTTCTTTGCGGACACCATTCGTTTTCTATCCTTTGGTGGAAGCAAGGGGATTGGGATTATTCTCTTTACCTTGATTATCCGGACAGTTCTCCTGCCAGTCTTCCAATTCCAGACGACTTCTTCGCGCAAGCTGCAGGAAGTACAGCCGCATATCAAGCAACTGCAGGAAAAGTATCCTGGTAAGGACATGGAGAGCAGAACAGCCTTGGCTGAGGAAACTCAAAAGCTCTACAAAGAAATGGGTGTCAATCCTTATGCCTCATTCATTCCGCTCTTTATCCAGATGCCAGTGCTCTTGGCTCTGTTTCAAGCCCTGACTCGGGTTGATTTTATGAAAACAGGTCACTTCCTCTGGCTCAATCTAGGAGCGACAGATCCGACCTTTATTCTTCCGCTGTTGGCGGCTCTCTTCACTTTCTTCAGTACGTGGCTTTCAAATAAAGCCTTGCCTGAGAGAAATGGCGGGATGACAGTCATGATGTACCTAATGCCAGTGATGATTTTCTTTTTTGCCCTTTATGCGGCGAGCGGGGTAGCCCTCTACTGGGCGGTCTCCAATGCTTATCAGGTGGTTCAGACCTTGCTGCTGAGCAATCCTTTTAAAATCATTGCCGAGCGGGAAGCCAAGGAACGGTCAGAGCGTCAATTGGAACAGAAAAAGAAACGTGCCCTGAAAAAAGCACAGAAAAAGAAAAAGTAAGTAAGAAGGAGGACTCTTGCAATGGTTATTTTTACAGGAGCAAGTGTTGAAGAAGCCATTCAAAATGGTTTGAAAACGTTGGATATTCCACGTATGAGAGCGCATATCACTGTTATTTCACGTGAGAAAAAAGGCTTTTTAGGCTTGTTTGGCAAGAAGCCAGCTCAGGTGGATGTCGAGCCGATTGCTGAGACGACAGTTGTCAAGGCCAATCAAAAGGCCGTAAAAGGTGTTCCCGAAGAGATTAACGCTCAGAATGAACCTGTGCAGTCTGTCAGTGAAGCGACGGTTGATTTGGGCCGTGTGGTGGCTGCTATCAAGAAGGTCGAAGGAGAAGGCGAAGTTATCTCAGATGAGGTCAAGGCTGAAATTCTCAAAAATGACAAGCAAGCCAATACGATTTTAGAAGAGACTGGCACTATTGATCTTCTCAAGACCAACCAAGCTATTGATGAGGCAGTTGCTCAAGCAGAAGCGGACGATAGCAAGGTTATCTCTTTTGAACAAGCGGCTAAAGACAAGGCTGAGCCGACAGAAACAGAAGAAAGCTCTTTTGCTGACTTAGGCATCCAAGTCGAAGCAGACTACGATATTGAAGAGGTAGTTGAAAACGTAACGAACTATGTTCAGAAAATCGTTGATGAGATGGATGTTGAAGCGGGCATTTCCAGCAGCCACAACCGCCGAACTATCAACATGCAAATTGATACCAATGAACCAGGGCGCGTGATTGGCTACCATGGAAAAGTCTTGAAAGCTCTGCAGCTATTGGCACAAAACTATCTTTATAACCGATACTCTAAGAGCTTCTATATTTCCATTAATGTCAATGACTATGTTGAGCATCGGGCTGAAGTGCTGCAAAGCTATGCGCAGAAACTGGCTCAGCGGGCTTTGGAAGACCGACGCGGTCAGCACACAGACCCTATGTCTAACAGCGAGCGCAAAATTATCCACCGCATCATATCTCGCATCGATGGCGTGACTAGCTATTCCGAAGGCGACGAGCCAAACCGCTATGTCGTTGTGGATATTGACAGCGAATAAAAAGAAAGCCAGCAGAGATGCTGGTTTTTGCAGTAATAAACTAAGAGAAAGAATTATGAAGAAGAGAGTTTTTTTCTAATTATTTTTAGGGTTAGCATTACTTGCTGCCTGTAGCCAAAAGAAAATAGAGAATCAGGATAATACTCCTGATTCGAGTAAGAGTGCATTGGATAAAGAGCAAAAGAGTTCTTCAATTTCAGTAGAACAAGATGAAAAATTATATGCTTCGACTTTGGAGAAATTAACAAAAGATACTTCAGAAGGCCGTGCGCAGATATACACATTCTATGATATTGATAAAAATGGGACGAATGAATTAATCACAGGCCATCATTCTGACGGGGCTTATTATTTAGCGGCTATTTATTATTTGAATCAAGGGGCATCAACTTATTTAGCTCAATCAAAAGTAGCTTCAGCAGGTGGAAGTCGAGAAAGCGCCACAATATATATAGATGGAACAGTCTTTTATGCTCAATGGCACTCTCTGAGTCCTGATGCTAAGGGGTATCTTTATCGACTGAGATCTGATAATAGTGGTATAGATGTGCTAAAAGAAGCAGATTTTCAAATAGCAGGTGTAGATTCAAATTCTGAAAAAAGCGCAGCTTCAGTTTTTGGATTAGCTTCTAAAAAAGAGCTTGATTTATCTTCGTTGACTTGGAAAGATATTGAATCTTATCAATCAAAAAGCTCCGTAGGAGCAGAGGACAATCCAGAAATTTCAACTCAAATGGATTTATCGAGCATTCAAAACGGTGATTTCTCAAGTATTGAAGGTACGTGGAAAAATGGAAATGGAGAAGAACTGACCTTTGATAAAAATGGTTTGGTGACTAATGGGCTAAAATTAGGAAATCAGTTTAAAATAGTCAACTCCTATTTAGAGGGTGGCATATCCTATGGTGGTCCGGGTGCAGCAATATTATTTATTCCTGCTGGTGTAGATATGTCTATGACTTTGGATAATCAAAAAATAATGGATGCTTCAAATCGTAAGATGGACAGGATTCTTATTACGCAAAGTGTTAATGTTAATAACTCAGAAGTATTCTATTATAAAGAGTAAAAAAGAAAGGATTTTTTATGTCACTTTTTCCAGCTATTGAAAGTTATCTGCCTCATCAAGGGGCTAAGTATATGTCTCCAGACAAGGCAGGGCAACTGAGTGAGTCTATGTTGGAATTGAGAGCTAAAGGCCAGGCGGCACGCAAGGAGTTTGCAGATTTGGTCAAGGATTTTCAGAGCCTCTATCCTAAGCTGACCTTGGAGCGAACCAGCCAGTGGATGAATCAAGCACAGATACTGCGACCGCATTTTTGGAATTATCTTAAAGGCTATGGGGAAATCACAGAGCCAATGTTCGCCCTGCGCTTGTATGGGACTGCAGAAGATTTTGGAGTGTCACTAGAGGTGAGCTTTATGGAGCGTAAGAAAGATGAGCACAGTCTCAGCAAGCAAAATCGGGTCTTGGAGCTGCCTATTCAGTCGCCAGCTTATTATTTTGCTCAGATAGATGGTGTGAGTCAGCGTTTTGAAGGTACTGAGGAAAATCGCAAGTTCCTTACTCAGCAGCTAGCAGCCGGTCAGGTTCGTAAGGTCTTGGTCAAATACGATATTCCTCTTTCTCAGGCTGCTTCAAGAGAGCAGGTGCTGTCCCAGCTGCAGGAGGCCATGACAGCCTTGATTCCCTTTTATGAGGCGACTCGGACCTTATGATTGCGTTTACAAAGAGAAAGTTATTTAAGTAAGTATTGACAAAAGCCCCAGAATCATATAGAATAGTAAAGTATGTTTAGTAACTGATCACAACTAGCCGGCTAAACGAATACAAGAATCTAAGAGGAGGTATTCATCGTGAAACGTACTTATCAACCAAGTAAAATCCGTCGTGCGCGTAAACATGGTTTCCGCCACCGTATGTCAACTAAAAACGGTCGTCGTGTATTGGCAGCTCGCCGTCGTAAAGGACGCAAAGTTTTGGCTGCTTAATCCAAACGATTTATCAAGAAACCAGCGGAGACTCGAGACCGCTGGTTTTTTTGTGTGTTAAATTTATTGACTAAAGTCGATAGACTGGCAGTACAATTCCTCTTTTCGTCCGGTGTCTTTATTTATGACCTCCACATACCAATCTCCTTTGTGGCTAAATAGTTTGATAAATTGAACTTGAAGAGACTGCTGTTCATACTTAATTGGAAAAAATTCTTCCTGCCTATGTAATAAAATATCTAGAATCATCCGCAGTTGAGAGTTGTTGATTGTTTTTCTGACTTCTGGTTGAAGGATTTTCTCAATTTTTGTAATCTTGCTTAACTGCTGTTCTGAAATCGAGTTTTCAAATTTTTCTTTTAATTTTTGCAGGTCAATATCAAAAGGGCACATATTGTAGTTTTCCAGAGTCAGCATGGAAAAATACAAGGCAGAAATTTCATCTATGGAGAAAATAATAGGAGATAACAAGTCGTTGCTAAGAATTTTATAACTGCCATTCCGGCCTAAATCAGAATAAATTGGAATGCCCAGCGTTTCAAGGCTGGCAATATCACGAAGGGCAGTGCTTTTTGAAATGTGATATCGATTCATAATATCTTTTAGATTGAATTGTCTTTTCTTATTGAGAAAAATAAGCATATCGTTAATTCTTTGAGATTTATTCATGAGAAACTCCATATTTTCATTAAATGGTTTCAAAAAAATGATACCTTTTTTTATATTATACTAGTTTTAGAGAAAATAATAAAGGAGTCAAATATGAATCAATATTTTAAGGCCTTATTGGCAGAACAGACAGAAATGGCCCTAGCTACTTCTGTAAAAGATACCCCAAATGTAAGAATTGTAAATTTTTACTATGATGAGGATACAAAGAAATTGTTCTTTATCTCATTTAAAAATAGTCAAAAAATTCAAGAGTTGGTAACCAATAATCGTATAGCTCTTACAACAATCCCGAAAGGTGATGGGAGGTATATCCGAATTCAAGGGAGAGTCAAAGAAAGCCAGCTTTCTATTGAGGATATAAGAAGCATTTTTATCCAGAAGTATCCTTATTATCAAGATATTATTGAACAGCATAGCAACTCCTTGCAACTTTTTGAAGTCTCTTTTTCTGCTGCTTTCTTGGTCTTAGATAATAATCAAGTTGAGAAAATCAAACTATAAGGAGAAAATAGATGGTTGAGATAAAAAGATGCGATTGGGCTGAAAATAGTGAGCTTGAGAGAAATTATCATGACCATGACTGGGGGCGACCTGTGCATGACGAGCATAAACTCTTTAAAATGTTGATTTTGGAAGGTCAGCAGGCGGGCTTGAGCTGGCAAACTATTTTGTCAAAAATGGATGCTATGACAGAGGCTTATGAAAACTTTGATCCTGAAAGACTCTCCAACTATGACGAGCAGAAGATTGAAGAATTGCTTAGTGATCAAAGAGTGATACGAAATAGGCTGAAAATAAAGGCAGTTATAAAAAATGCTAAAGCCTATTTAAAATTAAAAGAAGACTATGGTAGTTTGGATTCTTATATCTGGTCTTTTGTAAATAATGAACCGATTCTTAATTCATGGTCTAGTATTGAAGAGGTACCCGCTCGAACGGATCTATCCGATAAAATCAGCAAAGAACTCAAAAAGAAAGGTTTTTCTTTTGTTGGTTCTACGACTATATATGCCTTTATGCAGTCCATTGGCATGGTCAATGATCATTTGCTGACCTGTGATTTTAGGATATAATTTTTTTCCTTTGAAATAGAAGAATGAGCGGTCTATTATCGAACACCGGTAAATGATGTAAAAAAGGAGAATAAAACCAGAAAGAAACTGATTTTCTTTCTGGTTTTTTTGTGTATAGTTAAGCACAGTTGCTTATTTTGCCACTGGTAAAAGCATTGGATACAGATAGCAGAGCAAGGTAAAGCTTATCAGGGCGTAAAAGATACCGATGCGAATAGCTTGGATAGGTTTATAGAAACGAATCAGGGTCAGTAGGCACCAAACCAAGAGAACTAGGATGAACCATGCTGAAATCAAGCGCAGCGGTGTTGGTCCGTAAAGGTAGATGTAGATGCCAAATAATTTCCAGCCAGCTAGTAAAGCCAGCAGACCGGTAAAGATAAAGAGGATAGTAGCTGCGAATCGCGTCCCTTTCTGGTCCCAGAGTGGCTTTTTGGCAATCAGATAGAAGACACCTAGGACTGCAAAGTTAAGGATAGACACCCGAACCAGCTGCCAGAAGCCAGCCACGGCAACAGTCGAAGCATTCTGGGGAGAAATAGCCTGAGCTACTGTTCCGGCGCTTAGGAGCTGACCGAGCTCACCTAGACCCGTCAGGAAGAAGAGCGCATAGGTCAGGCAAAGGCTGCCGATGATAATGTAGGCTGCGAAAGCGGGTGCTACTCGCAAAGGGTAGATACTTGCTTGAAATTTTTTGTAGCTAAGTTTAGTATCTTTTCTGCCTAACAGACTGCCGGCTAGGAGGCCGTACAAGTAGAGACTGACAGGAACAGCCAGGCAGGCCTTGAAGAGAATCATGCCGCTATCAAGACTTGAAAAGAGGGAGTCAAGGAGATTTTCGATAACATCAGCAGTATTGCTGAAGAATGAGGCAAAGCTGTCTGAAACCTGACTTAGCTGGGACCAGACAAAGTAGACCAAGATTCCTGCGACAAAGAAGCTGCTGACGATAATCGCGAGCTGTTGGGCTTTCTTTGAAGACATGCTGTCAGAGCTATCGGAATAGTCCTGCTGCTTGCCTTCTATAAAGACTAGAATAGCAGCAATGAAATTTTTAAAGGGCAGGATGCAGAAGGCTTGAATGGTGTCAAACCAGACTAGGATCCCCAAACGCCCCTGGCTTAACCAGCCGGTGCGAGACAGAATATAGAAGGCGAATGAGATGTGGATGGCCAGAAATTGAAAAAATTCTAGCTGGCGATGAAGTCCCCAGAGACTTAAAGCTAGGGCTTGAGCTAGCGTCATGATCAGAAAGCTTCTAGCCTCTAATCTGCTGTCAAGATTTTTTATCTGTAGCGATGGATAGGCCAATTTCCTGATTAAGGCTTCGCTTAATAATATAAGACCGATTGCAAAAGGGAAAAAGGATGCCGTTTGATAATTAAAAAATACTGCAGAGTAAAAGTAGGTTAAGAGATAGAGGATTAGATAGCTGATTTTAAAGAATCGCAGTTGCTTGTCCTCTAGGCCTGCGAAGATGGTCTGTCTTTCCTCCTCTGCAGGCAGACAAGGCTGGACATTCATCTGCTCTTGTACTGGATATTCCATAATTATTTCTCCTCCTCATCAGGGATATACTCCAAAATATCGCCAGGCTGGCAGCCTAATTCACGGCAGAGAGCATTGAGTGTTGAAAAGCGGACGGCCTTGGCTCGATTATTTTTTAGGATAGATAGATTGGCTGGTGTTAGGTCAATCAACTCTGCTAAACGGCCAGCGCTGATGCGCTTTGCGCCATGACAAGGTCTAAATTTATCTGAATCATAAGACCTCCTAAATAGTGTAGTCCACTTGATCCTGCAGCTCAATGGCCTTGCCAAAGGCGTTGCGGATGACACGAATAATCAGGGTCAAGATGCTGCAGGAAACAGTGACTAAGAGCATGGGCAAGTAAGCTGTCAGCCCCATAAAGAGGGAGATAAGAGCGACAGTGCCCACTTCCCAGCCAAGATAGCGCATGTACTGAACATTTTGCGTGATAAAAACCTGATTTTTACCAATGCGGCTAAGGAGTCGATAGAGATGGACAATGCAGGCCAGAGCCAGGCAGCCTAGGACATAGCCGAGCAGCAGCAAGACCCAAAAGCGCGTCTCCCCTTGAAAGAAAGGAGAGGGAAATTCGATAACTAGGTTGACGACCCAAGGTCCTAGGGCTATCAGGATAATGGAAGCAATAAATAAAAGGCTGATACTGATTTTTGTAAGAGTAATGCTCATATCTTCAGCAGTCTTTTTCATTTTGTCTGTCATAATTTCCTCCGACAACGTTTCATTTTTTAGTAACTATAACACGACTGTTATCGATAATCAATAAAAAACTATCGAAAAAGGATAAAATCAGTCTTAAGTACTAGGTGAAATTTTCTAAAAATCTCTTATTTTATAGAGATGGATTTCTTGTCAGGAGATGAACAGAGTGGAATGGGATGAATATTTCGCCTGATTTTTGGTATAATGAAAAACAGGAATTGTATACTCTTTCTGGTCAGAAGCGGAGTATGTGTATGTAAGGAGGGAAGAATCTGTGGGTGTAAGCTTGTTCATTATCGTAGTAAGTTATATGAATTTCTCATGGTGCCTGCCATCGTTTCAAGGGATGATAAACATATGTGGATGGATTTACGGCAGAATCAAAAGGAGCTGCTTCTTGATGTACAGCCGCACTATGATAAGCTCTATCAGGCTTTACTTCCTTTGAAAAGCGAGCTTGTTGCGGTTAGTTTGTTTGAAGGAGCTACGGTAGGACTGGCTCCGCTTCTTTACCTCTACTTGCTAGAAAAAGGAGAAGATCCGGCCAATCCGCATGACTTGTTAGAATGTCTGAAAAAACTAGACGCAGAACAAATCATCTATTGCTTATCACTTAAGCTTTCTGCTGGGGGAGTTACCAAGGGACATCCTGAAGATCTGCTGGCTTTTATAGAGAATAGTGACAAGTCTCCAGAGAATAAATGGTACTGGTACCAAGCTATTCAGCATCCAGAGAAGCTTCGAGACAAATTAGTTTCCTTGCTGGAAAGAGTGTTCGAGCTCTATCAGCCTATTTATGAGCAGTTTGAGCAGGAAGTACTAGCTTTTGAACAAGAATTTAGCCTATCTGATGTGATGGATGATGAAGAGCAGAATGCTAAGCTTCTTGAAAAGGACACACAAGTCTTTGTTCTGTCACCCATGTTTATTGACTCTTTTCTCGAAAAGGTTCCTGATTTCACATCCTATTCCTTAATCCTCTCGACGAGAAGTTCCCAGTTATCAAAGGCGGAATCGGAGCTTAACGATGAAACATTGGCTCTGACCTTAAAAACTCTTGGAGATGAAACCCGCTATAAAGTCTTGATTGAATTGATTCAGCTGCATGCCAAGAATAAAGATATAGCTAAAAAATTGGGGCTTACAAGAGCCTCTATCTCATTCCATACGCAAAAGCTCCTAAATTCTGGCTTGCTGGAGCTTGTGGTGGATGATGATTCGGTTAAATACACGGTCAATAAAGAACTGATTCAAAAAATTATAGAGAAGTTCAAACAGGACCTAAAATAGTTTAAGAAGACCTAGATTCATTCTAGGTCTTTATTTTGTAAAATGAAAACCTAACAATAATTTGACAATAATCTAATTTATTGTTATGATTTGTTAAACAAAAATCTAACAAGAGTAAAGGAGATGTCGTATGATTGTTTTTGCAAAAAACAAAAATTTTCGCCAGTTGCTCATCAATCAATGGATTTCAGGTTTTGGAGACATTGTTTTTTATTTGGCTTTGATGAACTATGTTTCTGCTTACTCCTTTGCTCCAATTGCGGTTTTATTGATTTCTCTTTCTGAAACGCTGCCTCAGTTAATTCAAGTTTTTACTGGAGTTGCAGCGGACTTTCAGAAGGATCGTATTCATAAATACCTGCTTATACAGTTTAGTAAGGTGCTCTTATATAGCTTGGTAACGTTTTTGTTGCTTGGACAAGATTTCTCTTTCTTGATTTTGCTTGTGATTTGCTTGATTAACTTTCTGTCGGATAGTCTGAGTTATTTTTCAGGTGCCATGCTGACGCCGGTTTATGTAAAGGTGATTGAGCAAGATATGACCTCTGCTATGGGCTTTCGGCAGGCTAGTATGAGTCTGGTTCATATTTTGGGGAATCTAGCTGGCGGTTTTCTCATCGCTTGGATGAGTATTGGAGCTTTGGCAGGACTAAATGCTCTGACATTCTTACTAGCTTACCTTGGTTTTTGGCATATTAGTAAAAGCTTACAGGATTTAGAACCGGAGCTCAGCAGTGCCAAGGAGCTAAATAGAGAAAATTATTGGCAGCATTTATTGGATTCTCTTAAAGTCTTACTGGGATTGAAAAATGTTGTGAGGTTGTTATTGGTTTCAACCTTTGGACAGGTCACTCTGAACATTCTGACGCCAGTAGCGACTCTTTTGTTGCTGAAAAGGCCTTTTTGGAATTTGCAGGTTGGTCAGTCCATTGCCGTGTTAATTGTTCTAAGTTCCGCTGGTCTGATCTTAGGAAATATTTTGAGTGGCAGTTTGCTGAAAAAACTTTCGACGAAGCTTGCTATGTATAGTAGCCAAGTATGTGAAGGTTTTATTCTTTGCGGTTTTTTCTGGCAAAATTTTTTACTTATACTGATAGCAAGCTTTGCTTGCTCAGTTACAGTCGGTTTGCTGAGTCCAAGACTGCAGAAATCTGTCTTCAGCCTAATACCAGAAGAGTCCATGGGAGCCATACAGTCAGCTATTAATCTATTTAGCATGGCTGTTCCGAGTGTTTTATCCATGCTGTTGATAGCTCTTGCCAGCAGTTTGGGGGTTATTTATATTCTCCTCCCTCTTGTGTTAATGCTGGCATTGTCTTTCTGCTTAATTATTCCAATGGATAACTTGAAGGCGGATTCGGATGGCTGTTGAATGGCAGCTATCTTATTTTTCTGCTTTGAAGCGACTTCTGATTTTTTAGGTCATTTTTGATATAATAAAGGACAGGAAAGACAAGGAAGTAAGCCATGAAGATTTTTGATACACACACGCATTTAAATGTGGAAGAATTTGCTGGTCGAGAGGCAGAGGAGCTGCAGCTGGCTGCAGAAATGGGCGTCAGCAAAATAAATATTGTCGGTTTTGATCGGCCGACCATTGAGCGCGCCTTGGAGTTGGCCGACAGCTATGATCAGCTTTATGCTACGATTGGCTGGCATCCGACTGAGGCTGGGACTTATGATGAGGCGGTGGAAGCCTATCTGCTGGACAAGCTTCGTCACCCCAAGGTGCTGGCTCTGGGCGAGATTGGGCTGGACTATCACTGGATGACCGCGCCCAAGGATGTTCAGGAGCGGGTGTTTCGACGCCAAATCCAGCTCTCTAAAGAGCTGAACCTGCCCTTTGTCGTTCACACACGTGACGCATTGGAGGATACCTATGAGACTATCAAGAGTGAAGGTGTAGGTCCTCGAGGCGCTATTATGCACTCTTATTCGGGTTCTTTGGAAATGGCAGAGCGCTTTATCGAGTTAGGGATGATGATTTCCTTTTCTGGAGTTGTGACCTTTAAGAAAGCGACGGATATTCAGGAGTCAGCGCAGAACCTGCCTTTGGACAAAATCCTCGTCGAGACGGATGCGCCTTATCTAGCACCTGTTCCCAAGCGTGGCCGAGAAAACAAAACAGCCTATACCCGCTATGTTGTAGAGAAAATTGCTGAGCTGCGTGGGTTGACGGTCGAAGAAGTAGCGCAAGCGACCTATGACAATGCAAAGAAGGTGTTTGGGCTTGACTGAGAAGATAAAAATCCCTCAGGTAATCGTCGTGGAGGGCAAGGATGATACAGCTAACCTTCAGCGATTTTACCAAGTTGACACTTACGAGACGAGAGGCTCCGCTATCAATGAAGAAGACCTAGAGCGGATAGAGAAACTGCACCAGCTGCGTGGGGTTATTGTCTTTACCGATCCAGACTACAACGGTGAGCGTATCCGTCGAATGATTATGGAGGCTGTGCCAACTGCTCAGCATGCCTTTCTCCGCCGTGATGAGGCGGCTCCCAGTCTAAGAACAAGGGTAAATCGCTTGGAGTGGAACACGCTTCATTTGAGAATTTACAGCAGGCGTTAGCTGGGTTGGTCGGATATTTCGATGATGAGGATAATTTTGACATCACCAAAGGCGATCTTGTGCGACTAGGTCTGCTTATGGGAAGCGACAGCCGTCAGCGCCGAGAGTATCTGGGAGAGCAGCTCCGTATCGGCTATTCTAACGGCAAGCAACTGCTTAAACGCTTGGAATTGTTTGGGGTGACTTTGGCGGAAGTGGAAGAAGTGATGGAGAGGTATTCAGTCTAACGGAGTAAGGAATGAAAAAAGTAATTATTACGGGCGGTAATAGTGGGATTGGCTACCAGGCTGCTAAACAGTTAGCTGAAAAGGGGTGGTCAGTGACCTTATTTTGCCGGCGAAAAGAAGCTGCTGAGCAAGCCTGTGAAAAAATCCGTCAACAAACAGGAAATCCGCATGTAGATTACATCTTGGTTGATTTATCTGAGATGAAGAGTGTCAGGAAAGCAGTGGAGCAGTATATCCAAAAAGAAGTGACTTTAGATGTTTTAATTAACAATGCGGCTGATTTTGATTTATCAATCAAAAGTCCTGTGATTACCAAAGACGGATTGGAAAAACAATTTGCGACCAATGTGGGCGCTCCATTCTTGCTTTCTTCCTTATTGAAAGACTTGTTGGAAAAGTCAGAGAGTGGTCGGATTATTAATATTTCTTCCCAAGGGCTAGTGCTTTATCCTTTCATGAAGCTTGATTTTGAAAATTTATCTGGTCAAAAACATTACAGCCCTGCTAAGACCTATTATCAGAATAAACTGGCTTTGTTGATGCTGTCGCTTTATATGCGGAAATATTGGAAAGGTATCAAATTCAGGCAATCCGTGTGACCAATGTCAAAGTTGATATGCGCCGCTATGATCACCTCAGCGCTTTTATGAAAAATCTGTATAAAATTAAGTCGAGATTTTCGATTAGTCCTGAAGAAATGGCGAAAGTCTATATAGCTTTATCTACAGAAGATGGCTATGAAGGATTTTTGTATGACGAGAAATGCAGAGAAGTTAAGGCTAATGCATCTGCTTACGAGGAAGAAGAGCAGAAAAAACTCTACACCTTGCTTGAGCAAATGACCTCCTTAAAAAATAACGAATAACGAATTAGAAAAGAGAAAAGATGCGTATTGCAGACCATAGTGTAACCCGTGCCATTCTGGAGCGTCACGGTTTCACCTTTAAAAAATCTTTCGGTCAGAATTTCCTGACGGATACGAACATCCTCCAGAAGATTGTGGACACAGCTGAGATTGACAAAAAGGTCAATGTCATCGAAATTGGTCCTGGTATTGGGGCTTTGACGGAATTTTTGGCCGAAAGTGCCGTGGAGGTCATGGCCTTTGAGATTGATGATCGGCTGGTGCCGATTTTGGCGGATACTCTGCGCGATTTTGACAATGTGACAGTGGTCAATCAGGATATTCTCAAGGTTGATCTGGCCCAGTACATAGCAGAGTTTAAGAATCCAGACCTGCCTATCAAGGTAGTGGCAAATCTGCCCTACTACATCACAACACCGATTCTCATGCATTTGATTGAGAGCGGGATTCCTTTTAGTGAGTTTGTCGTTATGATGCAAAAAGAAGTGGCCGATCGGATTTCGGCTCAGCCGAATACCAAGGCTTATGGTAGTTTGTCGATTGCGGTGCAGTATTACATGACGGCCAAGGTTGCCTTTATCGTGCCGAGGACAGTCTTTGTGCCAGCGCCTAATGTGGATTCGGCTATTCTCAAGATGGTGCGCAGAGAGCAGCCGGCAGCTGAGGTTCAGGATGAGAAATTCTTTTTCAAGGTCTCCAAGGCCAGTTTTGTCCACCGCAGGAAAACTCTCTGGAATAACCTGACCAGTTGTTTTGGGAAGTCTGAGGAGACTAAAGGCAAACTGACAGCAGCTTTAGAACGAGCGGAGTTATCTCCAAGTGTTCGGGGAGAAGCTCTGAGTTTAGAGGAATTTGCTCGCTTGGCAGACGCTTTGAAGTCAGAGGGATTATAAAAAAATAGAAGATCTGCTCTATATAGCTGGTCTTCTATTTTGCTCATGAGGTACATATGAAAGTGAAATTTCTGTCTTTGTTTTCTGCCTTGCTCTGGTTTTCGCAGTCTTTACTCCACTTCCTTCTACTGCTAGGCCTGCCTCTGGGACGTTTGGTATTTGGCGGAGCATATATAGTATTTCCTTTATGGTTGCGGCCAGTTAACTTTCTGCTTTTCTTGCTGTGGGGTTTCTTTGCTTTCAGTTATTTATCGTTTGGAGGCTGGCTAAGAAGTAGCTTGAAGTCTTTTGTTTTGAGAAAAAACATCTTAAGTGGAACTGTTTTTCTCTTTTTGGCTACAGTTTTCAATTTCTTTGTGACCGCGAGTCTATTAGAGAAGTATTTAACAGGGGGGCTGACCTTTTTGGCTTTTCTCAGCAGTGTAATTCTACTTCATAACAACAAAAAATCCTATCAATCATGATAGGATTGCTTTTTATGCGGAGGAAGGGATTTGAACCCTCACACCCGTACGGGCACATGCGCCTGAAGCATGCGTGTCTGCCGTTCCACCACCTCCGCTTGAGATTCTATTATAACTTATTTTTGTGAAAATGCCAATAGAGAATATCAGTTTTTTTCATACAGTGAAAAAAGCAGAAAAATTTCTATTTTTTCTTTACTAAAATAGTTCTATGATATTGCCATTATAGCAAGTATTTGTTACAATTAGATTAATTACTTATTTAGGTAACGAAATAAAAAAGGAGAATGTTATGAAACTGAAAAAATGGCTGCTGTTTTTGATGCTGCCCCTTCTGTTTTTGCTGGATTTGAAGCTGTTTACAGCAACTGCTCAAGCTGATGCTTTGAAGAATGCAATCACAGACATTAAAATCTGGGATCATTCTAATGGCCGCGAAGCAACCAAGGTTAACGGTGCTTACAATTTGGTCCAAGGGGGGAATTATCGCTATGAGCTAGTTTTTGATTTGTCTGCTTACGATAACAAGCTCAAGGATGGGGATACCTTTACCTTTACAGTACCGAACGGTGCAACCATTGCTGATGGTACAACTTTTACTCTGACGGATAATGAAACGCAGGTCCAACTTGGAGCGGCTAAGATGACGTCGAATGGTTCGGGTAAGGGTGGTCTGATCACGGTTACTATTCAGAATCTGGCAGATTACAAGGCCAAGACAACTGCTAGTGGAGTTAGAGGGAGCTTCTTCTTTGACTTTCAGGCGACGACAGTAGGCGCTGATCAGGACTGGAATTATAAGCCTGAGGAAACTCAAGGGGCGATGAGCCATAAGGTCACCATTAACGAGCGCAAACAAAGCAGTTTTTCAACAGCCGGTGAAAACTACGCTAAGATTGGAGGGGTCATTGCTAAGAAGCCATATAATTCGGCTATTCTAGGCAAGAGTGGTGACTACTCACATAACTGGACTGTTCGTATCAATACTCAGCAAAAGACTTATAATTCTCCTATTGTTATCAAGGATGTCATTCCAGATAGCAGTGCACCAATGCAATTCGTTCCGGAGCAACTTGTCCTTCGCCAAGGGGAGTACACGCAGAGTTTATCAAGTATTGCGAATTCTGTCATCTTGAAAGAAGGTCAAGATTATACGGTTGCCTATAATGACACTTATACAGAGTTTACTCTAACTATCAATAACCCAGGCAATCGTGCCTTTATGTTGAACTATATGACAACTTCACCAGCTGATGGTTCTTTGGTGTCGAATACGGCTGAGATGGAAGTTGATAATACAAAACTGCCATTCAGAGATGATCGTCCTGGTCAGACGAGCTCTACGGTAGAGCGTAGCAGCCGGATTACAGAAGGCGGTGTCATCACAGCAGATATCAGCAACAGTCTGGTTCTCTACAAACAAGATTCTAAGACTGGTAAAATGCTGGAAGGTGCTGTCTTTAAGGTGACAACTCCTAGCGGTGAAGAGATTACTCTGCCGCCAACTGATGCTAACGGGCGGGTTTCTACACAGCCTTTCTCAAGTGAAGAAATCAAGAAAGGCCAATTCACAGTAGAAGAAGTCACAGCTCCGGAAGGCTATGTACTGGACAGCAATCCGATGAAGGTGACTATCAAGGCTGATGGAGCGGTTAAGACAGTCAAGAATACGGTGGATCCAAATGCCAGCAAAAAGCTGACAGTCAAGAAAGTTTGGAAAGATGAAAACAATCAAGATGGCAAGCGTCCGGCTTCTATTGCTGTAGATGTCTACGCTAACGGTCAAAAGTTGGCTGATAAGACAGTGACTGTAACTGGCGGAAGTACAGATGCGGAGTGGACAGCTCAGACAACTGATTTACCAATCTTTGATACAAATGGTCAAAAAATCACCTATACAATCGGTGAAGATCAGCTTGATGGCTACGATGCTCCAGAAGTAGATCAGGGGAATCTCACTGTTACCAATACTCGTACGCCAGAGAAATCGCTATCAAAGCCAGCAAGAAATGGGATGATGCCGAGAATCAAGACGGCAAACGTCCTGCCAATGTTGTTGTCAAACTTTATAAAGAAGTCGGCGGTCAGAAATCAGAAGTTGCGAACAGAACTCTGACCGAAGCTGACCAGTGGGCAACCGAGTTCGCCAACTTGAACAAATATGAAAAGGGACAAGAAGTTGTTTATTCTATTGAAGAAGATGCGGTCCCTCACTATCAATCTCAGGTAACTGGCAATGCTGCTGACGGCTTTGTAGTGACCAACACTTACAAGCCAGAAACAATCAAGATTTCTGGTCAGAAGAAGTGGGAAGATGCGGATAACCAAGACGGCAAGCGCCCAAATGCTGTTAGAGTCAAGATCTTGAAAGGCCAAGATATTGTTGATGTGCAGGAAGTGACGGCTGCTAACGGTTGGAAATATGAATCCAATCCTCTTCCTAAATATGCAGCAGGCCAAGAAATTACCTACACTGTAAGCGAAGAAGCTGTCTCAGGCTACACGAGCAAGGTGGACGGCTACAACATCACCAACTCTTACACTCCAGAAACGGTCAAGGTTTCCGGTCAGAAGAAATGGGATGATGCGGAAAACCAAGATGGTAAGCGTCCAGCTTCTGTTAAGGTTAAAATTCTGAATGGTGATACGGTTGTGGATGAGCAAAATGTGACTTCCGCTAACGACTGGAAATATGAGTCCAAGGCTTTGCCTAAGTACGCAGCAGGCCAAGAAATCACTTATACTGTAAGTGAGGAAGCTGTACCAGGTTATACTAGCAAAGTGGATGGTTACAACATCACTAATTCTTACACCCCAGAGACAACGACTGTGTCTGGAAGCAAGACTTGGGAAGATGGCGATAACCAAGATGGCAAACGTCCAGCTTCTATCACAGTTAATCTGCTAGCTAACGGTCAAAAAGTCAATACTCAAACAGTCGGAGAGGCAGAAGGCTGGTCTTACAACTTTACTGGCTTGCCAGTCTACAAGGATGGCCAACGAATTACCTATACAGTGACAGAAGAAGCTGTACTGGGTTATTCAACCAATCTCAACGGCTACAATATCACTAACTCTTATACACCAGAAAAGACAGAAATCACTGCCAGCAAGACCCTGGAATGACAGCGACAATCAAGATGGCAAGCGTCCAACTAAGATTAGCATTAAACTGATGAAGACCGTTGGCGGTGTCAAGACAGAAGTCGCTAGCAAGGAAGTGACGGCTGCTGATCAATGGCAAACCAAATTTGAAAATCTGCCAGTTTATGAAAATGGTCAGAAGATTGATTACTCTATCGAGGAAGATGATGTAGCTGGCTACACTAAAGAAATCAAAGATTTCACAGTTACTAACTCTTATACACCAGAGATGATCAAGATTTCCGGTCAAAAAGTCTGGGATGATGCTGATAACCAAGATGGCAAGCGTCCAGCTTCTGTTAAGGTTAAGGTGAAAAATGGCGATACTGTCGTAGATGAGCTGGAAGTAACGGCTGCTAACGATTGGAAGTTTGAGTCTAAAGCTCTTCCTAAGTATGCAGCAGGTCAAGAGATTGCCTATACTGTTACTGAAGAAGCAGTTGCGGAATATCAAACTAAGATTGATAAGTTCACCATTACTAATTCTTACACTCCTCAAAGTACAGAATATGCTGTGACTAAGGTCTGGGATGATGCTAATAACCAAGATGGTAAGCGTCCGGCTTCTATCACAGTGCAACTGTATAGCTCAGTAAACGGTCAAGAGCCAGTTGCTGTCGCAGGTAAGACATTAACATTGACAGTTGCTGATAAGGCAGATGCTAACACTTGGAAAGCAAGCTTCACCAATCTGCCTCAATTTGACAAGGGGCAGGAGATTACCTACTCTGTCAAAGAGGATGATGCAACAGTAGCCGCTTTGAAAGAAAGGGTTACAGTCCGAAAGTAGAAGGTCAGACAATCACTAACTCTCATACTCCAGAGCAAGTGAAGGTTTCTGGTCAGAAAGTTTGGGATGATGCAGATGATCAAGACGGCAAACGTCCAACATCTATTACAGTTAAAGTAATGGATGGAAGCACTATTGTTGATACACTTGAAGTAACAGCTGCTAATGGATGGAAGTTTGAATCTAAAGACCTGCCTAAATATAGAAATGGTCAAGAGATTGCCTACACACTTAAGGAAGATGCTGTTGCTCAGTATGAAACTAAGATTGATAAGTTCACTATTACCAACTCCTACACACCGGAAACTGTTAAAGTCTCTGGTCAAAAGGTTTGGGATGATGCTAATAATCAAGATGGCAAGCGCCCAGCATCTATCAAGGTCAAGATTTTGGACGGAGATAAGGTGGTAGATGAGCTGGAAGTGACAGCTGCTACTGACTGGAAGTTTGAGTCCAAAGATCTGCCTAAGAATAAGAAGGGCAAGAAAATCAACTACACAGTCCTTGAGGAAGTTACAGTTGAGGGTTATAGCAGCAGCCAAGAACAAGCAACAGATGGCAGCTTCACTTTGACTAATAGCTACAAACCAACACAGATTGCTGTTAAGGGAACTGCGGTATGGTCAGATGCTGAAAATCAAGATAAGGTTCGACCTTCTAAGATTACTGTTCGCCTCTTGGCAGATGGCAAACCAATCAAAGAACTGGTTGTATCAGAAGAAAATGGTTGGCAGTATAACTTTAGCGACCTTCCTAAGTACAAGGATGGCAAGGAAATTGTCTATAGCGTTGCGGCTGATCCAGTAGATGGCTACAAGCTTGAGATCAACGGTACTCAGCTGACCTTCAGTCATATCCCTACTAAGAAAGTGGCTGTTGACGGAGTGGTTTCACCTAATAAGCCAGGCGGTCAAGCTCCGAAAGTCGGAGGAAAAGCTCTTCCTCGTACTGGACAGGAAGAAAGTCTTCTTGTTACTATTCTTGGCTTCCTAGCAGCGCTTCTCGCAGGAGGCATGCTGATGGCTAAGGCGAAACGCAGCTAATCAGTTTTGTGACTTACTGAAAAGCACAGTAAATATCTCATTCGATATGAAAAAGCGAACAGGTTCTTTTGAGCTTGTTCGCTTTTATCATGTCAGTTTCATCTCAAGTATTTTAAAACAACTGCTTTCTATGAGAAATGAACCTAACCTTAAGAAATGTCTTCTATGCAAAACAAGCAAGCTAAATCTCGCATTTTTTGTTATAATGAGTGTATTAACTTTTAAGGAGCAATCTTGCAAGGAAAAATCATTAAGGCTCTGGCTGGTTTCTATTATGTGGAGTCGGACGGACAGGTTTATCAAACCAGAGCGCGGGGTAATTTTCGCAAAAAAGGGCAGACACCCTATGTCGGTGACGAAGTCGAATTTTCAGCTAAAAAAGACTCGGAAGGCTATATTTTAAAAATAGCAGAGCGAAAGAACAGTCTCGTGCGGCCGCCGATTGTCAACATTGACCAGGCAGTTGTAATCATGAGCGCGAAAGAGCCAGATTTCAATGCCAATCTGTTAGATCGTTTTCTGGTGCTTTTAGAGCATAAGAGGATTCATCCTATTATCTACATCAGCAAGTTAGACCTGCTTGAAGATGAGCAGAGCTTGGATGTCTATGTACAGGCCTATCAGTCCATCGGCTATGAGGTCATTAAGACGACTGAGGAGTTGCTGCCATTGCTGACAGGGAAAATCACTGTTTTCATGGGACAGACTGGGGTTGGAAAGTCCACTCTGCTCAATAAAATTGCCCCAGACCTGCAGCTAGAAACAGGAGAGATTTCTGAAAGTCTTGGCCGCGGCCGTCATACGACGAGGGCTGTCAGCTTTTACAATCTAAACGGTGGGAAGATTGCCGACACACCAGGATTTTCGTCTTTGGATTACGAGGTGACTACAGCTGAAGATCTCAATCAAGCTTTTCCGGAGATTGCTGAGGTTAGCCAGTCCTGTAAATTTCGTACTTGCACTCATACCCACGAGCCAGCTTGTGCCGTTAAGCCAGCAGTCGAGTCCGGCCAGATAGCGTCATTCCGCTTTGATAATTACCTGCAGTTTCTCAGCGAGATTGAAAATCGTCGGGAAACCTATAAAAAAGTTGCCAAAAAAAATTCTAAATAAGGAGAAGAACTATGACTTCATTCAAAATTGCCCCTTCAATCTTAAGTGCGGACTATGCTAATTTTGAATCAGAACTGAAAAAGTTAGAAGAAACAGGCGCTGAGTATGCCCATATTGATATTATGGATGGTCATTTTGTACCCAATATCAGCTTTGGGGCTGGGGTTGTTGCCAGTATGCGTCCTCACAGCAAGCTAGTCTTTGACTGTCATCTGATGGTTTCCAATCCTGAGCACCATATCGAAGAATTCGCTCGTGCTGGTGCAGATATCATCAGCATCCATGCCGAAGCGACGCCACATATCCACGGAGCGCTGCAGAAGATTCGGGCAGCGGGAGTCAAGCCTAGTGTTGTGATTAATCCGGGAACACCAGTCGAAGCAGTCAAAAATGTTTGAATTTGGTCGATCAAGTCCTTGTGATGACAGTTAATCCAGGTTTTGGCGGTCAGGCCTTTCTGCCAGAAACCATGGATAAGATCCGTGAGCTGGTCGTTCTGCGTGAAGTCAATCAGCTGAATTTTGATATTGAAGTGGATGGCGGTATTGACGATAAGACCATTGGGATTGCTAAAGAAGCTGGTGCCAATGTCTTCGTAGCAGGCAGCTATGTCTTCAAAGGTGATGTCAATCATCAAGTTCAGACCTTACGGGATGCCCTGCATGACTAAGGTTGCGCTGTTTGCTGGCGGGAACTTGGAACATTTTAGCTTAGATTTTGATGTGTTGGTCGGAGTAGACCGTGGGAGCCTCTTTCTGCTTGAGCAGGGAGTTTATCCTGACTTGGCTGTCGGGGATTTTGACTCTGTGAGCAAGGAAGAATTGCTACGTATAAAAGATAATGCCAAGGAAGTCGTTCAGGCCCATCCTGAAAAGGATGATACAGACCTGGAGTTGGCTGTTCTGGCTTGTTTTGAACGGTATCCAGATGCTCGTTTGACCATTTTCGGCGCCTTTGGAGGCCGTCTGGATCATGCCTTGGCCAATGTCTTCCTGCCCAGTAATGAAAAAATTGCACCTTATATGGAGAAGATTTTTCTGGAAGATGAGCAGAATCTTTTGACCTATGTTCCCAAGGGGCGCCATGAAATCAAACCAGTAGCTGGCATGTGTTATCTAGCCTTTCTGCCATCGGATGATGCTGCCTTAACGATTGAGGGCGCCAAATATCCGCTCAATAAAGATAACTTTTTTTTCAAAAAAGTGTATGCTTCTAACGAATTTATAGATAGTCCCATTTATTTGGACTTTGATAGCGGCTATACAGTCGTCATTTACAGCAAAGACAGGAGCTGATATGGAGTTTATAATCATCCTCATTCTTTTGGGGAATCTAGTGCTGACCTTTCTCCTATGGCAAAAGCTTAGTCAGCAGACCGAGACGCTAAAGCAAGTCTTGGAAAATCAGGCAGATCATCTATCGGATCAGTTGGACTATCGCTTGGAGCAAGAAAGCCAGAAAAAGCAAACGGCTCAGAAAGAGCTGGAATTAGCTCTGGGAGATCGTTTGAGCGAGGTCAGGACAGATTTGCACCGCAACTTGACAGAGCTGCGCTTGGAAATCAGTGACAACCTGACCAAGAATCGGGATAAAACTGACGAGCGTATGCAGCAGATCCAAGAGTCCAATGAAACCCGTCTAGAGCAGATGCGTCAGACTGTTGAAGAAAAAAATTGGAAAAACACTTCAGACTCGTCTTCAGACTTCTTTTGAGACCGTTTCTAAGCAGTTGGAGTCTGTCAATCGCGGCTTGGGAGAAATGCAGAGTGTTGCCCGAGATGTCGGTACACTGAATAAGGTCTTATCCAACACCAAAACCCGAGGGATTCTAGGGGAGTTGCAGCTAGGCCAGATTATCGAGGACATCATGACGGCTAGTCAATATGAGCGAGAGTTTGTGACAGTGACCGGCTCCAGTGAGCGTGTCGAATATGCCATTAAACTGCCGGGACAGACAGAGCATGAATATGTCTATCTGCCCATTGATTCTAAGTTTCCTCTGGCTGATTACTACCGTTTGGAAGATGCTTATGAGTCTGGCAGCAAGGAAGAAATTGAGCTCTACCGCAAGTCTCTTTTAGCAAGTGTTAAACGCTTTGCCAAGGATATTAAGAGTAAATATCTGGCACCACCAGCTACGACCAATTTTGGAATTATGTTTCTGCCAACGGAAGGTCTCTATTCGGAAGTTGTCCGCAACCCAGCCTTTTTTGACAGTTTGCGGCGGGAGGAGCAGATTGTGGTAGCGGGGCCATCTACCCTATCTGCCTTGCTTAATTCACTGTCTGTCGGCTTTAAAACGCTCAATATCCAAAAAAGTGCGGACGACATCAGCAAGGTTCTGGGTTCTGTCAAATCCGAGTTTAACAAGTTCGGTGGCATTCTGACCAAGGCACAAAAGCACTTGCAGCATGCTTCGGGCAACATTGATGAACTATTAACCCGGCGGACAGGAGCTATCGAAAGAACCTTACGCCATATTGAGCTGTCTGACCAAGACCTCGATTTGAACTTACTTGATTTTTCAGAAGAAAGGGAAAACAATGAAGATTAATCAAATGAAAAAAGATGAACTGTTTGAAGGTTTCTATCTGATCAAGTCAGCAGAAGTCCGTCAGACAAGGGCTGGGAAAAATTATCTGGCCTTTACTTTCCAAGACGATACAGGAGTAATCGAGGGCAAACTCTGGGATGCTCAGCCACATAATGTTGAAGAATTTACTGCTGGCAAGGTTGTGCACATGCAAGGCCGACGAGAGGTCTACAATAACACACCCCAGGTAAATCAACTGACCCTGCGTCTTCCTAAGGCTGGAGAGCCCAATGACCCAGCGGATTTCAAGGAAAAACCGCCAGTAGACCAGAAAGAAATCCGAGATTATTTATCTCAGATGATTTCAAGATTGAGAATTCGGTCTGGCAGCGCGTGGTCCGCTCGCTTTATAGCAAGTACGACAAGGAGTTTTATTCTTATCCAGCTGCCAAGACCAATCACCATGCTTTTGAGTCGGGGCTAGCCTTTCATACCGCTACCATGGTCAAGCTTGCAGATGCTATCGGAGACATTTATCCTCAGCTTAATAAAAGCTTGCTCTTTGCTGGGATCATGCTTCATGACCTGGCCAAGGTTATTGAACTCAGCGGTCCGGAAAATACAGAGTACACCGTGCGAGGCAATCTTATTGGTCACATCGCTTTGATTGATGAAGAGTTGACCAAGACCCTGATGGAGCTGAAAATTGATGACAGCAAGGAAGAAGTAATCGTCCTGCGGCATGTGCTTCTCAGCCACCACGGTCTCTTGGAATATGGCAGTCCTGTACGGCCTAAGATTATGGAGGCAGAAATTCTGCACATGATTGATAATCTGGATGCGGAGATGATGATGATGACTGCTGCCTTGGGACTTGTTGATCCAGGTCAAATGAGCAATAAAATATTCGCTCTTGAAGGCCGTTCCTTCTACAAACCAAAACTTGAACAGTAAAATACGAAAAATGGACATTACTTGGAAAAGAATGTTCGTTTTTTTGTTTCTGTTATGGTATAATGAATAAAATAACTTTAATTGGTGAAAAAATGAAATTAAGAAGAAGTGAGCGTATGGTGGTTATTTCCAATTATTTGATTAACCATCCTTATGAATTAACGAGCTTAAATACATTTGCAGAAAAATATGAATCTGCCAAATCTTCTATTTCAGAAGATATTGTCATTATTAAGCGAGCCTTTGAAGAGATTGAAATTGGGACCATTGAAACGATTACTGGTGCCGGTGGAGGAGTGATTTTCAGCCCGTCCATCTCCGATACAGAAGCTAAGACCATTGTGCAAGGTCTTTGTGATCAGCTGTCTGAAAGTAATCGGATTCTTCCGGGAGGCTACATTTACCTATCTGATTTGCTCAGTACTCCATCCATTTTGAATAATATCGGACGGATCATTGCAAAAAGCTTTAAAGGTCAACAGATTGATGCTGTCATGACGGTTGCAACTAAGGGTGTACCTTTGGCCAATGCAGTAGCCAATGTTCTCAATGTACCTTTTGTCATCGTTCGTCGGGATTTAAAGATTACAGAAGGGTCAACGGTCAGTGTCAACTACGTATCTGGCTCCAGCGGAGATCGTATTGAAAAGATGTTCTTGTCCAAGCGCAGTCTCAAGGCTGGCAGTCGCGTCTTGATTGTAGATGACTTCCTCAAAGGCGGAGGGACCATTACAGGGATGATTAGTCTCTTATCTGAGTTCGACTCGGAGCTGGCAGGTGTAGCGGTCTTTGCGGACAACGCGCAGGCCAATCGCGATTATCTGGACTATAAATCGCTCTTGAAAGTAACCAATATTGATGTCAAGGCGAATACCATTGATGTGGAAATTGGAAATATTTTTGATTAGGGAAAAGGGCGGAGATTATAGATGAAAACAGTTTTAGAAAAGTTTGACCACAGTCCGCTGTGGATTCGTTTAGGAGTATTGTCGATTTTATTTGGGATTCTGATTACCGGCATGGTTTTTGTACAGGGACAGGCTAATTCCACCAGAAATTCAGTTAGTTCAGCTGCCAGCATCGCATCGAGCAGCTCTTCCTTACAGCTATCTTCTGCTCAAAAAGAAGCGCAGGAAAAAGAAATTCAGGAAGAGGAGCAAGCAGTTCAGGCCGCAGAAGAAGCAGTCAAACAGCTTGAAACCATGCAAACTTTGGAAGATTTGCAGCTGGCTAAGACTGCAGTAGAGAAGGTTAAGGATGCAGCGACGAAGGCTAGATTCCAAAGCCGTATTCAGGCGATAGCAGTCTTGATTGATCCGGAAGCAGCTCAGGCCGCTGTTTCTGAAATCCAACTGCTGCATCAGAAGAAGCAGTGGCTCAGCCGCAGCAATAAGTGTTAGCAGCAATCTAATAAGCAGAGATAGGCTTAAAATAGAAAAAATGTATTGACAGAGAAGTATCGTCATGCTATAATGATAGACGGTACTTTTTACTTTTGGTCTCTCAAAAGTGTACAGAGACGTGCTGACAAATGTTGCAAAAGTACACGCAGATGGTAGCTGTCACCAAGTGTATCATCACCAAAATTAAAAAAATACAGGAGAATGTAGATGCCTACAATTAACCAATTGGTTCGCAAACCGCGTAAATCAAAAGTAGAAAAATCTAAATCACCAGCTTTGAACGTTGGTTACAATAGCCATAAAAAAGTTCAAACAAACGTATCTTCACCACAAAAACGTGGAGTTGCAACTCGTGTCGGAACTATGACACCTAAGAAACCGAACTCTGCCCTTCGTAAGTTTGCCCGTGTACGTCTGAGCAACCTGATTGAAGTTACAGCTTACATCCCAGGTATCGGACACAACCTGCAAGAGCACAGCGTGGTGCTTCTTCGTGGTGGACGTGTAAAAGACCTTCCAGGGGTACGTTATCATATCGTCCGCGGTGCACTTGATACAGCAGGTGTTACTGATCGTAAACAAGGCCGTTCTAAATACGGTACTAAAAAACCAAAAGCATAAGGAAAGGGGAGAAAGATAAATGAGTCGTAAAAACCAAGCGCCTAAGCGCGAAGTATTGCCAGATCCGCTTTACAATTCAAAATTAGTTACTCGTCTTATCAACCGCGTTATGCTTGATGGTAAGCGTGGTACAGCGGCTTCTATCGTTTACGGAGCTTTTGACCAAATCAAAGAAGCAACTGGAAACGATGCGCTGGAAGTATTTGAAACAGCTATGGAAAACATCATGCCTGTACTTGAAGTTCGTGCTCGCCGTGTCGGTGGTTCAAACTACCAAGTTCCGGTTGAAGTTCGTCCAGAACGTCGTACAACACTTGGACTTCGCTGGTTGGTAACTATTGCTCGTCAACGTGGTGAGCACACAATGGTTGACCGCCTTGCAAAAGAAATCTTGGATGCATCTAACAACACTGGTGCAGCTGTTAAGAAACGTGAAGACACTCACCGTATGGCAGAAGCTAACCGTGCCTTCGCACACTTCCGTTGGTAAGAATAAGATACTAAGGGCGTTAAAAAAGCGACTGAAAATTAGGAAACTTGACGCAGAATCAAAGATTCTAGAAAAGCTTATCTATTTTCCGAGCTTTTAGCCCGAGTTCAATTCAACTCATCTACAAGTTGAGACCAACAAAAACAAGATAAACATTGAGAACGGGTAGGTCCTGCCTATCCGTTTTTGCTAAATAATGTTATAATAAACTGTAAAATAAATTAATAGGAGAAATAACCAAATGGCTCGCGAATTTTCACTTGAAAAACTCGTAATATCGGTATCATGGCCCACGTCGATGCTGGTAAAACAACAACAACTGAGCGTATTCTTTACTACACTGGTAAAATCCACAAAATCGGTGAAACTCACGAAGGTGCGTCACAAATGGACTGGATGGAGCAAGAGCAAGAGCGTGGTATCACTATCACATCTGCTGCGACAACAGCTCAATGGAACAACCACCGTGTAAACATCATCGACACACCAGGACACGTGGACTTCACAATCGAAGTACAACGTTCTCTTCGTGTCTTGGACGGTGCGGTAACCGTTCTTGACTCACAATCAGGTGTTGAGCCTCAAACTGAAACAGTTTGGCGCCAAGCAACTGAGTACGGAGTTCCTCGTATCGTATTTGCTAACAAGATGGACAAGATTGGTGCTGACTTCCTTTACTCAGTAAGCACTTTGCATGATCGTCTTCAAGCAAACGCTCATCCAATCCAATTGCCAATTGGTTCAGAAGATGACTTCCGCGGAATTATCGACTTGATCAAGATGAAGGCTGAAATCTATACTAACGACCTTGGTACAGATATTTTGGAAGAAGATATCCCAGCTGAATACCTTGAGCAAGCGCAAGAATACCGTGAAAAATTGGTGGAAGCAGTTGCTGAAACTGATGAAGAATTGATGATGAAATACCTTGAAGGTGAAGAAATCACTAATGAAGAATTGAAAGCTGCTATCCGTAAAGCGACAATCAATGTTGAATTCTTCCCAGTATTGTGTGGTTCTGCCTTCAAGAACAAGGGTGTTCAGTTGATGCTTGATGCAGTTATTGATTACTTGCCAAGCCCGCTTGACATCCCAGCGATCAAAGGTATCAACCCAGATACAGAAGAAGAAGAAACTCGTCCAGCATCTGACGAAGAGCCATTTGCAGCTCTTGCCTTCAAGATCATGACTGACCCATTCGTAGGTCGTTTGACTTTCTTCCGTGTTTACTCAGGTGTTCTGAACAGCGGTTCATACGTATTGAACACTTCTAAAGGTAAACGTGAGCGTATCGGACGTATCCTGCAAATGCACGCTAACAGCCGTAATGAAATTGAAACTGTTTATGCGGGTGATATCGCTGCTGCCGTAGGTTTGAAAGATACAACTACTGGTGACTCATTGACAGATGAAAAAGCTAAAATCATCCTTGAGTCTATCAACGTTCCAGAACCAGTTATCCAATTGATGGTTGAGCCTAAGTCTAAGGCTGACCAAGACAAGATGGGCGTTGCTCTGCAAAAACTGGCTGAAGAAGATCCAACTTTCCGTGTTGAAACAAACGTTGAAACTGGTGAAACAGTTATCTCTGGTATGGGTGAGCTTCACTTGGATGTCCTTGTTGACCGTATGCGTCGTGAATTCAAGGTTGAAGCAAACGTAGGTGCTCCTCAAGTATCTTACCGTGAAACATTCCGCGCTTCTACTCAAGCTCGTGGATTCTTCAAACGCCAATCTGGTGGTAAAGGTCAGTTCGGTGACGTTTGGATCGAGTTTACACCAAACGAAGAAGGAAAAGGCTTCGAGTTTGAAAATGCTATCGTCGGTGGTGTGGTTCCACGTGAATTCATCCCAGCGGTAGAAAAAGGTTTGGTTGAGTCAATGGCGAACGGTGTCCTTGCTGGTTACCCAATAGTTGACGTGAAAGCTAAACTTTACGATGGTTCATACCACGATGTCGACTCATCTGAAACAGCCTTCAAGGTTGCGGCATCACTTGCGTTGAAAGAAGCTGCTAAGACTGCACAACCAGCTATCCTTGAGCCAATGATGTTGGTAACAATCACTGTTCCTGAAGAAATCTTGGTGACGTTATGGGTCACGTAACAGCTCGTCGTGGACGTGTTGATGGTATGGAAGCGCATGGTAACAGCCAAATCGTTCGTGCTTATGTTCCACTTGCTGAAATGTTCGGTTATGCAACAGTTCTTCGTTCAGCATCACAAGGACGCGGTACCTTCATGATGGTATTTGACCACTACGAAGATGTACCTAAGTCAGTACAAGAAGAAATCATTAAGAAAAACAAAGGTGAAGCTTAAGCTTTGAGCAAACCTTGGCACTCGCGTTTGCGGGTGCTTTTTCTATTTTTGGAGAACTGCCCCTCAATAAAAAGGGGAAATGATTGATTTTGTAAGTTGTATTCCCGCATTTTCAAAAGATACTGCTTTGCTTTTTCAAATCAATGAAAGTCGAAATGAAAGTTAGTGAAAGAATTCATAATACTTGTTAATAACAATGAAATCAGTTGCATTTTACCTCAATTAAGTATATAATAGAAATGTTGAAAGGTGATTTGTAGCAACTCAAGTTACTCTTTTCACATAAAAATTTTTTGATTTTCATAAGGAGGAAATCACGAATGGTAGTTAAAGTTGGTATTAACGGTTTCGGTCGTATCGGTCGTCTTGCTTTCCGTCGTATCCAAAACGTAGAAGGTGTTGAAGTTACTCGCATCAACGACCTTACAGATCCAGTAATGCTTGCACACCTGTTGAAATACGACACAACTCAAGGTCGTTTCGATGGTACTGTTGAAGTTAAAGAAGGTGGATTCGAAGTTAACGGTAAATTCGTTAAAGTTTCTGCTGAACGTGACCCAGAACAAATTGACTGGGCTACAGACGGTGTAGAAATCGTTCTTGAAGCAACTGGTTTCTTTGCTAAGAAAGATGCTGCTGAAAAACACCTTAAAGGTGGTGCTAAGAAAGTTGTTATCACTGCTCCTGGTGGAAACGATGTTAAAACAATTGTATTTAACACTAACCACGACATTCTTGATGGTACTGAAACAGTTATCTCAGGTGCTTCATGTACTACAAACTGCTTGGCTCCAATGGCTAAAGCACTTCAAGACAACTTCGGTGTTGTTGAAGGTTTGATGACTACTATCCACGCTTACACTGGTGACCAAATGATCCTTGACGGACCACACCGTGGTGGTGACCTTCGTCGTGCTCGCGCTGGTGCTGCAAACATCGTTCCTAACTCAACTGGTGCTGCTAAAGCTATCGGCTTGGTTATCCCAGAATTGAACGGTAAATTGGACGGATCTGCACAACGCGTTCCAACTCCAACAGGATCAGTTACTGAATTGGTTGCTGTTCTTGAAAAGAACGTAACAGTTGATGAAGTAAACGCAGCTATGAAAGCAGCAGCTAACGAATCATACGGTTACACAGAAGATCCAATCGTATCTTCAGATATCGTAGGTATGGCTTACGGTTCATTGTTCGACGCAACTCAAACTAAAGTTCTTGATGTTGACGGCAAACAATTGGTTAAAGTTGTATCATGGTACGACAACGAAATGTCATACACTGCACAACTTGTACGTACTCTTGAATACTTCGCGAAAATCGCTAAATAATTCAATGGTAAAAGAAAGAGGCTCAATTGAGTCTCTTTTTCTGTACCTTGCTTTGTGAAAATCATCAAAGACAGGTCTGTGGTTTATTGAGCTTCTATTTCCCCAAATTTTTAGTCATATAGAAAGTCATTTTTGCTATATCTGTCCATTTTTCTAAATGCTTCAAGGGGCTGTTTTGCGGTAAGAGAAGCTAAGCATACTTTTCTTAAAGAAAACTATACCAATTTCATGCTTGACAAACCAAAAAACAGTGTGTATACTAGTTTTGTTGGAGTTTTTAGATTCCAAGAAGACTATACCAATTTTCAATAAGAAGGGCTGGTTTCTAAGACCAGAAATCAGAAGTAACGTTATGTGTGGAATTGTCGGAGTTGTCGGAAATCGCAACGCAACTGATATCTTGATGCAGGGCTTGGAAAAGCTGGAATACCGAGGTTATGACTCGGCTGGAATTTTTGTAACAACAGGGAAACTTCTAGTCTGATCAAGTCGGTCGGTCGTATCGCTGACCTACATGCTAAAATTGGCATTGATGTTGCTGGGACTACTGGTATCGGACATACTCGTTGGGCTACTCATGGAAAACCAAGTGAAAACAATGCCCATCCTCATACTTCACAGACTGGCCGTTTTGTCTTGGTTCACAACGGTGTGATTGAGAACTACCTTGATATTAAGAATAATTATCTAGCTGGTCATGACTTCAAGGGGCAGACAGATACAGAGATTGCTGTGCATCTGATTGGCAAATTCGCTGAAGAAGAAGGCTTGTGTCTTTTAGAAGCCTTTAAAAAAGCTCTCCACATTATCCGTGGTTCTTATGCCTTTGCTTTGGTAGACTCTGAAGATGCAGATGTTATCTATGTTGCTAAAAATAAATCCCCTCTTCTAGTCGGACTGGGTGAAGGCTACAATATGGTCTGCTCAGATGCTATGGCTATGATTCGCGAGACAAGTCAGTTTATGGAAATTCATGATCAAGAGCTGGTTATTGTCCGTAAAGACAGTGTGGAAGTGCAAGATTATGACGGGCATACTCTGGAGCGTGAAAGCTATACTGCTGAGTTAGATCTGTCCGATATTGGTAAGGGAACTTATCCATACTATATGCTCAAGGAAATCGATGAGCAGCCAACTGTGATGCGTAAGCTAATCAGCGCTTATACAGATGATAAGGGGCAAGTATCAGTAGATGCAGATATTGTCAAAGCTGTTCAGGAAGCTGACCGTCTCTATATCCTTGCAGCTGGAACTTCTTACCATGCTGGCTATGCTTCTAAGCGTATGCTGGAAGAGCTGACGGATACACCTGTTGAGCTGGGCATTGCTTCTGAGTGGGGCTATGCCATGCCGCTCCTTAGCAAGAAGCCTCTCTTTATCTTTATCAGCCAATCTGGTGAAACAGCTGATAGCCGTCAGGTCTTAGTCAAGGCGAATCAGATGGGTATTCCAAGTTTGACCGTGACCAATGTTCCAGGTTCTACGCTTTCTCGGGAAGCCAATCATACCATGCTGCTGCATGCAGGTCCTGAGATTGCGGTTGCTTCTACTAAGGCCTATACAGCTCAAATCGCAACCTTGGCTTTCTTGGCTAAAGCTGTTGGCGATGCCAATGCTTCTGAAAAAGCGGCAGCCTTTGACTTGGTTCACGAGCTGTCCATAGTTGCGCAGTCTATTGAGTCCACTTTGTCAGAAAGGAGTTGATCGACAATAAAGTCCGTGGCCTTCTGGAAACGACCCGCAATGCATTCTATATCGGCCGTGGTCAAGACTACTATGTGGCGATGGAAGCTAGCTTAAAACTCAAAGAAATTTCTTATATCCAGTGTGAAGGTTTCGCGGCTGGTGAGCTCAAACACGGTACGATCTCTCTGATTGAAGATGGAACACCGGTTTTGGCCCTGCTTTCTGATGAAGTTTTGGCTAGTCATACTCGGGGCAATATTTCAGAAGTCGTAGCTCGGGGTGCCAAGGTGCTGACTATTGCTGAGGAGAATGTAGCTAAAGAAGGTGACGATATCGTACTCAATCAGGTTCACCCTTACCTGTCACCAATCTCTATGGTGGTACCAACTCAATTGATTGCTTACTTTGCAACCTTGCACCGCGGCTTAGATGTGGATAAACCACGCAATCTCGCTAAATCTGTAACGGTGGAATAACCGTCTTAATGAATCTCGATAAAAATACCAAGCCTCAGATTTTTCTGGGGCTTTTGGTATGGTATTTGGTGATGGTGCTCTTTGGAAGTCTCTTTCTATCATGATAAAACCATGTTATTCTATGCAGATAGACAATGGATTGAGAATCATTTTTGTATTTATCGCTAATTAGTGATAAAATATTTTTATCTTAAATATCAGGAGGACAAAAGCATGGTGGAATTAGGTATTTCTACTTTTGGAGAGACAACGCCGCTGGAGGGGGACAGGGCAGACCTATACTCATGATGAGCGGATTCGGCAGCTGGTAGCAGAGATTGAGCTGGCAGACAAGGTGGGGCTGGACGTGTATGGCATTGGAGAGCATCACAGGGAGGACTTTGCGGTCTCTGCGCCGGAGATTGTGTTGGCGGTTGGTGCGGTCAAGACGGAGCGGATTCGCCTGACCAGTGCTGTCAGTGTCCTGTCGAGCTTGGATCCTATTCGAGTCTACCAGCAGTATGCGACGATTGATGCATTGTCAAATGGCAGAGCAGAAGTCATGGCTGGCCGTGGCTCTTTTATCGAGTCCTTTCCGCTCTTTGGCTATGACTTGAAGGATTATGAAGAGCTTTTTGATGAAAAGCTGGACCTGCTCCTCTATGCCAGTGCCGAGACTCGGCTAAATTGGAAGGGCAAGCTGACGCAGACTATTGACAATCGGGAAGTCTACCCACGGGCTGTGCAAGAAACATTGCCAGTTTGGGTAGCGACGGGGGGCAATGTCGAGTCCACCATTAAGGTCGCCCAGAAGGGCCTGCCAATTGCGTATGCCATTATCGGTGGACAGCCTAAGCGCTTCAAGCCCCTGCTGGATGCGTATCGCCGGATTGGGCAGGAAAGTGGCCACTCAGATGAAAGTTGAAGATTGCTGCCCACTCTTGGGGCTGGGTCATGGAGGATAATGAGGAGGCGGTCGGGACTTACTTCCATCCGACCAAGCAGGTAGTGGACGCTATCTCTAAGGACCGCCCTCACTGGCGGGAGATGACCTATGAGCAATACCTGGATCAGGTAGGACCAGAGGGGGCCATGTTTGTCGGTAGCCCTGAAAATGTCGCTCAGAAATTGATCAAGATGATAGAGGAGCTGGGACTGGACCGCTTCATGCTGCATCTGCCGTTGGGATCGCTTCCGCATGAGCAGGTTCTCCAGTCTATCGAACTCTTTGGCACCAAGGTTGCACCGCTCGTGCGGGAGTATTTTGCAGCTAAGGGTAAGTAAGATCGGAGTAGCAGTTTTTTGATAAAAATTACCTATCTCGTCTATAGAAAATATATATATGGTACTTATCTAAAAAAGGTACAAAAAACAAGGTTATTCAGCAGAGGCTGAAAAGCCTTGAAAAAGCTAGCTTAGTCTAGCTTTTTTATTTTGCTTTGATAAATATTTTTAATCAGGCTGATAGGGAAAATATATTTCCCAGGAGAACGAGAGGATGGTAAGATATATTACAAATTCAAAGAAGGAGGAAGTAATGGTCAGCAAGAAAGAATTAGTGCTGAGAGCTTTTCGGGGTGAAGAAGTTGACCGAGTGCCTGTTGGTTTTTGGTTTCACTTTGTAAGTCAAGAGGAAAAGATGCTGGGCCTAGACAATCCAGTAATTTTCAATAAAGTGTTGAGGGGCATGCTGCTTATGTTCGAGCTGCACGACCAGACTTTGTCAAGATTATGAGCGATGGCTTCTTTAAGTATCCTAGCGCGCTTTATTCGGATCATATTGAGTCCATTCGGGACTTGGCTGCTATTCAGTCTATCGGTGAGCATCATCCTTGGATTGAGCAGCAGATTGAGATGGTTAAGGCTGTAAAAGCAAGCTATCCAGAGGACCTCGCTTCCTTCTACAATATCTTTGCGCCGGTCTCCTATCTCAAGCGCTGGTTCCGCAGGGAAGGGTCGCGAGGAGATAGAGAAATTGCAGATTTTCTGGCAGAGGATCCTGAGCTGACAGGACATGTTCTAGATGTCATTGCTGGTGATATTGCTATTTTGACTAGGCGCATCATTGAGGAGACGGGCATTGAGGGGATTTATCTCAGTACCCAGCAAATCCAAGACGGCCGGGTAGATGCAGCCAGTTATCGTCGTTATATCGAGCCTAGTACGATTAAGGTTCTGGAAGCGGCCAATGCGGCTGGCGGTCAGAATATTCTCCACATCTGCGGCTTTGAAGGGGCCAGCAATGATTTGGAACTGTTCAAGGACTATCCGGCTCAAGTCTTTAACTGGGCAACTCACCATGAGGGTGTCAGCTTAGCGGAAGGGCGCAAGCTCTTTGGCAGTCAGACTGTCCTGGGCGGCTTCGAAAATGGCAGAGCAGCTCTTCTAAATACGGGCAGTCGTGCAGAATTAGAGGATGAGACCAAGCGGCTGCTGGCTGAAACTGGCAGTCAGGGAGTGATTTTAGGGGCTGACTGCACTGTACCAGATGATTTTGAAATAGAAAGATTGGACTGGATCCGCCAGGCAGCTAGTCAGTTCTGATGGAATTGCCAAAGTCCTAAAGAGCATTTTTCAACTCTTTCAAGGAGGAAGATAGATGAATCGGTATCAAAAAAGGCTTGCAGCTCTTGCTCTGATATTCTTGATAATAGGAACCTTCCTGAGTATCAGTCAGATTTATGCTCACCAGTCTTCAGACAAAAAAGAAGATGATTTGCAGGTGCTCAAGAAACTGCCAGAGCAGTCAACTGGCTTGATGCAGCCCAATGATATCGCTGCCCTGCTATTGTCTGATTAGAGTTTTACTTAAAAAGATGAATTAGCCCAATGAAAAAGTTAAAAAACAACTCATTGGCTAGATAGGAACAATAAAAAGGAGAGAAGATGACTTCAAAAAGAGAATTAGTACTGAAGGCTTTCAGAGGAGAGCCCGTTGACCGAGTGCCGGTTGGTTTCTGGCATCATTTTACCAGCGAGGAGGAGTGGCTGGCCGGTTTTGGAAATCAGGCCATTATTGAGAAAAATCTGGCTGGCCATCAAGCTTTTCTGGCAGAAGTCGAGCCAGACTTTATCAAGTTGATGAGTGATGGTTATTTTTCCTATCCTAACGAGCGCTTGAAAAAAGTCCAATCTATCAAAGAGTTGGCAGCTATTGAGTCGCTAGGTGCTGACCACCCTTGGATTAGTGAGCAGGTGGAGCTGGTTCAAAAGATTAGGGCTGGCTTTACAGAAGACTTGGTCGCTATTTACAATATTTTTGCGCCAGTGACCTACTTCAAATGGTTGGTTGGCAAGGTTGCCGGAGGAGATGATATCATTGCAGATTTCCTGGCAGAGGATGCGGTGCTCACGAAGCGGGTGCTGGATGTGATTGCTAAAGATATTGCGGCTTTGACGGAGCGGATTATCAAGGAAGCTGGAGCGGATGGAATCTACCTCAGCGTTCAGAGCATTCAGGATGCACGGGTGTCAGCAGAAGATTATAAGACTTTTATTGCTCCTAGTGAATTGGCGGTGCTGGAAGCAGCCAATGCCGCTGGCGGAGTGAATATCCTGCACATTTGCGGTTACGAAGGCGCGCGAAATGATGTTCATCTTTTCACAGATTATCCAGCTCAGGTCATCAACTGGGCAGTGGGGCCAGAAGGCATCAGCCTAGCGGAGGGCCGGAAATTGTTTGGCGGTCGTACTGTCTTGGGTGGCTTTGAAAATGGCAAGGACGGCCTGCTCTACACGGGCAGTCAAGCAGCTATTCAAGACGAGACCAAGCGACTGATAGCAGAGGCTGGCAAGGAAGCTTTGATTATCGGGGCTGACTGTACTATTCCAAGCGATATGAAAGCAGAGCGGATTCAGTGGGTTCGCCAAGCAGCAAGCTTAACATAAGAAGGAGACGAAAGAATGAGCAAGAAAAAATGGATTATTGGTGGAGCAGCAGTGATTGCTATTGTAGCTGCGACTTATTTGGGGCGGACCTTGACAGGTGCTTCATCTAGCAAGACAAGCACCTCTGCATCAGGCAGCGGTAAGGTCACGACTTTGAAAGTGGCACACACACAGAACTATGTTCCTTATGACTTTGTGGATGAAAAGGGAGAATCAGATGGCTATGAGGTTGCTGTTCTCAAGGCTATTGATGAAAAGCTGCCAGACTATCAGTTTGAATATACTGGTACCAGTGATGAAGATCTCTTAGTCGGTCTGGAATCTGGAAAATATGACATCGGAACCAAGGGAGCATGGTACACCGAAGAGCGGGCGAAGAAGTTCATCATTCCAAAAAGCCCAATAGGCGCTAGCATTATCGGTTTCACTATCCGCAAGGAAGACGCTGAAAAATATAAAACAATTGATGATTTTGCCAAGGAAAATGGCAAGTTGGTACCAATCTCTCCGCAGAATGCTCAATGGGCGGTTATCGAAGAGTATAATCAGAAGCATAGCGGTGCTCCTATTGATTTGACTGCAGCAGAGTCCTTCAAGGTAGCTGATGCTTATGCTTGGGTTCTGGAAGGGCGCTACGATGCTTTCTTTGACATCAAGCTGTCGTTTGAAAAAGCTGTGACAGACAAGGAAGGATCTTACCATCAGTATGCGGATCAACTGACTTGGTTCCCTTACAAGGGGATTCCGACCTATCCCCTACTTCATAAAAACGAACAAAATGAAGAATTTGCCAAGGCATATGAGAAGGCAATTAAGGAACTGGAAAAAGACGGAACCTTGGCTAAACTATCTGAAAAGTATTTCGGAGAAGATGTCTTCTCTTATGTGGACAAGGATTAGTTGCTGCTCTCTGCTGCTCATGGGAAACAAAAGGCTGACTGAGAAGCTAGCTGAATAAAGAACTGGAGAGTTCCGAGCTGACCTTGCTGCTGTTTGAAGGGATTTTCAAAGAGAGAGCATGGCTGCTCCAAGCTGAAAGTGCCCGTTCAAGAGAAGCTTATTCTATCTAATCACTGTCAAAGGAGAAGAAAATTATGGTCTCGTATGACTTGTCCCGTGTCTTTGGCCTGCTGCCTAGTCTGCTGCAGGCTCTGCCGACCACTTTATGGATTATGTTTGTGACAGCTTTGATTGGCTCCTTGCTGGGTGGTCTGTTGGCTTGGGCTCAGATTTCTGAGGAGCAGTCTTTCGCTGGTCTGGCTAGAGGATATATATTTATTCTTAGATGCACACCGCCTATCGTCTTGCTATTTTTGGTTTTTTATGGCATTCCAGAGTTTTTAGAATGGTGGCTGGGGCTGGATATCAATAATTGGTCGCGGACTGTTTTTGTCATCATCACCATGATTCTGCTCTTTGCGGCTATGATTGCGGAAGTCTTCAAGGCAGCCTATCTTGCTGTTCCCAAGGGACAGACCGAGGCTGGTCTCAGTATTGGCTTGACACCGGCGCAGTCTTTTCTGCGTATTGTCCTGCCACAGGCTTTTCGCATCGCCCTGCCCAATCTGACTACTGCCCTTCTTAATCTCATGCGGGATGCTGCGCTGGCTTATACGATTGGGGCAGTGGATGTCATGGGAGCAGGACAAAATCTCATCAGTCGGAATCTGGGCAATTATTCCCTCGAAACCTATACAGCGGTGGCCTTGATTTACTGGGGAATTGCTCTAGTGGTTTCGCTGGCTTCCCAGCTTCTGGAAAAAAGTCTGACAGTTAAGGAGAGGTAAAGCATGGATTTGAATTATATTGTAAATACCTTTCTGGTAACGTTGAAAGGCATACCGGTAACCCTGATCATTATGGTGGTGGCTATTCTGCTCAGCTTTATTCCGGCTCTGCTTCTAGCTCTGGGACAGATTTATAAAGTTCGGGGTGTTCGGACCTTTTCAGTGGTTTATCTGGCCTTTATTCGGGCGACGCCTCCCATTTTGCTCATTCTCTTTTTCTATAGTCTTTTTCCTAGCTTACTGAATCAAATTTTTAAAAGTCTGGGCAGTCAGGTAGACGTCTTTAAGTTCAATCCGCTTTACTATGCTTTCATCATTTATAGCCTGATGACGACAGGCAGTTTATCGGAAATTCTGCGCTCTGCTATTTTGACAGTGGATAAAGGGCAGTTGGAAGCGGCGCAGGCGATTGGTTTAACGAATTTTCAAGCCTATCGGAGAATAGTTTTTCCTCAGGCTCTGCGCTCTGCCTTGCCCAATCTGGCCAATCTAGTTATCAATCTAGTCAAGGGCACCTCACTGGTATTTGTCATGACAGTCAAAGATATCACAGCCCTGGCTAAGATAGAAGCCTCCCATTCTTACCAGTATTCAGAGTCTTACCTGGTGATTTTTGTTATTTATCTCATTATTTGTGGCTTGATTCAGTGGATTTTTAGGGGCTTGGAAAAGCGCTACGCTCTTGCTTAGGAAGGAAAGATTATGTTAGAAGTAAAGCATATCTCCAAACGATTTGGAGAGCACCAGGTGCTGGCAGATGTCAGTCTTAAGGTCAATCAAGTCGATGTTGTGGTTATTCTGGGCCCCTCAGGCTCTGGGAAAACAACATTTCTACGCTGTCTGAATCACTTAGAAAAAGCGGATAGCGGCCAGCTGACTTTGTCTGGTAAGGACTATGATTTGGCTAAGCTCAGCAAAAAGGAGATTTTGGAAATTCGTAGAAAGACAGCCTTTGTCTTTCAGCATTATAATCTCTTTGCCAATAAAACAGCCCTTGAAAATATCTTAGAGGGCTTAGTGATCGCTCGTAAGATACCAAGGGAAGAAGCGCTTGAGACTGCGGAAGAGTCCTTGAAGCGCGTGGGCCTCTTGGCCTACAAGGACTATTATCCTTCGCAGCTATCAGGCGGCCAGCAGCAGCGAATTGGGATTGCGCGTGCCATTGCTGTCAAGCCAGATGTCATCCTACTGGATGAGCCAACTTCGGCTCTAGATCCGGAACTGGTCGGCGAAGTCCTCAGTGTCATGAAGCAGTTGGCTCAGGAGGGAGTGACCATGGTCGTTGTGACCCACGAGATGAGCTTTGCCCGTGATGTGGCCAACCATGTCATCTTTATGGACGGCGGTCATATCGTCGAAGAAAATCCTCCTCAGAAATTCTTCTCTAGCCCGAATGAAGAGCGGACCAAACAATTTCTGTCCCGCATTCTATCGGATGCCAGCTATAGTGTAGAATATATGATTTGAAATCTGGATTGTGTCCAGATTTTTATTATAAAAAGGCGTCTTTATAGGAATGAAAAGGTCCTCAACGACTTTCTCGATTACATTTGTAAATTTATTTTAAAAAATTATGTAAAATCTATTGACAAATAAATTCTGTCATGATAAAATTACAACTGTAAACAAAAAAGTTTACGTAAATTTAATCAGAAGGTATGAATACAGCCGGAAGGCAATTATTTTTTTGGGAGGATTAGAAATTATGTGAAATTATCTTCGTCTGAAAGAGATTTGATTCACTGATAAAAAGTAGAGACTGACTCAGTCTTGATTTTTTTGGAAATCGAATAAGTTATGTAAAATAATAGATAGAAGAAAATCTCCCAAATGAATGTTTATAGTAGATAAGGAAAAGATTTCTTATCTGAAATTTTGGTAAAAATAAAAATTATGTAAAGCGAAAAATGAAGAAAAGTGAGGCAATGCTATGAACAACAACTACAACAATTTTAACAATATGGACGACCTTTTCAACCAACTCATGGGGCGCATGGGCGGCTACAACAGCGAACACCGGCGCTATTTGATTAATGGTAGAGAGGTCACACCGGAAGAGTTTGCTCAGTACCGGGCTACTGGCAAGCTCCCTGGTCAAGGAGCAGGTGAGCAGACTAGCCAGACTGCTGCTCAAGGACCTAAGCAGGATGGTATCCTGGCTAAGCTAGGTCGCAATCTGACCCAAGAAGCGCGTGATGGTAAGTTAGATCCTGTCATTGGGCGCAATAAGGAAATCCAAGAAACAGCTGAAATCCTTTCTCGCCGGACTAAGAATAATCCAGTTCTGGTCGGGGATGCCGGAGTTGGTAAGACAGCTGTCGTAGAAGGATTGGCTCAGGCCATCGTCAATGGCGATGTGCCAGCGGCCATCAAGAACAAGGAAATTATTTCTGTTGATATTTCCGGTCTGGAAGCTGGTACTCAGTATCGTGGTAGCTTTGAAGAAAATATTCAAAACTTGGTCAATGAAGTCAAGGAAGCCGGCAACATTATCCTCTTCTTTGATGAAATCCATCAAATCCTAGGAGCAGGATCTACTGGCGGAGACAGTGGCTCTAAGGGATTGGCAGATATTCTCAAACCGGCTCTTTCTCGTGGTGAATTGACCGTTATCGGGGCTACTACTCAGGACGAGTACCGTAACACCATTCTCAAAAATGCAGCTTTGGCTCGTCGTTTCAATGAAGTCAAGGTCAACGCACCGTCTGCCGAGGATACCTATCAGATCCTTCGAGGCATTCGGGACCTGTATGAAAAGCACCACAATGTCGTCCTGCCAGATGAAGTGCTGAAAGCGGCTGTGGACTACTCTGTCCAGTATATTCCACAACGGAGCCTGCCAGACAAGGCGATTGACCTGGTCGACGTGACTGCTGCCCACTTGGCAGCCCAGCATCCAGTGACTGATGTTCATGCGGTTGAAAATGAGATTGCTGAACAGAAAGACAAACAGGAAGCGGCTGTTGAGAAAGAAGATTATGAAGCAGCTCTGAATGCTAAGACTCGCATTGAAGAGCTGGAAAAGAAAATTCAAAATCACACTGAGGATATGAAGGTGACAGCTACGGTCAACGATGTAGCAGAGTCTGTTGAACGGATGACGGGTGTACCAGTATCTCAGATGGGTGCCAGCGACATTGAGCGCCTCAAGGGCATGAATGACCGTCTCAAAGCTAAAGTTATCGGCCAAGATAAGGCTGTAGAAGCCGTGGCTAGAGCTATCCGCCGTAATCGTGCAGGCTTTGATGAAGGCAACCGTCCAATCGGAAGCTTCCTCTTTGTTGGTCCGACAGGTGTCGGAAAGACTGAGCTTGCTAAGCAACTAGCTCTGGATATGTTCGGTACCAAGGAAGCCATCATCCGTCTGGATATGTCAGAATACTCTGATCGGACTGCTGTTTCCAAGCTGATTGGTACGACTGCAGGCTATGTCGGCTATGATGACAACAACAACACCCTGACCGAGCGTGTGCGCCGCAATCCTTACTCTATCATTCTCTTGGATGAGATTGAAAGGCTGATCCACAAGTGATTACCCTTCTCCTTCAAGTTCTGGATGACGGTCGCTTGACAGATGGTCAAGGGAATACAGTCAACTTCAAGAATACGGTTATTATTGCGACTTCCAATGCTGGCTTTGGCTACGAAGCAGGCTTGGAAGAGGATGCTGAAAGCCTGATTTGATGGATCGACTCAAAGCTTATTTCCGTCCAGAATTCCTCAATCGTTTCAATGCGGTTATTGAGTTCTCTCATCTCAAGAAAGAAGACTTGATGGAGATTGTGAATCTCATGCTGATCGAAGTAAATCAAACCTTGAGCAAGAAAGAAATTGATCTGGCTGTATCTGATGCAGCTAAGGAATTCCTGCGCGATGCTGGTTATGACCAAGTCATGGGTGTTCGTCCGCTCCGCCGTGTCATCGAGCAGCAAATCCGTGACAAGGTGACTGACTTCCACTTGGATAATCTAGATGCTAAGCACTTGACGGCCGATTTGGAAGATGGTGTCTTGGTTATCAAGGAAAAGGGTGCTGCCGCATCTGAAGAAGACAAGCAGGCAGAATAAAGCTTACTAAGTCAACTAACTTTTCAAAGACCTCCTTCTTAGATGAAGGCAGGTCTTTTTTGTTAAGTAGGAATTACAAATTACTTTCTGTGAATAAATTAGTATCTATCCCAACATCTCAACTTGACTCTCCTTAATAGAACCTAAAAGCAAGCAACTTTATAAAGCCAGTATATTAGCCTATCAGGGGGATCAGCTTTATGCAGAAGGATTTAAAACAAGAGAGATGAATAATTTTTTGACGAAAGGAGACTGCTATGAAACAGTCCATAACTACAATTAAGCGCAATGTCATTATCTTTGCATTCTTCAGCACTCTATGTGGCTGGATTGGTTATGTTGTTGATAAAGTAACCGGCCAAGCTCATTACGAAAATATCGGAACAGAGATAGGAAGCGGCTCTTTAGGGATGCTGATTTGGCTGGTAACTCCCTTAATCTGTACCATCTTTCTTCGAAGCTTTGGCGGAGACGGCTGGAAAGAGTCAGTTTTTTCCATTAATTTTAAAAATAATAAAAAATTATACCTTGTTAGTTTTTAGTTTACCCTCTTGTTACGATGATAGTGATATTATTGGGACTGATGGCTCAAGGCATCAGAGTGACAGATGTGAAGGTTGAGTTCACGGCCTATCTTGGAATCTTGCTCACACAGATAGGAACTCAATTCATAAAAAATATCTTTGAAGAATCCGTTTGGAGGGCTTACTTTACCAATCAATTAATCAAATTAAAATTATCCGACTTAAAACTATATCTACTTGTTGGCTTTATCTGGTGGATTTGGCATCTGCCTTACATTATGAAGTTTCTGTCTGAGAGAGAAATCCAAAATACCTTGCCGGTTGGAAGGTTTACATTCTTCCTTATCGGGATGATAACTGTTGCATGCTGGACGGTCATGTATACAGAGATTTTTAGAATTACCAAATCTGTTTGGCCTCTAGTTATTATGCACACTATGGAAGATGCGGTTATAAATCCTTTACTATTACTAGGATTTGTCTCGGTAGAAAAAAATCAGGCTTTCCTCTTCTCGCTTTCAGTGGGGATGATTCCGACTATTCTTTATTTAACCGTTGGTCTAGCTATACGGAAATGGAGGAAAAAACAGGAGTATGGAAAGTCGAGCTAACAGAGTAATAAAAGACGATAATGTTGATTTATTTTTCTATTAAATAGAGGCAAAAGACTCTCAAAAGTCTATAAAATTTGAAAAGTTGACATTTCAATGAATTATGTTCTAATTTTTTTGTAATTTTCAAGTTTTTATATATGTAAATGTCAGAAAAAAGTGTATAATGGATTAGTAAATTAAATTTTAGGAGAGGATTTAATTATGAAAAAGTTGGATATTACAACTATGCCTGACTATAGGAAAGTCGAGGCTGTTGTTCAGTTGTTAGTTAATGGAACCTTAACTAGTTATCGGATTGCGACGGATGCAAACATCAGCAAGATGAGTATCCTGACCTTAACTAAAGGGACCAGCAAAATTAAGAACATTACTTATCAAACTGCGATGGCCTTAATTAATTGGTATGAAGAAAACCATGAAAAATACGGCATCACCATTCATCACAAGGCTGCAGGATAGTCTAAAACTATGATGTAGCTCAACCCTAACCCAGCTAACCATTTGGATAGCTGGGTTTTTCTATGCCTCTTAGCGATTGCCGGCTCGCAGAGTCGAGCAGAGCTTAGAGGCATTGATGCAGACTGAGCGCAAGCGAAGTCTAGGTTCCGCTAAAACTTAATGGAACAAGTTTGAAGCTCAATTGAACTTAAGAGCAGCAATGCTCACTTTCTTACTTTTTTCTGTCCTTATGGGCAGATTTTTTTGACAGTCCAAGAGTGAACAGTCACTTGTGTAATTCTTGGTCTTTTTGTTACCGTTTTCAAGATTTATAATAAATCTATAAGAATAAGAAAAATAAAGGGGAGTTACCATGAATATCCTTCTTAATATTCTAAATTGGTTCTCGCAGAACATTCTGCAAAATCCAGCTTTCTTCGTCGGCCTTTTGGTGCTAATCGGTTATGCACTGCTTAAGAAACCAGCCCACGATGTGTTCGCTGGCTTCATTAAAGCAACAGTCGGCTATTTGATTCTTAATGCCGGAGCAGCCGGTCTGGTGAATACTTTCCGGCCAATTCTGGCAGCCCTGAACTTTAAGTTCAAAATCGGGGCGGCGGTCATTGATCCTTACTTTGGATTGACAGCGGCGAATACAAAGATTGCGGAAGAGTTTCCAAACTTTGTCGGAACAGCTACAACAGCGCTCTTGATTGGCTTTGGCTTCAACATCCTACTAGTAGCTTTCCGTAAGGTCACTAAGATTCGGACTCTCTTCATCACTGGTCACATCATGGTTCAGCAGGCTGCTACTGTATCATTGATGGTGCTCTTGCTGGTACCGCAGCTGCGCAATAGCTGGGGAACCTTGGCTATCGGCCTCATCTGTGGTCTCTACTGGGCTGTCAGTTCCAATATGACTGTCGAAGCGACTCAGCGCTTGACTGGCGGTGGTGGTTTCGCCATCGGTCACCAGCAGCAATTTGCCATCTGGTTCGTTGATAAGGTTGCGCCTTTCTTTGGTAAAAAAGAAGAAAATCTGGACAATCTGAAGCTGCCTAAGTTCCTGTCTATCTTCCATGATACAGTCGTTGCTTCTGCAACTTTGATGCTAGTTTTCTTCGGTGCTATTCTCTTAGTCTTGGGACCAGATGTTATGGCCAACAAAGAAGTTATCACGACTGGTACACCATTTGACCCTGCTAAGCAAGACTTCTATATGTATATCATGCAGACAGCCTTTACTTTCTCTGTCTATCTCTTCATCCTCATGCAAGGGGTGCGCATGTTCGTATCAGAACTGACTAATGCCTTTCAAGGTATTTCAAGCAAGCTCTTGCCAGGTTCCTTCCCTGCGGTGGATGTGGCAGCGTCTTATGGATTTGGCTCACCAAATGCCGTTCTTTCTGGCTTTGCCTTTGGTTTGGTTGGCCAGCTGATTACCATTGTACTATTGATTGTTTTCAAAAATCCAATCCTGATTATCACTGGTTTCGTTCCTGTCTTCTTTGACAATGCAGCGATTGCAGTCTATGCCGATAAACGTGGTGGCTGGAAAGCAGCCCTTGTCCTATCATTTATTTCAGGTGTGCTGCAGGTAGCCCTTGGTGCTCTCTGTGTGGCTCTGCTAGGCTTGGCTTCTTATGGCGGATATCACGGTAATATCGACTTTGAAATTCCGTGGTTAGGCCTTTTGGCTACATCTTCAAATATCTGGGTATTATCGGTTATGCTCTGGTTTGCTTCTTCTTCTTGCTCATTCCTCAGCTGCAATTCGCTAGAGCTAAGGATAAGGAAGCCTACTATCAAGGTCAGGTACAGGCAGAAGACTAAACTTCTATGATTATAAAATAAGATTTCGGAGGAAACTAAAATGGTTAAAGTATTAACAGCATGCGGAAACGGCATGGGATCATCTATGGTGATTAAAATGAAAGTGGAAAATGCGCTGCGTAATTTGGGACAGACAGACTTCACAGTCAACTCCTGCAGTGTCGGGGAGGCTAAAAGTTTAGCTTCAGGCTACGATATCGTGATTGCTTCTCTGCATTTAATCAATGAATTGGAAGGCCGCACCAATGGGAAATTAATCGGCTTGGACAACCTGATGGATGATAAGGAAATCACTGAAAAATTAAGTCAGGTATTGTAAGAATTTCTATCTATGAAGATGGGTTCTCAGTTAGGGTAGGGTGGTTAGGCTGCCCCACCTTCCTATTATTGTCTATTGTGAGATTGCGCAGGGGCTAAAATTCTGGAAAGTATTGAAGATGCCCCTTGTATCTAATGAAAGGAAGAGAAATGAATTTAAAACAAGCATTGACAGACAACAAATCCATTCGTTTAGTCTTTCAGCCGAGACTTGGCAGGAAGCAGTCAAGCTATCAGTAGAGCCCTTGATTGAGAGCGGAGCTGTTCAGCCTCAGTACTACGATGCCATCGTCGAGTCGACAGAAGAATATGGACCTTATTACATTCTCATGCCAGGCATGGCTATGCCTCATGCCAGACCAGAAGCAGGGGTTAATCGCGACGCCTTCTCCCTGATTACACTGACAGAACCAGTCACTTTTTCAGATGGCAAGGAGGTTAGTATTCTGCTTTCTTTGGCGGCTACCAGTTCCAAGATTCATACCAGCGTGGCCATTCCGCAGATTATTGCTCTGTTTGAGTTGGAAAATTCCATTGAGCGCCTCAAGGCTTGCCAATCAGAAGAAGAAGTGCTGGCTCTGATAGAGGAATCCAAGGACAGCCCTTACTTGCAGGGTCTGGATTTAGATTCCTAATGCATGCTTAGAGATAATTGATTGCAACTGAAACTAAGAAATGAGGTAAAAAGATGTCAAAACAGATTCCAAATTTACAGGTGGCGTTGGACCATTCAGATTTGCAGGGAGCTATCAAGGCTGCTGTCTCTGTCGGTCATGAAGTGGATGTGATTGAGGCAGGAACGGTTTGTCTCCTGCAAGTGGGAAGCGAGCTCGTCGAAGTGCTCCGCAGTCTTTTTCCAGAGAAAGTCATCGTAGCTGACACCAAGTGTGCGGATGCCGGCGGAACGGTAGCTAAGAACAATGCGGTACGCGGCGCAGACTGGATGACCTGTATCTGCTCAGCAACCATTCCAACCATGAAGGCAGCCTTGAAAGCTATTCAGGAAGAGCGCGGCCAACGTGGGGAAATTCAGGTCGAACTCTACGGAGACTGGACTTATGAACAAGCTCAGACTTGGCTGGATGCCGGTATTTCGCAGGCCATTTACCATCAATCCCGCGATGCTCTTTTGGCTGGGGAAACTTGGGGAGAAAAGGATCTTAATAAAGTCAAGAAACTGATTGAGATGGGCTTCCGCGTATCAGTGACAGGCGGTCTGAATATTGATACGCTCAAACTCTTTGAAGGAGTTGATGTCTTCACCTTCATTGCTGGACGCGGTATTACTGAAGCTGAAGATCCAGCTGCTGCTGCGCGGGCCTTTAAAGATGAAATCAAGCGAATTTGGGGGTAGGCCATGGCACGTCCAATTGGAATTTATGAAAAGGCAACACCCAAGCATTTTTCTTGGAGCGAGCGTTTAGCTTTTGCCAAAGAACTAGGCTTTGACTTTGTTGAAATGTCGGTGGATGAAAGCGATGCTCGCTTAGCGCGCTTGGAATGGAGTAAGGAAGAACGCTTTGAAGTGGTCAAGGCCGTTTATGAAACGGGTGTCCGCATTCCGACTATCTGCTTTTCTGGGCACCGCCGCTATCCACTAGGATCAAACGATCCAGCCCTCGAAGCCAAGTCGCTGGAAACCATGAAGCAATGTATCGAGTTGGCTCAGGACTTGGGAGTACGGGTCATTCAGCTAGCAGGCTACGATGTTTATTATGAGGAGAAATCTCCTGCAACTCGTGCTCGCTTCCTGAAAAACCTCCGTCAAGCTTGTGATTGGGCGGAGCAGGCTCAGGTCATGCTGGCGATTGAGATTATGGATGATCCTTTTATCAACAGCATTGAGAAATATCTGGCTGTCGCGAAAGAAATCAATTCGCCTTATCTCTTTGTCTATCCGGATACGGGCAATGTCTCTGCTTGGCACAATGACCTTTACAGCGAGTTTCTGCTGGGCCATCAAGCCATTGCAGCCCTGCATTTGAAAGATACCTATGCCGTGACCGAGCAGTCCAAGGGGCAATTCCGCGATGTGCCTTTTGGTCAAGGTTGTGTCAACTGGGAAGATACTTTCAGAATTTTAAAAGAAACCAATTATCAAGGGCCATTTTTGATTGAAATGTGGTCTGAAAATTGTCCAACGGTAGAGGAAACCAAGGCGGCTATCAAAGAAGCCCAAGATTTCCTTTATCCACTCATTGAGAAAGCGGGGTTAAACTAATGCTGTTACCAGAATTAAGAGAGCGCGTTTACAAGGCTAATTGTGACCTACCAAAACATGGCTTGGTTAAGTTTACTTGGGGAAATGTCTCTGCGGTGGACCGCGAAGCGGGCTTGATTGTCATCAAACCGAGCGGTGTGGACTACGATAAGCTCAGTCCGGAAATATGGTTGTGGTCGACTTGGATGGCAATATCGTTGAAGGCGACCTCAATCCGTCATCTGACTTGGCTACCCACGTGGAGCTCTACAAGGCTTTCCCAAAAGTCGGTGGCGTTGTTCACACGCACTCAACGGAAGCGGTTGGCTGGGCACAGGCTGGGCGCGATATTCCATTTTACGGAACGACGCATGCGGATTATTTCTACGGTCCCATTCCAGCGGCACGTTCATTGACAGAAAGCGAAATCAACACGGCCTACGAAAAAGAAACAGGCACCGTGATTATTGAAACCTTCCGCGAGCGCGACATTGACCCCATGGCAGTGCCAGGTGTCACTGTGCGCAACCACGGTCCCTTTACTTGGGGCAAGACGCCAGAAGCTGCGGTTTACCACAGCGTTGTCTTGGAAGAAGTTGCCAAAATGGCGCGCTTCACCGAGCAAATCAAACCCGATGTCAAAGAAGCACCAAAATACCTCATGGACAAGCACTACCTCCGCAAACACGGACCGAACGCTTACTATGGGCAAAAAGGCGCTAGTCATTAAAAAAACAAAGAGCAGTCCCAGGGATTGCTTTTTTGTGTTGGTTTTAAGTGGCATCTTGATTTTTAAAGTGGTATAATAAATGCAATTTGATGAGTTAGAAAGAACAAAATGACAAAAAAAGTAACAATCAATGATATTGCTAGCTTGGTTGGGGTGTCCAAGGCGACGATTTCCTATTACTTAAATGGAAATATGCGGAAAATGTCTTTGGAGACGAGGGAGAAAATCCGGCTGGCCATTGAAGAAACGGGCTATCAACCCAACAAAATGGCGCAGAGTTTGGTGACCAGAGACACCAAGACGATTGGCGTTGTGATTGCGGATATCACCAACCCCTTCATTTCCTCAGTTATCAAAGGGATTCATGACACTTGCAAGAAATACGGCTACACGGTTAACTTTACCAATTCGGACAATGACCAGCTGATTGAGCAGGAAAAATATCGAGCGGCTTCAGCAGCAGAATGTCTCAGGGATTATTCTCGATACGGTGGATGCCAATTCGCTCCTGATTCAAAAAGCTGAGTAAGAAGCGGACGGTTCTAGTGGACAGGCAATCGAGAGAAGTGACGCTGGACACGGTTGTATCTAATAATCGTAACTCGACCAAGGCTTTTCTGGCAGAAATGAAGAAGGCAGGCTATGAAGACATTTACTTTGTCACCTTTCCGATTGAGGGGATTTCGACGCGGGAAATGCGTTATCAGGGCTTTAAAGAAGAGGTTTCGGCTGACCCAGAGAAACTTTTGGTTTTGGGACAAGACGGGACAGCTCAAAAAATTCTTCAGTTGATTGAGCAAAGGCAAGAAAAAATCGCTTTTTTCACCATGAACGGCCCAGCCCTGCTTGATTTTATGAAAATCTTGAACAAGACCGACTACAGCTATCCCCGTGATTTTGGTCTGGGTTCCTACGAGGATTTGGAATGGATGGAGGTTTTAAATCCGAATGTGTCCTGTATTCGCCAAGATTCTTATAAAATTGGTCAAGTGGCAGCAGAACATCTAATCAAAAAATTAAGAGGAGAGCTAGCGGCGGAACCTGCTCAACTCCTTGTCGTTCCTAGCTTTACAGTTCTTAGAAGCTCTTTTTAGAAATGAAGTATTCGCGCGAGTGGATACTTTTTTTAAAATATTTTTTGAAACCGCTTGCAATTCTAAAGAGAATAGTGTATACTATAACAGTAGAAAGGTGAAACGGTTAACCATAAATTAAAGCATTATTTTATAAGGGAAACGTAGTTCACTTTTATTTTTTGAAAATAAGTTAACCGCTTCGCCCAGAGTTTGAAAATAATTTCGCAGTGAAAGGTTGATTGCTCGTCTAGAAAGGAGACCTAGTGAATAGTAAAACAATATTAAGCGACCCCTTGGATGCCTGCTATGCCGTTGCAAGGTTGACCGATAGCGCTAACGACTATCTTTTGGTGGCTTCGGAGACCGAAAATGCCTGCTTGGCCTATGATGTCAATCGCGATTTCGCAAGGACGGTGGTTTGGAGCGAGGTTGGTGGCACCATGTCCATTATCCAAGTGCCAGGGACGCTGGATTTCTTGGCAACCCAGCGCTTTTATCCCGGTTTTGATGCCAAGGATTGCCGGATTGTTCACGGACAGTTCGAGGGCGAGGGCAAGTGGACAATCACGGAAGTGGGGGCTTTTCCTTATCTGCATCGCTTTGATTTAGTTGACAATGAGCGTGGAGCTATTCTTTTTATCGGTTGTACGATTGCCAATTCCAAGCAGTTTGTCGAGGACTGGTCGGATGACGGGAAAATTTTTGTCGGTCATTTTGATAAACAGGTAAGGCAGCTGACAAATGTAGAAGAATTGCAACTTCGGCTCAAGAAAAATCACGGTTACTATCCTGTTCACGCGGAGCATTACTCGCTTATCACAGCGGTGGAAGGGATTTATCGTTTGGACTATCCGCAGGGTGCGTCTGACTGGACTTTGACCCAGCTCTTTGATGAAGAAACGAGCGATATTGTGCAGTTGGACATGGACGGTGACGGTCGTCTGGAAAATATGATTATCCAGGCTTTCCATGGCGATAGCTTGCGAATTTTGTCAGAAGATTTTAAGGAGGAATTATTTGCCTATCCAGAAGCGACGCCTTTTGGGCACGCTATCTGGTCGGGGACTTTACTCGGTCAGCCAACCTTTGTCTTTGGCTGGCGCTCAGGGAAGAAGCACTTGCTTGCTTTTACCTATGAAAATGGACGTTTTCTGGAACACATGATTGCTCCAGAAGTTGCTTCTAGCAACTGTTTGGCTTTTGAAAAAGCTGGAAAATCCTATATCTTTTCGGCGAATAATGGGAAAAATACAGTTGCTCTTTACGAACTACAAAAGGAGGAAAAGAATGCCTAAGAAGAAAGTTCTTGTGACGGGAATTGTGCCTAAGGAAGGCTTGGTCAAGCTAATGGAAAAGTACGATGTGACCTACTCAGACGGGGAGCCGTTTTCACGCGACTATGTGCTGGAACACTTGCCTGAGTACGACGCTTGGCTCTTAATGGGGCAAAAAGGGGACAAGGAAATGATCGATGCGGGGAAAAACTTGCAAATCATCTCTCTTAATGCGGTTGGTTTTGACCATGTGGACATCGAATACGCCAAACAAAAAGGGATTGTGGTCTCCAATTCGCCGCAAGCTGTGCGGGTACCGACAGCTGAAATGACTTTTGCCCTTCTCTTAGCCGCTACCAAACGTTTAGCCTTCTATGACAAGATTGTCCGTACAGGAAACTGGATTGACCCGAGCGAAAGACGCTATCAAGGGCTGACACTTGAGGGCGCAACGCTTGGTATCTACGGTATGGGGCGTATTGGTTCAACTGTGGCTGGCTTCGCCAAGGCTTTTGGGATGAAAGTGCTCTATCACGACCTCTATCGATTGCCAGAGGAGAGGGAAAAAGAATTGGGCGTTAGCTATGTGGAATTTGATGATTTGGTTGAGAAGGCTGATGTCATTACCATTCATGCTCCGTCTCTACCGTCCACTCACCACAAATTTAACAAAGAAGTGTTCAAGAAAATGAAGAACAGAAGCTATCTAATCAATGCAGCGCGTGGTCCGATTGTGTCTGAAGAAGACTTGATTGAAGCGCTTAAAACTGGAGAGATAGCGGGAGCTGGTTTGGATGTCTTTGAGTTTGAGCCAGAAGTTTCTGAAGAGCTTCGCGCTTTGGACAATGTTATCATGGCGCCGCATGCAGGAACGGGAACGATTGAAGGTCGCCGTACCTTGGCAGCAGAAGCCGCAGCGAATATTCTTTCCTTCTTCGAAGGGAACCCTGTCAATGTCGTAAACAAATAAAATAAAGGAAAAAGGGTAAAACTATGCTAGAAGCCTTACAAAAATTTTTCGATGTTTTTGGTGCAACAATCGTTGTACCAGTAATGATTTTTATTGTTAGTCTGTTCTTGAAAGTCAGTCCCAAGCGCGCTTTTTTCAGTGCCCTGCGCGCGGGGGTTGGTTTGACAGGATTTGGCTGGGTCATCTCTGCTTTTACACCGCTGGTAACCAAGTACATCCAGCAAATGGTTGACACGGCAGGGCTCAATTTGCCTATCGTTGACATCGGTTGGCAAACGGGTTCTCTGACTGCCTTCTCTTCTTCAATTGGTCTGTCCTTCTTCGTTTTTGGTCTGCTGATTGAGTTGCTTCTTTTCCTTTTTGGGATTACGCGGGTCTTTGTACCGTCCAATCTCTGGAATAACTTCGGTTACATGATTTGGGGAACCATGGCTTATGCGGCAACAGGAAACTTTATCCTCTCCTTTGCTTTCATGGTCTTGTCCTTCTTTACTCACTGATTATGTCAGAAGTGGTAGCAGAGCGCTGGTCAGAATACTACGGAGTCAAAAATGCAACAATCAACTCTATTCACAATATCGAAACCTTGATTCCAGCCTTAGTATTGGATCCGCTGTGGAACCTTATCGGTATTAACAAGGTCAAACTCAATCCAGAATCGCTGAAAACCAAGCTGGGAATTTTCGGAGAACCCATGACTCTCGGTTTCTTGCTGGGGATGATTATCGGGATTCTCGGTAGCTTGAAAAATCTGGCGAGTTTGGAAGTCTGGGGTGGCATTCTAGGTTTTGCCATGTCACTTGCAGCCGTTATGACCATTTTCCCCTTGATTACAGGCGTCTTTGCAAGCGCTTTCGGACCTCTGGCTGAAGCGGTCGAAAAGAACAAGAAAAAAGAAAGCGAAGAAGAAGACGGACTGGCAGACAAGAAACGCTGGTTTATCGCAGTGGATGACGGAGTTGGTTTTGGTGAACCTGCCACTATCATTGCGGGGCTCATTCTGGTGCCAATCATGGTCTTGATTTCCTTGATTTTGCCGGGCAACCGCGCGCTTCCAGTCGTTGACTTGATTGCTATTCCCTTTATGATTGAAGCCATGATTGCCGTATCAAAAGGAAATATCCTCAAGGCGATCCTAAACGGAATCGTTTGGTTTTCACTGGGACTTTATGCGGCCAGCGCCCTCGGTCCAATTTATACGGAAGCTGTGCAGCAATATGGAGCGGTCTTGCCAGCAGGAGTGGTCTTGATTATGAGTTTCAATCTTTTGGCTCACCCTTTGACGGCTCTCGTCTTCTTTGCTTGGATTTCGGGCAATCCGCTTTGGATTGGCGTGACGATTGCTGTTTACCTAGTGTCTCTTTTCTTCCTACGGACAAAACGCGAGTCTATCTACGCTTATTTGCGGAAAATGGCAGATAAAAATAGTGGCTTTGAAGGAAGTAAAGAAAAGATTATGATTAGCGAAGACTAATGAATGACAGATTTGAATTTGGAGGACTGTATCATGAAGAAAATTGACGGACATGCACATATTTTAAATACCATTGCTGGTTTTAACGGCAAGGGCAGACTGAATGCTCTGGGCAATGGCTATGCCATTTGGGACGACGGCGAATTGATTAAGCTCATTCCAGACGGCTATGGCGACAAGGACTTTACAGCAGAGGCTTTCTTGAAGTACATGGATGCCAATGATATTGAGAAAGCGGTGATTTTGCAAGGACACTTGAATGGCTATCAAAACTACTATACTCATCTGGCGATTAAGCGCTACCCAGACCGCTTTACAGGCGCATTTTCGGTGGATCCATTTGCTGAAAATGCTATGCAGATTGTTCGCCGTCATGTAGAAGAGCTGGGCTTTAGAGCACTCAAATTTGAAATCAGCCAAGGTGGTGGTATCCACGGCTATCGTGGACAAAAGACGCCTTTCCGCTTGGACAGCGACCCGCATGTCAGCTTGATTTTGAGCTACTTGCTGGATTATCCAGGCTTCGTTATCACTGTGGACTATGGCAACTTTGACCAAATCAGCCACCAGCCGGATGCTATTGCCAATCTTGCTCGTTTGCACCCAAGCCTTGACTTTGTTGTCTGCCATTTGTCATTCCCGCATGCAGATACACCAAATCGTCTGCGGGCGGAACTCAACATGTGGAAAGATTTACCAAACATCTACACAGATATTTCTGCTATCCAAGATATTGACCGTCCAGATACTTTCCCATTCCCTAAATCTGAAAGAATGTTCGGATTGCTAAGGAAGTGCTGGGAGCGAAGCGCATCATCTGGGGCACAGATTCGCCTTGGTCAGCTACTTTTAACACTTATGAAGAGTTGGCAACTTGGCTGGAGCACGTGGATATTTTCACGCCAGAAGAGCTAGAAGATGTCCTCTACAATAATGCAGAGCGCGTTTACTTTAAGCCGTCGGCTGTTCAAGCAAACCGTGAAGCGGTTGATGCAGCGACTAAGGAATTAGGCTTGTACTAAAGCCGCATGTGCTTGTTCATAAAGAAGCTGTGAGGCAATCTCAGCTTCTTTTATACTTGAAATCGGAGGAGAAAAATGAAATATTTTTTAAGTATCGATTATGGGGGCACCAATACCAAGGCAATCGTATTTGATGAAGAAGGGCGACAATTAGGGCAGTCTGCTTTTAGTACCAAGAAGATTGAGGAAAAAGCAGGCTATCGCGAAGTGGATTTGAAAGAGACCTGGCAGGGGATTCGTCAGGCTATGAGGCAAGCTGTCAAAAATGCCCAGCTTAAGGCAGAAGACATCAGCGCTCTTGCCTGTATTGGTCATGGGAAAGGCCTCTATCTGCTGGACAAAAACGGTCAGGAATTTACGCGCGGTATCTTGTCTACAGATGAGCGAGCGGTCGAGCTGGCTCAAGAATTTGAGGAACGGCTAGACGAAATCTGGGACTTGACGCACCAGCATGTTGCTGCCGTGCAAAATCCCGTTTTGCTTCGCTGGTTCAAAGAGTATGAACCAGAGATTTACCAGAATATTGGGGCAATTCTGTCGGCCAAGGACTATGTCCGCTTCAAGCTGACTGGGCGTATTCAGCAAGAGATAGGAGATGCTTCGGGCAATCACTGGATTAACTTCCAGACGGGCACTTACGACAAAAGAATTACGGCTTTCTTTGGTATTGAAGAAATGTACGAGCTTTTGGCACCCCAAGTGGACTATGCAGAGCTTGTTGGTGGCTTGACCCAAGAAGCTGCCGCAGCAACGGGACTTCTTGCAGGAACGCCTGTGGTTGGTGGGCTCTTTGATATTGATGCTTGCGCAATCGGCTCTGGCGTCTTAGACGCCAGCACTTTTAGCGTGATTTCAGGCACTTGGAATATCAATACTTATCCCAGCAAGACGGCAGTCAGCCAAGATAGCGGCTTGATGCACTCTTATTTTCCCAATCGCGATTTTTTGATAGAGGCAGGCAGCCCAACTTCGGCGGGCAATTTGGATGCTATGATAAAAATGCTGATGATGGAGGAAATCCAACATCTCAAGGCTTCAAATTCCTCTATTTACGATGTACTGGAAGTGTTTTTGCAGGAGACGGACGCTTCTTACAGCAAGATTCTCTTTCCCTTTTCTTTATGGCAACAATATCGGCAGAGCTGCTGAGGCTTGTTTCTTTGGTCTGACAACCCAGTCCAGCAAGTCAGAGATGATTCGGGCGGTTTATGAGGGGATTGTCTATGCGCACAAGCAGCATATCGATGATTTGCTAGCGACGGTTGAGCAAAGACCGCGCGCTTTGCGCTTGTCAGGCGGTGCGACAAATTCGCCAGCTTGGATGCAGATGTTCGCTGATATTTTAAATATCCCAGTAGAGACGGTTGAAGCGCCAGAATTGGGGGGTCTGGGCGGCGCCATTGCTTGCTTGCAAGCGGTGGATGATTTGAGCCTAGAAGAAGCTGTCGAAAAAATGGTTCGGGTCAAGGAGCGCTTTGAGCCTCAGGCTAAGGAACATGAGCTTTACCAAAGGAAATATCGCGTTTACCAAAGTTTGCTTGCAGCCATGGAGCCTGCTTGGGCAGAGCTTTGTCAGCTACGGACGACATTAGAATAGAGGGTTAGGATGAAAATAAAGCGAGAAGAATTGATTATCAACACGATTGCTTTTAAGGAAGAATTAGACAGGGGAGTCAAGCAAGAAGATTTGCTAGAAAGCGTCAAAGAGCTAGGACTTTCAAGGGTTGAAATTCGGCGAGAGTTTTTAGGGGATATTGATGTAGAGTTAAAAAACATCAGAAAAAAAGCCGACCAGCTAGGGCTGTCGCTCTTTTACAGTGTCAATGAGGATTTTGTCATAGGAGATAGGGTCAATCCGAAACTTAAGACTTTGCGGCAGGAAGCGGAGCTCTTGGGCGCTCCCTTTGTCAAATTAAACACGGGCGATGCCGGTCAGATTTCGGTGGCTTCTTTGGCAGAGTTGGCGCCTAGTTTTCAATCATCTGTCGGACTTAAGCTGGAAAATAACCAAGACTCTCTTTATGCCAGTATCAAGAATTGCCGTTTGATGATGAACAAGGTCAGCGCAGCAGACCTGCCTATTGCTTTCGTCTTTGACCTTGGCAACTGGGCTTGGCTGGGAGAAGATATAGAGCAGGCTTTTGCTAGCTTGGCAGAAGTTACCGATTACCTCCACTGCAAAAATTACCGTCATGTAAATGGTCAAGTGGAGATTGCTAGTTTATTTGAGGGTGAGTTAGATGCTCCTAGCCTCATGAAGCGCTTTAGCCATGTGCGCTATCTTGCCCTAGAATATCCGACTTCCTTGGAAAACTTAGAAGCAGACATCGCGCGGCTGCTGGAAAAATAAAACTGAGGTAGGTTCACCTACCTCAGTTTTATGGTTGATAATTGCTTTTGTCTTGGTCAGTGATTGGTCGAATGACGCGGCAAGGAACGCCAGCCGCCACAACATTAGCTGGGATGTCCTTGGTCACGACGCTCCCTGAGCCAATGACACTATTGTCTCCAATCGTCACACCTTGATTGACATGAACGCCAGCACCTAGCCAGACATTGTCGCCAATCTTAATCGGCTTGGCATAGCAAGCCCCCTGACTACGCTCCCAAGCATCCAGAGCATGATTGGACGTGTAGAGTCCGACGCGCGGTCCAAAAAGGACATTGTCACCAATCTCAATACCGCCGCCGTCCAGCATAACACAGTCAAAATTTGCATAAAAATTGTCCCCGATGCTGATATTGTAGCCGAACTCACAACGAAAAGTCGGCTCAAAATGGGCATTTTTTCCGACGGATTTAAGCACTTCTTTTAAAATAGCCTGCCGCTCGCTAGCAGGCTGTCCAAAACTGGCATTGTAGCGGTTGGTCAGAAAGACCGTTTTTTCGCGTGCTTCGACCAACTCGGGAGTCAAGTCATTGTACATGGCACCCGAAAGAATATGCTGCTGTTGTTCTTCAAGATTCATGGAGAGCTCCTTTTTTCTTTTATTATAACATGCAAGGGAGTGGGAAACAAGACTTTCCAAGTAGCTGAAAAATCCTTCATCTTTCAATTTTGTAAGCGGTTCTGATATACTAGAAAGGAAGTTTAAAGGAAAGAAAAGCAAATGATTTATTTAGATAAAAGCAGCTCTGTCTTGCTCAACTATCTTTTGCAGTTGACAGAGCCTGAAACAATTATGGCGATTTCTCGTGCCACAGGGCAATCGCGCCGCAAAATTTATTATCATTTAGAAAAATAAACGACGCTTTGCCTCAAGGAGTGGACAAGATTGTCAGCCAGCCGCGGGTCGGACTGGTTTTGACAGCGGAACAACGAGAGGCTTGTGAAGCCTTGCTTGAAAGCGTGGATGCTCACAGCTATGTCATGAGTATGGAAGAGCGCATGCAGCTGATGATTCTCTTTATCTGCGTCTTGAAAGAGCGCGTGACGATTGAAAAGCTCATGGATTTGACCGAGGTGTCGCGTAATACAGTGCTCAACGACCTCAACACCATTCGTAGCCAGCTGACGGTCGAGCAGTATCAGGTTAGTCTCATTACAACCAAGTCGCAGGGCTATGTTCTCAAATGCCACCCGCTCAATAAAGTCCAGTACGTTCACGCTCTGTTGACCACGATTTTTTCTGAGGGCAATAGCGGTTTTATGCGGATTTTGGGAAGTAAAATCAAGCAGTTTGTGCAGGAAGATGTGCTGCTGTCCGAGGAATTACAAATTTTTCTCAACCAGCAGGTGCATTTTATCGAGCAGGACTTGGGCAAGAAAATCAATCGCTATGAAATCGAGTTTATGCTCAAGGTTCTGCCTTATCTGCTGCTGTCCTACCGTAATATGACCTTGAGCGAGCAGGAGAGGGACGATTTGTACCGCGAGTTTTCTCTTATTCGTAAGCGCGTGGAATACAGCACGGCTAAGAAGCTTCAGACTTTGCTGGACGAAAAATTGGGCTTGCATTTGGATGAGATTGAGCTGTCTTGGATTGCGGTTTTGTTGCTTTCTTATCGAAAAGACCAGGATTTACATGCAACTAGTGAAGATTTCGCGGATTTGCAGCTGGCCATTGACAATTTCATCTGGGATTTTGAAGCGCATTCTCCCTATGAGCTGGAAAATCGTGACGACCTGATTCGCAATCTCATGACCCACTGTAAGGCGCTTTTGTTCCGCAAGACTTACGGCATTTTGTCCAAAAATCCGCTGACGCGGCACATTCTGCAAAAGTATCCTGAGCTTTATCACTATACCGAGCAGAGCGTGGGGATTTTGGAGGAGGCCTGGCTCATTTCGCTGACGCGAGACGAGATTGCCTACTTGGCTATGCACCTAGGTGGTGCTTTGAAGCCGCAGGCGACGAGGCCCAAGGAGGTCAAGCAGATTTATATTGTCTGCGATGAGGGGGTGGCAGTCCAGCGCCTCTTGCTCAAGCAGTGCCAGTATTATTTTCCGCATGACTATATCCGCGCGGTCTTTACCAGTGAGCAATTTAAGAGCGTGGAAGACCTGTTGGAAGTGGATTTGCTGATTGTGACCAGCGACGGGCTTAGCAGTAGATTTCCGCTGGTGCAGGTCAATCCTATTTTTGACTATGAAGACGTGGTCAAGCTCAACCGCTTTATCAAGTATCGCCTGACAGCCAGTCAGCACAGCGATTTCAGAAGTGAGCTAGAGCGGCTCTTGGCGCATTATCTTGCCAATAGCGAAGAAGCCAAGGAACTCCAGTACCAAATCGAAAACCTGGTCGAAAAGCAGATTTTGACTGGAAATTAGCCTGATTTTACCAGTTCAAGGACAAAAATGTACATTTCGAGGACTTGTGTTTTAATTTTCTGAAAAATCTGTTATTTTATTTTGCATATGAAAAGAAAAAAATCATCCAATATATCTATCCAATTATTTTTACTTTTTCTAGTAAAAATGTTAACAACCGTGTGGGTTGAAGTTTTTTTAAACGGTAGGAAAGTAAAAGTCTACAGCGATTTGGAAATGACGATTTATTTGTCTGCTTTGCTAATTACGATTGTCTGTTCAATTTTTGCTATTTGGCGCTGGGGTGATAAATCTATCTTTAAATTTTCTAAAATAAAACTGTCTTATATTCTAGTAACAGTGGGACTTTATTATTTCCTTCAGTATTTTAACGAGCAGTATTGGCAATGGTTTCCTAATTACGTTACGACAAATCAACAAGGCTTAGATGATATTAGATATGCGCATCCTAGCACATTTGTATGAGGCAGTCACTTGTTCGTGATGTCTATTTTGAGCCCTGTTCGTGAGGAGTTGGTTTTTCGTGGAGCTATTATGACCAGTTATTTCAGGAATTCCCAATATTTCTTGGATGTTCTTGTTTCGGCAGCAGCCTTTGGTATTTTTCACATTATAGGCTTTCCTTGGTCTTGGATTGATTTTTTCTTTTATGCAATGGCTGGTGCTGTGATAGATTTTATTTTTCGCTACACCAAGTCCATTTACTACCCTTTGACTTTCCATATTTTTTGGAATACAGCTAATCATTGGAGTGAGATTTGGAGTTTCATCTATTTGAATATTCTCAATCATAACCACCCGTCTAACGGGTGGTTTGTCCTAGGGCTATAAGCCCACATCACCAGCCAGCGCCTAAAGACGCTGGCTTTCACTTTGTTCAAGCCTCATTGCTCTTGACTTGTCACAAACCTCTCAAAGAGGTGTTTGCATTACTTACCACTATCCCTAAAGGGATCCTCATATTCTTTTACACTCAATTTATCCAACGCTATATCATGCTTTTCCTGCTCTTGGATATATTTCTTAATTGTGGCTTCATTAAGTCCTACTGTACTCACGTAATAGCCTTCCGCCCAAAAATGTCGGTTCCCAAACTTATATTTTAGATTGGCGTGCTTATCAAACATCATGAGAGCACTTTTACCTTTTAAATACCCCATAAAACTAGAAACACTTATCCTCGGTGGAATACTTACCAACATATGTACATGATCTGGCATTAAGTGACCCTCGATAATTTCAACACCTTTATAACTACATAATCGGTGGAATATTTCACCCAAACTGTTTCGATATTGATTATAGATGACATTTCGTCTATACTTAGGTGTAAACACAATGTGATATTTACACATCCACTTTGTGTGTGATAAACTATGTGCCTTTTGCACCATATTTTTCTCCTTTCGCTTCACAATGGGCTTGAACACCTTTATTGTATCGCGTTTGGAGTTTTTTTGGTATAACCTTCGAGGCGCACCCGCATAGCGGGTGGTTTATTTGTCTCGCACCTAGCGGAGCGAGACAGACTGAAAGTCACAAATTAAACCACACCCGCAAGTCCAAACTCGCGGGTGTTTTTATCAAAAAATAAAGTCCAATCTTGAACACAGACCTGTGTTTTATTTGGTCTTTTTTTATCCCTTGAGGCGGACTATACTAGAAGCATAGAAATCAATCAATTTTTGAGGAGGAATGGACTATGCCAAACGTGAAAGACATTACCAGAGAATCTTGGATTTTGTCAACTTTTCCAGAATGGGGCACTTGGCTCAATGAAGAAATTGAAGAAGAAGTAGTGCCAGAAGGCAATTTTGCCATGTGGTGGCTGGGCAACTGCGGTGTCTGGATTAAGACGCCGGGCGGTGCCAATGTCGTCATGGATCTGTGGTCTAACCGAGGAAAATCAACCAAGAAGGTTAAAGATATGGTCAGAGGCCATCAGATGGCCAATATGGCTGGTGTCCGCAAGCTGCAGCCCAATCTGCGCGTGCAGCCGATGGTTATCGATCCTTTTGCTATCAATGAACTAGATTATTATTTAGTTTCTCATTTCCATAGCGATCACATTGACATCAATACCGCAGCGGCTATTGTCAACAATCCTAACTTGGACCATGTTAAGTTTGTCGGACCTTATGAGTGTGGCGAAATTTGGAAAAAATGGGGTGTGCCTGAAGAACGCATCATGGTAATCAGCCAGGTGAAAGCTTTGAGTTTAAGGACATCAAGGTGACAGCTGTTGAATCATTTGACCGTACCTGTCTGGTGACTCTGCCAGTCGAAGGTGCTGAAGCTCAAGATGGGGAACTGGCGGGACTGGCTGTGACCGATGAAGAAATGGCACGCAAGGCAGTTAACTATGTCTTTGAAACACCAGGCGGAACCATCTATCACGGTGCAGACTCTCACTTCTCTAACTACTTTGCCAAGCACGGTAAGGACTTCCAGATTGATGTAGCTATCAATAACTATGGTGACAATCCTGTCGGTATTCAGGACAAGATGACGTCTATCGACTTACTGCGTATGGCTGAAAACCTGCAGGCCAAGGTCATCATCCCAGTTCACTATGATATCTGGTCCAACTTTATGGCTTCAACGGATGAGATTTTAGCCTTGTGGAAGATGCGCAAAGAGCGCCTTCAATATCAGTTCCATCCATTCATCTGGGAAGTGGGCGGCAAGTATACCTATCCTCTGGACAAAGATAGAATCGAATACCACCATCCTCGTGGCTTTGATGACTGTTTCGAGCAAGAGTCCAATATTCAATTTAAAGCCCTCCTTTAATATTCTTTGAAAATCTTTAAACCTTGTCAGCCCTGCCATGCTGTTTTCAAATTCAGTCCTTGGCTAGCTTTCAAGTTTGCCCTTACCCTTAGATTTTCATTGATTATAAAATGTTTTTCTACTTGATGAAGCAAAAGTTCAAATGGATAAAGGCTTCAGAAAGTATCCGATGAGATTATCCCTATCTTGCGATATAGGGATAATTTTCTTATAATAGATATGAGACAATTTTTATCGTTTCTACGACCATTGTTTATCCTGTTCTGATGTCAGGACAGATTTTAGTAAAAATAAGGAGAATCCAATGTCACAATTATCAGTTAATGCCATTCGCTTTTTAGGGATTGACGCGATTGAAAAGTCTAAGTCAGGTCACCCTGGCGTAGTCATGGGTGCTGCACCGATGGCTTATGACTTGTTTACTAAACAATTGCGTATCAATCCAGAAGAGCCAAACTGGATTAACCGCGATCGCTTCGTCCTATCTGCAGGACATGGCTCTATGCTGCTTTATGCCTTGCTTCATCTGTCTGGCTTTAAAGATGTCAGCATGGAGGAAATCAAAAACTTCCGCCAATGGGGTTCTAAGACACCAGGTCACCCAGAGTTTGGCCACACAGCTGGTGTCGATGCCACTACTGGTCCACTGGGACAGGGTATTTCTACAGCTACTGGATTTGCTCAGGCAGAACGTTTCTTAGCTGCTAAGTATAATCGTGAAGGCTATCCAATTTTCGACCATTACACTTATGTCATCTGTGGTGATGGTGATTTGATGGAGGGGGTTTCAGCTGAAGCTGCTTCTTATGCTGGGCTGCAAAAGCTGGACAAGCTGGTTGTTCTCTATGATTCAAATGATATCAACCTAGATGGAGAGACTAAGGATTCCTTTACAGAAGATGTTCGTGCCCGCTATGAAGCATATGGTTGGCATACTGCCTTGGTAGAAGATGGAACAGACCTTGCAGCGATTGATGCAGCCATCAATGAAGCTAAAGCTTCCGGCAAACCATCTTTGATTGAAGTCAAGACGGTTATCGGTTACGGTTCTCCAAACAAGCAAGGAACGAATGCAGTGCACGGTGCGCCTCTGGGAGCAGAAGAAGCGGCAGCTACTCGTAAAGCCTTGGGTTGGGAGTATGCGCCATTTGAGATTCCTGAGGAAGTCTATGCAGACTACCGTACAAATGTAGCGGAGCGCGGTGCAGCAGCTTATAATGCATGGAAGCAGCTAGTAGAGGACTACAAGCAAGCCCATCCAGAATTAGCAGCTGAAGTAACAGCTATCATTGCTGGTCAGGATCCAGTAGAAATCAAACCAGAAGACTTCCCAGTACTTGAAAATGGCTTCTCTCAAGCGACCCGTAATTCTAGTCAGGATGCCCTCAATGCGGCAGCTAAGGTCCTTCCGACTTTCCTCGGCGGTTCTGCTGACTTGGCTCATTCCAATATGACCTATATCAAGGAAGATGGCCTGCAGGACGACGTCCACCGTCTCAACCGCAACATCCAATTTGGTGTGCGCGAGTTTGCTATGGGAACAATTCTTAACGGTATGGCGCTTCATGGTGGTCTTCGCGTTTACGGTGGTACCTTCTTCGTCTTCTCAGACTATGTCAAGGCAGCTGTCCGTTTGTCTGCCCTTCAAGGCTTACCAGTGACTTATGTTTTCACGCATGATTCTATTGCAGTTGGTGAAGACGGTCCAACTCACGAACCGATTGAGCATCTGGCTGGTCTGCGTGCTATTCCAAACCTGACTGTTTTCCGCCCAGCAGATGCGCGTGAAACTCAGGCAGCTTGGTACCTGGCTCTTAAGAGTCAATCCACTCCGACTGCTCTGGTCTTGACCCGTCAAAATCTGACAGTCGAAGAAGGCACAAACTTTGACAAGGTAGCTAAAGGTGCTTATGTGGTTTACGAAACAGGAGCAGATTTCGATACCATCTTGCTGGCTTCTGGTTCTGAGGTTAATTTGGCTGTTGCAGCTGCTAAAGCACTTGCAGCAGATGGCGCTAAATCCGTGTGGTTAGTGTGCCGTCAACAGAGCTTTTTGATGCTCAAGATGCAGCCTACAAAGAAGAAATTCTGCCAAATGCAGTTCGTCGCCGTGTAGCGATCGAGATGGCAGCTAGCCAGCCTTGGTACAAGTATGTCGGTCTGGACGGTGCAGTTATCGGAATCGACCAGTTTGGTGCATCTGCTCCAGCAGGTAAGGTGCTGGAAGAATACGGCTTTACAATTGAACATGTAGCAGAAGTTGTTAAAAATCTTAAATAAAAAGACATAAAATCAGGGTGTTGCTCATCCTGATTTTTGCTTTTTAAAAAATATGGTTAGGCTAATTATGCTTCATCCGACTTGAGACGGACTTTGCCTGAAAAGTCAGAATCGTCTTGTAAAAATAAGGGAAATCTGCTATAGTAGTTCATATATGATATTCGAAGGAGAAAAGATATGAATCCAATTATGCTTATTGTATTTGCGGTTGTACTGGTAGGGATGACCTATTTCCAAATGCGTGCTCAAAAGAAACAGGCTCAGCAGCGTATGGAAAGTCTTAACAAGCTGCAAAAGGGCTATGAAGTTATTACCATCGGCGGTTTGTATGGAACGATAGATGAAGTAGACACAGACAAGAAACAGTTGTTCTGGATGTGGACGGTGTTTACCTGACCTTTGAACTGACAGCAATTAAGACCGTACTGCCATTAACTGAGGGGATTCCTGCTGTTGCTGGTGGTGAAGGAAGCGTTGACGTTCCTGAGGAAGAATCAGCGATTGAAGAGTAAAGAAATAAACAGCTTGCGGGCTGTTTTTTTGTTTTGGTTCATGTAGCTAGGAGGTGTTTGATTGCAACTTTATCTGCCTCGCAGTTTGGACAGGCTGGGTGAGTTTGGATTCTCTGGTTGACATTCTGTCTTTATTTTATGCTCTCAGGCTTGAAAAAGCGGATGAATTGCCCACATTCCAAGGATTTATGATATAATGAACTGACAAAACTTTAAATAGGATAAAAAGTATGTTTAGTTTTAAGAAAAAAGAAAAGCTGAACGCACCGCTGAATGTTCCTAAACACATTGCTGTCATTATGGACGGTAACGGCCGCTGGGCCAAAAAAAGGATGCAGCCGCGCGTGTTCGGTCATAAAGCTGGCATGGAAACCCTGCAAAAGGTGACGATTGCTGCCAAGGAAATGGGTGTTCAGGTCTTGACTGTCTATGCCTTCTCAACGGAAAATTGGTCTCGGCCGGAAAAGGAAGTTTCCTTTATCATGAATCTGCCGGTTGAATTTTACGACCGCTATGTGCCGGAGTTGCACAAGAACAATGTTAAATCCAGATGATTGGTGATACGGCTAAGCTTCCTAAGGCGACATTTGAAGCTTTGGAAAAGGCCGAAAGCCTAACCAAGCTCAATACAGGTTTGATTCTCAATTTTGCCCTGAACTACGGTGGCCGATATGAGATTAATCAGGCGGTTAAACTGATTGCTCAGGATGTTCTGGATGCCAAACTCAGTCCCGGCGACATTACTGAGGAAGTCATTGGCAACTACCTCTATACCAGCAACTTGCCCAAGATGCTGCGCGATCCGGATCTGGTGATTCGGACCAGTGGAGAGCTGCGCCTCAGCAATTTTCTGCCTTGGCAGTCAGCCTACAGTGAGCTGTATTTCACGGACATTCTCTGGCCTGACTTTGATGAGAAGGCTTTGAAGGCTGCAATTGCAGAATACAGCCGTCGGAATCGACGCTTTGGCGGTGTTTAAGGGAGAAAGTAAAAGAGTATGAGTAAAAATTTACAAAAACGTCTAATCTTTGGGGGAATCGCTCTTGCTATTTTTATTCCTCTGGTATTGACAGGAGGCGTCATCTTTCAGATTTTTGTGGGGCTGCTGGCTATGCTTGCGGTGCATGAATTTCTCCAAATGAAAGGTCTGCCGACAGCGACCATCGAAGGTGTCTTAGCCATGCTGGCAGCCTTTGTCCTAACCCTGCCCTTGGAGAACTATCTGAAGTTTCTGCCAGTGGATGGTAATGTCGTGGCCTATGGCTTGGTCGTCTTCCTTCTGTTGATTTCGACTGTTCTGGGTTCCAACTATACTTTTGAAGATGCGGCTTATCCGATTGCAGCGAGTTTTTATGTCGGTCTTGGTTTTAATGCCTTGATTGATGCCCGCTTGATGAATATTGACAAGGTCCTGCTAGCTCTCTTTATCGTCTGGGCTACTGATAGTGGAGCTTATTTGGTTGGGGTGCGTTTCGGTAAAAGAAAGCTGGCGCCGAGAGTTTCTCCTAATAAGACTATTGAAGGAAGCCTGGGCGGCATTCTATCAGCCGTTCTAGTGACTGGGATTTTTATGTTGGTTCGACCGCAAGTGGCGACTCCTTACAATGTCTTTGTCTTTTTGATTCTGGCAGTGCTCTTTAGTATTGCATGTCAGTTGGGTGATTTGGTTGAAAGCTCAGTCAAGCGTCATTTCGGGGTCAAGGATTCTGGTAAATTCATTCCTGGCCACGGCGGTGTCTTGGATCGCTTTGACAGCCTTCTCTTCGTCTTTCCGCTGATGCATTTCTTCGGCTTGTTCTAAGACAGTCGTGCATGGCTGAAAGCAAGGGATGGCAAGCTTGTCCAAAGAACGCACATCTGAGAAGGAACTGGGATTTGGAGCTCAAAATTTTGAGAGGAGCTTCTACCCTATTTTCAAGAGTGTCAGCTATGCAGGGGCGGGAAGCTCGGTATTTGGCCGTTTTCTGCTCCTTCTTTGATTTAAAAGCAAAAACAAGATTTCTAGGAAAGGTAAAATATAGAAGTCCATGCAGTTTATAACCTTTATTATTATTTTTGGGATCATTGTGGTGGTCCATGAGTTCGGACACTTCTACTTTGCGAAGAAGTCCGGCATTTTGGTCAGAGAGTTCGCTATCGGTATGGGGCCCAAGATTTTTTTCCCATATTGGTAAAGACGGGACGGCCTATACGATTCGGATTTTACCCTTGGGGGGCTATGTGCGTATGGCCGGCTGGGGGGAAGACTCCACTGACATTAAGGTGGGGACACCGGCTAGTCTGACCTTAGATGCAGAGGGGAAGGTAGTTCGCATCAATCTCTCTGGCAAAAAGGTTGACCAGACAGCTCTGCCCATGAATGTGACCGGCTTTGACTTTGAGGAAAAGCTGGAAATCACTGGTCTTGTTCTTGATGAGCTCAAGACTTATGCAGTAGATCATGATGCAACGATTGTTGAAGAAGACGGCACTGAGGTGCGGATTGCACCGCTGGATGTTCAGTATCAGAATGCTAGTATCTGGGGTCGTCTTATCACCAACTTTGCTGGCCCTATGAATAACTTCATCCTGAGCGTGTTGGTATTTATGCTGCTGGCCTTTATTCAAGGTGGCGTTCGCGATGAAAACAGCAATCATTTTCAAGTCATGGATGGTAGTGCCATAGCAGCTGCTGGGGTTCAAAATAACGACCAAATCCTTAAGATTAATGACTATAAGATTAGCAACTGGGCGGATCTAACCAGTGCTCTGGCGAAAATCACAGGCAAGAGCAAGGAAGCGCCGACCTTGTCTGTTACCTACAAACACGGCAGCGAAACGAAAGAGATTACCGTACAGCCTAAAAAAGACGGTAATCGTTATCTGCTAGGGGTATCTCCAACGGTCAAGACAGGCTTTTGGGACAAGGTAGTTGGCGGTTTTACTGCAGCTTGGTCTACTACGGTGCGCATTTTGTCAGCTCTGAAAGATATCATCTTCAATTTCAATATCAATAAGCTGGGCGGTCCGGTCGCTATTTACAATTTCAGCAGTCAGGCTGCAGAGCAAGGTTTGCCAGCAGTACTCAGTCTTTTGGCCATGCTGTCGCTCAATATCGGTATTTTCAATCTGATTCCTATTCCAGCCTTGGACGGCGGAAAGATTGTCCTCAATATTCTAGAGGCTATCCGCAGAAAACCTCTGAAAAGAGAAACGGAGACTTATATTACTCTGTCTGGAGTGGCTATTATGGTCATCCTGATGATTGCCGTTACCTGGAACGATATTATGAAATTATTCTTCTAAGAGCCTAAATCTTATAGAGCCATGAAAAAGAAATTATTCAATGAAAGTCAAGGAGTTTTGTTTTTATGAAACAAAGTAAAATGTTAATTCCAACCCTGCGTGAGATGCCTAGCGATGCTCAAGTTATCAGTCACGCTCTGATGCTGCGGGCTGGCTATGTCCGTCAGGTTTCAGCTGGGGTCTATTCTTATCTGCCGTTGGCTAATCGTGTGATTGAAAAAGCCAAAAGAATTATGAGGGAAGAGTTTGACAAGATTGGTGCAGTGGAGATGCTGGCGCCGGCCCTGCTCAGTGCAGACCTCTGGCGCGAGTCTGGCCGTTATGAGACCTATGGTGAAGACCTCTACAAGCTGAAAAATCGTGAGAAATCAGACTTTATCCTAGGACCAACCCATGAGGAAACCTTTACAGCTATCGTCCGTGATTCGGTTAAATCCTATAAACAACTGCCACTCAATCTCTATCAGATTCAGCCTAAATACCGTGATGAAAAGCGTCCTCGTAACGGGCTCTTGCGGACGCGTGAGTTTATCATGAAAGATGCCTACAGTTTCCACGCTAACTATGACAGCTTGGATGTAGCTTATGATGAATACAAGTCTGCCTATGAGAAAATCTTTACCCGCAGCGAGCTAGATTTCAAAGCCATTATCGGTGATGGCGGTGCCATGGGGGGCAAGGACAGCCAAGAATTCATGGCCATTACGCCGGACCGGACGGATTTGAACCGCTGGGTGGTCTTGGATAAGTCTGTAGCCAGCTTTGATGAAATTCCTGAAGATGTTCAGGAAGCTATTCGGACAGAATTGACCAGCTGGATGGTATCTGGTGAGGATACCATCGCTTACTCCAGTGAGTCCAGCTATGCTGCCAACCTTGAAATGGCGACGGATGAATACAAGCCAGCAGGACGTGTCGTGACTGAGGAAGAAGTAGCCCGCGTTTCCACGCCTGACTGCAAGACCATTGACGAAGTTGCTACATTCCTTGGGCTGGATGAAAGCCAGACAATCAAGACCTTGGTTTACATGGCTGACGAGTCTCCTGTCGTAGCACTTCTGGTCGGCAATGACCAGCTTAATGAAGTCAAGCTGAAATTATTTGGCAGCGGATTTCTTTGAAGTGGCGAGTGAAGATCAAGTCCGTCAATTCTTGGGAGCGGGGTTTGGCTCACTAGGACCAGTCAATCTGCCAGAAGGCGTGAGAATCATTGCTGACCGTAAGGTGCAAGACCTAGCTAACGCTGTGGTTGGCGCTAACGAAGATGGTTACCATCTGACTGGTGTCAATCCAGGTCGTGACTTTACCGCTGAGTATGTAGATATCCGTGAGGTCCGTGAGGGTGAAATTTCGCCAGACGGCCAAGGTATTCTCAAGTTTGCTCGTGGGATTGAGATTGGACACATCTTCAAGCTGGGAACTCGCTACTCTGACAGCATGAACGCTAATGTCTTGGACGAAAATGGCCGAGCAGTACCGATGATTATGGGGTGTTACGGTATCGGTGTCAGCCGTCTCCTGTCTGCTGTTATGGAGCAGCATGCCCGTCTCTTTGTAAATAAAACTCCTAAGGGTGAATTCCGCTATGCTTGGGGCATCAACTTCCCGAAAGAGCTGGCACCATTTGATGTGCATTTGATTCCGGTCAATGTCAAGGACGAGGAAGCCTTGACTCTAACAGACCAAATCGAGGCTAACTTGCTAAGTGCTGGTTATGAGGTCTTGGTGGATGATCGCAATGAGCGTGCTGGTGTTAAGTTCAGTGACAGCGATTTGATTGGTCTCCCAATCCGTGTGACAGTTGGTAAGAAAGCTGCAGAAGGCATTGTCGAAGTCAAGATTAAGGCTAGTGGCGATACCATTGAAGTCCACGCTGATAATTTGCTAGAAACCTTGTCAATTTTGACAAAATAAAACAAACTGCCAGTTTTATCTGGCGGTTTTCTTTTGCTTATTGGAGTTGAAAATGCTATAGTAGGAAAAAATAGATTGGAGGACCGAATGATGGGATTATTCAGTGGTTTATTAGGCAATGCCTCTCAGAAAGATATTGAAAAAACAGAAAGACAATTAGAGGATATTCTGACAACAACAGAGAATGTGGAACTGGCTTTTAGCCTTATTCGCGACTTGATTGTCTTTACAGATAAGCGTTTAATCTTGGTCGACAAGCAGGGAATGACTGGCAAAAAGACTTCTTATAAGTCCTTTCCTTATCGCTCTATCAGTCGTTTCTCAGTAGAAACAGCCGGCCATTTCGACCTAGATGCCGAGCTGAAAATTTGGGTTTCCAGCGCTCAAGAGCCAGCAGAAGTCCTGCAATTTACCAGCGACCGCAGCGTCATCGCTATCCAAAAAGCCTTGGCAGAAGCAGTCTTAAGATAGCATATTGCCCCTTTGGGATTTAAAAATAAACAGAAAAGCCTTCTGAGCATTAACTATAAAGTTAAATCACTCAGAAAGCTTTTTTATTCTTCTTTAAGTCCTTGCCCCTTCAAATAATCAAAGACAACTTCTGGTTTATCTTGAAGTTTCCTGAAGAAAGTCTGACTACTTTCAGAGTCACTTGCTGATTGAATCAACTGTTCTTGATCTATTTTGCTGAGATCAAAGTCAAAAATGGCTATAGCGTTTTTCTTGTCTTCAGAAATTTTAAGATGAATTTTAAGTCCTTTTAGCTTTTCTTGATTTCAATCATGGGACTTTTCTTAAGATCTTCTCTATAGGATTTCGTTAATTCTTCGACGCTCATTTTTTGACTTTCTTCAGGGATGGCCTGGCTAGAAATGAGCTGGAAAGATAGGATCTTGTCTTTAGTATAGAAAAGTTTGACTGAATTAGTATAATACTCATCAATTTTATTAGAAAAAGTTTTTGTCTTCGTCTTTTCTTCTTTAGTCTTGCTTTGACTCTGATTTTGCTTGGGCTTGTTTTCTTGCTTATGCTGATTAGGCATACTGCAGGCAGTCAGGGTCAGCAGACAGGCGCTGGCTAGTAAAATTTTCTTCACAATTAAGACTCCTTTTGATAAATGTTCTGTTCTATTATATCATAACTTAGTATCAAGAGAATGCATTGACAATTGTGTAGGAGTCGCGCTTTGCCCTACTCTTTTTCTGTCGAAAAAAGTGCTGATTTATGGTAAAATAGGGTCACTACTGTACGAGGAAATGTCATGTCAAACAAGTTTGAAATTTTAATGCATCAGCTGGATATGCCACTGGAAATGAGAAATTCAGAGGCCTTTTTGAATGCTGAAATTGAGAAGGTTCTGGTCCACAAGGTCAGTCGGGTCTGGGAGTTTCATTTTTCTTTTGCGAATATTCTGCCCATTGAGATTTTTCGGGAATTGCAGAAGCGCTTAGCTCAAGAGTTTTCTAAGACGGGCAATCAAGCTGTTTTTGAAATTCACTGTCAGGCTCCCCAGGTGTCGGATGAGCTCTTGCAGGCTTATTACCAGCTATCCTTTGAGGAGGGTCCATGTGCCAGCCATGGCTTCAAGAGTCTGTATCAGGATCTGCGGGTTCATTTGGATGGGGACAAGCTGTTGATTGAGGGGGCTTCGACCATTGATACGGAGCATTTTCGCAAGAATCACCTGCCCAATCTCAGTCAGCAGCTGGTCAAGTACGGCTTTCCTCAGTTGACCTGTCAGGTTCAGCACAGCGATGAGCTGACTCAGCAGCAAGCGGAGAATTTCCAGGTGGAGAATGACAAGATTGTTCAGGCGGCCAATGAAGAAGCGCTAAAAGCCATGGAATCCCTGCAGCAGATGGCACCACCGCCAGAGGAGAAGCCAGCCTATGACTTCCAAGCTCGCAAGGCTGCGGCTAAACCAAAGCTGGACAAGGCAGAGATTACCCCTATGATTGAAGTTCAGACTGAGGAGAATCGTCTGGTCTTTGAGGGAATGGTCTTTGACCTGGAGCAGAAGGTCACTCGGACCGGCCGGGTCTTGCTCAATTTCAAGATGACAGACTACACTTCTAGCTTCTCCTTGCAGAAATGGATGAAATGAAGAAGAAGCCAAGAAGTTTGACATGATTAAGAAAGGTGCCTGGCTGCGCGTGCGTGGAAATGTGGAGATGAACAATTTCACCCGCGACCTGACGATGAATGTGCAGGATGTGCAGGAAGTTACCCACTATGAGCGCAAGGATTTGATGCCTGAGGGCCAGAAGCGGGTTGAGTTTCACGCCCATACCAATATGTCTACTATGGATGCCCTGCCTGAGGTCGAGGAAATCGTTGCAACAGCGGCCAAGTGGGGCCACAAAGCTGTCGCCATTACTGACCATGGCAATGTGCAGAGCTTTCCCCATGGCTACAAGGCTGCCAAGAAGGCTGGTATTCAGCTGATTTACGGTATGGAGGCCAATATTGTAGAAGACCGGGTGCCCATCGTCTACAATGAAGTGGACATGGAGCTGAGCGATGCGACCTATGTAGTCTTTGACGTGGAAACGACAGGACTTTCAGCGGTCTACAATGACTTGATTCAGGTCGCTGCCAGCAAGATGCACAAGGGCAATATCATCGCTGAGTTTGATGAGTTTATCAATCCCGGCCATCCTCTGTCGGCCTTTACGATGGATCTGACTGGGATTACAGATGAGCATGTCCGCAATGCCAAACCACTGGAGCAAGTGCTCAAAGAATTTCAGGAATTTTGCCAGGACAGTGTCCTCGTTGCCCATAATGCTACCTTTGACGTGGGCTTTATGAATGTCAACTATGAGCGTCATGGCCTGCCGAAAATTACCCAGCCAGTCATTGACACGCTGGAATTTGCCCGCAACCTCTATCCAGAGTACAAGCGTCATGGTCTGGGGCCTTTAACCAAGCGTTTCCAGATTGCTCTGGAACACCACCATATGGCCAACTATGACGCGGAAGCAACTGGCCGTCTCCTCTTTATCTTTATCAAGGATGTGGCTGAAAAGCATGGTGTGACCAATCTCAAGGATTTGAATACGGATCTGGTCGATGAGAATTCTTACAAGAAGGCTCGGGTCAAGCATGCGACTATTTATGTGAAAAATCAGACGGGACTCAAGAATATTTTCAAACTAGTCAGTCTGTCCAATACCAAGTATTTTGAAGGAGTCCCGCGGATTCCACGGACCGTGCTGGATGCCCATCGTGAAGGCCTGATTCTGGGATCGGCCTGCTCAGAAGGCGAAGTCTACGATGCCGTAGTCTCTCAGGGGGTGGACGCGGCTGTCGAAGTGGCCAAGTATTATGACTTTATCGAGGTCATGCCGCCGGCTATCTATGAGCCGCTGATTGCCAAGGAGCAAATCAAGGACCAGGAAGAACTGCAGACCATTATTCGCAATCTGATTGAGATCGGAGATCGCTTGGGCAAGCCTGTCCTTGCGACGGGGAACGTCCACTATATTGAGCCGGAAGAAGAGATTTATCGTGAGATTATCGTCCGAAGTCTCGGCCAGGGAGCCATGATTAACCGGACCATTGGTCACGGTGAAAATGCCCAGCCGGCTCCGCTTCCTAAGGCTCACTTCCGGACCACTAATGAGATGCTGGACGAATTTGCCTTTCTAGGCGAGGACTTGGCTAAGAAGCTGGTCATCACCAATCCGAATCAGCTGGCGGAGACCTTTGAGCCGGTAGAGGTGGTCAAGGGCGACCTCTATACGCCTTTCATTGACAAGGCTGAGGAGACAGTTGCTGAGCTTACCTATCAAAAGGCCTTTGAAATTTATGGCAATCCGCTGCCAGATATCGTGGACTTGCGGATCGAAAAAGAGTTGACCTCCATCTTGGGGAATGGCTTTGCCGTGATTTACTTGGCTTCGCAGATGCTGGTGCAACGCTCAATGACCGGGGCTATCTGGTAGGTTCACGGGGGTCAGTCGGTTCCAGCTTTGTTGCGACCATGATTGGGATTACTGAGGTTAATCCTTTGTCACCCCACTATGTCTGTAGCAAATGTCAATACAGCGAGTTCATCACGGACGGCTCCTATGGTTCTGGCTTCGATATGCCGGATAAGGACTGCCCAGAGTGCGGCCACAAGCTGAGCAAGAACGGTCAGGATATTCCTTTTGAGACCTTCCTTGGATTTGACGGAGACAAGGTACCTGATATTGACTTGAACTTCTCCGGAGAAGATCAGCCAAGCGCCCATTTGGACGTGCGGGATATCTTTGGTTCAGAATACGCCTTTCGGGCTGGGACTGTTGGTACCGTTGCGGCTAAGACGGCCTATGGATTTGTCAAGGGCTATGAGCGCGACTACGGGAAGTTTTACCGAGACGCAGAAGTTGAGCGTCTGGCGCAGGGAGCTGCCGGAGTCAAGCGGACGACTGGACAACACCCGGGCGGAATCGTTGTTATCCCTAACTACATGGATGTTTATGACTTTACACCGGTCCAATATCCAGCTGACGATGTGACGGCCGAGTGGCAGACCACCCACTTTAACTTCCATGATATTGATGAAAATGTCCTCAAGCTAGACGTTCTGGGACACGATGATCCGACCATGATTCGGAAGCTTCAGGACTTGTCTGGCATTGATCCTAATGACATTCCTATGGATGATGCTGGTGTCATGGCGCTCTTTTCTGGGACAGATATTCTGGGTGTGACTCAGGAGCAAATCGGCACGCCGACTGGTATGCTGGGGATTCCGGAGTTTGGGACCAACTTTGTACGGGGCATGGTTGACGAGACCCATCCGACGACATTTGCCGAGCTCTTACAGCTATCTGGTCTCTCTCATGGGACGGACGTTTGGCTGGGCAATGCTCAGGATTTGATCAAGCAAGGGATTGCGGACCTGTCCACTGTTATCGGTTGTCGGGATGACATCATGGTTTACCTCATGCACAAGGGCTTGGATCCTAAGATGGCCTTCACGATTATGGAGCGCGTGCGGAAGGGCCTCTGGCTGAAGATTTCTGAAGAAGAGCGTAACGGCTACATCGCAGCCATGAAGGAAAACAATGTGCCAGAATGGTACATCGAGTCCTGCGGAAAAATCAAGTACATGTTCCCCAAGGCCCATGCGGCAGCCTATGTTATGATGGCCTTGCGGGTAGCCTACTTCAAGGTGCATCATCCGATTTATTACTACTGTGCTTATTTCTCTATCCGGGCTAAAGCCTTTGACATCAAGACCATGAGTGGCGGTCTTGATGCCGTCAAGCGCCGGATGAACGAAATCGCTGAAAGCGCAAGAACAACGAAGCCTCTAATGTAGAAATTGACCTTTATACGACTCTGGAAATCGTCAATGAAATGCTGGAGCGGGGCTTCAAATTCGGAAAGCTGGATCTCTACAAGAGCCATGCAACTGAGTTTCTCATCGAAGGGGATACCCTTATCCCACCATTCTCTGCTATGGACGGTCTGGGTGACAACGTTGCCCGCCAAGTGGTCAGAGCGCGGGAAGAAGGCGAATTCCTTTCCAAGACAGAGCTCCGCAAACGGGGCGGCCTCTCAAGCACCCTAGTCGAAAAAATGGACGACATGGGCATCCTAGGCAATATGCCTGAGGATAACCAGTTGAGTCTGTTTGATGAGTTTTTCTAAAATAATTCAACAAAGTTTAAAGATGGACGAATTTTGTCCATCTTTTTTGTTTTTATTAAATAGTAAACATCTCATCAACAAGGTTATCTAATGGATAAGAAATGCAAAGCTATCCTCCTGACTCATTTTGAAAAATGTCTTTGCTCAGAAAGTTTTGGTAATGCTCGTTATGTCAGAAAAGTATTTGAGTTAGTTTTATATATTCAGGCGGAGCGACTGATGAAAGAAAGGATAGTATCAGCTCTAACTGATGCAGAGTTGAGCTATTTGTCTTACAGAGATTTTGAAAAAGCAATACACGATTTAGAGAAAAAAGAAAATAACTCAAAAATAATAGGATTTAGGGCAGATATATAGAATATTCATGTTATAATATAGGGAAAGAGGAGGTGAAAAATGATTGAATGGATTGTAGTTGATCGGTTTGGCAATCAAATCGCAGGACCATTTTTTGATAAAATAGCAGCAGAAAACGTTGCAAAAGCAATTCCTAATGCTACTATTATTCCAAAGCATTAATGGACCAAAGATTCTATGCTGATAAGATTTTTAGGAGATAATGATGAATGCCAATGAAAAAGAAATAAGGTTTGAAAGTAAAAAAGTATCAGAAATATTGAAATGGGATAGGCTAAGAATACCAAGTTATCAAAGACCTTATAAATGGAACAGAAAGCATATCCGTAATCTTTTTTATGATTTACAAGATGCTATGGAGAAAAAGGAATATCAAGTTGGCTCTGTTATTTTGCATGAGAATGACGGACACTTAGATATTGAAAGACACTTAGATATTGTAGATGGCCAGCAACGATTGGTTTCCATTTCGTTATTTCTTTATGCTTTAAATAGATATGATGAATTTAAAGGAGCAAAAAACTTACTTGAAGCTGACTTTGGAGAACTATCTTGCTATAATGCTTACGAAAATTTTAATGAATGGAAGAATTTAATCCAACTTGTAGGCGAGAAAGAAGCTGAACAGGTGTGTAGTTTTCTACTTGAAAATTGTTCTGTCTCGGTGATTACTATGCCACAGGAACGATTATCAGAGGCTTTTCAATTGTTTGATTCACAAAATAATCGTGGAAAATCTCTAGAACCTCACGATTTACTCAAAGCTTATCATCTTCGTAAGCAAGATTCAGAAGATGAAAAGATTGTTGAAAAGTGGGAACAGTTTGTGGAAGACAAAGATTTAAGCCTCAAAGAGTTATTTGATAAACATCTTTTTCGTATGAGACGTTGGTCTCGGGGAGAGACAGGACTAACAAATAAGCGTTATGGTTCTTATCTGCGTTTTACAGAGGATTTTATCGATGATTTTAAAGGCGTTGATTTAAATCAGAACTTTCCATACCTAGAATTGTATCGTCATGTTGAAGAGTTCCCTATGTCAATTACCATGCCTATCATTGATGGAAGTGAATTTTTTAAGTATATTGAATCTGCTCATGAAACTATTAAAAATCATAAAGATTTTTTAAATGAACAGTTAGGAATTTCTAATGAGTCAGAGGAGGAAGAAAAAAATTTAACTTACCCAGAAGGTATGTTGAAAATTTACAATAGCTCAAAGGGACGCTATCTCAAGTGCCAAAATATGTTCCTAAATATTTGTTCGCTTTTCGCAGAGAGATTTGGAAAAGAAGAGCTATCAAAGGAAATAGTAGAGACCTTATTTATTTGGTCTTATTACCTCCGTGTGAAATCTCGAGCGATATATGATGCAACAGTTGGAAACTATGCTGCTGGTGGAAGATTCAGACAAAAAGAGGTTCAAAAACTATTCCAACTTTTAGCCCATGCTGTAACTCCGAATGACTTCATGGTCAAGATAGATCGAGAATTATTTGAAAATTATACAGTGGAGCAGATTATAGAGGAGGAAAAAGAGAAATGGTAGAAACACATATAAGCTTATCAGTTAATCGTTTGTTAAATGAAGATAGCTATGCTATTCCTCTTTACCAGAGAAATTTTGCCTGGACTTATGATGAAATTGAGCAATTATTGAACGATGTAGCAGATGCTTTTCAAGAACAAAGAGAAAATTACTATATTGGAACATTAGTCGTTAATGAAGAGAATGGTCTTTTCAAAATCATAGATGGGCAACAGCGGACAACAGCCCTTAATTTGATTGCCTTGGCTTTGAAATATGAGTTTGGTTTTGATAGATTGAAAGCTGTCAATCTTACTTTCCCAGCTAGGAAGAAGTCAAATGAGAACATTCAAAAGCTATTTACCAAGCAAAAAATTTCTGAAGACGATGAAAATGAACTCACTAGAGGTTACCGACATGCTCATGACGCATTGAAAAAAGTGCTAGAGGAGCGCCAATTTGACTCTCAATCTTTCTTTGAATATCTATTTGATAATGTCATTATTTTTCGTAGTATTCTTCCTAATGATTTAGATTTGAATCTCTATTTCGAACGATTTAATTCTCGAGGAGAACAACTAGAGGCCCATGAAATTCTTAAGGCGCAAATGATGGCTAAGTTTGGTGAAGATCAAGAAATGGCGCAAAAATTTGCTAGAATTTGGGATGCCTGTGCAGAATTTGATAAGCCGGTATTAAAAGCTTTTCAAATTCGAAGTAGACCAAATAATCCTGATGAAGAGGGGGAGAAAATTTTTGGGAAAGAATATGCTAATTTCAAATTGCAAGAAGTATTTGATAAGATAGGAGTTGAAAAGTTAGAGACAAAAAGTTTACTAGAGGTTATTTCTGAGGACAAATCTGAGAGGGGGAGAGCAGTAAGTAAAGAGTCAGATATTTCAAACTATACAACTGTAATTGATTTTCCAACGTTTTTGCTTCAAGTGTTTTTCATCATGGAAGGAAGTAATGAAACTACATTTGATGATAAAAAATTATTGAAAATTTTTGAAATTGAACGACGAGATAGAGAATGGGTCCAACAATTTGGGCAACTACTTCTGACTATGAAGCATATATTTGATACGCTTATCGTAAAAAATGTCCAATTAGAAAATGAAACCGAATGGCAAATCAAACGAGGTCAGTATGAGACATATCAACGAAATGAAAATGGAGGATGGAAATATGTTCGAATTAATTTTCAAAAAAATACTTTTGACAATTTAAACAAAAACATTATTCTCCTCCAATCCATGTTTGCTGTTACCTTCACTGCCAATCGAGATAGTCGTTGGTTATATGAGATCTTACAATTTCTCTGCAAGCATATTGAAGAGCTAAATGATCAAGAATTTGGTGCTCGTTTTAAGGATTTTCTTGAAAAAATGGCAGTGAGATATGCAGAAGAAAGATTGTTTACTGAGGATGGAAATATAAAGAAATACAAGGATATTCCTGTTTATACATTTAACTTTGTAGATTATGTTTTATGGAAAAATCGAGAAGAATTGAAGAAAGATTACGATGTTAAGTTTGAGGAATTCAAATTTGCTTATCGTCGTTCCATAGAGCATTGGTTTCCTCAGAATCCAAATGGCCAGGATGGAGAGTGCCAATTACCTGCTGAGTTTTTACATTCCTTTGGCAATCTTTGTATCATAACTGATAGTCAGAATTCTAGGTTTGGGAACTCTTATCCAGAAGCTAAATTGGAACAATGGGAAAGAGAAGGTATATTCCATCGTCAAAGCCTAAAATTACAGATGATGGCAGAAATAACAAAACAAAAGGATTCTGACTGGGGAGCGGATCAGATAAAAGAACTGGAAAACGAGATTTTACCTATGGTTAACGAATTTATAGGAAGTAAAAAGTAAGTTATAAGATTTATCGTAAATAGAGAATTTGAGAAGCCATTGTATATCTAACAGATTTACAACGGCTTTCTTTTTTTGTTAAAATAGTCTATGGAAAGAAGGTGAGAGTATGTCAAAGACTAGTATGAGTATCCGCTTGGATAGTGAGGTCAAGGAGCAGGCTCAGCAGGTTTTCAATAGCTTGGGAATGGATATGACAACGGCTATCAATATTTTTCTTCGTCAAGCTATTCAGTACCAAGGGCTGCCCTTTGATGTCAGACTGGATGAAAGTCGGAAGCTGATGGAAGTATTGGCGGATTTAGATCAAAATCGGAATATGAGTCAGTCTTTTGTGAGTGTTTCAGACTTGATGGAGGATTTGCGTGCTTAAGATTCGTTATCATAAACAGTTTAAAAAAGATTTTAAGTTGGCTATGAAGCGTGGACTTAAGGCAAATTTGTTAGAAGAAGTCTTGGATTTTCTGATTCAGGAAAAAGAACTTCCTGCCAAATATCGAGATCATCAACTGACTGCATCCAAGCATTTTAAAGGAGTGCGTGAATGCCATATCCAGCCGGATTGGCTCTTGGTTTATAAAGTGGATAAGGAAGAATTGATTTTAAACTTGCTTAGGACAGGCAGTCATAGTGATTAGTTTTAATCTATTAATTGAGGATTTTGAAGACGCTAGCACGATTAGAAATTTATACCTTAGAATTATGTTTTAGAAAGGACTCTCTCATGAAACTTACCATTTCCGTACAGGATAAGCCTGCGCAAAAGGTGTTTGATTACCAGCTGGATCTTGATCCAGATACGATTTTGAAATGACTGCCTTGATTTGCGGCACAGTGGCAGCGGTTAGCCTGCTGTCTCTGTTTAAAGAGAAATAACAAAAGAAAAGGAGAAGCAGCATGGTTCTGCCAAATTTTAAAGAAAACTTAGAAAAATACGCTAAATTATTGGTTGCCAATGGCATCAATGTGCAGCCGGGTCACACAGTGGCGCTCAATATTGATGTGGAGCAGCGTGAGCTGGCTCACTTGATTGTCAAGGAGGCCTATGCTCTGGGAGCTCACGAGGTCATCGTCCAGTGGGCGGATGATTTGACTACACGGGAGAAATTCCTCCATGCGCCAATGGAGCGCTTGGACAATGTCCCTGACTATAAGGTGGCGGAGATGAACTACCTTCTTGAAAAGAAAGCCAGCCGCTTGGGCGTTCGTTCATCTGATCCGGGGGCTTTGAACGGCGTGGATGCTGAGAAATTATCGTCTTCTGCTAAGGCTATGGGGATAGCCATGAAGCCGATGCGAATCGCAACCCAATCCAATAAAGTCAGCTGGACAGTCGCAGCAGCAGCCGGTACAGAGTGGGCTAAGAAGGTCTTTCCAAATGCAGCCAGCGATGAGGAAGCGGTAGACTTGCTCTGGGATCAGATTTTCAAGACCTGCCGTGTCTATGAGGATGATCCAGTAGCCGCTTGGCAGGCCCATGAAGAAAAACTCAGCTCAAAGGCTAAAGTTTTGAATGCAGAGCAATTCACTGCTCTGCACTACACAGCGCCGGGAACAGACTTGACATTGGGCTTGCCAAAGAACCACCACTGGGAGTCGGCTGGCAGTCTCAACGCTCAAGGCGAGTATTTCATTGCTAACATGCCAACAGAAGAGGTCTTTACAGCACCGGACTTCCGTCGAGCCGATGGCTATGTGACCAGCACTAAGCCCCTCAGCTACAATGGCAACATCATCGAAGGCATCAAGGTGACCTTCAAGGATGGACAGATTGTGGACATTACTGCCGAAAAGGGCGACCAGGTTATGAAAGATCTTGTCTTTGAAAATGCTGGTGCGCGTGCTTTAGGTGAATGTGCCTTGGTACCAGATCCCAGCCCGATTTCCCAGTCAGGCATTACTTTCTTCAATACACTTTTTGATGAAAATGCTTCTAACCACTTGGCTATTGGTGCGGCCTATGCGACCAGTGTGATTGGCGGAGAAAATTTCTCTGAAGAAGAGTTAGAAGCAGCGGGTCTCAACCGCTCGGATGTCCATGTGGACTTTATGGTTGGCTCAAATCAGATGGATATTGACGGTATCCGCGAAGATGGCAGCCGCGTAGCCATCTTCCGCAATGGAGACTGGGCAATCTAAGATTTCGAGCTGCCTTAAATGGCGCATTCCATAATGACAGCATCCACTTGCTTCTTGTGAAGCCTTGCTAGAAATATAGAAAGAAGGGGAATATATGATTGGTAGTATGTTTGTCGGTTTTATCATCGGCCTTATCGCCGGGGCTATTACCAGCCGTGGGGAGCGCATGGGCTGTATCGGAAAAATCCTCTTGGGTTGGTTTGGTTCCTTGATAGGTCAATTTCTCTTTGGCCATTGGGGACCAATGCTGGCTGATACAGCTATTGTTCCATCAGTGCTAGGAGCAGTTATCCTCTTGGCTATTTTCTGGAGACGTGATAGTTAGAATAGAAAAAATACCTAGATAGTTTCTATCTAGGTATTTTTCATAATGATATGCAAGTTATTTACTCAATCACCAACATGCCGTCCTTGACTGCGAATGGGTCTTTTTCGTTGATGCGGTCGTAGAACATGATGCCGTTGATATGGTCGATTTCATGCTGAACGACAATGGCGTTATAGCCCTTGAGTTTGATACGATGCTTTTGACCAACCTTGTCAAAGTAATCCACGGTGACTCGTGCATGACGAACTACGTAGCCCGGTACTTCTCGATCGACTGATAGGCAGCCTTCACCATCAGCTAAGGCTGCATCCTGAACGGAATGGGCTACAATCTTAGGATTGTACATCAGCGTTTGCAGGCTATAAGCTTCCTTAGGCGGATTGCCCTCTTCGTCGTCAGGGTTGGGAACTAAAACAGCGATGAGCCGTTTGGAAATATCCAGCTGGGGAGCAGCTAGACCAACACCGCCGCGCAGCCCCATTTTTTCTGCCATGACTGGGTCTTGGGAATGCTTGAGAAATTGCATCATCTTCTCGCCCAGAATGATTTCTTGATCTGATAGAGGGAAGCTGACTTCCTCAGCGATAGCGCGCAGGGTCGGATTGCCCTCGCGGATAATGTCCTTCATATCAATTAAATGGGCTGGTTTTGGTTAATCGTTCAATAACAGATGTTTTTTTCACTCACAGACATGATTCTCTCCTTTTTCTATCCTTCATCATAACATAAAAACCTGCAAGAAATAAAGGCGGGAGCGGTTTTTGACTGGCTGGGGGTGCCTGCTTTTTGAATGGAGCAACAGCGACCCATAATATTCCTGACAAAGAAATTGCGTCTTGGCCCAAAAAAACTGTATGATAGAGGTAGTGTGAATTTTAAAGGAAAATAGAATGAAAAAAATTGATGGAAAAAGGTGAGTATCCTCTCGCTTTCTTTGATTCTGACTACGGCTTTTTTTCGATTTCCAGTGCCCAGTCGGCCATGTTTGCTTTTTTTATAAAGGGATTCCAGAAAGTTGGGTAGAACTTCTGGTTTCTTTTGCCTTCGGCTGGGATTATGCTGATGTTGCTGTTTAATAGAGTCATTGAGAAATACCTGACAGAGCGTCAGATGATTGTGAGTGGGCTTCTGATTTTTTTCACTTTGCGGGCTTCTTCCTCTACTTAGTCAGTCTTACTGGCTTATGTTTGCCTCTCGGCTTGTATTTGGGATGGGAATCGGTCTGCTCAATGCCAAGGCTATCTCGATTGTTAGCGAGCGCTACAAGGGACAGGAACGCGTTCGGCTTTTTAGGACTGAGGGGATCAGCAGAAGTAGTCGGGACAGCTTTCTTGACTTTTGGCGTCAGTCTACTTCTTCCTCTCGGCTGGCAGGCTGCCTTTCTCGTCTATACCTTTGGACTGGTGGTTTTAGCGCTTTATCTGCTTTTTGTCCCTTATGACAAGGTCTCTGAAAAGCAGCAAGAGCAGTCTGAATTGACTCCTAAGCTAAGCCAGCAGGATTGGCAACTGAGTTTGGTTTTTGCCTTTGTAGCGGGGGTTATTGTACTGACTTATATTGCCATCAATGTGCGGGTGCCGGGGATTGTAGAGAAGTCTGGCATGGGGACAGCCCAAACTGCAGGCGTGATTCTTTCCTTGATGCAGTTGATTGGGATTGCAGCGGGTATCAGCTTTGCTAGTTTGACCCGTCTTTTTAGAGATAAATTGCTGATGCTTTCTGGTCTGGTTTTTGGACTGACACAGATTGTTATTGGCTTCTCACCAAATCTCTTGTCACTCAGCATGGCTACTATTAGCGCCGGTTTTGTCTATAGTGTCGGTCTGACGACCATTTTTTACACCCTGTCCGAGCGCATTTCCTCCCACCTCCTCAATCAAGCCACTTCTATCGTGATTTTAGGCTGCAGTATCGGAGCAACGGCCACTACATTTGTCCTCAGCTTCATTGGGAGATTCTCTAACGCTCCATCCTTTATCTTCAGCGTTTTGGGTCTGACTATGATCCTGACCTCTCTCTTTGTTCTACGATTTAGCAAAGAAAAGAGCGGACTAGCTCCAAGAATCTAGGAGGTTATACCATGCGTCTGGATAAATTTTTAGCAGAAAATGGTCTGGGCTCACGCGCCCAGGTTAAGCAGCTCCTAAAGAAAGGGCTGGTTTTGGTCAATGGCAGAGCAGAGAAATCACCTAAGATCCAGATTGATGAGACAGCAGATGAGATTGTCGTGTCTGGTCAAAGGCTGACCTATGAAAAATTCGTTTACTACCTTCTCAACAAGCCGCAGGGAGTCATTTCGGCGACAGAGGATGACCGTCATAAGACGGTTCTGGACTTGCTGGACGAGACTGCCCGTCAGAAAGAAGTCTTTCCTGTCGGCCGCTTGGATATTGATACCCACGGCCTGCTCCTTCTGACCAATAATGGCAAGCTAGCCCATGCCATGCTGTCACCCAAAAAGCACGTAGAAAAAATCTACCGAGCTCAAGTGGCAGGCCTGATGAACCAAGCAGATGAGGAGCGTTTTGCTGCAGGAATAGAACTGAAAGACTTCACCTGCCAGACAGCTCAGCTCAAGATTTTAGAGCTGGACGAGGTAAAAGAGACTTCTCTCGTAGAAATTACCTTAGCTGAGGGCAAGTTCCACCAGGTCAAGCGTATGGTGGCAGCCTGCGGAAAAGAAGTCAAGGATCTTCAGCGCCTCACGATGGGACCCCTACAGTTGGATCCTGCATTGGTTCTTGGAGAATGGCGGAGGCTGACTGAGCAAGAAATGCAGTCTTTGGCAATCTTCGGCGTTGAATTGTAAATGAAAGAGCCTGAATGTCTTATCCAAGAGAGATAAAACAGAATCATTTGACAAAGGTAGACCTTCTTGGTAGAATAAGTATGTCGTAAAGACAAATAACTTCTTCTTGGTTGCAGGCCATGCCAAACCTGCCACTCGGATGAAGCGTAAAGAAAAGGAGTATATCATGGCAATCTCAAAAGAGAAAAAAAATGAAATCATTGCACAATACGCACGTCACGAAGGTGACACTGGTTCAGTAGAGGTACAAGTTGCTGTCCTTACTTGGGAAATCAACCACCTCAACGACCACATCAAACAACATAAAAAAGACCACGCTACTTACCGTGGTTTGATGAAGAAAATCGGTCGCCGTCGTAACCTCTTGGCTTACCTTCGTAAAAACGACGTTAACCGTTACCGTGAGTTGATTAACTCTCTTGGACTTCGTCGCTAATCTTGCGTCTAAAACGTTTCTATACTTCGTTGACTTCGCCTCGATGTACCATTAGTACAATCTTCGCCTCGTCGCCTAGTTTATAAACGTTTTATCCAGCAAGAATCATGATGCTAAGGGCGTCAAAAATCCGTATGAAAATAGGGAAACGACACCGTGTTCGATGAACACAAGGAGTTTCATCTTTTTCACTAGGATTTTAGCCCGAGCTCAAAATAGCTCTCTGACTTCAGGGGGCTTTTTTGTTTTATTAACTCACTTAGGCCATGTTCAATTGAATAGACAAGGTTGAAGCTGCTCTACAAAAGAGTAGCTTTTCTTTTTCACTAAGATCTTAGTCCGAGCACAAATCACCCCCTCTGGATTCAGAGGGCTTTTCCTTAGTCTTGCTTCTAACACAGACAGACTCTTTTAGTGGTCCAAAAAAAGCTCTTCTATGATGCTAGAAGAGCTTTATCTATCAGTGAATTTACTCTTTCAAGAATTTTTGGATGGCAGGAGCAGCAGTGATAGCAAATCTTTCGTCGATACGGTGCTCTCCACCTTCTACTGTGACTAGCTCTGCATTTGGAATGGTCTGGCTGGCTTCGACCGCATATTGGTAGGGCACGACTGCATCATCAGTTCCGTGGATAATGAGGGTTGGAGCTGTAATGTTGGCCTGCTCTGCTTGGATGTCAATGTCTAAGGCATCGATTAGGTAAATCTTGCCCAGAGTGGTATTGTGGTGTGTCAGGCTGTCTGGAAGTTGATCGAAGTCGGGACTTCCAAGCTCGCGGTAGGTTTCCTTGGCATCGTCAAAAAGAACGAAAGCTGGAAAGATGAGCAAGAGTTTGTGTACGCGGTCCGGATAAGTAGCAGCATAGAGACTGGCAACGACACCACCTTGGCTAGCACCGAATAAGCTCATTTGCTCTTATCTACAAAGGTCTCAGAACTCAGCTTTTCCATGACTTGAGTCAAGTCTGTGAGTTCGGTCTTGACCGACATATTCAGCATATCTTGTCCACCACTTTTCGATTGGCGGCTGCCACCGTAGAAATCAAAGCTGTAAACCAGATAACCTTGCTTTGCCAGCAGCTGGCTGTACATTTCATATTGCTCAAGGGTATTGTTCAATCCATGCGCGATAACAATAGTCGGCAATTTTTTACTCTTGTAGTCACGAGGAGCAGTAATCTTTCCGTAGAGTTGCTTGTCATCGTATGAAATACTGTACTCTTCAGACACGATGTCTTCTGTCGGAGTTGGTTGCTTGTCGCTCTTCTCGCTAGAACTTGTCTGAGTGGTTTCTGGCGTAGAAGGGGTAGGATTTGGTTTGGTCTGGGAGTGCCAGAAGAAAAGACCTAGTCCAGCCAAGCACAAGGCTGCTAAGAAAACCCAAATATACTTCATAGTTCTCTCCTTTCAGTATTTGTAGTATTATAGCGGAAATGAAACTGTTTTACAAGGAGAGAGATTTCTTGTTTTTGATTTTTCTGGATTTCATACAAGAAAATCTAATTCAGTCATCTAAGCGAGATTCCGATAACCTTGAGTTTTTTAGAAAATCTTGCTAGACTGTAGCTACTAAGATAAAAACACAGTTCTGGTTGGTAGTCCAGACGCAAAAAATCCATTTTTTGTCAGTAACCTTCCTCCTTGGTTGTCCATTCTTAGGAATTTTTAAAGGAGGGGCTGTCATGGATAAGATTTCAATGACGCTGACAGTTTATTTTGAAGAGGGATTTTGGCACGGTCTTTTCAAGCAGGAACATGCTCAATCTTATAGAGTTTGCCGAGTCACCTTTGGTGCAGAGCCTAGTATGCAGGAATTGTTGGATTTTCTAAACCGTTATTATCATCGGTTGCAGTTTAGTCCTAGCATCAGGGTTAAGGAGAAGACTAAGTTGGTCAGTCCTAAACGCCTGCAGAGACAGGCTAAAAAGGAGCAGATGGCTTCACGTTCTTCAAAGTCTCGGGAAGCGCTGAAGCTGCAATTTGAAGAGCAAAAGAAAATCGCTCGAGTCAAGCGCAAGCAGCAGAAAGAACTGGCTAAGCAAAGGAAATTCGAACTCAAACAGCAAAAACGGTTGGAAAAGCACAAGGGGCATTGAGCCTGGTTTTTCTTATTTATATGAGAAAGTCTTCCGATGGGAGGCTTTTTTGTTTGTCAGGAAATCGGTGAGTTGCTTGAAAAGCGAAGTGATTTCTCCAAGTCGTTTTATTTGACAGATGTAACAAAAGAGATTACAATATAATCATAAAATAAAAATTACAAGAGTAGTTTTAAAAAGGAGAGTTTATGATTGAAATTACATATTTGGATGCTGTCAAGCAGGAGCGGAAGATGACCTTTGAGTCTTATCAGGAGTTTGAGCAGTCCCAGCAGGCCTGCTTGATTGGAGTGGCAGATTATTACCCAGTTAAAAAATTGACTTATAAAGGCCATGATTTGAACTACCAGGGTACTTACGGCGATGTCTTCTTTTTCCTGATGAAGCAGGATTTGACAAAGTTTGACTAAGAATAAAGGAGAAAAATAATGGTAAAAGCAATCACAGATGCAACATTTGAGCAAGAAACAAAAGATGGATTAGTGCTCATTGACTTTTGGGCCACTTGGTGCGGGCCATGTCGCATGCAGGGTCCAATCCTTGACAAGCTCTCAGAGGAACTTTCCGAAGATGAGCTCAAGATTGTCAAGATGGATGTGGATGAAAATCCAGCTACAGCACGCGCTTTTGGCATCATGTCTATCCCGACCTTGCTCTTTAAAAAAGACGGTCAGGTCGTCAAGCAGGTAGCGGGTGTTCATACTGCCCAGCAGATTAAAGCTATTGTGGCAGAATTGGGATAAGGTGAGTGGAAGATTAAATTAGACCTATTTAAAATTGAGACTGCTCTGGTTATAGAGTGGTCTTTTTCATTGCGATTGTAACAATAAGAAGTCAATTTAAAAAATTTGTTCAAAAATTCACATTTTAAGGTATAATAAGTAGAAGTATTTTTTCCAATGGGTCTCGTTAGGGAGCCGGGTTATTTAAAACATGATGGGAATGTGGTAATGTTAATGATTGAGTTGCTAAAACATCTTTTATTTGTTTTTATGATTTTTACACCATTTGTTGCCCCAGCTGTTTTTTGTTTCTTTGTGGGGTGGATGATTCCTAGAGAGCAGATAACGCAAAAAAGAATCATACTAGTATTAGCCTTGTTGATCCCTGTTTTGCTTTTAATTTCGTATTTTGCCCCTCAGATACTAGGTCTGGTTTTTTGGAGTCTGATTTGGTTTTTCATCGGGCTATTGCGAATGAAGAATTATACTAAGTCACAGTACTGGACAAGATGGCTTATATTTATCGCTTGTTTTAGTGCCTACATTTTACTTTATTTCCATTTTTTTGGGTCTCTTAATTTTTATTAAACTATTTAAAAATCAGCTTGAAGCAAATCTTCAAGCTGATTTTGTTTATTCTTTATTCCCCCAACTCTTCGCTGTAGGTGATAATCTGATCAACTGTGTCAGACAAGAATTGGATGGTATCACGGAGTGGTTTGTCTGTTGAGATATCCGCTCCGATAATCATAGCAGACTCAAGCGGAGTCTTGCTGCCGCCGGATTTGAGTAGTTCTAGCCAGTCGCGGGCGCCATTTTCGTCATTTTTCAGATGGAGATAACCGGCTGTCGAGATAACTAGTCCAGCTGAGTAGGTGTAGCTATATAAGCCCATGTAGTAGTGGGCTTGACGCATCCAGGTCAGGACAGCATCGTCGTCAATCTCAACGGCATCGCCCCAGAATTCTGTCAAAACTTCTTTCATGATAGCGTTGAGTTTGCTTGCACCGAAGGTTCCGCCTTCTTCAATCAAAGTATAGACCTTGCGTTGGAAGGCAGCTTCCAGCAAGTGAGTAATGAAGTTGTGGAAGTAAGTATCCGTCAGACGGTGAGCCAGGGCAAAGCGTTTCTGGCGTGGGTTATCAAATTGGTGCTCCAGATAATCACTGAGCAGGAGCTCATTAAAGGTAGATGGTGCTTCCACATAGTAGGTGGACATGTGGGCATTGAAATAGCTTTGGTGATTGTCAGAGAAGATAAACTGACCAGAGTGGCCAATCTCGTGAATCAGAGTATAGACATCGCTCATGCGACCAGTCCAGCTCATGAGGACGTAAGGGTGGACCCGATAAGGATCAGCAGCATAGCCTCCAGAGTCCTTTCCGGCATTGGCCGCAAAGTCGACCCAGCGTTCTTCCTTATAGCGGGCAACTTCTTGACAATACTCTTGTCCGAGAGGCTCGACTGACTTCATGACGAGGTCATAGGCATCATCAATACTGACTTCGGGATTGAGCTCGCTGTCCAAGTCCAGCTTCCAGTCAGCAAAGGTCATTTTTTCAAGTCCGTTTACCTTAGCGACATGCTTGAGGTATTTCTGAGCTACTGGGGCAAATTCGCTCATAATCAAGTCAATCTGCCGGTCAAACATAGAGCGATCAACTTCTTGCTCTGCCAGTAAGTAGTCAAAGACAGAGTCATAGCCTTTCATGTCAGCCAGCAGTTTTTCAGACTTGACCTGAGCCAGATAGGCAGCTGCAGCAGTATTTTGATGCTGACGAAGGCCTTCAGAGAAAGAGCGGAAAGATTTCGCGGATTTCTGCATTTTCATGGTTTTGATAGAAATTCTCATAGGTGACAAAGCTGTTTTTGTAAACTTTGCCGTCCACTTCAAAGTCAGCCATAGCAAAGTCGCCGGCTCGCATCTTGGTGTAAATATCCTGTGGACTGTAGAAGACTTCGCCTAGATTGGTCAAGGCTTTTTCGACATCCGCTCCCAGATAGTGGGCTTTTTTGATTTTCGCTTGTCGAATGGCTGAAGTCAAATGGGGCTCTTGGCCTAGTCTCTCCAAGACAGCCTCGTCTGCGCCGACCAGGGCGTCGTCAAAGAAGCTGAGTGCGACATTGGCCTCGGTTTCAAACTCCATGGCTGCTTGGGCAATCTGCGCAAAGCTCTCGTCGCCAAAGTCAGTGGTCTGTGGCATAAAGCCGTAGTTGCCAATGTGACTGATTTGGATATAAATCTGCTCTAACTCAGCAAATGCCCGTTCAAAATCTTCGAAAGTGCTGAGCTTGCCTTGGTAATTACGGACGAATTTCTGGATGTCCTCTCTGGCCTTTTCGATGGCCCGCAGGAAGTCCTCCTGGTCTTGGTAAAGGGCTGTTAGGTCCCAGAGTTCATTTTCTGGAAATTCAGAACGATGTTTTTGTTCCATAGTCTACTCCTTTTGTCGTATATAGAAATAGTATAGCAAAAAATCCCCCAAAATGTCTTTGGGGGAGAAGGATAAGTCAGTAATTTTTAGCTGTTTATCAGATCGAGGATAAAAGTCAATGTTTCTTTGCTGCAATCCTTTTAAAAAGCAGTAAATAAGACAAGAATACGAAGATAACCAGGCCTAATAGCAGGGTGAAGACGTTTTGAGTTCCTTTTGTCATATTGGGAGCTTGATTAGCGATGACGGCCGTTACTGCGGTACCTATAGCACCCGCAAAGGTCTGGGCCAGTTGAAACAGCGCAGTCGTATCTGCGGTTTTTCTTTATCAACTTGAGTCGTCGCTAGAGCAAGTGTGTTATTGAAGGCCATGTTTCGCCCCAAGGTAAAGCAAATATAAATCGCAATAACAGCTGTTAAGGTGAGTTCTTTTGTAAAGATAAGGAGCAAGAGTACAGCAAGGAAAAGAAGAAAATTTCCTGTAAAAAGGGTTGGTTTCGGGCCTTTTGTATCATAGAGTTTACCAAAGAGAGGAGAGAGGAAGGCTCCGAGCATGGTTCCTGGAAGCAGTGCGAAGCCTGCCTGAGCGGTTGAAATGTCTTTTTCTATTACCAGGAAGTTGGGAATCAGAAAATTAGCCGATAGGTTGATAAACTGAAAAATAAAGAAGGGTAAAATAGCCAATAAGACCGTTGGTTGCTTTAAAATACGAATATCTAAGAAGGGATGATCAATTTTCAAGCTCCGATAGATAAAGAAAGCTAGTGGCACTACGCAAAGAACAAGATAGAGCCACTCGATATGTCCTTCTTCTAAGCTGGAGATGGCTACAATGGCAAAGACGAGTGAGCTTGCTAAGAGGAGAAATGAGAGGAGATCGAAGGCGCGTTTCCTAGACTTCTCGGAATTTCTTAAAAAGAAAAAGCCAAGAATAAAGGAAATGATTGGGACAGGAAGAATAAAGGTATAAATCATATGCCAGTCAAAACGACTAATCATAAAACCACCGTAAGTCGGCCCAATTGCTGGTGCTAGGCTAACCACCATCCCAGACAAGCCCATGTAGGTTCCAATTTTTTGCTTAGGAACACGCTCAACAATCAAGTTAAAGAGCAAAGGAATGGCTAATCCAGTAGCTCCTCCTTGCAGGATTCTCCCTATCATCAAGATGGGAAAGCTTGATGCCAACATGGCAATCAGAGTTCCCAAGCAAAGTTGGCCAAAGCGGTAAAGAGGATGGTTCTTTCTTTCCAATTGTGGGCTAAGGTTGCTCCTAAAGTAATCGTAATGGCCACTGCTAACAAATACCCTGTTGTAATCCATTGCAGCGTTCCCAATCCTAACCCAAAGACCTTGCTTAGATGCGGGAAGGTTACATTCATACTGGTTTCGGATAAGATGCCTGCAAAGCTGACTAAGGCTGTCGCAAGGAGCGAGAAAAAATCTTTCTTTTCAACTGTTTGATGATCTGGCACGATTATCTCCTTTACATGTTTGAAATGAGTCACTGTATTTATTATAAAGCAAGAAGTTCTCTTTGAAAAGTGAATAGTGGCTATAGCACCATCCTATTTGATGAATCGAAAGGGAAAAAACGAACTCTGACAGCCAACTATAATCAGCTATAGAAAAGAAAAATAGATTTTCAGTACTTTTATAGAAAAAAGCCATTTCCAGCCTTTTTCTTTTGCCTGAAATTGTGGTAAAATAAGGTCTGTACGTGCTTGATACAAAGATGAGGATATAATAAGCTGCTAAGACCATGATATTAAAGTCAAAGTGCTAACTGAACACGTCCTATGAGTTGCTCAAGGGCTTAATATCTTGATGAACTGAATACGACCTAAAAGCTGTGTAAAAAAGATAAACTGTCTTGTCTTCATCGAAGACTTCACCAGTTTCCTATTTTTACTTTGCTTTTGACGGTCTTAATATCTTGATCTTTGTAGCCAAGGCGTATGAAAAATTTTGAGCATGTGCTCGGCAAGGAGTCTTTATGACAAAACAAGTTTTTAAAACCGTTTTTGCAGGTCGTGAGTTGGTTGTTGAAACCGGTCAGGTTGCAAAGCAAGCAAATGGCAGCGCCGTTGTTCGATATGGAGAAAGTACCGTTTTAACTGCGGCTACTATGTCCAAAAAGATGGCTACTGGTGACTTTTTCCCATTGCAGGTCAACTATGAGGAAAAAATGTATGCGGCTGGAAAATACCCTGGTGGCTTTAACAAGCGTGAAGGTCGTCCATCGACAGATGCGACTTTGACTGCCCGCTTGATTGACCGTCCGATTCGTCCTATGTTTGCGGAAGGCTTCCGCAATGAAGTTCAGGTTATCAATACTGTTCTTTCTTATGACGAAGATGCTTCGCCTCAAATGGCAGCGATGTTCGGTAGCTCTCTGGCTCTTTCTATCTCAGATATTCCTTTTAACGGCCCTATCGCAGGAGTTCAAGTCGGCTATGTAGACGGTGAATTCATCATCAACCCTAGCAAGGAACAAAAAGAAGTTTCACTTTTGGAACTGACAGTGGCTGGTACCAAAGATGCTATCAACATGGTAGAGTCTGGAGCTAAGGAGCTGTCTGAAGATGTCATGCTGGAAGCTCTTCTCAAAGGGCACGAAGCGGTCAAAGAATTGATTGCCTTCCAAGAAGAAATCGTAGCGACAGTCGGCAAGGAAAAAGCAGAAGTAGAATTGCTGCATGTTGATGAAGAGCTGCAGGCAGAGATTGTCGCAGCCTACAACAGCGACTTGCAAAAGGCTGTTCAGGTAGAAGAAAAGCTAGCGCGCGAAGCCGCAACCCAGGCTGTCAAAGATCAAGTCACAGCAGTTTATGAAGAGAAATACGCGGACCATGAAGAATTCGACCGTATCATGCGTGATGTGGCTGAAATCTTGGAGCAAATGGAGCATGCAGAAGTGCGACGTTTGATTACCGAAGATAAGGTCCGTCCTGATGGTCGTAAGGTTGATGAAATCCGTCCGCTGGATGTGGAAGTGGATTACCTGCCGCGCGTGCATGGTTCTGGTCTCTTTACTCGTGGGCAAACCCAGGCCTTGTCTGTCCTGACCCTGGCACCAATGGGGGAAACGCAAATCGTGGATGGCTTGGATCCAGAATACAAGAAACGCTTCATGCACCACTATAATTTCCCGCAATACTCTGTCGGTGAGACAGGTCGTTATGGGGCTCCTGGCCGTCGTGAAATCGGCCACGGTGCTCTTGGGGAACGTGCCTTGGAGCAAGTCTTGCCTAGCTTGGAAGAGTTTCCTTACGCTATCCGTCTGGTAGCAGAAGTCTTGGAGTCAAACGGTTCTTCCTCCCAAGCCTCTATCTGTGCGGGCACTTTGGCTCTCATGGCCGGTGGTGTTCCGATTAAGGCGCCGGTTGCCGGAATTGCCATGGGCTTGATTTCAGATGGCAGCAACTACACGGTTCTGACGGACATTCAAGGTTTGGAAGACCATTTTGGTGATATGGACTTTAAGGTAGCTGGTACTCGCGAAGGGATTACAGCCCTGCAGATGGATATCAAGATTGAAGGAATTACAGCCGAGATCCTGACAGAAGCTCTGGCTCAGGCTAAGAAAGCCCGTTTTGAAATCCTAGATTTGATTGAAGCGACGATTCCGGCTCCACGTCCTGAGTTGGCTCCAACTGCTCCGAAAATCGACACTATCAAGATTGATGTGGACAAGATTAAGATTGTCATCGGAAAAGGCGGGGAAACCATCGACAAGATTATCGCTGAGACTGGTGTTAAGATTGATATTGATGAAGAGGGCAATGTATCCATCTACTCCAGCGACCAAGATGCGATTAATCGTGCCAAGGAAATCATTGCTGGCTTGGTCCGCGAAGCAAAGTGGACGAAGTTTACCATGCCAAGGTTGTTCGGATTGAGAAATTCGGTGCTTTTGTCAATCTCTTTGACAAGACGGATGCTCTGGTTCACATTTCAGAATTGGCTTGGACTCGGACTAACAACGTCGAAGATGTCGTGCAAATCGGTGATGAAGTAGATGTCAAGGTGATTAAGATTGATGCCAAAGGCCGGGTAGATGCTTCCATGAAAGTATTGCTGCCGCGTCCACCAAAGTCTGATAAGCCAAAACATCATCATGACAAGGGACATCATCCGCACAAGGAGCACAAAGGTCATAAAGACCATCAAGAAAGCCCTAAAACAGAAGAATAAGAGGTCGCTTATCCCTGTAGACCTCATTAAAAATCGGCAGAGGCGAGCCTAGTTCTCGTCTCTCCTTGTTTAGAGAAGGAAGGAGGCTAGCATGGGTTGGTGGAAGGAATCCATTGATATCGTAAAGGAAAATGACCCGGCGGCACGAACGTCGCTGGAAGTTTTGCTAACCTATCCAGGCATCAAAGCTTTGGCGGCCCACCGCCTCTCGCATTTTTTGTGGCGGCACGGCTTCAAGCTGTTAGCGCGCATGCACAGTCAATTCTGGCGTTTCTGGACCCAGATTGAGATTCATCCTGGCGCTCAGATTGAGTCAGGTGTCTTCATTGACCATGGCAGTGGCCTGGTGATTGGAGAAACGGCCATTGTGGAGAAGGGGGCCATGCTTTACCACGGCGTGACCCTAGGCGGTACGGAAAGGATACAGGCAAACGCCATCCGACCGTCCGTCGAGGTGCCTTGGTCTCTGCCCATGCTCAAGTCATTGGACCAATTGAGATTGGTGAAAAAGCCAAGGTCGGAGCTGGTGCAGTTGTTGTAGCTGATGTTCCAAGTGATGTGACGGTGGTTGGCGTACCAGCCAAGATTGTCCGTGTTCACGGTGAGAAAGACGAGCCAACCATTCACGAGGTAGAGGAGAAACGGGAATACTATCTAGACAAGCTAGAGCATGCCCGTGAAGCCAGCCACCATTCGTCAAGTCTGTAGAAAAGGTTAGCAAAGTTATCTAAGTAAAATATGACAGGAGGAACCGACATGTCAGATTTATCAGATGCTATTTTGAACCAGGTGATCCTCGAGCTGAAAGAAGGCTTAGACGGTAACGCCAAGGAGCGTTTTACAAAACTGCCCCCTAGCCACCAGCGCGAATGGGCTCGCTATATCAGTGAAGCCAAAAAAGATGAGACCAAGCTGCGCCGCATAGAAAAGATGAAGGCGGATTTGCTGAAGCCTTAAAGAAAGAGAACTTATGCTATTAGAGGAATTTGAAGATGTAGCAGCAGTCATTGAGCCAACTGAAAAGCCAGTACATAACAAGGGTGAGGTATGCCAAACCATCATCCTGTCCTTTAACGGGGAAATTCTGAAACGTTTGATTGGGTCAGAAGAAGTCTATCCAGGAGGCTATTTGAAAAGCATAAACGGACAGCATCCATGGTATATTTACCGCCAAGGTCCTAGCAAGCTAGCGGTTATGTTGGCTCCGATTGGGGCTCCCATGATAGTTGGTCAGCTGGAGGAGTTGGCGGCCAGAGGCTTCAAGAATTTCATCATTCTAGGTTCCTGTGGCGTTTTGGATAGCTCAATTGAGGCTGATAAAATCATCCTGCCTGCGGCCGCTTGCGAGACGAAGGGACTAGCTATCACTATGCCCCACCGGGTGATGAAGTCGCCTATGACGAGTCTCTGCTAATCGAGCTGGAAGCCATCTTTGACAAGCACGATATCGAGCATATCCGCACCAAGTCTTGGACGACTGATGCCTTTTATCGGGAAACGCCTGATAAGGTCAAGCGTCGCTTGGCTGCTGGAGCCAAAGTGGTGGATATGGAAGCTTCAGCTATCATGGCTTGGAGTCAATTTCGCAAGAGCAAGGTCTATCAATTCTTCTACACAGCTGACTATGTGGATCATCATAACCGAACCTGGGATGCCCGCCATGAAGAACGGACAGCTGATGCCATGACTTTTTTCACTATCGCTTTGACAATAGCAAAGGAAATAGAAAGGAACTGAGCAGAACTAGAAAGGAAACTACAAGAATGGCAGTATATTTTTACGGCTGTATCACCATGGATGGCTACTTGGCAGACAGCCAGCACAGGATAGACTGGCTGCATCAGCTTGGTCCTGTAGAGGATACAGGCTATGATGACTTTTACAGGCAAATGGATATCACCATCATGGGCAAGCGGACCTTTGAGGAAATCCAAGATTTGCAAGATGTAGAAAGTTTTTATCAAGCTACGGAAAACTATGTCTTTACGCATGATAGGCACCTGCCTGTCAGCAATTACCAGCCAGTAGCTGGGGATGTGGTGGACTTTGTTCACCAGATTGACAAAGGCAAAAATGTCTTTGTGATTGGTGGTAATTCCTTGGTAGGACCGCTCTTGGATGCGGATCTTTTCGACCACCTCGTTATTCAGATAGCGCCCCTTATCCTAGGAAAGGGGGTTCCCCTCTTTACCCAAGAGGAAGGGCAGCGCTTTTACCAACTGGATAGCCTCAGACAATTTGGCCCTTTTGCAGAGCTGGTTTTCAGCCGAAAAAGTCAGAAATAGAGAAGGGAGTGGACCGCATGATTAAAATTTACGACACCATGACCCGCAGCCTACGTGAATTTGTGCCTATTGAAGAGGGCAAGGTTCGCATGTATGTCTGCGGTCCGACAGTTTATAACTATATCCATGTCGGTAATGCCCGCTCAACAGTAGCTTTTGACACGGTTCGTCGCTATTTTGAGTATAGGGGATTTGAGGTCAACTATATTTCCAATTTTACAGATGTAGATGATAAGATTATCAATCGCGCCAAGGAAGAAGGCATCACACCAAAAGAAGTGGCTGATAAGTACATCGCAGCTTTTCGTGCTGACGTTGAGCAGCTGGGTGTCAAGCCCGCTACCCAACATCCGCGTGTGATTGACTTTATGGAGGCAATCATTGACTTTGTGCAGACTTTGGTAGACAAGGGCTACGCCTATGAGTCAGAAGGCGATGTCTACTTCCGTGTCGAAAAGTCTCACAATTATGCCAAACTAGCTAACAAAACTTTGGCAGACTTGGAGTTGGGTGCTTCTGGTCGGACAGATGAGGAGACCGCTCGCAAGGAAATCCGGTAGATTTTGCTCTCTGGAAGGCCGCTAAGCCGGGCGAGATTTCCTGGGACAGTCCTTGGGGAGCAGGTCGTCCGGGCTGGCACATCGAGTGCTCGGTCATGTCAACGGAGATTTTGGGCGATACTATTGATATCCACGGTGGAGGAGCAGACTTGGAGTTTCCTCACCATACCAATGAAATCGCCCAGTCAGAAGCCAAGACCGGTCAGACTTTTGCCAACTACTGGATGCACAATGGCTTTGTCAACATCGACGATGTTAAGATGTCCAAATCTCTAGGCAATTTTATCACCGTTCACGATGCCCTCAAGACCATTGATGGTCAGGTGCTGCGTTTCTTCTTTGCGACCCAGCATTATCGCAAGCCGATTAATTTCACGGAAAAAGCCGTTCATGATGCAGCGACCAATCTTAAGTATTTGAAGAATACCTATGAGCAGCCTTTTACTGGTCAAGCAGACTCTGCTCAGCTTCAGGTCTTTCTAGACAAGTTCACCGCTGCAATGGACGAAGATTTCAATGCGGCTAACGGCATCACAGTTGTTTTTGAGCTAGCCAAGTGGATCAACTCTGACAACTACACCACTGAAGTCAAGGAAGCCTTTGCCAAACTCTTAGAAGTTTTTGGTATCGTCTTTGTAGAAGAAGTCTTGGATGCGGACATTGAGCGCTTGATTGAGGAACGCCAAGAAGCGCGTGCTAATCGAGACTTTGCGACTGCAGACCGTATTCGGGATGAACTGGCCGCTCAGGGCATCAAGCTTTTGGATACTAAGGACGGAGTGAGGTGGACACGTGACTGATGTCAACCTGATTAACGGCATTGCCCTCGCCTTTGAGGGAGATGCTGTATACTCCATGTATATCCGGAGGCACCTGATTTTTCAAGGTCTGACCAAGCCCAATCAGCTGCACAGGGAAGCGACCAAGTACGTTTCTGCCAAGGCTCAGGCCAATCTTATCTCTCTCATGCTGGAAGATGGGATTCTGACGGAAAAGGAAGAGGATATTTACAAGCGTGGCCGCAATGCCAACAGCCACACCAAGGCTAAGAATACGGACATCGTCACCTACCGTATGTCTACTGGCTTTGAGGCTGTCATGGGCTACCTGCATATGACCGAATCTATTGAGCGACTGGAAGAGCTGATTGACTGGTGTATTCGGAAGATAGAGGCTTCGTTCTGATTTTGAAAGGAAGTAGTTTATGAGTGCTTTCTTACAATTTGATAATTTTAATTTCAAGTTGGCTATTATTCAGGAGTTAATGTATGAACAAAACGTGCTTGAGCCACGTTTTAATGTTTACAGTTTTTGTGAATCTGAGAAATTATCTGTAGATCCAGAAGACTTCGATGAAACACCAATTCCTGAAGTAGAGGCTTATTTCGAACGATTGGAAATACCTAAAGAGTATGCGCAGAATGTGGAAAGCCTCTTCTTTGATGGAGGTAATGATATCTATGCGCAATTAATCCCTTTATGGGATGGTGAAGATAATCAATTTGATTTGGAAAATGTGAGTGAAAAAGAGCTATCACAGTTTTCGAATTTGAAAACCATTGACGGAACAATCTTTCCATTTTCTAAAGAAGTACGTGATTTATTTGAATCCAAAGGAATTGATATCGAAGAGTAATATTATTGAATAAAGGAATTTTATGAAAAATTTGTATTGTTTGCAGTCTGCTTATTTAGTCTGATGACACTTAGCGCCTGCATGTTTGTCCCTCTTTTCAGACGAAGTGGTAATACTGCTTCCTCATCGAGATCTAGCTACTCTAGAAAGCAGAGTTCATCTTCCAAAAAAGAATACTCTGATGACGACTATGACTCTAGCTCATTTAGTTCGTCTTCTGCAATTGAAGATGATCCATATACTCTCTTTAATGACTTTGGTCAATCTTTGGATGCCCTTACTGATATGCAAGATATTGATAAGTGGGAAGAATTTAAATCAATCAATCTCATTTATTTTGAAGAGGAGTCTGATCGGGTTGCTACTAAAAAGGATGAAGTACGTGCTAAGTTGGGTCAGCCAACTTCAGAGCTCAGTAGTGGAGGTGACCTGTGGAAATCAGATAATTATACTATCCTTATTGCTTATGATGAAAATTCTGTTGTCATGAATAAGCTGATTACATTCACTTCTTCTAAGCAGGTGGAAAGTTTAAGCGGTATTTCTAAAGGAATGTCAGCCCAAGATGTTGTCAAAAAACTAGGTAAACCACGTGGACTGGATGTGACAGGTATGTTTACTCGCTTCGTTTGGGCGGACGAGGATGATAAGGACTATTACGTCTATTTTAAGGGCAACAAGGTTTATGACACTAAAGAACCTAATTAAAAAGACATCAGCTATATAGCCAATGTCATGAAATGAAAACTTGTTGTTTTAATGCGGAGATAAAGATGGTTAAAAGTCTTTATCTCTTTTTTGATCTTAGTACTTTATTTGCCAAACAAAGCCGCTAGTCTTCTTTATAATTTTCGTAAAATTCTACCTTAATTCTAATAAAGGTTTCCAAGTCTCGCAGGAGCTGCAGGAGCATGGCGCGGGTTTCAAATTCCTGGCGGGTCTTAGGGAGTGGCCGCTCACGAAATACGGTCAAATAGTTGTCAATCTCGTCCAGAAGGTCTCGGGCGGGATTTTCTTGGCTTAGTTGCTTAGCGGTCTGGGAGAAGAGGCGGGCTAAAATCAAGCTTTCACTGGCTGCTAGATGGCAGTTGTTGATATTGCTAGCCATGTCTTGCAGGATACGATTTTGGGCCTGCCGCATTTCAAAATAGTGAATATGGTAGTTGGTCTGGTGAAAGAGGTGGTTGGAGTGGTCCAGATAGACCAGCTGCAAGGCTTGCTGCAAAATCTTATCCAGCTCCTTTATTAGAGCTGCATCATTTCGGCCGTCTCCAGATTTTAAGAAATATTCAAAGCGTAGCAAAATCTTTTTCAGCTGTTCTTCCACTTGCTCATGGTAGCTGTCAATTTCTTGCTGGCGAGAGGGCATATAGAGATTGGCTAGGAGTGCAAAGCCAGTTCCAATAAGAAATAGAGCTAGCTCATTGCCAAGGAGTGACCAGGAGGTGGATTTTTCTAAGAGCAGATGGGTGACGAGGACAGTGCTAGGGGTGATGCCAATTTCCCAGCCAAGGCGAAAGGCCAGAGGCACATAGATTGCGATATAGATGGCCAATGCTCCGAGATGAAAACCTAGAAAGTGAAAGGCTAGGCTTCCGATAGCCAGAGCCAGCAGGGTAGATAAAAAGCGATTGCCTGCTAGCTTTGCAGTGCTGCGGCGGGTATCAGAAACGCTGAGGATAGCAATAATTCCAGCTGAAGTTGAGTAGGTCAGACCTAAAAAGTCAGCTAGCCAAGTAGCGAGACAGGTAGCTAGTACCAGCTTGATGGTGCGTTGAAGGAGAGACATGAGTGAGAGTTTCCTTTTTTAGACTTCTTTCTATTATAGCATGACAGGCGTAGAATCTTGGGGGCTGCTGATTGCTTTTTATCAGAGCAGAATTCTGTCTCGCCCGAGTAAATCCTGCCGCCATTTTTTCGCCTTTGTGTTATACTAGTCCTATGGAAAAAAACGATATTGTCTACGGTGTGCATGCGGTGACAGAGGCTCTCGCGGCTAACACTGGAAATAAACTCTACATTCAAGACGACCTGCGTGGTAAAAAGGTCGACAAAATCAAAGATTTAGCAGCAGAAAAGAAGGTTTCTATCTCTTGGACATCTAAGAAAACCTTGCAGGAAATGACTGACGGGGCTGTTCACCAAGGGTTTGTTCTGCGAGTGGCGGAGTTCGCCTATTCTGACTTCGAGGTGCTGTTGAAAAAAGCAGAGCAGGAAGACAATCCACTCTTGCTGATTTTGGACGGACTGACTGATCCGCACAATCTGGGTTCTATCTTGCGGACGGCTGACGCGACCAATGTGGCTGGAGTCATCATTCCCAAGCACCGGGCCGTCGGTGTAACACCAGTCGTAGCCAAGACCTCAACGGGTGCCATTGAGCATATTCCCATTGCCCGTGTGACCAATCTCAGCCAGACTCTGGATAAGCTCAAGGAAGCTGGTTTTTGGATTTTCGGGACGGATATGCAGGGGACGCCTTCTCATAAGTGGAATACAGCAGGCAAGCTGGCCCTCATTATCGGCAACGAAGGCAAGGGGATTTCAACCAATATCAAAAAGCAGGTGGACGAGATGATTTCCATTCCCATGAATGGGCATGTCCAGAGCCTCAATGCCAGTGTCGCAGCAGCTATTCTCATGTATGAAGTCTTTCGCAATCGCCTATGAAAAGAAAAATCTTACTGGTGGACGGCTACAATATGACGGCCTTTTGGCGGGAGACTCGTCCTTACTTTAACCGCGGAGAGCTAGATGCAGCGCGAACGATTCTGCTCCAGAAGCTCAGTAATTATGCCAGTTTTGAAGGACTGGAAGTTATCTGCGTCTTTGATGCCCAGTATATGCCGGGAGTCCGGCAGACTTATGAGGAGTTTAATGTAACGGTCGTTTTCACTGAAGAGGAGGAAACGGCGGATGATTATATCGAGCGCTTGGCAGCTGAACTTAACACACCCAAAAATCAGGTGTCGGTTGCGACCAGCGATCTCAATGAGCAGTGGACTGTCTTTGCCCAAGGGGCTTTGAGAGTTTCCGCTAGAGAGCTAGAGAAGCGAGTGGCTGTTACCAAATCAAACCTCAATAAGCTGAGCGGACAAATCAACCTGCAAAGACCGCCCTTGCGACCGATGGACAGCCAATCTTTGCGCGATTTACAAAAAATGATGGAGAAAAAAAGATGACCTTTAAAATTTTAACCGATTCAACAGCAGACCTGCCAGAAAACTGGACCCAGGAAAATGATGTGCAGGTCCTAGGCCTGACCATTCAGCTGGATGGACAAACTTATGAGACAGTTGGCGCAGGCAAGCTGACCAGCCAAGAACTTCTGGATAAGATGGAGTCCGGCAGCAAGCCGACTACCAGCCAGATTAATGTCGGCCAGTTTGAAGATGTTTCGAACCTATGCCAAGGAAGGGACACCAGTTCTCTATGTAGCCTTTGCTTCGGCTCTATCAGGTACTTATCAGAGTGCTGTCATGGCACGGGAGATAGTCTTAGAAGATTTTCCAGATGCGCTGATTCGCATCATTGATACCAAAGCGGCTTCTATGGGTGAAGGACTTTTAGTCATGAAGGCAGCAGAAGCTAGAGCGGCAGGCCAGACCTTGGAGCAGACTGCGGAATTGATTGAGAACTTGGTGCCTAAGGTCAAGACATATTTTCTGGTTGATGACCTCAATCACCTCATGCGGGGCGGTCGGATTTCCAAAACTGCTGCGCTTATGGGGAGCTTGGTCAATATCAAGCCGATTATCGCTGTCAAGGGAGATGGGACTCTGGACTCGGTCGCTAAGGTTCGCGGCAAGAAGAAGGCACAGGCTGAAGTTGTCCGCATGACTCTGGAGGGAGTTGCTGACCCGCGGGTGGTCATCGCCTATGCAGGTGCCAAAGAGATTGCCGAGAGTTTAAAAGTCCAGCTGCTGGAAAGCGACCAAGTGGAGGAAGTTCTCCTTATGCCTCTGGGACCTGTCATTTCTACCCATACTGGTCCTGGAACTTTGGGACTCTTTAGTATTGCCCAAGACATTCAAGACTAAGAAAACATGAAATCGCTATTTCATAAATAATTGCTTCAAATCTATTGCTTTTGCCTACTATTTTTGATATGATAGTAGGCGGTATTGTTTACCCCATTTGTAAGGCCCCGGAACCTTTCAAATAACTCGCGGACCGGAACATCCGCCCTGTAAACAAAAACGATATTCATAGGAGAAATCATGAACAAAACAACATACATGGCTAAGCCAGGTGAAGTTGAACGCAAATGGTATGTAGTGGACGCTACTGATGTCCCTCTTGGACGCCTTTCTGCTGTTGTAGCAAGCGTACTTCGCGGAAAAAACAAACCAACCTTTACACCTCACACTGATACAGGTGACTTCGTAATCGTTATCAACGCTGAAAAAGTAAAATTGACTGGTAAAAAAGCGACTGATAAGATCTATTACACTCACTCTATGTACCCAGGTGGATTGAAACAAATCTCAGCAGGTGAGCTTCGCTCTAAGAACGCTGTTCGTTTGATCGAAATCTGTTAAAGGTATGCTTCCGCACAATACTCTTGGCCGCGCTCAAGGTATGAAGCTGAAAGTATTTGTAGGCGCTGAGCACACTCACGCTGCACAACAACCAGAAGTTCTTGATATTTCAGGACTTATCTAAGGAAAGGAACAAATAAGCTATGTCACAAGCACAATATGCAGGTACTGGACGTCGTAAAAACGCTGTTGCACGCGTTCGCCTTGTTCCAGGAACTGGTAAAATCACTGTAAACAAAAAAGATGTTGAAGAGTACATCCCACACGCTGATCTTCGATTGGTTATCAACCAACCATTCGCAGTTACTTCAACTGTTGGTCAATACGACGTTTTCGTAAACGTTGATGGTGGTGGCTACGCTGGTCAATCAGGCGCTATCCGTCACGGTATCGCTCGTGCCCTTCTTCAAGTAGACCCTGACTTCCGCGATTCATTGAAACGCGCAGGCCTTCTTACTCGTGATGCTCGTATGGTAGAACGTAAGAAACCAGGCTTGAAAAAAGCTCGTAAAGCATCACAATTTAGTAAACGTTAAAACTTATTTAAACTTATTGAAAGCATTTCGTATCAAAAATACGGGATGCTTTTTCTGTTCACCCCAAATTTTTGTAACTAGGTGATACTTGAAATTAATACAAATTTGGTTGTTTTTGATAAATCTAAGCAACACTAAATGATGAAGTGAAAGGGGATGAATCTTTGATAGTATTCATTTATTGTGAAATATGATATATTTATTAATTAGATGGATGAATACTTCTAGAGTTAAATATAGCATAATAGGGACAGACTTTTTGGTTTATTTTTGTTTGTAGTCGGATTATGAAAGAATATCCAATATTATGCGATAAGATAGAATGTTACAAAAAAGAAAGGGGATGCAATCCGATGAAGAAAGACAGATTAATTGTATTGACAGATGCTGTTCTAGCAATTATTATGACCATCTTGATTTTAGAGTTAGAAAAACCAACAACACCAAGTCTTGAAGCTTTTTGGGATTTACGGCAAAATTTCTTTGCTTGTTTTCTTTCCTTTTTCTGGTTGGGATCGTTATGGATGGCACTAAACACATTATGGGAAAAGGTTGAGAAAATTTCCTCAGAAATTATTTGGTGGAATTTGTTTCTACTCTTGGAGCGGCAGGAGTTCTCTTTGGAGAATTTCATGCCATCCAAGATACCAGTCTGAATGATGTGGTGGACCGGATCTATATAAATGTCAAGGATTTACCGTTTCAGTCCTTGGGAGCTTTAGCTAATATCCTGTCTGATGTTAAGAAGGGACTGATTCAAGACAGTCATATCTGGTCTTTCTTCCAGTCATTTTTCAAACAATATCAGTTGATAATCAGCTTAAATCAGATCTATCAGTTTGTCTATCTTTCTCTGATGGAGATCATGTCCTATCTTCACTTTGATTATTGGAAAAAACGGCTCGGTCAGGAGCTAGTATGAATAAGGAGAACAAATGAGACGTTTAAAAATGTTATGGCATATTATACAGGTTACGGGTTTTACTCGGTTTGCTCTGAGTTTTGTGACCTTTGTTTTTGGGTCAGGAGGCGTGCTTTTCCTAGTTGAACCTGCTATCACAAATTACGGAGACGGTCTTTGGTATGCTTTTGTGACTTCGACGACTGTCGGCTACGGGGATCTCCTAGCTGTGACCTTGATTGGAAGGATTACCAGTGTCTTCTTGACGATTTATGGGCTCATATTTTTTGGCTGTTTATCAGCTGTTATTATTAATTATTATACCGATTTAAATAAGGAAAGAGGAGAGGACAAATGACTGCCAATTATTCAACACGGGAATACCGTGAGAAATTATACGATGACCTTCATGTTCGATTGAGAGATACAGCTGATTTTTGATGTGTGCGATTTTTTTATTGCCTCTATCGGTCTAAATATGAATTCAACAGCTGTCATTATTGGAGCCATGCTGATTTCACCCTCTCATGACACCGATTGTTGGACTGGGATTCGGTTTAGCTATTTTTGATACGCGTTTAATCAAGCAATCTCTAGAGGTTTTATTGACTCAAGTGTTGGTCAGTTTGCTTGTCTCGACTCTGTATTTCTGGATTTCTCCCTTGTCTTATGCAAGTAGCGAGTTGATTGCACGAACCTCTCCAACCATTTGGGATGTTCTCATTGCTATTGCTGGTGGGATTGCTGGTGTGATCGGTTCAAGGAAAAAAAGAAGCAAACAATATCGTACCAGGAGTAGCCATTGCAACAGCTCTGATGCCACCTATCTGCACTGCAGGATATGGTTTAGCTAATGGAAATGTACGATTTTTATTTGGGGCTCTTTATCTTTTCTTGATCAACTGTGTCTTTATCATGCTAATCAACATTGTTGGAACAAGATTTTTGATGAGAAAATCTCCCTTAAGTTCATTTAATGAGCTAAACATTAAAATGAAAATTGGATTGATATCCTTTGATTGTATTATTGGTCCTTCCAGCCAGCTATTCAGCAGTCACTCTGACGATGGATCAAGCTCGAAAAGAAGGGATCAAACAGTTTGTAGAAAATGAGTTCGCCAATCATACGGTCATTAATCAAGTCTACAAGTCAAGTAGCAATGAATTAGTCTTGACGGTTGTTGGAGATCCGATTTCAGAAGAAGAATTAGAAACACTCCACCAAAAACAAGCCTCTTACGGTATTCAATCTGTTCAATTGAAAGTGAATCAAGTTCAGAACTCGCCAACATTAGATAGTGAAGCGACCAAGGAATTTTATGAAAACATTGACAAGTATATTGATCAAAAACTCTCTGAAAAAGATTCACAAAACGATCTCGTAAAAGAAAATGAAGCAGACAAGGATTGAGGACAATGAACTGAATCGGTTTTTACGCCGTGTTTTTCTTGTATCTTCCTCTTTCTTACTTATAGCAGGTTGTTTTTGCTTGAATAAGAAATAAATTAGAAGTTCTATCATCTAAGAAAAATGATGAAAAAAATCATTTAACTAATGGTGTGAACGTTTAGTGTTTATCAGCTCCATTCTCTGTAATTTTGGGGGTAAAATCCACACCATTTAGATAAAATTAGTTGAATTTGATTGGAAAAACGCTTTTATAAAAGCGGAGAAAAGTCTTGATATTACGCTGTTTTTAGTCCAACTGAAATTCATACTTTCCAAACCAGGTCTTAAGAAAGCTCGTAAAGCTAGCCAGTTCTCAAAACGTTAATCAATACGATTATATCAACGTTTACAGACATTCAAGAATTTACTCTTGGATGTCTTTTTTGATGTAATAATAGATAATTTCCACCATTACTTTTTCAAGCTACGAAATGCAATATTACTCATACTCTGATTTACTTTGTCGGATGTATAGATACACATTATTGAATAATCAATTAGATAATATTTTTTTATTCACTTATTCTCTATATTATAAATAATTAGCTTTCGGATGGTTATCTCCACTTTGCTTGATTAAAAACACTACAATTATTATATTAAATGGCAATGCAAATATTTTTTTGTGGTATAATAATGCTTAATAAAGTAATATATATCAAACAAAAATTTTAAAAAAATATAGATGTAGGAGATGAAATTATTATGAATACAGAGTATCAATTTTTTGGGGCTAATTTTTATCAAGAGTTTGCACAAAAATTAGTAAATTAGAAAGACAATAATAGATTAAAACTCGTAAGGAAATTTATGGTCTAACAAGACTATCAATGCCAAAATTGTAAAAGGATAACAAATTAGTAGATATCGATCCTTTTACAGTGTTTGGCTTATTCAATAAGAAAATAAGAAATGAGAATCGAACTAAATTTTTAGTTATAGTGGAAGAGCTATTTGATTTAGAAAGTAAGGGGCTAACTCCTTTTGACAGTACCTCAGTTCACAATCCTATAAGTACGACCTATTATCTTTTTAGTGATGAAAGAAATGATGGAGGTATTGATGGCTTAACAGATTGCGAAAATGTCTTAATTGTGAGACACCTTATGAAGTATTCTATGGTAAAATTGTGCACTTAATTTAACAATTCAGAACAGAAAAATTAAATTATTCTAAGGAATATGATTATGGAAAGATTATCTAAAAATATTAAGAGTTTGAGGAAAGCAATGGGTGAGTCACAAGAAGATTTAGCTTACTCCATTGGTTTAAATAGTAAAAGCGCAATTGCAAATTGGGAGAGTGGAAAAAATAGACCTTCGCCAGAAAACTTAAAGAAAATAGCTGCTCACTACAGAGTTACAGTTGATCAATTATTAGGGGGATTTAAGTACAGATTTTTCAATGGTAAAAATGTTAAATAATTTGAGTAAAAGTGATAATTACGATTATTTTCATTCATTTTTATGTTTGTTTCCAATTGTGAATTCTAAAAAAGAAGAAGAGTTATATCCAAAATTGGTTGATGCAAAAAATTTTCACAAAGAGTGTTTTTGAATGTTTAAAAAAATCAAGATGAAAAATTATCATAGTTATCTGATTAAAGCATTAGAAGTTTATGAAGAATTAGAAAAAAAGATCCAGAATGTATTTCTGCAAAAAGTAAATGGATTAAGTCTACTTATATTATATTTGACAATGGTAAGAGAATCCATTGACTTTGATGGTATTGATGAATGCTTTGTAATTAAAAAAATGAGAAAAGAAGGAGTAAAGAAATTAAACGTTTTATTTCAGAAAAATTTCTTGAGTGGAGATACAAATAGTTCTGATGCATTTAGACAAATAGTATTTGAGGACTTCTATAAATATATAATTGAAGAAATTATGGCGTTGAAAAAGACATAAAAAGTCTATTTCAATTAGGAGATTATTATCATTGTATACTGTATCTTTTTGATATTACCGATAATGAACTGGGTACTGCAATTAATCAACAAATTGGTTTGGCATTGTTATCTGATTTATCATTAATGAAAAAAATAGACATGTTGGTCGAATTAAAAAAATTATTTTAAAAAAATGGTAAAAGTTCAGGATTGCTGAACGACAAAGAACTGGTAATAGTGTATAATTTTTTTAAAAAAATTTAGAAAAGAGGTATTTCTTAATGGATTTTTTTGGTTATACTCATAATTTTTTTCTACTCATCTTACTGCTTGTTTTTAGCAATAAAAAAAGCAAGAGTTAATCATAGATTTACTCAATATATCATTGACAATGGAGGACATGAGATTGATTTTATAAATAATGAAGAATTAAGCTTTTTATGAATCTGTAAAATTGCTTAATAAAAAAATATAAAATTGGTCTTGTAAATTCTTTTTACAGTTGTGAACGAATTTAGAGAAAAATTAACCATAAAAAAATTAATCTGTAACAGAATATATTCGAAAAAAAGGATGACATAGAATGGTAATTAACTATACTGAATTAAAAAAAGAATACTATCGCTTTTTTTCAAAAAAATGGGGAGTCAAATAGTTGATGGTGGAAAAAAATGTTGGGAATTTACTAAAGAAAAATCCAGGTATTGTAATTGGAACTGGTATAGTAATAGTGGCAGGGTTTCTTGCATATGGTGAAGGTTATAATTATGAAATGACTGAGGTATCAGAATATAACAGTAATTTTTTTAGAAAGTGAAGCAGATAGCCTATTTCCTTCTATGAATGAAATAGAAAAAGAAAGTGAATTACGTAATTATCCTGAAAAACAGAAAAATCCCCAGATACTCATTTATATCGATATAAAGGAAATAATTTTTGTTAGAGGAGGTACTGAGGAAGATAAGCAGCTATTTAAAGAAACCAATAAAAATATTATTTGAGTAGATTTATAGTTGAATTTGAGTGTTAGAACTTAGTATATTATTAAATAGAATTAAAAGGAGATTAAAATGGAAGATAGATTCCCTGATGTTGATTGGTATTGTGACTATTGCGGTGCGTATTTAAATATGCAGACTGATTTTAGTGATAATAAATACATTTGGAAGTGTGAAGAATGTGGTAGAAAAAGTAGTATCTCATCTGATAATATTTTTGATGATTAACGGAGAATAATATTATGTCAAAATTATATATATGTAGTGAATGTGGGGGAGAGTTTCCCGAAAGTGGAATTGATTGGGAATGTAGTGAAGATTCTTGCGAAGACTATCATTGCTACAGTTGCGCTAGTTTTTTAGTAGAATGTGGTATTGATGCCATGGATCCTGACGGTTTTGGTTATGATGAGTATGGAAACTGGGATCCGGAGCGATTAGGGTTATAATAATTTTTTGATTAGTAGCAATATTAAAATCTAGATCATTAACTTTACAAATATATTGTAGTTAGTATCTATTTTTTGAAATTTTAGGTAAATTGATAATCTCATAAAGGCTGTCAAAGAGTTATTTTTAAATCATATGAAAATTACACTTTCCAAACCAGTCCTCATAAAGCTCGTAAAGCTAGCCAGTTCTCAAAACGTTAAGAATAGCTATACAACAACATTTCAAAGCACTCAATGTTTACCCCATTGGGTGTTTTTTTCATGTTTTTTGAAAAGTTTACCTTATTTTCACCTTATTGCTTTAGAGACTCTAAAGCAAATGCACCAACTGCCATAGGAACTACATTAGAAGTATTGACATAAATCTGAGTTGTAACTGTGTCGCTGTGCGTTAGTGCTTCGGAAATGGCTTCTAAGCTCATTCCTGCTTGTTTAGCAAGGGTTGCTCCTGCCTGATGCAGTTTATGAGGTAAAGTATTTTTTTAACCTTGGATATTATTTTGTTAATAGTCTTTTGTGTTATAATGTAGAAATGATAAAAAAAGTATTTGTTTAAATTCTGTAAATTTGACTTTGTGGAAACATGATAAAATTTGAATATAGATAATGATGGGAGATAGTTTACAATGATAAGTTTAGAGCTGATGTCTGAAGAAAATAGTATAGATGTCTATTCTTTTGAAAAAGAAAATAGGGAGTATTTTGAGCGAAATTTACCTCCTAGACCAGGTAACTATTTTGATCCAGAAGGTTTTAAGGAAATTACAAGGGAATTGTTAACGGAACAAGAAAATCATGACGCCTACATGCATCTTATTAGAGATTCGCAAGGCGTTATGGTCGGAAGGATCAATTTAAGTGTCTTAGAGAATGATCAAAAAACAGCAGAACTTGGATATAGGATTGGAGAAAATGTTACTAATTTAGGCTATGCAAGCGAAGCGGTTAAACTCGTTTTAGACAGGGCATTTAGTACTTATGGTTTAAATAGAATCATTGCGGGAACAGCAACGGATAATCTGGCCTCTAAGAGAGTGCTTTTAAAAAATGGTTTCACTTTTATTAGGATCATAGAAAATGACTTACAAATGAATAATGAGTGGGTGCATACAGCAGTATTTGAGATAAGGAATCTATAGTATTATCATCCCCGGTTTACTGCCAGGACTGATGGACTTATCAACCTTTACAGACATTCAAGAATTTACTCTTGGATGTCTTTTTTGATGTAAAAAGCAATTTAAGCTAAAAATACACCAAGATTCAAAATCTTGGTGTATTATCTTTTTTTAGACAATTGTTCTCTAAAAAGTTTTGTCATTTGTTTTTGTCCGGCAGGAGTACCTAGTGCTTCTTTACTTATTTCTCCTTTAAATATTTGTTCCATTAAAAACAGGTAAGCCTCGCCCAAAGCAGTTGTAATTAATCCAGCAGTGGTTCCAGAAATCGTTCCTCCAACTGCTGTTCCTACTCCTGGGATAAATTTGAGTATATTGGAGACAATTGTTTTTCCGAGGAATGTTGCTCCCCCAGACCCTAAGGTTGAGGATACAAAGGCGGTTAGAAAAGTTTTATTTATATCAAGGCCAAATATTACAGTAATGCCAGTAATCATGCTTATCTGTGTTGGAACAAGCATGAAGGCATCTGCGAATGGAACCGGAGCGAAACCTTCGCCAAAACTTGCTGCTACTGCAGTCGCGATGACTGCCCTAGCATGTTTTTTTTTAGATTCCAGAGATACTTTTTGGATATTTTGGAGAGTATCTTGTAGCTCATTTGGCAATACCTCAGACATTACATCAATCAAAGTATCTAATCCAAAAGCTTTAGCGACATATTCCTCATCAAAATCCATATCCTGAGCTAAAATTGGCACAACTTTACAGACGTCTAAGTTTTCCTGCTCAACATGAGCTTTCATTTCTAATGCTTTCTTCTTAGGTACAGATTGAGTAAGGACAACAATGATTGGTACCTTAGACGTTTTATTCTTCTCAGAAAACTCTCTTAGCCATTCCACTTCCGAACTATCGAAAGTACGGTTTGAACCGACATTAATACAATACCAAATGCAGTGAATTACCTCATTGATATCATTAGAAGAGTAACCGTTGTTAATTAATTTGATCACTTCATCTTTGACACTCTCCTGTTGGGCATATGACAATTCAAAGCCAGGTGTATCATAGATAGCCAAAGGATATCCATTTTTTTCAATTTTGCGAATTTCTTGAGTAACCGGTCGACCCAATCCAGTATCAGCAAAATTACCTCTAAACAAACTGTTGATTAGTGTGCTTTTACCGACGCCTGATTTCCCAATTACAATGATGTTTAATCTTTTTAAATTGTGAATTCTATCATTAATCGCATTAAGACACTGTTGCGCAATATTGTCAGTATTAATTTGCATGATCTGCTACCTTTTTTTATATTCAGATTTTTTTTAACCAATTTGTCCTTACAATCAAAAAGTTACTTTTCGATGATTAGTTTTTTTACTTGCTTTTTTTATAAATAATTTGTAGTTTTTTTTCAAAACTTTAGGCAGAATCACTGTAGAAGCTAAAATTAAAGCTCCGCTTCCTAGGATATATTTTTACTTTAGAAGAATTTCTTTTTTTATTACCTTTTGTCTTTGACATAATATTTCTCACTAATATGATTTTTTTAAAAATAATTATATCATATAAGAAATTAAAAGAGTCAATTTAATGATTTTTGTTTATCTCTTTGTTTTTAAAGTTTTTTTAGAACAACTTCTTTGATAGAAATTGAATTAATGTTAGCAGAGATCTATTAGTTGTAATGAAGAGGGGTCAAAGATATTGAAGATAGAAAAGTAGTTATGTGGCTTTCAGCTTTGTCCGGCAGATGGGTGCCAGATTGGGCAAAAGCCTGCTCAGTTGGAAACATCGGATAAGTTTCAAATCACGGAGCCGCTGTCTGCTAGTCAAAGGCGGGCTTACGAGACATTTCTAGCTCAGGCTGGTATTGATGTGGCAGCTATTGAGTGGGTAGAGTCGGAGGCAGGTCAGATTTATGTCTATGATGTGAACACCAATACCAACTATAATCCGACAGCAGAAGAAAAAGCAGGAATTTTTGCTCATCAGCACTTGGCAGAATATCTAAAGAACGAGCTGGCAGCATCCTATCCAGAATAAATTTAAAACAAACAAAAGCTTTCTGTTTTGGAGGCTTTTTGTTTTTACTTCGTTTCCAAAATATGACATCTGTCATTTTGTTTTTGTGACAAACGTTAGGTGAAGCGCTTACAAAAATTTGTTATATTTAGATTATTGAGATTGCTTCTTTTTTATAAAGGAGTTAGGTGATAAACGAGGTGTTCATTTTGAACAAGAAAAGGTGAAAGGAGTGCGTTATGTAGCAGTAATTTGGTTGTGAGGAGTCTGACTTTATTTTTAGAATATTGAGGTGTGTCATGAAAAATCATCAGGAAAAAGTGTGTAAAAATTGGTTTATGAGAAAAAGCGGCAAGCGTTGGGTTTTTGGGTGTGCCTTGCTAGCTTTTGGAGCTTTCTTGTTAGATGGCGGCGGAGTGGTTTATGCGGATGAGGGTAAGGCTAATCCAGCTCCTACTCAGGTCTTGCAGGCTGATTCATCAGCTGTCTCGGAGCCTGAGAGCGGGCAAACAGCTGCTCCTACAAGGAATGCCGATAAGACAGAAAATCTTGTAGCTGGGGAGACTGCTGCAACTGCAGCGACGGAAGCGGGTGGTCAGGATGCAGCAGTGGGGTCAGCCAACCAAAAGTCTGATAAGGAAGATCAAGTCACAGCAAATGCTAAAGAGACCAAACAGGAAGAAGACGAACAGCCAGCAGCGAAGGAAGTTGCTTCGGAAAAACTCCCTGCCGTAGAGTCTGTAGATAAGCAGCCAGGCTTCAATACTAATTTGGCAGAAGCCAAGGGAGACAAAAATGGAGTTTGGGAAGTCCAGGAGCAAGGACTTTATAGTGATGCCAGAGGCAAAGGTGATAGTTTCCTTTACTCTCAAAGTCAGGGCAAGGATTTTGTTTACTCAACGGATGTAACTTTCCTCAGTAAGGAAGGAGCGGCTGCCCTCATTTTCCGCAGTAATAATAATCCGGATGACAAGAGCAGCTATGCAGTTAATATTGATGGTGGCAGCAATAATGTGAAGTTTTGGCGTTGGCAAGGCGGGCGTGACTATCAGTTTATCAATGAAAAGCATATTGAACCTACGGATGATAATAAATATCGGCTCAAGGTCGTTTCTATCGGCTCTTGGGTATCCTACTATGTCAATGATATTCTAGTGGCCAGCTCAGGTGATTACACGCTTCAGAGAGATGATAAGGGGCAGAATACTTATCTGTCAGAAGGCTATTTTGGCTTACTTAACTGGAATAGCGAGCTGCTTTTTCAAAATACCTTTTATAAAGAAATCACTCCTCAGGTTAATCCCGAGTTGGAGGATATAAGGGTGACTTCTTCGATTGGGAAAGTGGAGCAGAAAGGTCAGTTTACTGCTCCTATTACCATCCAGTATGTCAAGCATGATGCTGAGACTGTAGACTTGACCGCCGTAGCGAAAAATCCTGCTGCCAAGGTAAGCGTGACCGATGCTGCAGGTAGGGTTTATAGTGATTTGAAGAATATCCCGCTGGCAGTGGGGGCAAACTATCTGACTGTGACCAGTACTGTGACGGATGCGGATGGGCAGGAGGTCAGCCTGACTTACCGGCTCAATGTCCATCGTCGGCAGGCAGATGAGGTATACTACAATGAGCTCTATCGTGGTCAGTATCATTATTCGGTCAAGGACGGTTGGGCCAATGATCCCAACGGGCTGGTTTATTACAAGGGAATCTATCATTTCTTCTATCAGTTTTACGACGATACCAAGTGGGGGCCTATGCACTGGGGCCATGCGACCAGCAAGGATTTGATTCATTGGGAAGAACAGCCGATTGCCTTTTATCCGGATGCTAATGGGACTATGTTCTCAGGCTCTATCGTCGCAGATACCACCAATTCCTCTGGTTTATTTGACAATGACCAGGGCGGTTTTAGTCGCGCTGATTACTGCCGACGGAAACGGTCAGCGCATCAAGTTAGCCTACAGTAAGGATGAGGGCCGGACTTGGACGAAGCTTGATCAAATTGCAGCTGACTGGACGGATGATCCACTGCAATCTCAGGATTTCCGTGACCCCAAAGTCTTCCGTTGGGAGGGCAAATGGTTTATGGTCGTTGCAGGCGGACCGCTGAGAATTTATTCGTCTGATAATCTGCGAAATTGGAAGGTGGAGTCAACTTATGCGGATCTCCATACGGAGTGCCCAGATCTCTATCCTCTACTGGCAGATGATGGTAGCCTAAAATGGGTCCTGTCTTGTGGCGGGCGCTCCTATAAGGTCGGTGATTTTAGACAGGTGGCGGGCAAGTGGACCTTCGTCCCAGATGCTGAGTTTGCTCAGGCTGATCAGGTCATGAACTTTGGTAAAGACTCTTATGCGGCCATGACTTACTATGTTCAGGACTTTGGTAGCAAGGCTAATCCAACCCTACCCGACATTATCGCGTCTAACTGGATGAATACCTGGGAAGATTACTGTAATCTGGTAGCCGATACCGTCGGTCAGAAGTTCAACGGCACCTTCAATCTTAACCTCAAACTAGGCCTTATCAAGCAAGACGGCAGCTATCGGCTGACTCAGACGCCAATAGCAGCCTATCAGTCTTTGCGTCAGGAAGACAAGGCTGTGTTGTATAAAGACGTGGAAGTTAGTGAGAAGAATGAGCTGTTGAAAGATTTTTCCGGTGATCAGTATGAAATTGTCTCTACTTTCCGTCCGAGTGAAACGACCAAGAAAGTCGGTTTTAACCTGCGGGTTGGAGATGGAGAAGTGACTAGAGTTATCTATGATTTAGAAAAGGAAACTCTCTCTATTGACCGCAGCCAGTCCGGCATTCTTCTCAGTAATAAATTTGCTCAGGTGGATAGTCAGTCTGTCAAACGCAATGCGGATGGCAGCATAGATCTGCATCTCTATGTGGATCGTTCTAGCCTAGAAGTCTTTGCCAAAGGATATACTGTGGCGGGTGCCAATCAGATTTTCCCTGCGCCAAATAGCCTTGCGGCTAGTGTGTTGTAGAAGGTGGTGCTGCTAAGGCTGACATTGCTCTTTATCCGCTGAAGGGCATCTGGAAAGACAAGCAGGTAGTGACCAAACCACTGGAACTAGTGCAGGCTTCTCCTGTAACAAATAATATTTATGTCGGTGATAGTTTGGATTTGAAAGCATATGTCATGCCAGCAAGTGTCTCTCAAGCGGTCAGCTGGAGTGTGGATCAGCCAGACTTGGTCTCTGTCACGGAAGATGGCAATAAGCTGCGAGTGACTGCTCTGCAAAGGGGTGTGGTCAAGGTAACGGCGACCTCTAAGGAAAATCCAAGCCTTTCCAAGGTCTTCACCATCAATATCAGCCGTAATGACTTTAAGACCAATGTTCCAGATCTAAAAGCTGTCTCCGGTAAGTGGTATGTCGACGGTGAAAGTCTCTATAATCAGAATACCAGCGCCAATGATTATTATATGGGAGGTCAGAAGATTCCTTTCCCTGAGTATAACTTGGATGTGGATCTCAAGTATCAAAGGCTTGATTAATATTTTCTATGCGTCTGAAAATGTTGACCCTCGCAATGCTTATTCTATTCAATTTGGCGATAATGATAAGATTCGACTTTACCGCTTTATGGGAGAGACGATTGCAGAAAGTAGCATGAATGGCAAGCATCTTGATGACAGCCAGTTCCACCATGTTAAGCTAGTGAAAACTAAAAATGGTGTCAGTGTATCTGTGGACGGTGTAGAATACCTGAAACACCAATTTGATACGGTTGAGCCTTATTATAATGATGCCTACGTCGGTCTAGGACTCTGGGATGGGGACTTGGAAGCGCGCAATTTCTTTGTGACCAATCTTCATGCCCCAGCAGTTAATAAGGTTTCTCTGCAGAAAGTGGTAGACAGTACGGCTAGTCTAGATCCAAGCCTCTACACAGATAAGACAGTTCAGGCTTACCAGTCAGCCTTGGCTCGAGCCCAGTCTCTCTTGGCAGATGAAAAAGCGGAGCAGGCAGATTTAGATAGAGCAGAACAGGATCTGAAGGCAGCTCTTGCTGCTCTTGCTGCTCTGGCTGAGAAACCAAGTCATCAGGTCACTCCGGAAGAAGGGATAAAGGACCTAGTGGAAGAAAAGCCGTTCTTAGAAATCGTAATGGAAGAAATTGCATATCAGACTCGAGAACAGGAAAATCCAGAACTGGAACAAGGGCAGCGGCGGATACTTGTAGCCGGCCAAAAGGGTCAAAAGCGAGTCTTTGTAGAAGTCTTGAACGGTCAGAGAACTGTCCTCGGTCAGGAAGTGCTTTCTCTAGCAGTTGACGAACTAGTAGAAGTTGGCAGCAAGGTGGTGGCTGAAAGTGCTAAACAGCCGTTGACAAGGACCCAGCCACAAGCTCTCAATCAAGGTAAGGAAGAAAGTTATTCCAACGCCAAGATTGCAGCCAGCTCCCGACTCAGCTCTGCCTAAGACTGGTAATCAAGAAGATAAGTTTTTGCCTCTGGCTGGTTTAGCTTTTCTGGGAATGGGTCTTCTAGCTGGAAGGAAGAAACAAGGAGACTAAGATGCTAAGCAATGGTTATTGGCACATAAAAAGGATGGGTGTTTTCCCGTCCTTTTTTGATATAATTATGGCTTGCGAAATGATTCGTTTCTAGCTGAGCATGCTCCAGTATTTGGTAAGAAATTTCGCTACATCCATCTGCTTGCTTTTTAATTCTCTATCCGAACTTGCATCCGGATGAACATATCGCGGTTCTGCTCCTGGAGTTGTGGCTGTTCATGAATGACCTCGCAGATATAATCGCCCACAGGAGTATATCCAGCTTGGGTCAGAGCCTGGTAAAAATGCGGCAGAGCTTTAAGTTCATCTGCAAAGGAAGGGCAGTAAGCGACTGCATAATTTCCTGCCGGCAGCAATATTCGATTTAAGTGAGGGAGTTCATTGGGAGTATGATGGAAGAGACAGAGTTGTTTGGAAATCCATCTTTCTTTTTGGAAATCTTCTTGTTTCATAATGGAGCCAACACGGCTGAAATGAGTGAAAAAAGGACTGTAACGCAGGATTTCTTGCTTGAAGCAGCGGAGAGCAAGTTCGTATTCCTCACTTTTCATTTGATAAATATTTTGATCGATTTCAAAAGTAAGCAGCTGCCGTTCATGAAAAGTTAGGATTTCCAGTTCTTGCTCGCTCTGCTTTTCGCCATAGATACGGGCACCAGACCGAAAGATTTCGATTTCTTGGATTTGTTTTTCTAAATTCTCTTTTTCCTCTAGAAGGCGCTGATAGCGCTCCTCGATAAGCAGGTGCAGTTGAAAATGGTCCTTGTCAGATAGGATTTCTTTGATGTCTTCTAGAGAAAAATTCAGTTGACGCAGGTACTGGATGGAGTCAACCAGAGAAGATTGATTGATGTGGTAGTAGCGATAGTTGGTTTCTGGATCGACTTTATAGGGTTTTAAAAGACCGATTTGGTCATAGAATCTTAGAGTTTGGATGGAAATCTGATTTATTTGGGAAAACTCTCCTATACGCAAAATTTTTTTCATTTTTTAAAACCCTCTATTGACTCTCTAGTTACTAGAGATATTATACTATAATTGTGAAAATAATAATAATCAATGGAGGGTTTGCCATGAGAAATACAAAAATTCGTGCTGTTCAGTATGGCTGCGGCAAGATGTCTAAAGTGATTTTCAAGTATCTACTGGATCACGGTGTAGAAATCGTAGGAGCTATTGATAACAATCCTGCTTTAGTAGGGCAGGATGTTGGTGATTTTGCAGAGCTAGGTTATAAGACTGGTGTCCTGATTTCTGATAATGCTGAACGTGTCTTTGGAGAGTGTGACGCTGACATTGCCATTGTCACCATTGCTTCCTATATGCCGGAAATGTATGATTTTTTTGAAACAGCCATCAAGCATGGAGTTAATATCATCACGACCTGTGAGGAAGCGATCTACCCTTGGACGACGTCGCCATCCGAAACAAACCGCTTGGACAAGCTGGCTAAAGAATATGGTGTCACTGTAATGGGCTCAGGCATGCAGGATATTTACTGGATTAATATGCCTTGCTCGGCTATGTCTGGCCTTAATCGCATTCAAAAGGTGAAAGGGATTGTCAGCTATAATGTGGAAGATTATGGTCTGGCTTTGGCAGAAGCGCATGGTGCTGGTTACGATTCAGAGCGATTTGAAAAGGAAATTGCCAGTGCTGAGAGTCTGCCGTCCTATATGTGGAATGCTGCTGAAGCTATTTGCTCTAAGATGAACTGGACCATTCAGGATATTTCACAAAAGAGCGTTCCTTACATTTTGGATGAAGATGTTTATTCTGAAACGCTGGGACGTACAGTTCCGGCGGGGCAAGTAACGGGTATGTCAGCTGTGACAACCATTCATACCCATCAGGGAATTGAGTTAGAAGTAGAGTGTATTGGCAAGGTCTATCGTGAAAATGACGGAGATATGTGTGATTGGGAAATTACTGGTGAGCCAAATCTAGTCTTCTCAGTCAGCAAGCCTGATACTGTAGCCTTGACCTGTGCCACTATCGTCAATCGAATCCCTTCTGTGTTAGATGCACCGGCAGGTTATGTGACTTCAGAGTTGGCGCGTGACTTGGCCTATCCGACCTATCCACTTCATACCTATGTGAAAAAATAACAAAGCTTATAACTAAAAATACACCTCCCGCATCAATTGGGAGGTGTGTTTTTAAGTATTAGTCTTCCTTTTTCTTTAAAAGTAAGAGTCCAGCTGCTCCTGCGATTAGGAGTCCAGCTAGAGCAAAGCTGGCAGTTTTTTCTTGGCTGCCGGTCTGCGGAAGGGTCTGACTCTTGTAGGTCAGGACTACCGTTTGAGCTGGTGGATTCACTGTAGCAGGCTTCCAGTCAAGGACAGTCTGACTTGGTGCTTGATAGGTTGGGTCAGGTGCCGCAGGACTTGGGAGGTCTGTCAGCTCGGCCAACTGGCTGCCAAAGATAGCATTGGAGATCCAGCGGTAGAAGTGAACGGGGTGAAGTCGATTGGTCGGATTGCCAGCATAGACAAAGAGAGGTTGTTCTTTATAAGTACCGGCAATGGCTACGACTTTGTTGGCCAGCTGTTCATTGCCAGGCCACCAGCCAGCGATATAGAAGTCGCTGCCAGCAATGCTGGCAAGAGTCCTAAAGTTGGCAGGAATCTTAGCAATCCAGTTACCAGAGTTGGAGTAAAAGAGTCCATCCTTCTTGTAGCCACTGGTCAGCGGGTCTTGGTCTTGTATAACGGCCTTCATCAGTCCTTCATAGTCACTGCCGTTCTTGAAGCGCTCAGCGTCAAATCCATCTAGGATTCCTAGTTTTTCCAAGTGCTGCATAGCAGAGCCTCCGACGACGATGGTTGGCTTAAGTCCGACAAGAGACTTGTCATAGTCGTTGCTTTCAAGGACGATGACGTCCGCTTCTTCTGGGCTGTCAACGATTTCAAAGCCCATATTTTTCAGAGCCAAAGCAGTGTGAGCGGGTGAGTCCACACCTGCCCAGTAAAACTGATGTGGTGGTGCGTAGACCTTGAGAGGCTTCAGAGTCGGTCCTTGTGGAATCTTATAAAGGGCGTCACCGTAAATAGCATAACGATCTAAAGGCTAGTAAAGGTCGGTGTATCAACGATGTAGCCGTCATCTGTCAGGTAGACCTTCTTACCTTCAGCAAGAGCTTGGTTAACAGCCTTGACCGCGCTCTCAGACGTATTGGCAATGACGTAATAAGGCGCTTTATAATCAACCTGACTGGTACGTGCAGCACGGAGAGCTGTCACGTCGCCTAACTTGCCTTCAAAGAGCTTGTCGCCAAAGACTGGCTGGGCTTTGAATCCTTTCATATCAGGGAAATTGACGACCAATTCCGCATACATAGCTGCCCACTTGGATTCATTTGATCCTTTGTAGAGGACATGATTGGCATAGCCACGCTTGGCCTGCGCCATATCGACAACCAAATCGCCTTTTTTATAGTTGCCGCTGTCTTCCTTGAGTTCTTTGACCAGGACACCGTTGCGCTTGAAATAGTCAATCATATTAAAGGCTTCTTGGGTATCGTTGTCCTTGTCCACTCCCATTGGGATGACATAGTAGTCTGGGAAGAATTTTTCTCGGCCTTTTTTAATCCGGCCTACGACCTGACCATCAGGTCCGACGAGTTCATTTTCTGCCTTAGGATCTTCGACTTTATTGATTCCGCGCAGGTAGAAGTTGAGACGCATCTCCATGAGCTTGTCGGGGTTCTGAGCCAGATAGTCAAGGCCTCCTAAAACTGCATAATATCCAGCCTTGTAGGACTCTTGATTACCCTCAGGGATTTCAATGGTATGTCCCAGGATGCCATGGTACATAGAATAAACCGCTGTGTAGCCGGAGAAGGAATCGTCCCATCCGTCTCCCCAGTCCAGTTTGGAATGATGTATTTGTCGTAGCCAGAGTTGGCAACGCCGGCTCGCCCCATATGATGGGCATTGTCCAGCATGAGGTCAGATAAAAGGTCATATTCAAAGTTAGGATCGTGAGGCGGGGTTGCCGGCTCAATCAGGAATTCCTTGACAAAGCCGTGGATATCATAGAGGGCAATCGGGTTCCATTTGTTGATCAATCCAGCAACGGTGCGGGTTTCAGGATTGGCTTGGTAGCCAGTATCACGGTTAGGGTCAAGGCCATTGGCCAGAGCCCGAGTGTTAAGGACATCGCCGTCAGGGTTTTCCGTAAAGTCAAAGAGGAAGATAAACTTCTTCAGTAAATCTTGGATTTTGAGAGTGACAAGTTTTTCAGAACCATCGGCAGCGGTTGTTTTGAAGCTGACTTGGTCTTTAGTTGCAAAAGTTTTAAAGAGACCTGTGATAATATCAATAGCAGGCTGTTCATCAGCATGGGTGTTGTTAATGAGCACAGGCAGTTTATAATCTAAGTTGCCATTTTTGAGAGCTGCCAGCATTTCTGCTGGTTTGGTCAAGGCCTGCGGATTAGTTGTGCTGAGGTAGTCGTCGATGCTCTTTTGGTCAGAACTGATGATACCCAGCTTGATATCGCGGCCCTGAGCGCTCTTTCCAATGTTCTCAATCTGTACCAAACGATCTGTTTTGGCATCCTGTCTGCTTTTTTCAATAGATGCCAGCATCTCCTCATGGCTATGGAAGTCTTCATAAGGGCGCAAGACGACATTTTTGCGAATGGTCAAACTCAAGTCCTGGCTCGTACCAACCAGTTCATGCTTGCCAATGAATTTTCGATAGGTCCGGCGAATATTATGGGGAGAGCGCAGGCTGAGATCGTCTCCGAAAAGCTTTTGAAACTGCAGATTCAGATGAAGATCGTTCCCGTCGGCCTTTTCCTCAATTGTGACAAAGGGTTGGCCAGTAAAGGTGCCGCTGTCCATGTTCCAGGTTTTCCAGTCGGCAATCGGTTTATTGTCCAGAGTCCAGGTCAGCTTGCCCGCCTGAGAAGCCTGTCCTTGGACGGTTTCCTTGAGCTCTGCAGACTCGGACATATAAACGGTACTGTCGGCCAGCTGGGTCTTAGCTTCTTCAGAAGCAGCTGCTCTTGGTTGAACTGCGGCAGAGACGGCTGGATTCTCAGCGGCAGGAGTCTGCTCTTTTTCAGCTGTCGGATTAGGGTCAGCGACCGGTGCAGCTTCTGCCGCAGGAGTTACAGCCTCTACCTGATTAGCGGCTGGCTGTGACTCAGTGCTGTTCTGCTGGTCAGCTGCGGCCTTGCCCTGAGCCAAGAAAGCCATCAATACAGCGGCTGATAAACTCAAAGCCTGAGTATAGAGACGCTTCTTGTATGAATCGTTCATTAGGAAATCTCCTTTGTGTAAAATATTCTATACTTAGCATAACAAATATCGAAAGCGCTTTCAAATAAAAATAGAAAAAACATACAAAGTTGCCCAAAATGATCTCTCAGATGAATTGCTGAGTATAGTAGAATCTTCCTTGTTTCAAGTGCTATTTGCAATATCCGAACCTTCTGCCTTTATTTTCTGAAATAGTATACAAAATCCTCGAATTTATGCTACAATGAGACAAACTAAAAATGATTGGAGCCAAGCATGAAAGCAATTATTACCGTTGTCGGAAAAGATAAAACAGGGATTGTAGCCGGAGTTTCCACTAAGATTGCGGAGCTGGGGCTGAATATTGACGATATTTCCCAAACCGTTTTGGAGGAATATTTCACCATGATGGCCTTGGTGTCCAGCGATGAAAAGCAAGATTTTACGGCCCTTCGCAATGAGTTTGAAGCTTTCGGTCAAGAGCTCAACGTTAAAATCAACATTCAAAGCGCAGCCATTTTTGATGCCATGTACAATATCTAAGGAGTGAAGGATGGATATTAGACAAGTAACAGAAACCATTGCCATGATTGAGGAGCAGAATTTTGATATTCGGACCATCACCATGGGCATTTCACTCTTAGACTGTATCGACACAGATATTAATCGGGCGGCGGAGAAGATTTACAAAAAAATCACGACCAAAGCGAAAGATCTGGTGGCAGTTGGGGGCGAAATTGCTGCAGAGCTCGGGATTCCTATCGTCAACAAACGGGTCTCCGTGACTCCTATTTCTCTGATCGGAGCGGCTACGGATGCTACAGACTATATTCCTTTGGCTAAGGCTCTGGATCGAGCAGCTAAGGAAATCGGCGTAGACTTCATCGGTGGTTTTTCTGCCTTGGTCCAAAAGGGCTATCAAAAAGGTGATGAAATCCTCATTAATTCCATTCCACGTGCTTTGGCTGAGACGGACAAGGTCTGCTCCTCTGTCAATATCGGTTCAACAAAGACTGGTATTAACATGACGGCAGTTGCAGATATGGGACGGATTATTAAGGAAACGGCCCGACTGTCTGACATGGGCGCGGCCAAGCTGGTCGTCTTTGCCAATGCGGTAGAGGATAATCCTTTCATGGCGGGTGCTTTTCATGGTGTTGGTGAAGCAGATGTGGTCATCAATGTCGGTGTTTCTGGGCCAGGTGTTGTCAAGCGGGCCTTGGAAAAGGTCCGTGGTGAGAGCTTTGACGTGGTCGCTGAAACGGTCAAGAAAACGGCCTTCAAAATCACTCGTATCGGTCAGTTGGTCGGTCAGATGGCCAGCGAGCGTCTGGGCGTCAAGTTCGGGATTGTTGACTTGAGTCTGGCTCCAACACCGGCGGTCGGGGATTCAGTGGCCCGTGTCTTGGAAGAAATGGGCTTGGAAACAGTCGGTACTCATGGCACGACAGCGGCGCTTGCCCTGCTCAATGACCAAGTCAAAAAAGGCGGTGTCATGGCCTGCAATCAGGTTGGCGGACTGTCTGGTGCTTTCATCCCTGTGTCAGAAGACGAGGGCATGATTGCGGCTGTCCAAAATGGCTCGCTCAATCTAGAAAGCTAGAAGCGATGACAGCTATCTGCTCAGTAGGCTTGGATATGATTGCCATTCCAGAAGCGACACCGGCTGAAACCATTGCGGCCATGATTGCGGATGAAGCAGCGATTGGCGTCATTAATCAAAAGACGACAGCTGTGCGGATTATTCCGAAAGGCAAGGAAGGCGATATGATTGAATTTGGCGGACTCTTGGGAACAGCTCCAGTCATGAAGGTCAATCAGGCTTCGTCAGCGGCCTTTATAGCACGTGGCGGTCAGATTCCAGCGCCCATTCACAGCTTTAAAAACTAAAAAGCTAGATTTAAAACAGTTTTTAAGAAAGCATCGTAAAGGACAGCTATTCAGTTTCCGAGTAGGAGTTTGCGGGATTGAATCTAGCTGGATGCTTGAAATATAGGGGATTATAAGGAGATTGTTTAGGTTATGAATAAAAGAGAGCTAGCTGAGCTGGCCCTTGATTTAGGTTTGGATTTTGATAAGGAGAGCGGCATTATATATGGCCGTAGAAGGGATTATGCTTTTTATCTAGAGACCATAACAGATGGCGACGAATTTGCGATTTTTTTCTCGGTCAGATGTGAGCAAGGTTATATCGGTCGAGATACCTTGGAAGCGTTGATTAACGATTCCGAGGTTTTGATTGATTTTGAGAGAGCTGGCTACAGCCTAGCCTGTCAGATTTTGGCTGATCAGGATCGGGATCTGCTGCCGGATATTTTGGAGGAGGCTATCGAAGACTGCACCCGCTACTTTGAGGAGCAAGGGCTGATTAGCGCCTGTGAGAAAACTGGTGAAATCGGAGATGTGGACCTGTATCAGTTTAAAGGAGATTGGCTTTCTCACGCCATCTAGCTATGAGCGGATGGTTTCCATCTCGCAGGATAAGGTGACAAAGCGCTCCCTTCCTCATCAAAATCCGCAGAAAATACATTATTTGCTGGGGCTTATCGGAGCATTCTTGACGAGCTTGCTTGGTGCATGTCTTGTCTTCTTCCTGACAGGTGCATCCTTGGCCATGGGCTTCATATCAAGTTTTACACTGCTATTTAGCATTGCTTGCTATGAAAAGTTTGTCAAAGGCATTTCTGTTTTAGGAATTGTGGCAAGTTTCTTTTTTACTGTAGCGATGAGCTTTTTAGCTGTTCAAATCGGTTATGCTAATTCTTTTTATCAGGGGGAAGGCCATATTTTGCAAGCCATTATCGCTATTAATAAAGCCGCTTTATCCGGACAGTTTGGTCTTAATTATTGGCTCCATTATCTGTACATTATTCTTGGGTGTGTCAGTGCCGGCAAAGTTCATATTAAGTCTCTATAGTTGATTAGATGCTGACTTCACAGTGAGCTGCTGTCTATCATGATGAGGAAGCGTGTTCTCCCTCTTCTTTATCCTAAAGAATCCGAAGGCCTATACTATAATAAACAAAGGAAAAATAAAAGAGGTAAACTATGTCAAAAACAAGACTCTATGTTATCCGTCATGGCAAGACCATGTTCAATACTATCGGCCGGGCTCAGGGCTGGTCTGATACTCCGCTGACTGCTAAAGGTGAGCGCGGTATTCGTGAGCTGGGTATCGGATTGCGAGAGTCGGGTTTGCCTTTTGTCAAGGCTTTTTCTAGTGATAGCGGCCGGACCATTCAGACCATGGGGATTATCCTAGAGGAGCTAGGCCTGACTGGCCAGATTCCCTATCGCTATGACAAGCGCATCCGGGAGTGGTGCTTTGGCAGTTTTGATGGTGCTTATGGTGGTGAGCTCTTTCATGGTGTTATCCCACGAGTTCTTAAGACGGATAATTACAAAGAACTCAGTTGGCCTGATTTGGCAAATGGCCTGGTAGAAGTGGATTCGGCAGGTTGGGCTGAGCCTTGGGACAAGCTAAGCGGTCGGATTTTAGAAGGATTTGAAGCCATTGCTAGAGAGGTGGAGTCCTCAGGCGGTGGCAATGCTCTGGTCGTCAGCCACAGTATGACCATTGGTACTTTGGCTTATCTGGTTGATGAGAATATCACGAAAAATCCTAATGTCGAAAATGGCAGTGTCACAGTGCTGGAGTATGAAGATGGTCGCTTTAGCATCCAGGCCTTGGGTGATGTGTCTTATCGTCAGGTTGGTGCAGCCATATTGGACCGAGAAAATCAAGAATGAGCAGGAGTTTTGAGACTCCTGCTTTTTGCTTTGAAAGCCAGATGGCGCCAATTTCTTCATAAAATGGTATAATATGAAAAGAACAACGGAGGAAATGAAATGGCAAACAAGATTATACTTGGTTCGTCATGGCAAAACCATGTTTAATACTATCGGCCGGGCTCAAGGCTGGTCTGATACCCCATTGACTGAAGTTGGGGAACGTGGCATTCATGAGTTGGGCATTGGCCTGAGAGAAGCTGGGCTTGATTTCAAATTGGCCCGTTCCAGCGACAGCGGCCGGACTATTCAGACCATGGGCATTATTCTAGAGGAACTTGGCCTGACTGGTCAGATTCCTTATACCTTTGACAAGCGGATTCGCGAATGGTGCTTTGGCAGTTTTGATGGTGGTTATGATGGGGAACTCTTTATGGGTGTGATGCCCCGGGTTTTCAATATTGAGCACGTTCATCAGCTCAGCTATGCTGAGCTGGCAGAAGGACTTGTAGAAGTCGATACAGCGGGCTGGGCGGAAAACTGGGAAAAGCTCAGCGGCCGAATCTGGGAAGGTTTTTCAGCCGTAGCTGAGGAGCTGGAAGCTGCTGGCGGCGGCAATGCTCTTGTAGTCAGCCACGGCATGACCATCGGAACCTTTGTCTATCTAATCAATCGAACTCGGCCTCATGGTTTGGACAATGGCAGTGTGACGGTTGTAGACTATGAAGACGGTAAATTCACAGTAGCTTGCGTCGGAGACATGTCTTATCGAGAGGCCGGTGCCAAAGTAATGGAGGAAGAAGTTGAAGCGCGCTAAACATCGCAAAGAAAAGAGAAAATCGAAGTCTAAGAAGATTGGGTTGATACTTTTGTTGTTAATCGTCTTGTGTCTAGCAGCTGGAGGAACGGCAATTTATTTCCGTCCGTCCTTGTTACAAGATCTGCTTGCAAAGATTCAGTTTTCGGGTTCGTCTAGTAGTTCTGCTACGAAAGGCTCTTCTGGCTCAGAGAGCTCGCAGTCTGATTTGCCTAAGGTTTCTTCTACTGACTGGAATTTGATATTGGTCAATCGTGACAACCAGCAAGAAGAAAAAACACCTAATCTGACTCAGATCGGAGAGGTCCAGGTCGACAGCCGCATTGCTGAAAATACTCGGCAATTCCTAGCAGCAGCCCAGGCGATAGCTCCTGAAGAAACTCTAATCTCTGGCTATCGCAGCCGAGCTGAGCAGGAGGAACTCTATAACGAAAAAGTTGCTGGGGAAGTCGCCAAAGGTTTGTCAAATGAAGAAGCAGTCAGCATCGTGCTGAAGCAGGTTCAACTTCCAGGAGCCAGTGAGCATCAAACGGGCTTGGCTATTGATATGAGTGCTCCAGAAGGCCAGGAGGATGAATTGGCAGCCAAAATTGCCCAACTAGCTCCGCAGTATGGCTTTGTCCTTCGCTATCCAGATGGCAAGAGCGACATTACCGGAGTTGACTTTGAGAACTGGCATTACCGCTATGTCGGTGTGGAGAATGCCCAGTATATGCAGAAGCATAATCTGGTTCTGGAAGAATACATCGCCCTGCTTAAGGCAGCAGGAAAATAAACAAGTAAGTCAGGTTCTCCTGGCTTTTTTTATGCTGATTTAGATTTCTAATCCTTTTAGCTTCTGATTAAAGCAGCTTTAGCAACAAACATAGAGATACAAAAACGAACCACTTTCTGTAAAAAATATTTATAAATCCTTGACAACTATATCGGACTGCGATATAATCTTTATATCAAGGTTCGATATATCGAGGTGAAAGTGAGATAAAAAGATGAGTGGATTGACAGAAAAGCTTAGGAGAGTCTATGTACCAATGACAGAGACAGGTTTTTATATCCTCTTCTGTCTTCAGAAAGAAAGGCATGGCTACAGTATTACTCAAAAAGTCAAGGAGCTGACAGAAGGACAACTATCTATCAGTCCGGGAACCATGTACGGAACCTTGGCAAAGATGGAGAAAGATGGTCTGATTGCCTTTGTTCGTGAGGAAGAAAAGAGAAAACTCTACTCTATCACGGAGATTGGAAGACAGATTTTAGAGTTGGAAATCCAGCGGATTGAGCGCCTTTACCGCAATAGTAAGGAGGAAGTTTGATGGAAAAGAGAATTGTCTATAAAATCTTTACCATTGCAGACTATGATAGAGAAGCAGCTTATTTTAAAAAAATGCATAGCCAAGGCTGGAAATTGAAAAAAGTAAGTTATTCTCCCTTTCTTGTTGCAGTTCGTTATACATTTGAATCCTGTCCGCCTCAGGAAGTGGCCTATCAATTAGATTTTCGCCCTATAAAGAAAGCGGAGCAAGAATCCTATTACCAACTGTTTGAGGATTGTGGCTGGGAACATATTACAAACTTTAATCAGTTTTCTTATTTCCGCAAGCCGGTTTCTCAGCTTGATGCAGAAAGTGACCTCGAGATCTATAATGATGCTTGGTCTAAGCTAGAAATGGTCAAGCGTTTACTTGTATGGCGGTTTTTGCCGGCCATCATGGTTTTGTGTGTCACTACCTATCTCATTCTAGATATTTCCCAGAAAAGTTTGAAAGCAAGTCTATTATTCAAATCAATCTTAGCAATAGATTGTGTTATATTGCTCATTCTATTCTGCCAACTGGTCCATATTGCCCTGCGTTTTTGGAAAATGAGGCAGGAGCTGAAAGACTGATTGCAGTTTTGTTAAATACTGTTATGAAAGCGAGGTAAACAATGAACAAGACCATTATTGAAGTGCAAGGCTTGAAAAAGAAGTTCAAGGAGCAAGAAGCCCTGGCAGGAATCGATTTTTCCATCCGAGAGGGAGAGATTTTTGGCTTTCTAGGGCCTTCTGGATCTGGTAAAACCACGACTATCAATATTTTGACTGGTCAGTTGTCTGCGGATGCTGGATCAGCTCATGTGCTGTCTGCACCGGTTGAGGATTTGAAGGCAGAAGTGCTGGAGCAGATTGGGATTGTCAGCGATGGCAGTGGTTTTTATGAAAAGATGTCACTTTATAAAAATCTCAAGGCATATGCTATGCTCTTTGGGGTTAAGATGACAGAAGTCGATGAACTTCTCCGAAAAGTGGGACTCTATGATAGTCGCAACAAGGTGGCTGAAAAACTATCTACGGGTATGAAGCAGCGCATGTTACTGGTGCGTGCCTTGATTAATCAACCTAAATTGCTCTTCTTGGATGAGCCAACCAGTGGTTTGGATCCGTCAACCTCTCGCACCATTCATGAACTACTGCTAGAACTAAAAGCTCAGGGGACAACTATTTTTCTGACGACTCATGATATGCAGGAAGCTACCCTCTTGTGTGATCGCTTGGCCTTGCTAAGTAAAGGAAAACTAGTCGAAGTAGGCAGTCCACATGAGATAATCCAAAAGTATAATACAGATAAGAAGGTTCGTTTAGAATATGAAGATTTGACGACGAAGACAGTTACCTTTGATGAACTGCAAGGTGGTTTGGATTTGTCCAATGTTATCAGTATTCATTCCTGCGAACCAACTTTAGAAGATGTTTTCATCACTTTGACAGGAGGTACCTTAAATGTCTAATAAATTAAAAGGTATGATTTGGCTGAGAGGTCAAGTGACGCTAGCTAATAAAAGTATTCTGTTGCAGGTTTTCATGCCAATTTTCCTTATTTTTCTCTATAAATTTATTTTTTCTCTGAATGGAGCGGGTAAGGAAATTGGAGCGGATAAACTAGCTACTATGTTGCTTACGATCTCTTTGCCTTTCTCTCTAGCCATGTCTGTTGGGACACCTATCATCATCATCCTAGCTGAGGAAAGAGAAAAACGTAATTTGCAAAGTTTGCGCTTGGCTGGTGTGACAGCTGGTCAATACATTCTCTCTGCTTTAATCTGGCCAGCGATTATTGGGATTTTTTATATCGTCATTACCCCAATTTTGGTAGGAGCTAAGCTTTCTAATCATCTGTTCAGCTATAGTTTGGTTCTCTTATTGACCATGCTGGTCTTAATTTTCTTCTTTTTAATGGTTGGTCTGTTTTGTAAAAATCAGGTCATGGCACAATCCCTTAGTGTTCCAGCCATGCTCTTGGCGGCATTTATTCCTATGTTTTCAAATATGAGCGAGGATTTATTTAAGGTGCTGCGTTATAGCTTTATGGGCCTCTTTACTATTTATATGAAAGATTGGTCTCATTTCCATTTATGGAGCGGAGAATTTTTGGCTCTTGTAGTTTGGTTGCTTCTTTTTGCAGGAATTTCTTTCTATTTGATGCGCCGTTTGCAAATCTTGGACGACTAATCTAGGTCGCTAGACTGATTTTTAGCACTCTTGTAAAAAGAGTGCTAATTTTTTGAGTTTTTGTCTTGACTTTGGTGTAGAAGAGTGTATAATAGAATCATGAGTTAGCACTCGAGGTGGTTGAGTGCTAATCGACAGCAGAATCTTGATTGGAGGTGATGCCGTGGTCACGGAGCGTCAAAATGAGATTTTGAATTTGATTATTGATATCTTTACCAAGACTCACGAGCCGGTCGGCTCCAAAGCCCTGCAGGATTCTATCAATTCCAGTAGCGCCACTATCCGAAACGATATGGCGGCTTTGGAAAAGCAGGGGCTTCTGGAAAGGCGCATACGTCCAGCGGCCGTAAGCCTAGTGTGGCTGGTTTTCAGTACTTTGTCAAGCATTCTCTGTCCTTTGATCGTCTCGCTGAGAATGAACTTTATGAGGTTATCAAGGCCTTTGACCATGAGTTTTTTAACTTGGAGGACATTCTTCAACAGGCAGCGGACCTTTTGACCAAGCTCAGTGGATGTACGGTTGTTGCACTGGATGTAGAGCCCAGTCGGCAGCGCTTGACAGCTTTTGACATCGTAGTGCTCAGCCAGCACACGGCTCTGGCAGTCTTCACCTTGGATGAGTCCAATACCATTACCAGTCAGTTTATGATTCCGCGCAACTTCCTAAGAGAAGACCTGGACAGGCTTAAAGGCTTGGTAAGGGAGCGGTTCTTGGGACAGACAGTGCTGGACATCCATTACAAGATTCGGACGGAAATTCCGCAGATTATCCAGCGCTATTTCACTACGACGGATAATGTCATTCAACTCTTTGAGCATATCTTTGGTGATATTTTCAAGGAAAATGTGATTCTGTCTGGCAAGGTTCAGCTCTTGGAATTTTCAGACCTGACGGCTTATCAGTTTTTTGATGACCTGCAGAAAGTAGCATTTGAAATTCGCGACAGTTTGGCCGAAGATCAGATGCAAAGCGTACGTGTAGCAGACAGTAGAGAAAGCTGTTTGGCTGATTTGACACTAATTTCCAGCAAATTCCTGATTCCTTATCGAGGCTTCGGAATGCTGGCAGTTGTCGGTCCGGTCAATCTTGACTACCAACGACTGGTCAGTCAGATGAATGTCGTCAACCGCGTGCTGACCATGAAACTGACCGACTTCTATCGCTATCTGAGCAGCAATCACTACGAAGTCCACTAAATATAGTATAAATATTCCTAAAAAGGAGGTGCCTTGTGGCAAAACATAAACAAGAAGAACATCCAGAAGATGTGGAAGTAAAAGAGGAAGCTGTAGAAACAGCTGAACAAGCTGAATCAGCAAGCCCTGAAAAATCAGAATTAGAACTAGCTAATGAGCGAGCAGAAGATTTTGAAAACAAATATCTCCGTGCTCATGCAGAAATGCAAAACATCCAGCGCCGAGCAAATGAAGAACGCCAGCAGCTGCAAAGATACCGCAGTCAGGACCTAGCAAAAGCTATCCTGCCTTCGATAGATAATCTAGAGCGTGCGCTTGCCGTTGAAGGTCTGACAGATGATGTCAAAAAGGACTGGAAATGGTGCAGGAAAGCTTGATTCATGCTCTCAAAGAAGAGGGTATCGAAGAAATCCCAGCTGACGGAGCTTTTGACCATAACTATCACATGGCCATTCAAACCGTTCCAGCTGACGATGAGCACCCAGCTGACACTATCGCGCAGGTCTTCCAAAAAGGCTACAAACTTCATGACCGTATCCTTAGACCGGCTATGGTAGTAGTTTATAATTAGAAAGAGTAAGATATCATGTTTAATTTTAACGATTGGGAAGAAATTGTTGCTGAATACGTTAATACTAACGTAGGAAATGATGATTTCGTGTATGGAAATTTTATTGATTGGGACAGCTTTAGAAGAGAACACGGAGATGAAGTCTTAGAAACGTTAGGAATTGATTTTAACGCAAATAATATTTCTGAAAAGTTAGATGAAGTTGGAGTTCCATCTGATTATGAATATGAGGAAGGAAATCCAGATTTCCCAGACTCATTCCGTCATTGGAAACCATAGTATAGTAAATATAGTTAAAAATAAGAGAGGTAAAAATATGTCTAAAATTATCGGTATTGACTTAGGTACAACAAACTCAGCAGTTGCAGTTCTTGAAGGAACTGAAAGCAAAATCATTGCAAACCCAGAAGGAAATCGCACAACACCATCTGTAGTGTCATTCAAAAATGGTGAAATCATCGTTGGTGATGCGGCAAAACGTCAAGCAGTGACAAACCCAGATACAATCATTTCCATCAAATCAAAAATGGGAACATCTGAAAAAGTAGCTGCTAACGGTAAAGAATACACTCCGCAAGAAATCTCAGCTATGATTCTGCAATACTTGAAAGGCTATGCAGAAGAGTACCTTGGTGAAAAAGTAAGCAAAGCAGTTATCACAGTACCAGCTTACTTTAACGATGCGCAACGTCAAGCGACTAAAGATGCTGGTAAAATCGCTGGTCTTGAAGTAGAACGTATCGTCAACGAACCAACTGCAGCAGCCCTTGCTTACGGTCTTGACAAACAAGATAAAGAAGAAAAGATCTTGGTCTTTGACTTGGGTGGTGGTACCTTCGACGTTTCAATCCTTGAGTTAGGTGATGGTGTATTTGATGTACTGGCAACTGCTGGTGACAACAAACTCGGTGGTGATGACTTTGACCAAAAGATTATCGACCACATGGTGGCTGAGTTCAAGAAAGAGAACGGCATCGACTTGTCAAATGACAAGATGGCGCTTCAACGCTTGAAAGATGCAGCTGAAAAGGCTAAGAAAGACCTTTCAGGTGTAACTTCTACTCAAATCAGCTTGCCGTTTATCACAGCTGGGGACGCTGGACCTCTCCACTTGGAAATGACTTTGACTCGTGCTAAATTCGACGATTTGACTCGTGACTTGGTAGAGCGCACTAAAGAACCAGTTCGTCGTGCTCTTTCTGATGCAGGCTTGAGCTTGTCAGAAATTGACGAAGTAATCTTGGTTGGTGGTTCAACTCGTATTCCAGCTGTTGTAGAAGCTGTTAAGGCTGAAACTGGTAAAGAGCCAAACAAATCAGTGAACCCTGATGAAGTAGTTGCTATGGGAGCAGCTATCCAAGGTGGTGTTATCACTGGTGATGTCAAAGACGTTGTACTTCTTGACGTAACACCATTGTCACTTGGTATCGAAACAATGGGTGGCGTCTTCACTAAGCTGATTGACCGCAACACAACAATTCCAACTTCTAAATCACAAGTCTTCTCTACAGCAGCGGACAACCAACCAGCCGTTGATATCCATGTTCTTCAAGGTGAACGCCCAATGGCAGCAGACAACAAGACTCTTGGACGTTTCCAATTGACAGATATCCCAGCAGCTCCTCGTGGAATCCCTCAAATCGAAGTAACCTTTGACATCGATAAGAACGGTATCGTATCTGTTAAGGCTAAAGACCTTGGAACTCAAAAAGAACAACACATTGTTATCCAATCTAACAGCGGCCTGACTGACGAAGAAATCGACCGTATGATGAAGGATGCGGAAGCAAATGCTGAAGCAGATAAGAAACGTAAAGAAGAAGTTGACCTTCGTAACGAAGTTGACCAAGCTATCTTTGCGACTGAAAGACTATCAAGGAAACAGAAGGCAAAGGCTTCGACGCAGAGCGTGACGCTGCCCAAGCTGCTCTTGATGAACTTAAGAAAGCGCAAGAAGATAATAACTTGGACGACATGAAAGCGAAATTGGAAGCTCTCAACGAAAAAGCTCAAGCGTTGGCAGTGAAACTCTATGAACAAGCTGCTGCGGCTCAACAAGCCCAAGCAGGAGCAGAAGGAGCTGAAAACGCGGGCTCAACTAAAGCAGACGACGATGTTGTAGACGGAGAGTTTACTGAGAAATAGGCGGTGAGACAGAACTAAAAATTGAAAGTTTTTAGTTCGTAGTCGAACCCCCGCGAGGATGATTAGGATTTTTGGGAGTCTGAAAGACGAACCTAAAATCCAATCAGCTACCGCGTCAAAAATTTTTCAAAAAATATTGTTTTGAAAATTTCACGTCGTAATGATAGGAAGAAATCCAGAGGTTGCAACCCAGCCTCTGTTTTTCGCTAAACTAGAGGGTGACGCTTATGAAGAAAGTGCTCTGTTTAATTTATCCTAATTTTTCACTTTATGAAGTAGTTGGTCTGACCAGTACTTTAGCTCTATCTTTTGGTGTTGAGGTTGATTATGTTGGTACAGATAGAAATGTTATAAGATCGGAAGATGGACTTCCCTGTCAACCTACTGGAACACTGGATGAAGTAGTTATCGAAGACTATTCTTGTGTCATTTTGCTAGGAATGATAAATATTGTCCCTACTCTGCATGATGAAAAATTGATTTCTTTCCTAAGAAGTTTGAAGCAGCAAGAAGTTTTAATTGCAGCTATTTCCTCAGCGCCCATTTTATTGGCGAAAGCAGGTTTATTGAAGGACACTAAATTTACTGGTGGGATTTGGCAAAACTTCTTTGACTATTTTGAATTTCTTCCACGGGAGAATTTCAAAGCTAAAGCGGTCCTGCAAAATAAGAACATCATTACGGCTGTTGGCTTTGCACATCAAGCGTTTGCGAGAAAAGTGCTTCTTAGTCTAGGTTTGGTAGATAATGCTGACAACTATTTTAAAGAACGGAATCAGTATTCGGAAGAGGACTTGATATTTATTTTGTCCGATGAAGAGTTTGCTGAAATGAAGCATGAATTTGAAAATACCCTCTGATCAATATTTTCTAAAATTTAAAGAAAGGAACTGAACCCGACCTAAATTCTTGGAAAAAAGAGAAATCAGCCTAGGAGCATCGCTCCGTTGCCTGCTTTCCTATTTTTCAGTCGAATTTTACGGTCTTGGTATCTTACATGAACAATACAGAATATTATGACCGTCTAGGCGTCTCTAAGAATGCTTCTCAGGATGAGATCAAGAGAGTCTATCGGAAATTATCTAAAAAGTACCACCCCGATATTAATAAGGAAGCTGGGGCGGAGGACAAATATAAAGAAGTCCAAGAGGCTTATGAAACGCTGAGCGACGAGCAAAAGCGGGCAGCCTATGATCAATACGGTGCAGCGGGAGCTAATGGTGGCTTTGGCGGTGGTGCAGGCGGCTTCGGTGGCTTTGATGGCTCCGGCTTTGGCGGCTTCGAGGATATCTTCTCCAGCTTCTTTGGCGGTGGGGGCACTCGCAATCCTAATGCTCCGCGCCAAGGGGACGATCTCCAATATCGTGTTAATCTCCGCTTTGAAGAAGCCATTTTCGGGGCTGAGAAGGAAATCAAGTATAACCGCGAAGCGACTTGTCGGACCTGTGATGGTTCTGGTGCTAAGCCAGGGACTAGTCCTGTTACTTGTGGTCGCTGTCATGGATCAGGTGTTATCAATGTTGATACCCAGACACCGCTTGGCATGATGCGTCGCCAAGTGACCTGTGATGTCTGTCATGGCCGAGGAAAAGAAATCAAAAGTCCTTGTGAAACCTGTCACGGAACGGGTCATGAAAAACAGGCTCACAGCGTTAAGGTGAAAATCCCAGCTGGTGTGGAAACTGGTCAGCAGGTTCGTCTGTCTGGTCAAGGCGAGGCAGGATTTAACGGCGGTCCTTATGGTGACCTTTATGTCGTGGTCCAAGTTGAGCCGAGTGACAAGTTTGAGCGAGATGGCTCTACCATTTACTACAAGCTCAATCTCAACTTTGTCCAAGCAGCTCTTGGTGACAGTGTAGATATTCCAACTGTTCACGGGGATGTTGAGCTGAATATCCCAGAAGGAACACAGACTGGCAAGCGTTTCCGTCTGCGTGGTAAGGGAGCACCGAGTCTGCGTGGTGGAAGCATGGGTGACCAGTATGTAACTGTCAATGTTGTGACGCCGACTGGTCTCAACGACCGTCAAAAAGCAGCCCTCAAAGAATTTGCGGAAGCTGGCAATATTTCGGTCAATCCTAAGAAAAAAGGCTTCTTCGACAAAATGAAAGATGCCTTGGAAGATTTGTAATCAGATAAAAAGGAGCAGCCTAAAGCTGTTCTTTTTATGTTTTCTAGAAGGAGATTTGGCAAATCTAGTCAAGTAAGAGAACCGCATTGACCAGCCCTTTAATTAAAAGAAATTCGCTATAAAGACTAAAGTGATTTTCTCAATTTACTTTTACAAAAAATAATTGTTTTTTTAAGTAAAATCTATTGTAAAAATTTCCTAAAAGATATATGATAATACTATATGTATAAGACGCATCTTTTTAGCCTGCTGGGGAGTTGGCTAGGAAGATAATGGGAGATTAACTTTATACATTTTAGGAAAAAGGGGATTTATAAAGTGAAACGTTTTGAAAAAGTGCAGGAGCGAATTCAGAAATATTCGATTCGCAAATTGTCAGTCGGTGTGGGCTCGGTTGCCATTGCAGCTCTGATTTTTGGGAGCTTTTTGCCCAGCTCGACTGTTGCTGCGGATGAAGTTGGAGGCGGTGCGACTGCTCACTATACTTATGTTGAAGAGCAAGAGCTAACAGAGCAGGAAAAAGGTCTGATTAAGAAAGGTCTGCCTGAAAATCTGCAAACAGGGGAAAATTATTACTTGATTTATCGGAAGCAAGATGGGCAAACTGTCTTGCCGAGTACAGGAAATAACGGTCAGCCGCTTCTCGGCTTATTTGCGGGAACGGCTATTTTGGCTGTCTTGGTATTCTCACGAAAGAAATCTGGTAAGTTACTAGGAGTGCTTTTGCTAGGTAGCTTGGGACAAACTGTGTTGCAGTCTCCTCAAGCGTTTGCGCTAGAAATCGAGAATTGCTTTCCTATAACCGTCAAGTTGCGGTTTCGTCAGCAGTTTCTGAAGCGGATGTGACTATTGCAGGCTATAACTATATCGGTTACTTTACAGCTTCTGATTTGCGTACTTTGACAGAGACCAAGCCAACCTCTTTGTCAGCTGGTCAAGAAGCTCAAGCGCAAGCAGAAGTGTCAGAAGCTGCAAAAGAGGATTCTGATTCTATTGATCGAGCTGCTCAAGCAGGGTTGCTGTATCAGCTGAATCCTGATGAAAGTGATTCTGGCCAGATAGGGAATCTTCCAACCCCAACTCCAGTTCCAAATCCTAGTCCAGCTTCTCAACCGTCAAATCCACCTATAGAAACGGCAAAAGGAGAAAGTTTACAAGAACCTGCCTTGCCAGAGTACAGCGGTGCTGTGAACGGTGAGTCGCTAGTTCAAGCGGAAACTCCAGTCTATACTGCCCCAGTTGGTACAGTTGGAGACACAGCCCCAGTCGAGCCTGCCCTCCCAGAATACACAGGCGGAGTTAATGGCGAATCGCTAGTTCAAGCAGACAATCCGGTCTATGATGCTCCAGTAGCTACAGTTAGTGACGTGGCTCCGGTTGAGCCCGCCCTCCCAGAATATACAGGCGGCGTTAATGGTGAGTCAACAGTTCAAGCAGACAATCCAGTCTACACGGATCCAGTAGGCACAGCAGGAGACATAGCCCCAGTCCAGCCAGCTCTCCCAGAATATACAAGCGGAGTTAATGGTGAGTCAACAGTTCAGCCAGAACAGCCTAGTCTGCATACAGATATCAAGCTAGAAACGATTGAACCTCAAGTTGTCAACAAGACAGATGATAGCAAGTACCTTGATGAGGAGACCACTGTCGATGGAACTCCAGGACAAAAAGAAATTGTAACCAGCTATGAAGTCTTGGACGGTAATCGCATATCAGAGCCGCAAACAACTGAAAGAATCTTGCATGAAGCAGTTGATACAGTGGTCACTCGGGGTAGCAAGGCTCGAATCAATAAAGAAGAATTGAGCAAGCTGCTAGCTTTAGCAGCGGCTGTGGATCCAGGAGTTTACACCAATCAATCCTATCAGCAGCTGCAAACGATTAAGAATATGGCTGCGACGGTGTATCAAACTTCGTCTAGTCAAGATGAAGTAGATGCAGGTGTCAACCAACTCAAGCAGGCTTTAGCTGACTTATTAGCCCTTAAAGCAGCGCCGAGTCTGACTGTTTCAGCAGTTAAGAAGGATGAATTGCAGAAGTCAGTTCAGGTCCAATACCATCTGACGGACAGGGATCAAGCCTTTACTAGTGCTCATGTTCGTCTGAAGAAAGATGGCCAGCTGATAGCTGAGCAGAACTTGACGGCAGACCAGTTGACTGCTAGCTTCAGTGGTTTGGACTACTATACTCCTTATAAGATTGAGACGACTTTGTCCTATGACTTAGGGAATGGCCCTGAAAGTCAGGAATTAGCTCAAGAGACAGTCCAGCTTGACCTGAAGAAGGTAGAGCTCAAATCGATTACTAATGTCTCCTTGATGAAGGTTGAAAATGGCCAGACAAAATTGATGCCTACTTTGGCTGAAAAACCAGCAAATCTGGACCAATATTATCTGCACTTTACATCCGACCAGTTCAAGGACACGGTACTGCCGGTTACCTCTATTGAGGAAGTGATTGTTGATAACCAACCTGTCTTCAAGATTCAGGCTCAGCTGCCAGACTTGCTGCAAAGAAGCGCAACTGGTCTTCAAAACAGCTTTGATTTCTATCTGGAAAAGGCCAAGAAGCGTGAAGGAAATGTCTATTATGACTTCCAAGACCTCCTGGACGGTATCAAGGAAGATCCTTCTGGAACCTTTATTCTGGGCCGCAGTATCAGTGCCAAACTGATTGATAAACCAGCCAACAGCAAGTCTTACCTGCCAGGTGAATTTAAAGGTCAGCTGATTGGGGGGCAAAATGGTGAGCGCCATGCGATTTAGACTTAGCTCATCCTTTATTTGATACGATTACTGGCGGAACGGTCAAGGATATTGACTTTAAGCGAGTCAATATGGTTTATCCAGATTCGCAAGCGGGGGATACAATTGCGACAATTGCTGCTCGTTTGAAGAATAAAGGAGTAATCGAAAATGTCAATGTCCAAGGATACTTGGAAGGAAGAGACCATATTGCCGGTCTGGTTAACAATATAGAAGGCCAATCTCGAGTTGAAAATGTCTCCTTTAAGGGCCAGATTAAGTCTAAAGGCGGAAATTCTGTAACAGCTGGTATCGCTGGAACCAACGCCATGTCCTTGGTGAAACGTGCCTACGTTGAAGCGGATATTTGGGTCAAGAGTGGCCAAAACGCAGGTATGCTGGTCGCTCAAAACTTCACTGACTATTCAGGTTCAGGCTGGGGTAATTGGGGCAAGCTAACTCAGTCGGTTGCCAAAGGTAAGTTAGAGGATGCAGGCTCAAGAAATTCAGCTGGTATCGCTGCTTCCATTTGGCCGTATGGAACTATCAATGACACCGTCAGCTATGCCACAGTAGTGAATGGTAAAGAGCTCTTTAGCTCAGATAATGAGATTACGGATGCTTGGATGGGGCAAAAACTCCAAAATCTCTTTGGTGTTCAGGGACAAAGCTCTGGAACCAAGACAGGAAAAGATGCCAAGTTCCGTCGCTTGACAGAAGCTGAAGCGGAGCAAAAAGTCAAGAGCTATCAGATTACCGCCCTTGACCAAAGCAGCGCAAATGAAGTCACATCTGAAAAGTTAAACGCTTCTATCCTAAGAACAAGTACTTATCAAGATAAGCAAGGTTACAAAGTAGAAAATGAACAGCTTTATCAGAACTTCGAGCGCTTTATGCCTTTCTACAATCAAGAGTTCTTGATTCATGAGGCCAATAAGCTGGTGGATGCTGGTAAGGCGGGTGACCTGTTGACTAAGAAAGTTCTATCAGTTCAAGCCCTGAAAGGCAATCAGTTTGTTGCTAGCGGAACGGATGCAGATAAGATATTAGTCCATTTTGCAGACGGAAGCAAGACCATCTACAATCTTCAAAATCAAGCAAGATTTGAGCAGACTGCCCTGCCAGAATATCAGATTGCAGAGCTTGGCACAGTCTATACTCCAAATCATTCAACCGCAGTCAAAGAAGACTTGCTGACTCAGCTGACAGAGAGCTTGAAGAGTTTTGACCTATACAGTGATGAAGTCTATCGTTCTGTTGGCTTGCCTAATGATAATGACAAGGTCAACAAAGTGAAGCGCCTCTTCCTGGATGAATCTCTGGCTGAAGTGAAAGCCAACTTGCAGGATATGATTGGTAAGCTCTTGGCCAATGAATGGACAAGATTCCATGCTGACAATCCAGCAGCCAACGAAGCTCTGAAAGCTAAAATTGAAGAGAACAAGACCGCTATCATGCTCGGTCTGACCTACCTCAACCGTTATTACGATCTCAAGTTTGGTGACTACAACCTCAAAGAGCTGGTGCTCTTCAAACCAGACTTCTATGGTGAAAAAGTACCATTGCTAGATCGCTTGATTAAGATTGGTCGTTCAACAGAAATCAACTGAAAGGGGCAGATAATGTCAATATGTTTGCACGTCAGTTGAAGGCTGAGTCCAAGTCTACTGATTTGGTGGCATACTTGGATTATAACCGTCGTCTTTTGACTGACTTTGCGGATATGGATTCTTGGTTCAAGGATGCAACCCGAGGATTTATTCAGTTTGAAGAACGCCAGTCAGAAGTCGAGGAGATTAAGACTGCTAAGTATCGCGTCTTTGATAACCTCAACTCGGAGTACTTCAGCAACTATATCCTTCCGCTGCTAACCTTGAAGAATACGCGCTTAGCCATTCTGTCAAACTATAGCACCATGGCCTTTGTCAACAGAGACAAGCGCCGGTCATGGTCTGATGAACGATTTAATGCGCGCATCAAGGAAGTAGCGACCCAGCATCGAAATCACGTAGACACTTGGTATAAACTTCTGTCAGATAATATCAAGCCAAGAATGGTCAAGGAAAATGTAACGGCTGTATGGGATGGTTTTGATGTAGAAGGACGTGGCTGGATTGATGTCAACGGAAATGATAATAAGGGCAATCCTTATGCACCATCCCGCGAGTTCTTTAACCTGGTTGGCGGCAGAGCTGGTGGCTGGTACAAGTCAAATGGCTACGGTGCCCATGCTGCTGGTTCAATCCGTGTTAACTTCGAAGCCTTTGACCTCTTGACAGAATACGGTGTATCCGTCTTCACGCATGAGCTCACCCACGTCAATGACAGAGATATTTATCTGGGCGGACATGGCAGACGACAAGGTATCGGACCAGAAGGCTATGCCCAAGGTATGCTCCAATCACCTGTTCCTGATCAGCCAGGCTGGGGTGCTTGGGTCTCAATATGGCCTTTGATCGTCCAAATAATGGCAGCCTCATTTTCAATAGCTCGCCAAGTCTCTTCAAGAACCGAGCAGACATCGACCATTATATGAAGGGCTATAATGATACCCTCATGCTGCTGGATTACCTTGAAGGCCAAGCGGTTGTGGATAAAGGAAATGAAGCAGCAGCCAAATGGTTCAAGAAGGTTGAACCGAAAGTTGTGGATCCTCGAACCCAATATGACGTCGTAAGAGAGTTGACGGCTGAGGAGAAAGCGAATATGTCCGTTTCATCTGTAGATGACTTGGTTGACCAAGGCTTGCTGTCTAACCGTGCAGTTGACAATCGAACTTATAATCCTGCTGATTATGACTCTAGTTACATTGCTATCGACTTTATGACGGGTATCTATGGTGGTGGTCAAAACAATACTGGGGCGCCAGGAGCCTTGATGTTCAAGCATAATACCTTCAGAATCTGGGGTTACTATGGCTATGAAAAAGGCTTTGTAAGCTATGCTTCTAATAAACACCGTAAGACAGCCAATGAGCAAGGTGTGACTGGTTTGAGCGATAACTTTATCATCAAGCAAATTTCTGAAGGCGAATTTGAAACCATGGAAGCCTTCAAGAAAGCTTACTTCAGACAAGTTGCTGAGAAAGCTCAAAACTTAGGAATTAAGCCAGTGACAGTCAACGGAAAAGTCTACAGCACTTTTGAAGAGCTGAAAGCTGGCTTTGCAGAAGCCGTTGACAAGGATCTGAAGAAGGCTCGTGTCGATGAACGGGCAACCAAGGACTTCAAGTACGCTGTCTTTACGCAGTTGCTCAAGAACACCAACAGTTTTATGGATGAAAACTCCATTTGGGGTTCCTAAGTCAAAGTGTCAGATTTGTAGTTTATATCACTGCAAGTAATGATTTTTAACAATATGTAATCAATAACCCATTTGAATTAGAGCTGTTTGTGTCGTCACTGACAGTCTGATTCAGATGGGTTATTTTGTTGCATAATGGTAACTCGTAGCACAGATTATCCCTGATTTTATACGGTATTTTCAGAAAAATCTGTCCCCGGACAGTTCCTGCTTTTAGGGCTTGCTGGGGGCTTTTTTTCCTGCTAAAATAAACACATGACACGTTATAAAGCTATTATTTCCTATGATGGTTATGGCTTTGCTGGTTTTCAGCGACAGCCCCATGCCAGAAGTGTTCAGGAAGAGATTGAAAAGACCCTGACCCGTATCAATAAAGGCCAGCCTGTGGTGATTCATGGAGCAGGTCGGACTGACAGCGGTGTCCATGCTCTGGGACAGGTGCTGCATTTTGATTTACCGGAGGGACGGGATGAAGAGAAATTGCGTTTTGCCTTGGATACACAGACGCCGGAAGATATTGATTTTATTAGTGTGGAGCGGGTATCGGATGATTTTCATTCTCGCTACAATAAGCACAGCAAGACCTATGAATTTTTGGTGGACATCGGCCGGCCCAAAAATCCTATGATGCGCCATTATGCTACGCATTATCCTTATCCTTTGGAGCTGCGTCTGATAGAAGAAGCGATTGCTCAGCTAGAGGGGACGCATGATTTTACAGGCTTTACGGCTTCGGGAACCAGCGTGGAAGACAAGGTTCGGACCATTACCGATGCCAAGGTCCGCTACGATGCAGAGCGTAATTTTCTAGTCTTTACTTTTTCGGGCAATGGCTTTCTTTACAAGCAGATCCGTAATATGGTCGGTACCCTGCTCAAGATTGGCAATAAGCGCATGCCGGTGGAGCAGATTCAGAGGATTTTAGCGGAGAAAGACCGCCATCTGGCAGGACCAACAGCTGGTCCAAACGGCCTCTATCTAAAGGAGATTCGTTATGAAGAATAAGTTGATTTTAGCCCTTTCAGGCAATGATATTTTCAGCGGTGGCGGACTGCACGCTGATTTGGCTACCTATACGGTCAATGGCCTGCATGGTTTCGTAGCTGTGACTTGCCTGACGGCGATGACTGACAAGGGATTTGAGGTCATCCCAGTTGAGGAAGAGGTTTTTGCCCAGCAGTTATCCAGTCTCAAGGATGTTCCTTTTTCTGCTATTAAAATAGGACTTTTACCCAATCTTCAAATAGCAGAGCAGGCTTTAGCTTTTGTCAAGCAGCATGGGGATATACCAGTAGTCCTGGATCCTGTTCTGGTCTGCAAGGAAAATCATGACTTGGAAGTCAGTGCACTGAGAGAAGAAATCATCAAGTTTTTCCCTTATGTCAGCATCATCACGCCAAATCTGGCAGAAGCTCAGCTATTGATCCAAAAAGAAATCAAAACTCTGGAGGATATGCAGGCTGCAGCCAAGGAGCTCTGTGATTTGGGGGCCAAGCATATGGTGGTTAAGGGAGGAAATCGCTTGAGCAAGGAGCGGGCGGTGGATGTTTACTATGACGGTCGAGAGTTTGAGGTCATGGAATCGCCAGTGCTGGCCAGCAACAATACCGGAGCAGGCTGCACATTTGCTTCCAGTATTGCCAGTCAACTGCTTCTCGGCAAGTCTCCACTTGCAGCAGTTCAATTGTCTAAAGATTTTGTTTACCGAGCGATTCAGCGCTCAGATCAATATGGGGTAGTTCAGTATGAGAAATCATCAAGTTAAAAAATTAGTTATCTTAGCTTTTATCACAGCTCTATCTGTGGTTTTGGGGAATTTTTTAAAAATCCCAACTCCGACAGGATTTTTGACGCTGCTGGATGCAGGGATTTATTTTACAGCCTTCTACTTTGGTCGCAAGGAAGCGGCTATTGTCGGAGGACTCTCAGGATTTTTGATTGATATGATTGCGGGCTATCCTCAGTGGATGATTTTCAGCCTAATTTGCCACGGACTTCAGGGTTTCTTTGCTGGCTTTGAGGGCAAGAGTCGCTATCTTGGTCTGGTCTTGGCCGCAGGAGCTATGGTCGGTGGCTATGCCCTCTTTGGTAGTATCATGAATGGTGTCGGGGCTGCCCTAGCCGAAATCTTAAGTAATTTTATGCAGAATGCTTTTGGTTTAGCAGTCGGTTTTGCTCTTTACAAAGCTTTCCCGGAGAGTTTGAAAAAGGCAGTCACAGTGAAATAAACGAGGTGAGACATGGACTTAGCTAAGATTGGAGCAGAAACTCGTCAGATTGTTCTAGATGTTTTGGACAAGGCTGCCTTGGTCGAGGGAGATATTTTTGTTCTGGGGCTATCCTCTAGTGAGGTTGTCGGAGGCCATATCGGTCAGAATTCCAGTCTGGAAGTCGGACAGGTCATTATCAAAACCATACTGGAGATCTTAGAAGAGAAAGGCATCTTTCTAGCAGTTCAGGGATGTGAGCATCTCAATCGCGCCCTCGTAGTCGAAAAACCCTTGGCGGATAAGAAAGATTTAGAGATTGTCAATGTTCTGCCTACTCTTCATGCTGGAGGCAGCGGTCAGCTAGCGGCTTTCCAATACATGAAAGATCCTGTCGAGGTAGAGTTCATTGTCGCTCAGGCAGGGCTGGATATTGGCGATACTGCTATTGGCATGCATGTCAAGCATGTGCAGATTCCTATCCGACCGATTCTCAAGGAATTGGGAGCTGCCCATGTCACAGCTTTAGCCAGCCGTCCCAAGCTAATTGGCGGCGCCAGAGCGGCCTATACAGAGGATAAGATCAGGAAGGGATAAAAGGAAAAATAATTTTGAAAAAAACTCTAATTATGCTATAATGGGTTGTATTCAATAAATTTTAAGGAGAAATGACAGAATGTCTGTATCATTTGAAAACAAAGAAACAAATCGCGGTCTTTTGACTTTTAGCATCAGTCAAGAGAAAATCAAGCCTACCTTGGACCGTGTATTTAACTCAGTAAAAAAAGATATTGCTGTACCAGGTTTCCGTAAAGGCCGCCTTCCACGTGCTATCTTCAACCAACGTTTTGGTGAAGAAGCCCTCTACCAAGATGCTTGAACGCTCTTCTTCCAGAAGCATACGAAGCGGCTGTTAAAGAAGCAGGTATCGAAGTAGTTGCTCAGCCTCAGTTTGATGTCGAGTCTATGGAAAAAGGTCAAGACTGGGTCATCAAAGCTGAAGTAGTCACTAAGCCAGAAGTTAAGCTGGGTGCTTACAAAGACTTGGAAGTAACTGTTGAAGCTACTAAAGAAGTGACTGACGCTGAAGTAGATGAGCGCATTGAGCGTGAGCGCAACAACTTGGCTGAGTTGGTTCTGAAAGAAGGTCCAGCAGCTGACGGTGATACAGTTGTGATTGACTTTGTTGGTTCTGTCGACGGCGTTGAATTTGACGGCGGCAAGGGTGACAACTTCTCACTTGGACTGGGCAGCGGTCAATTCATCCCAGGATTTGAAGAGCAGTTGGTTGGCCACAGTGCAGGTGAAACAGTGGACGTTGTCGTAACCTTCCCAGAAGACTACCAAGCAGAAGACTTGGCAGGCAAGGAAGCTAAGTTTGTGACAACTATTCACGAAGTTAAAGAAAAAGAAGTTCCAGCATTGGACGACGAACTTGCAAAAGACATCGACGAAGAAGTGGAAACTCTTGACGAGCTGAAAGAAAAGTACCGCAAAGAACTGTCAGAAGCTAAGGAAACAGCTTATAAGGATGCGGTAGAAGCAGCAGCTATTGATCAAGCAGTAGCAAACGCTGAAATCGTTGACTTGCCAGCAGAAATGGTCCACGAAGAAGTGCACCGCGCTGTTAATGAATTCTTGGGCAACATGCAACGCCAAGGAATCTCACCTGACATGTACTTCCAAATCACTGGAACTACTCAGGAAGACCTGCACAAGCAATACGAAGCAGATGCTGAGTCACGCACTAAGACAAACCTTGTCGTAGAAGCTGTTGCTAAGGCAGAAGGTTTTGAAGCTAGTGCAGAAGAAATCGAAGCAGAAGTAACTTCATTGGCTACAGACTACAACATGGAAGTGGAACGTGTTCGTCAATTGCTGTCAGAAGATATGCTGAAACACGACATCGCTATCAAGAAAGCTGTTGAAGTGATTACTAGCACTGCGAAAGTGAAATAAAGATGAAAGAGGCAAGATATGATTCTTGCCTCCTTTTTTTAGAAAACAAGAGGCAAATCTGCTATAATAATAGTATATAGTTGAAAGGAAAGCTGGCTCTGTCGCTAGTCCATAGAACTCGTGAAGGAGGTCGAGCATGAAAAGCAGTAAAAAATCTTATCTGAAGCTAAGCTTGCTTCTTATCTTTTTTATTTTCTATTGGCTAATAGTCAATCTTTTATTTCATAATACAGGGCTTTTTTGGCTCCTTTTATTAGCTGGCATTGCCCTGACCGTAATTGCTAAGAACTACCGCAAACTTTCAAAAAGGGACTGGATAACAGCTATTATTCTGGGATTTTTAGCGGTCTTCTCGAATCCTATTTTTGCTGCTTTGACTGTCCTGACTTATCTGGCTAGCAGTCTTTTATTGAAGGAAAAGGAAAAATTCAGCACTCTTTTAAAACTTGATAGTCCGAAACAAGCAGCTCTTGCTTTGATTTTGGGACTTCTTGTGGGATTTGTGCTGGGGTTTTTAAATCTCGCTTCGGCCCACAAGCCTATCAGTCTACCAGGCTCTTTTCCTATTCAGGCTGTCCTAGATGCTCTCCGCGCAGGTGTATTTGAAGAAGTGGCTTTTAGACTATTTTTCTTTGCTATTATCTTTTATCTGACTAAAAAAGATACTTTTTCAAAAATGGAGAATATGCTAGTTTATGGTATTCTGACCTTGCCTCATACTCTGATTCACTTTAGTTTGGAAAAATTTGATATAGGAAGCGTCGTTATTCTTAGTCTTGTTTTCGGCTTGCCTTTTGCTTTTTTGCTTCGGAAACAGGGGCTCTACAGCGCCATAACAGCCCATGCTGTAGTTGATTTGCTTAGATTCGTTTTTTTAGGAATTTGAAAAATTTTAACTTAAAATATAAATGGTAACCCTTTGACTATTTTTGGAAATTAGCGTAAAATAGTAAGGAAAGACAAAAAAGGAGAAAAGCCTTGGAATTAGAAGTATTTGCTGGACAGGAAAAAAGTGAGCTTTCTATGATTGAAGTGGCGCGTGCCATTTTGGAAGCCCGCGGCCGCGATCATGAGATGTATTTTAATGATCTGGTCAATGAGATTCAAAACTACCTGGAAAAATCAAACAGTGAGATTCGCGATGCTCTGCCTTTATTCTACACAGAACTCAATGTAGACGGCAGCTTTATTCCGCTGGGGGATAATAAATGGGGTCTGCGTTCATGGTATGCCATCGACGAAGTGGATGAAGAAATCATCGCCTTGGAAGAGACTGATGAGGATGACGCACCTAAGAAACGCAAGAAGAAACGCGTCAATGCCTTTATGGATGGCGACGAGGATGCCATTGACTACAGCGATGACGATCCAGAAGATGAGGACGGCTACGAAGCAGATCCAGCTCTCTCATACGATGAGGAAAATCCAGACGATGAGAAGAATGAAGTGGAAGCTTATGATGCAGAAATCAACGAAATCGCTCCAGATGATCTAGGTGAAGAAGTCGAACTCAACGAAGAAGATGACGACTACTCTGACGAAGACTCGGAGACCGAAGAGGAAGAATAAATCAACCAAAAGAAGCAAGGGATGAAAACCCTTGTTTCTTTTAATATTCCTTGAAATATGAGTTTGGAAGGTGTAGAATACTAATAAAATTTAATAAAGAAAAGATGGAGGACGGCTGCTATGAAATTTGTTATTGATAAGAGTCTAGGTGATTTAGGTATTAAGAGTGTCGTTATAGGGATTGCCAAGAATGTCAATCCTCATGCAGAACTGTCACCCTCATTTCTAAAAAAGAAAAAGGAAATGGAAGACTGGGCTCTGGCCTGCGACTTGGATGAGATGCTTGAGTCGCCAGTGATTCAAGGTTATGTAGAAATACTGCAGCGCGTAGGTCGCAGTGTCAAGAAAAATCCTCCGACGGTTCCTGCTCTGATTCGCAATATCCAGCACCGAGGCTCGCTCCCTCATATTAATAGCATTATTGATATTTATAATGTCGAAGCCCTGCATTCTCTGCTTGCTATTGGTGGGCATGATTTTGATAAGATTGATGGTCAGATAGAATTTACCGTAAGCCAGAAGGAAGATGTTTTTCTGCCTATTTTGTCCAAGGAGAAGCATGTTGCCAAGACGGACTATGTCTATCGGGATGCCAAAGGCATTTTGGCTTGGCTGGATGTTCGTGACAGCGAGTATTATAAGTTTGATGAGGAAACCAAGGACGCCATTTTCATCATTCAGGGGAATGCCAATACCTCTGTCGAAATGCGTCTGGAAGCCTTGGAGCGAATCCGTCACGATTTAGCAGAGTGCATGCCTGATGTAGAATTCGAAACACATGTTATAAGTAATGAGGAAAATGAATGAAAATCGACTGAAAATATTTGACAATTTTTTAGGTTTGCGATATTATACTGTTCGGGCACCTCTTTTAGAGGTCAGAGCTTCCTGTGTTCAGGGAGCTATTTTTCTTTTTCAGACAGATTATGGAAAATCCTCCTATAGCTAAGTTTCCAGCAACTGTGTTGCTTGCTGGAACGAATTGTTTTATGAAAAGGAGCACGTATGTCAACTAAATATATTTTTGTCACCGGTGGCGTAGTTTCTTCTATCGGGAAAGGGATTGTGGCAGCTAGCTTGGGGCGGCTTTTGAAGAATCGCGGTCTCAAGGTTACGATTCAGAAATTTGACCCTTATATCAATATTGATCCCGGTACCATGAGCCCTTACCAGCATGGGGAAGTGTTTGTCACAGATGATGGATCCGAGACGGATCTTGATCTGGGGCATTATGAGCGTTTTATTGACATCAATCTCAATAAATACTCCAATGTCACCACTGGTAAAATCTATAGCGAAGTCCTGCGCAAGGAGCGAAAAGGCGAGTATCTGGGGGCGACGGTCCAAGTCATTCCACATATTACAGATGCTCTCAAGGACAAGATCAAGCGGGCAGCACGGACGACGGACTCGGATGTGATTATCACAGAGGTCGGTGGCACAGTGGGCGACATCGAGTCTCTTCCTTTTTTAGAAGCTTTGCGCCAGATGAAGGCGGATGTCGGTGCAGATAATGTCATGTATATCCATACGACCCTCCTGCCCTATCTCAAGGCAGCTGGAGAAATGAAGACCAAGCCGACTCAGCATTCTGTCAAAGAGTTGCGCGGTCTGGGGATTCAGCCTAATATGCTGGTCATCCGTACAGAAGAGCCGGCTGGGCAAAATATCAAAAATAAGCTGGCTCAATTCTGTGATGTGGCGCCGGAGGCGGTCATTGAGTCGTTGGATGTGCAGCATCTTTACCAAATTCCTCTCAATTTGCAGGCTCAAAAGATGGATCAAATCGTCTGTGACCATCTGAAGCTGGATGTGCCGGATGCGGATATGACAGAGTGGTCAGCTATGGTAGAGAAAGTGATGAGTCTGGAAAAGCAGGTCCATATTGCTCTGGTCGGTAAGTATGTTGAGTTGCCAGATGCCTATATTTCAGTTGTCGAAGCGCTCAAGCATGCCGGCTATGCCAATGATGCGGAAGTTAAGATTAACTGGATTGATGCGAATCAGCTAACGGCCGAAAACGCGGCAGAGCTTCTTGGAAGTGCAGATGGGATTATCGTTCCGGGTGGCTTTGGTCAGAGAGGAACTGAGGGTAAGATTCAGGCAATCCGCTATGCGCGTGAGCAGGATGTGCCTATGCTGGGCATTTGTTTGGGTATGCAGCTAACCTGTGTCGAATTCGCCCGTCACGTCCTGGGATTGGCAGATGCTAACTCAGCGGAGCTCAATCCAGACACACCATTTCCGATTATTGACCTCATGCGTGATCAGATTGATGTCGAAGACTTGGGTGGAACGCTGAGGCTGGGGCTCTATCCTTCTAAGCTTAAGCCTGGCTCTAAGGCATCAGCAGCTTACGACCATCAAGAAGTCGTGCAGCGCCGTCACCGTCATCGTTATGAGTTCAACAATGCTTTCCGCGAGCAGTTTGAGGCAGCCGGATTTGTATTTTCTGGAGTTTCACCGGACAATCGCTTGGTCGAAATAGTGGAAATCCCAGAAAATAAATTCTTCGTGGCCTGTCAATACCACCCAGAGCTTTCTAGCCGACCGAACCGAGCTGAAGGTCTTTATACGGCATTTGTCACAGCAGCGGTAGAAAAGAGCCAGGAGAGATAGACTTGCTTTGTCTGACCTAAGCGACTTTTCTAGAGAAATGTTATAATGAAAAACAAAAGGAGGGAAGAAGATGTTTCTAAATATTTTAGCTAGTATTCGTACTAATAATTTTCAGGATGAGCATTGTATAGAAAAAATCCAAGCTCTCTGGCAGGAACAAGAGGGAGCTGTGAAAGAAGCTTTTTCTGAGGGGGAACCGGTCTATGCTGTCTATCATGACTATGCCAGTGATTACAAAGGAGACTATAGTCTCTCTATCTGCCGTTTGACAGATGGGGAAGTCTATGATTTTGATACCTCTGAGCAGACCTATCAAGTGTTTGAAGCGGATAAGGAGGGTCCTCAAGCGGTTCTTCATGCTTGGCAAAGGATTTGGCAAGCAGAAGAAACAGGTGAGCTTCATCGGGACTACACTATTGACTTTGAAAAATACGATCCCGACCAAACAGTGGCTGTCTTTGTTGCGACTCAGCAGCACTGAGTTTTCTGTGTTCCTGCCTTAGATGCATTTTCGCTTAGATTTCCTAGATTTGCTGATTGAGTAGAAGGTTGATTTTTTGAAATAAAGTCAAAAATTTTCTTGACAAGCCTTAGCTGTCCTGTTATACTAGTAAGGTACTCAATCGCGGGGATGGCGGAATTGGCAGACGCGCAGGACTAAGGATCCTGTGACCGCTTTAGGTCGTGAGGGTTCAAGTCCCTCTCTCCGCATCAAGTAAGCTGGCTTTGGCCAGCTTTTTCTTTTTGCACTAGAGACGCTTAAAAAGGCTAATCGTCTCCCTGTAATTCTTTAAAATTTCAGGAAAAACTAGCAATTTTAGTGAAAAAGTGATAAAATAAACAATGTAAGTGGTTTAACCACAAAAAATAAGAGGAGGCCTGATAAGAATGGCAATCGTTTCAGCAGAAAAATTTGTCCAAGCAGCTCGTGACAATGGTTACGCAGTTGGTGGATTCAACACAAACAACCTTGAGTGGACTCAAGCTATCCTGCGTGCGGCAGAAGCTAAGAAAGCACCAGTGCTTATCCAAACTTCAATGGGTGCTGCTAAATACATGGGTGGCTACAAAGTTGCTCGCAACTTGATCGCTAACCTTGTAGAATCAATGGGCATCACTGTACCAGTTGCGATTCACTTGGACCATGGTCACTACGAAGATGCACTTGAGTGTATCGAAGTTGGTTACACTTCTATCATGTTTGATGGTTCACACCTTCCAGTAGAAGAAAACCTTAAATTGGCTAAGGAAGTCGTTGAAAAAGCACATGCTAAAGGTATCTCAGTAGAAGCTGAAGTTGGTACTATCGGTGGTGAAGAAGACGGTATCATCGGTAAAGGTGAATTGGCTCCAATCGAAGACGCTAAAGCAATGGTTGAAACTGGAATCGACTTCTTGGCAGCTGGTATTGGTAACATCCACGGTCCATACCCAGCAAACTGGGAAGGTCTTGACCTTGACCACTTGAAGAAATTGACAGAAGCTCTTCCAGGCTTCCCAATCGTATTGCACGGTGGTTCAGGTATTCCTGATGACCAAATCCAAGCAGCTATCAAACTTGGTGTTGCCAAAGTTAACGTTAACACTGAATGCCAAATCGCATTCGCTAACGCAACTCGTGCATTTGCTCGCGACTACGAAGCAAACGAAGCAGAATACGACAAGAAGAAACTCTTCGACCCACGTAAATTCTTGGCTGACGGTGTAAAAGCTATCCAAGCATCAGTTGAAGAACGTATCGACGTATTCGGTTCAGAAGGTAAAGCTTAATCTAGCTGAAGACTACAAAACAGAAACCTGCCCGTAAGGGTGGGTTTTTTGTGTGTTACAAAATATAATAATTATTTTTAAATTACCTATGTTCGTTTGGAAGTAAAAGTGGTAGTATAGTGAGGAGATAAGATTCTATTTTCCTGAGTTAGGTAGGAAAAAGGTCTGTAACATGAATTGAATGATAGGATATTGAGAAAGTATGGCAATGATAGAAGTGGAGCATCTTCAGAAAAATTTTGTAAAGACTGTCAAGGAACCAGGCTTTAAAGGAGCATTGCGCTCCTTTATTCATCCCGAAAAGCAGATTTTTGAAGCGGTCAAGGATTTAACCTTTGAGGTTCCCAAGGGGCAGATTTTAGGATTTATCGGGGCTAATGGTGCTGGAAAGTCAACAACCATTAAAATGTTGACAGGGATTTTAAAGCCGACATCCGGTTTGTGTCGGATTAACGGCAAGATTCCGCAGGACAATCGTCAAGACTATGTCAAGGATATTGGAGTAGTCTTTGGACAACGAACCCAGCTATGGTGGGATTTGGCACTGCAAGAGACCTACACGGTCTTGAAAGAGATTTATGATGTGCCGGACTCGCTTTTCCATAAGCGCATGGACTTTTTGAATGAAGTTTTGGATTTGAAGGAATTTATCAAGGATCCCGTGCGAACTCTTTCGCTTGGTCAACGGATGCGGGCGGACATTGCGGCTTCCTTGCTCCACAATCCCAAGGTTCTCTTTTTAGATGAGCCGACCATTGGTTTGGATGTTTCGGTCAAGGACAACATTCGTCGCGCCATCACCCAAATCAATCAGGAGGAAGAGACTACTATTCTCTTGACCACTCACGACTTGAGTGATATTGAGCAACTTTGCGATCGGATTTTTATGATTGACAAGGGGCAGGAGATTTTTGATGGAACGGTGAGCCAGCTCAAGGAGACCTTTGGCAAGATGAAGACTCTTTTCTTTGAACTGGTACCAGGGCAAAGTCATCTAGTCTCTCACTATGCAGGATTGCCTGATATGACTATTGATAGACAAGGAAATAGCCTCAACATTGAATTCGATAGTTCCCGCTACCAGACGGCTGATATTATCAAGCAAACCTTGTCTGATTTTGAGATTCGCGATTTGAAGATGGTGGATACGGATATTGAGGATATTATCCGTCGCTTCTACCGGAAGGAGCTCTAAGATGGTCAAATTGTGGAGACGTTATAAACCCTTTATCAATGCAGGGATTCAGGAGTTGATTACCTATCGAGTCAACTTTATTCTATATCGGATTGGTGATGTCATGGGGGCCTTGTTGCTTTCTATCTCTGGAAGGCAGTCTTCGATTCGTCGCAAGAGACTTTGATTCAGGGCTTCAGTATGGCGGATATCACCCTCTATATCATCATGAGTTTTGTGACTAATCTTTTGACTCGGTCTGATAGTTCCTTTATGATTGGAGAGGAGGTCAAGGATGGCTCCATTATCATGCGCTTGTTAAGACCAGTGCATTTTGCGGCTTCTTATCTCTTCACCGAGCTTGGTTCCAAGTGGTTGATTTTTGTCAGTGTAGGACTTCCTTTCTTAAGTGTGATTGTTTTGATGAAAATCTTATCTGGGCAAGGCATTTTAGAAGTGCTGGGATTAACCGTCCTATATCTCTTTAGCTTAACGCTAGCCTACCTGATTAACTTTTTCTTTAATATCTGCTTTGGATTTTCAGCTTTTGTGTTTAAAAATCTATGGGGCTCCAATCTGCTCAAGAATTCTCTGATTGCCTTTATGTCGGGGAGTTTGATTCCCTTGGCTTTCTTTCCCAAGGTAGTTTCAGATGTTCTGTCCTTCTTGCCTTTTTCATCCTTGATTTACACTCCGGTAATGATTATCGTTGGGAAATACGATGCCAGTCAGATTCTTCAAGCTCTCTTTTTACAGTTTTTCTGGCTTTTAGTGATGGTGGGTTTGTCTCAGTTGATTTGGAAACGAGTCCAGTCATTTATCACTATTCAAGGAGGTTAGTATGAAAAAATATCAGCGCATGCATCTGATTTTTATCAGACAATACATCAAGCAAATCATGGAATACAAGGTTGATTTTGTGGTTGGTGTTTTAGGTGTCTTCCTGACCCAAGGCTTGAACCTCTTGTTTCTCAACGTGCTCTTCCAACACATCCCTTCCTTGGAAGGCTGGACATTCCAAGAGATTGCCTTTATCTATGGCTTTTCCTTAATTCCCAAGGGATTGGACCATCTCTTTTTTTGACAATCTCTGGGCACTGGGGCAACGCTTGGTGCGAAAAGGAGAGTTTGACAAATACCTGACTCGTCCTATCAATCCTCTCTTTCACATCCTAGTCGAGACCTTTCAGATTGATGCCTTGGGCGAACTTTTAGTTGGTGGAATCCTTCTGGCGACAACGGTCACCAGTATTAGCTGGACCTTTCCCAAATTCTTGCTTTTCCTAGTTTGTATTCCTTTTGCGACCTTGATTTATACTTCCTTAAAAATAGCGACAGCGAGTATCGCTTTTTGGACCAAGCAATCTGGCGCGATGATTTATATTTTCTATATGTTCAATGATTTTGCCAAGTATCCGATTTCGATTTACCATTCGCTTATCCGTTGGTTGATTAGTTTCATCGTGCCTTTCGCCTTTACGGCCTACTATCCAGCTAGCTATTTTTTGCAGGAAAAGAATGGACTCTTTAATATCGGTGGTTTGATTCTGATTTCTCTTATCTTCTTTTTCATTTCTTTGAAACTATGGGACAGAGGCTTAGATGCCTACGAAAGTGCAGGATCGTAAGATAGAAAATATGATTAGCCCTAAAGCTTAAATCAAGAAAGGATTTTAAGATGATAGTAATTGAAGAAGTGAAGGAAGAAAAACAAAAGATGATAGTGGTTAGCGAAGTTTTGAAGGATCTACCAGAATGGTTTGGAATACCTGAAAGTACACAAGCTTACATTGAAGGAGCTACGGATTTGCAAGTTTGGGCTGCCTATCAGGAGAGTGATTTGGCTGGCTTTGTAAGCTTATTATACTCTAGTGAAGATTGTGCTGAGATTGACTGCCTAGCTGTTAAAAAATTCTATCATAGAGCGGGAATTGGCAGTCAACTTCTAGGGGTTTTAGAAAAATCTGCTCGTCAAAAAGAATCCTATCTGCAAGTAAAAACGGTAGCACCAGGTCATTATCCTACTTACGACAGGACGAACGCTTTCTATCAGACTCAAGGCTTTAAAAAGTTAGAAATCTTTCCTGAACTTTGGGATAAAAGCAACCCTTGTTTGATTTGGGTTAAGAAGTTGTGAAATTTTCCCTTGACAAAAAAACTCAAGATGCTAAAATAAAGGGGAAAAAGGCGCCGATTTAGCTCAGTTGGTAGAGCAACGCACTCGTAACGCGTAGGTCACAGGTTCGAACCCTGCAATCGGCATACATAGGTCTTAGAAATCTTGTAAAAGCAAGATTTCTTTTTTTACTGGACAAGGTGTCAATTATAAAAGTTCGAATGCAAAGAGGTTAAAATATCTTTACATGGTGGAAAAATCAAGAAAATCAAAGAGAAATATGATACAGTGAATTAGTATAAAAAGAAAGGAGCAGGTGTTTATGAAAAAACGATTGCTATTTTTTTTAATTTTACTAATTTCCATATTTATTGGTATAGGACAAGTTCGTGCTGATAGCAGTGACTCTGATAGTTTTTCAGATTCTAGTAGTTTCAGTTCGTCTAATGATTCAGATTCTGACGATGATAATTCCTCTGATTTAGGCAGTGGCTTGTCTGCTGATGCAGACGATTTAGGTCACTTCTCTTCGGATTCTGACGATGACACATCTGACGATGATGCTTCCTCTGATTTGGGCAGTGGCTTATCTGCTGATGCAGATGATTTAGGTCACTTCTCTTCGGATTCTGACGATAACACATCTGACGATGATGCTTCCTCTGATTTGGGCAGTGGCTTATCTGCTGATGCAGATGATTTAGGTCACTTCTCTTCGGATTCTGACGATGACACATCTGATGATGATTCTTCCTCTGATTTGGGCAGCGGTTTGACCGTTAATCCGGATAGTTTAGGTGACTTCGCTTCAGATATTCCAACTATTGATTCTTTGGATGCGTCAGCAAATGATGGTGATAATTTGACTAATCTGGGGAATATTTCTGCCCCAGTTTCTACAGAATCAAGCAATCCAACAACGAGCACAGATGATATAATGGCGGGCACACCAGATGCAGCAGTAGCGACCGCTCCCACACCCCTTACGGATGCAACTAATTCTGTCACTACTACAGATGAAACGACGGCTTCCTCGACTCCTATAGATTCAGCTAATCAAACAACTGAGTCAGTAGGCTCAGCGAGCTCTGACAAGCCTGATTTGACAGATTCGGCAACTGAATCAAGCACTGCGGCTTCCGCAGGCAATGGTTTGACAGCTAATCCGGACAGCTTAGGCAGTTTCGTTTCGGATAAACCAGCCGATACAACTGGATCCGAATCTTCTGCTGACCTGGGCAGTGGCTTGACTGCAGATGCAGATAGTCTAGGTAGTTTTATCTCAGAATCAGATTCTACAACTGAGCCAGTAGGCTCGGCAGGCTCTGACAAGCCTAATTTGACAGATTCGGCAACTGAATCAAGCACTGCGGCTTCCGCAGGCAATGGTTTGACAGCTAATCCGGACAGCTTAGGCAGTTTCGTTTCGGATAAACCAGCCGATAGAACTGGATCCGAATCTTCTACCGACCTGGGCAGTGGCTTGACTGCAGATGCAGATAGTCTAGGTAGTTTTATCTCAGAATCAGATTCTACAACTGAGTCAGTAGACTCGACAAGCTCTGACAAGCCTAATTTGGCAGATTCGGCAACTGAATCAAGCCCTGCGGCTTCCGCAGGCAATGGTTTGACAGCTAATCCGGACAGCTTAGGTAGTTTCGTTTCGGATAAACCAGCCGATAGAACTGGATCCGAATCTTCTACCGACCTGGGCAGTGGCTTGACTGCAGATGCAGATAGTCTAGGTAGTTTTATCTCAGAATCAGATTCTACAACTGAGTCAGTAGACTCGACAAGCTCTGACAAGCCTAATTTGGCAGATTCGGCAACTGAATCAAGCCCTGAGGCTTCCGCAGGCAATGGTTTGACAGCTAATCCAGACAGCTTAGGCAGTTTCGTTTCGGATAAACCAGCCGATACAACTGGATCCGAATCTTCTGCTGACCTTGGTAGCGGTTTGGCAGTTGATTCAAATGAAACTTTCAATGTTTTGGGAAACGATGCTTGGGGTAATTACTCTCCCTTGGAGGCTGATTACACTGTCTCTGCAACAAATACAACAAATGCAGAAGAAAGAAGGAACCCTAATATGTGGGGGACAGAAACTGGAAAGCCTTTTTCTACTCCAACGACTCTTTTGGGTATTGTTGGAGAAGAAGTTTATGATGTATTTGATGGCACATTTGGAAAATTGGCTGGAGTGACGTTTACTGAGTTGGGAACATACGTGACTCCTGATCCTCAGCCAGTGCCTGAAGAAGTTCTAACCCCTATCGGATCTTTAAATTATAATATAGCACAAGGAACTTCTCCGGTTCTTGGAACAGGGGTGATTAGAACAAGCGAAACGGGTGCACGATACATCGGTATAATTGCTGATAATTTAACTCATAATGTAGCAAATAATGTGTACATTGGACTTACTGGAGAGACTTTATCAGGAACTGATGCTGTTCCGGATAGTTCTCCTCTGCCTGAATCTGTTGGTCGAATTGCTATTATTGCAAATAATATTGTTGGATCTAAAACAGATGTAGAGCCTTTAGATGTTGTTATCGGTACGACAGGTTATAATCCCATTACTGGAGAAAAAGAAGATCGCATTCCCTCGCTATTTGGAATAATTCAAGGAATGAGAGGGGGACAAAAGGAGGGCTCCGAAGGAGCTAGTAATAGTCAGGAAAAATAATCTTCTTTGACATCTTATCGAAAGACTAGGTTTCTATACTAAGATTTCAAAGCTGAACCAATAATTATTGAAAGGATTGAATTCTATATTGAACAGGATTCGGTCCTTTTAATTCGTTTTTTGTAGCAAACACTATAGACTATAGTAGCTTTTTCTAGTTCATCAAGCGAAAGATAATTTTTTTATAACCTACTTAAGAAGAAGTTAGAAGCATTAAGCTTATTTTTAGACAGTTGGAGTGATACACGCTTAGATTTTTTATGGTTCGAAACCTAATATGTATCTTTACCAGGAATTTTTAGGTACTGCTTGATATTATTTTTATCACAAATTTAAGAGCAGCACTATATAACACAAATTTGGGTTAATAAGAAAATTCCCTGCAGGGGGTATAAATAGGTCTTAGAAATCTTGTAAAAGCAAGGTTTCTTTTTTACTGGACAAGGTGTCGATTATATATGACATAATATTTCAAGGACTTTAAAATATTTTTACATGGCAAAAAACTCAGTAGCCTATAATAAAATTATGATATATTAGAATAGTAAAAAAAGAAAGGAGGAGCATTTGTGAAGAAAAGACTAATGCTTTTGATTTTGTTGAGCGCTGTGTTTGTCCACGTTGGGCAGGTCCAGGCTTATGATGGTGGTTCAGGTTCCTCAGATTCTGGCGGTTTTGGCTCCAGTACCTCGGACTCCGGTGGTTTCGGTTCAGATTCCTCGGACTCCGGTGGTTTCGGTTCAGGTTCCTCAGATTCCGGTGGTTTTGGTTCAGATTCCTCGGACTCCGGTGGTTTTGGTTCAAGCTCCTCGGACTCCGGTAGCTTTGGCTCCAGTTCTTCGGATTCCGACAGTTTCGGTTCAAGCTCCTCGGACTCTGGCGGATTTGGTTCCAGTACTTCGGATTCTGGTAGTTATGGCTCCTCTGCTTCAAATAGTGATAGTCTAGGTTTCTCAGATTCTGGAAGTTTCAGCTCTTCAGATTCTAACAGCTTCGGTGGCTATTCTACTTCAGATAATGATAGTCTTGGAACCTCTACTTCAGATAGTAGCTTTGGCTCGTCAGATACTTCTGGGAATTGGTCAAGTATTGGCGGCAGCGACTTGTCAAATGGATCTGGAAGCTGGTCCAGTATTGGAGATGCCAGTTCGTCTAAGGATAACAGCGACTTTTCTAGCTTTGGTGATGCTATTTCATCGGGCAACAATTATAGTTCTGGAAGTTGGTCTAGCATTTCTGACAGCAATACAAGTTCTGCAGATTTGAGCACAGGAAATTGGACGAGCACCAACGACTCAGCTGCTAAGAAATCTTCCGAGATTTCCGACTCTTTTAGTGATTTTGATACAGGTGATTGGTCTCGAACATCTGATGCCTTGGCAGATAATGCTTCGTCAACCAGCAAGACAGTGAGTGACTTTACTTCAAGCGATTGGTCAAGAGCATCTGATTCATCAAGCGATAAATTTTCAACAAGTGGCTTAGGTCTGAACGACTTTACAGCAGGTGACTGGTCGCATGTATCAGATTTTAGCGACAATAAAACATCAACAAGCGCTGCTTATAGTGATTTGGGGGTAGATAATTGGTCTAGAATCAATGATTCTTTCAACAATTCGGCTTTGTCAACTATCACGGCAACAGATGATTTTACAACAGGAGACTGGACTCGTGTAACCGATGCGTTTGGAAGCCAGTTTTCCAACAAAAGGAACTCTCTAAGTGATTTGGCACTTGGTGATTGGGCTAGTGTTCAGGATGCTGCATCAAGAACAGCAAGTCTCTCTCCATTGGAGGGTGAATATACTCTTTCTGCAACAAAACCTACAGAGGACTTTGTTAGCACGTCACCAGTAAATCAATGGTCTGGCTTTAATCCAGTCGAGGGTGATTGGAAGCAGATTGATATCTCTGAGAAGTCAAAAACTGTTAACACCCCAACGATGTCAGAGGCTTTGGCTGATTGGGCAGGCTTCAAGCAGACAACCACGAGCAAGGAAGGACTCCCAGGCTTTGCTTTAGACTATGCATCCTCTCTGTCAGCAACAGGAAAAAATCAATTGCCGGGTTCGTTTTTAGACGGAGATTGGCAATGGGTCAGCGAAAGTAAGCCCACTTCAACCCTTTTTAACAATCCTTTAGCTACAGAGGACGTACTCACTAACCAAACTCTTCCAACGACGGTTGACTTAGGCTTATCTCAAACTTTAGTCGAACACCAGAAGACTACTATCAAGCAGGTGCGATGTTTGCAGGGCCGGGTGCTACTTACCACAGAATGACCTCGGATCCCAAAGCGTTATCTGAAAGATTTCAATACGAGTTTAACAGGGATATAAATAATTACAGAAATGCTATGAATAAATCTGCTAAACAGCATTTGACAAATGATTTTGAAGTCAAAGATGATAGACGTTTCAAAGACTTAGGTTATGTTGGAGCTGCGATAGATAACATGGCAGCTAGCTCATCCTCTAGACTTGCAGCGATTCGAGCCTCTTCTAATGAGTTAGCATATTTAGGTGTGGTAGGTGGAAATCTCGCATTAGATGGGGCAACTGCTGTAGTAAATAATGTTAATAAATTTGCAGACAAACCAGGAGTTGGCTCTACTTCAAGAATGCTTAGTATTGGTTTAAATGCTGCAAATGGCTTGCCCCCTACTGCTGTTGATATGAGGGATATGGCTGCTATTATGGCGGAGAAGGAGAAAAAGACAGAGCCTAGTCCAGGTTATCATAAACTAAAACAAGAAGTTTATAAAGCGTTTCAAGATAGGGATACTAAAAAACTGAGTAAAATATCTAACGAAATCGAGAAGCAAATTGGGGACTATTTTGATCCACTGACAAATGGTATTAAAAGAGACTTCTTTAAAACCCCAGCGTCAGAAAAAGAGGCAAAGAAGGCGGCCAAAGAGACGACTGCTGTTGGCGGATTTAGTTTATATCCAGAGAAGTTTAATAAATATGTAGAAGGTAAGAAAAAAGACTTAGACACTTTTATTGAAAATTCAACCAAAAAGAAATCAACAGACAGTGAAAACATGAAAATGCTTAAATGCTGGCTATGCGATAGGAACATTTGCGTCTTCAAGAGGGAAGAAAGCAATAGATCAAGTCACTAAGTCTGCAAGAGCTATTACCAAAGTTGCAGATAAGCAAGAAGTTCAAGATGCTGCTCTATTGCTAAGCACAGGATTTAACTACTCACAAGGCATTCCTTATAGTCCAGAAGCCAAGATGGTTGAAAATGAAGCGTTAGAACGAATGTCTAATCGATGGAATTCTTTCAAAGCATACATGACAGAATTTGGTAAAGCATGGGAAGAAAGGGACGCAGTTAAGAGTGCTAATATGATGAAAGATATTTATAGAACTACTACAGATTATATAGGTGACTTTAAAGGAGCTGCAGGAGGAGCGAAAAAAGCTGGGAAAGCCCTAACGACTCCAATAGATAAAATCAGAAATTTTGGTAAGTCTAAAACTGACTCTAAACAATCTGTATCTAAGACTTCCACTCCGTCATCAAAAGCCTCTAAAAACAAGAAAAACTAATTCCTTTTCCTTATATTGTCAAAAAACCGGGACGAGACCCGGTTTTTTGATGTTTGATTCTTGTCAATGTTAGCAGCAAACCACTTACCGCCCAAAATCTACCACTTACTGAAAAAGCCTTGTTTCTCATTTTGAAACTGATATAATAAACGTAGAAAGTAAAGGAGGTAGCAATGAAAATTCGAGTAGAACTGGATTCGGATTTAGCGGAAGTAGAGATTGTCATCAGGGCTGCTCGATTTGATGCTCAGCTCGAGCAAATTCAGCAAGCTCTGGAGCAAGCAACGGCACCGCCCATTATTTTTTATAAGGGAGCTAGCGAATATTTTCTGGATATTGACAATATTCTCTTTTTCGAGACTGACGGTAGCAAGATTTTTGCTCATACGCGTGAGGATGCTTATGAAGTCAAGCACAAGCTCTATGAGTTGGAAGACCGCCTGCCCTATTATTTTTGTCGCATATCCAAATCCAGCATTATCAATAGTAAGGCGATTTACTCGCTGGAAAAATCCTTTTCGGGCAGTAGCAGCGTCCGTTTCTACGATACCCATAAGGAAGTGTATGTGTCTAGGCACTATTATCAAATTTTAAAAGAAAAGTTAAACGAAACGAGGTAACATCATGAGAAAAACAATATTAGGACTGGCTTGCTTACTTCTAGCAGCTTGGGTACTTTTGCAGGGGAATTTCGGGATTCCCGTTATTCACATCAATGTTTGGCCTTTGTTGGTCATTATGGGCTTTGTCTATTTTTCAGCGGAGAGCTTCTATTCTGGCAACATTCCGCTAGGTTTTATCTTTGCCATTATCGCTTTTATCATTGCTAATAGCACTTACGACCTCTTGCCCAATATCTCAGCAAGCGCAGTTAGTTTTGCTGGTATTCTAGCCTGTATCGGTGTCAATTTCTTGGTCAAACCTAGCAAAAAATGGAAATTAAGGCATTTTTCTAAACATTTTTCTGGCGAAGAAATTGGTGGCGAAGGCATTGTCTTTGGCTCAGGCACCCGTTATGTCAATAAGGACAATTTTAGCTATGATGAGCTGACTTGCTCTTTTGGTAGTGCCAAGGTTTACTTTGACAACGCTAAGATAGCTGGGGATTCAGCGACTTTTAAAGTGGAAGTTGCTTTTGGTAATGCCACTCTCTTTGTTCCAAGCTCTTGGCAGGTTGTCAGCAAGGTTGCTTGTGCTTTTGGCGGTGTTTCTCAAGTTCGCGATACCAGTGAAAAAGAAAAAACGCTCTATTTAGAAGGCAGCGTGGCTTTCGGTCATTTGAAAGTGATTTATATCTAATTATTTCTTGTTTTAAAAAGGTGATTATTTGCAAAACTTGGGAACTAGCTCTTGCCAAACTCGGTAAAGTATGGTAGACTTTATAAGTATGTGGTAAAACACCTTAAAATAATCAGGAGGATAAGTATCAATGGCTAAAGTATGTTACTTTACTGGTCGTAAGACTGTATCAGGAAACAACCGCTCTCACGCGATGAACCAAACAAAACGCGCTGTTAAACCAAATCTTCAAAAAGTTACTGTTTTGATTGACGGTAAACCTAAAAAAGTTTGGGCTTCAGCTCGTGCCCTTAAATCAGGTAAAGTTGAACGCGTTTAATTTTTATTTAAAAGGATGGAAATTTTCCGTCCTTTTTTGCTTGTAAATTTCCGCCTAGACAGTTGATTTAGACCCTTCCTCTTTTACACCCTGTATAAAATATGGTAGAATAAACTATAAAATACTTTTGAGGTACAAATTATGACTGTGAAAATTAATACAAAAGATGGTCAAATTGAGCTGACTGATGATGTGATTGCGACAATCGTCGGCGGTGCAGCGACTGAAATTTTTGGTGTAGTTGGCATGGCCAGCAAAAATGCAATCAAGGATAATTTTCAAGCCCTTTTAGGAAAAGAAAACTATGCTAAGGGCGTGGTTGTGAAAGCGACTGATGAAGGTGATATCGCAGTTGATGTCTACACTGTGTTAAGCTATGGAGTCAAAATCAGCGAAGTTTCCAAAAACATCCAAGAGCGTGTTAAATTCAGTTTGGAAAACAAGCTCGGAATTACTGCCCATGCAGTGAATGTTTATATCCAAAATATTAAAGTCGTAGGAGAATAATCGTGGCAAATATTACTACTAGTTTATTTCAAGAAATGGTGCAGGCGGCATCTACTCGCTTAAATAAACAGGCTGAATATGTGAACTCTTTGAATGTCTTCCCGGTTCCAGATGGCGATACAGGTACCAACATGGGTATGACTATTGAAAATGGTGCTAAGGAAGTGTCAGATAAGTCTGCTTCAACAGTTGGCGAAGCGGCGGGTATCTTTGCGAAAGGCCTTTTGATGGGAGCGCGTGGTAACTCAGGAGTTATCACTTCCCAGCTTTTCCGCGGTTTTTCTCAAAGTGTGAAAGAGCATGAAGAGCTGACTGGTGAAGATCTAGCTCTGGCCTTTCAGTCTGGTGTAGAAGTGGCTTACAAGGCAGTTATGAAGCCGGTTGAGGGAACGATTTTGACTGTTTCCCGCGGTGCGGCTATCGGAGCCAAGAAGAAAGCTGAAGTCACTAATGATGCTGTAGAAGTTATGAAAGCAGCTCTTGAAGGAGCAAAGGCTGCTTTGGCTAAGACACCGGATATGCTGCCGGTTCTGAAAGAAGTCGGTGTTGTGGACTCTGGCGGTCAAGGGTTGGTCTTTATCTACGAAGGCTTCCTGTCTGCTCTTACAGGCGAATATATTGCTTCCGAGGACTTCGTGGCGACACCTGCGACCATGTCTGAGATGATTAATGCTGAGCATCATAAGTCTGTAGCTGGCCATGTTGCGACAGAAGACATCACTTTCGGCTATTGTACTGAAATCATGGTGGCCCTTAAGACAGGACCAACCTATGTAAAAGATTTTGATTATGATGAGTTCCGCAACTACCTCAACGATTTGGGAGATTCCCTGTTGGTAGTCAACGATGACGAAATCGTCAAAGTCCATGTCCATACTGAAGATCCAGGACTGGTTATGCAGGAAGGTCTCAAGTATGGTAGTCTGGTCAAGGTCAAGGTTGACAATATGCGCAACCAGCACGAAGCACAGGTTGAAAAGGAAGAGCGCTCAGCTAAGCCGGCTCAAGAAAAAGAATTTGCGATTATCGCTGTAGTGGCTGGTGATGGCTTGGCTGAAATCTTTAAGGCTCAAGGAGTTGACTACATCATCTCTGGCGGGCAAACCATGAACCCATCTACAGAAGACTTTATCAAAGCTGTGGAGCAAGTCAATGCTCGTAATATCATTATCTTGCCAAATAATAAAAACATCTTCATGGCAGCCCAGTCTGCAGCAGAAGTGATTGAACAGCCTGCAGCAGTGATTGAGACTTGCACCATTCCTCAAGGTTTGACCAGTCTCCTAGCTTTTGATGGCAGCAAGACTATTGAGGAAAACCAAGAGCGTATGACTGCAGCCTTGGCAGAAGTAGTTAGCGGTAGCGTGACGACTGCGGTTCGCGATACGACCATTGATGGCTTAGAAATTCATGAGAATGACAACCTAGGTATGGTGAATGGTAAGATTGTTGTTTCTAATCCAGATATGCTGACAGCTTTGAAAGAAACGTTCAGCAAGATGCTCAATGAAGACAGCGAGATAGTCTCTATCTATATCGGTGAAGACGGTAGCGAAGAGTTAGCTAGCAGTCTTGCTCAAGATTTAATGGAACAATTCGAGGATGTTGAAGTAGAAATTCATCAGGGCAGTCAGCCGGTCTATCCATATATTTTTAGTGTTGAATAGCATAAAAAGGCAATCGAAAGGTTGTCTTTTGTCATTCTGTGGAAAATACTTAGACAAGAAACTGGTATTATGTTATACTATAACAAATAAAAAGTAAAAAAGGAGAACTATGAAAAAATTTTTCATTCTTGTTATCTCTGCTTCGGTACTCTTGACGGGCTGTGTATTTCCTAACTTCAGCAAGCATCATCCTAGACATTCTTCTGAATCAGCTGCTTCTTCTAGGCGGACTAAAACCAGCTCTAGCTCTAGCGAGTCATCAACTTCCTCTTCGTCTGAGAGTACAGAGGTTCTCTCCAAAACCTTGGTTGGAGACATTGAGGGCATCCATCATCGCGATACGATCACCTATCAGGGCAAGAAAATCCTGAATCTTCGGATGGAATTGCTCACTTCCTTGCCAGAAGAAGCCAGTGCGGCATCAGCTACTTTGACTCCAGAGGAGATGACGACTATCATTCGTGAAGGAATGCAGTCTGATTCAAACTATGTAGCAGCTAAGAGCTTGGAAGGTGTTAATATTGATTATTCAGTTACAGCAGAGAAGAAATTGCAGACCTTGATTGAAATTGATTTGCAAAAGGTCAATGTCGAAGAGGTGGAAAAGAATTCTTTCTTCCAAGGTTTTGGACTGAAGGACATAAAGGATATTACACCTGAGATGTTTATTCTGAGTCTGAAGCTCAACGGTCTCAAAGAAGAAAGGCAGAGCTAAAATTTAAAAATGGTTGGTCTCTCATCTTACAAATTGAGTAGCTAGTTTAATGAAAAAATTTTTAGATTAGGCTACTTTAATTCCAGTTTCTATCTAAATTGCAACAGACATACAACTAGTCGGCTCCTCTCAATGAGGGGGCCGGCTTTTTTGTGTCTTCATACAGAAGGGGTACAATCAGATTATTCCAATATTTGCTAGCTTTTTGCTCTAAAAGCAGAATAGTGACATTTGTCATGTCAGTCGGTGACAAAATCAACTAGTAGGAAAAATTTCTTTGCCTTATAATATAGTTAACAAAATGATAAAAGGTTGCTGTAATAATTCAAACAGCATTTGGCCTTCGTTCTTCTTTCGCCTTTTGAAAAATAAAGGAAAGATGCACATGAGGCTTATCAAATCAAAGGAGGAGCAAAATGGAACTGATTGAAGTAAAGAAGCTTTCAAAAAGCATTCATGGTAAGGAGATTTTAAAGGATATTTCCTTTGAAATCTCCCAAGGTGATTGTGTAGCCTTGATTGGTCCCAATGGAGCAGGGAAAACGACTCTCATGGACTGTTTGTTGGGTGATAAGTTTCTGACAGCGGGTCAGGCTACAATTCAGGGACTCAAGCCAACTGACACTCATCTCAAGCAGTCGGTAGCGATTTTACCACAGGAAAATACAGTGGTGGAGGATTTGAAGGTCAAGGAACTCTTGACTTTCTTCCAAGCAATTTATCCAAATAGTCTGTCTGATCAAGAAATTGATGACTTGTTGCAATTTACAGATAAGCAAAAGAATCAGTTGGCCAGCAAGCTGTCTGGTGGACAAAAACGTCTCTTCTCTTTTGTTCTGAGTCTGATTGGCCGTCCTAAGATTCTGTTCTTGGACGAACCGACTTCAGCTATGGACACCTCCACTCGTCAGCATTTCTGGGAAATTGTTAATCAGCTCAAGCAGCAGGGAGTGACCATCGTATACTCCTCTCACTATATCGAAGAAGTTGAGCATACGGCAGATCGGATTTTGGTGCTGCACAAGGGTGAGCTGATTCGGGATACGACGCCTTATGCCATGCGCAGTGAAGAGCAGGAAAAACACTTTACCTTGCCGCTGACTTATCAGTCTGTGCTGGAAAAGCTGGATAATGTAACTGATTTAGAAATTAAGCAAAAGGCTTTATCTTTTGCTACTAGAGATGCTGGACAGGTCTGGCAGGTTCTGCAGGAACACGGCTGTACAATCGAAGAGATTGAAGTACGTAATCGTACCCTCTTGGATAGTATTTTTGAAACGACACAAGAATAGGAGAGTAATCATGAAAAATATGGCAAGTCTCATGAAGATTGAGTTGATTTTAATGAAACGGCAGGCTGCTTATTATCTCTTGTCTATTGGTCTGCCCAGCGTCTTTTACCTGATTTTCTCAGGAATGATGTCTGGAAGTGATACGCCTGAACCTGTGCTTCGAGGCTATCTCTTCTCTATGACTCTTTTTAGTATCATGTCTAGTGCCTTCTTTAGCATTCCAAGCACTTTGCAGTCTGATAAAAATAATAATTGGCAAAAAATGATTCAGCACTCGCCAATTTCTATGGTAAAATATTATATATCAAAGCTTTGCAGTACTTTGTTGACTTTTATGCTTTCTATAATCGTAGTCTTCTCGATTGGGCATTTTGTTCGCGGGGTTAATCTACCAATGGTAGACTGGCTTCTTATTGCCTTGATCCTTCTGGTAGGAAGTGTGGTCTTTATTGCTATGGGTGTATTGGTCAGTCTCTTGCCAAGTGCTCAGCTCATGTCTGTAGTGGGGAATATCGTCTATATGGCTCTAGCTGTTCTGGGCGGTCTGTGGTTCCCTCTGACTATGTTTCCAAATGGCTCCAACCAATCGGTAAGTTGACCCCAAGTTATCAACTGATGCAGGTCGTGTCTTCTTATCTAGAACACCATCAGTTCAATGGCAAGGCCGCTTTGATTGTTCTGATTTATACGGTTTTGGTCAGCATTCTTGTGCTACAACTCAAAAAGCGAATTGAGGTAAAATAAATTCATGTGGGAAAAACTTAAACAAGTCCACTATATGTTTCATATTGCGCTGGTCTTTATCATCTTTCCAGTTGCGGGAGTGATTAGCGGGGAATACCCGCTTTTCGTCTTGCTCTGGACAGCTATTTTTGTTGTGGCTTACTATGCGGTCTTGTTAAGTAACCATCGCCTCATCCAGTTTTTTTCTTGGTGGCTCTTGATTGCTTACATTTATTATAGTTCTGTCTGGTTAAATACAGGGTTTACTTGGTACATTTTTTATCTATCTAATCTGCTCATTTACGAACTGGATGACATTTCTTTTAAATCCTGGCGCTTTTTGACCTTTATCGCCTTGCAGCCTGCTATTGTACTAACTAATTATTTGATGGGCAATGTTGGTCCAGCAGAGCTGATCTTCTTTATTGTAACCTTTCTCTTTTCAGATGGTTTGACTTTTGGCCTCCATCGGATTCAGACGGCAGAGCGAATCAAGGAAGAAAAGATCAAGCAAAATGCCCAGCTGAATCTTTTCCTGGCAGAAAATGAGCGCAATCGGATTGGTCGCGACTTACATGATAGTCTAGGACATACCTTTGCTATGCTCAGTGTTAAGGCGGAGCTGGCTCAACAGTTTTTACAGATGGAAGCCTATGACAAGGCAGCAAAAGAACTGCAGGAAGTGCAAGAAATCAGCAAGAAGTCCATGGCTGATGTTCGGCGGATTATTAATGATCTAAAGAATCGGACGCTGGACGAGGAACTAGTGACCATTCGTGCCATGCTGGAGATGAGCGGCGTTCAGGTAAAAATAGATAACCAGCTCAATGTTGCCAGTATCCCACCGAGTCAGCAGTCGACGATTAGTATGATCTTACTGGAGGCGGCAACCAATATCATTAAGCATGCCAAGGCTAAAAAGAGTAATTTTTCTTTGGTAAAGAATGAGGAAACTTGTTTTAGACATTCAGGATGATGGCTGTGGTTTTCAGAAGCTGACCGGTCGGGAGTTGCATAGTATTCGAGAGCGACTGTCCGCCTTGTCAGGAAGGCTTGAGATTCTTAGCAGCCAAGATCCAACATGGATTCGAATTGAATTGCCATACGGAGGGAAGGAAGCATGAAACTTTTGTTAGCAGAAGATCAAAGTATGCTGAGAGATGCCTTAGCTCAGCTCTTGCAGCTGCAGCCAGATGTCGAAGAAGTCTATCAGGCCGCAGATGGGCAGAAGGCTATTGACTGTCTTAGCTCAGAAACTGTTGATGTAGCTATTTTGGACGTGGAAATGCCCCACCAAACCGGCCTAGACGTTCTCGAATGGGTCAAGGTCAATCGACCCAACATCAAGGTCATCATCGTCACAACCTTCAAGCGACCGGGCTACTTTGAGCGAGCTGTTAAGGCGGATGTAGATGCTTATGTGCTCAAAGAGCGCAGCATTGCGGATTTGATGAAGACCATCCATACCGTTCTAGATGGGCAAAAGGAATATTCGCCGGAATTGATGGAGGTGCTAATGACCAGTAGGAACCCTCTCTCTCAGCAGGAGAGGCTAGTCCTGCAAGCTGCGGCGACTGGCCTGTCCAATAAAGAAATTGCTGAAAAACTCTACCTGTCAAATGGAACGGTTCGTAACTATATGTCTGCTATTTTGACCAAGCTAGATGCTGAAAATCGAACAGAAGCCGTCCGAATCGGGCAAGAGAAAGGCTGGTTATAGCTGGCATACTCAGTTTTGTAGAAAAGATGAGGAGCGGTAGCTTTCCCATAAACGGAACATTTGAGAGCTAATAATTCTAATGAAAAGTCAGTACTATAGATATAGTTCTGGCTTTTTATCTTTTGTTTGAAAAACATTCGGATTTAGATAAAAAATCAAGAAAAAAATTAACTAGCGGCTTGCAATTTTTTTCAAAAATGTTATCATAGTAGAAAGCTTTTTGAATTTTTAGAAAAATTGTAAATAAATGAAAGGGGAAGAATGGAGAAAATCAAATTAGAAACTTCTAAGACAGGTTCAGAGCTTGTTTTGGAAACCTTGAAAAAAATCTTGGTGTTGATACGATTTTTTTGGCTATCCCGGCGGCGCTGTACTGCCGCTTTATGATGCTATTTATAGTTTTGAAGGCATCCGTCATATTCTAGGCCGCCATGAGCAAGGCTGTGTTCACGAAGCAGAAGGCTATGCTAAGTCTACTGGGAAAATCGGAGTTGCAGTTGTGACCAGCGGTCCGGGAGCGACTAATGCCATTACCGGTATTGCCGATGCCATGAGTGATAGCGTACCCCTTTTAGTCTTTACTGGTCAGGTAGCCAAGGCTGGAATCGGTAAAGATGCTTTTCAGGAAGCGGATATTGTTGGGATTACGACTCCTATTACCAAGTACAATTATCAGGTTCGGGAGACGGCAGAAATTCCGCGTATTATTACAGAAGCTATTCACATTGCGACGACAGGTCGTCCTGGGCCAGTCGTTATTGATTTGCCTAAGGATGTCTCCGCTCTGGAAACGGACTTTATCTATGACAGCAAGTTGCATCTGCCGAGCTATCAGCCGACTATTGAGCCTAATGAATTGCAGATTAAGAAGATTATCAAGCAGATTTCTAAGGCTAAAAAGCCGGTTCTTCTTTCAGGAGGCGGTATTAGTTATGCTGAGGCAGCAGCAGAGCTGGTTGCTTTGGCGGAGCGGTATCAGATTCCAGTAGTCACAACCTTGTTGGGGCAAGGGACCATTGCGACAGACCATCCTTTGTTCTTAGGTATGGGTGGGATGCACGGTTCTTTTGCGGCCAATATTGCCATGACTGAGGCCGACTTTATGATTAGTATCGGCTGCCGTTTTGATGACCGTCTGACCGGTAATCCGAAAACCTTTGCCAAGAACGCTAAAGTAGCACATATTGATATTGACCCAGCGGAAATTGGAAAAATTATCAGCGTAGATATTCCTATCGTAGGGGATGCTAAGAAAGCCCTGCAGATGTTGCTGAATGAAGAGCAGGTGCATAATAATACCAGCAAGTGGATTGAAAAAGTAACACAAGATAAGGAACGGGTTCGCTCATATGATAAGAAAGAACGTGTCGTACAACCTCAGGCTGTCATTGAGCGCGTTGGTGAGCTGACCAAGGGTGATGCCATCGTTGTAACAGACGTCGGTCAGCACCAAATGTGGGCTGCCCAATATTATCCGTATAAAAACGAGCGTCAACTGGTAACGTCTGGCGGTCTGGGAACCATGGGCTTCGGTGTACCTGCAGCGATTGGGGCCAAGATTGCCAATCCGGATAAGGAAGTTGTGCTCTTTGTCGGAGACGGTGGTTATCAGATGACCAACCAAGAGATGGCTATTCTCAATATTTATAAGATTCCGATTAAAGTCATCATGCTCAACAATCATTCGCTAGGCATGGTGCGCCAGTGGCAGGAAGCTTTCTATGATGGTCGTACTTCTGAGTCTGTCTTTGATACTTTGCCAGATTTCCAGCTCATGGCTCAGGCCTATGGTGTTAAAGCTTATAAATTTGACAATCCGGAGACCATTGTTCAGGATTTGGAAGTCTTGAAGGAAGATATACCAATGTTTATCGAGGTAGATATCTCTCGTAAGGAGCACGTTCTTCCAATGGTGCCGGCCGGCAAGAGCAATCATGAGATGTTGGGGGTGAAGTTCCATGCGTAGAATGTTGACAGCTAAACTCCAAAACCGTTCGGGTGTTCTAAACCGCTTCACGGGTGTCCTGTCCAGACGTCAGGTCAATATTGAGAGTATCTCAGTCGGAACGACGGAAAATCCGGAAGTATCCCGTATCACCATCATCATTGATGTGGCTTCGTTGGCAGAGGTTGAGCAAATCATCAAGCAGCTCAATCGTCAGATTGATGTGATTCGGGTTCGAGATATCACGGACCGCCCTCACTTAGAGCGTGAAGTGATTCTGGTTAAGGTCTCGGCTCCAGCTGATAAGCGGGCAGAGATTCTGTCTATTATCCAGCCATTTCGGGCGACAGTTGTGGATGTAGCACCTAGCTCCATTACCGTTCAGATGACTGGTGATGCGGAGAAGAGCGAGGCTCTGCTTCGGGTCATTCGCCCATATGGTATCAAAAATATTGCCCGGACTGGGGCAACAGGCTTTACCCGAGATTAAGCCCAACCTTTAATTTGTTAAAACCGCCTAACAGGCAAGAAAAATAGAAAAGAGAGTAAAACTTATGGCAGTAACAATGGAATACGAAAAAGATGTAAAAGTAGCAGCACTTGACGGTAAGAAAATTGCCGTAATTGGCTATGGATCACAAGGTCATGCCCATGCACAAAACTTGCGTGATACAGGCCACGATGTGATTATCGGTGTTCGACCTGGTAAGTCATTTGACAAGGCTAAAGAAGATGGCTTTGATACTTATACAGTAGCAGAAGCTGCTAAGTTGGCTGATGTCATCATGATTTTGGCTCCGGATGAAATCCAAAGAGATTTGTATGAGGCAGAAATCGCTCCAAATCTGGAAGCTGGCAATGCTGTTGGTTTGCTCATGGTTTCAACATCCATTTTGAATTTATCAAAGTTCCTGCCGATGTAGATGTCTTTATGTGTGCACCGAAAGGCCCTGGTCACTTGGTTCGCCGTACTTTCGAAGAAGGCTTTGGTGTGCCAGCTCTCTATGCAGTTTACCAAGACGCTACTGGAAATGCCAAAGACATCGCAATGGACTGGTGTAAAGGGGTTGGTTCAGCCCGTGTTGGACTTCTTGAAACAACTTATAAAGAAGAAACAGAAGAAGATCTCTTTGGTGAACAAGCTGTTCTCTGTGGTGGTTTGACTGCTCTGATCGAAGCAGGTTTCGAAGTCTTGACTGAAGCAGGTTATGCACCAGAATTGGCTTACTTTGAAGTGCTGCACGAAATGAAACTGATTGTAGACTTGATCTATGAAGGTGGCTTCAAGAAGATGCGCCAATCTATCTCAAATACAGCTGAATATGGTGACTATGTATCTGGTCCGCGCGTGATTACTGAGCAAGTCAAAGAAAACATGAAGGCTGTCTTGGCTGATATCCAAAACGGTAAATTTGCCAACGACTTCGTTGACGACTATAAAGCTGGCCGTCCGAAACTGACTGCTTACCGTGAGCAAGCTGCTAATCTGGAGATTGAAAAAGTCGGTGCAGAATTGCGTAAAGCAATGCCATTCGTTGGTAAACGACGACGATGCCTTCAAGATTTATAATTAAGATAAAGAGCAGATAAGACATTAGGGGTTGGAATGCGAATTCCCAGCCCCTTGTTTTGCTTGATAGAGAATAAACTGAAAAAACAGGGAAGGAAGAAACATGCTCAGAGCAAAAGATATCACGCATGCTCATAAAGTGTTAAAAGATGTGGTTGTCAATACACCGCTTGACTACGACCACTATTTGTCAGAGAAGTACCAGGCTAAGATTTACCTAAAGAAAGAAAATATGCAGCGGGTACGCTCTTTTAAACTCCGCGGGGCTTATTATGCCATTTCTCAACTTAATGAAGAGGAGCGCCAGCGTGGGGTTGTCTGTGCTTCTGCGGGCAATCACGCCCAAGGAGTGGCCTATACTTGTAAGGAAATGAAAATTCCAGCAACTATTTTTATGCCTATCACGACTCCTCAGCAGAAGATTGGTCAGGTCCGCTTCTTTGGCGGTGAATTTGTGGATATCAAGCTGGTTGGAGATACCTTTGATGCTTCGGCTAAGGCAGCGCTTGACTATACTAAGGCTGAAAACCGGACCTTTATCGATCCTTTTGACAATGAAGATGTCCAAGCGGGTCAAGGGACTGTAGCCTATGAAATCTTAGATGAGGCCAAGAGAGAAGCTATTACTTTTGATGCAGTTTTGGTACCAGTTGGAGGCGGCGGCCTGATATCAGGAGTCTCAACCTATATCAAAGAAAGTCAGCCAACTATTGAAGTCATTGGTGTGGAAGCCAACGGTGCCCGCAGTATGAAAGCAGCCTTTGAAGCAGGTGGTCCAGTCAAGCTTAAAGAAATCGATAAATTTGCGGACGGTATCGCAGTCCAGAAAGTCGGTGCATCAACCTATGAGGTAACACAAAAGAATGTTCAAATCTTATTGGTGTAGACGAAGGGCTTATTTCAGAGACCATCATTGACCTATACTCTAAGCAAGGGATTGTCGCAGAGCCAGCTGGTGCTGCCAGTGTCGCAGCTTTGGAAGTCCTGAGCGAGTTTATCAAGGGGAAGACTATCTGCTGTATTATCTCAGGTGGTAACAATGACATCAACCGCATGCCAGAGATGGAAGAGCGGGCGCTTATTTATGATGGTATCAAGCACTATTTCGTGGTTAACTTCCCGCAGCGTCCAGGTGCCTTGCGTGAATTCGTAAATGATATTTTAGGGCCTAATGACGACATCACTCGTTTTGAATATATCAAACGGGCCAGTAAGGGAACGGGTCCCGTCCTGATTGGTATTGCTCTGGCAGATAAGCATGATTATGCTTCTTTGATTAACCGTGTTGAGCAATTCGATCCCTCTTTTATCAATCTGAACGGAAATGAAACACTCTATAATATGCTTGTCTAATTATAAATATATTTTAGCCTAATTTGTATGCTTTCGTTTGAAACTGCAAATTAAATATGTTAGAATATACTATAGTGAATCAAGGAGGCTTGAACATGTTTTTTATTCCATTTTTCTTTATCATATTGATTATAATCTTTGTATTCTTGATGCTTAGTGCAGTCTATGTGGTTCGTCAGCAATCTGTGGCAATCATTGAGCGTTTTGGACGCTATCACAAAACCAGCAGCAGCGGTATCAATTTCCGTCTTCCTTTAGGGATTGACAAGATAGCGGCTCGCGTTCAGCTGCGTTTGCTGCAGAGCGAGATTATCGTTGAGACTAAGACACAGGATAACGTGTTTGTAACCATGAATGTTGCGACTCAATATCGTGTAAATGAAACAACGTGATTGACGCTTATTACAAGCTTATGCGTCCTGAAGCACAGATTAAGTCCTATATCGAAGATGCCCTTCGTTCCTCCGTTCCAAAACTGACCTTGGATGAGCTCTTTGAAAAGAAGGACGAAATTGCCCTAGAAGTCCAAAAACAAGTGGCTGAAGAAATGTCGACCTATGGTTACATTATTGTCAAAACCTTGATTACCAAGGTTGAGCCTGATGCCGAAGTTAAACAGTCTATGAACGAAATCAATGCAGCGCAACGGAAGCGTGTGGCTGCTCAGGAATTGGCAGAGGCTGACAAGATTAAGATTGTGACAGCTGCTTCTGCGGAAGCTGAGAAAGACCGCTTGCATGGTGTTGGTATTGCCGAGCAGCGTAAGGCTATTGTGGATGGTTTGGCAGACTCCATCAAGGAATTGAAGGGAGCCAATATTGAGTTGACAGAAGAGCAGATTATGTCTATTCTTTTGACCAACCAGTACCTGGATACTTTGAATAATTTTGCAGATAGTTCGGGTAATAATACCATCTTCCTTCCAGCAAATCCAGAAGGAGTCGAAAGTATTCGGACTCAGATACTTTCAGCCCTCAAAGCTAAGTAAAGAAAATTCAGAATTATTTAATTTGTTCGAATTTGGTTTGTTTAAGTTGACAAACTGTATAAAAACAATTATAGTAGTTGATGTAGCTAGAATAGAGAGGAGTAAGAAATGGCTAAATCTAATTTCGAGAAAGTAGAATCTGTTGTTAGTTGGGTACGTGATAAGAAGATCACCGGTTACCGTATTAGTAAAGAAACAAATGCACGTGAAATGTCTATCATTGCTCTTGCTCAAGGACGTGCAAAAGTGAAAAATATCTCTTTTGAAACAGCTCTTGGCTTGATTGATTTCTACGACAAAAACCATGAAAAATTTGAAGACTAAACTTCAAAATCGTGCAACTGATATTGCTCATTAAATAAAAAAAGGAATCTGGATTTAGTTCCAGATTTCTTTTTGCTTTTGAAAATAGAAGTAATTTAGCTGAGGAAGCGCTGCAGAAATTCTTTGGTTCTTTCTTCTTTGGATTGGTGAAGATATCCTGTGGGCTGCCAGCTTCAGCAATGACGCCCTTGTCCATAAAGATGACACGGCTGGAGACATCACGGGCAAATTCCATCTCGTGGGTTACGACAATCATTGTCAGCCCTTCCTGAGCTAGTTCTTTCATGATTTTCAGAACTTCACCAACCATTTCAGGGTCGAGAGCTGAAGTCGGCTCGTCAAAGAGGATAGCATCAGGATTCATGGAGAGCGCGCGGGCAATAGCGACCCGCTGCTTCTGACCGCCTGAGAGTTGCTTAGGCTTGGCCTGCCAGTATTGCTCGCCCATTCCAACCTTATTGAGGTTTTCTTTGGCAATTTTCTCGGCTTCTGACCTTTCTTTTTTCAGAACTGTTGTCTGAGCGACGATGGTATTTTCCAGGACATTAAGATTTTCAAAGAGATTGAAAGACTGAAAGACCATGCCCAGCTTTTCACGGTAATGGGTCAAGTCGTAATTCTCGTCCAGGACATTCTTGCCGCGGTAGAAAATCTGACCGCCAGTTGGCGTTTCCAGAAGGTTAATGGAACGCAGGAAGGTTGACTTTCCGCTGCCAGAGCTGCCGATGATGGAAATCACTTCTCCTTTATGAACAGTGAGGGAGATGTCCTTGAGGACTTCGTTTTCACCGTAGGACTTTTTGAGGTTTTTAATTTCTAAAATGGTTTCTGTCATGATTTCACTTCTCCTGTCTGCATTTGATTGGCACCTGTCGTATAGTTGTCTGTGTCGAAGCGTTTTTCAACATAGCGCAGGATGCGTGTCACGCTGAATGTCAGGACAAAATAGATTACAGCGATGATAGTAAAGGTTTGGAAGTACTGGTAGGTCTGGGTAGCGATGGTATTTCCAGAGAAATAAAGCTCAACTACCGAGATAACGTTCAACACGGATGTATCCTTGATGTTGATGACAAATTCGTTACCAGTTGCGGGCAGAATATTGCGGACGACCTGAGGCAGAACAATCTTGCGCATGGTCTGGCCATGGGTCATACCCAGTGCCGTTGCGGCCTCGAATTGCCCCTTATCAACGGCAAAGATACCGCCGCGGACAATCTCACTCATATAAGCTCCGGTGTTGATGGAGACGATGAAAATAGCTGCGATAGTCCGGTCGATAGAAATTCCGAAAGCCTGGGCAGTTCCGTAGTAGATAACCATAGACTGAACAATCATTGGAGTTCCACGGAAAATCTCAATATAGACATTTAAGAACCAGCCGAAGATTTTGCAGTGATGCTAAGAGTTTATTCTTAGAAGCTGGTGCCGTCCGGTAAACGCCAATCAGCAGTCCAATGATGAGACCTGCAATGGTACCTGTAATCGAAATGAGTAGAGTCAAACCAGCTCCGCGTAGGAATTGCGGCCAGTTTTCAGCTAGAATCTTAGCCGCTTGACTGAAGAATGATTCCTTAGCTGCTTCACTATCCGTGTCGACAGGCTGTTTCTGAATCATCTCATCCATTAGCTTGACTTGGTCATTGGTGGTAATCTTAGCGATAGCTGCATTGGCCTGCTCGATACGGTCGTCATCCTTGCGCATACCAATGGCAATGGAAGCATCCTCTTCACCAACTTCAAAGCCTTTCTCAAACTGAATCATTTTGAAGTTAGAGTTGGCAGTCTCAGCAGTCAAGGCTTCTGGCCGCTCAGAGATATAGCCATCAATAACTCCAGATTCCAAGGCTTGACGCATCTGAGCAAAATCACCCATAGCTGTTTCTTTTTTGGCGCCAGGCAGCTGGCCAATGAGATTGTAGAGGTAAACTCCTTGCTGGGAAGTAATTTTAGCGTCTTTGAAGTCTTCTAGAGTCTTAGCGGATGCATATTTTCCATCTTTACGAACTAGGAGAACTGGCTCGCTGGTGTAGTAACTGTTGGAAAAGGCGATTTCCTTTTTCCGCTCGGCAGTTGGGCTCATACCCGCAATAATCATGTCAATCTTGCCAGAGGTCAGAGCAGGAATTAAGCCATTCCAAGAAGTCTTGACAACCAGAGGTTCCTTGCCCATCTCTTGTGCAATTTTTTGGCAATCTGCACATCGTATCCGTTGGCATATTGGTTGGTTCCTTCGATTTTTACGGCATCGTTGGAATCATCATCCTGAGTCCAGTTGAAGGGAGCGTAGGCTGCTTCCATACCGATTCTCAGGTAGTCATCGGCCTGAATAACACGGACCGTTCCTAAGGTGACCAGGAGGGCTGTAAATAGAGTGAGTAATAATTTCTTCATGGGTTTCTCCTGCTTATCTAATAATAGTTCCTCCTATTCTACCGGAAATTGCTACTCTTTTCAATCCTAGTAAGCCCTTACTTGATAAAAATGATATAATAGAGCAAAGTATCTGTAAAGAGAGGTTGAATATGAAGCGATATTTTTATCTTCTGTTGGTTCTATTTTCCTGCCTTTGTTTTGGTCGGGTTGTCTCGGCTGTTGACTATGATATTGAATCCTATCAAGGCGATCTGGTCTTGCGTGAGGACAATACAGCCACCTACACAGAGAAAGTGATCTACAAGTTTAATGACGACTATAATGGTCAGATTGTTTCGCTGGGCTCTGCTGGAAAGATGCCCAATGGCTTTGCGATTGATGGGAATCCGACGGTCTCGGTTCTGACGAATGGTGAGCCAGATATGGACATTAACCCCCAAGTCAAAGACTTGGGAGATGGCTATGAAGTCAAAATCTATAATTCAGGAAACGACGGTGACAGAGTTGTTGTCACTGTAACCTGGCAGTTGAGAAATCTCCTTTTTCTTCACAGGGATATTGCTGAGCTCAACTGGACTCCTATCAGCGACTGGGACCAGGGGATAGGGGAGGTCGTTCTGACGGTTTCTGGCTTGAGCAATCCAGATAAGAGCGAACTCTTTGCTCATAGTGGCTACTTTGGTACCCAGCCTTTCGTGGATAAGGATGGCACTGACTATCTGGTCAAAATCAATGGAATTGGCTCGGGCGATAATGTCGAGCTTCACGGCTATTGGGATCGGCAAGCAGTTTCTCTTGTGTCCCAGAATGAAGATGAGAGCGACTTCTTACCAGCCTTTAAAGCTGTAGAAGAAAAAATTGCACGCCAGACACTTTTTTACCGGCAGTTGGGTGAGATTTACCTGCCCTTGCTGCTCTTGTGCGCTATTCTTGCAGCGGCTATTCTTTATTTTGTCTTTGCCCAGAAAATTAAGCCTAAGCAGTCTTATCCCAAGAATGCTCGTCTATATGAGGCTCCTCAGGACTTGGCTCCTCTTGTCTTGGCGGAAAATATTTACGCGGTAGACATGGAGGATGTCAACCCAACAAGGGGCGGCAAGGCAGTGCTGAAATTTGAAAACATGGTCCAGGCGACTTTGTTAGACTTGCTGGATAGGGGCAATCTCCTCCTGCAGGGAGATGCTGAAAATCCTGTTCTGCAAATAGCGACTTATGATGGGTTGGCAGACTTTGAGAGACGTTTTCTGGGCATGGCTTTCAACAAGCAATCCCAGGCTAGGGTGAAAGATCTCTTTTCAGCCTATCAAATTTCAGAAGATATTTATAAGCACAAGTCTTCTGCGGATGAGTCCTATATCCGTAACATCGGTAGCAATATTAAGTCCTTGTTTACTAACAGTTTGCGCTCCTTATCTAAAGAAGTGCGATCTGAAGGCAAGCGTTTAGGTCTCTTTGGTCACTACCGGCCTCTTAAAGTTCAGGAAAAGAGATTGCTGATTACTGCCATTGTTCTAGCTAGTGCTGTTTTGGTAGTGTCTATCGCTGTTTTCTTTATCTATATGGCTTCTTTTGGCGGCTTTATCTGGTATTATATTCCTTTGGCGCTGGTGAGTCTTGTCTTGATTCTCATTTTTGCGAGTAAGGCACAGCTTTATTGGCGAGATGGCGTCCTGAATGACGAAGGCGCGCACGACTTCTATCTGTGGAGAAGTTTTTCCAATATGCTGCGAGATATTGCCCATCTGGACAATACAGAAATCGAAGGCATTATCCTGTGGAACCGTCTCTTGGTCTATGCGACCCTCTTTGGCTATGCAGATCGTGTCAGCCGTGTCATGGCTCTGCGTCAGATTCACTTGGAAAATCCATCTATGGACAGCTATGTTCAGGCTAACCTGCACTATGCCTTCTATAGCAGTATGCACAACTTCTCAAATTACGGTCATGTAGCCTCCACAGCCAGCAATTTCTCTGTCTCATCTGGCGGAAGTTCAGGTGGTGGGTTCTCTGGCGGCGGAGGCGGCGGAGGCGGTGGAGCTTTCTAATAGATAAACTCCCTCCTAGCCGAAAAAGTCTTAGTACTGGCTTTTCCTGACCTTGAAATTGTGATATAATAAAACCTGATACTCTTTGGGAATTTAACTGTGACTTTCCTTGAGTAGACCCTTTTTATAGGAGTATTATATGTTTATCATTGAAATTTTTATCTCTATTATTTACGGTATCATCGAAGGAATCACAGAATGGCTGCCGATTTCCAGTACAGGGCATCTGATTTTGATTCAAGATTTTATCCAGTATAAAAATCAAAGTCCAGCCTTTATGGAAATGTTTAATGTCGTTATCCAGCTGGGAGCAATTTTGGCGGTTGTCGTCATCTATTTTGATAAGCTCAATCCTTTTAAATCAGGTAAGTCAGCACGTCAGGTTCAAAAGACCTGGCAGCTTTGGGCCAAGGTGGTCGTGGCAGCCTTGCCGGCTGCTGTTATCGGCTTATTTTTGGATGATTGGTTTGAAGCGCACTTCTACAATCTAGTCTCTGTTTCAGTGATGCTGATTGTCTATGGCGCAGCTTTTATCTATCTGGAAAGGCGCGAGCATGAGGAGCCTGCTGTGACGGATTTAGCCTATTTGCCTTACAAGACTGCCTTGCAGATTGGTCTCTTTCAGGTTCTAGCTCTCTTTCCTGGGACTAGCCGTTCTGGCGCCACCATTGTCGGTGGTCTCTTGAATGGTGTCAGTCGTTCTGTCGTGACAGAGTTCACTTTCTATCTGGGGATTCCTATTATGTTTGGCGCTAGTGGCTGGAAAATTCTCAAGTTCATCAAGAATGGGAACAGTCTGGGATTTGGGCAAATTTTCTTGCTCTTAGTTGCCATGGGGGTGGCCTTCGGTGTCAGTCTAGTCGTGATTCGTTTCCTGACAGACTATGTCAAAAAGCATGACTTTACCGCTTTTGGGAAATATCGGATTGGCCTGGGCGGTGTGCTTCTGGTTTATGCTGCAATCAAAGCCTTGATGGGATAAAAGAGGTAATTTTAATGTTTCTCTGACTATCTCATGTAGTGAAATAATAAGCTCTCGGAATTTTCTGAGAGTTTTTTTCTTGTAAGGAATCTTTTCTTTCCAACAACTTCCATTTTCAGAGCAATACTAGCTATTTTTTGAAATACGGGGGATTTTTTAGTATAATAGTAGGACTAGAAGTGTATGAGGTAGAGATATGGAAATGAAACAGATTAGTGATTCGACCATAAAAATCACGATTCAGCTGGAAGATTTGGAAGAGCGTGGCATGGAAATGGCCGATTTCTTAGTCCCCCAAGAAAAGACGGAAGAATTTTTCTACACCATCTTAGATGAGTTGGAAATGCCGGATAATTTTGGACAGCGGTATGCTGAGTTTTCGTGTGACGCCTAAGCCGGATAAGGTGGATGTGTTTGTTACCAAGTCTAAATTGGATAAGAATCTGAGTTTTGAGGATTTGGCGGATCTGCCAGACATGGATGAGCTGTCTCATATGTCTCCAGATGAATTCCTCAAGACATTGGAAAAGAGCATTTTTGAAAAGAGTAAGGAAGACATAGAAGCAGTCCAATCTTTGGAAACAGCCGAAGCAGAGGAAAGGGAGCAGCTTTCTCAGGAGGCGGCTGATGAGCAGTCAGCAGAAAATGCAGAGCGCTATATTTACTATATCCTGCGATTTGAAGATATTAAGGCTGCTGCGGCCTTTGCCCAGACGGTGGACTATAAGATTGATTTATCAGAGCTTTATAAGTATGATTCAGCTTATTATTTGACGATTTTAGTAGATGTTGAGGGTTTCCCAGAGCGCTATCCAGCTTGGCTTTTGGCTAAGATGCGTGAATTCGCAGATGATTCAGATATCACTCGGGCGGTGCTGCAGGAGCACGGTCATCTGCTTTTGGTGACAGATGCGGTCTCTGGCCTGCAGAAGGTTGAATGCCTATGATTACTTTTCCTTTAAAGTTTATCTTGGTATTGCTGGGAACTTTTTTTATCGGGGTGATTCTGACACCCTTGGTTCGGCTCCTAGCCTTTAAGATTGGTGCGGTAGATTATCCCAATGCTCGCCGCATCAATAAAAAGCCCATGCCTAGCAGTGGGGGGCTGGCGATTGTAGCGGCCTTTTCTATCTCTACTCTGCTCTTGATGCCGCAGATTGTTGCTGTAGATTTTTTTGGACAGACCTATTTTGATTATGTTTGGCCGGTCGTTCTAGGTGGTTTGATTATTGCCTTTACAGGGCTGGTCGATGATATCAAAGAACTATCGCCCCTGCTGAAAATGGGTGGAATTGTTCTAGCAGCCAGCCTAATCTGGTGGCTGACTGATTTTCGGTTGGATGATTTTAAGCTTCCTTTTGGCGGACCTTTCCTGCATTTTGAGCCTTGGCTGTCCTATATTTTGACAGTGGTGTGGATTATTTCTATCACTAATGCAGTTAATTTGATTGACGGGCTGGATGGTCTGGTAAGCGGGGTATCTATCATCTCCTTGGTGACGATGGGGATTGTTTCTTACTTCTTTTTGCCCCAGCATAATCTCTTTCTGACCCTGACTATTTTCGTCTTGGTCTTGTCAATTGCAGGTTTTTTCCCTTACAATTACCACCCAGCTATCATCTATCTTGGTGATACGGGAGCCCTTTTCATCGGCTTTATGATTGCTGTTCTGTCCTTGCAAGGGCTGAAAAATGCGACGGCTGTTGCGGTGGTGACCCCTATGATTATCTTAGGGGTGCCGATTACGGATACTTTTCTGGCGATTATCCGCCGTACCCTGTCTGGTCAGAAATTCTACACGCCTGACAAGCACCATCTCCATCACAGACTCTTGTCCTTGGGATTGACTCACCGAGGAACAGTGCTGGTTATCTATGGGATTTCGCTGGTCTTTGCCATGATTTCTCTCTTGTTGAATGTTTCCAGTCGAATTGGGGGCGTGCTCTTGATGATTGGCTTACTTCTGGGTGTTGAGCTCTTTGCTGAGCTGGTCGGAGTTTTGGGGCCTAATCGTACTCCTTTACTCAATATTCTCCGCTTTATTGGGAACTCCTCCTACCGAGAGGAAGTTCGGCGGAAATGGCGTCAAAAGAGGAATAAATAAGAATAGCTCTAAACAAAATAAAAGCCTTTTGGGCTTTTTTTTGGTATACTAAAGTGTGTAAATCAGCTAAGCAAAGAAAGGAAAAAGAAATGTCTGTCTTAGAAATCAAAGATCTTCATGTTGAAATCGAAGGGAAAAAAATTCTCAAAGGGGTGAATCTCACTCTGAAAACGGGAGAAGTTGCAGCTATTATGGGCCCAAATGGAACAGGGAAGTCTACCTTGTCTGCAGCTATCATGGGCAATCCTAACTACGAAGTGACTCAAGGAGAGGTGCTTTTTGATGGAGTCAATATCTTGGAATTGGAAGTAGACGAGCGTGCTCGCATGGGGCTCTTCCTGGCTATGCAGTACCCTAGTGAAATTCCTGGTATTACTAATGCCGAGTTTCTCCGTGCTGCTATGAATGCTGGCAAGGAAGACGAGGAAAAAATCTCTGTCCGTGACTTTATCATGAAACTGGATGAAAAGATGGAACTGCTCAACATGAAAGAAGAAATGGCTGAGCGTTATCTTAATGAAGGTTTCTCCGGTGGTGAAAAGAAGCGCAATGAAATTCTGCAGTTGCTCATGCTTGAGCCGACTTTTGCACTCTTGGATGAGATTGACTCAGGTCTGGATATTGATGCTCTTAAGGTTGTGTCCAAAGGGGTTAATGCTATGCGAGGTGAAGGCTTGGTGCTATGATTATCACCCACTACCAACGCCTGCTCAACTATATCACTCCAGATGTGGTTCATGTCATGATGGATGGTAAAGTCGTTCTTTCTGGCGGTCCAGAATTGGCAGTCCGCTTGGAGAAAGAAGGCTATGCCAAATTGGCTGAAGAGTTGGGCTTCACCTATACCGAAGAAGCCTAGTCAAACATTCTTTTGACTTTGATAAAAGATAGGAGAATGACATGACTAAAGAATTAATTCAAGAATTTTCACAGCTACATGCAGAGCCAGACTGGCTCTTTCAACTGCGCCAGCAGGCCTTTGATAAGATTGACCAGTTAGAATTGCCGCGTATTGAGCGGGTTAAATTTCATCGCTGGAATCTGGGAGACGGCCGTATTTCAGAAAGTGAGCCGCTGACAAGTGTTCCAGACTTTACAGCCCTAGAAGACAATCTCAAACTTGTTCAGGTGGGAACTCAGACTGTTCTGGAGCAATTGCCGGCTGATTTGGCAGCCCAAGGCGTGGTTTTCACAGATTTTCACTCTGCTTTAGAAGAGATTCCAGAGCTGGTAGAGAAGCATTTTATGTCTGCGGTCAAGTATGACGAGGACAAATTGGCGGCTTACCACACTGCCTATTTCAACAGCGGTGCAGTTCTTTATGTGCCGGACAATGTTGAGATTGATCAGCCGATTGAAGGAATTTTTTATCAGGACAGCGAAAGCGATGTTCCTTTTAACAAGCATATTTTGATTATCGCAGGCAAGCATTCCAAAGTTAACTACTTGGAACGCTTGGAAACTTATGGTGAGGGCTCTGTTCCAGTAACAGCCAATATCACTGTCGAAGTTATTGCTCAAGCTGGCGCTCAGATTAAGTTTTCAGCTATTGACCGCTTGGGCGAAAATGTAACGGCTTATATCAGCCGTCGCGGTAAGCTGGACAACGATGCTATGATTGACTGGGCCATTGGCGTTATGAACGAAGGCAATGTCGTGGCAGACTTTGACAGCGACCTCTATGGCAAGGGCAGCCATGCGGATATGAAAGTGGTGGCTCTCTCAAGCGGTAAGCAGGTTCAGGGAATTGATACCCGCGTAACTAACTATGGCTGCAACTCTATCGGAAATATCCTGCAGCACGGGGTTATCCTGGAAAAAGGAACCCTGACCTTCAATGGTATCGGTCATATTATCAAAGGGGCTAAGGGAGCAGATGCCCAGCAGGAAAGCCGGGTTCTCATGCTGTCTGATCAAGCTCGCTCAGATGCTAATCCCATCCTCTTGATTGATGAGAATGATGTGACAGCTGGTCACGCGGCTTCTATCGGCCAGGTGGATCCAGAGGATATGTATTATCTCATGAGTCGAGGTCTTGATAAGGCGACGGCTGAACGCTTGGTCGTGCGTGGTTTCCTAGGCTCAGTGATTGTGGAAATCCCTGTTAAGGAAGTCCGTGATGAAATGATTGAAAATATCGATATTATTCTCGCAAAAAGATAAAAAGCTGGGCCTTGTCCCTTGTAAGTAGATAGGAGTCTTCATGTCTGGATTTAATGCAGAAGCAATCAAGCAAGATTTCCCATTTTGGACCAAATTGTCAATGATGAGCCTTTGGTTTATTTGGACAATGCGGCGACAACCCAGAAACCTAAGCAGGTGCTAGATGCCATTGAGGAATACTATCTTAGAGACAATGCCAACGTTCACCGGGGTGTGCATACGCTAGCCGAGCGAGCGACAGCAGCCTATGAAGCAGCCAGAGAAAGAGTTCGCTCTTTTATCAATGCGTCTTCTAGCAGAGAAGTCCTCTTTACACGAGGAACCACGACGAGTCTCAATTGGGTGGCTCAGTTTGCGGCTGAAAGGTTGCAGCCTGGTGATGAAGTGATGATTTCTATCATGGAGCACCATTCCAATGTCATTCCCTGGCAGGAAGCTTGTAGGAAGACCGGAGCCAAGTTAGTCTATGTCTATCTCAAAGACGGTGCTCTGGATATGGAAGATTTCCGTGCCAAGCTCAATAAGCGGACCAAATTTGTCTCTCTGGCTCATGCTTCTAATGTCCTCGGGGTTATCAATTCCATCAAGGAGATTGCCCAGTTGGTTCATCAGCAAGGAGCGCTTTTGGTGGTGGATGGGGCTCAATCCATTCCGCACATGAAGATTGATGTACAGGATTTGGATGTGGACTTCTTCGCCTTTTCGGGGCATAAGATGGCAGGCCCGACTGGTATCGGAGTTCTCTATGGCAAGGAAGAATTGCTAGAAGAGATGTCGCCAGTCGAGTTTGGCGGCGAAATGATTGATTTTGTCTATGAGCAGGAAGCTACCTGGAAGGAGCTCCCGTGGAAGTTTGAGGCCGGCACTCCGAATATGGCAGGAGCAATCGGTCTTGCGGCAGCCATTGATTATTTGGAAGACTTGGGCATGGATGCCATTGCCCAGCATGAACAGGACCTGATTGCCTATGTATTTCCTAAGCTGCAGGAAGTGGAAGGCTTGACCATTTATGGCTCTCAGGATTTGGCCCAGCGCTCAGGTGTGATTGCCTTTAATCTGGACGGTCTCCATCCACATGATGTCGCGACAGCTCTGGATTACGAAGGAGTGGCTGTTCGGGCGGGTCACCATTGTGCTCAGCCTCTGCTCACCTATCTGCAGGTGCCAGCGACTGTTCGAGCCAGCTTTTACATCTACAATACCTATGCGGATTGCGACAAGCTGGTAGATGCTTTAGAAAAGACAAAGGAGTTTTTCAATGGCACTTTCTAAGTTAGACAGTCTTTACAAGGCGGTTGTGACCGACCACTCAGCTCACCCCCATCATCATGGTAAGTTGGAAGATGTGGAGCAAGTAGTCCTTAATAACCCGACCTGTGGCGATGTTATCAGCCTGTCTGTGAAGTTTAATGCTGAAAATCAGATTGAGGATATTGCCTTTGTAAATTCTGGCTGTACCATCTCAACGGCTTCGGCCAGCATGATGACGGATGCGGTTCTGGGTAAGACAAAAGAGCAGGCGCTGGAATTAGCAGAAGTCTTCTCGCAGATGGTTCAGGGCCAGGAAGACAGTCGCCAGAAAGAATTGGGAGATGGAGCCTTTTTAGCAGGCGTTGCCAAATTCCCGCAGCGGATTAAGTGTGCGACCTTGGGTTGGAATGCCCTCAAGCGAGCAATTGAAGAAGATAAAAAGTAAGAATGTGAAAGGAAATTATGTCAGAAGAAAGAGTAGAACCAAAACCGATTGATCTCGGTGAGTACAAGTTTGGTTTCCATGACGATGTTGAGCCTGTTATCTCGACAGGAAAAGGGCTGAATGAAGCGGTCATTCGTGAGCTTTCTGCAGCCAAGGATGAACCAGAATGGATGCTGGATTTCCGCCTCAAATCCTACGAGGCTTTCAAGAAGATGCCTATGCAGTCTTGGGGGCCAGATCTGTCAGAAATTAATTTTGATGACTTGATTTATTACCAAAAGGCCTCTGATAAGCCAGCTAGAAGCTGGGATGAAGTGCCTGAGAAGATTAAGGAAACCTTTGAGCGGATTGGGATTCCAGAAGCGGAGAGAGCCTATCTGGCTGGTGCGGCAGCCCAGTATGAATCAGAAGTGGTCTACCACAATATGAAGGAAGAGTTCCAAAAGCTAGGAATTGTCTTTACGGATACCGACTCAGCTCTCAAGGAATACCCAGAGCTTTTCAAGCAGTATTTTGCTAAGCTGGTTCCTCCAACAGATAACAAGCTAGCAGCTCTCAACTCCGCCGTCTGGTCTGGTGGTACCTTTATCTATGTGCCAAAAGGTGTCAAGGTAGATGTTCCTTTGCAGACTTATTTCCGGATTAACAATGAAAATTCTGGTCAGTTTGAGCGGACTTTGATCATCGTCGATGAGGGTGCTAGCGTCCATTATGTAGAAGGATGTACTGCTCCGACATACTCCAGCAATAGCTTGCATGCCGCGATTGTTGAAATTTTTGCCCTCGATGGTGCCTATATGCGCTACACCACTATTCAAAACTGGTCCGATAATGTCTACAACCTCGTGACCAAGCGGGCGCGGGCAATGAAAGATGCTACAGTTGAGTGGATTGACGGGAACCTTGGTGCGAAACGACTATGAAATATCCGTCTGTCTATCTGGATGGACCTGGAGCACGTGGAACAATGTTGTCTATCGCCTTTGCCAATACCAATCAGCACCAAGATACAGGGGCTAAGATGATTCATAATGCTCCGCATACCAGCTCATCTATCGTGTCTAAGTCCATTGCTAAAGGCGGAGGTAAAGTGGATTACCGTGGTCAAGTGACCTTTGGAAAGAATTCACAGAAATCCGTCAGCCATATTGAGTGTGATACGATTATCATGGATGATATTTCGGCGTCAGATACCATTCCCTTTAATGAAATTCATAACTCTCAAGTGGCTCTGGAGCATGAGGCCAAGGTTTCTAAGATTTCAGAAGAGCAGCTCTACTATCTCATGAGCCGTGGCTTGTCCGAATCCGAAGCTACCGAAATGATTGTCATGGGCTTTGTCGAGCCATTCACCAAAGAACTGCCTATGGAGTATGCTGTTGAGCTTAACCGCCTTATCAGCTATGAAATGGAAGGATCAGTTGGGTAAAACTTTAAATCACTGCTTGAAGAACCGCATTGCGAGTTAATATTCAAAGAAGTTTGCTAGTTCTAGTCCAACATTTACAAAACATACAAAACAACCGCGAATCATTTGATTCGCGGCTTTTCTTTATAGTTTCTCGTTGACATAGCGGACGAAGTCATTCCACCAGACCTTGAAGAAGATACTTTTTTCCACCTCTTGGCCGGCCACCATTGTGACAGAAGGTGCTTTGTTTTCCAGATAGCCTTGACCGATTGGCTCAGGGTCGGTATAGGTCAAAGTACCGAGTTCGGTATTTTTTTTCAGAGGAGCTTGGAAGCCTTGTTCCTTGGTTGAAAATTCTACCTTGTGCTCTGCCTGATTGGCGATGCGCTCAATGATAGTAAAGTCCTTACTAGCAACAGCTGGAACAGTCTTTTGTTTGCCATCAATAACGGTTGAATGGCTTTTATTGTAGGCCTCCCCCTCAGCCACAATAGTCGTCTGGGTGAAGTTTTGCGAAACATAGTTCATCAAAGACGCTGTGGCTACAAAGCGCGCATAGGGGTCACCGTCAGTTTGCTCAACGTCCAGCACAACAGTAATCATGCGGATACCATTTTCAGTAGTCGTTGCAACAAAGGAAGATCCTCCCTTATCTGAACTGCCAGCTTTGAGTCCGTCTACACCTGAGCGGAAGTTGGACTGGTTTTCCAGCATGAAGTTATAGTTTTCCAGACTCGTCCCTGCAAATTTGGCTGTGGACTTGGACGTGACGTCTGTCACTTGAGGGAAGTCCATAATCAGATGCCGGCTGATAACAGCCAAGTCGTAGGCGCTGAATTTGTTTTCAGTATCCTTACTTTTTTTAGATGTGCTAGCTGAGGCAGTATAGTCTGTTTCTTCAGATGCGTATTCTAGAAGAAGAGTATTTAGCCCTGTGGAGTTCACAATAGTAGCATCTTTGATTCCCCATTCTTTGAGCTTGGCTTTCATCATTTGGACGAAATTTTCTTCGCTGCCCCCAACCTTCTCAGCCAAAGCAATCGTGGCACTGTTGGAGCTGGACATCAAGGAAGCGGCAATCAAGTCTTTGACTTTGTAACGTTTGGCTTCCAAAGGGACATTGCTGATATTTGGATTAGATGTCAGACTGTAAGCGTAGTCTGAAATATCAACATAAGTATCGGCAGTCAAGTCTCCTCTGTCAATGGCTTCATAGACCAGATAGACGGTCAAAAGATTGGTGATGGAGCCGACTTCGATTGGAGTATTAGCATCTTTTTCGTAGAGAATCTTTCCAGAAGTAGCATCCACAGCCATTGCACTTTTAGCGGCAATGTTGAAATCATCTGCTGCCACCTTGTTGGCGGTCATTCCGACCAAAACTAGTAAACATAGGAATAATCGTTTCATTTCTTTCCCCTAAAACAAGATATAACCATTGTATCATAAAATTCTCTTTTCTTTTATAAATCAAGGATAATAAAAGGTTACAAAATAAATGTAGAGAAAAGTAGGGTAATCCCCTTAAAGAGATTTTTTATAAAAGCATCTTTCGGAAAAACTCACAAAATAGAAAAATATTTGAAATAATACAGATATACAAGCTGAAAAATAGAAAATTATTATTTTTCTACATAAAACATTTGTTTTTATAAAAAAATATTGTATAATAATACAATATAAATTGAGAAGGAGAATGCTCATGAAAAAATCTAAATGGTTGGCCATTACTGGACTGACAGTCGTGTCAACACTAATCTTAGCTGCTTGTGGAAGCTCTAGTGCCAGTAATACCTATTCTTATGTCTATTTGAGTGATCCTGATACTTTGGACTATGTCAATTCAAATCGAGCTACTACGTCCGATGTTATTACAAACTTGGTGGACGGCCTTTTAGAAAATGATAAATACGGCAATTTGGTTCCATCTATTGCGGAAGACTGGACTGTTTCAAAGGATGGTTTGACCTATACCTATAAGCTTCGTAAAGATGCTAAGTGGTACACATCAGATGGTGAAGAATATGCAGAGGTTAAAGCACAAGACTTTGTAGCAGGTTTGAAGCACGCGGCAGATGAAAATTCTGAAGCTCTTCCTATCGTCCAAAGCTCTATCAAAGGCTTGGATGCCTATGTCAAAGGAGAGTCTAAAGACTTCTCAACAGTTGGAGTAAAAGCAGTTGATGACCACACGGTCGAATACACGCTCAACCAGCCAGAAAGCTACTGGAACTCTAAGACGACCATGGGGATTCTGTTCCCCATCAATGAGGATTTCTTGAAGTCACAAGGCAAAGATTTTGGTACCGTAAAACCTTCTTCCATTCTTTATAACGGACCTTATGTTCTGAAAGCATTCACTTCTAAGTCTGTCATTGAATATGCTAAAAACCAGAACTATTGGGATAAGGACAATGTCAAGGTTGAAAATATAAAACTGACTTATTTTGATGGTTCGGATCAGGAATCCTTGATCCGCAACTTCTCAGACGGGGCTTATTCTCAAGCACGGCTTTACCCTACGAGCTCTAACTATGCTTCTGTAGAAAAGCAGTACAAAGACAATATTATTTACACACCACAGAATTCAACTAGTTTCTATTTTGCTTTCAATCTGAATCGTAAGACTTATAATCATTCGTCTAAGACATCAGATGCTCAAAAGGCATCAACTACAGCTGCTATTCAAAATAAAGACTTCCGTCAGGCGATTAACTTTGCCTTTGACCGGACATCTTTTGGAGCTCAGATGAATGGTAAAGATGGAGCGACTAAACTCATCCGTAGCTTGCTTGTTCCTCCTAGCTTTGTGCAGGTGGACGGTAAGGACTTCTCTGATGTAGTAGAGAGCCAACTTTCATCTTATGGAGATGAGTGGAATGGCATTAAGCTGGCGGATGCTCAGGATAGTATCTACAATGCTGATAAAGCCAAGGCGGAATTTGCCAAGGCAAAAGAAACCTTGCAAGCTGAAGGTGTAGAATTCCCAATCCATATTGACGTCCCTGTCGATCAGTCTGACAAGGTTTTGGTACAACGGACGAACTCCTTCAAACAGTCTGTCGAATCAGCGCTTGGCCAAGAAAATGTCGTTATTGATGTTCAGCAAATGTCAACAGATGACTTTGATAATTCTGCCTACTTTGCAGAAACAGCAGCTCAGAAAGACTACGATCTCAACATGTCTGGCTGGTCAGCAGACTACCAAGATCCATCAACTTATCTGAATATCTTTAACCCTGAAACAGGTGATGCTGCAGATAATATTGGTATAGAAAAAGGGAAAAATGCTGATGTGGCAAATAAGGTTGGCTTGAATGAATACAAGGCTTTGCTGGATGAAGCTGATCAAGAAAAACAAGATACAGATGCTCGTTACACCAAGTACGCAGCAGCTCAGGCTTGGTTGACGGATAGCTCCATTGTTATTCCTAGTGTTTCTGGTGGTGGTTCACCAGTCGTTCAGAAGGTTGTGCCATTTACCAAGTCTTACTCTTATGTCGGAATTAAAGGAGATGCCTATGTCTTTAAGAACATGGAGCTCCAAAATGATATTGTTACAGCTAAAGACTATGAAGCGGCTCTTAAGAAATGGGAAAAAGAAAAGGAAGCATCCAATAAAAAAGCCCAAGAAGACTTAGAAAAACACATTAAATAAGGTTCTGAACCGCGAATTTTTGATTCTTTATAAACAGTTTGGAATCAAAAGTTTGTGAATACGATAAAGCGAGACTGAGACATTTTGTCCCAGTCTCTTTTTTTATATGACTCTCTATTGCATTGAAGCGTTTACATCCTGTCGCAGAAGTGCTATAATGAAAGTAATCTTAATGAAAACTGGAGGAAGTTTATGAAAACATCTAAGTTAGCTGCAGCTGCTGGGCTTGTCATTCTCTCTGCAGGAATTTTGGCTGCCTGTTCGTTTGGTGGTTCCAATTCATCTGGGAAACTATAGCTATGTTTATACCTCAGATCCAGATACACTGGATTACACTGTGTCCAATAAGCGGGCAACCAATGAGATTATGGCTAATGTAGTGGATGGTTTGCTAGAAAGCGATAAGTATGGTAACTTAGTGCCTTCTCTAGCGGAAGATTGGACCGTTTCAAAAGATGGTCTGACCTATACTTATAAGCTTCGTGAGGGAGTGAAGTGGTATACTTCTGATGGTGAAGAGTATGCAGATGTGACTGCTAAGGACTTTGTGACCAGTCTGAAGCATGCCGCAGACAGCAAGGCTGATGGTCTCTATATCGTTCAAAAATCCATTAAAGGCTTGGACGACTATGTCAATGGTAAAATAACTGACTTCTCCCAAGTTGGTGTTAAGGCGGTGGATGATTCTACTGTTCAATACACTTTGAATCAGCCAGAAAGTTTCTGGAATTCTAAGACAACCATGGGGATTCTTTTCCCAATTAACGAAGAATTTCTGAAATCAAAAGGTGACAAGTTTGCTCAGGGAACGGATCCGACCAGTGTCCTCTACAATGGTCCGTTTATCTTGAAATCTATCACTTCGAAATCTCAAATTAGCTTAGAGAAAAATCCAAACTATTGGGATAAGGAAAAGGTGAAAATTGACACTGTCAAATTCTCTTACTACGATGGTCAAGATACAGAATCTCTGGTGCGTGGCTTTTCTGATGGCAACTACACCATTGCTCGTCTTTTCCCAAACAGCTCAAACTTTGCCAGTGTGAAGAAACAGTATGGCGACAATATCGTCTACACGCCTCAAGGCTCAGGGACCTTCGTTGTCACAACTAATATTGATCGTCAGTCTTACGAGCATACTTCTAAGACAACGGATGCACAGAAATCGTCCACTAAGAAAGCACTGCTCAATAAAGATTTCCGTCAGGCTCTGCTCTTTGCCTTTGACCGGACAGCCTATTCTGCACAAACCAATGGCGAAGAAGCAGCAGACAAGCAGCTTCGTAATACCTTTGTTCCGCCAACCTTTGTTCAAACTAATGGTAAAGAGTTCGGCAGCATTGTAGAAGAAAATCTGGCTAGCTATGGTGATGAGTGGAAGGGAGTCAAATTAGACGACGCTCAGGATGGTCTTTATAACCCAGAAAAAGCTAAGGCTGAATTTGCCAAAGCTAAAGAAGCGCTGCAGGCAGAAGGAGTGGAATTCCCTATTCATCTGGATATTCCGGTCAGCTCAGCAGATACCAATGGTGTTAAGAGTGTTCAGTCACTGAAGCAGTCTATCGAAGCTAATCTTGGCTCTGACAATGTGGTGATTGATATTCAGCAGATGACAGATGATGAGTTGAATAACATTACCTACTTTGCGAACTCTGCATCTCAAGAAGACTGGGATTTGAATAATAACCTCGGTTGGAGTCCAGATTATAACGATCCTTCTTCTTATCTGGAAATTACTGGCTCTAAGACTGGTGAGAATGTTGACAGCTACTTTGGATTTGACCCTGGAACGGATAATGCAGCAGCTAAAGAGGCTGGCTTTGAAGAGTATGATAAACTCTTGGAAGACGCTGCTTCAGAAAACGAGGATATTAACAAACGTTACGAAAAATATGCAGCAGCTCAGGCTTGGCTGACAGACAGTGCCCTGTTGATGCCAGCTTGGTCATCTGGTGCAACACCAAGTGTCCGTAAGGTTGTTCCATTCTCAGGACCATTTGCTTGGACTGGAAACAAGGGTGAATATAGCTTTAAATATGTTGAAATCCAAGATAAACCAATAACGACTAAAGAATATGAAAAAGCGCGTGAAAAAAATGGGCAAAAAGAAAAGGAAGAATCCAATAAAAAAAGCTCAAGAAGAACTCGCAGAACATATTAAATAAAGCAAGAAAATCCCATTGTAGCTACAATGGGATTTTTGATGATTTTAGAGGCGGAATGGGCGAGACTAAGGTTGTCTAATCCTAGATGACAGACATGCGGGAAACCTGATTACATAAACATATGAGGGTGCCAGTGAGCTAACTTAATATTCTGAAAATTTATTTTACTTTTAGTACTATCTATGCTATAATCTTAATTAAATCTAAAAATCTAAAAGATGGAGAAACCCATATGAAACAAAGTAAAGTCCTTGCATTAGCAGGAGTCACTCTTCTTGCAGCTGGCTTTCTTGCTGCTTGCTCAGGCTCTAAGCCAAACACAAAGTCAGGCAGCTCAGACTCTTCTAACACCTTTAATTATATCTACGAGACAGATCCTGAAAACTTGAACTATCTCACTTCAAGTAAGGCTGCTACAACAGACTTGACAGCCAATGTCATTGATGGTCTTTTAGAAAATGACCAATATGGGAACTTGGTTCCTTCAATGGCAGAAAAATGGACTGTATCACCAGATGGAAAAACTTATACATACAAGCTTCGCAAAGATGCTAAGTGGTATACTTCTGAGGGTGAAGAGTACGCAGATGTGACAGCAGAAGACTTTGTCACAGGTCTTAAGTATGCGGCAGACAACAAATCTGAAACAATCTACTTGGTTCAGGATTCTGTAAAAGGACTTAAGGACTATATTTCTGGGAAGATTGATTTCTCAGAAGTAGGAATCAAAGCAGTTGATGATCATACCGTTGAGTATACTCTTAATGAGCCAGAAAGCTTCTGGAACTCTAAGACTACAATGGGAATTCTCTACCCGGTAAACAAAGACTTTTTGAAAAACCAAGGTGATAAGTTCGCTCAAGCAACCGATCCAACAAGCTTGCTTTATAACGGACCTTTCTTGCTCAAATCATTGACTTCAAAATCTGAAATTCAATTTGAGAAGAATCCTAATTATTGGGACAAAGAAAATGTTCATGTAGATGCAGTGAAACTCTCTTTCTATGATGGACAAGATCAAGGGAAACTAGCTGATCAGTTCAGTCAAGGGGCTCTGACAACAGCCAGACTCTTCCCAACTAGTGCGACTTATGAAAAGGTTGAAAAAGACTTTAAAGATAATATCGTCTATACACCTCAGGATGCCTCAACTTTCTTAGTAGGTACTAACATTGATCGCCAGTCTTACAACCATACTGCTAAGACATCAGAAGCTCAAAAGAATTCAACTAAGAAAGCCTTACTTAACAAGGACTTTCGTCAGGCTTTGACCTTTGCCTTCAATCGTGAGTCTTATGCATCTCAGATTAATGGTAAGGACGGAGCGGACAAACTTCTTCGTAACCTTTACATCCCACCTACATTTGTGCAAGCTGGTGACAAATCCTTCGGTGACTTAGTTAAGGAAAAAGTAGTAACTTATGGCGACGAGTGGAAAGATGTGGACTTCTCAGATGGCCAAGATGGTCTCTATAACGAGAACAAAGCAAAGGCTGAATTTGCTAAAGCAAAAGAAGCTTTGAAAGCCGATGGAGTAGAATTCCCAATCCATCTGGACATTCCGGTTGATCAAACAGCTACTTCTAAAGTACAGCGTGTTCAATCCCTCAAGCAGTCTATCGAAAAGACTTTGGGAACAGATAATGTTGTGATTGATGTTCACCAGTTGTCTAAGGATGAAGTGACTAACATTACCTTATTTGCACCTTCTGCTGCTGAAGAGGACTGGGATATTTCAGATAATGTCGGCTGGTCTCCAGACTATCAAGATCCATCTACCTATCTTGATGTTATCAAACCTGGTGGTGAAAACACCAAGACCTTCTTAGGATTTGATGGCACAGATAATGCAGCAGCGAAACAAGTTGGTTTGGATGAATATACCAAGCTGGTTGACGAAGCGGGTGCAGAAAAGCAAGATTTGAACAAGCGTTATGAAAAATATGCGGCTGCTCAGGCTTGGCTGACTGATAGTGCTTTGTTGATTCTGGTAACTTCTAGAACAGGCCGTCCAACCTTGACTAAGGTAGTGCCTTTCTCAGCACCGTTTGCTTGGTCTGGTGCTAAGGCGCGTGAAGCAGCAAGTTATAAGTACATGAAATTGCAGGATGAGCCTGTAACGACAAAAGATTATAATAGCGCTCAGGAAAAATGGAATAAAGAACGTGCGGAATCTAATAAAAAAGCTCAAGAAGAATTAGCAGACCACGTGAAATAAGCTTGCTAAGAGAACTTTCTCTAATAGAGGAGAAAGTTCTTTTGGAATTTAAAGGAAACGATAAATGAAAAAATATATTTTTATGCGTATCTTACGCTCAATTGTGTCGATTTTCTTGGTGACGACCCTGACTTATGCCATTATCTATACTATGGTGCCAAGAAGGTTGATTTTCAAGCAGGATCCTAACTATAATAAGATAGCGACAAATAAAGATAAAAAGACTAACTATGAAAACACCATCTTTGAGCGGATGGGTTACATTGACTATTATGATACTAAGGAACTGCAGGAGAAGGCCAGCAAGGAAGATTCCTCTGTTACAACAGAAGCTACAGAAGCAAACAAGAAGATTTATCAGAAGTATATTAATAAACTTGGCAATGGCTGGAAATTGCAGAAATTCCCACTAAGTGGTGAGTTCTATGCTGTACGTGAAGTGCCTGTTTATGAGCGTGTCTTTGAGTTCTATGCTAATTTGATTCAAATTGACCATCCAAATGTTATTCAAGATGAGGAAAAATCCAAACCTAGAGCGTTATATCCGGTTTGAAAATGATCCTTCTGTTGGCTGGTCTCTTGTGGGTTCTGGTACCAAGCATAAGTATCTGCTGTACTTTAATGGTCAGTTCCCATTTGTCCACCAGAACTTTATTACCTTTAATTTAGGTAATTCTTATCCAACCTATGCTAATATCCCTGTTCTGCAGGTTATTACACAGGGACAAGGGCAAACTAAGTCTTCTGAAGTTCAATTCCCAACAGGTAAAAAAAGACATCGTCTGTTAATATTTATTCTCGTACTTACAAGACGCCAAGCAAAGCCGATTCACAGGACATTGCTAAGTTTGGTAAGGGAGATGCCTATACAGCGACTCAAAGCAACTATCAAAATCCATCCATGATTACCAGCTCAGCCATTATTGGTTTGATTGGTGTGGCTCTGTCTTATCTGATTGCTATTCCGCTCGGTTCCTACATGGCTCGACTTAAGAATACATGGTTTGATAGCATTTCCACAGCAGGTTTGACCTTCATGATGTCACTGCCAACCATCGCCTTGGTCTACATCGTTCGTTTGGCGGGGTCTGCTGTTGGTCTTCCAGACTCCTTCCCAATCTTGGGAGCAGGAGATTGGCGTTCTTATGTCCTTCCAGCTGTTATTTTAGGGCTTTTGAGTGCTCCTTGGACAGCTGTTTGGATTCGTCGTTATATGATTGACCTGCAGTCTCAGGACTTTGTCCGCTTTGCACGTGCTAAGGGTCTCTCTGAAAAAGAAATTTCTAACAAGCACATCTTTAAAAACGCTATGGTGCCGCTGGTATCTAGTATCCCAGCTTCTATCGTTGGTGTTATTGCAGGTGCGACTCTGACAGAAACTGTCTTTGCCTTTCCTGGTATGGGTAAGATGCTGATTGATTCTGTTAAGGCATCCAATAACTCTATGGTTGTTGGTCTTGTATTCATCTTCACATGTCTGTCTATCTTTGCTCTCTTGCTGGGTGACATTCTGATGACTGTACTGGATCCACGTATTAAGTTAACATCAAAAGGAGGTAAATAATGGCTACAATTGATAAAAGCAAATTCCAATTTGTCAAACGTGACGATTTTGCCTCTGAAACGATTGATGCTCCAGCCTATTCTTACTGGAAATCAGTCATGCGTCAATTTCTGAAAAAGAAATCAACCATTACCATGCTGGGGATTCTGATTGCCATTATTCTCATGAGCTTCATTTATCCTATGTTTTCAAACTTCGACTTTAATGACGTGAGCAAGGTAAATGACTTTAGCATGCGTTATATCAAGCCAAGTGCTCAATACTGGTTTGGAACGGACAGTAATGGTAAGTCTCTCTTTGACGGTGTTTGGTTTGGTGCCCGTAACTCTATTCTTATTTCGATTATTGCGACGGTTATTAATCTGGCTATCGGAGTTATCATTGGCGGTATCTGGGGAATTTCCAAAACAGTTGACCGTGTCATGATGGAAATCTACAATATCATTTCAAATATCCCAGCCCTCTTGATTGTCATCGTCTTGACCTACTCTATCGGTGCTGGTTTCTGGAATCTTATTTTTGCCATGACGATTACTGGTTGGGTCGGTATTGCCTACACTATCCGTGTGCAGATTATGCGCTATCGGGATTTGGAGTACAACCTTGCCTCTCGTACTCTTGGTACACCAACTCTCAAGATTGTAACGAAGAACATTATGCCGCAGTTGGTATCTGTTATCGTGACTACCACTTCACAGATGCTGCCAAGCTTTATCTCTTACGAAGCCTTTCTGTCCTTCTTTGGCTTAGGGCTTCCTGTAACAGTGCCAAGTTTGGGACGCTTGATTTCAGATTATTCACAAAACGTGACGACCAATGCCTACCTCTTTTGGATTCCACTAACAACTCTGATTTTGGTATCCCTTACTTTCTTCGTAGTTGGTCAAACTTAGCCGACGCCAGCGATCCACGTACACATAGATAGGAGTAAATATGACAAAGAATGAAAATGTAATATTGACTGCTCGCGATATTGTCGTGGAATTTGATGTCCGCGACCGAGTTTTAACAGCCATTCGCGGAGTCTCTCTGGACTTGATTGAAGGTGAAGTACTGGCTATTGTTGGTGAATCAGGCTCAGGAAAGTCTGTATTGACTAAGACTTTTACTGGCATGTTAGAAGAAAACGGCCGTGTAGCTCAAGGAACTATTGACTACCGTGGCAAAGATTTGACAACTCTTCGTAGTAATAAGGATTGGGAGCCGATTCGCGGTGCAAAAATTGCGACTATCTTCCAAGATCCGATGACGAGCTTGGATCCCATTAATACGATTGGAAGCCAAATTACAGAAGTCATAATCAAGCACCAAGGAAAATCAGCCAAAGAAGCTAAAAAAATGGCCATCGATTATATGAGCAAGGTCGGAATTCCAGATGCGGAAAAACGTTTCGAAGAATATCCTTTCCAATACTCAGGTGGTATGCGTCAGCGGATTGTTATTGCTATTGCCTTAGCTTGCCGTCCTGATATTCTTATCTGTGATGAGCCAACAACGGCCCTCGATGTAACGATTCAAGCGCAGATTATTGACTTGCTCAAATCCTTGCAGCAAGAATATCATTTCACAACCATCTTTATTACGCACGACCTTGGTGTTGTGGCTAGTATTGCAGATAAGGTTGCGGTCATGTATGCCGGTGAAATTGTAGAATACGGTACAGTTGAAGAAATCTTCTACGAGCCAAAACATCCTTATACATGGAGTTTGCTATCCAGCTTACCTCAGTTGGCAGATGCGAATGGTGCCCTCTACTCGATTCCTGGTACTCCGCCGTCTCTCTATTCACCGATCAAAGGGGATGCCTTTGCTTTGCGTTCTGACTATGCCATGTCAATTGACTTTGAAGAAGAAGCACCGGCTTTCAATGTTTCAGATACTCATTGGGCAAAGACTTGGTTGCTACACGAAGATGCGCCTAAGGTTGATAAACCAGAGATTATCGAAAATCTACATGAAAAAATTCGTTCAAAAATGGGCTTCAATCAATTAGAAGCTTAGGAGGAAGGAAATGACTGAAAAAAATTAGTTGAAATTAAAGATTTAGAAATTTCCTTCGGCGAAGGAAGTAAGAAATTTGTAGCAGTAAAAAACGCAAATTTCTTCATTAACAAGGGAGAAACTTTCTCTCTTGTAGGAGAATCAGGATCTGGTAAGACTACTATTGGTCGAGCTATTATCGGCCTTAATGATACCAGTTCAGGTGATATCTTCTACGAAGGCAAAAAGATTAATGGTAAAAAGTCAAAAGCAGAAGAAGCGGACTTGATTCGCAAGATTCAGATGATTTTCCAAGACCCAGCAGCTAGCCTGAATGAACGTGCAACAGTTGACTATATCATATCTGAGGGTCTTTATAATTACCATTTGTTTGATAGTGAAGAAGACCGTCAAAGAAAAGTCAAAGATATCATCAATGAAGTTGGTTTGTTGGCTGAGCATTTAACTCGCTATCCTCACGAATTCTCTGGTGGACAGCGTCAGCGGATTGGGATTGCTCGTGCTTTAGTCATGCAACCAGATTTCGTAATTGCTGATGAGCCGATTTCAGCCTTGGATGTATCTGTTCGAGCTCAGGTCCTAAATCTTTTGAAAAAATTCCAAAAAGAGCTTGGCTTGACATACCTGTTTATTGCCCATGACCTTTCGGTAGTTCGTTTTATTTCTGATCGTATCGCCGTGATTTACAAAGGTGTCATTGTAGAAGTAGCTGAAACAGAAGAATTGTTCAACCATCCTGTCCATCCTTACACACAATCCCTGCTCTCAGCTGTTCCAATTCCAGACCCAATCTTAGAACGCAAGAAAGTGTTGAAGGTCTATGATCCTGAACAGCACGATTATTCTGTTGATAAACCAGAAATGTCTGAGATTCGTCCAGGACACTACGTCTGGGCTAATAAGGCTGAACTCGAAAAGTATAAACAAGAACAAGAATAGAAAAAAATGTCCGAAAGGGCATTTTTTTGCGCCTTTAAAAGAAAGAATGTAGGTCAATTTACCAGTCTCAAAGGTATGCGAAACAATCCAGCAATTTAAAAATAATATTTTTTAAATTTTTTTCAAAAAAGGTATTGACAGTTGGTAGGTATAGGTGATATACTAATATAGTTGTCGCGAAAGACAAAGCCCTTTGAAAACTGAACAAGACGAACCAAGTGCAGGGTGACATAGAGATATGTAACCTGTCAAAAAAACGAGAAAAATAAATCTGTCAGTGGACAGTAATGAGTGCGAACTCAAACTTTTTAATGAGAGTTTGATCCTGGCTCAGGACGAACGCTGGCGGCGTGCCTAATACATGCAAGTAGAACGCTGAAGAGAGGAGCTTGCTCTTCTTGGATGAGTTGCGAACGGGTGAGTAACGCGTAGGTAACCTGCCCTGGTAGCGGGGGGATAACTATTGGAAACGATAGCTAATACCGCATAAAATTGATTATCGCATGATAATTAATTGAAAGATGCAATTGCATCACTACCAGATGGACCTGCGTTGTATTAGCTAGTTGGTGAGGGTAACGGCTCACCAAGGCGACGATACATAGCCGACCTGAGAGGGTGATCAGCCACACTGGGACTGAGACACGGCCCAGACTCCTACGGGAGGCAGCAGTAGGGAATCTTCGGCAATGGACGGGAAGCCCTGACCGAGCAACGCCGCGTGAGTGAAGAAGGTTTTCGGATCGTAAAGCTCTGTTGTAAGAGAAGAACGGGTGTGAGGTGGAAAGTTCACACTGTGACGGTATCTTACCAGAAAGGGACGGCTAACTACGTGCCAGCAGCCGCGGTAATACGTAGGGTCCCGAGCGTTGTCCGGATTTATTGGGCGTAAAGCGAGCGCAGGCGGTTAGATAAGTCTGAAGTTAAAGGCTGTGGCTTAACCATAGTATGCTTTGGAAACTGTTTAACTTGAGTGCAGAGGGAGAGTGGAATTCCATGTGTAGCGGTGAAATGCGTAGATATATGGAGGAACACCGGTGGCGAAAGCAGCTCTCTGGCTCTGTAACTGACGCTGAGGCTCGAAAGCGTGGGGAGCAAACAGGATTAGATACCCTGGTAGTCCACGCCGTAAACGATGAGTGCTAGGGTGTTAGGCCCTTTCCGGGGCTTTAGTGCCGCAGCTAACGCATTAAAGCACTCCGCCTGGGGAGTACGACCGCAAGGTTGAAACTCAAAGGAATTGACGGGGGCCCGCACAAGCGGTGGAGCATGTGGTTTAATTCGAAGCAACGCGAAGAACCTTACCAGTCTTGACATCCCTCTGACCGCTCTAGAGATAGAGTTTTTCCTTCGGGACAGAGGTGACAGGTGGTGCATGGTTGTCGTCAGCTCGTGTCGTGAGATGTTGGGTTAAGTCCCGCAACGAGCGCAACCCCTATTGTTAGTTGCCATCATTCAGTTGGGCACTCTAGCGAGACTGCCGGTAATAAACCGGAGGAAGGTGGGGATGACGTCAAATCATCATGCCCCTTATGACCTGGGCTACACACGTGCTACAATGGCTGGTACAACGAGTCGCAAGCCGGTGACGGCAAGCTAATCTCTGAAAGCCAGTCTCAGTTCGGATTGTAGGCTGCAACTCGCCTACATGAAGTCGGAATCGCTAGTAATCGCGGATCAGCACGCCGCGGTGAATACGTTCCCGGGCCTTGTACACACCGCCCGTCACACCACGAGTTTGTAACACCCGAAGTCGGTGAGGGTAACCGCAAGGAGCCAGCCGCCTAAGGTGGGATAGATGATTGGGGTGAAGTCGTAACAAGGTAGCCGTATCGGAAGGTGCGGCTGGATCACCCTCCTTTCTAAGGAGTCCGTAAGGACACACGGAATGCACTTGAGTCTTGTTTAGTTTTGAGAGGGCTATGTGGGGCCTTAGCTCAGCTGGGAGAGCGCCTGCTTTGCACGCAGGAGGTCAGCGGTTCGATCCCGCTAGGCTCCATTATCTAGTTTGACTAGATAAAGAACTTGTCCATTGAAAAATTGAATACCGATATCAAATAGTAACAAGAAAAATAAACCGAAAAACGCTGTGAATATTAATGAGTTTAAGACTGAAAGGTCAAAAATAAGGTTAAGTTAGTAAGGGCGCACGGTGGATGCCTTGGCACTAGGAGCCGATGAAGGACGTGACAAACGACGAAATGCCTCGGGGAGCTGTAAGTAAGCACTTGATCCGGGGGTGTCCGAATGGGGGAACCCAACAGGTTGATGCCTGTTACCCATTTCTGTTAAGGAAATGAGGAGGAAGACGCAGTGAACTGAAACATCTAAGTAGCTGCAGGAAGAGAAAGCAAAAGCGATTGCCTTAGTAGCGGCGAGCGAAGAGGCAGGAGGGCAAACCGAAGAGTTTACTCTTCGGGGTTGTAGGACTGCAATGTGGACTCAGAATTTATAGAAGAATGACTTGGGAAAGTCAGCCAAAGAGAGTAAGAGCCTCGTATTTTAAATAGATTCTGTACCTAGCAGTATCCTGAGTACGGCGGGACACGTGAAATCCCGTCGGAATCTGGGAGGACCATCTCCCAACCCTAAATACTCCCTAGTGACCGATAGTGAACCAGTACCGTGAGGGAAAGGTGAAAAGCACCCCGGGAGGGGAGTGAAATAGAACCTGAAACCGTGTGCCTACAACAAGTTCGAGCCCGTTAATGGGTGAGAGCGTGCCTTTTGTAGAATGAACCGGCGAGTTACGATATGATGCGAGGTTAAGTTGAAGAGACGGAGCCGTAGGGAAACCGAGTCTGAATAGGGCGCCTTAGTATCATGACGTAGACCCGAAACCATGTGACCTACCCATGAGCAGGTTGAAGGTGCGGTAAAACGCACTGGAGGACCGAACCAGGGCACGTTGAAAAGTGCTTGGATGACTTGTGGGTAGCGGAGAAATTCCAAACGAACTTGGAGATAGCTGGTTCTCTCCGAAATAGCTTTAGGCTAGCGTCGACATCAAGATTCTTGGAGGTAGAGCACTGTTTGGGTGAGGGGTCCATCCCGGATTACCAATCTCAGATAAACTCCGAATGCCAATGAATTATGGTCGGCAGTCAGACTGCGAGTGCTAAGATCCGTAGTCGAAAGGGAAACAGCCCAGACCACCAGCTAAGGTCCCAAAATAATTGTTAAGTGGAAAAGGATGTGGGGTTGCACAGACAACTAGGATGTTAGCTTAGAAGCAGCTATTCATTCAAAGAGTGCGTAATAGCTCACTAGTCGAGTGACCCTGCGCCGAAAAATGTACCGGGGCTAAAACAATTTACCGAAGCTGTGGATCCCTTTAGGGGATGGTAGGGAGAGCGTTCTATGTGTGGAGAAGGTGTACCGTGAGGAGCGCTGGAACGCATAGAAGTGAGAATGCCGGTATGAGTAGCGCAAGACAGGTGAGAATCCTGTCCACCGTAAGACTAAGGTTTCCAGGGGAAGGCTCGTCCGCCCTGGGTTAGTCGGGACCTAAGGAGAGACCGAAAGGTGTATCCGATGGCCAACAGGTTGAGATTCCTGTACTAGAGTATGAAGTGATGGAGGGACGCAGTAGGCTAACTCGTGCGTACGAATGGATGTACGTCTAAGCAGTGAGGCGTGGTATGAGTCAAATGCTTATACCTCTAACGTTGAGCTGTGATGGGGAGCGAAGTTTAGTAGCGAGTGAGTGATGTCACACTGCCAAGAAAAGCTTCTAGCGTTGTATCATACTCTACCCGTACCGCAAACCGACACAGGTAGTCGAGGCGAGTAGCCTCAGGTGAGCGAGAGAACTCTCGTTAAGGAACTCGGCAAAATGACCCCGTAACTTCGGGAGAAGGGGTGCTGACTTTGGTCAGCCGCAGTGAATAGGCCCAAGCAACTGTTTATCAAAAACACAGCTCTCTGCTAAATCGTAAGATGATGTATAGGGGGTGACGCCTGCCCGGTGCTGGAAGGTTAAGAGGAGTGCTTAGCGGTAACGCGAAGGTATGAATTGAAGCCCCAGTAAACGGCGGCCGTAACTATAACGGTCCTAAGGTAGCGAAATTCCTTGTCGGGTAAGTTCCGACCCGCACGAAAGGCGTAATGATTTGGGCACTGTCTCAACGAGAGACTCGGTGAAATTTTAGTACCTGTGAAGATGCAGGTTACCCGCGACAGGACGGAAAGACCCCATGGAGCTTTACTGCAGTTTGATATTGAGTGTCTGTGCCACATGTACAGGATAGGTAGGAGCCTATGAAATCGGGACGCCAGTTTCGATGGAGGCGTTGTTGGGATACTACCCTTGTGTTATGGCCACTCTAACCCGGTAGGTTCATCATCTACGGAGACAGTGTCTGACGGGCAGTTTGACTGGGGCGGTCGCCTCCTAAAAGGTAACGGAGGCGCCCAAAGGTTCCCTCAGACTGGTTGGAAATCAGTCGCAGAGTGTAAAGGTATAAGGGAGCTTGACTGCGAGAGCTACAACTCGAGCAGGGACGAAAGTCGGGCTTAGTGATCCGGTGGTTCCGCATGGAAGGGCCATCGCTCAACGGATAAAAAAGCTACCCTAGGGGATAACAGGCTTATCTCCCCAAGAGTTCACATCGACGGGGAGGTTTGGCACCTCGATGTCGGCTCGTCGCATCCCTGGGGCTGTAGTCGGTCCCAAGGGGTTGGGCTGTTCGCCCATTAAAGCGGCACGCGAGCTGGGTTCAGAACGTCGTGAGACAGTTCGGTCCCTATCCGTCGCGGGCGTAGGAAATTTGAGAGGATCTGCTCCCTAGTACGAGAGGACCAGAGTGGACTTACCGCTGGTGTACCAGTTGTTCTGCCAAGAGCATCGCTGGGTAGCTATGTAGGGAAGGGATAAACGCTGAAAGCATCTAAGTGTGAAACCCACCTCAAGATGAGATTTCCCATAACGCAAGTTAGTAAGAGCCCTGAGAGAAGATCAGGTTGATAGGTTAGAAGTGGAAGTGTGGTGACACATGGAGCGGACTAATACTAATCGCTCGAGGACTTATCCTAGAATAAGAAATTCATCAGAGTGCAGCGAATGGTTTAGAGAAATGTGAGATTTGATATTGTATTCAATTTTGAGTTGACAAGGCTTGTCTGAGAGGACAGGACAGTTAATTCAATAGTTAAGTGACGATAGCCTAGGAGATACACCTGTACCCATGCCGAACACAGCAGTTAAGCCCTAGAACGCCGGAAGTAGTTGGGGGTTGCCCCCTGTGAGATATGGTAGTCGCTTAGCAGTTATCCGCCATAGCTCAGTTGGTAGTAGCGCATGACTGTTAATCATGATGTCGTAGGTTCGAGTCCTACTGGCGGAGTTTCAAAGAGGTTTTACCTCTTTTTTTATTTTTACTGATAGAATATACTGGAGACGGAGACAAGGTATTCTATAGTCTTATTGATGAGCTATGAAACTTCTATTAGTTCTTAGTGTATTCTAAAGTTTGACTTTGTATTCTTTATAGTTGAATGAAAAAAGCAGAAGTTAGTCAGTGACTAGTTTCTGCTTTTTTGATCAGAGTTTGTTTGATAAAAATGGTTTCTAAATCTGGACTTACTTTAGAGTTTGGGGTTCAAAGAAAGCTCGGTAAAGTGCGCGAATGGCCGCTTTTTCTTGATTTTTTTCAACAACAAACATGATGGATACTTCGCTTGAACCTTGGGACATCATTTGAATGTTGATGTTGTTTTCTGAAAGAGCTTTGGTTGCAGTGGCTGTAACCCCGATATGACTCTTCATTTTCTCGCCAACAATCATGATAATGGAAAGGTCGTGTTCGATTTCTGCATGATCAACCTCTGCTTTTTGGACAAGTTGTCGAAGGATCTCTTCCTCTTTGATAGGAGTTAATTCGCGCTCACGTAAGATAATAGAGAGGTCGTCGATTCCTGTAGGCATGTGCTCCCAACCAATATTCAAATCTTCTAGAATTTGAAGGACGCGTCTACCAAAGCCGATTTCTCTATTCATCAGGTACTTAGACATGTTAATGCTGACAAAGCCTGCATCTCCAGCAATTCCAACGACTGGTAGATGGTCCTTGCTGTGTTTATGGACAATTTGAGTACCTGGATGTTCTGGATTGTTGGTATTTTTAATAACCAGCGGGATTTTGCCGCGGTAAGCTGGAAGCAGAGCTTCATCATGGAGAACTGTAAAGCCAGCGTAGGCCAATTCACGCATTTCCCGATAGGTTAGCTCAGGAATGGAATGTGGTTTGTGAACGATGCCGGGATGGGCAGCAAAGATTCCGTCAACATCAGTAAAGTTTTCATAAACATCTGCTTTGACTCCCGCAGCAATGATAGAGCCGGTAATATCAGAACCTCCGCGAGAAAATGTACAGATTTGTCCATCTTGAGTTACACCAAAGAAACCAGGAATAACTAGAACTTCATCAGAATTGTTGAGTTCTTCAATCTTATCATAGCTGGAAGGAAGAATTCTTGCATTGCCAGGTTCACTGGAAACGACGAGTCCTGCTTCTCTTGGATGTACGTAGCTAGCTGGAACGCCATTTTGACTGAAATAAGCTGCAATTAATTTGGCATTGTTGTTTTCTCCTGCAGCAAGAAAAGTATCATAAAGAAATGCATTATCTTCAATTGGCAAAGTAGCAAGGCTTGTGATGCTTTTGGAAATTTTCTCCAGAACTTTGGTTTCAAACCAAGTTCTGCCACCATATCTGCATAGCGATTGATAATCCACTGTTGGTTTGGTGTGACATCATTTCCTGCAATATACTCTCGGTAATATTTAATCAGGGCATCGGTTACTTTGATATCGTCATCATGGCGTTTTCCTGGCGCTGATACTACAACAAATCGACGTTCAGGATCAGATTTGACAATGTTCAAAAACTTTTTTTCTAATTGAGTCGCAGAAGCCAGTGAACTTCCACCAAATTTTACAACTTTCATTGGTTCTCCTATCTTATTTTTAAAAAAATTATAACAAAATTCTGAAAATTATTCAAACGCTGTTTTTTTATACTATTTTTTTATCCAAATTATTACTTTCACACTTCAAATTTGAAGACCATCTAATTTTTTTCCCATTTTTTTTATTTCCTTTCTTTTATATTTTATGATAAAAATATAAGTTGTGTATAATTTGAATATCAAATTATTTAAGAATAAAAACAAAAACGGCTGATTTGAAATCGGGTCGGGAATGGAGCTGAAATGACATTTAATGGAATTCTCTATCATGTAGCAGATGAGGTAGCAACGATTACTTTCAATCGTCCTGAAGTTTCAAATGGCTTTAATATTCCTATGTGTGAGGAAATTTTAGAGGCTATTGAACTTGCTGCTAAGGATGAGTCCGTCAAATTTTTAGTTATCAATGCGAATGGAAAGGTTTTTTCAGTGGGTGGAGACTTGGCTGAGATGCAGAGAGCAGTCAGTGATGATAATGTCCAATCCTTGGTGAAAATCGCTGAACTGGTGAATGATATTTCCTTTGCTATGAAGCGTCTGCCTAAGCCTGTTATCATGAGTGTTGATGGCCCTGTTGCTGGTGCGGCTGCTAATATGGTCGTTGCAGCAGATTTCTGTATTGCCACTGAAAAATCCCGCTTCATTCAGGCCTTTGTTGGGGTTGGTCTGGCGCCAGATGCTGGCGGTCTTTACTTACTGACTCGTGCTATCGGGGTGACTCGTGCGACCCATCTGGTTATGACTGGGGAAGCTCTGACTGCAGAGAAAGCTCTGGATTACGGCTTGCTTTATAAAGTCTGTGAAGCAGAAAAGTTGGAAAAAACAACGGAACAGTTGCTGAAGAAGCTGAAACGAGGCTCTCTAAATTCTTACAGAGCCATGAAAGAAATGGTTTGGAAGAGTCTGTTCAGCGGCTGGTCTGAGTATGCTGAGCTAGAATTGGAACTGCAGAAATCGCTGGCTTTCACAGAAGATTTCAAAGAGGGAGTTCGGGCTTACTCTGAGAAACGTCGTCCAAACTTCACAGGTAAATAATGTATTGGTTCAAGGTTGCTTAATTTGCAAGTTGTTTACGGAAATATTTGAAAATCAAATTAATTTTCAAAAAAGCTTGCAAATTACTTTTCTATCTGATAAAATTTGATTGTCAAAGTATTTTCTTAAGGAGGGTTGGTTTTGAATTTTCAGTTAGTAAATGATTACTTAACGTCTATTTTCAATAATGTCTTGGTTATTGAAGAATCGAGCCTAAGAAGCAGTCGCTTCAACGATGTCTCCATTAAGGAAATGCATACGATAGATGTCATCGGTACAACCCCCAATGCTACTCCAAGTGATATATCACGAGAATTGATGGTTACTTTGGGAACTGTTACGACCAGTTTGAATAATCTGGAGCGTAAGGGGTATATTGAGCGGCGTCGGTCGGAAGTTGACCGTCGTGTGGTGCATCTGAATTTGACAAAGAATGGGCGGCTTTTGTATCGTCTCCACAAGCGATTCCACAACCGCATGGTCATGCAAGTAGTGGATGGGATGAGTCCAGAAGAGAGACAAGTGATGCAAAAGGGCCTGCAAAATTTATATAGTTTCCTAGAGGATTTGAAATAATGAACTATGCTAAGATTAGCCAGGTGGCTCATTATGCTCCCCGTCAGGTTGTCAGCAATGATGATCTAGCCGAGATTATGGATACCAGTGATGAGTGGATTTCAAGTCGAACTGGGATTAAAAACCGCCATTTATCGTCAGATGAAACGACCAGTGATTTAGCTACAAAAGTAGCAGAGAATTTGCTGCAAAAGTCAGGAATTTCTGCTCAGGACCTGGACTTTATCATTGTTGCCACTATTACGCCGGATTCTTTAATGCCTTCAGCTGCTGCGAGAGTACAGGCCAATATTGGGGCTAAGAATGCATTTGCCTTTGATCTGACGGCGGCCTGCAGTGGCTTTATCTTTGCCCTATCTACTGGGGAAAAATTTATTTCTTCAGGCCGTTATCAAAAAGGTCTAGTCATAGGAAGTGAGACGCTCTCTAAGACGGTAGATTGGTCAGATCGTTCAACGGCTGTTCTCTTTGGAGATGGTGCTGGCGGTGTCCTGTTGGAAAGTGCTTCAGAACAGCATTTTTTGGCAGAAAGTCAGTTTACGGACGGATCTCGCGGAGATAGTCTGACCTGCGGAAAAATCGGTTTGTCTTCACCTTTTTCTGAAAAAGGTGAGAATCAGCCTTATCTGACAATGGACGGTAGAGCTATTTTCGACTTTGCTATTCGTGATGTTGCTCGTTCTATTAAAGAAACCATTGAAAGCAGTCAGCTTTCAGCGGAAGATTTGGATTTTCTGTTGCTGCATCAGGCCAATATCCGTATTTTGGATAAAATGGCTAAGAAGCTTGGTATTGCGCGGGAGAAACTTCCAGCCAATATGATGGAATATGGCAATACTAGTGCAGCTAGCATCCCGATTTTATTATCTGAGTGTGTGGAGCAAGGACTAATCAAACTGAACGGAAATCAGACAATTTTGATGTCAGGTTTTGGTGGAGGTTTGACATGGGGCACGCTTATTGTTACAATTTAGTTAATCAAGTGGAAACACATGATAAAAAATATTTTATTTTTAAAGGAGTCTATCCATGGCAGTATTTGAAAAAGTACAAGAAATTATCGTTGAAGAACTTGGCAAAGAGCCATCAGAAGTTACTCTTGAGTCAACTTTCGATGATCTTGAAGCAGATTCATTGGACTTGTTCCAAGTGATTTCAGAAATTGAAGATGCATTTGACATCCAAATCGAAACTGAAGAAGGTTTGAACACAGTTGGTGATTTGGTTGCTTATGTAGAAGAAAAAACTAAATAAGCAAGTAACTGAGAGTATCGAAAGATATTCTCTCTTGTTTAGGTAATAGTTTGACTGTCAAAGTAAAGAAAATACATCTAGCGTGTGGTAGTTTGAAATCAAGCTATTACTTAAGCAATGATAAAAGGAAGGTATTATGCAAACACGTATTACAGAATTATTGAACATTGATTATCCTATTTTCCAAGGCGGGATGGCCTGGGTTGCTGACGGTGACTTGGCTGGAGCGGTTTCAAAAGCTGGCGGTCTTGGTATCATTGGTGGCGGAAATGCACCCAAGGAAGTGGTAAAGGCTAATATTGACAAGATTAAGTCTTTGACAGACCGTCCTTTCGGTGTTAATATCATGCTCCTGTCTCCTTTTGCGGACGACATTGTGGATCTCGTCATTGAAGAGGGAGTAAAAGTAGTAACAACTGGTGCGGGTAATCCAAGCAAGCACATGGCTCGTTTCCATGAAGCGGGGATTACAGTTATCCCTGTTGTGCCAAGTGTGGCCTTGGCTAAGCGGATGGAAAAAATCGGTGCGGATGCGGTCATTGCAGAAGGTATGGAAGCCGGCGGTCATATCGGAAAATTGACTACCATGTCCTTGGTTCGTCAGGTTGCAGAAGCAGTCAGCATTCCGGTTATTGCTGCCGGTGGTATTGCTGATGGTGCTGGGGCTGCGGCTGGCTTTATGCTGGGAGCGGAGGCCGTTCAGGTCGGAACTCGCTTTGTTGTTGCTAAGGAATCCAATGCCCATCAAAACTATAAGAACATGATTTTGAAGGCTCGCGATATTGATACGACTATCTCTGCCCAGCATTTCGGCCATGCGGTTCGTGCTATCAAGAATAAGCTGACGCGTGATTTCGAAAAGGCAGAAAAAGAAGCCTTCAAGCAAGAAAATCCAGATTTGACTGTTTTTGAAAATCTGGGTGCTGGTGCTTTGGCCAATGCGGTTGTTCGCGGAGATGTGGAAATGGTTCCGTCATGTCTGGTCAAATTGCTGGTTTAATCAGTAAGGAAGAAACAGTCGAAGAGATCCTCAAAGATATCTACTATGGTGCTGCTGAGAAGATTCAGCAGGAAGCAAAACGTTGGGCAGGAGTAACTAGAAATGACTAAAAGAGCCTTTCTCTTTGCCGGTCAGGGAGCGCAGTACCTTGGAATGGGGCGTGAGCTTTATGATCAGTATGAGCTTGTGCGGTTAACTTTTGATGAAGCTAGCCAAGTTCTAGGCTATGATGTCCGAGCTTTGATCGATCAAGATGAAGAAAAGCTCAATCAAACTCGCTACACGCAACCGGCTATTTTAACAACTTCAGTAGCTATATATCGCCTCTTGGCTGATAAGGGAATCGAGCCTGATATGGTAGCAGGTCTCTCGCTTGGAGAATATTCTGCTTTGGTGGCTGCGGGCGCTCTTGATTTTAAGACTGCAGTGGGCTTGGTCGCTAAGCGGGGTAGCTTCATGGAAGAGGCTGCTCCAGCTGGCTCTGGGAAAATGGTCGCTGTTTTAAATGCTGAGGTTTCTCTTATTGAAGAGGTCTGTCAGGAAGCAAGCGCTATTGGTGTAGTCTCACCAGCCAACTATAATACGCCTAGTCAGATTGTTATTGGTGGAGAAGTGGCAGCAGTGGACAAGGCTGTGGGGCTTTTGAAAGATGCTGGTGTCAAGCGCTTAATCCCGCTCAATGTATCCGGACCTTTCCATACAGCGCTTTTAAAGCCAGCCAGTGAACGATTGGCAGAAGTCTTGGAAACAGTTGAGTTTTCAGATTTTGTACGGCCATTAGTCGGAAATACTGAAGCAACTGTGATGGAAAAAGAAAGAGTCAAAGAGCTTTTGACTCGTCAGGTAATGGAGCCAGTGCGCTTTTATGACAGCATTGCTACAATGCAGAAAGCTGGTGTGACTGAATTTATCGAAATCGGTCCTGGCAAAGTTCTGTCTGGTTTTATTAAGAAAATTGATAAATCTGCAGATGTACGCCAAGTTGAAGATGTAGAAAGTTTGAATGCTCTTCTAGAAAAATAATGAGGAATCATCATGGAATTACAAAACAAGAATGTGTTAATTACAGGGTCCGCTCGTGGGATTGGGCTGGCAATTGCGCATAAATTTGCCAGTGTCGGAGCCAATGTTATCTTAAACGGACTAAGCGGGATTTCTGATGATATTTTGGCTGAATTTGCCGGCTATTCTGGTAAAGTCGTGGCTGTTATTGGGGATGTGTCTAAATCTGCGGATGCTCAGCGGATAGTGGAAGAAGCTGTTGCGGCTCTGGGGTCTGTTGATGTATTGGTCAATAATGCTGGTATTACCCGTGATAAGCTCATGCTGAAAATGACGGAAGAAGATTTTGAGCAGGTGTTGAAAGTGAATCTGACTGGAACGTTCAATATGACACAATCAGTCCTGAAACCGATGACAAAAGCTCGTCAGGGTGCTATTATCAACCTATCGAGTGTCGTTGGTTTGGCTGGAAATATCGGTCAGGCAAACTATGCAGCTTCCAAGGCCGGTCTGATTGGTTTTTCTAAGTCAGTAGCCCGTGAAGTGGCAGCGCGTAATATCCGTGTCAACTGCATTGCCCCTGGCTTTATCGCATCTGATATGACAGATGTGCTTCCAGAAAAAATCAAGGAAGCGTCTTTGGCACTCATTCCGATGAAGCGTTTTGGTACTCCGGAAGAAGTAGCAGATGTTGCTCTCTTCTTGGCAGGACAAGAATATCTGACGGGTCAAGTCATCACGATTGATGGCGGCTTTACTATGCAGTAAGTACAGATTTTGAATATTAACGAGTAGAAATCAGTTGATTCATCTAAATAAAGGAGCTCAATATGAAACTTAATCGAGTTGTTGTAACAGGATACGGTTTAACTTCACCTATCGGCAATACTCCAGAAGAATTCTGGAATAATTTAAAAGAAGGCAATATTGGAATCGGTCCAATTACTAAATTTGATCATAGTGAATACAGTGTTCACAATGCGGCGGAAATTCAGGATTTCCCTTTTGATAAATACTTTGTCAAAAAGGATACCAATCGTTATGATAATTACACACTTTATGCAATTTATGCTTCCCAGGAAGCGGTCAACAATGCTCACTTAGATGTAGATGCGTTGGATAAGGATCGCTTTGGTGTCATTGTGGCTTCAGGTATCGGTGGGATTCAGGAAATTGAAGAGCAGGTTGTTCGCTTGCATGAAAAAGGTCCTAAACGTATCAAACCTTTGACCTTGCCAAAAGCCCTGCCAAATATGGGGGCAGGAAATGTTGCGATGCGCTTTGGAGCCAATGGTATCTGTAAGTCTGTCAATACAGCTTGTGCCTCAGCTAACGATGCGATTGGTGAAGCTTTCCGCTCAATTAAGTTCGGTTATCAAGATGTGATGCTGGTTGGTGGCTCAGAAGCTTCTATTACACCATTTGCGATTGCTGGTTTCCCCAGGCTCTGACTGCTCTTTCTACGACAGAAGATCCTAAGCGTGCTTCTATTCCTTTTGACAAGGACCGCAATGGTTTTGTCATGGGTGAAGGTTCTGGTATGCTGGTTCTGGAAAGCTTGGAACATGCTGAGAAGCGTGGAGCTACTATCTTAGCTGAGGTGGTAGGATACGGTCATACTTGTGACGCTTACCATATGACCTCTCCGCATCCAGAAGGTTTGGGCGCTATCAAGGCGATCAAACAGGCAGTTGAAGAAGCTGAAATTGAACCAAAAGATGTAGCTTATGTCAATGCTCATGGTACATCAACTCCTGCTAACGAAAAAGGCGAAAGCGGAGCCATTGTTTCTGTCTTTGGTAAAGATGTAGCGGTGTCTTCTACTAAATCCTTTACAGGACATCTGCTCGGTGCAGCGGGCGCGGTTGAGGCTATTGCGACGATTGAAGCAATGCGTCATAGCTATGTGCCAAAAACAGCTGGTACAACAGAGCTGCCAGACTATATTGAAGCCAACGTTATTTACGGTCAAGGTAAGGAACAGGAAATCCCTTATGCGATTTCCAATACGTTTGGCTTTGGCGGCCACAATGCAGTTCTTGCCTTTAAACGCTGGGAGGCTTAAAAACCTATGAATATCAACGAAATTAAAGATTTAATGGCGCAGTTTGACCAGTCTAGTCTGCGTGAGTTTTCTTACAAAAATCAGAGTGATGAGCTGACTTTTAGTAAGAATGAAGGTCAGGCTGCAGTTCCAACAGCCAGCGCTGCTCCAATTGCTGCACCTTTGCAGGCTGCGAGTGCACCTGTGATTGAACCAACTCCTCAAGCAGCTCCATCTGTTGAGCCTGAAACAGCTTCAGAAGCTCCGGCACCTGCTGCTGAAGGTGATGTTGTGGAAAGTCCTTTGGTTGGTGTGGCATACTTAGCAGCAGGTCCAGACAAGCCGCCGTTTGTATCAGTTGGAGACCAAGTTAAAAAGGTCAAACCCTGATGATTATTGAAGCAATGAAGGTCATGAATGAAGTTCCAGCACCCAAAGATGGTCTGGTTACAGAAATTCTGGTTCAGAATGAAGAAATGGTTGAATTTGGGAAAGGGCTGGTACGCATCAAATGATTGATATTAATTCAATAAAAGAAGCACTTCCGCACCGCTACCCAATGCTTTTGGTGGATCGTGTTTTGGAAGTTAGCGAAGATGAGATTGTCGCTCTGAAAAATGTGACAGTCAATGAGTCTTTCTTTAACGGGCATTTTCCTCAATATCCTGTTATGCCAGGTGTCTTAATCATGGAAGCTCTGGCTCAAACAGCCGGTGTGCTGGAATTGTCTAAAGATGAAAACAAGGGCAAATTAGTCTTCTACGCTGGCATGGACAAGGTTAAGTTCAAGAAGCAAGTTGTACCAGGTGATCAGCTGATTATGACAGCTAAGTTTGTTAAGCGTCGCGGAACCATTGCGGTTGTAGAGGCGAAAGCAGAAGTTGATGGAAAACTTGCAGCCAGCGGTACTTTGACCTTTGCGATTGGCCAGTAGATAAAAGGAGCTTTCACCATGTTTCGTAAAATTTTAATTGCTAACCGTGGGGAAATTGCGGTCAGAATTATTCGTGCAGCTCGCGAGTTGGGAATTGATACGGTAGCTGTTTATTCAACAGCTGACAAGGAAGCACTCCATACCCTACTGGCTGATGAGGCTGTCTGTATCGGTCCAGCCAAGTCAACTGATTCTTATCTAAATATGAACGCTGTCCTGTCTGCTGCTGTTCTGACAGGTGCAGAAGCCATTCATCCTGGTTTTGGTTTTTTGAGCGAAAACTCTAAATTTGCGACCATGTGCGAAGAAGTCGGCATTAAATTTATTGGGCCTTCAGGTGCTGTTATGGACATGATGGGGGACAAGATTAATGCTCGGGCTCAGATGATTAAAGCGAAAGTACCAGTTATCCCAGGTTCTGATGGAGAAGTTCATACCTCTGAAGAAGCTTTGGAAGTTGCAGAAAAGATTGGTTATCCAGTCATGCTTAAAGCTTCTGCTGGAGGCGGCGGCAAAGGCATTCGTAAGGTTGAAAAGGCTGAGGATTTAGTAGCTGCCTTTGAGTCTGCTTCTAGCGAAGCCAAAGCGGCCTTTGGTAATGGTGCCATGTATATGGAGCGAGTCATCTATCCAGCGCGCCATATTGAAGTGCAGATTTTAGCTGATCAGCAGGGGCATGTAGTCCACTTGGGCGAGCGGGATTGCTCTTTGCAGCGTAATAATCAGAAAGTACTGGAAGAAAGTCCATCTGTGGCAATTGGGAAAACCTTGCGTCAGCAGATTGGTGAAGCAGCTGTTCGGGCTGCTCAGTCTGTCGGCTATGAAAATGCTGGTACAATTGAGTTTCTGCTTGATGAAGCCAAGGGTGAATTCTACTTTATGGAGATGAACACTCGGGTGCAGGTTGAGCATCCAGTCACCGAGTTTGTTACCGGTGTGGATATTGTAAAAGAGCAAATTAAGATCGCAAACGGTCAAGAGCTGTCCTTCAGCCAGGATGATGTTGAAATCCGAGGGCATGCGATTGAGTGTCGGATCAATGCTGAAAATCCAGCCTTTAACTTTGCGCCGAGTCCAGGTAAGATTTCAAATGTTTATCTGCCAAGCGGTGGAGTGGGGCTGCGCGTCGATTCAGCCGTCTATCCTGGCTACACCATCCCCCCTTACTACGATAGCATGATTGCGAAGATAATTGTTCATGGGGAAAATCGCTTTGATGCTTTGATGAAGATGCAGCGTGCACTCTATGAACTAGAAATTGACGGTGTTGTGACCAACAGCGGCTTCCAACTGGACTTAATCTCAGATCCTAATGTAATTGCTGGTGATTATGACACAGCCTTTCTCATGGAGAAGTTCCTTCCGGCTTATCAAGAGAAACAATAGATGAGACATGTAAGAGCTGCTCTGTAAACTAAAAAGACGGCGGCTCTTGCAGTTTGATGTGCCTGAGTATAAAATCTTGAAAAGGAGAAGACGTAAACGATGGCTTTGTTTTCAAAGAAGGATAAATATATCCGTATCAATCCTAATCGAGCGAGTCGGGAAAAGCCTCAAGCAAAGCCTGAGGTACCAGACGAACTCTTTTCGAAATGCCCAGGTTGTAAGCATACCATTTACCAAAAAGATCTTGGAAATGACAGTGTGTGTCCTAACTGTGGCTATAATTTCCGTATTTCTGCTCATGAGCGCTTAAATCTAACTGTGGATGAGAATAGTTTTGAGGAGATGTTCACTGGAATTGAAACCAAGGATCCTCTGAACTTCCCTAACTATCAGGAGAAATTAGCACTTACCCGTGAGAAGACAGGGCTAGATGAGGCGGTTCTGACTGGGACGGCTAGTATCAAGGGGCATAAAACGGCGCTTGGAATCATGGATTCAAACTTTATCATGGCTTCTATGGGGACAGTTGTGGGTGAAAAAATTACCCGTCTCTTTGAGTATGCGACAGAACATAAATTACCAGTCGTTCTGTTTACGGCTTCTGGTGGTGCCCGCATGCAGGAGGGCATTATGAGCTTGATGCAGATGGCTAAGGTCTCAGCGGCTGTTCAGCGGCACTCTGCAGCAGGCCTCTTCTATCTGACCGTCTTGACGGACCCGACGACTGGTGGTGTCACAGCCTCTTTCGCAATGGAAGGTGATATTATTCTGGCTGAAACACAGGCTCTGGTTGGATTTGCTGGGCGTCGAGTTATTGAGTCCACGGTTCGTGAGAAGCTGCCAGATGATTTTCAAAAGGCTGAATTTCTCATGGAGCATGGTTTTGTGGATGCCATCGTCAAGCGTGGTGATATGAGAGATACACTTGCTACCTTATTAGCATTCCATGGAGGTCAAGCATGACAAAAATCACTCGGATTATTAAAGAAGCGCGTGATCAGGCTCGTTTGACTGCGCTGGATTTTGCACAAGGAATTTGATAACTTCGTCGAGCTGCATGGGGATCGCTCTTTTCGAGATGACGGTGCAGTGATTGGCGGTATTGGGACGCTAAAGGGTCAGCCTGTAACGGTGGTCGGTATTCAAAAGGGCCGTAATTTGCAGGACAATCTGCGCCGAAACTTTGGACAGCCGCATCCGGAAGGCTACCGTAAGGCTCTGCGCCTCATGAAGCAGGCGGAAAAATTTGGCCGTCCTGTGGTAACCTTTATCAATACGGCAGGTGCTTATCCTGGTGTCGGTGCTGAGGAGCGTGGCCAAGGGGAAGCTATTGCCCGTAACTTGATGGAAATGAGCAATCTCAAAGTACCGATTATTGCTATTATTATTGGTGAAGGTGGCTCTGGCGGAGCCTTGGCTTTGGCTGTAGCGGATAAGGTCTGGATGCTGGAAAACTCTATGTATGCAGTTCTCAGTCCAGAAGGCTTTGCTTCTATCCTCTGGAAAGACGGTAGCCGCGCTATGGAAGCGGCAGAACTGATGAAAATTACTTCACACGAGCTCTTGCAGATGGAAGTGGTGGATAAGGTTATTCCTGAAAGAGGCTTTAACAACCATGAATTACTGGCTGCAGTGAAAGAAGAAATTGCTGCTGAGTTGGATAGTCTGTCTAAGCTTCCCTTGGAGCAATTACTGGAAAATCGCTATCAGAGATTCAGGAAATATTAAAAAAATCGAAGCCAAAAGGCTTCTTTTTCTCTTTTTGGATTCTTGTTTGGAATTAATGTGGAACCACCTTACGAGGGGAATATATTTTAGTTTGAAAAATTGCATTATATTCTCTTTATAGGACCTATATAAAATATATATTATACAAGCCATTTGTCCTATGTTAAGATAGTTTCTAATTAAAAGAAATGAGGTTTCATATGTCAGAATTTACTATCCACACGATTGAGTCCGCACCAGCTGAGGTAAAAGAAGTCCTGGAAACTGTTCAAAAAGATAACGGTGGCTACATTCCCAATCTTATCGGTCTTTTGGCCAATGCACCAACTGCTTTGGAAACTTATCGGACGGTTGGAGCAATCAATCGCCGTAACAGCCTGACACCGACTGAGCGTGAAGTAGTGCAGATTACGGCTGCAGTTACTAATGGCTGTGCTTTCTGTGTAGCGGGTCATACAGCTTTTTCAATCAAGCAGATTCAAATGAATGATGATCTTTTAGAGGCTCTGCGCAATCGTACTCCGATTGATACAGATCCGAAGCTAGATACGCTTGCTAAATTTACCATTGCTGTCATCAATACCAAGGGACGGGTCGGAGATGAAGCCTTGGCAGACTTCCTAGAAGCGGGCTATACGCATGAGAATGCTCTGGATGTAGTTCTGGGTGTCAGCCTTGCGACTCTTTGCAATTATGCCAATAATCTGGCCAACACGCCAATTAATCCGGAATTGCAGCCTTATGCCTAGTCTTTGAGGAGGTGGCAAATGACATTTTTTTCAGAAGAGTTTATCAACTGGTTGGATGACCACGCTGACCAGATTGACAAAGAATCCTGTGCAGCGGGTAACCAATTGATTGAGCGTATCGCCGCTGAAGGAGCCTTTAGGGTTGGCGTTCCAGAAGAGCTGGGAGGCCGAGGTGGCAATGATACGGATGTGATTGAAGTGCTCAAGGAGCTGGCTCACCATTCCTTGACCGCCTCCTTTATCTCTTGGGGGCAAAGGACCTTTATTGATAACGTCTTAAAGTCTGCTAATCCCTACTTTAGAGACCACTATTTGGAAGGTCTCCTGTCAGGGGAATATGCAGGTGCGACAGCCCTGTCCAATGCTGTCAAATTCCTGTCGGACTTAGAAGAGTTAAATGTGTCTATTGTGGAGGAAGACGGACAGCTTTATCTCAAGGGACGTCTGCCTTGGGTAACCAATGCTCGCGCGGATCGCTTCCTCAGCATATTTGTTGCTGGTTTCGAAGATGGGAGCCGCCAGCCGCTGGTTCTGGCTGTGCCGTCTGACGCGGAGAATTTCTCCCGTTCAGCGGATCTAGAGTTTGTATCCTTGCAAGGGGGAAATACAGCTGCCCTGACCTTTAATCATGTACCTTTGCAAAAGGAATGGATTCTCGCTCAAAATGCCCAGGCCTTTTTGGCAGAAAATCGACCAGCTTTTCTAGGTTATCAGTTTGGTTTGGCTCTTGGCCTAGCAGAGAAGTCTCTGGAGGAGGTCGAAGCCAATCTGTCAGTCCGCTCTATTTGAGAGAGGAGTGGGAGGAGCAAGTGGCTGCTCTGACTGAAATCCAGGATCAGCTCTATAGAGGTCTTCTCCAGCCTGGCTATTTTGTTGAACGTCCTAAGGAGCTCTTCCAGCTGCGAATTGATATAGTTGATGTGGTAGCTCAAAGTCTGCTCTTGGAGCTGCAGGCTAGTGGAGGCAGAGGATATTTGAGTAATTCGACTTCTGGCTTTATCCGTCGTTGGAACGAAGGAGCATTTCTTCCCATTGTCTCACCGAGTGCAGTCCAGCTGCGGCATATTTTAGAAGTTTCATAGAAATGATGGCAAACAAACGTCTGATTGTCATTGAAAAGGGGCTTCAAAACATTACTATAAAGGAGTTGCTTCGTGAACAGCAAACGATCGCCCATTCTCTTATCTGGGTTGATTCTTGGCCTATTTGGCTTAGCTAATCTTTTACTGAACTACCATTCTATCTTTTTCCACTTCTTGAATGGTCTGGCATTGATACTTTGGCTTTATCTGACACTGGCTTTAGTACTGTCATTTTCGGACTATTGGCAGGATTTGCAAAAGGCCCCTTTCTTATCGAGCTTTGCGACTTATCCAATGGCTAGTATGCTCTTAGCTTCTTACCTAAGTAAGCTTGGCTTATTTTTGGTGAGCCAGTTTCTTTGGTACATGGCCTTGTTGCTGCATATTGTTCTAATAGCTATCTTTACATGGAAGTATGTGCTTAAGGCTGAGGGATTATCTTTGACCCCGAGCTGGACGGTTCTCTATGTTGGATTGGCCATGGCAAGCTTGACCCAGGGAGTAGTTCATCAGCTGCTTTTGGGCTATTTGGCTTGGTTTTTTGCTCTGCTACTGAGTTTGATTCTCTATCCCTTGTTTTACAAGGTTAGGCGGTCACAAAGGATGCCAGATACTTTAAAGCCACAGTGGGCCATTTACTGTGCACCTTTCTCGCTCCTGTTGGGAAGTTATATCCGTCTGGCTGGTTCTGATGCTGAAGGTTGGTTTGTCGCCTTGCTGCTCCTCTTATCGCAGGCTTTTTATCTCTTGGTTTTATGTCTTTTACCCCGCATTTTCCGACTGGGGCCTCAGCTTAGCTGGTCAGCCTTGACCTTTCCTCTTGTCAATACAGCTTTTGCCCTGAAACTAGGACTTGATTATCTAGGTTGGACCTGGCTTGTTTGGCTAAGTCATGCAGAAGCTCTGCTAGCCGTCGTAATTGTCCTCTATGTTTGTTTTTACTATACAGTCTCATTGCGAGCCAGAAAGATAACAAAAAATCCGAGATGATACTCTTTGAAAATCTGTTTTTGATTTTCTCTGAGTTGAACTCGGATTTTTTTAATTTTAGCAAAATAAGTCTGCATTCAGACCTAATGATACAGGCAAAGTATCAGGATAATCTGCTTTTTATTTTGGCGCTATAACTTCTAATCCACCCATGTATGGGCGCAGAACCTCTGGGATAGTCACAGAGCCATCTTCGTTTTGGTAATTTTCTAAGATAGCTGCCACTGTGCGTCCGACGGCCAGTCCAGAACCGTTGAGAGTATGAAGGAGTTTGACCTTACCATCTGCTTCGTCACGGTAGCGGATTTGTGCTCGACGAGCTTGGAAATCTTCTGTGTTAGAGCAACTAGAGATTTCACGGTAGGTGTTCTGAGCCGGAATCCAAACTTCCAAGTCGTAGGTCTTAGCGGCTGAGAAGCCCATATCTCCAGTACAGAGTGCTACAACGCGGTAAGGCAGATTCAGCTTTTGCAGGATATTTTCTGCGTTGGCAGTCATCTTTTCCAGCTCTTCATATGATTCTTCTGGCTTAGCAAATTTCACCATTTCAACCTTGTGGAATTGGTGCAAACGAATAAGACCGCGCGTGTCACGACCAGCAGAGCCCGCTTCAGAGCGGAATGATGGGCTCATAGCTGTGAAGTAGATTGGCAATTCTTTTCCGTCCAAATTTCATCTCGATAATAGTTGGTCAGTGGAACTTCAGCAGTCGGAATCAGAACGAAGTTGGTATCGCTTAGCTCAAAGGTATCTTCTTTGAACTTAGGATATTGCCCAGTCCCAAACATGGAATCGTGGTTTACCATATAAGGAGTGATGACTTCGGTGTAGCCTTCTTTGCCATGCTCATCCAGCATGAAGTTGTAGATAGCACGCTCTAATCGAGCTCCCAGCCCCTTATAGAAGAGGAAACGAGCACCAGTAACTTTTGCCCCACGTTCCCAGTCTAGGATGTCCAAATCTTCACCCAAATCCCAGTGAGCTTTAGCTTCAAAGTCAAATTGGCGCGGTGTACCCCAGCGACGAACTTCGACGTTTTCGTCCTCATCTGCTCCCACAGGAACACTATCATGAGGAATATTAGGCAATGTGGTGGTGAACTCGGTCAACTTAGCGTCTAGCTCAGCCAAAGTTGCGTCTAGGGTTTTGACTTCAGCAGAGAGTTTTTGCATGGCAGCAATCTTGTCATCTGCATTTTCTTTGTTGCGTTTAGCTTGAGCAATTTCAGCAGAAACAGTATTACGCTCTGCCTTGAGCTCTTCTACCTTTACCAATAAATCCCGACGTTCTTTGTCAATGGTTTTCATTTGGTTAAGGGTAGCAGCATCAACACCTCGCGTAGCTAATTTTTCAGCGACAGAATCAAAATCCGTACGAATGCGTTTTAAATCTAACATAGGGACCTCCAAAAATAAAAGCACTTTATGAAACTGTTGGAGCGGCAGAGCCGCGGTTCCATCCAACTTCACAAAAGTGCACTTGCTTAATTATTCATTTTTAAACTAACGGTAGAATTTCCTATTTTCTCCTTATCTGCTCACAGCCACCGCAGACTTTCTGAAAAGTGCCCAATAGTACTTATCCGTTTCGACTATTATACAGGATTTTCCGGAAAATGTAAATCCCAGGATAGGAAAAATCTTGACAGAAAAAGATAACTATGTTATCTTTAAATAAAGGTAACATAGTTATCTGAAGGAGTTCTTATGGTAAAACAAACAACGCGCGACCGTATGATTGAGAAGGCAAGCCAGCTTATCAGAGAGTATGGCTATCGGAATATTCCCTTGAGAAAACTGGCATCTCTGCTGGGGGTTACGACTGGTGCTTTTTACAAGGCTTTTTGAGAACAAGGAGGATCTTTTATTATCAGGTCTGTCTTTTGGGAAAAACCAGAGGCAGCTTAAGCGTTTAGAGGAGCAGTATCTAGATGGAGTCTCTGATCCTCTGGATTGCATTTGGCAGATAGGACTCTTTCTTTTATCGGAATATGAGACCAACAGTCAGATGATGGATTTTCTCTTTTTCAGTCCTGTGGCGACAGAGGCTTACCGGAAAGGTGAGCTTCTGGAAATCGGGAACAAGACGGTGGTTTATCTGGATCGGCTGTCTATTGAGAGTCAGAAAGAGAAAAAGATTCTCTTGCTCAAACTGGACACCTTCATCACAGGCTATGGTCATTTTATTGCCAAAGGCTTAGAGCCTTTTGATGAGGAAGTCTATCGCTCAATGTTCAATGATTTACTAGGAGGTTACAAACATGATTAAAAATCTCATTGTTTATGCACATCCCTATGATAAAAGCTTTAACCATGCTATTTTAGAGCAGGTTCAGGACTTGTTGGAGAAGAAAGGTCAGACCTATGAACTGGTCGATCTCTATGAGGATGGTTTTAATCCTGTCTATACCAAGGAAGAGCTAGCGCTTTTTAATAAAGGACAGGCACTAGACCCACTGGTTTTAAAATATCAGGAAGCTCTTGCGTCCTGTGACCGCCTTATAATGATTTTTCCTATCTGGTGGGCGGATATGCCAGCTATTGTCAAGGGATTTGAAGATAAGGTATTTTTGAAAAATAAGATTTACGAGGAGAGCAAAACTCGCCAGTTAGTTGGTCGTCTGACCAATATTAAAGAGGTATTGGCTATTACTACCTCTGCAGCACCGACCTTCTATCTTAAGTATTTCTGTGGTGACGTCGTCAAGAAAGCTATGTTGGGACATACCTTTAAGTCTATCGGTGCTAGACAGCGCCGTTGGTTGAATTTCGGGAATATTTCTCAGTCTACAGCTGAAAAACGTCAAGCTTTTTTAGAAAAACTATCAGAAAAGATTTGAAGAGGTAGTTATCATGATTCGTTTTAGAAGAGCAGATGAAAGGGATCTTGCTGCAGCAGTCTCGGTTTTAACTGCTGCTTTTGCTGAGCATGAAATCTACAGAGAAAAATTCCGTCCTCTCTTTGGCAGCAGTCAGTCTTATATTGATTTTCTAAATAGATTGCATGCAGTTATGGTTAAGGCGGCGATGCGTCATCATATTTGCCTACTTGCTGAAGTGGACGGGCGTCTTATGGCGGTCGCTACCATTCATAAGCTCGGTAATCATCCTGTCGGTATGCTTTCCTTTTTGCGGGCAGGAGCATGGAGGATGTGGCAATATATTCCCCAGCTTTTAGCCTTTCAAAAAGTCTTTGGGGAGGGTAGTAAAGAAGCTAAGAAAAGGGGTGTTTCAACTCTTTATCTTGAATTGCTGGGGGTGCTGCCTGATTATCAAGGACAGGGAGTTGGCGGTCTTTTTATCTCAAAGGGACTTGAGTTGCTTGCAAAAGAAGAGAAATGCCAGCGGCTTACTTTGATTACTCATACAGAAAGCAACTGTCGTTTTTACAAAAAGAACGGATTTAAACAACTAGATGTCCGTGAAGTTGAAGGTGTCAAGACATGGACTTTCGAGAAAAATTTAGCTGATGTTTATCCTTTTTGAAAATCTAATGATGCGGTCTTGCATTGATAATGTCAGCTTAGCCCACCCTATCATTTCAAGAGGCTGAAATAGTGCATTCTCAAACCTGTTTCACTTTTCAATTTTTTGTGCTAGCTCCATTTTGCTGATACAAGCAGCTTTTGTCTTAGTCGAAAATATAAAAAATAAGGTTGAAACTTTTTCAACCCTATTTTTTCTTCTTAAAGATTCCAGCAATTTTTTGTAACAGAGTCGGCAATCTAACGACTTTGTCGTTGCCAATATGCTCTCGCGCAATTTTGAGAATCTTGCCAGAGTCTTTGGAGGCAAAGAGAAACTTTCCCTTGTCAGTCCAGATTTCAAAGTGGCGGCTGACTTTCTTGCCAGAAACATTAGCACCGATAGTAGTGATGCTAGACCAAGGCAGCTGAATATAATCTTCTACATTGGCATCAGCATAAAACTCCAGAGCTGTCTCGCCGATTAGAAATTTCCCAACCTTTCCGCCTAATCCAAGATAGGATACGCCAGTGGTATTAAACTCAACTGTTTTGTTTTGTGACTGTGCCATAGAGTAACTCCCTTTTAAATAATATAGCTATTATACCACAATAAAAAGAAGGTCGAAACCTTCTTTTTGATTACATCAAACCAGCAACGTGAGCTAGTACACCAACTACAAAGAGAGCGATGATGATCGTGATAGGGGACACTTTCTTCTTAAGCAACCACATACAAGCGAAAGTTAGAAGCAGTCCCATCAAACCAGGAATCAAGGAATCCAAGTTTTGTTGGAAAGTTGTAACTTTTTCAGGGGTTTGAGAAGCCCCCTCAGCTACTTGTTTAAAAGCACTTTGTATTCCATTATTAATAGACGATTGGAAATTTGTTATTTCCTCAGGAGATAGTCCTTTGCCTCCGCTCAATTTGTCAGTCAATTCTTTACTAAAGGAAACAAGCTTATCCCAATGAATATAGGCTTTGTCTTCTAACTTGACAGATGATACGTTAAAGATAAATTTAATAGATACCCATTGTTTGATAAGAACACCAATAATAAACATACCTAAAATCGATGCACCTTTAGTAATATCTTGGAGAATTCCTCCAGAAAGATCCTTAGTGATTTCTGAACCAGCCTTGTATCCCAATTCTTGTGTGTACCACAAGAAAGCCATCCGGATAGCATTCCAAGCTAGGAAGAAGATAACAGGGCCAAGAATATTTCCTGTTAAAGCAAGAGATGCTCCCAGAGCTCCAAGAATAGGACGAACTGTAAACCAGAAGACAGGGTCTCCGATACCAGCCAGAGGTCCCATCATACCAATTTTAACCCCTTGGATAGCTACATCGTCAATTTCAACTCCATTAGCCTTTTCTTCTTCTAATGCCAAGGTTACTCCTAGAATTGGAGCTGCAACATATGGGTGAGTATTGAAGAATTCCAAGTGACGTTCAAGAGCAGCAGCTTGATCTTCTTTTTTAGTGTAGAGTTTTTTGATGGCAGGAATAAGCGCATATGCCCAACCCAAGTTTTGCATCCGTTCATAGTTCCAAGAACCTTGCAAGAAAGTAGAACGCCACCAAACTTTTTGACGGTCAGCCTTTGAAAGAGTCAATTTTCCTGACTCATCAGGTTTTACAGTATTTAATTCTGTCATGATAGTGTATCTCCTTTCTTAATAATCTTCTAGGATATCACCGATTGGGTCATTAGAAGTAGTTGCTCCACCGCCACCATTTCCTCCTTTTTTAGAGAGGTTGATGTAGATAAGAGCTAAAGCTACTCCAATTGCTCCAAATGCAATTAAAGTCAATTGACTTACAGCGGCGAGAGCAAAACCTATAGCAAAGAAAGGCCACACTTCGCGACTAGCCATCATATTAAGAACCATTGCGTAACCGACAGCCACGACCATTCCTCCACCAATTTCCATACCTTTTGATAACCATTCAGGCATTAATCCTAAGTAATGTTGAACAGTTTGAGCAGGAATAGCTAGTAGGAGGATTGCAGGGACTGCAATACGAATACCTTGAAGAAAGAGAGCTGTGAAGTGGGCACGTTCAACGGCTTTGAAGTTCCCTTTTTTAGCTGCAGCGTCTGCCCCGTGAACTAACCCAACTGAAATTGTACGAACAATCATAGTCAAGAAGAGTCCAGCAACACCAAGTGTTACAGCTAATCCTTGAACAACTCCAAGGCGCTCTGGAGTAAATTCACCACCTTTGATAAAGATAATTGCAGCGGCAACAGAAGCGAGGGCAGCATCAGGTGCTACAGCAGCTCCGATGTTAGCCCAGCCAAGAGCGATCAGCTGGAGAGAGCCACCCAGCATAACACCGGCAGCCAAATTACCAGTTACCAGTCCAATCAAGGTACAAGCAACCAGCGGTTGGTGGAATTGGAATTGGTCCAAGATACCTTCTAGACCAGCTAAGAAGGCAACAAAGACTACTAAAACCATAGAAATAATAGACATGTTCTAAATCCTTTCGTAAATTAATAAAAGCAAAACGTTTGATTCTACTGCACGTTGGCTTTCTTAATCAAATCAAACAAATCTTTTTTAGAGTCATTTGGTACTTTACGTACGTCGAATTCAACGCCAAGGTCACGCAGCTTTTCATAAGTAGCAACGTCTTCCTTGTCCATTGAAAGTACATTGTTGACCATCGTTTTACCAGTTGAGTGAGCCATGGAACCAACATTAAGGGTCTTGATTGGCACACCGCCTTCAACAGCACGAAGGGCGTCTTGAGGAGTTTCAAACAGAATCAAGGCATGTGTGTTGCCAAAGCGAGGGTCTTTTGAAACAGCAATCAATTTATCGATTGGGACAACATTGGCTTTGACATTACCTGGTGCAGCTTGCTTAATCAATTCTTTACGAAGTTCATCTTGAGCTACTGAGTCAGAAGCAACGATAATACGATTTGCTTTGAGTCCGGTGTCCAAGCTGTTGCTACCTGACCGTGCAGCAAGCGTGTGTCGATCCGGGCAAGGTTGATTTTGAGCTTGCCGTCACCGATTACAGTCCCTTCAGGGATCGCTGCTTGGGCAACTGGAGCAGCTGCAGCAGGAGCATTTGCTTCTTCAGCAGCAGGGTTCAGCTCTTCAGGCAGGGCTTTGACTCCTTCCTTGGCTTCTTTGATGATGTTAGCAACAACAGCTTCAACGCCGGCGTTGGCATCCATCATCCTTTCTGTATAAGCTTGAATCAGCATAGGCAGGTTCAAGCCTGTAATGATAGCGAACTTGCGGTCTGGATTTTCACCCATGACACGGCTAGCTTGGTTGAATGGAGAGCCACTCCAAAGGTCAGCCAAGACCAACACTTCATCGTCCGCATCAAACGAAGCCACAGCGTCATTGAACTTTGCATAGAGATCATCTGGTCCTTCGTTGGGCATGAAAGTTACAACTTGTACTTTTTCCTGCTCACCGAAAATCATAGAACCTGATTGATGAATACCAGCAGCAAATTCACCGTGGCTAGCAATAATGATTCCGATACTCATTATTGACATTCCTCCTTATAAAATGTTTGACTTAAGTTTTAAGAAAACTTTAAGGCAAGTTTATTATAAAACGTTTTCATGAAAAATGCAAGCGTTTGTTCCTAAAAACGACTTTTTCTTTCAAAAATGTCAGTATTTGCTGAAAACCTGATAAATATAGGTATAAGCAAACCTTAGCTATAGAAATGTTTTTAATAAATTAGGAAAAACAGAAAAATACAATAGATTAATATATGAAAAAAACATTGAAATAATATGAAAGAGACTTTTGAAATGACAGAAGAGAATTTTGTTTGAGAAAGTGTTTATTTATCAAAAAAGAAAGAGGAGGACCAAAGACAAAAAATCGCATCTTATGTCTTTAGTCTCCCTCTATAATGGCAAAAGTTTCTAAATAATATCAAGTCTGTCCATCATAAGTTTCCAAGAGTTTGGTAAATGTTGGGACTGACATGCTTTAAAGCATTAGTGTGTGAAGTCAAGTACCATACGCCCCTGAATGGTACCCGCTTCCATTTCGTCAAAGACATCCACAGCATCTGAAACAGGACGCTTTTGAACGATAGGAACCACTAATCCTTCAGCGCCAAACTGGAAGGCTTCTTCCAAGTCCTTGCAAGTACCAACGAGGGAACCGATGACTTGGATACCATCTAAAACGGTTTTGACAATACTGAGGTCCATCATTTCAGATGGCAGTCCAACGGCAACTACCCGACCGCCAGCACGAATAGAATCAACAGCTTGGTTGAAGGCAACTTTAGAAACAGCTGTTACTACTGCAGAATGCGCACCGCCAGTTTTTTCTTGGATAAGAGCAGCAACATCTTCAACTTCATGGCCGTTGATGACGATATCAGCACCAACTTCTTTGGCCAAAGCTAGCTTATCATTGTTGATATCAACAGCGACAACATGTGCATTAAAGACTTTCTTGGCATATTGAACCGCTAGGTTACCCAAACCACCTGCTCCAAAGATAACGGTCCATTGGCCTGGCTGCAGCTGGGCTTCTTTGATAGCCTTGTAGGTAGTTACGCCAGCACAAGTGATAGAAGAAGCTTGGGCAGGATCGAGTCCTTCAGGGACTTTGACAGCGTAGTCAGCTGCTACGATACATTGCTCTGCCATCCCACCATCGACTGAATAGCCAGCATTTTTTACTGTACGGCAGAGGGTTTCGCGGCCAGTTGTACAGTATTCACAAGCGCCGCAGCCTTCAAAGAACTAAGCGACACTGACGCGGTCTCCGACTTTGAGACTTTTTACATCTGGAGCGATTTCTTTGACAATACCAATACCTTCGTGGCCAAGAACGCGACCTGGCACCTTGCCAAAGTCACCGTGCGCGACGTGCAGATCCGTATGGCAGACACCGCAATATTCGATGTCAACGAGAGCTTCCCCTGTTTCAAGCGGACGCATTTCTTTATTTTCAACGAGTTGGACATTGGTTCCCTCTGGATTTACAACAACTGCTTTCATAAGTAGTTTCCTCCTGTTATTTAGTTTTTGATTATGTTAATTACATCACAAAATCAAACAAATGGCAAACGCTTACAAAACTAAGCGTGAATTCACTATAATATTCTGACATAGCTGATAAGCTCCTATTTTTAAAGCTTTTTGCAACTAACGGAGTTTGAGGGAAGAAAAAAATAAAAGACAAACTCTCGAACAGAGTTTGCCTAATTGTCTATTTTTATAAAAAGAGTTTGTTTAGCTCGTGGGCGACGCCATCTTGGTCATTGGTCAAAGATAACTGCTGGTCAGCGTATGGAAGAAGGTCAGTATTAGCATTTTTCATGGCATAGCCAGTGCCAGCAAAGGACAGCATCTCAGTATCATTTTGCTCATCGCCAAAGGCAATCAGATTTTTACGGTCTACATTGAGAATATTAAGCAGATACTGAAGGGCAAAGGCCTTATTGACACCCTTGGGAGCACACTCTAGGATGTTGAGTGGGCCGCCCCAAGAGTTGATAGAAAGTTCATGCTGGTAAAAAGCATTCATTTCTTCTGCTAAAGCATATTTGTCAGCTGCTCGCGTCTGCAGGAGAATGGCGTTAGGATTCTCCGTTACAAGATTGGCTTGAAACTGGTTTTCAGGTTTGAAAGCATCGATGCCAAAGAGCTTAGGATCAGCGATTTCTTCGTTGGGATTGGTGATATAGAATTTATTGCGGTATTCGCCGGCAATGAAATCCGCTTCAATCTCATCCCTGCGCTTAACCATATCCAGCAGAAAGGACTTATCCAGCGTCAGCGATTTTTCAAAGTCCCATTTCTTTTCTGGAATGTGGGTCAGAGAGCCATTGAAGTTGATCATGGGCGTATTGAGCTCTAATTCTTTGTAATAGTTCAAAGCCATGCGGTAGGGCCGGCCTGTTGTGATAATGACCTTGTGGCCCTTTTGGGAAATTTTTTTGATGGTTTCTTTGGTGAAATCAGACAGATTGCTGTTAGAGTCCAGCAAGGTTCCGTCCAAGTCCACAGCGATTACTTTTTTTGTCATGTGAGTCTCTTTTCAGTGATAATACAGACTATTATAACAGAATTCAGTGTAAATAACACGACTTATGTTATAATGGTGCTCTAATCAGTCACAATTATGACACACCAAGGAGGAGCTTTTTTATGCGTAAACCAATCATGATTCATGCTCTTTTTCTGATGATTGCCTTTTTTATCTATATCCAATCTCTAAATGGCGGTCCGACCTATCTCATCTGGAATATGACCTTGGCCTTAATCAGCTATGATGCAGCTGTCTTGACGCTTTTATTCAAGAAGCAGAAGTGGGCTTATCCTCTTCTTTTCCTCTTGTGGTTGCTTTTCTTCCCCAACACTTTCTATATGATTACTGATTTGATTCATATGACTTGGGTGACAGATGTTCTGAGTAAGCCAAGTGTTTTCCTGCTCTTTTTAGCTTTTGTTTCCAGTATTTTATTCGGTATTTTCTGTGGTATGGAGAGCTGGTATGTCATCAAGGAACGCTGGAAGTTTAACTGGTATTTGGACTTGTTGCTGATGGCAGCTCTGTCGGCTGTGTCCAGTATGGCTATCTACATAGGACGTTATGATCGTCTCAATAGCTGGGATTTATTGCTTCATCCTCAGCTAGTTCTACAGAAGCTCTTGCAAACTTTGCAGCCTGATCGTCTGCCTTTCATTCTTGGATTTGCCTTTTTGCAGTTTATGAGTTTGGTATTTCTGATGAGAGATAATAAAAAATAAGAAAAGCGAAACATTCATCTTGAAAAAGTGAATGTTTTTTATTATAATTTAAATTATCGTTCGTAAATAAACGAAATTCAATCTGTTTTTCTTTGTTATTGAACTAGATATTATAAATTTTACTCAAAAGGAGATTTATTGAAAAATGGATAAATTTTTCAAACTGACCGAAAAAGGGACAGATGTCCGGACAGAAGTTTTGGCTGGTCTGACGACTTTCTTTGCCATGTCCTACATTTTATTCGTCAATCCGGCCATGTTGGCTCAGACTGGTATGCCCAAGCAGGGTGTTTTCCTAGCTACGATTATCGGGGCTGTTGCCGGCACCTTAATGATGGCCTTCTTTGCCAACTTGCCTTATGCGCAGGCACCGGGTATGGGTCTGAATGCCTTTTTCACTTTTACGGTCGTCTTTGCCTTGGGCTACACTTGGCAGGAAGCCTTGGCTATGGTCTTTATCTGCGGGATTATTTCGCTCATTATCACTTTGACCAAGGTGCGTAAAATGATCATCGAGTCAATTCCTGGCTCCTTGCGCGCAGCAATTTCAGCAGGAATCGGGGTCTTTCTGGCCTATGTAGGTATTAAAAATGCTGGCTTGCTCAAGTTTTCAATCGATCCAGGCAATTATACAGTAGCTGGCAAGGGAGCAGATAAGGCTGCAGCGGCTATCACGGCTAATTCAGCAGCAACTCCCGGTCTGGTAGACTTTAATAATCCAGCTGTCATCGTAGCCTTGGTTGGTTTAGCCATCACAATCTTCTTTATCGTGAAAAATATCAAGGGTGGTGTTATCCTATCCATCCTAGTAACGACTGTGGTAGCTATTCTGGTTGGCTTGGTTGATTTGTCAGCTATTGACTTTGGGCAGAATAACATTGGCACTGCTGTTAGTGAATTGGGACAGATTTTTGGGGTGGCAGTAGGTCCGAAAGGTCTGGGTGCCCTCTTAGCAGATTCGACTCGCTGGCCTCAGACATTTATGGCTATTCTGGCTTTCTCCTTGACAGATATTTTTGATACCATTGGTACCTTGATCGGTACAGGTGAAAAGGTCGGGATTGTGGCAACTTCTGGGGAAAACCATGAATCAGAAGGTTTGGATAAGGCTCTTTACTCGGACCTCATCGGGACATCTATTGGAGCCATTGCTGGAACCTCTAACGTGACGACTTATGTGGAGTCTGCAGCTGGTATCGGAGCTGGCGGCCGAACAGGTCTGACCGCCTTGGTCGTAGCTATCTGCTTCGCAGTGTCAAGCTTCTTTAGCCCACTCTTGGCTATTGTTCCTAATGCTGCAACTGCACCGATTCTCATTATTGTTGGGATTATGATGCTGGCTAGTCTGAAGAATATCCATTGGGATGATATGACAGAAGCCATTCCGGCTTTCTTTACTTCTATTTTTATGGCATTTGCCTATTCTATCACTCACGGGATAGCAGCTGGATTTATCACCTACACCTTGGTCAAAGTCTTCAAAGGTCAAGCCAAGGATGTGCATTCTATGATTTGGATTTTGGATCTTCTATTTATTTTGAATTTCGTAAATCTGGCTTTAAATTAGGTCTAAACATTGCTGGATTTCCTTGATTTTAGTACCCTTTGTATAGGATATGTTTTTGGTATAAAAAATCAGCTTTTCCTAGCTGATTTTTCTTTTGCAAAATTAAGCAGAAAAAAATTTTTTCTGGTATAATAAGAGAATGTTTAGTCATAATGAGGAAGAATTAATCCAGTGGGGTCAGCGTCTGGGCACATTGCTTCAGGCAGGGGACATACTGGTTTTAACGGGAGATTTAGGAGCAGGAAAGACAACCTTTACCAAGGGTCTGGCTCTAGGTTTGGGTATCAGTCAGATGATTAAAAGTCCAACCTATACCATTGTTCGGGAATACGAGGGGCGCTTGCCACTCTATCATTTGGATGTCTACCGCATCGGAGACGATCCAGACTCCATTGATTTGGATGACTTTCTCTTCGGGGAAGGTGTGACAGTCATTGAATGGGGAGAGCTGCTGGGAGAAAATCTGCCTGAAGACTATCTCAAATTAAGCCTCTTAAAAAAGGAAGACGGGCGTGAATTGGTTTTTGAAGCCGAAGGAAAGCGAGCTCAAGAGCTAATTGAGGGACTGCAGAATGACTGAATATGAATTATGCTTGCGTGAAGCAGAAAAACAGATGCTGCTGAGCTGATTGCCTTCCTCAATCAGGTCGGGTCTGAGTCAGATTATATGACGCTGGATGAGGCTGGAATTTTGATGAATCAAGAGCAGATGGCTTCATTCATTGAGCATCAGGCTGCTTCTAGTAATCAGCTTTATCTGTTGGCGCTTTTAAATGGTGAGATTGCTGGCCTTGTCAGCATCACAGCTGATTTCCATGAGCGAATTCGCCATATTGGTCAAGTCTTTGTCGTGGTGAAGAAGGCTTTCTGGAACCAAGGACTGGGACGCATATTGCTGGAAGAGGCACTGACTTGGGCAGAAGATTCTCAGGATATTAGACGTTTGGAGCTGAGCGTTCAGGTTAGAAATGAACGAGCAGTTCACCTCTATAAAGATTTAGGATTTGAAATTGAAGGCTTACAAAAAAGAGGAGCCTATTTAAAAGAAGGGATATTTCTTGATGTTTACCTGATGGGTAAACTGATAGACTAAAAAAGATATGTTTAAAAAGATTATAATGATGTTTCTCAGCCTCCTTGTCGTAACGACAGCTGGTATCGGTACTTATGCTTGGACAATCTATGGTCAGTCAACAGATGAACTGTCCAAGACTTATAAGGGCTTGGGAAATGAAACAGATGTCATTTCTGCGACTAAGCCCATGACCATCTTGCTGATGGGTGTAGATACAGGGAGTGGATCCCGCGAGGATACTTGGGTCGGGAACAGCGATACCATGATTCTCCTGAGTGTCAATCCAAAGACCAAGAAAACGGTCATGATGAGTTTGGAACGTGATATTCTGACTCAGATTGATGAGAACGGTCAGACAGTTGAAGCCAAGCTGAATGCAGCCTATGCGACAGGCGGAGCAGAGTTAGCCATTTCGACCATTGAGGGCTTGATGAATATCCACATCGACCGCTATGTGATGATCAATATGCAGGGCTTGGTTCAGCTAGTAGACGCAGTAGGTGGTATTGAGGTTAATAATACCTTTGACTTCCCAATTTCTATTGAGGATAATGAGCCTGAGTATACTGCTAAGGTTGAGCCTGGCAAGCAAACCATCAATGGTGATCAGGCACTGGTCTATGCCCGCATGCGCTATCAGGATCCAGAGGGTGACTATGGCCGCCAAAAGCGTCAACGTGAAGTAATTAAGAAAGTAGTTGAAAAAGTTCTCAGTCTCAACAGTGTCAGCCATTATCAGGCCATTTTAAAAGCTGTCAGCAGCAATATGCAGACCAATATCGCGCTTGATTCAAAAAGCATTCCCCAACTGCTAGGCTATCAGGATGCTTTTAAGAACATTAAGTCTGAGCAGCTGCGTGGAGAAGATGCGACCTTGCCTGACGGTGGAAGCTATCAGCTGGTGACGTCAGAGCATTTGCTGAGCATGCAGAATCTAATCCGCAAGTCTCTGGGCTTGGACACAGTCAAGAGTCTGAAGACCAATGCTGTTCTCTATGAAGATATTATGGGCGGCAACAGTCTAAGAAGCAGCAATAGCAGCAGTGCGTCTAGCAGTACAGAAAGCAATAGTAACTACGTGACTCCTTATAGTCAGCCAACTTATAATAATGGCTATGAGAATTACTCTTATCCGACGACAGATACAACAGTTGGAACTACGAATACGACTCCAGTTGCTCCAGCGGCTTCCTCCGCCCCAGCGGCAGATGTCAGTGTCAGCGCTCCGCAAAGTCAGCCAGTAGTCAATGCGACTACAGAGTAAAAAGTTAAATATAAAAAGAGGCCGGGACAAAATGTCTCGGTCTCTTTTGGTTATGACGGGAAGCTCTTGACGCGGCGGCTGATTGGAATTATTGTTCCCCTATCATACACCTTTTCTCTATCAAGACTCGTACTTTTCCCAGATGTCTTTGACTTGCTGGATCTGCACCTGAGCCTGATTTTCAAGGACTTTATATTTATAAGTAAGATCTTGAGCCATGTCTTTGACTTGCTCTTTTTGCTCTTGAATGATGGCAATATTTCGTTGAATATTGGCTAGACTGTCCTTTACTTTGTCTAGACTATCTGTTGTTTCAATGATTTCTTCTTGGATTTTTTGACGGTTTTCAACTAGCTTGTAGCTGGCTGCTGCGGCACCGATAAATAGGAAAATATTTGAAAGTTTCATATTCCCTCCTTAAGCTTGCGCAATCTTATCAGCTAATTCGGCCAGAGCTGGGAAGTCTGGTTCGTGGGCTGCGAAAGTAATCTTGAGATCATCTGCATCACTGTAGCGTGGTGCCAAATGCACATGGGTATGAAAGACAGTCTGTCCAGCAATTTCTTCGTTGTTGTTGATAATATTCATACCAGCTGCGCCTGTGGCTTTCATCACCTTACGGGCAATGTCAGGTACGCGAGCGAAGAGCTGACTGGTGCTGTCAGCATCCATATCCAGCACATTTCGGAAATGCTCTTTAGGGACAACCAAGGTATGACCTGGTGTTACCTGGGAAATATCCAGAAAAGCAAGGACTTTCTCGTCTTCATAGACTTTAGAAGAAGGGATTTCTCCGGCAATAATTTTACAAAAAATACAATCAGCCATAAATGGTACCTCTATTCGCTAGATTTTGTTATAATATAAGAACCATTATACCAGAATTCGGAGAAAATATGTTAGAAATCAAAGAGCTTACGGGCGGCTATGTTAATATCCCGGTTTTAAAGGATGTCAGCTTTGAAGTGGGCAATGGCCAGCTGGTTGGTCTTATTGGTCTCAATGGTGCGGGCAAGTCCACGACTATCAATGAGATTATCGGTCTTCTGACGCCTTATAAGGGGCAGATTCAAATTGATGGACTGGAGCTGCGGACCAATCCCAGCGATTACCGCAAGAAGATCGGTTTTATTCCGGAAACGCCTAGTCTCTACGAAGAATTGACCCTGCGCGAGCACATTGAGACGGTAGCCATGGCATACGACATTGAGCAGGAAACAGCTTTTAAGCGCGTGGATAAGCTACTGGAAATGTTCCGACTTAAGGAAAAACTGGATTGGTTCCCTGTTCACTTTTCAAAAGGAATGAAGCAAAAAGTGATGATTATCTGTGCTTTTGTAGTTGAACCCAGCCTTTTTATTGTGGATGAGCCTTTTTTAGGTCTGGATCCAGTAGCGATTGCAGACCTTATCCAGCTCTTGGGTGAGGAAAAGAAGAAGGGCAAGTCCATTCTGATGAGCACCCATGTTCTGGACTCTGCTGAGAAGATGTGCGATAGTTTTGTAATCTTGCACAAGGGTCAAGTGCGGGCCAAGGGCAGCTTGACTGAGTTGCGGGCTCAATTTCAAATGCCGGATGCTAGTCTGAATGACATCTATCTAGCCCTGACAGAAGAGGCAGCGCTATGAAAGAATTATTTGCCAAACGAAAACAGGATTTTCGTCAGCAATGTCTGAAATACCTGCGCTATGTTTTTAATGACCATTTTGTGCTCTTTCTGCTGATTTTTATGGGATTTTTAGGTGTTCAGTACAGTCAGCTTTTGCGACATTTTCCGACCAATCACCTACCCATTATTGCTAGTCTGGCTATTTTATCGGTCTTTATCTTGCCTTTTGGACGGATTGCGACCTATCTGGAAAAGCCGGATGCTCTCTTTCTCTTGGTCAGAGAAGCAGAAGTCAGAGCTTTTATCAAGGCTCAGATTCTACGTTCCTACCTTTTGTACGCAGTCTTACAGACTGGGCTATTGCTGCTGTTAGCTCCGCTTTTTCTGGCTCTGGGATTGCCTATATGGGGCTTCGGGCTCTACTGTCTCCTTATGATAGTCTTGAAATGGTTTTTGTTTCAGGCTAAAGCCAAGAAGTTCTTTACTGAAAATGGCCTAGATTGGCAGGTGCTAATCGCTTATGAGGCAGCCCGAAAGCAGACGATTCTGCGCTTCTTTGCTCTCTTTACCAATGTTAAAGGCATTTCAAACAGTGTCAAGCGCCGGGCCTATCTGGATGGTTTGACGAGACTTGTGGGCAAGCAGCATAGCAAGACCTGGCAGAATCTCTTTTTGCGCTCTTACTTGCGAAATGGAGACTTGTTTGCTCTGACCTTGAGACTGCTCTTTTTGGCTCTTTTGGCCTTGGTTTTTGTCAGTCAAGCTTGGATTGCTGCAGCTTTTGCGGTCTTGTTTAATTACCTCTTGCTCTTCCAGCTAACAGCCTTGTACGAAGCTTTTGACTATCAGTTTTTGACCCAGCTTTTTCCGATAGAAAGAGGGGAAAAGCTGAAGGGAGCAAGACAAATTATCACTTCGATTGGCATCAGCGTTCTCTTGGCTGAAGTGCTGACTGCTCTGCTATTTTTCCAAGACAAGACAGCAGTGCTGGCCATGCTGGGAGCGACTGCCCTACTCTATCTGTTCTATCTGCCGTTTAAGTTACGGAGATTGGTTGACTAAAAGAGGTAAAATTAGTAAAATGATAAAGAAACTTTTTACGGAGGGGAAATATGGACTTGGTTGATAACGAGCTGACCCTGACACCGATAGCTGGTAAGAGCGGAAAGGCCTATATGGGGACTTATCCCGACGGGGGGCGCGTTTTCGTCAAGATGAATACAACCCCTATCTTAGCAGGCTTAGCTCGAGAACAAATCGCACCGCAGCTTTTGTGGAGCCGCCGGATGCCGGACGGCAATGTTATGAGCGGGCAGGAGTGGCTTTCAGGCACTATTCTGACCCCAAATGATATGTCCAAAAAGCAAGTAATCAATATTTTGACACGGCTGCATCGCTCGCGCCCATTGATGACGCAGCTGACCAAGCTGGGCTATACTTTGGAAACGCCGACTGATTTGCTGAATGCTTGGCTCAATCAAGTGCCGCTTGCTTTGAGGAATAATCAATATCTGCAATCGGTTATCCGCGACCTACGCCAGACAGTACCAGCCTTCCGTGAGGACTACGCGACTATCGTTCACGGAGATGTGCGCCACAGCAACTGGGTAGAGACCGACAGCGGGCTTATTTACTTGGTGGATTGGGATTCTGTGCGCCTGACAGACAGGATGATGGATGTAGCACATATTTTAAGCCATTATGTGCCTGATTCAGGTTGGCAAGAGTGGCTGAGTGCTTATGGCTATAAGTATAATCAGACTGTTTTCAATAAGCTATATTGGTTTGGACAGTATTCTTATCTGATGCAGATTGCCAAATACTATGAAAACAATGATTTAGAAAATGTGAACCGGGAGATTTATGCATTACGAAACTTCCGTTCCAAATACGGAAAAGGACAATGAGAGTAAGGAATCGTAAGGGAGCGACGGAACTGCTAGAGGCGCATCCCCAGTATGTGATTTTAAATCCAGCAGACGCCAAGGGCAGATGGCAGGAGATTTTTGGCAACGACCATCCCATTCATGTAGAGGTTGGCAGCGGTAAAGGAGCTTTTGTATCCGGCATGGCCAAGGCCAATCCAGAGGTCAATTACATCGGGATTGATATTCAGAAATCGGTCCTCAGCTATGCCTTGGACAAGGTGCTAGCAACGGATGTGCCCAATATCAAGCTTCTCTGGGTAGATGGTTCGGATTTGACTGATTATTTTGAAGAGGGCGAGATTGACCGCCTCTATCTGAACTTCTCGGATCCTTGGCCCAAGAAACGTCATGAAAAGCGCCGTCTGACCTATCAGTCCTTTCTGGCGACCTATCAGCAGATTTTGCCGGAAAATGGGGAAATCCACTTCAAAACGGACAATCGTGGTCTTTTTGAGTATAGCCTAGTAAGCTTTTCACAGTATGGTATGAAGTTAAAGGGCGTATGGTTGGATTTGCATGCCAGCGACTTCGAGGATAATGTCCTGACTGAGTATGAGCAGAAATTTGCTAACAAGGGACAAGTCATCTACCGGGTGGAAGCAGCATTTGAATAAGAAAGAGTCTTCTGGGGAAAGTCCTTGAAGCCTTTTTTATTGGGAAAGAATTCTACTTAAAAATAAGAGTATTTTAAGTGGCATTCTGTCTTTAAAAGCTTGCACAGCATATTTCCCTTGCATTCTGGGACTTGTCGTGCTATAATAGTAGTAATGAATAAGAAAAGAGAGGCGAGGAACTATCTTCGCCTCTTATCTGTGAGGAGGTGTCGTCATATCGCAACGATTGTTGAATTGGTGAGGGAGGTTATTGAACCAGCCATTTTGGCCCCCTATGAATTAGTCGATATTGAGTACGGAAAGATGGGCGGGGACTACGTTCTCAGTGTCTTTGTGGACAAGCCCGAAGGTATTACGGTCAATGATACAGCGGATTTGACGGATATTATCAGTCCGCTCTTGGATCAAATCAAGCCAGATCCCTTCCCGGAACAGTATTTTCTGGAAGTGACCAGTCCAGGCTTGGAGCGTCCGCTCAAGACCAAGGAACAGCTAGCCGATGCAGTTGGCAGTTATATCCATGTCAGTCTCTATAAGGCTGTTGACAAGCAGAAAGTCTTTGAAGGCACCTTGCTGAGCTTTGAAGAGGATGTTCTGCACATGGAATATCTGGACAAGACTCGCAGAAAAGAAGTCGAAATTCCCTACAGTCTGGTTTCTAAAGCCAGATTAGCCGTTAAGTTTTAGCCGCAGAAGCAATATAGAAAAGAAAGGAACACTTTTGTTTCGGCAAAAGTCATATGAAATGAGTAAAGAAATGCTAGAGGCCTTCCGCATTTTGGAAGAAGACAAAGGAATCAAGAAAGAAGATATCATTGACGCAGTGACCGAGTCACTCCGCTCAGCCTATCGTCGTCGCTATGGTCAGGCAGACAGCGCAGCCATTGAGTTTGACGAAAAGTCAGGAGATTTCCGTGTCTATACTGTTCGCGAAGTCGTGGACGAGGTCTTTGACAGCCGTTTGGAAATCAGCCTCAAAGATGCCTTGGCTATCAGTTCAGCCTATGAGTTGGGAGATAAGATCAAGTTTGAAGAAGCGCCGGCTGAATTTGGCCGAGTTGCTGCTCAGTCTGCCAAGCAAACCATCATGGAAAAGATGCGCAAGCAGACCCGAGCAATCACCTACAATACCTATAAAGAGCATGAAAATGAAATCATGAGCGGGACGGTGGAGCGCTTTGACAATCGCTTTATCTATGTCAATCTTGGCAGCATTGAAGCGCAGCTATCGAAACAAGACCAGATTCCTGGTGAGGTCTTTGCCTCTCATGACCGCATCGAAGTCTTTGTCTACAAGGTAGAAGACAATCCTCGCGGCGTCAATGTCTTTGTAAGCCGCAGCCATCCAGAAATGATCAAGCGCTTGATGGAGCAGGAAATCCCTGAAGTCTATGACGGAACTGTGGAAATCATGAGCGTATCGCGGGAAGCAGGCGATCGGACCAAGGTAGCGGTTCGCAGTCACAATCCTAATGTGGATGCCATTGGTACAATCGTCGGACGCGGTGGAGCCAATATTAAGAAAATTACTAGCAAGTTCCATCCTGCCAAATACGATCCCAAGAGCGGTCGTATGGTACCGACTGAAGAAAATATCGACGTCATCGAGTGGGTAGCAGATCCAGCTGAATTTATCTACAACGCTATTGCTCCAGCAGAGGTTGACCAAGTTATCTTTAATCAAGAAGATAACAAGAGGGCCTTGGTTGTCGTACCGGACAGCAAGCTTTCTCTGGCTATCGGTCGTCGCGGACAGAACGTACGCTTAGCAGCTCATTTGACAGGCTTTAGAATTGATATCAAGTCTGCCACTGAGTTTGAAGAAATGGAAGCAGCCAATGAACTGGGCGGATTCGCTCAGGAAGCAGAAGAAATTCTTGCGGATGCAGCTGTTCTAGAGACAGAAGTTTCAGCAGCAGAAGCAACAGACTTTGACGCAGCTGCAGAGGAAACTGTACTGGAAACAGCTGATTTAGAAAGCGAAGCTGAAGAACTAGATTAAGGGGGCTGGAATGGCAAAAACAAGAAAAATCCCTTTAAGAAAATCAGTGGTGTCCAATGAAGTGATTGACAAGCGCGATTTATTGCGGATTGTCAAGAACAAGGAAGGTCAAGTCTTTATCGATCCGACAGGCAAGGCCAACGGCCGTGGAGCCTATATCAAGCTGGATAATCAGGAAGCTCTTCAAGCCAAGAAGAAGCGGGTCTTTAACCGCAGCTTCAGTATGGAAGTGGATGAGGCTTTCTATGATGAGTTAATCGCTTATGTTGATCATAAGGTCAAAAGAAGAGAGTTAGGTCTTGAATAAAGAGAAACTTGCAAATATGCTGGGACTGGCTCAGCGGGCTGGCCGTATCATTTCTGGTGAGGAGCTGACCGTCAAGGCTATCCAGGAGGGAAAAGCACATCTGGTCTTTTTGGCCCAGGATGCAGCTCCTAATCTCAGCAAGAAAATCACTGATAAAAGTCGTTACTACCAAGTAGAAGTATCAACCGTGTTTTCAACACTGGAATTAAGCTCTGCCATTGGCAAGGCCAGAAAAGTGCTCGCCGTGACAGATGCTGGTTTTACAAAGAAAATGAGGTCTCTTATGTAATAGAAGAGGAGGACAAGATTTGTCTAAAGTAAGATTGTATGAAATCGCCAAAGAACTGGGAAAAGAAAGCAAGGAGGTAGTGGCTCGTGCTAAGGAGCTGGGTCTGGATGTCAAGAGTCATTCGTCCAGCGTAGAAGCTGACGCTGGTGAGCGAATCAAATCCAGTTTTACGAAAGCAGCCGCACCTCAAGCTCCTGCAGAAAAGCCTGCAGCAGCTCAGCCATCGCCGCAAAAAACTCCTTCCAAAGAGGCGGCGCCAGTCAAGGCAGAACAGACAGAAGCAAAAGCAGCTGCTAAGCCAGAAGCGAAAGCAGAAACGGTAGCGCCTGTCAAGCGCCCGCAAAGCCGGAACTTTAAGGCAGAGCGTGAAGCGAGAGCCAAAGAAGAGGCAGAACGTCGTAAGCAGCAAGGCAACCGCAAACCACAAAATAAAGAGCAAGGCAAGCGTGAGGACCGCGATAATCGAAATAAGAATCGCGGAAACCGCAACGACCGAGATAGGGGCAATCGTCCAAATGACCGTCGCGATAATCGTGGTCAAGATGGCCGCCGCAACGGTCAGAATCATCAAGGATTTAACGGTCAAAACCGCCAACAGCCTCAAGGACCGAAGATTGACTTTAAGGCTCGGGCAGCAGCTTTGAAAGCAGAGCAGAATGCTGAATATGCTCGCTCAAGTGAGGAACGCTTTAAGCAAGCACAGGAAGCTAAAGAAGTTATGGAACGGCAAAACCGCCGCAAGGAGCAACCTAAGGCAGAAGCAAGTGCACCAGTTCAGCCTGCTGCAGCTCCATCTGCTCCAGCAGCCAATCCAAGCCCAGCGCCATCTGCTGTGGATACGCGTCGTAAGAAGCAAGCTCGACCAGATAAGAAGCGCGATGATTTTGATCGCGAAGAAGAAGGTCCAAGAAAACAACAAAAGAATCGAAGCAGTCAAAATCAAGTGAGAAATCAAAGAAATAGTAATTGGAATAAAAACAAGAAAAATAAAAAAGGAAAGGGCAACAATAATCAGGCACCAAAACCTGTTACAGAACGTAAGTTCCATGAGTTGCCAACTGAATTTGAATATACAGACGGAATGACCGTTGCAGAAATTGCAAACGCATCAAGCGCGAGCCAGCTGAAATTGTCAAGAAACTCTTTATGATGGGCGTAATGGCAACGCAAAACCAATCTCTTGACGGCGATACTATTGAGCTCCTTATGGTGGACTACGGTATCGAAGCTAAGAAGAAGGTGGAAGTTGACACAGCTGACATTGAGCGCTTCTTCGTAGAAGAAGGTTATATCAACCAAGATGCCTTGGTAGAGCGTCCGCCAGTTGTAACCATCATGGGACACGTTGACCATGGTAAAACAACCCTCTTGGATACCCTGCGTAACTCTCGCGTAGCAACAGGTGAAGCAGGTGGTATCACTCAGCACATCGGTGCTTACCAGATTGAGGAAAGCGGCAAGAAGATTACTTTCTTGGATACGCCTGGACACGCGGCCTTTACTTCTATGCGGGCCCGTGGTGCCTCTGTTACAGATATCACTATTCTGGTCGTGGCGGCTGATGACGGTGTTATGCCGCAAACGATCGAAGCGATCAACCACTCCAAAGCCGCTGATGTCCCAATCATCGTAGCTATCAACAAGATCGATAAGCCAGGAGCGAATCCTGAGCGTGTGATTGGTGAATTGGCTGAGCATGGTGTCATGTCAACAGCTTGGGGCGGAGATTCTGAATTTGTAGAAATCTCAGCGAAATTCAATCAAAATATCGACAGCTTGCTTGAAACAGTCCTCTTAGTGGCTGAAATTCAAGAACTCAAGGCAGATCCGACTGTTCGAGCGATTGGTACAGTTATCGAAGCCCGTCTGGATAAAGGAAAAGGTGCTGTCGCAACCCTTCTGGTTCAGCAGGGAACTCTGAATGTGCAGGATCCAATCGTTGTTGGTAATACCTTCGGTCGGGTTCGGGCTATGACCAATGATCTAGGCCGTCGCGTTAAGGTGGCAGGACCATCGACACCGGTTTCCATCACTGGTCTCAATGAAACTCCGATGGCTGGTGACCACTTTGCGGTCTATGAAGATGAAAAAGCTGCACGTGCAGCCGGTGAAGAACGTGCCAAACGTGCTCTTCTCAAACAGCGTCAAGCTACTCATCGCGTCAGTCTGGAAAATCTCTTCGATACCCTCAAAGCTGGTGAAGTTAAGTCTGTTAATGTTATCATCAAGGCTGATGTACAAGGTTCTGTAGAAGCTCTGTCAGCTTCCCTGCAGAAGATTGAAGTGGAAGGCGTTAAGATTACCATCGTCCACTCAGCGGTTGGTGCTATCAATGAGTCAGACGTAACACTAGCAGAAGCTTCAAATGCCTTCATCATCGGATTTAACGTTCGTCCTACATCTCAAGCTCGCCAGCAGGCAGAAGCTGATGATGTCGAAATCCGTCTCCACAGCATTATCTACAAGGTTATCGAAGAAATGGAAGATGCCATGAAGGGAATGCTGGATCCAGAATACGAAGAAAAAAATCATCAGGGGAAGCTCTTATCCGCGAGACCTTCAAGGTTTCCAAGGTTGGTACTATCGGTGGATTTATGGTTATCAACGGTAAAGTGACCCGTGATTCCAAGGTTCGCGTTATCCGTGATGGCGTCGTGATTTACGATGGAGAGCTTGCCAGCCTCAAGCACTTCAAGGATGATGTTAAGGAAGTTACTAACGGCCGCGAAGGTGGACTCATGATTGATGGTTACAATGACATTCAAGTAGATGATACGATCGAAGCCTATATCATGGAAGAAATTAAGAAATAAGATAAGAAGTAGGTTAAAAACTCGCAGTGAAATCATATTTGGTGGAAGTTGATACTTCTAGTTCCACATCTTTTTCACAAAGAGTTTAGATCGAATTTCATTCATTAAAACTAAAATATAAGCTAGGCCTAGCCTAGCTTATATTGCAGAAGAGAAAAATTAGAAAGGAAATCTCATGGCAAACAATTTTCGTACAGACCGTGTCGGCATGGAAATCAAGCGCGAAGTCAATGAAATCTTGCAGAAGAAAGTTCGTGATCCGCGGGTGCAGGGAGTGACCATCACCGATGTCCAAATGCTGGGCGATCTATCCATGGCCAAGGTCTATTACACGATTATGAGCAATCTAGCCTCTGATAATCAAAAAGCTCAGACCGGTCTGGAAAAAGCGACCGGTACCATCAAGCGAGAGCTAGGTCACAATCTGAAGATGTACAAGATTCCAGATTTGACCTTTGTCAAGGACGAATCCATCGAGTATGGCAATAAAATCGACCAGATGCTGCGCGATTTAGAGAAAAAATAAAGTAGAAACTCAGCTGTTGTGGCTGGGTTTTCTTATTTCTTAATTTAATATAACAATTTTTCGCAAAAATAGGTATATACCATTTACAAATAAAAAAGAAAGAGTTATAATATAGTCAAGAAAACTCAGATATTCAAAAGCGGGAGTTAGAAAGTAGCTATAGAAAGATGCTAGATCTATCACAGGATACCGCTTTGAATGGCAGAGAATACAGAAGTCAAGAAAAAGGGAGGCAGTCTTATGCCTACATATATTAAAGCAGATCAATTTTTCTATCCTCAGGGAATCCGTCAGGGCGGTTATTTAGAGCTGATTGACGGCAAGTTTGGCAAGCTGGTGCAGTCTGTTCCGCAGGATGCAGAGGTCATAGCCTACAGTGGATACTTGATTGCACCAGGTCTGGTGGATACTCATATTCACGGCTTTGGCGGTGTTGATGTGATGGACAATAACATCGAAGGAACTCTTCATACCATGAGTGAGGGTCTCTTGACTACCGGTGTGACCAGCTTTTTACCAACAACCCTGACTTCGTCCTATGAGCGACTCTTAGCAGTAACTGAAAATATCGGTGCTCGCTATCAAGAAGCCAGCGGGGCCAAGATTCGCGGTCTCTATTTTGAAGGGCCTTACTTCACCGAAAAGTATAAGGGTGCCCAAAACCCTGCCTATATGAAAGATCCTAGCATGGATGAGTTTCGTGCTTGGCAGAAGGCTGCAAATGGCTTGCTGAATAAGATTGCTCTCGCGCCAGAGCGTGATGGCGTGGAGGAATTTGTCCGTACGCTGACAGATGAAGGCGTGACCGTTGCTCTGGGGCATTCCAACGCAACCTTTGATGAAGCCAAAACTGCGGTCGAAGCTGGTGCCAGTGTCTGGGTGCATGCTTACAATGGTATGCGGGGCTTGACCCACCGGGAGCTGGGCATGGTTGGTGCCATGTACGAGCTGCCTCACACTTATGCGGAGCTGATTTGTGATGGCCACCATGTGGACCCTAAGGCCTGTGACATCTTGCTCAAGCAGAAGGGACATGAAAATATTGCCCTCATTACTGACTGTATGACCGCAGGAGGTCTTGAAGATGGTGACTACATGCTGGGAGAATTTCCAGTGGTTGTGGCGGATGGAACAGCTCGGCTCAAGTCAACGGGCAATCTAGCTGGCTCTATCCTCAAGCTCAAGGACGGATTGAAAAATGTGGTCAAATGGGGCATTGCCAATCCTCATCAGGCGGTTATGATGGCTAGCCTGATTCCAGCAAAATCAGTCCATATTGATGATGTCTGTGGACAGATCAAGGAAGGCTACGATGCTGACTTTATCGTTTTAGATAAAGATTTAGAGCTGGTAGCTACTTATCTTGATGGTCAAGAACGATTCCATGTATGAGAACCGCAGGTATTTTAAATTAGTCTCCTTATATTTTTCAGAAAGAGCAGGGCAACCTGTTCTTTTTGGTTGGCAGACAGCTTGATAGACTTCTCCTAGATTTGAATTGCTTTCTTAGGCGTGTTATAATGAGACTATAATGTAAACAGGAGTAGACTATGAAACGAATTGATGCGAAATTTTTGATAATGGGACTTGTTTTGCTGCTGGCGGGACTGATTTTTGGACGAATCTTGATCCTTGTCGCAGGAGCAGCTTTCATTATCTATAGCTTTTTCAGTAAAGGGATGGAGCCAACCAAGGAAAATATCTTTAAACCTAAGCCAATACTGAAGAAAAAGGAAAAGAAGTGAGCAGTTCTGCTCTTGTAATCACTGTAGCAGCTGCCTTGTTGAAGGCAAGCAGTAGATGGAACTTATAAAGGAGACGTGAGATGAGAGAATATCTTTGAACAATGGCATAGGCATTCCAGTGCTGGGCTTTGGTACTTGGAAGGCTCAGGATGGCGAAGAAGCTTATCAGGCAACATTAGCCGCTCTCAAGGCAGGCTATCGGCATATTGATACGGCAGCTATCTATAAGAACGAAGAGAGTGTCGGACGGGCAATCAAGGACAGCGGCATTCCGCGGGAGGAGCTCTTCATCACGACCAAGCTTTGGAATGACATTCATACTTATGAGGAGGCTCAAGAGGCCTTTGCTGCCTCAATGGAGCGGTTGGGACTGGACTATCTGGACCTCTACCTCATCCACTGGCCTAATCCCAAACCCCTGAGGGAAAACGATGCTTGGAAAAAGCGCAATGCCGAAGTCTGGCGGGCTATGGAAGATCTTTATAATCTCGGTAAGATTCGAGCGATTGGCGTCAGCAATTTCCTGCCTCATCACTTAGAAGCCTTGCTTGAAACAGCGCGCATGACTCCTGCAGTCAATCAAATCCGCCTGGCTCCAGGTGTCTATCAGACAGAAGCGGTGAACTTCTGCCGTGAGCATGAGATTTTACTGGAAGCTTGGGGACCATTTGGTCAAGGTGAGCTCTTCCAAAATCCAGCCGTACAGGCTGTGGCAGATAAGTATAGCAAGACTATTGCCCAAGTCGCTCTAGCTTGGAGCTTGCAGGAAGGCTTCCTGCCCCTGCCTAAGTCGGTCACTCCGAGACGGATTGCCAGCAATCTGGACTGCTTTGGCATCAAGCTAGATGCTGCTGACTTGGAAGTGCTCAAAAATGTCAGCGGTTTGACCGGTGGCGCTCCAAATCCGGATGGGATGGATTTTTAGATGAAAATCCGATTCTATCGAAGTTCAGATAGAGAAGACTTGCAGTCCTACCGTTTAACCGACTTGAGATTTACCATTCATCCGAGCCAGGCTGTCGCTGACTTAGAAAATCGCTATGCTATCTTGGGTCTTGAAGAACATCAAATCGTAACCTTTCTGATTTTGGATGCTGGGGAAGAGAAGTTTACTTATGGCGGTCAGCCAGATAGCCTGCTCCTTCGTAGCTTTTCAACGGATGAAGACTTTCAGATGCGAGGGTACGGTAGTCAGACGCTGAAGCTCTTGCCTGATTTCATAAGAGAGCATTTGCCTATGTATAAAGCATCATACTAGGCGTCAATGAGAGGAATCAAGTCGCTTCCTACCTCTACCGAGAGACTGGTTTTAGCAAACAGCCCCAGCGGATATTAGGACCAGCTGGCTGGCAGGAAGTATATGAATTAAAAATATAAAGCTATCCCCAGTTTGAAAAGAGCTGGGGATTTTTCATACCTTGGCATGAAAACGCTATAAAATCAAGCCTTTCTATGCTATAATAAAAATCAGAAGCATCATACAAAAATTCTCGTGTAAAGCAGAAGGAAATCAAATGAAAACAAGCCAGGAATTAGAAATTGAAAAACAGTTGATCCAGCAGTTGGCATCTGGAGAAAGCCAGTGGACCTATCGGAAAGATCTTAAGACAGAGGACCAATTGTGGGAGAATTTTTTTGAGAAACTAGCTCAAAATAATGTCGCCATGTTAGCGGATCATCCCTTGACTGATCAAGAAAAACACCAAATCAAGAATCAGCTCAACTTTGTCAGTTATTATGAGGCGGCCAAGTGGCTAGCAGGAGAAAATGGCATTGCCAAGGTAGAGGTTCAGCGCGAAGATGCTAGTCTTGGTACCATCCGTCTAGCGGTCATCTGGCGGGACAATATCGCTGCTGGAAAATCTAGCTATGAAGTAGTCAACCAAGTCGAGCGAGACAAGGCATACCCTCAAGATCAAGACAGACGAATGGATGTGACTCTTCTTATTAATGGACTTCCTATGATTCACATTGAGCTCAAGAGTCCAGGAGTTGGATTTTTGAAAGCTTTTTATCAGATAGAAAAATACGACCGTGAAGGCAAGTTCCGTGGCATCTACTCGAGCTTGCAGATGTTTGTCGTGACCAATAAGGTCGACACTCGCTATATCGCTGCAGCCCGTGAAAATAAGCTAAACAAACAGTTTCTGACCAAGTGGGTGGATAAGGACAACCGGCCTGTGACTGATCTGACTAGCTTTGCCCATGAGGTCCTCTCCATCCCGCGGGCTCATCAGATGGTCATGCAGTACTCGGTCATAGACGATAGTAAGAAAGCCCTGATCCTCCTGCGCCCTTATCAGATCCATGCCATTGAGGCGGTACAGGATGCTTCTCGTCGTCAAGAGTCGGGCTATATCTGGCACACGACAGGCTCAGGGAAGACCCTGACCTCTTACAAGGTGGCCCGCAATCTCTTGCAGATCCCTGCCATCCAAAAGACCATTTTTGTCGTCGATCGTAGAGATCTGGACCAGCAGACGACCTCGTCCTTCCTCTCATACGCTGCCAATGATGTCATTGATATCGATGAGACCGATAATACTCACGAATTAGTCAAGCGCCTAGGTGGTAACGACAAGCGCGTGGTAGTCACGACCATTCAGAAATTACGACCATGATGCGCAAATTTGAAGAAGGAAAGTACCAGCGGGATGCTGGGAAGATCAAGAACCTGCGTGTGGCCTTTGTCGTGGATGAGTGCCACCGAGCTGTCACTCCACAAATGCAAAAGGAGATCAAGGCCTACTTCCGAAACTCTCTCTGGTACGGCTTTACAGGAACTCCGATTTTCAAGGAAAACAAACGAAAACAAGTGGGAGACTTGGCTCAAACCACTCACCAACAGTATGGCGAACGCCTACATGAATTCACAGTTAAGGAAGCCATCCATGATGGAGCGGTTCTTGGCTTTAAGGTGGATTATCGAAATACTATCATCTCTGATATGCTGGAGGAAGAGATCCCTGATAGTGCTTATGAGGACAAGGAACACATGCTAGAAGTCCTGGATGCTATCCTCAATAAGAGCCAGCAACAGCTCAATATCCCTAAAGGAGTTGGAAAAAGCTATGATGCTATTTTGACGGTCAAGTCTATTCCACAAGCACAGGCTTATTATAATCTGCTCAAGAGTATCATGGATGGCAAGGAGCGGGTCAAGGTCTCTGAACGGGTCAAACGCCATTTACCAGATTTTCCAAAGTTTACCATCACTTACTCAGTGTCTGAAAATGAGGAAGAATCCATCGGCTACCAGGAACATATGAAGCAGGTCGTGGAGGACTACAACCAAGAGTTTGGAACGCATTTTAGACTAGCAGATTTGCGGGGCTTTAATACCGATGTCAATAATCGCCTGGCCAGAAAGCAGGATAAGTACCTCTATCGCAATGAGCAGTTGGACCTGGTCATCGTGGTCGATCGTCTCTTGACTGGCTTTGATGCTCCCTGTCTCTCCACGCTCTTTATCGACCGCAAGCCCATGCGACCGCAGGACTTGATCCAGGCCTTTAGCCGGACCAATCGGATCTTTGATGACAAGAAGCGCTTCGGCCATATCATCACCTTCCAGCGCCCTCAGGCCTTTAAGGAAGCCGTCGACAATGCCCTCAAACTTTACTCCAATGGGGGAGAAAATGAGGTTTTGGCTCCAAGCTGGGAAGAAGAAAAAAGCAACTTTCTATCAGCTTGCGGAGAATTTCAAGCTCAAGTTACGGACCATGAAGAAGAGGGAATCGCTATCGAGCAAGCTAGCACAGCTCAGCTGCGCAAAATAGCGAAATCTTACCAAGCCTTTGATAAGTATCTGGCATCTATCCGCGTCTATAATGAATACAAAGAAGAGGAGATTTACCAAGAGACGGGCTTGACTAATGCCAAGCTAGAAAGTTACCTAGGTCTCTATCAAAACATTCTAGCAGAGCTTAAAAGCCGTGTAGATGACGATAATCAAGATGATCCGCTGGATATCCACTATGAGCTTGAGTCTGTCCAGGTCGATGAGATCAACTATGCCTATATCTTGACTCTCATCCAGAGTATGATCCAGCAGGATGACAATGTAGCAGAGCCTCTTAATGATAAGGATGTGGCTGCCGTGGATGGTTATATCCAAGGCTTGAATAGAACCAATCCAGGACTTGCGACAATCATACAAAATCTTTGGACAGAAGTGCAAGCAAATCCAAAACTTTATCGAGGTTTATCCATCACAGGTGTCTTAGATAATATGATTGAGACGGTGATTGACAAACATATCTCCAACTTTGTCAAAAAATGGTATGTCGGAGAGGACGAGCTTCGCTACTATATCCAGCACTACCGCAAAGGCGCTAAGAAGCAAACAGGTGAAAGCCAGCTAACCAAGAGCCAACGCTATAAAGACTACAAGGCAGAAGTAGCAGACGCCCTCAACCCACTTAGCTACAAAAAACAAATCAAAGAAGCCTATACCCAACTGATCGAAGAGGTGATTGAACCTTTGAGGGTTGGGAGGTAAGGGAGTTATTGTGGATAAATTATTAGATAGTTTTGAAACAGTTTTTGGTAATGGGTTTCTAAAATATTTTAAGGAGCAGGAAAAGAAGCACCATTACTTTAAATTGAATGACTATAAAAAACTAATTCAGAAATTTGTTGAGGATGAACAGAGAGAACGAGTTAATTATTATAGCGGGTCCCATGTTCATTTCACTCGTTTTTTTGCTTGTTAGTATTGAGAAGTTTAAAAAAATAATGGGAGATCAATAGATTTTACAGAATTAGATCATAAAGGTAAATTGATTTGGCAGTTGGAACATATTATACCCCAAAGTAATTTTTGAAAAAGGAAGATTCAGACAAGAATAAATTAGGAATTTAACCTTGTTACATAGGGATACAAATGTAAAAAAATTTCAGATAAAAAAATTTTTGAAGAAAAAAAGAAAGTATTACTTGATAAAGATGAGTCAAAGTTTTATATTAACGAAGTTTTTTTAGAAGAGATAATTTTAAAAAAATCTGATATTGAAAGTAGATTAGTTGATTTAATTGATGATTTAGGTGAAATTATAAACGATAATTTTGACGTTTATTGCAAAAAAAGTACTAAAAAAATATAATACAAAAAAATATTGAAGCTGAATTTTAATTTTGTTATTTATACATTATAAGTATATAAAAATGACAATATGTGAGATGAGATAGTGTTAGAATGGCTAAGTGATGGAAAAACAATCTACATAAGATATCTAAATCCATTTTATTACAGGAAACTATAGAATTAAGACAAATTTTAGATTTGATTTATAATTCCAAAGATAAAGTTGACAATAATGAAATTTATATTGGTTTAATTCCAATCATCTCATCTATTTGTCATGGATGGTTTGAAATATTTAAGGATGAAGACGTACATATTAAAAATTTTTTTAAAAATAGGGAAGTATAACTTTGATACATTAATAAAAAAAGTTCAAGGATTGGATTAAAGTTATACTCGGATAAAAAAATAGCTAAAGCTAGTAAACGACTACATGAAATTTCAGTGGAATTTAATAAAATACTGCAAACTGAATATACCGACATACAAAAAAACGTTTTGTTTATCTGTTTGGACAATGTGACTTTGGAGTTTTTTTACACTAAATGATTTACCATATGGAAATACGATTCAGCAATCTCTATATCTTTCAGATGTGATTAAGTTTGAAGCATGTAACTCACTTGAAGCATGGGAAAAAAGAAGTTCAAGAAGTTGTTTTTGAATTTTTCTAAATTACTTGCACAATTCATAAATTCTATTGTAGAGTTATTTGGTAAATCATGTTTGATTAATAAAAACATCAGAAATTCAATTAATTGGTTTAAAAATTGGCATATAATGATTACTTTCTAATTGATGAAAAACCGTAGAAATATACTAAAAGGTGATTTACCTATAGAAATTCAATTACAATTATTTAATATTCTTTGCCAGAATAATTTTATTATCAATGTTTTACCACTAGTGTTCCAAAGTGGCGGTTTATTATATCATAGGTCAAGACTACAAACATATTTAGTAAGTGTTAACACTATTAAAAAAATTATTAATAAGTTTCCAAATGAAAAGTATCAAAAAGCAGCTGAAGGAAATTGTAGAGGTTAAAGAAATTTATTTTTGACAAAGATAGTGTCTTAAGGAATAATATCTTTCATTATAAGATTGAAGGAGTAGATGATTCCATCTTTTCAATTCCAGAAAAAAATATTTTTTTATGAGTTTATTGAATTTAATAGTAAGGTTGAATTCAATGATTTTATGCAAGTAATAAGTGAAGAAATTCTAAAAAAATTAATAAACTCATTTATAAAAATGGTTGAATTTTTGTTAAAAAAATTTTTCAGTTATAATGATTCGAAATAGAGGGAAATAATTATGGAAGAAAAAAATTCACATATACTCTGATGAATCAAATCATGATAAGAGTATTACTAACAAAGAAAAATAATATAAATATTGATAACGAAGGTTTGTCTAGAGAGTATGTTAGGGTCCTTTCTAATGATTAATACATCATGTTTAGATGATGCGGAGAATAAATTAAATAATTTAGAAAAAAGATATTTTTCTTGTCAAGAAGATGAACCCAAAGGCAAGGTGCTTTTCCAACTTACTAAAAAAGTTGGATTAAAGAGTTTATCTGGGGACGCTACAAAAATTTCTTTTTAGATTTACTTGATTTTTATTGAAGAATTTGAAATCCAGATTTTTTTCTTGTGGTTTTTTTAATAAATTTGAATATATCATAAATAATAGTATTGAAGTTGATATAGATCGTTTTTTTCGAAAAAAATATAAACCGATTGATGATGATAGAGAAATTAGGTATTCTTTTTTTCGAAATATTTCAAAAAAATCATTACAATGAAAGATTACGTAAAAGTTTTTTTTAGTAGAAAAAGATTCTCAAACAGATTATAAAAATAAAAAAAGCAATTTACGAGATGAATAATTCTTTGAAACTACATAAACTAAAAAAAGGAATGAATGGTTAGTAGGAAAAAAATTTATACTCTCTTGTCGATAATGGTATTGTTAAATTTAATACAAAAAGCTACTTATAAGTGGGATTATACATTTGAAAGTAATGCTATTATCTATATAGTTGAGAAAGTTTATAAAAAAATAAAAAAATAATTTCTTTTGATAAAGGAACTAAAGTGAGCACTGTCTTCAAAGAACTCTTAGTTTCAAAAAAATATTACAAGTATTGAGGTTACTGAGGATTTAGATTCAAAAGTGGATATATTTATTAGGCTATCTGACTACTTTGCGACATTTTTTTGGAAAAATTATCCAGATCATATTCAAATTCATTTAAGTTAAAAAGATTTCGAAACGGGTAAAAAAATTATAGTACAGTTGAATCTATTCCTCAAAGCTGGTTTGAACTAGATGAAACACAATTTTTATCTAGCAAAAAAAGAATAGGAGAATTAATTAATAAAGGTTCAGTAATTTTTGTTGCATGGTATTTTTAGCAGATACTCCGATTGGTTTAAAAAAATTATTTTTAAATTTATTTCTGACTTTAAAGAATTTAGTGATTATCAAGCAGTGGATAAAGTGAAATTGAGTCAATTAAATAATCAAAGGTTATCAGAAACTTGGTATACTAGTTATTCGGAACAAGGAATATTTTTTTCACCAGATGATGCAACATACGGTGCTTTAAGCGAAAATTTTGGAAAGTCGTAGTAGATTAAACAATTATGGTATTGAAAAATTAAAATGAGACAATTAAAAATAAGATTTAAAAAATATAATGATGTTTGGAGAAATGCCAAGTTAACAGAAATAGCACCCATTGTAATGGGGCAATCACCGGATAGTAAAAACTATACTGATAATCCTAATGATTATATCCTAGTTCAAGGTAATGCAGACATGAAGAATTGTAGAGTGATTCCAAGAGTTTGGACTACTCAGGTTACTAAATTAGCTGAAAAGGGTGATTTAATTTTAAGCGTTCGAGCACCTGTTGGTGATATAGGAAAGACTGACTATACTGTAGTTTTGGGACGAGGTGTGGCTGCAATAAAAGGTAATGATTTCCTATTTTATTTATTATCAAAAATGAAGCAATCTAACTATTGGGCAAGATTTTCTACAGGTTCAACTTTTGAAAGTATTAATTCAGGAGATATTAAATCTGCAGAAATTATGCTACCTAGCCAAGACGAACAATCCGCCATCGGCTCCCTCTTCCGCACCCTTGACGACCTCCTGGCTAGCTACAAGGACAATCTTGCCAATTACCAATCTCTCAAAGCGACCATGCTTTCCAAGATGTTTCCCAAAGCTGCACAGACAGTTCCTGAGATACGTTTGGATGTATTTGATGGTGAGTGGGGCAAGTATTACCTAGGTGATATTTTTGAACAAGTATCAAATTATATTGAACCTTCTGTAGAAAACGAGTTATGGAGTTTAACAGTTGAGAAGGGATTAACACCTAAAACAGATCGTTATAAAAGAGATTTTTTGGTAAAAAAGAATGATAAATTTAAAAAGGTTGATGTAAATGAGTTTGTTTATAATCCAATGAATCTTACATTAGGTGCTTTGGATTTAAACGATAATGAAGTTACTATTTCAGTTTCTGGTTATTATGTTGTGATGAAAAAAATAGAGATATAGAAAAATTTGATAATGATTTTTTAAAAATTCTATTGAAAAACAACGTACGCAATTTATCAATATAAACAGTTTGCTACAGGAACTCTGATTGAAAAACAACGTGTACAGTTTCCAACTTTTTCGGAGATTCCATTTTATTTACCACCAATAGCTGAACAACAAGCTATCGGATCCTATTTCTCTAATCTCGATAACCTCATCACTGCTCACCAAGAAAAGATTTCTCAACTTGAAACACTCAAAAAGAAACTCTTGCAGGATATGTTTATTTAACTTACTATTTAAAGGAGATTATTATGACATCAGTAACGCAACGAATTTCGCAAATTAAACAGCCTCGTGGCGGTTTTTTGCCAGTTAAGCTCTTTTCTGAGGAAGAGCTTTCAGATGGGAAAGACTTGTCTACTCAAGAAAATGTCTCACCTAATTTAATTGGGCTTTGCGTGGACTATCTTAGTCGGTTTATGAGTGGTTCAGCTAAGGAGCATGCTTTTAAGATTTCTCTGATAGGTGCTTCCATGGCAGGGATGGAAGCTCAGGCACAGGAGTTTCTCAGCAAGATTACCAATCTGGATGATAGCTCTATTTCAAACGCTTGTAAGTTGGTAGGCTTTGATGTGGTTTATCGGGCTGGAATGGCTTTTTATAAGCCAGTTGAAGAGATAGAACCGGACGAGCAGACACTTGCTAATATTCGTACCATGGTAGAGAGAAGCCTAGCTTTCTTTGTTGGCTATGGTCCAGTAGTTAAAGATGGTTTTGACTTGAAAGGTGCCTATACGGACCTAATCACGATTGGAGATGGTGACTTTTTGACCGCAGATACCCTCTGGGACTTTAAGGTATCAAAGACAAAGCCTAACAAAGACCATACCTTGCAGTTGCTGATTTATTACCTGATGGGGACTCGCTCTATTCATCCTGAGTTTAGCAGCATTGAATATTTGGGAATTTACAATCCCAGACAGAATGTCGTTTATCGTTTGGCTATCTCAGACATTCCTCAAGAAATCATAGCGACAGTCGAAAAGGAAGTTATCGGCTATACTTTCTCTAACTAAGACAAGATTTTTCAGTTGAAAACCTTGCAGAAAAAGCTTTTGCAGGATATGTATATTTAAGGGGAAGTTTGTGAAAAATTCAAATACAAACACCATGTTGTACCACAGAGCTATTTAAAAAGATTTGGCAGACTTAATACCAATAACAAGGGGAGTAACATAGGAGTTTGGTCGAAAAAATCATCAAAGTGCTTTATAAAAGCAGTAAAAGATGTAGCTTATGTAAAAGAATATTATTCTGTCAATTCAAAAAGTGATAATAAAAATTATTGGGAACATCGTTTTTCTAAGGAATTAGAGCAACTCTACGGTACAGAAATAAAGACGATTATATCCAAAAATTAACAGTAAGTGTACTCTAAACAATCTTGATAAGAAAAATTTTTGTCAAAATTAATCGCTTTTCAATTTGTAAGAGTTCCGGCTTTTTCTTGATAGACAATTAGAAAAAAAGGTAGAAATATAACTGAAGAAATTCTTAAACAGTATCATTTTTTTGTTTGAAAATCTTAATAAGTATGAGAGGCAAAAAAATTTTTCTCACTGGCAGAGACAGATAATATCAAAAAAATCAGGCTTTGGAGATAATTATTGATGATATGTTACCAAAAAAAGTGAAGAAATTCTATCTGGAAAGACTTGGAATATTTACATCAATAATTTAGACATTCCATTGTTTACAAGTGATAATCCTGTTGTTTTATATAATTTCTCAACAAACTCTTTTGATTATAATAATAATGGTCTTGGAAGAGATGACAATATCATTCTATTTCCTCTGACGCCTAAAATACTAGTACATATTTCTCCATCAAGTTTTTCAAAAATTATTAACGAAAGTACAACCGATACCAAAGATATAAAATATATTAGTACCATTAATAGGCTACAAATCGAACATTGTACAAATGAAGTGTATTTTCCTCCTGAATTTATAGATTCTTTTAATCCAAACAACTAGAAAGAAACGTATGACACTAGAAACAACACAAACCTCTCAGTCGCTCTACCAAGCCTTGTGGAACTCAGCGGATGTGCTCCGCTCTAAGATGGATGCCAATGACTATAAGTCCTACCTTTTGGGGATGGTCTTTTATAAATACCTCTCAGATAAGTTGCTCTTCTTTGTGGCTGAGACCATGGAGGAGGAGACAGAGAGTCTGGATGAAGCCTTGGCTCTTTACCGATCCTACTATGAGGATCCGGACTCTCAAGAGGACCTCATCTCAGTCATCAAAGATGAGCTCAACTATGTCATCAAGCCAGACTTGACCTTTACGGCCTTGGTGGACCGGGTCAATGAAGGGACCTTTCAACTGGAAGATCTAGCTCAGGGCTTCCGAGACATTGAGCAATGTGATGAACTCTATGAAAACCTCTTTGAGGACATTGATCTTTACTCTAAGAAGCTAGGAGCAACTCCTCAAAAGCAAAACCAGCTAGTAGCTGCAGTCATGAAAGAGCTAGCAGTGCTGGATGTAGCTGGTCATGCGGGAGATATGCTGGGCGATGCCTATGAATATCTGATCGGTCAGTTTGCGACCGACTCTGGGAAGAAAGCGGGTGAGTTCTATACTCCACAGCCTGTAGCCAAGCTCATGACTCAGATCGCCTTTTTAGGGCGTAAAGACCAGCAGGGCTTTACCATCTACGATGCCACCATGGGATCAGGATCGCTCTTGCTCAATGCCAAGAAGTTTTCTTACCAGCCTCAAACCGTCCAGTACTTTGGTCAGGAGCTCAATACCTCTACCTATAATCTGGCTCGGATGAACATGATTCTACACGGTGTTCCTGTTGAAACCAGTTCTTGCATAATGCGGATACGCTGGACGAAGACTGGCCGACACAAGAGCCGACCAACTTTGACGGTGTTCTCATGAATCCTCCATACTCTGCCAAGTGGTCTGCAAGCTCTGGCTTCCTCCAGGATCCACGCTTCTCCCCATTTGGCAAGCTGGCGCCTCAATCCAAGGCAGACTTCGCCTTTCTCTTGCACGGTTACTACCACTTGAAACAAGATAATGGTGTTATGGCCATCGTCCTTCCTCACGGGGTCCTTTTCCGTGGAAATGCGGAAGGGACCATTCGTAAGGCCTTGCTAGAAGAAGGGGCCATTGATACGGTGATTGGTCTACCAGCCAATATCTTCTTTAATACCAGCATTCCGACCACGGTCATCATTCTCAAAAAGAATCGAACCAATCGTGATGTCTACTTTATTGATGCTTCTAAGGAGTTTGATAAGGGAAAAAACCAGAATATCATGACGGATACCCATATCGAGAAGATTCTGGAGGCTTATAAGTCTCGTGAAGAGATTAACAAGTTTGCTCATCTAGCAAGCTATGAAGAAATTGTCGAAAATGACTACAACCTCAATATCCCTCGCTATGTGGATACCTTTGAGGAAGAAGAAGTCGAACCCCTGACAGAAATTGTCAGCAAGATTAATGATACAAATAAAGCAATCAAGAGCCAAACAGCTTCGCTACTAGAAATGCTGAATCAACTCCACGGAACCACACCAGAAGCTGATGCTGAGTTCAAACAGTTTTTGAAGGAGTTTAAAGGGTGATGGGGAAGCAGTTAGATATGCCAATCCGATTTTAAATCCTAGCCAAATCAACTTTTGGCTGGTTTTTATTGTCTAAAGATGTTATAATTAAATTACCTAAAAGGTAATTTAATTATAACAGAAAGGGACTTATGAAGCTTATCTATACAAACAAAACTGTTAAAAAGCAGTGCACAGAGCTGAGGCAAGCGAAAAAGGATTTTTCGGATAAGGTTGCGGTAAAGTTGCATCTCTTGATCAACTTTTTAGAAGCAGCGGATTCTTTGGCTAGTGTGACAGCCTTTCCTAAATATTACTTTCACCAACTCAAGGGAAAGAGACAAGGACAGTTTGCTTTGGATATAGATGGTCGAAAGAGTTCCTATCGTTTGATTGTCGGTTTTCGTGAAGAGGATGTAGAAAAGGTCTTTTCCAGTCCTGTTGAAATCGAAATCCTAAAAATAGAGGAGGTCAGCAATCACTATGAGTAATAAAATTGTTGAATACAAAGACCTGATTGCTTTTCATCCAGGTCAGTATGTTGAAGAGTTGATTGAAGATTATAATGTGACGCAAAAAGAATTTGCGGAGCGTTTAGGAGTTTCGGCAAAGACTGTCAGCAAGCTTGTCAATGCTGAAGAGTCCATCAGTAAAGAAACGGCTCATAAGTTAGCTAAGCTAAGCGGAGTTTCCATGCAAACTTGGCTCAATCTTCAAAATGCTTATGATGTAAAAGTGACTGAGATTGCAGAGGAAAGAGAGCTTGAAGAAGGTAGCGAGAAAGAAATCTGTGAGATGATTGATTTCAAGTATTTTAAGGAAGAAGGCTACGTTCCAGACAAACGCTATAGTTTGAAGGAAAAGATTGTCGAGCTTCGCAAGATTCTCGGTGTGGCAAGTTTAGAAAACCTTACATCTTTTAACCATCTAGTCAGCTATCGGAATACGCGTAAGTTTACGACTAAAAGTATAGTCAACTCCAATATCATGCTGGAGTTGGCGTCTAAAAAAGCGCGTGATATAACGAGCACTAAGCTCAATCGCAGAAAACTTGAGAGAAGCTTACCTGCTTTGAGAAAGTTGACCAGACAAGATCCTGAAGTCTTTCCTCAATGCTTGTATGATATCTTGTTAGACTGTGGTGTTGTCCTAGTCGGTCTACCTGCGTTACCAAATGCCAATTTGAATGGAGCGACTAAAAAATTCAGTAACGGTAGTGCCTTGCTTTTACTCACGGATAGAAACAAAGCATCCGATATTTTCTGGTTCTCACTTTTTCATGAAATAGGACATATTTTACAGAACGATTTTTCATCTGATGATGGAAATAGTGAATCCTACCGACGTTCTGAGGAAGAGGCTGACCAGTTTGCAAAAGATTTCTTGATTAGAGCAGAAGACTATCAAGCTTTTGTCAAAAAAGGAAACTTTGATAAGTCAGACATCCTTCGCTTTTCTGAGGAGATAGATATTCACCCGAGTATTATTTTAGGTCGTCTGCAGAAGGAACAGTACCTTGGATATGAGCAATTTAGAGAATTAAAAGAGAACTATTGCTTTGTTTCTTGAGAATTTTTGATTTTATGAGAATCTTATTCCAAGGAGTAGTTCGTTTGCTTATTTATCAATGAGAAATAATATTTCATAAACATCCCATAACAAACCAATCAAACTGGTCCATTCCGCGCTAGTTCTGATTGGTTTTTCTTATTTCCGGATTTTAACATGTATTTATTCTATATTTCAAATAAATAGACACTTAAAACTTTATCATATAGCTGTTCTTGGCTAGAACATTCGCCATTATTACGTTTTTGTTACATTTGTTATATGTGTATGAATTGTCAGAAAATTTTTATTATAATATGGTTTATAAATAAAGTAAGGAGACTTCTATGCAAAGACAACGTTTTTCACTCCGTAAATACAAGTTCGGTTTGGCTTCAGTTCTGCTGGGAACCGCTCTGGTTTTTGGTGCTGGACAGGCTCAGGCAGATGAGCAGGCGACAGCTAGTTCGTCAGGGCAAGGTCAGCCGACTACCACTGTGGTATCAGCGACTGAGTCTGCTTCTCAAGCAGCTACACCTGAGAGTCAGCCGGCAACTCCAGCTACTGAGGAGAAAGCAGCGCCAGCTTCTTCTGAATCGGTAGCTTCAAGTACAGAACAGGCTAGTCAGCCTTCTACGGCAGAGGCTAAGGAAGTAGCTGCAGCTCCTGTAGAGAAAGGAGCGACTTCTTCATCAGAAGAGGCTTCTTCAAGTGCTGAGAAGGTAACTCAGCCATCCGCCACAGAGTCCAAGCCGACAGCTCCGGCTAGTCCGACTGTAGAGTCTCCGGCAGCCGCAGACTCAGATAAGCCTACTGCTAAACCTGATGCAACAGCAGAGCATGCCGCTTCTCAACGTGCTAAGCCAAGCAGCATCAGTACCAATGAGATTATCAAGGTTCCTCAGACCTGGTCACAGGGTTATAAAGGTCAAGGTCGTGTGGTAGCCATTATCGACTCAGGTCTGGATGTCCATCATGAGGTTCTGAAGATCTCTGACCCGTCAAAGGCAAAGTATCAGACAGAGGCAGCTCTGGAAGAGGCTAAGAAAAAGGCCGGTATTGACTACGGGAAGTGGTACAACAGCAAGGTTGTCTATGCCTATAACTATATCGACGGTGATGACAATATCAAGGAAAAGAACAGTTACTCACATGGTATGCACGTAACAGGGATTACAGCGGGAAATCCCAACAAGAAAGCTCCTAATGATGAGTATGTCTATGGTGTTGCGCCAGAAGCACAAGTTATGTTTATGCGGGTCTTCTCAGACCGTCAACGTACAACAAGCGACGCTATCTATATCAAAGCCATTGATGATGCGGTAGCTTTGGGGGCTGATACCATCAATATGAGTCTAGGTTCAGCAACAGGTTCAACAGTTGATGTCAGCCCTAGTCTGCAGGCCGCTATTGAGCGCGCTCGGGCCAAGGGGGTGAGTGTGATCATTGCAGCGGGTAATGACAACACTTTCGGAAGTGAATACTCTAAACCGCTGGTTGAAAATCCAGACTATGGTCTAGTTGGCAGTCCTTCAACAGTAGAAAGCTCTATCTCAGTCGCTTCTGTCAATAATACTGTCCTGACAGAGGAAGTCATGGAAGTGCGTGGTCTGGAAAAGAACGATAAGCTTTTGAACGGTCATTTCAGCTACTCCATGGGTGAGACAAATGCAACCTTTGAGAAGGGCAAAGAATATGAGTATGTCCATGTTGGTCTTGGCCGTGAAGAGGACTTTGCTGGTAAGGATCTGACAGGTAAGCTGGCCCTTATCCAGCGTGGTTCCTTTACCTTTGCTGAAAAGGTTAGAAATGCTATCAGCCATGGTGCCGTTGGTGCTCTGATCTACAATAATGTCGACGGAGCTAACCTAACGATGAGCCTAGACAGTGAATCTAAAAAAAGGTTCCGTCAGCCTTTATCAGTAAGGAATATGGAGAGGCTTTGGCAGCTGGTCATACAAGGTAGTCTTTAATGGTCTTAAGGTAAATCGGCCGCATCCAGGGAGCTGGTAGTCTGTCTGACTTCTCTAGTTGGGGTGTAACGACAGATGGCTTGCTCAAGCCAGATGTGACCGCACTCAGGTGGCGATATCTACTCTTCGCTTAATGACAATACCTATGGCTCTATGAAGGGAACCAGTATGGCTACACCTCATGTGGCTGGTGTGGCGGCTCTGGTCAAGGAATATCTCCTTCAGCATTATCCAGACTTAACACCTGCCCAGAATGCAGATCTGGTCAAAGCTCTCATCATGTCTACGGCTAAGCTGCACGTCAACAAGGAAACAGGTGTCCATACTTCTCCGCGTCAGCAGGGTGCTGGTATCGTGGATACGGCAGCGGCTATTTCTACTGGCCTCTATGTGACAGGTGATAACCAATATCCTAGCGTTTCCTTGGGTAATGTCCAAGACAGCTTCACCTTTGATGTTACGGTTCATAATATCACGGATAAGGACCGGACACTGAAGATGATTGTCAATACTAATACGGATGCGGTCAAGGATGGCTACTTTACTCTGACACCGCGCAAACTAACTGAAACGGTTTGGCCAGAAGTTACGGTCAAGGCTCACAGCAGCCAAAAAGTTACGGTCAAGGTAAATACTGCTAAGTTTACGGAAGAGCTGCTTAAGCAGATGCCGAACGGTTACTTCCTAGAAGGTTTTGTCCGCTTTGTAGATCCAGCAGATGACGGCGATGTGGTTAGTCTGCCATTTATGGGCTTCCGTGGGCAATTCCAAGATCTGCCAGCTGTAGAAAGACCAATCTATGATCTGGTCCAAGAAGGCAAGTCAGGATTCTATTACCCAGTGCCAGAGGATAAGAGTATCCTGTCTGATGACAATGTCTCTTCGCTTGTGACAGAGTCAAATGATACACTCTACTCTACCGGTCGAACAGCTGCTCGCAGCTCAATTGTACTGGGAACTGCAGAAAATGCGGATGGTAAGCATGTGCTGCAGCTGGGAGCGGATGGCAAGATTCGTCTGGCCTTCTCACCTAATGGTGATGGCAATCAGGACAGCATCCAGTATCGGACAGTTCTCTATCGCAATATCAATAATCTGACGGCTAGTGTTTATACGGCAGATGATAAGGACTATCGCTTCCCAATCTGGCAGAGCAGCACGATTAGAGAAGGCCGCAAGAACTATTATAGTGGTCAGTCAGACAATCCTAAGTCCTACCTACTAGAAGATACATACTGGGACGGTCGTGATAGCAAGGGTGAGAAGCTGGAAGATGGCCTCTATACCTATGTGGTTCGCTATACGCCAGATGTGCCAGGTGCTAAAGAGCAGCAGATTAGCTTTAACCTGCAGATTGATAATCAGAAGCCTTTGATTAGCTCAGGCTATATCAGTACCAAGGATGGTGCAGAAACCTTTACAGCTCGTAAGCCAAAAGATGTTGGCAACGGCGGTATTTTGAGAGAACAGGTCTTCTATCTGCAAGCAGATGAAAAAGGGAAAGAGACCTATAAAGCAGTGGATGATTTTGGCATTGAGCGTGATTACGAGCGTCGGGTTTACATCTCAGCCAATGCGGATGGCAGCTACACCTTGCCAAAAGGAGTGGACAAGTCTAAGATATTCTATGTGGTAGAGGATTATGCGGGTAACCGTGATTCCATAGCTTTGTCAGAGCTAGTCAGTGCTGAAAATGATGGTCGTATCCGTGTCGCTCTGGTGGATGCTAATACGCATCAAGATGTATCTTCGACCTTTGTCTATCGGATCAAGGACAGCAAGGGCAAATATGTAGAGTTGGATAAGGGCAAGAAATCAACGCTCTGCCGTTTGGACGCTACACAGCTGAGATCTTTACTTATGATAAGGATGAGCTTCGTTTCTACAGCGCTCTGACTCAGGAGTTTGAGCTGACAGCCCAAGATAGCTTTAAGACGATTGAGTTTCTGGTCAAGAAGCTGGTCTTTGCACCGGTCAGCGTTGCCTTTGATCAAGCTGTTCCGAAGAATACCCAAGTGGTTCTCAAGAATAACAATGGCGATGCCTATACGCTTCCAGCAGAACTGTTTGGCAAGCATGCCTTCGGAAGATCCGTAGCAGCTGGATTCTACTCAGTCTTTGTTAACCTGCCGACTGGCTACGAGCTCTGGGAGAGTGAGCCGACTGTCGAGGTCAAAGAAGGCCAGAATAACCTGCTGAAGTTAGGAGTTATCGTCAAGTCAGGCTTGCTGGCAGCTGTCAATCAGCAGTCTAGTCTGGTCGGCACTGCTCAGTATTACAATGCTTCTGCAGCGAAGCGCACAGCCTACGACCAAGCCTATCAGGCAGCCAAGGAAGCTTTGACAAGCAAACTGACCCAAACGCAAGTCGATGCCGTAAGAGCAAAACTAGAAACAGCATCTGCTGATCTAGACGGCAAGGACTCTGATATTACTGCGGTTAAAGCAGCTGTGGAAGCTTATGCAGCTACTACTAAGACAGGAGCTTATGCCAATGCTAAGGATAAGACTCGTCGCGCTTATGACAAGGCCTTCCAAGCAGTCGCTCTGCTCTTGGTGCAGGACAAGGTGACCCAGGAGCAAATTGATACAGCTCTAGCTCAGCTGACTACAGCAGAGAAGAAGCTGGATGGTAAGGCGACTAACTTTACCAATCTCAAGAAGCTAGTTGATGATGAAGTGCATTACCAAGCCATCAGCAATAAGTTTATCTATGCAACTGACGCGGTTAAGGCGGCTTATCTAGAGGCTTATGCACAGGCTAAGGAAGTTTTGGCCAATCCAGGTGCCAGCCAGGAAGATGTCAAAGAAGCTATCGCCAATCTCAGAGCAGCCAAGAGAAAACTTGATGGCAGAAAGCCAAGAGTCGTAAAACCGAAAAAACCTAAACAAGTCTAATTGGTTTTCAAGTGAGTTAAAATCCCTTAAGTTGAAACTTGAGGGATTTTTCGATAAGTATTTTACATTGGCCCTATTTTCTGCTATAATCTTTTTTAGAAAGAAATCTCATTGTCTACTTTTTAGTGAGTTCGGGATAGTGTGAGCCGGATAAGGAAGCAGTGCAGATGGCGCTTTCGGTTATAATTTCAAAAGTAATGAAGTAATAAATTAGGGTGGAACCGCGTTTTGACGCCCCTAGGTAAATAGCCTAGGATTGTCGGATGTGGTTCTTTTGCGTACTGAGTCTATTGTTCGAAAGAAAGGAGATTCGTGGAGAACCTTTATCTTGTAAAAGACGAGAACCAATTAGCAGCTTTTCGAGATTTCGTCGCAAAGAATTCCGCAAAGTTGCAGGATTATCTAACATTTTTAAAAGACGAGTTTGCGGTTTATGACTTGCCGCAAGCCATCATTTGGTCTGATTTTGATTCTGCTACGCAGATCATTCGGGAAATTCCTATACCAGCCTATACAAATGATAGGCGGATGGTTATGACTCCCGAACTGACGGTTTGGAAAGATTTATATCTTCTTCAGTTGGAGAATTACGAGTCCTCTCACCAAACTCAAGCAATAGCCAACCACTATCAGTCTTTGTCTGAAAATTCTCTCTTACAGATTGTGGGCCATGAGTTGGCTCATTGGTCGGAGCATTTTTTAGATGACTTTGATGGATACGGTGCCTATATCTGGTTTGAAGAAGGGATGGTTGAGTATATTAGCCGCAAGTATTTCTTTACAGATGAGGAATTTCGAGTGGAAAAAGCTTGTAATCAGTCTCTCGTTGAGCTTTTTCAGAAAAAGCACGGTTGGAACTCATTGAATGATTTCGGCGCTTCGACTTATCAAGGGAATTATGCTAGTATTTTTTATGAATACTGGCGCAGTTTTTTGACAGTTGACAAGCTAGTAGAAAATCTAGGCAGCGTGCAAGCGGTCTTTGATTCTTATCATCGGTGGGCAAACACAGATAAAACACTTCCCTTGTTGGATTGGTTCATACAGCAGAAAATAATAGACAAAGAGATATAAACAAAAGGAGTAACTAATGTCTAAAAAGTTAACCTTTCACCTCGCCAAAATCAATTGCGAACCTACAGGTTCGATTGACTAACGACAACCGCTATGGGGCGGTTTGTCTAGGCGATGTACTAGCTTTTCAAAAGGGAAATAATCGTTCCCTTTTGAACGCTTCGCAAGAATTTCAAGAAACTAAAGGAGTAAAAAATGCCTAAAAAATTAACATTTCAAGAAATTATTTTGACTTTACAGCAGTTCTGGAATGACCAGGGTTGTATGCTCATGCAGGCTTATGATAATGAGAAGGGGGCGGGAACGATGAGTCCCTACACCTTCCTGCGGGCTATTGGGCCAGAGCCATGGAATGCGGCTTATGTAGAGCCGTCTCGCCGGCCAGCAGATGGTCGTTATGGGGAAAATCCCAACCGTCTTTACCAGCACCATCAATTTCAGGTGGTTATGAAGCCATCACCAAGTAATATCCAAGAACTTTACTTGCAGTCTTTGGAGCTCTTGGGTATCAATCCGCTGGAGCACGACATCCGCTTTGTTGAGGATAACTGGGAAAACCCGTCAACTGGCTCTGCTGGTCTGGGCTGGGAAGTTTGGCTGGATGGTATGGAAATTACTCAGTTCACCTACTTCCAGCAGGTCGGAGGTCTGCCAACTCACCCGGTGACAGCTGAGGTGACTTATGGTCTGGAGCGTCTGGCTTCTTATATCCAAGAAGTGGACTCAGTTTACGACATTGAGTGGGCTGATGGTGTTAAGTACGGTGAAATTTTCACTCATCCTGAGTATGAGCATTCTAAGTACAGTTTTGAGGTCAGCGATCAAGACTTGCTCTTGGGGAATTTTGAGAGGTTTGAAGCAGAAGCTAAGCGCTGTCTGGACGAGCATCTGGTGCACCCAGCCTATGACTATGTTCTCAAATGCTCGCATACCTTTAACCTCTTGGATGCACGTGGAGCTGTATCTGTGACAGAGCGGGCTGGTTATATCGCCCGTATTCGTAATCTGGCCCGTGTCGTGGCCAAGACCTTTGTGGCTGAGCGCAAGCGTCTGGGTTATCCGCTTTTGGATGCAGAGACTCGCGAGAAACTCTTGGCAGAGGAGGGAGAATAATCATGGTAAAAAATTTATTAGTTGAATTAGGCTTGGAGGAAATGCCAGCCTATGTCGTGACACCGAGCATGAAGCAGTTGCGCGACAAGATGGGAGCCTTCCTGACAGACCATCGTTTGACCTTTGAGAAAATTGAAATGTTCTCAACGCCTCGCCGTCTGGCGGTGCGCGTGGTTGGCTTGGCGGACAAGCAGTCTGATTTGACCGAAGATTTCAAAGGCCCTTCTAAGAAAATTGCTCTGGATGCAGATGGGAACTTTACCAAGGCAGCCGAAGGCTTTGTCCGTGGCAAGGGCTTGACGGTTGAGGACATTACTTTCCGTGAAATCAAAGGGGAAGAATACGTCTATGTGACCAAGGAAGAAATCGGCCGCCCGGTAGAGGAAATCATCCCAGCAGTGACAGAAGTTCTGCAAGCTCTGACCTTCCCTGTCAGCATGCACTGGGCCAACAACACCTTTGAATACATCCGCCCGGTCCACACCTTAACTGTACTCTTAGATGAGCAGGCCTTTGATTTGGATTTCTTGGACATCAAGAGCGGCCGTACTAGTCGAGGACACCGTTTCTTGGGGAAAGAAACGGAGATTTCTTCAGCGGATTCCTATGAAGATGATCTACGGGCTCAGTTTGTCATTGCTAGTCCTCTTGAACGTGGAGATATGATTGTTGAGCAGATTAGAGCACTTGAAGAGGAGCACGGAGTTTCTATCGAAATTGACGAAGACTTGCTCAATGAAGTGTTGAATCTGGTAGAATATCCAACTGCTTTCTTAGGTAATTTTGATTCTAAATACTTAGAGGTTCCAGAAGAAGTCTTAGTAACTTCCATGAAAGAGCACCAGCGTTACTTTGTTGTGCGTGATAGTGAAGGTAAGCTTTTGCCACACTTTATCTCTGTCCGTAACGGGAATGCAGAGCATCTAGAAAATGTCATCAAGGGAAATGAAAAAGTCTTGGTGGCTCGTCTGGAAGATGGGGAATTCTTCTGGAGAGAAGACCAGAAGCTGGCTATTGCCGACTTGGTTGAAAAGCTGAGCAATGTGACCTTTCACGAAAAGATTGGCTCTCTGGCAGAGCACATGGAGCGGACTGGCAAGATTGCTGCTCTCTTGGCGCAAGAAGCAGGATTGGATGCTGATGAGACGGCTGACTTGGCCCGTGCAGCGGCTATTTATAAGTTTGACCTGCTGACTGGCATGGTTGGTGAGTTTGATGAGCTGCAAGGTATCATGGGTGAGAAGTATGCTCTTCTGGCTGGTGAGAATGCTGCGGTGGCAGCTGCCATTCGGGAGCACTATATGCCGACTTCAGCAGATGGGAATTGCCTGACACCAAGGTCGGAGCAGTCTTGGCTCTGGCTGATAAGCTGGATACTATTCTGTCCTTCTTCTCAGTTGGGCTGATTCCAAGTGGTTCTAATGACCCGTATGCATTGCGCCGTGCGACTCAGGGTGTTGTGCGTATCTTGGATAAGTTTGGCTGGAACATTGACTTGGCTCAGCTTCTTGGTCGACTTTACGAACTCAAGTTTGATAGTCTAAGCTATGACAATCAAGAGGCCGTGCTAGACTTCTTCCGTGCCCGTGTTGAGAAAATGATGGATCGCAACATTCCGAAAGACATCGTGACGGCTGTTCTTCAAAGCACTAACTTTGTCGTACGTGATTTGGTAGAAACAGCTGCGCTCCTAGCAGAAAAAGCTCAGGAAGACAACTTCAAGTCAGCAGTCGAAAGCCTGTCTCGGGTCTTTAATCTAGCTGAGAAAGCCCAAGGGCAGACCGCTGTCAATCCAGCTCTCTTTGAAAATCAAGAGGAAAAAGACTTGGCTGCCGCCATTGAAGCAGTGGAGCTGACATCTGACTTGGCTGCCAATATGGACCAACTCTTTGCACTCAGTCCAGTTATTGATGCTTTCTTTGACCATACCATGGTTATGGCTGAAGATGAGGCTGTGCGTAACAATCGCCTAGCTCTCCTGGCGTCTTTGACGGCTAAAGCGGGACAGCTGGCCCAGTTTAATCAGATTAATACCAAATAAAAGGTAAGAGAGAGGTATAATCATGGATCCTAAAAAAATTGCCCGTATTAATGAACTGGCTAAAAAGAAAAAAACGGAAGGTTTAACTGCTGAGGAAAAAGTGGAACAAGCCAAGCTTCGTGAAGAGTACATCGAAGGCTACCGTCGCTCTGTTCGTCATCACATCGAAGGCATCAAGATTGTTGATGAGGATGGCAATGATGTGACGCCTGAAAAATTGCGTCAAGTTCAGCGCGAGAAAGGTCTTCATGGTCGTAGTCTAGATGACCCAGAGTCTTAAGTAAATATAAAAAAATCCCTCGCTAGGAAGCTCGAAAGTTCCTGTCGAGGGATTCTTTTATTCTTGTTTATGTTTTTTCAAAATGCGGAGGGCTACATAGATGCAGCTAACGATGATTGCTACATCCAGCCAGAAAATCCAAGGCTCCGTGATACGGAAAAAGAAATAAGCAGCGATGGCAATAATGAGGGACAGAATGCCTAGATCCATTTTTTCTTTGAGATTGAGTCTCATAGGTCTTCTTCCTCCTTTTTTGTGCTTGGCGAATCTTTCCTTTCGCAATAAAATGCATCATCAGTCCAAATCCAAGACCAGCAGCTAATCCAGTTATAATGAGTTTAGGCTGAAGAAGAACTTGTAGGATATCTTTCTTTTCCATGACAGCTATCATGATGCCGAAGAGAGGGTAAAAGAGCAGCCAATAGGAGAAACCTGCTTTGAGACCAGCATGTTTCATAGCTTTTTCTTCTTTTTCATCCTGAAGTCCTAGCTCTAGGTCATCAATTCCTTTGCGCCGCGCTTGAATGACTATATAGACACAGAAGCCGAGGATAAGGATTTCCAGCAAGATAGGATAGGCAACAGCGATAATTTGGGGCCAGCGAAAGGCTAGGGGAAAGGCGATGGCATTGCCAAAAATCAGAATAAAGAAAAGCCAAATAAAGCCTATATTTCCTAGATGCTCAGCCTGTTGGCGCTTTTGCTCGTCCAAAGGTCCAGTAATGCCGTAAAATCGTTTAATCATCTTGTCTGAGAATGTTTCTTTTTTCATGTTTGTGTCCTTTCTAGCTTAGGTCAAGGGATTATTCGCTCTGTTCAGTATGGTGTTTGCGTGATTTGAAGTAAAAGCTGATAAAAACACCTAAAATGCTAGCGACCAAGGCTGTTTTCAGGATTCGATCAGCTTGTAAAAAGAGAGTGAAAAAGTCTTGCTTGAGAGTGACTGCTTCTATAAGGCTAAAGATAGGATGGAAAGTCAATCCAACGAAGAGAGCAATCTTAAGACCAGGATATTGAAGCTTGCGCCTTTCTTTTTCACTCATGAGTTCCAAATCCAAATCTGCCAGGTGCCCTTTCTCAGACCTGAAGTAAATGACACCAGCTATTATAAAGGTAAGAAGCTCTATAATAATGGGGTAAATTCGAGCATCTAAGCCTGGATAGATATCGGCTAGCATGAAAGCTAGGAAATTACCAACCTGCAAAATCAAGAAAAGCCAAATAAAGCCTATATTTCCTAAGTGCTCAGCCTGTTGGCGCTTTTGCTCGTCCAAAGATCCAGTAATGCCGTAAAATCGTTTGATCATCTTGTCTGAGAATGTTTCTTTTTTCATTTTTTAGTCCTTTCTTTAGGTATGAAATTTGCTACAGGGAAGAATTCTTAGTCCTCTGAATCTTCATCTGTCAGCTGGGGCTCCCAAAAGAGGGCGTTGAGGTCAGTATCCAGCGCTCTAGCCAGATTGATACAGAGCTCGAGGGTGGGGTTGTATTTGTTGTTTTCAATCATATTGATAGTTTGCCGCGATACCCCGATAGACTTGGCCAACTCTAGCTGAGACATCTTTTTTTCTTTTCGAAATTCTTTGACACGATTCATTACACCCTTCCTTTCTAATACTATAACTGATAACTTTCAGCAAGTTTGTCAGTTATATTTGACTTTTATTTTATGCTAGTATAATACTTTTTGGAAAAAGTGTCAAGTATATCTGACAAAAAATTTAAAAAAGGATTTCATCCGCTTACTTTTTCTTTTAAATTTTTTTTTGCTTTTGAATGTGATATAATAAGTAAGATATGACAAACGAATTTCATCACATTACGGTTCTTCTTCATGAAACGGTTGACCAGTTGGCGGTTAAGCCTGACGGCATCTATATCGATGCGACCCTTGGCGGTGCTGGTCACAGCGAATATCTTTTGAGCCAGCTCGGAGATGAGGGGCATCTCTATGCCTTTGATCAGGACCAGACGGCTATTGACAATGCTAAAAAGCGTTTGGCTCCTTATGTAGAGCGGGGGATGGTGACCTTTATCAAGGACAATTTCCGCCACCTCAAGAGCCGTTTGCAAGAAGCCGGTGTAGAAGAAATTGATGGGATTTGTTATGACTTAGGCGTTTCCAGTCCTCAGCTGGATCAGCGTGAGCGTGGTTTTTCCTATAAACAGGATGCGCCTTTAGATATGCGCATGAACCGCGAGGCAGCCTTGACAGCTTTTGAGGTTGTCAATCATTATAGCTATCAGGATTTGGTACGAATCTTTTTTAAATACGGCGAAGACAAGTTTTCTAAGCAGATTGCTCGCAAGATTGAGCAGGCTAGAAGTGTCAAGCCTATTGAAACAACGACAGAACTGGCTGAAATTATCAAGTCAGCCAAGCCAGCTAAGGAGCTAAAGAAGAAAGGCCATCCAGCCAAGCAGATTTTTCAGGCCATTCGGATTGAGGTCAATGATGAACTGGGCGCAGCGGATGAGTCTATTCAGCAGGCCATTGATCTGCTGGCGGTGGACGGCCGGATTGCGGTCATTACTTTTCATTCGCTGGAAGACCGTCTGACCAAGCAGCTTTTCAAAGAGGCTTCGACAGTGGATGTTCCCAAAGGCCTGCCTTTCATCCCTGATGAACTGCAGCCTAAGCTGGAGCTGGTCAGCCGCAAACCAATTTTACCAAGCAAAGAAGAATTAGAAAGCAATAATCGGGCTCATTCCGCCAAACTGCGCGTGGCCCGTAAGATACACAAGTGAGGAAGAAATGTCAGAAAAAAGACCAAACCCGCTTCAAGATCAGATGAGAAAATTTTCCCGAGTTGAGAAGGCCTTTTACGGCTCCATCGTTTTGACTGCCATTATTTTAGCGGTCAGCATCGTCTTTATGCAGACCAAGTTATTGCAGGTGGATCGGGATTTGACAGAAGTCAATACCCAGATTGAAGCGGAGCAGACAGAGCTAGCCGACATCAAGCAGGAAGTCAATGAACTGACCCGCTATGAAAGGCTGTCCCAGCTGGCCAGCTCTCAGGATATGAAACTCCAGAAGGGAAATCGTAAAACAGTGAGTTCAACGGATGAAGAATAGAATTTTTGAAAGAATTAAAAAATACGCCCTGAAAAATAGGCAAACCCCTGAATACAATCGGCGGCAAGTGGGAAAGAGCATGAGCATCTTAGCTATCTTTCTCTTTTTCGTTTTCTTGATTAATTTTGCCATCATTATCGGAACAGACCAGAAGTTCGGTGTTAATCTGTCAAAGGGAGCAGAAGTGGTCCATCAAAAGACAGTCACAGTCGCTGCCCGGCGTGGAACGATTTATGACCGAAATGGTGTTCCCATTGCAGAGGATGCCACGACTTATAATGTCTATGCCATTATTGACAAGAGCTACAAGTCAGCTACTGGCAAGATTCTCTATGTAGAAGAATCCCAGTACGATAAGGTGGCAGAGATTTTCAATCAGTACCTAGAATTGGATAAGGACTACGTCAAAACCCAGCTGTCGCAGAAATCTCAAGCAGGTTTCCTTCGGGGCACAGGGCAATGGCATTACCTACAGTAATATGAACGCTATGCGGGAAGCCTTTGAAGCTGCTGGTATTGAAGGGATTGACTTTACTACCAGTCCCAACCGCAGTTATAGTAACGGTGTCTTTGCCTCCCAGTTTATCGGTCTTGCCCAGCTGCAGGAGGATAAGGAAGGCAATAAGACGCTGAAAGGGACTTCTGGCATGGAGCAGGCTCTGGATAGGATTCTTGCTGGTCAGAATGGGATTGTGACCTACGAAAAAGACCGGAATGGCAATGTTGTGCCTGGGTCAGAAAAGGTCTCTGTACAAGCAGAGGACGGCAAGGATGTCTATACAACGCTGTCGGCTGATTTGCAAACCTACCTGGAAACACGTATGAACGCTTTCCAGGAAAAAGTCAAAGGTAAGTTTGTCAATGCAACCTTGGTCAGTGCCAAGACCGGCGAAATCCTAGCTACCTCTCAACGGCCGACCTATAATGCAGATACCAAGGAAGGCTTGAATGAGAAAAATCTAGGCAACTGGAACACCATGCTCTATCAAGGCCAGTACGAGCCTGGATCTACCATGAAGGTCATGACTCTAGCTTCAGCTATTGATAATGGCAGCTTTAATCCTAACGATACCTATGACAGTAGAGAGTACAAGGTCATGGATGCGACCATTCGGGACTGGAATGTCAACATGGGGATTTCAGAAGGGGAAACCCTGACCTTTGCCCAAGGATTTACCTATTCCAGTAACGTCGGTATGACTATTCTGGAGCAGAAGATGGGCAATGACAAGTGGCTGGACTACTTGAGTAAGTTTAAATTTGGTCTGCCGACCCGCTTTGGGATGGGCAATGAAACCTATGGCTCTTTGCCAGGTGATAACTATGTTACGATTGCCATGAGCTCCTTTGGTCAAGGGATTGGTGTGACCCAGGTGCAGATGTTGCGTGCCTTCTCGTCCGTTGCCAATGACGGCGTCATGGTGGAGCCTAAGTTTATCAATGCCATCCATGATCCAAAAACCAATACAGCTCGTAAGACAGCGACAGAAATTATCGGAAATCCTGTCTCAGAAAAAGCAGCTCAAACCACTCGGGATTATATGGTTCAGGTCGGAACAGACCCCTACAAAGGAACCCTGAATGTCGGTGGAGAACCCGTCATTCAAGTGGCCGGTCAGAATGTCGCTGTCAAGTCAGGGACCGCTCAGATCGCTTCTGAAAATGGTTATCTAGAGGGTGAGAACGACTACATCTACTCAGTTGTTGCCATGACGCCGGCAGAAAATCCTGAATTTATCATGTATGTGACAGTTCAGCAGCCCGAGGAAAAATTCCAGCCTATATTCTGGCAGGAAGTGGTCAATCCGGTCTTGGAAGAAGCGGTCGCTCTCAAAGACAGCCTTAATCTGACAACGGAAGCGACTCCGGCTCTTGAAACAGTCACTGAAGAAACCAGTTATAAAATGCCATCAGTTGAAAAACTGACCAAGCAACTAGGTCTGAAACATCAAATCAGTCCTGTCGGTCTGGCAGATGAATTGCGCCGCAACCTCGTCCAACCAATTGTACTGGGAACAGGTGGCAAGATTAAAAAAGTATCTGTCAAAGAGGGCAAAAATCTCAAGGCCAACCAGCAGGTTTTGATCTTGTCAGATGATTTAGAAAGTCTGCCTGATATGTACGGCTGGACCAAGGCCAATGTCGAACGTTTCGCGAAGTGGCAGGACATTGAAGTCACTTTCAAAGGAGAGGGCTCCAAGGTCGTCAAGCAGAGCGAGAAGACCAATACTTCGCTGAAAAATTTCAAGAAAATAACAATCACAATGGGAGACTAATATGCTTATTGCTCTTATTGCAGGAATCGTAACTTTTATCCTAACTATCATCGGCATTCCTGCCTTTATTCGTTTTTACCATAAGGCTCGTATCACAGGCCAACAGATGCACGAAGATGTTAAGCAGCATCAGGCTAAAGCCGGAACGCCAACCATGGGTGGCACAGTCTTTCTCTTGACATCCGTTCTGGCCAGCTTTGTTATCGGTCTGTTTTCGCATCAGTTGTCCAACGGCCTCATCATGATTCTTTTTATCTTGGTCCTGTATGGCGTTGTCGGCTTTTTGGACGACTTCCTCAAGGTGTTTCGTAAGATCAACGAGGGTCTAAATCCCAAGCAGAAACTGTTTTTGCAGCTGGTCGGCGGAGTTGTCTTTTACTTCTTTTATAATCAGCACGGTGCAGGTGACCAGCTGAATGTCTTCACCGTTCCTGTCCAGATAGGCTTCCTCTATGTCTTTTTCGTCCTTTTTTGGCTGATTGGCTTCTCCAATGCTGTCAATCTGACGGATGGAATTGATGGTTTGGCCAGCATTTCTGTGGTCATTAGCTTGGTGGCCTATGCTGTGATTGCTGTTGAGCAGAAGCGTTTTGATATTTTGATTGTCATCATCAGTATGATTGGTGGCTTGCTAGGCTTCTTTGTCTTCAACCACAAGCCCGCTAAAATCTTCATGGGAGATGTGGGAAGCCTGGCTTTGGGCGGTATGCTGGCTGCTATCTCCATTTCCCTTCACCAAGAGTGGACCCTGCTCTTGATTGGGATCGTCTATGTGTTTGAAACGACCTCTGTCATGATGCAGGTGACCTACTTCAAGCTGACCGGCGGCAAGCGGATTTTCCGGATGACCCCGGTTCATCACCACTTTGAGCTTGGTGGCCTAACTGGCCACGGCAAGGAGTGGAGCGAGTGGAAAGTCGATTTCTTCTTCTGGGGAATCGGTATCGTGGGCAGTCTTTTGACCCTAGCTATCCTATATCTATAGCAAGAAGCGAGTCTCTGGCTCGCTTTTCTGCTTCTTAGATTTGAGGGTAAGCAGGATGGGCAATTTTTTGGTATAATAGTTAGGATAATAGAATAGAGGACAAGATGAAATTTACAGAATTTAAGTTTAAAGATTATATTCAGGAAGCGCTCAGGGATTTGAACTTCGTTGAAGCGACTCCAGTCCAAGAGAAGCTGATTCCGGTGGTATTGTCTGGTCGGGATTTGGTCGGTGAGTCCAAGACAGGCTCTGGGAAGACCCACACGTTTTTGCTGCCCATCTTTCAAATGCTGGATGAGGAAGCAGACAGCGTGCAGGCTGTTATTACAGCCCCAAGTCGAGAGCTGGCAGCGCAGATTTATCAGGCTACTCGGCAGTTGGCTAGTTTTTCTGAAAGAGAGATTCGGGTGGCCAATTATGTCGGTGGGACTGACAAGGCTCGTCAGATTGGGAAGTTAGAGTCCAGTCAGCCTCATATCGTCATCGGAACGCCTGGGCGGATTTATGACTTGGTAGAGTCTGGCGACTTGGCTATTCACAAGGCCAAGACCTTTGTTGTTGACGAGGCAGATATGACACTGGACATGGGCTTTTTGGCGACAGTTGATAAGATTGCAGGCCGGCTGCCAAAAGACCTGCAGTTTCTCGTTTTTTCAGCGACTATTCCACAGAAGCTTCAGCCTTTTTTGAAAAAATACCTGTCTAATCCAGTGATTGAGCAGATTAAGACCAAGACGGTCATTGCGGACACCATTGAAAACTGGCTCCTGTCAACCAAGGGACGAGACAAGAATGCTCATATTTATCAAATCAGTCAGCTCCTGCAGCCTTATCTGGCTATGATTTTCGTTAATACCAAGACGAGGGCAGATGAGCTGCACAGCTATTTGACAGCTCAAGGGCTCAAAGTTGCTAAATTCATGGCGATATTGCTCCGCGGGAGCGCAAGCGTATCATGAATCAGGTTAAGAATCTGGATTTTGAGTACATAGTCGCTACCGACTTGGCCGCGCGGGGGATTGATATCGAAGGTGTCAGCCATGTTATCAACGATGCTATTCCTCAGGACTTGTCTTTCTTTGTCCATCGGGTAGGCCGGACCGGCCGTAATGGTCTTCCCGGCACAGCCATTACTCTCTACCAACCAAGTGACGACTCAGATATTCGGGAGCTGGAAAAGATGGGGATTAAGTTCATTCCCAAGATGATAAAAGATGACGAGTTCCAGGACACCTACGACCGAGACCGTCGGGCCAATCGGGAAAAGAGCCGGGAGAAGCTGGACACAGAAATGCTGGGGCTGGTCAAGAAGAAAAAGAAAAAAATCAAACCAGGCTACAAGAAAAAAATCCAGTGGGCGGTGAACGAAAAGCGCCGCAAGACTAAGCGAGCAGAGAATCGTGCACGTGGCCGGGCAGAGCGTAAGGCTAAGCGCCAAACCTTTTAGTGATATACTTTTCTTATCGCTGTGATAAGAAAAATATATTAGTCTTTATGAGATAGATATGATAGACTAGTGAAACTAGTCTATTTTTATATTGGGCTTAGTGTGGCTTATTTGATATTTAGGAACACGAGATTTGCACTAGCTGCTCATGTTTTGACTGCTAAAAGACAGTAAAAGCGAAGCAAATTCTTTGTTTTGTTCTAGAATTGTGTTAAAAATATTTCATTATCAAGAAAAAGGAAGTAATGATGGTAGTTACAACTTATCTTCTGACAACTGGTTGGTATGAGGAGTTCCTCAAGTTCATTCCAGATGGTAAATTATTTAGTTTAAGGGCCGTTTTTGAGGCCATTCCTGGCATTTTGCAAAATCTGCCAATCACCCTTCTCTTGACAGCGGGTGGTGCAGTCTTTGGTATTCTGCTTGCCATGGTTTTTGCTATCGTCAAGATTAATCGAGTCAAAGTCCTGTATCCGATTCAGGCTTTCTTTGTTAGCTTTCTGAGAGGAACACCGCTGCTGGTTCAGCTCATGCTGACCTATTTTGGGATTCCTTTATTGCTCAAGGCCATCAATCAGAAGTATGGCACAAGCTTTAATATCAACGAAATTCCAGCGTCTGTCTTTGCGATTGTTGCCTTTGCTTTCAACGAAGCGGCTTATGCCAGTGAGACCATCCGGGCAGCAATTTTGTCCGTAGATCCGGGAGAAATTGAGGCTGCTCGCAGCTTAGGGATGACCAACAAGCAGGTTTATATGCGTGTCATTATCCCCAATGCAGCAGTAGTCGCGATACCTAGTCTGATTAATTCCCTGATCGGCTTGACTAAGGGAACTTCTCTGGCCTTTAGCGCTGGTGTAGTGGAAATTTTTGCCAAGGCACAGGCTATCGCGGGGGCAGACTACCGTTACTTTGAGCGTTTTATCTCGGTGTCGCTGATTTATTGGGCAGTCAATATTCTCATTGAGCAACTTGGCCGCTGGATCGAAAAAGATGATGGATATCAAGCAGCCGGATAAATTTGAATCGCTTCAGCAAGCAGAAGGAGAAGGAATCTGATGATTAATATTTCACATTTAAGTAAGACTTTTTCAGGTCAAAAGGTTCTGGATGATCTCAGTTTGGACATTCAAAAAGGCGAAGTGGTAGCTTTGATTGGCTCTTCTGGTGCTGGGAAGTCAACCTTTCTCCGCAGCCTCAACTATCTGGAACAGCCTGACAGCGGAAAGATTACTATCGACGGCTTCAAAGTGGATTTTTCAAGGATTTCCAAAGATGAGATTTTGCTGCTGCGCCGCAAGCTAGCCATGGTCTTTCAGCAGTTTAACCTCTTTTCCCGCCGGACTGCTCTGGAAAATGTCAAGGAAGGTCTGTTGGTTGTTAAGAAACTGTCAGACCAAGAAGCGACTAAGCTAGCCAAGGAAGAGTTAGCAAAGGTTGGCTTGTCAGACCGAGAAAATCACTATCCTAGACATCTGTCAGGCGGTCAGAAGCAGCGGGTGGCCTTGGCAAGGGCTTTGGCTATGAATCCAGATGTTCTTTTGCTAGACGAGCCGACCTCGGCCTTGGATCCCGAGTTAGTCGGAGAAGTAGAGAAATCGATCGCTGATGCAGCCAAGTCTGGCCAAACCATGATTCTGGTCAGTCATGATATGTCCTTTGTCGCTCAGGTGGCTGACAGGGTGCTCTTTTTGGACAAGGGGAAAATCATAGAGTCTGGGACACCAGATGAGATTATCCATCATCCAAAGGAAGAAAGAACCAAGGAATTTTTTGCTAGTTACAAACGAACCTATATTTGATATAATAGAGACAGTGAAGGCTCAGTTGGCTAGACCAGCTGAGTTTGTTTTCAGTCTCAGCATACTGTGGAGCAAACTTTCTTATCTAGTTGGTGTTTTATGCTAACGGTTAGGTTTGGAGTTGTTCTTATTTTTGTAGAATAAGGCTGATTGACCTTTGAGGAGTTGACATGTTAGATCAAATATTTGCACTTTATATCGAGAGCTTGCTTTATACAGCAGTCGGTGTAGGGATCATTGCGGGTTTATGGATTGGACTGCGGATGATTCGCCGCAAGGACAAGACAGCCAAGGAGCGCCAGAGTCATCTGTACGATGTCCTTCTGATTGTCATTATGACGATTCCAGTCCTGTCTTTTGCGACGCTGGGCCTGCTCATTGTCCTAAAAGCTTAAATGCTTGTAAAACTGTAGAAAAGTTGTTAGAATAATTCTAGTTACAACAAGGAGAAAGAAGAGTTATGTACGATACAATTATTATTGGAGCTGGGCCTGCCGGCATGACAGCTGCCCTCTATGCAGCCCGCAGTAACCTAAAAGTTGCCCTGCTGGAGCGTGGTATTCCTGGCGGTCAGATGAACAATACTGCTGACATTGAAAACTACCCAGGCTATGCCAATATCAGCGGTCCAGAGCTAGCAGAGAAAATGTTTGAGCCTCTTGAGAATCTAGGGGTAGAACATCTCTTTGGCCTAGTAGAAAAAATTGAAGATCGGGGCGATTTTAAGGAAATCATCACAGAAGATGAGCGTTTTGAAGCTAAAACAGTCATCGTTGCTTCTGGTGCTAATCATCGGCATTTAGGGGTTCCTGGTGAGGAAGATTACAACAGCCGCGGGGTTTCCTACTGTGCGGTCTGTGACGGCGCCTTCTTCCGTGATGAAGATCTGCTGGTTGTCGGTGGTGGTGACTCGGCGGTAGAGGAGGCTATTTTCCTGACGCGCTTTGCAAAAAGTGTGACCATTGTCCACCGTCGTGATGAGCTGCGAGCACAAAAAGTGCTGCAGGATCGCGCCTTTGCCAACGAAAAGATTCGCTTTGTCTGGGATTCTGTGGTGGAAAGCATCCATGGTGATGAGCGTAAAGTGACTGGCGTAACCTTCAAGAATGTCAAGACAGGTGAGGTCAGTCAGGCAGAGTTTGGTGGCATCTTTATCTATGTCGGTCTAGATCCGGTTAGTGAATTTGCTGCGGACTTAGGCATCACTGATGAGGCTGGCTGGATTCTGACGGATCATCAGATGAAGACTTCAGTAGCCGGTATTTATGCTGTTGGTGATGTTCGCCAGAAAGACCTGCGCCAGATTACGACGGCTGTTGGCGATGGTGCTATTGCCAGTCAGGAAGCCTACAAATATCTTACAGAACAAGCATAAAAATATAAGCTAAGCAAGTGTGTCTATTCAAGTGAGTTGACAGAATTTGCTTAGCTTTTTTGGAATTATGATATAATATAAGGTATCTAGCATAAAGGAGCAAGAAGATGTACCCAGATGATAGTTTAACGCTGCACACTGACTTGTACCAAATCAACATGATGCAGGTTTATTTCAAGCAAAATATTCACAACAAGCGTGCAGTTTTTGAAGTTTTTTTCCGTAAGAATCCTTTAATAACGGCTACGCTGTCTTTGCGGGCTTGGAAAGAATTATTTCCTATCTCAATAATCTGACGTTCAGCCAGAGCGATTTAGATTATTTGCAATCCTTGGGCTATCACGGAGAGTTTCTGGATTATTTGCGGAATCTCAAGATGAGCCTGACCGTAAGGTCTGTTCAGGAAGGTGATTTGGTTTTTGCCAATGAACCAATCGTGCAGGTGGAAGGTCCTCTGGCTCAGTGTCAGCTGGTTGAGACTGCCCTGCTCAATATCGTTAATTTTCAAACCCTAATTGCCACCAAGGCAGCTCGTATCCGCTCTGTTATCGAAGATGAGCCACTGATGGAGTTTGGTACGCGCCGGGCCCAGGAAATGGATGCTGCTATTTGGGGAACTCGGGCTGCGGTGATTGGCGGAGCGAACGGTACCAGTAATGTCCGAGCTGGCAAGATCTTTGATATTCCAGTCTTGGGAACGCATGCCCATGCTCTCGTTCAAGTCTATGGAAATGATTATAAAGCCTTTAAAGCTTACGCTGAGACTCATCATAACTGTGTTTTCCTAGTAGATACCTACGATACATTGCGCCTAGGTGTTCCGGCAGCCATTCGGGTGGCGCGTGAGCTAGGGGATAAAATTAAGTTTCTGGGTGTCCGCATTGATTCGGGAGACCTTGCCTATATTTCTAAGAAAGTTCGGCAGCAATTAGATGAAGCCGGCTTCCCTGACGCTAAGATTTATGCGTCCAATGATCTGGATGAAAATACCATTCTCAACTTGAAAATGCAAAAAGCCAAGATAGATGTTTGGGGTGTGGGAACCAAGCTCATTACAGCCTATGACCAGCCGGCTTTAGGAGCGGTTTATAAGATTGTTGCTATTGAAGATGAGAATGGCGTTTTGCGCAATACTATCAAGCTGTCCAATAATGCTGAAAAGGTTTCGACCCCAGGTAAGAAGCAGGTTTGGCGTATTACCAGCCGCGAAAAAGAGAAGTCCGAGGGAGACTACATTACCTATGATGGCATTGATGTCAATAGCTTGGAAGAGCTGGAAATGTTCCATCCTACCTATACCTACATCAATAAAAGGGTCAAAAATTTTGATGCTGTACCGCTTTTGGTGGATATTTTCCAAGAAGGAAATTTGGTCTATTCTCAGCCGAGCCTGACTGAGATTCAAGCTTATGCCCGTAAGGAATTTGATAAACTCTGGGATGAGTACAAGCGGGTTCTTAATCCACAGGATTATCCAGTTGACCTGGCTAGAGATATCTGGCAGGATAAGATGGACTTGATTGACCAGATGCGCAAGAAAGCCTACCAGACAGGAGCAGAAAAATGAGTCTACAAGAAGAAATCATCGCTCAATTGGGCGTCAAACCTATCATTGACCCGGAGGAAGAAATCCGCAAGTCGGTGGACTTTCTCAAGGCCTATCTGAGGAACACCCTTTTTTGAAAAGTTATGTTCTGGGAATTTCTGGTGGTCAGGATTCAACCTTGGCTGGCCGCTTAGCTCAGCTGGCTGTAGAGGAAATGCGGGCTGAGACTGGTGATAATAGCTACCGCTTTATCGCTGTTCGTCTGCCTTACGGTGTTCAGGCAGATGAAGATGATGCGCAAAAGGCTTTGGCTTTTATCCAGCCCGATGTCAGTTTGACAGTCAATATCAAGGAATCAGCTGATGCCATGACAAAGGCTGTGGAGGCAACGGGTGCCAAAGTCTCTGATTTTAACAAGGGCAATATCAAGGCCCGCAGCCGTATGATTGCCCAGTATGCTCTGGCCGGTTCTTACAGCGGGGCTGTCATTGGGACGGATCATGCAGCAGAAAATGTCACGGCCTTTTTCACTAAGTTTGGTGATGGAGGAGCAGATATCTTACCACTTTACCGTCTCAATAAGCGTCAAGGCAAGCAGCTTTTGGCCGCCTTAGGAGCGGATCCGGCCCTCTATGAAAAGGTACCGACGGCTGACTTGGAAGAAGAAAAACCTGGAATTGCTGATGAAGTCGCTCTGGGCGTGACCTACAATGAAATTGACGATTATCTCGAAGGCAAGTCCGTTTCAGCCCAAGCCCAAGAAACTATCGAGTCTTGGTGGCATAAAGGGCAGCACAAACGGCATTTGCCAATTACGATTTTTGACGAATTTTGGAAGTGAAAATCTCTATCGAAACTTTTTAGTCTGAGCCAAGAAATGAGGAAGCTATGAAAAAGATAGGTACACAGTCCATTGAAACCAAACGTCTTTTGCTAAGACCTTTTCTGGAATCGGATGCTCAAGCTATGTACGACAACTGGGCTTCTCGTCCGGATAATTTGCTGCATGTGACCTGGTATGCTCACGAGAGTCCTGAAGTCACCAAACAATCCATTGCTCGCTGGGTTGAGAACTATCAAAACATGGATTTTTACAAGTGGGCCATCTGCCTGAAAGAAAATCCTGATTCTGTAATCGGGGACATCAGTATGGTGGACATGGATGAAACAGTCAATTCTTGCGAGGTCGGTTACATTCTAAGTAAAGACTATTGGGGGCAGGGGCTGATGACAGAAGCTTTGAAAGCTGTTTTAATCTATCTCTTGCAAGACGCAGGATTCAATCGTGTCACAGCAAGATTTGTAACAGCCAATCCAGCTTCTGGGCGTGTTATGGCTAAAGCTGGCATGAGCTACGAAGGCACTTTCCGTCAGGCTGTATTTCATAAAGGACAAGTCAAAGATTTTTCCGTCTATGGAATCCTAAAATCCGATTTAGAAAGGCTAGGACTCTTTTGTCCAGCCTTTTTACTTGCGCTCCTCTTTTAAAGTTCTATAATAGATGTATAATGACAAGGAGGATTCTATGCATTCGTTAGAACAAGATTTTACAGATAAGCTGTATGCTGCTTATGAGGCCAATCCCAAATTTGCAGCAATGGAAAATGCCATCAGCCATAATGGTCTTTTGGCTTCCTTAGAGAAGCGAAGCGCCGCTGTGGGAAATACACCTATATTTTCACTGGATCTCACTAAGGACAAGGTCAGTGACCAGAAAGCTTCTGGGCGCTGTTGGATGTTTGCAGCTCTTAATACCTTCCGCCACAAGATGATTGCTGGTTTCCAATTGGAAGATTTTGAGCTATCTCAGGCCCATACCTTCTTTTGGGATAAATATGAAAAATCCAACTGGTTCTTGGAGCAGGTGATTGCGACGGCTGACCAAGAATTGACTAGCCGTAAGGTCAAGTTTCTCTTAGATACGCCTCAGCAGGATGGCGGTCAATGGGATATGGTCGTGGCGCTTTTTGAGAAATACGGCGTCGTGCCTAAGTCAGTCTATCCAGAGTCTATCTCATCCAGTAACAGCCGTGAGCTCAATCAGATTCTTAATAAACTCCTGCGTCAGGATGCACAGATTTTGCGAGAATTAGTGGCAGGGAGTGCAAACTCTGCTGAACTTCAGGCCAAGAAAGAAGAACTTCTCAAGGAAGTCTTTAACTTCCTAGCTATGAATTTAGGCTTGCCGCCTCGCCAGTTTGACTTTTCTTATCGAGATAAGGACAATCATTTCCACAGTGAGAGCGGATTGACACCTATGACTTTCTATCAAAAATATGTCGATCTCAAGTTAGATGACTATGTCTCTATCATTAATGCGCCGACTGCAGACAAGCCTTATGGTCGGTCCTATACAGTTGAGATGTTGGGAAATGTCGTTGGCAGCAAGCCAGTCCGTTATTTAAATGTTGAAATGGATCGACTAAAAGAGCTGGCTATCGCTCAAATGCAGGCTGGCGAGACCGTTTGGTTTGGCTCGGATGTAGGTCAGTCTAGCAATCGTAAGGCAGGTGTTATGGCAGAAGGGATGCACGATTTCACTGCCAGCATGGATATTCGACTAACTCAGGATAAGGCTGGCCGCTTGGACTATAGCGAAAGCCTCATGACCCACGCCATGGTCTTGACAGGGGTAGACTTGGATGAAAATGGCAAGGCTAAGAAATGGAAGGTCGAAAACTCTTGGGGTGAAAAGGTTGGTAACAAGGGCTATTTCGTAGCCAGTGACGCTTGGATGGACGAATATACCTATCAAATCGTCGTTCGTAAAGAATTTCTGACAGCCGAAGAATTAGCAGCATATGAAGCAGAGCCACTTGTGCTAGCACCATGGGATCCCATGGGGGCTTTAGCAAAGTAAGCTTTGATGAGAGAATAAGAAAAGAGTAAGAATTTTTCATTCTTACTCTTTAGTTTATATTCTAATCTTCGTCTCTCTAGTCATTTCCACCGTCACCGGACGATGCATCATTGTGGCTAGAAGAGCTATTGTTTGAATCACCAGAATGCTCACTAGAAGCTGATGTGTCAGAGCTAGCTTCTGTACTGTAACTGCTATAGCTAGAATAGTTATAGTACTGCTGGTTATTGTAGTAACGGTTATAGCCAGTACCACTATTGAGGTAGACATAAGAGCCACTGCGGTAGAGGCCATCTGGCATTTCCCAATCTTCTGAAGCAGAGCCGTCTTGAGCTAGGTAAAGCATCATTTCACGGTAGACATCTGTTGCAACCTTAACCCCGTCATCAAGGATTGGTGTCAGGCGGTTAGAGTAGCCAGTCCATACAGCCATTGAATACTTAGGTGTGTAACCAACGAAGAGCTCGTCTGGTGTGACAATACTAGAGTAGTAGTAAGGCTTGGTCAGCTTGGCTAATTCGTCGTCAGCATAGTTGGAGGTTCCAGTCTTACCTGCCTGATAAACCCCAGAAATAGCAGCGTTTGTACCTGTACCAGACTGCAAGACTGTTTTCATCATATCGGTCATCATGTAGGCTGTCGTTTCCTTCATAGCCTTGGAACCATTGTTGGAGAAGGTCTTCTCCGTTCCGTCACTGAAAACGACGCGATTGACATACTGAGGTTTGTAGTAAGTACCGCCATTGGCAAAAGCAGCATAGGCAGCAGCCATTTTTTCACTGCTGGCTCCGTACTCGTTGCCGGATTTGCTGGTATTACTTGAAAAGGCATTAACATAGAACATTTCAGGATAGTTAATTCCTATACGATTTAGGAACTTGAGAGATTCATCCAGACCAACGGCTTCCAGTGTTTTCACAGCAGGAACGTTACGGGATTCCTGAATCGCGTATTGAATCGTCATCCCGCCATAGTATTTCTTATCCCAGTTGTAAACTGGTGTGCTGGAATACGGGAAGTTATATGGAGCATCTGTGATAGGAGCAGCAGTTGAAGTATAGACTTCATTTTCAAGAGCTGGAGCATAATCAGTGATTGGTTTCATAGTTGAACCGAAGTCACGATTGGTTTCAACAGCTTGGTTGGTACCAAAGGATACGTTGGTAGACTGGTGACGGGCACCGAGCTGGGCAATGACTTTACCAGTTTGGACATCCATAACTGTGGAGGCAACCTGCATTTCATCATCTGGATAAGCTACATAGTCTTCAGTATTGTAAATATCCCAGAGTTTCTGTTGAGCCTCTGTGTTGACGTTTGTATAGACTTCCATACCAGTTGTCAGGACATTGTAACCAGTTTCTTCTTCAACCTGTTCAATTGCTTCTTTGATATAGTTATCCATGTAAGCTGGGTAGCTAGTAGAAGCTTTCAGACTTTGAAGTCCATCGGTTACAGGTGTGTTTTTGGCTTGCTCATATTGTTCATCTGTGATGTATTTGAGATCGTGCATCTCACGAAGTACCAGATTACGGCGATTGGTTGCAGCCTCTGGATGAGTGTAGGGGTCGTATTGATTCGGCGCTTGAGGCATACCTGCCAGCAGAGCCGTTTGGTGTAAGCTTAAATCTTTTAAATCCTTGCCATAGTAGCTTCGGGCTGCTGTCTGCATACCGTAGTTACTGTTAGACATGTAGACTTTATTGACATAATAGGTCAAGATTTGCTGCTTGGTCGCTTTCCGCTCGAGCTGAGCAGCCAGCCAAGCTTCTTGGATTTTACGTGAAAGGGTCGCGTCCGAAGAAGAAGTTGAGAAATAGGACAACTTAATCAACTGCTGGGTCAGAGTTGATCCACCTTGACGGCCTCCGCGGATATTGCTAACAAGGGCACCTGCAATCCGAATAAAGTCCACCCCGCGGTGATTGAAGAAGCGATGGTCTTCAATGGCGACAATGGCGTTAACCAAATCCGTAGGTATTTCACTTGTTTCAGCATTGACCCGCTTTTCAGCGCCTAGGTCCGCAATCAAATTGTTATTGCTGTCAAAAATCTTACTGGATGTGGTCGCGATCAGGTCTTTTTCAGAAAGCTTGGGAGCCTTGACAGCATAGTAGGTAAATACCAAACAGCCAATCACGAATCCAATCATAAGCAGGGTTATAAGTGCACTTGCAAGATATTTCAAAGCCTGCATAAGAGTTTGTTTATTCATTTATAATACCACCTAGTAGTTTTTGTTCGATAATTTCAAGATAAGGGATGCTGGGAAGCTGTTGCATTTCAATCGGATAACCATGCTCTTGGATGTAAGTTAGAGGCATGGACTTCCCTCCCTTGTCGATCTTGTAAAACTCAATTAAATAAGAAGCGGGAAGCAGGTAAGTCTCCCTTAAGCTGGAAAAATGCAGTAAGACAAAGCAGATGCCCTTTTGCTCAAGGACAGCCTCCATGTGCTCAATCTGATGCGAATGAAAATTTTTCATGGGCATTGATTTTTCTGTCGGGTTTCCTTGGCTTCAAAGTCAATATAATGGCCCTTGTAGACGCCAGAATAGTCTGTTGTGGAAGCTTGCCGAAAGTAAGCCTCTACAATCTTGGCTCGGCTACGGTGCGGATAATCAACCTTGACAATCTGAATGGGGGTGGGCTTTTTATGGATGACAGCGAGTCCTCTGCTTAGATAGTAGTTGTTGGATTCGTTGATCATCTTTTCAAAAGACATCCCACGATTGGCAAAGTTAATCATGCCGGGAACTGGCCTATTGATACTGCTTTTTGCCTTTAGCTTATGCGGATAGTTGACCATAAAACTCCTTATTGGTACAATAGCATCACTCTATTATACCACAAAAAACTTTTTTAAGGGAGAATAAATGACCAGTCTATTAATAACAGGCTACAAAGCCTTTGAAATCGGCATTTCGACGGAAAAAGATATGAGAATAAACATCATAAAAGAAGCCGCTAAAAGGGACTTAATCTGTTTTTTGGAAGATGGAGTAGATTGGCTGGTTTTTATGGGTAATCTGGGCTTTGAATCTTGGGTTTTGGAGCTGGCCAACGACCTGAAAAAGGACTATGAATTTCAGACGGCAACCATCTTTCTCTTTGAGAATCAAGGTGAAAATTGGAACGAAGCTAATCAAGCAAAATTAGCTGCTTTTAAGCAAGCCGATTTCGTCAAGTATGCTTATCCGACCTATCAAAATCCTAGTCAGTTTCGTGATTACAATCAATTCGTCATTCAAAATACAGATGGAGCCTACTTGTTTTACGATGAAGAACAGGAGACAAAACTGAAATATCTTTACCAAGAAATGAAAAAACAAGAACAATATTTTATCAAAAAATTAACATTTGATGACCTGAATGAAGTGGCCGAAAAATTTTTTTCGGGAAATTAGATGATAAATCTTGATTTTTTTATTAGGCATTTTGTTTATAATTGAATATGATAAACTAGATTGGAGAGAGAAGATGGCAAGTATTATTTTTACAGCAAAAGATATTTTTGATCAGGATTTTAAGCGCGAAGTACGCGGCTATAGTAAGTCCGAAGTGGATGAGTTTTTGGATGATATTATCAAAGATTATGAGACTTACGCAGCCTTGGTAAAGGAGCTGCGTGAGGAAAATCGCCGTCTCAAGGAAGAGTTGGCTGCGAAGCCGGTTGAAAAAGCACCGATTCAGCCGACTCAGCCTGTCCAATCAACACAAGCGACTCAGTCGACTGTGGAAAGCTTCCCTCAGATGACTTCTGCTACTAACTTTGATATCTTGAAGCGCTTGAACCGTCTTGAAAAGGAAGTATTCGGGAAACAAATTCTGGATCGTGAATAATAGTTCTTTTAGAACAGTGCAATTTTTGGATAATCGCGTGGAAATTTTAGATTTTCATGAGGAAAGTCCATGCTAGCACTGGCTGTGATGCCGGTAGTGTTTGTGCTAGGCGAAGAAATAAGCCTAGGGACGGATTTTTCCGTTACGGCGACTGAAAGGGCTAAGTCTTTGGATATGTCTGATTAGGTCTGAAAGTGCCACAGTGACGTAGTTCTTCTGGAAACAGAAGAAGTGGAACGCGGTAAACCCCTCAAGCTAGCAACCCAAACTTTGGTCGGGGCATGGAGTGCGTGGAAGCGAACATAGCACTCTGACTGGAAACAGTAGACAGATGATTATCGAAGGAAATGGTACCTAGTCATTTCCGGAACAAAACATGGCTTACAGAAAATTGCATATAGGCTGAGGCTAGGACGTCAAGTCCTGTCCTCTTTAAATTTATAATAGAATAGCAAGAGAGTGGCTGAGCGCTCTATTCTCTGCCAAGTTCAACTAGCTGCTGCTTCATTTGTCTGATGGACATTTCAAGGAATGAGCTGGCTGACAATGGCAGCGAAACCTTCTCAGCCCAAAATTTAAAAAGGGAGAGTGAGGAAAATCGATGTGACGAAATCACGATTTTTGTCTCACCCCCTTTGTTTGTATAGATTGGAATCCATTTAAAAGCCGAGATGAAAGAAAAATTTAATTTAATTGCGACCGCAGCGGCAGGGCTAGAAGCTGTCGTCGGCCGTGAAATCAGAGAGCTGGGACTTGATTGTCAGGTCGAAAATGGCCGGGTTCGCTTCGAGGGTGATGTCAGTACCATTATTCAAACCAATCTCTGGCTGCGCGCGGCCGATCGGATTAAGATTGTAGTTGGCAGTTTTCCAGCCAAGACTTTTGAAGAGCTCTTTCAGGGAGTTTTTGCTCTGGATTGGGAGAATTATCTACCGCTGGGAGCTAAATTTCCTATTTCCAAGGCCAAATGTGTCAAGTCAAAACTTCACAATGAGCCTAGTGTTCAGGCTATTTCTAAAAAGGCAGTTGTCAAGAAGCTGCAGAAGCATTATGCACGTCCGGAAGGGGTGCCCCTGCAGGAAAATGGAGCTGAGTTTAGGATAGAGGTTTCTATTCTAAAAGATGTAGCGACGGTCATGATTGATACAACAGGGTCTAGCCTCTTCAAACGTGGCTATCGTGTCGATAAAGGCGGTGCACCGATCAAGGAGAATATGGCAGCGGCCATTTTACTCTGTCCAATTGGTATCCAGATAAGCCTTTGATAGACCCGACTTGCGGCTCTGGTACTTTTTGTATCGAAGCTGCTATGATCGGGATGAAGATGGCGCCAGGACTCCATCGTTCCTTTGCCTTTGAAGACTGGAATTGGGTGGATAAAGACCTGGTAGCGCAGGCTCGCTCGACTGCACTCAGTCAGATTGATCAGACCATCCAGCTGGATATTTCTGGCTCGGATATCGATGGCCGTATGGTAGAGCTAGCTCGAAAAAACGCTGAGCAAGCAGGAGTAGCAGAGCAGATTCGCTTTAAGCAGATGCGATTGCAGGATTTGCATACAGATAAGATTAATGGTGTGATTATCTCTAATCCGCCATACGGGGAGCGCCTCCTAGATGATGAGGCTGTGACTCGTCTTTATCAGGAAATGGGAGAAACCTTTGCTCCGCTCAAAACCTGGAGTAAGTTTATCCTGACTAGCGATGAAGCTTTTGAAAGCAAATACGGCAGTCAGGCCGATAAAAAACGCAAACTTTATAATGGTACTTTAAAAGTTGATTTATATCAGTATTTTGGCCAGCGGGTCAAACGTCAGTTAGATTAGAAAGGATTTGCCGTGACGAAAGAAGAAAACTACTCACCAGAAGAAGAAAAGAAAGAGTCGGTCCTTGATTTTGAAGAGGCCAAGGAAATGACAGTCGGACAAGCTACTCGTAAGAAAGAGGAGCTGGAAGCCGGTGTGAATGAAAGCGACAATGTGCTGGATAAGTATATCAAGCAGCACCGTCAGGAAATCGAAGCTGGAAAATTTGAAACCCAGAAAATCAGAAAGTTGCAGGAGCAGGAAGCTGCTCAAGCTGAGCAAGCCTCTTCTGATTTGACCGACTTCATCAAAGAAAGACGGCAAGAGGTTGAAAGTGAACAGGAGATTCCAACAGCTCAGTCAGTAGTCACTGAGACTGCAAGTGAGCCAGAAGCAGCTCCAAACCCCTTAGGTTCTCGCAGTCAACGCTCAGAGCAGGCGGATTCGATTCCTGCTGCTCCCGTTCAAAAGATATCTTACGGTCCTATTCCGGAGCCGCTTGATGAGAAGGAATTACAGGTTCCTAAGACGCCTTTCTACAAGAAAAAAGCTTTCCTTTATCCAGTCTTAGGACTTTTAGGGATTGCTGTAGCGGGCACAGGGCTTTACTTTGCTCTGGGGCATAATTGGGGTCATAAGACCGTTACAAGCTCTAGCTCTTCAACATCGCAGTCCAGCAAAAAGAGCTCGTCTTCCTCTAGCTCTGATAATACTGCCAAGGATTTGAAGTCCTTTAATGATGAGTATGCTGCATTCTTCACAGATAGCAATCAGACAGCTGTCAAAAACAGTAAATTCGGCGACTTGGAAAAATTAAAAACTTTACTTGAAAAGCTAAAGGCAGCAAAGACTATGATGCAGCCAAGAGCAAGTATGATTCCTTGGTCAAGCAGATTTCGGCTATCCAAAGTGTCAATTCACAGTTTGATGGCGGAGCAATCACTGACGGCGTCTTGAACAAGGAAGCCAAGGCGAATACAAATGCGACCTTCTCAGATGTATCAAGTGGCAATGCTAAATTAGATGAAGTTCTAAAGGCAGCAATTGCCCAAGGACGTAGTCAACAAGTACCAACACCAGCTCCTGCTACTAATCAGGAAGGCACTGGTGCGGGTACAAGCGGCGGTTCAAGTGCATCTGCTTCTGGTTCAGGAGCTTCCAGCTCTTACTCTGGCTATGGTCTTCCTAGCAACGGAGTAAATCTGCAGAGAGACCTCAGTCGTGTCCCTTATAACCAAGCGGCTATTGATGACGTCAACAATCCGGCTTGGACGTTCAATCCTGGCGTTCTGGAGAAGATTTTGCAAACTTCTCGTGAGCGTGGCTATATTTCTGGAGATAACTATATCCTGGAACGCGTCAATATTATCAAAGGAAACGGTTACTATAACCTCTTCAAGCCAGACGGCACCTACCTCTTCAGTATCAACTGTAAGACTGGATACTTTGTTGGAAATGGACCAGGTCATGCTGATTCGCTTGATTTCTAGTTGGATTTCAAAATTTCTTCAACAGCTGACTTTCTGCTTTGCTGATGAATTTCATTTATATATGCACAAAAAAAGTTCTCGATTTCGAGAACTTTTTATTGTTTTAAATCACATGGCGTTCAAAGGCATCATCTGAGATTCCTTGGCTGAGAATAAGTTTAGCCCATTCTTTGGCTGAGAAGAGGCTGTGATCCTTGTAGTTTCCGCAGGATTCAATGGTTGTTCCAGGGACATCTTCCCAGCTAGTTGACTCAGCGATTTCTTCCAGACAGGATTTGATGACCTGAGCAATCTGGCTGGAGCTGTGTTGGCCCCACATAATCATGTGAAAACCAGTGCGACAGCCAAAAGGTGAGCAATCAATCATACCATCAATGCGCTTGCGGATCAACATAGCCAGCAAATGCTCAATGGTATGCAGACCAGCAGTCGGAATGGAATCTTCATTAGGCTGAACCAAGCGGATATCAAAATTGGAAATGATGTCTCCTTTAGGACCAGTTTCCTCTCCGATGAGACGAACATAAGGCGCTTTGACGATGGTGTGATCCAGCTCAAAGCTTTCAACGATAACTTCTTTAGACATGGTTTCTCCTTTACAATGTAGTGAGTGCGAGAAGGTTTTTCTAGTCATATCAAGCCATAGGTTTGTCTTGTTAGTTAAGAAAAAGCCTGTCTCATATGCATCTTTTCTTCTCTGATTATAGCATAAAAAATTTTTATTTGGGAATAAAGTTTGCGTCTTAAAGGAATGAAAAATTTGAACAATCTTGCTTATCTCTTGAAAAAAGTTTTGGTGCTCAGGCTTCTACAAACTTTGAAGATTTAGTCGGTAAAAATTGGACAAAAGCTTTCTTGTTTTTCAAAAAATAGGTTTGTGAATTTTTTAGATTTGTGATAGAATAGTATGGAATTTTGAATTCAACAATTAAATAGATTTGGAGTAAAAACATGGACCTATTTCCTATAATTATGTCTGTTTTTGCTGCCATCATTGGTTTAGTGATTGGATATGTAAGTGTCTCAGCTAAGATGAAATCATCTAAAGAAGCTGCAGAGCTTACTCTTTTAAATGCTGAACAAGAAGCAACCAATTTACGCGGACAGGCTGAACGCGAAGCTGATTTGATTATCAAAGAAGCCAAGCGGGAAACAAGTTCGCTTAAAAAAGAAGCACTTTTGGAGGCAAAAGAAGAAGCCAGAAATATCGTGAACAAGTTGATGCAGAATTTAAGTCTGAACGTCAAGAGTTGAAACAAATCGAAAGCCGCTTGACAGAGCGTGCTTCTACTCTTGACCGCAAAGACGATAATTTAAGCAACAAAGAAAAGACTTTGGAGCAAAAAGAACAAAGTCTCTCAGATAAATCTAAACACATTGATGCGCGTGAAGAACAAGTAGCGGAACTTGAAAAGCAGAAGGCAGCAGAGCTGGAGCGAGTTGCTTCGCTATCGCAGACAGAAGCGCGTGATATTATTTTGACGCAGACCGAGGACAAACTTTCTAAAGAGATTGCGACTAGGATTCGGGATGCGGAGCAAGATATCAAAGAGCGGTCTGACAAGGTTGCGAAGAATATCTTGGTCCAAGCCATGCAGCGTATTGCCGGTGATTATGTAGCTGAGCAAACCAACTCAACGGTGCATCTGCCAGATGACAGTATGAAGGGTCGGATTATTGGCCGTGAAGGTCGCAATATCCGGACTTTTGAAAGTCTGACTGGTATTGATGTCATCATTGATGATACGCCTGAAGTGGTCACTCTCTCAGGTTTTGATCCGATTCGTCGCGAGATTGCTCGTATGACCATGGAAGCACTCTTGAAAGACGGTCGCATTCATCCAGCTCGCATCGAGGAGTTGGTTGAGAAGAACCGTCTGGAAATTGACAATCGCATCCGTGAGTACGGAGAAGCCGCAGCTTATGAAATCGGAGCTCCTAACCTGCATCCTGATCTGATGAAAATCATGGGTCGTTTGCAGTTCCGTACTTCTTATGGTCAGAACGTCCTTCGGCACTCTATTGAGGTGGCCAAGCTTTCCGGCATCATTGCTGCTGAGTTGGGTGAAAATGCCAATTTAGCCCGCCGTGCTGGATTTCTCCATGATATTGGTAAGTCTATTGACCGTGAGGTTGAAGGCAGCCACGTGGAAATCGGAACAGAACTGGCTCGTAAGTACAAGGAGCATCCAGTTGTTGTTAATACGATTGCCAGCCACCACGGAGATGTGGAAGCAGAAAGTGTCATTGCTGTTATCGTAGCTGCAGCAGACGCTCTCAGTGCTGCTCGTCCAGGTGCCCGCAGTGAATCTCTGGAAAGCTATATCAAGCGTCTCCAAGATTTGGAAGAAATCGCTAATAGCTTCAAGGGTGTCAAGAACAGCTTTGCTTTACAAGCCGGTCGTGAAATCCGGATTATGGTTCAGCCGGACAAGATTAAGGATGACAAGATTACGATTTTGGCGCACGATGTGCGTGAAAAGATCGAAAACAACTTGGAATATCCGGGCAATATCAAGGTAACGGTTATCCGTGAGATGCGTGCCGTTGACTACGCAAAATAAAGAAGAAATGCAGTCTGGTAACAGATTGCTTTTTTCTTGAATTATCTGCCGGTCTATTTGGTTTTCCGTATGATTGCTTGCTTATTTTTCTATTTTCTCAAAACTCTAGACACATACATTTCTTCCTATCCTCTTGAAATATCAGTCTAATTTTGTTACACTAGATAGAAAGACTGTGAAGGAGACATGATGACGGAACGAGGCTTACTAATCGTCTTTTCTGGTCCCTCTGGTGTAGGAAAAAGGGACTGTTAGACGAGAAATTTTTTTGAAAGCACTGATAACCAATTCCAGTACTCGGTATCCATGACAACTCGTCCTCAGCGCCCAGGTGAAGTGGATGGAGTTGACTATTTCTTCCGCACTCGCGAGGAGTTTGAAGAGCTGATTCGTCAGGGACAGATGCTGGAGTATGCAGAGTATGTAGGAAACTACTATGGTACGCCTCTGACTTATGTCAATGAAACGCTGGATAAAGGTATTGATGTCTTCCTAGAGATTGAGGTTCAGGGAGCTTTGCAAGTCAAGAAAAAAGTTCCAGATGCTGTCTTTATTTTTTTGACTCCTCCAGACTTAGAAGAACTCAAAGACCGCTTGGTCGGACGTGGGACAGATAGTGCTGAGATTATCGCTCAGCGCATAGAAAAGGCTAAAGAAGAAATTGCCCTCATGCGCGAGTATGATTATGCCATTGTCAATGATCAGGTTCCGCTGGCTGCCGACCGTGTCAAGCGCGTGATTGAAGCAGAGCATTTCCGAGTAGACCGTGTTATCGGCCGTTATCAGGACATGCTTCCAAAAAATGAAACGATTATTCGATAGAAAGTTAGAATTAGGTAAAAAAATTATGATGTTAAAACCGTCTATTGACACTTTGCTGGACAAGGTTCCGTCAAAATATTCCTTGGTTATTTTAGAAGCTAAGCGCGCTCATGAGCTTGAAGCTGGAGCTCCCGCTACGCAGGAATTCAAGTCTGTCAAATCCACTCTTCGTGCTTTGGAAGAAATTGAATCCGGCAATGTCGTTATCCATCCAGATCCAGAAGGCAAGCGCGAGGCTGTTCGCCGTCGGGCAGAAGAAGAGCGCCTTCGTAAAGAAGAAGAAGAACGCAAGATTAAAGAGCAAATCGCTAAAGAAAAAGAAGAAGGTGAGAAGATTTAAGGTTGGGGATGCTCAATCTTATTTTTTCTGTAATGATGTTGAGGAAAGTGGGGGTGAGAATTTGAAGGTAGCAAAGATTATTGTGGATGTTCCTCTGATGCAGACGGACAAGCCCTATAGTTATGCTATTCCAGAAGAGTTTGCAGGGATGCTGGAGGCTGGCATGCGGGTCCATGTCCCTTTTGGGCAGGGAAATCGCCTGATTCAGGGGATTGTGGTCGGCTTTGATGAGATGGGAGACCGAGAAGAGCTGAAGGAGATTGCGGAAGTCCTTGATTTCAGTCCCGTGCTGAATCAGGAACAGCTCTGGCTGGCGGACGAGCTGCGCAAGTCAGTCTTTTCCTATAAGATTAGCCTTTTAAAGGCCATGCTGCCTAGTCTTCTCAACTCCAGCTATGATAAACTACTCTATCCGACGGAGCTGCTGAATGATGAGGAACGTTCAGCTATCTTTGGACAGGAGGACAGCCTTCACTTTTCTGATTTGGACAAGAAAAGCCAGGCCAAGCTGATGCGACTGACTCAAACTGGCCGTATTCGGCTGGAGTATCAGGCGACGGACAAGAAACATATTAAGACTGAGAAATGGTATCAGGTCAATCATACCGCTCTGCAAAATCATGACCTTCCCCGACAAGCTAAGAAAAAACAAGCATTAAAAGAAGTCTTGCTGGAGCAGCAGGACAGCCAGCTTTTGGCTGATTTGCGAGAAAACTTTTCGCGCGATATTATTAATTACTTTATCAAAGAAAACCTAATTAGCATTGAGGATAGAGAAATCAGCCGTTCTGCTGCTTATTTCCAAAAGGAGCGGCAGCAGCAAAACCTGACCTTAAATGATGAACAAGCCGCAGCGGTTGCAGCGATCACTCAGAAATTAGTCAGAGTCATTCTCAGCCAGTCCTCTTAGAAGGGGTCACGGGCAGTGGGAAGACCGAAGTTTACCTACAGGTCATCGCAGAGGCACTGGCCCAAGGCAAGACCGCTATCATGCTGGTTCCAGAGATCTCTCTGACTCCGCAGGTTACTGATCGCTTTATTTCTAGATTTGGGGACCAAGTTGCTATTTTGCATTCAGGTCTGTCCGACGGTGAGAAATACGATGAATGGCGCAAGGTGGAGCGAGGAGTTGCCCAGGTTGTTGTCGGCGCGCGTTCAGCTATTTTTGCTCCCTTGACAAATATTGGAGCCATCATCATTGATGAAGAGCATGAATCCTCCTACAAGCAGGATTCCAATCCTCGCTATCATGCCAGAGAGGTGGCTCTCCTGCGAGCTCAGTACAATCAAGCTGTTTTAGTGCTGGGGTCGGCGACTCCGAGCCTGGAGAGCCGTGCTCGAGCAAGCCGTGGTGTCTATGATTTTCAGTTGCTCAGTAAGCGTGCAAATCCGCTGGCGCAGATTCCTCAAGTGGAAGTGGTGGATTTCGAGATTATATCGGCCAGCATGAGGCCAGTAATTTCACCCCAGTCTTGCTAGAGGCTATTCAAGATCGTCTGGATAAGGGAGAGCAGACGGTTCTCATGCTTAATAGGCGGGGTTATTCCAGCTTTGTTATGTGTCGAGAATGTGGGACCGTTGATAGCTGTCCTAACTGTGATATTTCTCTGACTCTGCATATGGACACCAAGACCATGAACTGCCACTACTGTGGCTTTACTAAGAACATTCCTCAGAGTTGTCCTAACTGTGCCAGTCGCAGCATCCGTTACTATGGTACGGGGACGCAGAAGGCCTATGATGAGCTGACGACTCTTTTTCCAGAGGCTCGAATTCTGCGCATGGATGTGGATACGACCCGTAAAAAGGGGAGCCACGAAGAAATCCTAGAGGCCTTTGGTCGGGGGCAGGCAGATATTCTGCTGGGGACTCAGATGATTGCCAAGGGACTGGATTTTCCTAATGTGACCTTGGTCGGTGTTCTCAATGCGGATACTGCTCTTAATCTACCAGACTTTCGCTCTTCAGAGCGAACCTTCCAGCTGCTGACTCAGGTGGCGGGCCGGGCTGGTCGTGCTGAAAAGGCTGGTCAGGTCTTCATTCAGTCCTACAATCCTCATCATTATGCCATTGAGTTTGCCAAGCAGCAGGATTACGAGGGCTTTTATGCTTATGAAATGGGAATCCGCCGGCAGCTAGGCTATCCGCCTTATTACTTTACAGTCGGTCTAACCCTGTCGCATAAGGATGAAGAGACAGCAGTGCGAAAAGCCTATGAGGTGATGGATATTCTGCGGAGCGGTCTTTCAGAAAAAGTGCAAATCCTAGGTCCAACTCCGAAGCCCATAGCTCGCACCCATAATCTCTATCATTATCAGATTTTGCTCAAATATCGCTTTGAGGACAAGTTGCAGGCGACGCTAAATCAAGTCTTGGACTGGACACAACATCGGGACAATAAAGATTTACGCCTGACAATTGATAATGAACCACAAAATTTTATGTGAAGCTTTTTAACCGAGGTTAAGGTTGTTGTAGGCAACTTCTGATATAATAAGGGAAGGAACAAAAAAGGAATCAATAGTTGAAAATGATGAAAATAATATTTATGGGAACGCCGGACTTCTCAGCGACTGTCTTAAAAGGGCTGCTGGACAGCGGTCAATACGAAGTTTTAGCAGTGGTAACGCAGCCGGACCGGGCCGTCGGCCGTAAAAGAGAGATTCGCATGACTCCGGTAAAAGAGCTGGCCTTGGAATACGGGCTGCAAGTTTATCAACCGGAGAAGCTGACTCAAAGCTCGGATTTAGAGGAGTTGATGAAATTAGAAGCAGATGGTATTGTTACAGCTGCTTTGGGCAGTTTTTACCTAGCCGCTTACTGGACAGTGTTGACTTTGCGGTGAATGTTCATGCTTCTTTGCTGCCTAAATACCGAGGTGGTGCGCCCATTCACTATGCTCTGATCAATGGCGATGAGCAAGCGGGTGTTACGATTATGGAAATGGTCAAGGAGATGGATGCTGGAGATATGATAGCCAGCAGAGCGGTGCAGATTGAAGAGACAGACAATGTTGGAACTCTCTTTGAAAAATTGGCGCTTATCGGTCGAGATCTGTTATTGGATGTGCTGCCAGCTTATAGGGCAGGGCAGATTATTCCTCAGCCGCAGGATCCAAGCCAGGTCACTTTTTCTCCGAATATCAGCCCAGAAGAAGAGCGGATAGACTGGAGCAAAACAAACCGCCAAATTTTCAATCAAATCCGCGGCATGTATCCTTGGCCGGTAGCTCATACCTTGCTGCAAGGGCAACGCTTTAAGATTTACGAAGCAGATATGGTAGATGGCGACGGTCAGCCTGGACAGATATTGTCTATTAGTAAAAAAGAACTGGTGGTTGCAGCTGGTAAGGGAGCCCTCTCGCTGAAGACGGTTCAGCCTGCTGGCAAGCCCAAGATGGCTATCGTTGATTTTTTGAATGGACTGGGCCGCAGCCTGTCCATAGGAGATGCTTTTGGAAAGTAAGCAAAAAACGGCCCGTTGGCAGGCCTTGGAAATTTTGGAAGAAGTTTTTGAAGAAGGAGCCTATTCCAATATCGCCTTAAACCGAGCTCTGAGTCAAAGTCCGCTGAGCCAAGCAGATAAAGGTCTGGTAACAGAGCTGGTTTACGGCACAGTTGCTCGGAAAATCACTCTGGAATGGTATCTATCCCATCTGATTGAGGATAGGAACAAATTAGATAACTGGCTCTACATTCTGCTTATGCTCAGTCTGTACCAGATGCTCTATCTGGATAAAATCCCTCAGCATGCAGTTGTTCATGAGGCTGTTGAGATTGCGAAAATCCGTAAGCGTGGGAGTGAGAAATTTGTCAATGCCTTGCTACGTAAGATTGAGCGTGAGGGTGTAGCTGATTTTGAAACAATCAAGCGCAAAAACAAGCGCTATTCGATCCAATATTCTCTGCCGGTCTGGCTGGTCAAAGACCTGATAGAAGAGTATGGCGAAGAAAGAGCTTTAGCTATCTTTGCCAGTCTCTTTGTTCGTAGTAAGGCCAGCATTCGAGTGACGGATATGTCGCGAAAGGCAGAGCTTCGCCAGCTTTTAGGGGCTGAGGACTCGCTCTTATCTCCGTCAGCCTTGGTTAAGAAACAGGGGCATTTTGCTGGGCATCAGCTCTTTGAAAGCGGAGCGATTACGATTCAGGATGAGTCTAGTCAGCTGGTGGCTCCTACTCTGGACATCGAAGGAGAGGAGCAGATTCTGGATGCCTGCAGTGCACCGGGCGGCAAGACTGTCCACATGGCTTCCTATCTGACGAATGGTCACATTACAGCCTTAGATCTCTACGATCATAAGTTAGAGCTCGTAGAAGAAAATGCAGAAAGACTGGGCTTGGCTGATAAAATCACTACGAAAAAGCTAGACGCGACCAAGGTGTTTGAGACATTTGGCCCAGATGCTTTCGATAAAATCCTGGTGGACGCTCCTTGCTCTGGTATTGGCTTAATTCGCCGCAAACCGGATATAAAATATAATAAAGAAAATGCAGATTTTGAGAATTTACAAAAAATTCAGCTGGATATACTAGACAGCGTTTGTCAAAGTCTACGTAAAGGTGGTATAATAGCTTATAGTACTTGCACGATTATGGCCAAAGAGAATTTTGAGGTTGTCGAGAAATTTCTGGCCAGTCATCCGAACTTTGAGCAAGTCTTATTAGACCATGAAAGAAAAGATATCGTCAAAGACGGCTGTATCTTAATTACGCCGGAATTATATGAAAGCGACGGATTTTTTATCAGTCAATTTAGGAAGATATCGGAATAAGAGGAGGAAACTGACAGTATGGAAATTTCATTATTAACAGATGTTGGTCAAAAGCGTACAAATAACCAAGATTATGCTAATCTTTTTGTGAATCGGGCGGGCAAGACCCTTATCATCTTGGCAGATGGTATGGGCGGTCACAGAGCTGGAAACATTGCTAGCGAAATGGCTGTGACAGACTTAGGAGCTGCATGGGTTGATACACAGATTGATTCGGTGAATCAGGTGCGTGAATGGTTTGCGGAGCACTTGGAAGAGGAAAATCAGCGCATTCATCAATTTGGTCAAGATGAAGAATATAAGGGTATGGGAACGACTTTGGAAGCCTTGGCTATCATTGATAATCAAGCCATCTATGCCCATATCGGTGATTCTCGTATTGGCTTGATTCGCGGTGATGAATACCGTCAGCTAACTAATGATCACTCACTTGTTAATGCTTTGTTGAAAGCTGGACAGATTACTCCAGAAGAAGCAGAGCGTCATCCGCAGAAGAATATCATTACCCAGTCTATTGGTCAAAAAGACGAAGTGCAGCCTGATTATGGCATGATTACCTTGGAAGATGGTGACTACCTCCTGCTTAACAGTGACGGTCTGACCAATATGATTTCAGATAGTGAAATTTGTGACATTGTCACCAGCGACATCAGCCTGTCTGAAAAAACAGAAACCTTAATTCGCTTTGCCAACAATGCTGGAGGACTGGATAACATCACAGTTGCTCTGGTTCGCTTTGACAAGGAGGATAAGGCATGATTCAAATCGGCAAAATCTTTGCCGGGCGATATAAAATCATCAAGCAGATTGGCCGCGGAGGCATGGCAGATGTCTATCTGGCCAAGGACTTGATTTGGATGGTGAGGAAGTTGCGGTAAAGGTTCTTAGAACCAATTACCAGACAGATCCTATCGCTGTCGCGCGTTTCCAGCGGGAAGCCAAGGCGATGGCTGACTTGGACCATCCGCACATCGTTCGGATTACTGATATTGGGGAAGAAGATGGCCAGCAGTATCTGGCTATGGAATACGTGGCAGGTCTTGACCTCAAGCGCTATATCAAAGAGAATTCTCCGATTTCAAATGAAGAAGCAGTCAGAATCATGGGACAAATCTTGCTGGCAATGCGCTTAGCGCATACACGCGGTATTGTCCATCGTGACCTGAAACCACAAAATGTCCTCTTGACCCCAGATGGCAATGCCAAGGTAACAGACTTTGGGATTGCGGTGGCCTTTGCAGAGACAAGTCTGACTCAGACTAACTCAATGCTAGGCTCGGTTCATTATCTATCGCCTGAGCAGGCGCGTGGCTCTAAAGCAACTGTTCAGAGTGATATTTATGCGATGGGGATTATTTTTTATGAAATGCTGACTGGTCATATCCCTTATGATGGGGATAGTGCAGTTACGATTGCCCTACAGCATTTCCAAAAGCCGCTGCCATCCATCATTTCTGAAAATCCTAATGTGCCTCAGGCTTTAGAAAATGTGGTCATTAAGGCAACAGCCAAAAAACTGACGGATCGTTATCAGTCAGTTGCAGAGATGTATGTCGACTTGTCCAGCAGCTTATCTTATGAGCGCCGGAATGAAAAGAAATTAGTCTTTGATGATGTTGCGAAAGCAGACACCAAGACCTTGCCAAATCTCGCCGGTACCGCAGCCGGCAGTTCCACCTGTCAAGCCAACACCGCCTAAAGCGGAAGCGGATGAAGTTAAGGAAGAGACAGCTGATGCGGTTAAGAAAGTTCCAAAGAAACGTCGTTTGAGAACGCGTTACAAGGTACTTTTCTTTGCAGTCCTATTGGTTTTGGCGGCTTTTGTTGTCCTTCTCTATAACAGCCCGTCTAATACCAGCGTGCCAGATGTTTCTGGTCAGACTGTAGCAGAGGCTCGCTCCGCTATCGAAGCTAAGAAGCTGGTTGTCGGAGACGAAAAGGAAGAATACAGCGACAATGTCGAATCTGGCAAAGTCATTAAAACTGATCCACAGGCCAATAGTCAGCGCCGCGAAGGCAGCAAGATTGACCTGATTATTTCCAAGGGATCGAAAACCTTTGTGATGGAAGATTATGTCGGTCAAGCAAAATCAGCCGTGGTTGAAAATCTGAAAACAAACTATAATGTTTCTGAAAAATTGATTGAGATTGTTGAGGAAGAATCGGACGAGTACGAGCCAGGTCAGGTGATTCGCCAGTCACCGGCAGCTGGTTCGACCTATGATTTGACTTCTAATCATAAGATTAAGCTGACAGTGGCCAAAGAAGTAACTAGTGTGTCCATGCCTGACTTTGGCAGCATGCAGTACACCTACGCCAATGCTCGTTCTTACTTGATTCAAATGGGAATTTCTTCTTCTCGAATTGAGCGAGTTGTTGACCGTTCGGTCACTTCGACTCAGGCAGACTTGGTAACTTCCCAGTCACCAGCAGCAGGTCAGACAATTGACCTCAAGTCTAATGAAAAAATCACTCTTTACGTGACAGAAGCAACGACACCATCGTCATCTAGCTCGTCATCTTCATCGTCTAGCAGTAGCTCAAAGAGCAGCTCATCGTCTGAAGATAGCGGACATGGAACTAGTTCCAGCTCATCTGATAGTTGATTAATAAGCCATCCATTTTAAGTTTTTTAGCTTAAAACGGATGGCTTTTTCTTTTTTGCTGGACAAATTTCCCCATTTCATGCCTTGGACGGAGGTTTTTTGGTTTAATTTTGTTAAAATAGGAAGGTAGAGAAAGGAAACGGCTATGTGGAAGGTTCAATTATTTGTCTTTGTTGAAACAGTCTTACTATCCATGGCATTGGTGACCATGTTGGCAGCTGATTTTTTTCACGTGTTGTCATTATCTTGGTCCTTTTTTTGCTGCTGCTCTATTATTACTTCGGCAAGCAAAAAGGGAATTTTCTGCTGGTCGCTTCCATGATTATGCTGTTTTTCATTATTATGCTCAATCCCTACGTCATTGCTGCCCTTTTATTCGCGCTGGTTTATGGAATGATTGTGGCCTACCCTTATATCTATAAGGAAAATCAAGAAACCCATCTCGTTTACGAAGAAGATGTGGAAATTCAGAGTGAGAAGAATCGCTGGTTGGGGGACCTGCAGCATTTTTCTAAGGACAGCTGTCAATTTCACGACATCAATCTCTTGCGCATTGTTGGGAAAGACACCATTCATTTGGAAGACGTGATTTTGGTCAACCATGATAACGTCATTGTCATTCGAAAAGGTTTTGGTGATACCAAGATTATTGTGCCACTGGATGTGGAAATTCAGCTGCAAATCAATACTCTTTACGGGGAGCTAAATTTTCTGCATCATCCGTCCCGCAAGCTACGCAATGAAACCATTTCGCTGACGACACCAGACTATAAACGAGCCAATAAGACAGTGAAGATTGTTCTCGTCAGCTTCTTAGGAAATGTGGAGGTTGTCAGAAAGTGAAGAAATCAAATTATTTTCTCATTCTCCTCTATACTTTCTTTGTTTTATTTATCATCTTTCACTATATTTTCAATATTTTTGATTTCACTTGGCAGGAGCTCTTTAATGATTTGGAGCTGTTGCAGTCTTTTGTGTTCTTTGTTGTGATTATCGGTTTATCACTGACCATTCTGATTGTGATTGCGGCCCGCTTAATCCAATATCTATCGGTAGCCCATGTGCAAAAAAATCTTCGGCATTTGCTGGATGGACGGAGACTGGAGCCGACAGACCAACCCGAGTTGGATAGCTCTCTGCATCAGCTCGAGAGAAGGCTGCATCGTTTGACAGAGAATCTCCAAAAGTCTGAAAATCAAACCCTGCAGACAGAAGAAAAAATTATCGAAAAAGAACGGCGGCGGATTGCGCGTGACTTGCACGATACTGTCAGTCAGGAATTATTTGCAGCCAATATGATTCTTTCAGGAGTGGCTGGAAATGTAGAACGGCTTGATGGAGAAAAACTGCAAAAGCAGCTCAAGGGGATTGCCGATATTCTGGACACAGCCCAGAAGGATTTGCGGATTCTCCTGCTTCATTTGCGACCTACAGAGTTGGAAAATAAGACTCTGGTCGAAGGTATGGATGTGATTATCAAGGAGCTGACTGATAAAAGTGACATTGATGTTCACTTCAATCATCAGGTTGGGCATCTACCCAAACAGATGGAGGAGCATGTCTTCAGAATCATGCAGGAAATTATCAACAACACACTGCGGCACGCCCAAGCCAGTCGACTGGATATTTACCTCTATCAGGCGCCAAATGAGCTTAAAATCAAGGTATCTGATAATGGCGTCGGTTTTGATCCGCTGGCTCAGGATGAACTCAGCTACGGCCTGAAAAATATGGAAGACCGTGTGCGGGATATGGCGGGCACTTTTAAGCTTTTGACAGCCCCCAGAAAAGGTCTTTCTATTGAAATCACGATACCTTTACTAGAAGGAGAAAATCATGAAGATATTGTTAGTGGATGACCACCAAATGGTCAGATTGGGATTGAAAAGTTACCTGGAACTGCAAGATGATATAGCAGAAGTATCTGAAGCAGTCAATGGTAAAGAAGGCGTTGAGCAGGCTTTGGCAAGTCGTCCGGATGTGATTATCATGGATATTGTCATGCCTGAGATGAATGGGATTGAAGCGACACTGGCCATTTTAAAAGAATGGCCGGAAGCAAAGATTCTGATTTTGACTTCTTATCTGGATAATGAAAAAATTTATCCTGTTCTGGATGCAGGCGCTCATGGATACATGCTCAAGACTTCCAGCGCTGAAGAAATTCTCCGTGCTGTCAAAAAAGTGGCCAAGGGAGAATTTGCCATTGAAACAGAAGTCAGCAAGAAAGTGGAGTATCATCGTAACCATATCGAGCTCCATGAAGATTTGACAGCTCGTGAGCGTGATATTTTAGGACTTTTAGCCAAGGGATATGAGAATCAACGGATAGCGGACGAGCTCTTCATTTCCCTCAAAACTGTCAAGACTCATGTCTCCAATATCCTGTCCAAATTGGAAGTGAGTGATCGCACTCAGGCAGTTGTTTATGCTTTTCAACACCATCTTGTCCCACAAGAAGACTTTTAATGGTATAATAGAAAAGATTAAGATTGGACAAGGGGAGATATGGACGCGAAATTAAAGTATAAGGCAAAAAAGATAAAAATTGTCTTTTTCGATATAGATGATACCCTGCGGGTCAAGGATACAGGTTTTATTCCGGATTCTATCCAGACAGTTTTCAAGCAATTGAAAGACAAAGGGATTTTGACGGGTATTGCGTCTGGACGAGGAATGTTTGGTGTCGTGCCGGAACTGAGAGCTTTACAGCCAGACTTTTTAGTTACCCTGAACGGAGCCTATGTCGAAGACAGCAAAGGGAAGGTGATCTCTCAGACGGTTATCCCGTCCGATAGAGTGACTTCCTATATTGCTTGGGCTCAGGAGGAGGGGATTGACTATGGTCTGGTCGGCAGCCATGGAGCATCCTTGTCCAATCGACATTCTCTAATTTCAGAGGCCATTGATGTGGTTTATCCAGATTTGCTTGTTGATCCAGACTTTCATTTAGACAAGGATATTTATCAGCTTTGGACCTTTGAAGATAGAGGAGATAGCCTGCAGCTGCCAGAGGCGTTAGCGGAGCATCTGCGTTTGGTTCGCTGGCATCCTCATTCGTCAGACGTGGTACCGACAGAAGGTTCCAAGGCAGCCGGAGTTTCCAAGGTTGTCGAGCATCTGGGCTTCAAACCTGAAAATGTCATGGTTTTTGGCGATGGGCTCAATGATCTGGAATTGTTTGACTATGCCGGAATTGGCATTGCCATGGGCGTTTCCCATGAAGAACTGCGAAAAAGAGCAGATTATATTACAAAGACAGTAGAAGAAGACGGTATTTTTGCCGCCTTAGAGGAGTTAGGTATGGTAGAAAAAGAATTACATTTTCCACAAGTTGAATTTGCAGCAGCAGAAGGTCCAAAGCGACTATCAAGACTAATCATGGGGACATGAAAGTTCATCTGTTTCCAGAACAGGCACCAAAAACAGTAGCTAACTTTATTGCCCTTGCTAAAGATGGATATTATGACGGTGTGATTTTCCACCGCATTATTCAGGACTTTATGATTCAGGGTGGCGATCCTACTGGTACCGGTATGGGAGGTCAGTCTATCTATGGTGAGAAATTTGAAGATGAGTTTTCACCAGAATTGTACAATATTCGTGGGGCTCTTTCTATGGCAAATGCTGGGCCGAATACTAATGGCAGCCAATTCTTCATTGTTCAAAATAAAAATCTTCCTTATTCAGCTAAGGAGTTGAGCCGCGGCGGCTGGCCTGAAGCTATCGCTGAAGTCTATGCCAGTCAGGGAGGAACACCGCATTTGGATCGGCGCCACACTGTCTTTGGTCAGCTGGCTGATGAAGCGTCCTACCAAGTTTTGGACAAGATTGCAGCTGTTGAGACGGGGGCTATGGATAAGCCGGTGGAAGATGTTGTGATTGAAACGATTGAGGTTGAAGGCTGATGAAAATCGGTGATAAATTAAAAGGCAAAATCACAGGGATTCAGCCTTATGGAGCTTTTGTTGAACTGGAAAACGGAACGATTGGCCTGATTCATATTTCAGAAATTCGTCCGGGCTATATTGAAAATATTCATGATAGTGTAAAAATCGGCCAGCAAGTCTTGGTTCAGGTTGTGGACTATGATGAATTTTCTGGGAAGTCCAGTCTGTCTATGCGAACCTTAGAAGAAGAAAAGCACCGCCTCCCTAGACGCCACCGCTTTTCAAACGACCGCTGTAAAATTGGTTTTGAGCCTTTAGGAAGACAGCTGCCTATCTGGATCAAAGAGGCAAAAAAATTCTTAAAAGAAGAAAAAGTTTAAAAAATATCCTGTTCCATAAGAGAACAGGATATTTGCTTAGATAGAATTGCCATTCAAATCATAGCCGATTGCTAAGTTGAAATGGACATGTTTTCAAAAAATACTAAGCATCAAATTCGTAGAGAGCGGTAGACAGGTAACGTTCGCCGTTATCAGGAGCCAGAGCAAGGACTTTCTTGCCAGCTCCTAGTTTTTTCGCTACTTCAATAGCTGCGAAAATAGCAGCAGCAGATGAAATCCCCACTAAGAAGCCTTCCTGACCGCCAATATAGCGTCCGAATTCCAGTGCTTGATCAGAAGTTACGCGGACAATACCGTTGTAGGCTGCTGTATCCAAGGTCTCTGGAATGAATCCGGCTGAAAGTCCTTGGATTTTGTGAGGGCCTGGCTTCTCACCAGAAAGGATAGCAGATTCGTCTGCTTCGACTGCGTAGATTTGGATGTCCGGATTAACTTTTTTGAGAGCGTGAGATACACCGGAAATAGTTCCGCCAGTTCCGACACCGCCTACAAAGGCATCCAGTCCAGTTTCACTGAAAGCGGCGATAATTTCTGCTCCTGTTGTTCGTTCGTGAACCTCTGGATTGGCCGGATTGTTAAACTGCAGTGGCAGCCAGCCATTTCGTTCTTGCGCGATTTCCTGTGCTTTTGCAATGGCACCTTTCATTCCTTCGCTACCTGGAGTCAAAACTAACTCAGCACCATAAGCTTGTATAATCTTGCGGCGTTCCACACTCATGGTTTCTGGCATAACAATGACGACCTTGTAACCTTTAGCTGCTCCAACCCATGAAAGGCCAATACCGGTATTTCCGCTGGTTGCTTCAACGATGGTATCGCCGGGCTTGATAAGGCCATCGCGTTCAGCCGCCTCAATCATGCTGAGAGCAATCCGGTCTTTGACAGAAGAGCCGGGATTGAAAGCCTCTAACTTCACATAAACCTCAGCAGCTCCTTCTGGAACCAAGTTGTTCAATTTGACGATGGGAGTTTGCCCAATTAGTTCTGTAATGTTTTGATAAATACGTGACATAGAATACATACCTCAATATAATTTAATAGAATTAGTATAAAATGAAACAAGCGCTTTGTAAAATATAAAAAAGCTATGAGAGCCATAGCTTTTCTTTATGTCAAAACATCAAGGGGACTTCTACTTGGCGCAGTCCTTGATCCATCATCTCCAATTTGCCCTTAAAAAACTCAGTCAGTTTGTCTTTAAGCAGTTCTCTTTCACCTTTGTCAACGAAAGAAGAGTGGAGACAGTATCTGTAAATTCAGTATCGTATTCAGCAAGATTTTCCGCCTTGAGAAAATTTGCAAAATCCTGATACTGGCTGTAAGACAGTTTTAGGCGTAGGCCAGCCTGTTCTTTTATTTCAACCAGCCCAATCTCCTTAATAGCCAAAGCAACACTGCCGGCATAAGCTCGAATCAGACCGCCGGCTCCTAGTTTAATACCGCCGAAATAGCGAGTAACCACCACGCAAAGATTGGTCAATTCATGCTTTTCTAAGACTCCCAGCATGGGAACTCCAGCTGTTCCGCTGGGTTCTCCATCATCGCTGGTCCGCTTAATATCGCTCTTTTCTCCAATGATAAAAGCAGAGCAGTTATGAGTAGCCTTGTAATGTTCTTTTTTTATAGCAGCGATAAAAGCGCGAGCCTCTTCCTCGGAGTAAACTCGTTTTACATGGCAGATAAAGCGGGATTTTTTAATTTCCTCTTGAACCATGCCATCTTCTTTAATTGTCTTAAATTCCATAACTATATTTTACAAAAAAAGATGAATTTTGCCAAAAAATTACGAATATATAAGTATGTTAGAGTTAAAAGATTGTTTAGGACGAATATTTACAGAAAGTCAGTTAGAGTCTAGCTTGCGAGCACAAGCAAAAGAAATTCCCAGTATCCGAGAAGAAAAAGGCAAGCTCCGCTGCGGACGCTGCAACAGCTTGATTGAACGAGAAAATCAACTGCCTGTTGGAGCTTATTATTGCATAGAATGCTTAATCTTGGGTCGGGTACGGAGTGACCAAAAACTCTACTATTTTCCTCAAGAGGATTTTCCTAAGAATCAGGTGCTTAAATGGCAGGGGCAACTGACAGAGTTTCAGGGGAAGGTTTCCAAAGGCTTATTTGATGCTCTAGAGAAAAGACAGAATACGTTAGTGCATGCTGTTACTGGCGCCGGAAAAACAGAAATGATTTACCAAGTGCTTGCAAGAGTCATTGATAGAGGTGGTTCTGTGTGCTTGGCCAGTCCGCGGATTGATGTTTGTTTAGAACTTTATCGGCGCCTAAAAGAAGATTTTTCTTGTGAAATAGCCCTTCTGCATGGGGAGTCAGAAGCTTATTTTCGCAGCCCCTTGGTAATTGCGACCACCCACCAGCTCTTAAAATTTTATCGGGCTTTTGATTTGTTGATTGTGGACGAGGTAGACGCCTTTCCTTATGTGGATAATCCCATACTGTATCACGCTGTAGAGCGTTCAGTTAAAAAGGATGCTACAACTATTTTTCTGACAGCCACTTCCACAGATGAATTGGATAAAAGAGTTCAAAAAGGTGAGTTGAAACGCCTGAGTCTTCCCAGAAGATTTCATGGTAATCCCTTGACCATCCCTCAGAAAATTTGGTTATCTGATTTTCAAAAACATCTTCAGAAGAAGAAAATAGCACCTAAACTTTTAAAATATATACAAAAACAGAGGGAGACTCAATTTCCTCTCTTAATATTTGCTGCAGAAATTCAAAGAGGAGAGGATGTTGCTCATGCTTTGCAGATAGCTCTGGCTGATGAAAAGCTGGCTTTTGTCGCCTCTACAACAGAAAATCGACTAGAGATTGTCGAGCAGTTTCGTCGCAAGGAGATCACTATTTTGGTGACAACGACTATCTTAGAGCGTGGAGTAACTTTTCCTGGCGTGGATGTTTTTGTCTTGGAAGCCAATCATCGCCTGTTCAGTCGTAGTGCTCTGGTTCAGATTTCAGGCCGAGTTGGCCGTAGTATGGATAGACCGACTGGACAGTTGCTATTTTTTCATGATGGGACTACCCTTGCTATGGAAAAGGCAATTCGGGAAATGAGAGATATGAATAAGGAGGCGGGATTATGACAACGTGTCTTTTATGTAAGGAGCAAATTGAAGAGAAAAGTAGTTTTTTACAGCTTTTTCTATTAAAAGAAGAAGGACCAAGCTGCTGCTCAACTTGCTATCAAAAATTTGAATGCATATCTGAAGAGCATTGCCCTCGATGTTTTCGCAATGGGAAATCAGATTTATGTACAGATTGCCAAAAATGGGAGGGAGAGGGGAATCAAGTCCAGCATCAGTCACTATTTACCTATAATGAAGCAATGAAGAATTATTTCAGTCAATACAAGTTTCAGGGAGACTATGCATTGCGTTTTGTATTTGCAAAAGCAACTAAAAAAGCAGTCAAAATGTTTAGAGAGCATACCATTGTTCCAATTCCAGTGAGTAACGAAAAATTTCAAGTAAGAGGATTTAATCAAGTGCAGGGGATTTTAGATGCTGCAAACTTGTCATATAGAAATATCTTAGAGAAAAAAGACACCCTAGCACAGTCTAGCAAGACACGTGAGGAGCGTCTGCAGACGCAGCAGGCTTTTAAAATTAAGAATGGAGTTGATTTGCCAGATAAAATTTTGCTGGTTGATGATATCTATACGACTGGAAAAACCTTGCAATTAGCCAAGCAAATCTTGCTGGAAGCAGGAGTGAAAGAAATTTTGACATTTTCAATCGCAAGATAAGAAAAAATTTGCAAAAAAGGAATGAAAGCGTTATAATGATATTATAAATAAAACATTTATGTTTAGAAAGAAGGTACTTATATGCTTAAATATAGTATCCGTGGTGAAAACCTAGAAGTAACAGATGCTCTCCGTGACTACGTAGTTTCTAAACTTGAGAAGATTGAGAAGTATTTCCAAGCAGAGCAAGAACTTGATGCGCGTGTGAACCTCAAGGTTTACCGTGAAAAGACTGCGAAAGTGGAAGTGACAATTCCGCTAGGCTCCATCACTCTTCGTGCAGAAGATATCTCTCAGGACATGTATGGATCAATTGATTTGGTCACAGATAAGATTGAGCGCCAAATCCGCAAAAATAAGACCAAGATTGAAAGAAAGAATCGCAATAAAGTTGCTACAAGTCAGCTTTTCACAGATTCCTTTGCTGAAGAAGCAGAAGAAGTTCCGTCAAAAGTTGTCCGTTCAAAACATATTGATTTGAAGCCGATGGACTTGGAAGAAGCGATTCTGCAAATGGATTTATTGGGACATGATTTCTTTATCTATTCCGATGCTGAGGACAGCAGTACGAATGTTATATATCGTCGCGAGGATGGAGATATTGGCCTTTTAGAGGTTAAATAAAGTAAGAAAAGAGGGTTGAGAGCAAGTTTCTCAACCTTTTTAGCTATAGAAAGTCATACACTCAGGTGACATAAACCAGCTTCCTGCTCACAAAGAAATTAACTTTATACTTAGAACAGAAAAATAAACTTTTAAAAAAACAAAAAAATTGGAAAAAAGGTATTGACAGTTGGTAGGTATAGGTGATATACTAATATAGTTGTCGCGAAAGACAAAGCCCTTTGAAAACTGAACAAGACGAACCAAGTGCAGGGTGACATAGAGATATGTAACCTGTCAAAAAACGAGAAAATAAATCTGTCAGTGGACAGTAATGAGTGCGAACTCAAACTTTTTAATGAGAGTTTGATCCTGGCTCAGGACGAACGCTGGCGGCGTGCCTAATACATGCAAGTAGAACGCTGAAGAGAGGAGCTTGCTCTTCTTGGATGAGTTGCGAACGGGTGAGTAACGCGTAGGTAACCTGCCTGGTAGCGGGGGATAACTATTGGAAACGATAGCTAATACCGCATAAAATTGATTATCGCATGATAATTAATTGAAAGATGCAATTGCATCACTACCAGATGGACCTGCGTTGTATTAGCTAGTTGGTGAGGTAACGGCTCACCAAGGCGACGATACATAGCCGACCTGAGAGGGTGATCGGCCACACTGGGACTGAGACACGGCCCAGACTCCTACGGGAGGCAGCAGTAGGGAATCTTCGGCAATGGGGGGAACCCTGACCGAGCAACGCCGCGTGAGTGAAGAAGGTTTTCGGATCGTAAAGCTCTGTTGTAAGAGAAGAACGGGTGTGAGAGTGGAAAGTTCACACTGTGACGGTATCTTACCAGAAAGGGACGGCTAACTACGTGCCAGCAGCCGCGGTAATACGTAGGTCCCGAGCGTTGTCCGGATTTATTGGGCGTAAAGCGAGCGCAGGCGGTTAGATAAGTCTGAAGTTAAAGGCTGTGGCTTAACCATAGTATGCTTTGGAAACTGTTTAACTTGAGTGCAGAAGGGGAGAGTGGAATTCCATGTGTAGCGGTGAAATGCGTAGATATATGGAGGAACACCGGTGGCGAAAGCGGCTCTCTGGTCTGTAACTGACGCTGAGGCTCGAAAGCGTGGGGAGCAAACAGGATTAGATACCCTGGTAGTCCACGCCGTAAACGATGAGTGCTAGGGTGTTAGGCCCTTTCCGGGGCTTAGTGCCGCAGCTAACGCATTAAGCACTCCGCCCTAGGGGAGTACGACCGCAAGGTTGAAACTCAAAGGAATTGACGGGGGCCCGCACAAGCGGTGGAGCATGTGGTTTAATTCGAAGCAACGCGAAGAACCTTACCAGGTCTTGACATCCCTCTGACCGCTCTAGAGATAGAGTTTTCCTTCGGGACAGAGGTGACAGGTGGTGCATGGTTGTCGTCAGCTCGTGTCGTGAGATGTTGGGTTAAGTCCCGCAACGAGCGCAACCCCTATTGTTAGTTGCCATCATTCAGTTGGGCACTCTAGCGAGACTGCCGGTAATAAACCGGAGGAAGGTGGGGATGACGTCAAATCATCATGCCCCTTATGACCTGGGCTACACACGTGCTACAATGGCTGGTACAACGAGTCGCAAGCCGGTGACGGCAAGCTAATCTCTGAAAGCCAGTCTCAGTTCGGATTGTAGGCTGCAACTCGCCTACATGAAGTCGGAATCGCTAGTAATCGCGGATCAGCACGCCGCGGTGAATACGTTCCCGGGCCTTGTACACACCGCCCGTCACACCACGAGAGTTTGTAACACCCGAAGTCGGTGAGGTAACCGCAAGGAGCCAGCCGCCTAAGGTGGGATAGATGATTGGGGTGAAGTCGTAACAAGGTAGCCGTATCGGAAGGTGCGGCTGGATCACCTCCTTTCTAAGGAGTCCGTAAGGACACACGGAATGCACTTGAGTCTTGTTTAGTTTTGAGAGGGCTATGTGGGGCCTTAGCTCAGCTGGGAGAGCGCCTGCTTTGCACGCAGGAGGTCAGCGGTTCGATCCCGCTAGGCTCCATTATCTAGTTTGACTAGATAAAGAACTTGTCCATTGAAAAATTGAATACCGATATCAAATAGTAACAAGAAAAATAAACCGAAAAACGCTGTGAATATTAATGAGTTTAAGACTGAAAGGTCAAAAATAAGGTTAAGTTAGTAAGGGCGCACGGTGGATGCCTTGGCACTAGGAGCCGATGAAGGACGTGACAAACGACGAAATGCCTCGGGGAGCTGTAAGTAAGCACTTGATCCGGGGGTGTCCGAATGGGGGAACCCAACAGGTTGATGCCTGTTACCCATTTCTGTTAAGGAAATGAGGAGGAAGACGCAGTGAACTGAAACATCTAAGTAGCTGCAGGAAGAGAAAGCAAAAGCGATTGCCTTAGTAGCGGCGAGCGAAGAGGCAGGAGGGCAAACCGAAGAGTTTACTCTTCGGGGTTGTAGGACTGCAATGTGGACTCAGAATTTATAGAAGAATGACTTGGGAAAGTCAGCCAAAGAGAGTAAGAGCCTCGTATTTTAAATAGATTCTGTACCTAGCAGTATCCTGAGTACGGCGGGACACGTGAAATCCCGTCGGAATCTGGGAGGACCATCTCCCAACCCTAAATACTCCCTAGTGACCGATAGTGAACCAGTACCGTGAGGGAAAGGTGAAAAGCACCCCGGGAGGGGAGTGAAATAGAACCTGAAACCGTGTGCCTACAACAAGTTCGAGCCCGTTAATGGGTGAGAGCGTGCCTTTTGTAGAATGAACCGGCGAGTTACGTTATGATGCGAGGTTAAGTTGAAGAGACGGAGCCATAGGGAAACCGAGTCTGAATAGGGCGTTTTAGTATCATGATGTAGACCCGAAACCATGTGACCTACCCATGAGCAGGTTGAAGGTGCGGTAAAACGCACTGGAGGACCGAACCAGGGCACGTTGAAAAGTGCTTGGATGACTTGTGGGTAGCGGAGAAATTCCAAACGAACTTGGAGATAGCTGGTTCTCTCCGAAATAGCTTTAGGGCTAGCGTCGACATCAAGATTCTTGGAGGTAGAGCACTGTTTGGGTGAGGGGTCCATCCCGGATTACCAATCTCAGATAAACTCCGAATGCCAATGAATTATGGTCGGCAGTCAGACTGCGAGTGCTAAGATCCGTAGTCGAAAGGGAAACAGCCCAGACCACCAGCTAAGGTCCCAAAATAATTGTTAAGTGGAAAAGGATGTGGGGTTGCACAGACAACTAGGATGTTAGCTTAGAAGCAGCTATTCATTCAAAGAGTGCGTAATAGCTCACTAGTCGAGTGACCCTGCGCCGAAAAATGTACCGGGGCTAAAACAATTTACCGAAGCTGTGGATCCCTTTAGGGGATGGTAGGAGAGCGTTCTATGTGTGGAGAAGGTGTACCGTGAGGAGCGCTGGAACGCATAGAAGTGAGAATGCCGGTATGAGTAGCGCAAGACAGGTGAGAATCCTGTCCACCGTAAGACTAAGGTTTCCAGGGGAAGGCTCGTCCGCCCTGGGTTAGTCGGGACCCTAAGGAGAGACCGAAAGGTGTATCCGATGGCCAACAGGTTGAGATTCCTGTACTAGAGTATGAAGTGATGGAGGGACGCAGTAGGCTAACTCGTGCGTACGAATGGATGTACGTCTAAGCAGTGAGGCGTGGTATGAGTCAAATGCTTATACCTCTAACGTTGAGCTGTGATGGGGAGCGAAGTTTAGTAGCGAGTGAGTGATGTCACACTGCCAAGAAAAGCTTCTAGCGTTGTATCATACTCTACCCGTACCGCAAACCGACACAGGTAGTCGAGGCGAGTAGCCCTCAGGTGAGCGAGAGAACTCTCGTTAAGGAACTCGGCAAAATGACCCCGTAACTTCGGGAGAAGGGGTGCTGACTTTGGTCAGCCGCAGTGAATAGGCCCAAGCAACTGTTTATCAAAAAAACACAGCTCTCTGCTAAATCGTAAGATGATGTATAGGGGGTGACGCCTGCCCGGTGCTGGAAGGTTAAGAGGAGTGCTTAGCGGTAACGCGAAGGTATGAATTGAAGCCCCAGTAAACGGCGGCCGTAACTATAACGGTCCTAAGGTAGCGAAATTCCTTGTCGGGTAAGTTCCGACCCGCACGAAAAGGCGTAATGATTTGGGCACTGTCTCAACGAGAGACTCGGTGAAATTTTTAGTACCTGTGAAGATGCAGGTTACCCGCGACAGGACGGAAAGACCCCATGGAGCTTTTACTGCAGTTTGATATTGAGTGTCTGTGCCACATGTACAGGATAGGTAGGAGCCTATGAAATCGGGACGCCAGTTTCGATGGAGGCGTTGTTGGGATACTACCCTTGTGTTATGGCCACTCTAACCCGGTAGGTTCATCATCTACGGAGACAGTGTCTGACGGGCAGTTTGACTGGGGCGGTCGCCTCCTAAAAGGTAACGGAGGCGCCCAAAGGTTCCCTCAGACTGGTTGGAAATCAGTCGCAGAGTGTAAAGGTATAAGGGAGCTTGACTGCGAGAGCTACAACTCGAGCAGGGACGAAAGTCGGGCTTAGTGATCCGGTGGTTCCGCATGGAAGGGCCATCGCTCAACGGATAAAAGCTACCCTGGGGATAACAGGCTTATCTCCCCCAAGAGTTCACATCGACGGGGAGGTTTGGCACCTCGATGTCGGCTCGTCGCATCCTGGGGCTGTAGTCGGTCCCAAGGGTTGGGCTGTTCGCCCATTAAAGCGGCACGCGAGCTGGGTTCAGAACGTCGTGAGACAGTTCGGTCCCTATCCGTCGCGGGCGTAGGAAATTTGAGAGGATCTGCTCCTAGTACGAGAGGACCAGAGTGGACTTACCGCTGGTGTACCAGTTGTTCTGCCAAGAGCATCGCTGGGTAGCTATGTAGGGAAGGGATAAACGCTGAAAGCATCTAAGTGTGAAACCCACCTCAAGATGAGATTTCCCATAACGCAAGTTAGTAAGAGCCCTGAGAGAAGATCAGGTTGATAGGTTAGAAGTGGAAGTGTGGTGACACATGGAGCGGACTAATACTAATCGCTCGAGGACTTATCCTAGAATAAGAAATTCATCAGAGTGCAGCGAATGGTTTAGAGAAATGTGAGATTTGATATTGTATTCAATTTTGAGTTGACAAGGCTTGTCTGAGAGGACAGGACAGTTAATTCAATAGTTAAGTGACGATAGCCTAGGAGATACACCTGTACCCATGCCGAACACAGAAGTTAAGCCCTAGAACGCCGGAAGTAGTTGGGGGTTGCCCCCTGTGAGATATGGTAGTCGCTTAGCGAAGGGAGTTTAGCTTAGTTGTAATTGAGAGGAAATCGAAATTACAATCAGCGGATGAGAGAAACGAAGTTTCTCACCGTTGGCTGAGCTAGACTCCACCCTTTGGGAGTTTAGCTCAGCTGGGAGAGCATCTGCCTTACAAGCAGAGGGTCAGCGGTTCGATCCCGTTAACTCCCATATTCTGAAAAAGAATAGGTCCCGTAGTGTAGCGGTTATCACGTCGCCCCTGTCACGGCGAAGATCGCGGGTTCGATTCCCGTCGGGACCGTTGAAGTCGAGAAGATTTCAATAAAAGTAAGAGACTCGTTAGCTCAGTTGGTAGAGCATTTGACTTTTAATCAAAGGGTCACTGGTTCGAGCCCAGTACGGGTCATAAGAGCGGGTTTGGCGGAATTGGCAGACGCACCAGATTTAGGATCTGGCGCTTTAGGGCGTGGGGGTTCAAGTCCCTTAACCCGCATATAAGATAATAATGAGCCGGCTTAGCTCAGTTGGTAGAGCATCTGATTTGTAATCAGAGGGTCGCGTGTTCAAGTCATGTAGCCGGCATTTTTGAATAGGATGCGAACGTAGTTCAGTGGTAGAACATCACCTTGCCAAGGTGGGGGTCGCGGGTTCGAATCCCGTCGTTCGCTTGAGGCGGCCGGGGTGGCGGAACTGGCAGACGCACAGGACTTAAAATCCTGCGATTGGTAACGATCGTACCGGTTCGATTCCGGTCCTCGGCATAGACTTGTAAGAGGCAGTAGAAGAAGATGAGCACCCTTAGCTCAACTGGATAGAGTACCTGACTACGAATCAGGCGGTTAGAGGTTCGACTCCTCTAGGGTGCATTAAGTGTTTGATTTTTTCTTAAGTTTTGCTATAATGAATATAATATGAATAGTGAGCACCCTTAGCTCAACTGGATAGAGTACCTGACTACGAATCAGGCGGTTAGAGGTTCGACTCCTCTAGGGTGCATTTGGAAGCGAAGTCTTAGGGCTCCGTTTTTAGATTGTTTAAGCACCGGGAAGTAGCTCAGCTTGGTAGAGTACTTGGTTTGGGACCAAGGTGTCGCAGGTTCGAATCCTGTCTTCCCGACTAGATGACATAGAAGATAGATATACTGATCTATCTTTTTTGTTTTAATAAAATTGTGTGTTCGGTATCCATAAATTAGCTAAGATATTCTGATATTAAGATTTCTTAGTTATAGTTCTTTTTAATTAGAGATTCAATCTTTTAGAACTACTGTATTTTCTCTTTGTGTTTATTTATATTAGGGAGCAAGAGATTTGATTATTTAACTGTCTTTAGATTGATTTTAAAGACTAGTGTTTCGGGTGTTTTGCATCTATCATTCTGCTCGAATGTACTTTCCGTTTGAGATGAGTAATATTAAAGATAAAAACCTCTGATAGCAGTGTTTGTTGCTTTCAGAGGTTTTTATATGTGCTGAGTTTGATTTACTACATCAAAGAGTATTCGTCAGATAGCATAATGGTTTCTTTACCCTTGTTATCAACGATGTAGACTTTTCTGGGAAAGAAAGGGTCAAATTGGTAGTTTAAATCAAATGAAATAATAGTATTGAAGTTTTTTTGTGAGAATCGTAGAGATACTCTTCCTTGGCTATTGATGATTTCGAACTTGAGGACTGGGCGAAGTTCGAAGACTCCTTTGAGATTGTTATCAATGATGTACCAGAATGAATCGACAATTTCTTCAGGGAGGCTCGTCATGATGCCAAAGCTGGCATATCGTCCGAGAGTATTTGTAAATGCCATGGGAGACTCCTTTCTTACAGTCTGGATTTTCTTATATGATACCCGAAAATGCTTGAGATTGCAAGAATTTGACCTCTGGTGAGGCCGAATTGGACAAAAGAAAAAGAGCTTGCGCTCTTTGACAACTTTATCGATTCTTTAGTTCAACATAACGTTTGTACCAAATATTGACATAAGCATCTGAAAATGGACCTCTTCCGTTGTTAATCCAATCAACTAGGATTTTGACATTTTCTTTGAGAATGAAATCCAAATCATCAGAATAGTGCATCTGTTTTTTGTGGCGTTCATATTCTTCTACATCCAAGAGGCGTTTTTCACCATCAGCAAAGACTTTGACGTCTAAATCATAGTCAATGTATTTTAGAGCTTCATTATCCAGATAGTAAGGACTGGCCAGGTTGCAGTAGTATGAAGTTCCATTGTCTCGAATCATGGCAATGATATTAAACCAGTATTTTTTATGAAAATAGACAATGGCTGGTTCACGTGTTACCCAACGTCGGCCATCACTTTCTGTTACCAGTGTGTGGTCATTAACGCCAATAATGGCGTTTTCTGTTGTCTTTAGTACCATGGTATCTCGCCAGGTGCGGTGAAGATTCCCATCATGCTTATAACTTTGAATTGTAATAAAGTCGCCTTCTTTTGGAAGTTTCATAACTTACCAACTTTCTACAATTTATAAGTTCATCTTCTATATTGTAACATATTTTCATAGAAATGCATAAGTTTTCATTGGAAATCTTAAAGATATTCTCTCAGCGCGCTGGCTATGTCTGAGAAATCATAGCCTTTGCGGGCTAAACTTTGCGTCAGTCGCTGTTTTAAGTCATAACCGTCATACTTTTTTGAGTACTTGCGGTATTGCTTGTCTAGCTCTTTATAGAGAAGCTCTTGCTGATTTTCTTTGTCTTCTTCGATTTCCAAATGCTGATAGGCGGTTTTAGCTTGACTATAGGAAAAACCTTTGTTTATCAAGGATTGAAGTATTTTATCTTGTAAGGCCTTGCTGGGCAGTTTTCCCTGGTGTTTTTTGAGCAGCTTTTCGGCAACCTTGTCTGTTAGTTCAGTAAAATCAAACTGGCTCAATTCGTCTTCTATGATAGTGCTAGAAATCCCTTTTTGACTGAGCTTTTGCTTGAGAACAAAAGCGCCTTTGTCACCAGTGAGAAGATTGGATTGGATAAAAGAATTAGCATATCTTTTATCATTAATCCAATTATCCTTTTTTAGATTGTCCAAGACCTGGCTGATGGTTTCTGGTTGGATGTCGTGCTGCGTTAAGTAGTCTTTAACTTCCTTAGCAGTTCTTTGCTTGAAGGAGAGATGGTAAAGAGCTAGATTTTTTCCGTAAGAAAATTGGGCATAGTCTTGAATTTCTGATAGCTCCTGCTCTGTGATTTCCATTCCTTTGGACAGCATGAAGCGGACGATGGTGTCTTCTGTAATATAGAGCTTTTCACTGCCGTCCAACTCCAAGAGGTAGAGTCTTTTTTTCTTTTCGATTTTTGTGATTTTCATAAGAGATTTTGGTAGAATCCTTTCTTTTAGCCAAATGCTTCAAAGGCAGCTATCAAGCGCAGTTTGTCTGTATCAACATCCTTCCTGCCATAGTAGTCAAGAAAGAGCTCTGCGTATTGGGGGTCAGATAAATTATAAGTAAGAGACCAGATCGCCCAGTAAAGGTCAATGTGGCGATCGCTAAGGCCGGAGAGGCCAACGTCAATAAGCAGGAGAAGGTTGCTGCGTCTTTCAGAATGAAATTAGGCAAGCAGGCATCTCCGTGGATCAAGGCGTCCGCCGTCAGTAAGTGTCCCTGCTCTTGGATAAGCTGGTAGGCTTCCTCACGACTTGAGATGTGAAATTGAGGCAGCAAGGCTTTTTGATAAAAGCAACCTTTCCGATAATTTTCCTCTGCTTGCTCTTTATAGTGTTGGAGGCGATGCTGGATTGGGAAATGCTGGGGTTGGATGCTATGAAGTTTTCTGAGCGCGGCAGCCATCGTTTGGCAAAGTTCTTCTGGCTGTTGGAGAAAGGCGAGGGCGTCCTTGCCCTCGGCTTCTTTAGTCAGCAGGTAGTCTTTATCTGATATCAGGTAGTGAACGACAGGTACACCGAGTCCTTGCTCTTCAAACCATTTGGCAAGTGTGGCTTCTTGGGCTAACTGGCCTTTTTGATCGATTTTTAAATAATAGCCCGTATCTGCATAGAAAACGCAGGCTCCGGAATGTGAGGAGCTGTCGTAAAAATTGGCTCCCTCTAGATAAGTTCGTATTTGCTCAGGCAACTGGGCTAGTGGAAGGGATATTTTTTCTGCTTTCATACTTTTATTGTAACATATTCTCAACTAATGCGAGGCAGCGTGGTATAATAGAAGCATGAATGTGAAAGTGAAACAAAGAATCCCTTTGAAAATTAAGAAAATGGGGATTAATGGGGAAGGGATTGGATTTTATAAGAAAACGCTGGTCTTTGTGCCAGGGGCTTTGAAGGGTGAGGAAGTCTACTGTCAGGTGACTAAGGTTCAGCGTAATTTCATCGAGGCCAAGCTCTTGACCATTAACAAGCGGTCGAAATTTCGGGTGGAGGCGCCTTGTGAGATTTATGATAGCTGCGGGGGCTGTCAAATCATGCACCTCCACTATGACAAGCAGTTGGAGTTTAAGGAAGATTTGCTGCGTCAGGCCTTGAAAAAATTTGCGCCAGCTGGTTACGAAAACTATGAGATTCGTCCGACCATTGGTATGCAGGAGCCGCTCTATTATCGGGCTAAGCTGCAGTTTCAGACTCGGAAGTTCAAGGATGAGGTCAAGGCTGGGCTCTATGCCCAGAATTCCCACTATCTGGTCTCGCTGAAAAACTGTCTGGTTCAGGACAAGGTAACGCAACAGATCATCAATAAGGTGGCTCGGCTTTAGGCAAGTACAGGCTGCCTATCTATGATGAGAGAAAGACAGCTGGAGTACGCACGGTCATGATTCGCAGGGCCAGAAAGACGGGGCAGGTGCAGATGATTTTTGTGACAGGGCGCAAGCTAGACTTTTCTCCAGTCGTCCGAGACCTGGTGGCTGAATTTCCTGAGTTGGAAACAATAGCAGTCAATTATCATACGAGCAAGTCCAGTGAGATTTATGGGGATAAGACAGAGATTATCTGGGGCGAGAAGGCCATCCAAGAAGGAGTGCTGGACTATGAGTTCTCCCTATCGCCTCGAGCTTTCTATCAGCTCAATCCTGAGCAGACAGAGGTGCTCTATGGGGAGGCGGTTAAGGCGCTGGATGTGACGAAAGAAGATCATTTGATTGATGCCTATTGCGGAGTGGGGACCATCGGCTTTGCCTTTGCTAAAAGAGTCAAGTCTCTGAGGGGCATGGACATCATCCCTGAGGCCATTGAAGACGCTAAACGCAATGCAAAACGGATGGGCTTTGGCAATACACTCTATGAGGCTGGAACGGCAGAGGAAATTATTCCTCGCTGGTATGCTGAGGGCTATCGGGCGGATGCCTTGATTGTCGATCCGCCACGAACTGGTCTGGACGATAAGCTGCTGGAGACAATTGTCCGCTATGCACCTGAGAAGATGGTCTACGTTTCCTGCAATGTCTCAACTCTGGCTCGGGATTTAGTCAAGCTCTCTCAGGTCTACGATGTTCACTATATCCAGTCGGTTGATATGTTTCCGCATACCGCTCGGACCGAGGCAGTGGTGAAATTATCCAAGCGAGATAGCTCTCGTTCGAGTTAATCGTAAGCAGCTCGCAAGAGCTGACAAAATCATTCTAAAAAGGACTTAGTTTTCTTGTAATACAGAGCTAAACCTTTTCTTTTGTCAAAATCGCAATGGTTTTATAGGGAGATCAGTTTCCGCCTAATCAATTAGTCACAAAAAGAGAACACTCGTCAAGTGTTCTCTAATGGCAATCAGTTATATTAGAATAAACCGAAGACTAGGACTGCAAGGACGGCACCAATAATTGGTCCGACAACTGGAATCCAAGCATAGCTCCAATCGCCATCACCTTTGTTTGGAATAGGAAGAAGACTGTGCATGATGCGAGGTCCTAAGTCACGAGCAGGGTTGAGGGCATAGCCTGTTGTTCCACCAAGCGAGAGACCAATTCCGACAATTAGTGTTCCAACTGCAAAAGTACCAATGCCTGCTTGCAGCTTATAAAGTCCAAGAGCGAAGATAGTCAGTACAAGAACAAAAGTTCCAAGGATTTCACTAATCAGGTTAGAGAAGGTATCTTTGATAGCTGGGCCTGTGCTAAATGTACCCAGGACGTTAGCCGGATTTTCTTCAGCTAAATAGTGAGGTTTGAACTGCAGGAAGACGAGGAATTGTCCGACCATAGCACCTGCAAACTGAGCGAGGATATACGGAAGAACAGATGCCCAAGGCAAATCACCTTTCAGAGCTACTCCGATAGTTAGGGCAGGGTTCAGATGGGCTGGGCCAAGGTTGCCAGATACAAAAGCAGCAATGGCAACGGCAATCCCCCATCCCATGGTAATCACAATCCAACCTGAATTGTGACTCTTGGTTTTGGGAAGAACCACACCTGCAACTACACCATTTCCTAGAAGGAGCAAGAGCAGTGTTCCTAAAAATTCGCCAAATATTTCTTTCATCATTTATGTTACTCCATTTAAAAGAAGGGGAGACAGACAGTTGTTAGTCTACCGCCTCTTCTTGTGCTTTCTATTTTTTTAATTCTTCTAAATCGTTATTTGCAAGGGCAGCTTGAACGTCTTTTCGATAAGTTGCTTTCTTCTTCTGTCCAGTCGTAGAATCGTCCCATTTCATCCAGAACAGGCTCAACAATAGCGTCTAAACCATCCCGCATAAAGAGCATGTGGTTTGTCCGGCGAAGCAGGAAGTCGACTGGGCTGAGAACCAGCTCATTGCGCATTGCATAGTGCAGTGACAAGGTATCTGCCAGGCTGAGACCTGGTGCTTGCTCGATGCTGTGAGCGAGGGCAAAGACTTTAGGAGCATTTGAACCGTAAAGGTTTGCAAGATAGAAGGCTTCTTTGCTGTCTAAGCCGCGTGAGACACCAAGTTGCGCAAAAGCTTCGATTTCGGAATCCACATTTGCTGGATTGAGCTCTCCGCCTGAAACAGGGTAGGTCTTCGAGTTGATGAGCTTGAAGCTGCGGTCAAATTCTGCTTTGAGGATTTCAACCACACGCTCCATAGCGCCTTCAGCCATCTTACGATAGTCTGTGATTTTACCGCCAGCAAGGGTCAAGAGGCCATTGTTATCACGTTCCAGACTGGAACCGCGGGACACAGCAGATGGATCCAAGTGTTTTTCAGAAGTGCTGCTTTCGAGTTGCGTAACAGCCGCCTCGACATCCTCACGGGATTTTTCTTTAGCCAAATAGCTTTCAACGGTCGCAATCAGTGCATTGAAACTTTCGTCGCTAATGGTACCGTTGTTTCCGCCGTTGTAGTCAGAAGCACTGTTTCCTGCAATCAGAGGACGCAGACCTGCCCAGCTGCTTTCGATGTCATCAATTGTGATCTTTGCTTCTGGGAAGCGATTATTGACAATGCCCAAGAGGTAATCCACATCTTCTTGTGTTACTTTTGGATGCTCTAGGTCGCCAGTGTAGTCAGTGTCAGTCGTACCAAAGTAGGTCTTGTTTCACGTGGAAGAACAAAGACCATCCGGCCATCTCCCAAGCCTGTGTCAAAGTAGACTGGCTGAGAAACCTTGATCTTGCTAGAGTCAACTACCAAGTGAACACCCTTGGTTGGACGCATTTGAGAATATTGCTCACCGTCATTTGACAGATTGCGCACCTTGTCGCTCCAAGGCCCAGTTGTGTTGATGACTAGGCGAGCCTTGATTTCAAAGACTTCATCTGTCAAGAGGTCACGCGCAACAACGCCTGTAATCTTTCCAGCTTCATCAAAGAGGAAGCCTTCTGCCTTGACATGGTTGGCAATCAGGGCGCCGTCTTGGTTGGCGCGTTTGATATTTTCAATTACGAGGCGAGCGTCGTTGTTGCGGAAGTCAAGATAGACACCACCTCCGACCAGACCTTCCTTCTTGAGTTCAGGTTCTCGTTCTAGCACTTCTTCCTTACTCAAGACCTTGTTAGCAGCAGGAGTGTTGTTGACACCAGCCAAGAGGTCGTAGAGGTCCATAGCTACTTTGAGACGGAAGAGGCTGAAGGTAGCGCCCTCTTCTTCATAAACAGGAAGCAACATAGGATCTGGTTTTGGAATATGAGGGGCAATTTGCTGGACCACAGCACGCTCAGAAACTGTATCTGAGACCACCTCTACGTCGAATTGCTTAAGGTAACGAAGGCCACCATGGACCAGTTTGGTAGAACGGCTAGAAGTCCCTTCTGCAAAGTCCTGCATTTCAATCAGACCAGTCTCCAGGCCACTTGCAGCTGCTTGCAAGGCTACCCCAGCACCGGTAATCCCACCACCAATAATCAGGAGGTCCAAGGTGCGTTCCTGCATTTTTTTAATCGATAATTCACGTGTTTTCTTTGAAAATTCCATAATTGCACACTTTCTAACTTAGTCGTTTCATGCTTCTACTGACTTGATTATCAAAATATGAATCAGTATCAGTCGTCGATTTCTGCAAAGGCTTGAGTTGCCTTAACGGCTTTTTTCCATCCTTTGTAGAGTTGTTCCTTGCGGGATTCATTCATAGATGGTTCAAAGAGTTCTCCAGTTTCATTGAGAGTGCGGAGTTCGTCTAAGTCTTTCCAGTAGCCTACTGACAGTCCTGCCAAGAAGGCTGCACCAAGAGCAGTTGTTTCTAAGTTTTTAGCACGGGCAATATCGATTCCAAGAATATCAGCCTGGAACTGCATGAGGAAGTTGTTCATAGCAGCACCGCCGTCGACTTTGAGCACTTGAATAGCAGTCTTGGCATCCACCTGCATGGTATCAATGATGTCGCGTACTTGGTAAGCGATGGATTGCAGAGTAGCCTTGATAAAGTCTTCCTTGCTGGTTCCGCGGGTCAAGCCAAAGACAGATCCACGGGCATTTTGATCCCAGTAGGGAGCGCCCAGTCCTGTAAAGGCAGGTACGACATAGACTTCGTCATTGTTGTGAGAATTGAGAGCATATTTTTCAGATTCTGGTGAATTTTCAACCATCCGAAGACCGTCGCGCAGCCATTGAATAGCACTTCCGGCAATGAAAATAGAACCTTCTAAGGCATAGTAAACTTTTCCGTTGATGCCGTAGCCGATGGTTGTCAAGAGGTTGTTTTCAGACAGCTGCATCTCTTCACCAGTATTCATGATGATGAAGGAACCAGTTCCATAAGTATTCTTAACCATACCAGGCTCAAAAGCTAGCTGTCCAAAGAGAGCTGCCTGCTGGTCACCAGCCATACCAGAGATTGGAACTTCTCCGCCGTAGAAATGGAATGGAGCAGTCTTACCATAGATTTCTGAGTTAGAACGAACTTCAGGAAGCATAGCCTTTGGAATGTTAAGGATTTCCAAAATCTCATCATCCCATTTAAGATCCTTGATGTTATAGAGCATGGTACGAGCTGCATTTGAGTAGTCGGTCACGTGAGCCGCGCCGTCAGTCAATTTCCAAACCAGCCAGGTATCAATAGTACCAAAGAGCAATTCACCCTTTTCAGCTCTTTCTTGGGCTCCCTCTACATGGTCCAAAATCCAGCGAACCTTGGTAGCAGAGAAGTAAGCGTCAATAATCAAACCAGTCTTTTCATGGAATTTTTCCACATAGCCTTGGCTTTTCAGCTGTTCAGCCAGAGGAGCAGTCTGACGAGATTGCCAAACGATAGCATTATAGATAGGAAGACCAGTATTTTTATCCCAAACGACAGTTGTTTCACGCTGGTTGGTTATTCCGATGGCTTCGATTTGATTAGGTTTGACTCCACTTTCGATGAAGGCACCTGCGATAACGGACTGAACAGAGTTCCAAATTTCATTGGCATTGTGCTCAACCCATCCAGCTTGAGGGAAAATCTGAGTAAATTCTTTTTGACTGGAGCTAACTTTTTCTCCTTTTTTATTAAAGATGATGGCGCGTGAACTAGTTGTTCCTTGGTCGATGGCCATGATGTATTTTTCTTGTGACATGAACTGTCCTCCTAGTAAAAATCTTGAGGATGTTTCCTCTACAGTAACTAGTATATAAAATAAAACGCTTTCTTTTTTATCAACTTTTTTTAAATTTTAAAAAAATCTGAGGAGATTGTGCGAAAATCACAAAGAAACCTGGATTTCTCCAAGTTTCTTAATGAAATATCATGTGACGGATTTGTGCTAAATCTTCCAAATCCAAGTCATTTTTTAAATAATAGATAGGAACCTGCTGGGCCTGATGAATAGGATTGTTGGTGATGATGAGGTCATAATTTCTGGTAAGGTCGTAGGATTCAATCGTAATAAAGCGATTGTACTCTAAGTACCGCCTTAAAATGGCTGTCATCCTGGAAACAACGATAAAGCTATCTATCAAGTCCATGCCTATCTTGATGACTTGACCGTCGTTTTCAGCAATGTACTCCATCAGCTGGAGCCATTCCCACAAAACCTTTTTATCCAGAGATGTTCCCTGCTGGAAAATAGGCAGTTTGCTAAAAATAGTGTCTGCTACTTGTCGGTAATCGTATTCGCTCCATAAATATGGGTGGCGAAGTTCCAAGTCATGCTTGTATTTGTCTTGCAAGAGGTAGCCTCGGAAAGAAAGACGCGGGCGCAGAGCTGACTGAGTTCGTAGGTCACCTGGTCTTCAATATAGTCACCTAGCAAGTCCTGGCCCTTCATCTCTTGAATGAGTTGCGTAATCAGACTAGCAATTTCACCTCCAAAGCCCAGAATATACTCCATGGTGTGTAGAGGCAGAATCCGATGGGAAAGCAGAAATGAAAAGAAAATCATCATTTCCCCATCTTCTTGGCTCAGAGTAATGTGCTGACCAGCAAAGAAATCATTTGTCCGGCGATGCAAGCGTTGATAGAAGATATTTTCAAAATAGCCCTGCATTTTCTGCTCAATGTTTTGAAATTGACAGGCATTGACTCTTAGGCGCTGTTGGGTGATATGTGCCCAAAGAGCCAAGTCCAATCGCTGCCCTTGAGAGAGTTGGGCTCCGCAGAGTTCTTCTAAGACGGCAACTTCCTGCCTTCTTTCTGATTTTTGAAGTTCTTTTTCCCAATCTTGGCTGGACCAGACCTTGCGAAAGAGGCAGAAATAAAAATAGCGGATCTGGTGCTCAGGCCCTTTTAAGCGGCCATTTTGGATAGATAGCTCAAACTCTGATAAAATCTGATTTAGACCGGATATGTGACGGCCGAGTGTTGCTTCACTTATCATCAGCTCCTGAGCTAATTGATGGGCTAAAAACTGCTGATGATAGAGCAGGTAGTTTAAAATCTGGTATTTGACAGCATTGCCCAAAAATAGCCTGCGAATATCCCGTCCCTTGGTATCAGATCCGATGGACAGACTGAGCGTTTCGTCCTGAAGCTGGATGGATAAGGCTGCATGATGATCTACAGCCTTGTCATTAATCAGGCTAATGTACTTGGTCAAGGTTGCTTTCGAGAAGCCGGTTTCTGACATGACAGCTTTCAAATTGGATGTAGAATGCTGCTGTAAATAAGACAGGACAACAAACTGCCCCGCTTCACTCTTTTCCATTAAGTCTGCAAGATACATACGAAAACCCTCTCAATTCACTAATCTTAGCTTATCACAAAAGGGAAAAAAGACGAAGCAAAGTGCTTTATATTTTCTTATCGTTGCCTGAGGCAATAATGGAAGGCAGAAGTCTGTCATCCTGTCTATCTTAATTCGCTATTCTATTTCTTTTGAACGGGCGTAAGAGGAGTAGAATCCAATTCTTCTTTGCTTTGAGTCTGATCGCTTTTTTATGGTATAATTGTAGAAAAATGACGACGAGGGAGCAGCTATGGATAATGTGATTGATTTGTCTATCCCAGTGGCAGAAGTGATTGAGAAGCAGCCTGAGGTTTTGGATGTTCTGGTAGAATTAGGCTTTACGCCTCTGGCCAATCCTGTCATGCGAAATACTGTCGGGCGCGTGGTTTCGATCAAAAAAGGAGCCAGCATGAATGGCATTGACCTGAATAAAATCAAGCAAACTCTGGAATTAAACGGCTATGAAGTGGTGGGGATTTAGGCATGGCTACTGAACGCATTGAAGTCCTCAAGTCTATCTTGCTGGATTTACATAACGGAGCTTCGGCAGAGTCCGTCCAGGAGCTTTTCAACGAGCATTTTGCAGGTGTATCCGCTATTGAAATCAGCCTGATGGAGCATGAGCTAATGAACTCAGATACGGGAGTGACCTTCGAAGATGTCATGTCCCTCTGTAACGTCCATGCCAACCTCTTTAAAGGAGCCATTCAGAATGTGGAAGTGGCTGATACCGACCATCCATGCCATCCGGTTCAGATCTTCAAGCAAGAAAATTTAGCCTTGCGTGCTGCCCTTATGCGGGTTCGCAGGCTCCTATCTACCTATGAAAGCACAGAAGATGAGGAGCTTCTTCCTGAAATCCGCAAGGGACTCCAGCGCCAGCTGGGTTTGGTGGGGCAGTTTGATATCCACTATCAGCGTAAGGAAGAGCTCATGTTTCCTATCATGGAGAGCTACGGCCACGATTCGCCGCCCAAGGTCATGTGGGGGGTAGATGACCAGATTCGAGACCTTTTCCAAGAGGCTAAGACTGCTGCAGAGCAGCTGCCGGATACTTCGATTGAAGAAGTCAAGGACAAGTTTGAGACTTTTGCTGCTGAGTTTGAAGCTATGATTTCAAGGAAGAGTCCATCCTTCTCATGATACTCCTCGAGTCCTTTACTCAGGATGACTGGCTTAAGATTGCTGAGGAGAGTGATGCTTATGGCTATGCCATCATCAAGCCGACAGAGAAATGGATTCCTGCGCGTCACTCATTCTCGGAGGAGGAAGCTGGGGATGCTGCTGATGAAGGAAGCGAAGCGCCAGCCAGCACAGAACAGACTAGTGATGGCAGATTTGAGCAGGTCATTGATACGCCTGATGGTCAGGTCACCATTTCCTTTAAGCCTAAGGAAAAGAAAGAGCAAGTCTTCAATCGGGATTCCCAGCAGCCTTTTGGTCATGGCTATCTGTCGGTGGCGGAGGCCAATCTGATTTTGGACCATCTGCCCATGGAGATTACTTTTGTCAATAAGGACGATATTTTCCAGTATTACAATGACAGTGTGCCGGTAGACGAGATGATTTTTAAGCGGACGCCGTCCCAGATAGGACGCAATGTCGAGCTCTGCCACCCGCCCAAATTTTTGGACAAGGTGCGGCGGATTTTTAAGGCTCTGCGTGAGGGAGAGCGGGACAAGTTTGAGATGTGGTTCAAGTCGGAATCGCGAGGCAAGTTTGTCCATGTGACCTATGCGGCGGTGCGGGATGAGGCTGGTGAGTTTCAGGGGGTGCTGGAGTATGTGCAGGACGTTCAGCCTTTCCGTGATATTGATAGTGATTTTTACCGAGATTTGGACTAGCTATTTGCAGTTAGAAAGTGAGAAAAATGAGTTACGAACAGGAATTTTTACAGGAGTTTGAAGCTTGGGTCAAGACTCAGGTCATGATTAATGAGATGGCCCTCAAGGAGAGTCAGGCAGTCTACGAGGCGGACCAAGACGAGCGGGCAAAGGAAGCGGCCATTCGCTATGAGAGCCGTTTAGACGCCTACCAGTTCCTTTTAGGGAAATTCGCCAACTATCAGGCGGGCAAGGGATTTCATGACCTGCCAGATGGACTTTTGGGTGAGAGAAATTATTGATTTTTCACCGGAAAGGTGTTAGAATAAGTTCATCAGAGGTGTTTTGAGTCAAACATTTTACAGAAAGTGGCGGTGCTGAGAAGTCCACAAATGTGTCAAGACTGGTTGCTGATGAGATGATAAATTGAAATAAACAAAGTTGCGGGCATTTGCCCGAAATTGGGTGGTACCGCGGATAAGCACATTCGTCCCTGTCATGGATATGGCAGGGGCGATTTTTTTATAGAAAGCGAGGTAGGAAGATGATAAGAGCTGAGTTACCAGATCGATTAGAAACGGAACGGCTAGTATTGCGAGTCCGCACCGTGGCGGATGCCGAGGATATCCATGCCTACGCTAGTCTGCCAGAGGTTGCCTATCCAGCAGGCTTTCCACCCGTCAAGACCTTGGAAGATGAAATTTATTATCTAGAGCATATCCTTCCTGAGCGTAATCAAAAGGAGAATCTCCCAGCAGGTTATGGGATTGTAGTTAAAGGGGCTGATAAAGTCATCGGTTCTGTTGATTTCCCCCGTCGCCACGAAGATGATGTGCTTGAGCTTGGCTATACCTTACACCCAGATTATTGGGGTCTAGGTTATGTACCAGAAGCAGCGCGAGCCTTGATTGACCTAGCTTTTAAAGAATTGAATCTACATAAAATTGAATTGTCCTGCTTTGGTTATAACCTACAAAGTCAACGAGTAGCGGCAAAATTAGGCTTCACCCTCGAAGCTCGCATACGAGACCGCAAAGATGCCCAAGGCAATCGTTGTGATGGTCTGATATATGGATTGCTGAGGAGTGAGTGGGAGGTTAGAAGTTGCTAGTTGAACCGTTCGAAAATTTCGAACAGTTGAAGAAAAGGAGAGGATAAGTTAGTGAAAACAGATGAAATTATCAAATTAATAGCAGCCTTTGGAATAGGTACGATAGTTAGCGCCATCTTTTCTTTTATTAAGTCTACTAAAAGAAATCAGTTAGACTATATCACGAAAGAGAGGTCAGAATGGAGAAAAGGCATAAGAAAAATCATTGTCAAACTCTTAGGGTCAGACTTAGATAAGAAAAAAATTGCAGTCAATCAATTGAAGACACAGCTTAATCCATATGGTTTCCGTAGGAACTATAAGTACGGTAAAGATTATTATATGGCTGATGGACATATATGGGATGAATTGGAAGATTTTGATTTTTCTGAAAATAGAATCCAAAGAATTGTCCAATATCTAGTATTACTATTAAAATTCGATTGGGAACGTTCGAAGGATGAAGTTGGCATCGATCAAAATAATATTATATGGAATGCTTTAAGGTGGATTTTAATAGTATTAAATAGTGTAATGTTGGTTTGGGCTGGTCAGGTAAATAACGAAAAAAATACATACTTTGCATTGATGTCTTTGATCTTGTTACTATTACAGAAGCGTACACTAAAATTATTATCAGGTTTAAATTTAGATTCACGAAAGTCACAATTTGCTTTCTTTATTGCCTTTATTTTTGTATTTCTATTACCATATATTTATTCAATACACTTAGTTGTTTTACTATTAAATTTTTTTATAAAATAATTAAGTTGAGTCTAATTTTTAAGTATACTACCTATATTATTTATAGTTATTGTTATTTCATCAGAGGTGTATGTGTTGTATCAAATTTATAATTTGGATTCTCAATATGTATCAAAAAAATAAAGATACTAAATAAGAATGTGTCTTCTTATGAGAGTGAAGAATTTGAGCTCTACAATAAAAATTTATGAACTTGAAGAGGAAATAGACAGAGTAAAGAAATTAAAAAAATCTAAAGACATTGAAAAAAATCTAAAAAAAGACGTGATAGATTACAGAAAAAAATTAGATAAATTAATAAAGGAGAATAATTAATGTCAAAACAATTATCACCTAAATACAATCCAGCCGAGGTTGAGGCTGGTCGTTATCAAAAATGGCTTGATGCCGATGTTTTCAAGCCTTCAGGCGATCAAAAGGCTAAGCCTTATTCGATCGTCATTCCACCACCAAACGTAACTGGGAAACTCCACCTAGGTCACGCTTGGGATACGACCTTGCAGGATATCATCATCCGTCAGAAGCGCATGCAAGGTTTTGACACGCTTTGGCTGCCAGGGATGGACCACGCTGGGATTGCCACTCAGGCTAAGGTTGAGGAGCGCTTGCGGGAGCAAGGCATTTCGCGCTATGACCTCGGTCGTGAGAAATTCCTCGATAAGGTTTGGGAATGGAAAGACGAGTATGCGACTACCATCAAGGAACAATGGGGCAAGATGGGCCTCTCTGTGGACTATTCTCGTGAGCGTTTCACTCTTGACGAAGGGCTGTCAAAAGCCGTCCGCAAGGTCTTTGTCGAGCTTTACAAGAAAGGCTGGATCTACCGTGGTGAGTTTATCATCAACTGGGACCCAGCAGCTCGCACAGCCCTTTCTGATATCGAGGTTATCCACAAGGATGTCGAAGGTGCCTTCTACCACATGAACTACATGCTGGAAGATGGCTCACGCGCCCTTGAAGTTGCGACCACTCGTCCTGAGACGATGTTTGGGGACGTTGCCGTTGCGGTCAATCCAAAAGACCCACGCTACAAGGACTTGATTGGTCAAAACGTTATCCTGCCAATCGCTAATAAACTGATTCCAATCGTGGCTGATGAACATGCAGATCCTGAGTTTGGTACTGGTGTCGTGAAAATCACGCCTGCCCACGATCCAAACGACTTCTTGGTTGGTCAACGCCATAACTTGCCACAAGTTAACGTTATGAACGACGACGGAACCATGAATGACTTGGCCTTTGAATTTGCAGGCATGGACCGTTTTGAAGCTCGCAAAGCGGTTGTCAAGAAACTGGAAGAAATTGGTGCTCTGGTTAAAATCGAAAAACGTGTCCACAGTGTTGGTCACTCAGAGCGGACTGGCGTTATGGTTGAGCCGCGTCTGTCTACTCAGTGGTTCGTCAAGATGGATCAATTGGCTAAATGCCATCGCCAACCAATCAACAGAAGACAAGGTTGAATTTTACCCACCTCGTTTCAACGATACCTTCCTCCAATGGATGGAAAATGTCCACGACTGGGTTATCTCTCGTCAGCTCTGGTGGGGTCACCAAATACCAGCCTGGTACAATGCTGACGGCGAAATCTATGTGGGCGAAGAAGCACCGGAAGGCGATGGTTGGACTCAGGACGAAGATGTACTTGATACTTGGTTCAGTTCTGCCCTTTGGCCCTTCTCAACCATGGGCTGGCCGGATGTCGACTCAGAGGACTTCAAACGTTACTTCCCAACTTCAACCTTGGTAACAGGTTACGACATCATCTTCTTCTGGGTGTCTCGTATGATCTTCCAATCATTGGAATTCACAGGTCGTCAGCCATTCCAAAACGTCCTTATCCACGGTTTGATTCGTGATGAGGAAGGACGTAAAATGTCCAAGTCACTGGGCAATGGGATTGACCCGATGGATGTTATTGACAAATACGGTGCGGATGCCCTGCGTTGGTTCCTGTCAAACGGCTCTGCCCCTGGACAAGACGTCCGCTTCAGCTATGAAAAGATGGATGCTTCTTGGAACTTCATTAACAAAATCTGGAACATTTCCCGCTATATCCTCATGAACAATGAAGGCTTAACGCTGGATGCAGCGCGTGAGAATGTTGCTCAGGTGGCGGCTGGTCAGGCAGGCAATGTCACTGACCGCTGGATTCTCCACAACCTCAACGAAACCATTGGCAAGGTCACTGAGAACTTCGACAAGTTTGAGTTTGGTGTGGCTGGTCACATCCTCTACAACTTCATTTGGGATGAATTTGCCGACTGGTATGTGGAGCTGACGAAGGAAGTGCTTTACAGCGACAATGAAGACGAGAAAGTCATCACTCGCTCTGTCCTCCTTTACACTCTGGACCAAATCCTGCGCCTGCTTCACCCAATCATGCCATTCGTGACAGAGGAAATCTTTGGTCAAATCTCAGAAGGCACCATTGTGACAGCGGCTTATCCAGTGGTTCGTCCAGAGTTTGAAATGTCGAGGCAGCAGCTGGCGTGGAAGCCCTCAAGGATCTGATTCGTTCGGTGCGCAATAGCAGAGCTGAGGTCAATGTGGCGCCAAGCAAGCCGATTACCATCTTGATTAAGACGACAGACAGTGCGCTGGAAACCTTCTTCAAGGATAATGTCAACTACATCAAGCGCTTCACCAATCCTGAACATTTGGAAATCGCAGCAGACCTTGCCGTGCCAGAGCTGGTCATGTCTAGCATCATCACAGGAGCAGAAATCTACTTGCCGCTGGCAGACCTCCTCAATATCGAGGAAGAACTGGCTCGTCTCGAAAAAGAACTAGCCAAGTGGCAAAAAGAACTGGATATGGTCGGTAAGAAACTCTCTAATGAGCGCTTCGTAGCCAACGCCAAACCAGAAGTCGTCAAAAAAGAACGCGACAAACAAGCCGACTACCATGCCAAGTACGATGTGACAGTAGCGCGGATTGATGAGATGAGGAAACTAGTCTAGTAAGATTATAATAGGCAGACTCGTAAAATCTTAATTGATTTCGGGACTGCTTTTTTTATGTTTTTGTGGTAAAATTGAAGTGTTTAAATAAAAGAGAAAGTTATGTTATGAATTATATAGATTTGTTTGCGGGTTCAGGGGGGTTATCCCTAGGTTTACATAATGCAGGCTTAGAGGGGCTATTCGCAATTGAGCGAAACAAAGATGCGTTCAAAACATTAAAATTTAATTTGATTGATAAAAGAAAGCATTTTTTTCTTGGCCTGATTGGCTTGAGATGAAAAACTGGGATATAAATGAATTGCTTGAAGAGCATTCGGAAAATCTGGCAAGCTTGAGTGGTAATGTCGATCTTGTTGTGGGCGGACCGCCTTGCCAAGGTTTTTCAATGGCAGGAAAGAGACAAAACGACGATGTACGGAACCAATTAATGCATTCTTATGTTGAAATTATTAAGTTGGTTCAACCTAAAATGCTATTTTTTGAAAATGTTCAAGGATTCACGGTTGATTTTAAGGATCATAAAGATAAAAAAAACTACTCCAATATTCTCATTTCTGAGTTGAAAAGATTAGGATACCAACTTGATTATAAAATTATTACTATGTCTGATTTTGGAATCCCTCAAAATAGAAAACGTTTTATTTTATTCGCTTCAAAAAATGAGGCTTATGAGATGTTTTTTGAAGAATTATTTAAAAATAGAGATTTTTTCTTGAAGAATCGAGGATTGAAGATACCAGTTACGGTTTCACAAGCAATTAATGATTTAAAAAATAGCCACGGAGAAATTGATAGTAAAGATACTAAGGGGTTTAAGAATGGGAAGTATGGTCGAACGATTTCCTCATATCAAAAATTAATGAGAAGAAATATTGAACGAGGTAGTTTACCAGATAGCCATCGATTTGCAAAACATAGAAGTGAGACAATAGATTTATTTGAACGTTTAATGGATGCTTCTGAACAGAGTATTCGGATTACTCCCTCTATGAATCTTGTTGAAGGTTTGAAAAAACGTGGAGTAACACCATTAAAGAAAAATTCGATTTGTAATACGATTACCTCTATTCCGGACGATTATATCCATTATGATGAACCTAGAATCATGACTGTTAGAGAGCATGCTAGAATTCAAAGTTTTCCAGATGACTATGAATTTAAAGGGCCGTACACAACAGGAGGAGAACGACGAAAAACGGATGTTCCTCGATATACTCAAGTCGCTAACGCTGTTCCCCCTTTGTTTGCGGAACAAGTTGGAGAAGTTCTTTTGAAAATCTCTGAATAAGGAGTTAAGATGGAAGAAAAATTACACTTTAAAGTAAGTTCTGGTTTAAAGGATATAATTGGTAAAGACCTGATTACAAACGAATTAGTAGCTATCTTCGAGTTGGTAAAAAATGGTTATGATGCTGATGCGACAGAAATAAATCTAATTATAAATAGTTATGAAAATTACATTATCATTCAGGACAACGGTAAGGGAATGAATCGTGATGATATTGAAAACAAATGGCTGTTCGTTGCTCATTCAGAAAAAAAAGATAGCGATAAGGTATATGCTGGATCCAAAGGAATAGGTCGTTTTTCTTGTGATAGATTAGGAACTAAGCTTAAACTTATTAGTCATAAAGATGATGAAGTTAGTAAATTGGAAATTGACTGGGGTGAATTCGAAAAGGATTCTCTAACAAAATTTGAAGAGTTAGATGTCACATATACTAGCTTGGATGTAGTCGAAGATAATTTTATTCAAAAATCAGGGACTATTTTAAACATCTCTAACTTGAGAGATACTTGGGATTTGAATAGAGTTAATAAGGTTATAGCGGCGCTTCAAAGACTTGTAAATCCGTTTGTAGATGATGGTAAAATAAAGATTAATGTTAACTACATTTCATCCTCCTCAGGAATTGCTGAATTGGATGAATATATTAGTAATGATATTGCTACAGTATTAGATAAAAAAACTATATACATTGAGTGTGATATAAAAGAAACAGAAATTAGCATCACCTTATACGATAAGGAAAAGATAATTTACTCTTTTAAAATTGAGAATAATACAATCTTAAAAGATATTTACTTCAAAGTTTATTATTTAAGTACAGCAGCAAAGAACAATTTTTACAAGAATAATGAAAAACTGAACCGAAAAAAATTATGGATCTATTTTTCTTGTATAAAAAAATAATTTTAGAATTTTTCCCATATGGAGAAGTTGATTTTTGATGCATTTGGTCTAAACCTACGTAAAACACAAGGTTTTAATCGATATTTAGGACACAGGGAATTGCTAGGATGGATTAATATAACAGATTCTGAAAAATCATTTTAATGAAGTTACATCACGTGATAGAGGATTTGTTACTAATTCTTACACTTTAGAATTTGAAAAAAATATATGGAGCTTGTTCACAAACCATTAGAATCCTATATGCAATTGACGAGGTTTGGAAATAGTGATATTGATGAGATTGAAACTGATGATACTGAAGCTATCCAAAAGTTAATTCGAAGATTTAAAAAGTATAAATTTACAGTTGCTCCGACATATTACGAACTTCCTAAAATCGCTCAACCATTAGAAAAAAAATTTGAACTTCTTGATGATGTAAATACAACTCTTTCAGAAAAAAAAGAGCTTCAAAAAAACTTGAAAAAAGCTACTTTAGAGTTAAGAAAAGAAAATGCAGAAGTAAAAAAAGAAAAACAGAAAATTGATAAAGAGAATAGTCGTTTAAAAAGGGAAGTAACTATTAAAGAGGCAATTCTTGAGAAAGATAAGCCGGAGAGACAAGAGCTATTATTTCATGAATTGAGTAAAGTAGGAGGAGAACTTGACGAATCAATTGACAGAATCATCGAATTAGCTGAACCTTTTGAGGATTCATTGAAATTTCAAATGTTGAAACAAATTGCAAGCCTAAGGAGGGCAGCAGATAAACTAGTTTCTATAAAAAAACGCAAATATTACGAGTTACAAATCAATCGCTTAGTAATACAATTAATATTGATTTGAAGGAGTATCTATCAAATTATTTTGATATAGTGTCGGAAGAAAGTAATGCTAAAATTTTATTGAAATTTGATAGTACTCCTGTGTTTAAAGATGTAAATGTCTACGATCTTGGTGTTCTTTTGGATAATTTACTATTAAATGCTGAAGAATGTAGAAGAAATGTAGAAATTACTATATATTTCACAGAAGATAACAAAGCTTTACATTTTATATCAAACACAGGACCTATTATAATAACTCCGATAGATAGTATATTTCAATTAGGGGTAACTTCAAAAGCAAATGGTACAGGTATTGGGATGTATCTATGTAGAGAAATCTGTGAGGAGTTTGGTTGGGCGATTAGTGTGTCTTCTTTAGGAGAGAATGTAGATTTCAAAATAGAATTTGGAGATAAAACGTGAGAAAAACTATTAATATTTTATGGCTGGAGGATGATTTACAATCTACAGCTCATAAAAGCCGAACAAAAATAGTTAGTGATATACTAAAGAAAAAAGGTTACGAAGCTAACATTATTCCCAAGGGAACTTTTGAAGAAGCTAAGGAAGCTTTGGAAAATACTGAAAGAATCGACTTTTTTATTTCAGATTTCAATTTAGAGCAGGAAAATACAGGACTCTCTTATGTAGAAGAAATACGAAATTCGAAAGGTTATAAACAGTTTGTAATTCTTTATTCTAATAAGTCGAATAGTGCTTTGAAAAAAGATGTCAGTAGTTATTTTAATTTGCCAACAACTTCAAATTTTGTATTCGCAAACTTTACATTTTTTTCAGTAGGGAATCGTTTAGTAAAACAAAATTTCGAAGAAGCAATTGATATTATTCTTTGCCGATGGGATGAACTCAACGCTCTTAGAGGACAATATATGTATGAAAAATGCTGAAATAGAGCATCTTTTAAGAAGAAAAATGCCCAGACTATCCCGAAGATAAAAGCTTATAAAGAACTTGTAAAAAAGTTATTTTATAAATGAATTACAAGTAAATGAGGCTTTAAAAAAAGTAGAGATAATAAAAAAATATAAATACCTTAATAACATCAAAGAAAAACTGGTTGATACTTATTGATCGACGTAATGCTCTTGCTCATGTGATTGAGGATTATGATCCTGAAAAAGGTTATTGTATTCAGTCTAATAATGAAAATTGTAAGGAAAAATTTACAATTTGTGAAAGTAATTTAGATAAGGAAAGATGTGATTTACTTGAAGTAGTTACAATGATAAAAAAATTATTAGTTTAGAAAGCAGCTTATTACATGCCAAATCCTGCAAGTCCAAACCGTCCTGAGAAGTAAAACATTGCAGCTTTCCTTTCAGACTTTTCGGGCGAATTGAGTTGATATTTGAATAGCCTAACTAGTTCCTAATGTTGTAAATCAATTAGTTTATTAGTATGCATGTTATGCTTATCAGGTAAATCACCTATATACTCATCTGGATGGTCGTGATATTCATACTCTTCAGTCGGAGGCCATTCTATCTAGGTATTTGGAGATTATTATGAAAGTCTCTACTTTACTGTAAACTCCCTCAACCAAGTTCAGTTTCATCTGAGCTTGGTTTTTTATTTATCCGCCCTCACAATCCGTCTCCGACTTAATACTTTACTTTTAAGCCTTAAAAATGATAAAATAAGACAAACAAACTATAGGAGAACATAATGACTAAAGCAAATTTTGGTGTTGTTGGTATGGCTGTTATGGGCCGTAACCTTGCCCTAAATATCGAATCTCGTGGCTATACTGTTGCCATTTATAACCGCTCAGCAAACAAGACAGAGGACGTCATTGCCTCTCATCCTGAGAAAAACTTTGTACCAAGCTATGATGTAGAGTCTTTTGTAAACTCTATCGAAAAGCCACGTCGGATTATGCTGATGGTTCAAGCTGGTCCCGGTACAGATGCGACTATTCAGGCCTTGCTCCCTCACTTGGATAAGGGTGATATCCTGATTGACGGTGGGAATACTTTCTACAAGGATACTATTCGCCGTAATGAAGAGTTGGCTAACTCTGGTATCAACTTCATCGGTACAGGTGTTTCCGGTGGTGAAAAGGGCGCATTGGAAGGGCCATCTATCATGCCAGGTGGTCAAAAAGAAGCTTATGAGTTGGTAGCAAATGTTTTGGAAGAAATCTCTGCCAAAGCTCCTGAAGACGGTGCACCGTGTGTGACCTATATCGGTCCTGATGGCGCTGGTCACTATGTAAAAATGGTCCATAACGGGATTGAATATGGAGATATGCAGCTGATCGCTGAAAGTTATGACCTTATGCAGCACTTGCTGGGCCTTTCAGCTAGTGAAATGGCAGACATCTTCACAGAGTGGAACAAAGGCGAGCTGGACAGTTATCTGATTGAGATTACAGCGGATATCTTGACACGCAAGGACGATGAAGGTCAAGCTGGCCCAATTGTTGACTACATTCTGGATGCAGCTGGCAATAAGGGAACTGGTAAGTGGACCAGTCAATCTTCACTTGATTTAGGTGTGCCGCTGCCATTGATTACTGAGTCAGTCTTTGCGCGTTACATTTCTACCTACAAAGATGAGCGTGTGGCTGCCAGCAAGGTATTGCCAAAACCAGCTGCTTTCACCTTTGAAGGAGATAAGGCAGAGTTGATTGAAAAGATCCGCCAGGCTCTTTACTTCTCAAAAATCATGTCTTATGCTCAAGGATTTGCTCAATTGCGTGTAGCTTCTAAGGAAAACAACTGGAATCTTCCGTTTGGAGAGATTGCTTCTATCTGGCGTGCTGGCTGTATCATCCGTGCCCGCTTCCTGCAAAAGATTACAGACGCGTATGGCCGTGATGCTGACCTTGCAAACCTACTCTTAGATGAATACTTCATGGATATTACGGCTAAGTATCAGCAGGCAGTTCGTGATGTTGTCAGCTTGGCTGTGCAAGCAGGTGTACCAGTGCCAACCTTCTCCAGTGCCATTGCTTACTTTGATAGCTACCGTGCGGAAAATCTGCCAGCGAACCTGATTCAGGCGCAACGCGATTACTTTGGTGCTCATACATATAACCGTAAAGACAAAGAAGGTACCTACCACTATTCTTGGTACGACGAAAAATAGGATAGGCCTATGGCAAAGCGAATTTTACTAGTAGAAAATGAAAAAAATCTTGCTCGATTTGTGAGTTTAGAACTGCAAAAGGAAAGCTTTCTTGTAGATTTAGCTGAGTCTGGCCAAGAGGGACTGACTTTGGCCAAAGATGTGGATTATGACTTGCTCTTGCTCAACTATGATCTTCAAGATATGACTGCCAGCGATTTTGCTCAGCAGCTGAGCTTGATTAAGCCAGCGTCCGTCATTATCGTTCTGGCTAGTCGCGAAGAGATTGCGGAGCAACAGGAAGCAATCCAGCATTTTGCTGTTTCCTACGTAGTCAAGCCTTTCATTATCAGTGATTTAGTGGAGCGTGTCTCTATCATTTTTCGCGGGCGGGATTTTATTGACCAGCACTGCAGCCTCTTGAAAATTCCGACCTCTTATAGGAATCTGCGAGTGGATATTAAAAATCACACGGTTTACCGAGGTGAGGAAGTTATTGTACTGACGCGGCGGGAGTACGATCTGTTGGTGACCCTGATGGGCAGTAATAAGGTCATGAGCCGTGAGCAGCTGCTGGAGCGTGTCTGGAAGTACGAGAGTGCAACAGAGACCAACGTTGTAGATGTTTATATTCGTTATCTACGCAGTAAAATTGATGTAGAAGGGCAGCCAAGCTATATCAAAACCGTTCGCGGTGTTGGTTATGCCATGCAAGAATAAAAATTCAAAACTCTGTTCTCCTTGAGAGACGGAGTTTTTTTGCGCTTGTTATAGTATAGATAGGAGAACTAATGGGATTTTTCTAACTATTTTATGCAATCGTTTTCGTTGAAATATAGCAAAAATATAACTCTTGAAGAGAAAATGCAGTATTTTAGGTGCAAAAAAGAGAAAATTTTTTTATAAAAGCCTTTACAAAATAAAAAATCGTGCTATAATAGATGTATCGACATGCAAACGATTTCACAAAAAGGAGTGGTTTGCAAAAAATATAAGGAGGTCTGAATGATGAAAGATTCATTCAAGAACATTTTTAGCTTTGAATTTTGGCAAAAATTCGGTAAAGCTTTGATGGTGGTCGTTGCTGTTATGCCGGCAGCAGGACTAATGATTAGTATCGGTAAATCGATTCCGATGATTAATCCAAATCTAGGTGTTTTAGTCACTATCGGCGGTGTCTTAGAGCAGATTGGTTGGGGGGTTATCGGTAACCTGCATATCCTCTTTGCTTTGGCTATTGGTGGAAGCTGGGCAAAAGAACGCGCAGGCGGTGCCTTCGCAGCAGGTCTGTCCTTTATCCTGATTAACCGTATCACTGGTGTTATGTTTGGTGTTACCAGCGATATGCTCTCAGATAAGGCTGCTGTAGTTAAAACAATGTTTGGCGCATCTATTAAGGTTTCTGATTATTTCATCAGCGTTCTGGAGTCACCAGCTCTGAACATGGGTGTCTTTGTCGGAATTATCGCTGGTTTTGTTGGAGCAACAGCTTATAACAAATACTACAATTTCCGTAAATTGCCAGATGCCTTGTCATTCTTCAATGGTAAGCGTTTTGTACCTTTCGTTGTTATCTTGCGCTCAGTAATCGTAGCAATTGTTTTGTCATTCGTATGGCCAGTTGTTCAATCAGGTATCAACAGCTTTGGTATTTGGATTGCTAACTCACAAGATACTGCACCAGTTTTGGCACCATTCATCTATGGTACTTTGGAACGTCTCTTGCTTCCATTTGGTTTGCACCACATGTTGACCATTCCGATGAACTACACAGAATTAGGTGGTGTTTATCACGTTATTACTGGTTCTGGTGCGGGAACAACTGTAGCTGGTCAAGATCCACTATGGTTGGCTTGGGTAACTGACTTGGTTGGTACGAAATCAGCTGACCCTTCTACTTACCAACACTTGCTTGATACAGTTCATCCAGCTCGATTCAAGGTTGGTCAGATGATTGGTTCATTCGGTATCCTTATGGGGGTAGCGGCGGCTATCTATCACAATGTGGATGCTGACAAGAAGCACAAATACAAAGGTATGATGATTGCGACTGCTTTGGCAACCTTCTTGACAGGGGTTACTGAACCAATCGAGTACATGTTCATGTTCGTTGCAACACCGCTGTATATCATTTATGCATTTGTACAAGGTGCTGCGTTCGCAATGGCTGACATCGTTAACCTTCGTGTGCACTCATTCGGTTCTATCGAATTCTTGACCCGTACTCCTATGGCCATCAATGCTGGCTTGGGAATGGATATCATCAACTTCATTTGGGTAACTATCCTCTTTGGTGTTGTGATGTACCTCATTTCTAACTTCATGATTAAGAAGTTCAACTATGCAACTCCAGGACGTAACGGTAACTATGAAACAGCAGATGGTTCAGATGAAGCTTCTTCATCAGAGTCAACTGGTGGTAAAGTTGCTGAAGCTTCTCAAGCAGTAAATGTTATCAACCTTCTGGGTGGTCGCGCTAACATCGTAGATGTAGATGCATGTATGACTCGTCTGCGTGTGACTGTCAAAGATGCTGAAAAAGTTGGAACAGAAGAACAGTGGAAAGCTGAAGGTGCTATGGGCTTGGTTATGAAGGGCCAAGGTGTTCAAGCTATCTATGGACCAAAAGCCGACGTTCTCAAATCTGATATCCAAGACTTGTTGGATTCTGGTGAAGTGATTCCTGAAACACTTCCTAGCCAAAAAGCAGAATCAGCGGCTGCTGAAGTTACTTACAAAGGTGTGACTGAGGAAGTTGAAACTGTTGCGGACGGTCAAGTCATTGACTTGGCAGATGTTAAAGATCCAGTCTTCTCACAAAAGATGATGGGCGACGGATTTGCAGTTGAGCCAGAAATGGTAAGATTTATTCACCAGTTGCTGGTACAGTAACTAGCGTCTTCCCTAGCAAGCATGCTATTGGTCTTGTGACAGATAACGGCTTAGAAGTCTTGGTACATATTGGTTTGGAAACTGTTAGCCTTGAAGGTAAACCTTTCGAAGTTCATGTTTCAGAAGGTCAAAAAGTTGCAGCTGGAGATCTTCTAGTCACGGCTGACTTGGAAGCAATCAAGGAAGCAGGACGTGAAACTTCAACAATCGTAGTCTTCACCAATGCAGCAGCTATCAAGTCTGTAACAGTAGAAAAACTTGGTCAAGCATCTGCTAAGACAGTTGTTGCTAAGGTTGAATTGTAAAATAGAAAAGAGAAATCATGGCAAAATTCCTGACATTAAATACTCATAGTTGGATGGAAGAAGAGCAAGAAACCAAGCTTAATCAGCTTGCAGAACGCATTCTTCAAGAAAAATATGATGTCATTTGCCTGCAGGAAGTCAATCAATTAACGGAGTCTGAACAGGTTGTTCAGGCTCCTTTCTATCAGGCGGTTGAGGGCGCAATTGAGATCCATCAAGACCACTTTGCCCTTTGTTTGGTAGAAAAGTTGGCTGAGGCAGGACTGGACTATCATTGGTCCTGGGCCTATAATCATATTGGATTTGATATTTACAACGAAGGAGTGGCAATTCTATCCAGAAAACCACTGACTCCTAGAGAAGTCCTGGTATCAGAGGCTAATGATCCTAGAGATTACCATACCCGTAAGGTCTTGCTAGCCGAGACTGAGGTAGATGGGCAATTGCTGACAATTGCCTCCTGCCATCTGTCTTGGTGGGACAAAGGTTTCAGGGAGAATGGGCTAAGCTTGAAGAAGAGCTGCTAAAAGCAGAAACTCCTCTGGTTCTCATGGGCGATTTCAACAATCCAGTCGGTCAACAAGGCTACCAGACCATCTTAGCCAGTCCGCTGAAGCTGCAGGATAGTCATGCCGTTGCGAGAGAAGCTATCGGAGAGTCGACAGTAGAAGGGACTATCGCAGGCTGGGATGATAATAAGCATGCTCTGAAGATAGACTATGTTTTCACTAGTCAAGGGATGGACGTTGAGCGCTCCGCTGTCGTTTTTGACGGGAAAGAAACCCCTGTAGTCAGTGACCATTTTGGTTTAGAAGTGCAAGTGGCATTATAGTAGTAAAAAGATGAGGCAAGACTGTGAATACAACAGATTGCCTCTCTTTTTCTTTTTGATAAACATATATTTAGGAGAAATTGGCGAAATTTTACACCCCAAACGGCTGTCTTTTGTTATTCTTGAAAACGTGTTATAATGAAGTATTAGGATTCTAGGAGGAAATGGTATGCGTTGTCCGAAATGTGGTGGAAATAAATCAAGTGTAGTTGATAGCAGACAGGCAGAAGATGGGAATACAATCCGCCGCCGCCGTGAGTGTGAAGAATGTCAGCATCGTTTCACGACCTACGAGCGCGTTGAAGAGAGAACCCTAGTGGTTGTCAAAAAGGACGGGACACGCGAGCAATTTTCTCGGGATAAGATTTTTAACGGTATTATTCGCTCGGCTCAAAAGCGGCCAGTATCTAGTGACGAAATAGAGGAGATTGTCAACCGAATCGAGCAAAAGGTTCGCAGTCAGAGCGATAATGAAATCAATAGTGAATATATTGGATCCTTAGTCATGGATGAACTGGCAGAGCTGGATGAAATCACCTACGTTCGTTTCGCCAGTGTTTACCGGAGTTTCAAGGATGTGGGAGAGCTGGAAAGCCTGCTCAAGCAGATTACCAAGGGGTCCAAGAAGAAAAAGGACAAATAAATGAAACCAAACCATCAGTTTTCTTTCTTGCGCAATAATGCAGTCAGCCCAGATATTGCTATCTTGACCAAGCTCTATTTGCCGATTTTGGGGAGAGAAGCGGTCGCACTTTATCTTTATCTGCTGTCTTTTGGAGATAATGGGCAAAAGCAGCACCTCTTCAGTCAGATTCTCAATCATTTAGATTTTGGACTTAATATTTTAGAAGAAAGTTTTGAGCGTTTGGCGGCGATTAAGCTAGTGGATCTTTATCAAACAGATGACTATTATCTGGTTCAACTCCACCCAACCTTAACTGCGGAGGAATTTTTCAGCCATAATGTGTACAGTCGGCTCTTGGAAAAGAAAATCGGCGAAGCTGCTGCAGATGCCCTGCGACCAGAAAATCCTAGCGGAGATAAATTGATCAAGCCTTTTATGCAGGTGTTTGGTATGGAAGATGAGCAAGCAAGGGCAGTGCGAAAAGCCAATGATTTTGGCTTGGAGTATTTCAAGCAACGGATGGCTCAGGACAATCTTCGTTTTGCCAATGAAAAGGAAGATGTGCTAGAATTGTTTGCAATTGCTGAGCAGAAAAAGTGGACTTGGTATGAGACCTACGTTTTGGCTAGAGAAACTGCTGTTTCTCAGGTCATTTCTACCAAGCGGATGAAGCAAAAGCTAGCTCAGAAGCCAGCAGAAGGTCAGTTTTCTAAGCAGGAGCAATCTATTATCCAAGAAGCGAAGCGAACATCACCAATGGTATTTCTGGCAGAAATTAAGAAAACTCGTCAGGCTGCTATTACGCGGACGGAGAGAAAGCTTTTGCTGGATTTAGCTGAATTAGGCCTTTTGGACGAGGTTATCAACGTAATCTTGCTCTTGACCTTTAATAAGGTGGATTCAGCCAATCTCAATGAAAAGTATGCCCTCAAGGTAGCTAATGATTTTTCTTATCAAAAGGTGACGACAGCTGAGGAAGCAGTCTTGAAAATCCGTGAGCGCAACCAGCAGCCCCAGAACCGTCCAGCTAAATCTGGACAAGGCTCTACCAAGAGCAATGTACCTGACTGGAGTCAGCCGGATTATAAAAATGAAACGAGCGCAGAGAGGCAGGCCGAGCTAGAAGAGCAGAAACGTCGGCTCTTAGCCAAACTTGAAGGAGGAGGCGAATAAATGGAGAAAATAGGACAGAATATGCCTCATATGAATAGGGTGTGGCAGTTTGACTATCAGGAGCTGGTCAAGCAGATTATGGCCGATCCAGATGTGGCAGCCTTTATCCAGCAGGAAAAGCTGACCCAAGCTGAGATTCAGCGTAGTGTCTCCAAGTTTAACCAGTATATTACGGAGCGCAACCGCTTTTTGCTGGGGGATGAGACCTATATTGCTAAGGGCTATAAGCCAATCTTGGTAAAAAATGAAGGCTATGCGGATGTTGCCTATGAAGAGACGCCAGAGTTGATTGAGCAGGAGAGGCAGGAGGCCATTAGAAGCCGTCTCAATCTTATTAGCCTACCAGCCAGTCTCAAGGAGGCTAGTCTGGCACAGGTGGATCTGGACGATGTTGGTCGCTACAAGGCTTTTGAACTGTTGACCAACTTCGTTGCTGAGTTTCCGAATTATCAGAAGGCTGTTTATCTCTACGGCGATTTTGGTGTCGGAAAAAGCTACATGATGGCTGCTCTGGCGCATGATTTGTCAGAAACGCAGTGTTTCAACGACACTGCTTCACTATCCAAGCTTTGTTTTGGATGTTAAGAATGCGATCAGTTCCGGCTTGGTCAAGGAGAAGATTGACCAGGTCAAGACGGCTCAAGTGCTGATTTTGGACGATATCGGTGCAGAGCAGTCTAGCCCCTGGATGCGCGATGAGATTTTGCAGGTCATTCTCCAGCACCGTATGCAGGAAAATATGCCAACTTTCTTTACTTCTAACTTTAGTTTTGCGGATTTAGAGCGTCACTTTGCCAGCTCTAAGAATGGCGATGAGACTTGGCAGGCCAAGCGGGTTATGGAGCGAATTAAGTTTTTGGCTCAGGAGGTACGCCTAGAAGGAGAGAACCGCCGATGAATGAAACAATTAACTTGATGAATGCTCACACGTCTGTTCGCCGCTTTACGGAGGAGCAGATTTCGGATAAGGAATTACGTGCCATCATTGATGCTGGGCGGGCTGCGTCCAGCTGGAAGAATTTCCAGTCCTATTCGATCATTGTGGTGCGAAGCAAAGAGAAAAAAGAAGCCCTCTTTGACTTGGTGCCCCAAGAAGCCATTCGGCAGTCTTCGGCCTTCCTGCTTTTTGTCGGTGACCTCAATCGAGCTCAAAAGGGCGTTCACATGCATACGGAAGACTTTTATCCTGAGGGGTCGGAGAATCTCCTGATCAGCTCAGTAGATGCTGCTTTAGCTGGACAAAATACCCTGTTAGCAGCTGAAAGTTTGGGTTATGGTGGAGTAATCATTGGACTGGTTCGTTATGCTTCCAGTCAGATAGCAGAGCTTTTCAAGCTGCCAGACTACACTTATCCAGTCTTTGGGATTGCTCTGGGAAATCCCAACCAGAACCATGCAGTCAAGCCACGTCTGCCTTATGAAGCAGTGGTCTTTGAGGAAGAATATCGTGAACAGGATCGTTCAAGTATCCAAGCTTATGACCGCGTACAGTCTGAATATGCAGGTGAGCGAGCTAAGGAAACTTGGAGTCAGCGCCTAGCTGCTCAATTTGGTCAGGAGCCAAATCAGGCTATTGACCAACTATTCAAAGAAAAGAAATTAGAAAAATAGGACGGAGTTTGGCTCTGTCCTAAAGAATGAAAGAGGAAAAACATGGCCTTACCAACTATTGCCATTGTCGGCCGGCCCAATGTCGGCAAGTCAACGCTCTTTAATCGGATTGCCGGTGAGCGAATTTCTATTGTGGAAGATGTTGAAGGGGTGACCCGCGACCGAATCTATGCGACGGCAAACTGGCTCAACCGCAAGTTTAGTATTATTGATACGGGCGGAATTGACGATGTTGACGCGCCTTTTATGGAGCAAATCAAACACCAGGCTGAGATCGCCATGGACGAAGCAGATGTTATCGTTTTTGTCGTGTCTGGCAAGGAAGGTATTACAGATGCGGACGAGTATGTGGCTCGCATGCTCTATAAGACTCATAAGCCGATTATTTTAGCGGTCAATAAGGTGGACAATCCTGAAATGCGCAATGAGATTTTTGATTTCTATGCGCTGGGCTTGGGCGATCCATTCCCGGTTTCTTCAGTCCACGGGATTGGTACTGGAGATGTTCTTGATGCCATCGTTGAAAATCTTCCAAATGAAGAAGTCGCTGAAAATCCTGATATGATTAAGTTTAGCTTGATTGGCCGTCCTAATGTCGGTAAGTCGAGCTTGATCAATGCCATCTTGGGTGAGGAGCGGGTTATTGCCAGTCCTGTTGCTGGTACTACGCGTGACGCTATTGATACGGTCTTTACGGACAGTGAAGGTCAGGAATTTACCATGATCGACACGGCTGGTATGCGCAAGTCAGGCAAGGTCTATGAAAATACAGAGAAATACTCTGTCATGCGGGCCATGCGGGCCATTGATCGCTCAGATGTCGTTCTGATGGTGCTTAATGCCGAAGAAGGAATTCGTGAGTACGACAAGCGAATCGCCGGCTTTGCCCATGAAGCTGGAAAAGGTATTGTCATCGTCGTCAATAAGTGGGACACACTGGAAAGACAACCATACCATGAAAGACTGGGAAGAGGATATCCGAGACCAGTTCCAATACCTGTCTTATGCGCCGATTATCTTTGTCTCTGCCCTGACCAAGCAGCGTCTCCATAAGCTGCCGGACATGATTAAGCAAATCAGTCAGAGTCAGAATACCCGTATTCCATCAGCAGTGCTTAATGATGTCATCATGGATGCTATCGCGATTAATCCGACACCGACTGACAAGGGCAAGCGTCTTAAGATTTTCTATGCGACTCAGGTAGCAACCAAACCTCCAACCTTTGTCATCTTTGTCAACGAAGAAGAACTCATGCACTTCTCTTACCTGCGTTTCCTGGAAAATCAAATCCGCAAGGCTTTTGTCTTTGAGGGGACCCCAATTCACTTGATTGCAAGGAAGCGGAAGTAGAGTTGTAAAACAGCAATTTGACAAACATACGTTTATATGTAAAAATGAAAGTAAGCATAAGAGCTTGCTTTTCTTTTTTTATGTCGAAAGTATGGTATAATGGTGAGATAAATGTAAGGTGGTAATTATGGCAAAATTAATTCCTGGTAAGATTCGGACAGAAGGAATTGCCCTGGTTGAAAACAATAAGGTAGTAATCCTTGAGGTCAGTGATTCTCTTTTATATGCTCGTGTGGACGAGTGTAATCTGCGCTATAGCTTGGATGATGATGTCATCTTTTGTTATTGCGACTTTTTCCAGAAGAAAAAATACTGTGCCCATCTGGCAGCCTTGGAGTATTATCTGAAAAATGCTCCATCTGGAAAAGATGTGCTAAAGAGTATGGAAGAAGAGGAGTTGACCAGTCAGGAGACCCAAGAGCTGGTTTCTTTTGGAAGCTTGTTCTTGGATAAGGTCTTGCCGGATAAATCCAATCAACAGGTTCGTTATGAGCTTTCAGCTACTGGTCAGGAGGATTCTTATACAGGGCAGTTTCTCTGGAGTCTCCGGATCAGTCGCTTGCCGGACGAGCGCTCTTATGTTGTCCGAGACGTTCTTTCCTTCCTTCGGACCTTGGAAAAGGGCGGACATTATCAGATTGGTAAGAGTTACTATGAGGCTATTCATTTGGAGGATTTTGATGAAGCCAGTCAAGATTTGCTCGTTTTTCTGCAAGGACTAGTGTCTGACTATCAGGGGCAAGATTCTTCTTTGATTTTCCCAAATGTTGGGCGCAATCTTTTCTTCCCGGCTAGTATCTTTGAAGAGGGAGTTATCTTCCTGATGAATCTGTCTTCTTTCCGCTTAGAGTACAGCCTTTATGACTACAGTGAAGTCTTTTTCCAAGATTTACATGAAGAGGCAGAAGTTTATACTTTCCAAGTGGAAGAGTATGAAGAGCATTTTGAGCTAGTCATTGCTGAGAAGAATTATAAGATGCTTTATGATGGCCAGTTTATTTTTTATGGAGATACCTTCTACCAGCTAAATCCTCAGCAGATAAGACTAATTAAGGCTTTACGGGAGTTGCCTATAGAGCATGATCGGTTGAAGCGCCTGCAATTCGACTTGTCAGAGAGAACGAAGCTGGCTTCCAGTTTGTCTGAGTTTAAAAAGGTTGGTCGGGTAGAAGCACCTGAAAGTATGATGATTCATGACTTTACAGCCAAGTTTGACTTTGACATCGGTCCTGACAAGCGTCTGATTTTGGACACTGTCTTTGACTATGGAGACAGGAAAGTGACGACTCGCAAAGATTTGGAACGTCTGCCTTTTGCAGGTAATTTTGAGCATGAGCAGCAGGTATTTAAGCAAATGCTGCAGGCAGGTTTTGTGGCAGATTTTTACAGTCAGCGACCGCCTCTGAAGCCGGAAGAAATTTATCATTTCTTCTCAGAAGTCATTCCCAATTTTGAGGCTTTGGGCCGTGTTAGCATGACAGAAGAGTTAGAGGCACTGGCACAGACAGAAAGTCCAAGGATCTCTGTCAAGATGAAGGGCGGCCTCTTAGATGTTGGTTTCGATTTTGCTGGCATTGCGCAGTCAGAGATTGACGCAGTTCTTGATTCGCTCTTTAAGGAGCAGGACTTCTTTATCAGTAAGTCTGGGCAAGTCTTGATTTTCGATGAAGAGACCAAGGAGATGAGTCGGACTTTGCAGCAGCTGCGGAGTAAGCGGACTAAAAATGGCTTCATTCAGACCAGCAGTCTGGCAGCTTATCAACTGGCAGAGTTTTTTAAGGGCAAGGATAGGGTACAGTTTTCAAAAGATGTACAGCAGCTGGCCTTTGACCTGACTCACCCTGAGCAATTCCCTCTTCCCCAGCTGCAAGTCAAGGCTGACCTTCGGGATTACCAAGAGACGGGTGTCAAGTGGCTATCCATGCTTGATAAGTATGGCTTCGGTGGCATCTTGGCTGACGATATGGGGCTAGGAAAGACCCTGCAGACGATTTCTTTTCTGAGTTCGCGTATAGATGATTCTAAGAAAGTCTTAATCTTGGCGCCATCCAGCCTGATTTACAACTGGAGCGATGAGTTTGCTAAATTTGCTCCGCATTTGGATGTGGCGGTGGTGTATGGTCTAAAAAATGTTCGTGATGAGCTGATTGCGGAGAAGCATCAGATTACCATTACCAGCTATGCTTCTTTCAGGCAGGATGTGGAAGAATACAAGGATAACCACTTCCAGTATCTGATTTTGGATGAGGCTCAGGTGATGAAGAATGACCAGACCAAGATTGCCCAGTATTTGCGGGATTTTGAAGTGGAGCATACTTTTGCTCTTTCTGGGACGCCGATTGAGAATAATCTGGGAGAACTTTGGTCTATTTTCCAGATTGTCATGCCAGGACTTTTGCCAAGCAAAAAGGAATTTTTAAAACTGCCGGCTGAGAAAGTCGCTCGCTATATCAAACCATTTGTCATGCGGCGCAAAAAAGAAGATGTGCTGCAGGAATTGCCTGATTTGATTGAAGTTGCCTATCGCAATGAATTGGCAGATAGCCAGAAGACCATTTATCTGGCTATGCTCAAACAAATGCAGGACAGAATCATCCATGCGACAGAAGATGAAATCAACCGCAGCAAGATAGAGATTCTGTCAGGTCTTATGCGTCTCCGTCAGATCTGTGACACCCCGAAGTTGTTTATGGAAGATTACGAGGGCGAGAGCGGTAAGCTGGAAAGTTTGCGGGAATTACTTGAACAGATACAAGATGGTAATCGTCGTGTCCTCATATTTTCACAATTTCGTGGTATGCTGGATATTATCGAGAGTGAGTTGGACAAGATGGGCATGGAGTCCTTTAAGATTACAGGCTCTACTCCAGCCAAGGAGCGTCAGGACATGACAACAGCCTTCAATGACGGCCAGCGTTCAGCCTTTCTAATCTCCCTCAAGGCTGGAGGTGTCGGTCTCAATCTGACTGGTGCAGACACAGTTATCTTGGTCGATCTCTGGTGGAATCCAGCGGTTGAGGCTCAAGCCATCGGCCGTGCCCACCGTATCGGCCAGGAGCGCAATGTCGAAGTCTATCGGATGATTACACGGGGTACGATTGAGGAGAAGATACAGGAGCTTCAGGAGAGCAAGCGCAATCTGGTTTCGACTATTCTTGACGGAGCAGAAGCCAAATCCAGTCTCTCTGTGGAGGAAATTCGAGAAATTCTGGGAATTTCAGCAGAATAGCTTGAAAAATAGCCTGAATAGTTTATAATAATGAAGGGTTGAAAGGAAAAAGATATGACTGATAAACAATTTCCTCTGGTGTCAGATGATGAAATCATGCTGACGGAAATGCCGCATATGAATCTTTATGATGAACTGGATCTCATTAGCAACATTACCGGAGACTATACAGACCGTAATTATTTGGAATGGATGCCGATTGTGGACTCCAACAGGCATGCTCCCATCGCTGCCAGTCAGGCTATCAGAAGACCGCTGCAAAAGCAGTCTGCTTTCAAGGATTTTAAAAAGCCGATTGATAAGAAAGATCCAGCTATCCGTTATGCTGAGCAGGCACGCGAGGAGGCTCGGGCAGATTTGAAAAAGAAGCGTTCAGCGTCTTATCTGACCAGCGACCTTCCGACTAAGGTCCGCAGCAGAAAGCTTCCAACAGCTTCTAATGCGGAAAGACCGAAGCCAACAGCCCCTTTTCAGAAGAATACATCGGGCGAATTTACGAAGTTTGGCGATAGGCTTCAGCAGGATAACTATATTTTGGCAGATATTCAGCCTGAGTATAGTAGCCCTCAGCCACAGGAGCCGGAAGAAAAGCCTAAGAAGAACAATTATGATTTTTTAAAAACCAGTCAGATCTATAATCAGGATAGGGCTAAGGAGAAGCAGCTGAAGCATTCCAAGGCTCAAGAGCTGAATTTGACAGGCTTGGACAGCGAATAAAGCTGGCTTGCTCGAGTCTTTTCTGCCTGCAGTTTTCTGATGTATAAAGGAAATTGCTAGTTGATTATGTAAATGTAAAATCTATCTGCATATAACATCCGTCATCGGTTGAAGAAGACCGATGCCAGAAGCTGGGACTTACTGATTGGTCCGGCTTCTTTGGTGTTTTGGTGGTGCCTAAAGTTTGTAATTAAAGGAAATCCTTGCGGGCTGATTAGGGTCTGAGGAGATTTTCCTCTTTTGACTTGCTTTCATGGCCTTATATCATCTTAAGGAGTAATCATGACGAAAACCTATCATTTTATCGGGATTAAGGGCTCTGGTATGAGCGCTTTGGCTTTGATGCTGCACCAGATGGGCCATAAGGTTCAGGGCAGTGATGTTGATAAATATTATTTCACTCAGCGCGGTCTGGAGCAGGCTGGCATTTCCATCCTGCCTTTTGATGAAAAGAATATCCAGCCTGACTTCGAAATCATTGCCGGCAATGCCTTTCGTCCAGATAACAATGTAGAAATTGCCTATGCAGACGCAAACGGTATCAGCTATAAACGCTACCATGAGTTTTTAGGCAGCTTCATGCGTGACTTTGTTAGCTTGGGAGTGGCTGGTGCCCATGGGAAGACTTCTACAACGGGTATTCTCTCCCATGTTCTCTCCAATATCACGGATACTAGCTATCTGATTGGAGATGGTACAGGCCGTGGTTCTGCCAATGCCAAGTATTTTGTCTTTGAGTCAGACGAGTACGAGCGTCATTTCATGCCCTATCATCCGGAATATTCAATCATTACCAATATCGACTTTGACCATCCGGATTATTTCACGAGCCTGGAAGATGTCTTTAACGCTTTCAATGACTATGCCAAGCAGATTACCAAAGGGCTTTTCATTTATGGAGAAGATGAGCAGCTGCGCCAGATTACGTCCAAGGCTCCAATTTACTACTATGGCTTCAAGGAAGAGGGCAATGACTTTGTCGCTCACGATCTCTTGCGATCTACCAGCGGTTCAGGCTTTAAAGTTTCTTTCCGCGGGAAAGAACTGGGTGAGTTCCAGATTCCAAGCTTTGGCCGCCACAACATTATGAATGCGACAGCAGTAATTGGCCTCTTGTACACTGCAGGTCTTGATTTGAATCTAGTTCGGGAGCACCTCAAGACCTTTGGCGGGGTTAAGCGCCGCTTTACTGAAAGATTGTTAACGAAACAGTTATTATTGATGACTTTGCTCACCATCCAACGGAAATTATCGCGACTCTGGATGCAGCTCGTCAGAAGTATCCAAGCAAGGAAATCGTGGCGATCTTCCAGCCGCATACCTTCACTCGGACCATTGCTCTCTTGGACGAATTTGCGGAAGCCCTCAATCAGGCTGACTCAGTCTATTTAGCTCAGATTTACGGATCTGCACGTGAGGTGGACAAGGGCGATGTCAAGGTCGAAGATTTGGCTGAAAAGATTGTGAAGCGGGCCAAGGTCATTGACGTTGATAATGTTTCTCCGCTTCTTGACCACGATAATGCCGTTTATGTCTTTATGGGAGCTGGTGACATCCAGACCTATGAATATTCCTTTGAACGTCTCCTGTCCAATCTAACCAGCAACGTTCAGTAGGAGGAGACTTGATGGAAGCACCGATTCGAATCAGACAGGCTGACTTGAGCGACTGGGAGGAAATTCTTGCAATCGAGCATCTGAATTTTCCAGCAGCAGAAGCAGCCAGTTCAGAAGTTCTCAAAGAGCGGATTGAGAAGATTCCAGATACTTTTTTGCTAGCAGAGCTGCATGGTCAGCTGGCGGGCTATATTGTTGGACCAGCTATTCAGACGCGATATCTGACAGATGATCTCTTTAGCAAGGTGGGGGCTAATCCTCCAGAAGGTGGCTTCATTGCTGTCCAAAGTCTGTCCGTCCATCCGGATTTTCAGAAGCAGGGAGTCGGAACCTTGTTGCTTGCAGCTTTCAAGGAGACAGCTGTTCAGCAAAATCGACAGGGCATTAGCCTAACTTGTCATGATGAGCTGATACCTTATTATGAGATGAATGGTTTCGTCCACGAAGGGATTTCTGACTCAACTCATGGTGGAGCTGTCTGGTCTGATATGGTGTGGGAAAATCCCAATTTTAAGGAGAAGTGATGATTATCCGTCAAGCTCAAATGGCTGACTTAGATGCCATTTATGCTATCGAATTGGAAAATTTCAGTCCAGAGGAGGCTGTTAGCCGCGAAAGTCTAGCAGAACATATCCAAACCCTATCTTCGACTTTTTTGGTGGCAGAAAAGGACGGTAAGATTTTGGGATATCTGGAGGGACCTGTCCGTCCAGAACGTTATTTAAAGGATATTTCCTTTACAGAGGAGATTGAAGATTATGGTCATCTGGAGGGTGGCTTTATCTCACTGACCAGCCTTTCTATCTTGAAGGAGGCTCAGGGGATGGGAGTCGGTCGCAAGCTACTGGAAGCTATGAAAGAAATTGCTATAGCAGATGAACGCCACGGCATCAATCTGACCTGCCACGACTACCTCACCGCTTACTACGAGAAGCATGCCTTTGTAAATGAAGGTTTGTCACAATCAACTTATGCAGGTGCTACTTGGTTTGATATGGTCTGGGAAAATCCTAGTCTTAAACTGCAAAAAAACCAATAATAAGCTAGAAAATCCTACTCTTATTGCATTTATCTGACTTTTAAGATATAATGTTAGGGATTATGATGAAGGAGGTCAAATTTTTGACTGAAAAATCACAAGACAAAGAGAAGAATCTGAGCTTTAAAGAGCAGATTTTGAAAGACTTAGCTGGAGAAAAGGAAGAACAAACTCCCTCTTCAACTAGCCAATCAGAAGCGGACGCTGCTTCTGCAAAAGAAACAGCAGCTGCGGAGGACTTTGAAGCTAGACCGGCTTCGGTAGATGTTTCCTACAAGGTTGCAGAGAATGAAAAGGCTCACCCTCAGGTCTATGGCCGAGTGGATGAGGAAGATAAGAAGCCCAATGAGGTTCTATCTCGGGCTAATCGGGCCAACAACACGGTCAAGAAAAAACGTCAAACACCTTAGCCCGCAGGATTATGACAACGGTTCTGCTGATTGTCCTGCTGGGACTTGTGGTCACAGGAGTTGTTGGCTACACTTATGTATCTTCAGCTCTTAAACCTGTTGATGCAAACGCAACAGAATATGTGACGGTTGAAGTGCCAGAAGGCTCTAGCTCTAAGCAGATTGGAGAAATCCTTGAGAAAAAGGGGCTGATTAAAAATGCCCAAGTTTTTAGTCTGTATTCCAAGATTAAAAGCTTTAATAATTACCAGTCCGGCTATTACAATCTCCAGAAGAGCATGGACTTAGATACCATTGCTCGTCAGCTTCAGGAAGGTGGAACGGATACGCCACAACCACCAGTTGTTGGTAAGGTTACTATTCCTGAAGGCTATACGCTGGAGCAGATTGCAGAGGCTGTGACGGTTAATGCAGCTGCAACTTCTAAGAAGACTAGTAAGACACCTTTTAGTAAGGACGATTTCCTAGCTAAGGTGCAGGATGAAGCTTTCATTTCCAAGATGGTGGCTAAATATCCACAGTTGCTGGGTACTTTGCCAAGCAAGGACAGCGGGGTCAAGTACCGCTTAGAAGGTTATCTCTTCCCTGCCACTTATAACTATGGCGAGGATGCGGATTTGGAAAGCTTGATTGATCAGATGTTGGGCGCAATGAATACCAATCTGTCTTCTTATTACTCTACCATAGAAGCGAAGAACCTAACGGTTAATGAAGTTTTGACACTTGCTTCTCTGGTGGAAAAAGAAGGTTCGACAGATCAGGATCGCAAAGATATTGCCAGCGTCTTTTACAATCGTCTCAATCAAGCGATGCCGCTTCAGAGTAATATTGCTATCCTTTATGCTCAAGGCAAGCTAGGAAAGAAAACGACTCTGAAAGAGGACGCTGAGATTGATACCAATATCGACTCGCCTTTCAATGTCTATAAAAAAGAAGGGCTTATGCCTGGACCAGTTGATAGTCCGAGCCTATCAGCTCTGGAAGCTACCATTAACCCAAGTAAGACGGACTACCTCTACTTTGTGGCAAATGTTGAAACAGGCGCTGTTTACTTCGCCAATACTTATGAGGAACACGCCAAATGTTGAGGAGCATGTCAACAGCAAGCTCACTCAATCCAGCAGCAGTTCTAATTAGACTGCTATCATTGCAGACGAGAGAAAGCTAGTGCATTTGAGTTCTAGCTTTCTCGGTCCTCTATAAAAAAAGGGACTGATACAGACTTGTCTCAGCCTCTTGTTTTAGTTTAAAAAAATAAAAAGAAAATAAAAGAAAAGAGAAAAAAATGGCTGAAAAAAACTTATCCTATGACCCTAGAGGAAAAGGAAAAAAACTAGAAAAAAAGAATTAGAAGAATTGAAATTGGTGCGTCGTCCAGAAGTGGTAGAACGTATCAAGATTGCCCGCTCATACGGCGATTTGTCAGAAAAACAGTGAATACGAAGCTGCAAAGGACGAACAGGCTTTTGTGGAAGGACAGATTTCTAGTCTGGAAACCAAGATCCGCTACGCTGAGATTGTAAACAGTGACGCTGTAGCCAAGGACGAGGTAGCTATCGGCAAAACAGTTACCATTCAAGAAGTAGGTGAAAGCGAAGAGGAAGTCTACATTATCGTTGGTTCTGCTGGTGCAGATGCTTTCGCAGGCAAGGTATCCAATGAAAGCCCGATTGGACAAGCTTTGATTGGTAAGAAAACAGGTGATACTGCAACAGTTGAAACACCGGTTGGCAGCTACGACGTTAAAATTCTCAAGGTTGAAAAAACCGTTTAATAAATACCAAAAGGAACTGGCTCGAAGACTGGTTCTTTTTTCGTTTCTTTTAAGACAGAGAGTGTAGGCTAGATAAGAAGAGCAGGGGAAAAATAGAGAAAAGACAGATGGTTATGCTATAATGAGAATAAGCTAGAAAAGTAGGAGAACTGTATGCAAGAGCAAGATATTTATGGGAAATACGGCGTCTACCTGCCCAAGATTTTAGAGGATCTTAGTCAGCGTATTCAAGAGGCAAATGATCGAGTCAAGCAGGAAACAGGGCAGAAGCTTTTTGAGCATTTTAATGCACGAGTCAAGCAGGCAGCCAGTATGGAAGAGAAATGTCAACGCAAGAATCTGCCTAGGGTGCCAGAGTCAGCCCTGAAAGAAATTCGTGATGCGATTGGGATTCGGATTGTTTGCGGTTTTATCGAGGACATCTATCAGACCATTGAGGTGCTTCGTCAGCTGGAGGGCTGTGAGATTGTTCTGGAAAGGACTATATCCGAGCTGCCAAGCCTAATGGGTATCGCTCCTACCACTTGATATTAGAGGTGGAGACTCCTTATGAGGACTGTCATGGTCAAAACCCTGGTCGCTATTTTGTAGAAATCCAGCTTCGGACCATTGCTATGGATTCTTGGGCCAGCTTAGAGCATCAGATGAAGTACAAGCATGAGATTAAAGACAGCAAGCGGATTGTCCGCGAGCTGAAACGCTGTGCAGATGAGCTGGCTTCTTGTGATGTGACCATGCAGACCATCCGCAATTTGATTCGAGAAAGTGAGTGAGATGATGAAGATTTTATTAGCTGAAGATGAGCAGCAGCTGTCCCGTGTCCTGGAAACGGCGATGACCCATGAGGGCTATCAGGTTGATACAGCCTTTGATGGGCAAGAAGTTGTGGACTTGTCCAAGGAAAATGCTTATGACTTGATGATTCTGGATATCATGATGCCGGTTAAGACAGGTATTGAAGCCTTGAAAGAAATCCGCCAAACCGGCAATACGACCCATGTCATCATGCTGACAGCTATGTCGGAGTTGGATGACAAGGTCACAGGGCTGGATGCCGGTGCAGATGATTATCTGACCAAGCCCTTTTCTCTGAAAGAGCTTCTGGCTCGCCTGCGGTCCATGTCCAGACGGGTAGCGACGTTCACCCCCAATTTGCTGCAGATTGGCCAAACCAGTCTCAATGTCGGAGAGCATGAACTCATTAGCTCCAACTCTATTCGACTAGCCGGTAAGGAATCTAAAATGATGGAATTTCTCATGCTTAATGCCCAGAAGAGTCTTTCTACTCAGGAAATCTTCCGTCATGTTTGGGCTAATGACGAGGATGAGGATTTGGACGAAGGCTTCGTCTGGATTTATATATCCTATTTGCGTCAGAAGCTGAAGGCTATTCATGCTGACCTTGCTATCTTGGGTGAGGAAGGCGGCAGTTTCACTCTGGTGCCGCTGGAAGGAGATAGCCATGTTTCGGAAGCTTAAAATTCGGTTCATTCTGCTGGCTTCGGCGGCTATTGTCTGTATTTTGCTGACCATGATTGCTGTCTTAAACTCCGTTCGCTTTTTGCAGACCAACGGAGAAATCCAAGCTGTTCTCAATATTCTATCTGCCAATAATGGAGATTTTCCCAGTGTAGAAGAAACGGCAGAGAGCTTGCAAAACGACCGTATCACCATTGACACCATCTACCAATACCGCTATTTCAGCGTGGTCTATAACGAAGACAAAACACTTTACTCCACCAACTTGGATCATCTTTCCAATCTATCTAAGGAACAGGCGCTCAGCTATGCTAATAAAGTGATTAAGAACAGCCGCAGCAGTGGGGTTTTTAAGGTAGGCAGTCAATTTTATTCCTACCAGATAACGCAGGATTCCAAGACCAAGCGCTATTTATTGGTGGTCTTAGATTCGACCAATTACCTCGAAAGCCGCAATGACTTCTTCTGGCTGTCTATCCAGTTGTGTTTCTATAGCTTTATTTTCTTTGTCTTGGTCGTGTCTGGATTTTCCAACTTTGCCATCCGTCCCTATATCAAAAACTATGAAAACCAAACGTTTCATCACTAATGCGGGGCATGAATTGAAGACGCCATTGGCCATCATCTCAGCCAATACGGAGCTGCAAGAGCTGATGACTGGCGAAAATGAATGGACAGAAAGCACCAAGGACCAGGTCAAGCGTCTCAGTAATCTAATCAATCAAATGGTCGTTCTGGCCCGTCTGGAAGAGCAGCCAGATGTTACTTTGGTAGATGTGAATTTTTCAGAAGTTGTTAAAAAAGTAGCAGGAAACTTCAAGTCTGTCATCGAGAAGGCAGGCAAGAAGTACGAGATCAAGCTGCAGGAAGACATCCATGTCAAGGCAACTGAAGATGAACTCTATGAATTGGTTAGTATCCTGATTGACAATGCCTGCAAGTATTGTGACGAAGATGGGCAAATTTTTGTCACCCTGACCAAGGCTAAGCGTGGGAAACGAGCTCGTCTGACGGTAGCTAATAGTTACGCGGACGGTAAAAATGTCGATTACAGCCGTTTCTTTGATCGTTTCTATCGCGAAGATGAATCGCACAATCAGAAGCAGCCTGGCTACGGGATTGGCCTATCCATGGCAGAAAGTCTGGTGCGGATTTTTAAGGGCAGGATTTGGGTTTCATATAAGAAAGGCTTGATTGGCTTTACCGTTTTACTATGATAGCGTCACCTCGTTAATCAGTTATTGCTTTGTTTGCTGAGCTTTTTGTATCGGTTACGCCGATTCTTACTTGAGATTAAAAAAAATTCTTCTAGTATTAGCTAGAAGAATTTTTCTTTATCTTGACCGTTGCTTACCAGCATTGCGGTTCTTTTTTTCTTTTTGTTCTTTTGCTCAATAGCCTGCTGAGCTTTTGGAGTAACATCTTTAGCTCGACTCGCTTTTTTCAAGCCTTTAGGAGGATTTTTTTCAAATTCCTCTGCCACCTGTTTTCTCAGGCGAGGTCGAATGATGTAGTTGATGATAAATTGCTGGATGATTTGGATAAATCCACCGACTACCCAGTAGAGAGTAACTGCAGCAGGGGAGAAGAAAGAGAAACCGACAATCATGATAGGACTCATATAAGAAGCCTGTTTCATGCTGTTTCTTTGAGTTTCATCTTCAATACCATGCAGAGAGAGCACCGACTGGATATAGTAGAGGATACCGACAATGGCAGTCAAAGCCAAGTCGCTTTTGGCTAGGTCTTTAATCCAGAGGAAGGAACTGCCTGCAACTCCTTGAGTATACTGGGCTGCAAAGAAGAGGGCTGAGAAGAAAGGCATTTGGATGAGCAGAGGCAGACAGCCTATACCGCCAAACATGCTGAGTCCATTTTCTTTTTGAGCAGCCATCAGTTCTTGCTGAGCCTGCATTTTCTCTTCCTGAGTCTCAGCATTTTTGATTCGCTCTTGGATTGGGGCAAAAATCGGCTTGAAGTAGTTCATCTTTTCAGACTGAAGCGTTGCCTTCCAAGACTGATAGATTCCCAGCGGCAGAATGATAATCCGCACGATGAGCGTAACGATGATAATCGCCAGACCATAACCCAGACCTGAATTCTTGGCAAAGAATTGGATACCATCCGCCATAGGCTGACCAATCACGTCCCAGATCAGACCAGAAGGATTGCCAGCCTTGTCGCGGCCCACACAGCCAGACAGGAAAAGAAGCGCAGCCAGTCCCATACCGGAGAATAAAAAGCGTTTGAAATGTTTCACGAGTTCATATCCTTTGTTTCTAAAAAATAATACCTATCTATTCTACTGTTTTTTTGCAAAATATACAATAGTTCTGCAGACCTAATTTGAAATTTTAAAGTCAGGAAAGGAGTCAAAATTAGCCATAGTCACGTCTAAATAGCTGACCTTAGAAAAAGGCGTCGGCCCCTACGGATTTCTTGGATAAATTTGGCCATCAGAGCTGGGTCATCAGCCTGAGCCAGAATGCCAACAGTACCGTCATCATTGTTCCAGACCCGGCCGGTAATACCTCCGATTTCCAGCGCTAGAGAATAAACTCCCCAGCGGAATCCGACCCCTTGTACTCGTCCTTGGGCTATCATTTTTACTTTCTGCATGGCATCCTCCTTTAGTGAGCGGACCGAGGGGATTTAAGCCCTCAGTATGAGTGCAAGTCTGCTAAATTGTGGTATAATGTTCTTATGAATATTATAACCTCAAAAGCCAATAATGTGGTAAAAAAAGCTAAAAAACTTCATCACAAAAAACACCGCAAGGATTCTTATTTGATCGAGGGCTGGCATTTATTTAAGGAAGCTGTCAGTAGCGGGGCAAAGCTGATTCGGATTTTTGCTTTAGCGGAATACGCAGAGCGATTAGCCGATTTTTCTCAGGTAATCTTTGTCAGTCCGGAGATTTTAGCAGATTTAGCTGATAGTAAGACGCCACAGGGGATTGTCGCGGAAGTGGCTTTTGAAAGGGAAGAGATACCGGCGGAGTTAAGCGGACGCTATCTTTTCTTGGAGGACGTTCAGGATCCAGGTAATGTCGGTACCATCATTCGGACAGCTGATGCAGCTGGCTTTGATGGAGTCTTCATCTCTAGCGCGTCAGCAGATATCTATAACTTAAAAACGCTGCGCTCTATGCAGGGAAGCCATTTTCATCTGCCAGTTTATCGGATGGATACGGCTGATTTTATTAGGCTGGCTCAGTCTTCCAGTCTGCCAATTCTGGCTTCGACCTTGTCGTCAACATCTATTGATTACAGAGAGGTGGACAGTAAAGATAGCTTTGTCCTAGTCATGGGCAATGAAGGGCAGGGGATTGGTCCAGAAATGACGGCAGCAGCTGATGTTCTGGTCCATATTTCCATGAAGGGGCAAGCAGAAAGTCTCAATGTTGCGGTCGCTGCTGGTATTTTAATCTTTCATTTAAGCTAAAAATCAGAAAAAGAGATATAATAGTTGGCAAGGGAGGTGATTCTATGCCTTACAAAAAGGACGAGGAATTTATGGCCTATGTTGGGCACTTGATTGAAAAGCCCAGTGTACAGCGCCTGAAAGAAATTCCCCATCATATTCATTCCAATAGACTTGAACATTCCATCAATGTAAGTTATACTAGTTACAGAATTGCCAAAAAATTTGGTTGGAATGCTCGCAGCACGGCACGCGGTGCCCTGCTTCATGACTTATTCTACTATGATTGGCGTGTGACCAAGTTTAAGAAGAGTCATGCTTGGGTTCATCCGAGGCTGGCAGTTCGCAATGCTCGTAAGATTACTAAGCTTAATAAAGTCGAAGAGGACATTATCGTCAAGCATATGTGGGGCCTGACCTTGGCACCGCCTCGCTACAAAGAGTCATTCGTTGTGACAATGGTGGACAAGTATTGGGCCGTCAAAGAAGCGACGGCACCTTGGAGACGCAAGGGCGGTAATCGCAAGCTCTTTCATCGAAAGATGCTGAAACCGTAAATGTTTAATTATAAAAGGAGTAACTATGAATCATTCTATTATTCAAGATCAATCAGATATTAATTCTTTCTATGCCAAGATTTATTCTATCGTTGGAGTCGGTATTGGAATCTCAGCAATCGTCTCTCTCTTGATGCTGAATTTCTTTCAGGACATTATTATCTCTGTTCTGACAGGCTCCACTTGGATTTTCTATGCAGCTATTGCAGTTGAGTTTATCCTTGTGTTGGTAGCATCTGGAACTGCTCGGAGCAATAGCCTAGCGGCGTTGCCTATGTTTTTAGCTTATTCAGCCATCAATGGTTTTACCTTAAGTATTATCATGGCACTGTATCTTCAGTCAACTGTTCTCTTAGCCTTTCTGACAACGACTGTTATGTTCTTTGCTATGGGCTTCATCGGCAAGGTGACTAAAAAGGATCTTTCTGGAATGGGCAGAGCTTGTATGGCTGGCTTGATTGGTATTATCGCTGCTAGCTTCCTTAATATCTTCTTGAGAAGCAGTGGCTTGGACTTTATCATCAGTATCGTTGGTGTCCTTATTTTCTCAGGACTTATCGCTTGGGACAATCAGAAAATCCGCTATGTCTATGAGCAGACCAATGGCAATCCAGGAAATGGCTGGGCAATTTCTCTGGCTCTGCATCTGTATCTGGACTTCATTAATCTCTTCCTCAGCTTGCTGCGTATTTTTGGAAGGAACAAATAACTAAGCTAAATAAGGCTCAAGCATTGGACGTTTGCTCCAGTGCTTTTTGTTTCTCCTATGGATTTATGGTATAATAAAGCCAGCAAATAGAAAGCGAGAATAGTATGAAAACTCCTTTTGTCAGTCGTGAAAAGCTAGCTGAGATTACGGCTCAGTTTCCAACCCCTTTCCATCTTTATGATGAGAAAGGAATTCGGGAAAGAGCGCGTGCCCTGCATGAGGCCTTTTCTTGGAATCCAGGTTTTAAAGAGTATTTTGCCGTCAAGGCTACTCCCAATCCTGCTATTTTAAAAATCCTCAAAGAAGAAGGCTGTGGGGTGGACTGTGCCAGCTATGTCGAATTGCTCATGAGTCAAAAGCTGGGCTTTGCTGGACAGGATATTATGTTTTCGTCCAATAACACACCAGCTGAGGAATTTCAGTTTGCGCGTGACTTGGGAGCGACTATCAATCTGGATGCCTATGAAGATGTGGCTTTTCTAAAGGAAGCCGCGGGTATTCCAAAGATTATTTCCTGCCGTTACAACCCTGGTGGTGTCTTTGAGCTGGGAACCAGCATTATGGATAATCCAGAAGAAGCCAAGTTTGGTATGACCAAGGACCAGCTGATTCAGGCTTTCAAAGAACTCAAGGAGTTGGGAGCTGAGAAATTTGGGATTCATGCCTTCTTGGCCTCAAATACTGTCAGCAATGACTACTATCCTGAACTGGCCCGTCAGCTTTTTGAGCTGGCTGTAGAAGTGGTGGCTGAGACAGGAGTTGAGTTGGACTTTATCAATCTATCTGGCGGTGTCGGCATTAATTATCAGCCTGAAGGCGAGGAAAATGACATTGCAGTCATCGGTCAGGGAGTTCGTCAGGCCTATGAAGCTATTCTGACACCTGCTGGTCTAGGACAGGTTAAGATTTATACGGAGCTGGGCCGCTTTATGTTGGCACCTTATGGCCTGCTGGTCACCAAAGTTACCCATAAGAAACAGACCTACCGAACTATCTGGGAGTGGACGCCTCTGCGGTCAATCTGCTGCGTCCTGCCATGTACGGTTCTTATCACCACATTACTAATATGGATCGACCTATGGGTGAGACAGAGATTGTGGATGTTGTCGGCAGCCTCTGCGAGAATAACGACAAATTTGCTATTAATCGACCTCTACCCGTCAGCCAAATCGGTGATACTTTGGTGATTCACGATACAGGTGCGCATGGTTTCTCTATGGGTTATCAGTACAATGCCAAGCTCCGCTCCAGCGAAATTCTCTTGGAGCAAGATGGCAATGTTCGCATGATTCGTCGGGCAGAAAAACCAGAAGATTATTTTGCGACACTATATGGCTTTGATTTTGAAAAATAGAGAAAATTTGATATAATGAAGAGCAATGTAAAAATGGAAATAGAGGAGTTCTCGATATGAATTTATTTATAGAGATTATTTTGATTATGGCAGCATTTGCTGGAGGCGTACTCTTGGGTATGCATCTGCTTCGTCGGCAAGTGGAGAAGGAATTTGCAGAAAATCCGCGTTTGAATGTAGAAGCAGTTCGGACCTTACTTAGCGCTAGTGGCCAACGGCCAAATGAAGCGAAAGTACAGCAAGTTTATCGTCAAATTATCAGTCAGCAGAAAGCTGCGCTTGCTAAGAGCAAAAAGAAAAAATAATTTTCTAGTGACTGGTTTTTAATGCCAGCAGAGAAAATCTATAAAAAAATGGGGATTTGGAATCGGCTTCCAGTCCCTTGTTTTAGAAAGAAGACCTTATGGATAATCGACCAATCGGTTTTTTAGACTCAGGAGTGGGCGGTTTGACTGTAGTCCGTGAGCTCATGCGGCAGCTCCCCCACGAAGAGGTCATTTATATCGGAGATTCAGCGCGGGCTCCTTACGGTCCAAGGCCTGCTGAGCAGATTCGCGCTTATACCTGGCAATTGGTTAACTTCCTCCTGACCAAGGATGTTAAGATGATTGTCATTGCCTGCAATACAGCGACTGCTGTTGTCTGGGAAGAAGTGAAGGAAAAGCTGGATATTCCAGTACTGGGCGTGATTCTGCCGGGAGCCAGTGCAGCTATTAAGTCAACTGCCAGCGGCCGCATCGGTGTTATTGGAACGCCAATGACAGTTTCTTCTGATATTTATCGTCAGAAGATTGAAGCGCTCTCGCCGGAGATGCAGGTGGAAAGTTTGGCCTGCCCTAAGTTTGTACCTTTGGTAGAGTCCAATGAACTTCATTCCAGTCTTACCAAAAAAGTGGTCTATGAAACCCTGCAGCCTCTGGCTGGCCGAGTAGATACCCTGGTCTTGGGCTGTACCCACTATCCCTTGCTCCGGCCTATCATTCAAAATAGGATGGGACCGGATGTGAAGCTGATCGACAGCGGGGCAGAGTGCGTACGGGATATTTCTGTCCTGCTCAATTACTTTGAAATCAATCGCAGTCGGGAAAAACAGGAGCTCAATCATCAATTTTACACAACTGCCAATGCCAAGAGCTTTTCGGAAATTGCAGAAAGCTGGCTGGGCCTGAAAGTGAATGTGGAGCATGTAAGCTTATGACAAATAAAATTTATGAATACATTGACGAGAACAATTGGTATATTGGAGAATGGACCCGCTTTCGCAAGGCTGGCTATCATTTCAACGACATCCCATACAGGCTCTTGGAGCATATTGATGCGGAGTTGAGTGAGCTGATTGAGCAGGATTTGGATGAAGAATACAACGCCTTTACCACAGTTGTGGTCAAATACGGCTCACCCATGTCCTATATCCAGTTTGTCCTCAATATGATTAACGACCGCCAGAAGCGGGATTTTAAAGCGACCAGTCATAAAGGGGCTATTCTGATTACAGAAAAGGACTTGCTGCGTAAGGTCTTCTTCCTGTCTAAGGATGGAGTTAAAATGACCGACTTTTTGGTCAGGGGCAGGAGTCAGAGATGGCTGTCGGAGATACCATCTTGATTGCGACTCGTAACGAAGGAAAGACAGCAGAGTTTCGCAAACTCTTTGATAAGCTGGGCTACAAGGTTGAAAATCTCAATGATTATCCTGATTTGCCAGAAGTGGAAGAGACTGGAACCACCTTTGAGGAAAATGCACGGCTCAAGGCAGAGACAATCAGTAAGCTGACCGGTAAAATGGTGCTAGCTGACGACTCAGGTCTGCAGGTCGATGTTTTAGGCGGCTTGCCTGGAGTCTGGTCGGCTCGCTTCGCTGGAGTAGGCGCGACAGACGATGAAAACAACATCAAGCTCCTGCATGAGTTGGCTATGGTTTTTGATGTCAAGGACCGCTCGGCCCATTTTCATACGACCCTTGTGGTGGCTAGTCCTGATAGGGAGTCTCTGGTAGTTGAAGCGGATTGGCCGGGCTACATTGCCCATGAGCCAAAAGGGGAAAATGGCTTTGGCTACGATCCCTTGTTCTTAGTGGGAGAAACAGGAAAAACGTCTGCTGAGCTGACGATGGAAGAAAAAAATGCGCAATCCCATCGGGCTCAGGCAGTTAAGAAATTAGTGGAGGTATTTCCAGCATGGCAAAGCAAACCATTATAGTCATGAGTGATTCTCATGGCGACCGTGCTATTGTAGAAGAAATTAGGAATCATTATATTGGAAAGGTAGATGCGATTTTCCATAACGGAGACTCTGAGCTTCCTTCTGATGATGAGGTATGGCAAGGGATTCAGGTTGTTGCAGGGAATATGGACTTTTACGACGGCTATCCAGAACGCTTGGTGACGGATTTGGCGGGGACCATTATTGCCCAGACCCACGGGCATCTCTTCCATATTAACTTTTCTTTTCAAAAGCTGGATTTGTGGGCGCAAGAGGTTAATGCAGACATCTGCCTCTATGGTCACCTGCATATCCCAGATGCTCGAATGGAAGGCAAAACGCTCTTTCTGAATCCGGGCTCCATTAGCCAGCCACGCGGCCTGATCAACGAACGTCTCTACGCTAAGGTAGAGATTGATGATGACCGCTTTAAAGTTGATTACTATACACGAAATCATGAACTTTATCCAAGCTTGTCCAAGGAGTTTAGCCGATGATTGCTAAGGAATTTGAAGACTATCTGCTGGAACATGAAGAAACTTTTTTGACGCCTGGGGAAAATCTGGCGGTTATGATTGACACCCACAATGTGGATCATGCTATCTTATTGCTTAGCCAGATGACCTACTCACGTGTACCAGTCGTGACGGCAGATAAAAAGTTTGTTGGCACGATTTCCCTGACAGACATCATGTCCTATCGTATGCGACATGATTTGCCAGAAGAGGAATTCATGATGACAGACATCGTCCACATGACTAAAATGGACGACTTGACAGTTGGGCCAGATTATACTGTATCAGATGTGCTTCATAAGCTGGTCGACGAGTCCTTTCTGCCGGTTGTGGGCGAGGATCAGCATTTTTACGGAATTATTACTAGAAAGTCCATTTTGAAAGCTGTCAATTCTTTGTTGCACGGCTTTAGCAAGAAGTACGAAATTCGCAAAAAATGAAAGAATACATTAGACCGTTTTTAAATCAAAAAAACATCTCAGAAAATTCTAAAATTGCCTATTCTTATGATTTGGAGCAGTTTATCGAGGAAGTACATGGCCGGATTACTGAGACCAATCTGCGGATTTATCAGGCCTCTATCAAGGATTTAAGGCGGCTGTTCAGAAGCGGAAGCTCTCAGCAGTCAATCAATTTCTCTACTTCCTTTATCAGCAGCAGCTTATTGAGGAGTTTCACCGCTTGGTCCTGCCCAAGGTTTCCGTATCGAAGGAGCAGGAAAATGAACTGCTGGACCTGTCTGCTTTTTGGCAGGAATCAAGCGTTCCTAGGGGGCGGCTGATGGCTCTTCTTATCTTGGAAATGGGCTTGTTGCCCAGCGAGATTCTGCAGGTCAGAGTGGCAGATGTCAATCTGGACTTTCAGGTTTTGAAGATTGAAAAGGCCGGTCAGAAGCGGGTCATCAAGATTCCTGAGAGCTTGACGGGTGAGCTGGAAGGCTATCTGACAGGTACATATTTATTTGAGAAAAACGGCAAATCCTATTCTCGTCAGTGGGGTTTCCGTCAGCTAGAGGCCTTCTTGATTGAGCAGGGACAAGCCAGTCTATCTGCCCAAAGCCTGCGTGAGCAGTTTATTTTACGCCAGCGGGAGAAGGGGATTGGTCTCTATGATATTGCCCAAGATTTGGGCTTGAAAACCATGATTACACTAGAAAAATACAGATAAAATGGATATCAAACTAAAAGATTTTGAAGGCCCGCTGGACCTGCTGCTCCACCTTGTATCTAAGTACCAGGTGGATATTTATGATGTGCCCATTACGGAGGTCATCGAGCAGTATCTGGCTTATGTGGCTACTTTGCAGGCCATGAAGTTGGAAGTGACGGGGGAGTACATGGTCATGGCAAGCCAGCTCATGCTGATTAAGAGCCGCAAGCTCCTGCCTAAGGTGGCAGATAATGCTGAGTTGGAAGATGACTTGGAGCAAGACCTTTTGAGCCAGATTGAGGAATACCGCAGGTTCAAGCTCTTAGGTGAGAAAATGTCGCTCCAGCATGATGACCGAGCGCTTTATTATTCTAAGCCCAAGCTAGAGCTGGTTTATGAAGACGCTGAGCTCCTGCATGACAAGTCAACGATAGATCTTTTCTTGGCTTTTTCCAAGGTTATCGCCAAGAAGCAAGAGGAGTTTTCTAAGAGCCACACAACCATTGTGCGAGACGAGTACAAGATTGAGGACATGATGGATGTGGTGCGTCAGCGCTGTGCTGGTAAGAGCCGTCTGGCTCTGCAGGAGATTTTCGCAGAGACCAAGGACATGAATGAAGTTATTACTCTCTTTCTGGCGACATTGGAATTGGTCAAGGTGCAGGAAGTGCAAGTCATTCAGGAAGAAAATTTTGGAAATATTTATTTAGTAGGAAGAGGAAATGAGTAAGTTAGCAGAGATTGAAGCCCTGCTTTTTGTGGCGGGAGAAGATGGACTCAAAGTTCATCAATTGGCAGAAATCCTTTCTTTGCCGCCGACCGGGGTTATTCAGAGTTTGGAAAAGTTGGCTGAGCAATATGAGGCCAATCCGGACTCTAGCCTGACCCTGCTGGAAACTTCAAAGACATACAAGCTGGTCACAAAGCCAGAGTTTGCTGAGATTTTGCGGGCCTATTCACGGGCGCCAATCAATCAAAGTCTGTCGCGGGCAGCACTGGAGACCTTGTCTATCATCGCCTATAAGCAGCCGATTACGAGGGTAGAAATCGATGACATCCGCGGGGTTAATTCCAGCGGTGCTTTGGCTAAGCTCTTGGCTTTTGAACTGGTTCGAGAGGATGGCAAAAAGGAAGTCATTGGCCGCCAAATCTCTATGTGACAACGGATTATTTCTTAGACTATATGGGGATCAATCACCTAGATGAGCTGCCGATTGTCAAAGAAACAGAGCTAGTTGCTGAAGAAAGCCAGCTCTTTATTGAAAGGACAGATATCGATGAGAATCAATAAATACATCGCTCATGCTGGGATAGCCAGCCGCCGTAAGGCAGAAGAGCTAATCAGGCAGGGGAAGGTCAGTATAAACGGCCAAGTGGTACATGAGTTGGCGACGAACGTCAAGTCTGGCGACCGTGTAGAAGTAGAAGGCCAACCTATCTACAACGAAGAGAAGGTTTATTACCTCCTCAATAAGCCGCGCGGGGTCATTTCCTCTGTCAGTGATGACAAGGGGCGTAAGACAGTCGTGGAGCTCTTGCCTCAGGTCAAGGAGCGGATTTATCCGGTCGGTCGTTTGGACTGGGATACTTCTGGCATTCTCATTCTGACCAATGACGGAGACTTTACCGACGAGATGATTCATCCCCGCAATGAGATTGATAAGGTCTATGTGGCGCGTGTCAAAGGATTGGCCAATAAAGAAGTTCTTCGTCCTCTGACTCGCGGTATTGAGATAGAGGGACGCAAAACCAAGCCAGCAGTTTATGAGATTATCAAGGTTGATCCGGCGAAAAATCGTTCGGTCGTTCAGCTGACCATCCACGAAGGCCGTAACCATCAGGTCAAGAAGATGTTCCAGGCGGTCGGACTGCAAGTGGATAAGCTGTCACGGACTCGCTTTGGTCATTTGGACCTGACGGGCCTCAAACCTGGTGAATATCGCAAGCTCAGTAAAAAAGAAGTCAGCCAGCTGCATACACTGGCTGTAACCAAGACCAAGAAATGATAAAAAAAATGCTTATTTCTCTTGTCCGCTTTTATCAACGTTTTATCTCACCTGCTTTTCCTCCATCTTGCCGCTTTCGGCCCACCTGCTCTAACTATATGATAGAGGCTATCCAGAAGCATGGAGCCAAAGGTGTCCTAATGGGCTTGGCACGTATTCTCCGCTGTCATCCATGGTCTCAGCCAGGAGAGGATCCTGTACCAGACCATTTCAGCCTGAGAAGAAATAATTCAAGAAAAAAGTCACAGTAGATGATTACAGCTCTTTGTTAACTACTACCAAAATTATAGAGCTCTATTTTTTGATTTCACTTGTAAATATTAGCAAAATAGGAAAGAGAAATAGTTGGATGCTATTAAACCTCAAAAAAAGATATGAATGCAGAAAGTATATTTTTAGTTGTTATCAATTTTATCTCCTAAATTATATCGGATTGGAGGGACTAACATGAAAAATAAAATATATCGGCCTATGCTTTTGCTTGTTTTACTGGTATCAGCTGTACTTCTGACCAGTTGCAAGATTATGATGCCGAGCGATTATCAAAGAGCTAAAGAATTAGTTACTAAAGAATGTGAGAAGGTTGGCCTTCATGGTAACATTACCATCAATCATTTGGATTGGACGCCTCTAGAAATGCCTACCTATAACGTGAAATATACCTACTCTGAAAAAACCTATGATGGTCAGACGGTGACCTTGGAAGAGAATACCAGTTATCATGATAGAGAGTCAGATAGTCCCTCTCTTCCAGATTATAAGGATGTGTTTTTGAAACAGAAATCCATTCAAAAAATTGAGGAAAAAATTGAAAACAAATTAAAAAAGCAGTCAATCGGACTTCCTATTAAATACTTTAGCTTTCTATCCAATAGTAAAGAGGAGAAAATGCTAAATGACCTTGCCTCTCAGAATCTCAAAGAGGGGAAAAAAGATTTTGCGGGCTACTATCAAATTCCTTATCAAACCTTGATTGATCAAGAGTTGATCAGGATGACTATTTTTATCGATGATAGTGCATCAGTTACCACGGATCAAGACCTGAAAGAGGCTGCTACAAGGCTAGATGCCAGAGCTCTTCCGGATGGTGCCTATGATTTTTATTATTCCTATGAGAAAGATGAATCATATGAATCGATCAGTTACTCCTTTAAAGTCAAAGATGGGAAAGTAGTTTTTTATGAGGATCAAAAAGAAGAACTTGAAGCACAAGAATAAGAGGGAAGAGAGAGTCTAAGCCTTTTCATAATTAAAAAAACATGTGACATAGAGAGGCTGGTAGCACATACACAGCCTTTTCTTTTGTATAGATGAAAAGCTATCCTTGAGGTCAACTTACCTTGGTTCCAGCTTTGTATCAGTCTCATAACTTACTTTCTGATAAAAGGTTTGGTCGCTTTTCATTATATGGGATTTTTTATAAAACCAAAGAGGCTCCATAATTCCTACAGTGGTTTTACCAACTACAGAAATTATAGAGCCTCTATATTTTCCGAACATTTCCTATCTTCTAGACCAAGTCTTAGGCAGGAAGAGCAGGAGAATCGGGTAGATCTCCAAGCGACCGCCAATCATAGCAAAGGCTAGCAGCAGTTTGGAAAAAGGACTAAAGATAGAAAAATTATCTGTCGTCCCAATCATGGGGCCGATATTGTTGAAGCAAGAGACAACACCGCTGACAACCGTCATGAAATTATTATTATCCAAGCTGACAATGAAAATGAGAGCTAGAATAATCAAGATATAAACAGCTAAGTATTTCAGTACCTTATGCTGAGTATCCTTGTCGATGACCGCACCATTGATATGCAAGGTCAGGACGCGATTAGGTGATAGGGTAGATAGAATCTGATTTTTAGCAATGCGGGAATGATAATCCCCCGAATGACCTTGAATCCCCCAGCTGTTGATCCAGCCGAGCCCCCGATACACATGAGCAGGAGCAGGATGACCTGAGAAAAGAGAGGCCACTTGACCGTATCACCATAGCCGAATCCAGTCGTTGTGATGATATTGGAAACCTGGAAGAAGGAAATCTCCACGCTCTTGGCAAAGCCTTGATAGAGGTGGAAGACATTAAAGGCAATCAAGGCAGTAGAAAGAAAGACAATCCAGAGATAGCCTCTAAGCTCTTCATCACCAAAGCAGGCCTTAAACTTGCGAATCAGCAAGTAATAGTAGAGATTAAAGTTGACCCCGAAAGCCAAGACCCCAAAGCTGACCAGATAAGTAATCAGTGAGCTGTTGTAATGGGCAATACCGTCATTGTAAACGGTGAATCCTCCTGTACCAGCTGTTCCCATGGCAATCACAAGGCTGTCAAAGAGAGGCATACCCGCTAGGAAATAAAGCAGAGCAAAGATAGCAAAGAGAGCCAGATAGATGATGTAAAGAATTTGGGCCGTACTCTTGAGCTTGGACACAACCTTGCCAAAGACTGGTCCCGGAACTTCTGCTTTCATGACCTCCAAGTGGCCATTTTTAGCATTGTCCATAATAGCTAGGGCAAAGACCAGCACTCCCATCCCTCCGATTAAGTGGGTAAAGCTACGCCAGAAGAGCAGTGAATGGGAGAGAACGCCGACATCGTTGAGGATAGTCGCTCCCGTGGTTGTAAAGCCGGAGCTGACCTCAAAGAAGGCATCGATGATGTCCGGTATCTGACCAGAGAAGACAAAGGGCAGGGCTCCGAAGAAGGACCAGAGAATCCAGCAAAGGGCTACAATCAGCACCCCTTCCTTGGCGTAGATATGCAGGTCCTTGGGCTTGAAATAAGAGCCTATGCCACCTAAAACTAGCAGGATAGCCATGGTCGCGCCGATATAGAGAAAGACTTTTAAAGGCTCACCGTAGATTAGAGCGACGATAATGGGTACAATCAGCAGTGCCGCCTCAATCAGCAGTAATTTTGCCAGCAGGTAGCGAATCATAGATCTATTCATGGGTCTACCTCGCTAACAGATCGTAAATCTGCGTGATATTTTGCAGCAGAGTGGTCACGACAATTTTATCTCCAACTTGCAGATTGTCATCGCCTGTAGGGAAGATAGCTTTACCTTGACGGATAATGGCCGCAATCAGGACATCTTTCTTCAGATGAAGCTGAGATAGAGGAATACCAGTCATCTTGTTTTCTTCCTTGATTTGGAACTGCAGGGTCTCGATTTGGCCGTTGGCTACGTGGTGCAGAGCTTCTAGGTTAGAGAACTGAGCATTGTAGCGACCTCGGATAAAGTGCATAACCGTATCAACGGCAATACCTTTAGGTGTCACGATGCTGGCAAAGTCTTGGTTATCAATGATTTCCAACAAACTAGTCCGGTTGACCTTGGTGATGTTTCTGCACACCCAGATTATTAAGAAACATGGAAGTAATGATATTTTCTTCATCTACACCAGTCAGGGTAGCAATGGCATCAAAGTTATTGGCGCGTTCCTCCAGTAGGATATCCTTGGCAGTACCGTCTCCATGGACGACATAGAGATCAGGAAATTCCTGACTGAAAAAGTTTGCCCGTTCATGGTTAGATTCAATGACTTTGAGCTCGATTTTGCTATTCTTGAGAATATTGAGCAGGTAATAAGCAATCTTGCCTGCCCGATAATCATCAGGCTCTTAACAACTCTAGGACGTACCATATTGTGGAATTGAACGATGTCCAGGCGGTTACCTGTGACATAAATCTTGTCGCCGGCATCCAGAGTGAAGTCACCATCAGGGATCTCCAAGTGCCCTTTTCTTTCAATGGCACAAACAATGATATTTCCAAATTTCTTGCGGAACTGGGAAATACTCATCTGGCAGAGATTGCTGTCTTCCTTGAGTTTGAACTCCATCAGTGCCACCCGGCCATTGGCAAAGTGCTCTACTGACAGGGCGTTAGGGAAGTCAATGATATTAGCGATATAGCGAGCAGTTAGGAGCTCAGGATTGACCACCAGCGAGAAGCCTAGGATGTTCTTCTCCTTAAAGTAAGGGTTGGAATATTCAGGATTACGCACCCGAACGACGGTTTCCTTAGCCCCCATTCGTTTGGCCAGTACAGCGGAGACCATGTTGACCTCATCATGCTCGGTCATAGAGATGAAGATGTCACAGTGACTAACATCCGCTTGTTCTAAGATTTTGAAGTTAGCTCCATTGCCAGCAATACCGATAATGTCATAGCGCTTGGTAATCTGGTTTAGAACAGCCTCATCCTGCTCAATCAGGATAACATCATGATTTTCAGCCACTAGGGAGCGACAGAGGGCCGTTCCGACCTTCCCGCCGCCAACAACGATAATTTTCATAAGTTTAGATTCCTCCAAAGTATGTATCTATCATACTCTTTTTTCATTTAAATTTCATCTATAAAAATACAGAATAGCTTGCTTATTTATAGAATTCCGAATATTTTTTACCAAAATGGTATCTTCCTGTGATATTTTTTAAAAAAAGTACAACTTTTTGAGCATTTTTTATTGACTTGTAGGCTGAAAGTGTTATACTAAATGAGTACCTTCATTGGTTTTACCTCAAACCTGTTGTGATGTAAGTTAATGAAGCCTTAACCACGCTGTTTGCTGAGCTTGACTCCGGGCAGTGTGGCTATTTTTTTATCTAAAGAAAAAAATACTAGGAAAAAAATATTCTTATTATGAAAAAAATCATATCGTTCTTTTTTTGAGCCTCAGATTCCGCAGAATACCGGAAATATTGCCCGTACTTGCGCCGCGACTAATTCGCCGCTTCACATCATCAAGCCCATGGGCTTTCCCATTGATGACCGCAAGATGAAACGGGCTGGGCTGGACTATTGGGACAAGCTGGACATCACCTATTATGAGAGTTTAGACGATTTTATGGAGCAGATGGATGGCCAGCTTTATCTGATTTCTAAGTTTGCGGAGAAGGTCTATTCTGAGGAGAATTTTGCAGCAGAAGGTTCGCACTATTTTATGTTTGGTCGTGAGGACAAGGGATTGCCAGAGGAATTTATGCGTCGTCATCCAGAGAAGGCGCTGCGTATTCCCATGAATGATCAGCATGTTCGCAGCCTCAATGTTTCAAACACAGTCTGTATGATTGTTTATGAAGCCCTGCGCCAGCAGAATTTTGCTGGCTTAGATTTGGTACACGAGTATGAAGCGGACAAGCTGAAGTAGCGGAATGAATGTATCTAAGCAGTTAATTTTCCTAATAGATAGAACACTATTGTTGAAACATTTTTTTAATTACATCAATCAAATTGCTTGCTCTGGCAGGCTTTTTTTGTTATGATAATGATGTCTTCAGGGCAGGGTGAGATTCCCGACCGGCGGTAACTTTTGGCTTGGAAATGTTTTTTTCTCAATGCCAAATCAAGTCCGCGAGCGCAAGCTGATGTGGTGAGATTCCACAACCGACAGTATAGTCTGGATGGGAGAAGACGAGAGGCAGTGAAGCATTCTTGCCGTTTAATCTTTATTTAAGGGCTGAGCCTTATACTAAATAATCATTAGCTGACAAGCTTTTTTCAGTGGCCTTTCCGGCTTCTCTAATTTTTATAAATTGGAGGAACCTGTGATGACAAATACTCGTAAGTTGGCGATTGTAGCAGTTTTATCTGCTCTATCATTTCTACTCATGCTTTATGAGATTCCCTTGATAACCGAGTTTCTAAAGTTGGATTTTTCAATCATTCCGATTTTACTGGCTTTGGTAATCTTAGATTTAAAAAGCTCTCTGGCAGTGCTCATGATTCGATCTGTCTTAAAGCTGGCTTGAATAATAATGGCGTAGGCACTCTAATCGGTCTACCCATGAATATATTGGCTGTAGCAGTCTTTGTTTGTGCTTTTTCCCTCTTGTGGAAAAAAAGAAAGAGCTTATCTAGCTATGTGAAGGCTTCCTTGGCAGCAACACTTGGTCTAACGATTACTATGATCATTCTAAATGTTATTTATGCTGTGCCTCTCTATGCGAGGTTTGCTGGTTTTGATATTAATAAAGCATTTGGTCTTTCCAAGTATCTGCTGACTATGATTGTCCCTTTTAACCTATTAGAAGGAGTGATCTGGGCTGTCGTCTTTTGGCTAATTTACAAACTCTTACAGCCCGTCCTAAAACGCTATGAAAAATAAACAATCTTATCTAACAAAGGGCTCTTTTGCCCTTTTACTTTTCGTTATGCTAGGCTACATGGTCAAGTTTTATCCTGAGCAGCTGACCAGCTTTGACACCCCGATTCAGACCTGGCTGCGGGGAGACTTGCCTGCAGCTTTGACGACATTTTTCAAACTAGTAACCAGTGTGATTGATCCAGTGGGAATTATCATCTGGGTTTCGGCTCCTGTCCTTTTTTTCCTTTACAAAAAATGGAAACTGGAGGCTGCCTTGCTAGCGGGAAATCTGGTCTTACATGGGATTTTGATTAAGCTGATTAAACTCGTTTACCAAAGAAGCCGGCCCAGTATTTCGCATTTGGTCAAAGAGGGTGGTTACTCTTTCCCGAGCGGACATGCCATGGCGACAGCCATTGTTGTTGGGACCTTGATTATCATTGTCCAGCAACGGATTCAAAACCAAAAAATCAAGCGTTTGGTGCAAGCTTTGCTCTTGCTCTTTATCTTCACGATTATGGCATCCAGAGTCTATCTGGGCGTGCACTACCCGACAGATGTAATCGGAGGAGCCTTGATGGGCTTTGCCATTCTCAATATCGAATTTCCCTTTTATGATAAATTACGCTTTCAATGGCGTTTCAAGGGAAAGCAGAAATAAATAGAGATGAGAAAGGCTGGCTTTGCTGGCCTTTTTGTCTTGACAAAGAAAGTCTCTTTCTTTATGATAGGAGCAAACTAGTTTAGGAGGCTAGCATGTCCAATTTAAATAGAGAACTTATCGATGCTGTTTTGGCATTAGTTGATAGCATTCCCTTTGGGCGCGTGGCGACTTATGGCCAGATTGCCCGTTTGATTGGTCGACCCAAAAATGCCCGCTTGGTGGGGAAGATTCTTAGTCAGTCTGAGCTTTATGGCGGCAAGCATCCTTGCCATCGGGTAGTCAATGCGGCAGGACGCCTCGCACAGGGCTGGGAAGACCAAGAACACTTGCTCTGGGCGGAGGGAGTGGACTTGAAGGCTAATGGCTGTGTGGATTTGAAAGTCTATTTGTGGGAGCGGTGATTTCCTTCTTTCTTTGTGAAAGAGGGAATTTTTGTTTCTAAGGTATTTTTTGTGGTAGAATGAAAGGTATGAAATCTTACAATTCTTTGAATGATTATTATCGAAAACTTTTTGGAGAAAAGACTTTTAAGGTGCCTATTGATGCGGGCTTTGACTGTCCCAATCGGGATGGTACGGTAGCGCATGGAGGCTGCACTTTCTGTACCGTTTCGGGTTCTGGTGATGCCATTGTGGCACCAGATGCGCCCATTCGCGAGCAGTTCTATAAGGAAATTGACTTCATGCACCGCAAGTGGCCTGATGTTCGTAAGTATCTGGTCTATTTCCAGAACTTTACCAATACCCATGAGAAGCTTGAAGTGATTCGTGAGCGTTATGAGCAAGCCATAAACGAGCCAGGTGTCGTTGGACTTAATATCGGAACTCGGCCGGACTGTTTGCCTGATGAGACCATCGCCTACTTGGCTGACTTGTCCGAGCGTATGCATGTGACTGTGGAGCTGGGGCTTCAGACTACCTACGAGGAGACCTCAGACCTCATCAATCGTGCCCATTCTTATGAGCTCTATGTGGAGACGGTCCAGCGAGTCCGAAAGCTGGCTCCCAAGGCGGAGATTGTTTCTCACTTGATTAATGGTCTGCCGGGTGAGACTCATGAGATGATGTTGGAAATGTCCGCCGCTGTGTGACAAACAATGACATCCAGGGGATCAAGCTCCACCTGCTTCATTTAATGACCAATACCCGTATGCAGCGGGATTATCATGAGGGGCGACTGCAGCTGCTCAGTCAGGAGGAGTATGTCTCCATCATCTGCGACCAGCTTGAGATTATCCCCGAGCATATCGTCATCCACCGTATTACTGGCGATGCTCCGCGAGATATGTTGATTGGCCCTATGTGGAGCCTCAATAAATGGGAAGTTCTCAATGCCATTGAGGCAGAAATGCGTCGTCGTGGCAGCAAGCAAGGCTGTAAAGCAAAGGAGCAGAGATTCGTATGTTAAGACCCTTACAGATGGCCCATGCCTTTTTGGCAGAAGTCGTGACCAAGGAAGATATCGTGGTGGATGCTACTATGGGCAACGGACATGACACCCTCTTTCTGGCTAAGTTGGCCAAGCAGGTCTATGCTTTTGACATTCAGGAGCAGGCTGTGGAAAAGACCCGCCAGCGCTTGGCAGAAGCTGGCTTGGACAATGCTCAGCTAATCTTGGCTGGCCATGAGACTCTGGACCAATACACAGACCATTTCAAGGCAGCTATTTTTAATCTTGGCTACCTGCCTTCGGCGGACAAGTCTGTTATTACCCGGCCTGATACGACGCTGGAAGCTTTGAAAAAAGTCTGTCAAGGCTTAGAAAAGGGCGGCCGTGCAGCGATCATGATTTACTATGGGCATGAAGGTGGCGAAGTTGAAAAAGATGCGGTATTAGACTTCGTTAGTCAGCTGCCTCAGCAGGACTTCACCGTTGCCCTCTACAAGACCATCAATCAGATTAACAATCCGCCTTTCTTGGTCATGATTGAGAAATTGAGAGAAGGAACTTGAGATATAATAAGGATACAGAGAGAAAAGCCAGATAATAGGAGCTTTCAGTACTGTATCCTTATTTTTTAAATCGTTAAAATCGAATAATTAAGTCTAAATGAAGAGAATTAAGGTGTGTGTAAATTTAAAATCTTATATTTTCTTACATAGAAGATATAAGACTTTTGACATTTTTTAGTTTATATGATAAGCTATGACTGTAAAATCAAAAAACGTCACAGAGTTTTTAGGAGGAAGTTATGGCTACTGCTTTTACTAGCGAAGAAAAAGAAGTTATTAGAAAGAAATTACATAAAGTTGCAAAGGAATGCCTTCAAAGATATGGGGTTAAGAAAAACCACAGTTGACCAAATGGCAGCAATGGTAGATATTTCCAAAGGTTCTTTTTATAATTTTTATTCCTCAAAAGAAATGTTATTTTTTACGGTCTTAGAAGAATATCAAATAGATGTTATGAATTGCCTGACAGAACAATTAGGTATGGAAACCAAGATAGATACAAATCGTCTGGTACAGTTACTTTATGATTTTTATCAAGATTTTCGCTATTCATTTATGTATACCATATTTAAAAATCATGAAATGGAATTACTCATAAGAAAATTGCCAAAAGAGGCGATAACAAATCATCATCTGATAGATGATAGGATGGTTAAAAAAATTGTATCCCGAATCAACATTAGAGAAAATGTATCGGTAGAAATCGTCTCTGCTTTATTTAGAACGATTGCTATGACTATATTACACATCGAGGAAATCGGTGAAGAACAATTTGATACCATATTGAAGTTAGTCATACAAGGAGTTGTGGAACAAATTACTAAGGAGGATAGGTAATGGTGCAAGAAGCAATTAGAACCGCAAACCTTTCTAAAATATATGGAACAAAAAATGTTGTCAACAACTTGAATCTATCAATAAAAAGTGGTGAAATAGTAGGGTTTTTAGGACTGAATGGTGCAGGGAAAACAACGACGATGAGAATGATGCTAGGATTGATAAAATCTACATCAGGAGAATGTTATATTCAAGGAAAAAAGTTAGATCTGAGTAATTTAGAACTTCGAAACGAAATAGGTTATATTATCGAGACACCTTATTCTTATCCAGACTTAACTGTGAGAGATAATTTAGAAATAGTTAGTAAATTAAGAGGGGTTAATAAAGATAATATTGACTGGGTAATTGAAAAATTAAAACTAAAGCAATATGAACATAAACAGGAGAAGCATCTTTCTTTAGGAAATGTTGCACGTTTAGGAATTGCAAAAGCGATTATTCATAAACCTAAAATCCTAATTCTTGATGAGCCAACAAATGGATTAGACCCTTTTGGAGTTATTGAAGTGAGAGAACTATTAAAGGAATTGGTAAATAATCTAGGTACAACTGTTCTTATTTCAAGTCATAATCTGGAAGAAATATCTAAAATTGCTACTAGAATAGTCATTATACATGAGGGCAGGCTTATAAGAGAAGTTGAAAGTAATGAATTAGAACAGTACTTAGAAAAGAAGTTACTAGTAAGTGGCTCTAATAATAAGGTCATGAAAGAAGTATTATCTAACCATGGCTATCAGGTAAACATTCAATCAGACACAGAAAATAATATCGATTTCTTAGAACTAATTGATACAAAAGCTGTGGAATATCCGGAAGAAATTGCTACATTGCTAGTTAATGAAGGTTATCCACCCAAATCGTTGGCTGTTAAGAAAGAAGATTTAGAACATTATTTCTTAAGAATACTGAATGACTATAATAGAGGTGTTTCGAATGAAAAAGCTTAGTTCCTGTATTTTAATTGAATGGAGAAAGTTAATAAAATCAAAACTTTCCATCGTAACTGCTTGTTCTATCTGTTTAGTTCCCTTTATTGTTGGGGTGTTTGCAACTATGATGAAATATCCAGAGAATTTTAAAAATCTTGGTTTGATTTCTGCAAAAATGGAAATGATGAGGATAACAGACTGGTCGTCATACTTAATGACCATATCACAAGTCATTTCTGTTGGGGGATTGCTCATTTTTGGATTTACAGCATCTTGGGTTTTTGGTAGAGAATATTCTGATAAAACGATGATAGACCTATTAGCACTCCCGATAAAAAGAGATACAATCGTATTATCCAAGTTTATCGTTATCGCTTTGTGGAGCTATATTCTATCAATTTTTGCACTTTTATTTGGATTATTAGCTGGTAATTTGATTGGACTTGAGGGTGGGAGCTTAACGGTGATTTTCAAAGGTATACTTACTTTTGGTTTTTGTACTACTCTTACGATCATACTCTCTACTCCAGTTGCTTTTTTTGCTTGTTTAGGCCGGGGCTATTTGTCTCCATTGGCATTTATCATTTTTACTATTATTTTTTCTCAGCTTGGTTCTGCTCTTAACTTTGGGAAGTATATTCCATGGGCGATTCCAGCACTCGCAAGTGGTATTGCAGGAAAAGCACTATTGAATTTTGGGAGCATTGTCAGTTTATTTGGGGTAAGTATTCTAGGTCTTATCGCAACAATAGCTTGGTGGAGGTATGCTGATTACGATTAAAATGAAGTGATAAGAATGCTAATAACACAAAACTAAGTCTTATTCATTTCCATTCAAAACAACCCCTCCTGTTCAGATTGAAAAACAAGAGGGGTTATATTATGACAATCGAAAGTTTTGGGGGAGAGGGGACTATGTGAATATCGTTGGCCTAAATGAAAAGATAGTTTCTAATATACGTGATTTGGAAAAAATGACCTTGTCTTTGATAAGTTAAGTGTCAAACAGTTCTCAGATGGCAGTTTTAGAATTAAGATAAAAGCCTGTTTTTACGGGCATTAGTCAAGTAATCATAGCATTAACCTAAAAGAAGTTCAGCGAACTTCTTTAGACGTCGCTGGAGGGAAATTGCATATAGCCGGTGTACAAGTTACCTGTTTTCACGGGTGGTTATGATTTCTCAAAATGAGCAAAAAACAGTAAACCTTTGTGATTTACTGTTTTAAACATTCTTCAATTCAATTAGACAAACTGGGATTTATAATCCATTCACATGAGCCAATTTATGTTCTTGGCTATTTATATAATCTTCGTGTTTGTGATTATGCCTCTCCTCATTTCCGAAGTGCTTATGCTCATGTTCATGAGTGATTACATGAGTATGTGTCACGCCGTTATGTGTATGAACAATCGTATGCGTATGCTCATGAAGATGATGCTTTACCATAGTGTCATATACTACGAATACCGTTCCTAGCAACATCAGAGCCAGCCCTATAAAATATTCTAGAGCCAATTTTTCTCCATTTACTGCAAAGGCTAAAAATGAACCCACAAACGGTGCTACAGCATAAAAAGAACTTGTCTTAGCTGCACCTAAGTCTCTTTGCGCTCTTATATAAAGAAAAATACTTAATCCATATGCTACAAATCCTAATAGCATAACTTCGGCAATATATTTCATTTCTGGAATCTTTTCGCCAAGTACCAATGCAATAGTAAATGAACCTCCGCCAGAAAAAATGCCTTTTAGCAAAACAATTTCATATGTGCTTTTATCAGACATCTTTCTTGTACAGTTATTCTCAAGTCCCCAGCAACAGGTTGCCAGTATCACAAAAAAAGAACCTATAGAAAACTGGAAACTATCACTTCCCTCAAATGACAAAACAATACTAGATAGCGTAATAAATCCAATTGCAATCCACAGCTTTCTTGATACCTTCTCCTTGAAAAAAAGTAACGCCATTAACGCAGTCGCCACAATTTCAAAATTACCAAGGAGTGACGCATTAGATGCTGTTCCCATTTTTATACCTATCATTAAAAATATAGGGGCGGCTATATCTAATCCAATCATTCCGATTGTATAGGGTAAATCCTGCTTTGTAAGTCTCTCTGATTTTTTCTCTTTTTTTATGTGAAATAAATACATTATTCCAACGCCAATACCAGCACCAAGATAAAGAAAAGCGGCAATAAAAGTTGGTGTAACATTATTCAAAAGAACTTTTGAAAATGGCGTGCTAATTGCATAAATCCAGCTGCTAACAGTGCTAATATAACTGCACTCGTCTTTGTTTTCTGCTTCAACATTTGTCATCCCCTTTGCTCTGTATATTCTAATTCGTTTCCCTAAACATTTTTACTATTATATCATATACTTACTTAATGTTATGGCCCCAGCTCTTGCTTCTTAACCTGTGTTAGTCCTATATTTTCTTTTACTAGTGTCTCTAAACAATTTCTAACACTTTTAGCTCTTTCCATTTAATATAGAATTTCGGTTTTGAAGTTGACTACATCACATGAATACTCTTGCCTTTTCAAAATGCGTGTTAAGGGTGTTTTATTCCAGTTATAGGGATTCTCTTCATTCAAAAATGATTGACGCTTTTATTTGGAAAAATGAGCAAAAAAACAGTAAACCTTTGTGATTTACTGTTTCTCAAATCGTTATATTCAATTATACAAACTGGGATTTTTAGATTTTAACCCTTAAGGAAAATAAAATGGGCTATTCTCCCGAAGTATTTTCTATAATATTATAGTTTAATGCAGAGTGTAGCTATATAGTCATTTCCATAACGTGATAATCTATGTCTTTTGTCACACGATTCATAAAAATCTATCATAGCGAGACCATTTTTAAGTTGTCCTCTAATCTGAGTTTCTAAGGTATGGCTAAATTCATATCCATATTCTGGATTTATGGTTATCTTGCCTTCATCTTCAAGCTCTTTTGAATTAAAAGGTATTGAAAATTTTAAAAGTAATTCCTCATCAGGTTTGTCCCATACAATGTCAGCATCATACATGTATATCCAAGGATTTATAAATCCGACCATTAACAGTCCACCCTTTTTCAATACTCGATAGGCTTCTTTATACATGTTTTCTAAATCTTCTATATATACATTTGAAACTGGATTAAAAATAATATCAAAAGTTTCATCTTCAAATGGAAATGGTTTTGTCATATCGCCTTGAACCGTATTGATTTTTAAGCCTTCTCTTTTAGCAACCATGTCATCTCTTTGTAATTGTGATTTAGAAAAATCCATTATGGTTACATCATAACCTTTTATAGCAAAAACTGGTCCTTGCTGTCCACCACCACAAGCTAAACCTAATATCTTTTTTCCGTTTGCTTTTTCAAACCATTCTTTTGGAACTTTTTTCCCAACAGTTAATGCAACAGAAATTGGATTATTTCTAACTTCTTCTAATTCTTCATGTGTCAATGGCTCAGTATAGTCATTTTTTTACATTATTCCATCTATCTTCATTTAATTTTATATAATTATTCATCTTATAATCTCCTCGTAATTTTATATTATTTAGATTTAAGTTGAATATGTTGCCATTACATTTTTCTCACCTCTACAAATTCTAATTTGACGCACTGTAGATGATTCTCATTTCACATTCTACATCTGAAATGCTGTTATCCAAAAACATATTCCGGCTATAAGTGAAATCGGAGTCATAACATATTTTTCTTTCTTACTTTTTGAAATCATGTTCATAATCGTATTCAAGGATAGATAAGCGGCAAAGAAGAAACAAATATATTTAGTAACCTTGAAAGACAGCCACAAGGGAAGCAAACCTCCGGCTTGCAAAATAATAATCATGGCAAAAATTTGAATAGCCACCGAAATGACTGCCGCAAGTCTAAATTTCTTAGGTAAGATTTTATGTTGTCCCCCCATTGTATATTCGCCCAAAGGCAGACCACAAGCAACAAGAACTGTCAAAATTGCTATAATTCCAAATAATACTGCACCTAATATTGAAAACATAAATCACTATTCTCCTTTCGTAAAATACAAAAAATTTTAATTACAAATTCAACTTTGTTTCACTTAATATTCCTATAAAATTATAAAGGAATTCTTATCAAGTGTTCAAGTTTTATAAGTCTTTCTCAAGCTGGTCTGTTGATTTCCCTTTTCCTTTGTTCTTCCACCAATCGCTCAGGTCGACTAAGGATTGAGCGGCGGAAGGGATGAGAAGGAGGACATAGATATATACATACTGGCTCTTGGTTTCCCAGAAGAAGTGAAAGAGGCCGCCCCCCAAGAGAAAGATGAAAGGATAGAGGTCAAAAGGCGTCAGCCTTTCCTCGGCGACGAAAAATTTATGCAGGATAAAGAAACAGGAGAGCAGATAGATGCTGGCTAGCAGGGTCAAGAGCAGGAAATTAACAATCTGATAGCCTTTTCTTTCCTCGTAAATGCTGCGTAGGATAGCTGGTTTCATGTATTGCTGGCGCTCAATCTGAGGTCCAGTCCAAATAGACTGAAAAGTCGGCTCAGTCCAGGTAGACTTGACCTTTTCGTAGAAGAATTTCAGCGCATAAGCCGGATGCTTACTGAAGTGAATCAAAATGTCCTTCAAATCCCGAGTGGCCATTTCTGTAGCCAAATTTTCATCATATTTGTTGCGCTTGAGAATCTTGGTATTGTAGGCATCGTACCAGCCTCCTAAGGTCTGCCGATTGGGATCATCCCGCAGGCCCATAGTGATGTAGGCGATTTTTGGGGTACCGACACCAATCTTGCCCCCAATCAGCTGCTCATAGTAGGCCGTCAGACCCTTGTTTGAAAGGACGATACCGGCTAAAATCAGGATGATGGTTAAGGGTTTCTTCCAAGACCATTTATAAAAGATGGACAGGAAGCAGACTCCAATCAGCATAATGGCAAAGATAATGTAGTTGTTGCGCAGGAGGCAGGCCAGACTGATGCTGGCAGCTCCCAGCAAAGCATAGAGTAAGTTTCCTTTCTGGTCCAGCTTGATAAAAGCATAGAGACTGAGCAGACAGAAGAAGAGCCCAGGAATGGTACCGTAGACAAAGAGAACGAAAAATAGCTGTGGTAGAAAGAGAAAAGTCAGCAGAATCGTGTATTTCTGGATGATTTCTCTGGCATTGAGAAGAGCTGTAATCTTGTAAATCAAGAAATGACTGAGTAAAGTCCAGACGACATTCATGCTAAAGGCAAACTGAGTCGTCGGAGAAATAAAAGCATAAAGTCGCTCCAGAGTCATCAGTCCTAACTGATGGGGATTGCGATACATGTAGCTTCCGACGGTTGTCAGTGAGCTGTAATCTCCTTGATTAAAGGCCAGCGCTGCATTGAAAACATGCTTGGCGTCAGCTCGGATGCGGCCATCGTAGGCCGTTATTAGAAAAATCGCTGCTGCTATAAAGATGAGGGACAAAATCCCAAAAAGATGCTTGGTCTGAACCTTTTCCAACAGGGGCCGGATTAAAAAGAGGCTGAGGAGAAAGAGCAGGAGGATAGGGTAGAAATACCAAGGATTACTGACGAATTGGACCCCCTCAGCAATTCTCAAAGGTATGTAAGTATGGGATAGCAGAATCTGCCCAGACAGGAAAAGCAAGGCAATCGCAGTCATGGTTAGAATCAGAAAATAGCCCAAATTGAAGATTGTGTTAGAAAATTGCTTCATGAGGACCTGACCTCCACCTTGACGAAATAGCGGCCTTCTCCTAGCTCAATCAGCTCGACTGGCTGAGGATAGAAGCGATCCATGACCTCTTTTTGAAGAATGTCTTCTTTAGGACCTTGGGCTATGATTTCGCCTTCTTTCAGGAGCAGGACATGATCCATAGCTTCAGTAATTTCTTCTACATGGTGGGTGACATAGAGGATGGTTGGAGCCTGATTCATCTGTGTAATCTTACCAATTTGATCCAGCAGACGCTCGCGGGCAAAGAGATCCAGACCGCTGGTCGCTTCGTCTAAGATAAGCAATTCTGGCTTTTCCATGAGACTGCGCGCAATCAGCAAGAGCTGCTTTTCCCCTTGAGATAGACTGGCGTAGCTTCGGCCAAGTAAATCTTGTCCGCCAATGGAAGCCAGCATTTCCCTAGCTTGGTCCAGATCAGTTTGCCCGTAAGGAGCGTAGAGAATACTGCTTTTATACTTGCCTGTCAGGACGATTTCTTCAGATGTGAGACGGCTGGGCAGGCGTTCAGCAATGAAGGAGCCGACTACTCCAATCCTAGTTCGCAACTGAGGAATGTCGCCGGCACCAAATTCAGTACCGAGAACTGTTACCTTACCCTGGGTCTTCCAATGTTCAGCCATGAGCAGGCGCAGGAGAGTAGACTTTCCAGAACCGTTGAGGCCGAGGATGGCCCAATGCTCCCCCTTTTTCACCTGCCAGTTGAGATCTTTTAAGATGGTTCGGCCTTGTTTAGCTAAGCTTACATTTTCCAGTTTGATAATCTTTTCCATTTTTACTCTTTCTTTCGTTAAATCTCCTTTATTATAACAAAATTTATGGTAAAATAACTGATAGGAGGAGTCAAATGTTTCATAAAAGTAAGCTGATGTTTTGGACCAGTGAGGTCCTTTTGCTAACGATTATTTTCTTTATCTGGCGCCAGATGGGTGATATGATAACCCCGATTGTTAGCGTTGTGAATACAATCTTGATTCCCTTTCTTGTGGGAGGATTTCTTTACTATATTACGAATCCGCTGGTGAAATTTCTCCAGGACAAGCTCAAAATCAACCGAATGATTGGGATTCTGATTACGCTCAGCCTTTTGTTTGGCTTGATTACTTTGGGCGTTATTTACCTCTTGCCTATTTTGATTAATCAGCTAAGCAGCTTGATTAATTCAACGCAAGGCCTTTATTGGGAAATTCAAAGTTTTGTCAATCAATTATCTAAAAATCCGCTCTTTCGAAATCTGAATATCCAGTCCACCATCCAGCAGCTCAACCTGTCTTATGTGGACATTCTGCAAAATATCCTTAACAGTGTGACCAACAGTCTGGGAAGTGTTCTGTCAGCAGTTGTCAATACGCTGATGATTTTAATTATGACGCCGATTTTCTTGGTTTATTTCCTCATGGACGGCCATAAGCTTTTGCCCATGTTGGAGCGGACAGTCCTCAAGCGCGATAAGCTCAATATCTCTAGCTTGCTGACCAATCTCAATGCTACTGTTGCCCGCTATATCAGCGGGATTTCAATCGATGCCTTGATTATTGGCGCCCTGGCCTATATTGGCTATAGCGTGATTGGGCTCAAGTACGCTTTGGTCTTTGCTATTTTCTCTAGTCTGGCTAATCTAATACCTTATGTGGGACCGAGTATCGGCTTGATTCCCATGGTCATTACTTATGCCTTTACCGATCCTCAGAAGATGGTGGCGGCCTTGATTTACATGCTGATTATCCAGCAGGTCGATGGCAATATCCTCTATCCCCGTATCGTTGGCGGTGTGATGAAGGTCCATCCTATTACCATCATGGTACTCTTGCTCTTATCCAGCAATATCTATGGCGTTTTAGGGATGATTGTGGCAATCCCGACCTATTCTATCCTCAAGGAAATCGCCAAGTTCCTGGCCAATCTCTATGACAATCATAAGGAAGCCCAAGAGCAGAAGAAGAACGAAGAATTTGGGATTATTAATAAATAAGGATGTATTTGCAATTCGATTGATTCCAGAGTCTCGAGACTAGAAAATAAGACGGAAGAAGGGGCTTCCGTCTTATTTTCATTTCCTGTGCACTAAATTTAAAAATATGATATAATCAGATTTACTTATACATTTCGAGGAGAAAGAATCGATGGAAGACCCTGGCAGTCAGAATATGTTATGGCAAGCCTTACTACTGTTTATATTGACTTTGTTAAATGCCTTTTTCTCAGCAGCTGAGATGGCAATGGTATCGCTCAATCGGGCGCGTGTGGAGCAAAAGGCTGAGGAGGGCGACCTCAAGTATATCCGGCTCTTAGCTGTCTTAGAGAGCCCCAATAACTTCTTATCAACTATTCAGGTTGGGATTACGGTTATCAATATCCTGTCTGGGGCCAGCTTTGCGGATAATCTGGGAAAACTTTTCTCTTCTTGGATGGGGAATTCCGAAACCGCACGTGCTATCGGAACTTTCTTGGCTTTGGTCTTATTGACCTATATTTCTATTGTTTTAGGTGAGCTTTATCCTAAGCGCATTGCCATGAACCTGAAAGACAATCTAGCTGTTCGGGCAGCGCCGGTCATTATTTTTCTTGGTAAGATTGTCAGTCCCTTCGTCTGGTTGCTGTCAGCATCAACCAACCTGCTGAGTCGGATAACGCCGATGAAGTTTGATGATGCAGACGAAAGATGACCCGGGACGAGATTGAGTATATGCTGACTAAGAGCGAAGAGACCTTGGATGCGGACGAGATTGAGATGCTGCAGGGGATTTTCTCTCTGGATGAGCTGATGGCGCGTGAACTGATGGTGCCACGGACGGATGCCTTTATGGTAGACATTCAGGACGACACCAAGGAAATCATCGAAAGCATCCTCAAGCAGAGCTTCTCGCGGATTCCCGTCTATGATGGAGACAAGGACAATGTCATCGGTCTGATTCATACCAAGCGACTGCTTAATGAAGGATTCGTCAATGGTTTTGACAATATCGTTCTGCGTAAGATCCTGCAGGAGCCGCTCTTTGTACCGGAAACCATGTTTGTTGATGATTTGCTTAAGGAGCTGCGTAACACGCAAAATCAAATGGCAATTCTCTTGGATGAGTATGGTGGAATGGCTGGTTTGGTCACACTGGAAGACCTCTTGGAGGAAATCGTCGGTGAGATTGATGATGAGACGGACAAGGCTGAAATCGAAGTCCATGAAATCGGTGAGAACACCTACATCGTCTTAGGAACCATGACCCTCAATGACTTTAATGAATACTTTGAAGTCGAGATCGAAAGTGACGATGTGGATACGATTGCTGGTTATTACTTGACTTGTGTGGGGACTATTCCAGATCCGAAAGAACGCATTAGCTACGAAGTCGAAAGTCAGAATAAGCAACTCATTTTGACCAATGACAAGGTTAAAAATGGCCGTGTTACGAAGGTGAAAGTTGAAATTTCTGACATTATTGAAGAAGCAGAAAAGGCTGAGAAATAAACTCAGCCTTTTAAGTTTCCTTCAAGTTTTTTATAAGTCTGTCTTAAGTTTCTAGGATTATACTAATACCATCAAAATAGAAATGAGGACAGTCCAATGACATCTAAAGTAACTCTATATGATAAGCAAGTATTGACATTTTCTCAGGCGCAAAAGTAAGAAAGGAAGTAATAAGAATCAGTAAATTTTAAAAAGCAGCAGAAACCCTTAACTAATTTTTTCATATAAATCTCCTAAAACAAGTATAAAGAAATTTTGAGGCTCTTTGTCGCTCCAAAACAAAACAGCCTTAGACTACTCAGAAAAGAAACCACCTCAGCCAGCTGGAAGGCAGGGGTGGTTTTGTGATCTGGGTGGAACTCAAGATCATTCTTTCTGACGCTTAGCAAAATCCACAAAGCGAAATTTGTCAAGCTTGTGGCGGCTCTCGGTATATTGAAACTGGCGGCCGTCTGCCAGATAGACTTGAGACTTAACAGAGACGACCTGCTGGTCCTTGCCTAGGTCCATGAGGATCTTGTCTCGGTCATTGGCATGGTCAATGGTAAATTCCTTTTTGGCATAGGCGATGTTGAGCTTTAAGTCATTTTCCAAATAGGCATAAATGGACTGCTCAGCGATTTCCCTTGTCAAATGAGGGACGATACTCTTGTCTAAATAGTCAATATCTAAGACCGAGGCGATTTGGTCTACAACGCGTTGACGGACGATTCGCCAAACCAGTCGGTAGGGAGGGAAGCCAGTGATGTCTGACAGTTTCTGATCTACGGTAATCTTTCCAAGCTGACAACATTGGTTTTGGACTGCATATTATTCTGCTTGACTACTTCTTGATAGCTGGTCAGCTTAGACACAGGAAAGTCAAACTGTTCATGCTTGATGACTTTGGAACCCTGTCCGCGGACTTTTTCAATCAATCCTTCTTCCTGCAGCAAGGCCAGAGCCTTGCGGACTGTATCGCGGCTAACCTGGTAGTCTTCTGTCAGCTGATGTTCGCTGGGCAAGAAGTCTCCGACTGCATAACATTCCTCTAAAATATCTTTCTCAATCTGTTTGAATAATTGTTTATATTTCTTCATCATAAACCCCGCTTGTTTTCTTTTTTACATACAACCCAGAAAATTTTATCAAAAATGAGGGCTTTTTTCAACAAACAACTTGCCTACATCTTTGAAATCGATTACAATAATTTGTAGGAGTGTGTTGAAAAACCGACTCGTAAAAAAATATAAGGAGAGTGCTGGATTCTCATTCAGCCAGTAGTCAAATGGGAAAATTTGAGAAGGAAGCCAAAGAGCTGCTAGATGCAATCGGCGGCAAAGAGAATGTCACAGCAGTTAGCCACTGCGCAACGCGGATGCGCTTTGTACTTGGCGACGATAAAAAGGCCAATGTCAAGGCCATTGAGGCAATCCCAGTGGTCAAGGGAACTTTTACAAATGCTGGGCAATTCCAAGTCATCATTGGAAATGATGTGCCAATCTTTTACAATGACTTCACTGCTGTATCAGGTATTGAGGGAGTATCAAAAGAAGCAGCAAAGTCTGCTGCTAAGAGCAACCAAAATCCCCTTCAGCGGGTTATGGCCACTTTGGCAGAAATTTTTACCCCGATTATTCCAGCTTTGATTGTCGGAGGGTTAATCCTTGGCTTCCGCAATGTCCTTGAGGGCGTGCATTGGTCTATGTTGGATGGGAAAACAATCACAGAGGTATCCAAATTCTGGTCTGGAATAAACCATTTCTTGTGGCTTCCGGGAGAAGCGATTTTCCAATTCCTGCCAGTCGGAATCACTTGGTCTGTTTCTCGTAAAATGGGAACTAGCCAAATTCTTGGGATTGTCTTGGGAATCTGTTTGGTGTCCCCACAATTGCTCAATGCTTATTCAGTAGCATCGACACCAGCAGCTGAAATTGCCAAAGATTGGGTTTGGGATTTCGGTTTCTTCACTGTCAATCGTGTTGGTTACCAAGCTCAGGTTATTCCGGCGCTTTTAGCAGGTTTATCTCTATCTTATCTGGAAATCTTTTGGCGTAAACATATTCCAGAAGTAGTGTCTATGATTTTTGTTCCATTCTTATCATTGATTCCAGCTCTGATTCTGGCTCATACTGTCTTGGGTCCTATCGGTTGGACAATCGGTCAGGGGCTTTCAACAGTTGTACTTACAGGTTTAACTGGTCCAGTTAAATGGCTCTTTGGCGCAGTATTTGGTGCTCTTTATGCTCCATTTGTTATCACAGGTCTTCACCATATGACTAATGCCATTGATACTCAGTTGGTAGCTGATGCCGGTGGTACTGGTCTTTGGCCAATGATTGCTCTGTCTAATATTGCTCAAGGTTCAGCTGTATTTGCTTATTACCTTATGAAACGCCGTGATGAGCGGGAAGCGCAAATTTCCCTGCCTGCTACCATTTCAGCTTACCTAGGTGTTACTGAGCCTGCTCTCTTCGGGGTCAATGTCAAGTACGTTTATCCATTTGTTGCGGGAATGATTGGTTCGTCTATTGCAGGTCTGCTTTCTGTAACCTTTAATATAACAGCAAATGCCATTGGTATTGGTGGTTTACCAGGTATCCTTTCTATCCAAGCAAAATATATGATTCCATTTGCAGGAGTTATGCTTGTAGCAATTCTTGTACCAATGTTCCTGACTTTCTTTTTCCACAAGACAGGCTTCTTAACGAAGACAGAGGAAGATCCAGAATTGCAGGCAGAGTTTGCAGCTCAGGAAGAGGCAGAATTTGCTGGGCCATCCAAAACCGAGTCATCTCCAGAGGTGCAAGTAGCTGATTCATCAGCTCCTGTAACGATTACTAGTCCGCTGGCAGGAGAAGTCAAAGAATTGAGTCAGGCAACGGATCCTGTCTTTGCGCAAGGTTTGATGGGGCGCGGAGTTGTCATTGTTCCTAGCCAAGGTGACTTGGTTTCACCAGTCAATGGTAGAGTAACAGTCTTCTTCCCAACCAAGCATGCAATTGGCATCTTGTCAGATGAAGGGGTTGAAATCCTGATGCATATCGGAATGGACACGGTCAATCTGGAAGGCAAAGGCTTTGAAGGTTATGTGTCTCAAGGTGATAAGGTCAAGGTTGGCGACAAGCTCATTTCCTTTGATATAGACATGATCAAGAAAGCGGGCTATGTAACGGAAACACCAGTCATTATTACAAACTCAGACAGTTATCAGGTGGAGGAGCTTGAACAACTTCCTCGGGCAGTTGAGCGAGGTAGTCAGTTGATGAACGCTAAGCCACTTTAAAGAAAAATGAAATGACAATAGAAAGGGACGGTGCTTTAAAACCTGTCCCTTTTCTCAAAAAAGGAGAAAATATGACACTTGATAAAACAAAGGTTGTCTACCAAATTTATCCAAAATCTTTTAAAGACACGACTGGCAACGGTTTGGGAGACTTTCGCGGGATTATTGAAAAACTTCCTTACCTGAAAGAGCTGGGAGTGGACATGGTCTGGCTCAATCCTTTCTATCCGAGTCCGCAACGGGACAACGGTTACGATATTTCTGATTACACTGCGGTAGACCCTATCTTTGGAGATATGGCAGATTTTGAAGAGATGGTCAAGGTCGGCCAGCAGCATGGTATTGACTTTATGCTGGACATGGTTCTAAATCATTGCTCGATTGAGCATGAGTGGTTCCAAAAGGCGCTGGCTGGGGATTCCTACTATCAGGACTTCTTTATCCTGCGAGATGAGCCAACGGACTGGCTGTCCAAGTTTGGTGGCAGTGCCTGGGCGCCATTTGGCGATACGGGCAAATATTATCTGCATCTCTATGATGTGACTCAAGCTGATCTTAACTGGCGCAACCCCAATGTTCGTCAAGAGCTCTTCAAGGTGGTGAATTTTTGGCGAGACAAAGGAGTCAAGGGCTTCCGCTTTGATGTCATCAACGTTATCGGAAAAGATGAAGTGCTGACGGACTGTCCAGAGCAGGAGGGCAAGCCAGCCTATACCGATAAGCCTATCGTCCATGACTATCTGCGTATGATGAACGAAGTAACCTTTGGTCAGGACGATTCCGTTATGACGGTTGGCGAAATGAGTGCTACGACGATTGAAAACTGTATCCTTTACACCGCACCAGACCGGCAGGAGCTATCTATGGCTTTAATTTCCATCATCTCAAGGTGGACTATGAAGCTGGACAGAAGTGGACTCTTAAGGCTTTTGATTTTGAAGAGTTAAAACGCCTCTTCCATACTTGGGGCAAGGAAATGAGCGATCACGACGGTTGGTCAGCACTTTTTTGGAATAACCATGATCAGCCGCGAGCTCTCAACCGCTTTGTCGATGTAGAGAATTTCCGCAATGAAGGGGCGACCATGCTAGCAGCCAGTATTCATCTGTCGCGCGGGACGCCTTATATCTACATGGGTGAGGAGATTGGCATGGTGGATCCTGACTACGACTCCATGGAAGATTATGTGGATGTCGAGTCTCTCAATGCTTACCAGAGTTTGCTTGCTGAAGGTCAATCGCCAGAAGCAGTCTTCAGGATTATCAAGGCTAAATCTCGTGATAATTCTCGGACGCCTATGCAATGGGATGATTCAGTCAATGCAGGTTTTACAACAGGAACTCCATGGCTGAAGGCGGGCAAATCCTATCCTCTTATCAATGTGGAAAATGAAATCAAGGGACCGATCTTTACCTTTTATCAAAAATTGATTGCCCTGCGTAAGGAACTACCTATCATCGCAGAGGGCAGCTATCAGCCAGCCTATGAGGACAGTCCTCAGGTCTATGCCTTTGAGCGGGAGTGGCAAGGACAAAAACTTTTAGTCCTTAACAACTTCTATGCTGATCCGATTACGGTGGACATCCTGCCGGATTATCAAAATGGTCAGGTTCTCCTATCCAATTACGGCAAGACTCAGATTGACCATGTGATGACCTTGCAGCCTTACGAAACCTTGGCTATCTTAGTAGGTGAAAACTAAAGTCTCGAAAGAATCTGGAAAAAATTTCAGATTCTTTTTTTATGTGTTGGGCCAGCCTAGACAAGTATTTTTCTGAAGAGAGAGAAACTAATACAGAATTTTGAGAAAGCCTTTGCAAAATTTGATTCTTTTCTTTATAATAAAAATTAAATAGGATAATATACATTTATACAGAAAAGGAGAAGTTCATGAAAAAACAAGTTTCTTACAGGCAGCTCTTCCCCACAGTGGTCTTGCTAGCTGCTTTTCTGTCCCTGCTTTTTTCTGTCCAACCGGTCGGAGCAGAAGAAGCAGTAAGTTCGTCGACTTCAGATGCGGCAGCTCTCACAGAGAATCCGGCCGTCAGCGATGCGTCGGTTGCTAGTCAAGTAGAGAGTCCATCTGCAGAATCAGGAGAGTCAAGGGCAACTTCTGAAGAGGCAGTGGGAAAGGCAGACCAAGCCCCTGCTGCAGCACAAGCTGCGACTAGCGGACCAGAGGTTGTGCCCAATGTGGGAACCATTCAGGGAGAATCACAAGCCTCTCCCTATGAGGACAAGGAAGTTCAAGTTTCCAATGTAGTTGTGACGAAAACAGACCGCTATGGTTTTTATGTTCAAGACGTGACTCCTGATGGAAATAGCAGGACTTCTGATGCTCTTTATGTTGTTTCTAAAGAAAAAGTTGATGTTGGAGACAAACTTAGTCTTGAAGGACGCGTCAAAGAAGGTTATATGGAAGAGCTCAGCGTTCGTCAGGGGCAAACTTTCAACAAGCCCAGTGATAGCTTGACAGTCACCATGCTGGTGGCTTCCAAGGTGACCAAGGAAGGGAAAGCTGACTTACCAGCTCCAGTAGACATCGTGGCTAATATGCCTCAGGATACGGTCGATAACGATATTAATAATTATCAGCCTCAAAGTGAAGTTTGGACTACTGGGAAAGTTTGGAAGGAATGTTGACGACGGTGAAGAAACCGCATATTCTGGGACCTCAGTACCGAGGTGATGTTTATGTCTTGCCAGAAGGTTATCAGGCTTTACCATTAAACAATATCGGCGGTCTCAATCTTCGTCCAAACGCCCAAAATACAGCAACCATTCCAGTCTATGTTGGCAATAAATTTATTGCCAAGGCCAAGGATTATTTCAATGGTGATGTGGTCGGAGTCGTGACTTATCGTGGGAAGATTTACAAGTTGGAGCCGACTCAGCTGCCTGATTTGGTGGACGGTGGCTTGCAGAGACAGGTCTCTCCTATCTATCCAAGCGAGGACAAACTGACTATTGCTTCCTACAATATCGAGAATTTTTCGGCTAATGCTAAAAAAGGTGAAACACCTGAGGAAAAGGTGACCAAGATTGCCAATTCCTTTATCAATGAAATTCATAGTCCAGATATCATCACGCTCATCGAGGTTCAAGATGAGAACGGAAGTGTTAATGACGGAACGACCAGCGGTGTCAAAAGCGGTGAGAAACTAGCGGCCCGCATCAAAGAACTGGGCGGAAAAACTTACAAGTACACCGAAGTTGCCCCCCTTGACGGTCAAGATGGCGGCAAGCCTGGCTCTAATATCCGCGTGGCCTTTCTCTACGATCCAAATCGGGTGAAGTTAGTCGAAAAAGAAGCCGGTACGAGTGACGAAGCAGCTAGCTTCTCCGGTGGCCATTTGGTTAAGAATCCAGCCCGAATCGAACCGACCAATCCAGCCTTTACCAAGGTTCGTAAATCCTTGGCAGCTGAGTTTGAATTTAAGGGACAGCATATCGTCGTTATTGCCAATCATTTGAAGTCCAAGATCGGGGATGATGCCGTTTACGGTTCCTCTCAGCCAGCAGTTCAGCATACGCAGGCAGCCCGGATAGAACAGGCTAAAATTTTAAATAGCTTTGTTCAGGAAGGACTGAGACAGAACCCTAACCTTAAGTTTGTACTGACCGGTGATTTCAATGATTTTGAATTTTCCGAAACAGCTAAAGCACTGGCGGGTAATGAACTGATTAATCTTATGCAGGAGCATGATGCGGCTGACCGTTATTCCTATTTCTACCGCGGCAGCAACCAAAGCTTGGACAACATTTTTATTTCGAAGAACCTGGCAGGCAAGGCAGTCTTTGCGCCTGTCCATATCAATGCCTCTTTCATGGAGGAACATGGCAGAGCTTCAGACCATGATCCAGTAGTGGTGCAGCTGGACTTTTCTAAGGATGTTGCAGCTTCGTCTTCTGACAGCTCGCAAACGTCTCAATCAACTGGACAATCTTCTGTAGCAGTAGAACAAGGAGCTCCGTCTCAGACAAATTCTCCATCGTCCAATCAAACTGGACAAGGTCAGGCTGCTGGCAGCAAGAAGAAGGGACTCCCGCAGACCGGCCAAAATAACAGTGGCTGGACAGTTTTGGGATTGACCCTGCTGATGTTTGCTTTTACTCTCAAAAAGAGAAGCAGAAATTAACTAAAATCAATTTAAAAAGTGAAATCAGGGTGGAATAAAGATTCTGCCCTGATTTTTTTGCCTACTGCTTTCGCCCTAAAGTTTCATCTGTTGTAAAACACTGAAAATGAAACTGAAAAACAGTTTGTTTTCTAAAAAATAGGCAAATTAAGTCTATTTTTGCTTTAATCATGTTATAATGTAGTTAGTTATAAAACGTTTTCAGAGTTAAGAGGTTGCGCGATGGTTGAAGAGAAAATTGAAGAAGCAGTTGATTATGGAAAGGTAACGGGCATGGTCCACTCCACCGAAAGTTTTGGAGCTGTTGATGGACCGGGTATCCGTTTTATTGTTTTTTTTTGCAGGGCTGCCACATGCGCTGCCAGTACTGCCATAATCCGGACACATGGGAGATGGAGACCAACAAATCTCAGCTGCGGACAGTGGATGATGTTTTACAAGAAGCTCTCCGTTACAAGGGTTTCTGGGGCAATAAAGGCGGAATCACTGTCAGCGGAGGAGAAGCCTTGCTGCAGATTGATTTTCTGATTGCCCTCTTTACCAAGGCTAAGGAGCTGGGCATCCACTGTACCTTGGATACCTGTGCCCTTCCTTTTAGAAATACGCCTCGCTATCTGAAGAAATTTGACAAGCTTATGGCAGTCACCGACCTAGTCCTGCTTGATATCAAAGAGATTAACGAAGAACAGCACAAAATTGTGACCAGCCAGACTAACAAGAATATCTTGGCTTGTGCCAAGTACTTGTCTGACATTGGAAAGCCAGTCTGGATCCGCCATGTTTTGGTGCCAGGATTGACCGACCGTGATGATGACCTGATTGAGCTAGGTAAATTTGTAAAGACGCTGAAGAATGTTGATAAGTTTGAAATTTTACCTTATCATACCATGGGAGAATTCAAATGGCGGGAGCTGGGCATCCCTTACAAGCTGGAAGGTGTTAAGCCTCCGACAGCTGATCGGGTCAAGAATGCCAAGGAACTCATGCAGACTGAATCTTATACAGAGTACATGAATCGGGTGCATAGTAACTAATCTATTTTAAGTATGAATTCATGGGCTGGTGGTCTAACCAGTCCATTTTTCTTCAGAAAATCTCCTTCTGCTTTTGTGAAATGCCTGTAATTGTGGTAAAATAAATGCAATAAACATTATATAAAAGAAGAGGTTTATCATGTCTAAAATTTTAGTTTTCGGTCACCAAAATCCTGATTCAGATGCTATTGGTTCATCTTACGCTTTTGCTTACTTGGCTCGTGAAGCTTATGGCTTGGATACAGAAGTTGTTGCTCTGGGTGAGCCTAATGAAGAAACAGCCTTTGTTTTGGATTACTTTGGCGTGGCTGCACCGCGCGTGATTACATCTGCAAAGGCAGAGGGAGCTGAGCAAGTTATCCTGACAGACCACAATGAATTCCAGCAGTCTGTGGCAGATATTGCAGAAGTTGAAGTTTATGGCGTGGTGGACCACCACCGTGTTGCTAACTTTGAAACAGCTAGTCCCCTTTACATGCGCTTGGAGCCAGTGGGATCTGCTTCCTCTATTGTTTACCGCATGTTCAAGGAGCACGGAGTAGAAGTTCCAAAAGAAATTGCAGGATTGATGCTGTCTGGTTTGATCTCTGATACTCTCTTGCTTAAGTCACCAACAACTCATCCGACTGACAAGGTCATTGCACCAGAATTGGCTGAGCTGGCTGGTGTCAACTTGGAAGAGTATGGTTTGGCTATGCTCAAGGCCGGAACTAATTTGGCTAGCAAGTCTGCTGAAGAATTGATTGACATTGATGCTAAAACCTTTGAATTGAACGGGAACAATGTCCGTGTAGCACAAGTTAACACAGTTGATATTGCTGAAGTTTTGGAGCGTCAGGCAGAAATCGAAGCAGCTATTGAGAAAACAAACGCTGAAAATGGTTACTCTGACTTCGTCTTGATGATTACAGACATTATCAACTCAGACTCAGAGATTCTGGCTATCGGAAGCAATATGGACAAGGTCGAAGCAGCCTTTAATTTTGCTCTTGAGAATAACCATGCTTTCCTAGCAGGCGCTGTTTCTCGTAAGAAGCAAGTAGTGCCTCAACTGACAGCAAGTTTTAATGCTTAAAGAGCTCAGTTGAATAGATTAGTTACTACATGAGAGGCTATTCCCCTCATACTAAAAAGGAGTTTCGGCTCCTTTTTTGATAGGCGAGAGAAATGAAGATTCAAGATTTACAAGACGGAGATTTGATTTTTACAGTCGGGTCTTCAGAAATTGCTGCAGCAATCAGAGCAGCAACGGGTTCATATAGCCACGTGGCTATCTTTTTTAATGGTGAGATTTTTCATGCAACCCATGAGAAGGGTGTTGTCAATCAAGACTTGTCTGATTTTTGGCAGGATGAGGATGTTTATGACGTGTATCGCTATCCAGCTATTGAAGCAGAAGCTGTCTTTAAAAGGGCCAAATTACATCTAGGAAAGCCATACAATTTCAGCTTTTATCCTCAGTCCGATGGTTTTTACTGCTCGGAATATATTGCGGAGATTTTGCCGGTTTTTGATACGATTCCCATGCAGTTTGGCGATGAGAAAAATCTGATTTCTGATTTTTGGCAGGAATATTATCGGGATTTGGGCTTGGCGGTTCCCATAGGTCAGCCTGGGACGAATCCTAGCCAGTTGGCTCAGTCAAGAAAACTCATCTACAAAGGAGAACTTCATGATTAAAATCATCAATCCCAGCCGTTTGACGCGCCAGCCTTTTTTTCAGGAGCTGATTGATTATTTGAATCAGCATGAGGCAGTGATTCTACGGGAAATTAAGAGAGTGTTTTCAGGCGTGGCTAATATTGACCACTCGATAGAAGAGTATATCAAGGCAGGCTACATCCGGCGGGAGAACAAGCGATATTCTCTGACGCTGCCTTTTGTGGAAAGTTTGGAGGACTTGCTTTTGGATCAGGAAGTCTTTATCCGTGATGACACTCCCCTCTATCAGGAACTCTTGGAGCTGCGCTTTGAGACCCAGCTTTCCAATCAGACCAATGCAGCGCTCTTGCTGGAAGAGACAGATTTTCAGCGGGATAAGCTGACTTTGGCTAATTATTTTTACAAGATGCAGCGCCAATATCCGCTGTCTGAGACACAAAAGCCCCTCTATGCTGTCTTGGGCGATGTCAATCCTGAATATGCACTCAAGTATATGACGACCTTTCTCCTCAAGTATGTCCGCAAGGATGAGCTCATGCAGAAGCGGCGGGACATTTTTGTCGATAGCCTAGTAATCTTGGGCTATATCCGGCAAAACGAAGCAGGCAAGTATGAGTTACAGGCCAGCTTTGATAAGGAGAGATTGACTTTCCAGCTGGACTGATGTTCCTGTAGAATGAGCAGAATATTTGACCTTTGAAAAGAAAAAACTTATACTACTGTAAACGGTATCAGAGACCGTAAAAAAGAATGGAGGCAAAATTATGTCACTAGAAAATAAATTCGATCAAGCTAAAGGCGCTGTTAAAGAAGGCGTGGGCAAAGTTACAGGCGATAACAAGACTGAAGCAGAAGGCTTTGTAGAAAAAACAGTTGCTAAAGCCAAAGAAGTTGCTGAAGATGCTAAAGAAGCTGTAGAAGGTGCCGTTGAAGGTATCAAAAACAGCTTGGATAAATAAGAATAGTGAGAAGAGAGTTGAAATTTAACTCTCTTTTTTGTTTCCAATAGCAGCAATAAAAAAGTTTGATAAATTTGTAAATAATAAAAATTTAAGCTTTTCATGCTAAGATAGAAATATAAAAAAGCACCCGAAATGTTGATATAAATTTACAGATCATGAAAGGAAAGATGATGAAACGATTGACACACCTACGCCCCTCAGAGCCTTTGAAAGAGTTGAGGTGGTTTGATATTGCTGTGATTACCCTGCTTATGTTTGGGCAGTTTATTTACCGCTCAACGGAGCTTTATCTAGCTAGCTTTGCACCAGCCGCCAGCACAGGAGCGACTGAAACGGTGACCAATACAGCCAGCGAAGGAGCGGCTTTTTCTAGCAATTTCAATTTTCAGCTACTGATGCTGGTCTTGACCATTCTTTATCTATTGCTTCGGCGCTTTGACTTTAAGCAGCTTCCCATCCGTCTGAGCTGGTCGGTTCTCCTTTGGACTCCGCTTATTTTTGTAGCGGTAGGGTTCTTTGGTGACATTGTGACGACACTGAGCGGCGAGTACAATTACTTTGATCCAACTCTTTGGTCTTATGTAGATTTGCTAGAAATCTTCCGGAAATTTGCTGAACTGACACCTATGGCTATTCTCTATGGACTTCTCAATGGCTTTTATGAGGAATTCTTTTTTCTGGGGCTTATGACCTCTGTTAAGGATCAGTATAAGTGGTGGGCGCTGGCCTACTCTACTATCATTCGGATTTCTTTCCACACCTATCAGGGCATGCTGTGGGCCTTGGTTATCGGAGTGGTGTATGGTCTCTTTTACTATTTCCTTTACAAGTACAAGGTCAAGAACCTCCTGCCTTTCTTTCTCATGCACGCCTTGGCGGATATGTTTGGCTCCAGCTTGATGTATGTACTGATTGAATGGCGGTAATTTTTACAAAACGACAATAAAAAGGCGATATACACGCCTTTTTTCTTATAAATACTTTTCTGCAAGGGTATAGTCTCCTTGATAGGCTACTTTTTCTCCTTCTACGATTTGGTAGGCATCTGCTCCTTTACCGGCCAGAATGACGGCGTCTCCCTCTCGGTCTGTCAGACTGAGCGCTTTTTTGATGGCCTCTTCACGGTCGGCTATTTTTTCCACTGGATAGGAGATGTAGGATGCGATTTCCTCCGCAATGGCTAGAGGATCTTCATAGTTGGGGTCATCCGCGGTTAAGATAACGGTTAGCTCAGGATGCTGATTAAGTAGGAGACCGAAGTCTTTGCGGCGGCTTTCACCCTTGTTGCCGGTAGCACCCAAAAGGAGAATAATCTTGCCTTTTTGGTGTTCCTGTACCACAGACAGCAGGTTGCTTAGGCTAACACCATTGTGAGCATAGTCAACGAAGACCTTGGCGCCGTTTTTCTGAGTCAGGACTTCCATACGGCCTGGTACTCGGGTTGCGGCAATTCCTTTTTTGATGTCTTCGAGGCTAGCACCCATACGCAGACAGGCAAGACCAGCCGCTACTGCATTTTCCTGATTGAAGCGGCCGATGAGCTGGATATCGTAGCGGCCAGCTAACTTACCAGCAGCTTCAAAGCTGAAAGCCTGAGAATCCGTGATAGTATTGTTAGAGCCTGCTCCATAGAAATCATGTTCCATAGAAGCGACTTGCTCTTCACGATTTGGAAATGATCCATGCCGCTATTTACGATAACTGCTCGGCTATTGTCCATCAATAGTCGCTTATTGTAGAAATAATCCTCAAAAGTAGGATGCTCAATAGGGCCGATATGGTCTGGGCTGATATTAAGAAAGACACCGACATCAAAGGTTAGGCCATAGACCCTTTTCTTGAGATAAGCCTGACTGGAAACTTCCATGATGAGATGAGTCCGATCATTAGCAAGGGCTTGGGCCATCATTTTAATAAGATCCAGACTCTCTGGTGTTGTCAGAGTTGACTTGAAGAAAGTCTCGCCATCCAAAGTAGTGTTCATAGTCGAGAGCAGGGCAGGGCGATGACTTTGGGAAAGGATTTGATAGGCAAAATAAGCTGTAGTTGTCTTGCCCTTGGTGCCAGTAAAGGCCAGCAGTTTGAGCTTTTTCTCAGGATGGCCGTAAAATTCCATGGCTAAGAGACTCATGGCCTGCTTGACATCGTTGACTAAGAGGACCGGAATGCCCACTTGAAAGTCTGTCTCGCTGATATAAAAGCGCAGGCCAGCTGTGACGGCTTTTTCTAGAAATTCTTTCTTAAAAGCCTCACCCTTGACAAAAAAGAGGGTAGAGGCATCTGCTTCCCTGCTGTCATAACTGATACTATCGAAAGTCAAGCCGCTATAAGAGAAGAAGTATTCTCCGTCTTTGACAATATCACGAAAATTATGGTCTTCTTTTAAAATATCTAATACGGTTTCAATTTTAATCATAAATCTATTGTAAACCTTATGGCTGGGTTTTACAAGAGGCAAGGAAAAGTTTATAATAAAAGAAGAATAAATAGAAGAGGTTTTCTATGAGCCAAGAAACAACAAGCCAGCAGCAGCAGATGCTGCGGGGAACTGCCTGGCTAACTGCCAGCAATTTTATCAGTCGTCTTCTGGGGGCCATCTATATCATTCCTTGGTATATTTGGATGGGCAAGCACGGCGCCGAGGCCAACGGCCTTTTTACTATGGGCTACAATATCTATGCCTGGTTTTTACTGATTTCTACAGCCGGCGTGCCAGTGGCAGTAGCCAAACAGGTAGCTAAGTACAATACCATTGACAAGGAAGAGCACAGTTTCACTCTCATCCGAGAGTTTCTCAAGTTTATGCTGCTTTGGGAGCTGTCTTTGCAGTGATGATGTACCTGCTCTCACCAGTTTTCGCTTCTATGTCTGGCGGTGGTTCAGACTTGGTGCCAGTCATGCAGAGTCTGTCTCTGGCCGTTTTGATATTCCCATCCATGAGTGTTATCCGAGGTTTTTTTCCAAGGTTTTAACAATCTCAAGCCTTATGCCATCAGTCAGATTGCGGAGCAGGTCATTCGGGTTATCTGGATGCTGCTGACAGCCTTTTTCATCATGAAAATCGGTTCTGGCAACTATGTAGAAGCGGTTACCCAGTCAACATTTGCAGCCTTTATCGGTATGCTGGCCAGCATGGCTGTCTTAGCCTTCTATCTCTGGAAGACAGGGATGCTGACTTCCATCCTTCATAAGCCATCGAATGCTACTGAGATCAATGGCCGTGCCCTTCTTTGGGATACCATTCGTGAAGCCATTCCTTTCATTATTACAGGATCTGCCATTCAGCTTTTTCAGATTATTGACCAAGCTACCTTTATCCATGTCATGGGTTGGATCAGCAAGTACAGCAAGTCTGAGCTGCTGGTTCAGTTTGCCTATTTCTCAGCCAATCCTAATAAAATCACCATGATTTTAATTGCAGTGGCGACTTCTATCGGTGGTGTCGGGATTCCTCTCTTGACCGAGAACTATGTCAAAGGTGATTTTCGCTCGGCTGCCCGCTTGGTGCAGGATAATCTTAGTATGCTAATTTTCTTTATCTTGCCAGCAACCATTGGTGCTGTTTTGGTGGCAGAGCCACTCTACACTGTTTCTATGGCAAGCCAGACGGCTTAGCGCTGGGACTTTTCATCTTTGCTATGCTGCAGACCATTATCCTTAGTCTATATACGGTGTTGGCTCCGATGATTCAAGCCCTCTTCCAAAATCGAAAGGCAATTATCTACTTCCTCTATGGAGTAGGAGTCAAGCTGGTGCTACAAGTACCCTTGATTTATATTTTCAAAGCTTATGGTCCTCTTCTTGCGACGACAGTTGGTTTGATTATCCCAATCCTGCTCATGTACCAGGAAATCCGTCAGGTGACTGGTCTGAATCCTAAGAACCTCTTTAAGCGGAGCCTCCTGTCAGTGATTCTGACAGTTCTGATGACCATCTTTGTCTTGGTAGCAGAGCTTCTTATCGGTCTCTTCCTTCATCCTAGCGGACGGATTTCCAGCTTTGTCTATATCGCTCTGATTGGCGGCATTGGCCTTGCTGTCTATGGTGGTCTGGCGCTCAAAGTTCGCCTTATGGATCGCTTTATCGGCTCAAAAGCAGCCAGTCTCCGTCGACGCTTTCATATCTTTTAAAAAGCCGCTAGGCTTTTTAATTTTTAGCTTTACTATGTCTAAAACATTAACATTATAGTTTCAAACTATAACTAGCTCTTGAAAAGAAAAAAGATAAATGTTTTCAAAAGATGTTACAATAGAGGGTGAAATATTAGCGAAGGATTGGAAGGTTAATATGAGTAAGGACGTAAAATTAAATACACTACTGGCTCAGGCTGGGGTTAAAACAGATGAAGCAACCGGTGCCTTAACAACACCTCTGCATTTTTCAACGACCTACCAGCACCCTGAGTTTGGCCAGTCAACCGGTTATGACTATACTCGGACCAAGAATCCAACGCGGGTTAGCTTGGAAGAGACTCTGGCTGCTATCGAAAGTGCAAATTATGCCCTAGCGACTAGCTCTGGAATGTCGGCTATTGTGCTGGCCTTTAGTGCTTTTTCAGTCGGCAGTAAGGTTTTGGCTGTTCGGGATCTCTATGGCGGCTCTTTCCGCTGGTTTGCCCAGGCTGAAGCGGAAGGACGCTTTGCCTTTACCTATGCTAATACAGAAGAAGAACTACTGAATAATCTGACAGAGGATATAGATATTGTCTATATCGAGACACCGACCAATCCTCTTATGGTAGAGTTTGACATTGCCCGCATTTCCCAAGCGGCTCATGAGCGAGGAGCAGCTGTCATTGTGGACAATACCTTCTACAGTCCTATTTACCAAAGACCGTTGGAGGATGGAGCTGATATAGTTCTGCACTCTGCGACCAAGTATCTGGGCGGGCACAATGATGTCTTGGCTGGAGCCATCATGACCAATGATGCTGCTATCTATGACAAACTTTTTTATAATCTCAATACAACTGGGGCTGTTCTGTCTCCTTTTGACAGTTATCTGCTTTTGCGTGGTCTCAAGACCCTAGCTCTTCGTATGGAGCGCTCTACTCAGAATGCACAAGAAGTAGTCGCTTTTCTGAAGAAATCTCCTGCGGTAAAAGAGGTACTCTATCCAGGTAAGGGTGGAATGATTTCCTTTAAATTGTGGACGAAGGCAAGATTCCTCATCTCTTAAATAATCTGAAAGTCTTTACCTTTGCGGAAAGTTTGGGCGGAGTAGAGAGTCTGATTACCTATCCGACGACCCAGACTCACGCAGACATTCCAGTGGAGGTGCGTCATTCTTATGGCTTGACTGATGATTTGCTGCGCCTGTCGATTGGAATTGAGGACAGTCGAGATTTGGTAGACGATTTACGCGCAGCCTTGGAGAATGAATAATATGGGAAGATATAATTTTGACAAAGCCCCCTGTCGTGTAGGGCATCATACTTATAAATGGAAAGAAGTGGAGAAGGACAAGGAAATCCTGCCAGCCTGGATTGCAGATATGGATTTTGAAGTCCTGCCTGAAATCCAGCAAGCCGTTCATGACTATGCTAATCAGCTAGTCTATGGCTATACCTATGCTAGTGAGGAGCTAATCAATGCCGTGCTAGATTGGGAGCGGGATGAGCATGGCTATACTTTTGAAAGGGAAGCCTTGGTATTTATTGAAGGGGTTGTTCCTGCTATTTCGACGGCTATTCAAGCCTTTACTCAGGAAGGCGATGCCGTTCTCATCAACACTCCAGTGTACCCGCCTTTTGCCCGCAGTGTTAAGCTCAATAATCGGCGACTTATTACCAATTCTTTGATAGAGCAGGACGGCCTTTTTCAGATTGACTTTGAGCAGTTGGAGCGTGACATTGCAGATAATGAAGTCAAGATTTATGTTCTCTGCAATCCACACAATCCCGGAGGTCGAGTTTGGGAACGGGAAGTGTTAGAGAAAATTGGTCGCCTCTGCCAAAAGTACGGGGTCCTCTTGGTCTCAGACGAAATCCATCAAGACTTGACGCTGTTTGGCCATGAACATCAGTCTTTCAATACTGTCTCGCCTGACTTTAAGGACTTTAGCTTGATTTTAGCCAGTGCGACTAAGACCTTTAATATTGCTGGGACTAAAAATTCCTATGCAGTGATTGAGAATCCTGACTTGCGGCATCAGTTTAAAAAACGCCAGCTGGCCAATAACCAGCATGAAATTCCTGGTCTTGGATTTCTAACGACAGAAGCAGCCTATCGTTACGGTTGGTCTTGGTTGATGGAGCTCAAGGAAGTTCTGGAGAAGAATGTGAATTTTGTGGTTGATTATTTTGCCAAGGAAGCACCGCGCCTGCGGGTCATGAAGCCTCAAGGGACTTATCTGATTTGGCTGGACTTTTCAGATTATGGTCTGACAGATGACCAGCTCTTCCAGCTGCTGCGAGAAGAGGCTAAAGTCGTCCTGAATCGAGGAAGTGATTTTGGCCCAGAAGGTAAAGGTCATGCTCGCTTAAATGTTGCTGCTCCAGAGACGATGGTTGAAGAAATCTGCACCCGTATTGCAGAGGTATTGCCAAAATAAATCAAAAATTTTTTGAAATTTGTCTTAAGCAAGAAAAATGATTGACAAACCTTCCAAAGAGGAGTATATTAATAGTGGAAAATCGGTAGGTGAGGCTACCATAAGGATACGGATGACTACCGCAAAGCAGTGGAGACACTACTCGTTGGTTAACAGTCCTGATCGCCAAGGTCAAGACTAAGCTCATTTCATCGCCTTATGGAGTTAAAGCTTGAACGGTGAATGCTTGCTTTATCTGTGCTTAAAACAATGAAGCGAATAACCTGACATGCAAACAACCCTGCTGAGAATTGGCAGGGTATTCTTTTTTGCTGAAAATATTTCAAGAGAGTAAATAGTTGATTGCCTACCAATCAAGACATAGAAGAAAGGAGACACGCGATGCAAATTGACGATTATCCGGAACCGCACATACACAGCCAATCGCTGATTTGTGTCGTTCTGTCCTTATAAAGTGATTGGTCCCTGTGTATGAAAATTATCAATCATACATCAAGGAGAAACCAATGAAAACAGTAAAAGAAAGATTAGTTGCTGCTCTGCAGCTTCCTGTAAAAGAAACTCTGGCTTTTTACAAGAGTTCTTTTCGCGGCCTGACAGAAGAGCAGGTCGAAGAAAATCGTGACCTCTATGGTGAAAATATCATCACAAAGGGTCAGGAAGACTCTATTCTAAAGAAAATTTACGAGTCTATCATTAACCCCTTTACAGTCATCCTATTGGTGATTGCCCTCGTGTCTTTAGTGACCAATGTTTGGCTGGCTAAGCCTAGTGAGGAAGATCCGACGACTTCCATCATCATTGTTGTTCTGGTGCTGATTTCTGGAGGCATTCGTTTTGTTCAGGAATTGCGGAGCGACCGCGCTGCTAGCAATCTGTCTCGGCTGATTGTCAACACGGCTACGGTTATCCGTGAAGGAGCAGAGCAGGAACTTCCGATTGATGAGCTTGTTGTAGGAGACATCATCAAGCTTAGTGCCGGAGACATGATTCCTGCAGATGTGTTGCTGCTGGACTCGCGTGATTTCTTTGTTCAGCAGTCTGGACTAACAGGGGAAAGTGATGCAGTAGAAAAGGTCTGTTTGGCTAAGTCAGATGAACAAAATGTTGATAGCCTTTTAGAAACAGAGTCTCTGGCCTTTATGGGAACCAATGTTATTTCCGGGAGAGCTACGGCTCTAGTGCTGGTGGTTGGTGATGAGACCATGATGGGAGCCATTGAGCAGACACTGAACACCTACGATGAGCCGACCTCTTTTGAGCGCGAGATGAATAGTATCTCCTGGCTCTTGATTCGTCTGATGCTTGTCATGGTTCCGGTCGTGTTCTTCATCAACGGTCTGACAGACGGCGACTGGCTGGAAGCAGGTGTCTTTGCCCTCAGTGTTGGGGTCGGCCTGACTCCAGAAATGCTGCCTATGATTATCACAGCGAGCCTGGCTAAAGGTTCTGTTATCATGGCTCAGGAAAAGGTCGTGATTAAGAAGCTGAATGCCATCCAAGACCTAGGAGCTATTGATATCCTCTGTACGGATAAGACTGGTACACTGACCCAAGACGAGATTGTCTTGGAGTACCCGCTGGATATTCATGGTGATTTAGATTTGGCAGTGCTTCGTCGCGCTTTTCTAAATTCCTACTATCAAACTGGTCTCAAAAACCTCATGGATCGGGCTATCATCAATCGGACGGAGAAAGAAGCAGAAAAGCATGAGATTGTCCGTAATTTAGACCAAACCTTTAAGAAAATTGATGAACTACCCTTTGACTTTGAACGCCGTCGCATGAGTGTCATTGTCAAGGATGATGAAGATGTTATTAGCATGGTGACCAAGGGGGCCTTGGAGGAAATGCTGGCTATCTCTAGCCATGTAGAATACAAGAAACGCATTACAGAACTGACCGAGGAGATTCGTCAGGAAATCCTTGCGGAAGTGGCTCAACTCAATGAGCAAGGGCTGCGAGTGCTTGGTGTTAGCTACAAGTCAGACTTAGAAGAAGATTACGACTATGAAGTCAAGGATGAGTCCGACATGATTTTGACGGGCTATCTGGCCTTTCTAGATCCACCCAAGTCATCTGCGGCTCCAGCTATTGCAACCTTGGCTGAGTACGGCGTTGCTACTAAGATTTTGACCGGTGATAATGATAAGGTGACCCAGGCAGTTTGTGAAAAGGTTGGGTTAGATGTAGATAATATCTTACTAGGCGTAGAGGTAGATGCTTTATCAGATGAGGAATTGAGTCAGGCTGTGGAGGACACAACGGTCTTTGCCAAGCTCTCACCTGACCAAAAGGCTAGGATTATTCTCCAGCTCAAGGCCAATGGCCACAAGGTTGGCTACATGGGCGATGGCATCAATGATGCGCCATCTATGAAAGTAGCAGATGTGGGTATTTCTGTTGATACAGCTGTCGATATTGCTAAGGAAACAGCAGATGTCATTCTGCTGGACAAGGACCTTATGGTTCTGGAGAAGGGGTTGGTAGAGGGACGCAAGGTCTATGCCAACATGACCAAGTATATCAAGATGACGGTCAGTTCCAATTTTGGGAATATCTTTTCTCTTCTCTTTGCTAGCATTTTTCTGCCTTTTCTACCTATGGCACCAGTTCATCTGATTGTCCTCAATCTGGTTTATGACCTGTCCTGTATCGCTCTGCCCTTTGATAATGTGGATAGTGAATTTCTCAAGAGACCTCATATCTGGTCAGCCAGTTCCATTACCCGATTTATGGCTTGGATTGGACCGATTTCATCCGTTTTTGATGTTTTGACCTATCTGGTGCTCTACTTTATTATTGTGCCTATGATAACAGGAGGTAGCTATCAAGCAGGTAGTGGACAGGCAGAGACCTTTATCACTCTTTTTCAAACAGGCTGGTTCATTGAGTCTATGTGGACCCAGACCATGGTCATCTATATGCTGCGCTCACCTAAGTTGCCATTTGTGCAAAGCCGTCCTGCTTTGTCTGTCATTGTGACGACCATGTCAGCAGCCCTCTTTGTTACTTCCTTGCCATACAGCCTCTTTGCGTTAGTTCTGAAGACGGCTCCGCTGAACGGTACTTATTTCCTTTTCCTTTTCTTGATTATTGCGCTTTATATGGTTAGTGTAACCCTTGTTAAACACCTTTATATCAAGCGCTATAGAGAATGGCTGTAAGGTGAAGAAAATCTTTGAAAAGGCTTGCTTGTGGCAAGCCTTTTCACTCTTTTTTTGATATAATAAGAAGAATAAATTGAAAGAAGGAAATCCAATCATGGGAAAACTTGAAGTTATCGCTCATCCACTAATTCAGCATAAATTGTCTATCTTGCGTCGTACAGATACCTCTACCAAGGCTTTTCGTGAATTAGTTGATGAAATCGCAATGCTCATGGGATATGAAGTTTTGCGCGATTTACCACTTGAAGATGTAGAAATTGAAACACCGATTACGAAAACAGTTCAAAAGCAGATCGCAGGGAAAAAATTGGCTATTGTTCCAATCTTGCGGGCTGGTATTGGCATGGTGGATGGACTTCTGAGTCTGGTTCCAGCAGCTAAGGTCGGCCATATCGGAATGTACCGTGATGAGGAAACCTTGAAGCCGGTTGAATATCTGGTCAAGCTGCCAGAAGATATTGACCAACGTCAGATTTTCGTTGTTGATCCAATGTTGGCTACGGGTGGTTCTGCTATCTTGGCTGTGGATTCTCTCAAGAAACGTGGTGCTAGCCACATTACATTCGTGTGTTTGGTTTCTGCACCTGAAGGAGTAAAAGCCTTGCAGGAAGCTCATCCAGATGTTGATATTTTCACAGCGGCTTTGGATGACCATCTCAATGACCATGGCTATATCGTACCAGGACTAGGAGATGCAGGAGATCGTCTTTTCGGGACCAAGTAAAAGTTTCTATTTGACCTTTTTTGACCAAAAGGATATAATAGTCTCGTAATTTGAAATTCTATTTCCTAGTTTGATAGAAAATTTTAAAAAGAGAAAGAGAGAAAACTATGATTCCTGTAGTTATTGAACAAACCAGCCGAGGAGAGCGCTCCTATGATATTTACTCTCGGCTATTAAAAGACCGCATTATCATGCTGACTGGTCCAGTAGAGGACAATATGGCTAATTCAGTCATTGCCCAGCTCCTTTTCTTGGATGCGCAGGACAATACTAAAGATATTTACCTCTATGTAAATACGCCGGGTGGATCTGTCTCAGCAGGTCTAGCTATTGTGGACACTATGAACTTCATCAAGTCTGATGTTCAGACCATTGTTATGGGTGTAGCTGCTAGCATGGGAACGATCATTGCTTCCAGTGGTGCCAAAGGCAAACGCTTCATGCTGCCAAATGCAGAATATCTGATTCACCAGCCGATGGGAGGAGCTGGAAGTGGTACTCAGCAAACGGATATGGCCATTGTAGCTGAGCATTTGCTTAGAACTCGGAATACCTTGGAAAAAATCTTGGCTGAAAACTCTGGCAAGTCCGTTGAGCAAATCCACAAAGATGCAGAACGCGATTACTGGATGAGCGCTCAAGAAACCTTGGAATACGGCTTTATTGACGAAATCATGGAAAATAGCAATCTGAACTAACATAGGAGGAGCCAAAAGCGGCTCCTTTTTGCTGTTTTGAATCTGACAAGCTCAGGTGTTTTAAGCTAATCATAAAGCTTTTCAGGGCTAGTCTTTTTGCCCTATCTTTGCTATAATCATCTAAGAACTACATGGACCGGAAAGGAGTTTTATGATAGAGAGAGAAGAAAGAGTGGGCTTGATTGTCTATCTTTACTATAATCGAGATGCCAAAAAACTGGCGAACTTCGGTGATATTATTTATCATTCTAAGAAGCATCGTTATCTGCATCTCTATGTCAATCAAGAGGACGCCCAGAACCTACAGGAGAATCTGCCCAAAGAGCGCTATGTTAAGCAAGTCCGAATTTCTCATATAAAAGAACTAGATCAAAACTTTGTTGGAAGCCTGTATAGAGAGCAAGAAAACGTTATCATTTGATAAAATTTCTATAAGGGGTTGACAATTGTCAGATAATTCGATATATTCTTACTATATCATCAATCAAATCACTTAAGGAGATTTCCTAATGAAGAAAAAATTTACACTATCCTTAGTAGCTTTTGCTAGTGCGGCTCTTCTCGCAGCTTGTGGAGAGGTATCTAACAACAACTCAACAGCAACTGGTACAGAAATTGGCGATACGATTAAATTTGGTTTTAACTTTGAAGAATCAGGTGAAGTAGCAGCCTACGGTACAGCTGAACAACATGGTGCTCAGTTGGCAGTTGATGAAATCAACGCTGCTGGTGGCGTAGATGGCAAGAAGATTGAAGTTACTGATAAGGATAACAAATCAGAAACTGCTGAAGCATCTACCATCACTACTAGCTTAGTTACCCAAAGCAAGGTAAATGCAATCATTGGCCCTGCGACTTCTGGAGCTACAGCTTCAGCTACTGCAAATGCTGCTAAAGCGGGTGTACCAATCATTACACCAAGTGCGACACAGGATGACCTGACCAACAAGCAAGATTATCTTTTCCGTGCTACCTTTATTGATAGCTACCAAGGTAAAATCATTTCTAAGTATGTCACTGACAACTTGAAAGCTAAGAAAGTCGTTCTTTACTACGACCAATCTAGTGACTACGCTAAAGGAATGGCGGATGCTTTCAAGAAGGAATTCAAAGGTGAGATTGTAGCAACAGAAACGTTCCAATCTAAGGATACAGACTTCCAAGCTGCTTTGACAAAGATTAAGGGCAAAGAATTTGATGCTCTGGTTGTTCCAGGTTACTACACGGAAGCTGGTAAAATTGTCAATCAAGCGCGTGGTTTGGGTATTGACCAAACAATCGTTGGTCCTGATGGCTTTGGTGATGCTAAGTTCGTTGAGCAAGCAACTCCTGCGGCAGCTACAAATGTTTACTATGTATCTGGCTTTACAACTTCTGGTGAAATGTCAGAAAAAGCTAAGAAGTTTATTGAAGCATATAAAGCTAAGTACAAAGAAGAGCCATCTATGTTTGCAGCTCTGGCATATGACTCTGTTTATATGGCAGCAGAAGCAGCCAAAGGTGCTAAAACTTCTGTAGATATCAAAGACAACTTGGCTAAGCTTAAAGATTTCGATGGAGTGACCGGTTCAATCACTATTGATAAAGATCACAATCCAGTTAAAACAGCTCTGATGATTGGCTTGAAAGACGGTCAAGTAGATACTGTAGAAACAGTCAAAGCGGAATAATAGTTACGAGGCTGGGGCTATCCCAGTCTTTGACTTGTTTTCTATTTCTAGTTGCTTGAGCAAGTTAGTAGATGATTTCTTTCTTTATAAATCTACGGATTTGAAAGAGTATTGTTTTATAATCTATTCTTCTTCGTTTCTCAATCAACTATTATTCGTATTTTGGGAGTGGGATGATAAAATCACGACCTAGTCTGCTGATTTTTGTCCCATTCCTTATTTATTATAGAAAGAGTGGTGTCTAATGCTCCAACAATTAGTCAACGGTCTAATCCTGGGTAGTGTTTATGCGCTTCTGGCTTTGGGTTATACCATGGTTTATGGGATTATTAAGCTGATTAACTTTGCCCACGGCGATATCTATATGATTGGTGCCTTTATGGGTTATTACTTAATTAATATCCTGAAGTTTAATTTTTTCCTTTCTCTCATTTTAGCGATGATTGGGACAGCGATTCTTGGTGTGGTTATTGAGTTTTTAGCCTATCGTCCTCTGCGAAATTCGACTCGGATTGCGGCTTTGATTACAGCCATTGGGGTCTCTTTTCTCCTCGAGTATGGCATGATTTTCTTTGTCGGTGCCAATACCCGTTCCTTCCCACAGGTTATTAAAACAGTACGCTTTAACTTAGGACCGATTTCTATCTCAAATATTCAGTTGCTGATTTTGGGAATTTCTATTTTCCTCATGGTGGCTCTGCAGTTTATCGTGCAGAAGACAAAGATGGGTAAGGCTATGCGAGCTGTATCTGTAGATAGTGATGCTGCTCAGCTGATGGGAATCAATGTCAATCGGACAATCAGCTTCACCTTTGCGTTGGGGTCAGCTCTTGCAGGAGCTGCTGGTGTTCTAATTGCCCTTTATTATAATTCATTGGAGCCTTTAATGGGGATGACTCGAGGTATTAAGTCCTTTGTAGCGGCCGTTCTCGGTGGTATTGGAATCATTCCTGGTGCCGCGCTTGGTGGCTTTGTTATCGGTCTTTTGGAAACTTTTGCGACAGCGCTTGGACTATCTGATTTCCGCGATGCCATTGTCTATGCGATTTTGATTGTTATTCTTCTGATTCGTCCAGCTGGTATCCTTGGCAAAAATGTGAAAGAGAAGGTGTAAGGTATGAAAAAGAATTTAAAGATAAATATTTTCTGGCTTGGCCTTGTCTTAATCGGCTACTTGCTGATGACAGTATTGGTTAGTGCCGGTGTTCTCAATGCGTTTTACATTCAAATCTTAGAGCAGATTGGGATTAATATTATTCTGGCTGTGGGGCTTAATCTCATCGTCGGATTCTCAGGCCAATTCTCTCTTGGCCATGCTGGCTTTATGGCTATCGGTGCCTACGCTGTAGCGATTATTGGCTCTAAATCGCCAACATATGGAGCTTTCTTCATTGCTATGCTGGCTGGAGCTATCATTGCTGGTATTGTGGCTTTAGTAGTTGGTTTGCCGACCCTGCGACTTAAAGGGGACTATCTCGCGATTGCAACTCTTGGTGTCTCAGAGATTATCCGTATTCTGATTATTAATGGCGGTACTTTGACTAATGGCGCAGCTGGTATCCTATCCATTCCGCCCTTTACTTCTTGGCAGATGGTCTATGTCTTTGTTGTTATCACAACTATTTTGACCTTGAATTTCCTGCGCAGTCCTATTGGACGCAGTACTCTGTCTGTCCGTGAGGATGAGATTGCTGCCGAGTCTGTTGGTGTTAATACTACTAGAATCAAAGTGACAGCCTTTGTCTTGGGAGCTATCACGGCTTCTATTGCTGGTTCTCTTCAAGCTGGCTTTGTTGGATCAGTTGTTCCTAAGGACTATTCCTTTACCAACACTATCAATATCTTGATTATTGTCGTTTTTGGTGGTCTAGGATCGATGACTGGAACCATTGTGGCTGCAGTAGTATTGGGAGTTCTCAATATGTTGCTACAGGATGTATCCAGCATTCGGATGATTGTCTATTCTTTGGCCTTGATCTTGGTCATGATTTTCCGTCCTGGCGGACTTTTAGGAACTTGGGAGCTCAGCTTGTCTAAGCTCTTCAAAAAGAATAAGGAGGTCAAAGAATAATGGCACTTCTTGATGTGAAAAATCTAACTAAAAACTTTGGTGGCTTGACTGCTGTTAGCGATGTGACCTTGGAACTCAACGAGGGCGAGCTGGTTGGTCTGATTGGCCCTAATGGTGCAGGAAAAACAACTCTTTTCAATCTCTTAACGGGTGTTTATGAGCCTAGTGAAGGAACAGTGACACTAGATGGTCATTTGCTAAATGGTAAGGTTCCTTACAAGATTGCTGCTTTAGGGCTAGGGCGGACCTTCCAGAACATCCGGCTCTTTAAGGACCTTAGTGTTTTGGATAATGTTCTGATTGCCTTTGGTAATCATCATAAGGCTCATGTGTTGGCTTCTTTTCTCCGCCTGCCAGCCTACTACAAAAACGAAGAAGAACTCAAAGCTAAGGCTTTGGAGTTGCTGAAAATTTTTGACTTGGACAAGGAAGCAGAAACCTTGGCTAAGAACTTAGCTTATGGTCAGCAGCGCCGCTTGGAAATTGTTCGGGCCTTGGCAACGGAGCCTAAGATTCTTTTCTTGGATGAACCGGCTGCGGGAATGAACCCTCAGGAGACAGCTGAGCTGACTGCATTGATTCGACGGATTAAACGAATTTAACATTACCATCATGCTAATTGAGCATGATATGAGTCTGGTAATGGAAGTTACTGAGCGAATCTATGTGTTGGAGTACGGCCGCTTGATTGCGCACGGAACACCTGATGAAATCAAGAATGACAAACGCGTTATTGAAGCTTATCTAGGAGGTGAAGCCTAATGTCCATGCTTAAAGTTGAGAATCTCTCTGTCCATTATGGCATGATTCAGGCTGTCCGTGATGTCAGCTTTGAAGTAAACGAAGGAGAAGTCGTTTCCCTGATTGGCGCCAACGGTGCAGGAAAAACGACTATTCTCCGGACTATTTCAGGCTTGGTTCGTCCAAGTGCTGGTAAAATTGAATTTGTCGGCAATGAAATTCAAAAAGTTCCTGCTCAAAAAATCGTAGCAGCTGGACTTTCACAAGTGCCAGAAGGCCGTCATGTCTTTCCAGGTTTGACAGTTTTGGAAAATTTGGAAATGGGCGCCTTTCTCAAAACAAATCGAGAAGAAAATCAAGCCAATCTCAAAAAGGTCTTCTCTCGTTTCCCACGTTTGGAAGAGCGTAAAAACCAAGATGCTGCAACCCTTTCAGGTGGTGAGCAGCAGATGCTGGCTATGGGACGGGCTCTGATGTCTACGCCTAAGCTTTTGCTCTTGGATGAGCCTTCTATGGGCTTGGCGCCAATCTTTATTCAGGAAATCTTCGATATTATCCAAGATATTCAGCGGCAAGGGACAACAGTTCTTTTGATTGAGCAAAATGCAAATAAGGCTCTCTCTATCGCCGACCGCGGTTATGTCCTTGAAACAGGTAAATCGTTCTTTCCGGAACCGGTCAAGAGCTCCTCGCTTCTGACGAAGTCCGCAAAGCATATCTAGGTGGCTGAAACAATCCGGGGGATTGTTTCAGGTTGCAAATGGGAACTCGCGGCAGCGAGTTTTCTTTAAAATGTCTGGGAGACATTTTTAGGTTGTTAATAGAAAATTACGATAGTAACTTAACATTTAGAAAAGGTCCATTGGACCTTTTTAAGTTGCAGATAAAGAAAACAAGGTTTTCGTCAAGATGCCCGGTGGATTGTTTCAGGTTGCAAATAGGAACTCGCGGTAGCGAGTTTTCTTTAAAATGTCTGGGAGACATTTTTTTAGGGTTGTTGATAGAAAGTTACGGTAGTAACTTAACATTTAGAAAAAGGTCCAATGGACCTTTTTCTTATCTTAGATGCTTAAAATAGTTTAGTTAGCCATTGCCTATCTTTAATTTTGCCAATCGCGGGATTTTTCTAAATTTTGAAAACTTAGGCAAAGAACTTGGAAGCGTTTGAAATCAGCTGCAAAATAAAGTATAATAAGTATAAGAATTATGGATAGGAAGAAGGGGGAACTCTTATGGCAGTTAAAGATTTTATGACGCGTAAGGTGGTTTATATCAGCCCAGACACAACGATTGCTCATGCGGCAGATATGATGCGTGAGCAGAAGCTCCACCGTCTGCCGGTGATTGAGAATGACCAATTAGTGGGACTAGTGACAGAAGGAACGATTGCAGAAGCTAGTCCATCTAAGGCAACGAGCCTGTCCATTTATGAGATGAACTATCTTCTCAACAAAACCAAGGTTGGTGATGTTATGATTCGTGATGTGGTCACGATTTCTCAGTTTGCCAGTCTGGAAGATGCGACCTATCTGATGCTGAAAAATAAGATTGGCATCCTGCCTGTTGTGGACAATGAACAGCTTTACGGAGTTATCACTGATCGTGATATTTTCAAGGCCTTCTTGGAAGTATCTGGCTATGGCGAAGAGGGAGTTCGGCTGCGTTTTGTCACTGAGAATAAGGTGGGGGTTCTTGAGCAGATTATCCGTCTTCTGGTGGAAGAAAATCTCAACATCTCCAATACAGTCAATATACCACGCAAGGATGGCAAAGTCGTCATTGAAGTACAGTTAGCTGGTGATATAGACATGGAGCTTCTCAAGAAAAAATTTGAAGAGCATGCTATTGAGCTGGCTGAGATTACACATACTGCTGCAAAAGCTTTATAAATAACATAAAAAAGCCTCATCGTTAGATGAGGTTTTTAACGTACAATAGGTTGTTTGTTGGCATCTAAAGTGAAGCCTTCGCCCAAAATCTCATGAGCTTCGGTAATAGTAGTAAAGGCAAATGGATCGACTTGGTTAATGAGTTTTTCATTTGCTGCATTTCATTACGGGAAACAACACAGTAGACAATTTGCAGATCCTGCTTGCTATAGAAGCCTTGCCCCTTGAGGTAGGTCACTCCACGATCCAGCTTGTCATTGATAGCTTCAGCTAGCTCAGTGGGCTTACTGGTAACAATAAGGAATCCCTTGCCAGCAAAACCTCCTTCTGCAATTAGGTCAATGACGCGGGAGGTTATAAAGACAAACATGAGGGTGTAAGATACCATGCGTAAGTCTTTGAAGACTAGGAGAACCAAGGTAATGACTACAAAGTCAACCGTCAGCATGAGTCTGCCCATGGAAATGCTGGTGTATTTATTGAAGATGCGGGCCACAATGTCCGTACCGCCAGTTGTTCCGCCAGCATTAAAGATGGTGCCCAGTCCAATCCCCATAATAATCCCCGTTCCAAGACAGGCTAGTAAGACATCGCCGTCCAGAGCTGAGATAAAATAGTCTTGCAGGTGTTTGGAGGCAGGTAAGATTTCAAAAATTTTGAGCCAGGCTGACACAGAGAAAGTCCCTAGAATACTGAGGTAGAGGGTTCTCGAACCCAGTAGCTTCCATGCAATAATAAAGAGAGGAATGTTAATAATCAGGTTGGTCGTCGAGACAGGGATTTTAAACAGATAGTAGGCAATCAAGGTTAGACCTGTCGCGCCACCTTCATATAAATGAAAAGGAATGACCAAATAATGAATCCCAAAAGAAAAAATTCCAGCCCCAAAAAAATGATGGCCAGTACGTTTTTTAATTTAAACATAACATCCTCCTAAATCTAATTCCAGAAATTTATTCTGAATATATTTTACCAAAAATTTAGCCTTTGTGAAACACTTTGAAAAAATTTTTAAAGTCTTTTCTTATGATGGGCTTTTAGCTTTTTTTTTGGTAAAATAAACAATAGATAAAAAAGAGTAGGATGAAAATAATGAGTTGACGGAGTCGGCTCTTATCAGGCTGCTCAGCCGTTTGGACATGCTTCAACAGTGGCTTATATCAAGCTTTAGGGCAAGTCTTATGTGCATTTTCTTATAAAGAACAAAAAATAGAAGTTAGAGATTCAAGGTAAAGATGAAAAATGGTATTTTGATTTCGCTGGAAGGTCCGGAAGGGGCTGGAAAGTCGAGTGTGTTGGAAGCCTTGCTTCCTTTTTTGAAAAATTATGGAACTGGTCTTATTACGACGCGGGAGCCAGGTGGCGTCCAGATTGCTGAGGCTATCCGCGAAGTGATTTTGGAACCTAGTCATACGGCTATGGATGCTAAGACTGAGCTCTTGCTGTACATTGCCAGTCGCCGCCAACACTTAACTGAGCGGGTTTTGCCAGCTTTGGCGCAAGGAAAGCTTGTCTTGATGGACCGTTTTATAGATAGTTCAGTTGCCTATCAGGGCTACGGACGAGGTCTGGATGTGGCAGATATTGAATGGCTCAATCAGTTTGCAACAGATGGACTCAAGCCTGATTTGACCCTCTATTTTGATATTGATGTGGAAGAAGGGCTGGCGCGGATTGCTAAGAGCGAAAGCCGAGAGGTGAATCGGCTTGATCTGGAGGGTTTAGACCTGCACCAGCGGGTTCGGCAGGGCTATTTGGCGATTCTTGACAAGGAGTCCGAGCGCTTTGTCAAGGTGGATGCCAGTCAACCACTAGATAAGGTAGTGGCTGATAGTTTGGCCATCATTCAGGAACGATTTGGGAATCCGTCATGAAGATAAAAGAGTTACAGCAAAGCCAGCCCAGCTTGTTTGAGCAGTTTCAGCATATTTTGGAACAGGGGCGGCTTAGTCATGCCTACTTGTTTACCGGAGCTTTTGGCAGTTTTGAAATGGCCCAAATCCTGTCCCAAAGTCTCTTTTGCGAGAATAAGCAAGGCGTCTGGCCTTGTCAGTCCTGTCGTTCTTGCCGTTTGATTGCTGAAGAAGATTTTTCTGATGTAACGGTGGTGCGACCAGTCAATAACATTATCAAAACTGACCGAGTTCGGGAGCTGGTCCGAAACTTCTCTCAAAGTGGCTTAGAAGGCAGTCGGCAGGTTTTCATTATCTGCGATGCGGATCGGATGCACGTCAATGCAGCCAATTCCTTGCTCAAAGTCATTGAGGAGCCGCAGAGCGAGATTTATATCTTTCTCTTGACTGCTGACGAACAGCTGATTCTGCCGACGATTCGGAGTCGGACTCAGGTTTATCATTTCTTGAAAAATACAGCTGATCTGCAGCACAGTTTGGAACAGGATGGCTTGATTAAAAGTCGAGCGGAGTTACTAGCTGCTTATAGTCAGACTCAGTCAGAAGCGGAAAGCTTGGCTCATAATAATGCCTTTTTTGAATTAGTCAGCGAATGCGAGCGCTTTGTCAAGGATTTTCAAACTCGTCCCAGTCAGGCATTTCTGCAGGTTTCGCGTCTGGCAAAGCTGGCTGATGATAAGGAAAAGCAGGAACAGGTCTTCAAGCTCTTGGAAGTGTTATTTTATAAGGAAATAGCAACAGAAAACGGTCGACAGGCCTTGGAGCAGCTTTTGCTGGCTCGGAAGATGTGGCGGGCCAATGTATCTTTTCAAAACGCTTTAGAATATATGACTTTGAAGGGAAAGTAAAAAGAGGCAGCACAGGAGTATAAAATGGATAAAAAAGACTTATTTGACGCCTTGGATGATTTTTCACAGACGCTTTTAGTGACCCTTGCTGAAGTGGAAGCTGTCAAGAAAAATCTCAAGAGTGTGGTAGAGGAAAATATTGCTCTGCATCTGGAAAATGACAAGTTGAGGGAGCGCTTGGGAGAGGTGGAGAAGGAAGCTCCGACCAAGACCAAGAAAAACCGAGATAATCTGCGTAAGCTTTACTATGACGGCTTTCATGTCTGTACGGATTTCTATGGTCAGCGCCGGGAGAATGACGCAGAGTGCATGTTCTGCGATGAATTGTTATTTAGGGAGTAGTGATGCAGGTTCAAAAAAGTTTTAAGGGCGAAACTGCCTACGGCAAACTCTATCTGGTCGCGACTCCTATCGGCAATCTGGATGATATGAGCATCCGCATGGTCAATACCTTGAAAGAGGTTGACAGGATTGCGGCTGAAGATACGAGAAATACGGGCCTTCTGCTCAAGCATTTTGGGATTGAGACCAAGCAAATCAGTTTTCACGAGCACAATGCCAAGGAGAAAATCCCCGTTCTCTTGGACATGCTTCAAAGCGGAAATGATATAGCCCAGGTTTCAGATGCTGGTCTGCCCAGTATTTCTGATCCTGGACATGATTTGGTTCAGGCAGCGCTAGAAGCTGGCATTACTGTAGTACCGATTCCTGGTCCTAGTGCTGGAATAACAGCCTTGATTGCCAGCGGCTTGGCTCCCCAACCGCATATTTTCTATGGCTTTCTGCCTAGAAAGGCTGGCCAGCAGAAGGAATTTTTCACTAGCAAAAAATCCTATCCTGAGACTCAGATTTTCTACGAATCCCCTCATCGGGTTCGGGCGACGCTGGAAAATATGCTGGCGGTTTATGGTGACCGCCAAGTCGTCTTGGTGCGCGAGCTGACTAAGATTCACGAGGAGTATCAGCGAGGGCTGATTTCAGACTTGTTGGCTTATACGGCTGAACATCCGCCTAAAGGAGAGTGTCTCTTGATTGTAGCTGGGGCGGAAGAAGATGCTCTTCAAGACATATCTCAAGAGCAGATCCTAGCTGAAATTGATCTTTTAGTTGAAGCCGGCAGCAAAAAAAAATCAGGCCATCAAGGAAGTAGCCAAGAAATACGGCAAGAACAAGAGCGAGCTCTATGCGGTGTATCATGAAAATAAGGATTGATAGAAGCTCAGAAATTTCTCAATACAATCAGTTGTCTGTTTAAAAATTGGAAAAAGCGTAACTCAGCTTTTTAGTAAGACTATCTAATCCTGACCTAAACTCAGGATTTTTTTGTTATCTGGATTAAGCAGTTGGTTTCGCTTATCTATATTTCAACAATGTTCGGGAATTGGCTAAAAAAGTGCTAGATTTCTGAAATAAAATAGATATTTTCTAAACTTTGTGATATGATATACAAAATAAATTTTGGAGGTAGGATATGACGATTTACAATTTTTCTGCTGGACCGGCAGTATTGCCCAAGGAAGTCTTGAAAAAAGCTCAGGCTGAGTTTAGACTATGCCCAAAGTGGCATGAGTGTGATGGAGCTTTCCCACCGATCCAAGGAATTTGACGATATTATCAAAGAAGCTGAGAGCTTGCTGCGTGAGCTCATGGATATTCCAGACAATTACCGCGTACTCTTCCTGCAGGGTGGGGCTTCTACCCAGTTTAGTATGATTCCGCTTAATCTAGCACAAGGCGGCAAGGCCTACTACCTAGTAGCTGGATCTTGGGGAAAGAAAGCTTACACTGAAGCAGTCAAGCTGTCTAAGTTCATTCCGTTTGAGCCTATTCTCTTGGCTTCGTCAGAGGACTTAAATTACACGGAAATTTCTTCTTTTGATGAAAAGGAGATTGATCCGCAGGCGGCTTATGTGCATCTGACAACCAATAATACTATCGAAGGAACGGCTATTTATGACCTTCCTGCGACTAATGGCGTGCCGATTGTGGCGGATATGTCTTCTAATATCCTGGCTGCTCAATACCGAGTAGAGGATTTTGGTTTGATTTATGCTGGGGCTCAGAAGAATATCGGACCTGCCGGCGTGACAGTTGTTATCATCCGAGAAGACCTACTGGATGACGAACCAGTTCTATCTAGCATGTTGGATTACAGCATTCAGGCGGACAATGGCTCTCTTTACAATACACCACCGACTTTTGCCATCTATATGGCTAAACTGGTCTTTGAGTGGGTCAAGGAACTAGGTGGCGTAGCAGAAATGGAAAAGCGCAATCGTGAAAAATCTGGCCTTTTGTACGACTTCATTGAGCAGTCTGACTTTTATCGCAGTCCAGTCCGTTACAAGGAGCAGCGCTCAGTAGCCAATATTCCCTTTGTGTCTCCTAGCCCAGAGCTGGATGCCAAGTTTAACAAAGAGGCTGCAGCAGCGGGATTCAAGAATATTAAGGGGCACCGCAGCGTAGGCGGCATGAGAGCTAGTCTCTACAATGCTTTTCCGCTTCAAGGTGTCAAGGACTTGATTGCCTTTATGCAGAAATTTGAAGAAGAAAATTCTTAAGAGAGGGAAATTATGGTCTTTAGTGTCAAAACCTTTAACAATATCAATCAAATCGGGCTTAAGGAGCTGGGCAATGCTTTTCAGATTGACGGAGACAAGTCGGACAATCCGGATGCTTATATCCTGCGCAGTCAAAACCTGCATGGACAGGAATTTCCAAGTAAGCTCAAAGCCATTGCGCGGGCAGGTGCAGGAACCAATAATATTCCTGTCGATCAGGCAACGGCTCAGGGAATTGTGGTCTTCAACACACCAGGAGCTAATGCTAATGCGGTAAAGAAGCTGTCTTGGCTTCCATTCTCCTGTCTGCCCGTGACTATATCGCAGCTAACAGCTGGGCTAATGACCTTTCTGGAGATGATGTTCCCAAGCAAGTGGAAGCTGGTAAGAAACAGTTTGCTGGGACAGAGATTGCAGAGAAGACTTTGGGAGTCATTGGGTTAGGAGCTATCGGTGGCCGTATTGCTAATGATGCCTATCGTCTGGGGATGAACGTCCTGGGTTATGATCCTTATGTATCCATTGAAACAGCTTGGAATATCTCTAGCCATGTCAAACGGGTAGCAGACATTAAGGAAATCTTTGAGAAGAGTGATTATATCACTATCCATGTGCCTCTAACTGAGGATACACGCGCTACTTTCAATCAGGAGGCTTTTGGTCTTATGCAAAAGGGAACAACTCTCATCAACTTTGCCCGTGGTGAGCTGGTGGACAATGCTGCCCTCTTTGAAGCTATAGAAGCTGGTGTTATCAAGCGCTATATCACAGACTTTGGTGTAGAAGAGCTGCTCCGTCATCCACAGATTACTGTCTTTCCGCATTTGGGTGGCTCGACAGAGGAAGCTGAGCTCAACTGTGCCATTATGGCTGGGAAAACCATCCGACGCTTCATGGAAACGGGCGAGATTATCAACTCTGTGAATTTCCCTAATGTCCGTCAGGCTCTCTCAGCGCCTTATCGGATTACCCTGATTAACAAAAATGTACCGAATATTGTGGCTCGGATTTCAACAGCGGTCAGTGATTTGAATATCAATATTGACAATATCATCAACCGCTCTAAAGGTGATTATGCTTATACCTTGCTGGATTTGGATGAGTCAGACGAAAGCAAGATTCAGGAGTTGGTTGATAAATTTGAAAATAGCGATAATATTGTGCGCGTGCGTTTGATTAAAAAATAACCGAGAAATAGACAGTGTTTCTTTATGGAAGGCGTCTTTACCAGCCGATGAGCTTTTCGCTTGTCGGCTTTTTCTAATGAGTCTCAGCTTGACAAGAAGGAGCTAGCTGGGCTATCATAGTGACGGAGGAAAAACAATGTTACAATTTATCGAATACCCAAAATGCTCTACCTGCCGTAAGGCCAAAGCTGAGCTCAATCAATTAGGAGTGGATTTTGAAGCGGTGGATATTGTCCAAAATACACCTAGCCGGGACCAGCTCCTAGACTGGATTCAGAATTCTGATTTTGAGATCAAGGCCTTTTTCAATACTAGCGGCCTCAAATACCGTGAACTGGGTCTCAAAGAAAAAGTTCCGCATTTGACAGCCCAGGAAGCTGCTGATTTATTATCGACAGACGGCATGCTGATTAAACGACCGCTCTTGGTTCGAGATAACCAGATTTTGCAGATTGGCTACCGAAAAGCGTATGAAGAGTTGGGGCTGTGAGAAGATAAGGCTTGATAAAAAGGCTTTATATTCATCTGTAGTCGAATAAAACGACAAAACGAAATAGGGATAAGCCAATTGTGTTAGAGAATAAAAAAACAGACTGAAATCAAGAAGATAGGAAAGATTTAGTCACGGGCAAAGAGGCAAATGGATTGAAAGCCTCTTTTTCTAAGATAGAATTTCTTCCCATTTTTTTGAAGCTGTGGATGAGGTGACATATACAACAAAATTAGCAGATAAAGTAGATGTTGCTAAAAATGGAACAAAGGTTGTTGTTAGACCTGGAAGTACAAGTGAACTAGGAGCAACACTGGAATTTCAAATAAAGCAATCAAAAAAAGGAGTTTCGTATAAAATTAGATATGGAGACTAAAAATGAAGAATGGGTAGAAATCTTTAAAGATATGATCCCCAGAGATAACTATAAGATAAAAGTTTTATTGACAAATTTAGCAGATGAGCAAGAAATTAGGCTTATTGGAGAAAAGAACCGTTTTAAATTTTCATGTTTTTGTTATGATGAAGCACGATTTTTTAGCAGGGAATTGTATTTATCTGCAATTCTAGATAAAGAGATGTTTAAAAAATTTGAAAAAGATAATTTCCAAAATGTCATTTACGAAGTCAAAAATAGTCAATTAGTGAAGAAACTCGGCTATACAGCCTATAGTGGTGCAAGAACTCTGTATTCACAACATTATATAATCATAACTCAAGATAGTGTAGTGGAGATTCTTGTGTCCGCAAATTCTGATTTGAGTATCAGTCAATACTAGAAAATTTGCTCATCAAATATGTACATGACTTTAGTTACAATTATCGGAAAATAGAACTTGGAGAAATGATATGGAAAAATGGACGAAAATTAAACCGGGCTTCATTCCTTTTGGAGATTATGGTATTGAGATAAATATAGATGGAGATACTCTAATTGCCTACTTGGAAGATTCAGAAAAGTTTAAATTTACCTTTACAAAGGTCTGGGCTTTCCGCTCAGTCTACGAAAGCCTAGAATTAATAGATAGTTACTGGGAGCAAGGATTGGCAGAGAACAGACCACTTTATCTGACCAATTATATCTATGAAGTCGAGAATGCAGAGTTTGGGGACTTGGTCGCTTCTGCAAATGTAGCTAATAAAAAGCTCCATCACTACAAATTAATGTCGACGGATTTTTTAGTGGACGTTGTATCTGAAAACGATGTAAAAGTTGAGAAAGTATAAATTATTTTTATTAAGATAATTAATCATTATATATCAAAATCTGATTTGGGCAAGATGGATTTTGATGGTTTTGTAGCCATTTTTGACGGGAAACAAATCCCTAATAAAGTAGCGCTATTTCGCTTTTTTGAACAAGGTACGTATTTCGCTGTGACGAATATTTGGCCCTCTATTACGAATTGGTTGACAGCTTTGTCAAGGATAGAGGCAGATAGTTATACTTTTATTTTTAAAGACTATGATTTCTTTGATTGATGATGAGGAAGAATAGTAAACCTTTAAATGGTGAGGAACTCCTTCCTATTGGAATTAGGTATAAGGAGTACTAAGTGGGAAGGAAAGAATAAGTTTCAGTCTCTTCAATAGGAAATCTGAATTTGGAATTAAGGAAAGAATATACAAGATGTCATGATTTTTCTTTTAGAGAATGTGGTTCAAGTAGATTGTATGATCGAATCTGGGTTAGAAAGCGTGTCAGTAGAAGCTCCTAATGACATTAAAAAGCTTTTCATGATATAATAAATCTATCTCAACCTTAGAAAGAAGAATCATGGTTTTATCAAAAAAACGGGCTCGTCATGTCATTGAAGAGATTATTGCTCTCTTCCCTGACGCCAAGCCCAGTCTGGATTTTCGCAATCACTTTGAGCTTTTGGTAGCGGTCATGCTGTCAGCTCAGACGACAGATGCTGCGGTCAATAAGGCAACGCCGGCTCTGTTTGAAGCCTATCCAAGTCCTCAAGACATGGCTATGGCTGGTGAAGCAGACATTGCCAAATACATCTCCCGTCTGGGCCTTTATCGCAACAAGGCCAAGTTTTTGAAGAAATGTGCCCAGCAGCTTTTGGATGACTTTGACGGTCAAGTACCACAAACGCGGGCAGAATTGGAAAGTCTGGCTGGTGTTGGTCGTAAGACGGCCAATGTGGTCATGAGTGTTGGCTTTGGCATACCAGCCTTTGCTGTCGATACTCATGTGGAGCGCATCTGTAAGCACCATGATATTGTCAAAAAGTCAGCAACGCCGCTAGAGGTAGAAAAGCGAGTCATGGAGGTGCTTCCGCCCGAGCGCTGGCTGCCGGCTCATCAGGCCATGATTTACTTTGGACGGGCTATCTGTCATCCTAAAAATCCCGAGTGCGATCACTATCCGCAACTCTATAACTTTAAAGACATTTAAAAAGCGAGGTCAAATGACTTCGCTTTCTTATTCACTAAATCTTAGAAAAATAACCATCTGGATCCAAAAATCGCAAATTCATGAGGGTAGATAAAGCTATCTCCCACCCGAAATTCTCTTTTTGTCAGAGGCCGATGGATGGGATAGTCAGCTTCCAGAAGTTTTTTTGGTGGAGCTGTGGGACATCCTTGATGCCAAAGGAAATATTGACACCGCGCCCGAAAAGGATAGGTCAGTTGGGCTAATTCTTCTGCGCTGCCTTCTTCTAACATGAGTTGGCAGTCTTCAAGCGAGAGGAAGAGAAATTTCTCCTCTGGACGCTCGTATTCGACAGAGAATCCTAGCAGGTCGCAGTAGAAGTGGCGTGATTTTTTTCGATGTCAGATACTACAAATTCAGGAATGACAGCTTGATAGTCCATTAGCTTTCTCCTTAGAGCTCAATTTCCATGACAATCGGTGTGTGGTCTTGGCGTGCACCGGAGTCAATCATATCAGACTTGATCACCTTGTCAGCTACACGATTGCTGGTCAGCCAGTAGTCGATTCTCCAGCCTGTATTGTTGATTTTTAGAAGTCTTGCTGCGTTGCGCCCACCAGGTGTATTGGTTAGGGATATCGCCGTGCAAGTGGCGGAAGGTATCGGTGAAGCCTTTAGCCAGCAGGTTGGTGAAGCCAGCGCGCTCTTCGTCAGTAAAGCCTGGTGAACGGCGGTTGCTGGCTGGATTGGCCAAGTCAATTTCCTTGTGGGCCACATTGTAGTCGCCAGTAGCGAGGACTGGTTTTTGTCCATCTAGTGTTGTCAAGTATTCAGCGTATTTGGCATCCCAGACTTGACGGTCATCCAAACGTTTGAGTCCATCGCCAGCATTAGGCGTATAGACTTGAGTGACAAAGAAGCTGTCAAATTCCAGCGTAATGATGCGGCCTTCGACATCCATGGTTGACGGAGCGCCGATTTCTGGGAAGGTTATGGTTGGCGTCAGTTCTTTTTTGTAGAGGAACATGGTTCCTGCATAGCCTTTGCGGGCCGGTTCTTGAGAGGAACGCCAAGTGTTTTCATAGTCTGGGAAAAGATTTGTCAAAATCTCCAAGTGCTTTTTAGTCGGACCTGTCGCAGACAGTTTTGTTTCCTGAATAGCGATAATATCTGCATTTTCTGCTTGCAAGGTTTGGAGGACGGCCTGAGAAAGCTGAGCACGGGCAGAATCACTGGTCAATGCAGCGTTGAGAGAGTCAATATTCCAAGAGATGAGTTTCATAAAATTTCCTTTTTCTAGTAAAAATTTATTGAGTTTATTATAACAAAAATTTAGGACTGATTTATAGCAAAGTGATTGTAAGAAAGCTTGAAAAATAATGAAAATTTTTCTATAATATAGCGAGAAAAAATAGGGGGAAGCCATGAAATTCTATTCTTATGATTATGTTTTGAGTCAGATTAGCCAGCAAAACTGGGTGACTGTTGCGCTTTTTGTCTTGCTACTGCTTGTGACAGGATTTTTTGCTTTTAAGGCCTATCGCAATAAGCGTGATTCAAAATTTCGAGAACTAGCCATCATCTCTGTTTTGGCCTTGGTGGCCATGGTCTTGATTGGTATTAGTAATTTTCAGACTGACCAAGCGTCTAATAACCAGTTTCAAACCTCTCTGCATTTTATGGAGGTTATTTCAGAAGACTTGGACGTCGATAAGTCGGAGGTCTATGTCAATACTTCAGCCGCAACTGATGGAGCGATTTTGAAGGTCGGAAAGAACTTTTATCGGGCTATGAGTGGAAGTGAGCCGGATAAATATCTCCTTGAAAAAATTGACTTGCATAAGACGACAGATATCGAAATAGTGGAGGTTGAAAAATGACATTGAATTTTCTTGAAATCCTAATTAAACTAGCACTGGGGCTTTTCTCACTGGTTTTTGTCATCAACGTGACGGGAAAAGGAAATCTGGCGCCTAATTCAGCGATCGACCAGATTCAAAACTATGTTCTTGGTGGTATTATCGGTGGGGTAATTTATAATAGCTCCATTAACATTCTTCAGTATGCAGTCATTCTCATCATGTGGACTATCTTGGTCTTGACCCTAAAGTGGCTCAATAACAATGTCCGTGCAGTCAAGCATTTGATTGATGGTAAACCGACAACGTTGATTAAGCATGGGGAGCTGAGCCCCGAAGCCTGCCGTTCTGTTGGTCTTTCAGCAGCAGATGTAGCTTTGAAGCTGCGCAGCCAAGGTATTTTCCAGCTCAAGCAGGTCAAGAGAGCGGTTTTGGAGCAAAATGGCCAACTCATCATCGTACAGGTTGGTGAAGAGAATCCAAAATATCCCCTTATCACAGATGGTGTTGTCCAAATTGATATTCTAGAGTCTATTGACAAAACAGAAGAATGGCTGGTTGAGAGATTAGCTAAAGACGGATACACCGATATTTCTAACATCTTCATCGCAGAATACGAAAGCGGCAACTTGAATGTTGTGACCTATTGAGAAAATGTTGCAAAGAGAAAGCCATTCCAGAAGCGGAATGGCTTTTGCTTTATTCAAATGGGCTTTGCTCGTTTTCAGCTGATGCAAAATTTTGTTGAGGATTGAACTGATTTTGATAGGAGTTCTGATCAAATTGCTGCCCTTGGTAATTTTGCTGATTTTGATAAGAATTTGGGCCAAATTGTTGTTCTTGGTAATTCTGATTATTATAGTAATTATTTATAACGGGTTCATATTTTGTAGGTTGGCAATAAAGAATAGTCAAAACCAAGCGGCCAAATGGAACAATGGATAAAAAGATAAGTGCCCAATGAAAGCCAGCGTCCCGCAGACGTCGAATCTGAATAGCGAGATAGGGAAGCAGAATCGAAATAAAATAGATAACTAACAGGCCAGCAAAGATGGTAGATAAGACTCCTCCAGTCTCAGAATTTAAGGCTGTTTCAATCACAAGAGCAAAACTAGGAAGTAGTATCATCACCAAGATATGGCACAGAACAGGCCACCAATATTCTGAACGAGTTGAGCGACCAGTAAAGTCTACATAGCCCTTCCAAAACTTTTTATATGCATCAATCATATTAAAAATCCTTTTATTATTTAGTGTACTATATTTGGCTTATATTTGCAAGTTTTCAGAAAATACAGGGTGTTTTAGTGAAATAGTGTAACACAAAAACCAACCTGTTTGCACTACCCCCAAAAAGTTAGACACAAAAAATCTAACTTTTGGGGGCAGTACAGTTTGGGTTGGTCTGATTATCAGAAAGTGATTAATGTTAATTTTTTAGTATTCTGAAGGTTGACAGTGGAGGAAGAGTAGAATGAAATTACCAATAACTGGAATAAAAGATACAAAGATAAAAGCCCAATGGTAACCCGCATCTCTCAGACGGCGTATGGACAGAGATAGATTTGGAATGATAGTAAAGAAACCATAAATCTGAATTAGCGATAGAAGAGGAGCAGCTTCCTCTCCGACCATAAGTAAGAAAATTAAAGATAAGATAGCTATCAACATATTGGCAAATACAGCCCACCAATAATCTGGGCGATCTGACCGCCCAGCGAAGTCAAAAGCTCTCCGCCAAAAATCAAGATATGCATAAATCATAATAATCTCCTAAATAATTTTATTTATCTTATTATATTATAAATCACTAAATATTGCAATTTAATTTTTGTTTTTAGAAGTACATCCATCTTCACCATTGCTTAGCAGATACATCCAGGTTAGCAATCCATTGTTTTATTTTTCAAATGGTGATAAAATAAAGTGTTGAAGTTTGCGGTTTATCTGCGTGATAAATGGCAATTTCCGAATAAAAAGAGGTCTCATTTGCCTCGTAAGGAGAAATCATGTCTGAAAAGAACTTTTATATTACAACCCCTATCTACTATCCGAGCGGTAAGCTCCACATCGGGTCTGCCTATACGACCATTGCTTGTGATGTTCTGGCTCGCTACAAGCGTCTCATGGGCTATGATGTCTTTTATCTGACAGGTCTAGACGAGCATGGTCAAAAGATTCAGCAAAAAGCGGAAGAAGCTGGTATCAGTCCTCAAGCTTATGTAGATGGTATGGCAGTTGGAGTCAAGGAACTCTGGAAACTGCTGGATATTTCTTATGATAAATTTATCCGGACGACCGATGACTACCATGAAAAGGTTGTAGCCGATGTCTTTGAACGTCTCTTGGCCCAAGATGATATCTACTTGGGTGAATATTCAGGCTGGTATTCTGTATCAGATGAGGAATTCTTCACAGAAAGCCAGCTGGCTGAAGTCTTCCGTGATGAAAATGGAAAGGTAACCGGCGGAATCGCACCGTCTGGACATGAAGTGGAGTGGGTATCAGAAGAGTCTTACTTCCTCCGCCTCAGCAAGTACCAAGACCGCTTGGTAGAATTTTTCAAATCTCATCCGGACTTTATTACGCCGGATGGACGTCTCAATGAAATGCTGAAACTTTATTGAACCAGGTCTAGAAGACCTAGCCGTATCTCGGACGACCTTTACTTGGGGTGTGCCTGTGCCATCTAATCCTAAACACGTTATTTATGTCTGGATTGATGCCCTACTCAACTATGCGACAGCACTTGGCTACGGTCAAGATGATCATGCTAACTACGATAAATTCTGGAATGGAACAGTCTTCCACATGGTGGGCAAGGACATTCTGCGTTTCCACTCTATCTACTGGCCAATCCTGCTCATGATGCTGGATATTAAGCTGCCCGACCGATTGATTGCTCACGGCTGGTTTGTCATGAAAGATGGCAAGATGTCCAAGTCTAAGGGCAATGTAGTCTATCCGGAAATGCTGGTAGAACGCTATGGCTTGGATGCCCTGCGTTATTACCTCATGCGCAGCCTTCCAGTTGGTTCAGACGGAACCTTTACTCCTGAAGACTATGTAGGTCGTATCAACTACGAGTTGGCCAATGACCTTGGAAACCTGCTCAACCGTACGGTTTCTATGATTAATAAGTATTTTGATGGTCAAGTGCCAACTTATGAAGAAAATGTGACAGACTTTGATGGAGCGCTGGCTCAGGTGGCAGCTGAATCCATTGCTGACTACTACAAACACATGGACGCAGTGGACTACCCACGCGCCCTAGAAGCAGTCTGGACGCTTATCTCTCGCACCAATAAATACATCGATGAAACCGCTCCTTGGGTTCTAGCTAAGGATGAAGCTAAGGTCAAAGAACTGGCAGCAGTTATGAGTCACTTGGCAGCTAGCCTCCGCGTTGTAGCCCACATGATTGAGCCTTTCATGATGGAAACGAGCAAGGCTGTCCTCAGTCAACTTGGCTTGCCTCAAGCTGCTTCTCTGGAAAATCTAGCAATTGACCAACTCCCAGCAGGTCTGACAGTCGTAGAGAAAGGGACACCAATCTTCCCACGTCTGGATATGGAAGAAGAAATTGCCTATATCAAGGGACAAATGGAAGGCAACAAACCTGAGGTTGAAAAAGAATGGAATCCAGAAGAAGTCGAGCTCAAACTTAACCGCAAGGAAATCAAGTTTGATGACTTTGATAAGGTAGAAATCCGTGTCGCAGAAGTCAAAGAAGTGTCTAAAGTTGAAGGCTCAGATAAGCTTCTACAATTCCGCTTGGATGCAGGAGACGATGAGGACCGCCAAATCCTCTCTGGTATTGCTAAATACTATCCAAACGAACAAGAATTGGTTGGTAAGAAAGTCCAAATCGTAGCCAACCTCAAACCGCGCAAAATGATGGGCCGCATCAGTCAAGGTATGATTCTATCAGCCGAGCACGGCGACCAACTGACTCTCCTTACTGTGGATGAAAAAGTCCCAAATGGAAGTTTGATTGGATAACAAGCTTTAATAGACTGATAGGCTCTACAAAGAAAGTTTTTTAGCTTTGTTCTATATAATTTTCCCCTAGCAGGAGGCTGCTGGGGGATTTTCTGTATAAGATGATATGAAAACGCTTGACAAATGATATATATATATAATATCTATTGAAAAGTTTTAGGAGTAAAATTATGAAAATAACCAAAAGTTTAGAATTTATTTTTTTAATGCTTTTAATTGTCGTTCTCTTCCCACTGAATCCTTATTTGGCAGCTTTTCTGGCTATCATCAGTCTTGGAACAGCATTTTTGATTCGGAGGAAGTAATATAATGAAAATAGTTAAGGATTTCATAAAAAAAGTTTTGGGGGCTAAGGTTTACATATGGATTGTGGTAGCCGTTCTTGCTATCTTTTTTGTTGTTGCGAAAACTTATAATATCATTGGATATTTTCAAGGGAAAAATGCTTCAGATGAGCGAAGTCAAATCTATACTCAAATAATTCGCTTAGAGAAAGTCAACGAAAGTGTTTTTTTGGATATAGGGATTCAAAAGGTTGAAACGATTGAGAAAGATAAGAAGATTCCTGGTACCAATATCAGTATTCCACTGTCTGTTAAGAAAGCTATTATCATTCTTAATTATACGGCTAAATTTGGGATTAAGGAAGGAGTCAAGGTTAGGAAAATCTCTGAACATGAGTACGAGCTAACTATACCTAAATATGAAGTCATAGGTGTAGAGGTCTCAGATAATCCAAAAGATCGATATAAACTCTATGATATGAGTGGACAGCTGTTGAGCGGTTCAACAGAAAATATTGATACTGGAGAGCATGTTGCGAAATCTCTTAGCAATAAAGAACAAGAAGCATACATTAAACAGTATAAAAATCTTATTACAGAATCAGTAGAAGACTATTATACAAATATCGTGACTAGTATTGACTCAGAGGCTAAAGTAACTTTTAAAAATATGAATAAATAGGAATCATAACTTTTTGAGTATTATTACAGTTTAGCTGATATTGAATATATCGTTCTATCAACTGGAGAAAGCATCTTGCAGATCATTGCGAGGTGCTTTTTTATGTCCGATACCATATCGCTAGCCCTCAATTTTGTTTAAAACAAACAAATAGTCATAGCCACCCGTTTTCACGGGTGGTTATGACTATTCATCATCTGTAAATTCTAGGATGTCTCCGGGCTGGCAATCAAGGGCTTTACAGATAGCATTGAGGGTGCTAAAGCGGATAGCCTTAGCCTTGCCTGTTTTGAGGATGGAAAGGTTGGCGTTTGTGATGCCGATGATATCGGCTAGTTCTCCCAGTTTCATCTTTTTCTTGGCCAGCTGAACATCAAGATTAACGATAATCATGATAGCAGCCTCCTAGATAGTAAATTCATTTTCTTCAGCTATATCAATTCCCTTTTCCAGAATTTTCATCATCAGCCAAATAATCAGAGCGCCCAAGAGATGTGTAAAGCTCATACTGGCGTTAAAAGAGAAGGGGAGGGCAATGGGATTGCCTGATGTAGCAACCTTAACGGAAAGAAGGGTCAGAGCTAAAAAGACTTTCCATGCCCTATCAGCTAGTTGCGTGTTTGATGAATCAAAAATCTTTCCTCCAATCAAATTTTTGATGAAATTACGAGCAAGATAGATGAGATAAATAGTCAAAGAAGCTGTGAGAAGATTTATAACAAAGGCTAGAATACTCCACAAATTTGAAAAATCAACTGAGGATAGAAATTGAACATTGAGCTTTATTCCCAACCTGTCAGAAAGGCCGGTGTAAGAAATCACACTTAGGATAGTAAGAAAGACCAGAATCGCAGCATAACCAACTATGATAAGATTCAGAAGAGTAACGATATCTTTGAGCAAAGAATTATTTTTTAATTCAATCTTTTTCATGATGCTTACCTCTATCGAAAATCAGCCGGCAGTAGATTTTCTTTTCCTTTTATTCTTATTATAATCTATTTTTTTATTGTATTTCAAGAAAAAAATATCGAAAAAAACGATAAAAAAACAAAAAAATAAATTTCCTTCTATCATAAAAAGTAATTCCTTATTTTTTTTATGCTATACTGTTTTCAAATTAATTCAAGGAGGAAAAAAATGGGAATTTTTTTGATTTCTTTAAAAAAACAGTCGGAAAAATCAGGAAGTTGAGGAAGTTGTCTGTGAAGAGTACGAAGAAGTAGTAGAGGATGTCGAGCCGGTAGAAGATTATGTGGAAGCTCCGGGATGGGAAGCCATCTCAACAGAATTTGCTCGGATATATAATAATCAAGAGCCGGTAGACCATATTGAGGCCATTGTAAAATGGCGTTTTGGCGGGCCGGATCCGCTGGATGGTGTAGATGTCTATGATGCAGGTGACTCTTGGCATTTGGTTAGTTATGGCTTATCTGAGCTGTATGAAAAGCTCAGTGAATATCCAAACTATAGTGGCTATGGTTTTGAATTTACCATGCGACTGAAAAAAGGAAACTACCAAGCTAATGATGAGTTTATCAATATCGTCACGATTTTTCAGGAGTTGGCGCGCCGGACCTTTGAGACCGGAGAGGTTTATCAGCCTTTTGAGTACATTTATACTGGACAGCTTCTTGGCTTTGACCGTGAACAGGAATCTGCTTTGACAGGTTTTATCACGGTTCCGGATGTAGAAGCCCAGCCTTTGGAGACAGTCCACGGTCGGGTAGATTTTATTGAGTTGGTTGGTGTGACAGATGCAGAATTACAGCAAATCCTCAATGAAGAAGAGACTGCCCAAGGCCTCTACGCTCGCTTGAGCAGTGATCTAACAGACTATGGTCGGCAGTCGCTTGTTGGATGACGAGTTTTCTGCAACTTTTTGACAGTTTATTAGTTTTATTCTATAATGAAATTAATTATTATTTAAGGAGATAAAAATGAAAAAGATTTTTCAGCCAGCGTGGCTCTTTTAGCAGCAGTTACCTTAGCAGCATGTTCAAATAATCATTCATCCGTTACTTCTAAATCTTCAGAAAGCAAGGCTGCTTCTAGCTCAGTTAAAAAGTCTTCAAAATCAAGCAGTAAAGCAAGTAACTCAAGCAGTTCAAGTACTTCGTCAAGTGCCAATTTAGAAACGCCTGACTTTGTCTTGGTTACAGACGAAGAAATCGCTAACGCAACAACAATTGGTGACTTGAAAACCGTGTACAATAAGCTTGCGGATAATTACATCAAATATAGTGGAGAAATTAGAGAAAAACTCCCTGAGTCTGAAAGAGCAGATTTTGACAAAGAAGCGGAAGAAGGTTTGAAAGCTTTTGAGGAATCAAAACAGACTCTTAGTGATCAATTATCTCAGTATGGTTCAGATGATTTAGAAGTTCCAGCAGAAGTACGAGATCCGTTCCTGCAGAACTTAAAAGAGAAACGTGATAAACTGGTAAATGTTTTGAAAATGTCTTATATTTTTGTTTCAAACATGCCTAAAAAACAGTAACATCAGCTATTGAAATTGTTCCTGATTCCTTGGAGAAGATTTTTCCGAATTAGGTAGACTTCCGAAGCTGTATCATGGTTCATTTCAATTTATTACTAGACAATAAAACATCAGGGGCAACCTTATCGTTGCTCCTGATGTTTTATACTCTTTATTTAAATTTAAAGCCTTCATAGACCAGATCTGCTTTAGGATTGGTCTTTTTAAATTCGTTGGCTAGTTTATCCATCATCTTGACAGGGCCGCACATGAAGACCGTAGTTTTGTCATCCAAAGGATAATTCTTGAAGTCCAAATAACCAAAGACCTTGCTATCGACCAAATGAAGATCAAACTGCGGATTCTTGGCTGCATAATCTTTGAGTAGGTCTAGGTAAACAGCATTTTCTGCTCCAGTATAAGCATAGTAGAAGATGACTGGACGATTTAGATTAGGATTTTCACGGATATAGGAGATGAAGGGCGTAATGCCAATCCCACCAGCAATCCAGATTTGTTTTTCTTGCACCTGGTCAAGAATCATGTGGCCATAAGCTCGGTCAATGGTGACCTTAGTTCCCTCTTGGATCTTGTCATAAAGTTTTTTTAGTATGGTCACCAGAATTCTTGATGGTAAAGTAGACGATATTGTCATGGCCGCCAGAGATAGAGAAAAGGGTGCGGTGCTTTTTCAAATCCCTCTTGGAAAAATCTTGACGAAGGCAAACTGACCGTACTGGTAGTCTAACTTTTGACTGAGTTGGATTTTTTTAACTCCACGGTATCGTGGTTCAGGCGTTTGACCTGCATGATTTTTTTCCCAGATGGCGAAAGGCCAAACTTTGATAGAGGAAGATGATGTAAAAGCCAGAAGCTAAACCGATGATAGCATAGAATCCGACTATGAAACCTAGTAAGGTCGGTGTCAGGAGTCGACCGCCCATCAGCATATAAGCGTGAAAGAGACCAAAGATATAGGCCAGATACACAAAGCGGTGAATCCAGCGCCAAGCCTCATACTTGATGTGCTTGCCGAGATAGGCCACCAGAACAATGCTGACAAAGAGATAGATGCCGACATTCCCAAGCTGGGCTGCCAGATGAGATCCCCATAGACTGCCGCCCATGGCAACATTGTGGAGAGCGAGCAGAACGACGGAAAAGATAGCTGTAAACTTATGATAGGCGTACATCTTTTCGATGCCATGGAACCATTTTTCCAATAGGGCGTTCCGAGTCGCAAGTAAAAAGGTCAGCGAAAGGGTAGTTAAGGCCAGACCGGGTACGATAAAGTTGGTCATTCCAGCTGAAGCCCAAGCATGGATGGTCAGGATTATGCTGACAGCGATAAGGGCAATTCCTTTGATAGATTTCATGATGGTTTCCTTTCTGATTTTTATTACTACTTAGTTGTAAATAGGTTTGTTACATTCTAACAAAGAAAAAACAAGCTGTCAAGATAAGAGCTTGTTTTGTTTTTGGTATGGATAGGTCAATTCTTCCGTTAGCCAAGTTATAGAAGAGATTTGTGATTTTACTCTTGAACCTCTGCGGCAGTGTCTTCCTTTTTGTCAGTCTCAGACTGGGCGAAAGGTAGCTGCTTACTCCAGCGTGATAGGTTTTCTCGGATATCCTTGCCAATAGCAGAAGGCTTAGGCAAGCTAATGGAGTCTTTCCAGCTTTGGACACGCATATCCAGTAGAAGCTTGGACAAGCGCAGCAGCATGTCACGTTCTTGGTCTGTTAGGGATTGAGCATTTTTCAGGATATCGAGGACTTTGTTAAAGTTTTCAACATTGGACAGTTCGTCGACAGACTGGATACCAGCATCCAAAATCAGTCCGAAAAAGAGGTCGAAAAAGTCTTTAAGTTCTTCATCTGAAACGGTGCTCACCCAATTTTTAAACGTTTTGTCTATCTGCAGGCTCTCTGCATCTAGTGTATCCAGCAATAGGAATGAGTTCCCCTTGATCTTCCACGAAAAGGTATCGTGCTGGGCAAAGCCGCCGATGGCACTGCTTTTGACAATCCTAGCTTCCTTCGGTGTTTCTAGCATCATGCCGACGATAGAGTTCTGAGGCAGGTAGCGTTTCATCCTTTCAACCACAGTCTGATAGCCATCGCTTTCGATGACAGAGTGATTGAGACCAGGAGAGTCATAGCTGTAGATGGCTTCAATGCGGTCTTGGAGCGATGCTTCCATCTGACTGGCTGCATAAGAAGCTAGGTTTCCCCCTTTGGAATGGCCAGTTAGGATAAAGTTACCGGGCAGGTTTTCTAAGGCTCTCTGCAGGTAGCGGGCGGCCATTTTCTGAGCAGGGATTTGAGCCATATAGGTCATGTGGAAGTCTTCCTTCCAGCCGACGATAGAGTCGTCCGTTCCGCGAAAGACCAGGACATAGGTATCGGGCTTGATTTTGAAAATCAAGGCAGCGAATTGCTTCTGGATATCTTGGTCAATGTCATTGACATAGCCCATCAGTTTTAGATTTTTAAAGCGGGTAGATGCTGCGGCCAAATCTAGCAGTTTTAGACGATTTTTGCTGACCATCATGGAGAGGTCGCGCGGTACTTGATTGGCCAAATCCAGCAGCCGGCAGTCGCAGTAAGGGGACATGTCTTCATGCACTAGTTGGTCAAAAGGCAAGTAGGTTAGCTCTGTCAGAATTAGCAAATCCAGTTCATTGAAAGGTTTATCATAAATGCTGTCATGCTGGACTTCTTCAAGGTAAGTAAAAATATTGCTCATGTTTTATCTCCAATTTCTACTAGTTAGTATAGCATATTTTTCTGATAGAATTTCTTTTTTCCAGAAAAATCCTACCTTAGACTGAGGATGATAAACAAGCAGTCGCATTTTTTGGTATAATGTAACTAGCAAGAAATCAGGAGGGAAAGATGCATAAGATTTTACTAGTAGAAGATGATCCAGTCATCCGCCAAATGATAAAAAAAATGCTAGAACAATGGGGCTTTCAGGTGGTAGCAGTCGAAGACTTTATGGATGTGCTGACTGTCTTTGTTCGAGAGGAGCCGCATCTGGTGCTGATGGATATTGGCCTGCCCTTATTTAACGGTTATCACTGGTGCCAGGAAATCCGCAAGATTTCAACAGTGCCCATCATGTTTTTGTCTTCCCGCGATCAGTCTATGGACATTGTTATGGCTATCAATATGGGGGCAGATGACTATGTGACCAAGCCTTTTGACAACAATGTCTTTCTGGCTAAGGTTCAGGGCTTGCTGCGCCGTTCCTATGAATTTGGAAATGACCAAAGTCTCTTGGAGCACCAAGGTGTCATTCTCAATCTCAAGTCGACAGATCTGGTCTTTGATGGGAAAGTGGTGACCTTGACCAAGAACGAATTTCAGATTTTGCGGGTCCTCTTCGAGCATTCGGATGGTATCGTGGCGCGTGATGATTTGATGAAGGAACTCTGGAATAGTGATTTTTTCATCGATGACAATACCCTGTCGGTCAATGTTGCTCGCCTGCGTAAGAAGCTTGAAGAGCACGGACTGAAAAACTTCATCGAAACCAAAAAAGGAATAGGATACGGTCTCATCAATGGACATACAGGATAAATTTTTCTTTCTTAAATCTTACCTTTATTCGCGGCGATTTTTTCTAGCTCTTTTGATTCTGCTGCTAGGTTTCATTTTGATTTTTGCCTTTGTCTTTGATGCTTACCGCAGTCTGCTAGAATATGTCGCGCTTTTGCTGGCTTTTCTGTCTTTCTTGTTTATCGGAGCAGATGCTTGGACGTCCTATAAGGCTTATCGCGGCCAGAAGCTGCAGGTCGCTGCTCAGGCTCAGACTCCTCTAGAAAGCTCTTGCAGGAACGAGTGGAAGAGCTGGAGTACGAACAGAAGAATCAGCTCTTGGTTGAGCAGGAGAAATACAATGATTTGCTAGACTACTACACTCTTTGGGTTCATCAAGTCAAGACTCCTATTGCTGCCAGTTCGCTCTTGATTGGAGATTTGAAGGATAAGGAAGCTAAGTCTCAGTTGGAGCAGGAGCTCTTCAAGATCGAGTCCTACGTTCATCTGGTGCTCCAGTACCTCCGTCTGGAAAGCTTTCATGATGATCTAGTGCTGAAGCAGGAAAATCTGGCTGATTTGGTCAGGGAAGTAGTCAAGAAATACGCTCTTTTCTTTATTCAGCAAGGACTCAGCCTCAATCTTCATGATCTAGACCACATGATTGTCACTGATAAAAAGTGGTTTGTAGTGATTTTGGAGCAGGTCCTGTCCAATAGTCTTAAATACACAAAAGAAGGCAGCATAGAGATTTATTTTCACGAAGGCAGCCTCTACATTAAGGACACGGGTCTGGGCATTCAAAATGCTGATTTGCTGCGGGTTTTTGAGCGCGGTTTCTCAGGCTACAATGGTCGCCTGACCCAGCAGTCATCAGGCTTAGGTCTTTATCTGTCCAAGAAAATTGCTGACCAGCTGGGACACAAGATTGCTATAAACTCTCAAGTTGGTCAGGGAACGACGGTTTCCATCGCCTTTCCTGAGAAGAAATTGATATTTGAATAGGAGGAAGAAAGTTGCTAGTAGTGGTTTATGATAGTCTGACTGGTTTGGGCAAGAAGTTTGCTAAAAGTCTGGGGTTGCCTAGCCAGTCAGTCTGGAAAAAACTGGAGGGGCCCTGTATTTTGGTCAGCAGAAATAGCGGAGCAGGGCAGATTCCGTGGACGACCAAGCGTTTCATCAGAAAGTACAGACATCTAATCAAAGGCTTTGTCATCAATGGAAATCAGAAGCGTTATCCACGGACCTTTTGCGGGGCGACAGATAAGATAGTGGAGCAGTACGGCCTCCGTCATATTCGTAACATAGAGGGCTCTGGAACGGAAGCAGACCGACAAGCGGTCAAATACTTTTTAGAACAGTTGCAGACAGATGAAAATTCTCATAAAAGCCACTAGGTTTTGTTCTATTTTTGACGGATGCTCCTGCATGATTTTTAAAGTGACAAAATTGTAAGAATAAAACTAGCAAATGAAAGGTTAGGTTATGGTACCGGCCTTTCTTTTTTATTATCATAGAGGCAAGAAATAAGAAGGAGACAGAAAAATGAAATCAAAAGGTTTGAATGCTTTTCAGTTGAAGCTCTTCATGGCATTTCTTATGGTTTTTGACCACATCAGCCAGATACCGGGGCTGGTGCCGGACGGCTGGGATGGCGTCTTGCATGCCCTAACCCGCTGTGTCGGAGTAGCATTTGCCTTCATGGCAGTGGAAGGTTTTCTCCACACTCGCAACCGCCTGGCTTACAATATGCGGCTCTTCTTTTGGGCAGCCCTGATGCAGACAGGAAACTGTATCCTGACGCTTCTCTTTCAGGAGAAGGGCATTTACCTCACTCACAATATCTTCCTGACTTTGGCCTGCGGGGTTCTCATGCTGAGTCTTTTCTTTGGCTTTTCTGACAATGGCGGAGCTGCTAAGGAGCAGAAGCGTGGTTTGCGGCTGACGGCAGGAGTATTAGTCTTGCTGGCTGGGCTTCTCTTTAGCGAAGGCGGCATGGCTCTGCTTCCTTTCATGCTCTTGACCTACCTTTTTAGAAATCAAGTCTTTTTCAGAAACTTGTCCTATGTAGTTTGGGCGGGAATTCTCTTTGCCATGAGTATTCAAATTTATCCAACCTTGCAGGACACGTTATCAATGCTGCTCTATAATTCAGACTGGCTCTTTATCAGTGTTCTTCCTCTCTTGCACTTCTACAATGGTGAGCGAGGATCCAGCAGCAAGTGGAGCAAATATTTCTTCTATATATTCTATCCAGCCCACCTTTGGCTAATTGCTTTGATTGCCTTTTGGGTAAAATAAAGCTCATCTCATCTTACAAAAGTGTAAGATTGCACTTTAAAATGTAAGCTTAGGTTATGGCAGGGCAGTTGGTATTGAGATAAAATAGACTTATCAATTAGGAGGCAGTTTATAAATGCTGCTAAAAGCAGGGCTTTGATAGGTGCCTGCTAAACAGAAAGGAAGCAAGATGACATTATTAGACGTACAACACGTGAAAAAGATTTATAAAACCCGCTTTCAGGGCAGTCAAGTAGAGGCGCTGAAAGACATTCACTTTACGGTAGAAAAAGGCGAATATGTCGCCATCATGGGGGAGTCAGGTTCTGGGAAATCCACCCTGCTCAACATCCTAGCCATGCTGGACAAGCCGACTGAGGGCCGCGTCTTTCTCAACGGAACTGACACGGCAACCATTAAAAACAGCCAGGCTTCCAGCTTCCGCCGCGAGAAATTAGGCTTTGTATTTCAGGATTTCAATCTGCTGGATACCTTGTCGGTCAAAGACAACATTCTCCTGCCTCTGGTTCTCTCTCGTCGTCCCATTACCGAGATGATGCAAAAGCTGGTTACGACCTGCAATGAGCTGGGAATTAACAAGCTGCAAGAGAAGTTTCCTTATGAGATTTCCGGTGGTCAGAAGCAGCGGGTTGCAGTGGCTCGGGCCATTATCACAGATCCTGAGATTCTGCTGGCGGATGAGCCGACGGGAGCCTTGGATTCTAAGTCTTCGGCAGCTCTGCTGGATGTCTTTGACGACATCAATGCCCGCGGTCAGACCATTCTCATGGTAACCCACTCGACGGCAGCGGCTAGCCGGGCCAAGCGGGTGCTCTTTATCAAGGATGGGATTCTTTATAATCAAATCTTCCGCGGCGACAAGACCGAGCGGCAGATGTTCCAAGAGATTTCTGATACTCTGACAGTTATGGCAAGTGAGGTGGGCAATTATGTTCAAACTAACGAGTAAACTAGCTTTGTCAAACCTGGTTAAAAATCGCAGTTTGTATTATCCATTTGCTTTGGCGACGGTATTTGCAACAGCGATTTTGTATAGTTTTGTTTCACTGGCTCATAGCCCTAATATGGAGAGCTCTTATGGTGGTACAGCAGCTCGCATGACCTTGCAGTTTGGTATCCATGTCATTCAGATTGCCGTCCTTATTCTCATCACCTATGCCAATAGCTTTGTTATGAAAAACCGCTCCCGAGAGTTGGGAGTCTATAGTCTGCTGGGCATGGAGAAAAAGCATCTGCTAGTCATGACCTTCTTTGAACTCTGTGTCTTTTATCTGGCTACAGTTGGTCTGGGTATCTTGTCTGGCCTAGCTTTAGATAAGATGCTCTACGCAGTCCTTTGAAATTGATGGGACTGCCGGCAGTTCTTGACTCGACCTTCCAATGGCAGAACGTCGGGATGACTCTAGCTAGTCTGGGTGTCGCTTTTGCGGTGATTTTGTTGCTCAACTCTACGCGCCTTCTACGCTATAGCTCTCTTAACCTAATGAAAGAAAAGAAAGCAGGTGAGAAGAAAGGACGCTTCCTTTTGCTGCAAACCTTGCTGGGGCTCCTGCTCATGGGTGTGGCTTATTATATGGCTTTGACCGTTACCAAGCCTGTCGCTGCTATTGGCAATTTCTTTATAGCTGTGATCATGGTTATCCTAGCAACTTATCTGCTTTTTAATGCAGGTTCAATTACACTATTGCAATTTCTCAAAAAGCGTAAAGGCTACTACTATAAAACGCAGAATTTCATTTCTGTTTCCAATCTCATCTCGCGGATGCGCAAAAATGCAGCAGGATTGGCAACTATCTCCATTCTATCTACCATGCTCTTAGTGACTCTGGTTGGTACAATCAATATCTATGTTGGGGGTCAGGATTATATTACTACCTTGCATCCAAAAGATTATAATGTCAGCATTGTCTTGCCGAAATCGACTGATCAGAAGGAGGCTCTGTTGGACAAGGTCCAGCAAGTCGCTCAGGACACAGGTCTGAAGAAGCCAAGCTATACTACCTATCTCTACCAATCAGCCTTCATTATGAAATTAGCTGGTAATGATGTGACAGTTCCAATGCAAAGAGAGTTGGAGTCAGATACAAGTATCTTGACCAAGTCTGCAGGCACGATTACGGTCATTAATCGTCAGGATTATGAAAAAATGACAGGGGAAAAGATAGACCTGGCAGACGATGAAACTCTTGTCTATGGAAAAAATATTTCCTTAAATAAGGACAAGCCACTCCGAGTGAATGGTAAGGACTGGAAGATTAAGCAGCTTTTATCGTCGAATTTCACGCATGGGGAAATTCCTAATCCAAACGATGTGACCATGGAGCAGGGTCTCTATATGGTGGTCAATGATAGCAAAGAGGTTAATCTTGATGTGGATCATTACTACTACATTGGAGTTACTTCAGAGACTAAGGACAGTAAAAAGTTTGTCGAGCAAGTCCAGCTGGGGTTGAGGGACTCTTTGGATCAGGAACAGGGTCAAGATGGTAGCTTCGCAATGGCTAGTGACCGTTACAGCTCAGAAAAGAGCTATCAAGAACTTACTGGAACCTTGCTCTTCATCGGTGTCTTCCTTTCCGTTATCTTCCTCCTAGGGGCCGTTCTCGTGATTTACTATAAGCAAATCTCTGAAGGATATGAAGACCGAGATGGCTTTATCATCTTGCAAAAGGTTGGCTTAGATGAAAAGCAGACTAAAAGTACCATTCGCAAGCAGATTTTGACTGTTTTCTTCCTACCTCTCATCTTTGCTTTTCTACATGTAGCAGCAGTCTTTCATATGCTGCGCTTGATAGTTGCCCTACTGGGTGTGACCAATCTTCCTCTTTTGGTTCAGACAACACTAGCAACTTGCGGAGTCTTCCTCCTGACCTATATTCTGGTCTTTCTGCTGACTTCACGCAGCTACCGCAAGATTGTCGCCCGCTAGTAAGCTTCCCTGCCCTCTGGTCGGGGATTTTTTGATGTTTAGATTTTTACCTCTTATCTTCCTCATTTTACCGCTTGTCTAAAAAGCTGAGATTTTTCAAAAAAGACTTGCTATCATAGTTTCAGAAGTTAAGGACAGGAGAAAAGATCATGTTAGTAGAAACGAAAAATCTTAGCAAGGTTTATGGCGATAAGGTGGCAGTCAATGGTCTCGATGTTCAGATTGAGAGAGGCAGTTTCACAGCTATTTTAGGACCAAATGGCGCCGGAAAATCCACGACTATTCAGATGCTGATAGGGCTCTTGCAGCCGACGTCAGGGCAGATTTGTTATGCTGAAAAGTCTAGGCTGGGTGTGGTTTTCCAAAACAGTGTGTTGGATGCCCGGCTGACAGTTTTAGAAAATCTGACCATTAGAGCCAAGCAGTACAAGGAGATGCCGGCAGGTAGAATCGAGCGCTTGGTGTCTCAGCTGGGTTTATCAGCCTTTGTCAAGCAGCCTTATGGGACACTGTCCGGTGGTCAAAAGCGTCGGGTGGACATTGCGCGAGCCCTGCTCAATAGTCCCGACCTGCTCTTTCTTGACGAGCCTACGACAGGCCTGGACATTCAGACTCGGGAGAGTATTTGGAGTTTGCTCAAGCAAATTCAGAAAGAAGAGCAGATGACCATTGTCTTGACAACCCACTATCTCAATGAAGCTGATGACGCGGATAAGATTTATATCGTAGACCATGGTCAGGTCATTGCTCAAGGCTCTGCAGACCAGATTAAGGGAAACTATGCCCGCAATGTCTTACGAATTTTGACTCAAGATGTAGCAGGTTTAGAGAAAAGTTTTCCAAGAGGCTGTGCTTGGGAGCAAGTCAAGGAAGGGGAATTTATCCTCCAGCCTAAAACGACTCAAGAAGCTCTGACCTTATTGGCTCAGGCTAGTCCTTACATTGAACAATTTGAATTCCAACCCGGAACCATGGATGATGCCTTTATGGCACTGACAGGAAGAGAGGTACGCTAATATGCTCGCTTTGATAAAACGTAATTTTTTACTTTATTTCCGAAACCGCAGTGGAGTAATTTTGTCCCTCTTCGGAGCTATTATTCCCTTTGTGCTTTATATCGTTTTTTTGAAAAATAATTACAAAGCTCATTCCAGCCAGCTGATGGACTTGTGGCTGATTGGCGGTGTGTTGGCAGTTACAGGATTAACGACCACCTTGGCAGCTTTCTCTCGGCAGGTCGAAGACCGAGAGCGGAAGGTGACAGACGACCTCTTTATCACAGACTTGGGACCATGGGGCTTACATCTTAGTTATCTTGTCAGCTCTGTTATTATCGGCTTTGATGCAGGTCATTATGTTTGCCTTTATGCTCAGCTATTTTACGTTGGCGGATAAAATTTCCTTTGAATGGGGGACTCTTCTTTACCTGGTTCTTCTGATGCTCTTGAACAGCCTCTTAGCCACACTGATAAACGCTCTGATTGTTCAATGTTTCAAAACAGTGGATAGTCTGGGGAAATTGGCGACAGTAGTCGGAGCTATCTCCGGTTTTCTAGTGGGAACCTATATCCCCATTGGAACCTTGCCGAATATGGCGCAAAATCTAATGAAGCTTACGCCTTCTAACTACATGGCCTCTCTTTTCAGACAGGTTATCATGAAGGAAAGTCTAGCAGATACTTTTGCCAATAACAGCCAGCCGCAAGCAGCTTTCGAAAAAACAATGGGAATTCGCATTGAATGGCGGGAGCTCTTGACAAGGACAGAAACTTTCTATATAGTTGGAATAGTTTTAGTTGCAATAGCGCTTATTTGGATGGTGCAAAATATGATTGCCATCCGCCGGCTGAAACTACAATAGAATGTGAATAGGGAGCTTCCTCTTGCAAGCAAAATTTGAAATAGATCCAATCATTTCATCTCACGATCCGCTGGTTGTGGTCAAGGCAGACCAGCTAGGGGCAGAAGCCAAGGCCATCTTAGATTATTTAGATCAGTACAAGGCAGGGCCGAGTGGAGTCCTGCCTATCAAGTCGGACGATAAGCTGGTCATGCTGAAGACTGAAGATATTATCCTAGCAGACATCAACCAGACAACTCTGATGATTTACAGTAGAGAAGGCATTTACCAGACGACAGAGACCTTGACTCGCTTTCAGCAGCGGATTAGCAGCTCGAACTTTATCCAGGTTTCCCGGCATGCTGTCATCAATATTGACCATCTGGAGTCCTTGTCTGACAGTTTTTCTGGCAATATGACGGCCAAGCTGACCAATCAAATCAAGACCGAAGTCAGCCGCCGCTATGTCAAACTCTTAATGGAATATCTGGGAATCTAGGAGGTAAGTGATGAGTATAAAAAAATGTCTACACGCTATATTAATGGGCATCCAGACAGGGAGTGCAGTCTATCTGATTGTCCTTGCTCTCTCTATTCAAAAAAATCCGCCCACAACAAGTAATATCGTCAGTGTCATGGTGATGAGCGGTTTGATTGGGATCATCAGTTCAATGTTAAAAACTCTTGAAGACCGATTCCCTTTTTCAGTCTCGGTTTTACTTCACTTTGTTGCGGTCGCAGTCTTGGTATGCTGCTTCATGTTCTACAATAACTGGGGATTTTTAATTGCCAACTGGCATTTCTGGCTGGATTTTATTCTGATTTATCTCTTTGTATGGCTCTTTCTTTACCTGGATACAAATCTTAAGACCAAGAAGATTAACAGCGCCTTGGCTAAGCGCAGAAAGGAAAAAGAAGGCAAGTAACTTGCTGAAAAACGTTCTGACAAGCATATCATAAAAATAAATGGAGCTGGATCGTATCCTGCTCCTGTCTTTTTGTATCTAAAAAGAGAGTGGGACAGAAATCGGTAATTCGTTAGAATTCTATTTCGTCGTCCCACCTCCGCACAGTTGAGTAGGGCTGTAAAAGCTGATGAAATCAGCGTAGTAGAGCCCACACAACCACTGCGTCTTGCTCGACAATCCAAAGACAATTGAGAGGCTAGGACCTTTGTCCCAGCCTCTTTATGTAATATTACACTCCCAATCTGATATGAGGGAAGTGGTTGTAGAGATAGTCAAAGGTTGACTGGAGTTTTGTGTCTGTTGTTTTACCAATATTCTTAAAAGGCATTTGGTATTTCTTTTGATTGTTTCGAATAGCAACTAAGGTTGAGTTTCTGTTTGAAGCAACGAAGCCGCGCTGCATGGTGAGAATGTGGTGGTAGAGATGGACGACCTGTTTGAGATCAATCGCCTTGAAACCTCTATAGTAGGTAATGAGATGGTCTTTATAAACAGCAATTTTCAGCACATCATCGTGGAAAGAAGCTTGCTCCAGCAGGATATTGAGATTGTCCTTGGCCTCTGGATAGGCTGCGTAGATTTCTTCATAAGCAGCAATATTTTTCTTACGACTGATGATTGCAATGACGACAAAGACAACACAGAGTCCAAGCAAAAACAGAATGTAGAACATGGATGCAAGATTGTCAGATTCAAATTCAGTGATAGAGATATAGGAGCTGCTTGACATTACTGTGATGACTTCGGGATTGTCTGCTAGGAGACCGCGAACGAGGCTGCCATAATTAGAGATATATCCCTGATTTTTTTTAGGGGAGTTAGCATTAACATAGGAGCCAACGATTCGGACAGGATTTTTTTCCAGCTCGCCTTTTTTCTCTTTTTCTAAGAGCTGGGCAATCTGCTTTTCCCCTTTTTTAGCTTGCAGACCAACATATCCGTCTTGGTAGGCAACCAGCCAAACTTGGGTATTATCTTCTACTTCAATCAGAGCCTCTGGAAAAATATATGACACTTCAGCATAGACTGCTGAATCTGCTCCGGGATTGCTATTTCGGTCATAGGCAGTCTTGGTGTTGACTTTTTGGTATTGGATAAATCCCATCACTGCAGCAACTGCTAGAAAAATAAAAGTAATTACCAGTAGGGCGATGGTACCCTGGTTACGTCTTTCCTTGAGCATAGCTCAACCTCCAAAATATAGTATAAAAAAATAATTTGATTAGCAAACTATCTTTTTTGTATAGTATAACATAAATGCTTGACAAATGGCAAGAATGTGTTAAAATATGAATGAATACATAGATTAATTCATTCATAAAAGAGGCATAGAAATGGATAAAAAAAATGAGCTGCTGGCTGCGGCTAGAGAAGTCTTTGCGGAAAAAGGCTATAAGGCAGCTGGAATTTCTGATATTGCCAAGAGAAGCCATATGGCTGTCGGATCCTTTTACAAGTATTATGAGTCCAAGGAAGCTATCTTCTTGGAGGTTTATGTAGCTGAAAATAGCCGTATACGTGAGGGAATCATGCAACGCGTAGACTGGCAGGGCGAGCCCGAGGCAATCGTTGAACAGCTTTTTGCAGTCACTTTTGAATTGATTTCACCCAATAAAATTCTGGCTGAGTGGAACAAGCCAGGGATTTCTCAGATTCTGCACGATTACTATAATCAGGATTCCGGACGAGCATCCAATGCCTTTCATCAGTTTCTGATTCAGACCTTCAGCCAGCGCTTGCAGGAAGAGGGCTTTTCGCAGGAGAAAATAGCTGAGATCATGAAGGTTTATGACTTGATTTATTACATAGACATGCATGTCACAGAGCAGGATTTTTCAGGCTACTTCGATAGTCTTGAGACTTTAGTGAAATATTTTGTTAAGGGGATTTTTTCCAAATAGAGGAAATTCCTTTTCTTAAAAGCATTAGTGAATGAATTTCTAAAACTATTCATTCACAAACAAAGGAGGTGATGTCTTATGTAGTGCGAATAGGAATGGTTAGAAAGCTTTGAATGAATATTTGGAAGCGTTCATTCAAAAATAGAAAGTGAGGAAATAGAATGAACAAGCAAGGAGGATTTGCTATGAGTGGAATGGCTATTTTGGGTATCTGTCTGGTCGCGATTGGTCTTTTGACCATTGGCTACGGCGGTGTGACAGTTGGTTTTAGTTTAAGTGTGGATTTTCAGTCATTTTTAGTCGGAGGTCTCATCATTGTTCTAATCGGAGCAGCTTTGATTCCGGGCTTGCCGGCAGTTGCTAAGCTGGCGGTACTGGCTTTGACAACTTTGTCATTGCTGATTTACATTCACATGATGCCAGATTTAGAGTTTATGCTTATGCTCATCTCAGATGTTGTGGTTTTAGGCTTTGCGACCTGGTTTGCTATCCTTTTTTTAAGAAAGTAGGTAATGAAGATGATTGTAGTTTATGATTCAAATACTGGTGTCGGTAAACGTTTTGCAGAATCACTGGGCTATCCGACCCAGAGCATCAAGGAGAAACTGGAAGAGCCCTGTATTCTCATTACTCGTAATGCTGGTGCTGGGAAATTCCATGGTCTACCAAACGCTTTATCAAGAAGCATCCTGGGCTGATTAAAGGTTTTGTTAACAATGGCGATTCTGTTAAACATGGCCGGACTTTCTGCGGGGCGACTGCCTTGATTATCGAAAAATATGGGCTCCAGCATATCTGCGATATTGACTGCGGCGGTAGTTCAGAAGATGTCAAGACTGTGCAGTCATTTTTGGCGGAGTGCTAGTCTCATCAAGTTTCGCATAAATGGAGAACTCGTTTGTCTAGATTCAAGAAAATTGGGAGCTTGTTTCTGGCTCTGATTTCTGTCTTTATCCTAACGGCCTGCGTGCATGTACAGAAAAGAGCCCGAAACTTCAGATAAGACGGAAAGAAATTCTTCCAAACAAGAAGAAACAGATCAGAATCAGGTAGATGCAACTTCCAGTGCGTCACAGAAAGATTGACTTTTTGTCAAAATAGAAGAGCTTAATTTGTTCAATGATTTTTAGGTCATCTTTTGACCTGTTTTGCGTATCAATAGGAGAGAGAAGGCTTAGCATCTTCTTTCTCCTTTTTATGATAAAACCCTCTGAGCATTCCTATAGTTTTTTAATAGTCGATATGGTACAATGAATTAGTATTGTCTTTCCAGTGTTTGTCAAAAAGGCAGAAAAACATGAAAAGAACGTGTTCGACTGGCTGACCAATACGCTGTACTTTTAAACAAATTTTACTTGTGAGAAAGGAAGATTGCATGAATAAAAAACTGAGAGTATGGTTTCAGCTCATCATTCTCTGTCTAGGCGTGTTCCTGCCTTTCCTAGCCGGAACCCTTAAGGCTCAGGCGGCGGAACTCAATGATGTCATCACTGAGATGCACCTCACCACTAACTCTGGTGAGCAGCTGACCGATGGTGTGGATATCTGGCAGACCTTCCGCGTCTATGCTAAGTTTGCCCTGCCAGACAATCAAGCCCATGCAGGTGATACAACGGTGATTCATTTACCGAATGAGTTTACCTTTGGGAATTCTTCAGCTATTAAGCTCAAGGATGAAAACGGAGCCCTGGTGGCTAATGGAGTCCTGGATAGCGATGCCAAGACCATCACACTGACATACACAGACTATGTGGAGCAGAAATCCAGTGTCAGAGGCGAGTTTTTCTTCTATTCGCGGATTGACCACGAAGTTGTCACAGAGGAAAGAGATATTCCAGCTACTTTCACTGTAGGCAATAATAGGATTCCTGCCGGCAGCATTCATTATAATGGACCGCCGAAAAAGTATGAGTCCCTGCTAGAAAAAAGTGCTTTTCAGTGGGATGCTGATGCTAAGAATGAAATCCGCTACAATGTGGCCATTAACCGTAACATGGGGAGCTACAAATGTCTCTGTGACGGACAAGCTGGGTGATACAAACGCTAAGATTGTTCAAGACTCTGTACGAGTTTATAAGGTTTCTTGGCGCTGGAATAATGGAGATTGGGCGCGTGATTCGACTGAAGATGTAACAGCAGATTTCCAGTCTAAGATGACCTTTGGCGCTGAAGGTGATAGCTTGACAATCAACTTCGGAGATGTAGAAGGTTTCGGCTACCTGCTTGAGTACAAGACATTAGCTGATTATGATTTGGCTGATGGAGAAGTTGTAGGAAATAAGGCTACTATGAACTACAACAATACCGAGACAGTGTCTGTCACCAACGAGTACTCTTATCAGATTGCTGGCGGAAAGTCCGAAGGCTATAACTTCAAGGTTAAGGTTCACAAGACAGATGAGTCTAATGCTTCTCTGAGCGGTGCAGTCTTTGAAGTGGTGCGGAAAGCGACCAATAAGGTGGTTGGCACAATCACGACAGATGCGGATGGGAATGCGGAAGTTGGTAATCTTCTGCGCGACACTTATATCCTGCGTGAAACGACTGCTCCAGCAGGTTATGACCGCCTGACAGAGGATATTACGATTAGTCCGACGGATTTTGGTAAGACTTTGAACGTAGGCAGTCCGGCATCTGGAGATTCTGGAGATAGCAGATTGGTTGCAGTCAATGTGGTCAATAAGCAAATTCAAACTCCAACGGATAAACAGGTAACGTTCAGTAAGGTCAATCTAGCTGGTGAGGAAATTGCCGGTGCTCAGATTCAAATTTTCAAGGGGCGGGAAAGCAAGGGCAGTCCTGTCGCATCTTGGACTTCAGAAGCTGACAAATCTAAAGAAATTAACCTAGAGCCAGGTGTTTACACCTTCCATGAGGAAGCGGCTCCGACAGGTTATCTGGCTGTGACTGATATTGTCTTCCAAGTCAATGAAGATGGCACTGTAACAGTTCTAGACGCCAATAGCAATGCTGTAGAATATACAGATGGCAAGTTGTTCATTACTGACCAAGTGGCACCAGCTGAACCTGGTACGCCTGATAAAGCAGTTCAAGGCGGTATTAAACCAAATCAATCATCTGATTCTGATAAAGCAGCAGACGGTCAAGGAAAATCTAAAAAAGTTCTTCCTGCGACTGGCTCTGCTGAAAGCCTTGGACTAGTTCTTGCTGGTCTGGTAGTTCTGACTCTTTTAGGACTTTACCGTAAGACTCGACTGAGCAAATAAATAAAGAGAAGATAGAGCAGAATGCTTTATCTTCTTTTGTTTGCACATTTTTTGTCTAGTTTTTTTGCAGCTTACTTAGCAATTTCTTCCAGTTACTCATGCTGGGCAGCCACTTACGGAAAACCTCTTGTTTTTGTCTCAGAATCCTCTATAATAAATGGCAAATAGAAAAAGGAGACAGAAGATATGACAGATACAAAAATACAAGAGAAGCTGAAGCCAAGATTGAAGTTAGAGGATCTTCAAAAAGACGGAGACATCTATCTGGCGCTGAATCCGGACTATGTCTCAGGGGACAATGCCAAGTATATGAACATGTACAATCGTTTTGCTCGCTGGTATGATATGAGTGAGAAATGGCTTGGCGGCCTTCTCTATGGCAAGACAGTCGACAAGTTGAGAAGAGATCTGATGGCAGAATTAGAATGGAAGAACCATTTGTCAATTCTTTATGTCTCTATCGGAACAGGCCACGACCTGCGCTACATCCCTAAGAATATTGAACTGAAAAGCCTAGACTTTGTCGGGGCGGATATTTCCATAGGCATGCTGAAAAATGCCAGAAATCCTGCGCCAAGAAGACCAATCTGCAGCTCTTTCATGCTTGTGCAGAGGACCTGCCCTTTGCGGATAATAGCTTTGACATCGTTTATCATATCGGTGGGATTAATTTCTTTAGCGATAAGGCCAAGGCTATGCAGGAAATGCTGCGGGTGGCTAAGCCAGGAACTAAGATTATGATTTCAGACGAGACGGCAGACTATGTGGACCAGCAATATAAGAAGAACCACTTCAGCAAGGACTATTTTAAGGACGCTACCGTTGATTTGGGAGAAATTGAGGCCGCTATACCGGCCGGTGTCAAGGAGAAGGAGTTGAAACTCCTCTGGGACGGAAAATTTTATGTCCTGACGTTTAGGAAATAAATCAGAAGAACTGGACTTTGTTTCCGGTTTTTTTGATTCTGAATAAAAGAAACATTCGACACAGTTTAATTGTTAGAAAAATATTCCTTCATGCTAAGTGATAAAAATGTAAGTTTAAAAGCTGAAATGAAAGGTTAGATTACAGAAAGGTTATCTTTCTTTTTGCATAATAGGGGGTGCCCTTTTGATGTTCTTCAAATAGAGAAATGATTTTAGGGCTAATATCATACTTTTTTTAGAAAGGAATATTGTATGAAAAAAATAACTGCAAATTTTTTTGAAAAAAATAATTGATGTTTGTATTCTAGAATATTTAATATGAGGGATTAAAGAAAGTTTAAACTTTTTACAATAAATTGACACCGGAAATGAAATGACAGATTATATTAGAATTGCTTATGTTTGCAATCTTACAATACTGTAAGATTATAAGTTTGGAACGTAAGATTTATGTAAGATTAAAAATTTTAATATTTTGCTAGAATGAAATTAGTAATATGTTTTACTATTTCATTCAAAAATTTTTGACGGTTGATTTTAAGAATCTGATCTACAAGCAGTCAACTACATTATTTTCAAGAGGATAAATTCGATGAATTTTAAGCAAAAAAATGATAATCATTCGTTTTTCGAATAAGTCTTTTTGTAGTTTTTTTCTTGAAAAGGAGGCTTTTTATGAGGAAAAATATTGTCTTATTTAGCTACCTATCCTTGATTTGTCTTGGGTTAGGATTATCCATGAATCCTTACTTATCTTATAGTTTGTCTGCAAAAGATTATGGGATTGTTGGTGTAGTGAGTCTGCTTGAACTCTTCTATATTGTTCCTATTATAATATTATTGGCCTATTTGGCTCGCAAATGGCGAACACCTTCTGTTGCTCTTTGGCTAGCTTTTGTAGGTGGCTTATTTTTATCCAGTTTTTTTGCTATAGTTGGTGATGAGAGCATTTTTGCTTGGTTAAAGTCAACTTTTCCTAGCCACTCATTCTTTAATATCTTTAAAGATTCTTTAGTAGCCCCATTTATTGAGGAGCCAGTCAAGTTATTAGCTGTTGTTTGGGCAATATATTTTATGCCTGTGAAAAATATAAAATCTATACTGTTGCTAGGCTATGCGGCAGGGACAGGATTCGAGATTAGGGAGCAGTTCACTTTTATTGCTAAAAATTTAGATAAAGGATTGGCTTATTCCATTTCTCAGGCTCTGGGGAGAATTTTCGCAGCTTTGACTTCTCACGGGCTTTATACAACTTTAACGGCTTTTGGCTTAATACTCATGCTACTTTATTATAAGAAGAATCAATCAGTATTTTATAAAGGAATATTTTGTTTCATTTTGCCTTTTGTTTTGCATTTTCTATGGAATTTACCAAACGGTCACTTATCCTTCAGTCCCCTTATGATTGCTTTTGAAGTTTCTTTCAGTTTAGTTGTTCTTTACGAAGCTTTTCATTTTGCCAAAAAATTTGATCGAAAACAAGACTTAAACATTGGTAACAACCATTTCCTTGATTTCAGAATGGGGGTAAAGGAATGAAGAAAAGACTTATTCTTTTTATTTACTTTTTTCTAGTGATACTTGGACTAGGAGTCGTTACAGAACCTTATATCTCCTATAGTTTGTCAGGTACTGATTATGGGATAGTGGGAGTAGCTAGTTTATTAGAAATTTTCTATATTGTTCCAGTCTTTCTTTTGCTCTTTCTTTTGGCTAAAAAATGGCAGACCCCCTTGGCAGCTATTTTATTAGCACTGATAGGCGGACTTTTCCTGTCGAAGTTTCTATCTAGTACGGCTGATAGGGGACTGACTTATTTATTAGAAAGTAACTTTCCTAAGACTTCCTGGGTGAATATCATTCAGGACTCTGTTGTTGCTCCGCCTATTGAGGAGCCTGCCAAACTTCTAGCAGTAGTCTTCGCCTATTACTTTGTTCCAGTAAAAAATCTAAAATCAATATTGCTGCTGGGCTATGCTGCGGGTACAGGATTTGAAATTCAAGAACAATTTGTTTGGATTGCTAATAATGTAGACCGTGGTTTGGCTGATTCTCTATCACAAGTCATAAGCCGTTTAGTTCCGGCTTTTATGTCTCACGGGCTATATACATCTTTGCTTACTTTCGGTCTTGCATTGATATTACATTATCATAAGAAGAATCAATCTGTATTTGCTTATGGCCTATTTTGTGTTATGCTGCCTTTTGTTTTACATTTCTTGTGGAATCTGCCAGCGAATCAGACTTATTGGGGTCGGATAATTCTAGCTTTTGAGCTTGCTTTTAGTCTTTTAGTCCTCTATAAAGCCTATGGTTTAGCAAAAGATATAGATAGGCAGTCAGGTGAATTACAATTGAAAAATTCTCATCTTTTTAGAGGCCGTTATACCGGCAGGGGTTAAGGATAAGGAGTTAAAACTCCTTTGGGATGGGAAATTTTATGCCCTGACGTTTAGGAAACAAATCAGAAGAACCGGACTTTGTTTCCGGTTTTTCTATGTTATTGAGGACATTGATTGTCAGACGTAATTGGCCCTAGCAATAGTGGTCTGATTTGCAAATGAACCATATAAATCGTCCACCTTTTCTAAATGACAAAAAGGTAAACAAATGTTAAAAAAAATCTCCTTTTGTGTATAGCCATTTTTCTTATAGTATGATAAAATGTAGATGTAATGTATCTATAAATGTTCGCTTTTTAGAAAGTGGGCACTGACAAGATGGGGAAGCTCAGTTAGTATACAATTACATTGTACATTTAAAACTGAATATTGTGAGAAAGGAAAATTGCATGAACAAAAGGATTAGAGCATTGCTCCACCTTATTATTCTTTGTTTAGGAGTCATTTTGCCATCAGTTGCTCCTCTTACTCAGGTGCAAGCAGCTGAGTTTGGTGATGTTATCACTGAGATGAGCCTGAAGAATTCTTCAGGTGGTGATTTGACGCAGGGAATTGATATTTGGGAAACTTTTCGAGTTTACGCAAAGTTTGTCTTGCCGGATAACCAAGTACATCAAGGAGATACGACAAAAATCACCTTGCCTTCTGAGTATGCTTTTGGGAACTCTTCAGCTATTGAACTTAAGGACGGCTCGGATAACGTAGTGGCAAATGGATTTTTGGATTCAACCAACAAGACCATTACTTTGACCTATACAAATTATGTTGAGCAAAAGTCTGGTGTCCAAGGAGAATTCTTCTTCTATGCACGAGTTGACCATGATGTTGTGAGACAAGAAGGTGACTTGAATGGTGGATTTACCGTAGGAGGTCGGATGTTGTATCCGGGAATCGTCCATTATAATGGACCACCCAAAAGATATGACTCAAAAATTGAGAAGAGCTCTTATCAGGCAGCAGAAGACGGTAAGAACGAGGTTCATTACAATATTGCGATTAACCGCAATATGGAGCATTATACCGGAGTAACGATAACTGACAAAATTACCTCGCCTAATTTTAAAATCATGAGGGACTCAATTCGGGTCTATAAAATTGCTTGGCGCTGGAATAATGGAGATTGGGTGCGGGATTCAACAGAAGACGTGACAGCTAATTTCCAATCAAAGATTACGGAAAATGCTGCTGGTGATGGATTCACGATTGACCTTGGCGACATGGATGGTTTCGGGTATTTGCTGGACTATAAGACAAAAGCAGATTACGATCTAGTTGATGGTGAGCGTGTTTCCAATAGCGCTACCATGACCTATAATGGTGGTCAAACAACGACATCATCTGAAAATCGCTCTTATCAGATTGCTGGCGGTATTGGAGAAGGCTATGTTTTCACCATTAAGCTCCATAAGGTTAATGAAAATGGTGAGAACCTGCAAGGTGCAGAATTTGAAGTTGTTCGTGATCGGAGCGGTGCAGTTGTCGGAAAATTAACCACAGATTCTAACGGGAATGCCAACTTGGGTGACTTGTTGCGTGATGATTATACCATCCGTGAAGTGACTCCTCCTACAGGATATGATAAATTAACTGAGGAAATTAAGATTGGTTCCCAGGATTTTGGAACAGACAAATCTGTATCGCGCGAGATCGTCAATAAGAAGACGGTAACCGAGCAGGATGTAACTTTCAAAAAAGTAGATCCAAACGGGAAAGAAATTCCTGGTGCGCAACTGAAAATCTATAAAGGTGATCATGTTGATCAGGAAGAAGCTCCTGTTGCAGACTGGACTTCAGAAGAAAATACTTCTAAAGTGATAAAACTGTCTCCAGGAACCTATACACTGACTGAGGCTAACGCTCCTGCGGGTTATCAATATGTAGAAGATATCACATTTACAGTAGGTGCTAATGGTACTGTTGCTCTTGTGAAAAAAGGAGCAGAAGATACTGTTCAAGCAGCAGGGTCAATTCTGACGATTACCGACAAGGAGGACAATAGTCCTAAAGCCATTACCTTCAGTAAGGTCAACCTTGGTGGTACTGAGATTGCTGGTGCTCAAATTAAGATTTTCAAGGGCAACAAAGCGCAGGGTCAAGCAGTAGAAAGCTGGACATCGGAAGCTAACCAGTCTAAAGAAATCAATTTAGAGCCTGGTATTTACACTTTCCATGAGGAAGCAGCTCCAACTGGTTACCTGAAAGTAACTGACATCACTTTCCAAGTCAAACATGACGGAACAGTGGAAGTGACCAATGTCGGAGAGAAAGACTCCAAAGGTGAAAAACAATAAAGTTGTGACTGACGGAGCAACCTTGAAGGTAACAGACAAGGATGACGACTCAGAACGGGATGTGACGATCAAGAAAGTAGATCCAAACGGGAAAAGAAATCCCTAGGGGCGAAATTGAAACTCTACAAAGGCAGTCGAATTCGTCCTGAAGCTAAGCCTCTTGCAGAGTGGACTTCCGAAGCCAACGCATCTAAGGTAGTTAAGTTAGCTCCAGGGACCTATTCTCTGAAAGAAAGCCTTGCTCCTGCTGGATTTGTAGCTGTAGAAGATATTAAGTTCACAGTTCATTCTGATGGTACCATTACAGTTGATGCTAAAGGTGCAACAGATTCTGTTGAAGCAAATGGCTTGGTTCTTACTGTAACCGATAAAGAGGACAATAGTCTGAAAGCCATTACTTTCAGTAAAGTTAACCTTGGTGGTACTGAAATCGCCGGTGCAGAGATTAAGATCTACAAGGGCGATAAGGCAGAAGGGCAAGCAGTCGAAAGCTGGACATCTGAAGCTGGTAAGTCTAAAGAATTGAACTTGACTCCAGGTACTTATACTTTCCATGAGGAAGCAGCCCCAACAGGCTACCTCAAAGTAACAGATATTACTTTCCAAGTGAAAACTGACGGAACAGTAGAAGTAACCAATGTCGGCGAGAAAGACTCTAAGGGTGAAGACAACAAGGTCGTAACCAACGGCTCAACTGTTACAGTAACGGATAAAGACGATGATAGTCCAAAAGCCATTACTTTCAGTAAAGTTAACCTTGGCGGTACTGAAATCGCAGGTGCAGAGATTAAGATCTACAAAGGCGATAAAGCTGAAGGCCAAGCTGTAGAAAGCTGGACTTCAGAAGCTGGCAAGTCCAAAGACCTTAACTTGGCACCAGGTACTTATACCTTCCATGAGGAAGCAGCCCCAACAGGCTACCTCAAAGTAACAGACATTACTTTCCAAGTCAAAACAGACGGTACAGTGGAAGTGACCAATGTCGGCGAGAAGGACGCTAAGGGTGAAGACAACAAGGTCGTAACCAACGGCTCAACTGTTACAGTAACGGATAAAGATGATGACCTACCGCGTAAGATTACCTTCAGTAAGGTCAACCTTGGTGGAACTGAAATCGCAGAAGCTCAAATCAAGATTTACAAGGGCGATAAAGCTGAAGGTACAGCCGTAGAAAGCTGGACTTCAGAAGCTGGTAAGTCTAAAGACCTTAACTTGGCACCTGGCACTTACACCTTCCATGAGGAAGCAGCCCCAACCGGCTACCTCAAAGTAACGGACATCACCTTCCAAGTCAAGCATGACGGCACAGTAGAAGTGACCAATGTTGGTGAGAAGGACGCTAAGGGTGAATCTAACACCGTAGCGACAAATGGTTCAACTGTTACGGTGACTGACAAGGACGATGATCTCCCACGTAAGGTGACCTTCAGTAAGGTCAACCTTGGCGGAACTGAAATCGCAGGTGCTCAGATCAAGATCTATAAGGGCGATAAGGCAGAAGGCCAAGCAGTAGAAAGCTGGACTTCGGAAGCTAATCAGTCTAAGGACATCAACTTAGCCCCAGGAACCTACACCTTCCATGAGGAAGCCGCTCCAACCGGTTACCTCAAAGTAACCGACATCACATTCCAAGTGAAAACTGACGGCACAGTAGAAGTGACAAATGTTGGTGAGAAGGACTCTAAAGGTGAAGAGAACAAGGTCGTAATAAACGGCTCAACTGTTACAGTGACCGATAAGGATGATGATCTTCCACGTAAGGTAACTTTCAGTAAGGTCAACCTTGGAGGTACAGAAATCGCCGGTGCTCAGATCAAGATCTACAAGGGCGAGAAGGCAGAAGGCAATCCAGTCGAAAGCTGGACATCCGAAGCTAACAAGTCTAAGGACATCAACTTGACTCCAGTACTTACACTTTCCATGAGGAAGTCGCTCCAACCGGTTACCTCAAAGTAACGGACATCACTTTCCAAGTCAAACATGACGGCGCAGTGGAAGTGACTAGTGTAGGAGAGAAAGACTCTAAGGGTGAAGAAAACAAGGTCGTGACAAACGGCTCAACTGTTACAGTAACCGATAAGGATGATGACCTTCCACGTAAGATTACCTTCAGTAAGGTCAACCTTGGTGGCGAAGAAATCGCAGGAGCTCAAATCAAGATCTACAAGGGCGACAAGGCAGAAGGCAATCCAGTAGAAAGCTGGACTTCGGAAGCTGGTAAGTCTAAAGAACTAAACTTGGCACCAGCTACTTACACCTTCCATGAGGAAGCCGCACCAACCGGCTACCTCAAAGTAACGGACATCACCTTCCAAGTCAAGCATGACGGCACAGTGGAAGTGACAAACGTTGGCGAGAAAGACTCCAAGGGTGAAGACAACAAGGTTGTAACCGATGGTTCCAAAGTGACTGTAACCGATAAAGACGATGATCTTCCACGTAAGGTGACCTTTAGTAAGGTCAACATTGGCGGTACTGAAATTGCTGGTGCAGAGATTCAAATTTTCCAAGGCAAAGAGGCAACTGGCAATCCTGTAGCGAAATGGACTTCAGAAGCAAATACATCGCATGAGCTTGGATTAGCTCCTGGAGTATATACCTTCCATGAAGCTGCAGCCCCAACCGGTTACCTAGCTGTTACCGACATTGTGTTCCAAGTGAATCTCGATGGCACAGTAACAGTTGTAAATGCTGATGGAAATACAGTAGAATACAAGGATGGGACGTTAGTCGTAACTGACCAAACGAAACCGACTGGCCCAGACAAGGATCCGTCTAAAAAAACAGATGAACCAGATCCGAAAAAATCAAATCAAGATAAACCAATAGAAAAAGACCAAGATAAACCTGGAGATAAGGGGAAGACGAAGAAAATTCTGCCTTTCACAGGTACAGAAATCAGCTTTACGCTACTTGCTTTCGGTCTGATTCTAATAGTTGGTTGTGGGGTTTATTTTGGGATTCGTTTAAAAAAATAAAACAGAAAACAAGTGTCAATGAAAATTGACGCTTGTTTTTTTTTATGCAACTGACCATCGTTTTCTTACCGGATACCTGATGGTTAATACCACTTACTGAAAAGCCCTTGTTTTTGCCTCTGAATCTTCTATAATAGTTGTCAAAGAAGAAAGGATATTTTTACTATGTCTAAACAAATTATAGACCCGATTCAATTGCGTCACGGTGCCAAATTAACCAACCGTTTGGTGCTGTCCCCTATGTATACTTTCAGTGGCTTAGAAGGAGGATTTGTGTCTGATGATACTTTGCGATACTACGGAGCACGCTCTCAGGCAGCCAGTCTTTTGATTACTGAATTTCATTATGTCAGTCCATCAGGAGGGCCTTGTTACCAGACTGGTTACCCAGTTCAATTAGGTATTTACTCTGATGGCCACATTGAAGGGGAGAGAAAATTAGCTACTGCCCTTCAAAAAGATGGCAATAAAGCGATTTTGCAGCTTCATCATGGTGGGATAGCAGCTTCTGGCCGTGCTTTGAAGGGTGAGGAAGTATTGGCTCCCAGTGCCTTAGATTTTTCTTTCCTGCCATATCCGGTGAGAGAATTGACCGATGAAGAAATCCTTGAAATTATCAAGGATTTTGGTCGAGCAGTCAAACGTGCAGTTCAAGCTGGTTTTTCAGGAGTGGAAATCCATGGTGCCAACCACTATCTGCTGCAGCAATTCTTTTCTAGCACATCCAATGTTCGTCAGGACAGATGGGGCGGAAATTGTCCATGAGATTAGCCCTGAGCAGTTGAAAAATTCTCAATTGACACCGGGCTTGCTTGAAGTGTTCAGCCGTAAGGACTCTGGTGGGCTGCCTCCTCTACCTGGTCATGACACTATTACCCACCTTCATACTGGTAAATTTGGGGATGAGGGGCAGTAAGAATAGCCTATTCAAGATAATATTGACAGAAATTTGAAAACCCTCTGGTAAGAAAACTTCTATATCTAGAACTTTAGGAAATATATCATGAAAACCGGAAACAAATTCCGGTTTTTTTAATTCGCTTGATGAAAGAAGCCGATAGGTATCGGTGAATTTAGGCCTATTGACGCAGTTTAAGGGCAATCGAAAACCATTTTTCCCAGGTGACAAAAATGTAAGTTTAAAGGCTAAAATGAAAGGTTATCTTATGGCAGCTAGCCTGGGAATTCGGTATCCTATAAGTGTAAAGAAAAAGAAGATAACAATCTTCCAAACTAATAATCAGACTTCAAGAAGGAGGCCCGCTATGAAAAATCAATCTTTTTAACCATCGCCAAAAGTAAACCTAAAGCTCAAAAAGATTTCCAAGGAAGAAATCGAGAAGACTCGCCTAGGCTGTGCTTCCAGTCAATATTATTTCTGGCTGCAGTACAGTCACTGAGAGATTCCAGTATTCAAGGATAAGAGAAAGGTCAGTTGACTTTTCTCTGATCCGACTTGAGCACAAGATGACAAAAAAATGTAAGATTGGCAGGCAAAATGAAAAGATTAGGTTATGGAAACTTGTCTGTCTTTCCGGTATGATAGTAGTATCAAGTTAAATAAAGAAGAGGTTCGAGTATGACATTATTAGACGTACAGCACGTGAAAAAAAGATTTATAAAACCCGCTTTCAGGGCAGCCAAGTAGAGGCCTTGAAGGACATTCACTTTACGGTAGAAAAAGGCGAATATGTCGCCATCATGGGGGAGTCAGGTTCTGGGAAATCCACCCTGCTCAACATCTTAGCCATGCTGGACAAGCCGACTGAGGGCCGCGTCTTTCTCAACGGAACTGACACGGCAACCATCAAAAACAGCCAGGCTTCCAGCTTCCGCCGAGAGAAATTAGGCTTTGTCTTTCAGGATTTCAATCTGTTGGATACCCTGTCGGTCAAGGATAATATTCTTCTGCCGCTAGTCCTCTCTCGCCGTCCCATTACTGAGATGATGCAAAAGCTGGTCACGACCTGCAACGAGCTGGGGATTAACAAGCTGCAAGAGAAGTTTCCTTATGAGATTTCCGGTGGCCAGAAGCAACGGGTTGCAGTAGCTCGAGCCATCATCACAGACCCTGAGATTCTGCTGGCGGACGAGCCGACGGGAGCCTTGGATTCCAAGTCTTCAGCAGCCCTGCTGGATGTTTTTGACGACATCAATGCCCGCGGTCAAACCATTCTCATGGTGACCCACTCAACAGCAGCGGCTAGTCGCGCCAAGCGGGTGCTCTTTATCAAGGATGGGATTCTCTACAATCAAATCTTCCGTGGTGACAAGACCGAGCGGCAGATGTTCCAAGAGATTTCTGATACTCTGACAGTTATGGCAAGTGAGGTGAAGGACTAGTGTTTCGATTAGCAGCAAAATTGGCGGTATCCAATCTGATTAAGAACCGTCGTCTCTATTATCCTTTTGCACTGGCTACCTGTGTGGCTGTAGCCATTTCTTATATTTTCAACTCCTTGGCTTTTAATCCCAATCTATCCAAAATGACAGGGGCCAGCTCTGTTATCCTCGTTTTGGTCCTAGGGGTTGTTATTGTAAACATCACAGCTGGAATTATTGTCTTTTATGCCAATCAATTTGTTATGAAGAATCGCTCCAAGGAGCTGGGGCTTTATGGTATGCTAGGTCTCAATAAACGCCATCTCTTTGTTATGACTTTTATTGAGCTGCTGATTTTCGGCCTAGTGGCTGTGAGCTTAGGGTTGACTATTGGTGTTCTCTTTGACCAGCTGATTTATGCCTTTCTGCTCAAGCTTATGGGGACCAAGGTGGTTTTGGTTTCAACTTTCCAGCTACCGGTCTTGATTCTTGTTTTTATTTTCTATGGCTTTATTTTTGCAGGCTTGGTCTTTGTTAATGGTTGGCGAATTCTGCGTTTTGATTCCCTGAAGATGTCTAAGGAAAAGGCCAGCGGAGAGAAGAAGAGCCGGTTTTTACTGCCACAGACCTTTATTGGCCTGGCAGCTCTGCTCTACGGCTACTATCTGGCTCAGACTGTGCGTAATCCTATGGAGGCAATCTTCATCTTTTTTGGAGCAGTCCTCTTGGTCATTTTAGGAACCTACCTGCTCTTTAATGCTGGTATTACAGTCTTTCTGCAGCTTCTGCAAAAGAACAAAAAGTATTACTACCAGCCCAATAATATGATTTCCGTCTCAAATCTTATTTACCGTATGAAGAAAAATGCAGTGGGGCTGGCTACTATTTCCATCCTATCGACAATGGTTCTAGTGACCTTTTCTGCCGGCATGAACATCTATTCTGGCGCGGAATTTATGCAGAAACTTATGTTTCCGCATGATTTCTCTATCAATGGCGGTGTAAATGCAAAAAAAGAACAGCTGGATCAGGTCTTGACAGAGTTTGTAGCAGAGAATCAGCTGAAGGTCAAGCAACAGGAGACCTATCAGTTTTATTCAATGGGTGTCAAGAAAAAAGAGGGTAACAGCCTAGATATTTATCCTAAGGGACAATGGACTGTGTCACCCAATACCTATATCTTGATGTTTTCCAGCGAGGATTACGAAAAGCTGACAGGAAAGGATCTGTCTTTGCAGGAAAATGAGATTGCTGTCTTTAACAAGGGAGTGGATCTGGATTATAAGCAGCCTCTGCAGCTGGCTGGCCAAAACTTGACGATCAAGAAAGTCCTGTCTGAAGATTTTATCTTTCACAAGATTCCAGATGAGTATAATATCATCATTCCTAAAGGGCTGTATCTAGTAGCCAAGGATCCTAGTCAACTCTTAGCTCATCAGATGGAGCAGCAAGCTATTAATCCTGTACTCTATGGTAGTCTGGATATTGAAGCTTCAGAAGATGAAAAGGCTAAGCTGGATACAATCTATCAAAAGAAAATGACGGACTACAACCAGTCCCTGCCAGAAGGTGCCGGAGGTGTCCACGGTCAAACTGGTGTGATTGGCATACTTGAAATTAAGGGTATGCTGGGTGGTGTCTTCTTTATAGGGATTTTCCTCTCTATTGTCTTCATGATAGGAACAGTGCTGGTTATCTACTACAAGCAGATTTCCGAAGGTTACGAAGACCGTGATCGCTTCATCATCCTGCAGAAAGTCGGCTTAGACGAGCAGCAGACAAGAAAGACCATTCGTAAACAAGTACAGACTGTCTTCTTCCTGCCCCTAATCTTTGCCTTCCTTCATTTGGCTTTTGCCTATCACATGCTCAGTCTCATTTTACAGATGTTGGGCGTGCTTAACGCAAGTCTTATGTTAGTGGTGACTCTCGGTGTCTGCGCTCTATTTATTGCAGTATATGTCGGTGTCTTTCTCATCACATCTCGCAGCTATCGCAAAATTGTGGCAATGTGATAGTAGAGACAGGCATCATATAGCTTTCATTTATTTTAAAGACTTAGGCTGAGATTTCTCTCAGCCTTTCTTTTCGGTATTTTTCTGAGAAAGATTCCTAAAAGCGTGGAAATATGATAAAATAGGACGTTAATGCAATTAGGAGAGTAGAAATAGATGAATATATTTAGAAAAAAAGATGCCAGCAAGGATAGAACGGGCATGCGCCGTCATTTAAAAATTCCAGATCTGATTTTGCTTGGTATTGGTGCCATGGTAGGAACTGGGATTTTCACCATCACAGGGACTGGGGCAGCCAAATATGCTGGGCCAGCTCTGACCGTTTCGATTGTCATTTCAGCGCTTTGTGTGAGTATTTCGGCCCTTTTTTTACGCTGAGTTTGCTTCACGGATCCCGGCCAATGGCGGAGCCTACAGTTATATCTATGCGGTTCTAGGAGAATTTCCTGCTTGGTTGGCTGGCTGGCTGACCATCATGGAGTTCATGACCGCTATCTCAGGTGTTGCCTCTGGCTGGGGCTCTTATCTGAAGGGATTGCTGAGCGGCTTTGGTATCCAGCTGCCGGTAGCTCTGAATGGCACTTTCAATCCCAAAGCAGGTACTTATGTGGACTTGCTGCCCATTCTGGTCTTGGCCTTTGTTACGGGAGTTGTCCTTCTGAACTCCAAGGCAGCCCTGCGCTTCAACTCAGCTTTGGTGGTCTTGAAATTCTCAGCCTTGGCACTTTTTATCATTGCAGGATTTTTCTTCATCAAACCAGAAAATTGGTCTAACTTTGCACCTTTTGGCTTTGGAGAAATTTATGGCGGCAAGATCGGCATCATGGCTGGGGCTTCACTCATGTTCTTTGCTTTTCTGGGCTTTGAGTCCATTTCCATGGCGGTCGATGAAATCAAAGAGCCTCAAAAGAATGTTCCGCGTGGGATTGTCTTATCCTTGAGCATCGTGACCATTCTCTATATTTTGGTGACCTTGGTCTTGACTGGGGTTGTCCACTATAGCAAGCTGGATGTCTCAGATGCGGTGGCCTTTGCCCTGCGCAGCATCGGACTTGGCTGGGCAGCCAACTATATCTCTGTCGTCGCTATTTTGACTCTGATTACGGTCTGTATCTCCATGACCTATGCTCTGTCGCGGATGATTTACAGTATTGCGCGTGATGGTCTCTTGCCCCGCTCTTTCAAGAAATTGACAGAGAACAGTCGGGTGCCAAAGAATGCCACGATTTTAGTAGGGATTGCCTCAGCTGTTTGTGCAGGTATTTTCCCCTTGGCTAGCATCGCCTCTTTCCTTAATATCTGTACCTTGGCCTATCTGATTTTATTGGCACTTGCTGTCTTGAAATTGCGGAAAGATCAAGGAATGCCCAAAGCGGGAGAATTCAAAACGCCTCTAGTACCTCTGACACCGATTTTATCCATTATCATCTGCCTGTCCTTCATGACCCAGTATACTAAGGAAACCTGGCAGGCCTTTGGAATTGCTCTAGCACTGGGAAGTCTCATCTATGCCTTCTATGGCTATAGAAACTCAGAAATCGCTGTAAAAGAGAAGTAGGGTGAAGTATTGCTATTAAGCAGAAAGTAGAAAAGTATGAAAAAACTTAATCTAACCCAAAAGAGGAAAATCTGGCTCTTTGCCCTTGCTTTTATCGCCTTCATCTTACTGGCGATTGTGATCAATATCCAGCTGAATCAGCCCGAAGATATGCATGCTGAGTATGTCGGGCTTTGGAAGTCAAGGTGGCATGAGGAAAATAAAGACTGGCTCTATCCAATGAAAAATATCTGTCTTCTTATTCTGGCAGTTCTGGCTGGGTCTGGCTTGATGATTGCATTCTCTAAGAGTGAGAGATGGAAATAAGCTTCTGTAGATGTAAATAAAATCATCTTACAAAAATGTAAGATTAGCTATGATAAATGTAAGATAGAGACATGGAAAACGTGTCTCTATTTTGCTACAATTAGCTCAGAAATCCTCACAAGAAAGGTTGTGCAATTATGAAAAAAGTCCTTTTAGGTTGCTTGGGGACAGTACTGGTTTTGCTTGCTCTTTTAATAGGTTTTCTGGCCTACTTTGGTCCAGACTATGGAATTTTTCTTTTTCCACCAAGTCCGCAGGACTATGCTCGCTCGGTTGTAAAAAAGCTTGATTTCGGTCTTTATACGGGCAAAGACTGGGAAAATGAGAAAAAGAAAGCCTTAGAGAAACTTGAATCTGCCAAGACTTATCAAGATACCTATCCTGTCTTGGAAAAATTAACCAAAGAGGCTGGCGGGAAACATTCTTATTTTTTAAGTCCACAGGATAATCCCGAAAATAGTCCGGAAAGCAAAAATCAGCCTGAAGTGCAGAATCGGGAGGGTATTCTCTATTTAAAAGTTCCTGCTTTTACCGGTGATGCACAAGCGGCGAAGACTTATACCAACAAACTGTCAGCAGCTCTTAAAAAGGATGATTATCAGGCAGTTCTTGTGGATTTGAGAGATAATACCGGCGGGAATATGTATCCGATGATTGCGGGACTGTCCTCTCTTTTGCCTGATGAAGACCTCTTCCAATTCGTTTATAAAAACGGAAGCAAGAGCGCGGTTTCTCGATCAGATATTCTGAAGCAGCTTGGTCTGGAGCAGACTGATGAGAAAGCAAAGAAAGTGCCAATAGCCGTCCTTACCAATGAACGTACAGGAAGCTCAGGAGAAATGACTGTTTTAGCTTTTAAGGGACTGGAAAACGTTAAAATATTTGGTCAGCCAACGGCAAGCTATACTACGGGAAATAATTATTATCAACTGTATGATGGAGCGGTTTTGCTCTTGACTACCTCGAGTATCCTAGATCGCACGGGTAAGCTTTATGAGAATGAGGCAATTCAGCCAGATATCCAAACAGACCAGCCTTTAGAAGAGGCGGAGTCTTGGTTGAAGGGACAGATAGGAGAATAGTTCATTGAAAGCAGTCAAAGAGACTGCTTTTCTGCTATAATAAAGAGAAGAACGAGGTGACAGATGATTCGTAAAGTAAAACTAAGAGATGCTGCAGCCATTCAGCGGCTCAATGATGAGTGTCTGGGCTACGATTTCGATAGGGAAGCGACGAAGGCTCAACTGAAAAAGTTACTAGAGAATGACCAGCATTTGATTTTGGTAGTTGAAGAAGACGGTCAGGTCATAGGCTATGCTCATGCTGCTAGCTACGACTGTCTCTATTTCCCATCCTTGCTCAATCTCTTGGCTTTGGCCGTCGCTCCGGATTTTCAAGGGCAGGGACATGGCAGAGCGCTGCTGCAGGCCTTGCGTGAAAAGGGGAAAGAGGCTTGCTACACAGGAATTCGGATTAATTCAGGCATTTCCCGCTCATCAGCCCATGAATTTTACCACAGCCTTGGTTGCAGCGAAAAAGCAGACCAGAAACGATTTTATTGGGGATTTTAGAGAATTTAAGGAGAAAAAAATAGACGGTCATGAGAAAAAAGAAGATAGTGTATGTTTTATTGAGTATTCTTTTATTGGGAGCTTTAGGTCTACTCTCCTTATGGGTTATTAAAATAAATACTAAAGTTTATACTGATATACGAGAAACAAAATTTAAGAGCATTCAGCTTTTTGATAACAATAAATTCGTGTTGGTCGCTGTGGATGAGAAAAATAATCGAGCTGATATTTACTATGGCCAAAATTATGTTTCAACTATTGCTGTTCATTCTTGGCGAATTGGAGAAGTTAAAAACTCTCCACCAATTGGGAAAGAAGAATACTATAAGATAATCAGCTATGATTTAAATAGCCCTAATCTATCAAGGAAAGAACTAGACCTGTATGAATTGCCTAGAATTCAGACACAAAAGTTTAGACTCAATGAAGTCTTAAGCAGTTATTATGGTAATGGGAAAGACTATATGGCACGAGACAATCTTTACCAATATGTTAATGGAGAATATTTTGAGCAAAGTTTTTTACTGGATATTGATAATGAGGAGCTCTTTTTCAAAGATGTTGCTCAAAGAAGAAATGAGATGGCGACGAAAGATCCATATCGAAACAAAGTGAGCTTGACTCCTGGTGGACTAGGGGACAGCTTAAGTGCTCAGTTGAGAGAATACCATTTATTGCAATTGGGAGGGACTATTATTCCAGACTTAGATTCTGATAATAAAATTGATATTTCCAACACCAACTTTGCTCAGCTTTATCCAGAAGTGGCTAAGAATATGAAGGATATGACTCAACTTTATTTCCGGCCTGAGCAGTATAATCAGAAAGAATGGTTTGATAATCTTTTACACTGGTTTGCACCTAAGGGGCAGGATGTGATGGAAGTTTATGCGACAGATTCTGCAACAGGTGAGAAAACACAAATCAAGTCATTTGATGACTATTTAGCATGGCGAGAAGCCCACCCTGAGGAGGTGAAAAAATATGAGTAATAAAATTGAACGGCTAACTCAACAGCATGCTTTAGAAATTGCCAATGATTGGCATTACGAGGCACCCTATGATTTTTATGATATGAAAAATGATTTGGAAGATTATGAAGAAATGGTTTCTCCTGAAGCGCGTGGGGACTGTTATTATCAAGTCCTGAGAGAAGGAAAACTCTATGGATTTTTCTGCTTGGAGCAGAAAGGAGAGCGAACTTTGGAGCTTGGTTTGGGGATGAAGCCGGAGCACTGCGGAAAAGGTCAGGGCGCTGTATTTTTGCAGGAAATTTTGGACTTTATCATGGAAAATTTTGCGCCCCAAGTCATAAGCCTATCCGTGGCTGATTTCAATCACCGAGCCCAACAGCTTTATCTCAACATGGGCTTTGAAGTGGTGAGGCGCATCCCGCAGGAAAGCAATGGTGATATTCATCTCTTTGTGGAGATGGAGAAAAACACCTAATTTTAGACTTTGTTGCAAAGCAACAGAAAAACTTGTTGACAGTCAAGAAAAAGTCGTCCAATATATTTATGACTACTGACGGCTAGCAGGGAATTTGTCAATGATTACCAATAAACAAAAGGAGAAAACCATGACATTTGAAGAAATTTTACCGGGCCTTAAGGCCAAGAAAAAATATGTGCGTACAGGTTGGGGTGGTGCAGAGAACTACGTCCAGCTCTTCGATACGATTGAGCAGAATGGTGTAGCTCTCGAAGTGACACCTTATTTCCTCATCAATGTTTCAGGCGAGGGGGAGGGCTTCTCCATGTGGAGTCCGACTCCTTGTGATGTCCTCGCGACAGATTGGGTGGAAGTAGATGACTAAGACGGTACTGGTGACGGGAGCTAGCTCTGGCATCGGCCGAGCTCAGGCTCTGACCTTTTTGGAAAATGGCTACCGGGTTTATGGGGTGGACAAGGATGAAAACCCTGGCTTTCTCAATGAGCTTCGTTTTGTCAAGATGGATTTGACAGGTGATTTGACACCGCTCTTTACCAGCTTACCTGAGGTGGATATTCTCTGCAATACAGCAGGTATTTTGGACGATTATCGTCCCCTGCACGAGACCAGCGACGAGGACTGGGAGCAAATTTTTGCGCTAAATCTGACCGCTACCATGAAAATCACTCGCTTTTACCTGCAGAAAATGCTGGAGAAAAAGTCTGGTATCATCATTAATATGTGCTCGATTGCTAGCTTTCTGGCTGGCGGCGGCGGTGCTACCTATACAGCCTCTAAGCATGCTCTGGCTGGCCTGACCAAACAGATAGCCTTAGACTATGCGGATAAAAATATCCAAGTCTTTGGTCTGGCACCAGGCGCAGTCAAGACAAACATGACTGCCGCAGATTTTGAGCCAGGCGGATTAGCTGAATGGGTTGCTGAGGAAACGCCTATCAAGCGCTGGCTGGATCCTCAGGAAGTAGCTGATGTTAGTCTCTTTCTAGCCAGTGGCAAGGCAGCTGCTATGCAGGGTGAGATTATCAAAATCGACGGTGGTTGGAGTTTGAAGTAGCCAGTCGCAACATGAAAGTAATGAAGAAAAACAAGAGCTATGACTTAAAAGATATCAATCAGGCTGTGAAATCAGAAGAGCTAGATGATGATTTCTGTTTGTATGCCAAGGAAAATGGAGAACTGAATTTTCAGGACAGCTACTTGCCTTGTTGATACATTTGGCAATGACTTTGAGAGTTTGAAAAACCAATTAGCATTTCTTACGCTACAGTCTTCAAAGACCGTTTCTGAAAAAGATTGAAAATAGGTCCAAAAAAGCTTATAATAAAAGCTATAAAACGACAGAAAGCTTCTAGGAGGATTGATTTTGAAGAAGGTTCATTTTTTTATCATTTATGGCTGTGTCTGCTTTGTACTGATTGGCGGAACCTTTCTCTATACTTACTTTAAGCCTGGAGGCATAGCAGAAGCAATCGAGTCCCGCTTTAAGCTGTCTGCTGTAGTGGATACATCCTTGAAAAAATTCGATCATGATAGTTTCTACATGGATCGGCTGTCTGAGTCGACCTATCTAGAGGGCTACAAAAAAAGAAAAGCCAAGACGGTTAAACAACTGACTGTTTCAGATTCACCTTATTTAGCTAAGCTTTACGAAACCTATGATGATCAAGAACTAACCCATTATTTCAGCGAAGATCGTATGTACTTGGAAGAAAAGGATGGATTTGAGATCATTGATGACACCGACTCCCGGAAACATATTGATGGCTATTCGGGCATGTCCTCCTTTAAGGCTTTGCTGCAGGTCATGGTAGATAATGAGTCAGAACTGACTAAGAAAAAAGTGGACGGGGGCTATGAGTTTTCGGTGACGGCAGAAGGTGATTTGGCCTATGACCTTATCGATGCCTTCTACTATGCTTATAATGATGAACATTATGATACGACCATCGATATTGAGAAGTGTCAGGTTGCCTTTGTGGTTGACCCTAAGACTCGGACCATCCGCTCTATTGATATGACCATGGATTTGGATGAAGATACAGCCTTAGATGGAGAATTGATTTACTTCAAGCAGCGGGCTGTCTTCAAGGACTATGGCAAGGCTAAAGTTCATCTTCCAAAGAAAATCAAAGAAAAAGAAGCAAAATCAGCTGTTTAACGGCTGATTTTTTTGTGCAAAAGTTTTTTTGTTGCAGATTTTTATGGGGTTGGCTTGATTTTAAATTTTTAAAAATTACCTTTTAGTGATATAATAAAGGTGATATCCTACAGAAAAGAGATAATTGATGACAAATTACGCGATTATTTTGGCTGCGGGTAAGGGTACTCGCATGAAGTCAGATTTACCAAAAGTGCTGCATAAGGTTGCAGGAATTTCCATGTTGGAACATGTATTCCGCAGCGTCAATGCTATTAATCCAGAAAAGACCGTGACAGTTGTTGGGCACAAGGCGGAGCTAGTTGAGCAAGTCTTGGCAGGTCAGACAGACTTTGTCCGTCAGACCGAGCAGTTGGGAACTGGTCATGCCGTTATGATGGCCGAGCCTGTTTTGGAAAATCTGACAGGTCAGACGCTGGTCATTGCTGGCGACACTCCTTTGATTACAGGAGAAAGCCTGAAAAATCTGATTGACTTCCATATCAACCACAAGAATGTTGCGACTATCCTAACAGCTGAAGCAGATAATCCTTTCGGCTATGGCCGTATCGTTCGCAATCAGCACGACGAAGTCTTGAAAATTGTCGAGCAGAAGGATGCTTCTGATTTTGAACAGCAAATCAAGGAAATCAATACGGGAACTTACGTCTTTGACAATGCTCGTCTCTTTGAAGCCCTCAAAAATATCAATACCAATAATGCTCAAGGCGAATACTATATCACAGATGTGATTGGTATTTTCCGCGAAAATGGTGAAAGTCGGCGCTTATACGCTGAAAGACTTTGATGAGAGTCTGGGGGTTAATGACCGCGTGGCTCTAGCTACAGCTGAGAGTGTTATGCGCCGTCGGATTAACCAGCGGCATATGGTTAACGGTGTCAGCTTTGTCAATCCTCATGCGACCTATATCGATGTGGATGTAGAAATTGCGCCTGAAGTTCAAGTTGAAGCAAATGTGACCCTGAAAGGTCAGACTAAGATTGGGGCAGAGACTATCCTGACCAATGGTACCTACATCGTAGACTCTGTCATTGGAGAGCGGACCGTTATCACCAACTCCATGATTGAGGAGTCAAGTGTTGCGGATGGAGTGACGGTCGGACCTTACGCTCACATTCGTCCAGGTTCTAGTCTGGCCAAGGATGTCCATGTCGGCAACTTTGTAGAAGTTAAAGGATCATCAATTGGCGAAAATACCAAGGCTGGTCATTTGACCTATATTGGAAACTCTGAAGTTGGTGCTAATGTCAACTTTGGTGCGGGTACGATTACGGTTAATTATGATGGTCAGAAGAAGTACAAGACTATCATTGGTGACAATGTCTTTGTCGGTTCCAACTCGACCATTATTGCCCCAGTGGAGCTGGGTGACAACTCACTGGTCGGTGCGGGTTCTACTATTACGAAAGATGTACCAGCAGATGCCATTGCTCTGGGACGTGGCCGTCAGATTAACAAGGAAGATTATGCTAAGCGACTTCCTCATCACCCTCAAAATAAGTAGGTTTAATCATGGAATTTGAAGAAAAAACCGTCCAACGGACGGAGATTTATCAGGGACCGATTTTTAAAGTGGTTCAGGACCAGGTAGAGCTGCCAGAGGGCAAGGGTCAAGCCCAACGGGATTTGATTTTTCATAATGGGGCGGTGGCTGTAATTGCTATCACCCCGGAAAATAAGATGATTTTAGTCAAGCAGTACCGCAAGGCGATTGAAGCGACTTCTTACGAGATTCCAGCTGGCAAGCTGGAGGTAGGAGAGAATGCAGATCCCCAAGCGGCGGCCCTCCGAGAATTAGAAGAAGAGACCGGCTACACAGGACAACTGGAGTTGGTCTATGATTTCTACTCTGCAATCGGTTTTTGCAATGAGAAAATTAAGCTCTACAGCGCCAGCCATTTAACAAAGGTCGAAAACCCTCGTCCCCAAGACGAGGATGAAACATTGGAACTTTTTGAAGTCAGTCTGGAGGAGGCACACCAGTTGCTGCAAAACGGTGACATTTGTGATGCCAAGACCATCATGGCCCTTCAGTACTGGGAACAAAAAAATCTGAATAAATAGGAACGTAGATCAATGGGAAAAGCTTTATTAACAGATGAAATCATTGAGCGGGCCAACCGCGGTGAGGATATTTCGGGGCCGCCTCTCATGGATGACGAGGAAACCAAGATTCTTTCAACTAGCAGAAGCTCCTTTAGCTCGCAGCAGTCTAGCCGACAGGATACTCAGTTTGGCTATCAAAGCCCTCAAAACCGCTTTGGTTATGAAGAAGCTCGGTCTCAGCAGAGTCGTTTTGGCTATCAGACTGCTCAAAACCAAGAGGAGTTTACGGATGAGACTCTGCACATTGAGGTAGACCCGACCGTGACCAAGAGCCGTCGGATTGAAAACCAAAAGCGGAGCCTCTTTCAAGCCAAACTCAATAAGATTCTCCTTTGGGTAGTTATCCTACTGATTGGTTTGATTGCAGCTATTATTTGGTGGCCTTAAAAAACTGCTCTATTGCACTTGAAAGGAAGCCTAGCCTGTCTAAGCTTCTTTTTCATCAGATGATTTGAGGTATTATATGAAAATTGGAATTATCGCAGCCATGCCCGAGGAGTTGAAGATTCTGTTGGAGCATTTAGAAAACCCGCAGAAGCACCTACGTTTGGGCCATGTCTATCATACGGGCTCTATTGGCTACCATGAAGTGGTGTTGGTCGAAAGCGGGATTGGCAAGGTTATGTCCGCTATGAGTGTGGCTGTTTTGGTCAATGACTTTAAGGTTACAGCTGTGCTTAACACAGGCTCAGCTGGAGCAGTGGCAGAAGGCCTAGCTATCGGCGATGTGGTGGTCGCAGATCGTCTGGTCTACCATGATGTGGACGTAACGGCCTTTGGCTATGACTACGGTCAGATGGCACGGCAGCCACTCTATTTTGAAGCGAGTCGCTATCTGGTATCTGAAATGAAGAAAATTTTAGACAAGACCCATCAGAAGGCCAGAGTAGGCTTGATTGCGACAGGTGACAGCTTTGTTGCTGGTCAAGACAAGATTGACCGCATTAAGCAATATTTTCCAGATGTTTTGGCTGTCGAAATGGAAGGAGCAGCTATTGCTCAAGCTACACATTCGATTGGTCTGCCCTTTATGGTTATTCGCGCCATGAGCGATACGGCAAGTCATGATGCTAATGTCACTTTTGATGAATTCATTCTTGAAGCTGGTAAACGCTCTGCAGAGACCCTGATTCAATTTCTGAAAGAGTTGGTTTAAAGGGGGAGAAAGTATGTACAAAGAGTCTTATTTTGATGGTGGTCTCTTTCTTACATCGGTCATGTGATTTTAGCTACCTTGATTACAGTATTTACGCTGGGAATTTGTGCACCTTGGGGCATGTGTATTCTGTATAATTGGAAGATAAAACATACAGTTATTGACGGGCACCGCCTTTACTTTGACGGTACCGCTATGCAGCTTTTTGGGAATTGGATTAAGTGGTGGCTATTGACCATTGTTACCTGTGGTATTTATGGCTTTTGGCTGAAAATCAAACTGACCCAGTGGATTACCAAGCATACGCATCATGCGAATTGAGAACAAGCAGGCGAGACTTAAGTGGCTCGCTTTTCCTTTTCTTCTATCTTGCCAAAAAATCCCTTTTGATGGTATAATCAAGGAACTGCAATCAATGATAGAGGAGAAAAAATGAGTATCTTAGAAGTAAAAAATCTCAGCCACGGTTTCGGAGACCGGGCTATTTTTGAGGATGTATCTTTCCGCCTGCTTAAGGGTGAGCATATCGGCTTGGTCGGTGCCAATGGTGAGGGAAAGTCAACCTTTATGAGCATTGTGACGGGTAAAATGCTGCCGGACGAAGGTAAGGTTGAGTGGTCCAAATATGTGACGGCTGGCTATCTGGATCAGCATGCTGTTTTGGAGCAAGGCCAGTCTGTCCGCGATGTTTTGCGCACGGCCTTTGACGAGCTTTTCAAGAGCGAGGCTCGTATCAATGAAATCTATATGAACATGGCTGAGGAAGGAGCGGACGTTGATGCTCTGATGGAAGAAGTGGGCGAGCTGCAGGACCGCTTGGAGAGCCGAGATTTCTATACACTAGATGCCAAGATTGATGAGGTTGCACGGGCACTAGGTGTCATGGACTACGGTATGGAGAGTGATGTGACGGAGCTATCTGGTGGGCAGCGGACTAAGGTTCTCTTAGCTAAGCTGCTTCTGGAAAAACCGGATATCCTGCTCTTGGACGAGCCAACCAACTATCTGGATGCTGAGCACATTGACTGGCTCAAGCGCTATCTCCAAAACTATGAAAATGCCTTTGTTCTGATCTCCCACGATATTCCTTTCCTGAATGACGTGATCAATATCGTCTACCATGTAGAAAATCAGCGCTTGACTCGTTATTCTGGCGATTACTATCAGTTCCAGGAAGTCTATGAGATGAAAAAATCTCAGCTGGAAGCGGCCTACGAGCGCCAGCAGAAGGAAATTGCGGACCTCAAGGACTTTGTGGCTCGCAACAAAGCCCGCGTGGCGACCCGTAATATGGCTATGTCACGTCAGAAAGCTGGATAAGATGGACATTATTGAGCTGCAAAGTGAGAAGCCTAAGCCTTCCTTTGACTTCAAGCCTGCCCGCACACCTGGCCGTTTTATCTTCCAAGCCAATGATTTGCAGATTGGTTACGACCGACCGCTGACCCAGCCCCTTAACCTGACCTTTGAGCGCAATCAGAAGGTGGCTATCATCGGGGCAAATGGGATTGGAAAAACAACCCTGCTCAAGAGTTTGCTGGGGATTATCCCACCTATTGCAGGTCAGGTCGAACGTGGGGACTATCTAGAGCTGGGCTATTTCGAGCAGGAAGTAGAGGGCGGCAATCGTCAGACACCGCTGGAAGCAGTCTGGAACGCCTTTCCGGCTCTTAACCAAGCAGAAGTCCGAGCGGCTCTGGCCAGATGTGGTCTGACTTCCAAGCACATCGAGAGCCAGATCCAGGTCCTTTCAGGTGGAGAGCAGGCCAAGGTTCGTCTTTGCCTCCTCATGAACCGAGAAAATAATGTTCTGGTGCTGGACGAGCCGACCAACCATCTGGATGTAGATGCCAAGGAAGAGCTCAAACGAGCTCTGAAAGAATACAAGGGCAGCATTCTCATGGTCTGCCACGAGCCTGATTTCTATGAAGACTGGATGGATCAGATCTGGGATTTTAACCAGTTGACTTGATAAAATTTAAAAAAGAAAAGAGACGGTTCATTGAGAATCGTCTCTTTCTGTTACTAATAATTCAAAAATTGTTCGATTTCCTGCTTCTCAATCTGTTTGCCGTGCTGGCAGACTGGGCAGGTGAGGTAATGTTTTCTACCGTAAGGAAAGGTAGGAATCCAATAGAGTGTAAACTTTCGGCCGGTTTCAATAATGTCCCAAGGTGCGACGTTGTGGCAGTTGGCACACTCGATATTGCTTTGGGTCTGTCCTAAGTTTTTCTGATAACCTTTATATCCCCAGATAATCATATTGATTTCCCTCCTTTATTGGTTGGGCGGTCAGCTCTTATTTGCTGAAGTCATAGTCCTTGATAATCTCGATTTTTTCAATCTTGATATCTTTTTTAGGCTTGTCATTATCGTCTGTGTCTGCGGCAGCGATTTTGTCCACCACATCCATCCCTTCCAGAACTTGGCCAAATACGGTATAAGCTCCGCCGTCTAAAGTAGGATTTCCACCGTTTTTATAGGCTTCGATGATTTTAGCAGGGAAGGAATCTGTAGACATTTGGCTAGACAGGTCTTTCTTGCTTTGGTTGATGAAGAACTGACTGCCATTGGTGTCAGGGCCTGCATTAGCCATGGATAGGGCGCCACGAATATTATAGAGATATGGAGAATACTCATTTTTAAAGCCGTTTCCAGAGTCTTTAGACTTGTCTTTTCCCTTCCAGATAGACTCGCCTCCAGTGCCGTTGCCTTTAGGATCTCCGGTCTGAATCATGAATTCATTGATAACACGGTGGAATAAAACGCCATCATAGTAGCCTTCCTTGGCATGAGTTAGGAAGTTTTCAACGGCCAGTGGGGCTTGTTTTGGAAAGAGCTTGATGCGGATATCGCCTTCAGTCGTTACCAACTTGACTTCCGCTTCATCCTCTGCAACTTCTGTAGATAGCTGCGGGAAGTTGGCATTTTCGTTGGTCATGGCATCCTTGAGTTGCTCACGGAGTTTGCTGGTTTCCTCTGGGTCAGAGCTAGAGCTCACTAGCGAAGAACTGCTGGATGAGTTGGAGGAGCTAGTAGTCTCCTCTTTCTTACCTTTACCAGAGCAGCCAGCCAAGACAAGTCCTGATAAGAGGCTGATAAGAAGAATTTTTTTCATATAAAACCTTTCTCGCATTAGATTGTAAACTACTGATATTTTACTACAATTAAGCTAGTTTTTCAAACCCTCCTGTGTCAGCCAATCCAGAAGCAGATTTTTAAGTCCTGATGGCCGTATGTTTAGGCCGCAAATTGCTTCTATGTCTAACCATTCAGGTTGATAGATATTCTGGGCATGACTGCGAAGGGCTTCCTCGCCCTGAATCATTGGGGCCGATGTATGGCTGATAGTTGCATGAAAATAGGTTTCTAAGCGTTGGCCATTTCTGAAAGTAAAGGCTGGCTGCAGCTGCTTTTCAGACAAGCTCCAACCCAGCTCTTCCTGAATTTCTCGCTGAGCTGCTTGGACTGCAGTCTCACTTGACTCGGCTCCGCCGCCCGGTATCACAAAATACTCTTCTCCATTTTTCCAGCGGTGGATGAGCAGTATTTGCTTGGTTTGGGGATTGTAAAGAATGACTCCGGCTCGCATTGTCTTCCTCCTGAAATATTTTTACTGTTAATTAGAATTTCCTTTTATTCTAACACAAGAACAAGAGTTTTGCTGGGACTTGTTAAAAGTATGGTAGAGTGAACAAATTCATCTTGATGTAATTAAATTTTATCTGAAGAGAGAGCTTAATAGCAGGCGAACTTGTGCACAGAGAAATGTTATGGTAAAATAAACAGTGTAAAAATAATAAGGAGTGTTTTCCATGGAGAAAAGACTGACAAGAGATGTCAACAACAAAAAAATCGCTGGTGTATGTGCTGGTATCGCAAACTACTTTGATTTAGATCCAACCTTGGTTCGTGTTATTTGGATTCTTTTGGTCTGTGTGGCAGGTACAGGTGTCTTGGCTTACTTGATTGCTTGGGCGGTTATGCCAGAGGCTTAATAAGAATTTTGTGATAGTGAAATGAGAACTGGCTAGCCCAGTTCTTTTTGCGTGGATAAATAAGTTTTTTTGTTTCTGATCTAGATAAAAGATTTCTCATCTAAGGCTCAAATATGGTATAATAAGGGTTATGGCAACTAAGAAAAACACGAAAAAAGGCCGGACAACTCGCCGGCCGACAAAAGCAGAATTAGAAAGACAAAAAGCAATAAAGAGAATGATTGCCACCTTTGTGTTGGCTCTTATTCTTTTGTTTGCAGCGATAAAGCTGGGCGCTTTTGGGGTCACCATTTATAATATGATTCGCCTCTTGGTGGGAAGCTTAGCCTATCTGGCTATTCTGGCCAGCTTTGGCTATCTCTTTTTTTTCAAGTGGCTGCACAAGCACGAGGGGACACTTTCAGGATTTATCAGCCTTTTTTTGGGACTGGAGTTAATTTTCCAAGCTTATTTTGTCAGTGTGTTGAAGCTAGAGGGAGCAGCTGTCTTATCCACAACTCTAGGCAGGGTTTTGACTGATCTGACAGCCTTTAAGGTCAGCTCCTTCGCGGGTGGTGGCCTGCTAGGTTCTCTCCTTTACGCGCCTATCTCTTTCCTTTTTTCAAATATCGGTTCTTATTTCTTCGGTCTGCTGCTCATTCTTTTGGGCGGTCTGCTTATGAGCCCTTGGTCTATCTATGACATTTCAGAAAAGGCTATGGCAGCCTTTCAAAATTGGAGAGAGAAGCAGGAAGAAAAGCGGCAGCTCCGTTTCCTGGAGCAGGAAGAAAAAGCTGCACAGGCAGCTATGCAAGCTATTGAAGTAGAGCAAGAAGAAGCCGAAGTTGATCCTGAAACAGGAGAGATTTTAGATGATGAGGACTTGTCAGATACAGCTGTGAACTTTGACGATGCAGACTATGAGGAAGTAGGAGAGTATGACCCCCATGAGCCTCTGGACTTTGGTCGCGAAGAAGAGATGGAAGAGGCTGACGCCGATGTAGACGTAGAAGTGGACTTTACCGCAAAGGAAAGTCTGGATTACAAGTTGCCGACCATCAACCTTTTTGCGCCCGACAAGCCTAAGAATCAGTCCAAAGAAAAGCGCATCGTCCGAGACAATATCAAAATTTTGGAAGAGACCTTTGCTAGTTTTGGGATTAAGGCTGCTGTTGAGCGGGCTGAAATCGGACCTTCTGTCACTAAGTACGAGGTCAAGCCAGCTGTTGGTGTTCGGGTCAATCGGATTTCCAATCTGGCTGATGACTTGGCTCTTGCCCTAGCTGCCAAGGATGTACGGATTGAGGCACCAATTCCTGGGAAATCCCTAGTCGGGATTGAAGTACCCAACTCTGAAGTTGCGACCGTGACTTTCCGAGAGCTCTGGGAGCAGTCTAAGACGGATGCTAGTAAGCTTCTAGAAATCCCACTTGGTAAGGCTGTCAACGGATCTGTTCGCTCCTTTGACTTGGCTAAGATGCCCCATCTCTTGGTGGCTGGCTCTACTGGTTCTGGAAAATCTGTGGCCGTCAACGGTATTATTGCCAGCATTCTCATGAAAGCCAGACCGGATGAAGTCAAGTTTATGATGGTGGATCCTAAGATGGTGGAGCTGTCCGTTTATAATGACATTCCCCACTTGCTTATCCCAGTCGTGACCAATCCTCGCAAGGCTAGCCGTGCACTCCAGAAGGTTGTAGATGAGATGGAAAACCGCTATGAACTCTTCTCCAAGGTCGGTGCCCGTAACATTGCTGGCTATAATGCTAAAGTAGCCGAGTACAATGCCCAATCAGAGTACAAGCAGGTTCCCCTGCCTTTAATCGTCGTCATCGTGGACGAGCTGGCTGACCTTATGATGGTGGCCAGCAAGGAAGTGGAAGACGCTATTATCCGTTTAGGGCAAAAAGCGCGTGCGGCTGGAATTCACATGATTCTGGCTACCCAACGGCCATCTGTAGATGTTATCTCGGGTCTGATTAAGGCCAATGTGCCCTCTCGGATTGCCTTTGCTGTATCCAGCGGGACAGATAGTCGGACTATTCTGGATGAAAATGGAGCAGAAAAGCTCTTGGGTCGAGGGGATATGCTCTTTAAGCCAATTGATGAAAACCATCCGGTTCGTCTGCAGGGCTCCTTTATTTCAGATGAAGATGTGGAGCGAATCGTAGCCTTTGTCAAGAATCAAGCTGAAGCAGACTATGACGATAGCTTTGATCCGGGCGAAGTATCTGAAAGCGATATGGAGTCTGGTGGAGGTGATGATGGAGGAGATCCGCTCTTTGAGGAAGCCAAGGCCTTGGTTATTGAGACTCAGAAGGCCAGCGCTTCTATGATCCAGCGTCGACTCTCGGTTGGCTTTAACCGGGCTACTCGACTCATGGAAGAGCTAGAAGCAGCTGGTGTTATAGGTCCTGCCGAAGGAACCAAGCCGAGAAAGGTTTTGCAGACTAATTAATTCTAATTTCACTAGTCTGCTAGCAAGATAATCATTTGATAAAAACAAATCTGCCAGCAGTCAGCCGGCAGATTTTCTCTACTTACACATTGCCAAGGAAAGGAAAAAGTATGAAACTAGACACCATTCACCATATAGCCATCATTGGCCATGATTATGCCAAGACTAGGGAGTTTTATGTGGACAAGCTGGGCTTTGAGCAGCTGGATGAGCACCATCGGCCAGACAAGCAGGACATTCTCTTTAACGTACGCAAGGGAAATCTGACTCTAGAAATTTTCATCAAGGAAGAAGCTCCCAAGCGGCCAGCCTTTCCTTCTCCAGAACATACTGGTTTGCGGCATCTGGCCTTCCGAGTGACAAATGTCGAAGAAACGCTAGAGGAATTTGACCGTTTGGAGATTCCTCATACCGAGCTGCGTTATGATGACTTTGACGGCCGTAAGATGGCTTTCTTCTTTGATCCGGATGGACTGCCTTTAGAGATTCACGAATAAGACTAGGAGCATCGGAAGGACCTTTTTTCACGGCAAAAGAAGGACTTGTAAATCTCACATATGAAAACCCCATCGGCTATCTGATAACCGATGGGTCTTGTTTTACATTATTACAAAAAGAGTCCGATGACCATGGCTAGGTACATGAAGAAAGTCAGAAGAAAACCAGCCCGCCAGAAGAACTTAAAGAACTTAGGATAGTAGAAGCTCCGTTTTTTCTTTAGAAAATAGATGGTGATGGCGATAGCGAGAACTGAGAGAGCCAGGGTCAGCTGAGGCAGCAAGCTATGATAGTAGGCCTTGTCTGAAATGATATAAAATTCCACAACAAAAAGCGGAAAAGCCAGGTCCGCAAAGTTTAAACCGTATTTTCTTAATTGAAAAACTCGCATTGTAATAGTGGTTAAAATCAAAGTTAAAAAGATAAATAAAATCGAAGCAATCTTTAATAGTGTCATAAGATTATTTTTACCACAAAAAAATTCAAAAAAAGAAGATAAAAATTCCTTGCATTTAACAAAGTTTAGTGTATAATAGAAAGGTATGCGAAAAGTATACTTGTGGGAGGTAAAAATCTTTATTTACCGCCAAAACCACAAAGGAGGATTTAAAAATGGCTAAAAAAGTCGAAAAACTTGTAAAATTGCAAATCCCTGCTGGTAAAGCTACTCCAGCTCCACCAGTTGGTCCTGCGCTTGGTCAAGCCGGTATCAACATCATGGGATTCACTAAGGAGTTCAACGCTCGTACAGCTGATCAAGCTGGTATGATTATTCCAGTTGTTATCTCAGTATACGAAGACAAATCATTCACTTTCGTGACTAAGACTCCGCCAGCTGCTGTTCTTCTGAAGAAAGCTGCAGGTGTTGAAAAAGGTTCTGGTGAGCCAAACAAAACGAAAGTTGCAACAGTTACTCGTGCGCAAGTACAAGAAATTGCTGAAACTAAGATGCCAGATTTGAACGCTGCAAACATCGAGTCTGCAATGCGTATGATTGAAGGTACTGCTCGTTCTATGGGATTCACTGTTGTTGACTAATCAATAACGCTCGTCCCATTTGCCCGCATTACACTTGATCAGATTGACGAGTGACGTGGGAGATGAAAATCGATTGAACCACTTACAAGGAGAAAGATAAAATGGCTAAAAAAAGCAAACAACTTCGTGCTGCTCTTGAAAAAATCGACAGCACAAAAGCATACAGCGTAGAAGAAGCTGTAGCACTTGCAAAAGAAACTAACTTTGCAAAATTCGATGCAACTGTAGAAGTTGCTTACAACTTGAACATCGACGTTAAAAAAGCTGACCAACAAATCCGTGGCGCAATGGTATTGCCAAACGGAACTGGTAAAACTTCACGCGTTCTTGTTTTCGCACGTGGAGCAAAAGCTGAAGAAGCAAAAGCTGCTGGTGCAGACTTCGTTGGTGAAGATGACCTCGTTGCAAAAATCAACGACGGTTGGTTGGACTTTGACGTAGTAATCGCTACACCTGACATGATGGCTCTTGTAGGTCGCCTTGGACGTGTCCTTGGACCTCGTAACTTGATGCCAAACCCTAAGACTGGTACTGTAACAATGGACGTTGCAAAAGCAGTTGAAGAGTCTAAAGGTGGTAAGATTACTTACCGTGCAGACCGTGCAGGTAACGTACAAGCTATCATTGGTAAAGTTTCATTTGAAGCTGACAAGTTGGTTGAAAACTTCAAAGCTTTCAACGACACAATCCAAAAAGCAAAACCAGCTACTGCTAAAGGTACTTACGTAACTAACCTGACTATCACTACTACACAAGGTGTTGGTATCAAGGTTGATGTAAACTCACTTTAAGAATTAAATTGAACTGCCTTCGGGTAGTTCTTTTTTTGAAATAAAAATGCTGATAACGATTACAAACTCATAGAAACATGTTATAATAATATCGAATCAATTTATTTTATAACAAAAGGAGACGGTGTCATGAAAAAAGATCAGAACCAGCTAACCTGGCTGATGGTATCTCTGATTGCTTTTAATATGGTCTGGGGTCTGGGAAATGTGGTTAATAACTACTCTCAGCAGGGTATTTCGGTAATTGTTTCTTGGATTCTTATCCTAGCTATTTACTTTATTCCCTACGCCCTCATCGTGGGGCAGCTAGGCTCGACTTTTAAGGAGAGCGGAGGCGGTGTCAGTGACTGGGTGGAGAAAACCTCTACCAAGCGGCTGGCGTATTTTGCGGCCTGGACTTACTGGGTGGTGCATATTCCCTATCTAGCTCAGAAACCTCAGGGAGTTTTGATTCCGCTGGGCTGGGCTATTCAGGGGAATGGTGACTTTTTGAGCAGTCTTGATATTCATTGGATCGTTATTCTTAGCTTGCTGATTTTCGGTGCCTTTCTCTACTTGTCCACCAAGGGGCTGTCTACGCTCAAGGTGATTGGGGGCTTGGCAGGAAGTGCCATGCTCATCATGTCTTTCCTCTTCGTTCTCTTGGCGGTCGGGGCGCCTTTTATCAAACCTGACATGAAGTTTGCGACGGCCAATATGGATAAGCTCAGCACATATATTCCTAACTTTGATTTTTCTTATTTCACGACCATCTCCCTCTTGGTCTTTGCGGTCGGCGGAGCAGAAAAAATCTCTCCTTACGTTAATCAAACACGCAATCCAGCCAAGGAATTTCCAAAGGGGATGATTGTCATGGCTGTCATGGTTGGTGCATCTGCTATCCTGGGCTCTATAGCTATGGGAATGCTTTTTGACGGCAGCAATATTCCTGAAGACCTGATGCGAAATGGTGCTTATCAAGCTTTCCAAAAGCTGGGCAACTACTGGGGAGTGGGCAATGTACTAGTAGTCATCTATGCCCTGACCAATATGGTTGGACAGATTGCTGCACTGGCTTTCTCTATTGACGCGCCTCTGCAAATCATGCTCAATAATGCCGATGAAGAGTTTGTCCCAAGTTGGTTGCGCAAGCGAACATCAAAAGATGTCCTCATTAACGGTTACATTCTAACAGGGATTTTGGTTAGCTTCTTGATTATTCTGCCTATCTTTGGAATCAAAGAAATTGACGGCCTGGTCAAATGGATGACCAATCTCAATTCTATCGTTATGCCCATGCGGTATCTCTGGGTATTCCTGGCCTACATGATGTTGAACAAGGCCTGGAAGAAGTACAAGGATGCTGAGTATAAGTTTACCAAAAATCCCAAAGTTGGCTTTGCCATCGGAGCTTGGTGCTTCCTCTTTACAGCCTTTGCCTGCATTTTAGGGATGGTTCCGAAAGTAGACTTTGCCAAAGATCCAGCTGGCTGGCAATTCTCTCTCTTGACAAATATCCTGACGCCAATTGTCCTGATCAGTCTGGGTGTTATCCTGCCGCTCTTAGCTAAGCGGGAAAAGAAACAGTCGGTCAAGCAGTGAGTAGACCTTGTAAAAGATGATTGAAATATTCATTCCCAGTCCTATCTGATGATGGGGCTGGTTTTTCTGTGAAATGAGCTTGTCTGCTCTGCTATTTTGCAAAAAGGAAAAAAGAAAAAATTCAGTGATTTAACTATATAAAAATCACAAAATGTGGTAAAATAGTACAGATAAAATAAGGAGTAAAAAAATGGTAGAACCTAAGTATAAGCGTATTTTGATTAAGTTGTCGGGTGAAGCTCTTGCCGGTGAAAAAGGCGTTGGTATTGATATCCAAACTGTTCAGAAGATGGCGGAAGAAATCAAAGAAGTTCATGATTTGGGAGTTCAGATTGCTCTGGTTATCGGGGGTGGAAACCTTTGGCGGGGTGAGCCGGCAGCAGAAGCGGGTATGGATCGTGTGCAGGCCGATTATACTGGTATGTTGGGCACTGTCATGAATGCGCTGGTAATGGCGGATTCGCTCCAGCAGGTAGGTGTTGATACTCGTGTGCAGACAGCGATTGCTATGCAGCAGGTAGCTGAACCTTACATCCGAGGTCGGGCCCTTCGTCATCTGGAAAAAGGCCGTATCGTCATTTTCGGTGCAGGTATTGGTTCTCCTTATTTTTCAACTGATACAACCGCTGCCTTGCGCTCAGCAGAGATTGAAGCAGATGCGATTCTCATGGCTAAAAATGGTGTGGACGGTGTTTACAATGCTGATCCTAAGAAAGACAAAACCGCTGTTAAGTTTGATGAGCTGACCCACCGGGATGTCATCAGCAAGGGGCTGCGGATTATGGACTCAACGGCTTCGACCCTGTCTATGGACAATGACATTGACTTGGTTGTCTTTAATATGAATGAGCCAGGCAATATCAAACGCGTTGTTATCGGTGAGCAAATCGGAACAACAGTATCAAATAATTTATAAGAACGGAGATTAGAAACTAATGGCAAATGCAATTGTAGAAAGCAAAAGAAAGAATGACCCACTCGCACCAAAGTCTGGCTCGTGAATTTGGTAGCATCCGTGCAGGCCGCGCCAATGCTAGCCTTTTGGACCGCATCCATGTGGAGTACTATGGAGTAGAAACTCCGCTCAACCAGATCGCTTCGATTACGATTCCGGAAGCGCGTGTTCTCTTGGTGACACCATTTGACAAGTCTTCTATCAAGGATATTGAACGTGCGCTTAATGCTTCTGACCTTGGAATTACTCCAGCCAGTGATGGCTCTGTGATTCGTCTGGTCATTCCAGCTCTGACGGAGGAAACCCGTCGTGATTTGGCTAAAGAAGTGAAAAAGGTCGGTGAAAATGCTAAAGTTGCTATCCGTAACATCCGCCGCGATGCTATGGACGAAGCTAAGAAGCAGGAAAAAGCCAAAGAAATCACTGAAGACGAATTGAAGACCCTGGAAAAGGATATTCAAAAAGTAACGGACGATGCTGTCAAACATATCGATGAAATGACAGCAAACAAAGAAAAAGAACTTTTAGAAGTTTAACATTTTTATCAGAATCAAAACTCAGTTGGCTTTGGCTGACTGAGTTGTTTTAACATCAAAAATCCTTGCCTGGTTTGAAGAAGCAAGGTAGAAATAGGTCTATATGAATACAAATCTTGCCAGCTTCATCGTGGGTATCATCACGGATGAAAATGATCGTTTTTACTTTGTTCAAAAGGATGGTCAGGTTTACGCTCTTTCTAAGGAAGAGGGGGCGCATGAGCTGGGTCAGTCTGTCAAAGGCTTTGCCTACAGCGATATGAAGCAGAAGCTTCGCCTGACAACTCTTGAAGTTACAGCTACTCAAGACCAGTTTGGCTGGGGAACAGTAACGGAGGTCCGAAAGGATCTAGGTGTCTTTGTCGATACCGGTCTGCCGGATAAGCAAATTGTCGTGTCACTAGACATCTTGCCAGAAATCAAGGAACTCTGGCCTAAGAAAGGCGACCGCCTTTATATCCGTCTGGATGTGGACAAGAAAGATCGCATCTGGGGCCAACTGGCTTATCAAGAGGATTTCCAGCGTCTGGCCCGTCCTGCCTACAATAACATGCAAAATCAAAACTGGCCAGCCATCGTTTATCGGCTCAAGCTTTCTGGCACTTTTGTCTACCTGCCGGAGAATAATATGCTGGGCTTCATTCATCCGAGTGAGCGCTATTCAGAGCCACGTCTCGGACAGGTCTTGGACGCACGGGTGATTGGCTTCCGTGAAGTAGACCGTACTCTTAATCTTTCGCTTAAGCCTCGCTCCTTTGAAATGCTGGAAAATGATGCTCAGATGATTCTGACTTATCTGGAGAGCAATGGCGGCTTCATGACCTTGAACGACAAGTCTTCACCATACGACATCAAGGCTACCTTTGGCATTTCCAAAGGCCAGTTTAAAAAAGCTCTAGGTGGGCTGATGAAAGCTGGTAAAATCAAGCAGGATTCGACTGGAACAGAGTTGGTGTGAGGATAAAGAATCACGTATCTAGAGCTGATGCTTGGAAGGATACTGTCTTAAAGAAATGAAAGGAACCTATGAGAAAATCTTTTTACAGCTGGCTGATGACAGAACGCAATCCTAAGAGCAAGGAGTCCAAGGCTATTTTGGCGGATTTGGCTTTTCAGGATACTGCCTTTCCCAAGCATACGGATGATTTTGACGAGGTCAGTCGTTTTCTGGAGGAGCACGCAAATTTCCTTTAACTTGGGCGAGTTCGATGCTATTTGGGAAGAGTATCAGGCACATTGAGTGGATAGTGGCTAGGGATAGTCATTTTCTGCTTGCTTTGATATAATAAAGGTAATTCATTCAAAAAAATAAATTAGAGAGGTTCTTTGTTTGCAGGAACATTCAGTAGAATTGAAACTGGGCCATCCAGATGATGCTTTTCATCTCTTTGGCTCTAATGAACGCCATCTGCGCCTGATGGAACAGGAATTAAAGGTCACCATCCATGCCCGAACCGAGATTGTGCAGATTTTAGGTACGGAGACTGCCTGCGAGGAGACTCGACAGGTCATTCAGGCACTATTGGTCTTGGTCAATCGTGGCATGACCATCGGTACTCCCGATGTTGTGACAGCCATTACCATGGTCAAAAATGACGAAATTGATAAGTTTGTAGCTCTTTACGAAGAAGAAATTATCAAGGACAGCTATGGCAAGCCGATTCGGGTCAAGACACTAGGTCAGAAAATCTATGTGGACAGTGTTAAAAATCACGATATCGTCTTTGGTATCGGGCCAGCCGGAACAGGGAAGACCTTTCTGGCGGTGACTTTGGCGGTGACAGCTCTCAAACGTGGGCAGGTTAAGCGAATCATTCTGACACGGCCAGCTGTGGAAGCTGGTGAGAGTTTGGGATTTCTGCCTGGTGACCTTAAGGAAAAGGTGGATCCTTATCTGCGTCCGGTCTATGATGCCTTGTATCAGATTTTGGGCAAGGACCAGACAACGCGCCTTATGGAGCGAGAAATCATTGAGATTGCTCCCCTAGCCTATATGCGGGGGCGGACTTTGGATGATGCTTTGTAATTCTGGACGAGGCACAGAATACCACCATCATGCAGATGAAGATGTTTCTGACACGCCTCGGTTTCCAGTCCAAGATGATTGTCAATGGAGACATCAGCCAGATTGACCTGCCTCGCAATGTTAAATCAGGACTCATTGATGCTCAGGAGAAATTGAAGAACATCTCCCAGATCGATTTTGTGCATTTCTCAGCTAAGGATGTCGTTCGTCATCCAGTGGTGGCGGAGATTATCCGAGCTTATGAACCAACTCCTGTTAGAGAGGCTGCAACTGAGCCAGAAGAAATGGAATAAGAGAACTAAATATCAGTTCACATCGGCCATGATATAGAATTTTTAAGGTTTATAAAATGATTAAAAGTGATTATCAGGAAAGATAGAATTTTAAAAAGAGGTAGAAGATGGATTGGTATGATTACATGATTAACGCTTCTAGGCAATCAAGATTTAACGCCAGTCATTGGTTTCGTTACCTTAGAAAGGTTATTTTTGAAGATAGTTCTTATTTGACTGACAAAGATGTGGAACGTTTGTTGTTTTCAAAAGAGTTGACAGATTTTCAAAAGGTTAGTCTGAAATATGCTCTACAAGAACACACTCCCACGCATGAGTATGTGGTTTCTTTAAACAAACCTGCTAAGTTAACAAATGTTCAAGAGCTGATGGAGAAATACAAGCATGGATAAAATGAAACCAGTTTTTGAAGCCTTAAATCAAGAATTGGCCCAAGCCAACCTTACTTTGACTATTATCTGTGTTGGGGGCTATGTATTGGAACATCATGGCTTGCGAGCAACCCAAGATGTAGATGCTTTTTATCAAGAAAACCAAAAAATAAATGAGATTATTGCGAGAGTTGGACGACAATTTAATCTCAATACTTATGATGAACTTTGGCTCAATAATAATGTAGCGAGTATGAACAAGCAACCTGCGGTTGACTTATGTGAGACCTTATATACTTTTAGTCATTTAACGGTTTAATGGTTCCTATTGAATATGTTTTAGGGATGAAAATGATCAGCATTAGAGAACAGGATTTGAAAGACATCGGAGCTATTATCAAATACAAAGATTTTCATTCCCCATTCAAGACCTTTGAGGATCTAAGGAAGTTAGGCTTTGATACGATTGATTTTTCTGTTCTTTTAGAAGGTTTTAGTCATGCCTATGGTATGGAATGGCTAGAGGAATTTTTCAAAGAAAATCAGGAAAAGCTAAAGGGGTATTACTAAAGAAAGCTTTGATTTTTATCTAATAGCATACGAAAAGAGCAGATTTATTTCTGCTCTTTTTGTGAGATTAATTTTAAAGTTGAAATAATCAACTAAACGAGTTCGTCAATAGATGTGTAGTCCTTGTTGAGGCCTTCTGCAACTGGCTGGCTGGTTATATGACCTTGGTAAGTCGTTACACCTTGGCGCAGGCCTTGGTCATCTGCAATGGCTTGTTTGAAGCCTTTTCCTGCCAAGGCTTCAACATAAGGAAGGGTAACATTGGTCAAGGCGATGGTAGAAGTGCGGGCTACGGCACCAGGGATATTCGCAACTGCATAGTGGAGGACACCATGTTTTTCATAGACAGGCTCGGTGTGAGTCGTCACGCGGTCGGCTGTTTCAATGACACCGCCTTGGTCAACGGCTACGTCTACAATGACAGAGCCTGGACGCATTTGCTTAACCATATCATCTGTCACCAGTTTTGGAGCCTTAGCACCAGGAATGAGGACGGCACCGATCACGACATCTGCCTCTCGAACGCTAGCTTCGATATTGAAAGGATTAGACATGAGGGTTTGTATTTGATGGCCAAAGACATCTTCTAGGACAGACAGACGCTTAGCGCTGATATCCAGAATAGTCACTTGAGCACCCAGTCCTAGAGCGATACGAGCGGCATGAGTTCCCACGACACCGCCACCGATGATGGTAACTTTTCCTTTTGGAACGCCTGGTACACCACCGAGAAGTACGCCAGATCCGCCTTCACGCTTAGTCAGGAAGTGGGCTCCGATTTGGACTGCCATCCGTCCAGCGACCTCACTCATAGGTACCAAGAGTGGCAGTTGTCCATCTTGATCGCGGACAGTTTCGTAGGCCAGACCAGTTGTCTTAGCACTAGTCATAGCATCTGCTAGCTCAGGAGCGGCAGCCATGTGCAGGTAGGTAAAGAGTAAGAGGTCATCGCGGAGGAATCCATATTCAGCTGCCAGAGGTTCTTTGACCTTGACCACTAGCTCAGCTGCCCAAGCTTCTGCAGCAGTAGGGACGATTTTTGCACCTTGCTTTTGGTAGTCTGCATCTGTAAAACCAGATCCCAGCCCAGCATTTGTCTCAATCAGAACTTCATGGCCTTTACCAACGAGGCTGTGAACACCAGCTGGTGTCAGAGCGACACGATTTTCATTGTTTTTGATTTCTTTTGGAATACCGATTAACATAAAAAATATGCTCCTTTTTTAAGATGTTTTTATTGTATATGAAAACGCTTTAAAAATCAAGAAAAAATCGGAGAGGTTTGCTTTCATTAGTGAATTGTGCTATTCTGTTAAGAAAAAATAGGAGGCTCTGATGGAAATATCTATGTCAAGCTGGCTCATCATGCTAGACTGGAAACTGAGCGGCTGATTCTGCGTCCGGTGACCTTGGACGATGCCCCGGCGATGTTTGAGTACGCTTCGGATGAGGAAAATACTCGCTATACCTTTGAGACAAATAAAAGCCTGGAAGAAACACGCAATAATATCGCTCTCTTTTATCTGGCCAATCCTCTGGGGCGCTGGGGAATAGAAGTGAAGGAGAGCGGCAAATTCATCGGGACTATTGACCTGCATAAGATCAGGCTGGACTTGAAAACGGCGGCTATCGGATACGTAATCAATAAAAAATACTGGAATCTGGGTTATACGACAGAGGCCAATCGCGCAGTCATCAAGCTGGCTTTTGAGGAAATCGGGATGAACAAACTTGTAGCGCTGCACGATGTGGATAATCCAGCATCTGGCCGGGTTATGGTCAAGTCTGGTATGAAATATTCCCACGAAGAGCCTTACGCATCACTAGACAAGCATGAGCAAGGCCGCATTGTGACACGGGTTCATTACTATCTGACTAGGGAAGATTATTTTGCAAAAAAATGAGAAAGGATATTGACAAGCACCTATCTACATGATATATTAGATAGGTACGCTGATTTAGCTCAGTTGGCAGAGCGCATCCATGGTAAGGATGAGGTCGCCGGTTCGATCCCGGCAATTAGCATTATATAAGATTAAAAACCCTTGATTTACAAGGGTTTTCGTTATATCCGACCAAATTTCGCCCAAAAAGTTTATAGAAGAATATTAAAACTATAAAATAAAACAATTTATTTACTTTCATTGATTTAAACGTGATGTTTTTGTCAGCAATTAGCATCTTGTAGGACAAGGTTGGGTTTTCCCAGCCTTTTCTTTTGGCCAATGATAGCAGGTAGTGAAAGGCAAAGTTTCGGGAAGGTATAAAATAAGAATAGCTGCTTTTGTCTTTGCGGTGAGAGGTTGATAAATCTGCTCTGCTATTTTCCAAAACCCTGCCCTCGGCTCCCTAAAGTGAGTCAAAATATGATATAATAAGGTAATACTAGCAAAGCGGGTAAGATATGTATATCGAAATGGTAGATGAGACGGGTCAGGTTTCAGAAGAGATTCTTAAACAGACCCAGGAAATTTTGGAGTTTGCGGCCCAGAAAACGGGCAAGGAAAATAAGGAAATGGCTGTGACTTTTGTTAGCAACGAGCGCAGTCATGAACTCAACTTGGAATATAGAGATACGGATCGGCCGACGGATGTGATTAGCTTGGAGTATAAGCCTGAGCTGGACATCGCTGTTGACGAGGAAGATTTGCTGGACCATCCTGAGCTAGCTGAGATGTTGGAGGATTTTGACGCCTATATCGGCGAGCTGTTCATTTCAGTGGACAAGGCGCGTGAGCAGGCTGAAGAATACGGCCACAGCTTTGAGCGGGAGATGGGCTTTTTGGCAGTGCATGGTTTTCTGCATATCAACGGCTATGATCACTATACGCCGGAAGAAGAAGCAGAAATGTTTGGATTACAGGAAGAAATTTTAACTGCTTATGGACTCACAAGGAAATAACAAACGCAAATGGAAAAACCGAGATGTGGTCTCGAGTCTGGAATTTGCTTTAACCGGTATTTTTACAGCCTTTAAAGAGGAGCGCAATTTGCGCAAGCATGTCCTTTCGGCTTTGGCAGTGATAGTTGCGGGACTGATTTTTGACTTGTCCGCGATAGAATGGCTCTTTCTCTTTTTGAGCATTTTTCTGGTCATTGCCTTTGAAATAGTCAATTCTGCCATTGAAAATGTCGTGGATTTGGCCAGTGATTACCACTTTTCTATGCGGGCCAAGAATGCTAAGGATATGGCGGCGGGAGCTGTTCTAGTTGTGTCTGGCTTTGCTGTTGTGACGGGGCTGATTATTTTTGTTCCCAAGATTTGGGATTGGATTTTTTAAAGATTTGAAAATCGGGGGAGACTGCCGATTTTCTGCTGTTTTAATGGAAATAATAGAGGTAAAATAATGACTTTTAAATCAGGTTTTGTAGCTATTTTAGGACGTCCTAATGTTGGGAAATCAACCTTTTTGAATCATGTTATGGGGCAAAAGATTGCCATCATGAGCGATAAGGCTCAGACCACACGCAATAAAATTATGGGAATTTACACGACGGATAAGGAGCAGATTGTCTTTATCGACACGCCGGGAATCCACAAGCCCAAGACGGCTCTAGGCGATTTTATGGTGGAAGCGGCCTACAGCACCCTGCGTGAGGTGGATACTGTCCTCTTCATGGTGCCGGCTGATGAGCCGCGTGGCAAGGGCGATGACATGATTATCGAGCGCCTGAAAGCGGCTAAGGTGCCAGTTATTTTGGTGGTTAATAAGATTGATAAAGTTCATCCGGATCAGCTTTTAGCGCAAATTGATGATTTCCGTCAGCAGATGGACTTCAAAGAAATCGTGCCGATTTCAGCCCTGCAGGGCAATAATGTTTCACGTCTGGTTGACATCCTCAGTGAGAATTTGGAGAAAGGCTTCCAGTATTTCCCAGAAGATCAGATTACTGACCATCCAGAGCGCTTTCTGGTGTCAGAAATGATTCGGGAGAAGGTTTTGATGCTGACGAGGGAGGAAATTCCCCACTCTGTTGCTGTGGTCGTTGATAGCATGAAGCGAGACGAGGAGACGGACAAGGTCCATATCCGAGCGACTATCATGGTGGAGCGGGACAGCCAAAAAGGTATTATCATCGGTAAAGGTGGCTCCATGCTGAAGAAAAATCGGATCTATGGCTCGGCGCGATATCGAGCTCATGCTGGGGGACAAGGTCTTCCTAGAAACTTGGGTCAAGGTCAAGAAAAAAACTGGCGGGACAAGAAGCTGGACTTGGCGGATTTTTGGGTATAATAAGAAGGAGTATTGAGTCTCTAAGGAAGCTAGGAAAAATTATTTTTAAAATAGCAGTGAAAGAGAGTATAACAATTTGTTATCTCTTTTTACTACAAACGAGAGATGGTCTACATTTTTTCCACCAGAAAGATACTAAAATAAGAATTGGAAATAGAATATATATGTCAAAATTAAAATCGCAACTTCCTCTTTTTCAGAAAAATGATGTTAATATTTCTAGCGATGTCAACACAGTTTGGTCTATTGCGAATACACTTCGAGGAGCTTATCGCGCAGATAAATATCGTGATGTGATTATTCCCATGTTTGTATTAGCTAGATTGGAAGCAGCTCTACTACCAACCAAGGATCAAGTGATTGCAGCCTACAAGAAAGACAAAAAAACACCGGAACAGATTCTTGAAGATATATCAGGATATAAATACTATAATACAAGCCCTTTTACTCTTGAAAATTTGCAAAATGATCCTGATGCAATCGAAGAAAACTTTCTCGCTTATTTAGATGGTTATTCCAAACGAGTAAAGGACATTATTGAAAACCTTAAGTTTAAGGAGCAGGTCCATACCTTGGCACAGACAGGACGCCTATTCACTGTCATTAAGAAATTCTCCAAAATTGATCTATCCCCGAGTACAGTGGATTCTATGCGAATGGGCTATATGTTTGAAGACATCATTCGCCGTTTCTCCGAAAATGAGGAAGCAGGATCTCACTATACACCTCGGGAGGTCATTGCTTTGATGGTCAACTTACTGCTCGTTGAAGCAGATGAGGAACTGTTTGTAGATAAGAGAATAGTAAAAATTCTAGACATGGCTGCTGGTACGGGAGGCATGCTGGCTACAGCCAAAAGTTATATTCGTCGTTTGAATTCTGAAGTAAATGTTCTTCTCTTTGGTCAGGAATATCTCTCAGAAACTTATGGTATCGGAAGGGCAGATATGCTGATTCGGCAGGAAAATTCTGACTACTTTGTGAAGACAGATACTCTTAAAGATGGTGATCCCTTTGCGGACAAAAAGATGAATTTTGTCATTGCCAATCCTCCCTTTGGCCAGTCTTGGGGAGGAAAGGACGCAGATGATGGTGTAGAACAGGCTGTCAAAAAAGATCAAGAACTCTTTGAGGCAACCGATGGCAGACAAGGTCGGTTTGTCAATACTCCGGCAACAGGTGATGCTCAGCTGCTTTTCCACTTGCATGGCTTGGCTAAACTAGAAAAAAATGGACGTGCAGCTATTATTTCTAACGGGTCTCCGCTTTTTTCAGGTGGAACAACATCTGGAGAAAGTCAGATTAGGCGTTATATCTTAGAGAATGACTTGCTAGAAGCTATCATCGCACTCCCTGGTCAGTTTTTCTACAATACAGGAATTGGCATCTATATTTGGATCTATAATAAAAATAAAGCTCCTAAGCGTCAGAATAAGGTACAGTTTATAGATGCGACCGAAGAGTTTGTACCATTGAGAAAGTCTCTGGGACAAAAGCGTCGTGAACTTTCTGAGGACAATATCCGGCAGATTATCCAGTGGTACCATAACTTTGAAGAAAACGACCATGTAAAAATATTTGATGACAAAGAATTTCTTTATAAAGAGTATATCGTTATGCAGCCTCTGCAACGTCGAGGCAGAATTACTGAAGATACCATCGAAAAGGTTAAAAGTGTCCCATTTGTAGCAAAGCTTTATGATGAATACCAATATCAGGAACTGCTTGAAATGGAGCCTCGCACAGCCAATGATGAGAAGAAATTACAAGACTTAGCAGCGGGGAAAACTAAGCAGGAGCAGTTATTAAATGCTCTCCGGCTTGGAATCACTGATGACAGCTACCCTAATTTTGAGGAATTTAGTCAAGTAATCAGAGAGCTATTATCTGAGGTGAAGGTGACAACAGCTAATTTCAATACTATTGCGCTTGCTATGAGCGAGATGGATAAGACAGCAGAAATTGTCACAACGACCAAGAAGGACAAGTTTGGCGAGATAGCAGATGGTATTGTCTATGATAAGACCACCAAGGATAGTGAAATCGTCAAACTGACAGAGGATGTTGAAGACTACTTTGCGCGTGAAGTCTATCCACATGTACCAGACGCCCACTATTGGTTTGATGAGGAAAAGGGCTATGGAGCTGAAATTCCTTTTACTCGCTATTTCTATCAATACCAAGCACCAGAAAGTGCCGATAAGCTCTTGGCAGAGTTCTACGAGCTTGAAGAAGAACTACAAAACCTCTTGGAGGAGCTCAAACATGACTAGGATGAAAGAGAGTGGCATTGACTGGATTGGGCAGATACCAGAGGAGTGGGAAGTAATTAAAGTTAAATTTTTTACTTATATGAAGGGGAGAATCGGCTGGCAAGGATTAAAAGCTGATGAATTTATTGATGAGGGACCGTATTTAGTTACAGGAACCGATTTTAAAAATGGTCGAGTCAACTGGGATACAGCATATCATATATCACAAAAGAGATATGAACAAGCTCCAGAAATTCAGTTAAAGCAGGGAGACTTACTAGTTACAAAAGATGGAACTGTTGGGAAATTAGCACTTATTGATGAATTGCCAGATAGTGCGTCGTTAAATAGTCATTTACTTGTACTTAGACCTTTGTTTAATAGATATGAAAATCACTTTCTCTATTACGTTTTAAGCTCTCTAGAATTTAAAAATTATTTTCAAAAAGTTTCGATAGGTAGTACTATGGATTCATTGTCTCAAGAAAAAATGGGAGAATTTATTTTTGCACTACCCAACATAAATGAGCAAAATTCTATATCTAGATACTTAGATAAGAAAACTGCTCAGTTGGATAAGGTTAAAAGTCTACTGGAGGAGCAGATTCAAAAACTCAAAGACTACCGCTCTAGCTTGATTTATGAGACCGTCACAAAAGGACTGGATAAAACAGTCCCACTGAAAGATTCAGGAATCGACTGGATTGGACAGGTGCCTGAAGGGTGGGGAGTGAAAAGGTTGAAGGATTATGTAGATTTTCAAACGGGTACTACTCCACCTCAATCTATAGGTGTAAACCAAGAAAGGAAAGGCGTTCGTTGGTTTAAACCAGGAGATTTTTCAGATGAATCCGTCGATTTAACTAGTGCTGAGAACTATATCACAAGTGAAATCGTTAAACAACAAAAATTATCAGTGTATCCTGAAAAAAACAATTTTAGTTGTTGGTATTGCAAGTATTGGTAAAGTTGGTTATTCAGAAAATTTTTCGTATTCAAACCAACAAATCACAGCATTGAAAGCGACGGGACAAATCTTTCCAAAGTATCTAGCTTATTTGATGTTTTCAAGTGGTCAATATATTAGAGAGACAGCACTTTACACGATTGTACCAATTATAAATAACCAGTATCTATCTTCGCTGAAAATTGTACTACCAAATCGTGTTGTTCAGGAAACAATCGTAGAGTATTTAGATAAAAAAATAGGGCAAATAAATAAAATGATTGTCATCAAGAACGAGCAAATTGAAAATATTAATAAACAACGACAAACTCTTATTTATGATTATGTAACAGGGAAGAGGAGAGTGTAATGGATACCGTTATAAATGAATATAGCTATTCTATTCGATGGATTTTTGATGAAAAAGATTTACATGAAATTGATTCAAGAACTTTATTAAAATCAGAAGAAGCGATTACCTCTCTTATATATTCTATAGCAAGAGATTTTAATTTTCCTATTGAAATTAAAGTGAGAGCTAGAGAACAAGGTAGTTTCGATATTTCTCATGTTGTCACGTTCTTAGGTGAACATAAAGACGTTTTTATGATTTTATTAGGAGCTGTTATAAATAAGTTCTTTTCACCTAATCCAACTCCTAAAAATAGTAAAATTGAAAAAGCTACATTTATGTCTGAATGTTTTAAGAGAATTAATGAAGGAAGTTTAACAGAGTCTCAGGCTAATGCACTAATTGATAATTTTTGGTTTTACAAGAAAAACAAAAGAATGCTTTTTATAAAGCGAATAAAAAAAGATACTTCAATTAAAGAAATTGAAATAAAAACAGGTTGATAGAGTGATTGCAAAAAAATTCCTAGAGAGAATTTTTTTGATGATTATATCTGTTTAAACAATAATGAAGATAAACTTATTTCAGATGCAAAAATATATATAATCTCTCCAGTTATAGTAGCTGGAAGCAACGAAGGATGGACTGGAGAATATGAAGGTGAAAAAAATTCGTTTTTATATCAAAGATAAAGAGTTTTTTTAGAAAAAAATCTCAAAAATAAGGTTATTTCTTTTTAATACAGGCTTTTTATATTAAGTGTGAGCTAAAAAAAGTAGTTAAAATTCAAGAAGGAATTGAGAAAATAAGATGGGAAGTAATCTCAGTTTCTAGCTATGGAACAGATGAAAAACATGAATTTGAATTTAAACATCGAGTGAGGAGGACCGAAATTTTTAGATGGACAGTTGTCTTTATTTGGGGATGAGTAATTGATTTTTTTAATCAGTAATTGGAACAAGACCTGTTATGAATTGTTATATTTATAATTAAACTCTGTGATTAATATGAGTTCAAGCATTGTAGAGCTTGGGTAAGCAATATGTTATCTATCTATCTATCTATCTATCATTCCGTTAATCTGTAAATATTATTCCGTTATTCCTCATATTGTTCCGGACTATGGTATAATAGAAGGAGAAAGTGAGGAGTGCTCATGTATATGACAGTGAGGCAGGCAGCTAGTCTCTGGGGTGTTTCTGATCGTCGCGTTCGGTCTCTGTGCAGTCAGGGAAAGATTCCGGGTGCTATCCAAGAAGGGCGTTTGTGGAGGATTCCCTCAGATGCCAGAAAGCCAGCGGATGGCCGTTATAAAAAAGTAGATAGTCTCTTGCCTTTGATTGATGAAAAGATGATGCGGCTGTCAAAACTTCGCCCTTTGACAGATGGAGAGTTGGAGCGGCTAAATGAAGAGTTCGCAGTCGAATATACCTATAACTCAAATGCCATTGAGGGCAATACTCTGACCTTGCGTGAGACAGATTTGGTCCTGCGTGGATTGACTATTGACCAAAAGCCTTTAAAAGATCATATGGAGGCAATCGGTCATCAGGAGGCTTTTCAGTATGTTCAAAGGCTTGTTGAGAAGAACCAGTCTTTGTCAGAACAGATGATAAAGGATATTCACTATTTAGTATTAGCGGATAAAAAAAATGACCGAGGCATTTATCGGAGAGTCCCGGTGCGTATCATGGGAGCAGCCAATGAACCGGCTCAGCCGTATATGATTGCTCCATTGATGGAAAAGCTCCTAGTGGACTATGCTGTAAGTCAGGAAAATATGGTGACCAAGCTAGCTCAGTTTCATATTGCCTTTGAGAGTATCCATCCGTTTATTGACGGCAATGGCCGAACGGGGAGGCTCTTGGTGAATTTGGAGTTGATGAAGGCGGGCTATCCACCGATTGATATAAAATTTACGGACAGATTGGCCTATTACCAAGCATTTGATGAATTTCACTCAAAAGGGAGTTTATCGGCAATGGAGGATTTATTTGCCAAATATATCAATGAAAGATTGGATATGTATTTGGAGATTTTATCTCTTGCTGATGAAGGATAAGGAGAGCAGATGGCAAATTTAGATATTACTGAGCGTTATGATTTTCAGCAATGGATTTTAAAAGCTCTCATTCAGTATAATGGCTATATTCAGCGTGCTCAGTCTGCTTATAATCAAAGGTTGGCTATGGATATAGATATTTTATGGGAATTTCTGATGTCAACCCAAGAAGCAACTGTCGAAAAACTCTTGAAGCGTTTTGATAGAGAGACTATTCTCAATTTGATTAATCAAGAAATTATCAAAGGTGGTCTTCTATTTGCCTTAAAAGATGGAGTGTATATTGAGAATAAAAAACTTCGTCTTATGTACCGCAGACCAGCAACAGACTTTAATGAAAAGGCTAGTCATCAGTATAATTTAAATCGCTTGACAGTAATGGAAGAAGTGGTCTATAAGGACCAAGAACGTATTGACTTAGTCATCTTTCTTAATGGCTTAGCCTTGTTTGCTATTGAGTTGAAACTAAATTCAAGTGGCCAGTCTGTCCAGGATGCTATTAAGCAGTTAAAAGGACGTGATGTTAAAAATCGTCTTTTCCGATTTAATGCAGGAGTATTAGTTAGTTTTGCGGTTGACTGGATGGAAGTCTATATGACAACTCAGCTTAAGGGATCAGATACCTACTTCTTGCCTTTTAATAAAGGAATGGGTGAAGGGATTGACCAAGGAGCAGGGAATCCCCAGAATAATCAGGGGCCAGAAACAGAATATCTATGGCGAGATTTGCTGAAGAAAGAAAGTATCCTACAGTTGATTGAACGTTTTATCTTTTTAACGCCTGATAAAAAGGATATCATTTTTCCGCGTTATCAGCAGAGACGAGCAGTTAATCGTATTTTAGAAGATATGCGAGTCAACCATACTGACAGAAACTATCTGATTCAGCATTCTGCGGGGTCGGGTAAAACAAATACGATTGCTTGGTTGGCACACAGCTTAGTTAGTCTTCATGATGAAGAAAATCAAAATATCGTTGATACCGTTTTGGTTGTTACTGACCGTATCGTTGTTGACCGTCAACTTCAAGATGTTATTCGTTCTATTGAGCATCAGCCTGGTGTGATTAAGGTTATGGATGATAAGGCTACTTCTAGCGACTTAGCAGATGCACTTGCTGGGAATACAAATTGTTGCGACCACTATCCATAAGTTTGCACAAATAAATAAATCAAACTGGATGTCTGCGGGTGTAACAGCAGAAAAGAAATTTGCCATTTTGATTGATGAGGCGCATAGTTCTACGACTGGCTCCTATATGAGTGCAGTCAGTCAGGTATTGACTGAAACAGATATAGAGAATGGCACAATGGATGAGCCACAAGAAGTGTCTATCGGCGATGCTATTGAACAGGAAATTGCCCGTACAGGGAAACAAGACAATATTTCTATTATTGCATTTACAGCGACACCTAAAGCTACTACATTGCAGTTGTTTGGCTCTACTAGACCAGATGGTTCAAAGGGTCCTTTTGACTTGTACAGTATGAAGCAGGCTATTGAGGAAGGTTTTATTTTAGATGTTCTCAATAACTACACCACTTATAAAACATACTACAAGCTAAATAAGGCGGTCGAAGAGGATCCTGAACTCAAAACGACAGTGGCAAAGCGGAAAATTGCTAAATTTGTGGAGCTATCTGATGAAAATATTCATCAAAAGGTCGAAATTATCATGGACCATTTTATTACTCATGACATCATGGCTGATTTAGGTGGACATGGAAAGGCAATGATTGTAACTTCAGGACGTGAGGCAGCTGTCAAATACCAACAAGCTTTTAAGAAATATTTAAAAGAGCATCATATTACTAGTATCGGAGCGGCCGTCGCTTTTTCAGGAAGGTTGAGCCTTGATGGAGCTGAATTTAGCGAATCTTCTATGAATGGCTTTAGTGAAGATAAGCTCAAAAGTAAGTTTGATACTGATGATTATCAAGTGCTAATCGTTGCAAATAAATATCAAACGGGCTTTGACCAGCCTAAATTATTGGCTATGTATGTAGATAAAAAGTTGCGTGATGTAGCAGCAGTACAGACTTTATCTCGTTTGAATCGTATTGTAAAAGGCTATCACAAAAAGACCTTTATTCTTGATTTTAAAAATACCTATGAGGATATTAATAGAGCTTTTGCTCCCTACTACCGAGAAACAATTTTGACTGAAACGATTACTCCGAGCGATGTATTTGATTTAGATGCTAAAATTGAAAGTTATGGAATAGTAGATAATGATGATGTCCATGCCTATAATCAATTCTTATATCAAGAGAAACGTTCCAGCCGCGATAAACAAAAGATGCTCGCTCTACTGTCAAACGGGTATGCACGAGTGCAGCGTTTTGATGAAAAAGAACAAGTAAATATCCGTAAAGTTATTCGTGGATTTACGGCTGTATACCTTCTTGATTCAGGCTACAGCTTATCAAAATGAATTGCTTCATGAACGATACAATTATCTGCAAGGTCTTGTGAAAATGATTGATGTCCGATTGGGAGGGAATGATTTCACTATTGCTGATAAGATTGTTGTAGATTATATGAAACACAAACAAACCGGTTTTTACACTGTGGCAGAGTTAGAGGGAAATTATTCGGTGACACTAAATAAGCCGAATTTATCAAATGTTTCTGAAGAACAAGAGAAAAAATTGTCTGAAATCATTGAAGAAATTAATGAGCAGCTTGATTTAGATATTGATGATCAAATTGCTGTTAGCGGGGCAGTCTCAATTAGGGAATTGATGAAGAAGAATCCTAAATTGAAGCAATCAGCTTTAGTAAACTCTCGCGAAGATTTCGAATTTTCATTTGAGGATGAAATTGATAAAGCTTTAACTGATGGTTACACCCAAAATCAAGATTTCTTTGGAGTGCTATTGAGTAATGAAGATTTCAAAAAGCGTATTGCAAAGATTTTTATTGATGATGTTTACCAAAGTTTTAAAAAGAGTAGTGATTAAAAATTCTATTAGGAATAACAAAAATTACACAAGCAAATTTGTCCATTCTAAAAACAGGTAAGGCTAAAGGTACTCGCTTTGCGACCTTGCTGGCTATATGCGAAACGCTGGATTGTCAGCCTGCTGATATTTTAGAGTATATTTCTGACTAATAAATAGAAGATAGAAAGGAGCTTTATGCCTGAATTACCTGAAGTGGAAACGGTTCGGTGCGGTTTGGAGCGTCTGGTTGTTGGCAAGACGATTGGGCAGGTGCAGGTCCGCTATGCCAAGATGATTGGTACGGGAGTGGATAGCTTTGTCCACGACTTACCAGGTCAGACCATTGAAAAGATTGGTCGTCGGGGCAAGTATTTGCTTTTTCACCTGACGGGTGGAGTGCTGATTTCCCATCTGCGAATGGAAGGCAAGTATCTTTTTTATCCTGATGCGGTGCCTGAGCGCAAGCATGCCCATGTTTTTTTCCAGATGACGGATGGTGGGACGCTTGTTTATGAGGATGTTCGCAAGTTTGGGACCATGGAGCTCTTGAGAAAGGACCAGCTGGAGACTTATTTTACTGCCAGAAAGCTTGGTCCTGAGCCGACAGAGGTGGACTTTCTTTTGTCGCCTTTTGCCGCAGCTTTGAGTCGTTCCAAGAAGCTCATCAAACCCTATTTGCTAGAGCAGACCTTGGTCGTTGGTCTGGGTAATATCTATGTAGATGAGGCCCTTTGGCGTGCGCGAATTTATCCGGCAAGGCCAGCAGATAGTCTGAAGCCTACTGAAGTGAAGCGTCTACGTGAGCAGATTATAGAAGTTTTGCAGCTTGGGATTGAAAAGAGAGGATCGACCATTCGGACCTACCGCAATGCTTTGGGTGAGGATGGCACTATGCAGGATTTTCTGCAGGTCTATGGAAAGACTGGTCAACCTTGTGCTAGATGCGGCAGCCCGATTGAGAAAATTAAGCTGGGCGGACGAGGTACACATCTCTGCCCTCACTGCCAGAAAGCGAGGTAGCTGTCATGGCAAGAATTATCGGTATTACTGGTGGTATTGCCTCGGGTAAGTCAACAGTGACAGAGTTTTTGAGGCAGCAGGGTTATCAGGTCATCGATGCGGATCAGGTAGTGCATGAGCTGCAAGAGCCGGGGGGACGGCTTTATCAAGCTCTTTTATCTACTTTTGGCCCAGCTATTTTACAGGAAGATGGGCGCTTGGACCGGCCTAAGCTGGGAGCTATGATTTTTGGGAATCCCGAACTCTTGGCGCAGTCCAGTCAAATACAAAATCAGATTATCCGCGAGGATCTGGCTGGCAGGCGAGATTTGCTGGCAGAGACGGAAGACATCTTTTTTATGGATCTTCCCTTGCTGTTTGAGCTACAATATGAAGATTGGTTTGACCAGATCTGGCTGGTGGATGTGACGGTGGAAACTCAGCTCAGTCGTCTTATGTCTCGAAATGCTCTCAGTCAGGAAGAGGCAGAAAAACGCATAGCAGCTCAGCTATCTCTCCGAGAAAAACGAAAGAGGGCGGACGTGCTGATAGATAATAATGGCTCGCTAGAGGCTACTCGACAGCAGATTCGCGATGCTTTGCAGAAATTAGAAAGAAGATGATTTATCACGACACAAGTAAACTGGAAACATAACCTGAAAGTCGCTTGGTTTGGGAACTTCCTGACAGGCGCCAGCATTTCTCTGGTGACGCCTTTTATGCCACTTTTCGTGGAGCAGCTGGGTGCCAGCGGTCATGAGGTGGAGTATTACGCTGGGCTAGGGATTTCTCTCTCTGCAATCTCAGCGGCGCTGCTCTCTCCTGTTTGGGGAAGTCTGGCCGACCGATATGGCCGCAAGCCTATGATGATACGTGCAGCTACTGCCATGGTTTTCACGATGGGCGGTATTGCCTTTGTTCCCAACATTTTCTGGCTCTTGCTCCTACGCTTTCTAAATGGTGTTTTCGCTGGTTATGTTCCCAACAGCACAGCTCTGATTGCCAGTCAGGCTCCCAAGGAAAAAACGGGTTATGCTCTGGGAACTCTCTCGACCGGTGTCGTTGCGGGTAATCTTATGGGTCCATTTATTGGTGGTCTGATTGCGGAGATGTTCGGTATTCGAAATGTCTTTCTCCTGATTGGCGGCTTCTTTCTAGTGGCAGCCCTGATGACCTTTTATTTGATTCGGGAGGATTTTGTGCCAGTGACCCGACAAGAAGAGGTAGGCTTTAGGGAATTGCTGCGTCAACTCAGGTATCCTAAGATGCTGATGAATCTCTTTCTGACCAGCTTTGTTATCCAGTTTGCAGCTCAATCTATCAGTCCTATCCTTGCCCTCTATGTCAGAGAGCTGGGGCAAAAGGACAATCTGATCTTTGTTTCGGGTCTTATCGTATCTAGCATGGGACTTTCCAGTATGATGAGCTCCAGTATTCTGGGGCGGTTAGGAGACCGTATCGGCAATCACCGGCTTCTGGTGCTGGCTCAGTTCTATTCAATCCTGATTTATCTGCTCTGTGCCAATGCTGGTTCCCCTATGCAGCTGGGCTTTTATCGCTTTTTATTTGGTCTAGGAACAGGGGCGCTGATACCAGGTGTCAATGCTCTGCTAAGTAAGATAACACCCAAATTTGGAATCTCTAGGATTTTCAGCTATAATCAGATTTTCTTTTATCTGGGCGGGGTGGTCGGCCCTATGTCTGGATCGGTTATTGCGGCAGTCTATGGCTATCATTCAGTCTTTTATGCAACAGCAGGGTTGGTTGCTGTCAGTATGCTGGCCAATCTCTTTAGTTTTCGAAATTTATTTAAAAAGAAGGATATCTAGTGCGCGTTAAATAAATTTAAAATGTTCCAGCTGCGGCAGTCAGAACTATCTGACCAGCAAAAATACTAAAACGCATCCGGAAAAAATTGAGGTCTTAAAGTATTGTCCTAAGGAAAGAAAAGTTACTTTACATCTTGAATCCAAGTAAATTTTATGATAAAATAGATAGGATTTTAAGGAGTTTTTATTTATGTACAACCTATTATTAACCATTTTAGTCATTTTATCAGCTATTATTGTCATTGCAATTTTCATGCAGCCAACTAAAAATCAGTCCAGCAACGTCTTTGATGCCAGCGCCAACGACTTGTTTGAACGTCCTAAGGCACGTGGTTTTGAAGCTGTGATGCAGCGTATGACGGGAATCATGATTTTCTTCTGGCTACTGATTGCATTGGTATTAGCAGTATTATCTAGTAAATAAAATGGGCTCTGACTTCGTCTTGGCCTATTTTTTAAGTTTTAAAGAGATTTAAAAGAGATGAAGAAAGAACTCATCAAGAGAAGAGGAATATGAAATCAGAAATCATTGAATATTTAAAAGACAGGCAGCAGGCCAGCGTGGATGAGCTGGCGGCTGCTTTGGGGAAAGAATCTTCCAAGGACTTTAGTAGCTTGGTTAAGACCATTTCCCAGATGGAAAGAAAGCATCAGATTCGCTTTGATAACGAGGGGCGGATTGAGCTTTATGAGAAGAAAAAACAGGAGCGTCTGACGCTCAAAGGTGTTTTTCATGCCCACAAGAATGGCTTTGGCTTTGTCACCTTGAATGAGGAAGAGGATGATCTCTTTGTCGGCCGTAATGATGTCAATCATGCCATTGATGGCGATACGGTGGAAGTAGTCATTACCAAGGTGGCAGACCGGATCAAGGGAACATCAGCTGAGGCTAAGATTATCGATATTCTGGAGCACAGCCTGACCTCAGCGGTTGGCCAGCTGGTTCTGGATGAGGAAAAGCCCAAGTATGCGGGCTATATTCGCTCGAAAAATCAGAAAATCAGCCAGCCTATTTATGTCAAAAAACCAGCTATGGTTTTGGATGGCACAGAGGTGCTCAAGGTCGCTATTGACAAATATCCAACCAAGAAACACGATTTCTTTGTGGCTAGTCTGGTCGATGTAGTAGGCCATGTCAACGATCCAGGCATTGATGTACTGGAAGTGCTGGAGTCGATGGATATTGTCTCTGAGTTTCCAGAAAAGGTCTTGGAAGAGGCCGAGCGAGTTCCGGATGCACCGACAGAGAGTGATTTGGCAGGGCGTTTGGACCTGCGTGAAGAGATTACTTTTACCATCGATGGGGCGGATGCCAAGGATTTGGACGATGCTGTCCATATCAAGCGCCTGAAAAATGGCAACTTTGAGCTAGGCGTCCATATCGCAGATGTGTCCTATTATGTCAAAGAAGGCTCTGAGCTGGACAAGGAAGCCCTCAATCGGGCAACCTCAGTCTATGTGACCGATCGCGTGGTACCTATGCTGCCAGAGCGCCTGTCCAACGGTATCTGCTCGCTCAATCCCAATGTGGACCGTCTGACCCAGTCGGCTATCATGGAGATTGATGCCAAGGGGCGAGTGGTAAAGCATGCCATCACCCAGACTGTTATCAAGACGACCTTCCGCATGACCTACAGTGATGTCAACGACATCATTGCTGGAAATCAGGAAAAAGCTGAGCAGTTCAAGGCCATTGTGCCCAGTATTGACAGCATGGTTCGACTACATGAGATTCTGGAAAGCATGCGTTTTAAACGCGGTGCGCTTAATTTGACACCAATGAAGCCAAAATCATGGTCAACAAAGAAGGTCGGCCAGTGGACATTGTCCTGCGTCAGCGGGGAATTGCTGAGCGCATGATTGAGTCCTTTATGCTAGCAGCTAATGAGACGGTGGCTGAGCATTTTACTAAGCTAAATCTGCCCTTCATCTATCGGATCCACGAGGAGCCAAAGGCGGAGAAGGTGCAGAAGTTTATCGACTACGCCTCTAGCTTTGGGATTCGGATATACGGGACGGCTAGCTCTATGAGTCAGCAGGCTCTGCAGGATATTATGGAGGCGGTCAAAGACCAGCCTTATGAGGATGTCCTATCCATGATGCTTCTGCGCTCCATGCAGCAGGCTCGCTACTCCGAGCACAATCACGGCCACTACGGTCTGGCAGCGGAGTTTTATACGCATTTCACCAGTCCGATTCGCCGCTATCCGGACCTTCTGGTTCATCGGATGGTGCGGGATTATGGCAGGTCTAAAGAAATAGCAGAGCATTTTGAGCAAGTGATTCCAGAGATTGCCAGTCAGTCTTCCAGCCGGGAGCGTCGGGCTATTGAGGCCGAGCGTGAAGTCGAAGCCATGAAGAAGGCTGAGTACATGGAAGAATTCGTTGGGGAAGAGTTTGACGGTGTTGTCTCAAGCGTGGTTAAGTTTGGACTCTTCGTCGAACTGCCTAATACGGTCGAAGGCTTGATTCATGTCACCAACCTGCCGGAGTTTTATAACTACAATGAGCGGACGATGACCCTGCAAGGAGAAAAGTCCGGCGTAGTCTTCAAGGTCGGTCAACAGATTCGCATCAAGCTGGTTCGAGCGGATAAGGCTACAGGCGAGATTGACTTTGAATACCTGCCTAGTGAATTTGACCTGGTAGAAAAGACTAGCAAGAGTGGCAGAGGCAGCTCAGGCAGAAAGAGACGCCGTGAAGATGACAAGCGCAGCCATTCTTCCAAAGAAAAAGGCTACAGAGATAAGAAAGATAAGAAGTCCAAGAAAGGCAAGAGCCAGAAGGCATTTTACAAGGAACTAGTCAAGAAAGGAGGCAAGCATGGCAAAGGGAGAAGGAAAGGTCGTCGCGCAAAATAAAAAGGCCAGACATGACTACACCATCGTGGATACCATAGAGGCCGGCATGGTGTTGACCGGTACGGAAATCAAGAGTGTTCGCGCTGCTCGTATCAATCTCAAAGACGGCTTTGCCCAGATCAAGAACGGTGAGGCCTGGCTTAGCAATGTCCATATTGCTCCTTATGAAGAGGGCAATATCTGGAACCAAGAGCCTGAGCGTCGCAGAAAGCTGCTGCTGCATAAGAAGCAGATCCAAAGCTGGAGCAGGAGACCAAGGGAACCGGAATGACTCTGGTTCCGCTCAAGGTCTACCTCAAGGACGGCTATGCTAAGCTCCTCCTGGGCCTAGCTAAAGGGAAACACGACTACGACAAGCGCGAGTCTATCAAACGCCGCGAGCAAAACCGCGACATAGCAAGACAGATGAAGAACTTTAATACAAGATGAAAGACTGGGGGACCGGTCTTTTTTAGTATTTAACTTTGACTTTTGATTTATGCTATAATGGAAAGGATGAGGTTTGAGGATGATTTCTTTTTGTGAATGATTGATGAAAAAGCGGAATGACTCCAAGGACTATCAAAATAAATGACTAGATGAATTAAAAACTGGTGGTAAGCAAATGAAACTCAATAAAAAATTTTTCATATTTCTTGGAGGACTTCTTCTGGCTTCAGTAGTTTTCTTTACTTTTTTTCTAGGTGGGAAGAAGAAAGAATATGCTAAGAGTGAATATTGTGTTGAAGGAATACAGCTATTTAATAAAGATAAATATGTTTTGGTTGGCAGTAAAGAAAATGATTCTTTTCGCTATAGTCAAAATTATATAACGGATTTTAAATACAACAGTTTGGATGAATATGACAGTGTAAGTTCATCTAAAGTAAATAAAGAGGAATATTTCAAAATCAAGATTTATAATTTGCACGATTCCACCAAAATAACTAGCAAAGAAGTCGATATCTATAGTTTGTTAGGACGAGAGAATACATATAGGCTTAAGCAGATTCAGGATCAGTTCTCAAAGGATGGAAAAGAGTATTTATCTTTTAGCATGTATTCGAACGAAGGCGGTAAGATAGAAAAAACTATATACGTAATTCTGTCGTTGGATACGGGAAAAATCGAAAAGAAGATGTCAGAAAATGAGTTCAATGAATTTTTAAGTAAAGAGGATATCACAATTTTTCCTGTGGAGGCTTCTTCGCCTATGGCTACCAATTGGAAAAAAGGAGGTATAGAGAGTCAGATTAGTTCTTCAACATCAAATTATCACTTAGGATATGGACCAGGTTACTTAGTAGCTTCTTATGATAAAGGTAATTTAGATCTTTCAGGCACTAATTTTGCAAAACTCTATCCAGAAATTTCAACAAATATAAAAGAAATGAATAAAATCTATTTCCGTCCAGAGCAATACAATGAGGAGGAGTGGTTTAATGATTTAATTCATTGGTTTGCGCCCGAAGGTCAGGATGTAATGGAACTTTATGCCACAGATGAAACAACTGGAGAGAAAACACAGATTCGATCTTTTAATGATTTCAAGCATTGGGTTGAAACCCATCCACAAAAAGAAAACTAGAGTCTACAAGGAAAACGATAAAACTACTGACAAATAACTCTTGCGCCAAGCGCGAGTCTATTAAAGGCCGCGAGCAAAACCGCGACATGACCAGACAGATGAAAAGCTTTCATAAAAGATCGGGCGACCGGTCTTTTTTAGTATGCAACTCTGATTTTTGATTTATGCTATAATGGATAATAAAGTATGTCAATTTATTGTCTAATGAGTATTTGGAGGTTTATATATGAAATTGTCGAAAAAAAGTAAGTTGATTATCGTTGTGCTGCTGTTGCTTATGTTCTTACCCTATCTAGCTTATCAGGGATATGTGGCATACTATATAACCCCATATTATAAAATTACATTAAAAAAAGAAAAATTCAATCTTATCAATTTATTGAAAATAATAATGCTTTGGTAATGAAATGGTCTTATGAAAACCCCTTGGATTATTGGTTGACAAAAGCAAATAAAAGATTGTATCCTCAGGATGCACGAGTGGGTGGATCAAAAATTGTACAAGAGTATCAAAAGCTAAATAGTAATGGAAATATTCATAATTTAGCAGAAGGGAAAGAGTATTGGGGGATTACCGTCTACAATACAAAAGGGGGGAAACTGACTTCTAAGGATTATGATATTTTTAAGATGGTTAGAGAATATGATTCAGATGCTGTCCCAAGTAGAATACAAAATACTGTATATGTAAGTAAGGGAAGAGAGTTATTAGATATTTATCTTAAGACATCAGCAAATAATTATACAGACGGTTTCCTTAAATCTATTGATTTGAACAGTGGTAAGATTGTTGAGGCCGGTGATGAACAGGATAAATGGACAGCTGAAAGCTCTTCGTATTTTAGTCAGTTATTACCTTTATCATCAGATTATTTTTTACATAACTCTGGATTGTATCTTAATAAAGGTAAAAAACTAGCTTCGGCTGCCCTTATCCGCCAAAAATATCCTAAATCAGCTGCACTTTTAGAAGACGAGAATGGTATGATTGCTATTCTGACTGACAAACCTGATTTTGAAAACAGTCTTTCGTTTTTACAGTTACTGTATAAAAAAGGAGTCAATTTATTTGAAAATGTGACGATTCCAGCAGATAGCTCAATAGATGGTCAGGAACATATTGTCAACAGCCAAGAAGAGTTTGTCAAGTATTATAATTTTGAACAAGTACCACCTTCTAAGAAGTAGCTAATATTTTTTAAGATATAAGCTTAAAAAGATTAGGTGCTTAAGTCGAATAGAAAGGACATATCGATGAGTCGGAAAGAGATAGATGCTGAAAAGTAAACTTTCTATGTGAGAAAGAACTGGCTGATTGGCCAGTTTTTTCTTTTTGCAGGGAAGGACATTTCAATTTGCCACTTGTCAAGTAGGTTCTTTTCGAGTATGATAAAGACAGTTAGATTATTTGTAGCTTGGCTTTCAGAGAAAGGATTTTTTATGACAGAAGAATTGCTAGCCTATAAACGTATGCCGCTGTGGACGGCTGAGACGATGCCAGAGACAGTAAAGAGAAAGCATAATACCAAAGAGGGCACTTGGGGCAAAATCACTGTTCTCAAGGGACGCCTTAAGTTTATCGAGATGTCAGAGGAAGGTGAGGAGCTGGCTGAGCACATCTTTGAGGCTGGTCAGGACAATCCTTTTGCCCAGCCCCAAGCTTGGCATCGGGTCGAAGCCCTGACAGATGATTTGGAGTGGTATTTGGAGTTTTACTGCCGGCCTGAGGATTATTTCCCAAAGAAATACGGCAGCAATCCCGTTCACTCAGAGGTTTTGGAAGCTATGCAAACAGTCCGACCAGGCGGGCGCTTGATTTAGGCTGTGGTCAAGGTCGCAATGCTCTCTTTCTGGCAAAGCAGGGCTTTGAAGTGACGGCTGTAGATCAGAATGAGCTGGCACTGGAGATCTTACGGAGCATTGTGGAGCAGGAGGATTTAGATCTGCCAGTGGGTAGCTACGACATCAACTCAGCTAGTCTGACTCAGACTTATGATTTGATCGTTTCCACTGTTGTCCTTATGTTCTTGCAGGCTGAGCGGATTCCGGATATTATCCGCAATATGCAGGAGCAGACAGCGCTTGGTGGCTATAATCTCATCGTCTGTGCTATGGATACAAAAGACTTTCCTTGCACTGTGCCCTTTCCTTTTACTTTTAAGGAAGGTGAGCTTGCCGACTATTATAAAGGCTGGGAGCTGGTTAAGTACAATGAAAATCCTGGGCACCTCCATCGCTGTGATGAAAATGGCAATCGAATTCAGCTGTGCTTTGCGACTATGCTGGCTAAAAAGGTTCAGTAGATGGTGTAGGACAGAAGTTGATTTTTTAAAATTTAGCTTGGCTCACTTATTTTGAGATTCTGGTTTAAAAGGTCTGGGAGACAATTTAAAATGTCTCAGCCTCAATATTTTTTGAACATAATAAAGCTAGACTGAGGCATTTTTGTCCCAGTCTTTTTTATTTTGGTAAAAAACTTTAGAAATATTTTAGAATTTCTTTAGAAATATCTGAAGTTTGGTCGCTATACTAGAAAGTGCAAGGGGGAGAGAAAAGAGCTGGAAGCAACAGGACAGCTGGTAGAATACTTTAGTTTTTCTTTAAGTGTGAGTCTAGAGCAGATCACTTTTAAAAGCAGACTGAACGACCTTATTCTCTCCTCTTGCGGCAATTTTTTCCAGACCTTCAGTTTTCTGTTGACGAGGAAAAAAGAATATGTTAAAGTAAATGAGTAAAATAAAAAAGTCAATTATATTTTACTTAATATACAAGGAGGAACTCATGAAGAAAAGAACGAAAATCATTCTAACTTCTACGTTGACTGTGACCGGCCTAATCTTGGCTGCCGGTGGCTACTGGGCTTATAAGACCTTTGTCCCTCAGGAGACACCGATTGATAAGAATGCCACAGTGAGGACCAATTACTATCAGGCCATCAATAAAAAATGGTTGGAAAAGGCAGAAATCCCTAGCGATCAGCCGTCTAACGGTGTGTTTTATGAACTGAACGAGAAGGTCAAGGATAAGATGAAGGCGGATGTCAAAAATCTAGTCTCTGGTAAAGAAGAGTCAACGATTGAAGGCATGCCCGAGTTTATTAAATACTACCAGCAGGCTACTGACTTCAAGCAGCGGGAAAAGGATGGCCTAGCCCCTCTCAAGTCCTATCTCAAGGAAATTGAAGACTTGTCCGACCTGAAGGACTTGGCTAGCAAGGCTGTTGACTGGGAAAAACGCGGTTTGGCTCTGCCGTTTACCTTTGAAATTAGTTCTAAACTAGAAAATACTAATCAGAAACAAGTGAATCTGTCCAGTCCAAGTCTTATGCTGCCGGATAAGAGCTATTATGAAGATGAAGGTGCTAAGAAAAGGATGATAGATCCGCTGGAAAAAGCGTTCAAAGAAGCCTTTCAAAAGCTGGGCTATAGTGAAAAAGACAGCGAAAAGATTATCAAAGAAGCCTTAGAATTTGATGGAGAATTGGCCAAGTATGCCCAAAGCAATGAAGAAACTTCGGAAATTAAAAATCTCCACCATCCTAAGACGGCAGAAGACATCAATGCCTACTCTGATACCTTTAAGTTTCACGATATTATCAATGACTATCTAGATCAGGAATCTGGTGATGTCAACGTTCCTAATCCTAAGTATTATGAAAATTTTGCCAAGGTAGTCAATGACAAGAACTTTGGCAAGCTCAAATCTTGGATGCTTGTGAAGCAGGCAGCATCAGCATCTAGTTTTCTAACCGATGACTATCGGCTGATTTTTGCAGAGTACCAAAAATCCTTGCAAGGTACTAAGGAAGCAACTTCAAAAGAAGATGCAGCATACGATCTGACAACAGGTACTTTTTCAGACGTCTTCAGTCTTTACTATGGACGCAAATATTTTGGTGAGGAAGCCAAGCAAGAAGTGACCCAAATGGTCAAGGATATCAAGGAAGTCTATCGGGAACGTATGCTGAAAAACGAATGGCTGTCAGAAGAAACTAAGCAGAAAGCAGTCAAGAAGCTGGATACCATGAAACTCTATATCGGCTATCCTGAAAAAGTTCGCGAAGTGACTAAGGCCTTGAAAGTGGACGACAAGAAATCCTTCTTTGAAAATGCAATTGCTTTGAGTCAGGCAAAAAATCAATATGATGTTGAGCACTTCTCTGAGCCAGTAGACAAGACCGAGTGGGTGATGCCTTCCTATGATATCAACGCTTACTACTCACAGGAAAATAACAGTATCAACTTCCCAGCAGCAATCCTACAGAATCCATTCTTTGATGTTAAGCAAGAGATGGAAAAGAACTACGGCGGTATCGGTATGGTTATTGGTCACGAGATTACTCACGCCTTCGACTCAAACGGTGCAAACTTTGATGAAGAGGGGGAATTTGAACAATTGGTGGACAGAAGCAGATAAGAAAGCTTTTGACAAGAAAATTGAAGCTGTTACCAAGCAGTGGGATGGTATTGAAATTTACGGCGGCAAGGTCAATGGCAAGCTTACGGTAACAGAAAATGTAGCCGATGCGGGTGGACTTTCAGCTACTCTAGAAGTCGTTAAAAAGAAATATCCAGATGCAGACTTGAAGAATTACTTTGAAAACTATGCCAATATCTGGAGAAGCAAGGCCAGTCTGCAATTTAACCAACTTCTCCTGAAAGTGGATGTCCATGCTCCGTCCGAACTGCGGGTCAACCAGCAACTCAAAAATGTAGAGGCCTTCTATGAAACCTATCCAGAAATCAAAGAAGGTGATGCCATGTATCTGGCTCCAGATAAGCGGGTCAGCGTATGGTAAGATTGATTGTCTAGAGAAGACAGTAAAATAATCTAAGCTATGAAGCACAACCAGTTTGGTAATAGGCGAGAAGTTCGTTCTTTTTCTCCTATCCATTCTTTCCTGCGACACTTGCTCGGCTGCGGCTTGTGCCTCCGCAGCCACGTATCTTTAAAGTCAGATTTTATCTGGCTTTTTTCTTTTACAAAAAAATTTTTATACAGCTTGATATACATCTATGGAAATTTATACAAGAGGTTTCGAGGGGCTACTAGGTATAGAGCTAGAGTAATTTTTTTCCTAGGGGAATTTATTCATTTTAGGCAGTAGAAGAGATTTGGAAACGCTTGCAACCGTAGTAAGAGAATAGTATACTAAATATGCGATAAATATTTTATCAATTAATATACAAAGGAGAAACTGATGAAAAAGAAATTTTTCAGTTGGGCTATTCCAGCCTTGATGCTTCTTACACTCTTCCCTTTTCAGGCTGTTTCAGCCTGTACCGGATTTATTATCGGCAAGGATTTGACGACGGATGGTTCGACTCTCTATGGTCGAACAGAGGACCTGGAACCCAACCACAACAAGAATTTTGTGGTACGGGAGCGCAAGTATAACAAGGCTGGTGATAAATTCGTAGATGAAACCAATGGCTTTAGCTTTGATTTGCCAGCTGTTAGCTACAAGTATACGGCGGTACCGGATGTGACACCAGAGCAGGGAGTTTTCGATGAGGCTGGTTTTAATGAGGAGGGCGTTTCTATATCTGCGACAGTCTCAGCCAGTGCTAATGATGATATTCAAAAAGTAGACCCTTATGTTAAGGACGGTATCGCTGAATCTGCTTTAACTTCTGTAGTACTGCCTCATGTGAAAACAGCCAAAGAAGGAGTAGAACTACTAGCCAAAATTGTCAGAGAAAAAGGTGCAGCCGAAGGCAATATCGTGACGATTGCTGACAAGACAGGTGTATGGTATATGGAAATCCTTTCTGGCCACCAATACGCTGCTATCAAGTTTCCGGATGACAAATACGCCGTTTTTCCCAATACATTTTTCCTAGGCAGTGTAGATAAAAATGATACTGAAAACACGATTCTTTCAGCTGATCTTGAAAAAATAGCCCAGGATGCTGGCACCTATAAGGAAATCAATGGCAGCTTCCATGTAGCCCAATCCTATAATCCGCCGCTGGCTGAAGCTGACCGCTCTCGGGTTTGGTCTGGTATCAAGGCGCTGGATCCCAATGCAGATGTGCAATATGATGATGAATACTTTGAACTCATGCACTCAACCAGCGATAAGCTTAGTCTGCGTGATGCCATGAACTTGCAGCGCAATCGCTTGGAAGGAACAGACTTTAAACCGCAAGATCAGATGGAGCTAGACGGAAAAGGGATTCCTGATAAAACTAAAGCAGATCCAGTTTATAAATATCCTATCTCCAATCCAAATGTCATGGAGGCCCACATCTTCCAGCTCAAGGATCATTTACCTGCCTCTACTGGAGGAGGAATTCTATGGCTAGCTATGGGAAGTCCTCGCAATGCACCATACCTTCCTTACTATGGCAATATCAGCAATACCTCTCAGCCTTACCAAGAAATGAGTACAGCCTACAATGAGAATTCCTGGTATTGGACTGTTAGCCGCATCAATGATTTGGTTGCAAAATATCCAGAACTATTTGAAGATGGCTCTATTCGCACTGAAATTGAGCGTATGGAAAGCCAATGGATGGAGGAACAGCCAGCTCATGACAACGAGCAGATTAGTCTATCTGAACAGCCAGAACAAGCCAGTCTGAAAGCAACAAAGATTCTATGGAGCGAGCGGATTCAGTCTTTAAGCGCCTTAAGGAAATTCAGAAGATTGCTGAAGATAAGGTCGTGGCTGAATATGGTACAAGTGCTTTAGAAGAGATTGAGGAGTTAGAGGACTCTGACACAGAGGAGACCATTCGTCTGGAAGATTTTGACTACGATATTGCTATTGCAGGAGGTATCTTTGTCTTGACTGTGATTGGAATAGCCATTTATCTTGTCAAAGGAAAAAATAGAAAAGGAGCAGACAGTCATGAATAAAACAAGAAGAATTGCTCTCTATATCTACTTAGTCCTAGCTGGTATTGGCTTGCAGTTTGAGCTTGGGGGCATGGCGGAGAAGGATGTCACCTTAGAAGCTGGCCGCGACTTGGTTCTGAACTTTGCTGTTTTAGCTGCCTTTTTCCTGCCTTTCTATTTCTTGATTAAAAAACTCGCCAAAAAGTTATCGGTTGAGACGATTGTTCTAGGAACAGCCCTCTTTGGAGGTGCCTTTATCTCTGGTTGGCTCAGCTTTGCAGGCAATAGCTTGATTGATATTATTAACTCTAACTTTATCAAGGATCCAGCTGTTTTCAATGATTGGACCAATGCACTGACAGCTCCTTTTGCAGAGGAATTTTTCAAGTCTCTGACAGCCTTTGCCGCTCTCTACATTTTGGGCGCAAGGATATTCAGTCTGTCTTAATCGCTGGGCTGAGTTCGGGCTTTGGCTTTCAAGTCATAGAGGATATTGGCTATGTATCCAGAGTGACTTTCGGAGGACAATATAGTGGTTCCTTAGAAGCAGTTGGCAGAATTGCTGGCGGATTGGCTTCACATACTCTCTATACAGCAGTGGTGACCGTTGGGGTTTATCTTCTCTTCTCCACGGCTTACAAGAAATACCGTCTCTTTGGTTTCTGGTGCGTCGTGTCAACAGTTGCCAATCACTTTATTTGGAACTCTCCTTTCTTTGAAACAGAGCATCGGATTAACATCGTTGTCGGTTTCTTATTTGCCTTTCTTGTTGCTACCTTTATAGAAGTTTACCGATTGGTTTTGAAGGAGAAAAAGACAGATTTAGAAATTTAAATAATTTTGAGGATATTTATAAAATAAGGCTTTGTAATCGCTTGCAAAACCTGGTGTAAAAGTCTATACTGAATATAGTATTTAATTTTGTAATTTTTTACAAAAAAACAAAGGAGATATTTTTATGAAAAAAATATTGTTTCGTTCCTTGTTAGCTCTTTCGACTATTTTTCTCTTTCCTTTCCAAGTAGTCGAAGCCTGCACAGGATTTATCGTCGGGAAAGACTTGACTGCAGACGGCACGACGCTTTACGGTCGGACGGAGGACTTGGAGCCCAATCACAATAAGGTCTTTCTGGTTCATCCGAGAAAGACCAATGCGAGTGGTGCCAAGCTGGTCGATGAAACCAACGGCTTTGAATGGACCCTGCCGGCAGAAAGTTACAAGTATACCTCGGTATCAGATGTGACCCCATCCCAAGGTATTTTTGACGAGGTTGGCTTCAATGAGTACGGTGTTTCGATTTCTGCAACAGTTTCTGCCAAGGCCAATGATGCCATTCAAAAGGTGGACCCTTATGTAGAAAATGGCTTGGCAGAGTCTATCCTGACAACTGTCGTCCTGCCCCACGTTCAGACAGCCCGTCAGGGTGTGGAGCTGATGGCGCAGATTGTCAGAGAGCAGGGAGCAGCAGAGGGGAATATTATCACCATTGCTGATAAGACTGGTGTTTGGTATATGGAAATCCTATCTGGCCACCAATATGTTGCTATTAAATTCCCGGATGACAAGTATGCAGTCTTTCCTAATACTTTCTTCTTAGGCAGTGTTGATTTTGACGATACAGAAAATGTTATTGCCTCAAAGGGTGTTCAGGATGTAGCCAAGCAAGCTAATTCTTATAAAGAAATTGATGGCAAATTCCACATTTCTCAGTCCTACAATCCACCGATGGCAGAGGCAGATCGTTCACGTGCTTGGGCAGGTATCACCAGTCTAGATCCAAATGCGGCCGTGTCTTATAACGACTCTTACTTTGATCTCATGCACTCCACAGACAGAAAGATCAGTGTAGCAGATGTCATGGCTATGCAGCGCAATCGCTTTGAGGGCACTCAGTTCAAACCGCTGGACCAAATGGAGCTAGATGGTAAGGGGTTGCCACAACGCGGTACGACAGATCCTGTTTACAAATATCCGTTGGGCAACCCAAATGTTATGGAAGCTCATATCTTCCAGCTCAAAGACGGCGTTCCAGCCAATATGGGCGGAGGCACTATGTGGCTAGCTGTAGGAAGCCCGCGCTTCTCACCTTACCTGCCTTATAATGGGAATATCACAGATACTTACGATGCTTATAAGGTCAACACAACTAGCTACAGTCCAGACTCTTGGTACTGGGTAGCATCTCATATCTATGATATGGCGGCCAAGCATCAGGACCTCTTTGGCACTTCTGTTCAAGACAAGTGGAAGACTTTGGAAGCCCGCTTTATTGAGGAGCAAAATGCTCTAGATGCAGCCAATGCAGCTCTTCCAGACTCTTCAGCCAAAGTTACAGAGGAAACACAGGCTCGAGCAGCTCAAGTCTTTAAGGAAATGAAAGAGCTGGAAGCTGAAATGGAAGCTAGAATCAAGAAGGAAGCAACAAAAAACACTCCATCTAGCTCCAGCAAAGATTCTAGCAGCTCTTCGTTATCTCAAAGTTCGTCAAGCTCATCCTCTTCAGAAACTTCTAGCAGTTCTGATACACGGACGGAAGTCAATGTAGAAGATGACAGCTTGGTGGATGTCGCAACTGGCATTCGTTTGAAAAACGCTGATTTGGTCAAGGCTGGTCTTCAGCTGTCAGTGAAAAAACTAGAAAGCAAGATTCAGCCGACAGATACTTATGACATTAGCTTGACCGATCCGAATGGTCAGCCGGTGCATCAGGTTAGTCCAACCCTTGTGACGATTCCAGTCCACAAAGATTTGCCAGTAGATGCCGTCTATGCTCTGGATGAAAATGGCAAGCAGGTTGAGAAATTTGATGTAACGGTTAATCAAAACCAGACCATCAGCTTCACGACCAATCATTTCTCTGTTTACCAAGTGCAGTATCGAAATGAGCAGTCCGTCAAGGCCAAGAAAAAAGACCTACCATCAACAGGTGAGCAAGTCACCATCATGGGCCTTGCAGGCTTGATTATCCTAGCAGGAGTCTTCATCCTTTTGAAGAAAACAAATAAAAACTAATCTAAAATAAAAAGAAGGCCGAGCAATATGTTCGGCCTTTCTTAGTGGAAAAAACGACTTTTGTCTGCGCTAGCCTTCAAGCTAGAGCCCTTATCTTAAATAATCATAGTTATAAGTCGTCAAAATTATGTCAGTGAGTTCTTCAGGTTCTTCCTGAGCTCCGCCAGCTATCCAAAGAGAAATAATCCCCTCAACACTGGATAGGAAGATTTCTAGGGCGTATTTCTGAGGGATGTGAAAGTTCTCCTCTAAAAAACGCTGGGTAGCAGCTTTTTGCTTATCACTCAGAATGATACTGGTTATGTACTCCCGAATAGCTTCGCGAAAGTCAATATAATGGCTCTTGGTCAGGGCATTGATAAGACGTTCATTAGCTCGGAGTATATGAAATTTTGCTATCATTAACTTTTTGGGGTATTCGTTCTCCGCTTCAAACAAGCTATAACTAGAAAGTTGGGAGATAATGTCATTTTTGAGACTATCAACCATCTGATATTTATCTTGGTAGTGGAGGTAGAAGGTGCCGCGGTTAATCCCAGCCCGTTTGCAGAGCTTGCTGATGGAGATATTATCAAATCTTTCCTCTGATAGTAGCTGAATCAAGGCTTCTTTGATGTCTTCCTTGGTACTAGTCTTTCGTTTCTGGATCATTTTTCTTCCTCTTTGCTTAAATCAACACTTTGTTGATTTGATTATTGCTTTTTATCTAAGCTCATTATATAATATCTGTGATTTAGAATCAACACCTTGTTGATTTAAGGAAAAGAGCTTTGAAAAGGAGAGAAACGATATGGCTTATATTGAAATGAAACATAGTTTTAAACGTTATCAGGTAGGTGACACGGAAATTGTTGCCAATCATGATATTTCTTTTGAGATTGAAAAGGGGGAACTGGTCATTATCCTGGGTGCTTCTGGTGCCGGTAAGTCAACAGTGCTCAATATCCTCGGAGGTATGGATACCAATGATGAGGGAGACATCCTGATAGACGGCCAGAATATTGCAGACTACAATTCCCACCAGCTGACGGATTATCGTCGCAATGATGTGGGCTTCGTCTTTCAGTTTTACAATTTGGTGCCCAACCTGACGGCCAAGGAAAATGTCGAATTGGCTTCTGAAATCGTCAAAGATGCTCAAGATCCAGTGGCCGTTCTAACCGCAGTTGGTATGGAAAATCGCCTCAATAATTTTCCAGCGCAGTTGTCAGGTGGGGAGCAGCAGCGGGTCTCTATTGCTCGGGCTGTGGCAAAAAATCCTAAGATTTTGCTCTGCGATGAGCCGACAGGGGCTTTGGACTACAATACCGGCAAGCAAGTGCTGCAAATTTTACAGGATATGTCCCGCAATCAAGGGGCGACGGTGATTATCGTGACCCACAATGCTGCCTTGGCTCCCATTGCTGACCGGGTTATCCGCATGCACGATGCGAGAGTCAAGAGTGTTACAGTCAATGAACAGCCACAGGATATAAGTACATTGGAGTATTGATATGAAGAGAAAGATTTATTGGAAAGATATTCTGCGCTCCTTCACTAGCTCTAAAGGACGTTTCCTATCTATTTTAATCCTCATGATGCTGGGCTCTTTAGCTCTCGTGGGACTCAAGGTCGCTCCACCCAATATGCGCAGAACAGCAACAGATTACTTGAAAGAGCAGCGAACCATGGACTTGGCTGTTATGGCGGACTATGGTTTGGATGCAGCGGATCAGAAAGAGCTGGAAGCTATTAAGGGAGCTGATGTCGAGTTTGGCTATCTGACAGATGTCACCGTGGACGAGGAGGCCCTCCGAGTATTCTCAGATACCAAGGATATTTCAAACTTTCAAGTGGTCTCAGGACGTCTACCTAAGAAAGAGCAAGAAATTGCCCTGGCTAGCTTTTGGTCTAAAAAATATAAAATTGGTCAGGAGATTGATCTGACTGAAAAAGCAGGCAGTCGGTCAGTTCTGAAACAAGACCTATAAGATTGTGGGTTTTGTCAACTCGGCGGAGCTATGGTCTGATAGAAATCTGGGCAATGCGACTAGTGGCAGCGGGGCTTTATCTGCCTATGCTGTAGTCAGCCCCAAGGCCTTTGATACAGATGTTTACAGTATTGCCCGCCTGCGCTATCATGATTTAGAAAAGCTGGCTCCCTTCTCTGAAAGCTATCAGGAGCGTTTGGAGCAGCACCAGACTGCTTTGGACAAGAGCCTGGAAGATAACGGAGTGGCTCGCTTTAAGCGATTAGAGGCAGATGCCAAAAGCACCATTCAGAAGGGCCAAGATAAGATTGCTCAGGCTGAGAGTGAGCTGACCCAAGGTAAAAAACAGATAGAGCAAGCTCAGAGTCAGCTAGACCAGCAAAAAAGCCAGCTATCGGCAGCTCAATCTGCTTCTATTCTCCCTCCTGCACAGCTCAGCCAGAGCCAGCAGCAGATTCAGGAAGCTGAGTCCCAGCTCAATCAGAAAAAAGCAGAGCTAGCTCAGGCAGAGAAAGACTTATCAGTTAGCAAGGACAAGCTAGCTGATGCTAAGGCAAATCTGAGTCGTTTGAAAGAGCCGGCCTATCATAGCTATGACCGCAAGTCTCTGCCAGGTGGGAATGGCTATCATATGTATAAAAACTCCATGAATAGTATTGCGTCGATTGGTAATATCTTCCCAGTGGTGCTCTATCTGGTGGCAGCTATGGTGACCTTTACCACCATGACGCGCTTTGTTGATGAGGAGCGAACAAATGCAGGTGTCTTTAAGGCTCTAGGCTATCATAGCCGAGATATCATTCGCAAGTTTGCTCTTTACGGTTTGGTGGCAGGGAGTCTAGGTACTTTCATAGGGATTCTGCTGGGACATTATTTCTTGTCGGGAGTGATTTCTTCTATTATTACCAGAGGGATGGTGCTCTCTGCCCCGCATGCATATTTATGTTTCCTATAGTTTACTGGCCCTTGGACTTTCCCTTCTTTCCAGCGTTCTCCCTGCCTATTTGGTGGCAAGACGGGAGCTGACAGAGGAAGCAGCTCACTTGCTTTTGCCCAAGCCACCGGTCAAGGGCTCCAAGATTTTCTTGGAAAGACTGCCCTTTATCTGGCGACGTCTTAGCTTTACTCAGAAGGTCACAGCACGCAATATCTTTCGCTATAAGCAGCGGATGTTTATGACCATCTTTGGTGTGGCGGGTTCTGTTGCCTTGCTCTTTGCCGGTCTAGGACTCCAATCTTCTATTGGTGGTATTCCCAAGCGTCAGTTTGAGGAGATTCTGCGCTACGACTTGATTGTCGCTGTCAATCCTGGGGAGAATCAAGCTGAGCAAGACAAGCTGAAAAAGATGCTGGCAGATGACTCGATTGCTGACTATCAGGAAATCCATAGTGAAACCCTAACAGAGAAATACAAAGGAAAAAAAGAGACAGAATCAGTCACTTTAATGGTTACGGACAAGGAAAATTTTGAACCTTTTATTTCTATGGAAAGTCCTGACAACCAGCAAAAGCTGACTCTCAAGGACGGTGTAGTTGTTTCGGATAAATTGGCCCGCATAGCTGGAGTTAGCCCCGGTGGCCGTATAGAGCTGGGTGGCAAGCCTGTCAAGCTCGCAGCAGTCAATGAGAATCATTTTGGCCATTTTGCCTTTATGAAGGCGACTGACTACCAGAAGATTTACGGCAAAAAGCCCGAGAAAAACGCTTATCTAGTGCGACTCAAGGACTCTTCTAGCAAAAATATTGTAGACAAGGCCAATGAATTTATGAGTCTCAAGTCTGTCAAGAGTGTCTCGCAAAACGCTAGCATGGTGAAGCAGTTCAACGTTCTAGCTGATTCTCTTAATAATACAATGCTGGTTTTGGTCCTGATTTCCATTCTTTTAGCTGTCGTCATTCTCTACAACCTGACCAATATCAATGTGGCTGAGCGGATTCGCGAGCTGTCTACCATCAAGGTTTTGGGCTTCCATAATAAGGAAGTGACCCTCTATATCTATCGAGAGACCATTATTCTGTCAGTGATTGGCATGGCAGTTGGGCTTCTAGGCGGCTTCTTCCTGCATCGTTTTTTGATTGAGAAGGTTGCGCCTAGCATTATCAGCTTAAACCCTCAAGTAAGTCCTTCAGTCTATCTGTTTCCTCTAACAGCGGTGACTCTTATACTGACCTTGCTTGGCTTCTTTGTCAACTACCGCCTCAGAAGGGTGGATATGCTGGAAGCGCTCAAGTCTGTTGATTGATAAAAAAACACTTTAAAACTTTCACTCACTTGATGGGTGGAAGTTTTTTTGAACTTTGATATAATATTCCTTGTAAAGAAAGAGAAAGACATACGATGACACGAAATTGCCTTATTATCCGATGTGCATGGAAATAGCACAGCCTTGGAAGCAGTACTGGCGGATGCGGAAAGCCAGCAAGTGACAGACTATTGGTTTTTGGGGGACTTGCTCCTGCCAGGAACCGGTCGCAGAAATATTTTAGACAGGATGGAGCAGCTGCATATCAGCCTCCAGGTCAGGGGGAATTGGGAAGACAGCCTCTGGCATGCCTTGCATCAAAAACTGGATTTGGATCGTCCTAGCCATCTCTACCTGACCCGGCTCTGTCATTTTGTCCTAGAGGAAATCCGTCCAGAAGAGATTGACCGCATGCAGGAACTTCCTCTGCAGATCTTGACAGAAGTAGAGGGATTGAAGATTGCGGTCAGCCACCATCTGCCAGATAAGAATTGGGGGCGGGAGCTGATTCATATTGGCGAGCAGAGCGATTTTGACCGCCTTTTTGAGGGGAATGACTGCGCTGTTGCTGTTTATGGTCATATTCACCAGCAGTTTCTCCGTTACGGAACTCAGGGGCAGTTGATTATCAATCCCGGCTCCATTGGTCAGCCATTTTTCTAGATTCGGCTTTGCGTCAGGACTTGCGAGCCCAGTATGCCATTTTAGAGATTGATGAGACGGGTCTGGCTGATGTCGACCTGAGGCGCGTGGCCTATGATGTGGAGCAGGAGCTGAGATTGGCTCGGGAGCTCCACTTGCCTTACTATGAGATTTATCGGGAGAGCTTGGTCAATGGTATCCACCATACCCACAATCACGACCTGCTGCGAGAAATCAGTGAGCGGGAAGGCTATGCGGATGAGATTGCAGCTTTCTTAAAGTTCAGTCGTAACTCTTGAAGTTACACCATTTTTGAGATATAATAGTGGGAGAAAATGATGAGGGAGGAGAAAAAATGCAGATTTCTAGCCGTTTTACCATTGCCACCCATATGCTGATTGTACTGGCTTTGGAGGGAAAAAAACAAAAACTGACAAGTGATATCCTTGCTGGCAGTGTCGGCGTCAATCCGGTTATTATTCGTAAGACCCTATCCCAGCTCAAGAATGCCGGGATGATTACCGTTGCTCGTGGGACTGGAGGAGCAGAGATTGCCAAAGATTTGAAAGACATTAGCCTGTTGGACGTCTATAGCGCAGTTGAATGTCTGGGCAAGAGCGGCCAGCTCTTTAGCTTTCATGATAAGCCCAATCCAGACTGTCCTATCGGAAAAAACATTCACAATGTCTTAGACGACCGCTTGGCGGCTATTCAGGCAGCCATGGAAGCTGAATTGGCTCAGACCAGCCTTGACGAAGTCGTCGCAGCAACCGAAAAAGAAATTAAAGAACAATCTGTTTCCCAGTGAGCAGATTGTTTTTTGTTAAGAATTTTGCAAGATGTAATTGTTGACATTACATTAAGATGTGCTATACTAATAGATGTAATAAAAATAATTACAATCTGAATAATCTTTTGGAACAAATGGAGATGTGGAAAACCATATCAAGGAACCTATCTCTGTTTTGGGGAAATAGTAATAAAAAAACATCGGGCAGGAAAACTGCTGACATTTAAAATTAAAGAGAGGAGAAAGTACATGACTTTTGAATATCAAAGCAAGATTTATCTAGGAGAGGTGGCGCTATATGTAGCTGACCTAGCAAGACAAAAGGATTTTTATCAACGCGTTTTAGGGCTGGAACTTTTGGAAGAGCAGGACGGAGAGGTTGCTTTGGGCAGGGACGGACAAGTTCTGGTTAGGCTTTTAGCGACTAGTGACCGTCAGTCCGTTAAGTCGGCTTACGGTCTTTATCATCTGGCACTCTTGCTTCCAAGCCGTCAAGCCTTAGCAGATATCCTGAAGCATTTATCGGAAAATAAAGTACCTATGGTTGGAGGAGCGGATCACGGTTATAGTGAAGCCATTTATCTGGAGGACCCAGAAGGCAATGGCATTGAGCTTTATCGGGACAAGCCTCAGGTTGATTGGGATATTCGAGAAGATGGCCGCATTATCGGGGTGACGGAAGCACTTGCGGCTCAAGAAATCTATGAATTAGGTCAGGAAGTCCAACCGTTTAGTATTGCTGAAGGCACTCGTATGGGCCATGTCCATCTGTCTGTGAAAAATAGCAGAGCTGCCAGTCATTTTTACCAAAAGCTTCTAGGCTTGGAGGATAAATTTTCTGTACCTTCTGCTAGCTGGTTGGCATCAGGGAACTACCATCATCATTTAGCCGTCAATGAGTGGGGAGGTTCTCACTTGAATCATCGCCAACCGAAGCAACTGGGACTAGCCTATTTTGAAGCGCAAGTAGAAGGGAAAGAAGACCTAGTAGCTATTTATGAAAATGCTCAGGACTTGCAAGCGCCAGTCCGATGGATTAGCTCCCAAGAGCTAGAAGTCACAGACCCAGATGGGATTGTGGCAAAGATCCAAGTCGCTTAGTTAAATACGATGTCATCCTCCATCTGCTAAAGATGCGAGGATTTTGTTTTTCTGATGAGAAAGCCAGATTGTTATATTTCCGCTTCCAAAATGATGGTATAATAACTAAAAGAAAGGCGGAGAAATGTTAGCTAAAAATATAATCTATTTAGAAACGTCATCTATCTTTGACTGGGGACAAATCATTTCCTATTTATCAAGAGAGGAAAAGGAAGTGATGTACCAAGTTGCAAATGACAGAATTAAGCGCTTGTTTAAAGTTGAAAATGAATTTTATCTTTGTACGATTTTTTACAATGAGCAAGTTCAAGAGATATGTATCCAGGTGGAAAATCAGACTATTTTTTCTGCTGAGGCTAGAAAAGTTATTAGCAATTTTGTCAGAGATTGGTTGGATTTAGATCAGTCGTTAGATAACTTTTATCAGTTTGCACAAGAAGATGATATTTTATCTCCTTTGGTTCAGAAATTTTACGGACTTCGTTTGATTGGTGTCCCAGATTTTTATGAGGCTATTACTTGGGGAATTTTAGGACAGCAGGTAAATCTTGCTTATGCTTATACCCTAAAAGAACGTTTTGTCAAGAAATATGGCGAAGCTTTTCACTATAACCATGAAACTTACTGGCTTTATCCAAAGCCAAAGATGGTTGCAAATAGTATGGCTGAGGAGTTATTGGAGTTGCAAATGACTCGTAAAAAAGCAGAATATTTGCAAACAATATCAAAGCTCTTGTATCAGGGCACCATTTCAAGAAGTTATTATCAAAGTTAGATACAGCTGAGCAAATTGAAAAAGAGCTGCTTAAACTTTATGGTGTTGGTCCGTGGACGGCTCATTATGTGATGATGCGATGTTTTCGTATCCAATCGGCTTTTCCGATGGCTGACATTGGATTGCAGAATGGCATATCTTATATACTTGGTTTAGATGAGAAACCGTCTAAGGAATTGCTGTTAAAGTTAAAAAATGAGTGGGGAACATGGTGTTCATATGCAGTTTTTTATATTTGGCGTTTGCTTTATTAGTTGATTATCATCGAAAAGGAGAAGAAATGTACATAACTTATTACAAATCCCCAATCGGCCGTATTCTCATTATGACGGACGAAACTGCCCTGCTGGGGCTGTGGCTGGAAGGACAGAAATATTATGGTGCAGGCTATGATTTGGAGCAAGCACAGCAGGAGGAGACAGAAGTAAGTCAACGCGTTGTTGCATGGCTAGATGCTTATTTTAAGGGGGAAAATCCCCCAACAGATGAAATTCCATTGGCACCTCAAGTGACTGAGTTCAGAAGCAAGGTTCTGGCAGTGTTGCAGAAGATTTCCTACGGTCAGACGGCTACCTATTCAGATATTCTACGAGAGTTACAAGCCGAGTATGGTAAGATTGGTTCGGCCAGAGCAGTCGGAGGTGCGATTGGGCATAATCCTATTTCTATTTTAATTCCCTGTCATCGGATCGTTGGAAGCGATGGCGAGCTGACGGGTTATGCCGGCGGACTTGATAAAAAAGCTTACCTACTGAAGCTGGAGGCGAGGAAATGATGGCGTTAGGACATATGGCTGAAGATTGGGAGTGGGAGGCTATTAAAAGTAATAACAGTGATTATGATACGTTTTTTTGGTATGCTGTTAGAAGTACCGGAATTTTCTGTCGTCCCTCATGTGCCTCTCGTCTTCCCAAAAAAGAAAATGTAACGATTTTTCAAAAAGCAGAGCAGGCAGTTGAAGCAGGATATAGACCATGTAAACGATGCCGTCCACTAGGAAAGCCGGTTAGCAAAGAGGAATGGGTAGAAGAAATTGATCATATTTTAAAAGAATATTTCCAGCAAAGTTTAACTTTGAAAGATTTAGCTTTTATGGCAAAAGGCTCTGAGTCTTATCTTCGGCATGTCTATAAGAGTGTGACTGGAAAAACACCACAAGAACGTTTACGCGAACTTCGATTAGAATACTCTAAAGAAATACTAATCAACACTAATCTCTCAATACAAGAAGTTGCAGAGCATTCAGGCGGCCTGCATGCAGCCTATTTCGCAAATTATTTCGGAAGACTTACGGAGTGAGTCCGATGGAGTATAGAAAACGACATTATAAATAAGAGTATAATGAATTCTCATGATGTTACAGCGTAGATTTTAATAGCGAATACTTGTTGGTAATAAATGCTTATTGAAAACCAATTGTCAAAGAAGAAAGGAGATTTTTCCTATGTCTAAACAAATTATAGACCCGATTCAACTGCGCCACGGTGCCAAATTAACCAACCGTTTGGTGCTGTCCCCTATGTATACTTTCAGTGGCTTAGAAGGAGGATTTGTGTCTGATGATACTTTGCGATACTTCGGAGCACGCTCTCAGGCAGCCAGTCTTTTGATTACTGAATTTCATTATGTTAGTCCATCAGGAGGGCCTTGTTATCAGACTGGCTATCCAGTTCAATTAGGAATTTACTCTGATGACCACATTGAAGGGGAGAGAAAATTAGCTGCTGCCCTTCAAAAAGATGGCAATAAAGCGATTTTACAGCTTCATCATGGTGGGATAGCAGCTTCCGGCCGTGCTTTGAAGGGTGAGGAAGTATTGGCTCCAAGTGCTTTAGATTTTTCTTTTCTGCCTTATCCGGTGAGAGAATTGACCGATGAAGAAATCCTTGAAATTATCAAGGATTTTGGTCGAGCAGTCAAACGTGCAGTTCAAGCTGGTTTTTCAGGAGTGGAAATCCATGGTGCCAACCACTATCTGCTGCAGCAATTCTTTTCTAGCACATCCAATGTTCGTCAGGACAGATGGGGCGGAACTTTGGAAACGTATGGCCTTTCCTTTGGCGGTAGTCGAGGAAGTGAAGCGTGCTGCGGCCATGTATGCGCCAGAAGATTTTATTATTGGCTATCGGATTAGCCCAGATGAAATCCATGAAGATCAAGTAGGCTATACTTATGAAGAAGCCAAACTTTTGGTCAAGGAGATAGTCAAGCACGAACTAGACTACATCCATTTGTCGCTTTTGGGCGGCTATGCTTCAAAACCTGCAGGATCAGACAAGAGCTATGCAGATCATTTTAAGGAAGTGATGGATGAGCAAACCAAACTGATTACAATCGGTGGTGTCTTTAGTCAGGAAGATGCAGAAGCTGCTATTGAGGATACGGCTGCGGATTTAGTTGCAATCGGCCGTGGGACCTTGATTGACCCGCTGTTTGGCTATAAAGTACAGACGGGACGAGGAGCAGAAATTGTCCATGAGATTAGCCCTGAGCAGTTGAAAAATTCTCAATTGACACCAGGCTTGCTTGAAGTGTTCAGTCGTAAGGATTCTGGCGGGCTGCCTCCTCTACCTGGTCATGACACTATTACCCACCTTCATACTGGTAAATTTGGGGATGAGGGACAGTAATAATTTTGGTGTAATTTTTTTCCAAGACTTTTACCATTTTACTGGTGAGAGTCTTTTACTTGCATTAATAAACTAAAAACCCCTTTGTCAGTCGCTGTGAGTGACAAAGGGGATTTTCATTAGTTGATATGCCATTGTGTGGCCAGCCAGTCGGCAAAGGCACCATAGCGCTCTTTGAGGGCTTCATGATGCCCATAAGAATCAAAGACGGAGTAGGTGGTAAGGATTTTTTTCTGAATCAAGCGATGAATTTCTTCAGCATAAAAAGGAGCTTTGGAAAGTCGGTTCGAGTGATTCGCGCCTTCTGTCTTCCCATTCTGTAAATAAATCAGACATTCCTTGTTTTTCAACTCCTGAGACCGGCAAAAGTCGGTAAAACCTGGGTACCAAAAGGAGCCGCAGATAGAAAAAACACAGGGGATCTTGCAGCCGCTATAGAGACTGTAAACAGCCGCTAGTCCACCGAGAGAGTAGCCACCATAGGCAATTCTCTTGTCATCCAGTAGGTAGTGCTGTCTGATTTCCGCTAATATACCGTTGAAGAGCTTTTGATGGTAAATATCTGCTCTGCCACCAAAATCGGGATTGCCAGGCTTTAGAGCATTGGCTTTCCAAGGTGTATAATCGTCCAGCCTGTTATTTGATATCAGTCCGATCAAGATTACTGATGAAGAAAGCTTGCTCAGGTAGTTTGTCTGTCCATCATTTAGCAAGATTGCTGGATAAGGTCGTGATCCGTCATAATCTTGGGGCAGGGCAATATTGACAGTGATACCTTCCCAGACAAAGGTCTTATTTATTGACAAAGTCATTGATTTTCTCGAGTGAGTCGATTACAGCAGGTCCATAATCCATGAACTCGTCATAGGAGATGGTCATGATTTTCTGATTTTTGACCGCTGGGACATCTTCCAGAACTGGATTGGCCTTCATTAGATCAACTGCTTGCTCATCCATGGCCTTGTTGCGGTCGCTGGTTACGTAGATGATGACTTCTGGATCCATAGAGACCAGATTTTCCAAGGTTAGGTCAGAGGTTCCAGTCGCTACATTGGTATAGCCGAGCTGGTTGAGCAGACTCTCTTGCAGGGCAGATTTATAGGCACCGAAAGTCTCATCGTTGTAGGCACACATGATGAGCGCTTTTTTCTTTTCCCCTTGACTAGTCTTATTGGTTTTCTTGACACTGTCAATTCTTGCCTGCAGCTGGTCAGCATACTGATTGGCCTTGTCTTGAACGTTAAAGATGGTTCCTATATTCTTGACATCTTCAACGATATTTCCTAGATCTTGCTTGGTATTGGACAGGGAAGCCTTCTGTGTATAGACAGGGATTTTGTTTTTCATTCCAGAGCACTGACTGTCCCCAGAGACTTTTCGGAAAAACATCATGTTTCGGCCAAGAAGAGCATCTGGCTCATAGGATAGCACAGTTTCCTGTGATACGGTTTTCTTGTCGCCGACTTGCGGAATGGTGGCAATATCAGCCTTGTATTTATCTGTGACATCATTGTCTGGATTGAGCATACCGGCGATCTTGTCTTTCAATCCTAGTTCAATCAAGATTTCGGTCGTCGAAAGGTTGTTGGTGATGACCTTTTCCGGTGCCTTTTCAAAGACCTGATCAATCTCCTTGCCTTCGGCATCGTAAGTTTTGATTGTCACGGGATATTTTGTCTCTGCTGTGCTCTTTTTCGCGCTTTCTGTTTTGGAGGAAGATTGTGAAGTTGAGCTTTCTTTCGTACTTTCTTTAGATGAAGAATTGCAGGCTGCCATTGTCAGTGCAGCAGTTGCGACGAGTAAGATACTGAGTGTTTTTTTCATATTGCCTTCCTTTCTTGGGCTTGGAGCTTGTATAGATAAAGCTGAGAGCAGGCTCTTATAGATACTGAATCATGGCCTGTCGATCCTTGGTCCAGATCACTTTGCTCTGAATACCGTAAACGGCTTGCAGTGAATCATGGGTGATGGCCTCCTTTGGAGCACCTTGGTATGCAATCTCACCTCCTTTCATGAGGTACAAATAGTCTGAATACCGACAAGCCAGTTGGATATCGTGTAAAACAGCCAAAACATTGATGTTCAGGTCTTTGACGATACGTAGCATATCCAGCTGGTATTTGATATCCAGATGATTGGTCGGCTCGTCTAGGAGCAGCAGGCTTGGCTGCTGGGCCAAAGCGCGTGCTAGCAGGACTCTTTGCTTCTCTCCACCAGACAAGGATAGATAGACTCTGTCTTTCTTGTCTAGCATGTCCACCTGCTTCAAGGCATGACGGACGAGGGCATAGTCTTTTTCGCTCTCTTTTTGAAAAAGGGACAGATGCGGCGTCCTACCCAGCATGACGATTTCTTGGACGGTGCAGTCAAACTGAAGATGGTTAAACTGAGTTACAACGGCTATTTTCTGGGCAGCTTTTTTTATGCTGACCTGTTCAAGCGGCCTTCCGTCTAGATAAATGTTCCCGCTGTCAGGTTTGATTTGGCGGTAGATGGTTTTGAGCAGACTAGTTTTGCCGCTTCCGTTGGGCCCTAAAATGGTGTGAAACTGATTTCCCTCGACCTTGAGCGAAATTCCTTTTAAAATCTCTTTTGGGCCAATAGAATAGTGGATATTTTGGCAAGTTAGATCCATATCAGCTGCTTACCTCCTTTCGGCTTTTGGCTACAATGTAGATAAAGAAGGGGGCGCCGACCAAAGCGGTGAAGATCCCAATCGGCAGCTCGGCATTTTTGACCAAAATTCGAGCCAAAACATCTGCCCAGACAAGAAAGAGTGAGCCGAGCAGAGTAGCGATAGGAAAGAGTCTTTTGTAGTTGGTACCGACTAATCTTCGAGCAATGTGCGGAGTGATTAGTCCGACGAAGCCAATAATGCCGCAGCAGGCAACCAGCACCGCAGTCATGACTGCGACAACTGTGATATAGAGGAACCAGTAAAAACGCAGAGGTACTCCCAGTGTCAAAGCAGCTTCGTCCCCCATCATCATAGTATTGAAAATACGATACTGGGAACAGAAAAACAAAAAGGAGAGACCGACAACAAGAGCCGGCAAGGCAAGATCTGACCAAGAAGTTCCAGCCAGTGAGCCCATAGTCCAGAACTTGATTGTCATAATGCTGTCAGCATTGGCACCGACGGAAATGATAAAGTTGGAAAAGGCGATAAAGAGGGCATTTACAACTGTTCCTGATAAAATCAGACTGCTTGTCGTCATTTTTCCCTGCATGGATGCGATAAAAAGGACCACAGCCGATGCCAGAATAGCTCCTATAAAGGCACCTGCGCCAGTAATGGATTTGAGCCCTAAGATAATGCTCAGTGTGGCTCCGAAGGTTGCACCTGCTGAAATTCTCAGGATATAAGGCTCTGCGATAGGATTATTGACAGTAGATTGCATGACGCTGCCACAGACAGACAGGCCAGCACCAGCTAGGATTCCCAAGAGCACTCTTGGAACCCGCATGTTCCAAACTATAGCGATTGTAGACGGAGATAGTTTGCCTGTGCCAAGGGGAAATCCGAGTTTGCTGAAAATAATCTGGTAAGTATCTTGTATGTCAATAGTAACCGATCCCAAGGAGACAGCTAAAAAAAGAGAACAAGCCAGAAAAATGACGAGAAGCAAGAGCAGGCAGATATAGCGAGAAAATCCGTGATTTTCTGACTTTTTAAAGACCATCCAGACCTCCTTAACAGCAAAGATTAGAATTTTTAGACAATTTTTCATAAAAAATTATAACATTTTTAAATCAGAAGGGCAAGAAGAGATAAAAACTGGATAGTGCGGAGTAATTGATTTCTTCGGAATGTCTCGAGAGACGAGTTCATTGGAGAAAAAGTGGGGGAATCTAAATGACTTAGTATAATTACTAGGAAACAAGAAAAAACGACAGAAACTTTTCTATCGTTTTTTTGAAATTATAAACGCTTAAGGACTAAGAGAGCTATAACGATGTTTAACAATGATAGCTCAAAGAACCAGAAGTTCTTTGTCAAACCCAATAATCATTCAAAACATAATATAAGCTTATAAAATTCTATTCAAAATACAGCAAGTCCTTGCTAGTCTCGGTGAAGAGTTCAAAACCATTCTTAGTGACATAGCCGCAGTCCTCGATGCGGACACCGACCTTACCAGGGATGTAAATACCAGGCTCAACAGAGAAGCACATGCCTTCTTCAATGATCATGTCATTGCCTTCCATGATGGATGGAAATTCGTGAACATCCATACCGATACCATGGCCGAGGCGGTGATTGAAATACTCACCATAGCCCGCTTTTTCGATGACTTGCCGAGCGGCGCGGTCTACTTCATGAGCTGTGACGCCTGGCTTGATAAAGTCAAGAGCAGCTTGCTGGGCTTCCAATGTCAGATGGTAGATATCTTTTTTAAACTGGTCAGGCTGGCCGATAGCAACGGTCCGTGTCATATCACTAGCATAGCCATTGACCATGCAGCCAAGGTCAAAGAGCAGGAGGGCGTTGTTTTCGACTTTATTTGCTCCAGGAATGCCGTGCGGGTTAGCTGCATTATTTCCCGTCAGGACCATGGTTTCAAAGCTCATCTCATAGCCTTCTCGCTTGATGGCGAAGTCAATCTGAGCGATGATATCCGTTTCGGTATTTTCCAGTGAAATATTGTCAAAACCAATATTGACAGCCTTGTCAGCATATTGTCCAGCTACCAGCATTTTCTGGATTTCATCGGCTGATTTGATCAAGCGCAAGCGGTTAACGTAAGGAGTCAGGTTGGCAAATTCTGCAGATTCAAAGACAGTTTTCAATCCATGATATTTGGTCAAAATCAAGTTATCAAACTCAAGAGCGACAGTCTTGAAGGAGTGAGCCGGAAGGGCTGCTTTAATCTTCTGCCAAGGATTTTCCGAGTCCATATAGCCAAGGACTGAAAAGGAAACAGAACCTGAAGCACGTTCAACTTCTAAAGCAGGAACGAAGAGCAGGGGCTCATGGTCAGGATAGACAAACAAAAACATCTGCCGCTCATGCGGGTCGCTGTAGAAACCAGTCAGATAATTGATGGTGACTGGATCAGACAGAACAGCAGCATCTAGCTTCTCATTCTCGAGATAATGGGTGATTTGTTGGATTTTTGTCATGGTCACAACCTTCTTTCTATGCCTCTATTTTGGCAAAAAATGTCAAAAAAAGCAAGACTTTTCAAAAACTTATCAAAATACTTGAAAGTGTTTACAAGAAGTGATAAAATGGTGAATGTAGGAAAGTGAAAACGATATTTTCAATAGAAGAAAGGAAACTATATGAACACAGACGACACAGTAACGATTTATGATGTCGCCCGTGAAGCGGGAGTTTCGATGGCGACAGTCAGTCGAGTAGTGAATGGAAACAAGAACGTCAAAGAAAACACACGTAAAAAAGTTTTAGAGGTCATTGATCGTCTTGACTATCGCCCAAATGCAGTAGCACGTGGACTAGCCAGCAAGAAGACTACAACCGTTGGCGTTGTCATTCCAAATATTACCAATAGCTATTTCTCAACCTTGGCAAAAGGGATTGATGATATTGCTGAAATGTATAAATATAACATTGTCTTGGCTAACAGTGATGAGGATGATGATAAGGAAGTATCCGTTGTCAATACGCTCTTCTCTAAGCAGGTGGATGGCATTATTTTCATGGGCTATCATCTGACAGAGAAAAATTCGCTCAGAGTTTTCACGTTCACGCACACCGGTCGTTTTGGCGGGTACTGTCGATGTGGAGCATCAACTTCCGAGCGTCAATATTGACTACAAGCAAGCAACAGTTGATGCTGTAGAATTACTGGCTAAGCGCAATAAGAAAATTGCCTTTGTCAGTGGACCGCTCGTAGATGATATCAACGGGAAAAATCCGTCTATCAGGCTATAAAGATGGCTTGAAGAACAAGAAACTTTCTTACAGCGAAGGCTTGGTTTTTGAATCAAAATATTCTTATGATGATGGCTACCACTTGGCAGAGCGTGTTATTGCTTCCAAAGCAACTGCGGCTTTTGTCACAGGAGATGAGTTGGCAGCAGGCCTCTTAAATGGTCTATCTGATCAAGGAATCAAGGTTCCAGAAGATTTTGAAATCATTACCAGTGATGATTCGCAAGTAGCTCGTTTCACTCGTCCTAACCTTTCCACAATCGGTCAGCCCCTCTATGACATCGGCGCTATCAGTATGCGCATGCTGACTAAGATTATGCATAAGGAAGAATTGGAAGAACGCGAAGTTCTCCTAGCTCACAGCATTAGCGAGCGTAAATCAACTCGGAAATAAGCGGTGAGCCGCAAGTCTGCTTAGGAACTTCTCTGAACTTGAAAAGCGTCTGAAGAGACTAAGTCAATGACTGCTTTAAGAAATTTTCACTATTATTGAGTGAGGCTGAGGCGTAGTACCTCAGCCTTTTTTTGTTTCCATTCAGTTAGAGCAGTTTTCTATATGCTATCAGGCTTTGGATGGATTTTTTACCTCATTTGCCCTTGTGGTTTTCCTTTTTATTTGATTTTCGGTATAATAGGAAGTATGAAAGTATTACTGTATCTTGAAGGAAAGTCCGTTTTGGAGAAATCAGGAATCGGCCGAGCCCTACAGCATCAGATGCATGCCTTGGATTTGGCTGGGATTCCTTATACGACGGACGTTTTAGGAGATTATGATGTGGTCCACATCAATACCTATGGCCCCCGTAGCTTGCTTCTCCTTCATGCTGCCAAGAGGGGCAATAAAAAAGTGATTATGCATGGGCATTCAACTAAGGAGGACTTTGAAAATTCCTTTATTGGTTCCAATCTTTTTGCTCCGCTCTTTGGTAAATATCTGACGCATATGTATAAAAAGGCGGATTTCATTATCACGCCATCGGAGTATTCCAAGCAGCTTATCCAGTCTTATGGGGTCACTACGCCTATGGTGGCTGTGTCAAACGGTATTGACCTGCCTAAGTATAAGAAAGATGCTCGCAAGGAAGAAGTTTTTAAAAAGTATTTTAAGATTGAAGAAGGGCAGAAGGTTGTCGTCTGTGCTGGACTTTATTTCCGCCGCAAGGGGATTGAGGATTTTGTAGAGGTTGCCCGCAGGATGCCTGATGTACGCTTTATCTGGCTGGGCTCTATTAATCTCTGGTTGATTCCGCGCAAGATTCGCCGTTTGGTTCTCTTTGACCACCCTGATAATGTCGAATTCCCTGGCTATTTTAAGGGAGCTGTTTTCCAGGGAGCCATGTCAGGAGCAGATGCCTTCTTTTTCCCGTCCTATGAGGAAACAGAAGGAATTGTTGTCCTGGAAGCCTTGGCTAGTGAGCAGAATGTTGTGCTGCGTGATATTCCAGTCTATCAGGGCTGGGTGGATGAGCGTTCAGCCGAGCTCTGCCATAATGTAGATGAGTTTGTCCAGTCTCTGAGAAATGTCTTAGATAAAAAGGTGGACAAGCGCGAAGCAGGCTATCAGGTAGCTAAAAGCCGGTCTATTGACGATGTTGCAGATCAGTTAGTCAAGGCTTATCAAACAGTTTTGGAGATGTAAGATGCGTATTGGTCTTTTTACAGATACCTATTTTCCTCAGGTCTCTGGGGTTGCTACCAGTATTCGGACTTTGAAGACGGAGCTGGAAAAATTAGGTCACACGGTATTTATTTTTACGACGACGGACAAGGATGTCAATCGTTATGAGGATTGGCAGATTATTCGGATTCCCAGCGTACCTTTCTTTGCCTTTAAGGACCGAAGAGTGGCTTACCGAGGATTTTCTCATGCCTTAGAAATTGCCCGTCAGTACCAGCTGGATATTATCCATACTCAGACTGAGTTTTCACTAGGGCTGCTGGGGATTTGGATTGCCAAAGAGCTGCGGATTCCGGTAGTGCATACCTATCATACCCAGTATGAGGATTATGTGCACTATATTGCTAAGGGGATGGTCATCCGTCCTAGCATGGTCAAATATATCGTCCGTGGCTTCATGAGTGACTTGGATGGGGTTATCTGCCCTAGCGAGATTGTTTATGACCTTTTGGTTGATTATAAAATCGAAGCAGAAAAACGGGTGATTCCGACAGGGATTGAGCTGGCGAAGTTTGATCGGCCGGAAATTTCGCGTGAAGATATCAAGAAGCTTCGTTTCAAGCTAGGACTGGCTGAAGATGAGATAATGCTGCTCAGTCTGTCGCGAATTTCTTATGAAAAGAATATCCAGGCTATCGTTGAGGCGATGCCTGCCGTCCTTGAAGAAAATGACAAAGTCAAGCTAGTCATTGTCGGCGACGGTCCCTATGCGGAAGACTTGAAAGAACTGGTTGCCAAGCTTCAGATTGAAGAAGCTGTCATCTTTATGGGGATGATTGCTCCTAGTGATACGGCCCTTTACTATAAAGCTGCGGATTTCTTTATCTCTGCCTCAACCAGTGAGACCCAAGGTCTGACTTATCTGGAAAGCTTAGCTAGCGGTACACCGATTATTGCCCATGGCAATCCTTATCTGGATAATGTTATCAGTGACAAGATTTGGAACCCTTTATTACCAAGAGCGTGATTTATCAGGCGCAATTTTAGAGGCAATTATTGCGACGCCTGACATGGATGAGCAAAAGCTAGCAGACAAGCTTTACGAGATTTCAGCGGAGAACTTTGGTCGCAGAGTCTATGAGTTTTATCTGGATTTAACCATTTCCAAGGACTTCCATAACGAGCTCAGCCCAGAGGAAAGTGCTGCCAAGCGTCTGGCCAAGACAGTGGCCTATCTGCCTGGCAAGGTCATCTCTCTTCCAATCAATGGCTCCGTTCGTATCCTCAAAGCTTCGAGTAAGCAAGTTAAAAAAATCAAGAATATTACTAAGTTATTAGAATAGAAATATGCCTTGCATCATTGTGGCAATAGCTATTTATGCAAGGTTTTGTTTAAAAATAGAGGAGAAATCTTATGAAAAAATATCTCAAACAGTTGCCTTGGTTGCTTTTGTTCTATGGCATTTTCATTGCTTCAGATTGGATTTGGCAAGAGCTTTGGAGATATCTTATAGACAATACAGAAAGTGTAGAAAGTGTTTTGAACTGGCTTTCAAACTTTAATATTTTGTATTATCTTTTACTGCTGCCCTTGGTTGGTGCAGGGATTGCTTATATAAATACTCGGAAGAATGGCTTCGTTTTGCCCTTCCTCCTTCTGATTCCTGGTGTCCATTATTATTATCTATTCAAAAACTTTTTTGACGGCCTTTTTTACTCAGGAGACAAGATTTATAATCCAATCACTTCCACGCTTTATAATGCTAGGGATATTCATGTCTTGTTATTCCTTTCTTTGGGAGGAATGCTGTTGGCAGAGCAACACCGTAAAAAACGTCAAGCAGCTACTTTGAGTCAAGAGACTCTCAATCGTTTTTCCGGTTTTGATGGCCAATAGCTCTTGCAAATTTTTCCAATCGTGCTATAATGTTTTCTAGAGACAAATCACCTGCAGGAAATCTTTTAGAGAGCGCGTGGAGCTGGAAATCGCGTAGAGGATGCAGTTGGGACTACTCTATTAGCTTTTATGCAAACATAAAACGGTGGCTACGTTAGAGCCGATTCGAGGTGTAAGTCTTTTGACTTACATAAATGAAGGTGGAACCACGTTGCGACGTCCTTTTGAGGATGTCGTTTTTTGTTTTCATTTCTTTTGTTACTTTTGGGGTGGCGAGAGAGGACTTTTCCTTTGCTGCAATATTAAAAAAATAAAATGAATAAAGGAGATCTATATGGGATTCAAATTTGAAGAAATTAAGGCTTATTTAATGAAACATGGCTTAGATTCTAGCATAGCTGAGTCGCTGCATGCGGTCTATGGAACTCAGCGCTTGGGAGGCACTGCAAATGCCTACTTTTTAATTGTTTTTACCGAGACAGGAATCTACATCATTTCTATTACCCCTATGGGGAAATTAGGAGACATTGTAGGAGAATTTTCAGCAGAAGATATACAAGCTTATCAATTTAAGAAGCGCCTGTTTATAGGATATAAACTTAAGTTTTCGATGAATGATAAACAGAGTTTTGAATTTAATATTAATAAGGTAATGATTGGTGCAGGCTGGCATAAAACTGAGCTACAAAAAATCCTAGAAACAAACTATTACAATAAAAGAATAGATTCTTAAAATATTTGGATGATAGATAAGGAGAAAAACTCATGATTAAGATTACTTTCCCAGATGGCGCTGTTCGTGAATTCGAGTCTGGCGTTACAACTTTTGAAATTGCTCAATCTATCAGCAATTCCCTAGCTAAAAAAGCTTTGGCTGGTAAATTCAACGGCAAATTGATTGATACGACTCGTGCCATAACTGAAGATGGTGCTATTGAAATCGTGACACCTGACCACGAAGACGCTTTAGACATCTTGCGTCACTCTGCAGCCCACTTGTTTGCGCAAGCAGCTCGCCGTCTTTTCCCAGATATTCACTTGGGCGTTGGTCCCGCCATTCAGGATGGTTTCTACTACGATACGGACAATGAAGCAGGACAAATTTCAAATGAAGATCTGCCTCGTATCGAAGAAGAAATGAAGAAAATCGTCAAAGAAAATTTCCCATCCATCCGTGAGGAAGTGACTAAGGATGAGGCGCGTGAAATTTTCAAAAACGATCCTTACAAGTTGGAATTGATTGAAGAGCACTCTGAAGATGAGGGCGGTTTGACCATTTACCGTCAGGGTGAATATGTGGATCTCTGCCGTGGTCCTCACGTTCCATCTACAGGTCGCATCCAAATCTTCCACCTCTTGAATGTGGCTGGGGCATACTGGCGCGGGAACAGCGACAATGCTATGATGCAGCGGGTCTATGGGACCGCTTGGTTTGACAAGAAAGACCTGAAGAAATATCTGCAAATGCGGGAGGAAGCCAAAGAACGTGACCATCGTAAGTTAGGTAAAGAGCTGGATCTCTTCATGATTTCTCAAGAAGTGGGTCAAGGCTTGCCATTCTGGCTGCCAAACGGCGCGACTGTCCGTCGCGAGTTGGAGCGCTACATCGTTGATAAAGAGTTGGCTTCAGGCTACCAACACGTCTACACTCCGCCTTTGGCCTCTGTGGAGCTTTATAAGACTTCTGGTCACTGGGAGCACTACCAGGAGGATATGTTCCCAACAATGGATATGGGTGATGGAGAAGAGTTTGTTCTTCGTCCTATGAACTGTCCTCACCACATCCAAGTCTACAAACACCATGTTCACTCTTACCGTGAGCTGCCAATCCGTATTGCTGAGATTGGCATGATGCACCGCTACGAAATCTGGTGCCCTGACTGGTCTTCAACGTGTACGCGAAATGTCCTTGAATGACGGTCACCTCTTTGTTACTCCTGAACAAATCCAAGAAGAATTCCAGCGTGCGCTGCAGTTGATTATCGACGTTTACGCTGATTTCAACTTGACAGAATATCGTTTCCGTCTGTCTCTTCGTGACCCTCAGGATACGCATAAGTATTTTGATAACGATGAGATGTGGGAAAATGCCCAAACCATGCTGCGAGCAGCCTTGGACGAAATGGGTGTGGATTACTTTGAAGCAGAAGGAGAAGCAGCCTTCTACGGCCCTAAACTTGATATCCAGGTTAAAACAGCCCTAGGAAATGAAGAAACCCTGTCAACTATCCAGCTGGACTTCCTCTTGCCAGAGCGTTTTGACCTCAAGTATGTCGGAGCTGACGGTGAAGAGCATCGTCCAGTTATGATTCACCGTGGAGTTATCTCAACCATGGAGCGCTTCACAGCCATCTTGATTGAAAATTACAAGGGTGCCTTCCCGACCTGGCTGGCTCCGCATCAAGTGACTTTGATTCCTGTTTCTAACGAAGCCCATATTGACTATGCTTGGCAAGTGGCTAAGAAGCTGCGCGATAAGGGTGTCCGTGCTGATGTGGATGAGCGCAATGAAAAGATGCAGTACAAGATTCGTGCCTCACAAACTAGCAAGATTCCCTATCAGCTCATCGTTGGTGACAAGGAAGTCGAAGACGGTACTGTTAATGTCCGCCGCTACGGTCAAAAAGAAACACATACAATACCAGTAGACGAATTTGTAGAGCAAATCTTAGCAGACATTGCCAGCAAATCCCGCCTTGAAAGTAGAATTCATTAGATAACAATTAAACCCGAGCAATTAGCTCGGGTTTAATTATTTTCTATCTGTAGGTAGAAACTTCTTTAACTAATTATGTTAGCAAGTTTTATCTTAATGCAAGTATTTATTCACATAATCATCAAAATCAGGATACTCATTTCGGTTCATGGCATAGAGCATTTCCCCATAGAGAGGGTCACTAGACGGGTCATCAGGTTCTAGAAGAGTAGCTATTTTCATATCATCATCTGGGAAAAGGATGGTGTAGTGATAGGTGTCACTGACAGTGATACTGTAATATTTGGTATTATCTTGATACCCTGACTTATCTATCTTATAGTGAAATTCTTTATCACCTAGCTTGCCGGTCTTGTCATTGAAGACAATGTCAATGTCCTCGCCGTTTGCTTTCTGAGCCTTCCATTTTCCCTGAAAGCTAGTGTGCTGACCGCAGGCGCTGAGAAAGATTACTGTTAAGAAAGTGGTGAAAAGCAATGTCAGTTTTTTCATATCGTTCTCCTTGTCTATCCTTTGATATTATTCTACCACAAATGTTAAAAATAAAAAAGTTGAGTTGGTAAACTCAACTTTTGCACAGTAGGTCTGTATCTGAGCTACTTATTCTGCAGCTTGGGCCCAGCGTTGGGATAGCTTGCGCGAGAAGCTGGAAATAGCGAAGTTAATCAGGAAATAGATGGCTGCTACTAGTAGGTAGAGCGCGAAGACCTGTTCAGCTTCAAAATAGCGTCCCATTAGAATTTGAGCAGAACCAAAGAGTTCTTGGAGCGCAATAACAGAATAGAGCAGGCTGGTATCCTTAATCACTGTGACAAACTGAGAAATGATGGCTGGCAGCATTTCCGAATAGCCTGAGGTAGGATGATATAACGCAGTATCTGAAACTGGGTAAATCCTTGAGATAAGCCAGCTTCAGTCTGACCTGGGTCAATGGCATTGAGACCGCCCCGGATAATTTCTGCCAAAGCAGCAGAAGTAAAGACAGTGAAGCTGATGATACCGGCTGGTGTTGACTTAATCTGAAAGACTAAAAAGATGGTGAAAATCCAGAGCAGATTGGGTACATTACGGACAAATTCGATATAAATGCTGGCAATCAGCTTGAGCAGTTTATTTTTTCCGTTTCGCATGACGGCTAGAATAGTTCCAAAAATTGTGGATAGGACAATGGAAATGAAAGAAATTTGCAGCGTCAGCCAGAGCCCCTTAAGGATAAAGAGGAGGTTGTTTGCGGTTAAGACTTTTAAAATATTTTCCATAGGGACCTCCTTAGATGCTGTAAGCTTGTTTATTGGCTTCCTCTACCCTACGTCCCCAGCTAGCGATTGGGAAGCAAAGGAGGAAGTAGAGCAGAGCTGCTCCGGCAAAGGCTGGGATGTAGTTTGAGTTTAGAGCAGACCAGGACTTGGTCACGAACATCAGATCCATACCAGAGATAATAGCGACGGTAGATGTATTTTTTATCAGATTGACGACCTGATTGATTAGCGGTGGCAGGATAATCCGAAAAGCTTGGGGCAGGATGATGTATCGCATAGTTTCGACATAGGTGAATCCCTGAGAGAGTGCAGCTTCGGTCTGCCCACGAGGAATGGACTGGATACCTGAGCGGATGACTTCGGCGATATAAGCACCGTGGTAGAGTCCTACACAGAGGACAGCAGTCCAATAGATTGAGGGCATGATGGTGTAATTGCTGACTAGCGGAAGACCGTAAAAGACAATCACAAATTGCACTAAGAGTGGTGTATTCTGATAAAACTCAACAAAAACACGAGCTAGACCACGTAGAACTTTATGCTTACCTGTGCTGATAGCTCCGAAGAAAATCCCTAGTAAAAGAGCCAAGGTCAGGGCACCGATAGAAATGGCTAAGGTAAAGAGGAATCCTTGGAAAAACTTGCCAAAGTCTGCAAAGTAGGCCTGCCAAGAAGAAATACTAAAACTCATGTGGTCTCCTTTCTAATCATCTGTTGAAGCAGATGGTTTTAAATTATATTTGTCATAAAGTTTCTGCAGACTGCCGTTTTCCTTCCATTTAGAGATTAGGCCATCTACATAGTCATTCAATTGAGTATTGGATTTTTTTGTTACCACACCATAATCGGCTTTTTTGAAGCTGTAATCCAGAATGTTTGACTTGGAACTTACATAGCCGGTCAGGATGGACTTGTCAACAGAAATGGCATCAATACGGTGAGCCCGCAAGGAAACAGCAAGTTCAGGGTAGGAGCCTAACTCCACATATTTGAAGTTGAGTTTTTTCTCTTGGGCGATTTCTTCCAGCAAGGTTTGGGTAATAGAACCTTGGACGACACCGATAGTCTTGTTATTCAAGTCCTTGACGTCTGTAATTTTGCTGGATTTATTAACTAGAAAACCAGAAGCATCGGTGTAGTAAGGGGTTGTGAAATTATAGATTTCCTTACGTTCATCTGTGATGGTAAAGGTCGCAATTACCATGTCAACTTGTCCGTTGTCCAGAAGTGGTCCGCGGGTTTGTGCGGTAACTGGAACGTAGTTGATTTTGACGCCTAGTTCCTTGGCAATCTTTTTTGCAATATCGATTTCTAGACCGCTGTAAGTATTGCTATCAGGATTGAGATAACCAAAGTTAGGTACATCCTGCTTGACACCGACATTGAGGACTCCGCGTTTCTGGATGGCCTTGACCTGTTGGCTGGTACTGGAATCAGCTTGTGCAGGAGCGGCGTGAATCAAGCCTAGAGTCAGAAGGAGTAAGACTAGGCTGATGAGTATTTTTTGTAGTTTCATAGGTCTTCTCCTTTTTAAGAAAGCACGTTATCACTCTCATGGTTGATAATTTTACTGAGAAACTGCTTAACGCGAGGTTCGGTAGGATTGTCAAAGAAAGCATCAACATCAGTAGTATCCACCAGCACCTCACCGTCTGCCATGAAGATAATGCGGTCAGCTACCTCACGGGCAAAGCCCATTTCGTGTGTAACCACAATCATGTTCATGCCGTCTTTGGCTAATTTTTGCATAACAGCCAGAACATCCCCGATTGTTTCAGGGTCCAGGGCAGAAGTCGGTTCATCAAAGAGCAGGAGCTCAGGATGCATAGCTAAACCGCGGGCAATGGCAATCCTTTGCTTTTGTCCACCGGACAGCATGCCTGGGTAAGAGTCTTTCTTGTCCCACATGTTGACAAATTCTAGATATTTTTGAGCGATTTTTTTAGCTTCTTGTTTATCCATTCCTAGAACTTTAATAGGTGCCAAGGTAACATTTTCTAACACCGTTTTGTGGGGGTAAAGATTAAAATGTTGAAAGACCATTCCGACTTCTTTACGTAAATTGACCAGATCTTTGGCAGCAGCGTTCACGACCTCGTGGCCGTTGACAATCAGACTTCCCTGGTCAATACCTTCTAAAGCGTTGATTGTACGGATAAGAGTAGATTTTCCTGAGCCAGATGGTCCCAGCAGTACGACTACTTGTCCTTTTTCAAAACTGAGATTGATATTGCGCAGAGCATGGTAATCTCCGTAATACTTTTCGACATTTTTAAATTCAACTAAAGCCATATCTTTCTCCTTTGTGTTAGATAATATGACATAGATTTTACCATAGAATAAATAAACTGTCAAATTGAATAAAAATGAGTATTTCCATTTAGGAAAAAAATTTTTTAGATGAGAATTGTCCATTTTCTACAAATGTGGAATAAAAATGGCTTGAATTAGTGTTTTTTAAGAAAACTTTGGTATAATAAGACTAGATAAATAAATAAAAATTGGATTGGGAGTCTAGCTAGGCAAACTAGATTGCCTTTTGCACGTTTTGATGCAGGACGACTTAGCTGACTATGTCACAACTTTTCTATCATGGAGTTGATTCAATCCCAATCTTATGTTAAGGTGAACATATGAAGAAAATATTAGTTGTAGATGATGAGAAACCAATCTCAGATATTATTAAGTTTAATATGGCCAAGGAAGGCTATGAGGTTTTGACTGCCTTTGATGGTAAGGAAGCCTTGGAAATGTTTGAAGCAGAACAGCCAGACATCTTGATTCTGGACTTGATGCTGCCAGAAGTGGACGGACTGGAAGTTGCTAGGACTATTCGTAAGACTAGTAATGTGCCGATTATTGTATTGTCTGCTAAGGACAGTGAGTTTGACAAGGTTATCGGTCTTGAAATCGGTGCAGATGACTATGTGACCAAGCCTTTCTCAAATCGTGAGCTGCAGGCGCGTGTCAAGGCGCTTCTTCGTCGTGCGGACCTTGTTGTGGAAAACCAAGTAGAAGAAAGTGGCCCGAACGAGCTGACCATTGGGGAACTACAGATTTTGCCAGATGCGTTTGTTGCTAAGAAGCATGGCAAGGAGCTGGAGCTGACCCACCGCGAGTTTGAACTGCTTCACCATTTGGCGACACATATCGGTCAGGTGATGACACGTGAGCACTTGCTGGAAACAGTATGGGGCTATGACTATTTTGGTGATGTCCGTACAGTGGATGTGACTATCCGCCGCCTGCGTGAAAAGATTGAAGATACGCCAAGCCGGCCTGAGTATATCTTGACTCGCCGCGGAGTTGGCTACTATATGAGAAATAATGATTGAAGCAATTAAACAATTTGTGGTTTCTGCGGATTTCGTCTTTGCAATCATTATTATCGGCTTCATTGTAGTTGTGGCCCTGCTTTTATTGGAAAATCGCCGTGATAACCAAAAGCTGGTACAGCTTAATCAAAAGGTTAAAGATTTGATTGCTGGTGACTATTCTGAAGTGCTGGACATGCAAGGGAGTCCAGAAATCACAGATATGACCAACAGTATCAATGATCTTTCAGAGGTCATTCGACTGACACATGAAAACCTTGAGCAAGAAACAAAACGCCTTTCCAGTATACTGTCCTATATGACAGATGGCGTGCTTGCGACTAACCGCCGGGGGCAGATTATCACTATCAATGATATGGCAACCAAGCAGTTGGGAGTTAAGAGAGATGAGGTCCAAATATGAGTATTTTGGATCTGCTTTCGATTTCAGACGAGTATGATTTGAGGGACCTGATTACCAATGTTCCTGAGCTGACGATAGATTCTCAGGATGAAAATGGTGAGTACTTGAGCTTGCGGGTTCGCTTTGCCTTGGTACGGCGGGAGTCGGGCTTCATTTCTGGTTTGGTAGCTGTCTTGCATGACACGACAGAGCAGGACAAGGAAGAGCGGGAGCGTCGCCTCTTTGTTTCCAATGTTAGCCACGAGTTGCGGACTCCGCTGACCAGTGTTAAGTCCTATCTGGAAGCCTTGGATGAGGGAGCCTTGTCTGAGCCAGTAGCACCGGACTTTGTCAAGGTGTCGCTCAATGAAACCAACCGCATGATGCGGATGGTGACGGACTTGCTTAGTCTGTCCCGTATTGACAATGAGACCAGTCATCTGGAAGTAGAGCTGACGAATTTCACAGCCTTTATCACCTTTATCCTCAATCGCTTTGACAAGATAAAAAATCAAGACGAAACTAAGAAATATGAGATTATCCGTGATTATCCTATAACACCGATTTGGGTGGAGATTGATACAGATAAGTTGACCCAGGTCATTGATAATATCATGAACAATGCCATCAAGTATTCGCCGGATGGTGGAACTATTACTGTTTCCATCAAGACAACAGATGAGCAGTTGATTCTCTCGATTGCGGATGAAGGTCTGGGAATTCCCAAGCAGGATCTGCCTAAGATTTTTGACCGCTTTTATCGAGTGGACAAGGCACGCAGCCGTGCCCAAGGTGGAACAGGTCTGGGATTGGCTATTGCCAAGGAAATTATCAAGCAGCATCAGGGCTTTATCTGGGCTAAGAGTGAGTATGGTGTGGGCTCGACCTTTACCATTGTCTTGCCTTATGAGAATGATGGCGTCCGCGATGACGACTGGGATAATGAAGATGATATATAGAAAGTAAACATGACTAAAGGATTTCAATACAGTATTCTGGCGTCAGGATCAAGCGGTAACTGTTTCTATCTGGAAACAGACCAAAAAGCGGATTCTGGTTGACGCTGGCTTATCAGGCAAGAAAATCACGAGCTTGCTGGGCGAAATTGGCCGCAAGCCTGAGGATTTGGATGCCATTTTAGTGACTCATGAGCATAAGGACCACATTCATGGTGTTGGAGTATTAGCTCGCAAGTATAATTTAGATATTTATGCCAATGAAGCCACTTGGAAGGCTATGGAAAAAGACTTGGGCAAGCTGGATGCTAGTCAAAAGCATATCTTTGAACTTGGCAAGACCAAGACCTTTGGAGACTTGGATGTGGAGAGCTTTGGTGTCAGTCATGACGCAGCCTGTCCGCAGTTTTACCGCTTTATGAAGGATGACAAGAGCTTTGTCATGCTGACGGATACGGGCTATGTCAGTGATCGGATGGCTGGGATTATCGAAAATGCCGACGGGTACTTGATTGAGAGCAACCATGATATTGAAATTCTTCGCAGCGGTGCCTATCCTTGGAGCCTCAAGCAGCGGATTCTGTCGGATATGGGCCACCTGTCCAATGAAGACGGAGCAGAGACTATGATTCGGACGCTGGGCAATCGCACCAAGCGAATCTATCTGGGACATCTCAGTAAGGAAAATAATATCAAGGAATTGGCTCATATGACCATGGTCAATCAACTAGCTCAAGCCGATATGGCGGTCGGCCACGACTTCCAGGTCTATGATACCTCGCCTGATACCGCAACGCCTTTGACGAGTATTTAAACACCAGACCGAAAGGCTTGGTTTTCTTGCTCTAGTGCGGTATCCATTAAATATTTAAAAAGTAACGGTTTTATTTTATAAAGGAGCTTGTATGCGGCCAATTTACTTTGTGGTAGGTCTATTATCTTTAGGGTTGGGAGTTTTGGGGATTTTTCTGCCTCTCCTGCCAACGACGCCATTTCTTCTCTTGTCCATTGCCTGCTTTTCGCGCAGTTCCAAGCGTTTTGAGAATTGGCTCTATCATACAAAGATGTATCAGACCTATGTGGCAGATTTTCGAGAGACGGGAACGATTTCCAAGGAGCGTAAGAAAAAGATTATCGTTTCCATCTATATCTTGATGGGTATTTCCATTTTTCTAGCGCCTATTATTTGGGTCAAGATTGGTCTGTTGGGTCTGACCATTTTTATCACCTATTATTTGTTTAAAGTAATTCCGGATAAGGAATAGAAATCACTGTCAGCAGGTGCGTTTGCGCCTGTTTTTTGTTATAATAGAGACTGTATATCTTTGGAAAGGAAAAGGTATCATGCTGCATATCTGACTCAAGTCAGCATGATGTAAAATAGTAATGAAAAATTTGAAAAAAGCATTGCTGGAGCAGTTTGATTTGGTTTTCTCTGATGAGACCTTGTTGGAAACGGCTTTTACCCATACGAGCTATGCCAATGAGCACCGCCTCTTAAAAATTTCACACAATGAACGCTTGGAATTTTTAGGAGACGCTGTTCTACAACTGATTATTTCGGAGTATCTTTATAACAAGTATCCTAAGAGACCAGAGGGCGACCTGTCCAAGCTGCGTTCCATGATTGTTCGGGAAGAGAGCCTGGCAGGCTTTGCCCGTGATTGTCAGTTTGATCATTTTATCAAGCTGGGACGAGGTGAGGAGAAGTCTGGCGGCCGGAATCGTGATACGATTTTAGGTGATTTGTTTGAGGCCTTTTTAGGCGCTTTGCTCTTGGATAAGGGTGTGGAAGCAGTCAAAAGCTTTCTCTATCAAGTCATGATTCCCAAGGTGGAAGCGGGAGATTTTGAGCGGGTGACGGACTATAAGACCAAGCTGCAGGAGTTGCTGCAGATTAATGGTGATGTGGAAATTGCCTATCAGGTCGTTTCTGAAACAGGACCGGCTCATGCCAAAAATTTCGAGGTAGCTGTTCTCATCAATGGCCGCAAGTCCGGTCAAGGCCAGGGGCGTTCTAAAAAGCTGGCCGAGCAGGAAGCTGCTAAAAACGCATTTGAAAAGGAAAGTTCTTCATGTTTTTAAAGGAAATTGAAATTCAGGGCTTCAAGTCGTTTGCTGATAAGACTAAAGTTGTCTTTGATCAGGGAGTGACAGCGGTTGTTGGGCCAAATGGTTCCGGTAAGTCCAATATTACGGAGAGCCTGCGCTGGGCCTTGGGAGAGTCCAGTGTGAAAAAGTCTGCGGGGCGGCAAGATGCCCGATGTGATTTTTGCGGGAACAGAAACCCGCAAGCCCCTTAATTACGCATCCGTGGTAGTGGTTCTGGACAACAGTGACCAATTTATCAAGGATGCTGCCAATGAGATTCGAGTGGAGCGTCACATTTACCGCAGCGGTGACAGTGAGTATAAGATTGACGGCAAAAAAGTCCGTCTGCGCGATGTTCATGATCTCTTCATGGATACTGGGCTGGGACGAGATTCCTTCTCCATCATTTCCCAAGGGAAGGTCGAAGAAATCTTTAACAGCAAGCCGGAGGAACGCCGGGCGATCTTTGAAGAAGCTGCTGGAGTGCTTAAGTATAAGACACGTCGTAAGGAAACGGAAAGCAAGCTTAGTCAAACTCAGGATAATTTGGACCGTCTGGAAGACATTATCTACGAGCTGGAGAGCCAGGTCAAGCCCTTGGAGAAGCAGGCTGAAACTGCTAAGCGCTTCTTGAGTCTGGATGGCCAGCGCCGAGAGCTTTACTTGGATGTTTTGGTCGCTCAGCTGACAGCTAACAAGGAAAGGCTGACCAAGGCTGAAGAAGATTTAACGAATATCCAGCAGGAGCTAGCAGCCTACTACAGCAAGCGCGATGAGCTGGAAGTTGAAAATCAAACCTTGAAGGTCAAGCGCCATGAGCTCAATCAAACTTTGTCTGATGATCAGGCTAGTTTGCTGGAATTGACCCGCTTAATCAGTGATTTGGAGCGCCAGATTGACCTTTCGAAGTTGGAGTCCAGCCAGGCAGCGACGAGCCGCCGGGAAAATGAAGAACGTTTGGCCACTCTGTCAGAAAAACTGGCTCAGATAGAAAGCAACATAGAAGCCAAGCAGGCTGAATTGAGCCAAATAGCTGCCAAACTGAGCGACAATGAGCAGTCTATCGCTGCTTTGGAAGCAGAATTAGCAGACTTTTCAGATAATCCAGATCAGCTGATTGAGCATCTGCGTGAGCAGTATGTCAAGCTCATGCAGGAAGAGGCAAATCTTTCTAATGACTTGACCTCTCTGGAGAGCCAGCTGGCTAGCGAGCTTAAACTGGCTGAGAGCAAGAAGGCAGACTATGCTAAGCTGCAGGCTGATTTGGAGGCTAGCCAGACTCAGGAGCAGGCTGGTTTGGAGGAGTTGGAAATTGCTCGTCAAGCCCTCAAGAATCTGCTGGCTGACTACCAGAGTCAGGTTCAGTTAGTAGAGAAGCTAGAGGCAGATTATAAACATCAGCAGACTAAGATGTTTGATCTTTTGGACGACCTCAAAAACAAGCAAGCACGTTCAAATAGCTTGGAAGCCATTCTCAAAAATCACAGTAATTTCTATGCTGGGGTTAAGAGTGTACTGCAGGAGGCAGGTCGACTGGGTGGTATTGTAGGAGCAGTCAGTGAAAAACTCAGCTTTGACCCCCACTATCAGACAGCGCTGGAAATTGCCTTGGGAGCCAGCAGTCAGAATATCATCGTGGAAGATGAGGCGGCTGCGACTCGGGCTATCGAATTTCTGAAAAAAAATCGGGCTGGCCGGGCAACCTTCCTGCCTTTAACAACTATCAAGCCGCGTCAACTGCCTGACCATAACCGTGCTACGATTGAAAAAAGTGCTGGTTTTCTGGGACTGGCTTCTTCTTTGGTCAGCTATGAGTCATCGTTAGACAGCATTTTTCAAAATCTGCTGGGCACGACCGCTGTTTGATACAGTGGAGCATGCCCGAGCAGCAGCTCGCCAAGTACGCTATCAGGTTCGCATGGTGACTTTGGATGGAACAGAGCTTCGGACTGGTGGTTCTTATGCTGGTGGTGCAAACCGCAATAACAATACTATCTTTATCAAGCCGGAGCTAGATGCTTTGCTTGAGGAGATTAAGCAGAAAAATGTCAGCTTGAAAGAGCAGGAAGAAGCAGTGCAAATTCTGCAAAACCAGCTAAGTCAGGCTAAGCAGGTATTGGAACAAATCAAGGCAGACGGTGAGCAGGCTCGCTTGGCTGAGCAAAAGTCTAATCTGGCCTATGAACAGTTGGCCAAACGAGTAGAAGAGCTTACAAGTCTGAAAAATCTACAGGAACAGGAGTTAGCTGGTCAATCTGCTTTGGATATTTCAGAAGAGAAAGACCGACTGCAGACCCGCTTGACTGAGATTGAGCAAGAAAAAACGGACATCACTGCAGAAATAGAGCAGGTTAAGTCGAACAAAGATGCAGTTCAGGCTCGCTTTGAAAAGCTTTCCTCTCGTCTGGCTGAACTCAAGCTCCAGCGAACAGAGTTGACCTCCAATCAACGCTTTGAAAAGAATGACTTGGAACGCCTGTCCGAGGAAAAAGTCAGCCTTGAAAAAGAGCAGGCAACCTTGGAGCTTTTGATGGAACAAAAGGAACAGTCCAACCTGCAGAAGGTAGATATTACGATTCTGGAAGAGCAATTAGAGACCGCCAAGCAAGAAAAGATTGAGCTGGATCAAAGACTGATTCGTCTGAAATTTGAGCTTGAAGATCTAGAAGGTCAGTCTGACGATATTGCCAGTCGTTTGGAGCAAGCCCGCCATCAAAACGAAGAATTGATTCGCCGGCAGGCTAAAGCAGAGGCAGAAAAGGATAAGCTTATGGATGTCATGCGCCGTCTGGCAAGCAATCTGACAGATGACTATCAGATGAGTTTCGAAGAAGCAAGCAGTCAGGCTCGTCCGTTAGAAAGTTTGCCAGCTGCTGAAAGCCAGTGAAGGATTTGGAAAAAGCCATTCGAGCTTTAGGTCCGGTCAATCTGGAAGCAGTTGAGCAGTTTGAAGAAGTCAGCAACCGTTTGAACTTCCTTAACGAGCAACGAGACGATGTTCTATCAGCCAAAAATCTGCTCTTAGAGACGATTGAAGAGATGAATGACGAAGTAAAGGAACGCTTTAAATCAACCTTTGAAGCCATTCGTGAAAGCTTCAAGGTGACTTTCCGCCAGATGTTTGGTGGTGGTTCGGCAGACCTGATATTGACGGAGGGAGACTTGCTGACTGCAGGTGTAGAAATCTCCGTGCAACCCCCCGGCAAGAAGATCCAGTCGCTTAATCTAATGAGCGGTGGCGAGAAGGCGCTGTCAGCTTTGGCTCTGCTCTTCTCTATCATCCGCGTTAAGACCATTCCTTTTGTCATCTTGGACGAGGTGGAAGCAGCGTTGGACGAGGCTAATGTTAAACGCTTTGGGGATTACCTCAATCGCTTTGACAAGGACAGCCAGTTCATCGTGGTCACTCACCGTAAGGGAACCATGTCAGCTGCAGACTCTATTTATGGAGTTACCATGCAGGAGTCTGGTGTTTCCAAGATTGTCTCGGTCAAGTTAAAAGATTTAGAAAGTATGTAAAATGACTATAAAATTAGTAGCAACAGATATGGATGGCACCTTTTTGGACAGTAAAGGTCAGTTTGATATGGACCGTCTCAAGCAAGTTTTGGCTCGCTTCAAAGAAAAAGGCATGTATTTTGCCGTAGCTAGCGGGCGCGGCCTCTTGTCGCTGGAAAAGCTGTTTGAGGAAGTGCGCAATGAGATTATTTTTATTGCTGAAAACGGCAGCTTAGTTGAGTTTCACGGCAAGGATCTCTATGAAGCAACCATGCCACGGGATTTTTATCTCAAGGTTTTTGATAAGCTGCAGAAATCTCCCTATGTCAATGTCAATGAGCTGCTTTTGACGGGCAAGCGGGCTTGCTATGTCTTGGAGACAGTGGATCCGACCTATCTTTCTTTCAGTTCTCATTATAATGAAAACATTCAAAAAGTGGCTAGCTTGGCTGATATTGACGATGAAATTTTCAAGTTTACGACCAATTTTGCTGAGGACCAAGTCGCAGCTGGTGAAGCTTGGATCAATGAGAATATTGACGGAGTCAAGGCCATGACGACTGGCTACAAGTCCATTGACATCGTTCTGGATTATGTGGATAAGGGGGTTGCCATTGTCGAGCTGGCCAAGAAGTTAGACATAGATCTTTCTCAGGTTATGGTTTTTGGTGATAATCTCAATGATTTGCACATGATGCAAGTGTCTGGCTATCCGATTGCGACTGAAAATGCTCGCCCTGAGATTTTAGAAGTGGCCAAGGAAGTCATCGGCCACCATGATGCTCAGTCGGTTATCACTTACATGGAGGGATTATAATGGCAGATATAAAACTGATAGCTCTGGACTTAGATGGAACTCTTCTAAATTCAGACAAGAAGATTTCTGAACGCAATTTAGCAGCTTTAAAAGCAGCTCAGGCCAAGGGAGTTAAGGTAGTTCTGACTACTGGTCGCCCCCTTAAGGCCATGGACTTTTTCCTGCATGAGCTGGGAACAGACGGTCGAGAGGATGAGTACACCATTACTTTTAATGGTGGTCTTGTTCAGCGCAACACTGGAGAAATTCTTGATAAAACAGTCTTTTCTTATGATGATGTGGCTCGGATTTATGAGGAAACAGACAAGCTCCATATCCCTCTTGATGCTATCTGCGAAGGACTTGTCTATCAAATTCAGTCCAATCAAGAATCGCTTTATGCCCAGTTCAATCCTGCTCTAACTTTTGAGTCTATTGATTTCAGTGATTTGTCCAGCCAGCAGACTTATAATAAGTGTGTCACCGCTTATGCTCAAGAACCACTGGATGCGGCCATTGAGCAAATTTCACCAGAATTATTTGAGCGCTATGAGATTTCAAATCTAGAGAAATGCTGCTGGAGTGGTCCCCTAAAAATGTCCATAAGGCCAATGGTTTGGAGAAACTGATTGCCCATTTAGGCATTGAGAGAAGTCAAGTCATGGCCTGTGGTGATGAAGCCAACGATCTGTCTATGATTGAGTGGGCTGGTTTGGGAGTAGCCATGCAGAATGCAGTAGGCATCGTCAAAGAAGCAGCCAATGTGGTGACACCTATGACCAATGATGAGGATGCAGTGGCTTGGGCTATTGAAGAATATGTACTAAAGGAGGATTAGCCGATGGGATTATTTGACCGCCTTTTCGGCCGAAAAAAACAAGAACCACCGATTGAAGAAGTTGTCAAGGAAGCACTGGAAAACATTGGCCAGCTTGAAGAAGAAACAGCGCCAGTTCCACAGGCAGGAGAAAATCTTGAAGCGGAAGCTGTTCGGTCCTATCAGGACGAGCAGCAACTTGATGACCAAATTTCTAATACAAAAGATAGTTTGGCTGATGTTGAAGAGCAGTTAGTAACAGAAGAGCTTGCATCTCAAGCTATCCAAGAAGAAAGCAAGGAGCCAGAGCATGAAAAAGGAATTATTGCAGAAAATCAAGAAGTGGCTAAAGGAACAACTCAGACTGAAGAAACTCTAGAAGAGCACCAGCCTGAAAGCAGTGACGAAACGGTAGAAGAACTTGTTGAACAAGCAGATCTTTCGGATGAAGCATCATCTCATACTGAGCATGAAGCTGCTTCTTATGACGAGGTGGCAACTGATTCAAATAATGAGTTCGAGCTAGAAACAGAAGCTGAGTCACTAACAGAATCAGAACAGGTTGATAAAGCAGCTGATGTTGCTGAAGAAACAGAAGCAGCAGCTACAGAAGAGCCTGCAGAACTTCCTCAAGAGGAATCCACTCAGGAAAAATATGACCGCAGCCTAAAGAAGACTCGGACAGGATTTGGAGCACGGCTTAATGCCTTCTTTGCTAATTTCCGCTCAGTAGATGAAGAGTTCTTCGAAGACTTGGAAGAGCTGCTCATCTCTAGTGATGTAGGGGTTCAAGTGGCTTCCAGTCTGACTGAGGAACTACGCTATGAAGCCCGTCTGGAAAATGCTAAAAAACCAGCTGCTCTGCGCCAGCTGATTATTGAAAAATTAGTGGACATATATGAGAAAGATGGTCGCTTTAATGAAAAAATCAATTTCCAAAACGGTCTGACTGTCATGCTATTTGTTGGGGTCAACGGAGTCGGTAAAACGACCTCTATCGGTAAACTAGCCTATAAGTACAAACAAGCAGGCAAGAAAGTCATGTTGGTAGCAGCAGATACATTCCGAGCTGGAGCAGTAGCTCAGCTGGCTGAATGGGGTCGGCGCGTAGATGTTCCTGTAGTGACGGGACCTGAGAAGAGCGATCCTGCCAGTGTCGTATATGACGGAATGGAGCGTGCTCAGGCGGAGCAGGTTGATGTTCTTATGATTGACACGGCTGGTCGCCTGCAAAATAAGGATAACCTTATGGCTGAGCTGGAGAAAATTGGCCGTATTATTAAACGGGTGGATCCAGAAGCACCGCATGAGACTTTCCTAGCTCTTGATGCTTCAACTGGTCAGAATGCTCTGGTTCAGGCTAAGGAATTTCTAAAATTACTCCAGTCACAGGAATTGTACTGACGAAGATTGATGGAACAGCTCGAGGCGGGGTTGTGTTAGCTATTCGTCAGGAATTGGATATTCCGGTCAAGCTGATTGGCTTTGGAGAAAAGATTGATGATATCGGTGAGTTCAACTCAGAGAACTTTATGAAAGGCCTGCTTGAAGGCTTAGTATAAAGCAAAAAAGCCAGTACACGTACTGGCTTTTTTATGAATATTTTTTAAATCTTATTTTTGGGAGACCACTGCCAGTCAGCTCCAAATTCTCTAAGGAGTTCAAAGGAAGCATCTGGTCCCATAGATCCGACAGGATACTCATGAAGAGGCACTTCGTTGCTATGCCAGAGCTCTTCAATCTGATCAATCAGCTCCCAGCTAGAGCGGACTTCATCCCAGTGGCTGAAGTTGGTTGAGTCATTGTTAAGGACGTCAAAGATTAATTTTTCGTAAGGATCAGGGGAAGCACCGCTAGCTGTTGCGTCTGTTCGATAGTCCAGAGAGAGAGGAGCTAAGCTGAAGCGCTCGCCGACCTCTTTACCATTCATGCTAAGTGAGAAGCCCTCAGTCGGCTGGATATGAATGGTCAGAACATTTGGTGCTAATTCCTCACCAAAGATAGACTCCATCTGCTTGAAGACAATATTAACCAGAGTGCCTTTCTCAGTAAGGCGTTTACCAGTCCGGAAGAAAAATGGAACATCACGGAAACGATCGCTATTTACGAAGAAAGCTCCTGAAGCAAAAGTCTCGGTCATGGAGTCAGGATTGACATTAGGTTCACTCCGGTAGGAGATGTATTTCTTGCCCTTGACCGTGCCTGACTTATACTGACCGCGGATAAAGAAGCGTTTTAAGTCGTCTTTGTCCGGCTGGACCAAGCGCTCAAAAACTTTGACTTTCTCTGCCCGAATGTCTTCTTTGCTGAAGCTTTTCGGCTTGTCCATAGCTAAGAGTGATAGGAGCTGCAAGGTATGATTCTGCACCATATCCCTTAGAGCACCGGACTGGTCATAGTAACCGCCACGTTCTTCGACACCAAGCTTTTCTGCAAAGGTAATCTGGACATTGTCAATGTAGTCACGATTCCAGATATTTTCAAAGAGAAGATTAGCAAAGCGGATAGCGAAGATGCTCTGAATCATTTCCTTACCTAGATAATGGTCAATACGGAAATCTGCTCTTCATCAAAGGCAGCCAAGAGTTCTTCGTTAAGTTGGCTGGCAGTTGCCAAGTCTGTTCCGAATGGTTTTTCGACAATCAGACGTTCAAATCCTTTGCCATCTACAATGTTTTCAGACTTGAGGTGTTTGGCAATGGTGCCGAAAAATTGCGGAGCCATGGATAGGAAGAAGAGTTTATTGTGCTCGGCTTGGTATTGCTCATTGAGTCGGTTTTGAAGCTTGCGCAGTTCAATGTAGTGCTCGGTATCCTGCACATCATGACTTTGATAGTAGAAGTGACTGGCAAACTCTTGGGCTTGCTCGGGGCTGTCAGCTAAATCAGCGATTGCCTCGACAACGACAGACTCAAAATATTCCTTGCTCCAAGGCCGGCGAGCGGTTCCAATAACTGCAAAATGCTTGGAAAGATTGCCAGACTTATAGAGCCTGAAGAGGGATGGATAGAGTTTTCTTTTGGCCAAGTCACCGCTGGCTCCGAAAATTGTTACAATAACTTTTGAAGACATCCTGATACCTATTTTCTAAATGATGTCTCTATTTTATCACAATTTTTCTAAAGATTGTATTCAGAAATTCGGTTTCTGAAAAGGGAGATAAATAGAAAGAATTTGACCGCTGCTTGAAAAATATCCAAAGATAAAAAATGAGGCTAAGACACAATTGTGCCAGCCTCGTTTTCTTTATTCAAATACCCGATAAACGTAAGGATTTTCTGGTTTTTCTACCTTATCAAAGCTTTCAACTTCTAGAGTTGGAAGGCTTTGCCCCAGACTTTTATGGTAGTGCATGGTAATTTTTCCCTTGGCATGAATCCAGGTATTATTTTCGAAATGCTGCGTATTTCCAGTCGTCAATAGGCCATAGACACCTGAGTCGGCGATACAATGGATAATACCAAAGCGAAAGAGAAATTGACTCTTCTGGTCGCTTGGATCATTGTAGACAAAGCCGGTGAACTCCAGCGTTTTGCCTACAAACTCGTCAGGATAATCATAGATGACCTCCATGATTTCCATGTAGTTCTCAGTTGTGACCTGAATGGTATCTTGCTTAACATATTTCTTAGCGGCTGCCCGCATTTCTTTTTCGTAAGCTCCTTTGGTAAAGTAGGTGCTGGTATCCGGCTTTAGGTATTGGCTGGTTGTGCCTTCGTCCTGCTGAATAGCAGTTGAAGTTCCCTCAGCTAGCGGGAAATGAAATCCTTTGGCCGAAACTGTTGTCGAATCCAAGGTTACAGTTGGAAAGAAAATTCCTACGAAAAGTGGTATGACAAGCAGCAGCACGCTGCCTAACTTGGCCCAGCGAGTGCTTAAATGACTGTGAACCTCCATCTTCTTCATCCAGATAATGAGCTGCACAACTGCCAAGACAAAAGACAGAATCATAGATAAGTATGCCAGATAGGAATAGTGGAGATTGATATATTGATTAAGCTTGCCCGTCAGCTGCAGATACATGGTAATCTCAAAGTAGCCGACTAAGATTAGAAATCGAATCATAGCACCACCCCCACAAGCCAAGAGTAAAGAAAGACGACGATAGTAACTAGGCTGATAAATTGCCAGATAAAGCGTGTCTTAAAGTAGTTTTTCATCATCAGAAGATTCTTGACATCTAGCATAGGCCCAATGACCAAGAAAGCTAAGACTGGCGATAAGCCGAAGCTAGCAATCAAGGAGCTACCGATGAAAGCGTCAGCTTCGCTGCAAAGTGAGAGCAGGAAGGACAGCAGCATGAGGAGAAGAATAGCAACAGCTGGTGTTGAGCTGATAGAGGTCAGGATTCTGGTTGGCACATAGACTTGGACCAGGCTGGCAAAGAGACAGCCAAAGACCAGATAGCGGCCTGTATCGAAAAATTCATCAATAGCTTGAACGAAGACTTGAAAAAGCTTTTGTCCCTTACTGAGATGTGAAAAGTCATGCTCATGAACCGCTTTGCGATTTTCTTTTTGGATATTGCTATCTGCAAAGAAGCCCAGAAAAATCCCTAAAAGAATAGCCACGACCATAGAACCTAAAGCACGAAGCAGAGCCATTCGGAAGGAATTACCAAAGGCTGAGTAGGTCGCAAAGAGCACGATAGGGTTGATGACTGGAGCCGTTACCAGAAAAGGCACAGCCGTGTAACTGGGAACTTTCTTTTCAAGAAACCGATTTATAATGGGAACAATTCCACACTCGCAAGAGGGGAAGACAAAACCAATCAAGCTCCCAAAGAAAATCCGAGCCCATTTGTTCTTGGGCAGGAAACGATAAACCTTTTCTGGCGTGACATACACCTCGATAAAGCCAGAAATGATACTTCCAATCAAAACAAAAGGTAGGGCTTCAATGATGATGGAGAGAAAGATGGCACCGGCTTGCAGGACACTGGCCGGCAGCTGAGAGAAGAGGCTCATTCTTTCTTATCCTTCTCATTTTTTTAGATTTTTTTCTTGTCTTCCTCTGGGAATTCTACCTTTTCAATCCTAGGGCAGAGTCGCAAACTCTTCGAACATCTTGTCCAAATCGTCTGATCTAGTAAATTTAACAGCCATAAAGGCACCTCATTTCTAAAATAATAATTCTATTATACTACCAATTATCAAAAAAATAAAAATTTTTGAAACATAAGAGACTCTTTGTCGCTGATTTACCCCTAAATTTTTTTGTACAAATAGTACTAAATAGTTCTAAAACTGCCTATCTTTCAAAGCACTTGTGATATAATAGGATTGTTATGGAAAAATATAAATATTGAAAAAAATTGCCCAGAAATTGGGCCTTAAAGAAAGCCAAGTATCACAAGTCCTAGATTTGACCGCTGAGGGAAATACGATTCCTTTTATTGCTCGTTACCGTAAGGAAATGACAGGAAATCTGGATGAGGTCGAGATTAAGGCAATCATTGACCTAGATAAGAGCATGACTGCTTTGGCAGAGCGTAAAGCAACAGTTTTAGCTAAGATTGAGGAGCAGGGAAAACTTACGGATGCGTTGCGTTCTGAGATTGAAGCTGCTGAAAAGCTGGCAGATGTGGAAGAGCTTTATCTGCCTTACAAGGAGAAGCGCCGTACCAAGGCAACTATTGCGCGTGAAGCAGGTCTCTTTCCTTTGGCTCGACTTATCTTACAGGATGCACCTAATCTGCTAGAAGAAGCTGAGAAACTTACTAGTGAAGCCTTTCCAACAGCAGAAGCTGCTCTAGCTGGAGCAGTGGATATTCTGACTGAGGCGATTTCCGAAGATACCAAGCTGAGGGCTTGGACCTACCATGAGATGCAGACCAATTCTTCTATCGTATCCAGTCTCAAAGACGGGGATTTGGATGAAAAGCAGGTCTTCCAGATTTATTATGATTTTTCCGAAAAGGTAGCGACCATGCAAGGCTACCGTACCTTGGCTCTTAACCGTGGTGAGAAGCTAGGTATTCTCAAGGTTGGTTTTGAACACAATCTCGAGAAAATCCTGCGCTTTTTTGAAGTTCGTTTCAAGGTGAAAAATGCCTATATTATTGAAGCAGTTCAGCAAGCAGTTAAAAAGAAAATCATTCCAGCTATGGAGCGTCGTATTCGGACTGAGCTGACTGAGGCTGCTGAGGATGGAGCGATTCAGCTCTTCTCAGATAACCTCCGTCATCTTCTCCTGATTGCCCCTCTCAAAGGTCGCGTGGTACTGGGCTTTGACCCAGCCTTTCGGACAGGGGCTAAGTTGGCTGTTGTCGATGCGACAGGTAAGATGCTGACGACTCATGTTATCTATCCAGTAGCGCCAGCAAGCCAGCTCAGATTGAAGCTTCTAAGAAGGAGTTGTCAGAGCTGATTGAACAGTTTGGCGTGGAAATCATTGCCATCGGAAACGGAACAGCTAGCCGAGAAAGCGAAGCATTTGTAGCAGAAGTTTTGAAATCCCATCCAAATGTCAGCTATGTCATCGTCAATGAGAGCGGAGCATCTGTCTACTCTGCTAGTGAAGTGGCTCGTCATGAGTTTCCAGATTTGACTGTTGAAAAGCGCTCTGCCATTTCCATCGCTCGTCGTTTGCAGGATCCTTTGGCTGAGCTGGTTAAGATTGATCCTAAGTCCATCGGAGTTGGTCAGTACCAGCATGATGTCAGCCAGAAAAAACTGTCTGAAAGTCTGGACTTTGTCGTTGATACCGTGGTTAACCAAGTCGGGGTCAATATCAACACCGCCAGTCCTGCCCTGCTGGCCCATGTTGCCGGCCTCAATAAAACTATCTCAGAAAATATTGTCAAGTACCGGGAAACGGAAGGCTTGATTCGGTCTCGCGAGGCCATCAAGAAAGTGCCGCGTCTGGGCGCAAAGGCTTTGAACAGGCAGCTGGCTTCCTGCGTATTCCCGAAAGTGATAACCTGCTAGACAATACAGGCGTTCACCCAGAGTCTTATAAGGCAGTGGAGGAGCTCTTTAAGCGTCTTGAAATTAGCAGTTTGGATGAAGCAGCCCAAGCCAAATTAAAAACTGTTCAGATTGCTAGTTTGGCTGCAGAGCTAGGCTTGGGAGAAGAAACCCTCAAAGATATTATTGCGGATCTGCTCAAGCCTGGCAGAGATTTGCGAGATTCCTTTGACGCACCAGTTCTGCGGCAGGATGTCTTGGATATCAAGGACCTGCGCATCGGTCAAAAGCTGGAAGGGGTCGTCCGCAATGTCGTTGATTTCGGAGCCTTTGTGGATATCGGTATCCACGAAGATGGTCTTATTCATATCTCCAAGCTGAGCACAGACTATATCAAGCATCCTAGTCAGGTCCTATCTGTTGGCGATTTAGTCACAGTCTGGGTGGATAAATTGGATGTGGAGCGGGAGAAGGTTAACCTCTCTCTGATAGCACCAAATGAATCTAACTAACTATGTCAAGCGGGTTTCGCTTGAGGATTTTGGCTGGGAATTCCGCCACCAAGCCTATTGGAACAAGCGTCTCCGCACTACAGGGGGACGTTTCTTTCCTAAAGATGGTCATCTGGATTTCAACCCAAAAATCTATGAAACTTTTGGGCTGGAGACCTTTCGAAAAATTGTCCGCCATGAGCTGACTCACTATCACCTCTATTATCAGGGAAAAGGTTATCGCCATGGGGATAGAGATTTTAAAGACCTGCTCAAGCGAGTTGACGGTTTGCGTTATGCTCCATCCTTGTCCGACTCGCAATCCTTTCTCATCTATGAATGCCTGAGCTGCGGAGCACTTATCCGTCGCAGACGTAGAGTCAATCTTCAAAAATACCGGTGCGGACGCTGTATGGGCAAGCTCCGTTTGTCGGAGAATGCTTGATAAACCAGCAAGAGAGTTCGTTGAAGAACTCTCTTTTTTAAAAGAATGAACTTTCTAAGGTATAATCAGCCTTTGGCCCGATTGTTTTTCTGTGAAATATGGTAGAATAAAGTAAATATGATCATTGAGGTCTCTATCATGAACGTGAAATTCTATAAGTTGAAAAAGAATCGACTGATTTCCGGTGTCTTGTCCGGTCTGTCTGATAAATTTGATTTGATCTGAGCCTAGTGCGCTTCCTCTTTATTATCTTTACTGTGGTCAATTTCGGCTTGGGAATTCTCATCTATATCCTGCTAGCTATGGTTATGCCTTATAAAGAAGACATAGAAGAGGAAATGTACGGAACTGGTCCACGCAAACGAAAAGAAGCGGAAGCTATCAAAGATGATAAAGACGGTTGGTTTTGGTAATTCTTAATAAGATAGAAAATTTCGGGATGCACTCCCGATTTTTTACTTGAAGTAGGGAATGTTTTAGCAAGACTTTTCTATGCCGTGATTAATTTTCTGCTTGCTTCTTTTAGATAAACTCTCAAAAAGAAGCAGGCTAGAAAACCAGGTAAATTGACACTTAAAAACCCCACCAAAATATTAGTAATTCATCCAAGGAGGAAATATGACAGAAGTTTGGAATGCTTATGACTTAAATCGAAATCAACTCCCTCATCTCCTGGTTCGAGGAGAAAAAATTCCTGAAGGACTCTTTCATCTCTGTGTCAATGTCTTGGTTCGCCATCAGGATGGCGATATTCTCTTTATGCGGCGGTCAGCAAATAAAAGTCTCTATCCTGGCTACTATGAGTTCGGAGCGGGAGGCAGTGTGCTGGTAGGAGAGGATAGTCAGACAGCCGCCCTGCGTGAGTTAAAAGAGTAAACTGGCCTGGTTCCTGACAGTATCAGACTTTTGGAGCAGGTGTGCTCTATCAAAGACCAGTGCCATTTCGATTACTATGAAGTGCTTGTGTCTGGCGATAAGAGTCAAGTCCGCTATCAGGCAGGTGAAACAGATGCTCATGTCTGGTTGCCTCTGAAAGAGGTCCCGGCCTTTGTAGAAAACCATCCTTGTTTTAAGAACCAAAAGAAAATTCTCAGCAGCCTGATTGATTGATGTCGTGACTGTTTTTCTATTTTTTCTAAAAAGTTGATTTAAATCAAAATATTTTTTCGACCTAAAATCAATCTTAAGGATTCTTTTGAGGTAAAAATTTGCTATAATAGAGGAAGACAAATTTGAAGGGAGAAGACAATGTCGGTAAAGGTCAAAGACATCTTAAAAATATCCCGCCTGTCTCAGGAGTACGGAGATAACGTTTTACTGGAGAAAGAAATAAAGACTTCAGATATTTCTCGGCCAGGACTTGAAATGACAGGATATTTTGATTTTTATACACCCGAGCGGATACAGTTGATTGGGATGAAAGAGTGGTCTTATCTGATGAAGATGAGCTCTCATAACCGCCATCAGGTGCTGCTGAAAATGTTCCAGCCTGAGACGCCGGTGATTATCATTGCTCGAAATTTAGAGATTCCTGAAGAAATGATTAGTGCTGCTGATGAGAAGCAGATTGCTATTCTTAGAAGCAAAACCTCTACTAGTCGCTTGTCTGGAGAAATTTCTAGCTATCTTGATTCACGGCTGGCTGAGAGAACTAGCGTTCATGGTGTTCTGATGGATATCTATGGCATGGGGGTTCTCATCCAAGGGGACAGCGGAATTGGTAAAAGTGAAACAGGGCTTGAGTTGGTTAAGCGTGGCCATCGTTTGGTTGCGGATGACCGAGTGGATATCTATGCCAAGGATGAAATGACCCTTTGGGGAGAGCCGGCTGAAATCCTGCGCCACTTGTTGGAAATTCGTGGTGTTGGTATCATTGATGTCATGAGCCTTTACGGAGCTAGTGCTGTCAAAGATTCTTCACAGGTTCAGATAGCTGTCTATCTGGAAAACTTTGATGTTCATAAGACCTTTGATCGTCTGGGCAATGATACAGAAGAGCTGGAGGTTGCCGGCGTCAGAATTCCGCGTATTCGGATTCCTGTGAAGACCGGTCGCAATATCTCGGTTGTGATTGAGGCTGCAGCGATGAACTATCGAGCTAAGCAAATGGGCTATGATGCTACCAAGATCTTTGAAGAACGCCTCACTGATTTAATTAGCCGGAATGAGGTGAAGTATGATTGATCCAGTAGCTATCCAACTTGGGCCTATCAGTATTCGCTGGTATGCCATCTGTATTGTCACAGGCTTGGTCTTGGCTGTCTATCTAGCCATGAAAGAGGCTCCGCGTCGGAAGATTATTCCTGATGATATTTTGGATTTTATCCTAGTAGCTTTTCCCGTAGCCATCGTTGGGGCCCGACTTTATTACGTGGCCTTTGAATGGGATTATTACGGTAAAAATCTGATAAAAATCATTGATTTTTGGAATGGCGGAATAGCAGGTATTGCGATTTACGGTGGGCTGATAGCTGGTGCTATCGTTCTCTATTTCTTCTGTCGGAGAAGGTTGATTCACCCAGTCGATTTTCTAGATATCGCAGCACCGAGTGTCATGATTGCCCAGAGTATTGGGCGCTGGGGAAATTTTGCCAACCATGAGGCCTATGGTGCGGCAGTTAAGAGTTTGAACTATCTGCCTAGCTTTATTCGTGAGAATATGTATATCGAAGGTAGTTACCGGCAGCCAACCTTTCTCTATGAATCTGTATGGAACCTAATTGGTTTTATCTTGATTATTGTTCTACGCCGTCGGCCTAAGTTGCTGAGGCAGGGAGAAATCGCCGCCTTCTATCTGATTTGGTATGGATTTGGTCGGATGATTATTGAGGGAATGCGGACGGACAGTCTCATGTTTGCTGGTCTGCGTGTTTCCCAATGGCTGTCGTTGATTCTTATTTTTGTAGGAATCGGCATCATCATTTACCAAAGAAAAAAGAAAGCCCCTTATTATCAAGAATAAGAAATAATAGATCCGTTGACTCTTATAAGAGATGTCAGCGATGAAAGGAGAGAAATATGATAATTGAAATTGCTTATGCTTTACTGGCGGTAGCCCTCATTATCTTCGTGATTTACTTGACGATTACTGTCAAAAATCTGGGCGAGAAAGCTGGTAAAATGCTAGATGAAACAGAAAATACCATTAAGGTCTTGACTTCTGATGTCAACGTGACCCTTCACCAAACCAATGATTTACTGGCCAAGGTCAATGTCTTAACTGATGACATCAATCAAAAAGTCGCAACCATTGATCCTTTGTTTACAGCTGTTGCGGACCTGTCTGAGTCCGTTTCAGATTTAAACGTTCAGGCGCGTACGCTGAGTAAAAAAGCAGTGTCTGCTGGTAAGGGAACTGTCAAAACTACAGCTGGTTTATCTGCTTTGCGTTTTGCTTCAAAATTGTTTAAAAAATAAGAAAGAAGGTCTATTATGGGAAAATTTTCATCACTGTTATTGGGCGCCGTTACTGGTGCAGCTGCTGCTTATTTTCTGACCAGTAAGAAAGGAAAGGAAACGACAGATAAGGTTCGGGACTTTGTAAAGGAATATCAAGAAAATCCTGATGATATCCACGAAGCTGTCGTTCAGTCCGCTAAAGACTTTTCAAATCAAGCTGTCAGTGCAATTCAACAAACCAAAGAAAAGGTTGAGAAAGGCGAGATTACAACTGAAACAGTCATCGAATCTGTCAAAGAAACGACAAAAATCTGTCGTTGACTACTCACAAGATAAGTTTAACGAAATCAAAGAAAAAAATTTGATAAAGAAGAAAGCAGCTTAGCTGAGGAAGAACCTGTGATCTTCGAAGAGGAAGAAGAACCTTCAGAAGAAATCATCATTGACTTCGGAGCAGAAGCGACAGAAGGACAGGAAGAAAAGGCTGTTGAAACAGACAGTCAAGAAGAAAAATAAAACAAAGAAGACTAGCAATTTTGCTAGTCTTCTTTGTTTACAAGAACGAAAAAAAAACCGAGGACTTAAAGCGTCGTCGGTTTTTCTTATATTTTAAAATCGTAGAATCACAAGGTTGGTTTATTTGCTAGTTTGGCGTTTCTTTGCGAACAGGCGATAAGATTGAATGCTAATCAGGCTGGAAGCAATGGCCAAAGTGAAGGACATAAATGTATTCATTTTTAAACTCAAAAATACAAAGCTAAACAAAACTGTCAAGATACAGAAAACAGCAATATTTAAGAAGAAAAAAAGAGTTCGCTTAATCTTGGTGATGTTTCGGCTTCAGGTAAGTACTCTTGATAGAGTGGTGTTTGTTCAGATTCAATTTCTTGATAGTAGTAGTCAGTTGGGTCATCATATTGTTGGTATTTTCTTACGTGCATAATTCTCTCTCCTTACAGTACCCTCTAATTCTACCATTTTTTGCAGTTTTAAATATTACAAAAGAGTTACAAAACGAATAAATTCGAATGAAAAACCACTCCTTTATATTTTTTTGCTATAATGGTTTTATGAAAAAGATAATTATTACAGCAACAGCTGAAAGTATAGAACAAGTTGAGGAACTTTTGAAGGCGAATGTCGATCGAATTTATGTCGGAGAGAAAAATTATGGCCTTCGTTTACCTCATAATTTTAGTTTAGACGAATTAACTCGAATTTCTGACTTGGTTCACCAAGCAGGAAAAGAGTTGACCGTTGCGGTGAACGCGCTCATGCATCAAGAAATGATGGATAAGATCAAGCCCTATCTTGATTTTCTCCAAGATATTGGAGCAGATTATATTACCGTAGGGGACGCTGGTGTTTTCTATGTGCTGCAGCGAGATGGCTACAAATTAAAAACCATTTACGACGCATCGACCATGGTTACCAGCAGCCGTCAGATTAACTTTTGGGCTAAGAATGCTGGAGTCTCAGAAGCTGTCTTGGCGCGTGAGATTCCTTCTGCAGAGCTTTTTAAGATGCCTGAGATTCTGGAAATTCCTGCTGAAGTCTTGGTTTACGGGGCTAGTGTCATCCATCACTCCAAGCGTCCACTTTTGCAGAATTACTATAATTTTACTCATATCGATGATGAAAAGACACGGGAGCGAGACCTCTTTCTGGCGGAACCAAGCGATCCGCAGAGCCATTATTCGATTTTTGAGGACAATCATGGTACTCATATTTTTGCCAATAATGACTTGGATTTGATGACCAAGCTGATAGAATTGGTTGACCATGGATTTTGCCACTGGAAGCTAGAAGGTCTATACACGCCAGGCCACAATTTTGTTGAGATTGCTAAGATTTTTGTTGAGGCGAGGGATTTGATTGAAGCAGGCAAGTTTAGCTCAGATCAAGCCTTTGTGCTGGATGAAGCGATTCACAAACTGCATCCGAAAAATCGATTTCTCGATACAGGATTTTATGACTATGATCCCGATATGGTAAAATAAATATTTAAACTAGGACTCCTTTTTAGGAGTTCTTTTTTTGAGAACAAAAAAATAAGATTTCTAAAAACATGAGTAAAAAAATATGTTCCAAACTATTTTTGAATTAATTCGAAAAAAATCTGAAAAATTAGAATTGTGAAAAATAATTCAAAGAACCTTGCTTTTTAGGGGTAAATTACTATAAAAATAATAAGGATTAGACATCAACACTTTTTATATTGCAAATAGGAGAAAAATGATGGCAAGAAAGTTGAAACGACCAGAGGTGTTATCACCTGCTGGTACTTTGGAAAAGCTAAAAGTAGCTGTTCGATATGGAGCAGATGCTGTTTTTATTGGCGGACAGGCCTATGGTCTGCGCAGCCGGGCTGGGAACTTTACCTTTGAACAGATGGAAGAAGGGGTTCAGTTTGCAGCTAGTTATGGTGCTAAGGTCTATGTCGCGGCCAATATGGTCATGCACGAGGGCAATGAAGAGGGAGCTGGTGAGTGGTTCCGCCGTTTGCGGGACATCGGGATTGCGGCTGTCATTGTTTCAGATCCAGCTTTGATTGCTATTGCAGCATCAGAAGCACCAGGTCTGGAAATCCACCTGTCAACTCAGGCTAGTGCGACCAACTATGAAACGCTGGAATTCTGGAAAAATCTAGGACTGACTCGTGTTGTCCTAGCTCGCGAAGTTTCTATGGCTGAGCTGGCTGAAATTCGCCGACGGACTGACGTTGAAATTGAAGCCTTTGTTCATGGAGCCATGTGTATCTCCTACTCAGGCCGCTGTACACTGTCCAACCACATGAGTATGCGCGATGCCAATCGTGGTGGCTGCTCCCAATCCTGCCGTTGGAAATACGACCTCTATGATATGCCTTTTGGACAAGAACGTAAGAGCTTGAAGGGTGAAGTTCCTGAAGAATTTTCTATGTCCGCAGTTGATATGTCCATGATTGACCGCATACCAGACATGATTGAAAATGGAGTGGATAGCTTGAAGATTGAGGGACGGATGAAGTCTATTCACTACGTTTCTACTGTGACTAACTGCTATAAAGCAGCTGTGAATGCTTATCTAGAAAGTCCTGAAAAGTTCGAAGCTATCAAGCAGGATTTGGTCGATGAGATGTGGAAGGTTGCTCAACGAGAATTGGCCACAGGATTCTACTATCATACTCCAACTGAAAATGAGCAGCTGTTCGGAGCGCGACGCAAGATCCCAGAATACAAATTTGTAGCTGAAGTAGTAGCTTATGACGCAGACAGTCAGACAGCGACTATTCGTCAGCGTAATGTTATTCATGAAGGGGATCAGGTTGAGTTTTATGGACCAGGCTTCCGTCATTTTGAAACTTTTATCACAGACCTTCGAGATGCTGACGGTAATAAAATTGATCGGGCTCCTAATCCGATGGAGCTTCTGACCATTCACTTGGAGCAGCCCGTAGAGGCTGGGGATATGGTGCGGGCTCGTAAGGAAGGCTTGATTAATCTTTACAAGGAAGATGGCACTAGCGTGACCGTCCGAGCTTAATCTTTTATTCATAGGTGGCTTTTTAATCTAAAAGCCATTTTTATGAATACAGGTTTTCAGAGAGGAAATAGCATGATTCAGGTTTACGGAGATATTCTTGATGAGGAGACTCGCTGCCAGCATTATCACAGTGAGAGAGATATCATAGCCCTTAAGTGCTTTGCTTGTCAGAAATACTATCCTTGCTTTCTCTGTCATGACCGCTGCGAAGATCATGCTTTTCTGGCCTATCCTGTGAGTCGGTCAGAAGATCGAGTAGTCCTTTGTGGCCATTGCAGGACTGAGCTGACTATTTCTCAGTACCTTGGCTGTGAGGATGCCTGTCCTTTCTGCGCTCATCCTTTTAATCCTGGATGCAAGAAGCATCGATCAATTTATTTTCAGACAAATAAATAACTCTTCCATCCAGTTGGATGGAAGAGTTATCTTTTGAAACGACGGTTGGTGATGCGAATGTCCTTCTTTTGGGCTTCACGGATATTATTGGGTACGAGACTGATTCGCTTGATGTCCTGCACGCGGATAATAGTGGTCATACTTTTCTTGAAATTTTTGATAATCAGCTGCAGGCGCTCGCGATCGTATTTGACAATATCGCCGGTGAAGCTTTATCCAGAAAGATAACGTGGACACCAGATTGTTTTCGCAGAGCTAGCTCGATGGTACGCAGAATGCGGCCGCTGTCCTCTGGTCCCTGTTCATTCTTTTTGCCACTGATAAATTCGTTGGCTCTTTCTAAAATCATTTCGAGATATTTTTTCATAGCTAAAATCTCCATAACTTGTTACAATATATTATATAACAAAATTCCCTAAATTGTAAATTCTTTTACGAATTATTAGTTGGAAAATAAAACAAGAGGTGAAATATGGCTGAATTTACATTCGAAATCGAAGAAAAACTTCTGGTCCTGTCTGAAAATGACAAGGGCTGGACCAAGGAACTCAACCGAGTTAGCTTTAACGGAGCACCAGCTAAGTATGATATTCGGACTTGGAGCCCAGACCACAGCAAAATGGGCAAGGGAATTACACTTTCTAATGAAGAATTCCAAGTTCTCGTGGATGCATTTAAAAACGGATAGAGAAAGCTCTATCCGTTTTTTCTATTTCTCTGAAAAGTAGGAATGGAATTTTAGACTCTTAAAAATAGGGATGCTGATAATGGTGATGGCAACCATTTTTAGCAAGTCTGGCAGGATAAAAGGAGTTAGGCCAACCGCGACTGACTTAGAGAAATCAAGTCCTCCTAAGAAATGCAGTCCTAGGATACCACCGACAAAAACGAGAGCGTCACCCAATACATTGGCTATAAAAATCATATAGAAAGGACTGTCCTTATGGGTCAGACTGGATGTCACAAATGCAAAGAGTGAGTAGAACCAGAGATATCCGGCGCTTGGGCCAAAGAGAGCCTGAAAACCACCACTTCCTCCAGCAAAGACCGGCAGGCCAATAGCTCCCAGCAGCAGATAAATAAAGACTGACAAAACCGCTTCGCGAGGTTTGAAAATCGTTGCAATCAAACCGACAGCAAAAGTCTGCAACGTAATGGGAACGGGGCCAATGGAAATAGTTAATTGGGACAGGACAGCTAGAAAGGCAGCTCCGATAGCTGGGAGGGCAAGAAGAAAAGCTTTGTTCTTGTTCATAAATAGTAAACCTCTTTTTATTTTTATGGTAACTATTTTAAAAGCTAAATAAAAAAAAGTCAAGTCCTTCTTAATCGGACGAGACAATTAGACAGATAAATTCTTATTTCCGTTTCTTGCTTCTGATAAGCAAGACGATGAAGGCCATAAGACCAAAAATATTAAAGAAAAGGATACCCAAGGCTGCAAGGAGCTTTTTCGTTTTACTCATCAGTTTTCCTCGTTTCTGGATTGCTTTTGTACTATCATATCAAAAATTTTTCAATGTTTGAATAGGTTTCATTAGAAAAATTAGCTATAGCTTCAAACTATATTATAATCAATAAAAAAGGATTATCTAAAAGGGCTGTAAAGAATTGCAGCAGCTCACTTTGATTGATATAATAATGCAAAAGTAAATAAGAGTTTTTGCTAGAGGTGTGGGTGCGTAATCAACATCTTCCCAAGCAAGACTGACTAGATTGGAGAAGCATATGACAGATTTATTAAAAATTTATCAGGAACTACAGGAGAAAAAATGGGTCAACTTGTCCCATCAGATTAAGGAAGACAGTCCGCATTTTCCAGCTCTGCCTGCCTTGGAGAAGAAGGACATTTTCACTTTGAAAGATGGTTTTCATGTTCAGCAGTTTTCTGTAGTTGGCCAGTACGGGACTCATATTGATGCTCCGATTCATTTTGTGGAGGGTGGTCGCTGGTTGGAAGAGATTGAGCTAAAAGATCTTTTCCTGCCTTTGGTGGTTATTGATAAGTCTAAGGAAGTAGCAGAGAATCCAGACTTTATTCTGGGCAAGCAGGATATTTTAGATTTTGAAGCGGAGCACGGGCAGATTGAGCCAGGAACGTTTGTTGCCTTTCGCTCAGACTGGTCCAAGCGTTGGCCAAGTCAATCTGCCATGCGCAATCTGGATGATCAGGAGATTCAGCATACTCCTGGGTGGGGACAGGATGCTCTAGAGTTCCTTATCCATGAGCGTGGTGTTAAGGCTGTGGGTCATGAGACGTTTGACACTGATGCGGGAGTTCCAACTTCGGAGCATGGGCTGCTCAATGAATATTATCTTTTGGAGCAGGACATTTATCAGTTAGAAGTTATGACCAATCTGGATCAGCTGCCGGCTAAGGGTGCTCTCATCTCTATCAGCTTTCCAAACTGGCATCAAGCCAGCGGTTCACCAGTGAGGGCAGTGGCTATTTTACCATAAAGAAAAAGGAGTCTGAAGTTTCATTTCAGGCTCCTTGTCGTCTATAATAAGCAAAAAAACAACGCTCGTTTTTCATAATCTTTGGAATTTTTTGATGGATATTTGACAATTTCCCCTTTAAAATAGTGATGCAGTAGTCTATGCTCTGAAAAAAATCTGAATTTCTTTCATTAGACTGATATTTTAAAGGAAAGTCAAATGAATCTGAAATAGCTAAAATTTACAATCTTACAAAAATGTAAGATTCGTCTGTAAAATGAAAGATTAAGTTATGGAATGGTCATGATCTTTATTATAAAATGGTAGCAGAAGTCAAAAAGAGGCTGGAATACCAAACCTCTTCTGATTTTGAATGTTTATCGCATAGTCACGAATTCTTCGGAGCCAGTCGGGTGAATAGCAACTGTAGCATCAAAGTCAGCTTTGGTAGCGCCCATCTTGACAGCAACAGCAAATCCTTGAATCATTTCGTCTACTCCGTAGCCAATGCCGTGCAGGCCAACGACCTTTTCATCTTCACCGGCAGTGATGAGCTTGAACTTGGCCTGTTGGCGGTGCTGGGTGACAGCTGAATACATGGATGTGAAGCTAGATGTGTAAACGTGAATATTTTCTGCTCCGTAAGTCTTGATAGCCTCTACCTCAGTCAGGCCGACTGTCCCAATAGCGGGATGGGAGAAGACAACAGTTGGAATAGTCGAGTAGTCCATCTTAGCATTGGTTTTACCATTGAAAAGACGTTCAGACAGAGTTCGTCCAGCCTTGATAGCAACAGGAGTTAATTCTTTTTCACCTGTTACATCGCCTAGAGCATAAATACCTGGAACCACAGTGTTTTGGTACTCATCTACAGCGATGAAGCCACGTTCATTGAGAGTGACGCCAGCTGCTTCCAGATTGAGGTCTTGAACATTTGGCTTACGGCCGATGGCCCAAATAACATGCTGGGCTGTGTGGCTGCTACCATCTTCAAAGTAGAGCTTGAGCTGGCCATCAGGAAGTTTTTCCAGCTTTTGTGGAATCTTATGGGTATGAAGCTGGAGTCCAGAGTTTTCCATTTCTTGGAGTAAACCGTCAATCAGATAGCTGTCAAAGTTGCGCAGTGGTCGATCCTTACGGACAAAAAGGTCTGTTTTAACTCCCAGAGCATGGAGCACGCCGGCTAGCTCAACTGCTATATAGCCTGCTCCGACAATGGCAACAGATTCAGGTAATTCTTCCCAAGCGAAGACATCGTCGGAATTCTCTCCGTAGCCTGCGCCAGGGATATTTGGAATAGCAGCATGAGCACCCGTCGCGATGACAATGTGCTTGGCGCGAATAAGCTCACCGTTGACTTGGACAGTGTTTGCATCCACAAAGCGGGCATGGCCTTCAATCAGCTCAACCCCATTCCGCTTGAAGCTACCATCGTAGGACGAACGTGCTCGGTCAATATAAGCTTCGCGATTTTTCCGAAGGGTAGCAAAATCAAAAGTTTGATTATCAGAGGTAAAGCCGTAGTCTGGTCCATAATGCTGAATAGCTTCAGCGATTTGAGCACCATACCACATAATCTTCTTTGGGACACAGCCGACATTGACACAGGTACCACCCAGTTTCTTTTCTTCAATAACGGCAACCTTGGCACCGTATTCGCCAGCCCGATTCATGGTAGCAATTCCCCCGCTGCCACCGCCAATAGCAATCATATCAAATTCTTTCATTTTATCAGAATCTCCTTCTATTATATGAGGTAATTGTACCTTTTTTAGCAGGTGAATGCAAAAATCTGCTACGGATTTAAATGGAGTGACTATCTGAGATAAAATAGCAACCATTTGTGAAAAACTGTAAATTTTTTTAGAAGAATTATGATAGCCTTGTGATATAATATAACAAAAGAAAATCGTTTTCATCAAGAGGAGGAAAAAAGATGAAAAAGTTAAAGAAATGGCAATTATTTAGCATTATTGGAGCTACGATTGCAGTTGTTGCAGGAGCAATTCTCTTCATGTTTTTAAACGGAGGGAATCCTTCTGAGGCACCGATCGATACGACTCCGCTGGTTCAGAAGGCCAAGGAAGGCTCAGTGGCTTCTTCAGTCTTGCTGACAGGAAATGTCACAGCCAGCAATGAGCAGTATATCTACTATGACAGCACCAAGGGTGACTTGGAAAATGTACTGGTCAATGTCGGTGACCAAGTGACAGCCGGTCAAGCATTGGTTACTTATAAAGTGCAGAGGCTCAGGCTGCTTATGATGCGGCTGCTCGGGCGGTTAGCAAAGCTGATCGTCAATTGCATGACTTGCAGACCAATGGTGTGACTGTAAATACGACTGGCGACGAAGAAGCAGATGGTGCGTCTGAAGCTCAGGCTCAGCGTTCTGTAGAGTCTCAGGCAGCTGACCTGCGCGATGCTCGGGCTGATGCAGTTGATAATATGAATAAAGCACAAGCTACTCTCAATGCCTTGACAGTGACCAGCACAGCAGATGGTACGGTCGTAGAAGTTAACCGTGATGTTTCAAAATCAACAACTGGTGCCACTCAAACCTTGGTTCACATTGTCAGCAATGGAAATCTGCAGATTAAGGGTGAATTATCCGAATACAATCTGGCTAACTTGTCTGTCGGTCAAGAAGTGACCATTACATCAAAAGTTTACCCAGATAAAAAATGGACTGGTAAAATCAGCTACATTTCCAACTATCCGAAAGACGGCCAGCAGGCAGCAGCTCAACCGTCTGGAACAGGTGGTAGCGGAACAGCTTCAGGTTCCAAATATCCATTTACAATTGACATTACCAGCGAGATTGGTGAACTCAAGCAAGGTTTCTCTGTCAACATTGAAGTTAAAAACAATACTCAGGGACTCATTGTGCCAGTCAGCAGTGTGGTAATGGACGGAGACAAGAACTATGTTTGGGTCCTGGAAAAAGGAGTTGCCAAGAAGACAGAAGTAACGCTCGGAAATGCTGATGCTGAAAATCAAGAAATCTCATCTGGTTTGACAAAGGATAGTAAAGTTATCATCAATCCGACAGATAGCTTGAAAGACGGTCAAGAGGTGAAATCTTATGAAGAAGCTAATTGAGTTAAAAAATATTAATAAGAGCTATCGCAATGGAGACCAGAACTGCAGGTATTAAAAGATATCAGTCTGGAGGTTGAAGAGGGCGAGTTTGTTGCCATCATGGGACCGTCTGGATCTGGTAAGTCTACTCTGATGAATATCATTGGGATGCTGGATCGTCCGACCACTGGTGAATACCATCTAGGAAGCGAAGAAGTCGCTAAGCTAGGTGATAAGAAGCTGGCTAAGGTTCGAAATAAGCAAATCGGCTTTGTCTTTCAGCAGTTCTTTCTCTTGTCTAAGCTTAATGCCTTGCAAAATGTGGAACTGCCCTTGATCTATGCAGGTGTTGGTCAGTCTAAACGCAAGTCCTTGGCCGAGCAGTTTCTGACCAAGGTGGAGTTGGACACGCGGATGCATCATCTGCCTTCAGAGCTTTCTGGAGGACAGAAGCAGCGAGTAGCCATTGCGCGTGCTTTGGTCAATAATCCTTCGCTGATTCTGGCTGACGAACCGACGGGGGCCCTAGATACCAAGACTGGCGAGCAGATTATGGAGCTCTTGACTGAGCTCAATCGAGAAGGGAAAACCATTATCATGGTAACCCACGAGCCTGAGATTGCGGCCTATGCCAAACGGCAAATTGTCATTCGTGACGGCGTCATCTCATCTGATAGCGCTAAGGAAGGAGGACTAGCCTAATGCAAAACTGGAAATTTGCCATTAGCTCCATTCTTGGACACAAGATGCGGTCTTTCCTGACCATGATTGGGATTATTATCGGAGTGGCTTCGGTTGTGGTTATCATGGCTTTAGGAGATTCCATTACCCGGCGGGTCAATGAGAGTTTTACCAAAAGTCAGAAAAATATGCGTCTTGTCTTTTCTCCTAAAAAGAGTAAGGATGGCTCCTACACACAAACGGCTGATCTCTATTCTGTAAATGTGGAAGATGAAAGCGAAGAAGTGGTAGAGCCACCCAAGGCCCAGGAAGCTTGGGTTAAAGAATTGACCCATATCAAGGGAGTGGACGGCTACTATGTGACCAACTCAGCTATGGAAACCTTTAGCTACGAAAATAAGCAGGCTGAGCGCGTCAACTTTGTCGGAGCAAACATGACCTATATTCAGGTGAAAAAATACAAAATCATTGCTGGTCGTGCTCTGAGGCAGCAAGACTATCAAGGCTTTGCCAGTGTAGTGCTGCTGGACGAAGATTTGGCTGCGAACCTCTTTTCTTCCGCTGAAGAAGCAATCAATAAGATTGTGACAGTGGGCGCCAGTAACTATCGGGTGATTGGGGTTTATAGAGATCCTGAAACTGCTGCTGCCTCTGGCTCCATGCAGGTCTATGGTGGTAATGCCATTACGACCAATACTCTCATAGCTGCAAACTTTGGAGTCGATGAAATTTCAGAGATTGTTCTTCGGGTGAATGATACCAGCTTGGTTCCAGAACTTGGTCCTAAGGTTGCCAAGAAATTAACAGAAATTGCTGGTCTCCAACAGGGCGAATATCAAGTGACAGATGATAGTGCCCTCTATCAGGAAGTGCAAAATATTTATGGTGCTATGACAGGTGTTATCGGAGCCATCGCCGGAATCTCACTCTTTGTTGGTGGTATCGGCGTTATGAATATCATGTTGGTATCTGTCACTGAGCGGACTCGGGAAATAGGTCTACGGAAGGCTCTGGGAGCAACGCGTGGCAATATTTTAATGCAATTTCTGATTGAGTCTATGATTTTGACACTGATTGGTGGTTTGATTGGCCTGCTTCTAGCTGCAGGACTTGCTTCTGTATTAGGCTCAGCCATGAGTCAAATGCTGGAAGGAACACCAGTAACGGTATCTCTACCAGTCAGCATCGTTAGCCTTCTCTTCTCAGCAACCATCGGTGTTCTCTTCGGAATCCTGCCGGCCAATAAAGCCTCTAAACTGGATCCAATTGAAGCACTGAGGTATGAATAATACAAAAAAAGTCTGGGGAACCAGGCTTTTTTGTGATGTAAAAATCCTGCTGGAATTCCAGCAGGATTTGTTTTCTTAATATCGTATAAAATACAGATTATTTCATCGTTGGGAAGAGCAGGACATCGCGAATGGTCGTAACATTTGTTAGCAACATGACCAGACGGTCGATACCGATTCCCAGACCTCCAGTTGGTGGCATACCATATTCCAGAGCTTCGACAAAGTCATAGTCAATGCCAGTTGCTTCGTCATCACCCAGTTCTTTGGCTTTTGCCTGTGCTTCAAAACGAGATAATTGATCAATTGGATCGTTCAACTCGGTGAAGGCATTGGCATATTCTTTGGTCATGATGAAGAGCTCGAAACGGTCCGTGAAGCGTGGGTCTTCTGGATTTTTCTTGGCCAGAGGTGATACTGCTACAGGATGACCGTAGACAAAGGTTGGCTGAATCAAGGTTTCTTCCACAAATTCTTCAAAGAAAGCATTGATAACATGGCCAACTTCGGTGAAGTGCTTTTCAAGCGGAACTTTCTTTTCTTTAGCCAAGGCAGTAGCTTCTTCAAAACTCATCTCTTGCCAGAAGTCAACGCCTGTAATTTCCTTGATGGCATCTACCATGTGAACGCGTTTAAATGGTTCGTTGATCTTGATTTCAGTTCCTTGGTAGTTGACTGGTCCATCTCCATTAACAGAGACGGCTGCATGTTGGATAATACCTTCAGTCAAGTCCATGATGTCTTGGAAATCTGCATAGGCTTGGTAAACCTCGATGGAAGTGAACTCTGGATTGTGAGTTGCGTCCATTCCTTCGTTTCGGAAGATACGCCCAATCTCATACACTCGCTCCATACCGCCGACGATAAGACGTTTAAGGTGAAGCTCGGTTGCAATCCGCAGTACCATGTCAATGTTTGGGCATTGTGGTGGGTGATAAATGGACGGGCAGCAGCACCGCCTGCTTCGTTGTGGAGAACAGGAGTTTCAACTTCAAGGAAACCTTGCCCGTCTAAGTAACGGCGGATTTCTGAGATGATTTTTGAGCGAGTGACAAAGCGTTCAAAGCTTTCGCGGTTGGAAATCAAATCCAAATAACGTTTACGGTAGATGGTTTCAACATCTGACAAGCCGTGGAATTTTTCAGGGAGGGGACGCAGAGCCTTAGACAAGTGAGTAAGGTGGGTCGCCTTGATAGAAAGCTCCCCCATATCTGTCCGCATAATCTCACCTTCGATACCGAGGAAATCCCCTAAGTCGGCCTTTTTGAAGATTTCATAATTTTCTTCACCAACAGCATCCTTACGTACATAAATCTGGATTTGGCCTTCACGGTCTTGGATGTGGGCAAAGCCAACCTTTCCTTTGCCACGCTTGGTCATGAGACGGCCAGCGATAATAGCTGTTTCATTGAGTTCGTTTAATTCTTCTTTATCTTTATCGTTGTATTTTTCTTTTAGTTGAGCAGAGTTAGCAGTCCGCTCAAAGCGTTTGCCAAAAGGGTCAATTCCCTGCTCAGCCAGCGCAGCCATTTTTTCACGGCGGATAATCTGCTGGTCGTTTAATTCCTCGATATGTTCAGTAGTCATGTTTTTCCTCCAAAAGTTTTCCTACCTATTTTATCACAAAAGATAGGGAAATTCATCTATATTTGGCTATAAAGTAAGAAAAAAAGCTAGAAATCCAGCCTTAATTTTCTGCTTTCAACTAAATAATCCGTATTATTCCAAGTGATCAGCTCAAAATTCTCAAAGTCTTCTGTTTCAAGGATGGTGATACTAGCATTGGTCAGACCGCCATTCTTGAGCAAAAGAGGTGTGTCATAGCCCAGCATGGTTCGAATGCTGGCGGTTAAGTTGGCTCCGTGCCCGACAATGAGCACTTGTTCATAGTCCTTGTCCTTTAAGGTCTTGATAAAGGAAATGGTCCGGTGGGTCGTATGGTAGACTGACTCAGCGTCAAAAAACGTATGATTAAATTGCGAAAGGTTGTGGCGGAAGGCAGCCATCTGATGCGGATAGATGGCTTCTATGGTAGAGATTTTTGCGCCTTCCAGTTTTCCCAACTGCCATTCTCGCAGTTCAGGTACTGATACGATTTCAGTCGGAAACTGGCTTTCTTCTTGGATAATCTCAGCAGAGCGAATGGCACGTGGGAGGTCGCTGCTGAAAATTTTTCCAAATTGTGTCTGAGCCAGATGTTTTCCTAGGGTTTGCAGTTCTTCAACAGCGGTTGGCAGCAGTGACGAATCACCGCTGGCTCCCTGAAAGCGGCCTTCCTGATTCCATTCCGTTCTTCCGTGTCGGACAAAATATAATTTCATAGTGGTTGATTGTTTCTTTCTTATTAGGGTTTATTGAGAATATTAGGTGCAGTATTGAAGAATTATGAGCTAGAATTTTCCTTGAGGTCTGCAAAGTCAGCTTGAACAAAATCTGCCAAATCTTGAGCCTTGATTTCAATACTGCGGCCGACTTCACCGGCAGAAACGATAATGCTATCTCGCTCTAGAGCTGACTGGTCGATATAGATTGGGAAGTTGTGCTTTTGACGGATACCGACAGGATTATTGGCTCCGTGGATATAGCCCGTTGTCTTTTCCAAGTCTTTCTGGGGAATCATGCTGACTTTTTTATTGCCGGAAATCTTGGCCATTTTCTTTTCAGATAGATGTTCTGTGATAGGCAGGATACCAATCAGTGTGCCAGTCTTGTCTCCTGTCAAGGCTAAAGTTTTATAAATCTGCGAACGGTCCAAACCATCGGCTGGGTGTTCTGCTAAGGCATTTAGCTGCAGACCTTTATGTTCAATCTTAGCCTTGCTTAAAATTTGCTCGACCAGAGTTTTTTTGATTTTTGTTTTTTTAGCCATTAGTATATCTCTCTTCTAATTGTGACATCCAGAGACCCAACCAGGTTCCCAGACCGAAGAAAAAGGCTGCAAGGACAAGTGTCAATACAGAAACTCCATGATAGCTTATGCTTTCACTGTTTCCTGCTTGTGGCACTACAATGAGAAGTGTACTGGATAGGACGATGCCAATGATAAAGTGATAGACACGAGAGTAGTAGTTTTTCAAAATATGATCCATGAGCTTAGAGAAGAGAATCAGTGCTAAGGCACCACCGATTCCAATTGGAAGAAAGGTGCCCAAGAGGTCCAGTTTGCGGAAGCCATTCAGCATAGGTGCATAGAGTCCTAAAATTAAGAGAAGGTTGGACGGACTGAGTCCGGGAATTAAAATGCCCAGTGCGATCAAGGCTCCTGCTAGGATGAAAGAGAGAAAGTTGGCTGGCAAGGTGCCGACCATCCCATTTAGGGAATAAAGAAAGATTCCTGAAAGGATGAGGCTGACCCAGAAAACGAGAATATCAGTCCGATCACGCTCACTTTTAGCGACAGACTCTTTAATGAGGCTGGGAACAGTCCCAATAATGGCTCCAGCAAATCCCCAAAGGACAATCACTTTGTAGTTGTCCAGCAGCAGATTGACAGGATAGGAGAAAGCGGCAATTCCTAAAATCATTCCGATTCCAACTGGTATGAAATAGAGAACATTTTCGACGAAGTTTTCCTTTAAATGGGCTAAAAAATGAATCAGGCGCTCGTAAATACCTAAGATAGCTGCTAAAACACCGCCTGAAACTCCCGGCAAAATAAAGCCAAGTGCAATGACCATTCCTTTGAAAATTCTATTCAACCAAGAAATCATTGTATTTTCCTTTTCTAATTTCATTTATCAAATCATTATATCATAAAATATAGGCTTTATTAAGAGGAAACGACTGGAAATTTCCTATTTTATGACAATAAAAAACGACAGCAGTCTTTGAGACTTGAGCTGTCGTTCTGAGCTATTGACTTTCTTTAGGAACTGTAAATAGCTTTGATAAGTAGCCGTCTGGTCTTTCAAGGTTGACAGCTGGTTCAAATCAAGATAATGGGAGAAGCCAGTCAGCTGTCCTTGTGATGTGTACTGATGCAAGTCGTAATCTTGCTCCGTATTTGGTGCGGCATTGTAGTAGCCGTCGTCATTACCATAAGTCGGAATCCAAATTGCTGTGAACTTATCGGTAGAGATGCTATGCTCCTCCATAAAATAAGTTCCAATATAGATGCCAATATTTTTAACACCAAGTGACTCTAGCTTGGCTCGGAAAGCTTCAACTCCCGCATTCATGTCAGACATGGTCTTTTCTTCGACGTCTAGCCAATAATAGGTTGGATGGTACTTGGCAGAAGCCTTGTAGAAACTTTCAGCTTCTTTTTCCATTTCCTTTTTGCTATTGGCGGCCACATAGGCATAGACAGCGACAGGGATGTTGCGCTTTTGAAATTCTTTGATGTGTCTTTCATAAGATTTGTCCAGACCATTCAGATGAGTTGCTGCGTTTTCTTTTTTTGCCTGCGCTCCACTATGAACACGGACAATTACTCCTGAAACATTCTGTGCGAGTATGTCGTAATTAATCTCACTTGGCAGCTGCCAGCCAGAAATGTCAATGATTGGTCTGGAAATAAACTCTTCATCCAAAGACGAATCATCAGATGTTTCCTCTTTTTTTGAGGAACTTGGAGTTTGTTTAGTTTGTGAAATTTTTGCCTGTGCTTGCTTTTCCTGAGAGTCAGTAATTTGCTTGCTTATCAAAATAAAAGCGATAAAAGAAGCAAAGAAAATTAGGATTGCAAGCGGTTTAATCCTCTTCCTCATACTGGTTTATTTTAACTTAAAAACAAATAAAAAAAGCAAAAAAATATCCCCAGAATTGTTGGAAAATGAATAAAATGTAATATAATTGAAATATTATAATGCAAAAACAAGACGTTTTGAAAGCTCAAAATGTCTTATTTTTTTAAAAGAGCTTAGCTAAGCTGTGGACGGTGAATTGTCGTTGGATAAATCATTTTGCTTTTTCTTACCTTTTATAATAGCTTTTGAATGAGCTCTTCAATCTTTTTGGGAGAAGTTTGCGGAGAGAAACGTTTGATGACTGTTCCATCTCGGCTGACCAGAAACTTTGTGAAATTCCATTTAATCTTCTCACCCAGAAGACCGCACTTTTCTTTTTTGAGCCAGTCAAAGAGAGGAGCGGTATGAGGACCATTGACATCGATCTTGGCAAATCGAGGAAAGGTTGTTCCGTAGTTAAGGCTGCAAAAGCTGTTGATTTCTGCAGCGTCTCCAGGTGCCTGCTGGCCAAACTGATTGCAGGGGAAATCTAGAATTTCAAATCCGTCTTTCTGATAGCGCTCATAGAGTTCCTGCAGTTCTTGGTACTGAGGAGTGAAGCCGCAGCCGGTCGCTGTATTGACAATCAGCAGAATCTTTTCTTTATAATCACTCATTTTTTGCAGACTTCCGTCTTGTTTTTGGATTTCGATATCATAAATGTCTGTCATGTTCTCCTCCTTTGTTTGCTTCCTATCTTATCACAATTTTATGTAAAAGAGAGAAAGCAAGACCTTATTGTTCCAGTCTCTGCACTAATGCTTTTTTTTCAATCCAAAAGGTGGTATAATGAGAATTGAATTTTTAGAAGTTTAATGGTGAAATATGAAAATTGACAAGAAGCACTTGTTGAATTATTCCATCTTGATTCCCTATTTGATTCTATCCGTTTTGGGATTGATTGTGGTCTATTCAACGACGAGTCCTACCTCGATTCAGGCCGGAGGAAATGGTTTTGGCATGGTCTTGAATCAGGGGATTTTTTGGGTAATAAGTCTCTTTATAATTGCGCTCCTATATAGAATCCGCTTGGGTTTCCTGAAAAAAGGAGGCATCCTGACTATAGTTATCTTTGCTGAGATTATCCTCTTGCTCTTATCTCGTTTTATAACAGGGACTATTAACGGTGCCCATGGTTGGCTCAAGCTTGGAGCTTTCAGTATTCAGCCTGCGGAGTATTTGAAGATTATTCTGGTCTGGTATCTAGCTTTTCGCTTCACTAAGAGGCAGGAGGAGATAAAGGTCTATGACTACCAAGCCCTGACCCATAACCATTGGTTTCCTAAAGCCTTTAACGACTGGCGGACCATGGTGGCTATTCTGATTGGGATTGTAGCGATTATGCCAGACCTTGGAAATGCGACTATTCTATTTTTGACCGTCGTGATAATGATTGCTGTCAGCGGGATTGGCTATCGATGGTTTTCTACGATGCTGGGAGCCATTGTTAGTGTTTCCGGCTTGGTTCTAGCTAGCATTTGGTTGATTGGGGTTGAGCGCGTGGCCAAGATTCCAGTCTTTGGGTATGTGGCCAAGCGTTTCAGTGCTTTTTTCAATCCCTTCAAGGACCTGTCTGGCTCAGGCCACCAATTGGCTAATTCCTATTATGCTATGAGTAATGGCGGCTGGTTTGGTCTAGGCTTGGGGAACTCTATTGAAAAGCGCGGTTATCTGCCGGAAGCTCATACAGACTTTGTATTTTCTATCGTGATAGAAGAGTTTGGTTTCTTTGGTGCCAGTCTGATTCTGGCCTTACTCTTTTTCCTGATTTTGAGAATTATCTTGGTCGGGATTCGGGCCAAGAATCCATTTAACTCCATGATGGCTTTGGGAATTGGCGGTATGATACTCATGCAGACCTTCATCAATATCGGTGGAATCTCAGGTCTCATTCCTTCTACAGGAGTAACCTTCCCCTTCCTATCGCAAGGAGGGAACAGTCTTCTGGTCTTGTCAGTAGCCATCGCCTTGGTACTTAATATTGATGCCAACGAGCGCCGTGATGCCCTCTATGAACAGATGGAAGCGGAGGCGCAAGACCAGTCTGAGGAAGCTTAAACGCAGTTCGTATGAACAGTTGTTGTAAAAATGAAAGGTGCGGATTATGTCATTTAACAAATTAGAAAGCTACAGCAATAAAGAAGTGATTCGAGAAGAAGTCGCCATTTTGACAGACTTGCTTGCCGATATTACTCGGAATCTTCTCAGCCCTGAGACCTTTGAAAAAAATCTCCCTCATGGAGGAGCTGGCGGTTAACTCCAAATATCATGAGTTAAAAAGCGATTGTAGAAGAACTAACGACAGATGAAATGGTTTATATTTCTCGTTATTTCTCTATTTTGCCGCTTTTGATTAATATCTCAGAAGACGTGGACTTAGCTTATGAAATCAACCACCAGAACAATATTAATCAAGATTATCTTGGGAAACTGTCAACAACTATTGACTTGATTTCAACGCGGGAAAAACGCTCAGGAAATCTTGGAAAATCTGAATGTTGTGCCAGTATTGACTGCTCACCCGACTCAAGTTCAGCGCAAGACTATTCTGGACTTAACCAATCATATCCATAGCTTGCTGCGTCAGCATCGAGATGTTAAAGCAGGACTAGTCAATGAGAAGAAGTGGCTAGGAAATCTCCGCCGCTATATTGAGCTTATGATGCAGACAGATATGATCCGTGAGAAGAAGCTGAAAGTGACCAATGAGATTACCAATGTCATGGAATACTATAACAGCTCTTTCCTACAAGCAATTACCAACTTTATGGTTGAATACAGACGCTTGGCAGAAGAGCGGGGCATCAAGCTGGATAATCCTAAGCCTATTACCATGGGAATGTGGATTGGCGGAGATCGAGATGGCAATCCTTTTGTAACCGCAGAAACTCTGAAACTGTCAGCCACCCTCCAGAGTGAAGTCATCCTAAACTATTACATTGACAAGGTTTATACACTCTATCGCAGCTTCTCACTCTCGACTAATCTCTCAGAAACCAGTCAGGCAGTAGCAGAAATGGCGGCTCTGTCTACTGACAAGTCTGTTTATCGGGAAAATGAGCCTTACCGCCGAGCTTTCCACTATATCCAGTCCAAGCTGATTCAAACCTTGCTTTACCTTAAAGAAGGCAACTTTTCAACTGACGGTCAGCGATTGACTGACCGAGCTGAGGAAAAATTGTCTGCGAAGGCCAACCTTTCTGTCAGCAATAAAGGAAGAGAAATCATTCCTAACTATATCCAGTCTCGTATCAGCGAGACCCTGACCGAGCTGAAGAAAGAAGAGACACCTTCTTACAAAACAGCTCAGGAATTCAAGGAAGACTTGCAGGTCATTTATGATTCTCTTATCGAACATCATGGTGAAGCTTTGGTAAGTGGCGACTTGACTGAACTTCTCCAAGCAGTTGATGTTTTTGGCTTCTTCTTGGCTAGCATTGATATGCGGCAGGATTCTAGCGTTCATGAGGCCTGTGTGGCTGAACTCTTGGCTTCGGCTAATATTGTTCAGGATTATAGTAGCCTGTCGGAAGAAGAAAAATGCCAGGTCCTCCTCAAACAGCTGCTAGAAGATCCTCGTATCCTATCAGCTACTCATGAGCCTAAGTCCGAGCTTCTGCAAAAGGAACTGGAAATTTTCAAAACCGCCCGTCAGCTAAAAGATGCCATTGGTGAGGAAGTCATTAAGCAAAATATTATCTCTCACTCGACCAGTGTATCAGATCTACTTGAGTTGGCTATTATGCTCAAGGAAGTGGGGCTGATTGATGAAACGGTGCACGTGTCCAGATTGTTCCGCTCTTTGAAACCATTGAGGATTTGGACAATTCCTGCGATACCATGGAGAAATACCTGTCTCTACCGATTGCACAGAAGTGGATTGCCTCTAAAGACAATTATCAAGAAATCATGTTGGGCTATTCAGACAGTAATAAGGATGGGGGTTACTTGTCTTCTTGCTGGACCCTCTACAAGGCTCAGCAGCAGTTGACAGCTATCGGTGATAAGTTTGGCGTGAAAATCACCTTCTTCCATGGCCGAGGTGGTACAGTTGGACGTGGTGGCGGCCCAACCTATGAAGCTATTACTTCTCAGCCACTCCGCAGTATCAATGACCGGATCCGTCTGACTGAGCAAGGGGAAGTCATTGGTAATAAATATGGAAACAAGGATGCAGCCTACTATAACTTGGAAATGCTGGTGTCTGCTGCCATTAACCGCATGGTAACTCATAAGAAGAGCGATAGCCATACGTCTGATAAATATGAGCGAATTATGGACCAAGTAGTTAATCGCAGTTATCAGATTTACCGTGATTTGGTCTTTGGCGACGAGCGTTTTTACGATTATTTCTTTGAATCCAGCCCAATCAAGGCTATCTCTAGCTTTAATATCGGTTCTCGTCCAGCTGCTCGTAAAACCATCACTGAAATCGGTGGTCTCAGAGCTATTCCTTGGGTCTTCTCATGGTCTCAAAGTCGAGTTATGTTCCCAGGCTGGTATGGTGTTGGGTCGAGTTTCAAGGAATTCATTGATGAAGACCCAGAAATAACTTAGCCTTTCTGCAATTTATGTATAAGAGATGGCCTTTCTTCAAGTCACTCTTGTCAAATGTAGACATGGTTCTGTCTAAGTCAAATATGAATATCGCTTTTGAGTATGCGCAGCTTTGTGAAGATCAGAATGTGCGTGATATTTTCAATATTATCTTGGATGAGTGGCAGTTGACTAAGGATATTATTTTGGAGATTGAAGGTCATGATGAGCTCCTAGCAGAAAACACCTATCTGAGAGATAGCTTGCACTATCGTATGCCTTACTTCAATGTTTTGAACTATATCCAGCTAGAACTGATCAAGCGTCAGCGAAACGGCCAGCTCACACCTGATCAAGAAAAGCTGATTCACATCACCATCAACGGTATTGCAACTGGTCTGCGAAACTCTGGCTAATATAAAGAAAAAATCGGAATTGTTCCGGTTTTTTTCTATTTTTGTAACCAAATGGCTTTTTAATTCGTTATACTAGTGACAGTTCAACCGCTTTTCTTTGTATCAACCTTACTAAAAATCAGACAAGGAATAATTCACAAAAAAATGCTAAAAGACTTGCATTTTCATTTAAATTTGATAAAATAGTAAGGAAAGTTAGACTGTATTGCCTACTGTCTATCTATAAAATATATTTTATTGGAGGCTTTTACTCAAATGGCAAAAGAAAAATACGATCGTAGTAAACCACACGTTAACATTGGTACCATTGGACACGTTGACCACGGTAAAACTACTTTGACTGCAGCTATCACAACTGTATTGGCACGTCGCTTGCCTTCAGCAGTTAACCAACCTAAAGACTATGCGTCTATCGATGCTGCTCCAGAAGAACGCGAACGCGGAATCACTATCAACACTGCGCACGTTGAGTATGAAACTGCTAAGCGTCACTATGCTCACATCGACGCTCCAGGACACGCGGACTACGTTAAAAACATGATCACTGGTGCCGCTCAAATGGACGGAGCTATCCTTGTAGTAGCTTCAACTGATGGACCAATGCCACAAACTCGTGAGCACATCTTGCTTTCACGTCAGGTTGGTGTTAAACACTTGATCGTCTTCATGAACAAAGTTGACTTGGTTGACGATGAAGAATTGCTTGAATTGGTTGAAATGGAAATCCGTGACCTCTTGTCAGAATACGACTTCCCAGGTGACGATCTTCCAGTTATCCAAGGTTCAGCTCTTAAAGCTCTTGAAGGTGACTCTAAATATGAAGACATCATCATGGAATTGATGGACACTGTTGATGAGTACATCCCAGAACCAGAACGCGATACTGACAAGCCATTGCTTCTTCCAGTCGAAGACGTATTCTCAATCACTGGTCGTGGTACAGTTGCTTCAGGACGTATCGACCGTGGTATCGTTAAAGTCAACGACGAAATCGAAATCGTTGGTATCAAAGAAGAAATCCAAAAAGCAGTTGTTACTGGTGTTGAAATGTTCCGTAAACAGCTTGACGAAGGTCTTGCAGGGGACAACGTAGGTGTGCTTCTCCGTGGTATCCAACGTGATGAAATCGAACGTGGACAAGTTATCGCTAAACCAGGTTCAATCAACCCACACACTAAATTCAAGGGTGAAGTTTATATCCTTACTAAAGAAGAAGGCGGACGTCACACTCCATTCTTCAACAACTACCGTCCACAGTTCTACTTCCGTACAACTGACGTTACAGGTTCAATCGAACTTCCAGCAGGTACTGAAATGGTAATGCCTGGTGATAACGTAACTATCGACGTTGAGTTGATCCACCCAATCGCCGTTGAACAAGGTACTACTTTCTCTATCCGTGAAGGTGGACGTACCGTTGGTTCAGGTATGGTTACAGAAATCGAAGCTTAATTCGATTCCGTTCCCAGATAACAATTATAGTCAGACACTAAACCCCGTGAAAACGGGGTTTTTTAATATTGTAATTGTTTTAAAAAATGAGGAAGAATAGAAGGTGGTCGGTAATCTCCAGAATAGATAGCTTGATTTTGCAGAACCACCTTTAAGATGATTTAGGAAACGGAAAGAGAAGAAGTATAGATATAAGCTTGATAGAAGTTTTGCCCTTTTTAATTAGGTTGGGGAAGAAAGTATCATTTAAAAGAGAGATTCTTTCAGGAAGGATTTTCACTTTTCACTGAAAGTATAGTATAATAAGAAATAGAATACATTTGGAGAAGAAAAATGCCCTCAAAATCAGGATCATCACCTTATGCTAAAAATAATGACGGTAATAAAGAAATAGAAAAAATAATCTCAAAAGAAGGACTGAAAAATAACTATATATGGAACATGTTGGGGACAGTCTCATCTTCATTGATATCAGTCGTCTTGCTTCTACTAGCTTCTAGATTTCTAGATTCAAGAGATTCTGATATTTTTAGTATTGCTTATGCTCTTGGTCAGCAGTTCTTTGTTCTAGGTTATTTTCAAGTTAGAAATCTGCAATCTACGGATATAAAAGAAAGATACCAATTTGCTTCTTATCATAACACGAGACTTTTTACGATCTTTTTGATGATTTTAACATCGTTTATCTATACTCTATGGCAAGGGTATGATGTTTATAAATCTAGTATTATTTTATTGCTTGTTCTTTATCGGGCTATAGATGCATATTCAGATGTTTTTCAAGGATTATTTCAGCAAAAAAATAGATCAGACTTAGCTGGAAAGGTGCAATTCTATAGGAGCTGGATTTGCATGTTAATATTTGCAATAGTCCTGTTGCTTACAAAATCATTGATGGTAGCTAGTATTGTTATTTGCTGTGCGAATTTCATTCTGACCTTCCCCTTAGATTTCAGAAACTGTAGATTACATTTTTCTCAGGAAAAGTTTTCGCCTAAACTCCATGATGACAGAAAAAATGTGTATTCTATTTTGAAAAATAGTTTTCCCTTGTTTTTAAATGGTTTTTTGATAACGTATATCTATAACGAGCCAAAAATTGATATTGATTACCTTTTGACAAATGGCTATTTTTCATCTGGGGTTCAAAGAGACTTTAATGTTCTATTCATGCCTGTCTTTGTTCTATCCCTTTTATTCTTTGTCCTGAGACCGTTGACTACACAGCTTTCCATTTATTGGAACGAGAAGAAATTTACACTATTTTTCAAACAGGTCAATACTCTAAATCTAGTAATGACTGTTTTAGGACTTGTTATTGTTATTTTGGGTTATCTGATTGGTACAGAAGTGCTTAGTGCTGTCTATGGTATCCAATTACAGGAGTATAAGCTTCCTTTCACTATATTACTTATAGGCGGTATTTTGAATGTTTTTGCTCTAGTGGTTGATATCATTATGACCATCTTTAGAAAACAGCATTATCTGATGATAGCCTATTTATTGACATTTGCTGTTTCAAAATTTATTACTTTACCATTTATCCGTGATCAAAAATTGCTGGGAGCTGCTAATTCCTTTTTAATCTCCATGTGCGTCTTTTATGCAACAAGTCTGATTATTTATGGCGTTGCTAAAAATCAGGAAAAAAGAAAGAAGTAGAATTCTATGAATATCTTATTTACATTAAATGATGCGTTCGTACCTCAAGTTGCAACCTGTATGTGTTCTATATTTGAGAATAATAAATCTGCTGAGAATATTACAGTATATTTAATTGGCGAGAGGATAAGCCAAGAGAATCAAAACAAATTAAAAGGATTTGCTAAAAGTTACGATAGAAAAGTTTGTATTATTTCTATAAATAATATCGCAGACTATATTGATTTTGATTTTGATACAAACGGTTGGTCTTCAATTATTTGGCACGTCTTTTTTTAGATAAACTTCTTCCACAAGAAGTTGATAGGATTTTATATCTCGACGGAGATACACTAGTTCTAGAAGATATAGGTTCTCTTTTTTATAGCGACTTAGGAGATAAGGTAATAGGTATGTGTCCCGAACCAACTGTGGATAAGTCAAGAAAGGAATTTCTAGCTTTGAAAGAGTACCCCTATCATAATTCGGGTGTCCTATTGATCGATCTAAAAAAATGGCGTAGGGAAGAGATTGGTAAAAAGGTCATAGAATTTTATCAATTTCATGAAGGAAAGCTATTCGCACCAGACCAAGATGCCTTAAATGGAGCCTTGAAAGAGCAAATTTTTACCTTGCCAATTTCCTTTAATTATTTTAATATTTATGATGTCTATCCTTATAAAACGTTGAGTGAATTAAGTAAGCCAACTAAGTTTATGTCACAGGAAGATTTTAATCATTTTCGGAAAGCACCTACAATTATTCACTATCTAGGTGAAGAGAGACCTTGGCGGAAGGGGAATACACATAGGTTTAAAAAGGAGTACCTCTATTATCTACACAAAACTCCATGGAAGGATACACCAATGGAAGAAGGTTGGCAGCTGTATTTTGTTTGTTTTAGAATCTTTAATATTGTTATGAAGCCTTTTCCAATGCTAAGATATAAGATTATCAATTCCCTAATTCCGAGCTTTATGAAATATAGAAAAAAACAGTTGCAGAAAAACAAAAAATAATGTGATGACATGTTATAGAAAGAATAGATTAAATTAATGAAAGTTTTAATGATAATTCCTGCTTATAATGAGGAAGAAAGTATTTTAAATACGGTTATGAGCATTGTAGAATACCGGAAGAAAGTTGATTTTGACTTAGACTACGTAGTTATCAATGATGGGTCAGTTGACAGAACTAAGGAGATTTTGGACAACCATCATCTGAATGCTATTCATTTGGTTATGAATTTAGGGATTGGTGGAGCTGTCCAGACGGGCTATAAGTATGCTCTTGAGAAGAATTATGATGTGGCCGTACAGTTTGATGGAGATGGTCAGCATGATATTGAGTCGCTGGATGCTTTGCTGGAGCCTATTCGTCGTCAGCAGGCTGATTTGGTTGTTGGTTCTCGTTTTATCGGTGACAAGTCTTCGGAATTTCAGACGACTTTTATGCGGCGTTTTGGCATTACCATTATTTCAGCTTTTATTAAATTAACAACAGGCAAAAGGATTCTGGATACCACATCAGGCTATCGTTTGGCCAATCAAGACATTATTAGACAATTCGCTGCACGCTATCCTATCAAGTATCCTGAGCCAGAATCAATCGTACATATCTTGAAGCGGAAATATAAAGTGGTGGAAGCACCAGCCAATATGTTTGAACGTGCAGGAGGAGTCTCTTCGATTACTCCGATTAAGTCCATTCGCTATATGATTGAAGTTTGTTCTTCAATCTTGATTGCTGCTTTTATGAAAGAGAGTGAATAATGTCCATTTTGTCTATTGTTATGCTAGTGGCTTCAGTTCTATTCCTGTATTTTGTCTTTCGGAATATCAATCAAAACAATATTTTATTTGAGCAAGCCTTTATGTGGATTATTATTGGATTTGTACTGATTATTATTTCTGTTTTTGATTGGATTCCAGTTTCGATTGCCAAATTGTTGGGCTTTGAGCTGACCTCAAACTTTGTCATGTCCTTGGCCATCTTTTTCCTACTGATTATTGTTTTTTTACATACTATTTCCATTTCCAAGCAAAAGGAGCAAATCAAGCAGTTGGTGCAAGAATTGTCTATCATGAAGCAAAGAATGTCCAAGTTAGAGAGTGAAAAAGATGAAATAACCATACCTGGGTGATTTGCGCCTATGGCGAGAGTGAATTTTTAGAAGCTTGTATCCTGTCTTTGCAAGCTCAAACCTTGCCATCAAAGATTATCTGCTATAGTTCAACACCGTTAGATTCAATCAAGCAGCTGTGCCAGAAGTACGGTATTCCTTTTTACACGAAAGAAGGCGGTGGTATCGGTAAGGACTGGAATAATGCCCTTACCTTTGTTGAGACTTCTTATGCTACCATTGCTCATCAGGATGACTACTATGAGCCAACTTATCTAGAAGCAGTGATGCAAAAAATAGAGCAGTCGAAGGACATTCTCATTGCCTATACAGACTATTTTGAAGAGAAAAATGGAGTCAAAATTCCGGCTAATACCAATCTGAAAATCAAGACTCTCATGCTTAAAACCTTGAATCTGATGCCGGCCAGCCGTTTTTGGAGAAATCGTGTCCTGGCTTTTGGAAATCCTATTTCCTGTCCGGCGGTAACTTACAACTTAGAGGCATTAAAGGATTTTCGATTTGATGAGGAAATGCGCGTGAGTCTGGATTGGTATGCTTGGTACAAGATTAGCGCCTATAAGGGTCGCTTTGCTTATATTTCTGAGAAGCTTATGTGCCACCGAATTCATGGAGAGTCTGAAACAACCAAGACCATTTCAGATAACACTCGGACTAAAGAAGATTTGTTCATGTATCAGCTTTTCTGGCCAAAGTGGGTGGCAAATCTGATAAATAAAGCATACATGAAGAGTCAAGATGCTAACTCAAACTAATAGAGTTATTTACAAGGAAAGTATATGAAAGATTTAATATCTGTTGTTGTAACTTGTTACAACCATCAAGATTACATTGAACAGTGTTTGCGCAGTATTTTTGAGCAGACCTATCGAAATATTGAGTTACTGGTATTGGATGATGGCTCCTCTGACCATTCTGCTGAAATCATAGAGTCTGTCTTGGTGGATTCCCCTTTTTCGACGCGGTTTGAAAGCCATGAAAATATGGGAGTTGTCAAGACAAGAAACAAGGCTTTGCAGCAAATTCAAGGCACTTATTTTATTTTTGTGGATAGTGACGATTTTCTGGATTCGGACTATATTGAGAGTTTCTACACAAGCATGGTGCAAGAGGAGGCAGATATTGTCTATGGTGATTTGTATGATCCTGATAAAAAGGAAGTTTACCTTAAATCACGGCCTTATGACAAGCTAGCTTTCTTAACGGAGAATTATATTTCCAATTGCTCCCTCATTCGTCGTTCGGTTGCTGAAGGTATTTATTATGACGAAGCGCTGAATCGTGAGAAACTGGAGGACTATGATTTTCTTTTAAACTTAATTATCAATCAAGGTGCAAAACCAGTTTATGATGCAAACAAAGCTGAATTACCGGGTCTTTGATAAGGAATCAATCTCTAAACGGGATTCTACGAGATATCATTACGAAATGTATCTGAAAATCCTGCGTAAGTATGTGAGACAGATACCAGATGATATTTACCAAGCTCTGGGCCAGAACATATTTACACTGGAAGGTCGTTTGGATGAACTGATTCAGCATATGGATAAAGTGAACGACTATGTTCTTGAACTGCAGGAGGATCAGCGGCAGTTACATAAAAATCTAGATTCCTTGAAATCCAGACTGAGAACGATAAAGGAACAGCGTGATGAGGCTATTCAGGAGCAGTTTCGAATTCGCCGATCTATTTCCTATCGGCTGGGGAATGGTGTGATTACTCCATTGAAACGTCTGGCTCGATTAGTCAAAAATCCTCGCAGTATCAAAGCTGCTTTAAGTCGGATTAAGCAACAGCTGGTTCGTTTGAAACGCCAAGTTAAGTCTCCTAAGGTTTATTATTATCAATGGCTGCGGAACTCTCAACGAGAAAAAGCTTTAGCTTCAGTTTCAAGTGGCGAAAAAGTCTTAATTTATGTCATTTTTGAATCCGAGCCACGCTTACAGAAGTACAAACTTATCTTTTTAGAAAAGTTAGCAGCTTTGGCTGATAAGACTCTCATCGTTGTTAACGGCGGACTGGTTGCAGAAGATTTAGAAACTTTAGGACAGTATGGCCAAGTCTTGGTGCGGGATAATACCGGCTATGATACGGCAGCTTTTCGTGAAGGCATTCTTTCCTTAGGAAAGGAAACGCTGCAGCATTGCTCTCAGCTGATGCTCGTCAATGACACCAATATCGGCCCTATGATTGATTTGGCAGCAGTCTTTCAAACTATGGCTGGCAGAAATCTTGACTTTTGGGGGATTTCCTATGGTGAGACCCAGGAAGATATTACTGGATTTAACCGCTATGGTTACATTCCCAATCACCTACAGTCTTATTTTTTGGTGATTGAGCCTTTGCTACTTCAGTCCGAAGAATTCTACGACTATTGGCAAGTGCTGACTGACACGGATTCACGGGAAGAAGCTATCGGAAAGCATGAAACGACTTTTACCAAATACTTTGCTGACTTGGGCTATCGCTACGATGCCTTGGTTCACGAAAATCAGGATTCGGCTATGTATATTCATCCATTAAGGATGTTAAAGGCGGGTAGTCCTCTGATTAAGTACACTTCTTTGAAGAATTATGATGATCAGCAGTTTTTATGGCAGGGTCTGGAAAGAGAGTCAGAGGTTACTGATGTATTGGACTATGTTCGGGAGAAGACAGACTACCCAGTGGAGATTCTTGAGAACATCGTTCAAAAATTCAAAGCGGTGCCTCGTGATCAATATATCCTCATCATTGACGGTGTAGAGAACATCATTCCGCAGTGTACGCGCTACCGTGTGCTCAATAAGGCAGAGCAGCTTAGAAAGAATGGCTTTGCTGTGAAAGTGGTCAATGCGTCTGAGTTTAGTCTTGCTCAGGCCCAGTATGCCAGCCACATCATTATCTACCGCGCTCCTTGGTCTGCTCAGCTCCAGCTTTTATGCGATTTGGCTCGGGAGGAGCATAAGCCAGTTTATTTTGATATTGATGATTTGGTATTTGATACCCTTTATACGGATCAGCTGAGCTATACCCAAGGCTTGTCTGAGAAGGAAAAGGGCAATTACGATGCTGGAGTGAAGAATTACGGGAAAATGCTGGCGGCTTGTGATGGGGCGATTACCTCTACGAATCAGTTAAAAGAGGAATTGCTCAAATACAAGGACTCAGTCCTGCTGAATCGTAATCTGGCGTCCAGCGAATTGATTGCGGTTAGCTCGCAGTTCTTGAAGGAAGACCTTGGTGCAGACGACATAATCAAAATCGGCTATTTCTCGGGCTCCATCAGCCACAATGAGAATTTTGAGCTCATCAAGCCGGCTATCAAAGAAGTGCTGGACCACTACCCAACCGTGGAGCTTCATATTGTAGGCCACTTGGATATCCCGCAGGATATGAAACAATATTCGCAGCGTATTATCGTCCATGAGTATGTGGACTGGAAAGCCTTGCCTCAGTTGATTAGTCAGGTTGATATTAATCTGGCTCCACTAGTAGACTCAGTCTTTAATCGGGCCAAGTCAGAAATCAAGTGGATAGAAGCAGCTCTAGTCAAGGTGCCAACAATTGCTAGTCATATCGGTGCCTTTGCGGACATGATGATAGATGGTCAGACTGGACTTTTGGCTAAAGATAGTGAATGGAAAGAAAAGCTGGGAAGTCTGATTCTTTCTGCGGATTTACGCAGAGAACTGGCGGAGAATGCCTACGCTTTTGTATTAGAAAATTGCAGTTTAGATAAAAAAAGATGAAATGGTGACTTATTTTGAAAAGAAATAAAGAAGTAAAAGTTGAGAATATTTTCTTATTATTGGCAAGTGTCTTTGTCTTGACTTTTATGATTGCACAACCGATTAATCGAGTGCCTGATGAGACCAATCACGCTCGTATGACATGGGAAATCTTCCATAAACCGACTAGTCGAACATATAAATGGATGGATAAAATCCCATCCGCTCCGAATGTTTCGCCGGCAGAGTACAAGCAACTGTTCTCAGAGAAGATAGATATGACGCAAGAAGAGTTTGCCTTTGGCTTTAATCTCAAGGCTATCTCTTTCCTGCCTCAGCTGCTAGGTATGACCTTGGGGAGCATGCTTTATCCGTCAGTAGGCTTCATCGTGATGATGGGGCGGCTCTTTAATGCCTTGGCATACATCATCGGGGTTTATCTGCTGATTAAATATTTCAAATATGGCAAAAAAGCTCTGCTTTTCCTATCTCTTTTGCCTATTATGGTCCAGCAGGCAGCTTCTCTCTCTTATGATGTGATGAGCTATCTGGAGATTATGCTGGCGGTTGGCTTTTTGACCAATATAGCCTACCATAAGAAGTTCACTAATAGAAATGTACTGGAGCTTTTGGTGATTTCTATAGGCCTCTTTGTCACCAAACCGAATAATGTTCTTTTATTAGGCTTGCTGCCTTTTGTTGACTTTGAGTTTGAAGGATTCCTTGCGGTTCTGAACAAGCCTTTTGTTGCAGCCAAAGCTTTTGTAGCTCGTTATCGCCCTATCTTCTATGTGTTTGGCTTTGCAGCTTTCTTTCTTGCTCTGCATCTGGCATTTCGCAATCAGGGTGGTCTCTTGCACTATGGCCAAGTCTTGCTGAATACGCTCTTTAAGCAAAGTGTTAATGGCGACTTGAATACGATTTTGACAATCGGTATGTTTGGCTTTTTGGGGAATTTTACTATCCAGCTGCCGCTTTGGCTGATTTTTATTGATGTGGCAGTTTTGGCGATTATCTTTTTGCAGTCACAGAAAGATTTATGACCAAGGGTTACACAATCATGTCGCGTTATCTGTTTCTGGTTCAAGTGATTGCTGTCGTATCAATTATGTATCTGCAGTGGACGCCCATTGTCCTCGGTAAAGGCGCCATGATATCGGTTGGTGCTCAGGGACGTTATTTTACACCCTTCTTGATCTTACTGCTACCAACTGTTGCTAATCTAGGGACCTTGGACATTAAAGACAGAGTGGTGAATCGAATGATGGTTGGGACTCTGGTAGCTAACTTCTTGGTTTCCCTCTTACTTGATGGTGCCCTTTTATTGGAATGTATTAGGATAAGCTATGAAAAAAAAGATATTATTCATTTCGCCGACTGGAACGCTAGATAATGGAGCTGAAATCTCTATTGTCCATTTGATGGAATACTTGGTCCAGACGGGCCATCAGGTTATCAATGCGATTCCGGATTATCATGTAGCCGTTCAGCAGGACTATATATCCAGCTTGGCTGCCTTGGCTATTGAGACTATAGCCTTGCCGTCAGTTAAATGGTGGTGGGAGGATGCGCCTGGTGGCCTGCCAGATAGTCCTGAGACTAGAGCTCGGTCATATCAGGATAATACCTCAGCGCTCAGAAAGATACTAACGGAGCGAAAGATTGATTTGGTTATTACCAATACGGTCAATATGTTTCAAGGTGCAGTGGCAGCGGCCTGCGAGGATGTTCCGCATTTCTGGCTGATTCATGAATTTCCTGACGGAGAGTTTGGCTACTATAAGGAAAAGCTAGATTTTATCAGTGATTATTCACAGGAAATATTTGCAGTTAGAGGTGCCTTGCAGAGACAGTTACAGGAGCTGCTGCCAGACAGAAAAGTCTTGTCTTTTGCCCCTTTTACGAAAATTCATCCTACTGATACAGGAGAAAGGGATGGAGCCGAAAGGCGTATCGTGTCAGTTGGGCGTTTGACAGAGCGGAAAAATCAATTAGAATTGATAAAGCCTATGACCAGCTATCTCAGCCAAAACCAGCCTTAGTTCTGATCGGAGCCTGGGATGAGGAGTACAAAAAAAGATGCGATACTTATATCTCTGAACATCAGGTCAAAAATATTAGTTTCTTGGGACACAAGGACAATCCTTGGGCAGAGGTGACGGCAGCAGACCTAGCGGTATTTCCTTCTGCGATGGAAACCTTTGGTTTAGTCTATATTGAAGGGATTATGAATGGCCTTCCGACCATTTTGTCGGACAATCCTGGTCATCTATCCGCCTATGAAATCTTTGAAGAAGGTCAGCTGTATTCATCTGGCAATATTGAGGAGTTGGCTGATAAGATAAACATTGCCTTGGCAAATTTTGAGGGATTAAAAGACCAGTCGGTGGCCAATCTTGGCAAAATCCAAGAGCGCTACACAGTTCAGAGTGTTTACCAAAACTTATTGGATAAGATTGAAAACACTGAAATGTACCAGGTTAACTCCTTGCGTCATGTCAAATGCTTATTGGATACAAATTTACCCTCTCAACCAGCAGGCTCTTTCTTACGCAAAGTGAAAAATAAGCTGTTTTCTGGTAGAAGAGGTTAAAGAAAGAAAAGGACAAGTTCAGCCACGGCTCTACCTGTCCTTTTTGTATTATACAAACACACTAGAAAGTGGTATAATAGAATGGATTGTAAAATCTTGAATTGAGGGAAATCATGAAACATGTCTTCATCATCGGGAGTCGGGGACTTCCTGCCAAATATGGAGGATTTGAAACCTTTGTCGAGAAATTGACAGAGTATCAAATCTCTTCTCAAATCCAATATCATGTGGCTTGCTTATCAGATGATGAAGCTTTTCATCATTTTGACTACAAGGGAGTCGACTGCTTTACAGTCAAGCCACCTAAGCTTGGCCCAGCCCGCGTAATTGCCTATGATATGATGGCTGTCTCCTACGCCCTCAAGTTTGCTAAGAAAGAGCAGATTGAGCAGCCTATTTTTTACATTCTTGGAAATACGATTGGTGCTTTTATCTTTCCTTTTGCTCGTCGTATCCATCAGGCAGGTGGTAAATTCTTTATCAATCCTGACGGGTTGGAGTGGAAGCGGGCCAAATGGTCTAAGCCAGTTCAAGCCTATCTCAAGTATTCTGAAAAGGTCATGACTAAGCATGCAGACTTGGTTATAGCGGATAATCAAGGAATCGAAAGCTATATTCAAAAAGCTTATCCTTGGTCTAAAACGACCTGTATCGCTTATGGAACCGACCTTTATCTGTCCAATCTGACGGAAAACGAAGGCAAGGTCAGAGTCTTCTTTGAAAAGTGGGCAAGTAAGGAAAAAGACTATTACCTCATTGTCGGACGCTTCGTTCCGGAAAACAACTATGAAACCATCATTCAAGAATTCATGAAATCCAGAACCAAACGTGACTTGCTGATTATCTGCAATCATGAGGGCAATCCTTATTTTGAAGAGCTCAAGCAGAAAACGGGCTTTGACCGTGATTCTCGCATTAAGTTTGCCGGGACGGTCTATGATCAGAATCTGCTCAAATATATTCGTAATCATGCTTTTGCATACATACATGGACATGAGGTTGGTGGGACCAATCCGGGACTCTTGGAAGCACTGGCTCAGACAGATGCCAATCTGGTGCTAGATGTGGACTTCAATCGGAAGGTAGCAAAGGAAACGGCTCTCTACTGGCAAAAAGAAGAAAGCCAGCTGACCCAGCTGATTGACCGAGTAGATGATCAAACAGATTTTACGGAGCTAGGTCAAGCCGCCAAAGAAAATATGAAAGAAAACTACACCTGGGAAAAAATTGTGGGTGAATACGAGGATTTATTTTTATCATGAAAGTGACCATTCTTCTGTCCACCTATAATGGGGAACAGTTTCTGGCCGAGCAGATTAAGAGTATCCAAGAGCAGACATATAGGGATTGGCAGCTGCTAATTCGTGATGACGGCTCTACAGATGGGACGCGGGCTATCATTGAGGACTTTTGCCGCAAGGATGACCGCATTGCCTTTATCAATCGGGAAAATCCACAAAATCTGGGTGTCATTCAGAGTTTCATAGCCTGCTTCAATACCAAGATTCGGATTTCTATCTCTTTAGCGACCAAGATGATGTTTGGCTGCCAGACAAGATTGCCATGCAATTGGCTGAGGCAGACAAGTATGATAGCAGTCAGCCCTTGCTGGTGTATACTGACTTGAAGGTCGTGGATCAAGAGCTACAGGTTGTTCACGAAAGCATGATTCGCACTCAGTCAGATCACGCTAATACAGAACTAGTCCAAGAGTTGACGGAGAATACGGTGACGGGCGGTGTTTCTATGATAAATCGTGCCTTGGCCCAACTTTGGACTGGGAAGGAAGAACATGAACTGCTCATGCACGACTGGTATTTGGGCTTGCTGGCTGCGGCTTTTGGCAATCTAGTCTATATTGACAAGCCGGGTGAGCTCTATCGTCAGCATTCAAATAATGTGCTAGGAGCTCGAACGCTTAGAAAACGCGTAAAAAACTGGGTGCGTCCCCATGTTCTTTTTGCCAAATATTGGAAATTGATAAAAGACAGTCAGACTCAGGCCAGAAATTTGCTGGTCCTGCCGCTTACTGCTGAAAATAGAGAGTTAATTGAGAACTTTGTGACCATTATGGAGGTGCCTTTTAAGGAGCGCTGGCGTAGGATTCGCCGATATGGCTACCGAAAAAACCGCACTTTTCATACCCTGGTTTTTACCAGCCTCATTCTCACAAAGTTTGCTTATAAGGAGTAATATTTATGGATTTTTTTAGTAAAAAAAATCGAATTCTTTTGAAAGAATTAATCAAGACGGATTTTAAGTTGCGTTATCAAGGGTCCTTGGTCGGCTATCTCTGGTCGATTTTGAAGCCATTGATGATGTTTACTATCATGTATCTGGTCTTTGTCCGCTTTTTGCGCTTTGATGACGGGACACCCCACTATACAGTAGGGCTTTTGCTGGGGATGGTTTTCTGGTCTTTCTTTACCGAAGCCACTAATATGGGCATGCTTTCCATCGTTTCTCGGGGAGATTTGCTTCGTAAATTAAACTTTCCCAAGCATACCATCGTCATTTCATCGGTTCTTGGAGCGGCAATCAATTTTCTGATTAATCTGGTCGTTGTTTTCCTTTTCGCCTTGATCAATCAGGTGGAATTCGGCCTGCATACGCTGGTAATTATTCCTCTTTTTCTGGAGGTATTGGTTTTGGCAATGGGCTGTGCCCTCATGCTGTCTTCCTTGTTTGTGAAGTATCGGGATATTGGACCGATTTGGGAAGTGGCACTTCAAGCAGGAATGTATGCTAGTCCTATTATTTACTCTCTGACCTTTCTTTTGCAGCGGAAGCAATTCTTTGTCGCTAAAATTATGATGCTCAATCCGATTGCTCAGATGCTGCAGGACATGCGCCATTTCATTGTTGCTCCTGTTAATGTCAGAGGCTGGGATATTGTGAATAACAAACTAATCGCCCTCATCCCTTACTTGATTCCTTTTGTGATATTGGCTCTAGGTTTGTTCTTCTTTAATAAAAATGCTAAGAGATTTGCGGAGATTTTATAATGTCAAATAATATTGCAGTAAAAGTCGACCATGTAAGTAAATTCTTTCGATTGCCTACTGAGGCTACTCAGAGTTTGAGAACCAGTCTGGTCAATCGTTTTAAGGGGATTAAAGGCTACAAAGAACAGCATGTTTTGAAAGATATTTCCTTTGAGGTCGAAAAAGGTGACTTCTACGGTATTGTCGGCCGCAATGGCTCTGGTAAGTCTACCCTCCTGAAAATTATCTCTGAGATTTATATTCCGGAGAAGGGCAAGGTAACTATTGATGGTAAGTTGGTTTCCTTTATCGAACTGGGCGTCGGTTTCAATCCAGAATTAACTGGCCGCGAAAATGTCTATATGAATGGTGCCATGCTGGGATTCTCAACAGAAGAAGTAGATGCCATGTACGATGATATCGTGGAGTTTGCCGAGCTGGGCGAGTTTATGAACCAAAAGCTCAAGAACTATTCCAGCGGTATGCAAGTGCGTCTGGCCTTTTCAGTGGCCATCAAGGCTCAGGGTGATATTCTGATTTTGGACGAGGTCTTGGCTGTTGGAGACGAAGCCTTTCAGCGTAAGTGTAATGACTATTTCAAAGATCGCAAGGAGTCAGGCAAGACGACCATTCTGGTGACCCATGACATGGGAGCTGTTAAAAAATATTGTAATAAGGCTGTCTTGATTGAAAATGGCTTGGTCAAGGCTATCGGCAATCCAGATGATGTGGCCAACCAGTACAGTCTGGACAATGCGACTGAAACAAAAGCCATGAACGAAGGATTCCAGGTTGAGAATGCAGCAGTTTCTGATTTGAAGGTTAAGCTCTTGCATTCGCCTCAGATTTCACCTGAACAAGAGATTGAATTTGAAATTTCTTATCGGGTTAATCAAGACCTCCCGACCTATGTTTCCTTTTCTCTGACAGATATCGATCGAACTATCTGGCTTTACAATGATAATTCCATGGATCAGCCGACAGAAGGACCTGGACAGAAGCGCTTGACTTACAAGTGCCATGTGTCACAGATAAATAACGCTAAGTTAAAGCTGCAGGTTTCAGTGCGGGATCAGGAAGAACAGATTCTAGCATTTGCAGACTCTCAGAACAACCCTGTTATCTTAGTCAATCGCCAGGATATTAAGGATGACGATGTCTCTGCTAAGGATTCTGCCACTGGCTTAATCCAGCGTAATGGCAGTTGGAAGATTTCTCAATCATAAAGAATAAGGTATTTTCATGGAACGAATATTACTCTATGTTCATTTCAATAAATGCAATCATATAAGCGGTCATGTCTTCTATCAATTGGAGCAGCTAAAGCCGCTTTTTTCTAAGATTCTTTTTATTTCAAATAGTCCTTTGAGCAATGAGGAAAAATGCCGGCTGAGAGAAGACTTGGGAATTTCTGACTTGATTGAGAGGGATAATCGAGGCTTTGATTTTGCTGCCTGGCGTGACGGCATGAACTGGCTGGGTTTTGACACTTTGCAGAACTCAGACTCCCTGACTCTCATGAACGACACTTGCTTCGGGCCTCTATGGGATTTGGCGCCTATTTATCAGCGCTTTGAAGAGGAACCGCAAGTTGATTTTTGGGGAATGACTAATTTTCGCAAGACTAGGTACTTTGAAGAACACCTGCAGAGCTACTTTGTAACCTTTAAGCAGTCAGTTCTTAAAGACAAGGCTTTCCGAGAATTTTGGTCGCAGGTAGAAGATTTTGCTGACATTCAAGATGTGATAGACCATTACGAGACCCAGTTTACCAAGCGTTTTGTAGAGGCAGGATTCAGATATCAAGCTCTACTTGATACCCGTCAGGAAGAAGCAGGAGAATTGCTTCATCCAGATTTTTCATACTATAAGCCTCTTAGGATTCTGGAAGCAAAGCTTCCTTTTCTAAAGGTAAAAGCTCTCACAGGCAACCCTTTTTTGGCTAGGTATTTGCTGGAAGATCTTGAAACCAACTCATCCTATCCAACTTCGCTTATTAGGGAACACCTGTTCTATCATTTTGGTCCAGACCTTCCTTGTTTGCTGCAGGACAAGTATTTGTCTCAGGCAACTTCGAACTATCGGACAGATCAGCCTGTCCTCCTGCATATTCATGTAACGGATTTTCCTATTTTTCAGCAGTATCAGGACAAGCTATTCTCTCTGTCGTCTCAGTATCAGTATTTAGTGACTGTAACGCAGCCAGAAATGCTGAAACAGCTGCAGACAACTCTGGCTCATCTGGGCGATAAAGTTCAGCTTGTACTAAGCCAGAAATCTCATGCCTGGCTTGCCATGCTGGAGCAGAAGGAAATTCTGCAAGACTATGCTTATATCGGTCATCTATCTACTCATAGATTGGTGGGGAATCAGGCAGTTTTTGATCAAGCTATGCGTTCTGATTTGATAAATATGATGGTGGATTATGCGGATGCAAGCATAGAAGCGTTGGAGAAGGAGTCTGCTGTAGGGCTGGTTATTCCAGATTTACCGCGTCTAGTCAGGGACGGCTTGTTTGAGTCAGAACCGCCGCGTCCAAGGCTGGCTGCTGTCTGGCAGGAAGCTGGTTTGCATAAGTCTTTTGACTTTATGACCACCCCTTCTCTTACGAGAGTCTATGGTGGCTTTGTATGGTTCAAATATTCTGCTTTGGCTAGTTTGTTCCAGATGAAGAGCTTAGAAAGCTTGCCATCCTTTGAGCAGGAATTGTCTGATGTTTTAGAGCATTTATTGGTTTATCTAGCTTGGGACAGTCATTATGATTTCAAGATTATGCCCTTATCTTCTCTACCCTCTTTACTGGACTGGCAGAGGAAAAAAGCAGAGTTGGCCGAGCAAAAAGAAAAATTAGGTCAGAAAAATTTATCTCAAAAGATTAGAAATCGTTTGTCCAATCTTTTAAAGAAAAAGTGAGATTCTTGGTTTACAAAAAATCTCGCTAGAGAATTTAACTATTTACCAGAAAGAAAAATGAAATTTTTACTCAACCACTATAAGCAGTTCTCATACCTGCTAATTAGTTTTTTACTTCTAGATACCGTCGCTGTTACAACAGTTTTACTATTGGAGGAAGGCGAAGATTTGCGGAATTATCCAGCCTTGTGGTTGGCCTTTCTGATGTTGCTCCCTCTTTTGTTTGGCTTGGGTAAGCTTTTGTCTCAGCTCTTCAGCAAAAGATTCTTCCTATGGTCAGCTATTATTTACGCTCTCTATACAGGATTTTCTTACTTACTGACAGTAACGCAGCACGTCAATGATTTTGAGTTCAAAGCAGAACGGGTTTTCAGCAATCATTTTTGGCAGTTTAACTCCCTGCCTGGCTTGCTTTTGATTTTCTTATTTGCGTATATTTTTATCCATTTTCCAAAGCTTAAAAAACGCTTCCCAGATAAGTTCTTGCAGGTTAATAAGAAAAATAGAGAGGTACTGGAAAATCTTTTTCTATCCCAGCTCTTCCTATTTCTTGCTTTGATGGACGATAAGATGCCGGAATTGCTGCATCACCAAAGCTATTTAGTGAATTTCCTTGAGGAAGGCAAGTTGGATATAACGCAGAATTTTATGCTAACTCTCCTCTGCCTTATCGCACTTATCTTTATCCTGCTTTCTCTCCCCAGCTTTCTAGCTGTTAAGGGATTGCGCGATCTCGCTCAGAATAAAGCCAGTGTTTCTGTTGCTTTTGTGTTGAGTGCAGTGTTTGCCCTTGTCTTTAACTATACAATCCAAAATAGTATCCGAGGAGATGTGATTGTTTTGGATCAGTATCTTTTCACTGGAGCCAGTCTCTTTCAAATCATCGTTTTTTTCATGATTTTTATGGCTCTTTACCTGATTTTCAATCATTTTCTCCTGCCAACCATGCTGATAACAGCGCTAGTAGTGGTTGCTACCATAGCCAGTAGTCTGAAATTTCAGTATCGCCAAGAGCCAATATTGCCTAGTGATATGGTCTGGCTGAGAAATCCCAAGACCCTCTTTGACTTTCTCGGAGGCAATTACGGATTTTATGCTATCTTGGGACTAGTTGCTTTAGGCGCTCTCTACTGGTATTTGCGTAAGAAAATCTTGCCAGGCAAGCTCATTACCGTTCTTAAATACCAGCTCCTCTTGCTAGTCCTGCCCCTGGTCTTTTTCTTGGGAGTCATGGATATATTTGCTACTAAAAAGAATGGCAAAATAGTAGAGAATATCCCAGTTATTTCAATCTTAAATAATTACCATGATCTGACTTGGATGGGAAATACTGTCAATTCACAGCTGCGCTCCCTTTCTTTTGTCTGGTTTTCACAGATGTCGGATACAACCATGATTGAGCCGCGTGGCTATTCTAAGGAAAAGATTCAAGAGATAGAAAGAAAGTATAAGAATCTTGCGGAAGCTATTAACAAAGACCGCCAGAATAAAATCGAAGATCAAACGGTAATTTATCTTCTGAGTGAAAGTTTTTCTGACCCGGCTCGGGTTGACGGCGTTACTATGTCTGAGAATCCAATTCCTTATATTCAGGAAGTTAAAACTCGCACCACCAGTGGACTTATGAAGTCAGACGGCTATGGTGGAGGAACGGCCAACATGGAATTTCAGACCCTGACAGGTTTGCCTTTTTATAATCTGTCTCCATCTATTTCGGTTCTCTATACTGAAATTGTCCCGAGGATGAATAGATTTCCTTCCATTAGCGATGCTTATTCATCTAAGAATCGGACAGTAATCCATCTGGCCTCCCCTAGCAATTATGCCAGAAATGTCATTTACCAGGATTTGGGATTTGATACCTTTATTCACTATGGTACCAAAGGCCTGAAGGGGGATAATATAGGTGGTAATTACAGCGATAAAACGACTTATAATCAAGTCTTGGAGCATTTGAATGGCAAGCAGGGACAGTTTTTCTCTGTCATGACCATGCAGAACCACATGCCTTGGAGTGAGCCCAATCCTGTCTACATGTCTGCCAGCTATCCTGATTTTAGCAAGGAAGGGAACGAATCTCTTTCCAGCTATGTCAGAATGCTTTACCATACGGATCAGGCGACCAAGGAGTTTTTGGAGAAGCTTTCAAAGGTAGATAAAAAGGTAACGGTCGTCTTTTATGGCGATCATCTGCCTGGTCTCTATCCTCAGTCAGCCTTTAAAGAAGTTCCAGAAAGCCAATATCTGACAGATTATTTGGTTTGGAGTAATTATGAAACTCCTAAACTCGATTATCCAAGAGTCAATTCTAGCGATTTCTCCGCTCTCTTACTGGAGCAGACAAATTCCAAAGTATCACCTTACTATGCTTTATTAACAGAAGTATTGCATAAGGCCAGCGTGGATAAAAAGGAATTGGACGAAGAAGCTCAAGAAATAGCAGATGATTTGAAACTGATTGAGTATGATATGGTCAGAGGCAAGGGCTACTTGTCTGATAGCTTCTTTAAGACAGCAAAATCATAAATAAAAAAATAGAATAGGCAAGTCTACCTGTTCTATTTTTTCTTAATTTATGCTAAACTAGTAATATGGGGGTGTGAGCATGATAAAGATTTTCGGTAAGGTTCGCTATCACTGGCAGCCAGATGTAGCCATCCTGATAATATATTGGTCTTTATCGGTCATTCCGATTTTTGTTGGCCTGGCTTTGATGTATGAAAGCTCACGAGTGCCGACTCTTGTTCTGTTTTCTTTCTTCTTGTTCATGGTTTTGCTGGGAATGGGAGTTCATCGTTATTTTACCATTTATGACGATGGAACCTTGCGAATTATCACAGCCAATCCCTTTACTCCGATAAAGGTCAAGATTTCAGATATTGAAAAAGTCGAAGTGACTAAGACGTCAATTACCTTATATTTTAAAGGGCAGAACCGCAGCCGGAGTTTTTGTATGCGCAAGTGGCCTAAGAAATATTTTGTCAATGCCTTAGCCCTTAATGAGCATTTTAAGGGTGAGGTAGAATTAGTAGATAATTTTACCCATATTGATTATTTTGAAGCTTACTATGGCAGTCAGTCCAAGAAATCCTAGTCTTTCAAAAGAGCTCGGGTTGGGCAGTTTTTGATGGCTTCCACGACATCGGGATCTTCAGCGATTTCCTTTTCTAGGAGCTGGTCGTCTGGTAAAATTTGACGATGCCATTGTCATGATAGTCAAAAAGATCTGAGTAGGTTTGACAAAGCCCGCAGGCAATGCACCGTTCGGGAATGAGTGTTACTTTCATACCCATATTGTAATAAGATTTTAAGAAAAACTCAAGGAGGAAGTCATGGAAAAAGAACCATGGGAAGAAGATGTATACGATAACGGAGAAGATAAGTTGAAACGAACTAAGAAGTTTAGCGCCTTGAATGCAGACCGCTTATTGACCATATTAACCATTATTTTCTGTATTTTAGTGGTTGCGGTGGTGTGCTTCCTGACCTATCTGTCTACTGGAGGAAGTAATAGACAGACCCAAATGGAAGGTTTCTACGGCACTTCAGCAGCAAGTTCCAGTAGTGAAGCGTCTTCTACAGCGGAGCAGCCAGCGGCAAATACTACAGAATCCTCTGAAGGAACTCTGACTGTCCAGCCTGGCGAAGGAGAGGCAGCTATTGCAGCGCGTGCAGGTATTTCTATTGCCAAGCTGGAACAGCTTAACCCTTCTCATATGTCTACTGGTTCTTGGTATGCCAATCCAGGTGACGTTGTGAAGATTGAGTAGGAGCCAGCTATGAAACAGATTCAAATTGCGATTGACGGTCCTGCTTCCAGTGGAAAATCGACCGTTGCCAAGATTATTGCTAAGGATTTTGGCTATACTTATTTAGATACAGGAGCCATGTACCGGGCTGCAACCTATCTGGCTCTGCGGCATCATCTGACAGAAGCAGATGCCACTGAAATTGTAGACTTGCTCAATAATCATTCGGTCAGTTTTGGTCGAGCGGAAGATGGCGAGCAGCTAGTCTTTGTTGGCGACGTGGATGTGACTCACCCGATTCGGGAAAATGAAGTTACCAATAATGTTCCTGGGTATCTGCCATTCCTCAAGTCCGTGAGAAACTGGTGGCCTTGCAGCAGCAAATTGCAGCTCAGGGAGGGATTGTCATGGATGGCCGTGATATTGGAACGGTTGTCTTGCCTCAGGCTGAGCTCAAGATTTATCTGGTAGCCTCGGTTGATGAAAGAGCTGAGCGCCGATATAAGGAAAATCTATCAAAAGGAATTCCAGCTGATTTGGAGAAACTGAAAGAAGAAATTGCAGAGCGGGATTATAAGGATAGTCACCGTGAGGTTTCGCCATTGAGACCGGCAGACGATGCCATTCATTTTGATACCACGGGTGTTGGCATTTCTGAAGTTGTTGCATTTATCGAAGAAAAAAAGCGAAAAAAATCATTGACAAATAAAATGAAACTTGGTATGATAGTAGAGTTGAGAAAAGCAGAAGTGAGAGCTTCTCGCCTTGCGACTAACGTTGTCTGGCTCTACAGGATTTAGTTTCAGTGATGAAATACTATCATGTAGTGCGGGTTTGCGTTAGCAGGTCCGCACTTGTTTTTCTCTAAAAATAAAAAAAGAGGTGAAAACCATAGCAAAACAAGACTTATTCATCAATGATGAAATTCGTGTGCGTGAAGTTCGCTTGATCGGTCTTGACGGCGAACAATTAGGTATTAAACCACTGAGCGAAGCGCAGTCTCTTGCGGATGAAGCAAATGTCGATTTGGTCCTGATTCAGCCACAAGCTAAACCACCTGTTGCAAAAATTATGGACTACGGTAAGTTCAAATTTGAGTACCAGAAAAAACAAAAAGAACAACGCAAGAAACAAAGTGTTGTTACTGTGAAGGAAGTTCGTCTGAGTCCAACTATTGACAAGGGAGACTTTGACACTAAACTTCGCAACGCACGCAAGTTCCTTGAAAAAGGAAATAAAATAAAGGTATCTATCCGCTTCAAAGGCCGGATGATTACCCACAAAGAAATCGGGGCTAAAGTTTTAGCAGATTTTGCTGAAGCGACTCAAGATGTTGCTATTATTGAGCAAAAGCCTAAGATGGATGGACGTCAGATGTTCATGCAGATGGCGCCAATTCCTGACAAAAAATAGATTGTCAGAAAGATAGAAAAAGGAGAAAACATTATGCCAAAACAAAAAACACACCGCGCATCAGCTAAACGTTTCAAACGTACAGGTTCTGGTGGCTTGAAACGTTTCCGTGCTTACACTTCTCACCGTTTCCACGGAAAGACTAAGAAACAACGCCGTCATCTTCGCAAAGCAGGAATGGTGCATGCAGGAGATTTCAAGCGTATCAAAGCAATGCTTACAGGTCTGAAATAAGAGCTACTGTAACGATTATCTAGGAAATATTGGAGGAAATATAAATGGCACGTGTTAAAGGTGGCGTTGTATCACGCAAACGCCGTAAACGTATTTTAAAATTAGCTAAGGTTACTATGGAGCAAAACATATCTTGTTCCGTACTGCAAAAGAGCAAGTAATGAACTCTTACTACTATGCATACCGTGACCGCCGTCAGAAAAAACGTGACTTCCGCAAACTTTGGATCACTCGTATCAATGCGGCAGCTCGTTTGAACGGACTTTCATACTCACAATTGATGCATGGTTTGAAATTGGCTGAGATTGAAGTTAACCGTAAAATGTTGGCTGACTTGGCTGTTAACGATGCAGCAGCTTTCACAGCTCTTGCAGATGCAGCTAAAGCTAAGCTTGGTAAATAATTAAAATAAGAACTGAGGATTTCCTTGGTTCTTTTTCCATAACTATTAATGAAAAGTATAAAGAAAGAAATAGCCCGCCATGCCACTTATAGTATAGATAAAGGCTTGTTACTGATAAGACAGATTTCATGGTAAAGCTAGTTAAAAATAGGGAATTGCGATATAATAGAAAAAACAGATACTTATGTGAATAAAAAATCAGTAGAATGGAGAAATTATGTCGGAGAATCGTTTAGCTTGGGATCAGTATTTTGCGGCTCAGGCTCTCTTAATCGCTAATCGTTCAACCTGTAAGCGAGCCAAGGTTGGCGCTGTATTGGTCAAGGATAATAAGGTTATTTCAACTGGTTACAATGGCTCGGTTTCAGGGACTGAGCACTGTATTGACCATGAGTGTCTGGTTATTGACGGTCACTGCGTGCGGACCTTGCATGCTGAGGTCAATGCCATCTTGCAAGGAGCCGAGCGGGGAGTCCCCAGGGATTTACGGCTTATGTGACTCATTTTCCCTGTCTCAACTGTACCAAGCAACTGCTTCAGGTCGGCTGTAAGCGAGTGGTCTACATCAACCAATATCGGATAGATGACTATGCTCAGTATCTATACAAGGAGAAAGAGGTGGAATTAGTTCATCTGCCGCTGGATGATGTCAAGAAGGCTATCGCTCAGACGGATTTGGTATAGAATGAGGAGTTTATGTGAAAAGCGCATATGTATGTTATGTAGCAAAATATTCTCTGAATCAAGCGTGTATTATAGAGGTTGGACATAAGCGAAATGCTATTATCTGAGGAACAATAGTGGGATAGATATCTTGCCTCTTCAGTCTAAAAAATAATTAGAAAGGATGAATCAAATGACGAATAATGAGATGAATAAAGATAATAATCAATCTATTGAGGAACAAAATATTCCTGACGTTACTATGAAGAATTCAAAAGAAACCAAGTATAGGTCAGGTCTGCTGTCATTTGCTTTTTATCTATCGATAATTTATCTTGTCTTGTTTGTTTTACTTTTCACTCTAGCAGCTCCATGGGGGATCGTCTTGTTAATTTTCCTAGCACCCAGCTTAATTTGTATTTTAATTGCGACCGTTTTAACTGGTATTGGAAAGAATAGAGGAAATAAGGGTTTACTGTATGCAGGTTCAGGACTTTACCTGATTTCTGCCTTTTTTGCAGGAGACCCAGATTGGTTTCTTTTTCAAATCGCTCCATTTGTTTTAGCAGCTCTTGTTTTGTTCGGAACTCTAATGGCTAAAGAAGTGGAGAGGTAACAGAAGAAAATTTGGTGCTAAACTATATCTTCTCTTTATGTTTATTTTGTTATTTAGTCTGGATAGGTTGGTTAACTTCCAAGAATGAATGGAGCTTAACAAGGTATAGTTTTAATCTATATCTTGTTCTTTTTTTAAAAAAAGGAGTGGTATCGTAAATTATGGTATAATGAAGAAGTTATATAGTCCCGATAAGGTGGTAGTTCTTTCTATCAGTACTTTGTAACTCTATAACAATTTATTTAAGGGGGGACATTTCTATGTCAGAACGTAAACTTTTCACGTCTGAGTCTGTATCGGAGGGGCATCCTGATAAGATTGCAGACCAAATTTCCGATGCTATTTTGGATGCTGTCTTGAGTCAGGATCCAGATGCCCATGTGGCTGCTGAAACAGCCGTTTATACGGGCTCGGTTCATGTTTTTGGTGAGATTTCGACCACAGCTTATGTAGATATTAACCGTGTGGTTCGAGATACCATTGCAGACATTGGCTACACCAATACAGAGTATGGATTTTCAGCTGAGACAGTCGGTGTGCATCCGTCTTTGGTGGAGCAGTCTCCAGATATTGCTCAAGGTGTCAATGAAGCTCTGGAAGTTCGTGGGAATGTGGATCAAGATCCATTGGACTTAATTGGTGCTGGAGACCAGGGGCTTATGTTTGGCTTTGCAGTGGATGAAACGCCGGAGCTCATGCCGCTTCCTATCTCGCTCAGTCACAAGCTAGTCCGTCGATTGGCAGAGTTGCGCAAATCAGGAGAGATTGCCTATCTTCGTCCAGATGCTAAGTCACAGGTGACAGTTGAGTATGATGAAAATGACCAGCCTGTGCGCGTGGATACGGTGGTTATTTCGACTCAGCATGACCCAGAAGCGACTAATGAAGAGATTCATCGTGATGTGATTGAAAAGGTGATTAAAGCAGTAATCCCAGCCCAGTATCTGGATGATAAGACAAAATTTTTCATCAATCCAACCGGCCGCTTTGTAATTGGCGGTCCGCAAGGAGACTCTGGCTTGACTGGCCGTAAGATTATTGTGGATACTTATGGCGGTTATGCTCGTCACGGTGGCGGTGCCTTCTCTGGTAAGGATGCAACCAAGGTCGACCGCTCTGCTTCATACGCAGCTCGCTACATTGCTAAAAACATCGTGGCGGCGGGACTGGCCAAGAAAGCAGAAGTGCAGTTAGCCTATGCCATTGGTGTGGCTCAGCCGGTTTCTGTACGGATTGATACTTTTGGAACTGGTGCTGTTGCAGAAAGCAAGCTTCAGGAAGCAGTTCGTCAGATTTTTGATCTGCGTCCGGCCGGTATCATTCAAATGCTGGATCTGAAACGTCCAATCTATCGTCAGACAGCAGCTTATGGCCACATGGGTAGGACAGATATTGACCTGCCTTGGGAAAAGTTGGATAAGGTAGAGGCATTGAAAGCAGCAGTGCAGTAAGATGACAGTTCTCAATCGTAATGGTTGAGAGCTTTTTTATATAGGTGGCTTTTACAAGGCAAGCAGTCTAGCCTTGCGCTTCTCTCATTTTTTGCAATACTATTTTTTCTGAAAAATTATTGAAAAAGCCATTTTCTCTGTTTCATTTTAATTTCAATTGTCTTATTTATCTAAAAGTATAGGAAATTTCCTGAATCTGTGGTATAATAAATGGCAATACCTTGAAAGAGCTTTATTTTAAACATGAAAAAAATTGTAATACATGGTGGTCGCCCCTTAAAAGGAGAGGTGACTATTAATGGTGCTAAAAACAGTGTCGTTGCCTTGATTCCGGCTGTGATTCTGGCAGATGATATTGTAACGTTGGATGGCGTTCCGGATATTTCGGATGTGGATAGTCTGATTGATATCATGATTGCCATGGGGGCTAGTGTTACTCGCTCTGAGGACAGTCTGACGATTGATCCGCGTGGTATCCAAAACGTCCCTATGCCTTATGGAAAGATCAACAGTCTAAGAGCGTCTTATTATTTCTATGGCAGCTTGCTTGGCCGCTATGGTGAAGCGACGGTAGGTCTGCCTGGTGGCTGTGACTTGGGGCCGCGTCCTATTGACTTGCATCTCAAGGCTTTTGAAGCAATGGGGGCTAAGATGACCATGGATGGCAACTACATGAACCTATCCACAGGGGGTCAGCAGCTGAAAGGCGCTAGCATTTATATGGATACGGTCAGCGTGGGTGCTACCATCAACACGATGTTGGCTGCTGTCAAGGCCAAAGGTCGGACTATTATTGAAAATGCAGCGCGGGAGCCAGAAATCATTGATGTGGCAACTCTCTTGAATAATATGGGAGCACATATCCGTGGAGCAGGAACTGATATTATTACGATTGAGGGGGTTCCACACCTTCATGGAACGCGTCATCAAGTAATTCCTGATCGTATCGAGGCAGGGACCTATATCGCCCTTGCTGCAGCTATTGGTCAGGGAATTCAGATTAATAATGTCCTTTATGAGCATTTGGAGAGTTTTATTGCCAAGCTTGAGGAAATGGGTGTTCGGATGACGGTTTCTGAAGACAGCATTTTTGTCGAAGAGCAGCAAAATCTGCGTGCTATAAACATTAAGACTTCTCCTTATCCAGGCTTTGCAACTGACCTACAACAGCCCATCACTCCGCTCTTGCTGACGGCTAATGGCCATGGTAAGATTACGGACACAATCTATGAGAAGCGGGTTAACCATGTGGCGGAGCTAGCTAAGATGGCAGGCAAAATTTCAACTAGCAGCGACCAGATTGTCTATGAGGGACCAAATCAACTGCAGGGAGCTCAGGTCAAGGCGACCGATTTACGAGCAGGAGCTGCTTTGGTTATTGCAGGTTTGATGGCTCAAGGAAAGACAGAGATTACTAATATCGAGTTTATCCTGCGCGGCTATTCTAATATTATTGAAAAATTAACAAGTCTGGGTGCAGATATCCAGTTGATAGAAGAATAAGCGTTTTTCGCTTATTTTTTGTAGAGGTAGCAGATGAATTTGTGGACACATTTAGCAGCCTGCTCATTTATTGAGACAGAGCATGCTTTTTTGCGGCCCATTGTCTTTGAAGATGCAGGAGCCCTATATAAGATTGCGTCCAATCCGGAAAATACTCAGTTCATCTTTCCGACAGAAGCAAGCCTAGAGGAAAGTGAATACGTCATTGCCAATTTCTTTATGAAAAATCCTCTGGGGATTTGGGCCATTTGTCACAAGGAAACGCATGAAATGATTGGCTCTGTCAAGTTTGAAAAGATGGACGAGATCAAGAAAGAAGCTGAGTTAGGTTATTTTCTGCGGCAAGACTACTGGGGACGAGGGCTGATGACAGAAATTGTCCGAGAGATTGTTTTTCTATCTTTTACCCGCTTTGACTTCAAGCGTCTCAGCATTATCACTCATGCAGAGAACCTAGCCAGTCAGAAGGTAGCTCAAAAATCTGGCTTCAGCCTCTACCGGCAGTTTAAAGGGAGCGATCGGTACACGAGGAAGATGAGAGATTATCTGGAGTACCGTTATGAGAGAGGAGATTTTAATGAGTAAGCATCAGGAAATTTTAACCTATCTTGAAAATCTTCCAATCGGCAAGAGGGTCAGTGTCCGCAGTATTTCAAACTATCTGGGAGTTAGTGATGGGACGGCCTATCGAGCTATCAAGGAAGCGGAGAACCGCGGTATTGTTGAGACCAGGCCTCGGAGTGGTACGGTTCGGGTTAAGTCCAAGAAAGTGGTCTTGGAGCATCTGACCTACAAGGAAATCGTTGATATTACTGGCTCAGAAGTATTGGCCGGAGAAGATGGTCTAGAAAAAGAATTCAATAAATTTTCCATCGGAGCCATGACGGAGCAGAATATCCTGCGCTATCTGACAGAGGGCGGTCTACTGATTGTCGGAGACCGGACGAAAATTCAGCTCTTGGCTCTGGAAAATGAGAATGCAGTGCTGGTTACTGGAGGTTTTGAAGTCAGCTCGGAAGTTCTGAAGATGGCTAATCTGCTTAATATACCGGTTCTCAGGACCAAGCACGATACCTACACCGTGGCAACCATGATTAATCGTGCCCTGTCCAATATGCAAATCAAGACCGATATTTTAACAGTGGAGCAGGTCTATCGCTCCAGCCACGAGTACGGCTTCTTGCATGATACAGATACTGTTCGTGACTATCTGGACTTGGTCCGCCGCAATCGTGCCAGCCGGTTTCCGGTTATCAACCAGCAGCAGATGCTGGTGGGAGTAGTAACCATGCGGGACGCAGGGGATAAGTCTCCTCTGACAACCTTGGACAAGGTCATGACGAAAAATGTCTTTATGACAGGCTTATCTGCTAATATTGCCAATATCAGCCAGCGCATGATTGCAGAAGATTTCGAAATGATACCAGTGGTTCGTAGCAATCAGACCTTGCTAGGTGTAATTACGCGGCGGGACATTATGGAAAAAATGAGCCGTTCTCAGATTTCCAGCCTGCCGACTTTCAGTGAGCAGGTGGGCCAGAAGATTAGCCGTCAGGATGATTTGTTTTCCTTTACCGTTGAGCCATTTATGCTAGAGCAAAATGGTGTGCTGGCCAACGGTGTGCTGACAGAAATTCTGACGAGGATTACCCAGCAGCTCATGGTCAACAGCGGCCGCAGCTTGATTATCGATCAACTGATGATTTATTTCTTTCAGGCGGTTCAGATTGATGACCTGCTGCATATCCAGCCGCGCATTATCCGTCAGACTAGGCGGACAGCTATTATCGACTTTGAGATGTATCTGGAAGCGATGCTGGTTGCCAAAGCGACGATTACAGTGAAAATTAATTAAGAAGAGGAATTTAGAAAAAGAATGATTACTTTAAATCACAGCGTGAAATTGACTTGATGGACAAGAGTGGAGATTTTCTGGCTTCTGTCCATATCGGTTTGAGAGACTTGATTAAGCCAGGAATTGACATGTGGGACATCGAAGAATATGTTCGCAAGCGTTGTAAAGAAGACAATGCCTTGCCCCTACAGATTGGTGTTGAAGGCTCTGTCATGGACTATCCTTATGCAACTTGCTGCTCTCTTAATGACGAGGTAGCCCATGCCTTTCCCCGTCATCAGAAGCTGGTAGAAGGTGATGTCATCAGCGTTGATATGGTGGTTGGCTTGATCGATAAGGCAGAGTTGGATGTGTCCAAGCTAGATTTTAACAATGTAGCACAGATGAAGCAGCACACAGAGAGCTTCCGAGGCGGCGTGGCAGACTCTTGCTGGACCTATGCAGTAGGAAAGATTAGCCCAGAAGCTCAGCAGCTGATGGATGTGACCAAGGAATGTCTCTATCGTGGAATTGCGGCAGCTAAGGTCGGCAATCGTATCGGCGACATTGGTGCAGCTATTCAGGAATATGCTGAAAGTCATGGCTATGGCGTTGTGCGGGATTTGGTCGGTCACGGTGTTGGCCCAACCATGCATGAGGAGCCTATGGTGCCGCATTATGGTCGAGCAGGACGCGGCTTGCGCTTGCGTGAGGGAATGGTTCTGACTATCGAACCCATGATCAATACAGGTACCTGGGAAATTGATACGGACTTTGAAACCGGCTGGGCGCATAAAACGCTGGATGGCGGCCTGTCCTGTCAGTATGAGCATCAGTTTGTCATTACAAAAGATGGTCCTGTCATTCTGACCAGCCAGGGAGAAGAAGGGACTTATTAGAAATCAAAGGCTGGGCATTTGTCTCAGCTTTTTTTGAAGGAGAAGAGAGTGAAGAAATTTTTTGCCAAGATTCGCAGAAATCAGTTTTTAAGAGCATTTTTCCGCTTTTATCGGGCAGCAGATAGTGAGCTGACCAGCGTTGCAGTTGCTTATTATTGGCTGATTTCCGTTTTTCCCTTGCTCTTGATTGTTGTTAATATTTTGCCCTATTTTCACATTCCGGTGGCGGATTTTCTGACAGCTATCAAGGACATGCTGCCAGAGACTTTATATGATGTTGTGGCAAAAGTCATGCGTGAAGTGCTGACCCAGCCTTCTACTGGTCTGCTGAGCTTCTCAGTCTTGTCAGCTCTTTGGACTTTTTCCAAGTCCATGAATTTCCTGCAGATTGCCTTTAATAAAGCCTATGGGGTGGCTAAGAGTCGGGGTCTGATTTCCCATCGCGTCATGAGTTTGGTTGTCAGTATTGGTCTGCAGATTCTCTTTGCCTTGGCCCTCTTTCTGACCATGTTTGGTCATATGTCGCTGGATTTTCTCCGTACTTACTGGAAGCTAGATAACCAGCTTTATCAACACTTGCAGCATTTTACAGAGCCATTGATTTACGCCTTACTCTTTGCGGTTTTGGTCATGTTCTATTTTTTCCTGCCCAATGTGAAAATCAACAAAAAACGCTATGTTCTGCCGGGCAGCGCCTTTGTGCTCCTGACCATTCTAGCTTTACTGAATATCTTTTCCGTCTACATGGATAATTATTTAAATCATCTAGTTGATGTTCGCTTTTTCAGCTCTATCATTATGGTTGTGATGATGTTTTGGTTTATCATGATTGCTAAAATTTTGATTGTTGGCGCAGTGCTCAATGCCAGTATCCAGAGCTGCTGTGAATCAGGGTTTCAAGTTGAAAGCACTGGACGCTTTACTTTCAAGAAGAAGGAGCAGGATGGGGAAGGTGAATTATAATATGGCATTATTTAAGAATGGTAGAAGAGGATGATAAGATGAGAAGAAAAAGTAGAATTGTTTTATTGCTACTGTTAGGTGGAATATTTTCTATTATTACGCTAACTGGATGTAGGACACTAAATCCCTCGGTTCCTGAAAATCGAACAGAGGAAGAATATGTTCTGGAAAATAGCTTCAAGCCTTTCTTTGACTTTTCAGCAGCAGAAAAGAAAGATTTATCAACTGTTCAAGAATATAGCTCTTATTTATTGGAACAGGAGAATCCCTCAAGTACTTTACAACACCATAAAATAGATTTAGAAAGAAAAGGCAATGTATTAGAGGGAAATTATAATATTGGTTATAATGATGGGAAGCCAAATTCAACTCTTTATAAGGTGATTTATGAGAATGAGCACTTAAATTATTTAGAAGAAGTCCCACAAGAGTATGATATGCGGCTTTTTAATCTTCAGATTCATGAGGGAGTCTTTCGAAAATTACCGATTATTTCAATCCAAAAAGATCATCCAGAGACAACTTTACAAACCATTACTTATAAAGCTAATGATGACCTTGATTTTGTAAAAGAGATAAAAAAGAATTATAATATTAAGAGTAATAGTTATGTGAGTATTACTTTAACTAATAGAGGATATGGAGAATTTTCTGTGGATATCAGAATTGAAGCTGAGAATGGACAATATATTAGTATTTTAAATCATATTGTGTTGAAAAAAACAGAGGAACAGTAGAAAAATACTAGAAGATAAAAACCTTTGTTAAATTCTTGCATTTTTTTTCAATTTAAAGAGGATTTTCCTCTTTTTCTTTTTGAATAATTTTATTGCATTTGCAATAAAAATATGATATAATAGAGTCAAATAAAAAAATTAAAGGAGGGGATATGTCAGTATTGCGGGAAATTGGGATTATCGCCCGGGCTTTAGATTCCATTGCTAATATTGAGTTCCGTGACATAGAGCTGGCACGGGGGCAATATCTTTATCTGGTGCGAATCGCGGAGAATCCAGGAATTATCCAAGAGGAGCTGTCGGAGCTGCTCAAGGTGGATCGCTCAACGGTTGCCCGTTCTGTCAAGAAGCTAGAGGCCAAGGGCTTGGTTCATCAGAAGGCAGCCAAAGACAACAAGAAGAACAAGGAATGGTTTGTGACGGAAAAAGGGGAAACACTTTATCCTTTTATCCTAGCGGAGAATGACTATTCTGAAGAGACATCCCTGCGGGGCTTTTCTCAGGCGGAAGTTCAAGCTTTGGAGAAAATGCTGGTACGAGTGCGTGAAAACATCACAGGTGACTGGGAAGCAATCAAAAAAGGACAAAAAGAAACTATTAAGATTAAAGAGGTGCATCATGAAAGTTACAGTTGAACATGAATTTTGGCAAGTATTTCCGGAAGCTCAGATTAGTATTTTAGTGGTCAAAGGGCTGGATAATAGAGTGGATGAAAGTAAGGATCCATATTTCAAATCTCTGCTGGATAAGGGAGCGAAGCGAGCTGAGGACTTTATCCCAGACGAGAACTTCACTCAGAATGAAGTCATTCAGGAGTGGCGGCAGGCCTTCAGCCAATTCAAGACCAAGAAAGGAGCGCGTTCCTCTATCGAAGCTCTGCTCAAGCGGGTTAGTCAGGGGCGTGAATTTCATCCAATCAATCCTTTGGTTGATATCTATAACAGTGTCTCGCTGTCTTATGCGGTTCCATGTGGCGGTGAGGATTTGGATAAGATTGTCGGAGGTCTTTATCTAGGAAAAGCCAAGGGTGGGGAAGCCTTTTTCCCATTGGGTGCTGAGAGTGACGCACCGGCACTGCCAGAAGAAATCATCTACTATGATGAAGAGGGAGCTGTCTGCCGTTGCCTTAACTGGAGAGAAGCCCAGCGAACCATGTTGACGGAGGAGACTAAGGATGCTATCTTGGTCATTGAGTCCATCAATGAAGAGCAAGCAGTGCGTGCTCAAGCAGCCATGTCAGAACTCCAGACTCTGATTGAGGACTATTTTGGTGTCAAAGGTGAAATCACCCATCTGACGCTTGATAATCCAAGCTTGGAAATTTAGGAATAAAAAAATCTGGATCAGAATTATCTGGTTCAGATTTGCTTTTATAGGGTGAAATAGACTGATTTGTTATTAGTTTTTCTTGTTTTTAAAGACAAAAATCTTACTAAAGATATAGTTGAGGACGATAATAAGTACTTGGGCAATGAAGGTTTCGATGGTATTGACCATTTTAATATTGTTATTGACAAACTGGCCTATAATCTGTGGGAAGCTAGTGACAAAGATAAAAGTCAATAGTAAATTTAAGCCCATAGTAGCCAAACGTGCAGTGAAAAATTTGATAAGTCTAGAAGGCCAGCCACTCCTTGCTTGCTTGAAAACGATAGTATCGTTGGTTACAAAGGCAAAGAGAATACCAAGAATATCACCTATTATCGTAGCCAGTAGTTCGTTTCCCGTCAATTCATAGCAGAGCATCCGACTGACAACGGATACGACAGTTGCTGCCACACCAAAGAAAAGATAGGACAGAACCTCATTGTCAAAGAATTTTTTGATTAAAGTTTTCATAAAGATAGTCTATCATATTTCTAGGATTTATGCTATACTAATTGGGTTGCCAAATCTGTTGGGGAATCAACGAATGCTGCTCCTCTCATGTGACGCAACCCTTGGCGCTTAGCTTCTTTCGCCAAGCATATTATACGCGGTAAAGCCGCTAAAGGAGAAAACATGAAACAAGAAAAACTGACAGTTCGTGATTTGGCTCAGATTGCCATTGTTGCTGCTATTTATGTAGCTCTTACGATTACGCCCCCTTTAAATGCTATTAGTTATGGGGCCTATCAGTTCAGAATTTCTGAAATGATGAACTTTATGGCATTTTATAACCGAAAATATATCATGGGAGTCACCATTGGTTGTATGATTGCTAATCTCTATAGTTTTGGAATCGTTGATGTCTTCGTCGGCGGTGGGTCAACCTTAGTCTTCCTGTCACTGGGAGTCTACCTCTTCAATCGCTATAAGAATCAATATCTGATTAAAGGCTTGATTCGTTTGGATCATTTCTATTTTGCAGTTTTATTCTCTATTTCGATGGTGACCATTGCTGCAGAATTACATTTCTTGCAAGGCCTGCCATTCTTCCTGACTTGGTTTACAACAGCCATTGGAGAATTTGCTTCCTTGATTGTTGGAGCCATCGTCATTAACCTGATTGCCCGACGAATTGATTTAACAAAATAGGCTTTTTGTGGCTCTGATGTGTGTAAATAGACAGATTGGAAGCATTTGCATATTTTTTTACTTCATGGTATGCTAGAAGTGTACATTTAGACTAAGATTAGTCTCATTAAACTTCTTGGTAGGGGAGACCAAAAAAACAACGCAAGGAGGTTCTGTATGGAACAAAATGAGCAGCTTAGGGAGTATTTGATAATCAAAAAAGAGGCCTATCATTGGCTTCTTTGGTGGGGACTTGCATACCTTATTGGAGTGGCGGGTGTCATTATATTACTATATAATGATTTACCGTCCTACAATAGGTATTTTTCTATTCTCACGATTATTATGCTCCCTATTTGGTTTGTCGGGGCTTTTCCTCTATTTATGGCAAAAAATCAAATAGAAAAAGAGCACCCAGAATTTAACGCTGTTAAGACCAAAGAGGTCGTGGTGCCTATGTCTATGCGGAAAAAGCGATATCTGATGCTTCTTCCAGCGCTCGTAGTTGTGGCTTTTGTCTTTGTGCAAAGCTATCAGTCGGGCATGGCAGAGAAAGAAAAAAAGGAAATCTACGAGATTATCCAACAGTATCGTAATTAAGGAAGGAGAAGAGTATGGCAAGTGATGAAGAATTGAAAAGCAGGGTAGAAAACCTGAGCGGTGAAAAGAGAAAATATGAGCGGGTGCGAAATAGTATTCGGTCGCATAGTTTGAGTCATATGCGTAGTCTGGATGATATGAACAATTTTATCGATTATTGTGAAAAAATCATCGGCATTGTAGACGGTGAAGAGGGCTATCATTACATCAGCAATCTTTCTGAACATCTCAAAGAAGATGTCAAAACGATGAAAAAATACCGCGACTATGTTCGTGACGCCAATCAGTCATTCGTCAATCTGCACAATCTTTTAGAATCGAAAATCAGTAGCCTTGACAGTCAGATTGATAGTGCTAAATCTGAATACAATGAAGGAAAATGGAATCCTTTCGAAAGAATGTGGTAATTAAGGAGGAGTGTGTATAAATGAATACAAATATCAATGATATTCAAGACCGTTATACGGCTGAGACGGTACAATACGAAAGTAGCAATATTGCTGCGGTGTTGGAAAATCTAAAAGCAGCCGTGACTTTGATAGAGACAACCATTCCTTCTAATATCTCCGCTATGGAAAGCAGTGAGAGCCTCTGGAGCGGAAAGGCTAAGGAGCAATATCTGGGGCTGAAGGATTTTCTCAAACAGTACCAAGGTGATTTTTCTTCTAGCGTGAAGGAGCTGAAAACGGCTGTTGAGGGGCTGGAAACCCTGCTCAATTCAACTTCCCAAGCCAATGTAAAAAAGGAGATTGACAACGGATGAAGACTTTTACTTTGGAGGCGATTTACGCCTTACACATGTTTAACGATTATTCGGATGACCTCTTCTTTCTGCCCCTGCCTAGCGAAGAGGGAAAAACTCGCTTGGAAAATCTGCGCCAGGTTTTAGAAAAAGGCTACGAGGACTTGGGGAAAATGGGCTTGGTGATTGATAACGAGCCGACGGAAGAGTGCGCTTATTACGGCGCTTTTCTGGAGCGTTATCACAAGGCGATTTACCATTGTCAGGTGGACAGCAATTATTTCTGCGCGCAGGAAACCGACAGCAACAAGTGGACGACGACGGTCATCAAGCAGATTGGCGATAATCAATATGTGATTGAAACTTTGCATAGCCTGGTTTTTCTGGCGCATTTGAAAGACATTCATCCGATTTTGAAGGACTTGGAAGAGAAGCGCAAGAACTACGCTTACTACAGCTGGGAACCTTTTTCGGCTTTTCGCTTACAGGCTTACTATGCCGACAATGAAGCCATTCGTTTGCAGACATTTCGGCGCAAGGAGCTGCTGAAAGACAGTCTCTTTTTGGAGGCGCCATCGGGCTTGTATGAGTTTGATGTGGCGCATGAACGCATTCGCTCGGTGGACGGTGAGGAATTACGAGATGAGATTATCCACGATTTGAAAGTGAGGGTGTAATATGGCAGACAAAATTAGTATTGACCTAACGCAGCAGGAACAGCTTTGCTCCATATCCGAACTATGGTCACTTCAGCAACCCAGCTGAGTACGAAATTAAAAGAAGGAGTTGACGGCTTGCCTGCGCTCACTTCAAAGGGAGAAGTGCATAATCGTATGGTTGGAAATGAGAATCAGCTGATTCGATTTGTCACGAAAGCGCAGACTTTTCAGACTTTGACCGAGGTCATATTTAAGCACACACAGACCACCTATAGCGAATTTATTGATACTGATAAGATACTGGCTATGGACATCGCCAACAGTATTTTATATAGCTCCGAGACTTCTGCTGAGGACAAGCAGGGGATAAAAGACGATCCTAAGGGCTCTGTTGACAAGCTGAAAAAATCTATTCAAGACGAGAATGGTGAAATTCACAAGAATATGAAGGGGACCAAGTCTTCTGATATTATCATCGGTACTGGTGGAGCCTGATAGAGAGGAGTTACAATGGCTAAATATTATACGAATGAACCTGACTTTAAAGAAGGCTCTAAGACGGGTTGGTTTCACAGCAACATCAACTGCGTAAAGGACTTGCTACGCGATATTGATGAAGTGTCAAATAAGGTCAATTCTGAGGGCTTAGCTCATCTCTATGTGGCAACGGGAGAAGCGACTTTGGGGCGTGACATGCCCGTCGGTCCTTTTGAAGATGCGGAGCACCATGCTCTTCATCGCTTGGATGCCTCTAAGAAAGTCCACAAGGAAATCGTCCAAAATATTGACGGGAAATTCTTTGAGGGTTTGGATAATGCTTTGGAGAGTCTCAATAAGGTCAACGAAGGGAAAAACCAGTATAAGAGTAAGTATTTGACTTATACGAAAACCAACACGGCTTACGATGAGTACGGGACTGCGATAGAGTACACCACCACAGAGCACTACAGTATTTCGGATATTGTCAATAGCGACAAAACACCGATACCCGCTGCCAAGGAACTCTACGATGTTAAGCTCAAGCTGGCAAAGAAGGCTTGGCGAAGATTGAGAAAGAAGATCATGAGAATTACGAAAAGCTCAAGGGCTTGAGCGACCAACAGCTCATGGAAGCTATGTTTCCGACGCAAGTCGGCGAGTACGAGCGGGCGCGCTCGACTTGGAAGGAGAACAACAAAGGCTGGTTGCAGTGGGTTGAAATTGGTGGTAAAATTATAGCAGTGGGTGCCATTATCGCAGGGAGCGTCCTGAGTGGCGGTACCCTAGCTCCTATCCTTATCGGAGCAGGGACTGCTTATCTGGTGGCAGATAGCGGTTATCAGGCGATTAGCGGGGAGACCATTTCGGGGAAACGGTTGACTGACGGGGAGCGTATCTGGGCAGGTGTGGACGCAGTCTTGACGGCAGCGACCGGTGGCTTTGCGACCTATGCCAGCGTGCTTGCCAAGACAGGGAAAGCCGCCTCTACGACGGTACAGACGGTAGGCAAAGCTGTCAATTATGCCGACGATGCCAATGACATCGCTCATACGGTGACCGCGATGCAGGATGACCCCTTGGGCGCAGCACTCCAGTTTGGAATAGGGCGTGCGATTGGTCATGGAGCTACTGCTCTTGGAAATAAAGCCCGAGCAAGATTTGGCAAGGGTGGCAGTGGAGCTGATGTGGACTTGCCAAGTAGTGGGAAAGGTGTGGATCTGCCAGCGGGCAATGCAGGCTTGAAGACCCATGCGGACACAGATGTGGATCCGTCTACGCTTGGTACAGGCAAGAAGCCAAAACCAGAGATTCAAACGCCCCAACATCAAGAAATACCAAGTCCAAGCAAGAAACCAGAGCTTGATGTGATGAAGACAAGCAAGCCTGAGATTGACCGTGCAAGCAGTCCAGAGATAACTGGTCCAAATAAGAAGCCAGAAATTGATACCACTAAAACGGCGAAACCCGAGATTGACAATCCAAGCCGTCCAGCGGTGGATAAGACCAACAGCGAGTTGGATACAGGTAAGCCCGTGAAGCCGGAGGTCAGCCAAGCTCGTCCGAGCGAGGTGGTGTCACCAAACAGCCGTCCGAAAGAAGTGGACGTGACCAAGAAGCCCGATATCGAAGTGACTCGCCCAGCCGAAGTCAATCCGACCAAGGTTAAGCCAGAAATGGAAACCAAGGTCAAACCAGACATTGACGCAGCTGCGGCTAGTGCCAGCGCCGTTCCGAAAGTCAAGGCGCAAGAACCCGACCTCCCCAAAGCCGGACAACCCGAAGTCACTCCTGATGCCGGCAAGAAGGTGCAGAAGCCAGAAGAGGTGGATACCGAAGCAACTAAGGCTGGTATAGGAATGTCGGAAGATGCAAATTATGCACAAAAGACATATGGTCACTCGTTCAGTCAAGAAGGACAGAAAATATATTCTGAATTAGCAGGGGAACCTATAAAAACAATTGATGATTTAGTTGATGCAATAAAATCGGGTAAAATAGATATTAAAGACTTACCGGTTGAATATATCAATCGCGATGGAAATACTTTGATATTGAATACTCGTACATCACAGGCTTTAACTCAATCAGGTATTCCTAGGAGTGATTGGCATACGATTGATAGGACGGGAGAAAAGTTACACGAGACTTTGCTTGACGGACAACTACAAAGAAACAAACTCACTTCAGAAGGTATTAAAGAAGTTAGACCAAGTAACAGAAAAGGATAATAAATATGACATACAAAACAGAATATGTTTTACCTATGTTTTCTTCAAATTTAGAAAAAGAGCCTGAAATTCAGATAACAGGTTTGGAGGTTGCAATTCGGATTTCAGGTTATGATGATGAGGAACAATTTAGTGATGTTCTACTAAAATTTCAATCAGTCTTGGAATTTACTCGGACATCCTCAAAATTTGGAATAACAGAGGGTTCTTATGATACAGTCATTAAAATTGAAAATTCTAAAAGATTAGCGGAGTTAAAAGAAGCAAATGAAAGGGACTATGCGTTTTGGTCTCCTAATCATTATGCTTTTTACCTAGACGGCTCAGGTTTCTTTCAAATAATTGCTGATAGTTTTGAGGTGGAAAGGCTTGTTTGATTATACAAAACTTAGTAGAGAAGTATCCTATATATTAAGACATAATCCAGATAAATATGGTATAAAGCTGGACTCGGAGGGGTGGTGTTCAGTTGATGATTTAATACATAAATTATCAGAAACTCCTTTATGGAAAGGACTTACAAGAGATGACCTTGAAACAATGATAGAACTATCTGACAAAAAGCGTCATGAAATAAAAAGGTGAAAAAGATTAGGGCTTTTTATGGACATTCAATAAAAAGACAAATTATCTAAAAACAGCCAATAAACCACCGAAAGTTTTTATACCATGGAACAGTTCAAAAGATTTTTTTAAATCAGATTTTTACAAACTGGGCTAATTCCAAAAAGAAAGGCAGTATGTTCATTTGTCTTCTGATGTGAGTACAGCAAAGCAGGTAGCTTTGAGAAGAGATGACAGAGCTATCATTTTAGAAGTTGCTGCCCAGTCTGCTTGGGAAAATGGTGTAAAATTTTATATTGGGAATGAAGATATATGGCTTTCTGAGCCAATTCCTAGTGAGTATATTTCTATTATTGAGGATAAATAATCTTTTTATGAGTAGAAATAGAAAGAAAGGGGAAAAGAATGTCCGATAAATCAATGAAAATGACAATGATGACAGAACAATTTGAAAAGGGCGATAGCGGAGAAACAGTAGAGGGCATTACTCTCATTGTTGACGGTGTTGTCAAAGACGTGACAGATATTCTTAAGGAAACAAAAGGATATAATTCAACCTTAGACTTAATTCAAGATGCTATTGTTCGTGGATTGGCTGAAATCAGGGAGTCATAGTTTTATTTAAGAGGACGTTAGTCCTCTTTTTTGTTATACTGGAAAGTGTAGGGGAACAAAATGGAAATTTTAAACAAGTACATTGACAATCCAATCCGAGATTAACAACTCAAGCCGAGCGAGGTGGCGTCACCAAACAGTCGTCCAAAAGAAGTGGATGTGAGCAAGAAGCCAGACATCGAAACCAGTCGTCCGGCCGAAGTCAATCCGACCAAGGTCAAGCCAGAAATGGAAACCAAGGTCAAACCAGACATTGACGCTGCGGCAGCTAGTGCCAGTGCCGTTCCCAAGGTCAAGGCGCAAGAGCCCGACCTACCCAAAGCCGGACAACCCGAAGTCACCCCTGACGCTGGCAAGAAGGTGCAGAAGCCAGAAGAGGTGGATACCGAAGCCACTAAGGCTGGGAAGGTTGAGGAGGAAGATACAAATTGGGGCCCAGATGAAATTTCGCGTTTACGAGAGGATTGGGGAGTTCCAGAAACTGACACACTTGCTGTTGCAAAAACAGATATAGAAGGTCTAGAAGACATAGTATTTAAAGGAGGCTCTCCAAGAGTTAGAAAAGAAGCTGGTCTAGATGATTTAGATGTGTTAAAACCAGATAGAGCGATTAAAAGTTCTGGTAAAATTGCGTCTGCGACTCGTCATGCCGAGGAAGATGTGGCAAATGAGTTCGTTGAAGCTGTGGAAAAAGCAGGTTTATCAAACGAAGAAGTTAAGGGAGTCTTACACTTGTATCAATCAAATCCAAGTGGAGTATGTCCTACTTGTTTAAGTGGTTTAGGTAATCCCGATAAGGCATCTGGAGTAATAAAACAACTAAGTGAAAGATACCCAAATTTAAAGATAAAAGTATCTTCCAATCAAGTTGAAGGTGTCCGAGTGACAGGAAGATCAAACTTTACTGTTCAAAACGGGAAATATGTTGATTGAGGTGAAAAATGGAAAATTATAAATTAGCAAACTTCATGCAAATCTTGACGGAGTGTTTACCGTCATATTTGAAGAAAAAGGAAGATATTGTTTTTGTCAAAAAGACGCTTGAGATGACGCAAGATTTTCTTTTGGATAAAGAAACGGTGTCTCCTGACGCTTTATATGACCGCTTGGAAAATATAAACGAGGAAGATATTCTTACTTATTTTGACCTTGACAAAGAAAGTGCTCCGTCAGTCTGGGTCTGCATAGCAGACTTTGTGGCTTATATCTGTAAATTAAGCTACGACGAAAGTGGCGAAAAGTATCTACCCGAGACGATTGAAGCGGTGGATGAAGCGACCTTAACAGAGTTTTTTACTCAGTACAAGGAAAATCTTTCTCTGTTTTCAGATTTGTCAGTGGCGGCTACGACTGCTTTGCAGGAGAAAGAAGTTGATTTGACAGACGAAGCTGTTCATACCTATTATGTACAGTTGTTTGGAGATGATAAATAATCATGGAGCTAAACTTGATTGTTAAACAAGTTCTGCTTGATATTGACTTCATCAACCGCTATGAGGCCTTATCAAAAGAATATAGTCCGGAGAAATTAAGAAATAAAACACCGTTAAAATATCTTGACGGTGAGTTAGTTATGGATATGATTTCAGAGGCTGGCTATATTCCCGGTTTTGACCCCAAAGAGAAATTTTTTAAATTTTATGAAAAGATAGAAGATTATCGGTTCGGTCTGCATATTGTACTTTATAATGGAACAGTAGAGCTCATTTGGGCTGTTAAAGATAAAGAAAAATCAATTGCAGGCATGCCGTGGGGAATTTATTCCAGATTGATGATTGATCCAGACTATCGTATCAAAATGCCCAATTTCAGTGACTACGACGAATTGGAAGATATTTTAAAAACAGCTTTTACGATTTATGAGGATTTCAAACAAGTCTTTTTAGAAGTCGCAGAAGTAAAATAGAGGTCAAAAGAGGGCAATCGTCCTCTTTTTTGCTATACTGGTATCAGCGGGGTGGAGTAGATGATAGATAAAATAGATTTTTTAAACAAATATACATTAAATGAACACCAAGTTGAAATTTTGACAGGTGTTGATAGTAATGTTCAAGAACTTCCTAAATTATGGCAAGATATTCTAGCCATATCAGAACGTCAAGAACGCGTGAAACAAGTTTTACATTGGCAGCAAAAAGTAGGGAAATACCTTATAAATACAACTTCTTATCTGTCTGAATATTTATATGACGTTGAAGTTATGAAAATCGGTCAAGATTTTTATTTGCTTATACAGTAGTTGGTAGAAGACACAAAGTCATGTATTACGCTGGAGGAAATCCTAATAAAACAAAAGCGGCTTTAAATTCTATAGGGGAGTCTTTCGTTTCGCAGCTACCTGAAAGTTTAAAGAAATTTTATTTTGAACTACACGATGGCTTTTACTATTATCCAAGTCGTAGTATGGGACTTGAAGCTACACAGTCTATCATGAGATTGGCAGATGAAGAGTGGGGGATTTTGGAAGATGGTGCTCCTGTTCCTATTGATTTATCTTCTAGTTATTCATTCTTTACGAATGGTATGGGAAGATATGTTGTTTTGGATTTATCAGAGGGCAATCCTCTTTCTGAAGCAGTTTTATGGGATTCTTCTGCTCCTGCTCGTTATCATTTAGACTTTTGGGCTATTGTTGATGAGTGGATAACGATAGGGTTTGATGGTTAATTTATATTCATAAAAAAGAGGACAATCGTCCTCTTTTTTGCTATACTGATGAATAGGTGATAAACAAATGAAATTAAGAGATAGACTGAATACTGAAGATAAATATAATTATTTAATTGAGAACTACAAACAATTTATAAAAAAGAATAGTATGAGGACATTGAAGAACTAAATAAGTTAGAGGCTAAAGGTGTTCAGAAATTTTTCACGTCCAAATATTCAAGTTATAAAAAAAGTTCGCATAAAAATCATTGCTGGCTATCAAGAAGAAATACTAATAGCAACCTATTCAGTGGGTTAACCACTTGAAGCTGTTAAGGAAGAATATATTAAATTGGTGGATAGTTTGGTACCAATTTGGTATAGTAATAGCGGTTATGTTCATATGCTCTGGGCTTTGTCTATTGGAATTATGTTGGACATTGAAACAGAAGTCTTTGACAAGTTAGTTGACTTAGTGAAAAAAGATGACCCAGTTGATTATTTGATTGATTATCTTATTCATTATCGTCATCCTGATTGGAAAATTCGCGATGATTTTATGTTTCCACGTCCCTATGTTTTTACACAAAAAATAACTCAAGCAGAAAATTTAGCTGAAGCAACTGACTTATTAAAGTACTATTTGGAAAAAGAGTGGTATCAAGGTCAGCGAGGAAATGGTTGGTATGACTTACATAAGCGTAATATTGATAACTATGTTGGCTACTGGTCTTTTGAAGCAGGCGCAATCTGCAAAATCATGGGTTTGAACCCTGAAGATTTTAAGGGAGTAAATTACTTCCCATATGATTTAGTGGCTGAATGCGGAAAATAGAAAGAGGACGCTCGCCCTCTTTTTTCTAATACCAGCAATCAGAATTATAAATTTTTCTAGCTTACCTTGATATCTTTTCATCTTATGCTATACTAATTTTATTACTTTTGGGAAGAGTAAGTGTTGAGGGAGGTTGGGAGAGGCATGATTTGCTTTTATCTCATACTTGCTCACTCTGTACTAGGTAAAAATATGATGGAAGATATGGGGGCTTAGTAGGGGGCAAAAATGGACTGGTTATCAAGCCCAACACATAATTCCGGCAGATATGGCTGATCACCCTGTTATACAAAAAATGGGTATGGATTTGGATGATGCAAGTAATGGGAAATTTTTGCCTGTGCCAGATTCGGTAGATACTACAAGTGTTAGTCCATTATCAAGACATAGAGGTTATCACTCCACGTATAATGAATTTGTTCGTGCACAGTTAGATAATATTGATGTAAATCAATCTCCTGCAATGTTGCAAAAAGAGGTTAAAGAGTTACAAAGAAAATTAGGCATACTGCAAGATAAGGGTCTGCCTTTATATCCTAAATTTGGCGCAACCGCCGAACTTTGGGAAAGATTTATGAAAAATTTAGACTAATTATTGAAGGATGATTTTATGACTAATAACATGAAATTTTTAACAAATATTCTATTCTCTGAAGACATAACAAGAGCACTAGAACAAGTTCAAAGTATAAATAGCTCCGAACAACTGTTCATCTTGTTAGACAATTATAACTGGGACAGTGGCTTTGACCTTCCGCAAGCGGTACTTGACAATCCTGCTTGTACTAACGCTGTAGCGCTACTGGCATTTGATAGAGCGGACGGCTACCGTTTCCTTTTCGAGGGGTTCGGAGAATATTCCTCGCCAGTTTGGCAAGACTTTGTGACGTCTTTATATAAAGATTTATGTGAGAACAAATTTCCTGACGGAGAGCTTGGTTATTTGCCTGAACTTAGTAAAGTGCAGAAATTTAAGTTGAAAAACAACATCCAGATTTACCGACGATATTTCTAGACGGAGTTGACGGAGAGCATGTCCGTGTAACTTTATAAAAGTAGGCTATATATCGTATTATATTTGCGAAATGGAAGAAAATAGACGATTGATTATTTTAAATGACACTTTCGGGAAAGAGGGGTCAGATGAGGAAATTGCTGGGCTTACGATTTTGGTGGACGGCACGATTAAAATCGCTTTTGACAAAATTCAAGCCATGCGTCAGTATGACAGTTATAACGAAGTCTTGCGGGATGTCATTTTTGAAGGTTTAGAAAAGATATTCACAGAAAACCGATGATTTTGGGTAAAGTTTTTAATGGTTAAAAATATATTACTAACAGGTTCATGGTACGATGAGATAAGCTCTCTCAGTAGAAGAATTGAGAGAAAAATTAGTGCAAGTACAAGATGAAAAAGATTGTATCTTGTTAATTGCTGAATTGCTCAAAAAAGGAGATTTTTCTGTAAAAAATCTTTTGATTGACTTGATGAATACCACTAAAGACGATGCCGTGCTTAATCTGTGTATTCGCTTGTTTTGTTCAGTCTGTACTCACGAAGATTTAGAAAATCCTCAAAATTTGAATTTTTTAGCTAATGTGTCAGAGCTTGGTGCTTTAACTTTTGCTTCAAGCGCGATTAACAGTCTGTCTTATGAAGTCATCCCTTATTTGCTAGCTTTATGGGAGGATTGGGAAGATACAGATGTAGCGGTTGCTATTCGTGATAGTTTAGACTCTTATCTAGATTACTATGATGTTCTTGGTGAAGAAGCCGACCTTGATGAAGTGGGACAGTATTATTTGGATAAAGTCCAATCAGTTGATAAAAGACTTTATTACTATGAAAAGGGACCGATTTTTCTTGGTGATTTAACAAAAATCATCTTCCAGCGTTTGTATATGGCGGCTAACCAAAAGGAACGTTTCGCTCTTTTTATCCAGCCAAGTCTTCTTTCAGTCTTATCTGGTTATCATTTTCCACTTGAATATGGACAGGAAGTTAGCGAGCAAGATTTACGGAAAGCTCAAGAATACGTAGACTTTCTGGCTCAAAAAGAGTGGAAAAAAAGTACAAAATATTTTTATGGCTACAGCTTGTAGTAAGGTTTTAAGAGGACGGACGTCCTCTTTTTTGCAGTGGGGTAGAGTAAATGACAGATAAAATAGAATTTTTAAACAAGTATACTTTAACTTCTTCAGAAGTAGAAATTGTAACAGATAAAGCAAATATTCTAAATGCCCCAATTCCAGATTTTTGGAAAGAAGCACTTTTGTCAGATAGTTTGGAAGAAAGAAAAGAAAAAATTCATCAATATCTTGCTTTTGGGCTAGGAAGTTAAGCAATTCTGTAGTAAACTGTGTCATAGGAATAAATCTCTTTCTAGTAATGTTTCGCAACTCTACTATAACGGATTTATTCCTTTTTGTGTTTACAAAACTTATTTTACACTACCCAAAGTGGATGTGTAAATATCACATTGTGTTTATACCTAAGTATAGGTGAATCTTATCTATAATCAATATCGAAACAGTTTGGGTGAAATATTTCACCGATTATGTAGTTATAAAGGTGTTGAAATTATCGAGGGTCACTTGATGCCGAATCATGTACATATGTTAGTAAGTATTCCACCAAGGATAAGTGTTTCTAGTTTCATGGGGTATTTAAAAGGGAAAAGTGCATTCATGATGTTTGACAAACACGCCAACCTAAAGTACAAGTTTGGGAACCGACATTTTTGGGCGGAAGGCTATTACGTGAGTACAGTAGGACTTAATGAAGCCACAATTAAGAAATATATCCAAGAGCAGGAAAAGCATGATATAGCGTTGGATAAATTGAGTGTAAAAGAATATGAGGATCCCTTTAGGGATAGTGGTAAGTAATGCAAACACCTCTTTGAGAGGTTTGTGACGAGTCAAGAGCAATGAGGCTTGAACAAAGTGAAAGCCAGCGTCTTTAGGCGCTGGCTGGTGATGTGGGCTTATAGCCCTGGGACAAACCACCCGTTAGACGGGTGGTTATGATGTCCTTTTGTTTTTTAGGAAAAATTGGGAACAAATAGAGGAAGATTTTGTGTATTTGTGATAAAATAGAAGTATGAAAGAAAGAATGTCAGAATTAGTAGAATTGCTCAATCGATACGCCCATGAATATTATACGGCAGATAGGCCAAGCGTATCGGACAGCGAGTATGACAGACTCTATCGTGAGTTAGCGGAGTTAGAAGAAAAGTACCCAACCGATATCCTGCCTGACAGTCCGACGCATCGGGTGGGCGGGAAGATTTTAGAAGGATTTGAAAAATATCCACACCAGTATCCTCTCTTTAGTTTGCAGGATGCTTTTTCACGTGAAGAATTACTAGCCTTTGACCAGCGGGTTCGCAAGGAATTTCCACAAGTTTCTTATCTTTGTGAACTCAAGATTGATGGGCTCTCTATTTCCCTGACCTATGAAAATGGAATCTTGGTAGCAGGAGCGACACGGGGGGATGGCTCTGTTGGAGAAAACATCACTGAAAATCTCAAGCGGGTCAAGGATATTCCCCTGACTTTGAAAGAACCGCTGGACATTACGGTTCGCGGAGAGTGCTACATGCCCAAGGCTTCCTTTGATGCGGTCAATCAGCTGCGGCAGGAGAATGGTGAGCCAGAGTTTGCCAATCCTCGAAATGCTGCAGCAGGAACCTTGCGGCAGTTGGACACAGCAGTTGTGGCCAAGCGCAATCTAGCAACCTTCCTCTACCAAGAAGCCAGTCCGACTCAGGCTGACAGCCAAGAAGCCGTCTTAAACAAGCTGGCAGATTTGGACTTCTCAGTCAATCCTACTCATATTCTGGCGGATTCTATCGACTCAGTTTGGGAGTTTATCGAAAAGATTGCTCAGGAGCGGGACAGTCTTCCTTATGAGATTGACGGTATTGTCATCAAGGTCAATGACTTGGCTGTGCAAGAGGAGATTGGCTTTACTGTCAAGGCACCTAAGTGGGCCATCGCCTATAAGTTTCCAGCTGAGGAAAAGGAAGCCCAGCTTCTGTCTGTTGACTGGACAGTGGGTCGGACAGGAGTTGTGACTCCGACAGCCAATCTGACGCCAGTGCAGCTAGCGGGAACGACTGTCAGCCGAGCGACTTTGCATAATGTGGACTATATTGCGGAGAAGGATATTCGTCAGAAAGACACCGTTATCGTCTATAAAGCGGGAGATATTATTCCTGCTGTCTTGCGAGTGGTGGACTCCAAGCGTGTCTCAGAGGAGCCTCTGGAAATACCAAGTCACTGTCCGAGCTGTGAGAGTGAGCTGGTACACTTTGAAGATGAAGTCGCTCTGCGCTGCATTAACCCGCTCTGTCTAGCCCAGATTAAGGAAGGCTTGATTCACTTTGCCAGCCGGGATGCCATGAACATTACTGGTCTTGGTCCAGCAGTAGTAGAGAAGCTCTTTGCTCAAAATCTAGTCAAGGATGTGGCTGGAATCTATCGGCTGACGGTGGAAAATTTACTAGAACTAGAGAACTTTAAGGAAATCAGCAAATAAATTGTATACTGCTATTCAAGCTTCCAAGGAGAACTCGGCTGAACGCCTCTTGTTCGGCTTGGGGATTCGCCATGTGGGAAGTAAGGCCAGTCGGATTTTGCTGGAGAAATTTCATGATATTCCTAAGCTATCTCAGGCCAGCCAAGAAGAGATTGCAGCTATTGACAGCCTTGGAACTGTGATTGCCCAAAGCTTACATACCTATTTTGAGCAGGAAGGCTCTCAGATTCTTTTGGCGGAGCTGCAGGAAGCAGGTGTGAATCTAGACTATCTGGGACAAAAGGCAGCGGCTGATGCAGCCCTATCAGGTATGACGGTTGTTTTGACTGGTAAATTACAAAAATTGACACGCAATCAAGCTAAAGAAAAATTGCAGAGTTTGGGTGCTAATGTTTCTGGATCTGTTTCTAAAAAAACGGATCTGGTAGTGGCTGGCGCAGATGCTGGCAGCAAGCTAGCCAAGGCTCAGGAGTTAGGAATTGAAATTCGGGATGAAGACTGGCTTGATAGCTTATGAGGCTGAAGTATGAAGGATAAGATTAAACGAGCACGATTGATTTATAACCCGACTTCGGGACAGGAAATTATTAAGAAAAATATAGCGGAAGTTTTGGATGTTTTGGAGGATGTGGGCTATGAAACCAGCGCCTACCAAACCACTCCAGCGCCTCTTTCTGCTCAAAAAGAAGCTGAAAGAGCAGCAAAAGCAGGATTTGATTTGATTATTGCGGCAGGCGGCGACGGTACCATCAATGAGGTAGTTAATGGCGTGGCGAATCTGGATGAACGGCCTAAACTGGCCTTTATTCCAACTGGCACAACCAACGATTATGCGCGTGCTCTGAAGATTCCCATGGGAGACCCAGTAGCGGCAGCCCGCATTATCGAAAAGAACCAGACCATAAAGATGGATATTGGCCGAGCCTATGGCAGCAAGTATTTTATCAATATTGCAGCGGCTGGAACCTTGACAGAGCTGACGTACAGCGTTCCTAGCGAGGTCAAATCCCGCCTAGGCTATTTTGCCTATGTAGCAGAAGGAGCAAAAAAGCTCCCTCGCTCTAAGTTCCGCAAGGTCCGTATCAAGCATGACCACGGTGTCTTTGAAGGGAAGATTTCGCTCATGTTTGCGGCTCTGACCAATTCTATCGGTGGTTTTGAAAAGCTAGCGCCAGATACTAAATTAGACGACGGGAATTTTACCTTGATTTTGGTCAAGACAGCCAATCTCTTTGACATGCTGAGTCTGATGATGCAGGCTATCAATGGCGGTCAGCACGTTGGCGATATCAATGTAGAATACCTCAAAACAAGCAAGCTGCAGCTGGAAGTTTTAGATAAAAAAGGTCCATTTATGCTAAATTTGGATGGAGAATACGGCGGCGATACGCCTGTTGAACTGGAAGTGCTGCACGGTCATTTGGAATTTTTTGCCAATATTGATGAAATCAGTCAGACAGCCCTTTCAATAGAATAATTTTAGATAAGAGATGAAAAAACATGCTAGACTATAAAGTCTTAGTCCATTACCACAATCCGACTGGAGATTATTTCTCCTATGATATGTGGCAGTGGCAAATAAACCAATGGGGACAGGAAGCAGCCTTTTCCAAACTTGATTATTTTGGTATTCAGGGGGAATTATCATTTCAAACCTGGGAACCCTTAGGTCACGCTCATGTGATTATCAAACGTTCAGACTGGTCTAGCCAGTCCTGTGACTATCATATTGATCTGTTACCGCCTCATCTGGTAACGGAAATTTGGCTGATTGAGGGAGATGCTCAGGTGTATTATTCCCTGCAGGCTGCAACGACAAGTCACCAGTATTCACGCCGTCGGCCGCATAACTTTGATATGGCCCTGAGAACAGACTATTTCGATGAATGCTGGGGCTATCAAGGCTGGTTGGGACACCGTCAGATGGACGGCGCACATATTTTCAAAGTTTGGGCACCGACAGCTAGGAAGGTAGAGCTGGTAGTCTATGAATCGGCTGACAATCAAGCTCCTGTTTATAGAATCTTCCCAATGCAAAAAGGTGACCGATATTCTCACGACCATAAGGAAAACACCATCGGTGTCTGGTCAACTGAAATAGCAGAAGACTTGACCGGTAAAACCTATCACTACCATGTTAGCTTTGAATACCGTAATTTTTATACTCGAGATCCCTATACTGTTGCGACCAGTCCAGATGGCAAGCGCTCAGCGATTCTTGGAGCGGATGAGACAGAAGTAGCTGGTTTTCAGGTCCGGCAGGGCAAAGAAGCTTTCTGGCGCTTGGATAATCCAAATCAGGCAGTGATTTATGAGATGCACATTCGGGATTTGACCAAGTCGGAGACTTCAGGCGTGGATAGTCAGCTGCGCGGGACCTTCTTGGGAGCCTGTCAACAAGGCACTACCAATCATCTAGGGCAAAAGACGGGCTTTGACTATATCAGTGATTTAGGTGTTAATGTCGTCCAGCTTCAGCCTGTCTCTGACCGTCACAAGGACTATGATGAAAATGGAGACCTGATCTACAACTGGGGCTATGACCCGCAGAATTATCATGCGCCAGAGACGAGCTTTTCCAGCAATCCTGCTGACCCAGCGCAGGCTATCCGTGATTTGAAAACAATGATTCAGGCCTACCATGATGCGGGAATCTCTGTGACACTGGATGTTGTCTACAATCACATCTACTCGACCTATGATTCGGCTTTTCAGGCTACGGTACCGGATTATTACTATCGGATGAATCCTAACGGCTCTTTCCAAAACGGAACTGGAGTGGGGAGTGAGACGGCCAGCGAGCACGAAATGTTCCGCAAGTTTATGATTGACTCTCTGCTTTACTGGGTAGAGGAGTTCAATGTAGATGGCTTCCGCTTCGACCTGATGGGAATTCATGATGTAGAAACGATGAATGTTATCCGTCAAGCTATGGATGAGGTAGATCCGCGAATCCTGCTCTATGGAGAAGGCTGGGATATGGGAACAGGCCTGAGACCAGAAGACAAGGCTAAGAAGGACAATGCCTATCAGTTGCCGCGGATTGGATTTTTTTCAATGATACAGAGCGGGATGCGGTCAAAGGAGCCGAGGTATACGGTGGCATCAAGGCTGGTTTTGTCAGTGGTCAGGCGACGGAAGATATCGTCGCTAAGTCTATCCTCGGCAGCAGTGAGCTAGGCAGCTATCGCAGTCCTGATCAAGTCCTTAACTACGTGGAGGCTCACGACAATTTCAACTTGCATGATTTGCTTGCGGAGCTGCATCCTGATGATGATATTCTGACTCGCACCAAGCGGATTGAGCTGGCAACTGCCATGAACCTGCTCATGCAGGGTATGGCTTTCATGGAGGTTGGACAGGAATTTTCTCGTACCAAGCTCGTAGCTACGGGGGAAGACGACCAAGTCCTGCATAGCGATCGCGAAAGGGCTATGAACAGCTACAATGCGCCAGATGCAGTCAATCAGGTGAATTGGGATATTTTGCAGGATCATCAAGAGAGTATTGATTTTATCAAGAACATCATTCGCCTCAAGACAAGCTGCAAAGCCTTTTCTTATCAGACCTATGAAGATATTTATAAGCATGTCTTTGTCCAATCAGCCGAGCAGGGCAGTGGTTTGATTATCTTTGAGATTAAGGATGACAAGCATTATCAAGTCATATTTAATGCCAGCGGCCTGTCCTATTATCTGCCTAATGCAGATAAGCTGCGTCTCATAGTGGGCAATAGCCGTCATAAGAAGCCTTTCTATGTTGAAAATCTGACGGTTTCTGTTTTTGAAGTTATTCAATAAGTTATTAGCTACATGAAAAGTGGCTCTTTGTCAACTGTAGTGGGTTGGTGAAAAGTTATAATCTGGAGAGGACTAAATCAGTCCTCTCCTTTTTGATATTCAAAGCGATGAGGATTCTAGTTTTAAAATTGTCAAAGTTCCGAAATCCAAAAGCATTTCGCTCATTCCTACAGCGGTTTTACCCACTACAGAAATTATAGAGCTACTTTTTCTACCACTTGCTTAGGAAATCTTACCACTTACCGAAAAGGGGTAGATTTGCTATTGTCCATTTGTTAGGATAAGGGTGCAAAGGGGAAAATACATCTTAAGGAGGATATCATGAAACCATCATTTTTGAAAAACGCTGTGGCGTTAGTAAGCTGTGGCTTGCTCGCTTTTGGAGCAGCGCAAGTTCGAGCTGACCAGCAAAAATTGCCGTCGGGCACGCCTTATGACCAAATCGGTCAGAAAATTGAAAATTTCCACAAGGAACACGAAAAAACCAGCGCGGGACTGGCGGCAGCAGTCTTTGATAAGGACGGCCAAACCATTTACCAAAAGAACTTTGGCTATATGGACAAGGAAAAGAAGCTGGCTGTGGACGACAACTCGGTTTTTGAGTGGGGCTCTGCCACCAAATTGACCGTCTGGCTCAGCGTCATGCAGCTCTGGGAAGAAGGAAAAATTGACCTAAAAACAGATATAAAAGAGTATTTGCCCAAGGATTTCCTGAAACACCTCAAATACGACAAGCCCATTACCATGCTGGATCTGATGAACCACCAAGCGGGTTTTGATGAAACGCCGCTGAACACAGGAACAGGCAAGAGCTTGGAAGAATTACTAAAAAGCCAGCCCGCTCAAACTTATGAGCCAGGGACGGTGACATCCTATTCCAATTACAGTACAGCTCTAGCAGGCTATATCGTGGAGCGCATCAGCGGACAGGACTTTGCGGATTATGTCCACGAGCATATTTTCCAGCCTTTGGGCATGAACCATACCGCTCTCTTACCTGATTTGTCGGACAATACCTATGTCCGAGACAAGCGGCAGGGTGAGAAAACCTATGATACAAACGGAAGTTTATATCTAGATAAATTGCTTCCCGCGGATATTTATCCAGCGGGGCAGGCGACAGGGACTTTTGCCGATTTCAAGCGGTTCGCGCAAGCTCTTTTGAGAAAGGAAAAGCTCTTTAAACGCCCAGAAACCTGGAATGAACTGTATCAGACAACTTCTACATTCTCAGATAAAGCAGTCGCTAAGAATGCCCACGGCTTTTGGGTGACAGAGTATGAGATAGGCTCTATTTTAGGGCACGGCGGTCATTCTTTTGCCGGTTTTTCAACCATGATTTCGCTGGATTTCAAGTCGGGTATCGGCATGGTTACCATGGTAAATCAGAGAGAAGAAGCCACCTTTTCTTTCGGTCTGCCCGATTTAGTCTTTGGCAAGAAAAAGCAAGCCCCTAACCAGTCTCAAAAATACTTTCAGGAGGGCATGTATCGAACTTCCCGCTCCATTCAGCAAGGCCCGACCTCTATTTCGCGCCTTACTCCTGTTTATACTTTTTATGTGAAAGATGTGATCAAAGACGGTCATCTGCTACTCAGCAACTACTGGCTTTGGCAACATCGCCAAGGACGAACAGAAGTTGAAACAACCTATAATCATTTAGAAAAGCTCTCGCTTTGGGAGGTGGTAAAGGATTATGGTTCTGTCGCTCTGCTGGGTCTCGCAGTTGTTTATGCTGTGCTTGTTCTTTTGTTAGCTGCTTTGGGTAAGGTGTATCGCTTGCTTTTTGGGAAAGAAAGTAAAAGAGCGACTCCAAGAAGTTGGAAAATTTGGCATTATGGCACTTGCGGACTGATTTTGGTTAGCCTAGTCAATCTAGCAGGTCTCGTCATCGTTGCCGTTTCGGGCAAGTACATGCCCGATTATCGCTGGCAAGCCATTCTCTTTGCCTTCTTAGCACTGATTTTTCTGGTCAATGCTGCGCTGCCCATCTTCCTGCGCTCAACCTTCCAAGTGAGCAAGGGTCGAAAAATCTTGACCTACTTGACCAGCAGCGCTTCACTTATCGTCGTTCTCAATATCCTCTACTGGAGCCTCTACCAATGGTGGGCACTTTAATAGAAAGGAAAGCTATGACCCATTCTCAAAAAATCGAAACAATGATTCAAAACGGATCCGACCAACTCTACACCGTTTGCTATCCCAATCCTGACAAGGAAACGATTATCCTGCTGCACGGTGGACCGGGAACGCCTGATGACTTCAAGCTCTTTATCCCTAAGCTCGAAAAAGATTATCAACTGATTGTCTTTCACCAGCGGGGAACGAGAAAATCGCCCTGCCTGAGTGGCGACTACAGCATGGAAGCCTACATTGCGGACATCAACACGATTGCCGACCACTTCAATGTAGATAAATTTCACCTTTTGGGACATTCCTGGGGCGGATTGTACGCGCAAATCTACGCCAGCAAAATCCCTGAGCGGGTTCTTAGTCTCTTTCTTTCCTCTCCGGGAACAGGCACGAGCAAGCAGTGGCAGCAAATGGAAAAAGAGATGATGAATTACAATAAAAATCACTGCACGACTATCGAATGGCTAAAAATGGGAATCTATTCTCTGCTCGGCAATCTTGGTAGTTCCAAGGCTTCGCAAGCTCTCTTTCGCCAAGTTGTCCGTAATTACAATGCCGACTATCCAGCCTTTCATGATGTGAAACTAGACATGAGCAATGTTTCAGTCCAAGCAGGCAATCAGACAAGAAAGGAAATTATGGCCTATCCTCTCTTGCCCCGACTAGAAGATCCTGCTTTTCCTATTACCGTGACTTTCGGTGACAATGATATTTTTGGTGCTAGCATGCACTTTGTCATCAGCCGCTATCCCAGCGCTCAGGTGTTCACCATTAAAAACAGCGGCCACTTCCCATTTCTCCACAATCCAGAAGACTACTTTGCTATCTTGCACCAGCATTTTCAACCTTAGCATGAACCTCTAAAGTTTTCCAACTTTAGAGGTTTTCACTTATCTGCAACTTATCCCTTTTTTTCGGGCTCTTTGTCAACTGTAGTGGGTTGATGAAAAGTCATATCCTGGAGAGGACTAAATCAGTCCTCTCCTTTTTGATATTCAAAGCGATGAGGATTCTAGTTTTAAAATTGTCAAAGTTCCGAAAGCCGAAAGCGTTTCGCTTGATGACTTTGATGAGGTTGTTAGTAGCTTCTAGTTTTGCGTTTGAGTAGGGCAGTTCCAGTGCGTTCAGGATATTATCCTTGTTTTTCAAGAAGGTCTTAAAAACAGTTTGAAAAATAGGATTTACATAAGAAATGGTATCTTCAATGAGTCCAAAGAAATGCTCAGTTTTTTTCTCTTGAAAATGAAAAAGCAGGAGTTGGTAGAGTTTATAGTGTTCTCGGAGTTCTTGAGAGCAAGAGAGAAGTTTTTCTAGAATCTCTCCGCTGGTCAAGTGCATGCGAAAAGTTGGACGATAAAAACGTTTATGGCTGAGTTTACGGCTATCCTGTTGAATGAGTTTCCAGTAGCGTTTGAGTGCCTTATATTTGTGCGATTTTTTATTCAACTGATTCATGATTTGGATGTGAAGGCGGTTCATAGCACGGCTGAGATGTTGCACAATGTGAAAACGATCCAGAACGATTTTAGCGTTTGGGAATAGTTTTCTGGCAATATCGTAGTAGGGACTAAACATGTCCATGGTAATGACTTTGACTTGGTTTCGGACCTGTCTGGAATAGCGCAGAAAGTGATTGCGAATCGTTGCTTGAGTCCGCCCATCTTAAGATAGCTATAATCTTTCTGGAATCGAAATCCTGTGCAATAAAGTTCATCTCTATCTGCCGATTGAAACAGTCACTTCCCTGACTGTTTCCACATCCCAGCTCATGTATTCTGGAAGGCAGTTAAGGTCAGTCTTGAACTTGAATTCTTTCAATTTACGAATGACGGTGGAAGTAGAGACAGCTAAGCTTTCAGCGAAGGCTGTCATAGGGACTTTCTCGATTAGTTTTTGAGCGATTTTCTGGTTGACGATGGCTGCGATTTAGTGATTCTTCTTGACTAAGGAAGTCTCTGCGACCGCCATTTTCCTACAGACTTTACAGCGGAAACGTCGTTTCTTTAACCGAATCAGCGTTTTGTATCCCACACACTCTAGATAGGGAATTTTTGCTTCTTTCTGGAAGTCATATTTAGCCATTTGTCCTTGGCAGTAAGGGCATTTAGGAGCAGGATAATCCAGCTTAGCGATGATTTCTTTATGAGTTCCAGCATCTAGAACATCCAAGATAGTGATGTTAGGGTCTTTTATTCCCAGTAAGTTTGTGATAAAATTGAACTGTTCCATAAGAGTCTTTCTAATGATAGTTTCATCGCTTTTCATTATAGGACTTATGGGACTTTTTTTCTACAACAAAAGAGGCTCCATCATTCCTACAGCGGTTTTACCCACTACAGAAATTATAGAGCCTGAAAAGCCTTAAGTCCATTGGACTTAAGGCTTTTGCTATCTATGGATTGGCTGTGGAACTAGAGCTAGAAGAGCTTGAGTCTTCTTGACTGCTGTCTTCGTCGCTGCTGCTAGTTTGGAACTGCTCTGGATGCAGTGCCCGGTAGCTTGGCGAATTAAAGAGATCCACAGTTGAGACATTGCCTCGCTTGGAGTAAAGACTGGTTGATTGGTCGCCTTTTTCTTTTTCAATAGCCAACAAGGCTTTCATTGAATTAAGATAAGAGTAATCTTTAGGGTTGACCTTGCCTAAGTCATTTCCCTTGTAGAAGCGAATCAAGTCACCGGTTTGAATAGCGTCACTCATCTTCAGCTGAGTATTGGCAGCATTACGAATTTCATCCAGTTCTTTCTTGATGGTTTCGTCAGGATTGGTAATTTCTTCACCGGTCTGGGTGTAGTAGGTTCGTCCGTTGAAGCTAGTGTATTTGGAGTGACAAAGTTATTGCTGGAGCGGAAAGCTGTGATTTGCTGGTGCTGAGATGACAGTAGGTCTTGTCCAACTTGAAGGTAGTTCTTAGAGTCAATGCCCAGCAAATGCTCCAATGTTGGCAGCATATCCACTTGACCGCCGTAAGTATCAATGATCTTTCCTTTGTCCATGCCAGGCACCACTACCATGTAAGGCACGCGCTGCATCATGGCATTGTCGTAGTTGGACCAAGTCTCAGAGGTCTTTCCTACAAGAGGGGCTAAGTTAGGATTACGGGTTTGGGAAATTCCAAAATGGTCTCCGTAGAGAACGATAATAGAGTTGTCATAGAGGCCGGATTCTTTGAGATAATCAAACAAGGCCTTGACAGAAGAATCTAGATAGTTAGCAGTAGCAAAGTAGCCATTAATGGTTTCATCCTTGGTCTTAGCCAGAGGGAAGCCAATCTCGTCACCAATCAAGCTAGTCGTGTAAGGATAGTGATTGGAAACCGTGATATACTTAGCATAGAAAGGCTGCTGCAGGTGTTCCAGATATTTGATGGAATCTTTCAGCATAATCTTGTCATTCAAGCCGTACTGGAAGGAGTTGGTGTCGTCCTGCTTGGTAAAGTAAGACGCATCGAAGAAATAGTTATAACCCCATTGCTTGTAAGCAGTATTACGGTTCCAGAAGCTTCCTGTATTTCCGTGGAAAACAGCAGAAGTATAGTCGCCGTTTTTGGAAAGAATAAAAGGTGCAGCTTGCTGAGTATTGGTACCACCGTAGTTGACCATGAAGGAGCCTTGATTGAGACCGAAGAGCCCAGTTTCAATCATGGTTTCAGCATCAGAAGTCTTACCAGCCTTGACCTGGTTGAAGACATTAGAGAAAGCCAGAGTCGAATTGGAGTGGTAGAGGGAATTGAGGAAAGGTGTCACCTCGTACTCTTTCCCATCTGCCTGCAGCTTATAGTCAATCAGGAACTGCTGGAAGCTTTCCAGATGGACATAGATGACGTTGCGTCCTTTGGCAATCCCGTAATATTCTGGATTTGGTTCCGCATAGTGGGATTGGATATATTCTGTTACTGGTTCCAAGTCTTTTTCAGAAGCTTTGGAGCGCTCACGATTGGCGGTATATGTCTGGTTAGCACTGTAACCTAGAAAGGCTGGCAAGCCCAGAGCCCGAACGACATAATAGTTGGAAAATCCACGTGATAAGAGCTCAGGCCGGTCAATTTCAGCCAAGAAAAGATTGGCTGAGAACAGCATGGCGGACAGGGAGGTCACAGCAAAGCTGGCACGTTTATTGAAAGGCCGGTCATCCATTCGGATGTATTTCTTAAAGAATAAGAAGGCCAAATCGGGAAATCAATCAGATAAAGAATATCCCAAGGGCGGAAGAGCTCAAGTGCTGCTTCCCCAAGTCCAGCTGAAACGCTGCTAGAAGCCAGCATAGTATTGACTGTAACAAAGTCGCTGAACTCGCGGTAGTAAATGGAGTTAGATACCAGCCAAGCAAAGAGGAGTAGATAGATTCCGAAGGCTAGGCTGTAGAATAATTTGGTTCGTTTTACATAAAGTGCCAGTCCCAGCAGCAAGAGGCTGATAGGGAAAGGGTTTATAATAGCTAAAAATACTTGATAAAGACCTTGAATATCGAGGTTAAAATCAATCGTGTAGGCCCACATGGTTTTTATCCAATAGAGGACCAGTAAAATCAAGACAAAACCTAGTCTCGTACTCATGAAATTGAGTAAATTCTTGGTTATTTTTTTCACAAAAAGTTACTTCCTTGTCTTATTTCCTAAAAATTTTCTCCTCTAAGTATAACATAATTTCTCCAGTTAAGGAAAATTTGAGCTGCATTTGAGATATTTTAAATCGGCGAAATTGTAATATTTCTATAAAAGCCTTATCCCCTCTATGGAGAGGTTTATAGTCGTTTTGCACTCGTTTGTGAAATCTTTTATTAACTCAAATGTAAAATATGTTTTGAGAATTTTCACAATCTTTGGTATAATATAATTTATGAATAAACTTACTGTTACTCAAGAGGCAGAAGAAAAACTGAGAAAGGGCACTCTTTTATTAGATAAAAAGGATTTTGGTACTCTTTCTCTTCAGAATCAATGTGTGGAGCTTCAAAACCATCAGGGAAAGTTTTTAGGCACAGCGTATCTCTCTCCGCAGAATAAGGGAGTTGGCTGGCTGATTTCCCAGAAGAAGGTAGAGCTGAACTCGGATTTTTTTCAAGACCTCTTTGAGCAGGCTAAGAGCAGACGTTCTACTTATTTTCATTCGTCTGACACGACAGCCTTTCGACTCTTTAATCAAGAGGGGGATGGCTTCGGTGGCTTCACTGTGGATTTCTACAATAACTTTGCGCTTTTTTCTTGGTACAATGACTTTGTCTTTGCTATCAAGGAGCAGATTCTGACAGCCTTCGCTAAGGTTTTCCCAGAGATTCAGGGAGCTTATGAAAAGATTCGTTTCAAGGGTTTGGACTACGAATCGGCTCATCTCTACGGAGAGGAAGCACCGGAAACCTTCACAGTCTTGGAGAACGGTGTTCGCTATCAGGTTTTTCTGAATGACGGTCTTATGACCGGTATCTTTCTGGATCAGCACGATGTGCGTGCCAGTCTGGTAGATGGTCTGGCTGCTGGTAAAAGTTTACTCAATATGTTTTCTTATACAGCTGCTTTTTCAGTAGCAGCAGCCATGGGCGATGCCAGTCAGACAGTCTCAGTGGATTTGGCCAAGCGAAGCCGTGAGCTGTCAGAAGCTCATTTTCTGGCCAATGGTCTGACACTGGATCAGCATCGCTTTCAGGTGATGGATGTCTTTGATTATTTCAAATACGCTAAGCGCCACGATCTAAGCTTTGACGTCATTGTGATAGATCCGCCCAGCTTTGCTAGAAATAAAAAGCGAACATTCTCGGTTGCTAAAGATTATCATCGTTTGGTTGCACAAGCTCTGGAAATCCTGAATCCTCAGGGAATCATGATTCTAAGTACCAATGCAGCCAATCTTTCCAAAAGTAAGTTTAAACAAGAAATTGAAAAAGGCCTTGCCGGCAGAAAGCACCGCTATCTTGCGGAGTATGGCCTGCCAGCAGACTTTGTCTATAATAAAAAAGACGGGAGCAGTAATTACCTCAAGGTATTTACAATAAAGGTGGACCAATGAAATTAGTCGTTTCTGTAATGCCCAAGAGTTTAGAAGAAGCTCAAGAAATTGATGTATCACGCTACGAAGATGCGGATATTATTGAATGGCGGGCAGATTTTCTGGCCAAGGATGACATTTTAAATGTTGCGCCAGCTATTTTTGAAAAATTTGCCGGACGTGAATTGATTTTCACCTTGCGGACCCGTCAGGAAGGCGGAGAAATCGAACTGTCCGATGATGAATATGTAGCTCTCATCAAGGAAGTAGCCGGTTTTTACCAGCCGGATTATATCGACTTTGAATATTTCTCTCACAAGGAGAAATTTGAAGAAATGCTTGAGTTTCCTAATCTGGTGCTGAGCTACCATAACTTTGAGGAGACGCCTGAAAATATGATGGAAATCCTGTCTGAGCTGACTTCTCTGACCCCTAAGGTGGTCAAGGTTTCCGTCATGGCTCACAATGAGCAGGATGTGCTGGACTTGATGAACTATACTCGCGGTTTCAAGACTTTAAATCCTGAGCAGGATTTTGTCACCATTTCCATGGGAAAAATCGGTAAGATTTCACGCATTGCGGCTGATTTGACAGGTTCCAGCTGGTCTTTTGCAAGCCAGGAGATGGCGTCAGCACCTGGTCAGATTTCTCTGAGCAATATGAAGAAGATCCAGGAGATTTTGAATGAGAATTAATGGCCACACCCGCATGGCTGCTGTGGTTGCCAAGCCAATTAAGCACAGTATTTCTCCTCTTATTCACAATATGGCTTTGAAAAGACTGGTGTTAATGCTGTCTATCTAGCTTGGGAAGTAGAAGCGAAGGATCTGCAGGCCAGTATAGAAAATATCCGCAGATACGATATGTTTGGTGTCAATCTTTCCATGCCCTACAAGCAGGAAGTGATACCTTATCTGGACGAGCTTGATGTCAGTGCCCGCCTTATCGGAGCAGTCAATACGGTTGTGAATAAAAATGGAACTTTAGTTGGTTATAACACAGATGGCAAGGGATTTTTTAAGAGCTTGCCTTCTTTTGCTATTTGGGGCAAAAAAATGACGATTTTGGGAGCAGGTGGAGCAGCGGCAGCTATTATTACTCAAGCAGCTTTGGACAATGCAGAGGAAATTTTCGTCTTTACTCGGCAAGCTTCCTATGAGAAGACTGTCAGAAAGATGGCAGCTATCAGCCACCAAACCAAGAGTCGTATCCAGGTACTAACCTTGGAGGATGCGGATAGCTTGCAGAATACAATCAACCAATCAGACCTTCTGGTAAATGGGACTAGTCTAGGTATGGATGGCATCAGCATGCCCCTGCCTGAACAGATTGAACTGCCTAGCCAGATTTTAGTTGCGGATGTTATCTACCAACCTTTCGAAACGCCCTTTCTCAAATGGGCAAGAAATCAAAATGTCACAGCGGTCAATGGACTTGGTATGCTGCTCTATCAGGGAGCAGAAGCCTTTGAGCTTTGGACCGGCAAGCCTATGCCCAGTCAGGAAATTTGGCAGTGTTTAGAAGAATTGTATAAATAAGGAGGCGCTTATGAAACTAAATGTGAATCTCCCGCATCATCCCTATGATATTCTCATCGAAAAGGGGTCTTTATCTCAGGCTGGAAGTTGGCTGAGTCAGCTTTGGCAGCCTCAGAAGGTAGTTATCGTCACGGACAATCGAGTGGCTCGACTCTATGCGGAAAAGGTCAAGCTGAGCTTGGAAGCAGCTGGGTTTGAGACTTTTGCCTTTGACTTTTTGGAGGGTGAAGCCAGCAAGAATTTAAAGACGGTCAACAAAGTCTATGAGTTTTTGGTCAAGGTTGGTCTGACTCGCAGTGATGGTATCGTGGCCTTGGGAGGTGGCGTTGTTGGTGATTTGGCAGGATTTGTTGCTTCTACCTACATGCGGGGCGTTCGTTTCGTGCAGATTCCGACCAGTCTGACAGCTCAAGTGGACTCCTCTATCGGCGGTAAGACAGGTGTCAATACGCCTTGGGCCAAGAATATGGTTGGGACCTTTACCCAGCCTGACGGAGTTCTGATTGACCCAGAAGTCTTGCATACCTTGGGCCAGCGGGAACTGATTGAAGGTATGGGCGAGGTGGTCAAGTACGGCTTGATTGAGGATAAGGAACTCTGGGATGAGCTGTCAGAAATGGATGGCAGTCCTGAGTCGATTTTGGAGCATGCTGAAAGCATCATCTACCATTCCTGCAATGTCAAGCGTAAGATTGTGGTCGAAGACGAGCTGGATAATGGCGTCCGCCTCTATCTGAATTTCGGTCATACTATTGGGCACGCTATCGAAGCGACAGCGGGCTATGGAAAGTCATGCATGGTGAAGCTGTGGCGATTGGCATGGTACAGGTTTCTCGTGTCGCTGAAAAGAAAGGCCTTATGCCAGCCGGGATTACAGAAAATATCATCCGTATGTGTCAGAAGTTTGGCTTGCCGGTGGATTACCAGCCATGGAATGAGAATGCTCTTTATCAGGCCTTGAACCATGATAAGAAGACACGAGGCAACTCTATCAAGCTAGTACTGGTGCCTGAGCTGGGTTCGGCTAGTATTCACCAGATTCCGCTGGAAGAGATGAAAGAATTTCTGAAGAAATAAGTACCAGATGTAGTTTAAGACGATTGGACAGTTTGGATAATAAATAGACTGACTGCCCAGCTTTTCCATCCCAAAAATAGGAGAAAATGTATGAGATACTTAACAGCAGGAGAATCGCACGGACCACGTCTGACAGCTATTATTGAGGGAGTGCCGGCTGGTCTTCCTTTGACCGCTGACTATATCAATGCTGAGCTCAAGCGCCGTCAGGGTGGGTACGGTCGTGGTGCCCGTATGAAGATTGAAAGCGACCAAGTTGAGATTACCTCTGGAGTTCGGCATGGCTTGACCATGGGCGGTCCGATTACCCTCAATGTCACAAATCTCGATCATCAGAAGTGGCTGGAGATTATGAGTGCGGCAGATGTGGATAAAAAGAAAAAAGGACTGCGCAAGATTACCAAACCACGCCCTGGCCATGCTGACTTGGTAGGCGGGATGAAATACCGCTTTGACGATTTACGGAATTCTTTGGAGCGCTCTTCTGCACGGGAAACGACCATGCGTGTGGCAGTCGGAGCAGTCGCCAAGCGCTTGCTGGAAGAAATCGGTGTAGAGGTAGCCAGCCATATCGTAACCTTCGGTGGCATTGATATTGATGTTCCGAATAATCTAACTGTAGCAGAAATCAAGGAAAGAGCTTCCCAGTCGGAGGTTTCCATTGTCAATCCCGAGCGAGAAGAAGAAATCAAGGCCTACATTGATCAAATTAAGAAAGACGGGGATACCATCGGTGGTGTCATTGAGACTGTCGTTGGCGGTGTGCCGGTCGGTCTGGGCTCCTATGTCCAATGGGACAAGAAGCTGGATGCCAAGATTGCTCAAGGAGTCGTATCCATCAACGCTTTCAAGGGAGTCGAGTTTGGCGTGGGCTTTGAAGCCGGCCGTCTCAAGGGTAGTCAAGTCATGGATGAAATCCTCTGGTCTGAGGAAGATGGCTTCACTCGCAGAACCAATAATCTAGGCGGCTTTGAGGGCGGTATGACCAATGGTCAGCCAATCGTGGTGCGAGGTGTCATGAAGCCCATTCCAACTCTTTACAAGCCACTGATGAGCGTGGATATTGAGACCCACGAGCCTTATAAGGCGACAGTGGAACGGAGCGATCCTACGGCTCTGCCAGCGGCGGGTGTTGTCATGGAAAGCGTAGTGGCAACAGTTTTAGCCACCGAAGTTCTAGAGAAGTTTTCTTCGGACAATCTGGAAGAACTAAAGGATGCAGTAGCCCGCCATCGGGAATTTGTCAAGAACTTTAGAAGTAAGGAGAAGGGCATGGAGAGAAAAACAGTCTATATCGCAGGTCTGGGACTGATTGGAGCTTCTTTGGCTCTGGGCATCAAGCGTGACCACCCTGAGTATGAAGTTCTCGGCTACAACCGCGGTGAGGAATCGCGCAGAGTTGCATTAGAGCGGGGAATGGTAGACCGGGTAACGGATGATTTTGCGGCCTTTGCTCCATTGGCTGATGTGATTATTCTGGCTGTGCCCATCAAGCAGACCATAGCATTTATCAAGGATCTAGCGGAGCTGAACCTGAAGGAAAATGTTATCATCTCAGATGCTGGATCAACCAAGGCTGAGATTGTGGCAGCAGCAGAAAAGTATCTGCTGAATAAGCCCGTCCGTTTTGTCGGTGCTCATCCTATGGCCGGAAGTCACAAGACCGGAGCCAAGGCTGCCCATGTCACTCTCTTTGAAAATGCCTATTATATCTTCACGCCCTCTAGCCTGACCAAGCCTGGTACGCTTGAGGAAATGAAAGACTTGCTGAGTGGTCTTCATGCCCGATTTATCCAAGCGGACGCAGCCGAGCACGATCGAGTGACCAGCCAAATCAGTCATTTTCCGCATATCCTAGCCTCCAGCCTGATGGAGCAAGCGGCAGCTTATAGCCAAGAGCACGAGCTGACCCAGTCTTTTGCAGCTGGTGGTTTTCGAGATATGACGCGGATTGCGGAGAGTGAGCCGGGCATGTGGACCTCTATTCTCTTGACAAATTCTAAAGCTATCTTGGATCGGCTGGAAGATTTTAAAGATCAGTTAGACAAGGTTGCCGCAGCGATTGAGGATAAGGACGAGACAGCTATCTGGGAATTTTTCGACCGAGGACGGCAGAGTCGCAAGCAGATGGAAATTCATAAACGAGCTGGTGTGGATAGCTTTTATGACCTCTTTATTGAAGTGCCTGACGAAGAAGATGCGATTTTGGGTATTTTGGAGCTTCTGCGCGGAATTTCAGTCGTCAACATCAGGATTAACGAGGAAAACCGCGAAGATATCAATGGTATTCTGCAAATCACCTTTAAAAATCGCCAAGATTTGGAAAAATCTGCTAAAATAGTAAGAGAAAATACGGATTACCTAGTGTCCGTAGATTAATATAGATTGGAGAACTCTATGTCAAATATTTATGATTTAGCCAATGAACTGAGCAGAAATCTGCGTGATTTACCTGAGTACAAGGCAGTCGCAGAAAGCAAGAAAGCAGTGGATGCTGATAGCGAAGCCAAGGCTATTTTTACAGATTATCTGGCTTTCCAGCAGGAGTTGCAACAGCTGGCTCAGACTGGTCAGGTACCGACTCAGGAGGTGCAGGACAAGATGACTTCCTTTGGCGAGAAGATTCAGGGAAATGCTGTTCTTTCTGAATTCTTCAATAAGCAGCAGCAACTGTCTATCTATCTGGCGGATATCGAGCGTATCATCTTTGATCCGGTGCATGATTTGTTAAAGTAAGCTAATAAAAAAAGAAGAATCTGGGCTGGATACTCGGATTCTTTTTGCTTCAGCTAGGATTCCAGAAATTTTAAGAATTTCTGGTCTTTTTATGATAAAATAAGAAGCAACAAAGGAAAGTACGAGGTCACCTATGAAATTATCAACCAATGTAAAAGGCCTGAAAGGTAATATCCGAGTACCGGGAGATAAGTCTATCAGTCACCGTTCCATTATTTTTGGCAGTTTAGCCAAGGGCGTTACTACCGTCCGCGACATTCTGCGAGGAGAAGATGTGCTGTCTACCATGCAGGTTTTTCGTGACTTAGGTGTGCAGATTGAGGACGATGGAAATCTAGTCAAGATACATGGTGTAGGATTTGAAGGTCTGCAAGCACCGAAAAATAAGCTGGATATGGGTAATTCTGGAACGTCTATCCGTTTGATTTCTGGTGTTTTGGCTGGTCAGGATTTCGAAGCGGAGATGTTCGGTGACGACAGCCTATCCAAGCGACCTATGGATAGGGTGACCATTCCTCTGCGGCAGATGGGAGTAGAGATTGCTGGTCGGACCGAGCGTGATTTACCACCTCTCAGGATGAAGGGGAGCAGGAATCTGCAACCTATTCATTATCAGCTGCCAGTAGCTTCTGCTCAGGTTAAGTCGGCCTTGATTTTTGCTGCTTTGCAGGCTCAGGGAGAGTCGGTTATTATTGAAAAGGAAATCACCCGTAATCATACAGAAGATATGATTGTCCAGTTTGGCGGGCAGATTGAGGTCAAGGGCAAGAAAATTCGCATTCAGGGCGGTCAGGAATTTACGGCTCAGGAAGTGACGGTTCCGGGTGACATTTCCAGCGCGGCCTTCTGGCTGGTAGCTGGATTGATTGTGCCGGACTCTAAGATTGTTTTAGAAAATGTCGGCATCAACGAAACTCGTACAGGTATTCTAGAAGTGATAGAGGCTATGGGCGGACGGATGAAGCTGTCGGACGTCAATCCAGTAGCCAAGTCTGCAACTATCACCGTTGAGACTTCTGAGCTTAAGGGAACGGAGATTGGCGGCGAGATTATCCCACGCTTGATTGATGAGTTGCCGATTATTGCGCTTCTTGCGACTCAGGCTCAGGGACGGACTGTTATTCGTGATGCAGAGGAGCTCAAAGTCAAGGAAACCGACCGGATTCAGGTAGTGGCAGACGCTCTCAATAGCATGGGCGCAGCTATTACCCCGACAGAAGACGGCATGATTATCGAAGGGAAAACACCTCTTCATGGTGCCCAAGTCAACACCTTTGGTGACCATCGCATCGGAATGATGACGGCAATTGCTGCTTTGTTAGCTCAAAGCGGTCAGGTAGAACTTGAGCGGTCTGAAGCTATTAAGACCAGCTATCCAAGTTTCTTTAGCGACTTGGAGGGCTTGATGCATGGCTAAGATATTGCTGGGCTTTATGGGAGCCGGAAAATCCACAGTGGCTAGAGGCTTAGCCCAAGACTTTGTCGATATGGATGAACTGCTCTGCCAGCGGCTGGGCATGTCTATCAAGGACTTTTTGACCAGCATGGTGAAGCGGCCTTTCGGGCTGCTGAAGCCCAACTCTTAGCTGAGTTGATCGATACGGACTTGGTGGTCTCAACTGGTGGCGGTGTAGTCGTCAGCCCTGAAAATCGCAGACTGCTGGCTCAGAATGCTGATAATATCTACCTGAAAGCAGATTTTGAAACGCTCTATCAGCGAATTCGGCAGGATGCTGAGCAAGATCGACCTTTGTTCTTAAATCAGAGCAAGTCAGACTTGCAGCAGATTTTTGATCAGCGTCAGACCTGGTATGAGGAAGTGGCGACCCAGATTGTCGATACGAGGCTCAAAAAGCCCGCAGGAAATTATTGAGGAAATTCAATGAAAATAGCATTTTTAGGTCCCAGAGGCTCCTTTTCTCACCATGTGGCCCAAGCTGCCTTTCCCAACGAGGACTTGGTGCCCTATCAGAATATCACCGAGGTCATGAAGGCTTATGAGGCTAGGGAAGTGGATTATTCGGTTGTTCCGGTGGAAAATTCCATTGAGGGCAGTGTCCATGAAACCTTGGACTATCTCTTTCATCAGGCAGACATTCGGGCGGTGGCTGAAATCGTTCAGCCCATCAAGCAGCAGCTTTTGGTGACGGATTTGGAGAAGCCAATCGAGAAGATATTTTCTCACCCGCAGGCTATTGCCCAAGGAAAGAAATACATCCGCCAGCATTATCCGCAGGCTTCCATTGAGGTCACGGCTAGTACAGCCTATGCAGCTCGTTTTGTGGCAGAGCATCCTGAAAAGAATTTTGCGGCTATAGCCCCGCGCACGGCTGCAGCAGAGTACGGGCTCAAAGTAGCGGCCAGCGACATTCAAGAAATGGAAGAAAATTATACCCGCTTCTGGATTTTGGGCCATGAGGTTCCTGAGCTTCGACTGACCAAGACGGGAGACAAGCAGACACTGGCTTTAACCTTGCCGGACAATTTGCCAGGTGCTCTCTATAAGGCTTTGTCGACCTTTGCTTGGCGTGGGATTGACTTGACCAAGATTGAGAGCCGACCCCTAAAAACGGCTCTGGGAGAGTATTTCTTCATTATTGACATTGACAACGAGCAGAAAAAATTGGCGGATTTTGCCTATCAAGAGTTGACAAGTCTTGGAATTACTTATAAAATTTTTGGTAGCTACAGTGTGTTTCTGATTCAGGACAAGTAGCAGTAGATTGGAGAAGAGATGAAGAAACCAGAAAATCTTAGCCATCATGAACAGCTCCGCTTAGATTATCTCTATAAAAATTATTACTATCTAAACGATAAAGAAAAGAAAGAATTTGACTATCTGCGTCAGAAGTCCAAGGGGATTGGCAGTTCAGCCAGTGCGACTAACCATGAAGAGCAGTCGCATACAGTTAGTGACGCCTATGAGCAAGAGCCAGTGGAAATGGATTCTTCTGGCCTCTTGCCCAAGTACCCTGAGCGTGCTTCTCGCAGTAGAAGACAAAAGAAGGCACCCGAAGCTCTGGCAGGAGCTGGTTTGGGACAAGACAAGCCCAAGAAGCCTCGCAAAAAAATCCGCTTGAAACGAATTTTGCTTTGGACAGGGATTTTCCTGCTGATGGTCTTGGGGGGCATGATTTTCATGTTTATCAAAGGCTTGACGACTGCTCATAATGGCAATTCTAAACCAGCAGAAACAGAATTCTTTGACGGCAAGGATACTAAGGACGGAGTGAATATCCTCATTCTTGGGACGGACGGCCGAGTTGGTGATGACTCGACTGAGACGAGGACGGACTCCATTATGGTCTTGAATGTTGGTAATAAGGATCATAAGGTAAAATTGGTCAGCTTTATGCGTGATACCCTTATTCACATTGATGGTGTCAGTAACGAATACACCGATCCGTCGCAGGCAGATTACTATGACCAAAAGCTCAATTCTGCCTATACGATTGGGGAGCAAAACCACAACCGTGGTGCAGACTATGTCCGCCAGATGCTCAAAGATAACTTTGATTTGGACATCAAATATTATGCACTGGTGGATTTCCAGACTTTTGCGACAGCTATTGACACCCTTTTCCCAAATGGCGTCAGCATGAATGCTCAGTTCTCAACGATTGATGGGGAGAAGGTGACAGAAGTTGAAGTGCCGGATGACCTGAATATGAAGGACGGTGTGGTACCCAACCAAACAATCAAGGTCGGTCAGCAGCAGATGGACGGTCGGACCTTGCTCAACTATGCTCGCTTCCGTAAGGATGACGAGGCGACTTTGGCCGGACCCGCCGCCAGCAGGAAGTATTGACAGCTGTTTTCCAGCAGGTCAAGGATCCGACTAAGCTCTTTACCGGATCAGAGGCTCTGGGTAAGGTCTTTGCCTTGACTTCGACCAATGTGCCTTACAGCTTCCTTTTGACTAATGGTCTCTCTATGGCTGGAGATTCCCGCAATGGGGTTGAGCGCCTGACGATTCCGGAAAATGGCGACTGGGAGGATACCTATGACATGTACGGTGGCCAAGGGCTCTTGATTGACTTTGAAGCCTATAAAGAAAGACTGCAGCAAATGGGTCTCAGATAAGATATATGATATAATGAAAGGTAGGACGATGTCCTGCCTTTTCTTTTGGGAAATAGCAGAGCGATAAAGCAGAAAGAGAAAAATATGTTAAAAAAGAATGATATGATTGAAGTTGAAATCGTGGATCTGAGCCATGAGGGAGCAGGGGTGGCCAAGGCAGAAGGCCTGGTTTTCTTTGTGGAAAATGCCCTACCTGGTGAACTCATCCGCATGCGAGTGCTCAAGGTCAACAAAAAGATTGGCTATGGTAAGGTGGAGGAATTTCTTCGTACTTCAGACCAGCGCAATGAAAATCTTGATTTGGCCTATCTTTGTACGGGGATTGCTGACTTGGGACATCTGAACTATCCAGCCCAGCTGGACTTCAAACGCAAGCAGGTCAAGGACAGTCTTTATAAGATTGCTGGTTTGTCCGATGTAGAGGTGCCGCCGACACTTGGTATGGAGCAGCCGCTGGGTTACCGCAATAAGGCACAAGTGCCTGTCCGCCGTGTCAATGGCCAGCTGGAAACAGGATTTTTCCGTAAAAATTCCCACGACCTCCTGCCGATTGAAGATTTCTATATTCAGGACCCAGTCATTGACCAAGTTATCCTCTTTACACGTGATTTGCTGCGTCGTTTTGACCTCAAACCTTACGATGAGCAAGAAAAGACTGGACTCATTCGCAATCTAGTTGTTCGCCGTGGCCATTATTCAGGGGAAATCATGGTAATTCTGGTCACAACCCGACCTAAAATTTTCCGAGTAGAGCAGCTGATGGAGCGCTTGACAGAGGCTTTCCCAGCTATCAAGTCCATCATGCAGAATATCAACGACCAGCCCGGCAATGCGATTTTTGGAAAAGACTGGCGAACGCTTTATGGTCAAGACTACATTACCGACCAGATGCTGGGAAATGACTTCCAGATTGCTGCGCCCGCCTTTTACCAAGTCAATACCGAAATGGCGGAAAAGCTTTATCAGACAGCCATTGACTTTTCCGAACTGACTGCAGATGATATGGTTATCGATGCCTACTCCGGTATCGGGACGATTGGACTCTCTGTTGCTAAACATGTCAAGCAGGTCTATGGTGTGGAAGTGATCCCAGAAGCGGTCGAAAATAGCCAAAAGAATGCAGAAATAAACGGCATTGCCAATGCCAGCTATGTCTGCGCTCCTGCTGAAGAAGCCATCCAAAACTGGCTTAAAGAGGGCATCCAAGCGGATGTCATCCTAGTCGATCCACCACGAAAAGGCCTAACAGAGAGCTTCATCAAAGCCAGCGTCAGCATGGAGCCCAAGAAAATCACTTATATCTCCTGCAATGTCGCCACTATGGCGCGTGATATCAAACTCTATCAAGAATTAGGATATGAGTTGAAGAAAGTGCAACCGGTAGATTTGTTTCCGCAGACGCACCATGTTGAGGCGGTATCACTGCTTGTACGAGCTGAGGCATCAGCGAAGTAGAAGTAGATGCTCCGCCCATGGGATAGGACTCGTAGAATGAGGAGGGAAACCGACGAAATAATACGGTAAGTCCGAACCGCTGAGTGTGTAGCTTTGTTGGTGAAAAACTAGGAATATTTAAGTGAAAGTCATTCAAAAATCCTTATTTTTAAATTTTTGGCAGTGTAAGTATCAGTAATCGAAATAGGTTAATGCAGGCATGAATGAAATTATTGTACGGAATATAAAGAAAAATTTTCGTGGTAAAGTTGTATTGGACATTCCTAGCTTTGAATCGCATTCAGGAGAGATTGTTTCTATTGTGGGCACCAATGGTGCAGGTAAATCAACTTTCATAAAAATTATCTCTGGCTTAATGTTACAAGATGCAGGTGATGTATTTGTTTGGCAGTAAGAATACTTCGAAAGATATTCATAACAATGTCAAGCTTGTACTAGAAAGCGGTAGAGGCTACTATGAATATCTGACGGCAAATCAAAATATTGATTACTTTTTACATTTGAATAAAAGTTCGCGTGGTCAGGTTAAGGATGAATTAGAGGATTTATTTAATAAACTAGATTTCCATCCCTATGTTGATGTATTGGTGTCCGAATTGTCACAAGGAACGAGACAAAAATTGTCTTTGATTATTGCGTTACTTTGTAAGCCAAAAGTATTGTGTTTAGATGAGCCAACCAATGGTCTGGATGTCATTGCAAAAAAGCAGTTTGCGAAATTATTACTAACTCTCAGTCAAGAAAAAGGAACCATTGTTCTCATGACTACTCATGATATCTATTTTGCAAAAGAAATATCAACAAGAATTTGTATCATGAGTAGAGGGAAAATAATACAGCAAGGTAGTTTTTCAGAAATCTTTGGGAAAAATACTAGGTGGATTAAATATAGAATTGGTATTTCAGATTCTGAGAAAGATGCTTTTGAGAGAATGTTTCCTGATTTATCTTATCAAGTAGAAAATGAAAGATTGATTGTTGAAGTGAAAGATAGTCAGGTGAAAAATAATATCTTTAATAATTTTGAGATTTTATTTTTTGAAGAAGTTGAGGAAAGCATCGAAGAAATATTGTATGAGGTTATCAATGATGATTAAAGAAATAAGAAGGGAGTTAAAGAGGCAGCTGCAAGAGATGATGCAGTTTAAATTTAATTTATTTTTTTCAAATTTTGGAATTTTGATAATGGTTTCAGCTTATCTTCAATACTTTAAAGATACACAAAGTAAATTTTTATTGTTATGTTTGTTATTTACTTGGTATTTTACGAGTCATAGTATTACGCATCCAACTTTTTTTATTGAGGATGACCTTTATGACAGAACTTTGATAAGTGTAATCCAGAGTAGTAAGAGTGTTTTTCATGTTTTAATGTTTAAAATTATTGTTCAGATATTGGTGGATCTAGTTAAAGCCATACCTATATTTATTATTTTATCCACGTTAAATGATATTGATTTTCCGGATAGTATCTTAAAGTTAGTTGCGAGTCTCGCTGCATGTATGCTAACTATTATTAGCATATATGGTTTAGGCTTTTGCCTATCAAGCCTCTGCTTCATTTTTAATCGTACTTCTAGCATTACATCGTTAATTTCTTATTTCATGCTGTATTTTACTGGCATACTAACACCGCTAGGTGGTTTATTTGGCTTTATAGGAAAGCTATTCCCTTACTATGCCTTGAGAAATTTTATTATTTCTCCGTCCTATCAGAGTATCTTTTTTATTATAGTTTATTGTGCAGTATATTGGTCAGCTGGAACTTTCCTATTTTTCACTTTATTGAACATTGCTAAAAAAAGAGGGAGTCTTTTCCATGTTTAGTGAATTAAGAAGATATTTTAATTATAGAGTTCGATACACGTTTGATAGTATTTGCGAAGTGATTTATTCCATGATTTTTATTACAGGAATCATTATTATTTTCAATAGTGATAAACCGATAAATCTACTCTATTTTTTTATTTATTATTCCATAACTAATGTGATATTGCTTGCTAATGAGGAGTTGGAATTTGAAATTCGCACTAATCAATATACAAATATCAAAACAACTAGACGTACACCAATGATGATTTATATTGCTAGATCAACAACTTATTTTATTTGGTCAACGCTCATTTTTTTGATTTCAATTATTCTATCTCATATGTTTTTTAATGGAAAATTTTTTATGCCCTCATTCCATTTAGTGGATTTGATTTTGATGTCAGTACTTAATTATGCTGTATTTTTTGTCTTATATACCATGGCAATTAAGTTAACAGAGCACTTTAAACGAGTATCCGTCTTATTGAATTTATTTAATACCATAATGCTATTTTATTCTGGACTAGTATTTCCAGCTCCCTTTGTTAGCTATGCAGATATGTTGAATATATTTTTGAATAAAAAATAAAAGTAAATTGATATGTTTAGAACTAGTCATTTAAATATTTCTCTGAAAGATTATAAAGTGGCCCTGCGTTTAATGGTTTCATTCAAATATTCAAGCTCCTATTATATCCCCGTCTAGAAAAAACGACTATCTAAGTTGGTAAATAACTTCAGGAGGTTTATACGCTATGCTTAGAGCTTATGTAACTAAAAAGTATTTATTCTTCTATTTCGTGGCGATTATGATTACTTGGCTGGAGGCTGTTATTACTCCAGCTTTGATTCAGTATATTGTCTCTAGTTTTACCAATCACCAGTTGCAGTTGCTGTGGCAGGTTTTGATTTGGGGGATTGTGGGGAATTTTATTCTCTTGCTGGGTTTGGCGGGGAAACGCTATTACTATGCACGAGTGCTGACGGACTTCAAGTCGGGTATTAAGCAGGCTATCTTTCAGACTTTCTTATATAGCCGTCGGATAGCGGATGAAGAGGTTTTGTCCGACCTGGAAAATGATGTAAAACAGCTAGAAGATAACTATATTGAGCCGACTGTCATTATCATTTCTTCTTTGGGATTTACAACTGTCTCCATCTGTTATGCACTCTGGACTAATTTTTTTCTAGGCTTGCTCTTTATCGTTTTTTATTCGATACCTGTTCTTTGTAGTGGAATTGGATCTAAACGCTTGGATGCGATTTCTGAGCAGAAGTCCATGGCTAACCAAGGCTACATCTCTCAAGTGACCAATATGATTGCGGGTGCTCGTTCCATACGGCATTATCTGGGACAAAGCATGTTTTACAAACTGTTTTCCAAAGATTTACACAAGGCTTTAGAGCAAGAAATCGCCTATGAAAAGCAACGGACGCTAAACAGTCTCTTTATCAATGGGATTGATGCCTTTTGCTCGGTTGCGCCGATTGTCATTGGTGGTTTCATGACCTATTATAACTACCTATCTGCAGCCAGCTTTGTTGGGATTTACCTAGTATCGCATAATATCGGCTATCAATTTCAGGAGCTATCTTATTTTATCAATACCAGGAAGTCAGCCAAGTCTCTTTGTGATAAATATCAAAAATTGCTGGAAGATGAGTTGACGAGGCCTTCTGTTCTTGAAAGTTCCGTCTTTCCTATCCAGCTAGAGCAAGTCAGTGTAGAGCGCGATGGCCAAGAAATCCTAGCCCCTTGTGACCTTACCATTGAGGAAGGGGAAAAGATTGCAATTATCGGAGAAAGCGGATCTGGGAAAACAACCTTACTGAACCTCATCTATGGAGAGATCAAGCCTAGTCAAGGTCGGATTCGCTACCATGGACAAAAGCTAAGCTCGGATGAACTTTATCAGGCAGGAGCCTACATTCTCCAGTCCAGTCATGTCTTTGATGGATTGACTCTAGAGGAAAATATCGCTCTGGGGCAAGAACTGGATTCTGTAAGGATGGAAGAAATCCTGCAGCAAACTGGATTGAAAGCTCTCCAAGGCAAATATCCAACAATCAAACCCTGTCAGGCGGTGAGAAGCAGCGGCTAGAAATTGCTCGAGCTCTCTATCACAATCGCCACTTTATCCTGGCTGACGAGGTTAAGGCCAATCTGGATCTAAAAAACCAAGAGAGAATCAACCAGCTTCTCTTCTCCCTCCCACAAGCGGTCGTAGAAGTGATTCATCACTATAGCGAAGAGGACTTGAAGCGCTATGATAAGGTTATAAAACTGATGAGATAGGTGGGACATAGATTTCAGAAAGGAGTGGCAGAGGCCACTCTTTTTTGTGGGTTGGAAAATAAGATAATTAGCTTTTTTTCCATTTATAATATACAATAAAGTTAACTAAGGAGTATAGAAGAGCGATGTAATGGATAATAAAAAACAACTCTGTCTGAAAATATCGGTACAAAAATGTCAAACGAAGATTATGTTGAAGAACTTGATGAACGACTGAATAATTTTAAAAGCTTAAAAAATAAAGCGATTTTTCTTGAATTAGAGTTTGAACTATATAGTAATCTTGTAAAGTTAATCGAGGAGTTATTGATGGATTTTATTGGTAAGATAGCCATAAATAAAGGATGGTCAGATGATAAAAAATATTGTGTTACAGACCAGAACAATCAAAAATATTTATTGCGTGTTTCTGATAAAGAGAAGTTAGATTCTAAGAAAATTGAATTTGATATAATGGAGAAGATTGCATTTCTTGGAGTTCGTATGTGTAAACCGATTAAATTTGAATTCTGCGGTGACGAAGTACATTCTATACACGAATGGATAGATGGAAGAGATGCAATAGATACCATTTTAACTTATTCAGAAAACCAACAATACACTTACGGGATAGAAGCAGGAAGAATGCTTAGAAAGATTCATACAATTCCTGCTACAGAAGTTTGTGAAGACTGGAAAATCTTTTTTAATCGAAAAATTGATGATAAAATCTCCAAATACAAAGAATGTCCCGTCCAATATGAAAGTGGTCAACTCTTTATTGATTTTTTGGATAAAAACCGTGAACTGCTAAAGAATAGACCCCAAGTTTTGCAACATGGTGATTATCATATTGGAAATTTCATGATTGGAGAAGATCGTGAGATTTATGTCATTGACTTTGATCGTTTTGACTTTGGAGATCCTTGGGAGGAGTTCAATCGTATTGTGTGGTCAGCTCAAGTATCTCCCTCTTTTGCATCAGGTATGATAGATGGATATTTTGATGACAAGGTTCCAGATTTATTTTGGAAACTTCTTGCTGTTTACATTCTAAGTAACTTAATTGGTGCTCTTCCATGGGCTATTTCTTATGGAGAAGAAGAAGTATCAGTAATGCAAAATCAAGCTAAGGAAATTTTAGAATGGTATGATTATATGAACCAATTAGTCCCAAGTTGGTATAAGAACAAGAATAATACTGAATAATTTAAACATTGGAATATCAATTTGGAAAAAATTATGCCACGATTACTTGTTCAGATTATAACGAGTCTAATTTATTTACAAGGAGTGTTGAAAGTGATTGATAAAAGCAATAAAAAATTTGGGGGTAAATTTGCTAAGCTGTATGCCCCTTTTATGACTTGTAATGACGATTAAGAAAAATCTTATATTTTTTTGTAGAGACATTAGTCATATAAATTAACCACTTTTGCTAAATGTTCTTTCATTTTCTCAATCAGATTTGTAGGTTCTATTATTTTAACATTGTCTCCATATACAGTTAATAATGATGATAAATAATCTATTTCATTTAGACTAAATAAGTCTTCGTATACACCCCAAAAGTTGTTATCCTGCTCCCATTTGATTTTTTTGAAAAAAATCTAAAAATTGGTGTATTTAAGATTCTAATTGCTTTTTTTATTAATTTTCATTTTTGACCAATAGTTTATTTGCTTCATCACTTTGGGTTTGATTAGCTAGTGCCTCTTCAATAGTTATCTGATCTTTTACGCTGTGAATATTATCATTGTTAACTAAAAGATTTAATTCTATCTACTCGATATGTTCTCATTTCCATTACTTGATTATCTATTGCACAAAAAAATACCAATAACCATTATCGGAATAGACCCCTATTGGAGACAGTATTTTTTTTGTTTGTATTTTTTTTAAAGAATCATATATTATTTCGATACATTTATTATTTATACAAGCATTGAATATCTCTTTTTAATAAGGAATTTTTTTCATTTCTCACAGGAACTTTTAAAAAGAAACACTTTTCAGCTTGTTTTAATTTTTTTAGTAGAGAATCCGAAGAGTTTGAAAGTAATTTTGCAATGACACTTTCTATTTCAAACTGGTAAGGAAAATCTTTGTATTGTGTCATGCTTTTGTAGGTAAGAATTATTGAAATCATTTCATCTTCTGAAAAAGAAATAGGGGGCAACACTTCTTGATGTAATAAAGTGTAACCACCATTTCTACCAACCTCGGAATAAAAAGGCACGCCCAGAAGACTTAATTCATCTATATCTCTTTGAATAGTTCTAGTGGAGACATTAAATCTTTTTGCAAGTTCAGTAGTTGTAAATTTTTTATGATTATTTATATATAACCAAATATCTATTAATCTTGTTGATTTTACCATTATACTCCTTAATACTGACATAAAATGACGTAATTTAATTGTATAATATTTTTAGAAAGAGGTAAAGAAAATGAAAACTGCACTTATATTACTGCTTAATGACTATGCTGACTGGGAAGTTGCTTACATTTCTTCTACAATCAATATGAGCGAAGAATGGACTGTCAAAACAATTTCTACTCAGAAAGAAGTTAAATCTATAGGAGGTCTGACTACAAAGATTGACTATCTATTAGAAGAAATTCCTTCTCAATATGATTTATTAATTCTAATTGGTGGGAACTCTTGGACAAATGATGATTCTGATATTATTAATCTAGTTAATAATACTTTAAACAACAATATAATTCTCGGCGCAATTTGTGGCTCAGTTGATTTTATGGCTAGAAATGGTTTATTAAATAATTTTAAACATACAGGAAATGATTTGAGTTTATGGAATACTTTTGACCAATATTCAAATAAAGATGAATTTCAATTTAAGCAAGCAGTAAGAGATAAGAATCTTGTTACTGCAAATGGTACAGCACCAATTGAATTTGAGCAATTAATTCTTGAAAGCATTGATTATGCTGAAAAAAATGAAATAGAAAAAACAATCTATCTCCATAGGCATGGTTTTTACGATTATTCAAAAAAATATGGAAATCCTTTTGCTTAATTAAACTATTGATTACACCATCAATATTATACTTTTGAACACATTAATAAGTTGATACTAGCTGATTTTTTTGTACTACACTACACTAAAGATCAATTTAAAGAAACTTTCTGTAGAAATATGAGGTGGAATAAAAGTAGAGCATGTGACCTTACATAGAAGTAAATGAAATCTCAAGATAGAAAACTATTAAAAAGCCTTATCTCCAAGGCTTTTTAATATTCCCCACTATACCTTTTATTTCCAAACTTAAACAATAGCTTGCAATCATTTTTTTTAAATAGTATACTAGGGCTAGACTATGGAATCGTTTGCATAGAATTACGATGAGTTTAAACAGAGAAATCTAGGAGATGAAAACTATGGAATTAACAGCCATTTATCATAGACCGGAGTCGGAGTATGCCTATCTTTATAAAGAAGGTCAAGTGCATATCAGAATTAGGACTAAGAAAGAAGATATAGAGAAAATCGTTTTGCACTATGGCGATCCCTTTATTTTTCTTGAGGATTCTTATGAAGATGTAAAAGAGATGGTCAAGGTGACCTCTGATGCCTTATTTGATTATTGGCAAGTAGCTGTTTCTGTGCACTTTGCTAGGCTCCAGTATCTGTTTGAGCTTAAGGATAAAGAAGGTCAAAGCATCTTGTATGGAGATAAAGGTTTCGCTGACAATAGTCCAGAAAACCTTGCTTTAGAAGGCAATGGCTTTAAACTCCCTTATATTCACGAAATCGATGGCTGCAAGGTTCCTGACTGGGTTTCAAAAACAGTCTGGTATCAGATTTTCCCAGAACGATTTGCCAATGGAAATGCCGTTCTTTCACCAGAAGGAGATCTAGATTGGGATTCGTCAATCAGACCTAAAAGTAGTGATTTCTTTGGTGGAGATTTACAGGGGATTATTGACCATCTGGATTATTTACAAGATTTAGGGATTACAGGACTTTACCTCTGTCCCATCTTTGAATCTCCAAGCAATCACAAGTACAATACGACAGATTACTTTGAAATTGATCGACACTTTGGGGACAAGGAGACTTTCCGTCAACTGGTGGAGCAAGCTCATCTGCGTGGCATGAAGGTCATGTTGGATGCGGTTTTCAATCATATGGGCGATAAATCCGCTCAGTGGCAGGATGTTCTCAAGCATGGTGAAAAGTCACCTTACAAAGATTGGTTCCACGTTCAAGATTTCCCAGTGATGAATGATAAGTTCGTGAATCCCAAAGAACTGCCTTATCATACCTTTGCCTTTGCCAGCTATATGCCTAAGTTAAATACGGCAAATCCTGAGGTGAAAGACTATCTCTTAAGCGTTGCGACCTATTGGATTGAACATTTTGATATTGATGCTTGGAGATTGGATGTGGCCAATGAGGTTGATCATCAATTCTGGCGAGATTTTCGTAAGGCTGTTTTGGCCCAAAAGTCTGACCTTTATATTCTTGGAGAGGTTTGGCATACCTCTCAGCCTTGGTTAAATGGAGATGAGTTTCATGCTGTCATGAACTATCCTCTATCCGATAGTATCAAGGACTACTTTTTGAGCAGGAGCAAGAAGACTAGTCAATTCATAGCTGAGATTAATTGCCAGTCCATGTACTACAAGCAGCAGATTTCTGAGGTCATGTTCAATCTCTTGGATTCGCATGATACAGAGCGCATCTTGACGACAGCTAAGGGTGATATCCAGCTGGTCAAATCCGCACTCGCCTTTCTCTTTTTACAAAGGGGAACGCCTTGCATCTATTATGGGACCGAGCTAGAATTGGGCGGAGCTATGGACCCGGATTGTAGACGGGTCATGCCTTGGGACCGGGTTTCCAATAACAATGATATGCTCAATTTTATGAAAAACTTGATTCAGCTTCGCAAAGATGTTGCGGGCATTATTCAGTATGGGAAATTTACCCTAGAAGAAATCAAGCCTAATGTGCTGGCTTTAGAATGGCAACATGATCATCAAGCAATCAGAGCCATTTAATCAGTCGAATGAGAATTATCTCTTAGACAGAGATTCAGCTGATTTGGTGAGCCATTGCCAAACTGATGACCAGCAATTTGCCATCTTACCAAAGGGATTTGTAGTTTATTGTGATGAGTCTTGCATTTGAGTTGTGTTTAACTAATATCTTAATCCCATGATGTATTCTAAATAAGATAAGGGAAGTCGGAAGATTATTTTATTTTTGTAATTACTGTAATTATCTGTTATAATATCCCTAAGGAGGAAGCAAGATGGCAGTAAAAACTAGAAAACAAGGGAATTCTATAACAATAACGATTCCAAGTGAATTTAATATTCCGAGTGGCGTGCATTACGATGCTAAATTGTTACCGAGTGGCGAAATTGTCTTTACTCCAGAAAAGGCTGAAAATCTGGTTACTTATATTTCTGACGAATCTTTTGAATTGGATTTAAATAATATTTTTGATGAATACGATGATATTTTTAAAGCTTTGGTGGAAAAATGACAGTCTATTTAACAGAAATTCAAATTGCAAAGATTAATACTTTAGTTATTCAGCGCTATTCTCCGAAAGAACAAATCAAGACGATTAGTCCATCAGCACTAAATATGATTGTGAACTTACCTGAGCAATTTGTTTTTGGGAAACCTCTTTATCCATCAATCTTTGATAAGGCGACAATTTTATTTGTTCAATTGATAAAGAAGCATGTTTTTGTTGGTGCTAATAAACGAACGGCTTTTTATGTTTTAGTAAAATTTTTACGATTAAACGGTTATCATTTTGCTGTTACACTTGAGGAAGCGGTTGAAATGTGTGTAAGAATAGAGGTTGCATCACTGTCTGAGCAAAATTTAAAAAGCTACTCAAAATGGGTTTCTGAACATTCGTTTCGTAATGATAACGATTAAGCTTTAACTATGCAAAGGAGTGCAATCTTATGCCTAGACCGAAAACTAAAGAAGATCTGCTGTTAGCTGCTAAGGAAAACTATGAGAAGCTACACACTCTCATTTCCAAATTGTCTGATCAAGAGCTAAATACGCCCTTTGATTTTTCTCGGGATGAAAAGAAGAAAGAGGCCCATTGGAGACGAGATAAAAATCTAAGAGATGTTTTGATTCACCTCTATGAGTGGCATCAGCTCTTGTTGAATTGGGTGCATTCCAATCAAAAGGGGCAAGAGCAGCCTTTTCTTCCTGCTCCCTATAACTGGAAGACTTATGGAGAGCTGAATCTGGAATTTTGGAAGAAACATCAGAATACTTCTCTTGAAGAGGCAACTGGGATCTTTCGTCAGTCCCATCAAGATGTTTTGGACTTGGCAGACACATTTACAAACGAAGAATTATTTTCAAAAAATTTATATAAATGGGTCGGAGGGACTGTACTAGGTTCCTATTTTGTAAGTGCTACCTCCAGTCATTATGACTGGGCCATGAAAAAATTGAAGGCCCATCAAAAAAATGTAAAGCAAAATAGTCTGTAGAAGACAAGAATTAGAGAGAAATAAGAATGAAAAAATACAGCAAAATAATCATGTCCTGCGTCTGCCTGGCTATGGCTTTGGGGCTGGCAGCATGTGCTAGTTCGCAGAAAAATAAAGAAACAAGTCAAACTACATCAACTTATTCAAATCTAAACAGTAAAAAGAGTGTCGAAGAAGTCAAGAATTTGTTGGCAGCCGACTTGGATAAAGACAGTGTCAATAATTTTGTCAATCTAGTCAATGACTACAATGGACTTGTTGGCTCTACTGGATTAACGGGCGATTTCACTAAATTTACCAAAAACCGAATATGATGTAGAAAAAAATCAATCCTCTATGGCAGGCAAAGAAGGGCGATTTTATCGGAACAAATTGTCGGATTAATACTTATACTTTGCTGAAAAAAATAGCATCGAAATCCCTCAAATCGAAAAAAAGATGACGAACTCTTGTTCATAGATAATGATTCGATTGACAAGGGCAAGCTCTTTGATGCCAAGGATAAGGAAGAATTTAATATCCTGTTTTCAAGAGTCAAAACTGAAGCGACTCAAGATGTCAAAGTCCATGCTAAGAAGATGGAGGAATACTTCAAACAGTTCAAGTTTAATGAAAAGGCTCGAATGCTTTCAGTCATTGTCCACGATAATCTTGATGGCGATTCTCTCTTTGTCGGTCATGTCGGCGTCTTGGTTCCAGATAAAGATGGCTACTTATTTATCGAAAAGCTGACATTTGAAGAGCCTTATCAGGCAATCAAATTTGCGACCAAGGAAGATGTCTACAAATACTTGCAGACCAAATATAAGGACTACACAGGGGAAGGCCTAGCTAAGCCCTTTATCATGGACAATGATAAGTGGGTAGAGGGTAAGTAGTTTGCTTTAGTTAGCATTAAGAAAATAGAAGAGGGAGATTTAGCGTATGGAATTAAAAGATTTTACAGAAAAAGAGCAGGAGCAGATTAATCGAGGGCTCAGCACCGCAGAAATTTCCGATAAGGAAGCTGCCAAAAAGATTCTGGCACTCGTGCCCGAGGAATGGATTAAGAGGATTCCTTTCTTTGTGAGAGGGCATGCGACGACCAAGACCGTTGAGCGAGTTGCTAAGCAATATCCTGAACTATACGCTGTCGCTAAGCAGCAAGGCGAACTTCCTGCCAAGGAAAGAGAAGAATTGCGCGTGATAATGACAAGCATTTTTGAAGAAAAGATGAATAAGCACAAGATTAATTGAGCCCTTACTTTGAAAGAAGTAAGAGCCTTAGGAAGTCACTGGAAGCAGTGGCTTTTTCGTTTTTTATGGACATGACGAAGCTATTCACTAACGCTATCTTTGGATGCAGGCTTCTAATTGGGCTTTGGGACTATTCTCCATGAGAATTATCGGCAAAAATGGTATAATGTTCCTATATTTTCTAGAGGAAAAGGCAGGCTATGAAATTACTTTATACAGATATTCGCCATTCTTTGACCAAGGTGTTGGTGGCTGAGGCTGAGAGATTGGTGGCGGCTGGTAAGCGAGTCTTTTATATTGCGCCTAATTCGCTTTCTTTTGAGAAGGAGCGGGCGGTTTTGGAGTGTTTAGAAAATCAGGCTTCCTTTGCCATTACGGTGACGCGCTTTGCCCAGATGGCGCGGTATTTTGTCCTTAATGATGTCCGGCAAGGGCAGAGTTTGGACGATATTGGTCTGGGAATGCTGATTTATCGGACCTTGACAGAGTTAGATGATGGAGAGCTTAAGGTCTATGGCAGGATTAAGAAGGATTCTCAGTTTATCCAGCAGCTGATGGATCTTTACCATGAACTGCAGACTGCCCAGATGTCCTTTGCGGATCTAGAATTTCTCGAGGAGCCTGAGAAGCGGGAGGATCTGGTCAAGATTTTTACAGCGGTGACTGCTGCTCTGAATAAGGGCGATTTTGATGCGTCTTCTCAGATTGCTGCTTTTGCCCAGCATATTCTGGCTGGCGACACAGATGAGGAACTGGAGAATTTGGCTCTGGTCATTGATGGCTTTACTCGTTTTTCTGCCGAAGAGGAATATCTGGTCAGTCTCCTGCATCGAAAAGGTGTGGAGATTGTCATCGGGACCTATGCCAGCCAAAAAGCCTATCGAGCAGCCTTTCGTGAGGGCAATCTCTATCAGGCCAGCGTGGATTTTCTGAGAAAGCTGGCCGAGAGCTATCAGGTCAAGCCTGACTATATCCCTCATGCAGAAGCAGAAGATGCCTTTGGGCGGATTTCCAAGATCTTGGAGAGTCGCTATGGCTTTCAGAGCCAGCTGTTGCAGTTAGTGAGACAGACCGCTCGCGCCTTCAGATTTGGGCTACTATGAACCAGAAAGAAGAGCTGGAGTATGTAGCTAAGTCCATCCGGCAGCGGGTTCATGATGGTGTGCGCTATAAGGATATTCGTCTGCTCTTGGGAGATGTGGAAGCCTACCAGCTTCAGCTCAAGACCATTTTTGACCACTATCAGATTCCCTACTATCTGGGGCGGAGCGAGTCGATGGCACAGCATCCGCTGGTCCAGTTTGTGGAGTCCTTGGAGCGGGTCAAGCGTTATAATTTCCAACTGGAAGACCTGCTCAATCTCTTAAAGACAGGCCTCTACGGAGATTTGACTCAGGAAGAGCTGGATTATTTTGAGCAATATCTGCGCTTTGCGGACATTAAGGGAGCAGGCAAGCTAGCTAAGGATTTCACGGCCAATAGCCAAGGGAAATTTGACCTAGACCGTCTCAATCATATTCGCCGCCGGGTTATGACTCCGCTGCAAGACTTTTTCAAATCCCGCAGCAAGACGGCGTCGGGGCTCTTAGCTAAATTTACAGAATTTGTCCAAGCAGCTCGTTTGTCGGATAATTTGACAGCTCTGTTAAAGGGAGCAAGTCAGCAGGAGCAGGAGCGTCATGAGGAAGTCTGGAAGGCTTTCAGCCATGTCTTAGAGCAGTTTGCTCAAGTCTTTGCAGATAGCAAGGTCAAACTGGACGATTTTCTGGCCGTGATCCTGTCGGGCATGCTTTTGTCCAATTATCGGACGGTGCCGGCAACAGTAGATGTGGTCAAGGTCCAGTCTTATGACCTGATAGAGCCTTTAGCAGCTCCTTACGTCTATGCGATTGGACTGACCCAGGAGCGTTTCCCGAAAATCGCGCAAAACAAGAGTTTGCTCAGTGATGAAGACCGGGCTCGGCTTAATGATGTGACAGATTCTCAGGCGGAACTGCAGATTGCCAGCTCAGAAAATCTCAAGAAGAATCGCTATACAGCTCTGTCGCTGATGAATTCTGCTACCAGAGATCTGGTCTTGTCTGCACCGGCCTTGGTAAATGAAGTAGAGGACAGCATGTCGACCTATCTGCTGGAATTGACTGCAGCTCCGCTTTCCTTGCCTATCATTGTCAAAGCCTCAGGCTTCCAGTGATGATATTGGCAGCTACCGAGCTCTGCTTTCTCAAATCATCGAGCTCCACCAAGAGGAGATTGACCGAGAGTGGACAGCAGAGGAGCAGACTTTTTGGGCAGTGGCTGTGCGGGTTATTCGCAAGAAGTTAGCAGCAGAAGGCATCAGCATTCCGCAAATCAGCAAGGAACTGAAAGCGGAGTCTCTGCAACCGGAAACACTGCAAGCCCTTTATCCAAAAAATCAGCCTCTCCGACTTTCAGCCTCTGCTTTAAACGAATATTTCCGGCATCAGTATGCTTATTTTCTCAAGTATGTTCTGCGCCTGCAGGAAGAGTGGACCATTCATCCAGATGCTCGCAGTCATGGAATTTTCCTCCATCGGATCTTTGAAAAGGTCCTGCAGGATGATTCGTCAGCTGATTTTGAACGGCGTTTAGCGCAGGCTATGGAAGAGACCAGCCGAGAGGCCGAGTTTGAGAGTATCTACAGTGAGTCAGGACAGACCCGTTTTGCGCGCCAGCTCTTGCTAGATACAGCGCGGGCGACCGGCCGGGTGCTGGCTCATCCAAGCGGGATCGAGACCATTGGTGAGGAGACAGGCTTTGGTTCTGCTTCTAAGCCTTTCCTAATCTTGGAAAATGGCAGAGCAGTGACCGTGAGAGGTAAGGTGGACCGAATTGACCGTTTGACCAAGACCGAGAGTTTGGGAGTGGTGGACTATAAGTCTGGCGATATTAAGTTCAGCTTTGAAAAGTTCTTTAATGGACTGAATTCTCAGCTGCCGACCTATCTGGCAGCGATTGAGGAGTTAGCAGACTATCAAGAGGATAAGGGAACTTTTGGCGCCATGTATTTGCAGATGACCGATCCGATTGTGGCGCTTAAAGATACCAAGACCTTGTCGGATGCAGTCAATCAGTCTATGAAGCCACTCCAGTACAAGGGGCTTTTTGTGGCTGATGCTGTCAAGGAGCTTGGTCCGCTCTATGAAAAAAATAAGACCAACTTGCTGAGCCAGGAAGACTTGGACTTGCTGCTGGCCTACAATGCTTATCTCTACAAAAAAGCTGCAGAAGGCATTCTATCAGGCCACTTTGCAGTCAATCCTTATACAGAGAATGGGCGCAGCATTGCTCCTTATGTAGAGCAGTTTAAGGCTATTACTGGCTTTGAAGCTAATCTCCACCTAGGACAGGCACGCCAGTTAGAAAAGCTGGATGCAAGTAAGTTTGATAGGCGGCCGACTGGTGAGAAGTTACACCAGGCCTGGTTAGAAAAGATGAGGGAGGAGATGGAAAAATGAAGAGAATTCCTTTTTTAACTGCAGAAGAAATTGCTCTTAAGCAAGCCCAAGAAGCTGCTTCGGACAAGCCACAGAAAAAGACGGTAGAGCAGATTGAGGCCATCTACTCCTCTGGCCAGAATATTCTGGTCTCCGCTTCGGCCGGATCGGGTAAGACTTTTGTCATGGTCCAGCGGATTATCGACCAGATTCTTAGAGGTGTTGCTGTCAGTCAGCTCTTTATCTCAACCTTTACTGTCAAGGCGGCAGGCGAGCTAAAAGAGAGGTTGGAGAAGGAACTGGGGCAGGCCTTGAAAGAGGCCGATAGTCCTGAACTCAAGCAACATATAGCCCAGCAATTAGCTGATCTGCCCAATGCTGACATCGGCACTATGGACGCCTTTAACCAGAAAGTACTTAGTCGCTATGGTTACCTGTTTGGTTTGGCACCGAATTTTCGGATTCTCCAGTCTGCCAGTGAGCAGCTGATTCTGCAAAATGAAGTTTTCAGTCAAGTGTTTGACCGTTACTATGACAGCGAGCGTCAGGCTTTGTTTAGCCGTTTGGTAAAGAACTTTACTGGTAAGCGCAAGGATTTATCAGGTTTTCGAGAGCAAGTTTATCGGATTTACAACTTTCTGCAGTCAACTAGCAGCCCTCAGCGCTGGCTGGAAGAAACCTTCCTCTATGGCTATGAGCACAGTGATTTTGCGGCAGAGAGAGAGAGGATATTTGGTCAAATCAAATCATCCCTTTGGGAGCTGGAAACCTTCTTTTCTGCCCATCTGGAGCATGAAGGAAGAGAATTTGCAGGTGCTAAATATCAGGAAAATGTCCAAGATGCTTTGACCGTCTTATCAGGCCTGAATGAACGGTCCTCAATAGAAGAAACAGCTCAGATTCTCAAACAGATTGTGGCACTATCCCAACTGTCCAATGGCCAGGCCTTTACAGCTCGGGTTGGCAAGAATGCAGACGAGCTCAAAAAAGAGATGGCCAAGGACTACAATGAGACCAGGAAGCCTATGATTGAGCGGCTGCGAAGCTTCGACCAGCAGCTTTATCAGCTGGACTTTATCGAGCAGCATCAGGATGAGTGCCTGCCTCTGGTTGAGCTTCTGCGGGATTTTGTGGCGGACTTTGCACAGGCTTATTTGGAGCGTAAGAAGGCGGAAATGCCTTTGAATTTGGTGACATCAGCCATTTTGCTATTGAGATTTTAGAGACTTTTCCAGAGGTGCGTCGCTTTTATCAGGAACGCTACCACGAGGTCATGGTGGATGAGTATCAGGATACCAACCACACGCAGGAGCGCATGCTGGACTTGCTTTCCAGAGGGCAAAATCGCTTTATGGTGGGCGATATCAAACAGTCTATCTACCGTTTCCGTCAAGCCGATCCGCAGATTTTCAGTGATAAGTTTAAGGCCTATCAAGAGGATGGCAGTCAGGGCAAGCTGATTGTCTTCAAGGAAAATTTCCGTAGTCATCTTGAGGTGTTGGAAGCGACCAACGATGTTTTTAAACGCCTGATGGATGAAGAAGTTGGGGAAATTGACTACAATGAAACCCACTATCTGGTGGCTGGCAATCCAGCTAAACGTGAGCCTAATCCAGCCAACCGCGCTTCCTTCTTAATCTATGAAGGCTCTAAGGTGAGTCCGGAAGAGGAGGCTGATGAGGGCTTGCCACAGGCAGTATCAGCTGGGGAAGTGGACCTAGTCATCAAGGAAATCATTCGCCTGCACAATGAAGAAGGAGTGGCTTTTAAAGATATTACGCTGCTGACGGCTTCCAGAACTCGCAATGATTTGATTTTAGCTGCCTTTGAGCAGCACCAGATTCCGCTGGTACCAGATGATGGCGCCGCAAACTATCTGCAGTCAGTAGAGGTACTGGTTATGCTAGATACTCTGCGGACCATCAATAATCCGCTGAATGACTATGCCCTGACCGCCCTTCTCAAGTCTCCCATGTTTGACTTTGGTGAGGACGAGCTGGCTCGGCTGTCCCTGCAGGCCAGTCAAGAGCGTTCTCAGGAAAATCTCTATGAAAAATTGCTTAATGCCCTCCAAGAAAGAGGTTTGCAAACAGCTTTAGTCACTGAGGAACTGCAGAAAAAATTGCAGCATTTCCATGAGACCCTGCAAAGCTGGCGGACCTATTCCAAGACGCACTCCCTGTATGATTTGATTTGGAAGATCTACCAGGACCGTTTCTACTATGACATGGTGGGGACTCTGGCTAATGGTGCCCAGAGACAGGCCAATCTCTATGCCCTCTCTTTGCGGGCCAATGAGTATGAAAAGTCTAGCTTTAAAGGCCTGTCTCGCTTTATCGGGATGATAGACCGTATCTTGGAAAATCAGCATGATCTAGCCAGTGTGCCAGTGGCGGCGCCTAAGGACGCCGTTCGTCTCATGACCATTCACAAGAGTAAGGGGCTGGAGTTCAAGTATGTCTTCCTGCTCAATATGGATAAGGCCTTCAACCGTCAGGATAGCAGCTCTGCTATTATCCTTAGCCGGACCAAGGGAATCGGCATTAAGTATGTAGCGGATGTATCGGTGTCTGTGGAAGACCCCTATGCGCCGAATCAGCTGCGCATTTCTATGGATACGCTGCCTTATCAGCAGAATCTAGCGGAGCTGCAGTTGGCTAGTTTGTCTGAGCAGATGCGTTTGCTTTATGTGGCCATGACGCGGGCTGAAACCAAGCTCTATCTGGTCGGCAAGGGCAGTCAAGAGGCCTTGGATAAGCGTCAGTGGGGCAAGAGCCAACAAGGGCGTTTGTCTGCCAGTCTGCGCAGCCAACTCAACAATTTCCAAGACTGGCTCTATGCCATTCAGGCTGTTTTTTCTGATGAGAATCTCGCCTATGAGACCCGTTTTGTCACTGATGAGGAGTTAACTGCTGAAGAGATAGGGCGAATTAATGAGCCTGTGCTCTTTCCAGCGGATGATTTGACAGATAATCGTCAGTCGGACGACATCCGTCGGGCTCTGGATATTTTAGAAAGCGTGGACCGGCTGAATAGCCAGTACCGATCTGCCATTGAGCTGCCTAGTGTACGAACTCCAAGCCAGATTAAGAAGTTTTATGAGCCCATCATGGATACGGATGGTCTGGATATCATGGATGAGCGAGCAGCTTTTCGGCCTCAGCCTAGCTTTGAGTTGCCTGATTTGGCAGAAAAGCCACGGTGACTGGGGCGCAAGTCGGCAGTGCCGTTCATGAACTCATGCAGCGAATTCCTTTGGATAGCAGGCCCAGCATGGCTGTACTTCGTTCTGCCTTGGCTCAGGTTCAGGCCGATGAAGCGGTCAAAAAGCAGATTCAACTGCCTAAGATTGCATCTTTCTTCGAGACGGATTTGGGGCGACTCTTGATTGAGAACAGTGATAGAGTTCGTCGAGAAGCACCATTTGCCATGCTCAAGCAAGATGAGGACAGCGGTCAGGAGTTTGTTTTGCGGGGGATTTTGGATGGCTATCTGCTCTTTGAGGACCGGATTATCCTCTTTGACTACAAGACGGATAAATACAAAGAGCCATCTGAGCTGATTGCTCGCTATCGAAGCCAGCTAGACTTATATGCTCAAGCTCTCAGCCGCTCTTATGGCATTTCGCAGATTGAAAAATATTTGATTCTGCTAGGCGGTGAGCAGCTGCAGGTGGTTAAGGTTGACTGATTCGTTTGTCGTGTTCGGAAAGGAAGGAAGCCTGTGGAACAGTTAGAACGGATTCAAAAATGGAAAAGCACCTGAATAAATATTCTCAGGTATTGGCAAGAGCTCAGGAAGCTTTAGCTGAACTAGAGCGCTGCCAGTCAGATTATATCCAGCTGAGGGACTACTATACTGGTCAGGAATTTTTTGATGATTTAGAATTCTCGAATGGACCGGATTTCCCTGAAAATATAGCGTGCGGCGTCTTAAGTGAAGATGCTGTCTATGACCTGATGGGGGAGCATTTTGAAACAGCGATTAACCTGTTGGATTTGTCCAGCTCTATGCTGAAAGAGCGTTAATACATTTAGAAAGAAAAAAATATTCAATTTTTTTCAATTTTCCTCTTGCTTTTTAATAAAAATTCATGTAGAATATTCAACAATAAATTGAAAGCGATGAGAGAAAAAGTCTAAGACAAGAAACAGAGAGTGCCTAATGGTGAGACGGCATGCAATACTTAGACGACACATTCTTGAGTGCGGATGCGAAATCAGTCAGCAGTCTGAGACTAGTGTCCGACGGCTGATTGCCGTTATCAATCTGGAGTCTCGTACTCCCAGAGGGTCCTCAGGCGACTGAGGTCCGAATAAAGGTGGAACCGCGTGTCAACGTCCTTGCAAAGTTTTTTTGCGAGGGCTTTTTATTATATTTAAATCAGAAGATTCCCTATTTCCTTTAGCAAAGCGGTAAATTTCGTCTTTCATTTATTAGAAGTTCTAAAAGATAATCAGAGTCAGATAATGGCTAGTGCGTGAAAGAGAGGTGGCAAGATGGTTAAGCTAAAAGGTCTCAGGCAGATCAATCCCTATGTAGCAGGGCAGCAGCCTAATGAGCCAGACATGATTAAGCTCAATACCAATGAAAATGCTTATGGACCAAGTCCTAAGGTGGCAGAGGCCCTGCAGAACTTTGATGTCCAGGAGTTGCGAAAGTATTCCAGTTTGGACCAGACGGAGCTTTGTCAGGCTTTGGCGGCCAACTTGGGTGTATCACCCGACCAGCTCATTATCGGAAACGGAAGTGACGACATCTTGTCCATGGCTTTTCTGGCCTTCTTTAACAGTGGCGAGTCGGTCTTATTTCCAGACTTGACCTATGGTTTTTACAAGGTCTGGGCTGACCTCTATCACGTGCCTTTTCGCGAAATCCCTCTGACAGATGATTTTGAGGTCCATCCGTCAGATTATTTTGGAGATAATGGCGGCATTATCCTAGCTAATCCTAATGCTCCGACGGGGATTTATCTGCCGCTGGAACAGTTGGAGGAAATTCTGGCGTCCAATCAAGATGTGGTCGTGGTGGTGGACGAGGCCTATATTCACTTTGGCGGTCAATCTGCCCTGCCTCTTCTAGAAACCTATCCCAACCTCTTTATCACACGGACCTTTTCCAAGGATGCGGCCTTGGCTGGTTTGCGGGTAGGTTACGGCATTGGCCATCCAGACTTAATAGCCGTCATGAAAGCTGTTAAGGACTCCATCAATCCTTACTCAGTGGATATGTTAGCAGAGCGTTTAGCCCTTGCGGCAGTGAAAGATTGGGATTATTATCTCGAGACCGGTAGAGCCATTCAAGAGACCCGAGATTGGTTTGCTGGGGAATTGGCTGCGCTGGATTTCCAAGTCCTGCCAAGTCAGACCAACTTTGTCTTAGCCCAGCCTACTAGAATCTCTGCAGCAGAGCTTTTTCAGCAGTTAGAGGAGCTTCAGATTTATGTGCGGTATTTTCCAAAAGCAGAACGAATCAAAGACTTTCTGCGTATCTCTATCGGACGGCGAGAGGAGATGGAAGCAGTCCTGGCAGCTATCAAGGAAATTTGCAGCGGCTGAGAGTTAGACTCAGAGCCAGTCAGTGTAAGAATAGAGCAAGAAAGGAAAGCAGCCTATGAATAAAATCACCCTTCCGATTGGCATGCATGACAAGCTTTTCAAGAGGGCGCGTGTAACCTACGAGATTGAGCGGGACATCAGTGATTTCCTGATGGCTCAGGGCTTCAATCGGATTGACACGCCGACTTTGGAGCACTTCGAGGTCTTCAGTGACCATGTGGAGCCCCATCATTATCATCTTTTCGATAAAAAAGGCGAGCTATTGGTGCTACGGCCTGATGTGACCAGCCAGATTGGTCGGGTCATTGCTTCGACCAGAGTGCATACGCCGACCAAGTTTTCCTATTCGGGCAAGGTTTTTCACTATCAAGAAGAGCTGCGCGGTCTTGCCAACGAGCTCAGCCAAGCTGGTATTGAGATTATCGGTCATCCAGCTCGCGAGGCGGTGCTTGAGGCGATCAAGACAGCCAAGCAGTCGCTGGATTTGGTGCAAGTTAAGTCTTATCAGTTTGAGTTTTCCCATGCAGCAATCCTGCAGACAATCCTAGAGAGTCTGGCCTTGGATTCGCAGGAGGAGGCCCAGCTGCTTGATTATATTCGCAAGAAAAATCGGACAGGACTCTTTGAATTCACCCAGACCAGAGCGAGTGAATTTGATGATTTTTTGCAGGAGTTGCCCTATTTGTTTGGTCCTAGCCAACAGGTTTTAGCTAGGGCTAGAGAGATAGTTGGCAACGAGCGGATATTGACGGCTCTAGATGATGTAGAGCAGGTTCTACAGAGCCTATCAGGCTTGCTGGAGCAGACAACGATGGACTTGGGACAGGTGGCGGCCATGCCTTACTATACCGGCCTGACCTTCAAGGTCTTTGGCGACCGAGTACCAGATGCCTTTCTATCTGGTGGTCGCTATGACCAGCTTTCAAGCGCTTCGGGGCAGCAGAGCTGACAGCTATCGGCTGGTCCCTAGACATTGACAGTGTCTATCAGGCCATTCATGATGACCTGCCGGACGAGGGCGGAAAGGAAGGTGATGGCAGATGAGTCAGATTACCATTGCCCTGACCAAGGGGCGGATTGAGGAAGATACGGTCAAGCTCTTGACCAAGGCTGGCTTTGATATGTCCTTCATGGCAGACAAGGGCCGCAGCTTGATTTTTGAAAGCCCAGACGGTCGCTTTCGCTTTCTCTTGGTCAAAGGGCCTGATGTGACGACCTATGTGCGCCATGGAGTCGCTGATTTGGGAATTGTTGGTAAGGATATTCTCTTTGAGCATCCGACTGGCTATCTGGAGCTGCTGGATCTGAACTTTGGCCTTTGTAAATTCTCACTGGCCTCGGTGCCCAGCTATGACCCTCATGATCACAAGCGCAAGCGGATTGCGACCAAGTACCCAACGGTGGCGACTGACTATTTTAATCAAAAAGGGGAGGATGTGGAAATCATCTCCATCCAAGGCAGCGTGGAGATTTCACCGGTGCTGGGTCTGGCGGATGCCATTGTCGACATTGTTGAGACAGGGCATACCTTGTCAGCTAACGGCCTGCTGGTTTTTGAAGACATTTGTCGGGTGTCCGCCCGGCTCATTGCCAATCAGGCTTCCCTGAAAAATAACCCGGATATCATGCCTTTTGTGGCAAAGATTGAATCCCTAGTAGGAAGAAGAGAGGTGGCTTTTAAATGACAATTATCAAGCGTTTAAGCGGAAGTAACGAAGAAATTTCACGGATTTTATACGAAGAGCAGCTGCAGCTCAGCCAGCAGAACTTAGATGTGGAAGAAGCGGTGGCTGAGATTATTGAAACGGTCAAACAAGACGGTGACCAAGCTTTAAGAGACTATACCATGCTCTTTGACAAGGTTGAGGTGGCAGAATTTGAGATTGGGCAGGAGCTGATTGACCAGGCCTTTGAGGAGATTGATCCAGAGGTCTTGTCTGCCCTGAAAAATGCCCAAGCCAATATCGAATCCTACCACCGCCAGCAGTTGGAGACTGGTTTTGAGGATAGTCCCAGTGAGGGCGTTGTTCGTGGTCAGTTGATTCGGCCGATTGAGCGGGTTGGTACCTATGTACCCTGGGGGCACTGCAGCATATCCGTCCTCCGTTCTCATGAATGTTATCCCAGCCAAGATTGCCGGTGTCAAAGAAATCATTATGATTACACCGCCCCTAGGAGCACTTTTACCCCAGCGATTTTGGTCGCTGCCAAGCTGGCTGGTGTGGATCAGATTTTTCCAAATTGGCGGAGCCCAAGGTGTAGCTGCCCTGGCTTATGGAACTGAGAGCATTCCCAAGGTGGATAAGATAACTGGACCGGGCAATATCTTTGTGGCTACAGCCAAGAAGATGGTTTATGGTGTCGTGGGAATTGACATGATTGCCGGACCTTCGGAGATTGGAGTCATTGCAGATTGCTCAGCCAGTCCAGTCTATGTGGCAGCTGACCTCTTGTCGCAAGCTGAGCACGACAAGCTGGCTCGGGCTATTCTGGTGACCGACTCGGAGGAGCTGGCAGACCAAGTCGAAGCAGAACTGGACAGACAGCTGAAAGAGCTGCCGCGAGAGAAAATCGCGCGTGCTTCGATTGAGAACAACGGCCGTATCATCCTTGCGCCTTCTAAGGAAGCTATGTTCGAGCTCATGAATCAGGTGGCACCGGAGCATTTGGAAATTGCCATGGATGATGCTTATAGCTATCTGGATCAGGTTGAAAATGCTGGCTCTGTCTTTCTGGGGCATTATACTAGCGAGCCAATTGGTGACTACTATGCGGGAGCCAATCACGTTTTGCCGACCACCAGCACCAGCCGTTTTTCATCAGCTCTAGGTGTCTATGACTTCATCAAGCGCATCCAGTACACCCAGTATAGCCGTGCTGCTGTAGGGGCGGCTGACAAGGATATTACCAGTCTGGCCTATGCAGAAAGCCTGCAGGGACATGCCAAGGCCATCGAAGCCCGCAGACAGAAAAAATAGAAGGAGTTGCCATGAGACAAGCTGAAATCAAGCGTAAACACAGGAGACCGATATTGAACTGGCTGTGAATCTCGACCAACAGGAGCCGGTAGCTATCGAGACTGGTGTCGGATTCTTTGACCATATGCTGACCCTTTTTGCCCGCCACAGTCGGATTTCTCTGACGGTTAAGGCTGAAGGTGACCTTTGGGTGGACAGCCACCATACGGTTGAGGATGTGGGTATCGTGTTAGGACAGGCTCTGCGTCAGGCTCTGGGAGACAAGGCAGGTATCAACCGCTACGGCACTAGCTTTGTGCCCATGGACGAAACCCTAGGCATGGCCAGTCTGGACTTATCCGGTCGCTCCTATCTGGTCTTTGAGGCTGATTTTGACAATCCCAAGCTTGGGAGTTTTGACACCGAGCTGGTAGAGGAATTTTTCCAAGCCCTAGCCTTTAATCTGCAGATGAATCTGCACCTGAAAATCCTTCATGGCAAGAACAGCCACCACAAGGCGGAAAGCCTCTTTAAAGCGACTGGCCGAGCTCTGCGGGAGGCTATTACGATAAATCCAGAGATTCATGGAGTCAACTCCACCAAGGGCTTGCTCTAGCTTGCCCTTCTGAGTGAAAGGAGTTGATGTAGAGATGATGATTGTTATTGATTATGACGCGGGAAATACTGCCAATGTTCTCCGCGCTCTGGCTCAGGTCGGAGTAGAAGCGCGTCTGTCAGCTGACCCGCAGGAAATTTTAGCTGCCGATGGTTTGATTTTACCAGGTGTCGGTGCTTTTCCTACTGCCATGCAGGAGTTGGAAAAGCGAGGGCTGGTGTCAGTTATTCAGGAGGCTGTGGCTGATGGCAAGCCTCTCTTGGGCATTTGCTTAGGCATGCAGCTCCTGCTGGAGGTTGGATTGGAGAATGGTCAAAGCTCTGGACTGGGTTTGATTCCCGGTGTTTGCCGCCGGATTCCGGACCAGGCTGGTCTGCCTGTGCCTCACATGGGCTGGAATGACTTACAAATCCAGCAGTCGTCTGCTTTGACAGCTGGTCTTGATGGCCAGTCAGTCTATTTCGTCCATAGCTACTATACGGATGTTCCGGAGGAGTACTTGGATGTGACGGCTGATTATGGGCTGCCTATCCCAGCCATGATTCACCAAGGGTCGGTCTTTGGCTGCCAGTTTCACCCAGAAAAGTCTGGTGCTGTTGGCCTCGGTATCCTAGAGAAGTTTAAGGAGTATGTCTATGAAAATACTGCCCGCTATTGATATCAAAGATGGCCAGGCCGTCCGCCTTTTTAAAGGGGATTTTAGCAAGAAGACGGTAGTCAATCCCGATGTCTTGGAGCAAGCTCGAGTTTTCAAAGAAGCCGGGGTTACTATGATTCATGTGGTTGACTTGGACGGAGCCTTAGAAGGTCGGGCGGCCAATCGGGATTTGATTGCCCAGATTAAAGCGGAAACTGGTCTAGCTATCCAAGTCGGGGGCGGCATCCGCAGTCTGGAGCAGATTGAAGATTACCTGGCGGTTGGCATTGACCGTGTCATTATTGGCTCTATGGCTGTTAAGAATCCTGAATTTGTTGAGGCTGCGCTGGAGCGCTTTGGAAGCAGCAAAATCGTAATTGGCATTGATGCGAAAGAGGGGCTGGTTGCGACTGAGGGCTGGCTGGAAACTAGCAATCAGGACTATGTCAGTCTGGCGCTGGCCATGGAAAAAATCGGTGTCCGACTCTTTGTCTATACAGATGTGGACCGAGACGGGACTCTGACTGGTCCCAATATCCAGCATTATCAAAAATTGCTGGCGTCCCTCAAGCATGCTCATGTCATTGCCTCTGGTGGCATCCAGTCAGCGGATGATTTAGAAGAGCTGAAAAAACTGGGTTTGGCTGGAGCCATTGTGGGCAAGGCCTATTACAGTGGACGAATTAGCCTAGATCAGATCAAGAAAGCAGAAAGGGGATAGACATGCTGAAAAAACGAATCATTCCTGTCTGGATGTCAAGGACGGTCGGGTGGTCAAGGGCATCAACTTTGTCAATCTGACTGATGTGGGCGATCCAGTCGATGCGGCCAAGGCTTACTATGAAGCTGGCTGCGATGAGTTGATCTTTCTGGACATCACCGCCACCCATGAGGAGCGGGACACTACGGTCGAGATGGTCCGGCGCGTGGCGGAGCAGGTTTTCATTCCCTTTACCGTCGGGGGCGGCATTCGCACGGTTGAGGACATGAAGCGGATGCTGCAGGCTGGTGCGGATAAGGTTGCAGTTAATTCCTCAGCACTGGCAAATCCTCAGCTTTTGGCTGACTGCGCTGAGAAATTCGGCAGCCAATGCGTGGTACTGGCTGTGGATGCTAAGAAAGAAGCGGATGGCAGCTGGCATGTCTATCTAGCTGGTGGCCGCAAGGACAGCGGTCGTGACCTGTTAGACTGGGTTCAAGAAGCTGTCAGTCTTGGAGCGGGGGGAAATTCTTTTGACCAGTATGGACAAGGACGGGACCAAGTCTGGTTTTGACTTGCCAATGCTGGAAGCCGTCTCCCAAGTGGTTTCCGTTCCTATCATCGCCTCTGGTGGTGCTGGCAGTAGCCAGCATATCCTAGAAGTTTTTGAAAAGACTGCAGCGACAGGTGCCTTGGCCGCTTCGATTTTCCATTATGGTCAGGTCTCCATCGCAGAGACCAAAAAAGCCATGCGGGAAGCTGGATTGGAGGTGCGCATCTGATGACAGAAGTAAAGATAGATTTTCAAAAGCAAGGCGGTCTCATACCTGCCATTATCCTAGACCACACCAGCAAAGAAGTCCTTATGCTGGCCTATCTCAATGAAGAAGCCTACCATCTGACCCGCACCAGCGGTCAGATGTGGTACTGGAGCCGGTCACGTCAGGAGCTTTGGCATAAGGGAGCCACCAGCGGCCACTACCAGACTGTCAAAAAAATCACAGCTGACTGCGACCTAGATACCCTGCTGATCGAGGTAGACCAGCTGGGAGCAGCCTGTCATACCGGTGCTAGATCCTGCTTTTTCCATTCAATCTGGGAAGAGGATGGCAGCAAAGCTGACTAAAAGCTCCCTTGCTTTACTTTGTACTTGGTTAATGCAAAAATAAAACTAAGAAGTAAGTATCAAGACACCAACCTACCATTGGAAAGAATGGTTTTTTATAGTAAAATAAGGACAGTAACAAGGAGATACTATGCTAGAAACCCTCTATCAAGAAGCCCTCAAACGCAAAAAAGAGCCCAAGGAAGGCTCCTATACCAGCTATCTCTATGACAAGGGGCTGGACAAGATTCTCAAAAAAGTCGGTGAAGAAGCGACAGAAGTGGTCATTGCGGCTAAAAATGATGATAAGAACGAGATGGCCAATGAGACAGCTGATTTGCTCTACCATCTGGCGGTCGCTCTCGTCGAGACTGGCGTCAGTCTGGAAGAGGTAGAGGCTGTCCTCCAGGCCCGTCAGGGCAAGCAGAGCCGGATTCATGACCGACCTGAAATTGACCATTACTAAACGGATATAAGATTTGCAGAAAGGCGGTCCAGCATGCGCGACAACCATCTTCATACCTATTTTTCCTATGATTCTGAGACAGATTTCTGTGACTATCTGGACCATTACGAAGGCGAGATTGTCACCACCGAGCACTATGATTTGTCCAATCCCTACCCTTGCGAAGCCGCCTTGCCCCACGATGATGTGCCTGACTATGCGGCCTATTCAGCAAAAATAGCAGAGCTGAACCAGCAGTATGGCAACCGCATCAAAAAGGGAATTGAAATTGGCTATTACGCTCCGCGTAAAGACGATATTCTAGCTTTCCTAGCGGACAAGGATTATGACCTCAAGCTCCTGTCTGTCCACCACAATGGCAGCTTTGACTATCTGGAAGAGCCAGTCCTGCAGCTGGATAAGATGGAGCTGATTCCCTCCTACCTAAGAGAGCTGGAAGAGGCTATTGAGGCTGTACCGGCAGATGTGCTAGCTCACTTTGACTATGGTTTCCGAAAATTTGCGCTTACCGTAGAGGAGTTAAAATTTTTTGAACCAGAGCTGCGACAGCTTTTTCAAAAGATGATTGACCATGGTCTGGCTTTTGAGCTTAACTGCAAGTCCATGTACCTCTATGGACACGAAGAACTCTATATCTACGCTCTTTATCTAGTCAAAGAGCTGGGGGGACGACGCTTTTCAGTGGGCTCAGACGGACACAAGTTGGAGCATTTTAGATTGCAATTTGACCGAGTTGCCAAAATCTTAGCGGTGGCCGGCATAGGCGAAGAGCAGTTGATCTAGAAGGAGAAGTCATGACTGAGATTAGGCCCTTAAAACAAGAGGAAATCCCGCTCTTAGAGGAATTTCTTTACCAAGCTATTTATTCCCTCAGGTCTAGAGCCGCTGCCTAGAAGTATCTTGAAGGAGCCAGATTTAGATATATATATCAAGGACTTTGGCCAGCAGCCAGATGATTGGGCTTTAGCAGCAGAAGTGGACGGCCGGCTGGTCGGAGCTGTTTGGGTTCGCATCATGAAAGATTATGGCTATTATGATGACCAGACTCCCTCTTTATCCATTTCATTCCTGCCTGAGTTCAGAGGGCAAGGTCTAGGGCAGCAGTTGATGACGGCCATGCTGGACTTGCTCAAGGCCAAAGGCTATTCAAGTGTCTCCCTTTCCGTTTCCAAAGACAATCCTGCCGTTCGCTTTTATCAAAGACTGGGCATTGTCACGGTTGAAGAGAGGGAAGATGATTATTTGATGCTGTGCCGATTGTAAAAGTAAGACGAAAGGCCGCCAGAGGGCGACCTTTTTTATATACTTAAATTCTGTGAGGTGAGAGACTTAGTTTAGAAGCACTCTTTTGACTACTTTTCTTAAAACTAAAAAGCCTGGAAAAAATCCAGGCTTTTTAGTGACATATGCAAGGTTAGTGTGCTACACGTTTGCGAGCTGCTTTTTTACGGTTTTCTTCGATGAAAGCCGCTTTTTGTTCTTCAGGTTCGATGACTTTTTTCTTGACTGCATATACTGCGCCTGCCACGGCAGCAACAGTAGCTGCAACTCCTGTAAGAACGCCTTTTCCAAATCCTTTAGCCATGTGATTTCTCCTTTTCTGAACTTTTATTATTTATGTTATAATTAATAGTAACGAAAAATCAAAATTTTTTCAAGGAAAAAAGATGAAAACCAAGATAATTGTGATAGTGGGGCCTACGGCGGTCGGAAAAACAGCTCTGAGTATCGAGGTAGCCAAGCGCTTCAATGGCCAAATCATCAGCGGTGACAGCCAGCAGGTCTATCGTGGCTTGGATATTGGTACGGCCAAGATTCGTCCTGAAGAGCAGGAGGGCATTCCCCATCATCTGCTGGATGTGCGGGAGGTTGGCGAAAGCTACTCTGCCTATGATTTTGTGACCGAGGCGGCTCAGGCTATTCATGAGATTGCGGCTCAAGGACAGCTTCCCATCATTTGCGGTGGCACAGGGCTCTATATTCAGAGCTTGCTCGAGGGCTATCATCTGGGTGGCTCCGTCCCTCACGAGGAGATTCTGGCCTATCGGGCGCAGCTGGACAGTTGGTCAGATGAGGATTTGTTTGAAAAAATAGCAGAGCTGGGTATCGAGATTCCCCAACTGAATCGACGCAGGGCTATGAGGGCGCTAGAGATTGCTCAGTTAGGCGGTCAACTAGAAAACAATCAACCAGATTATGAAGCCCTGCTGATTTGTCTAGATGATGAGCGAGAGCGACTTTATGAGCGAATCAATCAGCGAGTAGATCTGATGCTAGAAGCCGGACTTTTAGAAGAAGCCCGCTGGTTGTATGAGCAGGCTCCGACCAGTCAAGCCAGCAAGGGTATCGGCTACAAGGAACTTTTCCCCTACTTTGAAGGTCAGATGAGCCTTGAAGAGGCCGTGGATAAGCTCAAGCAGAATACCCGCCGTTTCGCCAAGCGTCAGCTGACTTGGTTTCGCAACCGGATGTCCGTGACCTTTTATCAGGTGGGAAATCCAGACTATAAAAATCAGGTCATGGAAGACATCAAGAATTTTCTGGACAAGTAGCTGGCTGACCAAGTCTTAGTAAGGATATGAGATGATAGAAACAGAGAAAAAAACAGAGCGTGTCTTTCTGGTCGGTGTGGAACTGGCAGACACGGAGAATTTTGACCTATCTATGGAGGAGCTGCAAAGTTTAGCTAAGACGGCAGGGGCTGAAGTAGTCGGCTCCTATAGCCAGAAGCGGGAAAAGTATGATAGCAAGACCTTTGTTGGCTCTGGTAAGTTAGAAGAAATCCGGCAGATGGTTGATGCCGAAGAGATTTCGACCGTCATTGTCAATAACCGTCTGACACCTCGCCAAATGTCAATCTGGAGGAAAGCTTGGGGGTTAAGGTCATTGACCGTATGCAGCTGATTTTGGATATTTTTGCCATGAGGGCTAGGAGTCATGAGGGCAAGCTGCAGGTGCATCTAGCCCAGCTCAAGTATCTGCTGCCTCGCTTGGTTGGCCAGGGGATTATGCTCAGCCGTCAGGCTGGTGGAATTGGCTCCCGCGGGCCTGGTGAAAGCCAGCTGGAGCTCAATCGACGTAGCGTCCGCAATCAGATTCATGATATTGAGCGCCAACTCAAAGCAGTGGAGAAAAATCGGGCTACCGTTCGTGAAAAGCGGTTAGAGTCCAGTATTTTCAAAATCGGCCTCATCGGCTACACCAATGCGGGCAAGTCCACTATCATGAACTGCTTGACCAGCAAGAGCCAGTATGAGGCCGACGAACTCTTTGCGACGCTAGATGCCACGACCAAGAACATCAACCTCAGTGGTCAGCTCAATGTCACGCTGACTGACACGGTCGGCTTCATTCAGGATTTGCCAACAGAGTTGGTCTCTAGCTTTAAGTCCACACTGGAAGAGAGCAAAAATGTCGATCTGCTGGTTCATGTCATTGACGCCAGCGACCCTCACCATGAGGAACACGAAAAGACTGTCCTCGACATCATGAAAGAGCTGGACATGCTGGATATTCCACGGCTGACTCTTTATAACAAAGCGGACAAGGCGGAGCATTTCACTCCGACCCTTACTCCTTATTCTTTGATTTCGGCTAAGGCGGACAATAGCAGAGCTCTTTTGCAGCAAGTCCTGCTGGAGCGGATGAAAGAGTTATTTTTACCTTTTACCATCAAGGTAGCGCCGGCTAAAGCCTACAAGATTCATGATTTAGAGAAAGTCGTGATTATGGGGAATCGAGAATACATAAACGATGTCGAAGTCATTTCAGGCTGGATTGCCGAGAAAAACAAATGGAAGCTGGAAGAATTTTATGATTGATTATATTGACTTGGCCCTCAAATACGGCGGCTTTACTAGTCTAGACAGGGTCTACTTAGAGCAAGTGTTGGCTGGGCTGACAGAGGAGCAGAAGCGTAGCTTTATCACTCCGCCACCCAGCGTTATCAATGCTTACTTTGCTGAGCTTTATCAAAAGAAAAGTCCTGAAGCCGCGACAGCCTATTTTTTTAGAGATTAGTCAGGCGCTGGACTTGTGGAATCCGAATCCAAGTTTTTTAGAAAATAAACCTTTTGTACGACTTAATCTTTCTGGCAAGTCCTATGGATTTTGCTATGAGAGCGAAAAAGTCGGCTTGGTCTTCCCTGAAAAGCCAGAACCGGTAACAGCTGACTTGCTCTTTGAAATCGCTCAAGTCTTTCCACAGTACTTGCTCTACGAAGATGCTGGGAGAATAAAAATGACACCTCTCAAAGCTGAGTCTCAAGTCGTGGACAGTCAGGCGCTGACTGCCTTGACCGATTGGCAGCAGCTGGCTGATGGCAGCCAGAGGGTTCTGGGCTACAATCAAGACGAAGTGAGTCAGCTGGCTCAGTCCTATGCTGGCAGAAAATACTATCACTCGCAGAATCGCTCTGCCATGATTTATATCATTTAGAAAGAAAAAAACATGCAATTACAATTTTTTTAGGAACCGGAGCCGGTCAGCCTTCCAAAGCTCGCAATGTATCTAGTCTCGTCCTCAAGCTTTTGGAGGAAATCAATGAGGTCTGGATGTTTGACTGCGGTGAGGGGACCCAGCACCAGATCTTGGAGACGACAATTAAACCGCGCAAAATCAGCAAGATTTTCATCACCCATCTGCATGGCGACCATATTTTTGGCTTGCCGGGCTTTTTATCCAGTCGTTCATTTCAGGCCAATGAAGAGCAGACAGATTTAGAAATTTATGGTCCTAAAGGCATTAAAAACTTTGTCCTGTCTAGCCTGCGCGTGTCTGGTTCTCGTCTGCCTTATCGGATTGAATTTCATGAGTTTGATGAAAACAGTCTGGGCAAGATTCTTGAAACGGATAAGTTCACTGTTTATGCAGATAAGCTGGATCACACGATTTTCTGCGTGGGTTATCGGGTCATGCAGAAAGATTTGGAAGGAACGCTGGATGCTGACAAGTTGCGGGCAGCGGGTGTTCCCTTTGGTCCCCTCTTTGGTAAGGTCAAGAACGGTCAGGATATCGTCCTAGAAGATGGGACTAAAATCATCGCAGCCGATTATATATCAGCCCCTCGTCCGGGCAAAACCATTGCTATTTTGGGTGATACTCGGAAGACATCTGTCAGCGTCCGCTTGGCTGTGGCAGCAGATGTACTGGTCCATGAAGCGACCTATGGCAAGGGAGACGAAAAACTGGCCCGCAATCACGGTCATTCTACCAATATGCAAGCCGCAGAAGTAGCCAAGGAGGCCGGCGCTAAGCGCCTCCTGCTCAATCATATCAGTGCCCGCTTTCTAGCCAAGGACATCAGCCAAATGCGCCGCGATGCCAGCGCTGTCTTTGAAAAGGTCCATGTGGTCAAGGACTTGGAAGAGGTGGAGATATGAGAACCATCATCATCACTGGGGCTAGCGGTGGGCTGGCTCAGGAAATGGTTAAGCTCTTGCCCCATGACCGACTGATTTTGGTCGGACGGAGCAAGGCTAAGCTGGAAAAACTTTATGGAGAAAGGGAAAATCTTGACTTAGTGGAGCTGGATATCACAGATTGCTCAGCTTTGGAAAGATTTGCTGAGCGGATTGACAGCCAGTACGGTCGTGTTGATGTTCTGGTCAATAACGCTGGCTATGGGATTTTTGAAGAATTTGATAAAATCAGCTCCAGCGATATTGAGGCTATGTTTGAGGTCAATACCTTTGCCCTGATGAATCTGTCCCGTATCTTTGGAGCTCGGATGAAGCAGGCAGGTCAAGGACATATCGTCAATATCGTTAGTATGGCCGGCCTCATTGCAAGTAGCAAGTCCAGTCTTTATTCAGCGACCAAGTTTGCAGCGATTGGTTTTTCCAATGCCCTGCGTTTGGAACTTCTGCCTTTTGGGGTTTATGTCACGACGGTGAACCCAGGTCCTATCAAAACTTCCTTTTTCGATCAGGCAGATCCTGATGGTTCCTATGTAAAAGCAGTCGATAAGTATATCTTGGAACCTGACTTTGTAGCAGGAAAAATCGTCAGTTCCTTTGGCAAAAAGAAGCGGGAAATTAATCTACCAGGGATTCTCAATCTAGCCCACAAGCTTTATACACTTTTTCCAAAAATTGCCGACAAGATGGCAGCCAATATGTTTAACTATAAGTGAGGTTTTATGACAGCTAATCTACAAGCTTACAAAGCTCATCTGCAGGCGCCTTGGGGCAAGCTTCAGTATGATATTGTTTTTGCCTTTCTAGAGTCACTGAAGGACAAGAAAATCCTGGATTTCGGCAGTGGTTTTGGAATTGTGGCTGATTTTCTAGCGGAAAAGAACCAAGTGACCGCCATCGAGCCGAACCCAGAAATGATTGCTGAGCGAAAGCAGAACTTTTCCTATGAGCAATTGCATGGCAGCTTGGACCTTCTGCAAACATTGCCAGACCAGTCTTTTGATGTCATCGTATGTCATAATGTCTTAGAGTATGTATCTGCCCCTGCTCTTTATTTAGCAGAATTTTCCCGCCTCTTAAAAAAGGACGGCAAAATTTCTCTGGTTAAGCATCACGAGGTTGGACGCATTATGCATACAGTGGTTTTTGAAAATGACCCAGAAAAGGCCCAGCAGCTTTTGGCGGGGCAGGAATATCAAACTCACAGTATGGGGACTGCTAAGGTTTATCAGGTTCAGGAAGTTATCTCAGGTCTTCCATTAGAAGTTGAGGATTATCAGGGAGTACGAATTTTTTACGGGCTGCAATCCAATGACTACAAAACTGCCCCTGACTGGGCTGAAAAGATGCTTGAGATGGAGCTAGCAGTCTGCAACCAATCTCCTTATCGGGACATCGCTGCCTTTCAGCATGTTTGGCTAGTCAAGTCCTAGGTCAAAGGAAAATAGTGTTCATTTACATCTTAAACAAACTTCGTAAGGAGAAATCTTGGTGCAAAGGAGAGAAGTCATAGAGCCAGAGCAACCTGTCAATTATGCCCTGCTCAGCCTTTTTCAATATATCGCTTCCGTTTTGGTAATTCTGGTTCACTGTCAGAGGCTTTTTGAACATGAAGCTCTACATTTTATTCAGAAGAGTATGTTTGGCCGCATGGCGGTCCCTTTCTTTTTAATTTCTTCAGCCTATTTTTTCCAAGTACGCTGGAAGCGAGAGCACGGTTCTACGAAACTGACTCTGTATATCAAAGGCATTTTAAAGGTCTATGGCTTTTGGAGTTTGGTCTATCTTCCCTACGCTTTGACTTACTTCCAATCTCTGCACTTGCCTCTCTACCTAGCACCGCTGGCTATTCTAGCAGCGCTCTTCTACATCGGAATGAGCTACCAGCTCTGGTATATTCCTGCCTTTCTCTTAGGTTTGCTGCTGGTCCATTTTTTGTATAGGAAGTTGGGTCCCAAGAAAACATTTTCCCTTTTGTTAATTCTCTACGTCTTAGGTGCTATTGAGACATATCACGCCTATCTGGCGCCTAGTCTGCTGACGGACTGGTATGATGCTTATGCCAAGCTCTTTTTCACTAGCAGGAATGGCCTCTTCTATACGCCTATTTTTATCTATTTAGGCTACTTTCTAGCTGATTACGGGCAGATAGCCTTATTTCAGAAGAAACGCTGGCTGTTTCTTCTGTTGGCAAGTCTTTTCCTAGTAGGTGAAGGAGTTCTGGTTTACATGAGGCAGGGACTGGATAAAAATTTTTTCTTTGCTCTCATTCCCTTTACGCTTTTCTTATTCAATTGGCTGTTAAAAACACGGTGGAAGCGCGAAAAAACTGGCGACATTTAAAAGATCTAAGTATCCTTTATTTCTTCCTCCATCCTATCTTTATTGAGTTGTCTTTCTTTCTGCTCAAATCCCAGCAGCTGACCAAGTGGGAAAATGGCCGTTGGGCCTTCCTTCTGACGATTATCCTGACCCACCTGACATCAGAGTTGGTGATTCGATGGCAAGGAAAAAAAACAGAAAAGAAGTGAAAGTTTAGTTTTTTGAAGATGATCATATAGAGCGTTAAGAGCAACTATCAATTTTGAATAGAATTAACTATAAAATATTTCAAAGGAGTTCTACATGCTTGAACGTCTACAACAGCAGCTGGCTTTTACCAATGAGCTGGAAAAGCTGAAAGCCACTCATCGCAACAATCGAACCTTGGACGCCTATCGTTTTGAGAATTCTGCTGAGCATAGTTGGCAGGGTGCGCTCATGGCGCTAGTCTTTCGAGAATATATCCCCGAAGAAGTTAATCTGGAAAAGGTCATGTCTATGTTACTGATTCATGATTTGGGCGAAATATATGCTGGCGATACTTTTATCTTTGACGATGTAGGGAAGAGCGATTCTTACGATAGAGAGCTTGAGTCCTTGAAAATCAGTTTGGGCAAGTTGCCGTTAGATCAGCAGGATTCCTTTTTAGAGCTTTGGCAGGAGTTTGAGACTGGCATTAGCATAGAGGCTAAATATGCCCGAGTGTTGGATGCTCTGGTCCCTCTGCTCAATCACTTGGAAGTCGCTCAGCCTCATGATAACCCTCATGGCCTGACCAAGTCGCAGGTTGTTGCGAAAAAATCCTTTATACAAGAAACCTCTGAAACTCTTTGGGAATTAGCCCAGGAAGTTATTGATCAAAGCGTTGCTAAGGGGCTTTACCTAGATGAGTGAGGCTGATAGCCTTACTCGAAGATAAGAAGTTTGAGACTGGTTGAACCAGTCTTTTCATGTTATAATATTCAGACAAGATTGAACGGAGAAAGTGTTTCACTTATCATGATTAGCTCAAAATACGACTGGCAGTTTGCCACAAATTTTACAGACGAAAAATTTTTAAAAAAGGCTAAAAAAGCTGGATTAGAACCTGCCGCTGCTAGTCTCCTTTACCAAAGGGGTGTGCAGACTGAAGAAGCTTTGCAGGAATTTTTGGAGCCTAGTTTAGACCAGCTTCACGACCCTTATGACCTGCATGATATGGAGCGGGCAGTGGAGCGCATTCGTGTAGCGATTGAGAATTACGAGCAGATTTTGATCTATGGCGATTACGATGCTGATGGTATGACCTCGGCATCGATTGTCAAGGAAGCCTTGGAGCAGCTGGGGGCTGAGTGTCAGGTCTATCTGCCCAATCGCTTTACGGACGGCTATGGTCCTAATAGCAGTGTTTACAAGTATTTTATTGAAAATCAAGGCATCTCGCTCATTATTACAGTGGACAATGGAGTGGCGGGCCTTGAAGCTATCGATTTGGCCCAGTCGCTGGGGGTGGATGTCATCGTGACGGATCACCACTCTATGCCTGAGGAGTTGCCAAATGCCTATGCGATTGTCCATCCGGAACATAGCGGTGCGGATTATCCTTTCAAGCATTTAGCCGGTTGTGGGGTGGCTTTTAAGCTAGCAACAGCCTTGTTGGAAGAAGTCCAAGTCGAACTTTTGGACTTAGTGGCCATTGGGACCATTGCCGATATGGTCAGTCTGACGGGGGAAAATCGGATCTTGGTCAAATACGGCCTTTCCGTCCTCAAAAATACCCAGCGGGTAGGTCTTCAGGAACTCTTCAAAATCGCTGGTATTCAGCCAGATGAACTGGACGAAGAAACAGTTGGCTTCCAGCTTGCTCCCCGCCTCAATGCCTTGGGACGGCTGGATGATCCAAATCCAGCGGTTGAGCTTTTAACAGGCTTTGATGACGAAGAAGCTCGTGATATTGCTCTCATGATTAACCAGAAAAATGACGAGCGCAAGGAAATCGTCCAGCAGATTTATGAAGAAGCACAAACCATGCTGGACCCTAAGAGACCAGTGCAGGTACTGGCTAAGGAAGGCTGGAATCCTGGAGTGCTAGGGATTGTCGCTGGGCGCTTGTTGGAAGAGCTGCACCAGCCAGTCATAGTGCTTAATATTGAGGATGGCATCGCTAAGGGCAGCGCCCGCAGTATTGAAGCGGTCAATATTTTTGAGGCCTTGGACAGTCATCGTGATCTCTTTGTAGCCTTTGGTGGGCATGCTGGAGCGGCTGGAATGACCCTTGAAGCAGACAAGCTGGTGGAGCTTGCTGACATCCTGACAGCTTACATCTTAGACAATGATTTGGATTTGACTGGCAAAACAGCCCTGTACTTAGACGAGGAGCTGTATCTGCCAGAACTGACCCTTGATACACTCAAAAGCTTTGAAAAACTGGCGCCTTTTGGTATGGACAATAAGAAGCCACTCTTTTACCTCAAGGACTTTAAAGTGGACAATGCTCGGACTATGGGGGCTGGCAACAGTCATCTTAAGCTGAAAATTTCTCAGGAAGATGCATCTTTTGAAGTAGTAGCTTTTGGGCAAGGAAGCCTGGCGACAGAGTTTGCCCAAACCAAGAATCTGGAGCTGGCTGTCAGCCTCTCTGTCAATAAATGGAATGGGCAGACCAGTCTCCAGCTCATGCTGGTAGATGCCCGTGTGGACGGTGTTCAGCTTTTCAATATCCGCAGCAAAAATGCGATGCTGCCTGACAAGGTTCCAGTCTTGCGTTTCACAGAGGAATTGCCAGATTTGACAAATAGCAGAGCAGTTGTGGTTTATGACCTGCCTGATGATTTGCAGGTTTTGAAGAAGATTCTTCAGTCTCAGGATTTTGAAGCGATTTACTTTAAAAATGAGATTGCCAAGCCATACTATCTGACTGGTTATGGCAACCGTGAGCAGTTTGCCAAACTCTACAAGACAATTTATCAGTTCCCCGAGTTTGATGTACGCTATAAGCTCAAGGACCTAGCAGCTTACCTGAAAATTGACCCAATTCTCTTGGTCAAAATGATTCAGATTTTTGAAGAGCTGGGCTTTGTCAGCATCACCGAAGGCGTCATGACGGTCAATAAAGAAGCTGAAAAGAAAGAAATTGAAAGCAGTCGTATTTACCAAGATCTCAAGCGCCTAGTCAAAGAGCAAGAACTCATGGCTCTGGGCACTGTGCAGGAGATTTATGATTATTTGATGGAAGCAGACTGAAAATTGTTCAGGTAATCACGTTAAAAAGTGAATGACTTGGACCTATGTCTCAGCATGTTAGGGAAAAGGAAGTTTCGCTCTTTGAGTTGACAGAAGAAATTATAAAGAATAACCAACTCTATATCAGCCTCAATATGGTGGTCTATGAGTGACTCAGACATGATTTTTTAGATTAAATAATAGATACCAATAAAAAGTAAGTTTTCTATTACCATTTGGAGGAAAAAGTGATATAATAGAGAGTAAAAAATTTTTTTGAAAGAAAGTATATCATGAATTTAAAAGATTACATTGCAACAATCGAAAATTATCCAAAGGAAGGCGTGACATTCCGTGATATCAGCCCATTGATGGCAGATGGAAATGCTTATAGCTACGCTGTTCGTGAGATTGTGCAATATGCTACAGACAAGAAGATTGACATGATCGTTGGACCGGAAGCTCGTGGTTTTATCGTGGGCTGTCCAGTTGCCTTTGAGTTAGGAATCGGCTTTGCTCCAGTCCGTAAGCCTGGCAAGCTTCCTCGTGAAGTTATCTCAGCCGACTATGAAAAAGAGTATGGTATGGATACCCTGACAATGCATGCCGATGCTATCAAGCCAGGTCAGCGCGTTCTGATTGTCGATGATCTTCTTGCGACTGGTGGAACAGTGAAGGCAACGATTGAGATGATTGAGCGTCTTGGCGGTGTAGTGGCTGGCTGCGCCTTTCTTATTGAGCTTGATGAACTCAAGGGTCGCGAAGTTATCGGCGATTACGACTACAAGGTTCTGATGCACTATTAATACATAGTTTCTAGCTATATCTAGTTAGAGAAAAAGTATAATTGAAAACTATATCTCCTTTCAGTATAATGAAAGTACATTGGATAAACAAAGAATAGGCTGGAAAAGTATTTCCAAGCCTTTCTAACGATTGAAGGAGATATTTTCATGCCAATTAAGATTGATAAGAAACTGCCAGCTGTTGATATTTTAAGTTCTGAGAATATCTTTGTCATGGATGATGATAGGGCTGATCATCAGGATATCCGCCCTCTGAATATTCTGGTACTCAATCTCATGCCCCAGAAAATGGTGACAGAGACTCAGATACTGCGCCACTTAGCTAATACTCCGCTGCAGTTGACTATTGACTTCCTCTACATGAGCTCTCACCAGTCTAAAACGACACGTGCAGAGCATATGGAGACTTTCTATAAGACTTTTGATGAGGTTAAGAATCGCTATTTTGATGGCTTGATTATCACTGGTGCACCGGTAGAGCATCTGCCTTTTGAAGCAGTGGACTACTGGGAAGAATTCCAGCAGGTGATTGAATGGTCCAAGACCCATGTCTTTTCGACTCTGCATATCTGTTGGGGAGCTCAGGCTGGACTTTACGCTCGCTACGGCGTGGACAAGCACCAGATGATGCGCAAATTATCGGGTGTTTATAGCCAGTCAGCTGACAGCAGCAATCTGCTTTTCCGTGGCTTTGACGATGAGTTTTATGCGCCGCATTCCCGTCATACTGAAGTTCTGAAGGAAGATATTGTCAATCTGACCAATCTGGAGATTCTTTCGTATGGAGAGGATACGGGCCTCTCTGTGCTGGCTAGCCGGGACTTGCGAGAGGTATATAGTTTCGGTCACATGGAATACGACCGCGATACTTTATCTAAAGAGTATTTCCGCGATTTGAAGGCAGGGAAGAATCCACATATTCCAGAGAATTATTTCAAAAACGATGATGTCCATGCGACACCGGCCTTGCGTTGGAGTTCGGCCGCGGCACTCTTTTTCAGCAATTGGGTCAATTATGCTGTCTATCAGGAGACACCTTTTGACTGGGAAAGTCCTGAAAATGATGTATCGTTTTTTGCTTATCTATAAGAGGTGACATGACTTATTTATCAGCTTTTAAATCGGGCAATCTAGTAATCCCGAGTGCCCTTCTTTTACATTTTAAGGACATCTTTGATTCCAGCGATGATTTTTTGGTCTGGCAGTTTTTCTATCTGCAAAATACGACTTCCTTGGAAGAGTTGGCACCTAGTCAGATTGCGGAGCATATTGGTAAGACTCTGTCAGAAGTCAATCGCTCTATGTCCCATCTGACGGAGAAAGGTCTCTTGCAGTATAAGACCATTGAGTTGAATGGAGAGACAGAGGTTATCTTTGATGCTTCGCCGGCTTTGGAAAAGCTGGATGAACTGCTGGTAGCCAAAAGTGGTCCACAGACTGTGGCAAAGGCACCTCAGAATGTTTTGAAAGACTTGGTGGAGACCTTCCAGCAGGAGCTGGGCCGTCTCTTGACACCCTTTGAAATTGAGGATTTGACCAAGACTGTTCAAGACGATAAAACCAATCCTGACTTAGTCAAGGCTGCTCTTCGTGAGGCTGTGTTTAATGGCAAGGCTAACTGGAAGTATATTCAGGCTATCTTGCGCAATTGGCGCAAGGAAGGTATCACTACACTTGCTCAGGTAGAAGCCAAGCGGGAAGAACGTGAAGCAGCTAATCCTCAAAATGTGACAGTTTCTGATGATTTCCTCAATGCCATGAATCTGTGGAAGGACTGACTTTATTAGATTTACAGCGGCCTGTTAGATGCGACAGGCCCTTGATTTTATAAAAAAGGAGAAAAGTATGACCTATCAATTGCCAAAAGTCTGGTCCGCTGCGAACAGCGACCAAGGGAAATTTTCAGGTATCAATCAGCCTACTGCTGGCGAGCGCTTTGAGCAGAAGCTTCCTGTCGGTAAAGAGCCTTTTCAGCTTTATTCACTTGGGACTCCAAATGGGGTCAAGGTGACGATTATGCTGGAGGAACTACTGGCCGCGGGTGTGACGGAGGCTGCCTATGACCTCTATAAGATCAGCATTATGGATGGGGATCAATTTGGTTCTGATTTTGTAAAAATCAATCCCAACTCTAAGATTCCGGCCTTGTTGGATCAGTCAGCTGATAAGCCGATTCCTGTATTTGAATCAGCGAATATTCTTCTCTATCTAGCTGAGAAGTTTGGAAAGCTCATTCCGTCAGATTTGGCTGGTCGGACTGAGGTGCTCAACTGGCTCTTCTGGCAGACAGGAGCGGCTCCTTTCTTGGGCGGTGGTTTCGGTCATTTCTTTAATTATGCTCCAGAAAAGCTAGAATATCCTATCAACCGCTTCACAATGGAAGCCAAGCGCCAGCTGGATTTGTTGGACAAAGAATTAGCCAAGAAAGCTTATATTGCAGGAAATGACTACAGTATTGCTGATATTGCTATCTGGTCTTGGTATGGGCAGTTAGTACAGGATAAGCTCTATCCAGGCGCAGCTGAGTTCTTGGATGCTGCATCCTACAAACACCTATCTGCTTGGGCGGAGAAGATTGCATCTCGTCCGGCAGTTCAGCGAGGTTTAGCTGCCGAGTATCAAGAAATCAAATAAAAAAGTGATGGGTAGAACACCCCATCATCAAGTAGCGAGACAAAATCAGTTTATCAACAGGCTGATTTTTCTTTCGTTTCTTTTTTTATACCCTTAAAAATGATATACTGAATAGAAGAATGTTTAGAAAAGAGTGAGCAATGCAAAAAAAGACTATTTCCCAACGCTTGAAGCGAGTAGCTGCTTTTGTGCCGGATGGGGCAAAGTTGCTGGATGTTGGGAGCGATCACGCCTATCTGCCTATTTACCTGATTCAGGAAGGACGGCTTGAGAAGGCTCTGGCCGGAGAAGTGGTAGAGGGGCCTTTTCAGTCTGCCCAGAAAAATGTAGCAGAGCATGGCTTGACGGAGCAGATTGAGGTTCGCTTGGCCAATGGTCTAGAGGCTTTTGATGCGGAAGATCAGATTGACACCATCGTTATTGCTGGCATGGGCGGTCGCTTGATTTCAGAGATTTTGGAAAATGGCAGAGCTAAGCTTGGGTCTATTTCCCGCTTGATTTTGCAGCCCAATAACCGAGAGGATGAACTCCGCAGCTGGCTGGTATCTAACGGTTTTCGCTTGCTGGCTGAGGATATCTTAGAAGAGGCTGGAAAGTTTTACGAAATCCTAGTGGCAGAAGCAGGCCAGCAAACTTTGACAGAGCAAGAAAAGCGTTTCGGACCTTTTCTGATGAAGCAACAGTCACCTGCTTTTCAGCTAAGATGGCAGAAAGAACTGAAGAAACTGGAAGGAGCTCTAGCCCATATCCCAGAAAAGAATGAGCTAGAACGCTCTGCTATGTCCCAAAAAATCGAAAGTATCAAGGAGGTACTCCATGCTAGCAAGTGAAATCATCGCCCGTTATGAAGCCTACTGCCCGCAAGAACTGTCCATGGAGGGTGATATTTCAGGGCTGCAAATCGGGACTTTGGATAAAGAAGTGGACAATGTTCTAGTGGCTCTGGATATTCGCGAGCAGACGGTGGCGGAGGCTATTGAGGCAGGTGCTAGGTTGATAATCGTTAAGCATGCGCCTATCTTTCGCCCGCTTAAGGACCTAGTGGCGGATAAGGCTCAAAATCAAATCATTTTAGACCTCATCAGGCACGATATTGCTGTCTATGTCAGTCATACTAATATTGATGTTGTGGAGGACGGGCTCAATGACTGGTTCTGCCAGTTATTGGATATTGAGGAGACAAGTTTTCTCAGTCAGACGGGGCTAGAAAACGGTATTGGCCGTGTGGGGAAGATTGCTCCTCAGACCTTTGGGGATTTTGCGGCTAAGGTCAAGGCAAGTTTTGGACTAGATAGTTTGCGTCTGGTTACTTATGAAAAAGCGGATCTCAATCGTGTGATTGAGCGTGTAGCTATTTGTGGTGGCAGCGGTCAGTCCTTTTATCCAGAGGCTATTGCCAAGGGAGCGCAGGTCTACATTACAGGTGATATTTACTATCACACTGCCCAGGAAATGCTGACAGAAGGACTTTTGGCGCTGGATCCTGGACATCATATCGAGGTTCTTTTTACGGAAAAATTAAAAGAAAAGCTTGATACTTGGAAGGCAGAAGAGGGATGGGAGATTGAGATTTTGGCTAGTCAGGCTTCGACCAATCCTTTCCGACATATTTAAGAGGGAGCGACATGAAAAGAGTAGCAGTGATTGGAGCTGGGATTGTCGGCTCAACAGCAGCTTACTATCTGTCCAAATCCCCAGATGTGGAAGTGACTGTCTTTGATGACGGCAAGGGGCAGGCAACCAAGGCAGCCGCTGGCATTATCAGTCCTTGGTTTTCCAAGCGTCGCAACAAGGCTTGGTACAGGATGGCGCGTCTAGGCGCTGATTTTTATCAAGACTTGATTGCGGATCTGAAAGCGGCTGGAATCCAGACAGACTTTTACCAACAGACAGGTGTTTATTTGTTGAAAAAGGATGAGAGCAAACTGCAGGAGCTTTATGATTTGGCTGTTAATCGCCGAGAAGAGTCGCCTCTAATTGGGGAGTTGAGTCTTCTCAGTCGTCAGAAAGTCCAGAAGAAATTTCCAGACTTACAAGGCTTTGAGCGACTTCTCTATGCTTCCGGCGGTGCCCGTGTGGAGGGAGCACTCTTGACGGAGACACTTCTGAAAGCCAGTAAGGCAGAACTGGTTGAGAAAAAGGTAAACTTGACAGTAGAAGGAGAGCAACTTCTGGTGGACGGACACGGCTTTGACTGTGTTATCTTAGCTGTGGGGGCTTGGATGGGAGAAATCTTGCAGCCACTGGGCTATGAGACAGATGTTCGGCCGCAAAAGGGACAGTTGCGTGATTTCAGGCTGGCTGAGCAGACTGACGCCTACCCAGTTGTTATGCCTGAGGGTGAGCTGGATATCATTCCTTTTCTGGCAGGCACGGTTAGCGTCGGTGCCAGTCATGAAAATGATCAGGGCTTTGATTTGACGGTAGATAGGACATTGCTGAATCAGTTGCAGCAAGAAGCGGAAACTTATTTGCCAAGGTTGTCTAAAGCAGAGATTCTAGGCGAGCGTGTGGGAACGAGAGCTTATACCAGCGATTTTGCTCCTTTTTTTGGAGCTGTGCCAGACTTACCGCATGTCTACGCTGCCAGCGGATTAGGCTCTTCTGGTCTGACAACTGGCCCGCTCATCGGACGCCAATTAGCTCAGATGGCTTTGGGAGAAGCAGGGGTTCTGGCTCCAGCGGACTATCCTATTGAGCGGTATGTCAAGAAGGTTTGATATGACAGAAACTATTTTGAATTGGGTCAATGTTTGTGTTAAAAAAGATGATGAAATTTTACTGCTTAATCGCCAACATGATAACTTTAAGGGATGGATACAATCAGGTGGCTTCACCAGTCTGAGAATAGACTGGTGAAGGTTGGGGATGGGAAAAGCTTAGCTTTTTACCTTCGTAAAAGTTTCCAGAATCTTTTTTTGAAGCTGCAAGGCGCGAATTAAAAGAAGAAACGGGGCTGACTGCTCTAAACTTGGAATTGAAGGGGATTTCAGGCTTCACTAATCCAAGTAAAGAAGAACGGTATGTATATTACGATTTTCTTTGTACTGCCTTTGAAGGACAAGTTAGGGGAAACGATCATGAAGGGGAGCCCAAATGGTGGAAGATTTCTGAACTTAGCCAGATAGATATGCAGGATGACATACGTGAACGTTTGCCCCTGTACTGGCGGAAAGGATCTTTTGAGCGGATTCGTTACTGGAATGAGGACAAACACTGTATTGGGGAAACCAAGACGTTTTTGTATGATTGACTTTAGAGAATAAGGAGAATTTATGGACTGGTTACGATCGCAGCCTGTGGTTATGCAGGCATTCTTGGCAGGGCTTTTTACATGGGGATGTACTATTGTGGGCTCGGCTGTTGTATTTTTCTTTAAACAAGTCAGTCGCAAGCTGCTGGATATTATGATGGGCTTTGCGGCAGGCGTTATGATTGCGGCTTCCTTTTGGTCACTTCTGGCACCGTCGATTGAGTATGCGCAGAGTTCTTATGGCAAGCTATCCTGGTTGCCGGCAGCGATTGGTTTTTTAGTAGGAGGTTTTTTCCTGCGGCTGATTGATGCGGTGGTGCCTCACTTGCACTTGAGCAAAGACATTTCGGAGGCAGAGAGTGTTCCGGAGCATAGCCGAAAGAAGCTGTCCAAGACGGCTCTACTCTTCTTAGCCATTACCATTCACAATTTCCCAGAAGGTTTGGCAGTCGGAGTAGCCTTTGGTGCTTTGGCCGCTAATCCTAGTCCGGAGGCCTTTATCGGCGCGATTGGCCTAGCTTTGGGAATTGGCCTGCAAAATGTTCCAGAAGGAGCGGCTCTGTCCATTCCGATTCGGACGGACGGAAAGTCGAGGCTTAAGCCTTTTACTGGGGTTCCATGTCCGCGATAGTGGAGCCTGTCGGAGCTGTGCTGGGATCTGTAGCTGTCATGGCCATGACGGCTATTCTACCCTATGCCTTATCCTTTGCGGCGGGAGCTATGATTTTCGTGGTGGTAGAGGAGCTGATACCGGATTCGCAGACCAATGGCAATACTGATGTGGCGACTTTAGGTCTCATGGTGGGATTCGTTCTCATGATGGTCTTGGATGTAGCTTTGGGTTGATATCGACTTAGAATCAAATAGCGGAAGAAAGCGGAATTTCCGCTCTTTTTCTTTTATTTAAGGGTAGTGAAAAGGATGACATCCGCTTTCAAAAATGGTAGAATAAGGAGAATACATTAAGAGAGGAAACTCATATGAAAGGTATTATTCTTGCAGGTGGTTCTGGTACACGTTTGTATCCATTGACCCGCGCTGCGTCAAAACAGCTCATGCCGGTTTATGACAAACCCATGATTTATTATCCGCTGTCAACTCTTATGCTGGCTGGTATCAAGGACATCTTGATTATCTCTACTCCGACAGATCTGCCTCGTTTTGAGGATCTGCTGGGTGATGGCTCAGAGTTTGGTATCAAGCTCTCTTATGCAGAGCAGCCAAGTCCAGACGGGCTGGCACAAGCCTTTATCATTGGGGCTGATTTTATTGGAGATGATCGCGTGGCGCTGATTCTTGGGGATAATATCTACCATGGACCAGGTCTAAGTAAGATGCTCCAAAATGCTGCAGCTAAGGAAAAAGGAGCAACTGTTTTTGGCTATCATGTCAAGGATCCAGAACGCTTTGGTGTTGTAGAATTTGATGAAAATATGAATGCTATCTCCATCGAAGAAAAACCGGAACAACCGCGCTCTAACTATGCAGTAACAGGACTCTATTTTTACGATAACGATGTTGTCGAAATTGCCAAGAACATTAAACCAAGTCCTCGCGGTGAATTGGAAATCACAGATGTCAACAAGGCTTACTTGGAACGTGGTGCTTTGTCTGTGGAGCTTATGGGGCGTGGTTTTGCTTGGTTGGATACAGGTACCCACGAAAGTCTCTTAGAAGCCGCTCAATATATTGAAACAGTTCAGCGTATGCAGAACGTTCAAGTGGCAAATCTGGAAGAAATTGCCTATCGTATGGGCTATATCACTAAAGAGCAAGTGCATGAATTGGCGCAGCCATTGAAAAAGAATGAATATGGCCACTATCTCTTGCGCTTGATTGGAGAAGAATAAGAAGATGACGGAACAATTTTTTGATAAGGAATTAGCAGCGCGTGAGGTTCCCGGAATTCCTGGAATGTTGGAGTTTGATATCCCTGTTCGTGGGGACAACCGAGGCTGGTTTAAGGAGAATTTCCAAAAGGAAAAAATGCTGCCGTTAGGCTTTCCTGAAAGCTTTTTTGCAGAAGGAAAATTGCAAAATAATGTCAGCTTTTCTCGTAAAAATGTCCTGCGTGGCCTTCATGCTGAGCCTTGGGACAAGTATATCTCTGTTGCCGATGACGGCAAGGTGCTGGGAACTTGGGTTGATCTGCGTGAAGGTGAGACCTTTGGTAATACCTACCAGACAGTAATTGATGCCAGCAAGGGGATTTTTTTGTGCCACGTGGTGTCGCCAACGGCTTCCAAGTTCTTTCTGACACAGTTTCCTATAGCTATCTGGTCAATGACTATTGGGCTTTGGAACTCAAACCTAAGTATGCCTTTTGTCAACTATGCAGACCCAGCTTTAGGCATCCAGTGGGAAAAACCTAGAAGCAGCAGAAGTCTCAGAAGCAGACAAGAACCATCCACTACTTAAGGATGTCAAACCTCTAAGAAAAGAAGATTTGTAAAAAAGAATTCTTTTCTGACGCATTAATTTATATTGAAATATATGATTTAGCTCAGCTCCTATCCGAGCGAAGCGAGTGGAAGAAATGATTGCCGCTGTGGTGTAAGTCATGTAACAAATTGTTTAGTTTGTTATATGCTAGGGGATTTTTGAGACATTAGGCTCAAAAATAAGCAATGAAACCGAAGGTTTGCTTGCGTCCCCACCACTTAAGGCAATTATAAAAAAGTTAAGGAATAAAAATGACTGAATACAAAAAAATTATCGTGACAGGTGGAGCTGGTTTTATCGGTTCTAACTTTGTCCACTATGTTTACAATAACTTTCCAGATGTCCATGTGACAGTGCTGGACAAGCTGACTTACGCAGGTAATCGTGCCAATATTGAAGAAATTTTAGGCGACCGCGTTGAGTTGGTTGTTGGAGATATTGCTGATGCGGCCTTGGTAGACAAGCTGGCGGCTGAAGCAGATGCTATCGTTCACTATGCGGCAGAAAGCCACAATGATAACTCGCTCAATGATCCGAGTCCATTCATTCACACCAACTTCATCGGGACTTACACACTTTTGGAAGCAGCTCGTAAATACGACATTCGTTTCCACCATGTCTCAACTGATGAAGTCTATGGTGACTTGCCTCTGCGTGAAGATTTACCAGGTCATGGAGAAGGTCCAGGTGAGAAATTTACGGCTGAAACCAAGTACAATCCAAGCTCACCTTACTCATCAACCAAGGCGGCTTCAGACTTGATCGTTAAAGCTTGGGTACGCTCGTTTGGTGTGAAAGCGACTATTTCTAACTGTTCAAACAACTATGGTCCTTACCAGCATATCGAGAAGTTCATCCCGCGCCAAATCACCAATATCTTGAGTGGTATCAAGCCAAAACTCTACGGTGAAGGTAAAAACGTCCGTGACTGGATTCATACGAATGACCATTCATCAGGCGTCTGGACAATTCTGACCAAGGGACAAATCGGCGAAACTTACTTGATTGGTGCTGACGGTGAAAAAAATAACAAGGAAGTGCTGGAGCTGATTCTCAAGGAAATGGGACAGCCCGCTGATGCTTATGATCATGTGACAGACCGTGCCGGCCACGACCTCCGCTATGCCATTGATGCCAGCAAGCTTCGCGATGAGCTAGGATGGAAGCCAGAGTTTACCAACTTTGAAGCAGGTCTCAAAGAGACTATCAAGTGGTACACGGATAACCAAGACTGGTGGAAATCAGAAAAAGAAGCAGTTGAAGCCAACTATGCTAAGACTCAAGAAGTGATTAAGTAAGAATAGGCTATCTATGATGAGCCTTGTAAAACTAGCGCTATGAGATTGAGAGGCTGGGATTATCTGTTCCAGCCTTTTCTCACAGGATTGTTAGCTTTTTAATATGTTTGTTACAGAAAATTATGCAAAAATAGTGTAAAATAAGATAAATCCTTTCTGTGTTTTTAGCTAAAGGGATTTTCTCAAATTAAAGGAATACAAACATGAAAATGGTAAAAAGAGTAGTGGGAATTGGTTTGGTGCTGTTGCTTGCAGCAGTCCTGTTTCTGGTTCCTGCATCTGTTAATCAAAGTGAACAATTAAAGAATGTTCAAGGCAGTGCTTCCTGGATGAGTATTATTGAGCCAGCTTTGAGCAATGCCAATGTGACGGCTCAGGGAGTCAGCACGGAAGTTTCTCTCAATAGCGTCCAGCTTAATCAGGTGCTCAAGTCTTTTCTGGCTGACTCTGAGAATCAGGAGCTGCTGAACAGTGTTTACAGTATTGAAGGCAATAAGCTGCGCATCCAGTATCCAGTCAAGCTGCTCTTCATTGACAGTAAGCTGGACCTAGAGGTGGATGTGACGGTGAGAGATAATGTCTTGCACATCGCAATCGATAATGCCAAGCTGGGCTCCCTTCCTATCCCTAAATCTTGGGTGACAGGCATGCTGAAGCAACAAATGCAGGCTTCTAATTCATCTATCACGACGGAGGGAGATAGTTTTCTTCTAGCTCTGCCACAGAGTCAATACAGCATTAATAAAATCAGCTTCCAGAATGGAGCTGCTAAAATCCAGTTCAGCATGGGTTATGGAATCTAAAAAAGAAAACTTCATTTGAGGAAGAAGTCTTCCGAATCAAATGGAGTTTTTATACTATTATTTGAGAAATGTCATTGTGAGGGAGAAAAGATGCCCATTCCTAATATCCAGCAAGAGGAGCTGATTATTATTGATGACAAGCTGCGTTTGCGGGCCTATGATGGTCAGTTTGAGCCGGCCTTGGACTGGTACCAAGAACCGGAGCTGATTTATATGATTGATGGCAGTAGAGAACCTTATTCGCCGGAGCGAGTTCAAAGAATGTATGAATATCTTGCTAGGCAAGGTGAAGTGTATTTTATTGAGGTTTGGGAGACGGAGCATTGGCTACTCATTGGAGATGTGACCTTTTGGCAAGATGATTTGCCCATTGTCATTGGAAAGCGGACTACCGCGGGAAAGGAATTGGCAAGAAAGTTCTTTCTGCTTTGATACAGCGCGCACGCAATCTAGGCTATAAGAAACTAACAGTTCAAGAAATTTATGATTTCAATCAGCCCTCTTGCAGTCTATTTGAGTCGCTTGGTTTCTATCCAACTCATGCTAGGGAGAGAGGTAGGTACTATACACTTGATTTGACCTTGCCCATAGCGCAGATCCAGCCCAGTCAGTTCTACCTTTCACGGGAAAAGCTGGACAGGATTAGCATTGATTTTGACCAACAAGAACTTGAAGCTTTACCTGTCAAGCGCATGGATGGCAAAATTTTCTTTACTGATGGACATAGCAGAGCCTTTAAGGCATATCAGGCTGGCCTCTCTCATATCCCCATCTATTATGATAGGGACGATCTTAACTGGGATTTTTATCAATACTGTGTTCAGGCTTGTCAAGAAAGAGGTATCTTCTCGGTAGCTGATTTACAGAACCGCATTTTGTCCAAGGAAGACTATCAGATCCATTGGCTTGATTGGTGTAAGAGAGAAGCTGGAAAATTTGATAAGAGCTGATATCGCGAAGCTCTTGTGTTATAATAGATAAAGGAAATCAATATATTAAATCAGAGGTAAGATAATGCTTTATGAATTTTGTGCGGAAAATGTAACCTTGTTAAAAAAGGCTATGAAGGCTGGAGCCCAGCGGATTGAGCTCTGTGATAATCTGGCTGTCGGAGGCACGACACCCAGTTACGGCGTAATTCAAGCAGCAGTTGACTTAGCCAAGCCTTACGGTGCGACTGTGATGACCATGATTCGGCCCCGAGGCGGTGATTTTGTTTACTCGGAACTTGAAATTGAGATTATGCTGGCAGATATCCAAAAAGCCAAGGAAGTCGGCAGTCAGGGAGTGGTTTTTGGTGTCTTGACGGAGAAGAACGAAATAGATGTTTCGAAGATGCAGCGGCTGCTGGAGGCATGCAAGGGACTGGAAGTAGTCTTCCACATGGCTTTTGATGCGATACCGGCTGAATACCAGTTTGGCGAAATGGATTGGCTGATTGAGAACGGTGTCCAGCGAATTTTGACCCACGGAGGACCTGCTAATGAGCCGATTGAGGAGCATTTTGCTTGGCTGGACGAATTAATCGAGCATGCCGCTGATCGGATTGATATCATGCCGGGCGGTGGCATTCATCTGGGCAATCGTCAGCAAATTATAGACAGTCTGGCAGTTGACCAGCTGCATGGGACTAAAATTGTATTTTAAGGAGGAGAAGGGCTCTAGCGGCTCCTAATAAAATGTTGGAACTATTTGAAAAATACAAGTCTAATCCAAATAAGCTTCAGACTTACGGTTTTAAGGAGTCTGATGGAGTTTACCATTTCTCGCAGAAGATTATGAAGGGTGACTTTCGCTTGGAGGTGACTATCAGAGATGGGAAGCTGGACTATCAGGTCTTTGACTGTGATACTGATGACGTCTATCTGCAGGTCAAGATGGAGCAGGTGACGGGAGAGTTTGTCGGTCAGGTTCGTGAAGCTTGTCAGGCAGCACTGCTAGCTATCCGACAGCATTGTTTTGATGAAGTTGGTTTTCTCTATGAGCAGAGTAAGCGACTGCGGGATCATGCGGCTGAGGTTTATCAGGGGCAAATAGAGTACCTCTGGGAGAAGTCGTCCAGAAAGAGCTCGACCAAGGCTGGAGTTTTCCGTCACTATGATAGTAAAAAATGGTACGGAGCTTTTCTGACCACAGACTGGTCTAAGTTTGAAGCAGATCGAAGCGGCGCTATTGAGGTGCTGAATGTTAAGAATGACCATGTGGCAGAGCTGGTTCAGAAAAAGGGGATTTATCCGGCTTTTCACATGAATAAGAAATACTGGCTCAGTCTGCCCTTGGATGATACCTTGAGTGATCAGGAAATCTTTGATTTACTGGCTATTAGTTACCAGCTGACAAGTAAAAAATAAAATCGAAGCACAGCGCTCCAATCCGCTGTGTTTCATTTTTCCTCAAAAAACAGTATAATAAAAAGATTAGTAAGAATAGGAGAAATTATGAACCTCATTAGAAAATTAGCCTGGTTTTTTAAGTTGGAGAAGCGGCGCTATATCATCGGTATCTTGGCCTTGTCCTTGGTCAGTGTCTTCAATCTAATACCGCCCAGAATCATCGGTCAGGTTATTGACCGAATTTCTAGCAAACATCTGACTTCTCAAGAGCTACTCTTTAATTTGCTGTTGCTGATTGCTTCAGCTTTTATCATGTACGGCCTACGCTATGTCTGGCGCCTTTATATCTTAGGGACATCCAATAATCTGGGACGGATTCTGCGCTCTCGATTGTTCGAGCACTTTACTCACATGTCTCCCTCTTTTTATCAGAAATACCGAACAGGGGACTTGATGGCTCATGCGACTAACGATATCAATGCGGTTGTCAGTTTGGCTGGTGGTGGAGTCATGTCAGCTGTGGATGCTTCTATTACAGCTCTGGTGACCCTGCTGACTATGTTTTTTGTTTTGGACTGGAGGCTGACTTTGATTGCCATTGTGCCCATGCCTTTCTTGTCGTGGGGCACGGGCTTGATTGGCCGAAAAAATCATGAAAGTTTTAAGGCTGCTCAAGAGGCATTTTCGGATTTGAACAATAAGGTTCAGGAGAGTGTTTCAGGGATTCGAGTGACCAAGTCCTTTGGCTATCAGGAGGCAGAGACTCAGTCTTTTGCCAAGACCAATCAGGAGGTCTACGAAAAAAACGTTTTGGCTGCCAAGTACGATTCTCTTTTTGACCCCTTGGTTTTGCTTTTTATCGGTCTTTCTTATGTTTTGACCTTGATTTTCGGTGGAATTTTTATATCCCAAGGGCAGTTTACCATAGGAGAGTTGGTTACTTTTATCACTTATCTGGATATGCTGGTTTGGCCGCTGCAGGCTACAGGCTATCTTTTTAACATCGGCCAGCGAGGGGCTGTTTCTTATGAGCGGATTGAGAAACTGCTGGCTCAGGAGTCAGATGTCAAGGAAGCTGAACAACCCCTCTCTCATGCGGAAAATGGTCGATTGGATTATGACATTCAGAAGTTTTCTTATTCAGAAGAGGTTAGCCTATCAGATATTCATTTTTCTATCGAGCAGGGACAGACACTGGGAATTGTTGGTCAGACGGGCTCAGGGAAGACCACTCTTCTGCGCTTGCTGCTGCGGGAGCAGGATATTCAGGAGGGGGCTATCTATCTGAATGGCCATGATATCCGGGAGTACCGCCTCAAAGACTTGCGCCGTCTTATCGGCTATGTACCACAGGAACAGATGCTTTTTGCTCTGTCCATTCGGGACAATATCCGTTTTGCTAATCCCCAGCTGACAGATAGTCAAGTTTTAGCTGCCGCTCAACTATGCGGTGTGTATGAGGATATTCAGGCTATGCCAGAGGGGCTGGATACGGTTGTCGGTGAGCGGGGCTTGTCCTTATCTGGTGGGCAGAAGCAGCGTTTAGCGATGAGTCGGGCTATTATTACCAATCCTGAAATTCTGATTTTAGATGATTCCTTGTCGGCTGTTGATGCCAAGACGGAGCATCTGATTTTGGAAAATCTGAAGTCTGAGCGTGCTGGCAAGACAACCATCATCACAGCTCATCGGCTGTCAGCCTTGGTGCATGCAGACCTGATTTTGGTCATGGAAGAGGGACGAATCAAGGAGCGGGGCACCCACCAAGAGCTGTTGGAGCAAGAGGGCTGGTATGCCCAGACATACCATAATCAGCAGCTGGCAGAAAGCTTGAAGGAGGAAGATTAATATGAAAAAGAAAGCAACTTTTCATCGCCTCCTAGGCTACATGTGGCGTTACAGGATAGTGAGCAGTATGGCCTTGACCTTCATCCTGCTGACGACTCTGGTCACAACGGCATTGCCGCTTCTGGCTCGCTATTTTATTGATCAGTTTATTGGCCGCAATCAAGCCTGGGCTGGCCTGCCTTTGCTGGCTCTTTACTATGGCCTTTCCTCTTGCGGGTGCTTTTTACTTTCTTGGGAAAGTATTTCTTTGCGCGTGTGGCTCAAAGTGTGGTTCGGGACTTGCGACAGGAAAGCTTTGCCAATATCCAGCGTCTGCAAATGGCTTATTTTGATCGAACGCCAGCTGGTGCTATCGTTTCCCGCCTGACCAATGATACTCAGGCAGTCGCAGATATGTTCAGTGAGATTTTTTCTAATTTTTTGAGCTCCTTGCTGATTTTAGTTGTTACTTTGAGCGCTATGTTTGCTCTCAACTGGCAATTGACCTTCATGATTGCTCTCTTTTTACCTTTGATGGCAGCCTCTATCTTGCTTTATCAGCATCTATCCAATCGTCAGCTGAAGCAGGTCCGGAATAAACTCAGCGATTTGAATGTCAAGCTCTCTGAGAGTATTGAAGGGATGCGGATTATCCAAGCTTTTGGGCAAGAGAAGCGCTTGCTGCGGGAATTTGAAGAAATCAACGGTCAGCATTTAGGTTTTACTAATCGCTATCTCAATATCAACAGTCTCTTTCTGAGACCGGCTATGTCCCTGCTGAAAATCCTGGCTTATGGAGTGATTCTGACTTACTTTGGCCTGACTTGGCAAGTGGTGGGAATTACGGCAGGTATTATGTATGCCTTTATCCAGTATGTCAATCAGCTTTTTAATCCTTTGATTGATGTTATGCAGAATTATTCTGTTTTACAGACATCTATGGTTGCTGCAGAGCGGGTTTTTGAAATCATGGACCGCACTGACTACGAGCCTGAGCAGGATAACCAAGACTTGCAAATCCAAGATGGCAGCATCGAATTTAAGCATATTTCCTTTTCTTATGATGGAAAGCGTGATGTTTTGCGAGATATCTCCTTTTCTGTCAAAAAAGGCCAGACGATTGCTTTTGTGGGTTCGACTGGCTCTGGCAAGTCCTCTATTATCAATCTTTTCCTGCGTTTTTATGAGTTTGAGCGGGGGCAGATTTTGATTGATGGCCGTGACATTAAAGACTTTAGTCAGGAGGAGCTGCGGCGAAAGATTGGTCTTGTTTTACAGGATCCCTTCCTTTATCACGGTACCGTTGCTTCCAATATTCAGCTTTACCAAGAGCAGCTGACGCGAGAAGAAATTATAGAAGCGGCTAAGTTTGTAGATGCTCATGGCTTTATCAGTCAGCTCCCTCAAGGCTATGATGCCCCTGTGACTGAGCGGGGAGCGACTTTTTCCAGCGGTCAACGGCAGCTTTTAGCCTTTGCCAGAACCATCGCTACTAAGCCTAAAATCTTGATTTGGATGAGGCGACAGCCAATATTGATTCGGAGACAGAGGAGTTGATTCAAGCCTCACTGAGAAAAATGCGGCGGGGTCGGACAACCATTGCCATTGCCCACCGTCTGTCTACCATTCAGGATGCTGACTGCATCTATGTCTTAGATAAGGGGTGCATTATCGAATCCGGCAGCCACGAAGAATTGCTAGCTCAAGATGGAACCTACAAGAAAATGTACCAACTGCAGGCCGGAATGATGGAGTTTTGAAGAAAGCCTGATTATAAATAATAGGTGTAGAATTCATTTGGAATTCTACACCTATTTTAAATAGTCTTTTAATTTCTCTACATTTTCTTCTAAGTTATCGTAAGGCATCTTGGCATACTTATAAGGGCAGCTAGCAAGGTAGCTCTGTTCAAAGAAGTCAAGCGGCAAGCCGCTGTGTTTGAGAGCACTGACGGAAGGAAGTGACCTTAAGTCTAGTAGAATGCCGTCCTTGGTCAGATAGCTGGATAGCGGCAGCTGAGCTTGATCAAGCAGCTTTTGCGCATTTCTTGCTTCCTCTTCTTGTAGCTGCAGCAGCGCCAGCCTATTTTTTTCAAACATGAGACTGTCGATGTAGAGCGATAGGGCCTTCTGCATGATGAGGTTGCTGTCGTAGTCCACGGCGCTTTTGTAAGCGATGAAGGTCGTTTGAATCTGGAGTGGAAGGAGCAGGGCAGTAATCCTCAGTGCTGGGAAAAGGCTGGTTGAAAAGGACTTGATGTAGATGACCCGCTGGCTATTATCTAGATAGTGAAAAGTCAGCTCCCGTCGGCTGTCAAAGTCTGACAGGTAGTCATCTTCTACAATATAGACATCATAGAGCTGTGCCAGCCGAAGAATCTCTTCCTTTTCCTGCCGACTGTAAGAGTGACCCAAGGGATAGTGAAAACGCGGGATAGTGTAGAAAAACTTGATCTTTCCGCTTTGAAAAATCCTCTCAAGTTCTTGCAGATTAATACCTTGTGGAGTTCTTTCAATGGTTTCATAAGGAAGTTTTTGCGCTAGCAGAAGATCATTAATCCGATGGTAGGTCGGCTGCTCTACTAAGATACGCTCTTTTTGGTTGGGAAAGTCAATCTGTGAAAGTATATAGAGGGCCTGCTGGGTACCGGAAGTCAGAATCAGCTGATTCCTAGAAGCATAGACAGCAGAGTCTAGCATCAGTTTTTGCACAGAGCGGCGCAGATCCTCCAGTCCTTCCTGCTGAGAGTAATAGTTGAAGAGATAATTTTCCCGGCCAATCAGAGTTTCATTTACACAGAGTCGGAAATCCTCATAGGCTTGGTGGCGGTCATCCCTCACAGGCAGCTCCAAATCCTGCTTTTCTTCCTGAGCATTCTCCAGCACATAGTAGCCGCTTTTGGGAACGGCATAGATATACTTCTGATACTTGAGCTCAATCAGAGCCTTCTGCGCAGTATCCTTACTGCAGTGATAATGCTCTGCAAGCTTCCGGACAGAAGGAATTTTCTGACCAGTTGCCAGTTTTCCCTCTTTAATATCCTTAGTAATCTTATCAATTATGCGTTGGTATTTTGCTTTAACCATGAAACTGTCCCCATACAGATTTGATTTTTTCATATTGTAACTCATTTTCAGATATTTTACAATAGAGAGCAAGTAGGAGGAGTCATGAAAACAAAAACAGTCATTCTGGCCACAGATATTTCTGGCTTAGGTAAGGTTGCCGCAACAGCTGCCCTGCCACTCTTTGCAATTTGCCAGCTAGAGGTTGCCCTCTTGCCAACCATGATTTTATCGTCCCATACAGGCGGTTTTTTTCAAACATCTATATAGATGATTACACGCACGGGATGCTTGCTTTTTTTGAAACAATGGCAGAGACTAGAGTTCGACTTTTTCAGCTCTGATAACAGGGTATTTGAAGTCTGACATACAGGTGGAAAATTTGCTGCGCTTTAAAAAGGAAAAAAACTTGCCCCTTATCGTGGATCCTATCATGGGGGACAAGGGGACTTTTTATCAGGGATTTTCAGATGCCCATCTAGACCATATGCGTCGCCTCTGCCAACATGCCGATTTGGTTCTGCCCAATTTGACGGAAGCCTGTTTGTTGTTGGAAGAATCCTACGAAGAGAGTTTATCAGAAGATAGATGGGAGGACTACTGCAAGCGTTTGGCTGAGTTAGGACCGAGCAAGGTCTTGCTAACTGGCTTGCCTATGAAAGAGAAACAGATTGGTGTGGCCTATTTTGATGTGGTAACAGAAGAGTTTAACCTCTTTTCCAGTCCAGCTTTGCCCCAGCAATTTTTTGGAACGGGTGATATACTGACGACACTTGTAGCTGCGGCTTTTGTTCAGGGGATCGACATCAAGCAAGCCCTGTCTGTGATTTTGAAGTTTATTGAAAAGAGCTTGGCACTTAGCTTTAAAGAGCAAATAGATCCAAAGAAGGGCGTTTTTTACCAGCCCTATCTAGGAGAGCTTTTCGCTGATTTTCAAGCCCTAATGGAGGAAAAAGATGAAGAAACAAACACTTGATTTGCAAACCTTAACCATGATTAGTTTATTTGCTGCTTTGATTTTTTTGAGTATTCAGTTTTTTAAAATTCCTGTGGGAGCTCAATTTATTCACTTTGGGAATGCGCTGGTGGTAGTGGGTTGTCTGATTTTTGGCAGTAAACTCGGTTTTTTAGCGGCTGCTATTGGATTGGGAATATTTGACTTGCTAAATGGTTATGCAGCGGAAATCCCAGTTATCTTGCTAGAAGCTCTTGCGGTAGCCGTGGTGATTCATTTTCTGTATGAAGGACTCTTTCAGAGAAAGGATAAACTAAGAAATATTCTTATGACAGCAGTAGCAGCTGCTTTGGTGAAGATTGTGCTCAATATTTTCAAGTACACTCTGACAGGAACACTGTTTGGTGGGAGTAGTTTACCAGCAGCCTTTTACTGGCAGTAGCTGAGATTACTGGTACATTTGGCTCCAGTCTAGCCACAGTCATCGCTGTCCCAATCTTATATCCAATCTTTAAGCAAGTCAGAAAAGCGCATAAGCAAAGAAGACCACTGAAAAGTAAGGATGAATCAATAATCAGCATAAACAAAGAAACCGTCTGAGAATTCTCAGACGGTTTCTTTGTTTTTTTCTATTACATAAAATAAACGATAGCAAGGTATTGCAGGGCAGAGGCCGCTAGAATGAAAAGGTGCCAAATCATGTGGAAGTAGGGCTTTTTTTGAGCATAGAAGCCAGCACCTACAGTATAGCAGAGGCCACCAGCCAGCATGAGTCCCCAGAAGACTGGTCCGGTCTGACCAATAATCTGCGGAATGATAAAGACCACCAGCCAGCCCATAATCAGATAGAGAGCCAAGCTGAATTTTTCATTGACCTTCTTAGCGAAAATCTTGTAGAGAATGCCAAAGATGGTCGTGCCCCACTGGATAGCAATGATGAGATAGCCAAACCAGTTATTCATCAGCGACAGCACGACTGGCGTGTAGCTTCCAGCGATGGCGATGTAAATCATAGAGTGGTCAATAATGCGTAAGATGTACTTGTGGGTCGAGCCATAGGACATAGAGTGATAGACGGTTGAAGAGAGGAACATGAGAAAGAGGCTGATGACAAAGATAGAAGTCCCGACAGCAGCCACCAACCCGTGTCCTTCATAGCTATAAATAGCTGAGATAGGCAGCAGAATCAGCATCAGGACGGCCCCTACCGCATGGGTAACAGCATTGGCAATTTCCTCTCCAAAGGATAGTTTTTTACTGAGTTTAAGCGCGTAGTTCAAGGTTTTCTTCCTCCTCATTTGGTACTTGGATTAGAGATAAGGTCTTTTGATAGAGTTTGACCGTCTGGCAGGCTGTGGAAATGATGGGTGCCACCTCCAGCTTGCTGCCGTTCATATAGTCTACAAAGTCGTCATAAAGTTCTCGCGAATCGGCTGATTTATGCAGCATATTTAAAGTAGCTGAGATTTCCTGGATAGAAAAGACCGTTTTTAAGGTTGTTATGGCAATCAAGCGTGCTACCTGACGACGTTGATATTTTTTCTTGACCGGCTTGGCAATATAGCCATGCTTGACGTAGTTGTTAATCATAGAAGCGGTCAGTCCCTTGTCAGCAGCTGAAATGGAAGAGCCACAGACATTGTTTACATAGAGCAGAACCTGATCCAAATATAGGTCCAGTTCTGGTAATTCGTCCCATTTTGGAAAAACTTGTTGAGCGTTCAAATCTTTATCACTTTCTTATCTAGTCTTTATAACTAGATGATAACATCTCTGTAAATCAAAGTCAAGCAAAAAATAGAATGTCCCATTGAAATTTGATATAATTTTAAAAAGAAGAAGGGAGGTTTCAGATGAAAAAACAAACAATCTTTGATATGGCAGCCTTCCTAGGCAGTCTGATTTTTTGGTCTTGGCTCTATATGCGCTTTTTTTATGCCTACGTAGCCGTCGTCTTTTACAAGAATCAGCCAGAGTGGAACCTGCTGATACCAGCTTCTATCATCCTGACTTTGACAGCCATTAGCTCGCTTTTTATTCGTGGCCTCTATAGTCGACACATTCCTCGTCGGCTGGTGCTAGCCAGTTATGCCCTCTATTTTCTCATTCTATTCTATGCCCTCTTTTTGAAAAATATCGGCAGGCAGGGCTTTAGTCTGGACCTGCAGTCTTTTACCTATAATTGGATTTATGGAGATAAACTGGTACCAACCATGAATATCATTATGTTCATTCCGCTGGGCTTTCTCTGCAACCTATCATGGAAACATGTGGCTTATTTTACCTTGGCTATCAGTCTGGTTGAGGGTAGCCAATATCTCTTTCACCTTGGCATTTTTGGCTTGGGTGATATCCTGACTAATCTGCTAGGCTTCATTATCGGCAGCTATCTACTAGAGACAGCCTTGGGAAAATGGGTTGTCCATAATATTCACTAAATGAAAGAAGGAAACTATGAAAATTCTTATCCCAACTGCGAAAGAGTTGAATCTAACTGCTCCATCTGCAATCCCGAATCCACTTTCAGCACAAACTCAGGCTGTGTTGGATGAGTTGGCAACCATGTCAGTAACTGACTTGGCATCATTTTATAAAATCTCCCCAGAAAGAGCGGAGATAGAGTGGCAAGCCATTCAGGCTTTGCGAGAAGGAACTGCGCAGCATGCTCCAGCCCTCTATCTATTTGATGGCCTCATGTACCGCCATATCAAGAGGCAGGACTATACTAAGGAAGAAAGTCAGTATATCGAGAAGCATCTTGCCATCACATCAGCACTTTACGGAGTCATCCCAGCCCTGGAGCCCATAGCGCCCCATCGCTTGGACTTTATGATGCCACTCAAGCTGGATGGGAAGAGTCTCAAGGCATTTTGGAAAGAAGCTTATGACCAGGCTCTGGCAGCAGATGAGGTGATTTTCTCCCTCCTGTCCAGCGAGTTTGAAACAGTCTTTTCCAAGGAAATTCGTCAGCGCATGATAGGCTTCAAGTTTCTGGAAGACCGAGGAGGAAAGCTGAAAGTCCATTCGACCATTTCTAAAAAAGCGCGTGGCGAGTTTTTAACAGCTCTTGTAACTAACCAAGTGACAGAAATCGAACAGATGAAAAAATTAAGCTTTGCTGGCTTCACCTACCGACCTGATCTGTCCAGTGACCAAGAGCTGGTTTATGTGAAGGAAGTGTGAAAAGGAAAAATCGACTTTTGTAATATCTACGTAATATTCTCGTGATAAAATTGTTATAAAACAAATGAAGTTTCTAAGGAGTTTCAGAACTATGGGAAAAATTAAGTCGGATACTATTTCCGCTCAGAATGCTATCAGTGAATTAGTTGGGGTAGATACAAGTGACAAGCAAAATCAGCAGGTAGAGTTTAGCTATACTACTGAGATTGCTGGGATGGAAGCAAGCCGTCAGGCATGCAATCAAATGCTGCAGGCTGTCAGTGACTTTAGCGCAGCTGTCCTGGCTCAGGCTAATAAATTTCCTGATATAGCTTATAAAATTGAAAAGCGTGATGTAGATCAAGCGCAACGTTGGAGCAACTGATGATAAAAGATAAAAATCAAGAAAAACGTGAGCAATTACATAAGCAAATCATTCAGCTTGAGAATCAAGAAGAAGATCTTTTAGTTCTCAAAAGGCGTTATGAAGAGAAGGTAATGGATTTTCGTACAGATATTTGGACTATGAATGCCCAAATAGAAAACTTGATAGATTCCGTATCAGAGACTAGTTCTACCAATCGTAAAATATGGGAAGAAAACCAAGCCTTGCAGCAAACAATAGATAGCTACGTAGAGCAGGAGTTGGATAATGTTTCCAAACAAACAAGGGAAGTTCAGCAAAAATTAGATGAAAATCGAGAAAAATTGACGAAAGAAAGGAACTCTTTACCATGGGAGTAAAGTACAGTGCGTCAGAGTCTTCACAGCTGATGGAGGCCATGTCTAGTAATATTCAAGTGGCTAATGAGGTGACAGACCGATTGTCTCAGGGCTGTGACCACCTGATAGCCACCCTAGACTCTGGAGAACTCATGGGAGCAGCCTATACAGCAGGTAAGGGCCTCTTTTCAGAGATTATCATTCCTGCCATTAAGAAGCTACAGGAAGCAGTGGACGACATTCAAACGGAGTTAAATTCATACAGGACTGCTGATGCTCAGGTAGCTGAGTACGGAAACCTCGACCTAGATCAGATGAAGAAGACAAAAGAATTGAGAGAGCAGCAGCTAGCCTCTGTCAAAAAGGCTATTGAAGCCAAAGAATCTTTCTTAGAGCGTATGAAGTCTATTGCTACATTTAATATCGTTTCTCACATGCAGTCTCTGGTGATTCTTTCTAGTGCAGAGTCTCAAATTGAATCACAAATCAAAGAATTGGAAGAGAAGATTGAAAAGCTGGAGTTCTTTGTCGCTCAGGTTTCTCAATATTTCAGCGATAGTCTAGAAGTCCTCCGTCTAGCTATCCAAGGAGCCAGCCAGCTAAGCCAAGTCCTAGTTGATAGTGATGGAAACTACTCAGTTGATGGTGTAGATATGAGTTGGGCTATTAAAATGAAGGGGCAGAAGATTGAGACATACATACCAATAACTAAAAAAGAGAAATTTATTCAAACTATTAGACAACAGTATGGATTTAGTCGAACTGAATCAGAGATATTACTAAATTTATATCAAAAGCTAGAAAAGGAATATGGATCCAAGAAAGCAAATATAGAATTCTTTAAAATAGTTGCATCTTACTCTTATGGTGATAAATCTTATGGAGCTTGGCAAGTGGTCGGTGGATTATATAGCCCGAATGGGGTAAACGGTATAAATGTTGGTATTAATTATAGAATGAAATCTGTTTTAAGAAAATATGGCTTAAAAGATGATGAAATTGATACGATTCAGAAAGCTATTCAGAATCAGCATAATTTTACTAACCTAAAAAAGATTCAGGAAACAGATTCAGAAGCAGAACTTACTCAAAAACTAGATGCTGGTGCTTCAAAGGCATATGGGAAAGATGTTAGATATGCCGATTTAGATGCCAATCAAAAATCTAGAATAAGAGAATTACTATCTCAATTTGGAGGAACCACAGACTATTCCCATATGGCCGCAACTATTTCCGCACATTATACAGGTAATCATTTTATTGAAAATGAAGATGATTTAGCGGGATGGCAAGGTGATGTAGCTGGTACTATGGGACTTCCGCCGAGTCTTGGTAACGATGACTATCGTTCAGATTTAGATGCTGTTAATATTTACAACAAAATGAAGAATGGAGATAGCGTAGTTGATGTTACAAACTCATATTACGATAGTGTTGAGAGAACATCTGGCTATAGAGCTTATGAATTTGTTCAAAATATTGGAGAAGGGGATTACACGAAAGGAATGAATAAATTAGAAGAAACTTATAAATTATACGTTTCTTCTCATTCTAGTGAACAATCATCAAACTTCGAAAAATTCATGAATGCTATCCAACATTTCCAAAAGGATTTAGACAAACCCAATCCCTCTATCGGAGAGTAAAATGTTAAAAAAAATGAAAAACTATTATAAAAACAAACCAACTCAAGCTTTCTTAATGCTCATAGTTCTTATTTGGTCAGTATACGAGATTGGTGCGACTAGTTTAGCTAACAACTCGGCCTTGACCAAGGAATTCATGCATAGTCGGTATGTTATGGTTTGGCCAATAGTAGATAGAAAGGCGAATCTATACCACTATGCGGAAGAATGGACTAGTAACATCTTGGATGGCATTATGCATCTAGACTATGAAAATATAAAAATGACCTGTTACCCTAGTAAATATGATGATCAGGTTTCCGCTGAATACAATCGGATTCCTAATAAGGAAAATTATGCGATTTCATTTCCTTTAGACGGGTCGTTGTCCAAATCAAATTTTTCGACATTAGACACTAGATACTATCTAATATCAAAGAATGCAGCTATTGTGGAGCAAAAGACAGGTAAGACTATTGAGGAATTAACCCATGAGATAGGGTATGCAAGGGAGGACTTCTTGTCTGCTCTTGGTAAGATGAAAATCCTTCGTTTGGTCTATTTGATTCTTCGTATGATAGTACTGTTGCTATGTATCAGGTTGTCGGGTCAGCGGAGAAAAAGGAAAGAAAACGAAATCTTACAGAATGGATAGAGCTCCAAGATGGTATGGATGACTATAAGGAGATTCACAAATGCCCTTGAAAAAAAAATTGAATTGGAATTTAGGTTGTAGTTTATTGCTTGTTGGAGTTCTGGCATCTGCTTTTCTCTTTTATTTATGGGCACAAAATCTTGGTAAATATACCTTACAACCTGGTCAGTCTATTAGTCTGAAAGTCAAACCTCGGACACAAGATGTGGAATACTATTCTGTATTAATTTTGAAGAAAAATGATAATAATAAGCTTAAATTATCAGGTTCAGGAGTTTGGTTTGAGGTAAATGGTGAGATTTTTTATGGAGTTGAAGAGCAAAAACTCTTTAAACGAAACTATTCAGAAAATGATAATGAAGAGTTACCCAACAATCAAAAAGGTATTCATTTAGTAAAAGATGGGATTGTTGTTAATTATCAGGGAGAAAAAGTTTTGATGTCACGAATAACAAACCTTACACCATCACCAATGTGGACGACAAACCAGCACGCTTTGAAGCTCAAGTGGTGGATAGGTGAGGCAAAACATTGGCAACAACTTATAAATTAGCAATCAAGTAACAGATCGCCTGCCAAAAGAACGTGACTACCTAATAGCTACTCTAGCCTCTGGAGAACTCATGTAAGAAGCCTGTACAGCAGGTGGCCAATTTATTAAGCACGGGAAAAGATGGGATTTCTTATGGAAACCAGATACGGATGAGCATAAAAAATCAAAAGAAGATTTTTATGATTATTTGAAGCGAGGAGAAGATAAAAATGTCGGTACGTAAAAAAATAATAAGCATCCTACTTTTGATAATAACTGTTTTTGTCATTTGGTTGCTCTTTGGCCCTGATGATAAACCTGAACCAGATTTTTCTTCTGCCAATAAAATTGAATTACTGGCAAGTATTCTCGCAGGTAACAACGAGGATATTATCCGAGATGCAGGCTATGGAATTCCGGATGACCCGGTGATTCGCCGATGGGGGATAAATAAACTTAAAATATCTGGGAAATTAAACTTGGATGTACGCCCACCAACTAGTTTGGAAGACAGTGAGCTTCTAGTTCTTTTTTCTACTATGATTAATGGTAAAGAAACAGATGCAGGTTTTTTCGTGGATAAAGAATTAAAATTGACTTATTCAAGATATACTTATATAGATAAGGATGCTATTAGGAAAAAAATTGAGATAGATGAGACTCAAGAAAAAGAGCTACTACGTCAGGTTCAAACAGAATTGAATCAGTTTTTTGAAAAAATGAAACAGAAACTAGCTTCTAAATAAAGTGTGAGATATTACGGACAGGGAAGAGTGAAGCCTTTCTTGTAGATCATGGTAAAACTGTTGAAGAGGAAAAATCAGGAATACTTTTTGACTATTTTGAAAGAGGGGCTGATACAAATGTTCGTTAAATTCAAACGCTATAAATTCCTAGTTATTGTTTTGTCATTACTTCTGATTCTCATTTCTTCCTCTTTTGCTTATGAACAAAAATCAACTGGATATCTTGAGGTGATTGGATGAAGAAGAACCGATTATTCGTTTCGTTTAATTTACATAATTGGGGAGAAGTAAAATTTAAAGATGTTTGGAAAAGACAATAGGGAAACTGATACCAAGGTTAGGTTACTTCAGGAATATTTTAAAACAAAACCCGCTCAATCTTTTTTAATGCTCATTGCGCTTGTTTGGTCAGTATACGAGATTGGTGCGACCAGTCTGGCTAACAACTCGGCCTTGACCAAGGAATTCATGCATAGTCGGTATGTCATTGTTTGGCCAATGGTAGATAGAAAGGCAAAACTGTACCACTATGCAGAAGAATGGACTAGTAACATCTTGGATGGCATTATGCATCTAGACTATGAAAATATGAGAATAAGTAGTTTTCCTAAAAAATGGGAGAGTGAAGCTGAAATATACTATACTTTGTCTGAAGATAAGTATGCTGATAGAGTATATTTTTTCTTAGACGAGCCAATATCCAGAGCCTATACCACTAGTTTAGAGCAAAATTATTATTTGATTTCAAAGAATGCAGCTGTTATTAAAGAGGAAACAGGCAAAACGGTTGAACAGTTAGGTCAAGAAGTGGGACATGCAAGGGAGGAGTTTTTGTCTGCTCTGGGTAAGATGAAAATTCTTCGTTTGGTCTATTTGATTCTTCGTATGATAGTATTGTTGCTATGTATCAAATGGTCGGGTCAGCAGAGAAAACGGAAAGAAGATGAAATCTTGCAGAATGGATAGAGTCTTGAAACGATACGGAATCTATAAGGAAAATAAAGAATGATAACTTCAGTAATTTTTATTGCTTCTCTATTTTTACTTTTGCACCGCTTTAAAAGCCGGCGTTCAAGGATTATTATCGGCCTACTGAATAGTCTGTTTGTTGTCTGGTACGTTCAGGCAATTTTAAACTACGGCAAATACACTCTGCAAACAGGTCAAAGTGTTGAATTGAAAGTTTTTCTAAAACAGAGCAGCTGGAGTATAATTCGGAATTGATTTTAGATAAAAAAGATGATGCTAAATTAAAATTATCAGGTCGAAAAGGCTGGGGGATGAAAGGAAGTAATACGGTTTATAATGTTGAGAAGCAGTCAATAACTGAGATTATTATTTCTAAAGATGGAACAGAGCGCAAAGACTTACCGAATGATAAGAGTAAAAGTATCTATTTAGAGAGTGATGGAATAGTGGTTCAAGGGGAAATAAAGGAAGTATTTGGGGTGACGGAAGTAACCCCCTACACTATCACCATCACCAATGTAGACAACAAACCGGCTACATTTGAGGCTCAAGTGGTGGATAGGTAAAGTTTGGGAAGGATTTGATTCCTCTCAGTCCTAGTTTTTTATTAATATGATGGTATTGAAAAATGAAGAAAACGAAATCTATGGTTATCATAGGCGGCTTTCAAGGTCGAAACATCTTTTATGATGTGAAAAGAAAAAAAGTATATTCTAATAAAGTCAATGAGAGAGTTTTTCCTAATCTCAGGTGGTTAGTAATCTCCTTTGGAATTCTAGGAAATGCCTTTCTCGTTCAAGTAAACAATATAAAAATTGAATCCCCTATTTTAAGAGTAATTGTTTTGAGTGCGTGCCTTATTCTTATATCTTTGGTTTGTCACTTTGGATTTAAAGATGAGTATTTAGGGCAAAACGTTGAGGCCTTTAATCCCAAATTATATGAACATGTTGGTTGGTTGAATTTTTTAGAAGAAGAGAGAAACCGATTATACATTCTGCTTATTACATTTGCAGTGAGTTCTTTCTTAACTGTTTTTCAAATGAGAGAATATTTGAACGCTCCTAACATGACAAACTTAATAGAAGTTATTGCCTTTTATTTTATATTTTATATGGTAACAGCAAAAAGCAATTTTATGAAAAGAATGACGGCAATAAAGCAATTGATAAAAAATAAATAAAGAGCTTTAGCTTATAATCTATGGATCAAGGTAATGTATGACCAATTACTTACTGAATGGAAGTGCTATGATTATGAACCGTCGCCACTTGGAAGAAATCAATGAATAAGAATGTATTTTGGTTGGGTAATTTCAAAGATAAGAATATTTTTTATGATAGAAAAACTAGAGAACTATACTCTATAGATAAGAAAGAAGAGAAAGCTCCTAATCTCACTTGGGCTATTCTGCCTTCTTCCTTTCTTTTACGAAACATTTATTCAGAAGCAACTGCACCTCAGGTTGCCAGTGTGCCTATCAGAATATTTATTTTGTGTTCGACTGTTTTCTGCGTTTTAGTTTTGATAATATTTGTGCTAAGAAATATTAGAAAAGGAACTATGAAAAATTTTAATCAGAAACTTTATTTTGACTGGCCTAATTTTCTTTATAACCAACAAACACAATGTAAAGGAATATTGTTTTTTGGGACTCTACTATTTTTTACGTCAATTAAATTTATAATTGATTATTATTTTTCAGGAAGCTTTATTTCTTTTATAGCTATCATTGGTTTTCTCCCAGTATCTGGGCTCTTATTATTTGGAAATAGGCCATTAGAAAAATTGATTATTCTTAAAAAGGTTGGAAAAAGCAATTGAAATGAAGAAAAAAAGAATATTTAACCGAACTCTTAGCTTTTCAGGGTAGAAACTATTATTTTTGACCCAAAAACTAATAAAAATCTATGTCAATGTAGATAGACCAACATTCCATCTGGATCTCACGAAATATGTTCCCGCAGCTAGCATTCTGCTGCTACATGGATTTACTTCTGTTTCGAATAGCCGCTTGTCCTTCCTATGGAAAATAATCTTGTTAGTTTTGGGTTATGTTATTGTTGGGTATCTAGTAGAATTGCTTGCAAGGACAAGGAAAAGAGCCGTCATTTAAAGAGTTTCATTTTGAAACACTACCTATAAAAGATGAGTTTTTATATATTTTTATTCGAAATATATATGGGAAGTTTGGAATTGGCTTGATTTTTGCTGTTTTTGCCATCTATCAATCTGTTGAGTATTTAAGCAAAGGCAGCTATTTGTCTTATTTGCTAAGTGACATGGGCTTCTTTATTGCTTATTTTGGTCTCATAAGGTCCCATTTATTCAAACAGATAAAAGTTCTAAAAAGATTAAAAAAGAAAAATACTTAGAATTCGAGAAGATTTTTAAAGGAGGTTTCTAATGACTGAGCTACTACCGATAGGGAGTGTTGTCCAACTTAAAAATGGACAGGTAAAAATTATGATTATTAACCGTTATCCTCTTTATGATAACAAAGGTGAAATTGGTTATTTAGACTATTCCGGTTGTGTATATCCTTTTGGTATGACGGATAATCAAGCTTGCTTTTTTAACCAAGAAGATATTGAAAAAATTTGGTTTGAGGGGTATATAGATGAATCAGAAGAGAAAATGCTAGCAAAAATAGAAGATAAATTATCTCAAATTCCTTATCCTAAATATTCTTTAGCTGATTTATAATACCTGTTCCTGTTAGTAAAGTATTCTAAAACCCCTCGCAATTATTTGCGGGGGGTTAGTGTCTTATAAGTTTTCTTTTCTTTTTATAATCTTCTCTTTTTAGTTAAGGGCTGCTAAAAGAGCATCAGCTTGTGCTGAGAGTTCAGCAAGTTTGTCTTCTGCGACAGTCAGTTGACCAGTTCCCCATGCTTCTGGGTTGATAGCAACACCTGTGAATGGTTCTATCACATTCATACGGATGAAAGGCAGTAGGCTGCGGTAGTGCTTGAATACTTCATCTGGTGATGTGCCGTTAGCTACAGATGAAACAGTAACAACCTTAGCATTCAGAGCAGATGGGCCAGTTGGGTCTGACAGATCCAGAGCGCGTGAAGCCCAGTCCAAGAGGTTTTTCACTACTCCAGGGATAGCCCAGTTGTAGACAGGTGAGAAAATCCAGATGGCATCAGCGGCCAAAATTTCTTCACGAACCTTAGCAACAGCAGCTGGAGCAGGACTTTCGATGTCTTGGTTGAAGAATGGTACATCTTTGTAATCAAGATATGAAACTTCTGCCTTGCCAGCCAAAGCTTTTTCAGCTTGCTCAGCCAATTGGTGGTTGAAAGAACCTTGACGAAGCGAGCCGACGATGAATAATACTTTAGACATTGCATTGTCTCCTTTTTTATAAAATAAAGAGATATTTCTCTTGTTACAATATATGTTACAACATTAATTACTAGTTAGCAATTATTTAGCTCAATTTTTTGAAATTTTTTAGAATGCGAATCAAATCTTGTTTATCGTCTTCTTCGAGAATGGACAGAGCTTGCTGAATATTTTTAATATGATCAGGCAGGGCAGCTTCAATTTTAGCTTTGCCTCGTTTCGTCAGGCCAATCAAAAAAGCCCGGCGGTCATTTGGGTCGCAGGTGCGGACAATCCAGCCGTCGCGTTCCATATTTTTGATGACGACAGTCATGTTGCCAGAAGTAGCCAGTATACGGTCAATCAAGTCCTGAATACGCAGTTCTCCTTTGCTGTACAAGGTTTCTAAGACGGAAAACTGAGTAGGAGTCAAATCATGCTTTTTAAAAATCTGGGCTTCAATGGCACGGATAGTTCTTTCTGCCTTATGAAAGACAATCATGGTTTTCAAATCAAGCAGAGTTTCTTTGCTTAAATCGTCTGTAATCTTCATAACAATATTTTACCAATAAATAGTATCATATGCAAGGATATTGCTTTAGAATTTTTGTGAATATTCTCATCAAAAAAAGATAGAAAAAAATAGGAGTATTTGTAGTATAATGACGGAGTGAAATATAAAAATAGAAATAAAGCCAGTTTTCCAATTTGGCAGTACCTGATAGGTATTTTTATCGTTCTCAGTGTTCTTGTCTTTTCATTTTTTGCAGTTTTGCAAGTATCTATGCAGCCGAGACAGTCGGTTAAGGAAACAAGCAGCCGCTTGGCCAAAGAATATGCAGATCTTGAAAAAGTGGATTCTTTTTCCATCTACAATGGGCAGGAATCCTACTACAGTCTGCTTGGCAAGACCAGTAAGGGTGTCGAAAAAGCTGTTTTGATTGCAAAAGATACCAATGAGATACGGGTCTATCGACTGGACCAAGGCGTCAGTCAGACAGAGGCTGAGAGCATTGCCAAGGAAAATGGAGCAGGAATTATTGATAAGGTGACCATGGGCTATTTTCAGGATCAGCCCATCTGGGAAGTCAAGTCGGGAGGTACCTACTACCTGATTGGTTTTGAAAGCGGACAGTTGGTCAGCAAGGAGGGACTATGAAATTATCAAATCGTGTCTTAAAAATGGAAGAAAGCGTGACTCTGGCAACAGCAGCGCGTGCTAAGGCCTTGAAAGCGCAGGGACGGGATATTCTGTCTCTGACTTTGGGAGAGCCTGATTTCCCGACGCCTAAGAACATCCGAGATGCTGCTGTAGCAGCTGTTGAGGATGGGCGTGCTAGCTTTTATACGGTGACTAGCGGTCTGCCAGAGCTAAAAGAAGCAGTGGTGGAGTATTTTGCCAACTATTACGGCTACACAATCCAGCCGAATCAAGTGACGGTGGCAACCGGAGCTAAGTTCTCCCTCTACACCTTCTTTATGAGTGTGCTTGACCCAGGTGATGAAGCTATCATTCCGACGCCTTACTGGGTCAGCTACGGCGACCAGATTAAGATGGCCGAGGGGATTCCTGTTTTTGTCCAAGCCACTGAGGAAATAATTTCAAGGTAACGGTGGAACAGCTGGAAGCTGCTCGTACTGATAAGACCAAGGTCTTGGTTTTGAACTCGCCGTCCAATCCGACTGGTATGATTTATACAGCGGATGAGCTAAGGGCGATTGGAAACTGGGCTGTGGAGCATGATATTCTGATTTTGGCAGATGACATTTATGGACGTCTGGTTTATAACGGTAATAAATTCACACCAATTTCCAGTCTATCTGAGGAGATTCGCAAGCAGACAGTGGTCATCAATGGTGTCTCTAAGAGCTACTCCATGACAGGCTGGCGGATTGGCTACGCAGTTGGTGAGCCAGAGATTATAGCAGCTATGAGTAAGGTTGCAGGTCAGACGACTTCTAACCCGACAGCAGCGGCTCAATATGCAGCAATCGAGGCCTTGACTGGCAGTCAGGAAACGGTTGAAACCATGCGCCAGGCCTTTGAAGAACGTCTTAATACCATCTATCCTCTCTTGGCTCAGGTGCCAGGCTTTGAAGTGGTCAAGCCTCAAGGGGCCTTCTATCTCTTTCCAAATGTCAAGAAAGCCATGGAGATGAAGGGTTATACAGATGTGACCGAGTTTACGACTGCTATTTTAGAAGAAGTTGGCGTGGCTCTGGTGACCGGAGCAGGATTCGGTGCTCCAGAAAATGTCCGTCTTAGCTATGCGACGGACTTGGACACGCTCAAAGAAGCCGTTCAACGCCTGCAGCAATTTATGGAGAGTAAATAGAGCTCGCAATCTTACACTGCTTTCGAAGATTTATAAACAATAGATAAGGCCGAACTCGGAGTTCGTCCTTTTCAATTCCCCTCAACTGCATTGGCAAATAGTTTGACAAAGTGGTAAAATAATATAGAAAGATATGGAAGCGTTTGTCACTCTAGTCAAAATTAGTAAGCTTTAGCAAGGATAAATGTTAATTGGCTTCGCTTAGAACTCAGCTGATGAAGGATTTAAACAATAGTGGAGGGAGAACAATATGAAACGTCGTTTGATTTTCTTATTCTTGCTAGGCGGTCTAGTCTTGCTAGGAGCTTATGTTTTCTTTAATTCAGAGGTGGGTTGGACCACAATTTCCCAGTCTAAGACGGATGAACCAAGCTACAGCTTACAAGCAAAAGATAATCATTATTGTATCCACTATTATGAGAATGACTCGGCTCGAATAGACTGGTATTTGAGCAATTATCAGCCAGAACTGAGATTAAATATGAGAATCTTAGAACGCCCAACTGCCCCCGGTTCTTACACTAAGGAGGAGATATCTGGACAGGGCTCTGCACGCTTTTTGATGGTTTGTAGAACTTGGGGTTCTGCAGAGAACAGTCAAAAGTTTTTAATTAAACGTGCCTATTATAAGGTTGATATTAGACTTAATAAAAAGATGGAGGTAGATACTGAGAAGAGCAGTATGACCTACTGGAAGACGGAAGAAGAGGTAAAGGATAATCCGCCTATTGATTAAAAAGCAGCTATCAATGATATCTAAACTTAGTAAATCTAACTTTCTGATAGGAATCACCAGACGACTTAAAAATTTGAGGAGTATTTAGTTGAAGACGATGGTGTTTCGGTGTATAATAAAAGAAGTCCATTTGGTCTAGCCCTGCATTCTATTGACTTGCAGTGTGTTCCTCATGGTCTTTTTACTTAAGTAATAATAGGGATGAAGATTATTTTGTACAAAAGGAGATAAAATGGGTTTTATCAGAAAGGAAATAGGGGAAAGAGAGAAGAAGCTTCTCGAGGATTTTTCTATTGAAGAAAAAGAACTGGCTTTGCCATTTTTACTAGAGGATGAGAAGAGAGGAATTTTTCTCTGTGTCAAGCAATTTCGTATCGGGGAAGGGAAATATCAGGTCTTAGCCATGATTCTCGGTGGCCACTTGCTTGAATTTCGCCTAGAAGAAGAGCGGGCCGATAGATATCCAGTTCGCAATGAGGAAGATCAAAGTGTAAAAGGTCTATCAACAGAAACAATCTCCCAGCTTGTGATTCCCAAGGTTTTAAAAGGACGAGAGGACAAGATCATAACAGTGATTCAACATGCCCTGTCGCAGATTAACCCTTATTATGATACAAAGATAAGGGAAGTAAACCACGTGGAGTACAGATAAAGAGGAGATAGGATATGGGATTATTAGAAAAGTGTCTGGATTTTTTCCCGACTAGGCGGGCTGTCAGTGACATAGAAGAAGAGATGACTTGGGAGGAAGAATATACTCCTAAAAGAGTTCATCTCAAAGAAGTCAGTAGTAGCACTCAGAAGGAGACTGAGGGAGCAGTATCTCTTCCCCAAGAAGGAAGTTGGAAGTTCGTGCACGAGATGATTTCTGAAGAAGGGATTAAGCTTTTAAAGAAGGCTGGGATTGATGACGAGCTAGTCTTTGAGACGGGTGATTGGGTCGCAGACCATGATTTGGGGATTTATCTGGTCCTTTATCGCTTTGGTGGCAGAACTAATTGGAAGAAGACTTATAAGCTAATCTTGCAAGGACAGGTGATTGAATTTAAGACTAAGACAATCTTTCATCAGCAGGATTTTTCTTATGAAGATGGGGAATTCATTAAGGGAGTGATTGTCAAAAATGTCTCCAATATGCTTCTGCCCTTAGCTTTCGAAGGTCAACAGCAGCGCGTGCTCCATATCATTCAAGCAGCTCTGTCAGCAGCTAGCCCAAGCTATGATACGGTCATTTACAGGGCGAACTTTGATTTGGTTTAGGAGGGGAAGATGATATATATTACAAGAGAAGATGTTTTGACTTGGCTGGACAAACATGAGCCGGTGGTCAATCGTCAGAAGGACATTGCGGCTTTTCATAAAGAACTGTCGTTTCGCCTGCAAAGAATGGACTTTCGACCGTCTACCAGTTCAAAAGATCCTCGGAGAGATGTTTGTGAAGACCCTGACCAAGAGCTCACTGTAGCCTTTACTCAGGATGGGGAGGGGAATTATGCGACGATTGACCAGAGTCCAGGAGGTCAGATTCTCAGCGATCAGCGTTTTAAGATGGCTTTGAAAAAAGTCTTGAACTATGATGATGACATGGTTGATCGCCTGCTATATGGAACAAAAAATTAGTCCACTTATTCAGAGAGAGTTATCCGCCAGCCTTTATGAGGCTGGTTTTTTAATTTTTCTGAGATTTAGACTCTTCAAGGATAGCTATTGCAATCGCTTTATGGTAAAATATAGAACAGATGTCCAAAAGATTTGTCTTGAAATAAAGTGACATTTAGCAACCAATCTAGGAGGCAGATATGATTGATCATTTTGGAATTACAGTCAAGGATTTGGAAGCCAGCAAGTTCTTTTATCAGAAAGCTTTAGAGCCATTGGGCTACAAGATTGCCTTTGAAATTCCTCAGGCAGTAAGTTTTGCAGAACCTCGGACGGCTCCAGCTGGAGATTTTTGGTTAAGTCAGGGACAATCAGATGCGTCTCATTTTGCCTTTCGTGCAGAGACTAGGGAGCAGGTGGATGCTTTTTATCAAGCAGGCCTTGCAGCGGGCGGCAAAGATAATGGCGCCCCTGGTATTCGTCCCCAATATCACCAGCCTTATTATGCAGCCTTTGTCTTGGATCCAGATGGTAATAATGTCGAGGCAGTCTGTCATAAAGAATAAAAAATAGAAAAGAGAAAAAACGTGTCAAAGAAAATCGTAACAATTATTGATGTGAAAAATTATGTTGGTCAAGAAGTGACCATTGGTGCTTGGGTTGCTAATAAGTCAGGTAAGGGTAAGATTGCTTTCTTGCAGCTGCGTGACGGAACAGCCTTCTTCCAAGGGGTGGCCTTCAAGCCTAACTTCATCGAGAAATTTGGCGAAGAAGAAGGATTGGCGAAGTTTGATACGATTAAAAAGCTTAGCCAAGAAACTTCTGTTTATGTGACAGGGATTGTCAAGGAAGACGAGCGTTCAAAATTTGGTTATGAGCTGGACATCACAGACATCGAAATCATCGGTGAGTCAAATGACTATCCAATTACGCCGAAAGAACATGGAACGGATTTCCTCATGGACAACCGTCACTTGTGGCTGCGTTCTCGTAAGCAAGTGGCTATGATGCAAATCCGTAATGCCATTATCTACGCTACCTATGAATTCTTTGACAAGAATGGCTTTATGAAGTTTGACAGCCCAATCTTGTCAGGAAATGCAGCAGAAGACTCAACTGAGCTCTTTGAAACAGACTACTTCGGAACTCCAGCATACTTGAGTCAGTCAGGTCAGCTTTATCTGGAAGCAGGTGCTATGGCCCTTGGTCGCGTCTTTGACTTTGGTCCTGTATTCCGTGCTGAAATCAAAAACCCGTCGTCATTTGACGGAGTTCTGGATGATGGATGCAGAGTATTCATACTTGACGCATGATGAGTCACTCGACTTGCAAGAAGCTTATGTTAAAGCTTTGATCCAAGGTGTTCTTGACCGTGCCCCTCAAGCTTTGGAAACCTTGGAACGTGATACTGAGCTTTTGAAACGCTATATTGCAGAGCCTTTCAAGCGTGTTACCTATGATGAAGCGATTGATCTTTTGCAAGCTCATGAAAATGATGAGGATGCGGACTATGAGCATCTGGAATATGGAGATGACTTTGGTTCACCGCATGAAACATGGATTTCAAACCACTTTGGTGTACCAACCTTTGTCGTGAACTACCCAGCAGCCATCAAGGCTTTCTACATGAAACCAGTTCCTGGAAATCCAGACCGTGTCCTCTGTGCAGACTTGCTTGCTCCAGAAGGCTATGGCGAAATCATCGGTGGTTCTATGCGTGAGGAAGACTACGATGCTCTTGTTGCTAAGATGAATGATCTTGGTATGGATACGACAGAATATGAATTCTACCTTGATCTTCGTAAGTATGGAACAGTTCCACATGGTGGCTTCGGTATCGGTATCGAGCGTATGGTAACCTTTGTGGCAGGGACCAAGCATATCCGTGAAGCCATTCCATTTCCACGTATGCTGCACCGTATTAAACCGTAAATTGAATCAAACGCCCATGTGGCGTTTTTTCAACAGTAAACTATGAAATAATCCAAATACAAAATTTTAGAGAAAGAAGAGGTAGGAGTCATGTAAACAGCAGATTAACAAGTGACAAAGGATAGAAATTAGAAAACACTTGTTAAAGGAGAAAATATGTTTAAAAGAAGTTATCGGAAAAATATCGGTCTTATGGCCGTTGTAGAATTTTTTGCCTTTCTAGGCATTACTAGTTTTTGGATTTTATTTCTAAGTCAAAACGGCATGTCCCTTTGGCAGATTGGGCTTTTGGAAAGTATTTTTCATGCGACTAGCGTTATTTGTGAAATTCCCTCTGGGATGTTGGCGGATCGCTTTTCCTACAAGACCAATCTTTATCTGAGCCGGATAGCTGGGATTGTGTCTTCTGTTCTCATGTTGGCCGGGCAGGGGAACTTTTGGGTTTATGCATTGGCTATGGTGATTAGTGCTTGGTCCTATAATTTTGATTCGGGGACAAGCGCAGCCATGGTCTATGATTCGTCTGTGGAGGCCGGACTCAAGGAACGTTACTTGTCCATCTCCAGCTTCATGTCTGGAGTGGCCGAGGCGACCCGGTCTTTGGGAACAGTCTGGGCTGGATTTTTTGTCCATGGACAATTGCATCTGACCTACTATATCATGATTGGCACCTCTATCGTCGTTCTTTTCTTGACCTGGATGCTGAAAGAGCCAAGTGTCAAAGCAGAGAAAGCTGAACGTCTGACTATGAAAAAGATTATCTGGGCTGTCAAAGAGGAGTTGCAGAGAAATCCTAGTCTTTTTGTTTGGATGGTTCTGTCCCAAATCATCGGAACGCTCATGTGTATGTTTTATTTTTACTACCAAAATCAATTGCCTGACTTAAAAGATTGGCAGATTTCGGTAGTCATGCTGATTGGCAGTGCTTTGAATATCTTAGCGGTCTATCTGGCGAGTGTGATTGGAAAGAAGTATTCTGCCTTGAAACTTTTTCCTTCAGTAGTTCTTTTAACTGGAGTAAGCTACCTGCTGTCCTATTTTGGCACACCAATCATCTATATTTTGATTTATCTAATCAGCAACGCCTTGTATGCTCTTTTCCAGCCGATTTTTGACAACGATTTGCAAAAGCAGCTGCCAAGTGAAGTACGGGCTACCATGCTCAGTGTCTACTCTATGATGTTCAGTCTGAGTATGATTGTCATTTTCCCTATGACGGGCTGGTTGATTGATCACTTTGGCTTCGATTGGACTTTTATAGCTTTGGGCGGCTTTTTATTTGCTGTAACCCCATTTTTACATATAGCTCTGAAGAAAATAAGCCAGAGCTTACAAGAAGTCTAATATAAATATTCTCTTTCTGCTGGTCAGAAGGAGAATATTTTTTACCCTTTGAAAATTATGGTAAAATAAATACAGTTTAATGGAGAAGTAGGCGGTATGAAAGATTTATTGAAATATTTCAAGGGATATATCAGGGAGTCTTTTCTGGGACCCTTGTTTAAGCTCTTGGAGGCCAGTTTTGAACTTTTGGTTCCGCTTTTGATTGCGGGTATTGTGGATGAGACCATTCCTAGACACGACAGCTCCCATCTCTACTGGATGCTTTTTCTTTTGATGAGCTTGGCTGCGCTAGGCGTGGTGGTAGCAGTGGTAGCCCAGTATTATTCGTCAAAGGCGGCAGTGGGCTTTACTCGTCAGATGACAAGCGACCTCTATCAAAAAATCCTGCGTTTGCCTAAGGCTAGTCGGGATGAGTTGACGACTTCTAGCTTGGTGACTCGGCTGACCAGCGACACCTATCAGATCCAGACGGGCATCAATCAATTTCTTCGTCTCTTTCTGCGTGCGCCTATCATCGTTTTTGGCTCCATCATCATGGCCTTTACTATCAGTCCGGTCATTACCTTGTTGTTCTTGCTCATGGTGGCAATTTTAACGGCTATTATCGTTTTCATGTCTCGTCTCATGAATCCTCTCTATGCCAAAATTCGCCAGCTGACAGATCAGCTAGTCAATCTGACACGTGAGCAGCTGCAGGGCATGAGGGTTATACGAGCTTTCGGTCAGACCCAGCGCGAGGTTCAGACCTTTCGCAATCGCAACGAGCTCTATAAAACCTGGCAAATCAGGACGGGAGCTCTGGCTAGTCTGATTAGTCCTCTGACTTTTCTTACGGTCAATGGTACCCTGATTGCTGTGATTTGGCAGGGGAATACCTTTATCGGCAAAGGTTTGCTGACCCAGGGGATGCTAGTGGCCCTAGTCAATTATTTATTGCAGATTTTGGTGGAATTGCTCAAGCTGGCTATGCTGGTCAACTCGCTCAATCAAAGCTATATCAGTGCAGGCCGCATCAGTCAAGTCTTCGAGCAAGCAGAAGAAGATGTCCTGCAGGAATTAGTGCAGGAAACAGCTCTGCCAAATCAAGCTATTAAAGTCCAGCAGGTCAGCTTTTCCTATCCAAATGCAGCTAGTCCAGCCTTGACTGGTCTGACTTTTGATTTGAAAAAAGGTCAGACTTTGGGGGTTATTGGTGGGACAGGTTCAGGTAAGTCTACCTTAGTCCAGCTGCTGGCTCATCTTTATCCTGTGGCTGCTGGTCAGTTGACCATCTTTTCCCAAGGACGCAGTCCTAAAAATCTCAGAGAATGGCGGTCTTGGATTAGTCTGGTGCCTCAGAAGGCAGAGCTTTTCCAAGGAACCGTTCGCTCCAATCTGACCTTGGGTATGTCAAGCAAGCCAACAGACGCAGACTTGTGGCAGGCTTTAGAGATTGCTCAGGCAGCGGACTTTGTCTCTCAGAAGGAAGGTGGCTTGGATGCGACTGTAGAGGCCTTTGGTCGGAATTTTTCTGGCGGTCAGCGTCAGCGTTTAACCATCGCCAGAGCTGTCTTGCGGAGGGCGCCTTTCTTGGTTTTAGATGATGCAACCTCTGCTCTGGACTATCTGACAGAGGCTAGACTCTTGCAGGCTATTAAGAATGAATTGACTGAGACCAGCCTGGTCTTGATCTCTCAGCGGACCAATAGCTTGCGCTCAGCAGATCAAATCTTAGTCCTAGATAAGGGAGAGCAGGTGGCCCTTGGTCGCCATGAGGAACTCTTAGTCAGCTCTGCCATTTACCGAGAAATCCATCACTCACAGCATAGTCAAGGAGAGGAGGGCAAGCATGAAGCATAAGACATCACCTAGCAGCTTGAGGCGTTTGACTCGAGATTTGCTGCAGGCGCGCTGGCTCTTTCTCCTAGCTAGTCTGGGAACGGTGGCTCAAGTGGCTCTGACTGTTCTTCTTCCAGTTTTAATCGGGAATGCGGTTGATAGTGTTCTTCTTCCTCAAGCGAATCAACATTTGATGCCGGTTTTGGGTCAGATGCTGTTGGTCATCTTAGCCAATACGCTGATTCAGTGGCTCAATCCCTTGCTCTATAATCAGCTGGTCTATCGCTACAGCCAGCAGCTCCGTCAAGGCGTTATCAAGAAAATACACTATCTGCCTTTGGCCTATCTGGATCGGCAGGGAACTGGCGACTTGGTTAGTCGGGTGACGACCGATTTGGAACAGCTCAGCAATGGCTTACTTATGGTTTTCAATCAATTTTTTGTGGGTTTGCTAACAATTTTAGTGACCATCATTAGCATGGCCAGATTGGACTTTTTCCTCTTGCTTTTGGTTCTGCTTTTGACGCCCCTTTCTCTCTTCTTAGCTCGCTTTATTGCCAGAAAGAGTTTTAGCTTTTTCCAACGGCAGACACAGGCCAGAGGAGCGCAGACCCAGCTGATTGAGGAAAGTCTGACCCAGGAAAGTTTGATTCAGGCTTTTAATGCTCAGGATCAGTTTGATACAGCTTTTACTCGCAGTAATCAAACCTATGCAGACTATTCGCAGGCGGCTATTTTCTATTCTTCGACGGTCAATCCTTCGACTCGTTTTATCAATGCCCTGATCTATGCTTTGATTGTAGGCTTTGGGGCTGTCCGAATCATTCAGGGAACAGGTTTTACGGTTGGGCAGCTGGTAACTTTTCTCAACTACGTCAACCAGTACACCAAGCCTTTCAATGATATATCGTCTGTCATGTCAGAATTGCAGAGCGCTTTAGCTTGTGCAGAGCGGATTTACAGCGTTTTGGACCAAGAAGAAATAGCTGAGTCTGTTCAGGAAATTCTTCAGTCTGAAGATGTCAAAGGGCAGATTAGTTTTGAGCATGTGGCTTTTGGCTATGAGCCCGGCAAAGAGTTGATTCAGGATTTGAATATAAGGATTCCAGCAGCTAGCAAGGTAGCTATTGTCGGGCCGACCGGTGCTGGTAAGTCAACCCTGATCAATCTCCTCATGCGCTTTTACAATGTTGATAGTGGTCTTATTTCTTTAGACGGTATTCCCATCAGTCATTACACTAGAGCCTCTTATCGTCAGCAGTTTGGTATGGTACTGCAAGAGACTTGGCTCAAGACGGCGACCATTCACGACAACATAGCTTTTGGCCGGCCAGACGCCAGCCGAGAAGAGGTTATTGCAGCTGCCAAGGCGGCCAATGCTCATTTCTTTATCCAGCAGCTGCCTCAGGGGTACGACACCTACCTAGCGGATGCTGGGGACTCCCTTTCTCAAGGTCAGCGGCAGCTCTTGACCATTGCCCGTGTCTTCCTGGCTGTTCCTAAAATCCTAATCTTGGATGAGGCGACTTCCTCCATTGATACTCGGACAGAAGTCTTGATTCAGGAGGCTTTCAGCAAGCTCATGGTGGGACGAACTAGCTTTATCATCGCCCATCGCCTGTCTACTATTCAAAATGCTGACATCATCCTCGTCATGATAGATGGTGATATCGTCGAACAGGGTAATCATCAGGAACTCATGGCAGCCAGAGGTGTTTATTACCAAATGCAGACGGCGCAGGAGTAGAAGGTGAGCTTTATTAAAGCTCACAGGTTGATGCTAAACAAAACTAAAAGAGTTGGAAATTCCAACTCTTTTTGCTTATAATTCAACTTCTTCGAACCCTGTCTCTGTCAGTTTATAAATCTTCGTGCAGACTTCTTTGAGAAAAATCCGATCGTGGGAGACAGAGATAATGGCGCCAGGATAGGTCGCCAAAAGTTGGCGAACCTGAGGCTGAGAAGTGGGAGAGAAGTTGCGGGTTAGCTCGTCCAGCAGGAGGACGTTGGGGCGGTCTAGGACTAGTTTGAGCAGGAGGAGCTTGGCTTTTTGGCCACCAGAAAGCTGCTCAATCGGGTGGCGAGCCTCGTCGCGCGTGAACTGAAGACTAGCTAGATGCGTCAGGATTTTCTCTTCCTGAGACTTGTCGCCAGAGGGAGCCAGAAAATCCAAAGGGCTGCTCTCATCAGCCAGCAAGTCACCATAATGCTGGGGCATGTAGCCTACTCGCATGTCTGTCCGCTCACGCAGGATCTTCCATATTTCCTTAAGCAGAGTCGATTTTCCTGCACCATTAGCACCAATCAGTCCGATTTTTTCCTGGCCGCAGACCTCCAGAGTCAGGTTCTCCGCCAATTGTCGTTCGTCAGTTTCCAGTTTCATTCCTTCTAATTTGAGGATTCTTTTGGTCAATGGCAGAGCTTCTATGTCTGAGAAGTGAAGGCTGATGGCATCTTCCTGTGTCGGAATTTCTGTCATTTCAGCACCTGCCTTTTCGAATCGTTTGCCCTGTGAGAGGACGTTTTTCATTTTCTTAGCCACCAGTCGACCTGCAGTAGCATCATGGGTGTTTCGTAAAGTATGCTCCACACTCTGCTTAACCCGTAGGTGTTTTTCCATGGTCTTGGCGTGTTCTTCCCGCTCTTTCCGTGCCAATTGACCTTGTTTTTCAAAGGCCTCCTGACGTTTGTGGCGGTAATTTTCATAGTCCAGACTCTTGACATTGGTTCTAGCCTCCTGCTTCTTTTTGATTCGCTCCAGATGAACAATCTTGGTCGCAGCTTGAGCGAGGAAGTGCTCGTCGTGAGAGACGAAAAGAACTGTTCTCTGGCCGTGGCTGATAAAGTTTTCCAGCCAAGTCAGAGTTTCGAGATCGAGGTCATTAGAGGGCTCATCAAGAAAGAGAATGTCCCAATCACTGGCTAGTTTCTTGATGAGTTGGACCTTGAGCTTTTCTCCTCCAGATAGGCTGGCGAGCGGTTGCTGACTGGCAAAACGCTGGCTGTCAAAGTTGAGCTCTCCAGCATAGCGATAGAGCTTGGCATAGTCCAGCTCGGTCTCAAAATCAGCAAAGAAATAGTCATTGAGCGTCAGTTGGGCATCCTCTGAAGGTAGCTGCTGGGGCAGGTAAACCGCAGCAGTATAGGACTTATCAATCTGTCCGCTGTAGCTGACATAGGAACTGACCAGTCGCTCGTCTAGCAGGAGCTTGAGCAGGGTGGACTTGCCATTGCCCTCCTCACCGATAATAGCGACCTTGTCTCCTTGATTGACAGTCAGTGACAAATCTTTGACTAACTCTTTCAGGTCTTTTAGGTGGGTGATAGTTAGATTTCTTATTTGAAGCATAGATGTCTCCTTCGTTTTTTAACACAAAATACAGCCCTGCTTTATTTAGCAGAGCTGTTGAGATTGCACAAAGCAGACACAGGAGTGTCCAAATAGGCTTATTCGTCTATAGGCTTCCAGCTTGCACTGTCATAGGAAAGACAGGATTGATCTAAAGATAAGCAAATAGAAGCTAGAAAGCACAAAAAACGAACATCCCGCGGATATGCAGAAACATGACAAAAATCTACTAAATAAAGTTTCCTTTAAAAAAATAGACTTAATTTTTTTCATGTCTCCGTGTACCTCCGAAATAGTTCTGTCTTAAGTCTAGCAGAAGATAGTAGATTCGTCAAGCGCTTTCAAAAAAATAAAAAAATTTTTAAAAAAATTTTTTTGGAGCAAATTTTTATAAACCCTCTGAGAATATTGATTTCAAGGCTTTTTCAGCTGATTTTGATATATAATTTTTAATTATAAAAAAATTTGACATATACTAGAAAAATTATATATAATCGTCTTGTATATAAAAAAATTATATATAAAAATGATTATACAAATAGGCCTAAAATTTGTAAAAGATAAGAAGTGCTGGAATGGGATAGATTCCAGTCGTCATTTTAAATTGTATCTAAGGAGTAAGAAACCATGCCAAAAATTTTATTTTTCTGGCTTTTGACAGTCCTAAGCTTAGGACTAGTAAAAACGCCTCAAGCTAAGACGATGGAGCAATCTTTGAAGTCTAACACGGCGGTCATTGAGATTAGCCAAAAAATTCAGGATCATGTCAAGAAAGATGAAACGACAAGGGTGGCTGTAGAAGCAGTGACTTTTGATTAGATGATGCAAATCATTGCTTAAGAAAGGAGAAAGCTATGTTAAGAATTTTTATCCGAATGGTATACAGAAGTATCGCCTATGCGATTGTTGAAGCTAAATAGAAAGGAAATATCATGAAAAAATCATTTATTCTAACGCTTCTAACGATTATAACTCTAGGGCTCTTTCGGCCGGTTACCGCCTTGGCTGAGGAGCAGAAGCTGCCGTCTGGTACGGACCGTGACAAAATCGGTCAGAAAATCCAAGACTTTGTCAAGGAACATGAAAAGACGACAGCTGGTATGGCAACAACCGTTTTTGACAAGGACGGGACTATTTACCAAGGTAGTTTTGGCTATATGAATAAGGAAAAAGGCATTAAAGCCGACGACAGTAGTGTCTTTGAATGGGGGTCAGTAGGGAAACTAGCTATCTGGGTCTCCGTTATGCAGCTCTGGGAAGAGGGCAAGATTGACCTTGACGAAGACATTCGCACCTATCTGCCAGAGGGATTTATGAAGACTTTGCGCTACGAAAAGCCCGTTACTATGACAGATCTCATGAACCATCAGGCCGGCTTTGGCGAGTCTACCCATGCCTACAAGGAAGATAAGGGCTTGTCTATTGAGGAGATTCTGGCAGTTAATCAGCCAGAACAGTCCTACGAGCCAGGCACCATGACAGCCTACTCGAACTTTTCAGCTAGTCTGGCAGCCTATATCGTTGAGAGAATCTCCGGTCAGGACTTCTCGGCCTATGTCCATGAGCATATCTTTCAACCACTAGGGATGAAAGACACTGCTCTATCAGCCGACTTTAAGGAAAATCCAAAGATTTACCAGAAGCGGATGGAGCAGATCTCTTATCGGGCGGACGGTCAGACATCGATGGGCACTAGCTATTTCCATCTTGGGCTTTACCCAGCGGGGAATGCCGTTTCCACTTTGGCTGACTTCCAGAAGTTTGCCCAAGCGCTTTTGAAGAAAGAAAAGCTTTTCAAGCATGCTGAGACTTGGACAACTCTCTATACAGCAACCTCGAATTATCCAGGAACGGACATGCCGCTCAATATGCACGGTTTTTGGACACGGGAGTACGGTACGACGCTTGTTGGCCATGGCGGAAACTCGATTGGCTATTCATCTTATATTCTGCTGGACTTGAAAAATGGTATAGGTATGTCCGTTATGACGAATCAAGATCATGAGTTGGTTTATAACTATGAAATGCCAGCCTTGGTTTTTGGACCTAAGAAAAAGACGGACTCAGCCACCTTTGACAAATTCCAGTCTGGAAATTACCGATCTGCTCGCAACTTTGCCAGTGGTCCTATGTCTATCTCCAGAATTTTGCTTTACACTCAATTTGTTGAGAAATCCAAGGACAATCCGCTTTTGACTCAGAATTTTTCAGTAGTCAGCGGTAGTGGAGATGAGACTAAGATAACAGCTTCCTATGGAGACAACTTCAGAGTCAAGGATAGCGAGATTCTGAAAGACTGGTCCTTGCTTATTTCAGCGGCAGCCGGAATCGTTTTCAGTATCATTCTCTTTTTGGCACGGGGCGGACTGGATCTCTTCCGCTTGGTCTTCAAAAAAGGTCAATCTAAAACACCAAAATCTCTTCGTATCTGGACTTACCTAACTTCTTTAGCTGGAGTAGGTGTGGCTATAAACTTCCTCCTCCTCTTTAACACATTTGCTACCAACGATCTGAGCTTTCTAGCTAGCTGGCGCTACATTGTCTTTGCCGGTCTGGGATTGATTCTAGCTGGTTGTGCAGTCTTCCCGCTTCTGACCAAGGCAAGAAAAGAACTGAGTAAGAGTCGACTCTACCTGACTGTCTTGACTAGTCTGTCAGCTCTGGCCATTGTTGTCAATATTCTCTACTGGTCGCTCTATCAGTGGTGGGCATTGTGATTATTTTCTTGTCTTTTCTGGGGGAATGGACAATCTTGTGAAGGAATATCTCATGAGGTAAATCGTTTGATTAATTCTTTTTACAATTTTAAGGTTAGTGATTTTTCAACAGGAGCTGAAGTACAAAAGCTGTCTTTTATACAGAGCGCGGCTAAATGAGGCAAAAAAATCAAGGACTTTATCAGACTACAAAAAGCAAGCAGATAAAATCAAACCATTTAAAGGAGAAAATCCTATGACCAATCAAACAAGAATAGAACCACAACCAAAACTAGTCTGGCCGTTCCTAGCCTGGAACTTCGGCTGGACTTGGGGATTTATGTTGCTAGCGATCATTCTCAAAAATCTCTGGCCAGAAAATCCACCTATACTCTATCTGGCTCTGGAAGGCCTCCTAACGAGTCTCAGTATGTTCGGACCGGTGATAGCAAGCCTAATAGTGCTGAAAATAAAAGGCTTCAAAGCCATTTGTTCCTTTATCTTCTCAAGCAAGAAAGGAACTTGGCTCTATCTCCTACTCTTCAGTGGAAGTCTGGCAGTGACTTTTGCATTAGCTTCCGGAGGCAAGCTGGTAGACGGAGCTCTGCTTTCATTTATTGGATCCTTTATCTACCTTATGACCTTGGCTGGTGGCATGGAAGAGCCTGGCTGGCGAGGCTTTCTGCAGCCGGCTTTGGAAAAGAAGTTCTCTATGCTTATCGCCTCCTCGATAACTGGACTAGCTTGGGCTTGCTGGCATATTCCTCTCTGGTTTTATGACCGCTTTTATGATCGAAGTCAGAATCCCTTTCTAGTCTATATCATTGTAACTATAGTCCAGTCCATCTGGTTTGCTGCACTGCATAAGAAGACGAAATCTGTCCTTGCCTGTATGGTTTTCCATGCCCTACTAGATATTCTGATAGAAACCTTTGTCGGCATCAACCTAGCTGATAAGTTTGATTTCTCTCAGGTTAACTCCCTCATTTACCTTGGCGGCTTGGGTATTCTGACCCTTTACAGTATTTATCTCTGGTATCGGGCGGATAAAGAAGAGAAAAACGCATGACTAAAAAATATGAATAAGCTGATTCTAAAATTAAAAGGAGACTGTACAAATTATCTGAACTTAGCTCATGTGAATCTTTGAGTTGAACAGAAAGGAAATGCTATGAAAAAAACATTTATTCTGACACTTTTAACGATTATAACTCTAGGAATTTTCCGGCCGAGCGCTGCTTTAGCTGACTCGCAGAAGCTGCCGTCTGGTACGGACCGCGACAAAATCGGTCAAAAAATCGAAAGTTTTGTCAAGGAACATGAAAAGACAACGGCCGGCATGGCAACAGCAGTCTTTGATAAAAACGGAACCATCTACAAGGGAAATTTTGGCTATGTGGATAAGGAAAACAAAGTCAAAGTTGACGATGACAGTGTTTTTGAATGGGCTTCAATCACTAAACTGACGGTCTGGGTATCGGTCATGCAGCTCTGGGAAGAGGGCAAAATCGACCTGGAAGCAGACATCAAAACTTATCTGCCAGAAGGTTTTCTCCGCAATCTTCGCTATGATAAGCCTATCACCATGCTGGATCTGATGAACCATCAGGCTGGCTTTGATGAAATGCCACTCTATAAAAAGGGAGACAAGAGCGACTTGGAAGAGCAGTTCCGTGATTACCAGCCTATTCAGTCCTTTGAGCCGGGTACGACGACATCATACTCTAACTTCAGCACGGCTTTGGCATCTTATATCGTGGAGCGGATATCTGGGCAGAAGTATGCAGACTATGTCCATGAGCATGTTTTTGAGCCGCTGGACATGGATCGGACTGCTATCTTGCCTGACTTATCGGACAATGCCTATGTACAGGAGAAGCGCAAGGAGGACAAGGGCTATGATGACCAAGGTAAGCTCTTGGGAGATACACCATTTAAGCTCTGGATGTACCCAGTCGGAGGGGCTGTGGGGACTCTAGGAGACCTGCAGAAATTCGCCCAAGCCTTGCTGGAACGTAAGACGCTCTTTCATCGTCCAGAAACTTGGACCGAGCTTTACTCAACAACCTCTACCCACCCTGGTACGGATATTGTTCGTAATGCTCATGGCTTTTGGGCCAGTCACTACGGTGTTACCTTGCTGGGACACAGTGGTAATGCTGATGGCTTTTCTAGCTATCTTTACTTGGATCTGAAAAATGGCATCGGCCAAGTCATCTTAACCAATCAACTGTATGAACAAGTTTACAATGTTCAAATGCCGGAACTGATATTTGGCAAGATGCAGACTGTCAGCGAAGCTACTAAAAAGCAATTCAAGCCTGGCTCTTACCACTATCTGAGAAGCTATAATAGGGGGCCACTGTCCTTCATGCTCATGATCCCTGGGGCCATCCAAAAGATCAACAAAGTATCAGATCAGCCAGATCTGCTGAGCACTTTCTGGACCATAGACAGAAGTCAAGGTGCTGACCGCCTCGAATTTGGTGTCCTTAATGCAGAAAGGATTTCCGATTCAGTTCTCTTTAGGCATTATCTAGTCGTGTTTCTCGGAGGTCTGGCACTCGTGTTTGCTCTTGGAAATGTCTTGATTAGTTTTCTGATTGGCAGTTTCCGTCTCATTCTGCGTAAAGCAAAAAGTTCGGTACCTCGCTCTTGGAAGGTTTGGAATTGCCTGACTTCTCTAGGGATGCTGCTGTTTGCTGGCAATCTCATTCTGCTTTTACTGGCTGCCATGAATCAGGATTACTCAATTGTTCAATCTTGGCGCTATATGGTCTTTGCAGGACTGGGTCTATTCTTAGCAGGATGTGCGGTTTATCCACTCTTTAGCAAGGCTCGAAAGGGTCTCGGAAAAGGCCGTCTCTTCCTGACGGCTCTGACTAGTCTATCTGCCCTAGCTATTGTCGCCAATATTCTCTACTGGTCGCTTTATCAGTTTTGGGCGATGTGATAAGTTGCCTGCCTTCCTTTGGGATGGCGGGCTTTGTCTAGGTGATTTTGTAAGGAGAATGGCATGAAAAAAACGTTTATTTTCATACTTCTAACTATTTTAACATTGGGACTTTTTCGCCCAGCCACTGCATTAGCTGAGGAGCAAAAGTTGCCTTCGGGCACAGAGCGCATCCAACTTAGCCAGAAAATCCAAGACTATGTCAAAGAGCACGAAAAAACAACAGCCGGCATGGCAACGGCTGTCTTTGACAAAGGCGGCACTATCTATCAAGGAAATTTTGGCTTTATGGATAAAGAAAAAGGACTCAAAACGGACGACAATAGTGTCTTTGAATGGGGGTCCGTGACCAAACTAACTGTCTGGGTCTCTGTCATGCAGCTCTGGGAAGAGGGCAAGATTGACCTAGAAGAAGATATTCGCACCTATTTGCCAGAGGGCTTTCTCAGAAATCTCCGCTACGACAAGCCCATCACTATGTTGAATCTGATGAACCGTCAGTCTGGCTTTGACGAAGCCCCTCTCTATATGCAAGGGGGCAAGAGTCTAGAGGACTTGCTGCTCCAATATCAGCCGATTCAGTCCTTTGAGCCGGGTACAACGACAGCTTATTCTAACTTCAGTACTGGATTGGCTGCCTATATTGTGGAGCGAATTTCTGGGCAATTCTTTGTTGATTATGCTCATAAGCATATCTTCCAGCCTCTGGGAATGGAGAGGACAGCCATAGCTCAAGACTTGTCCGACAATGCTTATGTCCAAGCCAAGCGCAAGGAAGTAAAAGGATATGCGGCAGATGGCAGCCTGTTAGGCGATGCTCTTTATGAAGTCGGCCTGTATCCAGTCGGTCGGGCAACGGGAACATTGAGTGATTTACAAAAATTTGCTCAGGCCCTGCTAAGTCGCAAAACTCTTTTTTCTAGGTTGGAGACTTGGGAAAGCTATATACCGGCACGTCCTATTATCCTGGTACAGACATCGTTCGTAATGCTCACGGCTTCTGGGCTAGTGAATTTGCCGTTACAGTGCTAGGACACGGTGGTAATACAAGTGGTTTTTCTAGCTTTCTTCTGCTGGATCTGAAGAATGGTATCGGTCAGGTAATCATGACCAATCAAGGCTTGGAAGAAATTTATAATGATGGTATGCCAGAATTGATTTTCGGAAAACGTCCGACAGCCAGTGCAGAAACTCAGAAAAAGTTCGAACCAGGCTATTATCAAATTCTTCGGAATTTTAACCAAGGTCCGCTCTCTTTGTACCAGCTCTTTCCAGGTAATATGCTTCATATGAAGGAGCCGTCCTCAGATCGAATGGATCATTTGTTTTGGACTATTTATAAAAGTGGAAATGGAAAAACGAGAATTGCTACTCCAGTCAGTGATTTTGAGAGACTCCCTGACTGGGAAATCTGGACTAAGTTTGGGTTGATTGCTTTGGCTGCTCTTAGTCTTGTTTATGTTTTGGTCAATCTACTTGTGCGGTTTGCGCTGGTCCTTTATCGACTGGTCTTTGGCAAGGTGAAAAGCAAGCAAAATCGAGCTAGGGAATGGTGGCACATAGTGACAGCTGCAGGAGTAGTGACCGTAGCTGGCAATTTGCTGTTGCTCCTGCTTAGCTCCAACGCTACGGATCTCAGTATCATCGCTCAGTGGCGTTATATGGTTTTTGCAGGACTGGGCCTTTTCTTAGCAGGCTGTGCGGTTTATCCGCTCTTTAGCAAGGCGAAAAAGGGTCTCGGAAAAGGTCGCCTTTTCCTGACGGCTCTGACTAGTCTATCCGCCTTCGCCATAGTAGCTAATATCCTCTACTGGTCACTTTACCAATGGTGGGCATTGTGAGCCTTTACAGTATTTATCTCTGGTATCGAGCAGATAAGGAGGTGAAAAACTCATGATTAAAAAACAAGAATAAGCTGATTCTAAAATTGAAAGGAGACTGCACAAATTATCTGAACTTAGCTTATGTGAATATTTGAGTTGAACAGAAAGGAAATGCTATGAAAAAATCATTTATTCTAACGCTTCTAACTCTTCTAACTCTAGGGCTCTTCCAGCCGGTTACAGCCTTGGCTGAAGAACAGAAGCTGCCGTCTGGTACAGAGCGCAGCCAAATTGGTCAAAAAATCGAAAGTTTTGTCAAGGAACATGAAAAGACAAGTGCTGGCATGGAGACAGCTGTCTTTGACAAGGACGGTACCATTTATCAAGGAAATTTTGGCTATATGAACAAAGAAAAGGGAGTCAAAGCTGATGACGATAGCGTTTTTGAATGGGGTTCCGTGACTAAGCTGACCGTCTGGGTCTCTGTCATGCAGCTCTGGGAAGAGGGCAAGATTAACCTAGAAGAAGATATTCGCACCTATTTGCCAGAGGGCTTTCTCAGAAATCTCCGCTATGACAAACCTATCACCATGTTGGATCTGATGAGTCATCAGGCAGGATTTGATGAGGTAACCATGTACCTACAAGAAGATAAAAGTATCGAAGAAATCCTTAAAGAACAACAACCTATTCAGTCTTTTGAACCCGGTACAGTCACAGCTTATTCAAATTACGGTGCTGGCTTGGCTGCTCTGATTGTCGAGCGGATCTCTGGTCAGACTTTTGCCGACTATGCCCATGAGCATATTTTCCAACCACTGGGCATGGATAAAACGGCTATTTTGCCGGATCTATCAGACAATTCCTACGTTCAGAAAAAGCGTCAAGAGGCCAAAGGATATGACATCCAAGGAAAAGTTCTGAGAAAGGATAGTTTCATTGTTGGCCTCTATCCTATCGGTGCAGCTACTGGTACCTTGAAAGACTTGGAGAAGTTCGCCCAAGCCCTGCTGGCTCGCAAAACGCTCTTTGAGCGTCCAGAGACTTGAGTACCCTCTACAGCCCAAGCCTGACCTATCCTGGAACAGATACTGCTCGTAATGCTCATGGCTTTTGGGCTAACGAATATGGCACTACAGTGCTAGGACACGGCGGAAATACACTTGGATTTAGCTCACGGATGATATTGGACTTGGAGCATGGTATCGGCTATATCGTCATGACTAATCAGAGTACAGAGCAAAATTATAATTTCCAAATGCCAGAGCTCGTCTTTGGGCCACGTAAAACGGCCAGCAAGGAAACCCAAGAGCAGTTCAGTCCAGGCTATTACCGCACTCTACGCAACTTTAATCAAGGACCGCTGGCTATCTTTAAAATGGTTTCAGGCTTTGCAAATAATTGGCAAAAAACCATCTGAAGATCAACGATTGTTAAATAACTTCTGGACCATTTATCAGAGCAAAGGCAAGCCCCATATCGCATTAGGTGTCGCAGACTATGAGAAAAATCTCTGACTTTGATTTCTATAAAGACTTTATTGTTCTTGGCTCTGGTGGACTTGGTATCATCTACGCCCTCGGTCTACTCCTCATTAGTCTGATTCTAGGAGCCTATCGACTCATCTTCCATAAAAACAAGAACAGCCAGACCACGTATGGAAAGTCTGGAACATTTTAACAGCTGTTGGGGTTTTTGGCTTTTTCCGATTAATCTCTTTCTAATGTTCGTGGCACAAGCTTCAGGAGATTTTAGCGAGATTGCTCAGTGGCGTTACATATTCTTTACAGGTTTGGGATTGTTCTTAGCAGGATGTGCGGTTTATCCGCTCTTTAGCAAGGCTCGAAAGAGTCTCGGAAAAAGGTCGCCTCTTCCTGACAGTTCTGACCAGCTTATCCGCCCTCGCTATCGTAGCCAATATTCTCTACTGGTCGCTTTACCAGTGGTGGGTAATGTAGTTTAAAAAAATTTTTGAAACAAGAAAAGAGCCGGCATATAAGCTGGCTCTTCGTTTGGTTTTTATACATTCAGCACCTTGTCCAAGAAGTCTTTAAGACGTGGATGCTGTGGATTGTCAAAGATTTGGTCAGGCTTGCCATCTTCTAGGAATTCACCATCAGCGGTAAAGATAACGCGGTTGGCTACCTGAGCGGGCGAAGCCCATCTCATGGGTCACAATCAGCATGGTCATACCTTGCTGAGCCAGATCCTTCATAACGTTGAGAACATCGCCGACCATTTCAGGATCAAGGGCAGAAGTCGGCTCGTCAAAGAGCATGATATCTGGATTCATGGCCAGACCGCGAGCAATAGCTACCCGTTGCTTTTGACCGCCAGACAGACTGTCTGGACTAGCATCAGCTTTATCAGCTAAGCCGACCTTTTCTAAAAGCTCCATACCCAGCTTATTTGCTTCGGCTTGGGTCAAGCGCTTGTGCTCAACAGGAGCAAAGGTGATATTTTCCAGAACAGTCATGTGCGGGAAGAGGTTGAAGTGCTGGAAGACCATACCGATATTTTCACGGACCAGATCCACGTCAGTCTTTTTGTCCGTCAGATCAAAGCCATCAACCGTGATAGTCCCGCTGGTCACTTCCTCTAGCAGGTTGAGACTGCGCAGGAAGGTTGACTTACCAGAACCGGAAGGACCGATGATGCAGACCACATCTCCCTCGTAGAATTTAGCAGTAATCCCCTTTAGGACTTCGTTTTCCCCGTAATATTTATGAAGATCGTTCACATCGATTTTTAATTTTGCCATTACTTAATCCTCTTTTCTAAGCGTTTTGCCAAGCGGGTCAAGAGCGTGATAATGATGAGATAGAGCACGGCTAGGATAGCATACATCCGGAAACTCTGATAGTTGCGGGCTATGATGTCCTTACCCGTTTTGAAGAGCTCGGCCAATCCAATAGCTGAGACAATTGTTGTATCCTTGAGTGCGATGACAAACTGATTGACAAAGTTTGGCAGCATAATCTTGGTTGCCTGTGGCAGGATAATCTTGCGCATGGTCTTGGAGTAGGAAATTCCCAAGCTGCGGCTGGCTTCCATCTGCCCAACTGGAACGGCCTGAATACCTCCGCGGACAATTTCAGCGATATAAGCGCCGGCATTGAGAGAGAGGGCGATGGTTCCTGCAACGAAAGCATTGATTGGGCTTTGTTGACCAGTCATGGATTCGATTAGGTTAGGAATCCCCCAGAAGATAAAGGCCGCCACAATCATCAGTGGAATACCACGAATGACATCGACAAAGATTTCTGCAATCCAGCGCAGCGGTTTATAAGGGCTGACGCTGAACATACCAAAGATAATTCCGATGACCATAGCAATTGCAAATGAAATCAGAGCCAAAGCAATTGTCACTCCCAGACCTTTAAGAAGTTCTTGGTAGTTGTTTGCAGCAAGCCCCAAATAGTTGACTCATCTACTGTGGATTCCTTTTCCTCGCTAGCCAGATACTTGTCTAAAATCTCTTGGTATTTGCCGCTTTCTTTGAGGTTGGCCAGTCCATTGTTAAACATCTCAATCAGCTCAGGATTGCTGCCTTTTTTGACCGCGAAAGCGACTTGGCCACTTGGTGTACCTTCGATAGGTGTTTTAAGCTTCTTACCTTGTTTGATAGCGTATTTGACAACGGGCTCATCATCCATCACAGCTGCGACAGAGCCAGTATTGAGGCTGTCATACATGGAAGCTGTATCTGAGAATGTTTTAATAGAGTAGCCGTACTTGCTCTTGTTTCCTCAAGGAACGTTTGAGAAGCGGTACCAGTTTTGACACCGACTGTCTTGCCCTTGAGTTCGTCGTAGGACTTGATATTACTGCTGTCCTTGACTGCCAAGATAGAGTTGGCTGTATAGTAAGGGTCAGAATAGTCAAAAGTTTTCTTGCGGGCATCTGTGACAGACATGCCGGCGATAATTCCATCTGCCTGACCGGTCTGAACGCTATTGATAGCTGCATCAAAGCCAGGGTTGGTTACTTCCACAGTAAAGCCTTGGTCTTTGGCAATAGCCTTAATCAGCTCCATGTCAATCCCAGTGTATTGGTTGCTGTCATCTTGGAAGACAAAAGGAGCAAAAGATGAGTCGCTGGCAATGATGTATTTGTCTTTTGTCGGAGTAGCTTTTTGACCAGCAGGAGTAGAAGTCTCTGGAACAGCCGAGTCAGAGCTGCCTTTAGAAGCAGTCCATTTATTGATGATTTCTTCCAGACTGCCGTCTTCCTTCATCTGTGCCAAAGCTTCGTTAAACTCAGTAATTAGGTGCTCGTGCTTGCTGCCTTTTTTGACACCGAAAGCAAAGCTTCCAACAGCCTCACCCTTCATAGAAATTTTCAGGTTTTGGCCTTGATTGATGGCGTACTCAATGACAGGTTGATCGTCCATCACTGCATCGACATCACCAGCAGAAAGGCTGTTATACATCAAGTCGCCCGTGTCAAAGGATTTGAGAGTGTAGCCATACTTATCCTTGTTCTTTTCAAGAAAACGTTGGGCAGCCGTTCCTGTTTTGACACCGACTTTCTTCCCTTTCAGCTGTTCATATTTGCTGATGGTATTTGCCTTGGTCGTCGCGATAACGACCTTAGTGTCATAGTAGGTATCAGACATGGTAAAGACTTTTTCGCGCTCGCTTGTCTTGGTCATACCAGCCATGATGGCATCCGCTTGACCAGCTTGGACGGCATTGACAGCTGCATCGAAGCCCGGGAAGCTCATGTCAATGTCCCAGCCCTTGATTTCTGCGACCTTGTTGATGATATCAACGTCAATCCCCTTGTAAGTCTGATCAGAATCTTTAAATTCAAATGGTGCGTAAGCAGTATCGGATACGATTTTGACCGTATCTGCCTGGACTGTCGCCCCTAACGCAAAAAATGGAAATAATGTTAGCAAGACTGCTAAGAATTTTTTCTTCATTTTCTTCCTCCTTTTTAGCATTCTAGCATTATAGCAAAAAAACACTGATTAGGCAAATTTCTTTCGTTTTTATGTTAGGTTTTCTGACATATGAACTCTCTGTTTTTGTAAGTTGAACCGCAACTTTTCTTTGTTCTTAGCGTAAAGTCTGCTATACTGGAAATAAATGAAAGCAAGGATAGAATGAGGTTCTTATGAAAAAATCACGTATCTTGGACGGAGTTAATCAAGCTCGCTTTGTCCCTCCTTATATTTTTGTCTCTTTTTACTGGCAGTTGTTTTCGTGCAAGGAGGACAACAATTGGCCTATCTGGCTTTGGAGCCAATTTCAGCTGTACTTGGTCTTATGCTAGGTTTCTTAGGGCAAGGAGGGTTCTTTGAAATCTTCTTCAATTTTGCCCTGCCTTTTCTCTTATTTGGCTTTGTTTTTATGATACTGGCTCTCTTTCTCTGGGTGCGCTGGGCTGAAGGACGACCGCTCGCGACTCTGGGCTTTGTTAAAAAAGGAAGCTTGGTGGAGCTGGTCAAAGGACTGGCAGTAGGTTTTCTCCTCTTTAGTCTAGTCGCTCTGCTTATGCTGTTGAGCGAAGCTGGCTCTTTCGAATGGGGACAGCTGACACTGGAACCTTTTCTTTATATCTTGATTTTGCTTCCGCTTTGGATGATTCAGGGTGGAGCAGAAGAGCTAGTGACACGGGCTTGGCTGCTGCCAGTTGCTGTCAAAAAGACCAACCTGCCCATCGGTTTACTGACTTCGAACCTGCTCTTTGCCCTCTTGCACCTAGGCAATCCAGATATTGGAATTCTTCCCATTCTTAACATTGCCTTATTTGGCCTCTTTGCAAGTCTCTATTTGCTCCGGACGGACAATGTCTGGGGGATAATAGGACTTCATGCTGCTTGGAACTTTAGCCAAGGCAATATTTACGGTTTCAGTGTTAGTGGTACTGGCGTTGACGCGGCAGTCCTGAACTTTATCCCTAAGACGGAGTCGAGCTGGCTGACTGGTGGAGATTTCGGTGCTGAAGCCTCCATTTTCAGCTCGCTCATTCTCTTGCTGGCTGTTTTTTACTTAGTTCTCAGGATGAAAAAAGACGGTAGCTTGACAGAGATAGTGGGAAAGTCACGATAACTTTACTAATGTCTCTCCTTTGCTTATCCTAAAATAATATGCTATAATAAATTCAAACAAGGAAAGGAATAATGATATGTTTAAATCTCGTATGTTGGATGATATCAAGCAATCGCGTTATATTCCGCCGATTTGGTTGGCTATCTTGATTGCTATTGGTTTTTGTTTATGTAGGTCGTTTTGCTGGAATGTTCGGAATGTTTCCGATTGGGCTTGTTATTGGTATTTTGTTCCGTGCGACAAACCCCGCTGGTGGCCAAGCAGCACTTATGGAATTTTTCCGTCACTATAGTCTATTTTTTGAACTATTTACTTTCTTTTTTATCGCTCTTACTGTCTTTCTCTGGGTTCGATATCGTGAAAAGCGTCCTTTTTCTAGTCTGGGATTTTATAAACAAGACTGGTTCAAAAATCTCCTCAAAGGCTTCCTTATCGGAGCAGTTCAGTTTTCACTGGTTGTTGTCTTGCTCTTGGTAACGGGGACAGGCAGTCTGAAATTAGGTCAGCTTAACTTGCAGTCTTTGATTTTTGTCCTAGCTATCATTCCTTTCTGGATTCTCCAAGGTGGGACAGAAGAGCTAGTGACGCGTGGTTGGCTCTTTCCAGCAGTTAGTGCTAAGTCAAATATCTTCATTGGTATCTTGATTTCTAGTGCTCTATTCGGGGCTCTGCACCTATTTAACCCTGGTGTGACCGTTCTTTCTATTGTCAATATCATACTAGACGGTATCTTTGCTTGTTTCCTTATGCTCAAGTATGATAATATGTGGGTACTGGCTGGTATGCACGGCGCTTGGAATTTTGTGCAAGGAAATATCTATGGCATTCAGGTCAGTGGTCAAGGAGCATCTACCTCTATCTTGAGTTATAGCTCACAATCTTCTGTCGATATACTTTCCGGCGGAGCCTTTGGTGCCGAAGGATCTATTTTTGCAAGTATCGTCCTGATTGGCTGCATTGCTTATCTTTACTGGTCACTCAAAAAAGAAAATCGCCTGCCTCAGGCGCTGATGTTTAAAAAATAACCATTTCGCCCAGTTGAGCTGGGCTTTTTTATGTCTTTAAATGAAATGTGTGACCTGGGACAGACGATGGTAGAAGCGTGGCCATTCTACCTACACCCAAATCCAGAGAAAATAGGACAAATATGGTAAAATGATAGAAGCACAATTTAAGGAATAAAAGATGATTAACAGAATTACAGATAATAAATTTGAATTGGTTTCCAAGTACGAGCCTTCAGGAGATCAGCCCCAGGCTATCGAGCAGCTGGTTGACAATATTGAGGGGGGGCGAGAAGGCCCAGATTCTCATGGGGGCGACTGGTACTGGTAAGACCTATACCATGAGTCAGGTTATCGCTCAGGTCAACAAGCCAACTCTGGTTATCGCCCATAATAAAACGCTAGCCGGCCAGCTTTATGGTGAGTTCAAGGAGTTCTTCCCCAATAACGCGGTGGAATACTTCGTTTCCTACTATGATTACTACCAGCCTGAAGCTTATGTGCCTTCCAGCGATACTTATATTGAAAAGGATAGCTCGGTCAATGACGAGATTGACAAGCTCCGTCACTCAGCGACATCTGCCCTCTTGGAGCGTAACGATGTGATTGTCGTGGCTTCGGTCTCGTGTATCTATGGTCTGGGATCGCCTAAGGAATACTCCGATAGTGTGGTTAGCCTACGTCCTGGACTAGAGATTTCCCGTGACAAGTTGCTTAATGATTTGGTAGATATCCAGTTTGAGCGCAATGACATTGACTTTCAGCGGGGGAAATTCCGGGTTCGTGGTGATGTGGTGGAGATATTCCCAGCTTCTCGGGATGAGCATGCCTTTCGGGTGGAGTTTTTCGGAGATGAGATTGACCGGATCCGTGAGGTCGAAGCCTTGACAGGTCGAGTTTTGGGTGAGGTGGACCATTTGGCTATCTTCCCAGCCACTCACTTCGTGACCAATGAAGACCACATGGAGGTAGCCATTGCTAAGATTCAGGCCGAGCTGGATGAGCAGCTGGCTATCTTTGAGAAAGAAGGCAAGCTTCTGGAAGCTCAGCGCTTGAAGCAGCGCACAGAGTATGATATCGAAATGTTGCGCGAGATGGGCTATACGAATGGAGTTGAGAACTATTCTCGCCACATGGATGGTCGGAGCGAAGGAGAGCCGCCTTATACCCTTCTGGACTTTTTCCCTGATGATTTCTTGATTATGATTGATGAGAGTCACATGACCATGGGACAGATTCGGGGCATGTACAATGGTGACCGCTCTCGTAAGGAGATGCTGGTTAATTATGGTTTCCGTCTGCCGTCTGCCTTGGACAATCGTCCGCTGCGCCGGGAGGAGTTCGAGAGCCATGTTCACCAGATTGTCTATGTATCGGCTACGCCAGGCGACTATGAAAATGAACAGACGGATACTGTTATCGAGCAAATTATCCGGCCGACAGGGCTTCTGGATCCTGAAGTGGAAGTCCGTCCAACCATGGGACAAATTGATGACCTCTTGGGTGAAATCAATGCCCGTGTTGAAAGAACGAACGTACCTTTATCACAACCCTGACCAAGAAGATGGCGGAAGATTTGACGGACTACTTCAAGGAAATGGGTGTCAAGGTCAAGTACATGCACTCAGACATCAAGACCTTGGAGCGGACCGAGATTATTCGTGATTTGCGCTTGGGTGTCTTTGACGTTCTGGTTGGGATTAACCTTTTGCGCGAGGGAATCGATGTTCCCGAGGTTAGTCTGGTGGCAATTCTTGATGCAGATAAGGAAGGTTTCCTCCGCAACGAGCGTGGCCTGATCCAGACCATCGGCCGGGCAGCCCGCAACAGTGAGGGGCATGTGATTATGTATGCGGACACCATGACCCAGTCCATGCAGCGCGCTATTGATGAAACTGCCCGCCGTCGGGCCATCCAGATGGCTTATAATGAAGAGCATGGCATTGTACCGCAGACCATCAAGAAAGAAATCCGCGACCTGATCAGCGTGACCAAGGCTGCCCTGCCAGACAAGGAAGAAACTGTCGAAATCGAAAGCCTCAACAAGCAAGAGCGCAAGGACATGATTAAGAAACTCGAAGGTCAGATGCAAGAAGCTGCCGGACTTCTGGACTTCGAACTGGCCGCACAGATTCGCGATATGATTCTGGAAATAAAGGCGATGGATTAAAAAATATGGTTAGTACCAAAGTTGCAAACTAAGCTCTTAATTACATCTCTAGTCAATGAGTCACTATGTGAAAAATAAGTTAGAGAAGTTTAAGTGGAGGAATTGAAGTGAAAAAGGATCTAATTAAACTAATATTTATTTTCTTCATTTCAATTTTTGTGCTAGGCATGATACCGATAGTTCAATTGCTTTGGGCATTTTTTTGCCGACAAAACTTGTTACGAAAGAGGAAAAGCAGCATATTGAATATGTTGTGAATACAGCTTTTGAAGATAATTTAGGATTGAAGGTTAAGAAAATAGAGATTCCAACTTGGGTTAGCCATTTTTCTTATCAATATGATGTAAAAGTTCAATTGACAGAAGAGGCGGACAAAATTTTAACAGATAAGTTAGAAGAAAGAACTTATTCCTATTACGCTAATAGCGATGATGAACCATCTTCGATACTAACAAATCTTATCTTTTCTTATGTCTTAGATACAAATTCCCACCCTATGTTGAATACCTTATATTTTGACAAAGAGTCTGTTCTAAAGCCAGTGAAATTTAAGAAGCTAAGTACAGATTTAGATTACGATGTAACTGACGACCAAAAAGGGTTTTATCGTGATTTGGTTCAAATTAAAAAAGAACTAAAGTATAATCCCAAGACAGAGAAGTATGAAGCGTCAGCAGAGGACATAAAGAAATTGAGAAAGGATATGATCCGATTATCAGAAAAGTATGGAGCTCAATTGAATCTGTATCTCTTTCTGGAAGGAGATGTTCCTAAAGGTGCGAGTTTAAGTGACTATATTGATTTTACTAGCTTACCCAAAAATGTTTATGTAGTGGTTTGGGGAGAAAATGGGAAATTAGATAGCAATGGTTTTCAGGCGGAATAATTGAGATAGATTTATTCAAGGAGAAAAACAAATGGTCATCATTATCAAAGCAATGAAAACAGCTGAGGAGATAGAAGGGAAATCCAGAGTTCATTGGCAGACATGGAGTGAAGCTTATGATGAGATTTTGCCTTCGGAATTTCAAGAGCAGATGACTTTGTATAAGTGCCGATTTTATAGTCAAAAGTACCCTGAAAATACCTTGATTGCCTTGGATGATGCTAAAGTGGTTGGCTTTGTTAGCTACGGTGATTTTCGAGATTCAGCTACGATAGCAGGTGAAATTTTCGCCTTGTATGTCTTAAAAGATTATTATGGCAAGGGTGTAGGAAAGCAGTTGATGCAGGCTGCTTTTGCTGCCTTGGATAGTTATCAAGAGATTATATTATGGGTTTTAGAAGATAACAAACGTGCTATCGCCTTTTATGAAAAAATGGGTTTTGTTTTTGATGGTGAGGAAAAGGTCATTGACCTAGGAAAAGCTGTGAAAGAAAAACGGATGATCTACTCGAAAAACTCTAACAGCTAGTTTGGAAATAATAGATATATTTGTAAGGAGCATTATATGCGTTATGTACTTTTACTCCGCGGCATTAATGTCGGCGGAAAAAACAAGGTCGTTATGACTGATTTGAAGAAGGATTTGGCAGGGTTGGGTTTTGAAAATCCAGTTTCCTACATCAATAGTGGCAATCTTTTCTTTGATAGCGAGGAGCAGGAGGATAGGATTCGAGAGATTTTGACGGCTTATTTCAGTCGGTCTTATGATTTTCCTCTGCCTTTTGTTCTTGTCAGCTCTGCCATGCTTCAAAAAGAAACAGCCAATCTTCCTGCTTGGTGGCAGGATGAGACAGCCTTTCGGCGAGATGTTCTCTTTTATCTGCCGGAGACAGATAGGGAGAGTGTGCAAGAGCTGGCTGGCAGTTGGGCAAATGACAAGGAGCAGCTGCACTTTGGGCAGACGGCTTTCTTTTATAGCAATGCTGACCAAGCGGACTATCTCAAGTCCAACTACCATAAAAAACTGCTCAAGTCCAGTTTCTACAAACAACTAACTATCCGAAATGGCAAGACTTTCCAGAAGATTGTGGAGTTGGTAAAAGAAAAGTAAAACCAAAAAGAAAAATAAAAACAAAAGAAAAGCAAAAGTTCAGGGGAATAAGTTTAGTCTTTGGTTAGAAAAACATCGGGTAGTAGAAGCTTTTTTAAATTTTTTAGTCTTAATAGTTGTTGCGATTGGTGTGGGATATTTAACTTTTGGTAATGAGAGCATTCCTACTCCACTTCGTCATTTGAATTATATTACTCCTTTATATGTAAACTTGGTCCTCTTGGTGCTTATTCCTTATTATTCTCGATTTGGTAGCTTGAGAAAAGAAGGATTCACTTCTCTGAAGGTTTTAGCGGAAGGATTTCTTTATCTGAACGGGCCGGTTTTCTTAATCCATTATTTTATAGGAATTCGGTCAAAAGGTGGAAACATTTTGCACCACCTCTAATCAGTTTGGATTCTCGCTATGTTTGGTTTCCGATTGCAACTTATATCCTATTTTTTTCAATAGCTGGGCTTGCAACTCTTATTGCTATTTATTTAGAAAGGAAGAAGAAATGTCACGTTCCCAAGAAACAATCCTAACAAACATCTGCCATGTTGAAGATAAGACGCGAGGTAAGGTCTTGGTTCAGTATCGCTCTCCTGAGCGCTATCGTTGGTCTGGTTATGCCTTCCCAGGTGGGCATATTGAGAAGGGAGAGTCTCTCCATGACGCAGTTGTCCGTGAAATTTTAGAGGAAACGGGTTTGACCATTAGTCATCCCAAATTGGTTGGTGTAAAGAACTGGCATACGGATGAAGGGGTTCGCTACATCGTCTTTTGCTACAAAGCGACTGAATTCTCTGGTCAGATTCATTCGACAGAAGAGGGCGAGATTTCTTGGGTAGACAAGGATAGCCTGCCACAGCTGGACTTGGCTTACGATATGCTTGAACTTCTGCGTATGATGGAAGATGAGGAATTATCTGAATATTACTATCACGAGCGCATAGAAGGTGGCTGGCGCAAGAGTATGTATTAAAAAATGTTTCCTTTTGTGTTTGAAGTGCAAAGATAGAAAGGTAGATGACTGTCATGATTTCATTATGGATTGCTATTATTGCATTTTTTCTTTTGGGTTTAAACCATTTTTTTCCTTCTAGAAATGCTGGATTCGGTTTGAGATTTCCATTTGCTTTTCATACTTTAAAAGGATGAAAGCAGAGCCAATCTAGGTTTTATATATTAGTGATTTTGCTTAATTTACTCATTTTTTTCTTTATTCTTTCTACATAGATTTAAACGAGATTAGGGTCTTGGGCTTGTCAATTATTAGTATTGTATTTTCTGGAATATTAATTTTTTTTAATTTCTTTTAAAGAATAGTTTGATTGTTTTATCAGTGATTTTTATAGCCACTATTTATTATTTGAAAGCCGGCTGGCGCAAGAGTATGTACTAAAAAGACTGATTAGGTTGGGGCCTAATCAGTCTTTTTCTTTCTTGTTATTTATTCCTGTAAAAATCCTAGGTCTCTCAAGGCGGACTCTACATAATCCAAATCCTGCTGGGAGTCGGCTTGTACTAGATGATAGTGGACTCCATTTGTCAGCTCAGATATGGGGCGAAAGGCACAGGATGCGACCTGTTGGAGAAAATGTTGGACATCGCGGCGGCAGGTCAGCTTCAGGTAAGTCTGGATTTCGCCGTAAACTGGATGCTCAATCAAAATAGTCTGTACGCGGCCACCATTATCCACGATAGCCAGCAGCTCAGCTTCCATATCCTCAGCCCCATGCTGAACCTTGAAGAGCTGATGAACAGCAGTGCTGTCTTGGCGGTCTTTATAAAGATAGCCACGATTGGTTGAGAGGATGGGTGCGCCGTCTGCCCGCAAGAGGGCAATATCTTGCACGATAATTTGTCTGGTCACATGGAAATGCTCCGCAAGTGACTGGCCATTGAGGGCAGCAGATGATGTTTTCAAAAGGTTTAATAGTTCTTCTCGTCTTTGCTTGGTCATAGCTTCATTGTAAACCAAAAGTCAGGAATCTTCAAGCTCTAGCGAATCTTTTTCAGCGCTTGATAGATGAACTTAGCAATGACAAAGTCGACCATGCTATGGATGACCGTACCAAGTCCAACCAGACCAAATAAGATATAGAAAGCATTGGCCGGATAGGCAGAAGTCGTGTAAAAGAGGATGCAGACGACCACTTCGCCAAAGGCATGAATCAAGGCTAGTAGGAAATTAAATATCCAAGTCTTCTTCTGGCTGTCCAGTGTGTCCGGGTGCTTTTGCAGATAAAGAGCGCCGATGCTAGCAAAGAGCAAGTGGGATAGGGCTCTGAGCGTGATGATAAAAGGAAGTCCGGACATTCCAAACCCAATAGCAGAACCAATCACAACAATCACCGTCATGAGAGGGGAGATAAACATAGCCAAAAAGATAGCGACATGACTGGCTAAGGTGAAGGAAGCGGGCGGAATGACAATTTTAATCGGCATAACTAGTGGGATAACAATAGCTAGTGCAGTCAAAAAAGCGGTCAGTGTCATAAACTGATTTTTAGATTTTGGTTTCATAGTGACTCCTTTTTATCTGTATATACACTAGTATAGTACACTGTTTTTGTAGAAAGGTCAAGGTCTGTAAAAATCCTAAAAGAGATTTGTCAAAATGCTTAAAATAGCTTATACTAGAAAGGTGTGAAAATAGGAGCAAACTAGATTTTTAGGATTTAGTTGACCGTCACATCGATTAGTGTTCTGCTGGACTTGAAAAATGAAAGAAGAGCTTAATCATATATAGAAGGCTGGTATGGAAATTTAGCAGCCTTGACTAGAAATGGAGAAGAAAATGAACAACTTACCAAACTGCCCTAAATGTAATTCTGAGTATGTCTACGAAGATGGAACGCTCTTGGTCTGTCCAGAGTGCGCCTATGAATGGAATCCAGCTGAGGTTCAAGAAGCAGAAGAAGGACTAGTTGCAATTGATGCTAATGGCAATAAGCTGGCTGATGGCGACACAGTTACCTTGATTAAGGATCTGAAAGTCAAAGGAGCACCCAAGGATCTCAAACAGGGAACGCGCGTGAAATATCCGCATCGTGGAAGGCGACCATAATATTGACTGTAAGATTGACGGCTTCGGTGCGATGAAGCTCAAGTCAGAGTTTGTTAAGAAAATTTGAGGTCTCTATGAATCGTCGTTTTATCTTAATTTATCGAATTATTCTTTTTATCCTGGCCTTTTTGGGTGTGTATCTGGAAATCACTAAGTATGGCGTGGGCATGCTCATGTACTATACGGTTTTGTCCAATCTCTTGGTCCTGCTCTTTACGGGCTATTTGGTCTATCTGATGATGAGACCTGACGATGCTTGGAAGGCGCCGAAAATCTTGAGAATCAAGGGTGGGGTGACCATGTCCATCATGATTACTTGTGCCGTTTATCACCTCTTGCTGGCTCCCATTGCGACGGATTTTTACCGTTTAGAGAATTTTCTGTGTCATTATATAGTACCCTTGGCGTTTCTTCTGGATACAGTAATCTTTGACAAGTCGCGCCAGTACCGTTGGTTTGATCCGATTTCTTGGACAAGTGTGCCCTTGGTCTACATGGCCTTTGCCCTCTTTAATGGCTTTTTCTTGAAAATAAATATTCCAAGATCTAAGGACAATCCATTTCCTTACTTTTTCCTCAATGTCTTTAAGAAAGGCTGGCCTTATGTCATCCAGATGTGTCTGATTATTTTTGCGGCCTATCTGATCTTTGGTTTTGTCTTTTACGGGATAAAATCCATCTCTTTCTCAAAGAAGAAGACTTCTTAGAGGCATGTACTAGTAGATGAAAAACAGATTTTATCTGTTTTTTATTTTGGTTTCTATTTTTTCTTGCTAATATCAGATTTGTGTGATATAGTTAACTAGTTAATAATTAACCGGTTAAACAAAAAAGGAGGAAAGAATGAAACACAATCAGAAACTGTTAGGACTAGCAGGGATCATTCTAGCTTGTAATCTTTGCTTGGCTGCTTGTCAATCTCAGACATCTCAACAGAAAAGCAGTCAAGAGAAGGTGAAGACCAAGCAAGAAGTGAAGAAGAAAAGTAAGGGGGCCAAAAAAGGACAGGTTCCTGGAATTGATAAGCCGACGGATGATGGTTTTCTCTTCAAAAGCGAGTCTCAAATTAAAGCTAGAACTAGTGAAGGTTTGATTTTAGAGCATGATGGCCATACGCACTTTATTTTTTATTCTGATCTAAAGAATAGTAAATGGGCCTATCTGATACCAAAAGATGGGCAAGTGCCTGCAGGCTCCCCTCAGTTGGCAAATCAAATGAGCACTGCTGATGATGGTTATGTCTTTAATCCTAGAGACATTGTGTCAGAAGACCAATACGGCTATGTTGTGCGTCACGGGGATCATTTCCATTATATTTTGAAACAGTCTGTGGGTAATCTTGCACAAGCGCCTACCTATCGTCCAACGCCGTCTAGCAATCCTACGGGACATATTTATCAGCCAACGCTTAGACCATCTGTTCCCCAGCAGCAAGGGACAACTAAACGCCAGTTTGCTGGGATTGATTATCCTACAAGTGATGGATTCTTATTTAGAGGCACAGAGGTAAAAGGCAAACTTGCTACAGGATTGCTGGCAGATCATAATGGTCATACTCATTTCATCCCCTATGAGCAGCTGATTGCTTCACCTTGGGAGTCATTGATTCCAGCGGAACATAAGAAAGCTGCTGAAGATGCCTACTATGGCCGCCAAGGGCAAGCACAGCCTTCACCAGAACCGTTGCCAGCACCAGCTCCTGCACCTGAACCTACTCCAAGTCCATCAGACAAGGAAGAAGAAATTGCCAAGAAAAAGGCCTATTTGGCTCAGCAATTAGGAATCGATGAAAGCCTGATTCAAGTAAGCGATACAGATAAAGGAAAGGTATTTATCTATCCGCATGGTGATCATAGCCATTCGACCTTGGTCAGTGAGATTGATACGACCAAGCCTTTTGACCCTCATGGAAATCCTCACGCTCATGACGAAGTTGGTATGGCAACCTTGAAAACTCTAGGATTTGATGATGAGATCATTGAGGATATTTTACATGCTACGGCAGATACCCCATTCCCATCAGGTGAGACGGATACGGAAAAGATGAAGCCTGGCTGGCAACTGTAAAGTATCTAAATATCGGCCAGCGCAAAGATCCGCTGGAAAGAAAAGGCTTGGAACTGATGCCGAATATTGAAGTTCTGGGAATTGGCTTTACTCCGATAAAGGACATCAGACCAGTGCTGCAATTTAAGCATTTGAAACAGCTATGGATGACAAAGACAGGCGTTACCAACTATGATTTCTTAAAAGAGATTCCGACCTTGGAAGGTTTAGATATTTCCCAGAATGGCATCACCGATTTAACTTTCTTAAAGGATTACCCAAACCTCAAAACAGTGGCAGCAGCGGGTAATGACCTTACCGATATTACACCTTTAGCTAAGCTGAAAAATCTGGAGTCATTGAACCTTGACTACAACAATATCTCAGATATTTCTGCTTTGACCAAGCTTTCAAAATTAAAAGCGGTAAGTTTAGAGCATAATCAACTACAAGATGTTTCTGCTCTGAGCCAAAAAGAAGATTTAACAAGACTTTTCTTATCCAATAATCCAAACTTAAATCTCAATACCCTCAAAGCTTCCAAACTTGAAGAATTAACAGCTGATAATTCCAATGTTGAGAGCTTGAACTTCCTGAAGGATAATCCAAATCTGACAACTCTAAGCCTAAATGAAAATCGTCTGACTTCGCTGGCAGGAGTTGAAGCTGCTAAGAATTTAGTAACTTTGTCCGCAAGTCAAAACAAGATTACATCTTTGGACATTCCAGCCGCTCAGTCTTCCTTGAAGAATTTAAACTTGGCTGAGAATGAGTTGAAAAACTTGGAAGGAATTAATCAGTTTAGGGCTTTAGACAATTTGGCTGTCAACAAGAATAAAATCACAACCTTGGCGCTGCAGGAACCAAATAAGACGGTGACTTATATCAATGTCAGCGACAATCACATCCCTAAAGAAGAGCTTGAATTGAATGAAAATAAAATTCCGAAAGCCTTGGCGCAGCATTTCCCAGATGTTCAGGGTGGCAGCATTGACAATAATAAGCCGGCTGATCCAAAAGAAGAAAATAAGGAATCGCCTAAGGAAAGTGAGCCTAATAAGGCAGATGTCCAAGGGAAACCATCATCCGATAAGCCAGCCTCAGCTGAAGCAAGCGGCCAAGGAGATTCTAATGATAGCGAGCATCCAGCTGGATCTCCTGAAGCAGAGTTAAACAGTCAAGCTGAGAATCTAGAAAACTCTTCTAAGCCTTCATCAGAAGAAGTGCCAACTACTGAAAATCCTGAATTAACAGACGAGCCATCTCAAGCAGAAGATAAAGAAAATCAAAAGGATTCAAAAGATAAGGAAAAAGAAGAGAAAGAAGCTAATCACTAATCCTTATCCAGTCAAGCAAAAAAATACAATTTTTTCTTGAAATAGTTTTGAATTTGTGATATAGTATAAAAAAATTGAATAATCCTTTAATTCTATCCAGAGAGATAGACAAGGAGCAAGTAAAAAGATGGGTGGAGTGTAAGCAAGTGCGTCTTGTTTTAGCTTGCCTGACTAGATTTTTCTGAAGTCTCCTTGTAATAAGGAGACTTTTTCTGTTGTTTGAGGAGGAAAGAATGAAAACAAAAGAAGTTGTCGATGATATCACCATGAATCGTGCGATTACGCGGATTACCTATGAAATCATCGAGCGCAATAAGGACTTAAATCAAGTCGTCTTGGCTGGCATTAAGACCCGTGGGGTTCACTTGGCTAACCGGATTCAGAAGCGATTGGCTCAGTTGGAGAATATTGATATTCCAGTCGCAGAGGTAGATACCAAGCCTTTTCGAGATGATATAAAGGTTGAGGAAGATACGACAGTAATTCCAGTGGATATTACCGACCGTCAAGTAATCCTGATCGATGATGTTCTTTACACGGGACGAACCATTCGAGCGGCTATTGACAATCTGGTCAGTCATGGACGGCCTTCTCGGGTTGGTCTGGCTGTCTTGGTTGACCGTGGCCACCGCGAGCTGCCCATTCGGGCAGACTATGTCGGCAAGAACATTCCGACTAGCCAAACTGAGGAGATTATCGTTGAGATGACCGAAACTGACGGTCAAGATCGCGTGTTGATTATGGGGGAGTAATAAACTAAATGAGTCAAGATGTTAAGTATGATGTGCATGATATGCCAAAGCCAGGTCTGCTTTTAGGACTATCCTTTCAGCACTTGTTCGCTATGTTTGGGGCGACAGTCTTGGTACCGATTCTGGTGGGAATTGACCCAGCGGTAGCCCTATTTTCCAGCGGTCTTGGAACACTGGCCCATCTGACTGTTACCAAGTACAAGATTCCAGCCTACATGGGATCCAGCTTTGCTTATATCGCAGCCATGCAGATGCTGATGAAGACAGATGGTATCGGAGCAGTTGCTCAGGGAGCCATCACTGGTGGTTTGGTTTACTTTATCGTGGCACTGATTGTCAAGTTTGCTGGTAATGCTTGGATTGACAAGGTGCTGCCGCCAGTAGTGGTAGGGCCTATCATCATGGTCATCGGTCTGAGCTTGGCTGGGACAGCTGTTAGCGATGTGATGAATAAGACTGTAGCTAATGGCGAAAAGGTTTATGATTTGACCTACTTCATTATCGGAATGGTCACTCTCTTGGCAGTCATTCTCTTTAATATCTATGGTAAGAAGATTGTGGGAATCATCCCAGTCTTGCTAGGCCTGATAGTCGGCTACATCTTTAGCTTGATTCTAGGAATCGTGACTGGGCAGGAAATTGTGTCTTTTGCCAAGGTTGGGCAAGCTTCTTGGTTCCACCTTCCGCCTATGAGTCTGCCTTTCTTGGACTATGATGTGAAATTTTATCCTAGCGCGATTTTAACCATGGCGCCTATCGCCTTTGTAACTATGACAGAACACTTCGGGCATGTCATGGTGCTGAATAGCTTGACGGGAAAGGACTTCTTCAAGGATCCAGGACTGGACAAGACCCTGACTGGTGATGGTCTGGCTCAGATTATTGCAGGACTTTTCGGAGCACCACCAGTGACTAGCTACGGAGAGAATATCGGAGTCATGGCGCTCAATAAAATCTACAGCGTATATGTCATTGCAGGTGCAGCGGTACTGGCCATTGTCATGAGTTTTGTTGGCAAGGTCTCAGCCTTACTCCAATCCATCCCGAGCCCTGTGCTGGGTGGTATTTCCATCGCCCTCTTTGGGGTAATTGCTTCGAGCGGTCTCAAAATTCTGATTGAAGCACAGACCAACTTTGACAATAAAAAGAATCTCTTGATTGCCAGTGTCATCTTGGTATCTGGTATCGGTGGTCTGACCTTGCAGCTGTCGGGTCTGCAAATCTCAGGAGTTGCCTTGTCAACTATTCTGGGAATTGTCCTCTATCTTGTCCTGCCTGAGCCCAAGGATTCAGCTAGGTAAAACATCATTAACTTTCGTTCAAAAATAGCTTGCTCTCAGAGCGACTTTACTTGCAGCACTCTGGAAGCCCTCATTCTTTCATAAAGGAGAATTACATCATGTCATCCAATCAAATCGCTCTTAAGAACCTTGTTTCTATGGAAACTCTGTCAAATGAAGAAGTTATGGCCTTGATTAAACGCGGAATCGAATTTAAAAATGGCGCTAAAGTCCATTATGATGAGCAGCATATCGTATCTAACCTCTTCTTTGAGCCTTCGACTCGGACTCACAAGGCCTTTGAGGTAGCGGAGTTGAAGTTGGGTTGCGATCTTCTGGACTTTGATGTCAAGACCAGCTCGGTCAATAAAGGAGAAACCTTGTATGACACTATCTTGACCATGTCTGCATTAGGCGTTGATGTCTGTGTCATTCGCCACCCGGAAGTGGACTATTACAAAGAGCTAGTGGAAAGCCCAACCATTACGACTTCTATCGTAATGGAGGAGACGGTTCTGGTCAGCATCCTAGCCAGAGCTTGCTGGATCTGATGACTATTTACCAAGAGTTTGGTCGCTTTGAAGGACTCAAGGTTGCGATTGCTGGTGACTTGGATCATTCGCGCGTGGCTAAGTCAAATATGCAGATTCTCAAGCGCTTGGGAGCAGAGCTCTACTTTGCAGGTCCGGAAGAATGGCGGAGCCAGGAGTTTGCGGACTATGGTAAGTTTGTCACTATTGATGAAGTGATTGATCAAGTGGATGTCATGATGTTCCTGCGCGTGCAGCATGAGCGCCATGACTACGAGTCCATCTTTTCTAAAGAAAATTACCATAGACTGCATGGTCTGACTCAAGAGCGGTATGACCGTATGAAAGATACAGCGATTCTGATGCATCCGGCTCCAGTTAACCGCGATGTAGAAATTGCAGATCATCTGGTCGAAGCACCAAAATCACGTATCGTTGAACAAATGACCAACGGCGTCTTTGTCAGAATGGCTATTATCGAAGCGGTTCTGAAAGGCCGTCAATAATCTCGGACAGTAGGCCGGGAGTGGGTGAAGCTATGTGAAGCAATCCCACTCCCTATTATTATATTTTGATGTGGAAGGTTGATAGGCAGTCTGCATCTTGGACAGGAGGGAACAATGGCAAAGAGACTTTTAATATTAGAAAACGGCATGATTTTCGAAGGGGAAGCTTTTGGAGCGGATCTTTTTGTGACAGGGGAAATCGTCTTTAACACAGGCATGACAGGCTATCAGGAATCAATTACGGACCAGTCTTACAATGGCCAGATTTTGACCTTTACCTATCCCTTGGTGGGAAATTATGGTGCCAATCGGGACGACTATGAATCTATTCTGCCGACCTGTAAGGGAGTGGTGGTCTATGAGTATGCTCGTCGTGCCAGTAACTGGCGCCAGCAATTGTCTTTGGATGAGTTCCTCAAAGTCAAGAAAATACCAGGAATTTCGGGAATTGATACAAGGGCACTAACCAAGATTATCCGCCAGTATGGAACCATGCGGGCGACCATTGCCAATGCAGATGATAGTATTGAACATTTGCAAGACCAGCTGCAGGCGACAGTTCTGCCGACTGATAACATCAAGCAGGTGTCTACCAAGCAGTCCTATCCAGCTCCTGGAACGGGTCGCAGCGTGGTACTGGTGGACTTTGGTCTGAAACATTCTATCTTGCGGGAGTTGGCCAAGCGTAACTGCAGCGTGACGGTAGTACCTTATGATACCAGTGCTGAGGAAATTCTCCAGCTCAATCCTGACGGAGTCATGCTGTCCAATGGACCGGGCAATCCGGAAGATGTGCCGGAGGCTCTGGACATGATTCGTGGTGTTCAGGGCAAGATTCCAATTTTCGGAATCTGTATGGGACACCAGCTCTTCTCCATGGCTAACGGTGCTAAGACGCATAAGATGAAGTTCGGCCACCGTGGTTTCAACCATGCGGTACGCGAGATTGCGACAGGCCGAGTTGACTTTACCAGTCAAAATCACGGCTATGCCGTCAGCCGTGAGGATTTGCCAGAATGCCTGATTGTGACTCATGAAGAAATCAATGATAAGTCTGTTGAAGGTGTGCGCCATCGGGATTATCCTGCCTTTTCTGTGCAGTTTCACCCAGATGCTGCGCCGGGACCGCATGATGCAGACTATCTCTTTGATGAGTTTATGGAAATGATGGATGCCCATCAGGCTTACTAGGAAGCAAGATTGAGAGGTGCACTATGCCAAAACGTAAAGATATTCAGAAAATTATGGTCATCGGTTCTGGTCCTATCGTTATCGGTCAGGCTGCGGAGTTTGACTATGCTGGAACCCAGGCTTGCCTGTCCTTGAAAGAAGAGGGCTACAGTGTTGTCTTGGTTAATTCTAACCCAGCGACCATCATGACGGACAAGGAAATTGCGGATCGGGTTTATATCGAGCCTATCACACTGGAGTTTGTTGCACGCATTTTGCGTAAAGAGCGGCCAGATGCTCTTCTGCCTACTCTGGGTGGCCAGACCGGACTCAATATGGCCATGGAATTATCCAAGTCAGGACTTTTAGAAGAGCTGGGAGTAGAACTCTTAGGGACCAAGTTATCGGCCATTGACCAAGCAGAAGACCGAGACCTTTTCAAGCAGCTGATGGAAGAGCTAGGCCAGCCCATCCCTGAGTCAGAGATTGTCAATACAGTTGATGAAGCACTGGAATTTGCGGCTTGCATCGGCTATCCAGTCATTGTCCGTCCGGCATTTACACTGGGAGGAACTGGTGGTGGTATTTGTAGCAATGAGGAAGAGCTGCAGGAAATCGCAGAAAACGGCCTCAAACTTTCTCCTGTTACCCAGTGTCTAATTGAGCGCTCCATAGCAGGCTTTAAGGAAATCGAATACGAAGTCATGCGGGATGGCGCCGACAATGCGCTGGTCGTATGTAATATGGAAAACTTTGACCCAGTCGGCATCCATACAGGAGATTCTATCGTCTTTGCACCTAGTCAGACTATCTCAGACTATGAATACCAGATGCTGCGGGATGCCAGTCTCAAGATTATTCGTGCGCTGAAGATTGAAGGTGGCTGTAACGTGCAGCTAGCTCTGGATCCGCATAGTTTCAAATACTATGTCATCGAGGTCAATCCACGGGTTTCCCGCTCATCAGCCCTTGCCTCCAAGGCGACTGGTTATCCGATTGCCAAGCTGGCGGCGAAATCGCAGTCGGTCTTACATTGGATGAAATCATCAATCCGGTGACAGGCTCTACCTATGCCATGTTTGAACCGGCTCTGGACTATGTGGTCGCTAAGATTCCGCGCTTTCCATTTGATAAATTTGAGCAGGGTGAGCGCCGTTTGGGAACCCAGATGAAGGCGACAGGTGAAGTCATGGCTATCGGTCGCAATATTGAGGAGAGTTTACTCAAGGCCTGCCGCTCTTTGGAAGTTGGTGTGGACCACAACGAGTTGCCTGCTCTCAGTCAAGTAAGCGATGATGAGCTGATGAGGAAGATTGTCAAGGCGCAAGATGACCGGCTTTTCTACATCTCAGAGGCTATTCGTCGTGGTTACAGTCCAGATGAAATTGCCGAGCTGACCAAGATTGATGTCTTTTTCCTGGATAAGCTGCTCCACATTTACGAAATTGAGCAGGAGCTGGCTAGTCATATCGGAGATAGCTATGTGCTTAAGAAAGCCAAGCAAAATGGTTTTGCGGATACTAAGATTGCATCCTTGTGGGGTATGACAGCTGAGCAGGTGCGTCGCATCCGGCAGGAGCAGAAGATTGTACCGGTTTACAAGATGGTGGATACCTGTGCTGCTGAGTTCGAGTCTGCGACGCCTTATTTCTACTCTACCTATGGCTTTGAAAATGAATCTGTCAAATCCAGCAAGGAATCTGTTCTGGTGCTGGGCTCAGGTCTATCCGAATCGGGCAAGGGGTCGAGTTTGATTATGCGACCGTTCATTCTGTAAAGGCTATTCAGTCAGCTGGCTACGAAGCGATTATCATGAACAGCAATCCAGAGACTGTGTCGACTGACTTTTCTGTCTCAGATAAGCTATACTTTGAGCCGCTGACCTTTGAAGATGTCATGAATGTCATTGAGCTGGAGCAGCCTAAGGGGGTTATCGTTCAGTTTGGCGGGCAGACAGCCATTAATCTGGCAGAGCCTTTGTCCAAGGCTGGTGTAAAGATTTTAGGTACCCAAGTAGCGGACTTGGATCGAGCTGAGGATCGGGATCTCTTTGAGCAGGCGCTGAAGGAGCTGGATATTCCGCAGCCTCCGGGTCAGACAGCTACTAATGAAGAGGAAGCAGTAGAGGCTGCTCGTAAGATTGGCTTCCCCGTTCTGGTGCGGCCTTCCTATGTCTTGGGTGGCCGTGCCATGGAAATCGTAGAAAACGAAGCGGATCTACGCTCTTATATGCGGACAGCGGTTAAGGCCAGTCCAGACCATCCGGTTTTGGTGGATTCTTACATTGTTGGGGATGAGTGCGAAGTGGATGCCATTTCTGATGGCCGTCAGGTCTTGATTCCAGGGATTATGGAGCATATTGAGCGGGCAGGGGTTCACTCAGGGGATTCCATGGCAGCCTATCCGCCGCAAAACCTATCGCAGAAAGTCAAGGATACTATTGCAGACTATACCAAACGCTTGGCTCTGGGACTGAACTGTATTGGTATGATGAATATTCAGTTCGTCATCAAGGATGAGCAGGTCTATGTCATTGAGGTCAATCCGCGTGCCAGCCGGACTGTTCCTTTCTTGTCTAAGGTGACTGATATTCCAATGGCGCAAGTAGCGACTCGTTTGATTCTTGGGGAAAGCTTGGCAGAGCTGGGTTATGAAGACGGTCTTCATCCAGAAAGTTCCATGGTTCATATCAAGGCGCCAGTCTTCTCCTTTACCAAGCTAGCGAAGGTTGACAGTCTTTTGGGACCTGAGATGAAGTCTACCGGCGAAGTCATGGGCAGTGATCGCACGCTCGAAAAAGCACTCTACAAGGCTTTTGAGGCTTCCTATCTCCATCTGCCAAACTTTGGTAATGTCGTCTTTACTATTGCAGACGACAGCAAGGAAGAAGCCCTGCAGCTGGCTCAGCGTTTTGCCAATATTGGCTATGGAATCTGGGCAACCAAGGGGACAGCCTCTTATTTTGAAAATCATGGTCTCCATGTTCGTCTGGTGGAAAAAATCGGCAGTGATGATAACAAGGACATCCCAGCCTATATTCGCAAGGGCAAGGTTCAAGCTATTATCAACACGGTCGGAACCAAGCGAACAGCAGATAAGCATGGTCAAATTATCCGTAGCTCAGCTATTGAGCACGGAGTGCCCCTCTTCACAGCCTTGGACACAGCTGATGCCATGCTGAAGGTACTTGAAAGCCGTAGCTTCACTACAGAAGCGATTTAGAGATGGAGTTTTCAGTTTCAGATTGTCATTTGACAGTCTCAAAGTCGGAAAAGGAATCTCATACAGTTAAGCTTGAAAAATGTATCTGTCCAAGCTTATTCTATCCTTGAATAATCATAATAAATGACCTTTCAAATATAATGAATTAAAATCAAAGAGGAAGTGGGAAAGAATCCTACTTCCTTTTTGCTTTATTTTCTTAAAAAACTTGACAAAGAAGTTGACAAAGTGTATGATATTAACCAGTTAATAAACTGGTTAATAATTAGTCAAGGAGATGTTATGAAACGAGCTTTAAAAATTTCAGCTTGCCTTAGTCTGCTGGCACTAGCCTTGTGTCTCTGGGCTTGTCAGTCTCAAAAGGAATCCAGTCCATCCAGTCCGTCGCAAGGATTGAAGATCGTAACCAGCTTTTATCCTATTTACTCTATGGTTAAGGCTATATCGGGCGATCTGAATGACGTGCGCATGATTCAGTCTAGCAGCGGTATTCATGATTTTGAGCCTTCAGCCAATGATGTGTCAGCCATTTATGATGCAGATGTCTTTGTCTATCACTCACGGACTTTGGAGTCCTGGGCTGGCGAGCTGAATCCTAGTCTCAAGAATTCCAAGGTTCAAGTCCTTGAGGCTTCTCAGGGAATGGAGCTGGATCGAGTCGCTGGCTTAGAAGATGTCCAAGCGGGAGAGGGAGTGGATGAGAAGACGCTCTATGACCCCCATACCTGGTTGGATCCTCAGAAGGCTTCTGAGGAAGCTCAGATTATCGCCGACAGATTGTCGGAGCTGGATAGCGACCATCGGCATACTTATCAGGCCAATGCCCGAAAATTTCAAGAAGAGGCTAAAAAACTGACAGAACGCTATCAGGAGATTTTCGATAAAGTGCCCAACAAGACCTTTGTCACCCAGCATACTGCCTTTTCTTATCTGGCCAAGCGCTTCGGGCTGATCCAGCTGGGCATTGCTGGTATTTCACCAGAGCAGGAGCCTAGTCCGCACCAGCTGACAGAGATAGAAGACTTTGTCAAGGAGCACAAGGTGAAGACCATTTTTGTGGAAAGCAATGCTTCTTCTAAAGTGGCTCAAACCTTGGTCAAGGCGACCGGTGTACAAATCAAGGAGCTGAATCCTCTGGAAGCAGACCCGGCCAATCAACTATCTTATTTAGAAAATTTAGAAAAAAATTTAGCCGTTTTAGCTAAAGATTTGAAAGGATAAAGGAAAACCATGAAAAAGAAATATTTCCTTGCTTCAGCAGCTGTATTAGCTCTCGGCCTCGGAACTTACGGTCTTATCCAATGGCAAGCTCACCCCCGACCTCAGACCAAAGATAACAAAGTAGCCTATATTGAGGACAAGACTTCGGGTGACAAGACGGATAAAAATAAAAATTTGACACCTGACCAAATCAATGATGAGGAAGGTATTGAAGCAGAGCAGATTGTCGTGAAAATCACGGATCAGGGCTATGTCACTTCCCACGGAGACCATTACCATTACTTTGATGGGAAAGTACCTTTTGATGCTATTATCAGCGAAGAGTTGATTATCCGAGATCCTAACTACACGCTGCAGGAAGCAGATATAGTCAATGAGGTCAAGGATGGTTATATCATTAAGGTGGCGGGGAAGTATTATCTCTACCTCAAGGATGCCAAGCATACCAGCAATGTCCGCTCGGTGGATGAGATTGCGCGGCAGAAGAAGCTGCATAAGACCAAGGAAGAAGGCGATAGTGGCAAATCTTCCACAACAAAATCAAGCAGAAGTCGCGATTTCAGCCAGCCTAGCAAGTCCTTAGCTGCGGGAAAGACAGCCGCAGACCTTGCAGGAGTTTCTTACCAAGGCCAAGGGGGATATAGGACGGATGATGGTTATACGTTTAGTCCGTCTGATATCATCGAGGATACTGGTGATGCATTTATCGTGCCGCATGGCGGGCATTTTCACTATATTCCTAAGAGCGACTTGTCGCCGGCAGAATTGGCTGCGGCTCAGAGCTACTGGAATAGCAGACGGGCTGGCGGACGAGTGAATCCGCCTAACTACGGCAGGACGGTTGCTTCTTCCAATACTTGGAATCAGAATAGTGCTGACAATCAGGGTGGAGCTGTCTCAAATCCGTCTCCACAGCTGCCAAATCATTCAAAGATTGAGCAACCAAGACCTGGCTTAGCGGTTACTCAGCCGAGTCCGTCTAATTCGCTCCAGCCGTCTCAACCATCTCAGCCATCCTTGCCAAGTCTGCTGCAGCAACTCTATGCCCTGCCTCAGTCTCAGCGCTATCACGAAGGGGACGGTGTGGTTTTTGACCCACTGAAAATCAGCCGTCGGACAGAAAATGGGATCGTTATCCCCCACGGAGACCACCATCATTTCATTCCTTATGACAAGCTGTCAGACTTGGAAGCGAAGATTGCTCGCTTGATTCCTATTGGTTATACTTACCAGCCGCTAGGAGATCCTCTGCAAGCTTTGAAGCCTCAGTTACCGTCACAGCCTGAGCACGACCATGGTTTTCATGCGGAGGCTGTTATTGGCAAGGACGACCAAGGATACATGGTATCGCATGGAGACCATGCTCATTACTTTTACAAGAAAGACTTGACTGCTGAACAGATTCAAGCAGCTGAGAAGGTCTTGGCCAAGCAGCAGCCAGCAAAACCATCAGCAGCAGTCAATGACGCTGAACGCTATTCACGCGATGCCAGCGATGAGGAAAGATTGCTTATATCTCCCAAACCTATGGCGTTCCCAAGGAGGCGGTTCGCATCTCAAATGGCTTCTTTGTCTTTAATAACCCTGACCAAGCCTATGATCCGACTCATATCCACCCCTATGCTGTCCGCAAGGAGCATGTTCGCATTCCTCTGGTAACGGGCAATGCAGAGCTGGACTTCATGAATGAGCTCTACACAACTGCCCTGCGCTCAGGTCTGTCGCCTTACAGTCTGCAGGTGGAAGATGGGCAGTTTGTCATTCCTCATGGCGACCACAACCACTATATCAAAATCCAGTCCAAGGGCGCAGCAGAAGCCTTGAAAAATCGTCTGCCTCAGATTCAATCTAAGTATGAGCAAGGCGATTATGATGAGGCCGCTGTTTTGCAAAAAGTAGAAAGCCTGAAAGCGGATAGTCAGCGTCTCTATGCCGATGATCCTCTTATGCAGCGGCGGATTGAGCTAGCTTTGGGGCAGTTCGTGGAAACCATGAAGAAGCTGCCTAGTAACTCAACAGCTGGCTACCTGAGCAGTCTGGATAACTTTGATAAGCAGTTTATCCATGTGGATCAGACGGTCAAGCCAATCCAAGAGACCGAGCTAGACAAGACCTATCAAGGACTTTTGGAGAGAATGAATCGACTTGACACGGATAGCTATGGAATGAAGAAAGCTGACTTGCTGCAGCGTCTGCAAAATGCTTATGCTGGCCAGAATCAAGCTGAAATGGCAGAGCTAGGACAATTATTGTCTGCTTTGGAAGATTATCATGATCGGACAGGCGTCACAGCGGTTGATTATATTCGTTATTTCTACCAAGCTTTAGAGGATGGGCGTTTGAGCCCTGAGCTGCGCAAAAAAGCAGCTGGGCTAACCTTGACTCTCTATAAGTCTCAAGCCTTTATAGAAGCTACTAATCTCCAGAAGCTTTTTCCTGCCCTCTATCAGACTAAGAAAGAGATTGCAGCAGCCCTTGCTAACGGTCAGCCTTATCCGTCCTCTGAAAAGACAGAGTTGGATCAGGGAGAGCCAGATCAGCCGACCTACAAAGCCATGATTTATGACTTTTTGAAAGGCATTTATGACGATTTTGGAACAACAGATGATAGCGAGAAGAGCGCTCAAGCCCTTGTCTTCCTTGGAAAAGCGCAGGAATTGCTAGGAGAAATAAGGGACCAAAACAGTCGGGCAGACTATACAGCTAAAATCTTGGAATTAGGCAAGGAATTAAAGAGCAGTAGCTCAGATAAGCAAGCTCTGCTGGCAGCAAGTCAGAAGCTTTTGGACCAGATGAGCCGGACCATTGCTGGGCAAAAGGAAGAGCCAGCTAATACGGAAAATCAGGAAGTTTATCAACAGCTTTATAATCTGCTCATGTCTATCCATCAGTATTTGGAAAAGAATCAAGGAAGTGAGCAGCAATACCAGCAGCTGGACCAGCTTTTTGATAAGCTTGGACAGAGAGCTACAGACAAGAAAGAGCTGCTGAAGGAAATTTTGGCCTTTCAGCAGTCACTCGTCCATCCTAAGGAAACAAACGAGTCTCATTCTCAGCATAAGGAAGATGATGACTATCACTTTAATCTGCAGGATATGGTCGGAGCGGATGAGCAAGGCTATCGGGTAGCTCATCTGGATCATGAGCACTATATTTACAAGAAGGACTTGTCAGAAACTGAGCGCCAAGCAGCAGATGCCTATGCGGTACAAAAAGGGTTCCTGAAAGCACCGGCTGAACAAGCTGTTTCTGGTCAGCCAGCCAGCAGCAGTGTTCCAGAAACGGCGCAAAATGGCAATCTACCTTCCGAATCTGCCACTGGAGAAGCAGCTCAAAACCAATCTGACAAACCAGCAGAAGCTTCGACAGCTGCAAATCCAACTGGTCAATCAAGCTTAGCAGCGAGTTTTGGCATGACAGAGGAAGCATTCAACCAGAAATTGCAGGAACTTTCTCAGCTCTACGGTGTCAGCCCAGAGACTTTCAACTATAATCCAGCAACCAGAAGCGTCAGCTTTACAGGAACTGACGGACAGCTGAAAACTGTTCAGATTAACTAAGCTTACATTTTGATGCAAAACAAGAATAAAACGAATGATGAAGACCAAGCCAAGTCTAAGACCGTCATTCGTTTTTGATTTACACAAGCCTATACTTATTTGATTGATATTGTGTTAAAATAAACAGAGACTGATAGATGAAAGGATTGTCGTCATGACAGAAAAAGAACTACCCATCAAAGAATATCTTAGAGTAAAAAAAGAAGCTATTTATAGCCGCCTTATATTCTTGCTAACGGCCGTTACAGGAGCTATTCTATCCTTTATTTTGATTCATTCAGGATCTAGGAATCTAATCTTTGAAAATGTTTCAATTGGCTTAGTTGTGTTTGCAGGTGTTGTTATATCAAGGCCGTATTGGACAAAAAAGAAACAATACGAGAATCAGTATCCAGAATTGAAAGGAATGTCTACAAGAGGTACTGAAGCTTCTGGGAATTTTTGGGGAAAACATCTGATTGTATATCCAGCCATTTTTGTTTATATGGCTTGGGCCTTTTTCGCTTCTTATCATCCTGTTCAAAATCAGGAGATAATAGATGTTGATCTTCCGGCGATTAGTACAGAAACTGAGTATAGTTTGGATTTTCCAAAATCGGATAGTTCAGCGAGCACCAGCGACAGTCAAGGAGATACTCAATCTGAGGCTTCGTCGGTCGGACAAGAGGAAGAGGTCAATAAATGAATAAAAGAAAACTATTTATTTTAGTGATAGCTGTCTTACTAGTAGCTTTTGTAGCTTTGTTTATCTAAAAAAACAATTCTTTTCTTCCTCCAAGCCAAAGGAAGAGTCCAGAAAGGAAATATTAAATGATGAAATTTGGAAAATTTAAAAATTTACAGCATATATCTACTCATTTACCACAAATAAATATTCCTCGAGCAAAAAAACTGTTGATAAATACATTTCAACAATTTCTATTAGAAAAATCCTCTATTAATAGAAGAGTTAAAAAGAGTACTATTTTCATGTTATAAAAAAATTGCAAGTCAACGATCTTATGAAGAATTACTAACCTTGTTAGCTAAGTATCTGGAACTTCCATATTTTTTTCTGAAATTAAGTACTCATTGACCAACTATAGATTGGTAGCCAAGGTTGAATTTGAAAAATAGTATGGCAGAATCATTAAAAAAATCAATTGCTATCTGACTTAATTTTTATTAATTAATCTGACATTTGATTTTTTTCCAAAGTTGATAATAACAAAGTTTTTTTAGTTTTTATCTCGAAAAATTGACTATACTTTGTTGAGAGAGCTCCTTGATTCTACAATAGAAATTATGAACAATGCAGAAAAATATAAATTATGAAAAAAATTAAGTAAATTATTTACAATAATTTCCCAAGATGAGAATATCTTTGAAAAATCTTCAAAACTCTAAAAAGTAAGAAGAAAAATTTTTGTTGAGTATTATCAAGTAGATTGAAAAAGAAATTATTGTAGATGGGGGAGGAATATGAAGTGAAGATAGCACGCTTAACACCACATTTTTATTTTAGTGAATAAAATCATCAAAGAAAACTTAGGAAGCATTTTTTGGGTTCTGATACTAGACAAGAGGCAGCAGCTTTTTTAGTAACTTAAGTCCTTGTTCTAACTCTTCTGTCGTATCTGGTGAACAGGTGGCTACACGAAGAGCTGATTGTTCTGCTCCTCCTACCAGAAAGCGTTCTGCGCATAAAATTTCCACACCGTTTTTATTGGCCAATTCTTCAAAGTCATACCCATTTATGTGTTCAGGCAAAGGCAACCATTGAAATAAAACATAAGGATTGGCAGCAGCAGAGTTTGGAAAATACTGACGGTACAAAGCATTGCGTTCTTTAGCTAAGGCTTTTTTTCTTTCAATAACCTCATCGGCTTTACCGCTGACAATTAGCTCGCTGACGATATTAGCATCAAGCAAGGGGATATGAGTATTAAGAGTGTCAGCAGTTTTTGTAAATTGAGGCTGCAAATGGCTAGGAACAACCATATACGCCACACGCAGACCAGCAAATAAAGACTTGGACAGTCCGTGGATATAGATTGTATGCTGGGGAATGAGCTGAACAAAAGGTGGTGTGTTTTTAGCATTTATAAAAGCATAAGTATCATCTTCTATCAGCAAAAGATGATTTTTAACAATAAGCTCTGCTAACTGTCTTCGGCGCTTCAAAGACAGGCTAACAGTGGTTGGATTATTAGAAGTAGGAACCAAATAAAGGGCCTTGAGTTTCTGCTGTTTGAGTGTTTTTACTAAATCTTGAATGAGTATTCCTTCTTTATCGCTTTTTAAAGGTACCAGTTCAATCTGAAATTGATTAGCAAGAGCTATAAAATTTGTATAGGTAAAAGTGTCTACTCCAATTTTATCGCCAGCTTTAAAGAGAGTCAAAAATGCGATGACTAAAGCGTTCTGGGTGCCATCGGTCAGCAAGATATTGTTGACAGAAGTTTGGACTTGAAATTTTTGTAGCCAGTTTTGAGCAGTCAATTTTTGCTTTTGCTCCTGTTCCGTTTGACTGGCATCAAATTCAAATAATTGATCAACTGATTGGCTCTGCATCAATTTTCTAGATACATCAGATACGATATGATTCAGTTGATAATAGGAGCATAAGACACTGAGGCGGATACAAGTCTCATCCTTTTTAAAGGATGATAAAGGAAGAGGAGGCTGAGATGAGACAAAAGTCCCCTTGCCGATTACAGCATGAATGAGCCCTTTTTGCATGCAAATTTTAAATGCTCTTGTAACAGTGCTTAAATTAATATCTAAAAAATCTGCCAATTCTCGCTGCGGTGGAAGCTGAGTTCCAAAAGACAAGCGTCCTGCCCTAATGTCTTGCTCTAAGAGTTGGGCTAAATGAAAATATAGGGGCGTTTTTAGTAAATTTCTGTCAGGTTTCCAAGTCATAGGGTAATTTTCAAATGAATTAATAGACATAGGCTCTCCTTAAATTGTCTGTCATACAATCTTATCGGTCCCCGTTAAAGAGTTTTCCTTTATAATAATTGTATGGATTGTATGCTTTATTATATCATTTTTAAAGGAGTTTAAAATGACTGACCTAACAAAGGGAGGTGAATTAAAAGCGCTTTTTGTTTTTGCCCTCCCTATTTTCTTAGGAAACTTATTTGAGCAGCTTTATAATATTACAGATACTGTTATCGTTGGTAATCTTTTGGGAGCTGAAGCCCTTGCTGCTGTTGGTTCTAGTACTCAAATATTAGCGTTGACAATATCAGTATCTACAGGGATGTCTATTGGTGCAAGTGTTATTATTTCCCAACTTTATGGCGCTAAAAGAAATCAAAATATGAAAGAAGTCGTTGACACAAATATTATTTTTATTAGTCTGTTTTCTTTCTTTTTAATGGTCTTAGGTCTACTTTACTCTCCTGTTCTTTTAGAACACTTGAATGTTCCAGCCAGCCTGCTATCTGATGCAGATGCGTATTTACAAACTATTTTGTTAGACGTCATTTTCATAAAATTTTTCACTTATGGTGTTGTTGGTGCCGCTCTGGCAACCGTACTTGCACAGGTCTTTTCCTTTATAGTCTGTTTGCGCTACATGTACAGATATTATCCTAAACTGGCTCCCAATCTTCTTCATTTAAAGTGGAAAGTCAGCGTTTTAAAGACTTCTTTAGCTATCGGGCTTCCTGCTATGTTACAGCAAATTTTTATCAGTTTAGGTTTTTTGGTTATCCAATTTTTAGTCAATGGCTTTGGAGCAAATGCGATTGCTGCTTATACTGCCGCTTCCAAAGTAGATGCTTTTGCAGAAATGCCTGCTATTAATTTAGGTCAGGTTCTTATGAATTTTACCGCTCAAAATAAAGGGGCAGGTGAACAAAAACGGATAGCAAAAGGAGGCAGGAGCGCCTTAATAATAACTTTGGGGATTTCGATTGCTATTTCTGGACTTATTTACAGTTTTGCTCCTCATTTTATTGCTATTTTTAATCGTCAGAAGGCAATTGTTCAGATTGGAGAAGGCTATCTACGAATTGTATCTATTTTTTACTTTGTTTTTGGTGCTATGCAGGTGCTAAATGGTCTATTATTGGGATATGGAAAATCCTTATTGCCATTGATTGCTTCTGTCACCACCTTTTGTCTGCTGCAGGTTCCGTTAGCTGTCTGCTTATCTCATACAAAACTAGGTTTTAACGGTATCTGGCTGGCAGCCCCTTTTGGCTGGTTTGCAGGCTTTTTAATGAGACTAATTTATTTTACTAATATTTCAAACACATTGAGAGAAAGGAGTAGAAATGAAAGCAGTTTACATTTATGAGCAGGGAGACCCTTCAGTCATCCAAATTGGTGATTTGCCTGTCCCAGAGGTGATACCTAAAACAGTTCTCATCAAAGTTTTGGCAGTCTCGGTCAATTATGTTGATACCTTTATTCGCTCGGGACTTTATCAGACTCAATTGCCTCAACCTTATATTCTCGGTCGGGATGCTGTTGGCGAGGTGGTCAGCGTTGGTGATGACGTTAGCCAATTTGCCGCTGGTGATTTAGTCTGGACCAATAGTATGGGTTATGATAGCAGGCAGGGGGTCACTAGCGAATATGCTTTGATCCCGGCAGAAAGGCTTTTCTCAGTTCCTGAAGGAGCCGATCCAGTAAGACTAATTGGAGCTGTTCACTCTGCTGCGACTGCGGCCATCGTTTTGCAGGATATTATGCAGCTGGCAAGAGGTCAAACCTTATTAATTGAAGGGGCAGCAGGCCATGTAGGCAGCAAACTGCTTTGCCTTGCCCATGAAGCAGGTGCAAAGGTTGTTACGACCTCTAACTATCAGGATTTTTCAAAATTAGGCCAAATTGGGAGTTCTGCTTGTTTTGATTACCGTGATGATAAGCTTTTTCAAAAGCTGACGGAGCAATTTCCAGCTGGCTTTGATCATATTATTGACACTTCTGGGGAAATAGCTTTACAGACTAATATTGATTTGCTGGCTTTAAAGGGTGCCATAACCCTCATAACAACTCCTCGGGAGAGTACCTTTGATGCCCGACAATTCTATATGAACTGTCAGCAAATCAGAGGCTTTGTTATCAGCCAAGCCAACTTAAAACAATTGCAAATGGCAGGAAGACTTGTGAATAATGCCTTTAAAGAAGGCCGACTTTTAGAAGATGATACTGTTATTAAGACCTTTGATGAAGCAGCAGAGGCTCACCGATTACTGGATAATAAAAAAGAAAGGCGAAAAATTGTCTTAGTACCGTAAATAACGGAACACACCCTAAAAGATTGGGATTTAGAGATTTAGACCAAGCTTCTTGTCTGCAAGCAGCCGGCGTCACTTGCCTAAAATCCTAGTCGCTTTTTACGGGCTTTGTATCTTATATTAAGGAGGATTCTCATGAAAATTAATACACACGAACTTTGGTCAGGAGCTGATAAAAGCTCTGTCACTTATACAACCTATCTAGTGGAGGAAACGCCAGATATTAAGAATCATAATCCGCGTCCGGCTGTGATTATCTGCGGTGGGGGCGGTTTCTTTAAAGTAACAGATCGTGAAAAAGAGCCGGCAGCCCTTTATTTTCTTAATAAAGGCTTTCAAGCTATTACGCTTGATTATACAGTCGGCAAAGATAGTAGCTACCCAGCTCCCCTCTATGATTTAGCGAAAATGTTGCTGATAACAAGAGAGAAAGCGCAGCAGTGGAATATTGATCCAGATAAAATCATTTTTATTGGCTTTTCAGCAGGTGCTACCCACTGTGCCTCCCTAGCTAATCGCTGGAATGAGTCTATTTTGCAAGACTATTTTAACTATCCAAAGGAAAAAATAAGACCAACTTTAGTAGTTTTATCTTATCCCTTATTAGACTTTAACCATCAGTATGATAGTGTTGTGGCAGATCCAGATAATCAGCGGCCAACCAAGTTATCTCCCATGCCCAAACTAGACTTTCTAACTGGGGCCTTGAAAACAGTTGTGGGTAAAGAGTTAACCAGAGAAAATCTACAAGAACACAGTCCGATAGAACATATTTCTGCAGACACCGTTCCCACTTTCATTTGGGGCATGCAGAATGACGACTGCATCTATAACAATGCTCTCTTGGACTATGCTAAAAAACTAAAAGATAAGGCTGTTTTATACGAATTGCACATGTTTGCGATGGGGGAACACGGCTTATCTGTCATTAATCGAAATACACAGGCAGAATTTTCAGATTATGAAGAGTTAGCAATTTGGAAAAAATTATGCATGAACTTTATCAATCAGGTATTAGCTTTAAATTAAAGAATCAAAAAACGAGACTTTGATGTATTGTCAAAGTCTCGTTTTTAATGTCCTAAAAGAATAAAACGGATAAGCCAGAGCAGGCTGATGTGTATGGGATGAAAAGCGTAGAAGCCCCATTTAACCCAGAGTGGGGAGTAGCCGCGCCGGCCATTGTAAGCTTCCAACAGCGGAATGACCAACAGAAAGCCAAATTGGGCTAGAAAGCCGGCCCAGTTTTCAAGACTGGGATAAGACAGCAGCGCACTGTGCCATATATGAAAATGAAGGCAAGGAAGATACTGCCAACCTCGTCCTCATCATGAAAGTGAATAATCGTTAAAAAGAAAAAAAGCAGCCGCAAACGGGCTTCCTCAGGAATTCGCTTTGCCCTGCTTTTTTTATATTCTTATCGTTTTAAGACAGCCCCTTTAATCTCTTAATAAAGATTTTTTTTATTATATTTAAGTATGAATACAATGACATTTTATAAGAGCTGGTTAGGTTCCTGTTGATACTGTCAATAATTATGTGTAAACACTCTAGTAGAGTTATGGAGTGTTAATCAAATAAGCTTTCAAGTGTGTCAGAACATTGGCCAAACCCTTTATGGATTCGTTGACTTTGCTTGAAATTATAATCTTCAAACAAAGTAACTAAGTAACGTTCTAGAGCCTCCTCGTTAGGAAAAAAAGAACCTTCTTTTTTTCGTTTGACGTTTGATTTCTTTGTTGAGAGACTCAATGAGGTTTGTCGAATAAATGCTGTGCCAAATCTGGTAGGGAAACTGATAAAAAGTTAAAAAGATTACCCGTATTCTCCAAACTTTCCATTATTTTTCCTATACTTTGGCTTCCATTCAGCGATAAAGTCCTTCAAAGCTTGTACTACCATTTCTAAATTTTTCAACGCGATAAATCGTTTTAAATTGCTCCAAAATAACCGCTCTATCTGCTCGTTTCACTTTACTAGCCAGATTTCGACTAATATGAATGAAGCAACGTTGTTGTTTAGCTAATGGGTAAGCCTGACTGATCATCTGCTCAAGCCCCTTGAAGCCATCGGTCACTACAAGAGAAACCTGTTGAACCCCTTGGTTTTGAAGATTGTCTAATAGGGTGGACCAAGAAGCATTGTTTTCATTTGGGGCTAGGAAGTTAAGCAATTCTGTGGTAAACTGTGTCATAGGAATAATTCTCTTTCTAGTAATGTTTCGCAACTCTACTATAACGGATTTATTAGTTTTTGTGTTTACACAACTTATTTTACACTACCAATGATGATTAAGGAATGGCTACAAGAGTTAAATCAATTTAAACTAGGAATTAATCCTTATAAACGTCCAACTGACGAAGTTATTAAACTAACTCAAGAAGATATATCTATTTATCAAGAAAAGAATATGCTAGCTACATATACAGCTGGTTATCCTCTTGAAGATTTTAAGGAGGAATATATTAACTTTGTCAACAGTCTGCTTCCAGTTTGGCATAGCAATTCTGGCTATCTTCAAATGGTTTGGGCGCTTTCTATTGGTCTTCTGTTAGAAATTGATGAAGAGATTTTTAATCAGCTAGTAGACTTGGTTAAAAAAGATGATCCAGAGGATTATTTGATTGATTACTTGATTCAATCACGTCATCCAGATTGGAAGATTCATATAAACTATAATTTTCCAAGACCTTATGGCTTTACTCGAAAAATTATTGAAGAAGAGAATGCTGAACAGGCTCTCAAACTGCTCAAAGAATATGTAATTAAGAAATGGTATCCAGGACATAGGGATACAGGTTGGTATGATTTGCATAAGCGGAATATTGATAATTATTATGGTTATTGGTCCTTTGAGTCAGGTGCCCTCTGCAAGCTCAAGGGGTTGGATTATAGGGAATTGGAAGGTGTTCAGTATTTCCTGTATGATTTGGTTGCTGAAGGCGCAGAAGTCTAGGGTATTTTATTTTAACTAAAAATAAACGAATTTAAATGGGTGTTTGTATGACAACAGAAATTCAGCAATACAAAAATTGTACGATATTAAAAAACAACAATGATTATCAGATTCTGTGGAGTAGAGGGAAACAAGTGCTTAACTTTCCCATTAGCCAAGAATTAGCAGAACGTGTTTCAAAATCAGAAAAAGATTCTTTAGAAGTCATGTTTTATTGTGAACATCATCGTTTGCCAAAGGCAGATGAGTTAGATGATTATAATTATTCAGATACGATTGTACATAGAGGCGATGGATTTGTTGTATATGAGACAGAGGGTTATTACGAAATTAGCTTCTTTAAAGAAATTGTAGGAGCCATGGGTCCAGAAGTTTGCTATCCCATTACTAAGGAACTGATGGATAAAGCATTTGAATCTTCTAGGGGAGCATATGAGGTGATGATTTATGCCGAAACAGAGCACTGGTCTTTAAATAATTAGTAGATTGGTATCAAATAGTGAAGGTGATGGAATGGAAACAATTTATTTAAGCAAAAAAGATATGTTGGAAATCTGTCAAGATGGGGATAAGTATTTCTTGCGTTATCCAACTTTTAATATAACCATGCCAGAAGTGGTGAAAGAAATCCCCAAAGAAGCGGCCGATAGCTATATGTCGGGAGAACATACTGGCAAAGAGTTGATGAATTATGCAGATTATGGCTTTTGGAGATCTAAAAAGCAATATACACAAGATGAGTCTGGTAAGCTCTTCATCGAAAACCATCCTTCTTTTATTTTAAAAAACCCAGGAAATAGTTGTCGTCTTTTTACAGCAGAAGAATTTACCCAAATCGTTACCCAAGCCATTGATTCAGAACTGGAACCAACTGAGCTTGACGCAATTGGTGTAGTTGATAATCATTTAGAGTTACTCCTTGTTGATTCAGTCGATTGGCAGGAAGAAATAGAAGCAGTCCATCTGGAAATTCTGCAAGAAAAAATGAACAATTATATTCACTTTCTCGAAAGCAAGCAGTATGTGGAGCGATATGCCGATAGCTTTGACAAAAAGGTCATCCATATCACTTTCCAGTATTCTCCATCTGATAATGGACTAGCCTTTCTAGCAGCTGTTCAGAAGATATTACAGAATACGGATATGATTTTGAAGATAGAATTGCCAGAGTGAGAAAAAACCACAGAAATTCCTCTTGAACTTCTGTGGTTTCTTTTTTAATCTTGATAGGAAACAATGCCGATGATGGTATCGACAGCGCGTTCCATGGTTTCTAGGCTGACATATTCGAAGCGGCCGTGCATGTTTTCGCCGCCGGCAAAGAGATTAGGAGTCGGGATGCCCATAAAGGAAATTTTAGAGCCGTCAGTTCCGCCGCGGATAGGCTCGATAATAGGCTGGATGTCCAGACTTTCCATGACTGCTTTGGCGATATGGATAGGTGTCATGTCCTTTTCAATGACCTGCTTCATGTTGTAATACTGGTCTTTGAGGGTCAGGATAACGCGCTCGCTGCCCAGTTCTTGGTTCATCTTGTCAGCAATAGTCTGCATAGCAGCTTTGCGATTTTCAAAAGCCTCTGTCTCAAAGTCACGGACAATGTAACTAGCATGTGCTTCTTCGACTGTACCTGTCAGGTTCATCAGGTGGTAGAAGCCTTGGTAGCCCTCGGTCTTCTCTGGTCGGTCGGCTTCTGGCAGCTGATTGTGGAAGTCAATAGCCAGCTGGAGAGCATTGACCATCTGGTCTTTAGCAGTTCCCGGATGGACATTGCGGCCTTGGAAGGTCAGTTCTGCTCCAGCAGCGCTAAAGGTTTCGTACTGGAGTTCCCCTAGTGGTCCGCCGTCCACTGTGTAGGCAAAGTCCACATCGAAGTCCTCAGCGTCAAACTTATCAGCACCGACGCCGATTTCCTCATCTGGTCCAAAGCCAACTCGGATTTCTCCATGCTTGATTTCTGGATGGGCAGACAGGTATTCGATAGCAGTCATGATTTCAGCAATACCTGACTTGTCATCTGCTCCCAAAAGAGTTGTTCCGTCAGTCGTAATTAAGGTTTGGCCCTTGTATTTATGGAGACTGGCAAAGTCAGCAGGATCTAAGTTAAAGCCAGACTGACCAAGCGGAATCACACCGCCGTCATAATTCTCAATGACCTGCGGCTGGATGTTTTCTGCATTGAAGTCCGCTGTATCCATGTGGGAAATAAAGCCAATTTTGCGAGTAAAGCTAGGGTCGTTGGCTGGCAGAGTTCCAATCGCAAAGCCGTTGGGCAGGTAGTAGACATTTTCCAAGCCGACCCGCTTCATTTCAGGGATAAGGACATTGTTGGCAAAGTCCATCTGACTCTGGGTGCTGGGAGTAGTAGTAGATGTCTCGTCTGAGCGCGTGTTGACCTTGACATAAGTCAGGAAACGCTCTAAAAGATTAGGATATTTCATAAATGCTCCTTTTTCATTTCATTTAAGTCTATTTTAGCATATTCAGGGGAGAGTGAGAAATGTTTTTCGTTTCTTGAGGGCAAAGGTAAAATCTAGCAATTAGTTTTATATCTTGTCAAAATCTGGTAAACTATATCTATGCAAATGGAAAAAACAATCAGCAAAGCTGTGATTTTGGGTGCTTCGGGAGGTATAGGTCGTCAGTTGGCTAGAGAACTGGCTCAAAGGACAGACCAGCTGGTCTTGGTTGGCAGAGATGAGGTTGAGCTCACTCAGCTGCAAGAGGACTTGTCTGAATTTAGAGCCAAGCTTTCCTACAGAGTTTTGGATTTGCTGGATGCGGCTGATGTGGAAGATTTGCTCAGCAGCTAGAGGCTGATCTAGTGATTAATTGCTGCGGTCTGGCTAATTTTGGTCCAGCGCTATCTCTTTCAGAAGCAGATGAAAATGCCCTCTGGCAGGTTAATTACCAAGCGGCGGTTCGACTGATCAAGCAAGTCGCAGAGCGCAATCATAAGATAAGACTTGTCCAACTTTCCTCTCTGGCAGCGCTTTGTCCCCATCCTTATTTGGCAGCTTACAGCGCTAGCAAGGCCGCTTTGCAGGCCTACTGCTTAGCCTTGCAAGAAGAGCTACGGCTAAAATGCTCTGAAGTGAAAGTTTGCCTTTACATTTTAGGACCGGTTCGGACTGCCATCTTTCCTCCAGAGTTACAGAATGCTTTAGGTGGTCGTCAGTTGCAGATGAGCCCGGAGATAGCAGCACGACGCATCATCAGACTCCTTCAGCAAGACCGTTCCTATGCTATAGTGGGCAAGAGATATCGACTATTGGCTTGGCTCATGAGACTACTTCCGCAAAGATGGATTATCCGTTTGATTGGCACTTATCTACGAAAGGGGCTTTGATCATGAAACTTATTTTTTTCTTGCTGGCTGCTGCCTATTTGCTTCTCTTTATCTTGCGTTGGCTCTTGTCTTTGGCTTATTTGAAAAAAGGGCAGAGCTCTTCATCGGACTTTCAAGAGGAGCTTTATACGGTGGTTCAGCCCATCCTATCTGGTGACCCTCGTTTGGAAATGATTTATTAGCCAATCTCCAACAGGCTGAAGCAGTTGAGTTTTACTGGCTAATTGATCAGTCTGACCCAGAGGCGCAGCGAGTAGCTGACAAGATTTGTCAAAATCCTTCCTATGCCCAGCGTATTCGCGTTTTTCTCATGGAGGATGTCCCTCAGGGGATTAATCCTAAGAGTTATAAGATTGAGCAGATTATAGATGAGCTGACTCGGCCTTATTTGATTGTTCTCGACGACGACAGCGTCATTGATTTTTCAAAAATGGGAGAATTGACAGATTATCTGGGTGAGAATATTATTTTGACCGGCATTCCCTATAATCAAGAGAGAAGTAATTTCTGGTCTAAGCTAGTAGCGGCTTTTGTCAATGGAAATTCTTTCATTACCTATTTTACCATGGCAGAAGTCAAAGCCAATCACTCGATTAATGGAATGTTCTACATCCTACCACTTGAACTGGCTAGAGAGCAGAAGCTCTTCGGTGCTATTAAAGACTATCTATGTGATGATTTGGCTGTAGCGGATTTTCTGCGTAGTAAGGGAGTGGAGATTATCCAGACACGGGTGACTTGTAATGTCCGGACTACTATCAAGGATGCCAAGCAATATCTGCTGCAGATGAAGCGTTGGCTGCTTTTTAGCTCTATCTATCTGAAAGAGCACTTGGACTGGAAAGTTATTATTTTAATTGCTCTGCCTAGTTTTCTGCCCCTTCCTGCCTTGCTCATTAGTTTCTTTCTTGGCTGGCCTTTTATGCTGCTGGCTTTGCTTTACTCTTGATCAAGGCGGTTTGGATGCTGGCTTATCGTCGTCACATTCTATCCGGTCGGCCGCATCCTGATGAGGTCTTTTACGAAGTCCTGAATGATTTACTCTTGCCTTGGCTTTTCCTCTATGTCTTGCTTAGTCCGCGGGTGATTAACTGGCGGGGAAGGAAGATTAGAGTGACGGATGGGAAAATCCGCTATGAGTAAGATGAAGCAGTACCTGGATAAGTTGGATGCTCTGTCGCTAGACCAAACCTTGATAGAATCCAGCAAAGTCTTGCTTTTTCTCAGTGGCAGCAGTCATTTGGAGAGCGCTAGTCTGACTGCAGGACAGCTTGAGTTTCTTGAGCAGATTTGTCCATCGGATTTTTCAGTAGTGCCCAGTAATTTTCCGTTTAATCAGGAATTTGAGCATGAGCGACAAATCCAAGTTTCCTTGTTGACAGCTTCCATTTCCAATATCCGTTACTATTGGCATACTCTCTACAATTCTCGCTTTCAGGAGGCTTTGCAGCGGCATTTATCTCCTTTACTGAATGATGAGGAGGCTGTCATTATCTGCAAGAGCTCTGGACTCAATATGCTGACCCAGTGGCTGGAGGGCTTGGGTGAGGAAAATCTGCCGATCAGACTGAGAGTGATTGCGCTGGGGCCTGTTTCACGGAGACTCCTAAATCGCAAGGATATTGACTCGCTGGTCATCAAGGGCAGGAAGGATATTTACAGCAGATGTCTAGATGGCCATCTAGCTGATGTGGTAGTGGATAGCAACCATTTTGATTATGAATACAGGGAAGATGTGAAAGGATTAGTTTATGACTGGATTAGAAAAAGTGATAAAGATTGATGTGATTAGTGTGCCATTTAGTGGCCACCTGCTGCCTACTTTGACCTTAGTCAAGCCTCTGCTGACGGATCCGCGTTTTCAGATTCGGGTTATCACTGGCTGCCAAAAGAAAGTGTTAGTAGAGGAAATTGGTTTCGACTGTCTGGCCCTCTTTCCAGAAAGGCCGACGGTGATGGAGGATATTGCTAATACCCCGCAGCAAAGCAATCCTCTAATTACCTATCAGCAGTTTCGGGCCAATTCTAGACTAATTCCAGAGGTTATAGACGAATTAAATCGAATTTGGCAAGAGGGTGGTAAACCGGATTTGGTCATAGCAGATTTTGTTGCTTCACCAGCAGGTCTGATTTCTGATCGCTTTGACATCCCCTGGATAACCACGATTCCGAGTCCGGTTGCGATTGAGTGCCGGACGACAACTCCGACTTATTTGGGAGGCTGGAAACCTCACCAAGGTGTCTTGTACAAATTCAGAGATGCTTTTGGCAGGCAAGTTATTCGCTGTGGAAAAAAAATGGCCTTTGCTTTAGTCCGGAAGAGTTTGGGAGACTATCAAGATTTTAAACTCTATCGGGAAGACGGCACAGAAGCTATTTACTCGCCTTACTCTATCTTGGCTTTGGGCATGAAAGAGCTGGAGTTTCGAGATGATTTCCTAAGCACCTTCGCTGGGTGGGCTACAAATGCCTGTCCTTTGATCGTCTGCCTGCAGCCCATGAGTCTTATTTTGAGACCGATAAGAAGCGGGTTTTAGTGACTTGCGGTACGCATTTGAAATGGGAGAAGGAGCGAATGGTGGAAAGAGCGAAAAAGCTGAGTCAGCTCTACCCAGATTACCTCTTTTACATCACCTTGGGAGAAGCTAGTGGCTTGGAGAATCCTCCGCACAGACTGGCGGAAAACCTGCTGCTCTTTGACTATCTGCCCTATACAGATATTCTGGACAAGATAGATCTTGCTATTCACCACGCAGGAACGGGTATCATGATGGCCTGTATTGAGCATGAGATTCCCAGTCTCATTTTGCCGCAGGATTATGACCAGTTTGACAATGCCGTTCGTGCTGAGCTTGCCCAGGTGGGGCTGGTTTCTCGCAGAAAGAATGATGCAGAAGTGCTGCGCCTTTTTAAGGAATTGACGGATCGCGCGGACTGGTCTCAGTTGAAAACTCTTGCCCAGCAAAGTAAAGAATATGAGCCTACAGAGATTCTCTATCAAGAGCTGGGGCGGTTGCTTAAGGTTGATTTATAACTGGAAAACTCAACAAACCATTAAAGCATACCTCTAATATTAAAATATCTGAATTATTAAATTTCCCTATTCTTTTCAAGGAATAGGTTTTTGATCTATTCAAGTCTTTTTTAAGATGTTAAAATGAAAGTGATTACAAGAAAGTCGTTGGAAAGTCAACTTGGCTTTCTCTGAGTGACTGAAGAGGAAAGATAATGAAGAAAGCAATTCTAATGATGACTTTTGGCTCGCCAGAGGAGATTAGCTTTGAGGGAGTGGCTGAATTTTTTACCAATATTCGCCGCGGTGTCAGGCCGCAAGACCATGAAATTCAGACCCTCTATGATAACTATGTCCTCATCGGTGGAACGCCTCTGCAGCGTATCAGTCTAGAAGAGGTGGAAAAGGTTCGTCAGCGTTTGGCTGGCGAGTATGCGGTTTATTTTGCCAATAAATTCTCATGTCCTTTTATTCCAGATGTGATTGAGCAGATGGAAGAGGATGGTATTGAGGATAGTATCTGTTTGATTCTAGAGCCTCATTTTTCTTACTATTCTGTCATGGGCTATGAGAAGTTTATCCAGAGTGATTCCATCCGCTTTAATATCATTAAGGAATGGTATCAGGAAGAAGCTATTCTTGATTATTGGGCAGAGGAGCTGAGAAAGATTCTTACAGAAGAGGTTAGAGAAGAGACCTTCAAGATTTTCTTCTCAGCCCACAGTGTGCCTATTCTGGCCTTGGATTTCGGAGATCCTTACATTGATCAGATCTATGACAATGCCCGTTTGATTGCTGAAAGGTTAGGTCTGACAGAAGAGGATTATCTCAATGTTTGGCAAAGTGAGAGTGACATCGGACTCCCTTGGATCAAACCTGACGTGCTGGACTACATGCGCCAGCAAGAAACACTTCCGCAGCATTATATTTTTGTGCCGATTAGCTTTATCAGTGAGCATATAGAGGTCCTTTTTGACAATGACGTGGAGTGTAAGGAACTTTGCGATGAACTGGGTGTTGCTTATCATAGACCGCCTATGCCCAATGCAGACGACCGTTTAATTGATGCCCTGATTCAAACTATCCGCCGCCATGAGCATGAACCCTTCAAAGAATGCTTTCCAGAAGAAGAAACCTTCGATGAATTGCAGCCGTCGGAGGAGAGCAGCCAGATTCTTGCAGAGGATGAAGAGCTGAAAATGCCAGATTTCGTCAAGAAACTGATTGAGAAAAAAGGGCGCGAGAATGTTAAGATGCCATATTTTGTCAAGAAAATGCTGGAGAAAGCAGGAAAGCTGCCCAAGAGTTGATTGTTCATATTCGTTGATGACTTTATAAGATCTTTCTAGAAGGAGAAAACCGTGAGACTTTGGCACCAAGATTTAATTGAAAAACTTCCGCGCCAGCAGCTTTAGGCCAGCATCGAGAGTGTGCAGCCTTACGTGGACGAGGTTGGGGCAAGCCGCATGCAACGGTCAACTATGTTTTTGAGCACAGCCCTTATTGCCTCTATGCTTATCACCTGCTGATTATGGAGGAGATGCAACGACGGGGCTATCAGCCAGACAGCCTTTGGCTGGATAAGGACTACCGTGGCAAGACCTGCCCACCCTACCAGGAGTTGCTAGCTGAGGAACTCGAACATCCCATTTATCCGGAGCATGACGCAACCTATCTGCAAGAATGCTTGGAAAATCTGAAAGAGAAGGGGATAGATATTGTCTGATTTCCAAGTGCCAAGACGGCATAGTATTAAGGTTATAGAACAAAAAAAGGAAGAGACATTGCTCTTCTTTTTTGACTTTTACGAATTCAAAATAAACTTTTCAATAGCAGTTGCGACCCCATTTTCCTCGCAGCTGTCTGTGATGGCATCGGCTAGGCCTTTGACATAGTCTGAAGCATTTCCCATGGCAACACCGAGACCTGCATATTCCAGCATTTCGATGTCGTTGTTGGCATCACCGATTGCCATGATTTCTTGAGGATTGACGTCCAATTGTTTAGCCAGTCGCTCTAGGGCAAAGGCTTTGGTCACACCAGACGGCATGGCCTCGTAAATAACTGGCTGGGAGCGAACGCAGCTGAAACGCTGGCAGATTTCTTGGCCAAAGTCAGCTTCAAAAGCATCTACCTGTTCTTGGCTGCCTAAACATAGCTTGAAACATTCTGTGTTGACCGCTGCATGCCTCTTCTAGGCTAATCTCGGTTGGAGTGGTGAAGACCAAGCTAGCATCATTCACGACATAGGAACTAGCTTTTTCTCCAACGACGAAATAATGCTCCTCATCAAAGAGAGTCAGCTGGACAGGGCTATTTTCAGACAGGCTGTAGAGATAGCGAATATCCTGACCGCTCAGCTCTTGCCAGTCCACCAGACTCCAGTCGCTGGTCTGATGAGTAGCACAGCCATTGTCCACGATGACATATTCGTTTTCTTGTGCCAGGCCCAGCTTGTCATAGTATGGCTTGACACCGACCAAGGGACGACCTGTGCAAAGAACCAATTTGACTCCTTTTTCAATAGCTAGGTGCAGGGCTTCAATGTTAGCCTGAGGAATTTCTTTTTTGCTGTTGAGCAAGGTGCCGTCCATATCAAGTGCAAGAATTTTAATCATAAAGTGTCTCCAAAATTATTCTCTGACTAGTATAGCATAATTTATAGAGAAAGTCCGAGTCTATAGGAAAAATCACTGGTCTTGTGTTATAATAAATAGAATACCCTAAAAGGATGAGAAAAATGAATTTAGAAGATTTGAAAAAACGTCAGGAGAAGATCCGCAATTTCTCCATCATTGCCCATATCGACCACGGGAAATCAACCTTGGCTGACCGGATTTTGGAGGCGACTGAGACGGTTTCCAGCCGGGAAATGCAGGCCCAACTCTTGGACAGCATGGACTTGGAGCGGGAGCGCGGTATCACCATTAAGCTCAATGCTATCGAGCTCAATTATACTGCCAAGGACGGTGAAACCTATATCTTCCACTTGATTGACACGCCGGGACACGTGGACTTTACCTATGAGGTATCGCGGTCGTTAGCGGCCTGCGAAGGGGCTATTTTGGTCGTAGATGCGGCTCAGGGGATTGAGGCTCAGACCTTGGCCAATGTTTATCTAGCGCTGGATAATGACTTGGAAATCCTGCCAGTCATCAATAAGATTGATCTGCCAGCTGCGGATCCAGAGCGGGTGCGGGCAGAAATTGAAGATGTGATTGGACTGGATGCTAGTGAAGCCGTATTGGCTTCTGCCAAGGCTGGTATCGGAATTGAAGAAATTTAGAGCAGATTGTGGAGAAAGTTCCAGCTCCGACTGGAAATGTAGAAGCACCACTCAAGGCCTTAATCTTTGACTCGGTCTATGATGCCTATCGTGGGGTAATCCTGCAAGTACGGGTGATGGACGGTGTGGTCAAGCCGGGAGACACCATTCAGCTTATGAGCAATGGCAAGACCTTTGATGTAACAGAGGTCGGCATCTTCACTCCCAAAGCCATTGGTCGTGATTTCTTAGCGACAGGGGATGTTGGCTATATCGCAGCCTCTATCAAGACCGTACAGGATACTCGGGTCGGGGATACAGTGACCTTGGCCGACAATCCAGCTTCAGAGCCACTAGCTGGCTACAAGCAGATGAATCCTATGGTCTTCGCTGGTCTCTATCCGATTGAGTCCAATAAATACAATGACCTGCGTGAGGCGCTGGAAAAGCTCCAGCTAAACGACGCCAGTCTGCAGTTTGAACCAGAAACATCTCAGGCATTAGGATTTGGTTTCCGTTGTGGATTCCTGGGTTTGCTGCACATGGATGTCATTCAGGAGCGCTTGGAGCGTGAGTTCAATATTGATTTGATTATGACGGCGCCATCCGTTATCTATAAGGTCAATATGACAGATGGTGCTTCAATTGATGTGTCCAATCCGAGCGAGTTTCCGGATCCGACTAAGATTGATTCCATTGAAGAGCCTTATGTCAAGGCGCAGATTATGGTGCCGCAGGAATTTGTCGGAGCGGTGATGGAGTTGGCTCAGCGCAAGCGTGGTGACTTTGTGACCATGGACTATATCGATGATAATCGGGTCAATGTCATCTATCAAATCCCACTTGCTGAAATCGTCTTTGACTTCTTTGACAAGCTCAAGTCCTCTACTCGTGGCTATGCTAGCTTTGACTATGAAATCTCGGAGTATCGCTCGTCCAAGCTGGTGAAGATGGATATTCTCCTCAATGGCGACAAGGTTGATGCTCTTAGTTTTATCGTTCACAAAGAATTTGCCTATGAGCGTGGTAAGCTGATTGTAGATAAGCTCAAGCAAATCATTCCTCGTCAGCAGTTTGAAGTACCCATTCAGGCAGCCATCGGTCAGAAAATCGTAGCTCGGACAGACATCAAGGCTCTGCGTAAAAATGTCTTGGCCAAGTGTTATGGTGGTGACGTTTCCCGAAAGCGCAAACTCCTAGAAAAACAAAAAGCTGGTAAAAAACGCATGAAAGCTATCGGATCTGTCGAAGTCCCACAAGAAGCCTTCCTCAGCGTCCTGAGTATGGATGAGGAATAAAGTCTTATTTCTCTAGGGAATATATTTCAAAAGGAGAAAATCATGAAACAATCGTATCTGCTTGGAGCAGTCCTAGTATTGACTTCACTTACTCTTATGTCTTGTGCCAAATCTGACCAAAATGATGAACAATCAAGCTCATCGACTAGTTCTATTGCACAAGTGGAAAAGAATTCTTCAAATTCTTCTTCTAAAAAGAGCAAGAGCAAAGCCAGTCAAGAAACAAAACGTGTCGGCTCTCCTGAGTTTGGTTATATCGATATCCCAAGCAAATGGATTAAATTTTTTGATGCTGAGGTTGAGGGACTTATTCAATATACAGATGGCTCTGCTTATAATATCGTCACCATGAATGCCGTTTCTAAGGCAGAAGCTGAAGTGGCAGAAGATGAGAACTTCAATGCAGAAACGATTGCTCAACATGTAGCCTATAATTGGAGTCAAAAAGATAATATTGAGAAGATGTGGGGCTCTAAAAGTACTGTCTCAGGAATAGAAGCCTTTCAAATAAACATCATTCTGAAATCGGGGCAACTTGCTAATACATTAGTTTTCCAAAAAGATGACAAAGTCTATATACTATCCTTTGAAGGCGACGAAGAAACTCTTGATGATTTCATTACAAACATGAAAGATACTTGGAGTCTTGATGGCAAGGGAGCAGTCAGCGAATAATAGTTTAAAAAACAAGAGGCCTATTTATTAAGTCTCTTGTTTTTTCAGTGTAGAAGCTAATTATGTTTCACAAAAAAAGATTGTATCTAATCAAAAAGTTCGACCACTACCAAATCCAAGCAAAAAGACTTACAAAAATCTGTAGGTCTTTTCTTGAAATCCGAACGTTAAGAAATCTTTTTTTGATTTTACTTGACATTTTCTGAAATAGGAATATGATAAAATATGAATACTGCATAAGACAAATCTTGTGCGTGTTCGAAAATAATAGAGCGTTGCATCCGTAAGTCAATTTGACACGGCTCTTAAAAAACAAAAGGAGAAAGAATGAATACTTATATCCAAAAGAAAATCGCAAACATGAAGCTGACGCTTTCTGAAATGTCTGGTGGCTACAAACGAATGGTGACCAGTATGAAGAAGCTCGGCTTTTCTGCTACCTTGAAGCTTATTTGGGACGATTTGTTTGCTCATCGCAGTCTAGGTCAATGGGTTTATCTCTTGATTCTAGGGAGTTTTCCGCTCTGGCTGGAGCTGATATATGAACATCGCATCGTGGATTGGACAGGGATGATTTGCAGTCTGACTGGGATTATCTGTGTGATCTTCGTTTCTGAAGGACGTGCTAGCAATTACCTCTTTGGTTTGATCAATTCTGTGATTTACTTGATTTTGGCCTTGCAGAAAGGCTTCTATGGCGAGGTCCTGACGACTCTTTACTTTACCATCATGCAGCCGATTGGACTCTTAGTGTGGATTTATCAAGGTCAGTTTAAAAAAGAAAAGCAAGAGTTTGTTGCTCGTAAGCTAGATGCCAAAGGATGGACAAAGTATCTATCGCTTAGTGTGCTTTGGTGGTTGGTGTTTGGTTTGATTTATCAGTCTGTGGGGGCTAATCGTCCTTATCGTGATTCAATCACAGATGCGACAAATGGTGTAGGGCAAATCTTGATGACGGCTGTTTATCGTGAACAGTGGATTTTCTGGGCAGCGACCAATATTTTTTCTATTTACCTCTGGTGGGGTGAAAGTCTTCAGATTCAAGGGAAATATCTGATCTATTTAATCAACAGCTTGGTCGGATGGTACCAGTGGAATAAGGCTGCTAAAAAAGCATAGTCCTATAAACGAAAAGCAATCAGATGTGACAATGTCTCTCTTTCCTTTCGTCCTAAAAATATGGTAAACTAGTATTGGTAAAATTTATTAGATTTAGGAAGGAATGACCATGAAAAAGAAGTACTTTCTGCTCTCCCTGACTATCTTAGCCGGTCTCTCTCTGTCTTCCTGTAGCCTCATCAAGAGCTATAGCAGTCGGAAAGCATCTGATTCTTCCAGTCGAGTTTCCCTGAGAGATGACAGCGATACAAGTAGTAGCAGTCGTAGAGAAAAAGATTCGTCAAAGACTACTGGTACGCAGCGGGTTGGCTCTGATGATTATGGCTATATTAGTATTCCTGATAATTGGATTAAGTTTACAGACGTAGATGGTGGCGACAGCGTCCAGTATACGGATGGAAGTGGCTATAACATTGTCACGATGAACGCTTATACAAAAGAAAAAGCTAACATTGGAGAAGGTGAAGAATTCAACGCTGAAACCATTGCCCAACGTATTGCTTATCACTGGAAGGATAATAAGGAAGTCGATGATTTTTGGGGAGCAAAGAGTACCGTAGCTGGAAATGAAGCCTTTCAGATTAATGTTGTTTTAAAATCCACTCAAAACCTAACGGTTTGGGTCTTCAAACAAGGCGATAAGGTCTATATGATGTCCTTTGAAGGCGATGAAGACACTCTGTATGAATTTATCCCCTATATCGAAGAAACTTGGAGCGTCAGCAAGGACGGTGGAAAAAGCATTTAGCGACAGCATTTGATGAGTGCTCTCTAAGTTCATAAAAAGCAAATCTGGGACTCGTTCTCAGATTTTTTTGTTAGATGGGATATCTAATATTCTTTGAGTTTGATAAGATTTAAGAGGGCTCATTTTATGATATAATAAAAGCAATTTGAATACAGAAAGAAAAATATATGACCCAAGAAATCGACCTTGAAAAGTACCATCAGCTAGCTTTGCAGAAGCAGAAAGAGCATCGAAAATTTTTAGCCAGTCTCAAGAAAAAGCCACCAAAAAACCTAGATAAGATTGCCCAGCAAATCCATGATGAGGTCTTTGAGGAGATTGACTGTACAGCCTGCGCTAATTGCTGTAAGACTCTGGGACCAGACTTTAAGGAAGCAGACATTGTCCGTATTGCCAAGTATTTCAAGATGAAGCTGCCGGCTTTTGAAGAGGAATTTCTGCAGGTAGACGAAGACGGTGACAAGGTCTTCAAAGCCATGCCTTGTCCTTTTTTAGGTGGAGACAATCTCTGCTCGATCTACGATGTCCGTCCAAAGGCTTGTCGAGAGTTCCCTCATACAGACCGCAAGAAGATTCATCAGATTAATCATCTAACAATCAAAAACACCCTGACTTGCCCAGCGGCTTATCTTTTTGTGGAGAAGCTACGGGATAGGTTGTAGAATCCCCCTCTAAATCTTGTACAAAAATTCTAGGGCGGGAGTATCTTAGATCTGTTAGACTATAGTTAGAATTGAATACGGCCTAGAAGCTATGTGAAAAAGATAAAATTTCCTCGGAGCAGGAGCCTTTCCCTTAATTTTCCAATTTTCACTTTGCTTTTAACGGCCTTAGTATCTTTTATGAGGTGAAAAAGAATATGATGCATCAATTCAATCGAACCATGGAATATCTAGAAAGTAAGTTGGACGCAGAAGTGGATTTACAGCAATTTCAGCAACTTTCGGGCTATTCTTATGCTCTCTTCAGCAGGCTGTTTTCCATCCTGGCAGATATGACTCTAGCAGAATACTTACGCAATCGCAGGCTGTCAGAAGCTGTGACGGACTTGCGGGAAAGCTCTGATAAGGTTATTGACATAGCGATGAAATACGGCTATGAGTCTGCCGATGCCTTTAGCGCAGCCTTTAAGAAATTCCATGGTGCGACTCCCTCAGAAGTTCGAAATGGAAAACCTTATCGCGTCTTTCCTAGACTTCAATTATCCTTAAAGATTACAGGAGGAAAGAACATGGATATCAAGATTCAAAAGAAACCTGCATTTACCGTGGCAGGCGTCCTATTGGAAGCTATTGATAATAGCCAGTGCCCGTCTGCCTGGGAGCAGCTCTATGCCAATCACAGCTTTGAAAGCCTGGAAAGTCTGGGCAGTGGCCAATCTTTTGGCGTCTGCTCGGATGTCAAAGAAGGCGAAATCATCAACTATATGGCAGCTTATGATGTGGCGGATAAAGCGAAAGCAGAAGAACTAGGTCTGTCAATCAAGGAAATCGCAGAAGCTGAATATGCTATCGTACCAGTCAAGGGGGCTATACCAGCCAGCATCCACCATGCTTGGAAATACGTCTTAGAAGTCTTTTTCCCAGAAACAGGTTATCGCCACTCAGGAGCACCAGATTTTGAAGTTTACAGCGAGGGTAATATGTCCTCCCCAGACTATCAAATAGAACTCTGGATACCTGTGGTGAAATAAAATGGTGCTTGCAAGTCATTTTTTAGGTGTTGATTACAGAGGAGGATGATGCTATGCAGATGTATTTTGGGGACGTTTCTCTTTGTTATACATATTCACTTGCGATGGTGCTGCATTCGTATGGTTATGATGTTCGCCCTGAGTTTTTGGAAGCCATTATGGTAATGGGAAATGGCGCTAGTATTGTAAAGGAAGATGAAAAACACCCGCTAGTCTTCTTTGATAATGGGATGCCAGATAGTTCTATCAGTCATTCTTTAAACATTCTAGGCTTTACATATGATGAATACTATATAAAGGATTCAAATGAGGTGAATCTTCTCTCTATCAGAGAAAAGTTAAGTAAGTTCTTACTTAGTGGGGCAGTTGTTCTTGGCCCTTTGGACATGGGTTATCTCACTTATAATCCCAATCATATTCATTTGTATGGGGTGGACCATTTTGTTTCGGTTTATGATCTAGATGATGAGTTTATCTATTTCCATGATCCAGCAGGCTTTGTTTGTATGAAAATGAGTTTGTCAGAATTTGCGAATGCTTGGGAAGCTAAAAACATTGACTATAAAAGAGGTTCTTTCTCCATGTGGGGAAACTTCAAAAAAATCAAATCTCCAACTTCCAAAGAGATTTATCAGAAAACATCTATGTTGATGAAGCAACAATATGAACGTGGCGAGGTGAACGTGATAGTAAGATATGCTAAGTCGGTAGCGGACAATGGCTTGAATGAAGAACAAAAGCATCTTCATCAATACTTTAGTTTCAAATTAGCTTCTATCAGAAATCTATACATGAGCAACTTCTTAAAAGACCACGATACGGTCAGATCTGAACTAAAAGAAAATTTAGCAAAATTGTTCGGCCAAGCTCATCTATGTTGTATCAAGGAAGATTACCAGAAACTATCAGAAGTCTTGTTTGATATTGCAGCACTAGATAATAAATTTAGAGATTTGTGCCTTCGCTATAAAGTAGAGTAGAAGAAGTGGGAAAAGCGAAGATGCTGTTTGGAAATGCAGCAGAATCAAAACAATAGCCACCAAACTATCAAATGGCACTCTGGATACCTGTGGTGAAATAGATCAGAAACCAGCCGTTCGTTTTTGAGCGGCTGGTTTTTTTATGCATTGTGGTATAATGAAGCTACTACAGTTACAGAAAGGACTTCTACCTTGTCATACAAATTTCTACTTTTCGATCTTGACCATACCTTGCTGGATTTTGATACGGCAGAAGATATCGCCTTGACTCATTTTTTGGAGGAGCAGGGCGTGACGGAGATTCAGACCTACAAAGACTATTATATCCCCATGAACAAGGGGCTTTGGCGGGATCTAGAGCAGGGGAAAATCACCAAGCCGGAGCTGGTCAATACTCGCTTTTCTCGTCTTTTTGCTCATTTTGGCATTGAGAAGGATGGCGCTGAGTTAGCTCTCCTCTATCAACAGCACATTGCACAGCAAGGACAAACCTACGCTGGTGCTAGTGAGCTTTTGGACAGTCTGACAGCAGCTGATTATGAGATTTACGGAGCGACCAATGGCATCACGGCTATTCAGACCGGCCGTATGGCCCATTCCGACATTTCTCCTTATTTTAACCATATTTTCATCTCGGAAAAGATGGGGACTCAGAAGCCCGAAGCTTTGTTTTATGAAAAAATAGCAGAGCAGATACCAGATTTTGACCTGTCTCAGACTTTGATGATTGGAGACTCCTTGACAGCTGATATTGCTGGCGCTAATAATGCCGGATTGGACTCTCTCTGGTACAATCCCAAGCAGCTAGAAAATGAAAGTCTTTTTCAACCGACCTATACCGCCTATTCTTATGAAGACATTATCAGACTCTTGGTTCCATAAGGAGACTGCAAATGAAAAAATATTGTCTTTTTAAACAAGAAAGACTAATCTAAAAAATTTTTAACTCTGTCAAGAAAAAAACTTGACAGCTGTTTTTAATCTGCTATAATAGAACATGTGCTTAATAGCTCTGCTATTTCACCAAAAGAAAAAAATAAAGAAAAGAGACCTTAATAATGGCAGTAAAAATCCGTTTGACTCGTATGGGTTCTAAGAAAAAACCTTTCTACCGTATCAATGTTGCAGACTCACGTTCACCTCGTGACGGACGTTTCATCGAAACAGTTGGTACTTACAACCCACTTGTAGCTGAAAACCAAGTGACTTTGAAAGAAGACCGTATCCTTGAGTGGTTGGGTAATGGTGCACAACCTTCTGATACTGTACGCAACATCCTTTCAAAAGAAGGCGTATTGAAGAAATTCCACGATTCAAAATACTCTAAATAATAGAAGTGTAGGTTGACATATGGACACGATTGAAAATCTAATTATTGCGATAGTGAAACCTTTGATTTCACAGCCAGATGCCTTAACTATCAAGATTGAGGATACACCTGAATTTTTAGAATATCACCTGGATCTTGATCAGAGTGATGTTGGACGTGTAATCGGTCGTAAAGGTCGTACTATATCCGCTATAAGGACGATTGTTTACTCTGTCCCAACCGAGTACAAAAAAGTTCGCATCGTCATTGATGAGAAATAAGAAGAACGGGACCAGTATGTCCCGTTTTTTCTATGCCCCTTAATGAAATAAGCTGTTAGGCGCAGTTGAATTTAGGGGAATTGATGCAGTTCGAGCGTATGTGAGAACTAGACACTTCATTTAAGAGAAGAACGAAATGCAGCGGCGAGTTAAGGGAAACTCGAAGCCGGAGGACATATGAAGCCAGAAGATTATGCTTGGAACGCTCATGAGCGCAAGTCTTATGAGAATAGCCAAGTGATTTTACCGAGCCCATACAAGTTGAAAATCCTGGATGATGGTGAGAAGAGATTGGAATTGGAGCTTGTTTTGGAGGAACTTCCTCAAGGGAAACTGGCTCGATGGGCTATGAAAATGGCGTCAAGCTTTATAGCTCTGATAGATGCGGAAGATGAGTCTGAAAAGCAGAAGATTTTGACTCAGGTAAGAGCGATTTTTCAGGCTCGACTTGATGGTAGGGCATCTGCCTATGAAGTAAGGCAGGCTGGTTTCTTGGCTAACAAACTGTCGCAGCAAGCCCAATCACAAATCGGTAAATATGCTGCGCGTGTTTTTGCCCAAGGAATCGCAACAGGCCACATGCGGGGCCATGCTATTATCGCAGCGGATTATGCCATCAAAGTCAGAAATTTGCAGAGTCCAGATGATATGCAGCGGGCTGTCAAGGAAAGAGAAAGACAGATAGAGCTGGCCTCTGCTTTTATTAGATCAGGAAAGGAAACTTTATGAAGCATTTATTTTCACGCTTGTCACCAGCGCAAAAGATTATCTTGTCTTTTCTTCTGGTGATATTCTGTGGCTCCTTGCTACTCAGTCTGCCTTGGGTGCAGACGGCTAGTTCCCAAGCGGGCTATATGGATCATCTTTTTACAGCTGTCTCGATGGTCTGTGTGACAGGGCTTTTTACTCGATCGGTTGTGGATACATACAATGTCTGGGGGCAGCTCCTTTGCATGTTACTGATTCAGATTGGTGGCTTGGGCATCCTGACCTTTATCGGTTTTTTCACCATGGAAAGTCGGAAAAAGCTCAGCCTCAAGGATCGCCGTATTCTGCGGGATAGTTTTAGTTATGGTCACAATCGTACCTTAGGTCAATTTGTCCGTTCGATTTTTATCACGACTTTTAGTATCGAAGGACTGGGTGCGCTCCTTCTCATGATTCGCTTCATTCCCAAGTTTGGTCTGAGAAAAGGGATTTTTAATTCTATCTTTTTAGCCGTTTCTGCATTTTGTAATGCGGGCTTTGATAATTTTGGCAATGATAGCCTACTAGGCTTGCAGACAGATGTTTTGGTCAATATCACCTTGGCTCTCCTCATCATTACTGGAGGACTGGGCTTTATGGTCTGGTTTGACTTGGCGACTAAATTGGGAGGAAAACAGAAGGGGCTGCACTTTCATACTAAGGTAGTCTTGCTGCTGACTGCTGGTCTCCTCGTTTTTGGGACGGTCACGAGTCTCTGGACGGAGTACAATAATCCTGGAACGATTGGCAATCTTTCCTTTGGCGATAAGCTACTGGTCAGCTTTTTTCAGACAGTCAGTATGAGGACAGCTGGCTTTGCTTCCATTGATTATACAGCTGCTCGTCCAGTAACCCTGTTTATCTATCTGCTCCAGATGTTTCTGGGAGGGGCTCCGGGTGGTACAGCGGGCGGTCTGAAAATTACGACCTTCCTAGTTCTTTTTCTTTTTGCTCGAAAGGAAATCCTGGGCTTGCCTCATACCAATATGGGACGGAGAACGCTGTCTCCTCAGCTAGTGCAGAAGGCTTTTGGTGTGACAGTGATTTTTCAGCTGACATTTCTGCTTGGTCTTTTGGCTCTTGGGCTAGTGACCGATAGCAGTCATCGTTTTATTTACCTGATATTTGAGACTGTGTCGGCATTGGCTACAGTTGGTGTCACGGCCAATATCACTACCAGCCTCAATACAGCTGGTATGATTGTGATTATGTTGCTAATGTTTATTGGACGGGTGGGGCCGCTGACTCTTATGGTCAGTCTCAACCATTATCAACCGAAGAAGGCTGCAACCTTGCATTACAGCAAGGCGGACATTATGATTGGATAGGAGAAAAGAAATGGCAAATCAAACAGTTGGAATCCTCGGCTTGGGGATTTTTGGACAGAGTATCATTGAGGCCTTGATTTCTCAAGATGTAGAAATCATTGCGATTGATAATCACGAAGAGACAATCAATCAGTATGAAGACATGATTGCCGTTGGTGTGATCGGGGACATTACTGATATGGAGCTTTTAGAGGCGGCAGACGTTGGGTCCTGTGATACGGTCATCGTAGCGACGGGAGAAAGTCTGGAATCCAGCGTCCTAGCGGTCATGCACTGCAAGGCATTGGGCGTTAAAAATGTCATTGCCAAGGTCAAAGATGAAGTAACTCAGCAGGTGCTGGAAAAGGTGGGAGCTGATCTGGTTATTCTGCCTGAAGTGGAGGCTGGTATTTCATTGGCCAAGACTATTCTCTTGAACCATTCGATTGAGGTCTTCCAGCTGGATGACGATGTAGTAGTGGCTGAGTTTGAACTGCCTGCTAGCTGGGTCGGGAAAACGGTCCGTGAAGTAGATGCTCGCAGGCTTTATCATCTTAATATTATCGGCTACCGTCTGACAAAAAATCAGCCTTTGGAAAGCAAGTTTACTCCAGACTTTGTTTGGCCAGAAGGCGTCAGCATTATGGCTGTGACTGATAACCAGCATTTGGATAATTTACGTGAAATAGTGAGTAGCAGCTAGGATAATTCCTCTTCGGTGGGGGCCAACCGAATCTATCTAGGCATTCGGCACCTTTCTATTATATGAAGAAAAAATGGATACATAGGAGCTCTTTCAGGGCTCTTTTTTGAAACCAGTTGCAAAATTTATTATACTATCACTAGAAAAGGAGTGATTTTATGAGCTTAACCAGCCAGATCATTACAGCAGATTTTCCAGATTTGGATAAGGTAGAAGCCTTGAATAATGAAGGTTTCCCAGAAGAGGAAAGGATACCGCTCAGTGAATTTTTACGATATGAGGAACAGGAGGATGCTAATTTTTTCGCCTTTTATCATGAAAAGGAATTTGTTGGTTTTGCCTTTGCCATCTCCAACGCGCAAGCCTTTATGTTAGTTTCTTTGCTATTATGCCCCACTTGCGCAGCCATGGCTATGGCGGTGAAATCATCGAAAAGCTGGTCAATTTCTATCAGCGAACCATGCTTTTAGAAATCGAGCGCCTAGATGAGCCGTGTGATAATCTTGAACAGCGTCAGGCTCGCTGGGAATTTTATAAAAGCAAGGGTTTCCGCTCGTCGAATGCATTTCTGGAATATGAGGATCTTAGCTTTGAAATTCTTTATCGAGGGGATTCTTTTGACGAAGAATCTTTTTCGATACAAAGTCCTTGCCACCCTTCCTCGCACTCATCCCAGTAGAAAAAACGCTCCAGATTTTTAGGTCTGCCAAATAGTTTAGCTATGATTTTGGCTATTACAGGAATGCCCGTATTTTCCAGTAGCTCAATATAGGGGCCTTGACTAAAGTATATTAAGGCATTGTTGGGTTTTTTCCTTCTGCCGTATTCGACGACAAAACCCTTTTCTTCCCATTCCTTGACCGCCTGCCGTAAGCCTTTTACCTTGTAAATCAGATGGCCGCTTCTTATCATAGTAGCCCCTCCTTTTCGTATTCTGCCTTTACCTTAGCATAGATTTTTAGGAAAAACAAGCCTTGAGATTAGCCTTCATTCACAGTGCAAGCGACTGCCTCTTCTAACACGAATCTTGGTTGAATATGAAAAAATTTTGGTATATAATTTTGGGTATTGGGGTGTCCTTATTCTGATAGTAAAATAGCTAACTCTCAGATAGTAGTGTGTGCCCAGATAATATTTGTAAGAATTGATTGGAAACATTATGAAAGAAAAAATCATCAAAACGAAAGTAGGACAGCTATTTGTGTCCTATCAACCTGCGGAAAAGATTGCTGTGTTTTTAAGCGGTGCAGGGAGTCTGCCGACCTATGAAAATTTTTTGCCAGTTATTCGGAAGTTACCTAAAAATTGGGGCTATTTAACGATAGATTACCCTAATGCTGGCCAAAGTCCACTCGAAAATCAAGAAAATTTTGCTTTGGACGATTTGGTTCAGTCTATTTTGGAGGTTTTATCACATTTTAAAGTCCTCCAGTATGCTGTTTGCGCGCACAGTATTAGTGGTCTTGTAGCAGTTAAAGTTGCTGAGTCAGAGCCGTTTTGTCAGGGACTAATCTTAATTGAGCCGACCACTTATTCTGTTCTATATGGCGAATTAGCTCAGAATCCTTATCCCGAATTTTTATCCTTACAGGAGAAAGTTCAGACGCTCGGTGGAGGATATGAATATCTGAAAAAAATAGGACAAGAGAGTTTTTCAGTAGCTGATTTTAAAATCTTATGGGCGAAGGAAGAAAGGAGTTCAGATAGATTAAAATCTGTACAAGAAGGATTTCAACATTATTGCAGTATCGCAAAAAGTGATTTTCAAAACTTAGATCTCTCTTTTCAATTTCCGATTTTTATCCTGAGTCAGGCCTATCGAGAACAAGAATATAAAGATTCCGAATTTGCTTCACAAAATACTCGGATTATTTTAGGAGGCAACCATCACTATTTACATTGGAGTCAGTCAGAAAAGATAGCTGAGCTTCTTTTAGAAATGTGATTGTGAAGCCAGCTTTTAAAAGAAAGATAATGATGTGTAGGGAAGCTCTAAAGTAATATAAACTCTTCTTTACTAATGAGCGATATTATCCTGTATTGTTTTGTAATAGATTTGCAATGATATTATAATAAAAATGCTACAGACAAAGGCTAGTATGTATAATAAAGGAGAAAAAAATGACTAAAATTAAAAGTAATATATCAGATGCTCAGATCTATGCAACAAAAATCAAACAAGGGAGTTCCAATTTATCAGGAATCGGACAGGCTCAACAGGATGATAAAACGACTGTTTCGGGGAATTCAAATGCTCATGAGGTTATGAAGGCATCCCAAGATGCCAGACAAGGCATTTCTAATGCTCTCTCTGAAATGGTGACGAATATCCATAGTGTTGCTGGAGAATTTGAAGCAGTGGATCAGCAGATAACTGAGTCTGTAAATGGCTAGATAAAATACTCTGACTATTCTGGAAATCAAGGAGGACAGACTGCTCATGGAAGAAGAAAATAAAGAGAAGCCAGTTAAGTTTGTATATGATCCTGATATGACTCTGGCAGAACGATTGCAAGCGCAACGAGAACAGATGCAGAATCTGCGGGAGCAGGAAGAGTTGAAGCGAATGCTGGCTAACCAAGATAAGGTCATGTATAAGATAAGCCGGCACTTCCAGGAAGATCAAAAAGTTAAGGAAAAGATCAAATCTCCGGAGGAGCAGATTGAAGACCTTCGCTACAAAGAATCAGAATTATTGGAAAAGGAATATCAGATAGACGGTGATTTAAAAAAAGTAACAGAATACTATGAATCTGTGGAGTCTGACGCACATAAAATGCATGCTTTATTAGATGAACTAGCCTATCGCTACAGTCCTCAAAACGGCTTTGAGCATATGCGTGATGAATTTTTGCAGAACTGGCAGAGTTTTCGAGCAAACTTTGAAGAAGATAGCGAAGTATTGAAAAAGCAAAAAAGAAAGGTCTCTGAAGAATATGATAAGGCCTACCATGAGCGTATTCGGATAGTAAACAGTTTAGAAGATAAGAGGAACTACCAATGAGTATAGACATGTATTTGGAAGATTCGCAGTCCCAAGCGGCCAGTACCCAGAAGATGATGCAAGAGGAAATTAAAGCTTACGAAGAACTGGAAAGAAGTTTGATAGATTTTGAAGCCAGCACAGAATCGCTAAAGGGAAAGCCTATGATTCAGCACGAAGTTATTCTGAACGGGTTCTTCGTCCTTTGGCACATGGCGGAAAGCTACTGTCGGAAGCAGTGGGTAAGACAGTTAAACAGTTTCCAGAATCATATATTGCGCAGGTTGCTAATGAAAGCCTAAAGGAGTCTGACATAGAAGCTAATATTCAAGGATTAACCAATATTATCACTATTCAGGAAACTAGCATATTTGGGGTAAAAGCAGTTGGACTATCGGAGTTAGTGAAGAATCAGCAGAAAATGATTGATACATTGACTGATGCAAGACAAGTACTTCAAGAGAAATTAGATAAACTTAGAGAATTCAATAATTCATCGCCTCAAATTTTCTCAGAGATTGAAAATTTGAAAAATATGATTACTACAGGACTCAACCATTTGAATAATGCATGGGATGCAAAGAAAGGAGTTTATGTTTTGCCAGCTAATCTGGATTGGGCAACACAAATAATGAATTATACTCCACCTTCAAATTTGCAAGACTCACAATCTAGGGATAAAGACTTTATAAATAATTTCATCGAACAATACGGTTATGATGAAGATACTGCTAAAAAAATATTGAAACTTAAAGAGGGGATTGATAAAAAATATCCTAGAATGTCTCAGAAGAAAAAAGATTATCTGCTCAATCGTTCTTTAGGAGCTCCGGTATATGATGGTTATAAATGGGATCAGACAGCTGGTGATCTAGACGGGGACTCAGCTCAAGAGTTTTATATAAGAATGGGCTTGACTGATGCTGAATCCAAAAGTTTATATTATGAAATAGAAAAGCAGCATTTTTTTTCTAACTTTACTACAGGTACAATAGTAGATCCTGCTGCAGAAGGAGATGCAAAATACACTGATCGTTTAAAATTGTATAAGGAAACTCACAATATTTCAGGTATGTCTGATTCTGAAATAAAAGCAGCTTTTTTAAATAATTGGAAGGAGCAAAATAAACGCTATGCTAATAAAACAGATTTTGCTCATCAGTTCATCACGACTGCAACTCACCTCAACCTTTCTTTGCCACCAGGCTATATGATGCTAATGTTTGGAGGAAGAAATGGAATTGAAGCAGTTTCGGGCTGGCGTGGTGATGCTACAACGGATGCAGAAACAAAACCATCTATGGGGAATGATGATTTTAGAGCAGATTTAGATGCCGTAAATATCACGAGCATCATGAATGAAAAGAAACTTTCTTTTTTGGAAGCTTCTAACTATTATTACCGACAGTTAGAAGATAAAACAGATTCCAAAACGGATAAGATGACACGTTCAGAATTCTTTCTCAAATATACTGATATTAATGATGTAAAAAAAGAGATTTTCAAGATGGTTCCTAAAAAGTTTTATGAAGGTGCCAAAGATACGTATACTGAGCCAACTGAGGAAGAAAAACGTGCCTATATCAAAAAACATTATCCTGATTCTTATAATTTCCTTAGAAGTTTGGAGGAACGAGATAATCAATTGGGAACTTATGCGGAAAGGGAATGATTATTATGAAAAAGGTTCTAATTTTTATATTAGCGCTTGCCTTGCTTTTGATAATTGGTTTTCTAACCTTCTACAATCAACAGGGCAGTCAGTCTAGCAGTATTTTTGATGAAATTTACAAGGATGAAATCCAATATGCAGGTGCTGGAGATAAGAGTCAGATGAAGCTCTTGAAAATAAAAGGAGCTGACCTTGTTACGGAAAAGGACAGTTCGGATTTTCAGGCAGGCACAGTGATGGTGGTATTCCAATCAAAGGATTTCCCGGAAAACAGCAATCTCAATATTATCGCAAATAAAGATCAGATGCTTATTTTTGACTATGAGGAGAAATGGGATGAGAACGTTCAGCTTTCCTTGACAGCTAGTTATGACATAAAGACGAAGTCTCTCACACAGGAAGCTAAACTGCTAGACTATGAAAGCAAAGATGTTGTCATTCCTAGAGATAAATTTGAAAGTTATGGCTTGACTCAAGCTAAGACTGAAGAAAAGTTTTCTTTGTTTGAGAAAGTTTTCCTCAAAGAATGGGAAGCTGTTTCAAGCGGCCGCTTTTCTCCCAGTGATAAAGGCAATGTAAAGGTTGTAAAAAAATGGAAGTGAGAGAGGAATAGCTGTGATAATATGAATTATCTATCTAACAAAGAGATAGTGGAAAAATCTTCAATAGTCAAAACGCATAAAATTAATGCTTCTGTAAACATTGATTTTATGCGTTTTTTTATGTAAACTATTATCATATTTGACTTTGAAATTGACTCTCTTTGAAATAAGTAAAACTTTCGTCGAGCTTGCCGTTTAATTTTTACTGACTTCGTTTGTTTTAGCTGGTAATTTTAATATTAAGATGAGTCTACCCTAGTATCTCAGCAATAGCATCTCGAATTTCCTGAATGGTTGCGGATTTGCTATGGTCACTGGTATCAAACTCGATGTATTGGCCATCAGCGTCAACAGTTCCCCCGACAGGCCCTTCGGATCCATCGACTGATGTTCCAATGGCAGGGGGGATGCTTGTGTCTGCATAGTCTATATCAATAACGATGATGCGTGTATTGGCCTCTAAATCATCTATCATTGGAAGAGACGATGTGGAGGTCATATTCTGATTAGCATAGTATTCTAGGAAAGCCTTGATGGTTAGGTTATCAATTTGAGCAATTTTTTCGTCAAGGGCTGAGACATTTCTAGTTTCTTTCGTTTCATTTTCCATTGCTTGGCCTTTTTTGACCTGTGTCAAAGCAGTCAAACTGGCGGCTGTGGTAGCTAGAATAGCAGTAGAGAGAAGGAGTTTGCTTAACTTTTTTCCCATAGGTATCACCAACTTCTTTCTAGTTTTGCGTAAACACACTTGGGTGTTTATGGTGTTGAGGCTCTATATGTATAATTATACGTTAAGTAGCAACTTTAATCAAATAAATATAGGCAAGAGAATTCCCCCTTATCTCCCTTGTACATTCCCCTATATCATGATAAAATACTAGGCAGAGTATAATATGTTGGAGTCGAGATGAATTATTTTAATGTTGGAAAAATTGTCAATACGCAAGGTCTGCAAGGTGAGATGCGGGTTTTGTCAGTGACGGATTTTGCAGAAGAGCGTTTTAAAAAAGGCAATACCCTTGCCCTGTTTGACAAGAAAGATCAGTTTGTCATGGATGTGGAGATTGCCAGCCATCGCAAGGTCAAGAACTTTGATATTATCAAGTTTAAGGGGATGTACCACATCAATGACATTGAGAAATTCCGTGATTTCACTCTGAAGGTCCGAGAGGAAGATTTGACGGACTTGGAAGACGGGGAATTTTACTACCATGAAATCATCGGCCTTGAAGTCTATGAAAATGACATTCTTCTTGGTACGATTAAGGAAATTCTGCAGCCAGGAGCCAATGATGTTTGGGTGGTCCAGCGTAAAGGCAAGCGCGACTTACTGCTGCCTTATATTCCGCCAGTTGTGCTGGGGATTGACATTGAGCAAGGTCGGGTTGATGTAGAGATACCGGAAGGACTGGACGATGAAAATTGATATTTTGACTCTCTTTCCGGAGATGTTTTCGCCTTTAGAGCACTCTATCGTCGGTAAAGCTCGGGAAAAAAGCCTCTTAGAAATCAACTACCACAATTTCCGAGAAAAGGCTGAAAAATCTCGGCATGTAGACGACGAGCCATACGGCGGAGGCCAGGGTATGCTGCTACGGGCCCAACCTATTTTTGATGCCTATGATGCCATTGAAAAGAAGCAGCCGCGTGTGATTTTGCTGGATCCTGCTGGTCGGACTTTTGACCAAGCCTATGCTGAGGAACTGTCTAAGGAAGAGGAACTCATTTTCATTTGTGGCCATTACGAAGGCTATGATGAGCGAATCAAGACTTTAGTGACAGACGAAATCTCGCTTGGGGACTATGTCCTTACTGGGGGAGAATTGGCAGCTATGACTATGATTGATGCTACAGTTCGCTTGATTCCAGAGGTTATTGGAAAGGAAGCCAGTCATACAGATGACAGTTTTTCGTCTGGACTCTTGGAATATCCTCAGTACACTCGGCCTTATGACTATCGGGGCATGGTAGTTCCTGAAGTCCTTATGAGCGGCCATCATGAAAATATCCGTAAGTGGCGTCTCTATGAAAGTCTGAAAAAGACCTATCTAAGACGTCCAGACTTGCTGGAACACTATCAAATGACGGCCGAAGAAGAAGCAATGTTAGAAGAAATTCGACAAGCTCAATCGGACTGACAAGCAAAGTTAACTCTTAGAAAGGATCTAGGAGTCTTTGCTTTATTCGATACAGAAATGCTCATTTTTGTTGGAAAAACCATCTTATTTTTCTAATACAACATTTTTGTAACTAAATTGTAATAAAAAAACTATTAAAAGGATACGTTTGCTACTAGTTAATACTAGCGTTTTGTGATAGTATATTACTATGTGGGCTGCTATACCCAGGGTAATTATAGTATGTGAGATTATAAAAAGGAGATTGATTATGGAAAAGAAAATAGGCAAGTCTGTTGTAGCGACTGGTATCGCAGCTACAACTATTATTTCTGGTGGACTGACCCATCAAGTGCACGCGGATGAGTTGGTTGAATCAACTGTAACAGCTCCACAAGCGACTGAAGTAACTGGAAAACCGGTGACAGCAGCAGATGTAGCTGTTGCCCAAGAAAATGCTGAAGCTGCTAAAGCTAAACTCGATGAGCAAAGATCGATAGTAGATACTGCTAAAACAGAAGCTGAAGATGCAAAAAAACTAGCGTGAAAGTGGCTGAAGCCGCTGTTGAGAATGCTAAAGAAATACAGGCAGAAGCAACAGAAGAAAAATGTTGCTAAAGCGGAGACAGAAGCAAAAAAACAGCAGAGCAAGAGGTTAGCACGAAAGACGTTGCTGTTCGAGAAGCTGCTGCTAAAGCTGCTAAGGCAGAACAGGCTGTTAAAGACCAAGCAAATACTATTAAGGCGAGTCAATCTCTGGTAGATGTTGCAGAGACTGAATTGAAACAAGCTAAAACACCACTTAACTCAGAAGAGCAAGCTGTAGCAACTGCTAAGAGTCAGCAAAGTCAAGCACAGACTGCTTTAGACAATGCAAAGTCTGAACTGACAAAGGCAGAACAAGCAGCATCTTCTGCTCCACAAGTGCAGGCTGAAATTCAGAATAAAATCAATCAGGCAAAGGAATCTTTGGGTCAAACCAATCAAGCTATCAGCTCTCTTGAAGGACAGATTCCGGCTGCCGAGAAAGCAGCAGCAACAGCTCCTGTTGACCTTCGCAATACGACTTATTCTCAATTTTTAGAAAATGTTCGTAACAATGCGGCTAATCAGGAGATTCGTGATGCTGCTAACAATGCTCTTGCAGTTTACCAACGCGGACAAAATGAGTTTGGTATCTCAGTTAATTCTGACCCAACCAGTCCAGCTAGTCTGGAAAATAACCTTCAAGCTTTGGAGTTGGTTAAGGCCATTAATGCTTACCGTCGTAATGCCGGCTTACAAGAGTTGTTGGTTGATCCGTATGCGAATGTGGCTAGCCAGATTCAGACTATCTACTTTGAGCGCAATAACTGGCACATGGGTAAGCTGATTGGTAACGAGAATGTGGCGATTAGTTTTGACCCGCAAGGGGCTGTCAATTTCTGGCATAATGAAAAACACTCTACCAAGAGATTGCAGCCCAGTATGGACTGCCTACAGATGAAACTCAGATCGATGCTAATGCTATCTATATGAGAGTTGGAGCAGATTTATTTGCTAAGATTGGTCACTATGTTCAGATGATGGACAATAAAGCCAATGCTATCTCAGCAGCTTATGATAAACATCCAAACCAGTGGGGCACTCCTCATGGTACATCCGAAGTTGGTTTCCATCATATTAGTAACTTTGACCAACGTGTTAATAATGGTACTTTGCTGACTGTTGCGGCTATGGAGCAGTTGTTGCGTGCTGGTGGCGGTCGTTCTGCAGGTTCTAACGCAAATGTTACAGCACTTAAAAATCAGTTAGCTGAACTCAAGGCTCAAAAAGTTGGTCAGGAATCAGCTATCAATATCCTCAATGCTCAATTAGCTGATGCTCAAAAGGCAGCGGCAGATCAAATTGCAGCAGTTGAAGCAGCTCGTCAGAAGGTAGCAACTGCTGAAAATAATTTAGCTTTGACCAAGCAAAATGTTGCCCTTAAGCAGGAAGCTCTCGACAGAGCGACAGCTAAGATTGCAGAAAAACTAGCACCTTATCAGACTAACTTGAGCAACGCTCAGGCAGTTCTAGCAGCAGCTAAGGATAAGTTGACAGAACTTCAGTCAGCTCAAGAAGCTGCGAAAGCTAATTTGACAACTGCTCAAGAGGATTTCTTGGCTGCTCAAAAGACATTAGCAGCAGCTAAAAAGAAAGTTATTGACCTTCAAAATGCTCCTCAGTTACTTGCAGAAGCAGAGCGGGAATTGGCAGAAGCGCAGCTTGATTATGAAGCTAAACAAGCAATCTTAAATCAAGAGACTGCAACTTTAGCTGTTCTTGAGGAATCCTACAACAGTCTTCAAGCGAATTATGAAACTCTCTTGAATATCTTGAATCAAGCATCACTCCTATATGGAAATGCTCTGAATAGCAACTATCGCTCAGGTGAAGATAAACAGACTCTAACAGCCGTAAAAGGCGGAGCTGCTGGTCCAGGTGCAGAGGATGAATCTAAGAAAGATTCAGATGCTAAGACTGCAGAAGTTCATGCGAACACTCGTGAAGTCAAAGGAGCAACTACAGGTGCTGTTCAAGCGGCAGGTGAAGGATTAATTGCTGATTTTGTTGTAAATCCTGCAGCTCAGCTTGCTAGCGTGGCTACGACAGCTGATAAGGCTCCAACAGTTCCTGCTATTCTGCCAAATACTGGCTCAGAAGCAGAACGCCTTGCAATTTTTGGTATGGCACTTGGTGCAGCTGCCTTTTTGGGAACCAACAAGCGCCGTCGCAGAGACGAAGATTATAATTAATGAAATAAAAAATGAGACTGGAATGATTTCCAGACTCATTTTTTTGTCCAAGCTAATAAGCAATCTCATATAAAAAGGGATGAGGAGTTAAGTTCCACATTTTCTAAGAAAGATAAAAACTTCCGATTTAAATTGTCGGAAGTTTTTGATATACATAATAGATTCTATTTGACTGCTCCACCTGTTACACCTTCTACGTAGTATTTCTGCATGAAGATGAAGAGAAGAGTGATTGGGATAGCGATGATAATCGCTCCAGATGTGAAAGGTAAGAACCATTTATTGATGGCGTCCTTATTAAGCATTTGAAAAAGTCCCAAAGCCACTGTGTATTTTTCCTTGACATCGCCTAGGATGACAGAGGCAAAGATAAAGTCAACCCAAGGTCCCATGAAAGCCATAAGCGCTGTATAAACGATAATTGGTTTTGACAGCGGTAATGTAATAGTCCGAAAGATTTGGAAGCGAGTCGCTCCGTCGATCATAGCGGATTCGTCCAAAGAATATGGGATAGTATCAAAGAAACCTTTGGCTATATAGAAGCCTAATGCAGCCCCAGCTGAATAAACCAGAATCAGTGAAGTCAGGGTTTGTGTCAAATTGAGTGCTTTCAAGATGTAGTAGACCGCAATCATAGACATGAAACCTGGGAACATGTTAAGAACCAGAGCTAGCTTAAGGAAACGGTTTTTATGCTTGAATTTGATACGGCTGAGTGAGTAAGCCATACCCACGGTAATCAAAGTAGACAGGATACAGGTCGCTGTGGCAACAATCAGGGTATTCATAAACCACTGAACAAAAGGATATGTGTTGTTATTAAACAGTCTGATATAGTTGTCAAGAGTATAGGTCTTAGGGAAGAAGTAAGGGACCGCATTAGAACCTTCACCACGGAAGCTGGTCAGAAAAATCCAGATAATCGGCGTTAGCCAGATGAGTGCTAAAACAGCCAGTAAGACATAAATCCCTAATAAACTGAGTTTTTTTCTATTTTTCATTATTTAGCAGTTCCTTCCTTGAATGATGCGGATCTAGTATAGGCTAAGAGACTGAAGGCTGCAGAGATTGCAAAGATCAGGATACCGATAACAGATGCCAGATTGTAGTCCTTGGCTGAAACGGTCAGTTTATAGAGCCAGAGTAACCAAGAGGTCAGTTGAGCCTGCCTGATAGTAGGAAGAGTTAGTAGGTCCACCGCCTGTCAGGAAGTAGATAACGTTGAAGTTGTTAATGTTTCCGATAAACTGCTGAATGAGTGATGGCGCCATAATCAAGAGAATTTGAGGGAAAGTAATGCTCTTGAAGATTTGAAGCTTGCTAGCTCCATCAATCTCAGCAGCTTCGATTTGCTCGCTAGGTAGGTTCATGATAATCCCAGTCGCTACCAGCATGGTAAATGGAATACCAATCCACATATTGACAAGGATGATTGAGAACTTAGCCCAAACAGGGTCACTCAAGAATGGAATTGGATGCTGAATGAGATGGAGGCTTTGCAATAATCCGTTCAAAGGTCCATTGTCATTCAGGAAATTACGCATTAAGAGCAGGGATACGAATTGTGGAACTGCGATAGTAATAACGAAGAGTGTGCGCCAAACTTTCTTGTACTTGAGGCCTTTGGTATTGAGCAAGAGAGCTAAAACAATACCGAAGAAGAATGTAGTAGCTGTCGCAGCAACTGCCCAAATCAAAGTCCAGCCTAAAAGTGGGAAGAAAGTGCTAGCCATGCGACCTGAGAAAACATCGCCAAAGCTAGAGAAGCCAACCCAGTCAAAGAGTGACTTAGGAGCTGGATGCTTATGGTCAAAGTTAGTAAAGGCCAAACAGATCATATAGATCAGAGGCAAGATGGTAAAGAGCAGTACTCCGATAAGAGGGATGCTCATTAGGCCCATGTGAAAGCGGCCGTCAGCAAGAGTCTTAAAGTCCTCAACGAAGTTAGGAATCTTCTGACCGGACTGCTTGAGAGCCATCAAGTGACGAGCACTTTTCAGATTACACCAGTAGATGTAGGCGAAGACTGCACAGAAGATAAGAGAAGCAAGTCCAAAAATCAGCATCAGCATAGAGTTGTCACCCGCTACTTGAACGGTGATTTCCAAACCGTTAACTTTTTTGATAGCCTCTCCCTGCTCTTGAGTCCCCAATGTAATCATGCCGCCAATAGCTGGTATGATTTGGACTGCAAAAGCAATCAGGAAAGCAATTTCTGATAAGAGGAAGAGCAGCCCCTTGATAAATTGTTTGTTTACAAGGTTGCTCAGTCCCATTACCAGAAAAGAGAGTTTGACATCCCAAGTTCCTTCTTTAAAGACCTGAACCATGGATGCGTTTTCATAGGATGACTGAGTCATAGTATTCTCCTTATATTTACAAAGAAAGAAGTGAGGAGGCTGCCCTCCTCACTTCAATGCTTATTTTTATTCGTTTGAGGATTATTTAGCTGCTGCTAAATCTTTATCAAACTGTTGTAATTTTGCGAGGTATTGATCTTCACCAAATTTACCGTTGTAAGCATCGCTGAGGATTGCAGCACTTTCAGTCCAGAAGACAGACATTTGGCTAAGTTTAGGCATAACTGTTGTGTAGGTATCAGAAGATCCCATTGTGATAACAGCTTGTGCCAAGGCATCTTTCTTCACATCTTCAGACTCTTGTACTTCTTTGTTAGCAGGGATGATGTGACGTCCTTCAAACTTGAATTGGTTTTCTTGGCTTTCTTTGCTAGTAAGTGCTTGAGCCAGTTTGTAGCTTGCTGCGATACGTTCAGTGTCACCGTTTGATGGTGTTTGGTTAACTGCGTAAAGTTTTACACCGAGGAAAGCTTTTTGTTGAACGTCTTGTCCACCAATGTTAACTGTTGGGTAAACAGAGATACCAAGGTTGTCTTTGCCGACAGCTTTCAGCAGCTGCGTAGTCCCATGGGCCTGATTGGAAAGCGTCAACTGAACCATCTTCAAATTTAGCAAGAAGGTTAGAAGCATCTACGTTTACAAAACCGCTGTTATTCTTTTGAGCTGCGATGAACTTCAGAACGTTCACACCAGCTTCGTTACCCCAGTTTGTTCCGTCTACTTGCTCACCATCTTTACCAAAGAGAGTGTCGCCAACAGAAAGGAAGAGTGGAGCAGTAGCGTAGGCATTAACTTCTTTCAAGTTTCCGCCGAATTTAGCTTTAGAAGTGATGGTTTCATAAGACTTAACATCGTCAGCAGAAAGTTTTGACTTGTTATAGTAGGTTACTTGTGACTCGATACCGAATGGGAAAGCATAAGTTTTACCTTTGTACTGAGCACCAATAGCTGCTTGTTCTGTATCGTTCTTCTTGATTTCTTCTGCCATATTAGAAGGAACTTCTTGGATAGCTCCGGCTTCAACTAATTTACCAAGTTGGTCATGTGGCAGAGAGAAAACATCGGCAGCAGTACTAGCATCTTTTGTCAGATTTTCCTGAGCGTTTGGATCTTCCATTTCGACTACGTCAACCTTGTAGCCTGATTCTTTCTCGAACTTGCTAACTGTATCAGAGTAAGAATCTTTAGCACCGGTTGGTACCCAAAGTTTCAAGGTCTTGCTATCGGCTTTAGAAGAAGAGCTCTCCTTGCTGCTATTCGAGCTACAAGCTGCTAACAGCGTTCCTGCAGCCAGCAAGCTGACACTGCCTAATACCACTTTTTTTCCATGTTTTTCATTCCTATTTCCTCCCGGAATTTTTTTATTTACAATTCTATTATGCAACCGTTTGCAATTTTTTTGTCAAGTCTTTTTTTGAAATTTTTTTAAAAAAATATATTAATTTTTTTCTAAAATTTTTTTCTATTTTAATTCTGTTTATATAATAAAAGCCTATTAAAATGGCTGTGCAATCGCTTGCTTGATTTTTACCTAGAAAACGCTTTATTATGAAGAAAATCATGTTTCTTTTGAGATAGATTTTTGGTACATGCAAGAAGATATAAAGACAAGTTATAGTTCAGTATTACCAAAGAAAGGAATAAAACTTTTGATCTTCTAACATTCTAACGTCTTTCTGTTGTATGCTATTCTTTTCTGCTATAATAGACCTATGAATAAGCTAATCCAATCAAAGCTGGAACTGTTGCCGACCAGTCCCGGCTGTTACATTCACAAAGACAAAAACGGTACCATTATCTATGTTGGAAAAGCCAAGAACCTTCGCAATCGGGTTCGTTCTTATTTCCGTGGCAGTCACGATACCAAGACCGAGGCTCTGGTTTCTGAGATTGAGGATTTTGAGTTTATTGTCACCGAGTCTAATATTGAGGCTTTGCTTCTGGAGATTAATCTAATCAAGGAAAACAAGCCTAAGTACAATATCATGCTCAAGGACGATAAGTCCTATCCATTTATCAAGATTACCAACGAAACCTATCCGCGCCTGATTATCACGCGCCAAGTCAAAAAGGATGGCGGACTTTATTTTGGTCCTTATCCGGATGTTGGTGCGGCTAATGAAATCAAACGGCTTTTAGATCGGCTCTTTCCTTTTCGTAAGTGTACTAATCCACCTGAGAAAGTCTGTTTTTACTACCATCTGGGGCAGTGCAAGGCCCACACTATTTGTCAGGTAGACAGCCAGTATTTCAAAGAGCTGGCTCAGGAGGTAGCAGCCTTTCTCAAGGGGCAGGATGACCAGATTATTGAGGATTTACGGGGGAAAATGGCTGGCGCAGCGCAAGCTATGGAGTTTGAAAAGGCAGCTGAGTACCGCGACTTGATTCAGTCCATTGGCACCCTGCGAACCAAGCAGCGGGTTATGGCCAAGGATTTGCAGAATCGCGATGTCTTTGGCTACTATGTGGACAAGGGTTGGATGTGCGTGCAGGTCTTCTTTGTCCGCCAGGGCAAGTTAATCGAGCGTGACGTCAATCTTTTTCCTTATTACAATGATCCTGACGAGGATTTTCTGACCTATGTTGGCCAGTTCTACCAGGAAAAATCCCACCTCAAACCCAATGAAATTTTGATTCCAGCAGATATTGACGAAGAAGCTGTCCGAGCCATGGTGGATACCAAGGTGCTTAAGCCCCAGCGAGGCGAAAAGAAACAGCTGGTCAATCTGGCTATCAAAAACGCCCGAGTTAGTCTCCAGCAGAAATTTGACCTCTTGGAGAAATCTATTGAAAGACCCAAGGTGCTATTGAGAATCTAGGGCAGCTCCTTAACATTCCAACGCCTGTTCGTATTGAGTCTTTTGATAACTCCAATATCATGGGGACCAGTCCTGTATCAGCTATGGTAGTCTTTGTCAATGGTAAACCTAGCAAGAAGGATTATCGCAAATATAAGATCAAGACTGTCGTAGGACCTGATGACTACGCAAGTATGCGTGAGGTCATCAAGCGGCGCTATAGTCGGGTGATTCGAGATGGATTGACTCCGCCTGATTTGATTGTCATTGACGGTGGACAGGGTCAGGTTAATGTCGCTAAAGAAGTTATTCAAGAGCAGTTGGGATTGGATATCCCTATCGCAGGACTGCAAAAAAATGACAAGCACCAGACCCATGAATTGCTCTTTGGTGACCCTCTGCAGGTTGTAGAATTATCTCGCAATTCGCAGGAGTTTTTCCTACTCCAGCGTATCCAAGATGAGGTCCACCGCTTCGCCATTACCTTCCACCGCCAGCTCCGATCTAAGAATTCCTTCTCATCGCAGCTAGATGGCATTGAAGGCTTAGGACCAAAACGCAAGCAAAATCTTATGAAACACTTCAAATCTCTAACCAAGATTAAAGAAGCCACTGTTGACCAAATCGTTGAAGTCGGCGTACCACGAGCAGTGGCAGAAGCAGTGCGGGAGAAGTTGAATCCGAAAACTCAGGAGCGGGAACAAACACAGTTGCAAGAGGTGGCGGAGCCAATTGTAGACATAGATTGAAAATCAATTTGTCAGTTTTAAGAGAGATTTATAAAATAAACTTAAATGAATACTTCGAAAGAATTAGAAAACTTAGGGATATTTATAATGGAGTTGTCTTTGGGAATAGATAATCATCAGTTGCAAAAACATCTGATATCTTGTATGCTGAAAGCAATGCTAAAGCTGTATCGTATATTAAGAGTCTTCAAACCGAAGATGAACTGTTTGTTTTACTTGATAATTTTAACTGGGATAATGGTTTTGAAGTCCCCAAGCAGTTATTGAACATTCTAAGTGTACTCTTTCAATTGCTTTATTAGCCTTTTATTGTGCAGATGGCATCAGGTATTTATTAGATGCAGAAGCAGTCTTTGTAGATTCTTCATCTAAGGAGTGGGAAGAATTTGTAAAAGATGTCTATGATAAAATTATCAGAAGGAGATTTCCGAATGGGAATATCTCTTTTCAACCCGAAATAATGAGAATTCAAAAATTCAAACTTAAAAAATTAAAACCCGCATTAAATCCAACTTTCATTGATGAAATTTTGGGGAAAGATTTGAATATAGTAATTTAATTAAATAATTAGAATAACCATCCAAGGCATTGTGGATGGTTTTCGTGTTATGTCCTAAAGCTATAATAAAAAGGATTGGCGCTCGCCAATCCTTTTTATTATTTCAACTCAGAGGAATCTGGTAGATAAGAACCACCAAGGTAGGTATTGCTGAGTTTTTTTCAAGGCTTCCGTCTTGATAGAGTTCTCTTAATGCATTATCAAATTGTTCCTTGAATGCTTTTTCTTCGCTAGAAAATATAATATAGTTGTTAGGACTGTCAGTGGAAGGAAGATCAACAACAGATAGATCCAAGCCGCGTTCTTTAATAATTTTTTGAACGGAAACTTTGTCAAAGATTAGAAAATCAAAGTCACCATTAGAAAGGTCAAAGATACGTTTTCCTATATCTTCTCCTGAGTACTGGATAGTGGCTGGATTTTCAGTGTGTTTTTGATTCCAATTGTTGATGAATTGGGCGTTCGATGTTCCGATATCCTCTTGAGTTGTTTTACCAGCAATTTGCTCAAGAGAAGTTATAGGATTCTTCTTATTGCTAACGAGTACTAAAGGATTTTTTGAGATAGGGAGTGAGTAGAGATATTTATCTGCTCTCTCTTTTGTGTAACTCAAGTTATTGGCTGCAGCTTGATAGTGACTAGAATCAAGTCCTGGGAAGATACTTTCCCAAACAGTTCTTTGAAAGTGGATTTCGTAGTCACTGAGCTTCTCATCAATTGCTTTAAGTACTTCAATATCGTAGCCAGTCAGGTTGCCGTTTTCCTCATAGGCGAACGGTGGGACATCGCCAGCTGTTGCAACAGTAATTGTTTTTGGGGACGAATTTTTTTGAGGATTGCTCTGGTGACTGCAGGCGGCTAACAGTGGAAGGATGATTAGTAACAGGACGATTTTTCTCATGTTTTACTCCATTCAAATTGGTATTATTTTATAGCTTATCAGAAACTATCTTGATTATCCAATATATATTATTTATAGCTGCGATAAGAAACCTTAATAATGAAAAACTTCTGCAAACTCTTACAAAATATGATAAAATGAAGCTAGTATATTTAGAAAAGGATACGACTTATGAAATTTCTAGAACTCAATAAAAAGCGTCATGCTACCAAGCATTTCAATGATAAACCTGTGGATCCAAAGGATGTCCGTACAGCGATTGAAATTGCGACTTTGGCACCTAGTGCCCACAATAGCCAGCCATGGAAATTTGTAGTAGTACGAGAGCGCAATCAAGACTTAGCAGAAATTGCTTTTGGCTCTAACCAAGATCAGATTAAAGAAGCTCCAGTGACCATTGCACTCTTTACTGATACTGATTTAACCAAGCGGGCTCGCAAGATTGCGCGTGTGGCTGGAGTTAAGAATTTCTCTGACGAACAGCTCCAATTCTACATGCAGAATCTGCCTGCTGAGTTTGCTCGCTATAGTGAACAGCAAAAGAGCGATTATTTATCTCTCAATGCTGGTCTGGTGGCCATGAATCTTGTTCTGGCTCTGACTGACCAAGGTATCGGCTCTAACATCATCTTAGGTTTCGATAAATCTAAGGTTAATGAGGTTTTGGAAATTGATGAGCGTTTTCGTCCGGAACTCTTAATTACGGTTGGTTATACTAATGAAAAACTAGAACCTAGTTATCGTTTGCCAGTTGATGAAATCATCGAGAAACGTTGATATAAACGTATTTACGATTTAATTCATAATAGAAATGATTTAAATCGAATTATAGATTGAGGTGAAATAATGACAATTGATTTTAAAGCAGAAGTTGAAAAACGAAGAGAAGATCTCTTAGCTGACTTGTTCAGTCTTTTAGAAATCAACTCAGAGCGGGACGATTCCAAGGCAGACAAGGAACATCCTTTTGGACCTGGTCCTGTTCAAGCTCTGCATAAGTTTTTAGAAATTGCTGAACGCGATGGTTATGAAACGAAGAATGTGGACAATTATGCTGGTCACTTTACTTTTGGTGAGGGTACGGAAGAACTTGGGATTTTTGCCCACATGGATGTAGTCCCTGCCGGGAGTGGCTGGAATACAGATCCTTACAAACCTGAAATTATTGATGGTAAGCTTTATGCGCGTGGTTCGTCTGATGATAAAGGTCCAACTATGGCTTGTTACTATGGTTTGAAAATCATCAAAGACTTGGGCTTGCCAGTATCTAAGCGCGTGCGCTTTGTGGTGGGGACAGACGAGGAATCCGGTTGGCAAGACATGGACTATTATTTCAAGCATGTTGGTTTGCCTGAGCCAGACTTTGGTTTCTCACCAGATGCGGAATTTCCAATCATTAATGGTGAAAAAGGGAATATCACAGAATATCTCCACTTTGGTAACAGTAATGATGGCAGCTTTAAACTCAAGAGCTTCACTGGAGGACTTCGTGAGAATATGGTGCCAGAATCAGCGACAGCCATTTTTACAGCGCCAATTTATGCAGCGGAATTGGATGTCAAATTACAAGACTTTGCTGCTGCCCACAAGGTTTCAGCTAGTCTGAGAGCAAATGGCGACGCTCTTGAAGTGACAGTCATTGGGAAGTCAGCTCATGGTTCTACACCAGAGGACGGTATCAACGGAGCAACTTATCTGGCTCTCTTCCTCAACCAATTTGACTTTGCTGGTGATGCCAAAGCTTATCTGGAAGTGGCAGCTCAAGTTCTGCACGAGGACTTTACTGGTGAGAAGTTAGGAATTGCTTATACAGATGCTAAAATGGGTACTCTTAGCATGAATGCTGGTGTTTTCCATTTTGACAGTGCCAAGGCTGACAATACCATTGCTCTGAACATCCGTTACCCTCAAGGTACTGATCCGAAAACAATTCAGGCCGGTCTTGAAAAAGTTACTGGTGTTGTGTCTGTGAGCTTGTCTGAACATGGACATACTCCGCACTATGTCCCAGCAGATGATGAGTTGGTAGCAACTCTTTTGAGGGTTTACGAAAAACAAACGGGTCTCAAAGGACACGAGCAAGTCATTGGTGGCGGAACCTTTGGCCGTCTTTTGAAGCGAGGTGTGGCTTTTGGAGCTATGTTCCCAGACTATGTCAATACCATGCACCAAGCCAATGAATTTACAGATGTAGAAGACCTTTTCCGTGCTGCGGCCATTTACGCAGAGGCTATCTACGAGCTAATCAAATAAAAAGAAGAACTCGTTTGGCCTTGCTGGATGAGTTTCTTTGCAAGGAGTTGTCATGCAAACAATAGAGGACATTGCCAAGGCTATCATGGCTGATCCAGAAAATCAAGAATTTACGGAGCAGGGAATCAAGCCGCTTTTTGCGGCACCTAAGAATGCTCGGATTAACATTGTTGGTCAAGCGCCGGGGCTGAAAACTCAGCAGGCAGGGCTTTACTGGAAGGACAAGAGTGGTGACCGGCTGAGAGAATGGCTGGGAGTCGATGAAGAGATTTTTTATCATTCTGGCTATTTTGCGGTTTTGCCCATGGATTTTTATTTTCCGGGGCATGGGAAGTCTGGAGATTTACCACCTCGTAAGGGCTTTGCCGAAAGGTGGCATCAGCCGATTTTAGAGCTTTTGCCAGATATTGAGCTGACTATTTTGATTGGTCAGTATGCGCAGAAATACTATCTGCATCAAAAAGGAAATATCAAGCTGACCGAGACGGTTCAGCATTATCAAGACTACCTGCCTGACTTTTTTCCTTTGGTTCACCCATCGCCCCGCAACCAAATCTGGATGGCTAAAAATCCTTGGTTTGCAGAGCAGGTTGTGCCAGACTTGCAAGCGTTGGTGCAAAAGATTATTCATCAATAAAGGAGAAAAACTATGGATGCTTATCAACAAGTAGCTAACAAGTTGCAAGAGTTGGGGATCACCTTTGATGTGGTGGAGCACCCACCTGCATTTACGACAGAGCAGGCAGATAGCTATATTGAAGGCATGGAGGGTGTTCGGACTAAGTCCATGTTTTTGACCAACAGGAAGAAAACTCAGTATTATCTTCTAATTATGGATGACAAGAAGAGTCTGGACATGGATTTGTTTAAAGAGCTGGTTTCAGCCAATCGTATTCGTATGGCTTCAGCAGATTCTCTCTTTGAAAAAATGCAGCTGCCACCAGGAACTGTATCGCCTTTTGGTCTGCTCAACAACGAGGAGAAGGATATTCATGTTTATTTTGATAAAGAGATTATCAACGAAGAACGCATGAGTTTCCATCCTAATACCAATGAAAAGACCATCTTTATCTCTACAACAGATTTGTTTAGGTTCCTGCAAGATTTAGGCTACTCTTACCAAGTGCTGGAGCTTTAGTAAGTTGTTTTGCTGAGATAGAGTAGTACTATCCAGCTGCTCTCTAAGATTGTCAAACCTAGCGGATTGGTATCACTCATTTGCTAGCGTCTTGAACTTGGATGAAAGACGTATCCAGCAACTTGGTTTCCCTCAAGAAGCCGGCTGATGATTTTGTAAAAGAACTATTATACCTTGCAGGAATATCTGACAGATTTTTTGAAAAGTCTAAGCTTAGAATGCTAAACTTTGTAGAAAGCGAGGTGATTCTATGGATACGATGAAAGCTATAGTCATTTACGAAGCGGGTGGTCCAGAAAAGCTTCTGCTGGAAGAAAGACCGATTCCAGAACTTCAAGAAGGCTGGACCTTGGTCAAGGTCAGAGGGTTTGGGATTAACCGCTCAGAGATTTTTACTCGTGAGGGTTTATCGCCTAGTGTCACCTTTCCTCGGATTTTAGGCATTGAGTGCGTTGGCCAAGTGGCCGAGACGACTCTGCCTGATTTAGAGATTGGCCAGAAAGTGGTTTCCATCATGGGTGAAATGGGGCGAGCTTTTGACGGTTCTTATGCTGAGTATGTCCTCTTGCCGAACAATCAAATTTATACAGTTGAGACCAATCTGACCTGGACTGAGCTGGCAGCAGTGCCAGAGACCTATTATACTGCTCTAGGCTCTATGAAAAATCTGTGCATTGAGCCCAATGACAAGATTTTGGTTCGGGCTGCCACTAGCGGTGTCGGTTTGGCCTTTGCTCGTCTGGTCAAGGCACAGTTTCCAGACACACATATTGTGGGTTCGGTCAATAGTGGTTCCAAACAGTTTCTACTCAAGCACCAAGCCTACGACGATATCATCATAGATCAGGATGGCCAACTGGAAACAGAGGATAAGTTTGATAAAATCCTGGAGTTGGTCGGCCCAGCGACTGTCAAGGATTCTTTTGACCATATCGCAGAGGGCGGGATTATCTGTGTAACTGGCCTCTTGGGTGGCCAGTGGGAGTTGAATGGTTTCAACCCAATTGAGGAAATTAAAAATAACAGTTTTCTAACAAGTTTTCACTCAGCTCATGTGAGCCAAGATTTGATGGATGAATTATTTGACTACATTGACCGCTATCAGGTCAATGTTACACCAAGGCGTGTCTTTTCCTTAGAGCAGGTGCCCAAAGCTCATGCATTTATCGAAGGGACGGCAGGTTTTGGAAAAATTGTGATTATGAATGAATAGGAGAAAAATGATGCAAAAAATTAGCGCGAAAGATTTATATGAAAAATTGCAGCTAGAAGAACTGCAGTTGATTGACGTTCGCGAGGTGGACGAATTTACAGCTGGACATGTCTCTGGAGCTCAGAATCTGCCTCTCAGCAGCTTGGCGGAGAATTATGGACAATTAGATAAAAAAATCCCCTACCATATCATCTGCCAAAAAGGCGGCCGTTCAGCGCGTGCCTGCGAATTTTTGGAAGCTAAGGGTTACCAAGTAACTAATGTTGAAGGAGGAGTCGAAGCTTTTCCTGCTAAATTGACGATATGACAAGCGATTAAGAAGAGCAAATGCCGGAATAGATTGAATTTCCGGCCCTTTTTTTGTATACTATAGTAGTATAATAATTTATAGATAGGAGATATTTTATGTCAAAACAAGATTGGCTTGAATATTTTGAGGCCGTTAATGGACGCTCGGCTACAGAGGAAGAAATTGCTCAAGCTTTGGCTGCTGGAGAATTTGTTGAGGCTGAACAGGTAAGTGCGGAGCAAGCTCTTAGTGACGCTAGCCCAGCTTCATCAAGTTTTGAACAGCCTCAACAAGAAGCTCAAACAGTTGAAACACAAGGTCAACCACAAAACTTCCAACAGCCTTTTGCTCAGCAGGCTTCTCAACAATATCAAGAAGTTCCTCAGCAACAAGCAAATCCAAATCAATTTGCTAATCAAGGACAAGCTTATCAGCAACAAGGATTTCAGCAAGCGAGTCCCTTTGCTGGACAACCTCAGTCTTCTGGTCCGCAAGCTTATCAGAACAACCCACAGCAAGGACAGTTCAATTCACAAGTACCTCAACAAGGACCGCAGGCTTATTACAGTCAGCAACCTCCTCAGCCCAGCGAGTTTTCTAAAACAATGAAAGGTTTCTGGGCTTGGCTTGTTTCAGCTTGGAAATCACCGACATCTGAAGTTGAGAGCAGTAAGGTGAATGGCTATCTATCGCTAGGTTTGACAGTGTTCTTTTTTGCTATTGTCGCAAATTCCAACGTTTACAGTATCATCAATATGTTTAGGGTTTACAGTTTTAGTTTGTATGATGTTGTTCCGTCTCTTAATTTCAAAGTCTTCTTTGTTTCTTTGATAGCAGCGGCTCTCTTCCTTTTCTCTATTATACTAGGTGGTTTTGTTGTGAAGCGTTTGGTCTACCAAGATAGAAGTTTTACCTTTAATAAGGCTTTTGATTGGTATGGCCGACTGTATGCTATTGTTCTTCCATTTATTGCTGTTTCTGCTCTGTTTGCTCTGTTGGGTATTATTCATTTATCTCTGTTTTTCACATGGATTGGTCTTTTGTTAGTCGGAGTTGGAGCGACCTTTGCTTTGATTTATTCTAAGACAAACAACTCTATGGATCCTTTTTATAAATACCTATTGGCCATTATTGTCAATGGTGTGATTACACTTTTCTTCTCTTTCATCGCTTTTTCTCTACTAACTAGTATCGCAATGATGTAATCTTGGAGGAGATTTATGGCAACAAAAGAAAAATGGGTTGATCTCTTTGAAAAAGTAATTGGTCGAAAACCAACTGCAAGTGAGTTCCAAGCCGGCAAACAATCTAACTTTGATCCAAAAAAGATTAAGGAGATTGCAGGCGAAGCAGAGGAAGTAACCACAGATACTTCATCAGTAGAAAATACTACTGATGAAGCTTCTGATAATCAAGATATTGTTCAGGAGACACCTTCTGAAGATTCTGTCACAGAAGAATCGGTTCAACCCTCTTCTCAAGATGAGAAGCAAGGCGCGTTTGAATCTAGTCAATATGAAGAACTTCGTAAGAATTGGCTGCAAGCTTTTGAAAATAATATTGGTCGAAAACCTACCAAAGAAGAATTTGCAGAAGCTAAGAGTCAAGGATTCTCTAACTTGCCTATTCGGTCTGAATTGCTCGACTCACAATTACCACAGAAACCGGTAAAAAAGGCTAAAAAGAGAATATCAAAGAAGCAAGCAATCATGATTGGGGCTCCAACCGTTTTAGTTGCCGCTTTGATTGGAGCATTCTTCTATCTAAACTCTATAACTGGAGTAAAAGTGGTCACAGACCATTTTGCAAAAGCCGTCTCTAGTAAAGACTTCGATGAAGTTGCAAGTCTTCTTTCTACTCAATCCGATAAGTGGACGCGTGCTGAAGCAAGAGCACTGGTTGAGCATCTAGAGAGTCAGGAGATTAATCTCGAAACTGAGCTCGATAACATTGTTGAGTCAAATGGTAAGTCTGCTTATATTGATGACAACAATAATAAGATTTTAGGTGTTACTGAAAAGAGTAAGAAATTTGGTATTTTCCAGGAATATCAAATGGTTTCCTATCCAGTTAAAGTTAAAGTCAATACTAATTTGGATAATGCTACCATTAAACCTGGTGAGAAAAAAACTATTACTCTTAAAAAAATACAGACACTGAATTGGGTGAATATCACTTCATCAAACAAGACTTTACTCTCAAAGGTAAGACGGATGTTGGAGATGTAGAAAGTAAGGTTCAGCTTGATTTAGCTACGGCTAAGGATAATGAAATCAAACTGGATCTCAAGTCTGAAAAGAAACAACTAAAAATTACTATGCCTTCTGAAACTTCAAAAGCAACAGATATTAAAATCGTTGTTAATGGTAAAGAAAGTGGTAGCAGTTTGACCCCTGAGCTGCAGCTTGTTCCTTATCAAGAACTTGAAATTTATGCTAAGTTTACTATCTCTGATACTACCTTTACTACCAATAAAGAGACAGTAATTGTGGAAGATGATACTACTAATGTGAAATTATCGCTTCCTAAGGAAGTGGTTTCTAAGATTAGAGAAAAGAACGAAGAAGCGAAAAAGGTTGAGGCTCAAAAGGCAAAAGTCTCTACTTTCCTTAATGACTACCGCAGTGCTGTTTTCAGCTCTGTTTCTAACAGAAGCAACAACTATTCTCAATACTACGATACCTCTAGTGCTGTATATCGAGAAATGGTTGAGTGGACCACTGGTGGTGGTGTTAAGAAAGCAAAAATTAACTATTATGAGCCAGGAGCTTTGGATATCCGCGAAATCAAGGAAGAAAATGGTTCCTATATCGTGACAACATATGAAGACTATACTGTCCACTATACCGATAGCACTCCAAATAGTGTAAATCGTAAAAATAAGACTTATTACTTGAAACCTAGCGGGGATTCTTTTGTAATCTATAATCTTGAAGTTTCAGAAGGTTGATATTATGACAATGAAATACAGTAAACTAATTTTTCTTGCGGCATCTGTTCTTGTTCTAGGCGCGTGTTCGTCTGGTAAAGACACTACTGGAGATAGCTCTGATAAACAAGCGGCTAGCTCAACTAGTACAGTTAAGAAACAAGATGCTGAAAAAGACAAAAATTCTAGCCAAGATACGACAACATCTTCAGAAAGCACTGATACTAAAAAGGAGCAAAATCACGAGGCCAAAACTCTTGATCAAAATGTTTCTTATAACGGTAGCTACTACAGTGTCAAAGGGAAATATAATGAGATTCTTGTTGTCAATAAACACTACCCTTTGTCTCCTTCCTATAACCCAGTGAGAATGCGACTGCTAAAACAGAATTGCTCAAACTGATTGCAGACATGCAGGCACAAGGCTATGCCATTAGCGACCAATACAGTGGTTTCCGTAGCTATGACACTCAGACCGAGCTCTATCAAAACTATGTCAATCAGGATGGTAAGGCAGCTGCAGACCGCTATTCGGCTCGACCAGGCTACAGCGAGCACCAGACTGGTTTGGCATTTGACTTGATTGACAAGAATGGTAATCTCGTACAAGAAGCTGGAGCAAGTCAGTGGCTTCTAGATAACGCCTATAAGTACGGTTTTATCGTTCGCTATCTAGAGGGTAAGGAAGGTTCAACTGGCTATATGCCTGAAAGTTGGCATCTGCGCTATATTGGTCAAGAAGCCAGGGAAATTGCTCAATCAGGAAAGTCTTTAGAAGAATATTTCGGCATTACTGGTGGAGACTATGAAAAGCAGTAGTCACATCATCCATTAGAAGGAGGAAGAAAATGAAATTTTTTGTTACCAATCCCAATAATGATTTTGCAGAAACACCTGTGCAAGAAGAAGGCAGAATCATCCATCATCTGCATCTTGCCAAAGGAAAAGAAGTACCAGAACACAGTGCTGATGCACTGGTAATAGTTGTTTGTTTGTCGGGAGATGTAAGCTTTTCTGCTGGAGAACAAACCGTGCGGTTAGTGGCAGGTTCCTTTTTGACGATGGAGCCCAATGAGCCACACAGTTTGTTTGGGGAGGAAGATAGCCACCTCTTGGTTATCAAACAACTAAAAATATTAATAAATTCAAAAATACTAGAAGCTGGAATAAATGCTTCTAGTATTTTTTTTACTACTTTTTAAAAGCTTATTCATTTCTGTAAATAAAAACCCATAATGAAGAAATGCATGAACAGATTTTTTTGATTCTTAAAACAAACTTAAGATAAGCTTAAAAAAAAGGCTTAAGATAAGCTTAAAAATAAACTTAAATAAAAAAATCGAAATGAGAGGGTGAGAAGTTTTTATAAATAAACAATAAAAAAATAATTTACACAATGTAAAACCAAATTATAAACATTTTTTTCTATTATTTTAGTTCGTTAAAAAAGAAGATTTTATAGATTTTTAAAGCTAAAAAAACAGAAAAAAATAAACAAAAAGACGAACTATAAAAAAATTACCCATAAAAAAATAATTTACACCCTGTTAACTAAAAATGCTTGCATTCAAAAAAATTTCTTGTGCTATAATTCGTCTTGAGGGTGAGATATGCATAAAAAAAGTATTTTCAAGCATATTGACTTCTTTGTTTCTAAATCAAATGTTATAAAAACATTTATGTGCAACCTTTAATCAGGTGGATTCACTAACTAGTGATTCGTTTTTTGCGTTTGATAATGATGGAGCAGTCAACTGTCAGCTGGCAGTATTTTCGTGAAAGTCTTTTTTATGAAGTTGTGCACAAAAAATAAATTCCCCCCACAAAAAAATAAAGTGATGTTGGTCACTTTGGAGGTTTAATTAATATGAACAATCGTTTCAGACTCTTATCAAGATCTGTTGTAGCGGCTGCGGCTATTATTCCAGCATTTGCTCTTGCGAATAATGCTCAGGCTCAAGATTATGGTTATAACTACTATCAACCAGGTTATAATTACTGGAATGGTGGTTACAACAATTATAACTATGGTTATAACAACTATAATTACCGTAACAACCGCAACTACCGTTACAACAATTACAACTATGGTTACAATAACTATAATTATGGCTATAACAACTATAACTACGGATATAACTACGGTTACAATGTCTATAATTACGACTATGGTTATAATAACTATTATCCAGGCTATAACAACTGGAATTATAACTATAGCAACAACTACGGATATAATGGTTGGAATAACTACAACAATCTGGCAAATGATGAGAACTATATTTACTGGAATGGTAACCATTACTACCGTATGACAGATGGTTCTTACCGTATCTATCGTGATGGTGAGTGGAAGCCACTGACAAATACTAACAATAACAGCACATCCAGTAACAACCTGGAAACGATCCACATTATCGTTATGAAAATGGTTATCATTACTATGTGTTGGATAATGGCGACTATTACTACTATCAAAATGGCAAGTGGGTGTTTGTTAAGGATTCTACTGATAACTCAACTAATCCAACAACTCCAAGCCAGCCGGAAGAACCAAAACCAGAAGTTCCAACTCCGACTCCAGCGGAACCAGAACAACCAACGCCAGCTCCTACTGATAAACCAGATGAGCCTACTACACCAGCAGAACCAAAACCAGAGGTACCAAGTGTTGATTTGCCAGAAAATCCTCCAATTAACGGTGCAGAAGGCGACCTCAATCCATTTGCTCCGAAACCAGAGCAACCAGCAGAACCAAAACCAGAAACTCCAACAAGACCTGCTGTACCAGAGACTCCTGGTTTGGTAACAACTGATAAACCAAGCGAAGATCAAATTCCGCCATATGTTGAAAAACCAGCAGAAGGTCTTGAACACTTGACATGGGCACCAAATGGACGAGCTCCGAAAATTATCTACCCAACTGGAAACCAGGTGACAAGGCTCTTGAGTCAGATCCTAACTATTACTTTGATGGTTCTACACATTATTACCGTATACCATCTGACTCAGAAGCAAATGGATACTCTCCATATTGGAAATGGTTTGGTGACAAATGGAAACTTCAAGGTATGACTGATCCAAACGATCCAGCTCTTGATCCAAAACTTCACGAAAACACTGCTGATGATGAATACATGTACAGTGATAAAGACTCTAGCGTGAAATTGTACTCAACTAACCTAGTGACAACGGCTAAAGCTGGTCAGCCGCTGCCATTCAAGAACGTTGAAGAGTTCAAGAACTACGTTATCGAAAAGATGAATCCTAAGTTCCTTGATAATGCAGGATGGGATGCCAAAGTTGAATGGGAAATCGAAGATCCAGAAATCTTTGAAAAAACCAAAGAAAACCCATATGCTAAGGATTATGTCTTGATTGCAAACCTTAAGAGTGGCGTTGAGGACAAGAAATACAGTGATGTAGAATTTGGTTATGTTAAGTTTGTTTACCGTGTTGAAGCAACAAACGATACAAACTATGACTATGTTTCAAAAGCTAAAGAAGCTTTCGCTAAAATCAATGAAGAGCGTAAAGCTCAAGGCTTGAAAGAGTTGACATGGTCAGAAGACATTTATCAAAATCAAGCACTTCCAAAAGTAAATGAAATCTCACGTCAATACGATAGCTCAGGCTTTGTTGGACGTCGTGATGAAGATGCCTCTGTTGTCGTTAAGAAATGGGCTAACAGCGGTCTGAGAGAATTGCTTCTTGATCCTAACGTAACTGAAGGGGCAGTAGCGACAGTTGTAGACGGAAATGGTGTTTACTACTGGGCTTACAGCTATAAATAATAAGGAATTGTATTCTTAAATATCTGTGCTCTTAATCTTTGGTTGCATATAAACCACACTCCAAAAGTTAGATTTTAATCGACTGACTTTTGGAGTTTTTTTGTTGAATTAACTAGGAAGCAAAAGTAGCGGTTGTGGATAGATTTTAAAGTTTAAAAAGGCGAAAAGAAATTTTGAGTACAAAAAAAGCACCGATTGGTGCTTATGATTATTTGAGACCGTATTTTTTGTTGAAACGATCCACACGCCCATCTGCTTGAGTGAACTTTTGACGTCCAGTGTAGAATGGGTGTGAGTCTGATGAAATTTCTACACGGATCAATGGGTAAGTTTCCCCTTCGAATTCAACTGTTTCGTTTGAACGCTTAGTTGAACCACTAAGGAACTGGTAGCCGGTAGAAGTGTCCATGAAGACAACTGGGCGGTATTCTGGATGAATATCTTTTCTCATTTTACAAAAATTTCCTTTCTGCCATGGTCTCTTTGCGAGCCATAGATTAGTTACTTTGATAGTTTATCAAATTCTGATTGATTTGACAAGACTTTTAGACTAATTTCTTACTTTTTTACCAATTCTTTCATCTCGGTGTAGATTTGCTCTATTTCTTCTTTTGAAAATGCATTGGCTCCGCTGGCTAAGGGGTGTCCTCCGCCATGATGATTTTTAGCAATACCGTTGATAGGAATAACCTTGCTGCGCATGCGGACACGGTAGTGACCTTCAGGCTGCTCAACAAAGATAGCCCACAGACCGACTTCTTCGATTCGTCCAGGTGCTCCGACAATGGCCGCAGTATCAGCATCGGTTAGTTGATAGGCTTGTAAAACTTTCTGAGGCAGAATGACCCGCGCAGTTCCATTTTCATCTATTTCCAACTGCTCATATACATAGCCCTGCAGTTTAGCGACTTGGCGGCTGATAGAGTCCATTTTGCGAGACAAGGCTGATAGGTCGAAATCGTATTGACGCAGCTTGGCAGCTACTTCGAATGTGCGGGCGCTCGTAGAAGGATAAAGGAAGCGGCCAGTGTCGCCGATGATACCAGCATAGAGGAGTTCTGCAGCTTCCTTGCTCAAGCCTAAGTCATTTTCAAAGGCAAAGAGAGCAATCATTTCACTGGCACTGCTGGAACTTGTATCTACCAGAGAAATATCTCCGTAAACCTCATCATCAGGATGATGATCGATTTGATCAGGAAATCGCCTGTCGTGTAGCGTTGGTCGTCAATGCGAGCTGTATTAGCGGTGTCACAGACGATAACTAAGGCCTCTTGGTATTCTTCGTCTGTAACTTGGTCCATTTGCACCAACCACATGAGATTGGGCTCATCGTAGCCTGTTGTTTTGATTGTTTTTTCTGGAAAATGGTACTGAAGGAGCTTTTGCAGTCCGACCTGACTGCCAAGAGCATCAGGATCTGGCCGCATATGGCGATGGATAATAATAGTATCGTATTCTTTGATCTTACTTAAAATATCATGATAAAGAGTCATAAATAACCTCGTCAACTTTCTTTACCCATTGTAGCATAAGAGTTTTTATTTTTAAAATAAAAAAGATATGATATAATGAGAGCAGATTAGAATTTGGAGGAAACTATGACCTTAGCGAAAATTGTATTTGCCAGCATGACTGGAAACACCGAGGAGATTGCTGATATTGTGGCGGATAAGCTAAGAGATTTGGATGTAGAAGTTGAAGTGGACGAGTGCACCACTGTCGATGCAGAAGATTTCTTGGAAGCAGATATTGCGATTGTGGCGACCTATACCTATGGTGATGGTGAGCTGCCGGATGAAATGATGGACTTCTACGAAGACTTGTCTGGTTTGGATTTGTCTGGCAAGGTCTACGGAGTGGTCGGTTCGGGCGATACTTTCTATGATGAATTCTGCAAGGCTGTTGATGACTTCGATGCTGCCTTTGCTGCTATAGGAGCGGTGAAGGGTGCAGAAAGCGTTAAAGTGGATCTATCTGCGGAAGATGATGATATTGCACGTTTAGAAGCTTTTGCGGAAGGCTTGGTTAATAAAGTTTAAAGTGATAAATAGAGAAAACGGCTACGGCCGTTTTTTTGTGCGAAAGTGTTATTTTCTGACAATTCTCATGATTAGGAGTATAATGTAGGTAAGCGCTATCCATCAGAAAAAGGAGGAGCCCTATGAAAGAACGTGACTATGCTTTTGGCTTTCATGATGATGTCAAGCCACTCTTTTCGACTGGGAAGGGTTTGACCGAAGAAGTAGTTCGAGAAATCTCAGAAATCAAGAATGAGCCCCAGTGGATGCTGGACTATCGTCTGCGCTCCTTGGAACTCTTCCATAAGTTACCTATGCCCGACTTTGGCCCTGATTTGTCAGGGATTCGCTTTGATGATGTTATCTATTATCAGAAGTTAAGCGGAGATCGGGCTCGCAGTTGGGATGAAGTTCCAGAAGAGATTAAGAAAACCTTTGACCGCTTGGGAATTCCAGAAGCTGAGAAGCAGTTCCTATCTGGAGCTGTGGTTCAGTATGAGTCTGAAGTGGTTTACCACAATATGAAGGAAGAGTTTGCCAAGCTGGGTATTATTTTCACTGATACGGATACGGCTGTCCAGGAATATCCCGACTTGGTCAAGCAGTATTTTGGTACTGTGATTTCAAACGCTGAGCATAAATTTTCTGCGCTTAATAGCGCAGTTTGGTCTGGCGGAACCTTTATCTATGTGCCCAAGAACGTCCAGTGCCAAGTTCCTGTTCAGACCTATTTTCGAATCAATGGCGAAAATGCCGGCCAGTTTGAGCGCTCCTTGATGATTATCGAGGAGGGCGGTTCTATCCAGTACATCGAGGGCTGTACAGCACCGACTTACACAAGCAATAGTCTTCATGCGGCAAATGTCGAAATCATTGTCAAAAAGGATGCCTTTTTCCGATATACGACCATTCAAAATTGGTCGGACAATGTCTATAACCTCGTAACGGAGCGGGGGATTGTTGATGAAGGCGGCACCTTAGAGTGGATTGATGGGAACTTAGGCAGCAAGGTCAATATGAAATATCCCTGCAGTATTCTCAACGGCCGCAACGCAAGGACTTCTGTTTTATCCATGTCTTTGCCAACTATGGTCAGCACTTGGATGCAGGCTGCAAGGTTTTTCATAATGCGCCCAAGACTTCCAGTACTCTGATTTCTAAATCAGTTGCCAAGGATGGTGGAAAGACAGACTATCGTGGTCAGGTCCGCTTTGGTAAGAATAGTGCTGGTTCCAAATCTCATATCGAGTGCGATACCATTCTGATGGATGGTGAGTCTAGTTCTGATACCATTCCTTTTAATGAAATCCATAATTCAAATGTCGCGCTAGAGCATGAAGCCAAGGTTTCCAAAGTATCTGAGGACCAGCTCTACTACCTAATGAGCCGAGGAATAAGCGAAGAAGAAGCCACAGCTATGATTATCAACGGATTTATGGAACCCATTACCAAAGAACTTCCAATGGAATACGCCGTCGAACTCAACCAACTCATCAATATGAGCATGGAAGGCTCAGTTGGTTAAAAAGGTTCGGGGAACCTTTTTAATCTGCGGATAAAAACTCGCTTTTGCGAGTTCTCATTAATAGGTTCGGGGAACCTTATTAATCTGTAGATAGGGGCTCGCTTCTGCGAGTTCCTTTTAATCTGAGGTCCGGAGGACTGTTTTAGGTTGCGGATAAAAACTCGCTTTTGCGAGTTCTCCTTAATCCAAGGTTCGGTGGACTTTTTTAATCTGCGGATGAGAACCGACGGTAGTCGGTTTACCCTGAGACAAGCCTAACGGGTATTTTTAGGTTGTGGCTAAGCACTCGGTTAAGCGAGTTCCCTTTAATCAAGGTCCAGTGGACCTTTTTATTTAGAATTAAACTAGAAAATTTTACTATTTTTTGATATGATAGATAGAATATAAGGAGGAATGAGATGACGTTAGAAGAAATCAGACAGGAAATTGATCAAGTGGATGATGCAATCGTTGCCCTGCTGGAGCAACGCATGAATCTGGTTGGCCAAGTCGTGGCTTTAAAAAAATTAACAGGCACAGCTGTCTTGGATAGTAAAAGAGAAGATGTGATTTTTGCCAGAGTGGCGGATAAGGTTGAAAACAAAGACTACAAGGAAACTGTTATTGCGACCTTTTCTGACATTTTAAAACGTTCGCGTGAATTTCAGAATAAAAATATCTAATGAAAGAAGTACAGAACTCAATAGCTGTGGTTTTATCTGCGATGGCAGGAGGCTGGCTACGTTACCAAGTAGCGCTCTTATCAGTTTTTGCTGATTCATTTCCGCTGGCTACCTTACTGATCAATTATTTGGGGACGTTTTTGCTAGTCTATATTATCAAGGGCTATCTTAGCAGTAAAGTTAAGTCCCAGCGCCTAATTCTAGCACTTTCGACCGGTTTTTGCGGAGGTTTGACGACCTTTTCTGGTCTTCTGCTAGACGGCATCAAGTTAGCAGATTCAGGGCGCTATATGGAGCTTCTTATCTATCTAGTCTTAAGTGTAGGTGGTGGCCTTGCAATCGCCCTATGGGCTGGAAAGCAGGTGAAGGCATGATGTGGGCGATGTTAATCTGCTGCGGCGCTGGTGCTCTTGTGCGTTATGTTTTCTCCAAGGTCAATAGCAGAGCATCTCTTCCGATTGGGACTTTGGCGGCAAACCTTCTAGGTGCTTTTCTCATTGGATATTTTTATAATCATATAGAAGACAAGCAGGTTTATGTCATTTTAGCAACAGGCTTCTGTGGTGGCCTGACGACTTTTTCCACCTTGAATGATGAGCTGGCAGAGCTCTTTTCGGAGCGAAAGAAATTTGTTTTCTATTTGGCTCTGACCTACATACTTGGTTTTTTAGCGATTCTTTTGGGAATTTTCATTTAAATATCTTTACATTTTTAGAAATTTTGATATAATATACTTTGTGCCTAATGGAAGCACAAAAAACGGCTAATCCGCTGCGGTCTTGAACCTTAAGATTAGTAAGATAGGAGTAGAAAAAATGAATCCATTAATCCAAAGCTTGACTGAAGGTCAACTTCGTACTGACATCCCTGCATTCCGTCCTGGTGACACTGTCCGCGTTCACGCGAAAGTTGTCGAAGGAAGTCGCGAACGTATCCAGATCTTTGAAGGTGTGGTTATCGCTCGTAAAGGTGCTGGTATTTCAGAAACTTACACCGTTCGTAAAATCTCTAATGGTATCGGTGTTGAACGTACTTTTCCAATCCACACTCCACGTGTTGACAAGATTGAAGTCGTTCGTTACGGTAAAGTCCGTCGTGCTAAATTGTACTACCTTCGTGCATTGCAAGGTAAGGCAGCGCGTATCAAAGAAATTCGCCGTTAATCTTAGAAAGACTCTGTCGTTGGGCAGAGTTTTTCTCTAAGTCCCCTTAGTTCAATGGATATAACAACTCCCTCCTAAGGAGTAGTTGCTGGTTCGATTCCGGCAGGGGACATAAAATCCTAACAATAACCCTCGATTTACAGGGGTTTTTGTTATAGTCGGCCCTAATCTGCCCCAAAAGTTTCAAAAGTCTTTCTTATCTGATTATGATTTTTTCTTTTTGTTGTTCTAAATGGTGGGTGTAGACTTCTGAAAACTCAAAACAGATGGTTTGTCGCCATTCCCAAGTTACGAGAGTAATATCATTCTTCATAGCTGCAGATATGGAGATATTGAAGAATGAAAAATGAGCGCTACAGCAAAAGCTGTAGCGTTTTTTTAGTAAAAAGTGACAAAAATACTCATTATCTATTGAATTTTTGAGTTTTTAAGTTTACAATGATATTAATATAATGTGTAATGAGGTGGAGTTATGAATGGAAAAATTTTAGGGCTAGATATCGGTGTAGCTTCTGTGGGTGTGGGAATTATAGACAAAGAATCTGGTGAAATTATTCATGCCAGTTCACGAATTTTCCCAGCGGCTACTGCTGACAGCAATGTTGAGAGACGAGGATTTCGCCAAGGTCGGAGATTAGGACGCAGAAAGAAACATCGAAAAGTTCGTCTAGCTGATTTATTTAGGGATGCTGAGCTTGTAACAGATTTTTTTCAAAAGTATCTATCAATTTAAATCCTTATGAATTACGAGTTAAGGGACTAATTGAGAAATTAACTAATGAAGAATTATTCATTGCGTTGAAAAATATTGTCAAAAGGAGAGGGATTAGTTATCTTGACGACGCTAATGAAGACGGTGAGTCTTCTTCCTCAGAATATGGCAAGGCTGTTGAAGAAAATAGAAAGCTGCTCGCAGATAAAACACCAGGACAGATTCAGCTGGAACGTTTTGAGAAATACGGACAGGTTCGAGGTGATTTTACCATTGAAGAAAATGGAGAAAAACACCGTCTGCTTAACGTGTTTTCGACCTCGGCTTATAAAAAAGAAGCAGAGCGAATCTTGACAAAGCAGCAAGACTATAATCAAGATATCACTGATGAATTTATTCAGGCTTATTTAAGGATTTTAACTGGAAAACGTAAGTATTACCATGGACCAGGGAATGAAAAGTCTCGTACGGATTATGGACGCTTCAGAACAGATGGAACAACTTTGGATAATATTTTTGGTATTTTGATTGGGAAATGTACCTTTTATCCAGAGGAATACAGAGCTGCTAAAGCTTCTTACACGGCACAGGAATTTAATTTACTCAATGATTTGAACAATCTGACTGTTCCAACAGAAACTAAGAAGCTCAGTGAGGAGCAGAAGAGACAGATTATTGAGTATGCAAAAGGGGCTAAAACTTTAGGTGCCGCTACTTTATTGAAGTATATAGCAAAATTGATTGACGCGTCAGTGGACGATATTAAGGGCTATCGGATTGATAAAAGTGAAAAACCAGAAATGCATACTTTTGATATTTATCGAAAAATGCAAACATTGGAAACGGTTGACGTTGAGCAACTATCTAGAGAAGTTTTAGATAAGCTGGCTCATATTCTCACACTCAATACGGAACGTGAAGGAATCGAAGAAGCGATTAAAGTATCATTTACTAAAGGAGAATTTGAACAAAATCAGATTGCTGAATTAGTCTCATTTAGAAAGTCTAATAGTTCTTTGTTTGGAAAAGGCTGGCATAATTTTTCAATCAAATTGATGATGGAGTTGATTCCAGAGCTTTATGAAACATCTGAAGAGCAAATGACAATCCTTACACGATTGGGCAAACAAAAAACAAAGGCAAGATCTGAACGAACCAAGTATATTGATGAGAAGGAATTGACCGAAGAAATTTACAATCCAGTAGTTGCTAAGTCAGTCAGACAAGCAATTAAAATCATAAATCTTGCTACAAAGAAATATGGCATCTTTGATAATATCGTTATTGAAATGGCGCGCGAAAATAATGAAGAGGATGCAAAGAAAGATTATGTGAAGCGTCAAAAAGCCAATGAAGATGAGAAAAATGCTGCAATGGAAAAAGCTGCTCATCAATATAATGGAAAAAAGGAACTACCAGATAGTATTTTTCACGGGCATAAAGAATTGGCTACGAAAATTCGTCTTTGGCATCAGCAGGGAGAAAAATGTCTTTATACTGGGAAGAATATAACAATAGCAGATTTGATTGAAAATCAGTATAAATATGAGATTGATCATATTTTGCCTCTTTCTCTTTCATTTGATGATAGTTTAGCAAATAAGGTACTAGTTTTAGCAACAGCCAATCAAGAGAAAGGACAGCGTACACCATTTCAAGCACTGGATGGTATGGATGATTCTTGGTCATATAGAGAATTTAAATCTTATGTCAAAGTCTCTAAGGCACTCAGTAATAAAAAGAAAGATTACTTGCTGAATGAGGAAGACATTAACAAAATTGAAGTCAAACAAAAATTTATTGAGCGCAATCTAGTTGATACTCGCTATTCTTCTCGAGTAGTTCTAAATGCTCTTCAGGATTTTTATAAATTAAATGATTTTGATACCAAGATTTCAGTGGTGCGCGGACAATTTACTTCTCAACTTAGAAGAAAGTGGCGGATTGACAAATCGCGTGAAACTTATCACCATCATGCAGTCGATGCATTAATTATCGCGGCCTCCAGTCAATTAAGACTTTGGAAAAAGTGGAATAATCCTCTGATTTCTTACAAGGATAACCAATTTGTGGATTCTGAAACAGGAGAGATTATTACATTGACTGACGATGAGTACAAAGAATTAGTATTTAGAGCCCCTTATGATCATTTTGTTGATATGCTAGGCAGTAAAAAATTCGAAGATAGTATTTTATTTTCCTATCAAGTGGATTCAAAGTATAATCGTAAGATTTCTGATGCAACGATTTATGCAACTAGAAAAGCGAAATTAGGTAAAGATAAGTCGGAAGAAACTTATGTATTAGGTAAGATTAAGGATATATATTCTCAAACGGGTTATGATGCTTTCATAAAGCTTTATAAAAAGGATAAAAGTAAATTTCTGATGTACTGTAAGGATCCGCTAACTTTTGAAAAGGTCATTGAGGAGATTTTAAAAACATATCCTGATAAGGAACAAAATGAAAATGGAAAAGAAGTTGCTTGTAATCCCTTCGAGAAATATAGACAGGAAAATGGTCCTATTCGAAAATATAGTAAAAAAGGAAAAGGTCCAGAAATTAAGAGTCTGAAATACTATGATAACAAATTAGGGAATCATATAGATATTACCCCAGCTAATAGTGAGAATCAGGTTATATTACAATCTTTATCTCCATGGCGTACAGATGTCTATTTTAATCCAGAGACTGAAAAATATGAATTATTAGGCTTGAAATATGCTGATTTACAGTTTGAAAAGGGAACTGGGAACTATTCTATAACTCTAGATAAATATTACGAAATCAAAGAAAAAAGAAGGAGTAAGCGAACAATCAGAATTCAAATTTACCTTATATAAAAATGATTTACTTTTAATTAAGGATACAAAGACTAAGGAACAACAAATGTTTAGGTTTTTATCTAGAACTATGCCAAACCAAAAACACTATGTTGAATTGAAACCCTATGATAAAGGAAACTTTGAAGGTAAGGAGAAAATTAAAGTATTTGTTACAACATCTAATGGTCGCTGTTTAAAAGGATTGGGAAAAGCGGACCTCTCCATCTACAAAGTTCAAACAGATGTTTTAGGGAATAAACGTTTCATCAAAAAAGAGGGTGATGCTCCAAAACTCGAATTTTAAAATAATCTTTAAAAAGAGTTGCAATTAGCTCTGCAATATATTATAATGATGATTGTAAGGGACGCCTTACACAGTTACTTAAATCTTGCAGAAGCTACAAAGATAAGGCTTCATGCCGAAATCAACACCCTGTCTATTGGCGGGGTGTTTTCGTATTTTAAAGGGGAAATTGATGACTTGGAGAATTGTACATGTATGTCAAAGTGAAAAAATGAGATTAAAACTAGATAATCTCTTAATTAAAAAGATGGGAGAAGAATATACCATTCCTTTGAGTGATATTTCTATCATAGTAGCAGAGGGTGGAGACACAGTTGTTACACTTCGTTTACTGAGTGCTCTAAGTAAATACAATATTGCTTTGGTCGTTTGTGACAATGAGCATCTGCCAACCGGTATCTATCATTCTCAAAATGGGCATTTCAGAGCTTATAAGAGATTACAAGAACAATTGCTTTGGACGCAGGAGCAAAAAGACAAACTCTGGCAAATTATTACTTATTTCAAGATTAATAATCAGCAGGATGTGTTAGCCATGTTTGAGAAAGATTTAGCTTGTATTCAATTGTTGGCTGACTATAAAGATCATATTGAACTAGGTGATAAAACTAATCGAGAAGGACATGCAGCTAAAGTTTATTTTAATGAATTATTTGGTAAAAAATTTGTTCGCGTAACCCAGCAGGAAGCTGATGTTATTAATGCAGGTTTAAATTATGGTTATGCAATTATGAGAGCTCAAATGGCAAGGATTGTGGCTGGTTATGGCTTAAATCCCTTGATTGGAATCTTTCACAAAAATGAATACAATCAATTTAATCTGGTAGATGATCTGATGGAACCTTTTAGGCAGATTATTGATGTATGGGTTTATCAACATTTAAGGGAAGAAGACTATTTAAAATATGAATTCCGATTAGCTTTAACGGATTTATTAAATGCAAAGATTCGTTATGGTAAGGAAAATTGCACTGTAACTGGAGCTATGGATAAATATGTAAAAGGATTTATTAAATGTATTGCGGACAAAGATACAACAAAGTTTTATTGTCCGATTGTCTCAAGTTTGGAATCGAGTAAATAAAATGAGGTATGAAGCAATGAGATTGATTTGTTTTTTTGACCTTCCTATGGAAACTAATCAGGAAAAGCGAAGCTACCGTAATTTCCGTAAAGAATTGATTGCAAATGGTTTTGAAATGCTACAGTTTTCCGTATATTATCGAACTTGTCCTAATCGTAGTTTTGCTAGTAAATTTTACAAAAAACTAAAACAAAGTAATCTACCTAGCGGTAATGTTCGTTTACTAGCTGTAACAGAAAAACAGTTTTCTGAAATGGTTCTAATCATTGGTGGCAAAACTAAACAAGAAGAAGTAGTTAGTGATAAAAAAATGGTGGTTATATGAAATGGAAATTCACACATCCTTATCGAGAAGATTTATCAATAAACTTTGGAAAGTTTACTCAAATAATAGGAGAAAATAAACAGTTAAAATATTATATTTGGCAAATACTAATCTGGTATTTTGATGGAAAAAAATATAGTATGGAAGACCTAAGTCTTTTTGAGCAAAAATGAGCCAGTAATTTTTTTCTGACGAAAGTGTTTTTGAAAAAGAACAGATTATAAGATTATCTCAATTTCAGATATACAAGATTTAATCGAACAAATGGCTTATAAGAAAGGTACAGTTTCCTTTGATTATTTAAAAAAAGTAAGCTAAATGATTTTTGAAATAATGGGACTAATTGATGTGATTAATGACAAATTGGATCTCATTTCAAGTAGTGTGAATCAAAGACTTAATCTTCACATTGGAGAAGTTGAATATCACACTGAAAAGCCAGTATTTCAACCCAGAGCAACTAATTATTAAAAAAATTTTTCTACCTTATTTCGGTCTAGGTGATAAAAACATCTCCTTTGAATTTTTTTAGAGAATGAAACAAAATTTTTTTCTTCTTTTTTTAGACATGATATCAGAAGTTGCGTGTCAAAGCAGTAGTAAGATAATTCTTATCACTCATAACATGGATAGTTATTTAAACTATAGTGAGTTTATAAATTGTTGTAAAAAAAGATGAATGAGATGACTATGGATTTACAAAAATTTTTCACGTTATTAACTTTCTATCAAGCGAGGGATATATTTATATAAATAAAGAAAAACATAATGAATGTTAATATTGTTGCGGATTTAGTAGAACACTTTTTACGAATTTTCATTTATGTATGAAAGATTTTTTTGGTCAATATCCTGCTAATGAGGTACCGGATGAAAAGGTTTTTTTTAGAGTCGTTACAAAAAGTTTCATCATATCTTTTTAGTAAGGATATTGCTCATATTAGTTTATCTATTCCAGATATAGTTACTTTGAAAAATTATAAATCATTTGTACCAATACGATAAAAAGCCAAGAATTTGTTCTACGATGTCTAATCCGCTATTAATTAAGTTTTTGAATACCTATAATTGACAGGAATCGCAATAGGCATTATAATCAATATATGAGTATAAAAAAATCACAATTTTTTTCCATTTGAGGTTTTTTTGTACTCTCAAGATTTAAGTAACTGTACAACTCATGGCTCTGGTAGATATTATGCGCCCTTGTTTTTTTGTACTCTCAAGATTTAAGTAACTGTACAACAAGATAGCTTGCTCAGCGACTACTTAGCCAGTTTTTTTGTACTCTCAAGATTTAAGTAACTGTACAACTATTTACAATCGCAAACTGGTCTGTCTAAAGTTTTTTTGTACTCTCAAGATTTAAGTAACTGTACAACTAGTGTCTTTAGAATTAGCCTCGGAATACTGTTTTTGTACTCTCAAGATTTAAGTAACTGTACAACTATGACGATACAAAGCTGATATCTACGATTGTTTTTTTGTACTCTCAAGATTTAAGTAACTGTACAACTTTGATATAACAGCATCACCCGACCGCTTAGTTTTTTTGTACTCTCAAGATTTAAGTAACTGTACAACAGTTCGTGACTCCATCTGTCATACTGTCCGGTTTTTGTACTCTCAAGATTTAAGTAACTGTACAACTGAATACATGCGTATGCAGTTGCTTCAGTAGTTTTTTTGTACTCTCAAGATTTAAGTAACTGTACAACTAACGACGGCATTGGTCGTGGTGTTCTTTAGTTTTTGTACTCTCAAGATTTAAGTAACTGTACAACATACGATTTCAAAGCCCGTCATAATCCTGAGTTTTTTTGTACTCTCAAGATTTAAGTAACTGTACAACTTCAAGCTGATAGATTTATCCAGCGGATGCTGTTTTTTTGTACTCTCAAGATTTAAGTAACTGTACAACTTTTTGACATGCTCGTGCATAGGCTTACAGGTTTTTTTGTACTCTCAAGATTTAAGTAACTGTACAACAAGTTGAACGACTGGAACAATTGCTGGCTGGTTTTTGTACTCTCAAGATTTAAGTAACTGTACAACTCAATCCTGCCACGGTAGACTATCAGACTTGTTTTTTTGTACTCTCAAGATTTAAGTAACTGTACAACACGTCCCATAATACGCAAGATCTCGTCTTTGTTTTTTTGTACTCTCAAGATTTAAGTAACTGTACAACCGAATGACTAATTTCAAATCCTTGCCGTTCGTTTTTTTGTACTCTCAAGATTTAAGTAACTGTACAACAGTCCCGCATAAGCAGCCGAGTTAGCAAAGGTTTTTTTGTACTCTCAAGATTTAAGTAACTGTACAACAATATAGCAAGGCAAATCCTCCAGCCGATGGTTTTTTTGTACTCTCAAGATTTAAGTAACTGTACAACAATCGAAAGGATGAAAGCGTAAATAAATAGGTTTTTTTGTACTCTCAAGATTTAAGTAACTGTACAACCAAAAAAAGCAGAAAGAAAAAAACAAGAAGAAAGGTTTTTGTACTCTCAAGATTTAAGTAACTGTACAACTGAGAGCTATTTTGCTCTCTTGTATCTGCAGTTTTTGTACTCTCAAGATTTAAGTAACTGTACAACGGTTGATGGAGTTGAAATCAGCGGTACTGAGTTTTTGTACTCTCAAGATTTAAGTAACTGTACAACAGATAAGAGAAAAATCTGAAAAAAAGATGAAAAAGTTTTTTTGTACTCTCAAGATTTAAGTAACTGTACAACCAAACCAACCTTAGCAAAGTCAAGCTCGCAAGTTTTTTTGTACTCTCAAGATTTAAGTAACTGTACAACTGTCGAGTTAAATGGTACGCTTAATTCAAAGTTTTTTTGTACTCTCAAGATTTAAGTAACTGTACAACAGACCGCAGGCAGAAGTTAAGCTGCAGCAGGTTTTTTTGTACTCTCAAGATTTAAGTAACTGTACAACTCGTATCATCTTGAGGAATAGACCTCAACGGTTTTTTTGTACTCTCAAGATTTAAGTAACTGTACAACATTTGATGTAGAAAAGAAAAAAAGAGTTTGAGTTTTTGTACTCTCAAGATTTAAGTAACTGTACAACCGAACCATGGTATTAACACCACCTGCAGCGGTTTTTTTGTACTCTCAAGATTTAAGTAACTGTACAACCAATATCAACTTCACCTTCCAAGTATTTGTGTTTTTTTGTACTCTCAAGATTTAAGTAACTGTACAACATCTTCTTCGAATTTGACAATTCGTTTGTAGTTTTTGTACTCTCAAGATTTAAGTAACTGTACAACTAAAGATAATTATAGCGATTTGATAACATAGTTTTTGTACTCTCAAGATTTAAGTAACTGTACAACTAGATCCTTAAAAATTAAATCATTCGATCCGGTTTTTTTGTACTCTCAAGATTTAAGTAACTGTACAACAGGTTTCAAATCTGATGTAGATACCTCAGGTTTTTTTGTACTCTCAAGATTTAAGTAACTGTACAACGCAAGCTTTCTAAATTTGCTATCAAGAAGAGTTTTTGTACTCTCAAGATTTAAGTAACTGTACAACTAAAACTATTGACAAAGTTAATGCATTGTAGTTTTTGTACTCTCAAGATTTAAGTAACTGTACAACCTTAGGCTGGAAAGGCCCTTTCGAACGTCTGTTTTTGTACTCTCAAGATTTAAGTAACTGTACAACAAGTCACCTTTTTCGGAATTTGATTCGAACGGTTTTTTTGTACTCTCAAGATTTAAGTAACTGTACAACCGAAAAGGGGGACAAGGTTAATCGCTCTGCGTTTTTTTGTACTCTCAAGATTTAAGTAACTGTACAACTTCATGTCGTCGATTTCTCTAAGCGCGTCGGTTTTTTTGTACTCTCAAGATTTAAGTAACTGTACAACGAAAGCGGAGCGAATAGCAAACTGTCCTTGGTTTTTTTGTACTCTCAAGATTTAAGTAACTGTACAACACTTTTTATATTCTTTCCAGTCAATGCTTTGGTTTTTGTACTCTCAAGATTTAAGTAACTGTACAACAAACCACAAGCAACGGTGAAAGCTTGATAATGTTTTTGTACTCTCAAGATTTAAGTAACTGTACAACCATACCGTCAAATACACCACCAGTTGATGAGTTTTTGTACTCTCAAGATTTAAGTAACTGTACAACAAACCAACCAGGCAACGTCAGACTGGCTAGTTTTTTTGTACTCTCAAGATTTAAGTAACTGTACAACTAGATTCTTTTGATCCTGATTATGATAGCAGTTTTTGTACTCTCAAGATTTAAGTAACTGTACAACTTTACTAGATATACACCGAATTTAGCCATTGTTTTTTTGTACTCTCAAGATTTAAGTAACTGTACAACGCGGGGACCTTAGCACAGGTATCGTAGTCAGTTTTTGTACTCTCAAGATTTAAGTAACTGTACAACTCGCTTTGTATGGCACTGATGATTTATTCAGTTTTTTTGTACTCTCAAGATTTAAGTAACTGTACAACTTTTTGACGGTTTGTATTTGTATTGGGATGTGTTTTTGTACTCTCAAGATTTAAGTAACTGTACAACAAGCTCTTAGTACGTTTAACCCTCAAGCTGGTTTTTGTACTCTCAAGATTTAAGTAACTGTACAACAGTTTGGGTACTAGTTATCATCAAGGGTATGTTTTTGTACTCTCAAGATTTAAGTAACTGTACAACGCGCAACTATACTGACTTCTTAGTTGATGTGTTTTTGTACTCTCAAGATTTAAGTAACTGTACAACCCAATAGCCTTGATAACAAGATAACCCATGTTTTTTTGTACTCTCAAGATTTAAGTAACTGTACAACTCTCTTGTCGTTGCAGTCAAGTTTTGGTTTGTTTTTGTACTCTCAAGATTTAAGTAACTGTACAACCCTAACCGTTCCGGGTCTGATTCTCCTTCAGGTTTTTTTGTACTCTCAAGATTTAAGTAACTGTACAACAGGGTTTTTATATTACCCTCTTTAAAATTATGTTTTTGTACTCTCAAGATTTAAGTAACTGTACAACTCTAAGGCGGCAGGCGAAGTTAATAAGTCTGTTTTTGTACTCTCAAGATTTAAGTAACTGTACAACCTAATAACGTTCCCTTGACTGTGGGGCTGGTTTTTGTACTCTCAAGATTTAAGTAACTGTACAACAGCTTACTATAGACCAGATAGCGTTGTTCTGTTTTTATTATAGTTTAGGATAGAGGGGAATCTGTAATGTTTTATCATAAAAAGGGCTGAGTAAATCAGTCCTTTTGTTCTCTATTTCCCCAAGCAGAATTGGCTGAAGAGTTGGGTGATGAGTTCGTCTGGTGCGGCGTCACCAGTGATTTCGCCGAGGATTTCCCAAGTGCGAGTCATATCGACTTGGAGAAGATCTACCGGCATACCCATTTCCAAGCCTTGGTTGACGGCTTGCAGGCTTTCTAGGGCTTTTTCAATTAAGGAGATATGGCGGGCGTTGGATAGGTAGGTGGCGTCTTGCTCGACGATACCAGCATTTTCAAAGAAGAGCTGATTGATGCGTTCTTCAATTTTATTGATATTTTGATTGTGGAGGACAGAAATCTTGATGACATCAGTTGGCAGCTGATCCAGCTCAATCTTTTCCTCAAGGTCAGTCTTGTTAAGCAGGACGATACGATTACTATCTTGACTGATTTCGAGCAATTGTCTGTCTTGGTCTGTCAGAGGCTCGCTGGCATTGAGAACTAAGAGGACCAAGTCGGCTTCCTGCAGGGCTTTTTTAGAGCGCTCAACTCCAATCTGTTCTACAAGGTCATCGGTTTCTCGAATCCCTGCGGTATCGATGAGCTTGAGCGGCACACCCTTGATATTGACATACTCCTCGATCACATCACGGGTCGTACCCTCGATATCAGTCACAATGGCCTTGTCCTCGCGCAGGAGATTGTTGAGCAGGCTGGACTTGCCAACATTAGGCCGGCCGATGATAGCAGTGGAAATGCCTTCGCGTAAAATCTTACCTCGTCGTGCAGTATCGAGAAGATTGCTCAACAGAGCCTCGAACTCAGCTGTTTTTTCTCGCATAAGCTGGGTTGTCATTTCTTCCACATCGTCGTACTCGGGATAGTCAATATTGACCTCGACCTGAGCCAGTGTGTTGAGGATTTCCTGACGAGTATTGTTGATAAGGTTGGAGAGGGAGCCATCCAGCTGCTTGACAGCGTTGTTCATAGCTTTATCGGTCTTGGCGCGGATGATGTCCATGACAGCCTCAGCCTGAGTCAAATCAACGCGCCCATTGAGAAAGGCCCGCTTGGTAAACTCACCAGGCTCAGCCATTCTAGCGCCCTCGCGGATAGCCAGCTGCAAATTTCATTAGTAACCGCAATTCCACCGTGAGTGTTAATCTCGATGATATCCTCGCGCGTGAAGGTCTTGGGAGAGCGCATAGCACCAAGCATAACCTCGTCCAGAATTTCCTGATTTTGAGGGTCAACGATATGACCGTAGTTGAGCGTGTGGCTTTCTACTTTGCTTAGATTCTTGCCTTTGAAGATTTTCTGGGCAATAGCAAAGCTGTCAGTCCCGCTTAGTCTGACGATACCGATGGCTCCCTCGCCAAGAGGCGTAGAAATCGCAGCGATTGTATCAAATTCTCTGGTAATCATACTGTATTTTTCCTTGTGTTTAAAATCAATTACCTTAATTGTAACGCAAAAATCAAGGAGGAGCAAGGCTTTCGATTATCAAGCCAAAGGAATGAAATTTAAGTCTGGTAAAGAAAACACTTTCATGTTAGTGAGAATCATGATATAATAAAAGTAGTGTGATTTGAGGAGGTGCTATGGAAAATCTAAAGAAACTGGCAGGAATCAAGGCTGCTGAATTTGTCCAAAGCGGGATGATAGTTGGTCTCGGGACGGGTTCGACCGCTTATTATTTTGTCGAAGAGATTGGTCGGCGTATAAAAGAAGAAGGACTGAAGATTACAGCTGTGACGACTTCCAGTGTCACTAGCAAACAGGCGGAAGGATTAGGTATTCCGCTCAAATCTATCGACGATGTGGATCAGGTGGATGTCACTGTTGATGGTGCTGATGAGGTTGATGCAGCTTTTAACGGTATCAAGGGCGGTGGCGGCGCACTTCTCATGGAGAAAGTCGTGGCTGTTCCTACTAAGCACTATATCTGGGTAGTTGATGAGAGCAAGATGGTCGAGAAGTTAGGTGCCTTCAAGCTGCCAGTAGAAGTTGTTCAGTACGGTGCTGAACAGCTCTTTCGTCGCTTTGAGCGTGCTGGATATAAGCCAGCCTTCCGTCTGAAGGACGGTCAGCGTTTTGTTACGGATATGCAGAATTTCATTATCGACCTAGACCTTGGAGTGATTGAAGATCCAGTTGAGTTTGCGCAAGAACTAGATCATGTAGTGGGCGTAGTGGAGCATGGACTGTTTAATCAAATGGTAGATAAGGTCATTGTTGCTGGAAAATCAGGTCTTCAAGTTTTAGAGGCCAATAAATAGAAAGAGGTGTTTTATGCCAAAATTTAATCGTATTCACTTGGTAGTCATGGACTCAGTTGGTATCGGTGCTGCTCCGGATGCTAATAATTTTGTCAATGCAGGGGTACCAGATGGTGCTTCAGATACTCTGGGACATATTTCCAAAACGGTAGGACTGAATGTTCCGAATATGGCTAAGATTGGTCTGGGAAATATCGAGCGTCCTGCTCCTTTAAAGACAGTTCCTCAAGAAGAAAATCCTAGCGGTTACTATACCAAGCTGGAAGAAGTATCGCTTGGAAAGACACGATGACAGGCCACTGGGAAATCATGGGTCTCAATATTACTGAGCCTTTTGATACTTTCTGGAATGGCTTCCCAGAAGAAATCCTGACTCAGATTGAAGAGTTTTCTGGTCGCAAGGTCATTCGTGAGGCTAACAAGCCATACTCTGGTACAGCAGTTATTGATGACTTTGGTCCTCGTCAGATGGAAACAGGCGAGCTGATTATCTATACCTCTGCTGATCCAGTATTGCAAATTGCAGCACACGAAGAAGTGATTCCTTTGGAAGAGCTCTATCGTATATGTGAATTCGCCCGCTCTATTACCTTGGAACGCCCTGCGCTTCTAGGACGTATTATCGCTCGTCCTTATGTAGGTGAGCCAGGCAACTTCACTCGTACAGCCAACCGTCACGACTATGCCGTTTCTCCGTTTGAGCCAACTGTACTTGACAAGCTCAATGAAGCTGGAATTGCTACCTATTCTGTTGGTAAGATTAACGACATCTTCAATGGCGCTGGAATCAACCATGATATGGGACACAATAAGTCTAACAATCATGGTGTAGATACTTTGGTCAAAGCCCTGAAAGACGACAACTTCAAAGAAGGTTTCTCATTCACTAACCTAGTAGACTTTGATGCTCTTTATGGTCACCGCCGTGATCCACATGGCTATCGTGACTGCCTGGAAGAGTTTGATGCGCGTATCCCAGAAATCATTGAAAACATGCGTGAAGATGATCTACTTATGATTACTGCTGACCATGGTAATGATCCGACCTATGCCGGAACTGACCACACTCGTGAGTACATTCCGCTCTTAGTCTTCGGAAAATCGCTGAACGGTCAAGGTCATATTCCTGTTGGACACTTTGCGGACATATCAGCTACCATTGCTGAAAACTTCGGAGTGGACAAGGCGATGATTGGAGAAAGCTTCTTGGACAAATTGGTATAAGCATTATAAGAGAGTGAGGAAAATATTTTATGACAAGCTTATCAGAAAAAATCAAAGCAACAGCAGCCTTCTTGAAAGAAAAAGGTATGACAGAACCTGAATTTGGTCTGATTTTGGGATCTGGTTTGGGAGAATTGGCTTCTGAAATCGAAATGCCCTTAGTCTTGACTATGCGGATATTCCAAACTGGGGCCGCTCAACCGTTGTTGGGCACGCTGGTAAATTAGTCTATGGAGACTTGGCAGGACGGAAAGTCTTGGCGCTGCAAGGCCGTTTCCACTTCTATGAAGGAAATCCTTTAGACATCGTTACCTTCCCAGTGCGTGTGATGAAGGCTCTTGGTGCGACAGGTGTCATTGTGACCAATGCTGCTGGCGGTATTGGCTATGGCCCTGGTACACTGATGGCCATCACTGACCACATCAATATGACTGGTCAAAATCCTTTGATTGGTGAAAACTTGGATGAATTTGGTCCACGTTTCCCTGATATGTCTAAATCTTACACTCCAGAATACCGTACCGTCGCTCACAAAGTTGCGGATAAGCTTGGTATCAAGCTGGATGAGGGTGTCTATATCGGTGTAACTGGACCGACTTATGAAACACCAGCAGAAATCCGCGCTTATAAGACGCTTGGGGCGGATGCAGTCGGCATGTCTACTGTTCCTGAAGTGATTGTAGCAGCACATTCTGGATTGAAAGTCCTTGGAATTTCATGCATTACAAACTTTGCTGCTGGGTTCCAAGAAGAGCTTAATCATGAGGAAGTGGTTGAAGTAACAGAACGTGTCAAGGGTGATTTCAAACGACTGCTTAAAGAAACACTTGCTGAATTGTAAAAAAATACTGAAAGGCGGAGTGTCTGGGTTGGTAATTAAACCCGAGCCAGCCTTTCTATCTAGCTGATAAAATCATTAAACTAAAGAAAGGTAGAGTGTGTTCAGATTTGAACACGAGCGAAAAACTATCTTTCAAATAAATACAGAAAGGAAGGGCGTCTGAGTTTGAATTGAACTCGGGCTAGTCTTTCTATGAAATATTAAAAATAAGAAAGAAAGGAAATTGAACCCACCCTAAAAGCGGTGGGAAAAAGATAGTTGGTCTTGCGAGCATCGCTCACTGCGGCCATCTCCTATTTTCCCTTTGCTTTTGACGGGTTTGGTATCTTAACTATGTCTATTCATATTTCTGCTAAGCCAGGTGAAATTGCTGATAAAATTCTTCTTCCAGGGGATCCGCTTCGGGCGAAATTTATTGCGGAGAATTTTTTAGAAGGCGCTGTTTGCTTCAATGAAGTCCGCAATATGTTCGGCTACACTGGTACTTATAAAGGCGAGCGTGTTTCTGTTATGGGGACAGGGATGGGAATGCCATCAATCTCAATCTATGCGCGTGAGCTGATTGTTGACTACGGTGTGAAAAAGCTGATACGTGTGGGAACTGCTGGATCACTGAATGCGGATGTTCATGTCCGTGAATTGGTTTTGGCGCAGGCGGCTGCAACCAACTCCAACATTATCCGCAACGACTGGCCACAGTATGATTTTCCACAAATCGCTAGCTTTGATTTGTTAGATAAGGCTTACCATATCGCCAAAGAACTTGGTATGACTACGCACGTTGGAAACGTCTTGTCGTCTGATGTCTTTTATTCAAACTACTTTGAAAAGAACATCGAGCTTGGTAAATGGGGCGTTAAGGCTGTGGAAATGGAAGCAGCTGCTCTTTACTACTTGGCAGCTCAGCACCATGTGGACGCTCTTGCTATCATGACCATTTCTGACAGCTTGGTCAATCCTGAAGAGGATACGACAGCAGAAGAACGCCAAAATACCTTCACCGATATGATGAAGGTTGGTTTGGAAACCTTGATTGCAGAAGCATGAAAGTAGATGTCAAAGAAGCCATTCTCTTTGCTATTTCCCGCTATGACTATGCTTATGCCCATAAACTAGCTGAGCGAGCAGGAAGCGGTGTCCAGTCTGACTTGGTCCTTCTTCTTGAGGCTTTAGCGGAGCGAAGAGAGCTCAACATCCAATCTATGATGAATCTAAAGTTGGAAATCACTGGGTCTAACCTAGCTGATTTTCAGCTTTTTTGCCATGAAGATGAAGCGGATGAGCAGCTGGTCAATTACCTTTATGATCTGGAAGCCAAGTTGAGAAATGAGCAGCTGATTGACTTTATCCGAGCTGTTAGTCCAGCTATTTATCGGATTTTTTTATGCGGCTGATTCGCATGCAAATACCAGATATTGAGAGCTATATTCATAATTCGCGAGGGGCTAGTTACGACCGTTGGAAGTTTGAAAAAGATGCGAAATTCTGATAATCCTGACCTGCAAAAATTTTTCATGCAGAAAGCACGGTCAATTCTTCTAGTTTGACGGAGCTGATTTTTGCAGTTGCATTTTTCCTGAATCTGTCAAAGAATCAGCACAGCAGCTAAGAGAGTTAGAAAAAGTCAGTCCGCAATCCGTTGGCACATCTTATCAAGCCTTTCGATGAGGAAGAATTGCACAGGACGACAGGTTTTTTTCGTCTCAGCACTTTATGGAGCTTCTGGTTGATTTGGCGCAGGAGACAGGCATTGTCTACCAGAGGGAACATTTTTACTTCGACCGAGCGAATGAGCTCATAGAAAGTCTCTTATAAGGAGTAGCAGGATGGATAAAATTACAAGGCTGCAAGAATTGATAGATCAAAGCCGGGATATCGTCTTTTTCGGTGGGGCGGGTGTTTCGACGGAGTCCAATATTCCGGACTTCCGCAGTTCAGATGGGATATACAGTGTCAAGCTGGGACGGCATTTTACAGCGGAGCAGCTGGTTTCTCACACTATGTTTGAGCGCTATCCGCAGGAGTTTTTTGACTTTTACAAGAAGTACCTGCTCTATCCGGATGCCAAGCCCAATGCTGCTCATGTCTACTTGGCAGACTTGGAGAAGACGGGCAAGCTCAAGGCTGTAGTGACTCAAAATATCGATAGTTTGCATGAAATGGCCGGTTCAAAGAAGGTTCTCAAGCTACATGGCAGTGCGGATAGAAATTACTGTCTGAATTGTCAGCGATTCTATGATTTGGACAGCTTTCTGGCTCTGCACGGTACCATTCCTCGCTGCCTTGACTGTGGCGGTATTGTCAAGCCAGATGTGACTCTCTATGAAGAACCTCTAGATATAGAAGTTTTCCAGCAGGCTGCCCAAGCAATCCAGCAAGCAGACCTGCTGATAATCGGCGGCACTTCCTTAGTCGTCTATCCCGCAGCCAGCCTTATCCAGTACTTTGCAGGTAAGCATCTGGTTGTCATCAACAAGACCAGCATCCCTCAAGACAGCCAGGCAGACTTAGTGATTGAGGGCAAGATTGGAGAAGTGTTGGGGAAGTTGAAACAATAGAAAAAACACCTGAGATAGCTTTTTCAGGTGTTTTTTGCAGTTTATTTATCAAATTGTACTTCCTCAATCAGATACTCAATAAAGCGTTCTCCCATTTTGGATAGGCTAGCTTTTTCGTGCTGGATGTAAACCAGTTCAATCGGATCATCAATGTCCAGTGGGATTGACACGATATTATCTCCGTTGAGGTTGCTGTTGAGGATACCGGTTGCAATCGTGTAGCCATCCAGACCGATCAAAAGGTTAAAGAGGGTCGCACGGTCGCTGACCACGATAGATTTTTTATGGTGTTCCTGAGAGAGAATTTCCTCAGAAAAGTAGAAGGAGTTGTGAGTCCCTTGGTCATAGCTGAGGTAGGGGAAGTTTTCTAAGTCGGATAATTGGACCAGCTTTTTCTTGGCCAGCGGATTGGACTTGCTGACAAAGATATGGGGCTGCGCTGTGAAGAGATGAGTGGCAATCAAGTGATTGTCATCCAGCATCTTGGATAGGACATCGCGGTTGTAGCTATTGAGAAAGAGGACGCCAATTTCGCTGCGGAAGTTTTTTACGTCGTCAATGATCTCCCAAGTCCTAGTTTCACGCAGGAAGAGCTCGTATTTCTCCATATCGCTTTTTTTAAGCAGGGAAACAAAAGCATTGACCACAAAGGCATAGTGCTGGGCAGACACGCTAAAAAGCTCACGGTGGGCGACAGGGTTTTTGTATCGCTCCTCTAGAAGCTGAGTCTGCTCAACTACCTGCCGTGCATAGGAAAGAAACTCCATGCCGTCCTTGGTCAAGGTAATTCCTTTGGGATTGCGAATGAAAATCTCGATACCCATTTCATTTTCCAAGTCCCGCACAGCATTGGACAAACTAGGCTGAGTAATGAAAAGCTGCTTGGCAGCTTCGTTCATACTGCCAGTCTCGACAATTTTGATGATATAGTGTAACTGTTGAATTCTCATAGGACTATTTTATCACAAACTGGGGATTTTTTCCCGGTAAATCAATGAAAGGTAGTAAGGTTTTATGATTGAATTTATTAAAATGGACAGATGGTAAACGAAATTCTATTGGATATAGTGATATTTTTGAAGTTTTTCATAGAAGGATTTTATTCATTTTATTGTAATGAAGCAGATTTTGCAATTTCAAGTTATTCGTGATATGATGATTTTTAGACTATAAAAGGAGTAGTTATGAAGAAAAAAGAGGATTCTTTTGAAGATATTGCTTTTGAGTTAGAGAAAGAGACTTCTAAGTCTAAGTTCTTACCATTCGTTTTATTAGCCATTATTGGCTTTTCCGTCATTGGAGCAGTTTTTTAATGCTTTCTATACCGGAAAAAGCTAAATCTAAGCAACCGGTGAGCCAGTCAAGTCAGATTATTTCACCATCAGAAAAATTAGAGGATAAGAAGACTGAAGTAAAAAAATTCGCTGAAAGTCTTACAGTTTCTCCAGAAAAAAGTGGTCCCTTTCTTTGGACGGTTGACAAGGCAGTTTCTCTACACATGGACAAAGATAAAGGCGGAGTCGTCTTGGAAGATGTTTTAAAAGAATTTGGAAGACCTGTTGAAGCTGGTTCATGGATCCACTTATTACCAAATCATGAAGTCCGAAACTATATTAGTCTTTTCTGGAAAGATAAAAACGGTAATATAGGCAATATATCTTTAATATTTGCTGAATTTGATGGTGTCTATAAGCTCACCTCAAAGTTCTTTAATCTTTCAAGTAATGCAATTAAAGTTGATAAAAAACCTGATCGAGATTTTTTATGGACGCAAGAATATATAGATAGTCTTGTTATTGGTGCTAGAGAAGGTACTGACAAAGGTACGGCTTATGATGAGATTGTTTCAAATGTTGGTTTGCCTTTTTATCAAATAATTTCAGGAGAAAACAATCAACTTAAGTTAAGGATTACTTATAATAATCCAAAGGGTTGGAAAGAACGTAATAAATTACAGACTGTTATTCTAGAATTCTACAACCAAGAAGATGAAACATGGCGTTTAGTTTCTAAACAAAGCCAGTAAACTAAATAAGAAAGAGGAGACAAACTTGAGAAAGAATAGCAAGAAAAAACATGATTCCAATTCATTTAGAGATATAAAAAAGGAACTTTATAGACAACAAAAGATAAAAAGAGAAGAACTCAGCATGATGGCCATACAAGAGAAGAAAAAAAGGACTAACTTGGCCTTTATTCTTCTTTGTTTAACCATATCATTTACTTTATTCTTTGGCTTCTATTATTTATCACTAAAGGTTCCTAACAAAGACAATGCTAAACACAAAGAAGATAAGACAGTCTCGTCAGTTAGTAAAGAAAGCTCTACTACTCAGCAAGATGAACCTGAGTTAGAAATGGACAAGAAACAGAAGGAACTTAAAAAAATAAACTTGTGGTAGAAGATGAAAAAAAGTTTGCTTTTAAATGGACATTAGACAATTTTGTAGAACTCAAAATAGCAAAAATTGGGGGGTGGAAGAATAATCCGACTTTGGAAGAAGTTATTACGAAATACGGTAAGGGTTCAAATGTGAGTTTTACCGAAAATGGATTGACACTAACTTATAAGACAAGGGTGATGGACATAGAAAAAAACAGCTTATCTGATCATCCTCAGGAGATAAGACTAGGTTTTTTTGATCCCGATTCCAATGGCAAGGAGTACTATTTGATAACTAAATCGGCATTGTTCTTGGACGATAGTCGCTATCCAGTGGCTGCCAAAGAGGATTTTGTCTTTAACTGGAAGCCAGAAGATATCGATACATTGATATTGGGCGATAGGCAGCGAGGTAAAGGTGGTATGACTTATCAAGAAGTTGTTGAACGTTTTGGATTACCCTCTTACAGTAATATTCATGGGAATGATACGGATTTTGACCCCTTATCATTGAGCATACAGTATATTAATATACGTAAATCAGATACTGAACGAAAAAGTGATAGAGTAGCCTTGATTTTCAGAAGACAGGAGGATGGAAGCTTTTGTCTAGCAGATGTAAGTAGCGAATTTGACAAGGACTGGTAAAGCTGTGGTAAGTCGGAGATGTGAAAATTCTGATATTTTATGCCTTGACATTTCTCATCTCTAACGATATAATGTTTACAATTTAACCTTTAATCAAGTCCAGTGAGGCTGCAAGGTGGGAAAAACGGTATAAGAGGCAATTGGCTGCCTTGTTTTTTGCGAAACCTTGCTGCGGCAAGGTTTTTTCTTGTAGAAAGTGAGGTTGTCATGGTTAGTGACAGTTGTAAAAAGAGATTTGGAAAGATTATGCTGGAGCAGATGGAGCTACTGGAGCAAGTAGAAATTGCACCTAATATTTTTTCTATGCTCCTAAAGGGGCAAATGGTCAGCCAGATGCAAGCTGGGCAGTTTTTACATATTCGGGTACCAGATGACAGCAAGCTTTTGCGCCGGCCTATCTCAATCGCAGAGATTGACGGAGACAATCTGACTTGTCGCATTATTTATCGGATAGAAGGCGGCGGGACAGCTATTTTTCTCAACTGCCAGTCGGCTCGTTTCTTGATGTTATGGGGCCTCAGGGAAATGGTTTTGATTTGACCCCTGTAAGGTCAGGTGACCAAGTTTTGATTATCGGTGGTGGGATTGGTGTTCCACCTCTGCTTGAGGTTGCTAAAGAATTGCATGCCAAGGGTGCTCAGGTGACGGCTGTATTGGGATTTGTTGATAAAGCTGCTCTTATTTTAGAAAAAGAAATGAAAAAATACGCTGAGGTCATTGTTACGACGGATAATGGTTCCTATGGTCGCAAGGGCTATGTATCAGCAGTTGTAGATAAATTGCCCCAAGACTATGCTGCTGTCTATTCCTGTGGAGCGCCAGCCATGCTCCAGTATGTCAATCGTAAGTTTCAGGACCATCCGCATGCTTATCTTTCTATGGAATCCCGTATGGCTTGTGGCATGGGCGCCTGCTATGCCTGCGTCGTTCATGTGGCAGGTCAGGACGAGTCGGTCAATAAGCGCGTTTGTGAAGACGGTCCGGTCTTTGAGACGGGCACGATTATTGTCTAGGAGGGAAAAAGAATGAGTGACCAACGTTTAAGGGTTTCCTTGCCAGGCTTGGACCTGAAAAATCCAATTATTCCAGCATCAGGTTGCTTTGGATTCGGTCAAGAATATGCCAAGTACTATGACTTGGATTTGTTGGGTTCTATCATGATAAAGGCTACGACTTTGGACCCCCGCTTTGGCAATCCCACTCCACGTGTGGCAGAAACGCCCGCTGGTATGCTCAATGCCATTGGCCTGCAAAATCCAGGTGTTGAGGTTGTTCTAGCTGAAAAACTGCCCTGGCTGGAAAAACATTATCCCGACCTTCCAATCATCGCTAATGTAGCGGGATTTTCCAATCAAGAATATGCCACAGTGGCTGGGAAAATTTCCCAAGCCCCCAATGTCAAGGCTATTGAGCTCAATATCTCCTGCCCTAATGTTGACCATGGAAATGCTGGCCTTTGATTGGCCAAGTTCCAGAATTAGCCTACGAAGCAACCAAGGCAGCAGTAGATGCTTCTGCAGTACCTGTCTATGTCAAATTAACTCCGAGTGTGGCTGATATCACTCAGGTAGCCAAGGCCGTTGAAGATGCTGGAGCTGCTGGATTTACCATGATTAACACCTTGGTAGGTATGCGATTTGACTTGAAGTCACGCAAGCCTATTATCGCTAATGGCACTGGAGGTATGTCAGGTCCGGCTGTCTTTCCGGTAGCGCTCAAGCTTATCCGTCAAGTAGCTCAGGCAAGTAAACTTCCCATTATTGGTATGGGTGGAGTTGATTCTGCGGAGGCTGCTCTGGAGATGTTTATAGCAGGTGCTTCAGCTATTGGAGTGGGAACCGCTAATTTTACGGATCCATATGCTTGTCCTACCATTATTGAAAACCTGCCTAAGGCTATGGATAAATACGGCATCGAAAGTCTTGAAAGCTTAAGAAAAGAAGTTCGAGAGAATTTGCTTTAAAGTTACATTTTTACTTGACAATCCTGCCGTGAAATTATAGAATGAACTAAATATAACCTTTAAAGAAGTCCAGAGAGGCTACTAAGGTACATACGTTTGAATGGCAGATACTGCCACATTTTCGTGTAACCTTGCTCTCGGGCAAGGTTTTTTCTATGTCACTGAGCCTAATGTGAAGGTTGGTTTTGAGATATAAATGCCTAATGGACTTCTTTGAAGATAATAATTTAAAAGGAGATTTTCCCCTCATGCGTGAAGAACGGCCTATTATCGCCCTCGACTTTCCATCTTTTGACGATGTCAAAGATTTCTTGGAGCATTTTCCGGAAGATGAAAAACTCTATGTTAAAATCGGCATGGAATTCTTCTATGCCATTGGTCCAGAAATCGTTCATTATCTGAAAGGTCTTGGACACAGCATTTTCTTGGATCTGAAACTGCACGACATTCCCAATACGGTCCGCTCAGCCATGTCTGTCTTAGGTACTTTTGGTATTGACATGGTCACGGTCCATGCAGCAGGCGGTGTGGAGATGATGAGCGAAGCCAAGAAGGTCTTGGGGGATAAGGCTAAGTTGGTTGCGGTGACTCAGCTGACCTCGACCAGTGAGGAAGATATGCGTGATTGCCAAAACATCCAGACCACAGTTCAAGAGTCTGTTGTCAATTACGCTCGGAAAGCCAAAGAAGCTGGTTTAGATGGCGTAGTTTGCTCAGCTCAAGAAGTGGAACTTATAAAGGCAGCAACTGCAAATGACTTTCTCTGTGTGACGCCGGGTATTCGGCCAGCTGGATCAGAAATCGGCGACCAAAAACGGGTCATGACACCGCAGGAAGCCCATCAAATTGGTAGTGATTATATTGTAGTAGGACGTCCCATTATCCAAGCTGAAAATCCTTGGGATGCTTATCACGAGATTAAGAAGCAGTGGAATAGCTAGGAAAAACAAGAGATTCGAATTAAATCGTTTATAAAAATTAACAGCATCATAAAATTTCAAATTTATAAGGAGCAAAAAATGACTTTAGCAAAAGAGATTGCGCGTGATCTATTGAAAATAAAAGCTGTGTATTTGAAGCCAGAAGAGCCTTTTACATGGGCATCAGGCATCAAGTCACCTATATATACGGACAACCGTGTGACCTTGGCTTATCCAGAGACTCGGACCTTGATTGAAGATGGTTTTGTCGAAAAGATTCAGGCGGAATTTCCAGATGTAGAAGTTATTGCTGGAACTGCGACAGCAGGTATTCCTCACGGAGCTATTATTGCAGATAAGATGAACCTGCCATTTGCCTATATCCGCAGCAAACCAAAAGATCACGGAGCGGGCAATCAAATTGAAGGTCGCGTAGTGCCTGGGCAGAAGATGGTTGTTATTGAAGACTTAATCTCGACTGGCGGTTCGGTCTTGGATGCTATCGCTGCCGCTAAACGTGAAGGTGCGGATGTGATTGGTGTAGCAGCCATCTTTACCTATGAGCTGCCAAAGGCAGAAAAGAACTTCAATGAAGCGGGTGTAAAATTAGTAACCCTTTCTAACTACACTGAGCTAATTACCCTAGCTGAAGCAGAAGGTTATGTCAGTCCTGAGGGCTTGGCCTTGCTTGAGAAATTTAAGCATGACCAAGAAAATTGGCAAGATTAGACTGAACAGAAATAAAATGATCTGACTCTTATTCAGGTCATTTTTTAGTAAAACGTCCTTGTATTGCCTTTAAAAATGGCTTAAAGTCTCGGCGTTTGGTATAATAGAGCTATGTCTAAGATTTATCATCTATCCTTTTCGATATTACAGAAAGTTATGCTGATTACGGCTGTTCACTGGTTTCTGATTGCCATCTGGCATGTTGCAGAGCTGAATAGTATAGCTATGATTGCTTTTGCCGGCTTGGCTTATCTGGCCTATCGCTATTGGCATTGGCTTCAAAAAGCCTATCATTGGCTGATGAAGCATAAACTTCTTATTATGCTAGCCGCCTTTATTTTTCAGCTGATTATGCTCTTTTCAGCAGAGCTTTTGATTAGGCGGGATGCAGCAGTTGTCTTTACAGGGGCTTTCAAAACTCTGAAAGAAAGTTCCATTTCCAGCTATTTGACCCGCAACCCTAACAATGTCTCACTCTTTCTATATGAGCGTTTTTTCTTTAATGTATTTGGGGAATCTGGCCTATGGGTCATGCAGGCCTTGAATATTGTTTATACTAACGTAACGGCCTTGATTCTCTACAAGGGCTGCCAAAAGTATTTTTCACAAAGGACTGCAGATGCTGTATTTAGTCTTTATGTGCTTTTACTGGGCTTTTCTCCTTATTTCTTTTCAATGTATACGGATATTCCGCCCCTGCCTTTCATTAGTCTGCAGATTTTCCTAGTTCTGGGATTGCTGAAGGGAGAGGAAACTAGTAGACAGCTGGTTTGGCGCAGTATTTTGCTTGGGCTAATGACTAGTCTGGCTTTCTTCTTTAGACCAACAGTAATGATTCTGCTGATAGCTGTCTTTGGAGTTCTTTTTTTCAAAAAGAATTGGAAGAAGTTCTTTCTGACACTAGTCGTTTTTGCTTGCAGTTTTGCGATTAGCTATGCCCCGCTGCATTACTGGTCTAAGCATCAGACGGAAGTGCCGATTATGGAGGGAGAGGGCTTGGCAAAAGGCCCCTTGCTCTTTATCAATTTAGGTCTGACCTTCAATGGCCACAATCAGGAAGATATGAAAGATGGGCTCTTGCAGTATATTGAGCCCGACAAGCGATATGACTATAACAATGGCATGTTTGCCAAGGAATATGTTATCAAGGAAATCAAGCGGCGCTTAAGCGATTATAATCCTTTGACTTTAGCTCATCATCTCTTCCACAAGCAGTCTCTGACTGTAGCAGAAGGTGATTTGGGCTGGCTCTACCGCAGTGTTGAAAATGAAAAGACGCCTTATATATCGCCTTTTTACCAAGATACGAAAGATAATCCTCTAACTCAGTTTGTCCGTGACTTCTTCCTGAATACTGACAAGTCAGAATTTGTCTATTTCTCGCTGTCCAAGCAGGTGGTTTGGATTGTCATGGCAGCAGGACTTGTCTTTGCCCTTTGGAAATATCGCTCCAGTGATGAGCTGAATTTTCTAACCTTAGCTGTTTTTGGTGGCTTGCTCTTTCTGCAGATTTTCGAAGGAGGAAAGACCCGTTATCTGATTCAGTTTTTGCCACAGATTTGATTCTATCCGCCCTAGGATTAGCCCAGTACCCACAAGCTCTAGGGAAGTTTCGCTTTTGGACTAGAAAGAAGGAGTCTTTAGAATGAAAAGACCTGTTCCTATCTATGAACCTCTTTATAGCTTGAAGCCCATCGCCGAGAATATCTGGATTGTTGATGGTGATTTGATTGAGATGGATGCGGTGCTGACAAATCTGCCCTTTTCTACCCGCATGACTGTTATCAAGTTATCAAATGGTCAGCTCTGGTGCCATTCACCAATCCAGCCAAATCAAGCCTTGTTTGACCAGTTGGATGCTTTGGGACCAGTCGCACATCTCGTTTCACCTAATAAGATTCACTATGCTTATATTGCTGACTGGAAGAAGCGTTATCCGGAGGCAATTGCTTGGTCTAGCCCAGGTGTTGAAGAGAGAGCGGCCAAGCAGAAAATCCCAGTCTCTTTTGATGAAAAGCTGACGGATGAGGCTCCTGAAGCTTGGACAGGTCAGATAGATCAGTTGGTTTTCAAGGGAAGTACTTATATTGAGGAAGTTGTCTTTTTTCATAAAAACAGTCAAACCTTGATTTTGACAGATTTGATTGAGAATTTTGAAACAGAGCATTTTCCAAGTTCGCTTCGCAGCAAGGTTTATAAATTAGTTCGCGTTGCAGCTCCGGATGGTCAGACACCTATTGACTACCGTATGACTTTTATCGGTCATCAAAAAGAAGCCAGAGAGTCTTTGAAGCAGATGCTAGCCTGGCAACCGGAAAAAATCATTCTGGCTCACGGTTCTTGTTTTCTAGAAAATGGTACAGCAGAACTCAGAAGAGCACTTAGGTGGATTAGGTAAGAGAATTTTATCGTAGGAAATGAGAGGAGATATGTATGCAACATTCAGCTTGGCACACTTTAATTAAGGAGCAGCTGCCGGAAGGTTATTTTGCAAAAATCAATCATTTTTTAGACGAAGTGTATGCTTCAGGGACCATTTACCCACCTCGGGAAAAGGTTTTTAATGCGATTCAGACGACAGATTTAGCAGATGTTAAGGTGGTTATTTTGGGGCAGGATCCCTACCATGGACCGAGACAGGCACAAGGCTTGAGTTTTTCTGTACCTGATGATATTCCAGCTCCGCCTTCTTTGCAAAATATTCTCAAAGAACTGGCTGATAATATCGGAGTGAAAGAATCGCATGATTTGACTTCCTGGGCTCAGCAGGGTGTTCTCTTGCTCAATGCTGGGCTGACAGTTCCTGCTGGCCAGGCCAATGCCCATGCTGGCTTAATTTGGGAGCCTTTTACAGATGCTATTATCAAGGTAGTTAATGAGAAGAGCGATCCAGTTGTCTTTATCCTATGGGGTTCTTACGCCCGCAAGAAAAAAGCCTTGATTAGCAATTCCCAACATTTGATTATCGAGTCAGCTCACCCAAGTCCACTGTCTGCTTACCGTGGCTTCTTTGGCAGTAAACCTTTTTCACGTACCAATGATTTCTTAGTGGCTAAGGGCTTGGAACCTATCGATTGGTTAGCTTAGGAGGTAGTATGGTTCAGTTAGCAACGATTTGTTATATCGATAATGGCCGGGAGTTTCTCATGCTGCACCGCAACAAAAAGCCCAACGATGTCCATGCTGGGAAATGGATTGGTGTCGGTGGCAAGCTAGAGCGAGGAGAGACACCGCAGGAATGCGCGGCGCGCGCGAGATTCTAGAGGAAACAGGTCTAAAGGCAAAGCCTGTCCTCAAAGGCGTTATCACTTTTCCAGAGTTTACTCCTAATTTGGACTGGTACACCTATGTCTTCAAGGTGACTGAGTTTGAGGGAGAATTGATTGACTGCAACGAAGGGACTTTGGAATGGGTGCCCTATGACCAGGTTTTATATAAACCAACTTGGGAAGGCGATCATACCTTTGTTGAGTGGCTTTTAGAAGACAAGCCTTTCTTTTCAGCAAAGTTTGTTTATGACAGGGATAAGCTGCTGGATACGCAGGTGGACTTTTACGAATAAGGAGATAAGACGATGCTATTAATCAAAAACGGACGAGTTATGGATCCTAAGACTGGTTTTGACCAAATTGCCGACCTTTTGGTTGAGGGGAAGAAAATCGTCAAAATCGGTCAAGATTTGGAGGCGGGAGATGCAAAAGTTATTGATGCCAATGGTTTGGTTGTGGCTCCTGGTTTGGTGGATATACACGTTCACTTTAGGGAGCCGGGCCAGACTCATAAGGAAGATATTCATACGGGGGCTTTGGCAGCAGCAGCAGGTGGCTTTACGACAGTTGTTATGATGGCCAATACCAATCCTACCATTTCAACGGTTGAAACCCTGAAAGAAGTACTGGAGTCGGCTAGTCGCGAAAAAATCCATATCAAGTCAGTCGCGACGATTACAGAGAATTTTGATGGGCAGCATCTGACAGATTTCCAAGGTCTCTTGGCAGCTGGTGCAGTAGGTTTTTCTGATGACGGTATTCCGCTGACCAATGCAGGCATTGTCCGCAAGGCGCTCGTAGAAGCGCGTAAAAATGACACCTTTATCAGTTTGCACGAGGAAGATCCTAATCTCAACGGGATACTTGGTTTCAATGAGCATATTGCCAAAGAACATTTTCATATCTGCGGCGCGACAGGTGTGGCAGAATACAGCATGATTGCCCGCGATGTCATGATTGCTTATGATGCAAGGCTCATGTGCATATCCAGCATTTGTCCAAGGCTGAGAGTGTAAAGGTGGTGGAATTCGCTCAGAAGCTAGGCGCTCAAGTCACTGCTGAAGCAGCACCTCAGCACTTCTCTAAGACAGAAGCTCTGCTATTGACCAAGGGCAGCAATGCTAAGATGAATCCGCCTCTGCGCTTAGAATCGGACCGTCTGGCGGTTATCGAGGGGCTCAAGTCTGGTGTCATTTCTATCATTGCGACGGACCATGCTCCACATCATGCTGACGAGAAAAATGTTGAAGACATCACTAAAGCGCCTTCTGGCATGACTGGTCTTGAGACCTCGCTCTCACTGGGGCTGACCTATCTGGTAGAGGCTGGTCATCTGAGTTTGATGGAACTTTTAGAGAAAATGACTCTTAATCCGGCTCAGTTGTATGGTTTCGATGCTGGCTTCATTGCTCAAGATGGTCCTGCCGATTTGACAATATTTGACCCAGAAGAGAATAGACTTGTGACTGATCACTTTGCCTCCAAGGCTGCCAATTCACCTTTCGTTGGTGAAAATCTTAAAGGCCAAGTGAAGTTTACTATTTGTGATGGGGAAGTTGTCTTTGAAGGATAATGTAAATAAGACTCTGATGAATTTCAGGGTCTTTTTTAATACAGAGAACTTTCCGGAAATTTTCTGAAAATACGAATGTTTGTTGAAATATTAAGGATATAGTTCCTTTTTAAACCAAAAAGAGGTATAATATAACAAAATACTAAAGAGGAGTGTTCGTTATATGAAGAAGAAATTTTTCATCTTACCTGTTCTATCAACAGTGCTTTTGGCACCTGCTTTCTTGGCGCATCAAGTCTCTGCGGAAGAGGCTCAGGCTAGTCCTGAACCTGCAACGACGGAGTTGACCAGTCAGCCAGCTACTGAAGCGCAACCAATTGCTCCAGCAGCTTCAGCAGAAGAAAAGCCAGCAGCAGATGGTCAGAATGCAGCTGCTCCGGCAGGTCCAGCTGCGACAGAAGCCGCTGCAGCACCTGCCCAGTCTGAAAATCTACCAGAGGCTACGATTCTCCATACCAACGATGTGCATGGTCGCATCGTAGAGGAAAAAGGCGTTATCGGTGATGCCAAGCTAGCTACTGTTGTCAAGGAAGAGCGTGCTAAAAATCCTAAAGTGCTTGTTGTGGATGCGGGTGATGCCTTCCAAGGGCTGCCAATTTCCAATAGCTCAAAAGGGGAAGAACGTGCGAAAATCCTCAATGAAATTGGCTACGATGCTATGGCAGTCGGGAACCATGAGTTTGACTTTGGTTTGGATGAGGCAAAGAAATACAAGGAAATTCTTAAATTCCCACTCCTCAGTTCTAACACCTACGCCAATAATGCTCGAGTTTTCCAAGCATCTACCATTGTGGACAAGGATCCAGCGGTTGAGGGAGATGAGTTTGTGGTAATAGGTGTGACAACACCAGAAACTGCTACAAAAACTCACCCTAAAAACGTCCAAGGTGTGACCTTCACTGATCCAATCACAGAGGTTAATCGGGTTATTGACGAAATTGAAGCACGCGCAGCGGCAGAAGGAAAGAACTACAAAAACTACGTTGTTTTAGCTCACTTAGGTATTGATACGACCACTCCAACTGAGTGGCGCGGCTCAACCTTATCTGAGGCCCTTTCCAAAAAATCCTAAGCTCAAAGGCAAACGTGTAACCGTCATCGACGGACACTCCCACACAGTAGCTTCTACAACTTATGGCGATAATGTAACCTACAACCAGACCGGTAGCTATCTACACAATATCGGAAAAGTGACTTTCAAGGCCAATCAGCTTCTAGGTAATCCTCAGCAAATCCCTGCTGAAACAGCTAAGAAAGTCGCTCCAGACCCAGTTGTAGCAGACATGGTCAGCAAGATTAAAGCCAGATACGACTCAGATAATGCTAAGGTTATCGTGGCAAACAGCCCTGTAGAACTTAATGGTGACCGTGAAAATGTCCGAGTTCGGGAAACCAATCTGGGTAATGTTGTAGCCGATGCTCTCTATGATTATGGTCAAACTGGCTTTGCCAACAAAACAGACCTGGCTGTTACTAACGGAGGCGGTCTGAGAGAAACTATTGCCAAAGACAAGCCAATCACTAAGGGAAATGTTATCGCCGTATTGCCTTTTGGTAACACTATTTCCCAAATCAAGGTGACCGGTCAAAATATCGCAGATATGTTTGCCAAATCTCTGGGCTCTATTCTTCAGGAAAAAGATGGCAAGCCTGTGCTGGATGAGAACGGACAACCCTTGCTAGAACCAAGCGGTGGTTACTTGCAAATCTCTGGAGCTAAAGTCTACTACGACACCACTCTGCCAGCTAATCAGCGCGTCCTCCACATCGAGATTAAGAACAAAGAAACGGGTGTTTATGAGCCTCTTGATCCAAATAAGACCTACTATCTGACGACTAATGACTTCTTGGCTGCTGGTGGTGACGGTTATACCATGCTGGGTGGCCCTCGTGAGGAAGGACCATCTATGGATGTGGCCTTCGCAGACTATCTTGCAAAAGCTGATTTGACAGCCTATGCAGTTATCAATCCAAACTCACGTGCTATCTCTATTTCATCCACTAAAGATACAGACGGTGATGGCTACACTGATATTGAAGAAATCAAGCAAGGAACGGATCCGGCTAATGCAGCTTCCTACCCAGCTGGTGCCAAAGCAGCTGATCCTGCAAAACAGGCAGCACCACTGGCCAACACGCCAAATCAAACTAAGCAAGTACCTGTCCATGTTGCCAAGACCTTCACTAAGGACCTTGCAGCTAAAGAACTGCCACAGACAGGCAGTGAATCAGCGGTTGCCTTGAGCCTAGTTGGTATAGTTTTAGGATTCTTTGGATTGGCAGGAATCAAGAAAAGTCACAAAGAAGACTAGTTAGAAGACACAATAAAACGGAAGTTGTTCACTTCCGTTTTATTTCTTTGCCTCAGGATTTTGATGCGTAATATTCAAGCCCCAAGGGATTAAATTTTCTTTTTTCTGCTTGATACGTTGGATATTGTCCTTGTGCCGGAGGATAATAATCAAAGCCAGCGCAATGATAATCAGAGTGAAGAAGAGGTCATAGCTGGGCAGGATAAAGCCGATTAGAGGGAAGAGTAGAGCTGATAGGATGGCGATGACTGCTGAGAGCACACTTGCCAGAGAAATCATACTTCCCAAATAGAGGATGCTGGCAAAGATGACAATCAGATAGACAAAGAAGGCTGGTGAGAAGCCCAGAACAACCCCTGCACTAGTTGCCACAGCCTTGCCGCCCTTAAAGCCAGCAAAGATAGGAAAAGTATGGCCTATTACAGCCAAGAGGCCAAAGACAAGCGGCGAAACTCCCTCAATATGCAAAAAGAAAGGCAGCAGGGTCGCTGCAGTTCCTTTGAGAAAGTCGATAGCAAAAGTAGCCGTTCCAGCCGTCTTTCCTAAAATACGGAAAGTATTGGTCGTTCCGGTATTGCCGCTGCCGTATTCTCTCAGGTTCTTTTTAAAGAAAATTTGCCCAATCCAAAGTCCAGTCGGAATAGAGCCCAGTAAGTATGCTAGTATTAATCCAATTATCGTGTTCATCATGATTTTATTATACCATTATTTCGCTTTCTTACAATAGAAAAGGATAGAATTTATAGCAGGGAATGTCTACTCGGATATTGGATTGTTCTTCGTGTAAAATCAGTCCTCATCAGCAGTTTTTTCAAAAAAATCTTTGCAATATTTGCCAAAAACTTGTAAGATAGAAAAGATGAATCATTAGGAGGTTCTTGTGGCAAAAAAGGAAATCAATATTAACAATTATAATGACGATGCCATTCAGGTATTAGAAGGGTTGGATGCAGTCCGCAAACGTCCAGGGATGTATATCGGTTCAACCGACGGAGCTGGACTCCACCACCTGGTCTGGGAGATTGTAGACAATGCTGTCGATGAGGCCCTGTCAGGCTTTGGTGACCGAATCGATGTGACTATCAACAAAGACGGCAGTTTGACTGTCGCAGACCACGGGCGCGGGATGCCAGTTGGCAAGCACGCTATGGGCATTCCCACGGTTGAGGTCATCTTCACCGTTCTCCACGCCGGCGGTAAGTTCGGCCAAGGTGGTTATAAGACCTCAGGTGGTCTCCACGGTGTAGGTTCCTCTGTTGTCAATGCCCTATCCAGCTGGCTGGAAGTGGAAATCACGCGGGATGGGACTGTTTACAAGCAGCGCTTTGAAAATGGCGGAAAACCAGTCACTACGCTCAAGAAAATCGGCACTGCACCTAAGTCCAAGTCTGGGACTAAAGTGACCTTCATGCCAGACGATACGATTTTTTCAACGACAGACTTCAAGTACAACACCATTGCTGAGCGGCTTAAGGAATCAGCCTTCCTGCTCAAGAATGTTCGCCTGTCACTGACCGATGCACGGACTGGCGAAGAAGTAGAGTTTCACTATGAGAACGGGGTTGAAGACTTTGTCAGCTATCTCAATGAAGACAAGGAAACCCTGACTCCCGTCCTCTATTTCGAGGGCGAGGAGAGCGGCTTCCAAGTTCAGGTGGCCTTGCAGTACAACGACGGCTACGCCGATAATATCCTGTCCTTTGTCAATAACGTCCGCACCAAGGACGGCGGTACCCACGAGACGGGGCTCAAGACCGCTATCACCAAAGCTATGAACGACTATGCCAGAAAGACGGGCCTGCTCAAGGAAAAGGATAAGAATCTGGAAGGCTCGGACTACCGCGAGGGTCTAGCTGCTGTCCTGTCCATCCTGGTCCCTGAGGCGCACCTGCAGTTTGAAGGCCAGACCAAGGATAAGCTGGGCAGCCCTTTGGCTCGTCCTGCTGTGGACTCTATCGTCTCTGACAAGTTGACCTTCTTCCTCTTGGAAAATGGCGAGCTAGCGTCTAACCTCATCCGCAAGGCCATCAAGGCCAGAGATGCCAGGGAAGCGGCCCGCAAGGCGCGTGACGAAAGCCGCAATGGCAAGAAAAATAAAAAAGACAAGGGCTTGCTTTCTGGCAAGCTGACTCCAGCCCAGTCCAAGAACCCAGCCAAGAACGAACTCTATCTGGTCGAGGGTGACTCTGCCGGTGGCTCTGCCAAGCAAGGTCGTGACCGTAAGTTCCAAGCCATCCTGCCCCTGCGCGGTAAGGTTATCAATACCGCCAAGGCTAAGATGGCCGACATTCTCAAGAACGAGGAAATCAACACCATGATCTACACGATTGGAGCGGGTGTTGGTACAGACTTTACCCTTGAGGATGCCAACTATGACAAGATCATTATCATGACCGATGCGGACACCGACGGCGCCCATATCCAAACCTTGCTGCTGACCTTTTTCTATCGCTATATGCGTCCGCTAGTCGAGGCTGGCCGCGTCTATATCGCCCTGCCGCCTCTCTACAAGATGTCCAAGGGTAAGGGTAAGAGCGAAGTCGTCGAATATGCCTGGACCGATGGCGAGCTGGATGACCTGCGCCGCAAGTTTGGCAAGGGAGCCATGCTTCAGCGCTACAAGGGGCTCGGTGAAATGAACGCTGACCAGCTCTGGGAGACGACCATGAATCCCGATACCCGCACCCTCATCCGTGTCACCATCGAAGACCTAGCCCGCGCCGAACGCCGTGTCAATGTCCTCATGGGCGACAAGGTCGAACCACGCCGCAAGTGGATTGAGGATAACGTCAAGTTTACGCTGGAAGAAGCGACTGTGTTTTAAGGAATAAAGGATAAGAAATGACAAGGAAGAATTATTTTGAATTACTAAAAGAAAATGAAATGGATCCACATAATGAATATAAAAAAATAGTTCAACTATTAGAACATAAGGTTGTAATGTGCTTCCCGAAAATGAAACTTTCCCCCAATGGAACACCAGTGGTTGATGATTTTGTTGACGTTGATGGTTCGACTCATGAGGATTTCTTCACAGATGAATGGACATTAATGAATATGATTGAAAATGATTTTTTGGGGTATGAAAAAAGAAGAACTACAATTTCGTTTACTCAGTTACGGGACGAATTAGAAATTAATCACTGTAATGATTTTGATACTCTATATACATTTTTGAATGTTTGCTGGATGTGTTTAAGGGCTTGAATTTAGATATAAGAGTCCAGAATTATGAAGGATTTATTGATTTAATAAGTGAAATTAGAAAAAAATATAAACATAATTTTGGATGAATCAAATCATGAATTAATTTTATTAGAAAAATGGTGACAAGATCATTGTTGAAAAAGAATGCCTATGCCTCGGAAGTTTCTCAGATTATATCTGAAACTAGTATTGAAGATGCAATAAAGGTTTTAGAATATAATCATTTTTCAAATAAGAGAAATATTCAGCGTAAGAAAGAGATACTTCTTTCTTTAGCAGGCTATTTGGAGCCATATCTCAAGGAGTTTGAACATCCTGATACACTACCTAAAGAATTAAAGGATATTTATAATGAATTAAAAAAATAGTGTTACAAACAAAAGGGGCTGACACTAATAAGAAAGGTGAAAAAGATTTCTAAGAAAAATTGCTGTTTTTGATAATCTCTCTGAGATGTATAACAAAGGAGGGATAAGACATAGCAACGATAAGCAATATCATCTCAATATGAATGATGAGGAATTGGAACAATGGTATGATAATATTTATTCTTCAACCTTGTTTGTGATTCTCAGTCTGGAAATGGGAAAAAATTTATCTAAGTTAAATGAATTGAAAAAGAAATGACTTTTACCCCACACGAAGAATCATCTTCGTCACCTCTGAAACAGTAAATTACACATAAAGAATTTCTTATTTAGCAGTAAAAAACCAAATCACATATGTGTGATTTGCATTTTTAGAGCAAAAACCGAACGTTTACATGTGTTCCGAGCGGTTTTGTAGCAAAAGATTAAAAAACACATGAAGAAAGAGGAGTTTTATGAAAAAAGAATATGGAATCACTAGTTTAACTGTACGCAATTTAGAAAACAACGAATTTTTCCAGCTCATGTCCGAGAGTCGGAGCGAGGTTGCGGCATTTATCAAGGAAAATAAGGTGGATGGCATTTACACGACCAAGCTGGATGAGATGGACAAACTTCTGGAACAGCTGCAGGGTGGGCTTCATCAGACCAAGTCCAGCAAGCTGGTGGCTAGTCTGGATCAGGCTGACCGCGAGCGAGATGATGCTTTGGGCACGCTCCAGTCTTTGGTTCGGGCCTTTGCGCGGGTCAAGGACGCAGCGACCAAGGAAGCTTATGAGACCCTGTCTCAGCTCCTGAAAAACTACACCGGTCTAGCTGCAACTAGCTTGGAAAAGGAGACCGAGGGCATCAACCACCTACTCCAAGAGTTGAAAAAACCAGCCTACCAGACAGCATTGGCTAAGCTTCATCTGGAAGCCCATGTCGACAGTCTGGCTGCTGCTCAGAAGGCCTTTGAAAAGGTCTACAAGGAGCGACTGACTGAGCTCAAGGGCAAGACGCCAAGCCAGAATAAGAACGTCCGCCTCAAGCTGCAAGAAATCTATGATTTTCTAGTGGATTTCACTGCAATCATTGCCTACGCTTATCCCGAAAGAACGCACGTGGTCAATCTTCGTGATCACCTCAACACCATTCGCAGCCGCTACAAAAAACGCAAACCTGCTAAGAAGGTGAAAGAAGAAGTGGCGGAGGCGAATTAATAACTTCTGACGAAGGGAAACAGCCAATGACTCTTGACAATAAACTGGGCCTGACGGATTTGCTTGAACTAGCCAAGATGGTTATGCGACGGAGGCTGCTCAAGCTTGTCTAGACTTTGCTTTCCAGCAAGCTGGCTTATCAGAAGTTTACTCTTTTACATCCTTGCTTAATCATCCTTCTCAGAAAGTCATGCAAAAACTGAGCATGGAATTTGTCAAAGAATTTGATAATGAAAAAGTTTCAACAGACAGTCCCCTTTAGAGACACCTCCTCTACAGAATCGAGAGTTTCCACTAAAATGGCAGGTATTCCCATGAGAACTGAACCCGAAATGCTAGATTTAATTTTGCAAACCGCAAAAGCGCTACAGGTCGACGCAGTCGCCATGTCCGGCTCGCGGACAAATCCAAATGCCCCCAAGGACGAGTTCCAAGACTATGATGTGGTCTACATTGTGGAGGATTTGGATGGTTTGGTGGCTGACTTTGCTTGGTTGGACCGGTTTGGCAAGCGCATGATTGAGCAGCATGTTCTACTAGACCATCGCCGCCTCTATCTCATGCTCTTTGAAGATGGCAATCGGATAGATTTGACTCTTTGTCCTAAGGAGCACATCAAAGAGTGGGTGGATAGCGAAGCAGATTTCACGGTGCTGGATGACCCGCAGGGGCTGTTTGAGCCTTATACACCAAAACCCGAGCGCTATTGGACGACACCAGCCAGTGCGACTGACTTTGACAAATCCTGCAATGAATTTTGGTGGGTGTCAGCTTATGTAGTCAAGGGCATTCATCGGAACCACCTGGTCTATGCGACGGATCATCTGTATGGAATCTGCCAGCAAGAAATGCTCAAGCTTTTAGCTTGGCAAGTAGCAGCAGATAAGGGGACAATTGATGTTGGTAAGAACTACAAGTACCTCTTTCAGTATTTGCCTGCTGAGAAAGAGAAAGAATTTACAGCCTTGCTTGACTTTTCTGACCAGAAAAACCTCACCAAGTCTCTCTTTGCTACCATGCACTTTTTCCACAAAGAAGCACAAGCTTTCTCTCTCAAAACTGGCTTCCCCTATGACAAAGCAACTGCAGAGAAGATGATTGAGTATGCTAAAGAGAGGCTTAGCTTCTAGTTATTATTAAAAAGAAAAATAAAAAGAGAATTATTATGTCCAACATTCAAAACATGTCCCTTGAGGACATCATGGGAGAGCGCTTTGGTCGCTACTCCAAATACATTATTCAGGAGCGGGCCTTGCCGGACATTCGCGATGGCTTGAAGCCTGTTCAGCGCCGTATTCTTTATTCGATGAACAAGGACGGCAACACCTTTGACAAGGGCTACCGCAAGTCTGCCAAGTCAGTCGGGAATATTATGGGGAATTTCCATCCCCACGGCGACAGCTCCATCTACGATGCCATGGTTCGCATGTCTCAGGATTGGAAAAACCGTGAGATTCTCGTTGAGATGCACGGAAATAATGGCTCAATGGACGGTGATCCACCGGCGGCTATGCGTTATACTGAGGCGCGGCTGTCCGAGATGGCTGGTTATCTTTTGCAGGATATCGAGAAATACCGTTCCTTTTGCTTGGAACTTTGACGATACTGAGAAGGAGCCGACTGTTCTGCCGGCAGCCTTTCCTAACCTCTTGGTCAATGGAGCAACTGGGATTTCTGCTGGTTATGCGACTGATATTCCACCTCATAATCTAGCCGAAGTCATTGACGCGGTCATCTATATGATTGACCATCCGTCGGCCAAGGTGGACAAACTCATGGAGTTTCTGCCTGGTCCAGACTTTCCGACAGGAGCCATTGTTCAAGGTCGTGATGAGATCAAGAAAGCTTACGAGACTGGTAAAGGTCGAGTTGTAGTGCGTTCCAGAACTGAGATTGAGAAGCTAAAGGGCGGTAAAGAACAAATCGTCATCACCGAGATTCCTTATGAGATTAATAAAGCAGTCTTGGTGAAGAAGATTGACGATGTGCGGGTCAATAATAAGGTGGCCGGAATTGCTGAGGTTCGGGACGAATCCGACCGTGACGGTCTTCGCATTGCCATCGAGCTCAAGAAAGATGCTAATACCGAGCTGATTCTCAACTATCTCTTTAAGTACACTGATTTGCAAGTCAATTACAACTTCAACATGGTAGCGATCGACAATTTCACGCCTCGTTTGGTGGGGATTGTGCCAATCTTGACCAGCTATATTGCCCACCGCAAGGAGATTATTCTGGCTCGCAGCCGTTTTGACAAGGCCAAGGCTGAGAAACGACTGCATATCGTGGAAGGATTGATTCGGGTGCTTTCCATCTTGGACGAAGTGATTGCGCTGATTCGTGCTTCAGAAAACAAAGCGGACGCCAAGGAAAATCTTAAAGTCAGCTATGATTTCACTGAGGAGCAAGCTGAGGCTATTGTCACTCTCCAACTCTACCGTTTGACCAATACAGACGTAGTGGTGCTGGAAGAGGAAGAAGCAGAGCTGCGCGAGAAGATTGCCATGCTGGCAGCCATTATCGGCGATGAGCGAACTATGTATAACCTCATGAAGCGTGAGCTCCGCGATGTCAAGAAGAAGTTCGGCAATCCACGTCTCAGTGAGCTGCAAGATACAGCAAACGCCATCGAGATTGATACAGCAAGTCTCATCGTGGAGGAAGAGACCTATGTCAGCGTGACTCGTTCTGGTTATATCAAGCGGACCAGTCCGCGTTCCTTCTCAGCTTCAACCTTAGAGGAGATGGGCAAGCGTGACGATGACCGACTGATTTTTGTTAGCCCTGCCAAGACGACCCAGCACTTGCTGATCTTTACGAGTCTTGGAAATGTCATTTACCGGCCTGTTCACGAGCTGTCAGATATCCGCTGGAAAGAAATCGGAGAACACCTCAGCCAGACCATCAGTAACTTTGATACCAAAGAAGAGGTTATCTATACAGAATTGCTGGACAGCTTTGAGGAAGGGACTTACTTTGCAGCGACCAAGTTAGGTCAAATCAAGCGTGTAGAACGCAAGGAATTCAGTCCTTGGCGGACCTATAAGTCCAAGTCGCTCAAGTTTGCTAAACTAAAAATGAAGAAGATCAGGTTATTGCTCTAGCACCGATTAAGCTGGATGATGTTATGCTCGTGACTAGGAATGGCTATGCTCTCCGCTTCAATATTGAAGAAGTACCAGTTATCGGAGCTAAGGCGGCTGGAGTTAAGGCTATCAACCTCAAGAAGGACGATGTCCTAGCGGCAGCCTTTATCGCCAACACAGACTCGCTTTACCTCCTGACTCAGCGAGGTTCGCTCAAGCGTATGGCAGTCGCAGATATTCCTGTTACCAGTCGGGCAAATCGCGGTCTTCAAGTTCTGAGAGAGCTTAAGACCAAGCCGCATCGTGTCTTTGCAGCCGGACCAGTCTTTGGTGAAGCAGTGGACTTTGACCTCTTCACAACAGAAGCAGAAGCTAGTGAGGATCAGATTTTGCAGGTGCTTTCCAATAAAGGAACTTCCTATGAGATTAATCTAGCTGATCTTAGCCTGTCTGAAAGAACTAGCAACGGCAGCTTCATTTCTGATACCATATCAGACGAAGAAGTCTTCTCAGCTTATATCAAATAATCATCAAACCAGTTCGCAGGAGCTGGTTTTTCAATTTCTAAAAGTTTGATAGTGGCACAAAAGATTGAATAACAAAATTTTCTGAAAATTGAAAAATAATACTTGAAAAATATCTCAAAAAAAGGTGTAAAATAGGGAGTATCTAAAAATGAAGTTTGGAAGAAGAGGAAAAAGATCATGACTGTAAATCTCGACTGGGAAAATCTAGGATTCTCGTATATGAAATTGCCTTATCGCTATTTAGCTTACTATCGCAATGGCCAGTGGGAAGAAGGAACATTAACGGAGGACGCTACGCTCCATATTTCTGAGTCGTCTCCTTGCCTTCACTACGGTCAGCAGGCTTTTGAGGGTCTGAAGGCTTATCGAACTAAGGATGGCAGTATTCAGCTTTTCCGTCCGGATAAAAATGCGGAGCGTCTGCAGCGGACAGCTGACCGCTTGCTCATGCCGCAAGTTCCTACAGAAATGTTCGTGGACGCTGTCAAGCAGGTTGTCCAAGCTAACGAAGAATATGTACCACCTTATGGAACAGGCGGAACGCTTTATATTCGTCCGCTCTTGATTGGAGTCGGTGACATTATCGGAGTGAAACCAGCTGAAGAGTACATTTTCACTATCTTTGTAATGCCTGTCGGCAATTACTTCAAAGGTGGTCTGATTCCGACTAATTTCATTGTGTCAGACGACTATGATCGCGCGGCACCACACGGAACAGGTGCAGCAAAAGTGGGTGGCAATTACGCTGCTAGCTTATTACCAGGAAAGATTGCTAAGGATAAGCATTTCTCAGATGTGATTTATCTGGATCCAGCAACCCATACCAAGATTGAAGAAGTAGGTTCTGCCAACTTCTTGGTATCACCAAGGATAATGAGTTTGTAACACCGCTCAGTCCTTCAATCTTGCCATCTATCACCAAGTATTCTTTGCTTTATCTGGCAGAGCATAGATTAGGGCTTAAGCCGATTGAAGGGGATGTTCCTCTGGCGGACTTGAGTAAATTCACTGAAGCTGGGGCATGCGGAACAGCTGCAGTTATCTCCCCTATCGGAGGTATCCAGCACGGCGAAGATTTCCATGTCTTTTATAGCGAAACAGAAGTCGGCCCAGTCACTCGCAAGCTGTATGACGAATTAACTGGTATCCAGTTTGGTGATGTTGAAGCGCCAGAAGGTTGGATTGTAAAAAGTATAATCTAAAAACTGTCCTTGATTGGGCAGTTTTTCTGTGATTCTAGCCTAAGATAGCTTGCGAAGTCAGTCTTTTTCGTGTACAATAGAAATTTGAAAGAGGTAAGTTATGAGTAAAAAAGACAAAAAGATTGAAATTCAAATCACAGATAGCAAAGTGAAAGTCGGAGCAGACCAATTTGACGGTTATAGTCTTGCTATTGGCAAGAAGGTTATCGGCGAGATTGCTGAACTAGATGGCCAGTTTGCGATCATCAAAAATGGAAATGCTGAAAGTTTTTATAAAAAACTTGAAAGAGCTGTGGAAACTTTGATTGAAACCTATAATTTAAGCAAATAGGGCTTGCATTTTCATTGTATCAATGTTATAATAGATAGCGTTGATTGTCGGAGAGATAGCGAAGAGGCTAAACGCGGCGGACTGTAAATCCGCTCCTTTGGGTTCGGGGGTTCGAATCCCTCTCTCTCCATTCTTTATATTAATGGGGTATAGCCAAGCGGTAAGGCAAGGGACTTTGACTCCCTCATGCGTTGGTTCGAATCCAGCTACCCCAGTTCTTAGGTAATAGATCTGATAAAATAATAAATGTCTTCTGGTGTTTTATTTCTTTATAGGATGGAAATCGTTAACGATAGATCAATGTCATTTGCGGGTGCTTAGGAAAATAAATAAGTAGTATGTCAAGCGAAAGCTTGATTGTTGGAGGATTTTTTTAGATGAATGAATTTGAAGATTTGCTAAACAGTGTTAGCCAAGTTGAGCCGGGTGACGTCGTTACTGCTGAAGTATTGACTGTTGACGCTAACCAAGCTAATGTTGCAATCGCTGGAACTGGTGTTGAAGGTGTTTTGACTCTTCGTGAGTTGACAAACGACCGCGACGCTGATATCAACGACCTTGTAAAACCAGGTGAAACACTTGAATTGCTTGTTCTTCGTCAAGTAGTAGGTAAAGATACAGACACAGTAACTTACCTGGTATCTAAAAAACGTTTGGAAGCTCGCAAAGCTTGGGACAAATTGGTTGGTCGTGAAGAAGAAGTTGTCACTGTTAAAGGCACTCGTGCCGTTAAAGGTGGACTTTCAGTTGAGTTTGAAGGACTTCGTGGATTTATCCCTGCTTCAATGCTTGATACTCGTTTCGTTCGCAACACTGAGCGTTTTGTAGGTCAAGAGTTTGATGCTAAGATTAAAGAAGTAGATCCGAAAGAAATCGTTTCATCCTTTCACGTCGTGAAGTTGTAGAAGCTGAAGCTGCAGCAGCGCGTGCTGAAGTCTTTGGTAAGTTGAATGTTGGCGATGTTGTAACTGGTAAGGTTGCTCGCATCACTAGCTTCGGTGCTTTCATCGACCTTGGCGGAGTTGACGGATTGGTTCACTTGACTGAATTGTCACATGAACGCAACGTATCACCTAAGTCTGTTGTATCAGTTGGTGATGAAATTGAAGTGAAAGTTCTTGACTTGAACGAAGAAGAAGGACGCGTATCCCTCTCTCTTAAAGCAACAACACCTGGACCATGGGATGGCGTTGAGCAAAAACTTGCTGCAGGTGATGTGATTGAAGGAACTGTAAAACGTTTGACTGATTTCGGTGCTTTCGTTGAAGTATTGCCAGGTATCGATGGATTGGTTCATATCTCACAAATTTCACACAAACGTGTTGAAAGCCCTAAAGATGCCCTTAAAGTTGGTCAAGAAGTAACTGTTAAGGTTCTTGAAGTGAATGCTGCTGATGAGCGTGTATCACTTTCTATCAAGGCTCTTGAAGAGCGTCCAGCTCAAGAAGAAGGACAAAAAGATGAGAAACGTCAATCTCGTCCTCGTCGTCCGAAACGTCAAGAAAAACGTGACTTTGAACTTCCAGAAACTCAAACTGGATTCTCAATGGCTGATTTGTTTGGCGATATTGAATTGTAATTAGGTAAAAGAAGTTGAGAAATCTTAACTTCTTTTTCTGATTTTCACTTGTATTTTCAGAGAAAATCAGTTATAATGAATTAGTTACCACCCTTAGTGTAATGGATATCACGTAAGATTCCGGTTCTTGAGATGGGAGTTCGATTCTCTCAGGGTGGATGACTTAAAATTGGACTCTTCGGAGTCTTTTTTGCTCTTTCTTGGAGGAATATGCAATGACAGTAAAATTAATCGCTCATACCTTAATCGAGAAAGAGGGGAAGTATTTGCTTATCAAACGGTCTAAGATAAAGCGAGGCCTTCCTAATGTCTATCCATCTTATTGGGATATTCCAGGCGGAAGTGTAGAAGAGAATGAACTGCCTAGAGAGGCAGCTCTACGTGAGGCTATGGAGGAGGTTAATCAAAAAATTCGGATTGATAAGATTATCCATGAAGATAGTCAGTTTGATGCTAGCAAAGATAGTGTTTTCACACGCTTAGTTTATGCGGGTAGAATTTTGGAAGAGCGTGATATTATATTAGATCCAGAAGAGCACACAGACTTTGTCTGGATTTCTTCTTTGAAAGACATAGAGAGCGAGCTCATCGTACCTTATTTGATTGATATTTTTGCTGTTAAATCCATATAAAACAACTAAAAAACATCCCCTTTTATTAGGAGATGTTTTTTTATAATTAGTTTTTAGATGCTTCTTGGAATTCTGGATTCTTCCATGCTTCATCAATAATTGCTTGTAATTCTTTAGCAGATGCTTGCATTTTTTGTGTTTCAGCATCGTTCAATGGGATGTTTACTGGACGTACGATACCGTGAGCACCAACGATAGCAGGCTGACCAATGAAGACATTTTCAACGCCATACTGGCCTTCTTGGAAGACTGACAAAGGCAATACAGCATTTTCATCGTCAAGGATAGCTTTTGTGATACGAGCCAAAGCAACTGCGATACCGTAGTAAGTTGCGCCTTTTTTGTTGATGATTGAGTATGCTGCGTCACGAACGGAGATAAAAAGATCAACCAAGTCTTGTTCATTCAAGTCACGGTTAGCTTGCAACCATTGCTCCAATTTGACACCTGCAACGTTAGCATGTGACCAAACCGCAAACTCAGAGTCACCATGCTCACCCATGATGTAGGCATGGACAGAACGAGCATCGATGCCAATCTTTTCAGCAAGAGCTTGGCGGAAGCGAGCTGAGTCAAGTGAAGTACCTGAACCGATAACGCGCTCTTTAGGGAAACCAGAGAATTTCCATGTAGAGTATGTCAAAACATCCACTGGGTTAGCAGCAACGAGGAAGATACCGTTAAAGCCTGATTCTACGACTTGAGTAACGATAGATTTGTTGATAGCCAAGTTTGCCAACAAGGTCAAGACGAGTTTCACCTGGTTTTTGAGGTGCACCTGCAGTGATAACAACGAGGTCAGCATCCGCACAGTCTGCATAAGTAGCTGCATAGATTTTTTTAGGTGAAGTGAAAGCAAGGGCGTGGCTAAGGTCTTCAGCATCACCGACAGCCTTTTCAAATAATTGAGGAATTTCAATGATACCAAGTTCTTGAGCAATACCTTGGTTTACAAGAGCAAATGCGTAAGATGAACCTACAGCACCGTCACCAACAAGGATGACTTTTTTATGTTGTTTAGTAGCAGTCATTTCTAAACATCTCCTTATTTTTTTAGGGAATATTTCCCGTACACATTCATTCTACCACTTTTGACATATTTTGTCACGGTCAACTTGTATATCTAGTGATGTAAACGTTTTTACAAACGGTTCAAAATACTGAAAAATTAAAGAAAATGTGGTATAATAAAGGGTAGTTTAATATGAAAGAAAGGCATTTTTTAATGCAAGACAGAAACTTAGTAAATGTTAATCTGACTAGTGAAATGAAGACTAGTTTCATTGATTACGCGATGAGCGTTATCGTGGCTCGGGCACTTCCAGATGTTCGTGATGGTCTAAAGCCAGTTCACCGTCGGATTCTCTATGGTATGAATGAGCTGGGCGTGACACCTGAGAAGCCTCACAAGAAATCAGCTCGTATCACAGGGGATGTCATGGGTAAGTATCACCCGCACGGAGACTCCTCTATTTATGAAGCGATGGTGCGGATGGCTCAATGGTGGAGCTATCGCTATATGCTTGTAGATGGCCATGGAAACTTCGGTTCTATGGACGGAGACGGGGCTGCTGCTCAACGTTATACAGAAGCACGTATGAGCAAGATTGCTCTTGAGATGCTTCGCGATATTAATAAAAACACTGTTGATTATATTGACAACTATGATGCCAGCGAGAGAGAGCCTGTAGTTCTTCCTGCTCGCTTCCCTAACTTGCTTGTAAACGGTGCGACAGGGATTGCAGTTGGGATGGCGACAAATATCCCACCGCATAATCTTGGTGAGTCTATTGATGCGGTTAAGCTTGTCATGGACAATCCGGAAGCAACCACTCGCGATATCATGGAAGTCCTGCCTGGACCAGATTTTCCGACAGGAGCACTGGTTATGGGCAAGTCCGGTATTCACCGGGCTTATGAAACAGGGAAGGGTTCGATTGTTCTTCGTTCTCGCACTGAAATCGAAGAGATGAAAAATGGCCGTGAGCGAATTGTCGTAACTGAGTTTCCATACATGGTTAATAAGACTAAGGTTCATGAGCACATCGTTCGTCTTGTGCAGGAAAAACGCATTGACGGTATCACAGCTGTTCGTGATGAGTCCAATCGTGAAGGGGTCCGTTTTGTCATTGAGGTTCGCCGTGATGCCTCTGCTCATGTCATTCTAAATAACCTTTTCAAGCTGACTCAGATGCAGACCAATTTCAGCTTCAATATGCTGGCTATTCAAAATGGCGTGCCGAAGATTCTATCTCTACGTGAGATTTTGTTGGCCTACATTGAGCACCAAAAAGAAGTAGTGATTCGACGGACGGCTTTCGATAAAGAAAAGGCGGAAGCTCGAGCGCACATCTTGGCTGGTTTGCTGATTGCGCTGGATCACATTGATGAAGTGATTCGCATTATCCGTAATAGCGAGACGGACGCAGAAGCCCAGGCTGAATTGATGGCTAAGTTTGAACTGTCTGAGCGCCAGAGTCAGGCTATCCTTGATATGCGTCTGCGTCGTCTGACTGGTTTAGAACGTGATAAGATTCAGTCAGAGTACGACGAGCTGATTGCTTTGATTGCGGATTTGGCTGATATTTTGGCTAAGCCAGAGCGCGTTATCGCTATTATCAAGGAAGAGTTAGATGAGGTCAAGCGTAAATTTGCGGATGACCGCCGTACTGAGCTGATGGTGGGAGAAGTTCTTTCTCTTGAAGATGAAGATTTGATTGAGGAAGCGGATGTTTTGATTACCCTGTCCAATAAAGGCTATATCAAGCGTCTGAATCAGGCTGAATTTACCGCTCAGAAACGCGGAGGCCGTGGTGTTCAAGGGACTGGTGTCAAAGATGATGACTTCGTCAAAGAGCTGGTTTCAACGAGTACCCACGATAGACTGCTCTTCTTTACCAATAAAGGCCGAGTCTATCGTCTCAAAGGATATGAAATTCCTGAGTACGGTCGGACAGCCAAGGGCTTGCCAGTAGTCAATCTCTTGAAACTGGATGAAGGAGAGACTATTCAGACCATTATTAATGTCCAGCAAGACCGCAGTGATGATTCTTATCTCTTCTTTACTACTCGTCATGGAGTTGTCAAACGGACCAGTGTGACAGAATTTGCTAATATTCGTCAGAACGGTCTTAAGGCTTTGAATTTGAAGGATGAAGACGAGTTAATCAATGTTTTTCTGACGGACGGTGCTGCAGACGTTATCATTGGTACTAAGTTTGGTTATTCTGTCCGCTTCAATGAGACAGCTGTCCGGAGCATGAGCCGTATAGCGACTGGTGTTCGCGGAGTCAATCTTCGAGAGGGTGACCAGGTCGTTGGAGCCGGTGTGATTGCTGAGGGAGACGAAGTGCTTGTCATCACTGAAAAAGGCTATGGTAAGCGTACTCTTGCCAGCGAGTATCCAACCAAGGGCCGTGGTGGTAAAGGGATTAAAACAGCCAATATCACTGATAAGAACGGACCTCTTGCTGGTCTGATGACAGTTACTGGCGAGGAAGATTTGATGATTATCACTAATACAGGTGTCATCATTCGGACAAGTGTGGCGAATATTTCTCAGACTGGCCGCTCAACCATGGGAGTTAAGGTCATGCGTCTGGACCAAAATGCACAGATTGTCACCTTTACAAGCGTCGAATCAGATGATAAAGAAGATGTAGCAGAGGAAGAAAACGAATCGTAAAAGAGGACCTCTATATGGTACAAGGAAAAAGAAGTCGAAAAAGAAAACAAAAAAGCAAAAGAAATATTTTTATCAATATTGTTGCGTCATTATTAATTATTGTGGCTCTTGGCTTAATCTTTAATGCGCAAATTCGAAACATGATTATGGTTTGGCATACCAACCAATATCAGGTCAGCAAGGTTTCCAAAGACTCTATTAATAAAAATAAAAATGCTGAGACTAGCTTGATTTTAATAAGGTAGAGTCGCTTTCTACAGAAGCAGTTATCAATGCTCAGTGGAAAGCTCAGCAACTGCCTGTTATCGGAGGCATCTCTATTCCAGAAGTATCCATGAATTTGCCAATCTTCAAAGGACTGGATAATGCTGGATTGTATTATGGTGCTGGTACGATGAAAGAGACCCAGCAGATGGGGCAGGGGAATTATGCCTTGGCTAGCCACCATGTCTTTGGCATCACAGGGGCTAGCAACATGCTCTTTTCCCCACTGGATCGTGCTAAGGCTGGCATGAAGATCTATATCACTGATAAAGAGCATGTCTATACTTATGTAATCACTAGTGTTGAAACGGTAACTCCAGATCGAACGGATTTGATTGAGGATACCGAAGGCGTTACAGAGATTACTTTGGTTACTTGTGAGGATGCTGCGGCAACCAATCGAACGATTGTCAAGGGAACCTTAGAAGGCTCTGTCGAGTATGACAAGGCTCCTAAGGAAGTTCTTGAATCTTTCAGTAAGTCCTATAATCAAATGCAGATTTAAAGGCGAAAACTAAAAAAATTCACTCCAAAGGTTAGGAAGAACTCTAATTTTTGGAGTTTTTTTATATCAATTCTTGCTGATTTTGACTCTTTTTCCGAATAATAAGGTAAGGAGGTTTCTATGTATAGCATTTCATTTCAAGATGATATTAGCATGATGCCACGGGAGCGTTTGATGAGAGAAGGGGCTGAAAAACTCAGTAACCAAGAGCTTCTATCAATTTTCCTCAGGACAGGTAACAAAAAAGAAACTGTTTTTCAAGTTTCTCAAAGAATTTTATCATCAATTTCCAGTTTGAACGATCTCAAGTATTTAACTTTGCAGGAATTGCAGACTATTTCTGGAATCGGTCCGATTAAGGCTGTGGAGCTACAGGCCATTATCGAATTAGGTCGTCGGATTAATCGAGCAGAGGTTCTGCAGAAAGAACAGATTATGGGCAGTCAAAAATTAGCCCAGAAGATGCAGCAGGAATTGGGAGATATGAGGCAGGAGTGCTTGGTTGCTATTTATCTTAATAGTCAAAATCAAATTCTGCACCAGCAGACTATTTATGGGGACTGTCAGCAGAAGCATTGCTGAGCCGAGAGAAATTCTCCACTACGCTCTTAAGCATCTGGCGACATCTATCATACTGGTACACAATCATCCATCAGGTTCAGTCGTTCCTAGTAGAAACGACGATGAGGTGACCCAGCATATGAAAGAAGCATGTGAGATGATGGGCTTGGTCCTTTTGGATCATTTGATTGTGTCCAAGTCCAACTACTATAGCTATCGAGAGGAGACAGATATGATATAATTTGGTTTACTTGAATATAAAAAAACTTCTATTCGTGTAGAACAGAAGTTTATCTAGGAATAGAGGTTTTTAAAGAATATTGACAACATAATCAAACAGAGCTAGGTCTCCTTCTCTGGAGCCAAACAAGAACTCTGGGTGCCATTGGACACCAAGGAATGGACTGCCGTCAGTAGAAGTTATTGCTTCAATAATTTTATCTCTAGGATCATAGGCAATGACTTCTAGGCCAGCCGCTAAATCCTTGATACTCTGATGGTGGAAGGAGTTGATTTCAGATGCTGGTCCATAGATTTCGTGCAGAATAGAACCGTTCTTGGTCACCATGCTTTGAGTCGTGTACTCAGCAGAGCTATCTTGCCAATGATCTTCAATATCTTGATGAAGAGTACCTCCTAGGGCTACATTATAAAGTTGGGTTCCGCGGCAGACGGTGAAAATTGGTTTATTTTGACGGCGAGCTTCTTTGATTAAAGCTAATTCAAAAATATCCCGTTTGAGTAGATAATCATCGCTGTCAATGGTTTTCTCTTCACCATAGAATTGAGGGCATACATTCTGACCGCCTGTGATGATTAATTTGTCGACAATGGAAACATACTGTTTAGCCATTTCTTCATCACCGATTGGCAAAATCATTGGAATTCCGCCAACTTCTTTAACTCCCTCAACGAATCCTGTCGCCGTATAGCTCATATGGATGAAGTGATCGTCTGGAATTTCTCTTTCATTTCCGGTTATTCCAATGATAGGTTTACTCATAGAGTGTTTAATACCTCTTTCAAATTAATAATCATTTTTTCTCATGAAGTAGAGCAGCGTCTGCAGTTCGCTAGTCAGGTCAACATACTGAACGACCACATCCTTAGGCAGGGATAGGTTTACAGGTGAGAAACAGAGAATGCCCTTGACACCAGCCTGAACTAAGATAGATGCGACTTCTTGAGCTTTCACGCTAGGTACAGTTAGGATGGCAGTTTGCACATTTCCTGACTGTATTTTTTCTTTAATTTGGGAAATTCCATAGATAGGAATCCCATCGCTGGTTGTGCTGCCAACTTCCGGATGGTCATCTATGTCAAAAGCCATTACAACCTTCATTTTATTTCGCTCATGAAAACGATAGTGCAGCAGAGCCCGCCCCATATTACCAACCCCCACAATCATGACATTGGTAATAGCATTGTCGTTCAAGAGGTCAGCAAAAAAAGTTCATTAATTTCTTGACATCGTAACCAAATCCTCTGCGGCCGAGTTCACCGAAATAAGAAAAAAATCTCGTCTGACAGTAGCAGAGTCAATACCAATGGCTTCTGCAATTTGCTTGGAGTTTGCTTTTTTTCGATCTTCTCAGCATTAAAAACGTTTAAAAAAATACGATAGTAGAGCGATAGCCTTTTAGCAGTTGCTCGAGGAATTGTAGTATTTTTTTCAGTTTTCACAAAAATCACAACCTTTCTAATTCTATTTTATAGGAAGTTTGTGAAAAAAATCAACTAATTAAGAGTGTTTGATTCACTAAAAAAGGAAAAAGAGTGAAAGTTTAAGTTATGTTGTAACTGCGAAGGATTAGTTCTGGTAGGGAGTTAAGTCTAACTGGTACATCTGGCGGTACAAGTCTCCAATTAGCCCTGCAAAAGGCAGCTGGTGTCCCTTATACGTAACAGAAAGCACCTTGAGCGAGTCAGGAACCGTAACGCAGCCAGAGAAGGCTAGAAGAAATTCATCGAAATCTTCATAGGTAAGTGTTCGTTTTACCTTATATGAGTCCAAATAGGTCAGTTCAACCATCGTTAATCCTTTCCTTTGGTTCGATTAGTCATTTGATATTTTCAAGAGTTCTAAGTAGAAGTCAAGCTTGTTTGGTCTTTTAAAGAGTCTAAACCAAAAAAGCAAAATTGCGAGAATCTTGCTTATTGTGGTGTCTTTTCAAAAATATTTCTTTCAACCAGGCTGTCCATCAAGAAATAAAATTTTTGCTGGATAATGTGATGGTCTTCTGATTTGAAAATATTGACCAAGCGCAGGCCGGATTTGTCAGTGATGTTGATTTTGAAACCATTTAAATCTTTATTGACGATGATTTTCAGCAGAAAACCATTTCCGCTGTTGGGAACAGATTCCAGCAGACGAGAGAGTTCATAGTTGCCAACCTTGCTTTCAGCGAATGTATTGTCGCGCAAGGTAAATTTCTTGACATTTGGGTGAAGTGAATAGGTATATTCGCAGTTTGCTAAGCTAACAGATGTTTGAAAGGCCATCTTATCCTCCTAAAATTTCTTTTAATTTCTTTGTAAATGATTGAATCTCTTGCAGAGTCGTTTGGTCCGAAATACTGATCCGAATGGACTCATACAAGCGGTTGGAATCCTTGCCATACATAGCCTGCAAGACATGACTGGGTTGTATAGCTCCGGCTGTGCAGGCTGACCCTGTTGAAATGGAAAAGCCATTTAAATCCATTTGAAGCAGAAGCAGGTCATTCTTTTGATTGGGAAATCCCAAATTGATGACATAAGGCAAGCTTGGCTGACTTTCATTTAAGTAAAAGTCAATGTCCGATAAGTCAGCAAGTAAGCTGTCTTTTAAGTCTTGCGCATGCGCTAGATTTTCCTCAAGATGTTCCATGCTCTCTGACAGAGCCGCCGCCATGCCTGTGATAGAGATTAGATTTTTCAGTTCCGGCCCGGTGTTTTTTTCTTCCTGGTCACCACCGTGCATGAAATTGTCAAAATCCATTTTCTTGGCATAAAGGAAGCCAACACCTTTGGGACCGTGAAACTTATGTGCTGAGGCAGAGAGGAAGTCAATTCCTAGCTCGTCAGGGTAGATGGGAAGTTTACCAATTGCTTGGACAGCATCAACGTGAAAAGCAGCAGGATGTTCTTGCAGTAATTCACCAATTTCCTTAATGGGAAGGATAGCACCAGTTTCGTTATTGACTGCCATGACGGACACAAGAATAGTATCAGGCCTAAGAGCCTTCTTAATATCCTCCGCTCGAATCTGACCATCCACCGGCTGAACAAAAGTAGCTTCGAAGCCGAATTTATCTACTAGGTATTCTACCACTTCTAAGACAGCATGGTGTTCAATGGCAGTGGTAACAATATGTTTTCCTTGTTTCTGGTAGCGAAGGGCATAGCCTTTGATAGCAGTATTGTTGCTTTCAGTGCCACCTGAAGTAAAAAGAATCTTATTACTTTGAGTATGCAGAGCTTGAGCAATATCTTCACGCGCCTGTCTGAGCAGTTTACTAGCTTCTCTACCATGGCTGTGCGTACTGGAAGGATTTCCAAAGACAGTCATCGTCTTGGTCATTGCTTGGATTGCAGCGGGCGACAAAGCAGTTGTAGCGGCATTATCTAAATAAATCACTCCGGTTACCTTATTTCTTTTGATAGGCAAAGAGTGGGCTGACTGGTTTCCTCTCTTGAATGCGGACAATAGCATCACCAATCAGTTCACTAGCTGTAATGTAGTGGAGATTCTTAGGTGTTTCTTCTTTGGTATCAACAGAGTCTGTCACAAGAATTTCCCTGATAGGAGAATTATCTAGTAATTCCGCAGCTTTATCTGCAAAGAGTCCATGACTAGATACGGCATAAATTTCTACTGCGCCTTCGCGACAGACAATTTTAGCTGCTTCAGAGAAAGTCCGACCGGTATTTAAAATGTCGTCAATCAGAATAGCTTTCTTACCCTCAACATCTCCAATGATATATCCCTCAGAGCGACCCGCCTCATCTTCGCCATAATCAATGATAGCGATAGGAGCATCCAGATATTCAGCCAGATTGCGGGCGCGTTTTACACCAGAGTTTTTAGGGCTGACGACAACGACATCATCGCCAGTAAGCCCCATGTTGCAGTAGTGTTTGGCAAAGAGTGGGATAGTGAAGAGGTTATCAACTGGGATATCAAAGAATCCTTGGACCTGCACGGCATGAAGATCCAGAGAAATCACACGATCTACGCCAGCGCCGACAAGCATGTTGGCAACCAGTTTAGCTGTGATTGGCTCGCGAGGAGCAGCAGTCCGATCCTGACGGGCATAACCAAAATAAGGCATCACAACATTAATCGTGTTGGCACTTGCACGCTTGCAGGCATCCACCATAATCAAGAGTTCCATCAAGTGATTATTGACAGGGAAGCTAGTAGACTGAATGATGTATATATCATAGCCACGGACACTTTCTTCAATGTTAATCTGAATCTCGCCGTCCGAGAATTGGCGGGAGGAAAGTTTCCCCAAAGGAACCCCAGCAGCCTCAGCAATTTTTTCAGCTATGGAATGATTGGAGTTGAGGGAAAAAAGCTTCATATTTTTTTTATCTGACATGAGTTGGACCGTCCTCTTTTTGTCTCATTTCTATATCTAATGCTCCATGAAATTTATTTTTCAATAGGCTTTAGATTGCTACCTTTTATTTTACCAAAAAAATTAGATTATTTCAGCTATTTTGTGGTCGTTGATTTACAAGTTTTCAGAAAATCTTGCTATCTTGCTCTTACCAGGTTTGTAGTCGATGTTATGTAGTTTTAGGAAGTTGAGGAAATTTTCTTTTCCTTTTTCGAAATCTTCAACTTCGACTTCGAGTTCGAAGTCTTTTTTGCCCAAGTAGTGGCTCTCGTCCAGAGCAAGCAGGCCGATTTCGTCTTCCTTTTCATAGCGGATAGTCTCTAGAGAGCCTAGAATCTTCAAGTCTTGGATAGGAATTTCTTTTTGAAGCAGTGTTTCTAAAATCTCTCCCGTAGGAAATTCATTGTTCTGCAAAATATTTTCAGTTTCTTCTGGTGTCAGGTTCTGATTAAGTTCCAAGGCTCCGACTTCTTGAGGAATCTTGAGCGTCAGCTCAGCTTCTCGATGGTTAAAAGTTCGTACTCGAAAAGCCATGTGGGCGTGTCGGATACTCTGCTGGTCTGACTCGATGTAGTGGTTGGTCTGGCTAATAGGCGAAATATCAGCAAATAATTGGAGCAGACGGTCGTGCTCTTCCTTGGTCAGCATGGTTTTGAATTCAATTTCTAAGTGATTCATTTTCATATCCTTTTCTTTTTTTTGAAAGCGATTTATGTTATAATAACAGTTGTGTTTATTTTATACAAAAAATAATGATATGACAAGGTAAGTGTATGACAATAGAATGGGAAGAGTTTCTAGACCCCTATATTCAAGCGGTTGGAGAGTTGAAAATTAAGCTTCGTGGGGTGCGAAAGCAATACCGCAAGCAGCAGCGCCATTCTCCGATTGAGTTTGTGACCGGACGTGTCAAGCCGATTGAGAGCATTAAAGAAAAGATGATTCTGCGAGGCATTCGCGAGGAAAATATCGAGCAGGAGATGCAGGATATTGCAGGCTTACGGGTCATGGTCCAGTTCGTCGATGATGTGGATGAAGTTTTAGAAGTCCTGCGAAACCGGACCGATATGCGCATTGTGCAGGAGAGGGATTATATTAAAAACAAAAAAGCCAGTGGCTATCGGAGCTACCATGTGATTATAGAGTATCCAGTTGATACGATTAATGGTCATAGGCTTATTCTGGCTGAGATTCAGATTCGCACCCTTTCGATGAATTTTTGGGCTACGATTGAGCATTCTTTGAATTACAAGTATAAAGGAGAATTTCCCGAGGAGATCAAATGCCGCTTGGAAACGACAGCCAATCTTGCCTATCAGCTGGATGAGGAGATGGGAGAAATCCGTGATGCTATCCAGGAGGCGCAGGCTCTCTTTGATCCTCTTCACCGCAAGTTAAATGGCGGTGTGGGAAATAGTGATGATACAGATGAAGAATACAGATAAAAAAATAGCGATTATCCGCAATCGGAAAAGACAGAGTGAACAAGTCTATCAAGATTTAAAGCAGAAGCTTAAACAGAACGGCTTTATTTTAACTCCTAAGAATCCCGACATCGTGATTTCGGTGGGTGGTGACGGCATGTTGCTGTCGGCTTTTCATATGTATGAAGAACAGCTGGATCGGGTCCGCTTTGTCGGTGTACATACAGGGCATCTTGGCTTTTATACAGACTACCGTGATTTTGAATTGGATAAGCTGGTTGAAAATCTTAAACTGGATACTGGTGCTCAGGTTTCTTATCCAATTTTAAATGTCAAAATCACTTTGAAAATGGTGATACACGCACTATTCGTGCTTTGAACGAAGCAACAATCAAACGCTCGGATCGGACTATGGTAGCTGATGTCATTATCAATCGGGTTCATTTCGAGCGTTTCCGAGGAGATGGGATTTCCGTCTCTACTCCGACGGGCAGTACAGCCTATAACAAATCTCTAGGTGGAGCGGTATTACATCCGACAATCGAAGCCTTACAGGTGACAGAAATTGCCAGTCTCAACAATCGGGTTTATCGGACGTTGGGCTCGTCGGTCATTGTTCCTAAAAAGGATAAGATTGAGTTAGTGCCGACCCGCAGTGACTATCATACTATCGCAGTTGATAATCAGACTTTCTCTTTTAAAAACATTGTCCGTATTGAGTACCAGATTGACAATCATAAGATACATTTTGTGGCTTCGCCAAGCCATACCAGCTTTTGGAACCGTGTCAGAGACTCCTTTATTGGGGAGTGCCGGGAATGAGGTTTGAGTTTATTGCTGATGAGCATGTCAAGGTAAAGACCTTTTTGAAGCGGCACGAAATTTCCAAAGGCCTCTTGGCAAAGATAAAATTTTCCGGCGGAAACATTCTTGTCAACCATCAGCCTCAGAACGCTATTTATCTCTTGGATATTGGCGATAAAGTGACGATTGACATTCCTTCTGAAAAAGGATTTGAGAGTCTGAAAGCTGTTGATAAGGACTTGTCTGTCGTCTACGAGGATGAGCATTTCTTGGTTTTGGATAAACCGGCAGGGGTGGCCAGTATTCCCAGTGTTAATCATTCCAATACTATGGCAAACTTTGTTAAGGCTTACTATATTCGTCATGCCTATGAAAACCAGCAGGTGCATATCGTGACGCGTCTGGATAAGGATACAAGTGGCCTCATGCTCTTGCCAAGCATGGCTATGCTCATGCCAGATTGGACAAACAGTTGCAGAAGAAGCTGATAGAAAAGCGCTATTACGCTCTGGTTCGGGGGACTGGTGACTTAGAAGAGCAAGGTGAGATTATTGCTCCGATTGGACGCAATCCTGAGAGTATCATTACGAGGCGCGTGACAGAGGATGGCAAGTACGCTCATACCAGTTACAAGGTCATAGAGCGATTTGGAGATGTCTATCTAGTGGATATTCATCTGCATACTGGGCGGACTCATCAAATCCGCGTTCACTTTTCACATATTGGCTTTCCGCTTTTGGGTGACGACCTTTATGGTGGGAGTTTGGAACACGGAATAGAGCGTCAGGCTTTACATTGTCATTCTTTGAAATTTTATAATCCTTTTAGTGGTCAGGAAGTTGAGCGTGCCAGTCCTTTGCCAGAAGATTTTAAACAAGTTATTGAGAAATTAAAAGAATAAGAGATAAAGGAGTTTTAAGAAACATGAAAATTTTTGACTCAATTCGTGAAGCCTTGAAAGATAAGGAAGTAAAAATTGTCTTGCCAGAGGGTGAAGAACCACGAATTCTGCAGGCGACTAAACTATTGGTGAAAGAAACCAGTATTACACCAGTTCTTTTGGGGAATCCAGATAAAATCCGTATTTATCTGGAAATTGAGGGAGTAAAAGAAGGATATCAGGTTATTGATCCTTCAAACTGTTCTTGCTTTGAGGAACTGGTAGAAGCATTCGTTGAGCGTCGCAAAGGGAAAATCACAGCAGACGAAGCACGTCAGTTGCTCAAGGAAGATGTTAACTACTTTGGGGTCATGTTGGTTTATCTTGGTAAAGTCCAAGGAATGGTATCTGGTGCGATTCACTCCACTGCAGCGACTGTTCGGCCGGCTCTTCAAATCATCAAGACTCTGCCTTGGGTTTCTCGCACTTCAGGAGCTTTCCTTATGGTGCGTGATGACGAACGCTACATTTTCAGTGACTGTGCCATTAATATCGATCCAGATGCCAATATTTTGGCAGAGATTGCTGTTAACTCAGCTTTGACAGCACAAATTTTCGGTATCGATCCCAAAGTTGCCATGCTCAGCTATTCGACCAAGGGCTCTGGTTTCGGAGAGAAGGTTGATAAGGTTGTGGAAGCGACTAAGTTGGCTCAAGAAATGAGTCCTGACTTGGTTATCGATGGTGAATTACAGTTTGATGCAGCTTTCGTCCCTGCAACAGCAGAGCTGAAAGCGCCTGGCAGCCCGGTGGCTGGTCAAGCGACCGTCTTTGTTTTCCCAAGTATTGAGGCTGGTAATATCAGCTACAAGATGGCAGAGCGTTTGGGTGGCTTTTCAGCAGTAGGACCTATCCTGCAGGGCCTTAACCATCCAGTTAATGACCTTTCCCGAGGATGTAATGCGGATGATGTTTATAAGCTGACTTTGATTACAGCCAGTCAGGCAGTTGGTCATTATTAAATGATAGGAAACAATTGGAGGGCGTAAGCTCTCCTATTTTTCTTGCCTTATGCTATACTAGATTTATGTTAGATTTGAAAGAATACGGAATTGAGATGTGGGAGGCAGATAAAATCGCCTCTTTTCGCGAGAAATTATTAACTTGGTATGATGAAAACAAACGTGACCTGCCTTGGCGCAGAACAAATAATCCTTATCATATCTGGGTTTCTGAGATTATGCTGCAACAGACTCGGGTGGATACGGTGATTCCTTACTATGAGCGTTTTCTTGACTGGTTTCCGACTGTAGCTGACTTAGCAGAGGCACCAGAGGATAGACTGCTCAAGGCTTGGGAAGGGTTGGGATATTATTCGCGGGTGCGAAATATGCAAAAGGCAGCCCAGCAGATAATGACGGATTTTGCTGGAAAATTTCCTGATAGCTATGAAGAAATTGCAAGCCTCAAAGGGATTGGACCTTATACGGCTGGTGCCATTGCTAGTATTGCCTTTGGCCTAGCTGAGCCTGCGGTGGATGGCAATGTCATGCGGGTCTTGAGTCGCTTGTTTGAAGTTGATTTAGATATTGGCCAACCTAGCAATCGTAAGGTCTTTCAAGCCATGATGGAGATTCTGATTGATCCAGACAGACCTGGAGATTTCAATCAGGCACTGATGGATCTGGGGTCAGATATCGAAGCTCCTGTTAATCCTCGTCCAGAAGACAGTCCTGTAAAAGAGTTCAGCGCAGCCTATTTACACGGAACTATGGATAAATATCCAATCAAAGCACCTAAAAAGAAGCCAGTTCCAGTCTATCTGCAAGGCTTGATTATCGAAAACGAACAGGGACAGTTCTTGCTTGAAAAGAATGAGGCTGCTGGCTTGTTATCAGGTTTTTGGCATTTTCCCTTGATTGAAATTGAGGAATTTCAAACTGAAAATCAGATGTCTTTGTTTGAGGTGGCTGAAAATCAGCCCAGTCTGGACTTGTCTCCTCAAGAAAGCTTTGAGCAGGATTATGATTTGATTGTTGATTGGCAGCAGCAGTCCTTTTCAAAAGTGCAGCATGTTTTCAGTCATCGCAAGTGGTATATCCAGCTGGCTTATGGCCGAGTTAAAGATAGTCAGCACGTAGCTGAGGGGGAGGTCTTGTGGCTTCATCCAGAAGACTTTGGCAATTACCCCTTTGCCAAACCCCAGCAGAAGATGTGGGAAGCTTTCAGGAAGCTAGAAATAAGTAAAAAAATCTGAGACTCTTTTTGTCTCAGATTTTTGAATTGAATCAATTTTATAAGTTTGCAAAAGCTTTAATCTCATCTGCAGTCATAGAAGAATCACAACGAACAGATACTTGGCCGTCTTGAACATGAACAAAAAACCAGGGACCGTCGGAATGCTGTATTCAGAGCGGAAGGCTTGCAGTTTCTCTAATTCGCTGGCTTCTTCGCTATTGATAAAGAAAATATATGCCTTGGTATCAGCGACAACGCCAGCAAGAGTAGCAGCGAATTTACGGCAGTAAGGGCAAGTTTTACGACCAACGAAGAAAGTTGCAGTTTCTTTATCAGCAATCGCTTGACGAGCGCGGTCAACAGTTGTGACTTCAAGGTCTTTAATATTTTGAGCAAATTGTTCCATAAATAATCCTCATTTCTTTTGATAAAACTAGTATGCCATAAAAAGCAGAAAAATGCTTGATTTGGAAACGAAAAACCAGAGAATGTGAAATCCATCCTCTGGTTGATTGGTTGATAGTGTTATTTTACTTGATAAAGGCATTAATCTCTGCTTCAATAGCAGCAATTTTTGCTTGAGCGTCTTCATTGCTATCACCGACAACGGCAATGTAGAACTTGATTTTTGGTTCTGTTCCAGATGGGCGAACAGCAATCCATGAACCATCATCCAAAGTGTATTTCAGTACATCGCTTGGAGGAGTTGTCAGAGCTGTAACAGTACCGTCTGCGGCGGTAGAAGTCTGGGCCTTAAAGTCTTCAGTAACAGAAATAGCAGTAGCGTTGAAATCTTTTGGACCATTGTCACGGAACTTGGCCATGATAGACTTGATTTGCTCAGCTCCATCAACACCAGACAGGGTTACAGAGATAGTCTTTTCAGCAAAGTAACCGTACTCTTTGTAGATTTCTTCAATACCGTCAGCCAGAGTCAAGCCACGTGAACGGTAGTAGGCAGCAAGCTCAGCTACAACCAAAACAGCTTGGATAGCGTCTTTATCACGTACAAACGGTTTAATCAGATAGCCGAAGCTTTCTTCAAATCCCATCATGTAGGTGTGGTTGTGCTTTTCTTCGAATTCTTGAATCTTTTCAGCGATAAATTTGAAACCAGTCAAGACATTGAACATGGTTGCGCCATAACTTTCGGCAATCTTAGTCACCAAGTCAGTAGAAACGATAGACTTGCAGAGAGCTGCGTTAGCTGGCAGAGTTCCAGCACTCTTATGAGCTTCTAAGATGTACTTAGCCATGATAGCCCCGATTTGGTTACCTGAAAGGTTGAGGTAGCTGCCGTCTTTTTGCAGGACTTCTACACCGACACGGTCAGCATCTGGGTCAGTTGCAACCAGAACATCTGCACCAACTTTACGGCCTAATTCCTCTGCTAAGGCAAAGGCTGCTTGGCTTTCAGGGTTTGGAGACTTAACAGTAGAGAAGTCAGGATCAGCTACAGCTTGAGCTTCAACAACTTCAACAGAATCAAATCCTGCTTGAGCCAAAGCGCGACGGGCCAACATTTCACCAGTACCGTGCAGAGGAGTGTAGACAATCTTCATGTCCTTACCGTATTCATCAATCATTTTGGTTGATATTTACATCTTTAACTTCCTTGAGGTATTCAGCATCAATAGCATCGCCAATCACTTCAATCAAGCCTGAAGCTTTTTCAGCTTCAACATCAGCGACATCAATAGCAAAAGGATTTTCAATCGCACGGATGTAGTCTGTCAATGCATCTGCATCATGCGGAGGCATTTGTCCGCCGTCTTCACCATATACCTTGTAGCCGTTAAATGGAGCAGGGTTGTGGCTGGCCGTAATCATGATACCAGCAAAAGTTCCTAAATGACGTACCGCAAATGAAAGTTCTGGAGTTGGGCGCAGACTTTCAAAGACATAGGACTTGATGCCGTGTTTAGCTAAAACAGCAGCAGATTCAAAAGCAAATTCTGGTGAGAAATGACGGGAGTCGTAAGCAATGGCAACACCGCGTTTTTTGTACTCATCACCTTTTTCTTCAATCAAGCGAGCCAAACCTTCGGTTGCCTGACGGACAACATAAATATTAATACGGTTGGTACCAGCGCCAATTAAACCACGCATACCAGCAGTACCAAACTCAAGATTGGTGTAAAAGGCATCTTCCTTAGTTTTTTCGTCCATACTATTCAAGTCTTCACGAAGATAGTCAGGAAGTTCAGCATAATCAAGCCATTTTTTGAAGTTATCTTGATAAGTCATAGGTGGAGTCTCCTTTATTTTTGAAATGAAGAGTGGGAAATTTTAGTAAAAAATCCTGCTCTTAAATTTTCTTAATCGCTTTCATTGTAGCATATTTTCATTAATTTTGAAAGAGGTTACCTAGAAAACGATGAAATACTTTTCAAGGCATTCTTTCAGGGATTTCAGAATGGTATTGCAGAATTGCGAGCTTAAAAAAGACCAAAGCAATGCTTGGTCTGGAAAGCTAATTTATCATCATTTTTTGGCTTTTTCAAGCGCAGGAATGATAGTTGCTGTCAAAATCGCAGAAATGATTAACTCGGCAATGGAATTTGCTGATAGAATCACAGCCAGAAGTGCTTTGATGTCTCCTTGATAAACATTTGCAAAGAGAAAGAAGATACCGCCCAAGACGAAGATGGTATTGGTAGCAGAACCAACGGAACCTGCTAGAATCAAGCCGGCCTTATTTTTCATAGCTTTATATACGAAATAAGGAGTTATACCGATAAGAATGCGAGGCACCATGGCAACAAGAAGCGAAGAAAGGCTTCCATTTGGCACAAAAGGGCTAAAGAGATAGCTGGTTGGTAGCAGCACTAAGGTATTGGTGACAACGCTGATACATCCCATAAGGCCACCTAGAACAGCTCCGACTTTAGGGCCATAGAGGATACTTGCGATAATCACTGGAATGTGAATAATCGTAGGTTTAATCGGTACTGGAAGCAAGTTGAAAATGACTGAGCTGAGCAGGTGAAGTACCAACATAATGGCAAAGAAAATAGCAATTTGAGCAATTTTAGACTGTTTTTTCATAAATAAGTTCCTTTACTGTATCAATAATCGTATCAATCTCAGCTAGAGCACCTGTCCCCTGATCGCCACAGGCTAGAACAGCTTCGCGCGGTTGGATAACCTTCCATCCAAAACGCTGCAGACGCTCCAAATTGTGCTGGGTTAGTGGATTTTCAAACATCTTAGTGTTCATAGCTGGAGCTAAAACTTTCTTCGTATGAGGCGGCAGAGCCAGGGCAGTAGCAGTCACCATATTATCAGCTAAACCGTTGGCTAATTTAGCGATGGTATTTGCTGTAGCTGGAGCAAGCAAAAAGAGGTCAGACTCTTTAGCGATGTCAATGTGATTGACCTTGCTAGGGTCAGGTTCTTGCATAATATCAATTGCAACTGACCTTTGTGACAAGACTTGTAGAGTCAGCGGTGTGATAAATTCTGTCGCTGCCTCTGTCATGAGGACAGCAACTTCAAAGTTCTCTTTCTTTAGACGACTGGTGATGTCAGCAGCCTTGTAAGCTGATATGCTGCCACTGACGGCTAAGGTAATCTGTGTCATCATTTACCTCCTTATGGACTATGGATATGCAGGTAGAGGAGCTGAGCAATTTCTTCTTTGGATTGAGATCGGGTTACAGTATCATTTCCGACAAGATAGGCTTTGTGCTCCTGATTAGAAATCTCTGTCAAATCGTTGGCAACAATGATTTCAGCCTGATTTTTTATGAGACTGGCTCGTGCGGTCTTGAGTAATTCTTCATCAGAAACATCGACCAAGAGTTTAAAGCCAATCAAGCGAATGTCTGGATTCCATTTTTTTACCTGGCTGATGATTTTAGGTGTCTTTTTGAGAAAAAGAACTTGAACATCATCCTGAGAAGAAATCTTGCTTTCTGAGTTAGTCTTATCCAGAAATTCAGCCATATCAGAGCTAGCAGCTACAGTTTCCAAACCAGTCATGTAGACGGGAGTATAATCAGAGACCGCCATTGCATGAATCAGTACATCATGTGTGTGAACGAGTGGCTCCAAGCTTTTATGCAGTTCTGCAACATTTTCGATCTGGACAATGGTAAGATTGGGGTGAGCTGCAGGGCGGACAGCATTGGGAGTCGTCACCAGAGTCACCTGATCGCCCTTGTCTAGGAAAGTTTCAGCTATGATTTTGCCAAGCTGGCCTGTCGAATGATTGGTAATAGAGCGGACACGGTCGATTTTCTCGCTGGTCCCGCCAGAAGTAATCAATATGTTCATAGCACTATTTTACAAGAAAAAAGAAATTTAGTAAAATAATTCTAATTGCAGAGTGTCACAGCGGAAAATAATTCTCTGAAATCTTATATTTTAGAGAAGTTAAATTTCTTAACTTTTCTTTTTCCCGAACATTAAAATCTATTTAGAGTTTAATCATGTAGATTTTGCTCTTTTTTGTTATAATCTTTATATTAATTGACAGAGGAGTTCTTGATGAAAACAGATATTGAAATTGCTCAAAGTGTTGAATTACAGCCTATTGTTGATGTGGTGAAAAAAGTCGGCATCGACTATGACGACTTAGAACTATATGGTAAGTATAAGGCTAAGCTCAGCTTTGATAAAATTCGTGAGGTTGAAAAAAATCCTGTTGGCAAACTAATTTTGGTAACAGCAATCAATCCGACTCCAGCTGGAGAAGGTAAGTCTACCATTACCATTGGACTGGCTGACGCACTCAATAAAATTGGCAAGAAAACTATGATTGCCATTCGCGAACCATCTCTGGGGCCTGTGATGGGCATCAAGGGAGGAGCAGCTGGCGGAGGTCACGCGCAAGTTCTACCGATGGAAGATATCAACTTGCATTTTACTGGTGATATGCATGCCATCACGACTGCCAATAATGCCCTGTCAGCTCTTATCGATAATCATCTTCATCAGGGAAATGCACTGGGAATCGATCAGCGTCGTATTATCTGGAAGCGGGTGGTTGACCTAAATGACCGAGCTCTTCGCCATGTGACCGTTGGCTTAGGAAGTCCGGTTAATGGTATTCCGCGAGAAGATGGTTTTGACATTACTGTTGCATCTGAAATTATGGCGATTCTTTGCCTAGCTACGGATATTGAAGATTTGAAAAAGCGCTTGGCTAACATTGTCATCGGTTATCGCTATGACCGCACACCAGTCTATGTTCGTGATCTTGAGGTAGAAGGAGCCTTGGCATTAGTCTTGAAAGATGCGATTAAGCCAAATCTAGTTCAGACTATTTACGGGACACCAGCCTTTGTTCATGGTGGACCTTTTGCCAATATCGCCCATGGCTGTAACTCTGTTTTGGCGACTAGTACAGCGCTGCGCTTGGCCGATTATACAGTGACAGAAGCAGGATTTGGTGCGGACCTTGGTGCTGAAAAATTCTTAGATATTAAACACCAAACTTACCAACTTCTCCAGATGCAGTAGTGATTGTTGCGACCTTGCGCGCCCTCAAGATGAATGGTGGAGTAGCTAAGGATGCACTTACAGAAGAGAATGTTGAGGCGATCCGAGCTGGTTTTGCTAATCTCAAGCGGCACGTTGAAAATATCCGTAAGTTCGGTATTCCAGTTGTGGTAGCTATCAATGAATTTGTCTCTGACACGGCTGCTGAAATTACTGCGCTTAAGGAACTTTGTGCAGAAATTAAGGTTCCAGTTGAGTTAGCTAGCGTCTGGGCTGATGGTGCCGAAGGTGGTGTGTCTCTGGCTGAGACTGTAGTTAAAACCATTAATGAAGAACCTGCTCATTACACTCGTCTCTATGACAACGACCTCTCTATTGAAGAAAAAATCGAGAAAATTGTCAGAGAAATCTATCGTGGTTCAAAAGTGAACTTTGAGAAAAAAGCGCAGACTCAAATTCGAGAAATTGTCAAAAACGGCTGGGACAAGCTGCCGATCTGCATGGCCAAAACACAGTATAGCTTCTCAGACAATCCTGCTGCTCTGGGAGCGCCAGAAAACTTTGAAATCACCATTCGTGAACTGGTACCAAAACTTGGGGCAGGCTTTATCGTGGCTTTGACAGGAGATGTCATGACCATGCCAGGATTGCCGAAACGTCCTGCAGCACTCAATATGGATGTTGCAGCAGACGGCACAGCTATTGGTCTATTTTGATCTTGGTTTAAAAGGCTCTTTACGAGTCTTTTTTTGGTATAATAGTGGAAATACTGAGAATAGATTACGGAGCCAATATGAACATTATATTAGCAAACCCATCAGACGCTGCGACTTTGCTTGCCATTTATGCGCCTTATGTAGAAATACTGCCATCACTTTTGAATATGAAGTACCGACCATTGAGGATTTTGGAAATAGGATTGAAAAAACGTTGGGAAAATATCCTTATCTGGTAGCGGAAGAAGACGGTTTAATTTTAGGTTATGCCTATGCTTCGACTTATTATGCGCGTGCAGCCTATGATTGGGCGGTGGAATTATCCGTTTATGTCAGTAAAGATGCTCGAGGAAAAGGAGTTGGCAGCAAGCTTTATGATAAGCTCGAAGACCTCTTGGATCAGATGGGGCATATCCATTTTCTTGCCTGCATTTCTCTGCCAAACGAAGCTAGCATTGCTTTTCATACTAAGCGAGGTTATCAGCAGGTAGCACATTTCCCTAAAATTGGCTATAAATTCGAACGTTGGCGTGACATTGTTTGGCTGCAAAAATCCTTAGAAAAGCAAGCTGAACCCCTCAAACTTTTAACAGAAAAGGAGTGTAAATGATAAAAAAGAAATACCTACTAATATCTCTTTTAAGTATTGGTCTTTTGACCTTGACCGGTTGTCAGTCTGTTGAAAATTGGTTTAAAAATGCCAAGGAGGAATGGTTGGGGTTGGAGATGACGGTTCGCACCTATGATGAAAATTCTCAGCTTATTGACCAAATGTCGGGTAAGTCCCTATCCATTTCGCGTAACGAGGAGTTCGACTCAGTTGATGCGGAAGGAAATTCAAAGGAAGATTCTTCTGTGCTCAAAATCACCTTGGGTAAGTATGAGATTGATCATGTGGGCTCTTCCTTAATTGCAGAAGAAAAAGGCTTGAAAGATGTGTTTGCTCAGTATCAAAAGACGGCAGATGTTGAGGAGAATAGCCATTCAATTCCCGTTTTAAATCGTATGATTTCAGCCTTTAAAAACGACTTTACCGGAAAGAAAAAAGTCATTTTGATTCGCTCTCAAAACGGTACTCCGCTAGCTGCTTATGCTGGCGATCGTGTCTCTCTTGATAAATCTGATGCTCCCAAAACCTCTGAATTGCTGATTGACGGCAAGCGCCTCGTGATTTATCGCTGTGACTACACTATTTATGACCGTGAATTGCTGGAGTAAGCTATGAATGTAGAGGAATTGGTAAAAGAGTTAAAAGCTGTAGGCATACCTAAAGATGCGGTGGCTATGAAAGCCTATATGAAAAATAAATTTGAGTTTCTAGGAGTCAAGACTCCGGCCAGGCGGAAACTCGCAAAGGCTTTTTTCAAACAGCATACTGATTCCGTCATTGACTGGAATTTTATAAATGAAGCTTGGAATAATCCCTATCGAGAACTGCAGTACACTGCGCTAGATTATCTGGAGATTCGCAAGAAACTATTGACACCATCTGACTTTTCACGTTTGAAAAAGCTGGCCCAAACAAAATCTTGGTGGGATACTATTGACTTTTTGGACCGCTTAGTAGGAACAATCATTGCCCGATTTCCAGAAACAAAAGAGATTATTTTAGCTTGGAGTCGTGATGAGGATATCTGGCTGCGGCGCTTGGCTATTGATCATCAGCTGTTGCGAAAAGAGGAAACAGACACAGAGTTGCTAGAGAAAATTTTAGTGAATAATCTAGGCCAAACAGAATTTTTTATTAACAAAGCTATCGGCTGGGCGCTGAGAGATTATTCCAAAACCAATCCAGACTGGGTCAGAGATTTTATAGAACGGCATCGAGCAGAAATGGCTACCCTTAGTATTCGAGAGGGAAGTAAGTATTTATGAAACATATTTATTTAAAATATCTGGAAGAGGAAGATTACTTAGTTTGGATGGAAGGATTTCCGATAGACTTCCTTCTCAATCACCATTTGATGATGGGCTTTTAGATATGACAATTTGTACAGAAAGTTGGTTTGCGGACTTGGTGGCTAAGCACCGCGATTTCCGAGAGAAAGACCAGCAGTATATTTGGGGAATTTATGACGCAAAAATCGGAAAACATGTTGGTATGGTTAATTTATTTGTGCTAGCTAGAGATGACTTTCAATGGGCGGAAATAGGTTATACGATACATAATCAATTTTGGCGTCAGGGCTACGCCAGAGCTATGCTAGGTGAACTTAAGAAAGTCAGTCGCGAACTAGGATTTCATCGTTTAGAAGCACATGTTGATTTACAGAATATCCCTTCGCAAAAATTACTAGAGCAATCTGATTTCTATCTTGAAGGAGTACGGAAACAATTCCAAAAAGAAGGTCAGGAGTGGAAGGATAGACAAGTTTTTGTTTATATTTTAGATTAAACACCTTGACAAAACGGAAAAAGATAAGGTAAACTATATTTCGTGCGATGAGTCGATATGCAGATTTTCTGCAAATTGAAGCATGGGAGGTCATAACGCAGGAGCGGACCTTGATCAGTTGTGTGAACCTGCTGATCACACAAAAGTGCCCTTATCCCCAGTCTACGGATTGGGGATTTTTCTATGTCTCTTAGAGTGGCAAGACCATTAGTCGCAGCCGAGCTTAGAGACATTGATACTGAGACGGTCGACGTCGTGAGTGCTATTGCTCTTGACGAAACGAGTCCACAGGAAGAAGTTGAGCTGTAGAGCAATGGAATGCAGTTTTGTTCGTGAGAACAAAAGCTGTAAACCTTGAAAACTCTCATAGAGAGGCATGAGAGTTGGTGTATTTTATCAAAAGAACGCACTTATATTCTTCAGAAATATTTGCATTTTTCCTTAAAAATAGTATAATACTAACAATACAAAATTTTTTGAAAATTCAGAGAGGTTATCGCATGGGATATACAGTTGCTGTAGTAGGTGCCACTGGTGCCGTTGGATCTCAAATGATTAAAATGCTGGAAGAATCTAGCCTTCCAATTGATAAAATACGCTATCTGGCGTCAGCTCGTTCAGCTGGTAAAGTTCTCCAATTCAAGGGACAAGATATTACTATCGAAGAGACGACCGAGACTGCTTTTGAAGGTGTAGATATTGCTCTCTTCTCAGCTGGAGGTTCTACCTCAGCAAAATTCGCTCCTTACGCAGTCAAAGCTGGAGCAGTAGTGGTTGATAACACCTCTTATTTCCGTCAAAATCCTGATGTTCCTCTGGTTGTTCCAGAAGTCAATGCCCATGCCTTAGATCAGCACAAGGGAATTATCGCTTGCCCTAACTGCTCGACAATTCAGATGATGGTGGCTTTAGAGCCTGTTCGTCAGCAATGGGGTCTGGAGCGTATCATCGTGTCTACCTATCAAGCAGTTTCTGGTGCAGGTATGGGAGCCATTCTTGAAACCCAAGCACAATTACGCTCTGTTCTCAATGATGGTGTAAATCCTAAGGATGCGGAAGCCAATATCCTGCCATGCGGCGGCGATAAAAAAACATTATCCTATTGCCTTTAATGCCTTACCTCAGATTGATGTCTTTACAGATAACGACTACACTTATGAAGAGATGAAGATGACCAAGGAAACTAAGAAAAATCATGGAAGATGATTCTATTGCTGTTTCTGCGACTTGTGTCCGTCTTCCAATTTTGTCTGCCCACTCGGAGTCTGTTTACATCGAGACTAAGGAAGTAGCACCTATTGATCAGGTAAAAGCAGCAATCGCAGCTTTTTCCAGGTGCTGTTCTGGAAGATGATGTAGCTCATCAGGTTTATCCGCAAGCAATCAATGCGGTTGGTAAGAAAGAAACCTTTGTCGGACGGATTCGTAAAGATCTAGATGCAGAAAAAGGAATCCATATGTGGGTGGTTTCAGACAATCTTCTTAAAGGAGCAGCTTGGAATTCTGTTCAAATCGCAGAGACATTGCATGATCGTGGTTTAGTTCATCCGACAGCAGAAGTTGTTTTTGAATTAAAATAAAGTGACCAAGGAAACTTGACAACACAGGGTTGAATAATCGTTCTTTCAACCCTCTTTTCGTATAAAGAGAGGTAAGTTTATGGCGCATGCGGATCTGAAAAACTGTAAAATCATCACAGCTTTTATCACACCTTTTCATGAAGATGGTTCCATCAATTTCGAAGCTATTCCAGACTTGATTGAGCACCTTTTGGCGCATCATACAGATGGGATTTTGTTAGCTGGAACAACTGCTGAAAGTCCAACTTTAACTCACGATGAAGAGTTGGAATTATTTGCGGCAGTTCAAAAAGTTGTCAAGGGGCGTGTCCCTTTGATTGCGGGTGTTGGTACCAATGAAACACGCGACTCTATCGAATTCGTCAAAGAAGTAGATGAATTTGGTGGTTTTGCAGCTGGTTTGGCCATCGTTCCCTATTACAATAAACCTTCTCAGGAAGGGATGTATCAGCACTTTAAAGCTATTGCGGATGCTTCAAACCTGCCTATCATTATCTACAATATACCAGGACGGGTAGTAGTTGAGATGACACCTGAGACTATGCTGAGGTTGGCTGAACATCCAAATATTATCGGCGTTAAAGAATGTACCAGTCTGGCGAATATGGCCTATCTGATCGAACATCGTCCAGAGGAGTTTCTGATTTATACCGGTGAGGATGGCGATGCCTTTCATGCTATGAATCTGGGGGCTGATGGAGTTATTTCTGTTGCTTCTCACACAAACGGTGATGAAATGTTTGAAATGCTTGATGCTATTGAGCACAATGACATCAAAAAAAGCAGCAGCTATCCAACGGAAATTCATCCCTAAAGTCAATGCACTCTTCTCTTACCCAAGCCCTGCCCCAGTCAAAGCTGTACTTAATTACTTGGGCTTTGCAGCTGGTCCAACTCGCTTACCGCTTGTGCCTGCACCCGAAGAAGATGCCAAACGAATTATTAAGGTCGTGGTTGATGGTGACTATCAAGCGACCAAAGAGACTGTTAAAGGTGTCCTGAGACCGGATTATTGATTGATAAAATTGAAAAAAATATTTCTAAAAAGGATTGCCCAGAGTAGTCCTTTTTTATATTGACTTTTAAGGCTAAAGAAAAAAGGAAGCTTCCTTTGAAAAATATTGGAAAAAATTATATAATGTTAAGGTATGGTCTGACTTTGAGAACTCTTTTTGAGCAGACTATAGATAACTGGATTGGCAGCAATCATGTTAGAGACTTACATTAGATTAGAAATATATAATATAAAAGGAGTTTTTTATGCAAGTTATTAAACGGAGCGGTGAGGTCGTAGAATTCGATCCAGATAAAATCTATCAAGCAGTTTTAAAGGCAGCTCAGACTGTCTATGTATTGACAGATGATTTACGTCAGAATTTAGCGCAGGTTACAAAGAAAGTGGTTCTTGATTTGGAAGAAGCTAAGGTTGAGCGTGCGACGATTAGTATGATTCAGTCCATGGTTGAAAGCCGCCTCTTGGGTGCAGGTTATATTACTATTGCCGAGCATTATATTTCCTATCGCTTGCAGCGCGATTTAGAGCGAAACGGCTATGGAGATCATATAGCTGTGCATCTGCATTTTGAGCAAGTGAGATAAAATCAGAAAGCCCGCTGGGGCTTTTTTTGCTCTTGAGGTAGAGAGTATCACTTTAGAATTCATCCGCTTAAATCCTAGAAATATGTTAAAATAGTTAAAGATATAAAATTTTATCAATGATATTCGTTGAAAGGATAAATTATGGCAACGATTCAATGGTTTCCAGGGCATATGTCTAAGGCTCGGAGACAGGTACAGGAAAATATTAAGTTTATTGATTTTGTGACGATACTGGTTGATGCGCGACTTCCTTTATCCAGTCAAAATCCTATGCTAACTAAGATTGTGGGTGACAAGCCCAAGCTTTTGATTTTAAACAAGGCTGATTTAGCAGACCCTGTTCGTATTAAGGAATGGCAGAGCTATTTTGAAAGCCAAGGGATTCCGACCTTATCTATTAATTCCAAAGAGCAATCTGCTGTAAAAAAAGTGACAGATGCAGCTAAAAAGCTTATGGCTGACAAATTGGAACGTCTGAAAGAGAGAGGAATTCGCATCGAAACCCTGCGTACCATGATAATCGGTATTCCCAATGCTGGCAAATCAACCCTCATGAATCGATTAGCTGGTAAGAAAATTGCCGTTGTAGGGAATAAGCCAGGTGTGACCAAGGGGCAGCAATGGCTCAAGTCAAATAAAGACTTGGAAATCTTGGATACACCAGGGATTCTCTGGCCTAAGTTTGAAGATGAGATGGTTGCTCTCAAGCTTGCCCTGACTGGTGCTATTAAGGATAATCTGCTGCCTATGGATGAGGTGACGATTTTCGGCCTTAATTATTTTAAGGAGCATTATCCTGAGGAGCTTACAGCACGCTTCAAGCAGCTGGATCTAAGCCAGGAAGCGCCTGACATGATTATGGATATGACCCAAAAACTTGGCTTCCGCGACGACTATGACCGTTTTTATAGCCTTTTTGTCAAAGATGTCCGCGATGGCAAGCTAGGCCGTTATTGCTTGGATACGGTTGGAGAACTAGATGGCAACGATTAAAGAAATCCAGCAACGTTTAGAGTTAGTGACTGATTTGGCTGATCCTTTTCTGGCAGAAGCAGCGAATGATTCGCGCAGTGGAGTTCAAAAGGCGATTGAAAAGCGTAAAAGAACTATTCAGGCGGAGTTAGATGAGGATTTGCGTCTAGAGCAGATGTTACGGTATGAAAAAGAACTTTATCAAGCCGGCTATCAGACGATTGCTGGGATTGATGAAGTCGGTCGCGGTCCTTTAGCTGGTCCTGTTGTTGCAGCAGCAGTTATCTTACCTCCAGGATGTAAGATTAAGGGCCTCAACGACAGTAAGAAGATTCCTAAGAAAAAGCACCAAGATATCTATCAAGCAGTCATGGATAAAGCCTTGGCAGTCGGTATTGGCCTGATGGACAGCGAGATTATTGATCAAGTCAATATCTACGAAGCGACTAAGCTGGCTATGAAAGAGGCTTTGTCTAAGCTTCGTCTCAAGTCAGATTATCTGCTGATTGATGCCATGAAACTGGATGTTGATATTCCGCAAGAGTCCATCATCAAAGGTGATGCTAATTCTCTGTCTATCGCAGCGGCCAGTATTGTTGCTAAGGTCACTCGGGATAAGCTGATGACAGACTATGACAAGGAATTTCCTGGCTATGATTTTGCGCAAAATGCGGGTTATGGCACTAAGAGCCATTTACAGGGCTTGGAGCAAAACGGCGTAACCCCTATTCATCGCAAGACATTTGAACCCGTAAAATCCATGTGTGAATAGGCACGAAGGGGTGAGGCATGCTAATCAGTAAAATCTTAAACAATAATGTGGTGATTTCTGAAGAAGACCAAGAAGAAGTTATTCTCATGGGACGAGGACTGGCCTTTGGTCGAAAAGTTGGCCAGGAGATTCCAGATGAGCTGATTGAGAAAAAGTATATCTTGTCAGAAAATAGACGCCAGCTTCTGATGGAGTTGCCAGCAGAGGTCATGGAAATGTCGGATAAGATTGTTTCTTTCGCAAGGGAGAAACTGCAGAAGAAGCTCAAAGACACTGCTTTTTCTGGCGATGGCAGATCATATCCACGGAGTCTTGCTGCGCTTGGAAGATGATATTTATCTCAAAAATTTCCTCATGTGGGATATTAAACGCTTTTTTTCCCTATCGAGTTTGAGGTTGGTCAGTATGCCAAACAGCTTTTGAGCGCTTATGTCAGCAGGGAACTTCCAGATGATGAAGCAGCTTTTATGGCGCTGACCCTGGTCAATGCAGAGCTGGAAAATGGCGACGGAACTGCGCGTGATTTGACTATGATGATGGAGGAAATCATGACCATTGTCAAGTACAGTTTGGAAATTTCTTTAGATGAAGAAGATATCTACCTAGAGCGCTTCATGACCCATCTGAAATTTTTCTGTGAGCGAGTCCTGACTGATAATGGCCACCGTGACTTGGAGGACAATGAAATGTTTGACTTACTTAAATGTAAGTATCCCTTGGCCTATGAAACCACTAGGAAGATTGCTGAATTTTTAAAGCAAACCAGAAATTACCAAACATCAGAGGATGAACAACTTTACCTGACCATCCATTTGTCACGCATGAAAAGGAGGATGACATGCAAAGCGAATACGAAAAAATGATTGCTGGAGAGATTTACCGACCACAAGACGAAGATTTAACAAAAATTAGAGCCCGATCCAAAGAATTTCAATATCGTTTTAACCAAGAGCAAGACAGCGACAAGAGAAGTGCTATTATCAAAGAATGGTTTGGCAGCACAGGGGAGAATCTTGCTATGAAGCCAGATTTGGTTTGCGACTACGGAATTAACATTCATTTAGGAGAAAATTTTTATTCTAACTGGAATCTGACTATGCTGGACGTTTGCCCGATTCGCATCGGAGACAATGCCCTGCTCGGTCCTAATTGCCAGTTTCTGACGCCTCTTCATCCGCTTGATCCAGTGGAAAGAAATTCCGGAATTGAGTACGGAGCCCCAATCACTATTGGTAATAACTTTTGGGCTGGCGGAGGTGTGACAATTCTGCCAGGCGTGACACTAGGAGATAATGTGGTAGTCGGAGCAGGAGCGGTTGTGACCAAGTCTTTTGGTGATAATGTAGTCTTGGCTGGCAATCCTGCTAAGATTATTAAGGAAATCCCTGTTCATAAAGAATAAAAGATGTGTTAAAGGTGATAGGCATAGAAACCAGCTATTGACAACATCAAATTTAATAGAATCGTAAAGAAGGAACTGTATTGCAGTTCTTTTTTTGAACTTTTTTACGAATAAGAAAGTGAGGTGAAAAAAATGAATAATTTTGAAATTTATAAAAATGAAAAAAAGCTGGCTTGACCAATCATCAGGTTTTTAAATGTTTTGAGATACGCTGAGCGCAGAGATGGCAAGCTTTCTTTGCGAGATAAGGCTGTCGTATCTGAGTGCCGTAATCCCGCTCTCTTTATAGAGAAATACAAGAGGCTTGATTTACCAGCTTTGAAGGAAGAATTTGAACTTTTCCCGTCCTTTTCTATCTTAGATGATATTTACCCTTGGGATTTATGCGAGATTTACGATGCACCGACTTTATTATTTTATCAGGGAAATCTAAATCTACTAGAATTGCCCAAGGCTGCGGTCGTTGGCAGTCGAGACAGCAGTAAGCAAGGAAATGCCTCTGTACAAAAGATTGTCAAAGAGCTAAACAATGAGTTGGTTATCGTCAGTGGCCTAGCTCGTGGAATAGATACGGCGGCTCACATGGCTGCTCTACAAAACGGAGGGCAGACAATTGCTGTCATTGGTACTGGATTAGACGTCTTTTATCCTAAGGCAAACAAAAAACTACAAGCTTACATCGGCAAAAATCATTTATTGCTGACAGAGTATGGTCCAGGTGAACAGCCCTTGAAATTTCATTTTCCAGAGCGGAATCGTATCATCGCTGGTCTCTGTCGAGGCGTCATCGTGGCAGAAGCTAAGATGCGCTCAGGCAGCCTGATTACCTGTGAGCGAGCCATGGAAGAAGGGCGGGATGTCTTTGCTATTCCGGGGTCAATTTTAGATGGGAAATCTGACGGTTGCCATCATTTGATCCAAGAGGGCGCAAAGTGCATCACATCAGGCTCTGACGTCCTTTCTGAGTTTGACTTTTAAAACAAGTTTTCCTATAAGAAAAGTTAGCAGTTGACATCTATCAAAAAATAGTTTAAACTCTATGAGATTTATTTCTTATAGAAGGTGTCTAAATTGGTAACAAAAACAAAGAAAAGGTCTACGACCAAGAAAAATCTTGTCATCGTAGAGTCGCCTGCTAAGGCAAAAACAATAGAAAAATATCTGGGACGAAACTACAAGGTTCTGGCCAGTGTCGGGCATATTCGTGACCTGAAAAAGTCTACTATGTCCATTGATTTTGAGAACAACTATGAGCCGCAATACATCAATATTCGTGGTAAAGGTCCGTTGATTAATGACTTGAAAAAAGAAGCGAAGAAAGCTAAGCAAGTCTTTCTGGCAAGTGACCCGGACCGCGAAGGAGAAGCTATTTCTTGGCATCTGGCTCACATTCTTAATCTGGATGAGAAAGAGAAAAACCGTGTCGTCTTTAATGAAATCACCAAAGATGCGGTCAAGAATGCTTTTAAGGAGCCTCGCCAGATTGATATGGATTTAGTCGATGCACAGCAGGCTCGCCGGGTTCTGGACCGCTTGGTGGGTTATTCCATTTCTCCTATTCTTTGGAAGAAAGTCAAAAAGGGCCTGTCAGCTGGTCGGGTGCAGTCTGTCGCGCTCAAGCTAATTATCGACCGGGAAAATGAAATCAATGCCTTCAAACCAGAAGAATACTGGACAATTGACGGAACCTTCAAGAAGGGAACTCGTCAGTTTCAGGCCAGCTTCTATGGTATGAATGGTAAAAAGATGAAGCTGACAAATAACGATGAGGTCAAAGAAGTTCTGTCTCACCTCAAGGGTGATGACTTTACAGTCGACAGTGTCGAAAAGAAAGAGCGTCGACGTAATGCTCCGCTACCCTACACGACTTCCTCTATGCAGCAGGATGCCGCTAATAAGATTAATTTCCGGACTCGTAAGACCATGATGGTGGCTCAGCAGCTCTATGAGGGGATTAATATCGGTTCTGGCGTACAAGGTCTGATTACGTACATGCGTACCGACTCAACTCGTATCAGCCCAGTAGCGCAAAATGAAGCAGCAAGCTTTATAACGGATAAATTTGGCGCCAAATATTCCAAACATGACAGCAAGGCCAAGAACGCTTCTGGCGCTCAAGATGCCCACGAAGCCATTCGTCCTTCCAGCGTTTTCAATACACCGGAAAGTATCGCAAAGTATCTGGATAAGGATCAACTTAAACTCTATACGCTAATTTGGAATCGCTTTGTTGCCAGCCAAATGACTGCAGCAGTCTTTGATACTATGAATGTCAAGCTGGGGCAAAATGGTGTCCAATTTGCTGCCAACGGCAGTCAGGTCAAGTTTGATGGCTATCTGGCTATTTATAACGACTCTGACAAAAATAAAATGCTGCCAGACATGGAAAAGGGCGATACCGTCAAACGTGTCAATACCAATCCAGAACAGCACTTTACCCAGCCACCTGCTCGTTATTCTGAAGCGACTCTTATCAAGACTTTAGAAGAAAATGGTGTTGGTCGGCCGTCTACCTATGCACCGACAATTGAAACTATTCAGAAACGATATTACGTTAAGCTGGTTTCCAAGCGTTTTGAGCCGACGGAACTAGGGGAGATTGTCAATTCATTGATTGTCGAATTCTTCCCAGGCATCGTAAATGTGAAATTTACTGCAGAAATGGAAGCTAAACTAGATGATGTAGAAGTTGGCAAAGAGCAGTGGCAGAAAGTTATTGACGAGTTTTATCAACCTTTTGAAAAGGAAGTAGCTAAAGCTGAGTCTGAAATGGAGAAAAATCCAAATCAAGGACGAACCAGCTGGTTTTGACTGTGAGGTCTGTGGCAGTCCAATGGTCATCAAGTTGGGCAGATTTGGCAAGTTCTACGCCTGCAGTAACTTCCCAGACTGTCGTCACACTCAGGCTATTGTCAAGGAGATCGGCGTGACCTGTCCACAGTGCCAGAAAGGTCAAGTTATCGAGCGTAAGACTAAGCGAAATCGCATTTTCTATGGCTGTGATCGTTATCCAGACTGTGATTTCACATCTTGGGACAAGCCAGTCGGTCGGAACTGTCCAAAATGTGACCATTATCTGATTGAAAAGAAAATTCGTGGTGGCGGCAAGCAAGTGGTCTGCAGCAATGGAGATTACGAAGAAGAAAAAGTGAAATAACCAATTTTACATAATTTATATTATGCAAATATTTTTTTCTGAAGAAAAGGTGCAGTTTTATGACAGATAAATTTGGAGAATTTCTAAAAATCGCGTCTCAACTGAATAAGATAGGAATTATTCCACTGCTGATGGGCTCCTTGGGGCTTGAGCAGGTTACTGGTCAGGACTGGCAGGCGCGGGATATTGATATTCATGTTCACGGTGATGAGCGTGGCTGGGAAGTACCAGATGAAGAGCGCATTTATGATATGGACAAGATTGAACCTATGATGGAGCGCTTGGGCTATCGCTTAGTCGATCTGCACGAACATGAATTTCAAAAAGAAAGCTTATCTATTGAATTTGGGGTCATGGAAACCTTGGAGGCATTTTCAGGTGTGCCGCTAGAGAAGTTGACTCGAAAAGAAGTAGAAGGTATTGAGTTTCTACTGCCGACAGCAGAGCAATTTTTAGCTATCTACCGCGCTTCCTCTCAGGATTCCTACCGAAATGAAAATAACAATCATAAGGATTTTGCTAAGATTGCTTATTTGGAAAAAATGACAAAATGACGGACATTCAGGAATCCTCCTGTCTGTCTTTTTTACTATCTTTTTGTTATAATGGTCAGAGTGAAAATCTAGAAATATCCAAGGGAGAGTATCATGTCATCATCCTATATCAATGTTATCGGTGCTGGTTTGGCTGGCAGTGAAGCAGCTTACCAGATTGCCAAGCGTGGAATCCCAGTCAAACTCTATGAAATGCGGGGTGTTAAGTCGACGCCTCAACACAAAACTGCGGACTTTGCAGAACTGGTCTGCTCTAACTCTCTGCGAGGAGATGCGCTGACCAATGCAGTCGGTCTGCTCAAGGAAGAAATGCGGCGGTTGGACTCGGTCATCTTAAAGTCAGCAGAAGCGACTCGGGTGCCAGCAGGTGGTGCTCTAGCGGTTGATAGAGAAGGTTTTTCTCAGATGGTAACAGAGCTAGTGACCAATCATCCACTGATCGAAGTCATTCGCGAAGAAATCACTGAAATTCCTGAAGATGCCATCACAGTCATTGCGACAGGGCCCTTGACTAGTGATGCTCTGGCCGAGAAATCCACGTACTCAATGGAGGTGACGGTTTTTATTTCTACGACGCAGCAGCGCCAATCATTGATGTCAATACCATTGATATGACCAAGGTCTATCTCAAATCCCGCTATGATAAGGGCGAAGCTGCCTATCTCAACGCACCCATGACCAAGCAAGAATTTATGGATTTCCATGATGCTTTGGTCAATGCCGAAGAAGCACCGCTTAATTCCTTTGAAAAAGAAAAATACTTTGAAGGCTGCATGCCTATTGAAGTTATGGCCAAGCGAGGAATTAAAACCATGCTTTATGGACCGATGAAGCCGGTTGGTTTAGAATATCCAGATGACTACCAAGGGCCTCGATATGGTGAATATAAGACGCCATACGCTGTGGTGCAGCTTCGTCAGGATAACGCAGCAGGCAGTCTTTACAATATCGTCGGCTTCCAAACTCATCTCAAGTGGGGCGAGCAAAAGAGGGTCTTTCGGATGATTCCTGGTCTTGAGAATGCAGAATTTGTCCGTTATGGCGTTATGCACCGAAACTCCTATATGGACTCTCCAAATCTGCTGGAACAGACTTTCCGCTCTAAAAAGCAGCCAAATCTTTTCTTTGCAGGGCAAATGACTGGAGTTGAAGGCTATGTTGAGTCAGCAGCTTCTGGTCTGGTTGCTGGTATCAATGCGGCACGACTCTTCAAGGGAGAAGAAGCACTTGTCTTTCCAGAAACAACTGCAATCGGCAGCCTGCCGCATTATGTTACCCATGCTGACAGTAAGCATTTCCAACCTATTAATGTCAATTTTGGCATTATCAAAGAACTGGACGGCCCTCGGATTCGTGACAAGAAAGAACGTTATGAGAAAAATTGCTGAGCGCGCCCTTCAGGATTTACAGCCTTATTTGGATAAATAATCTATTTTCTATCATTATCTAATAAAAATCATCAAAAAAAGTTAGGAATTTCCTAACTTTTTTTGTTTAATTTGTGATATAATAAATAAAAAAATTTTTGAAAAATAGAAAGTTTTCTGAAAATGAATAAATCCTATTTTTTTACCTTGAAATGAAAAACACATGAGTTGGTCGTTCCTTATACCAAGCAGAAACGCCGTGTTCGCGTCTTGCTTCCAAAGAACTATAGCCAGGACACAAATAAGACGTATCCGGTCGTTTATTTTCACGACGGTCAAAATGTTCTCTATAGCAAGGAGTCTTTCAGTGGCCATTCGTGGAAAGTTATTCCGACAATCAAGCGTAATCCAGATATTGAAAAAATGATTGTCGTGGCTATTGATAACGATGGTCAACGGCGGATGAATGAGTATTCAGCTTGGAAGTTCCAAGAGTCCAATATTCCCGGTATTCAGTTTGGCGGCAAGGGAACGGAGTATGCGGAGTTTGTTATGGAAGTCGTCAAGCCTTTCATTGACCAGCATTATCGGACAAAGTCGGATCGGCTGCATACGGCTATGATTGGCTCCTCTCTTGGGGGAAATATCAGCCAGTTTATCGGTGTTGAATACCAAGATCAGATTGGCTGTCTGGGCATCTTTTCATCAGCAAATTGGCTGCATCAGGAAGCCTTTGACCGTTATATTGAGAGAAAGACACTTCAGGCTGACCAGCGAGTTTTCATTTATGTTGGGACAGAAGAGGCTGATGATACAGATAAGACATTGATGGCTGGCAACATCAAGCAGGCCTATATTGATTCATCGCTCAGCTATTTCCGGCAGTTGCTTGTATCTGGAGTCGATTTGTCCAATATTCAGATTAAGATCCAGTCTGGAGCTATTCACAATGAAATCGCTTGGGCGGAGCACTTGCCAGACTGTTTCCGTTTTATCAGCGAGAAATGGTAATCTAGTCAAACAGTGAGAAAGAGGTAGAAACTATGCATGTAGAATTTTTAAGTCATTGGAGCGGCAATCTAGGCCGAGAAATGTATATCAATCGCTATGGCCATGCTGGGCTCCCGATTATAGTCTTCGCATCATCAGGCGGCAGCCACAATGAGTATGCTGACTTCGGTATGATTGAGGCCTGCGCAGGTTTTATTGAGGGTGGTAAGGTCCAATTTCACTCTCAGCAGCGTTGATAGTGAGAGTTGGTTGGCGGACTGGAAGCATCCTCACGACCGAGCAGAAATGCATCGTGCCTATGAGCGTTATGTCATCGAGGAAGCTATTCCTTTCGTCAAGCATAAGACAGGTTGGTTTGACCCTATGATGACGACAGGCTGCTCCATGGGTGCTTATCATGCTGTTAATTTCTTCCTGCAGCATCCGGATGTTTTCAATAAAGTGATTGCCCTCAGTGGTGTCTACGATGCACGTTTCTTTGTTGGTGACAATTTGAACGACGAAGTCATTTATCAAAACTCACCAGCTGACTACATCTGGAATCAAAATGATGGCTGGTTTATTGACCGCTATCGACAGGCCGATATTATCGTTTGTACTGGCTTGGGCGACTGGGAGCAGGATGGCCTTCCTTCCTTCTACACGCTGAAAGAAGCTTTTGAGCATAAGAATATTCCAGCTTGGTTTACTGAATGGGGTCACGATGTTTCCCATGACTGGATTTGGTGGCGTAAGCAAATGCCTTATTTCCTTAATGAACTCAATCTTTAAAGGAGGTTTCCTATGAATTATATTGTTATTTCTCCCTACTATCCGCAAAATTTTCAGCAGTTTACCGTGGAACTGGCTAACAAAGGAATCACTGTTCTGGGAATCGGTCAGGAGCCTTATGATCAGCTAGACCAGCCTTTGAAGGATTCATTGACTGAATACTTCAGAGTAGAAAATCTTGAAAATCTTGACGAAGTAAAAAGAGCGGTGGCCTTTCTCTTCTACAAGCATGGACCTATTGATCGGATTGAGTCTCATAACGAATACTGGCTTGAACTGGACGCTGAGTTGCGTGAGCAATTTAATGTCTTTGGAGCAAAACCAAAAGATTTGAAAAAGACCAAGTTCAAATCAGAGATGAAGAAACTCTTTAAAAAAGCAGGTGTTCCAGTCGTTCCAGGTCAGATTGTCAACACAGAAGCTGGGGCAGATTTAGCTGTCAAGAAACTTGGTCTGCCTTTGATTGCCAAGCCTGATAATGGAGTAGGAGCAGCTGCGACCTTTAAATTGGAAACAGCAGAAGATGTTGAACGTTTCAAGCAAGAATGGGATCATCAGACAGCTTATTTCTTTGAAAAGTTTGTCCAGTCTGGCGAAATCTGTACTTTTGACGGTTTGGTAGATAAGGACGGTCAGATCGTCTTTTCGACCACCTTTGACTATGCTCATACACCGCTGGATTTGATGATCTATAAGATGGACAATTCCTACTACGTTCTTAAGGATATGGATCCAAAACTGCGTGCTTATGGAGAAGCGATTGTCAAACCTTCGGCATGAAAGAACGCTTTTTCCATATTGAGTTCTTCCGCGAAGGTGATGATTATGTAGCCATTGAGTACAATAACCGTCCAGCTGGCGGCTTTACCATTGATGTCTATAATTTCGCCCACTCAATCGATCTTTACAGAGGCTATGCAGCGATTGTAGCAGGAGAGCCTTTCCCAGCTGCTCACATGGAGCCACTGTATTGTTTGGCAACCTCGCGCCGTGCATCGACAAACTATGCTTACCCTGAGGCTGACTTGCTGGAGAAATACAGAGATAATTTCAAGGTTAAAAAAGACATGCCAGCCGCTTTTGCAGAGCTGCAAGGTGACTACCTCTATATGCTAACAACACCAAGCCGTGAGCAGATGGAGCAGATGATTGCAGATTTTGCTAAACAGGCGGACTAATCAAAAGCATGCTCTGCTATTATTTTCGTATAACAGTTTCAAAGTAGTAAAAACTACTCTAGCACAAAAAGTTTGTGAAATTTCTATTTTGGCATCGAAAACCAGTTTATCCAATGGATTGACTGGTTTTTCTTTGTGAAATGCAAGTGAGCAAAAGTTTTGACAGTGCTTACAGCTTTAGATAGAATTAAATAGAAGAATTATGCTTAGAAAGGCAAAAAAATGGCAACTTTAGATAAAAATCTTTTGTTAGAGATGTTCCGTAAGATGGAAGAAATCCGTCGCATGGACTTAAAAATTGCTCAACTTGTAAAAAAAGGAAAGGTTCCTGGGATGACTCACTTCTCGGTAGGTGAGGAAGCAGCCAATGTCGGTGCTATGCTGGCCTTAAATGAGGATGATTTGCTGACTTCTAATCACCGGGGACACGGTCAAGCTATCGCCAAAGGAATCAACCTCAACGAAATGATGGCTGAAATCCTTGGTAAATACACTGGAACCTGTAAAGGAAAAGGCGGCTCTATGCACATTGCGGATCTAGATGCTGGAAATCTTGGTGCTAATGGTATCGTAGGTGGTGGCATGGGAATTGCTGTCGGAGCAGCTCTGACCCAGCAAATGCAGAAGACAGGTAAGATTGTTGTCTGCTTTTTTGGTGACGGGGCTACCAACGAAGGTGTCTTCCACGAAGCAGTCAACATGGCTTCTATCTGGAATCTACCAGTTATTTTCTATTGTATTAATAACGGCTATGGCATTTCTGCTGATATCAAGAAAATGACCAATGTAGAGCACATCCACGAGCGCAGCGCAGCTTATGGCATTCCAGGTATGTTCATCGAAGATGGAAATAATGTTCTGGATGTTTATGAAGGCTTCCAAAAGGCTGTGGAGCATGTTCGCAGCGGTAAAGGACCTGTCTTGATTGAGAGCGTCACTTATCGTTGGTTGGGACATTCATCTTCTGATCCAGGTAAATACCGTACTCGTGAAGAAGTAGACGAATGGAAGAAAAAAGATCCAATCGAAAATCTTCGTAAATACTTGCTGGAAAACAAGATTGCAAGCGAAGAAGAGCTGGAAGCTGTCCAAGCTGGAGTCAAAGAAGCAGTAGAAGCGTCTGTAAAGTTTGCAGAAGAAAGTCCATTCCCGCCGCTTGAATCTGCCTTTGAAGATATTTACGCAGACTAAAGAGAGGAGAAAAAGAAAATGGAAACTAAAACTATGTCTTTTCGTGACACCATTATCCTCGCTATGTCTGAGGAAATGCGTCGCGATGAAAATGTACTCTTGATGGGAGAAGATGTCGGAGTCTTTGGTGGAGATTTCGGAACATCTGTTGGTATGCTGGAAGAGTTCGGTCCAGAGCGTGTACGTGACTGTCCGATTTCAGAAGCAGCTATTTCTGGAGCAGCAGCTGGAGCAGCTATGACAGGGCTGCGTCCAATCGTAGACATGACCTTTATGGACTTCTCTGTAATTGCCATGGATGCTATTGTAAACCAAGCCGCTAAAACGCGCTATATGTTTGGCGGAAAAGGTCAAGTGCCAATGACTGTCCGTTGTGCAGCTGGTAATGGAGTTGGCTCTGCTGCTCAGCACTCGCAGTCTCTAGAGTCTTGGTTTACCCACATTCCAGGGCTTAAAGTAGTTGCTCCAGGAACTCCGGCTGATATGAAGGGGCTTCTTAAAGCATCTATCCGAGACAACAACCCGGTCATTATCCTGGAATACAAGTCTGAATTTAACCAAAAAGGCGAAGTGCCACTGGATCCTGAGTATGTAATCCCTCTTGGCGTGGGTGAAATCAAAAAAGAAGGTACTGATGTAACAGTTGTTACCTACGGAAAAATGCTTCGCCGTGTCATGCAGGCGGCTGAAGAATTAGCAGAAGAAGGTATCTCTGTAGAAGTGGTTGATCCACGTACATTGGTGCCGCTTGATAAGGATATTATCATCAATTCTGTTAAGAAGACTGGTAAGGTAGTTCTGGTTAATGATGCCCACAAAACTAGTGGTTTCATTGGTGAAATTTCAGCGATTATTTCTGAGTCTGAAGCATTTGACTATCTAGATGCGCCAATCCGCCGTTGTGCAGGTGAAGATGTGCCAATGCCTTATGCACAAAACTTGGAAAATGCGATGATTCCGACCGTTGAAAGCATCAAAGACGCTATTCGGAAGACATATCATAAAGAATAAGGTATAATAAAGAAAAGGCTTTCTCACGAATTAGATTACATAAATTATTTTATGTAATCTAATCTAATCTTGTGTAGAGGGTTAAAGAGACTTAGAATTTTACTAATTGCAGAAAATCGTTATTCGGATTGATTATATTCGACGAACGACTTAGTAAGTCTACAAGGTTGGTCGCCGATAGCGACAACCGTAGTAACTTGAGATACGTTTGTATCCAAGTTACTTGTAGAGTTGAACATGGGCTAAAAGTTCGGAAAAAAGATAAATCTTCTTGGCTTCATCGAAGCCTGCGTTGATTTCCTATTTTTCAATCGTTTTTCAAGTCCTTAGTATCATGTAATTGAATTCGGACGGAGGTCTGTGAAAAAAGATAGATTTCCTTGTGTTCATCGAACACAGCGTCAATCTCCTATTTTTTCATTGTCCTCTGCGTCCTTAATATCTTATAATAGAATTGGAGAGGTCATGGCTGATGATAAGCTAAGAGCGACTCCTGCAGCTAGAAAGTTAGCGGATGATTTGGGAATCAACCTCTATGATGTTTCTGGCTCAGGTGCAAACGGTCGTGTCCACAAAGAAGACGTGGAAACTTATAAAGATACAAATGTGGTGCGCATTTCACCACTGGCAAAACGAATTGCCCAAGAACATAATATCGCTTGGCAAGAGATTCAAGGAACTGGCCATCGTGGCAAGATTATGAAGAAGGATGTTCTTGCTTTCTTGCCTGAGAATGTTGAGAGCGATACAATCAAATCTCCTGCTCAAATTGAAAAAGTGGAAGAAGTGCCTGATAATGTCACTCCTTACGGTGAAATTGAGCGTATTCCAATGACGCCAATGCGGAAGGTTATCGCTCAGCGGATGGTAGAATCTTACCTGACGGCGCCAACATTCACCCTTAACTATGATGTTGATATGACAGAAATGCTGGCCTTGCGTAAAAAAGTGCTAGAGCCAATCATGGAAGCAACTGGCAAGAAAGTAACTGTCACAGATCTGCTTTCGCTAGCTGTTGTGAAGACACTGATGAAGCATCCTTACCTCAATTCGACCTTGACAGAGGATGGCAAGACCATTATCACACACAACTATGTCAACCTCTCAATGGCAGTCGGTATGGATAATGGCCTGATGACACCAGTTGTCTACAATGCAGAAAAAATGAGCCTATCAGAGCTTGTAGTAGCCTTTAAAGATGTAATTGGACGTACCTTGGAAGGCAAGTTGGCTCCAAGCGAGCTGCAAAATTCAACCTTCACAATCAGTAACTTGGGAATGTTTGGCGTTCAGTCTTTTGGGCCAATCATCAACCAGCCAAACTCTGCTATCTTGGGTGTAAGCTCAACAGTAGAAAAACCTGTCGTGGTTAATGGCGAAATTGTTATCCGTCCAATTATGAGTCTGGGCTTGACCATTGACCACCGTGTAGTTGATGGAATGGCTGGAGCTAAGTTTATGAAGGACTTGAAGGCTTTGATTGAAGACCCAATTTCAATGTTGGTATAAGATTTTCTTTGCTATTCTAAAAAGCAAAGAGGCACTTAGCAAATGAAAAACTAGTTAGAAAAGGAAAGAAAAATGGCTTTAGAAGTAATTATGCCAAAGCCGGTGTGGATATGACCGAAGGGCAAATTGTCCAATGGAATAAGAAAGTCGGCGAATTTGTCAAAGAAGGGGAAATCCTTCTGGAAATCATGACTGACAAGGTCAGCATGGAATTGGAAGCTGAAGAAGATGGCTATCTGATTGCCATTCTCAAAGGAGACGGTGAAACCGTGCCAGTAACGGAAGTCATCGGTTACTTGGGAGAAGAAGGAGAAAACATCCCAACTGCTGGCGGATCTGCACCTGCGGAAACTCCAGCTCCTGCTGCAGCGGCAAATACAGATGATGATAAGAGTGATGATGCTTACGATATCGTTGTTATCGGTGGCGGACCTGCTGGTTATGTAGCGGCTATCAAAGCCGCTCAGCTGGGTGGCAAGATTGCTTTGGTTGAGAAGTCTGAGCTAGGCGGAACCTGCTTGAACCGTGGCTGTATTCCTACCAAGACTTACTTGCACAATGCTGAAATCATTGAAAACCTTGGTCACGCTGCTAACCGCGGTATCATCATTGAAAATCCAAGCTTCTCAGTGGACATGGACAAGGTTCTTGAAACTAAAAACAAGGTTGTTAATACGCTTGTTGGCGGTGTTGCTGGACTTCTTCGCAGCTATGGCGTAGATGTTCATAAAGGAATTGGTACCATTACTAAAGACAAGAATGTTTTGGTTAATGGTTCAGAATTGCTTGAAACCAAGAAAATCATCCTTGCTGGTGGTTCAAAAGTCAGCAAGATCAATGTTCCTGGTATGGAATCATCTCTTGTTATGACTAGTGATGATATTCTGGAAATGAACGAAGTGCCTGAAAATCTGGTTATTATCGGCGGTGGTGTTGTCGGTATTGAGCTTGGTCAAGCCTTCATGACTTTCGGTAGCAAGGTAACCGTTATCGAAATGATGGATCGTATCGTCCCAGCTATGGATGCGGAAGTTTCTAAAAACCTTCGCCTCATCTTGGAGCGCAAGGGCATGACAATCCTGACTGAAACTAAGTTGGAAGAAATCGTCGAAGAAAACGGTAAACTTCGTATTAAGGTTGAAGGAAAAGAAGATATTGTCGCAGATAAGGCTCTGCTTTCTATCGGACGTGTGCCAGATCTAGAAGGAATCGGTGAGGTTGAATTCGAACTGGATCGCGGCCGTATCAAGGTCAATGAGTACATGGAAACTTCTGTTCCAGGTATTTACGCACCAGGTGATATCAATGGTACTAAGATGCTGGCTCACGCAGCCTTCCGTATGGGTGAAGTTGCTGCTGAAAATGCTCTGAAAGGTAACCACCATGTTGCTAAACTCAATCTGACACCTGCAGCTATCTACACTCTTCCTGAAGTAGCAGCAGTTGGTTTGACAGAAGAGCAAGCTCGTGAGAAATACGATGTAGCAATTGGTAAGTTTAACTTCGCTGCTAACGGCCGTGCTATTGCTTCAGACGCAGCTCAAGGATTCGTTAAAGTCATCGCTGACAAGAAGTATGGTGAAGTGCTTGGTGTCCATATCATAGGTCCTGCAGCTGCAGAATTGATCAACGAAGCATCAACCATCATCGAAATGGAAATCACCGTAGAAGAAATGCTTAAGACCATTCATGGTCACCCAACTTTCTCAGAAGTTATGTACGAAGCATTTGCGGACGTACTGGGATTAGCAGTTCACTCACCTAAGAAAAAATAATTTAAAAGATAGATTAGACTGGGCATAAATCATCGTTCCAGTCTCTATCGTATAAAGAGGTAGCTTATGAAATACATTGTTAACTACTCAAATGATACAGCTTTTAATATTGCTCTGGAAGAATATGCTTTCAAACACCTCTTAGATGAGGATGAAATTTTCCTACTCTGGATTAACAAACCCTCTATCATAGTGGGGCGTCACCAAAACACTATCGAAGAAATCAACCGCGACTACGTTCGTGAGCAGGGTATTGAGGTCGTACGTCGTATCAGCGGCGGTGGAGCTGTTTATCACGATCTAAACAACCTTAACTACACCATTATCTCTAAGGAAAGTGAAGATCGTGCCTTTGACTTCAAGAGTTTTTCTACTCCGGTTATCAATACCTTGGCAGAGCTTGGAGTAAAGGCTGAATTCACTGGCCGTAACGACCTAGAGATTGATGGCAAGAAGTTCTGTGGCAATGCGCAGGCCTATATCAATGGCCGTATCATGCACCATGGTTGCCTGCTCTTTGATGTTGATCTGTCAGTCTTGGCCAATGCACTTAAGGTTTCTAAAGACAAGTTCGAATCAAAAGGGGTTAAATCTGTCCGTGCACGCGTGACAAATATTGTCAATGAATTGCCAGAAAAGATTACTGTCGAAGAATTCCGCGATCTGCTTCTGGACTATATGAAGAAAGAATATCCAGAAATGACAGAATATGTCTTCTCCGAGAAAGAGCTGGAAGAAATCAAGCAAATCAGAGATAGCAAGTTTGGAACTTGGGACTGGAACTATGGTAAATCACCTGAATACAACGTGCGCCGTGGCACCAAGTTTACCAGTGGTAAGGTAGAAATCTTTGCCAATGTTGTTGAATCCAAGATTCAGGATATTAAAATCTATGGAGACTTCTTTGGTATTGAGGACGTAGCAGCAGTAGAAGATGTGCTGCGCGGCGTTAAATACGAACGCGAAGATATCCTTAAAGCTCTTGAAATGATTGATATCAGCCGCTACTTTGCCGGAATCAGAAGAGAAGAGATTGCTGAAGCTATCGTCGGTTAAAATATGACATAAAGAAAACCAAGCTCTTCGGAGTTTGGTTTTTCAAGTATAATATTTCAAATCAACAACATTCTTACGTTTCCTTAACTAGCTAGTTTTCTCTAGGCTTTATCTGTCAGATATGATAAATGATAGGAAATCAGAGAAAGAGGTGTCTTGATGCAGAAAGTCCCAGTAGAAAGCCTTGGTCTATTTGAGCAGTTGGACCGCACAGTTGTAGCTTTTCTGAAGAAAAAACCATCTCCTAATCTAGACAACTTTTTATGTTAGCATATCTGCAGAAGATTATGAGAAAAAGAAAGAAGAGTTTGAAAAATCAGGCTATCAAGCCGTGAAATTGCCGCTTGGCATGGCGTTAGATAATGTTATTCAGCAACCTTCTTTCCAAAATCTTGTCATGGGCGGACTCTACATGGTAGATATCTTCGTTCCAAAGGAAGACCTGATGCCCTTAAAGGACCTTGTTGACAGCTTTTGCATCATGTTTGCAGCAGCTAATAATCGAATAGAGAATATCAAGGCTTACGACCTGATGAAGAGTAAAACAGTCTATTTTATCGGAAAACTCTTCACGGACAATCCTCAGCCAGGTGATGAAGTTAGCTTTGAAGGGCTGAATAGGGAGACAGCAGAAGGCTCCTACGAAGCAGTCAAGTGCTTCCTAACTAGAGAAAGCGCCGAAAAGTACAATGCCAAAAATCGTCCAGTCACAGCAGTAAATCTGGAGCATCTCAAGCACTTCTGGGGCAAACCGCTGATAATCGAGCCGCATCGGAATTATTGGATTGAGTTTTTATAAGAATATAAGAAAAAGAGCGAGACATCTAAAATAGATTTTCGCTATTTTGTTGTTATTGTTATTATTTTCAATTCACATATTTTAAATTATGTAACGCTATAATTTATCCAAAGCATTCTTTTGCTCGTCATTGACAATGTGTGTGTAGAGGTCTGTTACCTGAGTGCTAGCATGCCCTAGCTGATGACTGACGAGAACTTGAGATTTGGTTGCATCGTATAAACGTGTAGCAAGCGTGTGGCGGAGTTTGTGCGGCGTCACTCGCACCTTGAAGTCCTCAGAATACTTGGCCACCATTTTTTCGACACTGGAAGCATCGATTCGATTAGGAATACCACGGTATTCAGTCAAAAAGAAAGCTGTATCCGTCTTTTCTGCCTTGTATCGTTTGCTTCGAATACTCAGATAGTCTTCTAAATAGGGCTTAGCAAAAGCAGCAACATTGACAGAGTCTCTTTTCCCGCCTTTTCTTGTCACTTCAATGACCATCATTTTGAGATTGAAGTCTTTTAGGTCCAGATTGACAGCTTCAGACAGACGAACACCAGAGGCTAGCAGCAAGGCAATGATGGCTAAATCTCGTTCTTTATTCTTGTTAAAGGAGGACAAAGCGCGATTAGAGAGCTTCTTAGGGTAGTCCGTATTAATATACTGGAGAAATTCTTCCGTCTCATCCCCTAAAAAGAGCTTCTGCTTAATATTTTCTGCACGAGCAGCCAGAGTTTCCTTTTTCTTCTTAGTAGCAACCTTTTTCATCACATTTCGATAGAAGTAGGGCTCACCCTGCTCGTTTTCCACTTCCTCCGTCAAATATTTGTAGAGACTGGACAAAGCTGAAAGAGTCCGGTTGATGGTTGTCTGGGAAACACCGTTTTGAGTTGTATTAGCATTGAGAAGCGGACGTTCACGCAGATAAAGAATGAAGGCTTCCATGTCTTTCTTGGTCATATTTTCCAAGACCGATAGAGGGATCTCAGCAATATGCGAAGCATCCGTTATACCAGATTCCAGCACCCAGTTAAAAAAGCGATCATATTCTTTGAGGTATTCGTATAAGGTTGTAAAACTATAAGGCACCGCCAGCTTAGACTGGTAATATTCCAAAATGTACCAGGGCATAGTGGCTTTGAGTTTATCAATTCTTTCTAATAACAGTTCACGTCTCATCATACTTCTCCGTTTTTTCCATAACAGTAGTATAGCATATCTAGATATATTTTTCAAGAAAATTATAGTTTTTCGGAAAGATAATAGAGGGAGGTAAGCAATCTAACTTTACTACAAAACAGATAACAGATAATAAAAACAAGACAGAATTGAGAAATTCAAAAACTAAACTCTGTCTTGTTTCACTAAAACTTATTCTTCTAATTCGATTTTTTTAAAATAATCCAGTTGCCATTTTTGTGTTGCTCGAGCTGTTTTATTTAAATTTGTGCACCAGGACGGATAAAACCGCATAGCCATCTTTCCTTTACAATCCTTTGTAGAAAGTATTTTTTTACTGATAGCCACCTCTTTGGGAATCATAAATATACCGCAATGACAGTCGTCAATAACGACAATAACTAGTTCATCACCCAAGTCTCTATCAGTATAAGGAATATTCTTGTTGTCTTGGTCTTTTTTTCAAAAATACTGTAAAGTATCCTTCTTTTTTGGGTGTTTTCTTTGCCAAACGGCATCTTTTATATTCTTGATTATCCTTTGGCTTAATTAAAATGCTTTCATAGTCTTCGTTCCATTTTTCATTTACCAGATCAAAGTCACCATAATACCTATGAAGAATGTCTGTCATTTTTCATTGTTTTATTGCCTTTCTATTTTTTACCAAAATAAAATTATGTAAAATAATTACTAGAATAAAAATTCCCTAATCAAATCAACTACTTGCTCATTTTGCGGCAGGGAGGAATGATGAGCATTCTTGCCTACGATGACGACCTCTCTGTGTGAAGCAATCTTTCCTTTGTAAATCAAGCTCCCGGCCTCTACACTGCTTTTATGGACAATTCCGTCACCATCTCGGAAAAAGATTCCCAAAATTGACAAATGCTGCAGCTTCTTAGGCAGTTTTCCTTGGTTGGCTACAAAGTCATCTAGCATTGGGACTCGATGATTGAGATTTTTCTTGTTCAGATTATAAGGACTGCCAATAGTCAGGAGCTTTCCCATTTCCAGCCCAGAATGGTTTGCCAGGTATTGCTGTAGGAATACTGTATAAATTAGACCACCGTTAGAATGCCCAAGCGCTTTAAACCTGTTAAAAGAGTACTTCTCTCGCAAGATAGTCAAGGCAGCATCGAACATGGCCGCTTGTTTCTTGATATTTTCATAACCATCGCGATTATTTTGAAAGCCAACTACAAAAATAGGATTTCTGTCCTTGCGCTTCAAATGCCCTCTGTAGGTCATGTGTCCGTCATTCCAGACTTTAATACGGACCAGACTATGACGCGGATGCTGATTCCGATTGAGCTTTTTAACCATTCGATTAAATCTATTTTCTGTTGCCGAACTACCTGGAATCATGATAATAGGCTCAATTGATTGTTTGCTGGCAGGCAGCTGTTTGATTGATCGCGCAACTAAATTATTAATCAGAGTATTAATTTTTAGAAATAAAGCTGTAAAGTAATTCATCTTATTAATAAGTCTTTGTATATTCTGTTTCGTCTATATTTAAAAAAACTTTTTTTGGATTTTTGATGACCTCATTATTATTAAACCTTATAAAAATAATTAAAAAAATTATTATTCCATTGAGCATATTTGTAGTTTATTTTTAGACTTTACCTTTACAATTTCGCTATTTGGAAAACCAATTAGGTCAATAATTTTTAGGAAGATCAAGATTCCTCTTTATAATTCTCCTAATTTTTTTCTTTGATTGACTTTCATTTTAACAGGTAAATTGCTGTTAGATATTTTTTTCTTTATTAATAATTTTTTTCTGAAATATAAGACTAACTTTGTTTTATAATCAAAATCTACTCCATAAATTATCCATTTGCGTTTGGAGCGTTTATCAATACTAGCTAAATTAAGTCTATTGTCCTTACTATAAAAACTCAAGCGCCTCATAGTCTTGTCGTGTAAAAAGGAAATTTATTTTTTTATACTTTATATATTCTAAAGAAAAATGACAATTGAAAGGATAGAAGAATAAGAATTATAGTGTACATCCACGCATCATTGTAGGTTAAAGCTCTTTCCGTATTTTTGCTTGTTGGCAACAATCATACTAGCTAAAAAAATATTGCAATTTCTATACCAAGTCCTAAAAACTTTTTATATTCAATCCAATTAAAAAGCTGTTTTTTTGAAAGAAATCATCATGCAACTCTGGTTTTAAATATAAAAAAACTTGTTATAAATTTTCTATATAGAACCAAAGATATTAATGAGTATAAAAACTGAAATGCCAATTATATTCTCCCAAACAAGTCCTCCCCATTTTGTCTGAGATTCTAAACTCATATTTTTTTATCATAAGCAAAACTATAATCTCTTGTGAGGAATCCTAAACATCCTAATAAAAAAGAAAGAAATAAAAAAAGCATACTAAGAATTCTAAGAAAAGTATTATCAAAACATTTCTTTCTATTCAATCTAAAAAAATAAGAAAAAAATAAATATACAGTTCACAATAAAGAAGTAAGATAAATAGCTATTGTGACCATCATACTGTTGTGTATTGAATATAATGGAATACCAAGTATAATAAAAAAATAATCTTTTATTAGATTCACTCATCTTACTCCTGATTCTGTTTTAAAAAGTTTAATTGCACAATAATGAGGGAAAAACATAGTAAATAACTGTGTCTCCGTGAGTGGCAATATTTTTTTACCACTAAATATAGCTAGAGCACACCAAGCTACAACAACTGTTAAAAAAATATTATAAAAACACTTCTGCTGCTTCAACATTAAAGTAATTTTTTTGTATTTTTTTAGAATATCTAAAAATCAGAAGTGTTTCTTATATAATGGAAATCAAATGTTGTAGAAAAAAACTATAAACATAAAAATATATCCAGTATTCACTAATGCATCCTATTATGTTAATGAAACTTAAAAAAATGTACTAGAAAAAAATATAGTAGAATATTCAAAAAAATACTAAATACAAGCTTTTTTTGGTACAGTTCGATTGATTATAGAAAAATTTTTATCAACAGTTTATCAGCACATCTTTGAAAAAAATCTCAATAAAAAAATATAAGAGTAAGTAGAATATAAAGCTAAAAATAAGCATATAATAAACCAAATATACCTTTACAAATAAACACAATTAAAACTAGTAAGAGAATAGTCAAGCCTCACTACTTCCGCTTCTTCTTGTTTTTCTTCATTTGCTTGGCCATTTTGTTCATGCTGCGGCGCATCAGAAACTCCCCGGCCTTGCCCTTGAGGCCGCCGCCAAACATTTGGCTCATATCCGGCATGCCGGCTCCTCCTAAGCCTGACATATCTGGCATACCGCCTTGGCCCATCATGCCTTCCAGAGCTGACATGTCGGGGATTCCTCCGCCACCAGGCATGTTCTTAGGCATATTGTTTGGATTAAGACCCATTTGCTTCATCATCTTGCTCATATCGCCTGACAGAACACCCTGCATCATCTGCTTAGCTTGATTGAAGTCTTTGATAAATTTATTAACATCGACGAAACTGTTACCTGAACCATTGGCAATCCGACGGCGACGGCTAGGACTCAGCAAGTCAGGATTTTCCCGCTCAGCCGGTGTCATAGAGGATACAATGGCACGCTTGCGAGCAATTTCTTTCTCATCAACTTTGATATTCTTGAGGGCAGGATTATTGGCCATGCCTGGAATCAGCTTGAGCAAATCCTCCATAGGTCCCATGCCTTGGACTTGATCCAGCTGATCAATAAAATCATTGAAATCAAAGGTGTTTTCCCGCATCTTTTCAGCCATTTCAAGCGATTTTTTCTCATCGTATTCCTGAGAGGCTTTTTCGATCAGAGTCAGCATGTCCCCCATGCCCAAAATCCGGCTGGACATGCGGTCTGGGTGGAAGGTTTCGATATCAGTGATCTTTTCACCGGTACCAGTAAATTTAATAGGCTTACCAGTAATCTGACGGACAGACAGGGCTGCACCGCCACGGGTATCACCATCAATCTTAGTCAGGATAACCCCGGTCACTTCCAGTTGGCTGTTAAATTCACGAGCGACATTAGCTGCTTCCTGACCAATCATGGCATCGACAACCAAGAGGATTTCATTCGGATTAGCCAGCGCTTTGACATCAGACAGCTCCTGCATGAGCTTTTCGTCAATCTGGAGACGCCCAGCCGTATCAATCAGGACATAGTCATTGTGGTTGGCTTTGCCTGATCTAAACCTTGACGGACAATCTCAACAGCTGGAACTTCAGTGCCTAAAGCAAAGACAGGAACATCAATTTGCTGTCCAAGTGTTTTCAGCTGATCGATAGCCGCCGGACGGTAAATATCCGCCGCAATCATGAGCGGACGAGCATTTTCTTCTTTCTTGAGCTTATTAGCAAGCTTACCGGCAAAGGTAGTCTTACCAGCCCCTTGCAGACCAACCATCATGATAATAGTCGGAATTTTTGGTGACTTGATAATCTCAGCAGTATCAGAGCCCAGGATAGTTGTCAGCTCTTCGTCAACAATCTTGATGATTTGTTGCGCTGGATTGAGGGTATCGATAACCTCATGGCCGACAGCCCGCTCACGGACTTTCTTGATAAAGTCTTTGACAACCGGCAGGGCAACATCGGCTTCTAAAAGGGCCAGACGAATCTCTTTGGTTGCTTCCTGAACATCGCTCTCTGAGATTTTTCCTTTTCTGCGCAGATTTTTAAAGACGTTCTGCAAACGTTCCGTTAAACTTTCAAATGCCATATTTTATTTCTCCTAGTTTCTATGTTTCTATTTCAATCAATTCGGTGGAAATTTTCCAAAACGTGTTAAACAAGCATATTCCTCAGCAGAGACTTCTTTCATAATCTCATTTGGGTACCCCCAGCAACTGAAACCTTCTTGCATTGCCTTAGAAAGATCGTCAGGGGAGATGAGTTGTACCCTGGCAGGAAAAGATTCTTCCAACTCCAACAACCAGCAGGACATTCCCTTGTAGATAACTTGTTTAGCCATGGTCATTCTCGATTGTCAATACCAGACAGAATCCCGATCTGCTCCTGCAGATAGCTGTCGTCAGGGTATTTCTCTGTAATCTGGTCAAATATCTGACTTCTGACAATGTAGTCCGAGTACATGTGCAGCTTTTTCTCATAGTCTTCCAGAATCTTCTCTGTCCGTTTGATATTATCATAAACGGCCTGACGGCTAACACCAAACTCCTCAGCAATCTCAGCCAGACTGTAGTCGTCTGCATAGTAGAGCTCGATGTAGTTCATCTGCTTGTCAGTCAAAAGCGCTGCATAAAACTCAAAGAGAGCATTCATTCGGTTTGTTTTTTCAATTTCCATAAGAAACATTATACCAGAAAAGCGTGATAAACTCTAGTCTGACAAGGGAAATAAACACTCGAAATATGAGATTGCAAAACGTCAATCAGCTTTTTCTGCTGAGTAAAAGACAAGTTAAAAACTCTTAGTGATAACCAAGAGTTTTGCAAAGAATTAATTGTTTTCCAAATAAAAATTCAAAAACGATCGCCAACATACTGACTTTTTTTACATATTCAAAAAGCTGTACCATCGTCAAAGTAAGAAATCTGAGTCAGTCCTAAGATGGCATGGCCGCGGGGAATATCGAGGTAATTGGCGATTTTTTCCTTAGCCAGCCGAGCATAAATAGTCTGCTGGGACTTGCCGATCTTATAGCCATGTTCCTGCAAGGTCTGGAAGAAATGACTGGTCACCTCTTCTTTTTTAAAATTCTTAATGAACTTCTCTGGAATTGAAGCCACCTCGTAGACCACCGGCAAATCGTCAGCGTAGCGAACCCGCTCCATCCGAATGACATTTTCTGTCTTATGGATGCCTAGCTTTTCCACTTCCTGCTCACTCGGCAGAGTGCGTCGATAAGAAATGAGCTGACTGGATGGCGTTTTGCCTTGCGCCTTCATGATTTCCGTGAAGCTGGTGGTGCCACGCATTTTCTCCTGAACACGTGTGCTGGCTACAAAGGTTCCACTACCGACCCGACGCTCCAGCACCCCCTCCTCAACCAAGAGTGTGATGGCCTGACGCAGGGTCATACGGCTGACTTTAAAGGTTTCGGCTAGATCACGCTCGCTGGGCAGGCGCTCCCCAATCTCCCAAACGGCATCGTCAATGTCTTTCTTAATCTGATCATGAATTTTGATATATGCGGGCAACATGTTGGCTCTTCTTTCTTATTTGGTACCTTCCTTTATTTTAGTACCAAATACTTCAAATGTCAAACTAAATATTGAAGAGCGGAGTCTTTTCTCACGAAATCAGTTATTTTTTCAAAAAAGATCAACATTTTAAGAGCTGGTTTATTTGATTTTAGTCAGAAATAGCACTGGCGTCCATGGCAAGTCGGTCTAAACAAACAATAATAGCAAACTAAAGTTTCATATTCGTTTTTTCATCTCTCTTACTCCTTATTACCTTGGAAAAATTCCTTTTTTGTGATAAAATGAGGGGAAAAGATTACTTCTTTTAAGAAAGGGAACAGATGACAACTAGAACTGAATTGCAAGATGTCGAAAAGATCATCGTGCTTGATTACGGAAGCCAGTACAACCAGCTGATTTCACGCCGCATTCGTGAAATCGGTGTTTTTTCTGAGCTTAAGAGTCACAAGATTACCGCTGATGAAGTCCGTGCTATCAATCCTGTAGGGATTATCCTTTCCGGCGGTCCGAATTCTGTATATGAAGATGGCTCTTTTGATATTGACCCGGAAATCTTTGAGTTGGGAATCCCGATTTTGGGAATCTGCTATGGTATGCAGCTGTTGACTCACAAGCTGGGCGGCAAGGTTGTCCCTGCTGGTCATGCTGGAAATCGAGAATATGGTCAGTCAACTCTGTCACATACTGCCAACTCCAGCCTTTTCAACGGAACACCTGAAAGTCAGCTAGTTCTTATGAGCCACGGAGATGCAGTAACAGAGATTCCTTCTGACTTTGTCCGTACTGGTACTTCTGCTGACTGTCCTTTTGCAGCTATTGAAAATCCAACTAAGAAAATCTACGGCATTCAGTTCCACCCTGAGGTTCGTCATTCAGAGTTTGGTTATGATATCCTGCGCAACTTTGCTCTTGATATTTGTGGAGCTAAAGGCGACTGGTCTATGGATAACTTCATTGACATGGAAATTCAAAAAATCCGCCAAACCGTTGGTGACAAGAAGGTGCTGTTGGGACTTTCTGGTGGTGTAGACTCTTCTGTCGTCGGTGTTCTCTTGCAGAAAGCAATCGGCAATCAACTAATCTGTATCTTTGTGGATCATGGTCTTTTGCGTAAAGGCGAAGCTGATCAGGTCATGGATATGCTGGGCGGCAAATTTGGTTTAAATATCATTAAGGCTGACGCAGCTAAACGTTTCCTTGACAAACTAGCTGGTGTCTCAGATCCAGAGCAAAAACGTAAAATCATCGGAAACGAGTTTGTCTATGTCTTTGACGACGAAGCCAGCAAACTAAAAGATGTAAAATTCTTAGCTCAGGGCACACTTTATACCGATGTCATCGAATCCGGTACCGACACTGCTCAGACTATTAAATCTCACCATAACGTTGGTGGTCTTCCGGAAGACATGCAATTTGAGCTGATTGAGCCACTGAACACGCTCTACAAGGATGAAGTGCGTGCTTTGGGTACCGAGCTTGGTATGCCTGATGAAATTGTCTGGCGCCAGCCATTCCCAGGACCAGGACTTGCTATTCGTGTCATGGGAGAAATCACTGAGGAAAAATTGGAAACTGTCCGCGAATCTGATGCTATTCTCCGCGAAGAAATCGCCAAAGCTGGTCTTGACCGCGACATCTGGCAATACTTTACTGTTAATACTGGAGTCCGTTCTGTTGGTGTCATGGGTGACGGCCGAACTTACGACTACACAATTGCGATTCGCGCTATCACTTCTATTGATGGCATGACAGCTGACTTTGCCAAGATTCCTTGGGATGTTCTGCAAAAAATCTCTGTTCGTATCGTAAACGAGGTGGATCATGTCAACCGCATCGTCTATGATATTACCAGTAAACCACCTGCAACTGTTGAGTGGGAGTAGCAAGTAAATCATATTTTAATTGCTAACTGTAAAAATCCTCCACCGGAAGACTTCTGATGGAGGATTTAACGTATAAAAAAACAAACAAGGCTTAGAACTGAAATGTTCTAGCCTTGTTTGATATAGTCTTGAAATTAACCGCCAAACAATCCTTTAAAGAAGTTGACAATGGCATTCCAGATATTAGAAAAGAAATTACCGCCTTCTTGAAGGAGGCCGTTTGCATCAAAGTTGAGGTTAATATTGTTAAAAGTATCCCCTGCTTTTGAAACGATGCTGTCTTTCAAGTCACTAAGTGTCTTTGTAAAGTCGGAATCTGTAATGACTCCACTGTTTGAAAGATTGATAGCGAAATTCACGATGAGGTTGATTTGGTCACTGGTCACTGACTGAGTCAGACCGTAGTTTTTCAAGGTTTCTTCAACAATCTTACGAACATCATCTGCTGTCAGATTGCTGTTGTTCTTCTTAGCATTGGCGATAGCCGCTTTGATATCAGCCAGAGCCACGTTGAGCTTGTCCGCATCATAGCCTTCCTTACCTGTATTTTCAGCATTGATGCCAGAAAGGGCAGCCAGTTCTTCCTGTGCTAGATTTTTATTTTCCTGAGGAATGGTCGCGCCATTATCCTCTAGAGAGTAGTAAATCCCTGCCAAGGCGCTCTCACCTGTTACCGGAATTGGTGCTGCAACGGTAATCTGCGCGTGCTGAACACCCAGAGTAACAGCTGCATTGCGATACATATCTTCTGTAACCTTAGTGATGTTTTGCGGAGTGACAATTTTGACCTCTAATGGCTTATTGCTGCCTAACTTCTGGATTTTTACAGAAGAATAAAGCTGCAGGCTAGGGTCGTTGGCAACATCCATGATTTTAGAGTAGACTTCCGGTGTCATGGTCTTAAGCGGCTTGCTGTCGCTGGATGAATTGTAGCCAAGCATCTGCAAGGTCTGCTGTTTTTGGCTCTCATCTAAGGAGTAACCCAGGACATACTCAGGCTGCACGTAAGTCTCATCAATGACTTTCTGAACATTTGAATCGGCAGCTGCGGTCGATACAGTAAACAGAGTAGCCAGCAAGGCTCCTGCTGTCATTAAAGTTTTTTTGAATTTCATATTTTTTCCTCTTTTCCTCCCGCTATAGTTTCCCAAATTCTATAGCTTTTTTATAGAGCAAACTTTTTATCTGACTGCCTCTAATTTCTATTTCTTGAGCTTGTGATTTTCGCTCCTTTTGATGTTTAGAGTGCTTCAGTTAAGTTGCTGCAATGATGGAGTTATTATTATCTCATCCATTGAGGGCTTGAGATAATAGATACATTTTACAACATTTCTCAAAGAAGTTCAAAGAAAAAACAGTCACTTGGATTGCTTGCCAGTAACTGCTCTTTCCTACTTTTTCCAAAGGAAGTCAATCAGTAATTCGTCTACTTCTGGATTCTCATGCAATTGGCTGTGCTGAGCCAACTGACCTGTTATTTTCTTTTCCTGGTAAGATTTAGCATTTTCAATCAGAAGGTATTTGAGACTTCGAGAAGAAATATTGAGGACAGAACCGTCGGATTCATTTTTAAATCACCGTAAATGTTCAGAACATCTACTTGCTCTTGAGGGTAAACTTCTCGTAATCCCAGTAGTTTTTGATAAGTCCGACTCATAGCGCTAGGCTGGCCAGTTTGGTCGTCTAGGATTCTCAAATCTTCAGGCAAGTCCCTTCCTTCCAGACCATTAACATGGTTGGCAATATTGACCTGCTTTTGCAGCTCGGGCAGCTTTTCATCCTGACCGTTCTCCAGCATATAAAAGAGGATGGACATATTCCCCATCGAATGGCCTACCAGATTCATCTTATCAAAGCCATAAGTTTCTTGTAGCTTGCGAATCACAGCTGCTGCATACCTACCATCTTGAGCGTAGTCGGCATTGCGGTTATCTTCATAGTTTACCTTGATAATAGGATTGATTGCACCTTTCGGTATCTCGCCTAATAAGCTTACTTGCCCGTTTTTACTGACATTTGCTGTGATAATTGTCTGAGTGATTCCAGCCTTTTTGGCTGCCTCTGTCATATGATTTTCAGCATTAGAGCTGGATCCAAAACCGTGGAAAAAAACAAGGTCGGCGTTGTTGACTGAACATATTGTTTTGTATTGAGTGCCGTGGCTTCTTTATGGTTGTAAAAAGCTGTTAGACCGGCAATTGTCACCAAAACTAGAATAAGGAGCTTAAAACCAAGTTTCTTGTTCATTTTTCATTCCTTTTTATGATAGATGTACAAAATTATATCATGTATCTATCGTGGTTACAAATATCCGGATTATTACTTCACCATCAAAAAAGAAAGAAGCTTGAAAACTTCTTTCTAAAACCATTTTAAAAGGCGCATGATGTGCATGTTCATCTTGACCTGACGGGAATAATAATAATTACCGCCGTTGATATAGAGTTCTGGCCCGTGGAAAATTGAAATCAGGTTATAGTAGCCGTAGGTCTTACCAGTTACATTTCCTAAGCTTGGTGCTACTACATCTTTGGAATATTTTTTAGCCAGCTCCAGCGTATTTTCGCCACCGTTTTTAGCAACGTAGTCGATATAAGCCTGACCGAAATTATAGGCTTGTACTGCTGTCCAAACATCCACCTTTTTCTCGCTAGCTAACTCTAGGTTATCAGACAAGGTCTGAACTCCTTGGCGAATACTTTCTTTGTTATCCGTGATGGCATTAGTCTGACCAGTTGCGCTTTCACTGGACTGCATGACATCGGTGTCTTTTCCCTTGGTCTCTGTATAAATCATGGCCAGCACCAATTCTTCATTGGCCGCTGTGTCCTGCTCATCAAGCACTTCTCTGACCAATGTCTGATACTTCATGACCTGCTTGACATCATGATGAACCTGATAAATCTTGTAGCCAGCAAAGAGCACGAAAAGGACTAAAATCAGTCTTCTTAGAAATTTAAACATTATTTATTTTGGATATCCTCGATGTTCTTAATCAAATAGAATAGGTCCCGTTATCGTTCTGGATAAATTCTACCGACTCTGCGTCCTGATAGATATCATTAGGAACGATGAGTTCAATTCCATTTGAAAGGGAGAGTTTCTGATTTTCGAACTTTTTCTTCTGGCGGCTGCTGTCAATCTCATCAAACTTGACTGGCTCAGGAATAGCTTCCTTGACTTGGTCAATAAAGGTAAGTCGGGCAGTCAGATTGCTGTCAAAAAGATCATCGGCCAGTTTCTCAGGCGACAGTTCGTCATTTTCTTCCAAATTTTTGAAAATACTGGATTTGACCTTGGACTGGAACTGAAAATCGTCTTTGTTAAAACTTTCGGCAACTTTTTGAGCAGTCTTCTCAAGTGCTTTGATTGATTTCTTAGCTGAGATTGTCGGATTGACCTGCAAGAGATTGTCTGACATATAATTGAGAAAGGCACCGTTATACTTGATGCGCTTTTCAATCAGATGGTACTTGCGAGATTTGAGATTGATGACCAAAGCCTCGTCCGCACCCGTACCAAAGCCAGGCAGATTGTTCTGCGTCAGCTTGATAGGATTGTCCACCTCGCCACCAAAGTGGGTCAGAGTTTCCCGCAGAGCAATCCGCAGAAAAAGCAAAGTGCTCCACACCCTCTTTTTCAAACTGGACAAAAAAATCAGATCATTGGTTTTCTGGTTTTCACTGACTGAAAACTCCTCCTGCCAGAGCTTAGCCACTGTCACTGATGTTTCCAGTAGATCGTCTGAAAGCTGGGCTAAAAAGACGTTTTCGGGATTGAAAACACCTGTTTTAGCATCGTCAGAATAGACCCGCTCGATTTTTTTGCGCAGGTACTCTTCAATCTTGGGAGTGATGTTGAGAAACTTATCCGCCAGCAGCAGTTCGGTATCAGCTGGGCTGAATTGATGAATAATCGCTTTTTTTACGTAAATATCCATCTTAGTTCAAGCCCTCATAGAGCGGAAAAGCGTCCGTCAATTCGCGAACTTCTGCCCGTACCTGATTCAGCACTGCTTCATTTTCAGCGTTTTCCAAAGCCTTGATAATAAGCTCGGCTACCTTGATGCTTTCTGTTACACCAAAGCCTCGAGCTGCAATAGCTGCTGTACCGATACGAATTCCGCTAGTCTTAAATGGTGACAAAGTCTCGTAAGGGATGGAGTTTTTATTAAGGGTAATATTGACTTCATCCAAGAGATTTTGCGCTACTTTCCCATTTTCTACAACCTTAGTAACATCCACCAAGAAAAGGTGGTTTTCAGTACCGTCAGAAATCACACGGAACTTGTCATGCTGACGGAAGACTTGGGTCATGGCTTGGGCATTGTCCAAAATCTGCTGAGCATAAACCTTGAAAGCTGGATCAAGCACTTCTTTAAAGGCAACTGCTTTGGCTGCAATGACATGCTCCAGTGGTCCGCCTTGAATGCCTGGGAAGATAGCTGAGTTAATTTTCTTAGCTAAGTCTTCATCATTTGTCAAAATCAAACCACCTCGAGGTCCACGCAAGGTCTTGTGTGTTGTCGTTGTTGTGATATCCGCATAAGGAACAGGGCTAGGATGGAAGCCTGCAGCGACTAATCCAGCGATATGAGCCATATCTACCATAAGCTTGGCACCTACCGCATCAGCGATTTCACGGAATTTTGAAAAGTCAATGATGTGAGAATAGGCTGAAGCCCCTGCCACAATCAGCTTAGGCTGAATTTCTTTGGCTTGCTGGAGGATGGCATCAAAGTCCAGCAATTCTGTTTCTGGGTCAACACTATAGGATACAAAATTATAGGTTTGACCAGAAAAGCTGACTGATGCACCATGAGTCAAGTGGCCGCCAGCAGACAGATCCATGCCCATAACTGTATCACCTGGCTCAATCAAAGCCATATAAGCAGCGCAATTTGCTTGGCTACCTGAGTGAGGCTGAACATTAGCAAACTTGGCACCAAAAATTTCCTTGGCGCGTTCAATTGCCAGACTCTCAATCACATCCACTACATCTGTCCCACCATAGTAACGGCGACCTGGGTAGCCTTCAGCATACTTATTGGTCAAAATAGAACCTTGAGCAGCCATGACAGCTTTAGAAACGACATTTTCTGAAGCAATCAGCTCAATATTATGCTGCTGACGTTCTTCTTCTTTAGCAACTGCTTCCCAAATCTCTGGGTCAAATGCTTTGTAGTCTTCTTGGTCAAAAATCATAAGGTGTCTCCCTTCTTTTGCGAAAATAGGACCTTAGGTCCTAAAAGTTAAAATTTTATATCATTTACTTGGGCGAGAATATCCTCGCGAGTAATCGCTCCCTGGCGTAGAATAATAGCTTTTTCTCCTGACAAGTCCAGAATAGTTGAATCTTGACCTGTCAAAGTAGCATCATCTTCTACACCTGAGATCTCCCCTTGAAAATCCATCATAATCTGCTGGAAAGAAGTTCCACTGGCTTTTCCAGAAAGATTGGCGGATGGACCAATCAAGGGACCGTACTTGCGAATTAAGTCTAGGGTAACTGGATGATTAGGAATCCGAAAGCCCACAGTTTCCATACCTGAGTTTATCCAAGTCGGCACTCGGTCATTGGCTTGGAGGATAATAGTCAGCGGCCCAGGTAGAAAGGCTTGATAGAGTTGTTTCAGATAACTGGGCTGATTCTTAGAAAAAGCATACATCTCTTCTAAGCTAGCCACATTGAGATTGAGAGCCTTGTCACTAGGTCTTCGTTTTAATTCGTAGACTCGTTCAACCGCCTCTTGATTCAAAGCCTGAGCAAAGAGGCCATAAACAGTTTCTGTAGGCAGGACAACTGCTCCGCCTGTTGCCAGAGTCTTTTCTATCTTATCCATTGTCCATCGCCACCATTCTATCTTTGCCAAATTGATCTTTCAAGACTCGGATTCGTTTTTGGGGAAAAGATTTTTTCAATAACTCCCTGACACCGTCTCCTTGCTTGTAACCAATTTCCAGATAAATTTCCATTTTCTGTCAGATAGTCCCCTACCTGCTCCGCTATTTTCCGATAGACAGCATAGCCATCTTCCTCCGCAAAGAGGGCCATATGAGGTTCTGAGGTCAAAACATTAAGTCCAACTTCGTCCTTATCTGCTTCTGAAATATAGGGCGGATTGGAGACGATGATGTCAAATTTTCCTTGAATTGCATCCAAGCAATCAGATTGGACAAAAGTGAGGCTGAGTCCGCAGGACTGAGCATTTTCTGTTGCCAAGGAAAGAGCATCGCTTGACAGATCAGAAGCAGTAATCTGCCAATTTGGACGACTGTTTGCCAGTGCAAGAGCAATGGCGCCGCTGCCGGTGCCGATATCCAAGACAGACAGAGAACTTTCGGGATTTTCTGACAAAATCAGCTCCACCAGCTCCTCCGTCTCAGGCCTTGGAATCAGAACCCGCTCATCAACCTTGAGAGTCAAGCCATGAAAGTCATTGCTGCCAATGATATACTGGGCCGGCTTATGAGCAAGAAGCTGCTCTTGAATTGCTTTTAGCTGCTCACGGTCTTCCTGGCTGACTTCTGTCCGAAGCTTGAGAACAAAGTCGGTAAAGGAGAGCTCGTTGAGAGCCCGATAAACGAAAGATAGGCTTTCTGCTTCTTCTCCCGCTGCTACCAGCTCCTGCTCTAACTCAGTCAAATATTGAGCCAATGTCATTATTTATTCAGCTCTTCTAGTTTTTGCGTTTGGTCATAGAGAACCAGAGCGTCAACAACTTCATCCAGTTTGCCAGCTAAAATCGTGTCTAGCTTTGCAAGGTCAAGCCAATACGATGGTCTGTCACTCGATTTTGCGGGAAATTATAGGTACGAATCCGCTCTGAGCGATCACCTGTACCAATCGTAGACTTGCGCTCCGCATCCTGCTCATCTTGAGCGATTTGAGCAAAGTGGTCTGCTACGCGAGCTCTGATGATTTTCATAGCCTTATCTCGGTTCTTCTGCTGAGTACGCTCTTCCTGCATTTCAACCTTGATATTGGTAGGCAAATGGACAATACGAACCGCAGTTGCAACCTTATTGACGTTCTGTCCGCCGGCACCTGAAGCGTGGTAGATGTCAACACGAAGATCTTTAGGATCAATGTCGTATTCGACTTCTTCGATTTCTGGCATAACCAAGACAGTTGCCGTCGAGGTGTGAACGCGGCCTTGGCTTTCGGTCACAGGAACCCGCTGTACGCGGTGTGCACCAGATTCATACTTAAGTTTCGAGTAGACCGACTGACCTGAGACCATAGCGACCACTTCCTTGATCCCACCTACACCATTGTAAGAAGCTTCCATAACTTCGAAGCGCCAGCCTTGGCTTTCAGCATATTTTTGATACATCTGCAAGAGGTCGCCAGCGAACAACTGAGCCTCATCTCCTCCTGCAGCACCGCGGATTTCAAGGATAATATTCTTATCATCGTTTGGATCTTTCGGTAAAAGAAGGATTTTTAGTTTTTCCTCATATTCTTCTTTTTCAGCCTTGGCATCTTTGAGCTCCTGCTTGGCCATTTCTTCCAAGTCAGCATCACTGGAGGCGTCTTTAATCATTTCTTCAGCGTCTGTGATGTTTTGCAGGACTTTTTTATACTCGCGGTAAGCTGTCACTGTATCGCGGGTGCTGGCTTCTTCCTTAGAAAGTTCCATAAAACGCTTGGTATCGCTGACCACATCTGGGTCGCTCAGGAGTTCACCAAGTTCTTCGTAGCGATCTTCAACCGCTTGTAACTGTTCATAGATGTTCATAGATTTTTCATCATCTCCTTTATTTCTATCATCGAATTACTTAATATCGGGGTTAAAATAGTGCTTGCGGCAGACTGAGATATAGGTCTCGTGGCCGCCAATTTTAATCTGTTCTCCATCATAAACCGGCTTTCCGTTATCAGTCCGTAAAACCATGGTGGCCTTACGAGAGCAATACTGGCAAATGGTTTTAATCTCCTCAATCTTGTCAGCCAAGAGCAAGAGGTGCTTGGAGCCTTCAAAAAGTTCGTTGCGAAAGTCGTTTTTCAGACCAAAAGCCATAACTGGAACATCCAACTCATCCACTACTCTAGCCAAATCATAGACATGATGGCGTTTCAAGAACTGAGCCTCATCAATCAAAACACAATAAGGCTTTTCAGGCAGCTGCTGGATATAGCCAAAAATATCCGTCTGATCTTCAATAGCCATAGCATTCCTCTTCATACCGATACGACTAGAAACGACACCAAAGCCGTCGCGGGTATCAAGAGCCGAGGTCATGATAACGACGCTCTTGCCTTGTTCTTCATAATTGTGGGCCACTTTCAAAATTTCAATGGTCTTGCCCGAATTCATCGTACCATATTTGTAGTATAACTGAGCCATATTTTAAATCTTTGCTAATTCACTATCTCCATTTTTACTTCACATTATTTTACCATAATTCATTACTCTTTAAAACCTCATTTGTGATAAAATAATAATAACGAAATAAAGGAGGCAGAAAATATGCCATTTGTTAGAATTGATTTATTTGAAGGACGCACTCTGGAGCAGAAAAAAGCTCTTGCCAAGGAAGTAACTGAAGCCGTTGTCAGAAATACAGGCGCACCTCAGTCTGCTGTCCATGTCATTATTAACGACATGCCAGAAGGAACCTATTTTCCACAAGGAGAAATGCGAGAAAAATAAAAAAGAAAAGCCGGCAGTGTATAGGGATATAAACTGCTGGCTTTTTTTCTATGAATGACTTCTACGGTTTTCTATTTTGCTCTCAAATTCTTTAATTAATTTTTGATACCAATAAAAACTATCTTTTCGAATCCGCTCTAGACTACCACCTTCTTCCTCATCACGGTCTACATAAACAAATCCATAGCGCTTGCCATAACCGTTTAGCCATGAAAGTAGATCTGTGAAAGACCACGTACAATAGCCGATGACTTGGCAACCATCTTCTATGGCATTTTGTACAGCTGTAATATGGTTATCGAGGTATTCAATCCGATATGGGTCGTGGATCTTTCTATCTTCTGTTAAGGCGTCATACTCTCCTAGTCCATTTTCAGTTATCATAATTGGAATATCATATCTGCTGGTAATCCGTCGCAAAGCAATTCGTAAACCAATTGGATCTATTTCCCACTCCCAACTAGTACGCTCTAAGTGTTCGTTTGGCACATGCTTAAACTGATCCGGCTCACCAGCTTCAGCATTCGGTACATTAGCAGCAAAAGTATGAGATTGGTAATAGTTGACGCCAACGAAATCTGGACGACCAGCTTTTAAAATCTCTAAATCCCCTTCTCGGATATCTAATTGTATCCCGAATTGGTTTTTCAAATAAGCTAGAGCTGTCTTTGGATAACGTCCCAATAAATAAGCATCCATCCAATACCAAACATTGACATCCAAAGATTTCTCCATGGCTAGAACGTTTTCTGGCCGATTATCCAGAGCATAGAGGACTGGAAAAGCAAAGCTTGGACCGATTTGACCTTTTATTTTTAAATCATGGAATCGTTTGATAATCGTCGCATTAGCCAAGTTGACAATGTGATTTACCTGATGCATTAACTGAATATTTTTGATTCCTGGTGGAAAACGACCATCCCGATAACCTAGTCCAACAAAGACATTTTGCTCATTGAGTCCAATCCAATATTTCACTCTATCTCCAAAGTTTTTGAAGAGAACCTCTGCATAATACAGGAAATCGTCGATTATCTTTCTGGATTCCCAACCGCCGTACTCATCTTGCAGTACTTGAGGTAAATCCCAGTGATAGATTGTGATAATGGGTTCAATATTATATTTGAGAAGTTCATCAATCAAATTTGAATAAAATTCAATCCCTTTTTGATTGACCTCTCCTCGTCCCTCAGGCAAAATACGGGTCCAAGCAATAGAAAAACGATAAGCTTTCAGACCCATTTCTGCCATCAGTTTAACATCTTCTTTATAGTGATGATAATGATCCACTGCCACGTCGCCAGTCGTGTTTTTAAAAGTCCTATTGGGCTGGCGAACAAAGACGTCCCAGATAGACAGACTCTTACCATCTTCATCCCAAGCTCCTTCAACTTGATAGGCAGCTGAAGCCGATCCCCAGAGAAAGTCTCTGGAAAATTTTGTCACATCAATCAAGCTGCTGCACCTCCTTTGGCTTCTATTGCTTCCGCTTCAGCTTCTTGCTTAACCAATTGCTCTTCGTATTTCTTGAAGAATGGATAGTAGATTAACATAGCTGGCAAAATCAAGATATAGTCCCAAACGAAGTTTTGCCAACGAAGGGTTGTCAAGTAGTTGCTGAATCCCATTGGCAACTGTGCACTAACCACTATCCAAGCAGGAATAATAAAGCCTGTTTGGTAAGCAAAATAAGTCAAGATCATCATAATTGGCACATTGAGTACATAAGGGATGCAAAGAATTGGGTTGAACATAATTGGCATACCAAATGTTACCGGCTCATTGATACCAAACCACCCAGGAATGAGCGAAATCTTAGAAACGGCACTAATTTGTTTGGATTTTGAGCGCAAGCCCATCAGGACCAGGGCCCAGGTATTTCCTGTACCACCAACTAAAGCCATGGAAGTGTAGAGTAAGACTGGGAAGAATTGCATTGGCTGACCGTTCGCATGAAGAGCAGCATTGGTCGTTGCCGCTTGAATCCCAAGTGGAGAAATGATTGGAATAATGATGAGGGTACCATGAATACCGAAGCACCAAAGAACCAGCGCTAACATACAAAGCATCACAATCCCTGGTACAGATGATACAGCGCCAAGCGGTGCCCGTAAGAGAGCCATAAAACCAGACGGAACGTTGTAAGCTCCTGCTGTCAAAGCACCAATACCAACATTCAGTAAGAGAAAGAGAGTAATGGAGAAAAATACTGGCAAAATAGAACCAAAACTATCTTGAAGAAATTGTGGCACTACATCTGGCATCTTAATTTTAATATCTTTTTCATAGCAGAATTTTTCAATCTGTACGACTACAAAGACAATGAAGAAGCTGATGAACATACCTTGTGACCCAAGATAGTCTAACTGTAGTCCGGAGAATTTTTCAGTATCAACAAAAGCTCCTGCTACCAGCATGAAAGTAACTGCTGTATCAACCGCGGCCATAATAGGAGATTTCAATTTCAAATTCTTAGCATAATGATAAGCAAAGAAGATAGCAACCCAGATAGAAATAAAATCCATTGAATAACGGAAAGGCAAGGTCAATGTATTATACACTGCATCCCCTGTTTTGAACCAACCTAGAGCAGTTTCATTTCCAATTGCAGCTAAGACTTGAAATAAGGACCCCACGGTAATCAATCCCAAGAGAGATCCTAATCCAGCTTGTAAAGACTGTATAAACACATTGTTGGCCAGTTTATAACCAATTTCCTGGAGCTTGGTCATGAACTTACTGTTAAAGAATTTTTCCATCAGAAAAACCTCCTTAAGATATTGCTTTAATTAATTGAAAGATATTCTTACAATCTCCCATTGCATAATCCATAGCTGGTATGGTGGCAACAGGTTTGACACTGTTTCTTTGACAGAATCAAGTTTATAAGAAACCTGAGGGCCTAATAAAATTACGTCATAATCCTGAGCATAATCTTGATAGTCCATCAATCCGACCGCTTTGATATCAAGGTCAATATCTTGGTCACTTGCATATTGCCCCATTTTTTTCATCAGGATACTCGTGGACATACCCGCTGCACATATTAATAAGATTTTCATTGTCTTTCTCCTTCTCTATTGGAATACAGCTCAATCATCTCAGTAATAAGGTCAATGGCCAAGAGACTCGTCATAAAATGATCTTGTGCATGAACAAGCAGTATACTCAACTGATGACCGTTTCCTTGTGCTTCTTCCTGCAATAAATCCGTTTGGGAATGATGGGCTTTTAAAATAACACTATTTGCCTCATCCATTAATTCCTTAGCTGCATCAAATTCGGCTAGTTTTGCTTTTTTTAGTGCTTCAAAAGCTAAGGATCGGGCTGCACCAGAATTGGCAATTAAGGACATGGCAATAATCTCCGCTGAACTATTCCATTCTTCCATACAAACTCCTCCTTTCAATTTGACTTCTTACCCAAAGTTTACTATAGCTCTATTCTACTGTCAAAAGCGTTTATATTTTCTTAATATACAGTTTTCTAGCTTAGTGTATGCATTTTCAAATGCCATTCATACTCAATTTGTTATAAAAAATTTAAAGCAACAGTTTCTTGCGTGCTTTACCTCTGGCACTCTGCTGTTTTTAAATAGTTCCCTTAATATATTTTAGAACCTATCGTAAAATTAGTGTATAAAAATTAATCGTTTTTTATGATAATGTATAATACAAAGCTAAAGAGTATAAAAATTCATTAAAATCCGTCTCTTTTTCCTCAGGGGGTTACTTTCCACGAGGGCTTATTATATACTTAATTTATGAAAATTATTAGAGAACTCCAAGTCACTTCAGATGAATTTTATGACTTCTTGGAAAGCGAGTTTCTGAATCAAATCAATCAAGCTGGCAATCAAACAAAAAAGATAGATAGGTTAAAGAAAGGACTTCGTTACTCAAAATTGTCAGACAATGTCTATACCAAGACTGATTATGAGATTCTGGACTTTCGTCGCCATGAAACCTACATCATTCAAATCTCGTCTCATAGTGAAAAAACGATTACTTCCTACAAGACCAAGCCTTGCTCAAAAGGGCTTGAGGTTACGCTAGAGCAAGAACAAAATAAATTGACAAAAAATTCAAAAAGCAAGCTCATCAAGTGGATGGGAGAGCTTCTCTACTTTGGTCGCCTTTCGGAAAATCTTTATAAGATTCAAGGGGAAATTGAAAAGGCTAGAAAAGCAAAAACTCAGTAAAAGGCAAATCTGATCCATACCTTCTTTTTGCACCCAGATTTTTTATGACTCGCAGATATTCAGATAGTTAAAGGAGTAGATTATGAAACAAGGCATCACACCTCAATATTGGAAACAAGAAAACAGCGGTCGCTATTTCACTAAAGAAACTAAAATATTCAGCCCTCTGCCTATTTTGACCGACACTTTACAGGCTCATCCAAGAGCAAGAAATAATGGACAGCTGGCTTTCCCGGCCATTCATTTCATAGAAGGGATTTCCCGAGAAGTTGGTCAGGAGGTCATGCAGTCCTTTTCACTTCCCTATCCATCCAATCCTGAAGCGCACATCGTAAAGGTTGCTCAAGACGGCATTTTCGTTTATGCCTTGTCCCAGCGTGGCTTATTTTATGGGGCCATTTCAATTATCCAAATGTTGCAGGATGGCTACTTGCCTTATGGCTTGGCCTACGACGAACCCGTCTGTTCTGAGCGTGGCCTCAAGGTCTTTTTACCGTCTCGTAAGAATATGGATTTCTTCAAGCAATTTGTGGATATGCTTGCTTTTTTCAAGTACAATACGATTATGATTGAAATTGGCGGTGCTATGGAATATAAAAAACACCCTGAAATTAATCAAGAGTGGATTAAATATTGTGCTGATATGGCTGAATACTCTGGCAAGACCAAAGAAATCCAAGACTATACCTTCCCTTGGTACAAGAATGCCATTCACATGGAGAATGGTGACGGGGAGTTTCTAAGTCAAAATGATGTGAAAGAACTGGTCCTCTACTGCAAGGAACGATTCTTTGAAGTGATTCCTGAGGTTCCCTCTCTTGGCCACTGTGACTACCTGATGCTTGGTCACCCAGAAATCGCAGAAATCCCTGAAGATCCTTATCCGGATACTTACTGCCCATCAAATCCTGCCTCTTATGAACTCCTATTTGATGTTCTGGATGAAATCATTGAGGTCTTTGAACCTGAAGTCATCAATATCGGACATGATGAATACTATTCAATTGCCATGTGTGAGCGCTGCAAAGGGAAGGGTGGAGCTGATATCTTTGCAGAGGACATTATCAAGATTTATGACTACCTCAAGCAGAAAAATGTCCGAACCATGATTTGGGGAGACAAGTTACTGAAAAATGCTATCGTTCCTGATGCGGGGCCTTTTGGTGGAGCAGAAATTATCATGTATACTCCTCAGTTCAAAAAAGATACAGGCAAAAAAGTTGGCATCATGCCGGCAACCTGGCAAGCCATTCACCAGATTCCCAAAGATGTCGAAATTCTCCATTGGCTCTGGAGTTTGGATGAAAAACTGGAACATGAAGTTTTAGAAGAAGGCTTTAGTATCCGTTATGGTAATTTTGAAGGCTATCTCTTTCCTCATTGGGCTGAGCATTTGAAGAAGGGGAGCAAGGGAGCTATCATCTCCAACTGGAGTACCTTAAACGAGGTGATCCTGCAGAGAAATGTCATTTTCTTCGGCTTGGCCTATGCTTACGAGATGTTTTGGAATCATGACTATCGTGATGAAGACTATGCAACTATCCGTGATAAAACCTTATCATATCTCTTCCATTACCACTATCCTGACCTACAAAACCACACGCGCTGCCTTGAAACACTAGCGCATCCTAGCTGGATTGAAGTTGGCTATGCTACAGACTATTTTGTGGAATACCAATGGTTTGTGGATGGCGTCTTCCCTGAAATGGAAACCTATCAAATAGGAAATATCCTACTAACCTATACTGATCAAACCGAGTTTACTGTTCCCATTATCTTTGGAGAAAACATTGGCAAAACAAGTGTTAACTGGGAACGGTCTACCAATACTAACCCTCTACCTGGCGAACCCATCTATAAGGTAGATGAGCAATTATTTGAAGTCTCGCTTAGCACCAAACCTTATCAAAAAGACGGCCAGACTTTCTTTGCCTTTCCAATCCAAAATCCTTATCCTGAAAAGGAATTGAAGAATGTAGAGGTTCAAACAGAAGCTAATAAAGATTGTCAAATTTTTGTTGATCAGATTGCCTATTATCACTAAATTTGAAACGAAAGGAGGTGGGAGAGTGAGTGAAAAGAAAACATTTCTGAAACAATTCTTACGTCTCAGTCTACCGTTTTCTCTTCAATTTCTACTGGCCAGCGCTGTCAATCTAGCTGATGTTGTCATGATTGGCCAGCTAGGGGAAAAACAAATTGCAGCTGCTGGTGCTGCCAACCAGATTTTCTTTCTCTTGACTATTATACAGTTTGGTATCGGTAGCGGAGCTTCTGTCTTCATGGCCCAATACTGGGGAGCCCAGCGAATTGCTGATATGAGAAAAACCTTGGGATTAGTCTATATGCTGAGCGGGCTCATCTCCGCTTCCTTTACTTTAGTCGCTTTACTTTCCCAAGCAACTGATTGGTTTTTATATTCATGATACCGAAGCTATTCAGTTGGGTGCCCAGTACCTATCTATCGTCTCCTGGACCTACCTGATGACAGCTATCACAACCTCATTAGCTACTATGTGTCGGTGCAGTAATGAAGTTTTCTTACCAACTCTTGCTAGTCTCCTATCCATGGCGACCAATATCATTGGCAATGCCGTCCTTATTTTTGGACTGATTGGATTTCCTAAACTTGGACTGGTTGGTGCTGCTATTGCCACCTTTATAGCTCGATTGCTGGAGCTTTGCTGGTTAGTCTTTGGTGTCTATCGAACAAGGATGGCTGGAGCCGCTAGCATAGCTGAACTCTTTGCCTTTCACAAAGACTTCGTTTATCAATTTTTGAAAAAAACCTTGCCAGTCGTCTTCAATGAAGGAGTCTGGTCTTTTGGAACATCAATTGGCTTGGCTATTATCGGATTATTAGGTACTGAAGTGGTGGCCTCCACTCAGATTGCTAGCGCCATTGCCCAAATTGGTTTTGTCTTTGTACGTGGTGCGGGAAATGCCGTAGCTGTTATGCTAGGCAATACCATCGGAGAGAATCAAGTAGAAAAAGCCTTACAAGATGCCAAGCGCTTCTTACTTCTATTACCTCTCATCGGACTCACTGTCAGCATCCTACTCATCTGGGTCATGCCTTTAGCTCTGAAACTCTACAACTTAAGCAATCAGACAGAGCAGCTAACCATCTTGATGATTCAGTTAAATGCCCTGTTGTTTATCCCAAAAGCTTTTAGTGTTGTTTTAATCGTTGGGATTTTACGTAGCGGAGGCGATACCAACTATGCTTGCCTGCTAGATATTTTACCTGTCTGGCTCTTCAGCATTCCACTTGGCTATGCCTTGGTTAGCCTGCAGGCTCCCATTTGGCTAATCTTTCTTGTGATAAATGGAGAAGATATTCTCAAGCCAATCTGGGGAATCCCTCGTGTTTTCTCAGGAAAATGGCTGCATAATCTTGTGCACGAGCGCATGTAAAAAAGCATCTAAATCACAACATTACCACAGAAATCGGAAGTGCAAATCCCGACTAAAAAGGGTAATGAGAGTTAGGTGCTTTTTTATTGGTTTGCTACTCTAACATACAATTTTATAACTTGCGCAGCATCTGAATTAAAACACTAATCTCTGCGTCATCTATAAGAATCTTAAAGCTTCGCTCCACTGTTCGGATGATTTTCCTAACATGCTTATAGTCATCAGGGAATTTTTCGATAAGACCAGCAACTTCTTTACTGCACTTCTTCAAGCATTCTCCTGAAAGGGTTCGCTCCACCAGACACGCAATATGGACAAACAAACCTATTGTTTGTTCCTCTGTCAGCTGATAATAAAAATCAAATTCATCTAAAATAGCAGGAAGAATCTTTTTAATCTTAGCTAAGGAAGTATAGACAAATTGCTCTTCTAAAAATTGGTAAACTTTCTCATAATCATAGCTATTGACAGAGGTCGGTATAAACATCAATAATTTATCTAGGTGCTCCTTGGGCTGCTCAAAAACATCTTTAATAGAAATAAAAGGGATGCCCATAATTTGTGGGTCGAAAGTTCCAACAAAAGCATGAACTTGATAGGTCTTTCTTAAGGCCATCACTTCCTCAATCAACATCTCCTTATTGGCAACTGACAAAGCAATGACACGGTAACCCAACTTTGAATACTGATCAAGATAGTGCTTTAGCTGAAGAGAACCGCCCTCGCTAGTATAACAGAGTGTAATGATGATTTTTTCCTGGTCCCTATTTTTATACAGCTGATTCATTTCCATATGAAAAGCATGAAAGACACTGTCAATATCATTTTCTATCAAACAACGCCGTGCAATCCCCATGCCAATCATAGTAATGGGAATTTCAAATTCTCTGATTTTAATCAGAGTTTCTTCTCGAATTTTATCCAGCATTTCTTTAATCGATCCCATATCATAGAGAACGATGACACCTAAACCTTGGTCTAACCCCTCAATTTGCTCTTTTAATTTGCTATAGCTTTCCTCTAGAGATTCTTCTAATAGAATATCAAAGCCATACACTTGGTTATTTTTAGTCAGCATCTTGGTTGACTCAGCCAAGGACTTGGCAACCCCTTTACCATGCAGGACGTAGAGCAAGATAGGTCGTAGACTATCTTGTTTCTTTTCGGATTCAATAATAAACATGGTTAGGATGACGATTTCATCTATTGGAACAGCTAGTTGAAATCTTGTTTCTAGTTGCTTGGCAAATTTAGAACATTGTGCATACTCTATTGGATAATCCCGAATCACTTTCACAATAGCATCATTATCCAACTGCCGATTCAACGAGCCTTTCTGCTTAATCATCGCATTGACATGAAGGCTGATGCCGTAATATGCCGTCGAATTAAGCTCTAGATTGAGTTCTTTTTGAACAGATAGAACAAAGGCTTGTACCAACTGAATCACTTCAGCAGAGACAATCGTCTCAAGCTGATTAAGATTTTTAAACTCATCTTCTTTCTCGACAAAAGGTTTGTATTCAATATAGCTTTGAATATAGTTTCTCACTGCCTCAAAAACATCATCCTGCTCAATGCCTCTTTCTGATAACTGAGTATATTCTGATTTAATTTTGTTATATAAATCATCCGACTCTTGCTCTGGAAAATCCAGTAATCCCAACTCCTTATCATAAATTAGCACCTTACGTTTGCCAATCAATTCATCGATTTTTACCACATTATGACTTCCTAAATGACGAATCCCTTGATAAGGAATGGGCAAATCGTCATTACTGAGTGTTAAATCTTTTAGATCTGACCTCAAACTTCTTACAAAAGCATTGGCGCAAGCTGTTCGAACTGCATATTCTAATTCTTTTATATTGCTAATATTCGCCGATAGGATGAAGGAATGAATCACATCACGCGGCACTTGAATATCATGCGCAGAATTCTTTGATTCGATAGCTAAAAAGTAATTTAGTAACTCTAGCTTTTCACTAATCGGTCTATTCGGATAAGAAGGCAGCTGGATTACAACAGGAAGTTTATTGGATAAATGTTCAGATAGCTTAGCGCTACTTCCGATAATTACCAAACCTTTCTTCTGACGTCTCTTTTGTTCTCCTTCTCTGTGATTCAGCCAGGAAATCAATCTATTTTGATCCGCCGAAGATAGAACTTGTATGTTATCTATAAATAAAAATTCCTTCTGCCACTTTCTCAAATACAGACTTCGCCGCCTCTGAGCCAAATAACAACTTCAGCAAATCATCCAGAACATCAATATAGTCTAAGCAGTTAATTTTTTCAAACAACTGAGGCTTACTAATCGCTTGATTTTGAATGGCAAACTCCATCATTTTATTAACGAAGTGAGTTCTACCAGCACCGACCTCGGATAAAATAAGTACAGGAAGGGCATAATTTGGGTATAAAATAGCTGCCTGTGCTAACTGGATGGCTGTTCGCAAGCTGCCATTTTCACCTATAATGCTTGGAAAATCCAAAGGATTTTCTACAAATACCTCTTTTAACTTGTATTGAACTGGCCGTGTATTTCCTTTAACGAGTATCCCTTCTTTTACCAATTGATTCAAAATAGTGCTCACATTTGAGCGTTGCATTCCTAAAGCGGCAGCAATTACTTTCGTTTCAAGCCCTTGCTTATTATTCTTTAGTAATTCTTGCTCTAGATATTCTAAGACTAGTGTTTTGGCAACCTTCATATTCTACCTCACTGATATTTTTCTCCCATTATCGTCATTCAATTTATCTTATACCGTAGCTTTATCCACCCACTTAGAGCCTTAGAGCTTACTCCCTATCATCCTGTCATTTCCTTATCAAACCTTTATAAATTTGAAGCAAGAGGATAACAGAATACATAAAGGCCAACTGTTAATGAATGATATAAACAGCTGGCCTTTTTCTTCATCATTCAGGAATGAAATTCACCATTCATTCTTTTATCAGAAAACCAAGTCGTAAGGAGACTCCAATTTGTCCGCTAGACTGGCTAGAAACTCCGCTGCGGGCTGACCATCTACGACTTGATGGTCAAAAGTCAAGCTGAGCGGCAGGAATTTTTGCTCGTAGACCTGTCCTTGGCTGTCAAGAGCCAGCGTCGTTTGCAAGGCACCAACTCCTAAAATGGCTACTTCTGGTGTATTTAGGATAGGAGTGAAATACTCAATTCCTGCTCCCCCCGAGATTAGTAATACTGAAGGTTGAACCTGAGTAAAGAGCTGGATCCAAAGTTCCTTTACGAGCTTGATTGGCTTCCGTTTTGATAGCTAAGCCCAAGTCAGCCAGCGTTAGCTTATCCACGTGACGAATGACCGGAACCACCAAACCATCACTAAGTGCCGTCGCGATACCAATATGAATACCTTCTACTTCCTGATATTGACCATTGAAATACCAAGCATTGAGCTGAGGGTGATCTTTCAACGCCTTGGCAACAGCCTTTGTAAGCAGGGTCGTGATGCTGATTTCGCCATTTTCTAGTGGAGAAGCGACCTTATCCTTCATATCCTGTCTAAAGGCTATCAGCCGACTAATATCCACCTTACGATGCAAGGTCACCTGAGCAGATGTCTGGAGACTATTCATCATCCGCTCTGCAATAGTCTTGCGCATACCTATCAATCCTGCACCATAGTCAACTTGACCAGCATGCTGAAGGACTGCTGAGCTACTTTCAGGTGTTTGGTTTGGAAGCGCCTCTGGTTTATAATTTTCCACATCCCGACGGGTAATACGGCCATTGCCTCCCGTTCCTGAAATCAAGGAAATATCATATCCTTTTTCCTTAGCAATCTTGCGGGCAAGAGGAGTGATGAAAATACGTCCATGTTCACTGTTTCCGACAGAGTTGGAACTTGCTGCCGCAGTTTTTTTTGCTAGTCCAACCCCTGCATCAGCTGCCTCTTGCTCACTTTCTGACTGGTTCGCAGAGGCTTCTTCTGCTTCCATACCTGGAATAGATTCTCCTGATTCGCCAATCCATGCAATTACTTTCTTGCACGGGACAGTATCGCCCGCTTGACTGATAATTTTTAAAATCACTCCTGAGCTTGGTGCTTCTACATCGCTGGTCAATTTTTCAGAACTGATTTCCAAGACAGGCTGACCAGCAGCTACGGTGTCTCCTTCCTTGACCAGCCAGTTATTTATCAAACCTTCGGTCATTGTTAAGCCTAGCTTAGGCATTACAATTTCTGTAGCCATACTTGCCTCCCTTCTATCTCTTCAGATCGTCAATCAATTCTGCAGCAACAGTCAGAACCTTATCAGCATTAGGGATATAGAGCTGCTCCAGATTCACAGCAATGGCACTGGCACATTTGGCGCGCAGACGCATTTTACCGGACCATCAAGATAATCAAAGCATTTATCAGTCACTAAAGCTGCAATATCCGTCGCTGTGTTATTGTGAGGGTTGGATTCATCAACGATAATCAGTCGTCCAGTTTTCTTGACTGATTCAAAGACAGTCTCCTCATCCCAAGGAGCTACTGTTCTCAGGTCAATTACTTCAACCGAAATACCATCTTTTTCCAAGCGATCCGCCACCTCATAAGCGACGTAAAGCATTTTACCGATAGTAACGATAGTGAGGTCTGTTCCTTCACGGCGGACAGCAGCCTTTCCAATTGGAACTGTATAATATTCTTCTGGTACCTCTCCCTTGATACCATAGAGGGTCTTATCTTCTGAATAAATCACGATATTATCATCTTCAATGGAAGCCAGCAGTAACCCTTTAGCATCATACGGAGTTGCTGGAACAACTACCTTAATACCAGGAATGGAACCAAAGAGACCGTAATAAGAACCCGAGTGCTGAGCTGCAGCCGAAGCTCCTGCCCCATGCATGGTCCGCATTGTCATCGGAACCTTGGCCTTACCGCCAAACATATAGCGCATTTTTGAGCCTTGCCCCAGAATGGCGTCAAAGCAGAAACCGATAAAGTCATTGAACATCAGCTCCGGTACTGGCCGCAAGCCAGTCAGAGCCATTCCAACAGAAGCTGACACGTATCCGTGCTCAGAAATCGGAGTATCAATCACCCGCTCTCGGCCGTATTTGGCATGAGCCCCTTGGTCACACCCATTACACCGCCCCAAGCATCTTCGTTTTCTTCTTCCAAGTGCTTGACTGTTACACCGCCAGCAATATCTTCTCCCAGAAGGATTACGGTGTCATCTTTTGCCATTGCCTGATCCAGCGCTTCATTGATTGCTTTCATAAATAACAGTTGTCTAGCCATTTGATCAACCTCCTTCTATCAATCAGCAAATACATCTTCCAGCAGAGACTCGGAACGAGGAATCGGACTGTCTTGAGCAAATTTGATAGCTTCTTCCACATCCTTTCGAGACTCCTCTAATATGGCATCAAGTTCCTCTTCAGTCAAGAGGCCATGCTCGATAGCGTAGTCACGGAAGACATCTAGAGCATCCACATCAGCCCAGTCTTTTTCTTCACCTTCCAAAGCCTTATACTTCTGCTCATCCCCTTCAAAGTGACCATGATCGCGATATGTTACAGCTTCAATCAAGGTAGGTCCTTCCCCCCTCTACGAGCCCGCTCTACAGCTTCCTTGGCTACTTGATAGACAGCGAATAAATCCTTACCATTAACCCGAACGCCGGGCATATTATAAGCAGCAGCTCTTTCAGCAATGGTGCCAGACGCTGAAGAATACCATTGCGGTGTCGATTCTGCAAAGAGGTTGTTTTCATTGACAAAGATAACTGGCAGTTTCCAAATTGATGCCATATTGAGACATTCGTGGAAATTCCCTTCATTGGCTGCGCCGTCACCGAAGAAGCAGACAGCCACACTATCGGTTTTCAAGTACTTGTTTCGCATAGCAGCACCGGTAGCTAGACCAAAGCCTCCACCAACCATACCATTGGCACCGAGAATTCCCTTATCTAAATCGGCGATGTGCATAGATCCGCCTTTTCCTTTTCCAAGCCCAGTCTCCTTGCCAAAAATTTCTGACATCATTCCCTTTAAATCACCGCCCTTAGCAACACAGTGACCGTGTCCCCGGTGAGTACTGGTAATATAGTCCTGGTCTGTCAGATTGGCACAGACGCCGGTAGCAATCGCTTCCTCTCCAGCATAAAGGTGAACAAATCCAGGAATCTGACCTGCAGCAAAGAAACGCCGAGTATTTTCCTCAAAATTACGGATATCCCACATGGTTTTATACATGGTCTTGGCTTTTTCTTTGGAAACCTGCTCTACTTCAACTTCAGTAGCATCATAGACTTTTAAATCTACTAGCTCTGATACAGCACTTTGGTTTCTTGTTTTGCTTAATTGTTGTGGTAAATCTTTATAATTTGACATATTTTTACCTCCTCATTAATCGTCCTGAACGAGTCTTTTAGCGACCTCTTGTATTAGTTCTGATGTGGTAGGATGGGCAAAAACTGTTTCAAGAACTTGATCCAGTGTTGCTTCAGCCTGCCTCAGCAAATCAAATTCTGCAGAAGATCTGTACCGTTCGGACCAACGATGACTGCACCTAGTAGAAGATGGTATTTCTTTTCTGAGATTAGCTTGACATAGCCCTCTGTCTCACCTATAGCAATTGCCCGCCCATTATAAGAGAAAGGCAGCTGTTGGACCAGAACATCATAGCCCGCCTGCTCAGCCTCTTCCTTGCTGAGACCAAAAGAAGCCAATTCAGGACTGGTATAGAGCGAGCGGGGAACACCGAGCGGATCAACTGCTTCTTCAGCTCTCCGGCAGATAGCTCTCACAGCTTTTATCCCTTCTGCACTAGCTACGTGGGCCAGCATATAAGATTCTAAGAGATCACCAATAGCATACACATGCTCTTTTGATGTCTCGTAGTATTGATCTACCTTGACAAAATTTCGCTCTGTCAAAGCTAAACCCATATCCTGTGCTAGCTCTAGATTTGGTTTGCGGCCAGTAGCGACCAAAAGATGGTCGAAAGCAACCTGCTCGTTCTCAAGCAAGACAGAATCAGCAGTTACTTCCTTTATCTGCGCTCCCTGATAAATCACCACCCCCATTTTCTTTAGTTTCTTTTGAATCACATGTCGCGCTTCTTCTTCTTCAGTCAAAAGAATTTCTGGCGCAACCTCGATAACAGTAACAGCAACCCCCAGAGGAGCCATAGCAAAAGCTAGCTCAATTGCGATAACGCCACCTCCGATAATGACCAACTTCTCAGGAAGCTCTCTCAAGTCAAAAAACGTATCCGTCGTTAGATAGTCAACCTGTTTCAACTCCTTAATAGGAGGCACAAAAGGATAACCGCCAGTAGCCAAAATAACATCTTTACCACTGATTTCTTTACCATTGACGGAGAAAGTTCGGTCTTTGACAAACTTGGCCTGACCTTCTATATACTCAATGCCTAAAGACTTAAAGCTAGCATGAATTCCAGATTGCAAACTGGCAACAACCTGATTCTTTCGGTCTACCAATTTCTCAAAATCAATCCTTTCAAGCTTGCTCTCAATGCCATAACGTCTAGCTTCTTCCATTGTCAGCAGCCAATGACCGTGCTGGAGATAAGCCTTAGACGGTATACATCCCACATTCAGGCAGGTTCCGCCGATAGACTTCTTTTCTACCACAGCCACTTTCTTGCCCGAACGAGCTGCTTCTTCAGCAGCCACATAACCACCCGGTCCAGCACCGATAATCAAAACATCATAAACAGACAAAACAGGCCTCCTTTCATAAAATGCAAAGAGTGCTCCAACAATCAAATTGATTGCTGTCGGCTATAGATACAAAAAGTATCTCATTATTTATTCATATACCTAAGACTCATCTCGAAATCTTAAGATACAGTCTGCTCTGAAAAAGATAAACCTCCTTTCTTCATTTTTCTTTGTCTATATATAGTAAGCGCTTACTTTTCGAAAGAAGCTTATTCCAAATAATTAAAATCCAGTTGCCCATCTTTCAAACTGACATGGACTGTCATTTCAGTTGTTTCCTTATTTTCGACCAAATAACGAGCCAAAGGCGTTTCTAGATAGCGCATAATGCTTCTTTGAATAGGGCGAGCACCAAATTCTGGTTGGTAGCCCTGCTGGGCTAAAAAAGCATAGACTTCTTCGTTCAGATGAAGCTGAATCTTCTGTTGTTTCAACCTTTCCTGAAGTTGCCGAACCATAATCTTTACGATATTGACCATATCTTCTGCCCTCAGAGGATTGAAAATAACCGTTTCGTCAATCCGATTTAAAAACTCTGGTCTAAAGCTATGTTGAAGCAAAGATAGAACTTCATCTTGCGTTTCAGCAGTCAGTCCCTGTTTACTTTTGAGACTTTCCAAAATCTGCTGGGAGCCAATATTGCTTGTCATAATCAAAATAGTATTTTTAAAGTCAATAGTACGGCCTTTAGAGTCTGTCAAGCGTCCTTCGTCCAAGACTTGCAGCAGTGTATTGAATACATCCGGATGGGCTTTTTCAATCTCATCCAGCAAGACAATCGAATAAAGCCTCCTACGAACAGCTTCTGTCAGCTGTCCTCCCTCTTCAAATCCTACGTAACCTGGTGGCGGACCAACTAAACGAGCTACGGCATGTTTTTCCATGTACTCAGACATATCCAGCCGGACCATTTCCAGCTCATTACCAAACAGCCGCTCAGCAAGGGATTTTGCCAGAGCAGTCTTCCCGACTCCAGTCGGCCCCAGAAATAGAAAGGACCCAATAGGACGCTTTGGATTTTGAATTCCTGCTCTCGAGCGCAAAATCGCCTCCGAAACCTTTTGAACAGCTTGGTCTTGCCCTACAATTCTCTGGCGCAGGAGCTTGTCTAGTTTTAGCAAGTGTTCGCGCTCATTGTCCATGATTCCCTGCACTTTGATTCCCGTTATACGCTCTACGATACTAGCTATATCCTCACGACTGACATCTGGCTGCTCAGTTTGCACTTGGCCTAGGTAGATTTTCTTAACAGAACACGCCTCATCAATCAAGTCCAGTGCCTTATCGGGCAAATAACGATCTGACAGATAACGAATTGAAAGACTGATTGCTGCCTGCAAGGCTTCGTCCGTCAGCCTAACTCCGTGAAAGTCCTGATAATTCTCCCGCAGTCCTTGCAGAATTGTCAATGCCTTATCTTGGTCAGGCTCCTCAATGCGAATCCGCTGGAAACGCCCCTCCAAAGCTTGATCCAGCTCGAAGCTTTCTCTATAAGCAGCAAAAGTCGTTGTGCCAATGATATTAATCTGTCCCTGAGCCAAGAGTGGCTTTAAAAGATTGCCTGCATCAAGAGAACCCTCTGTCCGTCCTGCCGTCACGATTTGGTGGATATCCTCAATATAAAGAATAATCTTCCCCTTAGCAGCCAGCACCTCATCCAAAACAGCCTTGAAGCGCTCTTCAAACTCTCCTCTATACTTAGTCCCGGCAATCAGTCCGCCTAGATTTAACTTAAAAACTTCCTTGCCCAGTAAATGTTCTGGAACGTCATCTGTAAGTAATCTTCTAACAAACCCCTCTATCACTTTGGATTTTCCAACGCCTGGAAAACCTAGGAGAATGGCATTGCTTTTCTCTTTCCTACACAGCACACGGATAATATCGTCAATTTCGTCTTTTCGACCAATTACTTGTCTACCGGTCTGGTCTGCCAACCACTGATTAAAGTTGGTTGCATATTTGCTCAAGGCTTGATAGCGACTCTCCTGACTGGAAGAGACAGCTCGTTTGCCTTGACGAACCTTATTCAACTTTTTCGCAACTAGCTCTTTATCAATCCCTGCCTGTTTCAAAAAGACAGTTATCGGATTTCGCTGCTGATGAAATAGACTGAGAATCAGGTGCTCTACTGTTACCACCTCGTCCCTCAGTTCCGCCCTCTCAGCCTCTGCATCATCCAAAAGATTCTTGAGACGTTGACTATACTGACGTCCGTAGTGACTCGTGTCCGTATGTGAAAACACAGGAATCTTGGCTAGTTCCTGATTGATGACACTGATAAATTCATTAATATCAAGGTCCAGATCGGCATAGAATTCCAAGGCAAAAGCCTGGGGCTGGGTCAGCACTGTCCAGACATGCGGAATGTCCACTTGATAATTGTGTTTTTGAATAGCTAATTCCTTTGCAGCATTTAGTACTTCTTGCAAAAGATGGGTATAGTGTTCGGTCATATAGTTTCCTCGCTTTTCTACTGAAAACCAAAGTCAACTGCAAACAATATTTTAAAAATTAACCTATTTTAACAAAAACTTAACTTGATAATCTTATGTCTATTATATCATTTTCACAATCAATATACTAGAAAATATGTAAGCGTTTTAACGTTTTAATCTAATTTTAACAAAAGATTGTGAAAAAAAGAGTATTGACTTATCCTAAAGGGACAAACCAACACTCTTTAATTTGTAATATTTTTAGCCAAATGATTAAGCCGCCACTGAAAGAGAATACCGCTCATCACCAAGCTGGCAATGAGACCAATCCAATATCCATAAGTGCCTAAACTAGTATAGTGATCTAAGAAGAACCCCAGGGGCAGCGAAACTCCCCAATAGGCAATCAAACCTAAGTAAAATGGCACCTGAGTATCCTTATAGCCCCGAAGAATGCCCTGCAAAGGAGCCGCAAAAGTATCTGCCAACTGGAAAAAGAGGCTGTAGGTCAGAAAAACAGATGTCATACGGATAAACTCGGCATCCGATCCATAGAGAGCAGCCACACGGTCACGTAAGATATAGAGAAAGAGAAAGGTAAATCCAGCAATTCCCAAGGCCGTCAGCCGCCCAAGTTTACAGAATTTCTTAACATCGTCAGGACGATTGGCTCCAATTTCATAAGAAACAATGATGGACATTGAGGTTGAAATACTCATAGGAAAGGCATACATTAAGTTTGAAAAATTCATGGCCGCCTGATGGCTGGCAATGATTAGTGACGAAAACTTAGCCATGACCAGTCCAACAACCGAGAAAATCACGACTTCAGCAAAAAACGTTCCGCCGATAGGCAGTCCAAGTCGAATGCCTTCGATTAAGCCCTTTTTATCTAGCGGTCGAATCTTCCATAGCTCATAGGATCGGATTTTGGGATGTTTAACTGCTACCAACAAGGATATGAGGAGCAAAACCCAATAAGCCAAAGAAGTCCCAAGTCCAGCTCCAGCTCCGCCCATTTCTGGAAAACCAAATGCTCCGTATATTAGGGCATAATTGAAAGAGCCATTCAAAGGCAAAAGTAAGAGCATGAGATACACGGAAAGCTTGGTCAACCCTAGAGCATCAAACAGAGAACGGATAGTGCTAAAGAGCAAAAGAGGAATAATGCCGAGCGCCAGATACCAAAGATAGTTCTTAGCCACTTCTTCTACCAAAGGCTCTAAGCCGAGGTGAGACAAAACCAGAGGAGCGCCAACAAATACCAAGGCAAATAAAATTAGCGATAACCCCAAAGAAAGATAAATGAACTGAAAAAAATCAGAAGCAATCTTTTCTTTTTCCCCTGTCCCAAATGGTGCCCAATTATGGGGACCAAGGCCGACACGATCCCTATCAGCAGGTCGAAAAATGGAATCCAAAGACTGGTTGCCATAGAAACACCAGCCAGATGCAAGGTATCATACCGGCCAGTCATGGTCGTATCGACAAAAAGAGGCTGAAAAAAATTAGCCAGTTGGTAGATCAAAATTGGCAAAAAAATAGAAATAAAGAGCCGCATCCGCTGCTGTAAATTATGAGTTTGGTGCATAGAGATCCCTCAAAAACTTTTTCTACCCAAGTAAAATCAATGAGCTTAAATTTTAGAATATCAACTATCTTTACTATACTATAAGCCAGACAGATAGTCAAAAGGAAAAGGAAATCATATATCTGCCTCAGTAAAGACAACTTGCCCCTTCTCAAATCCAGCAATTCGCGCCAAAGAAAGGACTCGATAACCAGCAGTTTCCAAAAGTTGACGGCCATCCTGAAAGGATTTTTCAATGACAATGCCAACCGCTTCAACCTGTGCTCCTGCTTGCTCAATAATGGTAATCAATCCCTTGGCGGCCTGACCATTAGCCAAGAAATCGTCAATAATCAGCACCTTATCATCAGAGTTGAGAAATTTCCCAGCAATCGAAACGGTCGAAGTCACTTGCTTGGTAAAAGAATAAACTTTAGCCGTCAAAATCCCTTCTGTCATGGTGATGTTTTTGGCCTTCTTAGCGAAAATCATTGGTAGCCCCAGAGCCTCTGCTACGTAGACAGCCGGAGCAATACCAGAAGCCTCAATGGTCACTACCTTGGTAATTCCTGCGTCCTTTACTGCCTCCGCAAAGACCTGGCCAATCTCTTTCATCAATGAAAAATCAACCTGATGGGTCAGAAAAGAGTCAACTTTCAAGATATTTTCACCTAACACTTGTCCATCTCTGAGAATCCGTTCTTCTAATTTTTTCATTTACCCTCCTTTTCACGAACCGTCTTTATTCTAGCAGAAAAGCACGGATATCCGTGCTTTTCGTTTACTCTTTTTCATTTTTATTCTCGGTCTTGTCTTCTTCTCCAGCATGATTGACTGCTTTCTTGAATTCTGAAAACATTTTACCGATAGATTGCCCCAGTTCGGGCAGGCGTTTTGGCCCAAAAATAAGCAGAGCCCCCAAAACAATAATGATTACCCCAGGTACTCCGATGTCTTTTAAAAGTCCCATTAATTTCTCCTCGTTGATTTTCTTTGATAAATGATGCGACTGAGCAAGATGCTGACTTCATAGAGCAAAATCAAAGGCACTGTCATAGACAGATCGCTGATAAAGTCGGCCGGTGTCAGGACAACAGCTAAAACTAGCAAAATGAAGTAAGCGTATCGTCTATATTTTACCAAAAATTTCGGATTGAGCAAACCAATAGAAGTCAGAAAGGACACAAGAACAGGCAGCTCAAAAAGGCAGGCAATCGGAATAGTGGTATGAAAGACGAAACTAAGATAATTCTGCGCTGTCAGTCGTGTCTCAAAGAGGCCCTCACCCAACGACAGCAAAACCTGCAAAATAGCTGGAGTTACAAAGTAAAAGCCGAAAGCCAGTCCCAGAACAAAACAGAGAAAGGTAGCTGGGATATAAGCGAAAACAGCCCGAGCTTCATTGGCCCGTAAAGCTGGTCGAATAAACTCCCAGACCTGATAAACAAGAAATGGCAAGGTTAGGGAAAAAGCGACCAGACTAGCCAGACTGATATAAATCCAAAGGATATCATCCGGCCCCAGCACCAGCAGCTTCTGCTCAAAATTACTAGTCAACCATCGATAAATATCAGCCGAAAAAAGCAAGTTGGCCAGAAAAACTACGAAGAAGCAAGCCAATACCGCTAGAAAACGCCGTCTGAACTCAATCAAATGCTCAATAATAGTCTGCTCTTTTTTATCCATGCTGCTGCTCGCTTTTCTGATTTTTAAAGCTAACATAAACGACTAGCAGGATAAAGAGGGCCTGACTGACAACTACTTCCAGGCTTGGATAAATCCCCATCCAGTCTACGGTCACAAAGCCATTGATTAGGTGAGTCGGTAGGATATTGGTCAGCTGAAGGGCATGGATGCTGACGCCCAGCATTTTAAAGGCCAAGGCATAGATTAGCCAAGTCAGCCAGAAGAAAATGCTGTGTGGTTTGAGAAGACCAGACGCCTTGCTCATGATAAAGGCTAGCAAGACCAAGACTAGAACGGCCAAGCCGATTCCCAAAAAGAAAAATCAGTCATAGTGATGCGCGGCAGAATTCCTGCATAAAAGAGGATAGTCTCAGCCCCTTCACGGAAAACTGCCAGAAAGCTAAGAGCAAACATGGAAAGAAAACTGCCTGTGACTGTTACAGCCTTCATTTGGCTTTCCATAAAGTCATTCCATTTCTCAATAGAGGCCTTGCTGTGCAGCCAGATACCAACTAATATCATCATGGCGACAGCGAAAATTCCCACTGCACCTTCAATAATTTCACGATTTGATCCAGAAGCAACTGCCGGGAATAGAAACTGTAGTAAAGCTGCAATCACAGCGCTGGCTAGAACTCCACTCGCTGCACCTGCATAAACCCATTTGAGTCCTTTTTTCATCTTTGAGGCCTTTAGAGTCGTTATTAAAGCCATGACAATCAAGAGCGCTTCTACACCCTCACGTAGCAAAATCAGCATAGCATCAAAGAAATGATAGGAAGCTGTCGTATCAATCTGTGACAGCTCACCAATCAAGGATTCTAGCTGCTTTTGATACTTCTCTTCGCTCCCCTTGACCATAATTACTGGTGTTTGGCTCTCAACCTTTGTATAAAGCGAAGGGTTATTGACACTGACATCTCCTTCTATCGTTGGCCAAATGGTGATGAACTCTTTCATCTTGGCAGCGGCCTTTTTATCATCTCCGCTTTGAAAGAGACTCAAGGCTTCCTCCAGGAGCTTAATTCCATCTTTCAGCGTCAGATTGCCAGCAGCTTCTTGGACTTTCTCGCCTTTGACAAAATTATCAATGGCGGTTTTCAAATCATCAAAAGAAGACTGAATCATGTCAAAGTCAGTAGGCTCCGTCTCAATGGCGCTGCGTAGGAATGAAATAGCTGTTTCTACCTTGCCATAATGAGCTGTGCTGTTATCTCGCACCACGCTTTCATTTCTAGTCCAGGTGCTATTCATCTTCTTGTATGCTTCTCTTGTCGCTTCTAAATCCTTAGCGCTAATGGCTTTTTGTAGATTTTCAAATTTTGGCTCTAACTTACCGAGAAGCTTCTTTTTCTCAGCCTCTAAGTCGACTGGATTCTGCTCTTTTTCAAATTTCAATAGGGCAGAAGAGATTTGTGTCAGCTTCTCCTCCGTCACCTGACCCGATAAGTCTAGTGCCTTACTTACCTCTTGTCCCGCTGCTGAGTCATGATTAGTCACCTTTTCAAAGTCAGTCTTGATTTCTCCGACTAGCTGCTCGGCTTTTTCCTGGTCCTTCTGCTTGACTGCAGTGCTGGCATCAGTGATTTTGACGAATAAACTGCTGTAGCTATCATCCGCTAAAACCGGCTTAGCTAAAAAGACAAGCAAAAGCCCCAAAATCACCAGGCTTTTATTCAAATAATTTTTGACCAAGGTATTCTCCTTTTTCACTCCACCAAAGCAGGCAAACAAGCCACTGCCAATATGCGTGACGTATTCATTCATCTTATCTTGAGCGCCTAGATTAGTTAGAACTTTGACAAAGCTGTCTGGATCCTTCTGGAAGGAAAGAAAGAGCAGTCCTGTATCGAACTGACCAGTAGTTTCATCAATCCCATCCGAGTACGAATAAGACCGGCGGTATATGGGTTTATCAACCTCCTTGGCCAGACGGACATGTGAATCCTCTGGCAGCAGGTCCAAGTCAACCTCGTCAAACTCGTCTTTCTTGCCAAAAGGCGCTCCGCTATCTTTATAGCGTCCGAAAGTGTTTTCCTGCTCCTGCAGATTGGTCCGGTCCCAGGTCTCAAGGAACATCTGTATTCGGCGGACAGCCATGTAAGAGCCACCCTGCATCCAGTCCTTGCTGTTGCACCAAATGACCTTATCGAAGTCTTTTTCCTTGGTTACATTGGCTGTGCCGTCCTTAAATCCAAAGAGATTACGAGGCGTTGACATCCGGTCTCCGATAGCAGCAAAGCCTGACTGACTCCACTTCATAGTGATGGCATTTCTGCCCTTGCGAACCAGATTGCGGACCGCATGAAAGGCTACCTGCTCATCATCTGCACAGGCTTGGATGACAATATCGCCACCAGTATATTTTTCTTTGAGCTGCTCCTTTGGAAAAGGAGGTAAATCCCGAAAAAGCCTTAGGTCGTTTGTCTGACAAGCCCATTTTTTTCAGAAAAGAGGCTGAGACCCCAAAGGTCAAGGTCAGTCGATAAGGGTTGAGACCAACAGTTTCTCCAGTATCCGTTGGCGGCAAAAGAGCATTGGAATTATCTTTTTTGACCAATTCTCCATCTACTAGCTTCTCGCTGTAGGCCGTCCAGTCCTTAAAGAGCTGGATAATGGACTCCCTATCTGTCGTATGCAAATCCAGAATAACAAAGTAGATATTCTTCTGCATTGGTGTTGTGATACCCGCCTGATGTTCTCCATAGAAGCTGATTTCTTTCTCACCGTCAGCGAATTTCTTATCTTCCTTGGCCTGATTAGCGAAAAAAGCAGATGCACCAGAGACACCCAGTGCAAGACCAGCGCCTCCAATCCCTGCTTTTTTAAGAAATTCACGACGATCCATCTTTTTATTAAACCATTTTTCGTCGTTTGTCATATGATTACTTCCCGTCTAGAATGACTCCCATTTGTGAAAGAGGCTCACCCAGTTTTGTTACAGCTTCTGCCAACTCCTTGGTGTCTTCTTTTGTCAATTCTGTATAGAGCTTGTAGTTTTCAGAGTCGGTCATGTGCTTGTCTAGGAGACTATTGACGTTTTTAAACTCAAGTTCCAAGGTTTTGACAAGTTTCTCATCCTTGTCCTTAATCAATGGCTTGAAGAGCTCAAAAATCTTTTCTGCTCCTTCAATATTTGCTCGGAAATCATAGAGATCTGTATGAGAGAAAACTTCTTCCTCACCTGTAATCTTGCTGGTCGCTACTTCATTGAGCAAGTCAACAGCGCCTGTCAGCATCATATCCGGCGTCACTTCAACTGTTGCGATTTTAGCTTTTAGCTCCTTAATATCATTGACCAGCTGATCGGCATAGCTTTCCGTTCCCTTGGTCGTATTTTGCTCCCACATGATTTTTTCGATGCGGTGGAAACCAGACCAGCCTTCTTCAGTCTTGTTTTCATCCACATAGTCAACTAAGCGGAAGTCAATTTTAACATCTGATTCACCAAAGCTCTCAGCAATCGGTTCCGAGCGCTCGTAGGCCATACGAATAAGCGGATATTGCTTTTTAGCCTCATCAAGCTTGCCTTCTTTAAGGGTATCACGAAATTTCTCCGTATCTGTCAGGAGCTGATCGATTTGTCCTTGGACAAAAGATTTGTAATCCGCTGTCGCCTTGTCCAATTCTTTCTGATTGACAGCCGTTTGACTGCTAGATGCTTGACTGCTTGAGTCAGTCTTATTTGAAGAATTGTTGGCTGCACAGCCAGTCAGTAAAATTGCCGTTGAAAATAGGACAATGCCAATTTTTTTCATGGTGACTCCTTTGTTTTCTCTCTGATATGAGATTATTTCCTGTAAATTATACCAGTTTTTCTCTTATATTTCAAGAAATTGTCTGACAATTTAATCAAAAACTATATTTAGACCGCTAAAGCAGTGCTTCTTTAACTTTCCCGATTTCCGTCTTTTTCAGCACCAAGTAAATCGTATCTCCCAGATAGAGGCGCGTGCTACCATTGACCGTTTGAGTCTTTCCTTTGTGGACATTCATGGTAATCAAGACCCCATCAGGCAAGTTTAGCTCATGCACTTGCCGACCAGCAATCTTTTCAGAAACAGGGATTTCAATTAAAGTAGTATCTCCCTTGTCCTCGATACTGTCTGGCAACATTTTTTCCAGCATGGCTTCATAGACTGGCGCTCCTTTTAGCAGATCCATGATAATGTAAGCAGTCAGAGTGACCAGTCCCAGCGGCATGAGATTACGGATGTCACCGACCATCTCTGTGACTAGAATCATGGCTGTCAGAGGAGCCTTGGAAATGGCGCCAAAATATCCACTCATGCCCAGAATAATGAAAATCGGAAATTGCTCCTGAGAAATCAAACCTAGCTGCAGACAGACTGCCCCCATTGCTCCGCCAAGCAGTGAACCCAGAGCAAGGATAGGCAGAAAAATGCCACCTGGCAGCCCGCTTCCGTAACTCAGCATACTCCAGACAAAACGCAGAACAAAAAATAAGAGCAAGGTCCCCACAGTATAATGACTAGCGGTCAAAGATAAAATCAACTGATTGCCCCCGCCCAGCAAGTGAGGCAGGAAATAACCAATCGGAAGAATTAAAGCAAAGGCTAGAATAGGATAATAGGCTTCTGAAATCTTAAACAAGCGACCAAAAAACTGATAAACCAGCTGAATATTCAAAATGACTTTCTCATAAATATAGCCTGACAAGCCCAGCAGCAACCCCATAACCAGGTAAATCCAATATTGCTCCAGCCTCATGACCGGGATATTATCCGGCATGTCCAGCACTGGTGTCAGTCCAAACATGGAGAGTGAGACAAAGTTAGCAACTAGACTAGCCGCCAGCGTAGAAACCCAGAAAAAGCGTGAAAAATGACGGTAAACTTCTTCTACTACGAAAAGCAGTCCTGCAATTGGTGCATTAAAAGCTGCTGCTAAGCCTGCTGCTGCACCGCTAGCAATGAGCGCTCTCTCCTCAGCAGCACTCAAATTCAGAAATTTAGAGACGCCTTTGCCGCTCATAGCGCCTAGCTGAATACTTGGTCCTTCTCGACCCAACATCAGACCGCTAGAAATGGCTAAAATCCCCAATACAAACTTCTTCCAGAGAACACTCCACCAAGAAAGTGACATCAGGCCTTTCAGCTCTGCTTCAACCTGCGGAATCCCTGACCCCTTAATGTTTTTCTCCGACTTTACCCAGCGAGCGTTGAGAAAGACGATGAAAGCATAAAAGAACACCAAGGCCAGTAACCAAAGCAAAGACTGCTGACTCCTATGGTAGACATCCTGCACTAAATGAAAGATTTTTTCAATCAGAAAGCGGAAAATCCCGACTACCAGTCCAGCAAAAATCCCAACTAAGACACCTCGCAAAACCTGGGAAATAATCGAATGAGTTGTGAAATTAAATTCTCTCTTGATATCGTCCTCACGTGAGCTAGCTTCTTTTGCCATCCCCAATCTCCTCTAAATAGTTACTTTACCAATATTCTAGCACAAAGCAAGCCTGATAAACAGATGAAATATAAATTTCTTATTTCAGTATTCTTTTTAAAGGCTCTATACAAAAAAGTCTGGAAATTTATTCCAGACTCATTTTCTTATTTAGCGCGCAAAGCTGCTTGAGTAATGTAGTTGTATGGTTTGTTGAAATGCGGCAGGAAGAAGAGATCCAGCAAGGCTAATTTATCAATTGTAACCTTTTCCTGAATGGCCAATGAGAACATGTGAATACCCATAGACATATCTTCTCTAGAAACCATCTGAGCTCCAAGAACTACACGTGTATCCTTATCATAGACAATCTTAATTGTAACATCATGATGCTCAACCTTTTCAAGGAAAGTTGGTTTTTGAGTATCTTTAAACTCAACTACTGCTGGGCTGTAACCAAAACGTTTAGCTTTCTTCTGTCAGACCAGTTGAAACCATCTTCAAACCAAAGATTTCGATACCGTTAGAACCTTGAACACCGTTAGACTCCAATTCATGACCGCAAGCATTATGAGCTGCTACGATACCAGAGCGCAGGGCGTTAGAAGCCAAGGCGATGTAGTTTGTATCGTTGATAGAGTTATCGTAGACAGTCGCACAGTCACCAATTGCATAAACATCTTTGATGCTAGTTTCTTGCTTCTTATCCACCAAGAAAGCACCATTGCGGAATGTTTCCAACTTGCCAGCACCAAGACCAGTGTTTGGACGGAAGCCAACTGCCAAGACAACCATATCTACATCATAACTAGCCTTATCCGTTACAATACGTTCTACCTTGCTTTCACCTTCAATAGCCTGAACAGTTTGACCGAAGGCTAATTGAACACCATTGTCCTCAAGATTTTGACGCATCATTTCAGACAAGTCGTGGTCATAGTAACCCGCCAAACAAGTATCCACAACGTCAATCAGAATCACTTCTTTACCAAGGCGTTTGAAGGCTTCTGCCAACTCAACCCCAATGTAACCAGCTCCTACTACTGCCACACGTTCGATATGTTTGCTCTTGTCTTGCAATTTCTCGATAACGTCTGCAGCATTTTGATACAATTTAACAAACTGCAGATTTTCCAAGGTTGACTTAAATTCGCGACTGTTAGGATCCATTTCAGCACCTTTAATCGGAGGCAGAATTGGCTGAGAACCTGTTGCTAAAATCAATTTATCATATGACTCTACATGCTCTTTACCATCTACAATAGCTGTAACTTTTTTTGCATCATAATCAATTGACTCAACTGGTGAATTCATATAAACTTTTGCGCCTTTTGCTTCAAAAGTTTCTTTATCTGCATAAAAAAGTCCATCTGGCTTGCTAATTTGCTGTCCAATCCAAAGGGCCATTCCGCATGCCAAGAATGAAATGTTTGAGTTTTGGTCAAAAATAACTACTTCGTTTTCTGCACCATAATTGTCCAACATTGTATTAATACACGCTGTACCTGCGTGGTTTGCACCAACTACAACGATTTTACTCATAAGAATAGTCCTACCTTAATTTATAATTTACTAGAACAGTATATCATCTCCTGTGAGCGTTTACAAGAAATTTGCTCGAAATTTTCAAAAATTCTTATACCGCCTAAAAAGCTGTACTACTGCTGCCTAATCGCTTCGAAAATACTGCTTTTTATAAAAGTTAATTTTCTGAAAATATAACAATTTCAAGATTGTGAAACCGGTATCTTTTTGATATAATAAGGTTAGAGAGGTTAATTTTAGAAAGGTTGTGATAATGTGGACTTTGCTTCTCGCTCACTCCATTTGATGGGGAGTACGATTTGCATCTCTCTCTGTCATGAGCGAGCGGAAATACTCTTAGATGAGGCGGTCCAACTGCTTCATCTCTATAAAAAAATCGCTTCAGTGCCAATGATGAAGACTCTGAACTTATGACTATCAACCATTTGGCAGGAATTGAAAGCGTCTCAGTTCATCCAGAGCTTTTTGAGCTGATTGAGCTGGGAAAATATCACAGCCTAGCAGAAGGCAGCCACTTAAATATCACGATTGGTCCTCTAGTCCAGACCTGGCGGATAGGATTTTCAGACGCCCGTCTCCCAAGTAGGGAGGAGATTCAGCAAGCTCTAAGTCTGACCGACCCAAACTTGCTTGAGTTGAAGCCAGAAGATTGTAGTGTCTTTTTGACTAAGAAAGGCATGAAGCTGGATTTAGGTGCCTTGGCTAAAGGCTATATCGCTGATAAGATTAAAGACTATTTGATGAGTCAGGGAGTGACCTCTGCTCTTATCAATCTCGGTGGCAATGTACTAACCATTGGGCAAAATGCAGTCAGCCAGCGCGCCTGGCGAATTGGCATCCAAAATCCCAAGCAGCCTCGCGGCAATCATTCAGCTATACTAGCTGTCACCAATCAGTCAGTGGTCACATCAGGAATCTACGAGCGAACCCTTACAGTTGAAGGGCGGAACTACCATCACATTCTGGACCGCAAAACAGGCTATCCTATCGAAAATCAATTGGCTAGTCTGACCATTGTTTCAGACAAGTCCGTAGATGGCGAAATCTGGACAACTCGCCTATTTGGTGAAAGTCCGACATCAATTCTGTCCCAGATTGAACAGCAAGCAGGGATTGAAGCCTTGATAATCACCCAAGACAGTCAGCTCTTCTGTAGCTCAGGCCTTTTAGAGCAGATAATTCCTGCTTCTTAATTCAAAAGTGATGAATTTGCTACAGCACTAAGCGGTACCTCTATCGCTCTAGCTTTTATAAACAATGCCCATTTAAAAACGCCCTCTTTTTCTTCAGGTTTTTACTTGCCTTAAGAAAAATAAATGCACCTACGAGGGATTTGTATCTTCATTTCAGAAAGGAAATTTTATGTTAAAACTTATTGCAATTGTTGGAACAAATTCTAAACGTTCTACAAACCGGCAACTTCTTCAATATATGTCTAAGCACTTCGCTGACAAGGCTGAAATCGAGCTGGTAGAGATTAAAGATATCCCAATGTTTAATAAACCTGCAGACAGAAACGTGCCTGAATTGGTATCAGAAATTGCCGAAAAAATCGATGCAGCGGATGGCGTACTTATTGGTACACCTGAGTACGACCACTCTATTCCAGCTGTGCTCATGAATGCTCTGGCTTGGCTTTCTTATGGTATCTATCCACTGCTGAACAAGCCGGTCATGATCACTGGTGCTTCTTATGGTACACTTGGCTCCTCTCGTGCACAGTTGCAGCTCCGTCAAATTTTGAACGCTCCAGAAATCAAGGCAACTGTCCTTCCAGATGAGTTCTTGCTTTCGCATTCTCTTCAAGCTTTTGACCAAAGCGGAGACTTGGTAGATCTTGATGTTGTCAAAAAATTGGATGCTATCTTTGATGACTTCCGTATCTTTGTCAAAATCACTGAAAAATTGCGCAACGCACAAGAATTGCTTCGCAAAGATGCTGAAGAATTTAACTGGGAAAAATTGTAAGATAGGAGACCGAAAGAATGAAATTTGTTGGAATTGTAGGATCAAACTACGAACAATCATATAACCGAAAATTATTGGAATTTATCCGCCGCCAGTTCAAAATTAAATTTGAATTGGAAGTCTTGGAAATCGATGAAGTCCCAATGTTTAACCAGGATGAAAAATGGGATGAAAGCTTCCAATTACGGTATTTGTATAACAAAATCACACGTGCAGACGGTGTCATTATCGCAACCCCTGAGCACAATCATACTATCAGCGCTCCTTTGAAGAGTGTCTTGGAATGGCTCTCTTTCGAGGTTCATCCTTTCGAAAACAAGCCTGTCATGATTGTCGGTGCTTCTTACTACGACCAAGGAACTTCTCGTGCTCAAGTTCACCTGCGTAAAATCCTAGATGCTCCTGGTGTCAATGCTTACACTCTTCCAGGCAATGAATTCTTGCTAGGCAAAGCCAAGGAAGCTTTTGACAATGATGGCAATATCACCAACGAAGGAACGGTGAATTTCCTCGAAACATGCTTAGATAACTTTATCAAATATGTAGAGGTCGTTTCAAAATTGAAAAAACCAAAACCAATTGAACCTGAAGACTTAGACTGCGGAAAACCAATCGCTACGACAATTACGGAAGTTGATCCAGATGATCCAGAATGGGTGGAAAAAGTCGCTGAAATCACTGGCGCTGTTTCAGGCGATACTTATGTCAAGCTTGACCATGGTATCTTGACCGTTAATCAAATTGATATGTTCTTGAAAGCTATGCCATTTGAATTGACATACGCTGACGATAACAATCAATTCCTCTACTACAATAACGCCCACCAAGATCCAGACACTATGTTTGCCAAACGTGTGCCACCTCAATCAGGTAGCCGCATGTCAACTGTTCATGGTTCTCTTCCACCAGCTCGGATGAAGAATGTAGAGTGGGTTATCGGAACACTTCGCAACGGAAACCAAGAATACGTACGGACAATCGTCCCAGGTTCACCTGCAGGCGTTATCAATACCCACAACTACCAAGCTATGTACTATCCTGACGGATCATACGCAGGAATCAATGAAATCGTCTTTAATTTCCAACCATGGCTTGACTGGTACTTAAAAGAAACTGGTCAACGTTTGGTTGGAGGCAGCGGACCATTTGCTCCTGCCGGAGGTCATGGAGACGCAGACGCTACTTCTGGTGCTTCTGATGCTGAAGGCGATGGAGGTCATGGAGATGGAGGAGCCGATGCGACATCAGGTGCTAGCTCTTAATTACCTTACAAACTAAAAAAGAATGGATCATAAGTCCATTCTTTTTTCGCTTTATTTCATTTCCTTGAAAGCTGCTTCTGCATCAGCATTACTGATAGCGCCAAACTGGATTTTCCCGATTTTCCCTTGACTGTCAATGAGGATTTCAGTTGGGATACTGCGGATCTGATAGGCTTGGAAAATTTCTCCTGAAGTGTCAAATAGAACTGGTACATCTTTATAACCTTGTTCTTGAAACCATTTTGGGAATTCCTCGGCAGATTTCTCTCCTTGAAGACCTGGTGCTACAACTGTCAAGATTTCGAAATCACGGTCCGTTTTACCAGCCAACTCGACCAATTCCGGCATACTCTTCTTACAAGGTCCACACCAAGAAGCCCAGAATTTTAGATAAACTTTCTTGCCTTTGTAGTCAGAAAGTTTGACTGTTTTTCCATCCATAGACTGCAGAGTAAAGTCAGGTGCCTCTTGACTGACAGCTGCTTGGGTGACTGTGCTTGTCTGAGTGGTCTCACTAGACGAGCTACTGGTTGTGGGCATAGTCATAGGCTTATCCTCCTGTTCCGAGCAGGCTGCCAAAAAGACCGCTGCTGACACAGTTGCTAATAATGTAACGATTTTTTTCATATTTCTTTCTCCTTTTATCCAAAAAGTCCAGACAGGGCGTTGAGCTGTCCTAGCATCAGCAGAATTCCCATCAGAATAATCAGAGCTCCGCCGATTTTCTTCATCAGGCCCATATAAGGCTTGATTTTATTAAAATATTGCATAACAAAGCTAGATGCCAAAGCTAGAATTAGGAAAGGCAGGGCCATTCCCAAAGTGTAAATCAAGGTCAAAATTGCTCCCTGAAATGCACCATTCCCACCTGAAGCTGCTAAGGCTAAGACTGAGCTGAGAATCGGTCCAATGCAGGAGTCCAACCAAAGCTAAAGGTAATTCCCAGCAAGAAAGCAGACCAAAAATGATGTTTCTGGCCGTTCTTTTTGAAAGTCAAGCTCTTTTGAATCTGTAACTGGCGAATGTTAATAAGCTCCATTTGATGCAGACCCAGCAGAATGATGAGACCACCCATCACATAACGAAAGGTAGGGCTGTAAATAATCGTTCCTAAAAATCCGGCTCCAAAGCCTAGCAAAAAGAAGACTGTAGAGATACCTGCAATGAAAAAAAGTGTCCTAACCATACCCTGCCAAGCAAGCTCTCGGCCGAATACTTTCAAGGTCTTGACCTCCTTGTCATCCAACAAAATGCCAATATAAACTGGCAACAAGGGAAAAATACAAGGGGAAAAGAAGGACAAAATACCCGCTAAAAAAACTGAAACAAAAAATAAATGCGACTCCATTTACTCTCCTCTAACTCCTTACCTAGAATATTCATTCATTCATTCATTTATCATTATAAATGAATCTTATGGATTTTTCACAAATCTGCTACGGTAATTTTCTGGTAAATATAATGTGGCTCGGAAAAGAGAAAAATTCGCTTGATGAACAGCAAAACCTGTACATTTTTTCAAACAGTAAAAAGCCGGAGAAAATTCTACCGGCTTGAATATTTTAAAACTTAATAGATTTAATCATCTGTAACTAGCGGTAAATAAAGACTAATCCGAGTGAATTTATCTGGTTCAGAATCGATTTCCATATGGTAGTCGTCTCCGAACTGCAATCTTAAGCGTTGATCAACATTTTTCAGACCAACCCCACCTAAGCGAAGGAGAGTCGCATCCATAGAGGCGTTGACATCAAAGCCGCGGCCGTTATCATAGATAGACAGTATCAGCTGCCCCTCTTCCGCTGCTGCTGTAACGCGAATCATACCCTGTCTGTCAATTTCCTTGATACCATGGTAGATGGCATTTTCAACCAAAGGCTGAAGTACCAACTTGGGCAATTTATAATCAGCTATAGATTCATCCTCTTCAATCTCATATTGTAGCTTGTTGCCATAGCGCTGCTTCTGGATAAAAAGATACTGACGAACGTGATCAATCTCATCTTTGAGAGCAATCTGTTCGTGTCCTTGATTGAGCGCCAAGCGGAAATACTGAGCGAGTGACTTTGTTACCTCAACAACACGCTTGCTGTCATTAAACTCAGCCATCCAGACAATCGTATCCAAGGTATTATAAAGGAAATGGGGATTGATTTGAGCCGAGAGAGCTCGGAGCTCATAGCGTCGGACGTTTTGTTCTTCAGTCTTGACAGCTTCCATCAGCTGTTCAATTTGGTCCAGCATTTTATTGAACTGCTGAGCCAAGTCAACCAACTCTGGAGAACCCTTTGCTTCTGCTCGAAGGTTTGAGTCACCTGCGCCAATCTTCAGAATGACAGCCTGCAGATTCTGCAGGGGCTTAATCCACAAACGCAGAACAAACCAAATACCAGTCAAGCACATCAGGAGTGCTAAAATGCCCATTCCCACAAAGAATAAAGCATCTGTGACTGAAGCATCTGCAATTGCTCTAATGAGGTAACGCCAATTAGAGTCCAGTCGCTGTCCGCGATATCAATCTGGTAGACAAAAGCCTGCTTCTGGTCTGCGTAACCATCCTTGACCGAGATATAGGGCTGCATAGCTTTCATTTCCTGACTAGAGGAATAAACACTCTTCTTAGGATGATAGACAAATTCATGCTGGCTGTTGACAATAAAACTAAAGCCTTTCTTCCCTAGCTGAAGCTGATCCAGATAGGCTTTGAGGCTGTTATAACCAATATCCAGGCGCAGAACACCGAGATTCTGCCCTGCTTCATCCACCACTTCCTGAGTGACAGAAACAACCCACTTCTCCTTCTCAGATGACAGAGACTCTTTGCGAGCAGGAGTCAAGACAGGCATGGCTCTAGTATGGACAGCTTCCTGATACCATTTTTCATTCATCATATCAGAGGAAGTCTGCATACTGATTTGAGAATCTGTCGATACCACGCGCCCGTCCTTGGTAACCAATACTGCCGACACCAAATCCGGATCTGTCTCAATGATGGTTTTCATCAAAGACTGAACTGCCGTTTCGCTGCTTTCTTGATTCTGAGCAAATTTACGAATCGTTTCTTCCTTGCTCAGTGTGGAGGTAGTTTGTTTTAATTTCTGCAAATAGGAAGCTATGAACTGCCCGCTTTGCTCCATACTATTACGCGTCGTCCGCTCTGTCAGCTGCCTAATAGTCCCCGAGCTAGTCTGATAGTAGAGACTTCCAACAAACCCCAAGAGTAAAAGAACCAGCAGAAAAATATAGACAATCAACTGGATAAGAAGCGGATATCGTTTCATTTCTCCTCTCCTTTTTTAAACTGCCGAGGTGTCAGCCCGACCACCTGCTTGAAGCGCTGAGAAAAATAGTTCATATCTTCAAAACCTACCTGCTCTGCTATTTCATAAATCTTCAAATCTGTAGTTAAGAGTAAGAGTTTTGCTTTTTTCATCCGTTCTTGAATCAAATAATCTTGAAAGGGCAAGCCTAGTTCTTTTTTTGATAAGAACGCTAAGATAGGACGAACTAAACCCCAATTGGAAAGCCAAACTTTTCAGACTTAACTCTGAATCAGCAAGACGCGCATGAATAGCCTCTTCCAACTCAGAGTGCTGTCCCTGATCAACCAAGTTTTGAATCTGGGCTTTTTTGCGTTCTTTATCAAGCTTGGTCTGCAGCTTGGCCAATATCTCCTCAACATCATCCTTGGAAAACGGCTTAAGAAGATAGTCATCTGCGCCTAGTTTAATGGCCGTCCGAGCATAGTCAAAATCATCATATCCCGTCAGAAAAACGATATGGCACTTAGGAGCCTGGTCTCTGACTAGCTTGGCCAGTTCGAGACCGTTCATCTGTGGCATATTGATATCGGTCAGCAGGATGTCAGCAGGATTTTCCTGAAATTTCTGCCAAGCTTCTATTCCATTTTCAGCCTGGGCAATGACTTGCATACCAAACTGCTCATAGTTTACCAAGGACGCAATTCCCTGTCTTACCAGATATTCATCCTCTACAATCATAATTGAATACACAAGATTCAACTCCTTATTCTTACTGGATTTATTATAGCAAATTTTCAATCAAAATGCTCTTAAACGTAATCCAAAAGATAGCCGTAGCCCTTCTCCTCCATTTCAGCTTTTGGAATGAACTTGATTGACAAACTATTAATACAATAGCGCAAGCCGCCCTTGTCCTTAGGACCGTCAGTGAAAACATGGCCCAGATGGGAATTTCCAACTCGACTGCGAACTTCTGTCCGTGTCATGTTGAAACTCTTGTCTTCTTTGTAAGTCGCAACATCTGGACTGATAGGACGTGTGAAACTCGGCCAACCGCAACCTGAGTCAAACTTATCCTTTGATGAAAAGAGAGGCTCTCCCGTCACCACATCCACATAGATACCAGCATCGAACTTATCCCAATAGCGATTAGAAAAGGCCCGCTCTGTATCATTCTTTTGTGTGACAGCGTATTCTTCTGGCGAAAGCTTAGCCTTAATCTCTTCATCGCTAGGCTTAGGATAGCGACTAGCTTCGATAACAGGATAAGCAGCTTGATTGACATCGATATGGCAATATCCATTAGGATTCTTTTTTAGGTAATCCTGGTGATAATCTTCTGCCTTGATAAAGTTTTTTAGAGGTTCTTTTTCGACGGCCAAAGGCTTATCATATTTCTTAGCAACCTCATCAAAGACCTGGTTAATCGTATCTAGATTAGCTTCATCCTTATAATAAACACCTGTCCGGTACTGAGTACCCTGATCATTTCCCTGCTTGTTTTTAGAAGTTGGATCAATGATGCGGAAATAATGCAGCAGAATTTCTTTGAGAGAGATTTTTTTGGCGTTGTAAGTAATGTGAACAGTCTCAGCGTGACCAGTTTGAGAGACCAATTCATACTTGGTCGTGTCACCCTTACCATTTGCGTATCCCGACACTGCATCGATTACACCTGGCACACGAGAAAAGTACTCTTCTACTCCCCAGAAACAGCCGCCAGCCAGATAAATCTCTCGCTTGTCTTCTTCCTTGACATCTTCTTGCTTTTGTTGAGATACAGCTTCTGTCTTGCTCATAGAGGCTTTCTTGATCTGTTCAGGAGATGATTGCTTACCATTCCCCGCAATCACATAGACCAGTCCAAAGCAGACAAGCAAGCCAAGCAGAACCAGAAGAATCTTCCATTTTCCTTCCATGTTTATTGCTCCTTTCTACTTGATTTCTTTTAGTGTTTTCTCAATATCTTCCTTGCTCATGTAGCCAATATGAGTCTTGGCAAGAGAACCATCGCTGCCTACGAAAAGTGCAGATGGATAAGAGCGAATCCCGTATTCTTTCAGCAATTCTCCCTTGGTGTCCATGAGAACTGGGAAGTCTTTGTAATCCAAAGACTTATACCATTCCTTGAAATCATCGGCAGACTTTTCTCCGTTAAAAGTCGGAGACACCACCGTCAGCACAACATAATCTTTTCCTGACTGCTCCTTAGCCAAATCATTGGTATCTCCAAGTGTGGATAGACAGATAGAGCACCAAGAAGCCCAAAACTTCAAATAGACTTTCTTGCCTTTGAAATCAGACAGCTTGTAGGTCTTGCCGTCTACTCCTTGCAGACTAAAGTCCTTGGCCATCTTGGTCGATTGCTCAGAATCAGCTTTTGTTTGCATATTGCTTTATCACTTTTATAAATTTCCGAGTTCATCTTCTGATTTGAACAGGCTCCCAATAAGCCGACACAAAGCATACTGACAGTCAATATCGATAACTTCTTCATCGTTTTCTTTCCTTTCAAAATAAGGAGAAAGCCGACAAAACTGACGACTTTCTTTCCTATGGTGGAATTCTTATTTGTCAGATGACATTTCGGATGAATCTTTCATTTCATCCTTCATGTTTGAATCGCTTGATTTCATATCATCTTTCATGTCAGACTTACTGTCGGACATCATAGAAGAGTCCTTCATATCATCCTTTTTCATTTTATCATCAGACATGCTAGAGTCTTTCATATCCTCTTTCTTCATGTCATCTTTTTTCATATCTTCTTTCTTCATCATACTGCTGTCATCCATCTTCTTCATATCAGAATCTGATTTTTGATTAGAGCAGGCAGCTAGGACAAAGATACTAAGTGCAGCGATTGTAAGTGTAGTGATTTTTTTCATGATGTGACTCCTTTAATTATATAATATTTATCCAAATAACGATGCTAGGATATTGAGATTTCCAAGCATTAGCAAAATTCCCATGAGAATGATGAGTGCACCGCCGATTTTCTTAAGCGTTCCCATATAAGGTTTGAGTTTCGCAAAGCGCTGTAATACCCAGCTGGAAGCCAAAGCCATGGCTAGGAAAGGCAAGGCTAAGCCCAGTGTATATACTAGCATGAGAAGCCCACCCTGCAGAGCGCCGTTGCCTCCTGAAGCTGCAATTGCTAAAACAGAACTCAGAACAGGTCCCACACAGGGCGTCCAACCAAAGCTAAAGGTAATACCCAAGAGAAAAGCGTTAAGAAAATCACTTCTTTTACTGTTCTTTTTAAGTTGGATGCTCTTTTGCTTTTGCAGTTGCTGGATATTAATGATTCCCATCTGGTGGATTCCCAGTAGAATGACAATACCGCCCAGAACATAGCGAAACCAAGGGGCATAGAGAACTTGCCCTAGAGCGCCAGCTCCGTAGCCTAAAACCAAGAATACAGTTGATAAGCCAGCTATAAAGCAGAGCGTCTTAGCTAGACCATACCAGGAAATGTCTTTTCCCATAAACCGAACCGTTTTCGGCTGGTCCGAATCCAGCAGAATCCCCACATAGACCGGCATAAGCGGTAAAATACAGGGCGAGAAAAAAGATAGAATTCCCGCCAGAAAAAAACTGAAATAAAGAACAAAAAAACTTGTTGCCATTTCAAAAAAACCTCTCTATCAATTTCTGAATCTAGTATAAAAATAAAAAAATCCCCCTAAAAATAGAGAGAAAGATTTGAAAAAACTTGAATTTGATGTTATCTTTGCTAAATCAGGCGTTAAAAATGTTTATCACTTATTGTGGATTTATGTTAAGTTGAGAGTAAATGTAAAAGTGCTTCCTAGGCCACACTGGCTTTCGACCATTATTTCCCCACCCAGCTGATGAGCCAACTCACGAGCAATAGCAAGGCCCAGACCATGCCCACCTGTCTTCATATTACGAGAAGTTTCCACACGGTAAAGGCGTTTAAAAATCTTATCCAAATCCTCAGGAGCAATACCCCGTCCTTCATCCTTCACACTGATTGTCAAGATTTGATCAGTTAATTGAGCCACTATCTCGATTTTAGTTCCAGGGTCGGAGTACTTAAAGGCATTATTTATCAAGTTGACCAAGATACGGGAAAGTTTATCGTAATGACTCTTAATTTTTGCTGACTCGGGAGACACTTGAATGTAGATGTCCCGCTCCTCCCGCTCAATCAATAGTTGAAATTCACTCATGACCTCAATCAATAGCTGGTCTAGAAAGACTATTTCAGCTTCTCCATCTGATTCTATTCGAGGCTGGGCATTAAGAGTCAAAACATCCAATTCTTCCACCAATTTATTCAAACGATCTGTCTGACGGCTAATCGTGGTCAAGTAATGAATCTGCTCCTCTTCTTCGATCACTCCATCTAAAATCCCCTCCACAGTCGCCTGAATAGAGGTAATGGGAGTTTTAATATCGTGAGAAAGCTGGGCAATCATCATTCCTTTTTCTCGTTCACTTTCATCAAGCGACTCAAACGTTTCTTGCAAATTATGCGACATATCGTTAAAAGCCTGACCCAACTCTTGAAATTCGATAGGGCCCTTGGCGTCAATCTCTGTGCTAAAATCCTTGTCAGCAATATTCTGAGCCTGTTTTTTCAGATGCCGAAGGGAAGAAAATACTGGCGATAAAAGAAAGAGACTGACTGCCGCTCCTATAAAACTAGCAATCAATGTCATTCCAACTAGGAAATATATCTCGCTTTTTACAATCAACATTCGCTGGACTGCCCAGAAAACGAGTAAAATCGTTAGTAGGCTAGAAATTAGGTACCCTACTAGAATGTAACTTTTTAATTTCATTTTCCACCTCGTGATCTTTCCATTTTATACCCAAGACCCCAGACAGTTTTGATGGCAGGAGTGTTTGAACTGGCATACTTGGTCAATTCCTGTCTCAGAGCATGGATATGAACATTAAGTGTATTGGTATCATCTACGAAGTCTTCCTGCCACACCTTCTCGTAAAGCTCCGTCTTTGAAAAAACTCTCTCAGGATTACTAGCTAAAATCCAAAGCAGTTCAAAGGACTTCACTGTTAATTCCAACAAACACTCCCCGATACGAGCCTCATGAACCACATGATTCATCATCAAGTCACCGAGCTCAATTTGTTCGATCTCACCTCCACGATGAAGTCGGCGCAAAATATTATTGACTCTTAGAACTAGCTCGCGTGGACTAAAAGGTTTGGCTATAAAATCATCTGCTCCTAAGCTCAACCCGTAAATTTTGTCTTGCTCGCTGGTCTTAGCCGTTGTAAAGAAAAGGTTGATCAGGTACTATATACTGAACCTCACTGATAAAGTCATAGCCGTCCATATTTGGCATCATAATATCCGTGATGATCAGGTCAACAGATTTCTTTCTGAAAAGCTCTAATCCCTCCACGCCATCTCGCGCCACTAAAACTTGGTAGCCAGCCTGCACAAGATAGCGCTTTTTGATATCCAGAATATCCATCTCATCATCAACAAGTAAAATTGTCTTTCCCATTGCTAATCTCCTCATAAAAACAGTGTTATACTGGCTTTAGTATAACACTATTTTTAGTAATTTTTAAATGATTTGAACCTTAATCTTTTTGTTTTTCTTTCAAACCTAGAAAGCCAAGAATTCCTGCCAAGGCTAGTCCAAAGAAACCAATAGTAGCTGTAGCTGTTTGAGCTTCACCAGTTGTGGGTAACGTAGCCTTATCATTTTTTTTCATCGTATCTGCCATCGGCATAGAAGTTGGGTGTTCCCCCTTCACATCAGTCATGCGATGATCTACTTCCTTCGTACCCTCAGCAGTACTCATAGAATCTGTTGCAGAAGACTTCTTATTCATCTGACCTTCTTGAGATGGTGTTGTAGAAGGTTTCATATTCATTTGACCTTCTTGAGATGGTATTGTAGCCATTTCTTTTCCACGAAGCTGAATCGTTACTTGACGAGTCGCAATAAGATTTGTCAAATCTGGTTTTCCATCTTTAGCACCATAGACCTTGACAGTAGCTTGGTAACTGCGAGTGCCATTAGCACGAAGTTGGTCGAGAAGGGCTTGCCCGTCTTTACCGGTAGTATTGCCGTTCAAATCCACTTCGTAGAAGTATTGACCTTTCGCCAAGCCTTCAAGTGGCAAGAGGGCTGGATTGTTAGCCGAACCATTATCTGACCATGGGGCTTTGTCTGAGGCTTTTAACAAGAGGCGAGTCAACATACCATCTCCACCGAAAGCTTCATACGGAATAACTTGATTAACACCTGCCAAGAATGGACCAGGAACGTTTGCTTTTTCTAAATAGCTGGCCGGAACGTCTACCGTGTCCTTAGTATTTTCTTCAACTCCTTTTCTAACTTCATCTGGAGTCGTTACCGATTGAGAAGTAGTCGCTTCACGATCTTGGTTTGAAACTTCAACAAGAGTTGCCACCGGTTTAGCTTCTTCTTTTTGATTGCTAACTTCTGCCATAGTCTGTTCTTCTTTTGGTTCTACCATTTCTTCCTTAGGAGCTAAGCTAGACTTATCTAGAGAAATAGTTTCATTAACCTCTTCCTTAGGAGCTGACTGATTTGCAGGTAGAGCTGAATCCATTTCTTCTTTTAAACTGTCTCTGGCAACTTATTCTTTTCTAATAATGACGAATCTTCTTGAAGAACTTTAGTAGGAGTTGAGGTGAGATCATCTGCATGTACGGTATTTGGTTGACCAACTAGCAAAAAGAAACCACTGGCAACAACAACGGAAGCCACACCCACGCTTAAACGACGAATTAACCAGCGGGTATATTTTTGATTTGAATTGAATTTCATAAGATTCTCCTTTAGGTTTGTTTTTTTATGACTTTAGTATAATCTCCTAAGATTAAAAATGGTTAAGAAAAAGTTAAAATTTTTCTTAAATCTATCTTATAAAAGGATTATATTGTCATATTGCTCATAAAAAACAGCTTGAATTCCTTCGCCATAAATTCCCTACTATAATTGACAATGAGTCAAAAAAATCCACCACATTGTGGCGGATGTTATCTATTAGCTCTCCATCTCAAAACGCTCACTCTTCTGCTTGTTTGGCAAAAAGAGAGAAAGTAGGATTCCAACTAGAGACGGCACCAACCAAGGGAAAGAAGCCTGAGCAAATGGAAGGGCATTTACCATATCACTTACCTTTGTAATATGGAACTGCTGCCCAAGAATACCCGCAAAGGAAATCAGAGTCACTGCTGCTACCGTCAATTGCATACCGATTTTGGATAGTGGCAAGAATTTATTGACAATGACAATTAGTACGATAACAATGGTAATTGGATAGAGAATTTGCAAGACTGGAACAGAATATTGGATAATGGCATTGAGACCAAGATTGGCAATCGCAAACCCAATCAAAGTAAAGACAGTTGCGTACACTTTATAAGATACCTTAGGGAAAGTTTTATGGAAGAATTCCCCAGTCGATACAATAAGTCCTGCTGTTGTCGTAAAGCAAGTCACAGTAACCATAGCTGCAAGGAAAATCTGTGCTGTAGGTCCAAAGATAGCCTGTGTCGCCTGCGATAGGACATAAACACCTGGATTGCCTTTGGCAATAATCTCAGCTGGAACTGGAAAATGATTGCCCAGAAAAGCCAAACCAATATACATGGCGCTAAAGCCCAACGCTACCATCAAACCAACAACCCAGATGGTTGAAACATATTCCTTTTTATTCTTGAAACCTAGCTGGTTAAGAGTTGTTACTGCGATTACGCTGAAGGCCACGGAAGCCAAGGCATCCAAAGTATTATAACCTTCCAAGAACCCTTGCCCAAAAGCTGACTCAGAATAAGCTTGCGAAGCCTGCTGAGGTGTCGTTGTTCCGTATTTCAAAGCTCCTAGAATGACTAAGATAATAATCAAAACTGCAAAGACAGGCGTCAGAATACGTCCAATCCGATCCAAAATCTTAGATGGATTCAAAGAAATCAGATAAGCAGCCACAAAGTAAAGGGTCGTGAAAACAATCAATCCTATACCTGTCATATTTTTAGACAGCATAGGAGCGATACCAACTTCATAAGCTACTGTCGCTGTCCGCGGAATAGCAAAAAAGGGCCCGATTGACAGATACAAGGCTACAAGATAGACAATAGCGAACCAAGGCGCAATCTTCTTAGAAATCTCGTGGATATATCCCTTAGGATTGAGCGTCCCGATAATCAAAGTCAAAACCGCAAGCCCAACCCCAGACAGGACAAATCCTGCAATAGCTGGCCAAAAATGCTGGCCAGATAATGTTCCAAGCGAAGGCGGGAAAATCAAATTCCCAGCACCGAAAAAAATATTCCAAATAAGAGCAAGCCTGTCAAGGCAGCTTTTTTTAATCACAGGAATCTCCTTTAAATTTTTTCATGCTTTATCAGTATATACGGAAATAGCCCGATACGCAAGACTTTTGAATTTTTCAGAATATTAATTCAAATCAAAAGGGTATATCTGATTTAAATCGAATTATTTATCCGGAATTTTGGGCAAAATCCTCACTTATCCACAGATTTAAGGCTTATTTTAAAGTAAGATAAATAAATTTGTTTTAAATCGTATACTTTACCAACCTCTCTCTATCTTTTTTGATGGTTTACTTTCTTTAAACAGACATACTCTACTGTTGCTGAATTCGAGAAAAATACAAGATTATACATTCCGATCCAAAACAAAATAAAAGAGATTTTTCATAGTAAAAAGGTTGAGACATGATATCTCAACCTTTTACAAATGGCTATAAATCATTTAGCAATCTTTACACATCGCTAAATCTTCGGTACTTAATTTCGAATTCAAAAAAGTTCTTCTCTTGCAGCATATGGAAAATATCTCGATAAGCTTCCTCATCAAAATGATGTCCCAAATAGAGGATTTCAAAGCTTAATCCTTCATATTCCAGAAAGGCATTGGTCGTTCGAAAGCCGTTACGCTTATAGAAGTCCATACGTGCTTGACGTTGCTCTTGATTGTCACATTCTTCATCGACACGTTCTACCTCTAGAACCATGGTTTTTTGATAAAACTCTGTCAGTTTATGAATAATTTCTCCCCCATAACCATGGCTGCGAAGGTGCGGCATAATCGCAAAAAAGCTAACGTAGAACATTTTTTCGTTATAAACTGCAAAAGCAAAACCAACGAATTCTTCCTCATTGTAGAAGGCAAAGAAATGAGACCGCTTATCGTTTGTATAACGAAGAAATTCGCTAATAGCCACCCTTTCCTCTAGAGGAAAAGCCTCGCGGTTTAAGGCCTCAACCTTATCCAAGTCAGGAAATTCTGCTGTAATAATTTGACTCGTTAAAGACATTGCTACCTCACTTTGCTTATATTCTAGCAGTTGTCAAAAAATTTAGCAAGCATTATCAAGCTTCTTCCGCCTTTTTAGAAAATTGGCTCTGATAAAGGTCATAATAAAATCCTTTATCAGCCAAGAGACTCTCGTGATTGCCTTGCTCGATAATCTGACCATCCTTGAGCACCAAAATCTTATCCGCTTCTTGAATGGTCGACAGTCGGTGAGCAATGACAAAACTGGTCCGCCCCTGCATGAGAGTCTTCATAGCTTTCTGAATCAAGAGCTCCAGCCGTGTATCGACAGATGAGGTCGCTTCATCCAAAATCAGAATCTTAGGATTGGCCAAAAGAGCCCTCGCAATCGTAAGCAACTGCTTCTGCCCCAGCGAGATATTGCTGGATTCTTGATTCATTTCCATATTGTAGCCACCTGGCAAAGTCCGGATAAAGTGATCCACATTAGCCGCCTTGGCTGCCTCTACAATTTCTTCATCAGTGGCTTGCAGATTGCCAAAACGAAGATTTTCCTTGATAGTCCCCTCATAAAGCCAAGCATCCTGCAGCACCATACCGAACTGTTTACGGTAGTCCTGACGGGACAGATGTCGTATATCATGCCCATCCACAGTAATCGCACCTTTGGTCACATCGTAGAAACGCATGAGCAAATTAATCAGCGTGGTCTTACCAGCACCAGTTGGACCAACAATGGCGACCATTTCTCCAGGTTTGACTTCCAGATTGAAATTCCGAATGAGCGGTTTGTCTGCCACATACTGGAAGTCCACACCCTTGAAGCTAACCTGACCTGTCAAATCTTGCTCTAGCTTTTCTGTCTCATCATTGACCTCGTCTGCTTCGTCCAGCACTTGGAAAATTCGGTCCAAAGAAGACTTGGCACTCTGAAGCTGACCTGCCAGCTGAGTCAGGTTTTGAATAGGCTGGTTAATCTGCCAGACATATTGAACAAAAGCCTGCATATTCCCGACTGTCAAGCGCCCAGCAATAACCTGAAGGCCGCCCAGCAGAGCCAGCAAGAGGTAGGTCAGATCTGAAATAACATTCAAAACAGGCATCATCAAACCGGAGATAAAGCTGGCTTTAAAACCTACTTTCTGCAGTTTATGCGTAATTTGTCGAAAATCCTCTTGGGAGCTTTCTTCTCTGACATAGAGCTTCAAGATATTAAAGCCTGTCAAATTTTCCTGAACAAAGCCATTCATAGCCCCCAGTACATCTGCCTGCTGTTTAAGTAAGGCTGGGATTTCTTCACGATAAAGCGAGCACTAAGGTAGGTAATCGGAATTGAGATTACCACAATGATACCTAACTGCAGATTGAGTACCAATACCATGACGATAACCAAGATCAGAGTGAAGACTGCATTGATAACCTGCAGAAAGGACTGCTGCAAGGCATTTGAAACAGTTTCGACATCGCTGGTAAAACGCCCCAGCAAGTCACCAAACTGATGCTTGTCAAAGTAAGAAACGGGGATGCGATTAATCTTATGACTAAGTTCATCGCGTAAGTCACGAATGGTAGCCTGCACTGCATTGGTCATAAAGTAATTAGAATAGTAAGAACCGATTTCATAAATAATCGCCCGCACAAAATACAAGACCATGACCCAGCCAACATAGGACACATTAATCTGGGCGCCAGCCACACCTTTAGCCATATCCAGCAGATTATTTGTCAACTCTGTAATGGCTAGACCTAAGACAAAGGGCTCGACGACGCTCATAACGACGCTGAGGATTTTGAGGAAGATAGCAAAGGCGACTGCAAATTTATAAACTTTTAGGTAGCTCCACAGACGAGCAAAACTTGATGTGTTTTTCATGTCAGTCTCCTTTCTATTCCTCTGTCAAAGCTTGATTTCAGCTGAGAATCCGCAATTTCACGATAGATATCATTGGTTTCCATCAGCTCTTCGTGATTCCCGCGTCCAACGATTTCGCCTTGATCCAGAACAATAATCTGGTCAGCGTCCATGATGGTTCCTACCCGTTGGGCTACAATCAGCACTGTTGCTTGACCTGTCACTTCCTTGAGACGACGACGAAGCACTGCATCCGTCTTGTAATCCAGTGCAGAAAAAGAGTCGTCGAAGATATAAATATCCGGCTTTTTGACAACCGCACGGGCGATAGAAAGTCGCTGTTTCTGCCCACCGGATAAATTGCTGCCTCCCTCAGCCAGATGAGTCTCAAAACGCTCTTCCCGACTCTCGATAAAGTCCTTGGCTTGAGCAACATCAGCCGCCTGACTAAGCTCTTCTTGGCTGGCTTCTTCCTTTCCGTAGCGTAGGTTTTCTGCGATAGTTCCGGTAAATAGCAGAGCCTTCTGTGGGATAAAGCCAATCTTCTGACGCAGTGCCTTCAGATTGTATTCACGGACGTCCACACCATCCACTAAAATCTTACCTAGTGTTACATCGTAAAAGCGTGGAATCAGCTGTACCAGCGTAGACTTACCCGAACCAGTAGAACCGATAAAGGCAATAGTCTCGCCCGGCTTAGCCTTGAAAGAAATATTATGCAGTACAGGACTCTCTGTCTCACCTGGATAAGCGAAGGTTACATTGTCGAACTCCAGATAACCCTGCGTATCTGTCTCGGTTATACCATCTTCATTAGGATTGATTGAAATAGGCATATCCATAACTTCCTTGAGCCGCTGGCTCGATACTGCCGTCCGAGGATACATAGTAAAGAGATTGGCCAAGAAGAGGAAGGACAGCAGGGCGTGAAAGCTGTATTCGATAAAGGCAACGAGATTCCCGATTTCAAGACTGCCGTCCCGCAAGGGGTCTAGGGCAAACCAGACAATGGCCACAATCATCGCAATAATAATCTGCACAAAGAGTGGCTCTGTCAGACCAGTCAGCTTAAAGAGCTTATTGGAGTTTTGCGCATAGACCTCATTTTCATCAGAAAAACGCTTCTCTTGAAATTCCTCTCTTGCAAAAGCTCGAATAACGCGCAGACCAGTCAGATTTTCCCTCACATACTGATTAATCTTATCAAGGGTCTTCTGCTGCTTTTCAGACAAGGGCTTGGTTTAACCGCCACATAAATGACCACGACAGCCAAGAAAGGCACTGAAACAGCTACAATCCAGGCTAGAGATGGGCTGGTCAGAAAAATCATGAGAATACTGGACAGCATCATCATGGGAGTAATGACACCCATTTTAAGGGTTTGCTCCGCAAACTGCATGAGTACAAAAGCATCCGAAGTCAAGCGCGTGACCAAAGAAGACACTCCAATCTGCTCATACTCATGATGAGAATACTCTTGCAGCTTGGCATAGAGATCATTGCGCATGTCCTGCACCATGGTCGTCGTTAGCTTCCCAGCCGCATAAGCCAAAACAATTCGCCCCAGCACTCCTAAGATAATAACGCCAAACATGACCCAAGCCCAGAAAAAGAGCCGGTCTGTCTGCTTAGGATTGATTCCCTCATCAATCATCCGAGCCAGCACCGTTGGCAACCCTAGATTGACAATCACAAAAAAGATTGCCGCGACAAAGTCCAAGACCAGCCACTTAGGATATCTCTTCAAATAAGACCAAATGTATAACATAAGTCCTCCTTCACCATCTATTCAAAAATAACTCACTATAAAGCACCCAAGTGCTTTTAAAACACAGAAAAGAGCGCGCAAATGCACGCCTTAATACAAATATTATATCAAAAATATGAAAGAGCGTAAAGGTCATCTCAGACTTTTTTCTGCTTATTACCAGCCTCATCAATGACTGTCAGCAGCAAATTACCCGAAAGCAAACTACCTACAGTTTTAATTGCATGACTTATATAGAAAAACAAACCTAGTCCTCACTAGGTTCGTCATTTTTTATCTGTAAGAAAGCTGGACTCTAAGAAAAATCAAATCTCTTCTCCCAACTTGTCAGACTTGCAACTTTGCAGTCCATTTGACATACTCAAACCAATCACTTCTGGTTTTCAAAGATTGATGTTCTGAAATCATTGGTTTGATCGAGGTAAGCTTTGAAGACTGCTTTTTTAAGCTTGTGTACAGCACTGTCATGTTCTGGTTTATAGCCGCTCCAAGAATACCAATTATCGTTTGCATCTTTGAGAACTGCTTCATCCATCAAGGTTTGCAACTCTTCTACAGTGCTTATAGTCTTGGTAGCATAACTTGTCCATGGTTGTCTTGTATCATCAAATGTGACCTTGTTCAGACTGTCGAACTTATTTTTACGTTCTTCATACATAGCCTTCTTAAACTCAGTCCAATTTTTGAACTGACCATTGAAGACCTTGCGTAAAACCAAGTCATCTGTTACCAGACCTCTGGTCTTACCATAGATACTGATGGTTTTTCCGTTTTGCTTAGCATCATCTTCATACTGATTAGAGATATAAGGGACCATACCATCTTTAAAGCCTTTGGCTGCCAGAAGTTCATAAGCCATACGCCGTCCCATAAGATCTCCAGGCGTGCCTTTTTCACTGCTTAAAGCAGAATAAATCGGAGAGAAGAGTTTAATCGTATGGTAGCCATTTCTTTCTACATCACCATTTTTGTACTCACGAGCTGAAAGAATATCATTTTCAATGAGACTGTCAAATGAATTTAATTTTTGCGCATCCGCCATTGTAATATTTTTTATCACATTCGTTGCGTAAACATCATTTCCATCAGTATCTCTGACATATTTATTCTCAATCTTACTCAGAGCATTCACTTTCTGCACATCGGACAGACGGTTCACGACTGACATCCCTTCTAGGTATTCCAACATATAAATGACATCAAACATGTTATGAACATAGTTTTTCAAATCATCCGCATTTTGGAAACGTTCAGTTGGATCCAGGACTTGCAAACGAGATTTTTCAGTCGCATCATTCTTGTCATATTTGAGAATTGAGTTGACCGTGATTGTCGCATCATCTGGATGATCCGGTGCTTGCAACAAGCCCTTGGCAAAGAATTCAGGACCAAGTCCACTTCTTCTTCCATATCCGCCTAAATAGATCTCATTATCAGAATCATGCGTCATTTCATGGGTATAGGTAATGGCTCCGTCCTTGTCCAGCATACGATAGCCCATGTAGTAAACACTATCACCAGTAGCGTAAGCTCCATGCTTGTTGTGCACGACCTTGTTTCCAACCGGCCCAAAGAAATACTTCATAGCTGGATTGGAGCTGTCAAATTGCGCCTCCACTGTAGCCTTGCCAACAGTAGTATCATCTCCAAACTTATAGGCGTCATAGAGCAAGATATTTCGATAGAGCTTTTCACGCCCCTGCTCGTCTAATATTCTATACCAATAATCATAATGGTCGCGTTGGCGTTTTGCAGTTTCTTGGGCATTATCCTCAACAAACTTATTAAGTTCTGCCCCTGCTTTGTGCTCATTATTTCTATATCTGTCATAGGCACCAAAGCCAAGACTGGATATAGTCGAGATGACAAAGACCGATCTTTCAGGCATTGTCAGCAGTGGCAAGACCATATTTCGGTATTTCCAAGTGTCGCTGGTAATTCGATCATAGACTCCGATAGAATACTTGCTGCCAACCTGCTCTTGTTTGCCCCTCACCTCATCAATAGCTGATTTTTCTTCAACGATATAAGCCTTGGTTTGCTCTTTAAACCATTGATTATTTGTTTTGTTTGGTAAAAATACCTCTCGGTAATTGGCAAGCGTGCTGAACAAATCTTTTGTTGCATTATTGTTTGCAAGGCTGATGCTATAAGCATCTACGTTGTTCTTGGCCAGAAGATTGTTATAGCCAGATTTACCTAATTCAATGATCGTGTCTAGCGGTGATACGTTGCCCTTACCAAAGAAATCCATGTGATACATGACTATGTCTTTGATATTCACATCACCATAGTTAAAGTTGTACCAGCGCTCTAAATAGGTCAAGCCTAGAAGCAATGCTTCCTTATTGCGTTTGATTTTATCTACGACGTAACCATTAATCGTTTGATTTTCGCTAGCAATGACTGCATCAGCAGACAACAGTTTTTCCAGTGTATTTGCTAGATTTTCCTTTGTTTTGGCAAACTGCTCTTCTAAGTATAATTCCGTTAATGAAACTCCTGAAGAAATACCTAGGGTGTTTCTGATAGCGTCTGACTTATAATCTACCGCTCTCAAATCAGGCAAGACTTCATTAATGATTGAACTATGATTATGTAAGAATTGATTTGGTGTATAGATGAGACCTGTATCGCCTACGCGATATTCTGCTAACTTACTAAAATCAGATTGGTAGGTAATATCTAGTGTTTCAGATGTATGATCATTATAATGAAGCAAGAGCTTATTAGCTGCCTCTTTATGCGAAGCGATATCTGTAATCACTTCATTATCCTTCATCATGACTGCAGATAGGACTTCTTTTTCACGCAAAGCGCTATCTTCTTTTACCAGATTACCGTATTTGACAATGGTCGCCTTATCATAAAACGGCAGTAATTTTTCGATATTCTTATATGCTAAGGCTCGACTGGCTTGATAGTCTTTAACCTTAGAAAAATCACTTTCTATATTTCTGCTAGTCAGTAAGCTTTCGACTTTCGATACAGCAAGAGAGTTGATTTCAGATTTCTTACTTGCGATTTGAGAAGCATTGAGGATTGTTCCTCTCTCTTCGAGCGATTCCTTGGTGACAACCTCATCCTTTCAAGAGTCACTTTGTAGACTCTGTTCTCCTTGTTGCTATATGAGTCAGTTATTCGCATTCCTCGATAGTGATACCCACTAATGGCATTTCCGTTCATAACATTGACATCACTGAGAACATTATGCAATCTTCCAGCGTGTCTCTCTTCGCTAGACTCTCTATCCCACAAGTAGCCAGCCACACCAGCAACACTTCCAAAGCGCTTCACATTATTAATGTTGCCCTCAGCATAACTATTGCTGATAAGCGCATCTTTCTCTACAAGACCTGCAAGACCACCAACAGTTTGGTTTGTACTATCCGCATTTGACGAGATGGTAATTGTAGCTTTTGACTTATCAACAACTGCATTGATGCCAGTCAGTTGACCTACTAATCCTCCGATATTGTATGGTGACCTCGTTTCATAGGAGTTGACAATTCTTCCCTTGAAACTGCTATTAGAAATCTTAGAATTATCAGCCTTCCAAACCAAGCCACCAATGCCACGTTCGCCAGCCAGAACACCGTCTACGTGGACATTGTTAATCCTTGTTTCATTATTGGCTTCATTTGCAAGGGCTCCAATATCCGTTTTCCCTGAGATATTTACATCTTTAAGAGACAGATTTTCTACAGTAGCAGCGCTCAAAGTGTTAAATAAAGGCTTCTTCAAATTATAAATAGCATAATTTTTTCCGTCTTTGCTGCCAAAGAGCTTACCAGTAAATCTGCCCTTTATATAACTGCTAGCGCCATTTTCTAGTTCTACCTCGTTGGCATTCAGACTAGCTCCTAAATAATAGGTTCCACCAAGATTATTATTTATAGCTTGAACCAGGTTACTAAAGGAAGTGAAGTTTGTGACTTCTCTCTCTGCCTTTTTGGCAAGGTAAAAAGTATAGTTGTCCTCGTATTTATTGTCAATGTCCTGTTTTAATTTTTCAGCACTTGCTGTAATTTTATAAACTGGCTGACCATCTTTTGTGCTATCAACTATTGAAGAAATCGGTAAGAAAACATCTTTAAATTTAGAAGATTTGACCTTCACGAAATAATTGTCTTGATTGCTCGGAATTGTATCCAGAGAAACTTGCTGCTTGTATTTTCCATCAGTTAGACTATACAGCTCTACATCAGATACATTTCTTAGCTCGATATTCTTTTCTGGTTCTTGCTTCTGCTCTTTCGGCTCTTGAGCTTTTTCAGCAGGATTTCCGCTTCTGGCGCTGCTGGTTCGATGTTTCCAGTATACTCTTGCGGAGGTTCTACCTGCTCGGGCTCTACTATGGCTCCAGCTTGAGTTCCTGTGTATTCAGGTAAGGAAGACGCTTGTTCGGGTTCAACGATTGCTCCTGCTTGAACGCCTGTGTACTCCGGCAATGGAGTAACTTGCTCGGGTGCCACTACCGCACCTGATTGAGTTCCTGTGTATTCAGGCGACGGGGTGACTTGTTCAGGTTCTACTACTGCACCTGATTGAGTCCCTGTATACTCTGGTAAGGGTGTAGCTTGTTCAGGTGACACTACTGAACCTGCTTGAACACCAGTGTATTCAGGCAATGGAGTAACTTGTTCGGGGGCTACTATTGCACCCGATTGAGTTCCTGTATATTCTGGTAATGGTGTCACTTGTTCGGGTTCTACTATTGCTCCTGCTTGAACACCAGTGTATTCAGGTAGCGGAGTCACTTGTTCAGACTCAACTATTGCCCCTGATTGTACACCTCCAATCTCTGGTTCAATTTGTTCAGGCTCAACGATGGCTCCAGATAGTGCACCTGAATACTCAGGCAAAGAAGCCACCTGCTCGGGCTCAACGATTGCACCGGATTGGACGCCTGTGTACTCTGGTAAGGGAGCGACTTGCTCGGGTGCCACTAAGTTAGAAGCTGTTGGTTTTTCGCTAGGCGCTTCAAGCTTTTTAGTCCCTTTTTCCACTATTTTAGGAGTCGCTTCCTCTATTTTTGTCGAAAGAACTTCCCTAGAAACTTCCGCATTATCTACAGTGAAAATCCGAACGACTTCGATTTTACGGCCTGGTTTGCCTTCTTGTTTTACTCTTACAGTACCTTCAGCTAAATCAGGATTCTCTTGTATTTGTTCTCCAAAGGCTATCTCAGTTTCAACGGTCACTTCTTTGTATAATAGTTCCGGCTTAGCTACTCGGCCAGACAAGACTTCATCTTGAAGCTCAATTGTATTGACACCAACCGTTTGATTTTTCAGTCCATTCTTATCAAAAGAAACAGAATAATCTAACTTCTTATTTTGGTTTAAAGCTTCTTTATCTAGATTAGCATTTTGCTGATTGTTAAGAATCTTATTGTCTAATAATTTTTTAATCGATTCATCTTTTATGTAGCCAACATAGGTATAGCCTGAAATTTCACTTGGTGACGGCAGACTTTCCCCAGCCGACACTTGATATACCGCATTATACTGTAGCAAGATCCCATTTTCCAGCGCATCGACAGATAGTATCAAACCTCCTCCAACACTAGCACCCACCAAAACAGTCAATAGGAACTTGCTTTGAACCTTTCTTTTTGACACAACAAAAACAACTAATCCTATCGTCGTTAACAGACCAGCCGTCATCATAGTATTTGAATTGTTATTGTCGCCTGTATTCGGTAACGTTTTTTTGCTCCAACATTTGAATTTAACCTGTAGACAAGATAGTAAGTCTCCTCATTTCCTTCTGATATTTTTAGGAAATTCACTTACAATCAAATCCTTTTCTTGCGGAGTTATTTCAGTATCTGTCACGTATTTATATTGTACATTCACCTTTTCCTGCGCTTGAACAGAGTCAACCCCAACGATAGAAACAAAAAACAAACTAGAAATAGCAGCCGAAACAAGCCCGACAGCTAATTTCCTAAAAGCAAACCGGGTTTGCTTCTCCCCCAAAAACTTTTTCATAAAATCCCTTTCAAATTATTCTAAAAAGAATAACAAATCCTTTAACCAGAGAATGAGCAACAGTAGGCCATTGCATTCATTCATCTGTATCCCCTAATAGTACAAACTAGAGCTTATATATAACATATAAAGGCAACGTATGGTTTTAAATTTAAATATAGCGCCTTTATCCCTTACATAATTGAAATATCAAAAAAATCTACTCTTTTCTTGCAACACACTCCTTTAAGTATTCGGACATATTGGAATAAAGCTTTTTACATGAGCCATATTGCCATTCAAATACAGAACCGTTAGTATCTAACAAAATTAGGATTCCATCAAATCCCAAATCTTCCAAAATAAACATATTTACTGGAAAGTCCAGATATGTTTCACGTGCCTCTAGCGTTGATTTTACAACATTAAGATATTCTGGTCCGTTCAAACCCTGCCATTCTGTCCCAAAGAAATTTACTACTCCGAACTCTCTTAAATAATCAATATATTCTGTAGAAAATTTTATTGCAAGCTCGTTTTGAGCCTTTAAAATTTGTTCATCGTTCGCACCTTTGGTAGCTTCTAGTCCTGAGACCAGTTTCAATTCATCGCTAATTTTTGACATTATATTTCTTCTCCTCTCATTTTCCAATAATTTGCTTTTTCTTTTGCAAAGGCACTTCTATCAATCTGTGATGTTTGTGGAGGTACTTCGTGTAATAGTCTGTAATTCCCCTTATGCTCATCATGAGTTAATTCAGCCAAAGGTGAATCTTGTTTCTGTCCTATGTGATGAAGCTCAACTGGCTTGCCATCCATTAATGGAGCTTTTCCCTCAAGCATACGCTCTTTATTAGTTTTTCCGAATTCATCCGTTATGTTATAGTCAATATCTATTCTTTGGAAACAGGCTCGGCCATTTACATCTTTTTCGATTACATTTAATCCTTTATAAACAGCAGCCTCTTCTTTCCAGCGGATATTATCAACAATACTCTCTGACCATCCTGTCTCAGTTTTTAGCTCTTGCTTATCGTGCTGGTTAAGCGGAGTTTTTTCGTGAAGAGCTGACTCTTCACCTTTTAATTCAGATTCCTTATTTACTTCTAGCCTTTGATTAGGATTAAAAGAAGAATGCTCATTTTCTATTTTCGTCATACTCTGCTTTAAATCAGACTGATTTGTTCTTTCAATACTCATAATAAACCTCCCTGTTGTTTCCATTCTTCTAAACCAGCATCGTTATTTAGCTCGTGAACATATAGCTGTGTTAAAATTGCTTGAATAATATTTAATTGCTCTTGCTGAGTGATTGGTCCATCTACTAGCCCATTGAACTCATTAATGACTTCATAGGTAATTGTTCTTTTATCCTTACTCTTTTGATTTGCTTCTCGCGCCTTTTCTAAAAGGCTTGGATAAAACTCCGAAATAATTGGAGCAACCTGAAGCATCTTTACCTCGTAAATCTGCTCATCAAGATAGCTTAAAATTTTATGAATAGACTTGCCACTGATAGGAGCTCCGAACAAATCATCTCTTAGCTTTTTAATATCTATATTCTTTATCTTTTCATTTCCAGTCAAAAATTTACTGATTCTCAAATAAACATCTGAATAAGATTTTGATTCATTTAGTGATTCTTGACTATATTGATAACTTTCGATACTACTATCATACTTCTCCACCTTGCACAAGACCGGCTGAATCCATTCGTTTTGATAAACAGCTGCAACTCCTTTCGGTAATTTCGCTAATTCCAAAATTTGGTCATCATTTAGATTTGCAGATCTACCAACCAGCTCTCGGTCAGAGAAATCAGGAAGACGCATTATAATTTTAGTATTGGTATTACGGATAACAGATAAATCTAGAAGTCCTGGTGCTTGATCAGCTATAATAAACCCTTCTCCATAAGTACGCATTTCTGCAATAGCATTAGCGAGCATCTCAACACTTTTTCCAAGAAGGTTGCTTGATTCTGAAGACTGTTCAGTTGAAGTTCTTTTTAATAGATTATGAGCTTCTTCCAAGACGGTTAGGTGACGAAGCGAAGAATTCATCTCTGCTTGAGACATTCTATATTCTTGCAATTTCAAGACTAATATTCCCATTAATAATGATTTAGTCTCACTAGAACCAATCCGACTTAGGTCTATAATCACATTTGAATCAAATAATTGCTGCTCAGATAGTTCATCTTGAGAAAAAATGATTCCATTTATACCATTTGTTAAAGATTCAATTCTAGTCAATAAAGAACCTTTATAAGCGCCTTTATTTTCGCTATCGTACTCACTTGAGTCAATAATTTCTTTTATATTTTCAGCAACATCTCCAAATGTTGGATAAATTGTACCATAAGAATTTCTTGATTGAATTAAGTCCCATCCACAATCTATGTACGACTTTTCAACTGCTTTTTTTAAGACCGCTGGCATAGCAGCATACATAGGCCAACATACATTGAAAATTTCAATTAAACGATCCAGATGTTCTAAAATATGAATTTCCTTAGAAAAACTAAAAGGGTTCAATCTGAGCAAAGGTGTTAATTTCGGATTCGTGCCATATATTGCTACATCCTTTTCCTGGCCAAAGACATGTTTATATTCCCCTTTTGCAGGCTCTACAACAAGAAATTTGACATTATTTTCCCTTGCTTCGCTTAAAAGCTGGTAAATAGTATTACTCTTACCAGATCCTGTGCTTCCTGTTATAAAAGCATGGGACGTTAAAGAATTCAAAGATAAATCTACCGAAACTCTTTCCTCGCGGTTCATATGAAAAATATTTCCTAATCGGATGTTTTGCTCAGATTTATCATCCAAATCATAAGAAACAATATTTCGACCAAATTCTGTACATTCTATAATAGGCAGACCTGGAATAGATTTTTGAGGAAAATTCAAAGAATAAGCTAATTCTTGACCGGACAGAGGAACTGTCGGAGTAATCAAAGATGGATAGACATAATAAGTTTCATCGTTTTCTAAAACACTAGGATTCAATGCAAATATTGGATGTCGCAAATCCCTCAAATAGTGAACAATTTCTCGAGTATCGGCACTACTCTCTCCCATATCACCACGCCACAGATTAACGGATGATTTACTCATATAGGACTCTTCTCCCTGAGTCAGAGCTAGGTAAGTATGAGCGACATTATTAGCGATATTTTGGTCTTCGCTAAGTACATAAGCAGCAAACTCCCACATGCCTAGAGCAGTTCCTTTTTCAAATCGTTTCATCTGCTCATCCAAAACCGATAATGCATGATGAATATTGTGGTTCATAAAGAACTGATTAATTCCTTCATTCTTACCAACCGTAGCTGTTACATTTGAGGCACGAGCAAAATTTGCTCCGATGTTGGAACCAAAATTGACCGCTCGAGAAACTCCCGCAGTCTTTCCCAAAGTTTCGGAGATAGCTCTACCAGCAGTTTTAGTAACAGCTTTTACTACTGTCTTAGCGAAGGTTTTACCAGTTGAATCGGAAACAGAAGTACCTCTATTCCAAGAACGGTTATATTGAGTAGAGACTCCTATATTATTCCCAAAGCTTGCACTGGCTACATTGGATGAACCAACAGTAACTCCAGAGTTTTGACTATAATTTACTCCTGCTCCAACAGTATCTGATGAACCTTTGTTGCTACCACTAGTATGACTACTGTTAGTTCCGTCAGTCTGACCACTTGAATCTGTCGTTGAATCTCCGCTAGATTGTGTCTTCCCTTGGGATTGATTAGTCGATTGACTTTGGCCATGCTGAATCCCAGCACTAGCTCCAATATTAACTCCGAAAGTTGCCATGGAAGTCGTTGCGTCAGATTCAGTGAAAGTGTAGCTAGTCTGCCATTTCTCGAAAGGAGCTAAAGCAGAATATAATTCAGAAAGCCGCAACTTGCGATTTTCTACATCCTGAATCGGACTCGCCAAAAGAATCAAGCTATAATCTTGACTAGGTCCTTCAGGAATGATACCATCAATCAATTTTTCAATTGTTTGGCTAATAAATTTTTCAGATTTCGCAGTTGGAAGGTTAGATACTGTTGCTACAGAGTATGATTTTTGATTATTCAAGCAAGGTATACGCCCGCGACCAATCTCTTCTTTGACTGTTGAACCAGGAAAATTTCCTTTTATAGCTTCTAGAAGTCGCTTTTTATAATTGTCAACATTGACATTATCGCTAGCATTCTCCGTATTAATTACAGCTAGAAAGACTTTTGTATCATTCTCTGTGCGATGAAAGACCAAGGCAATATTACATCTCTCATTAGAAAGCACTTCATAGACATTTACTAATTTTTCTAGACTGTTTTCTCGCTTATCTGTAACCCATTTCGTTATATTAAAATAACGGACATTATATGCTGGATTGAAATCTTCGTTATATTCAGCAGAATTTTCCAAAGGAACATACAGCTCTTTTATCTGTTCTAAATAAGAGTTAAACACCTCAACGCCACATGACGCCAATAGTCTGCTAGTAAATTCCTCATCACTAATATCTGGTTGATCTGCAAGATATTTTTCCTTTTGTTCCTCGACAGCCTTTAGCTGTTCTGGACTCAAGGCGGATAATTTTGCTAATTTGTCTGCAGCTTTAGCTCCCGCTTTACTGATTAAATTTTTTATTCCCATAACTTTTCCCTCGAACTACATCTCCACTTATTTCCAAGATATCATCCGCTTGATTTCATTTACATAAGTTTTAATCTGCTTTTGCTGTTCTTCAAGACTGTAAATTTCTTTAATAACCTTTTGAATTCTCTGATCCAATTCCTTCAGTTCCGGACTAAATTCAATAATATTGCTTTTGATAAGACTTCCCAAATCCTGCATCCAATTGTTAAATTTAAGTTCGTGTTCTGAGCGAATACTTTCACTGAATTCAGTAAATTTAGCTTTAAATTCTTTATTATAAGTATTAGTCAGACCTGAAATATTTATTTTATTTGATTTTTAATCGATAGTCACCAATTCTAAAAAAATGTAACTTAATTCATCTCTATTAAATTTTCCTAAATCAAATTGATTAAAATCTATTTCTTCATAAGAAATAATGATTTCCGAAATAGCTTTTCTTTTCTCTGGCTGAAGATCCAAATCACCTGAAATAACCTTCTCCAATTCTTTTCGAACATCAGATGTGGCATTAAGCCAAAATTCTTTTGAAAATTGGTTGAAATGCTCCTTTGCCATAACCAAATTTTTCACTGAACTCTTTCTTGATAACATTAAGAACTTCTGCTGAAGCCTGTTCTTCAATCTTTCTTCGTCTATCTTCACCCAACTTATAATTATTAAATGAATCTTCTATATGCCCTTTCAATTTTGAAAAGACATCTGCTCCTGAATGAATATCATCAACAATCACTTCAGGATATTCAAGAGCTTTATGTTCATAGAAATCCTTATACAAAGATTCTGCTTTTTCTTTTTTTAAATTCTGGGTCAAACTTTGTAAATAACTCAGCATTTCCTCAGGATATCGGCTAGTATAGTCTTCCCTTTCATGAGATATGCTTTTATCAATTGTTTCAAGAATTTCAGATTTTTGAGAATCAAGTTTATTCTGTAACTCTACCTTGCGACTACCCAATTCCTGATTTTTCTCTTCGATTTCTTTATCAGTAATACCAATCAATTGATTCAAAGTATCCCTAGCTTGCTGACACTTATCATAATGCGAATATTTATTTACAAAACTCTTGATTGTATCTTCAATTGTTAATAATCCACTATTAGCATAGATTATGCTGGAATTGGATTCTGCAGTCTTAACCATTGAAGAAATCATCTGTCTAGGGAGAATATTAAAATCAAACAATCTCTTGTAATAATCGTTTTCTGGATCTGAATACTTAGCTTTATAAGTATTGAATAATTCTGAGTAGAATTCTCCCTTAAGATTCCCATCCAATTTAGCTCCTAAACCAAGTATGGATGAAACATAAAAAATCCCTTGAGCATACAGTTCGCGCGGTATCGATTGATTCATAATTTTTTGTTTAAAAGATTCTTTTTTAAATCTTCTCAAGCTAATATCTGCAGTTTCTGCTTTATTTACTACAATCATAGTAAAACGACTGTCTAAACCTGCAACTTTCTTTAACTTATCTTTTAAATTATCATTATCTGTACTGTCCATCGAACTGCTATCTGTCACAAAAATAGGAAGACCGTTAGACATCCCTTTCATGGCCTTATCCAAAACATCTGAATGTTGCAAATTAGTAGAAGAATTTGAACCTGGAGTATCAAAAATAGCAATTTTATAATTTATATCATCTAGAGCACTTCTGCTAAAAGGTACTTCTATCTCAATCAAATCTCCTATTTCAGAATCTGAAATATCATTTAATTCCTCTAAAACTAAACGTACCTTTTTCAATAATTGAAACTGGCTTCTCCTCATCTAAAAGCTTCTTTGATTGATGTTAATAATTCTCCTCCATCAGTCAAACCATCCACAACTAACTGATAATCTCGAAATTGAATTTTAGCATCTTTTCCTTTAAATGTAATCCTGACACTTGCCCTATCATCATGAGGTGTGGAAGATATTTTGTAAACTTTTGCAGTGACAGGTGTTTCAGCACTTGGTAATAATTCGGAACCAATTAAAGAATTAATAAATGTTGATTTACCGGCACTATAAGTTCCTAAAACACAAACTGGTACAATATCATTAGAAGCATCTGAAAAACCTTTTTTTAATTGTTGCTGTATCTCGCCACTCTCATCCTCAATGTTTTTTTGTTATTAAAGGATCTAATTTTTTTGAAAAAAATCCGATTTATTTCAGGCAAAACATCTCTAGCATTTTCTAGATAATTTTCTGATTTTTTGAGTTGAATATTCTCAAGCTTAATATCCGCCACCAAACGTTCTAGTTCTTGATACTCATCGTCACTACCTGAAAAACAGATAGACAATTCATCATCGGGATTAGAGTATTCAGTAATAACTTGATTTATAATCTCATAAACTTTAAAAGGAAAAAAATCCAATTTGATACTCGCTACTAATCAGTTTGCTATTAGAATTACTATCCTCGTCAATAGATGTCCATGAATTCAGCTGATTATTCCAACGCTCAAATAAAACCCTTTTTTTCATAAGGATTGCTGACGATTTTTTTATCTTATTCATAATATCTCCTAAATCGCAATAATCTGTCTAAATTATATCATACAATCCTATTTTTTTGTTAGCGTTTTTAACATAAAAAGTGATTTTTTTGAATACAAAAAAACCAAGTCTTTCGACTTGGTAGTTTTCTATGATTGGAAACTCTATTATTTAAGAGTAACAATTTGCTAATCTTATTTTCTCCCAGTATTAGTGGGTTAATTCCTCCATTTTCAACTTTGGCAGGAATTTGGTAGGTAAATTGATAATCCAAGATTATCTAAACTGTCTGTAATCTCTTCTGAAATTGTTGAATCACCTGAATAATACCAGTGACTATATGTATTCAACGTGGTTGACTTATCAGCATGTCCTAATCGATATGAAACATATAAGGTATCCTTATGCAATACATTTATAAGGTAGGAAGCGTGACTATGTCTTAAACCTTTCCCCGTAATTTCTGGTACACCCGCAACTCTAGCATGCCTTTTTATTATCCTAGAAATTGTAGACTTACACAAGGGGGCACCAAAACGTGATATTACATAATCTTTATCATCATTCTTTATTTGAACTTCTCGCCATTTTTTAAGTATTGTAATCGTAAAATCATCTAAATCAATTTTACGATTCCCTGCTACTGTCTTTGTTTGTTGTTTAGCATACCATACACCGTTTTTGTCTTTCTCAATTGTCGAATGAACATGAATCCATTTACGTTCAAAATCAATATCTTCCCATTTAAGAGCAATACCCTCACTAACTCTTAAGCCAGTCATAAAATATAACCAGATTGTCATGTAATTATGGAGTCCCTCATACTCACTAATATCAAAAGAGTTTATTACCTTCTTAAATTCATCAAATGTCCAAAATTTTGTATCAGGGTGCTTTCCTCTAGGATTATCTAATCCTTTAAAAGGAACTCTATCAATATAACCCAATCTTTCTGCATAGCCCAGACACGCTTTAAATCTAGACCACATATTTTTAGCATAGTTACTAGAATACTTGTCTATAATAGCTAAGCGAAATCTTTCACAGTCAATAGTACTAATATCTGATAATTTTTTACTACCAAATTGCTTAATAAATAACTGATGATGTGGTAAAGCGGTCTGATAAGTTACAAATTGAACTTTTTGTTGATAATATTTTAAATAAATCTCTTCCATAAACTCTCTAAAAGTTAGAAAACTATTATTAATAGTAGAGTTCACAAATTCATGTTTTAAACGAAGTATCTCTTCATAAGCTTCCTTAAAAGAATTAAACGGTAGTCCCTGTTGATTTTTCCTTCCTTTCTTTTGAATTCTTTTCCCAGTTATTGGATCAACTCCTAATTCAATTTGAAAGTAAATTTTTCCTTTTGAATCTTTGTATACACCTTTATATTTCTTTGTCTTTGATATAACCATTTTTCTCACCTTCTATATCTGAAAAAGAAATACCAATTAAATTTTCTACAATATTTTTAGGAGCAATGCCTAACCTTTTATTATCGAAAGGTGAACAACCTAATTGTACCGCATTCTTATCATTTTTTCTAGCTTCTTCAAACTTTTTTACAGCAATTTTTTTTGCTTGTCTAATAATATTTCTCGATGTGTGCTCTGGAAAACCAATCGCAACTAAATCTTTATAGTTTACTGTTTCCATGATTTTACTACTTCCTTTCTTAGATTTTTTCACCTCCATGGCATGACTGATGAAGTCATCATAAGAATTTCACTTGCTGCTCTTTTACGGTGGCAGCCTGAACGGTCAGAAGTATCATTGTATATCATTTGTATCATGGCATATAAAGTATCGCTCTATTTTATTGATGGTTTTAATATCGCTCTTATCATGGCGAGCCATTCAAAACTGCTCCACAAATGAGGAAAGTACCATTTTGGACTATTCAATTGTCAATGTGCTTTCTTAACCTAATACTTTTTAGAGTAATAGTCTTCTTTATTATCCACTCGACCTACAAGGTAATCTAAACTTACATTATAAAAATCTGCAAGTTTGATAAGGTCATCTATAGAGATTAACCTGGTACCTGATTCCATTTTAGAATACGCTGATCTTGTACAATTTAAGATTGTTTTTGCAACATATTCTTGTGTCAAATCATCATCCTCGCGTAAATCTCTAATCCTTTTCAACATCCAATGTCTCCTAAAACAAGTATAATATAGTTATTTTTCTTATTTTTAAATATGTGACAAATTGGAACATGAAACTATTCTAGATATACTTTTTAGGAAATTGTTTACTCTATATGTATCTCATTTTCCTTGATAGATTTCGTATTTTTTGTTTTCTGGTAGTTCTTTATCGTACGATTAAACATCTCAAATAAATTTATAGCTTCCCTATGTTGTTCCTTCAGTTTTTCAAGCCTTCCTTTATAAATGAACAAATCTTTCTCTATTGTGTCCACTGATATTTTGACATTAATATTATCTTCTAAATTTCCTGAACCATTTTCCATATCATTCAACAATATTTCCTCTAAACTAGACAAATTATCAATTTTATCTTGGACTTGTTGAATCATATTCTCTAGATATGATATTTGGTCAATGAAATCTTTTGTTATGTCTTCATAAGTATTCGAACTAGTTTCTGAAGATATAAGAAAAATCTAATTGTTCTATTTTTTCTTTAATTTTGCTTAGAGGAATTCTTCTATACATATACTGCGATTCATACTGAAGATTAAATTGTCTAATCAAAGTTTTACCTTTCATAAAGCGATTTTTTTCTGCTGAATCTTTATGATATACATAGTAAGAACTAGTTTCTCTGAGAAATACTTTAACTTTTTCTTCTTCCATATTGATTTGAATATTTGGTACAAAAATAAGTCCTTCTTGTCGGATACCAAACTGTACCTTAATGTAAATTCCATCTTCTACTACTTCTTCAACTTGATTAAGATTCAACTCTACTTCAAACTCATGAACAGCATCCCTATTTCTCTTGAAATCTTGATATGATTTCCATATCCCATCTTCTGTCGGCAACTTTTTTTCTTTAATTAGCTTTTCTTCATTGTAACGTTCAACTAAATTTTTATTATCTAAGACAACAGTTTCATTTTTGTTATTAAAAATAGTCTTGAAAAATAACTAACACTATACTGATTCGTTTTTTTACCAATTCCTGCTCTGAAATCTTAATCCCATCAAATTCAAATAGAACATGTTTTTGCTTTTCGGAATTATTTTTTTAAGCCCAAAAATTCTGCTCGTTGAATCAATTCATTCATATTCTTCATTTTCGGAAGTAAAAAAATTCTAAGATGTTTATGATTTCCCTTTGAACAAACTTTTTTTCTTAAAAATAAGTTTCATTATAAGGTTGTTTTCTACTCAATTTACTATCACGTACGACTTGTTTCATATTTGAATCAGTCATAAAATAAAGTAACATGCTTGTGTCTAAAAATCAATTTTTTTAAATGTAAAGCTTTTGCTTTTTTTCTTGAAATCTTCAAAAATTTTTTTCGAGTTCTCGATTAGAAAAATATACTCGTTGTTTTATTTCGTATTTGTAATTTGTTTTTTTCGATAAACTTCATACTGATGATGAGAATAACGATTTTCTATAATTTTTGCGCCTACAATTTTTGAAAGACGATCTGAAACCATTCTTAGATTACGTTCTGCTTTATAATCCCATAGAAACTTTTTTTATCAGAATTCTTATCAATTGAATTTAGTATGATGTGATTGTGGATATGATCTTTATCAACATGAGTTGCCACGATAAATCGAAATCTACCACCTGTTAACTCTTTAACTGTCTCATAACCAATCTGATTGATTTGTTCTGGAGTAAGATGGTCATCTGGAGAAAAGGACTGAATGATATGATGAGAATGAATTTTTTTCTTTGATTTGCTTCTTGCCTATCATGACGAATTTCATAAAAGAGTATCATTGCTTAAAAAAATTATCATTGTACATCTTCACTAGTTCTTTATAACTAGGAAAAATCTAAATAATTTCTCATGCCAAAATCTGAAACTAGTGTTAGGTTTTTTGTTTTACTTGGATTCAAAATATATTTGATTAGTTTACTACGATAATTTTTTCCATGTATCGCAAAGTGTTTAGTGACGACCATAAAATTTCCTCAATTTTTTTCAGATTGGATAAGAAAAATCTTTCTCCACTTCTACTATTAACTCTTCTATACCTTTTCTCAATTCATCTAATTCAACTTCCGTTATTAAGTTCGAATAATTTATGCTTCTGGCGATTTGATTAATATTATTTCCTATTCGTTTTTAATTCAAAAAAATTAAATCTTGATAACTATTCGTATCAATGGTGATGAAATTCATACCAGGATCTAATAGAGTTCGTCTAGCATATTCTGAAAAGGATAAGCAGTTACTTTTTTTGAGATATTTTCATTTAATTTGACTAATTCGAGATCAGATAAAAAAGACTTTTTTTAAATTTGTTCTATATCGGTGTTCCACTCTACCACCTCATGTATTTGTTACTAAAATCTTCACTAAGAGGACTTGTTTTTTTTCTACCTCTTTAATTAATTCTTGAATACAAGTTAACAGAATAGAAACATGTTCTTGAGTAACCTGATGATTTATTTTAGCAATTATTAATATTTCATGAACATCACGGCTAATTTGTTCCAACTTTTTGATTTTTTTCCAAATGTTGAACCATTTTTTTCCATCTGTTTTTTTGTCCATCAGACAATAGTAAGCTTTTACGGAGAAAAATCAGAAAAAAATTATCCTCTCCTTTCTCTCTCATTAAATCTAATATTTGTTTTTCTTCCGTTTCTGTTAAGCGAAATTGTTTCCGAATACTACGTATATCTCTTTTCATATGACTTTTCCTCCCTCATTGATACCTGTACTGACAATGTAAGCTTACAGACACTGTCAGTATATTTTTCAAAATAGATTCAACATTTTTGTAAGGCTTTGCGAGCTCAGATATTGTGTCCACAATATCCCAAAAATCATATCGCCTGCCATTTCAAACCTCACGGTTTAAAAAACAAACGATATGAAAATGTGGTGGCACGCCCCCAAACCCCCAAGATAAATCTAAATTAAAAAAAGTATAACAAATACTTTTTGATAAAATTATCACAGAAAAAAGAGCCCTATCGGACTCTTACAAATTAAAACAATGTCTCTGATATTCATACTGCCTAATCCCACTACTATCTTTGTTCATCTTGATAGAAAAAACAAAGTAATGATCACGATTGTCTAAAGATTTGCTTTTTGTTTAATTTAAAAATAATGTTTCTGAGACATAGCCATGGTGCGTAAAAATATCATCAGTGATAAATGTTAATGGTATATCTAAAAGCAGAATACTTGTAAAAAAATCTGACTCAAACCTTAAATAAGAATCAGAAAAAAATAATCTAGCTGTAATTTATCATCATATAATTCTTTACGATTCATATAAATCTACCCCTTCTATCTGTATATCGAGTATATCTCCCCATCTTAATCGAAGAAAACCAGAGTCTGATTTAATGGATATAGACTCTCTCCCAATCTCTTTAACAATACCCGATACTACTTTTCTTCTATTTGAGAGCTTACAAACAAAAGTTGCTGGGAATACATTCGTATAAAGTTGACGAACAAATAGAACTTTCTCTTCCATTGATAGGGAAATGGAGATGTCTTCTCTATTTTTTTCTTCCCAAAGAGAACTGGAATGTTCTGACAAAAAGAATCCCATCCACTTAGCCATCCCACGGTCTTGATACTCTCTTGCAGACAAAAAAGGTAAATAAGAACGATTCATCATTTTAGTCCATCTAATCCTCCAGCTGAATGACCACCAATGAGTTTACTTCTTGCGATTGTTCTAGAAGCTTGATCCAGGGCATTCCCTTTCAATAGTGAAGTAAAACCAAATTCTGTTCGAATAGCATCAATTGCGGACTGGAGCCTTTCTTCTTTTTCTATTTTCTCAACATCATCAAATAATGAAATCAATCCAAATGATTCATCTACTAAACCTGAATAGCTCACTGCAACACTTCTGATAGCTCCTGAAGTATATTTAGTGTGAAATAACTTTAAAACATAGTTTGTAAGTAGTGCTGTTTGATTGGTTGGTTCAATCTTCATTTGAGTATGAATAGATCGTTTCTGTTCCACTTTAGAATACCCTAAGTGTATAGAAACTACAGTTGCTTTCTTACCAGCTCTTCTCAATCTAACTGCAACTTGTTCTGCCATCTCACGAAGTATGATTTCAATATCTCTTTGTTTGACATAATCTCTAGGTAAAACTTGAGAGTTCCCTATTCCTTTTGACTTTGGCTTATAAGGTTTATGAACATTACTTTCATCAATCCCATTAGCATGAAACCATAACTCTAAGCCCATGATACCAAGCTCTTTTTTAATCAAGTCAGGATTAGCCTTAGCTAATTCTTTAATCGAAAAGATACCTAAACTATGTAATCTCTTCTCCATCCGATTCCCAATTCCCCAGAAATCTGTCATTTTAGGGATAGACCATACTTTCTTTTCAACATCTTCATAGGACCAATTGGCTCTCATTGTCGGAGTCTTTTTAGCTTCATTATCTAGTGCTAACTTTGCTAATAAGGGATTGGCATTAGACATACCAACCGTTGAATAGATTCCTGTTTTTCTCCAAATCTTTTTTTGAATAGCAGCTGAGATGATGTCTAACTTATCTTTTCGACTAATACTTTTATCAGGCACAAAATAATTTAATGAACTTGTTAAATCAATAAAACCTTCATCAATTGAGTAGGGATAAATATCGTCTGGTGCTGCAAAATCTTGAAAGATTTTTTGAATCTCCATATTGACTGCAATATAAGTATCCATTCTCGGAGGAACAATCACTGTTGATTTTGCCCACTCTTCTATATAACGGACATAGTCTATCGTTGTCGGTAACCCTTGCTTTCTAGCATTATAGTAAGAGAACTTTCTAGTCTTTACATCAAATGGTAAATCATAGGAACGTCCAACATTTGATTTCCCAAATACCTTCTTAAACATAGGAGAGGAGGCAAGAATTAAACCCGCAGAATTATCTGCACGACTCATAACACAAAGTGAAGTCTTAAGTGGATGCAGGCCTCTATCTACACATTCTACACTTGCGTAAAAAGATTTCATATCAATAAAGGCAATGTCGCTTTTAGGTTCGAGACTATAATCAAACCAAGTCATACTCAGTCCTCTAAAGGCATAAAGTTTCCAACAATTTTCCCTATGATACGAGGATTCTCATCATAAGGCGCAAACTTATCTGAATAGTTTCGATTGAGTGAAACTAAACGAAGTCCATTTTCTTCACGATACACTTTCTTGATATAGGTTTGACCATCCCAATCGATGGCATAGATAGCTCCATCATAATCAAATCCTGTTTGCTTAATAAGGGCTACAGAACCATTTTCATATGTCGGTTCCATTGAATTACCAAACACCCATGATGCAAAGTCATAATCAAATTGATGATTGAAGTAAACTGTATCGTAATTACCATCATCAAAAGTAAGCTGTTCCTGTACCAGCTGATAATTTTTCATAGACCTTATAAGCAAATCGTTCAGAAACTTCTACAACTTTAGAGTTTTGATTGTTCAATAATTCTTTTGCATAATGAAGTGTCGCTTTTTGATTCTTTTCAGTTAGCTTGAGATAAGTTTCAACTATTTCATACTCTGATTCAAAATATCGAGGATCAACATTCAAAATCTGACTCAATTTGGTTAGATTGTTTTGATTAGGCTTTGTTTTACCTAATTCCCAATTAAAGTATGAAGCTCTACTGATTCCCAAACTGGATGCAAGTTGAGATTGTGATAACCCCTGACTTTCTCTTTTTTCTTTTAATTTAATAGGTGAAAACATTTGTTCTCCTTTTGTAAGTTTATTAACTAACAAAAGAATACCATAGCTGCTGGAAAAAATCAAGAGTTTAATAATCCCCAAGATTTAAAATAATCATAAACTACTCTAAATTCGTATTTATATTGTTAGGAAATCATCACTGAAGAATGCTAAAACTTTTGAAAAAATATGAAGAACAAGAAGATAGAGAATATAAAAAAGGATCGTTATTTTTTAATTGACGATCCAATAGACTTTATTTTTAAAATCTAACTCTACAAACCATTTCGATTAGTTAAATCTTTCAATCTTTCTTCTCCTGATTTAAGCATATCCTTCTCTACTTGATTCCATTCTCCAAATAGTAAGTCATGAAGAACGGTTGCTGCTGAAGTTGTATTTTCTTTTGAATCATATACACAACTTCTATCTCGTTGGTAAATTTGAATTCTTTCAAAGATAGCTACTTCTTCCAATTGTCGTGTATTATCAACTAAATGATTTACAATGAAATCATGATGTTCTTTTGGAGTTGCGCGTGCTTGATTTGGATTGATAGCGTACAGTTCTTCGTATCGGATAAGAGTGCTCAGATAGGACAGCTTAGGCTTTGTCGCAATCAAGGCTAATTGTACTTTCATATCCCTTATTTTTCAAGAGTTGTGCTGTTTTCTTTGGAACATCAACCGTTCGTAAAGTTCCCTCTATCAAAAGATTGTATCCCAAATGACTCAATTCTGTTACTAAAGACTCTACCATTTTACCCGCAAAATCTTTGGTGTATTCAACACTATCTTTGCCATATTCTTGCTGCAGTTCTAAATAGTGTGGATGTTGAGAGCGAAAACTATCGCCATCTATGATAACAATATTTCCTTGAAATTCTTTCTGTTTAATACGATGAATTGTAGTCTTACCAGCTCCACTTTGCCCTCCAAGCAAAATCGCTATAGGTTGCTTACTGGATTTTTTTCCTCTTGTCAGTGAGCGAACGTTCCGAGCTAAAGCATGTTTGAATGCACTATCGGTATAATCTTGGATTTCCATTAGGCTACCATCCGTTTTTCAGATATCTCTAACATACGTTCAATTCCATCCAAATAGCCACTATATCTCTCTATTTCATCAAAAGTTTCTACTAGATAGATATTCGTATGAATCAAATCAGATAGATCATCACTCATTAAAATCCAAGGATTAGATTCATCATCAATGCCAATTCCCTGACTATCTTGATAACGATAGAGTCGAGATAATAGATTAGCACCTCTTTCTTTCACAATTTCAATTTTTAAAGTTAATTCATAATCTTCAACAGGATTGAGCATTTTATCTTCTCCAACAATATCGACATAAGATACATTAAACTTCTGGCAAATGATATCTATTAGTTCCGTAGAGACTGAACTCGTTCCATTTTCATACCGGCTCAAGCTATTTCGAGAAATTCCTACAATTCGGGCAAAGTCGTCTTGTGTTAAGTCATGTGTTTTACGTAAGGATTTTATGTTCTTTCCAATCATGGCAAACTCCTTTTATTTTTTTATAATTCACCATTATAACATTTAGAAAAAGTATAATGCACCATTTTTGGTGCATTATTGACTATTTTTCCTAAATCTCTCTAAATTCTTCTCCAATTGTTCCTTATGAAGTTGATTCTTAGCTTCCTTTAATGTGTCGTCCAAAGTTTCTTCTCTATAAAGTTGCTTCTGTTTTTTTTAGTTGTTCTGATTCTTGATCTGGAGTGAAAATGATATCTAGCAGTCGGTCTATTTTTTCAAGATCTTGGACAGACATATCAGATAGTCTATGAATCAGCTTTTTAAATACATCACTATTGTCGTGATTTTTCTTAAAAAATGTTGTAAACATCTATAACCTCTCAAAAAAAGCAGCCTCTCAGGACTGCTTAGTGTAATTCGGAAATCGCATCATAAATTGACTGCAATTTCTTATTGTCTTTATTCTTTGTGTCAATCAACGTATGTAGCTCTTCAATTTTCTTTTGACTACTTTGAATATCGCTATTGTTATCCGCAATCAGTCTTTTAAGATGTTGCTGATAACTTGTAGTGATATCTGTCTCTTTTCCTGTTCTAACCTCTGTAACTTTGGGTTTAGAACTAGAATTTGATTCCGTCACAGGTGCTTGTTTTCGCTTTTGAAAAGCTGCTTCATAATTTACATCATTACCTCCTTGATGATTTCCAAATAAGGCCGCAATTTTATCTGGATCTTCTTGATTTTCTGATTTACTTTCTAATGGTTGATTAAAATTCCAATCTTTTGTCATTCACTCATTTCATCCTTTCTAAATTCAGAATCATCGAATTGTCTTTCTCTACCAAAGGCATGGTCAAGAGCTTCTTCAAAACTCATGTGACTAATGCTTTGACGCCTTTTGAACGTCGCAAACATCGCTGTCTCCAGTTGCTCTTTGTAAGCAGCTAGTTTTTCTGTCTCTCTTGCTACCTTACTTTCTTGCCTAGTGACCTTTTCTTCTAAGCGTTCAATAATGGTCATATACGATCCTCCTTCATTCTAATATTAGCTAAAACATCTTGATTTTGTTATCACAATTCTAAACATTGAGAGGTTTGTCTTACTGGTTGATTCCTCAATGTCTCTTTTGCAGTCTCGATCATCAATTGTAAATCTGATTTCTTTTCTCTAAGGACATCATTCCAGTCTCGTTTTTCTTTCCCAGATTCATTATCAGGTAAATCCAGGAAAACAGGAAATCCTGATTGAGATAACTTATCAGAAAAATCTTTTCCTGCATCATCACAATCTACCGCAAGTGTCAATAAATCAGGATGATTATCAAAATAGCTGGTGGTATCACGAATTGTATTGATTAAAGGCAATAACTTTGAAGGTATTACTGTATCCAAAAATTCCAACTTCTGATTTTCTTCAGCTATCAGTCGTAAAGTTTGATAAGCAACAACAGACCTTTTTAATCCTTCCATAGATACCAAACGAACATCTGATAGACTTTGTTGATGCAGTTCGTAATAGCTCATCAAGTCGATGAACGATTCACAAAAGACCAGTCTATTTGGTTTACCAATGTCAAAGGATATTCCAATATGTCCATGGCTTCCTTTTAGAATCGTTTTTAACCTCTTTCTAGAAAGAGCGGGATTCTTATAAATCCCTTGTAAGCTTGCTGCCTGCAGCTTGTGACGATGATCAAAGCTTTTAAAAACAATAACAGGTTCAACAGTTTCATTTATTTTCCAACTAGCTTGTGCTATCAAACCTTGTTGAATTATCTTTTGTATAATTTCGTCTGAAATTCCTCTACATTCTGTTAAGTAATATCTGGCCAGACTACAGTTAGAATCTTCTACTCTCTTTAAAGGATAATAAAATGGTCTCTCTCTTTTTTCTTGAACAGCTTCTTTTTGAAAAGGTTCTTCAGAAAGAAAGGATAGAGCTTCTTTAAAGGAAATTCCCTGAACAAGTCGAACAAAATCAATGACATCACCTTGAATATCTCTTGAAAACCATTTAAAAGTATTGGTAGTTGAAAAAATCCGAAATGAATCGTGTTCAGGATGTTCATAGACACTGCTAGAAACTTGTTTAAAGGAGATACCTAAACGACTTGCTACATCAAGAATTGAAATTTGCTTACATTCTTCTATTTCCATGCAATATCATCATTTTGTCGTAGTATTTGGCAGTGATGGAACAGATGAGGATTCTTCCAAAGTTTTGGGAGTGGCCTTATCTAAATCATCTAACCCAGATTTCCAAACCTGCACTTGATTGACCAATAACTTACCAGGTAGTTTAGAATAGGACAATTTAACAGTTCTTGTTTCTGTCTGATTGGTCTTTGATTGGTTGGCATTCTTTAAATCAGATACATAGGTTACATTATAAGAGACCATGGCAATGGCTTGATTCGTAGTCTGATTGACAAAGATATCAGCTTTTTCAAAATGATAATCCAAAATATAGTCCTTATACACTTGGTTCATGGCATCGTTTTGACTTGTCAATTCTTGAGAATAAGCCGATTCAGTCATATAAGGTTGAATGCGTGTATTATTTTCTCCTAGTTTTTCTTTCGTATAGTACTGAGTCAAAAATTCTTTTACAGTATCCGATGACAAAATGCTGGCTTTATCTTCTGCTTGTTTGTCCTCTACAAGTTTAGCTGCAGCCAATTCGATTTCTTTGCGACTTTGTTTAGCAGTAGAATGTTGACCAGCAGTATATCCCATCATGAGAATAAAGCTAGTTGCGGCTACTGCTCCAACACTAATTAAGGCTTTAGTTTTGACTTTATTTAACATCTTAGACCTTCTTTCTATAAAAACTAGGTCAAGAATAACAAAAAGAACTTGTAAGTTTTATCACATCACAACGAAAGGTAATTCCTACACTTGTATGAAAATCGTAACAGTTCAGAGAAAAATATCAAAATTAGCTGTCTTCAGTTTATACATAAATATGAACAAATTCAAAAAGAAGAAAATTGAGAAGAGTCCTTCATATTGAATCGCCATAAATGAAGCCATAAAATACAAGTAATAATAGTGAGGATAATGATTTTCATAAATTATTACCCAATTTAGCTATGATGGCGAAAGATCAAGGCAAATAAAACCCTATCCGAATTTAGATTCAGATAAAGTTTTTTAACCATCTAATAAGTTTACATACTTTCCTTAGTTTTGAGTTTATGAAACGCTGAACTGAACTTAGAACCAACATCGATTGATGAAAAGGCACACAGCCGTAAACTAGTTAAACCATGTTGCCTGATATCATCAAAGATAAAGTCGGTTCAGTAAAGAACAAACAAATTCCATAGACCTCCAATGAAAAATAAGAAATGATAAACTAATAAGAAAAGTCCATCAGCAATAAGAAAGAGAGTCTCATAAAAGAATGAGAATTCTACTGCTAAAATTACTGGGATAAGGAGCAACTCATTCATGACTTTCTCCTTCCTAATCAATCAATTGACGATAATGGTGGCAAGAGGAATCAAATTCTAGCTTTGAACCAAGTCCAAATACTCCTCTTTTCATGCTCTTCAAAGTCCACAATTCGATGATTCTGAAGAGAGATTTCCAACTTATTGTGAGTTCTGCATAGAAAGCTGTAATCCCCGTCACCTTTCATATAATGTTCTTTAACTCCTCAGGCTTGGTATTCTTCAGGTGTTTGAAATCCCTGTACCAAAGCCTCTTCTAATTGATAATAGGTATCTTCCATCATAATCGTTACCTCGTTTCTTTCTATCTTTATTCTACCGCGCTTTTCTTTTCTTGTCCGCTATTTGTATCTATTTTTTAATCCAATTCAAAAGAAAGTTGTTCCTGCTTTTCGTTTCCTTTTCATGGAATTGTCTTAAGTGTTTGATCTGGCAATATCTAAATCCGTTTCTGTTTCAATCAATGGCGCGAGTACATCGTATTCGGCCTTTTTAGTTCGATAATCCTCTTCCTTTGGAAAATTTTTCTCAATTTCTACCTTAGCAGTAGTCCATTTATCCTTTAATTCATCCAATAAGTTCTGAGTTTTCACTTGGTCATCTTTAATGTGGTCTATCGTATGTTGGAGTCTTTGAATTGTCCCCAAAGGAGAATACAAATCTAAACTGACAGAATACTGATTTTCTCCTACAATCTTAACAGAGAAAGTTTCAGGAAGAGGTTGATTTGTTGGAAGACTAAGCATTTTAATGTCAAATCCTCGATAACTGGCTAGGGTACGGAATTCTTTGCTGTCAGATTGATTATGACGGATAAGACGGTGTAGGGATTCACCTGCTTCTGCTCGTTTCTCAAAAGCTTGCTTACCTACTGTCATAGTAAATGCCTGATCTTTCGACATTTCAGACTGTTGAATATCTCCATCATACTTGCTTAATCGTTTCTCAAGAATGGGTATATGTTCTTCACAGTAAGAGATTGTATGACGATAGTGATCCTTGCTGCGTTGAAAGGCGCGTCTTTGATTTTCTAATAGAGTTAGATCATTCTCTAGTTCCATCTTATATTTGAGATAAGGATTACCTGTTGCTAGTGCCTTAAAATCAGAAGCTGTCATAGTCTGTTCATCAATGTCTTCCGCAGCACGAATCGGCTCCTTAGAAGTCATAATCTGCTTAATATAACGGAGTTTGTTCTCCTGAGTTGCCCATAGATAATTATCAAACGAACCTTTGGTAATATAGTGGTAAATATCCACTTCCTTGTTTTCATTTCCTTGTCGGATAATACGTCCATTGCGTTGCTGAATGTCACTTGGTCTCCACGGTACATCCAGGTGATGAACTGCTTTCATCTTGCTCTGAACATTTAAACCTGTTCCTCCTTTTTCAGTTGAGGCAAGGAGAATCCGCACTTCTCCTGCATTGACCTTTCGAGACAAACTATTCTTCTTTTCATCACTATTGGCATCATGTACAAAGGCAATTTCCTTACTAGGGATTCCTCTATCAACTAATAAAGCCTTTATTTCAGAATAAACATCAAAGCCATTATCCTTTTTCTTAGGTGTGCCAATATCTGAAAAAATCATCTGAGTAGCCTTATTTTCAATTCCCTCACGATAAATTCTCTCAACATTATCCACTACCTGAAGCAGTTTATGATTGTCTGCTAGACTATAACTAGAGTCCAATAAACGCATATCAATTGCTAGTTTTCGCGCCTCACCCGTAATTTTTAACATGTTATCCTGGCTCGGATCAACTGTTCCACATTTGACAGCATCTGACCTCATAACTAATTCTTCTAAATAGAGTTTCTGGTTTTCAGTTAACTCACTCTCAATAGGGATAATATGAGCTTCTGGAACAGGTAAATCCAACATATCTTGTGTTTGAATGTCGGCTGTTTCTTTATAGATTTTCATCAACTCAGGTAGATTGACAAACTTTTTAAATCGTTTCTTAGGTTGGTACTTATCCCCTGTAGGAGCTAATTCCATAGAGTTTTGAATTTCTCCAAAAGCACCTACCCAAGAGTCAAAGTAATCAACTTGATAGCGTTTTAAGATATCTGGTTGAATATAGTTCATCATAGTGTATAACTCACTAATAGAATTTGAAACAGGTGTTCCTGTCGCAAAGACAATATTTTTAAAATCATGTTCTTCCTGAATCTGTCGAACCTTCATTTCCATATCCACATTCTTCTTAGAAGTTGTATTGGTAATCCCTGCTACATTTCCAAGTCCAGTAATGGGACGTATATTTTTAAAGTGATGTGCTTCATCCACAAAGAGAAAATCAATTCCTAAGTTCTCAAAATCAATAAAACTATCACGATTAAAGCGTTGGAGTTCTTCCAATTGTTTCTCTAGACCACTTATTGATTGTTCTGCTTCTTTAACAGTATACTTATTTTCAGAATGTGTTTTAATCTCTCGTAGTTCATTAAGTTTATCCTCGATATAATTCATCTGTCTTTCTTTACTGACAGGGATCTTTTCAAATTGAGAATCCCCAATGACAATGGCATCGTAATCTCCTGTAATAATACGTGACACAAACTGTTTTCTTCTTGCCTTCACAAAATCTTTCTTAGTAGTCACAAAGACCTTTTTAGTAGGGAAAAATTTCATGATTTCTTGGCCAAATTGAGCAGATAAACTAGAGGGCACCACATACAAGGGCTTATGAACCATCCCCAACTCCTTTAATTTAAAGCCAGCACCAAGCATGGTCAAGGTCTTTCCTGAACCTACCTCATGAGCTAACAAGGCTCTTTTTTCTTCTACAATTCTTTGAATGGCATTCTCTTGATGAGGACGAAGACTGATGTTTTGTGCCAAGCCATCAATGACTAAATGGCTACCGTCATACTCTCGACTAACCGTTCGATTATAAAGACGATTGTAACTTTCTTCAATGACTTGTTGAACTTCTGGATACCGTGAGACAAAGTCTTGAAAGAGTTCTTGTAAATGCTGCTCTTTTGCTCTTAGAACAGAGGTTTTTTCCAAATTTGTGATGGTCTTTTTCTTTTCCCCTTCCGTAACAGTCATAGTAATCGTCGGTTGGTTTGAATTAAGTAAATTCTCAAAAATCTTTCTTCCTGTATCATAACGTGAGCCACTGACTCCAAGACTACTATCTTTGGCACTTGGATAGCGATAAGCAAATGATGTCCTTAAATGAACCTGCCCATCGACAGGATTCACTTCAATGACTTGTTCAACATCAGGCGAAGACAATTCAAATTCACGATTGGTAAAACATTCAAAGGCAAATTTACCATAAACGGATTGAGGAATCCAACGTGACCCTATTTTAAACTCAATATCTGCCAGATGAATCCTTGGAGGGCGAACAGATTCTAACAAATCTAAAGCATGAGACCAGTCACATTCTTGATTGTTTTCCTCTACTAATAGTTGAACTACTTCTATCTTGTTGAGAATATCTCCTGACAAAAACTGGTTCTTAGAAAGATATTTTCTTTCCCCTCTTAAATAGCTTTCTGGATCCATTAAGATCTGGTCACCCAACTCATCTAAAATAGCTGCTTGGCTATGTTCAAGATAAATTGATACCATATAGTCTAAATCAACCCCTCTACCATCCGATAAACTGGAGTTTAAGGCATCTAAAGCCGTTGAAACTCTTGTAATCACTCTCTCCGGCCTAACCAATGCTTTTTCAAAGGCTAAAGATTTTTTATATTTTACTTTCTGGTCTTTAGAATCAATGTATTCATCTTCTAAACTTGCTAGTAAGGAATACTTATCGTCACTATCAAATAAGTTTCGATTAACGGAGGCATTCAAGTATCCAAATTGACTTACAAAGCGGTCATAGTCACGATTCAATTTGCCAAGCAATTCCTGAAAATTATCCCGACTATAATCTGGATGACGTTGAATTTCAATTAAGGCTTGATAGGTCTCTCTCAAATCAACCATGCCCTTAATACGACTAATATCCTTATCCGATAAGGGACTTTCATAAAAGACCGTTTTTTTGAACAGTCCCTTATATTTCCCTCTTTTACTCGCTTCTTCTGACTTGTAAACATCTAGTGCTTCCTCATCTGTCAAATGAAGTTGCACGAATCGGTCTATTTTATGTTCAGACAAAGAACTGTCCCAGGCTTTAAACTCTCCCTTCTCGTCTACATAGTAACTAATTTCGTCTACTTTTGAACTTTTCCGAATGCCATGCGTATCTCGGTAATAAATTTGATTGCCCTCATATCCAAAAGAATAGAGCGCTAAGTTCTCACGTATACGACTTGGGATAGAATTATCCACCTCTTCTTGAATAAAAACAGGTGCTTTCAAAGAATTGTCAATTTGTTTAGGTGCTTCCACATTATCTAATGCTTTCATTATGTCAGTAGATAATGTTTCTGATACCCCCTTAACATTGAGAGTACCTCCATTAAAATTACGTACCTCATATTCACCCAAAACTTGTGTATTGTATTTCCCATCAAAATAAGGATTGATCCAGACACGCTTATCCTCCTCAAAGGGAATAGAGCCACTAAAAACAAGTTCCTCCTCATTAAGATTCTTTGCTTGATCCTTTTGGAAAAAGAGGAGATCTGTAGTCACTCGAGTACCTGCAATCTTTTTAAAAGCCGTATCCGGCAACCGAACTCCCCCTAAAAAATGAGTGTTGGTTTTAATCTCTTGTAAGACATTATCTGTCCGCTTATCCATTGTCCCAATAGATGAGATAATCGACACTTGTCCTCCGTCTCTTACTAAATCAAGTGAGTGTTTGACAAAGTAATCATGAATCATATAAGGTTTATCATAGTTTTTATCGGCAATGCGAAAATTTCCAAAAGGAACATTCGTTAAGACTAAATCAAAACTATTATTTTGATAGGGAACTTCTTCAAATCCTCGCACTTCAATATGGGTATTGGGGTGGAGTTGTTTTGCGATTGCGCCTGTCACACTGTCTAATTCAACCCCATAGAGTTCTGATTTATCTCGTATACTTCTAGGCATAGCCGCAAAGAAGTTCCCAGTCCCCATAGAAGGATCTAATATCCTTCCTCCCTCAAAACCATCATCCAGTAATTTTTGCCAAATCTGGTGAATGATCATTGGGTCTGTATAATAGGCTGTAAGAGAACTTTGTTTCATGGTCGAGTATTCTGATTTACTTACTAAACTCTTAAGAGTTAAACGTTCTGTTTCATACTTAGGATTGAGTTCATCGAAAAATTCATTGGCAAGACCACCCCAGCCGACATACTTGGCTAGTAGCTCTTGTTCTTCTGGATTCGCTTGTCGTCCCTCTTTTTCTAATCTTTTAACAAGTTCAATTGCGGCGATATTCGTTTCAATCTTTTCTCGATTTGTCTTAGGATAAAAGTTCTCTAAATCATCTGGAAAAACAAAATCTTGAACAGGAATATCCAACTCTTCTATACTTGAAATAAGTGGTGTTGATTCTGTTTCATTATCCTTTTCCTTTTCTTCTTCCAGATAGGAATACAAATCTATTTCCTGACTTTCACTTGATGAATCCATCTCAATCTCTGAATCTTCTTTTTCAAGTTCTACATGAGACAATACTTGTTCAATCTCTTCTAAACTGTTCAAGTATAAGATAGGTTTTTCTTCAAATAACTGGTTGGAATCATTGAATAGCTCTAGGCGAACTAAGCCATTTAACTGTGCATTTTCAATTGAAACCAACTGAAATACTTGTCCTTTATAACTTACTTGTGAACCAATCGGATATACCCTCAAAGCTTCTTCTACAATTTTATCTACTTTAGATAGGGAATGAACTTCCACATTTTCTTCTACCTGGTCAATATTATCTAAAGGTAAGACTGCTTCCTCTACTTGCTTAGACTTTTCTCTTATAGCCTTTACTTCATCAAAATAAGTAATAATTTTCAGCTTTTGTGTCAGTGGGAGTTGTGTGTAGTTTTCTTCATGATGGACAAGATCCGTAACGATATCTAAAGTAGCCATCAATTCTGAACCCAAATAGGCTAGAACATCTCCTTCTTTTTCTTCAAAATGAATCTCAAGAACTTCTTTTTTTAGTTCTTTGGAATCAACCATTAGAAGAAACTCCTCTATATCTCTACTAATGCGGTCAGATAGATTATTCGCAACCCGATAGACATTGACTAAATTGACATCCTGATTCTGATGAAATACAAGCTCACTTAATGGTGTTAGCTTCTCTTTTTCAGATTGGATGTAAAATCGAGTGAAAAGATTATAGGTTGCGACTTCTAGCACCAAGTTTTTCTCAAAATTACTTAATTGAGATAATTTACTTAGACCTGCTTGTCCAAAATTTCTTGTGTAACTTTCTAAATCTTGGTCATTATTTTCAGAACTGGCCTCTAGGAAAGAAATAATATCTTGATGAAACGAATAGACATGAGGTATCTCTTCTATCTTGCCCTCTTCAGTCAAAAAACTCTCTACCAAATCCTGCCATTTCTCATCAAAATGTTGCGCTTGATAACGAAGAAATAAGTCCATTTTCTCTCTATCTTTTGGAATTGTTCCACGAAACATAGCCAATAATTGTATTACTTCCATACTCGCTCCTTTCATCTATACGAAAATAGGAGAATCACATGATTCCCCTACAACTCTATCTCCATTTCAACCTCTTGAGGACTGATTTCTAAATCACTAGATAAAAGAGAAACGGCATCCGTTCTCATGTAGTAAGTATATAAGTCTTCTAGGTCTTGTTGGTTTTCAATCCCTGTTTCAATACTAATCAGAGCCTGTATAAATTCCTTGTAGTGACTCTCCATCATATCTGAAATCTTTTGTTTCATTTCCATAAATACTGAGGACGGTTCAGTGATACTTGTTTGGTCTATGTCTTGTAAATCCTTTTCTAAGGAATTGGTTCCTTCTTCTATTTCCACTAAATCTGAACGCCCATCACCATCAGAATCTGCGCTAAGAGGATTGGTTCCTAGCGCCAATTCTTGAGCATCAGTTAGTCCATCTTGATCCGAATCACGTTGATAAATGGCTTCCATATACTTCCTTCTTTCCTAGTTAATCTTTTTTCACTCCAATCCTACCAAATATTCCTTGAAAGAAGTATCACAACAAAAAAGAGAACGAGCCAAAACTGCGTTCTCTTAAAAATGATAAAACATTACTATTAAAATAGATTACATGTAAAACTCTAAGCAGGCAGAGCCTGCTAACTCATGACAGAAAAAGATGTTTAGCCTATAATAAAGGTGAACAATACCAATACGTGATCTTTAATAGGGCTTTTCCTAGCCTGTATGTCAAACTGGTTGAACAAGAGTCATGAGATGACTCGAATATGCCTTGAGCATGAAAATATCTTACTAGTAGCCTCTTGTTCTATTGTTCAAATAGTTAACAGGAGGTTTTTATAATGGAAGTCATGATTGAAACGTGTTTGTATTCTTTTGAATCAGTAACTACTCCAATTTATCTATCTCTAAATATATAAAATCCCTTTGTAATACTATAAAAAATAACTAACAAAGAAATAACTATAAGACTCGGTTGCCAAAAACCCGATATATCTACTACACTTTGGCCTAAAAGTTGGCCAATAAAGCTAACTAAAATTAAAATAATTAAATTGAAAATTACTGATACTAATAAAATTAACACCGAATGTATTATTGCCTCGCCTATACGTATTTTAAAAAGTTGTGATCTTGACACTCCCAGTGTCTTTAACTGTTTAATGTCTTCAATATCTTTATTAGAAGATAAAATTGTAAGAGAAATAGAACTAGTAATAATCAGAATAATTGGAGCAGACAGATAAGCAATAAAGGAAGCTCTTGCTTCGAGTACACCGTTTGCTGTATTCATGAATGAATACATATTTTGGGTGTAAAGAATAAACCCAGAAATGAGAGTTACTCCCATGCTCATTGAAGTTTGTATACTTTTCAAATAACTAGGATTGGATAGTAGATTCCAAAAGCCTGTATTGATTACATAATTTTCAGTTGGAAATATCCTCATTAAAAGTTTTATTAGAAACACTTGAATTGATGGAGATAGTGATTGAATAATAAGGATGTGAATAATTAATAAAAATAATATTATGCTTGACTGTGTTGCAATTATTTCTTTATTTCTACTAAAACTTGCTGAAACAATCAAACCTATACATAGTAACCATAGGATTAAACGAACAGAGATGTTAATAAATCCAGTTACTGTAACTTTTCTTTTTTTCTTTTTTGGTTTTAATATTGATGATATTTTAAGTATTCGACTTGAATAAAAATAAGCCCCTATCCCGACAATTGTTGGGACTATAAAAACACTCAATAAAATTGATTGAATGTTGGCTGTAATAACTAAATCAGGTAACTCATCTCTTCCTAATAAATTTTGTAAAAATTTGTAGTAACTATCTGTCACAAAAAATGAAAGTATTGTACCAATACTACTAACAATCACTGCCATTAAATAAAACTGTCCAGATACTAGTAAAGATAGTTGAGTTCTGCTTGCGCCTAAGATGGCCCATAATTGGTAATCCTTTTTAAAGATATCTATTAGCAGCCTTATATTATTTGAAATAAGGAAAAATAAAGTAGTCCCTCCAAAAATTATTAGCATTTGAAAAAGTTGTGAAGCGTTAATATTAGCAGTATTTATTGAACTAGCAATACCAAATAAAGATGTTCCAACAATCAGGCTAGATACAAATAGTAATGGTATTGTTCCTAACCATTGTCTTTTTGAGTACTGAAATTGGTAAATGATTAATTTTAGCATAATAAATCCTCCTCAAATTAATCTTTACTACTTTCAAGTGCTTGGTAGAGCTCATCAGCTGAAGGTTTAATAATTTGCCGAGATATTTTTCCGTCTTTTAAAATGAGTGCTCTGTCAGTTTTTGAAGCCAACTCAATATCATGAGTGACCATAAGAACACATTTTCCTTGACTCGCTAAATTACGAAGTGTTTCAAATATAAGTTTTCTTGAGACGCTGTCCAGAGCTCCTGTTGGCTCATCAGCAAAAATAATTTTACTATCAGCTATTATTGCACGAGTAATAGCCACTTTTTGCTGTTCTCCACCTGATAAGGTAGCAACTAATGATGATAGTTCTGCTTTAAAATTCAAACTATCCAACATTTTTCTTACTTTATTGCTATCAACACTCTTTCCTGAGAGTCTCAGAGGAAGTGTAACATTTTCTAGTACAGGCAGAGCAGGTACCAGATTATAGTTTTGAAAAATAATTGCAATATCTTGCCTTCTAAATTTAGCAAGCTTCCCTTCTTTTAATGTATATGGATTTACACCATTGATAACAACTTCGCCACTTGTTGGTTCAGATAAACTGGATAAGCAACTTAGCAAAGTAGACTTTCCAGAACCACTGACACCAAGTATTGATACAAATTCCCCGTAATTGACAGATAAAGAAACATCTTTCAAAATAGAGACAGTTTTGTCTTGCCCTAACAAAAATTCTTTTGAAAGGTTTGAGACTTTAACAGCTACATTATTAACCATAATAAATCCTCCTGATTCCAGTGTCATCTTTGATTTAATTATACAAATTGGAATTCTATTAATATCAAGTAAGTAACTTATGAAACGTATTTTTAATGGATAAAATTTCTATTTCCTTTGGATCTCGAATAAAGGTTTTTAGCGAACTAAGAATTTTTTCTATTACAATAATAGTATCATAAATGAGGCTTGATTGAAAGCGTAAACATAGCTTTGTTAAGTGATACAACTATTCTATACAAACTTTAAACATAAAACTTAGGTATACTTAATAAATGAGAATTTAAGTTAGCTATAACTAAGATAGTAGCATATGTAAAACTCTAAGCAGGCAGAGCCTGCTAACTCATGACAGAAAAAGATGTTTAGCCTATAGTGCTGGCATTAAAAAATCCTCACACATCACGCAAGGAAATCGCTAAATAAAACAGGCTTTGACCATGTCGGGATTAATTGCAGCACATTCCAAGGATCCAACTTTTTCTTTTTTTTATAATCGAATTTCCCAAAGAGTAAGCAAGATGAAGGCCGTCATTGCTTATGCTCATAAGATTCTCAGAATCATTTACAAACTACTTTCTGCCAAGCATACTTATCAAAAAGAGAAGGGGCTAGGACTGAGGAAACAGTTCTAACGCCAAAACTAAAAAATTTCAATTACACGCTAGTACAGGAATTGATTTTTTACGCTTTCTTACTGTTTTTTCAAATAAAAAAGATGACTTACTGAACCTGTAAGCCACCTAATCAGTCGGTTTATTCTGGTGTCTGCCACCGCTTGGCCCGTACGTCCAAGATTGCTATCGGATTTTGTTCTGGTGTCCGCCACCGCTTGGCCCTTATGTCCAAGATTACTATCAGATTGACCATGAGCCGACCACTCATTTATAGACATATTGTATCTTTAAATAGCTACAATTTCAAGTGTAAACTCTTCTATTTGGTCGTATAAGCAAAACTGATGGCACTATCTGCTTGAGAGATTTTTCTAAAGGTATAGTTAGGGTTGCCCCCATAGTTGGTTTCAGACACAAGGAAAGAACCATCATCATAGACCTTCTCTACAAAAGCCACATGACCATAGCTGGCTGGTGTACCATGTGTACCTCCTACAAAGGAAACAATAGCACCTGCTCTTGGTGTAGAGCCCGTTTCCCCACCAAGACTTGAAGCTGTCGCAACCCAGTCTTGACCATTTCCCATGGTATTAATGATTGAAATCTTTTCTCCATTTCTACCTTTTAATTTTAAGCCTAACTGGTTCATACGAGCCGCAACACCCCATGTACATTGTCCATAAGCATAGGCCATACCATCTCCACCACCAGGAACAGAATGATCATACAAGTCCCCACGAACCCCTTCAAGGGATTGTGGATCACTTTTTGCCTGTCCTCCATTTGTTTGACTAAAGCCTTTTTCAATTTGGTAATACCATTCCGTTGCTCTGGTTTGTCTTTCCAGTAGTTTGTCACCAGAATTTCCCTCCCAATAGGTCAGAAAGAGTTGGGCCAGATTGGCTGCACTGCCTGTATTTTTAAAGAAATCCTTTAACCAACTTTGATAGTAAGGACTATCCCCATGAAGCATAAAATCAAGTTGTAGGTCTAAATCATACCATTTCTTATTTTGGGTGCGTGCATAATTTAACAAGGCTGTATGCCGTGTTGACCCATCTGCGGTATCTGTCCATTGCCCTAAACCTAGACCTCTATGAAGAATATTAGGATAAGCACCACTATAAATGGCTGGACCTCCAATCGCTAACCAGCTTTCATCATCCCATGAGGAATCGGTAGCGCCAACAGGAGGAGATAAATAATCTCCTTCAGCTCGTTTAGGATTAATAGAAGACTCTACCGACCAATTTCCTAAAATTGCCGCAATGGCTTGGGGACTTGCCCCTTGAGATTTCAAAAACTCATAAATATGTTTTGCTCGTTCAAACTCATCCCCACCAAACTGACCAATGGCTGGTAAGATAGTGGTCTGAAGTTGAATGACTTTTGGAAAATAAAATTGCGGATTGACATACACCAATTTTTCTTTCTTGTTTTTATACTTTTGATAGGAAACTTTCAAACCTGTATCGTCTGGTGTTTCACCAATAATATCACCCGTTAGGACTCTTGTCCCCTCAATCGCACGGCCATTATGAATAGAATACAAGGTCAATCGACTCTCATTCTCTCCTTTTCCGTTAGTGAGAATAACATCATCTCCGTCTAGAGATACAACACCATCCATTGGTGAGACAATTGTTTGGTGAGCCTTCGCTTCTAGTAGAATATACTCCTGAAGAGTAGGTTTTCCGTCTAAATCATAGTATCCATAACGATAAGTCATGGTTAGACTATCTTCGTTGCTTTTCCCCTCAAATGGATTGTCCAATTCCTGCATGGAAGCATAGACACCCTCTTCTTTTAGTTCCTTTATTTCCTCTTGATCGTCTTTCGATAGTTTATACTTAGGAGTTTCATAGAGGTCTTGCATGGATTTCAAATCATCCCCATCGTTTAAATCATGCCACAAAGTAGACAGATAATCCTTGTAAGATTCTGAACTAAATAAGTGAACTGGTTTGTGTAACTCATAGTCATGGAATTTAAAGTTCATATACCCCATCACATCATCAACTTTTGTGTAATAAGTAATTCCTTTGTCATTTGTGCGAGTATGTTCTGCATCTTCCCAAGTTAGGTGGGTATAAGCTTTTGTTAATTCAAATTCATCTTGTTGAATCAAACTAGCAGATGAAAATCCTAAAAAGAAGCTCATTATAAGTAAAAGAAGAAAGACTATTCCTCCAACTATCCAGGTTACAGGATTTCCAGCCGCAAATGTAAAGAAGGAAAAGGCTGCTTTTAGTTTTTGATAGATATTTCGGACACTTGTAAGACCTTGTTTCTTTAATTTTCGATACCGATTTTTAAAGGAACTTGGGTTATCTTTCGCTAGTTTCCATCCTTTTCCAGCCTTAAAATGATGGTATCGCTCTTTTGTGTTGGTCAGTCTTTTCTTGGTAAAACGACCTGTTGCTTGTCCTGTTTTGACACTAGCTTTTCCAAGGTTATAAGAAAGGCGACTGTAGCGTTTTCCTTTTCTAATTGTCTCTTGAAGTGTGTGATAACCTTCTAAATCTTCATTTTCTGAAGCTAACTCTCCACCTTCACGTCCAAGGACATAAAGAAAAGTTTTGGCTTTCCTACTGACTTTTTTGGACTTATAGGCTTGTTTAGTAGATTTTAGATTCTCTTTTGCGGCCTTGACTTCTTTCTTAGCTTTTAATTCTTCTAAACTCTTCCCTTGAAAGAAAAAATTAGATTTATGTTTCGATTCCTGACCGTAGAAAAATTTTTGATTGGTTTTTCTTTCTTTACGACTCTCTTTTCTTTCTTCTTTTGCTTCTACCTTTGCTTCCTTAAATTGATTCTTGGCTATTTTCAATCGTTTCCTAGCATGAGGCAACCGTCTGTCTCTTAATTCTTTGCGATTTAAAAGAGATGGAGGACTATTTTGAAGAATATGATTGTAGTCTTCATTTGCTTGTTTTACTCTAGCCTTTGAAGCTTCTCTCATCTCCTCCAGCTTTTCCTTTATCTCTTTTTTCCATGCTTTTTCATCCAGTACAGCGGAATTTTTTTTCTGTTTCTTCACCTCCTTCTTTCCTTTTTTCAAGAATTTCTTCTCATCTTTTAGACTTCTTCTAAATGCCTTTCGGGCACGTATGATTTCTCTTTTATCCTTCATTTACCTTCTCCTTAATTAGAAGCCATTTTATCAGGATCTGTACTCATGATATCAAACAATTGAGTACCTTGAGGAATCTTATTTTTAAAGGGAACTACAACGGAACCAGCTTTTATCAGTCCTGCACCTTTTTCTGGATTGACTAGGTATTTTTCAAGTTCTTTTGACAAGCCTAAGAGTTGAACCAATTCTTCTCGGTCATTTTTTGCTTGCTTGAGGAGAATCATAAATTCACTATTTGCAATAATCCGTCTACCATTTGGATCTAACAATAAGGTTTCGACATTTTGGGTTATCCCAGTCGGACTGGCTCCATATTTTCTGACACGACTCCACAATTTAAAGAAGAAATCACTGGCATATTTATCTAATAAAAGAAGCTGCATTTCATCAAAATAAATCCAAGTCTTCTTCCCTAATTTTTGGTTCCGAACGACACGATTCCATATCTGATCAAAAACAACCATAAGAGCGATTTGTTTCAGCTCATCTCCTAACTTTTTAACGTTATAGATTAAGAAGTTAGATCCTGTCTGAATATTGGTCTTATGAGAAAAAATATCAAGAGAACCTTCAACATACAGTTCCATATCAAGTGCCAAATTCTGCGCTTCTTCTTCTGGTTGTTGGCTCAAGACAAAGACCCATTCTTCCAAAGAAGGTTCTTTAAATGACTGATAGGTGAGTCTGGTGACTCGGTCTATAATCGATTTTTCTCTCCCATCCATTTTTCTATCCAATAACTTGCCAATAAAGGATAAAAGAAATTCTGATTTTACTTTTACAGGATCTTCATCCATATTTTCCTCAGACAAGTCAAGAACATTGAGATAGGTTTGGGAATCGGGCGCAATATCAATCATTTCTCCCCCAAAAGCCCGTCCAATGACACTGTACTCTGCTTCTGGATCCACAATGATAATTTCAGTATTTTCACCAGATTCCTTGATTTTGGTCGTGATAATTTCATGCTTGGTTGCCATCCCTTTCCCAGCTCCAGATGTTCCTAAAATCAGACCAGACGGTGTATTTAATAGGCTACGATCAATGGTAATAATATTGCTTGAGATTTGATTGATACCATAATATTTCCCACTACGGTCTTGTAAGTCTACTGAAGTCCATGGAGAGTTCACTGCTATATTGGACGTTAATAAACTCCGTGATACTCCCTCTAAAAAATCACAACCAAATGGCAGCAAACTATTAAAGGCTGCTTCTTGCATATATGGAAGTTTATCAATCATTAGGTCATTTGAGCCGGCCACTTGTTGGATCGTGTCTAGGGCTTGTTTGAGTTCTTCTTCATCCTGACCAAAGACCCCAATCAAAAAGACTGTTTGAAATAGTTTATCTCCTGTCTCTGTCATGGTTTTTAAGAGTTCTTCAGCTTCATCGATATTACTTTCTAATACATGGCCTACTTTTTCTAAATAGATACCTGTACGGGCAAGTTTGTTGTTCCCCAATCTTTTGGGATTCCATCAAGGTCTTCTTTGTTCGTAGTTTCTTCATAGCATCCGCCTTGGTCGAACTTTGAGCATGGAGGCTCACAATCAATTCCAAATCTCCTTGCATGAGATCTCGGATAAACTGATCACCTAATTCCATGCCGTAGTCTCTCACATAGACAATCTGCAATAAGCGGTCATTGATTTGTAGGTAATTCTTGTTTTTAAAATCCAAGAGATTAGGTGCTATGAAGTGACGAGTTGTCTGACCAGATTTCGTTAAATCACGGTAAGAAAAAGGAAGATGGTGTTCTCCTCTAAGCATATCGGCCAACAAGTTGACACGCTCTTCTCCAGCCAAGGATTCAAATCGTGCATCAATTTCTGAGAAACCACTCTTGAAATATTCTCCTATTTGGGACAAGGAACGATAGGCTTGTTTGGGATTAGAATCCTTTCTACCAAAGCTAATCAGTTTCACAGCTGAAAAGTTATTTTCACCACTGTCTAAATTCTGATTCATCATCCGATTCAATTCTTTACGATAGCTATCATATCCATCTTCTTTTTTTCCTCATACAAAAACACTTTGTCTAAACTTTTCTAAATTCAATCTTTTTATTAAAGATAGTCAATTGGAAGTTAGTTTGGTCATCTAGTGAGTTAATCAAATCAGAATACTTCTCAATGATTGCCCCCTTATCTTCTAAACCAACGGTTTGGTAATTGACATCACCAAGTAAATAGCTTTGTGAGAAATAATCTTCTTTCACCTGCATCAGACCATTTTTGATACAGGGCTTGATAGGAAAGAGTATTAGCCGTTGAAGGTAACACTTCCTCTTTTTTTCCCTTTAGCTTCTTCCTTTTTTTATTAGTCATTGAAGTTTTTTTGTTTCTTTAATGTATTTGATTTTCTTTTTCATGTTCAGGTCCTTTCTTTCCTGTAATTGTGCGTAGGGGGAACCGTTAATTCAAAAATGAAGACGGTATTTCAAATAATGTTCAAAAATATAAATCATTGGGTTTATAGACTCCAAATAGCATGAGGGGGATGGTAAAAGCAAACACAAAAACCGTAAACAAACCAATCTCCAAATTGCCAGAAAAAAAGAGATTCAAGCCCAAAACAATAATTGTGACAATAAAGGCTGGTAAAAACAAAGATGATTTGTCTTGTGGTGAAACCCTAACCAAGCCCTGTGTTGGTATTTTGAGATGTCTTTAAAGACACGTGTATTCATGACTTTCCTTTCTAAAAAGGCTAAGAAGCAATCACTTCCTAGCCTTTATCTAATTACATACCTAAGATTGAGCGAGCCGTACGTTGAGAACCAACGAGGGCAATAATCAGTAAGATAGCTTGTACCAAACTACCAAACATAATTGCAAGTGATTGCAAGACTCCTGCACCATTTGAAACAGCTATTTTCCCAGCAGATTCAAACAAAGGAACAAGAGAAACAATCAGAAAAATGAGAACCCCTTGTACCGCATAAACCATAATATTTTTTAAATAGCCAATACCAATAGACTTCCACTCATCACTTAAAAATGTTGGAATCGTAAGAGGGGCAAATGGAATCATAAGGTAGAGTTGAATAAATCGAATAGATACCAAAAGATTAACCATGGCTGCACTTACTATCCGAACTAGCCAAATGAGGAGGGCGAAAAAGCCCACAATCATCCGGCCAATAAATCCTGAACCTTTTAATCCAGAGATTGTATCATACTTTGCCCCACCGTGAGCCACAATCGAAGCTACTTGTTCAATGGCATGACTCGCAATCCCGATGATGGCTTCTACAATCACGGTTGTATTGGTAATTACAACTGCGACCATGATATAACTAATCAACATCGGCGCTAATGCTTCAAAGGTCATCGCACCTCCTGAGTTAGCAATTTTCTTTGCCATCTTCGAAAATTCTAAGATGAGAACAACTGATAAAATCGCAACTCCAAGAGGCTGCATGACACTTTTAGTAATACTAGACATATAAGTCCAAACTGTTGGATTGTAGCTAGATAGGGATTTAATCAGATCTACCGTAGATTGTAAATCCACATTAAATCCTTCAAATAAATTTTCAGCTGATATTTTTTCAGATGCAAGGTAAACAAAGGGTGAGACTAAACTAAGATTCATGTCATTGTTTATCCTCCTAAATTGAAATCTGGGTTACAAAGGCTCCAGCAGCCCCTACCATAACACCACCGACAATTTCAAGAATGGCATTCCGAACACCTGGTCCACCGTCTTTAATGTTGGTTGCAAGATTGACAATCCCAACAACAACGAGAAAGGCACCAACCGCAATCAATCCCTTCTGTAACAAAGACATAGCTTGTGCAAACATAGCACTTGCGTCTACTCCATAAACAAAACCTTTAAAATGCGTAATCATCTATTTCCTCTTTTCTATTTTTATTTTAAACTAGATTCAAAAGTTAAATCACGAATTCTAAGGCCTTCAAGACGATTTTCTTGTCTTTGATTCAAAGGATTGATTTGATAGTTCCACCACCGTTCATCGGTTTCTTTATTGGCTAGGTATTTCCAGTTTGGATGCTTAATGGAATTGTACTTTTTACTTTTAAAGACAGGCATATTGGCAATTCGAACCAAGCATTCATGCCGTTTCATATTTCCGACTTCATCAGGTGTCATTAAATCACGAGCAATCTTTTGATGAGAAAGGGATCCTGAACCTGTCTGGCCAAAGGAACGACTAGTATTTCGAACATCAATAGTTTGTTTACCAAGTAATCCACTCATAAATTTAAAGGTATCTTCATCATTACCACCTAAGTAGACTAAGCTATCACAGTTCCCAAGAATGGTTTTCCAAGCTTCTTTTTCTTTATAGAGCCCTTGAAGTTGGGCAATATTTTGTAGAATAGGAACGAGACTCATATTTCGAGAACGAACTGTTGAGGTTTGTTCAGCAAAATCTGGGATTTCTCCGATATTTGCGAATTCATCTAAGTAGACTCTCACATGAAGAGGTAATTGCCCCTTAAAATCAATATCTGCTTGTCTTGTTAGAGTTTGAAATACTGTTGAAAAAAAGAGGGCTGAAAGAAAGCGAAAGGTACTATCGTTATCTGGGATAACTAAGTAAACCATTGATTTTTCCTTGCCCCATGTCTTCATATCAAGAGTATCTCTTTTGGTCAAATCCATGACACTCTGAATATTGAAGAGGGCAAATTTAGCAGTGGTTACAGCTATAACAGAATCCAGAGTCTTATCCTTATAATTTTGAAAAATCTGCCCAATTTCGCATGGTAAAAATTTTTCAGTCCCATACTTTTTTTAGCATAATTTTTCAAATAGAATTTCTAAGACACTTTTTTTCTTGGTTTTCACCCTTGGATAAGTGTTTAATGAGTTTTGAGATTTCAGCAAAACTTGGATAACGCTCTCGTTTTTTTCGCTCTTCCACTTCTTTTTTTGACGTTTCAACAAGTTTTTGGTATTCTTTTTGACTTAAACGACTTTCTTCTATGAGCTGTTCTCTTGTCTTGGGTGGATTATAGAAATCGACCAAGTAAGAGGCTAAAAGCTCGTACCAAAAGTCATAGAAGCTTCATCCCAAAATGGATCACTACGGGAGCCAGAGCCTTTGGTGTTATTGAAATAAACCGTCAGCATGCGATTCAAATCATTTTCTGTCTCTATATAGCGAAAAAGGATTGAAGCCATCTGAGTTCTTCATATTGACTAAATCTAATACCTTTACTTGGTAGCCATGTTCTAAAAAAAGAGTTTGCCTGTTTTTCTCGGCCAAGTGATCTTTAGGGATCCACTACAATATTAGAAGTATTCATCTGAATCAGATTGGGTTTCACAAAGCGAAATGTCTTCCCACTTCCTGAACCTCCGATCACCGCAATATTCTTATTTCTATCATATTGGGGTGGTTTTTTATCTAATAATGACAAACGAACATCTTGTGCTAAGATCGTATCATGTGAAAATTTCTTACCGTAAAAGAGCTTCTTTTCTTTTAGAGTTCCAAAACGGGCGCTCCCGTATTCTATCCCTTCTCGGTATTGTTTTTTACCAGTCTCTAGATAGAGATAAACCAGCAACATCATCACAAAACCAAGTAGGAAAAAAGCACTCGATTTTCCAGTAAAAGAAACATTCCATGGCGACTGAAGAACTTCATCTTGACCTTCCATCAGAAGATGAGTCCATTTATCTAAGCTATTTCCAGTATAGGAATCATACAAAAGCGTCAAACGATGAAAAAGATAGCCTAGGAAGATACCTAACAGTGAGAATAGTAGGCATTTCTTTCCACTGTACATCATCTCACCATCTCTTTCTGTTTGACGGCCCCTTCTTGTCTAAAGGTTATTTGGGATTTAGCTTCATCAATAGCATCATCTAATGACTTATCCATGGTAAAATCAGCTAATTTCTCAGGATCATTAACCATTTTTTCTAACAGATGGTCTAAATGATTGTCTAGAATCGAACGGTCTTTCGTGTAGAAATGCAGAGAATCCCCTTGCCAAGCGATGGCTAAAGGAATCTCTTCTTTTTCTAAAAAAGCTTTAAATTTCTCTATATCAATTGGTTTGTCTAAAAAATCTTTCTTCAGATTAATTGTATCAATCGAATAAGGAGATTGTAGCAATTCTTCTAATTTCTGCACCCCTACCTTATAGGCAGAATCCTGTGCTAAAGCCTGACGTCTAGACCATTCTAGAATCTTTAAAAGACTTTTTACAGTAAATAAAAGACTACGCTCAGCATATTGAACTGCCATTCGTTCCTGTTGTTCAGAGGACATCTGAGGCCTCCTTCTTAACAAATAGCAGCTTTCCTTCTTTATAACGATAAGCTATCAATTTCTGACGTTGCTTAATCGACTTAACAACCTGCAGTAGATCTCTCGAATAAGGTTCTCGAAGAGTAACTTCTACTGCTTTCCCATCAAAGATACCAACACGTTTAAATTCAATGTAGTCTTTTTTGAGATGTCCTAAGCCCATACCAAAGGGAAAGTGATGAATCAATTGGATGGTACAACCACCTTTATTTCCCATTTGTTTCAAATCATACAAGTTTACTACCTTCATGATTAACTCCTTTATCTAGTTTGTCGCATCGTTTAAGTCTGGTAACGATAAACTCCGTGTCTGTTAGAAAATTCTCACACACGTCTTGTGCCAGTTGCCCTTCACAGGGAAATACTCTCAGTCCCTACTTACACAGGCACGCTAATCAAGACGGAGTGGATTCAATTTTCAAAGAACAGGTAGCTTTATTATAGATAAGAGTAGTTGAAATTTTTATCACATTTCTTATTTTTCTGTCGAGCTAAATTCATATTCATCAAAGAGTTTGAAATAAAAGACTAACATTGTTACATAACGTTAGCATTTCATTTCCCTAAAACAAGCTAATTTGGTCTAAGACAGACCACCTATTTTAAAAATCAGCAAACTATAAACTAGTAGGTTCCACACCAAATGTAGCCCCATACTGCCCCATAAATCCGATTTATAGCGCACCATCCCTAAAAACATTCCCAATGAAACATACAAACACCAAGCTAGAATGGTTCCTGGATGATGTACTAAGGCAAATAAAACACTTGTCAAAGCAACTTGAATATCTAATTTTCTAACCAAGTTCCATAAAATTTCTCGATACAGAAATTCTTCAACCATACTCGCATTGATTAAAAACAATAAAAATGAAAACCAAGGAACTTGATGTTGAAGCCCAATTAAGTTTGCTTGATTCGTGGTTCCTTGAGCATGGATTAGGCTAAAACATAGACTTATAATCAGTAGGCTAACGAAATCCAATACCAAGCCATTTCATCCTAGTTTTCATATTGACCTTGACCACTTGTTTTCGTTGACCATACATCCATAAAAAAGAAATGAGCGACGCTCCATAGAGAATCTGTAGTATAGTTAACTCACCGATACAAAGAAATTTCAGTAAGTATAGGGATACCAATAGGACATTTACTTGTTGGAATATATAAACTGGAATTATTCTTTTCATAGTTACCTCCGAAATAAATCTTCATAATCTAAATCTAATACCTGCACAATCCTTTCTACCCATGGACTTTGAGGCATTCGTTGTTCCATCTTATAGTGACGAATCTTTTGATACAAACGATTCAATTCACTTGGATAGTGAAACTCTCCCGCAAACATTTTTCTGGTTAACTCAATCCAGCTGATATTTCTTTCAGCCAAAATAATGGACAAGTTCTCCCAAAATCGTTCTGCCATATTGATTCTCCTTTAGTTAGATAAATAATGTGTTTGTGCCATGTAAATCAATTGTTTCGTATCTCTTGGCAATAAAGCTCTAGCCTCCTCCAGATTCAGATTTGGATAAACTCGCTTATTTGAAACCGCAAGAGGAAGTCTGATGGTTAGTTCAGGATTTTTTAATATCATTTCGATGAAATCTGTTAATTTTAGGTTATCTCGATTCTTAAAACGTAATAAATTTGGAGATAAAAAAACTCGAAACAATCTGAAGAATAGCTCATCATCTCAATTAATTTGTCCTTTGTCATTTCAGAAACTGAATGACAAGATACATCGATGCCATAGTTTTGGAAGAAGTCTAAAAGAAGTTGATTTCTTTGGCTATTTTTACTTAGATAGAGATCAATCATGGGAGACCTCCCAAAGATTCGGTTCCATTTGATATTCTGAGACGATTAAGGAATCTAATAAATTTGCGAAGTTAATCGGTTTCTTGTCTTCATCAAAAGCTTTTACAGTTACTTGGGTTGTAAGTATTCCCTCTTTTCCCTCAGCTCTATAGCCTTGTCCATATAAAACAAAAACAAGATTCTGATGATCATCTACAAAGGCATCAGCTCCGTTCTTTATATCCTGACTTTCAAGGAATTCCATAATGTTTTGAAGATAGGATTCGTAAAATAGGGGGTAGTTGTGTTTTTTATGGTAATCATCTAAAAATGTCACCTCAAACTCACATGGATAATTGGGCATCAAAATTATTTGTTCATCCAGCTGTCTGATTTCTGCATCATGTAATTCTGTTTCTAATTCATCACAATCTAGTATTGATTCTTTATTTAATGCTTTCATCTTTTTCCTCTATTTCTTTTAATTTCTTTGCGATTGCGGCAATCACAGGAACGGTTACACTATTACCAGCTTGTTTATAGAGCTGACTATTACTAGAGACTTTTCTAGCAGCTTCAAAAGCCCAATCAGGAAAGCCCTGCAATCGAAAACACTCTTTAGGAGTGATTCGTCGTATTCTCAAACGGTAAAATTGTCCATCTATTAAAACACCAGCTACTTGGTAAACTTGTTTATCTTCTCCTTCATAGCTAGCCACTACTACTCCCATTTGCCCACTAGTTGTTAACGTATTAGCTATACCTTTTCCAACTCTACCACGACGATGCTGAGAACTTGGTCTTTCTAAATTGATTGAATCCCCAATCTCTGCTTGAGCATATCCTTTTTTCGTTGCCTCTCGGACTTTTAGAAATTGGATTGGTTCTGGAATCAGTATTTTGGGGATTTTATCTCCACCTTGCATCGTAGTCAGTGTTGGAGATAAGCCCTCACTTCCATAGACGCGACCAGTTTCCTTAAAGCTAGTTGGTAAATCTCCAACAACGACAATACCATGGCGATCCTGAGTATTTAAAGTAAACATTGGCTCTTGATTATCCTTGAAACGTCTACCATTTTGTCTCTTGTCTAATCTGTCTGGTGTCATACAAGGAATCGCAATTTTAAATCCTTCTCCTTTTCCACGAACTAAGGTTGGCGCAAGACCTTCTGAATAATAGACTTTACCACTCATTCCACTTTTTGATGGATTCAAATTTCCCTAATGTTTTTTTAAAAGTCTCAGAGTTAGTTGCTTGACCTTCTCGTCTGAAAGGAAATAAGAGTCTGGTACCTCTCTTTCTAGAATGTCCGATAATAAACACCCTCTCTCTGTTTTGGGGAACGCCAAAAATCCTTACTGTTAAGCACCTGCCACTCAACATCAAACCCCAATTCATCAAGCGTGGTAAGGATTGTGGTGAACGTCCGTCCCTTATCGTGATTGAGTAGGCCTTTAACATTTTCAAGAAAAAAAGAAAACGTGGTTGGATTTGTTTGGCCGCCCTGAGCAATTTCAAAGAACAAAAGTTCCTCTAGTATCTTCAAATCCCAATCGTCTTCCTGCGATTGAAAATGCTTGACAAGGGAATCCCCCACAGATGATATCGACTTTCCCTCTAAGTTTTTTAAATTCGTCATCTGAAACATCTCGTATGTCATGAAATTCTATTTCTCCTTCTGTTTGAAAAATGGACTTATAAGATTTCCTAGCAAATTTATCAATCTCACAAAATCCAATACACTCGTGTCCGACACTTTCCATTCCTAGTCGAAAACCACCTATACCTGAAAATAAATCAATAAATCTCATTTCTTGAGCACCCCTTTCTTATCGACTATCATTGTCAGAACTGTCACTCCACTTGAAATGACAATAAGCATAACTAATATCCACTCGATTGGCGACATTTAACCACCTCCTTTTCTAACACGGTTATTCCAAACGGAATATAGACCGTTAAACACAAATTCAGCAAGTACTTCTGCTCGTCTAACAAAGCGAACATTGTCAAGAGCATACTGATAGATTCTCTCAAAATCAGTCATAGCAATTTCACTGGCTGTTTCAGAAAAACCTTCTCGTCTAAATTGATCTTGTACCAATCCCCAAATATAATCTCGATCATATTTTGTGACCTTTTCTACTTTTCTTCTCAAAATAGGTTGAGTATTCCTATCCTCCTCATCCTCAATAAATAAAGAATCAGTCTCACTATATTTAGTCTCACTAACTTCAGTCTCACTAGGGGCTAAATGTGAGACGGGGGCCGTTTCATTTTCAACCTGCCCTAGTCTTTTTTTAACACTAGGCCTGTTTGAATTACCTACTGGGGTAGAAGATAATTCCCCTAAATAAATCTTATTAGCTAGTCTTCCTTTCTCACTTGAAGACTGTTGAACTTCATCAATTAAGTCATATTCTTTAAGAATTTTTTTGATGGACAGTAATTTTGACTTCGAACAACCTAACAGCCTCATCAGTTTAGAATTAGAAAATACTAAATAAACCGCCCCTTCTTCATCTATCCAACCACGACTGAGAGATAATTCTAAACGATCTTTTAAAATAGAATAAGCCACCTTTACTTCTAGTTTCATATCCATATATTTCTCATCCTCAAAAAGAATTTTAGGTAATTTATAATACCGTTCTGAAGTTTGGTATTGATTTGCGGTAATTCGTTTCATAGCGCTCCTCCTAGTTCTTTGAGTATTAAATCTCCACTTGATTCCAATCGAACCAAGCCACTTTTTTCTAATTCAGCCATCAGAGAGATGGCTTCAACAATATCAATTCCCATTTCACGTACTAAAAAAATGAAATGACAATATAGCGTGATGATTGTAATTCTTTTTGTCATTTTTCCCTCCTGAAAAATAAAAAAAGGAGAACAATATTCAATTGTTCTCTCTTTAGATAAATATTTATTGTTGTATTCATTTTTCCGATGCGCAAACGACATCTACAAATACATATACATCTATGTGCCTTTTTAGGACTTTTTTGACGTCAAAATTGCCTTTATCTACAAAGACAAAATGCTTGTAAAATAGCTTAAAATCAAGGATTTTCACCCTTTTTTTCGTTGTAGCAACACTACACACTCCACGTGGTGCGTTTGAGGAAAAAAAGATCCACCGGCTGGACTTTCTTCAATTCATATCCCAATTCTTGATATAGTTTGATATCACGCGCCATAGTAGCGACATTACAAGAAATATAGGCGATGCGGTCTGCTCCTGTTTGAGCGCTTGCCTTGATAAAGCTTTCTGTGAGTCCTTTTCTTGGTGGGTCCACTAGGATAAGACTTGGTTGAATCCCATCTTTGAGCCAATTTTTCATAGCATTTTCAGCTGTGTCACAAACATAGTTGGCATTTGAAATATTGTTCAGTTGAGCATTCTTTTTGCTATTCTCAACCGCTTCTGAAATTACTTCAACACCATAAACTTCTTTGACATGTTTCGCAACAGAGAGGCCAATCGTCCCGATACCAGAATAGGCATCAATGACCACATCATCTTCTTTTAATGCAGCAAAGTCAATGGCTGTTTGATAGAGTTTTTCAGCCATTTCAGTATTGACTTGGTAAAAAGCGGGTCCAGCGATTTGGTAGTCATTTCCCAACATCTGGTCAGTGATAAAGTCTTGTCCATAAAGTGTGCGCCATTCCTTACCAAAAATAGCATTGGTATTCTGGTCGTTGATATTTTGCATGACAGACACAATCTCTGGGAACTGCTTGATGAGTTGTTCAATTAATTGCTCCACTCGAAAAACTTTAGGACGAGTTGTTACCAAAATAGCCATAATTTGCCCTGAATAGTGGCCACGACGCACCACAAGATTCCGAATCAAGCCAGCTTGTTCCTTTTTCATCATAAGGTTTCACATCATAACGGCGGAGCAAGTCGCGTAGGAACACTACTACCTCGTCAATCACAGGATCTTGGATAAAGAAATCTTCCAAAGGCATGAGGTCATGGGAATTCTTACGGAAAAAGCCAGTTTCCAAGACACCATTCACTCGACGAACAGGGACCTGCGCCTTATTGCGGTACTTGACTGGATTTTTCATACCCAAAGTTTCAGCAACCTCTACATCAGCAATTCCAGCAATCTTGTATAGACTGTCCTTGACTTGCTTAGTTTTAAACTTGAGCTGTTCTGGATAAGCAAGATGACCTAAATCAGCGATTCCTGAACGCAGGTAAGCCAAATCTAGATCTTGATTACGATGTGGTGACTGGATAAGGTATTCTTCAACTTTCCCAAAACCAATCTTTTTATTGACCTTGAGGATACGCATAAGGATTTTTTCACTCGGTAAAGCATTTTCGACAAAAAAGACCAAACCATCTACCTTGGCAACTCCTGCGCCTTCATGGGTCAAATCAATAATTTCAACCTCTACAATATCATTTTTCTTTAACATTCTCTTCTCTTTCTATTGGCCGACAAAAAAGACGGCAACGTTACGGTTACCATCTATTATACCATGAAATTTCTTAAGAACCAAAACTCTTGAAGAAGTTGACAATGGCTTGCCAGAAGGAGCTTAAGAAGTTACCGCCATCCTCTAGCGCTTTATCAGCATCAAAGTTAAGGTTGATATTTTTAAAACTGTCGCCAGCTTGTGAAACAATACTTTGTTTAAGGTCATTCAGGGTTTTAGTGAAGTCTGCATTTCTGAGGATATCACTCTTTGAGAGATTTAAAGCAAAATTGATGATGATATTGATCTGGTTTCCTGTTATCACCTGATCAAGTTTGTAATTTTTTAAGGTATCTTCAACAATTTTACGGACATCTTCCTCTGTCAGATTTCCCTTGCTTTCTTTAGCTTTGGCGAGTCCTGACTTGATGTCGGCTAGGGCAACGTTTAATTTATTAGCATCATAGCCAGTTTTGTCCTTGTTTTCAGCATTGATATCGGACAAAGCCTTTAGCTCTTCTTGAGCCAAGTCTTTATTGGCTTGTGGTACCTTGGTTCCATTAGCTTCAAGTGAATAGTAAATTCCGGCTAAGGCACTCTCACCTGTAACTGGAATAGGTGCTGCTACAGTGATTTTGGCATGTTCCACGCCCAGAGTTACTGCTGCATTTCGGTACATATCCTGCGTCACCTTAGTGATGTTTTCTGGTGTTTCAATCTTGACCTCAAGTGACGACTTTTCACCTAGCTTTTGAATCTTGGCTGATGAATACAACTGTAAACTAGAATCATTGGCCACATTCATGATTTTAGAATAGACATCAGGTGTCATAGTCTTGAGTTCTTTAGTATCTGTTGAGGCATTGTAGCCCAGTTTTTTTAGAGTTTGATTTTTTTGATCTTCAGACAACGAAGAACCTAGGACGTATTCAGGTTGAACATAGGTTTCATCGATAACTTTTTGCACATCTGTTGCTGCATGGGCGCTATTCATAGCTGTTACTGCCCACAAGACCGCAGCACTAGTCAGAAAGAGTTTCTTTCTCATAGGGATTATCCTCCTTTACCTTTCTAGAGTAATATATCTGTCTTAAAGAAAACTTATAACAAAAACATCTGGACTAGCCAGATGTTGAAAAGAGAGTGAAACATTTGATGATATAAAGGTTCAGTTGCACCTGTCTAGAATAATAATAGTTTCCTCCATTTACATAAAGTTCTGCACCGTGGAAGATAGAAATGGGGTGAATATAACTATAAGTCTTTCCAGTGGTGTTACCAAGCAAGGGAGCAACAGTCTCACGAGAGTACTGTTTGGCCAGTGCTAGGGTGTTTTCCTTACCATTTTGGGCGATAAAATCGATATAGGCAGGTCCAAAATTATAGGCTTGAACAGCCGTCCAGACATCCACCCCCTTCTTCTGGGCCAGATAGAGATTATCTGTCAGAGTTTGAACGCCTTGCCGAATGCTAGAGGCATTATCATTGATGGTATTGGTGGAACCACTGGCAGACTCACTGGACTGCATAACATCGCCTTCTTTTCCTTTTGTTTCGGTATAAATCATAGCGAGCACAAGCTCTTCGTTTGCTGGGGTGTCTTTTTCACTCAAGATTTCTCGCACCATGGGTTGATAGGTCATGACTTGCTTGACATCTTGGTGAACGCGATAAGCTTTATATCCAGCAAAAAGGAAGACTGCTAGTACAAGCACTCTTCGAATTCGTTTAAACATTATTTACTTTGGATATCCTCGATATTTTTGATTAAGATAGAGTAGGTTCCATTTTCGTTTTGGATAAACTCAACAGACTCGGCGTCTTGATAGACGTTATTGGGAACGATGAGCTCAATTCCATTTGACAAGGAAAGTTTTTGGTTTTCAAATTTTTTAAGCTGACGACTGGCATCAATTTCATCAAATTGAACAGGCTCTGGTACGGCTTCTTTGACTTGATCAATAAAGCTCAAACGAGCCGTCAGATTATTGTCAAAAAGATCGTTGGCCAATTTCTCAGGTGACAATTCATTGCTTTCTTCTAGGTTGTTGAAAATCGCTGATTTGACCTTGGATTGAAATTGAAAATCATCTGTGTTAAAAGATTCAGCAATTCTCTGGGCCGTTTTTTCCAGTTCTTTGATAGATTTCTTAGGAGAAATCTTAGGAGCGACAGCAAGAAGATTATCTGAAAAATAGTTCAAAAAAGTCCCGTTGTACTTGATTCGTTTCAATCAGATGGTACTTGCGACTCTGAAGATTGACCACCAAGGCCTCATCAGCCCCTGTTCCAAATCCAGGCAGGTTATTCTGAGTCAGCTTGATTGGATTATCAACTTCTCCTCCGAGGTGAGTCAAGGTCTCACGCAGAGCAATTCGCAAGAAAGCGAAATGTTCTACACCTTCTTTAGAAAATTGCACAAAAATCAAGTCATTGGTCTTAAGATTTTCTGAAATGCTGAACTCCTCTTTCCAGAGATTAGCCAATGTCACTGATGTCTCCAACAAATCGTCTGTGATATGATTGAAGAAGGGATTTTCTTCCTCGAAAATCCCAGTCTTGGCTTCATCTGAATACACACGTTCAATTTTTTTCCGCAGGTATTCTTCGATTTTTGGAGTAATATTGAGAAACTTATCCGCTAGGAACAGCTCGGTATCATCCGGACTGAACTGGTGAATAATGGCTTTCTTAATATAAATGTACATAAAAGTTTTAGTCCTCGTATAATGGGAAGGCATCTGTCAATTCTTTGACTGCACTTCTCACTTCTTCTAATACAGCCTCATTTTCTGCATTTTTAAGGGTTTTAATGATGAGTTCAGCCACTTTGCGACTTTCTTCTTCACCAAATCCACGTGCAGTAATGGCTGCAGATCCGATACGAATCCCACTAGTCTTGAATGGTGACAAGGTTTCGTAAGGAATTGAGTTTTTATTTAGGGTAATATTGACTTCATCCAGCAAGTTTTGAGCAACTTTTCCGTTTTCTACAACCTTAGTCACATCTACTAGGAAGAGATGGTTTTCAGTTCCGCCAGAAATGATACGGAAATCAGGGTCTTGTAAGAAGACATCTGCCATAGCCTTGCTGTTTTTGATAACATTGGCAGCATATTCCTTGAAAGCTGGATCTAAGACTTCTTTGAAAGAAACAGCTTTAGCCGCCACAACGTGCTCCAAAGGACCGCCCTGAATACCTGGGAAAATAGCTGAATTGATTTTCTTAGCTAAGTCTTCATCATTGGTCAAAATCAAACCACCACGAGGGCCACGAAGGGTTTTGTGGGTCGTTGTTGTGGTGATATGAGCGTATGGCACTGGACTCGGATGTAGACCAGCCGCTACCAAACCAGCAATATGAGCCATATCTACCATAAGTTTAGCCCCAACAGCGTCCGCAATTTCACGGAATTTTGAAAAGTCGATAATTTGAGAATAGGCTGAAGCACCTGCTACGATCAATTTGGGTTTTACTTCTTGGGCTTGTTTCAAGATAGCATCAAAATCCAAGAGTTCCGTTTTAGGGTCAACACTGTAAGAAACAAAGTTGTAGGTTTGACCTGAGAAGCTAACTGGAGCTCCGTGGGTCAAGTGTCCACCTGCTGCCAAATCCATCCCCATAACGGTATCACCTGGCTCAATTAAGGCCATGTAAGACGCACAGTTGGCTTGGCTTCCTGAGTGTGGTTGGACATTGGCAAATTTTGCACCGAAAATTTCTTTTGCACGTTCAATAGCTAGACTTTCTACCACGTCTACCACATCAGTTCCACCATAATAACGGCGACCTGGGTAGCCTTCGGCGTATTTATTCGTCAAGATAGACCCTTGAGCTGCCATAACAGCCTTGGAAACTACGTTTTCCGAAGCAATCAACTCAATGTTGTTTTGTTGGCGTTCTTCTTCTTTGGCAATAGCATTCCATAGATCAGCATCATATGCTTTAAAATCATCTTTATCAAAAATCATAGGTCTTCTCCTTTATTTTGTGACTAGTCCATTAGTTTGATTTTACAATAAGAAAATAAACTAAAAGATGCGAATAAACCGTTTCTGCATTTTATCGCAAGTATAACCAACTTTTTCATAAAATGCATGAGCACCCAGACGATGATCGGCAGAGTTTAAGCGGATAAACCCATAATCACGTCTTTTTGCTTCTTCTTCCAACCCTTGTAATAATCTTTTACCAATACCTTGACCTTGCGCTTGAGGTGAAACTGCTAAGGCTAAAATATTAAATCCTGCTTTAGAATAAAGTGATTCATAGACCTCAGCGTGGACATATCCAAGCAAGGCATGACTAGCTTCATCCTCATAAGCAAGTAGGAAATGATGTGAATCCTGAGATAATCTAGCTAGTTGACTAGCTGTGTCCTCTGGACTAAAAGAATAACCCAAAGCATCTTGGTTAATGTCACAAATAGCTTTCACATCTGTTTCTTGCAAATCTCTTAGCATCTCATTCCTCCTCAAAAGAAATCTCTGGCAACCTAGCAAGAATATCTTCTCGCTTAATGGCCCCTTGGCGTAAGATTTTCACCTTGTCTCCAGACAAGTCCACGATAGTTGAATCCTGTCCAGTTAGAAAAGCATCGTCTTCTAGACCCAGAACCTCTTGGTCAAAATCCTCTAGAATTTGATTAAAGGTCACTCCACTTGCCTGACCTGAGATATTAGCTGACGGCCCAATCAGGGGACCTGTCTCTCGAATCAAATCCAGTGTGATAGGGTGACTCGGCATTCGAAATCCAACAGTTTCAAGACCAGAATTGACCCAATAGGGAACTCTATCATTGGCTTCAAGGATAATGGTCAAGGGACCTGGTAAAAAGATCTCGACAAGTTTGGGTAGATAAGCTGGCTGATTCTTAGAAAAGTGCAAGATGTCCTCTAGAGAGGCGATATTAAGATTGAGTGCCTTATCTCTAGGACGACGTTTGAGTTGGTAAACATGGTCAACTGCTTTTTCGTCTAAAGCCTTGGCAAAGAGACCGTAAACCGTCTCTGTAGGCAGAACGACAGCTCCGCCATTTTCTAACTCTTGTCTAATCCTGTCCATCATCAACTACAACCATCCTATCTTGACCAAATTGATCCTTGAGTGTTCGAACTCGCTTTTCAGGAAGATATTTCTTAAAAAGTTCAGGAACACTTTGACCTTGCTTGTATCCAATTTCAAGGTAAATCTTACCACCATCTTTGAGATAGTCTTTTGCATCTTCCGCAATTCTACGGTAAATAGCTAGACCATCCTCGTCTGCAAAGAGAGCTAGATGAGGTTCTGAATGCAAAACATTCAAGCCAATCTCTGACTCATCTTCACGAGAGATATAGGGTGGATTGGAAACAATTATATCATATTTTTCAGAAATTTCTGTAAAACAGTCAGATTTTTTTAAAAATATTTGAAGATTTTGATTTTTAGCATTTTCATTAGCTACATCTAAAGCATCTTGGGAAATATCCGCTGCTGTTACTGACCAATTTGGTCTGTTTTTTGCTAGAGCGAGAGCAATAGCTCCACTACCTGTTCCAATATCCAGAACTGAAAGAGTCGTCTCAGGATTTTCAGCCAGGATAAGCTCCACCAACTCCTCTGTTTCTGGACGAGGAATCAAAACCCGCTCATCAACTTTTAACTGCATTCCATAAAAATCTGCCTGTCCAATGATGTACTGTGCCGGTTTATGAGCTGCTAACTGTTGGAAAATTCCTTTTACAAATACTTCTTCCTCTTCCGTCACTTCCTGCTGGAGGGCAAAAACAAAGTCCGTAAAAGATAGATTTTTCAGGCTACGATAGACAAAAGAGAGGCTTTCTGCTTCCTCTCCTTGTCTTATCAATTCTTCTTCAAAATCTGAAAATAATTGAGCTAATTTCATTATTTGTTTAATTCTTCTAATTTTTGCGTTTGGTCATAAAGTACCAAGGCGTCCACAACTTCATCCAATTTACCAGACAAGATGGTATCTAGTTTTTGGAGAGTTAAGCCGATACGGTGGTCCGTGACACGGTTTTGTGGGAAATTATAAGTACGGATTCGTTCTGAACGGTCACCAGTACCAATCGTTGACTTACGCTCAGCGTCTTGTTCATCTTGTGCAATTTGTGCGAAGTGGTCAGCAACACGCGCACGGATGATTTTCATGGCCTTCTCACGGTTTTTCTGCTGGGTACGTTCTTCCTGCATCTCAACCTTGATATTGGTTGGCAAGTGAACGATACGAACGGCTGTCGCAACCTTATTGACGTTTTGTCCACCAGCTCCAGATGCATGGTAGATGTCGACACGAAGGTCTTTTGGATCAATGTCGTATTCAACCTCTTCTACTTCTGGCATAACAAGAACTGTCGCTGTCGAAGTATGAACACGGCCTTGGCTTTCTGTCACAGGGACACGTTGCACACGGTGAGCACCAGATTCATACTTGAGTTTAGAGTATACAGACTGACCAGAAACCATAGCAACCACTTCTTTAAAACCACCGACACCGTTCATAGAAGCTTCCATAACTTCAAAGCGCCAGCCTTGGGCTTCTGCATACTTTTGGTACATAGTTAGAAGGTCTCCGGCGAAAAGTGCCGCTTCGTCACCACCAGCCGCTCCACGAATTTCAAGGATGATGTTCTTGTCATCGTTTGGATCTTTAGGAAGGAGCAAAATTTTCAGTTTTTCTTCGTATTCTTCTTTTTCAGCCTTGGCATCTTTGAGCTCTTGCTTGGCCATTTCTTCCAAGTCCGCATCTCCGCCTGATTCCTTAATCATCTCTTCAGCGTCAACGATGTTTTGAAGGACTTGTTTGTACTCACGGTAGGCTGTAACCGTGTCACGGGTACTAGCTTCTTCCTTGGATAATTCCATAAATCGCTTGGTGTCCGAAACCACATCTGGGTCACTGAGCAACTCTCCTAATTCTTCATAACGGTCTTCTACAGCTTGTAGTTGATCATAGATGTTCATTTTTTCTCCTTATTTCTCAATTGTCAAATCATAGATTGCTACTACTTCGTTCTCGGATATTTCCCCAGTTTCTTTAAATCCATAACTGAGGTAACATGATCTTGCATGTTCGTTTTCTGGTTCATAAGACAACCAAAGTTTATTGCTTAAACCTGCTGGCGCTGTCCGAACATAGTCTAGTACTTTATCCATAATTGGTTTAAAATATCCTTGATTTTGAAAATTCTTATCAATCATAAAACGAAATAGTAAATAATTTCCACTACTAATTCCGATTTTTTTATCATAAACTATCATCACAAAACCTATAATTGCATCATTATCATAAACTGCCAATGGAGCTACAAAATCTCCATTTTTAGTGTAGACATATGCTTCAGCTAAACTAATTGCGTTGGTTGCAATGAATTGTTTTTGATATTCCTTGACATCCAAATTCAAAACAGCAAAATAATTTTCCATTGTAACATCTCTTAGTTCAATTGTCATAGTTATGCTCCTTGTTAGATGCTATCATTGGGGCAAAATAATGTTTACGGCAAACTGAGATATAGGTTTCATTACCACCAATCTGGATCTGTTCTCCATCATAAACAGGCAATCCATCCTGTGTACGCAAGACCATAGTCGCCTTTTTCTTACAATACTGGCAAATGGTCTTAATCTCATCAATCTTGTCTGCTAAAAGCAAGAGATATTTGGAACCTTCAAACAGTTCATTGCGAAAGTCATTTTTCAAGCCAAAAGCCATGACAGGTATGTCTAACTCATCAACAACACGAGCTAGATCGTAAACATGGTGACGCTTGAGAAACTGGGCTTCATCAACCAGCACACAGTACGGTTTTTCTGGTAGGTCTCGGATATAGCCGAAGATATCAGTTGTTTCCTCAATCGCAATGGCAGGGCGTTTCATACCGATTCGACTCGACACATAGCCAACACCGTCACGCGTATCCAGAGCCGAGGTCATAATCACAACACCTTTTCCTTGCTCCTCATAGTTATAGGCAACCTTGAGAATCTCAATCGTCTTACCAGAGTTCATGGTCCCATAACGATAATACAACTGTGCCATGTTTCTTGCTTCACGTCCATTTCTAAATTTTTGCTACATTCTAGTATATCATAATTTTCTTAAGCTTTAAACGGCAAAATGTGGTAAAATAGAAGAAATCAAAAACTAGTGGAGGAAGCTATTATGCCATTTGTACGCATTGATTTATTTGAAGGACGCACGCTCGAGCAAAAGAAAGCTCTTGCTAAGGAAGTAACGGAAGCTGTTGTTCGCAACACTGGAGCACCTCAATCTGCTGTCCATGTCATCATCAACGACATGCCAGAAGGAACTTATTTCCCACAAGGGGGAAATGCGCACCAAATAAGCTAGCTTAAGCAGAAATGCTTAGGCTTTTTCAAACTCCAAGTAGCATCCATTGAAGAAATAGCCTAAATTTGTTACAATTTGAAAAGAGACTTGGAATATTCCAAGAAAAGAGCTATTAATTAAAGGAAATATTATGATTACACGTGAATTTGATACCATCGCTGCTATCTCTACTCCACTAGGTGAAGGGGCCATTGGTATTGTCCGCTTGAGCGGAACAGATAGTTTTGAGATTGCGCAAAAGATTTCAAAGGAAAAGACTTGAATCAGGTTGCTAGCCACACTCTTAACTACGGTCACATCGTTGACCCTCAGACAGGGAAGGTCATGGACGAGGTTATGGTTGGAGCTATGAAGTCTCCAAAGACCTTCACTCGTGAGGATATTATAGAGATTAACACCCACGGTGGGATTGCGGTGACCAATGAAATTCTCCAGCTAGCTATCCGTGAAGGAGCTCGATTGGCAGAACCTGGTGAATTTACAAAACGTGCCTTTTTAAACGGTCGTGTGGACTTGACTCAGGCTGAAGCCGTGATGGACATCATCCGTGCTAAGACAGACAAGGCTATGAACATTGCAGTTAAGCAATTAGACGGCTCCCTTTCTGATCTTATCAATAATACTCGCCAAGAAATCCTCAATACGCTTGCCCAAGTCGAGGTTAATATTGATTATCCTGAGTATGACGATGTTGAGGAAACTACTACTGCTGTTGTCCGTGAAAAGACTAGGGAGTTTGAGCAATTGCTAACCAATCTGCTTCGAACAGCCCGTCGCGGTAAAATCCTCCGTGAGGGAATTTCCACTGCTATCATAGGCCGTCCCAACGTTGGGAAATCTAGCCTGCTCAACAACCTCTTGCGTGAAGACAAGGCCATCGTAACCGACATCGCCGGTACCACCCGTGATGTCATCGAAGAATACGTCAACATCAATGGAGTACCTCTCAAATTGATTGATACAGCCGGTATTCGTGAAACAGATGACATTGTAGAACAAATCGGTGTTGAGCGTTCGAAAAAAGCCCTCAAAGAAGCTGACTTGGTACTACTAGTGTTAAATGCTAGTGAACCACTGACCGCCCAAGATCGTCAACTCTTAGAAATCAGCCAAGATACTAATCGCATTATTCTGCTTAACAAAACTGATCTTCCTGAAGCGATTGAAACAGAAGAACTACCTGAAGATGTCATCCGCATTTCAGTTCTTAAAAATCAAAACATCGATAAAATCGAAGAGAGAATCAACAACCTCTTCTTTGAAAATGCTGGTTTGGTTGAGCAAGATGCCACCTACTTGTCAAACGCCCGTCACATTTCCTTGATTGAGAAGGCCGTTGAAAGCCTACAAGCTGTTAATGAAGGTCTTGAACTGGGAATGCCAGTTGACTTGCTTCAAGTTGACTTGACCCGTACTTGGGAAATCCTCGGAGAAATCACTGGAGATGCTGCTCCAGATGAACTCATCACCCAACTCTTTAGCCAATTCTGTTTAGGAAAATAAGAAAAATCCATGATCCTTCATTCGGTCATGGATTTTATTGTCTTATTAGTAATCTGGTCTTAAGACACCTGTTACAGTTGCCTTAGTTGCTTCGTAGTCGCCATCTACGACAACTTTGATAATGCGTTTGGCATCTTCTTCTGGTGCTGGAACTAGAGGTAAGCGTGTTGGGCCAGCTTCAAATCCCATATAGTTCAGAACTGCCTTAACAGGAGCAGGACTTGGATAAGAGAAGAGGGCATTGACTTTAGGAATGAACTTACGTTGAATAGCTGCAGCTTTCTTCATATTGCTTTCAGCTATGGCAGTAAACATCTCATGCATTTCATCTCCATTTGTATGGGAGGCAACAGAAATAACCCCATCCGCACCCAAGTTCATGGCATGGAAAGCATCTCCATCTTCACCAGTATACACCAAGAACTCTTCTGGTTTGTGCTCAATCAAGTAAGCCATATTAGCCAAGCTAGTACATTCTTTGACACCGATAATATTTGGATGGTCAGCCAAACGAAGCATGGTTTCTGGAGTTAATTCGACAACCACACGACCTGGAATATTATAGATAATAATAGGTAGATCAGAAGCATCTGCAATGGCCTTAAAGTGCTGATACATTCCTTCTTGAGAAGGTTTGTTGTAGTAAGGTACAATAGCAAGCCCAGCAGCAAAACCGCCAAATTCCGCGACTTCTTTGACAAACTCGATCGAGTCACGCGTATCATTGGTACCTACACCCGCAATCAAAGGAACGCGTCCATTGACAATCTTTTGTACAGCCGCAAAGAGTTCCAACTCCTCATCGTGGGTTAAAGTTGGACTCTCAGCAGTCGTTCCAGCTAAAAGAATGCCGTCTGTATGATGGGCCAATAAATGCTCAATCAAGGCTGGAATGGCATCAAAGTTAATGGAACCATCCTCGTGAAAGGGGGTAATAAAGGCTGTGATGATTTTACACTCTTTTAAATCTTTATAAGACATGAGAAACACCTCTCTATTCAAATAAGGAGTTCATCTGAACTCCTAAACGATATGACTATTTTAATTCAAATTTCAATTCAGCTGTTGGACGAACCAATCCACGTTCGTGAAGAGTTTCTGCAATCTGAACTGAATTCCAAGCAGCACCTTTGAGAAGGTTGTCTGAAACAACCCACATGTGGATTCCTTTTTCAGCATCCAAGTCTTTACGGATACGACCAACAAAGGTATCACGTGAACCCACAGCATTAATGGCTTGAGGATAAATTTGATGAGCGACATCATCCTCAAGAACAGCACCTGGGAAAGCTGCTATAGCTGCTTTTACTTCTTCGATTGGAGCCACTTCTTTTGTTTCGATGTAAACAGACTCAGAGTGAGCTGACAAGACTGGAATACGCACACATGTTGCAGATACTGCAATGCTATCATCTTCCATAATTTTCTTAGTTTCCTTAGTCATCTTCATCTCTTCGTAAGTGTAATCATTGTCAGTGAAGACATCAATTTGTGGAAGAGCGTTGAAGGCGATAGGATAATGTTTCTTGTCACCGCCTGAAGGCAAGATTTCGGCATGCAAATCACGTGGGGTTACACCATCATTCAAGACTTCACGAAGTTCACGTTGTGTCTCAAGAATTGCTCCCATACCAGCACCTGAAACTGCTTGGTAAGTTGAAACAATGATACGGTCCAAGCCCCATTTTTGGCGAACTGGCTCAAGAGCCACCATCATTTGAATTGTTGAACAGTTAGGGCAGGCAATGATACCGTTGTGGGCATCAAGTGCATGAGCATTGACCTCTGGAACAACCAAAGGAACATCTGGATTTTGACGGAAGTAAGATGTATTATCTACTACTACCGCTCCAGCTTTCACTGCGTATGGTGCATACTTAGCTGATGTAGAACCACCTGCTGAAAAGAGAGCAATGTCAACTCCTTCAAAAGCTGTTTCAGTCGTTTCTTCAATTGTAATATCTTGATCTTTAAATTTCAAAGTCTTGCCCGCTGAACGTGCAGAAGCAAGTAAACGGATTTTATCGATTGGAAGTGTTGATTCTTCCAACATTTTTATCATCTGAGCTCCGACAGCACCTGTCGCGCCGACTACAGCAACTGTATATCCCATAAATAACCTCTTTCGGAATTTTCTAAAAATTTCTATAATAGATGTATTATACTACTTTTTCCATGAATTGCAAAGCTTTTTCATCAATTTTTGGAAAATAAAAATCCCCAGTCGTTAGACCAGGGGCTAAGAGGCATCTTCATGTGATGAGCAGGTTCACACAACTCATCAAGGTCCGCTCCTGCGTTATGACCTCCTTATGCTCAATAGTAGTCCGAAGACTACCTATCGACTCATCGCATCTACTATTCTACTAAAGAGAATAACTTTTGTCAACAGACGAAACTCTTTATACTCTTCGAAAATCTCTTCAAACTTCGTCAGCGTCGCCTTACCGTATGTATGGTTACTGACTTCGTCAGTCTTATCTACAACCTCAAAAACATGTTTTGAGCTGACTTCGTCAGTCTTATCTACAACCTCAAAAACATGTTTTGAGCTGACTTCGTCAGTCTTATCTACAACCTCAAAGCAGGGCTTTGAGCAACCTGCGGCTAGCTTCCTAGTTTGCTCTTTGATTTTCATTGAGTATTAGTTTCATTTACACAGGTGCATAAGAAAAACCTTGGTCTCCCAAGGTCATTTTGTTTCTATCATGCTAATTGCCGGGATTGAACCGGCGACCTCATCCTTACCATGGATGCGCTCTGCCAACTGAGCTAAATCAGCTTACTTGAAAAGTATACTATAGTTAGAAAAACTTGTCAAGTTTCCTTAGAAATTTTCCATAAGAAAAAGCTAGGTCAGAGTTGCCTAGCTTATCTTCTTCTATTTGCTTAAATCGATTCGACGACCAATTTTACCGATTATAATCGCTCCAATAATCAATGAGGCAAATTCACCAATTCCTGTTGTGAACCAAGTAAGGAAAAATGGTAATTCTGCTACAATATTTAACTCTGCAGCGATAGTAAACATGGAAATTGAAAAGAGGATTGAAAAAAAGAAATGATCTTTTCGAATTAATCCATTAAAGAGGTAATCTTTGCTATATTTTGCAAAAAGCCAAACACCTAGACTGAGGAATATCAAGGTTGAACCACCACCCACAAAGACATCTAGCAGTCCGAAGCTAAAGAAATTAGCAATCATACAACCGATAGTAACTCCGATGATGTACTTAGGATTGTAAAAAGCCATAAAGTTCATCATTTCTGAAATACGGAACTGATAAGCACCATAGCTAATGGCATTTAGAGGTGGTGTGACAGTTAAAACGACATAGATAGTAGCAACGATTGCAATATCTGCAACATCACGAATAGTTAATTTTTTCATCTTTTCTCCTTTAGCGGGTTATCCGCGTGTAATATGCTTGGTGAAAGAAGCTAAGCACCAAGGGTTGCTTTATTCAACCTTACCAGTATAGCACAATAGTCTGCTTTATGCTATACTTAAAACATGAAAATTCGTATTCAAAAATTTTTTAACAATGAAATCTTAGCCTATCTCTTTTTTGGCCTTGCAACAACTCTAGTTTCGATTCTCTCACGACTAGTTATTTATCAACTAAGTCATCAGGAACTCCTTGCTACTGTCCTAGCAAATATTATTGGTATCCTCTTTGCCTTTAGCACAAATGATAGGATTGTATTTAAGCAAGCTAGGCAGAATTGGGCAAGACGTTTAGTGAAATTTTCTCTTGTCCGCCTTTCTACTTTTCTGTTAGACTTGCTCCTTACTTTTCTATTTGTAACCCAGTTTCCCCACATCATAGGTCAATTCGTAAATGAAAATCTTGACAAAATCAATGCAATCGAAACAGTTTTTGCACAATTATTGATAATTATCCTTAATTACATTTTTAGTAAGGTTTTTATTTTTAAAAAATAAAATTTCTGAGCATATATCTTGCAAGCTTTTTTTAATTAATATATAATGAAGTATAAACTTTTTTTGAAAGGAAATTATGAAAATGTTAAAAGATCTTAAAGCATTTTTGCTTCGTGGTAATGTTGTGGACCTTGCTGTCGGTGTGATCATTGCCACTGCTTTTGGTGCAATCGTTACATCACTTGTTAACGATATCATCACTCCACTTATTTTGAATCCAGCCTTGGAAGCTGCAAAAGTACAAAACATCGCTGAGCTTGCTTGGAATGGTGTTACATATGGTAAATTCTTGAGTGCTGTTATCAACTTCCTAGTTATCGGTACTGTTCTCTTCTTCGTTATCAAAGGAATTGAAAAAGCTCAAAGCCTTACTAAGAAAGAAGAAGCTGCTGAGGAAGCTCCAGCTGGTCCAACTGAGTTGGAAGTACTTCAAGAGATCAAAGCCCTTCTTGAGAAAAAATAATCAATTAAAAGGATCTAGCACAAAGCTAAATCCTTTTTTCTTTACTCTTTTGGTAACTTACCTGCTTTTTCAAGCATTTTCTTAATAAGATAAGGCATCTTAACATTTTCCCGACCTTTTTTCTCAATCAGTTTTTTCACAAATTCCGGCATTTGTAAATCTTGAGATTCGGCCAAGATATTTTTAGTTTCATCCGAAGGAACTAACTCATCAAAGGTTTCTTCTTCTGGGAGAAATTCCTTAAATTCTTTGTCCTCATTAGCTCTGACTGCATTGACCAAGGCATCAATCAAACGAGAATCTGTATTTGGCATTGGTGGACGATGATAGTTCACCCCCAATTCCTGACACAAGTCATAACATTCTACATCATTGTCAAACAAGACCTCAATGTGCTCACTGATAAAACTGATAGGAACAAAAATATAATGGTCTGGATGTTCTTTCTGCTCTCTAAGATACTCCAAGACATCTGGCTTAATCCATGGAATCCCTATATCACTTTCACTTTGCCAAGTGTTAGTATATTGCTCAGAACTCAAACCTAGTTTTTCAGCGACTAGCTTACTATTTTCAAAAATTTGGTCGATATAAGGATCACCAAAATCCAAGGCAAAAATGGGCACACTGTGGGCTGAAAAAATGACTTTAAAGCTATCTTGCTTCACTTCTTCTTTTAAAATCTTAGCAATTTCATCTGCCCAATAGTTTAAGAGCGCTTCTTCTTGATACCAGTCCTTGATAACTAAAAATTTAATTTGTTTGCTTTCTAAAAATTTCTCATAACCCATGACAGAGTAGAAAGAATAATGGGGCTCCAAAATCAAGCAAATACACTGCTCGATTCCGTCTGCTTCCATCTGACCAATCACATCTGGAATAAAAGGTTTGGAAAACTTATTAGCAAAATAAACACCGTATTCATCCCCCAGCCTAGCTTCTACCAAGGCAACCTCTTCTCGGGTAATTTTTTGCAGAGGCGTTCCGCCAATTCGTACATAATTATCGTAGAGAGTTTGAATTTCGTGGTCTTGAGGTCTCACTCCACGACGAATATTTGTGAAAAAATCAGCCACGCCTTCAAAGGTAATCTCTTCTGGCGAGCCGAAAGTCATCATTAAAATTGCTTTTTTCATAATCGCTTCCTTGTGATATTTTTATCAAGTTTATTTTATCATTAATTCGTTGATAAGTAAACGCCAACATAGCGAATTTCCCTAACTTCAGTCTTTTGTTTTTCTCTCTTTTCTATGATACAATGGAAAAAATAAATTCAAAAGGAGTTTTTTATGACTTATCCAAATCTCTTGGACCGCTTCTTAACCTACGTTAAGGTCAACACGCGCTCTGATGAACACTCTACTACTACTCCAAGTACGCAGAGTCAGGTAGATTTTGCTACAAATGTTCTTATTCCTGAAATGAAACGTGTTGGATTACAAAACGTCTACTACCTTCCAAATGGTTTTGCAATTGGTACCTTACCAGCCAATGATCCATCTTTAACACGTAAAATTGGCTTTATATCTCACATGGATACTGCTGACTTTAATGCCGAAGGAGTTAATCCCCAGGTAATTAAAAACTACGATGGTGGTGTGATTGAACTAGGAAATTCTGGTTTCAAACTCGATCCAGCTGACTTTAAGAGTCTTGAAAAATATCCAGGACAAACGCTCATCACAACAGATGGAACAACCTTACTAGGTGCTGATGACAAGTCAGGGATTGCTGAAATTATGACTGCTATTGAATATCTGACTGCCCACCCTGAAATTAAACACTGTGAGATTCGTGTTGGTTTTGGTCCAGATGAGGAAATCGGTGTTGGTGCTAATCAATTTGATGCAGAAGATTTTGATGTTGATTTTGCCTACACAGTTGATGGTGGGCCACTAGGTGAGCTTCAGTACGAGACATTCTCAGCAGCTGGAGCTGAATTGCATTTCCAAGGGCGCAATGTTCACCCTGGTACTGCCAAAGGTCAGATGGTCAACGCTCTTCAGCTAGCAATTGATTTTCATAATCAACTTCCAGAGAATGACCGACCTGAGTTAACTGATGGCTACCAAGGTTTCTATCATCTTATGGATGTTGCTGGAAACGTTGAGGAGGCGCGTGCAAGCTACATCATTCGTGATTTTGAAAAAGATGCCTTTGAAGCGCGTAAAGCAGCTATGCAGTCTATCACTGATAAGATGAATCAAGAACTTGGTAGCGACCGTGTCACTCTCAACTTGACAGACCAGTACTACAATATGAAAGAAGTCATTGAAAAAGATATGACTCCAATTACCATTGCTAAAGCCGTTATGGAAGATTTGGGTATCACTCCTATAATCGAACCAATCCGCGGCGGGACAGACGGCTCTAAGATTTCCTTTATGGGAATCCCAACTCCTAATATCTTTGCGGGTGGCGAGAATATGCACGGTCGTTTTGAATACGTCAGCCTTCAGACTATGGAACGTGCAGTTGATACAATCATTGGTATCGTAGCTTATAAAGACTAAAAAAGACGAGGTAGCTCAGCTACTTCGCCTTTCTTTTTATTATGCTGGTTTTTCTTGATTTCCAGTACTTGTTGTAGATTCTGCAGCTACATTTGGTTGGTTCTCAACACTGGTGTCATCACCATTTGACTCAGCATTTGTCGCTGGACTTGCTTCTTCACTTGCTCTTGATTTAGACTTGATTTCTTGAGTCAAGGCTACTATTGTTTTGGCTAATTCAAGTAAAGCTTCCTTATCATTATTTTTCACATCATCATCAAGCTGATCGAATAGTTTATCAACTTTTTCAAATTCTTCATTTGAACCATTGTTATCTTCTAAATACTTATGTAGTGAGTTGATATATCCATAGAGTTGTTTATGTAGATTAATTATTTGTGGATCTTGTTGCGCAGTCTCTTTCTCTTTTTGTAGAGTAGCTACAATACGTTTCAAGAGATCTTTAACTTGGACATTGATTTCATCCAAATCTGCATCAGCCTTACTAGCTGCAACTTTTAGATTTTCTACTTCTTCTGCCAAGGATTGTCTGATTCCTACTTCTTTAACTTGAGCTAAGAATTGCTCTGCTTTGGTTAAGATAGTTTCAACTTGCTCTTTACTTACATGATTGACATGTTCCTCCTTCTTAAGATTAGGATAGATCTCTTTCAGGAATTCATAAATTGCTTGCTTAGCAGATTGACTATCAACTGTTTCTTTATCTAAAACTGTTTCATTTACTTTTGCAGAAGTTGGCGGATTTTTCAAAGCCTCTTCTACTTCTTGTTTTGTTTGGTAAATGCTTGGGAACAGTTTATTCAAGTCCACAGCCTTACGGAAAGATTGTGATTGATATAAAGTCAAAGTCAAATTAGCAACTTTATTACGAAGCTCATCACTTAAACTACCATCAGTTACATGCTCGTAGAAGTACTTGATGTATTCCACTGTTGTATCACCAGTACGATCATTAAAGTCTTGAAGAGCTTGAAGTTGTGATTCAATCGCTGCTAAAGCAGCCTCATCTTTAGCCAACTTAGCTTCTTGGACTCGAACGAGTAGGTCTTGCTTAGGAAACCCATAAGTGTCAGTATCCAGTGTATTGATTTTATCAATCAAGGCCTGATACTTCTTGTCTAATGCACTTGTTTCGACTGGTTTGACACTTTCATCAATATGTATATATTGCTTATCAAAGAGGTCAAGTGTTTTTAGATAGCCCGCAGTAGAGTTGGTTGCCAGTTTCTTCATGTTTTCAGTAAATTGACCCAAAGCCAACTCAATCTGTCTTTGTTTGATTGGTTGATTTTGATAGATCGTTCTACTTTCAGCAAGAAGTTGATCTACTTTTGCTAAGACTGTTTTCTCATCAAAGGCTCCAGGCTGATAGTTGGATTGCAATGCTGGAATCTTATTCTTCAAAGCAACCTCATACCCTTTAGTTTGAACTTTGATGTAATGATTATGACCTTTGTGAGGAATGACAAAACTACCGTTTTCAACCTGCAAACGATAAGGTGATACACGATCACGTAAGGCAGTAGTATAAAGTTCATTCAGAAAATCTAATTCTGGATTTCCAGTTTGAAGAGGAATCCGAACATGTTCTTTTCGAACAACATATGGATGGATATGAGTCGGATCATAAGCTTGGTCAGGATTATTAAATACAAAGAAACCTTTTGAAATTCTGATGGCATTAAGTGGTACACCATAAGTCTTTGAAATGTAAGCTATTTTTTCTTCATCACTAGCATCTTTAGAGAATGCTTCAACAGTATTTGAAAGTGGTTGAACAGGCTCTGCATCATGATGTGTTTTCAAATGGTCTTGTGCAGCCTTAATTTGCTCAACTTTCAAATCCTTCTTATAGAAGTAATGATTGTGGTCGCCATGTGACATCACAAAACCTTCCGCATCTTCACTGATGACTCTATCTGCATCAAAGTCATGGTCATGTTCGTCATGGTGATGACCATGTACATCTTCATCATGATCGTCATCGGCATCATGTGCTGGACTTGGTGTTACTGGCGTTTCACCTCTCAAATGATCTTGAGCCGCCTTGATTTGTTCTGGTGTCAAATCTTTCTTAAAGAAGTAATGATTATGGTCGCCATGAGTCATGACAAAACCTTCTGAATCTTCACTTATAATTCGATTGGCATCAAAGCCGTGCCCATGTTCGTCATGGTGATGACCATGTGCATCTTCATCATGATCGTCATCATGTGCTGGACTTGGTGTTACTGGCGTTTTTCCTCTCAAATGATCTTGAGCTGCCTTGATTTGGTCTGGTGTCAAATCTTTCTTAAAGAAGTAATGATTATGGTCGCCATGAGTCATGACAAAACCTTCTAAATCTTCACTTATAATTCGATTGGCATCAAAACCATGACCATGTTCGTCATGGTGATGACCATGTGCATCTTCATCATGATCGTCATCATCTGCTGCAGAAATATTCTTATTTGTCGTCAATGATAAAGGTTGACTTGGAGCAGAAGTATTCCCTGATAAATATGCTTTTGCGGCAGCTAATTCTCCAGCTGACAAATCACTCTTAGGAATGAAATGATAGTGACCTCCGTGTGGTACTATATAACCATCGCCTGTATCTTTAATGATATCTGATGCATTGAAAACGTAACCATCATCGGTAGTATACCGTCCCTGTAATTTCGATACCAATACTTCAGCACCAGCTGTTTTATCCTCTTTGCTATGTTCTTGTTTTTGACGATTGATTTCATCCTTGGTTCGAACATTATTAGCATGAGCTGCATCTTTCAGGTAGACATAATATTTTCCATCTACCTTGATGATATAACCACCCTTGACTTCATTGACAATATCAGCGTCTTTAAGTTGATAGTTTGAATCCTTCATCAAGAGTTCTTCACTAAAGAGGGCATCATAAGGAACTTTCCCATTATAGTAATGATAGTGGTCACCATGTGACGTCACATAGCCCTGATCTGTAATTTTGATTACAATCTGCTCAGCCTGAATTCCTTCTTTTTGGCTAACCTGGTCTGGTGTCAGGTTTTCAGTTTTCTGACTTGACTGACTACCATCCACATAAGAGACTCGATTATTGTCCTTATTTTCCTGCGAGCGATGCTGGTTCAGTGCATAAGCACATAGACTCAAAGACACGATAACAGCTGATCCAGCTGCTATATATTTTTTACTGAATTTCATAAATCCCTCATTTCAATAAATAATGAAGCTTTTCTTAACTTCTTTTTCTCGGTTAAACAGTTTTTTCTAAACTAGTTATTTAACCAATTAATTAACCAGTAAATAGTTTACCTTTTTTAAGTTTATCTGTCAAGATTTTTAGCGAAAGATAATAAAATTATTACTTTAAGAATCCTTTCTTCATTTTTTTAGACAGGAAATTTCATCTTTTTATTAACAAATAAAAGGACATTATTCTATCCAATAATAGAATAATATCCTTTCAACTAGATGCTCATTAGTCAAAAATATTTTTAAGGTTTTTATTTGCTTAAGAGTTTTAATATCATAAGTTACTAAATCCCCATTCTTATTATAAAATTGAACACCTTCTGATGAAAAAATAAGATATTTAGAATCAATTTGAGCAATTTGTGCTATTTGATTTATATGATTTTTTAAAGTATCCTTATCTAATCCATAATCTGGTATATCATCATAATCATCTTCTTTATTTTCTGTATGTGATTTTTCTTCTTCACCAACTTTTTCGACTGAAGAATTGCTGCTAGTCGCATCCGCCTCATTTTGAGATTTATTATCCTTTGGTTGTTCATCAACTTTGTTTGAATCCGTTGCATCTTTCTTTGTTTCCGATTTCTTATCTGAAGAAACTAGATGCGAATTAGAAGAACCATTTGTTGTTTCTTTTCCTTCATTTCTTTTAGCTATCAACTCTTGAGCTTGTTTCCACTCTTTATCTGATAAATCAGACTGATTGATACTTCTCAATGAATCACCGCTAGCTTTTGGAATACTGAAAGATTTATCTGCCCAAATATAGGTTCCCTTTGCCAATACATCCTGAGGATCAAAAATATATCCATCAGGAGTTGCAAACTTGCCTTCTTTAAGTGCTTTCTGAACTTCTTCCGCAGAATGGATAATTTGCCAGTTCTGCATTCCAGAACGTTTTTCAAGAGGAGTTACATTAGCAATAACAGATCCAGCATCATCATGACCTGGTTTTGACCAAACTTCAGGACGCACATCAGGATGTTGCATTACATATTTTATAGTTGCTATTTGCTCACTATTTAACCAAGAATAAGGTACGACGTGAATGTGATCGATATGCGGAATAATGAAAGAAGTTCCAGTATCATACGTAGTATTGGCTGCATGCATAGGCAAGCTAGATACATCTACAACTAATCTTGGTTTAATTTCTGTTTCTACAATATCATAACGATAATTATCTTTATCTTTAAGCATTAGTTCCTGCTCAGAAAAAGCTATTTGAGTAAGATCGAGTTCTTCACGTGAATAAAAATAATCTTTACCACCTTCATTAATTATATAACCAACTTTACTATTTCTAGAAATTTTTATTAGTTACTTTTTTTATAATCAAACTTTGGTCTTTCCTTCTCATCTGAGTGAACTAAAGAAACGATGTCATTTGGATTTTTACCAGTTTCTTGAATCCATTTGGCAACCTCATCCAATTCGAATTGTTCTAACTCACCATATCCAATATAATGCAAATGATCTCCGTGTTTCGCAGTAACACTTCGATTATTAATAGAATAGATTGAATCTTTGGTAAATATATATCCATCACTCGTATCATAAGGTTTACCATCTAAACCTTTTCCATAAGCTTTGATTGGTTGTCCTAAGAACTTATGAACTACTTCTTTTGTTACTAAAGGTTTAATATCTGTAACAATTTTATTTAATCCATTTTGCCCTTTTAACGGAATAATCCTAGCAATCTTCTGCTCTAGATTAGACATTCGTGAATATGGAATGAAGTGGAAATGATCTCCGTGAGGAACTGCGACACCATTGGCAGTACGGTCTGTAATCTGTGCCGGATCAAAGACTAATCCATCAGATTCTACATGTCGTTCTGATAAAGGTTTGGCATACAATTCACTTAAAAGTGTTGGGATATCTTCCCCTTGATTTTGATGATATGTTGGGGTGACAGTCAGATTGTGGTTCTCTGACAAGCTTGGTTGAACTGGATTTGCATTATGACTAGAACTTGAAGAAGGACGAGACCCCTGCTTCCCATTCCAATAGGCTTGGGCGGCAGCTAATTCTCCTGCTGACAAATCACTCTTAGGTATATAGTGGAAATGATTTCCGTGCGGTACAACAAAAGCGTCACCTGTATCTTCAATCACATCTGTCGGACTAAAGACATACCCATCATCCGTTGTATAAGCGCCTCCAGTTCCTCGATTTGGTGCCTGTGAATTGAGATTAAAGTTTGGTTTAATCGGTGAACTTGATGTTGAACTTGGTTTATCTGTACTGCTTGGTTTCGTATTGTCAGCATGACTTTGAACTGGCTGACCTCCAATTGGAAGATTTCGAGCCAATTTCTTCCAAAGCAGACATTTGCGAATATGGAATGAAATGGAAATGATCCCCGTGAGGCACTGCCACACCATTTGCAGTACGTTTTGTAATCTGTGCTGGATCAAATACCAAGCCATCAGACTCCACATGACGTTGGCTAAGTGGCAAAGCGTATAATTCTTGAAGAAGACTAACTAAGTCCTCACTTTGACTTTCAGAATCTGTTGCAGGATTTTGAGGTGTCTCAGATTGACTCGTTCTCACACTAGATCTTGTTTCTCCCCTGCTTGAACGATATTCAACCGTACTTAATCGGCCACCTTTTCCAGATAGGAAGGCTTGGGCAGCAGCTAATTCACTGGCAGACAAGTCACTCTTAGGAATATAATGGAAGTGATTGCCATGAGGAACGATATAAGCATCACCCGTGTCCTCAATGATATCAGATGCATTGAAGATATACCCATCATCCGTTGTATAGCGTCCTTGAGCTCTGGCTGCAGCAACAGCATTATCTGTGCTTGTATTATGATTATGACTATGTTCCTGCTTCTGACGTTTAATCTCTTCTTTTGTCCGAATATTGTCCGCATGAGCTGCATCCTTAAGGTAAACATAGTATTTCCCGTCTACCTTAATCACATAGCCACCCTTGATTTCATTGACAATATCTGAATTCTTCAACTGATAATTCGGATCTTTCATGAGGAGTTCTTCACTGATGATAGCGTCATAAGGAACTTTTCCATTATAGTAGTGATAATGGTCTCCATGAGAGGTCACATAACCTTGATCCGTAATCTTGATGACGATTTGTTCTGCGTTGATTCCCTCTCTCTTACTGATTTCATCTGGTGTCAAATTTTCTGCCTTTTGCCCAGCCTGGTCACCGTCTATATAAGCAACTCGATTCGAATCTTTCTTAACTTGACCAGCTTGGTACCGTCCAAGCTCATAGGAACATACACTTAGGGCAAGAACTGCCACTGAACCTGCTACATATTTTTTATTGATTTTCATTCTTTCCTCACTTTAATTCTTCTGCTAGAACACTCATATTTTCTTCCAGGTTTTCTAAATAAGTCTTGTCATTTTGTGGGTCTGCCTCTAAAGGATTCAGAGTTTTAAGACCCACACCTGTTGATTTGACAAGAGTTTCAGCTACTTTTGAAGAAGCATTACTTTCTGTAAAAATCGTTTTAACCTTATAGGTTTTTACAAATTCCTGAATTTCTGTTAGTTGTCTTGGACTTGGTTCTTGTTCAGGAGAGATACCTGCAATACCAAGTTGATTGAGTCCAAATCTCTTCGCTAGATAAGAAAAGGCTGTATGTTGTGTTACAAATGTTTTCTGAGTCGCTTTTTCAAATTTAGGCTGAAATTTCTTAGTCAATTCTTGAGCTTTTTTGATAAAGGCTTGCGCATTTTTCTGGTAAGTTTCTTTATGCTCACTATCCACCTCTGAAAGTTTATCAGCGATAATCTGGGCTTCTTCTCCAGCTTTTTCAGGATCTAGCCAAGTGTGAGGATCGTAAAGCGTTTTTCATCAACTCCATCACCTGCTTCCACATCTTCTAGCCCTGGGACGCGGTCTAAAGTCATTCCCTCTGAAGCCTCTAAAACCTTCACTTTAGATTTTTTTAGATTGGGATCTAAACTTCCTGCCCAAGATTCTAGCGTATGAGAATGGTAAACAAAGACATCTGCATCATAGATGGCCGCGATGTCATTTACCGAAGGTTCAAAGGAGTGAATCCCACTACTTGACTGAATCATTCGAACATCATTCAAGTCACCAGATACTTCCTTAACCATAGCGTAGATAGGATAGAAACTGGTCACAATCTTCATCCCTTTCCCTGTCTGACTTTCCTTTTGACCACAAGCCCCTAAACACAAAAGAAAGACACTTAACAATACTAAAAATAAACTTTGTTTTTTCATGGATAACCCCTTAACTATTTAATTAACTGGTAAACAGTCTACTCCTAAAAATTTAATCTGTCAAGCTATTTTAAGAAAAAAATTGAAATTTCTTTCACATATAAAAATCTGCTGAGTTTCAACAACTCAACAGATTCTCACTTTATTCTTCTATGGTAGAATGCTTATAGCCATAAGTAAAGTAAATGATACTTCCTACTAACAACGCAACTAGGAAAGCAATCCAAGTTTCCACATTATACTGCAACATGAAGGATAAACAAATGATGATTGATAAAATTGGTAATAAGGGTACCAATGGTGTTTTAAATTCTCCTGCTCTGGGCATCCCCTTTTCTCTCCGTAAGCGAATCAAGCCGTAAGCAAGCATAATCAAGTAGGCCAAGGTACAAATGTTTAAGAAGGCTGCGATACTGGCTAGTGGAAATATTCCTGCAGCTACTGCTGAAGCTAGCCCCGTTAAGATAGTAGCATTCTTTGGTACCTTGCTAGTCTTCGTTAGTTCTTTAAAGGCGGCAGGCATCAATCCGTCACGCGCTAAACTGTAAATCATACGCGATAGGGCATAGGTCATCGAGATACAAACAGTAATCAAGGTCAAGATAGCCACCAATGACACATAGTTGGCTGCCCAACTAATCCCAACACTACGAAGGGCAAAGGCAACGGCATCGTCGACATTTAGATGACTATAGTGAACCACACCAGTCAAGACAAGCGTCACCAAGGCATAAAGAATGGTTACGATAGAAAGCGATAAAACAATCCCTCTAGGAATATTTTTTTGAGGAGTCTTGACCTCATCTACGGCCATAGAGATGGATTCAAAGCCCAAAAAACCAAAGAACATCAAGGACGCACCAGCCATAATACCAGTACTAGCACCATAGATTTGTCCAAAACCATAAGGAGCAAAATTGCTCCAATTATCAAGCTTGATATGCCAAATTCCCACCAAAATAAAGAGAGCTAAAGCGGAAAATTTCAAAATCACTAGAATAGAATTAAAGCGTAAGGCAGCCTTGGCATTAAGTAAAACAAGCGAGGTAACTAAAACTAAGACAAGAATAGGCAATAAATCAACAAATGTCCCTGCTTGAGGATTAAAGGTACCATTTAAAGCCTGAGGAAGGGCTATCCCATATTGAGAAAGCAAGCCTTTAAAATAAGCTGCCCAACCCGAAGCCACACCAGATATGGCTGTCATGAATTCCATCATGGTTAACCAGCCAGCCAACCAAGCTGGGAATTCTCCTAAGATGGCATATAGATAACTGTAGGCACCACCTGTAGCGGGTACTCGCGAAGCAAATTCTGCAAAAAAGAGGGCTGATAATCCCACACACAAGGCAGAAATGACGATTGAAATCACTAGGGCTGGACCCGCAAGCGTTGCAGCTGCAGTACCTGTAATTGTAAAGACACCTGTCCCTACCATGGCTCCGATACCTAACAAAATCAAATCCCATAACTTCAAATGCCTGTGCATCTCTGTTTTATCTAAACTAACGTTCTTTGTTCTAAATATATTCATCTTTGACTCCAAAATAAAATGATGATTCTATTTTACCATAAATATAGGAGATTTGTGAATATTTATAAAACATTTTTCTGAAAAAATCTGACTACATCTTGTAGATTTTTATCGATTCTATTTCATTTCTTTAAAAGCTGCTTCTGCATCCGCATTGCTGATAGCACCAAATTGAATCTTTCCAATCTTTCCTTGACTGTCAATCAGGTATTCTGTAGGAATGCTTCGAATTTGATAAGCTTGGAAGGTCGTTGCTTTGGTATCATAAAGAACTGGGATATCCTTATAACCTTGATCTTGGAACCATTGTGGGAATTGCTCAACAGTTTTTTCGCCTTGAATACCCGGTGCAATGACACTAAGAATTTCAAAATCGCGATCCGGTTTTGCAGCTAATTCCATCAACTCAGGCATACTTTCTTACATGGACCACACCAGGAAGCCCAAAACTTCAAATAAACCTTTTTACCCTTATAATCAGATAACTTAACTTCTTTACCATCCATAGATTGCAAGGTGAAGTCTGGAGCATCTTTTCCAACAGCAATTTGTTGTACAGTCGTTTGTTGTTTTGGCTGTTGTGCTGCTTGAGTCTTTTTAGTTTCTTCCTCACCACAGGCCATCAATACAACTAATGACAAGAGGCTTAAGCCAGCAAATATTACTTTTTTCATTTGTTCTCCTTTATTCAAAAATTCCAGCTAGAACATTTACTTGTCCTAATAGTAACAAAATTCCCATTAAAATAATGAGGAAACCACCAATTTTCTTCAGTAGCATCATATGACGCTTGATTTTACTAAAATAAGGCATCACGACTCCTGAAGCTAAGGCTAAGACCAAGAAAGGAATAGCCATCCCTAGAGTGTAAATCAAGGTATAGATTGCTCCTTGCCAAGCGCCATTACCTCCAGAAGCAGCAAGCGCTAAAACAGAACTCAAAACTGGGCCAATACAAGGTGTCCAACCGAAACTAAAGGTAATACCGAGTAAAAAGGCCGACCAATAACGATTGGCTTCTGATTTCTTAAAAGTAAAGCTTTTTTGAACCTCTAATTTTTTAAAATGAAAAATTTCCATCTGGTGAAGGCCTAAAATGATAATAATTGTTCCCATAGTATAGCGAAACCAATTGGCGTAGAGAATATTACCAAAGTAACCAGCACCAAAGCCTAGAATAAAGAAAATGAGAGAAATACCTGCGATAAAGCAAAGCGTTCGAATCAAGCCTGACCAAGCGACTTTTCTTCCAAACAGAGAGAAGCTTTTTGCACTTTCCTGATCATCCAATAAAATTCCAGTATAAACAGGTAACAGAGGGAAAATGCAAGGGGAAAAGAAGGACAATACCCCTGCTAGAAAAACGGAGATTGAAAATACTAGCGTTTCCAATACAGAACCAACTTTCTTAAGATTTCTAATCCTATTTTACTATAATCAATTTCATTTGTAAGCTTTCTGCTACGCAAATTGAATTAGCCAGTATTTGAAAGATTTGTTCCGGTATTAGTTCATTCAGATTCTGCCCCAAAAATGCCCCAAAAGCAAAAGAAAAGCCTATCACACAAGCTCAAATACTTGATATGATAGGCTTTTTAAAGGCTGATTATTTAACAGCGTCTTTAAGAGCTTTACCAGCTTTGAACGCTGGAACTTTAGAAGCTGCAATTGTGATTTCTTTACCAGTTTGTGGGTTGCGACCTTTACGTGCAGCACGCTCACGAACTTCAAAGTTACCAAAACCGATCAATTGAACTTTTTCACCAGCTGCAAGGTAGTCAGCTACTGCTGAAAATACAGCTTCAACTGCTGCTGCTGAGTCTTTCTTAGTCAATTCTGTAGCTTCTGCTACTTTAGCGATCAAATCTTGTTTGTTTGCCATGTTAATGATTCCTCCAATTTAATTTCTAATTAACAATTATAATCATATCCTAAAATTCCTTTTAGGTCAAGTTAAAAACGCTATTTCTTCCCATTTTATTTATTTTTTTAAGAGTAGTAACGTACTAAAATAGCCCAAGCATTCTCACCTGTGTGCGTTTGAATAATGGAACCCGTTTCCAAAACAGAAATTGGCTGTTCAACATAAGCTTGTAAGTTTTCTTTCATCTCTTTTGCCCAATCAGCACTACCAGAATATGAAATTCCAATCTCTGCTACAGAACGTTCAGAGAGAGTTGTTGTTAACTCATCTAACCATTTTTTAAAGGTTTTAGCTCCACGACCTTTAACAATTGGTTGCAATTCATGGTCCTTCATCTGCATGACAACACGGATATTGAGAAGGGAGCTAAACAATCCAGTTACACGGCCAATTCGTCCACCTTTGACAAGATTTTCCAAAGTTGAAACGCCAATATAAAGTTCTGTGTGGTTTTTAACCTCTTCTACATGAGATAAAATTGTCTCCATGTCTTTGCCTTCTTGAGCTAATCTCGCAGCCTCAACAACTTGGAATTTCAAGGCTTGATCAGTGAAGGAGCTATCAATAACTATCACGTCGGCAGTAGACAGGCTGGCACCTTGGCGTGCTGCTTCTACAGTTCCCGAAAGAGCATGGGACATATGAATAGCGATAATCTGACTACCATCCTTGCATAGGTCTTCAAATACTTCAGCAAAGACACCTACAGGTGGCTGGCTTGTTTTCGGAAGGTTCTTACTTGCTTGCATCAACTGAAGAAATTTACCCTCTTCTTTCAAATCAGCATCAGAATAAACAACATTATCAATCATTACAGATAATGGAACAATAGTAATATCTAATTGCTTTACTAGTTCAGGTTCAATAGTAACAGATGAATCAGTTACAATCTTAATTTTTGTCATAGTATCAATCTTTCTATTTTAGGATTCAGATTGGTTTTCTTACTTCTAATTATATCAAAAAAAGATTAAAAATCCTAATGGAGTCAATCAAATTTTCCGTAAAAATTTGATATAATCTACTTATAAGAAAAGAGGTGCCCTATGATTAAAAAAATTTACCCCATTTTTACCATTTTACTAGGTGCTGCTATTTATGCTTTTGGCCTGACTTATTTTGTAGTTCCTCATCATCTCTTTGAAGGAGGAGCGACAGGTATTACCCTCATCACCTTTTATCTTTTTAAAATCCCTGTTTCGCTCATGAACTTGCTGATTAACATTCCCCTTTTCATCCTAGCTTGGAAGATTTTTGGAGCAAAATCCCTCTATTCTAGTTTACTAGGAACTTTAGCCTTATCCGCCTGGTTGGCCTTTTTTGAACGTATTCCCCTTCATATTGATCTTCAAGGTGATTTACTGATTACTGCACTTATAGCGGGAATTCTATTGGGAATTGGTCTTGGAATTATCTTTAATGCTGGAGGTACAACTGGTGGTACTGATATTCTAGCTCGTATTCTCAACAAATACACTCATATATCCATGGGAAAAACTGCTCTTTATCTTAGATTTTTTTGTATTCTCATGCTCATTCTCCTAATCTTCAAGGACTTGAGATTGGTTTCTTACACGCTCTTATTTGATTTTATCGTTTCTCGTGTCATTGATTTGATTGGAGAAGGTGGCTATGCTGGTAAAGGCTTTATGATTATCACAAAACGTCCTGACCAACTTGCTAAAGCGATTAATGATGACCTAGGAAGAGGCGTTACTTTTTATTTCTGGTCAAGGCTACTATAGTAAAGAAAAATTTGAAAAATCATTTACTGTATTGTCGGTAGAAATGAGATTGTAAAAATGAAGGAAATGATTCATCGAATCGATCCTCAAGCCTTTATAACCATTACAGAAGCCCATGAAATCCTTGGAGAAGGATTCACCTTTGAAAAAGAATAAAAAGAGGTAGTGTAGTGACCTCAAAAGTTAGACTTATTCATCTATCTTTTGGGTTACAAACAACCTCTTTTTGTTTACTCAATCTCTTAAGACCAATTCCGAGCTACTTCTTCATCAGCCTTTAACTGATCCACTAATTGGTCAACTGAGTCAAATTTGGTCATATCTCGAATGCGATCAAGCCAATAAACCATGACGGTTTCCCCATAAATATCTTGATTAAAAATCAAAAAAATATTGACTTCAAAACGTGCTTCTTCTCCATCAAAGGTCACATTTTTTTCCCGACACTAGCCATAGCACGATACTTCTGTCTTTGAATCTCAACATCAACGACATAAACGCCATCTGCTGGCATATAAGTACGATCTAAAAGCACCAAATTAGCTGTTGGATAACCAATCGTACGACCACGAGCATTGCCATGAACCACCATACCTCTGGATGGAAGCGATGCCCCCAAAAAGTTCTCCTGCTTCTTTCACATTTCCATCTAAAATAGCTTGACGGATACGAGTTGAACTAATCTTTCCTTTCTCATCTTCTACAGGTGGAACGATAATGACTTCTCCATCAAAGTAATCCTTTAAGTCTTCTGCCGTTTTTTTGGTCAGAACCAAATGTATAGTCAAAACCTGCAACAATAATTTTGGCATTCATAGCCTTGATATAAGTTGCAAAAAAATTCTTCTGCCGTGAGACTAGCAAATTGACTACTAAAATCAAGGAGATATAATTCTTCTACGCCTTCACGCTTTAGTTTCCTCTCACGTTCAGCAGGGGTTCAAAAATATGCAAAAAACAGATCCGGATGATAGGGCTCTAAAGCAATCTTTTGGAGATTCATTAAAGGTCATAACGACGATAGGTAATAAATCTTTTTCTCGCAGCCTTATTGGCAACACGAAATAATTCTTGATGCCCCTTGTGTATACCATCAAAAATAGCCGAGAACAACGACTGAATCAGATGGTGTGCCAATATCTTTTTGGTTTTTTTATAGAAATAGTAATAATCATAAAAATAATTATATCATAGCGATAGCTATTTCTGGAACAGAAAATCTGAAATGTCGTTTTTTTCACCTGAAGTGTACTATTTTAGAAGAATTATATTTTTTTAAAAATCAGAAAAAAACGCATTATACCAGGCACTTAAAAAGCTTGATACAATGCGTTTTTTTATGAAAAGATTTAATGGGTTTTCTAACGAAATGAATTTCCAGTAGCCTTTCCGCTTTCTATTAATAAGTTCCTTCTTCACCTTGACTAGTCAAGATAACAGGACCATCTTTCGTAATCACGAATTGGTGTTCATACTGACATGACAATCCACCATCGATGGTCTTATGCGCCCAACCAGTTTTCATATCTGTATCAATTTCCCAGTCACCTGTATTGATCATCGGTTCAATAGTCAAGACCATTCCTTCACGGAGACGAAGTCCACGACCAGCAATACCATAGTTAGGAACCATTGGTTCTTCGTGCATGGTTGGGCCAACACCATGACCAACCAAATCACGCACTACACCGTAGCCACGACTTTCAGCGTATTCTTGAATAGCCGCACCGATATCACCGATACGATTTCCAACAACAGCTTGTTCAATCCCCTTGTACATAGCTTCTTTAGTTACATCCATCAGATTTTTCACTTCTTCGGACGGTGTACCAACGGCATAAGCCCAACAAGAGTCTGCTAGGCCACCAGAATAGCTCTGAGTGAATTTCTTCATTTGCTCAACATTGTTGAAGTTTAATTTTGAGACATTCAGATCAGACTTAGCAATAGGACCTCCCAAAACCATATCAACTTTGAGCAAATCACCATCTTTCAAAATATAGTGACGAGGGAAGGCATGAGCTACTTCATCGTTAAGAGAGCAACAGGTAGCATAAGGATAGTCCATCATTGCACCGTCAACTCCAATCTGAAGCGGAAGGAAATTTTCTTCCTTACAACGACGGCGAACGTATTCTTCAACTTCCCACATATCTACGCCTGGCTTAATCAAATCACGTAAGCCGATATGAATACTTGCTAGAAAATCTCCAGCCTTGTCCATAGCTTCGATTTCACGAGCTGATTTTAATGTTATCATCTTTTCTCCTAGTTTCTAATTAATTTTAACAGTCACATTTGCCTTTGAAACAATCTGGTGACCATGATAAATATCGTAATCAATAATAGCTGATCGTCTAGTATGATGGATAATGCGTGCTTGAATGCGCAGTATATCATCTATCTGAACAGCCTGCAAAAAGTAGATCAGCATTTGTTCGATGATGAGATTGCGACCACTATTCACAACTAAATCTTGGGTCATATGAGTCAGTATCTCTGCCAATACACCGTTAGCTAAAACACCATTTTTCTCAAGCATAAAGGGTTCCACTGTAATGACGACTTCATCATGGTGATAAGAAAGTTTTTGACCAATCTGCTCAGAAAAAGTTGGTAGAGCCGAAACTTGGGAACGACTCATCTTCTCCATGACATCTCGTCGTGTCACAACTCCAAGCAAGGTTTGATTATTCCGAACAACCGGTACCATTTCAAAGTCTTCTGCGATCATCCGTTGACTTACATTGGCAATATTTGTCGATAATCCAACCAAAAACAGACTACGAGACATGACTTTATCAATTGTGGTACTTGGTGACTTATCACCAGCGTCTCTCATGGTTACAACCCCAACAACGATCTGATGTTGATTGATAACTGGGAAACGGCTACTACGATTCTTACGAACTAAGTCCAAATAATCTTTGACTGTGTCGGTTTCTCTCAGAAAACCATATTCATGACTCGGACGATAAAGTTTCTCAACTGTCAGAATATCAGTCTTGATTTGTACATTTGACAGGGCTTTATTGATCATGGTCGCGACAGTGAAAGTGTCATGTTTGCTTCTTAAAACAGGAATTCCTTTTTGATTGGCCAGTTTAAGCACATCATCATGAACCTGAAATCCACCTGTAACCAGAACTGCATTTTCATTTTCAAGTGCTAACAGTTGGATACGGGTACGGTCTCCGACAATCAAGAGCCCCCCATCGTGAAGGTAAGACAAAATATTTTGTTCGGTCATAGCACCGATTGAAAACTTACTAAATTCTCTCTCTAAACCTTCTTGCCCAGCCAGAACCTCAGAAGAAGTCACTTCTGCAATTTCAGCAAAGTTAATCTTTCAATCGCAACTTTCTGGGATTTGACGCGGATTGTTCCACTTCTAGGACGGGTCTCCACAATTCCACGGTTTTCAGCTTCCTTGATAGCGCGATAGGCCGTTCCATCACTGACTCCCAGATGGTTGGAAATACTACGAACACTCACCCTTTTACCTACTGGTAATTCCTCCAAATAGCTTAGAATTTCCTGATGTTTACTCATTGAATTCTCCTTTTACATACCGAAATTCAAGATAATCCCGCATTTTTCTTGTGTAGCGATCACTTCCCTTAAACTGACGGAACAAACTAAATCCAGCCTTAAGAGCAACTCTTTGGCTAGCTTCATTTTCAAGGTGGGTAATGATAGATAATTGTTTTAAGCCAAATTCCTCAAAAGAAAGCTGACAAATTTTTCTAACAACCTCTGTCATAAATCCTTGCGACCAAGCATCTTTTCTCAAAAAATAGCCAAGCTCAGCTTCTTTTTTGATTTCATCTAACTTCTCAAATTTAATAGAACCAATCATTTGTTGATTTTTCTGGTCACAAATTGCCCACACTCCCAAAGGGGACTTCATAAAGTAATTGGCCAACGCATATTGACTCTCTTCTAGACTTACCTGAGTTGGGAAAATAAATTGTAAATTTTCAGGATCTGAGGCTATCTCATGGAAGTCTTGACTATCACTAAAAAAGAAAGGACGCAAATACAAGCGATCCGTTTCAAAAAAAGAAAACATTGCTAATTTGGTCCAAATATTCATAAACACCTCTACGGTTTAATCCTCAACAAGTGTAATATCCGCTCCTAGATTACGTAATTTTTCAATAATATCAGAATAACCACGTAAGATAAACTCGATATTTGTAATTTCAGTTTCACCTTCAGCCATAAGCCCAGCAATGACTAGTGCAGCCCCAGCTCGTAGGTCAGTCGCTTTAACACTGGCCCCACGCAAACTACGTCCACCCGTGTACAAAATATGACCATTTGTTGTCGAAATGTCCGCATCCATCTTTGCTAGTTCAAAAACATGATTTACACGTTTTTCGTAAATCGTATCAACAATTGTACCACGACCATTCGCTCTTAGTAAAAGAGGGGTAATCGGTTGTTGCAAATCGGTAGCAAAGCCTGGGTAAGGAGCCGTTTTAATATTGATTGCTTTCAAATTAGACTGCTCTTCGACAAAAATGCTGTCTTCAGATACAGTCATTCTCACTCCCATTTCTTCCAACTTAGCGATAAATCCTTCTAAGTGTTCATAAAGAACATTATTAATACGAATTCCCTTACCAACTGCAGCAGCTAAGGAAATATATGTTCCTGCTTCAATACGGTCTGGAATCACCTGATGACGCGTTCCATGTAATCTTTCAACACCATCAATAATGATGATATTGGTTCCAGCACCACGGATATGGGCTCCCATATTATTCAAAAGTGTCGCAACGTCAATAATCTCAGGTTCACGGGCTGCATTTTCAATAATAGTACGCCCATTTGCTTTAACCGCAGCAATCATCGTATTAATCGTCGCACCCACACTAACCGTATCCATGTAAATACTTGCACCATGAAGTCCTGTATCTTTAGCAGATAACTTCATGTTCTCTCCCTCGTAGCTAACAGTGGCACCCATAGCTTCAAAAGCCTTAAGGTGTAAGTCAATCGGACGAGGACCAAGATCACATCCTCCCGGTAGACCAACTGTCGCTTCACCAAAACGGCCTAAGAGGCTCCCATAAAAATAGTAAGATGCACGAAGACTGTTGATTTTTCCATAAGGCATTGGAATATTTTGAACACCTCTTGGATCAATCTCCAAGACATCGTCATAACGCTTAACAGTAGCTCCCATCAATTCCATGATTTCGACAAGACTTGCTACATCCGAAATATCTGGAACGCAATCCAAAATCACCACATCATCAGACAAGATAATAGCTGGAATTAAGGCCACAACACTATTTTTAGCACCACTAATAGTGATTTCACCTTGCAGTGGTAATCCACCATTGATAACAATTTTTCTCATTCTAAGTTTTTAATACTCTTTCAAGATTTCTAATAAGGTCCTTGAAATAAAGTATATCATAAATTTATCCTTTTTTCCATCCTTTTCAATTTTATTGGATAAATCAGAGTTGACGAGTTAGTAACTGAATTACTAATACTCAATGAAAATCAAAGAGCAAACTAGGAAACTAGCCGCAGGTTGCTCAAAGCACTGCTTTGAGGTTGTAGATAGAACTGACGAAGTCAGCTCAAAACACTGTTTTGAGGTTGTGGATAGAACTGACGAAGTCAGTTACCTATACCTATGGCAAGGCGATGTTGACGTGATTTGAAGAGATTTTCGAAGAGTATAATCTTTCTCGAAGCGCTATTGCCCCTTTTTCTGCCCCCTAAATACAAAAATAGCCCTTCGGATAAAATCCGAGGGGCTAGAAAAGTTGTTAAATCAACGGCTGAACTTTTGAATTTCAAGGTTCAGGATAAAATAGTTCACTGAACTATTTTATTTTTCAAGTTGTAGAATGATTTCAATCCACGGTATTCAGCTACTTCACCAAGTTGGTCTTCGATGCGAAGCAATTGGTTGTATTTAGCGATACGGTCTGTACGTGAAAGTGAACCAGTCTTGATTTGTCCTGCGTTAGTTGCAACTGCGATGTCAGCGATTGTTGAATCTTCAGTTTCACCTGAACGGTGTGATACAACGGCAGTGTAACCAGCTTCTTTAGCCATTTCGATAGCTTCAAAAGTTTCAGTAAGAGTACCGATTTGGTTAACTTTGATAAGGATTGAGTTAGCAGCACCTTCTTGGATACCACGTGCAAGGTAGTCAGTGTTTGTTACGAAGAAGTCGTCACCAACAAGTTGTACTTTCTTACCAAGACGTTCAGTAAGAGCTTTCCAACCATCCCAGTCGTTTTCATCCATACCATCTTCGATAGTGATGATTGGGTATTTGTTAACCAATTCTTCAAGGTAGTCGATTTGTTCTGCAGCAGTACGTACAGCTGCTCCTTCACCTTCGAATTTAGTGTAGTCGTAAACTTTACGTTCTTTATCGTAGAATTCTGATGAAGCACAGTCAAATCCGATAAATACGTCTTTACCTGGAACATATCCAGCAGCTTCGATAGCAGCAAGGATAGTTTCAACTCCATCTTCAGTTCCTTCAAAACGTGGAGCAAATCCACCTTCGTCACCTACGGCAGTTTCCAACCCACGTGATTTAAGGATTTTCTTAAGAGCGTGGAAGATTTCGGCACCGTAACGAAGAGCTTCTTTAAATGTTGGCGCACCGACTGGCAAGATCATGAACTCTTGGAAAGCGATTGGAGCGTCAGAGTGAGAACCACCGTTGATGATGTTCATCATTGGAGTTGGAAGAACTTTAGTGTTGAATCCACCAAGGTAGCTGTAAAGTGGGATTTCAAGGTAGTCAGCAGCAGCACGAGCTACAGCGATAGACACACCAAGGATTGCGTTAGCACCCAATTTACCTTTGTTAGGAGTACCGTCAAGAGCGATCATAGCACGGTCGATAGCTTGTTGATCACGTACATCGTAGCCGATGATAGCTTCAGCAATGATGTTGTTTACATTGTCAACAGCTTTTTGTGTACCAAGACCACCGTAACGAGATTTGTCACCGTCGCGAAGTTCAACTGCTTCGTGTTCACCAGTAGAAGCTCCTGATGGAACCATACCACGTCCGAAAGCACCTGATTCAGTATAAACTTCTACTTCAAGTGTTGGGTTACCGCGTGAGTCTAGGACTTCGCGAGCGTAAACATCAGTAATAATTGACATTTTTTACTCTCCTTATGAGTTAAATTTTTTACACCTCTATAATACCTTAAAAACCCTCCTTTTTCAAGAAAAAACGTTATCTTTGTGCAAATTTTCCTTAACTTTATAAAGTAATCGCTTTCTTTTTGTCTGTTTTATTCTAACTTTTTATGATATACTGTTTTCATGACAGATTTATCAAAACAATTACTTGAAAAAGCTCATGGTGGAGCAAAATTAAATCCAGATGAGCAAAGACGCTATCTTGGTACTTTTGAGGAAAGAGTTCTTGGATATGCAGATATTGATACAGCAAATAGCCCTCAGTTAGAAAAAGGCTTTTTATCCATTTTAGAAAACCTTCAGGAAAAAGCAGAACCACTATTTGTGAAGATTTCACCAACTATCGAATTTGACAAGCAAGTTTTCTACTTAAAAGCAGCTAAAGAAACTGATAGTCAAGCTACCATTGTATCTGAAGAGCATACTTCTTCTCCTTTTGGCCTGATTATCCATAGCAATGCACCAGTTCAAGTAGAAGAAAAGGATCTTCGACTTGCTTTTGCAAAACTTTGGGAAGATAAAAAGGAAGGTCCAGCCAAAACATCCTTCTGGAAGAAATGGTTTGGCTAAATCTTGCGCATATTTAATAAATGCCCTATATTGGCAGCCGTGTGCTCCAAATAGAGACTGGCATTTTTCAAACTATCTTCTAGAGGTTCACTTTTCTCCAAAATTGAAAAAGCCGCTTGGATATTTTCAAATGGTAAGGGAGGTAAATCTTCAGCAAGACTACCACAAATAGCAATAACAGGAACTCCGACAGGGGTTCTTTTTGCAACACCTATAGGCGCTTTACCTGCTAAACTTTGACGATCTAGTCTTCCTTCTCCAACAATAACCAAGTCAGCATCTAAAACTTTCTTATCAAAGTTGATTAGGTCCAAGCAGGTATCAATTCCAGACACGATATTTGACTGAGCAAAGGCAAATAAACCACCAGCAATGCCTCCACCAGCTCCAGCACCTTTAATTTCCAATGTTTCAGGTGAGACTTTTTCATAAAAATCTTGGATCGCTTGATCTACGGCATCAAACATAGTAGGATCTAGACCTTTTTGCTTGCCAAACGTGTAGGTCGCACCTTGATAACCACATAAGGGACTCGTGACATCTGCTAAAATACGAATTTGAACATCTTCAGGGATTTCATAGCGATTTTCTGTTGAAACAGAAGCTAAGTTCAATAAGGATTGACCGCAAGCCGGCAAGACATTTCCATCCCTATCATAAAATCGATAACCTAAACCAGCAGCGATCCCAATTCCTCCATCATTACTGGCCGTACCACCAACTCCGATATAGATATCTTTAATCCCTTGAGCAATGAGATGACGAATCAACTCTCCAATACCACAAGTTTGGATTTGAAGTGGATTTCGTTTCTCTAGCGGAATCTTTTCAAGGCCAACTAAATCAGCAACTTCAAATAGCGCCAGTTCCCCTTTTTGAAAATAGCGCATTTCTTCTTTTTGTCCAAAAGGGCCTGTCACTTTGATCCATTTTTCTTCAAGGTCAATAGAATGTCTAATAGCATCAACAGTGCCTTCTCCACCATCACCAACAGGGCAGAGGAGACATTCTACATCTGCTATCGATTGTTGGAAGCCTCTTTTTATTGCTTCAGCTACCCCTTCAGCGGTCAAGCTTTCCTTAAATGAATCTGGTGCAATTACAATCTTCATATTTTCTCTCATTCTAAAAAGTCAATCAAAGGAAGAACTTCTAAAAAATCTCTCTTGTCAACATGATGTCGGTATTTCTTTTTTGAGCACTTCTTTAGCACAAAAAGCAATTCCCAGTCCTGCTGACTTCAACATTAATAGATCATTGGCCCCATCACCGATTGCAATCGTTCTTTCTTTAGAAAGTTTTAGTTCCTTTCTCCATTGTTCTAGAGTCTCTTTTTTAGACCTCAGGGACTGATAATTTGTCCAACTAATTTTCCTGTTAGATAGACCGTCTTTGACTTCAAGATTATTGGCAGAGAAATAGGCAATACCGAGGGATTTTGCTAATCTCTCAACTATTGGAGTAAAACCACCGGACACCAGACCAACTAGGATGCCATTCTTTTGGAGAATGGAGATGAATTCCTGGGCATTTGACGTTAGATGAATAGAGTTGAAGACTTTATCAAAGACCGAAACAGGAAGACCTTCCAACAAGGACACTCTTTTTCGTAAACTGCTTTCAAAGTCCAACTCTCCTTGCATTGCCCGACTTGTAATCAGCGAAATTTCCTCCTCACGACCTACCTCTCTTCCCAAAAGATCAATCACTTCTTCTAGGATTAAGGTTCCATCAACATCCATAACACACAAACCTTTTACTTGAGACATCAGTTCTCCTCTCTAAACAGCCCAAAAATCGTATGAAATCATCATACGATTTTATCTATTAATTAACTAAACTATGGTACAAGTCAAGGTATGACTTGCAGGCTGTATCCCATGAGAAATCACACTCCATAGCTTGTTTTTGTAGATTTCTCCAAACATCAGGATGGTTTCTATACAAGTCCAAAGCTGTTTGGAAAGTCCAATTTAACCAGTAAGGAGATAGATTGTCAAAGCTAAAGCCAGTACCGCTTCCTTCGATTGGATTGAAAGCGCGAACGGTATCTCGCAAGCCTCCAACTTCATGGACCAATGGCAAGGTTCCGTAACGCATAGCCATCATTTGAGACAAGCCACACGGTTCAAAACGACTTGGCATGAGGAAGAGGTCACAAGCAGCGTAGATTTCTTGAGCTAGTTTGACATCAAAAGTGATATTTGCTGATAGCTTGTCTGGATAGATTTGAGCAAACCATGAGAAAGCTCCTTCAAAGGCTGGATCGCCAGTTCCCAAAAGAACAATCTGAACATCATTTTGCAAGATATGGTGCAGACTTTCGACCACCACATCAAAACCTTTTTGACGTGTCAAACGAGAAACAATTCCCACCAGTGGAACGTCAGCTCTAACTGGCAAGCCAACTCTTTCTTGCAATTTTGCCTTGTTCTGGGCTTTTCCAGACAAATCTTCCTGATTAAAATGATAGTCTAAAAGAGCATCCGTCTGAGGATTATACAGGTCAGCATCAATCCCATTCACGATACCAGATACTTTACCAGACTCCATTCGAAGAATCTGATCCAAGTTACATCCGAACTGACTGGTCATAATTTCATGAGCATAGCTAGGTGAAACAGTTGAAACACGGTCCGCATAGAGAATACCAGCCTTCATCCAGTTCAGACAGTTGTTCCATCGAAGGGTACCATCAGCATAACGTTCAAAGCCAACTCCAAACAAATCCCATAACATTCCTTCTGAAAATTGTCCTTGGAATTCCAAATTATGAATGGTTAAAACAGTTTTAATGCCCTCATAGGCTTGAATCCAACGATATTTTTCCTTTCAACAAGAAAGGAATCATAGCTGTATGGTAGTCATGAACATGGAGAAGGTCAGGAATAAAGTCAATTCTTTCCATAGCCTCAATGGCAGCAAGTTGGAAAAAGGCAAAGCGCTCTCCGTCGTCAAAATCACCGTAAACATGCCCACGGAAGAAATAGTATTGGTTGTCAATAAAGTAAAAGGTTACACCGTTTAAGACGGTTTTCTTAATTCCACAGTACTGTCTGCGCCAACCAACACTCACCTCAAAATGAAGCACATCTTCAATTTGATTTCCAAATTTAGCCTCTACCATATCATAGTAGGGTAAAATCACTGCAACTTCATGCCCAGCTTTTACCAGTGATTTTGGAAGAGCGCCAATAACGTCTCCCAAACCACCTGTTTTTGAAAAGGGTGCACCCTCTGCTGCTACAAATAAAATTTTCATGAATGAATATCCTCTGTTACTTTGCTACCTTTCTTAACAACAACTGGATGTTCTGCAGTTCCTCGAATCACAACACCAGGCTCAACTTCAACACCCTTGTCCAAGATAGCATATTCGACCTGAGCACCTTCTCCAATAACAACACGAGGGAATAAGATGCTATCTTTAACCAGGCTATCCTTATGGACATGAATATTACGTGATAGAACAGAATTAGCCACTTGACCTTCAATGATACTACCAGAGGCAAACTGAGAAGTGCTTACCTTAGATGTATTGGCATAGTAAGTTGGCTCTTCGTTTTTGACCTTTGTATAAATCTTTTGGTTTGGTGAGAAGAGAGAGTAGAATTTTTGTGATTCAAGCATATCTTTGTTAGCTTTATAATAAGACTCTACAGAATGAATATTTGCTAAATAACCTGTGTACTCGTAGGCAAAAGCCCCTTCTTTTGCAGCCAAATCCCGTAAAACATAACGCAATTTCTCTGGATGTTCTTTCTTAGCTTCTTCTTCCAAGCGTTCTATCAACCAAGGTGTATCAACGACAAAGATATCTGTAGACATGTTATAGATTTGATCTGGTAACTTGCTATCAAAGAGTTTATGAGAACGAACATGGTCTGTTTCATCCACTTCCAAGATTGCGTTTACTTCTGAAATGTCTTTCTTAGCTAGTTTTTTATAAACTACAGTGATAGGCCCTTTTGTTGTACTATGTAGATGGAAAACTTGGTTCAAATCAATGTTAATCAGAACATCGCAGTTGAGGGCAACTGTTTGGTTTGACCCAGAGCGTTTTAAATAGGTGAGCAGCTGTTGGTAGTATTCTTTTCCAACTGTACTACTTTCCACACGAGTATTGTAAATACCTAGATAATAGTGACTGAGAAGGGTTGATAAGCCCCACTCACGTCCTGAACGGATATGGTCAAAGACAGAACTGATATTATCTTGTTGGAAAATACCAAAGACACTACGAACACCTGCATTAGCAAGGCTTGAAAGTGGGAAGTCAATCAAGCGATATTTCCCACCAAATGGCAAACTAGCTACTGGACGGTGGTCTGTCAATGTCGCCATATCGTGAAAACCAACTGTGTTTCCTAAAATGGCAGAATATTTATCAATCTTCATCTGTTGCTACCCCCACTACTTCATTATATCCCACAACTTGTACTTCTTCTGTTCCATCAATTTCGACACCGTCAGAAATAATCGCACCTTCACCAATAATGGCACGTTTGATTTTAGCTCCCTGACCAACAATGGCTCCACTCATGATAACTGAATCTACTACTTCTGCCCCTTCGCGAACTTGCGCACCTGTTGAAAGGATAGAATGTTTAACCGTTCCATCAACGAAACATCCGTCTACAACTAATGAGTCTTCCACATCAGCATTTGCCCCAAGGAAGTTTGGTGGTGAAATTAAGTTTCTTGAGTAAATCTTCCATTGACGGTTACGACTATCCAAGGCATTTTCTGGAGAAATGTACTCCATGTTCGCTTCCCAAAGCGACTCAATCGTACCAACATCTTTCCAGTAACCGCTAAATTCATAGGCATAGACACTTTCACCTGACTCAAGGTAATTTGGAATGACATTTTTACCGAAGTCTGACATATCAACATTGCTCTTTTCAGCAGCAACAAGCATATTGCGAAGACGTTGCCAATCAAAGATGTAAATACCCATAGAAGCCTTGGTAGACTTAGGTTGAGCTGGTTTTTCTTCAAACTCAACGATACGATTGTTAGCATCTGTATTCATGATACCAAAACGACTAGCTTCTTTAAGAGGGACGTCTAAAACCGCTACTGTCAAGCTGGCATTATTATCCTTGTGAGACTGTAGCATATCATCGTAGTCCATTTTGTAGATGTGGTCCCCAGAGAGAATCAAGACATACTCAGGATTGACACTGTCGATATAATCGATATTTTGGTAAATAGCGTGACTAGTCCCTTCGAACCAACGATTTCCTTCACTTGCAGAATAAGGTTGAAGAATAGAGACACCAGAATTGATACCGTCTAGTCCCCAGCTTGAACCGTTCCCAATATGATTGTTGAGAGCAAGTGGCTGGTACTGTGTAATGACTCCAACATTGTGAATCCCTGAGTTGGCACAGTTTGAAAGAGCGAAGTCAATGATACGGTAGCGTCCGCCAAATTGTACAGCTGGTTTCGCAAGGTTTTGAGTGAGTTTTCCGAGACGAGTTCCTTGCCCACCGGCAAGAATCAAAGCTAACATTTCATTCTTCATTTTCTACTCCTTTTTGGTTTTTACTTGTGACGGTTTTTGCAGATTTCAAGCGGCGTTTGATTTTCCAAACACTTGCTCCCATAGCCGGTAGGGTAAAGGTCAAGGTCTGCTCATAATCTTTCCATAGTCCTTCTTGCGTTTGAACAGTTTGATTATGTTCTTTCCAAACGCCTCCCCACTCTTCTAACTCAGTATTCCAGACTTCTTCATAAATCCCTGCAACAGGTAGTCCGATTGTAAAATCTTTTCGTTCAACAGGTGCCATATTAAAGACGCAGACTAGCATGTCGCCCTTCTTACCCTTACGGATGAAGGAAAGAACACTCTGGTCTCGATTATCCGCATCAATGATCTCAATACCATCATAGCTGGTATCGATTTCCCACAGACAGCGATGATCTTTGTAAAACTGGTTTAGCTGAGAAGTGAAATACTTCATCTTAGCATTCATTGGATCTTCTAGATTAGACCATTCCAACTGCTCTTCAGATTTCCATTCTAGGAATTGGCCGTATTCGCTACCCATGAAGAGCAATTTCTTACCAGGGTGACAAATTTGGTAAGTGTAGAGATTGCGCAAGCCTGCGAATTGATTGTAGCGATCTCCCCACATCTTATGCATCATACTCTTCTTACCGTGAACCACTTCATCGTGCGAGAATGGTAGGAGATAGTTTTCATTGAAAACATACATAAAGCTGAAGTCACCAGATTAAAGTCATACTTACGGTAAATAGGGTCTTCTTCGTAGAATCGGAGGATATCATTCATCCAGCCCATATTCCACTTGTAGTCAAATCCTAAACCACCAAGCTCTTTCATTCCCGTAATCTTGGTTGCTGACGAACTTTCTTCTGCGATCATCATCACATCTGGATGTGCTAGTTTAATGACATCATTCAAGCGTTGAAGGAAATAATAACCCTCATAGTTGAGATTGCCACCATCTTTATTAGGTGTCCATGGAGCATCATCGTAGTCAAGATAGAGCATATTGCTAACTGCATCCACTCGAATACCATCTAAATGGTAAAAGTCAATCCAAAACTTAATGCTAGAAATCAAGAAAGACTGGACTTCATTCTTTCCAAGGTCAAAATTGAGTGCACCCCAACCGTAATTATGAGCCTTATTATGGTCTTGGTACTCAAAAGTCGGTGTCCCGTCATAATAAGCTAAGGCATCATCATTAATGGTGAAATGACCAGGTACCCAGTCTACAATAACCCCAATATTATTTAAGTGACATTCCTCAACAAAATCTTGAAACTCTTCAGGGCGACCATAGGCATGCTCTAAAGCGAAGTAACCCATAAGCTGATAGCCCCAACTCAAACCGAGAGGGTGAGACATCAAAGGCATAAACTCAATGTGAGTATAGTTCATCTCAACCAAGTAAGGAATGAGTTCATCTTTCAATTGAGCAAAACTATAAGGACTTCCATCTGGATTTCTCTTCCAAGATCCAGCATGAACTTCGTAAATATTGACAGGACGTTCAAAGAAAGTCCAACGTTTTCTGCGAGCTAACCAAAGCCCATCCTTCCATTTCTTTTCTGGAATCTCTGTTAAAATAGCACCAGTCCCAGGTCGTGCCTCATACCGTACAGCCAAAGGGTCAATCTTCATCAGCTGATGACCATTTGCACGCGTGATATGATACTTATAAATTTGACCTTCTTGAGCAAGAGTAGTAAAGACTTCCCAGACCCCAAATTCATTTCGTTCCATCGGAATTTGATTTTCAACCCAATTGGTGAAATCCCCTACCAAGTGAACAGCCTGAGCATTGGGTGCCCACACACGAAATGTATAACCGTACTCTCCATTTAGTTCTTCCCTATGTGCTCCTAGATAATGCTGAAGGTGAAAATTTTCTCCTGTCATAAAGGTGCGCAAAGCTTCTCTTTTATCCATAATACCCCTCTTTTCTGTAAGCGTTTTCTATAGATTTATTATACTACCTTTTTATGTAAGATTCAAGTAAATTACTATATTTTGGTAAAAAAATTCTTTTGAAAAGTCTTCAACAAAATTCACTGATGTATTCACTTGTAAATCAAGTAATTTTCAGAAACGCTTTTGAAAAACGAATCCTCTTTTTTTATAATACTATCATAAAGTTCGTTATTTTATCCAAATATAGCATTGTTTTTATGTAAAAAACAAAACCAGGAAAACAATTTCCTGATTTTACATTTCATTTCACATCAAAAACAATGGATTTGACATTTGTCATCGCTTCAATGCTATATTTAATTCCTTGAACACCCAGCACCAGAACCCTTTGACACCTAGGAATGGGAAATTATCTGGACCACGTTGGGTTTTATTATTAATATGAACTGTACCCACTTCAAGTTTTTCAGCAATTTCAAAGGCCTTTTTGAAATCATTTGTAAAGACTGAGGATTGAAGGCCGAATTCAGATTCGTTGGCAAAGGCAATTGCTTCTTCTACATTAGCCACACGAATAATAGGTAAAACAGGGCCAAATGGCTCTTCCCATGCTACTTTCATATTTTTTGTAACTTGGTCAAAAAGCACTGGCCAGAGAAGATTGCCCTCACGTTTGATTGGTGTAAGAGCCTGAGCCCCTTTTTCTTGTGCATCCTCAATCAAGCCCCAGATGAAAGTCGGCTGAAGCATTGTCAATAACAGGTGTAATATCAGCATTGTCAAATGGGATCACCAACTGTTAATTTAGCAACCTCTGCTTGAAGCAAAGTAACTAATTTATCTGCTACACTTTCAAGAACAATGACCCGTTTAATGGCCGTGCAACGTTGGCCTGAGTAGCTAAAGGCACCCGCAACAATTTGCTTGGCAGCATGTTCCAAATCTGCATCTTCTAGAACAAGAGCTGCATCTTTCCCACCAAGCTCCAACATGATAGGACGCATACCAGCTAAACGACCAATACGTTCTCCGATAGGAGTTGAGCCTGTAAAGTTGATAAAAGTTGACTTCTTTATGCTCAATGATATAATCCCCAATTTCTGAACCACGACCCGTAATGGTGTTGAAAAACACCTGCTGGAATCCCTGCTTCTTCAAAGGCTTTAGCCAACAAGAGACCCAGAAATAGAACCTTGTGTTGGTGGCTTAAACATGACCACATTCCCTGCAATCAAGGCAGGTGCAATCTTTAGAAGCAGATAAATTAACTGGATAGTTAAAGGGAGCAATAGCTAGCACGACTCCAACCGGCTCACGACGAACAACAGCCAGTTTGTTTTTACTTGCTGCTTCAAAACCGCCACCTTCCATCGCTTGGCCTGTGATACGGAGACCTTCTTCAGCAGCATAACGAATCAAGTCTGCTGTACGCACTACTTCTCCAATGGCTGCTTTAATCCCTTTTGCTACTTCTTTGGCAAGGATAGTACCAATTTTTTCTTTATCGCGTTCTAAAATAGCTGCTGTTTTATGCAAATAAGCCGCACGTTCAACTGCTGATAAAGCTCGCCATGCTGGCAGGGCTGCACGCGCAGCTTGCATACCCTCATCTACTTCCGCTTGGCTCATAGCTGGTACTGTCCCTAATTCTTCTTGATTGATTGGTGAATAAATCGTAATTTCTTTTTCAGATGATTTCCATTCTCCATTTACTAAATTCTGATATCTTGTCAAATTCTCGTCCTCCTGAAAATGATTAAGATATATTTTACCAAATTTTCAGAAAATTACAACCCTTTTTACAATATTTTTGAGATTATTTTCACAAGCTTGACTTTTCAAACTATTTGAACTCTTTTGTTAAGCAGTCAGTACAAGAAGAAAAGGCTTAGATGAACTAAACCTTTTTCATGCTATGTTATTATTCTTCATTGAGTTTTATAATTTTTAGCAAGAAGATATCCTGGAAATTATACGACAAAATTGAAAACTTTTGATTTTTTCTACAAGACTTTAAAGACGCTGGCACTGACGCCACCAACCATGTCTTTATCACTTAAATGGCTATTGGTCACCAATAGTTCTAAATTTCCAGCATTTTCAAACTGGAAGTCTTGCCCTTTAGAATTAAATACAACCAGTAAATGGTCTTCACCTTGAATCTCATAGACAATCAAACCACTATGTTCATTTGCTGAATGAACAAAAACATGATGGTAAATTTCATCATAAGTAGGGTAAGAAAAGGCACCGGTTCCTGTCTTCAATCGAATCATCTGACGGATAAACCCAATACTATCTTGACGCTCATTAATCAAGTCCCAGTTCACTTGGTTCACACTGTCTGGAGCATTATAGCTATTCATAGCACGCTCTCTATCATCATGGGTCAACTCACCATTTTCACCAGTCGCAACTAGTTTGGTACGACCAAATTCTTGACCGATTTCCATAAAGGCCATCCCTTGCATGAGTAGGTTCATAGCTGTGGCTGTCTCAACCTTGCGCATGATTTGTTCTGAACTTTGGTCTGGATGAAGAGTTGCCAATAAATCGTGAAGATTGTAATTGTCATGGGCTTCCACATAGTTAAGTACTTGATTTGGATGTGTATAGGTTCCTAATTCACGACTGCCTAGGATTGCTTTAGCAAGAATTGGCTCTGTCGCAGCACCGCTGACAAAACCTGATTTAATTGCACCGTAAACTTCTCCACCTTTGACAGCATCACGCTGATTGTCATTAAAGAAACCAATATTTGGCATTTCGTAGGCGTTGTCTTTCTTAGCCTTATCATAAGGGGCAAGACCTGTTCCCATGTCCCAACCTTCTCCATAAAGGATAATGTTAGGGTCAATTTCATCCAAACTCTGACGAATCATCTGCATAGTCTTGACATCATGAATCCCCATCAAGTCAAAACGGAAGCCGTCAATATTGTATTCCTGTACCCAGTATAGGAGGGAATCAATCATATACTTGCGGAACATTTCATGTTCGCTGGCTGTTTCATTTCCAACACCCGTTCCATTCTGGAAGGTACCGTCTGGATTCATACGATAATAGTAATCAGGGACAGTTGTTTGGAAAGGTGCATCAACAACTGAGAAGGTATGGTTATAGACCACATCCATAATAACACCAATACCCGCATCGTGGTAAGCTTGAACCATGGTCTTCAAATCACGAATAACCTGAGCTGGGATCGTCTGGATTAGTTGAAAAACTAGTTTCTGGTGCGTTATAGTTTTGTGGATCATAACCCCAGTTGTAGGTTACATTTCCATCCTCATCATATTCTTTATGACGGTCTGCAATTGGTTGCAACTGAACATAATTGTAGCCTATCTTCTTGATGTAATCAAAAGCAGTTGCTTGGCCATACTGGTTAACCGTTCCAGTCTGTGCAGCACCTAAGAAAGTTCCTCGAAGATGTTCATCCACACCTGAGGTCGGTGATTTGGTCAAATCACGAATGTGCATTTCACAAATAACTGCCTTACATGGATTTTTCAAACGCCAAGTAGCCTCAGAACCATGCTTAACCTCGAAATTTTCAACTTGCTTTTCTTCATGGCTCAGGATAGCTGAACGTTTGCCATCAGGACTGGTCGCGATGGTGTAAGGATCGCGTGTCAGTGTTTGGTGGTGAGGAAATTGGACTTGATACTGATAAGCCTTACCAGTCAAATCTTCCTCAACATCCAAACTCCAGACACCGATTGTATTGTCCTTATGATTATAAGAGTAGCTATTTCCTCTCTCCATATCAAAAGTTTTCCAAACAGGAGCATCATTAGCAGCTGATTCATAAACGACAACCTGCACTTCTGTCGCTGTAGGAGCCCAGAGAGCAAAATGAGCCTGATTGTCCTCTACACGGCACCCCAATTCACCTTGGTAGCCCCAGTGGTGGTCGAAACTAGCACTATTGATAGCCTTGTCAAAGGCAAAAGGATTTTGATTTTTATAGAAAGGACTGGCAATAGCAGGATTTTCAGAATAATAAATTCTATCATCCCCTTCCAAAATCCAGACCTCTGTTAAGAGGGATAGTGATTAAAACGGATAGCATATTCTTTACTGGTTTGGCCTGTATGAACCACAAAATTCAAGCTTTCTAGGGGATGAGCACTTGGATGTTCAAAACTAAATAAGGCACCAAAATAATCTTCTTTGTAGGTTAGCAAATCAATTCGCTGGTCCTGACTTTTTACAAAGGAGCAAGTGTCATATTCTCCATTCTTGCGATGGTAATGAATGCGCATAGGGTAGTTATACATTTTTTATTTTTCCTTTTTACTTCTTAATTTGTTTCTGTTTCACTAATAAATTCTTGACCGATTTTGTCCCGATTAACAAACTAGTTTACTGTCTAAACTCTGGTTTTAAACTATCATTACAGACTTTCTAGCCAAGCTTCATCTCGAACCTCGATACCAAGTTCTTGTGCTTTTTGCAGTTTACTTCCAGCGTCTGCACCTGCCACGACGAGGTCAGTCTTTTTAGAAACACTGCCTGTTACCTTAGCACCTAGACTTTCGAGTTTACTTTTAGCTTCTGAGCGCTTGAGCCGTTCCAATTTTCCAGTCAATACAACGGTCAAACCTGACAAGGCTGCATCCGCTACTACAGTCTGACCTTTATAGTCCAGATTGACCCCAGCTTCTCTCAATTCTCTTAGGAGAATTTCAGAGCCTTCTGTCGCAAAATATGTTTGAAGACTCTTGGCAATCACACCCCCCAAACTTTCAATACTAGCCACTTCATCTGGATCTGCCTGAGCCAGATTTTCAATTGAATGGAAATGTTGGAGTAAGAGCTGACTGGCCTTGCTTCCTACATGGCGAATCCCTAATCCAAACAAGAGTTTTTCAGCAGAGTTTTCCTTAGATGCTTGAATGGCTTGATACAGTTTAGAAGCAGACTTTTCCTTAACCCCCTCTAAAAGAAGGAAATCTTCTTCTTGTAATCGGTAAATATCCGCCACATCCTTAACCAAATTAGCAGCAAATAGTTTCTCAACAATAGATGGACCAAGGCCTGTAATATTCATAGCATCACGAGAAGCAAAGTGAATCAAGCCTTCCATGATTTGAGCAGGGCAACGCGGATTGATACAACGAAGGGCCACTTCATCTTCAAAGTGCAACAAGTCAGAGTCACAACTTGGGCAGTTTGTAGGGATATCTAGTTTTTCTTCAGAAACCCGTTTGGACTCTACCACACGTAAAACGGCAGGGATAATATCTCCAGCCTTATAGACAATAACCGTGTCCTCTTTGCGGATATCTTTTTCAGCAATGTAATCCACATTGTGCAGAGTTGCACGACTAACAGTTGTACCAGCTAGTTGTACCGGTGTGAGATTTGCAGTTGGAGTCACAACACCCGTACGGCCAACTGTCCAATCAACTGATAAGAGTTGAGCTTCTTTTTCTTCAGCAGGAAACTTGTAGGCTACTGCCCACTTTGGAGCCTTAACGGTAAAACCAAGTTCTTCTTGACCTGCTAGGTCATTGACCTTGATTACCACTCCATCGATATCATAGGGAAGACTGTCTCGTTCCTGTCCTACTTCTTGGATAAAATTCCAGATTTCATCTATGCTTTTTCAGCCAGAATTCGCTTAGGATTGACCACAAAACCTAGTTGTTCTAGGTGCTTCAAAACCTTTTCTTGGCTATCACGAGTTGAAGGGCTGGCTTCTTGATAAAGGAAAGTTGCAAGATTGCGCTTGGCTACTACTGCTGTATCCAACTGACGCAGGGTTCCTGCTGCCGCATTACGAGGATTGGCAAATTCAGGCTCTCCATTTTCTTGGCGAGCTTGGTTAACCTGGTCAAAAGAAGCGCGTGGCATATAACATTCTCCACGAACTGTGATATCTAGTTCTTCTGGCAAGGTCAAAGGAATATCCTTAACACGCTTAAGATTTTCTGTGATATTTTCCCCAATAGAACCATCACCACGTGTTGCCCCAGCAAGCAAAATCCCCTTTTCATAAGTCAGCGAGATAGATAAGCCATCGATTTTCAGCTCACAAATATATGTCGGATGAGCCACTTCCTTACGAACACGCGCATCAAAAGCTTCAAGCTCCTCACGTGAAAAAGCATCCTGCAAACTATAAAGAGGATACTGATGACTGTATTTTTCAAAACCATCTAAGACTTTACCACCAACACGATGGGTCGGACTGTCTGCTAACACTTGATCTGGATAGGCAGTTTCTAACTCAACCAACTCTCGGTAAAGGCGATCATACTCACTGTCTGAAACCGAGGGATTATCGCTGGTATAGTACTCAGCCGCATAGCGATTGAGCAAGGCGACTAACTCATTCATTCTTTTATTCATAAAACCATTTTACCATAAATTAAGCCCTTCTCACAAACAAGAAGGGCGGAAAAAACACTTAGATTGGAATTATTTTTGAAGTCCAAGCAAACTTATGTCTCTTTTTCAAAATGAGTTCGAACATATCCGAGAGCTAAGAAAGATAAGGCTACAACGCCAAGTCCAATAATCAAGAAAGAATAAAGATGGACACTTGGAAGAAAGGTCATCAAACCTTTCGCAATCGGCATAAAGAGAATTGCCAGTGTAAAAATGGTACTCAATACCCTACCCAAATATTCTCCATCAATCTTGGTCTGTACCTGTGTAAAGAAGTGAATATTAAAAATCGTCATAAAGAGTTCACAAATCAGGTTTCCAGAAAAGGTTAAAATATTGGGCAGTGGCAAACCCATCATGAAAACTCCTACTCCTGTTAAAATCAATAAGAACAAAAGTGTATTCATACTTGATTTAAATTTATTTGCTATCAGCGCTCCTATAATTGAGCCAATCGCACCCATGGTTAAGATAGTCGCATAAGCTCCTTCTACTCCATATAGTTTATTTGAAAAAGGAAGCAAAAACTCAAAAGCCGCAAAAAAGAAATTAACGCTGGAAGCCACTAACAGGAGAAAGAAAATCTCTTTTTGATGCCAGATATAGTGCAAGCCATCCTTGATATCTACAAAAATATCTCTCCCAGTAAAAGCTTTTTTCTCTTGAACTTTTGCTTCCTCTTTTGGAAGGAAAGCCACTAGAATAAAAGCAATGAAAAAAGTCAGCGAGTCTAGCAGTAGCGTCATATGGAGACTTGCAAATTGTAAAACCAGAAAAGAGAGTACAGGGGAACTCACACTGACAACCTGCAAGACCAACTCCAAACGAGAATTGTAGAGGACCAGTTCATCCTTCTCTACCAATTCTGTGATAATGGCCTTATTTGCTGGTCTAGAAAAGGCAAAAGCAATCGCCTGCACAATATTGGCAAAAATCAAAGCTCCAATCATACAGCTGTCATTCCTTATAAAAGAAATAGCCAGACAAAGAATCCCACAAACAAGGTCTGTCGTCATTAAAATCTTACGACGAGAAAAACGGTCTGAAATAACTCCGCCAAGGGATTTACGAGAATAGATGTGACCAGTTCAGAAATCTGATACATTCCTAAAACAGTCTGTCCAATAGTTCCCATGGAAGCTAGCCAGACACTATTTCCATAATCATAGAGCATATTCCCTATCTTGTTAACAGCTCCACGGCTAATCAACTGTACGGCATAGCGATTCATATAAAAACTCCTCTCAAATTTTGAAACTATTGTATCAAAACCGAAAGGAGCTTTTTCATTTTTCCCTTATTTGGGAAAATTAATCTTTGACAAATTTTTCGTAGTGTTCCTGATAATAGGCTACTTGCTCTGGGAGACCTAGCACGTCAAAAATATGCATGGCCTCTTGCATTTGCTTACAACCTTCTTTACACTGTCCTTTTTGATATAAGGCAAAACCTTTGAGGTAATGTAAAATATTTCGTTCATAAAGACTAATGTTTTTACCAATAATCTTCTCTGTATAAGCTTCAAAATAGCTTGCATTGTCAAAAGAAAGATGCTCTAAACAATGCTGGTAACAATTGAGGGCCAAAATCAACACTAATCTCTTATGGCGACCAATCTCTAGGTAAAATTCCTCCCTCTCCATAACTTCTCTTCCAATTCGAGTGACATAGTCCACATCGTAGAAACTATAGAGGTTCCCGAAAAGAATCAACTCATACATGGTCCATTCTTCTGTTTTGAAGAGATAATCTGCTACCTTATCCAAATCATCCTGATTCATATCATAACTCGAATCTCTTTGACAAATAAGACCTTGTAGCAAAATCCAGTTCAGCTCAAAATAGAGTGGATTTGTCGAACTCTTAGCCTTTTCAAGTTGTTCTTCTTGAAGCTTTTGAAAACCTGCAATATCATTTGAGTAGTAAAGTGGAATAATTTGTCCCATCATGGCAACATGTTCATGATTGTGAAAATTCCTTACCTTGTCCATGAAATTTTCGATTGTTACATGAATGTTATCCAAAATCTCAAAGAAATGCGAGACTGCTAGGTCAGACTCCCCAAGCTCAAAGCGAGATAACTGAGAGGTTGAACAGGACTCCCCTGCCGCCTCCTTTAAAGAATAATTTCCACTTGTCCGAAATTCACGAAATACTTTTCCAAGATGTTCCATCTTTACACCTGCTCTGATAATTCTTCCCACTCAAGCATGGCTTCTTCCTGACGATGCTGATTTTGTCCAACTCAGCCTGCAATTCCATCAGTTTGTCGGCATCGTTTGTTTCCAACATTTGTTCAGAAATGGCTTGGCTTTGACTTTCTAGCTCTTCGATTTCAGCTTCTAGACTTTCGATTTGTCGCATGAGTTTACGAACTTCTTTTTGACTTTCTTTCTGAGCTTGATAGTCATTAACTGGGCTTGCTTCTTTTGCTTGATTGCTGGTTGAAACTTCCTCTATCTGACTGACTTCCATTTCAGCCTTTTTATCGACATAGTAGTCGTAATCTCCAAGATAGAGAGTTGATCCATTCTCAGATAATTCTAGAACATGAGTTGCTACACGATTGATAAAGTAACGGTCGTGACTGACAAATAGAAGAGTCCCATCGAAGTCAATCAAGGCATTTTCCAACACTTCCTTGCTTTCAATATCCAGATGGTTGGTCGGCTCGTCCAGAATCAAGAAGTTGTTGTTTTCCATAGACAATTTAGCCAAAAGCAAACGAGCTTTCTCGCCACCAGACAACATGCCAACTGATTTTTTAACATCATCTCCTGAGAAAAGGAAGGCACCTAGACGGTTGCGGATTTCAACTTCTGGTGTCAGTTTAAAATCATTCCAGAGTTCATCCAGTACAGTATTACTTGGTGTCAGCTTGCTTTGAGTTTGGTCATAGTAACCAACCTCAACATTAGCGCCAAAGCGCTTCTCACCCTTGATAAAAGGAATCTGGTCCACAATAGACTTGATAAAGGTTGACTTGCCAATACCATTTGGACCAACGATGGCAACAGCATTCATCTTACGAAGGTCTAGGTTAATCGGTTGAGACAGGACTTCCCCATCATAGCCAATAGCCGCATTTTCAACAGTCAATACAACATTACCAGACGTTTTTTCAGACTGGAAGGTCATATTGGCTGGTTTATTACCAGCTTCAGGCTTGTCTAAGCGGTCCATTTTTTCCAGTTGTTTACGACGAGATTGGGCACGTTTGGTCGTTGAAGCTCGAACTAGATTGCGATTGACAAAGTCTTCCAGAGCTGCGATTTCCTTCTGTTGCTTTTCATAGTTTTTTGCTTCAGTAGCTAGCTTCTGCTCCTTTAATTCAACAAAACGAGAGTAGTTGCCCACATAGCGATCCAAGGAATGCTTGGTCAAATCCAGCGTAATCGTTGCAACCTTGTCCAAGAAATAACGGTCATGGCTAACAATAATGAGGGCACCGCTATAGTTTACCAAGTAATTCTCTAGCCAGGCAATGGTTTCAATATCCAAGTGGTTGGTTGGCTCGTCCAAGACCAAGAGATTGGGCTTTTCAAGTAGCATTTTGGCTAGAGCCAAGCGAGTATTTTGACCACCTGAAAGCTCGGCAATTTTCATCTGCCACATAGATTCGTCAAACTTGAAACCATTCAAGATAGCACGGATATCAGTTTCATAGGTAAAGCCACCTGCTTGGCGAAAATTCTCAGATAAGCGGTCGTAATCTGACATCAGTTTATCCAAATCCTCACCAGACTTTTCACCCATCTCCAACTCCATCTGACGCAGTTGTTTCTCAGTCCGACGCAAATCATCAAAGACATGAAGCATTTCATCGTAGATAGTGTTTTCAGATTCAAAACGGCTATCTTGGGCTAGGTAAGATAGAGAAATATCTTTTTTCTTATTGATTTCTCCACTAGTTGGTTCCTCTTCTCCAACCAAAATCTTCAAAAGAGTAGACTTACCTGCACCATTTTTCCCAACAAGGGCAATCCGATCTCGTTCATCAACCTGCAGGTTGATATTATCAAAAAGAACTTCTCCTGCAAAAGAACGTTCAATTTTATTAGCTTGTAAAATAATCATACAAGTAGTATAGCATGTTTCCCTAAGGCATTCAAGACTTGATAAACAGGCATATGTCACTACTTTTCTGAAAATTATGCTACCGTTTTACTAAAATGCTAAAAAGTGCTATAATGTGAACGGTTAAAACAATTTACATAAAGGAGAATTTTAATGTCTTACCAAGAAAATTACCAGAAATGGGTTGATTTTGCGGAGCTTCCTGACTACCTTCGTCAAGATTTGGAAAATATGGATGAAAAAACGAAGGAAGATGCCTTCTATACAAATCTTGAATTTGGTACTGCAGGTATGCGTGGCTTGATTGGTGCTGGTACAAACCGCATCAACATCTACGTTGTTCGCCAAGCTACTGAAGGCTGGCTCGTTTGATTGAGTCAAAAGGTGGAAATGAAAAAGAACGTGGTGTCGCAATCGCCTACGATAGCCGTCACTTCTCACCTGAGTTTGCCTTTGAATCTGCGGCAGTTCTTGCTAAACATGGTATCAAATCTTATGTATTTGAAAGCCTTCGTCCAACTCCAGAACTATCATTTGCAGTTCGTCACCTCAACTGTTTCGCGGGTATCATGGTCACAGCCAGCCACAACCCTGCACCATTTAACGGTTACAAGGTTTACGGTGAAGACGGTGGACAAATGCCTCCACACGACGCAGACGCTTTGACTACATATATCCGTGCAATCGAGAACCCATTTACAGTTGAAGTTGCTGATGTGGAAGCTGAAAAAGCTTCTGGCTTGATTGAAGTCATCGGCGAAGCTGTCGATGTAGAATACCTCAAAGAAGTTAAGGACGTTAACATCAACCCAGCCTTGATTGAAGAATTTGGTAAAGACATGAAGATTGTCTACACACCACTTCATGGTACTGGTGAAATGTTGGCTCGTCGTGCTCTTGCCCAAGCAGGATTTGACTCTGTTCAAGTCGTTGAAGCGCAAGCAACTGCTGACCCAGACTTCTCAACTGTAAAATCTCCGAACCCAGAAAGCCAAGCAGCCTTTGCCCTTGCTGAAGAACTTGGTCGTCAAGTTGGTGCAGACGTTCTTGTCGCAACTGACCCTGATGCTGACCGTGTTGGTGTTGAAGTTCTTCAAAAAGATGGTAGCTACCTCAACCTTTCAGGTAACCAAATCGGTGCTATCATGGCTAAATACATCTTGGAAGCCCACAAAAACGCTGGAACTCTTCCTGAAAATGCAGCCCTATGCAAATCTATCGTATCAACTGACTTGGTAACGAAGATTGCTGAAAGCTACGGCGCAACTATGTTCAACGTTTTGACTGGTTTCAAATTTATCGCTGAAAAAATTCAAGAATTCGAAGAAAAACACAATCACACTTACATGATGGGATTTGAAGAAAGCTTCGGTTACTTGATTAAACCATTCGTACGTGATAAAGATGCTATCCAAGCCGTTCTTGTCGTTGCTGAACTTGCTGCCTACTACCGTTCACGTGGTTTGACCCTTGCTGACGGTATCGAAGAAATCTACAAAGAGTACGGCTACTACGCAGAAAAGACTATCTCTGTTACCCTTTCAGGTGTCGATGGTGCAGAACAAATCAAAGCAATTATGGCTAAATTCCGTAACAATGCTCCTAAAGAATGGAACGCAACAGCTATCACTGTCGTAGAAGACTTCAAGGCTCAAACTGCTACTGCTGCTGACGGTACTGTTACAAACTTGACAACTCCTCCAAGTGATGTGTTGAAATACACGCTTGCTGACGGTTCATGGATTGCCGTTCGCCCTTCAGGTACAGAACCAAAAATCAAGTTCTACATTGCAGTTGTAGGTGAAACCAACGAAGAATCACAAGCTAAGATTGCTAACATCGAAGCAGAAATCAATGCTTTTGTAAAATAAGGTCCTATAAAAGATGAGACAAACCAATCTCATCTTTTTTTCGTATCAAATCTAAGCAATTTTAGAAACTTTATGGCATACTAGACTTATCAATGAAAGCGAGGTAATCTCATGGAACAATTTTTAGATAATATCAAAGATCTTGAAGTCACTACAGTTGCGCGTGCGCAAGAAGCTCTTGATAAAAAAGAAACTGCAACCTTCTTTATCGGTCGTAAAACTTGCCCTTACTGCCGTAAATTTGCTGGTACCTTGGCAGGTGTCGTAGCTGAAACTAAAGCTCACATCTACTTCATCAACAGTGAAGAACCAAGTCAGCTCAATGAGTTGCAAGCATTCCGCTCACGCTATGGAATCCCAACTGTACCAGGTTTTGTTCATGTTGCAGATGGACAAATCAATGTCCGTTGCGACTCTTCAATGTCAGCACAAGAAATCAAAGAATTCGCAGGATTGTAAAAGATATAAAAAAGAAGGCCCTCGCCTTCTTTTTATATATCTGTCAATGGTGTTGCAGTATCTGGTGAGGTATCATAAACCTTAAAGTCTACTCCGACTCCCAGATCAGCTTGTGCTAGCTGATTGACCATGGTCATGTGAGCCAGTTCCTTGATATTGTTCTCCTTAGATAAATGCCCAAGGTAGATTTTTTTAGTGCGGTTTCCTAAGGTACGAATCATTGCTTCAGCACCGTCCTCATTAGAAAGGTGACCGAGATCCGATAGGATTCGTTGTTTGAGTCGCCAAGCGTAAGAACCTGCTCGCAAAATTCTCTACATCATGGTTGGACTCGATAAGATATCCATCCGCATTTTCGACAATTCCTGCCATACGGTCACTAACATAACCTGTATCTGTCAAAAGGACAAAACTCTTGTCATCCTTCATAAAGCGATAGAACTGCGGTGCGACTGCATCATGGCTTACACCAAAACTCTCGATGTCAATATCTCCAAAGGTTTTGGTTTTGCCCATCTCAAAGATATGCTTTTGCGAAGAATCCACCTTCCCAAGATACTTGCTATTTTCCATAGCCTGCCAAGTTTTCTCATTGGCATAAAGATCCATACCATACTTGCGAGCCAAAACACCTACTCCATGAATATGGTCTGAATGCTCATGCGTAATCAAGATAGCATCCAAGTCTTCTGGCTTGCGATTGATTTCAGCAAGTAAGCTGGTGATTTTCTTACCAGACAAGCCTGCATCCACTAAAAGTTTCTTTTTGGGCGTTTCCAGATAAAAGGAATTTCCACTGGAACCCGACGCTAAAATACTGTATTTAAAGCCTGTTTCACTCATTCTAGTCTTCTACTTCATCCTCCCATACTTCTTCTTTCACTGCATCCTTATCATAAGGGAGCACAATGGTAAAGGTTGATCCCTTACCGTATTCACTCTTGGCCCAAATAAAGCCATTATGTTGTTTGATAATTTCTTTGGCAATAGACAGTCCTAGACCTGTACCACCTTGGGCACGACTTCTAGCACGATCCACACGATAAAAACGGTCAAAGATACGTGGTAAATCCTGCTTTGGAATACCCAAACCTTGGTCTGAGATGGATAAAATCATCTGATCATCCGTTGTTTTCATGCTCACTGTGATTTTTCCACCATCTGGCGAATACTTAATAGCATTGTTGAGAATATTATCAATCACCTGTGTCATCTTATCTGTATCAATCTCAATCCAAACTGAAGTAATTGGGTAATCTCTCACCAGTTCGTATTTCTTCTCTTCATCCTGACCTCTTATCTGATCAAAACGGTTGAGAATAAAGGTAATAAAAGCAGTGAAATTAATCATCTCTACATCCAAATGACTGGTTGCATTATCAATTCGTGAAAGATGAAGAAGGTCTGTCACCATCCTCATCATACGGTTGGTTTCGTCTAGAGACACCTTGATAAAATCTGGTGCAACAGGTTCTGACAAGGCACCCTCGTCCAAGGCTTCAAGATAGGATTTTACACTAGTCAAAGGAGTTCGTAACTCATGACTAACGTTGGAAACAAAGAGTCTCCGTTCCCGTTCTTCCTTCTCCTGCTCTGTCGTATCGTGTAAAACAGCAACCAAACCAGAAATAAAGCCAGACTCACGACGAACCAAGGCAAAACGTACACGAAGGATCAGATATTCACCATTGGCATCCTGAGAATCAATCATAAGCTCAGGAACTTGGGTAATCAAATCACGAAGTTCATACTCATCTTCAATCTTAAGCAATTCTAGAATACTTTTATTAAGAACATCTTCTTTCTGAACGCCTAATTGTTTCTTAGCCATGTCATTAATCATGGTAATCTTACCACGACGATTGGTCGCAAGGACTCCGTCTGTCATGTAAGAGAGGATACTATGCAACCGTTTACTCTCTTGTTCCAAATTTTCTTGAGTCAAGCGGATTACTTCTGATAAATCATTGAGATTATTGGTAATATTAGTGATTTCAGAACTTCCCTGCATATCTAATACCTGAGAATAATCTCCTGCAATCAGGTCTTTTACCTTTTGATTGATTTTCTTCAACCGAATATTATCCCGACGATTTTCTAGTAAAAGCAAGGTTACGACTAAAATAAAGCCAAGTAGAATGAGGACAAAGATAAAATCACTAGTTAAAACTGTGTCTTTAATTAGTTTAATCATTATTTCTCATATAATAACCAACACCACGACGTGTTAGAATATACTCTGGACGACTTGGTGTGTCTTCAATCTTCTCACGCAAACGTCTGATAGTTACGTCGACTGTTCGAACATCTCCAAAATAGTCGTAACCCCAGACCGTTTCAAGCAAGTGTTCGCGTGTAATCACTTGACCGATATGAGAAGCCAAGTGGTACAAGAGTTCAAATTCACGGTGAGTTAAATCTAGTTCTTCACCATATTTTTTAGCCACGTAGGCATCTGGTACAATTTCTAAATCCCCAATTTGGATAGGCTGTGGTTTGCTATCTGCTTCCTGCTCATCTACTGGTATAGGCTGAGAACGACGAAGAAGAGCTTTAACACGCGCCTGCAACTCACGATTTGAGAAGGGTTTGGTCACATAATCGTCCGCCCCAAGCTCTAAACCAATAACCTTATCAAATTCGCTATCTTTAGCTGAAAGCATGATAATAGGCACACTACTGGTCTTGCGAATGGTCTTCGCAACTTCTAAACCATCAATTTCTGGAAGCATCAAATCCAAAATAATAATATCTGGTTGCTCTGCTTCAAATTGTTCTAGCGCTTCACGACCATTAAAAGCAGTTACAACCTCGTAACCTTCTTTGGTCATATTAAACTTGATAATATCTGAGATTGGTTTTTCATCATCTACAATTAATATTTTTTTCATATGTTCACCTTTTTCTCTACTATTATACCAAAAAAATAACAAGAAAGACACAATAGCTAGTCTTTGCTACTGTCTAAGTTGGCTTTGTGCATAAGCCTGCCAGATTTTTTGTTGGGGTTTGGCAAGTGGATAATTCTTAAACTCTTCTGGTGAAAGCCAGCGAACTTCCCTATCTGAAAAGTCATGGAAGTCACTTACCTGACCTGCTACAATTTGAACATGCCACTTGCGATGACTAAAGACATGCTTGACAGTCTCAAAATAAACATCAAGCCAATCAACTTCTAAGTCATAGTCCTGCTGGAAACTCTCTTCTGGACTTGGACCAAAGTTCACGTTTTCTTCCGCAACCTGATGGAAGAGGTCAAACTGCTCCTCTTGCGGAAACTCATCTACTTCTATCAAGGGGAAATGCCAAAAACCAGCCAATAGCTTTTCGCTTTCATTTTTTTCAAGTAAAAATTGTCCTTGAGTATTTTTGACCACCAAGGCTTTAAGATAAATTGGAACAGGCTTTTTCTTGGGAGCCTTGATTGGATAACGGTCCATTGTGCCATTCTGATATGCCGCACTAAAGTCCTTAACTGGGCTTTCTTCTGGTCTAGGGATTTACAGGTGCCTCAATATCAGACCCTAAAGTCCATCAAAGCTTGATTAAAGTCACCTGGACGTTCTGGGTCAATCAAGATTTCCATCATTGCCTGAAAAATTTTGCGATTACTTGGAATCCCAATATCGTGGTTTACTTCAAATAGACGGGCCAAAACACGCATAACATTACCATCTACAGCTGGCTCAGGCAAGTTAAAAGCAATACTAGAAATGGCTCCTGCAGTGTAAGGTCCAATTCCTTTCAAGCTGGAAATTCCTTCATAGGTGTTTGGAAATTGACCACCAAAGTCTGTCATAATCTGCTGGGCCGCAGCCTGCATATTGCGTACTCGAGAATAATATCCCAGTCCCTCCCAAGCCTTCAACAGACGTTCTTCAGGCGCAGTTGCCAAACTTTCCACTGTTGGAAACCAGTCTAAGAATCGTTCATAGTAGGGAATAACCGTATCCACCCTGGTCTGCTGGAGCATAATTTCAGACACCCAGATATGATAAGGATTTTTACTTCTACGCCAGGGTAAATCTCTTTTATTTTCATCATACCAAGTGAGAAGTTTCTCACGGAAAGAAACAATCTTCTCCTCCGGCCACATGACGATACCGTATTCTTTCAAATCTAACATATCTCTAGTATAACACAGAAGATTCTAACTGTCCTTTTCCTAGTATTAATACTCTTCGAAAATCTCTTCAAACCACGTCAACGTCGCCTTGCCGTAGGTATGGTTCCTGACTTCGTCAGTCTTATCTGCAACCTCAAAGCAGTGCTTTGAGCAACCTGCGGCTAGTTTCCTAGTTTGCTCTTTGATTTTCATTGAGTATAAAAAGCCTCTTCCCAAGGGAAAGAGGACTAAATCTTATTGATGAACAGCTTGAGCTGCTGTGATGAGGGTCAACTTGTAAACATCATCTGCGTTACATCCACGAGAAAGGTCGTTAACTGGTTTGTTCAAACCTTGCAAAACAGGTCCTACAGCCGCAAAGCCACCAAGACGTTCTGCCATCTTGTAGCCGATATTTCCTGCCTCGATACCTGGGAAGATGAAGACATTTGCTTGACCAGCTACCGTACTTCCAGGAGCTTTCAGAGCTGCAGTTTCTGGAACAAAGGCCGCATCAAATTGCAACTCACCATCGATTTCAAGGTCAGGACGCAAGTCGTGAGCAATTTTAGTTGCTTCAACAACCTTATCAACACTTTCTCCAAACCCTGAACCTTTAGTAGAATAGCTTAGCATAGCAATTTTAGGCTCGATTCCAAACATCTTAGCTGTGATTGCTGAGTTGATCGCAATTTCAGCCAAAGCTTCTGCATCTGGATTGATGTTGATAGCACAGTCCCCAAAGAGGTAACGTTCCGTACCACGAACCATGAGGAAGGCACCTGAAGTACGAGTCACATTTGGACGAGTTTTGATGATTTGAAGGGCTGGACGAACTGTTGAAGCAGTTGAATGAATCGCACCTGACACCATTCCGTCAACCAAGCCCAAGTACACCAACATAACACCAAAATAGTTGACATCTTCAACTAACACCTTACGTGCTTCTTCTTCAGTCATTTTACCCTTGCGACGCTCTACTAAAGCAGCAACCATTTCTTCAAATTGAGGATAATTTTGAGGGTCGATGACCTCATAACCATCCATGATCCCTTCAATTTCAAGATAAATTTTAATTTTTTCAGGATTTCCAAGCAAAACAGGAATCACTTCTGTTTCTTTTACCAAGCGTTTAGTCGCTTGAAGAATACGAGGCTCTTCCCCTTCAGGGAGAACGATACGAGCATTTTTACCAACAAGGTTGGCTTTGAGACTTTCAAAAACTTCCATGAGTTTTCTCCTTTAAAATAATAATTATACTCTGAATCAGTTTTTATAGAGTATTAGTTGATAACTGGGTAATAAGGTTACTGAAATCATCCGGCAAGGGACTTTCTAACTGCAAGTCTTGCTCTAAAAATGGATGATAAAAAGATAGGTAATGGCAATGCAGAGCCTGACGTTGAATGCCATCGTCCAGACTACCGCCATACAAGTCATCTCCCAACAAAGGAAAACCAATATGAGAAAAGTGGACTCGGATTTGATGGGTTCGTCCAGTATGCAGGCGAATGTCAACCAAGTGAATATTCCCATAAGAAGCTACAATCTTGTAAGAAGTATGGGCATATTTTCCACCTTTAGCCACCCGTCTAGTGATAATGGAGTCTTCATCACGCGCAATAGGAGCAATAATTTCACCCTCTGGTTCCAAATATCCATCACCTTTAACCAAAGCAAAGTAGCGTTTCTCGATAGATTTCTTCTGCAACTGCTTGTCTAATCGTGCATGGGCATAGCCGTGCTTAGCAAAGAGCATCAAGCCAGAAGTATCTCTATCAAGTCTAGTTACAATGTGAACCTGCTGATTTTTCATAGTTTTTGCTTGACATAGTAACCCTTGATAAAAATTGGCGATAGTATTGGAGTGATTGACACTAGGAATAGAAGCCACTCCATAGGGTTTGTTCAAGACTAGAAAATGGTCATCCTCATAGAGAATATTCAGTGGGCGCTCGATAGCTTCTAGAGTTTCAAAGCCTTCCTCAGCAGGAATATCGATGATAACTCGGTCTCCAATATCCAATAGATACGTCGCATTTTGCGGTTGGTCATTGACCAGAATAGCTCCGCCTCGAAACTTAATCTTAGCTAGCAGCCCCTTAGAAACCTCGTGCTTTTTTAAGAAGGTCTTAACCTTTACATGCTCATCTGCGATAAATTCAAACCTCATTCATCCACCTCGCCGATAAATGCATCCTTAACACGATTCCAGAAACTGGTGTGGCTAGGTGATGCGACAAAGTGAATCTTATGATGGTCGATTTGATACTCAATACGCTCAATATTACGGAATGAATAAACGCTATTGTCAACCGAAATGGTATGGTAATCGTTTCTTGTTGGAATGAGTTCAATCTTATCCTTCTTAGGAACAATAATGGAAGAACCCAGCGTTCGATAGACACGATTATTTAGGCTGGCAATTTCCGTCAATTGAAGAGCTTCAATGGTAGGGTGTAAAACAGCTCCACCAAGAGACTTGTTATAGGCTGTACTACCAGTCGGTGTCGAAACTGTTAGCCCATCTCCTCGAAAACGTTCAAAGGGAACACCATTGATTACAATATCCGCCACCATGGTTCGATCGGACCTGCGGATGCTAGCTTCGTTGAGTGCTCTGAAAATCTTCACTTCACCATTTTCAAGAAAGACCTTCACATTTAGAACAGGGTAAGAGACTCTTGCTCCCGTATCTAGCTGCAAATTAGTCACTAGCTTATCCAACTCAAAATCACGGTAGTCCGTATAGAAGCCCAGATGTCCCGTATGAACACCAATAAAGCGTACCTTGTCAAGCTGGTTTTCGTACTTATGAAAGGCCGACAAAGAGCATGCCATCCCCACCAATGGAAATAACGATATCTGGATTGGTATCATTGAGTATAAACTGATTTCTCTTCAAACGATCTCGCAATTCATACAAAACCCTTTGACTCTGTGGTTTTCTATTAGCTATCAGGTCAATTCGTTTACCTGTATTCTTCATCTGTATCGTCACTGTTTCCTACACCATCATTTAATTTTCTACTCAAAGGATCAAAAAGTGCCTGAGCTTCTTGGATATCATCACGAATTTTACCCATTTCTTCATCTAACTGATGGGCAATCTTGGATGTAATTTCCAGTCGCTTCTTAATCTCCTCTGGGAAATCCCCTTGGTATTTGTAGTTGAGAGAATGTTCTATCGTTGCCCAAAAATTCATGGCCAAGGTACGAATCTGAATTTCCGCCAAAATGGTCTTGGCTCCATTGATGGTGTCAACCATATATTCTACTACCACATGATAGGAACGGTAGCCTGAAGCCTTTCGATGAGTAATGTAATCTCGCTCCTGTATGATCCGCATATCCTGACGCTTACGCAAAATAGCTACAACTTCTTGGACATCATCTACAAACTGGACCATCACACGCAAACCAGCAATATCCTGTAAATCGTGTTCCAAGGTCGCATAAGTAATACCACGTCGAGCCATTTTTTCCTTGATACTTTCAATTGGCTTGACTCGACCAGTCACAAACTCAATCGGAGAATGCTTATTTTGCTTGCGATATTGCTTACGAATACCACGTAGTTTAATCTTTAACTCACCAACAGCTTGAATGTAAGGATCTAGAAATTCTTCCCATTCTAAGGTCATATATTCTCCCTTATTCTCATATTATCCTTCAAAAATATCTTTGATTTTTTCTCCAGATTCATATACAATAAATACAATGCTTATTATACCATAAATCCGCTTTCAACGATAAAGAAAAGGTAAGAAAAATGAAACATTTAGAAATTGAATTGAAAACACTCTTGAAAAAAGATGAATACAATCGTCTAAAAGACCAGTTCACAGGTGTCACTCCTGTTCTTCAAAAAAATTACTACATCGACACGCCTGATTTTGAACTGCGAGAAAAGAAAGTTGCTATGCGCATTCGAACTTTTGAAGACTGGGCAGAATTGACACTCAAAGTCCCGCAAAGTGTTGGAAACATGGAATACAATCAAAAATTGCAACTAAAAGATACTGAAAACTATTTGAGCAAGGAAGAACTTCCTCAAGGGCTGGTTCTTGATGAATTGGCGAAACATGGTATCCAAAAGCAAGAAATGGCAGGTGCTTGGTTGTCTCACAACGCTTCGCTATGAAATGAAAACAGCTATTGGTCTCATGGCACTGGATGAGAGTCAGTACTTTGATATGACAGATTACGAATTAGAGCTTGAAGTGGAAAAATCATGAGCAAGGCAAACAAGATTTCCAACAATTTTTTTAGAGGAAAAATCAGATTTCCTACCAAAAAAAGCTCCTTCAAAAATTGGTTCGATTTGTCAAAAAGCATGAAAAAAATAGCTGAAATAATCTCCATTTTTTTGGTAAAATAGAAAAGATAAAAATACACAAATCCCTAGTTCATATATGCTAAAGGCAGATATGGCTAGGATTTAAAAAGTTTACAGAGGACGGTCTATAATGTCAGATAGAAAAAACATGAAACTTTTCGCACTCAACTCTAACCAAGAGATTGCACAGAAAATTGCTCAAGCTGTTGGTGTCCCACTTGGAAAAACTATCATCACGTCAATTTTCTGATGGAGAGATCAAGTGAAATATCGAAGAAAGTGTCCGTGGTTATGATGTGTACATTATCCAATCAACAAGTTTCCCTGTTAACAACCACCTAATGGAATTGTTAATCATGGTTGATGCTTGTGTGCGTGCAAGTGCCCACAGTATCAACGTTGTCCTTCCATATTTTGGCTATGCACGTCAAGATAGAATTGCATCATCTAGAGAACCACTAACAGCTAAACTAGTTGCTAACATGCTGGTTAAGGCTGGTGTTGACCGTGTCCTTACTCTTGATTTGCATGCCGTTCAAGTTCAAGGCTTCTTTTGATATTCCTGTAGATAATCTTTTACACTGTTCCTCTCTTTGCTAAAACACTACTGTGATAAAGGATTAAGAGGTTCAGATGTTGTTGTCGTTAGCCCTAAAAATTCAGGTGTGAAACGTGCTCGTAGCCTGGCTGAATATCTTGATGCTCCTATCGCCATTATCGACTACCCTCAAGACGATGCAACTCGTAACGAAGGCTATATCATCGGTGATGTTGAAGGTAAAAAAGCCATCTTGATTGATGATATTTTAAATACAGGACGTACCTTCTCTGAAGCAGCTAAAATCGTTGAACATGAAGGGGCTACAGAAATTTATGCTGTTTCTAGCCACGGTCTCTTCGTTGAAGGTGCTGCTGAACTTCTTGACAATACTAATATTAAAGAAATTCTTGTGACTGATTCAGTAGCAACAAAAGAAAAAACTCCTAAAAACGTATGCTACATCACTGCTAGTGAGTTAATTGGTGATGCCATCGTCCGTATTCACGAAAGAAAACCAGTCAGCCCACTCTTTGCCTACAACAAAAAGAAATAAGGTGATTCTTTGATTTATTTGGACAATGCTGCAACGACTCCCATGTCAGCAGTTGCTATTTCAGCTATGACCGAGGTTATGCAAGAAACCTATGGAAATCCTTCTAGTATTCATGGTCATGGTCGTCAAGCTGGCAAACTCTTGCGAGAAGCCCGTCAGGAACTAGCCCAGTTACTGGGGACAAAACCTCAACATATCTTTTTCACTTCTGGTGGGACTGAAGGCAACAATACTGCTATCATTGGTTACTGCCTTCGTCACCAAGAACAAGGAAAACATATCATCACAACTGCTATTGAGCACCATGCCGTCCTTGAAACCATTGATTACTTGGTTCAGACACTTTGGGTTTGAAGCAACCATTATCCAACCAGAAAATCAAGAAATCACAGCCCAACAAATTCTAAAGGCCTTACGTGACGATACGATTTTGGTTTCTACCATGTTTGCCAATAATGAGACAGGAAACCTACTGCCCATTGCTGAAATTGGCCAAATACTCAAACAACACCCTGCTGCCTATCATGTCGACGCAGTTCAGGCTATTGGCAAACTCCCTATTCACCCAGAAGAATTGGGTATTGATTTTCTCACTGCTTCTGCCCACAAGTTCCATGGGCCTAAGGGAATCGGTTTTCTCTACGCTTCTAGCATGGACTTTGACTCCTATCTCCATGGTGGAGACCAAGAACAGAAAAAACGTGCAGGAACTGAAAATCTGGCTGCCATCGTAGGCATGGTTGCAGCCCTAAAAGAAGACCTAGAAAAGCAAGAAGAACATTTTCAACATGTACAAAATCTAGAAACTGTCTTTTTGGCAGAGTTAGAGGGAGTTCAGTATTACCTGAATAGAGGGACAACACCATCTCCCTTATGTTCTCAATATTGGATTTCCTGGGCAGAAAAATGACCTCTTACTCCTTCGGCTAGATTTAGCTGGAATTTCTATCTCTACTGGCTCAGCCTGTACGGCAGGCATTGTCCAATCCAGCCATGTTCTTGAAGCCATGTACGGGGCAAATTCAGAACGCTTGAAGGAATCCGTTCGTATCAGTTTGTCGCCACAAAATACCATTGAAGACCTACAAACCCTCGCAAAAACCTTAAAAGAAATTATCGGAGGTTAGCCATATGGCATTTGAAAAAACCATTCAGTTAAAAAATTGTCGTTACAACTACACTCTTAGCCCTTCTGTTAAAAAATTCACCCTTAAGGACAACACCTTTTTTGAGACTAAGGTTGGTAACTATGAATTGACTCGCCTTTTGGAAAAAGTTCCGAACAGCGGTGAGGGATTCCAACTCAAAATCATCATTAACAAGGAACTTACAGGTGCTAAAAATCAATATCACTGACAAGTTTGGGTTACGTCTAGTTGATATTTTCAAATCAGAAGACCACCACATTCATCAGGAAAAATTCTACTTCCTCATGGATAGCTTGGTAGAACGTGGTGTCTTTACAAAATCGGAAAGATAGAGCCAAAATGTTTGAACTGACCTATAAGGACAGCTATCATGTAGAGCGTACACTCAAGTATGAGGATTATGAAGCTCTCATGCTAGCTCTGTCAGGATGTGTGACCCTACCAGATACACTTTATGTGACTTCTTTGACCTTTTAAGGGCCAGAAAGTTTATCAAGGGTCTGGTCGGAGACCTCTACCGTTTTCTATCACAAGCAGAATTTTTACATCAAAACTAAGATTTTTCTTAGTTTTTTCTTATTTTTGTTGATTTTTTCACAATGTTTCTATAAAATAGAAGAATAGAAAGGTTGTGATTTTGTGAAAGATAAACAGTCTGCTATTCCAAAAGCTACAGCAAAAAGACTCTCTCTCTACTATCGAATTTTTAAGAGATTTCATGCAGAAAAGATTGAACGTGCCAACTCTAAGCAAATTGCAGAGGCCATCGGTATTGATTCAGCGACAGTTCGTCGTGATTTTTCCTATTTTGGTGAACTAGGTCGTCGTGGTTTTGGCTACGATGTCAAAAAACTGATGACGTTTTTTGCCGACTTGCTCAATGATAACTCCATCACTAATGTCATGCTGGTAGGTATTGGAAATATGGGCCATGCCCTTCTCCACTACCGCTTCCACGAACGTAATAAGATGAAGATTATCATGGCCTTTGACCTAGATGACCATCCTGAAGTCGGTACCCAAACTCCTGACGGGATTCCCATTTACGGGATTTCTCAAATCAAGGAAAAAATCAAGGATGCTGATGTGAAGACTGCTATCCTAACTGTTCCCAGCGTTAAGTCACAAGAGGTTGCCAATCTCTTGGTGGATGCTGGCGTGAAAGGAATCCTCAGTTTTTCACCAGTCCATCTGCATTTACCAAAAGACGTGGTCGTTCAGTATGTCGATTTGACAAGTGAACTCCAAACCCTCCTCTATTTCATGAGAAGAGAGGATTAGAAAGCGAAAATCATTTTATGAAAAAACCAGTTATTGGGATTACAGGAAACGAAAAAACTCATCCAGATGATGACATCATGATGAGCTACGCAGCAAAAGGCTTTGTTGAAGGCGTTAAAAACGCTGGAGGAATTCCCATCATCCTACCGATTGGTAATCAAGAAATGGCCTGCCACTATATCAGTATGATTGACAAGCTCATCTTGACAGGTGGGCAAAATGTTGATCCAAAATTTTATGGTGAACCAAAAACCATCGATAGCGATGACTACCACCTTCAAAGGGATATCTTTGAACTGGCCCTCATCAAGGAAGCTATTAAACAGAAAAAGCCAATTTTTTCTGTCTGCCGTGGGACTCAACTCTTTAACGTTGCCATGGGAGGAACTTTGTACCAAGATATCGAAGACCATTGGCAGGATTGTTCTGCTGAGTACACAACTCAACGCTTGGTGACAGAACCAGATACTGTTCTCCGAGAAATCTATGGAGAAATTTCCCATATCAACTCCTTCCACCATCAGAGTATCAAGGATTTAGCACCAAATTTAAAGATTGCAGCTCATGATCCTAAAGATGGTATCATTGAAGCTGTTATGAGTACAGATGATGTTGCCTTTCTCGGTGTCCAATGGCATCCAGAATTTCTATTTGAAAATCGTCCCAAAGATAAAAACCTCTTTGACTATGTCGTTAATGAACTTTAGATTAAATCTGTCTTTTCACGGTAACTAAAATAACTAGAGTGAGAGACAATCAAATGGTCCAAGAGGACAATCCCCATCAGGTCGCAGGCTTCTTTGACAAGTTTAGTGACATGATCATCATTTCGGCTAGGGGCTACCGCTCCTGAAGGATGATTGTGAACCAAGATGAGAGAGGTCGCCATATGCTTGATGGCATAGTGAAGAATCTCTCGCGGTTCAGCAATACTGCGAGTGGCAGAACCGATAAAAATGGTCTGTTGATGGATGATTTGATTTTGAGTATTGAGATAGAGCGCCACCAGGTGCTCTTGTTTTTTGTCCCCCAATTCCTGTTGCATCTTCTTGGCCAACTTTTTGACTACTGAGAATACTTTCCATCTCAAGGGTCTCGTGTTTGTGAATACGATGCCCCAGTTCAATCATAGCTTGTAACTCTATAGCCTTAACACGACCGATACCAGATAGACTCTGCAACTCCTGCAGGGTCATTTTTTTCAAATCAGTTAGGCTTGAAAGATTGCTCAAGACTTTCTGGGCAATTTCAAAAAAACGCTAGCTTGACGTGTTCCTGTCCTAAGTAAAATAGCTAGCAACTCTTGATTACTGAGCGCTTCTACTCCTTCCTTGGCCAGTCTTTCTCTTGGCAATAGTGAATCTTCTTGGAATGAAATACTGTACATAAAAATCCTCCTCACTTTATTATTCGTGAGAAGGATGGAAAATTAGATTTTTTTCTCAATTGGGGCTACACTGGCTAAAAGTTTTTTCAAACCTGCTTCTGGGAAATTGATTTTTAATTCTTGAGTAGCTCCGTTACCTGAAACTTCCAGAACGGTTCCCTCTCCCCACTTCTTGTGGAGGGCAATGTCACCAATGGACCAATTTGTCTCACTAGACGCTGCTTTTGTGCCAGCTGTAAATTGACCAAATGGAAGACCGCTTGACTGGATAGATTTTGGGGCAGCACTGCGTTTACGGTCTTGAAGTGCTTGCGCAAGACTCATACCTTGACCGAAAGCAAGGCCACCACTGCTATAAGATGCCTTAAAGCTTGTATTAGCTGGACGGGCTAATCCTTGATACTCAAGTAAGTCTGAACTGATTTCATTAATAAAACGAGTCGGACGGTTGTAGTTGGTACGACCAAAAAGCAGGCGCGAGTTGGCATTGGTCAGATAGAGAATTTTCTCTGCACGCGTAATTCCTACATAGGCCAGACGGCGTTCTTCTTCCAATTCATCTGGATCTTCAGCTGCACGACTAAGCGGAAAGACATTTTCTTCCATCCCAATCAAAAAGACAACTGGAAACTCGAGACCTTTGGCGGCATGCAGGGTCATCAGGGTCACTTCTGATGTCTCCTGACTACCTGAATCTGTGTCCGCAATCAAAGCCAAGTCATTTAAGAAACGACTCAGCTTGTCCAGACCAGTTTCCTCTTCTGGCCCATCAGAGGTGTCATCAAAGTTTTTCGTCACAGAAAGGAACTCTTCGATATTTTCAACCCGAGCCTTACTTTCCAGAGTTGCTTGGGCATTAAGAATATCGACGTAACCTGTTTTTTCTAGGACGTCCTCAACCAACTCAGTAATGCTTAACTGGTCCAGTTGCTCCCGCAAATCCAGAATCATATTGGCAAAATCCCAGATAGATTGGGCTGCTTTTCCTTTGATGCCAGACAACATAATATTTGCTGAAGCATCCAGCATAGACATGTCTTGCATATTCGCAAAGTCACGGATTTTCTCAACAGTGCCTGGCCCAATTCCACGTTTAGGCTCATTGATAATACGCTCAAAACTGATATTGTCACTCAAATTGGCAATAAGATTGAGGTAAGCGATAATATCTCGAATTTCCTTACGGCTGTAGAACTTGGTTCCGCCAACCATGGTATAAGGGATATTTGACTTGAGCAAGGCTTCCTCAATAGTACGGGACTGGGCATTAGTCCGATAGAGAACTGCAAAATCCTTGTGAAGAAAGTTTTGACTGCGACTAAGTTCATCTATAGTTCTAGCTACAAATACAGCCTCATCCAGCTCATCATTGGCACGATAGTAAACGATTTGCTCCCCATCAGCATTTTGAGTCCAGAGATTCTTAGGACGGCGGTTTTTATTGTTTTTAATGACCTCGTTGGCCGCTTGAAGAATGGTTTTAGTGGAACGGTAATTCTCCTCCAACAAAACAACCTTGGCTTGGGGATAATCTTTCTCGAAAGTCCAAGATATTCTGCATATCAGCACCACGCCAACCGTAGATAGACTGGTCCGCATCCCCAACCACACAGATATTTTTAAAACGGGAAGCCAAGAGTTTGACCAATTGGTACTGGGCATGGTTGGTATCCTGGTACTCATCAACATGGATGTACTGAAACTTCTGCTGGTAGTAGGTCAAGACATCAGGATTTTGATCAAAGAGACGCAAGGTCAGCATAATCAAATCATCAAAGTCAACCGACTCCGACTGACGCAGTTCTTTCTGATAGGCCGTATAACACTGGGCCACAATTTGCGTGTACATATCTCCAGCTTGAGCAGCATAAGCCACATCATCAATCAGATCATTCTTAGCATTGGAAATAGTCCCTAAGATGCTCCGTTCATTCCATTTTTTCGGATCCAAGTTTAACTGCTTGAGAATGCGTTTCATAAGAGTTCGCTGTTCACCAGGATCCACAATAGTAAAATTACGGTTGTAGCCAATATGGTCCGCATCGCGACGCAAAATACGCATACACATGGAGTGGAAGGTCGCAATCAGACAGTCCTGAGTAGCTGGATTGAGGTTATAAGCACGCTCTTTCATCTCACGCGCAGCCTTGTTGGTAAAGGTAATGGCCAAGATATTCCAAGGATTGACCAGCTTTTCATCAATCAAATAAGCGATACGGTGGGTCAAAACTCGAGTCTTTCCAGAGCCAGCCCCCGCCATGATCAACAAGGGACCTTCTGTCGTTTGCACCGCCTCAGCCTGACGGTCATTCATTCCATTTAATAATGCGTTCATCTTCTCTTCCTTACTCTTGAAGTCAATATTTCTATTATATCAGAATTCAGGGAAAATATCTTTACCTAGACTGGTTACGTGTAGAAGGCAACTTCTTATATCTAGATAAAAAATGAGCTTGGATAGTATTTCCAAACTCATTTTTTACTCAATGAAAATCGAAGTGCAAACTAGGAAGCTAGCCGCAGGCTGTACTTGAGTACGGCAAGGTGAAGCTGACGTGGTTTGAAGAGATTTTCGAAGAGTATAAAGTCAATTACAATATACTAGAACAAGCCTAATACTGTTCCATCGCTTTCAACATCCATGTTGAGAGCAGCTGGTCGTTTTGGAAGTCCTGGCATGGTCATGACATCACCAGTTAAGGCAACGATGAAGCCTGCACCTAATTTGGGTACCAATTCACGAATGGTAATTTCAAAGTTTTCAGGTGCTCCAAGTGCATTTGGATTATCTGAGAAGCTATACTGGGTCTTAGCCATACAGATTGGCAATTTGTCCCAACCGTTTTGAACAATTTGAGCGATTTGTGTTTGAGCTTTCTTCTCAAAGTTTCACTTTGCTACCACGGTAGATTTCAGTAACAATCTTTTCAATCTTTTCTTGGACAGAAATGTCATTGTCATACAAACGTTTATAGTTAGCTGGAGTTTCAGCAATAGTCTTAACAACTGTTTCGGCAAGTGCCACTCCACCTTCTGCACCATCAGCCCAGACACTTGCTAGTTCAACTGGCACATCAATAGAAGCACAGAGTTCTTTCAAGGCTGCAATTTCAGCTTCTGTATCAGAAACAAATTCGTTGATAGCTACTACTGCTGGAATTCCGAACTTACGGATATTTTCAACGTGGCGTTTCAAGTTAGCAAAACCGGCACGAACCGCCTCCACATTTTCCTCTGTCAAAGCGTCTTTAGCCACACCACCATTCATCTTAAGGGCACGAAGAGTTGCGACAATAACTACTGCATCTGGAGATGTTGGCAAGTTTGGTGTCTTAATATCAAGGAATTTCTCAGCACCAAGGTCTGCACCAAAACCAGCTTCAGTAACAGTGTAATCAGCCAAGTGAAGGGCTGTTGTAGTTGCTAAGACAGAGTTACATCCGTGAGCAATATTGGCAAATGGACCACCGTGTACAAAGGCAGGTGTTCCGTAAATTGTCTGAACCAGGTTCGGCTTAATCGCATCCTTCAAGATCAAAGCCAAGGCACCTTCAACCTGCAAATCACCTACAGAAACAGGTGTACGGTCATAGCGATAACCGATAACGATATTGGCCAAACGACGTTTCAAGTCCTCGATGTCTGTTGCCAAGCAAAGAATGGCCATGATTTCGGAAGCAACTGTAATATCAAATCCATCCTCACGTGGAATACCATTTAGAGGACCACCAAGTCCAACGGTCACATGGCGAAGAGCACGGTCATTCAAGTCCACAACACGTTTCCAGAGGATACGGCGTTGATCAATTCCCAGCTCATTTCCTTGGTGCAGGTGATTGTCAATCAAGGCAGAAAGAGCATTGTTGGCAGTTGTAATGGCATGCATATCTCCAGTGAAGTGGAGATTGATGTCTTCCATTGGCAACACTTGGGCATAACCACCACCAGCAGCACCACCCTTGATACCCATAACTGGACCAAGAGATGGTTCGCGAATAGCAATCATGGTTTTCTTGCCAATTTTATTCAAGGCATCCGCCAGACCAATGGTAATGGTTGATTTTCCTTCACCTGCAGGTGTTGGGTTGATGGCAGTAACCAGAATCAATTTTCCAACTGGATTGCTCTCAACTGCACGAATTTTATCAAAGCTAAGTTTAGCCTTGTACTTTCCGTACAACTCCAAATCATCGTAAGAAATACCAAGTTTCTCTACAACATCAACGATTGGCTTCAACTCAATACTCTGTGCGATTTCAATATCTGTTTTCATTCAAAACTCCTCTAACCTCTTATATGATAATTCATTATAACACAAAACAAGATTTTTAACATCCTAAAACTCTCTAAACGTTCGTAAATATCCCTATTTTTAAGGTTTTTAGAGTCCTTTCTTAAATTTTATATGGCTTTATAGTTTGAAACTATATTCTTTCCTTTTACCAAAATTTTATCACTTTCATTTTACTTACCGTTTATTTTTGTGTACAATAGTGCTATGAAAATTTTAGTTACATCGGGCGGTACCAGTGAAGCTATCGATAGCGTCCGCTCTATCACTAACCATTCTACAGGTCGCTTGGGCAAAATCATCACAGAAACCTTGCTTGCTGCAGGGCATGAAGTTTGTTTGATAACAACAAAACGAGCCGTGAAGCCAGAAGCCCATCCCAACCTAAGCATTCGAGAAGTTAACAATACAAACGACCTTCTTCTTGAAATGCAAGAACGTGTTCAAGATTATCAGGTTTTGATTCACTCAATGGCCGTATCTGATTACACTCCTGTCTATATGACAGGGCTGGAGGAAGTTCAGGCTAGCTCCAATCTAGAAGAATTTTTAAACAAGCAGAATCATCAAGCTAAGATTTCTTCAACTGACGAGGTTCAGGTTTTGTTCCTAAAAAAGACACCCATCATCTCTCTAGTCAAGGAATGGAATCCTACTATTCATCTGATTGGTTTCAAACTGCTGGTTGATGTTAACGAAAACCATCTGGTTGACATTGCTAGAAAAAGTCTTATCAAGAACCAAGCAGACTTGATTATCGCAAATGACCTGACTCAAATCTCAGCAAACCAGCATCGTGCAATCTTTGTTGAAAAAGATCAGCTTCAAACAGTCCATACTAAAGAAGAAATTGCAGAACTCCTCCTTGAAAAAATTCAAACCTATCATTCATAGAAAGGAAAGCTATGGCAAACATTCTCTTGGCTGTAACGGGCTCAATCGCCTCTTACAAGTCGGCAGATTTAGTCAGTTCTCTAAAAAAACAAGGCCACCAAGTCACTGTCTTAATGACCCAGGCTGCTACAGAGTTTATCCAACCTTTGACACTACAGGTACTCTCACAGAATCCTGTCCACTTGGATGTCATGAAGGAACCCTATCCTGATCAAGTCAATCATATCGAACTTGGAAAAGAAACTGATCTATTCATCGTGGCCCCTGCAACAGCTAACACTATTGCAAAACTAGCCCATGGTTTTGCGGACAACATGGTAACTTGTACGGCTCTAGCATTGCCCAGTCATATTCCTAAACTAATAGCTCCTGCTATGAATACAAAAATGTATGACCATCCAGCAACTCAGGCTAATCTGAAAACATTAGAAGCCTACGGCTATCAGCTGATTGCTCCTAAGGAATCCCTACTAGCTTGTGGCGACCATGGACGAGGAGCTTTAGCCGACCTCACAATTATTTTAGAAAGAATAAAGGAAACTCTCGATGAAAAAACGCTCTAATATTGCACCTATTGCTATCTTTTTTGCAACCATGCTTGTGATTCATTTTCTAAGCTCGCTTATCTTTAACCTTTTTCCATTCCCAATCAAACCGACTATCGTTCATATTCCTGTCATTATTGCCAGCATTATCTACGGTCCACGAGTTGGGGTTACACTTGGATTTTTGATGGGGCTACTTAGCTTGACAGTTAATACGATTACAATTCTACCAACAAGCTACCTCTTCTCACCATTCGTCCCAAATGGAAACATCTACTCAGCTATCATAGCTATCGTCCCACGTATTTTGATTGGTTTGACTCCGTATCTAGTCTATAAACTGATGAAAAATAAAACTGGTCTTATTTTAGCTGGTGCCCTTGGTTCACTAACCAACACAGTCTTTGTACTTGGTGGAATTTTCTACCTTTTTGGAAATGTTTTTGATGGTAATATCCAAAAACTCCTAGCAACTGTTATCTCAACAAATTCGATTGCCGAATTAGTCATTTCCGCAGTTCTAACCCTAGCCATTGTTCCAAGACTACAGACTTTGAAAAAATAAAAACATCTCCACTTTCAAGCTTGAAGGTGGAGATTTTGCTCTATACAGTTTCTTTTTAGTGAAATGTTTACCAACTTTTAACTAAAAAACGACCTATAAACCCAAGTAAATTCTTGCTTTATTATCTTGTTTATTGTACTATACTAGTGTATATACAGACAAAAAGGAGATTCTTATGAATACACGGAAAAAGACACAATTTATGACAATGACTGCCCTTTTAACGGCTATTGCGATTTTGATTCCAATTGTTATGCCTTTTAAGATTGTCATTCCACCTGCTTCTTACACTTTGGGAAGCCACATCGCTATTTTTATCGCTATGTTCTTATCGCCCTTGATGGCTGTTTTTGTAATCCTAGCCTCTAGTTTTGGATTTTTGATGGCTGGCTATCCCATGGTTATCGTTTTTCGAGCTTTTTCCCATATCTTTTTTGGGACTTTGGGAGCTCTTTACCTACAAAAATTCCCCGATACCCTAGATAAACCAAAAGCTTCCTGGATTTTCAACTTTGTGTTAGCTCTTGTCCATGCCCTTGCTGAAGTATTAGCTTGTGTCGTTTTTTATGCAACTTCCGGTACCAATGTAGAAAATATGTTTTATGTTCTCTTTGTGCTAGTTGGATTTGGCACAATTATCCATAGTATGGTAGACTATACATTAGCACTAGCTGTCTATAAAGTGCTTCGAAAACGCCGTTAAAAGGAAAAGCTATGACAAAAGATCGCAAACAAGCCCTGCTCCAACTCTTGAAAGAAGCTCCTAAAGCCCTCAACGGCCAAAGTTTGGCGGAACATTTTCATGTCACACGTCAGGTCATTGTGCAGGACATTGCAATTTTGAGAGCCGATGGCGCTCCTATCCTATCCACTAATCGTGGCTACGTCTATAAGCAAATTGAAACCAATCCTTATGTTCACAAACTTTTCAAAGTAAAACATGAAGTTGAAGAAATCGGTCAAGAACTCCTTGCTATCGTAGATAATGGAGGGCGTGTCCAGAATACCTTGATTGACCATCCCGTTTATGGAGAAATCGAAACCTTGCTGAAACTGTCTTGTCGCAGAGATGTGCAACATTTCTAGAACAAGTCGAGCATTCAGATTTTAGACCTCTGTCTGAATTAACAGATGGCATCCATTACCACCTAGTCGAAGCCGAAACACAACAAGACCTCCACTATATCGAGGAGGCCTTAGATCAGCTCGGTTATTTGGTAAAAGACTAGAAGATTTTCTTCTCCCAATCATCTTCTGTACGGCGAGGGTAGAAAAATTCAGACTTGTCCGGAGCTTCCATCATCTCCATCAAGGGTAACATATCATAGGCCAGATCCAAGTTTGGAATCTGGTCTTTTTGCACCTCCTTCTTCTGAAGATTGAAGACTTCCAGTAAACTCAGTCGCCTTATAGTCAATTGAACTATAAAAAACTCCAGATTAGGAACTATGATTGAATTCACTAACCTGGAGGTTTTAGATAATTATTCGACTCTTACAAATTTGCTAGCCATTTTAGCAAGTAAATATACTGATTAAACTTCTTCATCCTCTTTACGACGACGTCCTCCTACAAGACCTAAACTAAGTAAAGCACTTGTAATTGCAACTGGAATAGCTAATGTTGATTTTACTGTACCAGTATTAGGTAATGCTTTTGCCGCTGCTTTAAGGTCATCTAGGCTTCCAACTGTATGCACTCCTTTGATGGCTGTTACTCCAGCTGTTTTGGCTGCTTCTACCTTGTCTGCATTATCTGCTGCTGTAATCTTAGCCTCTTCTGCTGCTTTCGTAGTATCAACGGCTTTTTCTTTTTCTGCACGTTTTGCAGTTGTTAAGCTCTTATCTCCCGCGATTTCTGCTTTTTCTTCTGCCGCTGCTGTCGCTAGATCTGCTTTTGCCGCTGCTTTAAGGTCATCTAGACTTCCAACTGTATGAACTGCTTTAATAGCCGCCACTCCAGCTGTTTTGGCTGCTTCTACCTTGTCTGCATTATCTGCTGCTGTGATTTTTGCTTCTTCTTCTGCTTTCTTATCATCAACTGCTTTTTCTTTTTCTGCACGTTTTGCAGTTGTTAAGCTCTTATCTCCCGCGATTTCTGCTTTTTCTTCTGCCGCTGCTTTCGCTAGGTCTGCTTTTGCCGCCGTTTTAAGTGCTTCTAAGTCAACACTAGGTACTTTAGGAGCAGGTATTACCACTTCGCTACTCATATTTGAAGTGGTGGCCGTTATAGGCACATTAATATTTGTTCCTCTTGAAGGTAAAAATTGCTTATCTCTTGCTGTATTGGTAGCCGTAATTCTGTCATTTACATTAAAGACTTCTGTCGGTGTCCATTCAGCAACTCCATTAACCGCTGTAACAGTCTGTTTTTTCACTCCATTCACATAAAAATCAACAGATGATTCGCCGGGTTGCTCTCCTGAACTATATTGAGGATTTCGAGCAGTAGCCGTTACTTTTGCTCTAGTTCCTGCTGCATTTTCTAAATTTTCAACCGTTACCCTTGGAGCAAGTGGTTTTACAACAACTTTAAAACTTTTCTTTTCATACACTACTCCCGAAGATCCGTCTTTCATTTCAAAAGTTACATCATAACTTCCTACAACATTAATACTTCCAGTCGTATTAAATAATCGTTTAACAAAATCATTATCTGGAATTTGTCTATCATATACTAAACGAATACCCAAACCATCACTAGTTAACTGAGGTTTGTATCCTTGTTTTTTTCTCCATACAACTAGGAATTTTGCATTTGGTGCACTGCCTACTTCTGTTTCTAAAGTTCCGCTATCAAGTTTAAAGTATGCATCTCCAGCTGGAACCGCCCTAAACCCACTACCTTCATGCAGACTAGTCCTATTCATACTGTGATTGTGCCCTGCAATATTTCTGCCATTTGGTTCTGTGTTTTCAGCTCTAATTCCGACTGTTTCTTTACCACCTGTTGTGTCAATCTTATGAGTGTCATCTTTTTTTGGTTTAGGTACACGTTTTAAACCAGCGTTTTTATATCCAACCAAGGCATTATAAGCAAGATCAATTTCTTTTTGAGTTGCTGCATTAACAAGTACTTCTTTTGCTTTCGCAACTTTTTCTTGTAATACTTTAACAGTATCTTCTGTATAGTCCTTTAAGTTTAATTGATCAATTTCTTTTAGAAGAGATTCCAATTTATCTTTATTAGTAACCACTTCCTTTTCTTTGCCATTTGTTTCAGCTTTATTGATTTCATCTGTCTTATTAGCAGGAATCATATCTTTATCAGATACTTTAATCTCATTTGCACCTTGAGCATTAGAACCAGCTCCATCTTCCTTGTTAGATATTTTCTCTGCAGGCTCAGGAGCTACGATTTCCTTATTCCCCCCAGCTTCTAGAGATTTCTCTAGAGGAACTCCCTCTGTCAAGTTCGTAACACCAGTATTTACCTTTTCAGTATTAGCCGTAGCAGGTGATACTGGTAAAGTGTCTGCCTTAACCGCACCATTTGCAAAAAACATTAATGCCGCAACTGCAACACTTGCAGCACCAAAATGGTACTTACGAATAGAATAACGGAATACCTTTTCTCCGTTCACTTCTCGATTTGATTTTCTCATCTAATCGCCTCTCTCTTATTTTTATTTTTGAGGTACTAAAAAATACCCTCCCCTTAAATATTTTAGTAATCTAAGGAAAGGATATGATTTTTAATTTTTGGTACCACACTTGTTTTAAAAACATAGTACACCTTTTATTTTACATCTTTCTCAGAAAAATTAACAGCATAAACATATATTTTGTCTAATTCAATTAGCATTTAATTTTAGCGAGTATAGATATTTTTTTCCTAATCTTCTATTACTATTAGACAGGAAACACAACAAGACCTCCACTATATCGAGGAGGTCTTGAATCAGCTCGGTTATTTGGTAAAGGATTAGAAAATTTTCTTTTCCCAATCGTCTTCTGTACGGCGAGGGTAGAAAAATTCAGATTTGTCCGGAGCTTCCATCATCTCCATCAAGGGTAACATATCATAGGCCAGATCCAAGTTTGGAATCTGGTCTTTTTGCACCCAAGAAACTTCTCCTTCATCTGAAGAGCGAAGGGTACCAGAGAACTCAGTTGTCTTATAACAAACGACAATATAGCGCCCACCTGTATCCAGAGGCCAATTTTTAATACCGACAAGTTGAGGATTTTGGATAGTCAACCCTGTTTCTTCATAGATTTCACGAATGACAGACTCTGCGAAAGACTCGCCATTTTCTACATGACCACCCGGAAAGCATAACCAGACCAGCGATTAGTTTCAGGAGAGCGGTATTGCATAACCACGCGCTGGGTTTCTAGATCTTCAATCAGACAAATATTTGTTAAAATCGTTAATTGTGCTCGAGACATACATAGACTCACTTTCTAATTTATTAAATTTTTAGACTTGGTACCAGAAATATTAGCTTTTACTTTTTAAAATTATTTAGAATAGAATAGAATACCATCTGTTTTTCCTTTATAGGCTTTCCAAGTTCAAGCATCTTTTCTGGTCCATCAAAAGTAAAGCCCATTTTTTGATAGAAAGCAATGGCTCGCTTATTATCTTTCAATACCGATAAGAAAATTTCAGAAAAATGATCAAGAGCAGTCAAAGCTGCTTTCACTAACTTTTGTGCGATTCCTTTTCCATAATAGTCTTTTAAAATATTTAAAGCAATAATTTCATCAGCTTGAATAGTCTCATCACGAAAGTTGCCATAACTTATAAAACCAACTACCTTCACGCCATCTATCGCAATCAATGTATTTTCTGGATACTTTTGACTAAAGAGTCGACATCTTTCTAATGTCATTGTCTCCTGAAATTCTGCAGGCAAAAGGTCATCATAAGCCTCTCTCCACGTTTGCCAGTGAACGAAGGATTTACCTTCTATCTCTTCAGAAGTTTCCATTAATTTGATAATAACCGTCATTTACTTTCTTCTCCTTAATCCAACAGTCTGACTTCCTTTGCTACTTTTTGTAGAAATTTGTCTTGTTGAACTTGTATTCACTTCACGGCCTAACTCTCCTAAAATCGAAACCCTCTTTGTTTTTATGCCACAATGATTCAATACCGCATTCTTTAATACTGATATTCCATAACTGTCTGGAATGTTAATCGGACCAGAAAATACTTTGTACCACCAAGTTGGTGCCATAGAAGTTGCATAGATACTAGCTGTTTTTCCTTTTAGTAACTTTTTGAACTGTTTACCTCTCAAGTAGTTCAAAATAAAGCTTCCTCGATTATTTGCGGAGTATGCAATACCTGGCGTAAAAACACGATCAATCCAGCCCTTCAATAGACTGGGCATACTACTCCACCAAATAGGATAAACAAAAATTAAATGATCTGCCCACTGGATTAATGATTGAGAGCGTAGAATAAACGGATCGTCCTCCATCCTTTGTCGATAACCATAACGTAAAACAGGATCAAACTCTTCCTCATTAAGATTAATCACTTCAAGTTCATGTCTCTTTGAGTCTATACTTTCTACAATCGTTTGAAAAATTGCTTGACAGTAGCTTTCTTTATCAGGATGTCCATTGATAACTAAAATATTCATAAAATTCCCCTAATCCAAGGCCTTGACTTCCAACATCATATCACGAATCTGAGCTGCTAGTTCAAAGTCAAGCACTTCGACGGCTTCTTGCATTTGTTTTTCCAGTTTCTTGACCAATTCTTTTCGTTCTTGCTTGTTGAGGCTGTTGATATCGACTTCCTTGTCCTCTTCCTTAGCAACCGCCTTGGTTACGGCAATCAGGTCACGGATTTCTTTCTTAATGGTTTGTGGCACGATACCATGTTCTTCATTATAGGCCATCTGGATTTTGCGACGACGGGCCGTTTCATCGATAGCACGTTGCATAGACTGGGTAACCGTGTCCGCATACATGATGACATGCCCTTCACTGTTACGAGCAGCACGACCAATGGTCTGGATGAGTCCACGTTCGTTACGAAGGAAACCTTCCTTGTCAGCATCGAGAATAGCAACCAAGCTTACTTCAGGAACGTCAATCCCTTCACGGAGCAGGTTGATTCCGACCAAGACGTCAAAGACTCCTAAACGCAAGTCGCGGATAATCTCAGTACGCTCCAAGGTCTTGATATCCGAGTGCATGTACTTGACCTTAATGCCCATTTCCTTGAAGTAGTCGGTTAAGTCCTCTGCCATTTTCTTAGTCAAGGTTGTGATAAAGGTTCGTTCGTTCTTTTCAACACGGGCATTAATTTCACCTAAGAGGTCATCAATCTGTCCCATTGTCGGACGGACTTCTACCTCTGGATCCAATAGTCCTGTTGGACGAATGATTTGCTCAATCACTGTCTCAGTCTGTTCATTTTCATAGTCACCAGGTGTCGCTGAAACGTAAACAATCTGATGCACATGGCTTTCAAACTCTTCACGACGGAGAGGCCGATTGTCCAAAGCTGATGGCAAACGAAAACCATAATTAACCAGCATTTCCTTACGCGAACGGTCTCCATTGTACATTCCCTTGATTTGCCCCATAGTCATGTGACTCTCGTCAATCATGATTAAGAAATCATCTGGGAAGAAATCGAGAAGCGTATAAGGAGGCTCACCTTCGCTACGTCCATCCATGTGGCGAGAATAATTTTCAACCCCATTGGTATAGCCCATCTCACGCAACATTTCGATATCATACTCTGTCCGCTGTTTCAAACGTTGAGCTTCAATCAATTTACCTTCCTTTTCAAAGACAGCTAGTTGCTCTTCTAATTCTGCTTGAATCTTGGCAATGGCAACTTCCATGTGGTCGTCATTGGTCACAAAGTGAGTCGCAGGGAAAATCGCCAAATGATCCACTTCTCCCAAGACCTGACCTGTCAAAGCTTCAACCTCACGAATACGGTCAATTTCGTCTCCAAAAAATTCTACTCGAAAGGCGTGTTCATCACGGGAGGCAGGGAAAATCTCCACTACATCCCCACGAACGCGAAATCTTCCCCGTTGGAAATCAATATCATTTCGCTCAAACTGGATGTCAACTAAGTCATTCAAGAGTTTATCACGAGAAATTTCAAGACCTGGACGGAGACTAACGACACTATCAGCGTATTCCTTGGGCGAACCCAAACCATAGATACAAGAGACGGAAGCCACGACGATAACATCATTGCGCTCCAAAAGAGCCGAAGTAGCTGAGTGTCGGAGCTTATCAATCTCGTCATTGACAGAGCTATCCTTTTTCAATATAGGTATCACTGGAAGGGACATAGGCCTCAGGTTGGTAATAATCATAGTAAGACACAAAGTACTCAACTGCATTTTCAGGGAAAAATTCCTTAAATTCTCCATAGAGTTGACCAGCAAGCGTCTTATTGTGGGCAATAACCAGAGTTGGTTTATTGACTTTGGAAATGACCTGACTCATGGTATAGGTCTTCCCTGTTCCAGTCGCCCCCATCAGAATCTGAGCTTTTTCTCCACCCTCAATGTTATCTACCAACTGCTCGATAGCTTGTGGTTGATCTCCTGATGGTTGATATTTTGATACTAGTTTAAATTGATTATCTGTAATGCGGTTAATCATAAGAATCCTCTCTCGATGTGCTATTCCTATTTTAGCATACTTATAGCATTTTCACGAAGAAAAGGACGGACCAAAGTCACATCCTTTCATTTTCTTTCTTTAATTGGTAAGCGAGATAAAAAATCAAAAGTAACAAGACTAGACTTGTCATGATAGAACCTTCAATCCCAAAAGAACCTCCTGATAACCAGCCTTGATTGCCTTGTGGTAAAAAGGTCATCAATGACGTTCCTGATGGTTGACCACTAACTAAAATCCCAAAAAGATTTCCCTGAGCAAAATTCCAAGCCCCATGAATACCTGCAACACCCCAAACTGTATCAGTTTTGAGGAGGTAAAGTGACATGGCAACTCCGAATAAAAAGAGATTCACTAGAGATAGAGGTGTGAGACCCGAATTACCCATATGAAGCAGGGTAAAGAACAGGCTAGATATAAGAACAGCAAGTTTTAGATTGGTTCTTGAGGCCAATTGGGGAAGGAGCCAAGCACGGGACACCACTTCTTCTGTTGTCCCCTGTAAAATCCAAAATGGGATAGTAAAGACAACAAAGATAAGAGAATAAGGATTTAAGTGAATAGACTCAAAACGATATTGCCCCAAGGCCACCAAACCTAACAAGGTCAGAAGAAAAAGTGCCAAACCTAGGCCAAATCCTTTCAGAAGACTGCTGAGGAAATTCTCTCTATAAAATCCCAAGGTTCGAATAGGTCTTTTCTCAACTTTTCTAGTCCATCTGAACACAGTGTTGAGTATAAAACCAAAGGCCAGTAAATCTAAAATTAAATGAAAGTCACTTGTTTTATCCATCAAGCTCTGCTGCAAGGTCTGCAAGTAGGTTGCAAGATTTTGACCAGTCTCTCCAAAATTTCTAGCAAGTCCGATGAGAGCTAACAAACTAATACCATACAGAGTATAAGCCACAAACTCTCCTATGAAGACAAAAGCAAAGGCTAACAAGGGGCTTGTGTAAATATTTAAACTCATTTTTGAAGCTTGGAAGTCTTTAAATATTCTTTTGTTCTTCATATCCCTGTCCTCTTTTCTTCTATATATACTATTATTATAGCACTTTATAGTAGCAATTCAAGAAAGAAAAGGAAAAAACAATGTTATATTTTCTGACACAGAAATATAAAAATTTGCCTTTTTTTACTTTTTCTGATATAATGGGAAAATATTCGGAAAAGGAGACTAAAAATGAAGAAAAAATTTCTAGCATTTTTGCTAATTTTATTCCCAATTTTCTCATTAGGTATTGCGAAAGCAGAGACAATTAAGATTGTTTCTGATACCGCCTATGCACCTTTTGAGTTTAAAGATTCAGATCAAACTTATAAAGGAATTGATGTTGACATTATCAACAAAGTCGCTGAGATTAAAGGATGGAACATTCAGATGTCCTATCCTGGATTTGATGCAGCGGTAAATGCAGTTCAAGCTGGTCAAGCTGACGCTATCATGGCAGGGATGACAAAGACTAAAGAACGTGAAAAAGTCTTCACCATGTCTGATACTTACTATGATACAAAAGTTGTCATTGCAACTACAAAGGCACACAAGATTAGTAAATATGACCAATTAACTGGCAAAACCGTTGGTGTTAAAAACGGAACTGCTGCTCAACGTTTTCTTGAAACAATCAAAGATAAATACGGCTTTACTATTAAAACATTTGACACTAGTGATTTGATGAACAACAGCTTGAGTGCTGGTGCCATCGATGCCATGATGGATGACAAACCTGTTATCGAATATGCCATTAACCAAGGTCAAGACCTCCATATTGAAATGGACGGTGAAGCTGTAGGTAGCTTTGCTTTCGGTGTAAAAAAAGGTAGCAAATACGAGCACCTAGTTACTGAATTTAACCAAGCCTTGGCTGAAATGAAAAAAGATGGTAGTCTTGATAAAATCATCAAGAAATGGACTGCTTCATCATCTTCAGCAGTTCCAACTACAACTACTCTAGCAGGCTTAAAAGCTATTCCTGTTAAAGCTAAATATATCATTGCTAGCGATTCTTCTTTTGCACCTTTTGTTTTCCAAAACTCAAGTAACCAATTTACTGGTATTGATATGGAATTGATTAAGGCAATCGCTAAAGACCAAGGTTTTGAAATTGAAATCATCAACCCTGGTTTCGATGCCGCTATCAGTGCTGTTCAAGCTGGACAAGCTGATGGTATCATTGCTGGTATGTCTGTCACTGATGCTCGTAAGGCAACTTTTGACTTCTCAGAATCATACTACACTGCCAATACTATCCTTGGTGTCAAAGAATCAAGCAATATTTCTTCTTATGAAGATTTGAAAGGGAAGACAGTTGGTGTTAAAAACGGAACTGCTTCTCAAACATTCCTAACAGAAAATCAAAGCAAATACGGTTACAAAATCAAAACATTTGCTGATGGTTCTTCAATGTATGACAGTTTAAACACTGGTGCCATTGATGCCGTTATGGATGATGAACCTGTTCTCAAATATTCTATCAGCCAAGGACAAAAATTGAAAACTCCAATCACTGGAACTCCAATCGGTGAAACAGCCTTTGCCGTTAAAAAAGGAGCAAATCCAGAATTGATTGAAATGTTCAACAACGGACTTGCAAACCTTAAAGCAAACGGAGAATTCCCAAAAGATTCTTGATAAATACCTAGCTAGTGAGTCTTCAACCGCTTCAACAAGCACTGTTGATGAGACAACTATCTGGGGGCTGCTTCAAAACAACTACAAACAACTCCTTAGCGGGCTTGGTATCACTCTTGCTCTAGCTCTTATCTCATTTGCTATTGCTATTGTCATCGGGATTATCTTTGGTATGTTCAGTGTCAGCCCCTACAAATCTCTTCGTGTGATCTCTGAGATTTTCGTTGACGTTATTCGAGGTATTCCATTGATGATTCTTGCAGCCTTCATTTTCTGGGGAATTCCAAACTTCATCGAGTCTATCACAGGCCAACAAAGTCCAATTAACGACTTTGTAGCCGGTACCATTGCCCTATCGCTCAATGCAGCCGCTTATATCGCTGAGATCGTTCGTGGTGGTATTCAGGCCGTTCCAGTTGGTCAAATGGAAGCCAGCCGAAGCTTGGGTATCTCTTATGGAAAAACCATGCGTAAGATTATCTTGCCACAAGCAACTAAATTGATGTTGCCAAACTTTGTCAACCAATTCGTTATCGCTCTTAAAGATACGACCATCGTATCTGCTATCGGTTTGGTTGAACTCTTCCAAACTGGTAAGATTATCATTGCCCGTAACTACCAAAGTTTCAAGATGTATGCAATCCTTGCTATCTTCTATCTTGTAATTATCACACTTTTGACTAAACTAGCGAAACGCTTAGAAAAGAGGATTCGTTAATGGCAAAATTAAAAATTGATGTAAATGATTTACACAAGCACTATGGAAAAAATGAAGTCCTAAAAGGAATTACGACTAAGTTCTATGAAGGAGATGTCGTTTGTATCATCGGTCCTTCAGGTTCTGGTAAATCGACCTTCCTTCGTAGCCTCAATCTTCTAGAAGAAGTTACGAGCGGTCACATCACTGTGAACGGCTATGATTTAACTGAAAAAACAACCAACGTTGACCACGTCCGTGAAAATATCGGAATGGTGTTCCAACACTTCAACCTCTTCCCGCACATGTCTGTATTGGACAACATTACTTTGCTCCTATTGAGCACAAGTTGATGACTAAGGAAGAAGCTGAGAAATTGGGAATGGAGTTGCTTGAAAAGGTTGGACTAGCAAATAAAGCTAATGCCAACCCAGATAGCCTATCAGGTGGTCAAAAACAACGTGTGGCTATCGCTCGTGGACTAGCAATGAATCCAGACATCATGCTCTTTGATGAACCAACTTCTGCCCTTGACCCTGAGATGGTTGGAGACGTACTAAACGTTATGAAGGAATTGGCTGAGCAAGGCATGACCATGATTATCGTAACCCATGAGATGGGATTTGCTCGTCAAGTTGCTAACCGCGTTATCTTTACTGCAGATGGCGAGTTCCTAGAAGACGGGACACCTGACCAAATCTTTGACAACCCACAACACCCACGTCTGAAAGAGTTCTTGGACAAGGTCTTAAACGTCTAAACTCAAACTGTAAGGATTTCCTTGCAGTTTTTTTCTATCTCGTATTGGATTTTTTGATTTTTCGGAAAATTATGTTAGAATTAAGTTTATGAAATGAGATTTTCTCATACCTAGCAAGACTAGGAATAAAAATAGAAATTAGGTAGCTAGATGTCATCTAAGGTTATTGTTACAATTTTCGGTGCGAGTGGAGACCTGGCTAAACGCAAGCTCTACCCTTCCCTCTTTAGGCTATATAAATCCGGCAATCTTTCCGAACACTTTGCAGTCATTGGAACTGCTCGTCGTCCTTGGAGCAAGGAATATTTTGAATCTGTTGTAGTCGAATCGATCCTTGATTTGGCAGATAGTACCGAACAGGCTCAAGAATTCGCTAGTCACTTCTACTATCAAAGTCATGATGTCAATGATACAGAGCACTATATTGCTCTACGTCAATTGCAGTCTGAACTAAATGACAAGTACCAAGCTGAACACAACAAGCTCTTCTTCTTGTCGATGGCGCCTCAATTCTTTGGAACCATTGCAAAGCACCTCAAGTCTGAAAACATTGTAGATGGAAAAGGTTTTGAGCGCTTAATCGTTGAAAAACCATTTGGTACAGATTATGCAACAGCAAGCAAGTTAAATGACGAACTCCTAGCAACATTTGACGAAGAACAAATTTTCCGTATTGACCATTATCTTGGTAAGGAAATGATTCAAAGTATCTTTGCAGTTCGCTTTGCAAACTTGATTTTTGAAAATGTTTGGAACAAAGACTTTATCGACAATGTTCAAATTACCTTTGCAGAGCGCTTAGGTGTAGAAGAACGTGGTGGCTACTATGACCAATCTGGGGCCCTCCGTGACATGGTACAAAACCATACACTCCAACTGCTTTCCCTCCTTGCTATGGACAAGCCAGCAAGCTTCACAAAAGATGAGATTCGTGCTGAAAAGATTAAGGTCTTTAAACCTCTATCATCCAACTGATGAAGAACTTAAAGAACACTTTATCCGTGGTCAATACCGTTCTGGTAAGATTGATGGCATGAAATACATCTCTTATCGTAGCGAGCCAAATGTGAATCCAGAATCAACAACTGAAACCTTTGCATCTGGTGCCTTCTTTGTAGACAGCGATCGCTTCCGTGGCGTTCCTTTCTTCTTCCGTACTGGTAAACGTCTGACTGAAAAAGGAACTCATGTCAACATCGTCTTTAAACAAATGGACTCTATCTTTGGAGAACCACTTGCTCCCAATATTTTGACCATCTATATCCAACCAACAGAAGGCTTCTCTCTTAGCCTAAATGGGAAACAAGTAGGAGAAGAATTCAACTTGGCTCCTAACTCACTTGACTACCGTACAGATGCGACTGCAACTGGTGCGTCTCCAGAACCATACGAGAAATTGATTTATGATGTCTTAAATAACAACTCAACTAACTTTAGCCACTGGGATGAAGTTGGCGCATCATGGAAATTGATTGACCGTATCGAAGAGCTCTGGGCTGAAAATGGTGCCCCACTTCATGACTATAAAGCTGGAAGCATGGGCCCTCAAGCAAGCTTTGACTTACTTGAAAAATTCGGTGCCAAATGGACTTGGCAACCAGATATTGCCTACCGTCAAGATGGTCGCTTACAATAAAAAAATTTCCTGCAAGTTTGTTCCTTGCAGGATTTTTTCTTCTGATTAGATTAAGCCTTCCAAGAGACCCTTCATAAAGTTTTCTGAGTTAAACTCTCCAATATCATCGATTTTTTCACCAAAACCAATCAATTTTACAGGAATATTGAGTTCTTCTCGAATAGCTAGAACAACACCACCTCGAGCAGTTCCATCAATCTTAGTCAAGACAATTCCTGTTAAAGGAGTGATTTTTGAAAATTCTTTGGCCTGTACCAAGGCATTTTGACCTGTTGATGCATCAAGTGCCAAGAAGGTTTCATGCGGAGCTTCGGGCACAACACGTTTGATAATACGACCAATCTTTTCTAGCTCAGCCATGAGGTTGTCCTTGTTTTGCAGACGACCAGCGGTATCAATCATGAGAATATCAATACCTTCAGCTACGGCACGTTCCATGCCATCAAAGACCACACTGGCTGGGTCAGCTTTCTCAGGTCCAGTCACAACTGGAACGTCCACACGACGACCCCATTCAGCTAGCTGGGCTACTGCCCCTGCGCGGAAGGTATCTGCCGCAACCAACATGACCTTCTTACCTGCTTGTTTGTAGCGGTGGGCTAGTTTCCCAATAGAAGTTGTTTTCCCAACACCATTAACACCAACAAAGAGCATAACTGTCAAACCCTCTTGGAAGTGGATGCTTTCATCATAGTTGCCATCCTTTTCATAAAGCTCAACCAATTTCTCAATAATGACACGGCGTAGTGCATCAGGTTTCTTGGCGTTTTCAAGCTTGGCTTCGTAGCGTAACTCCTCTGTTAAGTTAGAAGCGACTTGGACACCAACGTCACTCATAATCAGTAATTCTTCCAGTTCCTCGAAGAATTCTTCATCGACAGAGCGGAAATTAGCAAAGAAGGCATTCAAGCGAGCTCCGAAGCCTGTACGAGTTTTCTTAAGACTACGGTCATATTTTTCCTGAACAGTTTCTCCTGCTTGAGGAGCTTCTGGTTCAAGCACTTCAGAATTATTTTCTTCTACAGTTCCTTCGTGCTCAGAATTCTCTTCCTCTGGGACTTCTTGTGAATTTGAAAGTTCTTCTACTTGTTGAACTTCTTCAACTGGCTCTGAATCCAGACTTTCTTCAAATGTAACTTTGTTTTCCTCTTCTTGGAGCAGAGCTTCTTCAGAACTTTCAACTTCTGCTTCTTCTTGAGAAACTTCCTCAGCTTCTGTTAAGGCAGGCTCAGCATCTTCAGATAAATCAAGATTTTCCAGAGCTTCTTTTACAACTTCTTCGATTTTAGGTTCTTCTTTTTTTCCGAATAGACGGTCAAATAATCCCATATCTTAGTTCTCCTTTAGCACATATTCTTCGATAGCCCAGGCGACAGCTTCCTCATCATTGGTCATTGGAGTTACCACATTTGCGACTGCCTTAACTTCAGGAACAGCGTTTTGCATGGCAACACCGAGCCCTGCCCACTCAATCATAGAAAGGTCATTGGCCTCGTCACCACAAGCCATGACTTGGCTTTGGTCAATTCCAAGATGGCTGATTAGTTTTGCCAAGCCTGTTGCTTTATGAACATTCTTCGGTGACCACTCTAGCAACATTTCACGTGATTTAAAGATTTCATATTGGTCAAACAATTCTGGAGAAATCTTCTGAATGGCTGCATCCAAGGGTTCTTGAGCAAAGGCAGTCACGCATTTATTGTAGGTCATTTGACTAGATAGGTCTTCAAAGTCAACTGGAACAAAGGTCAAAGCTGGATTGAATTTAGCATACAGACTTTCTTGGTCAGATTGAATTTGATAAACAGTTCCTTCTGAGATGGCATCAAGAGGCAGTGATAATTTCTCTGTTTCCTCATACAAGCGTGCCACATCATCATATGAAAAAACTGTCTTATCAAGGATTTCACCTGTATTCTTTTGAACCAAACCACCATTAAAAGTAATCGTATACTCATCTTCGTGGCCGTCAGTCCCTAGCTCATGGAGAAAGAAATCCATAGCTTTTAAGGGACGACCAGTTGTCAATACAACCTTGATACCACGATCACGCGCAGCTTTCAAGGTTGCCTTGGTGCGATCCGTCAGCCTTTTATCAGTAGTCAGCAAGGTCCCGTCCAAGTCCAATGCAATCAATTTTATATCTGCCATTATAAGCCCTCCATATAAGCGATAACCGACTGGTCCTTATGGTGACCAATCACAGTCTCTGCTAATTCTAAAATTTCTGGTCGTGCATTCTCAGGAGCTACAGGATGTCCCACAACCTGCATCATGTGTAAGTCATTAAGATTGTCTCCAAAAGCCATAACCTGATCCATTGTGATACCAAGTTTTTTAGCCAATTCAACAATGGCCACACCCTTATCAACATAGTCCAGAACAATATCAATAGATTCAAAGCCAGTTGTCATGGCCTTAACACCAGGGACATTTTCATTAACCCAAGCTTCCCCAGCTTCTAGCGTTTCTTCTGTGAAGTTGGTTGTAAATTTGAAAATGTCATCTTTGATATCTTCCAAACTCGCTACTTTTTGGATATTTTCATTATAGTGCTGACTCACTTTCAAATAGGTCTCATCAACCGTATCTAGAACATAAGCTCCCTTTTTTCCCGTCAAGAGCAGTTTATTGACATCTACATAAGGTGAAGTTTTTAGCTTTTCAAAAGTTGCCAGATAAAAGTCACGAGACATGGTCGCTTCATACAAGTCTTGACCTTGATATTCGACCAAACTGCCATTTTCCGCGATAAAAATAATGTCATCACGAACATCAGCAAATAATTTTTCTAAGGATAGAAATCCGCGCCCCGAAGCCACCGCAAAGTAAATCCCTTTTTCCTTGTAGGAAACCAAGAGAGACTTGAGGCGATCCATATCAAAGCGCCCATTCCCATCTAGGAAGGTTCCGTCCATATCCGTTGCTACTAGTTTAATTGTCATCCTTCAATACTTTCTAAATCTTTTAACTTAACCGAAACAATTTTTGAGACACCTGATTCTTGCATAGTCACTCCATAGATGGAATCAGCCGCTGCCATGGTTCCTTTACGGTGGGTTACGACGATAAACTGGCTGTCCTTGTCAAAGCGGTTGAGGTAATCCCCAAAACGCTTAACATTAGCTTCATCCAGCGCAGCCTCTACCTCATCCAAGATAACAAATGGAATAGTCTTGACACGGATAATGGAGAAGAGCAAAGCAAGAGCCGACAGGGCTTTTTCACCACCACTCATAAGGTTGAGAGACTGGATTTTCTTGCCTGGTGGTTGAACAGAAATCTCAACCCCAGCTGTCAGTAGGTCTCCCTCAGTTAAAATGAGATCCGCCTGACCTCCACCAAACATCTGCTTGAATGTCACTTTAAAGGACTCACGAATGGCTTCAAAGGTTGATTTAAATCGTTCCTTGACCTCATCATTCATCTCTGTGATTGTCTCAAGGAGCAGATTTTTCGCTGACAAAATATCATCTCGCTGACTATTTAGAAAGTCCAGACGGTTGTGAACTTCTTCGTACTGGTCAATAGCTTCCAAGTTGACAGGACCCAGTGTGCGAATAGCCTTCTCTAAATCCTTAACTTCTTGCTCTGCCAGATTGAGATTTTCCAACTCATGAGACTTTTCTAAAGCTTCAGTATAGCTAATCTGGTACTGGTCTGTTAATTGACTTTGTAAATGACGTAAGCGCTCGCTGACCTTTCTTTCTTAGCTTCAGCACGTGTTTGCTTACGAATCCACTCCTCATTCTGCTGGCGAGCCTGATCCAAATGACTAGCAATATCATCCAGTTGACCTTCAATATCATCCAACTCAAACTGCTTGCGAATCAAACCTTGTTGGAGGTTTGTTTTCTGCATTTTGGCTTCTTCGGCCTGTTGACTGAGCAAATCCGTATCAACCTTCTCCAGATTATCAACCTTTTCTTGAAGAAGGCGCTGGATTTCCTCTTGTTCGATATCTAAATTGTCCAATTCTTTGCCTAAACGCTCAATATCCGCAACTTCGTAACGTTTTTGCCCTTGCAGTTCTGTCTTAAGCAAGCGTGCTTGCGCTACCTCCTCCTGCAAGTTTTGATAGCGTTCTTGGATGGCATTTTTGTTAGACTTAATCTCTTCAATCTCAGCTTCCAGATTTTGCTTGTCACTGGAAATAGTAGCAAGTCGCTCTTGGCATTTTTCCTTATCTGCTTGCCAATCTCCCTCAGAAAGACGATTTAATTCCTCTTCTTGGAGTTTCCAAAGAGTTTCCAGTTCTTCAACTTGCTGACTAGTTTGCTGATAAGAGAGTGACAAGCCTTGCTCCTGAATACGTGCTTGTTCTCCTTGAGATTTGATGGCTTCTAATGATTCGGTCAATCTAGCCATCTGGTCTTGCAAGGTCTTCAAAGCCACTTCTTCTGAACGAAGACTTGCTTCCTCTTCAGCAATTTCTTTTTGCAATTGCTCCAGCTCTGGCTTGATGAAAATACTGTTATTCTGGCGATTGGCACCACCCGCGTAGGAACCACCTGTACGCAACTCTGTCCCATCCAGTGTCACCATGCGAACCTGATAACGAACTTGACGAGCTGCGGCACGCGCATGTTCTACGGTATCAAAGATAGCCGTTGTGGCTAGCAAGTTTTTGAAAATGGCTTCCAGTCTAGTATCGAAAGTAACTAACTCATCTGCCATGCCCAGAAATCCTGGGCTTGCAGCGATAGCATCTTGATTCTGGCTAGAAATCGTACGCGCCTTAATAGTGGTCAACGGAAGGAAGGTTGCACGACCTGCTCTGTTTCGTTTGAGGAAATCAATCGCCCTGGTTGCCGACTCTTCATCTTCTACGATGATATGCTGACTGCTGGCTCCAAGCGCGATTTCCAACGCAGTTTGATAATACACATCAAAAGTCAGGTGCTCACTGACTGCACCAATAATTCCACCAAGGCGGGCTTTTTCTTGGAGAACACTCTTAACACCTGCATAAAAGTTACTATGATTTCTCAGGATGTTTTCCAAACTCTGAGCTCTCGCCTGCTTGTTTTTGAGATTATCCAGACGGTCAAATAGTTGACTTTGTTGAGCTTGATAGGAAGATTTCTGCTCCTCTTGCTCCTTGGCACAGACTTGGTAGTCGGCCAATAATTTCTGAACTTGCTCCTTGGCAGTTTCAAGCTCAGCCTTTTGCTGACTAGCCTTCTCTTTAGCTGTAGCCAGCTGTTCTTTCAGCTTTTGTAGTTGATCTGCTTGTTTTTGAGAAAGCTGACGACTATTTTCCAACTCATTCTCGATACGGGTTAGTTGGTTTGAGACATCCGCTTCTTCTTGTAAAAGAGCTACAAAGCGTTCACGTAGAAGCTCAATCATTTGATCAGGATCATCTGAAAAAGCCAGCAATTCAGCTTCTAAACGATTGAGTTTTTGATTATTTTGGACTAGATTTTCCTCTAAAAGTGCTAAGGAGCTTTCTTTATCAGATTTTTCTTGGCTGAGTAAATTTCTCTTATCCTCCAAAGCAGTCAAACGAACTTGTGCTTCCTGTTGATTCAGGGCTACTTGCTCAGATTCTAATTTCGATAGGGCTAATTTTCTCTCTAAATCACTAATCAGACTGGTCAAGTCCATCAAACTGCCTTGGTCTTTGGCCATTTCAGCCTGTAAATCTTGGCGTTGCTTCTTGAGATTCTGATTTTCTTCTTCTAATTTTTTTCACGCTTTTTGGTAGTAGCTTGTCAAGAGTTCCTGAACCTGAGCCAACTCTTCTTCTGTCAACTCTAGTTCAGCCTTATTTTTCCTTGATTTGAGCAACCAGAACGTCTAAATAAATAGCCTTACGTTGACCTTCCAAGTCTAGAAACTTACGAGCATTTTCAGCTTGCTTCTCAAGAGGCTTGATTTGATTATCTAACTCGTAGATAATGTCTTCAAGGCGGTCTAGATTATCCTGAGTTTGTTGCAATTTACTCTCTGTCTCTTTTCTACGAGTCTTGTATTTCAAAAACTCCTGCAGCTTCTTCAAAAAAATGGCTCTGCGTTCTTCAGGCTTGGAATTAAAAAAATCTCCTCAACCTTCCCTTGGGAAATGATGGAGAAGGAATCTCGTCCCAATCCAGTATCCAAGAAAAAGATCATGTATATCACGCAGACGGACTTTCTTGCCGTCAATCTTGTATTCGCTATCTCCACTACGATAGATATGGCGTTCTACTCTGATTTCTTGACCTGCATCCTTGATAAATCCGTCATGATTATCCAGAGTCACAACTACAGAAGCATAATTGAGCGGTTTGCGACTTTCAGTTCCAGCAAAAATGACATCCGGCATCTTGCCACCACGGAGACTCTTGACACTAGATTCCCCCAAGGCCCATCGCAGACTTTCTGTAATATTCGACTTTCCAGATCCATTGGGTCCAACGACTGCCGTCACACCTTGGTCAAAGACGACCTTGGTCTTGTCAGCAAAAGACTTGAATCCCTGAATTTCGATTTCCTTTAAATACATGAATCCAGCCCTTTCTCAACGGCATTTTTGGCAGCTTCCTGCTCTGCTAATTTCTTAGAACGACCTTGACCTTGACCAATGCTCTTGCCTTCAACTAGAACTTCTACATCAAAGACCTTATCATGAGCAGGACCCGTTTCAGAAATTACCTGATAACGAATAGCCACATCTCCATTGATCTGAAGTAACTCTTGGAGATGGGTTTTGTAGTCTGTAATCATCTCAAACTCGCCTGCTTCAACCTTGGGAATCATGACTTGATAGATAAATTCCTTAACCTTGGCCACATCCTTGTCCAAAAGGAGGGCACCAAGAAAGGCTTCAAAGGCATCACCAAGAATGGTATCACGATTGCGCCCACCAGACTTTTCTTCCCCCTTACCCAGCTTGATAAACTGATCAAACTGGCAATCACGCGCAAAACCAGCCAAACTCTCCTCACGGACAATCATGGCACGGAGTTTAGACAAGTCACCCTCAGGCTTTTTAGGATATTTTTTATACAGATATTCTGAAATCAATAACTGTAGAACAGCGTCTCCTAAAAATTCCAAGCGCTCATTGTGTGAAATTTTTAAGAGGCGGTGCTCATTGGCATAACTCGTATGAGTAAAAGCAGTTTCCAGTAACTTTTTGTCTGCAAATTCGATTGCAAAATGGTTCTTTAGTACAGTTTGTAATTCTTTCATACCAACCTCTTTCTAACTGATAACAGTCCTTTTTATTATATCAAAAAAAGCCCCCTGAGTCACTTTAAAACGGGACTGGAGAGCATTTGGGAATTCTTTAAAAAGAGATTTTCAGTTTTAAGGGCCAATTTAGGGCTGTGTAAAGAAAAAAGCCCTATTAAAGGCTTTAGGATGTTTACATCCACCCTGAGGGAATCGAACCCCCATCTCAAGAACCGGAATCTTACGTGATATCCATTACACTAAGGGTGGAAACTTGTCTTATTATAACAGAAATTTGCTCTAATAACAAGTTTTTTTCTAGACGGATAGCCCGTTTTAGTGGGAAGCATCCCCATTCCAGATTGAGTTTTTCACGATAACATAATCAACGTGTTTAAGGTCAGCAACCTGACGTCCACCTGCATAGGAAATAGCGCTTTGAAGGTCTTGTTCCATCTCAGTTAAAGTGTCTTGTAGATGACCTTTGGCAGGAAGCAAGATACGTTTGCCTTCCACATTTTTGTAAGCACCTTTTTGATATTGTGAAGCTGAACCGTAGTATTCTTTGAACTGTTCACCATCGACTTCAATCGTTTTCCCTGGACTTTCAATATGTCCTGCAAAGAGGGAACCAATCATGACCATGCTAGCACCGAAACGGATAGACTTGGCAATATCACCGTGAGTGCGAATCCCTCCATCAGCGATAATCGGTTTACGTGCAGCCTTAGCACACCAGCGGAGAGCAGCCAATTGCCAACCACCTGTACCAAAACCAGTCTTGACCTTGGTGATACAAACCTTACCAGGACCGATACCAACCTTAGTAGCATCCGCACCCGCATTTTCCAATTCACGCACAGCTTCTGGTGTTCCCACATTTCCTGCAATGACAAAGGTATCTGGCAATTCTTTCTTGATGTGTTGAATCATAGAAATCACGCTATCCGCATGACCGTGAGCAATATCAATCGTGATGTACTCAGGAGCATCAGATTTGAGCTGGCTAACGAAATCATACTCATAATCCTTAACACCGACAGAGATAGAAGCAATAAGCCCTTGCTCATGCATGCGCTTAATAAAAGGAATACGTCCTGCCTCATCAAAACGGTGCATAATGTAGAAGTAACCACCTTTAGCCAGTTGCTCTGCTACATTTTCATCCAAAATCGTCTGCATATTAGCTGGCACAACAGGTAGTTTAAAGGTGTGATTTCCTAAAGTGACACTTGTATCCGCTTCTGCACGGCTTTTGATGACACATTTATTTGGAATCAATTGAATATCTTCGTAATCAAAAATTGGAAATTCATTTAACATATCGATGTCTCGTTTCTTTTGTAATGACCTACCTATGCTTGCGCATCTCTACGCCTTTTCCGACGTTTCCTTAATTAATTATAAACCAAAGTAAGGTTTTTGTCAAATATCTTTATGAATTAAAATATATTGTTCGGATTTTATTGTATAAATAACAATAGAAAGAGGAGAAATTATTTTCTCCCCACTTCTTTAGTAATATTACTTTTAAATATTTCTTCGGAGTTTTCTAGCATTTCACAAAATTCACGATAAGATGAAGACTTCTGAGGAATTTGAATAGACCATTTCTTCAACAAAGCTCCATAACCTGCTAGCTTTCCTATCTCATTATCAACAACCTTGTCCTTGCTCGGAAAAACAAGACCAGCCTTCTCAGCTTTTAAAATATAAGAATAGGAAATCAGCTGGAACAAGTCCTCACGGTTGATCCCTTTTTCAGTGAACTCTAGTTTTTTATATTTAGCATCTAGAACAATCTTTCGTTCTCTATCATAAAAATCTGGATATACTTTCCGTTTCCCAACAGAAAATACCGAAATACCACCTAGCTTTTCTTTATTCCGTGGATGGATGAAATCTTTTGGCAACAAAGTATGAACATACTCTTCCCAAAGCCAGGCAACATCAAAAAGAATACCATGAATTTTTTGATCTTGATACCCTAAGCCGTGCTTTTCTTGGTTTAGGATCATCAGACAAAGTTCTTGTAACTTTCTGTACTCGTGAAAGTATGCATGACGTATAGGTTTAGATTGATTTCCCCGAATAATCTTAGCACGATCAGCTAGTTTATAAGAGGGCGTTACACGCACGATTTCAGCTACGTTTTCACGACTAGTTGAGAGATTATCTAGTACCCCTTGACCAATACTTTTCTGGTTCTTAATGTATTCAATAGTATGACGGATCAACTGCATGAGGGGATTATCATAGGTGAACTCTCTCGTTGTGTAGGCAATATTTCCTGTAAAAGGAAGGTTTTTCTTGAGATGGTTTCTTACATCAATCACTCCCTTAACATGACTATCATTATGAGAAAATCTCTGGTATTCCTTATAAAGACCTTTTCGAATTGCAGCTTGTAGATACTTAGGGAAGAGATACATCAAAAGTTGATAAAGCCTCTCTTCACGAGACAAAGCAACATCTAAACTAGTGAGATTGATATGAAGAACCTTGTGTAAGAGATAATGCAAAAAGTGGTCGTTATATTTATCAGAAAAACGAGAGGAAATCGTTAATCTTTCCTGACCACACCCCAGAAAACCAATCACATTTCCTGTCTTGATTTCCTGATTAACTGTTTCAAAGATTTTTTGGTCCTTTTCTAAGTCAGGAGAATTCTTCAAATCATTTGGAAAAATGAAAAACGTTCATCTTGGGATAGACTTTCCAAGGTTCTGTCTAAAAGAAGATTGCTTAGTTTAGGATATTCTTCAACAAATTCTTCTTTAACAATCTTGTGTTGATTATCAGTGATTCGCATTATCGTTTTCATCGCCTTCATTGTCATCATCTACTGCCTGATCTTTTTGCTCATTCTTTGTCAGATCGAATGCTTTTTTCAATGTTTCTAGAGTTTCAGATTCATCATAAGAACCACGTACATAATCTTCCAAAAGTGGTTTGAGATAATCAGACCAGAGTAATTTATAGTCAAAACCTACATCCTTCAAATTAAGGAAATAACTTGGCCCGATATGATAATGACTATTTAATTCCTGAACGTTTTCGATAGCAACATTCAAGTTTCTTAGACGTTTTTTCGCTTCTTCAGCTTTATCACCAAGAGCAGTATCGAGCATACCTAATTGGCTTTCAGCAGTAACTTCAACAAAACGGAAACGACGACGCATAGCAAAATCAAAGGTATCTACTGAACGGTCAATATCATTCATGGTACCTATAATATAGACATTATCAGGAATATAAAACTTTTCATCAGTTTCGTGTAGATTTGCATATTGGGTAGAAACACTTCCCTTTTCCCCACGATAACTAGGGTCGATAGAGAAAAAGAGTTCCCCAAAAATCTTAGAAATCTCCCCACGGTTGATTTCATCAATGATAAAGACAAAATTATCTTGGCCTCCAGTTTTCTTAGCGTCTCTAGCTTTCTGACAAAACTTCTTAAAGATACCATCTACTAATTTAAACTCAATGGTACCATCTCCATTAGATACTGGTCTCAATCCCTCTACAAAATCCGTATAGTCATAAGATGGGTGAAACTGTACAAAGCCTATTTGGTCTTCGTTGCCATCCGTTAATTCTTTAGCAATTTCTTTAGCAAGATAAGTTTTTCCTGTACCAGGAGCACCGCGGAGGATGAGGTTTTTGGATGACAGTAAAATATTTTTATACTCGTTGATATTTTCTGATGTGTTTTCCTCGTTTTTAATATCTGCAATCTTATCTTTTTCAATATTAAAATCCATATATAACTCATCAAGACTTGAATATGTTAATAAAGATACTGTGGTAAAGTCCCATTTCTTGGTTTCAAGAGAATTTAACTGGAAATCACCAAATTTACTAATCGGAATGATTTCAAATCGTCTTGGAAACCCTTCGAACTCACTATTTTCAACATATTGATAAGGACCAATTATTTTAGCCAAAAAAGAAGCCCGTAGATTCTTCCTGGGAACTACTACTAAATCTCCTATACTGACTCCATGCTGAAGGAGTGCTACTTGATTCTCTTGTTTTCTAGGTTTTTCTTCACCACTGTAAGGATAATTTTTTTCTTCTATATTTTCAAATCCAATATATAGAACTTTATCCTTAAAAGATTTCTTATGCAATTTTATGTTATTGGTCCCGCCAACTGAAATTTTCCAAACTCTTATATTTGACATAAATTCCTCCATTTTAACATTAACATATAATATTTTTTATATAATAACACTAATCAAGAAGCAAAGCAAGGAATTAAATAAAAAGTCCAGTGTTAGGAGCTTTAATGTCTCATAACACTAGACTTCTTTTTTATCTTAATAATACTCTCCCTGACGGTAGTCCCATGAGTTAAAGGTGTCTGACAGGTGAATCATAATCTTATCAATGTCAAGTCCTTTGCGGATTACAACTGGAGCTGGTGAAGTTGAACGTGCTCCTCCTTGTTCTGGGATAAGTTTACCATCTTTATCAACCATAGATACCATCACACCTTGCTCATAGCGTGTTTCAATCGTTTTGTCAGGCTGGATAGATGCCACGTAGTCGTCTGCCTCGATGACAAGATCAACTGCCCCTTCGATGCGTTCTCCGATACCTTCTACCTTACCACGGTTTCCTTTTCCAGATGGATTTGCAGATGAGGCGTAGACCATCTTGCCTTCTTCCCAAAGTTTGGCAGCCAATTGTTCACCAGCTTTCCCAAACTTGATAACAAAACAGCTAGTACCACGCACGTCAGTCATGAGTTCTTCACGACCATCACCGTATGCTTTGAGTTTTTCAAAGGCTTCTGGTTTCCATGGAAGGATACAACCAAGAAGAATGTCTTCGTCCCAATGTTTTTGGTAAAAGGCTTCAATTTCTGGGTTGAGTTGTGCTAAAGCGCGAAGCTCATCCATGCTACCACAGAGAACGACACCTGGTTTGTTACGGTTACGTTCTTTGGCTTCAAACTTACGTTCAAGACCAGCCTTGTCACTAGTCATGATGATGTAACCAACTTTTGTAGGACAAACGATACATCCGCCCTCACCTTTTAAAATGTCATATCCTTCTTGTGAAAGTGTTCCGTTCCATTGAATGTGTTTTGTCATAGTTCTATTTCCTTTTCTAATTTTCTTTTAATTCTGCCAATAGGCTGGTCGTTGTTTTTCATAAGCAGCAATCAAGTCTTCATACTGCAAAGTAATACCGATATCATCCAAACCATTTAAGAGTTTGTGTTTCCATTCGCTATCGATTTCAAAAGTGAATTCTCCAATTGGTGAGATGATTCTTTGTTGTTCCAAGTCCACAGTTACCTGGTCACTTGGTTGTAGCTGAGCTAATTTCTCTCGAACCTCTCTGGGCTGAACAATTGGTAACATGCCATTATTAAGTTCATTATTGTAATGAATGTCCCCAAAAGATCCTGCAATCACGACCTTAAAACCATAGTCTGCTAAGGCCCAAGCTGCATGTTCCCTCGAAGACCCTGCCCCAAAGTTATCCCCTGAGATGAGAATACTGGCTTTCCGATATTCAGGTCTGTTAAAGACAAAGTCTGGATCCTCAGTATACTTGTCATCTAGATAACGCCAAGCATACATAAGGTACTTACCAAAGCCTTTTTTATCAATCAACTTGAGAAACTGCTTGGGTAGGATTTGGTCGGTGTCGATGTTATCATTCATGAGAGGAACGGTCGTTCCCGTATAAACTGTAAATTTCTCCATATCCTCTCCTTACTGGGCTTCTGGCATTTGCCGAACATCTACGAAACGCCCTGCAATAGCTGCCGCAGCTGCCATAGCTGGACTACAGAGATGAGTCTTAGCGCCAAAGCCTTGTCTGTCTTCAAAGTTTCGATTGCTGGTTGAGGCGCAGTGAACACCATCAGGGACCTTGTCCGGATTCATCCCTAGGCACATGGAGCAACCCGGGTCTCTCCACTCAAAGCCAGCATCCAGAAAGACCTTGTCCAAGCCCAACCTCTCAGCAGCTCGTTTGACAGGACGAGAGCCTGGAACCACGATAGCTGTTAGATTAGGAGCAATTTTCTTCCCTTTAACAAATCGCGCAGCCAGTTGCAAATCGCTAAGACGAGCATTGGTACATGAACCAATAAAGATATATCCTAGTTCAATATCCGCTGGCTTTTGACCTGGTTCCAAATCCATATAATTGTAGGCTCGTTCATCATTCATATCCTTAATTTCTGGGAAACTACTGTCAAAGTCAACCCCCATAGCAGGGTTGGTTCCCCAGGTCACCATAGGAGCAAGGTCTGAGACATCCATCTGGATAACCTTATCGTAAACGGCATCATCATCACTGACAATTGTTTTCCAATCCGCCACAGCCTCTTCAAAGTCCTCTGGAACACATTCCCGTCCCTTGAGATAATCATAGGTGGTTTGATCTGGATTCATGATTCCCATCTTAGAGCCAAACTCAATAGACATATTGCAGATGGTCATTCGTTCTTCCATACTCAGTGCATCAATCGCTTGTCCTCGATATTCCACCACATAGCCAACTCCACAGGCAACGCCGTACTTGGCAATCAAGGCTAAATAAAGTCCTTGGAATAAACTCCCTTTTGAGGAACACCTGTGAATTCCACCAGCATTTTCTTAGGTTTAACTTGCCAGAGGGTCTGTGTCGCAAAGACATGCTCGACCTCGCTGGTCCCAATTCCAAAGGCGATTGCTCCGAATGCTCCGTGAGTAGCTGTGTGGCTATCTCCACAGACGATGAATTTCCCTGGTTGGGTTCGTCCTGTTTCTGGACCCACCATGTGAACAATCCCCTGCTTTTCAGAACCGTGGGCAGCATGTTCGATCCCAAACTCCTCAACATTTTCAGCCAGCTTATCAATTTGAGCCTTGGAAATTACATCTCGAATATCGTAGATATTGACTGTCGGGACATTGTGGTCAAAGGTTCCAAATGTCAAGTCTGGTCGTCTCAATCTGCGTCCTGCATCTCGTAATCCTTGAAAAGCCTGAGGACTGGTCACCTCGTGGATATAGTGCTGATCCACATACATGAGTTGCGGCTGCCCCTCTTCTCCTGTGATGACATGACGGTCCCATAATTTATCAAAAATCGATTTTCCTGCCATCCATTACCTCCAAATAAAATATAAGGCTACTAGTGTGGACACCATCCCGAGAAACCAAACTGTTTTAAAATACCATTTTCGAGTCTTATGGTGAAAGATGATTCCTGCCAAACAGGCACCAAAACCACCACAAGTAAAGGCTAAAATGAGTAAGATTTTCTCTGGGATGCGCCAAACTCTTCTCCTTGCCTTAGATTTGTCAATGCCATAAATCAAGAAAACCATGATATTCCAAATCAAAAGGACTAGAGTAATTCTTTCGTCTAACTTCATAACCTTGCAATAATAGCTTCTGTCATTTCCTTTGTTGAAGCCTGTCCTCCTAGATCTCTCGTTAAAATGCCAGCCGCTAAACTTGCCTCAACAGCATGCTCGATACTCTCCGCATTCTCATAACGTCCAAAAACTATCTCTCAACATCATGGCCACTGATAAAATCATGGAAATAGGATTAGCAATTCCTTGACCTGCAATATCAGGCGCTGAACCGTGAATGGGTTCATAGAGACTTGGTCCATTTTCAGAATGACTGGCTGATGGCATAACTCCAAGTGTGCCAGATAGAACGCTTGATTCATCAGATAGAATATCTCCAAAAAGATTCTCCGTTACAATAACATCAAACTTGGCAGGATTGGTAATCATAAGCATGGCAGCTGAGTCCACCAGCTGGTGTTCCAAGGTTACATCTGGGAAATCCTGCGCGACTTCCTCAGCTACTTTCCGCCAGAGTTTTGAGGTCGCTAGAACATTTTGCTTATCGATACTAGTAACGATTTTTCTACGATTTCTTGCGATTTCAAAGGCTTTGCGAATAATCCGCTCCACCTCCTCATAGCTATAATCGTTGATATCACGGGCTTTGCGCTCTTCAAGGATATGATCTCCAAAGTAAATCCCGCCTGTCAACTCCCGCACCACGACAAAGTCTACACCAGCAATTCGTTCCGGTTTGAGTGGTGACAAATGCTTGAGACTGTCAAAGATTTTTACAGGGCGAATATTAGCGTAAAGATTGAGTTCCTTACGGAGAGCTAGCAAGCCTTGTTCAGGCCGAACCGTTTCACTATCATACTGGGGACTACCGATAGCCGCTAGGACAATGGCATCTGCTTCACGACATACCTTGAGGGTTTCATCAGGTAAGGGATGCCCTGCTGCATCGATACCTGCACCTCCAAAAGGTCGTTTGTCTATTTCATAGTCAAAGCCTGTTTTTTCAGCTAGAGCCTCCAGAACTTCTAAACCAGCCTCCATGATTTCTGGGCCGATTCCGTCCCCTGCTAAAGCTACTATTTTCTTTGTCATAGCCTTCTCCTTTACACACTAGGCATATCGCGGTAAGAAACACTGCGTCCCATCTCACCAGCATTCTCTTTTTGAACAAAGGTGTTGGCATTGATATAGGCAATAGCCGAAGCCTTCAATACATCGAAATCAAGACCTGCTGCGTTAAAGATGGTTTCTGTATCTCTGTTTTCAACAGTAACCAAGACACGAGCTTGAGCATCAATTCCATCTGTCACCGCATCAATGGTATAGGACACCAAGCGAACGGATTGGTTGAAGAATTTGTCGATAGCGTTAAAGATTGCTTCAACGGAACCTTGCCCTGTCGCATTAAATTCGACTTTCTCACCATCCATATTAGCCAGGCTAACAAGCGCTTCAATGTCATTATCTGCATGAGTTTGAAGTTGTAAATCATCAAAGTGGAAGCCTTCTGGATTTTCAACCATGGTTCCAGCTACCAGCGCACGAATATCTGCATCTGTGATTTCTTGTTTCTTGTCTGCTAGCGCCTTGAACTTCGCAAAGAGTGGTTTGATATCCTCTTCTGTAAAATCTAGGGCCAATTCTCTCAGTTTCTCAACAAAAGCATGGCGACCAGACAATTTTCCAAGCGGAAGACTATTACTCTTAACACCAACCAATTCAGGGGTGATAATCTCATAAGTAAGAGGATTTTTAAGAACTCCATCTTGGTGAATACCAGATTCGTGAGAAAAGGCATTGCCACCAACAACGGCTTTGTTTTTAGGAACTGGAATACCAGAGAAGCGAGAAACCATTTCTGACGTATTCATTGTTTCATCCAAAACAATATCACTAGTTGCTTGGAAGAAATCCTCACGAATCTTCAAAGCAACAGCTACTTCTTCAAGAGCAACATTACCTGCGCGTTCACCGATACCATTAATAGTTCCCTGGACACGTCCAGCACCGTGTTTAATTGCTGTCAAAGTATTTGCAGTTGCCATTCCGAGATCATCGTGACAGTGGACACCAAAGACAACATTATGATCTGATTTAATATTTTCAGTCAAGTGATCAAAGATACGTGCAAACTCTTCTGGAGTCGTAAAGCCAACTGTGTCAGGGATATTGATATAAGACGCCCCTGCATCAACCGCTGTTTGAACGACTTGTAAGAGAAATCCAACTCTGTTCTAGTCGCATCCTCAGGAGAGAATTCGACTACTTCAAACTTAGAGCGAGCATAAGAAACATGTTCCTTAATAGCTTCCAAAATCTCTTCCTTGCTCTTATTAAGTTTATACTTACGATGAATGGGACTGGTAGCAATAAAGACGTGAACCTGTGGATACTTGGCGTCCTTGAGGGCCTCATAACATGCATCGATATCAGACTTGACAGAGCGAGCCAAACCTGTCACTGCAGTTTTCTTCAAGACCTTAGCAATCTCCTGCACTGCCGTAAATGAATCTGGACTAGCAGCCGGAAAACCAGCTTCAATTACAGAAATTCCCCATTTCTCCAGCTGTCTTGCAATGGAAACTTTTTCCTTTATTGAGAAGTTAACACCAGGTGTTTGTTCCCCATCACGAAGACTTGTATCAAAAAATTCAATTTTACGCATAAGATTTCCCCTTTTCCAAATGTGGTTTTTAAAAAAACATCTCGCTTAGAAGTCCAAGCGAGATGTTGATTCACTCCCGCTTGGTAAGCCAAACAGGACTAATGCTTTTTGCACTAGCCCGAGTACCTCAACAACAAAGCAAATTGATTAAACTTAGCTGTTCTCATGTTTGACTTTCTCCTTCGTTTGATATCTTGTTTAGTATTTTAGCATAGGCAAAAGCACTTGTCAAGAAAAAATCAAATATTTTCTGAAAATTTCTTCAGTATAGAATATTTAGCTAATTGAAAATTATTGAAATGTTTCATTTTTTAGAAGTTAAGTTCCAACTTTTTTCTATCAATTCTAGCACTTCTACATCTGATAAAGTATCATCAAGTGCCACACTAATCCAGTAGCGTTTGTTCATATGAAAGGCTGGATAAATGCCCTTTTTCGAAAGCAAATCAGCTACTTGATCATGTTTGAGGTTGACTGCTTCGACTAAACCTTCTCTACCCTTTTCCAGCTTATCCCAAGAGATTTTCATCAAAACAGCATACCATTTTTTATTGCCTTCATGTCTTAACACTGCCGTATCAGGTGATTTTTCCCACAGATACTCCAACTGATTACCATACTTTTCCTGAATCTGAGCCATGATACGCTTAGTCTGAGGACAGATAAAATCCTGCACATCAAAACAAGCCTTCCGAATCTGGTAAAGAGTCTCCAAACAAGCCTCACGGACACTTGCAACAAAACTTCCCCTCATGCTTTCCATATGGACTTGAGGATAGAGATCACCAGTCTCCTGGTCAAAAACTTGAAAACTCACATTATCAGCAGTGATGGACACAATCATGACAAAGTCACCCTGCAAAATCTGGCAACTATAGGTCCAGACTCCACTACTTTCTACAAAACCATAAGCATAAGCCTTTTCTTGATTAAACTGATAGGATTTAAAAATTTCAAACATAAGTGAAAACTGCTACCCAAAGCTAGCAGTTCCTTTCTATTTTTTAAAAGACAACCTTAGTACCATGTAGTTGTGTCACTCCCAGTTGGTCGATAAAGATTTGACGGTTGTCAAGGTCAATCCCCCCACCTGGTAGAATTTCAATTTTACCTTTAGCATATTCCAAAATTCTGTGATAATGGGCGAAACGTTTCTCTAAAGAGTCACTAGACACACCTGCACGAGTCAGGATACGGGTGACACTAGCTTGACTGAACCAGTCAATAGCTTCCAACTGGTCTTCGTCACTCAATTCATCAAAGGCCATGTGGAAGACAATTTCCATTCCTTTTGATGCAGCAATTAGCTTCTCCAGATTAGCTTTATCCAACTTTTTATCAGCAGTTAAAGCACCAAATACAACTCCTTGACTTCCAGCCTGAGCTGTCAACCGAATGTCTTCTAACATGATATCAATTTCTAGGTCATTATAGACAAAGTCGCCACCACGTGGTCGAATCATGGTCATAATGGTTGTATCGTAGTTAGCTGCCAATTCAACCGCTGCCTTGGTTACTCCATAGCTTGGTGTTGTTCCTCCCACTGCTAGATTATCACAGAGTTCGATTCGACGAGCTCCAGCCTCCATCGCTTTTTCAAGCAAGGTCACATTTTCAGCACAAAATTCGTAAATCATTTGATTCTCCTTGAAGATTACTTTGAATTTATTATATCATATTGTGGTGAATATGCTTTCATTTTTATCAAGGGAAATAGTTACAAATTTTACTTATTCTTTGTCTGGAATGACCTTGAAGAGATAATAAGTGATAAAGATGGTCAAGGCTCCCAGACCGATTTTGACTGGTAAGAGAGGGGCAAAATAAATGGAAATTCCCATCAAGATATAGATAGATACGATGATTTTTTTCTTACGTTCACGCGCAATAGACCTAGTCTCGCGAAAATCAGCTACATATGCTTGATAGAGCTTGGTATGATAAAGCCAATCTTCGAAGCGCTTGGAACTTCTAGAAAAACAAGCAATAGACAACAAAAGAAAAGGCGTTGTGGGTAACAAGGGTAAAACTACCCCAACAATAGCCAAGGCTAGTGATAAAAAACCAATAATTAGATAGATAAAACGCATAACTTCTCCTAGTTAATACTCTTCGAAAATCTCTTCAAACCACGTCAGCGTCGCCTTACCGTAGGTATGGTTCCTGACTTCGTCAGTCTTATCTGCAACCTCAAAGCAGTGCTTTGAGCAACCTGCGGCTAGTTTCCTAGTTTCCTAGTTTGCTCTTTGATTTTCATTGAGTATAAAATAATCTTCTTCTAGTTTCGCATAAAATGATGAATTTTGTCAAGTTCCAACCAAAAAGAGCCTGAAATTAACTTTCAGGACTCTCCTCTTATTTAATCTTTTCTTCTTCGTAGTCACCCTTGCTACAAACAACCTGCTTGCCACCACCACGAACTTTTTTCTCCATGAGGAAATTGCCACATTTTGGACAGTCACGACCAACAGGCTTGTCCCAAGAGGTAAATTCACATTCTGGATAGCGATTGCAACCATAGAAAAGGCGGTTACGTTTTGTTTTACGCTCAATGATTTGTCCCTGATGACAACTTGGACACTCAACACCAATCTCTTTCACGATTGCTTGGGTATGACGGCAATCTGGGAAATTGCTACAAGCGTAGAACTTACCAAAACGACCAAGTTTAATGACCATTGGACTGCCACACACTTCACAATCAAATCCAGCTGGTTCATCCTTAATCTGGATTTTTCCATTTCTTCTTCAGCCTTGGCGACTTCTTTAGAGAATGGTTTGTAAAAGGCATCAATGACACGTTGCCACTGCTCTTTTCCGACTTCGACATCATCCAGTTTTCCTTCCATTTCAGCCGTGAAGGTCACGTTTACGATATCTGGGAAATATTCAACGATGAGCTTGTTAACAATTTCTCCCAACTCTGTTGGTTCAAAACGTTTAGCTACAAGGCGAACATAATAACGTTTCTGAATAGTTTCAATGGTTGGTGCGTAGGTTGACGGACGTCCAACCCCATTTTCTTCCAATGTCTTGATAAGGGTCGCTTCAGAATAACGAGCAGGCGGTTGAGTGAAATGTTGCTCTGGTTTGCTATTGACCTGTTTGACCACATCTCCAACAGCCATATCTGGTAACATTTTATTCTTATCAGAATCATTATAAATGGCAAGATAACCATCAAACTTAACCTGACTACCATTGGCAGCAAATTGAACCCCATTTTGAGACAATTTAACAGCCATGGTATCAAAGACAGCAGCTGTCATCTGACTCGCTACAAAACGATTCCAGATAAGGGTATAAAGCTTGAGCTGATCCTTATCCAGATACTTAGCGATGCTTTCAGGTGTATTAAAGACACTAGACGGACGAATAGCCTCGTGGGCATCCTGAGCTCCTGAAGCATTTTTGACCTTGCTACCATGCTTAGAATACTTGCTACCAAAACGATCCGTAATGAAGCTTGCTGCCTCATTTTGCGCCACTGGACTGATACGAGTCGAATCAGTACGCATATAGGTAATCAAACCTTGCACACCAGAACCAATATTAATCCCTTCATAGAGCTGTTGGGCAACCATCATAGTCTTTCGAGTACGGAAATTGATTTTATTGGCCGCATCCATCTGCATAGATGAAGTGGTATAAGGTAATGGAGCATTACGCTTGCGCTCTTTCTTATCCACCTGATCGACTGAAAAGTCTTTACTATTCAGACGAGACAAGACTTCCTTAACCTCGTCATTGCTAGTCAGTTTAAGCTTTTTACCATCTACTCCATAAAAGGAAGCCTGAAATTGCTTGGTTCCCTTTTTAAAGACAACATCAATTGTCCAATATTCTTCTGGCTGGAATGCATTGATTTCATTCTCACGATCAATGATTAACTTAAGCGCAATAGATTGAACGCGACCTGCTGACAAGCCCTTCTTGACCTTCTTCCACAAAATAGGCGAAATCGAATACCCGACCAAGCGGTCCAAGACACGGCGTGCCTGTTGGGCATCGACCAAGTCCATATCAATCTTGCGTGGCTCTTTGAAAGCATTTTTGACTGCATCCTTGGTGATTTCATTGAAGACCACACGGTTGGCATCATTTTCATCTAAATTGAGAATATGGGCCAAATGCCAAGAAATCGCTTCTCCTTCACGGTCCGGGTCACTCGCCAGAAAGACTTTATTAGCTTTTTTGGCTTCTTTTTTCAAGTCATTGATAAGAGGACCTTTTCCTCGGATATTGATATATTGCGGTTCATAATTATTTTCAATATCGACGGACATACTGGATTTCTTCAAATCCCTAATATGCCCGACACTGGCTAAAACCTTGTAGTTTCTGCCTAGATATTTCTCAATCGTCTTGGCCTTAGCAGGCGACTCCACGATTACTAGATTTTTTTTAACTGTTGATTTTTTCTTTTTTGTTGCCGTAGCCACAGTATCACACCTTTTCAAAGTAATAAACTTTATAAAGTGTAAACCATTTTGCCATAACTGTCAAGACTTAGCTCCTATATATAGAAGAAAAGTTGGTTTAGAAAGAGAAATTTTGTCTTAAAATTCAAATTCCGCAAGAACATCTTGCCCACTGGTGACCAATTTTGCTCCTTCTTGAATCAAATGATGACATCCATCAGATAGTCCATCTAAAATGCTACCAGGTATAGCAAAAACATCGCGTCCTTCTTCCATTGCCCTCTCACAGGTAATGAGACTACCTGAACGCATCTTAGCCTCTGCTACAATCACACCACGACAAAGTCCAGCAATGATGCGATTACGGGCAGGAAAATGAAATTTTAGAGGTTGTTCACCAGGTCCATACTCACTGAGAACCAGATGGTCATTGCCGATGTAGTCTTGCAAGCGTTTATTAGCTTTAGGATAAAACACATCCAGTCCTGTTCCAATCACTGCAATGGTTTTTCCGCCATTCTGAAGAGCTGCCATATGCGCTGCTGTGTCAATGCCCCTGGCTAGTCCACTGACGATAACCAGTTCATTTTCCAATCCCTGAATGACTTTTTCAACTGACTTAGCTCCCTGTTTGCTACAAGCACGACTTCCTACGACTGCTACCTTAGGAAATTTCAAGAGATCCAGATTTCCCTTGTAAAATAAAAGTACAGGCGCATCATATATTTCACTCAAATCCCAAGGGTAACAGTCATCTAAAATAGAGAAAGATTGAAATTTTTGAAATTCTTTCTCCAAATGCGCATCATCTATCTGAAAATAACGTTCCATAAAAACAGCTGGATTTCGGCAACCTGATATATCTGCAATATCACCTAACAACAGTTCTTGACCAACATTTTCACCGTATTCTAGGACATTCAAAATCTGTTGATTGGTCAAACCTGATTTTTTCAACTTATAGATTTCATAGTTTGTGATTTTCATAAATAACTCCATTTCTTTTTCTACTCATCTATTTATTCGTAAAAAAATCAAAAAAACATCCGACTATTTTAGCCAGATGTTGGAATCTTTAATTTTCGTTTTTAAGAATTTCTTCTAATTTATGATAGTCTTGGACACTATCGATCTCATAGATGCTATTGCCTTCTAGTTCTTCAACATAGACATCTAGCTCTTTGATATTATCCTTAACCATATTGTCCCAATAGAGATCAACAAATTCACCACTTGCATAGGCTTTATCGATAAAGCTGACAATCTTTTCTGCAGTTGGAGCATCCCAGAAGGATACACCACTAAGGATGCGACCTGCCTTGCTATCAACAGTAATGTCTTGTACCTTATAGTCATCTCCATAGACCAAGAACCATTCATTAGTACAATCCTCACGATAGACACTAAAATAAGTCGAACGAGTCAAATCATTGCGGAACATATTTTTAAAGAGATAATTATCGGCATCAATAACATAGCTGTTGGCTAATTCTTCTTTTACAAGATAGAGAGAGTAAAAGTTATTGTAGTCAGCGTATTTATCATTGAAGACGAGGCGAACCCCATATTTTTCTTTCAAGTAATCGAATTGTTCTTTAAGGTAACCAACAATGATGATGATGTCATTGATTCCTTTTTCTTTTAAAAACTCAATTTGGTATTCAATCAAGGGTTTTTGATTAACCTGAACCAAGGCTTTAGGGGTATTTTCAGTCATAGGACGCAAGCGAGTTCCCAATCCCGCTGCTAAGATAATGGCTTTCACACGAATCTCCTTTATTCTTTAATAATAATATAAACTCCAGCAATGACGACAAGTGACGTAATAATTGTCAGCATATCTAGCGGTGCACCCAAGAAAACAACTGCAAACAAGACAGTCCATACTACATAGCTCACGTTCAAGCCTGTAGCCTTGGCTGGTTGCAAGCGATTGATAGCGATATAATAAGCCAAGTAGGAAATCATATCAAAGGCTGCAAAGACAATCATAAGACCAAGCAATTGTCCATTGGCCACTTCTGCAAATGACTGATGAGAGAAGAGCACAATCACAAGATAGGACAAGAATGAAGTCACTTGACGAATCAAGAGGGCTTCGATTTCACTCAGTTCACTTTCCATGGCAAAAGAGCTAAGAACACTCTCGCTTCCCCATGCAATAGCACAAACCAAAGCACAGAGAATCCCAATGTAGAAGGAATTGACCTGTTCAACCTTATAGGTCTGAGCAATTATCCCTCCAATAATCAAGACAATCCCAAACACAGTATTTTTCGAAATCTTGTGCTTCAAAAAGAAGAAAGCCAATAAAACTGAAATCGCAGGGTAAATAGCCGATACAGATGAAGCTAAAGAACTTCCGATATACTTAACTGCGTAAAGATTGGCCTGCATTCCGATAGGACCAGCTAGCAAGGCCCCAATGATCACACTAACATTGCGAATATTTAAGAAAATTGAGAGACGAACTTTTCCTTCTTTTACCAAGAGAAAAGCTAGTAAGATAAAGATACTCAAGAAATCATGAGCAGCGGCCACCACAAAGGGCGACAAATCTGTAAAAATTGAAAAGATGTAAGCACTAACCGTTAGACCTAAGCCCCAGAAAACACCTGAGAGTAGACCAAAGGAAACTCCATTTTTATTTTTCATCTGAACCTCCATAATAGGCTAAACCTTTAACAGCTCTTTGGTAACGACTCACACCATAGTCACCAAAATCTGCCCCTTGCTCTTCTTTGTAGACTGTCCATAGACTCCAAATAGTATCTTGCAAAATTTTATAGATCGCAATCTTTTCACGAGAGACAGGTGTTTGCTCACTCTCATAGTGAGACAAGAAGGCTTCTTCCTCTTGGCGAGTGAATTCAGATTCTAAAAAGAGGGCAGCCAAATCCCACATTGGATCGTTCATTGATGAATATTCCCAGTCAATTAGATAAAGTCGTCCTTGAGGTGATTCGATAAAGTTTTCAGGCACCAAATCGATATGACAAGATTTTCTGTCAACACCTAAGTCAGCCAGTCTTTTCTCTAAGGAGAAGACTTCTTCTCGAACAGCTTCATAGTTGGCAAAAGGGATTTTCTCTTCAATCAAGGATTCGTATTTTTTGATTTCTTCAAAAGGAGCAAATTCTCCTCTTAATTCCTTGCCAGAAGCATGAATGGTTTGTAAAATTGGAGCAATTTTATCAAATTTGGTCTTGATTGACCTTGAATCAAGCGTAATCGCAGATTCGATATACTCATTAACTTTGATACCAGCTTCAATATCAAAAAGATAATTTTTTACATCTAAGTCTAAATCCTTTAATAGTTCAAGATTATACTTCTCATCTTGTCGATTGATAAGCTTTTCTGTCCCTTTACCAAAGAACTTAACAATGTATTGCTTATTTGTTGTTTTGACCAAATAGTTTTGATTGGTCATTCCCCCCAGTTGTTCAACACTGAGGACTTCCTCTTCTTGACTAAGTAAGGAAGAAATTTTTTCTTTAATGATTTTCTCCACAATTAACCTCCAGCACTTATACTTCCCACTTAAACACGGTTTTAAAGGCTGTGTTTAAATCGGTCGCAAAGACACGGTGAATATCTTTAATTTCTCTTACAGGTTCTTCTAGATAAAGGATATTTTTAAGACGATTGGCGAATTTCTTGACTTCCATCATTTGGATTGCATTTTCAAAATCGATGCGACCAGAACGAGAGGAGCCTACCAAAAGCAAGCCTTTTTCTAAGGCATCGCGTGTATTGAGATTGACCTTATACTCGCTAACACCCATCATGAGAATCGTTCCCTGAGGACGAATATAGCGAATCAAGTCATTAATGGCTGGTCCAGTACCATCACCACCACAACACTCAAAAGCATGGTCAAAGGCCAAATCTTCAGGAATATTGTCAGTAATATAGCATTCTTTGGCAAATGAGAAAAGTTCCAATTTTTCCCAATGACGACCAATAACCACGATCTCTGCTTCTGGCAAAGTATAGTTGATAATATTGGCAACCACAAAAGCTAAACTTCCATCTCCGATAACAGCAATTCGGTCTCTCTTGCTATGAGCAAGGGTCAATAAGCGATTCATAGCATGCATACCGACACTGACGAACTCTGTAATGGCTGCAACCGTGTCTTCAATAGCATCATAAGCCACCACACGGTCTTTAGGGAGAGAAACAAACTCTCTCATAAAGCCATCAAAGCCACTAGACAAGAAATGGATCCCTGTCATGTAGTTTTCATAGAATTCTTCATCACTCTGCATAGGAGGCTGATTGGGAATCATGACAACTTTTTGACCAACCTCGTAGGTTCCTGTCGGGTCAGAAATAACGGTTCCACATGACTCGTGAATCATTGCCATTGGAAGCTTTTTGTTCAAAATCTTGGGATCACGTTTCCCTTGGTAGTAACGCTGATCCGCATGACAGACCGCCATATAATTAGGGCGGATGAGGATATGATTCTCTTGATCAATAGCCTCTTCCTGGTATTTGACATTGATAAACTTGGGCTTAGTTAGTTGATAAATTTGATTAATCATTTTACTAGTCTTTCTCAATCATACTTTTTGCAATCTTCAAATCTGTTACGGTTGTAATCTTCAGATTTGAGTATTCACCCTTGGCCAAGGCTACATCTTTTCCTTTAATGACAAAGATTTTACATGCATCTGTCAAGATTTCCTTCTCTTCAGCAGAGAGAGAACCGTAAAGATCCATGAAGTCCTTGCAACGGAATGTTTGAGGTGTTTGTCCTTGATAAAGGTGAGCACGATTTGGAATATCTGTAATGAATTGACCATTGGTACTTTCAACGATAGTATCAACCGCTTCTACCACTGTGTCCACTGCGTCATGATTTTGGGAAAGTTTGATATTGTCTTGAATCATGCGAAGTGTAATAAATGGACGAACAGAATCGTGGGTAACAACGATATCCTCTGGAGTAAGCGGACGATAAGCATCAATGGCTTCAATGATTTTCTCAATACTTGTATTACGGTCAGCACCACCCTTTGTAATGATGATACGATCCTTATGAAGAGGTAGATATTTATCTACAAGATCCTCTGCATGGGAAACCCAGTCTCCATGAACCCCAACTACAATTTTTTCAATACTTGGTTCCAAGACAAATTTTTCAATTGTATGAATCAAAATAGGTCGATCACCTAGCTCTAAAAATTGTTTTGGCAAGTTACTGATTCCCATGCGTGTGCCAGTTCCACCAGCAAGAATTCCTGCATAAATCATCTATTTTCTCCTTTGTCTTACTAAAAAAACTTATTCTCTCTATTATACCACAATCTAGTCCTATCATGAAAGAAATACCGGCCCTCCCGTTCTAGAATAGAAGGATTAAGGAGTTCTATTATTCAAAGAAACTAGTCCATTTCTAGCAATGACTAGGAATTCTATAGTAATTACTAATAAATGGCTGTGAAATTTTAGAGTTCTTCAGAATAATATAATTTCCTTAAAGAAAACTTAAACTTAAACTTTGAAACTTCAAAGTGATTACTTGACTTATACTCAATGAAAATCAAAGAGCAAACTAGGAAGCTAGCCGCAAGCTGTACTTGAGTACGGTAAGGCGACGCTGACGTGGTTTGAATTTGATTTTCGAAGAGTATTACTGCCCCTCATTTCTTATTAGCTGACTTTATGATATAAATACGAATGGGCTCGGGACAAGTATTTAAAATAAAAAATAACCAACTGCTACAAGAGCGCCAGGCCCTAAAAATGCTTTTAAATTTTGCCAAAAATGATTGTTATTGGGAGTTTCAATAGATTGATTGATTTCAGAAAGAGAGACTTTTTTTATAAGAAGACATAGGAATATTCACTTTCTAATCTGTCTTTACTTTTTTTAATGGATTTTTTGGAAAAATATAATGAAAAATAGTTTCTCATTTCCAATTCATCCTTATTATATCACATTTTAGAATGATTCTTAAGGAAAGCATGATAGTTGCAATAAGCAACATCAGTATTGTAAAAACCAGCGATTTATGGCGCTGGCTTTTAAAACTGTTAAAATTTTTTTTCTCAACTAGATTGCTTCTGTGACAAAACTACGGCTTTCAAGTACCTTAAGCATAGCATTCGCTGTATCTAAGGCTGTAAAGAGTGGCACACCGTGTTCAATGGCTGAACGACGGATTTGCTCACCATCTTCGTCAGCAGTTCGTTTGGTTCCGACAGTATTGATAATCGCTTGGATTTTTCCCTTTGCGAACAAAGCTTGGGATATCTTGATCATCATCACCAATCTTACCAACAGGTTGAGCTTGCAGGCCATGACTAGCAAAGAAGGCTGCTGTCCCTTCTGTCGCGAGGATACCGTAGCCGATATTTTGGAAACGACGAGCCAAGTCCAATGCTTCTTCTTTAGCATCATCAGCAATGGTAAAGACTACATTTCCAAAAAGTTGGCAAGTGTAGGTAAGAAGCTTCAAAAAGCCTTATAGAGAGCTTTTTTTCCAAAGTTGTATCAGAACCCATAACTTCACCTGTTGACTTCATTTCAGGACCGAGCAAGCTGTCTACCTTAGCTAGTTTTGTAAAGGAGAAGACTGGCGCCTTGATATGAACACGAGTGCTTTCAGGGTAAAGTCCATCTTGGTAGCCAAGTTCTGTTAAGCTTTGACCAAGAATAAGCTTTAGTCGCTACCTGAGCCATAGGAATATTGGTTACCTTAGAAAGGAATGGAACCGTACGGCTAGCACGTGGATTGACCTCAATAACGTAGACTTTTTTTCATCCTTGATAACAAACTGGATGTTCATCATTCCAAGACAGTTAAGGCCGATTGCTAGTCGTTTAGTATAGTCTGCGATGGTTTCCTGTACCTTTTTGAGACAAGGTTTGTGGAGGATAAACGGCCATTGAGTCACCTGAGTGAACACCGGCACGTTCGATATGTTCCATGATGCCAGGAATGAGGACATTTTCTCCATCTGAGATGGCATCGACTTCGCACTCTTGCCCAACGATGTAAGAGTCAACAAGAACTGGGTGATCTGGACTAGCCTTAACAGCTGTACGCATGTAAGAACGAAGGTCTTCCTCGTTTTCTACGATTTCCATGGCACGTCCACCCAAAACATAAGAAGGACGAACGAGGACTGGGAAACCAATCTTGCGAGCTGCAAGCACTGCTTCTTCTTCATTGGTTGCTGTTTGTCCTGGTGGCTGTGGAATATCCAAATCTTTGAGGGCTTGTTCAAAGAGGTCACGGTCTTCGGCACGGTCCAAGTCAGCGACTTGTGTACCGAGGATGGTCACACCTGCTTTGGCTAATGGTTCAGCAAGGTTAATGGCTGTTTGACCACCAAACTGAACGATTACCCCTTTTGGTTGCTCTAAGTCGATAACATTCATAACGTCTTCGAATGTCAATGGTTCAAAGTAGAGCTTGTCAGACACAGAGAAGTCTGTTGAAACAGTCTCTGGGTTTGAGTTCATGATAATAGCTTCGTAGCCAGCAGCCTGGATAGCCTTAACCGAGTGAACAGTTGCGTAGTCAAATTCAACCCCTTGACCGATACGGATTGGACCTGAACCTAGAACTAGGACGGATTCCTTATCATACTTGATAGATTCATTTTCCCATCCATAGGTTGAATAGAAGTATGGTGTTTCAGAGTCGAACTCTGCCGCACAGGTATCAACCATCTTGTAGACTGGGACAATCTTGTTTTCCAAGCGAAGTTGACGAACTTGGTCAGCTGTCGTTTTCCAGAGTTCAGCAATCTTGCGGTCTGAAAATCCATTGAGTTTAGCTGTTTTCAAGACTTCTAGATCTTGTGGATGGGCACCCAACTCCTGCTCAATTTCAAAGATATGTAGGAGTTTATCGAGATAAAAGATATCGATTTGTAAGCTCAGCGATTTCCTCTGGTGTATATCCACGGCGAATAGCTTCTGACACATAGAAGAGACGGTCATCTTGGGCTTTCACAACCTTTTCAATCAAAGCATCATCAGAAACCGCTGCAAGTTCAGGCATTTCATTGTGGTGAACTCCAATTTCAAGGGAACGACAAGCTTTAAGAAGTGACTCTTCGATGTTACGGCCGATCGCCATGACTTCTCCAGTCGCCTTCATCTGGGTACCAAGACGGCGCTCACCTTTTTCAAACTTATCAAATGGGAAACGTGGAATCTTGGCAACGACGTAGTCGAGGGCGGGCTCAAACATAGCATAAGTTGAACCTGTAACTGGGTTGATAACCTCATCCAAGGTCAAACCGACGGCAATCTTGGCAGCCAATTTGGCAATTGGATAACCCGTCGCCTTAGAAGCAAGGGCTGAAGAACGCGATACACGTGGGTTTACTTCGATGACATAGTACTTGAAGCTGTGTGGATCAAGAGCTAGCTGAACGTTACATCCACCTTCAATCTTGAGGGCACGAATGATGCTCAAGCTCGCATCACGTAGCATTTGGTTTTCATAGTCTGACATGGTTTGCGCAGGAGCAAATACAATGGAATCTCCTGTGTGAATCCCAACTGGGTCAAAGTTTTCCATGTTACAAACAACCAAAGCATTGTCAGCTGAGTCACGCATCACTTCGTATTCGATTTCCTTGAAACCTGCGATTGAACGCTCAATCAAACATTGGGTCACAGGCGATAATTTCAAACCATTTTCAGCGATTTCACGCAATTCTTCCTCATTGGCACACATACCACCACCAGTACCACCAAGGGTAAAGGCTGGACGAACGATAACTGGGTAGCCAATTGTTGCTGCAAAGGCAACTGCTTCGTCAACCGTGTTGACAATTTCAGATTCTGGAATTGGTTGGTTGAGCTCCTCCATCAATTGTTTAAAGAGATCGCGGTCCTCCGCTTGGTCAATAGCAGATAGTTTAGTACCGAGAAGCTCAACTCCAAGCTCATCTAGAATACCATTTTTAGACAATTCCATAGCCATGTTGAGACCTGTCTGACCACCGAGTGTTGGTAGCAAGGCATCTGGACGCTCCTTACGAAGAATACGAGTCACAAACTCAAGTGTAATCGGTTCAATATAAACCTTATCAGCAATTTCCTTGTCCGTCATGATAGTTGCAGGGTTTGAATTAACCAAAACAACCTCATAACCTTCCTCTTTCAAAGACAAGCAAGCCTGGGTCCCAGCGTAGTCAAACTCAGCAGCCTGACCAATAATAATCGGACCAGAACCAATCACCATAATTTTTTGAATATCAGTACGTTTAGGCATAGTTTATGATACAAAGCCCGTAAAGAACAAAGTGAAAATAGGAAACTCGGTGCAGACGCCTTTAGCGTCAAGACGATGTTTATCTTTTTCACACAGTTATTAGGGCGTGTTCACTTCCGCGAACAATGTATCTTCTCCTTTCTATTCGTCGCCTCTCAGGGCGACATTAAATAAATTCTCCGACGATTTTTTAGCGAAACGATACTTTTCGGTAAAAAATCTAGTGCAGGGAGTTTTTAGTTCGCCTGATAGCGACTAAAAGAAACGACCTGCCTTTCTATTAGGCAACTCTCGGGTTGCCATTAAATAAAATACAAAGGACGAATAGAAAGCGATTGAATTTTAGGAAACCAAGAAAGGATTGACAATCCAAGTTGGTTTCTCTAAATTCCGAGCTTTCCGTCCGTGTTCAGTTACATAAATTCTCCGACGAGCTTTTACTCGTTCTTAGTTTGATTGTTTAAAAGCTTCCATCATCTCGATAAACTCGTCGAATAGGTAGCTTGCATCGTGTGGACCAGGTGCTGCGTCTGGGTGGTATTGAACAGAGAAAGCAGGTTGGTATCTGTGACGCACACCTTCAACTGACTTGTCATTGATTTCTTCGTGGGTGATAATCAAGTGCTCTGGCAAATCCTCACGGCTAACTGCATAACCATGGTTTTGACTTGTAAAATCCACACGTCCTGTAGCAATTTCGCGTACCGCATGGTTGAATCCACGGTGTCCAAATTTCATCTTGTAGGTCTTAGCACCATTTGCCATTGCAAAGAGTTGATGCCCCATACAAATACCAAAGATTGGAATTTTTCCTTGCACACCACGAATCATATCCAGTGCCTGTGGAACATCTTCTGGGTTACCTGGACCGTTTGACAACATAACTCCGTCAGGATTGAGATGGAGAATTTCTTCAGCCGTTGTTGAGTAAGGAACAACCGTCACATTACAGTTACGCTTAGAAAGTTCACGTAGAATTGAGTGCTTGAGACCAAAGTCCACTAGCACCACGCTCAAACCTACTCCTGGAGCTGGATACGATGTTTTAGTAGAAACCTGCTTGATATTATCTGTCGGCAAGACTGTCGCTTGGAGCTGGTCAGTTACATGGTCCATACTGTCCCCAACATGGGTCAAGGTTGCACGCATGGTACCATGCTTACGGATAATCTTGGTAAGTGCACGCGTATCAATCCCTGAAATACCAGGAATTTTCTTGGCTTTCAAAAATTCATCCAAGGTCATTTGGTTGCGCCAGTTACTTGCTCTACGTGCTTCTTCGAAAACAACAACTCCCTTACAAGTTGGAATAATGGATTCGTAATCATCACGGTTAATTCCATAATTTCCCACCAAAGGATAAGTAAAGGTCAAGATTTGTCCATTATAAGACTGGTCTGTAATGGATTCTTGGTAGCCAGTCATCCCTGTATTAAAGACGATTTCGCCTGTTACATCAATATCTGCTCCGAAGGCCTTGCCTTCAAAAACTGTTCCATCTTCTAATACTAGAAGTCTTTTTGTCATATTTTCACCTCTCGTGGACGCTCACTGGCGTCTTTTAACGTCTTGTGTTTTAGTTGGCGTTTCTACTCGCCAGTACGGATTCTAAGATTGCCATTCGAACAAAGACACCATTGGTCATTTGTTGGACAATCCGTGATTTTGGTGCTTCAACCAAGTGGTCTGCGATTTCTACATCACGGTTGACTGGAGCTGGGTGCATGAGGATTGCTGTTTCTTTCAAACGATCATAACGTTCTTGAGTCAAGCCATGTTGGGCATGGTAGTCTTCTTTTGAAAAAACAGCTCCACTTTCATGTCGTTCATGTTGCACACGAAGAAACATCATGACATCCACCTGATCAATGATTTCATCAATGGTTACAAACTGTCCATAGTCTGCAAACTCTTGACTTCTCCATTCCTCAGGTCCAGCAAAGTAAAGTTCAGCTCCCAAGCGTTTCAAATCTGCATATTGGATTTGGCAACGCGTGAGTGGTCCAAGTCACCTGCAATAGCAACCTTGAGACCCTCAAAGTGACCAAATTCCTCATAAATAGTCATCAAATCAAGCAAGCTCTGGCTAGGGTGTTGTCCCGAACCATCTCCACCATTGATGATGGAAGTCGTAATCGTGGGACTAGCAATCAACTCTCTGTAGTAGTCAACCTCTGGGTGGCGAATCACACAGACGTCAACTCCTAAAGCAGACAGAGTTAGAATGGTATCATAAAGTGTCTCCCCTTTATTAACTGAACTAGTCTTCACATCAAAGTCAAGTCTTTCCAGCCCCAGTTTAATCTCTGCTACTTCAAAGGACTTATGCGTCCGTGTAGAATCCTCAAAGAAAAGATTGGAAACAATCGGATGGTCTTCATAAGGAAGCTGAGCTCCGTTTTTAAACTCAATTCCTCGCTTGATCAATTTCATCACTTGAACGACAGTAAGGTCTTCCATGGACACCACATGGTTCAATGCTTGTTGATTTTCTGACATGGCTACTCCTTTAGCTTTCTAAGCTTCTTCAGTAATCAGAACTCTGTCTTGACCATCAAGTTCTGCCATCTCTACGATGATTTCTTCAGAACGACTGGTTGGGATATTTTTTCCAACGTAATCTGGACGGATTGGCAATTCTCTATGTCCACGATCGACTAGAACTGCTAAACTCACACGCGCAGGACGACCATGACCTACAATATTATCAATAGCAGCACGGATAGTGCGGCCTGTATAGAGCACATCGTCCACCAAAATAACTTCACGGTCTGTCACATCAACAGAAACCAAAGAAGTATCTTCTCCACTTTTGACATCATCACGGAAAGGTTTAGTATCCAATTCCACAACAGGAACTGAAAGATTTTCTAGTTGCTCCAAACGTTCTTGGATACGGTGGGCGATAAATACACCACGAGTTTTAATACCAGCCAAGACGATTTTATTCAAATCTTTGTTGCGCTCGATAATCTCATAAGTAATACGCGTAATCGCTCGTTTGACGGTCAATTCGTCTACAACTTCTTTTGTCTTCATGACAAACCTCCAAAAAGAAAAGTCTCCTTAAACAAGGAGACTTGAAATGTATAGCTAAGTAAGCCCTACTGCAAACAGTATAGACTTCACCCTTCTACTTTATCACGCTCCTTGCCTGCCTCACGGGACAGGTTTAAAGGAATATTTAGTTATCAATTAATATAGCACAAAGCATGCTTAAAATCAAGCAAAAACTTTTGAACCATCATCTTATAAATTGCTAAAGTCATATAACTGTGGGTACTGGTCACACTCTGGATTTTTAGGATGACAAATGGCTCGTCCAAAATAAATCATAGCCTGATGGGCTGCTAACCACTGCTCCGGTGGCAAGATATCCATGACACGCTTTTCCACCTCAAGTGGTGTTGCTGATTTTTTGACGATATCGTGGTGTTTGCAAATACGCTCCACATGAGTATCCACTGCAAAGGCTGGAATCCCAAATCCTACACTCATGACAACATTAGCTGTCTTGCGACCAACACCTGCCAAACTCTCTAATTCCTCTCGTGTTTGAGGGACTTGACCATCAAAATCGTCTAGTAACTGTTGGGCACATTTTTTAAGGAATTTAGCCTTATTTCGATACAGTCCCAGGCGAGAAATGTGTGAAGCAATCTCACTCTCTGTCGCTACAGACATGGCTTGTGGCGTTGGAAAGGCAGCAAAGAGACCTGGTGTGGCCTTTATTTACCGCTGCATCTGTTGTCTGAGCTGACAACATGACCGCAACTAGTAGTTCAAAATGATTGGTAAAAATCAAGACTGGGCTTGGCATCTGGAAAAAGAGCAATAATTTCTTCTAGCACCTTTCGTGCGCGTTTTTTTTGACAAGACCATTATTCGTCTCCATTAAATAGTCCTTGTAGGCCAGCAAAAGGACTGTTTTTCTTCTTTCTTAACTGCCTGTTGGGCTTGGTATTCTTCTTCTGTCATGATTTGCCAGTCATTTCCTGAAACAAATCCTTGACCAGCTTCTTCTTCAGCCGTCAAGACCTTGATAGGAATGTTGAGTAGGATATTGTCTGACACGCTCTCAGCAAGATCAAGTTCCCCATTTTCGATAGGCAAGACCAAATCATCATCTAGAACTTCTTGATCTAGCTGGTTAGTTGCGCCTTCCATGAAAACTTCTGTGACTGGATAAGATTCAACTAACTCAACTGGCTCCATACTGCGACTTGAAGCAAGAACAATGGTATAAGATAGTTGATAATCTAAGAAATACATACGGTCTTCATACTGTACTTTCCCAACAGCAAGGATATCTTTTACATCTAAAATTTCTTGATTGCGTGCACGCAGGTCTGCGGCTAGGTCTAACGTTTGTTCAAAATGCAAGCCTTCAGACTGCTTACGAATTTCTTGAATATTTAATTTCATACTTCCTCCATAAAGATTTACTCTCTTGATTATACCATGAAAAGGCTACAAATCAGCACAGCAAACTTTATAATTAAAATTCAATTTTTTAACATATTTACTATGTTATTTTTGTTTTTTAGTGCTATACTATAGGCAATAATACATCAGAGCAAGGAGGATGCTCACACGGAAGACAAAGAACTCATTACTAATGCAACCCAACTCCTATCCGAGCTAAATAAAAGTTTCCAAAGCTGCAAACAGGGTAGGGCAGATGATACTCGACTACAAGAGCTGCTAAACACTACTATAAAAGAGCTCAAAAAAGCGGAAAAGTTGAACAACTGTATCTTAATAGACCTTGAGAAATTTTACCAACCTACCAGTCTTCTGATAGGCCTCGGTAGCCTAAAACTAAACGATCAAGCTCGTACTGCTTGGCGAAACTATAACAAATTCCATTACAAGCATGTCAAACACGTACTGACTCTTTATGGACCTGTTTTTGGATTCTAGAGATTAGAATTGTCAGTTTTCTGTTGACAAAATATCCTGAAAGGTATAGGATAGAGGTACTAATACTCGGAGGTAAGGGAGACATGAACAACTAAGTCTATCAAATAAAGAACCTTTATTTAGTAGATCTTGTTTTTGTCTCTTTTTGTGTGCTCTTTTATGCTCTTTTTCTGGCATGTTAATAGAGTTTTTTTGACAGTGACTTTGGGCTCTACTAGATAAAGTAGAGCTTTTTGTTATGCACTATGGACATTCTAGAAAGGGCAATCATATGATAAAAATCAATCACCTGACCATCACACAAAACAAAGATTTACGAGATCTTGTCTCTGACCTAAGCATGACCATCCAAGACGGGGAAAAAGTAGCTATTATTGGAGAGGAAGGAAATGGCAAATCAACCTTACTTAAAACTTTAATGGGGGAATATTTGTCTGATTTCACTATCAGGGGAGACATCCAGTCTGACTATCAGTCATTGGCCTATATTCCTCAAAAACTTCCCGAGGAGCTGAAAAAGAAAACTCTACACGACTACTTCTTTTTAGATTCTCTTGATTTAGACTACAGTATCCTCTATCGTTTGGCTGAGGAATTGCATTTTGATAGCAATCGTTTCGCTAGCAACCAAGAGATTGGCAGTCTATCAGGGGGCGAAGCTTTGAAAATTCAGCTCATCCATGAGTTAGCCAAACCCTTTGAGATTCTATTTTTAGATGAACCTTCAAACGACCTAGACCTTGAGACGGTTGATTGGTTAAAAAATCAAATTCAAAAGATTAGGCAAACTGTTATTTTCATTTCCCATGATGAAGACTTTCTTTCTCAAACGGCAGACACTATTGTTCACTTGCGACTGGTCAAGCACCGTAAAGAAGCAGAAACGCTAGTAGAGCATTTAGACTATGATAGTTATAGCGACCAGAGAAAGGCTAATTTTACCAAACAAAGCCAGCAAGCTGCTAACGACCAAAGAGCCTACGATAAAACCATGGAAAAACATCGGCGAGTCAAGCAAAATGTAGAAACTGCACTTCGAGCTACCAAAGACAGTACTGCCGGTCGCCTATTGGCTAAAAAGATGAAAAATGTTCTCTCTCAAGAAAAACGCTTTGAAAAGACAGCTCAGTCCATGACCCAAAAGCCACTTGAAGAGGAAGAAATCAGACTTTTCTTCTCAGACATCCAACCATTACCTGCTTCTAAAGTTTTAATCCAACTGGAAAAAGAGAATTTGTCCATTGGTGAGCGAGTTTTGGCTCAAGGACTTCAACTAACTGTTCGTGGCCAAGAAAAAATCGGTATCATCGGCCCAAATGGTATTGGGAAATCGACTCTGTTAGCCAAGTTACAGCAACTTCTGAATGATAAAAGAGAAATTTCGCTTGGTTTTATGCCACAAGATTACCACAAAAAACTGCAATTGGATTTATCACCTATAGCCTATCTAAATCAAACTGGGGAAAAAGAGAAACTACAAAAAATCCAATCTCACTTAGCTAGTCTCAATTTCAGTTATCCAGAAATGCAGCATCAAATTCGCTCCTTATCTGGCGGGCAACAGGGTAAACTCCTGCTTTTGGATTTAGTCTTGCGCAAACCAAACTTTCTCCTGCTGGATGAACCTACACGAAACTTTTCTCCCACTTCTCAACCCCAAATCAGAAAACTCTTTGCCACCTATCCTGGTGGTCTCATCACTGTTTCGCATGACCGTCGTTTCTTAAAAGAGGTCTGTTCGACCATCTATAGCTTAACAGAACACGGTTTGGAAGTAGTTAATTTAGAAGATTTATAAATTTGCAACATAGCAGATAGGTGAGGCAAAAATACAATTTTAGGAGAAAAAGAAGTAAATCTTCCCATAATAAAACGCATAATATCAAGTTTTTTCACACCTGATATTATGCGTTTTTTCAGACTTTAAAGGCTTTTTCTCAGCCTTCATTTTACATACGTTTCAAACGCTCAATCCGTTCTGAGATAGGTGGGTGGGTATAAAATAGTTTTTGGAACCCTCCACCTTTCTTAGGATCATTGATATAAAGTGCACTGCTGGCATCATCGACAGGACGACTCATCGGTTTACTATTATCTAACTTACGTAGAGCATTAATCATCCCTTGAGGATTGCGAGTCAACTCGACACTGGAAGCATCAGCTAGAAATTCCCTCTGACGAGAAATAGCTAGTTGCACCAAGGTTGCAGCGAGAGGTGCCAGAACAATAGCTAGTAGTGAAACCACGAGCATAATGATTTCTAAGCCATTTCCATCCCGATCATCGTCACTTCGTCTGCGTCCTGCACCGCCCCACCACATCATACGACCTGCCATACTAGAAAGCATGGTGATAACACTGGCCAGGGCAACAGCAATAGTCGAAATGCGGATATCGTAATTACGAATATGACTGACTTCATGTCCCATAACAGCTTCTAGTTCTTCACGATTCATGATAGCTAGGAGGCCTGACGTCGCAGCAACCGCCGCATTTTGAGGGTTAGAACCTGTCGCAAAGGCATTTAAGGCTGGATCATCAATGATGAAAACACGGGGCATAGGAATCTGAGCCACCATAGACATATCTTCTACTACATGGTAGAGGTCTGGTGCCGTTTGCTCATCCACCTCACGCGCTCCATTCATGGACATGACAATCTCTGTCGATTGAAAAATCATGGACAAGGCATAGATAAAGCCGATAATCAGTGCGATAACCAAACCACCAAGCCCAGATCGCATAAAGAGGTAACCAACCGCATAGCCAACAAGAGATAAGAGTAGGAAAAATACCAGCAACAAAATCCAGGTTTTTCGTTTATTGCTTGCAATTTGATCAAACAACATCTTAGTCACCTAAACCGCTAAAATCAACTTTAGGAACTGCCTTTTCCTCTTCTGGTGTTTGAAGGAAATCTGCTGCTTTAAATCCAAACATTCCAGCGATAATATTGCTTGGGAAAGTTTCTAATTTTACATTGTAGTTGCTGACAACACTGTTATAGAGTTGACGAGAGTAAGAAATTTTATTTTCTGTGTTTGTCAACTCCTCTTGCAATTTAACAAAGTTGGCACTAGCTTTCAAATCTGGATAGCTTTCTGCAACTGCAAAAATACCTGAAACCTGACGAGTGAGGGCATCACTAGCTTTCATAGCTTCTGCTGGTGAAGTCGCTGCCGCCACTTGGTTACGTAGTTCTGCCACCTTTTCAAGGGTAGAACCTTCATATTTGGCATAACCTTTTACAGTCTCAATCAAGTTTGGCAAGAGGTCATTTCGACGTTTCAACTGAACATCAATCTGACTCCAAGCCTCCTTTGTTTGCATACGATTCTTAACCAAACCGTTATAGCTAACAATCACAAAAATAACAATAAGAGCTAAAACTCCAAGAATAATCCAAGTCATTATATAAGTCCTTTCTACTTTTAGATTAGTACCAGTATATCAAATTTTTAATGATTGTGGTAAAATAAGATGATACTAAAGAAGGAAATAACTATGAAACCAGAAACATTTTACAACTTGCTTGCCGAGCAAAATCTTCCACTTTCGGACCAGAAAAAAAAACAATTTGAACGTTATTTTGAACTCTTGGTCGAGTGGAATGAAAAGATTAATTTGACGGCTATTACAGATAAAGAAGAAGTTTATCTCAAACATTTTTATGATTCGATTGCACCTATTCTGCAAGGCTTGATTCCCAATGAAACTATCAAACTGCTTGATATCGGGGCCGGGGCAGGATTTCCTAGTCTACCAATGAAAATTCTCTATCCTCAGCTAGATGTAACTATCATTGATTCACTCAATAAGCGCATCAACTTCCTCCAACTGTTGGCTCAAGAACTGGATTTAGACGGTGTTCATTTCTACCATGGACGTGCAGAAGACTTGGCCCAAGACAAGAACTTCCGTGCTCAATATGATTTTGTAACAGCTCGTGCGGTAGCCCGCATGCAGGTTTTATCTGAATTGACTATTCCCTACCTTAAAGTTGGCGGAAAACTATTGGCGCTCAAGGCTAGCAATGCGCCTGAGGAATTATTAGAAGCTAAGAATGCTCTCAACCTCCTTTTTAGTAAGGTCGAAGACAATCTCAGCTACGCCCTACCAAATGGAGATCCGCGCTACATCACAGTGGTAGAAAAGAAAAAAGAAACGCCAAATAAATATCCACGTAAGGCTGGCATGCCCAATAAACGCCCGCTTTAATCTTTTTAGTAAAAAAATATTTACAAAGTTTGTAATTTTTGCTATACTATCACAAGCAAAGGTTTTTAATGTCATCCCGTGAGGTGACGAAGACGCAGAAATACTTGAAACTCTTTAAAGTCTAGATTTTAGAGAAGTCTTACTCTGAGGGCCTATTGCTGTAAAATAATGGGCTCTTTTTTGATGCCCAAAAGTGAGGTTTATATGAAACAAGAATCAACTGTTGATTTGTTACTAGACGTTGACCAACGTCCTTCGGCTGGAAAAGGAATTCTCCTTAGTTTCCAACACGTTTTCGCCATGTTCGGTGCGACCATCTTGGTACCCTTGATTTTGGGAATGCCTGTATCTGTTGCCCTCTTTGCTTCAGGTGTTGGAACACTCATCTACATGATCGCAACTGGTTTTAGAGTTCCAGTTTATCTAGGATCATCATTCGCCTTTATCACAGCAATGTCACTTGCTATGAAAGAAATGGGTGGTGATGTATCTGCTGCCCAAACAGGGGTTATCTTGACTGGTTTGGTCTATGTCCTTGTGGCTGCTGGTGTTCGTTTTGCAGGTACAAAATGGATTGATAAACTCTTGCCACCAATCATCATCGGACCTATGATCATCGTTATCGGTCTCGGACTTGCAGGCTCAGCTGTTACCAATGCTGGTCTTGTAGCAGATGGAAATTGGAAAAATGCTCTTGTAGCAGTTGTTACTTTCTTAATCGCTGCCTTTATCAATACAAAAGGAAAAGGCTTCCTACGAATCATTCCATTCCTCTTTGCCATTATCGGTGGTTACCTCTTCGCACTAACTCTTGGCTTGGTTGACTTTACACCAGTTCTTAAAGCTAACTGGTTTGAAATTCCTGGTTTCTACTTGCCATTTAGCACTGGTGGTGCCTTTAAAGAATACAATCTTTACTTTGGTCCAGAAACCATCGCTATCTTGCCAATCGCTATCGTAACAATTTCTGAACATATCGGTGACCATACTGTTTGGGTCAAATCTGTGGCCGTCAATTCTTGAAAGAACCAGGTCTTCACCGTACTCTTCTTGGTGACGGTATCGCAACTTCTGTTTCTGCCTTCCTTGGTGGACCAGCCAATACAACTTATGGAGAAAATACAGGGGTTATCGGTATGACTCGTATCGCTTCTGTCTCAGTTATCCGTAACGCTGCCTTCATCGCGATTGCCCTTAGCTTCCTTGGTAAATTCACTGCCTTGATTTCAACCATTCCAAATGCTGTACTTGGTGGTATGTCAATCCTTCTCTATGGGGTTATCGCCAGCAACGGTTTGAAAGTCTTAATCAAAGAACGTGTTGATTTTGGTCAAATGCGTAACCTAATCATCGCAAGTGCTATGTTGGTCCTTGGACTTGGAGGAGCTATCCTTAAACTCGGTCCAGTTACACTTTCAGGTACTGCCCTATCAGCCATGACAGGAATCATCTTGAACTTGATCTTGCCATACGAAAATAAAGATTAAAAGTCTAAATACACCTAATCCACTCAGATAACTGAGTGGATTTTTCGCATATCATAATAAAAGTCTCTTAATAAAATTATTAAAATCAAAAACGCATAATATCAGGCATTACTGTACTGACCCCAAAAAGTTAGACAATTAATTTATCCGAAGGATTTAGTTCTGTATTGCACAGGGCTAAGTCCTTTTAGTTTTACCTTAATTCGTTTATTGTTGTAGTAATCAATATAGTCTACAATGGCTTGTTCCAATTGCTTAAGCGACTGAAATGATTTCTCATAACCATAAAACATCTCCGATTTCAGAATGCCAAAGAAGGACTCCATCATACCGTTGTCTGGGCTGTTACCTTTACGTGACATGGATGCTTGAATTCCCTTACTCTCTAGAAACTGATGATAAGAATCGTGTTGATATTGCCAGCCTTGGTCACTATGGAGAATCGTATTCTCGTAGTGCTTCTCTGTGAATGCCTGTTCCAACATTGTTTTTACTTGTTCTAAGTTGGGTGAAGTTGAAAGATTATAGGCGATAATTTCGCTATTAAAGCCATCTAAAACTGGTGATAAGTAAAGCTTTTGAGTACTTGCTGGAATGGCAAATTCTGTCACATCTGTGTAGCACTTTTCCATTGTTTTAGAGCCTTCAAATTGACGTTGAATGAGATTATCTGCCTTCTTACCAACATCTCCTTTATGAGAAGAATATTTTCGTTTCTGTCGCATTTTAGCTTGTAAATTGAGTACTTTCATCAAGCGTTGAACTCTTTTATGATTTACCAGATAACCACGATTTCTGAGTTCTAAATAAATCCGACGATAACCATAATTTCCCTTGTGTTCGATAAAGATGGATTGAATTTCAGCTTTAAGCTCTTGGTCCTTATCTGGTTTGTCTAGTTGTTTCAAGTGATAGTAGTAGGTCGAACGAGCTAGTTTAATGGCTTTTAGAAGAATATCTAACGAAAACTCAGTCATTAATTCTTGAACAATTTCTGTCTTTCTTCTTTCTCTTTTTCCTCCTTCAATCGGAGTTCTCTTAACTTTTTTAGGATGGCATTCTCCGCTCTCAGGTACTCATTTTCTGCTTGAAGACGTTCTAATTCTGTCCTCTCTTCAGATCTCGTTTTTGGCTTACGTCCCATTTTAGGTACTCTCCCTCTTGTTTTCTCAACAATAGTATACCCGTTTTTCTTGTATTGTGCTAGCCAATTAAGAAGTATCGTACGACTTGGGAGCCCGTATTCAAGAGAAACTCTATCTTTAGTCCAGCCTTCATGTAAGACTTTATTAATCATTTCTTGTTTTAAATCAGGAGAATAGTAACGATTTTTTCCTTTTTTGACGAACTTTATTCCGTAACGATCAATCAATTTAATCATGTACCTAATATTAGAATTGTTTATCCCAAATTTATTTGAAAGCTTCTCTAAGCTATATCCTTGTTTTCTAAGTTCATAGATCTGAACTTTATCATCATAAGTTAATTTCATGATAAAAACACCCCAAAAGTTAGATTTTTTTCTGTCTAACTTTTAGGGTGCAGTTCATACTGAACCTTGATACTATGCGTTTTGTTATAATATTTGCTTTATTTGGCTCAATCCCTTGTCTTACTTGCGTTTCTTCTTCGCTTTTTTCATTTTATTCGCCATGCGTTTCATAGACTGTTTCATAGCAAATTCACCGATTTTACCTTTGAGTCCGCCACCAAACATCTGGCTCATATCTGGCATTCCTGCTCCTCCGAGAGCTGACAGGTCAGGCATACCGCCTTGTCCCATCATCCCTTCAAGTGCAGACATATCCATTCCTCCCATATTTGGCATATTTTTAGGAAGGTTGTTTGGATTGATTCCCATCTGCTTCATCATTTTGTTCATATCCCCAGACATAACACCCTGCATGAGCTGTTTAGCCTGGTTAAAGTCCTTGATGAATTTATTGACTTCGACAAAGGTATTTCCAGAACCTGCAGCGATACGACGGCGACGGCTTGGATTTAACAAATCTGGATTTTCACGTTCTTCAGGTGTCATGGAAGACACAATGGCACGTTTGCGCGCAATCTGACGCTCATCTACCTTTATGTTTTGAAGAGCTGGATTGTTGGCCATACCTGGAATCATCTTGAGCAAGTCTTCCATCGGCCCCATGTTTTGCACCTGATCCAACTGATCGATGAAATCATTGAAATCAAAGGTGTTTTCGCGCATCTTCTCAGCCATTTCAAGGGCTTTTTGCTCATCGTATTCTTGAGAAGCTTTCTCAATCAAAGTGAGCATATCCCCCATTCCAAGGATACGGCTAGACATGCGGTCTGGGTGGAAGGTTTCAATGTCCGTAATCTTTTCACCTGTACCAGTGAACTTGATTGGTTTTCCAGTAATGTGACGAACAGATAGAGCAGCACCACCACGAGTATCGCCATCAATCTTGGTAAGGATGACCCCAGTCACTTCCAACTGAGCATTAAACTCACGCGCAACATTGGCCGCTTCTTGACCAATCATGGCATCAACGACGAGCAGAATTTCATTTGGTTGAGCCAATGCTTTTACGTCACGAAGTTCATTCATCAGAAGCTCATCAATCTGCAAACGACCTGCCGTATCAATCAAGACATAGTCATTATGATTAGCTTGGGCTTGTTCCAAACCTTGACGAACAATCTCCACAGCTGGAACCTCTGTCCCAAGAGCGAAAACAGGCACATCAATCTGTTGTCCCAAGGTCTTAAGCTGATCAATAGCCGCAGGACGATAAATATCCGCCGCAATCATCAAAGGACGGGCATTTTCTTCCTTCTTGAGTTTGTTGGCCAATTTACCAGCAAAGGTTGTTTTACCAGCCCCCTGCAAACCGACCATCATGATGATTGTAGGAATCTTAGGTGACTTGATAATTTCTGCCGTATCAGAACCTAAAACGGTTGTCAGTTCCTCATCAACGATTTTAATAATTTGTTGCGCAGGATTAAGGGTATCAATGACCTCATGCCCGACTGCACGCTCACGAACTTTCTTAATAAAGTCCTTTACAACAGGCAAGGCAACGTCGGCCTCAAGCAAGGCCAAGCGAATCTCTTTGGTTGCCTCTTGGACATCAGATTCAGAGATTTTTCCTTTTTTACGTAGATTTTTAAAGACGTTCTGCAAACGTTCTGTTAAACTTTCAAATGCCATGTTTCTTCCTCTTATTCTCTATTATCAATGCTTGTTAAAATTTCTATCTGCTCCTGCAGAAAGTCATCCTTGGGATAGCGCTCCAAAATCTGGTCAAAAATCTGACTTCGGACAATGTAGTCCGAGTACATGTGCAATTTCATCTCATAATCTTCCAGAATCTTTTCTGTCCGCTTAATATTATCATAGACAGCCTGACGACTGACACCAAACTCCTCGGCAATCTCAGCAAGGCTGTAATCATCAGCGTAGTAGAGCTCGATGTAATTCATTTGCTTGTCTGTCAAAAGCGCCGCATAAAATTCAAAGAGCGCATTCATACGATTGGTTTTTTCGATTTCCATAACTTTTATTATACCAAAAATTAGCCTAATCTACCACATTAGCAGTCTAATCCGAGAAGATAGCCAGGTAAATTTGAAAAAGACATGAGCCTAGCCCCAAGTAATTTCAATTGATAGCTGGCAAAGGGATGTCCCTCTTGATTTTTGTAGTTGATAATCTAGTTCAATCTTTTGCCCATCAACTTCATAGCGACTCGTTTGGATGATAAACTCCTGCATGCCTATAGGTGTGGGAATATAGGCTAAACTATCGCTATTTTTTTAGAAAGCGCATAATGGTCTTGGGATTGGAAAATCGACTCATCACCAGTTCTTGATCATGAAATTTAATAACTACTTTTTTTCCTTTTCCTCATTATAAAAAAAGCAGGTAGCTATAATCTCCCTTTTTCATGCACTTCTACATCATAGAGCTGGTCAATCACTTCTAACTGTTCATCAAACTGAATCGTATTTCGCATCCGAATCTTCACATCAAGTCCTCTTTCTTGTCTCTTGTTCTACTATTTTACCAAAAAAACTCTAGCTTTTTTTGCTATAATGATCATATGAACGAAAAAAAGTATTCCGTGACCCAGTTCACAACTACATCCATGTCAATAATCAAATCATCTACGACTTGATTAATACAAAAAGAATTTCAGCGTTTGCGTCGTATCAAACAACTGGGAACTTCCAGTTATACCTTCCACGGTGGAGAACACAGTCGCTTCTCCCATTGTCTTGGAGTCTATGAGATTGCTCGACGCATCACGGAGATTTTTTTGAAGAAAAATATCCTGAGGAATGGAATCCTGCTGAGTCTCTCTTGACCATGACCGCTGCTCTCCTACATGACCTTGGGCATGGTGCTTACTCCCATACTTTTGAACATCTCTTTGATACAGATCATGAGGCCATTACTCAGGAAATCATCCAAAGTCCTGAGACAGAGATTCACCAAGTTCTGCTACAAGTGGCGCCAGATTTTCCAGAAAAGGTAGCCAGTGTCATCGACCATACCTATCCTAACAAGCAGGTCGTGCAACTCATTTCTAGTCAAATTGATGCAGACCGCATGGACTATCTCTTGCGTGACTCCTATTTTACAGGAGCATCCTATGGGGAATTTGACCTGACTCGAATCCTCCGAGTCATTCGCCCTGTAGAAAATGGGATCGCCTTTCAGCGTAATGGCATGCACGCCATCGAAGACTATGTTCTTAGTCGCTATCAAATGTATATGCAGGTTTATTTCCACCCAGCAACACGTGCCATGGAAGTTCTCCTTCAGAATCTTCTCAAACGGGCTAAGGAACTTTATCCAGAAGACAAGGGCTTCTTTGCACGAACTTCCCCACACCTCCTGCCTTTCTTTGAAAAAAATGTGACCTTGTCTGACTATCTGGCTCTGGATGATGGTGTGATGAATACCTACTTCCAGCTCTGGATGACCAGTCCTGACAAGATTCTCGCAGACCTGTCGCAACGCTTTGTCAACCGCAAGGTCTTTAAATCCATTACTTTTTCACAAGAAGACCAAGACCAACTCGCTAGCATGAGAAAATTGGTTGAGGATATCGGCTTTGATCCCGACTACTACACTGCCATTCATAAGAATTTTGACCTCCCTTATGATATCTATCGTCCCGAATCTGAAAATCCACGGACACAGATTGAGATTTTACAAAAAAATGGAGAACTGGCCGAACTCTCTAGCCTGTCTCCTATCGTCCAATCCCTTGCAGGTAGTCGCCACGGAGATAATCGTTTCTATTTCCCAAAAGAAATGTTGGACCAAAACAGTATCTTTGCTAGCATTACCCAGCAATTTTTACACTTGATTGAGAACGATCATTTTACCCCAAATAAAAACTAGAAGAGGAAATGTATGAGTATTAAACTAATCGCCGTCGATATCGACGGAACCCTAGTCAATAGCCAAAAGGAGATTACTCCTGAGGTCTTTTCTGCCATCCAAGATGCCAAAGAAGCTGGTGTCAAAGTCGTGATTGCAACTGGCCGCCCTATCGCAGGTGTTGCCAAGCTTCTAGACGACTTGCAGTTGAGAGACGAGGGTGACTATGTTGTGACCTTCAACGGTGCCCTTGTCCAAGAAACTGCTACAGGACATGAGATTATCAGCGAATCCTTGACTTATGAGGATTATCTGGATATGGAATTTCTCAGTCGTAAGCTCGGTGTCCACATGCACGCTATTACCAAGGATGGAATCTACACTGCCAATCGCAATATCGGAAAATACACTGTGCACGAATCAACCCTCGTCAGCATGCCTATTTTCTACCGCACCCCTGAAGAAATGGCTGACAAGGAAATTGTCAAATGTATGTTCATAGATGAGCCAGAAATTCTCGATGCTGCAATTGAAAAAATCCCAGCAGAATTTTACGAACGCTACTCCATCAACAAATCTGCTCCTTTCTACCTCGAACTCCTTAAAAAGAATGTAGACAAGGGGTCAGCTATTACTCACCTAGCTGAAAAACTAGGATTGACCAAAGATGAAACCATGGCTATCGGGGACGAAGAAAATGACCGTGCCATGCTGGAAGTCGTTGGAAATCCCGTTGTCATGGAAAATGGAAATCCAGAAATCAAAAAAATCGCCAAATACATCACTAAATCTAATGATGAATCTGGCGTTGCCCATGCCATCCGTACATGGGTATTGTAAAATAATTTGAATATAGAAAAAGCACTCCAAAAGTTAGAGATAATGTACTGACCCCAAAAGTTAGACAGAAAAAATCTTACTTTTGGGGTGCAGTTTAAAATTCAGTATTTTTGGTTTCTAGTTCTATCCCCTTAATAATTATTAAATCTGAAAAAGGTAGTACATTATGTAAAACCTTTTTCAATTTTTTATTTTACTACGAATTAATATTATTTTTTCTAATGATAATTGATCCACTAATCCTCCTTTATAAATATTGCAGTTCTTTTCTTAGTTAGCTTTTTTTCATAACTCTTTATAAGAATAACCAATAAACTACTTAGTAATCCCAAAATAACTAGACTTAATCTCGGGTTTAAAAGCCAATTAAAATAAGCAGCCAGTATCCCTCCAAAAGGGGCAAAAATGGTAGCTATTACAAAAGAACTAGAAAGTATTTTACCAATATTATACTCAGTACTTTCTTGTTGCTGTATTGTTGTAATCGAGACAGAAGCTATTGTAATTAGTCCACTCAAAATTGAATAACAAATTCCAAAAAATATCCAATTTTCTACTATTCCGCTTGCCATAATGACAAGTGGGATCGTTGCCATTGATATATTCATTAAGATAAAGGTATCCTTCTTATTCAAAAAAGTAGAAAGAAGAGTTACTGCTATCAAACTACCAAATCCAGCAATTGAGTATACACTTCCAACAAGACTATTTGATAACTTTAATTGATCCTGTAAATAATAAATAATTGTTGCATTAAAGCCTAGCATAGCGATATTCACAACAATAGTAAAGAGTAAAGAAACCCTCAATTTAATATTTGTGAAATTCTCTTTAAAACCTGCAAACATTTCTTTTATATCATCATTTCCATTCTCCTTATGTCCTTGATTTGGAATATATGAAATTAATATTGAAAAAAATAACAACAAGAACGAAGCACTATTTATAAAAAAAATGCTATTAATATTAAACTTTAACATTAATAACCCCGCCAGAGCAGGAGAAACTAATTTTGAAATAGTTCGTACACCTTGAAACTGCGAATTATATTTTTGCAATTCTTCCTTCTCAAATAAGGCAGGAGTAATGACTGAGAATCCTGTTTGAAAAAGTGTCGAAAATAAAGGTATCAAAAATGCAATAACATAGTAAAAAAATATAGAAACTGAATATTTAGATAATATCGGTATTACACTACATAATAATGCAGGTATTAATGTAGACCATAATAGTATTTTTTTCTTATTGAAATTATCTAATAAGTAACCCATAACAAATCCCAAGAAGAATTGAGGTAGCAATTCAATAATCACCATTCCTCCCATTGCAAAAGATGAATGAAATTCTTGGTAAATTAAGATTGGAAAAGCAATTTTCTGAAATCTATCTCCAATATTTGATATAAATTCACCAAAAAGTTATTGTATAAAAACGTTTTTCTTGTTAATATCCAAAATGTCCCTTCTTTCTAGTTAAACCACGATGAATATCACTTTTTATTAAATCGGTAAGACTTATTCCAAACCTCTTTGCAAGAGTTGGTACCGCACTATTTTCACTTAAACCATACATAGTTTCTAACTCAATGAAATATACACCCTCGCCAGATACTCTAAAATCAAGATAACAAGTACCATCTATTTCATAATAGTCCAAAATTAGTGTTTAGTTATAACTAAACACTTACCTGTACAGGTAAGATTCAACCTCCACTATAATGATAATATCCATAATAAATAACAATATTCATGTAATTTTTTTAAAAGTTTTTTTCATACTGAACCTCCCTTTATTTTTTTATTTATTGTATAATAAATAAAAAAACCTTTTGAAATTTTGTTTGGAAAAATGGGAAATATGAAATAAAAAAACTTGATATAACACTCAGAAAAAAATTCGAAAAGGAAAGCAAATCAGTTTATGTTCAATTGCTGATAGTAATTTATCTAAATCTCAAATCTCTAGATTTGAACGGGGAGAATCAGAAATCTCTTGTATTCGACTAATCAATATTTTAGATAAATTACATATAACTTTGGATGAATTTATTATTCTTCATGATAATAATTCTACTAGAAGTTTTATGAATAACTTCAATATCTTTAAAGCTTTTTGTTAGATTTATAATTTCAACTATAGCCATCTCTACTCCTTAGTTTACAGCAAAAAATTATGCTTAATTCTTATTGTTTTTGTAAACAATCAGTGAACCCAATACTATTCCATTCAACAAGCCTAAAGAAATACCATATTCAACTGGAAAATCTAAAAAAATTGCAAACACTATTCCAATCATCACCCCTAGTGAGGCTGCTGTTGAAATTACATATTCATTTTCTTTCTTCATTTTCTTTACACCTAATTTCCTTTTTGTATATAAGCTGTAGTACTCTCCACCAAGAGCCATTAAGTACTTATGATTTCTTGACTCAACAATCTTACCACTTTTCATTACAAAAATAATATCCGGATCCTTAATCGTTGACAATCTATGAGCTACAATTATTTGAGTACAGCCCTTACTTTTTATATACTTTGTTATTCTTTCCTCATTAATAGTGTCTAATGCACTAGTTGCTTCATCTAAAATTACAATACTAGGGTTATTTATTAATGCACGTGCCAGTGCTATCCGTTGTCTTTGACCACCTGAAATATTTGAACCCAAATCTGAGATGATAGTGTTAAATTTCATCGGCATAGCCATGATTGCATCATAGATTTGAACTGCTTTACAAACTTCCTCTATCTTTTGTGAAGTAACTTCGTGCTTTAAAGTTATATTGTCAAGAATACTTCTGTTGAATAAAAATGAATCCTGTGGAACTACTCCTAAATTTTGACTTAATATTTTTATCTATTTGATTAATATTTACACCATCAAATAAAACTTTTCCTGTATCAATCTTATATAATCCTGATGGTATTTTTGATAACGTACTTTTTCCTGACCTCGGTTGACCGACTAGTGCAATTCTCTGTCCTGACTCAATAGTCAAATTTAAATTTTCTATTACAGGAGCTGAGTCTTTGGAATAAGAGAAAGATAGGTCCTTAATATCTATTCTACTTCAAACGTTTCTAAACTATACTCAGGAAAATAATTTAACCAATAATTAACCATACTATCTTTCATCATGTCCTCCAACCAGTACTAAGTCTTTAGAAGATATCTAAAGACTTAGGTGTACACCTAAACATTTTATCCACCGACAATAATAATATCCATTACCAACAATAAAATTAGGGATTTTTTTAAAAATTTTCTTAATATTTAGACTTCCTTTCAGTTTTTTTATTTATTGTACAATAAATAAGAATCAATTACTTTTTGTTGGGAAAAATGGGAAATATGAAATCAAAACTTGGTATAACACTCAGAAAAATTCGAAAAGGAAAGCAAATCAGTTTATGTTCAATTGCTGATAGTAATTTATCTAAATCTCAAATCTCTAGATTTGAACGTGGAGAATCAGAAATCTCTTGTATTAGACTAATAAATATTTTAGATAAATTACATATAACTTTGGATGAATTTATTATTCTTCATGACAGTAATTCTACTAGAACTGGATCATTCGCTAACTTGGTGCAATATATTCGAAAAAAACTACTCCTCAAAAAAATTTTTTTGCTAGTATTATTGAATTACTATCAAACTCTTCAAGTTATAACTTGGGTCCTTATGAAAAAGACAATGGTAAAAATCGATTCTCTATACAACAAATAAAAAAATTTTTCTCCCCTCGGATGAGGAGTTATTACAGCTAACAGATTATCTTTTTTTAAAGTTGAAAAACTGGGGTTACTATGAAATTATCCTATTAGGTAACTGTGTAAGAACAATTAATTATAACTCCTACTTCCTATTAACTATAGAAATGTTAAAAAAATTATATCTATTCAACATTAAATAAGACAAATAAACGCCTTTGTTACACAATTGGCAATCAATTGCCTAATTGTTAGTATTGATAAAGAAGAATTTCAAAATTGTAGTTTTTTTAATCAAAGAAATAAAAAAATTACTAAATAATGAATTAAACTATTATGAACAAACCGTCTTCTTATATACATGTGGATACTTTGAATTTAAGTGCAATCCTGCGAACGGAATCGAAAAGATGAAACAAGCACTTCAGGTATTTGAAATTCTAGGAGAACATAATATAAAAGCACAGTACCAAGAGCACTATGACAAATATATTAATCAATAGCATAAAGATAGTTAATCTTTAACCACCATAGGATTAGTTCTTGTTATTCCAATAGTACTTCTATACTAAATTTTTTATCAAAATCCTTATCATTCAGTACTTTTACAAACATTTCTAAATTTTTTATTAAGCTCTCATACTCATAAAGATAATGATTTAGCTCCTCTTGAAACGCTCTTATTTCTTCGCTTACTTGTTCTACTGTAATTGATTCTGGCAAATTTAATTTTGAAAAGTCATATCTCGCAAGCTTTCGACTGCTCACATCCTCACTTTTTAAATCGATAAGCACTTCCGCCATCTTATTATGTGACTATTAGTCCGTCTCGCACCTAACGGAGCGAGACGGACTAATAGTCACATAATTTTCTACCATCCTACTTACCATAATGACAAGTGGGATAGTTGCCATTGATATATTCATTAAGATAAAGGTATCCTTCTTATTCAAAAAAGTAGAAAGAAGGGTTACTGCTATCAAACTACCAAATCCAGCAATGGAGTAAACAATCCCAACAAGACTATTTGATAATTTCAATTACGTCCATTTTTTTCTCTCATTAATTGGACATAGCCCTTTGTTTCTATTTTTGAATTTAAAAACGAGAACTCTCCGCACATTTTATCATAAAAATTATTATAATCTTCTTTTGAAAAATCTCCTAAAATTTCTATCTCAAGATAAAATCCAAGACCATCAATCTTATCTAGATTAATCGTTTTATTTTCTAATGCGTCATGATAAGTCTTTCTATATTTACTTATTGTGAATATATTTGAAAAACCATCTTGCAAGATATTCCTTACAAATTCTAATTTTTCAGATTCCAACTCTATTTCACTTTCACTCCACATTCCTTGTTTTATCGTATCTTTTCTTGTGAAAACACATGCTCTATTATCATCTTCTTGGCGAATTCTGTAGATAAAGCTACCTACCTCATCATTTTCAAATTCTCTTCCTTTTGTTTTAAAATATTCATCAACTTGCTTATTTTCACTCTTAAATTTATAAGATTTTTCTAAATATGAAATAGCATTATTATAATCTCTCTCATCGTTGAGTTCAAATCTAACTTCTAATTCATTCATTAATTTTACCTCTCAATTCTTCAAAGGCTGAAGTCTTTTTACATTCACTCAGTCTATAGTAGGTTTCTGGTGATGTTTTATAGACACAAAGCCTAATATTTTCTTGCACTCATTTTAGCACTTCAATATAATACTGTCAAGATTTTTGATAATATTTTTTATTTATTTTTATTAAATACATATTTGTATTATTTTGGATTAAAAAAACGATGCTTAATTGAACATCGTCTTTACTATTCTGTTATATCTGCAATGTAATGCTCGACTTTAAGAGCCATTGACATATTTCCCTCAAGCTTATATAGGAAATAAGCCGTTTCAAAGTAATCTTTTACTGCAACTTTAGAAGAAAAATTCTTACTGACATTTCCCATCAATAAATACAAATCAGCCAAAAGATATGTTGTTCTGTACGTCTTACATTGCTTTATCGTATCTGTGATTTTAGTAATAGCATCTTCAGTATTATTCTGCAACCATAGATAGCGACAAACATTATAATTAAATTTAATAGAAAGGTTTAATTCTTCGATTGTGTTTAACTGGAGTTGATTTACTTGATACTCTAACTTTTCTCGAATTTCATTAAAACTCTCTAAATCTTCAATGTCATAATAAAAATTGAATAGAGTATTTGCAACTTGAAGGTAGGTCAAGTCAGTTACACTTAACTGAGACAGTACCTTCTCCAATCTTGCCACAGCCTCCTCTTGTTGCCCATAGAAATAAAAATCTATAAGAGATTTTATCCACTCCATATAAAACTTATCTACTAGAGACAAGCGATGTACCTTTACACTCTCTAATTCATATATATATTTCAAAGACTCATAATTTCGATTTGTGATAAATGTCTGGGCTAACTTTTTAAACTCTGATAACTCATCAATCTCTTCTACAATCTGCTCATTAAAAAAATAATCTATACTAACTTTTAACTTCTTAGACAGAGCATATAAAAAGTCTGCTCCTGGAGTAAATTCTCCATTCTCTAATCGACTAATCTGTCCCTGTTTACATATCCCCTCAGCCAATTCTCGCTGAGACATTTTTAATTCTTTTCGTCTATTTTTTAATCTTGTTGCTAAAAGTGTGCCCACGTTTGCATTTTCCTTTTCTATTCGATTTCAATTTCAATTGTAACATGATTAAATTTTAAATACAAATTAATAAACCAAAAGATACAAATTATATATAAGCAATGACTAGATATGTTATTTTTGAAAACCTATCCCTTCTTCTTTTGAAATTTTCTTACTCAAACGATTGATAAACGTATTCACTTTAAATGGATTAGATATTAGACTATCATGTTTAAATTTTGTTATTAATATATTTAACAGACCAGAAATAATCTTTTACAACATATCAAATTCAGGGGAATAATAACAATTTTCCCCATTTTTTAATCTCTCTATTTCATAACAATCAATTCATTTTATCACATACCTTAGCCCGAAAAATCCACATCAAATCTTTTTGAAAGCTGTTTAAAGATTTGTACTTACTTTCTGACTTCATGAATCTGAACCTTTACCTCATTTGTCCAATTCCATAATAAAAATAAGGACATTCTAACAAAGGAAGTCCTTATTTTTTAACTAATAGATGTCAAAGTTACTATACAGATCCACTTTATTCTGTAATCATTGATCAAAATATAATTTTTTGTAAAATTTTGATTATGAATTAGTCAAAGAAAAAACACTAACCCATTTTAAAAAACTAAATTGTGATGATTGCCTATAAATAAACACTTTGAATATTCTTTATTTTTCTTAATTTACTAAAAATGCTCCCTGCAGGAATCGAACCTGCAACTACTCCTTAGGAGGGAGTTGTTATATCCATTGAACTAAGGGAGCTAGATAAAAACTCTGCTAAATGAGCAGAGTTTTTTAGTCGAATTAACGACGGATTTCTTTGATACGAGCTGCCTTACCTTGAAGAGCACGTAAGTAGTACAATTTCGCACGACGTACTTTACCGTAACGAACAACTTCGATTTTTTCAACACGTGGAGTGTGGATTGGGAAGATACGCTCAACACCTACACCGTTAGAGATTTTACGAACTGTGTAGTTTTCTGAGATACCAGCACCTTTACGTGCAATAACAACACCTTCAAAAATCTGGATACGTTCACGGTTACCTTCGACAACTTTCGCGTGTACACGAACAGTGTCACCAGGACGGAATGATGGGATATCTGTACGAAGTTGACCTTCAGTCAAGCTTTGGATTAATGGATTCATTTTATTCTCCTATCTTTGTCAATCTTGAGGAACCTTCCTCAGCGGATAAACTGTATTTTTGTGCGTCCATTACACACAAGATACAGTTTACCAAATTTCCACAAAAAAGTAAAGAAATTTATAGCAGAATTCCTAAAAAAATCGCAACCAAACCACCTAGATAAGTCAAAGTCAGATAAGAATAAAAGACCTTCTTATCACTTAACAGTCTTTGAAGTTCGTCATTCAAGGTCGAAAAAGTTGTCAAACCTCCACAAAAACCAGTTGCTAGCATAGCATAGACTTCCTTAGACTCCACATGATTGTAGAATAATCCAATCAAAAAACAACCTAGAAGATTGGCTATTAGCGTTCCGAGTGGCAATTTAGATGCTTGATTATAGCGGGAAAAGAAATAGCGCACTAAAGCTCCGAAGCCACAAGCAATTGCAAGATAGATCATTACCATTTTTTCCTCCCTAAATAGTAAGCTAAAAGCAGTCCGCCACCGATGCTCAAAAGCAAATACAGGACTAAACTAAGATAACGCCCTGTATCAAGCAGTTTCACAGCATCAAGCATGAGACTAGAAAAGGTTGTTAAACCTCCGCAAAAACCTGTACCTAGTGCTAAAACCAAGCCCTTACTAGTCCCCTTATAGACCAGATAACCCTTGACAAGATACACCAAGCAGAAAATGCCTAAATAGTTAACAAGAAGGGTGCCCCAAGGAAAATCTGGACTGACTGACAACCAAGTAGAAACTAGGTAGCGGACAAGTCCGCCCAACATAGCAGCTAGAAAAATCCCTAGCGGATAAAATTGTTCTTTTTTCATTTGATATTTTGATCCTGATAATCACGCGAACGTTTGAGTATGTCCGAAAAAGTCGCTACAATAGTCTCCTGATAGCTCTTGTCCTCTACACGACTTCTAACCTTTTCAAAAATAACTTCTTCTCTCTTGGTATCTAAAATCGGTTTACCTGATGCTTTCTTATAAGCAACTACACCCTCAACTAAATGCATTCGTTCTTCTAACAGTTTGACAATTTGGTCGTCGATTTGATCAATTTCTTGACGAATAATATCTAAATCCATACAGTCACCTCCTTTATTTGAATTATTGTATCAAAAAGCCACCAAATAGGCTAGTAAAATCCCAACTCTCTATAAGAAAAATGCACTGATTGATTACATCAGCGCACTTTTATGCTTATCCTACTTTAGCAGCCAATTCTTCTGCGAATTGTTCCAAGCGTTCAATGTCTTCTTCCTCAGCAGAGAGAGATCAACTTTAACACACTCTGAACCTTTTTCTGCTCCTGTTGACACAAAGACACGGTCAAAGTCATCAACAGCCTTACAGAATTCATCGTAGAAGGTGTCACCTGAACCAACCACTCCGTAGATTTTGCCATTCAAGTTGAGATCTGCTAGGTCTTCGTAGAAGTCCATCATCTCATCTGGCAATTCTCCATCTCCATAAGTATAGGTCGCAACGATAGCGATGTCAGCTTCCAAGAAGTCTGAAGCGTCAACAGTTGTACATTCATCAACATCGACATCCAAGCCCAAGTCACGTAATTTGTCTGCTACAATATCTGCAATTTCTTCGGTATTACCGGTCATACTGGCAAATACAATTTTTGCTAATGCCATATCGTCCTCCTCAATTTATCTTTCTCCATTATATCACATCTTTTTCATTTTAAAAATAAAAATTCTTGTGCTACAATGAAATGAGAAAGAATTGAGGTTATTTATGGAAATTTGCCATCAAATTTTAGAAAAAATCAAAGAATACGACACGATTATCATTCATCGTCATATGAAACCAGACCCAGATGCCTTGGGAAGTCAGGTGGGATTGAAAGCTCTTCTCAAACATCATTTCCCAGAAAAAACCATCAAAGCCGTTGGTTTTGATGAACCAACTCTTACTTGGATGGCTGAAATGGATCTCGTTGAAGATAGTGCCTACCAGGGAGCACTTGTCATCGTCTGTGATACGGCTAATACTGCTCGTATCGATGATAAACGCTATAGTCAAGGTGATTTTCTCATTAAAATTGACCACCATCCAAATGATGATGTATATGGTGACCTATCTTGGGTGGATACTAGTTCAAGTAGCGCTAGTGAGATGATTACCCTATTTGCCCAAACAACTCAACTGGCCTTGTCAGATTGCGCTGCTAAGTTGCTCTTTGCAGGAATTGTTGGTGATACAGGTCGCTTCCTTTATCCTTCTACGACTGCACGGACTCTTCGCCTGGCTGCCTATCTGAGAGAACATAACTTTGACTTTGCAGCTCTCACTCGCAAATGGACACTATGAGTTACAAAATTGCTAAACTTCAAGGCTACATCTACGACCATCTGGAAGTGGATGAAAATGGTGCTGCTCGCGTTATCCTGAGTCAGAAAATCTTAAAACAATTCAATGTTACCGATGCTGAAACTGCAGCCATTGTCGGTGCACCTGGACGCATTGACAGTGTGAGTCTCTGGGGAATTTTTGTGGAGCAGGCTGATGGCCACTACCGCGTTCGCTTACGCAGTAAAATTCATCCTATCAATGAAATTGCCAAAGAACATGATGGAGGAGGCCACCCTCTAGCAAGCGGTGCTAATTCCTATAGCCTAGAGGAAAACGAAATCATCTACCAAAAGTTAAAAAACTTGCTTAAAAACTGATAAAATACTTGCCAAACTTTCCATAATCTGATAGACTAGTATGGTAACAATCTATGGCTCGCAAAGAGACCATGGCAGAAAGGAAATATTGCAAAATGAAAAAAGATATCCATCCAGAATATCGCCCAGTTGTCTTCATGGACACAACTACTGGTTACCAATTCCTTAGCGGTTCAACAAAACGCTCTAACGAAACAGTTGAGTTCGAAGGCGAAACTTACCCATTGATCCGTGTGGAAATTTCATCAGACTCACACCCATTCTACACTGGACGTCAAAAGTTCACTCAAGCAGATGGACGCGTGGATCGTTTCAACAAAAAATACGGTCTCAAATAATGATAAAAAAGAACAGTTTCGACTGTTCTTTTTTTGTTTCTTGAAATTAACTGCTGTTTTCATGCTCCAGCCTCAAAAAAACTTTGCACTCTCAATAACCACACGATGGTTTCCAGAGTATAGAGTTTTTTCTTGCCTAAAAAATATAAAAGATATATACTAGCTATATATAGTATAGATTGGAGATGTGTCATGACGACATCACTTACTAAGCAATACAATTTTAAAATCAATGAGTCATCAATGGAACAAGCTAGAGCTATCATCAAGGAAAAAGGAATGACTATGACGGATGCTATTAGTCTTTTTATCGAGCAGATTGTTATCGAACAGGATTTGCCAATAAAAACTGCAGAAGATTTACACCGTGAACGATTGATTCAAGAACTACAAGCCCAATCTGAACGCGCCTTAAGAGAATATGAATCCGGACAAGGAACTTCCTTAGATGATATGAGGCTACGATATGGCTTATAAAGTAATTATTTCGACTGAAGTGAGTCAGGCAATTGATAGTATCCATAACTACATCAGCACTGTTCTTTTATCACCCCAGTCTGCTAAAAATACTGTGGCCAAAATTTTAGACGGCTTAAAAAGTTTAGAAACCTTTCCTGAAGCTGGCTTTGATGCAGATGAAAAAATCGGACTTAAAATCAATAGTAAGTACCCCACACGAGGAAAAATTATCGGTCAATATATCTTGCTTTACTTTATCGATCAAACCCAAAGAACTGTTTTTCTTTCCCACTTATTCCACACAAAAAGCGACTATGTTACCTTGCTACAAAGCCAAAATAACAAAAACTCAAAATCATCATTTTAATGTCAACTGCTCCCTTAATAGCCTTGTGATTATAAAGAATACAGTCTGCATTTTAATTAGAAACTCAAAAAAACTTTGCACTCTAGCTAGCCGCACGATGGTTTCTAGAGTACAAAGTTTTTTTTATTAGAGCAGATTTACTCTTCCTTATCTTGACTTTCAGTTCCTTTAGTTGTATTGTCTTCCCAAAGGATACGCTCAATACGGTGGAAACCTGACCAACCTTCTTCTGTCTTATTTTCGTCCATATAGTTTGCCAAACGGAAGTCAATTTTGACATCTGACTCACCAAACTTTCAGCAATTGGTTCTGAACGCTCATAGGACATACGAATCAGTGGATAAACCTTTTTGGCTTCTTCTAACTTACCTTCTTTCAACAGTTTTACAAACCCTTCTGTATCTGTCAAAAGCTTATCGATTTGCTCTTGCACAAAAGTCTTATATTCAGCAGTGGCCTTATCAAGCATTTTTTTGCTTATCTTCAGACAAGGCTGTCACCTTAGACGAATCGGTTGTATCTGCTGATTTTTCAAACCTAACAGCACAAGCTGTCAATAGCAAGGCTGAAGATAAAAGGACAAAACCTAGTTTTTTCATTGTATACTCCTATTGGTTCAGGATACCTGAATTAATTTTACGTCTCATTATACCACGTTTCCACTCATTTTTTATAAATTTTCAGAAAATTTAATGTTATGAATAGCATTACAAATGCAAAAAACTAAGCCTAGGAAAATCTCCAAAGCTTAGTTTAATCTAGTTTCTTAATTTCCAGCGTAATATTTTTGAATTCCTTTAATAATGCCTTCAACTAACTTATCTTGGTATTGATCACTACGGATTCGTTGGTTTTCTTCTGGATTATCCATATAACCCAACTCTAATAACACAGCAGGTTTCGCAGTCTCACGAAGAACAGCGAAGGTGGCTTGCAAAAGTCCAGCATCTCTAGCTCCTGTCTCAGTCAAGAGAGATGAATGAAGGTCAGCTGCCAAACGATTACTTTCACTTATACGGTCTGGATTATTATGCCAGTACTGATTAATCTTGCTCGGGTAACCTGCATCTTCCTTATAAGAATAAGTCTGTATTCCCAGATTCAATGTTGTGTCATTCCCAGTAGCGTTAAAATGAATACTAATAAAGAAGTCTGCATTCGTCTTATTTACCATACGAGAACGCTCTGTCACAAAGTCAACATCCACATCACTATCACGAGATGTTAAAACTGTATAGCCAAGTTCTTCTAAACGTTTCCGTAATTTACGAGAGACCTGTAGATTCAAATCTTTTTCAGCTATTCCATAATAGTAAGCACCCGAATCACGTCCACCATGCCCAGGATCTAGGAAGATAGTTTTAGTATAGCGCCCCTTTTCAAATTCTTTTGGAAGTTCTTGAACCCATTTACCATTATCTTTGAAAAAATGGCTACTTCCATTAATAGTATAAGTTCCAGTGACATAAACGCCATCTTCTTTAAGATAATACCAAGCTTTATAATCTTGATCATAAATCCACTCTTTGTGAGCCATGTAGCCACCAGATTTTAGATAGTAAGAGCCAACCCATTGCTGTTCAGCATAGTGCCCACCTGACTTGAGATAAAACCAGCTTGAGTAGTTAGGATCGTACACCCATTCTTTATCTGCCATAGCCCCACTGGACTTCAGATAATAATTTCCCTTCCAGGTATTAGCCATCATGACACCATTTTGATCAAATGCATACCACTTACCATTGATTTGACTCCATTGGTTAGACAGATATTTCCTGAACCATTGGCGTAGTACCACTTGTTAGCCATCTGATACCAGCTATTTTCAAGTAAGTAACCATTCTTATCAAATAGGTAGCCCTCATAAAGAGTATCTGTAAATTTGATACCTGTTTGACTATAATAAGTCCACTTCCCATCTTCTTTTACCCAACCAGTTTGTAGCTTAGACTCAGTAGGAAGAGTTGGCTTTGTCTCCTGTTCACTCGAACTAGGAGTCGTTGGCTGGATTTCTGTAGTTGCTTGAGAAGCATTTGCAGAGCTAGTAGCTGAACTACCGGTAGAGTTATTCGTAGAATGACTAGCATCATTAGCTAGAACTGTTTGGCTAGTAAATCCAAGAAGAGCCAGAGCAAGAATCGTAAATTTCTTATATGATTTCATTTATAACCTTTCTAGGGGAATGGAATCCCTGTGTTATTGAGTTCTTTAACTTCCTTGATGAAGGAGTTTTTATTATAACTTTCTCTTTATATTATACACTAAATGCAATCAAATATAACAAAAACTGCTAATACATCTTATTTTTTATGTCACTGAAAAAAGTAAAATCTGTGTATCTGGTTTCTACTTTATATTTGAATTTACTATGTACAAGGGAGATGTTATAATAAAAATAGGAGGAGATAAAATGAACCAAAAAGCTAAAGCCTTTACACTTGCTACAGTTCTAGCACTTTTATTTCTAGGAACTGAAACTCTTGCGTCACAATCAGTCTCGGCTAATGATAGATTGGTTTCCACTCAGGAAATCAATGGTCAGTCTTATCATATCTTGAACTCTGAGGTAACTAGTGCTTCTGCCGGTACTAGCTTAGTTGGAATTGAAGGGACTTTCTTGACGCCAGATAAGCAGGTTATTTTAGACCGTATCAATGCCATTCGAAAAGAGGCGGCAGATGAAGGTCTAGTTACTAGCTATGTTCCTATCAAATGGTCAACTGCACTAGAAAAACGGCCTTTGTTCGTGTAGCCGAAGCTTCTATCACTATTGATCACACACGCTTGTCCAGCAAGAACATTTGGAGCGCTTGGCCTACAGGAAATTTCTCCCTAGCAGAAAACTTGGCTTGGAACTATGACGGATTTATGACGGCTATTAATCAATGGTATGAGGAAAAAGCAGATTACGTCAAATCTCGTAGTGGGGCAAGTGTCTCTGGTCAAACTGGACACTATAAATCCTTAATTAATCCAAAACTGACCTATATGGGGCTTGCAGCCTTTGAAAACCCTGTCACTCAAAATGGATGGATTACCGTTGCACAAAGTTTCGGAACAGCATCTGGTGGCTCTGAAGAATTAGCTGGTGGTTATGGAAAGGCCATTCAATATACAGAAGCAAATTCTTCTCAGACTCAAACATTTGCGACTAAGGCGAATCTTTTTGACAAAGACTTGAATGCTATCGGAAATCATAAAACTAAAAATGAAAATACAAATTCAAGTCAGAAATTAGACGATGAGACCAATGACCCCGCCGAATTTCTTAATCGACTAAGAAGTTGGTTCGATCATTCCCAATACTTCGGAAGTTGGATTCGATCAAACGGACGTTGGTGGTTTAAACATAATGACGGCTCATACACGAGTAACGGCTGGGAAAAAATAAATAGAACTTGGTATCGCTTTGACAACTCTGGTTGGATGCAAACAGGCTGGGTGAAAGACGGTAGCTGGTACTATCTAGACGGCTCAGGTGCTATGAAGACTGGTTGGCTCAAAGATAACGGTAGCTGGTACTACCTTCAAGACTCAGGTGCTATGAAAACAGGCTGGATGAAAGTATCTGGTAAATGGTACTATGCCTATAGCTCTGGTGCACTCGCAATCAACACGACGACCCCTGATGGATACCGTGTCAATTACGACGGTGAGTGGGTATAATGAACTAAAACAAAAATAAACAAAGGATAATCATTATTTAATTTTAAAGATGATATCCTTTGTTTTTTTATATTCTTTTATTGTCTACTGCTAAGTACAATTCTTAGATTCACTCTGAAAAAGATTAGACTTTTAACCCCAAAATTGATAAAATAGGAAAGAAAATAAGATAAAAGGAAACTGTAAATCACCATGATGAACATGCAAAATATGATGCGTCAAGCACAAAAACTTCAAAAACAAATGGAACAAAGCCAAGCTGAACTTGCAGCTATGCAATTTGTTGGCAAATCTGCTCAAGATCTTGTCCAAGCTACCTTAACTGGTGACAAAAAAGTTGTCAGCATTGACTTCAATCCAGCTGTCGTTGACCCAGAAGACCTTGAAACTCTTTCTGATATGACCGTTCAAGCCATCAACTCCGCTCTTGAACAAATCGATGAAACTACCAAGAAAAAACTGGGTGCTTTCGCTGGGAAATTGCCATTCTAAGCATAAGAAAAACAAGCATTCATAAGAATACTTGCCTATCATGGGAGGAACAACTGTTCCTCTTTTTGCTTACTAAAAATTAAAGAATTCCATAGCCTGTTTGAAAAGCAATTCAGTATACTCTGGGTCTTCTTGGGCAATGGTAACCTGATCTTGAATCATTTCCAAGTCATCTGTTATCATGCCATCTGCTCCCAAATGAACTGATTTATCAAAGGACTCTGAACTATTGATGGTCCAAACGTACAATTTCTGATCGGTATTCCAAAGCTTGTTGACAAAATTTTCATCCAAGGTTGAATACTCCATAGTATAACCTGTGGCCTTAGTTCTTGGAAAAATACTATTATAAGGTAGGATGAAATAGACTGGAATTTGTGAGTCATAGGCCAACACCTGGTCAATCACATGGTAGTCTAAAGATTGCATTTGGTGACCATTCTGCTTAAGAACTGTTCCATATTTTTCCATAAAGCGTTTCATCATATCTGGACTATCTTTTCGACTGGTTTTAATTTCAATGAGGAGTTTTTGATGCAATTCATTGGCTTTAGTCAGATAAGCATTAAAACTAGATACCTTGGTATGATAACCATTTTCTGAAATATCAAGTTTGGTTAATTCATCCAAAGTTAGATCCTGAGGATTGGCATTAACTCCTGTCAGATTCTTGATATTGGCATCATGCATCATGACAAACTGGCCATCTTTTGTTTCCTGAACATCTGTCTCAACGAAATCTGGAGATAACTGAGCCGTCTTTTCTAAAGATTGGACGGTATTTTGAACACCATTTTTATCTGAAACACCGCGATGAGAGATAATTAAAGGTTTATGTGAGACTGGAGCTTCTAAATAAACATAACCCTCAAGAGCGAAAAAGATACAAGCACAGCCCATCACTCCCCATCTCATCCAGTGGTCTTTCTTTCTCCTTGGTGTGATTTCTAGTTCTTCTCCTGTTAAGAAGGAAACAAACTTAATGAGAAAGTAAGTCAAGGCCATATAGTGGAAATTCTTAATCAAGACAAAGTTGATAATTCCCAGAACAAGAGATTCCTTATGGGTCAGACCATCCATCAGTGCCTGACTTGCTAAGATTGGAATCAATAGAAGAATGAAAAATAGGTAGGTTTTGACGACAATCCAAAGCAAGTTCCAAGATATAAAACCAGGAGTGCTTTCTTGTCTTCTCTAGACTGTATCTGACAGCTTCTTTGACTGTTTTCTTTTCAAATAAAAGCTGAGGTAGGGCAAACATGAAACGCACTGAAATGTAAAATAGAAGTAAAGCTAGAATAGTAACCACTATACCTACTAGCCAATACTTATCTTCCACATAATCAACGATAAAGTCCGGAATGACAATTTTATTGAGATAGTAAATCTTTAAAATCTTTCGAATCAATGGAAAGAGCATCATGACATAAAAGAAGATAAAGGCTATCTTAGAAATCGTCACTTGCTTCATAAACAAGAAACTTTGGCGAAAGACCTTACGACTGTACTCCAGCAGGGTTCTCTTTTCATGATAGAGGAGGTGTCGAGCTCCGATGAAGAGAAGTCCTATCTGGTAATAGGCGACCAATAAATTAACAATTACAAGAACAAATAAAGCAAGACTAACAAAGGGTGAGCCCGTTATAATGGCAAAAATATTGTTGTAGGAAAGAAAGAGATAACCTGTCTGACGGAGTAAAAGTCCAGCAATCCAAGAATTAAGTGGTAACCAGACAAACTCAATCATCATGAATATCAAGAAAAAGAGAAAGAGAATTTTATCTAGATTAAAGTATATCTGCTTAAAACCTAGATTTTTAGGTTTTTCAGGTTTCATAGGCACTCCTAGTCAAATAATTGAGACAAGTCCAAGCCTCCAAAAGGATTGTTTGATAGACTACTTTCTGTCTCTAACAATTCTCTAGCTTGATCCGACTCTAGAAAGGACTCGTAAACACGCGCCGTCATACGAGCATCCTCTAAGCTATTATGAGACTGACCTTGAAATCCAAGAAATGAGGCAACAGTTTGCAATTTGAGATTGGCAATACCATGTAAATCCGAACTCCGACGTTCAAAAGCTTCATCATACAAAGTCCACCTTATACTGCTGGCTATAGTCTAAACCATGCTCTTCTAAAATAGGCAAATCACTTTTAGCAGCATTGTATCCAACCATCGGCAAAGCACCCACAAAATCTTGGAATTCTTTTATGACTTCCTCCACTGGAGGAGCATCTTTTAAGGTCTCAGCCGTAATCCCTGTCAAACCATTGATAAAACTTTTTAAGGGCACATTGGTATGAACATAGGAATCATAGGCATCGATTTCCTGACCATCTCTAAAACGCACTGCTGATACTTGAATCAAGTGTGTTTGTCCTTCGTGCTGATTAAATTCTAAGTCAAAAGCAATGTAATCTTCTAATTTTTCCATTCTATACCTCTCCTATACGGTTTCTCTTCTTAATTATATTTGAGCAATCATACTATTCACAAACAAAAGAAGCCATCAGGTTAGCATTTAACCTAAACAGCTCCTTGATTATCCTCCAAATAAACGAGCAAAAAAGCCTTTCTTAGTTGATTGGACTTCTTCTTTTGCTTGGTCCAGCTCTAGCTTAAGATTTTCTTGATCCTTCATAGCTTGAAGGGTCAATTGTTGCTGCTGATCGAGTTGTTTGTCTTTCTCAGCAATCTGACGGTCTTTGATACGCATCTGCTCGTCTTTTTTTCTGATAACTGACGATCCTTGGCTTTTTAATTGTTCATAGAGACGAAGAATTTCTGCATTCTTTCTCATCAACCAGAATCTCCATCAGTTCACGTTGCTTGACATCTTCACTGACAGGCTCATCTTCAAAAAAATCGTTTTTTTTATAGATTTCTTCTAGCTTAATCAAGCCACTTCTGGTAACTACTGTTACCCCTTTGTCATTTTTTTATCTGTGTCTTCTTCTGGTAATTCTTTTGACACGGTTATTGATTGCTTGGCGAGATAATCCTAAGACCTCTGCAATCTCACTGACGGTCATTTCAATACTCATAATATCCTCTGAAACGTTTTCTAGCTTTTCTTTACTTAAATCTTATCATAAGCTAGAAAAACTGTCAAATTTTCGCTTAATCTAAAGCCTTCAAAAAAGGCTAACAAGACTTGGGCAGAGCGACGTCCAGCTTCGATAATAAACTCATCAAAAGAGATGTTTGCTTCATGGTTGGCATTATCACTCATAGCTCGGATGACTAAAGACTGGAAGATCAAGAGCATGCGCTGCTTGAGCAATAGCTGCCCCCTCCATCTCAACTGCTAAAACTTCTGGGAAATGGGACTTAATCGCTTCTATCTTGTCATTTCCTGCAACAAAACTATCTCCTGTAGCAATCAAACCAAGATGCCAGTTCTGGTCCAATTGAGATAAACTCTCTTGGATTTTAGCAACAAAGGTTTTATCTGATTCGAAATAAAGTGGTTGTTGCGCCATTTGTCCATAAGCATAGCCAAAAGCTGTGACATCCACGTCATGATAGGCTAACTTTGTCAGCAATTACAACATCCCCAACAGCGATACCCTCTGCTACTGCCCCAGCTGATCCCGTGTTAATTAGAGCATCCACTTGGAAATGATCAGCCAAAATCGCCACACTCATAGCAGACATGACCTTACCAATTCCACTTTCTACAAGAACGACTTCATGAGAGGCAATGGTGCCTGTGTGATAGGTATTGCCTAAAACAACTTGCTCCTGGGCATTGTCTAAATGCTGGACCAGATACGCCAGTTCTTCTGGCATAGCCGCAATAATTCCTATTTTCATTTCAATTCCTTTTCTATTACAAAAGTTTCATTGCTAAGACAAGCAAAATCAAGAGAAAGATGACCGCGAATAAGATTTTATTCAACTTAGAATTGAAGACATTTCTCTTGGTATTTTCAATGCGACGGCTTTTATGAATAGACGGTTCGACCTGAATCTTCAAGGTTTCCTGGCTAAAGCTATGTCCCTTAGGATTGGCATAACCAAAACGGGAAGAAGAGGTTGGTAAAATTTTTGTCTCCTCATCATCTAGCAAAGGGGGACCTGAAATTTTTTCGCCTCTATTAGCTCTTTCAATCATTTCATCCGTTAATAAAGGTTTACCCATATTGACCTCCTCTATTGTTTGTGCAATTCCCAATACTGTACAGCCATAATTGTCTTGGCATCACAAATATGACCTGATTGGATCAATTCCTTAGCTTCTTCTAGGCTCACTTCAAGGACTTCCAAGGTCTCATCTTCATCCTGGGGACGCGGATTTTCCACCTTTGTCAAATCGCTAGCTCGGTATAGTTTCAACTTTTCATTACAAAAGCCAATAGCTGAATAAAAATCATACAAGAGTTCTAACTTCCCTGTATAGGCTGTTTCTTCCTCCAATTCACGCAGAGCTGCTGCAACAGGGTCTGTATTTTCTCCTACTTCCAATTTTCCGGCTGGAATTTCGTAAGAGACAGCCTCGATGGCTTTGCGGTACTGCTTGACCAAGATAAGTTTTTGTTCATCCGTTACCGCTAAAACACAGACAGCCCCATTGTGGAAAATCAAATCCCGTTGGGCAGTTCCCTTGCCTTCTGGTAATTCAACCTGTTCTTGAACCAGTTTAAAAATTGGTCCTTGATAGATTTCTTTTCGGCTAAGCGTTTTTTCTTCAAATTCCATGACAGACTCCTACTGATTATTAGGATGATGAGGAAGGCGAGTTGCATATTCGTCTTTATTGACCTGACGACCGCGACCAATAGCAATCGCATCTGCTGGCACGTCTTTAGTAATAGTTGAACCAGCACCAACAAGAGAATTGTCACCCAACTCAACTGGGGCAATAATGGTTGAATTTGAACCAACAAAGACATTGTTGCCAATGACTGTCTTGTATTTGTTTTTGCCGTCATAGTTGACTGTAATGGTTCCAGCACCAAAGTTAACATGGCTACCCACTTCACAGTTTCCGATATAAGTCAAATGACCAGCCTTGGTATTCTCACCGATAGAAGAACCTTTTACCTCAACAAAGTTTCCAATATGAACTTGGGCACCCAGGCTTGAACCTGGACGAATGTGGGCATAAGGACCGACTGTCACACCGTCTGCAACACTACTTTCCTCAATCATAGAATTGGTAATGACAGCTCCTGCTCCGATAGTGCTATCCACTACATAAGTACCATTTGTCAAAACAGTCTCAGCACCAATTTTCGTTTGCCCCTTCAAGGTAACATTGGCTTCGATTTGAACTTCCGGAGCGATCTCGACATCAATATCGATATAAGTCGCTTCTGGATTGACAAAGCTAACACCATTGACCATGTGCTGATGATTGATGCGACGGCGCATAACTGACTCAGCTGTCGCAAGAGCCACACGGTCATTTACCCCAAGACTTTCATCAAAGTCTTTCAAAGTATAAGCACCAACTTTTTCACCAGCTTCACGGAAAATGCCAATGACATCTGTAATATAGTATTCACCTTGAGCGTTATTGGTATTGATATTTTTCAAAGCCTCAAACAAACGCTCGTTGTCAAAAACATATGTTCCAGTATTGATTTCCTTGATTTGCTTTTCAAAATCTGTAGCATCCTTTTGCTCAACAATGCGAAGAACCTCAGCATTGTCATTACGCACAATACGTCCATAGCCAAAAGGATTATCTGTTTCAGCAGTCAAGATAGTGGCCACATTCTTATGATTGATGTGGAAATCAATCAAGTTTTTCAAGCTTTCACCTGTGATTAAAGGAGTATCTCCTGCAATGACCAAGGTGTGCCCTGACAAACCTTCCAAAATTGGCTCTGTCATCATAACTGCATGGCCAGTTCCTAACTGTTCAGATTGAGTCACAAATTCTGTCTGTCCAGCCAAGACCTGCTCAACCAATTCTGCCTTGTGTCCGACAACTGTTACTGTCTTTTCAGGTTGGATAGCTCCCACACTACGGAAAACATGTTCCAACATAGAAATACCCGCAACTTTGTGCAAAACTTTTGGCAAATCAGATTTCATGCGAGTCCCTTTACCCGCTGCTAAAATAATGGCATAATTTGACATAATCTTCTCTTTTCTCTAGAAATTCCCTTTTATTATACCATATTTCAAATCATTCCGCTCCCTTGAATGAAAAAATGCTCCAAAGTCCTTTTCTTAACCCATTTTTTGAGTATTTTTTTTGATTTTTTTTCATTTTTAAGGTAGAATTATGAGATATGAGAAAGAAAATTAATCCGCTTATTTTATTTGGTTTTTTTGGGATTATGATTTTCATTTTAATCCTGAATCGCCCTCGTTTTGAGGACCATCCTGTAAAAACAAAGTCAAATATCGCGCAAGTAGAAACACAAGCGCTACACAATATAGATAAACCGGTAATTGATGTTTCTGGTTGGCAGCGTCCTGAGGAAATTAATTACGATACTCTGTCCCAAAACATTTCTGGAGCTATTGTTCGCGTCCATAGTGGCGCTCAAACGTCCAAAGAGAACGATGCTGCCTTTGTTAATGGGGTAGATAAGGCCTTTAAAACCCATATCACGGAGTTTCAAAAACGAAATGTCCCAGTTGGTGTCTATGCTTATTTAGCTGGAAAAAGTATCCAAGAAATGGAAAAAGCCGCTGAAGTTTTTTATAACGCCTCTTCACCATACAGCCCTAGTTACTATTGGCTAGACGTGGAAGAAAAAACCATGTCCAATATGAACGAGGGTGTTGAAGCCTTTCGAGCAAAGCTAGAATCACTTGGTGCTAAAAACATCGGAATCTACGTTGGTGTCTACTTCATGGAAGAACACAGTATTGATACAGGCAAATTTACGTCTGTTTGGATTCCTTCCTATGGTTCAAATACCGGATTTTTCGAAAGCAAACCTAATACGGACTTAGATTACGACATCCACCAGTACACTTCTAAAGGAAAAATTGCTGGCTTTGATCACGATTTGGATATCAACGTCATTTCTTCCTTAAAAAACAAAGAAGAAACCTTTAGAAAACTCTTTTTAAAACCTTAAAAGCATTTGTTTATCATTTGCTTTTTCTTTTTGTGTTTGATTGTGATACAATATAGTAAGGATTTTTTGAAATAGAAATAGTTGGAGGAAAAATATGCTCTCATGGTTAGCACGCCTTATTAAAGGGATTGTCATTGCTCTTGGATTTATCCTACCGGGAATTTCCGGAGGGGTTCTAGCAGCAATCTTAGGAATTTACGAACGGATGATTGGCTTTCTGGCCCACCCCTTTAAGGACTTTAAAGAAAATGTTTTGTACTTTATTCCAGTTGCCATCGGTATGCTTCTGGGAATCGGCTTATTTTCCTACCCGATTGAATACCTGCTTGAAAATTATCAGGTCTTTGTCTTATGGAGCTTTGCGGGTGCCATCATTGGTACAGTTCCTAGCCTTCTCAAAGAATCAACTCGAGAATCTAACCGAGACAAGATTGATTTAGCTTGGTTTTGGGCAACCTTTATCATTTCTGGACTAGGACTCTATGCCTTAAATTTTGTTGTTGGAACCTTAAATGCCAGCTTTCTTAATTTCGTCCTAGCAGGTGCACTGCTGGCTCTTGGTGTATTGGTTCCTGGCCTCAGCCCATCAAATCTACTTTTGATTTTGGGTCTCTATGCTCCTATGTTGACTGGTTTTAAAACCTTTGACCTCTTGGGAACCTTCTTCCCGATTGGAATCGGGGCAGGTGCAACTCTCATTATTTTTTCAAAATTGATGGATTATGCCTTAAATAACTACCACTCACGAGTCTATCATTTCATCATCGGAATCGTCTTATCAAGTACTCTTTGATCTTGATTCCAAATGCAGGAAACGCTGAAAGTATCCAATACACAGGCCTTTCACTTGTCGGTTATGTCATCATCGCCTTCTTCTTTGCACTGGGAATCTGGCTTGGTATTTGGATGAGCCAATTGGAGGATAAGTATAAATAATGGCAAAAAAAGTTAAAATCAAAAAAACATTGGTGGAACAAATCCTATCTAAAGCAGGTATCCCACATCAGGGGATTCAAATCAATGCCCTGGAAGGAGAGCTACCTCAAGGTTATGAACGAGATCAGATTTTTCAAAAACCTTGGCGCTTTTTGGGAGATAAAACAGGACCGATTATCGGAATTGTGCCCTATCACTCAACACTTGTCTGAAAAGAAACTAGCCAAAATTTCTGGCAATAAAAAAGTGAGCATGATTCCACAAAAGGACTTGGAAAAAACAACTGGTTACATTCATGGAGCTAATAATCCTGTCGGAATTCGTCAGAAACACAATTATCCCATTTTTATCGATAAAATTGCTCTAGACTTGGATCAAATGATTGTCTCTGCTGGGGAAATTGGTCACAGCATTATCGTTGCTCCCCAAGACTTGGCTAGCTTTGTAAAGGCTGACTTTGTAGATATTTTGGAGGGCAACCAAGAATGAAACTCTACTTTGTCCGCCACGGTCGTACAGTCTGGAACCAAGAAGGCCGTTTTCAAGGTGCTAGTGGTGATTCTCCCCTTCTTCCTGAATCCATTAAAACCCTAAAACAACTTGGCCAATATCTCAAGGAAATTCCTTTTGATCAGATTTATTCAAGTGATTTACCTCGAGCGGTCAGATCTGCCGAGATTATCCAAAGTCAACTCAAAACGCCCTGTCCTTTAGAAAGTGTTCCTAATCTCCGTGAATGGCAGTTGGGGAAGTTGGAAGGTTTGAAAATTGCAACCTTGGAAGCTATTTACCCACAACAAATCAAAGCTTTTCGATCTAATCTTGCTCAATTGGACACTCAAATGTTTGGAGCCGAATCCCTCTATAGCACCACGCAACGGACCATCCAATTTATCAAATCATTAAAAGATAGTCCGGCTGAGCGTATTCTAATTGTCGGTCACGGTGCCAATCTTACTGCCAGTCTTCGTACTCTTTTAGGCTATAAAGAACCACTTCTTCGTAAAGATGGTGGTCTAGCAAATGCCAGCCTGACCATTCTAGAAACCCATGATTTTGAAACATTTACTCTCGATACTTGGAATGATACTTCCTATCAATAACAGGACTTGATTATAGCGTCAAGTTCTTTTTAGTTTTGAAAGATTATCCGTGAATTTCTTGCTTATTTATGATAAAATGGGAGTATCGCAAAAAATGACTCATCGTATTCAATTTTGAGTAAAACTAGGAGGATCCCATGTCAACAGAACATATGGAAGAACTAAATGACCAGCAGATCGTTCGCCGTGAAAAAATGGCTGCGCTCCGTGAACAAGGAATTGATCCTTTCGGAAAACGCTTTGAACGCACTGCAAATTCACAAGAATTAAAAGATAAATTTGCTGATCTCGATAAAGAACAATTACACGATAAAAACGAAACAGCTACTATCGCAGGACGCTTGGTAACCAAACGTGGTAAAGGTAAAGTAGGTTTTGCCCACCTTCAAGACCGCGAAGGTCAAATCCAGATCTACGTTCGTAAGGATGCTGTCGGTGAAGAAAACTATGAAATCTTCAAAAAAGCAGACCTTGGTGACTTCCTTGGTGTCGAAGGCGAAGTGATGCGTACAGATATGGGAGAACTCTCTATCAAGGCTACTCACATCACACACTTGTCTAAGGCTCTTCGTCCTCTACCAGAGAAATTCCATGGTTTGACAGACGTTGAAACAATTTACCGTAAACGTTACCTTGACTTGATTTCTAACCGTGAAAGCTTTGAGCGCTTTGTCACTCGTTCAAAAATCATTTCTGAAATCCGTCGTTACCTTGATCAAAAAGGTTTCCTTGAAGTGGAAACACCTGTTCTTCATAACGAAGCTGGTGGTGCTTCTGCCCGTCCATTTATCACTCACCACAATGCCCAAAACATTGACATGGTGCTTCGTATCGCGACTGAGCTTCACTTGAAACGCCTAATCGTAGGGTGGTATGGAACGCGTTTATGAAATTGGCCGTATCTTCCGTAACGAAGGAATGGATGCTACTCATAACCCTGAATTTACTTCTATCGAAGTCTACCAAGCTTATGCAGACTTCCAAGACATCATGGACTTGACGGAAGGCATTATCCAACATGCTGCTAAAGCTGTCAAAGGCGAAGGCCCAGTTAACTACCAAGGAACTGAAATCAAAATCAATGAACCATTTAAGCGTGTTCACATGGTGGATGCTATCAAGGAAATTACTGGTGTAGATTTCTGGCAAGACATGACTTTCGAGGAAGCCAAAGCTATCGCTGCTGAGAAGAAAGTTCCAGTTGAGAAACACTACACTGAGGTTGGTCACATTATCAATGCCTTCTTTGAAGAGTTTGTTGAAGAAACCTTGATCCAACCAACCTTTGTCTATGGCCATCCAGTAGCTGTATCTCCACTCGCTAAGAAGAATCCTGAAGACGAACGCTTTACTGACCGTTTCGAGCTCTTCATCATGACTAAGGAGTACGGTAATGCCTTTACTGAATTGAACGACCCAATCGACCAACTTAGCCGTTTTGAAGCCCAAGCTAAAGCCAAAGAACTTGGTGACGATGAAGCAACAGGCATCGACTATGACTACATCGAGGCCCTTGAATACGGTATGCCACCAACAGGTGGTTTGGGAATCGGTATCGACCGTCTCTGCATGCTCCTCACTGATACAAACACTATCCGTGATGTATTGCTCTTCCCAACAATGAAATAATACTCTTCGAAAATCAAATTCAAACCACGTCAGCGTTGCCTTGCCGTACTCAAGTACAGCCTGCGGCTAGCTTCCTAGTTTGCTCTTTGATTTTCATTGAGTATAAGCTCTTATCCTCTGGCTCTTGTCAGAGGATTTTTTGATGCAAAAAGAGACTGAGGAAACACTCAATCTCTACTTTTCACTTCTTTTGTTGCTACATCATCTCCAAACCATTTTTGGCTGATCTCTTGGAACTTCCCTTCTTGGTGTAGTGCGATAAAGGCTTGGTTTAATGCTTGCAGCAATCTCTTGTCTGCTGGTCTAACTCCGACCGCAAAGGATTCACTTTCAAATCCTGCTGAAAAAACATTATAGTCATTTAATATCCCCTCAGACTGGAGGTAGTAATTAGCATACACTCGGTCAATCAACAAGGCATCAATCCGGTCATTTTTCAAATCAATCAAGGCTTCATTGAAACTCTGGTATTGATTGGCCTTCTGGTCTTTTACACGATTTTTCAGTAAATCTGGCTGGGCTTCAAAGTCTAAATAACCAGAGGAACCGGCTTGGGCTCCCAAGGTCTTATCCTTCATATCCTCTACTGAATGGATCTGCTGGCTTTTTTTCGTCACCAGAACTTGCTGATTTTCCATATATGGAATGCTAAAGGCAACCTTCTCTCGGCGTTCATCAGTGGCAGAATAGCCATTCCAGATGGCATCTATGGTTCCATTTTGCAGTTCCGTCTCCTTCATATCCCAGTCGATTGGCTGAAATTGAACCTTAAAACCTAATTTTTCAGAGACAGCTTGTGCTAAATCAATATCAAAGCCCGTATATTGGCCATTCTTTTCTTCAAATCCCATGGGTACAAAAGTATTGTCAAAACCAATAGTTATACTCCCCTGCTCTTGATACTTATCCCAGTTATCCTGCTTTGGATCGCTAGCCTTCTGAGTACAAGCCGTTAAAAAGAGAGTCAGGAGAGAAACCAATACTAAAGCAATTTTCTTATTAGTCATTGGCACCTCCTACTTGGGCTCAACCTTGAGAATCTGATCTGCGATATTTTCAGCGAACTGTAAATCGTGGGTAACCACAATCTGCGTCATCCCAAGTTCCCTATTTTGTAAGATCAGTTTTTCCACTTCCAAGCGCAATTCTGGATCTAGGGCAGAAGTTGGTTCATCGTAGCCAATGATTTCTGGGTCAATCATCATAGCACGCGCCAAGGCCACCCGTTGCTTTTGCCCACCAGATAGTGAGAAAGGATAGGCATCTGCATAACCAGCCAGTCCCAACTGTTCCAAAAGCCCTCGCGCCTTCTGCTCAGCCTCATCCTGCTTCATTCCCATGGTTTTTACGGGCGATAAGGTCAAATTATCTAGAACTGATAAATGAGGGAACAGTTGAAAATCTTGGAAGACAAATCCCAGTAGATTCCTCTTCTCCAATTCATCCAGTTCTAAAGGTTCTCCATTATAAAAGATTTGCCCTGAATCAATAGTTTCAAGACCTGCAAGCATGCGCAAGAGGGTTGTCTTACCTCCACCAGAAGGTCCTACAATAGCCAGGATTTGTTTTTCAGGAATGCTTAGACTGAAATTGGACAAAATTTGCTTTTCACCAAAATCCTTATTGATATTTCGTAATTCTAACATGGCAGCCTCCTATCTATAGTAACTATACTTCTTCTCAACTTTTTTGGCAAGAATGGTCACAATCCCAATCAAAATCAAGTAAATGGCTCCTGCCAAGAACATAGGAACCAGACTGGCGTCACGGTTGGCAGCTGTTCGACTCGCCAAGATAAGGTCTGAAATGCCTAGAGCATAAACCAGAGAGGTATCCTTGACCAAACTCATGACTTCATTAAAGACACTAGGAAGAACAATCTTGGTCACCTGAGGCAAAATAATATAGCGCACTGTGGCAAAAGGACTAAACTTCAAGACCTTAGCAGCCTCATATTGACCTTTAGGAATGGTATCAATCCCCCCACGGAAGATTTCAGCAAAGTAAGCCGCATAATTTAAAACAAAGGCAATAATGGCCGCTGGAAGACGGTCCAAACGAATCCCAATACTTGGGAGCACATAATAGATAAAGATCAATTGCAAGAGCAAGGGTGTGCCCCGCATGATCCAGATATAAATGTTAATCAGATAATGGAGGGGCTTCCAATGGACTTGCAAGGCAAAGGCAATCAAAACGCCCAAGGGAATAGAAAAAATCAAGACCAGTGCAAAAACCTGCAAAGTCATGCTTGCACCGCTCAATAAACTCGGTAATATCTCAAACAAATAAGACATACTGACACCTCCTAAAAATAATTGTTCCTATTA